>Ga0326727_10000002_pt1 | contig 1748009 bp, 1504 predicted proteins | sample MB2enrmetagenome_FD_207643 | JGI IMG/M metagenome (GOLD analysis project Ga0326727, IMG submission 207643) | Lab enriched peat soil microbial communities from McLean, Ithaca, NY, United States - MB29MY | ecosystem: Environmental > Terrestrial > Soil > Wetlands > Peat | place: USA: New York... | reverse complement strand
TAAATCCTCGCGCGCGTAAGTATAGGCTTCTCGCCTCGAAAACCGTAATTTTCCCTCACCCTTAGCCCCACTCTCGGAGGATTGCACTAGCCACCTCAACCAACACTTGAAGCTTCTTAACCCCTCCCTCCTCACGGCTCGCTGTCTCGCGGCACACGAACGGCACATAGATCGCTCATAAACAAGAGGAAAGATCCTTCTCTTTCCTGACCTTTTACCGACAGTCAGTCTGAGTAAAGAGGGGACGCGGCCAGCGAATCTGGCACACCAGCGGCACACCGCACTGGTGGGGTATGGCTTCCGGATTGCCTGTTACACGTAAGCAGGTGTCTGTCGCAGTACTCGGTCGAAGAGGCGTAGTCTCGATCGAAAACGATTGGCCGGCTGAACTACCGCAGCTTCCCGCGAATCACGGTGATCGACCCCGCCGGGAGTGTGTACATGCCATCGGGCGTGCCGGCAGTCGTGATGTTCCTATCGTCCGAAGGAGTGTTGCAATACTGCACAAGAGCTACAGATCCGACGAACGGATGGCTGATGTGCTTGGCATCCTCGATGATGAGATGAACGGGATGCGCCGTGATCAGATCGTGGTTAATAAGCATCAACGACCAGTTCCCGTCCGGACGTTTGACAACGTATGAGGTAACTACAGTCCGGCCGGCAGCGTCCTTAAGGTCGGCCGATGCCGGGAAAATCTTGTTCGCTCCCGCCTCGTGCTGCAACCATTCGAAATTAATGATGTGTGCGGAAGAATAAGGAGTGTATGCAGGCGTGCCGTACGCTCCGCCGCCATCGGCACCGCCGTTGGGGTCGAGGCCTCCGTGGCCAGCGGCACCATTATTGATTGCCGGACGATAGAACGCCGTGCCGCCCTGTTCAAAGAATGTGCCAAACGCATCGCTCTCCCAGATGGAGCGGCCAGTCACGCCCAGGTAGCCCGGTCCGCTTCGCCCCGCTACGATTCCGCTCTCGGAAATAATGAGCGGCACCCGTGCGGGGACGCCGTCCTGACGCCACATGTGCAGCACGTGCTTCATAATTCCGGGTTCCAAGTAAAGTGTCGCCCAGTCATTCGGTGGAGTGAATCCATTGATCATGAATGGATAGTGTTCGAACGACATGAATGAAAGATCCTTGAGATGTCCGTGGGCTTTCAGGTAATCGACGAATCGCTCCAGCCAGGAAGTGCGTCCCTCATCGTCAGCCCACAGTGTGATGTCTTTATCGACGCCTTCGAAAATCGGACCGCCCAACCTGGCGCCGGGAGTTAACTTGTGGACCGCATCCGCCACTTGAATATAGATCGCGCCATAATCTTCCGGCGTCATGTGCTTGCCGTCGCACTCCTCCCCGACTTCAATTCCGACCACTGGATAACCGCGCTTGTGAATGTAGGAGACCTCATTAGCGCAGTCTTCGGGAGTGTCATAAATGGCCGCACATGCTACCAGTGCCGGATGGCCCATGGTCAATCCACTGGTAAAGAAATTGTCCATGCCGTTGTATTGATCGCCGCTCCCAGTGATCAGGTTGTTCGCCTGGTGCCAGGGATCGATCGAAGAAGCGAAAAACGATCCGGCCAAGTCCGCCTCCGAACCGGCGATCACTTCCTGGTCTCCGGCGCCCTCTAGAACTGGCGGCGCCCCGGGTCCGGGCTCTACGCCGTTAGCTGGATAGACAACCGCGTATGTAGCGGCGGCATCGATCGCACCGGCGGACAACGTCTGAAGGGCGTAACCGACGCAGTTTCGAATATCCTGCGCCCCGTGAGTATCGCAAGTTCCCGAGGACTTCGACATCAAGACGCGGACGAAACGCGTCGTGACAGGGTCATCCGAAAGCTTAAAACGCACATCTCCGCCGCTGCCGTTCAACACCGCGCCCGATGAGAACGCTTTCCACATGCCGTTTGGACCCATGTCCCAGTCCATTGCGTTGTTATCGCCGACCCAGTACTGCACCACATAAACCACGGCATACGGATTTGCCCATTGGATATGGATCGCATTGACGGCGCGGGCGGTGCCCATATCGATTACCACCCATTGCGGGTGCAGCGCATCGCTCTCACCCGTGAAGTGGCTGGTTAGATAAGGATTGCTCTTCCAGTAACTTTGAAAACCGGCAACCAGGGGTGGATCGCCGCTGGTCATAAAGCCGCGGTGAGGCAACGAATACGAGTAGCCGTAGTGGATCGGTTCGCCTAAATCAGCGCTGCCGACGTAATAGCCGCTCTTCGTCGCGGGATCGCTCCATGTGCCGTTTTCGTTCCAGTGCCACGCTGAAAGGCGCAACTCGCTGTTGTTGCGCATGGTGATGGAACCCCAACCCAAGTTCTTGACGCCCTGAATCACCTCGGGCTTGCTCAAGTTGTCCACCTGCGCCTTACTCAGGTCGTCCATCCACGCACCGGTCGCGGTGTCGGGATAGATCGTATTCAGTACGTGCTCCGGCGTAACGTCAACGTGGACCGTGGCAACCGAATCAAGCGTTCCCACCTTTGCAACTGAATCCGCCGGGAGATCCTCCCGACGCGGTCGTGGGTGAGGCGTTTGCGCCTGACCCGTTTGTGCATGAACGCGCAGAGGAAAGTGCATGGACACCGCTACCAGCCCGAGCGCCGCGACAATGGCACACAGCCAAATGCGACACGAGATTCGTGGGTTTCGAGTATTCATAATGTTGTCGCTCATATTAAAACGATTGAATTGAGGATTGCACGTCGAGTTTACACGAATGGCAGACAGCAAATGCCCGCAAAGAAAGCCCCACCGTACTTACGCTGCCTAGAGCACGCAACGCTCATTTTTCACAGAAATGCACGAATATCCGTCGGGGCTGATGTAGAATCGGCGGCCACGCTCCGGGTTTACTTCCCGCGCCCTTTGGGGATTTCGCCAGCTGCGTACCGGCGGCGCTTTTCCACGGCAACGAAGTCTGAGAGGATGTTCATTTGACCGATAAGCGCGAAGCCCGTTGGCGGATGGGTTGTTATTCCGGAAGTTACAGCACCGTAACTCGTATCAAAGCGAGAGCGCCTGACCGACAGTAAGTCGGAGATTCGAAGCAGATTTGCGGACAGAACACGGCGCTGTAGTACCATGCACTCTCCCACTAGGGTGTCGAAGCGCTAACACTTGGCATCGCCGTCTTCTGAGCGGCCTTCGCGCGTTTCAAATCCCACCGATCCCGCAACCATTCGTGCCAGGGTTTCATGTCGAGGTATAGCTGCTGTGTGGCGTCGCACAATTCCAAAAGGCTCATATGTCCTCGCATCTTTTGCGCCATCGCTACGTGTGCAGGACTCCCTTCCTTCCATGAATATTCAGGGCGGAAGTCGGCGAACAGCTCCGTCCCCGTCAGAATGAGCACGGGGTTGTACGGGCGTTCGGCCTTCCAGTATTTACGGCCACGGTTTACGAATGAGCGCAGCAGCTTCTTCTCGGCTTCGCTCAGTTCCTTCCGGAGAGTCGCGAAGACGACAATCGCGCCGGGAAAGTCCTTCGCCAGAGTCGCCATGCGCTTTACATCGACTTGGCGAAAATAGTCGTACGTTTTGCATTCCGCGAATACGGTCTCTATGGTCGTCTGCCCGTAATGGACCTCTTTCACGAAAAGCCCGAGATCAGCTTCGATTTGCACACTGGCCTTCTCAGCGCCGAAGCTCATGATTGCCGTCGCAGGTTCATGCAACAGCATCGAGAAGAACCGGTAGGTAAGCAAAACCGTATAGACGCCATAGGCGCGACCCGGCAAGCTGAACGGGCCAACCGTTCGATATGACCACTTAATTTCCTTCGGAGAGAAAGTTGGCAGGTCGAAATGCTCATTGCATTTCCGGCACTGCAGCCGATAGTCCGACTCGGTGACTGAATACCAGGACCGCTGCGTGCAGATAGGGCATTGCACCTCAATCCCAAGCCGCACGACGCCGTCAGTTACCAAATGATTCAGTAATTTCCCGGCATCGGTTTTGTGCCTTGATTCGTTTGCGATCTTGGCGAGCTTTCCGAGCAGAGCGTCCAGCAGCAAGGTCTTATCTCCCTGCATTTCATCCAGGAGCTGAACAATACCGTTATCGGCAAGCAGCGAGGTGCCCCAGACTCCCTTAAATTGCTTGAGGAGCTGCTTTGCCAGCAGCCCAGGCGGCGAGAGCGTCGCGTTCCATCCTCGCGAGCGTAGCCAGGCAACAAACACTTGCTCGGCACCCGGCACGCCCAAATGGACGGACCAATCCAGGTAGTGCGATAGATATACGGGGCCCTTTCTTGAGAAGCGCCACCCGTCCAAGTCATACGCGCCTAACGTGCGCACGAGATTCCTGTCCCCCTCAGGGATTACTTCGGCACCAAGCCCGTCGCCACCATAGGTCTTCAAATCCACCACATTGGCAAATCGGGCGGTCCCGTGTATGGAGTAAAAAGCGAACTTCGGATCAAGCGTCCGAAAACTGATTTGATCCTGATCGGAAAAATCAATTGTCCGAGTCTCAGCCACGATGTCGGCGGGCTCAGATCCATCTTTATCCCATGCCCACTCGTCCCAAATCCGCGGATACCAACGCTGAAGCGAGATCTTTCCCCAGTTCTCCACACCCGATGGTTTAATCGTCAGGCTCTTTCCAAAATCAAATAGCTGCGTTTCTGTCAGAGATCGGCTTTTTATTAATGTTGTCGTGTTGTAGAAGTCTTTGTTCCTGCGCAACGGACGGAAGTTCTCTTCGATAAACTTTTCGACAAAACCCCGTACCTGCGCGGATCGCGTGGCCTGAATTGGAATCGGAATGACATGCCGGCCCACCGCTCTCAGATTCCAATATTCCAGGATATCGGGGGGATGGGAAGCGTCCAGCAGAAAGACACAATCGTCCCTCAGGAAGCCCGACGCACGCGGCTCAAGATATAGCGCTCCGAGTCTTCGAAGAAACAATATTTCCGGCTCCAACAACTGGGTGTACTCTGAGATCTTGCAGGAAGGGCGCTTGGCATCCACGGCGGCGACGAACTGTTTGTCGAAAATCTTCTGACACACGGCCGGCAGCCTTCCAAAGACGCTGGCCAGAAACAACGAACCACTTCCGGTAAACGACGGGATGCGGAAGTCCAGGGGCGTTCGCCTTACAAACCGCATTTCCTTTTGGATGAAATGACTCAGAACTTCAAAGAGCCCTATGCCGTAGCTCGGTGTGCCATCCTCCTCGACCTTGCCCAGAACATCAGCCGCCTTTATGACATCCCTATGGCCAACGTTGATCGTCAGATTCAAATATTTCCCGGTGAGGACAACGTAATCAGGATCGAAAGCTCGGATAAGTCCCTCCGAGACCTCTCGCGCCGTGGTGCGTTCGAACTTGCTCTGCCATTTCTTTGGAGTACGGCGGTAGACGGGCACAATGGGGTTAAACATGCCGCCCCATAGAAAAGTGTTCAATTCGATGGCTTCCATAACTCCGCTCGTGTCGGCCGGATCAACCAGGAAGGCCAGCCTCAGAGGCCGGAGAGTGATGTTCACGCTACCGAGCGGCATAGGACTATGAAATTTGCGGCAACATCAAACTAGCCTTCAGCTGAAGACCAGTCAAGGTTCGGCGCATTGATGGACGCGAGGTTCGAGTGCTACCTGAAATCATGCACACAATTGGCATGGGGGAATTTGGCAGCGAGTTGATTCCATCGATGCGCAACAGAGCACTTGGCTAATGGAATGTCAGTCCGATATCGATGGTCAACGCTGCCGTGACAGCGAAATCTTCAACCGTAACTAACTGAAAACACGGGGCACGGATGCCGCTACAAAAACGTTTCAATGACCCTCGGAAACAGTTCGTGGACTGTTATTGGACCATGATTGTTGAATGTGCTTCGATTCCTAGTTGACCTCTGCCGAGCCTTGAATGTCCGTCATAATCAATGCGGATGGTTCGGGATTTGGGGATCGCCAATGGATCGCCAAAACCATTCATTCTTCATCCGGCCATTCAGATTTCCTCAGTGCCCACATCTTCACTTCCCGGCCGGCGACATGATTAGGCACCCAACTCGGCGTGCTTGTAGTAAAGCATTCTGAAGTGCCCAATCAATCGCATAATCAGCCACTGCCTCCCAACCGACTTGTCCGAGCGTGAAGTGTGTTCGCTCTGGGAATTTTTTGTATTCCGTAACGGCTTTAGAATTTCGGTACAGCTTGAAAGTGGCTTCCACGACTGACGGGGGCGAGACGTGGTCCTGTCCCCCTGAAATCAGCAACAGTGGAGCGCGACCCTCATTTTCGAAGTTGACGGTGGTCGGAGCATGAGGATTGAAATTGGCGAGAGCAGTTTGGAACAGCAGGTGGTCGGGACCAGGGACCGCGTAGCGGTTGTACGCGTCAAGCGAGTCTTCTTCGCTCAAGTTGTTCGCAAAGGCATAGTGAAACTGTTCTGGAGTCAACGGGACCGCTCGATGATTGTTAGCGGGATTACTCAGGGCCGGGAAAGTGACTTTCAACGTCGAGAAAGGCAGGAACAGGACGCCTTTCACCGGCGCGGGTGCGATTGCAATTCCTGCCGCGCCCACTCCACGGTCGAGTAGAATCTGTGTCATCAGACCGCCAAACGAATGGCCAATGATGATTGGAGGCGAATCCAATTCCCGGATGATCCTCTCGTAATGATCGACGACATCGGAAATTCCCAAGGCCGCAATCCGCGCTGGGTCGCGGCGCAGTTCGTCAATGTCGGTGTCCATGCCGGGCCAACTACGGGCAATCACACGAAATCCTTGATCTGTGTAGCGCTTGACCCATTTTTCCCAGCTAAGAGCGGTCATCCAAAGACCGTGGATCAGCACGATTGAGTTTGCTTGTTGAAGCATAATAATGATCTCCTTTTCAGTTCACTTATGGTTGATTCGGACGCCTCTACTTGCCGACATGGGCAGTGGGGTTGGGGGCCGGATTCAATAGTTTCGCAATCGCCCGATCCAGAGTTCGGTCCATCTCCGAGACGACAGCCGGCATGTCCCGACGTTCAACTATTCCAGATTCGGAGACTTCGTTTGTCCAAACAGTCGTGCCGGAGGCGAGACTCGTCATCTGGGCGGAAATCGCCACTGCGACCTTGATCCCGCCTTCATAATCGACTTCCTCCAGTCTTTCGAGGCGTCCGGTCAATACATAGTCGAAATCGGAATGCCCGTCGTAATTTCGCACTTGCGCGAAGTTTCCGCTTGCCTGCAGATGTTCTTTGATGGCGTTGGTTACAAACTCACGTGGGTCCACCGCCCACCGATGGAAGTTGTAAAAACCAACTTCCTCCGGCGAGAGACGGTAAACGAGACTCCCTTGCCGTAGATATGCCGGCGAACGAAACTCGCGAACGGCGAGAACGGCGTGAGCACCCTCCTGCGGCGGCGGATCAGGAGGCGACGGCAGATTGAGTGTGTAGTAACTGGGATACCGAATCTTTCCCGCACAACCCACTAGAGTGCTAAGGACTAGGAACATGGCAACGACGTTCACTTTATATCTCTTCATACTCACCTTCCTTTATTGTGGGACCTTGCGGTCCGGCGGCTGCTTGATTCGGAGCAAACTCCACGGACGCTGCTTTAACGAGTCGGTCAGTTGATCCAGATTGTCTGTGGCTGTTCGAAGGTTCTCTACGGTGTCATCGATCTTGTAGTTGTTGGCTCTTACCTCGGTCTGCAGATCGCCCAGCAGTTGCTTCGCCTGCTGTAACGCATTCTGTAGTTCCGCGAGATCCTTGCGTGCGGGCTCTCGCACATCGGCGACGGTTCCATTGACGTTTTGCACGGTGTCATCGGCGTGTCGGGTGAGCGCGATGACCTGGTCCGAGATTCGGTCGATCTTGGGACCGTCGGTCGCTACCAGTTCATTGGCATGATCCAGAATGGATTGAATCCTTTGCTGATTGGAGAGACCGGTTACTGTGTTGAGATTTCCCAGGAGAGTTTGCGCGTTACTGCTGATGCCCTCGACTTCCCCTTTCACCTGCACGATCAAGCCGTTTGCATTGTCCGCTACAGTGGCCAGCTTGTCGGCAATCTCATCCAGGCTCGCGGCCTCCTGAGAAGGAATGGCCGACCCGGGCGGAAGTCGTTTAGCATCATTGCTGCCAGTCGTAATTGACAACGCGGCGCTATTGACGATGCTGACCAGCCCTAACTTGGCCACCGATTTCTCGTTCAAAGGCGTACCCTGTTTCACGTCGACGAGAATTTCGATGCGGGTAGGGTCGGTTGCCGAAGGGCGCACTGCTGTCACTTTTCCCACGTTGATCCCGCCAAATAACACCGAGCCGCCGGGCTCAAGTCCACCGGCATAACGGAGATACGTTCGATAAGGAACGGTATCGCCTCGGACTTGGGCATCAATGAGGTAGATGATCGTGAACGATAGGATCGCGAAGCATCCAAGAACGAAAGCGCCGACCTTTGCTTCTGTTGTCATAAGTGTGCCTCCGGAGTGTGCAAATATTTCTCGAAGTAGGCCGCTACGGCTGGAGCTTTCGCTGCGTTGTCGGGTACGCGATCGAGGAACTGGCGGACGCGCGGATTGTCGCTCGCCCTGATTTGATCCTTGGTTCCAACTGAACTGAACGTGCCCTTATGAAGCATTGCAATGCGATCAGCGATGCGGAACGCGCTCGGCAGCTCGTGCGTGACCACGATGACGGTCATGTGAAAGGCCTCTTTGAGTAACACGATAAGTTCGTCCAGTTCCGCAGCGACAATAGGATCCAGTCCGGCGGAAGGTTCGTCGAACACAAGGATTTCCGGATCGAGCGCCATCGCCCGAGCGACCGCCGCACGCTTCTTCATGCCGCCGGACAATTCCTGCGGGTGCAATTTGCCGAAGTCGGCAAGACCGACAACGGCCAGCTTCATCCACACGATGAGCTCGATGATCGAAGGCGCGAGCGCGGTGTGTTCGCGCAGAGTCAGGGCCACGTTGTCTTTAATGGAGAGCGAATTAAACAAGGCGGCACTTTGAAAGGCGACACCGATGGAGCGCCGAAGTTTCTTCAGTTCGGAAGCCGAGCAGCGCGCGATGTCGATCCCGTTCACGGTGATGCTGCCGGACTTCGGACGCTCCAGGCCGATGATGTGGCGCAACAGCGTACTCTTTCCGGAACCACTGCCGCCCAGCAAGACCATGGTTTCGCCTCGCTCGATGTCGAGATTCAGACCATCGAGTATGCGGCGGCCATCGTACTCAACCACCAAGTCGCGAATAGAAATGATGGCCATTAGGATTTCACCGTGAAATAGAAGATGGCGGTGAAGACAGCATCGGCGACAATCACGAGAAACGTAGATTTGACCACCGCGCTGGTAGTGGAGCGGCCAACTGAATCGGGCCCTCCGCGAACGCGAAGCCCTTCCAGGCAACCCACGTGGGCAATAATGGTCGCAAAAACAACGCTCTTGATGAGACCGGTGAGTACATCCCGCAACTGGATGGAAGTCAGCACGTAATGCAAGTACAGTCCCGGCATAAGATGTGTGCTGAAGAACATGAACAGACCACCGGCCAGAATGCCGAAAACATTCGAGATAATGCTGAGGCAAGGAACACTAATCAGTGCCGCGAGATACTTGGGCGCGAGGACGAACTCCATCGGTTCGAGAGCCATAACTTTGAGCGCATCAAGTTCCTCGGTCACCTTCATGGTTCCAATCTCGGCAGCGAAGGCCGAACCTGAGCGTCCGCTGACGGCAATGGCGGTGAGCAGGGCGCCAAGCTCGCGAGTGAACCCCACGGCGACTAGATCGATGACAAAATACAAGGCTCCGAAGCGCCGCAATTCAGACGCCCCCTGCAGAGCAAGGATGAAGCCGCTGCAGATTGCCATCAGAGCGACCATCGGCAACGCGTCGACCCCAATCTGCAACATTTGGCGGACGGATTCTCTCCAGCGATACCGATTCCCAACAAAAGGAAGCGCAGATCCCATGGCGCGCAGCGTGGCCCACCACTGGATGTTCAGACTTCCGACGTAGTCAAGATGACTGAGAGTGTTTGTCCCGACATCTTCGAGAAGAGTTGCCATCACATCACCTTTGCGGTAACCGAAGCATCCGCGCCGTACGTCTCGAATAGAGCCAACAAGCCTGTCACTTCGAAAAGATGGTGAAATCCACCATGCAGTCCCTTCAGTCGCAACGTGGTCTGGCGATTGCGGGCGATCTTCAGTGCTTCGATCAAAGTCGCGATCCCGGCGCAGTCGAGATAGGAAACTTCTGACAAGTCAACCGTTAAAGCGCCGGGTTGTTGCTCTCGCAACCTTGCCAGGAGCCGATCACGAACGGCTGGCGCTGAATCGATGTTGAGTCGCCCAACCAGTTGCATGAGTGTTCCTTGCTCGTCGAGATTCATCGTGATTTCCAGACCTTCAATCGCCGTTGTTATGCCTGCCGTCATCAGTGCCTCCTAACTCAGAACCTGAAACTGGCTGCAAATGCCAGAGCGTTGTTGGCTTTCACATTGACACCCGGTTCCAACGTGGCGCCGACATGACCGGTTCCGACGTCAAAACTCCATCTGGAATCGGGTTGACGAGAGATTCTCACCGCGTAGATCAGATCTGTCGGCACTGTCGCACCGGGAACGTTCTTGATGTATCGGGGTTCCTGGTCGATCTCGAAAGTGGGCGCGATGATTACGATCTTCTTGATGGGGATCGGGAAAGCGAGCCCACCGAATGCTCGCGCCTCCCAGTCGACAGTGTTCCCGCCATAGCCATACTTTTGCGCGTTGGTTCCGCGAACGCCACCATTCATGAGGAACGCGAACTTATTCCTAATCACGAAAAGTTTGGTGCCGACAAAATAGACATCTCCATTCGTGGCGTTTTCGTGCTGAACCGCTTGGACGACGAAGGGATCGTTTGTCCGTAGGACGCCGCCGACTGACAACGTGGGACAATGTTTTCGCCCGTGAGCGTTGGCCGACAGGAGTTTCACTTTAAAGTTGAAGATGTTCATGCCCGAAAAATTGAACAGAGGACTGATTGCCGGATCTCCTCCGTCAGTGTGGTTGCTGCGCGTGTATCCGAACTCAAGCCAATTCCCGAATCCCTCTTCAATTCCGACATTCAGATAGTCCCCGGCCACCGGCCCCGCATCCACGACGTGGAAAGCGGCCGTCGGTGCATCGAACTTGTTGTGCGCCGAAGGAACCACCTCGGCCCACGGCTGAAAGAAAATTCCGGACTGCCCGTCCATGTTCAGCGCTTGCGCGTGCGCCCTCGGCGGAAGCAACGAAAGTGCCAGAAGGAACACACTCGCTGCGATAGAACTCGTAAATCGTCGACTGCTTTTCACGGCTTTGATCCTCGTTCGAAGTCTGGTCAGGCGGCAGTTCACCGTGACCGCCGCCGGCCCAATTTGTGAAGGTTTCGCTGATCGGAGTTGCGGCGCTTGGGAGCTCTCAGATCCTCTCCCAAGCGCTTTTACCGCCCGCGCTTCATCTCCGCGCAGGAAGTTCGATCTGGCTTCCGGGAACGGTTTGCGGACCGCGCGGACCGTAGTCGGTATCCGCGAAGGCGTGTCCACCGAGAATGAGTGTGGTGGGCGAGTCGTATTTGTCCAGCACCGACTCGACAAATACGAGATTGTTGTGCGGATCTTCGAGCACCTCCTCGAGTTCTTCCACGGTTTCCACCACGTAGGTCTCAGCAGTGGAGTTTCTGCAGAACACTTTGGGCAGGTCGGAGTAATGCCAATTGGCCACGTCGTTGTACTTGGCGTCTTTGCCGAGGATGGTCCGCTCAATGGTGTAGCCGTGGTTGTTGATCACGAAAATGAAAGGCTTGAGGTCGTGGCGCAATACCGTCGAGATTTCCTGTGCGGTCAGCTGCAGCGAGCCTTCACCGGTGAATAAAATGTGCCGTCGGTCCGGTGCGGCCAGCAGAGTCCCAAGCAATGCAGGCGTGGCGTATCCGATGGAACCCCAGACTGCCTGGGAAATAAACGTGCAACCTGAAGGAAGCCTCATCTCGCCGGCGGCGATAATGGAGGTGCCATCTTCGGCGATGATGACATCTCCTGGGCGGAGAAACTTCTCCATCGCGTTCCAGTAGGCTTTCTGGGTCAGAGGTCCGTCGTATTCAGCTATTTCGGAAGTCTCAGCTCTCGCCGGAACTGTTTTTGCTTTGGGAGTAGCAGGAGAAGCTGCCAGCAGTGCCTGGAGCAGTTCCGCGATCTGAACGCCCTGATAATTCCCGTCACTCGTATCCACATGATCGGAGTTCAGGCGGATTGCGGATACCGGCAGCTTGTCGGTGAAGAAGCCGCTGGTCGATTCGATCCTGCGGTGTCCAACGGTCAGCAGGCAATCACTTTCTTCGATGGCGTCGCGAGTAGCAGGAGCACTGGCTATGCCGATGTAGGTTCCGAGGTAAAGCGGCGAGGTCTCAGGAAATACTCCCTTCGAGGTATTCATCGTGGCGGTGCGAATCTGCCACCGCTCGGCCAGTTCGAGGATCTGCTTCGACAGTCCGAATCGGTGTGCATCAAGGTCGAGCAGAAATGCCGGCGACTTGGCGCTCCGCAGGCGTTCCAGAATGGCTTTCGTGCAGGCTTCGAGCCGCTCCTTATCGCTAGGAGCCATCGCCAGCTTGAGCGGTTCCTTTGGGACTTCGATTTCGAGGTAAGAAATGTCGGATGGCACTTCCATGTACACGGGAAGCTTCTTGCGCCAGGCGGTGAGAATTAAACGGTCAATTTCACTGGCGGCGTTTTCGGGCGAGAGCACGGACTGAGTTGTTGTAACCTCGGCAAAAGCGCGATAGAAATTGCCCTTCTCGTGATCGGCGAGAGTATGGTGCATCAGATCGCCGCGCTGAATGGCTTTCGCGGGGATGGAACCGCAGATGCAGATGAGCGGCACGTGTTCGCTATAGGCGCCAGCGACACCATTGATGCAGCTCAGCGCTCCCACCCCGTTGGTCACGATCAGGGCACTCAAACCCTTCATCCGGCCGTAGGCGTCGGCCGCATACGATGCGTTCAGTTCATTGCAGTTTCCGACCCAGGCGGGCGCGCCGCGGTCTTCGAGTTGTTGCATCAGGTCGAGGTTGTAGTCGCCTGGAACACCAAAGATGTGTTGAACGCCGGCCTCTTGCAGCCGACGCAGCAGAAAGTTTCCGATTGTCTCTTTCATTTTCTTCTCCTCCAGATTTACTTCAATGGTTGTGTGCGATCGGCGCTTCCCGCCTGAGCAATCACGAACGCATCTTTGCAGATTCCCGTGGACCTGAGAACGTGAGCAACGGCTAGCTCACTGTGATGTCCAATCGATTGGGTTCTTCGGACTTGAACTGAGCCATCGATTCAGACTGGGTTTGTTTCTGCGCAGTCGACGCGTCTTCTGGCACATTGGGGGCAGATAAGAACTACGCAATGCAGATTGGCGCCGAGGCTAGGCGGATTTCAGGTGGGGTACGTCGGTGAAGGTCAATTGCTCACGTGAGTGGCGAATGTCCAAACCGCCCGCAAGAGTGCTGGAACCCATGCTTCGGCTGGACAGCGGCTCCAAGTCGCGTCCAGAAAGACCAGATCCTCCGCGCCAGACGCCGTGTGAGCTGATTCCAATTCAAAAAGAAAGACTGTGTTTTTGTCGTAGGGACATCCCGTTTGTTTTCCACTTCCGGTCGCTTGCCGGAGAACTAGAGCGGGCGCAAACAAACATTCCTTGCCGACGGCCTCTGGGGTCAACTTGGAACGCTGCGAGATGTCGCCATAGAGCAGACGCATCCGGTGGAGTCCTTTGACTAAATTATGTAGGGCCACTCCGGTAGCATGGACTCCAGCCAGGTCTCCGTTTACCTTGAGTGCCAATAGCTCCGTAGCGTGCCTAAGCTTCAAGATGTGGCGCGGGGAGAAGGCGGCGATGCCTTTGACCTGGGGCGCAGCACCTAAGGTCCGTGCGGCCGCCCAACTGTCAGAATCCGCTGAGTAGGATTCGACAAAGAGCCGACCAACTGCCTGCTGAGTAAGAATGCCAACCTCTTCGTCATTCCCCAAACCCTGTACCCAGCGCGCAAGCGATTGCACGTCCGAGTTGGAGGTAGTCAGCACCGCCGCTCGATCATTCAACTTTGTCCACAGCGTGTCTTGGCGCGAGGAGCGATCGCGATCGTCACGCGGTCGGAAGGTAGGAAATCGTTTCTTTTGAAAACTCAGTACTCCGAGCAGCCGTCCCAACAGTAAGCCGTTCAATAGTGGCCAACGTGCATCAAATCGGCGGTCGAGTTGGTTGTCGCGAAGTAAGCCCCGTATCTCCGTAGGATCGCTGACTCTCGCCACATCGATCAAGCCAGGGAAGTGAGTGCGCTTCATATCAGTTCCTTTCCTTGTCGAACATTTCGTTGAATATTCAGATGTGAGCCCTGGTGGCGAGTGGAAACTGCCCATACTCGCCATCACAAGCGAATCTTTGTAAATCCCATACGCGTGAAAACGCGAGCAACGATTCATCGCTTCTTTGGGAAAAGAAACTGCATCTGAAACCGAGCGGACCAGTGGGTTGTTCCCTCGGGATAGGACGTATTTCGGAAAAACTGCGTGTAAACGTTGACGGGCAGCTCTCCGAAATGCACGATCCTGCCAACGCCTCCGCCGACCGGCACCGTCCACGTATTGGCGGGCGTTGCTTCCCAATTCGCTGTAATGATGGGAGACGAAACGAGATACCATCCGTGTCGCAGGTTGTAGTTGACGAAGGGTTGCATCAGCATTTGATTTACATCGGGCCGCGCTGCTGGCCCCGCAACCGAGAACAGGTTTTGCACCAGTACTCCAAACAACCAGTGTCCCTGGCTCCTGAGAACAACCACCGCGGGGCCGACGCTGAGCTTTTTTGTCCCGAGAATGTCTTCTGTGGCGGTCGGGATGGAAATCGCCGGCCCAACGCCCCAAATTACAGGGCCAACTTTCGCGGGCGAGAGGAATAGCGATAGCTCCACATCTCCCAAACCGTTCACTCCACTCACATTCGGCGTGAGGTCGGGCACTTGAATGATGGGAATGATTGTCCGCGTAATCAGATTCCAATCATTTGACAAGCGGAAGGGGACGACGGGTTTAACTTCCAGCACATAGCTGTCCCCCTGTTTGTACCCGGTCTGCGGATCGAAGTCATTTTCCAGAGGTACAGAAATGAGATTGGCGATCGGATTCTGCGCTTGTTTCGCGATCGATGAAGATTCCTGCGCCCAAGATGTCATCGTACTGAGGCAGCTCATGCTTATTGCCACGAAGAGAAAACAGTGGCTTACACGAAATCCGCAAGAACGCACAACTGTCGACACAGGCCTGGTTGCCATCGCACCCCTCGACGCCTCTTCATTCTTTCGGCGGGTATGCTGCCACAATTCCGTGGCGTTGATTACTGTCTGAGGTTGTTGCATCGAACTTCCTCCTGTATCTGTCATTTCGAATTACGTTCGGCAGGCGAGAGTCATGCCCGACCAGACCCGTTTGGCGATCCTTCCTCAAAACTCTTCGCCGCTCGCAGCACGGCGTCTTGTAATTCCTCATCGGAAAACGGTTCACGGATGACGTCGTAGCCTCCCGACTCGAGCACTGCAGACCAAAGTTGAAAGCTCGCCTCGCGCGCATACACCAGCAGCGCCGGGCGCGGATCCAGCAGCGCCAACATGCCCCAAAGCTCCCACCAATCGGTGTCAGAGAGGCTCGCGGGAAGAAGAGCAACCTGAAACCTGTCGCCTTCATCAATCGCGGCTGCAGCCTCGGAGGAATTGCTTACAAACAGTACTTCCGTTTGCAAAGGCGCCAACTGCCGGGCGATTTCGCGCCGTTTCTCAAGCGGAACCACCGCGAGTATTCGTAATTCCACGTCTTGCCTATTCACCGTCTTGCCCCGAACCACAATCGCATGTTGGTCAGGACACGAAAATGTGAGCAACGGTTAGCTCACCGTGATGAGCGTTTGTGGAAGAGCATTGCGGCGAGTTTATAATCCTGCAACGTGACTACTGCTTTGACATCGAAAGCGTGGCGAACTGTGGATTGATAAATTGACTTCGCAGCCATGGCACCGCTTTCCAAACGAACTTCGTGAGCGGGGTTGTGATGGGGGAAAGCAAAAACACACTTTCTGAAAAGGCGATCCGGGATGAGCTTTCTCGAATTCTGGAAAGCTCTCTGTTTTCGCAATCGGACCGGCTCGGCCGATTTCTTCGGTTCACCGTCGAAACAACGTTGACTGGCAAGGGCGAGACGCTGAAAGAATACGTGATCGGCACAGAGGTGTACGACCGGCAGACTTCTTATCGCCCCAACGAAGACTCGATTGTGCGCAGCGAAGCTCGCAGGCTGCGAAGCAAGCTGAAGGAGTACTACGAATCCGTAGGAAAGGATGATCCCGTCTTTATTTATTATCGCCCCGGCAGCTACGTACCCGTCTTTCGGCGTCACCCTCAAGACGGATCGGCAACGACTACAAGTGCCGTTACTGCGGGTGCCGCAAATTCTAGGACGCAGGATGTCGGCAAGGCCACTTCCGGCGGGATTCGTATCTTATGCGTCGAAGATCACCCTGTCTTCCGGGAAGGCTTGCGGACCATCATTGCATCGCAACCCGACATGGTTCTGGTTGCGCAGGCAAGCAATGGGACGCAGGCCATAGCCGAATTTCGTCAGCACCGCCCCGACGTTACATTGATGGACCTTCGGCTTCCCGGTATCAATGGCATGGACGCGCTGATTGCGATCCGAGGCGAATTTCCAGAATCCCGCATCGTCATACTAACCACCTCAGACAGCGATGGAGAAATTCAACGCGCTATGCGCTCCGGCGCTTCGGCCTACATTCTTAAGAGCATGGATGAAGACGAATTGCTGGGCGTCATACGCTCGGTGCATGCGGGCCGGCGATATATTCCTCCGGACGTTGGAGCTCGCATGGCAGAACAACTGGGTAAGGAGTCGCCAACGGACCGCGAACTGGAAGTGTTGCGCCTGATCCGGGAGGGATCCAGCAATAAGGAGATCGCAAATCAACTTTCGATTCCTGAAAACACAGTGCAGTCCTTGATCAAGACTGTTGTGGACAAGCTGGAAGCCAATGATCGAACTCATGCAATAACGATTGCGCTGCGACGTGGATTGCTGCAGATTTAGATGATTTGGTAGGGGTATCAAAGTGCAAGTGATGTCGCGCATGGCCGCCATGCCACGCCAGTCTCGGGTTTTCCATCTTCATCGATTCGTCCAGCTCTTGATCGTTTTTTTGCTGTGCTGCGCGAGGTTGCGGGCAATCGATCCCAAGCAACCAATCACGCAGATGCATCACACCGCTTGGAGCGCGAAAGAAGGAGTGATTGGCGAGGTGCTTGCGATCGCGCAAACGAAAGATGGCTTTATCTGGATAGGCACCACTGGCGGGTTGCTGCGCTTTGATGGTTCGGTACTCGAGCGATATATGCCTGAGGAAGGATCATTTCCCGAACCGTGTTCGGTAAGCGCGCTTCTGGCAACCCCCGATGGTGGTCTGTGGATCGGCTACTTAGGTGGTGGGGCAAGCTTTCTGGAGCGGGGAAGGGTCAGAAACTACAGTACGAACGAAGGTATGCCGCGCGGCCGAATCCACAATCTTGCGCAGGACATGGACGGAGCCGTCTGGGCCGCTGCAGCTGGCGGCTTGGGATATTTCGATGGGCACAACTGGCGGCATATCGGCAAGGACGAGAAGCCTTGGGGTCTTCCTTCGAATTCGCCCGCCAGCGTGGCCGTGAACAAACAGGGGCTTTGGGTGTCCGCGTCGAACGAAGGAGTCTTTTTTCTTCCTAGAGGAGGATCGAGCGCATTTCAAGAAGTGATTCCAGGGCCGGTTCCTGGGTATCTACCGACGTTCACGGCGGCAGGCGAAGATTCGATGTGGCTCTGGGTGCCGGAATCACTGTCGGTGCAGCGTTTCCCCGTGCGTCTGCCCGCCGGAGATCGCCCTTCGCAAGGCATCGCAAATTCAGCAGGAATGTTCCTGATCGATCGCGATGGCAGCGGATGGATGATGACACGGCACGACGGCGTCTGGCGTGCTCCAGTCGCGGACCGCATACGCGGTCGGGTCTCTCCCAATGATCCATCGATCGAGAAGTTCAGTGTAGGAGACGGGCTGACGAACGCCACCGTCTACTGTGCCATGGAAGACAGAGAGGGCGACGTATGGGTTGGCACACTTGGCGGGTTGGATCGCTTCCGTCCGCGAAATGCAGCCTGGACTGAACTGCAGCCTGTCGCGACTCAGCGTATGCAGTTGGTGGCTGGAGACAGGGGGGACGTCTGGGCAAGTTCCCCTCAGGGTTTGTGGAATGCTCGGGACGGGAAGCCAGTCAGCGGCAGCCCTGCTGAAATCCAGTTCTCATTCCGGGACACGGATCGGGCGATCTGGTTTTGGTCAGAAGAAAGAGGCGGTGGTGATCTTTGGCGCTGGTCCGGTGGAAAGTTCCTGAAAGCACTGTCACCTTCTTTACCGCTTTGGAGAAATGCCGCGGCCGATTTATGGGTATCGATCAAGGGCCCGGTGCGGGCTCTAACCAGGGACGGCTCAGGAGATTTATGGGTCTCGATCAGAGGAGGTGGTGTTTTCCGTCAGCATGACGGGGTTTGGAGCCACATCGAGATCCTAAAGGGCGAGCCCTACCTGACGGCTTATGGCGCAATCTGTGACGGTGAGGGGCGGGTGTGGCTGGCCTATCCGGAACGGAGGGAAATCGGTCGTTGGGATCATGGTACGGTCGTGATCTTCTCTGCCGGGAACGGATTGAACATCGGTCCTGTCACCCAGGTCGCCTATGCCGATGGGCAGGTATGGGCCGGGGGCGAATCGGGGTTGGCAATCTATAGTGAGGGCAGATTTCACACAGTCGAAACAGAGGGAGAAGAGGACTTCGGCATGGTCGCCGGAATTGCCGGCGCACCCGAGTCTGGGCTATGGCTAAGTACTCCATCTGAGATTGTGCACATTCCTCAAAGCGAAGTCGCCCTTCTCGTGCAAGACTGGCGCCACAAGGTGCACTACGAGACGTTCGATCCAATCAGTGATTTGGCCGAAAAGCCGTCCGACACATCCGATACCCCGGCTGTTATGGGAACTGATGGGATCCTATGGTTTGCCACGCCGAGAGGCGTAATCCGGGTCGATCCCGGACATCTTCACCGAAATGTAACTCCTCCGCAGGTGGCGATGCGAAACGTGATTGCGAACGGAAAGGCCTATTCCGTTTACGCTCCGTTGCTGCTACCCGCACGCACCACGAATCTCCGTATCGGCTATTCGGTCTTGAGCTTCCCGATTCCCGAGAGAGTGAGATCCCGCTATCGCCTGCAGGGATTCGACACGGAATGGCGGGATGCAGGAGGTCGCGTAGATACGGTCTACAAAAACTTGGGGCCTGGGCGATACACATTTCTAGTGCAGGCGCGCAACAACGATGGCGTGTGGAATGAAACTGGAGCTTCTTTGAGCCTTGCCATTCAGCCTGCCTTCTATCAAACCGTTTGGTTCCAGTTCTTTTACGTTTTGGCTGGCGCCACACTCATTTGGCTCCTGTATCGGCTGCGTCTCCGCCAAATGACCGCTCGCGTGCAACTCCGATATGCGGAGCGCCTGGCTGAGCGAACAAGAATCGCAGGGGAACTGCACGACACTCTTCTGCAAACCATCCAGGGCTGCAAACTTGTCGCCGCCAATGCACTGAAGAACGCCTATGATCCAATTCGAACGCGCCGAGCCCTAGAACAATTGTCGGAATGGCTGGTGCGGGCCACAGACGAGGGACGAGCCGCGCTTCATTCGTTGCGGAGCTGGACGACGGAAACGAACGATCTCGCAGCCGGGCTGAGGCGGGCGTTGGAGGATTGCCGAAGAGAACCTTCGATGTCAGCGGTATTCAACGTCAATGGAGATGCGCGCGAAATGCATCCGATAGTTCGGGATGAAGTCTATCTGATCGGCTACGAAGCGATTCGCAATGCCCATGCGCACTCGGCTGGTAGCCGTATCGATGTAATGTTGACCTATGCGGATGACCTTTTCTTGAGCGTCCGCGACGACGGAATTGGCATAGATTCTGCGATTGCCGAGGCAGGAAAAGATGGACATTTCGGATTGCCAAGCATGCGAGAGCGTGCGTCTCGCGTTGGCGGCCGGCTGACAATCGGAACTTCCGCAAATCACGGAACCGAGATCAAGATTGTGATTCCTGGCAGCCTCGCATTCAGGCAACCGCGCCGTAGTCCGCTGGACAAAGTCAAGACGATCTTCGATTGGGGGAACAAGAACTGAATCGCTGCGTACTCTTGTCTGAGCCATCTCTGTGAGGCTTCGGTTTTCAACCAAGAAAGCAAATGGCCTCTGCCCTAGCGGCAGAGGTCGGCCTGTTTTGGCTCAAACCCCGGGCCGTAAATGGACCATCGTTGGACCATGATTCCTGATGTCGTGTATTTGCACCGAAATCGAACCACCTGCAACGACTGAGAGATCGAGCCTTGTTGCAAAATCGGCTCGACTGGTCAAAAAATCACACACGGCCTTCACACGGCAGAGGCCCGTCAAAAACCGAGTATTACGCTTGTCGCGACAAGGCATCGGCCGCAGTTCGAGGAGGCACACCGCCGGCACACCGCATGGGCAGGAACGCCGCGATTGATCTGTTGATCGGAGAAAGCATGACTTATCGGCCGTCAGTCAGAAAGGTCTTAAAATGGGCGACTTTCGGTGCGACGTTTGAGTCATGTACGCTGTGATTTGTCTGGCTTGGCTGACAATCAACAACTTAACTCGTCGATTACGGACGAAGCTCAACTGAACTGCGTTTCGCCCTCGTTCCGAATCCGATGATGAAGTGACTTGCGAGGCTTATGCGATCCCTTCCCTGCTCCCTCCTTTCTCCCTCCCGTTTCCGCATCCTTTCTCGCCTTCGCCTCCTCGCGCCTCTGCTTCCGACGCCCAGGTGCTCGCGACCCAAACTCCTGCTCCTTGCCGCATTCTGCTAGGTTCATCTGCCGAGAGTCTCCAATAAGGTCTCGAAAAACCTTCAAAGTCGTGTTCCGTCGTCGTTTTCCGCCGCTTGCCAAACAACGGCCGACAACATAAACCAAGTCCTCCTGGACATCCCTGACTTTGCTCCGACCGGCTTCCGTAGATTGCCAGAGAAATCTCCTTTTATCGCCTTCTTTTGGCGTCCGCGACACCAGCCCAGCTTTCATCAGGGCCTTAAGAGCCTTGCTGACGCGTCCACTATCCCGGTCCAACGAGGTAGCGATATCGGCTTCGATGCAAATCTTCCCCTCTGCCAGCACGGATAACGTCCGGTACTGGCTTGTAGTCAATTTTGTGTCCCGCATCACCTCCGAATATTTCTCGGAAAACCACTCGGTAAAAGCTCTTATGTCCTGTGACAATTCCTCGCAATCACTCTTCCACGTTTCGTCTGTTTTCATTGCACGCCGACCGTCGGCACATAACTTTCTGGGCAAAGCATGTCACGATCTGCGCCAACCCCAATGTGATCCACGTCACCGCTCTCCGGCCATTCCTTCGTTGCCGGGAATAGCACCAGCTAACCATCGAAGCAGCCGTTCCAGCAACCACTGCGGTGTGCCAGCCACGAAAGGGTACGCAGCCTTTGTTGCATGCAGCATGGGTGCAGACCCAGAACCAGTCCCAGAAGATTGCGGAATCCAGATCGTATCGTCTTAATAATCAGTGTCTTGCCCGACTTCTCAATCGTCGTGATGCAACTCCTGCACTATCGAGTGGGGCTCAACCAAAAAAAATGCGCCGACATGTTGGAGGTCGTCGCCCACGGTGCTAGTCTGAATTTGTAAACCTCCGCCGCCAGGCGGGGGGCTTAGCCTCCTCTGGAGGCCACGAGCAGTCAACTCGTGAAAAGCCGACACCTGTCGGCATCGTCTGCTCCCGGCAGAGTATAGAGACTCAAGCATTTCACGAGTGGTTGGCGCGAAGCGGCTGCTGCGCGTACCGCGACTGCTGAAGAGAGGAGAATATGCCTTTCCCCTGTCAAGCTTTACCCGAATGATCTGACCAGCGTTTGGCTTCACTTCCGCCGGCGACCCTAGGGGTCGCGGCGATTTGCCGCGTCCCCTGAGGGCTAAACCTCCTGAAAGGAAATAAGATCCTGATGCCTTCACAGAATGGTTCGAACGGGCATTTTCACACACATGGTTTCGATCGCTCGACTTCACCTGACTTTGTCGGCGGCACTTTGGAAAGCACCCAGCGTTGTTCTCCCCTTGCCGCTGAAGATCATTCCGCACAACACCGCCCGGAGTCCTATGTAGAAGCTAGCGAGGCGGCTGAGTTCCTCAAATACAACCCGAAGACCCTGCTCCGGCTTGCTCGTGAAGGGCAAATTCCAGCACATCCTGTAACTGGCTTCCAGCGGCGGCGTTGGCGTTTTCTGATCTCGGAGCTGGACGGCTGGGCCCGCGGAAAGGTAAATTCGGGTTGCCACCCGTGCCAGAAACTACGGAGGATGTGATGCTGGCACGTTATCAAGACGGGTGTCTCCAGAAGATCACCCGCAAGGACGAGGTAGAGCGATGGCAATTTCGCTGGCGAGCAAGATGCGCGGACGGCATCGTGCGCGAGCGCAAGAAAACCATCGGTCTAGTTACGGACTATCCCGAAAAGAGCAGGAAGCTGCAGCAATTGTTGGCTGGTCTGCGGCTCAACATCAACGCTGATGGCCCGACAGAGTTGACTTCGATCACCATGCAGGATGCCATCGAGCACTACAAGATTCATGAGCTTGCGGATTGCGGCGGGGAGGGGAAGGCATATTCGACCCGCAAGCGGAAAACGCAGGTTCTGAATCGCTGGGTTCTTCCTCATTGGGGGAATCTGGATCTCCGGGCGGTCAAAACCGTAGCGGTTGAGCAATGGCTGAAAACGCTGGTCACCGATAAGTCTGGAACATCCAAACTTCTGGCCGGTGGGACCAAAGAGAAAATCCGCGACGCAATGAGCAGCATTTTCAATCATGCAATCCGCTGGGAGTTTACCGACAGAAATCCCATCTCGGGCCTAACCAAAGGCTCGGGTGTGCGGGTTTCGAGCAAGCGGGAACGGGTCCCTGACATTCTCGATGTCGGAGAGATGCAAGCGCTCCTCGGGGCACTCGGCATCCGCGAGAAAGCAATGGTGTTTCTCGATATGCCATCCGGGCTTCGGAGGGGCGAACTCGCCGGCCTGAAATGGGAGGACTTCGATTTCAAGAATCTCCAAGTCAGCGTCACCCGTTCGCTGGCGGATCAGCACGTCGGACCGGTGAAAACCGAAACCTCGCGCAAGCTGATGCCGATCGATCCGTTTGTCGCTCGCGTCCTGTTGGCTTGGCGCGAAATCACCCCATATCGGCAGCCGTCCGACTACGTGTGGGCGACGAATGCAAACCGTGCAGGCGCCAACCGGGGGAAACAACCCGTCTGGCTCAGCGCTGTCATGCGGGATCAGATTCAACCAATCGCCAAACAAATCGGGATTACGAAGAAGATTTCGTGGCACACGTTTCGCCACACTTTTTCCTCCATCCTGAAACAAAGCGGCCAGGACATAAAAGTGATGCAGGAGCTGATGCGTCATGCCTCGTCAACGATGACGCTGGACACCTACACCCAGGCACTGGGAGCCGACAAACGCGCCGCTCAGAGCCAGGTGGTGGGCATGATTCGGCCGCAACCAGGTTGTACCGTCGTTGTACCGCGAGTTTCTGACGAAATTTGCGTAAGTGCTTGAAAGAGCTTGGCGTCCCCGACGGGATTTGAACCCGTGTTACCGCCGTGAAAGGGCGATGTCCTAGGCCAGGCTAGACGACGGGGACGGCTGTAAGGTGGGTTGCTTGGGTTAACAGTTGATCGTAGCAAGCCCTTCGTAGCCTGTCAAAAGCTAGGCGCGAGCCATTGCGTTCGTTTGCGAATCGGGCAGCAAAGAAACAGTCGGGATGATTCGTAGCATGTCGCGGCAATCGACCGACGCTTACCATCCTGATTTTTGCACGCACTGGTCTCCGCGTCTTTCTGTCACGTCCAGCATCCAAAGCAATTGAGAATTGTGAAGACCGCTCGCCGAAGGCGGCCTGAGAAATTTCGAGGTCAATGTGTCCGATCCTGTCTACCTCAGTCTTTGGTTTGGCGATTTTTCCGGACCGGAGATGTTGCCGCACACCTTCGCGGTGCTGCAGCAGTTCCCTTTCTCAGAGCAGCGTCCGGGCGTCAGCTATTTTGCGGTGCATCCAGTTTCGTGGAGCGAGGCCACCGTACTGGAGCGGCGCTTCCCTTCCGGAATCGATCCGGGACAGGCCACGCTGATCGCCGCCGAACTGATTCACGATGACTACGCTTATGTCTTCGAAGCACACTGGGATTTGTGGACGCCGGACGAGTCGAGCGGGAACTGGTTGCTCGAGCCCGCTGCCGTGAAGTTCATTGTCCAGGGAGAAGAATTTGACGATGGCGCTTATCAGCAGACGGGTCACATCGAAATCGACTTCGGTCTGGACTCGTATTTTCTGCACCCGGAAACCGGGCTCAGCGATCAGACTCGCGCCAAGATTCGCGACAACGTCGCGAAGCTGGTCGAATTCTCGGTAAACGTTGAGAAAAACAGCGGGACCAGTTCCCGCCTGCTCTGGTCGGAGTCGGAAGAAAGTCTGGCTCAGAAGCTGATCGCGCGATTGCAAAAAGCACAATAAGCGCAGAAAGGGCACCAAGTCTCAGTCGACCTCGGTGCCCTTCGTGCATCAAAACTATTTCGTTCTTCCACCCTCAACTTTCAGCGTGTCTGATGCGCCTGCCTGCGCAGCAGCCAGCCGAGCCGTCAGCACGCGGAATGGTGAGCAGGAGACGTAATCCATTCCTACGCGATGACAGAACTCCACTGACGATGGATCGCCGCCATGCTCGCCGCAGATTCCGATCTCCAGCTTGGGCCGCGTCTTGCGCCCGCGCTCGATCCCGATCTTCACCAGCTCGCCGACACCGATCTGGTCGATGGCGGAAAATGGATCCTGCTTCAGAATTCCCTCCGCCAGATAGGCCGTAAGGATCTTGCCCACATCGTCGCGGGAGAAGCCGAAGGTGGTCTGGGTCAGGTCGTTTGTGCCAAAGGAGAAGAACTCCGCTTCCTTGGCGATCTCATCGGCAACCAGGCAAGCGCGCGGTAACTCGATCATGGTGCCCACCAGGTAGTGCACGTGTCTTCCCTTCTCCTTGAAAACCTCTTCGGCCACGCGCCGCACGATCGCCGCCTGGTTCTCCATCTCTTTGACGGTTCCGATCAGCGGGATCATTACCTCCGCGTGCGTCTTGATGCCCATCTTGTCCACGGCTACAGCCGCTTCAAAGATGGCTCGCGCCTGCATCTCGGTAATCTCCGGATAGGTGATCCCCAAGCGGCATCCGCGCAGACCCAGCATCGGATTGAACTCATGCAACTCTTCCACCCGCGCCAGCAGCTCCGGAAGAATCTTCTTCAGATCACCCAACCCTTTGGCGCCGTAGTCCCGATACTCGTCCACCAACTCCTTCTTATGCTTGGGGCTCGCGCTGGGCAGGCCGGCGATGTCGACCATGAGCTTCTCGCGCTTGGGAAGGAACTCGTGCAGCGGCGGATCCAACAGGCGGATGGTCACCGGCAACCCTTCCATGGCTTTCAACAGGCCAATGAAGTCCTCGCGTTGCCTGGGCAGCAACTTCTTCAGTGCGGCGCGACGGTCCTTCTCGTTGTCGGCGAGAATCATGGCCCGCATATCGCGAATGCGATCTGCGGCAAAGAACATGTGCTCGGTCCGGCACAGGCCGATGCCCTGGGCGCCAAACGCGCGCGCTTGAATGGCATCCCGCGGAATGTCGGCATTGGCGCGAACCCCGATTTTGCGGAACGGCTCCGCCCAACTCAGCAGCGTCTGCAGATCCGCATCTTCGGCGGACGGCTCCAGCGTGTTTAGCTTTCCCTTGATCACGCGCCCAGTCGTGCCGTCGAGGGAAAGCCAGTCACCTTCTTTGAACACCTGTCCCTTGGCGTGCATTTCCTTGGCTCGCTCATCGACCAGAACATCGCCAGCGCCTGCGACGCAACATTTACCCATGCCGCGCGTGACCACGGCCGCGTGGCTCGTCATGCCGCCGCGCGAGGTCAAAATGCCTGCCGCCACTTCCATTCCCTGAATATCTTCCGGAGTGGTTTCGGCGCGCACCAGAATCACAGGATTCTTTGTCGCTCCATGCCCAGCCTTCTTCACCGCTTCTTCCGCAGTAAAAACAATCTGTCCCACCGCCGCACCTGGCGATGCCGGCAGACCTGTGGCCAGCACTTCAACCTTCGTGCTCTTCTCGTCCAATCGCGGCACTAGGAAGTCATAGAGCTGATTCGGCTCAACGCGGAAGATCGCCTCCTCCTTCGTGATCAATCCTTCATCGACCATCTGGATCGCCACGCGCACCGCAGCTAATCCCGTGCGTTTACCGTTGCGTGTCTGCAGCATGTAGAGTTTGCCATCCTGAATGGTGAACTCGAAATCCTGCATGTCACGATAGTGCTTCTCCAGCCGCGTTGTGATTTCGCGCAGCTGGTTGTAGACATCGGGCATGATCTTCTGCAGTTCAAGAATTGGAACCGGAGTGCGAACGCCCGAAACCACATCTTCGCCCTGCGCGTTCATCAGAAACTCACCGTAAAATTCCTTGGCTCCTGTGGCGGGATTGCGCGTGAAGCCCACGCCCGTGCCGCTGGTATCGCCCAGGTTGCCGTATACCATGGCTTGCACGTTGACTGCGGTACCGAGCATGTCATCGATGTTGTTGATGCGGCGGTAATGTTTGGCACGTTCGTTCTGCCAGGAGCGGAAAACTGCATCCCGCGCCATCACCAGCTGCTCGTGCGGGTCCTGCGGGAAGTCGCGCTTGGCGTGCTTCTTGACAACTTTCTTGTATTCCTCGATCACTTCCTTCAACGCTTTCGCATCGAGATCGGTATCGAGCTTAGTTTTTTTCTGTTTCTTCTTGGCGTCGAACACTTCATCGAACGCAGACTTCGGAATTTCGAGTACGACGTTGCCAAACATCTGAATCAGGCGGCGGTAAGAATCCGCCGCGAAGCGGGGATTGTTGCTGCGCTTGGCCAACGACTCAACACTCTTGTCGTTCAATCCGAGGTTGAGAATCGTGTCCATCATGCCGGGCATGGAAAACTTTGCGCCCGAGCGCACGCTCACCAGTAGGGGATTCTCGCCGACGCCGAGTTTCTGACCCTGCAAGACTTCCAGTTTGGCCAGCGCCTCATCCATCTGCTGTTCGACTTCCGTCGGCACGGCGTTGTGCCGCATGTACTCGCGGCAGGCTTCGGTCTGGATGGTAAATCCCGGCGGGACTGGCAGGCCGGCATTGGTCATCTCCGCGAGGCCCGCGCCCTTGCCGCCCAGGTCGTCTTTCATCTTGCCGTTGCCTTCGGCCTTACCGCCGCCAAAGAAGTAAACGTATTTGGTGGGCTTGTTTTTGGATTCTTGAACTTCGTTTTCGGGGAGGGTCAATGTAGCCATGTCTATTAGTCCTTTGCTTCGAGATTTGCGTGCCGTGATCCGGTTGTTACATATTTTGATTTTGGTGGCGCAGCGCTTTCAGCGCTGCGATACCTGCTCAATAAAAGTCCGGGCTTTAGCCCCGAGGTATTCTGCTCTATGGTTTGCCTTCTGTCACGATCTCCGAAAAATCCGCGATCGTGGAAAACTCCTTCAATAAGGTCCGCAGCAAAGCCAGCCGGTTTGCCCGTACTCTCTCATCTTCCACCATTACCATCACTTTGTCGAAAAATCTGTCAACTGGTTCTCGAGCCGCGGATAGCAGAAGCAAAGCGTCCAGATATTCTTTCTTGCCCCGGTGCTCTTCGACTTTTGACCCAGTCTTCTCCATATACGCCATCAAGGTTTTTTCTTCGTCGGCGCTTTCCGCCAGGTATTCAAACTTGACCGCTGGCTCAATGTTTTTCTCCGCAGCTTGTCGCAGAATATTTCGCATACGCTTGCAGGCAGCGCCAATCGCCAGAAATTCCGGCATGTGCATTACTTTCTTGACCGCCTCGGCTCGTGCCACGGCATCGACCACATCGTCAGCATCCGCCGCGAGGACTGCCTTTACTACGTCATATGCATATCCACACACATCCTTAAGGTAAAACTCGAGACGCTCCTTGAAGAATATGGCGACCGACTCGTGAAACGTCGCGTCGTCAACGAACTTCTTCTCAGCTTCCGATCCCTTATATCCAGCCCGCGCATCCCGCATCAGATCCGAGAGCAGCAACGGCAGTTTCTTTTCCGCAATTACCTTCACAATTCCATTCGCTTGCCGCCGCAGAGCAAACGGGTCCTTGGATCCGCTGGGAACCAGTCCTAACGAGAACATGCCGGCTATCGTATCCGCTTTGTCGCCAATCGAAAGCACTGAACTCTCGATCGACCGCGGCACCTCGTCTTCCGTGGACTCGGGTTTGTAATGATCGTAAATTGCATCCGCGATCGCGAGGCGCGTCGCTTCCGGCAAGCTGGAATCAAGCTCCTGCACACGCGCATACAGACCACCGACAATGCCCTGCAGCTCAGTGAACTCCTTCACCAGTTCGGTGGTGAGGTCGGTCTTGGCCAAACATGCGGCTTTGTGGATCACGCCCGCCCGCACCGCAATGCCGTTCTGCTTGATGATTTCACTCAGCCAGCTGCACAGGCGTTGGACGCGCCGTGTTTTGTCGTAGTAGCTGCCCAGATCTTTCTGGAAAGTAACGTTCCTGAGTGAATCCAGACGCTCCAAGAGCGATCGCTTCTGATCCGTCTCCCAGAAAAAACGCGCGTCATTGAAGCGGGCGCGGAGCACGCGCTCGTTGCCGTGCTGGATAAGGCCTTGCGGATCTCCATCGGTATTCAGCACCGCAAGAAAATGCGGCAATAATTTGCCGTTCGCATCTTCCAGCGCAAAATATTTTTGATGGTCACGCATCACCGTGACCAATACTTCTTCCGGCAGGGCCAGAAACTCAGGATCGAATCCGCCAAGAATCACAGAGGGAAATTCCGTCAGATTCACTACGCTATCGAGCAGCGATTTGTCTTCGCGCCAGCGCGCTCCCGCAATTGTTCGCGTCGCCGCGTCGAGCGCTTTGCGAATTCGTTGTTCGCGCTCATTTCGTCCCAGAACGTGCACCGTTCGCAGCGCATCGACGTAGGCAGAGCCGGCTCGTGGAATCGTTACGTCCTTGCCCGACAGAATGCGGTGTCCCCGCGAAACATTTCCTGCCCGGATTCCGTCAAACTCCAGCGGAATCGTATCGCCATCGAGCATCGCCACCAGCCAGCGCACCGGACGCACAAACCGTTCACTCGGCTTGCGCCAATACATATTTTTCGGCCAGTAGATCGACGAAAGCTCCTTGGGAAGATTCTCCGCCAGAATCTCGGCGGCGCTGCGGCCTTTGTTCGTTATCTTCGCGGCCAGGTACTCGCCCTTTGCCGTGGTGATCTTTTCCAGCTGCGAAACATCCACGCCGGCTTTTCTGGCAAAAGCATGCGCTGCCGGCGTTGGCTCACCATTCTTATAAGCGACGTTCACCGAGGGCCCGGTGATTTGTTCCGTCGCGTCCGGCTGCGACGGAGGAACTCCATGGGCTATAATGGCCAACCTTCGCGGCGTATCGAAGGAACTAATCTCGCCGGCAGTGAGGCGTTCCCGGGTCAGCAGAGCCCCCACGCGCTCGCACAATTCTTGCGCGGCGGCGTCGATCATCCGCGCGGGGATCTCTTCGCACCCGATCTCCAGCAGAAAGTCTGGCATGACTGCCAACCTATAAGGTTCTCAAATCCACGCTACCCTCGATGTGATGCTCGTCACACCCGCCCCTGTGCGAAATCTCGAACCTGCGTCCGGCGCTTTGAATTCGCACCTCACAAACCGACCGGCGACAATTTTTCTTTCCGAATCTTCGGTCCGCGCGCGGGCTCAGGCTCGTCCGACTTCTCTGGCGCCGTCTCGCTCTTCTGCTGATCGACCCACGCCTTGGCGATCCCGACCGCCAGCGCCCGCACGCGCGCAATCACCCCCACGCGTTCCGTCACCGAAATCGCTCCCCGCGCATCGAGAATGTTAAACAGATGCGAACACTTCAGACAAAGATCGTACGCCCCGAGCAGCGGAAATCGTGCCTTGTCGTCTGGCTCTGGGTGCCCCGCCCTTGTCGGGTTTTCTGCGACAGGATGGGGATTCTGACTCTCTTTCAACTCCGCATATCCCCCGAGCAACGCCTTGCACTCGGCTTCATACAGCTCAAAGTGTTTCCAGGCCTTCTCAACATCCGCTGCCTCGAAGTTGTACACGGAAAACTGCAGCTCATCCGCCAGCCGCACATCGCCGTACTTCACTTCCTGTCCGGTCGCTTTTCCATCAATGGTTTTTGCGTCGATCGAGGGATCCCGCGCCCACACGATGTCGTAAATCGAATCCACATCCTGCAGAAACGCGCCGATGCGCTCCAGCCCATAGGTCAGCTCGACAGAAATCGGAAACAGATCCACGCCGCCGCACTGCTGGAAATAAGTGAACTGCGTGATCTCGAGTCCATCCAGCATCACCTGCCAGCCCACGCCCCACGCGCTCAGCGTCGGAGCTTCCCAGTTGTCTTCCTCAAACTTGATATCGTGCTGGCGCAAGTCGATCCCAATCGCGCCCAGCGATTCCAAATACAGCTCCTGCACATTTTCCGGCGGAGGCTTCAGGATCACCTGCAACTGCATGTGCTTGAACAGCCGGTTGGGATTCTCTCCGTAGCGCCCGTCCGCCGGACGCCGCGAAGGCTGCACGTACGCCACCTTATATGGTTTCGGCCCCAGCACGCGCAGAAACGTCTCCGGCGCCATCGTCCCCGCGCCCACTTCCACGTCATACGGCTGCTGCAGCACACATCCGCGCTCCGCCCAAAATGCCTGCAGGCGCAGGATGAGTTCCTGAAACGTCAGCGGATTGGGCTTGGCTGGATTCACAGGACAGTTCAGGAGCGAGTCAATCCTTGATTGTAAAGGAAGAGCAGACGAGTCGTCAGCCTACCGCACCAGCGAAAAATGTCGTCGGGGAGTAACGTGGAAGAGCGGTCTCTTTAGGGCCGCGTTTTCGATCGCCCTGGGGCTTGGCTTTAGCCTCTGTGGTCGTCTTTCAGGCCCGAGCTCCCCACCCTCACGCTAAGTGGAACTTAAACCTCTCTGGCCTTCTAGGGCTTCAGGTGCTCCGTGAGATCAAGCCACCGGTCTACGAACCAGCAAACCACGGAGTAAATTGAGCTGGCAACCGATTCGGTGTCCTGCACCGTGTAGAGGTCCCAAGAGGTCCGCCCGGCAACTCCCATGCAGCCGCAGAGATGGATCGGGGGTTGGAGCCGGGTCGGGCTACCCGCAGTTGAAGCTATGGTGTGAGCGTAAGTGATTTGCCCATAACTGCCGCCGTAGTCTATCGTCGTCCGCAATCGCCACCCAGGGATCTCTACGGCATAGTTCTGGGCACCGGACGGCTTGGCCGCTGGCGGACCAAGCTTCTGTTCGATTCGTTCTGACAGGACCTTCCGCACCAGGGATGCTCTGCCCTTTTGCGCTCGGCCTGAATGTATCTCGTCGCTGATGCGACGCTCTGCCTCGCTCGCGAAAGGCAGCATCCGTCTTTTGCCAGCTTCGGTAATACGGATGTTGTAGTCAAGGTATCGCTCTATCAAGCTCCGCTCTTCGACATTAATAATGTGGCCCTTCAGGTTCATCGCCCGCTCATTGAATCGTTTTACGAGAGCGACGGCCAGCTTTCGCCGCTCGTCCGAGTTCAGCGACCCAGCGCACTCGATTAATTTGAAGGCGCTGCTTCCTTGAACGAGTGACAGAAGGGGAAAGCCCGCGCAGAACTCCTGTTCCGCCTGACCAACCGACCACTCGTAGTAATGCATCGCCCAGCGATCTGTTAGTTCCATGTAGGTGTCATCCTGAGGCAGCGGAGTGCTTGGCGGAGCCAAGCACTCCCAACGAAGAGCCTGCCCTGAGCCTCCCGAAGGGACCTATGCACTCGCACGCACGATGCTGCCGACCGCCATATGATCTCCGCCACGATGGAAATACTGCCACAAAACCCTGCGGCCCTGAGGATGGCAACGCAAGGATCGCCGCCCACAATGCAGCACTCCTTAGAATCCGCCCTTCTCCAGCATCCCCGCCGTCACCAACTTCTTTTCAATATGTCTTTGCAGAATCTGGATCAGAAGCTTTCGCAGATCCGCTCCCAGCTCTTTAGGCCACGGAACCCCCGCAAAACTTTCCACCGGAGCCCGAAACATCTGCGCGGCCAACACGCGCGACTCACTCGAAATTTCCGACGACGCCAGCCGCTTATCCTCCGGACACATCAGTCCATCGGCCAGCGCGTGAAAGTAAGCTCGACTCCCGTTCAAACTTCGGCCGCAAACAATGCACTCCGTCAACTCCGGCAAGAATCCAACCAGCCGCGTCAGCCACAATTCGAAATAAGTGACCGGCATCCATACGTCCGAACCTCTCATGGCGTGCAGCACCGAAAGCGTCAGGCGGAAGATCGCGTCATTCGCTTCGCGGTCGGGAAGCAATTCATCCAGCAACTCGGCCACGTGTCCCAGCGCTGCGGCCCGCGCGTAGGTAACTTCCGTGGCCATGGGAGACTCCAGCACTTCACAGGCATCCAGACGTACCAGTTCCTGCCCTTCGCGAACATCGTAAAAAGCGCGAACGTAGGTCATCGGCTCCAGCGCTCCGCCAAACCTGCGCTTCGATTTCTTCGCCGACCGCGCCACCCCGCGCACTTTTCCCTCCGCGCGCGTGAATAGCGTGACCAGCAAATCAGCCTCGCGCAGTGGATAAGTACGCAGAACGATTGCCTCGGACTCTATCAGCGCCATGAAAGCTCAGCCGGTGAACGGTTGATTGTAAATGTACCGAAAAACAGGCGGAAAGATTAGAAAACGCTCACCTGTGCAATCTCACGTAGCTCCTGCAAAACGCTTGCGTCGCTGCAAAATGCAGTGGCCCAAATGGCCACTCCCTTTCGGTTTTTGGCTTCTAAGTCTATGCCCTGCAACAAATCGCGCCGCACCTCTCATTTGCCCCTCACGTGCATTAATAAGGATGCAACGGGCGCGAAAGAGGCGCCGCCGAACCAAGTGGTGGACTCGAACCCGAGAGGAGGGTTTATGTCAATCCTGTTTGTTCTGCTGATGTTCTTGCTGGTCATCAGCGTCAGATATTTCATCGAGCCGCATTCTGAAGCTGTGCTGGAAACCGAAATCATGACCAAGCCGCAGTCGCCGCGCGTCAAGCGCGAATACGGTTTCGAAATCCCGCAGGATTATGGCTTCCATCTCGGACATATGTGGGTGATGAAGGAAAGCTCCGACGATGCCCGCGTCGGCGTCGACCAGTTCGTCACCAACCTGCTGGGCAAGATTGATCACATTGACATCTGCGGAGCGAATCGCTGGGTGCGCCAGGGACAGAAACTGATCACACTGCACAGCGGCAACACCAGCGTGGATCTGCTCTCGCCGGTGGAAGGAGTCGTCACGGCGATCAACAACGATGCGCTCGGAGATCCCAGCCTGGTCGCGAACGATCCTTATGAGCATGGATGGCTTGCCATGGTGAAATCACCAGACTTGGCCGTGAATCAGCGAAACCTGATTCAGGGCTCGATGGTGGCGCCCTGGATGCAAAACAACGTAGCCCGGCTGAACGCAATGCTGACCGAATCTTCTCCTGCTCTGGCGCAGGACGGCGGATCGCCCGTCAGTGGCCTGCTTCCGCGACTTACGCCTGAGCTGCAGAAAAAAGTAGTGAAAGAGTTCTTGTTGTCGTAACGGAACTCTGGCCGAGAAAGGAGAAGCGTCATGGCAAGCACCAGAGGAATTTTGGTCGACATCACGAAGTGCATCGGCTGCCGAAGCTGCGAGCAGGCGTGCAAACAGATTCACGGATTTCCCACGGATACGGAGTACAAGCTTTCAACCACCGCGCTTACAGTTGTGGAAGACCACGGCGATCGCTTTGTGAGGAAGATGTGCATGCACTGCCAGGATCCAGCGTGCGCCTCCGCGTGTCTGGTGGGCGCCCTCAAGAAGAGCGCCGCCGGTCCGGTTACTTATGATGCGTCGAAGTGCATCGGCTGCCGCTACTGCCTGGTAGCGTGTCCGTTCGGAGTGCCGCGCTACGAGTGGTCGAAGCTGGTGCCCTACGTGAAGAAGTGCGACATGTGCGCGGAGCGCCAGGCAAAAGGACAACTGCCGGCCTGCGTGGAAGCTTGTCCGGTGCAGGCATCGATCTCCGGCACTCGCGAAGAAATTCTGGAAGAGGCGCAGCGCCGCATCCTCAACGATTCGAAATACGTGAAGCACATCTATGGCAGCGAGGAAGCTGGCGGAACATCGGTCTTCTTCATCTCCGATGTGCCTTTTGAAAAGCTCGGTTTCACCGCTCCACCCAAGCAGGCGTTGCCGCTGCTGACGGCAAGTGCTCTGGGAGACGGACCTACCGTGATCCTGGTCGGTGGCGCTCTGCTTTCTGGCTTGTACTGGATCACGCAACGCCGGGCACTGGTCGCTTTGGCCGAAGCCCGTGAGAAATCTGTGAAGGAAGGGAGTTAAGCCATGACTACCACAGGAATGACTACCCGAGACACGATTGCCAGAGAGACGACTGCCAAACGATTATTTCCAAGAATTAGTTTCTGGCGCACGGTAGTGGCATTGATCTTCGCCGCTGGCATCTACTCCATGTATGCTCGGTTCGCACTCGGCTTCAAGGTCGCGACCAATCTCACCGATCCTCAGCCCTGGGGCCTATGGGTCGGCCTCGGAACACTGTGCGGCGTGGGACTCTCGGCCGGCGGTTTCGCCATCGCGGCTTCCGTGTATCTCCTGGGCCTCGATCGTTACCGCCCGATCCTCCGTACGGCAGTGCTTATCTCCTTCCTGGGATATTGCACGGTATGCATCGGCATGCTCTACGAGCTTGGTATTCCCTGGAGAATCTGGCATCCCATCGTTATGTGGAACCGGCACTCCGTGCTGTTCGAGGTGTCGTGGTGCGTGATGCTCTACACCACTGTGCTCGCGCTCGAGTTCTCGCCGGCGCTCATCGAAAAACTTCCCTGGGCGAAGCCGCGTGAACTCTACCTGCGCTGGCACCACAGCATCCTGATCGCTCTGGTACTGGCGGGCACGCTACTCTCTTCGATGCATCAATCGTTCCTCGGCGGACTCTACCTCATCACCAAAGGCCGTCTGGATCCGCTCTGGTACACACCGTATCTGACCACGATGTTCTATCTCTCGGCCATCCCCGCCGGACTGGCGGTCACCATCATGGCCATCTACCTCTGCGTACGCTCGCTCAACGTGCGGGTTGATATGAACATTTTGAGCGACGTGAGCCGAGTGATCGGGCCGTTGCTCATCATGTGGGGCATCTTCCGCTTCGTCGATATCATCACCCGAGACGCAACTCCCTATCTGTGGATGTGGCGCGAAGAGACCGGCTTGTTCTGGCTGGAGATTGCTTTGCTGGTGGTCATCCCGCTCATCCTGCTGAATCGGCCGGGAGTGCGCGAGAACCCACAATACTTATACGGAACCTGCGCCATAGTCGTGATGGGATTCATCACCAATCGCTTGAACGTCTCCATCACGGCCTTACAGGCGAGCTCCGGCGTTTACTACGTGCCGAAGTGGACGGAATTCGCAGCCACGCTGGCCACGATTGCCGCAGCCGTGGTGGCCTTCCATTACGCCGTTGTCTATCTCGACATTTTGCCCAAGAACGCGCCGCCACAGAAACAGAAATGGATCGCTGCAAGCGTTCCCGCAAGAGCCTGAAGCAGGACGCTAGCAGCAGAAACCCCGGGAGAACCAGCCCGGGGTTTTTCCTTGTAAACTCGAGCCAAGCCAAGGTTTGTCAAAGGGCACGACGTCGGAAGCCGCAGTAAGACTAAAATTCAATCGGGATCGGGAAGAGCACGACGTTGGAAGCCGCAGAAAAACTAAAATCCGAGCGGAACCGGGAAGGGCACGACGCTACAAGCCGCACTAAAACTGAAATTCGAGGGATCGGGAAGGGCACGACTTTAGTCGTGCCGTAAGGCCGCAAAAATTGACGGGGCTTTAGCCCCTGAGGTACCGCTTCGCCCCACGGTCCATTGAAATGGCGCCGCGGCCCTCCTAAGAATCCACAACCCGCACGTGACATCTGACCTTGTGCCGCCTCCACAATGAGTTCATGATTCCAAGGTGAGCGGAGAATATAACCGAGACGCCCAGGACGCAGCCGAAACTAGGGCCTGCAACCCACTGATACCAAAGATTTTACCTGCAACATCTTTGCAATCAATATTTTGCCCAGATCAGATCGGTGCCGACATCGCCAAGCGATTGATTCCAGATATTTTACTTCGATGATCTGATTTTTTTATTCGAGGCCCAGGGCAAGTCGAAGCAAGAAGAAATGGCACGGCGATTCAGTCCGCTGCCTTCACCTTCAGCCGGCGCTGCAGCGATGTGGGATGGATGCCGAGGATCCGCGCGGCCTGCGTTTTATTGTTCCCAGTCGCAGCCAGAACTTGTTCGATGTAGTTGTCTTCCAGAGCGCGCAGGCTGAGAAATTGATCTCCCGTGGGAGAGATATCGACCGAGGAAAATGCTTCGCCGATTTTTTTCTCCTCCCGTTGATCGCGAATCTCTTCCGGCAGATGGCAAGAGTCGATCTCGCCTTCCGCATTCAGAATCATGGTTCGCTCGATCACGTTGCGCAGTTCGCGAATGTTTCCCGGCCACGGATATTGCGCCAGCAGATCGGCCGCGGCGGGACTGAAGCCAGTAAAGTTTTTTCTCAACTCGCGATTGAACTGCAGCAGGATTTCCAGGGCCAGCGGCACAATGTCTTCCTTGCGCTCGCGCAGCGGAGGAATGTCCAACTGAACTACATTGATGCGGTAATAAAGGTCTTCGCGAAATCGCCCTTGGCTTACGGCATTCTTCAGCTGGTCGTTGGTGGCGGCGATCAAGCGAATGTTCACTTTGATCGTGCTCGTCCCACCCAGACGCATGAACGTGCCTTCCTCAAGTACACGCAAGATTTTCGCCTGCACGCTCGCGGACATGTTTCCGATTTCATCGAGGAAAACCGTGCCGCCGCTGGCGCGCTCCAGCAAGCCTTCTTTGCGGCGCCGAGCGTCGGTGAAAGCTCCGGGTTCGTAGCCAAACAGTTCGCTCTCGAGCAAAGCGTCAGGCAGAGAGGCGCAGTTTATTTCAAGCAGCGGCATCGAGGTGCGCGGGCTGGCATAGTGAATGGCTTTGGCGAGCACTCCCTTGCCGGTGCCACTCTCACCCAGAATCAGGATCGTGGTGTGGTCGGAGTCGGCGGCCTTGCGGGCCACCTCCAACATCTTGATGGTGGCGGGGTTGTGCGTGACGATGTGTCCAAAATCGTAGCGGCCCTTTTCCGACTCCACTGAATCGCGCACCCGCACACGCAGAGCCAGTACTTCGGCGGCGCGATGCAGAATGTTCGTCATGTCGTCGAGATGAAAGGGTTTCACCAGATAGTCAAAGGCTCCCAGCTTCATGGCTTCGACGGCGCGCTCCACCAGATGGTAGGCACTCATCATAATCACGATCGCGGTCGGGTTCGCTTCTTTGATCTGACGCAAAACTTCGACCCCGTCAATGCCGGGAAGAACGATGTCCAGCAAGATGAGGTCGGGATTCTCATCGTGAAAAATTTTCAGTCCCGCTTCGCCGGTGAGCGCGGTGAACACCTCAAATCCGTCCTGGCGGAGACCACGCGAAATGGTCCGGAGCGTCAGCTCTTCGTCATCGATGATCAATGCGCAATATGGCATGTCAACTCAAGCCTCAAACTACGATTTCCGACTGCTCCTGAACCTGGTGTGTCTCCTCCTGCCGGATGGGCAACGTGATCGTTACCGTGGTTCCTCGGTTCAGGACGCTATCGATTCGAATCTCACCTTTGTTTCTTCGCACATACGTAGCGCTGATGCTGAGTCCAAGACCCGTGCCTTTGCCAGGCTTGGTAGTAAAAAACGGTTCAAAGACGTGCGGCAGAATATCAGGAGGAATACCGCACCCGGTATCCGAAACACAAATCTCGATGCTATCCACGAAGGTAAGCTTTTTCGCGGACACCGTAATACGGCCGCCATCGGGAGTTGCCTCGGCCGCATTGATCAAGAGATTCATCAGCACCTGCGAAAGCTGATTGGAATCCACCAGGATGTGAGGCAAATTTTCTGGAACCAGATTTTCCGCCCGTTTCCCGCGCAGCGCAGGCTGGCCTTCCAGGAAACCCAGCGTATCGGTAACCAGCCGATGCAGGCTGAGATTGCTCAATACCAGTGGACCGGGTCGCGCGTAATTTACGAGTCCCCGCAAAGTCGCAGAAATGCGCTTGGTGCCGGCGATACACTGTTCGATTTCCCAACGCTGGTCGGAATCAGAAGTACTCTTCAGTTCCAATTCGAGGTGAGACAGTATGCCGAGCAGCGGATTGTTGATCCCGTGAGCCGCACCCAGAGCCAGCTGGGCCAGCGTTGAATACTTCTCATATTCGGCCAGTTGCGCCTGAAACTGAAACTTCTCTTTATCCAACTGGCTATCTTCGTAGAGACGGCGGAAAACTTCTTCTTGCGCCTGGTTGCGTTCAACCTCCAGCCGCTGCCTCAATTCCGTCGCTTGCTTCAAAGCTTGGCAGGCTCGCTCCCATTCCAGTCGCTGCAATCGCCAAACGATGATCATCACCACGAGCGCGACAAATGTGATGGGAAGAGCGTAGCGAACCATGGAGAATTCGAAATCGTTCGCCGACGCTTGCGCGATCGACAATACACTGGCCGGTACGTCCGTCAAGGCGCGAACCTCTGTGCAAAGCGGAAACATCCTTATTTAGCATGAAGGGAACGTTGGCAAGCCGCAGTGATGCTTGTCACTGCGGTGCGTGCAACCCAGCGGCAGGAGTTCGATGGATGCGAACGGCTGTAAGTCTGCGCGAAGTCATGACTTACTTGATCCGAGTCAGGACCGCAATCGATCGTCATTATCCATGTCAATTTCATGGCGGTGGCCAGCCGGGATAATACCGGGGGTAATGCGCTGGGCGCCTTCGGCGGCCATACGCAATCGAATAGCTTCCGTCGATCAACAACTGTCCACGTCGAGGGGGCAAGAGCTTCCGGAGTTTCTTTATTTCTTGTCGAAGGGAAAGAACTGTCCGCCGCTACCAGCGACCGGCGTGAGCACCACCATCCACGTGGAGCACCTCTCCGGTGACGCGATCTGCTCGCGCAAGATAGAGAACGGCGTCGACCACGTCTTCTACGCGTACGACTTTCCCCATAGGCACGAATTTCTGAAGAGAGTCCTCGGGATCATCCTTGTGCATTGGAGTATCCACCACGCCAGGGGCTACGGCATTGAAGCGGATCCCTTCTTTTGCATACTCGATCGCGAGACTGCGGATCACTGTATTCAGACCGCCTTTCGTAATCATCGAGAAGGAGGCGTTTACGCCAGCGATAGGCTGATCTGCGAGCGATGCAGTGATGCTCACAACATTTCCCGATTTCTGTTTCAGCATCTGTTTCACCGTGAGCTGAGCAACGTAAATGAATCCCAGCAGGTTGATCGAGACCAGGGCGTTGAAGTCTTCGATAGTAAAGTCCGTGAAGGGCTTGGTGCGATAGATTCCAGCGTTCGTCACCAGAACATCGATTCTTCCGAAATGATTGATCGCTGCTTCTGCAGTTTTGACAGCGGTCTCTTGCTGAGCGATGTCTCCATCGACCAGAACCAGGCTGGGTGAAGCAGCCAGCGCCTGGCTGACATTACGAGACGTTGCGACGACGTTATAACCCTCGTTCAGGAAGGTCGCGACCAAACCCGCACCGATCCCCTGCGACGCTCCCGTGACGATGGCTGTTTTCTTGTCTGGCATACATATCTCTATTGTCGGCGTTTCCGGATTTAATCTAAAGGATTCGAAGCCCTTAGAGCGGCCTAGCCGACGCGCCGCTCCAACGATCCCAGACGCGACGAACCGACAAACGCTCGGACGAGCCGGGCGATCTCATCGGCAGCCGTATCCAACGCGAAATGGCCGCCGTCGACAATGTGGACTTCAGCTTTCGGCACATCCTTGCGGTAGCGCTCCGGTTCGCCAGAGTCGAACGAAACTTCATATTTTCCCCAGATCACCAGCAGGCGCGGCTGTTTCTCGCGCATCCATGCCTGCCATTTCGGATAATCCTCCACATTGGTTCGATAGTCGTAGAACAAATCGCTTTGGATCTCGGCCTGACCCGGCCGGTTTAGAAAATAGAATTCGTCCGTCCACAGATCCGGATCATGGCGTTCCACGTCAGGATCGTTTCCTACATGGCGTGAACGCGTGGTCTCGAGCGATAGGAGATTCGTACGTAGCGCACTCTCGTTGGCAGCGCGATCGGCCCAAAAGGCTCGCCGTGTTGCCCAGTTCGCGCCCAGGCCCTCGTTGTGCGCCACAGCGTCCTGGACAATGAGAGCCTCTACGCGCTCCGGGTGCTCCAGCACCATGCGAAAGCCCACAGGGCCACCGTAGTCTTGCATGTATAGCGTGTAGTGCGAGAGCCCAAGCACTTCGGTGAAATGATTCATGATCTCGGCGCAGTGATCGAATGTGTACGCGAATTTTTTGGGATCCGGCCAGTCGCTGTGTCCGAAGCCAGGGTAATCGGGCGCGACCAGGTGATAGCGATCGGACAGCCGGGCGAAGAGCGGCTCGAACATTCGCGACGAAGATGGCAGTCCGTGGAGCAGGAGAATCGTTGGGGCATCCTTCGGTCCGGCCTCCCGATAGAAAATCGAGAGTCCATCAACCTTCAGCGTGCGGTATGAGACGGGTTGCGACATAGGTACCTTAATCCTTTCCTGGCCTTCGAGACGACCGGCAGCAAGGCCGATTAAGCAGAACAGAGCCGAGTTCCTTGCAATTCTTGCGAATTTCATAGTCTTTTAAATGTCTTGCAGAACAAGACGCGAAGCTCGTTGGCGACGAACTTTAGCGGTGGAATTGATCCAATGTCCCGAGCAGTTGGCGATTTGACCGGTGTTCGGAGTCGAGGACCTCCGTACGATCTACTGACATTTTGATCTCGTCGACTCTGGCTCAAGTTCACATCGTCAGAACGACGCGAAATTCCGCCTTGCCGCTCAGCATGCGCGCATAGGCCTCGGCCGCTCGTTCCAGCGGATAAGTCTCGATCATGGGACGCACGCCGCTCAGTTCGGCGAAGTGCAGTGTGTCCTCGGAATCGGCCGGGGTTCCCGCCGCCCAGCCTTGAATGGTTTTACTTCCAGTAATTAGCTGGATCGGCGTGACCTCAATGGGATCGAAGGTCGCGCCGACCACCATGAGTTCGCCGTTCGGCCCGAGACCGTCGATCAGTTGCGACATCGCCTTCGAGCTTGGGGCCGTAGCCAAGATGACCCGCGCCCCCCCTAATTTCTGCAACTCTTCCGCTGCGTTGGTCGCCTGGCTGTCGATGTACACGCTGGCCCCAAGTTTCTTGGCAAGCGCTGCGTTTTCAGGGCCGCGCCCAATCGCCGCGACCTTATACCCAAACTTGTTCGCGAATTGAACGCCCAGGTGACCCAACCCGCCGATACCCTGCACTGCAACCAAGTCGCCGGGAAGCGCGCCGCTGTGCCGCAACGCGTTGTAGGTGGTAATTCCCGCGCAGAGTAACGGTGCGGCGTCGACGTCACTGAGAGTTTCGGGGATGGACACCAGCGCCTCCACGGGAGCAACCATGTATTGCTGGTATCCGCCGTCATAGCTGATGCCACAAATTTTCAAATTCTGGCAATTGCGAAAATCTCCGCGCCGGCATTCGCGGCATGTGTTGTCCTGGCCACCGTGCCAGCCGACACCAACACGCTGTCCCTTCTTCCACGCGGAAACTCCTGCGCCCACTTCATCGATGACGCCTGCGACCTCGTGTCCTGGAACGCGGGGATACTGAATTCCGGGCCAATAGCCTTCTTTGGTAAGCACATCACTGTGGCAAACCCCACAGGCTTGCACTTTGATGCGCACGTGCCCCGCATCCGGATCAGGAATCGCACGCTCGACAACCTCGAAATCTCCTCCGGGCTTGGAGATTTGCGCCGACTTCATCTGCGTCATCTTCATTGGTACTACTCTGCTCGCTGCCATAAATCCTCCTAGGAATTTTCTACCATCGGTGTTGGTAATCTACCTGCCGGGATTTCCTGCGCCTGGTCTCTCTATTATCTCTTTAACTTAATATCTTCCGAGTCCCTCACCTCGAAAATGACTTCCAGTTCGACGGGAGTGCCGAGCGGAAGGCTTGCGACACCGTACACCAGGCGACAAGGGTTCTTCTCTTTTCCGAACACATCCTGCAACAGCTGCGAAGCCGCGTCAGCCACTTTCGGTTGATCGCGAAAATCTCCCCAAGTGGCTACCGACACGCCGAGCCGGATGATCCGCGTCACTTTGTCGAGCGATGCGAGATACTCTCGTGCAACGGGGAGGGCGTTGAGAGCAGCGAGATGAGCCGCCTCGCGCCCAGTTTCCACATCGAGCTCCGCGCCCACGCGTCCGATAAATTTTGCCCCACGACCTTCCGTAGGAAGCATCCCGGTTAAAAAAAGTAGATTGCCCGTCTGCACCGCTTCTACATAAGTACCGAACGGCTGAGGCGGGGCCGGGAGCTTAATACCAAGTTCTTTCAACCGTTGTTCGGCGCCGGCTGGCAGATTTTCGGCGGTTTCGAGTTGTCCAGTCGAATTTGCTGTCATTGATCTCTCTAGTCCGATTCAAAAACGATTTTGCCGACGTTCTTTGGCCGTGTAGATCACTTTTTCGATTGAAGTGATGGTCCGTTCTTTTTCGAGTTCGAGAGGATTCATGGTGTTTTCCTTTGCAGCAATTTATTGTTTCCGATTGCTTTCGGGCGATTCACAGGACGAGTAGGCCGGACCCGCGGAGAAAAATCCATTAGACGATGGTATCGGCCGAAACCTGCGTGTCAGTCGGCACAACGAGCAACGGTCCGCGCGATTTGAAGTTTCGCACCTGGGCCGCGAGCACACATCACGAGATGCAGTGTTTTCTTGGTACCACGGAAGGCTTGCGCATACATACCACGTTCGAGGTAGGCCCGGGCGAGTGGTAGGCGACACGGAAATTATAGGTCGTCTTTCAGATAAATACGGCTCATCGCCCCTGCGGTGATTGACGAAAAAGCGGTAAGCTCGGCGTTGCCCACACCGGGATATGCTTCTATACTCCGCCGGTAAACCTTTAATCCTGGAGGCATTCGGCTATGTCAAGAGCTTTCCCCTCGCACCTCCTCCGAGCGATTTCGATGAGTTTGTTGGCTCTTGTCGTATGTGTCTCTCCCTCGTTTGCGCAAGCGCGGCATCAGGGCAAGATTTTCGGAGGCTACTTCGAGGAATGGGGTATCAACTACGCCGGTTATAACATCGCGGATTTGCAAAAGAATGGCGTAGCCGATGAACTGACACACTTGATCTACGCCTTCGGCAACGTGACTCCGACTTCTCCCGCGGCGTGCGCCGTTGCCGATCCTGTAGCCGCGTACCAGAATTCGACGCTTCCCAGTGTGAGCGGCAAGCCTTATACCGCGCCACTCTATGGAAATTTTGGTGCGATCCAACAACTGAAGGAGCTTCATCCCAATCTGAAAGTGTTGATCTCGTTGGGTGGACAAGCCGGCAACGTTACCGGTTTCGTGACCGCCGCTGCCACCCCGGCCGCGCGGACTGCGCTCGCCTCTTCGTGCATCGATATGTTCGTCAAGGGCAACATCGCCGCAGAGATTACGGCTCCCGGATTGTTCGACGGCTTCAATATAGATTGGGAGTTTCCCGGCGCGGCGGACAAGCAGAATTTCACCGCTCTTCTCAAAGAGTTCCGCACGCAACTCAACGCTTTGTCGAAAACGACGGGCAAGAAGTACATCTTGACGTTCGATTCGCCAGCGAGCCCGAAGAAATACATCAACATCGATCTTAAGGCCGCCGCGGCGGAAGTCGATTTCCTCACCATCGATGGGTACGACTATGCTGCGCCGGACGAAAAGCAGACGAATGAGTCGTCGTCCCTGTATGACACAACTGCCGACCCTGCGTATGCCGATGACCGCTACATCGATGCGACTGTAAAAGCCTATCTCAAGGCCGGCGTGCCGGCGGCCAAGTACACCATGGGTTTGCCCTTGTATGCCGTCAGCTGGACCGGCGTTCCCAACGCGAACCATGGCTTGTACCAGAAAGCGGCTGGCGCTGCTCCTGTTCTCTTGGCCGACGGATCAGGTCTATGCGCGAAGCCGGACAAAGCGTCGCCCTCATCGGGTTGTGACACCATATTGACTGCGGGCTTCGCTACTTACTCGACCATCGAGAACCTTACACATCGAGACGGTTACATCGTCTGGTACGATTCGGATCGAGTCGGAGCTACGCTCTACCATCCGGCAACTGGAACCTTTTATACCTACGACAATCCTGCTGCAGCAGCCACGAAGACGGCCTATATCAAAAAGCACAAGCTTGGCGGCGCTTACGTGTGGGCGCTGAATGACGACGATACCAAGGCATCTCTAACGAAAGCGATCGCAGCGGGCCTCAAGTAAATTGAGATTTCGGCGTCCGTCGTGTCGAGGATTGTCTTGCTGACTGGGCTTGCGCTGAATCAAGGGCAAGTCCATGACTGCTGTTAACCGGCGATAGCAATCAAGCCTTCTGGCGGGGCAAGGAGTGAATTCGAGATGTTACGCCGGCTAAACGGCCTCCGAATCGTGGGATAAACGCAGCAGCCCCATCCGACGAAGGAGCCAGAAAACCGCAGTGGCGCAGACAAGGCCGATGGCACCGCCCAGCGGCATTAAACCTGTCGTGAACTTATCATTCCGCGGTCCCCATAGAACGGTTAAAGGAACAGATGCCCCAAGCAGTAAACCGAGCGCGGCTACTTCAAGGATTAGGAGCCTGGTTGAGCGAACCCTCGCACTTGTGAATTGGATAACAAGCGCGCCCGCGCCCCCGAGTACCAGGGCTCCCGGTCCCACTAGCAAAAGTGCAACGGGCCAGACGAAAGGAAAAACTCGAAACACTGAAATAGCCTGTCGAGCCGAGTTTTGATGCGCAGCCTCGAGAGTGAGAAATGTAAGAGCGCCCATTGTGGGCCCTACAAGGCCACACACAAGAGCGCCTGTTAGCGTAGCTTTGACCCTCTTCGGCTTGTGCTGGCTGCACATGTACAAAATCGTAATCCTTTCAAGTCAGCTAAGAAACGTGACCGTTGTAATGAATCCTTAGCGCTTATTGTCGCTCTCGTACGTCGTAGCGGGCTCGCGGACTAAGTTGTAGTTCGGATTGCGCAATAGAAAAAAAGTTCTTGGTTGAGCCTGCTTAAGCAGAGTACGCTCCTTCGCAATTTAGTGCTATAGAGCAATTTGGCGGCGCTACGAATCCTCCGCGCTGGAGCTGGTTGTGCCAGACGCCGCTAATCCAGTGGAGATTGGTCGAATGCCACCAATGATGCTTTTCCGCTGTACGACGAAGCTGCCAGTCCGATGTACGGAAAAGGTCGACACGATACATCAAAGAGTATGGTTTGGGCGGCGGCTATGTTTGGGCAGTAAAGGATGACGACCCGAACGGAGACCTGACTAAAGCCCTGGCCGCAGATCTCAATCCGTAGAGACTGGCACCAGGAATAACCACAAAGGTGGGCTGGCTAACAGGCTAGCCTGCCTTTGACTTTCTCCTGGCGTTTGATCTCTGTTGGCGGCCCGAGAGCTGCACAAAAACACTGTGCACTAAAAATATGGCATTGCAAGTTCCGCTATATAGCTCTATACTCCGCCGGTTCGTAGTTTACGAATTCCGGAGGCGTTTCCCATGTCTACTGATTTCCTGCCGCGCCTGCTCCGAGGAGCTTTGCTTGCTTTGTTGTCCCTCGCTGCATGCATTTCCCCCTCATTCGCACAAAATCACAATCAAGGCAAAATACTCGGTGGCTACTTCGAAGAGTGGAGTATCTACTATGCGGGCTACAACATTGCGAATCTGCAACAGAATGGTGTGGCCGATAAGCTGACGCACCTCATCTATGCTTTCGGCAACGTAACCACGACTCCGGCGCCAGCATGCGCCTTTGCCGATACATGGGCCGATTATCAATCTCCGTACCTGCCCAGCGTGAACGGCACTCCCTACCCTGGACCGCTCTACGGAAATTTTGCGGCTATTCAACAACTCAAGGCACTTCATCCCAACCTGAAAGTGCTGATGTCCCTGGGAGGGGCGTCCGCTGCCAACACTGCAGCCTTCGTCACCGCCGCCAGCACCGCTTCTGGACGCCAGGCCCTTGCCGCTTCCTGCATCGATATGTTTGTCAGCGGCAACATTGCCGCCGGCATCACGGCTCCCGGTTTGTTTGACGGTTTCAATATCGATTGGGAATTTCCCACCGCGACCGACACGCAGAACTTTACCGCCCTGCTCGCAGAGTTCCGCAGCCAACTGAACGCCTTAAGCAAAACGACGGGGAAGCAATATACCCTGTCCTTTGATGGCCCTGCGGGCGCGCAAAACTATGTCAACATCGACCTTCGCCATGCCGCCGAGCAAGTTGATTTCATCACCATCGACGGTTACAACTATTCCGGCTCATGGGTCACGCAGACCAATGACGCATCGCCACTATTCGATTCCCGCCAAGACCCATTGTTCGGCCAGGGACTCGACATCGATGACACCGTAAACGCCTATCTCAAGGCCGGCGTGCCGCCCTATAAGTACACGTTGGGCTTACCCTTGTACGGCGCTGGCTGGAAGGGCGTGCCAAACGTGAACCGCGGCTTGTACCAGAACTCCACTGCCCCTTCTCCAGTTCTCCTAGCGAATGGAACAGCTGTATGTACTGACCTCAGCGGAAATACACCCGGCTGCGACACCCTGTTAACTCCGGGACTCTTGACCTATTCGACGCTTTCGACGCTCACTTCCAATGGCTACAGCAATTACTTCGATCCGCGAAGAGTGGCCGTATCCCTCTACAGTCCGGCCAGCGGGACTTTCTACACTTATGACGATCCCGCGACGGCATTTCTGAAGATGATTTATATCAACCTGAAAGTTCCGGGAGGTCTTGGCGGCGCTTATGTGTGGGCTGTGAAAGACGACGATGCAAACGGAACCATTGTAAAAACTATGGCGGCGGGTCTCGGACGCTAGTCCTGCTGGGCGATGAGCGCTGGGGCAGGCTGGCTGACCAAGTCAGCCTGCCTCAATTTTGTATGACGATGCCTACTTGCTGGTCGCCTCGGGAACCGCGCCGACTAAATCGCGCAACGGTTTGATCATGGTGAAGCGAACCAGCGCTTGCGGTTTCTCGGCTTCGTCCAGCACTGCCAGTTGCTGGGCTTTCCACCCGGCCGCTGCGGGCAGTCCGGACGAAAGATAGGAAATCGCTTCCATTCCCACCGCGCCGAGTGCGGTAAGTTGTTGAGCTCGTGATTCTGCTAAGGCGAGCGTAGGTGAGCCTGCCATTAAACGCAGGATTCGGGGCTCCGCCGCGATCCAAGCTTTGAGGTTGGTAGTGAGTTCGGTTTCTTCCTGCAATCGGGTGGGAGGATCCTGGAGATAGCTGCGCACGAGCACCGCAAGATTGTGGCGCGATGGCGGATCGGCCGGAATTGCGTCTACAAGTTGATTGAGCGGCGTGAGTTGATTCGGGTGCTGCACGTGTGCACGATCGTGGAAAGTGACCGGCTCGAGAACGGAGGCAAGTGTACGCAGCGGCCCAGTCTGCTCGCTTCCGGCCAACTGACGCAGGCTGACTGCTTCCTGGGAGATATGCGTGAGACCCAGAGCTTCCAGTCGCAGCGATTCGGCATCGAGTCGACGGTACATGTCGTCTACATTGTTTACGTCCCGCGGCGACCAGAACCGTTCGGCGATCGCAGCCGCGCGTGGCCAGATGCGCGAGTCGATGTCTTGCGGAGTGGTCTGCTCAGTCCACATACAGGCCTCTCCGCCGAGAATGCGCGCCTGCTGCTCGGGGCTGAGGTCATTTCCTTGGGGCAGGGGATCCACCATGTAATGGGTTTCGGCGGAGTCCATGAGATTCAAGTAATAGCCGGCGGAGAGAATGCTCTTGTATCCATTTCTTGCTCCGCTGGCGAGGGAGTCGAAGCCACGCCAGCTTTGAACGACAATGTCCTTGGGTAAGTCGGGAGTGAGAATTTCGTCCCAGCCGATCATGTGCTTGCCGTGCTTTTCGAGAATTTTCAGAAGACGCTGGTTGAAATAATTCTGCAGCGCGGCGGTGTCTTGAAGATTGTGCTCGCGCATGAAGGTCTGGATACGCGGATTCGCCTTCCACTCCACGCCGTTATTCTCATCCCCTCCGATGTGCATGAAGTGGTCGGGGAAGATGGCCGCCATCTCAGCGATAAAAGTATCGAGAAATTTATAGGTGCTTTCTCGCGTAGGATCCATTACCGGATCGAAGACGCCGAACTCCCGCTCGATGTGGAAGGGACCAGGCGCGCTGGCAAGATCGGGATATCCGACGAACCATGCACTGGTGTGCCCCGGTATGTCGAACTCAGGCACGACACGGATGCCGCGGTCGCGCGCATAGGCAACAATCTCGCGGGCTTGCTCCTGCGTATAGAAGAGTCCGTCGGAGCCCATCTCAGTGAGTTTTGGGAACGATCGACTCTCAATGCGGAATCCCTGGTCTTCGCTAAGGTGCCAGTGGAAGACGTTCAGCTTAACCGCGGCCATCCCATCCAGAGAGCGTTTGATGACGTCGAGCGGCATGAAGTGGCGTCCGCAGTCAATCATGAGGCCGCGCCAACGAAAACGTGGAGTGTCGCGAATCGACACTGCAGGGACAAAATAACTGGTTGCATCAGCCTGAACTAGTTGGTGCAGAGTCTCGAGACCACGTATGGCTCCGACCACGGTGGCGGCGTGGAGATGCGCGCCCGAGGCTGCGACTTCAAGAGAGTAGGATTCGTCTTCGTCGACCGACTGGATGCTCTCTCCGGGTCCATCAACACTAACTACCAGCGCCCCGGATGGGCTCGAAAACGCCGGCAGAGAAGTTGGAAACGCAATGCCAGTCTGGCTGCTCAGGCGATCAAGAGTGCGTGCTATGGCGGCGTCGAGGCGCGCGTCCCGGTAGTGGTCCGTGATGGCGGAAAATGAGGATGTAAGAGTAAGTTGTCCTGCCTGCGTGGACAGCTGCGCCGGTTGCGGCATCAGGGTATTGACGAGTCGTGGAGACGGGCTTGATGGCGGCGTTGCCTGACTCGGTGCGCCGGACAATACGACAAGACTTGTGAGAATTACTGCGACCATTCGATGCATCATGGCTTCTTTTTCGCGGGCGACGGGCTATGCGGTTTAGCGGAAGCGCCGAATAAACAGCGTGTGCCGCTCCGAGCGGTAGAACCCGACTCCGTAAATGGTAGCCTTGCCCTTGGTTGAATAAATAATTTGCCGAATGCGCAGCACCGAGGCGCCGCGAGGCACGCCGAGCAACTGCGCAACGGTGGCATCGGCTGACGTAGCATCGACTTCTTCATCGGCATAGGCCAATTTCGTCGAAAAGTCGTGTTCGAGAATCGCGAACAGGGAACTTCTTCCCAGAGGGGCCGATGCCAGGCCGGCAAAATCCGCCTCCGGCAAGTAACAGGTTTCCAGCGCAAACGGCTCATCCCCCGTAAGCCGAAGACGCTGGATTTTCAGCAATCGGCTGGCGGCTGAGAGCCCGAGCCTGGCGGCCACTTCTGGATCGCCCTCAATCACTTTTGCCACCAACACCCGGGAGCGCGGAGTCAAACCCCGGCTCGACATTTGTTCGGTGTAGCTCATCAACTTGTTAAAGTGGATCCTGGGCACGGCGACGAAGGTGCCTGCACCGTGGCGGCGTTCGACGATGCCCTCGTGTTCGAGGCCAGCCAAGGCATGGCGGGCCGTCATGAGGCTCACTTTGTGGGTCTTGGCCAGTTCGCGCTCCGAAGCAACCGCATCTCCCGGCTTCAGACTAGCGGACGCGATATGGTTGCGAATCTCGATCTGGATTCTCTTGTAGGCCGGCAGCCTGTTGCGATGATTTCCAGTCATAATTTAGCGTTTCGAGATTCTGGGACGGCTACAGGATACGTCCAGTCCTGGAGCGCGGCAGCTGTAGCGTCTAATGCTATATAGCTTATTGAGAGTTTGATGTAAAGGATCAATTCTCGAAAGGGATGACGTTGATGGTCCTTTGGACAGGCTGACCTAGAAACGGGGATGAAAGGGCCGTCCCCTAGGAGAATCAGATGATGGAAGGCGCCGGTCTCGCCGCCAAACAATCATCGCATAGCGATTTGACAAGCATTTTCCGATTTGTTCCGATGTTGAACTCACAACTTCTTCCAGTAGCAATCCTCACAGATTAAAGAGCAAACGGTCGATCCGGATCACATCGAACAATTTTCTCCGGCCGATTGTTTTTTTCTTCTTGACTACGAACTATCGCGTGCTATATAGCATAGTGCGTTTAGATTATAGGCCAATTGGTAGCTCTATTAGGTGTAGAGGTCGGTTTGGGGAGGCATGCAATGACGAAGGTGGCGTGCGGTAGGCGTAAAGACTCAACCCGAGATGGTCGCGGACTCATAGGGAAGAATTCTTCATTTGTTGCGGTCTGCATCGTGATCCTAAGCCTGTCGGCAGCAGGTCTAGGGCAAGAGTTGACAGCAACACTCACAGGCACAGTAACCGACACCAGCGGAGCCGTAATCGCCGGTGCGACTGTCTTGGTTCACAGCGAGGAAACCGGAGCGGACGTCCGCTCCGTGATCACCAGCGACATTGGCAGTTTCAATATTACGAATATTCCTGCAGGCGCCTACACGGTTACGGTCAAGAATTCCGGCTTTCAAAGTTTCGTGGCCAACCACGTCATTCTCAATGTGGCCGAAAAGCACACTCTCGACGTGCAGCTGAAGACCGGTAAGGCCAGCGAAATTGTCGAAGTGACGGCGGAAAACACACCGATTCAGACAACGACGGCCGAACAATCGGGCACCGTAACCGGCGAGCAAGTGCGCGAGTTGGCGCTGAACAACCGCAACTTCGAACAACTCGTATTGATTCAGCCCGGAGTCGCGAACCAATTGGGCGATGAACCCGGATTTGGGTTGTCGAGTAACACAACGATTTCGGTGAACGGCGCGCGCGCCGGGGCCAACAACTGGACGGTGGACGGCGCCGACATCAACGACAGCGGTTCCAACGGAACTCTGTTGAACACACCGAGCATCGATGCTATCCAGGAGTTCACTCTGGAACGCAGCAACTACGATGCATCCTTCGGCCGCAGCGGTGGCGGGCAGGTCGTGGTCGCCACCAAGTCCGGAACCACCCAGTTCCACGGCAGTGCATACGAATTCAATCGCAACAATTTCTATAACGCGAATTTGTTTGAGAACCGGCAAGCCATAGACGAGGCGATAGCTGCGGGAACACCCCCTGCTAAAGCGTATGCGGCTAACCACGTCCCGATTGAGCGCTACAACGATTTTGGTTTTACCATCGGCGGCCCGCTCGAAATTCCCAAGATTTACAAGCCGGTAAAGGACAAGACTTTCTTTTTCTGGTCGGAGGAGTGGCGTAAGGCGAGCACGCCGGGAAGTGCAGAAATCTCCGTGCCCACGACTGCGCAAGTGAATGGCGTGTTCACCACCCCAATCCCAGTTGCGCCCGATATTCCCGGCACTGCTACCTCCTGCGTAACTGCGTCAGCCGGAACCTATACCATCAATCAAAAATGCTACAGCCAGAACGCACTTGCCTATCTGAACGCGTTCATCATACCCAATCCGCCTAACTCGGGGAGTAATCAGTTAGTGGAGAGTTTCAGCCAATTGAATAATTTCCGTCAGGACATTATCCGTCTCGATCAGAACGTTGGGGACAGGGTTCGCGTGTTTGCCCGCTACATGCAGGACAGCGTTCCTGAGAACTTTCCTTTTGGACTCTGGGGTACAGCAAACTATCCAGGAGCGGACGCAGTTTCGCTCAACGCTCCTGGCCGAAATCTTGTGGCGAATGCCAGTGTGAGCATTTCTCCCAGGGTCGTGAACGAAGTGGAATTCGCCGATTCCTGGGGAGCCATTAACGCGACGCTGAGTGGATTCGCGAATTCACCATCCTTCACCAGTCAGCTTACCGGCAAAACTGCCTATCAGGACCCCTATGGACGCGCTCCTAATGTGAGCTTTGCCAATAATGCTTATACCGGCCTGACCAACGGAGATGCCCCTTACTTTGAGAGAAACATCGACAAGAACTTATTTGACAACTTGTCCATTCAACACGCGAACCATACCATCCGCCTCGGCGCTACCGCGATGTGGATGACTAAAACAGAGAACGCTTCCGCCGGCCTGGCCTCTTTCACTTTCGACGGAGCGAACGGGAACGATCCTTTTGCAAACTTCCTGCTGGGACAGGCTGCCAGCTACAACCAAGCCGACAAGGATACGATCCCAGATCTCCACTATGTGAACTTCGAAGCCTATGTGCAGGACGACTGGAAAGTGACGCCGCACCTGACGCTGAATCTCGGCGTTCGCTACAGCTATTTCCCGTCGCCATGGGATGCAAACAATTTTCTGGTGAACTTTGACCCCGCCAAGTTCACGCCCGGTGTGGTCACAATTGCCAGCTCGGGAAACATGAACCCAGGGCCGGCAGCCAATGCGGCAACTTACGCCAATGGCATGATCTTCCCCACCGGGGCTACCTGCGCTGCCGCGCAGGCGATTTATAGTGCGGCAACTTGTTCTCCATACGGCAGCCGGGTTAACGCTGACTCGAAAAATAACTGGGGCCCCAGATTCGGCTTGGCTTGGGATCCGCTAGGTAACGGCAAGATGGCGGTTCGCGCCGGTTATGGTTTGTTCTACGACCGCTCGCTGAACGGCATCTGGGAACAGAATGAGTTCGGGACTTACCCGTTTAATGCCGACCCTCCCCTGGTGCAGACCGCGGCGACTAACAGCCCGGCGGAAAACCTTAACCTGTTCGACAACTCCGCCGCAGGAACACCTCCAGGCCCGTCTCTTGCACCCATCAACCCAGTGATGACCGGAACGCCAACGGCAGGTGGCTCTCTGCCCTTCAAGGCTCCCAGCTACCAGGACTATAACGTCTCGGTGCAACGTGAAATCCTGCCGAACACGGCGTTTGAAATCGGCTATGTGGGTACGAAGGGGACTCATCTGGTCGGCGATATTGATCTCAATCAGCCCACGGTGGCCGCACGCACCGCCAATGAACTGGTGGACGTAAACGCGATACGGCCGTATGCCGGTTATGGAGCCTTTGCTGACCGATCTCCAGTATTCACCAGCAACTACAATTCGCTGCAGGCCACGCTCAATCGCCGGATGAGTCATGGACTGACGCTCGGAGTTTCCTACACTTGGTCCAAGCTGCTCACGACCAATCCTCTGGACCGAGCTTGGGGGGCGACAAATACTTACAACTTGAGCCAAGGCTACGGGCCATCTACGCTGAATACCCCGCAAATATTGGTGATCAGCTATGTGTACCAGGAGCCGTTCTTCAAGAACCAGCGCGGTTTGGGCTGGGTCCTAGGTGGCTGGGAGCTCTCTGGAATCGCCAACTTCCAGACTGGGCAGTCGATCACAGTAACGCAGCCACTCGATCCATTCGATCCGGGAACTGGGAACCCAAACGCCCCAGGCGCCGGAAACCGTGGAATAGGCTTTCTACAAGGCGACGCTACAAACCTAGCCAATCAAAGCGGAAGCGCTAGCGGCCCAAAAACCGTCAACGAGTTCTTCAACACCGCAGCGTTTTCACAATCGGTCGGAGCCTTTGGTAACTCGCGGCCGGGGGCAGTCATGGGACCAGGCTTCCAGCGCTGGGACACGTCGCTCTTTAAGAGTGTGCATTTCGGCGAACGAGCCGCCTTGCAACTTCGGCTGGAGACGTTCAACACTTTCAATCACGGAAGTCCCTCCCAGATTTGCAACGACGCCGGTTCCAGTACCTGCGTCGTGGGCACTTCAAGCTTTGGCGTGGTCACGGCCTATCACATTCCCCGCAACGTGCAGATCGGCGCGAAGGTTATCTTCTGACCGCTGCCATCAAACATAAAGCGCACGCCTGCGGCGTGCGCTTTGTGTTTTCCTGACTATTCCGCAAGGAACGAAATATTCATTCGCAAAATACCCTCAGCGGCTCTCGTTCCTTTTGATCGCTTCCGCCCGGTGTTTCTCCTGGATATCGAGGGCTATCTTTTGTTCATTCGCCGCTTCGGCAGTCTTTCCTAACTGACGCAAGACCGAGCCGAGAACAAAGTGCGCCTCGAAGTAGTTCGGATCGATCTGGATGGCTTTGCGAAGCGGCTCAACCGCAGCGTGAGGATTTTGCAATGCCAGTTCAGTTTTTCCCAGACCGAACAGAGCCTCCGCATAACGAGGATTCACGGCCAAGGCGGCGCGAAAATGAGGCTCAGCCTCCGCGGCCCGGGACTTATCTAAAAGGATCTGGCCCAGAATACAGTTCGAGACTGGATCACTCGGAAAGCGCTGGAGTTCAGTGCGAAACTCCTTCTCAGCAAGCTCGTTCTCACCTTCCCGCCAATACTCGAAGCCGAGACCGGAATGAGCTCCCATGAAGTTCGGGTCCGCTTCTACCGCTGCTTGATATTCTTTAATAGCCTCCGGTCGATTCGACATTTCGTCATAGGCCGTACCCATCATGATGTGAGCGGATGCGGAATTTGGACTTAGCTGCATGATTCGAGCGAACACGTTCGTCAGCGCTTTGTAGTCCTTCATCCGCAGGTAGGCCTTGCCGAGCATATCCAGGGTCTGCAGGTCGGATGGCTCGACCTGGTTCGCGCGCTCCAGATATGCGGCGGCTTCAGGATAACGATCGAGAGCAAAGAGCGAGAGGCCGGCCAGATCGAGAATCTGAAAATCCTTTGGGTACTTCGCTGCCATCGGCCGAAGCAGCCGCCATGCCGGCAAATAACGCTGGGCCTTGAAGTAAGCGATGGCCAGATTGCGTTGCGTCGAAGGGTCGTCAGGGTAGAATTTCAGCGCATCTTCGTACAGCGGGATCGCTTCCGTGGGTTTCCCCATTCGAGCCAGCACAATTCCGAGATTGTTGAGCGCGGCGATTGAATGCGGATCGATTGTCAGTGCGCGCCGAAGAAATTCCTCCGCTGCCGCATTGTCGCCTTTATGCATCGCTTCCGCGGCATGTTCCAGGTACGAGTGTAGCTGGACCGCTTCGGCATTTGGGGGCGGTGGGTTGGATGGCGCTCCAGTCTGCGCCGCGACACAATATGCGATCAGCAGCCACATTGCATAGATTCGCAGGAGCTGCCGGGCGCTGTTTTGCACTGGCATACGTCAAATTCTAAACCAGTGATCGATTCGGCCGTGAATGCCGACCCGGAAAGAACTGCGGGGGCGCACGATGCGCCCCCGCGAGCCAGAAAAAGCGACTACTTCGGTTTAGCCGGGCTAAACAACAGCACCAACCCGAAGACGACAACTCTGTTTTCTCCCAGTTCAGGCGAGGTCGTAACGATCAAGGTTCATTACCTTGTTCCACGCGGCGGCGAAGTCCTTTACAAACGCCTCCTTCGCGTCGTTACTTCCGTAGACTTCCGCGAGTGCCCGGAGCTGGGAGTTCGAACCGAACACAAGGTCGACACGCGTGGCAGTCCACTTGACCTTGCCCGTTGCCCGGTCGCGCCCCTCATACACGCCTTCGGCCGTAGAGGAAGGCTCCCACTTCGTCTTCATGTCGAGCAAGTTGACGAAGAAATCGTTCGTCAATGTCTCCGGCCGGTTGGTGAAGAGGCCGTGTTTGGCGTGCCCGAAGTTCGCATTCAGAGCGCGCATGCCGCCGATGAGAACCGTCATCTCCGGAGCAGTCAGCGTGAGCAACTGCGCCCGGTCTACCAGTAACTCCTCAGCCGACAGAACCTGTCCGCTTCGGAGGTAGTTGCGGAAGCCGTCCGCGATCGGCTCCATTACGGCGAACGAGTGAACGTCGGTCTGCTCCTGCGAAGCATCTGTGCGTCCCGGTGAAAAGGGAATCTTCACCTCGTGCCCAGCCTTTTTCGCTGCAGCTTCGACGGCTGCATTGCCGCCGAGAACGATCAGGTCAGCCAGCGAGACCTTCGTCGCTTTGTTCCCATTGGATTGCGAGCTGTTGAACTCCTTTTGGATCGTCTCCAGCGTCCGCAGAACCTTCGACAGTTCGGCTGGCTGGTTCACTTCCCAATCCTTTTGTGGCGCAAGGCGAATGCGTGCCCCGTTCGCCCCACCACGCTTGTCAGAGCCGCGGAACGACGCCGCCGATGCCCAGGCAGTTGTAACCAGTTGGGAGATCGACAACCCGGATGCGAGGATCTTGGCCTTCAGGGCGGCAATGTCCTTCTCCCCGATCAATTTATGATCCACAGCGGGAACAGGGTCTTGCCACACCAAGGTCTCCTTCGGAACGAGCGGGCCAAGGTATCGCGAGATGGGTCCCATGTCGCGGTGCGTCAGCTTGAACCACGCCCGTGCAAACGCATCTGCGAACTGATCGGGATGCTCGTAGAAGCGGCGGGAAATTTTTTCGTAAGCTGGGTCGAACCGCAAGGCGAGGTCCGTGGTCAGCATGGAGGGTGCATGACGCTTTGAGGGATCGTGCGCATCCGGCACCGTACCATTGCCTGCACCATTTTTTGGTGTCCACTGATGCGCGCCGGCCGGACTCTTGGTCAGCTCCCAATCGTATTTGAAGAGGTTCTCGAAGAAGTTGTTGCTCCACTTAGTCGGAGTTGTCGTCCAAATAACTTCCAACCCGCTGCCAATGGTGTCAGCACCAAAACCTTTGCCAAATTTATTCTTCCACCCGAGGCCTTGATCCTGGATGTCGGCACCTTCTGGCTCTGCACCCACATATTGAGCGGGAACGGCAGCGCCGTGGGTCTTGCCGAAGGTGTGTCCGCCGGCAATGAGTGCAACCGTTTCTTCGTCGTTCATCGCCATGCGGGCAAATGTCTCGCGGATATCTCGGGCCGCCGCGATGGGATCCGGCTTTCCATTTGGCCCTTCCGGATTCACGTAGATCAGACCCATTTGCACCGCGCCCAGAGGATTTTCGAGGTCACGATCCCCGGAGTAACGCTCGTCCGCCAGCCACGTTCCCTCAGGGCCCCAATAGATCTCCTCTTCCGGCTCCCAAACGTCCGCGCGACCGCCGCCAAAGCCGAATGTCTTGAAGCCCATCGATTCGAGTGCGACGTTGCCGGCGAGAATCATGAGATCGGCCCAGGAGATTTTCCGGCCATACCTCTGCTTGATGGGCCAGAGCAGCCGACGCGCCTTGTCCAGGTTCACGTTGTCCGGCCAACTATTAAGTGGCGCGAAGCGCTGCTGACCGGATCCGGCCCCGCCGCGGCCATCGCCGATGCGGTAGGTCCCGGCGCTGTGCCAGGCCATACGAATGAATAGCGGCCCATAATGCCCAAAGTCGGCCGGCCACCACTCCTGCGAATCCGTCATCAAGGCATGCAGGTCCTTGACTACGGCATTCAGGTCAAGCGTCTTGAACTCTTGCGCGTAGTTGAACTCCTTGCCCATCGGATCGGACTTTGGGGAATGCTGGTGCAGGACCTTCAGGTTCACCTGATTCGGCCACCAATCAACATTCGCGTGCGATTTGCGAACGCCGTGAACTACTGGGCACTTCGATTCGGTTGCGGTATTTTTTCCCTTAGCTTCGGGGGCAACGCTCCCCGATGAACTTGCGAGTGTGTTTTCCATAATATTTTTGTCCTTCTAAGTAAGATTGACTGGGAATTGCATAAAAGAACTACTTCTGGGTGCTGCAGCGACGACAGAGGCCAAACACCTCTACCAACGGCTGCGTTAGATCAAAGCCATCCGGCAAATGCCGGGATAGCCGTTTGAAGTCGATGAACTCTCCTTCGATGTCCTGCACCGATTTGCAGCGGGAGCAGACCAGGTGGTGATGAGGTTTGAGATTGCCGTCCACGCGCAACGTGGCCGCGTGAGGAGTGACCTCCCGCAGCAACCCACACGCGATGAAAAGCCGCAGATTGTTGTAGACGGTGGCCAAAGAAATAGATGGAATGCGGCGCCGGACCGCGGCGTAAATGTCTTCCGGGGAATAGTGCCCGTGGGAAGCGACGACAGCCTCATACACCACCTGACGCTGGTGCGTGACCGCCAAACCGTGCTTCGCAGCCAATTCCCGGAACTGCTCATGGGTGAGGCGCATGATTATCGGATGAGAATGATTATAAAACGACCGGGAGCCGTGTCAACCCAAATCTTGCCTGTGACCTCGAAGACGGAGGTCGGCTGCAAGACTAGACTGTTGCTCAGCAACCTTGAATAACTTCCGGCTTGCCTGTGACTTGGGCACTTTTCATCGATCCGCCGTTTGCCAAATTGATTCGGGGCAGCTGGTTTGCTAAGGTCGTCGTCATGTCCGAGCGTGTCATGTCCGAATGTTCCAACGAGCAGATACGCGAATTGCTCGACTCCTTGTATCGCGTGGATTCGGGACGAATCCTGGCAACTCTGATCCGCTTGCTCGGTGATTTTGATCTTGCCGAGGAGGCGATGCACGAAGCCTTTGCGGCTGCGCTGAGCCTGTGGCCGAAGAGTGGAGTGCCCGGCAACCCGCGACCATGGTTGATTTCGACGGCCCGATTCAAAGCCATTGACACTCTGCGTCGACGGGCACGATTTGATGGGTCGCAAGACGAGCTCGCGCGATATCTCGAGGCGCAATGGAGTTCAGCGGGAAGATCCAGTGATGACGATTTTCTTGAAGACGACCGGCTGCGCCTGATTTTCACCTGCTGTCATCCCTCTTTAGCGCCGGAAGCGCGTGTTGCGCTCACCTTGCGTGAGGTGTGCGGGCTGACCACCGAGGAGATCGCAAAGGCCTTCCTCACCACTCCGCGTACGCTGGCGCAGCGCATTGTGCGCGCCAAGGCAAAGATTCGCGAGACACCGATTCCGTACGAGGTGCCGACGCCCGAGGAATTGCCGGAGCGTCTGGGCGCGGTGCTTCAGGTCATCTATCTCGTCTTTAACGAGGGTTATTCGGCAGCGGCGGGAGCGAACGTCCGGGCCGAGCTCACCGGCGAGGCGATTCGACTGGGCCGCTTGCTGGGGGAACTTCATCTGACCGAGCTTCATTTGGCCGAGGTTCGCCCTGAGCCGGAAGCCATGGACTCGGAAGTCATGGGTTCAGAAATCATGGGGCTGCTTGCCCTGATGTTGCTACAGGAATCCCGCCACGCCGCGAGAACCTCTCCGACGGGAGAGCTGATTTTGCTGGAGAACCAGGATCGCTCGCTGTGGAACCGAGAGAAGATTGCGGAGGGAGTGGCATTGCTGGAGAAAGCTCTGGGGTACCAGCAGAAGTCCGGCCGCTTCGGCTCCTACACACTGCAGGCTGCGATTGCGGCCGTTCATGCGCACGCGGAATCGGTCGCTCGGACCGACTGGCGGCAGATTGTTGCGCTTTACGACCAATTGCTACGAATTCTGCCCTCGCCGGTTGTACAGCTGAATCGTGCCGTGGCCATTGCCATGCGCGATGGCCCAGAGGCCGGTCTGGCGCAGATCGACGCGGTGTTGGAACATGGCGAATTGTCCAATTATTACCTGGCGCATTCCGCCCGTGCAGATATGTGTCGCAGGCTCGGCAGGACAGCCGAGGCTCGTGCCTCTTATGAGAAGGCGCTGGCCCTGACCCAACAGGAACCAGAGCGGCAATTCCTGCAAGAGCGGATTCGGCAGTTGAAATAAAAATCGGAACTATACCGTGAAGCCCGGAAAGGGGGCAGGTGGCCCACTCAAGCCTTTCTTTGGCTTGAGTGGGGCAGTTCCAGAGTACCCCTTTTGCCAGAAATGCTGTTCCCCACTCAAGCCAACACCGGGCTTGAGCGGGCCACCTATCTTTGCGATCAAACGCCGCGATGCTCCCTGCTTCAACGACTTCAGCGCCCAAAAGAGGGCTTGAGTGGGTCATCGCCCAATTTTCCGCGCGCTAACCGTACGTGAGATCGGTGCTCTGTCCGACTTCGATGATATAGCCGTCAGGGTCGCGGATGTAGCAGCGTATCTCGCCGTACTTGGGTATTGGTTCCGTGATGAACTCGGCTCCCCGACTTTTCCACAACTTGTAGCACGCTTGAATGTCGGCAACGCGGAAATTCATAAAGCTGTTGATGTGATTCGGGTCGGGGACGCTGAGCGTGACCGTCGGCTTATCCGGCGTCGGCCCGCCTCCAACGTTCAGAATCATCCAGATATTCGCCAGTTGGAGGTACGGAGGCGCGTTCCCGTCACCCATAGTCAAAATGCGAGCGCCGAAGACCTTTTCGTAGTAGCGGGCCGATCGCTCGACGTCGGCGACGGTGAGAAAATGCGCGATGCTGACCCCCTCTCGCGGGGGCATCTCATAGCTCTTCTGCTCGACTTGTACGGCGTTCATTGATGGCTCCTTTCGATACAGCGCTCATTACAGATACAGTGTCCCGCGAGTCCCGGTTTCCACTGGAGGTCAGGGACGGTGATTGCAGTGCTCATAATTTAAGGGACCCTTCACGAATAGGAGATGTGGGCCTCTCGCCCGAAGAAACAAAAATTCTTGCACGATTTGTCGAATTCCGTCCGGCCGTTCGACTATGTGGTGAAGGCCGGGCAACCGGCCCGCCAGAAAGTGTTTCGCGGGTGATCCGCTAGGCGAAAAATCTGCAAATCGCGTGTCGGTTCCCCGCCAACCCGTTGGGCTAGTAAGTAGAGCCGCGCCGCGCACCCGGCGCCTCGCAACTTCCGAGGCCCAGCACGGTCCAAGCTCTTATATAAAGGTAGCGGCCCGGATACGTTGTCCGCACAACACTCAATACTGATTCCACAAGGAGAACACCATGCGCTTCATGATGATCATGTTTCCGAAAGAATACGAAACCGCAAAGCCCGGCTGGGCCCCCGACCTCAAAGCCATGGAGGCAATGGGCAAGTACAACGAGGAACTAGGGAAAGCCGGCGTGCTGCTGGCGCTCGACGGGCTGACCCCGCCCGCGACGATGAGCGCACGCGTCACCTTCAAAGGCGGAAAATCGAAAGTGACCGACGGCCCGTTTACCGAAGCTAAGGAAGTGGTCGGCGGTTACTGGATCATCCAGGTGAAGTCGCGCGAAGAGGCGCTCGAATGGGCCTCGCGCATCCCCGGAAAGGATAACGAAATGGTCGAAGTTCGCCGGATGTTTGACATGACCGACTTCGATCCCGAGACCCAAAAGTATATCCAAGAGAAGTTCGGCGACGACGTGGCCGCTGAGATGCGCCAGTAGGGACGGACAGAGGAAACCCGGACCCACGGAACGTTCCCCAATTTTTCAACGAATGAAAAATTGTTGAACGTCCCGTCTCTCCCCAGTTTCTCCCACCAGGCGCATCGCTAACGAAAAGCGGGGTACGTCCCGGCTACGCCCATTCGTTGTCTTCGGTTTCTTCCCTGAAAGGTGTCAAGTGTTCGCCTTCGCTCTAAGGTGCTTTGTATGGAGGGTTTTTACGGCATCTTGCTCTGACGGCGGCGGGCAGGATGGTTGGGGTCGGTGAATTCGAGCAGTTCGATGGGCGCGCCGTTTTCGACGATGAACGCGACGCGGACGCCGTCGGATGGGCTGTTGGGAGGAATCAGGATTTCGCGGCCAGCCAGCTCGGAGGCGAGGTCAGCCACTTCAAACGCGACGTGCGGAACTTGCCGGACGAGATCAGGAACCGCCGCGTCCGCTTCGAAACGCATCCACTCCACGCCAAATTCGCTTTTCTCGTGGCTGACGACGAAAAGTTTCAGGTGTTTCAAGTGGGTCTCGCCAGGCTTCGCTTCAGTGGTGGGAATTCCGATGTGATGGTACCGGCGCATCATTTTTCGCTCTTCGTGGAATTGGCACAAATTCTACGCTGTCGGTACTGGGTTTGATACCGCCGAAATCATAGATGCCACTCTACCTTAAAAGGCCGGAGAATTTGCCCCGATGGTCGGCCCCCGGGGGACGCTCAGCTTCACCGCCGGCAGTCGAAAAAAAGACTGGACGATTTGTCGAATTCCGGTCGGCCGTTCGACTATATCGTGAAGGCAGGGCAAACGGCCCATGGCAACGCCGTTACAGGAAGAAGGCGTTTCAGAATAAGGAGAGATCATGACGCAGTATTTGGTTGCTATTCACCACCCCGACGGATACGACAGGTCGCTCGAGGACGAAGCAATGCACCGAGATATCGACGCGCTCAACCAGGAGATGGACGCTGCGGGTGTCAGGGTTTTCGCTGGTGGCCTCACACCGGCCCGCGACGCGAAGTCGCTGCGGGCGCAGCCCGATGGAAAAGTGCTCATCACCGACGGGCCATACCTGGAGACCAAGGAGCACGTAGGCGGCTTTTGGTTGCTGGAAGCTGCTGACCTGGACGAGGCACTGGCGTGGGGACGCAAGGCTGCCATCGCCTGCCGGGCGCCGGTCGAGGTGCGCGCGTTTTTTCGGCACCGGCCTGACGACTCGCATCGGCATTGAGGCGAAACCCAAGGAAGAAGCGGTCCAACGGGCCGACTTGGCCCACTCTCAGGAGGAAAACAATGAGGAAAAAGACGCTTGGCGCAATCGCAATCTTGCTCGTGAGCTTCGCACTACTTATCGTGCTCGGCACGGCGCACCTGGGTTCGTCGAGCCTGGGTATGGCGAATCAGGCGACGGCACAGGATGCCGCGACACATCCGAACATGGCTCCCACAAAGATGGCCCCGGCAAAGATGGCCCCGATCGAGGAATATCTCATGACGGATCGGGGTGCGGAAATCGCTCTGGCACGAAGTGCAGCGCCCGACTCCATTGCGCGCGATGCAGAGGTACTAATTCTCGGACGTCATGGCTTCGAAACGGCTGTCAAAGGCAAGAACGGTTTCGTGTGTATCGTGGGACGTTCGTGGACCTCCGCAGCGGAGACTGACTTTTGGGATCCGAAAGTGCGGGTCCCGATGTGTGTGAATGCAGCAGCCTCACACTCCTATCTTCTACGAATCACCAAAGAGACCGAGTGGGGACTGGCGGGACGCACGCCGGCACAGATGACCGAGTCGATCACTGCCGCCATCGCCAAAAAGGAACTGCCGGCGATGGAATCCGGGGCGATGTGCTACATGCTGTCGAAGCAAGGCTACGGCGGAGAGAGCATACCCCACTGGCCTCCCCACCTCATGTTCTTCTATTCGGACACCGACCCGGCAATCTGGGGAGCGAATCTGCCGGGTTCCCCCGTCGTTGCTATGAGCGACCCGGTGGAGCACCTGACGCAGTTCGTGATTCCGGTGCAACGCTGGTCGGACGGAACAGAAGGTCACTAAGCCGAATTGTGCAAAGAGCCATAAGGGCTGGTATGTAAGAAAGGATAAGAGAGGACGATCCAATGAGAAATGTAATCTTCGCAATCAACATTACCCTGGATGGCTCCTGCGACCACACCACAACGATTGCCGATGAAGAAATACTCGAACACTATACGCTGCTCCTGCGAGATGTTGACCTGCTCGTCTATGGGCGTAAAACCTATCAACTGATGGTTCCTTATTGGCCTGAAGTCGCAAAAAATCCTTCTTCGACAAAAGCGGACGTCGAATTTGCCCGAGCCTTTGTCTCCAGCAAGAAAGTTGTTTTTTCACGATCGTTAGACAGCGCGGAAGATGGAAATACGAGAATTGTTCGGGCGAACCTTCGCGACGAAATACTTAAGTTGAAGCAAGAACCAGGCAAAAATATTTTAGTGGGTGGTGTAGATATTCCTTCACAGCTTATAGAGCTTGGCCTGGTGGATGAATATCGGTTTGTCGTTGGGCCAATCATCGCGGGAGAAGGGAGACGGTTGATGGAAGGTGTCAGCCTGCGGGAGAGATTACGGTTAAGACTTGTTGAGTCAAAGATTTTTAAATCAGGATGCGTTGCGCTTCGCTACTTGAAAGGGTGATAGAAAAATCTGCAAGGCTATGCTGGAGGCCCAAACTAAACGACATCAGATAGGACTCGAAGGAACTCAGTGAGAAAAATCAATGTGGGGACTGGCCCACCTTTGGGTTGTCGGCACCATGATAACTGAGGCTGCCCCACCCTTCGTGGTCTTCGAAAGGTGGGGCAGCCTCAGTCGTTGTAACGCGAACCATAAACCTAAGGCGGCCAGCCCCCACCCTCGAGCCCAGGTTCCGGCCCGCCATACGAGCGCATCAATGACCCACAGATTCCTCTGACCCGGCTATAAAGAATGGAGTAACTGTCGATTTCCGTTCTCTCGAACGACTATCTGATAACAGAACGATAAGCTACGGCTCTGCGTTACAGGAAACAAGGAGGAATGGATGAAATACGTCTGTCTGGGATACTACGAGAAAAGCAAACACGAAGCCATGACCGAGGGCGAGCAACACGCGATGTTCGACAGATGCTTTGAATACGACGACCATCTTCGCGCCAACGGGCACTGGGCTGGTGGAGAAGCGCTTCAGCCTGCGGAAAGCGCCTTGACCGTATATTGGAAGAACGGCAAAGTCGCAACGACGGACGGTCCCTATGCGGAAACCAAGGAACAGCTCGGCGGCATTCTCGTCCTTGAGGCACGGGACATGAATCACGCTGTTCAGCTCATGGCGCAGCATCCGGCGCTGAAGTACGGCAGCATTTTCGAGATTCGGCCCGCAGCGGACATGAACGAAATGCTGAAGGCAAGCGAGCGGCGGCGGCGAAAGGACACCTCCCGATGAGGGTGGCCACGAGGGAAAGAATGATCAGTATCCTGGCCAGGGCTGCACGATTACGGTGCTGGCCATCAACATCGGTTTGTCCCCCACCTCCTTTGTAGTGATGAAGGGATTTGTCCCCAAGAGTTCGACTGCGTGCTGCCAGCTTGACAGTAGCCGATATTTCTGCAAATATCGAAATATGTCGATAACATCAAACAAGAGGAGTGCCAAGCATGTTGCAAAGTACGCCGACATGCTTTCTGCGATGGGGACCGAGCCACGCCTTCGAATCATGCAATTGCTGCTATCCGCGCATCCGGAAGGCTTGGTCGCAGGGGATATCCAGTCCGAATTGGACATTCCGAACTCCACGCTCTCACACCACCTAGACAAATTGAAGAACGAAGAACTTGTGAACGTGCGGCGCGAGAGTACCTTTTTGCGGTACACGGCCAATACGAATGCACTCCAAGAGCTTCTACGATTCCTTTATGCCGAGTGCTGCACCCGAAACAAAGCGGTGAAACCGCAGAGTATCGTTCAGCTTTGCAAATAGAAAAGAGGATCTCATGAGCACGACCGATATCAAAGACGTAGTCAAAGAAAAGTATGGCCAGGCCGCCTTGCGAGTGAAGACGGGTGGTAGTAGTTGCTGCGGAGCGACCGCCGCGAGTGGGTCTGGTTGTGACCCGATTACTTCGAATCTGTACGACTCGTCTCAAACCGGCCAAGTGCCCGAGGAGGCCATGCTCGCCTCGCTGGGCTGTGGAAATCCGACCGCCTTGGCGACACTGAATCCCGGCGAGGTTGTCTTAGACCTGGGCTCCGGCGGGGGTATAGATGTGTTGCTTTCGGCGAAACGCGTCGGTCCGACCGGCAAAGCCTACGGCCTAGATATGACGGATGAGATGCTCGCGCTGGCCAACGAGAACAAACGCAAAGCGGGGATCGAAAACGTAGAGTTCTTGAAAGGTGAAATTGAACATATCCCATTACCGAACGATTCTGTGGATGTCATCATTTCCAATTGCGTCATCAACCTTTCAGCGGACAAAGATCAGGTATTGAAGGAAGCCCTTCGCGTGCTGAAACCGGGCGGACGCTTTGCTGTGTCCGACGTTGTGACCCGTGGCGAGATGCCGGCTCAGATTCGCCAAAGTGTGCTTCTGTGGGTTGGCTGCGTCGCGGGTGCCCTCGAAGAAAATGAGTATCGCACCAAACTTGCCTCTGCTGGCTTCGAGAACATTGAGATCGAGCCTACGAGAATTTACCGCGTAGAGGATGCTCGGGAGTTCCTTTGCGGCCAAAACATCGACTTAGAAGCGATTGCGCCGCAGGTAGACGGAAAGTTCATGAGTGCATTCGTGCGGGCTGTGAAGCCGCAGAAAAAGGAACCCTGCTGCGGCCCAACCTGCTGCCTGTGAGCGAACAACATGCAAGGACACTACAACGTCTTGTTCCTATGCACCGGAAACTCGGCTCGCTCAATAATGGCCGAGGCAATCATGAATTACAAAGGCCGGCCGAACTTCACGGCCTACAGTGCTGGGAGCCATCCCTCGGGTACCGTTCGCGCGGAAGCGATCGCGGAGCTAAAGAATGCTTATTTGTTCACCGATGGTCTCCGAAGCAAGAGTTGGGACGAGTTCGCAAGACCCGACGCCCCCAAACTCGATTTCGTCTTCACGGTCTGTGACAACGCTGCTAAAGAAGTTTGCCCATTCTGGCCAGGTCAGCCCATAACGGCCCACTGGGGAGTTCCCGACCCGGCCGCGGTTCGTGGCACGGCAGAGGAAATCAAGCGTGCGTACCGTGATGCCTTCATTGCCTTAGAGCACCGCATCGATCTGTTCCTTTGCCTTCCCCTCGCTACCATCGACAGGCTCGCCATGAAGCAAGAGATAGACAAGATTGGCCAGCCATGAAATTTACCCTTCATGCGAGGCTGACGGCTGAGTTTCTAGGGACTGCATTCCTCGTTGCTGCCGTAATTGGATCCGGCATCATGGGCGAACGGCTGGCGGGTGGAAACGTCGCCATTGCTCTGCTTGCGAACACGATTGCGACCGGCGCGGCATTGGTCGCTCTCATCCTGACATTTGGGCCGATCTCTGGCGCACACTTGAATCCAGTGGTTACGCTCGCCGACGCGTTTGAGCGCGGTATTCCATGGCCCGAAGCAATGGCGTACATGAGTGTGCAATGTGCCGGAGGAGTTGCCGGAGCGATCATCGCGCACCTCATGTTTGGGCTGCGCTGGTATTCCCTCTCCACACATTCTCGGCATGGGTGGCCGCTGGTTCTAAGCGAGTTCGTGGCAACCTTCGGGCTATTGTCGGTAATCTGGGGATGTTCGCGTTTGCGCTCAGGAGTAGTGCCATTCGCTGTTGCGAGCTACATCACAGCCGCCTACTGGTTCACTGCGTCAACCTCGTTTGCGAATCCAGCAGTAACAATTGCCCGCTCTTTGTCTGACACTTTTGCCGGGATTCGACAGTCTGACGTTCCATTGTTCGTGGTGGCCCAGATCGCGGGCGCCCTATGTGCGACGTTTTTGTTTCGCTGGCTGGTCCCGAACCTGGGGGTATATGCAGATCAGGTAGTTGTGCCTCATTCCTCTGCGTTCCCGTTTACCGGGAAACTGCATTAGTTCCCCGCGCAGGCTACCGACAATAAATTGAAATGCGTCCTGAATTCCTGTCTTATGAGTGTGGGGAATAATATGCTAGCCGAGAAGTCATTGGACATCGCCATTCTCCGGCGCTAAGGGTCAACCACGAGCAGCGGCTCTTAACAGTCACTGCTGGAGGCTCGTGGCGCTGAAGGATCTCCTCATGACCCCATCCAAACGCACCCTAGTCTTCGCACCATGCGCGTACAACCTGGCCGAAACAAGCCGGATGGTCGAGATCGCCAAGGCAGTTGCCCGCGACCCGGTGGCGAGCAAAGTATTCGGTATCCAGTTCATTTCCGATGGCGGTGAGTTTGAGCCAATGATTGAGAAACACGGCTTTGCGCTAACCCGCATGGAGCCGTGCCTGACACTGGAGAAGATCGAGCACATTGCCAAAGTGGATCGCGGCGAGAAGTTTACGCCCGCCTTCACGGACGCCGAAATGCGTGAACGCGTGCAGAATGAAGTCGCCGTTCTCGGGAAGCTCCATCCAGCCGCAGTGGTCACCGGTTCGTACCCGTCGATCCCCGTTACCTGCCGCGTTCTGAAGGTTCCTTTGGTATGGGTCGTTCAGTCCACCTGGCTGCCGGAATTCTTCGAGCATGGCGCGGGGATGACCGACCGGGTGCGTCCGGCCCCGGTCAAAGCCATGGCCGACCGCTCGGTTTATGCTTTCATCAACTTCTGGATCAGGCACGGATTCCTCAATACGGTCAACCGCACCGCGAAGCATTTCGGGGTGCCTGAGTTTAAATCGATATTCGACTACTGGAAGGGAGACATCACTCTCGTGGCGGAACCGCCCGGATTCTCAGGTGCGAAGTTGCCGCCGAACCACTTCTTCACAGGACCCCTCATTCCACAGGATGAGTTCCCGTTGCCGGATAGCATCCGCACCCTTCCTCACGACAAGCCGCTCATTTATTTCGCGATGGGAAGCTCAGGCACTCCCGAGATCGTCGCCAAAATCATCGAAAGCTTCCAGGGCAAGCCTTACCGTGTAATCGCGCCAGTGAAATTCCAGCTTGATCAGGTTCCGGGCGCACATGTTCCCTCAAACGTCCTTGTCACTGACTGGGTCCCGGCACTCCAGGTTAACAAAATGGCCGATCTGGCGGTCATCCACGGCGGCATCGGCACGGTCATGACGGCCGCACTGGCCGGCAAGCCCGTAGTGGGTGTAGGCATGCAGATGGAGCAGGTCGCAAACCTTGCCTGTCTGGAGCGCCTGGGATTTGCCATACGCGTGCCCAAATCAAAAGACCCTTCGGCGAAGGTTCAGGCCGCCATCGAACAGCTTCTACACGACGATGCAGCGAAAGCAAAGGCAGCAGCCTTCGCTAGCAGCATCGCCGAATGGGATGGCCCGAAACTCTCAGCGCAGAAACTTCTGGAATATTTCGGCAGTGAGAAGGACCCCGGCCTCATTTCCCGCGACCCGCCGCGCGGAGGTGAACGCGAACGGTAGCACGCCGTCGTTCCCAGCGGCGCCAGGAATGGTAGTTGCCGCCGCAAAGCAATTCACTCGACTGATTCCGCCCTCCCCATCCGTAGTGCGGTGCAGCCGAGATGAGCGCCGGAATCCAGCCAGCTCCGGGGTTCGCTCCGCAACTCTCACCTCAAGCTCGTCATGAGCCTTTCGAAGTGAATCTTCAGTGCGTCTGCGCCACGCAATCAGCTGAGTCACTCCTATTTCACACGCAACGAAGGTCACCAAGTAGGGCAAATCGTGAGGCGTCACAGGAACTCCTACGTCATGCCAACAGTCGCATAACGCTGGATCTTTACGCTCAGGCGGGAATGCCGAACAAGCGGCTGGCACAAAGCAAACTTGTTGGGATGGTGCTCAAGGGAGAAGCACTTGCCTAACTGGACCAAATTGGACCATGACCGAAATTGCCAATTCCTTGCAAGTGCTTGAAAGGAATGGCGGGGACGACGGGACTCGAACCCGCGGCCTCTGCCGTGACAGGGCAGCGTTCTAACCAACTGAACTACGTCCCCAACTTGTTTCTTGCCTTGATCAGAAAGCCCCGCGTTTAGTGGCTTTGTTCAATCCAAAACAGCGTACGGGCAAGACCAAAACAGCGCAGCTGTCTCTGCGCGTCAAATGGATTGTAGCAGACCCAATTCAGATCGGCACAGGATTGGTGAAACAATCGGGAGCGATCGACAAGAATCGCGTCGCGATTGGAACGGCATACCACGGTCGATTTTGAAATGGCGGGGGGTTTGTGCCTGCATAGCTTCTAGATATATCTAAATGAGATCGCCACCCTGAAAGCTGCGCAACGCATTCGATCAAGTCCGGTGGGACGTTGCACCCCATGGAGTCCGAGGTTCAATTGCTGAGAATTGACTTCTCTATTTCCCCCTATTTCCAGGAATCAGGCATACCTTATCCTAGCTGCACTCCTCGACAGATTTCGCGGATTCTACCGCTGAGATGTTTGTGAGAGCACCATCCTTCCTTTTTGCTGGACGCTATGCAAGCCATTGTTTCTAAATAAGATAGTAGCTGGGGAGGAGAGCACGAGAAAAACGCTTGATTTTAGTGATATAGTTAACTATAACACTACACGTGCTAGCCTGGATATGGGTTGGCAAAGAGGACTTAGAGATTGCACCTAAGGAGCGAACCAAAATGAGATCACGCATCGCACTTTCCGTTCTATTTGTTCTGATCGCCGCCACCGCTTTTGCCCAGTCCGACGCGCAAAAGTCCTTCGACAAATTGAAAATTCTAGCGGGCTCGTGGGAAGCCCATGTGACTACCATCCCACCCCTACCCGACATGGGGGACGGAGCTCAAGCCGAGGTTACGATGCGCGTGACCTCCAGGGGAAACGCGCTGGTGCACGAAATGAAAGGAGCAGGAACATCTGACGATCCGACAAAGTATGACCACCCAGTCACCATGTTCTACCTCGACAATGATCGCCTCTATCTGACGCACTACTGTGATGCGGGCAACCGGCCTCGCATGGCGGCCCGAAGCTCGGTGGACGGAAAAACGGTGGAGTTTGACTTTGTCGATGTTGCCGGTAATTTACAGTACGGACACATGCAGCATGTGGTGTTCACCGTCATCGATGCCAACCACCACACCGAGGACTGGACGTTCATGATGCCAGGAGACAAGCTGGTCCGCGGGCACATGGACTTGCAGCGGACAAAATGACGAAGCGCATCTCGGGTGAGGGTATCTGGAAAAACTAATGGATCGTGAGTGGAATGACAGTCAGCCGATTTACCGCCAGCTTCGCGACCGCGTCGTCGCTATGATCCTCGACGGCATGTTGAAAGAAGGCGATCCGCTGCCATCCGTGCGCACCGTCGCGGCCGAATATCGGGTCAATCCGCTCACGGTTCTGAAGGGCTATCAGGAACTGGTCGACGAGCAACTGGTCGAGAGTAGGCGAGGTCGCGGCATGTTCATCAATGCGGGCGCGCGCAATCTGCTGTTACAGGGCGAACGCCAGAAGTTTCTAGTCGAGGAATGGCCAAGAGTTCACGCAACCATTCAACGGCTCGGCCTGACAGCAGAAGAGCTTCTGCATGCTGCCGACGGCACAGCCCTCCCGCCGTCGAACCCTGCCGACAAGGGGAAGAAACCATGACAGTGATCGAAGCACGCGGCCTCCGCAAGGCCTTCGGTGCCACCATTGCACTGGACGGCGTGAATCTCCGCGTGGAAGAAGGCCGCATCCTTGGACTGATCGGACCCAATGGCGCAGGCAAGAGCACCGCGCTCAACGCGATCCTAGGCCTCACGCCATATGAAGGAGAACTGAAAGTACTCGGACGCAACCCCTGGACCGAGCGCGATCAACTCATGCGCGATGTCTGCTTCATCGCAGATGTCGCCGTCCTGCCGCGCTGGATGCGGGTTTCGCAGGCGCTCGACTACCTGGGCGGCGTGCATCCGCGGTTCGATCGCGCCAAGGCGGAAGGTTTTCTGGCCAAGACCGACATCCGGCACACCAGCAAAGTAAGGGAATTGTCGAAGGGCATGGTGACCCAGCTGCACCTCGCTCTGGTCATGGCCATTGACGCAAAACTGCTGGTGCTGGATGAACCGACGCTTGGCCTCGACATCCTGTATCGCAAGCAGTTCTACGATTCCCTGCTCAGCGACTACTACGACCGTAGCCGCACCATCATCGTGACCACACACCAGGTGGAAGACGTGCAGCATGTCCTCACCGATCTCATGTTCATCAATCGCGGCCACATCGTGCTCGATTGCAGCATGGAAGAATTCGAGTCGCGTTATCTGGAAGTGACGGTGCATCCCGCGCAGCTTGCCGCTGCCCGGGAGCTGATGCCCATTCACGAGCGCCAGGTTCTTGGCCGCTGCATCCTGCTTTTTGATCTGAAGACCATCCGCCCCGATCGACGGCAACTGGCCGCGCTCGGCGAAACGCGCACGCCCAGCATCGCCGACTTGTTCGTTGCCATGCTGACAGAGCAGCCGGGGAATTACGCCGGGGCGAAACAGGGAGTGGCTCTATGAATACTCAATCGCATACCGAGTCGTTCGACGCGCAGCCAATCGCCCCCACGGTCATGCAGGCGACTCGGCCATTCTACTGGTCGGCACGGCGTGAATTGTGGGAGAACCGTTCCATCTATATTGCGCCGCTGATCGCCGCCGCTGTCTACCTGCTCGGCTACTTGATCAGCTTAATTTGGGTGCCGCACAGCATGCGGGCGCTGGCGGCAACTCACTCGACGCCTCAGATCGTCATTCTGGCCATGCCTTACGCCCACGCCGGAATGCTCTGCACCGCGATCGCGTTCATCGTTGGCATCTTCTACTCGCTCGACTCGCTCTACGGCGAACGCCGCGACCGCAGCATCTTGTTCTGGAAGTCCTTGCCCGTTTCCGATCGTACAACCGTGCTCTCTAAGGCCGTCATCCCTTTCGTGGTTCTGCCGATGGTCGTCTTCGCCATCACTGTCCTGCTGCAATTGATCATGCGCCTGCTAAGCATGGCTGGTGCGCTGTTCAGCGGCGGAAGCGCTACAGCTATCTGGAGACAGTTACCCCTATTCGAGATGCAGTTGGTTCTCCTCTATGGCCTGATCATCATGGCGCTCTGGCACGCACCCATCTATGCGTGGCTGATCTTAGTCTCGGCCTATGCACGCCGGGCGCCCTTCCTCTGGGCCGTCTTACCACCGATCGCCATTGGCGTTTTCGAAAAGATTGCCCTCGACACTTCGCACTTTGGCTGGCTTATCCACGATCGAGTTTTTGGATTCGCCCAGGCCGCTTTCGATCTGAAAGACAAGAATGGCGTCCCGATCGATCCGCATTTCATTCCGCTAGCCCAACTCGCTCCCGGGAGATTCCTCAGCAACCCCGGTCTGTGGTTAGGGCTGCTCGTCGCCGCGGCACTGCTCGCGGCAGCGGTGCGATTGCGCCGTTACCAAGGACCGATTTAATTCGCATGATTCAAGAAATCCCTAAGGAGGAAAGGTCATGAGCGCAACAGTAACGGTGAAACGAATCGCAGAAGCGTCACCGCGCTTCAGGGCCAGAATTACCGCTGCCTTTTATTTGCTCACCATCCTGCTGGGAGGACTCGTGCTCCTCGTTCACGGCAGGTTGGCGTTGGCGGTGGATCTCATCGCGACCGCGTGCTATATCGCCGTGACAGCGCTCTTCTATGACTTGTCCAGGCGGCCGTAGAACCTGGAGGTAAGGGTCCGCTCCGCCGATATAACGATCGGTGAAAATCTGCAAAGATTCTTGAGCAGTTCCCATTGTGCTTTTTGCGATAGGTTCGCCCCAAACTCGAAAGGCGCAAGGCCTCATCGAAATCCTTTAGACACAGACACTCCTCTCCTTTTGATGTGATTGGACACTTCCGGGCGCAAGGTAATCGTATACTCTGATCGCTTTATATAAACTTGCTTCTTGCCCTGCTAGAAACGGTAGGGATCGTGGACGAGGAGGAACTTCCATTGCCGTTGAATCAAGATGTGCTCTGGTACAAGGACGCAATCATCTACCAAGTGCACGTCCGTACTTTTTACGATAGTAATGGCGACGGCATCGGAGACTTTCAAGGACTCGAACAAAAGCTCGGATATCTTCAAGAACTGGGGATCAACGCCATCTGGTTGATGCCATTCTTTCCTTCGCCGTTGCGCGACGATGGTTACGACATAGCGGATTACAACACCGTTCACTCCAGCTACGGCACTCTGGAGGATTTCCACAAGCTGCTGGATTCCGCCCACAGCCGGGGGATCAGGGTCATCATCGAAATGGTGCTGAATCACACCTCCGACCAGCATCCTTGGTTTCAGGAGTCGCGCAGTTCTCAGGAAAATCCCCGCCGCGACTGGTACGTCTGGAGCGACACCGACAACCGCTATACGGGAACGCGCATCATTTTTCTGGACACCGAAAAATCTAACTGGGCATGGGATCCGATTTCGAAGTCCTACTACTGGCATCGCTTTTTCAGTCACCAACCCGATCTCAACTATGACAATCCCGCCGTCCGGGAGCAGATGTGGAACGTAATGAAATTCTGGCTGGAGATGGGGGTTGACGCATTTCGGCTTGATGCAGTGCCTTACTTGGTGGAGCGGGAGGGAACAAATTGCGAGAACTTGCCGGAAACTCACGCGATCTTGAAGGATTTTCGGAGAAGGCTTGATGAACAGTTTCCCGGCAGGATGTTGCTGGCGGAAGCCAATCAGTGGCCCGCAGACCTTCGTCCCTATTTCGGCGACGGAGATGAGTTCCACATGGCATTTCATTTTCCCTTGATGCCTCGAATGTTCATGGGCCTTAAGCTGGAAGATCGGAAGCCCATCACCGAGATTCTGCAACAGACACCGGAGATTCCCTCCAGCTGCCAATGGTCATTGTTCTTGCGCAACCATGACGAGCTGACCTTGGAAATGGTCACCGATATCGAACGCGATTACATGTACGACTCCTATGCCGAAAATAAAACGATGCGGCTGAACCTTGGAATTCGGCGCCGGCTAGCTCCGTTGCTGGATAATGACCGCAGGCGCATCGAGTTGATGAACGGAATGCTGATGTCGCTGCCAGGCACGCCCATCATTTATTACGGCGATGAGATCGGCATGGGCGATAACATTAATCTCGGCGACCGCAACGGAGTAAGAACTCCGATGCAGTGGAGCGGGGGATGGAACGGAGGATTTTCCACCGCGGAGCCCGACCGGCTCTACGCTCCGCTGATCCAGAATCCGGTCTACGGCTATCCGGCAGTGAATGTCGTATCGCAACTCGGTAGCGGACATTCACTCCTGCATTGGATGCAGAGCATCATTGCGGTGCGCAGATCAACGGCTGTATTCGGCAGAGGATCGATCGAGTTTCTCCACCCGGCCAATCACAGAATATTGGCGTACGTTCGTCGCCTGGGGAATGAGTCGGTTCTTGTGGTCAACAATCTTTCGGGTGCGGCACAAGCTGTCGAACTGGATCTGAGGCGCTATAAGGGAAATATTCCGATCGAGATGTTCGGCAAAAATATATTTCCCCGAGTAGGAGAGGTGCCGTACCTGCTGACCTTGGGGCCCTATCAGTTCTTTTGGTTTCGGCTGCGCCGGATCTAGCTGCAATTAATTTCGCGGAGGATGTCGCGTAACGCACTTTCGCGGTGCAGCGTCAGTTCACACGGAGATGAAAATTGGCGGAAGACACATTTCTCACGGATGACTTTCTTCGTCAACTCATCAACGTGGGCGAGGTCGACATCCTCGTGGGGTTGCCGACTCACAACAATGCCAAGACGGTTGGTTCGATCGTCAAGACCATCCAGAGCGGCATTCTGCGCTGGTTTCCCCGAGAGAGGGCCGTGATCATCAATGCCGACGGCGGGTCGCGAGACGGCACTCCGGAAATAGTCACAAGCATTTCAATCGACGATGTGCGCCGAGGCCCGAATCCCTACGCCCTACGGACTCTTCACTCCATTAGCACGAAATATGCGACGACCCCGGCCGCGCCAGCGGCATTTCGAACCATTTTAGCTGCGGCCGACTTACTGCAAGCCAAGGCCTGTGTTGTGATGTCTCCCGAATCTTGCAGCGTTGAAGACGAATGGATCTCTAAACTTTTGCGTCCGATTCTTAACGACGGCTTCGACTTGGTAACCCCGACCTATCGCCGGCACAAGTTCGAAGGTGTGCTAATAACAAATCTGCTCTATCCAATGACTCGCGCACTTTATGGGTTAAGGCTTCGGGAGCCTTACGCGCAAGAGTTCGGATTCTCCGGCCGTCTTGGTGGCGAATTTCTCCCCCAGAACGTATGGGACGATGGAGGCGCCGGGAGCGGAATCGAACTGCGCTTCATTCTGTCTGCCATCACGGCGCAACACCGTATTTGTCAGTGCTTTCTCGGCCAAAAAGATCACGTTGAGCGTCGTGGCTCCGACCTTGTGCCAGCGCTCCGACAAACTGTGGGGCCATTGTTTTCTGCATTGGAACCGGACTTTCCGTTCTGGAGCGCGGTTACCGGCTCGCAGCCACTGCTCACAATCGGCCCCCACCAAGAAGTGCTTCTGGACCTGGTACGAGTGAATCGAAAGCGTCTGCGAGAGATGTTCACCGCTGGCGTTGCCGAATTGGCAACCGTCTTCCAGTCGATTCTTTCTCCCGACACTTTAGCGGAGCTGCAGCGAGTTGCGCTCTTGGGAGAGAACGATTTTGATTATCCCGCGGAATTGTGGGTGAAAACGGTTTACGAGTTTGCCGCCTCTTATCACAAATCCGTCATCAGCCGCGACCACATCATTCAAGCCTTAGCGCCGCTTTTCCGAGGACGCGCGCTGGCGTTCCTCACGGAGCAGCGTAACGGATCCGCGGAGGACGTGGAAAACTGCACCGAAAGTCTATGTCTTGAGTTCGAGCGATTGAAACCATATCTATTGCAGATGTGGAAATCGAGAGAGTGAGACAACTATGCGGGAAATGATCATTAGTGAATTGAGCCAGGCCGTGCAGGAACTGGCCAGAGGATTCGCCCACTACCTTCCTCGTCTCATCGTGATGCTGATCCTGGCGTTTGCGGGATGGGCGATCGCGTACCTGGTGAAAATAATTCTACGCAGCATCCTCCGCCTCATCCAGTTTGACAAGCTTTCGGAGAATGCCGGCGCCGCTCAGCTCCTTACTAAGGCCGCGCTGCCCTCAGCTACCGAAGTAGTGAGCCGGTTTGTGTTTTGGGTGGTTTGGCTTGGCTTCGTTCTGCTGGGAGTGAGCGTGCTCGGAATCCTGGGCCTGCAGGAGCAGATTGGAAAATTCTTTTACTTTTTGCCGCGTCTCTTCGTTGCCATGTTCATCCTGTTTGTCGGATTATTGGCAGCCAGCTTCTTCTCCCGTGCCGCGTTATTGGCAGCGGTAAATGCGAACGTGCCTTCGCCCCGGGTTCTGAGTCTCGCGATCCGTAGCATCATTATTGTTTTTGTGTTGTCGATCGCTTTTGAAGAATTGGGAATCGCTGAACAGACAATGCTGGTTGCCTTCGGAATCGGTTTCGGGGCTCTGATGCTGGGTTTGGCAATCGCATTCGGAATAGGTGGTAGAAACCTGGCCGAGCGTTTCCTGGAACAGAGATTCGTGCGCGCCAAGAAGGATGAGAACGAAGACGAATTTTCTCCGCTGTGATCCTCCATTCTTCGCGAGGAAGACCGTTCTGGGAGTCAGTCTTGGCAAACCTCACCGATCGTAGAGACGCGTCAGCCTCTGCAGGCGTTCTGCCAAGTCCTTGGTTAAAGCATCCGATTTGAAACGCCACTTCCAGTTTCCCGTCACCGTGCCCGGCAGGTTCATTCGCGCTTCGCTGCCGAGACCCAATACGTCTTGCAGGGGAACGATGGCGACCTCCGCCACGGATGCAAGAACCGTGCGAACGAATACCCAATTCACTGGTTCATTTTCGAATCCCAGATACGCACGAGTGAATTCGCGTTCTTTGCGGATGTCTTCTGCCGTGCGGATGCTTTCTCCGTTCCCTGAGCTTGTCCACCAGCCAACTGTTGTATCGTTGTCGTGTCCGCCGGTGTATGCCACAAGTTCACGAGAATAGTTATGCGGCCGGAAGCTGGGACCTTGGGGATCGTTACCAAAGGCAAACTGCAGCAGGCTCATTCCCGGGAAACCAAACTCTCGGCGTATGGCTTCCACCTCCGGAGTGATTACGCCCAGGTTTTCGGCGACGAACGGCAGCAATTTCAATTCTGTTTTGACAGTGCGGAAGAACTCCGCGCCCGGGCCTTTCACCCATTTGCCATTCTGTGCCGTCGAAGCACCGGCTGGAATCTCCCAGTAGGCTTCGAATCCACGGAAATGATCCAGCCGCACCACATCAAACATCTGCAGGGACGCACGAAAACGATGTATCCACCAGCGATGACCGGAGGCAGTCGATACGTCCCATCGATAGAGCGGGTTTCCCCACAGTTGACCAGTGGCGCTGAAATAGTCAGGTGGAACGCCAGCGATCGCGGTTGGCCTGGAGTGCTCGTCCAAACGAAACAGTTCCGGATGACTCCATACATCCGCACTGTCATGAGCGACGTAGATGGGAACGTCACCCATAATGCGTATGCCGTGCGTCTTGCAGCGGGCTTTGAGCCTCTGCCATTGTCGAAAAAATTCGAATTGCGCAAACTTGTGGAGCTCGATCTGCGGAGCCAGTCTCTCTCTCCATTCGTTTAACGAAGCTAAGTCCCTCCTTCGTATTCCCATATCCCAATCAGCCCAGACCGCATCCTGGTAGGAGTTCTTGCAGGCCATAAAGAGCGCATAGTCGTCGAGCCAATCAGCGTTCTGCTGGCAATAAACCTCAAAGGAATCGCGGTCCGTTCGAGCACGATCCGTAAAAAATGCTTCGGCTGCTTTACCGAGCAATGCGTGCTTGACCTCGATTACGCGGCCGTATTCGACGCGGTCCTCGCGAAGACCCGAAGCGGACGTAAGATCTTGTAGCGACAACAATCCCTGTTCGCGAAGCGAGTTCAAATCGATCAGCAGTGGATTGCCCGCGAACGCAGAGAACATTTGGTAAGGAGAATCGCCGTATCCGGTAGGACCAAGTGGCAATACTTGCCAGATCTTTTGTCCTGCCTCCGCCAAGAATTCGACAAACTCATGCGCGGAATCCCCAAGGTCGCCGACCCCATGGCCTCCAGGCAGAGACGTAATGTGCAGAAGAATTCCGCTACACCGAGGGAATATCGAAGAATTCACCGTGTCTTTGAGTGTAAGCCCAGCTAGAGGGTTGCGACGCGTTCCAGAAATTCTGCGGGGGATGGACCGTCTGCCAGGGGTGAAGTTGGTGGGCAGTGCAGGACTCGAACCTGCGACCTCCTGCTTGTAAGGCAGGCGCTCTAACCAGCTGAGCTAACCGCCCCTGCGAAACCAGATCCCTTCAGCTTAGCCTGGGGCAAGCGCCGTACCATCGCGAAACTTGACGATAGGTCCGCGCGAATCGCGCCTGAGCGAGTATATGCGACTCGCGAAAAAACGGTCAACGACTGGCGCAAGATGGCCGGCGGCGCTTCTGTGCTTGACTCAAGGCCGCGTCCTCGCAACTCCCACTCAGAAAGCGAGCGAGTTTCGTTCTCCTGCTAGACTGTGGCGGTGCGACGTCTCATCGTCAATGCCGATGACTTTGGATTTACTGCGGGAGTGAATCGTGCTATCGCAGAAGCTCACACCCGTGGAATCGTGACCTCCTCCACCCTGATGGCCCGCGGACCCGCCTTTGAGGACGCTGTCCGGCTCGCAAAACAGCTTCCGCGACTCAGTGTCGGCTGCCACGTCGTATTGATTGACGGCGAACCTGTTCTGGATGCAGTTCGCTTGCCCACTATCACTGTGAGAAATTCCGCTCGTGCTCGGTTCCGCGATGGGCTAAAGTCTTTTGCGGCTCGAGCTTTGGCGAACCGCCTAGATCCCGAGGAGATCGAAGCGGAGACCAGTGCACAGATTCGCCGGATCCAATCGGCAGGTATCACCGTGTCCCACATAGATTCGCACAAGCACACTCACCTGTTTCCCTCAGTCCTGCGTCCTGTGTTGCATGCAGCGCGGGCTTGCGGTGTGCCTGCCATTCGCAATCCGTTTGGCCCGCGCAAGCCCTTGAAATCGGGAACACTGTTGGCACGACCCAGCCTTTGGACGCGCTACGCGGAGGTACGAATTCTGCGCACTCTCGCCGGCAAGTTTCGCGAAGCAGCCAGTCGCGAGGGCATGGAGACTCCCGATGGCACATTGGGAGTTGTGGTGACCGGCGCGCTGGACGAAGAGCTCTTTCGTGCTATCGCGGAGATTATCCCGGAGGGGACTTGGGAATTTGTTTGCCACCCGGGCTACAATGATGCGGACCTTCGGATGGCTAAGACTCGCCTCCACGAATCACGGGAGATCGAGTTGCACGTCCTGACCATGCCCGAGGTAAGGGAGTTGCTGTTGAACTCCGGCATCGCCCTTATTTCGTATGGCGAACTGGCTGGGGGTAGAGGCCTTCCGTAGCATGCAGGATTCCGGTATAACTGCTCACGACCTCGGATCGGAATGACTTTGGTAATCTCAACAAGTTCCGGCTGAGAGTTATGATTGGATTAGATTCGGCTCAGAAGACTCTTCAAGCTGGAGGGCGTTAATCATGTCTGCCTCAGGGGCAGCCCCGCGTACGACCTTGGACTTGCGCGTACGTGTGTGGGGAATGGGCGCCAACAATCAGCCGTTCCATCAGAACGCAGTGGCTCAGAACGTCAGTGCCACGGGAGCCTGCATCAACGGCCTCGAGCAAGATTTGAAGGTGGGCGACGTCATCGGCATCCAATACGAGATGAAGAAAGCCCGCTGCAAAGTGGTCTGGGTGATGGAAGCCGGAGGATTGAAGAAATATCAAGTGGGCGTTCAGTTGGTGGTAGACCAGGAGTGCCCGTGGCTTTCGCAGTTACCGGCCGAGATCCGCGCCAATCTGCCGGCCGCCGCTCCTGATAATCGGCGGAAGTTTCAGCGCCATAAGATATCGTTCCCGCTCGAATTCCGCGACGAGCGCGTGAACACGCCCATGCGAGTAAACGCCACCGACATCAGCGGCAATGGTTGTTATGTTGAGACCGTTATGCCGCTGCCGATTTCTACTGTGCTCCGAGTGGATTTCTGGATCGATCAGGAGCACGTCTCGGCCACCGCGACGGTTCGCACGCGCGATCCTGGAGTCGGCATGGGGGTCGAATTTACGGGTTTACCTGAAGATTCCAAGCGACGCTTCCAGGCGCATCTCGACAAGCTGGATCCTGGCATTTCTACGAAGGGACGCAACCCCTCCGAGTAGAATTTCGCACTCCTGTCATATCTACGGAACCAAAACCCCGACTGCTCGCTGTAGAATCTGCATCGTATCGTGTCTCCGGCCATCGAATTACAGGAACTTACCGATGAAAAGGGCGGGCCTCGCGGAATGAAGATCGGGATCACTTGTTATCCCACCTACGGCGGCAGCGGCGTGGTGGCGACAGAACTCGGACTGGAACTGGCTCAGCGTGGCCACGAGATTCACTTCATCTCCTACGCACAGCCGATTCGGCTTCGCGGAGAAGAGCCCAATATTCACTATCACGAAGTGGAAGTATCGCGCTACCCGCTGTTCGACTATCCGCCCTATGACCTCGCTCTAGCTACGCGCATGGCCGAGGTATCGCAGTTATACGACCTCGATTTGTTGCATGTTCACTACGCCATCCCTCATTCGGTGAGCGCGCTGCTGGCGCGCCAGATGCTGGCTGATGGCCCTCGAGGACGCCGCTTGCCGTTCGTCACCACGCTGCATGGCACCGATATCACGCTGGTCGGGCTCGATCGATCCTACCTGCCGATCACGCGATACTCCATCAACCAGAGCGACGGCGTAACTGCTGTCTCCAACTATCTGCGTGACCGCACCATGCGGATTTTCGACGTTAAGAAAGAAATCGAAGTCATTTATAACTCGGTTAATTGTGATGTCTACTGCCGGAGTAAGAACTCTTCGGAACTCCGCAGAGAATACGCCCCTGACGGTGAGCGACTGTTGGTTCACCTCTCTAACTTTCGACCCGTGAAGCGGGTGACGGACGTGATCGAGATCTTCGATCGTGTGCGCAAGAAAATACCCTCCAAGCTGTTGTTGATCGGCGATGGTCCAGACCGTTCCGTTGCGGAATGGTTGACCGTGCAGAAAGGCATTCATGAAGATGTTCTCTTTCTCGGCAAGCAGGATCAAGTGCAGGAAAAACTGGGGATCGCGGACATTCTGTTAATGCCGAGCGAGTTGGAATCGTTCGGTCTGGCAGCGCTGGAAGCAATGGCCTGCGAAACCGTACCGATCGCGACCCGTACTGGTGGTGTGCCGGAGGTGATCGAGCACGGCGTCAGCGGATATATGGCCGACGTAGGAGACGTAGAGACCATGGCACGCTATGCCATTGAACTGCTCAGCGACGAAAGCGCGCTGCGAGCTATGGCCAAAGCATCCCGCGCGGTCGCCCAGGCTCGCTTTTGCTCCAGCAGGATCGTTCCGCAATATGAAGCTTTTTATCGGCGCGTCATCGAACGATCTTCGTAGAAGCCTTCCGGCACGGCCCCCGCCGTCTGTAAAAGCGGCAACCGAATCCGCACCAGAGTTCCCTTCCCCTCGTGGCTGTCAATCGTCATGCGCGCGGTATCCCCATACAAAACTTGCAGCCGTTCGGAAATGTTCGTGATGCCGATGCCGGCGCCTCGTGTACTCCCAGGCTCCAACGACTGAGTCGCACCCATTCCGACGCCATCGTCTTCCACTTCGATGATCAGCCCTGAGCCAGACAAACGGCTGCGCAAGTGTATGCTGCCGCCTTCTACTTTCGACGCCAAGCCGTGCTTGATCGAGTTCTCGAGGAGCGGCTGTAAGAGCATGCTGGGGACCATCACGTCCAGCGAATCTGCGGCGAGTTCCTTCACCACCCGGAGTTTATCTTTTCCAAAGCGGACCACTTCGATATCGAGATAATTGTCGATGAATTCCACTTCTTCCCGGAGCGGCACGAACGAGTCCGTGCTGTTCAGCAGACGCCTGAGAATGGTAGCAAGTTTGGAAATCACTTCGCGCGCCGTATCCGGATCGAAGCGCACGAGCGATGAAATCGAGTTCAGAGTGTTGAACAGGAAATGCGGATTGATCTGGTTTTGCAGAGCTTCCATGCGTGCGTGTAAAAGCAACCGCTCCTGCTCCTCCAGCTTGATCTGGATGCGCACGCTGTTGAAGACCTTCAGTTCGATTCCGATAGCGGTGACCGAGGCGGCATAAATCGCGCCCCACACCCAATAGTTGTCCGGGCTCTCAATGCTGAAGATGGAATGGGGAAAATACCGCGCTAGTTCCGTTTGAACAAAACGCAGCAACACGATGGTGGTGAAAAACATAATCTGCCAGTCAAACAAACGCGGCCGGGGCAAATTCCGACGGATCAGGCGAAAAATACTTTGATCGATAAATGGAGAGAATGACCAGATATCTTCTTTGTCCAGCGCCATAGCGCGTAGTTGGCCAGCGATAAAACCCGAGAGCACATCGAAGGGCATAGCGGCCCACTCCCCATGCAGCAGTGCGGGAAACGCCATTAATACGCCACCGAGCGATCCCGCCCAACGGCCGCCAATCACACCGAGCAACAGCGCAGTTTCGAAACTCAAATCGCCGGCGAGAAAGCTCTTGACGGAAAGCCGGATCCAGACGCCAATGGTGATGGGAAGGGCGATGCACAATACCAGGTAAACCTTCTGCCGAAACGAGCGCTCCTCTCGAAACAGCAGCGCCTTGAATTCCTTGGAGCGCACCAAACTGGCCGAGACCGCGGCAGCTACGCCCAGCTTCAGCAGCAGATGGATCAGAATAAGTCGCGGTTCCATGGAATTCGCTCGGACACAATTGCCCGCGAGAAAACTGTAGCACGAAGGACGCGACAGGAACTTCGCGAATGCCCACGGAGTCTAGCAAGGTAGTATGGTCTGTATACGGCAGAAGATGCCGCCGCTCCCGGAGGACAAGATGCGCCACATCTGCTGCATTCTCTTGGCCGGATTTGCTATTAATATTCCGCTAAAAGCGCAGACCCCAATTCCGGCGGAGGCGCCTCAGACTGCGCGCCAGGCATTGATCGAGATGTTCCTGGGCAAGAGCGCCGACGATTTCGCCAAACACTTGCCGGAGAACTCGCTCCACTCTCTAATCCGAAAAGACGAGTCGCCAGAGACCTCAATTGTACAAAGGATTTCTACGATCGGTCGTCAAATCACTGCGCAGGGCAGACACGTCGAGACCTTCGATATGGGGCCAACCTTGCTCGTCTCGGAACAAGACGACCACGAGAAAGTGGAGGTGATCGTCGAACATGACAATCTGATGGGGGAGAGCGACGAAATTGAGTTATCGATTCATGTCTACAGGAATGGAGAGCCTGAGTTTCTGCCAGTAATCCCGCGGCTGATCTTTTCGATGACCCAGGAAAAAGAAGTCTGGAAGCTGACCGAAGCGACGCTGGCAGCGCACGTTCCCCTTACGGATTCAGAGTACCTCAAGGGAATACGCAAGAAACAAAACGAGGCGAATGAAAATCTGGCCTCGCTGCGCGTGAGCATGATCGCCGCGGCCGAACTGAGTTATTCCTCTAAGAATCCTAGCCGAGGATATACCTGTGCGTTGACTGATTTATTCGGCAAGAACGAAGCGCTCGGCGCGCCCGATCAGTCCACGGAGGCTTCTGCATCTGGCTTTGCCGCGGCTGACTCCAACGGATACCGTTTCGCGATCTCTGGATGCGAGGGAAGTCCAGCTTCGAGGTTCCAGGTCACCGCCGTGCCCCTCGAATCCGACTCGGAGATCAAGGCTTTCTGCACTGACGAATCGGGAACGGTGCGATTCGACGCTGGTGGAAGAGGTTCCGTCTGCTTAAGCCGTGGACAAGTCCTCAACCAGGGCACGGCCAATTTCACCGGGCAAGTCGACTGAAGCCGTGGCCTCGACATCCTCGGAGGGCCTCAAATTTTTTTCAGGAAGGCTCGCAGATCGTGTCCAGTCATCTCCTTCGGCTCATCGACGCCCAGCATTCCCAGGATTGTCGGAGAGATATCGCGGAGAGAGCCGTTGGGCTTCAGCGTGTACTGTTTGGCATCTTCCGCAACCACGATGAAGGGTACTGGATTAGTCGTGTGCGCTGTGTGCGGGCCACCGGTGGCGGGATCGATCATCATCTCGGCGTTGCCGTGATCGGCCGTGATCAACATGGCGCCGCCCTTGGCGCGAACCGCGGATTCGATGCGACTCAGGCATGCATCGACGGTTTCGACTGCTTTTACCGTGGGCTCGATCTTGCCAGAGTGCCCGACCATATCGGCGTTGGCAAAGTTCACTATGATCACGTCAAACGTGCCGTCTTCGGTTGCCTTTACGACGGCGTCAGCGATTCCGGCGGCGCTCATCTCCGGCTTCAGATCGTAGGTCGCAACTTTCGGCGATTGCACCATGATGCGTTCTTCGCCGGGAAACGGCTGCTCCACGCCGCCATTGAAGAAGTAAGTAACGTGGGCGTACTTTTCGGTCTCGGCCACGCGCAGGTTGCGCATGTTGAGACCACCCATCACATTGGCCAGGATGTTCGCCATCGATTCCGGAGGAATCACAACCGGCAGGCTGAAATTCTTGTCGTACTGCGTCATGCAGATGTAGTGCAAATTTTTGGGGACGCGATCGCGGGGAATCGTGGCATCAAGATCGGCCGCACCAGGCAGATCGCTGCCGCCTTTTGCATTAAGACCACTGTTGCGAGCCAGGGCACGCGTGATCTGGCGAACGCGGTCGGCGCGAAAGTTAAAGCAAATACAAGCATCGTCATCGCGTATGGTGGTCAGGGGCTGACCTGCTTTGTCAGTACATACAAATGGAATCACGAATTCGTCGGTCACGCCGCGGTTATAAGAATCCTTCATTCCCTGCACTGGATCCGCGCACTTGCCACCTTCCGCATCGCCGAAAACCATCGCGTTGTAGGCTTTGGCAATGCGCTCCCACCGCCGGTCGCGATCCATAGCGTAGTAGCGGCCGTTCACGGTGGCGATCTTGCCGGAGTTGTACTCCCGCATTTTCTGCTGGAGTTGTTCCAGGTAGCCGGCACCGTTGGTGGGCAGGGTGTCGCGGCCATCCATGAAGGCATGCACAAAGACTCGATCGACTCCGTGCTGCTTCGCCATCTTGAGCAGGGCATAAAGATGAGCTTGCTGCGAATGGACGCCGCCATCAGAGAGCAGGCCGAACAGATGTAGTCTGCGTTCCCCCATGCGCGCATGTTTCATGGCCGCAAGCAGCACGGGATGCGAGAAGAATTCGCCGTTCTGGATCATCAGATCGATGCGGGTGATGTCCATATGCACGATGCGGCCAGCGCCGATGTTAAGATGTCCGACTTCGCTGTTGCCCATCTGACCTTCGGGCAGGCCGACAAAAGGCCCGCTGGTATGGATCAGCGTGTTGGGATATTCGCGCAGCAGGCGGTCGTACGTGGGCTTGCGCGCCAGCGCAATGGCATTGGCTTTGGTTTCAGCACGGTAACCCCAGCCGTCGAGGATAATCAGAATAAGCGGTTTCGGACGGGACATAATGCGGCTTCTAGCTCCTGGCTTCCATTGTTCGGGAACCGATGATCGAGGAGGGCATACTATTTCCCTCTCATTTCTGTGGTGAATCGCTCTTCTCCTCGGCTCGCTTGAGGGCTGCATCAACCTGGGCCTGGATTCGCGGGTAGACAGCCCGCATGGTTTCGGCTGTCACAGCGGGCATCTCGTGGAGAAACTTCTGACCCGGCGGAGAGGAGTAGAAGGCAGTCAACGAGTCGATCTCAGATTTCGAGAAATGCCGCTGATAAACCGGAATCATATCGTTCAGCATTTCGTCCAGAGGGAAACTCTTGATGAGGTCCTCGGACTGCTGGTCCATACGCGTGAGCTCGGCTTCGGTAACTTCCGGACGCCTTTTCTTAATCTCCTCGCGGTTCATCTTCTGCATCTGCGCGAATACTTGCTGCATCAGCTGGCTCATCTGTTCGCGGCTGGCCATGACATCAAACAGTTTCCTGACGTCTTCCTTGGAAGCTGCATCCGGCGCGATGGAGACCGTGGTTTGCGCACCGGCGAACAGGGAACAAGCGAGAAGACACGTGGACAGAAGCAACTTCATTTTCATAAATCACTCCCACTGTAAGTTGGCCACCCTTCAGCCGTGATAGTTGAGCGCCTTCACTCCCAGGAAGCGCGCCCCATCGCCCAGTTCCGCTTCAATCCTTAGCAACTGGTTGTACTTGGAAATACGGTCGGTGCGCGAGGCGGAGCCGGTCTTGATTTGGCCCACCCCGGTGGCCACAGCAAAGTCGGCGATGAACGTGTCTTCCGTCTCGCCGGAGCGATGCGAGATTACCGACGTGTAACCGTTGCGCCGGGCCAGATCGACGGCGTCGAAAGTTTCGCTTACGGTGCCGATCTGATTCAATTTGATCAGGATGGAATTCGCGACGCCCTTATTAATTCCCTCTTGCAGGAATTCGATGTTGGTGACGAAGATGTCATCGCCCACTAGTTGAATCTTGCCGCCAAGTTCTTTGGTCAGGTTCTGCCATCCATCCCAATCGCCTTCGGCCAAACCGTCCTCCAGCGAAACGATGGGATAGTCTTTCACCCACTTGGCATAGAACTTGACCATGTCGTCGGAGCTTTTCGCCGATTTGTCGGACTTCTTGAAAATGTATTTGCCATCCTGATAGAACTCGCTGGCTGCAGGATCGAGAGCGATCGCGATTTCTTCTCCGGGCTTGTAGCCGGCTTGCTGAATTGCTTCCAGCACAACCTCGATGGCTTCGACATTGGACTTCACCGAAGGGGCAAATCCGCCTTCGTCGCCGACAGCGGTATTGTAGCCGCGCTTCTTTAACACCCCCTTCAACGTATGGAAAACCTCAACGCCCCAGCGCAGGGCTTCTGAAAACGAAGGCGCGCCTACCGGCATCACCATGAATTCCTGGAAGTCGACATTATTGTCGGCATGGGCGCCACCGTTGAGGATGTTCATCATCGGTGTGGGCAGTGTGTTTGCGCCTGCACCGCCGAGATAACGGTAGAGCGGTAGACCGAATTCCGCGGAAGCTGCGCGTGCCGCAGCCATCGAGACAGCGAGAATGGCATTCGCGCCAAGCCGGCCTTTAGTCTCGGTGCCATCCAGCTCAATCATTTTCTGATCGAGGCCGCGCTGATCGGCCGCATCCCAATTCGCCAACGCATCCGCGATCTCGCCGTTCACATTCTCCACAGCCTTTAGAACACCTTTTCCGAGAAAACGGGTGCTGTCTCCGTCACGCAGTTCCACCGCTTCGTGTTCGCCGGTGGAGGCGCCACTCGGAACGATGGCTCTTCCAATCGTTCCATCAACCAACTGCACTTCCGCTTCAACCGTAGGATTGCCGCGCGAATCGAGGACTTCGCGCCCGATAATTGCTCCAATGTTTGTCATGCCGCTCTTACCATCCTTATCTGAATGAATTGTTCGAGAATCGTCCTCCACCCGCACGGCGTTCGCGGGCAGTCCGAATGAAAACTGAGACGCCGGCCGGTGAGATAGCCGAAGCCTCGATAGTTCTTGCCCATGGAATAGCTACGAAACTGTTGATTATAGCGGATGGAACATCCCGGCATTGTGACAAGGCTCACACCGTGAGCATGCGGATTTCCGATGTCAGAACGGTAATCGCCCTTATCTTCGCTGGTTCCCTGGCAACTCCGGAGGTTGTTCCGGCCATCCGTCTAATCTAAAGTCAAAGCAATGGGGAGATTGAACGGCAACAGATTTCTGGAGGAGTTATGAGGAAGCGGACAGTTCTACCCTGCATGTTGCTACTGGCATGCTTTTACACAAGTACGATGGCGGCGCAGTCCACTGCGCCCATACCCGCCGGCACCGCTCTGATGGTGAAGCTGGAAACTACGCTCGCCACCTTCAGCAATAAGCCAGGTGATCCTTTTCAGGCCCGATTGACGCAGCCGGTCGTGCTGAATGGCAGAACAGTGATTCCTGCGGGAGCGACGGTGGAAGGCCGTGTCACCAAAGTGGCCGAACCACGGCGCATTGCAGGTAAGCCTACGATCGGGATTTTGCCCGAAGCCCTGGTTTTGCCGACCGGCGAACGATTGTTCCTGGACGCCACGCTGGTCGATACCAACATCGGTGACGGCACGGACGTAAACAACGAAGGCGAGTTTAAAGGATCCGGCCATGACCGCCGCGACGAAATCGAAACTGGGGGTGGAACGGCTGGAGGCATGCTGATCGGCGGCCTCGTTGGCGGCCCTCCGGGAATCCTGATCGGCGGAGTGGTGGGCGCTGGATCCACTGGCGTGCACTGGCTCAGCAAGCATCGCTCGGCAACGCTGCCTGCTGGCACCGAACTGACGTTAGAGCTGAATCGCCCGCTGGCGATGACCACCTCCGTGGCCAACGCGGGGCAATAAGAAACTATCATTGATGTATTGACGCCGGAGGCTCGCGCCTCCGGCGTTGCGCTTTCACACGGAAACAAGACAGTCCGACGGCTACATTCCCGCGGCCAATTCCCATTCGCTCAGCAGTTGCAGCTCGATCCAGCCTTCAACTGGCAAAGCGTCTACGGGCAAACGATTATGCCAAAGGCTAAAGCGCAACTTTAGTCGGCTGGTCGGGGCTATCGGTGCTGCAGTTGAGGTAACTGCCCCGGTATGGTTGCCGGAGAAGGGCTTCGCGAGCAGCGAACTCAAGGGCAAGCGGAACTCGAAATTTCGGAGTAGGGCGACCTTGGAGCTCTCCTCACCCTTTGGCGAAGAAGCAGAGGACGACCCTTCGAGCCCCTCAACTTTCCAGTCTGTGAGCTTGCGTTCTTGCACCTTCGCATCCAGGCGGAGAGTGCGCCGTGGCCGAGTTTCTCCCTTTGCCCACGATTCCAGGTTTACCACCAGCTCGAAATCCATATCCGGGACTGGACCGGAAAAATCTAGCCGACCGTAGACGAACGTGCTATCGATTCCCGCATAAACGGAATCAAGCAGGAATTGTTTCCCGTGCATGGCGCCGGCGCGCTGATCGGCGGTGAAGATAGCTGCGCCCATCCACTCGAAGTAGCGAATCTTGTCACCGGACACGCGGGGATGGATGTAGGCAGTTTGCGGTGTGAAGGCCGGACGCACCTCGCCGGCCGTAATGGGCTGCGCCAGATAATCCGGAGGCGCCGCTCCCAGCGCCTGATAAATATTCGACAGATGTTTGCGGTAAAGCTCGTCGAAATCGCGATCGTTCGCCGAATGGTGCTCGGGGCCGTACCACCAATTCCAATCGCTGCCCTCCGCGATCAGGATTTCTTCAAAGGCCAGTTTTCTTTGCGCCTTACTGGCATGCGCTGCATGCTGCGCATAGAATTCGCGGGCGTGTTGCAGGTAGTCCCACGCGCGATTGTCCTCCGGAGCGCCAATCCAGACATTGAAGTTTGCGTTGATCCACGAGCCGGGCAACAGAGACTTTAAGGGCGCGATGTTGTGATGTCGGGCGATTGCTTCGGAAACAGTTACTGCTTCGAGGCCTGCTTCGCGCTGCAAAGCGTCATAAAATCGGCGCAGAAATTCGCGCCCTGACTTCGGGTAATACTCCCAGGCATTCTCTCCGTCGAGAATCACCGACACCACGGCGTCGCGACCTTGGGACAGCACCGGCTGAGCGGCCTCTTTGATGTTGCGCAGAAGATGTCCGGCAGCCTCTGCCGGATTCATTCCCGAATAGACAAAGCCGATCAGATCGGAAATGGTGTGATCCCGGAACACCATGTACATCGAGGTCTGGCCGTTCTCGTAGCGGTGGATGTTATAGAGCCGATCCGCCAAATGTGCGGGCAGACAGCCGTTTCCGTCACGCTGAAAGAACACTCCCGTGCTGCGCCCGAGCACGCCTTCGTCGGTAGCCATCCACTTGATCCCAAGACTGTGCGCGATTGCCAGCGTCTCCTCAGAAACGCTGCCTTCTGACGGCCACACGCCCTGCGGGCGCACACCAAACACCTCCTGGTGAAGATCAAGCGCGCGCACTAATTGCTCGCGTGCATCTTCGGGATGACGAAAGCGGTTCTGGGGCAATGGCAATCCGGGCGAAGAGACCGCTCCTGCGTTCGTGTCGCAAACCAGCGGAAGAATGGGATGATAGAAAGGCGTCACCGAAATCTCGATGGATTTTTTCTTAGCTGCGGCAGCATACGCCGGCAGAACTTTGCCCAGCAGTTCTCGCTCGCGGGCGATCACAAAATTCTGATCTTCAAGCGAGTAGTTGCGCTCCTTCTTGATCAGCGCAGCCACATCTTTTCCCTCGAGAAAAAATTCATCGAACCAAGCAATCTGCGAAAGCACCTGGAGATCCGTGAAGTCCTGCGGCTGGAAATATCTTTCGGCCTTCTCCGGCGAGAATCCATGCTCCCGGAACCGCTCCCAAAGTTCCCGGTAGCGCGGATATCGCCCAATCACGTTCGCCGGGTTGGCCTGAAAGAGATACTGCAGGGCAAAGAGGCGGTCTTTCAGCGTAAAGTCCCGGGCAGGCTTGGCCGCTACGCTCAGAAAGGGATCCTGTGCGGTGCCCGCCACGTAATCCTGAATTTGCGTGATCAGCGACGGGACCAGGTTAAAGTTCTGGTGAACGTTGGGAAACTCGTCCAGCAGTTTCACCATACCGTAATAGTCCTTGAGCGCGTGGAGTCGAACCCAGGGTAAACGATATTCGCCAGTCACCAGATCCTTGTAGAACGGCTGGTGCTGATGCCAGAGAAGAATCAGACGCAGGGCGGGCATGGCTGGAAAGGTCAGTCTAGCACGGCAATTCCGGCGCGACAGTACACGAAAGAAGGCGGCGTATGGTGCTCCGGAAAATTCCGGATCATCCTTTCAGAAGTTCGCCGCATCCCAGTCTCGCTGTATCGCCGAGTGAATCTTCCGGTACACTAAGAACGCTGAAAATGCCTGAAACTCCCATCGCCGCCGTTTCGGACTCTCCGACGCTGCTCTCCGATCAGGACCTTTACCTGTTTAACGAGGGTAGCAATTACCGTCTGTACGAAACCGTCGGGGCCCATCTGATTACGCGCGATGGACAAGCCGGCGTGATATTCAGCGTCTGGGCTCCGAATGCAAACCTGGTCTCGGTGATCGGGAACTTTAACTCCTGGGGCGCACGGAGCAACCTGCTCCACTCTAAGGGCGACTCGGGCATTTGGGAAGGGTTCGTCCCGGGCGTGACCAAAGGTGCACTCTATAAATTTCACATTGAGTCGCGGCGCCACGGCTACCAGATTGACAAGGCCGATCCCATGGGTCTGTGGCATGAGAAGCCTCCGCGCACCGCCTCGGTGGTGTGGGACCTCGACTACCAGTGGAGCGACCGCGAGTGGATGGAGAAACGCGCCGCGCGCAATTCCCTGCGTGCTCCTATCTCAGTCTACGAAGTGCATCTTGGCTCCTGGATGCGGGTTCCCGAAGAGCATAATCGCCCGCTGACCTATCGCGAGACTGCGCCGCGGTTGGCAGAATATGTGGGCCGCATGGGCTTCACGCACGTTGAGTTCATGCCGGTGATGGAGCATCCCTTCTATGGTTCCTGGGGATATCAGACCACTGGTTATTTTGCTCCGACTTCGCGCTACGGCACGCCGCAGGATTTCATGTACCTGGTGGATTATCTCCATCAGCACGGCATCGCGGTAATCCTGGACTGGGTCCCTTCGCACTTCCCTTCCGATGCTCACGGTCTCGCGTATTTTGACGGCACACATCTCTACGAGCATGCCGATTCACGCCAAGGTTTCCATCCCGATTGGAAGACGCACATTTTCAATTACGGACGCACGGAAGTTCGCAGTTTTCTGATGTCGAGTGCGATGTTCTGGCTGGACAAATATCACATCGACGGCCTGCGCGTGGATGCAGTTGCTTCCATGCTCTACCTCGATTATTCGCGAAATGCCGGGGAATGGATTCCCAACAAATATGGTGGACGCGAGAACCTGGAGGCTATCGACTTCCTCCGCCGCTTCAATCAGGAAGTCTACAAAGAGCATCCAGAAGTCCAGACGATTGCAGAAGAGTCGACGTCCTGGCCCATGGTTTCGCGGCCCGTGTATCTGGGCGGTCTCGGCTTCGGCATGAAATGGGACATGGGCTGGATGCACGACACGCTGGAGTACTTCAAACAGGATCCCATTCACCGAAAATATCACCACAGCAAGCTGACCTTCCGCATGTTGTATTCGTTCCAGGAAAATTTCGTGCTGCCGCTATCGCATGACGAGGTCGTACACGGCAAAGGATCGTTGATCGGCAAGATGCCCGGCGACGAAAAGCAGCGCTTCGCCAATCTCCGGCTGCTTTATGCCTACATGTATGCTCAGCCGGGCAAGAAACTGATGTTTATGGGCGACGAGTTCGGCCAGGTTCGCGAGTGGACGCACGACAGCAGCCTGGAGTGGCACGTGTTGCAATATCCCGTTCACAGCGGCCTGCAGGAGTGGGTGGGACAGTTAAACCGGCTTTACCGTGCCGAGCCTGCTCTGCACACGCTCGATACCAACGCCGCCGGTTTCGAGTGGGTGGACTGTAACGACAATCTGACCAGCACGATTTCACTGCTGCGCAAGAGCGAGTCTGCGAAAGATACGGTCCTTGTCGTTTGTAACTTCACGCCGATCCCGCGCGTTGGCTACCGCATCGGCGTGCCCGTGGGCGGTTACTGGCGCGAACTGCTGAATAGTGATGCTGGGGAATACGGGGGCACGGGCGTCGGGAACCTCGGCGGTGTTCATGCGGAGGAAGAAGCGGCGCACGGGCGTCCTTACTCGCTGAAACTCACGTTGCCGCCGCTGGGGGCGCTGTTTCTGAAGGCGGGGTAGCTAAGTCTGTCTGCAAGTCGCGCTTCCGATCTCCCATGCTAGACTGCGATCAGACGCGTCTCCCATGCGGATTCTCACCCGCTACATACTCCGTGAAGTTACCTCGCACGCCCTGATCGGCGCGGCCATCTTCACTTTTGTGCTATTCACGCGCGATCTGGGGCGCATTCTAGAACTTGTGGTCCGGGCCAGTGCCCCGCTGCCCAGCGTGGCTGAGATTTTCTTTTATACAGTCCCTCTCGCCCTCACCTACACCATCCCCATGAGCGTGCTGGTGGGAATCCTCATCGGTCTGAGTCGACTCGCGGCCGATAGCGAAATTACCGCCATGCGCGCCAGTGGAATGGGTGTGTGGAACTTTGGCCGGGTGTTGGCGATTTTCGTCGTAGGGGCATGGCTTCTGGCACTGGGCAATGGACTTTATCTAGCGCCGTGGTCGTTGGCTTCGCTAGGACATCTCGAAGATCAGCTAAAGGGCTCGCAGGTTTCCTATGAAGTGCAGCCTCGAGTTTTCTATGAAGGATTTCCGAAGTATGTGCTTTACGTGCAGGACGTACACAGCGCACAAGGAGGCGCGGTTTGGAAGGGCGTATTTCTTGCCGATATCACCGATCCCGCAAATCCGACTATCACGTTGGCTCGTGAAGGCGTCCTCGTTCCCGAGGGCCAGGATCGCCTTCACCTGCATTTAATCGATGGGTCCACTCACGAAACGGATCCCAAGCTGGCGGACCGCTATCAGATTTCCACTTTTCAGCAAACAGATATTCCTATCGAGCTTCCGGCGGCGGAGAACAAGGCCGATGAGCAGGTTCCCGTCGGGCTAATCAGCACGGGCATGCTGCGCGATTATGCCCGCCGCGTCGATCCCATATCGGCGCGCTGGTACCTCATCGAATTTCATCGCCGCTTTGCGTTGCCAACCGCCTGCCTGGTGCTGGCGATGGTTGGAATTCCCCTGGGCCTTTCGTCGAAGAAGAGCGGCAAGTCCGGGGGATTCGTCCTCACGATTGTGCTGGTTTTCGTTTATTACTTTGTTTCGCTGATCGGGGTGTCGCTGGCGCGGCAAGGCAAGGTCGGGCCCATGTTCGGAGCATGGCTGGCGAATCTTGCGTTCTTTGTGGCTGGCGCTATTCTCCTGTGGCAGGCCGAACGCCGTCCCATTGCGCTTTCGGCCTTCCGTCTGGCGGGAAAACGGGCTGCGCCCCACACCAATGGCCACGTGCCCACATTCCGCCTGGGACGCAGAGACAGCGCCAACGCCTTCGAGCGTGCCTCCACCCGCCGCCGCGTCTTCAGCGCCAGCTTCCCTACGCTGCTCGATGACTACGTGCTGCGCGATTTCTTTGTCTACCTGGGGATGATTCTCTCCACATTCCTGGTTCTGCTTCTGGTATTCACCCTGTTCGAGTTGCTGGGCGATATTCTGCGCAACCAGACACCGGCCATCGTGGTCGCGGAATATTTGCTCAACGTCGCTCCCTACCTGCTGTATAGCGTAGCTCCATTGATCATGCTGCTGGCGGTACTCATCACGTTTGGCTTGATGAATCGTTCCAACGAGATCACCGCGATCAAGGCCACGGGGACCAGCATCTATCGCATCGTCACGCCCGTGCTGGCCGCGGCCGCCGTGCTGGCAGCAGGATTATTTTTCGCTGACCAGTTCTACCTGCCTCACACCAACAAGCGCCAGGAAGCACTGCACAACCAGATCAAGGGCAAACCCGCGCAAACCTACTTGCGTCCTGACCGCAAGTGGATTTTCGGACAGCACAACGACATCTACTACTACCAGTTCTTCGATCCCGATCGCGATCAGTTTGCCAACGTCACGATTTATCAAATTGATCCTGCCAGCTTCGCCATCACGCAGCGCATCCACGCCGATCGCGCGCACTGGGCCGACGATCTGGACCGCTGGATCTTCGAACGAGGCTGGGAGCGCTCGTTGCATGGGCCGGCTATTGCGGGCTTCCAGACCTTCGAGGTTTCCACCTTCCCGGAACTCAGCGAGGCGCCGTCTTACTTCAAGAAGGAGGTGAAGCAGTATTCGGAGATGAACTATGAGGAGCTGCGCCGTTATATCCGCGACCTGCAGCAAAGCGGCTTCGACGTAGTGCGGCTCCGGGTGCAGCTCAACAAGAAACTTTCGTTCCCGCTGATTACTCTGATTATGGCTGTGCTCGCCGTGCCGTTTTCGTTGTCGGCAGCCAAGAAAGGCGCGATCACCAGCGTAGCGGTTGCCGTGGGAATCGCCGTGGTCTACACGGTAGTGTCGCGGTTATTTGAGGCTATGGGAGATCTCAGCCAGCTTCCACCGGCTCTGGCGGCCTGGTCTCCAGATCTGATCTTCGCCTTGGTCGGCGCTTATTTGATTCTGAAAATTCCCACGTAGCGTTGCGGCCTGCCAGCCAACTACTTCACAGCAACTCCCCAGGGAAAGCTGTCGTTGATCTGAACTGGCGGTTGCGGCGTCAAGGCGCCGGTCGCGGGAGTGATGGCATATTCCGAAAGATTGGCAGAGTTAAGGTTGGTCACAAACAACCAACTATCGTCGCTGCGAATCGCCATCGAAGTTGGATATGAATTGGTGGCAACCGGTGTCGGATTCAGCACGGTCAAACTCCCAGTAGTGGTACTGACCCGAAAGGACGAAATTGCGTTCTGCCCCCTATCTATCACATACAAGAAACCGGCATAGGCATCCATCATCAAGGGCCCGGGGCTGTTGCCTGCAGCAAACGGCGAGCCACTGACCGGGAGCAGGCTGTAGTCCGCGTTTGGGCAAGTCGGCAACAAAACGGCGTTGCAAATCGTGAAGGCGCTGACGGTATTGTCGGGCTGCGAGTTCGATACGTAAACGAACCGGTTACAGGGATCGACAGTCACTCCGGAAGGCACCGAACCCGTAGCACTTTCCGAAACAGCGGTTAGAGCTCCCGCGGATGAAACGGAATAGTTCAGAACTGCGTAGTTCGTGGAATCGGTAACGTAAAGATGTTCGGTAGTTGGAGGCACGTTCCCCGAGCAAACCGCATACGCGGAAGGGTAGACAGTTGGGCTTACCGCCAGTGCGGAAGGGCTCGGTATGGCATTGCGAGTGGCACCGCCCGGCAACTCCGCCACAGCAAACGGCGAACCTGATACTTCTGTCAAACCTCCATCGCTCCCAATCGCGAGCACCGATACAGCCGCCGGAGAGGAATCTGCGACAAAAAGAAATTTTCCAGCCGAGTCAATCACCATCGCAACTGGCGTAACCCCACCCTTCAAAGTTGTCGTCGTTCCCGATCCCAACTTGCCGTCAGACGCGACCGGGAACACTTCAATTCCAGTGGCGCTGTCATTCACGATGGAACTTTGGGTGACCATCACATAAGCATACGTACCGGTAGGGTTAAGAATCACGGTCGTGGGTTGTCCGTTGGTGGGTGGGCCGTTCGCATTGTTGATCTGCGCCACATTTCCATTCACCAGATCGAGGCTAAACGTTTCCATGTTGGCGTTGCCCTGCGTGGAGACCACTACCAGCCCATTGTTTGAAGACGAGTACTTCGTGCTGCATGCCACCAGAACCCCGATCGAAATCAGGACCGCAACTCCCAGTATCCAGGTGAACCTTGTCCGCATTCTTCGCTTTATCTCCTGTGAACGTGCTGATGCATTCCCCGGCAGTCGCGCACCGGGCATGAACACTTTATGAAGGCGTGAATTGCCATCCATTTATGTATCAGGAATAGGCTGGAAGAGCAAACGCCACCAAGCAGGTTGGAACCGCAGAAACGGCTGCGAGTTGCCTGGGCGCTGCGGTCAGTGATCAGGGTCCAGTTGGCTTCTTAATTCTGCCGGCCACCGATCGCTGGCTACTGCTCACTTTCTTAGGCTTCTTGTTCTTCCGGAACCGCTTCCGGGAGCTGTGCAGCTTTGGGGGTGGCTCGCAGCGGAAGGTGAATTTCGATCAAGAGCCCGCCCTCCGGCCGGTTAAAGGCCGCAACGCGTCCGCCGTGGAACCGTACTGCTCTTTCGGTGATCGCCAGACCCAAGCCAACTCCTCCGGTCTGCCGGCCCCGATCGTCATCAAGTCGGTAGAACGGCTGAAACAGCTTCTCCAGTGCGTCGGGTGGCACTCCCGATCCACAATCTGTAACACTCACCACCGCCTCGGAGCGGTCCGAAGTCTCTTTCCTCTCCAGGTGTATCTCAACCGTGGTGCCTTCGCGGGTGTAACGGATGGCATTGCGAACCACGTTCTCGATTGCGCTGTGTAAAAGGGAAGCCTCTCCACACACTCCCCAATCGCCGGCCGGAATATCGCTGCGCACGTGGCAATGGCGCGCCTGCGCTTCGAATTCGGCATCTTCCGCAACATTCAGCACGACTTCATCGAGCATCACAGGCGTGGACGGCACTCCGCGCTCGCCATCCTCCAGCCGCGCCAAGGTCAACAGGCGGCCAATAAGCTCGTTCAGACGACTGGCTTCGAGTTCAATACGCTCAAGCATGCTTGCAGTCTCGGGCCCGGAGCGCTGCCGTGCCAAACCAAGGGCTACGTTCAATCGCGCTAGTGGAGAACGCAACTCATGTGAAATGTCATTCAGCAGGCGCGACTGCGCTTTGACTAGCGTCTCCAACCGGCTGGCCATGGTATCGAAATCGCGCACCAAACCTGCAATCTCATCGCGGCGTCTGCTCTGGGGATTGCCAGCGCGCGCCGTCAGATCACCGGCGGCAAGTTGCTGAGTAGCGGCTCGCAAGCGCGTCACCGGCTTGGTCATATACCAGGCGAGAAAATAGCAGACTAATCCTGAGGAGGTGACAGCAATAATCAAACCCGGCATGGGGATGCCCCACGGTCCGAAAAATACACGGGGGCCGGGAGGCAGCTCCATAGCGATGGTATAGAGATGTCGTCCGTCACTGGAAGCTTTCGACTCGGTCAGAATTTGCGGGCGCGGAAAAACCATCCCCGGCCGGGGCGGCGACGGCCGGCCCGCAGCCACATGTTCTGCCCAGCCCTGGCTGGAGCGCCCCGATATCTCCTTTCCCTGTTCATCGAAGACGTAAGCCCGCACGTGGTGCGTGCGCTGCAGATTTTCCAGGTAGTCATGCGCCTCCGATGCCCCGCCGTGCTCGTAAGCAACAATCGCATCCGTGAGAGCAGTAGTACGCAGCGCATCCCAGGTGGAATTACGCTGCGGACGAAAAGCCAGCATTACCAGGACTGCAAGCACCAGAAACAATGCCTGCGCCACCCAGAAGGAAAGAAAAATCTTGAGGAATAGACTCTTCATGACGTGACCTTCGTCTTTTCGGCGACCTTCTCGCGCGGTCGGGCAAAGATGTAACCCACGCCTCGAATCGTCTTGATGTGCTCGTCGTTATCGGTATCGCCCAGCTTCTTGCGCACTTTGCTGACGTGCATGTCGATGCTGCGATCGAAGGGCGAGAACTTGCGGCTGAGCACTGCATTCACCAGGCGCTCGCGCGGAACCACGCGTCCCGCCTCGCGCAGCAGTACTTCTAACAAGTTGAATTCTACTGAAGTCAGATCAACGGGCTGGCCGTCGCGGCGTACGCTGCGCGTGGCTGGATCCAGCTCGATCTCACCGACCCGCACGATTTCGGGGGCGGCGGGAGATGCTTTGTCGCTGCGAGTGCGGCGCAGAATGGCCCGAATCCGCGCCACCAGTTCACGCGGATTAAAAGGTTTCGGAAGATAATCGTCGGCGCCGATCTCCAGTCCGACGATGCGATCCACATCTTCTCCGCGCGCCGTGAGCAATAAAACCGGAAGACGGGAGGTCGCGCGGATGCGGCGAAGAACTTCAAATCCATTGATGCCGGGCAGCATTACATCCAGCACAACCAGCAAGTAGCCGCCGCTCGTGGTCCGCTGCAGGCCACTCTCGCCATCGTGCGCGGCCTCCACGATAAAACCTTCGGCCTGTAGGTATTCGCTTACCAGCGTGCAGAGTTCGACATCGTCGTCGATGACCAGAATTCGTTCCATATTTCTGGTTTTCATTGTGCACCAATCAACCGGGTGTTCGCGGTAAAGAATTGTCAAACCCCTGGGCCATTGCTGTTGACAAAACTTTACCCGGTTTGACCGAGTCTTTACTACTTTCCCGGTCAAGTCGTGTTCCTATGAGTGTACGCAAAAGTGCCGCGTTCCTGAAAGAAGCGTTCGCGGGAAGCGGTTTTGAAGGAAGGAAGTTTATGAAATCGATTCGTTTCCGTTTTCTGGTTGCGGCTCTGGCGGTTTTGTTGGGCAGCGCGATTGCCAAATCGCAAACTGCGGATGCTCCTCCCCCTCCGCCCATGCACGGTTTCGGCATGGATGGACACATGATGGGCTTCTTCGCCAAGTATCTGGATGTCACTGACGACCAGAAGGCGCAGATGAAGGCCGTTCTGCAAAAGGAACGTCCCACCTTGCAGCCCCTCTTGCAGCAACTTCACCAGATGGAGCAACAACTGAAGCCCTACGAGGAAGGCACCTATGACGCAGCCAAGGTGCAAGCTGCGGTGGCACAGCAGTCGCAAACGCTGGTGCAACTGAAGGTCGAGGAAACTCGCATTCACAACGAACTATTCCAGTTGCTCACGCCCGATCAGCAGAGCAAGTTGAAGGAATTCGAGGCCAACCGCGAAGCGCGTATTCAGGAGCGTATGCAGAACGCCCCACCTGCTTCTTCGGAAGAGTAAGCTTGGGCTTCGCGAGTTGAGCTCCACGGTATCGATTGCTTGAGTAGTTTTGGTCGGAGCGCGAGGTTATGACTCTCGCAGCCTCGCGCACTCGTCGCACGCGCCACTCGAAGGAACGATGTATGGACTTGGAACAAGTTTTCATTTTCGACGTAGGATGGTTCTTCTTCGTCGCCTGGGGGTTAGTTCTTGCGGCCGTCAGCGTAATCGCCTTCGGCCGGGACATTCTCCCGGCGCTTCCCCGACTTGCCCGCGGATCCGATCAGCGCTAGAGCCCGCCACTGACTGAGTCGTATCCGGAGTCGTCGTCACCCGTTTCACTTCTACGTACGACCTCGGCTAAAGCTGCGTCCCAGCCTGCTAGAATTTCATCTACATCAAGCACATGATTCCTCAGAGCATGCGTCCTCTGCTGCCCTACCTCAAGCGCTATCGCTGGGGCTTTGTTGTTGGCGCGCTTTGTATCCTTTTCAGCAACGGAGCGCAGGCGGGACTCCCCAGAGTGATTGGCAACGCTGCCCAGAGTCTGGAGAGTGGCGTAACCCGGCACAAGCTTTTGATTTTCACTCTGCAAGTGCTGGCGTTGGCGGTGGTGCGAGGCATCTTCCTGTTTCTCACGCGCTGGATTGTGATCGGCATCTCTCGCGATATTGAGTTCGATTTGCGCAACGATCTCTTTGCCCACCTGGAAACGCTTTCTTATTCCTACTACCAGCGCATGCGCACCGGAGACATCATGGCGCGAGTAACGAATGACTTGAATGCGGTGCGCATGCTGATGGGCCCAGCGATCATGTACTCGGCGAATACCATGGTCTTCACGGCCGCGGCCCTGTGGTTCATGGTGCACAATAGTCCAAAGCTGACGATGTATGCGGTTCTTCCGCTGCCAATCGTCAGCGTCACCATTCAATATTTCGGACGGCGCATTCACGAACGCTTCGAGAGAATCCAGGCGATGTTCTCCGACATCTCAGCGCGCGCCCAGGAAAACTTTTCCGGAGCGCGGGTGATTCGCGCCTACGTCCAGGAGGAAGCGGAAATTGCATCCTTTGAAAGCGCCAACCAGGAGTATGTTGCGCGCAGCCTGAAACTGGTGCGGCTGATGGGCATGCTCTGGCCCACGCTGGAACTCATGCTTGGACTGGCGCTGGTGCTGGTGTTGTGGATCGGCGGCCGCGAAGTGCTGGCGGGGCGCATGCAGATCGGGGCGTTCACCGCATTCAACATCTACATGATGCAACTCACATTCCCTATCATCGCCTTGGGATGGGTCGTCAACATTTTTCAGCGGGGCACAGCATCATTGGTCAGGCTAAACGAAATTTTGCAAGAACGGCCGGAGATAAAAGATGAGACTGACGCGAAAGACCGGCAATTGGATGGAGAAATCGAATTTCGCAGCCTGAATTTTGCGTATGATGGCAAGCCGGTGCTGCATGACTTGAACCTGCGAATTCCGGCAGGCAGCAGCATCGCGATCGTGGGTCCGACGGGCTCGGGAAAAAGCACCCTGGTCAATCTGATTCCGCGGGTTTACGACGCGGCGCCGGGGATGGTCCTGATCGATGGCCGGCCGATCCGCGACTTTTCTCTGGCATCGCTAAGGAAGAACATCGGCTTTGTGCCGCAGGAAACATTTTTGTTCAGCGATCGCATCCGAGAGAATATCGCGCTGGGCGTAGAGTCCGCCACGGACCAGGAAATTCACGACGCCGCCGATGCCGCGAACATTGCCGTCGATATTGAGGGCTTTCCCGAGCGCTATCAAACCATGGTCGGCGAACGGGGCATCACGCTCTCCGGAGGACAGAAGCAGCGTACCGCAATCGCCCGCGCTTTGATCCGCAATCCGCGCATCCTGATTCTCGATGACGCGCTTTCCAGCGTGGACACTCACACAGAGGACAAGATTCTCAATCACCTGCGCGAAGTGATGCTCGGCCGCACAACTATCTTCATCTCACACCGCGTTTCCACCGTTCGCAATGCCGATCGAATCGCCGTGCTGCACGGCGGTCAGATCGTGGAGTTAGGGACGCATGATGAATTGCTCGCCTTGAACGGCTACTACAGCGACCTGTATAACAAGCAATTGCTGGAAGAAGAACTGGCCGAAGTTTAGCGCTGGCTGGAACGCATCCTAACGACGAATTAACTATTTTTCCATGCAGCGAGTTGACGCACCCGAGATTCTCGATTCTGACGTCTGCTCGCCTGGCGACGCCCAAGCTGTTCTAGAAGTGATCGGGCGCGTCAATCGATGGTTCGGCGGGATCGCCACCACACAGAAAATGGTGGAACGAGTGGCGCGAGTGACCGGGACGAATCGCTTCTCTCTGCTCGAAGTCGCCGCCGGCCTGGGCGGAGTTCCTGATACTGCGCAACGGACTTTGGCACGACGTGGAATCACGCTGGATGCAACTCTGCTGGACATTGCGCCCTCTCATCTACCCAGCGGAAACCCTGCTGACCTCACAGCACGAAATCGAGGGGTTGTGGCCGACGCGCTCGCGCTCCCGTTTCGTAATGATGCATTCGACCTTGTCAGTTGCAACCTCTTCGCGCACCATCTTGATCCACTGCGATTGGGGCGGTTCGCGCGCGAAGGTCTTCGGGTGAGCCGCCGCGCTCTGCTGATCAATGATCTCGTACGTCATCCGCTGCACCTCGCATTGGCCTATGTTGGTTATCCGTTGATGCGCAACCGTGTAGCGTGGCTGGATGGGCTCACTTCGGTGCGCCGCGCCTATATCCCGGAGGAAATTCGAAACATACTCGGGCTTGCTTTTTCCTCGGAGACTTCTCGGCGCGTGGAGATTTCTCGTCAATACCTTTTTCGCATGGGAGTAATTGTCTGGAAAAGTCCAGCCGAAGACGAACGATGTGCCTAGCGAACGACCAGCACTTCGCGCACATTGTCACGGGCGAGAAAGAATTTAATGGATGCGAAGTCGCGGAAGAGGTTTTCGATATGGCGATTGTTAAACACGCGCTGCAATTGAAAGCCATCCGATATTGCGGTGTGGACCGCGCCCGTGGGACCGCGGCGGGCTTCGCGGCGCATCACAATTTTCTGCATCTCCAGAATGTCGGCACCGACGATGTGGAAGCGATGGCATGGCGAGTCTGGACCAGCGTCGCGCGTGTGGAAGAAGGCAAGCAGCATGCCGCCGGGCTTCAGTACTGACCAGAGCCGTCCTACCACCGGCTTCACCAGGCTCTCATCAAGATAGTCCGGCAGATTCCAGCAGAGCACAAAGTCGAAGTGAGCCGCAGGATAAACCAGGTTGTCGGCAAGGAATTTTCGGCTGTCGAGAATGACATTTCCCTGCTCGTCTTTGGTAAGGAGCTCAGGATCGGTGGAGGCAGTGAGCAGGTCCTCACTGTAGATTCTGTGGCCGTGTTCGGTGAAGTGGCGGATATTGGCGGGGGAAGTCGAGCCTAGGTCGAGCACGCAGAGGTCTTCGGCAGCTTCCCAGGAGCGAGTCAGTTCGCCCAGGCCGCTGGAGCGGCGAGTGAGCTTTTGCGAGCCCTGCGCCGGGATAGCTTCCGGTCCGGATGAACCCCGAAAAAGTTTCATGAAAGTCTGCGTGACCGACGACACTCTAACTTCCTAATTCTTGATTCATGATAACTAAACTCAAGCAATGCAATCGCAGTGCGAACTATTTCGCATCCGTACGGTGAATATCGACTTTGCCCTTCAGGAACGCGCCTTCTTCAATAGAAATACGCTGCGCCGTAATGTCTCCGGTGACGGTGGCCGACTTCCGCAGGTCCACGCGGTCACTGGCTTGAATATTACCTTCCAGCTTTCCCTGCACCACGATGGCTTTGGCGTCGACGCTGGCCTTGACCTGGCCGTTTGGGCCCACGGTGAGGCTGTTGCCCTTCAGGGCGATGCTGCCTTCGACCTGGCCGTCCAGATAGAGATCTTCGCTCCCCGAAAGTTCACCCTTAATAACGACCGACTTGCCGATTTGCGCCAAACCGCTGGCGGGTGTGCTCATTGGACGCGCTCCTGATGCAACGGGATCAGTGCCGGGTTACTCCGGAATCTAGGTTTTACTGAGCAATGCCGGAAAACCACTCACTGAAACGACTATACGCAAGGCACGGAGGGCGCGGCAAGCCTTGTCCGCCCTGAAATACTCAAGTCCCTGTAGAGATTGCTTGCAGCTCTAATTGTTACACTGGAAGCTGCAGGTTGCTTAGTGACGGATATGAGACGTCAGGCGGAACCAACTCGGTCGATTATGATCGCTATCTTGCTGATCGACTGGTTGGCCGGGGTGTCTTTCGCTGCTGGGACGCCACCGGCGGATGCGCTGGATGGGGCTTCCTGTAGCGCACTCGTTCGGGCGGCGGTGGCTAATGAAGTGGCGGCCGCTAAAGATGACACGACCAAGCACATGTTCCGATCGCGCAAGCAGACTCCGCAGGGTTCTCAGACGCGGCTTTATGCGGAGACCCAGCAGGCGATGGTCGGAATGACGGTTGCCTACAACGACAAGCCGCTCACGCCGGAGCAGAAAAGAGACGAGGAAAACCGTCTCAGGGAGATGGCGAACAATCCCGATCTGCTAAGGCACAGGCATTCGCAGGAACAAGAAAACGCCGAGCACACGCTGCGCATTGTGAAAGCCTTACCCGAGGCTTTCTTGTACGACTACGACGGTGAGGAAGACGGCTCCTCTGGCTTAGGCCAACCCGGCGTGCGGCTGGTGCGGTTGAGATTCCGCCCCAACCCCGGCTACCAGCCTCCTTCTCGCGTGGAACAGGTATTGGTGGGGATGAAGGGAGTGGTTGTAATCGATCCGGTCGAACTAAGGATCGCTAAAATCGACGGAACCTTGTTCAAAGAGGTTAGTTTCGGCTGGGGAATCCTGGGGCACCTCGATAGAGGCGGCCACTTTCTGGTGCAACAGTGCGACGCGGGGCACGATTCGTGGGAGATTTCCCGTATGTCGCTGGAGTTTACCGGCAAGATTCTGCTATTCAAAAGCCTTTCCTTCAAATCCGATGAGGTATTTGACGACTTCCAGCGTGTGCCCTCCGACACGACGTTTGCTCAGGGAGTGCAGATGGTAGAGGCGGAGGGGGCCAAGTTGGCGCAGAACCGCACCGCCGGGACCGTGGACACCGAGAGTCGATCTCACTAAAGCGATCCGAGCTCACGCGCCTGCGCGAATTGTTTCCTTGCGCACAGTCAGCTTTTCAATGAGGTCTTCCTTGACGCGGTAGCCAGTCCCAGGCTGGTCGCTAATGGCAATCGTTCCTTGCGATGAAACTTGCACTTCCGGCTCGATAATGTCTTCTTTCCAGTAGCGCTTGGAAGCCGAAACATCTCCGGGCAGGCGAAAATTCTGCAACGTTGACAGAGCGATATTGTGGGCGCGTCCGATGCCTGATTCCAGCATGCCGCCGCACCAGACGGGAATACCCTGCGACTGGCAGATGTCGTGGATTTTCTTTGCTTCCGTAAACCCGCCCACGCGTCCCACTTTGATGTTGATGATACGGCAGGCGCCACTCTCCACGGCGACGGCTGCGGCCCGCGCATTGATGATCGACTCATCCAGGCAAATGGCGGTGCGCAATTCTTTCTGCAGGCGTGCGTGATAGAAAATGTCATCGTCCCATAGCGGCTGCTCGATCATCAGCAAATTGAACTGATCGAACGTCCGCAAGTGCTCCACCTGATCGAGCGTGTAAGCGGAGTTGGCGTCGCAGCTCAAGGTAATATCCGACCACCGGGAGCGGATTTTCTCCAGTACGTTCACATCCCAGCCAGGTTTTACTTTCACCTTGATCCGCCGGTAACCTGCCGCCAGTTCGATCTGGATTTTCTCGAGTAACTGCTCGACCGAATCCTGAATGCCGATGGAGACGCCACAGGGGATTTCAGTTCGCGTGCCGCCCAGCAGCCTCCACAGAGGTTGATTTTTCTGCTTCGCTTCGGCGTCCCACAAAGCATTTTCGACCGCGGCTTTCGCCATGCGGTGTCCACGAACCCTGGAGAACAGCGCTGCACAGTCGCGTGCCGCGTCCAGATTGCGTCCGAGCACGGCGGGGGCAACATAACGAGTAATTGTTGGCCAGCTGCTCTCGATCCACTCGCTGCTATAAAAAGGATCTTCTCCAGCAACGCACTCCCCCCATCCATTCACGCCCTCACAATGCGCAGTAAGGAGCAGGATGCGGCGGCTGTAGGTGCGTCCAAAGCTCGTCTCGAAAAAATGGACAAGCGGCATCTGAATCTCACGCAGCGTAATGGCTTCAGGCTTCATAATTTAGCGAGAAAACGATTTGACCATGAGGCACAGAGTCACTGAGAAAAGCAAATTTTGGATTTTATTGGTTCAGCGTTTTCTCCGTGTCTCGGTGGTGAATTATTCCTGTGACGCGTACGACCACTTCTCATCCCATTTGCCAAGCAGAAACTTTCCGTTGCCTTCGGAGTCGCGTTCATACCCTAGCACGGCAAGGTCGTCGTTAAACGCCAGCAGAAATCGCTCCCGATTGCGCTCTTGCACCTGCTGCGCCCTGCTTTTGGTCTCCGCAGCCGCCTTCCATTCATAAATCTGCGCCGGAACTTCGATGGTTGATTCTTGCTTGCACGCCGGGATCTTGCCCGTCGCCAGCAAGGTTTCGACTCGCCTGGATTTCAGCCACCATTCGGCGATCAGACGATCGCTCGGCAGTCCACCTTGCAGAGGCGACGACGTGATTCCATACTGATTGATGTTGTAGCGGCGCGCGATCGCTCCCAGCTTCTTGATGTTCAGATAAGCGTTCTTAATCTCTAGCGGATCGAAGGTCCACTCGATCAACTCAATGCCGCGTGCCAGGGCGTCCTCGCGTTGCAACAACTTAAGCCGGCGACCCAGTCCGCTGTTGCGGTAGTCCTTGCGGACGGCGAGCATGTGGGAGTGCAGATAGATATGGCCGGAGCGTGTGCCGGGCACCGAAAGCGCGAAGCCCACCATTTCGTTGCCGTCGAAGGCGCCCATCACCTGTCCGCCGACTTTCTCCGCGACGACAAACATGCGCAGTGGAACCAGTTCGGCGTCGGTGAAATTCCACACCTCTTTTTGCAAAGCCACGCACGCTTTCAGTTCATCGAGGCCATAACAGCGACGAATTACCATGGAATCCCGGCTCACGCTTGCCGCTCCTGTCGCTTGGCCTGCTGCCAAAGGGACTCCAGATCATCCATCGACGCGCGTTCGAGAGTAGTTCCTTTCTCGTAAAGTTCTGCCTCCATCCATTGAAAGCGGCGGCGAAACTTGCGGTTCATCTTCCGCAGAGCGGATTCAGGATCGAGCGCCAGGTAACGGGCGATGTTGACCAGGACAAAAAAAAGATCGCCGACCTCTTCTTCCATTCGCTCCCGCAAGTCTTGCGGAATGGTCTGCCTTCCTGATCCAGCAATACCGCGGCCCTCCGGGCGCGGACCGGGAGCGGGAAACTCTTGCAGATGCTCGCGGAGTTCGTCGGTCTCCTCGGCAAGTTTGTCGAATAGAGCTTCGATGTGGGGCCAGTCGAAACCAACCTGCGCGGCGCGCGAACTGAGTTTATGCGCCTCCAGCAATGCGGGCATCGAGGAAGATATTCCAGCCAGGATGGAAGACTGGGCGGCGTTGGTCGCCGCTTCCGCTGCTGTCTCCGCACCTTCCGCAAGGCGCTTCTTTCGTTCCTCGACTTTCAGCGCTTCCCAGTTGCGTTTTACGTCGCCGGAAGTATCGGCTTTCGTGTCCCCAAACACGTGAGGATGTCGATTCACAAGCTTGTTGGACAGCCGATCCAGAACGTCATCAATCGAAAACGTTCCCTGCTCCTTGCCCATTTCCGAATAGAAGAGCACTTGCAGCAGCAGGTCTCCCAGTTCGCCGGGGAGCTCGTTCCAGTCACGATTATCAATCGCTTCGAGAACCTCATAGGTCTCTTCGAGCGTGTAGGGCTTAATGGAATCAAACGTCTGCTCGCGGTCCCAGGGGCAGCCTCCCGGAGCCCGTAGACGTTCCATGATCGAGACTGCGCGCTCGAAGCGTTCGCCAGTGGTGGACATTTGCATCCACTTTAAACGAGCCGCTCACATACGGGCAACGCGCATTCCCAAGCCTTCCGAATGTCGACAAACCACGATTGCCACCGCGGCATCCAACCGTGCGCTGGCAATCAAAATCTTTCAAGGAGCAACCATGCCGAATAATCTTCAGGGCAAGATCATTGCAATACTGGCGACCGATGGATTTGAGCAGTCTGAACTTACGAAACCAAAGAAAGCGCTGGAAGAAGCTGGCGCTCAAACGCAGGTGGTGTCTCCCACCGAGAAAAAAATTAAAGGCTGGGACAAGAAAGATTGGGGTGACCAAGTTTCCGTCGACGTTCCGCTAAAGTCCGCCGACCCTTCGAAATATGACGCCCTGCTGTTACCCGGCGGAGTTATGAATCCCGATCAGTTGCGGATGAATCCGGATGCAGTGCGGTTTGTGAAACATTTTTTCCAACATGCCAAACCGGTGGCGGCGATCTGCCACGGGCCGTGGATGCTGGTGGAGGCAGGTGCCGTTCAGGGACGCACGATTACTTCGTGGCCTTCCTTAAAGACGGATATCCGAAATGCGGGCGGTACATGGGTGGACGAAGAAGTAGTGTTAAGTAACGGCGTTGTCACGAGCGCAAGCCGGATGACATCCCGGCCTTTAATCGCGAGATGATCGATTTGTTCTCCAAAGGCGCCAACGCCAGCGGTAAAACGGCGCGGGAGGCCGCATAGATATAGATAAAGCCGTCCTCAGAATGGCCGCCCCGGCTGCGACCGAAGCGGGCCGGTTGTTTCCTGCACAGTTTTCAACACTTTCGGCACGGCATCACGACTTTTGGCCACAGCCGGTTGCAGCACCAAGGTGACCTGTTCCTTGCAAACGACTCAATGCACACTCTACGGGTCGGAGTGTATGCGTACGCGACCGGTTTTAGTAACCTTGTAAGGAGTTACTGTGGTGCATCCACCCAAATGGTATTAGCGGCAAATCCGCGGGCGAGCCTGGAAGGCCAGCACTTTCACGTGGTGGTGATTGGCGGCGGCATCAATGGCGTCGCCATTGCGCGGGAGTGTGCCCGGGCGGGAAAGCATACGTTGCTGATCGAGCAAAACGATTTCGCCTCAGGAGTAACCAGCCGTTCCACACGCATCATTCACGGTGGCCTGCGCTATCTGGAGCATGGGGAGTTGAGCCTGGTGCGGGAGTCATTGCGCGAGCGCGAGAGATTGCTGCGGGAAAAATCGCATCTCGTGCATCCCATGCACTTCCTGCTGCTCTTGAACGAAAACAGCCAACGGAGCGCAATGCAAGTGCGCGTCGGGTTGTGGCTCTACCAACGCATGGCGGGAAAAACGTCGAGTTCAGGAACGACTGAAATGGAATTGAAGCGCCTGGAGCGGGCGCTGGACGCGGGGCATCGGTGGTTGTTCTTCGATTACGAAGATGCGCAATGCGAATTCCCTGAAAGGCTGGTCGCGGAATGGCTGCTGGAGGCGGTGGACGCAGGGGCGATAGTCCGCAATCACACAGAGGCGCTGGCGGTTGATGTAGCCCATGGGCGAGTTCACGGAGTGCTGTTGCGCGACCAGATCAGGGGCCGTGACGAACGGGTGGATGCTGGCTGGGTGATCAACTGCAGCGGACCGTGGGCGGACCGGGTGTGCCAGCGGTCTTCCATCCGCATGGCGAAACCCATGGTGGGCGGGGTCCGGGGCTCCCACATCGTATTGCCGCGGTTTTCGGGTCCCCCGAATGCTGCGGTTTATAGCGAAGCGGTGGATGGCCGTCCCTTTTTTGTTTTGCCGTGGAATGATCAAATTCTGGTGGGTACGACGGAAGTTGCCGATAGCGGCGATCCGGGAAAAACAGTACCGTCGCCGGACGAAATCAGCTACCTGGTGCGCTCCGTCGCCCAACTGTTTCCCAAGGCGAAGATCTCGGCACAGAGTGTGAAGCACGCATTTGCCGGAGTCCGGCCGCTGCCATACTCGCCAGATAATAGTCCTTCCGCAGTGACGCGGCGGCACATCTTGCACGATCATGCAGATGACGGAGCGGCGCGGATGATCTCCGTCATCGGCGGGAAATTGACGACCGCGGCTTCGTTAGCCCGCGAATGTGCACGAACCATCGGATTGCAAGCCGCGGAACCTAATCCAATTGCGCTGGGACCGGGACCTGCGCTTGATCCGTTGTTGGACGATGCGGTGCTGGAGATTGCGCGGATCGGAGCGGTGAGCGAAGAATCAGCGCGGGGCATGCTCGAGTGGCACGGAAAACGAGCCGCAGATATTGCCCGCATGGCGTTGGTGAGTGCCGAACTGCGAGCACCGATTTGTCCTCACACTTCGCACGTGATTGCAGAAGTGGTGGAAGCGTATCGCAGAGAGTTCGCGGTAACGCTGGCAGACGTTCTGCTGCGCCGCGTACCGGTGGCGTTGGGACCCTGTTGGTCAGAGTCGTGCAGCCGCGAAGCAGCGCTGCGCATCGGAGCCGTTCTCGGCTGGAATGATCTTACGATGGGTGCCAACCTTGAAGCCTTCGAAATGGAGCGCGCCGCTTTTCTGCGCCCAGTTCGACCGGGCACCGCCACGTTTGAAGCAGCCGCGGACTAATGAGGCGGGCGCCGCGCGACGCTTTCTTAAAAGATCGACATTTCGAGATTTATTTCTGCGCTACCGTCGACGCGCCAAATACGCGGGCGAGGCGCTTGGGGTGGTCGGAGATAATGCCGTCCACGCCACGGTCAGCCAATCGGCGTATGTCTGTGGTTGAGTTCACCGTCCACACGTATAACTTCTTGCCTGAATCCTTAATCTTCGTGATGACATTCTGCCGAGCCAAGTTCTGCTGAGGGATTACGTACTGGACCGGCAGTTCAGACCAAAGAGCGAACTGGGCGCGGGTTTCACAAATCAGGCCAAGCCAAACGGTTGCGTCCATGCCATGAATGATCTGCAACACCTCGGGAAGAAATGAAGAAACTACGTATCCGCGGGACGGGGGATAGGTCCGCAATAATTCCAACGTGATGGCTTCCAACCCTGGAACTTTCAGTTCGATATCGAGAAAGGCAGAGGATTGGTAGTGTTTCAGAACATCCCGAAGAGTCGGCAGGGCTAACTGGTCAGCCGCAGTCTGAGCGATCTCAAAGCCGTGGATCTCGGGGTCGTGGCAGATCATCGGCTGCCCATCGGCCGAGAGTCGCACGTCGAATTCGAAGCCGTCGCATCCCTCGGCCAGCGCACAATCGAAAGAAGCCAGCGTGTTTTCGGGAATGGATTTTTCGCCTCTCGCGCCACGATGACCAAGAAGCAGTGGACGAATCGGCATGACGTCAGATTCTACCGGATGAACACAGGTCCATTAATCCAGGTCAAAATCGCGAATGGGCTTGCCCGTCTCAGGCGATTCCTTGGCTTTTTTTACCGCCTCCTGAAACTTCTTTTCCAGCAGTTCGGAGGCATGTTTCTGCGCCTCGACGGATTGCCGGAAGATAGATTCGCGGCGGGTGTCCTGTTCCTTCATGGCGCGAGCGGCGTCCTCCATATCATTAAACATACGGGGCTTCACCGCTGCGGTATGGGCGATCACGGAACGGGTTTCCGTGTCGATTTTCAACAGCGCGCTGCAGCAGGGGCAGGTGACTTCGAAATTTGGAGAACCCTTCGCCATTGTGCGAATCATACCGCAAAAACGGGGCGCCGCGCTCAACGCTGAATTTTAATAGGGAAGATGCGAAACACGCTAAGCAGTTCCCAGCCGAGCAGGAAGATGGAGAGCAAGACGATGAGCACCGCCATCAACTCCCCGAACGTGAGGCCGCGACGATTGGGCTCGAAACGCCGCGCCGCGAGGCTGAGAATATTGATGGTCGCGAAGCCGAACACGACCGCCCAAAGAATGTTGTAGACGTCGTTACGGCGGCTGGAATGACGTTGAAGGAGCACGAGGGCCGCAAGCAACGGGGCGTGGGCGAGGTTGTACATCGAGACTGCGACCTTGGTTCGCGCCGCGCCTGCGACCACCTTGCTGGTTAGAGGAAGAGCCATAGCACGCCCGACTCCACGCCAGGGACGCCCTCATCCCTGGAACGATGGATTGGATATTACATTTTTTCCCGGCTCCGGTCACGGACCAAGCGTCACCGCGAATGATGGCTCTCCACCCCGAGCGGGGACATGGATCTGTTTGTGACCTCAGAGGCCTTGATCGAAAGTTTCGATAAGATGGAGAGATGGCTGAACGGCGCGTTATTTTTTTCGATGTCGGCAATACCCTGCTGTTTCCAAACCGGGCGAAGATACTCGCCCCGCTCGGGAGCGATCGTCTTCCCACGCTTGAACAATGGCGGGCGCTGGAGCGCAGGACGAAAACTGAATTTGATCAGGAGGTGCAGAGCGGTCGGGTCGATCACGGCTTCTGGTGGATCTTTCACACCTATCTGCTCCAAGACCTGGATGAGAACTGCGACGGACTGGTGCAGGAACTGGTGCAGAACACGCAGAAGTCGGCGAACTGGGATCAGATTCTGCCGGGTACGCGTGCGTCCCTTGATCGAATCGCCGCCCGGTATCGCATCGCTGTGATCTCGAACGCCGACGGCAGAATCGAGAATGTTCTTTCGCGCTGCGGTATTGCAGACTGCTTCGAAAGCATTACAGATTCAGGAATTGTGGGATTCGAGAAGCCGCGTCCAGAGATCTTTGAGGCGGCGCTCCAAGCCATGAACGCGCGCTCTGACGAAAGTTTATATGTAGGCGACGTTTACTCGGTCGACTACGTAGGAGCCCGCAACGCAGGCATGCAGGCCGTGTTGTTCGATGTTTCAGGAGCCTACCGCGAACGGCAGGAGCCCCGCGTGGAATCCGTGGAAGAGCTCGAAGACTGGCTTCAGCGTTAGCGTCGTGCAGTAGAATATTCGCCATCATGTTCGATTCCACGAGACTCTTGTTATTTCTCGGTGCTGCAGTATTGCTGGCCATCGCGCCGGGGCCGGGAATGCTGTATGTGCTGGCCCGATGTCTGTCGGGAGGAAAACGCGAAGGCGTGCTCTCGGCGCTGGGCACGTTCCTCGGAGGCACGGTCCACGTTTTTGCAGCAGCGCTCGGGGTTTCGGTCATCCTGGCGCGATCGGCCTTGGCATTCTCCGCCGTGAAGTATGTGGGAGCGGCTTATCTGTGTTTTCTCGGAACGAGGATGATCCTCGATGCGCGGAAGGCGGAGGCTTGGTCCGTGGACAATCTTCCGGCAGAGTCCAGTGTGGCCAGTCGAAACCCGCTCTGGCAGGGCGTGGCAACGGAAGTGCTGAATCCCAAGACGGCGCTGTTTTTTCTTTCGTTCATCCCGCAGTTCGTCAATCGCAGCGCCGGACATGTCTTTCTTCAGTTTGTGCTACTGGGCACGGTCTCGGTGGTACTGAATACTTCAGCAGATTTGATCGTCATCTTGCTGGCAGGGTCGTTGGGGAAAAAGATTCGCTCATCTGCCGTCTTCCGGCGCAGGCAGAGAACGGTTACGGGCGCAATTATGATTGGACTAGGAACGTACCTGGCGACCAGCGAGAACCGCTAGGACTGAAAAAATCAGGCGGAGTAATTTTCCTACAACTCCACGATTTGATGGTCAAGGCAGTCGGTGCGCATGCAGTCGTGGAGATTCTTCAGAAGTTCAGTCCCATGGCGAGCTACGAAGTAGACCGCGGCGACGCCACGCTCCTGCAAAGCACCGTTAGGATAAAGAGCCTCACTCAGGGCTTCGGCGTGGCGGCTGACCACTTCGCTACGCTTCAATTCGGCGGCCATGGCGCGCTCGCGGAGACGATCCAGCTGATAGCGCATCTTTGAGGCGCCTGTCTGGCTGGCGTCGACGAGCGTGGGATCGAGTTTGGCCAGAGCTTCGTGCAGGCTGGAGAAAGACTCTTCCACAGACTTGTTCGCGCGGTCGAAGGCCTCTTGTAAACCTGCTGGTAAAGTACGCGCGGCCAAGGCGAGGCGCAGCGCTTCGGAACCACGGAATGCGTCCTGCGCCGCGATATCGTACTGCCGCAGCCAGCGCTGTACTTTGGCTTCGATGAGAGTCGCGGAAAAACGAGGAACAATCGGCGTGACGCGACCCAAAATTTTCTCGTAGACCGCCCCCGCCTGCGCAAAGTAAGCCGCTTCAGCGGCGCCACCGGCATAAGCAAGCGTAGGCAAAAGATAGTCCTGCACCACCGGCCGCAAAAGGACATTGGGACTAAATCTTTCGGGCCTTTCTGCGATGCGATCCAGAAGACCGGCGGTCGACAGCTTTTCTGCTCCTGCTTCACTCCCAATCACAAATTCTGTGAGGCTACCGCCGGTGCGTCGTTGAATCGGCGTGCGCACACCGCTTTGCAATGTGAACACCAGGACTGATGACGAAGTAACTTTCACTTGCTGGTGATAATCGGCGGCATCAAGAGCTCGTCCGCGAGCCAGCAACGCGTCATCGATTTCAACCGATTGCTCCACCGCCGCTCGATAGATCGGAGCCGCGACACGGTGCAGTTCAGGGTCGGAAGCGTCGAGAAGAATCACACCCCACGCGGCGAACAGACGGGCATAAAATCGCGCAAAGGCCGTGCCTAAGCTCTCTCCCGGACGATAGGACTCGCGCAGAATCTGCAACGCTTCAGAATCTCCCAGCAGCGACGCTGCTTCCTCAACGACTGGGAGGATCTCATCTCCCAAACGTACCTCACTCACCGGAGCGCCCGGAATACTGTGACTGGAGGTCGTCAGCGTCCGCAACAGGTAGTCGGGCCCGGGCATCGAAACGTGATTGACTTCAGCGAGATCGTGATCGTAGGTGGCGAGCCAGAAGACGGGCACGGCCTCAATACCGCCGGCGGCAGCTTCTTCCGCCAGTTTAACCGCGGATAGCGCCTTGTAAATGGAGAACATGGGTCCGCCGAAGAGGCCCACCTGTTGCCCAGTCACGATTGCCGCAGCACCGCGTCGAAGGCGTTCAAGGTTGGCGAAAGTCTGCGGCGAAGCGCCCCACGATGCATTCTGCCGCTCGAGAATCGCGCTGACGCGCTCGCGGCGGGACGGTTCGTATTGCAGCGCGGAAGCCTCCGCATGAAACCATTCGCCAAAATGCGGGGAGTGCGGATAGAAGGGCCGAACGTTGGGGGAATAAGAGAGGAGGTCGGTGAAAAGTCGCGTGGTGTGCGGGATTTGGGCGAAGGGAAGACACTGCGATTTCACCGGCAACACTCCTGACATCGTGCCTTTGTATCGTGTTGGACGGATGAGATCATCGTGGGTCAACAGGGCGCTTCCGCACCCTGTTTCTCAAAGTCATAGTTCAGATGCCCGTAGGTGATCGCGAGATGCAAGATAATGGTACGCATGCCCGCCAAGAAAGGTAATGCGACGACTTCGATCTCGACCCCGCTCCACATCGTGACTCCCCTGACCCTGCAAGGCTCCGTGGTCCGCCTCGAACCGATTTGCCGCGAGCACGCGGAAATGTTCTGGCAAGCTGCCAAAGATGCGCTCGACGACATCTTTCAATGGATTCCTTATCGGATGAAGACGATCGAAGACTTCGAACAGCTGGTTGAGAAAGCACTGGGGGAGCAGGAGCGGGGTGACTCAGTCGTATTTGCCACGGTCGAACTCAAATCAGGGCGAGTAATCGGCAGCACTCGCTTCATGAATATCGATCGCGCCAACCGCCGAATGGAGATCGGTTCCACCTGGATCGCCCCAGCGTGGCAGCGTAGTGCCGTCAACACGGAAGCTAAATATCTCATGCTGCGGCACGCATTCGAAGTCTGGCAGTGCATGCGCGTCGAACTAAAAACCGATGCTTTGAATCAGAAATCGCGCAACGCGATTCTGCGCATCGGCGCGAAAGAAGAAGGTACGTTGCGCAAACATCTGATCACTTGGACAGGCCGCGTGCGCGATACCGTGTACTTCAGCATTCTGGATACGGAGTGGCCGGAGGTGAAAAAATGCTTGGAAAGGCGCCTCAACAATTAGCGCGATTGTCCTCTTCGCGCTCTCAAAGATTGCGCACGAAGGCCCCGATTCAAAGGATGTTTGAGTCCAGTCCGGCGATGAATTGAATGCCAGGGATTACTTTGCCCACGAGATGCTTGTCGTTGGTTAAGAACAAATCCGTGCCCGCGCTAGCCGCACAGGCCAAGTGAATGGCGTCTGCGGACGGTATATTCGTTGAACCCTTGACCCGCCCGAAGATATCAGCCGTTTCGGCAGTGAAAGGAATTACCTCTGAAACCGCGTCTTCTAACGCAGCCTTTACTTCCTGGATGCGCTCTTTATTAGCCCCCCGTTTGTAGGCACCAGCAAACACTTCCCCCAGGGCGAGGGCTCCGGTAATCAACTGGTCCTGTCGCTCTTGCATTCGTGACCAGATCGCGCCCACCCTTTTACCAAACTGGGGATTGTCCTCCAGCCAGTAGATAAACAGCATCGTGTCCCAATAGACGCGGCTCACCGATCTTTTCCTGGGCCATAGAAATTGGCCCGCTCATTGCGAAGGTAGTTTTCGCCTCCTCCCAACTCGGCGAAAACATCCTTGAGCGCACCCCGAAGCCGGTTCCACGCATCCTGGCGATCGCCTACTTTGCCGTCTTTTTTCTCTTCTGCGACGAACTGATAGGTATACGTCACTGTCGTGCTCTGGCCTGATGGGGGGCCGCTCTTATCGACAAGTTGCAGGCCGTTTTGCTGAAGGAATTCGCGAGTCTTCAGGGCGCTACAGACGGGTGAACAACCTGCGAGGAAGTGGCCGCTTAGTTTCAGATCCCGAATAACATCTCCAACCCTGATTGAAAACCGGTCTGCCTTCCGGGCACGAGCTGGAATCACATATCTTTCTCTGCCATGCATTCGAATCCGATCTGCGTCTTTCAAGGAGAACCTCCCTCGGGGGAAGTTTAGATAGGAATAGAATAGCATAAATAGAATTAAATGCAACAGAATAATATCAATCGTACGAAACGCTAACTCATGCCCCGTCCGCTTAGGTTAGGGCGAAGACACAGCCCAGCGTTTGACATCCCACCCTATGCGACCTAGTCTGGAAGTAGTTCTTTGAGTACGGCCAATCCCACCAGTGGGGGCGTCACGGCTTCGACGGAGATGCTTGCGGCCAAGAGGCATGCCGGGGTGCACACACCCGTAATCGTGGGCAAAATGATAATTGCCAATCAACAAATGGCATACGCAGCCTAATTTATTAGGCAGCCGCTTTCCACCGCTTTGCCCTTGGGCGGTGAGCGAGCGTCACACAGAGGGCTGCTCTTCCCCGCTACGTCTGGGCGGAGAGGTTAAGATCACAGGCTAGTGGCTAGCGTTTCTTGTCCGTTCTGAGCGTGGGCCGCGAACGTCCCAGGGTAATGCCTGGGGCATGAACGCGAATAAGCATGTAGTCTCTTGACCAGTAACATTTTCGGACGCGGGTTCGACTCCCGCCGCCTCCACCATATTTTCAAGCTCCTTACCACCCGACGCGTCCCTCACAGACTCTTGCCCGTATCAAGTCTCCTGACTTCGTGTGCAGGCGTTAGTGCGAACTGGCTGGATGCCTGCCAACGCTTCTCAGGCCCACGAACTGAAGAATTCTGTTTGCTCGCTGGCTCAGCGGACACGACCCAACGTTATCTCCTGCGGTGAGCGCTCGCCTTAACCCATGTGTAAGATGAAAATTGATTGTGCAGTTGCAGGAAAACATTTCGCTCGCGCCGCTGACCACCATCAGGATTGGGGGGCCGGCGAAGTACTTCGTCGAGGCCAGCGATATTGGGGAAGTGCAGGAAGCGGTTGTCCTGGCGCGCTCCCGGGATCTGCCTTTGTTCGTTCTTGGCGGCGGCAGCAATCTGGTGGTAGCGGACGCCGGCTGGCCAGGACTGGTACTTAAAATTGCGATTCAAGGAATCGATCGATCTTCGGCTCCAGATGAAGATGGCAAAATCATTTTTGACGTAGGCGCCGGCGAGTCCTGGGATCGATTTGTTTCTCGATCCGTGATGGCACACTGCGCCGGAGTCGAGTGTTTGAGCGGCATTCCTGGCAGCGTCGGCGGAACGCCCGTACAGAATGTCGGCGCTTACGGACAAGAAGTCTCCGAAACGATTGCGTCGGTACAAGTGCTCGATTTGAGAGATGGCCAGGTACACGAGCTTTGCCAGGAGGCATGTGGGTTCGGCTACCGAACCAGCATCTTCAACACTAGCGAGCGTCGGAGGTTTATCGTTCTACGCGTGCGCTACGCACTAACTCCGGAGGGTAAACCGCGCATCAGTTATGCCGACCTGAAGCGGCACTTCGCAGGACGCGAAACTACTCCCAACCTCAACGAAACCCGCGAAGCGGTACGCCACATTCGTGCACTAAAAGGGATGCTACTTGTGGAAGGTGATCCGGATTGCTTGAGTGCGGGCTCGTTCTTTAAAAATCCTGTGTTGTCTGCAGCCCAGCATGAAGAACTAACATTAAGGGCAGCTGAGCGAGGATTGAGCGTGCCCAGCTATCCCGCCCTTGAGACCCATAAGAAAGTTTCTGCGGCGTGGCTGGTGGAGCATTCCGGCTTCGCGAAAGGCTACGGCATGGGCCGCGCGGGCATCTCGAGCAAACACGCGCTGGCCATCGTGAATCGCGGCGGGGCTACCGCTGCCGAAGTTCTAGCTTTGAAAGATCAGATTCAGCACCGCGTCGAAGAAATCTGGGGCGTTCACTTGGAACCGGAATCCGTACTGGTGGGCTTCTGACTTCGCTTGAGTGATGCAAGCGGCCCGATCGCTAGGAAACTCGAGTCAAGTAAGTAAAGGCACCGCCCCGGTTCGCGACCCCGTTTTGTGAACTGTGACCCCAAATGGGGTGGGTGCAGCGGTCCGGCCCCGACGGCGCCTCACCTTAATCATCGGCAAGTCTTGCCGCCTCTTTAAAGATCTCCACAAACATCGTTCGCGTAAGCTTGCCAGTCTGCGTATTTTGATTCGAGGGATGATAGGACGCTAGTAACACCTTACCGTCGGGTAACAGGTAACTGGCGCCGTGTTTGAAGAGATAGGCCTGCCGGCTCGGAAGCAGGCTCCGGCGTTTCAGATAGTTAAGATAAGCGTCGAAGCCAATCTTGCCCAAGGCGACTACCACCTTTACTTTCTGTAATCCTGCGATCTCGCGGTCAAGAAACTGTGAGCAATTGGCAAGTTCCTGTGGCGTCGGCTTATTCGCGGGCGGAGCGCAGCGGACTGCAGCGGTGATATAGAGATCCTTCAGCATGAGCCCGTCGTTGCGATCAGTAGCATTGGGTTGGCTGGCGAATCCGGTTTCATACAAAACGGGGAACATGAACTTTCCGGATGCATCACCGGTGAAGGGGCGCCCAGTGCGGTTGGAGCCGTGAGCACCGGGGGCCAGACCAAGAATGAGCACCCGAGCATTGGGGTCGCCGAAGCCGGGCACAGGTTTGCCCCAGTATTCGCAATCGCGGTAAGCTCGGCGCTTCTCCCGGGCTACTTGTTCGCGATACGCTACCAACCGAGGGCAGCGGGTGCAGGCGATGACTTCGTCGTGTAGGACCACGAGCCAGCGAGGCTTCGCTGTAGAGTGTTTCGTCGTCATGCGGGTGGTTGCAGCTTATCGCAGATGTAGACAACCGGAAAAGAAGAGGATTTCGCACAACGCAAGTTAGGCATGCACAAATCGGCCACCTATATGTGCGGTAGCGTACAGTATCAAGGGTATGGCGCTTTGTGCTCCTGCGGACTAGGGTTGGATCACCCTTCCTCGTAGCCGTCCGTCGCGCTGTACGACGTGGCCCGGCCAGCAGCCCGCCAAGGGCGATTTGACCCGGCAGATGAAACACACGATTCTCATTGTCGATGACAGCCCTTTGATCCGCCGCTCCTTGCGTTTGTGGATCGCAGGGAGTTTGGACTGGGAAGTGTGCGGCGAGGCTGAAAACGGAAGAGAAGCGGTGGACAGAGTGGAAGCACTTCACCGACCTCGTCATCCTGGATTTTCGAATGCCTGTGATGAACGGGCTTGAGGCCGCGCGCTGCATAAGGGAAGTAGCTCCCCGGACGGCGATGCTGATGTTCACGATGCATACATCCAGTGAACTGCTGAAAGCTGCTCTCGAAGCTGGCGTGACAGATGTCGTTTCCAAGAGCGATCGACTTTCCGACCATCTTTCCACAGCTTTGCGACAGATTATCGCCTGATCTCGAATCCTGGTCACCGCCGGGACGGGAAAACACAATTCGGATGCAAGGCGAATTGTATGCGTGCGTTTGACGGTCCTCTCCTTCTGTCTTTACACTCAAGTGAACGCCGCGTGAATTCGGTTCGGGTTCTAATTCGACAGGACCTGGCTCGACGAAACATCCGGATGCAGCGGTTGTGAAAGGCGAAACGTGAGCCCCACAGAAACGACGGACGCGGCCAAAACCGAACCGAACCAGAAAGATATCAAGCGGGAGATCTCGGTCGAGATCCCGGCCGCGGAAGTTGCGCGCGAGACCGAGTCGCAGATTCAGCGCTACCAGAAGAGTGCAAGGTTGCCCGGCTTTCGCGCCGGGCATGTGCCCGCCTCCATCATCCGCCAACGCTTCGGCGATGGCCTGAAGAATGATGTGATCGAGGCGCTGGTTCCGAAATACTTCCGCCGGGAAGCTGAAAAACAGGGGCTGATTCCAGTTTCGCAGCCTCGCGTCACCGATCTGCACATGCATGATGGCGAGCCGCTGCGCTTCAAGGCCAGTTTCGAGGTGCTGCCTGAGATTCAGGTTGAAGGTTATAAGGAGTTGCGGGCCGACAAACCTGAGATTGCGGTCACCGACGAGGAAGTTGCGCAGGCCCTCAACAGCGTGCGCGAGCAACATGCGACTTACACGACGGTGGAGGGGCGCGCTCTGGCTGAGGGCGACTTCGCGCAAGCTTCGATGGACGGGAAGCCCAAGGATGTGAGCGACGCGGAAGCGGCCAGCGCCAATCCGGTTCACATGGATGACGTGCTGATCGAAATCGGCGGCAAGAATACGGTGCCGGAGTTTTCGCAAAATCTCACCGGGGCATCCGCTGGAGAAGAACGCACCTTCGACGTGAGCTATGCGGAGGACATTTCCGACAAACGCCTGGCGGGCAAGACCTTTGTTTATACGGTGAAAGTAAACGGGATCAAACAGAAAAGCTTGCCTGAACTGAACGATGATTTCGCTAAAGAACTGGGCGAGTTCTCCGGTCTGGACCAAGTGCGCAAGCAGATCCGCGAGAACATGGAAGCGGAAAAGCGCCACACGGCGGAACACACCGCGAAAGATAAGCTAGTCGCCGATCTGGTGAAGCGCAATGATTTTGAAGTGCCGGAGTCTTTGGTGGACCGCCAGATTGATCTGCGCCTGGAGCGCGGTCTGCGAGCACTGGCCGCGCAGGGCATGAAGATGGAAGACCTGAAGAAGATGGACCTGCCCCGGCTGCGGGCGGGGCAGCGGGATCAGGCAATCCACGATGTGAAGTCTTCGTTGCTGCTCGAACGAATTGCTGAGCTGGAAAATATTCAGGTCAGCGACGAGGAAGTGAATCGGGAGCTCGAAGCTTTGGCAAAGCAGTCGAAACAAACTTCAGAAGCGGTGCGAGTTCGTTTGACAGAGGATGGGGGCCTCGATAGAATCCGGATGAGAATCCGCAGCGAAAAGACCCTCGATTTTCTTTATCACCAGTCCGCGTAGCTAGCAAACGGCGCGGACACTTTCGACCCTCCCCGAACGAAGAAAACGTTTTTTCGGGGCGGAGTGTGGCAGTTCCGGTGACAGGTCCGGTAGACAATGAAACCAAATGATCCGCAAATGATGCTGGTACCGATGGTGATTGAGCAGACTGGGCGTGGCGAACGCGCCTACGATATTTATTCCCGTCTGCTGCGGGATAACATTATTTTTATAGGGACGCCGATTGATGACAACATCGCCAACCTGGTGATCGCGCAAATGTTGTTCTTGGCGCAGGAGGATCCGGAGAAAGATATCCAGCTGTACGTGAATTCTCCCGGCGGCTCGATCACGGCGGGCATGGCGATTTATGACACCATGCAGTATGTGAAGAACGACGTCATGACTCTGTGCGTGGGGCAGGCAGCCTCCATGGCGGCATTACTGCTGGCCGCCGGCGAACCCAAAAAGAGACTGGCTCTGCCGAATTCCCGAATCCTGATTCACCAACCGTCGATGGGAGGGTTGTCGGGGCAAGCCACGGACATCGATATTCACGCCCGCGAAATTCTCCGTATGCGCGAGATTACAAACCAGTTACTCTCCAAGCACAGCGGCCAGAAACTCGACAAAGTGGAAAAGGACGTGGAGCGCGATTTCATCATGAACGCGCAGCAGGCTAAGGAATACGGAATCATAGACGATATCATCTATAAGACTGCAAAAGCGGTATGATCGGCCTTCGCGCTTGAACCCAGGAACTGGACTTAGCGCGAAAGCGGCAGTGGAAGGGTCGAAGTAGGCGGGGCCCAAAGTCATACCGAACGAAGATTGAAGGAGTAGAGCCGAGTGAAAACTAAGTCAGGCTCCGACGAGATTCTGCGCTGTTCGTTCTGCCACAAGTCGCAGGACGCCGTGGCCAAGCTGATCTCGTCGCCCAGCGATTATCCTCGCGCCTATATTTGCGATGAGTGTGTAGCGGTGTGCAATTCGATCCTGGAAGATGATCGCACTGCGACTCCGCAGGCCGCCGCTCCCAATCAACTGCCTAAACCGCAGGAAGTAAAAACCTTCCTCGATGAGTACGTCATCGGGCAGGAACAGACCAAGAAAAAGTTGGCGGTAGCGGTTTACAACCACTACAAACGTATCTTCATGAACCGCCAGAAGACAGCGGGAGACGGAATCGAACTCAGTAAATCGAACATCCTGCTGATCGGTCCTACTGGAACTGGCAAGACGCTTCTGGCGCAAACTCTGGCCCGCATGCTTGACGTACCGTTCGCCATTGTCGATGCCACCACACTCACCGAAGCCGGCTATGTGGGCGAGGATGTAGAGAACATCATCCTCAAACTTTTGCAGGCGGCCGAGGGCGATGTCAGCCGCGCCCAGACTGGCATCATTTACATCGACGAAATCGACAAGATTGGGCGTAAGGACGAAAATCCCTCGATCACTCGCGATGTTTCCGGAGAAGGCGTGCAGCAGGCGCTGCTGAAGATTTTGGAAGGAACCATCGCCAACGTTCCGCCGCAGGGCGGACGCAAGCATCCTCACCAGGAATTCACACCGGTTGACACAACTAACATTCTGTTTATTTGCGGAGGGGCGTTCGTCGGCCTGGAAAAGATTATCGGCCGGCGAGTGGGAAAGAAATCGCTGGGCTTCCGCGCCGGCGATGAGGCAGAGAAGGAAGAAGCGGTGGTCGCGCGCAGCAAGCGCAATTTCGAATTGCTTAGCGAGATGCAACCCGAAGATTTGATTAAGTTTGGCCTGATTCCCGAGTTCGTTGGACGCCTCCCGGTAATGGGCATGTTGGAGGATTTGGACGAATTCGCCCTAATCGAAATTCTAACTCGACCGAAGAACGCCATCGTCAAGCAATATCAGCGGTTGTTCGAGTTTGAAAATGTGCGGTTGAAGTTCAGCGACGAGGCGTTACGCGCGATCGCCCGCCAGGCCATGGCGCGCAAAGTGGGGGCTCGCGGCCTGCGCATGATCCTCGAAGAACTCATGCTGGATTTGATGTTCAATCTGCCCAGCCAGAAGAAATTAAAGGAGTTCGAAGTCACCAGGGAAATGGTTGAGAAGCGGAATGCTTCCCTTTCGATGATGGAAAAGGCCGGATAGCCAAAGGCCCCTATAAGAGTAGTAAACTGATTACCGAAGGTAGGCTGTGTAGAGGGCGCGTGGCGATTGTCATTGAGCAATGTCATTCAGCGTCAACCCAGGGAGATTGAGTGACCACATCCAAGGAAAAATTCGAAAGCAAGAAGCTGCCCATGATGCCCATACGGGACGTGGTCATCTTTCCGTACATGATGACGCCGTTCGTTGTGGGGCGCGAGTCCAGCGTACGCGCCCTGGAAGAGGCTCTGGCCGCCGACAAGAAGATTTTCCTGGCCACCCAGCACGATGCCTCCATCGATGAACCCAAGTCGAATGAGATCTATCAAGTCGGGACCATCGTCAATATCGTGCAGAGCCTGAAGCTGCCCGACGGCAACATTAAAGTGCTGGTCGAAGGCATTGAGCGGGGCAGGTTGTTGCAGGCCACCGATGCCGACGGTTATATGCAGGCGAACGTTCGTGTGGCTCGCTACCCCGTCGAGATGAATGCCCAGATTGAAGCAGGCATGCAGCGCGTGACCACGCTGTTTGAGCAGTACGTAAAGCTTTGCCAGGCACTAAATTACGAGACCATGATTTCGGCCGTACGGATGGAAGATCCGGCCAAGCTCACCGACATCATTGCTGCTAACCTGCAGCTCTCCATCGAAGAAAAACAGGAACTGCTGGAGATTTTCGATCCGTCGGAGCGTCTGAACCGGATCGCCGACGTGCTCGACGTCGAGATTGAAAAGCTGAACGTGGATCGCACCATCCAGTCGCGCGTGAAGCGGCAGATGGAAAAGGCGCAGAAAGAGTATTACCTCAACGAGAAGATCAAGGCCATTCAGAAAGAACTGGGCCGCGGCGAGAAGAGCGAGTTCGACGAACTGAAGAAGAAGGTCGAAGCCGCGGGCATGCCGAAAGACGTAAAAGACAAGGCATTGCAGGAGCTGAAAAAGCTGGAAGCGATGCCGCCCATGTCCGCCGAGTCCACAGTCTCACGCAACTATCTCGATTGGCTGCTGGCGGTGCCGTGGAAGAAGCGCTCGAAAGAAATACGGAATATCTCGCGCGCCGAGAAAGTTCTGAACGAAGATCATTACGGGCTGGAGAAGATCAAGGAACGCATCCTTGAATTTCTCGCCGTGCGGCAGCTGGTGAAAAATCCCAAGGGCTCGATTCTGTGCTTCGTTGGGCCTCCCGGTGTGGGCAAGACCTCGCTAGGGATGTCGATCGCCAAGGCCACTGGGCGCAAGTTTGTCCGCATGTCGCTCGGCGGCGTGCGTGATGAAGCGGAAATCCGCGGCCACCGGCGTACCTACATCGGAGCGTTGCCCGGGCAGATTATCCAGATGATGAAGAAGGCGGGGACGAAGAACCCGGTCTTCATGCTGGACGAAGTCGACAAGATGTCGATGGACTTCCGCGGCGATCCGTCGGCGGCTCTGCTCGAAGTGCTCGATCCCGAACAGAATTTCATGTTTGTCGACCACTACCTCGACGTCGAATACGACCTGTCGCAGGTGTTCTTTGTGGCTACGGCCAACGTCATGCACACCATTCCTCCGGCTCTGCAGGATCGCATGGAAGTGCTGCGGCTGCACGGCTACACCGAGCAGGAGAAAGTGGAGATCGCCAAGCAGTTTCTGGTGAAGAAGCAGATGCTGCAAGCGGGACTGTCGGAGAAGAATGTGAAGTTCTCCGACGACGCTATCACCACCCTGATTCGCGCCTACACGCGGGAAGCCGGGGTGCGCAACCTGGAGCGCGAAATCGGCAACGTTTGCCGCAAAGTCGCGCGCAAGGTGGTCAAGGAAGGCGAGAACTATAACATTGCGGTGACTGGCGAGAACGTCACCGACTTCCTGGGCGTCATCAAGTTCCGCGACACGCTGGCGCATGAGAAGAGTGAAGTGGGATTGGTCACCGGCTTAGCTTGGACTGAAGTCGGTGGTTCTATCCTAAGCACCGAAGCCACGGTGGTCGATGGCAAAGGCAAGCTCACCCTCACTGGCAAACTGGGTGACGTGATGCAGGAATCGGCGCAGGCCGCGTTGTCCTACGTTCGATCGCGCGCACACCGCCTTGGCCTTACGCGCGATTTCTATCGCACGCTCGACTTACACGTGCATGTGCCCGAGGGCGCAATCCCGAAAGATGGACCATCCGCTGGAATTACCATCGCGACCGCGATTGCGAGTGCGCTCAGCAAGATTCCAGTCAGGCGCGATCTGGCGATGACCGGAGAAATCACGTTACGCGGAAAAGTGTTGCCCATCGGCGGGTTGAAGGAGAAGCTGCTGGCGGCGCACCGCGCAGGATTGTTTGAGGTGATCCTGCCGCGGGACAACGAAAAGGATTTAGCCGAGGTACCCGAAAACCTGCGCAGCGCCATGAAAATGCATTTCGTGGACACCATGGATCAGGTGCTGCAGATTGCGCTGGAATCGCCGTTGCAATCGATCAGCGAAGAAGAGACGACGCGTCCCATCGCGCCTCTCACCTCCAGCACCGGAGACAGTCCGGCGGCGCATCAGTAATAGTTCTCAGTTTGGCGGGCGTCCCGCGCAAGGTTTTTGCAAGGAGAGATCTCCATGCAGATGTTGCCACTTGGTTCATGTGCACGAAGAATGGCTATCCTCTTGTGCGTGGTTGCGGCCATCGACCTTGCCGCTTCTCTTCTCGCCGCGAAGCCTCAACTTTGGTGTGCGGTCATTCCGGCACTCATCCCCATTTTCAGTCCTGCCGTGATCTTCTCGCGTGGCGATCGGTCCAAGAGCTGAAGATTACCAACTGCAGATGAAGCAACCTTCACACTGGCCCAGCGCCCACGGGGGCCTCGCTTGCAAGACTGCGCCGCGGCATTGCACACTGGGACATGAGGGTCATCGCCCGATTCATGGCCGCAGCGACAGACGTAGCCCACTTCCCTAGCCCCAGCCTGCCCGAGGTTGCGTTTCTTGGCCGATCGAACGTGGGCAAGTCCAGCGTGATCAATACACTGGTCGACGCGAAATTGGCTCGCACCAGTTCCACCCCGGGGCGCACGCGCAGCATCAACTTCTTCGAAGTTCGCTGGCCGGGAAAGCCGCAACCGGAGGTTATCTTCGCCGACCTGCCGGGCTACGGATATGCCAAGCTCTCGCGTGAGATCTCGCAAGAGTGGCCCAAGTTTATCGAGCCCTACCTCAACGACCGTCCCACGCTCGCCTTGTGCCTGGCGCTGGTGGATGTGAATGTGCCGCCGCAAGACAGAGACCGGCAACTCTTGGATTTTCTTAATGCGTCGGGTCGTGATTTTGTGCTGATTGCCACCAAGAGCGACCGCCTCTCTAACAATCAACTGCGCAATGCGCTGAAGAGCCTGAGCGAGGCATACCCCACCGCCGCTGTAATTCCATTTTCTGCGAAGAACCGGTCGGGAAGGGATGAGGTTTGGAATAGGATTCGGCAGTCGATCTCGGAATTCCCTGCCGCGGCGTTCCAATCCTGAACATCCCCGAAACGGAAACTTCCCTGTCTCCAGTCTGTACACCGCGCTAATTAAATCTTCAAGTCGAATGTACCGATAGATTCAACAGGGCCTCGCCCTCCCGGCACTGACGATTCAGTGGCGCCCGAAGTGGAGAGGCGAATGCGGCTATGTCCGATGAAAACAACGCCGGAGCGGCATATCTAGCGTCCTTGAAACAGAGCGCGCCCCAGGCTGCCGGAGCGGCACCAGCACGCGCGCCAGATTCCGCCCCGCCGCGCGAGAATCGGATTGGCGGCGCGGCCCCAGTCGATACGGCAAGTTCCAACAAGGTCGAACGACGAAGAAGCCCGCGATACCGTTGCCAGGGAAGCGCACACTTGCGCGATGTTCGTACCGGCGTCGCTACCTGGGCAACATTCACCGACATCAGTCTGCACGGATGCTATGTCGAGGCAATGTCCACTTTTCGAGTAGGAGCTCCGCTCGCGTTAACCATGGAAGTGAATGGGTACCGGGTCGAGAGCAAGGGTGAGGTGCGGATCGTCTACCCGAACCTGGGCATGGGAATCTGCTTCACGACGATGTCGGATCCAGACCGCGAGCGGTTACGCGAACTTCTGCGATCGCTCTCGCGGCCTTCGGTGATTATGGCTCCAGTAGTGGCTCCCACCACTTATCCTCCGGCAGGTCAGTCCGAGTCTGTGTCTCCCGTTTCAAATCCGGCCGCTGCTTTGCAAGCGTTGACGGAGTTCTTTGGGGAGCGTCACATCCTGAGCCGGGAAGAGTTTCACCGGATTCTTCGAAAGAGCCAGGGTCCGGGAAAATAAAATAGTTCCCTCCTCTGATTATCCAACCCAAATTGCAGACGGACTCCCGAGGCTTGCATTACGTTAGTGATCTACGTCGAGATTACCGGGGTCGATAGAGTGGACACATGACACTCTCATCGATGGTGGTTTCACGCGATTGGCAGGAAGTCAGTGTTCTGGAATGCATTCTCGGCGGATTGCACATGGATGTTGCGGTTGAGAGCGAACCGCAGCGAGCTCTGGCACGGCTCACAAAATCCAAGATCGACGCACTCATCGTCGACTGTGACCTCAACGGAACGGGACAATTTTTTCGCGAACTACAGCAGGAGGCTTCGCGCGCAAGCACGGTGCCTCTTGTGATTATGGGTCGTGCACAAGGCAGACCTGAGATGCAGGCTACTGGAGCGATGTTTGCTTTCGACAAGCCCATTTCCGTGGAACAGGCGGTGCGCACGCTGTCCGCGGCACGCAATATGATTCTCGACGGCCGGCTGCGCTATCACCGCGCGGGAGTAGAAGTGCCTGTGACCCTGAGTGGGCGGAATCAGAAAAGAGTGGACGCGCAGCTCATCAACCTCAGCCAAGGCGGGCTGCAGGTCCGCGTCGATGACGGTTTCGATGCGAGCGATCTGCGCCGCGCGTCGTTCGAACTGCCCGGCACAAAGTGCGGCGTAAAAGCGGAGGTGGAAGTGGCTTGGTCGGACAAGCGCGGAAATGTCGGCATTCGCTTCGTAAAGCTTCCAGCACCGATGCAGTCCACCCTGCGCATTTGGCTGGCGCAACAGTATTTTGCTAACTAGGAGCCGCGCTCAGTAGCTTAAGTCTCGGATTCGATGTAAAAGCTCTGTCAGCGAAAGCGGTCCCCCTCACTCACTTCTTCGTCCATGCTCGACACAGCTTGGGCCAGCCGAGCCCCCAAACTTGCACCCCCAAATAAGGCGAACAAAGCCCAGTAGGCGCCAGCGACGAACAAAGCCGCGACAGTTGCAATCCCAAGGGTTATCGGCCACGACGGGAGTTCGTGAGTTATCGCTAGGAATATCAAAGTAAACAGAAGCAGACCCGCAATTATGATGAGAGCATCCACCAGCCATGTCAGTGTCCTTGCAGAGATCGGCTGGGAAAGCCAATTCGCGTGGGGGTCGGGTTGTAAGGCCGCTTCCGTCAGGCTTTCCGCTTGATGAGGCTGTGGTGGCATGGTTCGCTCAAACCAGGAACTGCTGCTCTCCGGCCGGATTGACGGGCGCGGATGCGACGACAGAATCAGCCCGTCGTTCTCCGCGGGAGCGTTTTCGGGCCTAACTTCTGCCTGAGGTATCGAGCCCCGCGAGCCCTGAAAGATGGGGCGGTTGCTAGGTTCGCGTACCAGACCGTCGAGAAGGTTGGAAAAGATCCACTCGCTGATTCCTCGGCTGGTGCGTGCGGGCAAATCGACAAAGCGAATGCCGCACTGCCCTGACGGACTAGACCAGCGAACCTGTCCGTAGGTTTCAATGCGCAGGCGAGGAAACCTCAATTCAAAGCGCAAGCGGACACGCTGGTGTTGGCGCAGGGGAGCAACGGCCTGGACGGCTACTCCTTCATTGTTTAGATTCCGGATGATTCCGCCGTTGGCGATATCGAGCGTAACGTAAGTCAGAGTACGCAGTTCATGCCGATAGCGGGTGCGAGCTTGGCGCGCGGGAAATGATACAACCTGCATACTATCCGCCAGAACCGGTTCGGATGGGCCCGTTTCATCTAATCTTAGTTTCTGGCAGGTGCAGGTTGGCAGTAACTGAGTTGATTCAAGAAGCCTCGGAAACTGGGTCTTACGAAAGACCATGGCCGATAGGTCATGGGGGAATTGGCGCAAGTCGGTTAAAATCCGGTAAGTTCTTGTTAAACCCGGCAAAACCCGGCTTTGGCCGCGGCCGGATAGCGTCTGGCAGGCGGCGGAGACAGGCTACGCCAAGTGGTTAATTGACAGGAACTACTCAGATGGCCACACTTCCCCGAGCGGAAGGGCCGTCCAGCACGGAATGGCAACGACTCCTACCAAACCGATCAGTGAAGTTGCCGCCGGCCTTCCGGAGTCGCGCGTGCCCTCCTGGCCGCGCAGTACCGCGTCGCCGGTGCAGGGCGGTGGATATCCGAATGATTTTCAGCCGTCCAATTTGAGCGAAGAGCCGACGTCGCGGCCCTCCGGGCGCGATGCCCTTCAGGCTCTGCTGGCATTTTCCGCGCTGCATCAGCAGGTGCGGTATCGCAGAGCATTGGCGGCACGGTACCAGGGGTTTGAGACGATTGCGCGCCCCACCGAGTTCGAGCAGGGCGAGCAATTTGTTCTGGACGAGGTGCTTCAACTAGTCGCAGAACGGGCGATCGCCATCACGGGAGCTGATGGACTGGGAATCGCTCTGGCCGAGAATAACGAGATTGTGTTGCGCGCATCCGCGGGCGCGATCAAGCCGGATGTGGGCGCGCGCATCCAGCGCGATTCCGCGTTTTCGGGAGCATGTTTCCGTACGGCGCAGATTATCCGCTGTGACGATACGGAGACCGATGATCGCGTAAACCTCAACGCCTGCCGGAAGCTGGGTGCGCGGTCCATGGTGGCTGTACCGCTATGCGGCCGCAAGCGCGTGATCGGCCTGCTCGAAGCATTTTCGGCGGAGCCCTTCGGTTTCAATGACAGCGATGTAGACAGCCTGGAATTGCTTGCCGAGTTGATTCTCGGAGCGCTCAAACCCGAGGACGAAGAAAGATTTGCGGAGTCCGCGCAAGCTGCCGTCGCCGAGTTGGTCGGGCCCCCGATTCCGCCTGCGACAGCGCCAACGACCGCCGCTCCAGCGCCTGAAGTTCTGGCGACCGAGAAGCATCCTCCTGAGCCGGTCTTTGCAGCGGTCGAAGTTGAGCCCCCGGCTTTGATTGCAACCGTCCCGGCTGCAGTTGCTGAACCGGCCGCGCCCGATCTGAGCACGACTCCGTTTCAAGTTGTTGAGGAAGCACCAGCTGACGAAGCAACTTCTGAGCCGTCCACATCTCGCCACCCAGGGGTGTTGCTGGTGTTGGTGCTGGTGGTTGTCTGCGCCCTGTTGGCTGGGGGACTGTGGTGGAAGCTGAAGAATGAGCAACTGGGCAAGGCATTGGTCCAGCCGGCCGAAACCAGCGCCATGACTCCCCGAGCCGCACCGAAACAACCCGCTGTGGTTCCAGCCGCCCCATCTTCCACTACTCCTTCAAATCTCGTCGTCGATGGGCAGAACAATTCAACGTCCATTTCCGAGTCGACGGATCGCGGTGCAGCGGATGAAGGGGACAGTGGGACCGCCGCGACGCCGCAGGAGGTTTCGAAACTGGCGCGCATTACCGGGATTCGCCATTGGTCTTCCGCGGATTCCAGCACGGTCGTGCTCGACCTGCAAGATCAGGTGCAATACGAAGCGCATCGCTTGACGGCGCCGGATCGAATTTACTTTGATTTGCACGATACGTCGCTCGCTCCTGAGCTCGAAGGAAAGGCCATCGAAATTGGCGATCCTCTGTTGTCGCGGGTTCGTATAGCGCAGCCGATTCCAGGGTTGACGCGGGTTGTGCTGGAGACGAAAGCAAGCTCGACGTTTTCCGTCAGCCTGGAGCCAAATCCTTACCGCCTGGTGGTGCAGGTTCGCAAACCGGGCGTCAGCAGTACGGGACAGGTGAATCTGTTCCCCGGGACCCAGAACCAGCGGGACAAGCTGGCGATCGTCGTTCCTCCGCCCACGCGCGAAGACCTGCAGTTACGCGCGAAAGTGCCGAAGATGCGCATAGTTGTGGATGCGGGTCACGGCGGGTGGGATTTAGGAACGGTGGGGCGAAGCGGATTGCTGGAAAAGGATCTGGTGCTGGAGATTGCCCAGCGTCTCGGTAAGCTGCTGGAGAGCCGTTTGGGCGCGGAAGTAATCCTCACGCGGAACGACGATAATTACATTCCTCTGGACGAGCGCGCCGCCATGGCGAATCAGGCGCAGGCCGATCTTTTCGTTTCGGTGCATGCCAACTATAGCGACCTCCCCTCCGCGCGCGGGGTAGAAACCTATTACACGAACTTCTTTTCCGCGCCCAATGCCAAAGACGTGGAAACTCGGGAGAGTGCAACCGCGAGCAAGAAAGGCACGATGGTCGCTCTCACTTCCGCCGACTTGCATGAGAGGATCGAACAATCGCGGCGCCTTGCCGCCAGCGTGCAACGTTCGCTCTACGGAACCCTCTCCGTGCAAAATCCCGGCTTGCGCGACCGGGGCGTGAAAGAAGCGTCCTACGTGGTTCTTACTGAAACGGCGATGCCGGGAATCCTGGCGGAAGTTTCGTTCGTCAGCAGTCCGACCGACGAACAGAAATTGCGCAATGACGGATACCGCGAGCAGATTGCGGAAGCGTTGTACAGAGGCATCGCACGGTATGCCGCCGGGTCACGCGGCGTAAAGGTGGCTAGCGCGGGGAAGTAAACCTCTTCTCGATCCTACGTGTTGTACCTTTACTCAACTTAGTTCCCCGCCGGCACGCCTCCATACTTCTGCAACCACTTCAATTCTTCTCTCACCTTGATCTTTCCGTGCCACGGATTTTTCGCCAGCGAGTGCCCCTCGCCGGGAAAGATGAGCAACGCGTTCGGAATCCCCAGCGAATACAGAGCGTGTTCCAGCAAATAATCTTCCAGCACAGCGACGCGGATGTCGTTGGCGCCGGCGACCATATGGGTAGGAGTGCGGACTTTGTCGATTTGGAAAATTGCGGCTTCGTCGTGATAGCGCTGCTGGGCCTCCCAGGGACGGCCACCAAGGAAGTAGGCGTCGTCGAAGGTCGTATCGTCATTGCCCCAATTGCCAACATGCTCGACGGCTCCTGCGCCCGTCATAGCAGCCTTGAAGCGCGTGGTTTGAGTGATGAGCCAGTTGGTCATATAGCCGCCGTAGCTGTAGCCGCCGACAGCGAGGTGATCGGGATCGGCGATGCCGGCCTTCACCAGCGCGTCGACGCCCTCAAGAATATCTTTGCCCGGACGCGAGACGATGACAGGAACAATCTGCTGCAGAAATTTATCTCCGTAGCCTGTGGAACCCCGGTAGTTGGGCTCGAACACCAACCAGCCATTGGTGGCCGCGAGCGCTGCCCACTGATACCAGTCAGCCTCGAAATGATTTCCATCCGCGTCGGCAGGACCACCATGAATGAACGTGAGCATCGGCAAGTTCTGCGACTCAAATTTTCCGGGCGGATAAATCAACATTCCTTCGACCATGGTGCCGTCGTCAGCCTTCCATTTATAGGGCTTGCCTTTAGGAAGGTCGCGCTCGGTAAAGAGACGATTGAAGGTAGTGATCGGGCGGGCACTTTGGAGAAGGTTTGGACCTTCGGCGAGGTAGACCTCCGGAGGGCGCCCGAGTGAAGAATAAACATAGGCGACGCGCAGGGAGCGCAATCCGGTCGAGAGCTGTTCGTAGGTTCCATCCAAGCCATCGAACTTTTGCAGAGAACCAGAAGGCTTGGCAACAGTGTACATTTGGACTTCGGTGCCGAGGCGCGCGGTTACGACTACGCCGTTCCCGTAGGTGCCGTAGCTATCTACCTGGCCGATGAAATCTTTGCTCCACTGCTCGACGGCCCCGCTCTCGCTATCGACCCAGTACAGATGCGGTTGAAGATCGCGATAGGGACCGGCTACGTCTCCTACTTCTACACTGAAGAAAACGTGGCGGTTGTCGTTGGCCCAATGAAGCCTGGTTTCTTGGGCCTGATTATTTGTAAGCCGGCGGGGCTCTGGGTTGGCCAGATCGAGGGCGTAGATTTCGTAGTCTTCGAACTTCTCCTGCCGTTGATTGATTGAATTGCTGATGAAGGCAAGCTTGCTGCCATTGGGTGAAGCAACCAAGTCCTCTACGCGCAAAGGCAAGGTCGCAATGGAACGAGCCCCGGGTGTGAGATCCGATTCCTTCTCAGCATCACTCTCTTCTTTAGCCGGAGCATTGGCGTGGCGAGCAAGCGCGGCAGCCAAATCGAGAGCGAAAATTGTATCGCCGCGTTCGGCGGTGCGGTACTGCACCACATCCTTCCATTGCTTCCTGTAATCGTCCTTCTGCGTCTTGGTCCACGGGTTGCGAGTGGCAAAGTACAGCGTGCGGGAGTCGGCCGACCACGAAAACGTGTGCACTTCCTCTTGGCCTTGAGTCAGCTGAATCGCCTCACCCCCGGCGGGAGAAATCACGTAGATCTGGCTTACATCGCCTTTGTCAGCTTTGTCGTCGTCTGAATCTGAATCGGAGTCTGAATCTTTTGCCGAAGAAGTCTTGCGCTCCGAGAGAAACGCGATCCAATGACCATCGGGGGACCATTTGGGACCGCTGTCGTGGCCGGATTGCGTGAGTTGAATCAGCGATCCACCTTTGCCGTCGTCACGATAGAGCCATAGGTCGGTGCGAAAGATCTGCTGATCCCAGTCGGCGCGTTCGGTACCGATGACGACAGAATTGCCGTCCGGCGAGAGCGCCACCGAGGTGTAGCTGACCGAGTTGAAAAATTCGTCGAGGGTCAATTTCGGCTTTTGATCGGCGAAGCCAAGTGACGCGGAACCGAGAAGGATAGCGAGCAATAAGAGGCATTTTGCGGTTTTCATAGGGCCCGTAGGTGGAAGAGGGTTTATACAAGATTGGCTTTGCAATAAGCAACCTGTCAGTGACGGATTTGACTTGGGGTCATGGCCCGGCACTCATCCAAACTGAGGAAGCAAGGTACTACTGTGCCGGTTCGGCGTTCTTGAGAGCCTCGTCGAGAGGCTGGCCATGATGAGAGGAGGCGCGCACCACCACGCGCCAGCCATCGTCATAACAGCGAAAGCTTGCCGTAGACCGGTAACGGAGATCACTGGGAAAGACTACTGCGCCAACTTCGTTCAGTGGAAACCATCTCCAGATAAATTCGACGTCGGCCAGGTTGGCCTGCTTGGCGATTCCCGTAATAGCTACCAGTTCTCTTCTCGCGGCTGGAATGCTGAACGTCGGTTTCTCCGCATCACCGGGCGCAACCAGGGTGTGAAACGTGTCCACGCCTGACGGTGTCAGAATAACTTCCCAGCACGGCGGCGGCACTAGCGATAAAGGGCAGGGAGTTTTGCTCCCGGAAATCCAGCCGCGATGTTGCAACGCAAGAGATTCGGGCGAAAGGTAGTCATCGTTGGAGATCACGCCGGTGCGCAGCAAAAAGCGTTGCGGGGCGCGGAAAGTTTCAGAGCGTTCGATCAGATCCGCAGCGAGACGTCGAGTGAGGAAGTCGCGAGGCGAACAAGATGGTAGCGAGAGCAGAGCAAGGATGCTCAGAGCGAGGATGAACAGTTTTCGCATAAGCGAACGAAGGATCTCAGACTACCGATTTTGGATTGTAAACAAAAGCGAGCTTCTACGCGGCAGGAAAGGACGGGATGCAATCTGACCTTCGAATCGGGTCGCCCAGCGGCCGGGAATCACGGCGGCGCAGTGGGGGCAATGGCCGTCGGGAGTGAGGCGATAATCCATGATCATGTAACCGTAGCGTTGGATGAGGGTTTCTCTACACTGCGGACAGCGCGTATTTTCCCACTCGCCAGCCGCTCCCGGCAGATTGCCGGCATACATATAGCGAAGTCCTGATTGCTGGCCGATCTCGGTAGCTCGCAGCAGGTCTTCCGGTCGCGTATCACGGGTATCGGTCATCTTGTAATCGCCGTGAAAAGCGGTAACGTGCCAGGGAATGTCGGGCGAAATGCTGGACAGAAATTCAGTCAAACGACGTAACTCTTCAGCGGAGTCGTTAAATCCGGGAATGAGAAGCGTGACGATCTCAAGCCATAGGCCCATTTCATGGATGCGGCGGATGCTCTCAAGGATGGGACCGATGCGTCCACCAAGTTCGTGATAGTGGCGGTCATCAAAGCTCTTGAGATCGACTTTGTACAAATCGAGCCACGGGCCTAGATAGTCGAGGACTTGCGGAGTCGCGTTGCCGTTGGAAACAAACCCGGTAAGGAGTCCGGCGGCTTTAGCTTCCTTGAAAACGGCCACCGCCCATTCGCTGGTGATGAGCGGCTCATTGTAGGTGCTGACCAGAATCTTTGCGCCCTGCGCGATCGCATCACGCACGAGAAGATCAGGCGAAGTTGTTAGCGGAGGAGAGACGGCGTTGCTATCGCGCAATGCCTGTGATGTAACCCAGTTCTGACAATACGCGCAGTGCAAGTCGCAGCCCAGCATTCCGAAGCTATAAGCCAGCGCGCCAGGATGGGCGTGAAAGAAGGGTTTTTTCTCGACCGGATCGCACTGAGTTCCGGCAGTGTATCCCCAAGGAACATAGAGTGTCCCACCTCGGTTGTAGCGGACTTTGCACACTCCGGACTGGCCTTCGGGAATAGGGCAACAATGTCCGCAGGCGAAGCAGCGCACACGATGGTTCTCAAGTTTTTCGTAGAGAAGCGGATCAGCTTGGCGGACTCGCTCGTCCAGAACACTGCGGAGGGTGCGCACGGGGGAAACCTCTGCCTCATTCTAACGCTTAGCGAGTGGAACGGCTTCGGGTTCAGGCTTTGCTAGCGGGCCGCTTTTGTGGATGATTCGTGCCGCTGCAGCCACTGATCGGCTTGTTGTTCGATGGCCGTACGTTGCGCCCGCGTGAGACGCGCCGCGATAAACGGGGCGAGCACCTTGCTGGCATCATCGCCACTGGCGCGGGCGAGCACAGTCCAGAAGTACGCTTGGTTCGAATCTTGTGGCACGCCGCGGCCGCTCAAATAAAGCGATCCCAACTTAGACTGAGCGGGAACGTTGCCCTGCTCCGCAGCCTTGAGAAACCAGCGAGCAGCTTCTGTCTCATCCTGTCTGACCGCCTGCTTTTCATCACCCTGAGCGTAAAGAAGGCCCAGGGCGTTCTCGGCGGCTGGATCATTGCGTAACGCCAATTCGCGGAGTTGGACGAAGCTAGCAGAATCGGCGGACACAACTGAACTTGAGGACTTCACCGGCGGCTTCGAGGAGGCAAGGACAGTCTGTTCTCCACTTCGCGCACGGGCCTGGAGCTTTTCCTGAATCCACGGTGCGAGAATGAAACCGAGAGCCAGAGCAATAGTGGCAGCGGCTGCGATCAGCAGGAAAAGATGCGCCCGTGGCAGGCGAATCCCGCCGACATTGTCCTGCGGACGGGAAGCGTCCTCAACCTCCGCCTTTTCGTCCGGCGGATAAGCAAACAGAACACTGCCGGGAGATGGGGAAAACGGCTTCGCAGTGACCGCAGGTGCGGCAGAAGGATCGTGAACTCGAACTGCCCGAGTAACGGCTGCGAGAATGGTTTCCGCAAAACGCTGCAGCACCGCGCTGTCATTGTCACGAAAAGCGTTAGGCTGCGCGGAGAACACTTCCAGCAACCCAATCACTTTTTCTCCCATGATTACGGGCGCCGCGAGCATGGAACGAATGCCGAGCGCCCGACAACTTTGACGATCCACGCGTTCGTCGCTCTCAGTATCGTTGCATCGCAATAGTTTTCCAGTGCGCACACATTCACCCGAGAAACCGGAACCGACTTGCAGACTCATCCCGGACGGAGGGGCGCCGTCGCCGGCACTGGCGCGGCAGATCATGGTTCCGGCGTCTTGCCCTTCCAGCGCGATTGCCGCGCCCGAGGCGCGAAGCAACGACCGAGCACGAAAAGCAATCAGTGCAAGAGCAGCTTTCAGATCTGACCCAAGCGATTCCGCCTCTCTCTGGACCGCAGACGCCGCCGTAAGAATGTCGGTGTAGTTCTGCCGCAGAACGAAGCTTTCGCCGTCATCTAATGCGGACCCCAAAGACTCCGCATTCGCGGTCGCGGCCAGGGCGTTCAGGAAGAGCCACTCCCGCAAGCGGCGAACGGCAGATTGTGCGAGAGGAGAAAAACCGAGACCCACGCGACCGGCCGAGTCGAGCCATGCCACGCGCGCCGTGGTAAAGATTTGTCCAGTGGCTTCTGCGAGATCCAGCGACAATTCCACACTTTGGTCGATTGCGAGCGGCAACGAGCATTGCAGAGCCACCCCACACTCGCTCATGTCGAGAATCTCGTGGAGATCCTGCAACTCACCCGGCAAAGCGTGGCCGACACTCGCATACGCCGGCACGTGCACTTTCTGGCGCACGCGACCTCGGCGGTTCGAGGAAGCGGATCGGGATACTTGAACGATGGTAGCCATTCGGCGGGGCCCTGGGCTCTGGTCGGTCCATATTAACCTCCAAATTGTGAAAAAGTAAGCAGGAAGAAAGTCTTTAGTGCAAGCTTGCGCGTAAGCTACTGATAACAAAGTCGGAATCAGCCAAAGACTCAGGGCTGCACACTCCCTTCGAGGCAACCCGGCCGGATGCAGGCCTAATTTAACCTCGGAAACCGGCGTCCGAAAAATGTCGAAAACTTACCTCAGATCAGAGCAGAAAGTCGCTCGAAATCCCCGCCGAGTGCTGCTCGTGTGCGCACTGTTCGCGATAGTCGCCTCTGCCCACCCGGCGCTGGCGGCTTGGGTGGTGATGTTGCATCAGTTCAAGCGGATCAACTCCATATGAAAGGGACGCTGAGAACATCAGCCGCCACCTCGCACAGCGTGCATGAGATTCGATCGCCCGCTGGAACTGTGGTAAGGGAATATGTTTCTTCAGCCAGCAAAGTCTTTGCCATTGCTTGGCGGGGGCACTGGCCGCCGGATATGCGTCAGCTCCTGGGAGACTATTTCGATCAGTATGCGCAAGCCGCGAAAGCACAGGGTAGCGTGCGGACAGGCCGGAGGCCCATCGCGATCGAGCAGCCTGGATTGGTTGTGCAGATGGGAGGGCATGTGCGCTCCTTCAGAGGGCGGGCGTATATTGCTGGCCGAAGGGCAGAGCGCTCCCAGCGGGACTGCGCCTTACTGGGCGTACTAAAACGGCCGGACTCCCAAGAAAAGAAATCCTACTTAGCAGCACGCCTCGATTGATGGAGGCTGGAGATGCGGGAGATTGCCGCAACCATCATGCTGGAAAGTAGTTGCATGGTAGCGACATCCCGCTCATCGAAGGCGCTGGGCGATGAGGAGAGTACTTCAAACACTCCCAGGGTGCGACGATAGTAACGCAGCGGAGAGACCAGGATGGAGCGGACTCCAAGTCGACGACAACTGGCAAGATCTACGCGCGGATTGCGCTCGGCATCGTGACATAACATGACCTCTCCCGTACGCACAGCTTCCGCGGAGATGCCAGCGTCGGTCTGTAAGCGAACCCCAAGGTCGGGGGCGGTGCGGCCGGCCCGGGCTCGGCATACGATCTCATCGCCGGCTCGTAGAGCGATAGCGGCTCCTGTGGCTCCGGTAAGGTGTTGGGCGCGCTCGGTGATGGCACTGATCGCGGGCTCTAGATCCAGTTCGGCAGAGTGAATTTCCTCTTCCTCGCCAACATGCACGGCGCGAAAACCTGAAACCGGATGAGCGGCGTTAGCGACGCGTAACTGACTGCGTAGAACGGTCGAGGGTATCCGCGTCTGATGATCCGTCGCACTCAAAACTTGCGGGTCGGGTACTGTGCGCAACAGATCTCTAACCAGACTGTCGAGCTCGGAGTCGGTAATCAGATGTGCCGTTTGCTGATTGCGCAGGGTTCCGCCCAGAACCCGCGAGAGACTCAGGAGCGTCGTATTTCCGCAGGCCAGGCAATAGGGACGACTATTTGTGCTGATCAGTTCGCACTGAATGCAGAACGTCGCGGACTGCAGGGGAACGAAATGAACGTCCTTGAACGTGGTGCCATAAACCGTCTTACTAAACATGAATGCATATCCTCAAGAAGATTCGGCGAAGCTAAAGGTAAACAGGGAGAGCGGAATGAAGAAGTAGCCGAACTGGTTCCTCATGTGGAAAACCTGGTATTACGTTCGGGTTGTTTTGTAAATAGGGCTGGATTCGTAGAAATCGTATGCAAGAACTTGCACTCATTGGTCAGCAAAGACGGGCCTTTTGATCGAACTTTTTCACCTAGCGGGTATTGATTTGGCGAGAGTGCTCGTTTAGACTTACAAAACGGTCGAGGCAGAAAATGCCTTGATCCTGGGGGAACCAATGCAGTGGACAGCACCCGCTTTTGAGGAAGTTTGCTTGAATTGCGAGATTAACTCGTACGCCAGCGCAAAACTTTAACCGTCAGCCCTCCCTGTAATCCTATCTTCGCTTCACGCCTCGCCCACTCTGGGTAAGCGTGCGCCCGAGGAGTTGGCGCACAGAAATCATCAGGCTGAACTTTTTCCCGGAAAGCGTTTACCCAGCTTGGGCGGCGACAAATCCACGATCATCCTGCCCTGAATGCGGGATCACTTCTACTCCGGTTTGGAGAGTACGATCTAAGGCATCTGCTAACACCACGGGGAAATCTCTCGTAAGCAGATTGATATCAAGTTGCAGGTTCCGCTGCGAGTACAGTCGCCGCACCACCAGAGCACCTCTATGCCGGTTGGACGAACTCACCAGATCGAGCGATAGAGTCCAAACCGCCAGGCCGTCGAGCGATCTCGCCCCTTTGCTCTTGCCCCAGTAAAAAGAAACTTCTCCTCGGCGCGCCTGGGCTCCGGTATCCAGGCCACCGCCGGGATGAGACTCCCCTGGAAAAAGCTTGAATCGAACGTCGAACCCATCGAAATCGTTGGAGCTAAAAGCAGCTTCCAGCACGCGCCGAATTTGTTCGTAGTCGCGGGCGGCTTTCAGCTCTTCCGTGGCACGTCGGATCGCGAGATTATTGATCACGATCTGGCGCTGATCGAAGGTCCGCTGGGCAACGCGGGCCAGTTCGCCCAACTCGAGATAGCCAAGGCGCTGAACTCCGATCCAGATACCAGTACCGAGGACGGCGAGTACAAGGCCCAGGGAACTTCCAGTAGGCCACAGCAGGAACAAACTGAGGAGGGCAAATACGGCGGACACGCCGTAAAGCACGATGACGACTTGGCGGTGAGTGAGCCCGTGCTGCAAAAGTTTGTGATGGATGTGCTCACGGTCGGCGGTAAATACGGGACGGCCACCGATCAAGCGTCGCAAGATGGAAAGCGACGTTTCCAGAATCGGCAAGCCGAACGATACGACCGGAATGGCAACCGCGACGATCGTTGGTGCTTTTTGTGCTCCGGCTAAGGCGAGCGCGCTGAGCAGGAAGCCGATGAAAAGACTCCCAGAATCTCCCAGGAAGATGGTGGCGGGATTGAAGTTGTAGCGGAGAAAACCCAAAATCGCACCGGCCAGAGCAATCGTCATCACCGTAACGAGCGAGTATCTGGAGAGCAGAGCTACCACGAACGCAACCAACGTGGAGAACAGAGCCGAGCCCGCGGCCAGACCGTCGAGGCCATCGATCAGGTTAAATGCGTTGGTGATAGCCAAGACCCAGAGAATGGTGAACGGTAAGCCCACAAACCAGGGCAGTTGATGCTCTCCGAACAACACCGGAATATTCAGAATGCGCAAGCCACCCATGAAAAGCATAGTGGCAGCGAGAGACTGAACCGCGAACTTTGCGTAGGGACCGACGGCGTGAAGATCGTCATAGACCCCGAGAAGAAAAACGATCGAAGCGGGCAGCAGGATAGTCAGCAGAGTCTTCAGCGATAAGGTCGACCGCAGGTGGGGTAAATAATGCCCCATGACGATGGCGACGATCACGCTCAACGAAAAAGAAATGAAAATAGCCACACCGCCGAGACGCGGTAGAGGAGTGGAATGTAAATGTCTCTCGTTCGAAGGGGTGGCCACCCATCCGCGCCGGGATGCGACGTCCCGAACGTAGCGCGTCAGGACAAATGAGAAGAAGAGCGACAGGAAGAAGATCGAAAAAAATACGACCGTCAACTGTCCCCCCTCGGCCAATCACGGGCGTCGGCACGTGCCATTTTCATTCCACAGTAGTATTTCAGCAGCCATCGCTGCCTGGTAGTTAGTTAGCGGGTTCCGTCTGCGTCAGTTTTGCGGCTGAGGGTTGATTGCGAATCTAGCAGCCTTCTAGACCAGGTTTCAATTCCCCGCGGTGATAAACCTGTGGAAAACTGGAATACATTGAATGTCTCGCGAGAAATGGCGTGGGCCATTGTGCTAAACTTTGCTGCGATCCTTCTTCCACTAGAGGCCTGTAATGGAGTTCGGCAGACTCATCAGTTTTGCCCGCAGCGGTAGCCTGTTTGCAATTGCCGTCGTTCTGTTGATCGGTTCGGAATCCAAGGTGTTGGGGCAACAAGCGCCCGCATCTTCACCTGCGCAAAGTACCCCGTCCGCGGAAAATACCCCATCCGAGTTACCCCCTGTCGAGCCGATCTCCCACGCTGCAATTTCGAGTACGTCCGGCAGTACTGATTCGCCAAAGCCTGCCGCGAGCTCCGCTTCAACGGACTCAGCCACTTCCGCCGATGAGCCTTCTTTACCCCGGTTGGGACCCGGTGATCTGCTTGAGGTTAGCGTCTACAACGTCCCAGAACTCTCCACCAAGGCGAGAGTTGGCAATTCGGGGGACGTCTATCTTCCTTTAATTGACTATGTGCACGTTGCGGATCTCACTGTAGAGGAGGCGCAGGCGTTGATCGAGAAGCGACTGGAAGATGGCGGCTTTGTGCGCGGCGCGCACGTCACCATCTTTCTGGACGAATCTGCCTCGCAGGGAGTGACAATTCTGGGAGAAGTGGTGAAACCAGGAATTTATCCAGTGCTTGGAGACCGCAAGCTGTACGATTTGATCTCGGCGGCAGGAGGGTTTTCTGCGGCGGCCGGTCGGAAAGTCAGCATCGTCAGGCAGCATAGTACTTCTGGACCAATTACGGTCAATCTCCCACGGAATCTAGCCGACGACTTGCAAGACAATGTCGAGATTCGACCGGGAGACACGATCTCGGTGCCTCGGGCGCCGATTATCTACGTGGTGGGTGACGTTGGACGTCCAGCAGGTTTGCTTGTCGATAACGGCACTTTGACCGTGTTGCAGGCACTAGCGCTGGCGGGTGGGACGAACCACACTGCGAAGCTGGGCGGTATCCGCATCATCCACAGGGGTCCCGCGGGAATGACCGAAACGCGGGTGCCGCTGAAAAAGATGCTGGAGGCCAAGGCCCCCGATGTAACCCTGCAGGCCGACGACATACTGTTCGTGCCCCTCAGCGGAGTCCGATCCGCGGCCGCGACAGGCCTTAACGCGGCGATATCCGCGACAGCAGGATTGGCCATTCTAGCCGTCCACCCTTGAGCTAAACGGCGTGCAATTGTTTACGCGGCTAGGTCTGCTTCGTGACGCTCCGGCTCACTCAAGAGCCGCTGCAGGACGCGAATATATCTCTCCGCACTTTGGCGACGAGAAAACTTGCGGATGATGTAATCCCTTCCGTTCTGCCCTAACTCGCGTGATCTTTCGCGATTCGCATTCAGGAAGCAGATCGCATTCGCGAGGGCGCCGCTGTTTCCCGGCTCAACCACCAAGCCGGCTCTAGCTTCCTCCAGAATAGCTCGCGCCTGACCATCCACTCCCAGAATCACCGGCCGGGCACACGACATGAACTCCAGCATCTTCGTGGGGATGACGGTCTTAAACACGTCCGTTTTCTTGAGCGGAACCAGGCAAACATCCGAGGCGCAGATGTATGCAGGAATTTTCTCGCGGGGCTGCTGATCGATGAATCTTAGATTACTTAGCGCACGTTCTCGCGCCAGCTCCACGATACGCTGCTTCTCTGCCCCTTCTCCCACCACCAGAAAGATTATTTCGGGATTCGCATCTTGCAACTGCGCGGCGGCAGCAATGACCGTTTCCAGTCCATGGGCCATTCCCATCGTACCGATATAAGCGGCCACGAACTTCCCCTGTACGCATAATTCCTGGCGCAGGGTTGCCCCAGCGTCCGGTGAGAAAAGTTGCGTCTCGACTCCGTTTTCGATTACAGAAACCTTCTCGCGCGGCATTTCCCAGTGTTCAACCAGATAATCTTCAAAAGCAGCTGTCACCACCACCACCCGATCGGCCGAGCGGTACAAGAAACCGGCGATCTTCGCCAGAGTCTTGTTCAAGGGCGAATCAGCGTTGCCGAGCCCGACGGCTGCCAGCGACTCCGGCCAGAGATCACGTACTTCGAAGACGAAAGGGACGCGCTTCCACCGCGCTACCCACCAGCCGGAGAGTCCGACCAACAACTGTGGTGAGCTCGCTATCACTACATCTGGACGCGACAAGAAAAGACCAGTGCTCGCGGCTGAAATGCAAAAAGAACTGTAGTTCAACATCCGCTCGTAGGCTTTGCGGTTGGGAAAAGGAAGAAGCCAGGTACGGACAACTTTCACCCCGTCGACTCTCTCGTGCCCTACCAGTCGCCTGAATCGTGCGCGATATTCAGCGGGCACGACTCCCGTAGGATGATTGGGGAAGCCCGTCAATACGGTAACCTCATGGCCCATGCTGGCCCAGTGGCGCGACAATTCCGCTGCTCGTGCAGCCGGCGCACCCATCTCCGGGGGAAAATACTGCGAGATGTAAAGAATCTTCATGCGACCGATCGAGATTTCAGGATGATGGCATTCACGAAGCTTGATCGAGGTCGCTAGAATCTGTCGCATCGGCGCTAGTGAAAAGCGTCTTTACTGCCACGGGCCGCCCCAAGCACCGTGACTCCTCAAGGGCGAAGGTCGCCTGCATCGCGCTCACAATTTCGCGAAATGGAATGGGAGACTCCGTGCCGTTTCGAATCGACGCAACGAAAGCCTCCCACTCGCCGCGATGTCCTTTGTCCTGTCGCAGAAGCGATCGAAATAGGCGCTTCTTGCCTCCACGGACCAGTTCCAATCGTCGGAAGTCTTCCAGCACGGCCACATTGCCTCCGCCGAAAACTTCAATCCGTTCTTTGGAAAAGGATTTGTCGCCGTTTGCCAGATAGCTGATCGTGCCCTGGGAACCATTAGCGAAGCGCAGCGAACACACCACGTTATCGTTGCTGTACCGACCGGGATTCGGCAGACTGCGCGTTTCAACTTCCCGGGGTGACGAGCCCGTCAGGAAGCAGAGGAGATCCACAAAATGGCAAACCTCTCCCAGTATGCGGCCTCCGCCTTGCGTCGGATCATTCAACCAATGGTCTGCAGGAAGGAAGCCTGCATTCACACGGTAGTGAAGCGCGAGCGGTTCGCCCGCTTGCTGCAAAAAGCTCTTCATCCGAATGGCGAGCGGAGCAAAACGTCGATTAAAGCCGACCATGAGAAGACGGCGAGGAGAAACCGAATCATCGCAAGCTGTGACAATCTCCCGCAATTCTGTTTCATTCAGGCATAGGGGCTTCTCGCAAAAAACATGCTTGCCCGAGGCTATCCCGGCGATGACTTGCTCCGAGTGGAGATGATGGCGAGTCGCAATCACAACCGTGTTCACGGCAGGATGTTTGAAAATCTCTTGCTCATCTGTAGTGCAGGACCGGAATCCAAATTTTGTCGCAGCATGATGCGCGTGAGAACCCCCCGCTGCACTGATCACCACCATCTCAGCGCCAGTTCGTTCGATTGCGGGCAGCAGCGTGCCTGTCGCGAAGTTGCCGGCCCCGAGAAGGCCGATCCGAACGGCTTGATGGCTGGCGACCGGCCGGTCAAACGTCCTCAAATCCATCTGACGGCTGTCATCAGCTGCATCCGGGTATGTGATCAGGACGCCAAGAAACGCCTCATTCTTTTTGCCTGTGATCAGATCATAGGCGGAATGCGCCTGCGCGATCGGGAAGCGGTGCGTGATTAAGGGACGCAGATTCAGTTTTCGGCCTTTCTTCGGATCGGCGAGAAGCTTGAGAAACGCTTCCATATTTCGTGTCTCTGTCCAGCGCACGTAGCCAATGGGATAATCGATTCCCTTCAGCTCATACGCTGCGTCGTAACGACCCGGACCATAGGAGCGGGAGACACGGAAGTCGAGCTCTTTTTCGTAGAAAGGTCTCCGCGGTATATCCATGGCAACCGTTCCGACGGCTACGACCACGGCACGATTCCGCGCCACCGCCCCCGCCAGATTCACGGGCTCATTGCTGGCGCTCTGCGCTGCAATGAGTACCGAATCGACGCCCTGCCCGGCCGAGTGCTGCAGGCACAAGTCTCGGAAGTCGGAGGAGGAAGTGCTGACAGCATCGGCTCCTAAATGCAAAGCCAACTCCGTCCGCTCGGCGGAAATATCCATGCCGAGAACACAACAGCCGGCGGCCTTGAGAATTTGCACTGTCAACTGTCCCAGCAAGCCGAGCCCGATCACGGCCACTACATCACCCAGTTTCGCATCGGCGTTTCGCACACCGTGGAGAGCGACGGCTCCGAGCGTGGTAAAGGCAGCTTCTTCAAACGTGACTGTTTCGTAAGGAATTCTCGCGACTAACAGCCGTGGGACACAGGCAAACTCGGCGTGGACCGCATGCCCGGCGCCAGCACATGCCACCCGGTCTCCGGGGTTGAGGTCGACAACACCTTCGCCCACGGCCACGACAGCTCCGGCACTGCTGTAGCCCGGAGCGCCGGGCTGGTCGAGACGACTGCGGACGGCAGACACCGTCGAAAGCAGTCCGTCACGGCCAATCTTGTTGAGAACTTCGCGCACAAGATCGGGGCGCATCCTCGCTTTCTGTAGCAGGTTCTTGCTGGCGAACTCGACGGAAGCTCGCTCGGTGCCCGCGGAAACCAAAGAGGCTGCTGTCCGAACCAGCACGCATCCCGCGAGCAGTTTTGGAGCGGGAACCTGCGCCACTGTGATTTCCGCACTGCGTGCATCCTGAAAAACTTGTTTCATACTGTTAGCACGCTCACCGCGGACCGCTGCGTTCTCACCGTACGCAAGTTCTTTCCGGAAAGACTGACGCGATAAATCTCAGACTCCTGCGCCGACGCCCGGTCGGATTCATCGTGCCATACGACGATTTCGTCGCCCCGTGCCTCGAGCTTGCATTGTTCGTGCGTGAGAACGAGCGTTACCAGTCGCACGGGCAATCGGGATCGGGTTGTGTAAACCAGGGAAACGGCGGGCTGAAGATCACCGTACGTGGGCGACTCCCAGCCCAGCAGCCGAGTGTCCGATTCAGCGACGTCATACACCGAGGTTCTGTCCGTCGTGAAGTTCATCTGCTTCCCTGCCCGTATGACGGCAGCACGTCCCGGAGCGCTGGAAAAAATGCTCCAACGAACTTGGGACTGGTCCAATGCGAACGCAACTTGAAAAGGCGAGTCAGAGATTTCGAATGGCAAATCAGCGGCCAACCAATGCAAACGCACGTCGTGCTCGCCGACTCCCTCAATGTCATCCACAATCGCCCACCCATAGGCGCCCAGCCACTGCACGAACCTGCGATGCGTCACGCCAAGAGTACGGTAACCATCATGCTCACCCTCAAACCGGTCTGCAGAGGCGTTCTTGTCCGACGCGTACACCTGACCCGACGCTTGCGCCCAGTCGAGCCATAGAAACCGGCCAGCTCGGCGCATCTGATCTTGATGGTCAACTGTGACTGTGTTATGAACCGCAGTCCCCGCGAGTCCATTATTCCACGGGATCGCTCCGTTGTAGAGATATGTTCCAGCGTCGCGCGCCAGGTTAACGCCCTGCCACCACAAATCCACATGCAACTGATCTGCCTGAAATGGCCGGCGGGTATAGCGCCCGGCGCGAATCAGCGCCCAGGATTTTTCTTCGCCCAAACGGAAGTATCCGGTTTCAGTAGGAGAGGAAACCGCGGGAACTGTTCGTTCCACGGCGGCAGGCTTTCCGCCGAGCCAGAGTGCAGCCTCATCCCACGGCCCCGGCCTGAGCCCTGGGCGATTCAGAACGCCAGCGCCCAGCTGCATCAGGGGACGGAAATCCCGAGACGAGCCAGAGGTTAGAGGAAGGATTAGGCTGCCGTCGTTGGAGCCGTAGTTCGGCGCGAACCCACTGACGGGATCTACGTACGTGCGTAAGAAATCGTAGGCGGCCCGCGTACGCTTGTGAATTTCTTCGTCAAGCGGAAAGCGATGAATCTCGGCCAAGCGCAGGGTCCACAGCAGCAGATGCAGAATCATGCGCTGGTAGTTGAAGGAATACTGCTGAGAAACCCCATCAGGAGTGATCTGGTCAAGAACCGCTTCCCGGAGCAGGTGCGCCCCAAGATTCTGCCAGACCTGCGCCTCTCTCAACTCTGGATAAAGCGTACCCGCGGTCCACAGGCCAACAGCTTCGCTAATCAAATGGTTGCTGCGCTGGGATCGGGCGTAGCCAAGGGTTTGCGCAGTTCGCCAGGCATGAGCAGCGATCATCGAGATGAGCCGAGCAACGCGTTCGTCCGTGGTTGACGGCGAATGGATGAAAGCATGCAACGCAAACGACCATGCCAGAATGCGTAAGGAGCATTCCTGCCCGCAAATCCAGAGTGGACCATCCATCGGTGGACTGTGGCGAGCCCAGTCTTCCATCGCAGTCCAGAATGCTTCAGGAAATTTCTCATCACCGCTGAGAGCGTAAGCCCGAACCAGAGGATAGACGAACAAGAATCGGGAGGGCTCAAGAATAAACTTCAGATCTCCGTACTCCGGCGAGGCGAACCGCATCCGCGTCCAGGATCGCTCTGGTGAAACGCTCTGGCCGGTGACGAGATTACGGAACCAGTTTGGCGGCAATCCGCAGGGGAACGACAACTGGCCGAAGAACGGCAAGTTCCCGGCAAGAATTCGTTGAGCTTCGTTAAGAACAGACTCCTTGCCCTCGGGCCCGATAATGCTTTGAATGCTAGCGCCCAACCCCCGGGCCTCACTGAAGAAAAATGGCCGCGTGCCATCCTGGCGTGTAGCCCGTATTTGATCGGCTGGCACGCCGGGAGCGATATGCTCGAGGTCCCACGAATCCCACCCTCGCACAGAATGCATCTTCCATAACATCAGACCGCTTCCGCGTTGCAGTTCGTATTGCATGCGCAGCATGCCGTCGCGCAGGCCAAAGGTACGGCCCACCTGCAGCATGGTATCGATCGATTGGAGGGCCCTACCCATGTAGTGCACCTACTTGGTTGGCCGCGCGAGTCTTCGCAAGCCGTTCTTCCGCCCGATCCTGTAACCACTCGTGCATCACAAAGAATTGATTATCGCGATGGAGATCCGATTGAGGTTTCGCCGAGATCGTGCCTTGATCGAGCCCAGTAATGACCTCCGCAATTTTCTCGACTCCAAAAGCGATCAGCCGATCGCGCAAGTCGCTGAGCGATGCACACTGGGTGTTTTCCGGAAGATCATATCTTCCGAGAATCGGGCCAGTATCAAGTCCCGCGTCCATATAGTGAATGGTGATGCCGACCGGAACATTTTTCAGCAGCGACCACTCTGGACTGCTCATGCCTCGAATTCTCGGCAGCAATGCGAGGTGGACGTTGAGCACGCCGAGACGCGGTACATCCAGCAATGGCTGACGCAAGATATTACCACCGGCGAAAATGATCACATCGGGCGACCACGTTTTGAGACGCGCGATAGCCGCTGCGGAATTTTGATTATGGCAGGTGCTCACAGGAAAGGCATAAAAGACGGCTACCTCATGCATGCTGCGGAACGCCCCTGATCCGTTCTTGAGGAAAGGCTGCAGGTAGGAATTCCGAATTTGTAACTGACTGCCGCTGTGATGCGGAATCAGCTTGGCACGCGTGTAATTCGCGACCCCGCTCAAACCCCACTGTCCGAGCTTACGCAACAAGGTCGCGCGATCCAGGGTTCGAAGAGCAAGAACACCGGCCGGGACATGCCCCAGTTGAGCCATGCGAACCGCCATCGCGCAGGCGGTTTCACTGTACAGACTTGAGCTCAGAATTACGATGCGCATGGCAATGTTGTGAGCATCCGAGCTTCGAATGACGCCTTCAGGCGTTCTTCCAACAGGAGCGCATCGGCGAAGAACTTTGCGCCCCAGCTGATGTAGCGAAGCGGCTGGTAGCGCCCCCAGACTGGAGAAGATCCACTGACTCCGCCGGCAATCCCCGCCCGGCCACGCAGTGGAATCATCTGTTTCAGCATTTCATTCATCTTGAGCGCAGCGTTGAGATAGCGCAGATCGTCCGTCATCTCGAACAGACGTAGCCAGACGCAGGACATTTGCGCGTTCCCGGTGAGACAGGTGAAATAGCCCGAACTCCTAAAGTCGGCCTCGAATGCGCCGGACAAGAATTTGTGAGTCTCGAACTTCCGCAGCAGAATCCAAGCGGGTTTCGCAACCGCCTCGATGGCATCAGTTCGCTTGCGCAGAATCCCGCATTCTAAGACTCCCTGCAAGACATAGGCGATAAAGTGCAGATAGTTCGGATGGCCTCGCAGGTTGATACCATCGACCCAGCCACTCGCTCGGAAGTGTGACAATACCCAATCCAGATGTCTCTCTGCCGCAATGCCGAATTGATGATCCGCGGCTTGCTCGGACAACTCCGCGAGAGCCCACGCTACCATGCTGTAATAGGTGTGCGACGCGTCCTGATAGGCGCCCGGGCCGGACCACGATCCATCCGGCTGTTGCATATGGACGAGCCATTCTCCGGCAGCGAGAGCCGCTTTCAATATTTCCGGACGATTCGTCTCCGCATGAGCACGAACCAATCCCTGCAAGATCTGCCCTGTATTGAACACCGAGGCTTGCTGCGCACTTCCGTGCAGTCCGCCGGGAAACGCACCGGTTGGCATTTGTAGCGAGAGCAGCCACCGTGTTGCCGCTTCTGCCGACGTAACGGCGCTGCGCTCGCCGGTCATGCGCGCAAAATCGTAGAGCGTCGGGATTATGTAACCCGTCACTTCCGGGTAAGACTCCGAATATCCGCTGAGCAGGCTGTAATAAGCCGCGATGCCCCCATCGGGGCGCTGAGCATCGCGAATCCAGCGAAGCAATAGGTTCAGAGTTTCCGTACTGGACCGCTTGGTCGTCGTGTACGAGTACAGATGCTTTTGCTCGAATGTCACTCTGATTTTGTCGGATACAAGTTTTTGTATCAGCGGAACTACGCGCTGCGGCCCGCGCAGCAAGCCCGCTGCTTCGTTCAGCGCCTTTGCGATTTGGCCGATCGTGGCGTTGGTACCTTCGACCTTGCCGAGGGAGTCGATCATCTCCGAACACTTCCCAGTATCTCGCGATCGTCAGGCAGATTCATGCGGTCGCGACCTCTCGTGTTTGAGAGAACTCTTCAGCTCTTTGCTGCGCTCCGGCATCCAGAAAAATTCTCATCCAATTCTCCAGAGTCAGGAATTGCCAGATTTGCATCGACCAATCCTCGGCGCCACTTCGGTGTTCCTCCACAAACCGGCGAACCGCTTCTGGCCGAAACAAACCGCGCTTGAGGATATTGGTTTCAGAGAGAAGGTCATCAACCATCTCCCGCAAATCGTTCGCCAGCCAGTAGTCCACGGGGGCGGCGAAGCCTGCTTTCGGCTGCCGTAGCACTTCGGCGGGCAGAACATCGCGCATCGCACGTCGAAAAATGTGTTTCGTCGTGGGCCGGAATAATCCCTTGAGCTTGAGATCCGGCGGAATATTCCAGGCAGAGAACTCAGCAAGTTCACGATCTAGAAATGGCACACGCACTTCGACTGACGACGCCATACTCATCTTGTCGTTGTAGTTCAAGTTCAAACTCACCATGAAGATCTTGGTGTCGAGATAAAGCATCTGATTCAAGAAGTCCGTGTCGTGCACGGCCTCGAAACTGCGACGGTGGCGAACGGCCGGGTCGGAAGCGCGAAGCTGATCCTGAACCTCTGCCGTGTACAAACTCATTTTCTGTTCTGCGTCGAGATAGGTGCAGTTGCGAATGAAACGGTCTTCGGGATTGAGCGATGCGCTGCGAGCCATCTTCTTCGCCAGGCGCACGCTTCCCTTCATCACCGTGCCCCGCATGCTGGGCAACACATCCAGGCTGGCCTCGAGTCCACGTCGAATAAACCCGGGCATTCTGTGATACGCGCTCGCCCAGCGATGCGCGGCGTGTTTGCGGTATCCGGCAAACAGTTCGTCTCCGCCAACACCCGAGAGCAGAACAGTAGCCTGCTCGCGCGCCTCGCGGCAGACCAGATAGGCGGTAATGATTGCCGGGTCAGCGGTGGGCTCGTCCATGTGCCAGGTAAGGCGAGGTAACAGACCGGCCACATCCGGCTCAACCACGATCTGCTGATTCTCGCAGCCCAACTGCCGCGCCAGCCGGGCCGGCACATCAGGATCATCCAGCGTGGTTTCTCCAACCCTGTATTTGCGCGGGAAGGTAATCGTATAAGTGCGAACGGGCTGCTTCGTCGAGCGGCACATCATCGCCACGATGCTGGAAGAATCCAAACCTGCGCTGAGAAACGCACCGATGGGAACATCGCTCACCATTTGAGCTTCCACCGACTGACGAAAACGCTCGCGAACCTCGTCAGCCAAGTCGGCTTCGGAACGTGAGTAGTGCGTACCAGCTGGTGGAAAACTCAAATCCCAATACTGTCGAATCTTCAATCCGCCGTCGCGAAATGTTGCGCAATGCCCAGCAGGAAGCTTATAGATCCCCTGGAACATCGTCTTAGGATCCGGAACCCACAGAAAAGTCAGATATTGATGCAGCGATTCCAGATCGAGCTTGGAATCCATTTGCGGCGCTTGGAGGATGGCTTTCACTTCCGACGCAAAAGCCAACTTGTTCCCCTGGTGAGAGTAGTAAAGGGGCTTTACTCCGAAATGATCACGCGCTAAAAACAGTTCGGGCTTGCCTGAACGCAGATCACAGACGGCGAAGGCAAACATCCCTTTAAGTTTTAGAACGCAGTCTGCGCCTTCTTCCTCGTACAGGTGGAGTACAACTTCCGTATCGGTTTTGGAGGAAAAGCGATGGCCTTTGCTTTGCAGTTCGCGGCGCAGTTCGGCGAAATTGTAGATTTCGCCGTTGTAGGTAATCCAGATTGTGCGGCCTTCATTACACATCGGCATGTGACCATCCGCCGATAGATCGAGAATAGCCAAGCGGCGGCTGCCGAGACCAACGTAAGAGCCATCGGGAAATCTTCTCTCCCACAGACCTGAATCATCGGGACCGCGGTGTGCCAAGACGTGCGTCATCCGCCCGAGTACTTCCCTGTCCCCACAGTTCACGAGTCCGGCAATCCCACACATTTTTGAACTGGCCCTTCGTCCCTTAAACTTCAGTTCTGTTACGTTTCAGTTCGTAGATCTTGGCCTTGGTGTGAAACATCTGAACCGCTTGAAATCCGCAATAAATCAGCCCGGGCACCCCATCAAGAAACCCGAAGCGCAAGACATAACGATACAGGAAAAGTAGCACCGGAGAACCCGGCACAGCAAAGAGTTTGCGCTTCAGCCAACGCCGACGCTGAGCCTGCGTGCCGAAGAGCGAAGGCGGCAAATCCTTGTCGTCTCCACTCTGCAGCAGCACCCGCGACTCCCAGTTGGAGTACTCATCATGCTTCTGGATATAACGCGAGAGCGATTCCACATTGTGATGAATCAGCGGATGACCTAATCTTGCCGTCGCACCTTCAACGACGACGTGTTCATGCACTTCCATATCCGCCATCGAGGCATCCTGATCTCTAAGGCGGCATTCAAAACGTCCCTTGCCTCGGCGAAATAGAGCAAGCTTCCACAAACTGACATCGCCGTAGCGCAAAGCACGCCCGAGAAACCATGTGCGAAGCCTGATTAAGCAGCCATTGATGGCTGGATTCTGAATGGTTGAACGAATTTCTTCCGCGAGATCCGGTGTGAGCACCTCGTCGGCATCGAGCAACAGAATCCAGTCGTTCGCGATCGGCAACTGATCCATGGCCCATTGCCGCTTCTTGGGCCATCCACCTTGATAGTGAAACTGTACGACCTGCGCGCCGTAGGACCGTGCAATCTCCACGGTATCGTCCGCGCTCTGCGAGTCGATTACGTATACCTCGGCAACATCCCTCAGTGCCTCAAGGCAGCGAGGAAGATTCTTCGCCTCATTCCGGGCCGCAATAATTACGGTCACGGGGATCCTACGCGTGCAGCGCGGATTAGCCAGCTTTCGGATCTCTTCCACCTTTTCCATTTCGCTACCGCTTAACTCGAAAGATTCTGCTGGCACCAGTTCTGCAAAATGTAAAGAGACCAGGGGCGAGACCAAGACGTCCGGCCGTTAAGAAAATCTTCCCACACCTTATACGCCGCCGTTTTGTTGATGAGCGAGCTTAGAGCGCCGTCCCCAATCCTGCGCAACGATTCTTCCACCACTGGACGCAACGCGTCCCGTAGCCAGTGCTCGAAGGGTAGAGTGAAGCCTCGTTTCGGTCGATGAACAACCTGATCTGGAAGTTCGCCCCGGAGCGCTTTGACCAACAACGGCTTCGGCGTTCGCGAATCCAGCTTCCATGATCCCGGCAGAGCCAGGACGCTTCGCGCCAGTTGGTGATCGATCAAGGGCACGCGCACCTCCAAACCGTGCGCCATGCTCATGACGTCGGAGTCCCGTAACAGTGTGTTGAGCATGTAACACCGCGCCTCGAGATAGGAAACGCGGTTGATTGGGTCCAGGCCCTGGGCGCGGGTTAGATTCTCGATCAAGGGTTTTTCCGAGCATGCGAAAGCGGCAGATCCGGCTTTTCCCTCGACCGATAATACCAATTCGTTTAATTGATTCGGCGGGAACAGCATGCGCGACAGAAAATAAGGATGAATGATTGTCGTGCCATTGCGGGCAAGGACCGCGAACTTGCGATTCTGGTCGGTAGCCGGCGCGAGTGCTGTAAAAATACTTGTCAGTGGGCCTCGGACTGATCCTGGCATCCACTGCCACGCGTCGGCAAATCGTTTCATCCGCGGCACGGTACGGAAACTCGAATAACCGGCGAATATTTCATCACCGCCCAATCCAGACAGGGCAACTTTAACACCGGCTGCGCGCGCTTTCTCCGAAACAAAATACGTATTGATACCGTCGACAGTGGGTAGGTCCATCGCGTGTATAGCGGGATCGATCGCGGCAAATAGGTCTGCCTGAGAAACCATGATTTCGTGATGATCGGTACGGAATTGATGCGCGACCGCACGCGAATATTCAGCCTCAGAATAATCCGCTTCTCGAAATACGATAGAAAATGTGCTCGGCTTTACACCGTTTTGATTCAAAATGCCGACCAAAGCACTGGAATCGATCCCGCCAGAGAGGAAGACTCCCACCGGCACATCACTTACCAGTTGCATGCGAACTGACTCATCGAGCATTTCCGCGACCCGCGTTTCGAGTTCGCAACGACGCTGCGAGTTGCCGCCGTGGCTATAACCGGCGGATTGAGCAATTTCTGAGTCAACCAGATCCCAGTATTGTGTCTGGTTCACGCGTCCGTTGTCCCAAGTGAGATGGTGGCCCGCTGGAAGTGCACGTACACCATCGATCAAGGTGTTGGGGTCGTAGACGGATCCGAACATCAGGTAGTTCAACAAGCCTGCGGGATCAATACGCCGCGGCACAAGACCGGTTCCAAGCAACGTCCGGACCTCGGAGGAAAACAGGAAATACTGATCCGACTGGTAGTAATAGAGCGGCTTGATTCCCATGGGATCACGAGCTGCGAACAGGTGGTGCTGCTGCGCATCCCAGATCGCAAAGGCAAACATGCCGCGAAATTCATCAAGGCACTTTTGTCCCCAGTGCGCATAGGCTTTAAGAACTACCTCAGTGTCAGAATGACTGCGGAAATGCTGACCAGCTTGCTCCAACTTTTCGCGCACCTCGCGAAAGTTGTAGACCTCTCCGTTGTAGACGATCCAATTGCCGGTTGCGGGATCGTGCATGGGCTGGTGCCCTAGAGGCGACAGGTCCAGGATTGCAAGGCGTCTGTTTCCTAGGCCGACTTCGACATCCCCCAAAGCAGAATCGTGCAGGGTGACTGTGCCTCCGTCATCCGGCCCCCGATGAGTGAGCGATCGAGTGGCACGCTTCAGCACTTCGGCGTCCACCCGCGCGTTAAGGCCAATGATGCCGACGATTCCACACATCCGCAGCGTCGCTCCTTGGGTGTTTGGATCATCTTACGTGAAACATCAGTGATCTCTAGCCACGAGGCGCCTAGCCAGCACCAGTAGTGCTTCCACGTGATTATCCCAACTGAAACTAAGCGATCGCATCAGCCCCGCTTTCTGCATCGAAGTTCTCTGTTTGCCGGATTCGACGACTTGCAGAATGCGTTCCGCCAGTGCGTCGGGAGAAAAGCGGGGGAAGTATAAAGCAGTATCTCCGCAAATCTCCCGATGCACGGGCAGATCTGAGGCAATCACGGGAAGTCCGCTAGCCATCGCCTCAACCAGCGGGTGAGCGAAAGTTTCGGCATAAGCAGGAGTGGCATAGATATCGCAATGCTGGTAAAGGTGGTGCAGAGCCGCATAGGGCACCGTGCCCAACTCGACCACTTCCTTACCGAGGTCGAGCAGCCGGACCAAGTCTGCTGCAATTTCTGCCTGATAACTTCCGGGATTTTCCTTCGAGGCCAGTTTGCAAGTGAGGACCAGGCGGACTGGCTGCGGACGTAGCTTCGCCTTTAGAATTCCGACCGCGCGAATAAGAGTTTCAAAATTCCGATAGTAATTGTAGTGGCTCACGAACAAGATGCGGACAGCGCCTTCCAGGGCGTCGACCCGCGATTGCACCGCTTGCGGCAGTGGGAACCCCGCACAGAAAAAAGTATCTCGATCGAAGCCATGGTGAATAGACACTACATCCTTCCCAGTCCACTGCCGTAAGTCACCAGCAAACGCTTCGCTGGGTGCGACCGTGCAATCCGCGTGATGCACCGACCATCGAGCAAGCCCGCCTTTTACTTTGGTGTCGATCCACAAACGATAGTCCCCTCTGTGTCGGATATCGCGCAGAAAATCTGCTGACGTATACAAAGCATTCCGGCTGAGGAGAATCTGTGGTACGGGCGAGCGGAAGAGCGCAAAATTTCCCGTAGATAGCAACACGTCTGCTCCGGAGCGACGTATGTGGCGGGGCAAATCGCGCTGTTCATACCAGAATCTTCTGGCAGAGCTACCGTCGTACGAATCATTCAGAACCGTGACCCGAGTTGATTCCACCATCTCGCCGCGCAGCATCTCGCCAACCAGTAATGTTGTTCTTACATTGTCCCGATTCGCCAGCCGCGGCAATACATTGCGGACGTAGGTGAGGCCTCCACCTGCACTGGCTGAGAGCGCGTTGATGAATAGATGAATCATTCTCGGACCCGGACAGGGGCAACGGCAATCGCGACTAGACATTTTCAGCGGACGAGATTCGCAGCATATTGCGAAGCAGTCTTCGCCGATTGCTCCACCATAGGTCGACCAGGCCAGATAAGGAAAACCGCATCTCCGGTGCGGAGTATCGAGCTTCGATCTCCCTTCGCCAGAGCAACGATGGATGATCACATCGGCTATCGACAACTCCAGCGCATGGCGAGAAGCAGTACCGATGATAGCGTCGTATCATTGCCCAGGCTCTTGGATCGACCGCACTCCACTCGAAGGTCCAGGCGAACGCATCGACAGGTTTCTTTGTCCACGAGGCAAGCTTGCGAGCGCTCTCCCCGATCTCCAGTTCCAAAGTCTCGGGCGAGAGTCCGATCAACCGCTCATGCGTAAGCGTGTGGTTTCCGATCGCATGCCCTCGATCGGCTAACTCCGCAATCTGGGCAGGATTCATCGGCTTCCAGTCCTCCCATTTTTCATCGCCGGGTTTCGAGTCGGGATTAATCCTCGTACGGTAAAAGGAGAGAGCCTGGCCGGTCGTCGCGGATTCCGCGAAGGCGGGCACAACGAAAAATACACCGCGCCCTCCGAAAGACTCAAGCAGCGGAGCCGCGACCGCGTAATTGCTCTCTCTTCCGTCGTCAAATGTAAACAGGATTGGGGGCTTGGCGCTCGCCATGTCATCTCGACGATGTTCCCAAAGTTTGGCGAAGCCCTCCAGATTCGTGATCGTAAAGTATTGGGACGCCGATCGAAGTTGATCGCGAAACTGCGCTTCTAAAGAGATCGGCGTTTCGTGCATCGCGACCACGAGTCCGTACGGTCGGCGTTTGAGCCTCTGGAGATACAAAGCCAACGCATCCGCACGCACCAGGCTGGCCGCCTGAATGAGAAATGCACGAGCTTGGCTTCTGATGTTCATTTCGACGCACTCTAAATCAGCCCGTCGCCGTCTGCCGGCACAGGGTACCAATCGTGAGTTGGTAACAGCCCAGCTTTGTCCAGAAACCAACCGGTTGGAGAATCGAAAACACGCCGCTGAAACCCTCGCTCGCAGAATAATTTTTGCTGGATCAAATTTTGGCTGCGCAAGACGATCGTATCGACCGTTTTCCGATAGCGATCGATGAGGGCTCCGACAATCCGCAAATACTCGTCGGCCGGAACTTCGGGATAAACATCGAGCAGGTTGAGAGTCTTGATCTGGTAGCGATATCCTCGGATCCGTTGGTTCACGGTCACAAGCACCTGCCGGTCCGGCTTGCGGCCGCGAAAAGCAAACGCCGCCACGCTTGCGTCTTGGCCGGAGAAATAGCGCCAGCGGATGTAAGCTGAATCGCGCATCGCAGTCAGCTTCGCGCAAGAATCTTGAACAACAACGTCGTTTACCTGCTCTGCAGAAGTAAGAAGTTCGAGCGCGTTGGAGATACTGCCTTCGATTTTCAGTGGCCGGAACAGCGCCAGCAATTTAGAGACAGAAGTACCGGCCACGCGCGAGAGCAATGCACTCGGATGCCGCCGATGCGCGAACTCCTCTGCTACAGGCGGCCAGTGAAGCACGCCGAAAAACTCAGCGTCGGAATGTGGGATGGGACTCCCACCCGCGGCCTTCCACAGAGCAGCGGCTTCCGCGTTGGCCGAAGTCCCGAAAAGAGGCCACTGTTTTGCCAGCCGGGAATACTGCAAGAAAATGCGCCCTCCCTGACCGCGATAACGTTCGTCGACATAGAACGAACTGGAGCCCATCAAACGTATCTTCCGGCTCTCGCAACAAAAATCTTGCGGACTGCACAAGATGCATCCCACGAGTCGGTCCGCCGAGCGCAGGCCGAAGCCCAGCGGATCTTGGGGCTGGCGTGCCGGATTTTCCAGCAAGAACCAGCGGAGATGTCCTTCCACTGGATCTGTGGCTCGGCCTGACTGAGCCGCAACAAAACGGGCTAGCTCGGCAAGATCTTTCTCAGAAAGAGTAAAGAGGTCCGCGCGTGTCGCTCGCAAGATGGGAGTTCCAGCCGTCATCGAGCAGCATCCTGGTAAATATTTATCAGCCTCCGAGCCTGATGAGACAAGGTTAGTGAGTCGAGGACTGTTCGCCGCGCGGCTTCGCCAATTCGTGCCCGCAGTTCAGAGTTTCCCAGCAAGACTTGCAGACCCTGCACGAGTTCCTCCAGACCATCGACCGGAATCAACCACCCGTTAATGCCGTGACGAATGATCTCGTCGATGCCCTGTCCCCAGCATCCGATTGCTGGCTTACCACACGCCATCGCTTCCAGATAAACACATCCGAGCCCTTCGTAGCGGCTAGGCAAAACAAAAACTGTGCATTCTTGCATGGCTTTCGCCACTTCCGCGCGGCTTCGGCGTCCCAGAAAATGAATGCGGTTGCTGATGCCCAGGTCTCCTGCCAGACTGGCAAAACGATCTCGATCGGCGCCTTCTCCAATCATGTGGCACTGCAGATCGGGATGCAAACCCCTTACTCGACTAACGGCTTTCAGCAGGAGTTCATGGCCTTTCCCGGCCAGCAGATTTCCGACGATTAAGATCGAAGCTGATCCCTTCCGAACTGGGCCCGGCACAAAGAGATCGGGATCAGTCCCGTTGTAGATTACTTCAGCAGCAACCGGCTTGCCGATCCCCTCCGCCAACAAACCTCGCACTTTCTCACTAATGCAGATGGTCTTGTGCGCGCTCGTGTAGACGTGCAGTGAAGTTTTCCGGCGCCACCGGGCCGCGATCCCATTTTCAAAGCAGCGATTGAATACGTCCAGGCCATGAATCGTTACTACAAACGGAATGCCCAGGTGACGCGAGAGAAACGCAGCGGCATGGCCGCATGGCAAGGCTGCATGCGCATGGATTACGCTCACGGGCCTACGCTGATGAAGCTGCCGAACTCTGTTTAGAAGGACTGCCCCTAGAAACTTCCCTGCGCTCGATAGCCCGAAGTTTCCCGGGACCTGTGGATACCGAATCCATTCAGCAGGAGAGGAGTGGCTCGATTTCCGAGTGGGATGATAAATCGAGTCGACCGCGAACACGGAAGAAGCTACGCCGTAGTCCTGAAGCTGGCGGAGGGCCTCCGCCACAAAGCAGCCGCTCACTTCGTCGCCATCGGAGGGATAAAAGGGCGTGAGCGTCAGAACGTGCAGCTGTGACGGTGAACTTTTCTCCACTATTTTTCCGTTGCGATCCGAGGCCAGATACGCAATGTCTGAAGTTACCTGCTCTCACTGGTCTCTGTCGAGCGCTCCAAAATCAGGTCCGCGAGGCCGGCGATCGTTACGAAGCGCGAATCCTGCAGATCGCGATCGGAAAACTGCATGCCAAATTGCTGCTCGATTTCCGTGACGAACTCCACCACCTCCATCGAGGTAAGCCATCCCGCCTCGAAGTAGTCCTTGTCCAGAGCCGTTTGGCTTGCTTGCGCACCGATATTTCCCCGGCTCACAAACCAGTGCTTGAGCCATTCCTGAATCGTTTCTCTCATCCACTACCTTTCGATGGCCACGCAGCGTGCGGGCGAACCGTCGCAGCCCTTCAACTTCAAGGGCATCACGATCAGTTCCACCTCCGACGCAGTCAGGGATTTCAGGTTGGTAAGATACTCCACAAGCACCATTCCGGCTCCCAAAAGAATTTTGTGATTGGGAGAGTCTTTCGAAGTCCCGCGCGAATGGGCTGGATTATCCGGCGATGGCGTATCCATGGCGACGAGCCGCACACCATTTTCCACGAGCCATTGCGCGGCGTTCTCCGAAAGAAATGGATATTCGTTATAGAACTTCATATTGCCAAAATATTCCGACCATCCAGTCCGCAGAATCAAGCGGGCTGGTATCTTGTCCCCGAGTTTTTCTTTAAGCTGGGCAACGTCGATCGACTGCAAAGCCTGGCATCCGGTGAAATCGACCACCGTGGCCGGCCCGATGAGCACATCCAGAGGCACTTCGTCGATCGTCCTACCATTTGGTATGAAATGCCGGGGGGCATCCGCATGAGTGCCGATATGCGTACCCAATACAATCTTCCGTGTCTCCCGGCCTTCGATCCCGTGTCGACCAAGAATTGTGATCTCGACCACGGGATGCCAGTGCGTGGGAAAAGTCATCATGCCTTCTTCAATGGGCAAGGAAAGATCAATAATTTTCATATGTGATTTTCAGCGCAGGCCTTCAAGTGTAGATCATCAGTGCATTACGGCAGCGCTCTCAGCCGAAGACTTGCGGCGCATCGGCGTCGAGCCCACCTGCAGCTTTTCTGCAACCAGTTCGCGGATGCGAGCCTTCTGTATCTTGCCGTTCGAAGTTCGGGGCAATTCATCAATCGCAATGTATCGGGCAGGTTGCTGATGCTGCGCCAGATTACCTCTTGCATGAGCGACCACCGACTCCAGGATGGAATCCAGTTCAATGCCATCGTCGAGCTTCAGAACCGCGACGATGTCTTCGCCGTAGAGCTCATGCGGAATGCTTACGGCAGCCGCTTCTGAAATGCCGCTAACCTGCATGAGCACTTCTTCGATGGCCGCAGGACTGATGTTTACGCCTCCGCGGATGATGACGTCTTTCTTCCGGCCGGTGATGGAGAGCGAATTCCCAGCATCAAGGATGCCTACATCGCCTGTCGAAAACCACTGTGCAGCATCTGCTTCCAACAAGCGGCCGTCGGCATCCAGGTAGCCAGCCATTAGATCAGGAGTTAGAATCTGCACCTCTCCTTCAATGCCTTGAGCAACCTCTTCTCCTGCGTCGTCGGCGATTCGTAGGGTTACTCCAGGAAGGGCTTCGCCAACGTAGCCCGGGCCGCCATGCGCAACTGCGGAGCGGGCTGTAACGAAGAGGGTCTCCGAGAGACCGTAATTCTCAACCAGACTAACACCATATCGCGATTCAAACTCATCCTTAACCTTTAAGGCAAGTGGCGCGAAACCGACAAAAACGTGGCGAATGGAAGCGCGGCAGAACTCCTCGCCGGTACGGCCCCGGTCCATTCTCAGCATGATCGACAACACGGTGGGAGCCATCCACAACGTATTCGCGTTATGGGCCTTTGCCTTCTCCCAGAAATGCAGGCTCGACCGCGCATCGAATACGTGATCCACCACAACGCTCGCCCCGCACAGGAATGGCAGAATGAGAAGGTTGTAGAAACCACCCATGTATGCCATCGAAAGCGCCAAATAAAAACGGGAGTCCTGGTCGATGCCTTGCGCTGCAGCAAATGCCGTGGCGTTGCGAAACATTCGTCCAAGCTTGTGCGCCAGTCCCTTGGGCTTCGCCGAGGTGCCCGACGTATACATAATCACAATCAGGTCATCGGGATCTGCTGTTTCCAGAGGGACAAATCCGCTTGCTTCCGAGAGGTCGCCAATCCTGATCTTGTCCGAGGCGATCGAGTTCTCGATTGCTTCGTGCGCCGTGAGCAAGCCCACCACATTTTTGTGGAATTCTCTGATGGATTCTGTACTCGAAGCGCTTGCCACTACCAGCACAGGCTTGGAACTGGTTAAGATGAATTCCGATTCGTTCTTACTTAGCGCCGGGTTGACGGGGACGATGACAGCACCGAGATAAATACAGGCAAAATATAGAATCGCCAGTTCGCAACAATTCGGGAGCATCACCCCAATGCGATCTCCCTTGCGTACTCCTCGCGCGCGAAGCTCCTCCGCCAGGGCGCAGGCCTGCCGATGAAAGTCCCCGTAGGTAATTTCTTGCGCAGTGTTCGCATCGACCAGGAACACTTCGCGCTCGCGGCGAGCCACGATTTCCGTAATCGTCTTGCAAATTGTCATTGGACGACCAAAGAACTGGGTTGTGCTGCCTTCATGAGATTTGAGATGGCTGCCCATCGATCCATCTGGCCACGATAGGCGTGGTTCGGATCGAGACGCAAAATGGTTCGGCCGGGAACATCAAGTTCGAAACGGGGGAAGTGTCCGGAGGTAATCACAATTCCTTCCGGCAACAAAAGCTGATTGATCGAAGCAGAATCGACATAGCTCGGCGGACAAAGCAGCAGCGCAACACCAATTCCTAAGTCAAAATGCATGCGGTCGGAAAAGTCCGCCATCTGCCAGCAATTCTCTGGAACCGCCTGCGGGAGTTCGCCGTGCACGACGACGCTCTTGAAGGTCTCGCAACTATGTTGCAAGAGCCTGCCTTCCGGACTCCCGTAGATCATCAGACAGAAGTCGCCATAACGATGCGCCGCGGTCATAATGACATCTTCCACGTACCTTGCGAAAAGCCGCTTCGAACGCACGGGTAAAATTCTCTCCCCGCCCACCATCTCAATCAAAGATGTGGGCCACTCAGCGGCCCACGCGCCTCCATCCCTGTCATCCAGGAATAGGGGCACGCTACCGCCCGTCATCTTCAGCACCTGCTCCAAAATTTCAAACGAACCGTAAACAACCCTGCCGAGCACAACCGGTCCGTCTGCGAGCACAAGGTCCGCCAAAATCAGATCCGGCGAAGGTGACTCCGAGGCCACGAGCTCCAGCACGGGACGGGCGCGACGCTTGGCGCACGTGACGATCATTCCATCCACCAGTGATTGCACGGCCGAGAGCGAACTACTGATGCTGTTGGCCGAGATGCCGGGCACGGAAAACGAAGTGAGTATTTCCCGTGTCTTTGCTCCGGTCGTTTTCGGCAAGCTGCCGGCCACGCGGTCCAACTTGTCTTCACTCAGATTGACCGGATCGAGTTTGCCCATAGCGACGACGAGCCGTCGCAGTTCGACTCCATGCTTCCGCGCTGCCGCTGCGACTTTGGGCAGGAAAGACGAATGAAACTGACTGCATCCCATCGCCACCGACATCATGTCGTAAAGTTGCATTTGCGACATCAATGGGCCCATAAATTCTTCCGCAGCGTCCATGACATCAAAGAGGTCGATTCCGGTTTTAATGCCAAGATTATCGAAAACGGCCACGGCGATCTCGGTAGGAACGTTGCCGGCGCTCCGCCCTAATCCGTAAAGGGTTGTATCGATGAACGTCGCTCCACATCGAACCGCTTCCACGGCGTTGGCTACTGCGAACTGCAAATTACTGTGTCCGTGGAATCCCAGTTCGCACTCAGAGCGTTCACGCGCTGCGCTGAGATACCTGTGCACGTCTTCGGGGAACATGCTCCCGGCCGAGTCGACGCAATAGACGACATCTGCTCCAGCGGCCGCGCCCGCTCTCGCCTTTTCGCCGAACGCTTGGGCAGAGATGCCATATGTCTTCATGAAATTGAGACAAGCCTTGAGCCCCAATTCTTTGGCGAGGGTCAAGTAAGGGAAGGCGTCTTCGATTTCCGGAGCGTTGTAGCCGATGCGAACAAAATCGAGACCCGCCGACCGCGCGGACCTTAACTGATCAACGGTACCGATTCCAGGAATGAAGAAGCATCCGATCAGCGCGTTGGGGGCGGCACGCTTCGCCGCTTCAATCAGCCTTTCATCCGACGCCGGCATCGCACCTTTACCGGCTTTCGCTGCCCCTAGTCCTATGCCGTGACCCACTTCGATCCATCGAAATCCTAGCCGTCCCAGAACGCTTGCGAGAACTGCAGTGTCATTTTCGGTGAACTTGAAGTCGATCGCGTAGCTTCCATCGCGCAGCGTACACTCCAGAATCTCCACTCGCCGTCCGGAAAGGCTTTGCGGCGTCTTTTCGTCTCTAGTTTCTGCCGAATGCGCCATCCTAATTCTCCGAGACCCTGCAAGGACATCGAGCGTTCATGGAAGTGATGGAGCCAGTATATTACCAGTTCTGACTCTCAGGGTAGCGACTCAACGGAACGTCCTTCACTGCTGCGGCGCGCGCGCGAATCGGACGGCTTGCACCATTCCTTCGGCCCATGCGGCGGGCGCATACGCGTCAATTCGTTCCCGGCTTCTGCGTCCCATTTCCACCCGCAGTCCGGAATTCGATGCCAGCTTCTCCATGGCAAGGGCAAGTTGCAAGGGGTCACCTGGAGAAATGACAAATCCGTTCCAGTCATTCTCGACCAGATCCAACGCGCATCCTGCGACATTTGTAGCAATGACTGGCAAGCCGCAGGCCATCGCCTCGTTCACCACGAGTCCCCAAGGATCACTGTGCGTCGGGAAGATTAATCCATCTGCCAACACATAGGCCGAGGGGAGTTCTTCCCGATGCATAAAACCGAGAAATTGGATGGTCCCGGGAACAATTTTGGAAGCTCGTTCCACTAATTCCTGACGATCCGAACCGTCTCCTACAAACACTAAGCCAACTTTGCCACGGAGCTCAGCTTTGAGCTGGGAATAAGCATCGAGCAAGTCGAAGACTCCCTTCGCCTTCACTAAGCGGCCCACGTAGAGAAAGTATCGTTCGGGAAGATGGTGACGGGACCGCACCTGTGACTCATCCCGACGCGCCACTTCGGCAAATTTTGAGAACAGCGATGTGTCGACGGCGTTGGGAGCGGTAAAGATTCGCTGCTCGCCGATCCCAAGATCCTTCAGGTAGTTCAAAGAAGACGCTCCCGGAACAACGAATCCTGTGCATAGCTGCAAGAACTGCGTCTTCGTGAATTCCACGACGCGATAGCGCTGCCGCAAATCGAAAGCGGTGCTCTCCGACCAAAGGAGCAAGGGCACGCGATGAGTCCTCGCCCAATAAGCGGCCGCCCATGAGGCCAGATAGTTGTATCCCCCGCACAGGACAACATCGGGCTTAACGCGGTTCAGTGCCGAACGGACTCCCCAATTCACCAAGACATTGTATCGACCGAACCGTTGCCGCCAAGAGGGGAGCACTTCGTAGTCGAATCTGATTTCATCTTTGTAAACCCGCCACTGCCGCAGCGTCGGATCATTCTCGGATAAGAAGACTACGTGCAGGTTGATTTCTGCCCTTCGAGCCAACGCATTAAAGACAGGAATCCGGTACGGCGCAATGATCTCGGTAACGACTACCAGCTTGTGGGTCACGTACAAGACTCCCGATAAAGTTTGAGGATGCGCCTTCCTTCGGGACGCGGAGGTTGACTATCAGGCCGCGGAGCGAAGACTCTCATGCGCACGGTGACTCGCTTTAACTTGAAGCAGAAAGCCATACTACACGGAGGCGATTTGCGAAGCACTCCGGCATGCAAAACATCCAGCAAAGAATGTGAGGGAACGGCCGCCCAGCAAACGCTGTGAGTCGCGCCTGCTAGACTTTAGGCGATATGGCCCTGAAAGATCTTGCGAGACAGGTGATCCCTTACGGCATCTGCGAGTATTCCGTTCGCCGCCACGAGTATATGCGCCTCGGATTCGACGCATACAGCGCCAGTCGGGTCGCCTTTTCTTCCCGCCAATACGGTGATCTCCTCGAGGCGCGGTTTAACCTTCTACCTCGGTCCATCCTCTCCAGATTGGCAACCTGTGTTGATGCCGGCGCCCACGCAGGGAAATGGACGCAAACACTTCTCGATCTCTTCCATCCCCAGCGGGTTATTGCTGTGGAATGCGATCCGCGGATGGTGGGTCCTCTGAAAGCGAGATTCAACGGTTGCGGACGTGTCAGTATCATCGATGCCGCCCTTGCGGAAGGCGAGGGTGCGACAAATTTTTACCAACTCCGGCATCCCGCCGGCTCTTCCCTCTTAAAGCCTCGAGACGAGATCAAGAAAGAACTTTTGTCCACCTCCTGGGATTTGGTTGGAACGGTAGATGTCCGAAAGATTGGCTATGACCAACTGGTCGCCGGCGAAGAAGAAATATCCATCTTGAAAATCGACATCCAAGGCGCGGAGATGGCGGTGCTGACGAGCTCTCGGGAAGGCCTACAAAAAACGAAGTCTATCATCATGGAGGTGACGTTCGTCTCCCACTACGAAGACGACTCCGGCTTTCCAGAACTCCACCAGCTGATGCGGCGCCAGGGGTTTGGACTTTATCGTCTTTCTGCGCCCTACGAGCGAGGCGGCAGAGTGCTGTACTCGGACGCAGTTTACGTCCGCGAAGAGATTCTTCGCGACCTCGCTCCAGCAAGATAGCTGAACGAAAAAGATCTGGCGACACTATGAGCTGGATACCTCGCCTTGAGCCACTTGATTCAGCAGCATCATCCACGCCCCCGCCGTCGAGCGCCAATCGAACATCGTCCGGCAACGCTCATATCCTGCCGCTCCCAGCTCTTTGCGGTATTGCGGCCGGGACAGAAGCTCTGAGATTGCGCCTGAAAACTCCTGCGTATTCTCCGGATCCACCAATCGGCCCGCGTCACCGAGGACTTCGGGAATTCCCCCGCGATTTGCGCCCACCACTGGTGTGGCGCACGCCATCGCCTCCGCGTTCACTAGCCCAAACGGTTCCTGGAAGATAGAAGGACAGGCAAATACCGTAGCCTTCTGGAACCACAGCGGGAGGTCTTTATCATGATCCAGATAGCCCGTGAAGTGGATCCTGGCGTGTTTCTTTTCCTCAAGAAAGCGTGCCAGCTCGCGCACCGACCGAATGTAGGGAGTTTGCCGATGCGTTCCGAAACCAGTCGTCCCCCCAATTACCAGTTTCGCATCCGGATGCTCTCCAAGCACTAAGTCATAAGCCTGCAGCAGTTGCAAAACTCCTTTTTGCGGATCGAAGCGGCCCACAAAAAAAATCGTCTTCGGTTCGCGAATTTCTTCTTGCGGATAGAACACTTGGAGGTTCGCGCCGTTGAAGATTACCCGAGATTTGGCATTCAAAAGAGTTGATTTCGAGGCGAAAGTGCTCCGCAAGTAGTTGCTACAGGTCACAAGAGCGTCCAGACTTGAAGCCAACTCGTCCAGAGCCGAGCTGGACCAATGTCCGATGTGATCATTGTGCAGATGAAGTATCACCTTCCCCCGGTAGCCCATTCTTCGCAGTGCTGATACCCACTGTGGACGGTTGTGGATGTGAACCACGTCGAACTTCCGCAGCCGACCGATCAGAGCCCGCAACCACAGAGCCTCTTCATGGCGGCGAGCCAGTGGAATTTTCCCGACGATCGTGCAGGCTTGGCTGACTTTGCTGGTTGCATGCGAAAGCGGATATAAGTCTTCCTCCCGCGTGGGAAAACCGAAGACGGTGACCGGCACACGGTCTTTCAACAGGCTATAAACCTCGTAGGTGCACCGCGCAACGGCACCGCCAAAGTAAGAGCTGAACTGTTCTCTCCCGGATAGCAGCACTGCCACTGATGGATGCTTATTCGGCGTCGCGGTCACTTCGCATCCCCGAATTGCTCGAGCAGCACCCTCCTGCCTAGCAAACCCGCCGTAATGATGTACACGGCTGCCCCAGCCCCAACCACCAGCAAGGGCCGGGACGTTGAAGCGTTTACGATCCGGACTGCCCCGACCATTAGCACTGAGGAGAAGGCAGCTATCGCGATGAAGGGATTTCTCCAGAGATCCTGGAGGTCCCGAGGAATCAACAAATAGGCAGTAATGCCAACCGCGAGTTCTCCTAGAACAAAAGCCACGCAAGCTCCTGGCAAAGCAAAAACTCGAACGAGTATCACCGAGAGTGATACGGCAACGAGAGCGCCAACGCTGGCCGAAGCCAAGCAGGCACGATGACGTCCTAGGGCGTAAAGAACAGTTCCTGACAAGAGCGAAGCGATTGGAGCCGCAAGCAAGAAGGGGGTCATCCAGCGGACCGGAGCGACCGCGTTCGCGTAACTTGCGCCCAGGACCCACGGCACCACCAATTGTGCGGTGACCAGAGCGCCGAACGTGAGCGGAATGCAGATAGCGGCCAGGGCCGAGACGGCAGCGCGCAGCAGACGCCTCAGCCCGGCGGGAGACTGGGCGGAGAGCGCCATTCGAGGCATCAGTACGCTGAATCCAATGGTGGCGAAGTTACGCAGTATATCTACAAAACGAACCGCGGCAGCGTAAAGTCCAAGAGGGTAATCGCCCAGGAACCAGCGTACGACGATATGTCCGGTGCGGTGATAAATCGTGCCCATCATCGAGGTCGCCGCGTAGTGAAAGCTCGGAATCAGGATCGCTCGCCACCGGCTCGGCGCAATCACCATCGGTGGCCGGAACCCGTTGTGCCACAGTACCAACCACCCCGCGAGATTTGCGATCAGAGCAGAACCGAGGATGCTGCCGGGAACCCAAATAATGTCTTTCGGACTGTGCACGAGCAGCAGAACTCCAGCGGCATACAACGCTTGCTGGATTAAGGTAAGCAACGATCGAACGTGGAATAGCTCCAGCGAAGTCAACAAGAAATCCGATCCCGCCAATCCCACGCACAGGACGCCCACACCGTACCAATGCAGCAAGGAACGAACCTCGGTGCGTCGTTCAAAACTAGCAACGGCTAATAACAGCACGACAGCAACGGAGATGCTCAACACACGCAGGACTAGAAAATCAGGGATGAGTTCGGCGGCAGCGTGACGGCGAGCCGCAATCTGCTGCGTGGCATAGACTGTGAGCCCCGGGTTTGCCACGACTTCAAAAAACGCGCTCAGCGCCACCACGTAGCTCCAGAGCCCGTAGGCTTCCACGCCCAGGCGTCGCACCAGGATTGGGAACGTGATCGATGTGATCACCAGGCCCAGTACGCGCGCCGTTCCCACGGACACAAAAAAACCGCCGTAGCGCACCAGGGCGCTCGATCGTTTCACAGCTGAGTCACCATGCGGAAGGAAGACACCGATTAAGATACTCTCTGTTGGGAGTAGCGCTGACGCCTGGCCACTCCTTCTTCAAAGACAGAAGCCCACTGCACGGCAATCTTTTCCCAGTCAAACTGATTGGCATGGCCGATCGCAGCAGCGGCAAAGGATCGTCGCAATGCGGCGTCGCCCGCAAGCCGATCGAGGCTCTCGGCCAGTTCAGCATCCGACCGAACCAAGAAACCTGTCTTGCCATTGACTACATAATCTGAACGGTAGACACCCATCGCAATGCAAGCAAGTCCGCAAGCGCTCGCCTGCAACAAGACCTGCGGATTTCCCTCCAGCACACTGGGGAAAAAAAAGAGATCCGCCTTTCGCATTTCATGGCCCAGATCTTCCGAAGTTAGATGTCCCAGAAAAGCAACGTTCCGACACCCAAGTTGCTGCGCGAGATCGCGACACTGTTTCTCTGTTTCGCCTTTGCCGGCCAAACGAAACTGCAAATCAGGAAGTCGAGCGGCCTGTTGGACCGCTATTTCGACGCGCTTGCGCTTTTGAAATGATCCCGCATAGAGAACGACCGGCGCGGTACCTTCCGGCCTCTCCGTCGGTGGGAAATAACAACGTCGGTCGATACCGTCGTAGATCGGGGAAGCGGTCACTCCGAACATTTGGCGAATCGTCTCCGATACATACTGGGAGTTGCCAAATACCATGTCGCCCTCCACGATGGACCGCCCGATCATTCCGCGCCCAGTGTTTGCGTTCATCGCCATCACGATATAGGTGATAAGAGCGGTCCTCAGGCCGAGAAACTTGCGCAGATCGAAGAAGATGCGATCCAGCGGACCCGTGCGCGGGAAAAAATAAATATCCGGAGGAGGGAAAAAACAGTGGCGCGCCAGGCGCAAGGTGTTCCCGTGCTTCGTCCATGCGACCAGGCGTGTGTTACTCCGGGCGCTGAGGCGCGGGTCGGGAGTGTTCCCATCACAAAGCATGGTCACGTGAAACTGATCTTCTGGCAGGCGAGCAACAATCTCTTTCACGGTGAGATTCTGAGCATTCGTGTTCATCGCATCGGCGTCCGAAGGCGTGAATACTCTGATGGGAGCGGTGCGGCGAGTCATCGTGGGTTTGCAGAATAGTCTAACTGCTTTTTCGTTCCGCGTCTGCAAACGGAACTCACCCGAGTCGTTATGAAGCGTCGCGGAGTCCGCCCAGGATTTTGCGGACTACCGATTCAAGCTTGGGCGATTGCTTTAGGGCACTGGCCGCCTTATACCTCAACATTTCACGAAGATGTCGCCCCCACGATCCGGTTAAGGTGACGTGCAGTGTCTGGCGCGTGCTGTTGCCGAATCGTTCCTTATAGCCTTCCGCGCCCAGGCCTAGATCCACCCTCTGCATTCCATCCATGTCGCAAGCTTCGATCACTATTCTCGAAAGCAGGCAGTGGCCGGGAGAATTCTCTTCTTGACTGCTGTCGAAAGTCGGTTGGTACCAAAACCAGCTTCCCTGGAATTGAAATCCATAGTTCCACGCGACCGGTCGGTCCTGAATCTTGAGCAGGCTTAGGGTAACCACACCGCGGCCATCGAATCGCTGGGCGAGTTCTTCCAGAAAGAACCTCCGCTCCGGCGCAGCCAGACTGCTGACGCGTCGAGTGTGCAAGAAGCGCGCCACATGGGCGTCGGCAAATATAGGCAGGGCCGGCTGGATCTGCTCCCAGGATTGCAGATGAGCAAATGTCACCTGACCTTTCTTCTCCATTTCGCGCAGATAGCGGCGAAGCTTTTTCTTCCCCACCAGAGTGGCCTTCAACTGCTCACGCTGATCACTGCTGCCCAACTCCACCTGAGCACACAAATAAGCGGGCCGCATATGGATGTGAAAGCCGTACTCGCCAGCTGTGTCTCGCAAGGCGTCGGGCGTTCCAGAGTCGGCGGGGAGATTTGCCAGCGAAATCGAAGCCGCGTCCGTCTTTCGCAACGCGGAAAAAACAGCATCGATGAACTCGGCTCGCAGTTCCGGCGGCGTCAGAAAATCGCAATAGTCTGCTGTATTGGCGGCTAAAAATCTGATTTCCTTCTCGCGCGGGTCGGTGGCCAGCGATGCCACGCCAACCAGTTCGTCTGCCTCGTAGCCCAAGAGAAGCAGCGGCTTGAGCGAAGCCTGGTAAGCGGACTGCACCGCGAGCGCCCACTCGCAGGTATAAAACACCTCGGGCCGCTCCGTCTTTAGCGCAAGCGAATTCCACTGACGATGAAGTTCAGGGTTCCCAGGAATTTCCCGGTGCAGGATAATGCGCAAGACTTACTTCTCTCCCGTCGCTTTGGACTTGGAGAAGTTCAAAGCCAGACAAACTGATCAAGAAAATTTCGGCCCTTCATGATCGGACCACAAACTCCCAACGCAAAGGAGTGCCACGCTTGATGCCCTGGGCGGCCTTCCTGCCCAATACTTCCTCGAGATGGCGCGGATGCAGGCCGTTCCCAGGCCGAATCGAGCGCACATTGGCCTCGGTGAAGGCCTCGCCCTCCTTGACATCCTTCACAACAAACAGTGACCGGCGAAACGCCCGGCTCGCTTCTTCTTTGCGGCTCAACCCAAAGTGCACTTCGCCGAGAGCCATCTCGGTGGTGCGCACCGCCTCGACCATCGCTTTGAATTCGTGCGGCTCCAGGGAAAAGGCACTATCCGGCCCTGGTACCGAGCGTGACAGCGTCAGATGCTTTTCGACGATGCATGCCCCCAGGGCAACCGCAGCCACAGGCACCGCGATTCCCATGGTATGGTCCGATAATCCGACGGGAACTCCGAATCGTCGCGCCATCTCCGGGATGGTCCGCAAATTCATCTCCTGTGGAGGCGCTGGATAGGCGCTTGTACACTTCAGCAGTGCGATTTGGGTCCCACCCACTTGGCGAGCGGCTTGAACCGCCTCCTCGATCTCCTCTGTCGTCGCCATGCCAGTGGACATGATCAGCGGCTTGCCGGTGCGTGCCATTTTTTGAATGAGCGGAGTATCCACGAGTTCGCACGAGGCCACTTTGTGCGCCGGCACGTTCATCTTCTCGAGGAAGTCCACAGCCGTCGAATCGAAGGCGCTGGAAAAACAGTCCATCCCCAAGTCCTCCGCTATCTTCTTGAGCCCGGGCTGCCACTCCCACGGCATGCACGCTTCGGCATAAAGATCGTGAAGCGTCCGCCCATCCCAAAGCGTGCCGCCGCTCACCCGGAATTCCTCCCGCTCGCTGACGATGGTAATAGTGTCCGGCGTGTAGGTCTGCAGTTTCACCGCGTCCGCACCCGCCTCTTTGGCGGCATGAAGAATGCGGACAGCCTGGTCGTATTCCCCGTTATGGTTGGCGGAAAGCTCCGCCACGATGTAAGTGGGGTATCCCGCACCAATCGAGTGATTGCAGATCTTGAGAGAGGTCATCATACGCCTGCCGCCTCTTGCTTCTGGCAAAGGCTCACTTCTATCGGTCGCAGCGCGGGTTTCCGTCCGCTTCGCAGTATTTCCAAGGAACGGCCCCCTTCATTCAATATCAGATCAATTGCCGACGCGTGCGTCCAAAAAGGAGGAAACAGCTGGTTATATCGCGGGTGATCGTAGTGCTGGAAGGCCACTTCGATTCCGACCGCGGAAAATTGAGGAATGCCCTCCAACAGATAGTCCGCTGCACCCAGCGAAGACAGGTACGAATCTGCACCTGAGGCGCGGCAGAGATTCAAAAGCAGTTCGGAGCGGCAGCCTTCCTGTTGAATTTCGGATGCCCGGAGCAATCTTGTTGTAACTCCCAGCTGCCCGCACAACCACTGGATCAGACGAACATTGAGATCGGCCAACCGCGAGCCAACAACGCACGTATCGAGAATCTGGGCGAGTTCCGGAAAATATCGCGCAAAGAAAGGAGCTCGCCGGTAACGCCTTTCGATCGAGCGCAGGTGCTTCCGGACAAAATTTCGGCCTTCGATTTCGACGTCTAGAATTTTTTGCTCGAAGCGCCCCTTCACCGACACAGGAACAGTAAGAAAAGACAAACCCCCAGGAATCTTAATGCGATTCCTTTGCTGCCACGATCTCTTCTCAAACTGCACCGTGTCCAGGAACACAAAAGCGTCCGCCTGATCGACCAAATCCAGATACCCGAGCCACGGAAGATAAGTAGGTTGAGAGATAGCAACCCTCATGTTCTGTTCTTCCTCAGGACCAAACGCTCAGCATCGCGAAAACTAGCGAGTCCCATAGCTCGGCCACTCTGCAATCTTTTTCTCCAATTTGCGGGATGTCTCTGCATACCCGATTTCGTCATGCGAAGGCGTTCCTCTCGAGAATAAAATGGACGCCCTCCTGCCCCTCGATTAACTTCGTCGGCAACCGGCGAAAACCCGCCGCCGCGAACAGTTTCAGCGACGGCGTATTCGTCGGCTTGACATAAGCTTCAATGTACTCGACCTCAGAGTCGTGGAAGAGTTTTTCGACCGCCGCAGTTAGCACCCTTTGACCCAGTCCACCTCCCCGAAAAAGCACGCCAAGGCTGATCGACAACACTGCCCGCTTCCCCTCGATTTGGTAGCGCACCTGGCCCATAGGCAATCCCGAACCATTAGTCGCTGTGTAGAGAATCGCGTTAGGATCCTCCATCTTCGCCCGAAACCATTTGGTGTGCTGCTCCCATGAGATCGTTTCATTGTGGAACGAAACGGCTCGGGCCTCGGGATCGCTCGCCCATTCCCAGAATACTTCGCGATCCGACTCCACGGTACGACGTAACTCCAAGTCGGACAGAAACGCAACGACTCGCTCTGCGCCGCGGCCATCGACCAAGTCCCGCCCCTTTTCCGACTGGCTCTTCCTCGTTTCACTCGAGCTAAGCAGTTGCCTCAGCTTTTCAGCGATCGTGGACGCAGTCACGTCCGCCCCTCTTCCCAAATTCCATGCAATCCCCATTTCTCCTCCTGCCGCGGCGATTCCCTCCTGATTCTCCGCGAGAACCAGAAGAATGCCGGGCAGCCCCAGAAAGCACATCTCCCAAAATGTTGTGCCAGCTCCTGTGACGGCAACATCCGCCCACGCCATTAGATCGGGAACGCAGGCCGCATCAGTAATCAGGCGCATCCACTCGTGCTCGATCAAAGCCTCTAACGATCGGAGATGGGGATTGCTGCCGCCGACCAGAATCACTGTCTCCAGGCTGGAAAGCTTCCGGATCGCTTCGATCACTTTTGCGGTTAAATTATCCGGGTCGCTGCCTCCCATCGTGACCAGAATCTTCCGCCCGACGGCAGGAATCTCGCGCTGCCAGTTGCGCCAGGGACGAAACTCCCGTCGGAGCATGGCGTAACGTGGCCCCAACAGTAACTGCGTGGAAGGATTACGATTGGAATAGAGATTTCGATTGGCCTGCACGTTCGGGTTCAGCACAAGGTCGGCGCAGTAAGGATACGAGTGGACATAGTCGTCGATAAAGAGCAATTTAAATCCAGCCGCCTTGATCGCCTGCTGGTAAGCCACGCCAAACTGGTAGCCGTCCACAATGATCCAATTCGCATTCTTGCTGCGCGCAAGTCGCAGTGTCTCTTGCGAATCTTCCGCCGTTCCAGCGTCGGCCACGAGATGCTCGATTTCAATTCCTTCCTCTTTTAACCGCCCCTCGATGGCAGGTGTAGAGCCCGCCATGGCAAAAACACACCGCCCCCCCCAGTTCTGCCATGCCTGAGCTAGTGCGAGACATCGCATCACGTGCCCGGTGCCCATGGCGACGGTGGCATCCGCCCTGATTAGAATCAAGCTTGTGCACCCTGTCGTTCGGCGCTCAACGTGTCACCGTTGTGTAGGGTGGGCGAGCCGCGGCTAGCAGCTCCCGTAAGCGCCCCGGGGCTGCTGGCTGCCAGCAATTCTTGCGTACGTCTCGACTTACCGGATTCGCCCGCAGATATTCCGGAATCTTCTCGATATCACTCGGTCTGTCCAATCCGATACTCACGCCAAATCGAATGAACTGCTCCACATACCCATAAGGCCAAGACTCCAACCACTTGCACAGAAAACATGGAACCCCACGGATTGCGCATTCCAAGGCTACCGTGGAAAGTATTGTGATCCCAAACCACGCCCCGTCCAGAAGATCTTCCATGAGCGGACCGCTCACTATGCGCATGACGCTTTTTTGCTCGGCGGAAAGCACTCGGGCCAGCATGTCGGTCCGTTCGCGTCGACTTTCGCCGGGATGCAATTTCACAATCAGCTCGCGCCCGTTGGCGAGAGCCACGTTTGCCAGAGCAGGCACTACGTCACGATAGACCTCTTCCGCCCGGCCACCCCCTGCCTCGAAAACCTCCGACAAGAACAGCAGGTGCGGCTGGGAGCCATCGCGCTTTCCTACCCTGAATTCATTCCAATTCGCGGGCGGCACCGGCGCGGCAATTTCGACCCTGTCGGCGGGCACCCCGCACTTTCGCACCAGGTAATCTTCCTCCATCCTCCCTTTCGCCCACACAACATCGCCATAGCTGCGTTTGAAAACGTAGCGTCCATCCAGGGCTCCGTGATGGCAGGCGATATTCGGCAACCCCCGGGCTTGTGCCAACAGCATCGGCATACGCGTGTAGGGGTTGCTGTCATCGGAACACAGCACGGCCTCCACCGGTTCGCTCTCGAGAACATTTCGCCAGGCGTCACGCACCTCCAATCCACGACGAATCCACCGTGTAAAATTTTGTAGATATCCCACGCGGTTAAGAATGTCGAACTCCGTCGTGCCTGTTAACTCGGTCAGCAGACATCGCCAACGCCTTTCCATCTCGATGTTTTCAGGAGTTCGGTCGCGCACTTCAGCATAGAAAGAAAGCCACGCGGCCTTCACATTCCGCGGAAGATTTTGCACCCAACCACTCCGCCGAGTAGTGACCAGCAGAAAGTTCTCTTCCGGAAAGGTGTTCGCATAGGCGATCCCGGTGCGTGAAACATTTACATAAGCAGTAGGGAGCAACACCGCTGGTTGCCGGAAAGACCGGCGCTTCCGCGCGAAACGCCCGCGAAGCTGATACCCGGCATCGTACTTGTCCCAAAAAATATCGACCATCTGACGCGCGGAAAGTTTTCTGGAAACGCGTGCGTAGTGCGCCAGCCCTGACTCACGGGATCCCCGGGATGAGAACACTCTCACCTGCTTCGACCGCAGCGATTGTAAAAGACTGGCATGAAGACCAGGGCGCGAAACATGAACTTCATCTCCGGCACTGACCGTCTGAGCAAAGCGCTGCATCAGCATCAGTGCCTCCACTTCGCCATGCAGGAGTATCGACATGATTTCCCACCAGTCGAGCCCATACTCGTCGAGCATTCGCCCGGATCCGAGGGCCAACAGATGGCGGACTCGCCGGAAATCATCGAAGCCGTTCCACAGCGAACCGAGTGGTGTAACCGGACATTGAAATCGACGGGTCCAGCGCGCGTAGCTATTCACTCCTCCCAGCCCTAGATCGACAATCTGATCCCAGGAAAGGTTCGCCCAAGGACCCTTTTCCGGATCGTCTTCGGAATGTATGAGTAAGATCTTCATACTGCTGTGGTGGTGAGCGATGAAGCGACTGGAGACACGTGGCTTAACTCTACCGCTTCAAGATCGTCTCACAAAGCTTCAGGTCGAATTCCACGGCCACATGTACGGAACGCTCCAGCGGGGTTTCGATCACACCCAGCTTCTCACCAAAGAAATGGCCAATCGAGGCCAGCGCACTCAGCGTAGCAATCTTGATGGAACCGTTCGGCCGGAAAACGGGAGGCAGCAGAGGGCGCTCCTTCAAGTACTGCGCTCCAAAAAACATTTTCCAATAAGCCCCTTCACCCGGCACAACCGCCCAGTGAAAATCATGCGGATCAACCGACGTGACGCTGACCACAAAATCGAATTTCCCCTCGCAAAACTTCCCTACCGCATCCCGGATGTCCTGCGCACTGCGCAGCGGAGAACTTGGCTGCAAACAGAGCAGCGAGTCAATCTGGCCGTGTGACGGCACGCGCGCCGCGATGTATTGACAAGGGATGTGCGATGCCACCAGATCTCCGCAAAGATCTGCCGGAACAAGCTGCGGAACGATCGCGCCAAAGCGCGTGGCAGTCTCCGCGATTTGCGCGTCTTCCGTGCAAACGTAAACCTGCTCGAATAGGCCGCTTTCCAGAGCAGCCTCAATCGAATAGGCAATCATGGGCCTGCCCCCAAGTTCGCGCACATTCTTGCGGAGCAGTCGCTTGCTGCCTCCACGCGCCGGAATCGTACAGATCATGTTCTTTCGTGAGACTGTCATCGGACCAGATAGCTTCTCTTCAAGGGCACCTCGAGTGGCGAGCGCCCGTCGCGCGCCGTTAACCCGAGCACCAACAACTCAGACAATCGCAGATCTTCCTCGTCGTCAATGTCCACGCCGCGGTTCGCATCAATTTCCGCGAGATGAAACGGAGAGCCGTAAAACGTGTTCTGCGCCAGCAAGTCGGCGCAACGTGCCCACCAGACCGCCCCAGTTGGACAAAATGCGCGCGCGCAATCTTGGCTTCGTCCTACGAACTCCGTGCCCAAAGCCCATCGCCCACGTCCCTCCGCATCGGCCAGCATCGCCCACTCAGGGTAGACGCAGCGGTAGGTCACAACTGAGATTTGGAATGCGCGGTTTCCTTCTTGAAACAGTCTGCCGTGCTCGATAACGTCGGGGCTCGTCACCAGCGGACAGTTGGGAAAAATCTGACATAAGTAATCGGGGCGGAGGCCACCCTCAGCCAAGGTTCGCAGTACGTGCGTGACAGCGTCAATGGACTTGGCGGTATCCGTTGCCAGTTCCGCTGGCCGCTGAATAAATTCAGCGCCGTACCACTCTGCCACACGGCCAATTTCCAGATTGTCAGAGGAGACGATTACTTTCTCAAACAAACCGCTATTTACGGCAGCGGATACGCCATATGCCATCATGGGATGACCGAAAAAAGAACCGAGGTTTTTCCCGGGCAGACGCTTTGAACCTCCGCGCGCTGGGATGATTGCCACCGGCCTGGCAGCACTACTCAAAGAACACCCACTTCTTTTCCTCCGCAGAGACGCGCGCAGCGAGAGCAATGCGTAGAGTGAGAATCGCATCCTCCAGAGTGAACCGAGGACGCGTTCCACTGCGCGCGCATTCCATAAAGTGCGCCAGTTCCGCTACATACCCCGCATTTATTTCAAAGTCGAATTTAATGACTTGCGCATCTTGGCCGGGCCGCACAATCTGTACCGAATTACCGAGCAGGTCCCATTGCACTTTGCCTTCCGATCCCACCAGCGAACAATATCGGGAATAAGAGCGCTGAATAAAATCAAGATGCACGTCGGTGCGGCTGCCGTCTGCAAAGCGGAGAAGAACGGTTGCACAATCCTCCACGTTTACGTCCAGCTCACTCACGTGACCCGCCATGCACGCCACCTCCCGCGGGGCGCCGAAGAACCACGTCACATAATCAATTTCGTGGGAGCCGTCGAGCAGGATGCCGCCTCCGAGTTCGCGGCGCGCAGTGTAACTCTGGCGGTAGTCCTGCCACGGACGCCAGTCGGGCAAGTAGCTTCCTGCTTCCACATGCGCCCACAGAATTTTCCCAACCGCCCCGGCATCCACCAACTCCTTCAATTTTTGTATCGCTGGATGGAAGCGCAGGTTGTAACCCACCTGGACCGTAGCCTCGCGGGTCGCCGCTTCGGCTTGTAGCGCTTCCACTCCGTCCATACGATCGGAAAGAGGTTTTTCGATAAAGACGTGCGCATCCGCACGCAGCGCTTGAATTGCCTGCGCCACATGGTGCACGGGGGGAGAACAGACTAGAACCGCGTCCGGCCGGAATTTATCCAGGCCAACCTCAATTGTGGGGAAGCATTCGACCTGAAACTCCGACGCAACGTATTCCAGCCTTTCGGGATGGGGATCACATGCGGCCAACTTAGTCAGCCTCAGTTTCTTCAAGTTTGAGATGTGACGGCGCCCAATCGAACCTGCACCTACGACTAGAGCGGATTTTATTTCGGGATTGGCCAAGGCTCTATTTCGCGAAGTGGTGAATCACTTTCTGCACGGAGCGGACGACATCATCCACATCGTCATCGGTCATCCCGTGAAACATAGGAAGACTGATCAGACGCGCGTATGCATCCTCAGCGATCGGATAAGCTCCTGCGGCGTATCCAAAGCGATCGCGGTAGTAGGGATGGAGGTGCACGGGAATATAGTGGACGTTCACTCCGATATTCTCCGCGCGCAGGGCGCGAAAAATCTGGCCGCGATCAGCAGTCAGCTTCTCCGGATTGACGCGAATCGGATAGAGATGCCAGGCCGGGGTTATGTCCGCTCGGACCGTCGGAACCTTCACTCCTTCAAGATCGCCAAACGCGGCGGTGTAGCGAGCGGCAATCTCGCGGCGGTGCGCCAAATTTTCGTCAAGCTTCCTCAGTTGAGACAGACCCAGCGCGCAGGCGATATCGGTGAGCCGGTAGTTGAAACCGAGAAGCACCATCTCGTAGTGCCACTGTCCGGCGCTCTGGCGCTGGCGGGCGTCGCTGGATATCCCGTGATTCCGAAATCGCTGCAGCGCTTCGGCAAGGTCCGCCCGGTCGGTGGTCACCATGCCGCCTTCCCCGGTGGCGAGGTGCTTGACTGGATGAAAACTAAAGACGGTCATGTCAGCGATGCTGCCGGCGCGGCGTCGCTTGTATTCCGCACCTAGTGCGTGGCTGGCGTCTTCAATCACGATGCATCCGTTGCCAGCGGCAATCTCATGGATCGCATCCAAATCTGCTGGATGCCCGGCATAATCCACAGGAAGCACAGCCTTCGTCCTGGCGGTGATTCGCTCTGCAACTTGCGCGGGATCCAAATTAAGCGTGTCGGGGCTCACATCAGCAAAAACCGGAGTCGCGCCCTGATAGAGCACACAGTTTGCGGTTGCTGCGAAAGTCATGGGCGAGGTAATGGCTTCATCGCCCGGCTTAAGCCCCGCCGCGAACGCTGTTCCGTGCAGTGCCGCAGTGCCGGAACTAAAGCTCACCGCGCGCTTTGCGCCAACCCAAGCGGCAAAGGCCTCTTCGAATTCCGCCACCTTGGGGCCTGTCGTCAGCCAATCGGAGCGCAAAACGCTCACCACGGCCTGAATATCTTCCTCGCCAATGGCCTGATGTCCGTAGGGAAGCAAGGTCTTCCGCACGGGAGTTCCTCCGTCGATGGCGAGCACTTCGCGGGTCATGGGCAGAACAGGCATGGCGCTGTTTTATTCCGGCTTCTCGGTGTCACGGTCCGCTTCGAAAGCCGGCTCACCCTGTTGATTCGTCACAGGCACCTAAACCGCCACCGGGGACTTCCTTGCAATTCCAGGTTCAATCAACTCCTGGAGTTCTTCGTTGGTGAGCCAGCGTTCATTGCTATCGCTGGTGTAGCGAAAACCTTGCGGCACGCCCCTTGCGTGGACCCAGTTTGCTCTTTGCCACCAGGGATGCGTGGGCTGGATCACATACATGTCATCCAATTCCACCGTGTTGCGCGCCTCATCCTCTGAGAGCAGCACCTCGTGCAGCTTTTCCCCGGGCCGAATGCCAATGCACTCCACCGCACATCCCGGAGCAACGGCCTCAGCGAGGTCGACGAGTCGCATGCTGGGAATTTTAGGTACGAAAATTTCTCCGCCGTGCATTTGCTCGATGGCACGCACGACAAAGCGCACTCCCTGCTCCAAAGTGAGCCAGAAGCGTGTCATACGAGGGTCGGTGATTGTAATCTTGCCGCGCTTGCGTTGCTCCTGGAAAACGGGAATCACGCTACCCCGGCTTCCAACCACGTTCCCATACCTGGCGCAACTGAAGCGCGTTTCCTGCGCGCCGGCATAGGCGTTCGCCTGCACAAATACTTTTTCGGCGCACAGCTTTGTGGCACCGTAAAGATTGACCGGGTTCACGGCTTTGTCCGTGCTGAGGGCCAGCACTCGCCGGACGCCCTTGTCGATGGCCGCATCGATTACGTTACGGCCCCCCATGATGTTGGTTTGAATGGCTTCGAACGGATTGTACTCGCAAGCCGGAACCTGCTTCAGCGCGGCCGCGTGAACCACCACCGTGATGCCGGAGAAAGCGCGCTGCAACCGGCCCGGATCGCGTACGTCTCCGATAAAGTAGCGCAAGCTGCTGTGATCGAGGCCGGAGGCCCGCATATCATGCTGCTTCAACTCATCGCGGCTGAAGATCACCAACCGCTTGGGATGGTATTCCCCCAGCATGATCTCGACGAACTTCTTGCCGAACGAACCCGTGCCGCCAGTAATTAGGACTTCCTGTTCCGACCAATTCATCAATCCTGCCTCAGCCATTGTCTCTGCCTGCGTGATGCGCACATTCCCTCGTTTACAAAACCCGAAGCTGCGCTGATTCGCCAGTCGATTCCGATGATTGCAAGGTAGTATAGCGGAGTTTTCGTCCGTCGGCGTGAACTGAGCCTTGTTGCACCAGAAGCGCTGCGTCTGAATTCATAAATTGTTTTCGACGAAAGCAATGCTAGAATATCGGCGAAACCATACATCCGATTGTGAGAGAAATTCGCGGGCGATGAGCCAGCCATCGAGTCGCCAGCTTTCTTGGGTGCGGGCGAATTCCAGCCCGTTCACCGGGAGAAGCTTTTAGAGATCTGTTGAGGAGAATGCATGGATTCCGGACCGCTGGTACCCAGTACCCCGACCATTCGTGAAATGCAGCCGCTAGCCGTAGACTTGGGGAAAGCGACCGGCCCGCGCATTTATCCCGAACTACTCTCTCAGGAATCCGCTCTCGGCGAATATGTTCGTGTTCTGGTAAAGCGGAAGTGGACCGTTCTTACTTGTCTGGTCACGATCTTCTCCCTCGTGGCCATCGCCAGCCTCAAGATGACTCCGGTCTATGAAGCTAGCGGCAGTATCGCCATCAACAAGCCCGATTCTGGACTCGTCAACTTCAACAACTCCCCGACCTTTAACGTCGATTATTACGATCCGACCGAAATGGAAACGGAAGTAAAAATCCTGCAGAGTGACCTCTTGGCCCTGCAGGTCGTGAAAGAACTGGCGCTGGACCGCCGACCGGAGTTTGGCGGCAAAACGGCGCCCCTTCCTTCGTCACTCGATCTGGCGCCCGATCCACTCCAAGCCGATACTGGACGCACAACTGCCCTGCTCTCTTCCTTTCGAGGCAGTCTGAAGGTCGCACTCGCGCCCAACACCCACATTATCGAGGTGCACTACCGCAGTCCGGACAAGGAGCTCGCCGCGAACGTAGTCAACACGCTGATGACCACCTACACGGAGAACAATTTCAAGTCCCGCTTCGACTCCACCATGCAAGCCTCGGACTGGCTCTCCAAGCAACTGGTGGACCTGCAGATGAAGGTGGAAACTTCCCAGGAAAAACTGGTTCACTACCAGAAAGAGCATGAAATTCTTGGCATCGACGATAAGCAGAACATTACTACGGCGAAGCTGGACGAATTGAATAAAGCCTTGACCACGGCGGAATCCGAGCGCATGGACAAGGAGTCCATATACCGCCTGGTGCAGGCGGGAGATGCGGAGACTATCGCTTCCGCAGCCGACGTTTTGGATGCCGCTGGAGCCGGGTCCACGTCCCAGTCTGGTTTGCTGGAGAGCCTCCGCGCCAAAAAGGCCGACCTTAAAATTCAGGCCGCCGAACTGAACACACAGTTCGGGCCGTCTTATCCGAAGCTCGCACAGATCAACAACCAATTGAAGGAGATCGACGCACAACTTCTGGCGGAGACCCGGAAGATTTCGGGCAAGATCAAAGGTCAATATATGGCAGCCTTGCAGCGGGAAAACATGCTGCACGATGCCCTCGAAAAGCAGAAACAGGAAGCCAACAAGCTCAATGAGAGCGCCATCGAGTACAGTCTGCTTAAGCGCGATCTCGACACCAACCGGCAGCTCTATGAAGGCTTGCTGGAGAAGTTGAAAGAGGCTGGAGTTTCGGCTGGACTGCGTTCCAACAATTTTCGAATTGTTGATGTTGCCCGTGTGCCCACGGGCCCTATCGAACCGAATATCCCGCGCAATCTTTCTTTCGCGTTCATGCTCGGTTTAACCTCCGGCGTAGGACTCGCTTTCTTGTTGGAGGGCCTAGACAATACCGTGCGGACTACCGAACAGGCGCAAATGATTTCTGGTCTGCCGCCGCTGGGTATGATTCCCCTCGGGTCCAGAATGGCGCGCGAAGGGGCAAATTCAAAGCGTCTGGTTATCGCTACCTCCAAGGAGGCGGTGGAACTAATCACGCAGGTGAGGCCGCAATCGCAGATGGCGGAATCCTATCGCGCTCTTCGAACCTCTCTTTTGCTTTCCAACCTGGGTGCACCCCCCAAAGTCATTATGGTCACCAGCGCGCTCCCGCAGGAAGGCAAGACCACGACCAGCATCAATTGCGCGGTGGTCCTGGCGCAGAAAGGCATTCGCGTACTTCTGATCGACGCTGATCTTCGCCGGCCCAGCATCCACAAGACCTTGGGCATGGGTCCTCGTAGTGGTCTCAGCAACGTACTCACCGGCAGCGCCACGTTGGAACAGGCGATCACGCGGTCTACGGTTCTGCCCAACTTGAGCATTCTTCCGGCTGGCACTCCGCCGCCCAATCCTGCTGAACTGTTAGCGTCCACGAATATGCGCGACGTTTTGGAGCAGCTGCGCGGCCAGTACGATCACATCGTGGTGGACACTCCGCCTACCTTGTCGGTAACCGACGCCGTCGTCCTGTCCCCACGGGCCGATGCCATCGTACTCGTCATCCGCTCGGGGCAGACCACAAAGCAGGCGCTGCGACGCTCGCGCGATATTTTGATGCAGGTGAATGCAAAGGTGTCCGGCGTGCTGCTGAACGCCGTCGACCTGAGTTCCCCCGATTATTACTATTACTACGAATATCAGGGTAAATACGCGCGCTACTATCGCGACGAACGATCGCACGACGACGAAGAAGATGGGGACGGTGAGGAGACTCCCGAAGCGTCACCGAATAGCGCGTAAACGCAGTCGCTTTTCTAATTGGAACTCTACGGACGAATGGAAATACCCCTCAATTCTGCATTGCGGAAGAGACTCGCCATTGTCGGAGCGTTGGCGCTGTGTCTGATTTATCTCTTTCTGGCGGGACGACTGCTTGTCGCATCTTTATTTGGCGAGAAGGCAGACTTCGCGAGCTTGCAGCGGGCGGTTCTTTTCGATCCGTGGAACGCGGACTACCGCAATCATCTTGGTCGCTATTATTCGCTGGTGGCTCGAGATCCGGGCGCGGCTGTCGAGCCCTTCAGTGCGGCCGCCGCACTCGATCCTCATTCGGCGCGTTATTGGTTCGACCTGGCTTCGGCTTACCAGGTGCTAGGAGACATTTCGAACCAGACCATGGCACTGGAACATGCAATTGAAGCGGACCCCACCACTCCCGACGTCGCTTGGGAAGCGGCCAACTTCTACCTGGTCCAAGGTGAAGACGCCAAGGCGCTCCGCGAGTTCCGCGTGGTTCTGCAGAATGAGCCAACGCTGGCCAATCCGGCGATTCAATTGTGCTGGCGAATCAACCCGGATGTCGATGCGCTCTTGCGTGATGTCGTTCCTGCTCGCTCCGAAGCCTACCTTGCGCTTCTCGAGCTACTGATGCAGAAAGAGGAAACCGCCGGCACAGCCAAGGTGTGGGCGGCTATGATGGCAACGCCGCAAACCTTCGAGCTTCGGTACGCCAACCAGTACATTCAATATCTCCTGAACCACAAGGACGTGGATCAGGCGCGACTGGTGTGGCAGCAAGCCGCGCCTCGCTTCGGTTTGTCCGCGTATGTGCCTTCAGGCCGCAATCTCGTGGTCAACGGGGATTTCAGCCTGGATGTTCTGAACGGCGGCTTCGATTGGCAGTACGACAAGCAGCAGAGCGTCACTCTCACCCTCGATCCCAGCGATTTTCACAGCGGTCACCGTTCTCTGTTAATCAGTTTCGATGGCCCGGCTGTAACTGACGCAGGGATTCGCCAATTCATTGCGGTCCAGCCCAACACCCTTTATGAGTTTTCTGCGTACTACAAGAACGGCGACTTCGAGGGCGCCGGTGGTCCTCACTTTACAATTCAGGATGTATACACTCGAGAAGTCTTGTATGACAGCGATGAATTGAAAGAAGCCGGGTTCTGGAAATCCGCCACCGGAGAATTCACCACCGGGGCAGATACCAAGCTGGTAATACTGCACGTTCGACGCTTGCCGGAAGGTAGTCCGATCCGTGGTAAGCTCTGGGTCGACGATTTTCGCCTTGTGCCTAAACGGCAGTAATTCACCGAACTCGCAGCATTCGTTCCCATGAGCACGCCCAACATTGTCGAAATCCATCGCCGTGAGCTCTCGGCAAAAGCCGAGAAGATACTGTTGTACGGCATCTTTGGTCTGCTCTTGTTTGGGCCGCTCGCCTTTGGCGCAGTAGAGCCCTGGTCGATCTTCGTGGTCGAGGCCGGATGCTTGGCTCTGTTTCTTTTCTGGATGAGTAAACAGGTCTTCGACGGCAAAATGAAGGTCCGATGGAATCCCCTGTTTCTTCCCATGGGGACGTTTGGCTTTCTCATCGTTGCGCAACTCGTTTTCGGCGGCACGGCGTATCGGCACGATACGGTGTCGCTCGCGCTGCAGTATTTCAGTTATGCGATGCTTTGCTTCCTCGCCGGACAAACTTTGGTTCGTGGCGCCCAGGCGCGCAGTCTGGCATTGATCTTTTCGGTTTACGGAGCCGCGGTCGCCGGCTTCGCATTGCTCCAGGGAATCTCCTCGAATGGCAAGCTCTACTGGTTACGTCAGCCGCGAATGGGTGGCTGGATTTATGGTCCGTACGTGAATCACAACCACTACGCCGGTCTGATGGAGATGCTGGTGCCAATTCCTCTGGTCGTTTCCCTTACGCGACTCGCACCTCCCAAAGTCCGGGCCGTGGCAGCAGCAGCAGCAGCAGTCATGGTGGGAACGATTTTTCTCTCCGGATCACGCGGAGGCATGCTGGCGATCTTTGCCGAGATTGTCATCCTGGCGACCTTGCTGGTTAAACAGAAGCGTGGACTGCGCACCGCGGTCGGAATCGGCGTCTTCCTCGTAATCGTCGTGGGACTGCTGGTCTGGATTGGGGGGGCCGAACTGAGCCAGAGAATTGCAACCGCTGGCCCAGGACACTCCGAGCTTTCCAGTGATATTCGCGCCTATATTAACCGCGATGGCCTTCGTATGTTTCTGAAGAAGCCGATCCTGGGATGGGGCTTGGGAACTTTCCCGGTCGTGTATCCGCAATTCCGCACTTTTTACACGAACTTCTTCGTCAACGAAGCGCACAATGATTACCTGCAACTCCTCGTGGAAATGGGCCTGCTCGGCTTTGCGACGATGGTATGGTTTGTGGTGACGCTCTACACCAGGGCGATCAAGAAAATCAGGAATTGGCCGAGTGAGATCAGCGGTGCGGTCACTCTGGCATGTATGCTTGGGCTAAGCGGCATTTTGGTGCATAGTGCGGTTGACTTCAACTTGCAAATCCCCGCTAATGCCGCTCTATTTTATGTGCTGTGCACGATCGCGGCTTCGGAACCCTTCGCGAAACCTGCCCGCAAACGCCGCGTCGCACACAGTAAGCCTCCCGAAGAAGTGCTGAACTCGGAAGAATCTCTGCCCCAGTCCGCCACGAATTTCTGAAAGCCACTTCCCTTCAAAAATGTTCGGGCCCTCCGGCGACACCGGACGGCCCGAAAACGCTGCACTCTCGAAATCGACTTGCTTCAACCTACTGCGGCGTAGAGGGACTCACTGGGTTGTCATTCCTGGTGAGGATCCAAATCGCGACACCGCCGACTACCGCGCCACCCACAGCGATGGCAGCTGTAGAGCTCAGCGCTCCACCACCAGCCGCCGGCGCCGCACCTGTGGCGCGCTTTTTATTCTTCTTCTTGTTGTCGGATTTATCGGATTGGTCTGCCGGGGGCTGCGACTGTTCGTCTCTCGTGGTCTCCTGGCCCTGCGCCAGCGTCACGGTCCCGGCGTCGTCGGTTACAGTCAGATCACCCTTGCGGGCTGCGATCCTTACCATACCGTCCGTGTCAGTCACATTGAATTCGGTCCATGTGCTGGAAGCTGGCGCCACTCGCACATCTCCGGCTGTAGCGGCTACAGACTTCGACGTGGCAACGGCAACCGCGCCATGTTCTACTTTCAAGGAAGCGCCCTCAAATTGCACCAAGGAATCGCCTAGAACAGTGATGCTGGAACCCGGGGCGTTGATATTGGCGCCAGAATCGGACCGCGTCTGCACCAGATCACCGGTAAAGATCGCCGAGGACGAAGGAACGTGAGCACCGTTCAACCAGGCAACTCCGTGGGTATAAAGCATAGCGGCGCCAGAATCGGCGGCAAATAGTGAAGCAGGAAAAGCTAGCAGTAGCACGCAACTTACCATCCTGCGGAAAGCAGCCATGCCCATCCCACGCTCCGTTATTAACTAATTTGGTGACTGTTAACGCATCGTATCCTCCAGAGTTCTTGCCAGTCAATGGCTTTTGTGCACAGAAATCGGCTTAGCAGTGGAAAACTTTTTTTGAGAAGTAGAAAGGGCGGTCAGCAAAATCCTCGGGGGCGACTCGCCTCTGATTACCGAGCACTGATCATTGGTTGGTCACCGCCACTGATCAATTACCTTCCACCAGATCAGCCGAAGCCATTCATCCACAAACGTCTTAGCCCATTGTCGATGAGTCCACCAGCGGCTTCCAAATGCTTCGCCGTTCCGCGCCGCAGCCACGGAGTATTTATATTCGGGGATTTCCCGCCGAAAAACCTCCAGAGCCCGGCGTGTGTGAAAATCAGACGTTACGATCAGAACACTTTTGGCCCCTTCGCGCCGCAGGCATTTCTCGGCGTCTTTGGATTCGTCTTTGGTGGAGAGCCCGTCGATCGGGCAAATGCTGACCAAAGCCGCCTGCGGCAAATCCTCGATGTACTTCTGTGCTAGCTCAATCTGGGTGAACTCGTAGAGCTTCGCGTTCGTCGGCACATCGAGTACGATGCGCTGTCCATCTCCCCGGGCGAGAAGCTCCAGAGCGCGCCGTGGACGGTTGTCCGTTTCGCCGGCGAGCACCAGGATCACATCGGACGAATGAGGGGCGTCCACGATCAAGAAGTTGCCGGCTTTCGCAGCTAAGCTCACAAACAAGGCCGCGAGCAGCACAAAAGCGACGAACCATCCGGACTTGCTCAGACTCAGTCGTCTCATACATTCGCAACCTTGGACGCAGGACTCGAATTCAGCAGCCATTCGGGGCGGTTCATCGCCGCATTCCAGCGCAACAGCGTGCTAGAATCGGAACGAAATTCCCAACTCGAAAGATCGTTCACAGAGATCCCTTTCATACCAATGACTAATCAATCTGCCGCAAACCGCACCGTAGAATCAACGAAGAATAAGATCAAGCAGCGCCAGGCACGCGTCGGAATCATCGGCTTGGGGTACGTGGGACTCCCACTTGCTCTGCTGTTTACCGAGCAAAAATTCTCCGTCACCGGCTTCGACATCGATCAGCGCAAGGTCGACACGCTCGCGCAGGGTGGATCCTACATCTATCGCATCAGCGCGGAAGAAATTAAGGCGGCCAAAGCGCAGGGTTTCTCCGCTACCTCCGACTACGCACGGCTGGAGGAGATGGATGCCGTCATCATCTGCGTTCCCACTCCGCTCAATCAATACCATGAACCCGACCTCAGCTACATCACCGACACAACGCATGCCATTGCCCCTCATCTGCAGCCCGGGCAGTTGGTAGTCCTAGAGAGCACAACCTACCCGGGGACGACGGAAGAAGTGATGGTGCCTATTCTCGAGCACGAAAACAAGCTCGGGTTGAAGGCAGCCCGAGGTGTTTCCGACGCACAAAAGGAATTCTTCGTGGCCTTCTCGCCAGAGCGTGAAGATCCCGGCAACACCACGGTTGCTCGACGCGACATTCCCAAGGTGGTGGGCGGAGTCAATCCCCAAGCCTCCGAGTTGGCAGGCGCTTTGTATGGATCCATTTTCCAGCGCACCGTTCCGGTTTCATCTCCCGCCGCAGCCGAGATGACGAAGCTTCTGGAAAATATCTATCGGTGCGTCAACATCGCACTGGTCAACGAGCTGAAGATGCTCTGCCTCCGCATGAATCTGGACATCTGGGAGGTGATCGAAGCCGCTTCCACCAAGCCGTTCGGCTTTCATCCGTTTTACCCCGGACCGGGCTTGGGCGGACATTGCATCCCCGTCGATCCTTTCTACCTCTCGTGGAAGGCCAAGGAATGGGACTTCCGCACCCGCTTCATCGAGTTGGCGGGAGAGATCAATACCAACATGCCATACCATGTGCTCGCCTCCATCGGCGGAGCGCTGAACGGTCACAAGAAGTCCTTGAACGGATCACGCGTCCTGATTCTCGGCGTCGCCTACAAAAAAGATATCGACGATCTGCGGGAGTCTCCCGCGCTCACCATCATCGAACTGTTACAAAAAGAAGGGGCCCAGGTCAGCTATCACGATCCTTACTTCCCTTTGATCGGCAAAGGACGCAAGTACGATTTGCAGATGAAGCGATCGGAGTTGGAAAAGCTGGACCAATACGACTGCGTCGTCATTATCACCGACCACTCCGACTACGATTACCGGCGCATCGTCGGCGAATCCCAGTTAGTGGTCGACACTCGTAATGCAACCAAAGGGATCGACAGCCCGAAGGTTGTGCGCTGCTGAGTGGCGCTAGAGTCCAATGGCTCCTCCCCGAAGGGAGGAAGAAAACATCTCCTTTAGGGTGTAAAATTTCTTCTCGGCACTTGTCGGCTTGGGATAATCCCTGGGTGCGCCAGCGCAAGTAATTGAAGTAGCACTACTTGTGCTCTTGAATTTGCACGAGCAAAAACGGCCTTTGCCGTGCATAATTTTTCTGTGGGGTAGTCAATTTGGCAGTCTGATCTCTGGCTTTCCAGAGGTTGCATTCTTCGAAAGATAGAAACTTTCAAGCCCGCAGGGGTGTTTCAAGCTAGGTCGAGTAAAGCGGTCATGGGATATTCTGCATCTCAAGCAACTCTCTTCTCACTGCTCCCGAAGACGAGAACTCCGTGGACAGAATTCGCTTTCAGCACTGGGACGCAAGCCTGCCTGATCGCTTTTCTATTGTGGCTGCGTCTGCTCCACCCCGCGATTCTGGCCGCTCCTGAACACACTTTTCGATCGATTCAACTGGTGAGTACTCCAGTCCCGGTCGACCATCGGCCCCAACCCTTGCGGCCATTGCCGAAACCTGTCTTCGTTGCGAAGCTTGATCCGCCGGCCAACGCTCTGCGCGTGCCTGCTCCGCGGCCTAGAGCGGTGAAGGTCGAAGACGCTTCCGCTCCTAATGTCAGCATCGCGGCTAGGAAATTGGACCCGCTGCCCGTCAACTCAGCGCCGGTGATTCCCAGGATTATTCGCACCAATGTTTTTTCCGGCGGCAGTTCGGTGGCTCCCACCCTCGTGCGTGCTCCCTCACAGGTACAAACTGGGGGCTTCGGCGATCCCAACGGAATTCCAGCCAAGCCCAACTCGGGAAAGGCCGTAAACATCGCCGCGGTGGGATCCTTTGATCTGCCATCGGGCGGCGGCTATGGCAATGGGACCGGCGGAAGTAAGGGAATTCCCGGCGTGGTTGCGAGTGCCGGTTTTGGTGGAGGGACGGCGACTAATGTCCCGCCTCGGAACTCGACTCAGCAGGCCACGGTCCAGCCAAGTGGGTTTGGAGATGCCGATGTACCGGCTCCGGCCACCGTGCGTTCTCATCAGGCAGAGTCAGGGGCTACCCCGTTACTGCCAGCTGAAATCATCTCCAAACCTACACCGGTCTATACTCAAGAGGCCCGCAATCTTCGGATTGAAGGCGAGGTCCTGTTGGAGGTGGTTCTGGAGGCGTCGGGGAGCCTGCGGGTAGTGCGCGTGGTGCGCGGCCTAGGGCACGGTCTCGATGACAACGCGGTCAAGGCAGCCGAGCGGATTCGCTTTAAGCCAGCGATGAAGAATGGGCAACCAGCCGATTCTACCGTCGTCTTGCACGTTATCTTTCAGTTGGCATAACTTGCTCCTCCGAAGGTTTTTATGCGTATTTTGCAGGTAGGTTTCCTATTATTCGGGTTGATCCTGGTGTCTTGTCTCGCGGCGCTTTCGCAGAACTCGACGTCTCGCTCATTTCAAGCTACGGCGAACGACGCACCCGGAAAGAATAATGAAGAAGTGCTTTCCCCACCCCCTCCCGCTTCTTTCAATGACGTGATGGACCGCGTGATCCAGAAAGAACATCTTTTTCTGGCACAAATGCGCCACATGCGGCCCATGGTCGAGACTTATCTGCAGGACCTCAAGACCGACAGCGAGGGCAAGGCCGTCCCCACCAAGGACCAATATTTTCTCGGGCGTCTGGATATGAGCGAAGGCCCCGAAGACACTTCATTCGTGGGTCAACCGGGTTTTGGACATCGCATGGTCAATCATCTGACCAGTCTCTATTCAATGCACTTCCTTCCTCTCGGTTTTGCCCAGATGGTTGTGCTCGATACCGATTTCCAAAAGAAGTATTACGACTTCACTTTTGTGCGCCGCGAATTTCTGGGAGAAGTGCGCTGCCTGGTGATCGATGTACAACCCAAGGAGAATGCTCCCCCAGGCCGCTTCCAAGGACGCATCTGGGTTGAAGACCAGGACTACAACATTGTTCGGTTTAATGGGACTTACTTCCCTCATCCGAGAACTAGCTACTACCTGCACTTCGACAGCTGGCGGCTTAACATGCGCCCCGGGGCGTGGGTACCAGCGTACATTTACAGCGAAGAATCCGACATGAAGACGGCTTTTGGCAAGACTCTGCGCTTCCGGGCGCAGACCCGTCTGTGGGGATATGACCTGAAAGGTCTGAACAAGAACGAAGAGTTCACCCAGATTCTGGTTGACTCTCCGCAGTCGGTAAGGGATCAGAGCGATGCCGCAGCGGATGCGAGTCCGGTAGTCGCCGAGCGTATGTGGCAGCGGCAAGCCGAGGACAATGCGGTGGAACGTCTTCAGAAAATCGGGTTGCTCGCGCCTCCTGGCGAAGTGGATAAGATCCTCCTAACCGTGGTTAACAACTTGATGGTAACGAATAACATCGACTTGCAATCGGATATTCGCTGCCGCGTTCTGCTCACTTCTCCCTTGGAGTCCTTCACCATTGGTCACACGATCGTCGTAAGCCGTGGTCTGCTGGACGTCCTCCCCGACGAGGCCTCGCTGGCCATGGTCCTGGCCCACGAACTCAGTCACATTGTTCTGGGACATACGCTCGATACCAAGCTGGCTTTCAACGACCGCATGTTTTTCCCCGATGAAGAATCGTTCCAGCGCATGGATTTCAAACGGCGCTCGGCTGACGAAGATGCCGCGGACACCAAGGCTTTGGAGTTGCTGAAGAATTCTCCTTACAAGGACAAGCTGGGAAGTGCGGGGCTATTTTTGAAGGCGCTTCAAGAGAGCGCTCCTGAATTACCCAACCTGATTCGCCCGCACCTGGGCAACAGCATGGCGGGCAACAAGAGCGTTCGGATGTCGGCGTTGTTGGCTTCCGCGCCGGAGTTGGATCCGCAACGCACCGACCAGATCGCGGCACTTCCTTTGGGTGGGCGCATCAAACTGGATCCGTGGACAGATCAGGTGGAGTTGGCGAAGGCCAAGCCGGTCGCTTTGACGTCAGCTCGTGAGAAGATGCCCTTCGAGATCACGCCTTTCTTCCCGTACCTCACCCGGTACCCAACTCCCGGGAGCGATAAGGTTGCGCTTACGGCGCCGGTATCGAAGTAAGCAGCAGAGTGCGCTTACGTAGTTGTCTGGAAGTCGCGGCAAGAAGACTTTGGACTATTGGATGGAGCTGCCAACATTCGAGAACACGTTGTTGGCATTCGAGCCAATCAGACGAATCGTACCAACAACGATCACCAGAATTACTGCCAGCATGACTGCATATTCCGCTATATCCTGCCCACTCTCATCTGTAACCAGGTTTTGCCAAACGTTCTTAAGCATTTTTGCCACGGGCTCCGTCTCCTTGAAAGAGTATTTCGTATCAATCCCATCCTGACTAACTGGGAACATTAATCCCGCCAAATCCTGCGACCGGATCAGTTAAAGTCCCGAGGCTGGTCTTTTCGAAATGATAGGTCCAAGGATCAACGCCGCCAATGGCCCACAAGTGCCATCCCTAACAGACTGAATAGAATCTCCTAAGTGCCAATTACACAATGCTTTTCAAAGGAAGTGACTGATTCACCGCAAATAACGCTAGCTCCAGCCGGGTGGATACTCCTAGTTTGTCGAAAATGTTGCTCAAATGGTGTTTGACCGTGTCTTCACTGATCTTGAAGTATTCCGCAATCTCTTTGTTCGAATATCCAGCCACAACCGCCGATACAATCTCCAACTCGCGAGGGGTTAGACCAAACTTCTTCTGGCGAGCTTCGTCGCTGGACGATTGCACCAGCGTTCGCAAGTACTGCACCAGGTTCGAGACGCTCTCCCGTCCCACCCAGTATTCACCCGCCATAACCGTCTGTATGGCCTTCAGCAGCAGTTGCGTAGCGGAATCCTTGAGGACCACGCCGCGTGCGCCCAGCTGCAGAGCCTCGACGATCTGACTTTTTTCCGCTGCTGCCGTGAGAAGAATCACGCGCACGGGAGTGGAGTTCGCCCCCGAACCCAGGTCGCGCAAGGCTTCGAGTCCCGGATGCTTGGGCATGGCAAGATCCAGCAGCAGGATGTCGGGCTTTAGCTGCCGCGCTAATTTCACGGCTTCAGCGCCATCTGAAGCCTCCCCCAATACTTTTAGATTGGGCTCTGCTTCCAGCAGCCGGCGCAGACCATCGCGAAATATCGGGTGGTCATCGGCAATCACAATGCGAATGGACTGTTGCTTCTTAAAGTTCATCGGAAACTTCTCCACCCTTCGGAACTTTGATTTCCAGACGTGTTCCTAGACCGGGATTTGATTCTACAGTGAGAGCACCGCCAATTAAACGCACCCGTTCCTTGATGATCATCGGACCCTTCCCCAGCTGATCCAGTTCGTCTGCCGTAAGCGAGCCCGAGAAAGGGAAGCCTCGACCGTCATCTTCCATCGTCAGGCTCCACTGCGTGGAATTCGATCCCAGCCGCACCAGAGCATGACGCGCCCGGCTGTGCTTGCGAATATTGACCAATCCCTCCTGCACAATCCGTAATAGTTCCCGGCATATCTTGTCTGGCATCTCCAGTTTCTCAATGTCAGTGACAAAACGCGCGGAGATTCCCGTCTCTCTTTCAAACCGCTCGACCGCGTCTGTGATGACGCTCAAGAGCCTTCGCGAATCTACATCGATCGACTTCATCTGCTGCATCAGTTCGCGCAACTTCAGAACTTCCTCACGCAGCAGTCCCTGGATCCGTCCTAACTCGCCGCCAACCACTTCCGGAGTCGTCTCGGCCTGACGCTTCAGAACATCGACCTGCATCTCTACCGCGATCAGCGACTGCACCGCGCCATCGTGCAACTCTCGAGCAAAGCGAGCGCGCTCCGCCGCCCCCGCCCTGCGGCGCAGCCGGTGCAGTAAGTAAACGTTGTATACCGCCGGTCCGACCTGGCGGAGCAAATCCAGCAGAAACCGCAGCTCTTCCTGCGTGTCCCCTTTCCATGACGGTTCAAATACGAAGACTCGTCCGCGCCATTCGGCCCCGAAGAGAAAAGAAATCGTAATCAGATATTGGAAGGGTTGGCGCTGCTTGAGTTGGGCCAGAGGCTCAGTTCGCGGCGATGGCACGGGGCTGCCCTCACTATCCAATGCAATCACAGACCAGCGCTCTCCTTCATTCGCTGCATAACAGACCTCACCTGGGAAATCCTCTAGATAAATCTTGGCCTCGCGAGGACCCGCATCCAACCACTTGAAATCGGGAGCCTCTCCATTGCAATTGTCCAATGCGCCCAGGAATCTTCTCTGGCTGTGAATCTCCTGTGCCGCAATCACCAACAGCTTCGCGCCGTACATGCTGACAATTTCACGACCAATCTGCTGCAGAGTCCCGGTCAACCCGGCGTCCACGCGCACTTGTGCCAGCATACGGGTTACTCCAGCCTTCTCCGCGCGCAGGTGCTTCTGTTGCTCCGCCAGGTAGCCCAGCAGCAATCCCATCACCAGCAGATACACCGAGAGCATGAACAGCCGCTTCGGCTCGAACTCCGTTGTATTCATCCGGAGGCCGGAAAAGATATGCCAGTGCAAACTCGCACCGTGGGTCGCCAGCACATGGAACAGCACAAAGCTCTCGGCCCACAGCAAGACCACTTCGGCTGCGGCCGTGGCCAGCGTCTCCCACAAGCCCCAGCGGTAAGCCGCAGCAGTCAGAACGAAAACAAAAAACAGGATGAAGGGGCTTCTCGGTCCGTCGCCAAATACCGAGATGAAGGCCGGCCATACAATGTCGGCGGCGTGCACCAGAAGTCGAAAGGATGCGGTCGACTCTTTTCTTCTACGCAGCAGCATCAGTACCAGGATGCTGTTTCCCATGTAAAACCCCAGCAACCCGTAGGCCGCCGGAGAATTACCCAGCTGCGTGGGGTCCATTCGGATCGCAACCAACGCCGAAACCGCCAGGAATACACGCGCGGTCGCTAGCCATCGCTCCGTCCGGCGAACCTCGCTGGGGTCGGCTGGAGCCGTTTGTTTGCCAAGAAATCTGTGATTACCTTCAGTGCGCAATCGAGTCACTTCCGCGAGAGTGCCGATCTAAATGGAATTGTCTCGCATACTATTGATAAGAAAGATCGAGAGCAAGCAAAACTTTATGTGGGTCATGGCTCAGCCACTCTCGTTTTTGAATTCTGGCACGTCCACTCGCCTCTAAGAGATTACTTCAGTAACCAAGACTTGCTTTAATCCCGGTTTAAAATGCCATCGAGGATTGTCTTTTTGCGCGCATCTTCTAAGCTTTGGACTGCAGCCGTAGCGGCCTGCGTGGCCACTCTGATCCTGGGTGCGCTCTTCCTGCCTCGTTCGTTTGCCCTGGGGGCAATCAGCGATTGGATTCAGTGCATTCTGCTTTTGTCCGGAGCACTCTCTCTTATCCCGAACGCCGTACGCTCCCGGGGACGTTTGCGCCTCTTTTGGGCGCTGCTGGCTACCGGCGTGGCCTTCTGGTTCTCCTACCAGGCCATGTGGACCTACTACGAAGTGTGGCTGCATCAGGATGTGCCCGACCTGTGTGCCGGCGACATCGTGCTTTTCCTTCACATCGTACCCATGATGGCCGCACTCGCTCTGCGCCCACACGCTCCGCAGGATGACTATTCCCCGCGTCTACGCCGCCTCGATTTCGCCTTGATGATGTTCTGGTGGATGTATCTTTACGTCTTCGCAGTGATGGCCTGGCAGTATGTTGTCGCCAATGTTACTGCTTATGACAATGATCTCAATTTGCTGTACCTGATTGAGAAACTGGCATTCCTCAGCGCGTTGCTTGTGGCCTGGATCAAGAGCAAAGGCCGATGGAAAACTCTTTACGCCAATCTATTCGGCGCCAGCATTGTCTACGCCGCCAGTTCCTATCTCGCCAACTGGGCGCTCAGCCGGCAGAGTTACTACAGCGGAAGCCTCTACGACATTCCCCTGGCTGTGTCCATGGCGTGGATCACCGGAATCGGCCTGTGGTTACCCGGTGACGAACCTCAACCCGATTCCCGCTCCAGTTCTCCATCTCACGGCATCTGGTTGGCGAGACTCGGCATGATCGCGGTGTTTTCTCTTCCCCTGTTTGCCGCCTGGGCTTTACTGGAACCCGGAATCCCTCCGCGCATCCGCTCCTTCCGCCTGATGCTCACGCTGGCGGCGGCGCTTTTCATGGGCATTATGGTTTTCGCGCGTCAGCGCTTGCTCGATCGCGAATTACACCGCCTGCTCAAACAATGGCGTGAGTCCTTTGCCAATCTGAAGCGATTGCAGACCCAGATCACGGAATCTGAAAAACTGGCCTCGATCGGGCAACTGGTAGGTGGGGCGGCCCACGAATTGAACAACCCTATCGCCGCCATGCTGGGTTACTCCGATCTGCTGCTGAATACTTCTCTGAATCCTGACCAGCAGGAACTGGCTGCAAAAATCGGTCAGCATGTTCGCCGTACCAGATCCCTGGTGGCCAGCTTGCTCAGCTTTGCCAAGCAAGGTCCGGCGGCAATGGCTCCCGTAGATCTCAGGACAATTTTGCGAACCGCCGTCAAACTCTCGGAGCCCATGCGCCAAGCTCTCAAAATCGAAGTGGTCATGGAGTTGCCTGCGGAATTGCCCGCCGTGCTGGCAGACTCCAGTCAGTTGCTCCAGGTATGCGTGCAAATCCTGAACAATGCGCTGCATGCAGCGGACCAGTTTGGCAGCCGCGTACTAACCCTTGCCGCGAGGCACAAAGAGGGCATCGTTACCATCGATCTCTTCGACGCTGGGCTTCATCCCGAACCGAGTGCAGGCTTAGGGCAGATAGTCGAAAACGACACTTCGCCCCAGATTCTATCGGGGATGGGACTGAGTGCCTGTCAAGGCATCCTGCAGCAGCATCGCGGAAAAATTTCCTGGAGACACGGGCAGGAGACCGGCCTCCTCATCCGTGTCGAACTCCCGGTCATCCCTCCGGCGCTGGAGAAATCCCCTGCAGCTGGGGTTCCTGTGATGTGGCAACCTCAACCGTTCGCTTAAGTTGTCCGCAAGCGGCGTAGATATCCCGGCCCCGCGGACGTCTTACGAACGCTGGAATGCCCGCCTCCCGCAAAGTCTTTTGAAACGCGGCCACTCGCTCTTCGCCCGGAGTGATGAACTCGATTCCTGGCCCCGGATTCAGGGCTATCAGATTTACTTTGCACCGCAGCCCGCGCACCAGCTCGGCAACTTCCTTCGCATTTTCGAGAAAATCGTTCACGCCTCCGAGTAGTACGTATTCGAAGGTGATCCACTCCCTGGTTCGCAATGGAAAATCCCTCGCCGCCGCCATCAGCATCTCCAGATTCCACTTCTTGTTCAGCGGCATCAGTTGCGTGCGCAGTGCATCATTCGAAGCATTCAGTGAAATCGCCAGCTTGGGCCGGATCGGTTCCGCGCCAAAGTCGTGGATACGAGGCACAATCCCCGCCGTTGATACGGTCATGCGGCGCTCCGCAATCCCGACGCACTCAACCAGCAGCCGCGACGCCTTCATGAAATTTTCGTAATTCAGAAACGGCTCGCCCATACCCATAAAAACCAGATTGATGCGATCCTCAGGCGGCGAAACCTGCTGATCCTTAAGCACTGTGCAAACCTGCCCCACAATCTCTCCCGCAGTGAGGTTACGCTTCACTCCGAGCAGCGCCGTCAAACAGAACTGGCAGTCGACGGCGCACCCAACCTGGCTTGATATGCAAATTGTCGAACGCTCGAAGGCGCGGGCGGTAGTTTTTTGTTGAGCGCCGGCTTCGGCCATCTGCCCCGCTTCGCTCCCGTCCCCGGCTTCCCCCCCGTCGCCCTCCGGCATCCAAACCGTTTCCACGCTCTGCCCGTCAGCGAAGGCAATCAGATACCGCACCGTACCATCCTGAGAGACAAATTTATTCTCGATGCGCGCCGCTCCGACCGTGACTCCGTGTTGCTCCAGCTGTTCGCGAAGCTCCCGCGGCAGTGTGGAAATCTCCGCCAGCGTTTCCACTCGCTCCCGGTAGACCGCCTGCATGATCTGCTTCGCACGATAGTCCGGCTCACCCGCCTCGCTCACCAGAGCGGCCAACTCCTCGCGGTCCATGCCGAGCAGCGACGATGTCATCGATCGTGCCATTTTTCTAAGAAACTCACCCTCCCGCCGAGATCAAAACGATTTATCAACTTATTGATTCTAAAGGGATAATAGTCTTATTGTCGCATGCCGCGCTATACCCTCCCAGATGTGTAAGAATAGTGGAGTACCTTCTGTGGCGGTTCCACGATCCAAGAAAGAACACCCGACCCAAGATATTGACATGGTAAAAGAAGTTCGCAATATTCGTCGTCAGGTATTACCCCACGGCCTCACTGTGATCACCGAGCAGATGGAGCACATCCGCTCGGCTTCTATTGGCATTTGGCTCGAAACCGGCTCGCGTGACGAAACTCCGCAGGCCAACGGCATCTCTCATTTTATCGAGCACATGGTCTTCAAAGGGACCAAGCACCGCACCGCCGAAGAAATCGCCCGTCAAGTCGATTCCATCGGCGGCAACATGGACGCCTTCACCTCCAAAGAGTGCATCTGCTTCAACGTCAAGGTGCTCGACGAAAACGTTCCCGTCGCGCTTGAGATTCTTACCGACCTGGTGCTGCATCCCACCTTCACTGCCGAGGACATCGCTCGCGAGCGGGGCGTGATTCTCGAAGAGATTAAGATGGACGAAGACAATCCCGACTACCTCGTCCACGAGATTTTCACCCAGAATTTCTGGAAAGATCATCCTCTCGGCAAGCCCATCCTCGGCACCAAAGAGACGGTGAAGAAATTCGAGCGCGCGGCTGTGCTTGAAACCTACACGCACCGCTTCGCGCCCGGCAACATCATCGTGGCCGCCGCAGGACACCTCAATCACGATCATTTCGTTGACCTCGTGATCAAGCACTTCGAGCACCTTAAGCCTGCCCAAAACGGCTTCCATTCGGCCGAACCCAAAATCGTTCCGCGGATCGTACTGCGGAACAAGAAGGCGCTCGAACAGGTGCAACTTTGCATCGGCGTTCCTTCGCATCCCATCGCTCACGAAAAGCGCCATGCCGGCTACATTCTCAACACACTCCTCGGCGGAGGCATGAGTTCCCGCCTGTTCCAGAATATCCGCGAGCGTCAGGGCTTGGCCTATTCGATTTACAGCGACCTCAACCCTTATCGCGATACCGGATGCCTCGCCGTCTACGCCGGAACATCATTGGCCTCGGCGGCGAAAGTAGTTAAGTCGGTGGTCAACGAATTCCGTGATCTTAAGAATAGGCCTGTACCGGAAGAAGAGTTGCGCCGCTCCAAGGATCAGCTCAAAGGCAGCCTGATGCTGTCGCTCGAATCGAGCACCGCCCGCATGTCCAACCTGGCCCGCCAGGAAATGTATTTCGATCACTTCCAGGATCTCGATGAGCTCATCGAGAAAATCGAGGCCGTCACCGTCGAAGACCTGCAGGCTCTCGCCCAGGAGTTCTTCAAGACCGAATCCATCGCCGTGACCGCTCTTGGCAACTTAAACGGACTGAAGATCTCCCGAGATCAGCTAGCCTGCTGAAGTTAGCGCCGCGTCAAGCCCCAAAACGCGCTGGGATTCACTCCCTGTGTTCAATTGCTCCGTCGCGGCAGATTTTGCGTTCCACCCTGTAACTTCCTAGCCTGCCGCACATCCCATCTCAGCCCGCAGGTGTAGACCTGCCGGACGACCTAACTCGATACTCACCTCAAGGAGAAAATTATGAAGAAGTTTTTCGGCAGTTTCGCTCTGGCGTGCATTTTGATGGCTTCGATGTCGGCCTTCGCTCAGGATTCCATGAAACAAGACAGTGCCCAGCAAGACACCATGAAAAAAGATGATTCGATGAAAAACGATTCCATGAAGAAGGACGACACCAAGAAGACCAAGAAAGCCAAGGCCAAGAAAGATACGATGAAGAAGGACGACAGCATGAAGAAAGACGACAATATGAAGCACGATGACAGTATGAAAAACGACCAGATGAAGCAGAACTAAGTTTGGCGCCTCACTAGGTGTCGTGCCGAGGCCCTTCTTGGCACGACACTTATCCTAGCTTCTCAGATTTGATCCTGGTCTTTGGTGTTCCCGTGGAACAGAGTTTGGACTTCGGATTTTGGCGATCTATCGTAATGGAGCGAGAAGCCGAATCTTCGTTGGCACCACAGATCGATAGACGTACTCACGTTAAGCAAGAGCCACGCGCCAGCGACGATAGCGAACATCACCGCCAAGATTTGGAGAAGCTCTTTCATTCGAAGGAAACGATACTGCCTCAGCCATACACTCCAGTAGAGTGTAACTCTTAACTCTTCTAGTGTCCCGCCGTACTCAGCACTTCCTCAGGCTCATCATCTGCCTCCGCGCTGGCATCGTCGTCATCATGCTGTCTGATTAACCCCGTCTTCAAATATTGACGCAGGCACCGCGAGCACGGCACGTACCCATCCTGCATCGCTTGCTTGGCGGTGATAGTTCGTTCTGTAGCCTTGTCGTGGATAAACGGACATCCCGCAACGTGGAAAACTTTCGATCCGTCCGAGACCACGACCAGCATGTCAGGAGGAATATCGTGCCCCGGCTCCGCCAGGATCGATTTCGCGGGATTCTTGAAGGTAAACTGATCCATCAACGCCAACGCCCCGGTAAACAGAGCGACCGCCGCCACCGGGACCAGCCACGCCGACCAACTCGACCATCCACTTCCCTTCGCCGAATTTTTCGCCAGCCGCTTTTCTAATCGACGGCTGAAACCTGCAGGCACCTCCAGCATGCGTTCATCACCATACAACTGGACCACGTTCCGCGTACCTGCCAACACCGAAGCGCAACGCTTGCAAGTCCCAAAATGTTCATCCATCGAAGTGCGCAGCGTTGCATCCACATCCCCGTCGATGTAATTCGAAATCTCGCGCCACACCTGTTCGCAGTTCAACATTTTCTGGTTCACTACCATGGCTTGGTCCCCTTCTCGAATGGCAGCCGGCTGAACCAGCCCTGCTCCCATCCGGCGGCCAGCAGATCGCGCAGCATCAGCCGCGCCCGCAATAGCCGCGTCTTCACCGAGGCCACCGAAATTCCCAGTGCCTCCGCCGTCTCCTGAATGTTCAGGTGCTCCATATCGCGCAGCATGAAAACTTCGCGATACTTTCGATCCAGCGTGGCCAGCGCCTCCGCCAGCCGCTGCCGCACTTCCTTGCGTTCCAGTGCTTCTGATGGAATCTCGCGCCAGTCGGCGAAATCCCGGGGTGTATAGTCATTCTCTTCACTGTCGCGGCGATCGTCGATGCCTTCCATGGGCACAGTTCTCTCCCTTCGCCGGCGCATCAGAGCTTGGTTCACCGTGATCTGTATGAGCCAGGTGCTGAAGCGAGCCTCGGCGCGGAATTGCCGGATGTTCGCCAACGCCTTGAGCATCGCCTCCTGCGCTGCATCCTCTGCGTCGTGCTCGTTACGCAAGATGGCGAGCGCCGCGGCATACACCCGCCGTTCATAAGGCCGAACTAGCTCATAGAACAATTCATGCTGCCCGCGCTGTACGCTCAAAATAAGATCCTGCTCGCGCGTGCCGCCTGCCTGCCCCGGATTGTTCAAGGCCATCTTTGCTTCGGACATCTGGCTCAGAATCCTCACGCGTTGGTCTTAGGTTGCAGGTCTTACCCCTCAGTACTCGGGATCTTTTTTCCAGCCGGTCAGCATGGAGAGAAAATTATTCCAGCCATGAAGAATCACCATCACCAGATGCCCCAGCACAAAAAACAAAATCGCCCACATCACGGCAAAATGCCAGATCCGCGCATAGTGAAAACCTCCCATCACCCATGCCAGCCAGGAGAACTGAATCGGCTTCCATACAACAAAACCGGTCAGCACCGAAAGAACGCCCAGCCCGATCGCACTGGTGTAAGCCTGCTTCTGTAGCGGGTTGTAGGCTTCGCGAACCGGCGGCTTCGGTCCAAAAAAGAAATAGTGCTTCACCATCGGCCACACGCCGGGAATGTCACGCGGCACGAACAACACTTGCCGATAGTTCCCGCTGAAAATCTGATAGCCGAGATAAAGAACACCGGTACCGAGGTAGATCCACATAAAGGTGAGGTGCCACTGCAAAGCTCCTCCCAGCCATCCACCAATGGCGAACGCCTTCGGCCAATGCAGCAAATCTTTCTGTGGAATCTTGGCGCCGAAGCTCGGGAACGCCCGGAAAATCTGCAGTCCGCTGCCCACCATCACAAAAAGCGCGACCGTATTGATCCAATGGCAAAGACGCACAATGAACGGGTGCTCGTAAACGGCGTGCGCCACAACGATGGGCTCTTCGTCTTTTCCTTTTGCTTGAATAATTTCGATCGCACTACCGCTCATTGGACCCCCGATGTACGCGCTTGAATCCGGCATGCATGCCGCGCTACAAACCGTAAAACCACGAATAGCCCTGGTCTTCCCAGTATCCAACTCGATCGAGCACGTGCGTGACTTTCAAATCGGTTAAGTATTTGGCTTGTTTGTAGCCGACCTTCGTAGGAATGCTAAGACGCAGCGGCGCTCCGTGCTCGCGCGTGAGCGGCTGCTCGTACATCTCATAACAAAGCAACGTTTGGGGATGCAGCGCCGTCGCCATGTCAAGCGACTCGTAATAATCATCGGCGCAGTTCACCGTGATGTAGCGCGCGGTAGGATCAGCGCCGATCAGCTGCAGGAAATCGGAGAGCCGGGCGCCACCAAATCGCCCAATCACGTCCCATCCCTCCACGCAGACGTGACGCGTATTCTGGCGATAGCGGGGCAGGGCCTGCACCTGCGCCAGCGTATATTCTCCGGGCTTTTGTACCGCCCCGCTGACGGTCAGAGTCCAGTTCTCGAAGATCACGCCAGGATCATCGACGTCATAGCCATTGATGGGGAACTTCGTGAAAGGAGTGAGGTCGGAATTGTCGAAGGTGGTCGCGAGATGGCCGGAGCGGAACATCCGGGCCGAAGCCCAATCGCTGAAACCCAAGCCCTTCTTCAGCAGACCCTCCTGGAACTTCGGGATAGCGAAAGCTCCCAGCGCAAGCACGGGCGTGAGCTTGAGTAATTCGCGGCGGCTCACTTGCCGGAACTTTTTTTCGTCCATTTTGCGATCGTTGTCCTTCATACGTTGACCTGCAAGAATTTTCCTCAGTCCCGACCATGGGATTCGTGAGACGCGTGAAAGTTTCGCCCTGACTCAGTTTGAGAATGATAACGCGACCGGCCCAATCGAGTCGTACCTTTTACTAGCCTTTGGAGCGTTTTCGAGGCATACTAGCGGAAGATTAACCTCCCCAGGGTCGGCCCCGGTTCGCCAGTCCAGAGCCGGCGGCGCGGAGTTTCAAACCCAGGTTCCCGCATGTCCATGCTGAAGACAATCGGGCCGAAAACCGACCGCACTCTGGTACCAAGGAGGCGAAGAATCGGGAAGGAAGATTACCGGCAGCGTGAATTGATGGTGGGCTCGTTGTGTCTGCTTCTGTTGGCCCTCGGCATCGTCCTGTGGCATGATCGCGATTTCTGGTTCCCGGATTCTCCGGACGCGGAGTTTGATCAGCCGGTCGAAAGTTCACAGGTAGCGAGTACAGCTCCCACCCAGGCGCCCACGGTGGGCGCCAAGCTAGCGCCAGCGGCCAAGCCACATCACAAAACTCGGCGCGCCAGGCTGAAGACTAACTTCGCAAGTCTGGCCGCGGCTCCCACCTTGGAAACTGCGCCGCCGCCCGTGGCGATAACCAGCCGCACCGTGCTGCCTCCGCTGGAAGTGGAAGTAGTAGCGGGCGACTCGCATCATGTACTCCGGCCCGGCAGCAATTCTGTGCATGTGGATTTGCAGCCAGGCGATGCTCCGCAGCCCGCTCCTGAAACGAGCGCCCCGGCCGATGCCGAGACTGCAGCCAGCGTCACCAGCAACGCTTCGGAACGCGTGCAGATGTCCGCCAACGCGTCCGCGATCGTGACCAGCCCGGTGAAGCCCAGCTATCCGCTGCTGGCGCGGCAGATGAAGGTACAGGGTTCTGTAATTCTGCGGGCGCTGATTGGCAGGGATGGAATCATCCAGAACCTGCGGGTGGTGAGTGGGCCGCACATCCTCGCCTCAGCGGCCCAGGATGCCGTCCGGCAATGGCATTTCAAGCCCCACGTTGAGGGCAGCGAAGCCGTCGAAACCGAGGCCAAGATTACGGTCAACTTCACGATTTCAACCAATTGATCTCGCTCTGTGTTTCGCCGCGCTAGGTCTTAAGCTTCGGGTCTTAGGCCTGACACCCAACACAGTACCTTGATTCGTCTGCCAAAAATACGAACGCCCCGATCTTTTTGCAAGATCAGGGCGTCCGGGCAGCCCTCCCCCAGAACTGCTCACCCGTGAAACTATACTTTCCGCGAAATTGTGAAAATGGCACTCAAGTGCCATCCCCCCCCGGCTCCATGCGCTACCTCTGTGACTCTCCTGGATCTGCCGCGTTTTAGCCGGTCTTCCGACGCTACTCCTGGCGGTGCTGACCTTAAGTTAGGGCGCTTCTTCGCCGATGGACACACTAGCCAACAGCGTCGGCTATGGGTCCTATGCCACGGTTTAAAGATCCCAAGATTTATCGCGACATCCTCGACGGGCTGCAAATCGGGGTCAGTGTTCTCGATCTGGACCGGAAGATTGTCTTCTGGAGCGACGGAGCCGAGCACATCACAGGCTACGCCCGGATCGATGTTCTCGGGCACTCCTGCGCGGAGAACATTCTTCTCCATTGCAACGAAAAAAGCTGCGAAATGTGCACCGGACGATGTCCTCTGGCTGCCGCATTCCACGATGCCGTCCCCGTGGAAGCAATGAGCTTTATCCACCACCGATCCGGGCACTGGGCCCCAGTGCACACCTGGGCAATTCCACTGCGGGATGAGCATGGCTCGATCATCGGCATCATCCAGACTTTTGAAAGCGAGTTTGCGGGAAACGGCCCCAGCCCGAACGACCGGAGCCTGAAAGAGCGCGGCTGCCTGGATCGCGCGACCGATTTGCCCAATCACGCTGTGATGCAATCACGCCTGCGGGAAATGCTCGGGACGTTCGCGGAACTCCGAATTCCCCTAGGTGTCGTTTGTCTCGAGGTCCATGAACTCACCCAGTTCCGCGCCCGCTACGGACAGGAAGCGGCTGCCTCCATATTGCGGGTATTGGCTCGCACCCTGAGGAACTCGATTTGGCCGACGGACTATGTCGGACGCTGGACTGAGGACCGGTTTCTGGTGATCTTGAGTGGCTGCTCGGAAGATGCGCTGCGAGCGGTGAGCGAACGCATGTTGAGGATGACCACCAGTGCCACAATCGAGTGGTGGGGAGAGGAATTATCCGTGGCGATTTTGATCGCGAGCGCAGCGGCTGTGGCAGGCGATACGGTCGAATCGTTGTTGCTGCGAGCCGAAGAAGCGCTCAACGGAAAGCTCATCGCGCCGGGCAATCAACGCATCGCGGCAGCCGATCCGTCGTCGAGGAGTTGAGTCTCACGAGTGAACCATGTTTGCGATTATTGGCATTGTCGTGGTTTTCGGCTGCGTAGTGGGCGGCTATCTGATGGAGCACGGCAACCTCCGCGTGCTGATTCAACCTGCCGAACTCCTTACCATCGGCGGAGCCGCCATTGGCACCGTTCTCATCGCCAATCCACTTCATATCCTAAAGCAGATTGCCGCGGGAATCGGTGGCGTCTTTGGTGGCTCCAAATACACCAAGCAGGCCTACATCGATTCCCTGAAGATGATGTACGAATTGCTGAACAAAGCTCGGAAGGACGGGTTGATGGCTTTGGAAAACGATGTCGAAGAGCCAGACAAGAGTCCCATCTTCTCCAAGGGTCCTGCGGTTCTCAAAAACCATCACACCCGCGACTTTGTCTGTGATTCCTTGCGCATGGCGATCACGGGCGTCGACGCTTTCGATCTCGACCAGGTGCTGGACCTGGATCTCGAGGTTCACCACCATGATGGCGAGCAGCCCACGTCGGCTCTCACCAGCGTCGCTGATTCCCTGCCCGGTCTCGGCATTGTGGCTGCCGTTCTCGGTATCGTTATCACCATGAGTGCGATGGGCGGCCCTCCGGAAGAGATCGGGAAAAAGGTAGCGGCGGCACTGGTCGGCACCTTTCTCGGAATTTTGCTTTGTTACGGCCTCGTTGGGCCCATCGCTGCCAACATGGTCAAGATTACAGGTGACGAGCATGCCTATCTCTACGTCTTGCGAGTCCTGATCGTTTCTTTTCTGAAAGGCACCGCGCCCATCATGGCCGTAGAAGTGGCCAGGCGCGCCGTGCCGGGTCATGTGCGGCCTTCCTTCAGAGAAGTGGAAGCGGCATGCCGCAACCGGGCAGTGACCGACGATGCTGCTGCGGCTACTCCTGACGCTGCGGCCGCATCCGGATAATCGCACGGTAGAATCTTTATGGACAAGACACGTCCCATCATCATCTTGAAGAAAAAAGGCGGGCATGGCGGCCATCATGGCGGAGCCTGGAAAGTAGCCTACGCCGATTTCGTCACTGCGATGATGTCTCTGTTCATCGTCTTGTGGCTGCTCAGTTCCAGCAAGAAAGTGCAGGAGGCCGTGGGCGGCTACTTCAAAGATCCGACGGGCACCTCCGCGAAGATGGGGTCAAGCTTGGCCGGCTCCGGCGAGAATTTCAAACTCACCAGAGACAATATGCCGAAGCTGAAGGATCAGCTGGAACAAAAGATCCGGCAAATGGATGACTTCGCCAAACTCCAAAGTCACGTCGAGATGACCGTCACCAGCGAAGGCCTTCGCATTGAACTCATGGAATCTCTTTCCGGAACGTTCTTCGACAGCGGACGTCCCGAACTCAACGCCGACGGCCGCGATTTGCTGATCCGGCTGGCGCAGGAGCTGGGCAAGCTTCCCAACAAGATTTCCATCGAGGGCCACACTGACTCCAAGCCCTATGCCGCAACCGGAAACTACAGCAACTGGGAGCTCTCGAGCGACCGTGCCAACGCTGCGCGTCGCCTGATGCAAGCTAACGGAGTGGGAGCGGAACAGGTCACCCAGGTCCGCGGCTTTGCCGATCAACGTCTTCGCAAGCCTGAGGATCCCTTCGACCCTTCGAACCGCCGCATTTCGCTGATCGTGCAATACATCTTGAAAAACAACGACGAAGAAGATGCCAAGCCCTCCGCCGGAAGCGAACCCAAAAAATCAGAGGAAAACAACTCTGCCGCGTCGCAGTCGAATCAGACCAAGCAAGAATGATTGCTCTCCTGGGTCTTGAACTAACTTTACAAGCTCTCCGCGCTCCTGCAACTCGCCCTGTATAATCGCCGCTTTGATCTTCCCTTAGGAGCTCTTTCATGAAGAAGTTCGCTCGTCTGGTGTGCCTTCTGTTGGTGATGGCGCCGGTTGTCGCTTTGTGGTCGCAGGACAGAGACAAAGAAAAAGTCGATCTGGAGACCATTACCCGTATCCGCTACGAAGGCTTCCACAATTCCAAGGTCATGGACTACGCCACGGGATTGATGGACTCGATCGGCGAGCGACTCACCGGTTCCCCGAACATGAAGCGCGCCAACGAGTGGACGCGCGACCAGCTCACGGCGATGGGTCTCTCCAACGCGCATCTCGAACCCTGGGGACCGTTCGGCCGCGGCTGGGCCAACCAGTACGTTAACGTGCGCATGACCTCGCCCGACGTCGTTACCCTGCTCGCCTATCCGAAAGCATGGACTCCTGGCACCAACGGCGTGGTCCAAGGCAAATGCGTCCGCGTCACCATTGACGGCCAGAAAGACTTCGACAAATACAAAGGGCAGCTCGCCGGAATGATTGTGATCTTGGGGCCGGATGTGGATGTAAAGCCCATCACCGAAGCTCCCTACAAACGCTTGAGTGATGACGACCTTGCCAAGCTGGCTGACTACCAGATTCAGGGCGAGCATCCCGCCTTCCGCTTCGCCGACTTCGTGAAACGTCAGCAATTCATCAAGGACCTGAACCAATTCTTCGCCGACGAAAAAGTTCTGGCGGTCATTGATCACAGCCGCATGACCTCGGGCGGTGGCACCGTGTTTGTCCAGTCCGGGGGATCCTACAAGACGGGCGAGACCACCACTGTTCCTCAGCTCACTATGGCGCTCGAGCACTGGACGCGCATCGCGCGGCTGCTGCAGCAAAAGAAAGATGTCTCGCTGGAACTGAATGTCACGAACACTTTCTACGACGATGATCCTATGCAATACGACACCATCGCCGAAATTCCCGGCGGCGATAAGAAAGATGAACTCGTGATGCTGGGCGCGCACCTCGATTCCTGGCACGCTGGCACCGGAGCCACGGACAACGGAGCCGGAACCATTGTCATGATGGAAGCGGTTCGGATTCTGAAAGCGCTCGACATCAAGCCCCGTCGCACCATTCGCATCGGCCTTTGGAGTGGAGAAGAACAAGGACTTCTTGGCTCCCAGGGCTATGTGCAAAATCATTTCGGCGCCCGTCCGCCCATGGACGATCCCGGCATGAAAGGCATGCCGACTCTTCTCCGCCGCGAGGCTGGAGACGTTACGGTGAAGCCCGAACAGGCAAAGGTCTCCGTCTATTTCAACGTCGATAACGGCAGCGGAAAAATTCGCGGCGTGCACCTGCAGGAGAACGAAGCCGTCGCTCCCATCTTCGAAGCCTGGATGAAGCCCTTCAACGATCTCGGCATGACCACACTCACCATGCGTGACACCGGAGGCACCGACCATCTTTCCTTCGATGCCGTCGGCATTCCGGGATTCCAGTTCATCCAGGATCCCATCGAATACGAAACCCGCACGCATCATTCGAATATGGATGTCTACGATCGCCTGCAACCAGAGGATCTGAAGCAGATTGCCGTGATCGTCGCCGGCTTCGTCTACGACGCCGCCATGCGGGACCAGATGCTTCCGCGCAAGCCCATCGAAAAAGGCGTGCCCCGCGAGCCGGAGAAAAATTAGCCACTCAACCCTGCGCCCAAAGTCAACTGCACAGGAGTGTGTAGTAGTTACGCGACGAATAAAATAGGGCTGTGCTCCAATTTGGAACATTCCAGTCACTTGTTTCGTCGAACACAAAAAAAGTTGCCGCGCTGGCCCCTGCGCGGGACTAGAATTATGTGTTCCTGACAATTATGTTCGTTGCGTCGAAAATCTTGCCTTCATACGACCAAACCGCCGGGCCGATCTTCCCGGAATCTGGAAAGCGAGTATGCCCTCATATGTATCGAAGCCAGCGCCCCCCAATCAGGACAAACGCTGGAAGCTGGTGGACGCGACCATGCGCCGCCAGGGTCAGCAGTCCCGTGGCCTGATTGAAACTCTGCACACCGTGCAGGAAGCGTTCGGATATCTGGATGTCCCTGCCCTGCGTTACGTCGCCATGTCGTTGCGTGTGCCCTTAAGCCGGGCCTACGGCGTAGCCACTTTCTACCATTTCTTTACTCTGAAGCCGGCCGGCGAACATACCTGCGTCATTTGTATGGGGACGGCGTGCTATATCAAGGGCGCGCCTCAGTTGCTGCGTGCGGTCGAGCACGATTTAGGAATCGTTGCTGGTGAGACCACGCCCGACAAGAAGGTCTCGCTTTTGACAGCGCGCTGCCTTGGATCCTGTGGACTGGCGCCAGCCGTGGTCTATGACCAGGAAGTCGCCGGGAAGGTCGGTGTGCCCGGCTTGCAACAGCGGCTGAAGCAGTGGACGCGCCCATGATGACGATTACTAGGAACATGACTGTGGAAGAACATGACTCCTGAAGAACTCGATCAGATCGCCGAAACCGAACGCGCGGCGCAAAGCCAGTTCCCACAACAGGTGCGGGTATGTGTCGCGGCCGGCTGTATCTCCTGCCAAAGTCAGAGCGTGAAAGACGCGCTCGATCAGGAAGTCGAACGGCGGGGCACCAAGCAGCAGTGCCGGGTGAAGGGCGTAGGTTGCATGGGGCTGTGCGCGGAAGGTCCGCTGGTTTCAACCAGCAGCGGAGTCCTCTACCAGCATGTGGCGGCCGGTGACGCTGCTGCGGTTCTCGACAGCCTGGAAGGGTCGCCAGTAGCCAACTTGGTTTGTCCCACGAATGTCCCCTTCTTCCAGCGGCAGAAGAAAATTGTGCTGGAGAACTGCGGCGTGATCGATCCTGAGCGGATCGAAGACTACATCGCAGTCGAAGGTTATACGGCGCTGATCAAGGCCGTCACGGAAATGTCGCCCCGCGAAGTCATCGAGCAGGTGACCAAGAGCGGCCTGCGCGGCCGTGGCGGCGCGGGTTATCCTACCGGGCTGAAGTGGAGCACGGTTGCGAAATCCGTGGGCACGCAGAAATACGTGGTCTGCAACGCCGACGAAGGCGATCCCGGCGCTTTCATGGATCGCAGCGTGCTCGAGAGCGATCCCCATCGTGTTCTTGAAGGCATGCTGATTGCTGCCTACGCTGTGGGTGCGTCCGAAGGTTACATCTACGTGCGCGCTGAATATCCATTGGCCATCAAACGGCTGCGCAACGCCATTCGGCAGGCCGAGCGCGCCGGCTTGCTGGGCGCAAACATTTGTGGCACGCGCTTCAGTTTGCGTCTGGACTTGCGGCTGGGCGCAGGTGCATTCGTCTGTGGAGAAGAGACCGCTCTGATCGCGTCGGTGGAAGGAAAGCGCGGAACCCCCCGGCCGCGCCCTCCCTATCCCGCAATGGAAGGCCTATTCGGTCAGCCTACGCTTATCAACAACGTAGAAACCTACGCGAACATCGCTCCGATTATTCGCAATGGCGGAGAGTGGTACGCGGGGATCGGCACCGAGAAAAGTAAGGGAACAAAAGTCTTCGCGCTGGCGGGAAGTGTGCAGAACACGGGCCTGGTGGAAGTCCCCATGGGAATCAGCCTGCGCGAGATGGTCTTTGAAATTGGCGGCGGCATTCCGGAAGGACGCAAGTTCAAAGCCGTGCAGACCGGTGGGCCCTCCGGCGGGTGCCTGCCTGAATCCTGCCTCGACATGCCCGTCGATTATGAGTCGCTGGTGCGCGCCGGCTCGATCATGGGCTCGGGCGGAATGATCGTCATGGACGAAAGTTCCTGCATGGTCGATGTCGCGAAGTATTTCATGGATTTCTGCATGACCGAATCCTGCGGAAAGTGTATTCCCTGCCGGGTCGGCACCTATCAGATGCACCGCATTCTTACCTCGATCAGCACCATGAGCGCGACCCCGCAGGATATGGCCATGCTGGAGCAACTCTGCGACCTGCTGAAACACACCAGTCTGTGCGGGTTAGGGCAGTCGGCGCCGAACCCGGTGGTGAGCACGCTCCGTTCGTTTGGCGAGGAGTATCGCGCCCACATCGATGACCATAAATGTCCCGCCGGCGTCTGCGGCCGTTCCGAGAATGGAGATCAGCCATGAGCCCGACCACGAGCGTCAAGACGCTTAAGATCGATGGCCGGGACCTGAGCGGCCGCCAGGACGAGAGCATCATGGATGTGGCCCGCCAGAATGGAATTTTTGTCCCTCGCCTCTGTGAGATGGACGGTCTCTCGGACGTGGGCGCTTGCCGCATGTGTCTGGTCGAAGTTAAGGGACAGAACCGCTTGCTTCCCGCATGTGTTACCGCGGTCGAAGAAGGAATGGAAGTCACCACCAACTCCGAGCGCCTGCAAAAATACCGCAAGATGATCCTGGAGCTGCTTTTCTCCGAACGCAATCACATTTGCTCGGTGTGCGTCTCGAACGGCCACTGTGAGATGCAGATGCTGTCGCAGAGGCTGGAGATCACGCACGTCCAATTTCCCTACCGCTATCCGAAAATGGAGGTCGATGCCTCACACGAGCGCTTCGTCATCGATCATAACCGCTGCATTCTGTGCACCCGCTGCGTGCGGGTTTGCGATGAAATCGAAGGCGCGCATACCTGGGACATCACGGGCCGCGGCATTGACGCCAAAGTCATCACCGATTTGAACGAACCGTGGGGCCTATCGGAAACCTGCACCAGTTGCGGTAAGTGCGTGCACGTCTGTCCCACCGGGGCACTCTTTGAGAAAGGCCGCTCGGTGGCCGAGATGCTCAAGCGGCGCCAGTTTCTGCCTTATCTCACGCTGATGCGGGAAGAAAACGAATGAGTGGTTGGAATGGATAAAAAGCGACTGGCAACGGTTTGGTTGGACGGCTGCTCCGGCTGCCACATGTCGTTCCTTGACATGGACGAACGCCTGCTTGCCTTGGCCAGCCTGGTCGACTTGGTTTACAGCCCTCTGGTCGATGCAAAAGAATTTCCCGAGAACGTCGACCTCACGCTGGTGGAAGGCGCCGTGAGCAGCGAAGAAGATCTGCACAAGATTCAGCTCGTGCGGCAGCGCACCAAGACCTTGGTTTCCCTCGGCGATTGCGCCGTCACCGCCAACGTTCCCGGCATGAGAAATTCTTTTGGCGTGAAGGCGGTGTATGACCGCGCCTACCGGGAGAACGTAACTTTCGACCCTGGGATTCCAAACCAGGTGGTGCCGGCGTTGCTACCTTACTCGCGGCCGATTCATGAAATCGTGGCAGTCGATGTCTTCGTTCCCGGCTGTCCTCCCTCTGCCGACACAATTTTTTACGTGCTCACGGAGTTGCTGGAAGGCCGGCAGCCCGACGTGAGCCTGAAAACGCGCTTTGGATCATAACCAGTTTTAGGAGTGCAGGAAGTTTAGTACGTCAAGAGTCCAAGATCGTGGGTGAAGCTGTGAAGCAGGGCAAGACCATTATTATCGACCCCGTGACCCGAATCGAGGGTCATTCCAAAATTACTCTGCACCTCGATGAAGACGGAGCCGTCGAGGAGGCTCGCTTTCACGTCACCCAATTCCGCGGCTTCGAAAAGTTTTGCGAAGGCCGTCCGTTCTACGAGATGCCTTCCCTGATGGCGCGCATCTGCGGGATCTGCCCCGTCAGCCACCTCATCGCATCGGCTAAAGCATGCGATGCACTGCTCGCGGTCACCATCCCGCCCACCGCTGAAAAACTTCGCCGCATCTTCGGACTGGCCCAAGTCGTGCAATCCCATGCGCTGAGCCTATTCCATCTTTCCTCTCCCGACCTGTTACTCGGCATGGACGCTGACCCCGCGAAAAGCAATCTGTTTGGTGTGGCCGAGGAGAATCCGGAGCTGGCCCGCGACGGAATCCGGCTGCGGCAATTTGGACAGGAGATCATCGAGCGGCTGGGCGGAAAGCGCATCCATCCTGCGTGGATCGTTCCCGGGGGGGTCAGCGAGCCATTGAGCGAGGTGAACCGCGACGCCATCCTCTCCGCCATCCCGGACGCGCTCCGCATCGTCGAGCGCACCCTGGAATTGTTCAAGGGGAGAATGGAAAACTTCCGCGAAGAAATCGCCGCCTTCGGCAACTTCCCCACGATGTTCATGGGCATCGTTAAACAGGATAACGGCCTCACCTTCTACGACGGAAAGCTCCGTATCATCGATGCCTCCGGCAAGGTCGTGGCCGACGCTCTCGATCCCAAGCGCTATTTCGATTACATCGGCGAGAAGGTCGAACCCTGGAGCTATCTGAAGTCAACCTACTACAAGCCTGTAGGATTTCCCGATGGCATCTACCGCGTCGGGCCGCTGGCACGATTAAATGTGGCCGACCGCTGTGGCACGCCGCGCGCCGATCAGGAACTGGCCGAGTTCCACGAACTGCAGCGCACCGCGGTGCTGAGTTCATTTCACTACCACCACGCCCGGCTGGTTGAGATGCTCTATTGCGTGGAGCGCATGGAGCAGGTGCTGAACGATTCCGAAATCCTTTCCCAGCGCGTGCGCGCGGTGGCTCGGCCCAATGCGCTCGAAGGAGTGGGAGCCTGCGAGGCTCCGCGCGGAACGCTCTTCCACCATTATAAGATTGACGAGCAGGGTTTGATTCGCTGGTGCAATTTGGTCATCGCCACTGGACACAACAATCTCGCCATGAACCGCAGCATTCTGCAAGTAGCCAAGCATTTCGTCCGCGGCAACCACCTGACTCCTGGAATGCTGAACCGCGTGGAGGCGGTGATTCGCACCTACGATCCCTGCCTTAGCTGCTCCACCCATGCGTTGGGCCAGATGGCGCTGCGCATCGAACTTCTCAGCCCCAGCGGCGAACTATTGGACCAGGTCGAGCGGGCGGGGTAACCGAGATCAGGTAACGCGCGGCTGAATTCGCCGGCCAAAATGCCACGAGTGCTCATTGTCGCGTACGGCAATCCGCTGCGCAGCGACGACGGCGCGGGCTGGGTTGTCGCCGACGAATTGCATCGCAGATTGGCGTCCCCAGAAGTAGAGGTCGTGCGGCTTCAACAACTCCTGCCCGAAGTTGCGGAATCCGTCAGCCGTGCCGAGACTGTAATTTTTGTAGACGCAAGCCGGGACGGTGACCCCGGCGACATCCGCTGCCAGCCCGTCGCTGCGCCCTTGGCGAAAGTGCAATTCTCCCATCAACTCTCTCCCGCCGAAGTTCTTGGCCTGGCCTGCCAGCTCTATGGCACCACGCCGCAATCCTTCTGCGTAACTGTTGCGGGAGAATCCTTTGAGCACGGCGAAGAATTATCGCAGAGAGTAGCTGCTCGCCTGCCGCTCCTGGTCGCAGAGGTGGAGCGATTGACGAAGCAGATCCTGTCCGCGTCAGATGCCTCATCGCTTGCTTCTCAGGAAGAAGACGAAGCCGCATCCTGAAAGAGAGCGGCTGCCATTTATTTCGCTTCAATGCTGCGCAGTCATCTTGTTTGCAGTTTGCTGAAAATAGCTCACTGTGCGACGCGCTCCTTCGCTCAGCGAAATCTGCGGCGTCCACCCCAGTATCCGTTCCGCCTTGCGGATATCCAGGTAGATCTTTTCAATCTCGCCCGGCCGTCTCGCCACGTACTTTGCCCTTAGATCGCTCTTGCCAAGTCGATCGCGGATCACATCGAAAACCTGTTGGTCACTCGTTTCCAGCCCGCTGGCAATGTTAAATATCTCGCCATCTCCCCGCTCGAGGGCCGCAACATTGGCGCGTACCACGTCTTCGATGAAAATGTAGTCTCGCGTCTTGCTACCGTCTCCATAAATTACGGGCTGAATTCCCGCCAACATCTGCTCGCAAAAAATCGCAAATACGCCCGCTTCTCCATGGGAGCTCTGTCGCGGTCCGTAGACATTTCCGTAGCGTAGAACGACGTAGTTGAGCCCGTACAAAAAACGGTAAGTAAAGAGATAGTGCTCCACCGTGTGCTTGCTGATGCCGTACGGAGTAATCGGATTGATCGGGTCATCCTCGAGAACCGGGAGCCGCTTTGGCTCGCCGTATGCCGCGCCGCCGGTAGAAATGTAGATCACTCGCTTACAACCCCGGGCGACCGCCGCCTGCAGTATGTTGAGCGACCCAAGAATATTCACGGAGGCATCGAAGAGCGGCTCGCGCACGCCGCGGCGCACATCCATTTGCGCGGCGTGATGGTTGACGGCCTCCGGTCGTTCCGTTTCGAAAACCGAATTCACAAACTCCGCGTCCTGTACGTCGCCCAGATAAAAACGGGCGCTGGGATTGAGGTTGTCCCTCGACCCACGGGAGAGATCGTCGATAATGGCCACGTCATGCCCGGCAGCGATATACCCGTCCGCAACATGAGAGCAAATAAACCCCGCCCCACCAGTTACCAGTATGCGCACAAGAATCCCTATCCTTTCAGAGATGGCAGATCAGTGCGCTCGTGCCGGCCATAGATGACCCGCCGAGCGTATCACGATGATAGAAGGGATCAGGCCCTGTGACCACAAGTCGACTAAGAATATATCACCCCAATTCGTTCGTCATACTTCGTCATCCGCCTCCGCACTCGCGGATACGCCGCCTCGCGATTTCCTGGGAAAGTGACCGTAAGCGGTCGCCCGATGCTACAAGTGGTCAATAACATTAGGCGCTATCGGGCCTCCATTGAACGCCCGGTCGATTTAGAGAGGGAAAAACCAACAAAATGCGTTCTCCAAGAAGATTCAGGACGACGCGCGGCGGTAGCGATCTGGTTTATGTATTACCACTTCTGTCGCATGCATCCCACGTTGCGCGTGACCCAGCGATGGGAAGTGGCTTGTCGAATCACGTTTGGACTATCGAAGAATTATGCGCCCTTCTTCCTAAGAATGTTTCCTCAGCGGGACGCGGAAAAGAATCTGGTTCTCAGGGTGCTGCATCTTGAAAACTCCTGTCACGATTGGCGAACGCGAAAGTCCTCTTTGAGCATTCAGCCGCAATCACAGACTACAAAGAAGGCTCTGGATCAGACATTGCAGCACGCCTTGAATTCTATGGATAACGTTTTCGACCCTATACAATGCCGGACGGCAGGGAGTACCCGATCCTGTGCTTGCACGCATATCTCTCGCTTCCGATCGGCTGGCGAATGCTCGGCAGACAGTTTCTGATGTTTGGCAAATGCCCGTAAATGAGCGCCACCGAAACGCGCACCTTGTGGAAATCATCCTCACCCACTACCGTATAACTCGCACATTTTGTCACGGCACAATAAACTAGAGCCACTGCCCGCTAAACTCTTATACTCGCTCAGGCAGCTATAACCTGATCGAACGGCCGGCCGCACGATTTGGACACCGGCGGAGCGGCGCTTTCAAATGACAGTGAAAAGCTACGCCTCAATGGACGCGACAAAACAGCAACAAGAGCAGGAGATGGAGCTTAGCTCCTGGAAGCACGTCGCATTTTTCCTCCTCGCCTGTGCGGTATTGGTCTCGAGGCGGCCGGACGCGCTATTCCACGCACAATTCTGGGCCGAAGATGGCAGCGTCTGGTTTGCGAACGCCTACAACCTAGGATGGTGGACTGCGCTGTTCCGACCCTATAATGGATACCTTCAAATCCTCCCGTCCCTTGCGGCTTCGCTCGCGCTGCTTGGACCATTATCCCTAGCCCCTCTGTTGCTTAACCTCGTTGCGATCACCGTGCAGGCTCTCCCCGTGAACCTGCTGCTCTCCTCCCGGTCCTCGGTGTGGGGCAATCTACATGCCCGGGCCTGCTTAGCGGGCATGTATCTGGTGCTGCCGAATTGCACAGAACTGAGCGCCACCATTTCCAATTCACAATGGTTGCTGGCTTTGTGCGCCTTCCTCCTGCTTGTAGCGTCCACACCCCGAAGCACCGTGGGCCGGCTATTCGATATATCAGTCCTGCTGCTCTGTGGCCTGACGGGGCCGTTCTGCATTTTCCTACTGCCCATGGCACTTTTCCTTGCATGGAGGCATCGTGACCGCTGGCGGTGGGTGGCGCCTGGTGTTCTTGCGACGTTCTGCCTTGTTCAAGCGTCGGTGCTGCTGAACGAGGGAATCTCCAGCCGCCCCCATTACGCCCTAGGTGCCAGCCCTGCATGGTTCACACGCATAGTTGCCAGCCAGATCTACCTTGGGACGTTGCTGGGGCACAACCGGCTAGCAGTGCCTTCACGCCCGCTGGTCTTTGCCGGTTCGCTCATTTCTCCCACGCTGCTTTTCATCCTCCTCCTCTGTGTGGCGATTGGCGGAACTGCCATTGTCGCAATCTGTTTTGTCAAGTCAGCCGTAGAAATGAAACTTTTTCTCCTTCTTTCCACCATGCTCCTTGCCGCTTCGCTCGTTTCTCCAACGGTTCATCCGCCCGCCGGAGTTTCCGTCTGGGAAGAGCTGGCGGTCGCGGGCACCACTCGCTATTGGTTTTTCCCCGTGCTTGCCTTCGCATGGTCACTCCTATGGTGTTTCCGCAGCCAGACTGGCCTTCTTAAGGTTTTTTCGGTTTGCCTCCTGATCCTGATGTGTTTCGGAATCCTTCGCGACTGGAGAAATCCAGCCCTTCTGGACCTGCATTTTGCGGAACATGTAAAGCGCTTTGAAACCGCGCCAGTGGGAACCACGGTTACCATCCCGGTAAATCCGGAAGGTTGGGATATGCGGCTCGTCAAACGCCCGCCGGGAGGTGGACTTCTTACCTTTGATCTCTTTGAAAAACAATTCTTCAGGGCATCTTCCCACGGGCTAGGGCGCAACCCAAGAGCGTGTTCGTTCGGCTCATCGAGTCGCTTCTGCTAGAGATACCGATCCCGCCATCTACTTTCGAAACATAGCGCGGGGTCGTCTTGACGTTGTCGATGGGCTCGGAGCTTCCGCCAGCCTGCACCACGGTCAACGCGTCCCAGTCTCGGGTTGCTTTCGCCTGGAGACCGTTTGGCAAGCAGTTCATTGGTTCATTGTCATGGCGGCAAAGCCCTAACCTCCGCACTTCGATCCAGCCATGGACGAGGTGGGAAGGGTGCAACCGTAGGTAAGGAGCCACAGTGACGGAAAGACTGGGTCCTGTGCGGGTACCACTGCCGGAGCGGCCATTTGGCTCGTCCTTCCCCGATACACCGCGGTGCCTTAGGATCCATCGGCGGACCTGGCGCCGCGCCCAGGGTTGTCGTAATCCCCGCGGCTCAAGTACTTCTCCAGCCAGCAATAGAGGGTGATGAAAAGATAGCGGCTACCCATCTCCTTGATCTTGAGTTTCGATTCACCGGTGCGTCGGTTGCGCCAGGTGATGGGCATCATGGTCCAGGAATATCCGCGCACGATGGTCTTCAGCGGTAGTTCCACCGTGAGGTTGAACTGCGTCGAGAGGAACGGGCGGCAACCTTCGATCACGGTTCGCCGGTAAGCCTTGAAGGCATTCGTGAAGTCGTTCAGAGGAACTCCGAACAGTAGGCGCAGGAACAGGTTTGCCAAGCGGTTGACTAGGAGCTTGAGGCGGGGATAGTCGATCACGCCTCCGCCGCGAACAAAGCGAGAGCCGAAAACGGCGTCCCAACCCTGGCCCAGCATCTGCCAGTAGCGAACCACATCGCGGCAGTCATCGGATTCATCGGCCATCATCACAACGACCGCGTCCCCAGTTATGTGACTAAAGCCCTGGATAATGGCGCGCCCGAAACCGTGGGCGCCGAGGTTTAGGACTGGTTTGCATTCCGGGATGCGGGTGTGGATCGCCTGGAGTACGCTCCAGGTGGAGTCCGTGCTGCCATCATCGACGACCACGATTTCGTGAGGAATCCGCTGCAACGACAATTCGAGGTGGAGGTGCTCGACGGTGGAGGCGATGCAGCCTTCTTCGTTCTGGGCCGGAATCACCACGGAGAGCAAATGGAGCGGCTCGTGGGAAGCGGGTAGATGCGATTTCATGCACGGCTCAATTCCAGCCAGTCCGGATGGTTGTTGGCATGTTGTGCGATGTCTTCGAGAACTGCAGGTAGAGGCATCTCGATATGCCAGCGGAAATCCCTGGCTACCCCAGTGTTGTCCATCGCCACCCACGGGATGTCATACATGCGTGGTTCCGGATCGAGGGACGGGACATGGCGCCCGAATCGTTCGTCGCACCAGGTGGTGAGCTGTGCGAGCGACATCGTGTTGGCGGGACCGCCACCGGCCGTGTAGACGCGTTGTCCATCGGATCGAGCCGTGCGCATTTGAGCGACCAACAGGGCCGCAAGATCGCGAGGGTGAAACGCATCCCGCGCCTGGTAGCCGGAGCCGTTGAATCCCATGTAGCAAATGGGACGGCGCCGCAGATGCGCATTTACCCAAAAGGCAAAAATGCCTTGGGCCGGCGTGCCGAACTGTCCTGCACCGGCGAGTACGCCGCAACGCGTGATCCATACCGGGAAATCGAACGCGGCGCCGTATTCGAGGGCCATGATTTCCGAGGCCAGCTTGGTAGCTCCATAGAGAGAAACCGGCGCGTCGGTGGAGAACTCCACTCCGATACCGTCCGCGCTCAACCCGCGGGGCAGCGGCGCAGTTGGGTCAAGGGCGAAGGCATGGGCGCGCACACACAGGGGGATAGCGGCGAGCGCGGAAATAGAGTAAACCCGACTGCTGCTGAGCAGTAACAGCCCGGCCTTGTGCTCTCTGCAGTATTCGAGTACGTTGCCGAGTGCAACCAAGTTATGTTCGAAAAGCCGGCGGCTGCTTCCGGAGCCGGAGAGGCCGGCAAGCACGCTGGGATTGGCGGCTGCGTCGATCACCCAATCGCAGGAGGGCAAACCCGCGATGTCGCTGGCCGATCTCAGGTCCCCGTGAATGAATTCGACGCCTAGCCCTTCGATTCGCATCCGATTCGTTTCCGCGCCCGGACGCATCAGGTTGTCGATGCCCGCTACACTTATGCCTTCCACTCGTTCGAGGAGGCACTGAGCGAGCGTACTTCCTACGAAGCCGCAAACCCCGGAGATGAGGATCCTCATAAGGCACTGACTGGCAGGCGTTGCTCCCAACCCGCGGCGATCTCCCTAAAGATCATTGGCAGTGTCTTAACGATTCTCCACTCGGGGTAGTGCGCTTGCATCTTCCTCAGGTCACTGTAGTAGCAGATGTGATCGCCAATTCGATTTTCATTGACGTAGCGCCAGTTCATCTTCTTGCCGGTGACATCCTCCACTATACGGAATGCTTCTACGATGGAGCAGGAGTTAGGCTTCCCGCCACCGAGATTGTAGACCTCGGCGACGCGCGGAGACTTCGAGAACTCGTGCATGAAACTGGCCACATCCACGGAATGGATGTTGTCGCGCACCTGCTTGCCTTTGTATCCGAAAACCTTGTACTCGCGTCTCTCCACGTTGCATTTCACCAGATAGCTGAGGAATCCGTGCAGCTCTACGCCGGAGTGATTGGGGCCCGTGAGGCATCCACCGCGCAGGCAGCAGGTGGGCATGCCGAAATAGCGGCCGTACTCCTGCACCATGACGTCGGCCGCGACCTTGGATGCGCCGAAGATGGAGTGCTTGCTCTGGTCGATCGAAAAATTCTCGGCGATACCATTCTCAAAGGCCGGGTCCGCGTAGTCCCAGCGTGTTTCGAGTTCGACCAGCGGCATTGTGTTGGGCCGGTCCCCATACACCTTGTTCGTCGACATGTGAATAAAGGGCGACTCGGGACAAAAACGGCGGGCTGCCTCGAGCAGGTGAAGCGTTCCCAATGCATTCACTTCGAAATCTAGAAAAGGAATCGCTGCGGCGCGATCATGCGACGGCTGGGCCGCGGTGTGAATAATCAGGTCTGGCTTCAGTTCCTTCATGAGGGCCAGAATCGCTTCGCGATTGCGGATATCGATCGCGACGTGGCGGTAGTCCGGAATCTCAGACTGCAACTGCCCGAGCGTCCATCTTGTGTCGCCCTCGGGTCCGAAGAAGACGGCTCGATGGTTACTGTCGATTCCCGTGATGCAGAATCCCAGTGGCGCGAACCAGCGCGTCACCTCCGATCCGATTAGACCACAAGAGCCGGTCACAAGGACTGTTCGTCCTCTGCTCATCCAATCGCCCTTTCCAAGTTCATCGTTCTGCAATGTAGCTGAACTGCCGGCATTTTTTCACGTCACATTTTCTCTCGCCAAAAGATCGACACGTGTTAGAGCAACCGACTGCTGTAAGCGAGCAGTTGGAATTCTACTACTTGAATCTGGCGTGAAAACACCGATTTCAGGGTCCGAGAGCTTTCAATCGGTATAACTTTTTTGAAAATGTCGGCGGCCAGGCCCCGTAGCAGCGAAGAACCACGGAGTCGCGGCACCCGGACATTCCGACTGGCGAGGTAGTTAGCCTGGCAGCAAGAACAGTCTGTAGTGCAGGGCGGCGAGAGTCTGCTTCTGTCATGATTCTTGCAAGCACTGGCGCTGGAACGGCGAAACCAAGTTAGGCCAGACGAACGATCTTCCGCGTAGAGGTAGAGAGCATTGGCCTCGAAAGAACGTCCCAAAGTCAGCCGCATCGAACCTTGCAAACGTCATCCTTGACAGTCCGTTCGTTCCTCGGGCAACCTCATTGGAGAACGTAGCGACCTTCGCGCATTGGGGAACGAGCGAGGAGGAGGACGCCGAAAAGGACGCGAGGTAATGCGACTCGATCAGTTACCCAGTGCCCAAATCAATCACAAAGCGTGCAGTCGGGGCTTCACCGCGCGGCTATCATAGTTTCTCTCACACGGACACATCCTGCATCGCGCACTTGATAGAATAGCCAGGGTTTGACCCCGATCATTCTGGGACTATAGGATCTTTGAATCCATCATGCAAAAGCTGCTGCCGCTGGCTGTGTTTGTCCTTTTTTCTTTTGGGTTGTGCTTTTCGCAATCCCTCAACGATCCATTTTCTCAAGACACGTCTCAGGGCAATCAAGGTAATTCGCAGAACACCTCTCAGGGCACGACCGTGAATTGCTCCGACCCAACAATGGCGGGAAGCGCACAGTGCAACGCTGGGCAAGGTCAGAGATACAACGGGCAATTCGGGAATAATTCCGTGACACGCACGCCGGTCTTGACTAGCCCTTACGGTTTCAGCCCGGACCAGTACACCCCCAGCAGGCCTCCGCTCAATCCCTCACAAATCTGGCGGCGTCCGGCGCCGACCCGGCCGGAGACGGAATTCGAACAGATGGTGGCTGACTCGCTCGGTCGCCCACTGCCATTGTTTGGCCAGTCGTTGTTCGTGCAGGCTCCAAGCACCTTCGCTCCGGTCGATTTCATGGAGATTCCGAGCGATTATATTATTGGTCCGGGCGACGAACTACAGGTTAAGGTTTGGGGACAAATTGAAGCTAACCTGCGCGTCACCGTTGACCGTTCCGGGCAAATATACGTCCCGCAGGTGGGAGAGATATCGGTTGCCGGCATCCACTACGGAGATCTGGAACCACACCTGAAAAGCGAGATCTCGAAGATCTTCAAGAACTTCAACGTCACCGCAACCCTTGGCCGGCTTCGCTCCATTCAGGTAATTGTTGTTGGCGATGCTCGCTATCCCGGCACCTATACCATCAGCTCGCTCAGCACTCTGGTGAACGCGATTTTCGCTTCCGGCGGGCCCACCCCACAGGGATCACTGCGGCATATCCAGGTGCGGCGCGACGGCGCTATCATCACCGATTTCGATTTCTACGACCTCCTGATCAAGGGGGATAAGTCAAAAGACGTCCGTCTCCAGCCTGGTGATGTTCTCTACATCCCTCATGTGGGCTCACTGGTTGCCATCGCGGGATCAGTGAATTCACCGGCCATCTACGAAGCGAAGAGTGACTCCACTCTGAGCGACTTAATTGAAATCGCCGGCAACCTGAGCACCGTCGCGGACACTAGCAAGATAACAATCGATCGCTTTGTGGATCATCGGGCTCGTAAGACTCTGGAGTTTCCTTACGACGCAGAATCGCGCGCGCTAGTGCTGAAGGATGGCGATATCGTTCGTGTGTTCTCCATCGTTCCGAGGTTCGAGGATACTGTTACCTTGAGAGGCAACGTCGCCAACCCCGGTCGTTATCCCTGGAAGCCGGGCATGCGTGTGCGCGATTTGATTCCGGACGCACAGGCACTGCTCACGCGCCGCTACTGGCGCAATCGCGCCGCCATCGTCAATGGCAGCGCGACCGAGTACCCGATCAGCACCCAGCCTCCACAGAACGTCGGTCAGGGAACTCTCAATCAACAACAAGCCAATAGCAGAATGCCCAATGCAACTGGGTCCAACCAAACCATGCAGCCCGTAACTCCAAACGGCAACTCTCAAAGCAACCTGCCCGAGACCGTAGGTTCGCCAAATCTGTCGGATTCCCTCTACTTGCAGAACGAGCAAAATCCCCCCGGCAATGACTTGTCTAGAACTGGCACTGGAACGAATGGGAGCCAACCGCCCTCTCAAACCGCAACGAATAATCCAAGCAATCCCAATCCAAACACGGTCAGAGACATCGCAGAGGATGTGCGGCGCTATGCTCCCGAAATCAATTGGGACTACGCCATCATTCAGCGGGTCAATCCCATCGACCTGACTTCCAAGCTTCTTTGGATGAGCCCGCGCAAGGCAATCCTTGAACATGACGAAGCCAGCAACCTGGAACTGGAGCCGGGCGATATCGTAACCATCTTCTCGCAGCGCGACATCACCGTACCGCAGACCGAGCGCTCGCAGTATGTGATTATCGAAGGCGAGGTAGTGCGTCCCGGCGTTTATAAGCTTGAGAGCAACGAAACCCTTCACTCCGTTTTGCAGCGGGCCGGCGGTCTGACCCCCGACGCCTATGTTTACGGTTCGCAGTTCACTCGCGAATCGGCGCGGGTCGACCAACAGAAGAGTTTGGACGAACTGGCGAATACTATGGAGGTGCAGATCCGGCAGTCGGCGATGTCGGTGGCAGCGTCCACTAATCCGGGCGACTTGCCGCAAATGCTGGCGGCGCAAGAAGCGATCATCACGGGACTGCGTAGCACGCGCGCCAGTGGTCGAGTCGCCCTTCCCGTCAAGCCCAAGGACAAAACCCTAACCGATTTCCCCGACATGGCAATGGAGGACGGCGACCGGCTGAGCATTCCTCATACTCCTTCCACCGTTTCGGTGGTAGGTGATGTGTACAATCCAGGATCGTTTATCTTCGAGCCGCGGAATACTGCCGGGGCCTACCTCGACATAGCCGGCAAGGGAAAGCCGCAGTCGGACATGCATCACGCCTTCGTGTTGCGCGCCAATGGCGTTGTGGTCGCCGCCAATAACGTCAACGGGCTTTTCACAGGGACAAAATTTTATCGCATCCACTTATATCCCGGTGATCAGATTATCGTACCCTATAAGATCCCCACCGGAGCTTTCGTTCGCGGGCTGCGCGACTGGACGCAGATTACTTCGCAACTGGCAATTACTGGCGCCGCGCTTGCGATAATCGCACCATGATCTGGGCCGGTCAGAGATGCATTGGGGACCAGCTACCCCGGCAAAGAGGTCGTGCCCTGGAAGCTGCCGATGGAGACCTCTCTCCGATATCGCGCAATGCAACGCAAAACTGTTCGCAATCAGACTCAACTCTGTGCGCCGTGGCTATTCTTAGTCGCGGTATGATCTGCTTCACCCTTCCGTCGGATGAACACGACGTTTTCCGTAGTCGACATAGTCGACAGCCTTGTTTGGAGAGCGTCGCGGTGGATATGCTAAACTTTCCAGTCGCGGAGTAGTACATCTAATGTCGGGCACGGCTCTCATAACGGGAATAACCGGTCAGGATGGTTCCTATCTGGCGGAGTTTTTGCTTCAGAAGGGCTACCGTGTTTTCGGTCTTATTCGCCGTAGCAGTACCATCAACTTCGAACGCATCAAGCATCTCCAGAACGATGTTGAGCTCATTTCTGGTGATCTTCTGGATCAAAGTTCGTTGATTACCGCTCTGCAGAAGACGGAACCTGATGAGGTTTACAATCTCGCGGCTCAGTCTTTTGTCCCCACGTCCTGGAGTCAGCCCGTTTTGACGGGAGAATTCACGGCGCTTGGGGTTACGCGGATGTTGGAGGCAATCCGAGTCGTCAATCCCGCTCTCCGCTTCTATCAGGCATCCTCGAGCGAAATGTTCGGCATGGTGCACGAGTCGCCCCAGACAGAGTCGACGCGGTTCTATCCGCGCAGTCCTTATGGAGTCGCGAAGCTGTACGGTCACTGGATTACGGTTAATGCACGAGAGAGCTACGGTCTGTACGCGTGTTCGGGCCTGTTGTTCAATCACGAGTCGCCACGCCGTGGGATTGAGTTCGTCACCCGACGCATCAGTTACAACGTAGCTCGCATCAAGCTGGGCCTCCAGCAAAAACTCAAGATGGGCAATCTTGAGGCTGAACGTGACTGGGGCTTCGCCGGCGATTATGTTCGGGCGATGTGGCTTATGCTCCAACAGGAGAAACCGGACGACTATGTCATTGCCACCGGGAAGACGCACAGCGTGAAAGACTTCCTGGAGATTGCCTTTTCCCGTGTCGGTCTGGATTATCGAAATTATATTGAAATCGATCCTGAGTTGATCAGACCAGCCGATGTGCAGCATCTCCGTGGCGACTACGCAAAAGCTCGTCGCACGCTGGGATGGTATCCGGATGTAACTTTTGAGAAACTGGTCGAGATGATGGTCGATAGCGATCTTGAACTCGTTTCCAAAGACACTTCCGGAGCGATTTCTCTGGCAGGCTGAATGACCCCGTTGCCTTGAGTCGGGGTGATGGAATCTACGCAACAGTGCGGCGCATCCTTATCACCGGCGGAACAGGCTTTGTCGGCCCCTACCTCATTCGCTTTCTGAAATCTTCTGGCGCGAAATTGGCCGTGGTTTCTCCTGATGACCCCGCAAGTCGAGAGCCGGAAGTTGACTATTTGAAGGCCGACATTCGCAACTCGGATGACGTCGCTGCGGTGGTTCGCGCGGTGAACCCGAACCAGATCTATCATCTTGCGGGTATGTCTTCGATCGGCGATTCCTGGAACAATCCCCGGCTGACGTTCGAAGTCAACGTGGCGGGCTCGTTCAACATTTTTGAAGCCGCGATGCGCCTACCGTCTCCTCCAAGAATTCTGAACGTCAGCACCTCACAGGTATATGCGCGCTCCGACACCGCCTTGACGGAGACCAGTCTCCTCGATCCTGACAGCCCCTACGCGGCTAGCAAGGCAATGGCGGAACTGTTGACCGTGCAATATAAGAAGTGTACGAGCGGGGGCATTATCACCGCCCGAGCATTCAACCACACCGGGCCCGGGCAGTCTCCAGGTTTTGTTTTGCCGTCCTTCGCGAAGCAGTTGGCTGAAATGGAAGCGGGGATGATCCCTCCGGTGCTGAAGGTCGGAAACATCGATGTGATGCGCGACTTCAGTGACGTCCGCGACGTCGTCGTGGCATATTACGAGCTTCTTGACAAAGGTGAGACCGGGCAGATTTACAACGTTTGTTCCGGTCGCGCAGTGCTCTTGGCAGACGTCTTGAGAGAGATGCAAAAAAATTGCAGCGTAGCCGTCAAGGTGGAGATCGACCGCTCTCGCCTCCGGTCAAATGAAGCCGCAATTATGCTGGGAGACCGTGAAAAAATTGGGCGCGTGACGGGATGGAGACCAAGGATTCCACTGGAGAACACTCTCAAGGACCTGCTCGTCTACTGGCGGAAGAGAATCAAGAACGATTCAGTAGAGAATAATGACGCACGGACCGAGAGCTTGCCGTGATCTACGCCGATCAGCGGTGGATTGGAGACCATGGCATCGGTCGGTTCGCGCGGCATGTGCTTGCCGACCTCGATTATTCTCCCCTCACCCTAAGGACGCACCCCGCCGCGCCCCTAGACTCCTGGCGGCTTGCCCGTGCGCTCAGCCACCTGACCGGGCACGACCTCTTCTTTTCGCCAGGTTACAATACGCCGCTGTTCTGCCCCTCCCCTTTCGTCTTCGCAATTCACGATCTTAGTCACATTCACTGTCCGGAGAATAGCAACCCACTGATTCGGCTCTATTATGCAACGATCCTGAAACGCGCTTGTCATCGTGCCGCCAGCATTCTTACGATCTCGGAATTTACCCGCATGCAGATTGTGGAATGGTCCGGAGTGCCGCGCGAAAAGGTCTACAACGTCAGCTGCGGGGTTGACCCGACCTATCGTCCCGAGGGTGATTCCTACGGCCTTCCATTTCCTTACCTTCTGTCTGTCACCAACCGCAAGCGCCATAAGAACGAGTTCCGAGTGGTGGAAGCTTTTGCTCGTTCCAGCCTCGCCGCTGAAATTCGACTGGTCTTCACCGGCAACAGCACGCCCGAGCTTGCCGGGCGCATGGAACGGCACCATGTAACCTCGCGTGTGCACTTCGCGGGCGTGGTTCCGGAAGCAAAATTGCCGTCGCTTTACCGGGGCGCCGAAGCGTTGATATTTCCCTCCCTTTACGAAGGCTTTGGCTTGCCGCTGGTGGAGGCGATGGCTTGCGGCACGCCGGTCCTGACCTCCAACATCACCGCCATGCCAGAGACGGCCGGGGATGCTGCCCTGATCGTAGACCCCACTTCGGTCGAGCAGATCGCCGTGGCGATGGGGCAAATCGTAAGTGATACAGCATTGCGCAGGCGGCTTCGCGAAAAAGGGCTGGCGCGAGCCGCTAAATTTCCCTGGGAAAATACGGCGGCCGGAGTGAACCAGGTCCTTGCCCGCGATGTGGCTCACCCCTGCCAATTCGCAGAACGGGGTGTATAGCAGATCGATCCATGTCATTTCCCAGTCATTTCGCCCAACAGTGGTAGCTGATCCAGTACGCCGTTGATGCCAATAAGTTTGTCGGGGTGGTCCCGTTGGTCCAGGTAAACAGATCGCTCGATGGGGAGGGGTTTTTGTCTTTCATAACCGCCAATCCATTCCAGCTTCCTCTGCCGGCATCGCTCGCCTGGTACTGACAGACCGGCTTGTTGCTCCCGAACGGCGCCGGATTGAAGGTTAAAGTAATCGTGCCGGTTCCGGAAGGAGAGCCGGTCCCAGTACCGGCAATGATCGTTCCTGCGCTATTCGTAGATCCCGCATCAAGGGAACAACCCGGGGCCGCTCCGCCGCCGCTGGTGAAGATACAGGACGGTGCCGTCCCCGCCGTCTTGATGCTGCCGACAATCATCTGCTGCCCAGTCGTCAGGTTTCCGGCGGCGTCAGAGGTCAGGCCGACCAGCGGAACCGCTATCCTACCCAGCTCCGTTCTCGGGAACAAAATCGGGGCTCCGGTATTGGTCACCGCTCCGGCTGATCCGTACCAGGTGGCGATGACGTTCTGGGACGCTCCATTTCTGTTTCCAATCGTCACTTGAATTTGCGGGACGCCGGGCCTTTCGCCACTGAGTTTGATCGTCGGATTCGTGAAGACCGCCTGCCCCGCGTAGGCGTAATTCACCGGGACGTTCAGGGAACAGCCAACGACGCTTTCATATTGGGCGCAGGCCACATCAACAATCATCGTCGCCATGCGGTTTGCATTGTTTGGCCAACTGAGGACGAGTCGGCCCTGAAGGTCGCCCGCCACCTTTGATGATGATGAACCTGCCGGCTGGGCTACAACAATCGTGCCGTCGGAGCTGATGGGCCGGTATCCGGTCTCAATCATCGGCTTCTGATTGGGCATGAGGATGCTGCTGGTTCCGGGGTAATCGAGCGAAACCCAGGGTTCAACCACGTAGAACCCTCCGGCATCGACCCGCGGCACGGCGATCCCTCCCGGCCCTGATCCGTCCCAGATTTGCGCTGAGCCTTGAGCATTCACTAGGCCGGTCGAGCCGACATGAATCGCGTTTGGGTACGATCCAACGTTTAGTTCCGCAAACAGACTTAAGGTGCTTTGAAACAGATCGCCGTTCACCGTAAGGAACGATGCAGGGCCAGTATCCATATTCCCTTTGAAAGCGATGGTGGAATGGTACAGTTGCGCCGAAGCGCCCACCAGCACCCCGATCTGATTCGATTCAACGTTGAACCACACGTCTAAATCACTGTAACCAAAACTGTACGTGCCCCCGTTCACGCTAAACACCAGGCCATTTGTGTTGCCGGGAATAGGGGCGGCCTGGTTGGTGTACCCGATGTGCACATTGTGCATGGAAGTCCGCTCCGTCCATGCCCGCGTACGTCCGATCAAGGCGTTTTCGAGGAGAATGCCATTGGCCGACCCTCCCGTACAGCCGGAAACCGTCACATCCTCCCAAGTAGAACCCGTCAGCGAGCCGGAGTGAACACAGTTCGCGGCCGAGGAAGTGCCGACAACCGACAATCCCTGGAGGGTTCCCGCCTTCTCGATCGTGAACGGATTCATTTGCCATCTGATTCCGTCCCCTGACCCCGTGTAGTGCAAAATCGTCAAAAGACTGCCCGCGCCAATCAGGGATTGCGAGGGCCTCGTCATTTGGATCGTGGTGGAATAGGAGTAATTTCCCGGAGGGACGGCAACAGCGCAGTTGTAGCCGCAAGTGACAAAGGCAGCATTGATCTGTGCCCCAATGTCGGTACCGGCAGATGTGATCGGAATCGTTAGTTGAGCCTCAACCAGCGGCCCTAACAGCAAAAGCACGGCAGCGGCAGCGAACAAAGTTCTCCTGGACATTTTGCCCGACCTTCCCGCCAGGTCCCCGGCCAACCAACTGGAGGCCTAGGCCTGTTTGAGAGTTCCAACTAGGTCTGGCTGTAATCTCTTAAGACCGCCGTCGGAACTTCTTCTCTTTCCCTGGTGGTGCATAATCGTTTCATTTTTATGAGCGCAGAGAATGGCAAGAGCAAATACCGCTCCGAAGGAACTGAACACGATGTTAAAAATACCGGCACATGCCAGCGTCGCCCAGAAACTGGCTGCCGCTATGGCAAATGGCTGCCCGCTCGCCAGGGCCTCGCGGCGCAAATAAAGCCACATCTGGACCAACAGAGCACCGAACAGCATCAGTCCGACTACACCGACGTGCAAGACCAGTGCCAGCGGAGCGCAATCGATAAGCATCGGCAAGTCTGAACTGAGCTTCTCATTCTGAACGATTCCGAGGCCGAACACCTTATCAGTTGCACTCGATTGCAAAATGAGTTCAGAATAAAAACCCCACTGCCCAATTCGCATAATGAGAGACCCTGTGTCCTGCAGATTGCTTTCCTCCGCAGTGAAGGAAATCAATCCGACAAACATAATCGAGATACCCAATGCAAAGTAAAGAAGCGGATGCCAAAGCCCTCGCCGCGCCTTCTTACCGAAGGTGAGGACCAGGGCATAGCTGCAGGCGCAGGCAAACACCAAGTAGGAAAGCCTGGTCAGCGTGGCGTAACATGCAATCGCCGAAGCAACGAACAGCAAGGCACCCTTCGTCGGCTTTTCGCGGTAGAGAGCCACTCCAAGCGAGCCAGGTAATGCGCAGAACAAGCCGAAGTTCATCGATGATGTGAACAAGCTAAAGGCCCGGACGTTATCGAAAAAGTTCCAGCTATTGATGTGGAAGGTCCCATCACTGCTTTCCGTGAACAGCAGCGGCTGACCTGTAAAGAACTGGGCGAGGCCTATGATTACGCAGACAGACAACAGGAACACAGCGCAGCGTGTAATCGCGCGCTCGGAAACCGCGCCCCGAAATGCCAACAATACCGGGCCAATTAAAATTAACGCGTAATATGCGTTGTACGACTGCAAGACATCTACCAGGGTCATTCCACGCCCGGACATAAGATGTGGCATGTCGCCGATCATATAGGCGATGCAGAGCATCCATGTGATGATTGGCAGCCCTGTGTGTCGCAATTTTGGATAGATCAAGAAACCAAGGCCTGCTATCGCCAACACTGCGATTTTAAATATGAAATTACCCACCAGAATGTTCCCGCCGGTTAAAAACATTTGCAACTGAAGCATGGCGGCATCCACAATCAGGAGGAAGAGAAGAATGACCACTAGAAACGCCGCAAGACGGCGGAAGGAAAGATTCAGTAGATCATTCATTTGCGCACTTCGTGCTTCCGGCCATCGGAATATACGCCCGGGGCCATCCCCGGGGAAGACAGTCTAGAGGATAACGGAATCCCCCCACGATAGTCTTGCGTACCCAGCCACACGCTCCGGCAACGGGCAAATTCGAGCCGCAGCAGACGTCGAGAAAAACGGACGGTCAGGAATAGGAAAGAAGACAGCTGAGGCACAGCTGAATGAAGCCGCAGGAGGCGCAAGCCGGAAGCGGTGAAGTGACGATCGATGATAAGCCAGTTTCCGCCCGTGCTGGCATTCACTTTGTGCAGGACGCGGGAATCCGGAGCAGCAGCGAGCCGCCATCCCTTCCTGCGTAGGCGCAGGCAATATTCAGTATCCTCCCAGTAGAGAAAGAATCCCTCGTCAAGCAACCCGGCATCTTCGACAGCCGCGCGCGAGACAAGCATGCTGGCACCGTTCAGTGAATCAAACCAATCATCTTCGTGGGGCACTGTGGCAAGACGCACATACCCAATCCATAGATTCACGCGCGAGCCCGCCCAAGCCTGAACGGTCGATTGAGCATCCGCGTAGTAGCAGATCGAGGCAACTGCACCAATTTCTCTATCGCTCAAGGCCTTTGCGAGCAGCGCAGAGAGCGCATCGGGAGCCGGTCTGGTGTCGTTGTTCAACAGCCAGAGATACTCCGCACCATGAGCCAGAGCGTAGCGAATTCCAATGTTGTTGCCGCCCGCGAACCCCAGATTCTCCCCACTTTCGAGCAGCACCACATCGGGACAAGCAGCCCGTATTCTCGCAGCCGAATCGTTCGTAGAACCATTGTCCACAACGATCACCGTAACCTGCGGGTAGGTGCACTCTTGTAGCGCGGCGAGGCAGTCGATCGTGTCCTGCCAACCGTTCCAGTTCAAGATAATGCATGCAACTTTGGGATTCAAACTCAACGAGACTCGCTTCCCAGATCTCGCGTTCCCATCCTGCCGGACAGACCATCCCAGACACCGAGAAGGAAGCTTCGAAACTTACGCGCGCGATCCTGCTCGCCAACGAAACATTTGATCGTCTCGCGCAGCGAATCGTTCATGGATTGCAGAATCCAGCGAGGAAAAACGCGAAAATACTTCCGATAGAGAGCAATTCGATTGCGCGACATATAATATCGCCTCACCGCACTGTGATGAGTAGGTCGGAAACCGAATCCCAGAAAGCTCAGGCCTTCGCCCGCGCGACCGGACGCATGCATCAGCACAGCCTGCCTGGAGTCGGCGATAAGGTAGCCGGCGGCGCGGATGCGGAGGCAGTACTCAAAGTCCACACAATCAATGAAATACTCGGACGCAAAAGCTCCGATTTTGTCGAAGATCCATAGCGGCATCAGCGCTCCTGACGTGGGAGAAAATACTGGCCCACCATCGCTGGCGCGTCGCACCACTGGCTCAATTCCCGTGTCCGGGTCCATATATTTGGGGTGAATCGAACCCACGCGTTCGCGGTCAGGGTGGGATCTCCAGTCCGCAAACATCTGACCAACAAAACCCTCGGTGATCCGGCTGTCCTGATCGAAGAGAAGAACCCAGGGATAGCCACTGCTTCTCGCCCAGCGCACGCCTTGATTCAAAGCCTCGGCGATGCCCAGGTTCTCTCCATTCTCAATCAGCTGAAAGCCCACGGTCTGGCTCATCACCCGCAACGGCTCCAGCTCGTCAGAGCTTGAGCCGTTGTCCACAACAACCAGACCCTGCACCTGGGCGAGAACCTTGGAGACATTTTCGAGCATCTCGCGGGTCGGATGATAGGTCACAATCACGGCGCAAACAGATTGCGCTATCATTCTCTCGGCCTCATGCGATTCCTGCCCATCGCGGCGACTCCCCCCTAGAATAAAAATACTAGCAGAAGCTTGCGGCTGACAGTGTCCACGGTCAAAAGGAAGAGCTCCAAAACATACTACAATGAATCGGGCATTTCAGACGCGATTCCTGACATCCAGCATCCATGTGGAATGCACTCAGGCGACCCAGAGCAGCGCGCTTCACCTAGGGAGAGGAAGAGTTTGAGTCTCAGCATCTCGGTTGCCATGTGCACGTTTAATGGAGAACGCTTTCTCCGCGACCAACTCCAGAGCATCGCCTCCCAAGATAGGCTTCCGGACGAGTTGGTGATCTGTGATGATGGCTCTTCAGACGGTACCGCCGAAATCGTCAGGGATTTTGCCCAGCGCTCGGCCTTCCCCACTCGGTTTGTAGTCAATGATAAGAATCTCGGTTCCACCAAGAACTTCGAGCAAGCTATTTCGTTGTGCCAAGGTGCGATCGTCGCGCTGGCCGATCAAGACGATGTTTGGTACGGCTACAAATTAGACCGGATCGAAAAAGCCTTCCTGCATTCCAGCGCAACCGTGGCGGCGTTCAGCGACGCCGATCTGATTGACCACGATTCCCGCTTGCTGGGAGTCCGGCTTTGGTCCAGCTTTTCCTTTGATCCTCGAAAACAGCGGCAGTTCGCGAATGGTCACGCGCTGAATGTTCTATTGAGACATCCCGTCGTGACCGGCGCAACCCTGGCATTCCGGAGGAATCTTTTCGATCTTCTGACTCCGATTCCCGCGGATGATATTCACGACCGATGGATATCCTTCCTGCTGGCAGCGCACGGCCAGTTCGATTTAATTGCCGATCCTCTCATGCAGTATCGTCGGCATCAGGGACAACAAGAGGGACTGCCACCGGTGATTTTTCGGACAAGAATGGCACATGCAAGAAGCAGAGGGGAAGATTCGTATTTTGAGGAAATACAACGAGTTCTAAAAATCCAGGAGACGTTGAAGAGGCGCAGGCAGGATTTCCAGTACGCGGAATACGCCCTTGAGGAGATCGATGGCAAAATCTCTCACCTTGAGCATCGCGTGCGATTGCCCCGGAGCAAAATTGCGCGGATCCCGAAGATTCTCCAGGAAATCTTGAACCTCCATTACTGGCGCTATTCTGGAGGGTGGATCAGTATCGGGAAGGACTTGCTGATTCGTTAAGAGCCCACGACAAAAGCAACTATCGAGCCACGCAATCACGCAAGAACAAGTTCAAAGTTGTGGCTCGATAGTGTTTTTACACTCGGGCAGAGTTTCGTGGGGCTGCAATCGAAGGAACGGCACGCGGGTTGGAAACGCACATAGGGTCTGCTAAAATCACTGCGTGTCTGCTACTCATGGATGAGTAGCTCAGCGGGAGAGCGCCTCGCTCGCAACCAGGAGGCCGGGGGGGCGAATCGCCTCCCGTTCACCAAACTATTAAATTTCAAACCGCACGGGTTGCGCTAGGTTTGCCTCGAGGGAAACGAATGGACTTCACTTTGGAAACAATCCTGAAAGAGTGTCCAGAGTGGTTTCATTCCATCGAACTGTCACCGACGGTTATTACCCCAGGGCGCGCCACACCGGAGAAGCTCCGTCGGCAATTATTGTTGTTGCGGCTGCCAGATTTGCGGGGCAAGTCAGTGCTGGACATTGGCGCTTACGATGGTTATTTTTCCTTTGCCGCTGAAAAATTAGGGGCTCGCCGGGTAGTAGCGCTAGACCATTATGTTTGGTCCGCCGACATGGCTGCCTATATGAAGGACTGGCGGGAATCAAAACAGAACGGGAAGTTGATTCCGGCACCGCATGAATCCCGCCATTGGCGTCCCGACGAATTGCCGGGGCGCAAGCCTTTTGATTTGGCGCGAAAAATCTTAGGAAGTAAGGTTGAACCGTTGGTCGGTGATTTCATGACAATGGACTTGGCGAAACTGGGCCGGTTCGATCTGGTGCTTTTTTTGGGGGTTCTGTATCACATGGAAAACCCTTTGTTGGCGATGAAAAGAGTTCGCAGCGTCGTCGCTCCGGGAGGGGTAGTGGTCGTTGAGACCGAAGCCATGGGGGTGCTGGGGCTGAGAAGCCGACCGATGTGCGAATTTTTCCCAGGGCGAGAACTCAACAACGACGCCTCAAACTGGTGGTCACCTAACGGCAAGGCGGTTGAGGGCTTGTGTCGAGCGGCTGGATTTTGCGACGTGACCGTCTTTAAGAACCGTTCGCTGTCGTTGAAGTACGGTTTCCCCAGGCGATTCGCTCGTTCTTTGGGGGACTTTCTCAAGGATTGTTCAAAGGGACAATTTGGACTGCCCGTCGCGAGATACCGTGCTGTTGCACATGCCCGAGCCGCATAGAGCACAAGGTGCTGCTCTGCAGGCTCCAAGAGGCACTTTGGTCCACTTTGAGAACGGTCATTCGGCGGATTGGTTTGGAACCAAAAACGGGTTGAACGCTCTTGCGTTGGATGGGCGCAAACCATCGACACGGTGATCATCTCGTGGAATGTTATCTTGAGTTGACGCCTCTGGATGCCTGGACGGCGCGAGACAACTGGAATACGTTGCCAGGTTGCCCATTAACCCCGCTGGCCTGGCTTCCGCAGAAGGCGTGCACCCTTCCGGGGAGAAAATAATCCGCGTGGCATGCCTTTGGATGACTCAATCGGTCTGGTAGAATTCTGCGGTCGGGAGTTCGAGAAGCGTGCTCGACAATCAAGGGCAATCGGCCGAGTGAGCGCAGGCGGCGTCGATTCATTCTTGTAGATGGGCTGGAGAGGGCAAAGAGGGGAATCCGGGACTTGGAGCAGGCCAGCGTCTTTGTTCAGAATCCGCCCGCGGGGGATACGAGAGAGCCGAGCAAGCGTTCGACGGCTCCCGTCTTTGTGCTGGGCAGTGGACGTTGTGGAACCAAGTACCTGTACTACTTGCTGCTTTCCGCCGGCGGGTTCGCTGTAAGTCATTCGGAAACAAATGCCTTTAACCTGCTCGGGGTGTGCTTCGGCAGTCTCGCAAAGCGCCGCAATCGTCGGCGGATGCTGGACGCCTACTTGGCCAGCGCGGTGTTTCTCGAGAGCGGCGCCGATCCCGAAGAAATCAGAGAGAGGGTGATGGAAGAGTGCCGAAATGCCGGCGATTTCCTGCGTATCCTATTGGAAGCCGTCGCCCGCAGGCAAGGCGCGCGCCGCTGGGCTGATTCTACGCCGTCGCACTTGCTCTATCTTCCGTTGATCAAGAGGCTCATCCCCGATGCGCTGATCATTCACATTATCCGCGATGGCCGCGACGTGACCGCCTCCATGCATCGCAGGGGCATGTTCGGTCCGATGCCCTGGGATCGCGCCCGCGCGTGCGTCGCGCCGGCGATCTATTGGCGATGGATCGTTAGCAAGGGCCGCCGTTATGGCCAGAAGCTGGGCGGCGATTACATGGAACTTCACTACGAGGATCTAGTGCAGAATCCGCGCGAAACGCTAGCGCGCGTCGGGATGTTTATTGAGCACGATCTGGATTACGATCGCATCCAGCGAGTGGCTCTCGGGTCGGTTCGCGATCCCAATAGTTCATTTCGCGGGGATAGCAAGGAAACCGACGCCAACAGCGTCGGCCGCTGGAGGCGCATCTTTACCCCATCCCAGCTTCGAGACATCGAGTCAAGCATCGGGAATCTGCTCGTCGATACCGGGTACGTGCTCGAAACACCCTGCGCAGAACTGCATTTGTCATTACCGCTGCGTTTCATGAATTTTCTCTATCCGCTGTACCTGGACTCTAAAGTTTGGCTCAAATCGAATACGCCGCTTTCCCGCTTCGCTCGCAGGGGGTGGCTGAATCCGCCTGCGGCCGAGACGAAATTCCCTAAAGGGGTGGCCCGCACCGGCTAAAGCTGCCCGAGCCACGGCATCGTCTAGACCATCCTCAAGAGCCCCCGAAAGGAAGATGGTCGCCACAATTGCGCGAAGCATCCGCCCGTGCGGTGAGGAAAGGCAGGCCAGACCATCCCCGCCAGCAGCATTATCGAAACATGACGCCGTGGTTCGGCCCGGTTCTCGCAGCGCTCGTCGGGATGCGCACTTCCGCTTCGCCCTGAACTCCAGGCCTTCGCTTCCCTGCGAGTTGCAACGACAATATTCATCAAGGGGGCATTTCTGACTCTAACGAGTCTTGACACTTGCAGCCTTTGATCCTGTCGGGCTTGTCGGGCGAGAAGCCTTGCGCGAAAAAGGCAATCTAATATAATGTTCGGCGTTCCCACAGTCGGATCCGTCGCGTCTGGAACTGCATTTCCATTACCCGCAAGACCAAGTTATCTATGCGCACCCATTGCTGCCGGACGAAGCGTCCGTTCAGTCGCAAATCGACATGCGCAAAAACCCCTGGAGGGCAGGCATGAGTGTTTCCAGGAACCGCGTTGTCACGACGTGCTCAATTCTAGTTTTCCTGAGTATCCTGCTGGTGACGACCCGCTGTTCGACCTCTCGGTCGCTTCCCAAGGGAGCGGTCGGTAACATTGGCCGATATAACTATTCACCCTCGGTGATTCAGACCGGTGATACAAGGCAGTTCTGGTGGTGTAGCTGGGGCGTCAATCCCAATGACAATTCCCAGGCGTCAGATGCAATCTATTTTGAAGCCATCAATATGTCGACACTCGCAAGCCTCGGGCCAGTATTGGTGTTGGCCGAAACTCCCGGTGGATGGGATTCTGTTTTCACTTGCAATCCGAAGGTAATCGGCGGTGTTTTCGTGAACCCTCTCGGCGACGGAGAGACTTATCGCTTGGCGATGTACTACGTAGGCTTCGGAGCGATGAACGGGACCAACAATCGTATCGGTGTCGCCTTTTCGAAAGATGGCTTGGTCTGGAAGAAGTACCCACAGCCGATTATCTCCTCAACCTCCCAGGCCGGATACGGCGTGGGCCAGCCGGCTGTCTACAACGCCGATCAGAGATCCGCAATCCGTATGTTTTATGAGGATAGCAATCCCACCGAGCATCACGTAGCCGCGGTTTCAACCGATGGCGTGCATTTCACAGTCCAAGGGACGCTGACCTCCTACGGGTTGGATGCTGACGATCCCCAAGCCACTTGGGGAGACATGTCCTACGACTCGAGAGCGGATGAATGGTACGCCGTTTTCAATCGCCCCCTTCGCCCGCCATCGACCACCGGGGACGTAGTGGAGCGCGGACAATACGGCATTGAGCTGTACAAGATCCAGCAGGGCGCGCTCTTAACGGGAATCACGCCGTGGCAACGGTTAGTCACGATGGACACGAATGCAACTGGCTTCGAATCAAACTTCATCGCTGGTTTCGTGCGCGACCTTTACGGCAATATCGATGTGGGGTCCTATCCCACGATCCAGATGTACACTTCCATCTCCTATCCCCCGCCGAACTGGGAAGCGACTCCGATTGAGGCAGGGGTCTCGGCTGGCGTTGGAAACTGGATCCTCATGCCTATGGAGTGGTCACCAGCGGTCAGCGCAACGATTCCCTTCAATCGGTATTTCAATGGCAGCGTCCATGAAGTTACTACGGGTTGGATTGATCCTAATGCTGGGTTTCAACTGCAGGAGACCCTTGGTTATCTCTATGCGAATCCATCGGACGGGGCGACGGTCGCGTTCTATGGCTGCAAGGGAGGAGCAGAAGACTACTTTGTATCGCTAGATGTGAGTTGCGAAGGTCAGCGGACTCTCGGCAGGGACGGGTACGGATACTCACAACCGATTTCTGGACTCAATTTGGTGGCGGTATACCGCTGCAGCACGGCGCAAGATCATTTCGTTAGTCAAGACTCGAAATGCGAGGGCAAGACCACGGACGAACTCCTGGGTTATGTCGTTCCCTAGAATTGCAGAGCTAGCCTGTCATTCACGTCGACGAAAGAACCAGATCGAGATCTTGTTGGATTGCTCGGATTCGCACCAGATCGCACTCTTCACAACCCTTCTCGTTTTCCCATTCTGCCGAACAAGCCGTCCCAGGTTCCCAGCAGGAAGTTGCGGAGCTTGCGGGAGCGGTTCTCCTCCGCCAGGAAGCAAATGATCGTCTCGTGCAAGTGCCTGTACAGAACATTCAGAATCCAGCCGGGAAATGAGAAGAAATATTTCCTGCAGAGCACAATCGTATTACGGGAGATGTAATAGCGACGGATGGCGCTGTGACGACTGAGATGGAAAGTCCGGCCCAGGATCACGGCTTTTGTGGGACTTCCTGGAGAGTGTAGGAGCTTGGCTTGCCTGCAATCGGCGATAAGATAACCCGCTGCCCGGATGCGAAAACAGTACTCCCAGTCGACTGCATCAATGAAGTACTCGGATGCGAACCATCCGATCTTGTCAAAGATCCATGCCGGCATTAGCGATCCCGAAGTCATGGGCAGGACTGGGCTGCTGTCGCTGGCGCGCGGAACCGGCGCCTCGATACCCGTGGCCGGATCTACATACCTGGGGTATATCGAACCCACCCTTCCACGGTCGGGGTGGGCCTCCCACGTCGCGAACATATGGCCGATGAAGCTATCGCTGATCCCGCTGTCCTGATCAAAGAAAATTATCCAAAGATAGCCCTGATTGTGAGCCCACCGCGCACCTTGATTCAAGGCCTCGGCGATGCCGAGGTTCTCCCCATTCTCGATCAGATGAAAACCGAAAGACTGCCTTTTCTCACGCAGTGAGTCCAATTCCTCGACGCTGGAGCCATTGTCGATCACAACCAGTCCCTGGACCTGGGCGAGAACCTGGGGGAGGTTCTCCAGCATCCTAGCGCTCGGGTGGTACGTAACGATCACGGCGCAGACAGATTGCGCTGTCATTTCGACGGCTCCTCGGGTCAACCTGAATCAGTTCCGCGAAACGATCGTTCCGCCTCATGCACTTGTGGTGCTCCTGAAGGAGCTATCCTGCAAGCCGGAGCAATGCTCCAAGTTCTCCCTAAACGTATTCGGTTCGATATTTGGTAAGTCCCGGAGTTTAACGGCCATGCTAGGGCTGGACTCGAGCACGATGCACCAACAAGGAATCCACGTGGTTTTCCCCCCGAACTTCAGGGCGTAACCTGCTTAATTCCTCCTTCAGCCTACGTTCAAGACGGTCCACAGAGCTGTCGAGGGACCACTTCGACTGAGCCACCTGGCGGGCTCCATGACTTAAGCGCTGGTGAAGTGCGTCGTCAGCCAGCAGGAGCTCAATTGCCTCAGCTAGATTGTGGGGCTCGTGTTCAACCAACAGGCCGTTGATTCCGTCCTGAATGGTTTCTCTTACTCCGCCTTCCGCAACAGCTATGACCGGGAGCCCGCAGGCATTGGCTTCGAGTGGAGCGTATCCGAATGGCTCTAAACGGGGAGCGTAAAGCATCATCCACGCTCGATTAAGAAGGTCAATCAGTTCCGCGTCTGTGATTCTGTGTTTCAATTCGAAATCGACCCCGGATTTGTCGGCCAGGTTTTGTATTCGATTCAGATAGGGTTGCGAGATCATGTTACAGATCAGGACCAGTTTGGGACGACGAAGCGAGGAAATTGCTGCTAAGGAGGCTACAAGGAGTTCAATATTTTTGTTGGGTAATAACGCTGCCACGCAAACGACAAACCTTTCACGCTTCCTGTTTTGGCAGGCGAACCGTTCAGTATCGACCCCCAAATAACAAACCTTGGAGTCAACTCCGAAAGCTCTCAGGACACTCTCGCGTGAAAAAAAAGAATTAACCAGAATCCGGTCGAATGCCATCGCGCTGATTCGCTCCTCCCGCGCTTGCAGCCGAATGCCGGGAAACTTTAGTTTTCGCTTCACGGCCCTCTCCCAGAACTGAAAATCGAGCAAATCCCTTCCCGTCCACGACATGGACACCCAAGGCAATTCGGGCGAAGACTCGTAAACTGGCCGATTTGGCTCTTGCAAATAAAGGACACTGGGAATCCTGACGTGTCGGGCGATTTGCGGTGTGTGAAAGAACATGCAAGAGGCGGCGAACAACAAATCAAATCCCTGGGCATGGATCTGCCGAGCACAATCCAGACAGTGTCGGTCCATGGCTCTCAAGCGTAGCCGCGTGCTCCAATAGAGCGGGCGTAATTTTCGCGAAAGAGGAATAACCTGCTCGTCAAGAACCGTCAGCCTCAAGGGCACGACATGCTCACGCACGAAGTCGCCCAGTGGTAAGTAGTCCTGATCCGCAGTGGGCGGACACCACGCTTCCACTTCGTGACCTCGTGCAACGAGGCCTCGGACCTGATCGTAAAGAGCCCGTTTGGCACCCCCACTCGGTAAGTTATGCCAAACCGCAATTCTCATCGAGGCGGCACCATCGAGCCCTTTCCTGGAACGCCCTTTAGCTCAAGGATGTGCAGCCAATCATTGCTATAGAGGGGAGTCAATCCTCCAATAGAGTGTTTCTCCATGGTCTCAGTGTTAACCACAGGAAGGTCGCGAATCAAATGCGTACGTTCGAGTCCTCGAGCAAAGCATAGCCGCCCGGACTGATCCAGAGACTCACGTAACCTGGAGGGCCACGCCATCGGTTTCGTCAGCGCTGAGTCAAAGCGAGAAGCATAGTCCTGCCGTACAAAAAATGCATTCACGCCTTCGGAATTCGTGCCCAGAAATCGGTATCCTTTGCGACTAGCGAGGGACTGGAGCGCCGAAATGGACGCCCCAAAATACAGGCCCCTGAATTCAGGGCGAGTCCGAACGAAATGCGGCTCGTAGGGAATCGATATCGGCCAGACATCGCCAAAAACCGCATTGTACTCACAGATGCAAATAACCGGGCGAACCACGCTAATTGCGTCCCACACCCAATAATCATTCCCGTCGATGTCGATGCTCAGCAGTCCAATCTCTCCGGAGAAACCAGCTTCAATGAACAAATTGTTTATGTTTTCCCGCGTGATGAAAGCAAATTTCGCAGTCAAATCATAGCCCCAGAACAGCTGCGTCTCTTTCTTGAGGCGTTCAATTTGCTGCGGATTGCCGTCCAGTACGAGTCCGCGCCAGTTGCGATTCTGCAGGAGGAATCGGGTATTCGCTTCCGCGTAGGATTCAACTCCAAATTCGATGAAAGTCTGCAGATGCGGAGGAATCTCGGCTCGCTCGATCAGCCAGTCAACAATTCCGTCCTCTCCCCACTGGGAAAAAACTTTAAACTCGACTTTATCCAGCGAGGGGACGGCTGCCATCGAACGAACCTGCCGACTCGCCATACGCCCAAGCAAAAGAAGGGAGACATCAGTGGTTGCTTGAACTTGCCGCGTAAAGTAGGACCTGATGCGACGCAACGGCTCGGAATCCAGCAAGTTCGATCCTCGTTGTCCTATACAAAGGTCTCCCCGGTCAGGGAGCCATTACTCGCGCAGACTGCGTTCGACCTCAACCGTCTGCGGAACCACTACACAAATCAGGAACGCGCCCACTGTCCCCATGATGACACCGACGAGCCCAAGCCTTTGCACCAATACAATCGAAAGAATGAGATTAACGACGGATGCTGCGATCGAATAAATCACTTGTATTTTAACTCTGCCCGAGCTTGCGAGCACACAGGATTGGGAGTTCATCGCGCTGTAGATCAAGCTCCAGATTCCCATCCACAGCAGAAGGCTTGCGGGAGGAACCGCCACACTCCCGGCCCATTTCCGAATAATCCACTGCCCAAAGAAGACGAGCGGGAGCGCCAGTGCCAGCGTCGATCCAATAGAGATTCGGAGATTTGTTCGAAATCTGTGCCGCACCCAGGCCCGGTCGCCACGTGAAAATGCTTCCGCATAAGCTGGCCAATACGAGGGACTGGCCACGATTTGGAAAAGCGCCGTGTAGGTAAACAGTCTCCAGGTCACACTATAAGGAGTCACAGCGGCCGCGCCAAGGTAATGGGCAATAATAAGATTATCCGTCTGGAACAGAACGAGTGCGGCGATTTGAATGGCAAAGAACATCCCTCCGAGCGACGTCAGTTTTCGCATGGCGGGAAACGTCACCCGGTCCGGCCTGGGGCGGAGCCAGGGCTTCGACCACGCGAACAACCAAACCGCGCTTGCCACGTTTACAAGCCATAACGCGCCGGACACGGCAATCACCAAAGAGACCAAGCCTCCTTTGAGTTGCGTAACCGTGATGAGGGCGGCCAGGCCGAGAAGGTTGCCTGCGGCGGACCACGCGTTACCTTTGGCGACCTCTTGATATGCCCCGTAGATTTTCGTGACGATTGAAGCGGGAAAATTCATTACAAAAATCCCAAAGGCAATCGCCACTGCCGGGCCCACTTCCTTGCGTGCCTGTGCGGTTTGCACATTGAAGACTCGGTCCCAGGGAACGCTCGGCCAAATGCAGAAAAATATAAGAGCCAGCACGGTTGCAATCCCCGTTAAAGACCAGAATGCAGCAGAAACATAACTCTGCGCCAGATCCTGGCTGTTCTTCGCATACCCTTCGGAAACCGCGTTCGTCAGGCTATTGCTCAAGCCGAAGTCGGCAAGAGCCACCCAGGCTATGACCGTACTGATCGTTACCCACGCGCCGTACCTCTCCGGTCCCAGATATCTCACGGTTAGAGGAACGGAGATGAAACTGACAAGTGTCGCCACCCCTCGTCCAGCCAATCCGGAAAAAATGCCTCGCACAATTCGTACGTCGCGCCCCTGGACGCGATCCTGGACTTGGCCGACCCCTAAAGCCAGTTGCACATGACGAACTGCAGAAAACAGGAACGCGCTCATCCAAGGATCCGGCGACTTCGTTCAGACCCGCTTGAGAATGCCCTGGCAGGACGCCGCGCCCTGATCCGAAGCGCAAGCGACAGAGGTTTGGAAGGGGCATTATTGACGAAGAGTATGCCTAAGTTCATGGAAGTGAATCGATCGGTCAATCCTTGTATTCAACGCTCTGCCAAGTATCATAAGAAGAATACACCAAGCATGTACTCCGGTCGGTCAGAGGTAGCGGCAGGCACGGAATGCGATCCGGCGCTTCCACTCCGCTGGTTCGAAGCAAAGGGTTTTCCGGCCTGGGGCCGTCTCCGGCTCCAGCCTATTCAAGACACAAAAGACCGTTGCGCATGGATCCGAGCAACGGGTTTATCGCGTCTTCGAAGCTTCGAAGAGCAATTCGATTGGACGACGGGTGGCACCTGAGCAGGAGGCGGCATCCTGGCTGCATCGGTTCCCATTCGAAGAACGGCCCAACTGATGGCGAAATCATCCCGACGCATTCGTGGTCGCATACAAAAGATCTGCACTCTAATCTCTTGGGGGAAATGGTGGCGACATTTTCGCGCAAGGTACAACCAAGCCTCAACCGATGGCAAGTTCGCTCCCGCGTCCACCGCGTCCTTTCGTCGCCGCAGATTCGCCCAACGATGCTTTTCAAATCTCCCCTTCCTATACGGCCTTTGCCCAGACTGATGGTGTTAACGAAAGAAGCGAAAGACCGCAGAAAGCCGCGCCGACTGGCAATCCGGAGAGATTCCGCTGACAAAACGGTTGTTTGCCACCGCACGAGCGCGAGCTTTAACCAGTTCAGGCTGCCGACTTGGTCGGGATCTGGGCAGACTTGTGGCGGGCGCAGAACAGTCCGGCAGCGACTCCTAGCAACTGCGCCCAGGCTCGTGCGGCGAGCAGTGCCGGGGAAAGCAATCCCACGATTGCGTCCTTCCTGAACGCCCGGAGGGTGAAGGGCAGCGTGCTCATCAGAAACGCAGCTAGCACAAGCAGCGATGCAGGCCACGTCGGCCGCAGCGCTAGATCGACGGCGACGGCAAGCAAGAGCGCGGGCGCGAACAAGAGCTGGAGTTTCATAAGCTGTGGCGTGTGGCTGTCCTTCACGGCCTTGCCGGGGTTCTTCCGCACGGCGAGCACGCGCCAGAAAGCGAATTTGTACTTCTTCTTGAGATATCGCCAGATCGTGTCGGGATGCGTGTGGTAAACGATCGCCGCGGGAGCAAACTTCATCTTCCAGCCGCGCGCCGACATCCGGTAAGAGAGTTCGATGTCCTCGGCGCATGCCACGGGAAACGAGATATCGTAACCATTCATCGCCAAGAATCGGTCGCGCCGAAACGCTGCCGAGTAGGTGTCGACAAAGTCGATCGAGGATTGACTCCTCATCAGGCGATAACGATCCTCGTATTCGATCTGCACGAAACGAGCCACCAGGCTCGTTTGGTGTGTACGGTAGACTCCCTTCGCTCCCACGACCTCTGGATCTTGAAAGGGTTCAAGCATGGCGTCCAGCCACTCTGGCATCGGGACGCAATCATCGTCGGTGAAAAGGATAATCGTACCCCAAGCTTCCAGAGCACCGCGATTGCGGGCCGCCGCCGGTCCGGCATTTGCCTGGCTGATGAGGCGAACGCCGGAAAAGCGTTCGACCGCACCTACCGTGTTGTCGGTTGAACCGTCGTTGACAACCAGAATTTCAATATTTTTCGGCGGGGTCTGCTTGAGAAGCGCCTCGAGGCAAGTGCCAATGCGACAAGCTCCATTAAAGGTCGGAATAATGATCGAAGCCTCGATTGGAATCCCGCTCGCCACTTTCAACATCGGGGGGCGACTCCTGAAGGATACAATCGTTGGACTTCAAGCTTAAGGCACGCCGTAAGAGGACACCTCCGGCTTGTTTCAGAATCTGCAACAATAGACAGACGAGGAGATCTAGTCACCACCTTGGGGGCTCGCGACGGGTGTTATCCTACCTCGCTCCGGCTCGGGTCTGACAGCCTCGGCGTTCTCATGGCGGCTGCCCCGCAGGAGATACCTAGACAGAGTAATAAAACCCTTAACGTTGCGCTGCAACTCGCGGCGATCCTTCAGTGACTGTTTTAGTTTGTAGAGAAGATAGGAAGGACTGAGATAAAAGCTGCGCCGCGCCCGGTCGCAGAAGCTGACCAACTGCTCGTGGGTGATGTTTGGCAGCGTTACGACACTGTTGTGAAGGCCGTCCTTGGTTAACCAAGCTCCCCAGTCTTCGATCTGAATGTAGTCCCGCTTCTTGGCTTCCTCATAGGCAGTCGTGCCCGGATACACCATGATGGGGAAGAATTGGGCGGTATCGGGTTGCAGTTTCTTGGCGAAGCCCAGCGTCTTTTCCATGCTGGCCGGCGTCTCGTTCAGATTTCCGACCATAAAGCAGCCGTGCACCATGATGCCCGACTCTCGGCAGCGGCGGACAAAGCGATGGGCCTCTTCGTGATACTTCGCGTCACGCCGGTCATCGTTGTTCTTCTTCATGCCGTTGATGACTTCCACGTCGCCGCTCTCGAAGCCGACGCAGAACAGGCGGGCGCCAGCTTGGTGCAAGGTTGAAAGTAACTCTCCTTCGGCGCCGATATCGGCGCGGCAGTTCGCATCGAATGGCAGCTTGTTCCCGCGGCGAATCAGTTCCTGTGCCAGTTCCAAAGTGCGCGACTTACTGATGATAAAGGTGTCGTCCTCCAGCATGACGGTCTTGATTTCCCGCATCTCGCGGGAGACAAAGTCGAATTCGTCAGCCACATTCGCCACCGATCGATAGCGCATTTTGTGGCCGCTGAAGGTTTGCGGATAAACACAGAACGAACAGTGATAGGGGCATCCCCGGCTGGTATCGAAGACCACCAACGGCCACAGCGAATGGCCATAGAAGTAGTCCGGGGTATGCAAAAAACGCTTATAGACCTCGGAAACAAAAGGCAGCTCATCGAGATTCTGGATGGCCTCGCGCGGCTTGTTGCTGACGATCTCTCCCGTTGCTGCACGGTAAACCAGGCCGTCGACGGAAGAAAGATCAGCGCAGCAGGCTTTCGCTTCCAGCCAGTCGCGCACCGTGTATTCGTACTCGCGCACCGCAACCGCTTCGAGGGAAGCTGACATCGCGAGCGTTTCTTTCGGCAGCGACGACACGTGCCTTCCGACCATCAACACGTGCAGCGAGGGCTTGGCGGCGACCAGAGCTTCGAGCACGCTCACATCATTGAGAATGCTGGGAGTGGAAGTATCGCAGACCACTGCCTGAATATTCTTGCCTTTAATACGATCGATGACCGCCTGGACGGTAAACCCGGCAGCAGGAGCATCCACCAGATCCACATCATGTCCGTTCTTGATCGCCACTCCGGCGGCCGTAGCAAGCCACTTGGGGTAATAGAGGGTTCCACTCTTGGTAACTGCGGGACTGCGTTGCTCGCGAGAAAAGCGAGGGTGAAATGGAGGGTTCAGAAATAAGACACGCATGGTTTCGTCGAGTATATCAGACCCTATTGCCAATGATACGACGAAGGACCAAGTTGGCAACGTCTAAAATCTTTGCCTCCAAGAGCTTGGAGACAACGCCAGGAAAGCTTTCGGCGGGTGCCGGGAATGAAAGACACGATTACGGTACATCTTCTTTCCCCTTCCAGCTTCGCTTCATGGCTTCCAGACGCTCCCGGTTTTCCCCAACCTCGAAAGCCCGCGCAGTTTTATCTCGCACAAACACCCACAATGCAGCCACGAAAAACGAAAGAATCGTAGCCCCGAGGACAATCAGCGTCCGGTGCGGCGAGGACTTCACGTCTGCCGGTACGGCATCGTCCACGACCTGCACGATTGAGCCCTCACGCGCCTCGTCGAGTTTGGCGATTTCGAACTCCTTCGCCAGCAACTCGAAGACAGCCTCCTGATATTTGAGATCGCGATACCGGCGGAGGTATTCCATGCCAGCTTGAGTGACTCTTCCCTTCGAGAGATTGATGTCCGATCCCGTGTCATTCTGCGATCCTGCCACGCGTTGCAACTGCGATTCGAGCGCAGCCAGTTCCTGTTTGGCAAGGACAACGTTAGGGTTCTCATCGGTCGCGAAGGCGCGCATGCCCTCAATCTCCACCTGCTTGGCCATCACCTGGGCGCGCAAGACGGCCGCCGATTCGACCAGGGCTCGCGCTTGGCTGTCAATCTCGAGGACACCGGTGGACTGTTGGGTCCTGGTCATCGCATCCTCGGCCGCGGCCAGACTATCCTTTGCCTGATGCAGTTGCTGCTCGAAGAATAAACGGCGACGCGCTGCCTCGGTGATCGCCAGCGTCTCCGACAGTTTTCGGAATTCATCTACGTAGCCGTTGGCCAGTTCGGCCGCCCGCTTGGGATCGCCATCTTCAACCGTAATGCGAATCAGCCCATCTTTGCTGCCCGCAAGCACCTTCGTCCGGCTCTCGAGTTGCGTTCGTGCGCCCGTCATCCGTTTTGCGTGGTACTCCTGCATCAATCCAAAACGCCTGATCATCCCGTCTTCGACAGTCCGGCTCTTGAGCAGGGCAACGTACATGTCGGCAGGGTTCTTAAGACCAAGACTGCCGCTGGCCAGCTCGCCCAGCGCGCCCAGCGCGCCCCCCAGCTGTCCGGTCAATGATGAAGCGACAGAGGAATTTTGCTGAGGAGGCAGCAATACAATCTTCCCCTCGTATCGGACCGGCAGCAGGAGAGAAACCACGATTGCTAGCACGAATGCGGCCAGCATAAACCGCAGGATAAAGCGCTTACGCTCCACAAGCAGAACCAAAATATCGAGGAACGAAATGTCGGTTTCGTCGGCGAATGGATCCGCGCTTCGTTCTATGGTTTCATTGATAATCGGTTCGGTTTGGATCTCGGTTTGAATCATCGTGTTCGCGAAAGTCGCAGCTTTACTATTATGAACGCCGCAGAGGGTGATTCTATCAGTTTTGCGGCGGGATGGCCGCACCAGACTCATTCCGGTAATAATGTTTATTCCAGATATCGACTCCGCTTTGTGCTAGTTTGAACATTTCGACTTTGGGTAGGAATTTCCAAAGTCACGGACGGACAATTGCACCCGAGAGTTCATAAACCCCAAGAGATGCGGACGGGCTCGTGCACACTGGTTCCCAGAAGGATCATCGACCATCTCTATTGCCGAGTCATCCGCGCGCGAAAGAGCAGATGCCGATCTGTGCGGTTCCGAGTAGCTTCGTGGCTTCTCATGACATTGGTTGTTGGCTTCGGTCTGCTCGCCTTCGCGCAGACGCCGGCCGAGGATCGGCAGACTACTGATCCGCCTTCAAAACCGCAGGAGCATTCTTCCGATCCTGTTCCGCTACCGGTTGACTTGAAGTCACTGCCGCGAAATCTCTTTCAGGATCAGAAGAATTTCTGGACGACACCGTTCCACATGAACGACAGCGATTTGCATCTGATAGTTCCACTGGCTTTTGCGGGCGCTGCCTTGGTGGCAAGCGACACCGCCATCGAAAAGCACGTTCCTACAAATCCCACGACTGTTTCGCACGCGGTTACCGCCTCCAACGCAGGGCTTGGTACCATGGCCGGTTTGGGCGCGGGAATGTTCCTGTGGGGACACGTCACGAACAATGAGCAAGAGCGCGAAACCGGACTGCTCAGTGGAGAAGCAGGCATTGACGCACTCATGGATACGGAAGTCTTCAAATATGCCTTCGGACGGGAGCGCCCCTTCACCGGTAGCAGTAAGGGACATTTCTTTCAGGGCGGAACTTCCTTTCCGTCCGAGCATGCCTCCATCAGCTGGGCAATTGCCAGCGTGATTGCTCATGAATATCCCGGTCCTTTCACACAATTCCTAGTCTACGGATTGGCAAGCGGGGTCGGTGCTGCACGAATTGTGGGACATCAGCACTTTACTTCGGACGTGATTGTTGGCAGCGCCCTCGGCTGGTATCTCGGTCGGCAAGTCTTCCGCTCCCACTCTCAATACAGCGACGCGGAAATCGCACGATGGGGCACCTTCAGGAAAGGTGACACGGACACGAGCCGCGAAGCGCGGAATATGGGATCGCCCTACGTGCCGCTGGATAGCTGGGTTTACCCAGCGATGGATCGCCTGACTGCGCTCGGATACATTCACAGCGGGTTCGCCGATATGCGTCCCTGGACGCGCATGGAATGTGCGCGTCAGATCAAAGAAGCTGCGGATCGCATCGCAGATGACGAAGTCCAAACCAGCGAAGCCGCGCCGCTTTACGCGGCCCTGCAGAAAGAATTCAGCCGGGAAGTTATCTTGCTCGATGGCGGCGAGAATGCTGCGTTGCAGGTGGAGTCGGCTTACACCCGGACCACCGAGATCGTCGGCAAACCGCTCACCGACGGCGATCACTTCGGACAGACCATCGTGAACGATTACGGCAGACCCGAGGAACAGGGCTTCAATGACGCTTCGGGCTTGTCCGGATGGGCCGAGTATGGTCCCTTGGCAGGTTACGTTCGCGGCGAACTTCAGCACTCCCCTTCAGCCCCTGCTTTGCCGTTAACGGCTCGCGACGCCATATCTCAGGCCGATTTCAGCCGCAATGGTTCTCTTTCTCCGCCTTTCCCAGCGCCACCTGACACGCCAACCGCGGCCTTCAACCAGGGCCGATTCCTGGACACGTATGTGGCCCTGAATCTCTCCGACTGGCAGCTCTCCTACGGAAACCAGAGCTTGTGGTGGGGGCCATCTCAGGGCGGCCCTATGATGTTCAGCGACAACGCAGCCCCAATCAGAATGTTCCGCGTCAACCGGGTCACTCCCTTTACGCTCCCGAGTTTCTTAGGATTCCTCGGACCCATGCGGCTGGAGGCCTTCATCGGACAATACTCGGGATATGAATTCGTCGATGCTCCCACCGGACTCGTTGGCCAATACGGCCAGTCGCTGAATCCTCAGCCGATTGTTCACGGCGAGAGAATCAGCTTCAAGCCAACCTCGAACCTCGAAATTGGCCTCTCGCGCACCACCGATTACGGAGGACCCGGCTATCCCTTGACCCTCCATACATTCTTGCGAAGTGTCTTCTCCACCAGCAACAGCCTTGCTGGCAACCCCAATAAGCCGGGAGCGCGCCGATCCGGAATGGACTTCAGTTACCGGATTCCTGGACTGCGGGACGGAATGACCTTCTACGCGGAAGGTCTTGCCGAACATGACGAAATCACGCCGATTCTTGGGCCAGACGTCGCCGCCTGGCTCGCGGGAATATATGTCCCGCGGCTGCCCAAGATTCCGAAATTGGATTTCCGCGTCGAAGGAGGATATACGGATCCTCCTAATAGCGCGGGCGACGTCGCATTCGGCGCTTTTTACTGGGATGCCGCATGGATTACCGGCTTTCAGAACGCCGGCCACCTGATGGGCAGCTGGATGGGACGCCAAGGGCAGGGCGCTCAGGCGTGGACCACCTACTGGTTCAGCCCGCGCAATAAACTCCAATTCGGCTTCCGCCATCAGAAAGTGAGCCACGAATTTATCCCCAACGGAGGCACACTGGCCGACGCCAACGTTCGCGCGGAGTTCTGGCCGCGATCGAGCTTCAGCTTCTCCGCTTCGGTACAATACGAGAAGTGGAACTTTCCGGTCATTGCGTCGACCAGACAGTCGAATGTGACATCCTCAGTACAATTCTCATTCTGGCCCAAGGGCTTCTCTCGGAAGACTTCAGACCCTTAGCACAGTGAGCCCGACGCTGAATACTCGGCTTGTGAAACAAAAACTATTTTTCTTTACGCAACTTTCAGTCGGTCCTGGGGTTCCTCCGAGAGAAGATGTCCGAAACCAAGATGGGCAATCGCTGAGAAGTTACCAAGGGACGACCCTTGGTCAGCTTTGGCCTGTCTTTAAAGAGCCTTTGGAGAGGACCTAAACGGGAAGTTCCCTCCTTGGTGCTGACCCGTGCTCGCGCGATGTTTCTCTTCTTGACATCCTGGCGGTGACGGGCATATTTATGGCTAGATCAAAACCCATGGGAAATTGACTGATTGTATTCACTCTGGGTAAAGCCAGAGCCAAATACGTATGATTAGCAGTCGTCTTAGCTTTGCCCGTTTATATCTAAGAATTTTGATGTTGTTATTGCCTGCCTGCGCGTATTTCATCGCAGTCAAGGTTCGATTCGGCTTTAATTTCCTAATTTCAGGAACGCATCCCGCTGGACTGCCTTCATACTGGGGCATCCTCCTCCTGACCACGATTGTCTGGGCAATTGCTGCTGAAGAATCCGGGCTCTGGAACGTGGAACAGTTGTACGCTCCCGGTGGAAAGAGCCGGCGGCTGCTGGAGGCCCTGGCGTTCACGTATTCGGTAGTCATGGCGGCCGGGTTTCTTTACCGCCAAGCGAGTTATTCGCGCCTCGTTATCGCCATCAGCGCGGTCGCTCTCTTCGTACTGGCGACCATTGCCCGCGTCGCGTTCCGTGTTTCGTTCGAATTGATCCGCAAGGATGGGAGGAACGAGGTCAAGATCCTGGTTGTGGGCACGGATCGCTTCGCCCGCCGGGTGGGAACTTCACTTCTCAACGGTGAGGTTTTGCCTTGTCGGATCGTGGGTTTTGTACGGCTTCCGGAACAGGAGGTCGCGGTTGATGGTCCAGTCTACGAAATGGATCAAATCCCCACTTTCTCCAATGGCAACTCCATCAACGACATCATCATCGCATTGCCGGCCGCTCGTCTCAGCGATGTCCAGACGATTGCCCCCGCCTTGGAGAAGCTCTGCGTCCCCACCCGCGTCGTCATCGATCTCGGGGAGGGCGTTATCCTCCGCGACCGCCTCATCGACCTGGGCGGGATTCACATGCTTGATCTTCGTCCCACTCTCGCCGAGACGGGCCCTTATCTGTTTCAGAAGCGTATCTTCGATGTCACTTTTTCAGTTCTTGTTCTGCTGGCTACTTTACCTGTCACGCTGGCCATCGCTCTCGCCATTAAATTAAGCAGTCGTGGTCCAATATTCTTTGTTCAGGAACGCGTGGGCTTAAACGGACGAGTTTTCCGAATGTTCAAGTTCCGCACCATGAACGTAGGTAGTCCCGAAGAAGGAAACACTCGTTGGACCTGTGAAGAAGATCCGCGCCGGACCGGAATTGGTTCTTTCCTGCGCAAGACCAACCTCGATGAACTGCCCCAATTTCTTAATGTGGTCCGGGGCGACATGAGCATCGTGGGTCCGCGGCCGGAGCGCCCCTTCTTTGTAGAGCGCTTCCTGAATGAATTTGATCGTTACAACTCGCGTCACATGTTCAAGGCTGGAATCACCGGATGGGCTCAGGTAAATGGTTGGCGAGGCGATACCTCCATTGCCAAGCGCGTGGAATACGACCTGTACTATCTCCGCAACTGGAGCTTGACCTTCGATCTGCAAATCATCAGCATGACTCTGCTCCGCATGTTTACCAGCAAGAATGCCTACTGATGCGGCGAGCGGGAGGACGGACCAAGAAGTCCTTAGGCCTTTTAACCTCGTCAACATGGGCCTCAGCCCCAAGCGCCTCATTTTTTCCTCGAGCGCAGTGTCGGTACTTCCCAGGGGTTTCAGCAAACCCGTTTGTTAGCCTGATTCTTCCGCATGGCCATCGATCGCCACATCTTCCTCGCCACTGTCCTGCTACTCGGCTCTGCCTGCGCCTTCGGTCAAATATCTCAGGCTGGTTGTAACTCGACATTCACCGCATTCAAGGATTGCTCTTCGCCAGGGAGCGAGGCGATTCCGGGCTTCCCGATCCTCGCTCACGACGCGGCAATGGGAAGACCGTGGCAGTTTGACGCTAAAACACAGCAAGGAACTGGTACAGATGGCGGGGCCGTTTCTGAAACATCCTCCCTCCCCGAACAGCAGCGTTTTCATTGGGGCCGGGCGTTGACCGAATCGCTTACCTTCCTGCTCATCGAACAGGCATATGTGGTGCACACGGATTTCCGATGGGTGGTGTCCGAAAACGGAATACCCTTTAACCATTATTGGCGCGATTACAGACAGTCGCTTTCTGAGTGGACGAAATCTGGTTGGGACGACGGGGACCCGAATTGGTTTGGCTATGTCGGCCATCCCATTCAAGGCGCTCTGACGGGCTTCATCCAGATCCAGAATGATCCGCGGTCTGCTCCGCTGGAATTCTCCAAGACCAAAGCCTATTGGAAGAGTCGCTTAAAGGCAGCGCTCTGGAACGCTGTTTACAGTACCCAATGGAATCTCGGACCGTTGAGTGAGGTCACAGTCGAAAAATACGGCACGAAGGACAGAGCACCGTGGAACTCGAACGGCTCCTATCCATGCAACACCAACCATTGCTATACCGGCGTGGGCCAGATTGACATTGTGATGACGCCCCTGGGTGGCACGGGCTGGCTCATCGGCGAAGACTTCCTGGACAAGAAAGTTATCCGCCGGGTAGAGAACTCCACCCAGAATCGCCTTCTGATTGACACCGTCCGCGTTGCTCTCAATCCAATCCGCTCGGGAGCGAATATGCTTCACGGCGAACATCCCTGGTATCGTGCCTCGCGGGAGGCTCAGGGAATGAGCTTTCTCACTGATCAGAAAACCAAAGTAACGCCAGATGAAACTGCGAAGTCACAACTTCCTAACCATGGAAATATATTTTTCGGATATACCCATGCAGGAGTTTCCCACTGCGAAGTGCCCGCCTTCGGCACCACAACTTCCTGTGACGCGGTTTCCAGCGCCGCCTCGAATCTCACTGGCTGGAACGCATCGGTCGAGAAAATGTACCTCCGCTATTTCGGAGCGGTTGCCGATTTCAGCGGACAGTATGGCAACGTCAGCCAGGGTAACTTCTTGTTCGGCATCCGCGGAGGAGCTTCGATTGGCCGGTTCCGGCCGTATGGGCACGCGATGATTGGGGCGGTGCGCGTCAGTGGGGATGCCTCAGCCGGATCAACGCCGGAAACATCGTTTGCGGAAGATCTGGGCCTGGGAATCGACACTCGTCTCGCGCGGCTGTGGAGTTGGCGCAATCAAATAGACGCGCTCAAGACTGGCTCCCCTGAGTTTGAACGTCGTAATCTTCGCCTTTCGTCTGGTTTCGTTATGCGGTTCTAGCCCGCGGGATTCGTCTCAAGGAGGCAGAAAGGACCCTATATCTTTAAGCATCGATCTCCTGCCGCGTATATCTCGCCAGAAGTCCACATATGTTCTTAGCCAGTTCTAATTTGGGACTATTGGCCTATCGGCCGATGGTCTAATGCACTGTTGGAATCTACACGTTTCACGGGGTTTCTCACAAAATAGATTGCATGAGACTCCCCCAGTCCATCACCCGGCCTCTCTCCATTTTCAACGTCCACTTTCTAGCCAACGGCATCGCGCTGCTGCTCTTCAGTATGGTTTCGATGAGCGCCAGCGCAAGTGTGCCACAACTCGCCAGTTCGCCCGCCAGCCTTCGTTTTGGAACCGTTGACGTGGGGCAGACGGAAACTGAGCTGATTACCGTCGCAAATACTGGCCAGACCAGCGTGAGTGTCTCGGAAATCGCCGTCGACAATCCGCAATTCTCCGTAGCCAGTTTGAGTCTGCCGCTGGTTCTGTCAGCGGGACAGAGCGTCAATCTGACTGTAACCTTCACTCCCTCGGCGATCGAATGGACCGGCGGAACGATCCGAATCGCAAACAGCGGAGTGCCCCTGGTCGTAGGGTTGGCAGGCACGGGCGTCAGCAGCCAGACCTTGACCGCCAGCCCAAGCAGCCTGTCGTTTGGACAAGTGGCGACGGGATCGAGTTCTACTCTGCCCGTTGCCATCACCAACAATGGGTCTTCGAGCGTAGCCATCCAGGGACTCCAAAGCGCGGATAGCGAATTCTCGGTGAAAAGTCCCACGCTCCCTTTGACTCTGGCCCCTGGCAAGAGCGTTACATTGAGCGTAACCTTCGTCCCGCAATCGACGGGCCTGGTGGGCGGGAGTTTATCCGTTTTCTGTGGCCTGCGGCTGAACGTCCCTCTTACTGGCACTGGAACCACCGCCGCACCGGGCCAGTTGAGCGTGGCTCCAGCTCCCTTAAACTTTGGCAGCGTAGCCGTTGGATCGACGACAACTCAGGCCATTACCCTGAGTGCTAGCGGTGCCAGCGTAACTATCTCTTCCGCGGCCAGCAGCAGCTCCCAGTTTGCTCTGCAAGGAATGTCGCTCCCATTGACGATTCCCGCGGGTCAACAGGCGTCGTTCAGCGTGGCCTTCACGCCGCAAAGTAGCGGGACGGCATCTGGCGCTCTGTCGTTTACCAGCAATGCTTCCAACTCGACGGCGACCGAGTCCTTAAGCGGTACCGGCACAGTGACCTCGTACAGCGTAAATCTTTATTGGAACTCCAGTTCCGACGTAGCCGGGTACAACGTCTATCGCAGCACCAGTGCCAATGGTACTTACGCCAAGATCAATCCGTCTTTGAACGGAACAACAGCCTATACCGACACCACCGTAGTCTCCGGCCAGACCTATTACTACGAGGCCACAGCGGTGAATTCCAGCGGGATGGAAAGTGCGCGTTCCACGCCCGCGGTGCAGGCCATGGTCCCGTAGCAAGGTGGCCTCATAAAGCTTGGCGCAACCTTGACGACGCAGCAATTACTTCTTTCCGTTGCATAGACGGGCGCATCCCAAATGCGCCCGTCCTTAAATCTCTACCTCTTTAATTCGATCTGACCGACTTGGCTTTCAGCTTCGCTGATCCGCTAACGTTCCCCCTCCCTCCCGAATAATACGTGCATCCTGATCGAGCCCACGACGCTCGTCGATAAAAGGCTTTGTATGCAAGAACTTGCACGCCCCTCCGGTTTTGAGTAACTCCCGTCGCACCCAAAGTAATCATTCTAAATAGCTTAGTGGCACGGAAGGGCCATACTCCTTGGCCCCGCACATGCGTTAGTACTAGTACAGACGGCCAATGCGGGGGACTCACTAAAGTCATGGGAACAAACTGGCTCAGCGCAATTCTGAAACCTGCAGCGGCAGTTCTGCTGGCGATCTTCAGTGTTTGTCATCCGGGATTCGCACAACAGCAAGTCTCTTACGCGTTGCTCCAGCCCGAACCAGCCGGACCAGCCCCGATGGTCCAGTCGTTCCAACCGGTGGCGCCTTCCCACGCGTACTCCGAGCACCGATTTTGGGATCGCGACAATAGCATTCTGTTTGCCACCAATGCCGCTTTCAGCGCGGCCGATTTCGTCGTTACCCGCGACAACCTGCGAAATGGCGGCCAGGAACTGAACCCCATAACCCGCGTCTTCACCGGCAGCACTCCAGCATTGGCAATGAACTTTGCGGGTGAGACTGCAGGCGTGGTCGGGCTCAGCTATTTCTTTCACAAGACGGGCCATCACCGGCTGGAGCGAGCCGTTTCCTTGCTGAATATTGGCGGGTCTGCAGCAGCTGTGTCGTTTGGTCTGGCGCACCGATAAGCTATAAGCCCTCTGCGCGGCGTCACGCCTTCGCCTGATTAATCTTTTCCAACGCTGCTCCGACCCCTGCTCCGGGTTTCTCCGCTTCGCCACGGTGCAAAATCCACAGAAGTAAACCCATCGCGACCAATGCGATGAGAAAATAAATGATCCCGCCTTCGCGGTGGAGTCTTCCTGTCAGGAAGCCCGGGTCGACACGGCTCCCCAGCATTCCCAAAGCAAATATGCGAAGCCCATTCTTGGCCACAGAAACCGGAATGGCTACGACGATGAGCAATGCCTTTCGCCAGGACGAGCGCAACAGCAGATGCGCGAGAACCATGGTAGTGACCAGCAACATCAGGCTCGAACGGATGCTGCTGCACTCAGGCGCAACCTCAAGCGTGAGTCCCGGAATGTGTACAAGCAAGCCCCGTTGCGCCACCGGTACTCCGACCGCCAAGAACAGCAAATGAGCGGCCGCGGCGGACCCTTGCTGCAACAGAGTGACAATCCAGTTCAGCGCGTACCGCGGCAGTGGAACCATCCACAATAAGAAACAGAGAGGAAAGATTGCGCGGCGGAACGCGCGCGAACCGAAACAGATCGCAAACGCTGCCATCCACCACCCCACCAGGGCAAGCATGTTCATCGCCAACTGCACATCGGAGGATGGCGCTCTCCATCGCAGAACCGCATTTGTCAAAGCAGCAACGATCAACAGCAGCACTGCAATTCCTGCCTTCAGACCAGACGACGGTGTGAGCGATTTCCACTCCAGGAAAATCATCGCCACGCTGAGGGGAAGAATGAGAAGTATGTGGGTGTACGCGTCGTCCCGCAGAGCTAACGAGAAAGTGGCTCTCAGTGGACCAAACCAAATTGCGAGAGAAATCGCGAGCAGAACCGAAAAGACGAGGGGCGGCGACAGCTTAAGAATCGATTCCTGGGCCCCGGCGCTCGACACAATATCCTTTCCCCTTCGGGCTTGCGATTATTTTCCCGTCGCCGCCTCGCGGCAAAGTGGTGCGGATTTTCCCGGAAGCTCAGCCGCGGTCCTCTCCCGCGTTGGAATCGGAGCAGGCGCTGCATTTGAAATGATGCTGGTCACGCCTTTCGCGCTGATGGCCCGCACCACGTAATAGTACTTCTTGCCGCTCTCCACCAAGTCGTCCATGCAACTAGTCCCTGAAAATGGCGCGGCATTGATCAGGACAGGCCGCGGATCCTTTCTTTGGTTTCCGCGATAGATGCAGTAGCCGACTGCATCGGCATGTTTGGAATCGGCCGGAGCGCTGGCTCTCCACGAAAGAATGACTCGATGTCCGCTCTTCGACTGGAGCTTTGTTGGCACAGGGGACGAATTAAACGTTGGGCAGAGAAGACGCGCGACAGGCGCATGGCTTGAGGCCATTCCTGCTTGCCTGGGGGCGTCTGCTGTGCGTGGAATTGATTCTGAACTAGCGGGACCCGAACTTCGTGTGCAGGCGATTGGCAGCACGCCGAAAAGAGCGAGCGCTCCGACAACTAGAAGGAATCGGAGGCTTGGCTTCGCTCGCACCCAAGTGTCGACCATGTTTTCGCACTCTCATTGTAGCTTTCCGGAGGTAAACTGGAATTCTCTGGTCAGGCTGGCGTTACGATCTTGGTGCGCGGTGACGCGCGAGTGCGGCTGCTCGGCGCTTGCCCCCACCAAGCACGGCGCCTAGTTTGCCCGAGAATTGAAATGTTCGAAAATGACGCCTCTTCAGGAGGGCATTCTGCACTATCTGCTTGAGCTGGGAGCCATGAAAGTTGACGAGGTTGAGTTCTGCTAGAAATGCAAACAGCTGATGATCTTCGGCGCCGGCCACTCCAATCGAAGTGCCGCGAAAAATCGGATTGCTCCGGAACATAAGCCGCGTCGCTTCGAACAGAAAGGCTCTGGGATTCGTGTTCGGTTTCCCGGTGTAATCGAAGTAGGGTCCATCCTGAACGCGAGCATCCGGTCGAATCAAACCCTCGATCACTATTTCGGACCGCGCAGGAACCTCGAGGTCTGCGGTCTCGCATTGGATCAGTGGAATCGCCTCCTGTTGCAACGCTCCCGCCAACTCGTATTCGTCCATCGTGTCGGGATACGCCGAAGCCGCGGCCATCAGCACGATCTCGCTGACCCCGATTGCAACGGCCATCGGTAGTGGCTGCCCCGCTTTTTCCGCGATGGCAAAATGCCGAGACAAGTGACTCCGCGGCGAAGCGCTCACCGTCGTCTGTCTTGGACCTAACAACTGCATCCGATATACGCCTACGTTTCGCGAGCCAGTCTCCGGATCTTTGGTCACGTTGATGTGCCATGTACCCAGATACCGCCCAGCGTCGTACTCGCTCCAGTGAGGCACCGGCAGCTTCAGAAGATCGATGTCGTTCGTACGAACAATGTTCTCGAGGACCGGGCCAGTCTCGACGATCCTCGGCCTTACCGGAGTGGCTATCCTTCTTTTTGCCTCTGCCACGAGGGCTTTCCGACTGGTATCGAACTCCAGACCGAGCGCCAGCCCGATTCCATTCGTGTCACACAATCCGTTGGTGAACACGCATTGACCGGGATAATCCTTGACCTTCTCGAAGAGCAGCGGCACCCTGCTCTCTCGCGTCATTCTCCCAATCTCGAATCTCCAATCAACTTCTTCTCGAATGCGCACCAGCAGGCCTGCGTCATCAAGAACTTGAATGAAATGGCGCAGGCTGGTCGAATCTCCGGACGAGTTCAAAGACGCGAGCGCGTCAGCACCCGGCCGGAGTTCATTGCTCGCAAGAGTATCCAGCACCGTTAGATCGCCCACTCTTCCTGGCGAACATCGTGCCCATCGTGTGTGTAGTTCGAGCGTTCGTTGCGGTACAGCAGCTCAGCCGCGCGCTTCGCGAAATAAGTGACGATGATGTCCGCGCCCGCACGCTTCATGCAGGTCAGCGCTTCCATCATGATCGCGTCCCGATCCAAACGGCCCATCCGCGCCGCCGCATCGATCATCGCGTACTCCCCGCTCACGTCATATACGGCGAGAGGCATTTTGAATTCCTGCTTGGCGCGATACACAACATCCAGATAGAAGAGGGCTGGTTTGACCATGATGATGTCCGCGCCTTCTTCGATATCCAGAGCGATCTCGCGCATGGCTTCGTCGGAATTCGAAAAATCCATCTGGTGGGTTCGCTTGTCGCCGAACGCCACGGTCGAGTGCGTTCCTTCCTTAAAGAACGGGTCATAGAGCTTGGAAGCAAATTTCGCCGCGTATGCCATGATCGGCAGGTTTTGGAATCCATTCGCATCGAGCGTCCGCCGCATGGCCTGAATCTGTCCGTCCAGCATGGAAGCTGGCGCAACCATGTCACTGCCGGCTTCGGCGTGAGACAGCGTGATTTTTGTGATCAGTTCCAGCGAAGCGTCGTTGTCGAGATAGCCGTTGCGGACGATCCCGCAATGCCCGTTCAGCGTGTACTCGCAGGGGCACACGTCAGTAATGACAAGCATCTCGGGGACGTTGCTCTTCAAGGCTCGCACCGCTTCCTGCACGATCCCGTGCTGTGCGTAGGCGCCGGACGCCTGTTCGTCCTTGGTCTCGGGCACGCCGAACAAGAGGACGGCGGAAATGCCTAGATCGCGCGCCACAATCGCTTCCTCGACCAGGCAGTCGATCGACAAATGATAGTTGCCCGGAAGCGGTCTGATCTCTTCCCTTACTTTGCTGCCGGGCACCGCGAATAGAGGCAGAATGAAGTTGCTGGCAGAAAGCTTGTTCTCACGAACCAGCTCTCGCATCGATTCGTTCTGCCGCAGTCTTCTGAGTCTCTGTGCTGGGAATGCCATGGTCGTCTTCCTTTCATTTCATCGCGTATTCGCGAGGCTGGTTGCTTGGTTTTCGCAATTGAAAGGGGAGAATTTTGCCGCTCGAAGTGCAAATCGGAAAATCACGCCGGATCCGCACCATGCCAGACTGTCGCCACATCTCGGTTCCGGATTGTGCCCATGATTCTGGACTGGCTTCGCCACGCTTGAGCAGCGTCATGAATTTCTCCAGAACCTCACCTTCGTTCACTTCTCCCACTCGAGGGCTCACCAACAGGTGTAAGTGCGTGAATCCCTTCGCGTCTTCTTCTTCGATCAACTGGTAATCGGTGCTTTTTCCGCCGAAGCGCTCGGGGAGTTCCTTCTCTACGATTCGAACAAAATCCGTGTCTACGAAAGTCACTCCCTCACCCGTCAGTTTTTCATAGCTGCGGATATTGCTGAGACAAGCGTCGAAGCCAAGTTCTCCAAAGCCACAGTCACAGCTCTCGGAATCCAGCTCGCCGAAGTCGCCCATGCCAACGTTCAGAAGCAATTTTGGAGATTCATAGAGCAGGCTGGTAAACAAATAGGAATCCAGACGTAGATCGAAGTTGGGAACCACCTGCCGGTGACTGATGATGGCTGTCGTGTCTTTGTAAAGGTGACAGTGGTCGCTTTGCGAATGGGGATGGTTGCACCCCGCGGCGATTACCCCGGCTTCGGAGATTCCATAGACCGGAATCGCCACGGCTCCGGTGGATTCGATTTCTCTTTTCTTGTGTGGCGTAAGCGGCTCGCCCGTGACCAGAAACTTCGCGCCCTTAAGACTCAGGTTCGCCTCCGCGGCGGCAATGCACACCCTGACCGCCGAAGCCGCGAAGGTATAAATTACGCAGTTCGCGTGCTCGCTAAGGGTTTGGGAGGCCCATTCCGCAATTCGATGGGCATCATTGAGTCCAGCGTACTGCGGCTCTGCCAGCGGAGATCCAAGCAGCCGATGAACCGCAAAAATGGTCTTCGTACCCCACCGCTTCTCCCAGTTCACTCGGACCCGATCTTCCGCAACCTGCGAAAACCACTGCTGCACCGGGTTTCCGATATGCGCGAATCGCAGGCTGGAGTTGATCCCCGGCGCGCCCGGAAATACCGGAAACCAATTGGCGATCGGCGCCTTGAGGCATCCGTGGAGATCGAGCAGGAACGCATCGTAGAGAGATCTTTGATGCAAGTAATCAAAATCGATCCGGATCCTCGTACCGGCGCTTCGCGTTGCCCCGCTCCTCACCTCATACACGAAGGAAAGGAAGGGATTGTCGAACATGCTTTCTTCGCAAAGAAAATTGACTCCGTCGCGCTGGACTGGCACCTTCCCCTTGAACTCGTCCACCGTGAAATAAACCCCTTCGAGTTCCAGAGTGCGCAGACTGGCCTCCAGCCCGTCTCGTGAGACCCAGGATTTGAGATCGCGGAACGTAATCCTCTTCGCGGCCAGCAGTGGCAAGTAGGGGCTCCGCGGATAACCGAAAATGCTGCGCTCGGCTAACCGCAGGAAATTATCTTCGCGCGCCCCGATTCGTTTCCGCAGCAACGATCGTGCCAGGGAGATCGCCTCTTCAGGCTCCATTCGCGATTGCGCAAACTTTCGCAGCCCATCGATGAATCGATAATATTTCCTCAACCGTCAAGCCTCACACGGAGCAGGGTGGGAACACTTTTTCAGCGGTCCTTCTGAGGTTCCAACCTCAGGCATTTTTTCCGGAAAACCCTTAGGGGGACTCTCAAGCTGGGGGCGGCAGCGAGGGACACTCTCGCGCCAAAAGCTCGACGCTTGCATCTTGCGACATTCCCGGAAGAAAGTATGTGATTGCCATCACGTGCAATCCGCGGCCTCAGTCGGTAACCAAAGTACCCACGAGCGAACTTTTATTTCCCACTTCGGTGTGAAATCCTACATTCCTTAGCGGACCCCTCTTGCGCGCAGCTTACGCCCATGACTCAGCTTGCACAGGACTCGACTGCGACATCGCTCTTCAGCATCGTCATCCCCGTTTACGACGATTGGGCACCTCTGGATCAATGTCTGAAGTCTTTGGCGGCGCAAACGACTCCTCCAAGTTTTGAAGTCATCGTTGTAGACGACGGGAGCCGGCAAACCGCCCCGGAATCATTTAACAGTTCGCGGTATCGTTATCCTTTGACCCTGGTCCGGCAGGCTCACACGGGCATTCCAACCGCCAGAAACCGGGGAATTCGGATTTCCAAAGGGACCATCCTGCTCTTCGTGGATGCCGACTGCAGGCTCGACACAAACTGCCTGGCAAACCTGAACTCAACCATCTCGCGCTCACCCCTGCACGATTGTTTTCAACTTCGGCTGGTCGGGAACTCTTCCAGCCTCGTGGGCCGGGCGGAAGATTTGAGGCTCACCACTTTTCAAAGTCTCATGCTGCAGCCCGATAGGCGCATTCGCTACTTGAACACAGCTGGCTTCGCCATTCGCCGCGCTCGCCTCGGCATCGAAACCGACGTATTCGATCCCGTCGCTCTAAGGGCCGAAGACACTCTCCTGCTGGCCAATTTGATGCAAGTTGGCGAGCTCCCTTTGTTCGTTCCTGATGCCGTCGTCGAACATGCCATCCCGCTCTCTTTAATGGCATGTCTGCGCAAAGATGTTCGCTCCGTTTATCTGGAGCGCAGAGCGTATGACATCATCGCTTCAAAGGGAGTAAGAATTCGCGTGACCCATCGCGAACGTCTGCAATTGCTATGGTCCATGTGGAAAGCTGCCGGCCAGAATTCCATTGGCCGATCAGCCTGGCTCGTGGTAGTCGTCAGGCAAGCCTTTCAAAGGATGATATCTTTTGGTTATCAGTGTCTGCGGCTGGGGTTAGCCGGGAACGTCTAGGCGAACTGATTCGCGTGTGCTCAGTTGTTCCTCCGCGACCTCCCATTTTTGGTATGGCTGGTTTGGCGCTATTTTGGAAGCGCTATGGAGATGCCATCTTGATGAAAGTAGGCTTGGGAAGAGCACGGTTTCTGCTGGCGTTCGTCGCGGCCGGACTTACGGTTGCCTGCTCGCACACTGCGCCCAAGCTTTCCAACTCCTGGGATCCGAAGGCCGCAGCGGCATACCTTGACGATCGGGAGGCTTGGTGGTCGCAATGGTCCGGATCCGCCCGTGATCACGGAACCTTCTGCGTATCGTGTCACACGGCACTGCCTTATGCCCTGGCTCGGCCTGCCCTCCGCGCTGCGCTCGGCCAACCAGTTCCGTCAGACGCTGAACGCGAACTGATCGCAAATGTTAGGAAGCGGGTTCAACTCTGGAAAGATGTTGCTCCGTACTACAGCGACCATGGGTACGACCACAAAACCGCCGAGTCCCGCGGAACCGAATCGGTTCTCAACGCGCTGATTCTTGCCAACTACGACGCCCAGAGCAGACAGCTCAGTGATGACGCTCGCGCAGCGTTCGACAACATGTGGGCCTTGCAGCAGACCACGGGAGATAATCGAGGTTCATGGTCCTGGCTTCAGTTCGATCAGGAGCCTTGGGAAGCGAACGACTCGGTATACTACGGCGCGGCCCTGGCCGCAATCGCAGTGGGCACAGCTCCGGGCCAATATGCATCGGCTCCTGAAATCCAGGAAAATCTAAACCTCTTGCGCCAATATCTGACTCAGAAAAGCGCAGAACAATCCGCCATCAATCGTGTCTTTCTCCTCTGGGCTTCCACCAAATTGCCGGCACTTCTGACGCGCGCCCAACAAGAAGCTATCGCCCGGGAAGTTTTGAATAAACAGCAAGCCGATGGTGGTTGGAGGTTGGCTTCAATTAGCTGGAAGTGGAACGGCTGGAGTTTTCGGTCGCTGGTGAACATGTGGATACGGGAAGATGGGACTCCCATGGAGGGCAAGAGTGATGGTCTCGCCACCAGCCTTGTTGTGCTAGCTCTCGAAGAGTCAGGCGTGCCTCGCGATAATGCCCAACTCAAGCGTGGGCTCTCCTGGTTGATGACCCATCAGAATTTAGCGGAAGGTGATTGGCCGGCTTCCTCTGTGAACAAGCGCCACCATATATCTTCCGGTACTGGGCGCTTTATGAGCGATGCGGCAACCGCTTTTGCTGTGCTCGCTTTGACGGAGAACCAACACACAACGAATCCCATAGCATCAGTCTCTAATCACTGAGGATATCGTCTTGCAAGAATCTATGAAAAATTGCCGCCAATTTTATATCGATGGAAAATGGGTTGATCCCGCGCGGGTCAACGATTTCACCGTCATCAATCCCGCCAACGAACAGCCGATTGCAACCATTTCGCTCGGCAGCGCCGAAGATGTGGACCGGGCCGTAGCTGCCGCCAAGCGCGCCTTCGAATCTTGTTCGGAAACCAGCGTCAATGATCGCCTGGCGTTTTTGCGCCGGATCATTGAGATCTATCGCTCGAAAATGGATCAGATGGCGGAAACCATTTCGCTGGAAATGGGTGCTCCCATATCACTCGCTCAAAAAGCGCAGGCCCCCGCCGGACTCGGACACCTCCTGGAAGCCGTGAAAGTACTGGAATCCTTTCACTTCGAAGAGCTCAAGGGTTCCACTCTCATGCGAAAAGAACCCATTGGAGTGTGCGGGCTCATCACTCCGTGGAATTGGCCAATGAATCAGATCGTGTGCAAGGTCGCTCCTGCCCTGGCGGCGGGTTGCACCATGGTCCTCAAGCCCAGCGAAATCGCGCCTTTCTCTGCTTGTTTATTCGCGCAGATCCTGCATGAAGCAGCCGTCCCACCCGGTGTTTTCAATCTGGTGAATGGCGACGGGCCTACGGTTGGTGCAGCGATCGCGTCACACCCTGACGTGGATATGGTCTCCTTCACCGGTTCCACGCGAGCAGGCATCGCCGTAGCTGTAGGCGCCGCTTGCACGGTGAAGCGCGTCACGCAGGAACTCGGTGGTAAGTCGGCCAACATTATTCTCGAGGACGCCGACTTCGAGAAGGCAGTCAAACATGGCGTGCAGGAGTGCTTCCGCAATACCGGACAATCCTGCAACGCACCCACTCGCATGCTTGTCCCGCGATCGAAGATGGCTCAGGTAACGGACGTGGCGAAGCAGGTGGCCGGAGCCACCAAAGCTGGCGATCCATTTGCCGAAGACACCATCATCGGTCCGCTCGCGAGCAAAGCTCAGTTCGAAAAAGTGCAGCGGCTGATCGGCCAAGGCATCGCAGAGGGCGCGAAGCTGATTGCCGGCGGTCTTGGCCGGCCTGATGGCATCACGAAAGGCTACTTTGTGAAACCTACCGTCTTCGTGGATGTTCGCAACGACATGACCATCGCGCGCGAGGAGATCTTCGGCCCTGTCCTCTGCATCATTCCTTATGAAGACGAAAATGATGCGGTGCGAATAGCGAACGATACTCCCTACGGTCTGTCTGCTTTTGTAACATCAGGAGACCCAGAGCGCGCGCGCAAAGTGGCCATGCGCCTTCGCTCGGGGAACGTCCATATAAATGGTGCGCGAGTGGATTTCGGAGGTTGTTTCGGAGGCTACAAACAGTCCGGCAACGGCCGGGAGTGGGGCGAAGCGGGGCTTGAAGAGTTCCTTGAGCTGAAAGCGATTTTTGGCTACGCGTCGGGAAAGTAGACGCCCAGCCTCCGTATAAAGTCCTTGGTTACATAAGTTTACGATAGACCTATGGCGAGGCTTGCAAGTCCGAGTATAATAGCGGTAGAGATTCCTATTCGCGTCACGTTGCATCTCCTTATCCCCCCTGGCGATCGGTAATCCAAGAAGTTAAAACGGTCTGTTCATGACAGGAACCTACCAGGGATCAAACATGGTATCAGCGCCCTTTGCCCATTCGTCAACCTCTGAAGCAAAACCGATTTCGGAAGATGCTACTGCAGAACGGCTCTCGGTCATCTGGCAGGAGCAGCTGGGGGTTGACTCCGTCAGCCCTGATCAGAATTTCTTCGACCTCGGTGGAGATTCATCGCTGGCGGTTCGCATGTTCTCCGAAATCGAGCAGGTGTTCGGAGTCAAGCTGCCTCTCGCCACGCTGTACGAGGCTCCCACCGTCGAGGAACTCGCTCGGATTCTTCGTGCGGAAGCGCCAACCTCCGGATGGTCTCCGCTGGTGGCAATCCAACCACTGGGATCGCGTCCTCCTTTGTTCTGCATCCATGGAGCCGGTGGAACTGTTCTGATGTACCGGGAACTCTCTCACCATTTAGGAGAGGATCAACCGTTCTATGGTCTGCAAGCCCAAGGCTTGGACGGCAGCACCGCACCGTTGACCAAGGTCGAAGATATGGCCGCGGTCTACGTGAAAGAAATAAGACGGAAGCAGTCGCACGGCCCCTATTTCATCGCCGGGTACTGCATGGGCGGAACGGTCGCGTATGAGGTCGCCCAGCAACTCTACCAGCACGGAGAAACAGTCGCCCTGCTGGCTCTGTTCGATACCATGAACTGGCACGCGATTCCGCTCACGGCCTGGAGCAAAATTTCCCACGCCCGCCAGCAGCTATTTTTCCACGCCGCAAGTTTTCTTAGCCTGAATTCTGAAGGCAAGACCAAATTCCTCAAAGAAAAATTCCGCGAACTCAGGAACCGCATCCCGGTATGGCGAGGGATGCTGCTTTCCAAGTTCAGCCAACGTTCGCGAGATTCCATTTCTGACTCGTTGCTATTGGCAAGGATCTGGCAGATGAATGACCGCGCTTCGTGGAACTATGTTGCGAAGCCGTATCCTGGAAAGATCACTGACATTCGCCCCGCACGGCAGTATCGAATCTTCAGTAAACCGGGTTCGAAATGGGAGCAGCTTGCGCAAGGCGGACAGGAAGTTATCGTTCTGCCGGTGAATCCCGCCACCATGCTCGTGGAACCTTTCGTCGAGCAACTGGCTGTTGCGCTAAGGAAATCCATCGATTCCGCGATAGCACAGACAAAGTAATAACCGGCAGCACGGAGGAAGTCGAGTGCCACTCGGAACCAATTGGTCAAAGACGTGGACATTCTTCGAAGGGAATTGGCACGAGGGCAACATCGGCATCATGGGTCCGCGCACTCATGCCGCGTGGCTTTGCTCGGTGGTGTTCGATGGCGCCAGAGCATTCGAAGGCGTTACTCCCGATCTCGAACTTCACTGCGCACGGGTCAATGACTCTGCGAAAAAACTGTTTCTGAATCCCACGGTCTCGACCGAGGAATGGGTCCGACTCGCAAAAGAAGGTATCCGGCGTTTCGACAAAGATGCCGCGCTCTACATCCGACCCATGTATTGGGCAGAAAGCGAAGGCCCCTGGGTTCAGGCGCACCTTCCCGAGTCCACCCGCTGGTGTCTCTCGATTTACGAGGCGCCCATGCGCCCGCCCAAAGGCTTCTCCATCACTCTGTCTCCGTATCGCCGGCCAACTATCGAGACCATGCCCGTCGACGCGAAGGCGGGCTGCCTCTATCCCAACAACTCCCGCTCGCTTTTTGAAGCGCATGCGCGCGGCTTCGATAACGCGATTGTGTGCGACATGCTGGGCAACGTCGCCGAACTGGCTACGTCGAATATTTTCATGGCGAAAGATGGAGTTGTGTTCACGCCGATTCCCAATGGAACCTTTCTCGCCGGCATTACTCGCCAAAGGGTCATCGGATTGTTGCGCCAGAGCGGCGTTACGGTCGTTGAGAAAACTCTCACCTATCAGGATTTCGAAAAGGCAGACGAGATTTTCGCGAGCGGAAATTATTCCAAGGTGGTCCCGGTGACTCGCATCGGCGACCGCGCTCTCCCTTTCGGCCCGTTGTATACCAAGGCTCGAGAGCTTTATTGGGCATTCGCACATTCATGATTGCAGGAGCCCACTTGCCGGTGCATTGTGAAGACTGAAGCTACATCGTCGATGATCGAAGTGCTCACCGCGATTTGGCAGCGCGTGCTGCAACTGCCGTTCGTCCAACTCGACGATGACTTCTTTGATCTCGGCGGCGACTCTTCCTTAGCTCTTCAACTATTCAGCGAGATTGCCGAGGTCTGCCACCGGGAATTGCCCCCGGTCACCATCTACCAGGCGCGCACCATCGCGGCTCTGGCGGCATTGCTCGAGCAGCCCACCGCACCGCGCTTTCCTGCCCTCGTACAGCTAAAGCCGGGCGCCAAGAATCCACCGATTTTTCTCGTGCACGGTTTGGGCGGCAGTGTGATGGATTTCTTTCAACCCGTTCGGCACATCGAATCAGACCATCCGATTTACGGAATTCAATCGAAGGGCATCGACGGCGTGGACCAACCGCTGGAACGCATCGAAGATATGGCCGAGTTTTCCATCGAAGCAGTGCGGGAATTGCAGCCGCGCGGTCCTTACGTCCTTATCGGTTACTCGCTCGGCGGACTGGTCGCGCTGGAAATGGCTCAACGCCTGTCCGCAGCCGGAGAAAAAATCGCGCTCCTCGCTATGCTCGACGCATATCCCCACATGCGTTACCTGTCATTCGGACAGCGTACCCGCCTGATTGCCCGTCAGGCTAAGCGAGGCTTTCACGCCCTCGCAGACTTCTCGGCCAGTTCGTCTTACAAGCCTCCGGCCGGCGTGTCCCTCACTCCCGCCATGCAGCGCGTGCGCGACAGTGCATATCTGGCCCTGACCCGTTATAAGCCACGGTTTTACAGCGGCGAAATAAAATTCGTGCGCGCCGCCATCGGCTCAGGTTTCCCGAGTAACGCTGCTGCGGTCTGGCGACCCTTGGTCGAAGAAATCACCGTCGAGACCGTGCCCGGCGATCATCTGGGAATGATTGCCACGCATTACGCAGAGCTCGCAGCCGTCCTCTCTCGGTATCTGAGAGAAGCTTTTGCTGGCTCCGATAAGTTTTGAAACTCACATCTCCACCAGTAGCGTCTTCAAACCTCTGAACCCAAAGTTACGCTCCCATTCAGGACGCTCCGCCAGCCGCATCTTGCGAAAACGTTGGATCGTTCTGAGAATCGCGACTTGGCCCTCCAGCCGCGCCAGTTGCGCTCCAATACAAAAATGCGGACCTGCGCTAAAGGCCAGATGTTGATTATTCAGCCGGTTCAGCATCAGCGTATCGGGATCCTTGAACTGCTTCGGATCGCGATTTGCTGCTCCCAGCATGCACAATATTGTCTGGCGCTTCGGAATCCGAACGCCACAAAGTTCAATCGGCTCGGTCGTCACCCGGGCCGTGTATTGAATCGGACTTTCAAAGCGCAGAAACTCTTCCACCGCTGATCGGATGAGCGCCGGATTGTCCCCCAACTCGGTCATTTTTTCCGGTTGCCGAAGCAGTGAGTAGATTCCACTGGCGATCAGGTTTCGCGTGGTTTCATGTCCCGCGAAAAGCAGCATTACGCATTGCGCATACAACTCCTCTTCGGTGAACGCTTCCCCTTCTTCTTTGATATCGATCAACAGGCTGATCAGGTCGCTGCCTTTGTTGCGACGTCGCTCGGCCACCGTACTTCGAAAAAAATCGGTAAGCGCGAGCACTGCAGTCTGCGCACTCTGAGCCTGCTCCACCGTGCGGCTCGGGCTGCCATTGAACTCTGCGATTGCCACCGACCAGCGGAGGAATGCCTCATGCATCGTCTCCGGAACTCCAAGCAACTCGGAGATCACGCGCACCGGCATCGGATACGCGAGTTCCTTGACCAGATCGGCCTGCGATACTTCGTCCAGAGAATCCAGAACTCGGTCAACGATTCTCTCTACTTGAGGCCGAAGCGCTTCCGCGGCCGCCGGACCGAAGCCTTTGTTCATCAGCTTCCGCATCCGCGTGTGTTCCGGCGGATCGATAAAAATCATCCACAAGCCCAGCAGACGAACGAGTTCTTTAAACTCACCCTGCCGCTCCACAGGAAGCGTGAACAGCATCCCGCTGGTCCGCTTGACCGAAAATCGCGGGTCCTTCGCAACCGCCGAGCATTCGGCATGGCTGACCACGGCCCAGACGCCCCATCCCCCGCTCACGTCGACTAAATGCAGTGGCCCTTCCTCAAGCAAGCGGTGATAGGTGGGATAGGGGTCCTGGATGAACTCTTCGGTGAACAAAACTTTTCGCACCGGAGTTGAACGAGATTCAGACATGAACAATTCTCTCAAGAATCGGGACTAGCAATCACGAGTATAGGCCAAGACGCGGCGCACTCCGGCGAACACGGAACGGGACGCACCTTGAGTCACTCCTTCGATCTGCGATACCCTCCAACCGCTGTGATACCCTGCGTCCAGGAATGAGGTGAGAATATGTACGCCAGCATTCGAGCCTTCACGCTTGCGGCAGCACTGCTTTTCTGCGCATCGTCTTCATGGGCCCAGCCGCAAAGTCAGCTTTCGCCGAAAGAAGGCGACTACGTTGCCCGCAATTTTCATTTCGAATCCGGCGAAACGCTGCTTGAGTTGCGCATGCACTATGCGACCTTTGGGTCTCCAGTGCGCGATGCGAAGGGCCAGGTTACGAATGCAGTTCTACTCTTGCACGGCACCAGCGGTGCGGGCGCACAATTCCTTGCGCCGCAATTCGCCGGCGTCCTCTTCGGCCCGGGTCAGCTTCTTGATGTCACTCGCTACTACGTCATCCTCCCCGATAACGTCGGCCACGGAAAATCCAGCAAGCCCAGCGACGGCATGCGCGCCCACTTTCCGCGGTATGACTATGACGACATGATTGCCGCGCAGCACGAGTTACTGCAGAAAGGGCTGGGTGTGAATCATCTCCGTCTGATTCTGGGCACTTCCATGGGCTGCATGCATTCCTGGCTCTGGGGCGAAATCTACCCTAACTTCATGGACGCTCTCATGCCCCTGGCGTGCCAGCCGGCGCCCATCACCGGACGGAATCGCCTCTGGCGCAAATTGGTGATCGATGGTATCCGTGACGATCCCGACTGGAAAAATGGTGACTACACTACCGAACCAGAGCCCAGCCTTAAAACTGCCGGCGAGATGTTCTATATCGCCGCGGGTTCGGCTCTGCAGATGCAAAAAGACCTGACCACCCGTGCGGCCACCGACGCAGCCGATGACGATTTCGTGAAGCGCTTTAGTGCAAGCCACGATGCCAACGACCTGCTCTACGCAGTGACTGCTTCGTGGAACTACGATCCCTCGCCGCAACTGGAGAAAATCGTTGTCCCCGTCATGTTCGTAAATTCAGCCGACGATTTCATCAATCCTCCGGAGCTCGGCATTGCCGAACGTGAAATTAAGCGAGTGAAGAAGGGCCGTTTCATCTTGCTTCCCATCTCCGACCAAACCCACGGTCACGGCACTCACAGCTGGGCAGCAGCGTGGCAGCAGTATTTGAAAGAGTTGTTGGAGGAGTCTCAGCCTTAAGTCCAAATCGATGGTCGACACTCTGAGTGAGGCAGGCCGCTATTTCAGCAGGCCGGGGGCCAACAAGTACGCCGTCGTGGCCAAACCGAACATGAGCAAACCAGCCGCTCCTGCCAGCCTGAATCGTCCCGAACGATTCTCGTTTTGTAGCCTGGACGCAGCGCGCAGCTTCTCAATCCAAACTTCCTCGAATTTGTTTTGACTGGATCGCTCCCAGATCAGCGCTCCGAGGCGGCGATGATCGTCGGCCGCGAGCGAGACGAAACGGAAGGGCTGCAACGCGTCGGCGACGGGGCGCAACATCTCTGCGCCTCCCAGCACCGAACCGGCTCCGGTCAGGAACATCAGCTTGACTCGCGATCCCTGGACGACCGGTTGAGAAAGCGAAAGCAGACCACCGGTGAGAGAAATTATTTGGAGGTTTGCCCCAATGCGTTGGCCATTCGGGAAACGCAGCACAGCCGGAGTGGCTTCTTCAAGACGTGCACGCGGGACGCGCCACGGCGCGCCGGATTGGGGGAGGCTGCCCATAATCAGACATCAGTATGCGGCGGCCGTGGTTACTAAAAGAAGATTACGGAAGTGCCAGTCCGGGTCTGGTTACGAGCTTTGGTGCGAAATGTCGCTCGCCCTGCCCATGGCTTTCACGAGATTGATGGCTTAAGCTGTATTAAGCCATCAAACATTGAATTTATAGCCATCGATCTAGCCATACACCTAGATGCCTCCCCCGGGAACCTCGGCCGGGCTCCAAACCTCGGGCGCGCGAGGAGCTTTGCTATCGGGAACGCTATTCGCCTTGGCAACAAGCCTCTCCACCTTTGCCAGTCTACGTTCCAGCTCGGTGGTCTCGATCGCGCGCAGCTGCAGGTTCAGCAGCGGTGCGAGGCTGGACGCAACCCTGGGGTGGAGCTTGCCCGCATGTACATCCGCGATCAGCTTCGCTACAGCGTCCCGCACGGCAAGCGCGGTTTCAAGCTTTGGGAGCGGATCGCTGTCCTCAACGAGCGCCAGGCGTTTGCTTCGTCCGCCGATTCGGCCTAGTTCCGAGGCCTTGTTGGGATTGGCGTGAAAGAAACACAAGCCGCCCGCGGTTGCCGCGGCTTGGCAGGGTTTGCCGCCTTTGGTTAGAGCTCTGCAGCGCGAATTATGATTCTTCGAGGTCATCTTTCAACTCAAGGACTCGGAGATCGTCTTGACAGCGAGCGCGACGAATCTCGTAGTCCTTGATCAACTGCCCAAGCCTGGAATTGCTGGTGGTGTCAATCGGCTCGCCGTGTTTGCCGACGATTACGACATGGCGTACCGAGCCGAGGTCACGGAATCCGTGGACCGGACACGGAGTATTCATCTCCGCTTCAAACTTTTCTGGGTCGTGTGCAAAGGTCAAGCCTCCGAATTTGCAATTACAGTTGGCGAGTAGCTCTTGCCTGGCGACGTCGATAAGCTTGGCGTCAATCTTTGCCAAGCGCGCGCGTAAACTGGAGAGTCTTCCTGACACCGCTATGTCTCCATCACCAAGATTTCTGGGCTCTCTCATCAAGAGTATAGCCGATTCCGAGAGAATCTCAGCAGCAATGTCTGGTGGAATGTGCCCTGTTTTAGGCGCTTACATGCAGATGTAAAATTTTTACCTTAGGTTACTTCGGTAACCCAAAGAATTTATGGGTTGATAATCCGCGAGAGATCGTCGGAGACCTATCCTTAAGTTCTGCTGCCTTACTGATCAGAATACGCGGCCGCGGCCTCTTCGGCTCCTGGCTTCTCGATTTATCGGTCGAAACTTGCACCAACATCGGTGCAATTGATACGCAACGCCCTTAAATACCCGATGGTCAATTCTTGGATGGGCGAATCAGTAGTCTCCGTTCCGCCACAGCGTTCCACAACTATTGACTTACCGGTCCTTTTCCTTTGGCCGCGCCAGGAGACGCTGAAAGTACCTGGATCCTTCTCTCTCGTATTCGTGAATCCCACCTTTCAGAAGCAATTCGCAAATTTGGGCCAGACTTCGCCCCTCCTTCTTGGCGATCTGCAATAGAGCACCCTTGACTTCACTAGATACTCTGAACCCAATCCGTTCGTCTTTCGTGGTCATAACTTGCGCAAATTCTAGACCTCTTCATCAAGACGCCGCAAATTATTTCATAGTTGACAGAGTACCAAACGTGGTACAATGTTGAACATTGGTACACTTTGGTAACCACACGAGGTGCTCTATGAAATCTGAACGATCCAGAAGTCAAGAATCTCTAGTGAGCGAGAACTTACGCTTCGCGAAGCGATTTGTATCTGCGACCCTACCGCCAGTCTTGCTCGAACAGTTGCGCGAGCTTACACGCAATTTCTCACTTTCTCTAAAGTGCGGAGACCTTCTTCTTCTCAGTGGTGGTTGGTACGTAACCCACGCCGGGTTGATCCGCTTGGCTAAGCGTTGCCGTTGCTCTGGGATGCAGGTTCAACCTGTTCGACAATTGTCGGATCAAGCAACTTCCCGTTATACCTTTCGAGCTACGGTTTACAAATCCTCTCGCTGTCGCGGCTTCGTAGGTTATGGCGATGCGGATCCTTCCAATGTTTCGTTCCTGGTCCACGGGGCCGAGATGCGCGTGGCTGAGACCCGTGCCGTAAACCGCGCACTGCGCAAGGCGTACGGCATCGGCATTTGCTCGGTTGAAGAAATCGGATCCCTCGCGAAACCGCCGCAACCTGTTGGAGAGTCGAAGAAGCTTCCCCCTCAGCCTGCATCAGGAAATGCTAACGATGGTAGCCCGAAGGTCCGCGATCGCCTCTGCCGAATCATCCGGCAACATGAACTCGATCCCAACCTGGTCAAGGCTTATGCGACTGATTTCTGTAGCGTAAAAACTCTTCGAGATGCCAATCGCGAGCAGGTCGAAAACTTCGTCGCTCACTTGGCGGATTGGGCTGAGAAGGACCGTAATGCCCTGCTCTGCCAACTCAACAGCTATCTAGGCCAGAAAGAGGGCGCCGCATGAAACGCCAGATCGCCGGCCTGCACGCCGCCGATCGTTGCGCCGCGGACCAGATCCCCGATGGCCTCTTCTTGGTTCGCGTGCTACGGGTGAAGTTTCAGCGACATGCACAGAAGCCTTACTACACGCTCGCACTGACCATTCTCGAGCCAGTCAGGTTTGCCGGGAACGTCGTTTCGAGTCGGCTCTATTGCAGCCCGAAAACTCTGTGGAAGCTGAACTGGTTTCTCCGCGACTTCGGCTACGACACCGAGCTACTCGGTCGCGACGAACTAGACGAATCCCAGCTCGTTGGCCTAAAGGGCGTGGTCAAGATCAGCCACATCGTCGTGAACGGCACCTCCCTGATACGTCTTGACGGTTTTGCTCCAGTCGCTCGTTGGGAAGAGCTTTCCCCCGCAAATCTGGACAATCCGCAGGTGGCCTAATGACATACAGCTACACCCAGATCAGCCAATACCTCACCTGTCCCCGGCGTTATCGCCATCGCTATCTGGATGGCTGGCGGGAGAAGGACACGCGGGCGGCGATGCTCTTTGGCCGCGCCTTCGAACAAGCTCTGGGCGCCGTCTTTCGACGTGAAGATCCAGGAGCCGTCCTGTTCGCCGAATGGTCTGCTTGCCAGAATCAAGGCTTGCAGTACTCCAACAGTGACTCCTGGGATCGCATGCTGCGGCAGGGAATCATGCTGCTTGACCGCTTCTGCCAGGATGATCGCATCCAGATTCCTCAACCCCGACGGAATCTGCAGATCAAGTTCACCCGACCGGTTACTGGAAAGAACGACTTCGTTGCCTACATCGACGCCATTGGAAAGCTTGACGGCAGCCGCTGCTTGCTGGAGTGGAAGACCTCTTCGAGCCGATACCCCGAAGAGCCCGAAGGGCTGCTCTCTCTTGATCCTCAGCTGGTCTGTTACTCGTGGATGACCGGCATTGCCGAAGTCGCCCAGATTGTATTCGTCCGCAAACGCTTGGTTGAGGTTCAGTACCTTCGCGCCACGATCACCAACGAGCAGCGAGAGCAATTCGGACGCCTAGTGGAGAGCACGATCGAAAGAATTGAGTCGGCGGAATTCCTGCCACACAGTGGCATCCGCTTTCCCCAGAATCCCTGTAGCAGTTGCCCGTATGTAGGACTTTGTTTGGGAAAGCAGGAAATAGCAGACGCCCGCCTAGTGCGGCGTCCAGGAGCAGACGGCCTTGATTGGCTTGACGAGCTTAGTTACTAGCAATCCGCCTATGCCTCCGAAGTTCAGTCATCGCCGCGCCCTGTTCGTGCTGGGCAAGATTGACGAGATTCTGGCCTGGGAGTGTCAGAGAGAGACGGAGCGCGACACCAAGTTCGTGGAGCTGGGACGCTATTTATACGAAGTACGGGCGGGACAGTATTGGCGACTGGAAGAGCTGAAATCCTTCGACGAATTCTTGGAGAGGCGGTTTCTCGGGTCGCGGCGGAAGGCTTACTACCTGATGTCGATCCACGAGAACCTTCCGCCGCAGGCGAGAAAACAGCTGAAGGACGTAGGCTGGGCGAAAGGGCTGGAACTCGCAAAGCTGGCCAGGAGGGACGGGCAGCACTTCGATTGTGCAATCTGGTTGCACAAAGCGCGTCACATGCCGAAGGAGGACTTCAAGCGCGAGGTCGAGAAGGAACTGACGGGCAAGGAAACGGAACCGTGGGAGATTATCTACTTCAAACTGTACGAGAGCCAGATGCCGGTCATTGAACGGGCGATTGAGACTGCGTCGCTAATGCTGGGAAGCAACCGCTCCCGAGCCTACTGTCTGGAAATGATCTGTGCGGACTTTCTGGCGGGTGCCAATCTAGACCACGGAGATCCGGAGATGCTGCTGTTCTCAATGACGAGGTTCTTCAAGTTTCTGCCCGAAGAGCAGCGACAGGCTTTTCTTAGAGAATTAAGCGACGCGGCATCGTGACAGCGATTGGCCCAAAAGCACCGCGTGCACGGCTAGATCCGGCGTCGTACGAAAATTTGCGGCAACAGGTTCTACGCCGCGACAGTTGGAGGTGCCAATCGTGCGGCTCGATGTCGAACCTGGAAGTCCATCACCAACGGTTTCGTAGTCGCTCCGGTCAAGATTCCCAAGACAACCTCATCACGCTGTGCACAAAGTGCCATACCACCATTCACCGCTGAATGACCGAGCAACTTGAACTGTGATTTCACATGATTTTGAAGGGCTTGTTTACTTTTTGCGATCATCGATCACATTAAAGAAAGCTTGCGTCACCTTGGTCCAATCGGACTCTCGCATTTCGCATGGCAGACGACTGACCTTGGCATTCTGTTGGGCCATTTTGTTCAGAAAAACGGAAAACGCGTGACCACAGTGCCCACACCGTATGCCCGAACTGCGGCAGGATTTGTGGCTGCAAGCCTGCGAATGCTGAGTCGATTGGGGTGCGCAATCCCTCAAGCCTATTTAGAGGCAAGAGGAAAGAAGAAAAGGTGCGGCGTTAAGAGAAATCCGTGTGGCTGTCCATTCAGCGTTCCCGAACCTACAATCTGCCCCCACACATTGATATCGGTTGCTGTATTGAGCACCCAGCGGGAATTCGGGCGAATCAGCGTATTCAAGTCTTGCATTCCGCTTTTCGTGGACCAAATAAAAGGACGACCGATAACTTCGAGTGGTCCGACGTCCTCAAAGTTGCCATCTCCAATGGTTGAAACGACAACAGTGTCCCCGGAAGAGCCGATGACTGATCCAAACAGATTGATCTTGGAAGCAGCACTATCAGTGTCGCCTGCGAGTGTTCCCAAGTCCGTTATCATTCCGGTTTGCGACCAAAGGACTGCGTGCATGCAATTCTCAACCGTTTGAACACACCCAACATCCGTAGTGGACCAACCCACGATTTGGCCGATCTCGTTGACGCCGTTCGCCGCACTAATCGCAAGGCCCACCAACCCCCCTAGGTCGGTTGCAACGCCATTCTTCCAAGAGTATGCATTCCCATCATTTTGGGTCTGACCCACTATCAGTCCAGTGTTGCTGATTCCGAGGGCAAACGACGGCGGAAAACTACTTCCGAACAATTCTTCGCCCGTCGACGCGGTCCAAGAGAAGCCCCACTGATAATCATTAGTCAGGGTTCCCGTGTATCCAATCACTTCTCCACGATTGTTAATACCTGCACCGTAGAATGGACTAATACACTCAATACCGTTGTAAGAATCGTCATTACTTGCCGCCACAGTTCCCAATCCTTGCATCTTCTGTTTCCAAATAAAAGGCTGAGTGAGATCACTACATTCTTGGCTCGGTTCTCCCGTGAAGATGTTCCCCGGTAACACGATACCATTGCCGTCTGCGGTGCCCGCAACCGCTCCAAAATCGTTAATTGCCGCTGCCCAGCTAAACGAACCGCCTGGCAGGAGTCCTAGCGCACTCCTATGTCCAAAGGTCCATAGGTAGGCCTGGCCGTTGTAATTGCCGACAACTTGACCCCATGTGTTGATGGCGGTCGGCGAAAGATGTCCCAAGTCAGTAATGGTGTAAACCTGAGCGCTGGCGATGGTCACAAGCAGCAATACGGAGCCAACCAGGGTTGTAAGCTTCAAGGCGTTCCTCCATGGGGTGAGTAGGCTATTGGACCTTGTCCTAAACTGATGCGGGTGGAAGGAACCCCTCCTCGGAATCCGAGCACTACGAAATCATGCTGCACTATCGCCGGATGCTAGTGCAGTTCGAGTGGACGTGTCAACTGAATTTCGCTAATTTTCTGTCGAGACAAGGGCACGAACCTCCGATGCCACGCAGATGACAAAGCACGCGATACTAACTTCAAATAGGTTGCGCTTCGTCAGGCTCATCGCGGCGAATAGGGCCCTGGCAATATTCAGGTGCACCAGGCCGCCGCACACTAGCGCGATCCATCCCACGTAATAGGTAATCCTTCCGACCAAATGCAACCGACCTGATCGATTCATGGTCAGAACCTCCTGGTGTCTCAAGCTACTGCCTGAGAACTGCACTATTATGGGTGCACTCGATATGCAGCACATTGTATACCGGTCTTTAATTCGCGACACAAAATTTAAACCTTCTTCGAATCGCCTACCCCTGCGATGAGGGTCGATGGCAGTGCTACCATCATGCCCGTGCGATCATCGACTAGAGTGAAACTTGAAAATAGGCTAACGAAGATATGAACGGCGCAGAAGCTGTAATTCGAACTTTAATCGCCGGTGGCATTGACGCGTGTTTCGCAAACCCCGGCACTTCGGAAATTCATCTTGTCGCCGCTCTTGATCGAGCACCGGAAATTCGCTGCGTGCTCGGCTTATTCGAAGGCGTGGTTACCGGAGCTGCCGATGGCTACGCGCGCATGACTGAAAAACCTGCATGCACCCTCCTGCATCTCGGCCCTGGCCTCGGAAATGGCCTCGCCAATCTGCACAATGCAAGCCGCGCACGCGTCCCCATCGTCAACCTCGTCGGCCAGCACGCCACAGATCATCTGCGCTATGACACGCCACTCGCTTCCGATATCGAAGGGATTGCGCGACCCTATTCCAAATGGCTGCGCACTTCCAAGTCTCCATCGGAAGTGGGCCGTGACGCAGCTGAAGCCATCGTCGCGGCGCGCACTGCTCCCGGCCAGATCGCAACCCTCATTGTTCCTGCCGATGTCGCGTGGGGCGAGGGTGGAAACGCTGCTTCGCTTCCAGACATACCCAAGCCTGCCTTGCCCAAAGCGGCAACTGTCGAGCGCGCTGCCGCCATGCTTCGCTCAGGTTTGCGAACCGCGATCCTGCTTACAGGAAATGCTTTGTACGGCGACGGACTGGCTACTTCTGGTCGCATCGCGGCCGCCACGGGAGCCCGACTTTTGACTCCTTATCCGCTCACACGTTTGCAACGCGGCGCCGGGATTCCAAGAGTCGATCGTGTTCAATACGTCCTTGAACAAGGAATCGAGCAATTCAAGGAGTTCCGTCAGTTGATTCTTGTGGGCGCTCCGCCTCCAGTCGCCTATTTCGCCTACCCGGGAAAAAGCAGCGAATTCACGTCGCCAGAATGTGAGATGCACGCACTCGCAAGCTTGGGCGAAGATTATGTTGGCGCATTGGAAGCGCTCGCGATGGCCTTGTCCGTACCAAGCACCGCGCTAGCGAGGGAGAAGGCCGCACGCCCGCCGATGCCTAGTGGAGAAATCACTCTTCAGGGCCTCGCAGCGGCCGTGGGTGCGCTACTTCCCGAGAACGCTATCGTGGTCGACGAGTCCATGACATCAGGCCGCGGCCTGATGGCAGCAACTGCGGGAGCCCCGCCGCACGACTGGTTGGGTAATACTGGAGGCTCAATTGGAATCGCCCTGCCTCTAGCCGTGGGTGCGGCAGTGGCGTGCCCCAGCCGGAAAATTTTGTGTCTGACGGCGGACGGCAGCGCCATGTACACACTTCAGGCGTTGTGGACGATGGCGCGTGAAGGCCTCAACGTGACCACGGTGGTTTTCGCCAACCGTGACTACGCTGTCCTCAAGCGTGAGTTTTCTTATCTCGGAGTAGGCAATCCGGGGACCCGGGCCTTGGACATGTTCGAGATCGGACGCCCTGACCTCGACTGGGTGCACCTGGCAGAAGGCATGGGAGTGCCCGGCACCCGCGTCAATTCTTTGGATGCGTTCCGAAAGGCCTTACAGGCAGGATTGAAAGGTGAAGGACCGACGCTGATTGAAGTGCCCCTGTAAAGCTAGAGTAGAGCAGGGCAGCTAGAGCCTGGCGGCTCGCGTCGCTAATTGGTGTGAGCGAATTGCGTCATCTTGGCAAGCTCGCCCTTGATGACTTTTCCGGTGGGCGTCAGCGGCATCGAAGCGACGAGCAGGATTTGCGAGGGCCGCTTGTAAGGCGCCAGATGTTGCGCCGCGTGTTGCGCCAATTCATTTTCTGAAGTGGTTGACGAAGGCACGAGTTGCACGAAGGCGACGACTTCCTCACCGCCTTCCGTTCCCTCGACCGTCCGTCCAATGACAGCCGATCGCACGACCGCAGGATGTGCATTTAGCACCGCCTCAACTTCCGCCGGATAAACATTCTCGCCAAAGCGCACGATGAGTTCCTTGGTGCGGCCCACAATAAAAAGATATCCATTGTCCAGCCGGGCAAGGTCGCGCGTGTTGAACCATCCTTCCGGATTGATGGCCGCAGCCGTTTCCTCCAGCGCATGATAGTAACCTTTCATCACATTGGGCCCACGCACCCACAATTCGCCTACCTCGCCGTCAGCTACCGGCTTCCCATCCGATCCTACCAACTGAAGCTCCACGCCCGGCAGAATCCGCCCCACGGAGGTATCGGTTCTGTGTTCTCCCACGACGGCTTGAGAGATATTCGGAGAACACTCCGTGACGCCGTATCCGTTATGCAGCACCATGCCAAACAGGCTCTCCACCTGTGATTTGAGGGCTGGCTGAAGCGGCGCACCGGAAGAAGAAATGATGCGAAGCGCGGGAAACTGTAGCGACTTCAATCCCTTCAACTTCGCATAGTCTCCAAGCAACGAGAACATTCCGGGCGCGCCCAAGACAACCGTCAAGCGTTCTTTCTCGAGCGTAGCGAGCGCGGCCACTGGATCGAAACGTGCCGCCAGATACAACGTCGCGCCACTCAGCAGCGAGCCCAGCAGCACCACGGAAAGACCAACCGCGTGTGACATTGGCAGAACGCCATAGAGCCGATCCTCAGGGGTCAGCGACCGGATCTTTGCCGACACCGCTGCTACGAACAGAAGGTTCCGGTGCGTCAGCATCACGCCCTTGGGAAGCCCCGTCGTACCGGACGTATAAATCAATGCCCCGATGCGTTGCGCGAGCTCACTGTCAATCGCTTCCGGTTCGACGCTTTCGTTGAGAGCACCCAGGGCAATCTGCCCGAGACTCGCCACCTCTTGCGTAACAGCTCCATGCCGCTTGGCGTGTTCTCGCGCGTGGTGCGATACGCTCGTGGTGTAAATGACCCGTCGCGCTCCGCAGTGATCGCGAATCTCATCGACCTCGCGCGCTGAGAGACGTGCATTGACTAGTGCCGGCCATGCATCGACCTCAGCTAGGGCCAGCAGAATCGCCACGAATGCCCGGCAATTCTCGCACACGAGCATCACCCGATCGCCCGGACGCACACCCGAGTCAACCAGCCAGCGCTGTGCGTCGGAAACTGCCGATGCAAGTTGCCGGTAGCTCCAGGCGCCAGATGCTTCCACCAGCGCCGGTCGCTCCGGCGAACGCTCAGCCCACGGCTTGATAACGTCGCAGATGCGCTCAGGGAGACCCCTCAAGAGTTGAGCGACGTCATCGTTAATTATCTCTGGCATAAACAGGATCGGCTCAGTCCAGCGCTCTTACGCTGCCCGCGCCTTCTCGCGCACGCGCTCCATCGGTTCCGTAATACTGGATGTCTTGGAGATCGCCCAGATGATGGACCGGTTCACCAACGAGAGAGGAAATGGAAGTGGTCGCACGATGTCGACAAACAACACCACGCGATCCGAATCGCAGTTACTCCAAACCTCGTGCGGATGGCTGTCATCAAAAATCAGGCTCTTCCCTTCTTTCCAATACCGCACGTCATTCCCCACCCGAATCTTGCAGCTGCCCTCCGGTCCGGGAACAATCAATCCCAGGTGGTATCGCAGTATGCCTTTGTACATTCCGCGATGCTCTGGAATGTGTTTTCGCGGCGAGAGAATCGAGAACATCGCTGACTTCATTCCGGGTATCAGATGCAGAACGCGCACTGTCTCCGGGCACCGCGCACAGTTTTCTTCCGCTTTTTCGCCATACCCGTAAAACCAAAAGGTCTTCCACTGATCGCCTTCTGTCAGTACTTTCTGTGCGTCAGAGATATCCTGGAAGTTTGGGATCGCTTCGCGGCGTGCCATAATCCCTTGCAATTCCTTGAGAATGGTGCCCCATTCGGCCTCGACGGCGGGCACCCAGGGAAACGACTCGGGGTCGAAGAAAGTCTTTTCCCCGTCGCGAAAGAACAATATCCCTTCTACAAGCCTTCGTAGTATCCCATGCTGGAAGGCCTTTTCGGGACGTGACGTCACCGGAATCACCGATACGTTTGTTTTAGTGCTCTCTTGGTCCATGGCGTTGATCCTTTCTGACAGCGGCCAGAATTCGGGCAGGTCACCAATACTGGGAGTCGGCGGACAGTTCGAGGGAGAAAAACGGGAATCCGGAACGGAGGGCTTTCTACAAAGAGGGCTTCTTACGGATAATTTCTTGTAGCTGCTGATCTCCGCTATCGCACGGCGGTGCGCTTCCGCGCGGGTTGGTGATAGACAGCGGCCATGGCCGGAAATGCCGACACATCCGCCTTTTTCGATACCACGTACTGCAGCCAGTTCCGGTAAATACTCACAGCGGAGGCATGCCACGTCTTTTGCAACCCGCTGCTGACCGCAGCTTCAGGAAATTCATCCATCCGTTCTTCTCGCCGATCGGACAGGGCGCCATCTCGAAAATCGGTGAGAAGTTTTGCGGCAGCCGCATCGAAATATCCCCTCGGCATGGTTGGATACGTCTCTCGTTCCTTCTTCAGAAATCTCCGGATATCTCTTCGATACTCCTTCATCAGAGTCTGCGCGCCGTATTCCGGATGACCCTGGAAATGTACGAACAGGCTCTGCTTTTTCTTTTTCACGAACGAATCCACTCCACCCTCGGCCGATTGCGTCAGCACGGTATAGCCGCACGCCGTCAGCGCATCTGCCTGCACTTCATTCCAGCGCGAGTGCGGAAAGCGCACCGGCTCTCCGGTACCGCTGGTAAGCGGATGGCTCGCAGTTTTTGCAAACTCAAAAACTCCGAACTGTTTGTCACTCAGCGCATGGCGCCCGATGCCGTCGCTGTGCAGAACCCCAGCGTGGGCAGCCAAACAAGAAAGTACAGTGGACGTAGTATTCCGTTCCGCCCAGTCGAGCGCCGCCGTCAGCGTGGGCCAGTAGGATTCCTCGCGCAAGTTCGGGCAGCGGGGCTCGGTGCCGGTGATAATCACGCCATCAAAGCGGTTGTTCCAGAGATCGTCGGAGCCGAAGTAGAAGCTGTTCAAACGCCGCTGTCCACGATCTGTGCGGGGAACTCCGCTCAGCGAATAAAGCTTGAGGAGCACGGGAACATCCCCAGAAGCGATGTCCAGAAGTTCGAAGAACTGCAATTCCGTATCTTCCAGCGCCGGGTCCGGCATGTTATTGATGAGCGCGAGGCTCACGCACTCCGCCCGCCTGGCATCACTTATCTCCGGTCCTCCCGGGCGTGAATTTCCCCTTTCCGCCCAACCATCCGGAACTCGCCCTTCGATTATTAACGGCATAGCACTCCCCCAGAATGCGCGTTGCGGCCAATCCCCACAGTCATGACCTGGCGGCGTCCAGCGCCTGCTGCAGATCGGCAAGGATGTCGTCGATATGCTCGATCCCCACGCTCAGCCGAAGCATCTCCGGCGTCACCCCCACCTTTGCTTGTTCTTCCGGCGTCAGTTGCCGGTGCGTCGTCGACGCCGGATGGCAGGTCAGCGATTTCGCATCGCCCATGTTCACCATCCGCTTGAACAAGCGAAAAGCGTTGAAGCACTTCCTGCCCCCTTCGTACCCGCCCTTCACCCCAAAGGTCAGCAGCGAGCAGAAGTTCGATCCCAAATATCTGTGCGCCATCGGATACAGCGGGTTATCCGGAAAGCCCACATAGTTCACCCACTCCACCATCGGATGATCGCGCAGAAATTCCGCTACTTTCCGTGCATTCTCCACATGGCGCTCAACGCGGAGCGCAAGTGTCTGGATTCCCTGCAGGAACAGAAAGCCATTAAACGGAGACAACGTGGCGCCGGTATTTCGCTGGCACACGGTACGGCATCGCCCGATATACGCGGCATCCCCGAACTGATCGACATAGACGACGTCGTGATAGGCCACTTCCGGCACGTTGAACATATAAAACTTTTTCGGATGCTGCCGCCAGGGGAACTTTCCGCCATCCACAATCATTCCGCCGATACTGGTGCCGCCCCCTCCAATAAACTTCGTCATGGAATGCACGACCACGTCTGCGCCATACTCAATGGGCCGTAACAGAATCGGCGTGGCCACGGTGTTATCGACCACCAATGGCACACCGTGCTTGTGCGCCACTTTGGCCAGTCCTTCAATATCAGCCACGTTCCCGGCGGGATTGCCAACACTCTCGCAATAAACCGCGCGGGTATTCTCGTCGATTAGTTTCTCGATATCCTCGGGACGATCGGTCTTCCCGAATCGCGAACAGATTCCGCGCTTCGGAAAAATGTGCGCCAGAAGCGTGTACGTGGCGCCATACAGCTGCGGTGTGGAAACAATGTTGTTCCCGGTTTCGGCGATGTTGATCAGCGAGTATTCAATCGCGGCCATTCCGGAGCTGACGCTTAGCGCATCCACACCGCCTTCCAGAGCGGCCACCCGTTTTTCCAACACCGTATTCGTTGGATTTCCGATGCGGGTGTAGATGTTCCCCTGCACTTCCAGATTGAAGAGCGCCGCTCCGTGCTCAGCGCTGTCAAACTCGAATGCAACCGTCTGGTAGATCGGAACTGCGACCGCTTTCGTCGTGGGATCGCCGTCGTAACCGGCGTGAATGGCAATCGTCTCTCTCTTCATGTGTCGAATCTTACTTTGCGGTCGTCACCGCGCTCGGCACCGAAACCGTTGCCGACGCCTTTGATAGCGACTTCTCCAACGCTCGCGTGAGCGTGCGCGCGGCGAAACCAGCACCGAAAGCGAACCGCATGACCGGTCCGAAACTATTCGCGGCTGAAATGCCCGCGAAATATAGGCCAGGTACGGAAGATTCGAATCTCGACGAAAGCACCGGCGCCCCCTTCAGAGCCTTGATCTGCGAGCGGACTTTTGCGCTGAGGAACTGCAATCGATCCAAATCCACTTTGTAACCCGTCGCCGCAATGACGTGCCCGGTCACGATCTCTTTCTCGCTGCCGTCTTCTGCGCGAACCTTCAGATGAACTTTACCGTTTTGCACCTCCGCGCTTTGCGGCGTGCATCCCAGATGCAGTGGCACTTTCCCCATCACTTTATCTCGGATGAACCATCCCCCCGACGGGCCCAGCGCTCTCCGCACAACATCCAGTCGAATCTGCTCAGGTAAATAGTGAAACGCAGCCGGAGCATCCGCATAAAATCGCGAACGCAGTCCCGGACCAAGTCCCGACTGCGGATGCCGGATCTGCTGCCAGAGCGAGCGCGGCTTTCCCGTCGGCTGGCTGTGAAATTTTAATTCCGTTCTTCGGCTGACGAGCTCCACGTTCGCGCCCGCTTCATGCAGCAATCCCGCCAAATCCAGCGCCGAAGCTCCGCCTCCGATCACGACCACGTCGCGTCCTCGAAACGGCTCAACCTCGCGATGGCGCGCGCTGTGCGAAAGAAATTCTGCCGGCAAGTGCGCCAGGTTTTCGGGAACATATTCGAAGTGCGTGATGCCAACCGCCAGCACCACGCTGCGCGCTTCGAGCGTCTCACCATCTTCCAGCTGCAAGCGGAATCCGTCCGCCACCCGATCGACGCTCACTACGAGCTTGTCTTCCAGCTCCGGCACCATCCGATCCCGGAACGCCAGACCATAAGCCGTGAAAGTCTCAAGCCGCACCGGTAAACCGGCGTCGGCATAGTCGATGCCTCGCTCGGCGCAAAACTTCTCCAGCGTGAACGCGCTTTCCGGATCGTAAATATTGGACGCGAAGCCATCCGACTTCAGCATCATGCCCTTCGGCATATGAGACAGCCAGCTGTCCATCGGCCGACCAAAAATGCGAAACGGAATACCCCGACGCCGGAAATGCGCCGCGATTGACAGTCCATACGGACCTGCTCCAACAATTGCAGTATTCAGCATAGTTCTATGAAAATACCTTCCTCGGGGGGGTGAGAGTTTTGGGCCGATCTAACTCAGATCAGGAAATATTGGCCCATCCTACCACGTCCTGCACTCGTGGCAATGGAACGAAAGCGCGACGCGGCTTGCATCATGGTAACTCGGCACGAATCGACTCGGCGGCAAGCGGTAAGCGGTAACTCTTTACTTATCAAGGAGATAGCAACACATAAAATTTGGGGCTATCTAACGTTTGTTGAGCAGGCAGACCCCAGTCCAGGGATAATTCCCCGGGTTCCCTTTGGGTTCAGGCAGCAAGGACAGTAGCTCGGCCGGCGCTCGTTTAAACTGCGCCGCAGTCTTCAACATTCCCTGCACGTCCTTCGCCTCCCAACCATGCGGCGCAAAGAAATTCACGCCCTCGGCTGGCCCAAACTTGAATGCCGCGCCCGCCTCGCTCAGTTGTTTGCCCGTCGTCCGCTGCATCAATCGAAGTTGCCCGGGAGAAGCGAGATCGATAATCCAGTTCTGAAAACGTTTCCCCGCAGCCAGGTCTTTGGCCAGTGAGGCAACCTCTTCAGCTGTGAAATAAATCAACAAGCCTTCAGTCGCGACGACAACTTTGGTTGCTCGTCCGTCAAGATCAGCGAACAGTTCACGCCGGCGTTGCAGGTCGGAGAGGTCCAAAGCGATTCGTTCCAGTCGGCACTGCGGCGTCTCATTCTTCAGGATCTCTTCCTTATACGAAACAATATCCGGCAGATCGACCTCAACCCACTGCAGCGTGGCCGGCAAATTCATCCGATAAGGCCGTGCATCCAGTCCCGCGGCCAAATTCACTACGAGATCGGCCCCCTCCTGGATTGCGCGGGAAAGGAACTGATCGAAAAGATAGGTGCGCGCCATCCACGCCCACTCATGCTTGTTTCCATCCGCGAGAGTGTTCGCCAGGTGAAAGCCATGCTCACCGGCCAGCCGCTCGGCATAAGGATCGCGAAATAAAGCATCGGACCGCAGCGTCTCCCGCGCGCGAAAATACGCCACCCATCGGGCCGTATCGGAAACGCCGCGGACTGTGAGATTTTCCTGGTTCATCTTCCGAAAGCCGAAACTTTGCTGGAGGGAGTTTGCGTAACGATCCAAGCGGACCCATACTTGAACGCCAGCACTCCGAGAGCAGTGCCAAGTGTATTGGTAATAAGATCGGTCATCCCGGAGTCTCGCGTCGGCAGGAATGCCTGCAAGACTTCGATGGTCAGGCTGACGGCAAATCCCAAAACTACTGTCACCAACACTGGTCTTCTGATCTTTCGCACGGTCAAGAAGTACGCAAGGAATGAAAATCCGAGCGGAATGAATCCGGCGACATTGATGCCAACGTCCTTCCAATAGTTCCAATCCTGCCGGAATTCATCCCATGGTCGCTCCAGAAATTGTTCATGCAGAACGAAGAAACGATCCGGGATAAGAACGTCCGTCGCTGAGTCGATCTGGTTATGAACGATATTCCCGCCCTCTTCCTTGAAGAGATAGAGCGCGACCGCACCCTCCGTGCTTGCAAGACCTTTACCGGCGCCGTTCGTCCAGCTTACGAAATGCTGTGACACTTCGTCTGCCGTGAGTTGGCGATCGTAGATCGCAAGTCCTCGCAGCTGCCCACTCCAGTCATCGGTAGTGACAGGAGAATTGCCAACGATCAATCGCCCGGTAAGATCAACACCCGAAAACCTGAGGTTTGGATACTTCTTTACTAGCGTGCCATTCGCATAAACCGTCGTTCCCGACCGATCCGAGCTGATCGCAACTAGCACCGCCTTGTGATGACTGAAAACGTCATCAACATAGACTTTGGCTTTCTCGGCACGGTGCAGCTGATCCTGGCTTGTCCGCCGGATTACCAGATCGTCCAGGGATTGACGCAGGGCAAATGGGATAATGCGGCTCTCGGGCCAATAAAACGCAAGGATCGTACCGGAAGAATGAACTCGCTTCGGCTGCAGCCATATCTCCAGACTGCATCCGTTGCCCGTCCCCTGGCCACCAGCCTTGAACGTCCCAGCGCTCACGATGCTGCCGTACTTGCCAAAGAGAAGGCCCCCTCCTCCACTCATCCAGCTGACTTGATTCTTGGGAGCATGAAATGGCCACAGCCCCGCCACCAGTATCCCCAGGAGAACGAAGGCACAAGTCGCTCGCCAGAACATTGCTTGGATCTTGCCATTTCCCATACCAGGCAATGTTCGCGAAAGCAATCTACTCAGCCAAAACCATCAGGCTGTATCCGCCCAACACCCGCACCGTCACGTCTGGAGCAAGAGCGAAGCTAAGCTGTCGCGGAATCCTTGCAATTTTCTGCACGAACAGATCGCCGAGTTCGATGCACCGCGGAGTAAAGAAATAATCGACAATGGAATATCCCACGTCGGTCAGGGTGCGCAGAGCGGTTTCCTTGGTGAAATAGTGAAGATGTGCGTGATGATCGCGGCGCAGCAGCAGACCGTTCCGGCGCACAACTGCCTGAACCGAGAGATCCAGTGGAATGTGAAACAGTTTCTGTTTGGCTTTGCTCCGGACCGATCGCACCAACCCAATGTAATCCTCAACATGCTCGAAGACGTCGAGCATTAGCAGCAAGTCGAAGAAAGCGTCGCACTGATCCTTGCGTATATCGAACAAGCGAAAGCGAAGATTTTCGTTGCCCCGCTTCGCGCTCATGGCCAGCGCATCGGGTGAAACATCGTAGCCCCAGCAAACGCAATCAGGAGGAAGATGCGGCTGCAACTCCGCCAGCACCAGTCCGGCGCCGCAGCCTACGTCGCACACGGTTTTCGGCGCCAGGTTTTGCTGCTTCATCATTCGCCGGATTTGCCTCACCTTGAAAGGCGACTCCTCGATGTGCCACGAGGGATTGTTCTTGAGATAGCTACCGTCTCGGTAGATTGCGCTTTCCGAGTCAATACTGACCAACTGGCCAGGAACAGCGGCAGGGTTTTGCCGCCGAAGGGGGAGAGCAGTCATAACATGAACTCCTTATCGATCGCGCATTCCAGGGGTTCGAACTGACAGACACCTTGGGAAAGGTACTCACAATCTCATCTACAAATTCTTGGGGCACCGCCCAACGGTTGGAAGCAATACTGCCGCATCCGAGAACAGTTTCAGAACCCTCTCTTGATCGCCAAATACGGAATAAGCGCGACCTCCGCCACCCCGGGTGCGGGATCGCTCGCGCTGAAAACCGCTTCCACATTGCAGTTTTGCAACGAGCGCAGATAGTCCTTCAAACTGGTATCGCCTTTGAGAATCCCCACGATGGCAGCGGGAATGTCTGTCGTCGTCCTCACCCATCCCACTCCCGGGAGCCCTTTGCACGCGGGCACCGGCAGACCCACTTGATCCGCGTAGAGCATGTAGCTAAAGTCCACCCCGGCCTCAACCCCGAGACTGTGATAACCCCACGTTCTCGCATTCACGTCGAGGAGCTTGAATTGGGAATCGCGCGGATCGAGCTTATATTCCAATTCGACCAAGCCGTAATAATCAATCGCACGCAAGAACCGCTCAGAGAGCTCTTCCAGGATGGGGATGTCCATGGTCTCAACATACGTGCTGGCTCTTCCAAACTGAAGCGGATGTTGGCGCCGGCGCCGCACCACCATCTTGCCCACTGCTTCGCCGTCGCGAAAAAATGCGCAGTAAGAGTACTGCTGGCTGCCCCCGCCCGGAATTAACTCTTGCACCATGATCTCTTCGCAAGGGGCGTGCTCCGCCGCCTTTTGAAACAAACTTCTCAACTCCTCATGGTTGTTCGCCAACCAGGCCTTCGCTTTGGTGGCGTAGAAGAAGTGCTCTTTAATCGCCGGTTTGAGTGCAAAAGGTGGCATCAGGTTCTCGAGTTGATCGAGTTCCTTGAGATTCTCCAGGTAATAATGTGTCACGGGCGTTGGAATTTTGAGCTCGCGCGCAAGACTATAAGTGTTTCTTTTGTCCCATGCCCATTTCACACTTTCCCAATCGGGAGTCGGAACCCGGAACACTTCGCTCAGCTCTGCGCGATAGCGCGACAAGGCCGCAACCAGCTCCTCACGCGTGGGATAGAGCACCCAACCCTCCAAGCGAAGCCGCTTCCCCAATTCGAGCAGGCTGTCCACTGCAATCCGTCCATCGCGCAGATTCTCGAACTTCACAAACTTCGTGCAGTACCGCGAATAGCGCGAAATGGAAAGTTCGTCGTCGACAACGCAGACCGGTATCCCTTTCCGGCCCAGGCTGCGCACGATTCCCAGTCCCTGGTAATCGCCTCCGATCACGACTGCCCCCACGGTCTGATCAAACTCCTGCACAGCAATGGGACTTGGGATGGGTTGAGTGAGAGCGTTCATCGCGTCAGTTGCTTCCGTTCCGGGTCATACAGCGTACCAATTCAGTTGAGGCAAACTCCGCTCCCGAAACAAATCCCAGGAGTGGTCCGAAGCTCCATGCCGCAGGCTTTCCGACGAAGTGCAATCCCGGAATCGAAGACTCCAATCCGCGCTTAAGCACGGGGAAGCCGTTGACGGTTTTTATTTGCTTTGATAACGATTGAGACAGGAACGGATATCGTGACACATCCACTCGGAATCCCGTCGCCAGAAGTGCATGATCGACAAGGCGCTCCGTTCCATCGTCCAGTTGAAGACGGAGCTGGCTGCCGGCAACCGCAGCGGATTTCACTCTGCGTCCCAACGTGATGGGGACATCTGCGATTCTTGGTTGCAGCCACCCTGCTCCGGCCGGCCGAATCGCCCTATAAGCCGTGCGGTCTTGAAAGCCGCGAGGGAAGCGCCGGAACACATGCGGCATAGCCACCAGCCGGCTGATCCCAGCCGGGCCCACGTCGCGCGTCGAATACATCATTTTGGAAATAAAGCCCAGATGATGCAGGCGGGCATGCAAGCCGACCCAGTTCAGGGTCTTCGCGCGCGCAATAACTTCCACCTGAATGCCGCTCTCTTTCAACAACGCAGCGGATTCCAAAGCACTCTGTCCCGCCCCGATGATCGCCACGCGCTGGCCCGTAAATTTTCGCAAATCCTTGTGCTCGCTCGTATGCGAAGCCAGGCTCGAAGGAATCCCAGCGAACTCTGCCGGTCGAACCGTAAATGGGCTGATTCCGGCTGCGACCACGACGCGCTGCGCTGTGAATTCCTCGCCATCCGCCATGAGCACTTTGAATCCATGCCCGTCCACGTCAATGCTGGCTACATTGCGTTTTTCAAGATCTCGCACCGCCTGGCTCTGGTACCAGCGCCCGTAATCCACGAACCGATCCAGAGGAATCGGTTTCGATATGTGATTGCCCTTTTCACGGCAGTACGCGTCCAGTGTCAGATCTTGTTTCGGATCGGCAATGTGCGACGCTCCCCAATTCGAGCGCAAACACATGCCCGCGGGCATCTGGTTTTCCCAGAACGCCATGGGTTCGCCGAAAACTCGCGCCTCAATACCAGCCGCTCGCAAATAAGCCGCTGAGGAAAGTCCATACGGACCTGCGCCAACGACAACCGCATAAGAGTTAGATGATTTGTTGTTCAAGGATTTTCTACCGGTAAGGTTGGATTGGTTGCCCGCAGCATCTGCGGAGAATCCGTCAGGCGCCGGCTTACCTGCTCTCCAGCGATGATACGGAAGATCGATCTTCTAGTCGGACGGCCAAAGCATCCACTTCTTGCATAAGAGGATCCGCCACAGGCTTTATCTGGATGTCATGCGGCGTATCCGCTGATATCAATCCCAGAGCGGGTTGGAGATCGCAAGCCTGCACATCACCAAAGACTTCAGTCGACAGAGAATCGATCAACTCGATGTACTCGTGCTTTTTCTGATCCCAGCCGTTGCGCTTGACATACTCGTAACCGCGCCGGGCAAGCGACTCACGCATGTCCTTGTTCTTGATCACGTCGAGCATCGCCGCCGCCATCGCTTCACTGTCACCCGATCGGAAGAAATGAACAATTCCTTCCTCGAAATAGAAGGCATCAATCTTCGTGCGGGAGGCGACCACGGGCACACCCTGCGACATGAACTCCATGATTTTGGTGCTGTAGGCCTCGTTGCCGAAGGAGTCTGCTCTCTTCGGAACGACGCCCAGATCGGCGTTCGCGATCACCTGCGCCATTTCGTGAAGAGGTACGGCCTTCAGAAATTTGACGCTCTCTTCCAGTCCCAATTTTTGTGTGAGCTCTCTTAAGTCGCCCTGCATGCCACCTGATCCGCAATAAATATGAAACTCAGCATTTGGAACCAGCTGTTTGACGCGCGCAAACGCCTCGATCGCAATGTCAACTCCTTGGTGCCACTGGAGACTACCCGGGAACAAAATAACGAACTTGTCGTCAGTTCTGGTTTTGACCTGCCGGGAAAACATTTCGGGATCGACGTGATTGATGAGAACAGAGCACTTCTCTGCCGGCGCCGAACGTGCGACCACAGTCTTAAGCCATAGATGGTTCGACACAATCACATGATCGACAAAACTTGCCGACAGTTTTTCCAGTACCTTCAAGAACTCGACATAAGCCGTCTTGAACGTCGCGTGAAACTTGTTCGCAAACAACTCAGGCACGACATCATGAATGTCAAGAATCAGCTTGGCTCCGGTCCACTTCGGATACCACGCTGCAAACACCAGGAAATCCGGCATGTTGTGGATATGAATCACATCATAGCGATTCCGAACATGCAGTTTCTTCAACGCGCGTGAGGAACTCAACAGGAAGCGCATCAATCGCCATGCATACGTCCACTTGCTGCGCTCGTTGTGTTCACGATGCTGCACTCGATAAACCGTGACGCCGTCGACCTCTTCCAAAGGCTGTGAGGTGAGCTCTCGGGATAATGCGATTACATCCACCTGATCGCCGCGTTTTGCCAGCGTTTCCGCGTATCGCCTGACGCGATTGTCAGACTCGTACGGGCTATAGGCCACCATGCACACCTTCTTGCGCGTGTTCCTGGCCGAAACCGGCACCGCCTCCCGGTAGTAGCGAGCCACATCCCGCGGCAGCGCGCTCCAATACTCGCCCTCGTATTTCTCGCGCACGTAACGCAGGAAGTCGTCATAATAGGAAACCGGATATTCGTCCCGCTGTTGTTTGCCTTCAAAGCACATGTAGTCGGGATGCGTGTTGAGTAGCACCATGCCGCCATGCTCAACCACCCAATCAACCTTTTTCTTCCAGACTTCAATGTTCTGTTCGCGGAGAACTCCGAAAAGGTTGAAGTCCTGAACCAGCGTATACGGAAGTTCCACGTAGCCCGTGCCGTTCGGCCCCGGAACCCAAAAAGGAAAGATCGTTCCGGCGCCATCGGGTTCTGGTTCAAAAGGATCGGTATCAAACGTAGACGCGTCGTACTCCATGCCCAGGGCATGCAACCATCCCAACTTGTGCTGCATAAGCGGGGACCGAAATCCCACTACATTCCACTGTTGCCGATATTCGCCGATCCGCGAGGCCTTCGCGGCAAAAATCTCCTCGGAACTGTATAGCTTCCCATCGTGCTCCAACCCATGGATCCCGACTTCAAATCCTGCTCGCTCCAGAGTCTTGCGTACGGCCTCGGGAGTCCGGTATTCACCTTCGGGAACGAAATTGAAGCACGAACTGAATCCATGCTTCTGTTCCACATTCATTAGCCTCTCGACCCGTGACACTCCCTTATTACCCTCGACATCATGCGTAAGCACCAGTGCGAACTTCTTCCCGTCCGGCCATCCCGGCCATCCCGGAGGAGTACGTCCGGCTCTTGGGTCAATTGGCCACACGTCTGCAAAAGCTCGCCGGCGGCGATTTGCGCGCCAGCGCCGCAGTGTCAAACGAAAACGCCAGGGCAGGACAGGCTTAAGAAAGTAATACGCTCGATTTACCAGCATTGTGAAGGCTGTTCCTCAGCAATAACCTTTCAGAATTTGCAGCTTGCGAGGGAGGCGATGCTATCCGACATGTCTGTACAAGAGATTGCCCACTGCTTCCAGCGCCAGGTCGGGGACGACTGACACGATCTTCCGGGACACCTTCTTATTCCAGACACTTACCTCTGTAGACTCTCTTTTGGGGTAGGTCCAGTAACTGATCGACTTTCGCGATGCACCCCAGCGTTCTTTGAAAGCAACCAGCCCGTGATTGTCAACGTCGGAACGCCCCATCTCCAGTTCCTCAAACCCCCGCTGCTTGGCGTCTTGTATGGTTTTCCAAAACAGCAGCGCTGTTCCACCGAGGTTATTGAACGCCACATTGCTGCATCCATATTTGTAAACCATGGTTTTCTTGTGTGAAAGCGTGAGAATGCTGGTGACGGGTATGCCATCTTTCGACGCCAAGCGAATCTTAAGGTCTTCTCCAAACGCTGCAACCAAGCCGCGGAACCAGGCCAACGGTTGTGGCGGAAGGTACTGCCTGCGGCGAGTCATCACCAAAAGGTGATAAAACTTCTGGAGTAAATCCTCCGACGCGCCCTCCTCATACTCCAGCCGCTCCCGTTCCGCGCGTCGAATCTTTCTCTGCACACAGCCCTTGTGAAAATCGTGGAATAGCTGGTCAATCCCCGGACGCAGATTCAGGCTGTGAAAGTAATACGTAACGAATCGGCTAAGCTCCGTTTGTCCGCTTGGCTCATACGAGATCGGCCTGATTTCGAGGTACTTCCATTTTTCCTTAGTCACCTGCTGCTTCATATGCACGAGTAAAGCTTCAGCCTCGTCTGCACTGCCGATCAGAGGATCGCAATGGTCGGAGAACGGCAATGACACCAGCCGTCGACCGGTCAACCAACTTCTGATTCGACAGAAAACAAGCCCGTTCGTAAGAGGAGATACGGGAGAACATGTAGTAACAGCCGCAGGCTCGTAGCCGTAAACAGCCTGGAGAGTCGTCAACCACTTCGGACTATGGAAAACCGAAGCCCGCGGATGGGTGTCCACGAATACGGACCACCGGGAATCGCGGAGGGGATCAATCTCGTAAGCACCGTAAGATACACAGTCGACCGCCTGCAAAATAGCACGCGACGTTATGTGGGGAGCCAGAGCCACAGCTGTTGCAGTTGCGGATTTAAATTCACCCCCGCGCGCGGTTTTCATTGCTTTCATCACAGGAGAGTAGTCTTCGGAAACACAACTCTATCTATAGTGAACTCGAACTCCATTCCGTTACAACTGTGCGATAGCAGGCTTCAACACTTTTGGGGTGCACCAGAAGCGCGATGGGTTGTCGGCGTACATCGTCCATTGTCGCCACGTTTAGTCACGACAATCAGCGGTTGCGGCCTCTTTCGTCTGCTCTCGATACCATTCCACGGTTCGCCGCAAACCCTCCGTAAAATCAACCACAGGCCGGTAACCCAGATGCGTTCCCGAACGCGACAAATCTGCCAGGGAATGCTTGACGTCCCCCGCCCTGGTTTCTGCATATTCAACATCCCCTGCGTATCCTGTTAGCTTCTTTAGCGCGTGGAACGTCTCGTTTAAATCGATTCGTGTTCCCGTAGCAACATTAAAGACCTTTCCCGCCACTTCGGTTGCTGGTGCCTTGCAGGCGAGCAGATTCGCCCGCACCGCGTTGTCCACGTAAGTGAAATCACGGCTCTGACTACCGTCGCCGAATATAGTCGGTTTCTCGCCGTTAAGCATTTTGGTAATGAATTTCGAAAGCACGCCCGAATAGGGAGAGGTCGGGTCTTGACGCGGTCCAAAGATATTGAAGTAGCGCAAGCGAACCGTCTCCAGACCGTAGCATCGATAGAACGACGTCATGTAATATTCGCTCGCGAGTTTCGCCACTGCATAGGGTGAAATCGGATTCGGCGACATGTCCTCATGTTTGGGGAGCGTTGGGGTGTCGCCGTAGGCCGACGAAGATGCTGCGTAAACCACACGCTTTACCTTTGCGTCTCGAGCCGCAACCAACACGTGGACGGTGCCATCCACATTCGCGCGATTGCTGCCGATGGGATCACGTACCGATCGCGGCACCGACGGAATCGCAGCCTGGTGCAGAACATAGTCCACTCCGCGGCAACTCTCAGACACCGCATCCAGATCAAGCAGGTCAGCCTCGCGGAAATCAATTTGATGAGCAATTTCCGTAATATTCTCCCGCCTGCCGGTGGAGAGATTGTCAATGCCGCGCACTTCATCGCCCTGCGCCAACACAGCGCGAGCCAGAGAAGAGCCGATGAATCCCGCAATACCCGTGATGAGATATTTAGCCATTCGTTGTTTTGTCCAATGAGATTAGAGCTTTAAGGGCGATGTGACTTGTGCGATCGACGTCAGTTCGCGGATTATGCCTTAGGTTTCAACTTCGCAACACTCTCGGGATTCACACTCTTGTTCTAAGTCTTTCATTACTTGCGCCACCGTCATCAATCTAGCTCCGCGCGTAGCGGCGAATGAGCAAACCATATCTAGCAATTGCGGTGTGCAGCCAAAGGGGGAAGGCTTCGCCGCTACGTCATGCGAGTAGAAAATCAGCCAGTACCCTTGCTTCTCATTCTCCAGTATCAACTTCTTGGCCGCATCGACCCGATTCAAGTCACCATAGAGGCTGTTCGCGCGAAGCAGGTTTAGATCGATGTCTGGACCATTCAAGCCGCCATGAGTCCCGCGGCAACTCCTCATTTCCGGCCCCACCCTCTTCTTGGTTTTGAGCGTGACATCGCCGTAGGGGTATGCAAAATTACCCGATCCAGGCACTCCTATTGCCTCGCGAATTGCCTGCTCTCCTCTTTTCACGTCATCCTCGAAAGTTTCGTAGCTGACTTGTCGGGCCGACAGGTGGCTGAACGTGTGGCTAGCGAGTTCATGTCCTCGATCCAGCACGGCACGGAGATCTTCGTGATGGAATTGTTCTCCGAGATCGTTTTTCCCGTGCATCAGAGACATCGTTATGTAATAAGTAGCCCGACCTCCGAAGCTTTCAAGGACAGTGGCACCGGTAGTCAGAGCGCTGCGGGGAAAATCATCAAAACTGAAAGTAACGATCGGACCACGCACTCCTAGCGGCACAATCCGCTGATAAAGCCTGGATAAAATCTGCCGGCGCACATCGCCTACTCGCGACCGCAAACTCATAATCTGTTCGCTTCCACCCCATCTTGCACGACGACGTCGATAATCCCATCATCAGGGACCTCTCGGTTGTTCGGAAACATCAGGCGTAAGACTCCTCCATCATCGACGCCTGTTTCTTGCAGCATCAGGTCAGCAAATACTTTCCCGGAAGGGGCATTTCGCGGAGTTTTCCGGTAGTTTGCGTAGAAGTCCCTGCCAGTCATTGCAATGTATTTCCGTATGACAAAGCTGAGAAATGCATGTTCTACCCTTTTTGATTGAACCCGACAGCTGAACATCAGATCGGTCATCAGCGGGACTCGATTGTCGACGATGCAGAATCCCACCACTCCGTAGGTGCCAAAGCGATCCTCCACTTCGAGAACGTAAGTATCCAAATACGGATTGGAAAGAATCCGCTCCAGGATATTCCTCTCATAGCGGTTCCCGGAAAAATTCATCTGATTCGTCCGCTGTGTCAGCTCGTGAACGCGGATCAAATTCTCTTCCGTCATCGGGCTGATATTCAGCCGGATATTGCAGTGCCGCAAAAACGCCATGTAGTCGTCACCAAAGTTCCCCGCGACATTTTGTCGCTGGGACTCCACTTGATACATCTTGCGCCGCTCGCGGCTTTCCGTGCTTACTGCAACCTGGCACATCTCCATGTCTGCAATTTCCAAATACCGATCTGCACTCAGAATGTGCACGTCTGGATGTATCGCCTTGACCTCTTGCAATTCAAATTCTGAATCATCCACGAACAGCAGAGTGTCGAGCCCGATATTGAGCTGCCGCGCAATGGCTTCGATGCCTTCGCTCTTGGGCTGCCAGGAAATCTGCGGATGCAAGAAATATTCCTCAATTCCGAAGTTCTTTAGAACGCTAAGAGCCTCATCTCGATTGTTCTTACTTGCGATGGAATGCAATATTCCACGCTCGTCCAACGCTTTTAGGACCTTCACGATGTTAGGCTTCAATCCAAGCTTCGCGGGACCATCTTCGACCAAGACGCCGTCCCAAAGCGTGTTATCGAGGTCCCAGACCAGGCACTTGACTGTCCCGGTCCTGCCTGATCCCTGTTCTTTCGTTGTCATTGTTTCTGAGCTCGGCGCTTCCCGTACGAAGTCCATCATACCGAAGTAAAGTGTGGTCTCCGTCTGATCTTCATTGGGAACTAGGTCGATATTGAACGGGGAGCGAAGATCTAAGGAGTCGCTTATTTCTTCGTAGCCTATCCGAATCCGGTGGAACCCTGCGTCGAGTTCTATCAATCGCTGAAACGGTATCTTGACCCGGTCGTCGATGGAACGCATCGTGAGAGAAAGCCGGACAAGCTTCGGTGAAGGGTTATAGCACTCTAAGAGGAATGACGTTGGCAAATTAATGCCGACGCTCCCGTGATAAGTGATCCGCTTTTTGAAGCTGTATCTCTTCTGTGTTACTAGCCTCTTCAAGGACACTGGCATGGGAAGCTGATAAAGGGTAGAACCTATCCAATAATCACGCTCCTCGAACTTCAGTGCATCTTCCGTCGAGCGGAGCCGGATGTTGCCAGGCGTCCACAACTTTCCCCAGCGCTTGAACTTCACCTTCAATAGATAGGAATTCAATGCCTCGGGGCAGTCTACTCTGACCATTCCGTCGGCAAACCGCCGGCATCGACCATCTTCCCTGGGGGAGTATAGATCGCACGTTGAATAGCAAGTCGGCCAAACGCATTCTGTGCAGTGTTCGCTCCACGGAAGAACCGTTCTCGCCAGGACCCCACTTCTGGACCCGGCGAACGCTGCAGTGACATCCGCGGGGATGCAGCTACCAGACTCTACTTTGTGATTCGCCTCTGTTTCATACATTGACAGACCCTCTTGATGTTCGGAAAAAAGCAGACACCTTACCCCCAGATTTGCGGACTAATGGAACATCGGACACCAACTGTGCCCTAAACTTTTTCGAACCGACAAATGAACTCGTTCCCCATCCATCGGTTGCGATTCTTGTCGGAGGGGCCGAACAGATGGCGAGTCATCTTGTACATTTCATGCTGGCCTGCAAACGTGGAGGTGCCGAGGGGAGGCAAACCATATCGATAAAGCATCGTTACCTTCAATTGCTCATCCTCACACAATCGCAGAACCTGCCGACTGCTGAGGCGATTCAGGGGGTATGGCTCTGGCCGGATTAGTTTTAACAGTTGTTGATAGACAACAACAGGGATTCCCCACAAATGAAAACTATCCGTGAACTGGATGACGACAAAGGCTCCAGGCTTGGCGATTCGGGCGATTTTGGAAATTACGGCTGCAGGCGAGTCAACGTGAGCCAAAACACCGATCGAGAGAATCAGGTCGAAAGACTCAGGTGCCAGGTCTGCATCCATGAAGTTATCATTGATCAACTCTACGTCGTGCACTCGGTCAAGTGGAACGTTGTTTCGCGCAAGGTCGAGCATGTTGATAGAAACATCAAGTAGAGTTAACCTCTTACTGCGTGGCAACAGAGGTACGGAGATTGAGCCGTCGCCACAGCCAATATCCAAGATTCGGTCGAATGACAGATTCTTAGTGAATTCCTGAACAGTTTCGAGTCGAATTCTTATATCGTACTGCCTTCCGGAGAGATATTTATCAGGAACCTCGAACAAAGATTTTACTTGGGCGAGTTTCGACGCCTTTCTGTTTTCCAAGATATGCACCCCTGTTACAATCGGCAGCAGATTTTGTAGTTCCTGGAAGCGACTGCCCTATGTGTGTTGGAGCACTCTGGTGGTCCAGGAGCCACCTATTGCTCATTTTCGCCTTGTTTCGCCGCCCGGCAGAGAATTTGGTCGCTTGCCCGGTCGAAGATGAACGACAGTCGCGCATAAGCGACCTAGCGGTCTCGCCAAAGCCCTTTGAACTAGAGAGCTACCGAAGTTTGTTAGGCACAAATCTTGCCGATAGTAACCACGATTGCTGATTCTTCGGCTCAAGCTACCAATGGTCGGCTCGCGACATATCAGGATCCATTCCTCCCCCGGTATCGCTATGCAGGCAAATCTTGCCATCCAACTGTCAACTTCAGCAATGTCTTCCATTTCTCCCACGAGTACTTGAACGATTCCTGGTCCGAAATAATCCTTCCAAAGGGCGAGGCCAGCAACAGAAGCATTAATCTCCCGATGGCAACCACGCCGATCGCCAGTCGATAGCCAAAAGCGTAAAAACAGCCCCGCGTCTTGCAAAACAACTTTACCGTTGCCCGATACTTCATGATTGTGGCCCATTGACTGACTTTCTGTCGCGAGCTGCTCGTGCCTCCATGATGAATGATCGCGGTTTCTCCCACGTAATAGTTAGTGCAACCCGCGGCCTTGACTTTGTAATTCAAGTCCAGGTCCTCTGCATACATGAAATAGTCTTCGCTAAACAGCCCGACTCGCTCGAACACCGTCCTCCGCAACAACATGCATGCCCCGGGAATGACATCGACTTTTATCAGAGTCACGTTTTCGGCGAAAAGGGGCGCTATTCTCCATAACCAACATTCTGGCCACCGCAGCCGCAAATACTCAGCGTCCATTGCCTGGTTTAGAATCGTCGGGTAGGTCTGGATAGAGCTCAACTGCACGGATAGGTCTGTGTTCAATAACTTGCAGCCCACAATTCCAGCATCTGGCAAGGCTTTGAGGTGAGTCAGCAACAAATCAATTGAGGGGACAATGAGCTTGGTGTCCGGATTCAGAAAGAGAACATACTCCCCACTCGAGTGTCGGAAGCCAAGATTGTTGGCTCCCGCAAAGCCGAGATTTGTGGCACTGTGGACGATCTCGATCTCAGGGAACATCGTCATAAGACAATCCACGTCCCCTTCTGGTGAGGCATTGTCCACCACTATGACTTCAAAACGGACACTATGCGTGTGTTGATAGACAGAGGCAATTGACTCGCGGAGATAGTCCACCGAATTCCAGTTGACATAAATGATGGACAGTTCCACACGAAGGCTACTGCGAAAGCAACTTGTGTTGTTCATTTCCAAATGGTCTCTTGGCCGCGGAGTTTCGCAAGCTGTTGTTGCTGCAGATACTTGATTAACTGGGGATCATCCACGCGGGGCGTCTTTTGAAGGTACGCGGAAATGTACCCATACAGCAGCGCAAGCGAACCCAAGATGTAAGGTCGTTGTCTCAGGCGCGCGACGGACTTTGCCAAGAGAAACAACGGATGGTATCCCGAGACATAGTCTGTCTTACCATTTTTGGCGATGCCCCCCCAGCGTCCATAGGCTGCGCCGGTCCATCGGTGGTGCTGGATCTGGACATCAAGGAAACTCTTGCTGCTCCAACCGAGCATATTCGCTTTGACTTCATCGACAGTGTCGGAGCCGGGTCCAATCCAAAGTCCGCCAATCGCATCCCAGCAAGCTCGGCGGTAGATTTTCGCACCTCCGCGAACGTGAAAGACAGGGTTCTGCTCGAGTGTTCTTTGTCCGTTCTCGATATGATAGAGAAACCCTCCAGCAACGCCTAAACGAGGGGTTTCTTTGAATTTTTCGAACATCTCGGCGAAATATGCTGGTTCGAAGGACAGGTCACCGTCTAACTTTGCCATGAATTCCCAGTCTGAGTAACCAATTGCCTGAAAGCCATCGTAAAAAGCCTCGATAATTCCGGCTCCCCACTTGCGAAATCCTCGATCTCTGCGGTAGACAGCGCGAATCCAGGGATATTGTCGAGCCGCCTCTTCAATAATCTTGCCAGTACTGTCTTTCGAGCCGTCATCGACAATGACCCACTCCTGCGGACGAACGGTTTGTCTCACCATGCTGTCGATGGTAAGCGGTAGATAGGCTTCTTCGTCTCGAACCGGCGTTACCACAACGTATTTTGCGTCTACTGAGGTCATAAGCCAAATTGGCTGACTTACTGTTTGAGCACCTAGTCAGCAGTTGCGAAGGATGCTGCCGTTAGGCGTCGCTCTTGATTGTTCCCCGGCACTATTTAAAGATACCCTCGGGACTCTTTAGAGGAGACCGAGGATTTCTCAGGAAATGGAATCAGGCGTTTGTTTAGAGAGTGAGACTGCTAAGTCCAGACGTCAACTGTTCGCGAATGGCGCTCGATGCAAGGTCAAGTTCTGGCTCGGCGGCGCCATTGAGCTCCTTAGCGACTCCTGCTCGAGCCAGAGTAGGTGCCGTCGCAATAGAGATAATGGCGAGCAGCGCGAACCAAGCTACCTCTGTCTGATCCCAGTAGCTAACCCCAAAGAAAGCCATAACGTTCGCGAATAGAGCGCTACCGATGAGCCACAGAAACCATTCACGCCCACGCCCTCCCGATTTTCGCGCCTTTCCGATCCGACTGAAGCTACCCTTGAGGATGGCAATGAAGAATACTAGCGTCACTAATCCTCCCGATTCTCCTTGCGAAACATATGTATCACTCAGGTCCCACATACTCCATCCCCAACTGCCAATATCCTTGGTCCCCAGGAGACACCAGTCCCAGAAATGCCTCACGAACACGTCTATGAGATTGGCGCGGTCAAAGCTAGCGGAGCCGCCAACCATATCGGCGCGCGCAATCAGAAACCATACGGGGGCTTTCATGATAAGGTGTAACATCACCAACAGAGACGCAACCGCCCAACGAACGATGCGCATGTTCTTGCGAAGTGGCCAAAACAATATCGACGCTCCGACTCCGAAGATCGCCATCAGCGGAGTGCTTGAAGCGGACGTGAAGACCATTACCATTGACGAAATCACACCCACCGCTGCGAAGATCTTTGCTCTGCCGTGCGTCCATAATGTGATGAACATCGGTAACCACATGGCACCGAAGGTTCCAGCCAAGATTGCATGCCCAAATGCCCCCTGCGACCTGATCTTGCCCTCCCGAATCAGGGGAACAGGGTCAACCCCACCAATGAGGAGACCGAACAGATTCCTCACTTCCGCACGCTCATAGATCATTCCGACAGCATTTAGAGCCGCAACGATCGCCAATACTCTAAGAACTCTAAATATATCTTGATCCTGTTGGATGAGGGATCGTAGGAGAATGTACATGCCGAGCGTTCCCAACAGGAAACCCATCTGATTGGTTACCGCGCCAGGCTGCATCCATAACAGCACGAAGGCTGTTGAATGCGCGATCGCGCACCCTACAAAGGCTTTATCGATCAAATTCATGCCGCCAGCAAAGATTGGGGCGCGTGACCGATGGTGCAGCCAGGCAAGTTGCAGCATACCAAACAATGCAAGGATGCGAACGGGCATCAAGTGAAAGCCGCCTATTACAACGCCCTCGCCTTCGGGAACCAGGAATACCGCTAGCAGGACTGGCACTATGACATACTTTCGTGGAAGCACAAACATCAACACTATCGCAGTAGCCATCATGGCCGCGCCAACCGCACTCATGATGGTTTCGCTGGGCCCACCTCCGAGAAAAAAGTTGTTTGGGATCACTCAGGTTACGTCCTACGTTAGGTCGCGGACAATGCTTAACCAGGAATCGGAGAAGAGTTGATATCTTCCCGTTGATGCTTCGGCTAAAACTCCTATCGCACGCGAGATACCACTTGCCGAGCGCAGTGTGGCTCGCTTCAAGAGATGGGCTTCCTTTTGCTTAAGCAACTCTAGACGGTCTTGTGGACACTGAGCCGAGACGCGCGCAAGGTCGAGGCGCATCTGGATTTCGCGGAATTGCTCAATTTTTTTAAAGTAAGCGTCCTGGCCCGTAGAGATCGACTCCCTGACAACATGTCCAAGGCTCTTCTTGCGCAATCCGTTGACTTGGCTGGTATGGCGGCGGTACTTGAACAGCCGTTCGGGCACTGGAATGCCGTGAGACCACGTCGATCCTAACAGAACAATCCAGTGGTCGTGCATCCAGCCAGACGGTATGGGCAGGACGATCTCTCTAAATGAAGCGCGAAATGCCATTGAAGCACCAGCGATCAGATTCTCTCTAAGGAGAAGCCTCAGTTGACCCAAGCCTGAAAAGCGGTTCACGCTCCTGCTGAGTCCAACTTCATCCCAGAAGGTTTGACCCAACGGATCGCCCAATTCGTTAATCATTTCTGCATTCGAAAATGCGTAAACTGCTTGAGGATCTCTGTGGAGGGGCCCAACTAAACTTTCGACTTTGGTGGACTTCCAGATATCGTCTTGATCAGATAGGAAAATGATCTCGCTCTCACACAGTCGAAGGGCCTTCCCAAAGTTCTTTGCCGGACCCAACCTCGCTCCATTCCGGAACAGCTTGACCTCGAATGGCGCTTGCCTGCTGAAGTCTTCGATGATGGCTACGGAATTATCTGTCGACACGTCATCGCAAACCACAAGCTCGTTGGGAAGAATCGTTTGGGAAGCGATGCTTTGCAGTTGTTCCGGGAGAAAACGAGCCCCATCGCACGTGCACATCGCAACTGAAACACGCTGACCCACAGTTAACGTCTTCTCTTTCTGCTGGCTTGTCATTTCAGTACAACCTTATCCCAAGTCCGCTTCAGTTCTCAGCTCCGCTCAGTGCGACTTTTGGCCCAAAGAGCTTTTCGAGGAGTCTCTGCTTTTTTGTGCGATAGACATCAATGCCAAACTTTCGGTCCTGAGCATCGAGGACTGCCCAGTATGCGTAGGCACAGTATGCCAGCAGTAGTACCAAAGTGATCCCAACCTGGCCAAAGTTCCGAATGCTGCAGTCCCCAAGGCCGTAGGAAGCAAATCCTAAGACAACCAGCGCTACTCCGGGCCGCAGAAGACCCTTTCTCAGCAACTCGGACCCAGAGAATGGAACAATCCGATAAACGACAATCCAAAGAACAACGGTTTCAACAAGCGTCCGAACCGTATAGCTTAGGGCAGCACCAGCGACGCCATAGTGCTTAGTAAGGGACCAAACCACGAGCACATTGACAGGAAGTTCGATTATGTACAGTTTGACTAGAATATCTGGCCGACCAACGGCCTCGAGCAACGCTCCCGAGAGCGGAGCCAACAAACCGATGGCAAACCCCAAAACGAGCATTCGTAAGGGAAGTGTAGCCTGTGCAGCGAACGAAGGGCCGATCCATAACCTCAAGATCTCGCCGCCCCACACATACAGCACAAACAGGATGGGAAGCAACGCAATCAGTAGGTAGCGGTGGGCGCGCACAAAGTAATGTTCAATCCGGCTCCACTCGGTCTTCGCTTCCATTGCGCTGAAAGCGGGAAACAGGGTCGTGGTCAGGCTGTTGGGAAACATGCCTAATCGCCAGAGTAAGTTGCTCGGAATCGTATAAAACGGAAGGAGAGAGACCCCGATGAGCACACTGATCATCCATTGGTCAAAGAGCAGAAGAAGTGGACCCACAATCGAAGCTGAAGCGACCCACCATCCATATTTGATCAATGTAACAACTCGGGCCTTATAACTTGCCGTAACCGTTTCAAGGTACGCGAAGGACGTTAGTTCAGGCAGAACATGAGTTGCACCCCAATAACCGCCAATTAAATTAACAATTCTAACTAGGACAAGTCCGTAGACTACAATTTTGAAGTTTGCCCCGTGCATGATTCCGATTCCATATACAGCGAATGTCGACAATGTGCTAAACACTCCCAACCCATTAACCCAGTCGAACCTCTGGCCAGCCTGCATGACACCCGTGATCGACCTATTGGCAAAGTCGATGGGAATGCAAAACGCAAATAACCTCAAGGTCAGAACGACCAGTTCACGGTTTTGGCTCTGGACGTGTATGTGGTTGACGATGAAAGGAGAGGCACCCCAGATAGCAACGGCCCCAACCAAACCAAGGAATGCCTGTGAAACCACGGCGGTGCACGTCCACAAAGCGGCTTGATCGGGGCGTCCGCGGCCGAGTTCTTGCGCAACATATCTTGCCGACGCGCGGCTGAACCCGAAATCGAGCCATGCGAAGTTTCCCAATACCATCCAGGTTACGGATAGGACTCCATAAAACTCCGTGCCAAAGGAATGCAGCATCAACGGAACGAAGATAACGTTCAGGCAAGCAATGAAGACTGCCGTCCCTAGGTTAAGGAGGCTATTCCAAGCCAGGTGCCGCCCGCCCAGGTGTTTGCCTTCGGAGAATGTTGCCTGTTGTGCTAGATTCATCGGTCGGTGAGATTCCTTTAGTGGTTTGAGTTGGTTTTCTGGGGATGCTCCGAAAAAAAGTGCCGAGACTGCCACTCGTCTAGACAAATCTACACCGCTGGAGCCGGCCCAATTACTTTTGCGATCGGCAAAGACAGCGACTTCAGAACTGCAATAAGCTCCCCTGCGTAACGCTCTTGGGTAAAACACTTTTCAACCCAGGACTGGCCATTTCTGCCCAGCTCATTTGCTATACCCGGGTTCTTGTAGAGGTATTCAATTTTAGCTGCAAGGTCAGAAGGATCACCTTGGTTATAGAGAAGTCCGTTTACACCGTCCTGGATCAGTTCGGCCGTGGCTCCGCTTCGGGCGCCGATCACAGGTTTCCCTACAAACATACCCTCGATAGTCACCCTGCCAAATGCCTCACTCTTTGAACACACCAAGACTGCGTCCGAAGACCGCATGGGCGTAAGGGCGTCTCTTACCTGCCCGACAAAAGTAACTCGATCTTCCAATTGGTTGGATCGGACGAGACCTCCTAAAAAGTGACAGTAGTCCGGAAGTCCATCTCCTACAACAAGCAACTCTGCATCGATACCGATTTCCCTCAATCTGGCGAATGCCAGCACGCTCTCTCCCTGTCCTTTGCCCTCCATCAAAGTTCCTACGATCACGCACCGGAAACGTTTCCGGCTAGTAACGCACGATTCGAACTGAGTGGAGTCTGTCCCGTCTTTCAACGCTAGGTGCATCGACGGATAAATAACGACTATTTTCGAGGGATCGATTGATTGCGCGTACTTGCTTGCAAGAGCGTGCGAGACACAGATACAGCGAGAAGAGAGCCTGTTAATCAATGCCAAGGAGGCATTGTCGCCAAACAGGAAGGACAAAGCTTGGTCTTCTAGACCAAACTCGTGCAAATGCCAGATGTGGGGGCGACCCACAAGTCGCGAGGCGAGTCCCCCAACGCAAACGGTCGCAGTATTCGAATAAACTATGTCGCAACCCCAGCGATGGATACTCCACGCAATCATCAAAGTGTTAACTAGTATTCCGAAGGCTGCCCTGCACCGGAGAGCAAATCGGGCTTTTCCTCTGCTCATCCACAGGGGAAAGCTGACTATCGAGAAAGGAACACCGAGCCGGCCCAGTTCCTGGCATAGTTCGCCGCGACTGGGGAGGAGGACTCTGCATTCGGCCCCTTGCATCTGGAGGACTTCAATCGTTTCGAGGAGAACTCGCTCGGCGCCACCATTGTGCGATGAGTGGGAAAGGAAGCAGATCCTCATTGGCGCTGCGTCTACCAGCTTCAGTTGTGTCGAAGGAGAGCTCAATTTCGGGGAAGATTTCCTATCGGACATCGCGGAAAGTACTTTTGCGCGATAGGTTAGGAACCGATAGCGTCCTCACATGTTAGGACGCTATCGGGGAACTTCTCGTCGTTGACTTTGTCGCAAGATCCCGCCGTTGAAACTAGAGCAAACAGCAACCGCCAACGCGTCATTGAACCTGGGCGGATAGTCCGGTCGGCGGAGCCGGCGCAGAACCAGAACCAAGAGTGTGAGCGCTATCATCCCATGCAGCCGATCCACCCGGTCGTGGCACTCCGGCTATGTCAAAATCGAGTGCCGCTATGCCCAGACCGGTGAGGTTGGTTCCCGCGCCAATGGCTGGGGAGGAGGACTCCAACATGCCGTTCGAATTAACACCCACATAACTGGTCGAAGAACCGAATGTTGAGTGAGACTCACCTGAAACAGCAGCTTGCCAGCCGGAGAAATTGTAATAAGAACAGGGTCCCGGATCACAGTGGAGACCCCATGGCGTGCTACCCGATGAACCGCCCCAAGTGTTATAGTCTGCTTTGGTCCAAGTAATAGCCGACCCTTCTCCCGCAAACAGCGTTTCGCAGCCGCTGATGACGTTGTTCTCTATCGAAATGCTGACAGGAGAAGATCCGCTGCCGAGCGTCATGCACACATCCCCGGGCTGCGACTGGCCGAGGATCGTGTTGTTATAAAACTGCACCGTGGAGGTAAAACCAGACCCATCCATCCCCACAATCCCGTTGTTCATCTGCGTGTAGGTCATGAGCCAGACGTTGTTGTACACGAAAATCGTAGAATTCGTGCCCTCGAAGTACAATCCGCCAGTGGCACACCCACCCCAATTTCCATTGATCAGGTTGTTGTAGTACTTGATGCCGGAATTGGTCGTTGTGTAGGCAAAAGCGTGTAGCGAATTATGGTGATCCGGGCATCCGCTATTATCCCAATTCGCCGTAGAACCAAAGTTGTTGTCATGGACTAATGCGGCAGTCAGCGTTCCATTGTTGTTGTTTGAAATGTCTACGCTCGAATTAATGTTATACGTGACATTGTTGTATGCTTGAAATCCGTTGTCGTTCGAGCCATTAGGAACGTAGACAATAGCTGAGGACGTGTCATGCAAAATATTGTTGTGTACCAGCCAAGTTCCGCTCCCAGCGGATGAAACGGCCTGAACGCCACGTATGTCGCCGCTTGGCTCAGTTCCACCAGAAGACTTTGTGTAGAGGGGGCCAATATTAAGATTGCGAAATTCACAATTGGAACAGTTTGTTCCATCGATGCCAAACTGCGAGCCGCTAGGTTCAGACGTGGTATTCTGAATTGTTCCATTGCACGCCACTTGTGCTTGGCTGATCCATCCGCAAGGAGTGCCCCCGTCTACAATTACATAACTTCGGTTGGCGGCGGACAAGCATCCGCTGCCGCCACATGTAGCCGAAATCGCAGCTCCTGTATCAAACGTCAGAGTAATCGGGCTCGCGCTAGTTCCCGAGCCCTGAAATGTCAGCGGCGTCGTGATCGTTCCGCACAAGAGCACAGTCGTACCCGGCCCGATCTGGCTGGCACCACCACCCCAATTGCTCGCGCTGTTAAACCAGGCAGCACTCTGGGGATTGGTCGAGCAAGATCCCTGGCTACTGCCATTTTGGGTGATGTAAACGTTGGTGGCTGAAGAGAACATCAGGGGCGAGAGTACAAGTAGCGATGCGACAACAAGTATGAGTTTTCGGGGGGCGTTCACGCTTTCCTCCATTAATCGTGTGCTGGGTTCGTCATTTTATACGAACCTGCTGGTCGGACTCGTCGTGCCCAGTAGGGGAGTGGCTCACGATCTACTGGATGATCGAGTCTCTTTTATAAATGGAGGTATTTAGTCATAACAAGTCTCAGGAGGACATGCACCCCTGCTTAGGAGTCTTATGAACTGCAGGGAAAGTCTTTGGAAACACTGCACTTACGTGCGCCAGCCGAGCTTCTGAGGTAGCTTTTTCCCTTTTTGGCAAGGTACTGAGATTTCGCCACCCAATCATACGCTCCGGCCAGCTTGGCTTGGAACAACAGAGCGTCATCGCACGAGTTCACCGGTAACCGCTCCATAAAAAGAGGCTCGCTTCTTCGGTTCGCCCTCCCTACAATCGTGCAAACCCCATTTCGATAGCCAGCCTGACTCAGCGAATCGCGCAACCTCATCTTGAAATCTCTATCCGTCAGAGGAAAGGCGTATGGGTACGCGAATGAGTCTACCGCGCATCCCAGCTTCTGCTCGATAGTCTGCTTGGACTTTGCAATCTCCTCGTTTATCGCCGGCATACTCAATGCGTGAAGTTGCGGGTGAGTCACCGTGTGCGAACCGAAGGTAATCCCGGATTTCTGCAACTCGCGAACTTCGTCCCAGGTCATACACTCTCTGCTCTTGAATTGCAGCGGCTGCTCTCCAATAAAGGATGTTGGCAGGAACATGGTCGCGCTGAATCCGAAGCGGCTCAACACCGGGAAAGCTTCCCGATAAAAATCGCGATAGCCATCGTCGAATGTGATGACCACGTTCTTTCCATTCCCCGCTGCCGCTCCCTGCAGCTGAGTAACAGCCTCCCGCAGGGATGCTGTCTGGAATCCGTTTTCGTACAGGTATTGCATTTGTAAAGCAAACCGTTGCGGAGAAGTGGAGGTGCGGTAATAGGGGTGCACCCCGTTCTCCGTGTCATCGGAAATGCTGTGGTACATCAGAATCGGAATGGATGGCTCATTGGCAGACGCGCTCCGCCGCAGCGGATTTACCACATACAGCGTCGCGAATCTGTCAAAACGGAAGGTCATCTACGCAGTCCGGTCGGCCGATGTTAAAGTCCCCGCGTCCGTCTCGACCTGCTTTCGCGCGGTCATCGAAGTGAAGTTCAGAATCTCCTCGACCACCCGGCCTTGCTGCGCCGCCGTCAGCTGCGGGAACATTGGCAGGGAGACGATTTCCGCGGCGGCTTTCTCGGTCACCGGGAAGTCTCCTTTGCGGTAGTTCATTGCTGCATAGGCTTTCTGCAAATGCAGCGGAATCGGATAGTGAATACCAGACCCGATACCCGCCTTCTTGAGATATTCCATCAAACCTTCGCGATCTGCGGTCCGCACCACGTACAGGTGATAGATCGCGCGTGAGCGCAATCCTTCATAAGGGCAAGTCACCGCGCCGTCTGCAGACTTGAGTAGCCGGTTGTATTCCGCTGCGCGTTCGCGCCGCTGGGCATTCCATTTTGCCAGGTGATTGAGCTTCACATGCAGCAGGCCTGCCTGAATCGAATCCAGCCGTCCGTTGTAGCCTTCCACGTCGTGATAGTACTTCGTGGCCTGGCCGTGGTCGCGAAGCATCTTCATGGTCTTCGCGATGGCGGCATCGTTGGTGGTGGCCGCACCCGCTTCGCCGCAAGCGCCCAGGTTTTTACCGGGATAGAAGCTGAAGGCCGCGGCTCGCCCCATCGATCCCGCTTTCATCCAGCGGTTGCGCTTTCGCGAAAAATATTCGGCGCCGTGCGCCTGGCACGCGTCCTCAATCACCACCAGACGGTATCGCTCCGCCAGCTCCAGAATCGGATCCATATCGGCCATCTGTCCATAAAGATGGACCGGAACGATGGCCGTGACTGGTCGTCCGCTGCGCCGGCTGATCAATGCTCCCGCGTCGTTGACCGTGCACTGTTTTTCCAGATACTCCGCCAGTTTTGCCGCATCCATGTTGTAGGTCTGTTCATCGATGTCGACAAACTCAGGCAACGCCCCGGCTTGCGAAATCGCTTCCGTGGTGGCGATGAAAGTGTGCGGCACGGTCACTACGACGTCGCCGGACTTCACTCCGCTGGCCATCAGAGCGAAGCGCAAAGCATCCGTTCCGCTGCTGATAGCTACCGCATAGCTGGCCTCGCAGAAGGTTGCGAATGCCTTCTCAAAATCCTCCACCATCGGTCCACCGATAAATCCGGCAGTCCGCAGGGCCTTTTGAAAAACCTCCGTCAACTCCTGCTCGAGTTCAACATGGGGAGTAACCAGATCCAGAAAAGGAATGCTGTTTGCACTATGAGAACCGCTCACTTTGAAACCTCCGTAATTTGTTCGATCGACCGCAAAAACTTTGCAGGATTTCCCGCCACAATGCTGTTGGCCGGCACGTCCTTGGTGACCACGCTGCCCGCGCCCACAATGGCGTTTTCTCCGACCGTAATATTCGAGAGAATCGTCGCGCCCGAGCCAATCGATGCGCCCTTCTTGATGACCGTTCGCTCGACCTTCCAGTCGGCTTCAGTCTGCAGACTTCCGTTGGCCGCCGTGGCTCGCGGGTAGCTGTCGTTGATGAACATCACGCCGTGGCCGATGAAGACGTTGTCCTCCACGGTGACGCCTTCACAGATGAACGTATGGCTCGAGATCTTGCAGCGCTTGCCGACGCTGGCATTCTTCTGGATCTCGACGAAGGCGCCGATCTTGCTTTCATCGCCAATCTCGCAACCGTACAGATTGATGAACTTCGACAGCTTCACGTCTCGCCCCAACTTCACATCTGGGGCAATGCACTGGTAAGGATTCATGAATGGTTTCCGCTCTAGCGGTTGGTATTCGATTCGAGGATTACCGGTTTGAATGCAGACTTTTTTCCCCAGGCCTGCTCCACCGCGTCGGTCTTCGCCGCCACAGCAGTTGGTTCGGGAAGTGGGACTGCAGCGGAAGTCGGGACCGATCGCGAATACCACGCGCTCTGTTTTCTGCGACTGTTCACGCACTCGCGCATCAACTCAGGTTCATTCCAGGGAACATCGTGATACGCCGATCGCAGGTATACGCTCTCCGGATCTCTGATCCACTCTTGCGGGAATAAAGCGATCGTGTCTTTCTCGGTCACTTTCGGTGCCGGCTGCACCGCCTCTCCGCTCAACGCAGCATACAAGGCTGCGGGAAGATCGTGCCCCGGCCCCAGGCTCAAGTGGCCTACCTGCGTGGCCCGCGGATTCACTTCGATGATGTAGGCGTTGCCGGTGCCCGCTTCAATCATGAAGTCAAAGCCGTAAAAGCCGGAGAGATCAAGCTTGCGAGCAATTTTTTCGGCCGCCGCTGCCATTTCCGCGTTCTCGATCAAGCGCACCACGGTCGCGTGCCCCGCCGAACTCGCCTTCTTCACCACTTCAAAATGAAGGCTGGCGAGGACTCTTCCCTTCCAACAGCAAATTGTGCTGGTGGCTTCGTGTCCCTTGATAAATGCCTGCGCACTCACCACCGAGTGGCGACGCAGCAACGACGGCCAAACCAACGTCTTGTCCTGGTCGACGAGAGCCCGCTTCGCAGCCCGCGCCAACAGTGGCGGAGCTTGCAATTTCCGAAAGGCGGCCTCCGCCTCTTTCACGCTGTGGACGATTCTTACGCCGTCCCCCCCGGAGGTCCCGTTCGCTTTCAGAACCGTCGGGAATCCCGTTCGGCTGATCCACGTCCTGAGATGCTCGACATCCCGGATCACCTCGGCCTGCGGAGCGCGGATACCCTCTGCGTGAGCCAGTGCTATGAAATCGCTTCGCGAATAAACTACCGGGAAGCTTTCCGCCGCCCCGAGAGAGCGCTCGATCAGCGCGCTGATTGTTCCGGTCTTCGGGTCTTGTTTGGCCGAGCTTTGTTCTTGCCGGTACAAGCTCTGCAAATGCCAGGTTGCCAGGTCGTCGCCCGGAACGATGATGTCGGGCTCCGCTGCCGCGATCGCCGCCGCAAAGGAACCGAGTGGCGCGAGTCCGCTGTAAGCATGCGTCTGATGCACGGTGCCTATGCGCCTCAGGGGATGGCCGGATGGGCACAGCGCCTCCACCACGCATCCCGCGTTGGTCAAAGCCATGGCCAGCCGAGCCGTCGGAAACCAACAGCAGGTCGTAGCCAGCAAAACCTTGGGCCTCACTTCTGTTCGAGCCTCTTCGTTCGCATCTTTTTGCTTTGTTTCAAAACTGGATGTGACCGGATAAGCCTAAGCACAAAATCACTTACAGGTAGACCAATTCTCCCCGTTTGCTGATCGATGTGTTCGCTGCCTCGAGCATCTTGACCACGCGAAGTCCAGCCGCGCCGTCGTTGAAAGGAGTCTCGTCCTTCGCGATGCACTCGACAAAGTAAGCCAACTCGCGGGTCAGCGCCTCCACCTGCTCCACCTGCGGCGCCCACATATCGCCCGAGCGGTAATGCACCAGCAAGTCATACAGTCCTTCGCGGCTGGTCACATTTACGCCTTTGTCGTAGATCTTGATCTTCTCGTCTACTTCAAGATCGTTCCAAACCAGCATTTTCTTTGCCCCGCCGATCAGCGTGGTGCGCACCTTCACCGGCGACAACCAATTCACATTGATGTGCGCGATGACCTTGTCGGGAAAATACAAGGTGATGAAGGCCACATCTTCGTGCCCGTTGAGGTGCGTTTGACCCGTCGCAGAAATCGCTTCCGGAGTCTTCTGGAACAGGTGGTCGATGATCGACAGATCGTGGGGAGCGAGATCCCAGACCACATTTACGTCATGCTGAAAGAGCCCGAGATTCACCCGCATGGAATCGTAATAGTAGAGTTTGCCGAGCGCTCCCTCGTGCAAAAGCTGCTCGATCTTCTTGACCGCACCCGTAAACAGGAAGGTGTGGTCCACCATGATTTTCAGGTTCTTCCGCTCAGCCAGTTCAATCAGCTCCTGCGCCTGGTCCGCATTGCTGGTGAAGGGCTTCTCGACGAAAACGTGTTTGCCATTCTGCAGAGCCGCTTTCGCCAGTTCATAGTGCGTCCACACCGGCGTCACCACGGCAATGGCATCGATCTCCGGAGAAGACATCAGCTCCGCGGCGTTATCCGTCACACGCACGTCCGGATAGGCCTTCGCCACCTTCCGCCGGGCGGAAGCGCTTTTGTCGCACACTGCGACCACTTCCGCTTCATCCATCCGGTCCAGATTCCGAACGACATTCGGTCCCCAGTACCCATACCCTACAACTCCAAACTTCACCATGGTTTCACTTCCTGATTCTTGCGGGAGGTCTGTATTGCGCGGTTTCGTGACAAGCGTGGCCATTTTGGAAGTACCTCATTTTTTGGGGGGACGGTGGTTTGAGTTCTTGTGAAGAGGGGGATCTTCTAGTGGGCGCCGTCGCCCAGAACAACCGCTCCGGGCGTACGCCAGAGGATTTTCATATCGGTCCACGGAGAGCAGGTCCGCGCGTATTGCAGGTCGAGGCGAACCATGTCATCGAATTTCACCCGGCTGCGTCCGCTGACCTGCCACAATCCCGTGATTCCGGGCTTGGCTTCCAGCAACCGTCGACGATGCCAGATATCGTAGGCCTCCACTTCGTAGGGCACCGGAGGCCGTGGCCCGACCATGGACATTTCTCCGCGCAATACGTTGATGAACTGGGGAAGCTCATCCAGGCTGGTCTTGCGCAGGAAGGCTCCCACGCGCGTAATTCGCGGATCGCGCGTCAGCTTGTAGACGCCTTCGCCGTTTCCGTTCGAGGGCTGTTTATCCGCCTTGCCGGCAATCAATTTTTGCACGTAGGCCTTGTGAGCCCCGGCATCGTTGTTCACGTACATCGAGCGGAATTTCAGGAACACGAACGATTTTCCGTATTGGCCGATACGACGTTGTCGGAAGAATATCGGACCCTTCGACGTCGTTTTGATCGCCGCGGCAATCATCAGAAAAAGCGGCGCCAGGAACACCAGCGCCAACATGCTCACCGTGACATCCATGATGCGTTTCATCACGCGAAGGCTCTTCGTTGCATTTTCCCGCTGCGAGAGATCCGGATACAGCGTGGGGTTGCTCGGTCTCTGCTCGCCCTCATGATCCCAATCCTCGGGAAAAACGTGGAACGAGAGGCTCAGCGCGGCGAATTGCTCGGGCGACAGATTCCTGCGTAATGTCTCCGTTACCCGCGCGATGATGGTGGCCGGAATCGAGCTGCTATCCGCGGCGATTTCGGTGAACAGCACTCCGATCACGGTGTCGTTGGCGTACCACCCCGTGATATCGGTTTCGCGCGAGGAAAGAGCCAGCGTCGCGAGGATTCTCTCCAGCGTCTTTCCATTCTTCTCAGACGACAGGGATTTGCCCATGTCGACGAGCAAGAGCATGAAAGGCTTCCGCGAACGCTCGCTTCGCTTTCTTTCGAGCGCGATCATCCGCCGAAAGGCTTCGGCGTTCAAGACAACCGAATCTCTGGAGGTGGTAGCCTCGGAGATTGGGCTTACGGTGGCGCGTTTAGTGGAACTTCTTGCGTTCACGATTCCCTCCGCTTGTTCTGCTTGTGGGGGGTGGAGTCAAGCGAACTGCTGTTTTGCGAATGATTTTTGGAATTGCTGGGTTAGGAGATTTTCGGCCGGTGGTTTCGGTCTTTTTACTGGGTCGATTTACTTCGATCGATCTACTGCAGAACTGTATCGCTGGTAATAATCGCTGTGCGCCGCATTTTCGCTGCTATTCACCAGGGCTCCCAGCAGCTTTGACTTTTCTATCGCTTCCAGGCCGCGCTCCAGTTGCTGCTTCTCGGTCGTGCCTTTGCGCGTGACCAGCAGGATTCCGTCGGACAGCCGGGACCAGATGCTTGTGTCCGCCAGCGGGAGCACCGGTGGAGAATCGATCACGATCCAGTCGAACCAGCCTTGCAACTGATCCATCAACTGCGCGAGTTTCCCGGATTGCATCAGTTCTAGGGGATTTTGCGGTGTGGTGCCCGCCGGCAGAAGCCAGAGCCCCAGACTTTCCAGGCGGTAAATGTTCTGCGATTTGGTCTCTCCGCTGAGCCACTCGCACAACCCCGGAACTTTACCTAAGCCAAATTTCTCGGAGACCGTCGGCCGCCGCAGATCGCCTTCCAGCAGTAACGTCTTGTGCTGTTTTCTCCGCGCCAGCGTACAAGCCAAGTTGGCCGCGACCGTACTCTTGCCTTCCTGTGGAATGGTGCTGGTGATCAGGATCTTCTTCAGCGGACGGCTCTGGCTAAGCTGCCGCAAACGCACCGCCAGAAAGCGGAATTTTTCCGCGCCCAGGCTTCCCTCTTTCCCCACCGCAACCAGCCGGCTTTCCTGCGGGATGGAGACCGGCAACACCGGACATTGTTCCAGGAAATCGCCGGAAGCTGGCTGAGCTGTCTCGACGGATTCCACTCTGGCCGGCCGTTCCTCGATCGCATTGCCCAGGCGCATCTTCTCCTCGGCGGCCCGCAGCAGTTCCGTCGCCACAGAGAATGTGGTCTCTCCGTTCCCTGTTTCCGACTCGGCCCTTTGTAACGCGTCAAATATACGGCTCATGATTTGGATAGCTTCCGGGACGACCGCTAGATAACCCGCGTTTTCAACTCTTCTTCCTGGTTTTGCGCGGCTTGCAGTTGAGCATAAAGCGCAAGCAAGGTCCGGGCGGCCTTCCGCACGTCGAGCTCCTCGTTATTTGCCTGCTTGCTCTCCGTCCGCTTGGTCACTCCCAGGCGGAAGTCTTTCGCGATATCGTCGATGATTTCAGGACTCACGCTCGGCATCTGTCTTGCATAGGCCGCGATCAACGCATTTTCGCAGATCGTGTTGATCAATCGTGGCAGCCCCTGCGAGTGTTGAAACACCGCGGCGACCGTCTCCGGCGGAAACAGTGCCGAGGGACCGGGACTTCCCGAAAGTCGCAAGCGGCTGTGGATGTATCCCAAGGTTTCGGTCGAATTCAACGGCAGCAGGTGGGAACGCAGCGCGATTCTCTGTTTCAGTTGCCGCAGATCCGGAGAGTCGAGTTTGTCATCCAGTTCGGGCTGCCCGACCAAAAGAATCTGTAACAGCTTATCGTCCGCCGTCTCAAAGTTTGTCAGGAGCCTAATCTCTTCCAGAATCTCCGGCGAAAGGTGATGCGCTTCGTCAACCACCAGAACCGTCGTCAATTTCTTCTGGCTGCGCGCGATCAGGTGATGCGCAATCTGCAGCAGAAGTTCACCCTTGGTCTTGCTGGTGGGGGGAAGTCCCAGATCCGCGACAATGTACTGCAGGAATTCGAGCGGCGACAGCCGGCCGTTAAAAATATAGGCGTAGGCAACATCTTTACTTTGCCGTAGCGATTGCAACAGGCAGCGCAGCAACAGGGTTTTTCCGGTTCCCACTTCGCCGGTCAGGACCACGAAACCCTTGTGCCGCCGCACACCGTAATAAAGGGCGGCCAACGCCTCGTTATGCCTCCCAGTGGGAAACAGAAACGAAGGGTCGGGAGTAATCTCAAACGGATTCCGTTTCAGACTATAAAAGGCTTTGTACATGGATAATCCGCTAGCCCCGAAGGTAACTGAAGGCTGACCCCAACAAAATCGTAACAGATACGAAAATCGCTGTCGCCCAACCCAGCCACAACCGTCGCCGTTCCTGCTGCACTTCCCTCGCAACCGTGATTGCAGGGATTTCCGACATCACCGCCACCGGCAGCAGCTTCTGCAATGCCTTCTCGTCGTGGATCCGGTCATCCATCATTTCAAATGCCCCGGCCACCACAACGCCCAGCGCCAAACCGATCCCCAGTCCAATTCCGCAGAATTTCAGACGGTTGGGGAAGTCCGGCTTTACCGGCAGGCTAGGCGGATCGATAATGCGGAAACGCTCGCCCTGTTGCAGCAATTCCATGCTGGTGGCCATCGCCGACTCGTTCTTTTTCTTCAGCAGCTCATCATAATTTGCTTTGGATTGCTCATAGCCGCGCGTCAGGTCAGAGAGTTGCTGCTCACGGATCGGTTCCTGATTTAAACGAGCCTGATAATCCTCAACCTTCGCGGTCAGCGCCGCCATGGAGTGTTCCCGGTTGGTGATCTCGACCTCGTTCGAGCGCAATTGGCTCTGGATCTGAGCCAGCATCGAGGCCCTGGCTGGATCGCCACCGGTGGCGGGATCTGTCGCATCGTTTGCCGGGCCTTTATCTTTGTCTTTCAGGCTGGCCAGAAGCTGCGTCCTCATTTTTTCCGTCTTGGCGATCTGTTCTTTCAGCTTGCGCACATCGGGATGACGGTCGGTGTAACGGGAGCTCAAATCGGCGAGCTGTGCTTTCAGCTTGTCCAGCTCGTCATCGATCGCCGGAAGCCCGACGTTGGTTCCGTCCGCGCTCTTGCTCGGCCCCTGCAGCGTGCGGTACTGGTCCGCCAGACTTTGCAGGTAAACATGCTGTTGTTTGGCTGCGTTTAGAGCATCCTGCTCGCTCTGCAGCTGCGATTGCAGGCCACTGAGAATTTGCAGATTGCTGGTCACCTGGCCCGGCATTTCCCCAACATGTTGTCCTTTGAATTCGCGAATCTTTTCTTCCTGGTCCGACAGGCTTTGCCGCGCCGTCTCCAGCTGGCTCTCGAGAAACTTGGTAGTGTCCTCCGATTGCTGCTGCCGCACTTCCAGATTCTCGTTGATGAACAGATTCGTCAGTTCGCTGGTTACCTTTTGCGCCACCCTCGGATCGCGCGACGAGTATGAGACGTTAAAAGCAGTAATCTGGTTGCGCGCATCCCGGACCAGTTCGATATCGATATCCTTGCGCATGGCGTCCACCTGTTGATCCGGGGACGGCTGCGAATGCGGGCCGGCATACAGATTGAACTGCTCGATGATGTGCAGCAACCGGGTACGGCTGAGAATCTGCTGCGTGATGCTCTGCATACGGTCCTGCAAGTCATCGTTTACGTTGGGCGTGACGTAATCCTTCGGCATGGTGGGTTGCTCCACCAGGATCAGAGTGCTCGATTGGTAGCGCGGCGGAAGCACCCAGCTTACGCCCCACACCACCGCCCATCCCAGAAAAAGCGGGATCAGAAACTGCAGGTGGCGACGCCGCACCACGCCCAGGTAGCGTTGCAAGTCGAAGCTTTGTTCCGAATTTTTCTCGTCGAGATCGTCAACCATACTTATCTTCCCAACTTATCTTCCCAACGGTCTGGCAAACTGATAGGAAATCGAAACGAATTCCCGGTTGGTATTGGGAGTAGCCGCCAGTACGGCAACTGAGCTGTAATCCTGATGAAGCCGCGTGTATCCCAGCTGCAAATTCACGTGCTGGTGAAATTGCTGCTGCACGGCTGCTGTTCCAGAAACCGTGTGTCCATTCTCGCCCAGCAGATTAGCGGTGCCTAAAATATCATTCTGGGTATACCCTCCCGTGACCGACGCGCTCAGCGCACGGGTAAGCTGTTGCCGGAAGAATGCGTTGGCGCTGTCCATTTTCACTGCGCCCAGCAGCCCTCCGCCGCCGGAGATAACGTGCGAGTAACTCATGGCGAAGCTGCTCCGGCGCGCCTGCCAGTTCAAACTAGCTCCCGCTGCCGGATTCCAGCTGTGCGAACCGGGTAGCGGCGTGGCTCCCGTCTCGGAAAACTGCGCTCCAACGTTGGCGTACTGCGGCCCACCGAAGGCGGAAAAGGATAGCCTTGACGATGCGTACAGCGTGTAGAAGAAAAGCACCGCCTGCGTCTGGGTCTCGTTCTGCCCCGCCGTCGGGTAGGAGAGCAAGCGCTGGTACTGATAGCTCACGCCGAGGTAATGCATCTTCGACGCCCGCAGCGCGTAGAACGCCGTCCCGGCCTGCGTACTCGAATCAAACAGCCCCGGCACCTCCGCCTGGTTCGGATAGTGCAGGTTGGTAAATGTGCCACTCGCTCCCACCATTTCATTGGCGGCAAACTGTGCCGCGATCCCCACATTCCCGGAATTGCTCAGCCGGTCGGCAATCGGCGCAATCACGGAAAAATTAGCCTCTTGTGTGCTGCCCGAGATGGCCCCAGCCGCAGCCAGATCCGGCTGATTGAATACATTGGAGGTTTTCTGGAATCCATCCCGCCCGCTCAAGGTCACGTGCGGGCTCAGACGGTACTGCAGATTGATCGACGCATTCTGATCCTGCTCGTTCAGCCCACTCTCTCGTTGATAGAAGGTAAATCCGGGAGCGTAGGTGGAAACAATATGCAGGCGTGGTGTGGTTTCGTCCAAGGCAATAAAAGGTGCTACGGAGTAACTCACGTCGCTAACCGGATGGCCGGCTACTGACCCCACCGCATTGTCCGTATATGCGCTGGTGAATGCCAGACCGCCGCGAAGGTAGTTGGAGCGCTCCTCGGAAGTCGTCGAAATCGGAAACGATTGCCCGCTCACCGGAGGCGGTGTCAACATTTGGTCCGAAGTGCTCTGAGGAGCCGCAATCTCCGGACCGCTGACAGCGGGCGCCGGAGGAGGTGGCGTGTTCTCCACTTGCGACCACAGGAACGCTGGAGAAAGCAGGCACAGCCCAACGCAAACTCTTTGCGACAGTTTCATACTAAGGTACGACGATCGTGTCCCGCGGCTGCAGCTTGATGTTCTGCCCAGGATTCTGTCCCTTGACCACTTCTTTGTAGTTGAAAGGAATCCGGGTCTGCGTGCCATCGGCGTTCTGCCGCAGAACGTAAATCGATTTCTGCTTGGCGAAGTCGCGGAATCCGCCAGCGACGGCGATAGCGTCGAGCACCGTGTCAGAGTTGGTAATCACGTACGAACCTGGCCGGTTTACCTGCCCCAGGATGTTGAACTTCTGACTGTTGATTTGCTGAACAATCACTGTGACTTCCGGCTCGGAGATGTAATTCTTCAGCTTGGCCGCGATCTCCTGCTCCAGCTTCAGCGGAGTCTGTCCCGTTGCCTGTACTTCCCCGACCAGCGGCAGCGAGATCTTTCCATCCGACCGCACCGGAATCGAGCGTGAGATATCGGGCTCTTTCCATACATTGATGGCCAGCACGTCATCGTTGCCAATTACATAAGCGTCATCATGCGGCTTCGGCGCCGTCGCAGCGTCGGTACTTTGCGAAGTTTGCGGAGCGCTGGAGCCTTGCGCGCTCGCCCCCGTTTTCGTTGCGGCCTGCGCCCACACTCCACTCGACATAAGCACACACAAAGCGGTTGCAACCACTCCGGCAATCCAAGAACTGCTAGCTGTTCTTTTCACGTCGGCTCCTTCGCGCTCCCCGCTCATCCGGCTGGCTTCTGCAGTCAACTTGCTTTCCCACTTCCTTTGGTCTGAGCTGAACTGGCCAACCGTGTTCCCGAAAAAGATGACAGGTACGATTCCGAAGCGCTCATGTGATACTGCTCAATCTTGTACAACATCGTACGATAGCTTACGCCTAACAGCCGGGCAGCTGCTTTCCGGTTCCAACCAGTTTTCTCCAGAGCCGCCGCGATCGCATTCTTCTCGGCTTCTCCTTTTACGCTCTGAATCAGTGATTTCAAAGATTGCGGCAGAGACCTGTCTGCATGCGCTTCCGACTCATCCTGCCCCGGCAGCGCCAGCTTGAAGTTTTGGCCGGAAGGTGCATCGCCGTTGTTTCCCAGATGTGGTTCGAAGCCGTTCAGGCTGAGGTCCTTTTCACCCGCCACAAGATAGCGTTTGACGAAGGTCTCCAATTCTTTCAGATTCCCCGGCCAGCCGTGGTTCTGGCAGGCGGCCAGCACCGACGGACTGAAATCTCGCGCTGGCAAGCCGTAATACCGCGCCAGCTTGTGCATCGAATAACGCAGAAGCACCTTGATTTCGTCCTTCCGCTGGCGCAATGGCGGCACGTGAATGGTGAATGCGCTCAGACGGTAATAAAGGTCCGCTCGCAAGCGCTTCTCGGCCAGTGCGCGCTCCATATTGCCGCTGCTGGCAGCCAGAATCCGCACATCCACTTCCACCGCTTTCTGCTCGCCGGTCCTTACAAATCGCTTGTCTTGCAGCACCTGCAGCAGCCGCGATTGCAGCCCCAGCGGCATCTCCGTGATCTCATCGAGCAGAAGCGTTCCCTTTTCCCCGATCTCAAGTTTTCCCGGAATCGTCCTGCCGGTACTGCTCGAGGAGCGGTTCCCCCGGCCGAACAGTTCGATCTCAAGCAAGTCTCCCGGCATCTCCGCACAGTTCACGCGCAGGAACTTGAATCCGGAGTAGACCGACAATTTGTGGATCAGACGGGCCACCGTCCCTTTTCCGCTCCCCGGCTCTCCCAAAATGAGCACGGGAACGTCGGCCTGGGCCAGTAACTCCGCCTGGGCTCTAAGCTTCTGCATGGCCGGGCTCACGCTGAGAAAGAATTCATCCTCGCCTACCGATTCGATGTCTTCACTCGCCATCTCCGCGTCCCCATCCCCGTCCGAAGAACTAAGATTTCTTTGGATCAGCAGTTCCAACTGTCCTTCGTTCAAGGGACGAACCAGGACGTCCTTGGCTCCCAGGCGGATCGCTTCCTTCTGCCGCCCGGCATCCTCCGGGTAGCACAACACCACGATCGGCAGGTCGGGACGAAGCCGGCGAAGCCACGGTAGAAGGTGCAGGCTGTCAGTATCCCCGCGAGGAATATCCAGCACCAACACGGTCGGCCCTGCGTCGGATTGCACTCGTTCCATGGCATCCCAGCCATTGGCCGCGGTTTCCACATGCCAGGAGTTGGATTCCCCCAGCGACCAAAGCATACTCAAAACAGCCGATTCCTTGCTCACGATCAGCAAGCGAAGTGTCTCAATTGTGTTTGGTGACATGGGTGAGTTGGACCTTGACGACGAGGGGAAGATCAACTGCAGGAGATTCTTTTAGACCGGCTCGACTTCGTATCCTTCCACGCGGACGGCTAGCGATCTTTGGATCGCATCCACCGAAATCACCAGCGTGCGGTCGCCATTGCGCGAAACCAGGATGCCTTCCAGACCATCCAGTGCGCCACTCCGGATTCGCACTCGCTGGCCGATCTTCAGAAAAGGATGAGAGGACCAGGGCAGCGGACCTTCGATCAAACCCCGAACCGCGTCGATCTGCTCTTCCGGAATAGGAACGCCTTCACCGCTCGCGCCCACCAGCCCGAATACTCCTTCGACTCTGAGCGCACGTAAACGTTCCGAGCGATTCGGCACAAACTTCGCAAACACGTAGCAACTGAACAGCGGCATCTGTACCGATTTCTTGCGATCGCTCCAGCGATGCACCTCGGTGACCAGAGGCAGGAAGGTCTTTACGCCTCTCTCTTCCAGCCGCTGGGCCACGATCTTCTCATGGCGGGGACGCGTCTGCAGCCCATACCAGTTTTCTACTTCCGCCCCTACCAACGGCGCTGATTGCGCGAATTCCAGTGTGCTGGTGGCCATAGCTTCGCCCTCTAAGTCACATCTCACTGTGACCCCAAAACCGCTTAGAATGCCCTTCCCGCCGGAAATCTCAACAATGAGATCCTGGGGAGATATGATCTGAACTAATCGGGGGGAAAATAAGAACGTCTTGCCAACCTAAAATAGCGTTTCTCGGTTATCGCTGCGTTGTTGTCTGCGCGACTTCCGTTCCTGGGGTCTTACTGCTCTGAAGCACATCCACTGCCAAATCCGGGAGGCCTTGCTAATCTCTACTATTCCTATAGTGATTGTAGCAAATTAAGATCGCTTGTCAATACACGCAAACTTCCCGTGCATTGCGCCTACTGGGTCACCAGTGAACCATCGGGCCGGGGGGAGAAACTTGCCGATCTGACTGTCGGCTAGCCCTAACGAGAATGAGCTTACATCTGATTGCAGATTGTTGCAAGGGGTATGAAGTGGCCCGTCCGGGCCATTACTCCTGCACACAAGTGACACCTCACGCCGACCCACCTGCCTTGCCTCAGTCTCGCAGCAGTTTACCAGCTGGAAGCCGTCGAAAACAGCCGGCGAAATTTAGTTCAAATACATGATTACAAGCAACTTAACTAAAGAAAATCGCCATCTATGCGCTCCCCACCCTCAGCCAGGTCTGGGGAAATCCCGGAAAGCTCCCTCGCAGCCGTCTATGCAATCTTTTGCAGTTTATGTCCATCCATTGCAACATTCACGTCCACAAAAAACGCAAAAGGCTGCAGCCCAGGGCAGGATCTGCCCATCAGAAAGTTGCTAACGCATGGAAAGCTGCAAGAAATGGATTTTGTAGAAGGAAGTCCGCTGCAAATCCGCGGGCGAGAAAGCATCAGCCAAGAAAAACGGCGCACCCGCTTCGGTGCGCCGCTTGTCACTCGATTTTTGAAGCGCTGTCAGAGTTCAACAGCCGCCGCGATCGCGTTTAACGAACGGACGCCTGCCGGCGCGACCGGTAAACCAAAGCACCCACGCAGAACAGACTGGAGAACGCTAGATACATCAGGGACGTTCCGCCCTCGGGAACCGTGCTGGATCCGCCGCATCCTCCATTCCCGCCCCAGCCGCCGTTCCCGCCCCAGCCGCCGTTCCCACCCCAGCCGTTGCCGCCCCACCCCTGATTGCCGCAGCCGCCGCTACCACCACCATTACCACCCCGGCCGCCGTTGCCACCATTCCCGCCCCAGCCGCCATTGCCGCCTTGCTGGTTGCCTCCATTGCCACCGAAAATCAAGAAGGCGGAGGGCGCACCCTTCAGAAGGCTAGTTCCCACACCTGCTGCCGTTCCGCTGACAAGCCCTTGGGCAAAGGCGCAAGGGGCGAAACACATGAGAACCGCGAACGCTCCCAACACGGAAAACCTGGCGACTGATTTCATCGTACTTCTCCTCATTACTGATCGGGATAAAGCGGGGGGGAAGGCTGCAGACGAGAGTCGAACCCTTCAACTCTACGTTACATGTGTCACTTTACTTTGAAACCGAAAACTGTCAAGTCTGATAATTTTTGCAACACATCGCAACCGATTGCAACCATCAGCCCCTAGCACCGATGGGATCGAAGGGCGAGCGAGAAGAAGCTCGCGACAAAGCTTGGCAGAACAACCCAGGTTTACGAGGGAATGGTTACGGCGCAGGAATCTTTGCACTCACCGCCGTGGACGGCGCGCTCTCTTCATTGCTGGAATTTACTGCGGTGGTCTCATAGTAATAGGTCTGCCCGTCCGTCACCGACGAGTCGGTATATGCGGTGGTGGCGTTGAGCACAGGATTAATCTGCGTGAAGCTGCCCGTGGTTCCGGTACGGCGATAAACGTTATATCCCGTTATATTCGGGGACGTGCTCGCGACCCACGTCAGGCTCACGCTATAAGCAGGCGCTGCCACTCCAGTTCCGGTGAGAGTTGCCGCCGCCGGAGAGTTCGTCGCACTGCTCGCGAACGATGCGCTTGTCGACGCCACCCCGCTCGACTGCGGTGTGAAGGTAACCGTGAAACCCGCGCTCTGCCCGGAGGGTATCGTGACCGGGAATGTGAGGCCGCTGATGGCAAACTCTGAACTCCCAACCGTCACGCCCGTGACCGTCACGCTTGCCCCTGTGGCATTGAGCGATCCCGTCTGGGTTCCACTCGTTCCTACCGTGACACTACCCACGCCGATCGTACTCGGACTCACGCTCAGCTGCCCCTGCGTGGACCCAGTCGCCGAACCACTCAGGGAAATGGTCAGGTTTGTATTAGAAGCATTCGAAGCAATCGCTACGCTTCCCGTGAAACTGCCCGCGGATTGCGGCGCAAACGTCACCGTAAAAGTCGTGCTCTGTCCCGGAGTCAGCGTAACCGGCGCGCTCAATCCCGAGATGCTGAAACCCGTACCGGAAACCGTGCCCTGCGAAATCGTCGCATTCAAACCACCAGTATTCTGCACCGTCTCCGTCTGCGCCTGACTCTTGCTCACCTGCACGCCGCTAAAAGAAAGTGTCACCGGCGTCGCGGTCAAAGTGGCTGGCGTAACTCCCGCTCCGGAAAGTGCGATATCGACTGTAGTGGTCGATCCGCTCACCGTGATCGATAGAATGCTGTTGTCGGCGCCCACCGCAGTCGGCGCGAAAACCACACCAAACGTAGTGCTCTGGTTCGGCGCCAGTGTCAGCGGCAGGCTCAGGCCCGTATAGCTGAAACCCGTGCCGCTAAAGGTCGCCTGCGAAATCGTGAGATTCGTTCCCCCTGTATTCTTCAGGGTCTCGGTCTGCGTCTGGCTGGTGTTCACTTGCACGCTGCCGAAAGTGAAGCTGGTGGGACTTGCGCTCAAACTCCCGGCCGCAACCGCTGTCCCGCTAAGCGCGATGTTCACTGCACTGTTCGAGCCGTCGTTCGTAACCAGTAAATTCCCCGTTCCACTCCCGGCAGACTGTGGGCTGAAAACGACATTAAAGCTGATGCTTTGTCCTGGCGCCAAGGTAATCGGCAGATTTAACCCGGTCGTGCTGAAACCGGCTCCCGTAACCGCCGCTTGCGAAATCGTAAGATTGTTTCCGCCGGTATTACTCAGGGTGTCGGACTGGGTCTGGCTGGTACCAACTTGCACGTTGCCAAAAGTGATGCTCGCTGGAGTAGCCGTCAAGGCGCCCGTTAGAGGAGTCTGGGTGCCTTGGCTGGCGGGTTTGCTGGAACTGAATCCTTGGCAGCCCACCATAGTGGCCAGGGCTAAGATGACGACAAGCGCATTCGAACGAGTGGGGAGGCGGCCCATAGGAATTGAAAGAATCGAGTTCGTCCTGTTCAGTCAGCTCCAAAACTTGAAATGTTAGTGTGCCCTCACCCCACCCGCAGCGTAAGGTCCCAAAAGGGCATGCTCCAAAATCGCCAAAGTACAGTCCCGGGAGCCAATCCATCGACTGGTCCTGCCCGGCCTTTCACAACGACTTAGGACCGCGAAATCCCGGTGCCTGCGGGCGAAAAGCCGGAAAGCTCGCCTGCAAAAACGCAGCAGACACTTGCATTTCCTCCGGTTCAACCGCCAGACTTTCGGAATTCAGAGATTTCGAGCGACTCTCAGGGGAGTGTGGCCCGGTTTGTCCGTGACCCGAGTACGTGACAGGGAAATATACAGGGAATCTCTTTTTTTGGGGTGGTTATTCACGCACCTTGAGGAACTAGCTCATCCGGACTAGTCCAGGTAACACCGGATATCTCGCATCGCGTGCCTCACTTCCCTTTCTGTTTCTCAATCCATCGGTCCGTGCGCACCTCCCGGTGTACATTCGGCGGGTGGCCCAGGCTTCTAATCTGGCAGGCATCAGCAACACCGTGGGTGCCCCGTCCTTGCGTTTTTTTGCAAGGGCGGGAGTTCCGGACGCCTGCAGCGAGTGGTTTTGGAGCGGGCCACCTTTAGGTCACACGATGGCGAAAGGAAATCTCCGTCCAACCTGCGTTCACCCGCACCGGTCCAGCTTCATCGAGCAGGTAGAAGCGATAGCTGCTCCAGCGCCATTGTCCCGGGGTTGCCACGAGTCCGCGCTTCACAGGATTGCGATGCATGTAGCTCAGCTTCTCCACGCGCTTTCTTGTGGTCCAGACATTGAAGTCGTAGAAACGCGCCTGCCAAAATGCTCTCTTCCGAGGTTCGTCGCCAAAGAGATTGCGCTGAAGAGGGTTCCTCCGCTTGCGCTTCGGCAACAAGGCTTGAGCCGTGCGCTGCTTCAACACCTGCATGACTTTGGAAGGGGTTCCGAACTTCGGCTCGGTAAGGAGCAGGTGAACATGTTCCGGCATCACGACGTATCCAACCACCACAAAGCGATATCGTTCCCGCACCTGTTCAAGCATCGAAAGGAAGCAGTCGCGGCGGCGCGCTCGGTTTAGAAACGGCAATCGTCGATAACAGGAACAAGTGATAAAGTGCAGGTGATGAGCGCCGTAGGTGCGATGCAAGCCGCGGGGCATGGCAAATCCCATGGTATCGGCCACATCGTACCCGCCCTTGCAAAAAGCGCAAGGACGGGGCACCCACAGTTCCGGAACGGGAGGGAAAACAGCCAGAAAGGCTGGGCCACCCGCCCGAATCTTGCAAACGGAAATAACGTCAGTACATCCGTGAGCAATGGCAACCTATATTTGAAGAATAATCCTCCGAAGCCTCCTCCGGGAGACTACGTCAGGCCAATTTGGGGGGTAGTGGGAGATGGAACTTTCACAATCAAAGCTTCTCAGTAGTCTGCTTCTCGTATTAGTTCTAGCGAGACCCAGCGGAAGTCTTGGCCAGGCATCGCCCGTGTCCAAGTTCCCGAGCGGGGGAGTCATTCTATCGCCCGTGCAGCGATTGCCCACGGACTCTGACCGTGTCATCCGTGACTTTGTGCAACTTCTGCATCCCGATTGGGACAATGCAGCTTGGGACTTAGTGATCACAGGTAAACGGAGCATGAACCCAAATTTCGGTGTCGATAGCTGGAGCTTCGCGGTGCTAGAGATGAAGCAGTATGTACTTAACGGATTCCCCGCCTCCACTACTCCCTGTAGTCCAGTCCCATGTTTCAGCTACCCGGATGTCGCCGGGGCGAAGCTTTTGGGTCGCATTTACCAACGTGGAAGTCATGTCTACGCATTCGTGGGTGAACGCCCAGAGATTGCGAAAGTAAATACCGATCTTCGGCAAACACTCCGTCTAGATTCCTCTCTACAAGATGTGCAAGACCGCTTGGCTGCCGCACGAGCGCACTATCTACCGTCGAGGGATTCGGAACTCCGCAAACACCTGGAAGCCGAACCCCTTTTTGTTAAGTACGGGTTTCATATTCGTTCCCTCCACTTTTGTCGGAGCACCGGACCATCGGACCAAGAAAGAATTGCGATGTTCTGGTCTGCTCAAGTGTTTTCTGCCAGGCTTCAACAGCGGTATCTTGTAACCATAGAGCCGTTCGAGGCAGACATTACGGGGCTTCTCGCCGTGAGCAAAGGCGATGAAGCTGAAGTGAGCTGTGCACCCTAGCGGGGCGCCCAATCAGAAGTTCTACGATGTTGAGTAGCGATGTCGGCGGCTCTCCGGAGGCACCGCTACCTTCCCCTCAAGCCGGCCCAGCTAGATATGGTGCTTGGAGATCAAGGCACGTACTTCACGACCGACGGCAATCAGGTGATTGACGTAAACGAAGGGCGGGAGTCGGGAATGCCTGCGGCGGGTGGCCCAGGCTTCTAATCTGGCAGGCATCACCAACACCGTGGGTGCCCCGTCCTTCGCGTTCTTGGCGAAGGGCGGGAACCACGAACCCATGCTCAGCGCGGTTTCTGTAAAGCGGACAAACGGTTGTCGGCTGCATCATACCCGCCCTTGCAAAGAGCGCAAGAGCCTGCCCTGAGCGTAGCCGAAGGGACGGGGCGCCCTCAGGATAAATGGCGCGCGCCACAAAAGGTGGGCTACCCGCCAAGGACTGTTACGAAATCCGAACAAGGAGACCCCGACGCGCACTGGGACTCACTTCCCTTTCTGCTTCTCAATCCATCGGTCCGTGCGCGCCTCCAGCAGATCCAGCGGAAGCGTTCCGCCGTCGAGCATCTCATCATGGAATTTTCTGAGATCGAACTGCGGCCCCAACTCCTTCCGCGCGCGTTCGCGGAGCTCGCGAAACTTGAGCTGCCCCAGCTTGTAGCTGAGAGCCTGCGCCGGCCACGCAATGTAACGATCAGTCTCCGACTGGATCGTCGGCTCGTCGACCGCTCCGGACTTGCGCATGAATTCCACCACCTGCTCGCGGCTCCATCCTTTCGCATGAATTCCGGTGTCCACCACCAGCCGCACCGCGCGAAAAAGTTCGGATGAGAGTCGCCCGTAATCCGACACCGGATCCTGATAGAAACCGACCTCTTTGCCCAGCTGCTCCGCGTACAGAGCCCAGCCCTCGATGTAGGCATTGAAGCCCAGACTATGCAAGCGAAACTTCGGCAGTCCCGTCAGTTGCTGCTGCACCGAGAGCTGCATGTGATGTCCGGGAACGCCTTCGTGATACGCAACCGCCTCATCATCGATCAACGACCGCTCCGCGAAGTTGGATGTCGCCACTACAACTCGCCCCGGCCGCTTCCCATCCGGCGTGCCCGTCACATAGTGAGTCGCAGCCGCCGCCTGAAATGCAGGAATCGCTTCCACCGTTACCGGCGACTTCGGCAGCAGCGTGAACAACTCCGGCAGTTTCGGTTCCATCTGCGCGATATAGTGCCGAAAATCCTCGAGAATCTGATCCGCCGAGGTCGGAATGTATTTTGGATTGGTCTTGAGCGAAGCGCGGAACGATGCAAGATCGGCAAAGCCCTCCTTCTTAGCAATCACCGTCATCTCTGCTTCAATCCGCTCCATCTCGCGCAAGCCAAGTTGATGAATCTCGTCCGCCGTCATCCGCGTTGTCGTCCGCGCGTAGATATCGTTTTCGTACCTCTTCTTTCCGTCCGCCAGAGACATGACAGAAAGCGTGGTCCGCCCCTCCGGCGCATATTCCGTGCGTAGGAAATTCGCGAAAGTCTTGTACGCCGGAATCACGTCGCCATTGATCGCATCCGTAATCTCTTGCGTCAACCGCTTCTGATCTTCCGGCGAAATGCTTGCGGGATATTTCTTCGTCGGCAGAAGAAATGGATCGGAATCGATGATCCCCTGGCACTGCACCGGCAGCTTCTCTGCCAGAAATCGAACCGGCATCAGCTTGTCCTTCATACCGGCGCGCAGCACTTCGGTCGTCTGGCTCAGCACCCGCGGAATCTGGTGCAGCCGCGCGACATAATCCTCGTAATGCTTCACCGAGTCGAGAGGAACCGACAGCGGCAGATCCGCCAGGCTGGTATGGACGCCGTTCTGCTGGTTGATCGGCATCTCGTACTCTTTCAGATCGAAGTCAGCAATCCGCTGCTCGAGCACGCGAATCAACAAGTCGCGAGAAAGCTGGTCCGTTTCCGAAAAGTCCGTGCTGGGGATGGCCTCGATCCGCGCCAGGAACTCCCGGTTCGTTTTATCGCGCTGCACAATGGCTTCCAGCGAGTACTCGCCCAGCTTGTCGTTGTAGCGATAGTCGCCGTAAGCAGTCGCCCGCTCGGGGAAATTGCGCAGATCGGACTCGTACTGCTCTTCGAAGATCGCGTTCTGGGCAGCCACCCGCTCAGCCACCGGCTTCACACTCTGCCCCAGCGCGTAGCTGGATACAGCGACCAGCAAGAAAAGAACATTTTGAAGACGCATAATCTAGGCAGAGTATCAGACCGAACCGCTCCGATGAACAACAACGTACCTCCGGGGGCGGTACAAAACACGCCCGCGGGCCCAGATAATGCGATTGGGCTAATCCTTATCCCGATGAGCTATTGACAAGCCTCGGTCACGGCCTCAAGCTACTGCTACTTGGCGGCCAGACCTCGGGCTGGAGTGCTGTTTCGCATGGGGCCAACAGACTTCGCCATCTGTATCCGCCAAACCTTAAAGTATCAAGACCTGGTCAAGTAGTTTCTTCCCTCGGGATTAGTCCGAATCGAGTGCGGTCCGGTGTAGGAGCGATTTCTGCACATCGTGGTTCTCGCTCCTTTCGCGGCGGAGTTCAAATGACGAGTTCCAGCATGCCTTTCCTTTGGCGCTCGATGGGGATAGCCGCGTTCCGTCTTTCGTCCGCCACAGCAGTCTCGAATTTGATATTTGTTCTCGCTCTTCTTACCCCCGCGCTTTCCCAGAATTTCTCTGGTGTCTTAACCCAGCACAATGACAACGGCCGCACCGGCCAGAACCTGCAGGAAACTATCCTTACTCCGCAGAACGTCAACTCCTCCACCTTCGGCAAACTCTTTTCCTATTCCGTCGATGGCCAAATCTACGCCCAGCCCCTCTACGTTCCGAACGTCAGCATTCCCGGTCAGGGCACGCACAATGTGCTTTATGTCGTCACCCAAAATGATTCCCTCTACGCCTTCGACGCCGATGGTCTCCAGAGCACCCCGCTCTGGCAGGATAGTTTTATAAATCCCGCCGCCGGCGTTACGCCTGTTCCCTGCGGAACCGACGGCAACACCGACATCAGTTGTGGCGTCTGGCCTGTCTACGGAATTAACAGCACTCCGGTGATCGATCCCACTACCAACACCCTTTACCTGGTGGCCCGTACCTACGAGAACAGCGCCGGCGTCCAGCGCCTTCACGCTCTCGATATCACCACCGGCGCCGAGAAGTTTGGTGGTCCCGTGGTCATTACCGCATCCGTCCCCGGAACCGGAGCCGATCACACCAAGGGAAACATCGTTAACTTCGATCCCCTGGCGGACGTGCAGCGGGCCGGATTGCTTTTGCTGAACGGCACGGTCTACATCGGTTGGGCAGGAGCTTATCACGGCTGGATCATCGGCTATACCGCGCAAAATAGTACTGAGACTCTCACCCAGGTAGCCGCCTTCAATACCACTCCGAATGCATCCATCGGCGGAGTTTGGGCCAGTGGCAATGGGCTGGCCGCCGATCCCTCTGGCAACATCTACGCCGCTGTCGGCGACGCCACCTTCGATGCCAACACCGGCGGCGTCGACTACGGCGACAGCCTTCTCAAGCTCAGCTCTACTCTGCAAGTGCTCGACTACTTTGCGCCCATGGATCAGGCCTGCCGTGCAGTCAACGATAAAGACCTGGGTTCAGCCGGACCAATGCTCTTGCCCGTTCAACCAGGCTCGGTCTCCGACGAATTGATCATCGCCGGTAAAGGCGGCAAACCATGCGACGCCTCAGGTTTCAGTTCGATCTACCTGCTCAATCAGAACAGTCTCGGAGAATACAACCCGAATCAGGACGAGGTCGTGGAAGAGATCCTCGGATCAAGCGGCGGCTACTGGAGCAGCCCCGCCTATTGGCAGGGACCAAGCGGCTCCTATGTCTACTTGGCCGGCGCCGGCGCCACTCAGTCCGTAGGCGACTATCTCAAGATGTATTCCCTGACAAATGGACAGCTCTCAACCACGCCTGTTGCTCAGAGTACGAATCAATTTACCGTGGGAAGCACACCTTCCATTTCCGCGAATGGTTCTTCTGACGGCATTGTATGGGCCGTCAAACGCCAGGACCCGCTGGGCACGCTGTCCGGCGTCAAACCCGCCATTCTCTACGCCTACAACGCAACCAATGTCTCCACCATGCTTTACAACAGCGCGCAACTGCCCCTGCGAGATCAGGGAGGTTGCGGCAACAAGTTCCAGGTTCCCACCATCGCCAATGGCAAGGTCTACGTCGGCACGGAAAACGAGGTTGATATTTTCGGACTCCTTCCGACAAATCCCACTCCCGCTCCCGGCCTCAACCTGTCGAGTCCCTGCCAAGCTTTTTCGACTCAGCCGCAAGGTACCACCAGTAACCCCGTCTCAGTGATCTTGACGAATAGTGGAAACAGCCCATCGACTCCACTTGAGATCACCAGCATTTCAATGACAGGCAACAATGCCGCGGATTTTTCTCAAACCAATAATTGCACTTCGTTGGCCAGCGGTGCGACTTGCACTATCACGATTACATTCACACCTTCTCTCGCAAAGCCTGAAACCGCCTACGTCACCATCGTCGACAATGCCGCAGGCAGCCCCCATAACATCTATTTATTCGGATCGGGCCAGGCTGCAACCGTCCTCACCTGGTCCACGCCCTCCCCAATTACTTACGGTACAGCCCTGAGCGCAACCCAGCTGGACGCCACCGCCAACGTTCCTGGAACTTTCGTCTATACGCCCGCCGCCGGCACCTTGCTGAACGCAGGACTTCAAACTTTGTCCGTTACCTTTACCCCCACCAATACCACGCAGTACAAAGCCGCAACCACCACGGTCTCGTTGCAAGTGAATCAAGCTCCCAGCACAGTCGTATTGTCCGCTCTCGCGACCAGTATTTTTCCCAACCAATCCACAACTCTCACCGCAAAAGTTTCGATCACTGGATCGGGCGCTGCCCCTACTCAAACTGTGAACTTCATGTTGGGCTCCACTCTGTTGGGCACCGGAACTTTGTCTCCCATCGACGCGACCGATTCCACGGCCTCCCTCACGCTCAACGGTTCGCAGCTCGCACTCGGCGCTAACGCCATCACGGCTGTCTATTCCGGTGATGCAAATTACGGAGGATCCACTTCGTCTGCCATCACCGTGACTTTGTTGAGTGCCGCCGGAAATTTTGGCAGCGTAAACGTCGGCACGCCAGCTCCGGTTCAAACATTGACCTATAACTTCATCAGTGCGACCACTCTTTCGGCCGTAAACATTCTCACGGCTGGAGCATCCGGTTTGGATTACACAGACGGAGGCAGCAGCACTTGCACAGCGGGAACAGCCTACGCGGCCAATCAGAGCTGTGCGGTGACGGTCGCGTTCAAGCCGTCAGCTCCAGGTCTTCGTTCCGGCGCGGTCACACTTTTCGCGCAAGGTAGCACGCTTCCTCTGACTACGTTCTATTTGAGCGGCGCCGGACAATCGAGCGCCGTCACCATCGATCCCGGCACGCAATCGACCATCACAACCCTGAGCAACAATGGCCAGGCATACGGCTCCGTTGTCGATGGTGCGGGCAACGTGTATGTCTTGGATGGTGCCAACAGCCAGGTGCTCGAGTTATCCGCGGGTAGCTTCAAGTCGAGCGCGGTAATCTCCTCCGGTCTCAGCAACCCCTCCGCAGTCGCGCTGGACGGAGCGGGAAATCTCTACGTCTCCGATACTGGTAACGCCCGCGTGGTGAGAGTGCCAAACGAACAAGGCGCGCTGAACCCCGCGGACATGTCGACCGTGAGCATTAGCGGCTTGGCTTCACCTTCCGGTCTGGCGACCGACGGAAGTGGAAATCTTTATGTCGCCGACGCCACCAACGGCGATGTCGTCGAGGTTCCCGCAAGCGGAGCTGCGCAGCTCACGCTAGCTTCCGGCCTCACCGATCCGCTTAGCCTCGCGGTAGATGCAAGCGGCAATCTTTACGTTGCTGGAAACAATCAAGTGGCCGAATATCCTTTCGGCGGCGGATCTCCCATTCTCATCGGAAGCGGATATGCTAGCCCGAATGCCGTTGCAGTCGATGCCTCCGGCGCGGTATACGTGGCGGACTCGGGCAACGCACGCATCGTGCGCGTGGCAGCGGGAGGTGCTCCACAATCCAATCTGCCAATCACGGGCCTCACCAATCCGAAAGATGTCGCGCTCGATGCCGCAGGAAATGTCTACGTCGCCGATAGCAACTCCGTCTACAAACTGAATCGCGCGCAAGCCGCACCCCTCGTCTTTGCCACCACCAATGTAGGCTCCGACAGCGCTCCGCAAACCTTGACCGTTTCCGATGCCGGCAATCAAACGTTGACCTTCTCGAACCTCGCGGTTCCCACGAACTTCCTCCAGGTCGCCTCCGGCGGCACGGATTGTGCCTCCACCACGCAACTCTCTTCCGGCAAACAATGTCTCGTCGCCATCGAGTTTGCTCCCACCGCCTCTGGTGTTCTCGCCGGAACGCTCACGCTCAGCGACAACGCATTGAACAATTCCGCTAGCTCGCAAACCGTGCAGCTCTCCGGTACCGGCGCGGGTGGTCAATCTACCCAAACCATCACCTTCCCAGGCATCCCAAACCAGACCTACGGTGGACCACCGCTTACCTTGAACGCGTCCGCCAGCTCCGGCCTGCCCGTGAGCTATGCTGTGACCTCGGGTCCAGCTACCGTCAGCGGAAACCTGCTCACCATCAACGGTGTGGGCTCGGTAACCGTACAAGCAAGTCAGTCAGGAAATGCCGAATACGCGCCCGCAACTCCTGTCTCCCAAACCTTCTCGGTGAATCCCGCCAGTCAGACCATCGCGTTCACGCAGAACGCTCCCGCCTCCGCGCCCTACAACGGCACCTTCACGGTTGCCGCCAGCGCCACCTCGGCGTTGCCGGTCTCGTTCAGCGGATCAGGATCGTGCACCAATGTGGGCGCAACTTTTACCATGACGAATAGCAGCGGAACCTGCACCATTACCGCCAGTCAGGCAGGCAACGGTGACTACCTAGCGGCTCAGAATGTCACTGAGTCCACTACCGCCACCAAAGCCGCGCCAACCGTAACTTTCACCGGCGCGCCAGCCACCGCCCAATACCAGTCCACCTTCACGGTTGTGGCAACTACGAACTCCGGTGTGACCGCAACCATTTCGCCGAGTGGAGTCTGTTCCATCAACGGCACCACCGTGACCATGACCAGCGGCACCGGAACCTGTGGCCTGACCGCGAAGTGGGTAGCAACAAAATATTTTCTGGCAGCTTCAGCCACGCAATCCACGACCGCGGCGAAGCAACCCTCCACCATAACTTGGAACACGCCCTCCCCAATCACTTATGGAACCGCGCTCAGTGGAACGCAACTCGACCCCACCGCTAACGTGGCCGGTAGCTTTATATATTCGCCGTCAGCCGGTACGGTTCTGACCGCGGGAACTCATAAGCTCTCCACCGACTTCACCGCCACTCTCTCGCAGGACTACGCGGCGGCTTCGGCCCAGGTATCACTGGTAGTCAACAAAACTGCCACGACAACAATCATCACCAGCAACTCTCCGAATCCCTCAACCGTTGGGCAAGCAGTGAGCGTGCAGTTCTCCGTGACGCCGGCATCAGGCTACGGCACTCCAACCGGACATGTCACCGTGAACGCCAGCACCGGGGAAAACTGCACCGCAACGCTCACCGCCGGAACCGGAGTCTGCTCCCTGACCTTCAACTCCACTGGCTCCCGCACACTCTCTGCATCCTACGCAGGCGACGGCAACGACAGCACCAGTGTCTCTTCCGCAGTAACGCAGACAGCAAATTAACGTCACGCATTCAAGAAGTGTTTTCGTGGAGCGCCCTGCCGATGAGTGAAGCGCAAGAGATGCTCGGGCTCTCATCCCTCACTCGGCGTTTCAGAACGGGGAGATAGCACGTAAGTTCCTACGTCGAGTCCGTCACGGCGGACGCGGTAGAAGTCGGCAACCACCATACCTGCACGAAGAGCCCGCGTAAAAGCCTGCCGCGTTTCTCCCCGCCACGCTTTTCCATGTTTAGACTGCTGCGTCCCGCAGTCAATTGGTATCTCCAAGATCAGCGGGCTTCCTGTTTGGAATAAACCAACATCCCTGCAAGGGCAGGGCTCACCATCGTTACCCATCCAGAGGATGCAAGGGGCTGTGGGCGGGACGAGGCGCTCTTTATCGCGGTCGCCCGAAACTCGTTCGCGAACGCGTTGGCTGTCGATGTACCAGCGCACCCACAGACGATCGGTGCCGTTTTCGTGCAAGAAGCTGCCCGATTGCACGCCGTAAAAGTCGATCTTGTATGTGTCGCAGAGAACCCCGAGTTTTGCGAAGTTCAAGTATGCATTTCGGCTCCGCAGTGGATCAAACGTCCACGTTATCTGTCGCACACCAAATCGCAGCGCCCTCTCACGTTGAGCCAGTTTGAGACGGAACCCCAGGTTTTGGTCCCTATATTCGGTCCGGACCGCGAGCGTGTGCGAGTGAATGGTGAGATCACCCCCTTCTCGGCCGAGAAATCCAAATGCGAATCCGACCAGCCGCGCCCCATCGAAAGCACCCAAGATCAATGCGCCTACTTCTTTCGCAGGTATGAGCAGAGAGACCGGAACGACATCACGTTCCCTCACACCCCAAACCTCCTGTTCTAGAGCTTCAATCTGTTCAAGTTCCGCAATTCCTTGCACATCTCTTATAACGATTTCGCCCCCAACTGAAGTGGCAGTCCTATGTTCCTGAGATCGGGCCTCCTGCGTCGAAACAAAGCAGTTCGGCTCTTCGGTTTGTTCTCCGACCTTAACAGACTTGCTGGCCAACCAGCGTTCCTGGCGAACTGTGAGCGCATCGACTCTTTCGCGGTGCACGGAATAACCCAGGCCGGGCGTTGTGGGAACTCGAATCGTGCCGGTCGCGCTTACCTCAACCTCAGGCTCGATAATGTCTTGATCCCAATAGCGTCGGCTTGCAGAGACGTCTCCCGGCAGCACGAATCCCGCTAACGCAGACATGGCAATGTTATGGGCACGCCCGATGCCAGATTCCAGCATCCCCCCGCACCACACTGGAATCGAATGCTGCACACTGAGGTCATGGACTTGCCTGGCCCGCGTATGTCCTCCCACTCGTCCCAGCTTAATGTTGATTATCCTGCAAGCTTTCAGCTTGATCGCGGCTTCAGCATGGGAGGGATTGTGAATGCATTCGTCCAGGCAGATGGGTGTGCGCAGTCGAGCTTGCAGCAGGGAATGCTGATATATGTCGTCCCAGGCCAGCGGCTGCTCGATCATCATGAGGTCATGCTGGTCTAACGCCTTCAACTGCTCCAAATGCTCGAGTCGATACGCCGAGTTGGCATCAACCGTTAGTTTGATACCAGGATACTGGCGTCGAACCGCGGCTACGATCTCGACATCCTTGCCGGGCTTGATTTTGAGCTTGATCCTCTGATATCCCGCGCGCAGTTCGGTCTCAATCTTGGCAAGGAGCGTCGAAATCGAGTCTTGGATTCCGATCGACACACCCGCAGGAATATCTTGTTGAGTTCCGCCAAGCAACTTGGCCAGGGAAAGTCCTTTTTGCTGTGCTTCGATATCCCAGACTGCGTTCTCCATCCCGGCCTTTGCCATCTCATGTCCGCGGATTGGATCAAGCAGATTCGCAATCTCAGCAGCGCTCTCAATGCTTTTTCCCAATACGGACGGCACAATGAAGTCTTTCATCATATGCCACGCCGTATCCGTGGTTTCGCTATTGTAGAAAGGATCTTCCGCGGCGGTAATCTCGCCCCACCCTAGGAGTCCATCCACGCCCACTTCCACCAACAAAACTCGGCGATCCCAGGTCACCTCCGAACTGGTCTCGAAAGGGGCTTTTAACCGCATCTTGAGCTCTCGCAGCACGATGCTTTCTATTCGCATATTGACCAGTCCTGGTTAGAGCGTATTCTCAGTTTTTCTTGTCGAAGAGGAAGCGGCTAATCCTGGGTGCTTTCAGTCGTCATACCAGCGGAAACCACGCTTTTGTTCCTGCGCGGCTTCGCGGGCAATCGCCAGAACACGCTTGCGACGGTAGTTGGCGAAGGCCACGAGCATTACATTCAGGAGAGCCATTGGCCCCACGTATGAGTCGCCGAAATGACATGTCTCCACCGGGACGATGAAACATTCATTTGCGAAGCGGGCGATCGGAGATACAAATGTATCTGTGATGCCAACGCAGTACGCGCCCTTTGCCTTGGCTTGACGCATACCCTCCACGGTTTGACGCAGAGAACGATGAAAGCTGATTGCGATCACCAGTTCTTTATTGCCGGAAGTGCGCACCAGATGGACCACCCGGCCGGCAGTGGTGGCGGAGAATACAGGCAACCCTAACATCACAAGGTGGTGTTCCAAATAAAGGACAAGGGTTGCGGCCAAGTCGCCCCCAAGCAGAATGACTCTTCGTGCCGACCACACGCGCTGCGCCAACTTGGCGAGTCGTTTCGTATCAAGGTTGTTCCGCAAACTGAGAAAATTCTTCTGATCGTAATCCAGTGAATCACGAACGTGCGCAGGTATTTCAGAATCCTTGCCCGCACTCGACAACATGGAATCCAGAGAGGTGGCGTGTGCGATCGTCAACTCGTGCACATACCGGCGAAAATCCGGGTAACCTACAAAACCCATCCCCCGAATTGCCCGGAGCATCGTTGCTGTATCCGTACGCAGTTTTCCGGCCAGTGCCCGGATGCTGAGAAACAAGAAGCTTCGTGGATCTTCGAGTACAGGCCGAAGCAACTCCTGCCGCTTCGGGGGAAGGTGGGTGATACGCTTGTGCCAGCCTAGCGTAATCGACCCCCGACTTGTCGCACGGTTAGTCACAAAGCCGTTATAGCATCATTCACCATGAGTGCGGCTGTCAAGTGCGCTGTCACATTTGTAACACGAGAATCCGGCTCCCCATGAAGTCTCGGTATACTGTTTGTGGCAATTCCATGGCTGCTCGGCTGGATGAAGGCGGTGCGATTATCCTTGACGCATTGGCATTCGCCTACTATAAAGCTACGGTACTTCAAAGTGTCGCATCTGTAACTATGTTTCCCAAGGGGGCTGCATGGCGGCTGGCGGTCGGTCAATCGGATGGGCGATATTGATTGGCGCATTCGCGGCCACGTTTGGCTGGTCGCAAACCTCGACTACTTCGTTACGCGGATCAATCGCTGATCCAAAGGGAGCCGTGATTGCCGGAGCAAATGTGACCCTTGCAAACTCGGCGACAGGCTTTGTCCGAGCAACGAAAACGGACAGCCAGGGTTTCTACCAGTTTCTTGAAGTTCCGCCCGCAACGTACACGCTCACCATCAAGGCGTCCGGGTTCGGCACGCTTCGCGTGGATGACATCCGGTTACTGGTCAACACACCCGCCACTCTCAATCAAACCCTGCAGGTCCAAGGCGTGTCGGAGAAAGTGGAAGTGTTGAGCCAGGCTCCACTGGTAAATACCGAAGATGCCAGCCTGGGCCACGCGTTCACTGCCGACCAGATGACCTCGCTTCCCCTCGAAGGCCGTGATCCGGTGTCCATTCTCAGCCTGCAGCCGGGTGTGCTGTATACGGGCAACAGTTCCGACATTAATCCAGACGCGGACAGCCGCAGCGGAGCAGTGAGCGGAGCGCGCAGTGACCAGACCAACATTACGGTCGATGGCCTGGACGACAACGATCCCGTTTTCGGGTATGCCTTTCAGGGGGCGTTGCGATCAACTCTGGACTCCCTGGAAGAATTTCGCGTCACCACTACGAATTCCAATGCGGAGGCCGGCCGTTCGTCGGGCGCTCAAGTTTCCCTGGTGACCAAGAGCGGAACGAACCGTTTTCACGGATCGCTTTATGAATACAACCGGTCGAGAATCGGAGAGGCTAACAGCTGGTTTAACGAGCGCTCCGAGCTTGAAGCGGGTAATCCGAACGTACCTCCGCATCTCGTGCGTAATACATTCGGAGGTTCCATCGGTGGCCCGATCATCAGGGACCGGCTGTTTTTCTTCGCTACCTATGAGGGACAGCGGACCCATGAAACGTCCATTGTCACGAGGTTTGTGCCCACCCCCAGCTTCCGCAGCGGCATTCTAACTTATCAATGTGACAACGGCCAGAACCCGACTTGTCCGGGAAATGGCCTGTTCATGCTCAATAAAACAGATCTCGCGGGTCTGGATCCTCTTTGTTATGGATTGGGGAATTGCCCGCAAGGCGCTGGAGTTGATCCAGCGGCGCTGGCGGTCTTCAACGGTTATCCACTGCCAAACGATCCGACGGTTGGCGACGGCCTGAACATCTCAGGATTTACGTTCTCAGATCCGACCCCAGACAAACTCGATACCTACATCGTGAAACTCGATTACAACCTGGCCTCGAACGGAAGCCAGCATCTGTTCTTCCGCGGGAATTTGCAGAATGATCATCTGACCACCATCGGGTCGCAATTTCCAGGACAGCCTCCGAGTCAGATTTCGACCAATAACGGAAAAGGCTTGGCGGCAGGCGACACGACCATTATCAATAACTCCCTGATCAACAATTTTCGCTATGGGTACATCCGCGAAGGGCTCGGGCAGGCGGGATTGCAAACGCAGGGGTACATCGGTTTCTACGCCGGAGGAATTTCGAATCCGGTGGGAGAAACGCCAACCACAAACGTGCAGGTGCCGCTCCAAAACTTTGTCGATGACCTCAGCTGGACCAAGGGCAAGCACACGTTGCAGTTCGGAACGAACCTGAGAATCATCAACAACCTCCGACAATCCAACGCCCAATCGTTCACCACCGGGGAATCCAATCCGACGTGGCTTGCGGCAGGCGGTATCTCAGGAACCGGAACTAGTCTGGACCCTGGCGCTCCCCAATTCGCTTCCCTGGGATTCCCGGAGGTTTTGGGTACCTACGCCTCCAATGGATCGGGATCGTTTTCTGCGGCCTACGATTTGGCGGCCAGTGCCTTGACCGGCATGGTCCCGCAGGTAACAGCGGACTACCAGGAGACCAAGAATTTCACGCTCTTGCCGGAAGGAGCGCTGGTTCCACGCCATTTCCGGGCGCATGAGGCCGAGTTTTACGCACAAGATGCGTGGCGCGTCAAACCCAATCTGACGCTCACTTTTGGCGTGCGCTACAGCCTGTTGCAGCCGCCTTACGAAACCTCCGGGACTCAAGTTGCGCCGCTCCCGGGCATCAGTCAGTGGTTTCGAAATCGCTACCTCGGAATGGCCGAAGGGCAAAGCATCCAGCCGCTACTGAGTTTTGCGCTGTCAGGCCAAGCCAATGGTAAGCCGCCGATCTGGAACTGGGATTACAAGGACGTGGCCCCGCGGTTTGCTTTTGCCTGGTCCCCCAATTTCTCGAAAACGACTTGGCTAGGAAAACTGTTTGGCGACTCCGCCAAAAGCTCGCTCCGAGGTGGCTACGGGATGTACTACGACCACTTTGGTGAAGGCGTGATCAACGCTTTCGATAGGATGGGCTCGTTCGGTCTGACGACGGTCATTGGGGATCCTGCGGGCCTGGTCACGCCGGACCAGTCGCCGCGTTTCAGTTCTCTCTACAACGTTCCGAAAACATATAACGGTTGTGGCGCGCCTCCTTGTCTGCTGCAACCGGCGGCACCGACGGGCGGCTTTCCCTATACCCCGCCGTCGACACCGGGAACGGGAGGCGAGGCAATCACTTGGGGAGTGGACAACGGGTTGAAGACGCCATACTCCCACGTGGTTGATCTTTCATTCACTCGAGAATTGGGCCGGGGATTCGTTCTGGAGACTTCGTATGTCGGCCGCTTCGGCCATCGTTTGCTGCAGCAACTGGATTTCGCACAACCCATGAATCTGAACGATCCGAAGTCGGGCATGGATCTTTATACCGCGACCAGAATGATCGCGACTACGATGCAGAGTAACAACCCGACTCTTGTGCAAAACATGCCGAAGATTCCTTACTTTGAGGATCTGTTTCCGAAGGTCGCAGGCCAACAGCCCACGATCACCTGCGCCCCGGGTACCCCTCCAGCAAATCCCACGGCGACGCAGAACATGTATGAGATCTTCGCCTGCAATGGTGGTGTCGATATGACCACGGAGCTGATTCAGGCCGACTGGTATTGCGATCCCACGGGAGCCACATTCCCGGCTTGTGCCACGGTGAATGGAGTCACCAAGCAGTTCCAGTTCTGGGCGCCGCAATTCTCGTCGCTGTACGGTTGGAGTTCCATGGGTAATAGCGCCTACAATGCGCTGCAAACCAGTCTGCGGCGCAAAATGTCAGGCGGTCTCCAGTTTGACTTTAACTATACGTATTCCAAGTCGATCGACTTAGGGTCGGACGCCGAACGCGTGAATCAATACGAGGGCGGTTCGGGTGTGGCCGGCGGCGGTTTTGCCAGTTACATCATGAACACCTGGTCACCGAGACAAAACCGTGCGGTGTCCGACTTTGACGCGACTCACCAATTCAATGCGAACTGGATGTATCAGTTGCCGGTTGGCAAAGCGAAACATTTCGCCACTCACGGCGCGCTCGATGCGATTGTGGGCAACTGGGAATTCACCGGGATTTTCCGGATGACCAGCGGTTTTCCGACTACGGTGAATGACGGCAACTACTGGCCGACCAACTGGGAGAACACGGCCAACGCCATACTTGTCGGACCGAAGCCGAAAGGCGGAACGTTCATGGTCAACGGCAGCCCTAACATATTTCAGAATCCCACAGCCGCGATCGGTGAGTTCCGGTACGCCTATCCCGGCGAATCTGGAGAACGAAACCTGATCCGTGGCGCCGGCTATTTCGGCATCGATATGGGCCTGGGAAAAACCTGGAATGTCACCGAGTCTTCTATCCTGCGATTCAGCTGGGAGACTTTCAACATCACGAACTCGGTGCGCTTTGATGCGGCGGCCCTGGAACCCATCGCGGGAAGCAACGCTGAGGGGAATCTGAGCTTGTCGAACAGCTCGAGCTTTGGCTATTACACCTCGACGTTATCGAGCCCACGAGTAATGCAATTCGCGTTGCGTTACAGCTTCTAGAGAAAAGGAAACGATGAGACGCATTGCTCTCCTGACCCTGAGACTGTGTTTGCTGGTTGCCGTAAGTTCTTCGGCACAGGAACAACTCACCGACAAAGTTGACCGCGTTTTCGCAGAGTGGAACACGACCAGTTCGCCGGGGTGCGCTCTCGCCATCGTAAAGGATGGCCACATCGTTTACGAGCATGGTTACGGCATGGCTAACTTGGAGCTGAGTGTGGCGATCACGCCGCAGTCTGTCTTTGACATCGGGTCGGTATCGAAACAGATCACCGCGATGTCCATTCTGCTGCTGCAGCAGGATGGGAAGCTCGCCCTCGACGATGACATGCGAAAGTACCTGCCGGAAATCCCTGATTATGGCTCGAAAATCACCATTCGGCACTTGCTCCATCACACCAGTGGGCTTCGTAATTACGATGATTTGTTTGACCTTGAGGGCATACCGGAAGCCGACCTTACTACGGATCGGGATGCGATGGAATTGATTGTCCGGCAGAAAGGGGTCAACTTTCGGGCAGGTGAAGAGTTCCTCTATAGCGATACGAATTTTTTTCTGATGTCTCAGATTGTCAAGCGTGTCACTGGGCAGACCCTACGGCAGTTCGCACAGGAACGTATTTTCGGACCGTTGGAAATGACGAGCACGCACTTTCACGATGACCACACCATGATTGTTCCCCGTCGGGCCACGGGATACGCGCCACACACCGGTGGCGGCTTCGAGATTGACATGAGCAACTTCGAGCAACTCGGCGATGGCTCTGTCATGACCACCGTCGAGGATCTCGCAAAATGGGAGCAGAATTTCGATCATCCGAAAGTTGGAGGAGCGGATGCTCTCCGCCAGTTGACCACTCCCGGAACACTCAACAATGGCCAGCTGATCCCTTATGGCATGGGTATTTTTGTCGACCGCTATCGCGGCCTCAACTGGCTCCATCACAGCGGGGAATGGGTGGGTTATCGAGCCGCGTTGAGTCGTTTCCCGGACCAGCATTTCGCATCCCTGGTGACTTGCAATTGCGTGGGCAGCATGAATCCGATGGTGATGGCCAAACGCGTGGCCGATATCTATCTAGCGGACGAGTTCGCACGTGCCGAACAAGTCTCTTCGGTGCGGAGCACCTTTAGCGTCCCCGCGGCCAACCTAAAAAAATACGTGGGAAAGTACTGGAGCGAGAAGAACGGTGCGCTGCGAACGTTCGAGTTGCGCGAAAACAAACTTGTGATGGTTGCCCCAGGACTCACCTCTGACCTGCTTCCGACAGCCGATGGACAATTCGAAGCGGTCGAAGCAGATTCCGAACACAAAGACCGTTATATATTCACGCCGTCAGTGAAGGGCGAAGGCATGCAACTCGAGGCTTGGGAAGGCGGGGCTCAAGTAACCTACTCGGCGGCCAACGGGACACCCCCGAGCCCCGCGGCCATGCAAGACTATGTCGGCAGTTATTCAAATGACGAACTGAACTCAACCTGGATATTGGTGGTGCGAGACGGCAAGTTGATCCGGCAACAGTGGATGGCTGAAGACCAGACACTGGAGCCTGCTTTCCCCGACGGATTTATCGGCGAGTTGAGTGAGGGCCAGTTCCTCATGCACTTTAATCGCGACCAAAGCGGCCGGGTCAAAAGTTTTGACGCAGCCACCGACATGGTCCGGCCGATGCGATTCGTTAAGACGGGGAATGACGGTACCCCGAAGTGACAAGAGGCTCAGGCGTTATCGCTCACTGTTTATCGATTCGTTGGTTCCAATGAAAGCAGCTAACTCACCCTGGGACGGCGACAGGCAAAGCGGAAGTAACTGTTGTAACCACACGTTTACACTCCCTGACCGAGTTTGCTTAAAGTAGAGAACGCGCAGTTGTTACGATCAGCGTGCCGATGTTGGAGATGGCACGCCCCCTTGCTGCCGTTGGTCATGGAGTTGCCAAGCCATTAAAAGAATTGGCTCCTCAGGTAGGATTCGAACCTACAACCCTCCGGTTAACAGCCGGATGCTCTGCCATTGAGCTACTGAGGAGTGTGGGGAAGCGCGCGCGGAGCGCGCGCTTCTTGAGCGCATCAATCATAACATTTTGGAGGGCGGGTGAAAACCTACGGCGCCGGAGTTTGGTAGGCTATCGGGTTGCGAGGTGTGGGATGAGTGTAGCGGGGTTGATTGTGGCTTCGGTTTTTCTTCTGGCGGGTGTGGTGTTTGCGGGGGACGATGTGAAAAGTACGGCGAGTGCGACGGTGCCGAAGGCGGAGAAGCGTCCGTTGGAGGAGACGCTGCATGGCGTGAAGATTGTCGATAACTACCGTTGGCTGGAAGATGCCGACAGTCCCGAGACGCAGAAGTGGGTAGCAGCGGAGATGGCATATACCAACTCTTTGCTCGATCCTCTGCCGGGACGAGATGCGATTCATAAACGGCTGACAGAATTGCTGAGCATCGGCAGCATCAGCGCGCCGCAGATTGGCGGGAAATATTATTTCTACACTCGCCGTGAAGGCCTGCAGAACCAGCCCATCGTGTATGTGCGCGAACGCGGAGTTGAAGGAAAAAACGATGGAAACGATCGCGTGCTGGTGGATGTGAATCAACTTTCCGCGGACGGAACCATCGCGCTCGATTGGTACCAGCCATCGGAGAATGGAAAGTATCTGGTGTATGGCACGTCGCCCAGCGGATCGGAGATGAGCACGCTGCACATTATCGAAACCAAGACCGGGGAAGCTTTGCCGGATGTGATCGAGCGCACGCGGGCGGCGAGCATTGCGTGGCTGCCGGACAACTCCGGTTTTTATTACACGCGCTATCCGAAGAAGGGTGACGTTCCCGAAGGGCAAGAGATGTACAACCGGCACGTGTTCTATCACGAACTGGGGACCGATCCCGAGACGGATACGAAAATTTTTGGCGAGGGGCGCGACCCGGAAGACTGGCCGGGCGTGAGTCTCGACAACGATGGGCGCTTGCTGTTGATCACGGTGCAGGAGGGCTGGACCAAGACCGAGTTGTACCTGATGGATCTGAAAAAGGGCACGCCGCCCGAGCGCATCACTACCGGCAAAAATTTTCTATATGGCGGGAGCATTTACAACGGCCGGCTTTACATCGTCACCAACGAAGATGCGCCGCGTTACCGCGTCTTCGTAGCCGAAGCCGGTAACTATGAGCGCGACGACTGGAAAGAAATTATCCCGCAGTCGGACGCCGTATTGCAGGGCGCCTCGGTCTGGGGCGGAAAATTGTTTGCCCAGTACGAGCAGAACGCAAGTTCCCAGCTGAAGATTTTCGATCTGAATGGAGACCATCTCAGCGATCTCCTGCTGCCCTCGATTGGAACCGTTTACCAGTCGGACGGGAAATGGGATCGCGATGAGATCTTCTATGGATTCATGTCGTTCACGGTTCCTCCCACGGTTTACCGTTATGACCTGAAGACCAAAGCCACCACGCTCTGGGCCAAGGTGGATACGCCGGCGATCGATCCCGCGGCCTATGAGGTGAATCAGGAGTGGTTCCACTCGAAGGATGGGACGCGCGTGCCCATGTTCATCGTCAACAAAAAAGGATTGAAGAAAGATGGCCACAATCCCACGCTGCTCACGGCTTACGGCGGATTCAATGTGAGCCTGACGCCATCGTTCAGCCGCACGGCTTATCTGTGGATGGAGCATGGCGGAGTTTATGGGGTGGCGAATTTGCGCGGCGGCGCGGAGTTTGGCGAAGATTGGCACCGCGCCGGGATGCTCGACAAGAAGCAGAATGTTTTCGACGACATGATCGCCGCCGCCGAACATCTGATTGCGGAAAAATATACGGACACCGATCATCTGGCGATTCAGGGCGGATCGAATGGCGGGCTGCTGATGGGCGCGATGATCACGCAGCGTCCCGATCTGTTTCGCGCGGTGGTGTGCCAGGTGCCGCTGCTCGACATGCTGCGCTACCAGAATTTTCAGATCGCGAAGCTGTGGATTCCGGAGTACGGAAGTGCCGACAATCCGGAGCAGTTTAAATGGCTCTATGCCTACTCGCCGTATCACCACGTGAAGGCGGGGACGGAATATCCCGCGATCCTGTTCATGACGGCGGATACGGATACGCGCGTCGACCCCATGCACGCGAAGAAGATGGCGGCGGAGATGCAAGACGAAGCCAAGAATGGCGCGAGCAAGACGCGTCCGATCTTGTTGCGGATCGAATCGAAGGCCGGACATGGCGCGGGGAAACCGGTGACTAAGCAGATTGAAGAGTTCACCGATGTGTATTCGTTTTTGTTTTGGCAGCTGGGGGTGAAGTGATTACCATCTCTTCGCAAAGGACGCGAAAGGATGGCCCCCCCGCAGACGCAACGGCTCGATTTTGGGTGTAATCACCTGGTTACAACAGTTACCTGTCCGCACCGAAGGCCTGCAGCGACAATAGGTCTAGCAGAACATGTTGTTCATCAAGGTGATGGCCAGATGAGCCGTTGGAAGTGGAGAATCATCCTTTCGGTTGCGAGCGTTCTCCTGTCGATTGGAATGTCTCCGTGGTTTTACAACGGGCTACTTGCTTATAGTCCGAACCTGTATTTTATTGTCAAGACCCTTAACATTATTCCCGACCAATTCTTGGCCATGACCTTCAGCTATCAGCTGCCCCATTTGTATTGGACGAGGGGATATTGGCCGCGCTTTCTCTTTTGGGAGTACCAGCTACTGGTTTTCTTATTTTGGTGGTGGATTGGCTGGAAACTCGACCTCAAGGCGGAGTCGCGCGCGTTGGGCCGTACATGGGCGACTACGGAAGCGGTTGCGGGGCTCGTGCTGTCGCTTGTTCTCTTTCAGCGCCGGACTGTGAACCAGGGTCACCCCTACCCGGATGCCTATCATTGGGTGCTCGTCGGGTGGAGCATATTCCTGTTCTGCTACTCTCTTCTCCGCTTCGCGCAATTATGGACAACATCGCGCCAGCTGACCCGGTGATCCAATCACGTTCTTGCCAAACAAATGAGAGTTTTCGCTCGCCCCTGCAAACGGGTTTCGAGTAGGCGGGAAAGCCACGCACCTCCAGACCCAGTCTTCAGTAATCTATGTTCGTCACAAGCAAGGTGTTGAAATCTGGGGGAACAGGGATAAGTCCGCCATAAAGGGGTACCATGTCGACTTTAGCGCTCCGAACCATCTCCGGAATAGCGACACTGGGCGTCCTGCTTTTGACTGCCTGCTCTGGGCACCACCCCGTGGAATGCGATGCCGCCTGCGTAGCAGACGTAAAGAGAGCGACGCTGTCCTCCAAGTCATTTGCCGGTCTAACCGACGAACAGTGGCAGGCCACCTTCGAAACTGCACAAGAGGAGTTAGCGAAGGGAGATTGGAGCCAGCGACTCTCAGCAATTCAACAGGTGTTTTGCGCGACTCCGGGTAAAGTGGATTTTTCGAAGTTCAGACAGTTGGACAACGATATGGGGAAGAAACGCGCCTATGAATTCAGGGATAAGCACATCGACACCATGGCAAGTCTCGCTCACCCAGATGACGCTTCCGGTATCAAGGCCCTGAGCCAGATGCGGACCGAGGGGATGAAAGACACCATTCTCAAAATAAGAGTGCAGCAAGCCGAGCAAACCTGCTATGTTCCCGGCACGCAAGATACCTCGGCGGCACACTGAAAGTTCGCGTCGCCTATCCACTCCATACCGGGGATCCCTCTTTTCGCGGGCTTACCCCGGACTTACGTCCGGGGCTGTAATCTGACGCCCCATCGGGGCAGGAGTGGGGTGGGTGCGGTTTGCGCGCTTCGGCCGATAAGGCGATTGATGGCGGGCACCTTGGAGCTGAAGCCCTGTTCTAGAAGCGCGTCCTGATCGCAGCGCTGGAAGCGCTGCGCCACCCAAAATCGGATGCGCGGGCGATCTGCTTCGCATCAATTGATGCGATCCCACACAACAGCAGGTTCCTCGCCGGTCTCGCCGCTGGTCGCTTTTACGACGGGCTCGGAATGACAAGGTTGGGGTTGAGAGGGGAGCGATATTGGCACGACTGGAAGTCGTGCCCTTCCCGGTTCGCGAAATCAAGATCAAGGGCTTACCTCGGACTTAGGTTCGGAGCTGTAGTCTGCCGCCCCTTCGGGGATGGCCGGGCTGAGGCGGTCTGGGCGCTAGCCCAGTTCCCAAGGGTGCGGACGGTATCGCAGCGCTGGAAGCGCTGCGCCACCCAAAATCAAATGCGCGGGCGATCCGCTCGCATCAATTGATGCGATCCCACACAACAGCAGGTTCCTCGCCGGTCTCGCCGCTGGTCGCTTTTACGACGGGCTCGGAATGACAAGGTTGGGGTTGAGAGGGGAGCGATATTGGCACGACTGGAAGTCGTGCCCTTCCCGGTTCGCGGAATCAAAATCAAGGGCTCACCTCGGACTTAGGTTCGGAGCTGTAGTCTGCCGCCCCTTCGGGGATGGCAGGGCTGAGGCGGTCTGGGCGCTAGCCCAGTTCCCAAGGGTGCGGACGGTATCGCAGCGCTGGAAGCGCTGCGCCACCCAAAATCGGATGCGCGGGCGATCTGCTCGCATGAGTTGAGCGATCGATAAAAGCAGATTCCTCGCCGGTCTCGGCACTGATCGCGGCTGCGAAGGGCTCGGAATGACAAGGTTGATTGAGGGAACGCGATATTGGCACGACTGGAAGTCGTGCCCCTCCCGGTTCGCGAAATCAAGATCAACAGCAACAGATGGGGATGGCCTGCCAGGCAAGGCGGGGATCAAAACCCCCGCCCCTTCGGCTGCGCCCAGGGCAGGCTCTGTCTCTCCCAAGGTGCGGGAGAGACAAGGACGGGGCACCCGGCACATCTGAGTTCCCGGATTGGGAATTGCGCGAGATTATTGGCGGGATGAACTGGACATTCGATTGACGAGCAGGAACTATGGGAAGTATCGGTGAAAATTGTCGCGAGGCGATGGGGCGCCGGTTTCATGACGGCGCTGGAGGAGGAAGTGTCGTTATGGCGGGGGATGGTCGTGATGAGGCAGTGGGAAGCGGAATGAGGGATTTCGGCGAGGTGATTGGTGAGGAAGAGAATCAGGGATGGATTCCGTGGATTCGGGCGGAGGCGGATGAGGGGTGGAGGGAGAAGCGGAAGAGGAATCCGAAGCGGATGGGGGAGCTGTCGCAGGCGGCGTTTTTGCTGAAGGCGCAGAGTATGGGATTTGGGCTGGCGGTGCCTTGGGGAGACAGCGAGAAGTGTGACTTTATTGTGTGGGCGGGACGGGGCGGGCGGCTGTTGCGGGTGCAGGTGAAGGCGACGGGGCGGCTGAATGGCGGGGGATATGATGTCCAGCCGGTGTACTCGACGCGAAACGAGGGGAAGAAAACTTATACGGCGGAACAGATTGATGTGCTTGCGGCGCACGTCGTGCTGCGTGAGTTGGGGAAAGAGGTTTGGTACTTGCTGCCGATTGCGGCGTTTGCGGGAGAGAAGACTTTGCGATTTTTTCCGGATTTGAAGGGCAGGAGGCCACGGTGGGAGAAGTATCGGGAGGCGTGGGAGTGGTTGGAGGGTGGGGAGGGTTAGGGGTCGGAATCGAAGGTCAAAATACCCGCCCCTTCGGCTGCACTCAGGGCAGGCTCTGTCTCTCCCAAAGAACGGGAGAGATAAGGACGGAGTCCCCGGGGAACCCGTAAAGATACGTAAAAGGTATTGACCGGTGGGGGGATTCCGGATACATTATTCAGTTCCAAGGACATTCCGAAGCCTCAAGGTTCGTTCTGAGTTACCTCGACCGCGAGTCCAATCAGGAAAAGTGAGCATCTTCGGAGTGCGGTCGCGCATCTATTCTGAGTAAGGAATTGCGCTAACTCCTAAAAATCTCAGTAGAATCAGCAAGTTAGAACGAAGTGTGGATTTACTACGATTCTACGAGGAACCAGGGCGAAAGCGGATGCCCATACTTATAAGGAAGGGGAAAGACACACATGCGATCCGATCGTGTGTTTGACGCTTTACAAACATTACGGAATCGTTATATGCTTTGCCAGCTCGCCTCCAAGGCCACGCGGAAGTTCCACCGGCCCAGCACCAGAATCCAGGAAACAATGAATGGAGTGTTGGACCGGATCGCGGGCGCGGAGCGACAGGAAATTCTGTCGGAGCCGGAGAATTTTGCTGAGGCACAACGGCGGGCTGCATAAAACAGCCCCGCCCGCCTGCCTTGTGGTGTTTTGTCTTCCCTGAATACCCTCCTTTGAAAATCTCCCGAAAACGCTGAAACTTGCACGTTTGAGTGAATCGGGTTTAGGTGAATCATGACCATTGCTGAACTAAAAGAAAAGAACATCACCGAGCTGACCAAGATCGCAAGGACCTTGGAGCTGCCCGGTGCCAGTGGACTGCGCAAGCAGGACCTCATCTTTAAAATCCTGCAGGCGCAGAGCGAAAAAGAAGGACATATTTTTGCCGAAGGCGTGCTGGAAATATTGCCCGACGGCTACGGATTTTTGCGGTCGCCGGACTACAACTATTTGCCGGGGCCGGACGACATTTATGTGTCGCCGTCGCAAATTCGCAAATTTGATCTGAAAACCGGTGACACGATCAGCGGGCAGGTGCGGCCTCCGCATGAGGGCGAGAAATATTTTGCGCTGGTGAAGATTGAGGCGGTGAATTTTGAGTCGCCCGACGAAGCGCGCAACAAGATTCTGTTCGACAATTTGACGCCGCTGTATCCGCAGGAGCGGCTGAAGCTGGAGACGACGCGGGAAAATTCCAGCGCGCGGGTGATGGATTTACTGACGCCCCTCGGCAAGGGACAGCGCGGGTTGATCGTTTCTCCGCCGCGTGCCGGCAAGACGATGTTGCTGCAGAATGTGGCGAATTCGATTACGACGAATCATCCGGAAGTGGTGCTGATGGTGCTGCTGATCGACGAGCGTCCGGAAGAAGTGACGGACATGCAGCGGTCGGTGAAGGGCGAGGTAATTTCTTCGACCTTTGACGAGCCTGCGGCGCGGCATGTGCAGGTTGCGGAGATGGTGATCGAGAAGGCGAAGCGGTTGGTCGAGCACAAGCGCGATGTGGTAATTCTGCTGGATTCGATTACGCGGTTGGCGCGAGCTTACAACACGATTGTTCCGCCCTCGGGCAAAGTGCTATCGGGCGGCGTGGATTCGAATGCGTTGCAGAGGCCGAAGCGGTTCTTTGGCTCGGCGCGAAACATTGAAGAAGGCGGATCGCTGACGATTATCGCAACGGCGCTGATCGATACCGGATCGCGCATGGATGACGTGATCTTTGAAGAGTTCAAGGGGACGGGCAACTCGGAAATTATTCTGGAGCGCAAGCTGGTGGATAAGCGCGTATTCCCGGCGATCGACATTCAACGGTCGGGCACGCGTAAGGAAGAGTTACTGATCCCGCGGGAAGATCTGTCGCGGATCTGGGTGCTGCGCAAGGTGCTGAACCCGCTCTCGCCGGTGGAAGCCATGGAATTGCTGATCGACAAGCTGAGCAAGACGAAGTCGAATGGCGAGTTCTTGTCGAACATGAGCTCGCTGTAGGCGACCGCTAACCTCAGCGGCTAAAGCCGAAGTCAGTTTGAGCAGAGAGGCGGCACGACTAAAGTCGTGCCCTTCCCGAGCCAACTCCTCATCAAGCTTTACAAAATCTTTCATAGCCTTTCCCGCGCTTTCCCGAGCCTTTTCCCTCAACGCTCCCCGAGCGCTCCCTAACTCCTTGCGAATTTTTCCGACTGCATCAATCCTGGGACTTCCTTCTATCCTGAGCATTTTCCGTTGCTGTCTCCGGGGAAAATGGCCATACTTTAGGAACGGGCAGAACGATCGCGTCCGTTTCGAGGACACCGTGCGAGCGAAATGGTTGGCTTGCAGTCTGTTTCTGTTTGTGTGGCTCGCGATGCCAGGGGCAGCACGAACCCATGAGGGACTGGCGCAGAGGATCGACGCAGCGCCGACGTCGGACGACGAGACCCGAGATCGCATCTCCAGCGAACTGGCCAGGAGAATCAATCTGCAGCGGCAGGCGGCGCTTAAGGCCGATACCGACAAGCTGGTGAAGTTGGCTAGGGAGCTGAAGGAGTACGTGGACAAGTCGAATGAAAACGTGCTTTCGGTCGACGTGCTGAAGAAGGCTGAGGAGATCGAGAAGCTGGCCCACAGCGTGAAGGACAAGATGAAGGGGCCGAACTAAGGAGGAATTGGGTGATCCGGCGATTGCGCGATTGAAAAATCGCCAAGTGCGCGCCCGCCAGCTATACTAGCGCATTCTGCAGTGACGAATTGATGATCGCCCGCCTTTCCGCCTTCGTTTTGTTCTTTTGCCTGACCCTGCATGCCTCCGAAATTAAAGGAACGGTCAAAAATGTGGCGGGTGGCGAGCGACTGGAGCGCGTCCAGGTAAGCGTTCTCGAAGCCGGCCGCGAAACGAACACCGGCGCCGACGGCACGTTTGTCATACAAAACCTTGCGCCAGGCAAGTACACGCTGCGAGTGAGCGCAGTCGGCTATCGACTCTCGACTTTTCCCTTTTCGTTATCGGCGGCAGAATCCAAAGAATTCGATCTCACGATGGTTCCGGACAACTTCCGCCACACGGAAAGCGTGCGAGTGACGGGCGATATTTTCCAGCAGGAAGATTCGCCCGCCATCAGCGAGAGCAACCTGACGGCGGCGGAGATCAGGGCCGCGTCGACGGTATTTGCCGACGATCCGTTCCGCGCTGTTCAGGGTTTGCCGGGAGTTTCCGCGCCCGGAAACAACGAGTTCTATGCGCAGTTCTCGGTGATGGGGACGCCGTTCCAGAATGTTTCCATCTACCTGGATGACGTGCTGGCGTCACCGTTTCACAGCATCCCTGATATTGCAAACGGAGCTTCGCTGAGTTTTCTGACGAGCGAGACGGTGGAAGAAATGAAGTTGATGCCGGTGGCGTATCCCGTGAAATATGCAGACGGCATCGGGGCGGCGCTTGATATTCGCACGCGCGAGGGCAGCCGATCGACGCCAATATTTCGAGTCTCGGCAGGAATTGCGGATAGCGACATTCTGGGCGAGGGAGAACTGGGCACGTCCGACCACGGATCGGCGCGAGGATCATGGATCGCATCGGCACGAAAAAGTTATATCGGATACCTGATCCGTAATCGCGAGGACGATGTGCAGAACGCATCGTTCTACGACGGAGATGTGAAGCTGACTTACGATCTCACGGCGAAGCAGAGCGTGAGCATCCATGCCCTGGGCGGGCAGACCTCCACGCAACTCACGAGCAGTACCGACCCCGATGTATTTGCCGCGGGCAACAGCGCTTTCACGCTGGCGCGCGCAGGATGGCGCTGGAGCATGGGCCCTCACCTGTTGTTGGACAGCCACGCGGCGTATCTGAGCGAGCCTTACGACTCGCACAACTCTTTTGGGCAGATTCTCGACAGCTATGCGTACGGCGAGTGGCTGGGAGGAAGCAATCTGAACTGGGCCTGGAAAAACAACGACGTACTGGAGGGCGGAGCCACTTTGCGGCGGCTGCGCGACGATGGATACAGCGTGTTCTACGGGAGCCCGGGGCCGGCGCTTTCGGCATACGCGAATGGAACCGGGCTGAGAGGCGACCTTTACCTGCAACAGGCTTCGACGCTGTGGAAGAATCGGGTGCACGTAATCGGCGGAGTGCGTTGGGATAATCTGCAGAGAATTGGTTTGCGTCCTTTCTCGGAGCAGATCTCGACGGCGATCCGGGTGTTGACCGCGACGGAGTTGCAATTTGGAGTTGGGCGCTACGCGCAGTTTCCCGACTTTCAGGGAGTGGCCACGCCCTACTGTTTGCCGTTTGGAAACCTGCTGCAGCGCTCAGATCACTTCACGGCGGCGATCGAGCAGCGATTGGGCGAGTCGACGCGCGTTCGTTTGCAAGCATTTGACCGGCAGAACAGCGATCTGGTCGGCTCCCCGAGTGGCTTCGCGGCAGAGCCCCCGGGGGTGAATCCACCTTGTGGGGCGTTGGAACCTTTGAGCGGCGAGAATTCCACTTATCAGCGAGATTACTCCCGAGGAGTACAACTGGTTTTGCAGCGGAGAAGCGCGAACCGCTTATCGGGATGGGTGGGATACACGCTGGCGCGCGCGCGGCAAAGAGAATACTTTGTTTTGCTTCCCCTTTCGTCAACTGCGGCGGAGCAGCTTTCTTTTAATACGCCCTACTTCTCGACTTTGCAGGATCAACGGCATTCGTTGAATGCGTTCGGCACTTACCGGTTGAAGCCCACGATTAATTTGAGTGGAAAGTTTCTGTATGGCTCGGGATATCCCGTCCCCAGCGGAGACTTCGTGCAGGTGGGAAATACGTATGAGGAGATCGGAGTGAATAACTCCGTACGCTTGCCGGCGTATATTCGGCTGGATCTGCGCTGCGACAAGAGTTGGGCATTCACGCGCTGGAAGTTCACGCTCTACGGCGAAGTGTTGAATGTCACCAATCATGACAACCGGATTTATATCTACAGCACCGGAGTGAATCCCAGCACGCTGCAGAGCAAGATCGAGACGCAGCAGGAGTTGCCGGTGGTTCCGACGATGGGGTTGGTGTTTGAGTTCTGAGTGGAAGCCATTGCGTGGTCACGAGGCAGCGCAGATGTGGGATGTGCGAAAAGAGTTGCCCCTGTTAGAGCTGCCAGCGAATTTATCAGTGCGCAACTCCGGGGGTAGCGACGTGTTTTCATTCTGTAGAATCCGCGAGGTGCGGAGGAGGACACAGATATGAAACGGACGATTGCAGGAGTTCTTTTGCTGGTGGGATTGGGTGCAGGAACGATGTTCGCCGACGATGGGTGGCGCGATCGGCGCGACATTCGGCATGATCAAGTCAGGATCGCGCAGGACCGGCGGGAACTGCGGCGCGATCTGTACTGCGGAGATTATGGAGCGGCGCGGCATGAGCGGAGAGAGTTGCGGCGAGAGTACCGGGATGTAAATCGGGATCGGAGGGATTTGTATTGGAACCGGCGGTAGGGGGATTGAGTGATCGGGGATTTGGTGATCGGGTGATTTGGAAACCTGGCAGCTGAGCGGGCCGCAGATGAAAACGCCATCCGGAGAAGCGGATGGCGTTTGTTGTTGGTAACGAATTGAAAAACTATTCGGCTTTGTCGCTGCGAATTCGCATGCCGTAGAAGGAACGGTAGACGAAGAAAAAGGAGACGAAGAAGAAGACCAAGGCCAAGACGTTGGTGATGGTTGGGCCTTGATCGTGAGTGAGAGTAACCGCCAGTTCGACCGCTAGAAGGCCGAACAGCGTGGTGAATTTAATGACTGGATTGAGGGCCACGGAGGAAGTGTCCTTGAAAGGATCGCCGACGGTATCACCGATGACGGTGGCATCGTGCAGCGGCGTTCCTTTCTGCTTCATCACTACTTCGACGATCTTCTTGGCGTTGTCCCAGGCGGCGCCGGCGTTGGCCATGAAGATGGCTTGATACAGGCCGAAGACGGCGATCGAGATCAGGTAGCCGACGAAGAAGAAGGGTTCGACGAAGGCGAAGGCCAGCGTGCCGAAGAAGACGGCGATGAAGATATTCAGCATGCCTTTCTGCGCATACTTGGTGCAGATCTCCACCACTTTCTTGCTGTCGGTAACGGAGGCTTTCACAACACCTTCGAGTTTGATGTTGGCTTTGATGAACTCGACGGCGCGGTAGGCGCCGGTGGTGACGGCCTGGGTGGATGCGCCGGTGAACCAGTAAATCATGGCGCCGCCGGTAATCAGGCCGAGGAAGAAGGGAGCGTGGAGGAGCGAAAGCTTGTCCACATTTTCGGTGAGGCCGTTGGTGAGCGCCATGATGATGGAGAAAATCATGGTGGTAGCGCCGACGACGGCGGTGCCGATGAGGACGGGTTTCGCAGTAGCTTTGAAGGTGTTGCCGGCACCATCATTGGCTTCGAGAAGATGCTTGGCGCGATCGAAGTTCACTCCCATGTTGAAGTCTTTCTTGATTTCGGCTTCGACGTTGGGAACCTGCTCGATGAGAGAAAGCTCGTAGACGGATTGAGCGTTATCGGTAACCGGGCCGTAGGAATCGACGGCGATGGTGACCGGGCCCATACCGAGGAAGCCGAAAGCTACGAGGCCGAAGGCGAAGACGGCAGGAGCCAACATGGTTGCGGCGCCGGCGAGTCCCATCGTGCTCATGTAGTAGGCGACCGCCATCAAACCCATCATGGACAGGCCGAGGTAGTAGCCGGAGAAATTGCCAGCCACAAAGCCGGACAAAATTCCGAGCGAGGCTCCGCCTTCCTCGGCTGAGATGACGACTTCCTTGACGTGGCGAGAATTGACCGAGGTGAAAACCTTGACCAGTTCGGGGATGATCGCTCCCGCTAAAGTGCCGCAGGAGATGATGGTCGCCAGCTTCCACCACTGGGTGCCATCACCACCGAGATCGGGAATGATGAAGTGAGAAACCAAGTAGGTGAGAGCGATGGAGACGAGCGAGGTGAGCCACACCAGTGAAGTAAGAGGATGCTCGAAGTCCATCTCATCGGCGCTGCCGAAACGGGCTTTGGCGGCGATTGCGTTGATGAAATAGGACAGTGAGCTGGCGACAAGCATCATGACGCGCATGACGAAGATCCAGACCAGGAGTTGAACCTGGACGGTGGGATTCTTGACGCCGAGAAGGATGAAGGTGATGAGCGCGACGCCGGTAACGCCGTAGGTTTCGAAGCCGTCGGCGGAGGGGCCAACGGAATCGCCAGCATTGTCGCCGGTGCAATCGGCGATGACGCCGGGGTTGCGGGCGTCGTCTTCTTTGATCTTGAAGACGATCTTCATCAAGTCGGAGCCGATGTCGGCGATCTTGGTGAAGATTCCGCCGGCGATACGGAGAGCGGCTGCACCGAGTGACTCGCCGATAGCGAATCCGATGAAGCAGGGGCCGGCATAGTCGCCGGGGACGAAGAGAAGGATGATCAGCATGATGAGGAGCTCGACGCTGATCAGCATCATGCCGATACTCATGCCGGCTTCCAGAGGAATCTGGTAGACGGGGAATGGCTTGCCAGGTAAGGATGCGAAGGCGGTGCGAGAGTTAGCGAAGGTATTGACGCGGATACCGAACCAGGCGACACCGTAGCTGCCGCCAATGCCGACCAGGCTGAAGCCGAGAATGATGGCGACGCGCATGGGTTCCATGTGCTCGAGCATGCCGAAATAAAGCAGGATGATGACAGCGATGAAGGCCCAGAGGAACAGGATGAATTTACCTTGGGTGATGAGATAGGTTTTGCAGGTCTCGTAGATGAGTTCGGAAATCTCGCGCATGGCGCTATGCACGGGCAGGTTCTTGAGGCGCATGAAGATGACCATGCCGAAGCCCAGCCCGAAGATGCAGAAGAGGATGCCGATCATTAGTAAACGGTGGCCGTCGATGGCACCGTTCAAGAAGCTAACGGAAGAGAGATCAGGAAGTTTCAGCGAGGCTTCGCCGCCAGTACTTTCGCCGGAAGGTTGAGCCAGGGCCGAGGCCGCGCTGACGGTAAGCAGCGTAGCCAGGGCGAGGGTCTTGCTTAGGAAACCATTCAGGAAACCGGTAACTACGCGGCGTCCTTGGAACGCAGCAGTGGCGAGCCAGGTACGCATAATGAGTCCTCCAAATGAGTCGATGATCAGGAATTTATAAACGTGTTTAGAGACCGCCTTCCGGGCGAAGCCCTCGACGTCCGAGCACGCCTGTGCCACATCGGGGACGATCACCGGAATTCCGAACACGCTTCCACCGCAAGACCTTAACGGAGTGTTGGAGCTTGGCCGCGTCGGAGTTCGCGCAAAGCCAGCCGGAAGGTAACACTACGATCCGGATGGAGTAGCGCAAAACGGGCATTTATAACATGTTGCAACGAAAGGGTCAATCGCGAACTGAGAGAAGGGCGCCCAGCGACGGAATTCAGTGCCGATATGGTCCGACATGAGGGGAAAACAGCTGGAATGGGAGCCACGGGTAGATTGCTCGGAGCTAAGAAGTCTTTTCGCCTGCGACTGCGGTCCTCTCATGCAGCGGCAGACGAACATAGAAGGTGGTTCCCTTCCCCACTTCGCTGGAAAAGGTGAGCGTCCCGCCGTGCTGGTTCACGACGGAGCGCGCGATGGCTAAACCCTGCCCTGTGCCACGCCCAATCTCTTTGGTAGTAAAGAAAGGATCGAAGACTCTGTCGCGAATATTTGCGGGGATGCCACATCCTGTGTCGGCAACAGAGATTAGAACAGTGTCTCCTTCGAGCAAAGTCCGGACCCGGATGAGACCCTTCTGTTCGATGGGCTTCTCGACAGCGGCGATGGCATGGGCGGCGTTCACCAACAGGTTGAGGAAGACCTGGTTGACTTGACCAACGTTGCAGGTGACCGCAGGAAGGTCCCCTAATTCGGTCTCCACATCCGCGACGTATTTCAGTTCATTGCGAGTGACGGTCAAGGTGCAGAGGAGCGCCTCGTTGATATCGGCAGCAGCTTTTTCTTTCTGGTTAGGATGGGCAAAGACCTTCATAGCGTGCACCAGATCAGCGACGCGCGTGACACCTTCCAAAGACTGCGCGATAGCCTTGGGAATTTCCTGCAATAGATAGTCCAGGTCCGCGGCCTGTTCGGCGTCGGCAACTTCCTGGGTGAAAGCTGGCGCGGCACTGGCAAGGATGGCAGCGTCCCGCAGGCGGCGATACTTTTCCAGCACCTGAGTAAGGTCGGTAAAGGCATTCTGCAAGAATCGAACGTTATCGCCGACGAACTGAATGGGGGTATTAATCTCGTGGGCAATGCCGGCGGCCAAGCTGCCCACAGCTTCCAGCTTTTGCGCATGGCGGAGCTCGATGTCCCGGCGGTTGCGCTCGGTTACATCCTGAGCGATGGCGAGATAGGCCTTGTGGCCGTCGTAATCAAGGCTGTGAAAATGGATTTCGACGTCAACCGTGCGACCGTCTTTGCAGCGATGCCTCCACTCTCCCGCAGAGCCTTTGCCACCTTGTGACCGCTTCAGATATTGGTTCAACCGTTCTACCTCATCCGCTGGGCGAATCTCGGTTGTCTTCATGCGCAGGAATTCTTCCCGGCTATACCCGTATTGCTGGACCGCAGCGTCGTTGACTTCGAAGAACCGCGACGTCGTGAAATCGGCTACATACGCAGGGTGCGGGATGGTGGCAAACAGCAAGCGGGCGCGCTCTTCGCTTTGCCGCAAAGCTTCTTCGGTGCGCTTGCGATAGGCAAGGTTGGCATTGAGCAAGGAAGTTAACAGGATGCCGACGGAGAACGCAGCCCAGCTGTTCCAGTGCACCGGCGTGAAGGTGTTGGAGACGGGATAGGCCGCGAGTTGCCAGCTCCGGCCTGCAACGGAAATGGTTCGAGTTGCTTTGAAGCCGTGGGGAATATCCGCGACGCTGTCGAGAGGCGCACCTTTGGGATAAAGGAGTCTCTCCCCAGGGTTGGCGTCGCGGTCGAAAATTGCGAAGCTGAGACCGGAAGCGGGTTTAGGGACCGATCCAGCCTTTTCGACGATATCGGCTACCCGGAAAACTGCGAGTGCGAAGCCGATTAACGCCGCGCGGCGTTCCTCGGTACTGGACGGCTGAATGCCGCCCCGGTACACCGGACGGAAGACAAGAAAACCATATTGATCGGAGGTCTCCTGGACGAGCTTTACCCGGTTGGTTGCGACCAGCCGGCCAGACTCCGCCGAACTCTGAAGGGCTTCGAGACGGACAGGGTCGGAAGCTAGGTCGAAGCCCAGAGCTCTTTCGTTGCCTGCCAAGGGGGCAACGAAGAAGACGGGGAAGTACTCTTCGCGCTGACCCGCTCTAACCAACGGCAGCAAGGAATGCCGCTCGGTAAATTGGAACGACAGGAAGCCGTCGTGGCGAGCGTCCTCTTCATATTTGTGGCGTGATCGTTTGGCTACCCTTGGAATCCATTCCAAGGCCTGGATGGCCCGGTTCCGTGCTCGCAGCGGTGCCGTGAAGCGGTCGAACTCTTTCCGTTTGATCTCACGTGAAGTATCGTAAAGCGCTCCGACCGAGACAAGATTATTGACCGTCAGAGTCACGTTAGTTTCCAAAGCATCGAGACGTTCCTCAGCGATTCCGTCGAAGGAGGCCTGGGCGGTGTTGATTTCAAGCCTTCGAAGGGTGGCAAAGACAACCGCACTCAGAAGCGTGCCGGCGGCGACAATGGCGAGGGAAGGAACAAGTCGACGCACGGATGCGATGAAATGACTCACCTTCTGTTATCGGCAAAAAATGTACCAAGCTTAAGGAACAGAACCTGGGAGTGCTAGAACAGCACTCGCATGGTGAGCTTCGGGGCGCGAGCTGGCTAGGTCCAGTAAGTGCGGTCGAGGGAGCGGTATTGGATGGCTTCGGCGATGTGTTTGGGCTCGATCTGCGGAGTGTCTTCGATGTCGGCGATGGTGCGGGCGACTTTCAGGATGCGGTCGTGGGCGCGGGCGCTGAGGCCTTGCTGGGTCATGGCGCGCTCGAGCAGGCGTTCGCAGTCGGCGGAGAGTTCGCAGAAGGAGCGAATGTGGCGAGAGGACATTTGGGCGTTGCAATAAATTTTTTCGCGGGAAGCGGAGAAGCGTTCCAATTGTTTTTGGCGGGTGCGGATGACGCGCTCACGAATCTTCGCGGAACCCTCGGGCTCGGTGGTGGAACGCATTTCTTTGTAGTTCACGGCGGGGACGTCGATATGAATGTCGATGCGATCCATAAGCGGGCCGGAGATTTTCGAAATGTAGCGCTGGATCATGGGGGTGGTGCAGTTGCACTCGCGGGTGCGATCGTTGCGGAAACCGCAAGGACAGGGATTCATGGCGGCGGCCAGCATGAAGCGTGCGGGAAACATCAGCGACATCGCGGCGCGGGAAATGGTCACGGTGCCATCTTCGAGAGGCTGGCGCAAGACTTCGAGAACGTTGCGGGGAAATTCGGGAAGCTCGTCGAGAAAGAGCAGCCCGTTGTGAGAGAGCGAAACCTCGCCGGGGCGCGGGATGGCGCCACCGCCGATCAGTCCGGCATCGGAAATAGTGTGATGCGGCGAACGATAGGGGCGTTTGCCGACGAGGCCACTGCCGGGATCGAGGACTCCGGCGACGCTGTGAATTTTGGTGGTCTCGAGCGCTTCTTCAAACGTGAGCGGGGGGAGGATAGTGGGCATGCGCTTGGCGAGCATGGTTTTGCCGGAGCCGGGCGGCCCGATCATTAATATATTGTGGCCACCGGCGCAGGCGATTTCGATGGCGCGCTTGGCGGTTTGCTGACCGCGAACGTCTTTGAAATCGACCAGGAATTCTTGCGACTCGCGCAGAAGGGCGTCGCCGTCGGCTTTCAAGGGAGCAATTCCGTTGCCCGAGTTCACGAAGTGAATTACATCCAGCAGAGAACGCACGGGGTAGACATCGACTCCACCGACCATGGCGGCTTCGCGGGCGTTGGCTTCGGGAACGACGAGGCGGGAAATCTTACGGGAGCGGGCTTCGAGGGCAATGGGGAGGGTGCCGCGAATGCCGCGGACGCCGCCGTCGAGGGACAGTTCGCCGACGAAGAGACAATCTGAGATTTCTTTTTTTGTGAGACCTCCGTAGGCGCCGACGATGCCGAGCGCCATGGGCAGATCGAAGCCGGAGCCTTCCTTCTTTATATCGGCAGGAGCTAGGTTGATGGTGATGTGGGTAGGGGGGATATCGTAACCGCAATTCTTGAGCGCGGCGCGAACGCGGTCGCGGCTTTCGCGGACGGCAGCATCGGGCAAGCCGACGGTGTGGAAGTGATCCTGATCGGTTTTGATGCCGGAGCAGTCAACCTCTACCTGAATAATGTTGGCGTCGATGCCATAGACGGCGGCGCTGAGGGTCTTGTAGAGCATCGGGGATGCCCGGGAACCTTAGGTGCTGCGGTCGGCACACGAAGGCCTGATCCGAGAAGTATCTAGGTTAGGCGCCGGGGTTAGCGGTGCGCAGTGACAGATGTCACGGTGTGGGGCTGTGAATTCTGCTTACCTCTCCAAAGGCGGTTCCCACCTGCCAGAGCATTGCGTTCCGGGGAAGGATGACTGGAAAATACCGGCCACCCCTCGGCCGTCGGCGCGAGAGGAACGTCCGCAGCGTCGTTCAGGTAGCAAAGGTACTGTCGGTCCCCTTTTACTCTCGCTCCTACCAAGTGCCGGACACTCTCCAGTGTTCTCGGAATCTTTGGTGATCGAGTGGTTGTATATAGTAGATCCAGACGTCGGGGTCGCTAGCTTTGCCGCTGGTATCACGGGCTAAACAGCCGGTACATTTCGGGACGCTGACTTCAGCGTCGTAGGTTCCGGGTCCCAGAGTATTGCAACCTTGATGGTTTTCGTAGCAGCGCAGCAATGCATGGTCTCCGTTGATAATGACCTTGAGAGATACGGAGTCGATGCCCGTCCTTCTACCTAAGATGCTTCCACGATTGCCGGCCAGCTCTTGGAAGGTGGTGGTGGGTTCAACTACTTCGACCTTCACGGTTATTAGCTTTTTCTTGGCTGACACTGCAAGGGGAATTAGCATTACAACGGCAAGTAATAATACAGTGTGCTTCATCGTGATGCCCCTTCACATTTAGCATTTTCTACAGTTTAAAAAACGGGCCGCCCTGGCTTGGGCGGCCATTCGCTTTTGATGCCGGAGCAGTCAACTTCTACCTGAATAATATTGGCCTCGATTCCTACGGTAGGCTCTTAAAGCGTGAGCACACGGTGACAGATGTCACGGGGTGGGGCTGTGAAGAACTAGAGTCAAGGTCCCTAACGCAGAGGACACGGAGGATTGCTAGGGTAGATCTGCGCTCATTGAGTTGGCTGGCCGCGCTGCGCCAAAAATCTGTCCCGACGTTGTTTGGCGAGAGCAAGAAGATCGCTGAACTCGGGAGTTCCGCGGAGGCTCACGAGGAGCGGGTCAGTTTGGAGGGCGGTGTAGGCGCAGTAGTTTTTTTCGACGGCGCGACGAAGCGAGCGGAGAGCGGCATCTTTCTGGCCGCAGTAAGCGAGCAAGGCGCCGACGGAATAGAGAGGTTCGACATCGACTCCAATTTCTCCACAATGAGATAGTGCGAGATGGTTTGGCCAATCAAGAATGAGGAGCTCGCCCGTGCGACCATCCTAGGGGGCTGACGGAATCAAAGTCAATGCATTTCAGGCGAGCTGCAAAGCGTAATAATGCCTACGGGCCTGCCTAATCCTATGACAGGATTCGGCGTCGGACTGGTAACGAGGTTCGACGGCAACCAGAAGGTCCGGACCGTATTGACCCTACGTACCTACTTCTCCAACAAGAATGGTTTGTTCGGGCAGGCTGGGGGCATTACGATGATCCGAGTGATAAACCGTTTTTTCCGTCCCGCTGCGGAGAAACAGGTGGGTCCCCATAATGCAAGCCTCGTCTGGCAGCCCTCGTCCTTCTCGGCCTCCGCAAAATCTGGAGCGCGAAGAATCTCAGCTTTGGCGATGGATTCTTTTGTTCATGGTTTTACTGGCAGCGGGCTTCGCAGCGCTGGCCTGGGAACGTCTAGAGAGTTTGCCATACCATCTGGGTCCACTGGCGGTGGGCGTACTGGTGCTGTCGATTCTGCTGGCGGTTTATGCCTACGGACGACGGCGAGAGGTAGTCGAGCTCAAGCTGCTGCTTCAGGATTTGCAGGAGCATGTAGGCGCCGCTCCATCGGAAGAGCAACTCGATCAACTGAACGAGATGATTGCGCGTTCGCAGCGCAGCTTCAAGGAGCTGATTGATTCCTTCGACGATGCGGCTTGCGCCGTCTCTCTGGACGGCACCCTGCGCACGGTGAACAAACGCGTCAGCGAACTGCTGGGACTTCCTTATACCGACATCGTTGGAAAGAAATTCTTCGAGTTCGTGGAAGAACCGACGCAGGCCAGCGTGGAAGGCGGACTCATGCGCTTTCTGGAAAAACGGCATTGGGCGGGCACGGTGCGCCTGCGTCTCAAGAACAACGCTCGGCCGCTTTTTTTCGAGTGCGTGCTGAACGCAATCGTCAAGAGCGGCGAGGTGGTTGGACTGAGCGCGCTGGGGCGCGATGTTACTGGGCAGCACGAAAAGGAGCTGCGCTTCACGGAGCTCTTTGAGACGCTGCAGGAGGGCGCTTACTTCAGCACGCCGGAGGGCAGATTACTGGACGCCAATCCGGCGCTGGTGAGCATTCTGGGTTATGCGACCAAAGAGGACTTACTGGCGCTCGATCCGAGCCGGCTGAACCTCGATCCGGGACAACCGCCGGTGCTAGGGCGAGCACCGGATGACCGCGGCGGGGTGCGTGCCCGGGAGATTACGCTGCGGAAAAAGGACGGAACGCCGGCGGTGTTTCTCGAATCCTCGCGTGCGGTGTGGGATACGGCCGGCAAGTTGATTCGGTACCAGGGAACACTGATTGACGTTACAGAGAGACGCAAACTTGAACGGCAAGTGTTGCAGCAGGAAGAATTCCGCCGACGGCTGCTGGAAAGCTTTCCCGACCTCATCCTGGTGGTGGATCTGGAAGAGCGATTCACTTTTGTGAGTTCGCGGGTGCGCGATTTGCTGGGATGCCAGTCCGAAGATTTGCTGGGGAAGAAGATATCGGGAACACCGGCTGAATCTCCGGAACTGATCGCGCTGTACAGCGACGTGGCCTCCGGCAAGCGGATTTTTGGATCGGCGGAATACGGCGCGCGGCACCGCGATGGCGGTGGACGGACGATGCGAGCTTCCGCCAGCCAGTTCTTTGACGCGGATTCGAAGCTGGGCGGAGTCATCATTTGTGTACGCGACATCACGACGGAAAAGAAGTTTGAGCACCAGGTAGTGCAGAGCGAGCGCCTGGCTGCCATGGGCGCGATGATCGGGGGCGTGGCCCACGAACTGAACAATCCCCTTACCAGCATCCTGGGGGTGAGCGAACTTTTGCAGGACAGCCAAACTACAGACTCGGCGCGGAAGCAGATCGCGATGCTGCAGCAGCAGGCGCGACGCGCGGCGGAGATTGTTCGCAACCTGACTTATTTTGCAACTCCTCCAACGCCGGGCAAGACGCGGGTGAATCTTGGCGATGTGGTGGAACGGACGCTCAATCTGCACGCCTACTCACTGCGAAAAAATAACATCACCGTGGACTTCGTTCGCGAGGCCGGGCTGCCACAGGTTCAGGGCGACCCGCATCAACTGATGCAGGTTTTTCTGAACCTGGTGATGAACGCGGAGCAGGCGATTCGCGAAGCGCACGACCGCGGAACTTTGCGCATACGCCTGGGAACGGGCGGAGAATCGGTTTGGGCGAGCTTTCTGGACGATGGTCCGGGAATTCCGGCGGAGGCACTGGCCAGCATCTTTGATCCGTTCTATACGACAAAGCGTCCGGGGCGCGGGACGGGGCTAGGACTTAGCATTTGCAAGTCGGTGATGAAGGAACACAACGGCGCGATCGAAGCCGCCAACGCACCGGGCGGCGGAGCTGTGTTCACGGTTACTCTGCCTGCGGCTTCTGGAATGAGCTAGAGCGATTCTCTGATGTTCTTCTTGAGTTGTACTTCTCAGTTCCTCTCGACCGCCATGGCGACAGCGTTGCCTCCGCCGAGGCAGAGGGCGGCGATACCACGCTTCACGTTGCGGCGAGTCATCTCATAAATTAAAGTAACCAGCACGCGAGCGCCGCTGGCTCCGATGGGATGACCGATGGCCACGGCACCGCCATTCACGTTGACCTTAGTGGGATCGAGGCCAAGCTCTCGCATGACGCCCAGCGCCTGTACGGAGAATGCCTCGTTCAGTTCGTAGAGGTCGACTTCTTCATTCTTCCATCCCGTCTTTTCCCAAATCTTGCGAACGGCATCGACGGGCGCCATCATGACCCATTTGGGTTCGACGCCGCTGGTGGCCTGGGCCACGATGCGGACCATGGGTTGAGCACCGAGTTCTTTCGCCCGTTGCGCGCTGGTCACCACGACGGCCGCAGCTCCGTCATTCACACCGGGCGCGTTGCCGGCGGTTACGGTGCCATCTTTCTTGAACGCGGGCTTTAGCACACGCAGAGCTTCGATGGTTGTATCCTCGCGCGGGGATTCATCCTTTTCGAAGAGCACCGGGGCTTCGCCTTTTTTCTTCGCGGGAAGTTCGACGGGCACGATTTGCGATTTGAAGCGACACTCTTTTATCGCGGCGACAGCTTTGCGGTGAGAGTTCACGGCAAACTCGTCCTGCTCTTCGCGTGTGATGCCGTATTTCTCCGCGACATTCTCGCCGGTGATGCCCATGTGATAGTCGTTGTAAATATCCCAGAGGCCATCGTGCACCATGGAATCGATCACTTTTCCATTTCCGAGCCGGTAACCTTTGCGCGCCTGCGGAAGAAGGTAAGGAGCATTGGTCATCGATTCCATGCCGCCGGCAACCACGATGGAACTGTTTCCGGTTTGCACGGCTTGCGCTGCGAGGGCGACTGCTTTCAATCCAGAGCCACAAACCTTGTTGATTGTCATGGCACCTGTGGCCGGGGACAATCCGGCGAAGATGGCAGCCTGCCGCGCCGGATTTTGTCCCAGCCCGGCGGGGAGAACGTTGCCCATGATGCATTCGTCGATCTGATCGGAATTCAATCCGGCGCGCTTGACCGCCTCGCGCACGACGATGGCACCCAATTGGGTAGCACTTAAATCAGTGAGGCTTCCCTGAAATTTTCCCACTGGTGTACGACAACCGGAAATGATGACAACCTCATCGAAAGCCGCCATTGATCATGCTCCCGCGAAGATTTCGCAGCTTCATTATAGATGCAGACGTGAGAGGAAACGATCAACTTCTGCGTTATGGTTGCGGTTGCTGCACGCTCGTCAGGTTGCGAGAAAATTGAGTGGAGCGCGAACATCACCGGGGGTATTCATCGTAGGCGATGACGTGTTCGCGATGCGTTTTTGTGCTGCGGCGTCGAAATTTTCTTCTTGACTCGGATCACTCTGTGACTTTGGTACAGCATCGCTCGCTACCATGCATGCATTTTTTTCTTGACTTCATTTTTCATTAACTCTATACAATCAAATAGTTGCAACAAAATAGCGTTGCAGATTTTTCCATGAAAAATGGAAGGGAGAATAGAACCAATGGCAACCAAGAAAAAGGCAAAGAAGAAAAAGAAGCACTAAGAGGTCAGTACGAAGTCAAAGGGGGACGCCAAAAGCGTCCCCTCAGTTTTTTGCGTGAAAGATTCTGCGATGGGATCAATCCAAAGAAGAGGCTGCAGTCTTCGAATTTGAAGAAACATTTGGCGCCTGCTTTTCACGGGCGGGACATAAGCCGCGAAAGGCGCAGAAGGTGCAGTGGAAATCAGGCTTGGGTTTAAAATTTCCTTCGGCAATGCCACGCGCCACAGCCTGCACGCGCTCGCGCGCTTCTTCCAGTTGGAACTCGGCACGCTTGGAAACGACAGCGACGTTCCCTTCCAGATTGTGAAACACCAATTCGCCCACGCGGTATCCCCACTTCTGGTGTGCGGCCATCGCGTAGATCGAGAGCTGCAGGCTTTCATCCGCGTCCTCTTGTGAGCGGGCCTTGCCGGTCTTGTAATCGATGATCGCGATGCTTCCATCGGACATGCAGTCCATGCGATCGATTCGTCCTGCAACCTTGGTTCCAGCGATCTGAATGTCAAACCATTCTTCCGTGTGCAGAACCTCGGGCACGGGGGCTGAATGCGTGGCGGCTAGGAAATCGTTCAACTGCTGCAGTCCTTGCTTCAGGTACAAAACACGCTGATAGTCGTCCTGGATTCCGGATGCGGCCAGGTCATCACAAAAGAGTTGTAGAAGCTCATCGTCGGTCTTGGTCCTGCCTGAGCGGACGGAATCGTAGTAGGTGCGCAATATTCGATGCATGGCGGCGCCATACTGGACGGCTGCGTGAAGTTGCCGCGACAATTTCCACTCGCGTTCAAACTTGAACTGGAGAGGACAGGTTTCGTAGGTTTCCACTGCCGTGGCGCTCAGGCGCGCGTCCAGTCCGTCGATGGCCGGAAGGGCAAGCCACGCGGGCAAACGGGAGCTTCCGGTTTGAGCGGTGTCGGCTGCGGCGGCGATCTCGATCAACTCGGGTTGCGAAGGCAGCGCCGGTCGTGCTCTGAGATACGGATGCAAGACTGTGTTGCCGATGAGTTCACGCATCAGCCCCGCGGGAGTTTTGTCGCGGCCGATTCCCTGCTTGCCATAAATGTGAAGCGAATCTTTTGCGCGGGTCATTGCCACGTAAAAAAGCCGGCGCTCTTCCTGATCGTGGAGAGTTTTGTCGTCACCCGCAGCGGCCGAATCGGGATCGCGCAACTCGGCGGGGAACTCCACCAGCGTCTCCCAATAACTGGCGGGGAAAGAGCCCTTGGTTGCTCGCAGAACAAAAACGTGTGGGAACTCAAGACCTTTGGCGCCGTGGGCAGTCATGAGGCGCACGGCGTCTTCGTCTCCCTTGGACGCCATCGGAATCACTCCGCCGGCTTCACGGAAATAATTCAGATATTCGATCCACTCGCCGAGTTCGCCTGTCTCTGTAGTGCACTTGTTTTCCCAGTCGGCGGCGAACTTCAGGGCCGCCTGGAGAACGGGTGAATGGAGAGGGAGTTGGAACTTTTTCCCGATTAACTGCAGAGCGGCGCGCGCTTTCGCTTTCTTCTGGGTGACTTCATCACGGGCCAGGCGAACCGCGGCCAACACTTCGGCGCCTCCGGCGACGCTACCCAGAACTGAGGCGAGTGGAATGGTCACTCCTTCCTTCGAATCTTTGGCTATCGCCCGAAGCGCAGTGCGGAGTTGTTCCGGATCAACATTGAACTGGGGCAATGCCGCGACGCGAAAGAGACTGGCATCGGCGGTGAGGTCGACGACGGCGGCAACACAGGCGAACAGGTCGCGGACTTCGGGGGTATCGCTCACGTCCATGTTCTCGATGGAGAAGGGAATGTCGCGCTCGGCCAGATGTTCTACCACGTCGTCACGGTGAATGTGGGAGCGGTACAAGATGCCAAAGTCTTTCCATCTACAGCGCGAGCGCCGCTTGAAGTCCTCGATGATGCTGACCACGTCGGGAGCTTCGGCATCTTTGCCGCTGAAGGCGATGGCTTCCACCGGGAAAGTGGGCAAGGGCTGACCCTCTTTTTTCGCGTCCTCTTCGCGCGCCGATTGCAGAGGAGTGCGGCGGTAGGCGAGCGTGGCCCGTTCGTTGGCGCCGAAGACGGGAGGGTTTTTGTCGATGATGGCAAAGGCGCATTGCAGGATGGGGGTGGTCGAGCGGCGATTCTTGCCGAGGACAACGAGCTTCGGCTCGGGAAAATGCCGGCGGAAAAGATGGAACGCGGCGCTGGATGCGCCACGAAAGCGATAAATACCCTGATCGGGGTCGCCGACCGCGAAAACATTTCCAGCATTGCCAGCGAGGGCCGCGAGAACCTCGATCTGCGCGAAGTTGGCGTCCTGAAATTCATCGACCAGAATGAAGCGGGCGCGGGTGCGTTCGGAAGCCAACAGATCTTCGTCATTCACGAGTAGTTCGTGGGCGCGCGTGATCATGTGGCTGAAGGTTCCGTAGTTCGCTTCACGCAGCCAGCGTTCGGTGGTGGCGAAGACGCGGGCAATCTCCTGGCAGCGACCGATTACTTCGGTGTCGCTCAACTCTTCTTTCGATTTCGCTACGCGTGGAACCGGAAGTTCGCCACGTTCGAGCTGGGCAACGTAGTCCGCGTATCTTTCGGGAGTAACCATTTCGTCATGACAGCGGCTGAGGAAATCCAGCAGGTCGTTGAGAAACTTTCCGACATTGGCTGCCCGGACGTAGTGCTCGAGGCGAAGCTCGTGAACCCTTTTGCGGAGGTAGATCCAAAGATCTTTTTCATCGAGGACGCCGAAATCTTTGCCAGCGCGCTTCAACAGGGTGTTGCAATAGTCGTGGAATGTGGCGGAATGAATTTTCTGGCCGAGGAGGGCGCTGACGCGATCCCGCATCTCGCCAGCAGCCGCCACGGTGTAGGTGAGGGCGATAATTTCGTCGGGCTTCGCGTGGCCGTCCTGGACCAGGCGGGCAATGCGATGAATGAGGACGGAAGTCTTGCCGGTGCCGGCGCCTGCGATGACCAGCATTGGGCCGTGGACGTGGTCGATCGCTTGGCGCTGATGATCGTCGGGAACAAAGGGACGAGATTTTATTTTGGAGACAGCCATTGGGGCTCAGAATAACACCGCAGCCAGCAACGCGTGGGGACGGACAGGCGGCGGATTCAAAACGAGAACAGGGTTGCGGTCACGATTGCGGTTGCGGCGATGGCGGCGGTCTCGGAGCGGAGGATATTGTTTCCCAGAGAAGCGGAAATCCATCCGGCTTGCTGGAAAGATTGCAATTCGTCTTCGGTCCACCCGCCCTCGGGACCGACGGCGAGAGCGATTTCGGACGCTGAAGAATGGGAGTTCAGCACATCGCGTAGCAAGGTTTGCTCTTCTGACTCCGCCAGGACGACTCGCAGAGCTTGAGTGGGATTTAGAGCGTCGGAGGGTTTGACAGGCGCGGCAATCTCCGGGGGCGCAGCGCGGCGCGATTGTTCTGCGGCTTGGCGGGAGATACGTTGCCAACGATCAATGCGCTTCGCTGAAGCTGCAGCAAGGTGAGAATCCGTGCGGCGTGCGATCACCGGGACGATTCGCGAGACGCCAAGCTCGGTGCACTTTTCGATGGCCCACTCCATACGGTCGAACTTGAAGACGGCGAGAAGGAGGGTGATCTCGATCAAGGCAGGAGCGAAAATTTCTTCGGCGAGGTCAAACTCGACTCGATCTTGCGTCACTGACGTGATCCGGCCGCGGCGAACAGCTTGGCCGGTGGCAATATCGAACTCTTCTCCAACGTGGGCTCGAAGGACGCGGACCAAGTGATCGGCGTGCTCTCCGACGAGAGCGGCGCGATCTCCTGAGACTTCGTCGGCAATCCAGCGGCGGCGTGTCATGTCCGCTAGCCGAACATGTCTTTGACTTTGCCCAGCAGCGACCGCATCATCGGCTGATTGTCGACTTTGGTGGTGGTCTCGAGTTCCTGCAGAAGCTCTTTCTGGCGCTTGCTGAGCTTGCCGGGAATCTGCACGCGCACTTCGACGTACAAATCGCCCTTGCCGTGACCATTCAGGACGGGCACGCCTTTGTTGCGAATACGAAAGGTCGTCCCAGGCTGGGTGCCATCAGGAATTTTGAGAGCGTGCTCGCCTTCGAGCGTGGGTACGCGAATTTCCGCGCCCATCGCGGCCTGGGTGACGGAGAGCGGAACAACGCAGTGCAGGTCATTGCCTTCGCGAATGAAGAATGGGTGCTCCTTCACATGCAAGACGACGTAGAGATCACCGGCCGGGCCCCCGAAGGGACCGGCTTCGCCTCCACCGGAAAAGCGAATGCGGGTGCCGTCCTCGACGCCGGCGGGAATCTTCGCGTCGATGGAGCGCTGCCGCAAAATACGGCCTTCGCCTTTGCACTTCGGGCAGGGATCGGTGATGACGTTGCCGGTTCCCTGACAGGTGGGGCAGGTTCTCGCGATGCTGAAAAACCCCTGCTGGTAGCGCACCTGACCGCGGCCGGAACAGGAGCGGCAGGTCGTGGGACCTTTGCCCGGGGCGGCGCCGGAGCCGTGGCAGTCCTCGCAGGCTTCGTGACGGCGCACCATAACCTGGGCTTCGGTGCCGAAGACGGCTTCTTCGAACTCGATGGTGATGTCTTCGCGCAGATCGGCGCCGCGCTGCACGCGACTGCGGCGGCGGCCACCGCCGCCGAAGGCATCTCCGAAGCCGAAGAACTCGCCAAAGATTTCGCCAAAGTCTTGGAACACAGTGGCATCAAAACCCCCGCCCGGCGAGGCTGCACCACCAACACCGGCGTGGCCGTAGCGATCGTAGAGAGAACGTTTTTCAGAGTCGGCGAGGATCGCGTATGCTTCCGTGACTTCTTTGAATCGCTCCTCCGCATCTGGATTGTTAGGATTGCGATCGGGATGCCACTGCATGGCGAGCTTGCGATAAGCGCTCTTCAGTTCAACTTCAGTTACGGTGCGGCTGACGCCCAGCACTTCGTAATAGTCGCGTTTTGCGTTCGTGGTCAGAATTGGCGCCTTTCCTTCATGAGAGATAAAACGGGATTGGAAAATTATTTTCCGGGGTTCCTGGCAACCTTCACCATCGCCGGACGCAGCAGCCGGTCTTTCAATTTATAACCGCGCTGCAACTCCTCGATCACCTGATGATCGGGGGCCTCGGTGGTATCCACCATTTCGATGGCCTCGTGATAGTGCGGGTCAAACGGCTGGCCCTTGGCGGCAATCGGCTGCAGGGAAAGCTTCCCCAATGCCGTCTGGAGTTGCTTGTAAATCAGATCGATTCCGTTGCGGAATTCGGCCGCGTCGGATTTCACCTGCAGGGCGCGCTCGAAGCTGTCGAGGACGGGCAATAAAGATTTGATCGTGTCAGCGGCAGCGTAGTCGCGAAAGTCCTGCTGTTCCTTGAGGGTGCGACGGCGCGCATTTTCGAACTCAGCCTGGGCTCGAGCCAGCCGGTCGAGGAGGGAGTCACGCTCCGCTGTTATTTTCTGCAACTCCGAATCCGAAGCCGACGACTCGCCCGCCACGGCTTGCGCAGGGCTCTCCCCGCCATCGCCGGATGGCAGTTCGTGCTCCAGGTCGAGATTTAATTTCTCGACTTCCGATCTTCCGTTTGATTTCCCCATAAAAACTGATTACTCCGATTCATTCAGAATCTTGTCGAACAGACGCGCGATGTAGGAAACCGCCGTCATGGTGTGTTGATAGTCCATACGCGTGGGACCGATCACAGCGAGCGATCCGAACATATCCGTTCCCGAGCGCGCGGGAGCCCCGATCAACACAAAGTTCTGCATGGAGGGCACCGCGTCATCCAGTCCGATAACCACGCGTACTGCCTCCTGCTTTACGTCGAGATAGGCGGAGAGGAGTTGCGCAACTTTTTCTTTTTCCTCGAGGGTTTGCAGCATCTCCTGCAGACGCTTGCGATCTTCCTGCCCAGTTACCAGATTGGCGGCGCCTTCCACGAAGACGACCTGGGTGCCCGCTTCGGCAGCAAGTGCGCCTTGCTTGTAAAGTTGCTCGATGGAATTCATCAGGCGATCGTATTCGCTGCGCTCCTGCTCGATTCTCCGCGACAATTCGGCGCGCATCGATTCCATAGTCCAACCGCGAAAATTTTCGTTGATGTAGCGGGCCGCGAGATCGAGCTCGGATTGCGGCAGGTCGAGGCGCAACACGCGGTCACGCACCAATCCGGAGCGTGTCACCAGAACGGCCAGGACTTTCTGATCGCCGAGGCGCGAGAAGTACACATGCTCGAGCGCATTTCGCGTGCCGCTGGAGGCCACGGTGACGCCGACATTCTTCGAGATCAGGGACAGCACGTGCGAGGTGCGCTCCATGAACTCCTGCACATCGCTAACGCCCGCGAGCGAGTCGGAAATCATGCTCTCTTCCTGGGGCGCGAGTTTGGCGGTCCCGGAAATCTGCTCGACGTAATAGCGGTAGGCCTCGGTGGTGGGCACGCGACCGGCCGAGGCGTGCGGCTGCTCGAGGAATCCGGCATCCGAGAGATCGGCCATCACGTTGCGAATGCTGGCTGGACTGAGGCCTTCGCGGTTCGAGCGCGAGAGCGTCCGCGAACCAACCGGCTCGCCCGTGGAAATAAAGGTCTCCACGATCGCGGTTAGAACTTCGCGTTCGCGCTTGCCGATATGCGGATCAGTAGGCATTGTAAAAAAAGGGGTCGCAAGTTCCAGCCAGCGATGTTTCCGCTTAAGTATTTTAGATGCAGAAACTTAGCTGAAAGACGCAGACAGCGCTTCCTGCTTGGATTCTAGGAACGCGTGCTCGTCCTGTCAAGGACGGCGCGCACGGCTCTAGGAAGTGATCACTTGCGGCCCGCGGGAACCTCGGCTCGCATCTTCCCCGGCGCAGTCGCTCCGGGTATCCTCAACTGCCGGGATGTAAAACTTGTTCTTATGAAACTGAAACCGCATGTGGCCGTCATCGGAGCTGGGGCGTTTGGAGGCTGGACCGCGCTTCATCTTCTTGAACGCGGAGCGCGGGTGACGCTGGTGGACGCGTGGGGGCCGGGCAACTCGCGGGCTTCCTCGGGAGGCGAAACGCGGATCATGCGTGGGACCTATGGTCCGGATCAACCCTACAGCCAGCTGGCTGCGCGAGCGCTCAGGCTCTGGGAGAAATATGAACGGCGCTGGAAGCGGCAGTTTCTGCATCGCACGGGCGTTCTGTGGATGGTCAGCAGTCGCGACGACGCTTACGAGCGCGGGTCACTCGGGATGCTTCGAGAAGCGCGAATAAAGTTCCGCGAATTTTCGACGGCGGAGATGAAGAAGCGCTGGCCGCAAATCAACTTCGCCCGGGTGCACTGGGGAATCTTCGAACCGGACTGCGGATATCTTGATGCGCGCGCCAGCTGCCAAGCGGTGGTGGACGCGTTTGTCGATCGAGGTGGCGCGTACCGGCAGGTGGCTGTGTTGGGCGATGGGCTGGAAGATGGACCTCTACGCAGTTTGATTTTGTCGGATGGCTCGCGGCTGAAGGCTGACTACTACGTTTTTGCTTGCGGACCGTGGCTAGGGAAACTGTTTCCTGAAACTCTTGGCCGGCTGGTGCAACCCACCAAGCAGGATATTTTTTTCTTCGGTCCGCCTGCTCGGGATTCGCGGTTTACAGACGCGCATATGCCCGTGTGGGGCGATCACGGCAAGCGGTTTTTCTACGGCATTCCGGGAAGCGACCGACGCGGCTTCAAGATGGCGGATGACACACGGGGCGCGGCTTTCGACCCGACGTGCGGCGAGCGGGTGATTAGCCAGGCTACGCTGAAACGCGTGCGGGAATATTTGGAACTTCGATTTCCGGCGATGAAAGATGCTCCCCTTACTGAGACGCGCGTATGCCAGTACGAGCAGACTCCGGACAGCAACTTTATATTGGATCGTCATCCTAAGATGGAAAACGTTTGGATATTGGGCGGCGGGTCGGGGCACGGGTTCAAGCATGGGCCGGCGCTGGGAGAGATGGCGGCCAGGCTGGTTTTGAAGGGCGGCGAGGCGGATGCGAGTTGGAGGCTGTCGCGATTCTCGAAGAAAAAGGCAAAATGAAACACAGAGGGCACAGTGGAACACAGGGCAGGGCTCTGTGCCTCCGGAGCGAAGGCTTTCTACTGAATCTGAATCACGCTAGCGCCTTCGCCGGCCTTGATCTCTGCGACGCGCGCCGCGACGCGCTGCGCGAACTCGAAGATAGATTTCGCGTGCGGGGAGTTTTCTCCCTCCAGCACGACCGGCTTGCCGCCATCACCGGATTTGCGCACCTCGGGGTCGAGGGCGATGTTTCCGAGGAAGGAAACGCCGAATTGCTTGGCCATATTTTCGGCGCCGCCGCGGGAAAAGATATCGATCTCGTGGCTGCAGTGCGGGCAGACGAAGTAGCTCATGTTTTCGACCACGCCGATCAGATCCACCTTCATCTGGCGGAACATTTCGATGGCTTTGCGCGCGTCCTGCAGAGAAACGTCGGAGGGCGTTGAGACGACGACGGCTCCGGTCAGGGGAACATTCTGCACCAGCGACAGCGCGATATCGCCTGTTCCGGGCGGCAGGTCGACGATCATGTAGTCGAGATGTCCCCACTCCACCATGCCCAGGAACTGTTTCACGATCTGGTGCAGCATGGGGCCGCGCCAGATGACGGGCTTGTCGCCGGGATTGAGAAAGCCCACAGAGATAACTTTCAGGCCGTAGGCCTGCAGCGGCTCGATGCGATTTTCTGCGACCATCTTGGGCTGACCGTTCACACCCAGCATGAGCGGGACATTCGGACCGTAGACGTCGGCATCGAGCAAGCCGACTTGATGGCCCATCTTGGCCAAGGCAACGGCAAGATTGACCGCGAGCGTGGTCTTGCCGACGCCACCCTTGCCGGAACCGACGGCGATGATGGCATCCACTCCAGGCAACGGTTGCGGCCCCTGTGCAGGCTGGCCGGGATGAGCAGGCATATGTGCGTTCAAGAGATCACACTCCAAGGATAAAGTCAGGATGGATGGAACATTAATTACCCGAAGGATCGATTATACAGGGACGTGGCGAGCGCGCAGTCTCAGTAGCCCTCCCCTTCGAGCTGCACTTTGCCTCGAAACATGCGGAACAGAAAAGTGAAGTAGCCGAGAGCGAGAACCATGCCGATGATCCACCACGTGAACCCGACAGTGAGGCCGTGGCGTCCGGCGGCGGTGTTGTAAATCGTCAGGTTGTAGGCGGGACTGCTGCTCGACGGCAAGACCGCCGGATAGAGAGCGAAGGCTGCACCTACCAGCATTCCGACGATGTAGAGGGCCGAACCGACGAAGGCAAGTTTGTCCTGGCCTTTGCGGATGGCGTAGATCATCAGGCTGAGACTGCCGAAGACAACTACCGGAATGAGATATCCGATGGCATGCTGTTTATAGTTGTCGAGAACTGTGGGGCGAATGTAGGTGGTCGCAACCAGGCCGACGATGCTCAAGACCAACTGCAGCGGCCAGGCCCACAGTGCGACGCTGCGGGCACGCTGGCTCAGATCGTGCTCGGTTTTCACCGCGATATACAAGGAGCCGTGCGCAGTCAGCGTGACCAGTGCGATGACACCGGTGAGGATCGTGTACCAATCGAGAATTCCGGTGTTGGCGCCCACCCTGAAATTCGTCCAGAGTGGCTCAAAGAAATAGCCGTCGGCTCCGAGGGGCACGCCGCGGACCACGTTGCCGAGAGCTGCGCCGAAAAAGATCGCGAGCAAAATACTGGACACGCAGAAGATCAGATCGAAGAAGCCCAGCCAGACGGGATGCTCCAGGTGGGCGCGCAGTTCGATGCCGATGCCACGCAGCATGAGCAGCCAGAGCACCATCATGAGCGGCAGATAAAAGCCGCTGAAGCTGGAAGCATAGAGAAGCGGGAAGGCGAAGTAGAGAGTTCCACCGGCGGCCAGCAGCCAGACTTCATTGCCGTCCCAGACGGGACCGATGGCGCGGAGAATCTTTCGCCGCTCGTCGCTGGTGCGGGCGGCACCGAGGTAAATCGCGCCCGCGCCCAGATCGAATCCATCGAGTACCACGTAAGCCGCAACCATCACGGCGACGATCATGAACCATAACGTTTCCATGGCAACCTCGGGGGCTAAAGCCCGTATCTTTAATTGGCCGTTATCGCAGCGGTGAACCGCTGCGCCACCCAAAATCCAGTGCTGTGAAACTGCTTCGCGACCCAAAGTCCAGTGTCGCGAAAGCGCGCCACCCAAAATTTAGTGCTGCAATCTAGTGCTGCGAAACTGCTTCGGCAACTGGACCGTGCTCGATTTCGCGCCGTACCAGGAACAGAAACAGAATGCCGAGTACGGTGTACATGCCGAGGAAGCCCAGCAGCGTGAACATCCCGTTGCCGGCCGAGACCATCTTCGAATATCCATCTGCCGTGCGCATCAAACCATAGACAAGCCAGGGCTGCCGGCCCAGTTCTGCGGTCATCCAACCTGCAGTGTTGGCGATGTAGGGGAATGGCAAAGCGAGGAGCAGAATCCAGAGCATCCAGTGTGCGGAAAACAGCTTGCCGCGCCACAGCAGGAACGCGGACACCACCATGATGGCGATGAAGATGGTCCCCAGGCCGACCATGATGTGGTAGCTGTAATAGAGCAGGGCGACGTTCTCCGGCCAAAGGTCTTGCGGGAACGAGTCCAAACCTTTCACATTGGCTGCCCATTCGCGGTAAGTTAAAAAGCTGAGCGCGGAAGGGACCTCCAAGGGGTTATCAATTTTTCGCTCGGCAACGTTCGGTTGCCCCAGGATGATGAGCGGCGCGCCGGACTGGCCGACGAAGAGCGCCTCCATGGCAGCGAGGGTAACGGGTTGGTCGGCGGCAATCATGCGGCCCTGACCATCGCCGGTGGGAAACAACTGCAGCACGCTGAAGATCAATCCGGCGATCACGCCGGTGCGTACGAAAATTCGGCCGTGCGCCTCGAACTTCCCCCAAAGCAAATAGAACGCACCCACGGACGCCATTACAATAGAACCGGTGATCACAGCGCCGCTCATATTGTGCGCATACTGCCACCAGGCCCAGGGATTCAACACCAGCGCCCAGAAGCTGGAAAGTTGCAACGAGCCATCCGCCGCCTTGACATAGCCCACGGGATGCTGCATCCAGGCGTCGGTAGCGATGATGAAATAACCAGACAACCATGATCCCAGAAAAACAGCCACCGCCGACCACCAGTGGGCGCGAGGGCTGAGGCGCTTCTCTCCGTAGAGAAACAGGCCAAGGAATGCCGACTCCAGAAAGAAAGCAAACATGCCTTCCATGGCCAGAGTTTGACCGATCACTCCGCCAGCATAGCGCGAGAAATGAGACCAGTTCGTGCCAAACTGAAATTCCATGGGAATTCCAGTGACCACGCCCAGAAGAAAGTTGATGCCAAAAATCTTCGCCCAGAAGCGCGCCGCCTGATGGTAAGTCTCATCGTTGCGGCGAAGACCCAGGGTCTTAAGCACCACGATCAGCGGGGCCAGACCCATGGTCAGCTGCGGGAAAAGATAGTGGAAGGTGACGGTGAAGGCGAAGTGAATGCGATGAACGAGAAGGGCACTGTCCATAGGAAATCCCGAGGAACCGGATAGGCTATCCAGTCTGCACAAAGTCTGATGTGACGGCGGTCACATCGAGCTGTGGATTATCGCTTGGCCTTGCGCCGCCGTTCCATTTCCGCGCGACGATTCTCGCGTCGGCGTCCAGCGTCGTCGTAGCGGCGCCGCTGTTCATCGGTTTCCGGGATGACGGGTGCCACCTTCAGGCGATTTCCCTTCGCATCCACGGCCACGAACGTCAAGTGAGCCGAGGCCACATGTTGCGCGGTATCGGCGAGGTAGTTCTCGACGAAAACTTTTACTCCCACTTCCATCGAGGTCTGAAAAACACGGTTCACCGACGATTTGAGAATGACGAGATCGCCCACTCGCACCGGCACCAGGAAGTCAATGTGATCGACCGATGCGGTGACCGCGTAGCTGCGGGAGTGACGATGCACGGCCATCGCACCCGCCAGATCGATCCAATGCATCAAGCGGCCGCCCAGCAGTGCGCCCAGTGGGTTGGCGTCATTGGGCAGAACAATCTCTGCCATCTCCGATTGCGAATCCCGTACCGGGCGCGGAGTTAGGGTTAGCGTCTCTTCGCTCATAGGTTTTGCATCCTCAACTTGCGACGGCGGTAGTTGTTCCTTGCCGCTTCCGTTTTTCGACGTACGATTCCACAAAGCACTCCGCCATCCTCTGTAGACGGTGGTCGTGATGTCGCTGGTCCCAGCGATTCGCGGCGGCATCAAACTCGATCATCCCGTGATCCGCTGGACGATGATCGCGCTCGCACACGTAGCGAACTTGAATGCGGCTGGCAGTACTATTTTGCTTGTCGCCGGCGAGTGTTCTTGCTCCGAAGCGGATCGAATCCCACTTGCGATCCTTGGGCAAACGTTCGCAGCCCTCGGCGTAGCCTAGGTTGCAGAACTGCTGCAGATCGTCGAGGGATGGCGTCTCATCCTCGTGTCCGGGCGCGGTGCAAAGACCGCTCCATCCACGTCCCAGCGGAAGCCGGCTCGCATGTAACCATGCTCCATTCTCCAACTTCTCCACCGGCATAAAAAACGGACACGCCAATGCAGGACTCCCTCAACACCAAAACTTTCCAAGAGCATTCATTCTACTCATCGCGCTAAATGCAAGCCAGTGTCCGGGTGACGATCCACGAAGGATGGCGTTTATACTAACCTCGTTACAATCGAGATCTGCCTATGGACCGCATTGCCGCGCTCAACGAAATTCTCACACAGGATCCGAACGACACGTTTGCCCGCTACGGGTTGGCGATGGAATATTCGAAGCAGGGCGATTTGGATCGAGCTCTGGCGGAGTTCTCCATCCTGCTGAAGGCCAATCCCGACTACACCCCGGGATATTTCATGGCAGCGCAAACGCTGGTTCGCGCCGACCGCGCCGCCGAAGCGAAGACGATGCTGGGTGAAGGAATCGCCTCGGCCCGGCGGAGCGGCAACTTGCATGCGCAGTCGGAGATGGAGGCCATGCTGGCGGAGTTGGGATAATTCTTCCGTTCAACTTGCCGGAAAATCGGTGCATTACTTCGCCATCCTCTGCATCGCCCACTCCAGCACTCCTGGAAATAGCTGATAAATCTTCTGGGGTACATACATCGTCCAGGGCACGATGACTTCACGCTTGCACTTCAAATATCCCTGCAGCGTCGCTCGAGCTACACGCTCAGCGGTAATACCGCGCACGGAATTCGGGCGCACCTTTTTTTGTTCATTGCCCAACACCGCGTTCTCGCCGAAGGCGGTCCGCACATAGCCGGGACAGACAGTTAGTATATGAATGCCATCCTTTTTCAATTCGACGCCTGCGGCCTTGCCGATGGCATTCATGGCAAACTTGGTCGCGCTGTAGGCAGCATGAAAGGGCAGCGGAATATGGCCGGCCACGCTGGAGATGTTGATGATGGTTCCGCCGCCCTGCTGACGCATAATCGGAATAACGGCCTGCATCCCCATCACAGCGCCGAAGAAATTTGTGTCGAACATCTCGCGGCACGCGGCCATTTCCATCTGGGCGACAGAATCGAGCAGCCCATGCCCGGCGTTATTGACCCAGACATCGATACGCTGGTAGTGATGCAGCGTCAGTCCGACCGCACGGTCGATTTCCTCGCGATGGCGCACATCGCAGGCCATCGCCAGCGTTCGTTCGTTGTGCCCTACGCGTGCGCGCGCCGCTTCGACGCGACCCGCATCGCGGGACAGCATTACTAACGTCGCTCCCTGGTCGGCGAAAAGTTTGGCAATCGCTTCCCCGATACCCATGGAAGCGCCTGTGACCACCACAATTTTTCCTGCAAGTTCCATAGCGCGCTTTTATTCCTCCGCAACTGGCGAAGTCAAGCGCTGCGGTACAATCAGGGTTAGTCTGCTCATTTTTGTGCGGATTCCCGCGCCCACGGAGACTGCTTGGCTGCCCTTATTCCCTTGTTCCCGCTGGATGTCGTACTGTTCCCCGGTACTCCCCTGCCGTTGCATATTTTCGAACCGCGCTACAAAGAGATGATTGGCGAATGCCTGGCGCAGAATCGATTGTTTGGCGTGATCCGCGCGATGGAGCAGAGTCTGGCTGAAGTAGGATGCACCGCCGAAATCGTTACCGTGGTGAAAGAGTACTCTGATGGGCGCCTCGACCTTGTCACCGAGGGGCGCCGGCGTTTCGAACTTCTGGGAGTGAATCAGGAGCGTTCCTTTCTACAAGCGGAAGTTGTGATGATCGACGATGAACCCGGCACGCCGTCGAAAGAAAACACGGACCGCGCGGTTCAGTTGCACGCAGAGTTGTTGGCGATCGCGGGCGCGCAGCAGGATCTTTCTGCCGCCGACCCGTCTTCGCTGTCTTTTTATCTTGCCGGATCCCTGCCGCTGGATCTGGATTTCAAACAGAAGTTGCTCTCTCTGCGCTCAGAAGCGGAACGGCTTTCCTTACTCATTACTTATCTGGAAAAACTGATTCCGAACCTGCATCGCGCGGCCCGCGCCCGGGAAAAGGCCGGGGGCAACGGACACGTGCACTAAGCTCGAAAATCGGGCTGCCGCAAACCCGCGTATAATCCAACTAAAGTATTCGTTCTGGGGGTTCCATGAATCTTCCTCGTACGCTCGGCGAATTGCGCCGCAGTCCCTTTTCCGAAGAACGTTTGCGCAGCCGCCGCGTGAAAGATGAACTCCGGGAGAATCTCATCGCCCGCTTGCGGCAGAGCGACGACGCCAACATCTTTCCCGGCATCGTCGGCTACGACGACACCGTAGTACCGCAGATCGTGAACGCCGTGCTCTCGCGGCACAACTTTATTCTCCTCGGCCTGCGCGGTCAGGCCAAAAGCCGCATCCTGCGGGCTTTGACGACACTGCTGGATCCGCAAATGCCTTACCTTCTTGGCTGTGAGATCCGCGATAATCCTTATTCGCCGATTTGCCGCCGCTGCCGTGAAGAAGTGGCGCGGCTCGCCGATGCTACCCCCATCGCTTATCTCAACCCCGACGATCGCTACGTGGAAAAACTGGCCACCCCCGACGTCACCATCGCCGACCTTATCGGCGATATCGATCCCATCAAAGCTGCGCGCGGCGGCCACGAACTTTCCAGCGAATTCACGGTCCACTACGGCTTGTTGCCGCGCGCCAATCGCGGCATCTTCGCGGTCAACGAACTTCCCGACCTCGCCGGAAAAATTCAGGTTGGCCTGTTCAACATCATGCAGGAAGGCGACGTGCAGATTAAGGGATATCCGATCCGTCTGCCGCTCGATCTCGCCATCGTGTTCAGCGCGAATCCGGAGGACTATACGGCTCGGGGAAAGATCATCACGCCGCTGAAAGACCGCATCGGGTCGGAGATTCGGACGCACTATCCTGCAACCGTGGATGAAGGCATTGCGATTACCGCGCAGGAGGCCTGGACGAATCGCAATGGACACGCGATGCACCTGCCTACCTATATTCAGGAAGTCATCGAGCGCATCGCCTTCGCCGCCCGCGAAGATAAGAAGATCGACAAGCGAAGCGGCGTCAGCCAGCGACTGCCGATCTCTGCTATGGAGAATGTGATTTCGAACGCTGAGCGCCGCGCTTTGCGCAATGACGAAAAGCTTGTCGTGCCGCGCATCAGCGACGTCTACGCCGCACTGCCTGCTATCACCGGCAAACTCGAACTCGAATACGAAGGCGAGATGAAGGGCGCGGACTTCGTTGGCCGGGAACTGATCCGCGCGGCCATCGCCAAGACTTACGACGAATACTTCACGGGCGCCAACGTGCAGCAGATTGTGCAGTGGTTCGACCTGGGTGGCGAGATTCAGCTTTCGGATTCTGTCCCCGCCCTCGAAGCGCTGGAGAATCTTAAAGAAATTCAGGGCTTGATCGACAAACTGGGGCCGCTCGGAGTCTCGCAGAAGGAAAGTCCGGAGCAGCAAGTGTCGGCGGCAGAGTTCATCCTTGAAGGCCTGCACGCCCACAAACGCATCGGGCGCAATGAAGAGCGCGTCTTTAAAGCCGGGGAGAAAAAGCCGGAGCCGGTGCGCGAGAAAGGGTTCGACAAGGAAGAACCGCCGTATCGACAGAGAAGGCAGTTTAACTAGGAAGCCAGTGGTCAGTGGCAAGTGGGCAGAAACCAGCACTAGGTTTTGTTTTGACTGGCCACTAACCACCGACCACCGCTCTTATGAAACGCATTCGCTACACCAAATACGTTCCCGATCCGGCGGGCGAGATGAGCATGGAAGACCTGCTCGGCGCCCTCTCCGATTACCTGTTGCAGAGCGGCTTCCAGAGTGACATGTGGTACGAGATGCCGGAGGGCGAGCAGACGCTCGATGATCTTCGGCGCGCGATCGAGCAGGCTCTGATGGATGGAGACGCGTTCGACGACGAGATGCGCGAACGCCTCGAGCAAATGGCGGCGGACGGTGAACTCGATGAACTTATCGAAAAACTGATCGAGCGCATGCAGCAGGAAGATTACATTTCCATCGATCAGCCGCCCGACCCATCACGGCCATCCGGCGTGGGCGGGCAGGTTGGTGAGAACCAGCAGCAGGCGAAATTCGAAATCACCGACAAGAGCCTCGACTTTCTGGGTTTCAAGTCGCTGCGCAATCTGCTTGGCTCGCTGGGCAAATCCAGCTTTGGGCGCCACGACACGCGCGACCTCGCGACCGGCATAGAAGCCAGCGGGGCTTCCAAACGCTATGAATTCGGCGACACGCTCAACCTCGATATCACGGCGACGCTCTCCAGCGCGATTCAGCGCGAAGGGCTCAGCCTGCCGCTCAACATCGAATACTCCGACCTGCAGGTTCATCAGTGCGAGTATCAATCTTCCTGCGCGACGGTGCTCATGCTCGACTGCTCGCATTCGATGATTCTGTACGGCGAGGACCGGTTTACTCCGGCGAAAAAAGTGGCCATGGCACTGTCGCATTTAATCCGCACGCAGTATCCCGGCGATTCGCTATCGCTGGTGCTCTTCCACGATTCCGCCGAAGAGGTGCCGCTTTCGCAACTGGCGCGAGTGAAGGTCGGGCCGTATTACACGAATACGCGCGAGGGTCTGCGGCTGGCCCAGCGGATTTTGCAGCGGCAGAGAAAAGACATGAAGCAGATCGTCATGATTACTGACGGCAAGCCTTCCGCGCTCACACTCGAGGACGGGCGCATCTACAAAAACGCCTTCGGCCTCGATCCGCTGGTGGTCAGCCAGACGCTCGAGGAAGTCTCGAAGTGCAAGCGTGCCGGCGTGCTGATCAATACGTTCATGCTCGCGTCCGATTATGGCTTGGTGCAATTCGTGCAGAAAGTCACCGAGATGTGCCGTGGCAAAGCGTACTTCACGACACCCTACACCCTGGGGCAATATCTGCTGATGGATTACATGTCGCGGAAGATGAAGACGATTCATTGATTCGCACGGAGGCACCTCAGGGGCTGAAGCCCTGAATTCTTCGCCGGCTTGAGCGGCACGGCTAAAGCCGTGCCCTTCCCGAACCTGCCAATCTGACCTGGCCAACTCTTCCCAAGACCGGGTCAATTTCCCAAAATTCTGACAAGTGCTGATACTCTTTAATATTCATGGCAAACTGCATTCGATGTGGGCGACAGCTCCCGGGCTTTTCTTTTGGCAAGAAGATTTGCCAGTGGTGCGTGCAGCACGAAGCCGCGCAGCGTGGAGAAATCGTCGACGACGCGCGGCAACCCGTAATGCGCACGCCTTGGGTGCGGGGTGGCGAATCCACGATCGGCGTCACGCAGATCATCTTCGGGATTTGCGTTGCGGTGTTTCTGGGTATGGCCCTCGCCGGCTCCACCATCATGGATTTCTCGCCTCAGGAGACCATTCTCTGGGGCGCCAACTGGGGACCGCTAACGCTCTCGGGCGAGTGGTGGCGACTGCTCACCTGCGTGTTCGTTCACGGCGGAATCATTCACATCGCGTTCAACATGTGGTGCCTGTGGAATCTTGGCGCGCTGGCCGAATCGCTCTACGGACGCTGGACCTACGCGGCGATCTATCTCATCTGCGGCGTGGGATCCAGTTTGACCAGCGTTGCATGGCATCCCTACGGACCGAGCGTGGGCGCTTCGGGGGCCATCTTCGGACTCGCCGGCGCGCTGCTTGCGGCCTTTAAGCTGGGAGAATTTTCTGTGCCGCGTGCCGCACTTTCCGGGACGCTGCGCAGCCTGGGCGCTTTTGTTTTTTACAATCTTGTCTTCGGAGCGGCAATGCCCGGCATCGACAACGCCGCGCACATTGGCGGTCTGATCACAGGATTGATCGTAGGAGCGATCATCGCGCTCATTGCCCCCTTCCGGGAGCAATCTCCACGCCGCGTTGCCATCTTTCTTGTTATGGCGGTCGCCCTAGCCGGAGGCGCAGCCGAAGTTGCGCACCACTACGGCGTTCCTTTGCGCTTGGGAAGAGCTCATTCTCAAGTGTCGAGCACTATCGCGCAGCCTCGGGGCACGCCAAACGCTGCTCGCAGCTAGGCTTTCAACTCACCCACCGCGCGCCAAGCCTGATTGATGGCTTCATCTGTGTAGGCGTAGGCGCCGGCATCGGCGTTGGCGATGGCGATGCGGCCGAAGGTTTTTCGCGCCACTTCGCAGGGAGTCTCGCCGCCTTCCAGCCAGAAGGAATCGAAGAGGGAGTTATATTCGTAAGCGTAACCGTGGGGCCAGCGGTTGACAGTAATCGCAGCAATATCGCGCGCCGGATCGAAGCCCCCTGCCCCGAGCGTTCGAACCAGTTGGGAGCGGATCTCGCGCTCCATAGTTTCAAAGGATGTTTGGAACAATTCAATGCGGCCCAGCATGTGCTGCTCGCGCGCCGGGCGGCCGGGCTGACAGGGTGTCTTCATCATGTGAACCACGATGGGCTCTTCGGGCTTGCGGGAGCATTCATAGCCGCCGATGCTGACGGCCAGATCGAGGCCGACGCGCGTGTGATAGCAGCCGGGGGCGTAAACCGCATTCGTATTCAGCTTCTGAAATGATGTCCAGTTGCGCAGGGCAACATTGGTATAGAGCAACGGAACTTTTTGCGCGGAGGCGAGCGCGTCCCGTTGCTTTTGCGGGAGGTCTTCGCAGATGTACGGGATGACCACATGCCAGCAGGCCAGGATGCAGTTCTTCCCTTTCGCGGTGTAGACCTTGCCGCGGCGCGCGTAGGCCACTTCGACTTCCTTTGCGGCAGTTGCATCGCCGACGTGCTGCACGCGAACCGCGGTGCTGTTAAGGCGAATCTTTACGGCTGATGCGGCCGAGTCGAGCTTCGAATAATTTGCTTTCGCGAGTACTACGTCGCTTGCGGTGTGGCCTGCAATCGCGTCTGGAATCAGCTTGCGCACCAGGAGGCGCGCGATGGTCGCGTTGCCATCGGGGAAATGAAAAAAATATTTCTCCGCTTCTTCATTCGGAATTGCGTCACGATTCATGCCCTTGCCCGGCGCGGGATCGAGTTTCATTCCCTGGAACCCGGGCAGATCGAATCCCCAGGCATCCTGTGCAGAAACCGCGTCGATTCCCACGCCAAACAAGGGCTGAGGCACAGCCTGAAAAACCTTTACGACATCAGGATGAACTTTCACGACGTCGCTGAGGAAGCTGGCATAACTGATGCGCGCGAGTTTAGCTTTTTTCTCCGTGGAGGTGAGGCCCGGAAAATACTCCTGCTCATCGCGCAGCAGGCGATCGAAATCGATCTTGGCTTGCGGGGCGATGGGCGCTTGCGCGAGCATCTGCTTCCAGGCCTCGACCTCACCGGCATTGGCGTAATCTTTTTCACCACCGCCAAACGATGCGGGACTCGTGACCAGGCGATCCGCGCCGAAGGTTTCCTTGTCGAAGAAAACCTTCGGGCGTAAGCCGAGAGAGCGATACAGCTTGGCATCGTGATACTTGGGATACGATGCCACGTCGATGCCCAATTCTTCGATCAGGCCCCGCGCTTCCTTGCTGTAGGGCGCGGGACTTTCGATGGAATAGGTGCCGCCAAAACCCAGGCGGAACGCGCTTCCGACGCGAAATTCATTGCGCTTGGCATGTCCGCCGAAATCATCGTGATTGTCGAGGATGAGGATGCGCGCGTTTGCGCCCGCAACTTTGCGATAAAAATGTGCGGCGGAGAGGCCGCTGATGCCGCCGCCTACGATGATGAGATCGTAGGTCTCGCCAGTGTCTTGCAGTGTGCCGGCAGCGTCCCAGAAAGTTCCGTCGCGCAAGGCATGTGCAGCGTCAAACGAGCCGGGATGGCTGCCGCGCATTCCGGTGAGCGCGGGCGGGTAGTAGGCGGGCGACTTGTCTGGATCGCCGTCAGCAAACAGATGCCACGGCATCAGGGCCGCACCCGCGGTGACGGCCACGCCGTTGAGGAAGTCACGGCGTGTGATGCTGCGATTCATTCCCAGTTCGCGGTCGCCCAGCTCGCGGTCGGTTCGGTCGGTCATTCGGGTCCCCCGATCTCTAGCTGTCGGCTTTCTTGACGGCTAATTCCGCACCCTGGAATCCGATGCGGCTGTGCGTGCCGTCGCAGAAAGGTTTGTTGACCGAGCCTCCGCAGCGGCAGAGAGAAAAGGCGGGCTTGCCGGTGAGGTCATACGGAGTGCCGTTGGCGTCGACGAGTTCGACCGAACCTTCGGGGGCCTCGACACGAAACGGACCATTGGGACGGACGGTGATTTTTACCTGGGCCATGAGCAGTAATTCCTCCAACCTTACGGGTTTCTAGTAAGGCTAAGAAGATACCACCAAGGGAGGGTGCGTGTCGCGGGGCGGCGGATGGGGGACAAAACAGTCCACCACATGATTCCGGCCTCTCAACCTCAGCGCCTGAAGGCGGAATGGACTTGGCAGCATTTGTGGCACGACTGAAGTCGTGCCCTTCCCATTCTTGCTGACGTCAGGCGGCCAGGGTTTTGGTGTTCACGAGGCTGCGGTAAAGATCGAGATAGTTATCGATCATGCGCTGGGCGGTGAAGCGCTCGCGGGCGCGGGCGAAAGCACGGTCGGCATAAGCCTGGCGCAAAGGACGGTCGGCATCCAGCTGGCGGAGGATTGAGGCCAGACTGCCGGCGTTGTTGGTGCGGAAGTAGAGTGCGGCATCGCCCCAAACTTCGCGGAAGCTGGGAATGTCATTGGCGACGATGGCGCAACGGGAGAAAGCGGCGTCGAGCGGCGCCATGCCGAGAGGCTCGTACCGGGGAGTAGCGGCATAAACGGCAGCGCGGCTGTAAAGCGAGCGGAGTTGCGCTTCGGTCTGAGGGCCGCGGATGGCAACGCTGGCCTCGGCGGTGGCAACTTTTACATCGGCGCGGATGGGGATGCGCGGGACCGGTACCGTTTGTTCCGCACCGACGATGCACACCGGGAATGGATGAGCGTGCTGGGTCAGTAGGAAGACCTGCTTGCCGGCGTCAACAAGGCGGCCAACGGAAAGCACCGAATCATCTTTGCTGACGTAAGGATTGAAGAAGATGGGATTGCGTCCCGGATAAATGACGACCTCGCGGCGAGGCTCCGTGTAGGTGGAGCGGAGAGCATCGAGCATCCAGACCGAGGGCACGATCACCGCATCGGCGGCTGCAATGCCGCCGACAACCGTATCGTAATACCACTTGAGCCAGGGCGTGGAGCGGGGGGTGCAGCCTTGCACGGCCTGGCTCCAGGTAATGAGATCGCCGTGGGCCATAATCACGCGGGGAACGTCGATGTGAAGATCGCCGTGGCAGAACTGGTGCAACTGAAGCAGGTCGGGACGAAGCTCGCGCACGAGAGTGGCGAGGAATTCCGAGGAATCGCGCAGGTCCTGCGGGGCCTCGTCCATCCACTCCAGGCGAAAAGCAGTGGGGCGGTACTCGAGGCCATGGAGATGGTCCATCCAGGCAATCTGATCGGGTAAGGGAATCTCGCCGAAGGTGACCAGCGTGACGCGCACGCCGCGCGTGACCAGTCCGGTGACCAGCTCGCGAGCATAGGTCCAAGAGCCGGACATGGTATCGGCAGTGACGAGAACGTGCAAAGCGCCTCCGGGGAGCATGCGGGATGCCGCGGTGGAAGCGGCACCCAGCGAGTCGCGCTCGCCTATTCTAATGCGAATCAGGGCGAAGAGTCGAAGAATTCTTCGGATGGCCTAGGAACGACTCACAGCCGATCCGAGCCGATCGTATCTCCACGAACGATTTCTAAGGCTCGGCTGGAATCAGGGATCAGCTAATGCCTAGCCGTTGCCGCATTTCCCGCGCCAGATTGTCTACGGAGAGGATTTTCTCTGCGGCGGGCGCGGGAATGTTGGGAACGGCCATGGCGAGTTCGCAGGAGAGCAACATGGCAGTGAGGCTTTCACACATTTCGCTACGGAATTGTTGCTCAACGGAGCGGCGGGCCTGTGTTTCCTCACGTTTGCGGCGGTGCAAAGCGGAACGAACTTCGCGGAGCAAGCGTTCCATGCCGCTGATTGCGAAGTTCAGGTAGACCGGGAAGGCCGTGCCCAGGTGCTCGAATACCTGATCGCTTTCGGCGGGCTCGTTTTCGAGAAGGAATTGATCGATCACCACTGCCGAGTAGGACTGCTCCCGCAGCCGTGCCAAGGCTTGCTGCAGATTTTGAGCCCAATGGGTTTCATTGCCGGTAGAGTCCTGCACCGTGGTAGCGCACTCTGGACCGCGTGCTGATGGTGTAATGAGTAAGATCATGCAGGTTCTGTAGCAAGCGGACCTCCAACAAGGTTCGCGATGAAAACTCGGGAGTTATGGGCTGCCTTGAGTGCGTTTTTCCCGTTGCGGATCGCGGAAGGCCTGGGTTCATTTCACTATTGAACCTCTCCCTAGTAAGCGTGCTCGGCGTAGTCCTTCAGTTTGCGGTATAGCGTGGTCTTGCCGATGCCGAGGAGTCGAGCGGCTTGCAACTTATCGCCGTTGAGTTCTGCAATCGCACTGAGGATGGTTTGCTTCTCCAACTCGGCCATGGGAACGATCTTGTTCGGACTGGCGCCGTTTCCGTTTCCATTCGCCGGGACCACTGCTGCGATGCAAGCAATGGCGGGAGGTAGGTCGGCAACATGGAGGACTGGACCGCTGGTAAAGGCGCAGGAGCGTTCCAGACAGTTTTCGAGTTCGCGGACATTTCCCGGCCAGTCATAGGCCAGCATAACTTTAAGGGCTTCGTCGCTTAGAACTTTTTCCTGCGCGGAGGCGTGGGAGGCGCGCTCCATGAAGTGCGCGATGAGCAGAGCGATATCCTCACGGCGTTCGCGCAGAGGCGGAATGCGCAGGCTGAGAACGTTCAGACGGAAGTAGAGGTCGCGGCGGAAGGCACCTTCGGTCACAGCTTGCTCCAGATCGCGATTGGTAGCGGCCAGGATGCGGACGTTGATGGGAATGCGGCGCGTGCTGCCGACAGGACGAATCTCCTTTTCCTGAATGGCACGCAGCAGTTTGGATTGGAGATCGACGGGAAGTTCGCCAACTTCGTCGAGAAATATGGTGCCACCTTCGGCGATCGCGAGCAGACCGTCCTTGGCTTGATTGGCGCCGGTAAAGGCGCCGCGGACATAGCCGAAGAGCTCGCTTTCAATCAGCGTGGGGACTAGGGAGCCGCAATCGACGGGGATAAAAGGCTTGTCGCGAAAAGGTCCGGAATAATGAATGGAGCGCGCGACCATTTCCTTTCCGGTGCCGCTTTCGCCGAGAATCAGCACGGGATGCGAGCTGTTCGCAGCTTTGGCGATGATGCGATAGAGCTTCTCCATCTCCGGAGCACGGCCGACCAAGCCGCCGTAGCCCTGCTTGGACTTCAGCTTCTCACGAAGAATCCGGTTTTCGGTCTTCAGCTTGAGGTGATTGGAGACGCGCTCCAGCAGCAGCTTGAGTTCGTCAATGCTAAAAGGCTTGGTGACGTATTCGTATGCGCCTTGCTTCATGGCTTGTACGGCCGACTGGACCGTACCGTAGCCGGTCACCACGATGACCAGAGCTTCCGGACGCTGGGCCTTGATCTGACGAAGAGCTTCCAGGCCGCTGGCTCCGGGCAGCCGAAGATCGAGGAGAACGGCATCGATGGATTGAGTTTGCAGCAGGCGATAGGCGTGCTCGGCGGAATCGGCGACGTAGGCGTTGAACCCGAGGGAGAGAGCGACTTCGCGGCAAGCCTCGCGGATGGATCGTTCGTCGTCGACGATGAGAAGGTTGAGATAGTTGGCGGCCAGAATTTGTGGCTGAGCTACTAACGGACTTACAGCGGCTGACGTCATGTGAGGGATTCCTTTTTGACTGCTTGAAGTGGCGTAGGTGATGAATCGGGACGGGGATGGACGGTCTGCAGAAACTCGGCTTCGGCCGACTGGGACGCCCGAGGGAGCAGAATCATGACTCGCGTCCCTTGGCCAGGTTCGCTTTCGATGTGGATCAGTCCGCGGTTATTGGTGACAATGCTGCGAACTGTGGTGAGCCCCAACCCGGTGCCTTGGCCCGCACTCTTGGTGGTGAAGAAAGGCTCGAAGAGGCGCTGTCGAGTTCTCGCATCCATACCGCGCCCATTGTCAGAGACAACCAGAAGAACGCAGGGGAAGGGCGAGTTGCCGGGCCGAGCCGGTGGAGATCCGGCCACGGTTTGAAATCTGCAGTTACCGGTTTCCAACACGATGCGCCCGCCGTCGCTCAAGGCATCGCGGGCATTGAGAACCAGGTTGAGGATGATCTGCTGGGCCTGCGCCTGATCGATCTTGACCAAACCCAAATCCGGATCGAGGCGGAACTCCAGCTTAATATTTCCGCCGATCAGGCGGGTGAGGAGATCCTGCATGTCCTGGGCAATTTGATTGAGGCACAGGGCACGAACCTGGCTGGGTTGCGGGCGGGCAAAGACCAGCAACTGGCGCACCAGCCCAGTGGCTTGCAGAATGGCGGAACGAATTTCGACGGCGTAGCGGCGCCGGCAGTCGCGCGCATCCAGGCTGGAGAGTAAAAGATCGCAATAGAGCATGACGCCGGTCAGGACGTTATTGAAGTCATGCACGACGCCTCCGGCGAGGCGCCCTACTGCTTCCCATCGCTGGGTTTGCAGAAGACTCTCGTTTACGGGCGCGATCTCGTGGTTGGATTCGGCGATCAGTAAGGCGTGAGGGAGGGCATCGCCGGAAGCAGGTAAGCGCCAGGCGGTCCAGTTGGTGACTGCCAGACCGTCGGCACTACAGCTTCTTCGTTTTGCCTCGACTCGAATGCTGTCGCAGGTCGAGTCCAGCAGGGCGCGCAGAAGTGACTCCGTGGTGTCGCGGTCTTCCGCAGAAACCAGGTCGCAAAGCCGCAGTACGTCCTGCTTCGCCAAGTCAGGATCCAGCGCCTGCTCGAAGGCGGGATTCATTTCGATGATCACTCCTTCGCGGTTACAGCGGGCTGCCGCGATGGGAGCGAGTTCGAAGATGGAACGAAAACCCGGCGGCGCGTTCTCTGTTGCAGAAAGCTCTGACCACGGAAATGGAGTGGCAGTGTTCATAACTGATACTTTGCCGGGGGAGGGTGCCGAAAGGAACCCCGAGACTGCTTCCCTGATACCTCGGTGTTCCCGAAATGGGATTAGCAGGTTCTTGTTTGAATTGCCTCCACGTTTCGAGTCCCACTATAGGAGGCCCAATCTGATACTGCGAAGGGCATATGTCACTCAAGGCGGGAAGAGATCTGTGGAAAACAGGCAAAGAGACTTTGATTGTGCAGCTTAAGGGTCAGACAATTTAGTGGGAAGGGCGCGTTGCTATGGCGACGCTAGGGGATCATTCGCTCGAGGCGTTGTTATATTTGGCGATGGAATTGGAACCGGCTAGTGAGACAGGGGCAGTGAGCCTGAAGGTCAGGCGGCGTCCTTTTTGCACCCAGAAGCCTCCCGATCCTAGGCTCGATCTATCGGCAACGGATCCAGCGGTAGGCTGCGACGTGCCTTTGGCGAACAGGCTGGAAGTCTGAAGCGCGAGCGTGCTGCCATCGACGGTGACGGTCTTCAAGGTCAGGCGGAGAAATCCTGGATCAGGGCTCAAACCGGGACGATCGACAGCTGGTTGGGCGGACTCAACGCAGCCACTGACGGGCGTGCCGCGGTTGATGGCGGTCTCTCCGTCCACGGTAACAGGCCCGTCCAGCGACGCTGAAAATGTGTCGCCCGCGTGAACTCGCGAGATGGGCAGAGAGTTATCCAAGCGGACAGTGATGAGGGTTCCGGCCGGCAGACTGTGCGTACTGGAATGCGAGCCGGTTCGAAAGGGCGTGCTGGCGCTCGACGACCGATCTGCGGGCAACGCCGGGTGTGCGCTGTCGTCGGTAGCATGATCGGGGTTTTGATGAAACGGGAGATTCTGCTGGGCGGGGGGAGCCGCGCTGATCGGCGTCTGGTTAGGTTCATCAGCACCGCCGCATCCCTGACCGATCGCTGTTGCAAGGCAGAGAGCGAGCAAAATGAATCCCAACTTACAACGATCGCGGCCTTGGCGGTTCTCCATACAGGGTATGGTTGCTCGATCCTCCAGCGCTGGGTAGTGGCAAGTGAAATACCAGATCAGGAGTGATAAGAATCAGACAGATACGCGCATGCTCGGGCGGGCGAATGTAGAAGTTGCCTTCCATCATGCAAAAAAAAGCTGCAAAAAGAACGCGGAGAGCGTAACGCTCTCCGCGAACTGACTGCGACCGGTTAACCGAGAGACTAGTTGGTTCCGCCAGCGTTGGCGCTCTGCGATTCGTTTTCCGGCTGAGCGATCACGCCGTCAAACGGAGTAGCTCCGACGTAGCGGCCGTGCACCACGCTGATGCGACGGAGCGGGAAACCGGAATCCGGTCCACGCTGCCAGGTGTTGCCGCCATCCGTGCTTTCGAACACGACGCCGGTCTGGCCGCTGGTAGCGAGCAGACGTTTGTGGCTGCCATCGTAGGCTACCGATGTGATGTCCTTATCCGGCAAACCCGTGACCATGTGATTCCAGCTCTTGCCGGAATCTGCGCTATGAAAAGCGCCTTCGCGGGTAGCCACGAAGATCTGTCCATCGGGCGCTACGGTCACGCTGCGAATGTTGATCGGATACGAAGCGAGCCGCGCCGACTGCCAGGCCGCTCCTGAATCCTGAGAAATCAGGACTGCCGAGCGGGTGGCAGCGACCACGAGACTATCCTGGGACTGCACGGAAACGAAGTCTTTCTCTCCGGAAAGCGGACCACCCACCCAAACTTTGCCGTGATCTTTGCTGGTGAAGAGTCCCGAGGAAGTTGCCGCGAACCAACGGGTCGATCCCAGATCAGCATCGTTCACGCGCCCCTCAAGAATTGAGTGGGCGCTGGTGGTGGAGCTCACAGTCTTTTTCTTGCCGCTCTTGAGAGTAACCGTGTGCGAAACCGTCTTCGAAATCACAACATCGTTGATGGGATGCCAGGTCGAAGTACCTTCGGCCAGTTCAAAGACGCCTTTGTTCGTGCCGGCGATCAGAGTTCCGTTGCTGGCTTGCTTCAGAGTGAAGACATCGCGGCCGTCGAGGCCCGAGCTGCGCTGCTGCCAGTTCTGTCCTCCATCGTGGGTGAAGAACACGCCGCCGAATTCACGATCATTGACCAAGCCGATGTAGATGGCATTAGGTTCTTTGCTGTCGGCCAGAATCGCGCTCACGTAACGGTGGGCGTATCCGTGGTTGGAAGAAGTAAAGGTAGCCGCGGCATCGTCGCTGGCGAGTACGCCGCTGCGATCGGTGGCGAGTAACACACGCTGCGAATTGCGGGGATCGACGAGCACATCATTCACTACGACTTCAGGGCTACTGGCGAGCTTCCAGTTCTTACCCTCGTCGACGCTCTTCCACAAACCTTCGGTGGTGCCGGCATAAACGATCGCCGGATTGCTGGGATCCTGCCGCAGTACGCGGGTTCGGCGCGCGGTAAAGGGAATGCCCTTAATCTTCTCGAACTGGTCGCCGCCGCTGACGCTCTTATAAATACCGGAGCAGGCGCTGGCGAAAACTTCAGAAGAATTGGCGGAGCTGACGATGATCGAGAAAACGTCGGAGTCATCGATCATGCCTTTGTTGATGTGCTGCCAGTTGGCGCCACCGTCGCTAGTCTTCCACGCGAGATGCCAGGTTCCGGCGTAGACGACGTTCGGATCTTTGGGATCGACAGCGATGGATTCGATGTTCTTGACGATACCGTCATTGGGCGAAATGCGCTGCCAATAGTTGCCGCCATCGTTGCTGCGGTAGACGCCATCGAGCGCGCCCGCGACTATAACTTTATGATCGGAAACCGAGATCGCCATGGCGCGAACGGACTTGCCATGCATGGCCGGCAGAACTTCCCAGTCCTTCCCGCCGTTGTGGGTGCGGAAAATATCGCCGGCATTCTGATCCTGAACGCTCCAGGCGGAAACGAAAATATCCTTGGAGTTCTGCGGATCGAAGGCGATGTGATCAAGCACATAATCGTCGCCGCTGCCCAGCTTGGCAAACCGTGCCCAGCTATGGCCGGAATCGTCGGAGACGAAAAGCACGCCAGTGCTGGTGCCCAGCAGGATGCGGTTGGGATTATGCGGGTCGTAAGCCAGGCTGCGGACATCGCCGCCGTCGGGACCCAGAATAGCCCACTGGTGACTGCCCGCCGCCGCGTAGACCGAAGCTAACATCAACATCGCCAAGAACTTAAGCCAAGCAGATTTCATAAAGATTCTTCGCCCCAAATCGGAGAAAGTTAGATGCGAAAACTAGACTGACAGGCGAAACCGTCCCCGGGCAAGTTACTGAAGGCCACGCATAAGAAAGGCCGGTCGTTTTCGACGACCGGCCCTTTCCAGCGTTACCGAGATTACTGCGCTTTCTTGGCAGCCTTCTTGGCCACCGGCTTGGGATGATCCGGAATTGCCTTTATTTTGGATTCATCCACGGGTTGAGTGCCGGTCGAGTCGAAGGTCGCGCCCGAGGGCACAATCCAGTACTCGGCGGTCTTGGTGCCACCGCTGCCGGTGCGGACTTCGATGCGGCTCGGATCGATGCCCTGCTTGGCTTCGCCTTCCGTCAGATAGAACTTGGAATCGACGGCGCGTTCTGCCGCCAGATTCTTCCGTTTCTCGGCTGGCTCAGCGTTGCCTACGATCACCAGCTTGCTGTCGGGATTCTGCTGCAGGTTCTTGGCTACGTCATCCAAGATGGCCTTGCAGGTGTTGTCCACGCGCCAGGGCTTCTTCTCGTTGGGGAAGTCGCACTGGCTCAGCTTGGCGGCTTTCGGCGGTGGTGGTGGCGGATTTTCAACCGTCGCTTGAGTTGACGCCTGTCCTGTCAGGCCACGTGAATCGGTGCAAGTAGCGCTGATCGTGATGGTACCAGGCGCTGCTCCATTGGTGGAGAGAGTCGCGGTATTGCCGCTTCCAGAAACCGTTCCGCTGCTGGCGGTCCAGTTGGAGACGGTGACCGGGACGTTATCCGGACTGGTGCAAGTGCAGGTTACGGTCACGCTGGCGCCAGCCTGAACGCTCGACGGACTGGCCGAGCAACTCATGGTCGGCGGGTTCTTCGGAGGCAGCGGCTTGATGGTATAGCTCGCGGTGCAGCTCGCCTCATTGTTGTTCTTCATTTTCGGATCCGTCACGTGAGCCGTGACGGCATAGCTGCCGGGAGCAGTGTTAGTGGTGTCAATCTGTGCGGTTGTGTCCTTGCCGGTGACCTGGCCGCCGTTGCCGCTCCAGGCATAAGTGACCGTGTGCTTGGGGTTGAAGTTGCTGGCGGTAACCGTGGCCGTGATGGGCTCACCCACCATGACTTCCGTCGGCTGCACCGAGCAGCTCGCGGCCGGCGCTACCGCAGGCGCGCCGCCCCAACTGAAGACCAGACCGGTACGCAGGCGGACGCCTTCGAACGAAGGACGCTCCAGGTTGGGGAAATCCTGTGAAGCAAAGCTGGAATAGTTGTGTCGCGCCCAAACATAGTCGGCTTCAAACAAGCGGAACGCGAGCCACTTCTTAATGGGCAAGTCCATGCCGCCGCCGAGAATGGCTCCGACGCCGTTTCCCGCATTCAGGCCGTTGACCGACAGGCGGTTCAAGCTGACCATGGTGTGCAGGAAATAATTTGCACCGTCAGTGCGCCAGATAAAACGAGGACCAATGGATCCGGTAGTTTCGTAGTTGCTGCTTCCCCAGTTATGACCGAGATCAAATTCAATGCCCCAGTGCGGATCGAAGTTATAAGTGAGGGCAGCACCGAACCCGGCAGACATGTCGGGAACATTGAACCCGGTGGGATTATTGAAATCCCCAAAAGGCGTGGGCACCGTGCCACCTGGGTGCAGCCATTGATATCCGGCAAACAAATCCCATTTCGGATTCGAGTCGCTTTGCGCGAACGCAGCACTCGAGAGGAGTGATACCGCAAGAATCACTAGCAGGCCGATCACCGCACGGCCCTTGCTGAACTTCGAACAAGGTAACATTCTTTCCTCCATCATAAGGTCGATACGCGGCTCACCTGCACGCAGGGTCCGACGGCCACGCTAAGAAAACATTCCGAGAGTCAGCAACTGTAAGGTCGGACTCCTGTTTTGGGAACCCGCAATTCTAACCTACGGCAATCTCAAAGTTAAAGAGTGATTTGAAAAATACCAGTGCTGGACGTCAAAATTCGCCGATTCTTTCAGCTCCATCTCGTCTCAAATTGACATTGATGTAGACCGCGCCGTCTGCAGTCCAGTCGAGCAAAGCAGCGGAAGAGCGGCCCTCCCGGACCTTGCTCGACAGGAAGCTGGCCGAGTATGGTTGTAGTCTCGGTGCCCAGCATTATCGAAGATTCGCCACCGAAGAAGCGGGCGAAAGCAAGGGATGAGCCAGAGAATACTGATTGTTGAAGATGAAGAGAACGAGCGCACGGGCCTGGCAGAGTTAGTCACGTCGTGGGGCTACCGCACCGAAACTGCTGGCGATGGCGTTGAGGGGCTGGAAAAAGCGGGGCAATGGACTCCGTCGATCGTGATTACCGACCTCAAGATGCCTCGCATGGGTGGTCTTGAACTTCTGGAACGACTGGCGGAGCAGACTCAGGACATGGCTGTGATCCTGGTGACGGCGCAAGGCACGATCGATAGTGCGGTCCAGGCTATGCGCTTGGGGGCCTACGACTACATCACCAAGCCAATCGACACGCAGCGCCTGCGGACGATGTTGCAAAACGCGTCCGCCCTGGTAGGGATCCGCACTGAACTCGAGAGTACCCGCCGCAAGTTGAGGGATACCGGTTCTTTGGGGCAGCTGCGGGGGACGTCGCGCAAGATGCAGGAAATTTTCCGGCTGATCGAATTGGTGGCTCCGAGCACTGCGTCGGTATTGATCACCGGGGCAAGCGGCACGGGAAAAGAACTGGTGGCACGCACGATTCACCAACTGAGTCCGCGCCGGGAAAAACCTTTCGTCGCCATCAACTGCGCAGCCATTCCGGAGACGCTGATCGAGAGTGAAATCTTCGGTCACGAAAAGGGCGCTTTCACCGGAGCCTTGGAGCGGCGCACGGGATGCTTCGAGCTGGCCGAAGGAGGAACGATTCTGCTCGACGAAATCGGCGAAATGCCGGTGGGCACGCAAGCAAAGCTGCTGCGCGTGCTCGAGGACCACAAGCTGCGGCGTCTGGGCAGTAAAGTGGAAACTTCGGTGGATGTGCGCGTGCTGGCGGCGACGAACAAGGTTCCCGACGATGCCGTGGCCTCAGGAGAATTGCGCAGCGATCTTTATTACCGGCTGAATGTCTTCAACATTCACATGCCTCCGCTGCGAGAGCATAAGGAAGACATTGCGGATCTGGTTCAGCTTCTGGTTTCGGAAATGAGCGCAAAGCATGGCCGCAAAGTTGCTGCGGTCAGCGAGGCGGTGCTGAATTTGTTCAATAATTACACCTGGCCGGGAAATGTCCGCGAGTTGCGCAACACCATTGAGCGAGCAGTCATTGTGTGCGACAGCGGCATGATCGAGACCAAACATTTGCCGCCCGGATTCGGCCACGCCGTCTTGCGCACCAGCGCCAATGATCCTGATGCCATCCGTTTGGGGGTGGGGACCACGGTGGGTGAGGCGGAGAAGATGTTGATTCTCAAAACCCTGGAATCGACCAGCAATAATAAGACGAAGGCTGCGGAAATCCTCGGCATCAGCTTGAAAACTCTTCATAATAAGCTTAAGGAATACGGGAGTGGGGCGGCAGACGCGGAGCCAGTGAAAGAAGAAGTCGAGCGTAGCGGCCAGTAATCAGTGATCAGCATCGGGGAGAAAGTTTTAAAATTTCAGCTCTGCGGCGCCCCTTGCATTGATCGGCGGGTCGCTGATCACTAACCCCGGCACTGTTTTCGTTATGCGACGTAAAGTCACAATCGTGCTCGCCATTACCTTCATGGTCGCCGTGATCGTGACTGTTTCCTCGTATCTTTACGTCTCGCAGTTTCTTCGCCAGAGCATCAATAACACCTATGACAGCAGTTACCGGCTCACGCAGCAACTGGCCTATTTCGCCGAAAACGACCTCCCAGATTTAAGCAGCACGCGCATTGACACGGATGATCCAGTGGCGGTGCGGCGCGCGCTGGCCGAATATCTGCCGATGGATACGAATCTGCTGAACAACCTTGAATCGGATACCTCGGGCTGGCCCTATATTTACGATGCATCCGTTGTGGACACGAATGGAAAAGCGTTACTCCATTCGAATGCACAGCTGGCGGGAAAGAAAATTTCGCCGAGGCCGGACTTTCGCAGTGTGACGACGGCTCGCTTCCGCGAACAGCTTCGTCTGGTATACCAACCCACTGCAGTCTACGACGTGAGTTATCCGCTGCAACTCAACGGCGAACCCTTTGGCACCATCCGCATCGGCGTCTCCACGGTCCTGCTGAAGGATGAACTCGAGCCTCGTCTAATGCGCGCTCTTTATTTCTCGATTGCGGCGATTGTTGCCTCGCTCTTTCTGGCGGCGATGATCTCGAATGTGGCCCTTGGCCCGTTGAAAGAAATCAGCCGCAACCTTGACAGCGTCAGCTTGGGAACAAGCGAAGAGCTTTCGGGAAAGGAGTCGGAACACGACGAATTCGGGCTGGTCACGCTGAAGATCGCGAACCTCGGGCGGCAGATGCGGGACACGAAGGAAATTTTTTCTGCGCTCAAAGACAACGTGGATCAGCTCATGTCCAAGCTGCAGGATGGGTTGATGCTGTTCACGCGCGACTCCCGCGTAGTGCTTGTCAGTGCGCCAGTCGAGCGCTTCCTCGGCCGGCCTCGCGGAGAATTGCTCGGCCGAACAGCGGGAGAGATTTTCTCTCGCGACTTGCCCCTGGGATCGATGGTGCTGGACGCGTTCGATCGGAAGCGTCCACTCTCACAGCGCGAATTCATAGCGGCCGGCGGCCGGCGGGTCCAGGTTTCAATGGATTTTGTGCAGGAAAAAGGCACGCACATTGGTGCCCTGCTCACCATGCGCGACGCCGAATCGGTAAGGCGCATCGGAGATGAGATTGAAATGTCGCGGCGTCTCTCGGCCAGTGGGCGGGTGACAGGTGGCGTGGCCCACGAAGTCAAGAATCCCATCAATGCCATCGTGCTCCACTTACAACTTTTGCAGAACAAGCTGTCGCAACTCGATCCCGACACGCGCCGCCATATGGACATTATCGGAAGCGAGATTCAGAGGCTCGATCGAGTGGTGCAAACGCTGGTCGATTTCATGCGCGCCCGCGAGTTGCATTTAGTGGAAGTAGACTTTCGCCGTCTGCTCGATGACGTGGCACTGCTCGCCGCTCCGGACGCGGCGCAGCATGGCGTCGAAATCCGGCGCCAAGTGTGGCGGGAACCGTTGCTTGTTAAGGTGGATCTCGACCTGATGAAACAGGCGCTGCTGAATGTCGTGCTCAATGGAGTGCAGGCCATGCCCCAGGGAGGCCCGCTGACGATTGCAGCGCACCCGGACGGCAATGTCGTAGTCGCCGAAATTTGCGATCGCGGCATTGGCATTGCGCAGGATATGCATGAAAAGGTCTTCGAGCTTTACTTCACCACAAAAAAGGACGGCACGGGCGTCGGGCTGGCGCAAACTTACCAGATTCTGAACTGGCATCACGGATCGGTAGAGTTCGAGTCGGCGCAGGGCGAGGGTACAACTTTCCGGTTCCGGATTCCTCTAGCGGATTCAAATCTTGATTCTGATCACGAAGAGCCTGTCCATCTTGAAGCCGAGATGACGAAACCGGGAACTTAATTTCTTCCCTGCCGCGCCGAAGCGTAAAATCTAAGGTACTTCCACGGTGCTTGGGATTGAATGATGACTCTGGCCACAGTCCTCGTAGTTTGTCTTGCCAGTTTGTTTCCAGCCGGCATGCGGGCATCGCCTGCTCAAGATCAGGGTAGCGCATCTGCGTCGCAGGCCCAGACGCCTCCTGCACCTGCTGCGGCCTCGCCCCCTAGCCAAACACAGAGTTCCCCCAATCCAGCCAAACCTTCTCCCAAGCCACACCAGCGTCGCAAGAAAGCGGCTGTTCCGGATTGCTCAATTTCGACAGCCACGCCGAATCAGACCGGCACGACCAATTCGGCCAATCCATCCAACGCCGAGTCAACGACAAGGGCTGCTAACGATACCAACCTGCCGAGTGCGACTGATGCCAAATCGACTACGGTGAAACCGTGCCAGCCTCCGATTGTAGTGATCAAGAACGGAGGATCGAAAGAACCTACGGTGCAACTGAAGGGGGATGCCACAGCGGAGCAGGCATCACAAGAACGCTCCACCACTGAGCAACTCACGGCTGCAACCCAGGAGAACCTGAAGAAGATTGCGGAGCGTCAACTCAGTTCGAGCCAGCAAGACGTAGTGAATCAGATCAAGGACTTTCTGGAACAGTCGAAGAAAGCCATCGCCGCTGGCGATTTGGACCGTGGACGGAATCTGGCCATGAAGGCTCGCCTACTCTCGGATGAATTGCTGAAACCTTGAATCGCGATTACTTTCCTTTCGCCCGAGCCGCGTTTACTTTGGTCAGCAGATCCTGCGACATGGCTTGAACCGGGCCGGAGATCTTCACGGCTTCGGTCAGGACTTCTCGCGCTTCAGTCACCTGGTTGAGCTTGGCATACACAAACCCGAGGCGATAGAGCGCGATGGAGTATTGCTGATCATCTTGTCCCTTCAGCAATGCCATGGCGGACTTCAACTCTGGAATCGCCGCTGTTGTCTTGTCTTCTTTGATATCCACATACCCAACGATTGAGTGCGCCACCCCAGCGGAGATCTTGCGAGGCTTGTCGGCATCCGGCTCTTCCGCCTTAGCAACCGTAATCGCTCTCTGCGCGTAGGTAGTGGCCTTGGCGATGCTGCCAGGCTTGGGATCATCGACATAAGCCCCAGCCAGCAACAGCAAGGCGGGCAGCGAGTTGGGATTTGCCACCAGCATTTTTTCTCCGTAGGAAAGAAGCCGCGCTTGATCGTTCAATTGGCCGGGACCGAGCGTGTACATGGCGTAGTTCGAGACCTGATCCTGAAATTTGGAATCAGGAAAGGCTACGGAATATTCCTCGATGTAGGTCATCCGGCTCTTGGCGTCGTTCTCGCTGGCAATCACGTTGAAGCCTGCCGACTCCAGAAATTCGCAGTTGTTCTTGGCTTCCCTTTTGTCCTCATCTACCTGGTTCTTAAAATCGGAGTCGCTCATACCTTGGGGCTTGGTTTGCTTCTCGATGGAGCTGCAAACCGCGCCGCCCTTCGCCGCATAGGCCATCAGGTGGGCATTGTCTTTGGCTTGCTGCGCGATGTTGGCTTGCGAAACCAGGATGTCGAGATTGTGTGGGGAGCCGGCCAGAGCTTTGTCGCCAAACTCGAGCGCCTTTTTAAAATCGCCGGTACTCTGGTAGGCCTGCGAAATCTGCCAGTCGGCGTAGGTCACGGCGGCCTGATTCGACGAATACTTCTGGACAAAATCCTGATACATCGTAAGTTTCTTGGCGGCGTCCGGCTCGTTGGAGATGGCTTGCAGCTCGTGGTCTTCGGGGGTGCCTGCGGGAATCAAGATTTGGTCGGCCTGGGCGGCCGCTTGCGTTGCCAGAAGTATAAGAATGATGAAGACGACGATCAGCACCAGCGACCCGGCGTAGCGTTTCATAGGTCACCTCCGCCGTGGGAGGGAAATGCAGCTCAACCTCCATCAGCAGGCGAATCGTAGCGCCGAACGCGCCTGCGCGCAAGGGCTGGACGCACACTGGAATGTGCTTAAAGAATGAATGAACGATGTCGCGGCGCTATTGCGCAGGCGCCAGTCGGGTGCTGACTTCGCTCAACAGTCTTTCTGCGGCCTCTCCGGGATCCTGCGTTGCGAAGTTCTCTTCCAGAACAAGGAGAGACACGGTGGGATCAATTTCCTGCAGTGCCTTGCCGATCGGCCTTCCGCGCAGGGATTGGACGCGGGCAGAAACCACAACCAGTTTCGCTTTGGTCGCCTTGAGCAGGATTTGCGCGTCGTCGGGGTTGGTTGTAGTCAAGGCGTTGTATCCCGCACTGCACAGCACTTCGCGCAGCAGCATGCACACATCCGTCGACGGGTAGACGCAAAGCATGCGGGGACGGGCGTCCCCGGTTTTACCGCGCGAGTATCGCGAGCCCAGATAGGCCGCGGTAATGGCTTCTTCCACCGTGTCGTAAGTTTCAAATTGTGCCAGCAGGTTGGTGAGTTGCAGCACTTTGCGGACCTTGGGTGGCACTCCGCTGAGCTTAAGATCTCCGCCCTTCGCCCGCGCGGCTTGCACGAGGCGCATCAGGGCACCCAATCCGCTGCTATCGACGAACTCAACTTGATCCAGTTGGAGGACGACATCGCCGTACTTGTCGATGGAGTCCGCAACCTGTGCGTGCAAGGTAAAGACTTCATTGCCGGTCACGATTCGGCCGTGACACTGGATGACCAGCACATCTCCAACCGGACGGCTCTCCAGACGAAGTAGCATCACCCCTCCTGAGCTTTGAAAGTCTAAGCGATCGAGAATGGCTCAGCCCTACAGAATGCTTGCCTATCGCCCTTCGCAAGAAACCAGCCATGCGCTGGCGGGGGCGATCATTTCGTGGGGCGAATCTTACGTGGGCGGAACGGGCAAGTCAATAAACGTGGAGGAGTTTCGGCGTTCGGGAACTTCAGGACTGATTTCGCATTACGTTTGGAGTCAGTCTGCCGGCATGGGCGCGGGACGCGCCACCACGGGTCGAGCTTTGGCAGCGACTGAGTTCTCTGCGCCCGTCTCCAGCCACCGGCGAACTTCGGGCAAAGCCTGCCGCATGGCAACTTCTCCGCAGCGAATCAACTCGCCAGCGCGCTTGAAATCGTCATAGGCAAAGCCGGCGACGTCAGGCTCGACAATCACGTCAGCGGCACCACGCCAGAGATGGCTCATCTGGTCTTGCGCGATGGCGAAAGATTGTCCAATCACATCGAAAAGATGACGCGGCGCGCCATCTTTCGACCACTGTCCCTTTAAATGCACTGCGACGACGCGATCCACACCCATCTCGTGCAGCGGCGCAGTGGGCACGGGATGCGACAGCATGCCATCCACCAGCCAGCGCCCGCGAATGTTGACCGGCAGGAACATGCCGGGATAAGCACAACTGGCGCGCACGGGATCGATGATTGAACCGGAATGAAAAACCACGCCTTCGCCCGTATTGAAGTCGGTTGCGGTCACGCCGAGAGGAATGCGCAGCTCTTCGAAAGTTTTTACTTTCAGTATGCGGGCTAGGAACGAGACCATGCGGTCGTTCGAAGCAAAACCGTATCGTGATACGGTCCAGCGGGCAAAGGTGGTGAAACGAACGGAATGCGCGACTTTTTCCAGCTCTTCGATGGAGAGTCCGCTGCAGTAGGCTGCGCCGATGAGTGCTCCCACACTGGTGCCGGCGACGATGCGGACCAGGATACCTTCTTCTTCGAGGACTTTCAGTACGCCGATGTGTGCCATGCCGCGGGCGAAGCCACCACCCAGCGCCACACCGATCGCAGGAACTCGCGGCTCAAGTCCACCGGCCTTGCGCGAGAGCTCCCGCCCAAAGGCCTGCACGGACCGGACGATCCTGCCGAGACTTTTCACCGCTACCCCACATGCCCGGTTAACCCAGGCACCCACATTCAAGTGTTACATCAACTATCTCGTAAGATGCCATAAATGGGGCTACGGCTGCAGGGCCCGAACGTGCCATTTTTACATTACTTTTGGGGCCTGAAGCCTGTATCTACGGCGTGGAGGCGCACAGGAACGCGCCAGTGAACCGTGACTAACTCTTGTCGCTCTGTTAACTTACAGACTATGGTTCGGGAGATATCGGCGGGAGGCGTGGTCATCCGGAATCGGGACGAGGATTGGTGGATGGCCGCGATCGAGCCGCCCGGAGACCAATCCAGAGTCGAGGCCAGCCCATCGCGACGTCGCGGAAAGGCGAAGCCGCTTTTGGCGCTCCCCAAAGGATTGGTAGATCCTGGCGAAAAGCCCTTGGAAACCGCGCTGAGAGAAGTGCAGGAGGAAACGGGCGTGACCGCCGAATTGGTTACCAAGCTGGGTGACATCAAGTACATTTATTCGCGCAGCTGGGGAGACGGGCAGCGCGTGTTCAAGATCGTCAGTTTCTACCTGATGCGCTATCGCTCCGGCCGCATCGATCAGATCACTCCGGAAATGCGAATTGAAGTGGCGCGCGCTAGTTGGGTTCGCCTGGACGAGGCCGCCAAGCTCCTGGCATACAAAGGTGAAAAACAAATGGCGCGGCGGGCGCTCCAGTATGTGCTGGCACATCCTGAACTTTAAACATGGGCTCTGAATTTCTTCGCGCCAGTTCCCCGGATAATGCTTCTATGTCATTGGGTGAAGGTCTGCGCCGCGTAGCGCCGGTTTCCCGGCGGCTGCAGCTACTGTCACTGCTTGTGTGCGCGTCTTTGCTTTCGTCCGCCTCAGCAGCGAGAGTTCACTCAGCGGCTTTGAATCCCGCGTACGTAGCCGCTCTGACGGCAGCCGACCATTTCTTACAAGCGTGGCAAGCCGGTGATCGCGAAAACGGAGTGGCGCTACTTACGAGCCACGCCAAGGACGCAGCAACCACAGACATGATTGAAAACTTTTTCTCCAACTCCGCGCCAGTGGCGTATGAGATTGGACGCGGCAAGTTGCTGAAGCACGGACGCTATGAGTTCCCGGTTGTTCTGGTCAGCGGCGCACCGAACGGCGGTCGGGTTCGGCGCCGCTTCTCCAGCATTGTGATTGTGAACACTGGCAACAATGACTGGGCAGTGGATAAACTGCCCTAGGCACATCACTTCGGATGCCAAGTGTTCCGCTGTGACGAACTTAAAATTTTTTTCGAGGCAAGATCATGAGACGGATTAATAAAGTTGCAGTTCTGGGCGCCGGAACCATGGGGGCGCGTATCGCCGCACATTTTGCCAACGCAGGCGTTCCCAGCTATTTGCTGGACATCGTTCCGCCAGACGCCGACGCTCCGGCGCGGAACAAGATTGCCGCCGCCGGTCTGGAAGCTGCTCGAAAATCCAAGCCCGCGGCGTTTATGGACCCTTCGCTGGCTCGCCTGGTGACTGTCGGCAACTTTGAAGATGACCTGAAGAAGCTCGCCGAGGTCGATTGGATCATCGAGGCAGTGGTCGAGAATCTCGATCTGAAGCGCTCCTTGCTGCGCAAAGTCGAGGCTATTCGCAAGCCCGGAACCATCATTACCACCAACACCAGCGGACTGCCTGTCGGCAAAATTGCGGAGGGATTCTCCGACGATTTTCGGCGGTCGTGGTTCGGCACGCACTTCTTCAATCCCCCCCGCTACATGCAGCTGCTCGAACTCATTCCTACTCCTGAAGCCGATCGCGCTTTGATCGATACCGTTTCCCGCTTCTGCGACGTTCGTCTTGGCAAGGGAGTGGTGCTGGCCAAGGACACGCCCAACTTCATCGGTAACCGCATCGGCACTTTTTCGGTGTTGAATGTGATGCGGCTCATGCAGGAGATGGATCTCAGCATTGAAGATGTCGATGCGCTGACGGGTCAGGCTGTCGGCTGGCCGAAGTCGGCGACGTTCCGAACGATTGACCTGGTAGGTCTAGATATCCTGGGCCATGTGGTCGGGAATATGACGGCGAACGTTCGCGACGAACGCAGCGATCTGCGCTTGCCCGACTTTTTCACCCAGATGATTCAGCGAAAATGGCTGGGCGACAAAACGAAAGGCGGCTTCTACAAAAAAGTAAAAGGTAGCGAAGGCAAGGAAGATGAGCGCATGGCGCTGGATTGGAAGACGCTGGAATACCGTCCGCGGCAGAAGCCGAAGTTCGCCGCGCTCGACATGGCCAAGAATATTGAAGAGACGGGTGGGCGGCTGCGCATGCTGCTTGGCCTGGAAGGCAGTGGTCCACAGAAGGGCGATAAAGCAGGAGCGTTCCTGTGGGCGTCGTTGTCGGATCTATGGACTTACTCGGCAAACCGCGTACGGGAAATCTCCGATTCGATCGTCGAAATCGATCGTGCCATGCGCCTGGGCTTCAACTGGGAACTGGGCCCGTTCGAACTGTGGGACGCCGCGGGCATCGAAGGTACGGTCGCGCGTATGAAAAAAGAAGGCAAACCAGTCGCGGCAAATGTAGAGAAGCTTCTCGCGGCGGGAAAGAATTCCTGGTATAGCGATGATTCTCAGTCGGCCTCGGGGCGAGCCTACTTCGACTTGGCGACGAACAAGTTGCAACCAGTGGATGTTCCTGCAGGCATCTGGTCGGTCGCCGTGGCCAGGAAATCGAATGGCGTGGTGAAGAAAAATTCCGGAGCATCGCTGGTCGACCTGGGCGATGGCGTGGGCTGCATCGAGTTCCACAGCAAGATGAACTCGTTAGGTGCGGACATTATTGGCCTGATCCTGCAAACGCTCAAGCCAGGGGGGCCAGGCGACAACTTCGACGCCTTTGTCATCACCAACGACGCGACGAATTTTTCTGTCGGCGCTAACCTGATGCTGCTGCTGATGAGCGTGCAGGAAGAGGAGTGGGACGACGTCGATCTCGCCATCCGCCAGTTCCAGGGCATGACGCAGGCGATTAAGTTCTCAGCTAAGCCAGTTGTATCGGCGCCATTCGGATTGTGCCTGGGAGGAGGGACGGAAATTTCACTACACGCGGCGGCTCGCCAGCCGCATGCCGAACTGTACACAGGATTAGTGGAGGTCGGCGTCGGCCTACTTCCCGGCGGCGGAGGCTGCAAGGAGATGCTGCTGCGCGCCGTTGATGGCGCGGTTGCGGCGCGCGGCGGGAAAGGTTCTGGTGATGCGCTGGCCGGATCCATCGAGATGCTGGAAGCAATGAAGCGGGCATTTGAAACCATCGCGACCGCCAAAGTCGCGACGTCTGCACACGAAGCCCGCGGCCTCGGCTTTCTCAACCACGGCGACAGCATCACGATGAATCGCGAGCGCGTGCTCTCCGACGCCAAGGCTCGCGCCCTCGAACTCGTCCGCGCGGGATACGAACCGCCCATTCCGCGGACCGACGTCCCCGCGCCCGGCGAAAATCTGCTGGCCACTCTCAAGTTGGGCGTCCACATGATGCGGCAGGGAGGCTTTGTCACCGACTACGAAGTGAAACTCGGCGGCAAGATCGCCGAAGTTCTTTGCGGCGGAGCCGTCACGCCGGGCTCGCTGGTCAGCGAGCAGTACATTTTGGACCTGGAACGCGAAGGATTTAAGTCGCTTTGCGGCGAGAAAAAGACGCAAGAGCGAATTCAATACACGCTCAAAACGGGGAAGACGCTGAGGAACTAGGATTACTTCGCCGGATATTTCTGAAGGTGCTCGCAAATGCGCCCTTCTTGCGCGACAAATTGAGTGCGACGAGCGCTACAATTGATGCTCATGCGAATACCTATGACAAGGGTCGCAGTCACGATAGGTGTACTGATATTGAGCTCTGCTCTGGGAGCATCTCAGTCCTCCACACTGAATGAGCCTGCGCCCGACGTTCCGGATGCGATCCAGGCGCCGGCGGGACTGGAAGTCGTAGTGTATGCGCATGCGACCGGGTCCCAGATCTACACCTGCCAGGCTGGGGCGGATGGCAAATTCGATTGGACGCTGAAGGGGCCAGATGCGGAATTGCGCGACCGGAAAGATAAAGTGATCGGACATCATTCCGCAGGTCCCACCTGGAAGTTAACCGACGGAAGCGAAGTGACGGGGAAAGCCGTGGCGCACGTTGATTCGCTGGACCCGGATTCGATTCCGTGGCTCTTGGTCAATGTTGTGAGCCACGCGGGGAGCGGCGGGCTCGCCAACGTGACCACGATTCAGCGGGTGCGGACGCACGGCGGCAAGCCTCCGGCAGAGGGCTGCGATGCCGCGCACGTCAATGCCGAAACGAAAAGGAGTTACACAGCGGACTACTATTTCTACGCTCCGGGCAAGTGAAGCTCGTACACCCGGTTAGGCATCGAACAAAACGAAACGTATCAATGAGAGTGGAAACTATGCGCGAAGTCGTCATTGCCTCTTCTGTTCGCACTCCTGTGGGACGCGCCTTCAAGGGCACGCTCCGCGCCACCCGTCCCGATGAACTGGCTGCGGTCGCCATCAAAGGGGCGCTGGAGCGCGTGCCTGAGCTTGACGCGAAAGAGATTGAAGACGTCATTCTCGGCTGCGCCATGCCCGAGGCCGAGCAAGGAATGAACGTGGCTCGCATCGCTTCGCTGCGCGCCGGGCTACCGGTGGAAGTGTCGGCACTTACCATTAACCGCTTCTGCTCGTCCGGTCTGCAAGCGATTGCGATGGCGGCGGAGCGCATCATGAGCGGCGGTGCAGAAGCGATTGTCGCCGGGGGCACGGAGTCGATGTCGATGATCCCGATGGGTGGCCACAAAGTTTCGCCCAATCCGTGGTTGGTCGATCATTATCCCGATGCCTATCTGAATATGGGGCTCACAGCCGAGCGCGTGGGCCAGCGTTTTGGCATCACGCGCGAGGCGGCGGATGAATTCTCCCTGCGCAGCCATCAGAAAGCGCTGGCCGCAATTCAGGCGGGCAGGTTCAACGAAGAAGTCGTCGCCGTGCCGGTGAGCTTTACCACTCCGAATGGATCGAAGCCCAAGCGGCAGGAAATTGTTTTCAAGATGGACGAAGGCCCGCGCGCTGACACTTCGCTCGAAGTTCTGCTATCGCTCAAGCCTGCATTCCACGTGAAAGGCACCGTGACGGCTGGAAACTCTTCGCAGATGTCCGACGGAGCGGCAGCTGCGGTGGTCATGTCCGCCGAACGCGCGAAAGCCCTCGGCATCAAGCCGCTGGTGCGTTATGTTTCTTTCTCGACCGCCGGATACAAACCCGAAGAAATGGGGCTGGGCCCCGTGTTTGCAATTCCGAAGGCTTTGAAAATGGCCGGGCTGAAGCTTTCTGACATCGATGTAATCGAGCTGAACGAAGCCTTCGCCGCGCAGTCGCTGGCTGTAATCAAAGAGGCAGGGCTCGATCCGGAGAAAGTGAATCCGAATGGCGGAGCGATCGCCCTCGGACATCCATTGGGATGCACCGGGGCGAAGCTGACGGCTACGATCATTCGCGAACTCAAGCGCCGCAACGCACGCTACGGCATGGTCACCATGTGTGTTGGCGGCGGCATGGGCGCGGCGGGAATTTTCGAAAATCTGAATTAATCCTAAGAATGGTGGCTTTTCTTGTCGCTCCGGAGATTAGAAGTGGGGGTATAATCTCTCGCAGGAGGAAGCCCTCATGTCTATCTTCCGCCTTTTACCCCTTTCCTTGGTGATCGTTTCCGCAATGTCGGCAGCGCAGTCCACGCCGCAAAAGAGCCCGGACGAGATCCAATCTACGAATTCCGGAACGTTGAACATTCACGCCGCCGCACGGTGGGAGCAGTCCGGCCTGGCGCGCATGTCGACATTCGACTCTGATGGCCTACTCCAGTCCGATACGCTTTGTTACGCGATGCGCAGCTACAAGGTTGCTCGCGATAATCCAGACTCGGACTCTACGCACGCCGTCGGCTATTCCACCTGCCAGCCCGCGGCGCGTTTTCGGACGCACACTATTGACGGGGTAATCCTGCCGGAACAGCGGTAATGCCTAGTCGTTCTGTCGAACAATGCCCGATCAGCCATTGGCCTGGGGATCATAGCCCGAGCGTTCCCCCTTCTATCATTCCGCAGCTCTGCGGATTAGAATATGCATGTTCTTCTGTCGAACCTGTTCCATGCTTTTCGTATCGAACGTGAATTTTCAAGGACGAACTTAAATGGCGACCACGACGTCAATTCCCAACACCAAAATCTCCGGCGGCAGCTTCCTTCTGGAAACTCGCCGCCCCGACGAAGTTTTCACTCCGGAAGATTTTACGGAGCAGCATCAGCTGATCGGCCAAACTACAGAAGAATTTGCCGTTAATGAAATTCTTCCCAACTCGGAGAAGATCGAGCACAAGGATTTCTCCATTTCTCGCGAGCTGCTGAAAAAAGCCGGCGAACTGGGTTTGAGCGGCGTCGAGATTCCCGAGGCTTATGGCGGCCTCGAAATGGACAAAGTCACTTCCGCGGTGATCGCCGACCACATCGCCAAATATGCCGGCTTTGCCACGACCTGGGGCGCGCATAGCGGCATCGGCTTGCTGCCCATCGTTTATTTCGGCACGGAGGAGCAAAAGAGAAAGTATCTGCCGCGGCTCGCGACCGGGGAACTCGTTGGCGCTTACGCGTTGTCGGAATCCACTTCCGGCTCCGACGCCATGAACTGCCGCACCCGCGCCGAGCTTTCTTCCGACGGCAAGCATTACATTCTGAACGGCGAGAAAATGTGGATCACGAACGCCGGCTTTGCCGATCTGTTCACCGTCTTCGCCAAGATCGGCGACAAGTTTTCCGCCTTCCTGATTGAACGAAGCTTCCCGGGCTTCTCGATTGGCGCCGAGGAACACAAGATGGGCATCCGCGGCTCCTCGACCTGTCCCATCATTCTCAATGACTGCAAGGTTCCGGTGGAGAACCTGCTGGGAGAGATCGGCCGAGGGCACGTAATTGCCTTCAATATTCTGAATATCGGCCGCTTCAAGCTGGGCGCAATGTGCGTGGGCGGTGGCCGCGTTTCTCTGGAAAGCGCGATCAGTTATGCCAAGCAGCGCAAGGCTTTCGGCAAAGTGATTGCAGATTTCGGGCTGGTGCGCGAAAAAATTGCCAATATGGCGATGCTCCTCTATGTCGGCGAGTCGCTGGTCTATCGCACGGTCGGGATGATGGATGTGGCGCTCGGCGAAGTCGACAAAGCCAGTGCTGACGCCATCAAAGAGACCCGCAAGGCGATTGAGGAATACGCGGTCGAGTGCTCGATCATCAAGGTCTGGGGCTCGGAGATGGTCGATTACATCGTCGACGAAAGCCTGCAGATTTATGCGGGCTACGGATTCGTCGAGGAGTATCCGGCCGAGCGCGCCTATCGGGACGCGCGCATCAATCGCATTTTCGAAGGCACGAATGAAATCAACCGGCTCATCATTACAGGCTTCCTGCTGAAACGCGCCATGAGCGGGCAGTTGCCGCTGATGCCCGCGATCAAAAAGCTGATGGATGAAGTCTTGTCGGGTCCCTCGATGAGCGACGATCTGGAAGGTTCGCTCGCCGAGGAACGCAAACTGGTGGGACAGGCCAAGAAGCTTGGGCTGTTTGCCGCCGGAGCTGCCACGCAGAAATACATGCAGGCAATTCAGGACCAGCAGGAGATCATGGGAGCCATCGCCGACATGACGATTGAAAGCTATGCTATGGAATCGGCGGTGCTGCGCGCGCAGAAAATCGCGGAAACGAAAGGCGAAGCTGCAGCGGCTCTTCCCATTGCGATGACGCGCGTCTATCTTACGCAGGCGATGGAGAAGGTCGAATCCGCGGCGAAGAAAGTAATCGCTGCGGTGGCAGATGGCGACATGCTGCGCACTCAGTTGGCGATTCTGCGTCGGCTGGCCAAGTACGAGCCGTTCAACACCATCGAACTTCGACAGCAGATCGCGCAAAAAGTAATTGAGCGAGGAAAGTACACGCTGGCATAAACCCTAATCCACGGGGGACACAGAGAGCACGAATATCCCCATTTCTCTGTGTCCTCCCTGGTTAATTCCTTTTCCTCTTTCCTCTGATACAACTGTCCTGATGAAAATCAGATTTCTAACCCTCATTGCTGCGATAGGACTGCTTGCGTCGGCGGCGCCAGCGATCGGTCAAGACAAACCTCCAATATCCAAGGATCTTGCCCTGACACCCCCGATGGGCTGGAATTCCTGGAACAAGTTCGCCTGCAACGTCAGCGAAGAGATGATCCGGAGCATGGCCGACGCCCTGATCAAGTCGGGTATGAAAGATGCAGGCTATCAGTACGTCAACATCGACGACTGCTGGCAGGTAAGCCGCGACGCGAATGGCAGCATCGTTGCCGACCCACAGCGCTTTCCGCACGGCATGAAGGCAGTCGGCGATTACATCCATTCGCTCGGGCTGAAGTTCGGTGTCTATTCAGACGCAGGATCGAAAACTTGCGCCGGGCGGCCGGGCGGTCTCGGCCACGAATATCAGGACGCCATCCAATACGCGGCATGGGGCGTCGATTATCTGAAATATGATTGGTGCAACACCACCACGCAGGATGCCAGAGCTTCCTATGCCAACATCCGCGCGGCGCTTGATGCTTCCGGGCGCGCCATCGTGCTGAGCATTTGCGAGTGGGGCACGGCCAAACCCTGGCTGTGGGGGAAGGAAGCTGGCGGCAATCTGTGGCGTACTACCGGCGACATCAGCGACAAGTGGGCGGGACAGACTAAATGGCCAGATGGCAGCTGCTGCTCGAACGGTATGCTGGCCATCGTCGATCAGCAGGTGGGATTGCAATCCTACGCCGGACCGGGACATTGGAACGATCCTGACATGCTGGAAGTGGGCAATGGCGGCATGACCGACAACGAGTATCGGGCTCACTTCAGCTTGTGGGCGATTCTGACCGCGCCTCTGATCGCGGGCAACGACCTGCGCGATATGCGGCCGGAGATCCGCGACATTCTCACCAACAAGGAAGCAATCGCAGTAGATCAGGATCCACTGGGGCGCGAAGGGGAACGCATTTGGAAAGATGGCGATCTGGAAGTCTGGGCCAAGCAACTGAGAGACGGCAGCCGCGCCGTCGTCCTGTTGAATCGCGGAGGGACAGAGCAGCAGATTTCAGTGAATTGGGAGGATCTCGGCTATCCTGGCCACGTGAGCGCTTCGGTTCGTGATTTGTGGCAGCACAAAGATCTGGGCAAGTTCACTGGAAGGTTTTCTGCGCCTGTGGCGTCGCACGCAGTCGTAATGGTGACCGTGAGGCCTTAAGGCGATCCTCGGCTCGCCACTTCACCTGCCTCTAATTCTTCGGGAAGTTTGGGTCGGCTTTCACTTCCTCGATCTGGGCCGTATGCCGTGCGCTGTGGGCCGAGATCAGCAGCAGCCACTGATAACCATCCATGGTGCCAAATACCGGATGGTCGAAGAAATGATCGCGCAAATCATCGTCGGTGGTGCGGATGTACTCCATGGTTGCAGCGCGGCTGTCCTCAAACGCCTTCGCCAGATCGGCTTCCGTGGCCCACCGGCCGGTGGGACGAAGAAACTCGGGCGCCTGCGCCTTGTGACTGCGATCCGGCACTCGCTGCAGAATCATTTCATCTTTCCCTTTGACCTGATCGCGTTTCTCAGGCGCCGCGGGAGAGGTCATGACCTGCTTCTGCACAAGGCTGAAGATCGCCGACTCGGAGACTGTGATGTGCTCGGCGACCTCCGCCACAGACCAGCGATCAGGAGCAGGTTTGAAGGTCCATTGTTTCTGAGAAAGTCCGGAGATGGATCTCAGGAAATTGTCGCGCGTGGCTTCAAACTGTTTCAGGGCCGCTTCGCGCTCCTGCGCGGTTAAGGTTGCAGGAGCACTCTGCGCGAACGCGGATACCATCGTCAAGCACAACACTGTGAAACCCAGAACCCCCGGAGCATTCTTTGCCTTTGCCCTCATCAACATCCTCCTCCGAATGTGGCCGATAGCCTTCGGTCATAGATACAATTTGTAAGTCAGGGATTCTTTTTCAGCTCTTCCATCACGCTCTGGATCAACTCCTTCGCGTCGGTCAAGCTCTTCATGATGATCTGAATATCCATCACCGGCTTGCCCGGCCAGCGCTGGCTCTGGCAATAGACGCCATGCTGCCCGACCAAAGCCATGGCGTCAGTAATCGCGTCCATGGTCACGGCCAGCCGACCGCGCGGCACGCCCATCATGGTCTCGTAATGTTCCAGTTCTTCCTGCTTTTCGTCAAATACCGGCATCGGAAGATTGTAACCGCTGCCATCGATGGCGCATAATTATTGGGTCTGCTGACGGAAACTTTCCCTACGCGTCTAACTTCTTGGCCAAAATGAAATATTCCAGAGGAGAAACCATGCAAAAGCGAATCGCCCTTTCCGCGCTCTTTACCATCTTGTTTACGACCGCGTCCTTGGCGCAGATGGGTGGAGGGCGGCCCAGTCCTGCTGCCTCCGCCACGTGCGACCTCGGTGGTGGCAAGACCATCAAGACCGATTACTCCAGCCCGCGCATGAAAGGCCGCAAGATTTATGGCGGTCTTGTGCCCTTCGGAGAAGTCTGGCGAACCGGGGCCAATGACGCTACCACCTTCGTCGCCAGCACCGATGTTGTGGTGGGCGGGAAATCCGTGCCCGCTGGAAGTTATACGATTTTCACGGTGCCGGCGGCTGACAAGTGGACCCTGATCATCAACAAGAAGACGGGCGAGTGGGGCATCCCTTACAAGTATGAGAGCGATGAACTGGTCCGCGTGGACATGAAGGTTTCAAAGTTACCTTCGCCAGTTGAAAATTTTACGATTGCCTACGACAAGTCAGGCAGCGGCTGCACGCTGCGCATGGATTGGGAAACTACGCGCGCTTCTGTGGACATCACGGCGAAATGAACCACCTTGGTGGTGGATTGCTCGATTGCTGATTTCTTGATTGCTGAGTGTTGACTGGAGATCTCTCGCGTGCGGGATTGCAGTCAACACTCAAAAATCGCGCTCGACGATTCCGCGCGGCGTTACAATCCTCCTAGCGGTACCCCATGGGAGGTTTCCATGCCCCTCTACGATTATGTTTGCCTGGACTGTCATAAGCCCTTCGAAACAGTTCTGACCCTGAACGAGCACGATAAGGAAGCTCCCAAGTGTCCGCATTGTGGGAGCAAGAACGTAGAGCAGGAAGCCGCCGCATTCTTTGCGGTGACATCAAAGAAGAGCTGACTGAAGGCTGGCTTTTCGTTCTTAGAAGGATCGTCTGACCGCAGCTCGGCTCCAGGCGGCCTCAGGGGAAGATTCGTGCCTGCGAGAATTGCAGGCGTTTCTTACAGCCGACAGTCGGCAGTTATGCGAGCGGTTTCCAGCGAAGTACCGGTTTCCTCGCGGCCGCCGTTTCGTCCAGCCGCGAAACTCTCGTGGAGTGCGGCGCATCCAGAACGGTCTGCGGCTCTTCTTCCACTTCTCCGGCAATCGACTTCATCGCGTCGATGAATAGATCCATCTCTTCTTTCGACTCGCTCTCGGTGGGCTCGATCATCAGCGCACCGGGCACGATCAACGGAAACGCCGTTGTATAAGGATGGAAGCCGTAGTCGATGAGCCGCTTGGCGATGTCCATGGTACGGACGCCTCTTTTCGCCTGCAGCTTGTCGCTGAAAACGACCTCGTGCATAGTGGGCGTGGAATATGGCAGGTCGTACGTGCCCTCAAGACCTTTGCGAATGTAGTTGGCATTCAGTACTGCATCTTCTGTGGTCTGCCGCAGGCCATCCGGGCCATTCGCCTGAATGTAGGCGAGCGCGCGGACGAACATTCCAAAATTTCCGTAGAACGCACGCACCCGCCCCACCGATTGTGGACGGTTGTAATCGAAACCAAGTGTGCCGTCAGACTTGGTGATTAAGACCGGCGTCGGCAAAAATGGCTCCAGTTTTTTCTTGATGGCCACCGGTCCCGATCCCGGCCCACCGCCGCCGTGCGGAGTTGAAAACGTTTTGTGCAGGTTCAGATGCATCAGGTCTACGCCAAAATCGCCTGGGCGCACTTTGCCCACCAGCGCGTTCATGTTGGCGCCGTCCATGTAAAGCAGGCCGCCCTTGGCGTGGAGAATATCGGCAATGTTGTAAATCTCCTGCTCGAAAACTCCCAGCGTGTTGGGATTGGTGAGCATCAACGCCGCGACGTCTTCGCTCATCTGCGCTTCGAGGGCCGCAATGTCCACCATGCCACGCGAATCCGACTTTAGATTTTCGACGGCGTAATCCACCATCGCCGCCGTGGCCGGATTCGTCCCGTGCGCCGAGTCGGGAATAAGAACCTTTTTTCGCGGCCGCCCCTGGGCGTGGTGGTAGGCTCGCACCATTAAAAGCCCGGTCATCTCCCCATGCGCACCAGCCGCGGGCTGCATTGTGATCGCGTCCATGCCCGTGATTTCGATCAGGCACTCGCTCAACGTTTTCAGAATCTGCAGTGCGCCCTGCGAAATCCTCTCTGGCTGGTATGGATGTCCGTTTGCGATTCCTTCCACGCGCGCCACCGCTTCGTTCACACGCGGGTTGTACTTCATCGTGCACGAACCGAGGGGATACATTCCGAGATCGATTGCGTAGTTCCACGTGGAAAGGCGCGTGAAGTGGCGGATGATTTCAATTTCGCTCACCTCGGGCATATTGCCGAGATCTTTTCTCTCGGAAGCGCCGAGCAGTTCGGCCGGATCCACCTCCGGGACATCTAGCGGCGGCAACTTCCACGCCGCCTTCCCCGCCGAAGATTTCTCGAAGATCAAGCCTTCGTTCTGATTGACGTGGCGAGTAGCCTTGAGTATTTCGTGTTTCATCGCGTCACCTCCGCGACATCGACTTCCGCCCTGGCAGGGCGCGCCGACCGTTCGCTCTCCGCGACCAGCCCCACCGTCGTATCGATCGCGCCACGTGTGGTCAGTTCCGTGCAGCACCACAACGCTGCATTCCCCAACTCGGGATAAAACTTCTTCATCGGCAACCCGCCGATCACCCTGTGTTCCAGAAGCCGGCCATTAATGGCATAAGGATCTTCACTGGTCTGCAACACAAACTCGTTAAAGCGAGGAGCGCCCGAAAACAGCACCTTGCCGTGCTTGGCGAATTGTCCCGCAGCGTAAGCGGTCTTCGCCAGGTTCTGCTTGGCCAACTCTTTCAGTCCAACCTTGCCGTACACCGTCATAAAGATGTTGACCATCAACGCAACCAACGCCTGATTGGTGCAAATGTTGGAAGTCGCCTTCTCGCGCCGGATGTGCTGTTCGCGCGTGGCCAAGGTGAGCACGAAACCGCGCCGGCCTTGTTTGTCGACCGTTTGACCCACCAATCGGCCCGGCATTTGCCGCACGTATTTTTCCCGGGTGCCAATCACTCCGCAGAACGGCCCTCCGAATCCCATGGGAACACCGAACGATTGCGCTTCCATGGCGATGACGTCGGCTTCGCGCGGTGGTTCCACGATTCCCAAAGAAACTGCTTCGCCAATCGATACCACCAGCATCGCGCCGTGCTTGTGTGCGATCGCGGCAATCGCGGCAACATCCTCAATCGTGCCAAAAAAATTCGGCGATTGGATCAGGACACAGGCAGTCGCCGGCGTAATCGACTTCTCCAGTTCTGCTAGATTCAGCCGTCCGTCATCGCCAAAACCCGCCAGGGAAAGCGGCATGCCTTGATGCGTGGCGTAAGTCGCGAGCACTTCTCGATACTCCGGATGCAGGCTGCGCGCCACCACTACCGAGCGACGTCCGGTCAGGCGAACCGCCATCATCACCGCTTCGGCGGCGGCGGTTGAGCCGTCGTACATGGAGGCATTGGCAACTTCCATGCCGGTCAACTCGCAGATCATGGTCTGAAATTCAAAAATCGATTGCAGTGTGCCCTGGGAAATTTCCGCCTGATACGGCGTATAGGCAGTAAGAAATTCGCCACGCGAAATCAGGGAATCAATGATGATCGGGCGATAATGGGAGTACGCCCCAGCTCCCAGGAAGCTGGTGTAGCCTTCGCCGTTGTCTCGTGAGCGCTGTCGGAAATAGTCGACAATCTCCGATTCTGCCATCTGGCGGGGAATTTTCAGGTCGCGGTGCAAGCGGTATTCCGCCGGAATCGGCGAGAACAATTCGTCGACCGAACGCAAGCCAATGGCTTTCAGCATGGCCTCGCGGTCGGCAGGAGACTTCGGTAAATAGCGCATAGGAATTTAATTAGATGTAACTCGCGGTCAGTTCGATTGCGACGGCCAATCGGTTGTTTGAACCGCATGCTAAATTGATCATGAAATCTCGCGGATTTCCGCCGACGTCGGTAATTGCGTCAGTGTCCGCCTTCTTCCGCCACAAACTTCTCGTAGTCGGCGGCCGAGAGCAGCGCGTCTAATTCGCCCGGATTTTTCAACGTGATCTTCATCATCCAGGAGCCGTGCGGATCCTTATTCACTTTCTCAGGCGCAGTCGCGAGGTCCCCGTTGATCTCCGTGACCGTTCCCGAGGCCGGCGCATACAGATCTGACACCGCTTTTACCGACTCGACCGAGCCAAAGGTCTTGCCGGAGGCGAGTTCCACGCCAACCTTCGGCAGGTCGACGAAAACGATGTCGCCCAACTCCTCCTGCGCATGGTCGGTGATGCCGACCGCAGCAGTCGTCCCGCTTGCCTGAATCCACTCGTGTTCCTTCGTATATTTGCGATCTGCTGGATAGGCCATGATGGCTCCTGGCTACTGGTTAAATCCTCGGCGTTTCCCGGTGCTCTCTTTGGTCAGGTTGTTTTTTTCGGACGCTTGTAAAACGGCGTTGGCACCACTTGCGCCGCAACACCTTGGCCACGAATCTCTACTTTGACCGCCGTGCCCAACGCTGCGAACTGTGGTGGCACATACGCCAGGGCAATATTCTTCTTCAGGAATGGCGCGGGAGATCCGCTGGTGACATAGCCAATCTCGCGTCCGCCATCATCCAAAATTTTATATCCGTCGCGCGCGATGCCACGCTCCGTCATCTCGAGACCGACCAGTGTGCGTTTGATCGGCTCCGCCTTGGCTTTCTCCAGCGCGGCGCGGCCGACGAATTCCGGTTTCTCCATCTTGCAGAAACGATCGAGCCCAGCTTCCCAAACATCAATGGTATCGGAAATCTCGTGCCCATAGAGCGGAAGTTTGCCTTCAAGGCGGAGAGTGTTGCGCGCGCCCAAGCCACAAGGAACGACACCAAACTCTTTGCCAACGTTCAAAATCTCATTCCACACCCGCGCGCCGGTGGCCTCGTCCGATGGAACATAGATTTCGAAACCGTCTTCTGCTGTGTAGCCCGTGCGCGCGATCAGAGTATTCTTGAGTCCGCAGACTGTCCCACGTGTCACCCAGTAAAACTTCACGGAGTTCAGATCCGCATCAGTCAACGTCTGTAAAACGTCCACGCCCTTTGGACCCTGGATCGCGATCTGCGTGAAGTCGTCTGAAAGATTTTCCACCGCGCAGTTGAATCTCCCCGTGTTGTCGCGCACCCAGTTGAAGTCTTTCTCGCGTGTGCCCGCGTTGATCACCAGCAGGTACTCATCCTCGCCGAGCCGGTGAACGATCACGTCATCGACAAAGGTTCCCTGCGGATAGAGCAGCGCTGAATACTGCGCCTGGCCCACGGCCAGCCGCGAAGCGTCATTCATGGAGATGTGTTGCACCGCGGCCAGCGCCTGCGGGCCGGCCAAACGGATATCGCCCATATGGCTGACATCGAAAATGCCCACGCCCGTGCGCACCGCCATGTGCTCGTTGATGATGCCGCAGCCGATTGCAGCAGGATATTCCACGGGCATGTCCCAGCCGTTGAAATCCACCATCTTCGCCCCCATCTGGCGATGGACGGCATTCAGCGCGGTTTTGCGGACGGCGGGAGTGGCTTCCACAGAAGACAAATGCAAACCTCAACCAGCGAGCAGTGGCCGGTCTGCCAAGACTGGTGACTGATTACCGTATCACGCGCTTTTTCGGGCGGTCAAACCGGTAGGACCTCAACCGCGGTGTAACCAGAGATCAAGGAGGAATGGCGGAATTCGGAACCTACGTGCCCCCGACCTGGAGCTTTATCTTCCGAACTGCACCGTGACATGCGCGCCCGCGGCTACGTGCGTCCCCGCTGGTGGAGACTGTTGCCGCGCCACGCCGCTGCCTACGGCTTCCAATTCGAGGCCGGTATCTTGCGCAGCTTCTACGGCTCCCCGCACGGTTTTTCCAACGAAGGATGGCACTTCGATTCCGCCCTGCTCGACATCCAAGACCACGGTCCCCGTCGCGGGTGATCCGGCTTGACCTGTCGCGGCATCAACTGCCTGCGTGTTGTTCGTTGGATTCGAGAGGCTGGTTGCCGCTGCTACCGGCTCACTTTGTCTGATCGCGGCCTGTACGACTTTTCCGTCACCTTTAGCGGCTGCAGGCAATGACGGCACGCTTGCCTTAGCGCCAGTCGGCACCGATGAGTCCCCGTTCACCTCCGCGGTCTCCAGCGGCTCGCCCGGATGGTCCGGCGTTCCCTCTTCCAGATCATTGTCCTTTGTCTTCGTCTGCGCCAGCAGCAATTGGCGATTTGGTGCAAGCGGCAGATCATGGGGCGTGTGCAGATATTCCAGCACCTGCTGCGCGACGCGGCGAAATACCGGCGCTGACACTTGGCCGCCCTGGTGTAGTCCGACAGCGGAATCCAGAATCACCGTGACCACAATTTGAGGATTGTTCAGCGGAGCGAAGCCTGCGAATGAGGCAATATATTTTGTCTTGGAATAGGCCCCAGTCGCCGGGTCTACTTTCTGCCCTGTGCCCGTCTTTCCCGCCGACGTGTAGCCTTCCAGAATGGCCTTGCGCCCAGTGCCTTCGAGCACTACTTTCTGCATCATTGACCGCATCTCGGCCGCGGTGAAGCTGGAGATTACGCGCCGCGAACTTCCCGGATGAAATGCCACGGTTTGCGGCGAGCCTTGCGCCTCCACAGGGCCCGCGAAGATTCGCGGCGCCACCCACACGCCGTCGTTGGCGAATGTCGAAATTAATCCCGCCAGCTGGATCGCCGAAATCCCGATTTCCTGTCCCATGGAAATCGCCGCAATGGAAACCTTTGACCATCGGCTCACCGGCTTGGTCATCCCACGCGTCTCACCTGGCAACTCGATTCCCGTTTGCTGCCCAAATCCGAAGGCGCGAATGTATTTGTAGAATCGCTCTTCGCCGAGGCGCAGTGCAATCTTGATCGAGCCTACGTCGCTTGATTCCGCCAGCACTCCCCACACCGGCAACAAGCCATGCGGCTTCGAATCGCGAATGCGCATGCCGTTGTAGACGATCGATCCCATCTGGCAGTCGAACACTTCATTCGGATTTGTGAGTTTTTCTTCGAGTGCCGCCGAAATCGTGACCAGCTTAAAAGTCGATCCCGGTTCATACGCGTAGCTCACGGCACGGTTAGTCAGGGCGGCCGGTGTGATCTGCTTGCGCAGGTTCGGGTTGAACGTGGGCCGGTTGGCCAGCGCCAGAATTTCTCCAGTGTGCGGATTCTCCACGATGACCGTGCCGGCAATCGCCTGGGTGTCATGAATCGCCTGATCGAGTTCCTTCTCGGCGATGTACTGAATGTTCTTGTCGATGGTCAGGACGAGATTTTCGCCCGGCTCCGGCTGCTTCTCGACATCGGAAAACCACTGCCGCCGCGCATCGACCGAGATGAACATTTTCCCGGCGCGACCCCGGAGTTCGTCATCGAATTCGTGCTCGATGCCACTCTGGCCGGAATCCTCCATGCCGACGGTTCCGATGACTTGCGCCGCCAGATCGCGCGCGGGATAAAAACGTTTTGGCTCCTTCTGGAAATGGATGCCCTGCAGGTTGAGCGACTTGATGCGCTCGATGGTCTCGTCATCGGCCTTGCGGGCCACCCAGCAAAAAGTTTTGTGATTGCGGCAGTCGGCGAGGACTACATTATGATCCTCTCCTGTAATTCGCGTGATCAGGGAAACCGCGGTCGGTAGATCCTTGACCTCGGTCGGCACCGCAAACGCCGAATCCACAAGCACGGACATGGCCAGCTCATGACCGGCGCGGTCATAGATGACCCCACGCTTAGGGGACAGCGGAATCTCGCGCTGCTGCTGGTGTTCCGCCTGCTTCACAAAACTGCCGTAGCGGAAGATCTGCAAGTAAACCAGCCGTCCGCAGATCGCTGCGCACCAAAACAGAAGCATCCCCCCTAGCAGGTAGAGCCGGGAATTCTTGCCGAGGCTGGAGTTGGTCGCCATGAGGCTCGCTAATTTTGGGCTACTTAGACAAACATGGCGGCCCACCATTCACGGGGGACCGCCAAATAAATTCGTGTGGGGACAGCCGGCTTCGTCTGTCCATGCCGAGCACAGCTCGCGTGTAGCCGCCTACTGCCCGGCCAGCATAATCGACGGCTGTGCGCTAGCCATCACCGGCGCGTTTGAATCCGCGGCCGCGCTATCCATACGGATTACCTGTCCTGGCTGCAGCGGAACCAATCCCATGCGGCGGGCCATCACATCGATTCTTTCCGGATCGCGCAGGCTGGCATCTTCCAGGCGCAGGGCGCGATTCATCTCCGTCAGATTGCTGAGTTCACGCTTCGCCGATTCGATCTGGTAGCCATACTCAATGGCGCGGAAATGCTGCCAGGCATAGGTAAATACCAGCATGAACAGGACCGCGAGCGCCGTGCCAAACTGCTTCATCTCGCGATTATGGCCGGGGTCTTCCACCTTCACTAGACGCGAATTGTCGATCGCCTTGGCGAAGTAGATTTCCGGCGTGCCCGTAAAAAACGTATTTCTTCGTGCCGCCGGAACCGCGCTCCGAATTGCCGCCGCCGTTGCCATTATGCTGCTCCTGCGAAAACAGGTTCCCGATGCATCCGTGGACTCTGCAATTCGAATAGCCGCTGCAGTTCCGTCTCCTCGGTGAGCCGCGTCTGTTGAACGTTCCGTTCCGCGCGCTCCACCGCCGCCATCAGATCTTTGATTAGTGTTCCCGTGTACATCGCGCACCTTCCAACTCGAATTCCCACCCAGAACCTGGCTTCCGAACCGGAAGCCTTTCTATAGCGGCGGATCTTTGTCCACCTTTTACAGAACCTGAATGACCCGGCACGCCTTACAGCTATGCCGGGGACTCCGGCAGGTTTTCCGGAATCTAAACTCTCTCCGCCGCCCGCAACTTCGCGCTGCGCGCCCGCGGATTGCGATCTTGTTCTTCTTCAGATGCTGTTACCGGTTTCTTGGTCAGCACCCGGAAGTACTTGTCCTTAATACTGCCCTCGCGGAAGGCATCCTTTACGATGCGATCTTCCAGCGAGTGGAAACTGATCACCACCACGCGTCCGCCTGGCTTCAGAATCCGGGGCGCTGCTCCGAGCAGCGCCTTCAGATCGTCCAGTTCGCGGTTTACGAAGATTCGAAGAGCCTGAAAAGTGCGGGTCGCCGGATGAATTCGCCTCTCTGCCTGGTTCATTGGCCGGGCCGCGGCTGATATGACGTCCGCAAGATGTGCGGTAGATCGTATCGGCCGCGACCGGACAATGGCTCTGGCGATTCTCCGCGACCTCCTTTCCTCTCCGAATTCGTAAATCACATCGGCAAGCTCGCGCTCGTCGAGGTGGTTTACCACTTGTTCGGCGGTACGCTCCGACCGCGGGTCCATCCGCATATCGAGCGGTCCATCCGCCTGAAAACTGAATCCGCGCGCCGCGTCGTCCAGTTGCAAACTGCTCACACCGATGTCGGCCAGCAGCCCGTCGGCAAAATTCTTGCCGAACCGCTCTCCCGCTTCGGCGAATGAGCACTGCAACAACGTAACCTTCGGCCAATCTTCGCCGTTCAACTTTGCTTGCGCGATGGCAAGCGCCGCCGGATCTTTATCGAGCCCAATCAAATGTCCCGGTGCGCCGAGGCGTTTTGCGATTTCGTAACTGTGTCCGCCCAAGCCCACCGTGGCGTCGATATAAGTCCCGCCACGCCGCACGTTTAAAAAGTCGATCGCTTCTTTTAAAAGAACCGGAACATGATTCGCTGGAGGGCTCGCTTCCCTTCCACCACCATGCCCTACCCCCTGAGGGGTGTCTGTTGAACCCTCGCCCACTAGATGCCCAATTCGTCGAGCGTCTTCGCATCGTCAGGCGTAATCTTGTCTTCCACAACTTGTCTGCGGTACGCCTCGAGGTTGCGGACTTCCAGATACTTCTGATAGCCCACTACGGCCACGTCGCCCTTCAGTTGTGCAGCATCGCGCAGCAACTGCGGCAGCAGCAGCCGGCCTTGTCCGTCCATCTCCACTTCTTGGCCCCAGTACCCGGTAGCGCTTAGAAACCTTTTCTTGGTCGGGTTGAAGGTTGAAAGCCCCGCCAGCTTCTGCTCGATCTGCTCCCACTCCTCGAAGGGATACAGCTGAGCAATAGTTCCGTCTAAACTGGTGATGTAGAATTTCTGGCCGTACTTCTCGTCGATCACCCGCTTGAACTCGGCCGGGACCTTTAACCGTCCTTTTTCGTCGACGCGAGTTGGGTGATTGCCGCGAAACATGCTGTATGCCTGTCACTATGACTGCTACCGGGGAGGTAAAAGCGACGCAAAGTATGGTCAAACTCAGGTGGTTCGGGCTGTTTGTCGTGCTCTTGGGTCGGTTAACCACCGGCTCCTCGTTTTCAGCTTCCCGTTCCCACAGCTTGAAACTGTTTGACCACTCCGTACCACTTTGTACCACATCTTACCCGTAAGTCCTTGATTGTCAATACCAAACTTGAAGGTTGCATGGTTACGAAAGTGCGGATTCGGTAAAATACGAGAGCTTGTGGTTAACCAGTTATACGACCACAAGATGTTGGGTTTATACTCTGGATTCCTTCGCTATTCATTCGCTTAGATTTTTCTTGCACTCCGCGCCAGTCGGGCTCTTCGTTGTGGAAATCGGCGACTTTGCGACGTAGGGCTCTGGCTTTCACCATGCCTCACCGACTCCAATTTGCCGACTGGGTCCCCTTCTCCGTTCCGCAGGTATTCGCTTTCTTCTCGAATCCGGAGAATCTGCCTCGACTCATGCCACCGGAGACGCAGACTCGGATCGAACGCATGCAACTCGTTCAGCCAGCGCCATCGCCGGATCGAAACACAACTTCCGTTCGGCACGCGGCAGGAGTCGGGTCGATCATCACAACATCTTTTCGACCCTTCCGCTTCTTACCTTTACGCCGAGAGTGGATCGCAGCCATCACCGACTTCGAATGGAATCATCACTTCGCCGACGTGCAACAGAAGGGACCATTGCAGCGTTGGCATCATCGGCACGAGTTTCTGGAGGAGGCGCGCCAAGACATGAACGGTACGCTGGTCCGCGACTTGATTGAGTATGAAGTAGGATTCGGACCGCTGGGCGCCCTGGCCAACTCGCTATTCATTGAGCGGCAGATGCGCCAAACCTTCGCCGAGCGGCAGAAAATACTCCCTCAGCTTCTCGCCTGATTGATTAGATGCGGCTAGTAGACTGAGTTCCCCGGCCGGCTGGTGTGAATTTGCCCCGCCTCTACGGAGATGGAGTAGGCCTCGCCGCCCTCGCCATTCCATTCTCGAATGTCGAACGCAGCTCCGGTGGGCGCGTGATAGACGGCCACGTTGCCCAAGGTCAGTGGCTGTCCGGGCTTGCACACCTCTGGTTCGGCCGTGAGTCGTAGAAAATAAGCTCCCATGCCGCTGCCCACCACCTTTGCTCTACCGTCCACTTCGACCAGCAGCGCTGATTTTTCGTCGATGGCAATCTCGCGCGGCGTCTTCGACCAGCCATCCGCCACAATCCTCGCCAGAAATCCCAGGCTTCTTCCCATGCGATCGCGTTTGGCGAAGTGACTATCGGTAAGAATGTCTTCGAGTCCGGGAACCTTCAGAAAATCTCGCACCAGCGTTACCCGCTTGACATAGGGATTGTCGAGAACCTCGCGCGAGGTGAGATCGGCATCGCCCGGCTTGTCCTCCAGACAGCCGTAAACGAACTGCCCGAGAATCGCTAATCCGGCGCTGGTTCCTCCGATCGGCTTGCCCGCGATCACGTGGTTGTTGATGGCCTCTTCCACCGCAGTTCCCTTCCAGAAATTGACGTAGTGCGACTGGTCGCCCCCGGCAATAAAAATGACCGTAGCCAGCCGGATGATCTTCGCCACCTTTGGCTCCTCTGCCGCCTTGCGATTCGGAATGATGAGCGTCGCGACTGAATTCATCTGGCACTGTTTGTTGACGTACTTGTTGTAGTCGTCTTTTCCCGTCGCACGCAGAATCAGAAAATCACCGTTGTGGCCTTTCCCGCACAGCCAGCGGAAGGCTTCGTCAAGATCCGCGCCGCCGCCCATCATGGCGACCCCCGGCTCGGCGCGAGTCTGCGCATCCAGCTCGCTGCCCAAGCGCTTGTATTTATAAGATTGCGAGCGGCCGATTGCGAAGGCATTGCTACAACAGACCAGACTAAGAAGTACAACGCTCACGAGTTTCATAACCCGACGAATATACCGCAAAGCAAGATCGCCTTGGGAAAACTGATCCGCAGCGGAGCCATTGCGATTGCAGCTGGCTCGATCGACTGCCACGCTTGCGCATGGTGTTACACTGCGTCCGTTTACTTAGCGACAACTTACGGAGGAGCCTATGAACTTTAATCGGGGCAGGATCTGGCTGGGCGGATTGGCGGGAGGAGTGGTGTGGAATCTGTGGAGCTTTCTGGTGAACCGTTTCGCCATCACTGACGCGCGCTACTTGGCTGCGCAGAATGCCGGGTTGTTCCTCAAAACGCCGCGCTATCCCTTCTTCGTCGCGCAGTGGATCGTGCTCCTCTTTATTCTGTCGATCGCGGTTGCCCATCTGTACGCCTGGGCGCGCCGCGGGCTGGGACCTGGTCCCGGCGCCGCACTGAAGGTCGGCTTTCTGGCTGGCTTCTTCGCCGGCTTCCCGGGAAATTTCGCACAAGCAACTTGGTCCGCCGTCGACCGTGCGCTTCCCTTTGGCTGGATGATTGAGATGTGGCTGGGCGCTATCTTGGCTGCGTTGGTCGCGGGCTGGATTTACAAAGACTGAGAACTATGGCAGCAGCATGCCGCGGTTTTCTCTTGGCCGCAAGTCTCTACTTCGCCGGCTCGACGAACACCGCCGTCCCATAGGCCAGCACTTCGGTGACGCCCTGCATCACCTCGGTCGCATCGTAGCGCGCGCCGACTACAGCGTTGCCGCCCAGTTCCGCGGCATGTTGCAGCATTAGGTCAAAGGCTTCGGCGCGCGTCTTCTCGCACAGATTGGTGAGCAGCGTAATGTTGCCGCCGACCAGCGTCTGCAACCCGGCGCCAATTGTGCCGAAGATGGATCGCGAGCGCACCACGATACCGCGTACCACTCCCAGCGTGCGGGTCACTCGGAAGCCATCCAGCTCGAACTGCGTCGTGACCATATTGTGAGCCACCATTCGTCCACCACCTGTGTAGCTGGTAACCATCGCATCGTTCCTTTCCCAGTCCCCGCTAACTATAGCGCGAATGCTACGTAGGCTGGGTACGAAGATCGGGTTTGCAAAAGTGCGCCGTGCAGCATTCACTCCAACGCGGCAGTGATGAAAACTTCCTGCGTCGAAGTATCGTACTCCACTCGCAGCAGGTTGGGCTTGCAGCAGACCTGGCAGTCTTCGACGTAGCTCTGTCGGCGTCCCGCGGACTCATCTACTGCGGTAATATTCCACTCGCCGCAGCCAGCGCATTGAAAACCCGCGTCCATAAAGCAATCATCTCAATTGGCGGGGTAGAGCCACGTAGCGCCGCCTAGCCGCCGAGGAAGGCAGCGCTACCTCCAGCTTTCTACGATCGTCGCGTTATTTCGACGGAACGACTTGCAAGTTGTTCGTTACCGAAAATATGCCTGGGACGGTATTGGCGCGAAGTCCGGCCAGATTCTTATCAGAATCATTGTCGACGACGCCTTCCAGTGTGACCCGACCCATCTTCACAATGATGCGGATCGGTTTCTGAACGCCTAGGGCATATTTCTCGAGGGACGGGTAGCCATAGATCGCACGATACAGGCGTATGCGGAGGCCGTCGTCCACGGGCGAGGGCGGAAGCACTTCGATCTGGTTGTCGACCTTCTCCACGCCCTCGATATGCTTGATCGCGTTCTCGGCATCGGATCTGAGCGAAGGCCGCACCACCTGGCCGAGCAGCGTTACGTTATAACCCTCGACTTTAAAGGCGATGTAATCGAAGACACCGAAATACGGAAGCATGAGAAGCTCGTGGCGAACCTCTCGAGTGATTCGTTCTTGCGACCGGGCTGCGGCCTGCTCCCGATCCTGCGCGAAGCCCAAGGCCGCCAGCGCGAACAGAGTAACTACGGCAACTGCAGACTTACACTTCATAGCCTTCTCCTTGCTCTAAAGAGTCCCAGGGATTTTGCTAGTTTACTGCGCGTTGTCCGGTGCCGCTGTCCACGCGGCATGGAAACTTTTGCTTGCTGCGAAGCCGCATCAATGTTATTCCTGACTCGCTCACTTTGGATGCAGTAACAGATTCGAAGGACTTGGCGTCGAGAAGATTTTTTCCGACGGCCGAAATCATGCAGTCGACCCTGGGGTCTTGCATTGTCTGAACCAATCGCCGACCACGGCTCGCTGAACCGGACTTCCTTCATTTCTCCGGGCGTATCGATCGCCGAAGCCGAAGATCCCAACCGGCCGAAGCGCGTGCTCGGTTTCCGCGACCTGCTTCTGTTTTACGTGGTCACCGGCATCAGCCTGCGCTGGATCGCCACCGCCGCGGCCGCCGGTCCCAGTTCCATCGTAATCTGGATCGGCGCCTGGTTCTGCTTCTACACGCCACTGGCGCTCTCCGTGCTTGAACTTTCTTCTCGCTACCCCAGCGAGGGCGGACTCTACGTTTGGAGCAAACGCGCTTTCGGAGACTTCTCCGGCTTCATGTCGGCCTGGACTTACTGGACCAGCAACCTTCCCTATTTCCCGGCCGTGCTCTACTTTGCCGCCAGCAACATCCTGTTCATGCGCCAGAACGCATGGGCGCACCTCTCGAACAATGCTACTTTCTACATCATTTTTTCTGTGCTCACGCTAAGCGCTGCCACACTGATGAACATTGTCGGCCTCGATGTCGGCAAGTGGCTGCATAACATTGGCGCTCTCGCCATGTGGATCCCCGTGGGCATCGTCATCGTGATGGGGCTGATCGCCTGGCATCGCTACGGTTCAGCCACGTCATTCTCGTTACATACGATGACGCCCAGCGTGCATTTCAACGACATCATTTTCTGGTCGGTGCTGACCTTTGCCTTCGGAGGATGCGAGACCGCATCCTTTATGGGAGAAGAAATCAAGAATCCCCGCCGCTCGATTCCGTTCGCTTTGTTATTCGGCGGGATCACGGTGACGCTCTGCTACATCCTGGGGACTGCTTGTGTACTGCTGGCGCTGCCCTCGAGCGAAGTCAACAGCCTGCAGGGATTGGTGCAGGCCATCTCAAAAACCGCTGGGCGGGTGGGTTTTCCCGGGGTGTTGCCGGTCGCTGCGTTCCTGATCGCTCTCAGCAACATCGGCGCAGCTGGCGCGTACCTCGCCGCCGTGGCTCGCCTGCCCTTCGTCGCGGGAATCGATCGCTTTCTTCCGCCCGTATTTGGCGCGCTTCATCCGCGCTGGAAGACTCCGTGGGTTGCGCTGCTCACGCAATTCGTTTTGGGTCTGGTTTTCATTTTTCTCGGTCAGGCTGGAACCAGTGTCAAAGGAGCTTACGACGTGCTGGTCAGCATGGGGGTGATTGCATATTTCATTCCGTACCTTTATTTATTCGCGGCCATGATCAAGCTACAGCGCGAGCCCGGCGGGCCGGAGGTCATCCGCGTTCCGGGAGGCAGCGTGATGGCGAAGCTAGTGGCGGCTCTCGGATTCCTCACCACTGCGCTGACAATTATCTTGTCGTTGATTCCGCAACCGGACGAACCCAACAAACCGCTGGCTATGCTAAAAATCGTCGGGGGAACGGGAGCGCTGGTGCTGGTGGGAGTGGGGATTTATTTCGTCGGAAAACACGGGGCACGCGAGAACGAAGAAGTCGGCTTGCCGTCGATATCAGGACGATGATACGGTCCGGTAGTCATGGAAGATGCAACTGGGATTGAGGTCAAAGAGAGAAAGCCGTCCGCGCTCGGTTCGATCGTGGCCTTCGCGTTGGACACTGTCATCGTCTACATCCTGGCGATGCGGGTCTCTGGAGCATTGGTCTCAATATGGTTCGCGTGGGCCCCGAAGCTGTTCCAGATTTCAACAACCGTGCGCCCCGGTGATTGGTATCTACAACACCTGGAGCTGATAACGATTCTTCCGGCCCTCGCCGCCGGCTACCTCGATATTGTTAGGACTGTTCCTGCTCTGCTCGGTGGGCCAATTAAGGAAAGGCGCTCTACATCGGCGGCAATCTGGGCCTGGGTCATCCCTACGGCGATCTTGATCTACAAGATGCTGGAATACCAACCTATATCGTCGGTGCTTGTTAGCAACCAAACGACGGCGTTCAGATACTTCTTCGAGATTCAGCGTGAGGTGCCCACATTTGCAGCCCTCCGTTACGGTGATCCCGTTCGCTACTTACGGCAGTTGACGGTCACCGCGCCGTTTTACGCGGGCATCGCGTACAGCGTAGGAGCGTTTGCGCACAAATATCAAATCCTGGTCAAGCTCTTCAGCTTCGAGAAACCCGAAGAGACGCCGCCGATCGACGACGGGGAGCAATCAAAACCGGCGTCGGCGTCTTCCTCTCCAAGTTAAAGAACGGCAGCGCCGTCACGCTGACATTCGGCTTCAGAACCAAAAAAATGAATGGCCCACTACTCCGGCCACTGCTTACGCGGCGTCTTGATTTCCTGAATCGCCGTACAGCTCAGCTTCGGAGACCACAGCGTCCGTCGAATGTCCCCTTTCCGCTCTGGCCACAGCGCCGAACATCGGCCCTCGCGCTCGCATCACCGGCGCGAAGCTCATGAATCCAATCCGCGGAACGATATCGTCATAGATGGCCTCCATACCTCCGCGCCGGAGGTACGTTTCATGCCAGAATCCCGTGCCTCCCGAATCCTTCAGGAACTGCTGCCACCATTGCCGGTGTGGATCGGAACGCGTCCACTTCATCAGCGAATCGAGGTCGCGCCAGTATTGGCGCATGCCGACATGCATCGGGAACAGGGAAAAAATGAAATTTTCGTGGCGCAGGAGTCCATCGGGTTGCGCCTGTACGGAGGACGATATCTTCGGTCCGAATCCAAGCAGGGTCTTGATTCCGTAGATGCGATTCACTCGCATTCCAAGGTAAATCACGACGAGGTCGGGATACTTCGAGAGATCAACGGTTTGACGTTCGACTCGTGTCGTCATACCCACATCTCGCTCCCCAAATTCTATACCGGGCTCGCCGTCTTCCTCGCCGGATTGAAAAACGGCAGCGCAGTCACCTTCACATTCGTCTTCAGCCGGATTGCCTCGATCGTAATCTCCATTTGCAACTGCGTCCCCAGCTTCGAATGCTCGGTCTCCACGCTAGCCAGCGCGATCATCTTCTTCAGGATCGGCGACCAACTCGTGGTGGTCGCCTTGCCCACTTGCTTCTCTCCCGAATACAAAGGCACAGCCATGCGTGAAGCCTGACTCGGCGCGGCTGGCGTGAGGCCGTAACGTTCGTAGAGCGCCTCCACGTCGGTCCAATCCACTTCCACTCCGACCAACTGCCGAGGCACGCCATTTTTCGAGTCCTGCTCCAACGCTCTCTTGCCGATGAAGTTTTCTTTCTCCAGATGCACCATCTTGGCAAAGCCCAGCTCGTACGGCGAATATTTCTGCGACGGAATCAAGGCTTTTTTCGAACTCGTATAGTCGACTTCGATCAATAGCAACCCAGCTTCCACGCGTGCCACATCGAGCGCCAGCATGCCCGCCGCATGCAGATCAAACTGCTTACCCTTTTCCGCCAAGGCATCCCAAACTCTGACGGCGTCACTCCAAGGCACCCAGATTTCATATCCCAGATCGCCCGTATATCCAGTCCGCGAAATATCCACTGGCACACCGGCGATCTTGCCGCGGGTCACACGAAAATATTTCAGATTCGCAATGTCGGCCTCGGCGACGGACTTCAAGAGCTTCGCCGAAGTCGGCCCCTGCAACGCAAGCGCGGCAACTTTCTCTGAAATATCTTCCACCTGCACATCCATGTTCAGGCCGTTCTGCCGGAACCAGCGCAGGCTGGGATCAGCAGCCGTCCAGCGATAAACATTTTCCTCCAGCCGCGAAATCGTTCCGTCATCGATGACCTTGCCCTCTTCATCGCACCAGCAGCAATAAATCACCTGCCCCACTTTTACCTTGTTAATGTCGCGCGTAATCACACGGTTCACCAGCCGCGTCGCGTCCTTGCCGGTGATCAGATATTTGTAGAGCGGAGAGATATCGATCAGCGCCGCTGCATTGCGGATGGCGTTGTACTCGTGCTCGTGATGCACCTCATACACGCTGACCGTGTAGTATCCCGACCACTCGCGGTAATTCAAGCTGTGGCAAAGTGGAAAAGTTCTCTCGTGAAACGCGGTTCCAATGGGCAAGGGCGTAGCCTCGAAAAAGATTTCGCTCGAAGCCGGATTATATGCACCCGCGCGCTCGTGCGGCAACTCTGGCTGCTCGTGACTTTCAGTCACGCCTACGCAAAGGTGGAGACAAAACCCTCGGTTCCCGATAGAATGGCGCTTCGACTTCAGCGATGCGCGCACTCATCCCGACCCTATCGAACGTCCTCCGCAGCTGGAGCGTCCTGCCCAGCGGGCTCTGATTCACCCCTGTCCAGAGCATTCCCGCGCGAGTATTATTGCGTTTTCCTTAAAGCAAGCGAACAGCTAGAGGCTAAGAGCTTATGGCTACTTCATACGATGTCATCGTAGTCGGCGGCGGCCACAACGGCCTGGTCAACGCCGCCTACCTCGCGAAAGCCGGAAGGAAAGTTCTCGTGCTCGAACGCCGCCACATCCTAGGCGGCGCGGCCTGCACCGAAGAAGTCTTTCCCGGCTTCAAATTTTCGGTGTGTTCGTACGTGGTGTCGCTGCTGCGACCAGAAATCATTCGCGACCTCGACCTCCCGCGCCACGGCCTCGAGATTCTTCCGCTCGATGGTACGTTCACGCCCATGCCCAGCGGCGATTACCTGTGGCGCGTGAACGACCACGGCAAAACTCATCGCGAGATCGCCCGTCACTCCCGCGTTGACGCCGAAGCCTACGACGAGTTCGGCAAAGCGATGCAAGCCATGTGCCGCTTTGTGAAACCGATTCTCAGCATGGTCCCGCCTGATCCCAATACGCTGAATCCCCGCGAATTGATGAAACTGCTCTTCATCGGACGCCGCTTCCAGGGCATGTCGAGCTACGACAAGTACAACCAGGTCCAACTCATGACTATGAGCGCCATTGATTTTCTCGATCAATGGTTCGAGACCGACGTGCTCAAGGCGACGATGTCCGCCTCCGGAATCATCGGCACATTCCTCGGCGTGCGTTCGCCCGGCACGGCCTATGTTCTGCTTCATCACTACATGGGAGAAATCGACGGCGCGTTCCGCGCGTGGGGCTTCGCTCGCGGCGGCACGGGAGCAATCTCAAACGCCATTGGTGACGCGGCCCGCGAAGCCGGCGTCGAAATTCGTACGCAGGCCGCCATCGCTAAAATCATCGTAAAAGATAGCAAGGCCAAGGGAGTAGTTCTTACCAACGGCGATGAAATCTACGCGGAGACAATTTCTTCAAGCGTCGATCCGCGACTCACCTTCAACAAGTTCATCGACGCTGAACATCTTCCCGCCGACTTTCTCGAAGACATCAACCGCTTCAAGTATCGCGGTTCGTCAGGCAAGGTAAATATGGCGCTGGACGCGCTGCCGAACTTCAAGGCTATTCCTGGACCGGGCGCGCATCTGCGAGGCGCAATTTCGATTTCGCCATCGGTGGAATACATGGAGCGCGCCTACGACGACGCCAAGTACGGGAACTTCTCGCGCAAGCCGTATATCGACATGGTCATCCCGTCGCTCACCGATCCGTCCGTCGCGCCGCCGGGCAAGCATGTGCTCTCCTGTTTCGTGCAGTACGCGCCTTACAAGCTGCGCCCCGGCTTGAATTGGGACGATCAGAAAGAGGCGTTCGGCGATACGGTAGTCAATACCATCGCCGAGTATGCGCCCAACATAAAAGACATCATCCTGCACCGGCAAGTCATCACGCCGCTCGATCTTGAGCGCGAGTGGGGATTGAGCGAGGGCAACATCTTCCAGGGCGAGCTTTCGCTGGAGCAGCTTTTCTTCCTGCGTCCCGCGCCGGGCTACGCTCGGTTCCGTACTCCCATTCAGAATCTCTACATGTGCGGATCGGCCACGCATCCCGGGGGTGGAATCATGGGCGCACCGGGGCGTCTGGCGGCTCTCGAAATTCTCAAAGACATCAAGGGAGCGGCCTAACCATGCCTGAGAACAACTCCGCTCGGCGCGACATCGTCATCATTGGCGGCGGCCACAACGGGTTGGTCACCGCGTTCTACCTCGCTAGGGCGGGATTCAAGCCGCTCGTGCTCGAGCGCCGCGCTCAGGTCGGCGGAGCTGCCATCACTGATGAATTTCATCCCGGCTTTCGCTGCTCTACATTGGCGCACACCTCCGGCCCGATTCGTGGTGACATCGTCCGCGACATGCAACTGGAGAAACATGGGCTCCGGGTGATCACACCGGAGACCTGCGTCACCGCGCTGTCGCCAGATGGCTGCGCGCTTTCCCTCTATCAAGACGAAAACAAATCCGCGCAGTCGATCGCCGCCTTTTCGCAAAAAGATGCGGCGAAATATCCCGAGTTCGAAAAGTCGCTGGCCAAAATCAGCAAAGTAATCGCGGAAGCGCTTGCCACCACACCGCCCGACATCGACCACCCCAGCGGCGGCGATCTCTGGAGCATGTTGAAAACCGGACGCGCTCTACGCCATCTCGGCAAGCGGGACATGTACCGCGTATTGCGCTGGGGCCCGATGGCCGTGGCCGATTTAGTGGCGGAATATTTTGAGACTGAATTGTTGCGTGCGGTCATTGCCGCCCGCGGAATCTTCGGGACGTTTCTTGGACCCTGGTCGGCCGGCAGCAGCCTGCAACTGCTGATCCGCGCTGCTGGAGACTCTCATCCCGCAGGTTCAGCCTTTTTCGCCGCCGGCGGAATGGGTTCATTGACGCAAGCCATGGCTTCCGCCGCGAAGGCCGCGGGCGTCGAGATTCGCACCGGTGCGGAAGTCATCGAGATTCGCGTCAAGGATGGCGCAGCCACCGGTGTGCTGCTCGCCACCGGAGAAGAAATCAGCGCCAAGGCGGTCATCTCGAATGCTGATCCAAAGCGAACCCTGCTCAAGCTCACAGATCCCACTCATCTTTCTCCTGACTTTGTGCAGAAACTTCAGCATTATCGCGGCAACGGCACGGTTGCGAAGGTCAACTTGGCGCTCTCCGCGCTGCCGACCTTCACCGCTCTGAAGAATGGAGACGGCGGCGCGCTCAAAGGACGCATTCACATCGGCCCCGAGATTGATTATCTCGAGCGCGCCTTCGACGAATCCAAGTATGGCAATTTTTCGCGCCAGCCTTATCTCGAAGCCACGATTCCATCGTTGACTGATCCCACGCTCGCGCCCGATGGCAAGCACGTGATGTCGATCTACATGCAATACGCGCCTTACAAATTGAAAGGCAATTGGGAAGACCAGCGCAAAGCGCTTGGCCAAACGGTCGTACAGACTCTTGCGCAATACGCGCCCAACCTGCCGGAGCTGATCCTGACCCACCAGATCATTACCCCACTAGATCTGGAAGAGGTTTATGGCCTAACTGGTGGCCAGATCTTCCACGGCGACCTCGCACTCGATCAGTTCTTCACTATGCGTCCCCTACTCGACTGGGCGCGCTACGGGACGCCAATCGACAATTTATATTTATGTGGCAGCGGTACGCATCCCGGTGCAGGCCTGACGGGTGGCTCGGGCGCGAATGCGGCGCGGGAGATTTTGAAAGCGCTGAAACGCTAAAGAAAGTGTCATAGGCAGTGCTCATGAAACCCTCTGCCATCCTCCTGGTTTCTTGTCCCGACGCCAAGGGCGAAGTCGCCACCATCGCAGACTTCGTCTACCGTCACGGCGGCAATATCCTGCATGCCGACGAACACGCTGATGAAGAGTCTGGCCTCTTCCTCATGCGCGTGGAATTCGATCCCAAAGACTTCGACATCGATCTCACCGATGAAGGCCTAGCTGATTTCGGCAAATATTTTTCTCCTATCGCTGAAAAATTCCAGATGACCTGGCGCCTGGCGCAATCTTCGCATCGCCCGCGCATGATTATCCTGGTTTCGAAGTACGATCACTGCCTAGTCGATCTCCTCTACCGTCACCAGAGCGGCGAACTCGCCTGCGACATTCCGCTGATCATCTCCAATCACCCCGATAACCAGCCCATCGCCGACTTCTACAAGATTCCTTACTCCGTCATCGCGATCACGAAAGACAATAAGCAGCAGGCGGAAGCGCAAGTCCAAGCGCTGATCGACCGCCACAAAGCTGATTTCTTGGTGCTCGCCCGCTACATGCAGATTCTGTCGAACGAGTTTGTCAACCGCTATCCGCAGCGCATCATCAACATCCACCACTCATTTCTTCCGGCCTTCGTCGGTGCCCGCCCGTACCATCAGGCTTTCGAACGCGGCGTCAAGCTGATTGGCGCGACCAGCCACTACGTCACCGAAGTTCTGGACGATGGTCCCATCATCGAGCAGGATGTCGTCCGCGTCTCCCACCGCGATACCGTCGAAGATCTCATCCGCAAAGGCCGTGACCTGGAAAAGGTTGTTCTCTCCCGTGCCGTCCGCTGGCACATCGAAAACCGTATTCTTCTCTATGGCAATAAGACCGTGGTTTTCTGACGAAGCCTGCTGCTGAAGGCCGACCACGCGCGGAAGTACATGGCCCTCCGGGAAAACCGCAACGAGGAGGGTAACAGTGTCGCTCCGCTAGTAACTTGCGGTACCCAGTGACTTTCGTCTTTACTTAAACAGCAGTTAAGAATTCCCTCAACAAACGGGGAGAATCTCGCTCGCGGAGCTTTCTTGGCCGAGGATCTCAAATTTGAGTTAGCAATCCTGGCAACCGTCCAGGGGTTCTACCAGAAGCTGCTCAAAGACTTGCTGGGCGGGGAGATCCCGGTTCCGACGGGGTTAGACGAACTCGCCCTTCGTCATACCGACCGGGAACTCCCGGAAACTCTTTCCCGCATGTATCGCTGGCTGCATGTGCTCGATATGGCCATCAGTCCAGCCATGCTGCGGCAAGCGCTCACGCCGGAGACAGACTCGGAAGTGGCCGAGGCGTTGCTTCGCTACTTTGTGCGGCGGCGTGAACCGAGCGACATTAACCGCGACAAGACGGATCTGATTTCAACTTTTCTTTATCGCCATCCGCGGGTGCAGGGCCAATGGCAGCAGCAGGGTTATGGCCTGGATGGCGCGTTGCCGCTTTCGCCGTTCGAAATCGCGCTGATCGAGATTCTGGCGGATACCGACGTCCCCTCTCTTCCCGAAGAGCATGTGCAACTTCTGCGAAACTTTGATCCTTTGCGCGAGGAGATTGCCCGCTATCGCGATTTCAACTCGCTAATGGATTCCGGCATCGTTTCACGCGTACGCGAACTGAAACGCTGGCTGGATTCTTCCTTTTATCATCCCGGCGTTCTGGCTACGGTAGCGGCGCACAATGCAGCGTTTGGCGCTCGTTTCGACGAGCTCTTCACCAAGGCCCTGGCAGAGATCAAGCAATTCGCGCAAGCCCTCGACGAAATGGGCGGAAGCATTCTCAGCACGGTGGACGGTGTAGAGGTCACCGTGGAGCATGTGGCCGCAATCGAGCAAAAGGAAATGCTGCAGGCCGACTACGGCAGCGCCCTGGAAAAATTCCGCCGGGTTTCCAAATTGAAGAAGGAACTCGACCGGCGCCCACCCATTCGCAAATCTCTGCTCGCCCCAGCCGCGGGGCGCTCGGCGCCAGCATCCAGTGGGGCAGCCGCGGCCGCCAAGCCTGCCCGAGTGGCCGCGTCAAAAAAGCCCGCGCCCGCGCAAGCGTTTCAGCCGCCCGCCATCACGGCGCAGCAAATTTCTGTCGAAGAGGGCAAATTACGCCGCGTCGAAGAATCGATCCGAGTCTTCGTCCGAGTGGCCGATCCCAAGTACCGCCAGATCGTCCCCATGCGCTTCTTTAACCTGACGCTGACCGCCCCCGAGGCTGACGCCTACAGTGCCAGCTTCCTTGAAGAAAAGAGCCTGCGCGCCGATGTGGCCCGTACGCTGATTCGTCTGGTTTCCTGCGTGGCGAGGGTCAACACCGAACTCGAAGAACTCAAACGCAGTCGCAGCATGTCGTCGGTATGGAAACTCCATGCCGATGCGTTAGTAGTCTTGCTCGACATGGCCAGTACGAGCACCGAGGAAGCCGAAGGAGTTGCCAAACTAGCCGAAAACAGCGATGCTGGCGCGTCTGCCAAAGCCGTCCGCGAAACCGTGCAGAAGCTGCGCGCCCGCTCCGACCAGGCGGTGAAAGCGTTAGCGCATCCAGGAAGCTAGCCTCAGTTTTCGGCGCTGCAAACTCAATGCAAATCTCAAAAAGAAAGGACGGGTAATTTCTCACCCGTCCTCCAGCGCCAAGAACCAATAGCGAAGCGTCAGTTGATATCGAACTGCTCCTGATGCAGGGCCGGATCGCTCTTCACGATGATGGTCCGTTTGGTCAGCTCTTCCATCTCATTCAGCAGACGGCCATTGTTGGACTTCAGTTCCTTGGCCACGTCGGGATGCACGCGCAGCATCACGTCTTCGTGTTCCAGGTGCTTTGCGATCTTGCGCATTTCCACGTAGATCTCGTTCGCCACCGTGGTCAGCGATTTCACATAGCCGGTGGATTGGCAATAAGGACAAGGGGCGCCAATCGTGCGTTCGAGCGATTGCTTCACTCGCTTGCGAGTAATCGCCACGAGCCCGAAATCGTTGAACTGCAGCACTTTTGACGGCGCACGATCGTGCCGGAGTTCTTCTTCCAAGGCCTGCATCACGCGCTGGCGATTGCGGCGCTCGTCCATGTCGATGAAGTCGATGATGATGATTCCGCCAAGATCGCGCAAGCGAATCTGCCGCACAATTTCCTTGATCGCGTCCACGTTGGTTTTGACGATCGTATCTTCCAGCCGCGAGGTTTTGCCCACATACTTGCCGGTGTTGATGTCGATGGCCACGAGCGCCTCGGTCTGGTTGATCACGATGTAGCCACCGCTCTTCAACCACACCTTCGACTTGAGCGCCTTGTTCATCTCCTCGGCCAGGCCGAACTGCTCGAACAGCGGTGTCTCCTTGGTATAGAGCTTCACTCGCTTCACCAGCCCCGGCTGGAAGCGATTGAAGAAGCGCAGAATCCGCTCATACTCCGGTTCCGTATCCACCCAGATCACGGAGAAATCCGAAGTGACCTGGTCGCGCAACACGCGCTCCACCACGTTCAAATCGTGGTAGATCAACGCGGGTGGCTTAGAGGCCTCCGCACGGGTCTTGATGTCGTTCCACAGGCCTTTCAGAAAACGGATGTCGGCGCGCAACTCATCTTCGCTCGCACTCTGCGCCGCAGTCCGCACGATGAAGCCGCCGTGGCCATTGTCGCGCTCGCTCATCACGATGCGCTTCAATCGCTGGCGCTCCTCGTCTGACGCAATCTTGCGCGAAACTCCCGTATGATTCACGGTCGGCATGTAGACCAGAAACCGTCCCGGCAGCGCGATGTGGCTGGTGATGCGTGCGCCCTTCTTGCCGATGGGTTCCTTGGCAATCTGCACTAGAATTTCCTGGCCTTCTTTCAACAAGTCGCTGATCTTCGGAACTTCGTGCGACTCCCTACGCGGGAAGCGGCGCCCACCACCCCGGCGTCCTCCACTCCGGCGCTCATAACCCGGCCGCGGACGAGGTGCTCGCTGCGTATATCCTGCCGTTCCTGCGGGCGCACGAATTTCAGCCCGGGCATCTACCGCGCCAGACCCTCGCGCTTCCGCGTCCAGCAGCGCTTCCGCCTGGGCCTGCGCTTCCTCCAGTTCCAGTTCTTCCGAGTCTTCTTCGCTCTCCGGCGCACTGCCTTCCGCCGGAGCCGAGCCAGCTTCGGCCAGCGACGTCATGTGGATCTCATCGACGGTCTCGCGCACTTCGGAAATCTCGCTCGGCCCAGTCTCCGAGCCCTCCTGGACTGCCGCTCGCGTCTCCTCTTCAAACTCGTCATAGCCCTCATCGGACGATTGTTCGTAGCGAACCGTATCGGCTTCTTCCTCGTCGATGGTTTCTTCTTCCAGCGTGCCGGGGGCCGCGAAAGCCGCGACCTGTTCCTGCGCCGGTGCCACGCCCCTGTCTGAACGCTCCGGGACGACTACGATCTTGTCCTCTTCCTCAACAACTTCCTCGACAGTCTCGGTTGGTTCGGGAGCCATGGCAGCCGCTGCGACCGCTGAATCCCGGCGGTAAAATTCGCGATTCCAGTTGACCGAGGTTGCGGCCGACTCTTCAGGTTTCTCAAGAACCGGCTGCTCCTCTTCTCGCTCCTCAAGCTGAGGCGAGGCGGCAGGAGTAGCGGAGGCAGCAGCAAAGATCGGCTCGTCGTCGGGGAAGGTCGCGGCGATGGGTGCTTCAGACTCGGTAGCCTGATCTTCAATCGCGCGCGATGGCGGCGCTACCGGCGCCGGAGTCATCCCTCGATATTTGGAAATCGACTCTCCTGGAAGGATGATGGGCTGGTACCCAGCTGGCGGTCCAAACTGATGTCGGCTGGGCGATTCGTGACGAGGAATTGCCGCAGGAGGCGCACTTTCCACCACAGGCGTCGCTAGGCGCGGCTCAGATGTTCGGTCACGTCCATCGTTTCTTCCATCGCGTCGTCCTCCACGACGACGACGGCGTCCCCGCCAGCCTCCACGTTCCCGCTCTTGAGAATCTCTTCCCGCAGAAGTATCGGGCGAAGCTGCCGCGATCGATGATTGACCATCTTCCGGTTCTTCCGTCCCCGCAAACTGCCCGCTGGATTCGCCCTCCAGATTAGTAACATTTTCAGCAGTATCTGAACCTTCCGCCGCTTGCGGGGTGAAAGACTGACCCTCCTCGCTTCCCGGCTGCGAACGCATATCCTGCACTCCGCGGCCGGCGGGCACAACGTCGGTCACATCCTCGTCGTGCTCTTCCAACTCCATGAAGTCGGAAACATAGAGGAAGGCATCGCGCTCCAGGCCGATGTCAACAAAAGCCGATTGCATGCCAGGCAGCACGCGGGTCACCCGGCCTTTGTAAATGGATCCCGCTAAGGTGTATTCATTTTCGCGCTCGAGGTAGATTTCCGCGAGCAGATCATCTTCCACCAGGCCCACTTTGGTCTCGTGGGGCGTGGAAGAAACAAACAACTCTTTATTCATGGACACTCCGGTCCCGTCCCGACTCGTTCAAGAAAGTCGGACGGGCTTCACCGGGGCGAAGCGAGGAAGGAAACGGGAGGATCAAGCGTCGCGATGCTGGCCCCGGAGGAGGGACAGACAGGGCCTGGGAGACTTCTCCCTGACCATATCCGCTGCACAAGCTTGGGTATCTTCTGCACTATTCGCTTTCGTCTGCCGGGTTTGTGACCGCACTCTCTGACCGTTTCGGGTCGGGGGGCCGTTTCCCTGCCAGCAGCGTTATTGCTTCAATCCTGCCCGGCCTTCAACTGCTCGACTGGCCGGTGAAATGCCCCCTTTACGCGAGGGCGATCGATATTTTTGGGGCTGCGCCTAGCCAGCGCAGCAATTGCTCTCTACCGTCTTCCCACTTCCAGCTTCACGAACCGTTAGCCGGCTCAGCCAACTTGGTTCACCCAGCTAATTCACAAACCGGCGCATTCGAACATTCATGACCATCCCCAGCGCCAGGAACATGAACAGAACGGAAGACCCACCGTAACTCATTAGCGGCAGAGGTATTCCGGTGACCGGCATAAAACCGACCACCATGCCGACGTTTACCAGGATATGGAAGCTAAGCACAGCCACCACACCCATCACCACGAACGTGCCAGCGCGGTCGGGCGCTGTTTGCGCGTTCTGGGTTAAACGCATCAGCACTATGAAGTATAACAGCAGAACCCCCAGAGCGCCCACGAATCCATGTTCCTCGGAGAATGCCGCAAATATAAAGTCCGTTTGCGGAACGGGCAGGAAAGCACCGTGTGTTTGGGAGCCTTTGCCGCCCCACAACCCGCCCGATCCGACTGCGATCTTCGATTGCTCAACTTGATACCCCGTTCCTTGGGGATCATTTTCGGGGTCCAGAAAGCTGGTCAGCCGCTGCTTTTGGTACGACTTAAGAACGTGAACCCGGGGAACCAAAAACACCGCCCCCACGCCCATCGCCGCCAGCACCGCCACCAACACCCCCTGCTTCCACTGCATTCCGCCGAGAAACACTCCCATCACCGCGATGGGTACATAGGTGAGAGCGGTTCCAAGATCAGGCTGAGCCAACACCATGAGCATCGGAATGCCGACGATCGCCCCAGCTTTAATGAAATCCGGCCAGGAGAGGTCGCGGTGCCGCAATTCGGCGAAGTACTTAGCCACGGCCAGAATGAGAATCAGCTTCACCCACTCCGAGGGCTGGAAGTGGTTGCCGCCCGGCATCTTGATCCACCGCCGCGCTCCCAGGTACTTCTGCCCAAAGACCATTACTGCCATCAGTGATGCGATTGCCGCGATATAAAACCAGTGGATTCTGTCCAGCAGCGCCTGGTAATTGACCAGGCTGATAAGAAACATCATCCCCACGCCGGCCAGGACCCAGTAAATCTGCTTGATGTGCGACCCGGCAAACTTGGTGTGCATGGTGGCGCTGCGGATCTCCATCACGCCCAGTCCACAGATCATGAGCACGAAGACCAGCAGCAGCCAGTCGAAATCGCGGAATGAAACGTAACGGCTCATGAGATCTGAGGACCCAGTACCGAGTACCGAGTAATTCCTTCCGTCCGCGGATTTTCTTTGCTTCGCATCCTCATTGGATTTTCCCGGTACTCGGCACAAGGTACCCGGCACCGACGATGCCCGGCGCGGCAGTCGCCAGAGCAGAAGCCTTCCTCGGCAACTTCAGCGAGAAGCTCCCACCTTCAAGTCTGTCGCTCTCGGGCGCTGTCCACAGAGCGCCTATATCAACTTGACCGTCGCCCTTCGTTCTGTCCGCCATCTTGCTGGGCAACCGCCGCTGCTTGTCCACATAGGCCTTGAGCACCTGCGTGGCGATGCGAGCCGCCAGTTTCCCATGTTCGCCGCCCTGAAATAGCACGCACACGATGACGTCGGGATTTCGCCGAGGCGTGAATCCGACGAACCATCCATTCTGCGCCAGGTCCTCGCTGTTCTTGAACCTAGCGCGTGTGGCCAGCGAAACAATCTGCGCCGATCCCGTTTTACCCGCGATATCAATTCCCGGTACATGCGCCGAAGGAGCAGTACCCTCCGGAAGGAGAACTCGCGACATCGCGTCCGTGATAAACGTCCACCCATTCGGATCGATGGGAACGGTTTTGATCTCCGTGACGTGACTCGTCTCAACATATCCGCTGGGCAGTTCCTGCGGATCAACGACGTGCGGTATCACCATTTTGCCGCCCATCGATATAGCCGCGATCGCACGCATTAATTGCACTGGTGTGAGCGCGACCGCGCCCTGGCCGATGCCCACTGAAATGGTTTCCCCCGCGAACCACTTCTGTTTGAAATTCTTGATCTTCCACTCTTCTGAGGGCATCACGCCGCTTACTTCGTTGGGTAGATCGATACCCGTCTTCTGCCCTAGTCCCAACAGCGTGGCGTATTTAGCAATGCGGTCGATGCCCAACTTTTCCGCCAAAGTGTAGAAGAAAACGTCGCAAGACTGATAGATGGCTTTCTCCAGAGTCACCGGACCATGCCCACCCTTCACCCAGCAGCCGAATCGGCGTCCGTAAAATTCCGCGCCTCCGGTGCAGTTCACGTGTAAATCCTGGGCGATTCCTTCCTGCCACCCCGCCACCGACATGATGATCTTGAAAGTCGAACCCGGCGCCAGCTGCGCCTGAATCGCCTTGTTCAGCAGCGGCTTGTCTGGGTCAGTAACCAGCTTGTTCCATTCATCGCGCGAGACCCGCACCGCAAAATCATTGGGATCGAAAGTCGGCCGGCTCACCATCGCAAGGATCTCGCCGGTCCGCGGCTCCATCGCAACGATCGCGCCGTTCTTCCCTTCCAGCGCTTCTTCGGCCGCAATCTGCAAGTCAATATCGACCGTGAGCTTCAGCTGTTTTCCCGGGACAGCTTCCGTTTCCCCGAGCAGCCCGACTTCGCGGCCATGGCTATTCACCAGTTCCCGCCGCGCACCATTTGTTCCCATCAGAGCGTTGTTGTACTGCCGCTCCACGCCCGACACTCCCACCACATCGCCCGGGCTATAAAGTTCGAACTGCGGCTGGTTCAGCATGTCTTCCGTGACTTCGCCCACATAGCCGATGAGGTGCGCCATGAACCCATTGCGGGGATACAGACGCCGGTGCGCCACGATCGTGTCCAGTTCCGGCAGTTCGTTGCGGTGCGCATCGATGAAGGCCAGCTCATCCGGCGTGATGTCTTCCTTCAAAAAGATCGGCTGGTACTGCGGCATGGAAGCGAAGTGCCGGATGCGCGCCCGCACTTCCTCAGGATCCAAATGCAGCCCTTGCGCAATCAAGTCCGCGTCCGCGTTCAGATCACGCGAGGAATCGCGCAACAGGAGCGCCGAGAAAGATGGATAGTTATCCACGATGATGCGCCCTTCGCGGTCCAGAATTTTGCCGCGCGGCGCAAGGATGGGAACATTGCGGATGCGATTCTTCTCGGCCAGCGACGAGTACAGACCGCTCTGCATCACCTGCAGCCGCCACAATCCGTAGGCCAATACGAGAAAGATCGCCAGGATGGCATACTGCGCCGCCGTCAGGCGGATTGCCGATACTTTTTCGTCACGACCGAACATCAGTTCTCAGTTCTTAGTTCTCAGTCGACGCGCTCGCCACCCGTCCCGGCGATTTCGGTCTCTGTAAGGGATTAGGCTAATTCTAGCTCGGAAAAACCTCGTCCGAAAGGCCGCAAAGTAACGTAAGTCACGGGTCCGGCTTCTACTGAGAACTGAGAACTGACAACTGCCTCTCACGTTCTCTGCTTGAAGTTATCCAGCAGAAAGTACAATCCAACTCCGAGAGCCGCATTCGCCAGCCCAGCTACAATGCCATGGCTCCAACTCCAGTTCAGCGTCATGTTGACCATGCCTCTCGCCACGGTAAAATAAACCGCTGCGTGCACCAGGTAGAACCCGAGAGTCACTAGAAACCGGGCACCGGCGTTCTCCACGTCCAGCTTTGCACCCAGCGATGATGCTCCGTAACCCACCACCGTCTTGGCGATCCCATAAATACCGATCGGATATGGTCCCAACATGTCCTGCGCCAGCCCAATTGCGGCTCCGGTGAGCAGCCCGGAAATCGGATTGCGCCGTGCCATGGCGAAGAAAATCGTTACCAGCAACGGCAAATCGAAAATGGAAAAGATCCGTCGCGGCAGAAACGTCTGCAGAAATAACGCGAGCAGCGGCACGCCAATCGTCACCGGAATGCTGAACCGGTAAACTTCGATCTGCTCGCCCGATGTGTAAGTGATGGGCACGCTAGTGAGGGTCATCTTCCGTTGCCGGCGGTTGGGGATTCGGCTGTGGGACGGTTGGCTTGGGCTGCGTTGGCGTGGCTTTCGGCGCCGGCGGCGCCGTAATCGCGCCAGCCGCGTTAGCAGAATCGCTATTCAATGTAGGCTCGCTGGCCGCCGCTTTCGGCGCAGTTTTCTTTGGCGTCTGGCTGGCCGCGGACGGTGCGTCTGCTGGCACGACCTGCGCACCGCCCGTACTCACCGCTTTCGTGCCGCCTGGAGCTGTAGCTGTGGAAGACGATGGCACCTTAGCGACCGATGGCGTCACACCATGCTGATTCGTCTCAGGTTTTGCTGTGCTCTGAATTGGAGCCAAAGACTTCGCACCTGAGCTCGTCGCTGATGCAGGCGCCACAACCTTATTTCCTGAGGCGACTGATGTCGCCGCATCCACTGCGGGCTTGTCGGGCACGGAGGGCAGACGTTGCGCCAGGATATCGGCCGCACGCACCCGGCCCGCGGTTTCCGCGACTGGATTCTGTTCCTGCTTTTCCGTAATCACCAGCACTTCTTCCAGACGGCTCAAATCGGCGGCTGGTTTTACCTGTATGTTCAAAAACATTTCCCGCCCCGGGCTCACCTTGGTCACCGTACCCACTGGCAATCCCTTGGGAAAAATCTGATCACCGCCGCTGCTCAGCACGGTTTCTCCGGGCATGACTTGCTCGTCGCTCATTACCCGTTCCAAAACCACTGTCCCATTCGCAGTGCCACGCAGCACTCCTTGAAGCCGCGATTTTTCAAGCATTACGCCTACGCCGCTGGTCTGGTCGTTGATCATGAGCACGAGCGCGGTTGAGGGATACACGCGCAGCACTTTACCCACGATGCCGCCCGCGGTAATCACTGCCATATCCAGTCCCACGCCGTCATTCGAACCTTTGTCTATGTAAATCGACCGGGAAAGATCGCTGCCACTCGATCCGATCACCTGCGCCGGCACGGTCTTCGCGATTGTCTGCTCTTTAAAAGCCAACAGACTTTGCAGCCTGTGTGCCTGCTCGGCATCTTCACTCAGCCGCACCTGCTCCAGCCGCATCTGCTCGATCTGCTCTTTGAGTTGACGATTTTCCGCCCGCACTCCGCGCAGGTAGAAATAGTTGTGCCAGAGATTGTTGCCGCTGTTTTGCGCCCACACCAGTACGCGCTCGAAAGGAGTGATGGTATCGACCGCCCAGATGCGTATCAGCCTTGTATTCTCCGCGTCCGCACTCCGTTTGACCTGCACCGCCAGCCCCAGCACCTGTAGAAACAACACTCCCACCAGGATGGTCAGGTTGCGGTAACGGCCGAGAACAGATTCCATGGGAGACGCTTCCAGTTTCTGGTTTTCCAGTTTCCAGCTAGCCCTGCCCACTGGAAACTAGAAACTGGAAACTGTTTTTCTACTCGATCGAAATCTTCCGCAGCAGCTTGAAGTCTGAGAGCATCTTGCCCGTGCCCAGCACCACGCTGCACAGCGGATCGTCGGCGATGGAAACCGGCAGTCCGGTTTCTTCCCGTATGCGCTTGTCCAGGTTCTTCAGCAGCGCTCCCCCCCCGGTCAGCACAATGCCGCGGTCGCTGATGTCGGCGGAAAGCTCGGGCGGCGTCCGCTCCAGGGCCACGCGAATCGCATTCATGATGGTCGATACGCACTCACTGAGCGCTTCGCGGATTTCGCCATCATCTACGGTGATCGTCTTCGGCACACCTTCAATCAGGTTGCGCCCTTTAATCTCCATGGTCATCGGCTTGTCGAGCTGATGCGCCGAACCAATCTCCATCTTGATTTGCTCGCCGGTGCGCTCGCCGATCAGTAAATTATATTTCCGCTTCAGATAGTTCATGATGGCTTCGTCCATCTGATTCCCCGCCATCCGCACCGAGCGCGAGTAAACAATGCCGCTTAAAGAGATCACCGCAATGTCGGTAGTGCCGCCGCCGATATCGACCACCATGTTGCCGCTGGGCTCGGTGATCGGCAGTCCCGCTCCAATCGCCGCCACCATCGCCTGCTCCACCAGATGCACTTCACTCGCCTTGGCGCGATAGGCCGAATCCATCACTGCGCGCTTTTCCACCTGCGTGATCTCCGAAGGCACGCCGATCACAATGCGCGGATGCACCAGCATCTTCCGGTTATGCGCCTTCTGGATGAAATAGTTCAGCATCTTTTCGGTGACCTTGAAGTCGGCGATCACGCCGTCCTTCATGGGCTTGATGGCGACAATGTTGCCGGGCGTGCGCCCCAGCATCTCTTTCGCCTCTTTGCCCACGGCCTCCACTTCGCCGGTATTTTTGTTGATGGCAACGATGGAAGGCTCATTCACCACAATGCCCTTGCCGCGCGCGTACACCAACGTGTTCGCCGTCCCCAGATCGATCGCCAGATCGCTTGAGAACAGGCTGAATAAAGACCTGAGGTTATGGGAGCGTGATGAATGAAAGCCATTGCTTGACATGACGAACTCTTCTCTCGCTTTTACTTAATTCGAACCGCTCGGTTTCCGGGCGCGCCCGGATTGCTCGAACTCACTGCACAAACTCACTGCACTTCCCTGATCGAACTGCCGATCTACTGAATAATGATTTTCTTCTGTTGCGTGTTCACTCCGCCCTCGGAAGTTTGCGCCGTCACCGTAATCACAGCTTCTCCAGTGGCCAGTGGCGGCGTGAAGTAATGAAAAGTGCCGTCCGAAGTAACCATAGGCACCTCTCGCCCATTGACCATCACCCGCGCCCCGATCTGCGTCTTGCCGGTCACTTCAATCACGTGTCCGTGCTGAATGAACGGATCCAATTCCAGGTCGATGGCTTCCGTCTGCTTTCCCTTTGGAATAATGGTGAAGCGATTCTTCTCGCTCTCCACTGATTCTTTTCCCGACGCTTCGTACGACTGTACCACCCAGTAGTACGCACCTTCGCCCAAGCTTGTAACGGTGACGTCCGCTGTGTTCACTCTCTTATCTACTAGTGTAGAAGAAAAGTACGGATTTCTCGATATACGAAGCCGGTAACCCGACGCATTCGCCATCGGCGTCCAGGAAAACTCGACATCCTTGGTCGTTTCGCCGGAAGTAAAAATCGGCGCCATATTGGCGGGAGAAATCGGCGTCGGCGGTCCCGTGCCTTTCGCCTTCTCCATGTGCGCTTCTTCCTGCCGGAAACTTACCTTCTCCCAGTTGGCCAACTGCACCGTCTCGCCGTTGCGCGTGACTTCACCGGCGCCCTTCTTCATCAAAATCTCGTGCTGATCCGACTTCGGATCGTTGTGCACCTGCGCGGCCGACTGCGGAGCCAGCGATGCCGTCGCTCCCGCCACAATCACCTGCGATTTCGATCCCTGTGAATAGGTCGCCGTGGACAGGTCCACCGTTCCTGTACTCACCGCAACAGCCACATTCGTCTGCTGTTGATCGTTGGCCGAATTTTCTTCAATTACAATCAGCGAATCCTGCTTCACCGTGTAACTGGTGCCGTCGTTGAAGGCCACCTTGGCCATGCCTTCCGATCCGGTCTGCACCACGTCGCCTTTATCCAGAGGAACGTTGTAATCCGCCGCCAGCCAGCTACTGCTGCTGCCCTTCTTCACCCGCACCGTGCCATCGAGTGCAGTAAAGTGAGCCTGCTGCGCCGTAGATACCCCACTCCCGGCAGGCGGAGCCATTCCCGCCACCCTCTCCAGAACTTTATTCGCCACCCCGTCGGCCGCTTTGATGCTGCTCTCGGTAAATTGCGGAAAGGCCAGTCTCATCCCAACCAGGCACACCAGGGCAGCGGCCAGGATCAGCAGCGCCACACTGCGGTAGGTGACCGTCTTCCACGCAATGTGAACGCCCGGTTTGCGAGTCTGCGAAGACACGTGGACCAAAAACCCTATTCAAGCCTTTTGAATATGCGGTAATTCAAACGTTACCACAAGCCCATCGGCACCAAGAATAGGTAATCAACAGGGAACGTTACCTTCGTTTGTGAAGCCTATTCACCCCGCCGTCGGCGGTTCCTTACTGTTCTCTAATGCGAACCTTGTCCTCCGTCCTTCAATTTAGAACACTGTTTTTCGATCTGCCGATGACAGGCCCGCTCTCTTCCGCTATTCTTTTTCACTCATGATTGAGCGTCCGCCAACGGTTTCTTCCTCTCGCGTTCACCAAACCTTCCTCGCCTCCGGCATAGGGATTGTCTGGGCGATCGCCCTCGCCAAACTCGTCTTCCATATTTACTTCAACAACCGCTACGGATACTTTCGCGATGAGTTCGATTACATGTCCTGCGGCGATCATCTTGCCTGGGGATACGTCGACCAGCCTCCGCTCATCACATTCCTGACTCACTTGAGCCGTGCCGTACTCGGCGATTCTCTCCGCAGCATTCGTTTCATCCCAGCGCTGGCGTCCTCGCTTCTGGTAGTTCAAACTGCCGTTCTCGCCCGCGAGTTTGGTGGACGCCGCTTCGCCCTGTTCCTCAGCGCCATTACCATCCTTATCGCGCCGCAATATTTATCGAACGCCAGCCTGCTTGGCACCAACTGCCTCGAGCCTAATCTTTGGATGGGCTGCGCCTACTTTGCCATCCTGGCCATCAAGCGCGGCCAGCCTCGCTACTGGCTCTGGTTCGGCGTGGTCGCAGGCATCGGCTTGCAGGAGAAATATTCCATCGCTCTCTTTGGTCTCGGGATAGTCGTCGGCCTTCTGTTCACCGCGCAGCGCCGAATATTCCTAAATGGGTGGATCTGGCTCGGTGGCGGGGCGGCGTTCTTAATCTTCCTGCCTAACCTGCTGTGGAACATCCACTATCAATGGCCCTTCCTCCAACTCATGCACAACATCCGCGTCGAAGGCCGCGACGTCATCCTTCCATTCCCGCAATACTTCTTTCAGCAGACCTTGCTGGTTCACCCGCTCACCGCACCCATCTGGCTCACCGGACTATTTGCATTGCTCTTCTCGGCGCGCCTCAAGCCTTATCGCGTGCTGGGTTGGTGCTACCTGGTTTGTTTCACTGCTTTCTTTATTCTTCACGGAAAGAATTACTATCTCGCTCCGGTCTATCCCATGCTGCTCGCTGCAGGCGCAGTCGTGATCGAATCCGCGATCGACCACAGGCACGAGGCAAAGCAGAGTCAGCCGGCAAGATCAAGACTCGCGTGGCTCGAACCAGCGATCGTCGTGATCTTGCTGGCCGGTGGTGTACATCTGCTTCCGATCACTGTACCGGTCTTTTCGCCTGAACATTTCCTCGCCTATGCCAAAGCGCTTCCCTTCAAGCTGCCCGTCATGGAGCATGCTCACGCCCGCGCTGCGCTCCCGCAGTGGTACGCCGATCAATTTGGCTGGGAAGAAATCGTTGCTGAAACCGCAGTAGCCTGGAATCGCCTTCCCCCCGAAGATCGGCAGGACGAAGCCTGCGGCATCTTCGCGCAGGATTACGGCCAGGCTGGCGCCATTGACTTCCTTGGCCGCCGCTATGGCCTACCACGCTCGCTCAGCGGACATCAAAGCTGGTTTCTATGGGGACCGCGCGGGTACTCCGGCAACTGCCTGATCGTGCTCGACGACGGCCGCGAACGTCTCAAACAACTCTGGGACCACGTTGAGTACGTCGGCACATCCGCTGACAATCCTTATGCGCTGGAAAAGGAAATCGACGTTTACATCTGCCGCGGAGCAAAATTCGGGACCCTGGCCCAACTCTGGCCACATTTGAAACGCTGGCGCTAGATATTGCCGCGAAGAGAACCGAGCCAGTGTGACTTGCTCCCTACACAACATCCCATCTCCGTTTTTGTTCAGCCCCGGAATTTCCCTTCGCTGCGCTTGACATCGCCAGATGCCGTCATCAACAATTCATTCGCACTTCAACGCCGGTTCCTACGTAGGCTCGAATTCGCTCCACTCGAGAAACTTCCTCGACGAGGTCTTCTTATGATGATCGCAGCACGCCTGGGTATCTTCTTCTGCCTTCCTTTTATTCTCGCCGCCGTCCTCTCCGCGCAGAAGGTCACGCTTTCGCAGCCCACAGTGTGGGCGACGAAGCCCGACGTCACCGCTTTCGAAAAAATCGAGACCGACCGCCTCGCCGCTTCCCAGCGCTCCATCGACACGCTGCTCACCGCTACGGGACCCCGCACGATTCAGAACACTCTCGCGCCGCTCGACGAAGCGTTCCACCAGATCAACTCCGCCGCGTACTTCGCCCAGCTGATGGAGCAAGTCCACCCCGACACTACCTTTCGCGATCACGCCACGGCCATGCTCACGAAAGCCAGTGCGGCCCAGACCGCCATCGCCCTCAATCACGAGGTTTACAATGCGCTCGCCGCGGTTGATCTTTCCCGCTCCGATGCCGCCACTCGTTATTATGTGCAGCGCCAGTTGCTCGAATTCCGTCTCGCGGGCGTCGATAAAGACGATGCCACCCGGGCCCGCCTCAAAAAGCTGAACGATCAGGCCACCGAAGAGCAGTCCATGTTCGACCGCAATATTGCAGACGGACAAAAAGTTGTCGAAGCCGATCCCTCCGAACTCGACGGCCTGCCGCAGGATTACATCGACCGCCATAAGCCGGATGCCGCCGGCAAAGTCCACCTTACTACCGACTATCCGGACGCGCTTCCTGTCTTCACTTTCGCCAAGAGTGATTCCCTGCGCCGCCGCATGTCCATCGCTTTCAACACCCGCGCGTATCCCAAAAATCAGGAAGTCCTCACCAGCCTGATGAACACGCGGTACGAGATCGCCACTCTTCTTGGCTATTCCTCATGGGCCGACTTCAATGCCGCCGACAAGATGATCGCCAAGGGCCACAACATCGCCGACTTCATTCAGCAAGTCGACGATGCCAGCCGTGCACTTGCCCAGAAGGAATTCGCAATGTTGCTCGCCGAAAAGCAGAAGACCGACCCCGGCGCGAAGGAAATCTGGAGCCATGAAGCGGGCTATCTATCGGAATTGGTGCGTCGCACGAAGTATGATTTCGACTCTCAATCGGTTCGCCCCTATTTCCCCTTCATGGAAGTGAAGCAAGGCATCCTCGATACTGCAGCCGATCTTTTTCACGTCACCTTCCAGCAGGAACACGATGTTCCCGCCTGGGATCCCGCAGTCGAAACCTGGATCGTCATCGACAGCGGTAAGCCGATCGGACGGTTCTATCTCGACATGCACCCGCGACCCGGCAAGTATAGCCACGCCGAAATGGCTCCGGTGCTCGACGGCATCCGCGGCAAGCAGCTCCCCGAAGCCATCCTCGTCTGCAACTTCCCCGCACCCACAGCCGGCGATCCCGGCCTTATGGATTATGGCGACGTGCAAACTTTCTTTCATGAATTCGGTCACCTCATGCACCACATCCTCGGCGGCCAGCAGGAGTGGGCCGGCATCAGCGGCATCAGCATGGAATCGGATTTCGTCGAAGCCCCTTCGCAAATGCTCGAAGAATGGATTCGCAGCCCGCAGGTCCTTGCCAAGTTTGCCCGCCACTACAAAACCGGCGAACCCATCCCCGCCGACCTGGTTGCCCGCATGAACCGTGCCTCCGCCTTCGGACGCGGTGGCTGGGTCGGCCGCCAAAATTCTTTCAGCGCCATCTCCTATGATATTTACAAAACCAAGCCTGCGGATGTGAACCTCGACGCCGTCACCCTCGACGACGCCCGCCGCTACACGCTTTTCACTCCTCTGCCCGACACTCACACCTGGGCTTCATTTGGCCACCTCGGCGGCTACTCTTCCGCTTACTACACCTATCTCTGGGACAAAGTGATCGCCGAGGATTTCTTCCTGCAATTTGACCATCACGACCTTCTCGCGGGCGACGCTCCCATGCGCTATCGCCGCGTGGTACTCGAACCCGGTGGATCCATGTCCGCCAACGATCTGGTCAAGAATTTCCTCGGCCGCCCGCAAAACATGACCGCCCTGCAACACTGGATGGCGGAGGAATTTGACACGTCGTCGGGAGATCAGAAGTCGGCGGGACAATAAAAGGGCTAAAGAATAATGTCCAGAAAATCAAGTTGTGTGGCGGAGTTCCAACCACGCTCTCAACGAGGGGAGGAGTTAACGGCTTGGACCGCAAGATTGCGGAATCCGGCAAACTGCGGCAGAAGACCCAGCGTATCCAGACACCCCCGGTCAAACTCCCGCAGTTCGGTTCCTGTCTCATCTGCGGGATGCACTTCCAGTTCATAGGCCAATAGCGCTGCGACGTAGAGGGCTACCGAGCTGTCAAAACCAGAATGTGGGATGCGGTCGGGATGGTGGTGATGGGCGATGGCCTCCACCGCAATGTTGGGCAGGCCCCACAGTCCTAAGAGGTACGCGCCAATCTCTGCATGCGAAGTTCCCAGGATTTCCTCCTCGGCCTGAAATGGCTCGCATCCCCTTTGCTCGGTGCGCTCAAGCACAGAACAGAACTTGTCCGGCATCTTGCTGGCAAGGACAAGCCTTCCCACATCTTGAAGAAGTGCCGAAAGAACGGTGACATCGCGCATCTTTGGCTCCAGCGGAAGCAGCACGGCGATGGCAGCTGTCCTTTGAGCTTGTTGCTGGAGAGCCTCAAAAGCCGATTGCGGAATCCGCGAGTCTGGGACAAAGACCCGAAACGCCTCGGAGACTAAAACCAGATTCTTAATGGTCTCCATGCCTAGATACGACGCCGCACTATGTAAGTTGGTTACAGTCTGCGCTAAGCCGAAAAAAGCACTGTTCACCAATTGCAGAACCTTGGCCGACATGGCCACGTCATGCTCCAGAATGTCCGCGACTTGGCTGATGGAAGTGTCGGGCCGGCTCAACGCCTGAGTAAGCGCGTTGTACGAGGTGGAAAGAGATGGCAGCGCACTGACGGTTCCAATGATCGCTCGAATCTCCGGGGTGCAAAGTACATCCTGCAGCGTGCACACGCGTTCGATCATGGACCGTAGCTCGGAAGCATCGCATGGCTTTGCCAAAAAGCGATGGGCCACGTGCACCGAACGCGCCACCAGCGCGCCTTCAGAATATCCCGACAAGATAATTCGCGCGGTACCGGGATAGCGGTCACGAATCTGGCCAAGCAGGGTAGCTCCATCCATACCCGGCATTCGCATATCGGAGACGACGACGTCGAAGCTGGCCTTTTCGCAGGCTTGCAAGGCGGCTTCGGCTCCGACTGCAAACTCCATGTCCCAACGTTTTCGATCAGCGCGCAGCATGCGCTGCAATCCGTCCAGAATCTTACTTTCATCGTCTACAAATAAAATGCGTTTCACACGGCCACCGCCTTGGCCGCAAGCGCTGTTCCATCGTGAGGCAGCCGAACGATAAAGGTTGTTCCCTTTCCTTCTTGCGTCTCGAAATGAATGGTGCCACCGTGTTTGTCCACGATCACGGAATGCGCGATGGCCAAGCCTTGCCCTGTCCCCTTGCCAATTTCCTTCGTGGTAAAGAAGGGATCGAAGATGCGTGGGCGCACCTTTTCAGGAATTCCAGACCCTGTATCCTGGATTCGGATCTCCACCCACTCCGCATGATCGCGAGTTTGGATTTTGATTTTCCCCTTTCCCGAACCTCCTTTTTCGATGACGTCGGCAATGGCATGCGCGGCGTTGACGATCAGGTTCAGAGTTACCTGGTTGAATTCCCCGGGTTGGCAGGAGATCAGCGGCAGGGACGCATCGAAGTCAGTCTCCAGGTCAGCCACATATTTCCACTCATTTCTCGCCACCGTAATTGTGTTTTCAATGGCATGGTTCAAATCGAGTGGGATTTTCTCCTTCGTGCCCGGATGCGAGAACTCCTTCATCGCACCCACCAGCCTCGACACTCGGGATACGCCCTCCAGCGCCTGTTCGATGGCCTTCGGAACTTCCTCCATCAGATAGTTGGCGTCGACGTTTTTTACTGCAGCCGTCACTTCCTGCAATGTTTCGCTGGACAGCCTGTTGTTTATGGCGGCCGCCAACAGCTTTTCGTAGTTCACCAGGAGGCCCTTCAGATCCACGAAGGCATCCTGCAGGAAGCGCACGTTGTCGCCAATATACTGCGTCGGGGTGTTGATTTCGTGAGCGATGCCGGACGCCAGCTGACCCACGGACTCCAGCTTCTGCGCATGACGGAGTTGCACTTCCAGTGCCGTTCGTTCGGTGACGTCCGAACCGATGACTATCAGTTCGGTCGAGTGTTTCCGGGCAGCGCGAAGCGAGGTGATCGTTAACCCCAGCAAACGCGTCTCGCCATTCATTTCAAACGGAACTTGATCGCACCTCCGGGACGAGTGTTCCGAACACCAGGATCGGATTTCGTCTCGCATCCCGGGCCGCAGCCATCGCACGCCGCACTCCGCGAGTTTCTTTCCAACCGCGTCCGCACCATTTAAGCCGAATGCGGCCGCGGCCCTCGAGTTCCAACGCGTGATGCGCGAGTCGTGGTCAACGCCGATGAGAATCGAGGGCACCGAGTTAATAAATGCCTCCGCCTCCTCCAGGATTGACCGTTGAATAGAAAGCCGGCGCTCCAACGGCGCCACGGTCACAACCGCAGCCAGAGTGATCAGAGTTACGGTCAACATGGCGGAGATTGCAGGTACTGATACCTCCGCCGGGCGCGACAGGTCCGGGTCTACTCCGGTGGCCACAAAGCTGACCGCTGCCATCCCCGTGTAGTGCATCACGGGAATGGCCAAGCCCAAAGTCACCGCGCCAACCAGCTTGATGCGCCAGCCATGGGCTTCGTCGCGAAAATGTGAGATCACCAGCAGGCCCACGAATGAGACCACAACGGCCGAAACGAGAGACAGAATCCCCAGGCCGCGGTGGTAATGATGCATCGCCGCGAGGCGCATCGCGGCCATCCCGGTGTAGTGCATGGTCGCAATACCGGTACCCATCAGCAAGCTTCCAACGGCAACCCCGATGGGCGTTATAGGTTCGCGGCTGACCACATACAGAGCCACCAGAGAAGCCAGAATTGCCGCCAGCAACGAAACGATCACCGTAGGGACGTGGTAATAGACCGGGATCGGCAAGCGGAAGGCGAGCATCCCGATGTAATGCATCGCCCAAATCCCGTTCCCCATCGCAAATGCGCCTCCCAACAGCCATGCGAGACGGAGCCACCCGCGATTTGCGGTCACGCGCGCTGCCAGGTCCAAAGCCGCATACGAGGCGAAAATAGCGATTCCCAGCGAGACTGCGACCAGTCGATAGTCATAGCTCGCCGGGATCGGAGTGAAGCCATTCATCGGTCAACCTTGTGCCAAGACAAGCTCCTGTCGGAGATCATCGGCAGAAGGCGTCCTGAACTCCATCCCTCGATAAATTGCGGGCAAAGACTTCCCGTTTAACTAATGCGGGGACCGGGTTTGCCGATGAAATGGAAGTCACCTCCTTTTGAAGCGCAGGCATTCGAGGAATGTTGGTGGCGCCCACCATCGGCCGTTCGGGTGAATCGAACTTGGATGGGGCATCAGCGAGAGTCGAGAAATCGACACAAACTCAAGAGATAGAAAAGGCAGGACATCATGGCGGAAAAAATCCTTCTCGTCGACGATGACAACAACATCCTGGATGGGTATCGCCGCAGTTTGCGCCGCGAGTTTGAGTTGGAGACTGCCCCAAGCGGCCGAGAAGCCCTGAAGCTGATTGCCGAAGCCGGACCCTATGCCATCGTGGTTTCCGACATGCGGATGCCCGAGATGGACGGCATCCAGCTTTTGTCCACCATCCGGGCACAATCCCCTGACACCATCCGCATCATGCTCACCGGCAACGCTGACATGGATGCGGCCGTCGACGCCATCAATGAGGGCGCCATCTTCCGCTTTCTCAATAAGCCCTGCAGCAAGGAAGCAATGGCAAAAACTCTTACCGCGGGCCTGGTGCAATACGGTCTGGTCATGGCCGAAAAGCAACTCTTGGAGCAAACCCTGAGCAGTTGCATTCAAGTTCTGACGGAAGTGCTCAGCCTGGTCAATCCCGCCGCTTTCGGCCGGGCCGAGCGTGCCCGGCGCTATATCCACCACGTGGTGACTGCAATGAAGCTGGGAAATCCCTGGCAGTACGAGGTCGCCGCCATGATGTCGCAATTGGGTTGCGTGACTCTGGCTCCTGAGACCATCGAGGCGGTGTACAGCGGTGAGCCGCTGTTACCCAGCGAGCAGAAACAATACGACGCGCATCCCGCTGTGGCTTACGATCTGCTTTCGAAAATCCCTCGTCTGGAAGCCATCGCATGGATGATCGAACACCAGAACCGGCCCATCATCGATGCCAACGAATCCGAGTCTCCCGATATTTGCATGGGAGCGGAAATCCTACGCCTGGTCCTGGCCTACGAAAGACTGATTCATAAAGGAAGTTCACGAACCGAGGCCGTACATATGCTGACTCGCCAGAACCCGAATTTCAATCGCGAGTTCTTCCAGGCCCTCGTGGCTCTGGATCCGAACGCCGAAGCAGGGGAAATCCGCAACTGCCGCGTCGAAGAGCTTGCGCCCGGCATGATCGTCCAGCAAGAGATACGCACTCACGATGGCGCCTTGCTAGTCTCCAAAGGGCAGGAGGTCACGCCCACTGTCATCTTCAAGCTCAAAAACTTCCACGCTCGCCGCGCGATTGCCGGAACCCTCAACGTTTCTATGGCCACCACGACCCTGGCCTTTGTGAAAGGCGCCTCCTAGCCGGCCACGATCTAATCACTAGCTTTGGTTTGCCAGAGACAAGCAATGCATCAGGATTGACTTGCCGCGCTTACCCCTCCTATCATCGCGCGACAGGGCTCATCGTAGTTCTCCCCCATGATCGGCCAACTCATCTCGCATTACCGCATTATTGAAAAGCTGGGCGGCGGCGGCATGGGTGTGGTCTACAAGGCCGAAGACACGGTCCTACATCGTTTCGTCGCCATGAAGTTCCTGCCCGAAACGCTGGCCACGGACCCAAACGCTTTGGCCCGCTTCCAGCGCGAAGCACAAGCTGCTTCTGCTCTCAGCCATCCCAACATCTGCGTGATTTACGAGATTGGTCAGGATCAAGGCGTCTCCTTCATGGTCATGGAGTACTTGGACGGCCTCACCCTGAAGCACCGCATCGCCGGCCGCCCCTTGGACACTGAAACCGTGCTCTCGCTCGGCATCGAGATCACCGACGCCCTCGACGCCGCTCATTCTCAGGGCATCATCCATCGCGACATCAAACCAGGAAATATCTTCATCACCAAGCGTGGTCACGCCAAGATTCTTGATTTTGGTTTAGCCAAGGTCGTTCCCATTGCCGGTTCCTCCAGCCGATTCTCCAACGATCACACCCAATCGGCCACCATGAATGACGACCACCTCACCAGTCCGGGCACGGCTCTGGGAACGATCGCCTACATGTCGCCGGAGCAGGCCCGCGGTAAAGAACTGGACGCACGTACTGACTTGTTCTCCTTTGGCGCGGTCCTCTACGAAATGACCACCGGGGCGTTGCCCTTCCGCGGGGATACTTCCGCCGTGATTTTCAATGCGATTCTGGAACACGATCCGCCTCCCGCGATCCGCCTGAATCCCGACCTTCCCCCCAAACTGGAAGAGGTCATCAACAAGGCATTGGAAAAAGACCGCGAGCTGCGCTACCAAAGCGCCGCAGAGATCCGCGCCGACCTTAAACGTCTACGGCGCGAGTCCGAATCGCGCCGGGGAGTGCATAGTGGTCCCGGATTGGCCGCCGCTAACACCATGGACTCTTCCTCCGCCAGCGCAATCACTGCGACTGGCAGACGCTCCGCCTCGGATGCCGCTCTTACCGCAGCCGCCGTCGCCCCCGCACGCTCCTCCGGCCATTCGGCGATTCCACTCCCGATTGCAGCGAAGAAGATAGCCTGGCCGGTTGCCGCTGCGGTCGTCTTGGTAGTCGCAGCCATTGCAGGCTTTTTAATCCTGCGCTCGCGCTCCACGCCGCGCCTCACGGAAAAAGACAGCGTCGTCCTCGCCGAGTTCACCAACACTACCGGCGATCCCGTCTTCGACGGCACGCTACGTCAAGGTCTGTCGTCGCAACTGGAGCAGTCGCCTTTCCTCAACTTGCTTTCCGATGAGCGCATCGCGCAAACCCTCACCCTGATGTCGCAACCGAAAGACGCCCGCCTCACGCACGAACTCGCCCGCCAGGTCTGCCAGCGCACTGCCAGCGCCGCCGACATCGAGGGTTCCATTTCCTCTCTGGGCAGCGAGTATGTTGTCGGGGTAAAGGCGGTCAACTGCCGCAATGGCGACGTGCTCGCCAACCAGCAGGCGACCGCCAGCAGCAAAGAGCAGGTTTTAAAGGCGCTCGCCGAGGTCGCAACGAAGCTGCGTGAGAAATTAGGAGAATCGCTGGTGTCGGTGCAAAAGTACGACGCCCCAGCTGAGAACGTGACCACTCCATCGCTCGAGGCTCTGCAGGCTTACGGCCTGGGCTACCAGGCGCATGTGATGAAGAACGATTCCGCTGCTGCGATTCCACTACTCCAGCGCGCCATCAGCCTCGATCCCAACTTCGCCATGGCCTATGCGGAGCTGGGCACGAATTACAGCAACGCGGGCGAGATCGCGCGTGCCGCCGAAAGTACTCGCAAGGCCTACGAACTGCGCGAGCGCGTCAGCGAGCGGGAAAAGTTTTACATCGTCTCCCACTACGAATTCTTTGTCACCGGAAATCTGGAGGCGGCCCGCAGGTCCTACGAACTTTGGGCCCAGACCTACCCGCGCGATCCTACTCCTCCCGGAAACTTGAACAGCATCTACAGCGATCTCGGCGAATACGATAAAGCTCTGGCCGCCGCGCTCCAGGCCATGAAGCTCGGCCCAGGAAGCGGAATTTCTTACGCGAACCTCATCATCTCGTATCTGCTGGTAAATCGCCTGGACGAAGCCCGCGCCACCGCCGAGGAAGCCCGCGCCCGCAATCTGGATAATCCCCTGAATCACATTAATGTTTACAGCATTGACTTTCTGCAACACGATACCGCCGGCATGGAGCGCGAGGCAGCCTCACTCATGGGCAAGCCCGGACTCGAAGACGCCATGCTCTACCAGGAGTCCGATACCGCCGCCTACGCCGGACAATTTTCCAAGGCGCGCGAGTTGACGCGACGCGCCGCCGAGTCCGCCCAGCGCGCCGACGAAAAGGAAACTGCCGCTGGCTATCAGGCCGAGGCTGCGCTGCGCGAGGCGCTGGTCGGCAACTTAAGCCTGGCCCGGCAGCAAGCTAACGCCGCTCTCGCTCTCTCAAACGGAAAAGATGTTTCAGCCATATCGGCTATTTCTCTGGCTCTTGCAGGCGATGCCTCTCGAGCCGCGCACTTGGCTGGCGATCTCGCCCAGCGTTTCCCGGATGACACCATCGTTCAATTCAACTATCTGCCCGCCATCCGCGCCGCCACTGCTCTTCAAGCCGGCAACGCCACCCGGGCCATCGAAGCGCTGGCTCCGGCTGCGCCCTACGAACTCGGTTCTCCCGCGCAAAGCTTCAGCTTCGCCCTCTACCTCGTTTACCTGCGCGGTAACGCTTATCTGGCGACCCATCAAAGCGCCTCAGCCGCAGGCGAGTTTCAGAAGATTCTCGATCACTACGGCGTAGTCGGAAACGAGCCCATCGGCGCGCTCGCGCACCTCGGACTGGCTCGTGCCTACGCACTCTCTGGCGACGCCCCCAAGGCAAGAATCACCTATCAGGATTTCCTTGCCGTTTGGCAAAATGCCGACCCTGACCTGCCCATCTTTAATCAAGCCAAGACCGAATACGCCAAACTGAAATAAGCTCGTGTGGAGTGGCGCACTGCACGGTGCCCTTGACGCTCGGCTGTAGATTCACCTTTAATTTTGTGTTAATTTCTGCGCCATCGAATTGACCGCGATACAGCGCGGCGTTACCCTGCAGGCCTATGAGCCCCGACCTGGATCAACTCCGTCTCGACTACAAAAAAGCCACCGACGAATGGGTTGACGCCATTCGCGCCGAAGAAGCCCTGGCCACTCCCGACCATTCCATGATTGCCATGGAGAAATGGGACGACGCCCACTTCCGCGAAGAAGACGCTCACACCAAAGCCACCGAAGCCCGCGAAGCCTACAAAGACGGCCTTCGCAACGCCAACTACGGCATCTAAAGTGAAAGTCCCACCCTTCCCGGAGAAGAGTGGGACGGTCCCTTAAATCGTTCTTGATCCGCTACTTGCTCGGCAGATAACTCAGGTCAGGACGAAACTGGATGATCTCGCTCGACTCTCTCTCGACCGACCGGTCGAAGCGCTCCACAATCGAATCCGCCTCAGCCTGTCCGAACGCTTCCTTAAGCATGTCGCGGAAGGGCTTCACATCCGGCTTGTCCCCAAAGTCCGCCCAGCTCTTGTGCGGAATGGAGAGCACATACGTCCCAGCCGTGCCGCCGTTCACCAGTTCGTAGAATCCATAGTTGACCGGCCACTTGGTCTTGACTGCGGCCTCATGAACCCGTTCAATGCCCGAGCGAAAATCCGAGCCTTTCCCATAACGCACCTGATAGATAACGATCTCCGAGAACTTCGGTACCGCTTCGTCTCCGCTTTCGTTACTCACCTTGGGCATGAACTCGTAATAGCGAGTCGTGATCGAGTCCACATAGTTCCCCAGAACCTTCTGGAACTCCGCGAGATCTGCTTCGTCGGTGACGACCGGCTTGTCGTAATCCGCCCAGTGTTGGTTAAAGTGGCCAACCAGAAACGTTCCCGTATTTTCGCCGCTAAGCGTCACCCACACCAGCAAAGGCAGCGGATCATTTTGTTGCTTGTGCCATGCCGCCTTCTGTTTGCGCCCCGCCTCGTATTGCGGTACGTTTGTAGCCTTCACCTTCTGAAACTCGATGCTGGCCAGAGTGCCCTTCTCCTGCGCGGCCAGCGACCCTGCTACCAACAACACAATCCCCACAGCTGAAATCAGCTGATTGCGTTTCATTGTGTCCTCTTTTCTTTGAGTTGTTTGGGTTTCCCACACCCCAAACCGCACAAGCGCCCGCGTTCGCGTGGCTTGCGAGGTTAAGTTTTCTAGTTTTCAGTAGCGCCCCAGTGTGGAAGGAAAGACCCCGAGCATCCTACACGCTTTCGCCCAGAAAGGGCGAAATATTAGATTTTGGTTCTCTAGCCGAGCAGTTCCCCTGTCACGCCGTCAGCTAGTGCCGGAACCAGCGTAACGTTCTCGGATGAACTCCCCAATGGAAGCGTAAGCTTTGCCCAGAGTCTTTTCGTCCGGCAAGAACACAATGCGGAAATGCTGCGTCCCCGGCTTCTGACCAAATCCTGAGCCATGCACAACCATCACATGCTTTTGCCGAATGAGTTCCTTGACGAAGACTTCATCGCTCTCGGGAATATCGATACGCGGAAAAGCGTAGAACGCTCCACGCGGCGCAACGCAACTCACGCGCGGCGTCGCCTCGCACCACTTCTGCGTGAGATCGCAGCGCGAACGCAACTTACGCTGCACTTCCACCAGGTGATCCTGCGGACCTTCCAGTGCCGCCCTGATCGCATATTGCTCGGGATGATTGGCGCATAACCGCGCCCGCAGCAGCCGGTGAATACCCTCCGTATAAGGCTTCACCGCCGCCGCATCACCAGAAACGATTCCCCATCCAATGCGCCATCCCGGAACCAGATAGTTCTTGGACATTCCGCCAAATGTAATGCACGGCACATCGGGCGCAACCGAAGCAAACGCAATGTGCGGGGTATCTTCCAGAATCAGTTTGTCGTAAATCTCGTCCGAGAAGACGACCAGATTATGCCGCCGCGCAATCTCCGCGACCTGCTCCAGCATCTGGCGCGAGCACAACGATCCCGTCGGATTATTCGGATTGATCAGGACGATGCCGCGCGTCCGCGGACTGAGCTTGCGTTCGATGTCAGCCAGCTCCGGCTGCCACGCATCTTCTTCATTCAGATCGTAAGCATTCAGCGCGATTCCCAGCTTGCACAGCACGGCCGAATACAGTGGATAATCCGGACTGGGCGTAAGAATATCTTCGCCCGGATTCACCAGCGCAGAGATGCACAGATCGACGGTCTCACTCACGCCCGAAGTAACGAACACGTCGCGCACCGTCTTGATGTCCTTACGCGCCGCCTCGCCCCGAATCGCTTCGATCGCTTCCGGAATCCCCGGCGACGGAGCGTAGCCATTCTTTCCCTCGCGCATCGCCTTATAGACGGCCTCAATGATATGCGCCGGAGTCTGGAAGTCGAAGTTGAGCGGGTCGCCAACGTTCAGCGGTAAAACTTTATGTCCCTGCTGAATAACTTCGTCCGCCACGCAAGCTAGGTCACGAATCGCATAGCGAACCTTATCCAGACGCCTGGCAGCGGTAATCTCGTGAACGGTAGTAGCTGGAGTCATGAAAGCCTCGCCGCAGGGGGTATACAGCCTGCGGCCCGTGATTGGGATGCAAGAAGGATTCTAACCGCAGAAGTGCGGAGCGTGCAGGGAAAACGGATGGTGAGTGATTTAGTGCGGGCTGAAACTGATCGAGATATCTTCCACAGTTTGCGCGGGAGCCGGGACAAACTTCCACTTCGTCACCGCGTTGGCCGCGCTCTCGGCCAGGATGGGGTTGCCTCCAACTACATCCACATTGCTCACTTTTCCATCAGGAGCAACCGTAACCTTCAGACGAACCAAGCCTCCGATTTGAGCATGTTTCAGCAGTTCCGAGTATTCCGGCTTTACCGTGACCAGCACTTTGCGATCGGATTTTGCGGTTTTTTGGGCCAGCGTAGCCGGCGCGAATCCGCACAGGAGGCAGAGCGTCAGAATCGCCGAGGCAGAGATTCTGTTAAGGCTTCCGGCGGTTTGGAAAGTGAGACGATTGAGCAAGACGGATCCACGACAAATCTGCGGACGGATTCGACCCCAAGCACTTTCCGTACGTTAGGTCACGAAAGCGTAGGGAACAAGATTACCAAAGTGCCTTGTGTCCTATTCGTTCTTTGCCGCTCCGGTCAGCGCATCGATCAAATCCGGCCCCGTCGGACTGCCCCATCCCGTCACCAGGTCATATCCCGTCACCGCCGAGTACTTTCCGTTGCTGCCGCTAACGATGTCGTGGAAGTCGCTGTCATAACTCGATCCCACGCCAATCGCGTACAGAGCCGGATTCAGGAAACCAAGGGTTGAGCCTCCGTTCGCGAGGGACTGTTCATTTGCCATCGCGATGAAGCCGGCCCACTGCGGAGCAGCGTAACTGGTTCCTCCATTTCCCCCGCCACAGCCTCCGTCGTAGCAACTGTACTGATTGGTATTCGCCTCCGCCGCCACGTCAGGATAATTCCGCAAAGTCTTCGACCCATGATTCAGCTTGGTAATCACTCCCGAGAGTTGCTGATAGGTGGGGATCGGAACTCTATTCTTCGAAGGACTCCCCGCACTCCCGCTCCAACCAGTCTCCGCTTTCCACGATCCACCCGGGCCGTTCGTAGTCAAATCCGTCCCGCCGACCGCCGTAATGTAAGGATCATCCGCCGGCCAGACCACGTCACCCGGAGTGCTAGAACCACTGTCGCCGGTGGCCACGAAAACAGTCTGGCCCTGCACCGCCATTTCCTTGAAAATCGGATCCAGGCTGCTCTCATCATCGTTCCATCCCCAGGAGCAGCTCAGTTGCTTGGCACTATTGTCCGCCGCCATCCGGTTAAAAATAGAGACGTCTTTGTTTCCTACGTAAACCAGGACCTCCTTCAGATCGGGAGCCATGGAGATTGCCATCTCGATGTCTATCACTTGTTCGCTGTCATCACAGGAACTCGGCGGGCAGCTCAGACTCGCACCATTCAGCGATACTCCGCGGACCGGGACCTTGAGCGGCTCCTTCAGCTTGCTGAAATAAAGCTTTACGTCACTCATTTCGTACCCGGCATATTCAAATAGTCCAACTCTCTGACCACTGCCGTGGAGCGTTCCGGAACCATAATAAGCCGCCCGCATATCGCTCCCAATAAACTGGCCGCGCGGGCCGGACCCCGTAGTTTTGTTCGCATCGTTTTCAGAAGACCTAATATTCTTCGCGTGGGGCAATGTGTAATTGTCCAGGCCAGAGATGTGTAACAGCGGCACATCAAGGTCAACCGTGGGTTCGCGGTCGGGTGCGTAGAAAGTGCGCCCCTCGGTGGGATGCTGGTAGACGCCCAGAGTCACGTGGAGGGCGCTCTCAATGTTTGCGGCCGGCCCTTCTACATCCACGACCATGCGGTTGGCATGCGTATCAATCACGGCCAATCCATTAGCCTTGGCAAAACTAAGCGCCGCCGCGTAGTCAGCTTCGGTGGGACCAAATCTCGCGGTAAATTCCTGCACGCTGAGATATTGGTGGTAGTTCGAGCTTTGCGGATCGTAGATATCCCGCAAAAGATCATCCAGCTCCGCTTCATTCCGCAGCGGCAGAGAGATGGCCAGGCTCAAATGCTGCGCGCTTGGAAGATGGCCCACTAACGGCGCAACTCCACTCGCGACTGCATCGGGAACATGGCTCGTCAGGACGGGATGCTGCTCTGCCTGCGCCGCAGAGGTGAAGAAAAGTATAAACACGCAGAAGAGCGCGGCAACCCTCGGCAAGGCAACGGATAGAATTTTGTTCATTGGCTCATCTCCCCACAGAGTTGGTACTTTACAAGCCCGGAGGTCGATGAACAAGCGGAGGATAGTCTCTAGCAGGAAATAGTTGGGGCATGGCTTCTACGCAGAGGACGCCGAGAGTGCACAGTGTTCGATTGCTCGTCTGCTTCTCTCCGCCCTCTGCGGTGAAGGTTCTTCTTGGTTAGTCCACTCGATCGATCTGCGCCTTCTGCAGCGTGTCCGAGTAATCCACGTAGACCGACTTCCACTCGGTGTAGAAATCAATTGCGCCGATGCCGCCCTCGCGGTGGCCATTGCCCGTAGCCTTCGTCCCTCCGAAGGGCAGGTGCACCTCGGCGCCGATGGTGGGAGCATTGATGTAGGTGATGCCAGCATAGAGATCGCGAATGCCGGCGAATGCCTTGTTCACATCTTTGGTGTAGAGCGCGGAAGAAAGTCCATACTCAATACCGTTGGCGATCTCAATCGCATCTTCGAGATCGTCGCAGGGAATGATCGAAACCACGGGGCCAAAAATTTCTTCCTGCGCGATTCGCATCTTCGGATCGACATCGGTAAATACGGTTGGCTCCATGAACCATCCATACCGGTAGTCGCCTTGATCGAGGCGATTGCCGCCGCACATCAGCTTCGCGCCCTCATTCTTGCCAATCTCCACGTAGCTGAGGTCCGTTTGCAATTGCTTCTCGTTGACCGCCGGTCCCATCTCGACCGTCTCGTCGAGACCATTGCCAACTTTCAGTTTCTTGGCGCGCGCGACGTAGCGATCGACGAACTCCTGGTAAACGCCTTTCTGCACAATGATGCGGCTGGTCGCGGTGCAACGCTGACCGGTAGTGCCGAATCCGCCCCAGAGGCCGCCCTCAATGGCAAGTTCGAGATTCGCGTCATCGAGGACAATCATAGGATTCTTGCCGCCGAGTTCGAGCGAGCAATGTTTAAAGCTCTTGGCCGCGATCCCTCCTACGATGCGACCCACGGCAGAAGATCCTGTCAGCGAAATGGCACGCACATCAGCGTGCTCCGCCAGTGGCGTACCCACGTTGGCGCCGAATCCGGTGACGATGTTGACCACACCTTTCGGAATCCCCGCATCGGTGAAAGCGCGAACCAGGTTAAATGTGGAGAGCGGCGTATCCTGCGCCGGCTTGATGACGCAAGTATTGCCGCACACGACTGCGGGCAGCAGCTTCCAGGAAGAAATCGCCATGGGGAAATTCCACGGCGTGATCATGCCGCAGACGCCGATGGGCTGGCGCACCGCCATGGCGAATTTATTGGGCAGCTCCGAGGGAACAGTCGGACCGAAGAGACGACGCCCTTCGCCCGCGTTGTAGTAGGCGGCATCAATCGCTTCCTGCACGTCGCCGCGAGTTTCCTTGAGCACCTTGCCCATTTCGCGAGTCATGTCACGCGCGTGCTCTTCTTTGCGCCCAATGAGAATTTCCGCAGCGCGGAAAACCATTTCAGCGCGGCGCGGCGCGGGCACCAGTCGCCACTTGGCGAAGGCTCGCTTGGCCGCGTCCACAGCAGCGTCAACATCGGCTTTGGCCGATTTCTGAAAGATGCCGACCACATCGCGCGTGTCGGCAGGATTGCGGTCCTCAAACGTTTCGCCGGTCGAGGATTCCACCCACTCGCCGTCGATAAGATTCTTGAAAACTTTGGTTGGGCTGTAGCCCAGCGTGGCCGGGGAAGCCAAAGTGTCAGTTGCCATAATGTCTCCTTATCAATGCCTGAATATTGATGCTACAGCCGGGATGGAAGGTGCGGCAACCCAGTCATCAGGGATGGCCGCGGAAAGACGAGACTCCTGGGTCCACACCGGCTTTCTCTTTCCCTCCGAATCTGCTTAAATCAAATAAAGACGCAACCCCGTTGGGCTGCGCGTGTTTCAACAATCGTGGTCGACATTCATTCGCACATTCTTCCGGAAGTAGACGACGGATCGAAATCCTGGGAAATCTCCGTCGCCATGTGCCGGATGGCTGCCGCCGACGGCATTACCCACCAGGTGGCCACGCCTCACGCCAACGACCGTTATCATTATGACCGCCCGTATCTTCAGGGACTGGTCGAACACCTGCAGCAACTAGTCGGCGACACTCTTGCCCTCAGCCTGGGATGTGACTTCCACCTTTCCTACGACAATTTGCAGGATGTGCTCGCCAACCCGGCCCGCTATGCCATCGCTGGCACACACTACATGCTGGTCGAGCTGAGCAATTACAGCGTGCCGCGACAGATTACCGATTGCTTTATGAAGCTCGGCGACTGCGGTATCACTGCGGTGATCACGCATCCCGAGCGCAATCCGATTCTGCGCGAGAGTCCACAGCGCGTGGTGGAGTGGGCCGAGCAAGGCTGCGTGATTCAGATGACGGGATCGGCGCTTACCGGATTCTGGGGAGAACGCGTACGCCGCGCCGCACACTGGCTGCTCGAACATGATGCGGTACACGTGCTCGCCACGGACGCGCACGACACCGAAAAGCGTGTTCCCATACTCTCCACGGCGCGCGAGGCCGTGGCCGAAATCTGCGGCGAAGAGATTGCGGACGCTCTCGTGGATGCCAATCCCGCAGCGATCATTCAGTCGCAACCCCTGCCCTATTTTCCACGGCCAGTAACGGGAAGTTATCGGAAGACGCCGGGCGCATAGCGGGATTCAGCAATTAGCGGCTTGGAGGTTGGGACTTGCACCCCTCCGTGTCACGCCTGTCGCTTCTTGTAAGCTCTGATAAGCCAGCGGATCAGCAAGCCAACGAAAAGCCACCATAAGGTCCCAAGTAGTCCGATACCGATCAGTGGATCGACGCCCCTGAACATCAGACCCACTTCTATGATTGAAAAAGGGAAATCTCCGACAAACATTTTCTGCCAGGCCGTATCGTCTAACCGGTTAAGCCAGATCGCCAAACAAACACCCAAGTGAACAAACGCAGGAAAGAAAACGATCAATGCACTTTGCGACTTGGACGCCTGATTATTCACTTCATTTTTCTGGGTTGACCAAGTGTGCTCCTCCGTCGGCCGAGGCAGGCGTTTCAGGACCGATGCTTGCGCCGTTGTGCTGCACGATAATTCGGAGGAGGCGAAGCGCTAACTGCTAATTGCCAATTGCTTTACTGCGGCGCCGCCGCATCGTGCTCGGAGGAAGTTGCTGCCGCCGGATCGGGAGCTGGCGCAGAGGTTGTGCTTGAACTCATGCGCTCTCCCGGGTCGGCGCCGTGCGAGACGGCGCTCTGCGACAACGAAGATGAAGTAACGGACGGTCCATGGGAAACTTCCGGCCCCGTCGTCATCGCGCTCTCGGGATTCAGCAGGTGATCGTGGCTGGGACCGAGGCCAAGGCTGATCAGCGCTCGTGAGTCAGGAACCGTTTTTGATTGCCAGCCATGGTCGGCCTGATAGCGGCGCATGGCGTCTTCGCTCGCTTGATTCCACGTTCCCGCCGGCTCGCCGGTCAAATAATGTTCGCGGATCAACGCTTCCTGGATCGCTTCCGCGCGCTCCGGATCGATCTTCTGCTGGCCGCGTGCCGTCTTTTTCTTGGAGCTCTTCCGCAAACTCGCCCGAGCGGTTTTGCCGGTGTGAGCCGCGGTTGTCCTCGATTTCGGATGCTTCGCCGTCGTGGAATGCGATGCGGAATGAGTCACCGGCTTCTTGGCGCTTGCGGCTTTGGTCGCCCCGGTCTTCTTCGCGGGAGATGTCGTACTAGCAGCAACGTCCGTCTGACCGCGCGCGATAAGCGGCGACACGCTAATGCAAAGCACCGCCAGAACGCAGGCTGCGCGCCGCCATCGTGCCACGGTCTTCGCGTAAGGCTTTAGTTCCAAAGGCAAACCCTCAAGTTGCGACCGCGCCGGCAGACTACCACAAAAGATGACCAAGAAAACAAAGCCCAACGAAAAACCGGCATTGTCATCATCCCTTATCGGATGACGCAATGCCAGTTCCCGTTGGCTCGTCCCTAGGTTACGGAAGTGTCCCGGCCACGAAAATGGTTCCATCCTGGCGAGTGGAACCGCGCGGACGGACCAGGAATACCACGTCCTGGCCGCTTTTCAGCCCCGACGCCACCTTGGCGAAGTCCTCTTCGCTGTTAACCGGCTGCTTGTTGACCTCGAGAATCACGTCGCCGCGGCCCAGATTGATGTCCTCGGCAAAGGATCCCGGCTTGACGTCCTGCACGATTACGCCCTTGCCCGCCGGCATGTCCAGCCGCTCCGCCATCTCCGGAGTAAGCTTGCGGATCGTGATGCCGAACTTATCCTGCTTGGGTGTGCTCTCGTCGTTGCCGCCCTCATCTTCGTTCAGGCGGGCCGCAAAGAGCTTGGCACGATCCGCGATGGTCACGGTCGTCTCCTGTTTCTTGCCATTCCGCAGGAACTCGAGTTGCACCTTCGCCCCCGGTCTGCGCGAGGCGATATCCGCCACCAACTCCGATCCCTTCGTTACCTTCTTGCCATCGACGGTGGTGATCGTATCGCCCACTTTCAGTCCAGCCTGATCGGCCGGGCTGCCCGGCACTACGCTGGAGACCGCTACGCCGCTGCCATTCCCATACACCCGTGTGATCGCAGGGTTCTCCACTGCGTCGAACATAATGCCGATGGAACCACGCACCACGCGGTGGTCGGGTCCGATGAGCTGGTTGTAAACTTCCGCTACTGTGTTCGAAGGAAGTGAGAAGCCCACGCCCGCATAGGCATTGGTTTCACTCAAAATCGCCGTGTTGATGCCGATGACTTCGCCGTCCATATTGACCAGCGGCCCGCCGGAATTTCCCGGATTAATCGCGGCATCGGTCTGAATGAAGGTCTGGAACTGCCGGCCAGGCACGATATCGCGGCCCTTCGCGGAAACAATGCCGGCCGTCACGGTCCCCACCTGCCCGAACGGGCTGCCGATGGCTAGAACCCAGTCGCCCACCTGCATACTGTCGGAGTTGCCCAGCTTGGCGGTCGGCACGGCGCGATCCATATCGATCTTGATCACCGCCAGGTCGGTCTCCTGATCTTCACCGATCACTTTGGCATCGTGCTGCACACCCGGAGGATCGTCCTGCAGACGCACGCGAATGCGATCCGCCTTATCCACTACGTGCCGGTTGGTAACGATGTAGCCCTTGGGATCGACAATCACTCCGGAGCCGAGCGAACGCTCGCGAATCGCCGCGTCACCGTTCGGCCCGCCCTGCCCGCCAAAGAAGCGGTTGAAGAAGTCATCCATGCCGCCGTTGCCGCCACCGCCGTTGTCGTCATCATCGGGGTTCTGCTCCCCCCGGCGACGGTGCGGATTCTTGATGGTCGATTCGGTATTGATGTTGACCACGCTCGGCCCCAACTGCTTGGCAATCTGCGAGAACTCATTGGAAAGCTGCTTGGGCGAAGGAATGGTTAACGGAGTCGCGTCGGAGGCCTTTTGCCCTTCCTTGCCCTTCACTCCGTAGGAAACTACCGTACCAATTAAGATACCCAGCGCCAGCGTCGCTGCAATGCTGAACGAATAGACCCACCCGTGGGTCTTCAGGCGCAGCCAAAATGCCTGCGAATCCATATATCTGCTTCCTCCGAGACGGTAAACGCTTCTATTATACCTGTTTGCAAAGCCGCACCGGTGGATCGCGCGTTATGCGATCACACTGCGGTTAGACGCACAAAATCGCTGTTTCGTTTGGGAAAGTTACTTCGCTTCGTAGACCGTTTTGCCCCCGACCACGGTGCGTAAGACTTTCGTCGCCAGCACTTTTTCCGCTGAGGACGCCGTCACATCGCGGTCCAGCACGATGAAATCTGCGAGCATCCCTGGCGCCAGCTTGCCTTTTTCCTTTTCTTCAAACTCGGCAAAGGCCGAACCGGTGGTGTAAGCCGCAATCGCCTGATCCATGGTAAGCCTCTGCTCTGGAAAATATTCCTGCTTGCCGTTTTCGCTCTTCCGCGTGACCGCCGCGTACAGCCCACGAAACGGGCTGACTGGCTCAACCGGGTAGTCCGTGCCGAAAGCCAGCGTCACCCCTTTGTTCAGAAACCCGGCCCACGCATAAGAAGTTGCGGCCCGCTTCGCGCCCAGTCGATCCTGCGCCCAGCGCATGTCGGTGAGCACGTGGCTCGGCTGCATGGAGGCAATGACTTTCAACTCCTTAAACCGGGCGATCTGCGCGGGCGTAGTGACCTGCGCATGCTCAACCCGCAGCCGGAAATCGTCGCCGCCATTGGCTGCCTTCACCTTCTGCTCGCGCGCGGCTTTCTCCGCTTCGGCAAAAGCATCGAGAGCCATCTGAATCCCTTTATCGCCGATGGCGTGGAATCCCAACTGGAAGCCGGCCAGCACCCGCTCTTTGGCCATATCGTTCAGCTTCGCCGGGTCGTAGCGCGGCAAGCCCGAATTCCCCGGATCATCTGAATAGGGTTCCAGCAGCGCCGCCGTGTGGCCGCCGAGCGATCCATCCATGAAGCCCTTCAGCATCCCCGTATGCAACATCAAGTCTGACTGCGGATGCGAATCGCGCTTACCCTTCAACTCGTCGACGGAATCGTCAAACGGCAACCACTCCGAGATGCGCGCCGTCAGCTTGCCATCTTTTTCGAGCTCCTCATAAATTTGAAAGTTTTCCCATTCCGGCGAATAATCCTGCGCCGAGGTCACGCCATGCTCCGCCAGGTCCGCCAGCGCTACTTCAATTCCATGCCTCCGCACCTCGTGCGTGGGCTGAGGAATCACTGACCGCACTGCTCCCTGCGCTGTATCGCGCAAAATCCCCGTCGGCTGCCCGTTGGCATCACGATCAATCTGGCCGCCCTCGGGCTCCCGGCTGGCGATGGTAATACCGGCCAACTGCAGCGCGCGCGTATTGGCCACGGCAAGATGCCCATCCACACGATCCAGAAACACAGGGTGCCCGCCCGAAACTTCATCCAGATCCCAGCGGCTGGGCAGAACTTTCACCGGCCACATGGTCTCATCCCATCCTCCGCCCAGAATCCATTCGCCCGGTTTGGCCGTCTGCACCTTAGCCAGGACGCGTTCGCGGAATTCGTCGAGCGTCTTCACTCCGGTTAGATCCGCACTCAGCTTCTGCAGCCCGGCATCGGCCAGGTGCAGGTGCGCGTCGTTAAATCCCGGCATAACGAAGTGCCCGTCCAGATCGATAATCTGAGTCTGCGGACCCTTGAGTTTTTGGATGTCTACAGTTTTGCCGACGGCTTGAATGCGATCGCCGCGTATGGCGATTGCCTCCTCGCGTTGAACCGAACTGAAGGGCGTGTTCGACGGCACTCCGGTATAAACATTCGCATGGATGAAGATGACGTCCGCCTTGGGGCCGGAAGCAGCTGGCGCTTGAGCGGGCGCTGCGTTCTGCGCATGCAAAAAAGCGGCACAGTAACAGTAGAAGATCACGACGAATGCCGGGTGCCCCATCCTTCGCGCTTTTTGCGAAGGTTGGGATTCCAATACTGCGTTCAGCTTATGGGTGGCGCAGCGTCTCAGCGCTGCGAAAAGATACTTCCTTCTCCCGAGGCTTACAGCCCCGGAGGCCGCAAATCTCCTCATCATTCGCCCGAGTCCCCCGCTCCCGCCAGCGCCAGCATGGTCAGCAGAATCCGCTTCAGTCCCAGCTCGCGTCCGTTGCTGTCAAACCATTCCTGCAAAGTGTGCGCCCCGCCGCCGGAGCCTCCGCCGCCAATGGCAATCGCCTCCTGCCCCAGCGACAGCGGAATGTTCGCATCCGTCGACGCGCGCTGCACCTGCGCCGCGTTATTGAGTTGATTATCCACGGCGCGGATCACATGTAGAATCCGCGCACTCGTCGCCAACTCTCCCGCCGGCCGGTTGCCGATCGGCACCATTTCGCAATTCACCCCGGGCCGTTTCTGCGCGGAGGATTTCATCTCCGCCGCCATCGTCTCGTCTTCCACCGCGCGATTCAGCGCCAGCCGCAGCGTTTGCTCCAGTCGCTCCATCTCGCTCATGGAAGTTGAGCGGATGTCCACTTTCATGCTGGCCGACTCGGGAATCGAATTCACCGACGTTCCGCCGCGAATCACTCCAACGTTGAATGTGGTCTTCGGCGCCGTGGGTACCGGCGTCGCGGCAAACGTATCGATCGCCTTGGCCAGAATCACCACCGGATTGGGCGCGCCAAAGTCACTCCACGAATGACCTCCTGGACCGCGCACGATCACCTCAAAGCGGCGGCTGCCCAGAGCCTCGGCCACAATCGTGTCCGCACCCGCACCGTCAAGAACAACGCTGTAAGCGATCGAATCCTTCCAGCGCGGTGTGGAAAAAATGTGCCGCATCCCGCGCAGATCACCTTCCCCCTCCTCACCCACATTGCCAATGAACACGAACGGCAGCGCGTGCCGGATTCGCACGGATCGCAGCAGGGCGGCAATCCCAAGCATCGCCGTCACGCCCGCCCCGTTGTCGGAAACTCCGGGTCCGTACAACCGGCTACCTTGCTGACGGATATTCAGCGGCGTGTTCGCGGGAAACACGGTATCGATGTGTGCGCTCAGCGCCACGTAGCGCCGTCCGAATCCGGGATGCACGCCGAACACATTGCCCACATCGTCGGTGCGAACGTCATCGAGCCCAACTTCGCGAAAGCGTTCTGCCAGCCAGGCCCCGCGCGCCGACTCCCCAAATGGAGGCGCCGCAATCCGTGCCATCTCCATCTGCCACTGCGTCAACTGCGGCTCCTGGGTCCGCAGCCAGTTGAACGCCGACCGCACCTCGGGCGAGGCCGCCAGGCGCGCCACATCCTGTTGCACCGTTGGTGCAACGTCCGGCAAATCCGCGCGCGGAGGAAGTGGGCTCATGGGAAGTTATTGCGTCATCTTACAACGTGGCGGAAGAAACGGGGATTGCCGAAATTGAGAACGGGCGGTGCGACGTACGCAGTCCTAGGAGGATTTTTTTCGGGGCGCCCCATGCTTCATCGCAGACTGGGTGCGAAGGGATGCACATCGTATGCCGAACATTTGCTCGAAGCCGCGTTCTCCGGCGTGTGTCACGCGAACGGCGCGCGTGTCACGCATTCGAGCCAGCCACTTCATCTCAATCCAGCGAGCCAGCAAGGCACTTCCTAATGCTCCGCCAATGTGGGGATGGCGCTCCGTCCAATCGAGACACTTGTGGGAAAACGATCGCCGCAGTCGACGCAGTGAATCCACGTCGATGTCGAGAGAATGCAGCAGATCGTTGCCCTTAGGGGTCACTGCGAATGCGTTTTCCTGATGCCGCAACGCGCCTCTCCGCAGGAGTTCATCGCGCAGCGCAATCGCCAGCACGCCCGCAAGATGGTCATAGCAAGTCCGTGCAAAACGGATTTCCGGCATAGCCGGACCTCCAGAATGTTGAGCCAGCGCGCCTAACGCCTCAATCGCCACGGCAACATCAGTGTTCTTAAGACGAAAAAGCCGCTGCCGTCCGCGGCGCTCAGAAACAATCAGGCCGCCCGAAAGCATCTTCGAGAGATGCGAGCTCGCGGTCTGCGGAGAAACCGCCGCTGCCATCGCCAGCTCTGACGCGGAATGGGCGTTACCGTCCAACAACGCGGTAAGCATTCGGATACGTCCAGCTTCGCCGATCAGTCCGGCAATATGCGTAATGGAATCAGCATTCATACTTCGATGTACATTTAAATATAGATGCTGCGCCAGCCGCTAGTCTTGTTTTCTGATGCATGGCGATCCCACTGCCAAGTCTTCCAAGGAGAATTTATGAACGCCGTCGCTATACGAGTCGCCGTAATCCTCTTCGCCACTGTGGCGATATTTGCCCAAGTTCCAAAGCCGAAAGATACCCCAGCGATCACCATTGTCGGATACGTCCGCGACAGTGGCTGCGTTCATCGCTTCCACGAGGTCGTCAAGCCCTTGAACAACGGATGCGTCGAAGCTTGCGTGCGCGGCGGCTCACCGCTGGTGGTCTTAACCAAGGACGAGCACGTATACCATCCCATCTCGGCCGAGATGCCGGACGTGGACGTGCGCCCAAAGCTTCTGCCTTTCGTCGGCAAACTGGTAAAGATCACCGGACACGTCTATAGCCGCGGTCGATCCGACGCGATTTCGCTGGAGCAGATCGAAGAAGTAAAGGAATAAAGCGCAGCCGAAATCTAATTGAACTGCAGGAGACTTCATGAAAGACCTAACCATCGCGCTGGAGAACCGCCCCGGTGCTTTAGCCGATATGGGTGACGCCCTGGGCCGCGCCGGCGTGAGCATCGAAGGCGGAGGCGCATGGGTGGTCGATAGCCAAGCTGTGGCACACTTCCTCATCGAGGATATAACCGCCGCCCGCAGTGCGCTAGAGGCTGCCGGCATCCCCGTTCTGTCAGAGCGCGACGTGCTCATCCAGCGACTGGATCAGGCCGAACCGGGTCAGCTTGGAAAAATCTCGCGACGAATGGCCGAGGCCGGCGTCAATATCGAAGTGCTTTACAGCGATCACGAGCACCAGTTGATCCTGGTCGTTGACGACATCGTCCGGGGACGAGCAGTTACCGCGGCATGGACTCGAGAACAGACGTCGACCGAAAATGAGAAAGCATCCCGCGAGCGAGCGTAGGGAGCCAGCATGAAACAGCACAACTATGAAGTCCGCATTGACTGGACCGGCAACGACGGCGTCGGAACGAAGACTTACAAGGGCTATCGCCGCGACCACGCCATCAGCGCCGCCGGCAAGCCGCAGATTGAAGGCTCAAGCGATCCCAGCTTTCGCGGCGATCGCTCCCGCTACAATCCAGAAGAGCTTCTGGTCGCGAGCCTTTCTGCCTGTCACATGCTCTGGTACCTGCATCTCTGCTCCGCAAATCATGTGACCGTCCTCGACTATCACGATGCGGCTTCGGGTGTGATGCGGGAAAATGAGGACGGTTCGGGAGAGTTCGTCCAAGTAACGCTCAGACCGGCAGTGAAGGTTTCGGCTGGCGATGATCGAGCCAAAGCTCTCGCCCTGCACAACCAAGCCCATCATTTGTGCTTTATCGCGAGGTCTGTGAAGTTTCCGGTGGAGGTGTCACCGGAAATTGTGGAAGCAACTGAGTCCGCCACGTAACGGATAAGCAGAAAAGGACTGCACTCTACGCCAGCCGACTCTCAACGTATCCCGCTCTCCGTTCCACCGCGGCAACCAGCTTTTTGGTGGCAGGAACATCAATCCCGTGCTTGCGAGCCCCGCGCAGGATTGGCCCTGCGATCGCATCCAGCTCCGGCGGATTGTGACGTTCCACATCCTTCTGCATGGAGCTGCGCATGTTCCCCGGCATGCCCGCTACTCCGGAGAGCACCCTTTCAGGCTCAACATTCGCGCCCTCAGCAACGCCGACCGCGCATGCTTCCCGAACGCAAGCCAGGCCCAAACTCCGCCACTCGGGATCGGAGAGAATTTCGCCGACCGTCTTATCCGCCGCAGTTGTGCTCAACGCAAACGGCGCCAGAAACACCAGCTTGCCCCACATCAGCGTGGGCTCATCGTCAATGAAGCGGCAGGTAAAACCAATCTTCTGAAGTTGATCGAGTGTGCCGCCCAGCAGTTCGCGCCCCGTTGATAGAACATTCAGGAGCGCAAACGGAGAGCGATGGATGATATGCGCCGGGCTCACCCGCTCCGTCTCGCCTGCGATCGTCGCTGGAATCACCCGCCCAGAGCCGTATCTGGCGCGCAGCAATGCCACGTGATCGATACCGTTGAGCAGTGGAACGATCGCCGTCACCGATTCTGGATTCTTGAGCGCGGTGAGCGCCGTCTCCAACTGCGTTGCCTTCACCGTCAGCCACAGCACATCAACGGGAGGAACTTCCGCCGCCACGGTGACATCGACCGCAACATTTCCGAAAGGACTCTCCAGTCGAAGTTGTTTTGGATAGCGCTCTAACGCCTCCTGCCGCACCACCAGCGCGACCGAAGCTCCCGCACGCGCGAGGCAAGCACCCACTATGCCGCCGACGCCACCCGCTCCAAGAATCGCATGCCGCATGAGTCCTCCTGAGACCGGGTGCCCCGTCCTTGTCCCCCCAGCATTTCGGGAGGGACATGGCTGAGGTCTTCACTTTGTTCAGCTGTCAGCTATGCCGCGCCGTTGCCGGCAAGCACTCCACAACCTCCGCGTCAGTCAACGTATGGTCACTAGCCTTGGCTCGTTGATAAATGCGTTCGACAAGATCCTCCGTCGCCGGAATGCCGCGCCGTTCCAGCCAGAACAGCACATTCGATTTTCCGCTCATCGGACCGATATCAATAATTTGCTCCAGCCCAAATACATGCGAAGGCACGCCCGAGTAAACCGTGTTGGCGAGCACCACATCGTTCTTGTGATATGCCTTGATAATCGCCGCGGCGTGCACGCCCGTGGCCGTGCGGAATGCGTCGTCGCCCACCACCGGGTAATTTGCGGGAATCGGCACACCGGTGGCGTGCGAAACGGCCTGGCAGTAATGTTTCAATTTAGTTAGGTCCTGCTGATCCCAAGGCGCAATGCCCATCAGCTTCAGGTTTACCAGCATCTGGTCGATCTGAGTATTCCCCACACGCTCGCCCAGACCAATGGCGCACGCGTGCACACAATCCGCCCCCGCGATCACTGCCGCCATCGAATTGGCAATCGCCAGCCCGCGGTCGCTGTGTCCATGCCAATCCACGCGAATTTTTTCACCGGAAGGCTTCACGACTTCCTGGATCACAAACCGCACCAGCGCTAGCGCGCCCATGGGAGTGGCATGCCCGGCGGTGTCGCAGATGACGATGGCACGTGCGCCGCAACTGATCGCCGTGGAATAGAGCCGCTTCACCGTCTCTGGATCGCAGCGGCTGGTGTCTTCGGTGACGTACATCGACTCCAGGCCGAGCGAAACGGCATACTTCACGGCCTTCTCAGTGGTCTGCAAAAGAAAGTCGTCCGACCATCCTTCGGTAAATCGGCGAATGGGACTGGATCCAATAAACGTAGCCGCTTCAATCGGCAGTCCAGTTTTCTGCACGATCTCGGCAATAGGACGAATGTCGTTCTCATGGGTGCGCGCCGCGCAGTTGGCGCGAATCTTCATCTTGTGCGCAACGATCTCCCGCGCCAGCGCCGTCACATGTTCGACCGCTCGCGGCCCCGCGCCCGGCAACCCAAGATCGAGAGAGTTGATCCCGAGCGTTTCCATCAGATGAAGAATTTCAATCTTCTCGGAAATCGAAGGGTCGCGGACCGAAGGCGATTGCAGCCCATCGCGCAGACTCTCATCGTTGAGCAGCACAGGCCCCGGCGGCTTTAGCCCCGGCGGATGATTCTTGTTCCAATCGTAGATGAGTTCGGAAGTGTTCATGGGAGGGTATCTGGTACCGAGTGAACCCGCGCTGCTTCGTGGCTCGGTACCAGGTACTCGGTACTATTTTTCCTTCGGCGGCAGCGTCAGCCCAAACACGGAAATCATTCCCTGTCCTGCCACGTTCACTTTTGCTTCCCCAGGATTTGGCAAATAAAGAGTTTGGCAATACTCGCAACGGTAGACTTCGGCATCCGGACCCCAGGCTTTTTCCGCATCCCCGCATTCCTGTTCGATGACGTCCGTGGTATAGAACCAGCGCTTCAAATGGCCGCCGCAGAACTTGCCTTTTTCATTTTTCTCGTTGCAGGCACGCTGCCCGGCCTTCTTGATCTTCACTTTATGATGGGGAAGTTGCGCAGGAGTTTGCGGAGTAGAAGCTGTCATTTCGCCAGTCGCCAAGGACTCACCTTCGTTCGCGCGGCGCTCACGCCGCCGGATTCGGCCCTACGAGCGTCATTGTACTCGAAGCCCAAAGCCTCACCCAAGCCGCGATGTCGTATCCTAGGGCCTTATTCTCGTGGTCGGCGATCTACGCCAGAATGAGCCTTCTATGAATCGTTCGTCGTTCTCCGCGAAAACAATCGCATTATGCTGTTCCATCCTGCTTATCCCGCTCGTATTTCTGTTGCACCTGACCCATGCCCAGACACCGCCAAGTAAAACGGTTGAACACAGCAACGTCCAACTGGAACTGGTGCATACCGAGACCGGCTTTTTCGAAGCTTGGAAGACGAAGGATGAAGCCTACTTCCGCGCTCACATGCCGGAGGATGGAATCTTCTGGGGCGAGTCCGGCACATTTTCTCGCGACCAGCAATTGCAGCAACAGCAAGCGGCCGCCAAGGTCTGCAACGTGGAAGGCTACGGCCTATCCGGGTTCGGCGTCCTTCCGCTCACCGCAGGAGCGTATTTGCTCACCTACCAAGCCGAGCAGTATGCCACCTGCAATGGAGAAAAACTTCCAATCCACGTGAACGGCAGTTCAATTTATGTTTTCAGGGCCGGCCAATGGCAAGCAATCTACCGCGCGCAGGTTCCGCAGAAAAATCAAAGCTGAACGTTGCGCAGAAGAAAGTTAGAATTCCAGCTTCGGCTTGGCCTGATCCTCACCGACACGGCCGACTGTAATCTCCGCCTTGTAGTAATTCTCGCCCTTCACCGGAGCGCCCGCCATCCGCCGCAGGATGGCCAGCTGTCCCACATGAGTGAGCGCATCGGCTACCGGTCCTTGAAACAATTTCTCCGGGCGAGCCTCCACTAGCGCACCCGAAGCCAGGAAGTCATCAAAGCTCTTTAGCGCGGCGAAGAATCTCTCCACTTCTTTTCGCCAGGGCAGGGGCTTCGAATCATGCCAGGTCTGCTTGCCTTTCGCGATGGAGAGCGCCCAATCGAACAGATCGCCCATGTGAGCCACAATTTGAACCGGCGTGCGCAATCCCTCTGCACCGTGAAACTCGCCAAACGTATCGGGAGCGTTACGCACGGCGTTGCCGGCGCGATACGCAAGCGCGGCCAGCGTGTGACGAAATAATCGAATCTCCGATTCAGAGTTCGCAGGAGTGTTCATGGACACAAGATACACTTGATCTCCGGGTCGCGAAAAGGGGATGAAAAGCATGCCGAAAAATGCCGATGCCGCACAGCCAGGTCTTGTCAGCCGTGAGATTGCTGAGCACTACCGCTGGGGAAACGATTGTGACGGCTGGCATCTGGTGAAAGACGGAAGCCTGAGCGTGATTGAAGAGTTCATTCCTTCGGGCGGGTGTGAAGTCTTCCACTACCATAAAAAGGCGCAGCAGTTTTTCTACATTCTCTCCGGCGAGGCCATGATGGAAGTGGAAGGACGAAGCACGCTGCTTCGCGCCGGCAGCGGCATCCGCATCCTGCCCGGAGCTCGCCATCAGATCAGCAATCCGTCGTCCGGCCCGGTGCGTCTTCTGGTGATCTCCCAGCCGCCCAGCCGCGGCGACCGCTTCACCGAATGATCGGCTGGCGATACTCCTCGCCGCAGATTCTAAGCTGAGGTCTCGACTTTGCCTTCTACGGCTGCATCCGCCGGTCCGCACAAGCAGAGGTCCGTAAAAACAAATCCGTCGCGCGTAACCGTGACTCCGTTTTGCACTGCGATGGCCTGTGCGAACATGGGACCCTCATACACGAACGTGTGGAACTCGCCGTTCTCCCCACAGGGGTCGATGTCAGCGGGAAATTCATTAAGCACTCCTCGATCCAGATCGCGTCCAGCAAATGATGAGGGCAGTTTCTTGGGATCGAGACAAACGATGCGACTCCGCAATCCGCCCGCCCACATGTCATGAATCAGCTGCAGTGTATCGATCTTCCACAAAGGGAACACGGGTACAAGGCCAATGCCTCGCATGCGATCTTCGCGGTATTGGCGCACGTCTTCGAGGAAGAGGTCGCCGAAGGCAACGGCCTGAACGCCGGCGTCGATCGCCTTTGCGCAAGCTGCGCCCATCGCCGCCTCGTACTCCTGGTTGGAGCACGGCCACGGCAAAGGCACGTCCCACAAGGGAAGTCCGGCGGCTGCGGCCTGTGCTTCGACCAACTCGCGGCGAACCCCGTGCATGGCGACGCGGTCAAAGCTCGAGTTAATCGTCGTCAGAAGGCCTACAATTTCGTACTCATTGGATTGCCTCAAAACCTGCAGCGTCCAGGCACTGTCCTTGCCACTGCTCCAAGATACAAGTACTTTTTTTCTCAAGCCGCTGTACTCCCTCTCGCAAATTCTCTCTTACAGCGGCTTGCGCCGCACCACGCCGGCCGAGCGCAGCGCCCCGCGCAACCGCGCCCCCACTCCTCGCGCAAACTGCATATCCAGCAACCCATCCATCTGCCGAGCAAATTTCGCTCCGTACCCGTACCACCAGACTTTTTTCATTTCGGGCATCAGGTCCACATCGACATATTTCAGTCGCACCATTTCCTCCAACCCAAAGCGACCGTGGGCCCGTCCCACACCGCTGAACTTCACCCCTCCATGCGGCGCTTCGCTGATACCGAAGCAGGACACTACGTCATTCACCATGACGGTGCCCGCATGAATTCGCCTCGCCAATCGTTCGCCGCGGTTGTTGTCGCGAGTCCAAACACTCGCCGCCAGACCATAATCCGAATCGTTCGCCAGCCGCACCGCTTCTTCGTCGCTATCGAATGCCATAACAGGAAGCACCGGGCCGAATGTTTCCTCGCGCATGATGCGCATGTCATGGGTCACATCCGCAAGAACTGTAGGCTCGTAAAAATTCGGGCCAATTTCTGGCAACCGTGTCCCTCCCGCCAAAACCCGCGCCCCGCGCGACACAGCATCTTGCACGTGCGCTTCGACAATTCGCAACTGCCGCTCGTGAATCATCGGCCCCACATCCGTCTCAGGGTCAAGTCCGGGCCCAACTCGCAACTTCTTCGTCTTCTCGACGCATGCCTTCAGGAACGCCTCATACAAACTGCGATGCACGTAGCAGCGCTCCACCGACAGGCAGGTCTGGCCTGCATTGAGGAACGCTCCCCAAACCGCCGCGCTCGAAGCCACGTCTACGTCGGCGTCGTCCATAACCAGCATTGGATCCTTCCCGCCAAGTTCGAGCACCACCGGAAGCAGTCGTTCTGCTGCAGCCATCGCAATACGTTTCCCTGTGGCGACACTTCCCGTAAACACCAGCTTGTCGATTCTTGAATCGATCAGCGCAGCACCCGTTGCCCCATCGCCCACCAAAACCTGAAAAACGTCGGCGGGAATGCCTGCCTCATGCAGCAGCGACTTCAATTCCAAAGCCACCAGCGAGGTAGACTCTGAGGGCTTCAGCACCACCGCGTTCCCCCCCACCAACGCCGCGAGCGTTTCTGTCGCAGGAATCGAAAACGGATAATTCCAGGGAGAGATAATCCCGATCACGCCGTATGGCTCTCGCAACAGTTGCCCTCGCTTCAACTTGGTCGCCAGATTTCCATGCGGCAGCGGTTCGTTGCGCAGCAAGCGGTAAGCGTTCTCGATCAGGAATCGCGCGGCATCGAGCACCACGAGGACTTCGGTGGTCAGAGCTTCAGCCACAGGTTTGCCCGCCTCGCGCGAGATGGCCTCGGCGATCTCAGTTTTATTCTCATGCAACCGACGCTGAAACTCGCGCAGAACCGCGATCCGCTTCCTCACCCCAATCGCAGCCCACGCTGCTTGGGCAGCACGCGCTCGCGCGACTGCGGCTCGCACCTCAGTCTCGCCGGCGCATTCCAACTCGCGCAGAACTTCCCCTGTCGCCGGATTCACCGACGCGACCTTGCGCACTGCGACTTGTAGTTCACTCGCCATTCGTACTCCTACAGGCGTAGCTTGCTACTGGTGGTGGGGCCATGTCCACTACCCCGCCGCTCAGTACTCCACATTTACCAGATACAACCCGCTCGCCGGTGCAGTCGCTCCCGCCGCGGAGCGGTTGCGGGCCTCAAGAATCCGCGTCAGATCCTCCGCCTTCAGCGTTCCTTTACCCACGAGGATAAAAGTTCCCACCAGATTGCGAACCATGTGATGCAGAAATCCTGATCCTTTCACCGTGTAGACAAACTCATCACCATGCCGCTCCCAGAAAGATGAAAAAATGCGCCGCACATTCGACACTGGCTCGCCCTCGCGTCCTCGCTCCGGGTCCACCGCCGCAAACGAAGTGAAATCGTGCTCGCCTTCGATAATCTCTGCCGCGGCAATCATCGCCGGCTCATCGAGCGGGAATGGATAATGCCACACATACCTAGCCAGAAATGGCGGGCAGATCGCCGCGCGGTAGATGCGATAGCGATACGCCTTCGCCCGTGCCGAGTGCCGCGCATGAAAATCTGCCGCCACTTCGTCCACTTCTAGCACTCGAACCGACGCTGGCAATACATCATTCAGTGCCTTCACAAAGTTCGCCGTGGGGACGGAGGACTCCGTGACAAACGTCACAACCTGCGCGAGCGCGTGCACCCCGGCGTCGGTTCGGCCTGAACCCTGCGGCAATACCTTTTCACCTGTGATTCGTCCAATGGCTGAGGCCAGTGTGCCCTGCACGGTCTGCGAGTCGGGCTGCACCTGCCAACCGGAGAAATCCGATCCGTCATAGGAGAGAATCAGTTTGAGATTGCGCATACGATCTTTCGAGTCCCACGGCCCCTCTGCTTCATCCAAAACATTTCACGAATTCGGCTTTCCACGTGGCTGAGGACTTTAGATTCCCAATGACGTCAAGCATGGCGAGCACTTTACCAGTTTCGATCGCTCCGGTGACCTCGAAAGTGAGTCCGGCGTCTCGGATATACTGTTGCGTTCCAACCACTTTCGTATCGTTAAGGAATTTTGGTCCGCTTCTACGGACTCTTCGTTTTTCAGGAACCCGGACGCCGCTGCTTGCGTACTAACTTCTGAGTAGAGCTTTCTTTAGGAGCGATCTGGGCGCAAGGTTGTTACCAGATACTTTTGCAGCAAGATCGTAGTGAAATCAACATTTTCACGGTTCTCATGAACGGAGATCAGTAGATGCCACTCGCACGCTTAGCCTCATGTATTCGGCCCGCCGCCGCCGCATTGTTGTTCGGGACGCTGACCATTGCCGGTTGGGCACAGGAACCACCGGCCGCGCCCACTCCGCAAAACATGCCAGAGGCACATCCTCTGCCGGTACTGAATTATTCGCAGCCGGTTTCGCATTTTCCGAATCCGGTCGCGCCCTACACGCCGCGGCATGTGGCAGCTCCCAACCTGGCCAACACCGCCCGCGTCGATTCTCTAATGCACGATGGCAAGCTTTATTTATCGCTGAATGACGCCATCGCCCTCGCTCTCGAGAACAATCTCGATGTCGCGATTGCACGCTACAACCTGAACATCGCCGATACGGACGTGCTGCGCTCGAAAGCGGGGGCTAGCATTCTCGGCATCAACGCCGGAGTCGTGCAGAATACTCCCGGCGGCGGCATCGGCGGGATTGGAGCCAGTGCCGGAGCATCCACCGGCGGCACCAGCCTGGGAGCCGGAGGCATCGGCGCCGGCACCAATGGCCTGGTAAGTTCCACCCTCGGCCTCGGACCAACAATCAACAGCTTTGACCCGGTCGTCACGGGCACGCTGCAGGAAGATCACGCCGAGAGCGTGTCGTCCAGCCTGTTCAACGGTGTTCCGATTCTCGCGCAGAATACAGGCACAGTAAATTTTGCCTATAACCAGGGTTTTGCCTGGGGCACCAATTTACAGGTCGCATTCAATAACACCCGCACAACCTCCAACGTCCCTTTCAACACATACAGCCCGCTCATTAATTCCTCGCTCCGCCTTCAATTGACCCAGCATTTGCTTCAGGGCTTTGGATTCCCTGCCAACACTCGCTTCATTCACATCGCTAAGAACAACCGCGAGCTTTCCGACGTCGCCTTTCGTTTACAGATTATCGATTCAGTCGATCAGATCGAAAACATATATTGGGATCTGGTCTATGCCTACGAGAACGCGCGCGTGCAAAATGAATCGCTGGCCTTTGCCCAGAAGACTTTATCGGACACAAAGAAGCAGGTGGAGATCGGCAGTCTTGCTCCCATCGAAACCGTGCGTGCACAAAGCACGGTCGCGCAAGATCAGCAGCTCGTGACTACGGCTCAAACCAACCTCCAGTTGGAACAGCTGCTGATGAAGAATGCACTAACCCGCACCTTGAAGGACCCAACGCTAGCCACCGCAGAGGTCATTCCAACCTCCACAATGGAAATTCCGGCACAGGAACAGATCGTGCCCACCGAGGATCTGATCAATGACGCGCTCCGCCATCGCGCCGAATTGGTCGAGACCCGCATTGATTTGAACAGCCGCGATTACAGTAACAAAGCAGTGCGGAGCGCTCTCCTCCCCTCACTGGATTTGTTTGCTTATTACGCCGGATCAGGCCTTGGCGGCTCACAGAATCCCGCCAATCTCTGCGCCAATCAGACCCCCGAGCAACTCCTGCTGGGCTTCTGCGCTGGTGAAAACCCTCACACAGGAGTCACTGAGATCCCGCCCGTTTCGCCGGTCAGCATCAACGGGACATGGAATCAGCTTGTGAATTCCACTGCTCCCGACAAGGGCATCGGTCTGCAACTCAACATTCCCATCCGCAACCGCGCCGCCCAGGCCGTGCAGATTCGCTCGGAACTGGAATATCGGCAGGCGCAGATGCGGCAGCAGCAGATAGAAAATCAGGTCGGCATCGAGGTCCGCAACGCGCAATACGCCGTGCAGCAAAACCGCGCCAGCGTAGATTCCGCCCAAGCCGCTCTTGCCCTGGCGCGCCAGTCGCTCGATGCCGAGCAGAAGAAATATCAGTTCGGCACTTCCACAACAACTTTGGTGCTGCAATACCAGAGCCAGCTGGCGACCGCCGAATCCACCCTGGTAAATGCCACGGTTGCCTATGAAAAATCGCGCATCGAACTGGACCGCGCCACCGGCACGCTGCTCGATCACAATGGCATCAGTATGGACGATGCGGCCCGCGGCCAAGTCACGCGCCTGCCCAACGTGCCCTACATCGCGCCGCGCAAGGATCTACCTTCTGTAGCCCAGCCGTTGCCACAGGCAACCACTCCGCAGCCGCCGCAGTGAGCAATGAGAGATCGAGATAGAAACCGGCGTGGACCAGGCTACACCGGTTTCATCTCACAATTCTTTACAATCGCTACACCCTTTCAGAAGCTCTGTCCCGCTAAGATGGAATGGCGCAAGAGGCGAAGTTCCCGATACCCGTATCTTGCGCGCCCAACTTCTGAAAATCCATCTTGTGCCTTCAGCGTGATACACAATCCGTTTCGACCCGGTCCTATTTTGAGGAGATATGCTATGTCTTTGCCCCGACTGAGCGCGGCTAGATTGCGTTTTGCCCTGCTCCTGACGGTCCCTGCGATTCTGGCCTGTGCACCGTTGTCGTCCTTGCTGGCGCAGGATGTTCCCCCGGCTCCCACGCCCCAGACCGCGCCTGCTCCCGCCCTGCCGCAAGCGGTGCATTTGCAGGATTATTCCAAACCGCGCTCGGCGTTTCCCCACCTCCTGCAGCCGTACCAGCCGCAAGAGGTCGCTCAGCCGAACATGGGCAACTCTCCACGCATCGACTCACTAATGCGCGATGGCAAAATTTATCTGTCGATTGACGACGCCGTCGCGCTCACCCTCGAGAATAATCTCGATCTCGATATCGCCCGCTATAACCTCAACATCGCGGATACCGATTACTTGCGCGCCAAGTCCGGCGCGAATATTCTCGGCGTTAACGCCGGCATCGTGCAGAACACGCCCGGGGGCGGCGTCGGCGGTCTCGGTGGCACCGTAGGCTCAGGCACCGGCGGAACCACAGTAGCCGCCAGTGGCATCGGCACCGGAACCAACGGCCTGGTCAGCTCCACGCTCGGTATTGGTTCGAACATCACCAGCTTCGATCCCATCATTACCAGCACGCTGCAACTCGACAAAGACGACGCGGAATCGGTCAGCGTTTTCAGCCCCGTGCCGGTCATAGCCCAGAACACCTATACCGCTAACTTCGCCTACACCCAGGGATTTCAATGGGGCACCAGTATCGCTGCAGGATTCAACAATACCCACATCACTACCAACAATCCCACCACTCTGCTGACCCCGGAATTAAGCTCGAACTTCCAGTTCAAGATCACGCAGAATCTCTTGCAGGGCTTTGGATCGCTTCCCAACCTGCGCTTCGTTCGCATCGCAAAAAACAATCGCGAGATTTCTGACGTCGCCTTCCGATTGCAAGTCATCACCACTGTCGATCAGATCGAAAATATGTATTGGGATTTGGTCTATGCCTACGAGAACGTGCGCGTCCAACAGGAAGCCCTCACTTATGCGCAGAAGGCGCTCGATGACTCCAAGCAACAGGCGAAAGTCGGCACCGCGCCCCCCATTCAGGTCGTGAGCGCCCAGAGCACCGTCTCCACTGATCAGCAAAACCTGATCCTGGCGCAGAACAACTTACAACTGCAAGAGTTGCTCATGAAGAACGCGCTCAGCCGCAGCATTGAAGATCCGCTGTTGGCTGAAGCCGATGTGATTCCTACCTCCACCATGCAGCTTCCCGAGCAGGAACCCGTCATCCCCACGCAAGACCTGATCAATCAGGCTCTTGACCATCGCGCCGAACTGGTCGAGTCGCGCATCGACCTTAACTCCCGCGACCTCAGCAGCAAAGCTGTCCGCAACGCCATGCTGCCCACGCTTGATGCGTTCGCCTATTACGGAGGATCGGGCGTTGGCGGCAATATCAATCCGCTTGTTCCCGCCTGTCCGTCTTCCGCCAAGTTCTGCTACACGCAGAGCGAAAACCCGCCGCCGTTCCAAACCGCGACCTCGGTCGGTTACGGCGGAACACTGAATCAACTGGTCAACTCCACCGCGCCCGACAAAGGGGTTGGACTCACTCTGAATATTCCGCTGCGCAACCGTGAAGCTCAGGCCAACCAGGTTCGTGCGGAGCTGGAATATCGCCAGGCCCAGGTGCGCCTGCACCAGCTCGAGAATCAAGTGAGGATTGAAGTCCGCAATGCCCAGTTTGACGTGAGACAGAATCGCGCATCCGTGGAGGCGGCCCAGTATGCCGTCGACTTCGCCCGCCAGACACTCGATGCCGACCAACAAAAGCTGAAAGTAGGCCTTACCACCACGACGGCGATCCTGCAGGATGCTTCCGTCCTCACCACATCCGAGTCGAATCTCGTCTCCGCAAAAGCGGCCTATGAGAAGTCGCGCATCGAACTCGATCGCGCCACCGGCTTGCTTTTAGACCACACAAATATCGACGTCGCCGAAGCCACGCGCGGCCAGGTCACGCGTCTGCCAAGCGTTCCTTATGTCGCGCCGCGCCAGGGCATCGCTCCCGGCCAAACCAATCCGCCGCAAGCGATATCACCTCAGACGCCACCGTCCTAGTCACGCAGGGAGATACCTCGCCGTCAATTCTCTATCGGAGCCTCGACGATGTATTCTTCCACGCGTGAGCCTGTCCGTCGTCATCATCACCTATAACGAAGAAGCTAACCTCGCCCGCACTCTCAAAAGTGTGCAACCACTGGTCAGCGACGGTAGGGGCGAAATCATCGTCGTCGATTCCGGCTCGACCGATCGCACGGTGGAGATTGCGAAATCATTCGGCGCGAAAGTTTGGGTCGAGGAATGGAAAGGCTACGCCGCACAGAAGAATTCGGCGATCGATAAAGCGTCGGGCAATTGGATTTTGAGCTTGGATGCGGATGAGGAGGTGGACTCGGAACTTGCGGAAGAACTTATTGGATGTAACTCGAAAGGCGCAATTCGCAAAACCAATAACTATGAATGGTGTCTGACCCTGGGCTCGGCCGCCCGTTCAGAAATCCTGAAAGACAAGCCGAACGCCTTCTCGCTGTCTAGGAAGAATCTCTTTCTCCGGCGATGGATTAAGCACGGCGGTTTCTGGCCTGATCCCAAAGTGCGGATCTTTGCTAGGGGCCTAGGGCGTTTTGAAGAGCGGGCTGTGCATGAAACGATTCAGGTGAGCGGTCGAGTAGCCGCAATCAATCGCGGTGCCCTCATCCACCACTCCTACCCCACACTCTCCGACTACATCGAGCACATGAACCGCTACTCCTCGCTCGGCGCGGAGATGGTCGTGGCAAATGGCAAGGTCCGATTCAGCTTCATCGACATCGTGCTCCGTCCCTTGGCGACCTTCGTCTACAACTATTTCTTCCGCCTCGGCTTTCTCGATGGTCGCGAAGGCCTGCTGCTGCACCTCTACCACGCCGTTTACGTCTCATGGAAATACTCGAAAGCCTGGGAGCTAAGCCGTAAGCAGCCTCTGTCCACAATGTCATCCTGAGCGAAGTAGGAAGTCCGCAACGCGGACTTCCCGTGCAGTCGAAGGATCCCTAGACATACGATGAACCGGAAGTTCTCAGCGTTTTCGACCTAATTGCCGCACATTCCTGACCGACCGGTCGTTCTAAGCGCACGTCTCCACCTTGCCCGCAAACTCGCCCTTCCCTATCATCACAACAGAACACTGGGGTTCGCATGAAAAAGAAGCCGCCTTCTCAGTTCAACCCGCCGCAGGTCGCCGAAAGTCCCATCGCCGACGTTTTCGAAAACCGCCATCCCTCTGCCGCCGAAAAAGATTGGGCCGAGAAAACCCTTGCGCCCACAATTGAGAAAGCTCCCGAGCGTCCCATCGGCGCGCCCACCGGAGTGAATGTTGACGAGCACGGGCGAGCTCGCTTCACCACGATTTCTGGTGTTCCCATCCGTCGCCTCTATACGCTAGCCGACCTCCCGGCAGACTGGAGCGAAGAAAAATATCTTGGCTATCCGGGCCAGCCTCCCTACACGCGCGGTATTCACGCCACCGGATATCGCGGCAAGTTATTTACCATGCGCCAATTTTCCGGCTTCGCATCGCCCGAAGAGACGAATCAGCGCTACAAGTATTTGCTCGAGCACGGCGGCGGCGGGCTTTCCGTAGCTTTCGATTTGCCCACACTGATGGGCTACGACTCCGACCATCCGGCGAGCGAAGGCGAAGTGGGCAAGTGTGGCGTCGCTATCGACTCCCTCGAAGACATGGAAATCCTCTTCGGCGGCATCGATCTGGAGAAAACAACCGTGTCGATGACTATCAATTCGCCCGCATCCGTTTTATGGGCAATGTATCTAGTGGTTGCGGAGAAACAAGGCGCGGACTGGAAGAAGATTTCGGGCACGATTCAAAACGACATTCTCAAGGAATACATTGCGCAGAAGGAATACATCTATCCTCCGGCGCCGTCCATGCGGCTGGTCATCGACACCTTTGAGTTCGGATCGAAATTTACGCCCCGCTTCAACACGATTTCAATTAGCGGATATCACATCCGCGAAGCCGGCTCGACCGCCCTGCAGGAATTAGCCTTCACCTTGTACGACGGCGTGGAATATGTCGAGTGGGCACGGCGTCGCGGACTCGATGTGGATGAATTCGGTCCAAGGCTCAGCTTTTTCTTCAACGCTCACAACGACTTCTTCGAAGAGATTGCCAAGTACCGTGCCGCCCGCAAGATTTGGGCTCAAATAATGAACGATCGCTTTGGTGCGAAGAGCCAACGCACCAGACTGATGCGATTTCACACCCAGACGGCAGGAGTATCCCTTCCCGCGCAGCAGCCGATGAACAACATCGCTCGCGTCGCCTTGCAGGCTTTGGCCGCAGTGCTGGGCGGAACCCAATCGCTGCACTGCGATTCCTACGACGAAGCGCTCGCCTTGCCCACCGAAGAAGCGGCGCGCATCGCGCTGCGCACGCAGCAGATCATCGCCTATGAATCAGGGGTAACGCAGACGGTCGACCCGCTGGGCGGGTCTTATTTCCTGGAAGCATTAACTCTGGAAATGGAAAAGGGCGCGCTCGATTACTTCAGCAAGCTCGACGCCATGGGCGGAATGGTGAAAGCTATCGAGCATGGCTATCCGCAGAAGGAAATTGCCGAAGCTTCCTATCAGTACCAGCGCGCCGCCGAAGCCAGAGAGAAAATTATTGTCGGGGTAAACGAATTCGTTGTCGAAGAAGAATCGCCACACATTCTGTACATCGACGAGAGCGTGGCGCGGCAGCAGTCGGCCAAACTCAAGGCGTTGCGGGCCCGCCGGTCAAACGACGACGTGCGACGCTGTCTCGACGCCTTGAAGAAGGCCGCGGCGCAAGAGCCGAGAGGAGACGCCAATGGAAGCGTCTCCTCCGCGAACACAATGCCCTATATCGTCGACGCCGTACGTTCCTACGCCACCGTCGGCGAGATTTGCGAAGCCTTGCGCGAAGTCTATGGGACCTACACCGAGGTCAGCATCACCTAGAGTTGGGGCCTTATCGCCAACGAATCGGACCACAATGGGAACGTGGCAAGCCTCGCCCCGTGATCGACGAGAGTGCCGCGTCACTCTCGGGATATGATTGAGATCACTGTTTGTGATCTCAAAATGAAAAAACGAATAAGTGCGACGCTGCTCAAGATGCCGAAACGGCGTGCGACGCTAGCTTCCGCCGTGGAATCGCGCATCTTGTTTCTACGCCATCAAAGGGTAATTTTGGACGCCGATATTGCCGAACTTTACGGCGTACCGGTCAGAGTTCTCAACCAGCAGATCAAGCGCAATCGGGAACGCTTCCCTTCCGACTTCGTCTTTCAGCTCACATCCAAGGAACGCGAAAACTTGAGATCACAAACTGTGATCTCAAGTCGCGCGCATGGCGGTCGGCGATATCCGCCCTATGCTTTCACCGAGCATGGCGCGATCATGGCTGCGACCGTACTCAATTCCGAGCGTGCCGTGGAGATGAGTGTATTTGTGGTCCGCGCATTTGTGCGCTTGCGCGAAATGCTGGCCACGAACCGGAAGCTTGCCGGCAAGATTTACGAACTGGAGAATCGCCTGGACACGCACGATTCCACAATTCAGGATCTCATCGAAGCGATCAAGGAGTTGATGACGCCTCCGGATCCGCCGCGCAAGCGCATCGGATTCCAGCTTCCGGCTGGCCGGGTTAGAGGGCAATAGCAGGCTTTTTTCGCAACCGTCACTTCCGAGGTCGAGCCGCCATTATTGCTTGTCCAAGCGGCGCGAAGCTACCACCTCCTTCCCGGCGTATTCGTTTTCTCTTCGCCTCCAGAAAATTCTATGGTAAACCTATAGAACCATGCGAAAAGCCGTCATGCATCTAAAGAAGTCCGATCCGGTCATGCGCGCTATTATTGATCGCATCGGGCCTTGCCGTATGCGGTTCGGCCGCCCGGAATTTCACAGCCTGGCCGAAGCCATCGTCTACCAGCAACTGAACGGCAAGGCTGCCGTCACTATCTTCAAACGGTTCGCTGCGCTGACCGGCGAGCCTGTTACGGCGGAGGGCATCCTCAAACTAACTGATGAACAGTTGCGCAGCGCGGGACTGTCCAAACAGAAGTCCGCATATCTCAAGGATCTGGCTGCCAAGACAGCCGCCGGGCTGCTGGATTTTTCACGTCTGCCGGATCTGCCAGACGCAGAAGTGATCGAGCATCTCACGCAAGTGAAAGGCATCGGCGTATGGACGGCGCAGATGTTTCTGATGTTCACGCTGAAGCGTGCGAATGTCCTGCCGACAGGCGATTTCGGCATACGCATGGCGATATACAAACACTATCTCGATATGCGGCGCGCCAAGGCTGCGAAAAAATCCACCGCTAAGAAAAATTTGGCAACAGCGAGGAAAGCTTCCAAGCGCAAGATCAAACTGCCCACTCCACAGGAGATGGAAAAGATCGCAAAATCCTGGGAGCCCTATCGCAGCGTGGCTTGCTGGTACCTGTGGCAAAGCATGGATACGAAAACGCTTTGACCAAAGGACCTCGGTAAACTTGGCGCTGTGCTCGGCTCCATCCTCTGTGGTTAAATGAAGTGCGATGGCTGATGTGAAGATTCGCGTGCTGGTGGCCAAGCCCGGACTCGACGGTCATGACCGCGGCGCCAAAGTGATTGCCCGCGCGCTGCGCGATGCCGGCATGGAAGTGATTTACACCGGCCTGCGTCAGACGCCCGAGATGGTCGTCAGCGCGGCGCTGCAGGAAGATGTGCAGGTGATCGGACTGTCCATTCTCTCCGGCGCTCACAATGCTATCGTGCCCCGCGTCATGGACTTGCTCAAGCAAAACAAAATGGATGATGTGCTGGTTCTGGTGGGCGGCATTATTCCCGATCAAGACATCGATGCGCTTAAGAAGCTCGGTGTGGCTGCCATCTTTCAGCCGGGCACGGCCATGGACGACATCGTGAAGTTCATCCGTGCGAATCTGAAGGGCGCCGTGGTGCCGACCGGTTCCTAGTTGAGTGATTGACGATCGGGTACTTCGTAATGGAACCGCCCGAGGTTTTTTCAATCACCCAATCGCCCGATCACTCCATCACTCAATTCCCCGAATGCCGACTCCGAACTTAACCTCAATCCGGCAGCAACTCGAGCGTACGGTTGGTCCTGCACCGTGGTACTGGAAAACCTTCCCGGCGTTCCACTCTTCCTCCGGGCAGCGCTTTGCCTGGACCTATCACGGGGACCAGGGCCCCGTCGGATACGTGGTCTCACTCGCACCCGAGCAGCAGCCGGACATGCCTGGCCTCGCCTTGAACACGTACTGTCGGCCTTTTGTTGCGTCGCCGAATTATCTTGGCATCTGGTGTCCGGAGGGACGCAATCTTCGTTTTGCTGGTTTTGATCCGGACCAACTCGCCGCCTTCGATCTCGCCGAGGTCGCGGGATGGTTCAAACCATCTTCCGACCGTATCTATTCCAGGACTCCACCTGTCGCCGACTTCGAAGTGCCTCTCACGCTGGGTCCGGGAATGCACAAGATCGAGGTGCCTTCAGAACTGGCAACGGTCGATGAGTTGGTTGTGCCCACCAGCTATAAGGCGATGTCGAATGATGATCCGGCATTCGCGCTTTTTGTATTCTATCTGCAGGCAGGATTAGTAGAAGTCTTGCCTCAGAAATGGTTTACCGCGGCGCAGTATCAGGTGGGACAGCAATGGATTTCACGCGCGGCGCGTGATCGGGAGTCGCATCGCATTTTCGGCGAATGCTTCGGTGCGGGAACTTTTCTGCTGGAAGAAGACGGATGCCGGCTGGCGGAGTGGATCGAAAAGAAACACTAATTCTGCTATTTTTCAGCGTAGCGGATACCTGGCGTCACCCGGCAACAGCCCGTCGACCTTCAGCACTTTCATTCCACGGCTGACCTCCGTTATCTTGACCATGGTGCCAACGCTTTGATCGTCTCCCCGTTCTTTTCTTTGCAAAGTGAAGAGAATACTACCCTGTTGCGTATCCAGTCCGAAGACGGAACCAACCAGCTCACACGAGCCTGCGTTCTCTCTTTGACAACTGCGATCCGGGACCTCGCTTACCAACCTTACCCGCTGATCATCACCGGAAACGCAAAGTTTTTCTCCGCCGGCGCCGACCTCAGAGAAATTGCAGAACTTACCGGCCCGGCAGCCTATGAATTCTCTAAGATCGGCCAGGCGTTCATGCAATCGGTTGAGCAGTTCCCCGCTCCGGTATACGCCGCCATTTCGGGATATTGCATGGGCGGAGGCCTCGACCTGGCGCTGGCTTGCCACCGGCGCATCGCTTCCCACCACGCGCTGTTCGGCCATCGCGGCGCGGCTTTGGGCTTGATCACGGGATGGGGCGGAACTCAGAGATTACCTCGGCTTCTGGGCAAAGCCGTCGCTCTCGAAATGTTTGTCGCCGCGGAAAAGATCAGCGCGCAGCGAGCTTTGTCCATCAGGCTTGTGGATGCACTGGCGGATGATCCCGTGGCGGAAGCCTTGCGCCGCATTGCATCGCGCTGTGCGAGTGTTATACCGTAATCAGTCCGCTCTGTGAACTCATGGCTGATCGCAGCGAAACTCCCGTCGTCCCTATGTCTCAGGCTTCGAACGTGCTGACTACGAAAATCGATCCTACTTCGGCGCGCTTCGAAGCCAACATGCGCTTTCTGGCCGATCTCATGTCGCAGGTCCGCAATGAAGGCGAAAAAATCTGCGAAGGCGGTGGCCCTAAGGCCATCGAAAATCAGCACGCCAAAGGACGCCTTACCGCCCGCGAGCGCATCGAATTGCTCATCGACCCCGGAACTTTTTTCGAGCTTGGAATTTATGCGGCTCACGGAATGTATGAAGAGTGGGGCGGAGCCGCGGCCGCCGGCGTGATCACAGGCATCGCCCGAGTTCAAACACGCCTGGTCATGGTCATCGCGAACGACGCCACCGTAAAAGCCGGCGCGTTTTTTCCGATGACCTCGAAGAAGGTCATTCGCGCCCAGAACATCGCCATCGAAAACCGCATTCCCACCATCTATCTGGTCGATTCGGCCGGCGTTTTTCTGCCGCTGCAGGAAGATGTCTTCCCCGACACCGACGATTTCGGCCGCGTCTTCCGCAACAACGCCGTCATGTCCGCCCTCGGCATTCCTCAGATCGCCGCCATCATGGGCATGTGTGTGGCCGGCGGCGGATACCTGCCAGTCATGTGCGACCACGTTCTTATGACCGATGGCAGCGGATTATTTCTCGCCGGCCCAGCGCTCGTGCAAGCAGCCATCGGTCAAAAAGTTTCTGCCGAAGACTTGGGCGGAGCCGCCATGCACGCAGGCATCAGCGGCACCGTGGATTTCCGTGAGGCGGACGATGCGGCCTGTCTCTCTCGCATTCGTTCCATCGTGGAAAAATGGGGATACCGCCGCCAGTCCCCCTGGGATCGCAAGAAACCGGTCGAACCAGCGCTGGCTGCCGAAGAGATGTACGGCATTTACGATTCCTCGCCCGCGCGACCTTACGACATGAAAGAAATTCTGGCCCGCGTGCTCGATGGCAGCCGCTTCGATGAATACAAGCCGGAGTATGGCAAGACCTTGATCTGCGGCTATGGACGCATCGGCGGCTTCGCCGTCGGCATCGTCGCCAACCAGAAACTGCATACCCAACAAATCGATCATGAAGGCCACAAGCGCATCGAGTTTGGCGGCGTCATCTACACGGAATCCGCGGAAAAAGCCGCCCGCTTCATCATGGACTGCAACCAGAATTTGATCCCGCTGGTTTTCTTTCACGACGTCAACGGCTTCATGGTAGGCCGCGACGCGGAGTGGAGCGGCATCATCAAAGCTGGCGCGAAGATGGTGAATGCCGTATCGAACTCCGTGGTCCCGAAGATCGCCGTGATCGTAGGTGGATCGTTCGGCGCGGGACACTACGCTATGTGCGGTAAGGCATTCGATCCACGCTTCGTTTTTGCCTGGCCAACTGCTCGTTACGCCGTGATGAGCGGCGATTCGGCCGCCGGAACCCTGGTCGAGATCAAAGTGAAACAACTCGAGCGCGGCGGCAAGAAGTTGAGCGACGAAGAAAAGAAAGAGCTGTACGAATCGGTGAAACGCACCTACGACGAGCAGACTGATCCGCGTTACGGCGCAGCTCGATTGTGGATCGATAAAATCATCGATCCCATCGAAACCCGGGACGCCATTACACAAGCTCTCGAAGCCGCAGCCCTGAACCCCGACGTCGCAGAATTCAAGGTGGGAGTGCTGCAAACATAATCAATGAGTCGGCCACGGATTCACACCGATCAACAGGGATACGGATGAAGATCAAAGAGGATAGCGAACTGGAGCTCTTTTGCTAACGATTTCGATCCGTGCGAATCCGTGTTAATCCGTGGCAAATTTTGAATGTCGAACGCCGTCAAATTAATCGAATGTCCGCGCGACGCCTGGCAAGGCCTCAAGAGCCAGATTCCACCCGACATCAAGCGCGCCTACCTGCAAGCCTTGATCAGCGCCGGATTCAAACACATCGACGCTGTCTCCTTCGTCTCGCCCAAAGCGGTCCCGCAGATGGCCGACTCCGAAGAAGTATTGAAGGAACTCGATCCTCCCGACGACGTCGAGATCATCGCCATCGTGGTCAATGAAAGAGGCGCTCAACGGGCCATCGACACCCATGCAGTTCGCACGCTGGGATTTCCTTACTCAATCTCCGAGACGTTCCTGCGCCAGAATCAGAATCAGTCCGCCGAGGCCGCGCTGGAAGAACTGGAGTCGATCCAGAAAAAAGCTGACGACGCCTGCCTCGACGTGGTGGTCTATATCTCCATGGCGTTCGGCAATCCCTACGGTGACCTATGGAACGTCGATGAAGTGATCGAAGCTATCTCGCTGATGGAAGTCGACAACCTTCGCATGATTTCCCTGGCCGACACGGTCGGCATGGCCAGTCCCGAACAGGTCCACAAACTGGTCGGCGCGGTCATGGCAAAGTACGATTACCTCGAGATCGGCGTTCATTTGCACAGCCGTCCCGAGCAGGCCGAGGAAAAGATCCTTGCCGCCTATGACGCGGGCTGCCGTCGCTTTGATTCCGCTATCGGCGGCCTCGGCGGTTGTCCCTTCGCACAAGATGCGCTGGTTGGCAACATCGCGACCGAGAAAGTGATTGAGACGTTGAAGCAGCACGGCGCGGAGTTACCGCCGCTCAAACCGCTGGACGCCCTGCTCCGCGCAACCACCGAGATGGGAGCCCGGTACACGAATTCCGTGAACGACGATTAGTCTTCGGCTATGACTCACCAGACTATCCAACTCGCCTACGACGCCGGTGTAGCCACCATCACGCTGAACCGCCCCGACAAACGCAACGCCATCAGCTTCGAGCTGATCGATGAATTGCTGCGCGCCTTGCAGGAAGTGGAGACATCCGACGCCCTCGTCCTCATCTTAACCGGCGCCGGCAAGGCCTTCTGCTCCGGCATGGACCTGGAAAATCTGAAGGCTCTGCTCGGCCGCTCGCCTGAACAGAACATAGAAGATTCGGAGACGATGGTTCGCCTGTTCCGTTCTCTTTACGAATTCCCCAAGCCCACCATTGCCGCCGTAAACGGTGCGGCCATCGCCGGTGGCACCGGACTGGCCTTGCTCTGCGACTTCACCCTCGCGGTTCCGGAAGCCAAGTTTGGCTACACCGAGGTTCGCATCGGCTTCGTCCCCGCCATCGTTTCCACATTCTTGCTGCGCCAGGTCGGAGAAAAACAGGCCCGCGATCTTTTGTTGACTGGAAGAATTTTCAGTGCGGATGAAGCGGCACACCTGGGACTAGTAAAAGAGATCGTCGCGCCGGAAGCCTTGATGGCGCGCGCTCGCGAGTTGGCCGCCGCGCTGATGGAGAATAGTCCAGCTTCCCTGCGAGCCACAAAAAAGCTGCTCAACGATCACGCCCGCGCGGAACTGGATGCGCACATCGAATCTGCGGTCCGCGAGAATGCCGCCATCCGCACCACCGCCGACTTCAGCGAAGGCATCACCTCGTTCCTGGAAAAACGCAAGCCGGTGTGGAAGAACGAATGACTCGAGCGGAAAAGATTCGAAACTTCCCCAAAACAGGCTGGCGCAATCTCACGGCGCGACATCTGGCGGCCCTCACCAAGCATCCCGCGCCCTCCCAGTTTCTCACCTACCAGAGCCAAACCGTGTTGTATCTGCCCTTCGCCGGTGAGTGGTATGTGTATTGGGGTGGCAGATCGGTGGCGCAGAACAAGCATGCCACAGCGCGCGACCAGCGCTTTGCCTATGACTTCATGATTCTTGCCAACGGACGCACCGGCCAGTCGCATGCTGCCACGGGCGAAAGCAACAGCGACTATTATTGCTTTGGCCAGCCGATTTTTGCTCCAGCCGACGGCAGCGTGGTGAAAGTGGAAAACGAATTGCCCGACAACACTCCCGGAGAAGTGAATCCTAAAACGCCATTCGGAAATCATGTCGTGCTCGATCACGGCCGTGGCGAATTTTCATTTTTCGCACACTTCCGCCAAGGCACGGTCGTGGTCCGCGCCGGAGACCATGTGCGCTGTGGTCAAATGCTGGCCCAGTGCGGAAACAGCGGCAATTCCTCGGAGCCGCATCTTCACTATCATTTGCAAAATACTTCCACTCCTTTTCGTGGAGATGGCTTGCCGGCATTTTTCGTAGAGTATTTCGCTGATGGCCAACTGCTGGCGCGCGGAGAACCAGTGGCACGACAAACGGTCAGGAGCCAACGTGAATTCGGCGATCAATGAAACTCGTCTACGCGTGCGCTACGCGGAGACCGATCAGATGGGTGTCGTATATCATTCCAACCATTTCATCTGGTTCGAAGTGGGGCGCGTCGAGTTGCTGCGACAGTTGGGCTTTTCCTATCGAGACATGGAAAACAACGACAATCGCTTCATCGCCGTCGCCGAAGCCAAATGCCGCTATCGCGCGCCGGTACGCTATGACGAGGAAGTTCTGGTGCGCACGGAACTCCTGCATGTGCGCGATTCCGTCGTCCGCTTCGGCTACGAACTGCGGCGCGTCGATGACAACGCTCTACTGGCAGAGGGTGAAACCACTCACATCGTCACCGATAAAGATATGAACATCGCCGCCCTGCCCGAACAATATTTGAAAGTGTTTCGCGACGCGGTAGGAAAAAACGGAAAACTCTCTTGAACGCACTTCACATCAACGGAAACGATCTCACCCTGGAAGCCGTGCGCGATGTCGCGGAGCAAAGCCGTGCCGTGCTCTTATCGGCGGACGCGCGTTCCGCCGTCGATCGGGCGCGAGCCGTCGTCGACGAAATCGTCGCTGGCGACAAACTGGCCTATGCCGTCACCACCGGCGTGGGTAAGCTCAGCGATGTCCGCATCGCCGGCGACCAGATTCGTGAACTGCAAGTGAATCTGGTCCGCTCCCACGCCGTCGGCGTCGGCGAACCGCTCCCGGCCGCCGAAGTCCGCGCCATGATGCTTCTGCGCGCCAATTCTTTGGCTAAGGGTTACTCCGGCGTCCGCGCCACCGTCATCGACACGCTATGCGAAATGCTCAACCGCGGCGTCACTCCGTTCGTTCCGTCGCAAGGCAGTGTCGGCGCCAGCGGCGATCTCGCTCCCCTGGCGCACCTCGCTCTCGCGCTGATCGGCGAGGGTGAGTGCATCGATTCAGCCCGCGCTCGCGTTCCCAGCGCCGACGCACTCAAGCAAGCCCAGATCAAGCCGCTGGTTTTGGAAGCCAAGGAGACCATCTCCCTGATCAACGGCACGCAAGGCATGCTGGCCGTGGGCACGCTCGCTCTGCTCGCCGCGGAAATATTGGTGGACTCCGCCGACGTGTTAGGCGGCCTGTGCTGCGATGCCTTGAAAGGCACCGACGCCGCTTTCGACGAGCGCATCCACCTGGCACGTCCTCACGCCGGACAAATGAAGACGGCCGAGAATCTGCGCAAGATGCTCGAAGGCAGTCAGATTCGCGAATCGCACCGCACCTGCGGCCGCGTGCAGGACGCTTATTCTCTCCGCTGTATCCCGCAGGTGCACGGCGCGGTGCGCGATACGCTTGCGCATTGCCGCCAGGTTTTTGAAACCGAAGCCAACTCTGCCGTCGACAATCCTCTGGTCTTCATCACCGACTCCGAAAATTCTCAAGGCGATGTCATCTCCGGCGGAAATTTTCACGGGGAGCCTCTCGCCTTCGCTCTGGATTTTCTCGCCATCGCTCTTAGCGCCCTCGCCGGCATCAGCGAACGCCGCATCGAGCGCCTGGTAAATCCTGCTCTGAGCGAGGGTTTGCCCCCGTTCCTCGCGCACGGCGCGGGCTTGAATTCCGGCTTCATGATGCCGCAAGTCACCGCTGCAGCCTTGGTCAGCGAGAACAAAGTTCTGGCCCATCCCGCGTCGGTCGATTCGATTACGACCTCCGGCAACAAAGAAGATTACGTTTCCATGGGCATGACCGCAGCCAACAAACTGAAGCGCGTCGTCGAGAACACGCGCAATGTGCTGGCCATTGAAGCCATGGCCGTCGCCCAGGCCATTGACTTCCTCGCGCCGCTCAAGACTTCCCAGCGCGGCCAGGCAGCCCATGCCGCCATCCGCTCAGTGTGCCCCACGGTCGAGAAAGACCGCGTCATGTACAAGGACTTCGCGCGTATCGCGGAATTGATTGCCAGCGGAAAAATGGCGGAAGTGATTCGCTGACGATTCTCGGAACCCACAGTTTGTGCAAGATCGGTTCAATTGACACCCGATTGCTAGGCATCTACTCTTGCCTCACTCCCTGATGGCGCCTCCTACCGAGAGTTTCCAAGGCAAGAATTCGCAAATTCATTACGCGCTTCTTGCGGCAGCGTTGCTCGCCTGCCTGCTGCCTTTTTCCGGTAAGGCTTTCAATATCGACGACACCTTGTTCGTCTATGTCGCGCACCAGATCACGCACCATCCCCTTGATCCCTATGGATTCAAAATCAACTGGTACCGCGACGCCGTGCCCATGGCGGTCGAAACCAAGAACCCGCCGCTTGCTTCGTATTACCTCGCAGCGGTTGCCTGCGTTGTCGGATGGTCCGAACGCGCATTGCATCTCGCCTTTCTAATACCCGCTCTAGCCGTTGTGTTGGCCACGTATCGCCTGGCGCAGCGATTCACCAATTCGCCGCTTCTCGCCGCCGTCGCCACGCTTCTCACGCCGGGATTTCTTGTCTCCGCCAACAGCGTGATGTGTGACGTCATGATGCTGGCACTTTGGCTGTGGGCCATCATCTTCTGGATCGAAGGTTTTGAGCCCCAGAAGCCTTTCTATCTTCTGAGCTCAGCCCTGTTGGTCACCGCATGTGCCCTGACCAAGTTTTTTGGAATCGCCTTAATTCCTCTTCTCGTCGTATATTCCTTGGCTCGGCAACGCCGTCTCGGAAGCTGGGCTTGGTACTTCCTGCTGCCAATCTTGGCCCTCACTGGATTTCAATACTGGACGAAAGCAGTCTACGGGCTGCGCATGATCACCAGCGCCGCTCATGTCTCCACCGGAGTCCGCCAAGGAAGACAAACCTCCGCCCTAGCAAAGTTGCTGGTCGATCTCAGCTTCGTCGGCGGCTGCGCACTCCCCGCGCTGATGCTCGGTCCTTTGGTCTGGTCGCGGCGCAAGATTCTTGCCGTCTGCGCTGCGAGTGCCATTGCAGCATTTCTCCTCGCCACCGGCCGAATCGAGTTGGGTGGAATGCTTGGCCCGCCTCACTTCTATCAGCACTGGCTTGGCGTCGGCATTCAGTTGACGTTTTTCCTCGCCGCCGGATTCTCCGTGATGGCGCTGGCACTCACGGATGCATGGAGGCGGAAAGATGCCGACTCTGTGCTGTTGATGCTCTGGGTCTTCGGCACGTTTATCTTCACCGGCTTTCTAAACTGGACCATCAACGCCCGCTCCGTGCTCCCGCTGATTCCCGCCGCCGGCATTCTGCTCGCTCGCCGTGTTGATGCGCTGCGCCCAACCTCAATTCGCTTTCGCCCAGCGCTGTTGGCCATACCGTTAATCCTATCGGGCGCCGTGTCGCTCTGGCTCACCTGGGCGGACATGGAACTCGCGGACTCGGCGCGCACCGCAGCCACCGTGATCACCGAGAAAACGACCGAGCTGAAAACCCGCAATCAGTCCGGCACCGTCTGGTTCACCGGCCATTGGGGATTTCAATACTACATGGAGTCGCACGGAGGTCACGCCGTAGTGCTCGATGACCCTCCGCACCGCCCCGGAGATTTTCTTGCCTTGGGGGGATCCACCGAGCTTTTCGAAATACGTCCGCAGTTTGTGGCTTCACGTGACGTCATTCAAATTCCCATGCCCCTCGGTATCACCACCGCCCAAGCCGACCTCGGAGCCGGATTTTATTCCTTCGATTCCGGTCCCCTGCCCTTTGCCATCGGTCCCGTCCCGCCCGAGCGCTATGAACTGATTCGCTTGGGATCGAGAATTGGCCCGTAGCTCCTCGCGCGGTCCAGGGACGCCGAGGTGAACCCGTCTAGTTTGTGGTAAGCTCGGCGCGTTTGAGGTTTCAGTATGTGGCTTGCGAAAAGGCCTCTCGGTTGGGTTTGTGCGTTGCTATTCGCAGTCGCGCCCCTTCTGGGCGAGGAGCCGTCTGACTGCTCGCTGCCCACATTGCTAGTCGGCGTAGCAGACGATCACGGTGCCGTTCCCGCTAATCTAACGAGCGTAAACTTCAGGGTTACTCATCGAGGCCGACCGACGGGCTCGCTCCGAGCCGTTTACACCGAGGGACCGCGCAGGGTCATAGTGCTACTGGACATGAGCGGAAGTATGCGGGGTCCCGAAGCCAAGCGATACCCCAAATGGGAGATAGCGCGTGCTGCTGCGCGGAGTCTTATTGCGTCCCTCCCCTCCAGCTCTGCAGCCGAGCTGATGACGTTCACGAAGAGTGTCGAAATACAAGCTCCGCTTTCAGTCGACCACCGGCTAGCTGAGGCATGGCTTGATAACGACGCGGCACGTCAGGTTGCCTCGGTGAAAGGCCCGACTGCCATGTACGCTGCTATTGAGGCGGCGGAGAAACAATTGCAGCCGACCCAGCCGGGGGACGCGATCTACGTCGTCACCGACGGAGGAGAGAACGCCAGCAGAGTAAGCGGCTCCAAGGTCGAGAAGTCATTGCTGTCATCAGGAGTCCGGCTTTTTGCTTTTCTCGTGATTTCGTCAGGGCTTAAAACAATTCAAGAAATTGACGGCACCAGTGAGCTCCGAGTGGTGGTGGCCGATTCGGGCGGATTTATGCAGACCGCGTGGCCGAAAACTGTCGGGCCAGAACAAGCCTCCACGCCGGGCGTGTCAGCCTATGCGTGGACAAGTCAACTCCCCTCTGGTTCGGGGTTGGCCTTCGACGATTTCACCCGGGAACAAATCCAGTTGCACACCAACTTGCTCAGTCATTGGATCTCCGCCTTCTATCTCCTCTCCTTCCAAATGCCAGAGGGCATGTCTAAACCGAAGCACCTCGACGTAACGGTTATCGATTCCCAGGGTCACGCTCGAAAAGATTTGACGCTAGCCTACTCTCACGCTGCTCCCTGCGCGATCGCACCCACGTCGCACTGACCACCGCCCGACATCGCCAGGATATGTGAACCGGGGCGTTGTAACGCTTAGGCAGTCTTCGCCGCGCTTCCGTCCAATCCCAACTCGCTCGCAATCCCCTGCAGCGCTTCGACGCAAAATGCGATGTGCTCATCCAAATCCACGCCCAGCGCCGCCGCGCCGTTCACAATGTCCTCTCGATTCACCTTCCGCGCAAACGCTTTATCCTTCATTCTTTTTCGCACCGACTTCGTATCCACCTCGGCCAGCGACTTCCCCGGCTTGATCAGCGCCACGGCAGTAATGAATCCGGCCAGTTCGTCGCAGGCAAACAGAGCTTTTTCCATCGGCGTATCGCGCGTAACGCCCGTATATTCCGCGTGCGACATCACCGCTCGCCGAATCACCTCCGGCCATCCCCGCTCCTTCATGATTTCGTTGCCCCGGTAAGGATGGTCTTCCAGGCTGGGATACTTCTCATAGTCAAAATCGTGAATCAGTCCCACGATGCCCCACAGGTCTTCCTCGGACAACCCAAGTTCCGACAACCCCAGTCCCGATGCCTCCGGCCCCGAGTCATTCGCAAACTTCCGTGCGCAGGCCCGCATGCACGCCTCCACCGCCAGCGCATGCTTGCGCAAACTTTCCGACTGGGTGAACTCAGTTAGGAGTTTCCAAGCATCCTCTCTCCCCTTGATTCTATTCATGTTACTAAAAGCACCTTTCATTTTGTGCTAATTCTGTGCTACGCTGCCTCTCGTAAATGGGGGCAACATGGGAGCGCCGGTGATCACAATCTTTGTCCGCCACTCCCCCGGATGCAAGTACGCCGGGGACGAGTTTACCAAACGGTGTTCTTGCCGGAAGCATTTCCGCTGGACGCAAGGCGGCAAGCAGCACAGGCGCAAGGCGGGCACGCGCTCATGGGGTGAGGCTGAGGAGCAGAAGCGCCGCCTGGAGGACCAGTTAGCCGGGCGTGAGCCGGAAAAACCGGCAGAGGCGCTATTGCTGTCCCAAGCAATCGAGACATTTGAAGCCAACAAGGAAGCCCAAGGGGTCAAGCCCCGCGTCCGCGCCATGTACACACGGGAACTGAAGCGCCTCCGCGTCTTCTCTGAGGGCCGTGGACTGATGACGGTTACGCAAGCCCTCACGATTGACAACTTGATAGCCCTCCGCGCCACATGGACGCCGGTTTACAAGTCATCCTACAGCCGGGCCGTGGTACAGAAGCACCTCAACCACTTCCTCCGCTTCTGCTACAACGCGGGATGGATTGAGCGCATTCCCAAGCTGTCCACGATCAAAATTGATGAGCCGGAGACGGAGCCGTTGACGGATGCAGAATTCAAAAAGATTATGAAGGCGGCCACGGGGAAAACGCGCACGCTCATCAGTCTGATGCGCTGGAGCGGCCTTGCTATTCGGGACGCATCCACGCTGGAGCGTACTGACTTGCACTTTGACAAGGAAAAGGACATCTACAAAATCATCCGGGACCGCACGAAGACCGGCGAGCCGCTTTACATTCCGATTCCCAAAGAAGTAGCGGAGGAGTTGTTAGCCTTGCTCAATGGCAGCCCGGTTTATGTCTTCTGGAATCGGCAGACGGCGGACTCCTCCGAATACCGGCACGCCGGGTACATGGGCGAGCAGGTAGCCAAGGCGTTTGAAGACGCGGGCGTGCGGAGCAAGGGACACATGATTAGCCACAGGCTCCGCGCTACCTTTGCCGTGGATCTACTGCAAAAGGGCGTGGCGCTTGAGCACGTCTCAAAGCTGCTTGGGCACAAGAGCGTGACCACCACGGAACGCCATTACGCCCGATGGATCAAGGGGCGGCAGGATCGGCTTGATTCAATTGTCTCGGGCACGTGGGCTAAGAAACGGCGGTCCCGGTAAAGACTGTCAAGCTTTTTCTCAACTTTTTTTTGTGCTAATTGTGTTAGAACGCCCGCCCTAAGCGGCTTTCAGCTCAGCCAACGTCCCAGTACCTTCGGTACACGGCACTCCCTGCCTTCCCCCGCTTTCCAAAATCCCGTGTTACGGTTGCCCCTGTAAGACGCACTTTTATGCAAACGATAAAAGACAAGCACACCTTCATAGCCGCCTACGGGACAGTGTTTGTTACGGTCCTTGGGAACCTGGAGCGGCGCGATTTTGAATTAGTGGACCTGGACAACGTGCCGCTACCCGGTGATGTTGCGGCGGACTTCACGAAGCGCGGGCTTGGCTACGTGGGCACGCTCGGATTCGTTCTCGGGCAATTCCGCTCAGCCTTCGCCGTCCCCCTGGAGCATGACGTTGTGGACGTGCTCGCCAAGTCCTACCTGGAATTCATCGTGGCGAAATTCGCCAACGCCCCGTTAGCGTCGAACCGCTCCAACGGAGACGGCGCGGATTGGCTCAAGAGACTGTGGACACTGCCGGACACAAGGGAGAACTAATGTCACTCACGCGCGGAACGGTGGATGAGCACGGCAACTTTGTGCCTAAACCATTGGCAAAGGTTATCGAATGGCCGCGCCTCCGAAGGTTCACAGTGAAGCCGCGCCGCCGCAAGGTGCTTGGAAAAGTTTTGGAGTTTCGCCCGGCTGGAGTATCGGCCCGGCACGGGCAGTGACTTGTCCCACTGCCCAAAGTTTTGGACCGCATAACGGTGCGGGGCGTTCTCGAACAGCTCAACGCTGAGTCCTTTGAGTGAGACGAGAGGCTGTAACCGGACAACCGGCGAAGTACGGCTTGCGATGTATGCCCCGGAAAAGTTGGGAGACGGTCATCTCAAAACACGAAGGATTTTTTATGAACCTCTTTGAACTCAAATCGCAACGTGAGCACGCACTGGCAAAGGCTGACAACATTCTCAGAGCTGCCGAATCCGCCAAGCGCGAACTCACAGCCTCCGAACAGCTTGACGTTGACACGGCTATGCTCGCTGTCAATTCCCTCACTCCCCGCATTAAGCAGATTGAGGAAAAAAACACCATTACCAAAATGTTTCCTCAAGGCGTCGTACTGATTGACGGCGGACGGAAATACACCCAACACAAGCAGGTCAACCTCTCGGCTGACTACCCGGACGCCTTTTATGAGTACGTGCAGAGCGGCGGCAAGAAGATGAGCGCGGCCCTGTACGAAGGCAGCGAAGGCGCGGGCGGTTACGCCGTGCCAATCACTGTTGATGACCAAATCGTGCCGTTGGCCCCACAGGAAATGGCTGTGCGCCGTTTGGCACAGGTGTTCCCAACTATCAGTGATATTAAGGTGCCCATCAAGGCCAGCTTTGGCACTGCCTCAGCTAAAGCCGAGAACTCGGCATTCTCTGAGATTGACCCCACGTTAGGACAGTTCACTCTGTCCGCGTTCATGGCCGGAATCCAGGAAACAATCTCTTGGGAATTGGCGCAAGATGTCCCCGCATTCCAAGCCTTTGCAGTGACTGACATGATTCTTGCTCAGCAGATGTATGAGGAGAATCTGTACGTCAACGGCACCGGCAGTGGACAGGCTCAGGGACTTGTGGGCAACGTTGGTGCGGGCGTGGTTGAGGAGCCGGACGGCAACGGCAATCTGGTTACCGTCAATGGCACGTTGGACCTGCTCGCCAAGTTGAATGCTGTTTATCACCCCAATGCATCGTGGCTGATGAATCGCGCAACGTCCATCATCCTTCGCAAGGCTCAGGCGGAAACCAATCTGTTTAACCCCATCTGGACTCGCGTAGGAAAGCAGGACTACCTCCACGGCTACCCGGTTGAGTACAGCGCATACATGCCGACAGCGGCACGCGGCGCGGCTCCGGCCCTCTTTGGGGACTTCAAAATGGGCTACCTCATCGGTGATCGTGGCGGCAGCGGTATTAACGTGAAGGTCCTGGACCAACCGTTGGCAACGCAAGGCCAAATCATCCTTCTGGCATATCGCCGGACGGATGGGCGCGTGCGCCGGTCGGAAGCCATTATGCAATATAACGTGGCTGCCAGCTAACCGGCTGCTTAACCTTTGCGTGGCTACGCGGTAACGCGGGCCACGTTGCGGGGAATAGAACAGCCGAGCCGGACGGCCCGCTCACGGTCCTGCAAGCCCAGGCGTCCTGGGTCAAGTCACTGTGAGTGGTGATTCCGGCGTCCTTTAACAGCCCGGCTCCGCGTGGAGGGGAGCCACAAAGAGCCGGGCATTTTTTGAATCGAGGTTTCATCGTGGCGCAACCTGTCTGGGTTTTGAGCGTTGACTTGCAGACTAAGACTGCAACTTTTCAGAGCGGCATGTCTGATGCTGCCAAGGCAGCACGCGGCAGCTTCACAGAGATTAAGAGCGGCGCGGATGAGATGGGCCGCTCCACAGGCGGCTCCATGATGGAAGCCCGCCACGGCGTCATGCTGCTTGGTGAAGAATTTGGGGTACACCTCCCACGTGCCCTAACTTCATTCATTGCCAGCATTGGACCTGTGGGCGCGGCAATGGAGGCAGCCTTCCCCTTCTTGGCTATCATCGTGGGCGCTACGCTGTTGCTCCAGCACCTTGCCAAGCTGAAGGAAGAAGGACAACAGCTCACCAACTCACAGCTCAACTTTGGGACAACGGTTGCCAACGTTCTCAATGGTCTGAATGACAAGCTGCTCCAGGCCGGAATCCGAGCCGATGAGTTGCGCGGTGACCATCTCGCGGCGCTCAACAAAGAATTACAGCTCATTGACCATCAGAACATGGCCGATTTAGTCCGGGCATTTGACTCCATTGCCAAGGCGTCAGACAAAACCTTCGCGGACTTAAAAACGAGCTGGTATCAATGGAGCGCCGGGTCAGCCGGGGCCAAAGCCGCCTTGGATGAATTCAAGAATAAGTACGAGTCCCTTCTGGCACAGGGCAAGGACACAGAAGCCAATGACCTACTCGCGGGCACGCGCCAAAGTGCGGAGCACGTCCTGGAGTTGCAAAAGCAGATCCGGGACAACCAAACCAGCACCGGCACAGGCGGCACGCACCAAGGGGATTACGCAAAGTACGAAGCCGCTAAGAACGCCCTGAAGCAACAGGGCATTGGGTACACGGAAAAGGAAGTCCAGGCGCAACAGACATTGGTGGACGCGCTCAGAGCACAGGTCACCGCTCAAGAAACTATCAACGCCACTAAGAAACAGGACCAAAGCAACGTACGCACCACCACCCAAGACAAAGTAGACAACGAAGGGGACAGGGCGGCCCGCGAGCAGGCGCAAACACAGCGGCAAGCGGCGGACGAAGCACAAAAGATGTGGGAGGAAAACTACCGGGAAGCCGTGGCCCGGCTCCAGGAGAATGAGCGCGAGAAGATTGACGCGACTAAGCAGGGATCACAGGCCCGGCTTGCCGCCATTGACTCAGCTATCAAAGAGGAAGACTCCAAGGGACTACAGGAGACGGGCTTCTACCGCTCGCTCCTCACGTCCCGCGTGGAGCTAACCCGGCAGATGGCAGAGGAGCAAGCCAAGATCACAGCGGAGGCGGGTAAGCAGGAAGCCGAGCACACCGCAAAGATGGGTGAGCTACAAGTGGCAGCCGATAAGGACGCGGCGGCCCTCCGGCTCAGCGCGTTGCGGAACTCCGAACAAGCCCGCGTTGCGAGTGAAATACAGCTTGCCAGCGAAACATACGCAATCCAGATGACCAGCTATTCCCAACAGATAGCGGCCCTGGACAAAGGCGAGAAAGAATATGAGAACAAGCTAAAGGCCCTCCAGGACAAACAGCTAGAGCAAACCCGCGAGCATGAGAACCAAATAACCGCCATTAAGGAAAAGGCGGAGGAAGATCGCAACCGGCGCATTCTGTCCGCTGATACGCGCTTCAACGATGAAGTGACCCGGAGCGCCATGCAATTACTGACCACGCATAAGAGCGCGGCTCAAGTATTGCGCAGCCTTGGGGACCAAGTGGCTGAGGGACTAATTCAGAACGCTATGAAAGCCATCCTTGCGGATGACATGACCAAGCCGCATGACGCTGCCGCCGCTGCTCGCAAGGCGTACCTAGCCGGGATGCAGTTCCCATTCCCCGCCAACTTGGTAATGGGACCGGCGCTCGGAGCTATGGCCTTTGCCTCCGTCATGGCCTTTGAGACAGGCGGCATTGTGCCGGGAGTGGGAAACAAGGACAACGTGCCCGCCATGCTCACGCCGGGGGAAGCTGTGCTCCCCAAGCGGATGACGGAGCAGCTAAGCCACGCCTCCAGCAACAGCGGCAACGCGACAGAGGTACACATCCACCATAACCCCACCTACCACGTGCAAACCATTGACGGGGACGGCATCCGGGAGGTGTTGGAAAAACACGGCGAGCAATTCAATGAGCACGCGGCAAATCACATCCGAAAGATGAATCACTAAGGGGAGGGTACGACGTGAAAGTTATTTTGGACCTGGATCTACCTGGACCACTCCACGCGGAGTTACAAGAGGCCGCGAAGGAAGCCCAATGTAACCCGGAGGTGTTTGCAGGGGAATGCGTCCAGAGCATTTTGGCATCTCGCCGCCTGCCGCGTCTGCGACCTGCACCGCACGGGGCAAGAATTGGGACGCTGGAGACTGGGGACATGGAGGAAGAATGACAACCTTGGCTGAAAAGGACTCTGCAAGCGAATGGCAAGAGGGGGATGGAATTAGCACATGCGCGGTGTGTGGGGCACTGCTCAATGGGGAGATGTGTACCCGCGTCAATGCCACGTCCCACAAATTCAAAGATGAGGACGAATGGCTAAATGCCGAGTGGTATTACAGCGGACTCTTTCACTCACACGATGAGGCTGTAAATGCGCCGCCTGTCACATTCCTTATTAAGGACTTTCTACAGTGTGAGGGCGTGACCGCGCTGGCCGCGCCGGTGCGCGAGCGAAAGTCCCTAATCGCGCTCAACATGGTCCACGCTCTTGTGACCGGAGAAAAGCTGTTTGACTACTTTGAGGTTGTGAAAAAGCCCAAGCGTGTGCTCTATCTTTGTCCAGAAGTCAGCTTAGGTCCCTTCACAGACCGCGTTAAGAAAATAGGCTTGTTGCCGTTCGTGGGACATGAGTTTTTCTATCGGACGATGAGCGCGGAGGGTCATCTGGACCTTACGGACGAAGTTTTCCAGATGGCTCTACCCGGCTCTGTTGTTTTCCTGGACACCGCGATTAGATTCCTCAACGGGGATGAGAACAGCTCCAAAGATGTGCGGGCGTTTGCGGACACAATCTTTTCACTGCTAAAGAACGGCGCGGAGGCTGTGGTGTTGATTCACCACTCACCCAAAGATTCCGGCGATACCATGACCCTTGAAAACGCCATGCGTGGCAGTGGTGACATGGGCGCGTTCCTTGCTTGCTGTTGGGGAACTAAGCTGCAAGATCCAGAGCACCCTTACGAATCGCGGAGCTATCTGGAGAATTTGAAACAACGAGACTTTGAAAGCAAACCAATTGAAGTGACATGCGGAGCTGATTGCCGTATGCACATCGTGGGTGACCCCACAACAGATCATGTCAGCCTGCAAACCCGGCGCGGCAACAAGGGCAACAAGGACGGCAAGGACAAAGCGGCGGAAGCGGTCATCCGAGCCAATGCAAGTATGCCAGTGCGGAAACTGCAAGAGGAATTGGCCGCGCTTGAGATTGACCGGGGCACAACCTGGATAGCCAAGGCGCGAGCGCGTATCAGTGCGGAGATGGGGAAAAGCGGGGTCAAGGTTGGGGAGTGACCTTGTACGCGCCTATAGGAAAGAGAATTCGCGTACAAACTATTCTTGATCCTCCACTCACCCACATCATCAGAACTAACGTTCTTCTGATGTGTGTGGTGGTAGTTGGCAAGGGGATTAAAGAACAATGACAGACACTAGCCACGGCAACGCGGCATCATGGCCTCATAGACCAGACTCCGAACGTTGGCCGGAGCTGTCCATCTGCAAGGTTCCCGCTGATAGCGTGCCGTTTGGCGAGTCCATCAGCCGCAATGGGCGCACGGTGTGGGCTGCGTACCATGACGGGAAGCTAATTGCCGTGGGTGCTACACACGATGAGGCACGCGCCAAGTATCGTGACTGGACTATCAGGATGTACGCGGAGGCACACAAGCACGGTTAAGGAATGGCCCACTGCCTAAAATCTTGACCATGGAAGCCTTATAGACCGCCGCATCCGTTTTTTCCACATAGACAAGAATAAATCCGAATTAGCGAAAGAAAGGCGAAAGCCACGTTAAAGGTGCTACCACGGTGCCATCCCAGGCCGAAGGTCGCTAGGAATGGCTTAGAACGCAAGGAATCAGCCTTCCCCGCCCTAAAAAAATGGACCTGTCCCCTGGACGGAACCTTGCGAATCGATCAAGAAGACTTTCAATTTGCTCCCATCCTCCATCACTAAGGTATAAGGCTCCGAGTGCAGAGGAGTGATAGGGTGCCAATTCGGATGACCATCCGCGTGTGTTATTCGTCCCCGCGTGTCCTTGACCGTTGGCAAGCCCTCCGGCGTGTAGTCCTGAAACTCATTAATCACGTATTTGACGATGGCGGAGGACCCGTCCTCAAAGATTAGCTTCCCTTGCCCGCTGTACCGTTTAATCAGCTTTTCTCCCATAACTCAAGATACCTCCGTCGGCGTAAAACCAATTCTGCGGACGGTCGTATCGTCGGGAAGATTGTCCGGACTCATTGTATAGAACTGCTTCACGTGGTCAGCAATGCTATCGTACAAGTCCGCACACTGCTTCGGATTCCGCAAAACATCAATTTCTCTTGGCTTATCACCTTCGCCGCGCTTAACAAGGACTTTCCCGGCTTGCTCCCTAACATCGATTTCTAGCAAGATTCGTGATTGGGGGAACGTATTTTGATTCTCTCTTAGCGTGACAATAAAGCCGAGACGCCAGTAACCCCCGTTAATGTCAAAGTGTATCGCTCCTCCTGGCCCGTACGTCTTCTCCGGCTCAATTTCTTTGTCTAGCGGTGCGAGTGATACACAATCCGCTGGAATCCCGCAGTGCTTAACAAAGCCTTGGAATAGCGTTATCAAATTCCTGTAGCTTCGATCACGATATTCGTTCCACGCTTGCACAGACAGCGTACGCGCCTGGCACATTTCCTCAAATTTCGTCATTGGGCGTCACCTTCGGAGTTAGTAAGCCGATAGCCCACAATGTTAATCGCAAAGAGAAAGCCCCTGATGTGCGTTGGATCACACATTGCAAGCAGGATCACGCGCTACACTTCTCTTGCTATGCTAGATTCACAGCCACCAAGCTGCCGATGTAAGGGCAAACATTGCGAGTGCCATTCCCCGTCCGAGCCGTGTCCCAAACCAGCGGTCCACGATATTTACCCTAACCTACCTACAGCTACGATTGCCGGTAGAGGGCAGTCCGGCTTGTGTGACGAGTGTTATCGAAACCGTGGGGATGGCGCGGAGCTATGAGGGCAAATTCTTGATCTGCTATACTCCGCCCGAAAGGTTGGACATCATGCCAAAAATGAAGGGCACACTCAAAGTTCACCCGCCTGCTTGTGGTCATACCGGACCGTTTCAGGGAAAGATGAATCCTCAAGGCCAGTGGCAGGGAACCTGTGTTCAATGTGGCGGCCCTGTGAAAATAGAAATGACGTTGGAGCCGCCCAGGAAAATAGGATTCAAGAAAGAGTAAGCACGATGTTATACGATCTGACCGTCATTAAGAGCAAGGGCGGAACAACTTTTGTTTGCGGATTTTGCAACGTTCCAGGCGTTCCGGCTCTGGGAGCCACTGACAAGGCCGAACTACGGCATCTGCTCATCTGCTCCAAGTGTTCGCGCACAATGGGCGAATGGCTGACTCTCGAAGACAGAGAAAAGGAACTCGGCGATTTTGCCGCTAAATTGGCGCGTCCGGCATAGCGAGCTATGTGATTGATCCACCGCCGCGCCGGTAAGACACAAATGCATCCCAGAACTTATCACCCGCTGCCCACGTTTCGGCACTGAGGAATGCCTGCTTGCTCCACTCATCGTCGTATGCCCACGCAAGCTTGACAAGTTCAACCGGGTAGCTCAGCGGCTCACGTCCGATTCTTTGAGCGCACTCGCGTTGACTTAGCAATTCCAAAGTCCGTTGCATGTGCGGAGTATAGCAAGAATTCTTGTGCTAATTTGTGCTACGGCACCGTTCATCGTGCCTATCTTGCCTTTCTTGCCTATTGAAGAATCAGTAACTTCCCTGTTTACAACATCGTTACGACTACAGTTAGTAAACACCACGCCGATTCACGATCGATCATTGCTTTCCCCTTGTTTTCCGCGGCTTTTGCCCGCTGCTTTCGTTTTTCACCCGCAACACGCGCGCCTTCCTGCATTTTAACCTTGACTTCCACAGGCCTTGTACCGCAGATTAGGCCCTGCAGTCGGAACCTCTTCCCCATAAGTCAGGTTCCAGGAGTAGCCCGCTCTGGCACTCCCACAACCCGATGGCCACGACCCTTGCCCCGGTAGATTCACGGGAAGTCGTCCGTTGCGATCACTGCCTGTTGGTTCAATTCCGCACCGTTAACAACAATTGCCGCCGCTGCCATTCGTCGCTCGACGAGGAACCCGAGCCCGAGCCGGTGGTGATGACGCCACCGGTCATGATGCCCGTGCCCGGCATGGGCCGCGGACACCTGAACCTGGCAACTTCGATCCGCTCGCTGCGTCTGCGCAGCGGTTTGAGCCAGCGCCAACTCGCCGGACGCATGTCTGTTCCACGGACCTACGTCTCCAAAATTGAAAACGAAAAAGCTACGCCTACGCTGTCGTCCCTGGAACGGCTGGCGCGAGCCCTGGAGGTAACCGTGCCCGAGCTGCTCAGCGGCGGAGAAAAAAATCGCCAGGACGAAATCAGCGAGTTGATGAAGGATCAGTTCATCGCGGAAATCCTTCCTTTCGTCTCGCAACTCAATGGAATGCAGATGTCAAGCATCCTCACGCAAGTGCGCGACTTGACGGTGCGGCCGAGAAGGACCGCCTAGAGCAAGGTTCGGCGCTCTGTCGTCTATGAAGACATAGAAGCGCGCAAAGATTTTATCCGGGCAACCAGCCAACTCAATGCCGGGACCAATCCCTTGGTCCCGGCTTTTTTCTGCCCACCAGCCCCCTGAATCCCAACTAGATCGATTCACATCTATGCATCATGCAGTTGGAACATCCTGAAAATATTCTCCCCGCTTTCCCTGCCTCGGCGAATCAAGAGGGAGTGAACAACTGGGCAGACGAAGCCCCGCGCGTTGCTGCACCACCCGCGAGTTCCGCGGGATCGAGCGACTCCTTACTCGATGCCTACTCTCGCGCGGTCACCGGGGCGGTGGGCCTTATCAGCCCATCAGTGGTGAACATCGAAGTACATCAATCCGCCGGCCGCACTCGTTCGGGCGAGGGGCGCGAAAGGCGTGGCGGCGGCTCGGGATTTGTCTTCACTCCCGATGGCCTGATTCTCACCAACAGCCACGTGGTCCATGACGCGAGCCGCATCGAGGTCACGCTGTCCGATGGTCGCCGCATGCCGGCCACTGCCATCGGAGACGATCCTGCCAGCGATCTCGCGGTCGTGCGCATCGACGACCCGCGCATCGATGAACCCGGCCTCACCGCCGCCGCGCTCGGCGATTCCCAGCAACTTCGCGTAGGACAACTCGTAGTCGCCATCGGCAATCCCTACGGATTTCAATCCACCGTGACCGCAGGCGTTGTCAGCGCGCTCGGACGTTCGCTGCGTTCCTATTCCGGCCGCCTGATCGATGACGTCGTCCAGACCGACGCCGCCCTCAACCCCGGCAACTCCGGCGGCCCGCTGGTCGATTCCGCCGGTCGAGTCGTCGGCGTAAACACGGCCACGATTCTCCCGGCGCAAGGAATCTGCTTTGCCATCGGCATCAACACAGCGAAGTTCGTCGCCAGCCGCCTGCTGCGCGACGGCCGCATCCGCCGCAGCTACATCGGCGTCTCTGCCCAGACCGTGCCAGTGCATCGCCGCGTCGTTCGCTTCTACGATCTGCCCAAGGAGTCGGGAGCACTGGTACTGTCGGTGGAAGAGAATAGTCCGGCGAAGCGCGCCGGCCTGCGCGATGGTGACATCATGGTTGCGCTGGAAGGCAAACCCGTCGCCGGCGTGGACGATCTGCATCGCGTGCTCACCGATGTCCGCGTAGCCGTAAGCTGCTCGCTGACGATTCTGCGTCGTACGGAGAAACTGGAGATGAAGATCATCCCGGAAGAAGCGAAGTAACTTGTGTGACGCGGGAACGCCCGCCGCGTCCTTCCCCTCATTGCCTCCCCCTTCCCCACTGTGTTAGCTTCGAGAATCGGAAGGGGATAGGCCTTGCAGGCAAAAATTCCCGCCGGTCTGGATCGCAAGGAAGCGGAAGTCTACCGGCATCTCGATCCAGCGCGGCTCCCAAAGCACATCGCGATCATCATGGACGGCAACGGGCGTTGGGCCAAACGGCGCCACATGCCGCGCGTGGCTGGACATCGCGCCGGCGTTGCCGCGGTCCGCTCCACCGTCGAAACCGCGGCTCGAATCGGCATTCATGCCCTCACGCTCTACGCCTTCTCGGAAGAAAACTGGAAGAAGCGGCCCAAAAGTGAAGTCGATTTCCTGATGCGCCTGCTCAGCCGTTATTTGAAGGCCGAGGTCCCCACGCTGAACGAAAATAACATCCGCCTGGAGTACATCGGCCGCCAGCACGAACTCCCCGAAGATGTGCAGGATCGCATGGCGTGGGCGCGCGAGAGCACGTCTCACAACTCCGGCACCATACTCACGCTGGCACTGAACTACAGCGCGCGCAGTGAGCTCGTGGACGCCTTCCGCTCCATGGTCAACGCCGCTTCTGTAAACGGTGGCTTCGAGCATCTGCGAATTGACGAAGATACGGTTGCTAACCATCTGTACACGCGCGGTCTGCCCGATCCTGACCTGGTCGTGCGCACCTCCGGCGAAATGCGGCTCAGCAACTTCCTGCTGTGGCAGCTGGCCTACGCCGAAATTTATGTCACGCCCACCCTGTGGCCTGATTTCCGCGGCGTACATCTGCTCGAAGGCATCGCAGAGTATCAAAAGCGAGAGCGCCGCTACGGCGGTCTGAACCATGGTGATCTGAATCATGTCGATTTGAACCACGCCAACTTAAATCGCGGCGAGTTCCACCACCCTCTCTCCGGACCCGCAAAGGGTAATAAATAGCGCCCAGCATGCTGAAACGCATCGCGACCGCGCTGGTTCTGATTCCGATCGTGATGTTCCTGGTGCTGCGCGCGCCCGTGCCGGTTCTGGCCGTAGTCGCGGCTGCCGTCGCGCTCGTCACCGTGCAGGAATTTCTAAAGCTCACCGAGTCTTACGGCGTTCACCCGCTCCGCCTTCCGGCGTACATCTTCGTGGGATTATTTTTTCTCCTGCTGGCCGCCAGTGCCGCGGGCGAAACTCCTCAGCTCTCCGCCGTCAAGTTCGTCCTGGCCGAGGCCTTCGCCTGCGCCATTTCCCCATTTATCTTCTTGACCATCGCCATGCGCCGCTCTCCCATGAGCAGCGCCTATCCCGCGGCAGCCGCCTCCGCCTTTGCCTTCGCCTACATTGCCCTTCCTCTGGGAATGCTGGTGCAGCTCCGCCAGCAGTGGGCTGGCGCTTTCTGGATTCTCTATCTTCTTTTGATCGTCTGGGCCGGGGACATCTTCGCCTACTTCGTCGGTCGCTCGCTCGGCCGGCACCTGATGGCCTCCCGCATCAGCCCCAAGAAAACCTGGGAGGGCGCGGTCGCTTCGCTCGCAGCCAGCCTGGTGGTCGGCATTCTCTTGTTCAATCACGCCCTGCAGATCAGTTCGTTCCTGCTGCGCGTCGGATTGATCGACCGTCGCGATGGCCTGTTCGGCCTGGAAAAGCCAGAACTGCGCCCCATCATCTTTTTGACCATCGTACTGAACGTTGCCGCGCAGCTCGGCGATCTGGTCGAATCGCTCATCAAGCGTGGAGCCGGCGTAAAAGATTCCGGCACATTGCTTCCCGGCCACGGCGGCATGCTCGACCGCATCGATGCCCTCCTCTTCGCCGCTCCCCTGCTGTGGTACTATGCGGCTTGGCGTGTCATGCAGTAAAAGTAACTGCATTATTTTAATTTAGCCCAAAGATCTCTGGATCTTGCGAACGCAAGCGATTTCTTGAGGTGAGCGCGTAGACCATACGCAGCAGCTTTCTCAGCGAGTACGTCCCAGAGAACGTCCTCAGGATACCTGTCCCGCCCCAGCCCGAGTGCGACAATGTGACCGCTTATCTGATGCTGGAGTTCATTCAACCCTTTGAAGGCTCTGTTCTGCTGTTCTTCCGACAAGTCAAGCCCGAAGCCGCGGCCGTGAATCGTAAGATCGCTCGAGACGAGGGCAAGAAAGATAAGCTTGTCAGAATCTGTTAGATCCAAGTACCAATTTCGTAAGTCATCGTCGTTCATTCATTTACCTCTTCCCGCCCTCATCTTCTTGCCTGATCGGAGGAACGCAGCAAATCTTCTCACTCGAACGCAGAAGCATCGTAGAATAAGAACGTGTGTCACGTCTTGCAGTAAAGACTTCCGCTGCCCCTATGAGACGCATCGCCATCCTGGGATCGACCGGTTCTATCGGCCGCAGCACCCTCAGTGTTGTCGAGTCCTACCCCGACCGCTTTCAGATAGTAGCCCTCGCTGCCGGATCCAACCTGGAGGCCGCCTTCGAACAAGCAATCCGTTGGCGCCCGCGCGTGACCTCGCTCGCCTCCGAGCCGGATGCCGACGTCCTGCGCTCTCGGCTTCAGCAAGCGGGCCTAAGCGAAATCGAAGTAGTCTACGGCGCCGCTGGCACGGTGCGAGTTGCCACTTTCTCCGAGGCCGATTTCGTGGTCAGCGCCATCGTCGGCGTCGCCGGCCTTGAAGCTACCTACGCAGCCGTGAAGGCCGGAAAAATCGTCGGCGTTGCTAACAAAGAATGCCTAGTCGCCGCCGGTGAACTGATCACCGCCGAGGCCCGCAAGCAAGGCAAGCCGCTTCTGCCTATCGATAGCGAGCACAACGCCGTCCATCAGTGCCTGCGCGGCGGGCGTATGCAGGAAGTCGAGCGGATCTGGTTGACGGCCTCGGGCGGCCCGTTTCTCAACACTCCTCGCTCGGCCTTCGCCTCCATCACGGTGGAACAGGCGTTGAATCATCCCACATGGAAGATGGGCCGCCGCATCACCATCGACTCTGCCACCTTGATGAACAAGGGTTTCGAAGTCATCGAAGCGTGCAGACTCTTTCACATTCCGCCTTCGAAAGTGGAAGTCATTGTCCACCCCCAATCGACCATTCATTCCATGGTGGAGTTTGTCGATGGCAGCATACTTGCTCAGTTTTCGGTGACCGATATGCGCCTGCCGATTCTCTACGCACTCACCTATCCCGAGCGCATTCAGTCGGATATGCGCTTCCCGGTCAGCGACTTGCGTCATCTCGACTTTAGCCCTCCGGACATGAGTAAATTTCCTTGTCTCCGTTTGGCGTATGAAGCGGTGGAAGCCGGCGGCGCAAAAACAGTGGCTCTGAATGCGGCCGATGAAGTCGCAGTAGCCGCGTTTCTTGAAGGCAGTATTGGTTTCGATGAAATTCCCAGGATTATCGAAGATACGGTCTCCGCATCAAATTCCGGGAAGCTGGGTTCGATCCAGGAGGTGCTTCAAGCCGATGCCGACGCACGCCGATATGCACACCAGCGAGTGGGCAAATCGCGCGCAGAGGAGCGCACGCGAGCAACTTCTTTCATCTAAGATGTAAACATGGGAATCTAACAGACTGTGGAGTACGTACTCTAATCTATGCCTGACTTTCTGATTTCGCTGATCGCCGTCGTCGTCATCCTCGGTTTCATGATCCTGATCCATGAGTTCGGCCACTATGCTGTGGCCAAGTGGCTCGGCGTCAGGGTCGAGGTCTTTTCCATCGGCTTCGGCAAGCGCCTGCTCGGCTACCGCAAGGGAGATACCGACTACCGCCTCAGCGCCATCCCGCTCGGCGGCTACGTCAAGATGAGCGGCGAGAATCCCATGGACGAGCGCACCGGCGATCCTGCGGAATTTCTCTCGCACTCGCGCTGGCACCGCTTCCTCATCGCCATCGCTGGCCCCACTATGAACATCATGCTGGCCGTGTTCTTGCTTGTCGGCGTCTTCATGGTGCACTACGAATATCCCGCGATTTTCGATGCTCCCACCGTGATCGGCTGGGTGATGAAAGATACTCCTGCGGCCAAAGCCGGCTTTCAGCCCGGCGACCGCATAGTCCGCATCGACGGCATCCAGAATCCTACCTGGGAGCAGGTTGATACCCGCGAAGCTCTCAGTCCCAATCAGCCCTTGGACGTCACCATTAATCGCGGCGGCCAGCAGCTTACCAAAACCATCGCGCCAGAAGCTTACGGCGTCGATCAGATCGGATTTGCCGGCTGGGCCCCCAAAGAGCCCTGCGTCTGCGTGACCGACCTCACTCCCGGCATGCCCGCAGACAAAGCCGGCCTTCGCGATGGCGACGAGATTCTCGCCGTCGATGGCAAGCCCGTTCCCGCTCTCGCCGCCATGGTGGAAATGCTCGAGACTTCTAAGGACAAGCCGATCTCCCTCACCGTGCGCCGGGGATCGGAAACCAAAGATTTCACGGTTCAGCCCGTCCTCATCGAGAAACGATATCGCATCGGCATCGGCAGCATGCCCATGAAAGTCACCAGCCTTTCCTTCCCTGCCGCACTACGCTTATCGCTCCAGGAGAACAGGAAGGCGTCCCTGCTGATTCTCGAACTCGTACAGAAAATGCTGCAAGGCAAAATTTCCGTACGCTCTATCGAAGGCCCCATCCGCATCGGCCAGGCCGCCGGAGAAGCCGCCCGCCGCAAAGGTTGGACGCCGCTCCTGCTCCTGACTTCCGCCATCAGCCTGAACCTTGGCGTCTTCAACCTACTGCCCATCCCGATCCTCGACGGAGGAGTGATTTTCTTCCTCCTCATCGAAAGCCTGATGGGCCACGACATCAGCCTGCGCATCAAGGAACGCGTCTACCAGGCCGCATTCGTCTTCCTTGTGCTCTTCGCCGTCATGGTCATCTACAACGATTTGCTGAAAACAATTCCCGGATTAGCGGACCGGTTGCAATAGGAAGCGAGCACCACCAAGCCCGACATGCTATCCAGTGCTGAAAGCCTTCGCCATGACGATTGCTAGGCCAAGATAGGCCATGGCGAAACAGGCGAACGCGCTGAAGCCAAGCGTGAAGATAAGCGACGACCTGAACGCCGTGAAGTTTGCAGGATTGAACAAAAACATCTCGTAAAAATACGTCAACAAGGCCATAAACAATAGGGCGTAAACGACGGTGAATCCCAGCAGTACCATTGATATTCCTAGAAATACCCCTGAGATACCCATTCGAGGCAACTGCGTGGAGTGCAACGGAATGAACACTAACGATGCAGAGGCCAAAGCAATAAGGACCTCGCCGCACTTCATGTAGTGTCCATGACGAGGATCAAAGTCTACCTCCTCGTTCTCACGGACGATTTGACCTGTCGTCATATCACGCCTCATCTTGAAGGGCGTGAGCGTCATGTAGTTTCCCCTGCGTTCCTGTTCACGTTCGATGCTGTACTCGAACGCGAAAAAGGCTAGGAATGATCCGACGCCGACGCCAATACCCCACCATATTGAATACGGAACGCTCATCGCAGCCTCGCCCCCTGATTTGGCGATTCTAAACGACCCATGCGATCGCCAGCCCATTTCCCCATGCTAAAATAAAGCTTCCCATGTCCACCATTCCCCGCCGCAAAACCGTGACCGCCGTCGTTGGCGGCGTGCGCGTCGGCTCGGATGCACCAATCGTGGTGCAATCCATGACCAATACCGATACCGCCGATATCCCTTCCACCGTCCAGCAGTGCGCCGCTCTGGCCCGCGCGGGATCGGAACTGGTGCGCGTCACCGTCAACAACGAAGAAGCCGCAGCAGCCGTTCCCCGCATCGTTGAACAACTCGACAAGCAAGGCATCCGCGTCCCCATCATCGGCGACTTTCACTACAACGGCCACGTCCTGCTCACCAAATATCCCGAGTGCGCCCGCGATCTCGCCAAGTACCGCATCAACCCCGGCAACGCCAGCATTGGCAAGACCGGCGACTCCAACTTCCGCACCATGATCGAAGTCGCCGTGAAGTATCAGAAGCCCGTCCGCATCGGCGTGAACTGGGGCTCGCTTGACCAAACCCTGCTCACGAAGATGATGGACGAGAACTCGGCTCTCGCCGAGCCCAAAGACGCCCGCGAAGTCACCATGGAAGCCATGGTCGTAAGCGCGCTGAACTCCGCTGCGTTGGCCGAGAAATTCGGCCTCCGCCCGGACCAGATTATTCTCAGCGCAAAAGTCAGCGGCGTGCAGGACCTGATCGACGTCTACCGCGCCCTCGCCGCCCGCTGCAATTACCCGCTCCACCTCGGCCTCACCGAAGCCGGCATGGGCGCTAAAGGCGTGGTTGCCTCCAGCGCCGCCATGGGCGTGGTTCTTCAGGAAGGCATCGGCGACACCATTCGAGTCTCCCTCACTCCAGCTCCCGGTGGCGATCGCACCGAAGAAGTCCGCGTCGCCCAGCAGATTTTGCAATCCATGGGCATTCGCAGTTTCACCCCGCAAGTCACCGCATGCCCCGGCTGCGGACGCACCACCAGCACCTTTTTCCAGGAAATGGCCGAGCAGATTCAGACCTACCTTCGCGAGCAGATGCCAACATGGAAAGGCCGCTACATCGGTGTGGAAGAAATGAAGCTCGCCGTCATGGGCTGCGTGGTCAATGGCCCCGGCGAATCAAAGCATGCCAACATCGGCATCTCGCTGCCCGGCACATTCGAAGAACCCAAAGCTCCGGTCTATGTGGATGGACGCCTATTCACCACGCTCAAAGGCGATCGCATTGTCGCGGAATTCATCGAGATCCTCGATGACTATGTCGACTCGCACTACGCCGCGCGAGAGACGCAAACCGAAGAAGTAGCCGCGCGAAACTAAGGGCTGCATCTTAAACAGCTAACAAATCTACTGTCCCATCAGCAAGAAGATTGGGCTCTGCAAGGCCGACGCGCTATTGGCTTGAGGAGCCATCGCCAACGCGGAAACCACTGTATCCGGCGGCAGCGGCGATTCAGGATTGTTCGCGTTGTTGCCGGTTGTATTGATCACGGCAACTGCACCAGCATCGCACATGCTCACATACACTCGGCTGCTGTCCTCCGAAGCCACCGTGAACACCCGGAATCGTGGATTGCTGGGGGAGTACAACGCCGGGTACAACGGAGTCAGCGCGCATGAAGCTACCGGCGGCACCGCATATTGATACTGGCCCGACGCATTCACGGCGAACGGCGGCGAAGTCAGCAATGTAAGGGTCGAGGTGTTTGGATTCGGATACTTGGGCGTAAGCGTATTCGCGTCATACACCGTCACGCTCGGGACCACACACGACGCCGCGGTCACGTTGGGATCCGAGCACGGGGTCGCGATCTGGTAGCTCGCCACGTAAAACCGTGTGCCATCGAGCAAGGCGGTCACCGATACCGGAATCACAGCACCGCACGTCGCGCAGGCCGGCGTTGTCTTCGCATCCAGCCCCGGAATCGACAGCGGTGTGGTCGATAGCAGCGTTGGCGTATCGTTCGCGCCGCCGGTGTCGGAAAATACATATACCTTCCCGGTCACCGGATTCGCCACATAAAGCCGGTTCAAATTCGGATCGAAGTAAACAAAATTCGCCCCCACCCCCACCGGCAAGCTGCTCGTCACCGTGTCCGTAGCCACATCAATCGTCCACAGCTGCCCATCGCCCTCGGTCAGCGCATACACCTTCTGACTATCGCCCCGCGCCACGATCCAGACCGGCGTAATCCCCGTAAATCCCGTAACGGTGTTCGAAGAAAGATCCACCGGATTCAGGCTGCTGATCGTGTTGCTCCCTTGATTCGCCACATAAAGTTTGAAGGCATTCGGCGTTTCCGCCAGGGCCACCGGGTTGGTTCCTACAGTTGCAGTGGTGCTGACCACGTTGGACGTTGTATTGATGGCGCTGACCGAATTCGTACCAAAATTCGCAACGTAGACTGCGGTGCTCTGCGTCGTGTTCAAGAACACCGGTTCCGAGCCCGTCGGCAGCGAGATCGTGTTCACCGTACCCAACCCGCTGGAGAGTCTTGAATTAAACACCGGAGTGAAGGCGGAAATGATGTCCAGTCCGCCTGGAACCACGCTGCCCGCGCTCGCGACAAAAACCGTCGAGTCATTGGACAAAATCGCCATATGCGTGGGATTGTCCCCCAGGTTCGGCAGAGCGGGGTTACTGGAGGGAGTTTCACCGACAATCGAATCTCCCGAAACGTCAATCTGCATCGCCGTCCCCGGATAACCGTCCACGTTGGTGCTGATACCAAAAACTTCGTGGAAATCACTCGGCTGCGGACTCGTTTCCACCGGGCATCCCGGAACCCCGCCGGTCGAGCACGGAATCACCACGGGACGGTAGACCTGACCGCAAGCGGACCAAAACAAGATAGGAAGCACTATGGCCGTCCATCGGCCCAAACGTCGAACACTCATCGGCAACCCATCCTGCGCCCTTCAAGGAAGATTCTGATCATAGGTGAGAGGAATTCAACATTCTAACGGCTGAGCCCAATCCGCGCCAGTGCCCTCACACAAGGATCTACCCTGTGATCCTTCTGCGAACTCTGTGTTTAGGTTTTAGGATTTACCGTCCACATGTCGGATGCATGCAGGAAGGATCAAGTTGGACGGGCAAACTTAGAGACTCTAACCGTTTCACAACTAATGCAGGCCAGAAGCCGGAAGCCTATCGCTTACCGCCCGCGCCGCGACTTCCCCCCAGCCGCAGCCACTGGAGTTTCCGTCTTCTCCGTCGCCGCCGGCTTTTTCTTGCCTTCCATCTGCGCCAGGCTTTGCTTGAGAGCCGCCATCAAATCCACCACTGGAGCCAGTTTCTTCGGCTTCTCCACGGCCGCCACTTCTCCGCCCTCGAGTTTGGTCTCAATCAGTTTCTTCAGATTTTCCTGGAACGAATCTTTATACTTTTCCGGATCCCACTCATCCGCCAGCGCTTCAATCAGTTGATGCGCCACTTTGATCTCAGCCTCTTTCAATTCCACATCCGGCGCGCCGAATCCTTCCACCTTGCGCACTTCTTCCGCGTAATACATGGTGTGTAGCATCAACCCGCCTTCATGCGGCCGCAGAAACACGGTGTACTCCCGGTTGTGCATCGTGATCTTCGCAATGGCCACATACTCGCTCTCTTCGAGCGCCTTGGTCAGCAGCGCATACGGCCGCCGCCCCGCCTCTTCCGGCAGCATGTAATACGACGACTCGAAATAAACCGGATCCACATCGCTCGCTTTCACGAACTCCAGAATCTCCATGGTTTTCGCGGTCTGCGGTTCGATCTTCTTGATCTCTTCCGGTTCGATGATGATGTATTCGTCCTTGCGAAATTCGTATCCCTTCACAATTTCGCTGCGGTCCACCACCACATTTTCCAGCGGACAAATATATTGCTGCTTCACCCGCTGCTTATCCGGACGGTGCAGCATGTTGAAAGAAATTCCGCTGCTGCGCGCCCCCGAAAACAAGCGCACCGGCATCGAGATAAGCCCAAAGGTTAAGTGTCCAGACCAGACCGAAGCTGCCATAGTTCCCTCGCTTATGGGCCTCCACAAGTACAGTCATTCCCCAGTACTTGTCATTCCGACCAAGCCGATGGATTGGCGCTGCCACCCATTGGCGCGTGTGGAGGAACCTGCTGTACTCTCGACCGGTGCGCCCGCGTACTAAAATCGCCGCTAACCGGCCCAGATTTGGCAGTTTAGCCTAGAAAACTACTCTTGGATGCACAAATCTTGGGGCATGAGGAACCGAAATTCAAAGCCGGAGGGAATGGGGTTTGCGGTACGCGGATACTAGGGCTTGTAGTTAGAGGGCTGGTTCGTCCCGAAGGTCAGAGGGCACACAGTAAGCCGAGCAACCTGCTAACCAACCTTTACGCCATCCATCTATAATTTCAGAACAATTCAATGAGGAGACCATGACTGACCTGCGCTATCCCATCGGCAAGTTTCACTACGAAGGCCCACTCACCGAAGAGACGAAACAGAAATACCTGGCCGATATCGAACAAACTCCCGCCCATCTCCGTACCGCCGTCAAAGGCCTCTCTGACCAGCAACTCGACACGCCCTACCGTCCCGAAGGTTGGACCGTCCGTCAGCTCACCCACCACGTTCCCGACAGCCATCTGAACGCCTACATCCGCTTCAAACTCGCCCTCACCGAAGATGAGCCGACCATCAAGCCCTACGCCGAAGACCGCTGGGCTAAACTCGCCGACACCCAGACCACCCCGGTTGAAGTCTCATTGACGATGCTGGATTCCCTGCATGCCCGCTGGATCCGCCTTCTGCGCTCGCTGAAGCCGGATGACTGGAAGCGCACCTTCCGCCATCCCGAACTCGGCTTGATGCCCTTGGAGAAAAACCTGGCCCTCTATTCCTGGCACGGCCGTCATCACGTCGCCCACATCACCGCATTGCGAGAGCGTAACGGCTGGTAGAAATTTAGTTCCTGTTTTCGAGTTCCGGGTTCCCATCGTCGCTCCGCGTCCCTGAGAAATGGAAACTAGAAACCGGAAACTAGAAACTGCGCCCTACATCACTCCCAACTTCCAGAGCAAATAACTGCTGGCCTCCCGCATCACCGCGTAAAGTCGCTGCCCCACTCCATGCGGCCGCGAGTCCGGCCTCGGCGCCACATACACCGGACCCACCCCCTCATGCTCCAATAGCCTCTTGATCCGGAATACGTGATAAGCGTCGCTCACCGCCACGCAACTGTGCAGCCCATTAGCCCGCATGATCACAGCCACGCGCACCGCCGATTGCGCCGTATCAGAACCCTGCGTTTCCGCGATCAGGTCACGTTCCGGAATTCCCCGACGTTCCAGATAGTCGCGTCCCACCCCGCCTTCGCTGAAGCTGGGATCAGCTGCCGCTCCGCCAGTCGTAATGACCACCGGCGCAATTCCCTTTTGGAAGAGATCGAAGGCATGATCCAGCCGCGCCCGCAGCACCGGCGAGGGATGTCCGGAATACTCCGCCGCTCCGAACACCACGATCGCGTCCGCCCGATGCAGTTCCTGCTGTGAGCCTTCCTGCACCACGCGGATCGCGGTCAGCGCCAGAAACCCCACCAACGCGAGCGCTGCCAATGCTTCCAGCCACAACAGCCAGCGGCCGGTCGCACCTCGCGTAGCCTGATCGTCGTTCATCCTTTGGCAAAAAACGTGGAAATTTCGTCGGCCGGAATCGCGCCTTCGCGCATAATCTTCCAGCGCGCTCCATCATCGGTCAGGTCGACAATAGTCGATGGAATATCTCGCGGCGAAGTTCCTCCATCCACAATAATGCTGATCCTTCCATGCAGTTGCTCGTGCACTTGCTCGGCGCTGGTACACTCCGCCGCCCCGCTCAGATTTGCCGAAGTAGCCGTGATCGGAATCGCCGCCGCCGTCACCACCGCCAGCGGAATTTTCGCATTCGGCACGCGCAACGCCACGTTGCCCGTATTCGCGGTCACCTTCAGCGGCAGTCGCGACCCCGCTTTCACGATAATGGTCAGCGGCCCCGGCCAGTATTTCCGCGCCAGCGCATAAAACTCCTCTGGCAGCGCCTTGGCCAGTTCTTCCGCCTGATCCACGCTCTCGATCAGCAGCGAAAGCGGTTTGTGACGTGAGCGCGTCTTGATGTCATATACGCGATCCACCGCCCGCAAGTTGAATGGATCGGCCGCCAGCCCATAGAACGTGTCCGTTGGCATGCCCAGCACTTCGCCCGCGCGAATCTGATCGGCGGCGTACTTTACCAGTGAACTCTCCGGAGACTCACAATTGATTTTTATGATTTCGGCGCGCACGGCCTTCCCTTCCTGCCCTGCTTCTTGTTGGAATCTTGCCTGTGAAACTTATCATAATACGGCAAAGCCCGGCGATTCGGGGACTGGCGTATCATTCACTCACCATCTCACCCATGAAAAACCCCTCGGAACCCGCTCTCCGCGCCCAAGACCGCCTCCGCCGCGTCGAAGGCCGCCACAACCCACTCGTCAAGCAACTGCGCCTCGCCTTCTCACGCTCCGAACTCACCGAGGCCGGAGACTGCGCCATCGAAGGCCTCCGCATCCTCGAAGAAGCCATCCGCAGCGGCCTCCGTTTCAGCGCCGTCTTCTTTCGCGAGTCTGCCCCGGATCGCGCGGACCGCCTGCTCCCGCAAATCGGTGCCCAGGTCGAAACCCTTCTTCTGCCCGACAAACTATTCGACAGCCTCGTCCCCAGCGAATCTCCGCAAGGCGTTGCCGCCCTCGTTCGCCTCAAAGAATTTTCTCTCGACGATCTCACCGAACGCCTGCAAGTCGGCCCCATCATCGTCCTCGCGGGCCTTCAGGACCCCGGCAATCTCGGCACAATTCTCCGCTCCTCCGAAGCCTTCGGCAGCGCCGGAATCGTTCTCGGCGAAGGCACCGTCAGCCCGTTTAATTCGAAAGTCGTCCGCGCTTCCGCCGGCTCCCTCTTCCGCCTTCCCGTCATTCACGGACAATCTCATCGCCACGGAAAATCATCAACCCTCAAGCTGGAAGAAGTTTCCGAAAAGCTGCGCGCCCAAGGCGTTCGCCTGATCGCTACCTCTTCCCACAAGGGAACGCCAATCGATCAGGCAGACTTGAAAAGTCTCGCTGCAATCTTTTTCGGCAACGAAGGCTCCGGCCTTCCGCGCGACGTGATGGCCAAGATGGACGAATCCATCGCCATCCCCCACGCCGCGCAAGTAGAATCTCTCAACGCCGGTGTGGCCGCCAGCATCGTACTGTACGAAGCCGCAAGACAGAGGAAAGAAGCCATTAGCGATTAGCCATTAGCTCTTGGCTTTAGCTAATGGCTAACGGCCAAAAGCTTTTTATGGGACTTTTCCAATCCATCCCGAACCCCTCCGCCGACCGCACCCGTCCGCTGGCGGATCGCATGCGCCCGCGCACGCTCGAAGAATACGCCGGCCAGGAACACTTAATCGGCCCCGGCAAACCCCTCCGTACGCAAATCGAGCGCGACGATAGCGGCTCACTCATCTTCTGGGGCCCTCCCGGCACCGGCAAAACCACCCTTGCCAAAATCATCGCAAGCATGACCAAAGCCGAGTTCATTGAATTCTCCGCCGTTCTCGCCGGAATCAAGGAAATCAAGCAGGTCATGGCCGACGCCGAACGCGCCCGCCAATATGGCACGCGCACCATCGTCTTCATCGATGAGATTCACCGCTTCAACAAAGCCCAGCAGGACGCCTTCCTGCCTCACGTGGAAAAAGGCAACATCCGCCTCATCGGCGCCACCACTGAGAATCCCTCATTCGAAATCAATGGCGCCTTGCTCTCCCGCACCCGCGTTTATGTATTGCAACCCCTCACCGAAGATCAGATCGTGCAACTCCTCAAACGCGCCCTCACTGACGAAGAACGCGGCCTCGGCACAATGCATTTGCGCGCCTCCGACGATGTCCTTAAAAAAATCGCCAGCTATACCAGCGGCGACGCCCGCAGCGCCTACAACGTCCTCGAAGTCGCCGCCGGTCTCGCCCAGCAATCCGGATCCCAGCCTCCGGAGATCACCGACAACATCGTCCGCGATGCCCTCCAAAAACGCACTCTGCTCTACGACAAAGCCGGCGAAGAGCATTACAACCTGATCTCCGCCCTGCACAAATCCGTGCGCAACAGCGATCCCGACGCCGCCCTCTACTGGCTCGGTCGCATGATCGAGGCTGGCGAAGATCCGCTCTACATTGCCCGCCGCGTCGTGCGCATGTCGGTGGAAGACATCGGCCTCGCCGATCCCAACGCTCTTTCCCTCTGCATGGCCGCGCGCGATGCCGTCGATTTTATCGGCATGCCTGAAGGCAATCTCGCGCTGGCGCAAGCCGTCGTCTATCTCTCCGTCGCGCCAAAATCCAACGCGCTCTACACCGCCTACGGCGACGTGCAGCATGACATCGAACAAACTGCCGCCGAACCCGTCCCCCTCCACCTGCGCAACGCACCCACCAGCCTCATGAAGGGCCTGGGCTACGGCAAGAATTATCAATACGCTCACGACGTCGAAGGCAAAGTCGCGAACATGCCGTGCCTGCCCGAAAATCTGCGCGATCGAACGTACTACCACCCCACCAGCGAAGGCATCGAAAAACGCATCCGCGATCGCATGGAAGAGATCAAGCGCCTGCGCCAGCAATCTCCTCCAGCCACTCGCCCTCGCCAAAACACAGAGTCCTAGCCCTGCCTCCGAGCATCCAATTTTTTGAGCGATTTTATAGATTGTCAAATTGTCTGAAGGCTCGTTTCATAAACCTCTTGTAAGGCTGGCTTCATAAGTTGTTTTGGGAAGGGCACGGCTTCAGCCGTGCCGATCAGGCCTTCTAAAAGTGGGGCTTTAGCCCCTGAGGTCGCGCTTGTAATCGTTTAAGGAACCCGCAATGGTCACGAGTCCTGCGAATATCTTCGACGAATTCCCCTACACTCGGCCTCCAGTCGATACCCAGGTGGAAAGCCTGCAGAAACTGCAGAAGGCTGCGCAGAAGATCAGTTCAATCCTTGATCTCGACCAGCTCATCGAAAATATCGTGACCGAGGTTTCTCATTCCTTCGGCCTTCTCGAGACCAGCGTGTATCTGCATGACGAGGCTCGCGGAGAAATGGTGATGGGCGGCGTGCACGGCTGCTCCATTCACCAGAAGGGTTTTCGTCTGAAGATCGGCAAAGAAGGCATGGTCGGCTATGTCGCGTCCACCGGCCAGATGCGCTACGCACCGGATGTTCGCAAGGACGAGTATTACATCGGTTGCGAGGAGTCAACCCAGTCTGAAGTGGCCATCCCGCTGCTTGTCGGCCAGCGCCTCGTCGGAGTCTTCACCGCGTCTCACCCCGATCTCGACGCCTTCCCCCGTCAGCAACTCAGGTTGCTTCAGGCCCTGTGCGATCACATGGCCGTCGCTATCAACAACGCGCACCGCTTCCAGTCGGAGCGTGCCGAGCGCGAAGCCATGAATCGCGAAGCGGAAGAAGCTCGCGCCATTCAGCAGGCTCTTTTGCCCAAGTCCTCCCCTTATGTGCCCGGCTACGCTATCTCTGGTCTCAGCATTCCCGCGCGCGCCGTCGGCGGAGATTGGTACGACTTCATCCCTTTTCCCGATGGCCGCTGGGGATTGGTTCTCGCCGATGTCTCCGGAAAAGGTACCGCGGCCGCTCTGCTCATGTCGGCCACGCGCGGCATGCTCCGCTCTCTGGCCGAAGCCTGTTCCACTCCGGCCGAAGTACTCGATAAACTGAACGGCCTCCTGGTCGAAGATTTTCCCGCCGGGAAATTTGTCACCCTCGTCTACGCCGTCCTGGATCCCGCAACCCGCAGCATCACCTTCGCCAGCGCCGGCCATTTGCGTCCGCTTCTGGTCGACGACAGCGGACCCCGTTTCCTCGACACCGAGCGCGGCCTTCCGCTGGGCTTAAGTTGCGGCGACTACTCCCAGAGCACGGTGGCTCTCTCCAAAGGCTCGCGCCTCGTCTTCTACAGCGATGGCATCAGCGAGGCTTCAAACCGAGAAGACGAAGAATACGGATTGGACCGCCTCGCGCAGCACGTTTCCGGCCCCGGTGCTTCCGCGATCACTGTTCTCGACGATGTCCGCGCCTTCGCCGCCGGTGTCCCCCTCCGCGATGATGCGAGCGTCGTATTCGTTCAAGTCGCCTCCTAAGCGGGGAGGAAGATCTTTTTGCCGTCAATCCCGGTCCGCTGTTTTCCTCTGCGGCTCGCGTAAGTGACTGGCTTGCACAGGAAGAACAGATTGTGACAGCGGGCATGGCGCAAGAGTTTGCGGGCGAAGAGATCCGACTCGACCCAGCGACTGCAACCGCAACCTCACCGTGGTGTTCAAGTACGCTTGGGCCGCTAGAGCGGTGGCCGTCTCAAATCAGGCAATTGCACTCATTGAGAACTGGCCGCTTTCGGTTGGGACCTATGAGTGTAATCGCGATTTTGCGCCAATTGAGGTGTGTCAGTTCTGTTCGGTTGAAAGGTCCAGTTTCCAAAACTTCCGGCACGGCGTGCAAGGTGTGGGCGTCGGAGCCGGGAATTGTGCATGTTCCATCTTTTGGGCCGCGGACTCCGACTGTCCGATCAGAACACTAACACCTTCGTTGCTTCCTCTGTCCAAGTGCGAAGGTCGTCCAGGGTACGGCGCTTGATGCCAGCGACGAGCGAGGCATCGTCAATCCCACGCGCCTCCAAACAAGTGCGGCAGGCACCGATTGAGACACCTTGCGCAGCCAAAAGCCGCAGCATTTCCTGAACGTTATAAGACGCATCTGCCGGGGATTGCATCCGCAATCCGCTGACCACCCCGTCGCCTAACAAGAAAATGGAGACTTCCATGGTTGCGCCCTTCGCCAGAGCGCCGGCCAAGCGGAGTGCGTTGTAGGTACGCTGACTTCCGTATGGTGAATCGTTCAGGACAAGTAGATACTCCATCATTCCTCCGACGCCACGGTGCCAGGGTCTTGTCGTGGAGTATACGAGAAGGAACTGATTGTGAGTGTAATCGCGATGTTACGCCAGATACCGCATGTACAGCGCTCTCGTAAAGCCAGAGACGAAAATTAATGCGAGCATGGCCAAGGCAATCCAATAAGGCCGGGATACGACCCACGACTAGTCAAGCCAACATAGAGCCGTCAACCAGACGAAGTTCCAGTGCCGAAGAAGGTGTTTCACAATAGCCGCCGGGCGATGGTTCTAGGGCAAGATTCTCTTCCGCAACGATTCCCGTTTGGGCTTATCGAAGGGGTCGACGAAAAGGTCGATGATAGCCACTGATACGAGAAGAACCGCCGCAAGAAAAAGTGAGAAAACGTGCTCAAATTCCTCTCGCTCGGTTAAGTACAACACGAATTGATGATAATGAATAGGATAAGTTCGGCCAAGTTGCGGATGCGGCTCACTTGGAAAGTCACGAAAATAGAAAGATATCCAGAATACGAACAAGGCGAAGGATCCTACGACACAGAAGACGTATATAAGTTTAGCCGCGGTTTTCATTTGTCGGTGCCTTCGGCTGGAGCCCCGCCAATGCGCACAGCATCTCCCGTTCGCTCGTAGCGTGCCAGTAGCCGGGGACTGAATAGCTGCGAATGCAATGACGATAACCACGATCGGCAGTGCGTACCACCAACTCCTAAACCCGAGTTCCAGCCACCAGTACAGAAACCAACCCACGGCGGCAATTATGTAAAGCACTTCAAGCAGAGACAGCAGATGGGGTTCCCATTCGGGAAGTTGTGGGTACGGACGCTCGGAACTGGTGCACTGGGCATCGACGAAATCCAGATGATGCAGGTGGTTGAGACCAGAAAAAGCGAAAAGCAGAGATCATCTGCTCGCACCTGCTCACTAGATTCTAAGATAATCGCGGAGTTGAAACGACTGTCTTTCGTAACTGATGTAACCAGGCGATTGCACTCAGAACCGGCCATTGCGCGCTCAGGCTTTGAACAGCGGCCTGCCCTGAGCGAAGTCGAATGGGCTGCGTAAAGCGTCTAAAACCTATCGGGCTTTAGTCCCTGCCGAGCCGGCCGCAACGTCACAACAATGATCAAACTGGCGAGGGCCAACACCGCAAGGATGAAGATGCTACCCTCCGGACCAGTAGCTCCCCCGCTGAGAACAGGCTTCCCGACCGGATGCGTCGCCAGAAGGTGGTGCTGGATCACGAGCCCGCTGTCGGCAACCCCGTAGAGAAACGACTGGCTCCAGTCCCACGCAGTGTGAAAGCCAATCGCCCACCACAACGAACCGGTTCGCCACAAGCTGAAGCAGAACACCATGGCGGCCAGTCCCGCCGAGAGCAATCCAATCGGAGACTCGCCCGGGTTTTTCCCATGGCCCAGGCCGAACAGAAACGACACCAGAATGGCCGCGCTCCAGAAGCCGAACGCTTCGCTGTGACGCGTCTTGAAAACCCACTGGTAGATTCCTGCAAGCCCGCGGGTAAGCGTGTACTGAAGATATCCGCGCGTCAGGTACTCCTCGAACAAGCCGACAAACAGGAAACCGATCAACCAGATCGCTCCGTAACGGACAATGTCACTCCCAAAGAGCAATCGGCTATCCACGACGAGCAGTCCGGTCTTCCATAGCGTCAGCACCAGAAGCGACAAGCACACGACTCCCCAACCCAGCCCCGCCATGAAATTCGGAAGCTTGCGCCTGCCGCCGAAGCCGTAGACCGAATTCGGCCTCCTCTCGATCTTTGACATGATCCATGTGACCAGGAAAGTCAGCAAAAACTGAACCGCTTCGCCGGTGAGCATGAAGCGCGGCTTGCCCATTGCCTCCGCAGTCGCCTCCGGCGTCTTCGCAAAGTTCGGGTGCAACTTGTGGATGATCAGGTTCGCGCTGAGGGCAATGCTGGCAAATAACGCGAGGAAGATGAGCAGGCTCCATCCTGCGCGGATGCCGTCCTGCCCGACAAACACTTTTCGCAGAGTCGAGGGCCGCGGCGGCGGAGTGGGTTCGGAGGGGATGACCTCTGCGTCAAGATTCAAGGGGCTCCTTCGTGGGGCAGTAATCTACTGGACTCTTTCAGTTCTACGCTGCCCGCCTGGCTTTTGTTCCCCAGATTTCGAGCCGAGCTTTCGCTCTCACCGGAATCTCGCCCGGTGCTCCTTGAGAATGCATCGATCCATCACAACAAAAATACCGGCCTGACGCGCTTTTTCTGCCGCCTTCTCCTGAACCACATCCTCCTGCATCCAGATCGCCGGCACCTTCAGCCGGATCGCCTCATCCACAATTTCTTCAACGAATTCCGGCCTCCGGAAGATGTTCACGATATCGATCTTGTCCCGCACTTCGCGCAACGACCCATACGCCTTCTCTCCCAGAGAAGATTCAATCCGCGGATTCACCGGAATAATGCGGTATCCCTGGCTCTGCATGTAAGCGGACACTCCGTGGCTGGGTCGCATGGGATTGTTGGAGAGTCCCACCACCGCAATCGTCTTTGCCCGCTTCAATAATTCCGTGACTGGATCCGTCGTAGGGAGACTAGCCATATTATTTCTTGTTCGCCGCGTCCAGTTTCTGCTTGTACATCTTCAGCGCCAGCTTGCGCACCGTTTCCGAAACTTCCTTGTTCGCGGAAATATTTTTCAGATCCACCGCCAGTAGATGTTTCATTAGGCCCAGGCTCAGATCCAGCGGCGTCCGCGGGTTTGCCACTAGATTCCGCACCACAATGTAATTCTTCATGAACCGCCGCTTCAGCGGAATCTGCCGCAGCACCGCTTCCAGCACATTTTTCTGCAGCGCAAACTTCTCCACCTCTCCATCGGAAAGCTTCGGCGCTTCGAGCACCGCCAGCGCCACCACCTTGGTTCCATCCCGGATCAGAATCGACCGCTCTTCCTTGTTGCCTTTCAGCGCCAGTTGAATTCGTCCCTTCACGTCCAGATGGTTTATTTTCTGTAGTGTGTTCTCCCGCTTTCCCTCCACCGGAGCGTGCGGGGTCGCGTGTGCTGCCGCCTTCGCATCTGCAGCAACCGCTGGCTTAGCTGCCGCCGCTGCCGGGGCCGAAGCGGCCGCCGCAATCGGCGCATCAGCCGGGACCTCCTGCACCGCCGACACCGGGAAATAACTACTTCCCAGCAACTCCATAATCCCGCCGATCGGCTGAAAGGGCTTTCCCTCCTCCGCACTGATTTCCGGCGCGTGCTCGGCCAGATAAGCGGAGACATGTTCTTCGGGAACGTCTCCTTCCTCCGAAGTTGCCGCCTGCACCGTCGAATCGCCGGAACTGGCCGTTTCATCGGCTAAAGCAGCTTCCTCTGTCGCGGCGCTCGCCGCAACCGCGGGCTCGGCAGTTGCACCCGCGCCTCCGCCCAGCAACTCAGCCACGGTCCTCGCGTCATTCTGTTTCAGATAAGGATTCGATCTCAGCCCTTCCAACACTCCCGCCGCTGCCCGCACCCGGGCGCTCTGCAGCATAGTGGTAATGCTCTCCGCAGATGCAGAGATCGCAAACTTCGCCAACTCGCTATCCGGGATCGAAGGATTTTCCAGCAACGCGGGCAGCAACTTGGGACGCAGATTCTCCGGCGAAATCAAATAGTCGAGCACCTCCCGCGCCGTCTTCGGATCGGCAGCCGCTGCCGCCGAGGCCTTCTCGTCCCACCCCGCCAGCGTCATTCGCGCCAGTTCGCCAAACAATTTGTTGTTCTTGGCCAGATAAACCAGAATCTCCAGATTCTCGTCCGGCGCCACCGACAACGCGCCCCGCGCCGCAAACTGCATCATGTTCGACGGCAACTTCGACGCCCGAATTTGATCGATCATGCGTGCCATCATTTACCTCTTGTACGTCTTGAACCGGCGACGCTCTTCCCGTTCTGTGCCTTCGCTTCGAGTTCCCGCACCGCCAGCTCAAATTCGCGAATCAACCGGTTCGGCGCCCCCCGCTGAAACTCCTCCAACAAGGCCCGGTAGTACCAGAGCGTTCCTTCGCGCCCACCGTTAAAACGTTCCCAAATCAGTTCCCCTACCTCGCGGTAATCGGAAAGGATGGAGCGCACGTTGTTCAATTTGTCCGCTGCCGAAACCAGTCTCGTTTCCGCATCGGCACTCTTCAAGTGCCGCAGGTACGTATCCTTTCGCTCACGCCACGGCAGTTTCGGAACGACATACGAGTCCGTGCACCCTTCCACAATCTTTGCCACGCGGCTTCCAAAACGCCGCTTCACTTCTTTCAGCATGGCCGCGCCGCCGCAGTCTTCCACCACATCGTGCAGCAGCGCCGCAATCGCAATATCCTCGTCCCCGCCATATTCCAGCACCAGCGACGCCACTCCCATCAGGTGTGCAATGTATGGCGTTGTCGAAGCCTTTCGTACCTGCCCCGCATGTTTCTCCTTCGCAAAAAGAAATGCGCGCTCGAATCGCGGACCCAGCTTGATCGCCTTTCCCTGCTTCCCGCCCACTTATTTCTCCTGTTTCTCCCCTCGCCGCGCCAGCAAATACGCCCGGATGAACGGCTGCAAATCCCCGTCCAGCACTCGATCCACATCCCCCACTTCCGTCTTCGTCCGGTGATCCTTGATCATGCGGTAAGGCTGCAGCACATACGATCGAATCTGCGATCCGAAATCGTTATCCAGTTTCGAATCTTCAATCTTCTTTGTCGCCGCTCGCTTCTTCTCCATCTCGTATTCATACAGCTTCGACCGCAACATGCTCATCGCCCGTTCGCGATTTTTATGCTGCGACCGCTCGTTCTGGCAATTCGCCACCAGCCCAGTCGCGAAGTGCGTGATCCGCACTGCCGAATCCGTCGTATTGACATGCTGCCCACCCTTGCCGCTCGACCGGTAAGTATCGGTGCGGATATCTTCCGGCTTAATCACGATGTCGATACTGTCGTCGATTTCCGGCGACACGAACACACTGGCAAACGACGTATGCCGCCGCTTCGCCTGATCAAACGGCGAAATCCTTACCAGCCGGTGCACCCCGATTTCACTGGTCAGCAATCCAAACGCATACTCGCCATTCACCGCAAAAGTCGCCGATTTCAGCCCCGCCTCTTCACCCGGCTGATAGTCGTAGAGAACCGTCTCGAACCCCTGCCGCTCTGCCCATCGCAAATACATGCGCAGCAGCATATCGGCCCAATCCTGCGACTCCGTCCCGCCCGCCCCCGGATGAATGGTCACAATCGCATTGAGTGCGTCGTTTTCGCCGGAGAGCAGCGTCTCGGTCTCCAGCTTGTCGACCAACTCGCGCAGCAAGTCAATCTCGCGGCGCAACTCCGCGTCCACATTCTCCCCTTCCTTCGCCAAATCGAAGTAAGCGGCAATGTCATCGCCCCGGCGCGCCAGGTCGGCGTCGGTGGCCAGCAAATGTTCCAGCCGCTTTTTCTCCCGCATCACTTGCTGCGAGCGCTGCGGATTCGACCACAAATTCGGGTCGGCGGACTGCTTCTCAATTTCGCTTAGTTGCGGACGGAGTTTGTCCGCGTCAAAGATACTCCCGGAGCTCGCGCACCTTCTTGCTCAGCGACCCGTATTCCTGCTCGAACTCTTGATTCATGAGGATGCTTCTGCTTTCTTGCCTGATTTCGTGGGAAGCCCGAAGCGCGTGAGTAGCGCTCCTGCTGAAATTATCGCACACAGCCACGCGAACCAATCTCCATGACGCGTGTAGAACGTGGTTACCGAAGTGAGTGCATATGGCGCAACTAGCGCCCCGCGCTCCTTTCGCGGCAGCCGCGCCACCGTCCTCCCATACGGATCGATCGACGCCGTCACTCCCGTATCCGTCGCGCTCAAAATCCACCGGTTGTTTTCAATCGCCCTCATCCGCGTCTGGTTCAAATGCTGCGCGTACGCCCCGCTATCCCCATACCATCCGTCATTCGAAATGTTCACGAAAACTTGTGCCCCGTTGTTCGCGAACTGCCGCACCTCATCCGGAAACACCGACTCGTAGCAGATAAAAATTCCCAGCGGCATACTTCCCGCTTCCAGCGGCGCCCTCGAAGTCCCCGCCTTAAATTCTCCCACTTCTTTCGTCAGTCCACCCGCAAACGCAAACAACTTCGGGAACGGCAAGTATTCTCCGAACGGCACCAGATGCACTTTGTCATACCGCGCCGTCCACTCCCCCGTCGGACTCACCAGCGCCGCCGAGTTGAACACTTCCGGCGATGCGCTCCTCGGCTCCGAAAAAACGGGCCTGCTCCCAATCGCGCCCGTAACCACCCAACTCCGCGTCGCACGCGCCATCTCGCTCACCGGATCGCGAAACAGCGGATCGCTTGTAAAAAAAGGCGCTGGCGATTCCGGCCACACGATTAAATCCGCTTTGCCGTGCGCCGATTCAGTCGCATTCGACGCGGACGAACTGGAAACCTCCGCCTTCTCGCTCAAATCCGTCAATTCCCGCAGCGTGCCCTCGAAAGCCTCGCGCGCCCAGTTCTCATCCACTGGAATATTTTCCTGCACCAGCAGCGCCGCCCGATCCCCCGCCAGCGCTGGAGCATCCACCAGTCTCCCCGCCTGCAACACCGCCGCCGCCACCACCGCCGCCAGCAATAATGTGTTTCGTTTCTTTCTCGGAACCAGAAACGCCGCCGCCACTGCCACATTCACCAGCATGATCTCGAACGATATCCCGTACACTCCCGTCCACATCGTGATCCGGCTCAGCGAAATGTTATCCACCTGCGCCGTGCCCAGCAGATCCCACGGAAATCCCGTCACCCGCGTTCGCGCCAACTCCACCGCAACCCATAAAAACGGCACCGCAATCAGCGCCCGCCGGTTGTCCCGACCTGGCCCCGCCGCCAATCCCACCAGCAGCCCAAACAGCCCGTGATAAAGTCCGAGATAAAGACAGAAGAGAAACAGTGCCAGCGCAGCCGCCGCCACGCTCAGCCCGCCATGCTCGTGCATCGTGTCGTAAATCCAGTAACACGTGCCCGCGAACCACAGAATTCCCGATGTATACCCCAGCAGAAATGCCTGCCCCGGCGTGGCTGCCTGCAGATTGACAGCTCCATCCACCTCCAGCGCCCCCGCCGGCCGCGCCCGCAGCAACGCCACAATCAGCGGCGCAAACGCCACCCACGATAAAACATAAAGTCCGGGAAGAGGAAAGATGAGGATCTGCAACAGCGAGGAAAGAACTACTAACAACCAGGCGCTGTAGTGAATTTGTCGCACCCGCAAGAATAACAAAAGAGTTTTAAGATTATAAAAGGCCCTGTCATTCCGAGCGGCCTTCAGTCCGCGAGGAACCTGCTTTCCCCGCCACCACTCCCCGCACGAATTCCACAATCTCTTCCGTCACATACGGCGGAGGCGCAATCCGAAACACCGGCCGTCCCGCCACCGGCTTCAACGAAACCCCCTGCCAGCCAACTCCCGCGCCATCGTGCAGAATCACGGCACCCGCTCGATCCATAAACTCCTGCGCCGACTTCTTAAAGTCTTCCGTCCGCGGATCAAGCACCGTGATATACAAATCCGGCCGCAAAAACTTCAGCACGCTGTTCGATTCCAAAATCACATTGCCCGACGCCTCAATCCGCCTTCGCAGCGCCGGCATCGCCTCCGCCAATCTTCCCTGTTCCGTCCGCACCCACAGCGCCCGCGCCGCACCCGCCAGAAGAAATCGCGAAGTGTCCGATTCTCCCGCGCGATCCTTCTCCTCGGAAATCGCCCAGCTATGGTCCGCCGTCGCACAATCGCACGCCTCTCCATTCGCCGAGCAAACTCCATGCCCATACTGCGTAATCTTCACCGCCGTCCACTCATACTCGCGCAATCCGGCGATCAGACCCGCAACCACGCTGGTCTTCCCCACGCTCCGCGAATGCCCGCCGATCACAATGATCGCCACGCTTACCTCTTTTTTCCCAACCTCGCCAGCGCCGCCAGTTGCTTCAAATACTCCCGCACCGGTTGCGCTGGAGTTCCCCAGAACGCCACGCCCTTCCCGCGCAAAACTTTATTCGGCAACACACCGCCCTGCCCGCCCAGCATCACTCCTTCTTCAATACGCGCATGTTCCCCAATCCCCACCTGCCCGCCCAGCACCACATCATTCTCAATCACAATGCTTCCCGAAAGCCCGGTCTGCGCCGCAATCACCACGTTCTCCCCCAGCCTGCAGTTGTGGCCAATATGCACCAGATTATCGATCTTCGTTCCGCGCCCGATCCGCGTCTCATCCAGCGCTCCGCGGTCAATCGTCGTGTTCGCCCCAATCTCCACATCGTCTTCAATCACCAGCCGGCCCACCTGCGGAAATTTCTCATACCGTCCGCTCTTCGCGTCGCGCACGTATCCAAACCCATCGCTCCCCAACACCGCGCCCGCATGTACGATCACCCGATCGCCCACCGTCGTTCCCGCGTAAATCGTCACATTCGGATAAATCTCGCACCCGCTCCCAATCTTCACTCCGGCCCCAATCACGCACCCCGCACCGATTCTCGAACCCTCGCCAATCTCAGCGTTCTCGGCCACTACCGCGCGTTCCTCGACAACCGCGCCGGCTCCCAGCCGAACCGAAGCATGCACCACTGCGCTCGCATGTACGCCAGCTTCCCGCCCCGCCCGTTTCCCATCCTGCAAAAACGCCGCCGCCCGCGCAAACGCCAGCTTCGGATGTCGGCAGATCAGCAACGGTTTCCCCGACGCTCCCGCCGCAAATTCTCCCGCAATCACCGCCCCAGCTCCCGACCGCAGCGCCCGTGAAAGATATTTTTCCTCTTCTACGAAGACCAGATCGCCCGCCACAGCCGACGCGAGACTCGCCACCCCGCTCACCTGCGCGCTCCCATCTCCCTGCAGCCGGACCTCCAGCGCCTCCGCGATCTCCTGCAACGTGCGTTTCATCGCTCTCACTCTATCGCAGAGCACAGATAGTAAGGAAGTAACCGGCAAAGCCGTCGGGGACGTGGAGCCAGATTTCCGCATCCAACAAAATTATGTGGGGACAGCCGCCCTCGGCTGTCCGGTCGAGCGCAGCTCGACGCTCTCTCCGTTAGCCGTTAAACTATGAATACCAATCGAGAAGACGAAGTCGAAGAAGGTATGCTTCCCCCGATCGCAAACCATTCACGTTCCCTTCTCCCCCGGATCCCCGCCCTCGCCCTTGCAGCCCTCATCCTCTTCCCGATTCTTTCTCCCGCTCAGGAACTCGCCCGCCGCCTTATCCTCAAAGACGGCTCCTACCAATCCATCACGAAGTATGAAGTCAAAGGCGACCGCGTCCGCTACTACAGTGCTGAGCGCGAAGAATGGGAAGAACTACCGTCTTCGCTGGTCGATTGGCCCGCCACCGAAAAGTTCGAGAAAGAGCGAGCCGCCACACCCACACTTCCCGAAGCCGCCCTCATCGACAAAGAAACCGACGCCGATCGCGGCGCCGGAGCGTCTCACCTTCCACAAGTCGCGCCTGGCCTGCACCTGCCCGAACTTTCCGGCATGTTTCTACTCGACAATTTCAAAGGCCAGCCCCAACTCGTCGAGGTCCAGCAGGACGAAGGCGACGTCAGCCGCGGCTCTAAAGCCAGCGTTCTTCGCGGAGCGATCGTTCCCATCGCCGGAGCCAAACAAACCATCGAACTCGATGGCGAGCACTCGACCGTCTACGCTCACGTCGCCGTTCCTTCGATTTACATCAATCGCGAAGACCAATCTCCAGATCAAGAACCGCCGCCTGGCCAAACCGCTTCCGCTCAGCCTTCGCGACCCAGTCTCGACGCTCCCCGCACCCAACCCGCCCAGCCGCAGCAACCTGAGCAGGCCGTCGTTCCCTTCGATCGTTTCCTTCTCATTCATCTGAAAGTGAAAGGCGGCAAACGCATCGTCGGCGATCTCAAACGCTCCGCCAACGGAAAAACCAGCCCGCAAGAAAATTCCGTCAAGACCACCATCGACCGCGTCGCCGGAGGCTGGCTCAAACTCACTCCCACCGAAGATCTCGCCCCCGGCGAATACGCCATCGTCGAAATGAAGGGATCGCAAGGCATGAACCTCTACCTCTGGCCCTTCAGCGTGAACCCCAACGCGCCGGCCAACACCAATCCCTGGACCCCAGAAGTAAAGGACGTGAAAGAAGTGAAAGAAGTGAAAGATAAGAGTGCGGAGCCAGAGAAGCCGAAGTGAACTTGCGATCAAGTAGTAGAGTTTTTAGGAACAGGTAATTGAAAGAAGCGGATTCCGTGTTTCTTACGCCAGCCCAGCGTGAATGCCAAGCCTCTGGGCGGCCTTGCGAAGACGCTTGTCTCTCGTCCACAAAAGCGTGGACGAATCGAGAGAGATAAAGATCGAGGCGATCAGGTGCGCATCGATCAATCCGATGCCGAAGCGATATAAGCGGCGAGCCTCAACCATTCGCCGCACCTCGCTCAGTTGCGCGACTCGCGCCTGCGGTAATAAGTCCAACAGCGCAAGCGTTTTTGCGCGCTCCCGCAACGATCCAAGCGCGAGTTCCGCAATAATGAATGGATGGATCACAATCTCACCCCGGTTCAGACGCTGGCGCATCTCTTGATTTCCCGAACGAAGATGGTCGATCCAGACCGACGTATCCGCTAGGATCAATTCGATCGTTCCCTCCGGCGCGGAACAGCCTTCAACTTCGGCATCGTGCCTCCGAGCGAGGCCAATCTGCGCGCGCTCTCCCGCTCGATGAGAGCCTTGAGCGCTTCTCGAATCAATGCCGTTTTCTCTTCGACCCCGGTGAACTCCTGGGCTATGCGTATAAGATCATCATCCAGCGCAAGGGTTGTTCTCATAAAAACTCAAGGCACTGATTATAACATCAAATGATGCCGATATTGATGCCTATCTGCCGGAAAGGCCGAGCGGGAGAGTCTGCAGTGGAAGTCCTCCACCGCCCCTCATACCGGGAACCTCTCAATGCGTGTAATCGCCTGTTAGCAACAATTACTGTTATGTTGGTGGGTACTTTCGTCGTAACATGAACTCCGCATGAAACAACTTTCGTTGCAACTCCTCTTGCGTTGTGTGCTCCTCGGCAGTCTTTCAGCAGCTCAGATGTCCCCACCAGCAGCCCAGGAAATGCCCACAGTTCCACTACTTCAGGAAGAAGTCGCCCAATTAGAAGCCAAAGCCGAGGAGGGCAACCCTGATGCACAGGTCAGCCTCGGCAGAGCCTACGAAGTTGGAAACGGAGTCCCTAAGAGCAACCAACAAGCGGTGAAGTGGTATAGGGCAGCGGCCGAACAGGGAAATGCAAAAGCCCAGAACTGTCTTGGACAGATGTACAGATCCGGCCGAGGAGTCAGCTTGGACAAGGTAGAAGCGGTCGGTTGGTACAGGAGAGCCGCACGACAAAAAGATCCCTCGGCGATGTTCAATCTTGGTACCGCCTACTATAACGGGGACGGCGTCAGCATCGACGATGTTACGTCGTTCGCCTGGTTCTTGCTGGCTCAGGAATTCGGTAGCCGGCCTGCCGTTGACGCGGTAAAGCGTATGACGGATGACGCCAGAAACCTCGAGGCTAATGCTTTCGAGAAGATCGGTGACATGTACCAGAAGGGCGATGACCTTCCCAAGAGTTCCAACGATGCGGTCAATTGGTATCGAAGGGCCGCCGAAAACGGCGAGGCTCGCGTTCAGGTTAAGCTGGCGAATCTCCTTCTTCACGACGCGAAAGGAACCGCAAACGATGCCGAAGTGCGTCGTCTCTGCGAGAAAGCGGCAAAGCAAAACTTCCCCCCTGGAGCCTATTGCATGGGCGAGTTATACAGGCAGGGCCTGGGAGTACAACGGGATCTTCCGAAAGCAGCGGCGCTGTTTAGTGAGGCTGCGAGAATGGGTCTGGCAGATGCTGCTTTGCGGCTAGGAGAGATGTACTGGAAGGGCGAGGGCCTCAAACGAGACAAGATTTCCGCTTACGAGTTCACGTACTTAGCCTCTGTAGCTGGTGTGCCTGAGGCAACTCAGGAAAAGGAGCGTTTAGAGAAGGAACTGACCCACAAGGAACTACAGAAGGGGAAGGCTAAAGCGATCGAATGGTCTCACCAGCCCCACCCACTAGCGCTAAAAGGGGGGCCGATAGGGAATTGATCGATCCCCAGAGAATTTCGTGTACCTTGAACTGCCGTCCAGTGTGACAGTCCTCGTAGCACTGGTGACAAATCGCCATTGCCCTCATTGGTCCCTGTTGCGAGCCCCAATTCGACACGCAGGGTCGTTAGCTGGCAGCCCTCTAAATTACAAAATTACCCGATTACAAAATTACGAATTCTTCATTTCATCACTCCCCGCTGCGCAATCCCAATATTGTCGCGGGTCGTGTTCTTCACCAGATACATCATCTCGTCAGCCTGCGATTTATCGCTCACTGTGGTACACGGACTAAGTCATCGAGAGTTTTTTGATGAGTCCGACGATGGCGGCGACAAGGCCTAGTTGCCTGCTGGAGGGTTATTTTCGCGGAATCAAATCGCCGCCGCGCCCCACCGCACCTTGACGTGCCTTTGCGAGCGCCCAACTAATCGATGCAGGTGGTTCGAGGGACCAGCGGTAAGCCAGTGCCATTTGCCGTGCCGCCTCCTCCGGCGCGACCATTCCGCAGCAAGTACCGAGGCCGGGACAAGCGATGGAGCTGATTTTGCGCTCGGCTTGGCGATTGTGCTGATGCACAGCAATCAGCATCGCCCACATCGCGGCAAACACATAGTCCGTAGTGGCAATTGTCATTGGTACTCGCATGGTCGGCGTGTGTGCGACAAAAGGGTGCTTAGCGTTGCCGGTCTCGACAATAACCGATGTTCCCACAGGTTGCTCCCCTAAATAATCCCGAATAATCCTCTCCTGTACTCGGTCCATCAACTCGACGCCGAAGTAACAAATGATTGCGAGGTCAACTCCACCATCCATCAATCCGAAAGAGTTGGCTGCACTCACCATGCAGTCAAACTCCTCCAGTTCCTCGAACCTGCCGTTCACTATTTCAACGTGAGATAGGTCGCGGAATTTCTGTTTCCAGCATTCGCACAACTCGCGCTTTGGGTCGACCAAAATTAACTTAGGATTGGGGATGGACATTGGCTATCACTATTATTTTCAACGCCTTCGAGACGACAACAGAGCGGCTGGCCGTAATAGGCGGTTACCCGCGTTGACGCCGGTTGCGCACGCAGTCCGGCTCGCAGGGCCGTTAATTCGCAACCCACCAAATCGCAAAACTACCCGATCGCCCAATCACGCGATCTATTTCATCACTCCCCGCTGCGCAATCCCAATATTGTCGCGGGTCGTGTTCTTCACCAGATACATCATCTCGTCGGCTTGCCGGATGACGTCATGCGCGTCGCGCGCATCGTGCGGATAGGTAGCCAGCCCAATCGAAGCTCGAACATTCAAATTCAGCCCTTCATCACGGCAAAAACTGCTCGCCCGCAGCGCGTCGCGCAAGCGCTTGGCCACCACCAGCGCCTGATCTTTCCCCGTCTGCGGCAGCAGTACCACGAATTCATCCCCGCCGTATCGAAACGCAAAATCAATCAACCGCAGCTGCGCCTTCACCAGATACCCAATCTCCGCCAGCAGCTTGCTCCCAATCAAATGTCCATGCGTGTCGTTGACTGACTTGAAATGGTCCAGATCGATAAACAGCACGCTGAACTCGTACCCAAATCTCGACGAACGGTAAACCTCCGTCTCCAGTGTCTTATAAAGATGTCGCGCATTATAAAGTCCGGTGCAATCGTCGGTGATCGTCAGTTCCTGTATCTTTTCCACCCAGCGCGCGTTCTCAATCGCAATCGCCGCATAGTCGCATAGCGACTGCAGAAAGAATACTTCCTGCTCGTTGAATTGCGACCGGTCCACATTCACCAGTTGAATCACGCCCAGCACCCGCAGCCTCGATTTCAACGGCACCGCGATAATCGACCGCGTCTCCCACTGTGTGGCCTCATCAATCCGCTTGGCAAACCGCGGATCATGATCCACATCGTTCGAGATCACCTGCTCGCCGTGCTTCGCCACCCACCCTGCAATTCCCTCGCCCACCTTCAGCCGGACATTCTTCAGCGCTTCCGCCTTATCGCCCACCGCAATCGCAAAATAGAGTTCGTCCTTTTGCTCATCCACCATCAGCAATGACCACGTGTCCGGACGGAAATATTCCGCCATCTTCTCCATAATGGTCTGCAGAATCGAGTCCAGGTCGAGCGACGACGTCAGCGCCTTCGCCACGTCGTGGAAAATGCTGAGTTCCTGGCCCTGGCGGGTTGGTTGTGTGCCGACAGCCTCGGACATGCGGGCTTCCTTCATCTCCCGTGGTAGAGCGGGCGCTCGTGCCCGCCAGCCTTATTCCCTGTTGATCTTCGAATCGTTACCCTAGTTTCAAATCGACGATTCGCGGCATGGACGAGTGACAGTTCCAAAAATTATAGATTCGCATCCACTCCGCCGCAATGAACGTTGGTAACCCCGAACCCCTAACGCCAACGGGCTCTTCACGATAGCCAAACTCCCATCCCCGCTTGACCTCCCGCTCAACGTTGGGCGTACTCTAATAATCTATGCCAACCCTACTAAAACCCGCCCACGCGCTCTCGACCGCCCTCATCTTACTGACCCTGTCACTCCTCATTCAGCCAGTCCATGCCGCCCCCGCCGTCGATCCGAAAACCGTAGCCGAAGTCGATGCCGGCCTCGGCCCCTGCACCGCCGATTTCATCATCACCGACGAAGACGGCAAGCCCGTCTACGCCGCCAACATCCGCGTCCACATCACTTACGGATTCATGAACCTCCACAAGTTCGACCTCCAGGTTGGAACCAACGCCGACGGCAAAGCCCGCTTCATCGGCCTCCCGGAAACTTCCAAGCAAGGATTCTTCTTCCGCGCCTCCGAAGGCGACCGCGAAGGCTCAGCCTTCGACAACCCGGCCAAAACCTGCAAGACACAATTCACCATAGCTCTTAGAAAAAAACCTCGGTGACCCGGGCAGCTCCCGGTTACCTTCGTTGCCTCAACATCTATAGCCTATTTCCCTGCCTTTCGCCTATGATTGGGTGTGCATCGTAACGCGGGCCCAGTCGGTTTTCCGCCCGCCGGAGTTCTTGTGGGCGCCTTCGGAGAAAAACTTCGTCAGCAGCGTGAGCGGCGCGGCATCTCGCTCGACGCCATCTCCACCACCACGAAAATCAGCACCCGCATGCTCCGCGCCATTGAGGACGAGCATTTCGACCAGCTCCCCGGCGGCGTCTTCAACAAAGGTTTCGTCCGCGCCTACGCCCGCCAGGTCGGCCTCGACGAAGAAGAAGTTGTCACCGATTACCTTACCGCCCTGCGCGAGAGCCAGATTCACTCGCAAGCCATTCTCCCCAACTTCCGCGCCCCAGCCGCCAAATCCGCGGCTCAAAGCACCACCGCTCTCCACCGCAACGCCCTCCAGGAGGACGACCCCGCCGCAATTCCGCCAGCCGCCGATCGCCGCGTCAAAGAGCGTCGTAAAGAATCTCGCCGCCGCGACGATCGTGACCTTCGTCCCCACGCTGATCCCCCCGCCGCGGACCATCACAGCTCACATCGTGTCAGCCCGGATCATCTGACTGAAGGCCGCCTAGACGAAGACCGTTCCCACGAAGCCCTCGACGACGTTGTCCCCTCGTCACGCCTCTCTTTCCTCAACCTCGATTCCGCCCCATCCTCTTCGCACCTCGCTGATAGCGATTCCGAATCGCTCCCGACCGAAGGCCCCATCCATCCCGCGAATCCTTCTTCCCGCATCCCCTGGGGCCAACTCGCCGGGCTTCTACTTCTGATCACCTTGGCTGTCACCCTGTGGAATCTTCACCGCCGCAGCCAGCTCTCGGTCGCATCGCAGCCCAACTCGGTGCCATTCGCGACGAGCGCACCCGCCGCCTCGCAGTCCTCGCCGACGCCCGTCTCCGCCCCCGCACCCACAACGTCCGCGGCATCCTCCGTACCCGTCAAACCCAGCCCCGTTTCTGGCTCCAACGCCACCACGCCTGCCCCCGCTCAGCCCGATGAAGACGGCAACCTTCCCGTCGCCAAGCCCCACGCTCCAGCCGTCGCGCCCAAGGCGCCGCCAACGCTCTCGCTGGTCATCCGCGCCGCGCAAACTTCCTGGATCTCGATCACCGCCGACGGTCAGCCCGTGGCCCGCGAAACTCTGATCGCCCCGGCCAACACCAGCGTTCGCGCCGCCCACGAAATCGTCATCCGCACCGGCAACGCCGCCGGCGTCAGCTTCCTGTTCAACGGCAAAGAAATCCCTGCCAGCGGCGACCCCGGCGAAGTCCGCACCTACACCTTCGACGCCTCCGGCGTCAGCACCTCGCCCGCTCTCCCGCCCTCCACTCCTCCCAGCTAGCCCTCCGGAAAATACTCCTCCGCACACGCCTCAATCCGCGCAATCACTCCCGGCAACTCTCCGCGCAGCAAATCCCACGCTTCCATGTACTCTCCGTATTTCGAATTCTCCAGCTTCGGATACAGCCCCACGCTCCACTTCCCCCGCACCGTTTCCTCCGGCAGGATGAACCACACGTCCTCCGGAATCACATACGCCGCCACAAACTCAAAGGAATTTTTCTTGTACGGCCCCTTGCTGTCTTTCATCGTGCACGAATACCCCGTCCCCTCCCGGAAGATCGTCGACTTCACCTGCACCCGCACCATCTCCCGGCTCCCCCGATCTACCACAAAGTCGTATCCCGAGGACTCTCCCCAGGGCCGCGCCAGCCGTAGCCCTTCCCGCAACGCCCGCGCCGCAAAACACATCTCCGCCCACTCTCCCCGCAACTTGCAATTCCTGATCGCCGCCCCACGCCTTCTCTTCATAGTTTTCCCCTTAAGAATCCAGCAATATGTAGTTCTTGTCATCCTGAGCGAAGCGAAGGATCTCTGCAGTCTTGTCCGCCGCTATCTCAGTCTCAGCAAACCTCCCATCCACTTAACTTCGCCCATAAAAAACGCGGCCCGCAGTGGCCGCGCACATTTCTCACAACTTATTCCACCATCCCACACAAATCCATCCCCGTAAAGTCTACGAAAGTAGACATCGGGTGCCCCGTCCCTTGTCTCTCCGCCCTTTGGGGAGACAGGGCGGGGACTTTGATCCTCGCGTCAGCTGCTGAGGCCGTCACTCTGAAATTTCATGTCATTCCGACCGGAGCCGGAGCGCCAGCGACGGCGTAGCGGAGGAACCTGCTGTTCGATTCTGCTCGATCAATTCTTGTCATCCTGAGCGAAGCACGCGCAGTCGAAAGCCTGCCCTGAGCGAAGCCGAAGGGGATCCCTGCACCCTCATCCGCGTTCCGACCGCCTCAAGAAGTTCTCCTGGAATCGTCGAGACGCAGAGATCGGGAAGGGCACGACTTTAGTCGTGCCGCCTCAGCTCTCGACGAAGAACGCGGCTTCAGCCGCTGAGGTACGCGCCCTAAAAACTCATGTCATTCCGGCCGGAGCCGGAGCGCCAGCGACGGCGTAGCGGAGGAACCTGCCGTTCGATTCTGCTCGATCAATTCTTGTCATCCTGAGCGAAGCACGCAGATTCGCCTCACGAATCCGCACACGCGGTCGAAAGCCTGCCCTGAGCGGAGCCGAAGGGGATCCCTACGAGGCCGCCCGGGGACCAGCCGGCCTCAAGAAGTTCTCCTGGAATCGTCGAGATGCCGAGATCGGGAAGGGGACGAGTTTCACTCGTGCCGATCATGGTCCAACTAGGAACGCGGCTTCAGCCGCTGAGGTACGCTCCCTAAAAAACTCTGTCATTCCGACCGAATCCGGAGCGCCAGCGACGACGTAGGAACCTGCTGTTCGATTCTGCTCGATCAATTCCTGTCATCCTGAGCGAAGCCTGCGGATTCGCCCTACGAATCCGCACGCGCAGTCGAAGGATCCCTGCACCCTCATCTGTGCCCCGATCGCCTCAAAGATTTCTCCCGCATCGTCGGGACGCTGGAAATGGGGAAGGGTACGAGTTCACCCAAGATTATTCACTTTACAAAAGAAGGGTCGTGCCCCAATGCTTGCAGTTAAGCCGCTTCCGCTTGACGAACAGATTATATCCAGCGGCCTCATCAGAGGTGGAACGCAATGACGATAGCCGCCGGATTCAGATTTGCGAAAGGAATTGTGATCTGCGCTGACACCGAAATCAGCCACGGATCGGAATTAAAGACGCGGGGAAGTAAGATATTCCCGTATACCTTTCGAAAGTCCGACAACAGGCTGGTATTCACCTTCAGCGGAGACGTGGCTTACTCAAAAATGTGCACTCAAGCGATGGCCCATGCGGTTGCCGTCCTTCCACCGAACAAGTGGAGCGTCGCCGGAATCTACGCTGCCCTCGCTGATGAACTCTTCAAATTCTACGATAAGTATATTTTCAAGCATCCTCGATACTCGTATGGCGAGCCGCAGGTTAACCTCATCGTCGGAGCGTGGTGTTCCGAAGAGAAGAGGCTGAATCTCTACGAATCCTCTGAAGCCGCACTCGTGGAAGTCTCTGACACGGAACCGGTAGCGATTACGGGGAGTGGCAGCACCTTTTCTCGTTATATAGCGAAGCCGCTGATCCCGCACGAACACATGCCCCTCGCCGATGTTTTGACCGTTGCTGTGTATGCCTTGAAAGAAGCCAAGGACAACGTTCCCGGTTGCGGCAAGGGAACCGAATTAATCACTCTAAGCAATGACGGCGAAATCGGAAGCTTGGGGTGGTTACACTCAGCCGATGTTGAAAAATTCGCTGATTCGTTCGCCACCGGCGTCCGCCATCTCTTTGTGGAGACTTGCGATCTCAGCACGCCAGACGAACAACTAAAGCAGCGCTTCGAGATGCTGTGGGTGATAATGCAATCGACACGATCCTATCTGAGGAGCGAGCGACAAAAAGACACAGGGTTCCCGGCTCTGATAGAGCACATGATCAAAAGGAAAATAACGGAGCTTTAAGGATAATGGAAGCCCCGGCTGGAACCGGGGCCGTAAAGCAAAAGAGGGATCGAAGAGGACACTCACTGTGAGGACGCCCTCGGCAACACTGATTCTTTTCGTGCTGATCGGTACGTCCAATGCGGCAGATTCGAACGTCGGGCGGGTGGCCCATTCAAGCCCGCCTTTGGCTTGAGTGGGGATGTTCACAAATCACAGACTGTGGGGGATAGCAGATTGCTCCTGTGTCGCTCCGCTCGCGTGTCGGAATGACAAGGAGTCTGGGAGGGTTTTGGAAAACAAAACGGGGCAGCTAACGCCGCCCCGCTCAAAAACTGAGAACCGAGAACTGAGAACTAAGTCCCCTCGCTCCACCCCGCCAGATACTCTTCCTGCTCCGGCGTCAGCCGATCGATCTTGATTCCCATCGATTCCAGCTTCAGCTTGGCCACGCGTTTGTCGAGCTCGTCAGGAACCTTGTAAACCCGCTTCTCCAGCGACTTGAAATTCTTCACCATGTATTCCACCGAGAGCGCCTGGTCGGCAAAGCTCATATCCATCACCGACGCCGGATGTCCCTCCGCCGCCGCCAGGTTGATCAGCCGTCCCTCGCCCAGCAGATTGATCTTGCGTCCGTCTTTCAACGAGTATTCATCCACGAACGTCCGCGTCGTGCGCTTTGACGATGCCATCTTCTCCAGCGCTGGAATATCGATCTCCACGTTGAAGTGTCCGGAATTCGAAATGATCGCTCCGTCTTTCATCAGGTCAAAATGCTCTTTGGTCAGCACGCTCTTGTTGCCCGTGACCGTGCAGAACACATCGCCCAGCTTCGCCGCTTCCGTCATCGACATCACGCGGAAGCCGTCCATCACCGCTTCCAGCGCTTTCGTCGGATCCACTTCCGTGACGATCACTTCCGCGCCCGCGCCGCGCGCCCGGCTCGCCAGCCCGCGTCCGCACCAGCCATATCCGGCCACCACAAACTTCGATCCCGCCAGCAAGAAGTTCGTGGCGCGAATGATTCCGTCAATCGTCGACTGACCGGTCCCGTAGCGGTTATCAAAAAGATGCTTGGTATCGGCATCATTGACCGCAACGATGGGAAACTTCAGCACGCCTTCCTTCGCCATCGCCCGCAGTCGAATCACGCCCGTCGTCGTCTCTTCCGTCCCGCCGATCACGCCGTCCAGATTGTCCGTGCGTTTGGTGTGCAGAATCGTCACCAAGTCCGCGCCATCATCCATCGTGATCTGCGGCTTGTGATCGATCGCCGCCATGATGTGGTTGTAATATGTGTCGTTGTCCTCGCCCTTGATGGCGAACACCGGAATGCCCTGATCGCGCACCAGGCTCGCCGAAACATCGTCCTGCGTCGAGAGCGGATTCGAAGCGCACAGCACCACGTCCGCTCCTCCATCGCGCAAACAGATCGCCAGGTTCGCCGTCTCCGCCGTCACATGCAGGCAGGCCGAAATGCGAATCCCCTTCAGCGGCTGGTTCTTGATGAATTCCTTGCGGATAATCTGCAGCACCTTCATCGACTGGTTCGCCCACTCAATGCGCTTCTTGCCCAGCTCCGCCAGCTCTAAACTTTTCACGTCGTAATTAATCTGTGCCGCTGTTGACATACTCCTCCTGTGGCGCTTTCATGCGAAGAAATTGATGTTGGTTGCCTCTGTATTAATGGAAGGGTACTTCGATCGCCCCGGTACCTTGTCAGAATACACGACTCGGACCCAAGATCAGCATACCCAAATACCCTTTAGTGAGTAAGCCTTTTGGCCTATCTTCCCAATTGCACTTTGGTGAGCCGGCTGCCCCGTCCTTGTCTCTCCGTCTTTTGGAGAGACAGAGCCTGCCCTGAGCGTAGCCGAAGGGGCGGGGATTTTGATTTTGCTCCAACCTCTCTTGGGTGGCGCAGCGCTTCCAGCGCTGCGATAAATCCCCACCCTGGCCGCGGGCTTTAGCCCCTTGAGGGCTCCCTACTTCCGCGCCCCCGCCGTCTCCCTTACACCCGCCGTGCTGGCGAGCTTCGCCGCCTTGTCGGTCTTTTCCCAGGTGAAGTCCGGATCGTTCCGTCCAAAGTGTCCGTACGCCGCCGTCTTCTTGTAAATCGGCCTCCGCAAATCCAACGACTCAATAATTCCCCGCGGCGTCAGCTTGAAGTTCGCCCGAATCAAATCCGGAATAATCTCGGGATCCACCCTCTCGGTTCCAAACGTATCCACTCTCACGCTCACCGGATCGGCGACGCCGATCGCATAGGCCAACTGCACCTCGCAACGATCCGCCAGCTTCGCTGCCACAATATTTTTTGCAATGTGCCGCGCCATATAAGCCGCTGAACGATCCACCTTCGTCGGATCTTTTCCGCTGAATGCTCCCCCGCCGTGCCGTCCCATCCCACCGTAGGTGTCCACAATAATCTTCCGGCCCGTCAGTCCGGTGTCTCCCATCGGTCCGCCAATCACGAACCGTCCCGTGGGATTGATGTGATACTTCGTATCTTCATCGAGCAGCTGCGCCGGAATCACCGCCTGGATCACGTGCTTCAAAATCCCCGCGCGCAATTCATCGTTGGTAACGGTCTCCGCATGCTGCGTGGAAATCACGACTGCATCCACGCGGATCACCTTCCCCTTCGCATCGTATTCAACCGTAACCTGCGATTTCCCGTCCGGCCGCAGAAACGGCAGCGTCCCATCCTTACGCACCTGCGCTAACCGCATCGTCAACTTATGCGCCAACGAAATCGGCGTCGGCATCAACTCCTGATTCTCATTACACGCATACCCAAACATCATCCCTTGGTCGCCGGCGCCGCCGGTATCGACGCCCATGGCGATGTCGCCGGATTGTTTGTTGATGCTGGAGATGACGGCGCAGGTATTGCAGTCGAAGCCGTGGAGAGCGTTATCGTAGCCGATGCTTTGCACGGTGCCGCGAACGACTTGCTGAAAATCGACGTAGGCCTTGGTGGTGATTTCTCCGGCGATGACGACGAGGCCAGTGGCGGTGAGAGTTTCACAGGCGACGCGGCTGAGGGGATCTTCGGCCAGACACGCGTCGAGGATAGCGTCTGAAATCTGGTCGGCGATCTTATCGGGATGGCCTTCCGTGACGGATTCGGAGGTAAACAGAATGCGATTCTTCGCGATTGCGGCCAAGATAGTTTCTCCTTAGAAAAATGCTTCGGACTTAACTTGTGGCGAGAGCCGCGGATAAGGCGCGCGGTCGCAACCTAGATGATACAAAAGAGTGATCAAAAAGAAGTCCTGAAAAAGGCTACCAGACACTGTGTCTGTGCGCAATTATTTTTGCCTTAACTGCCACGCAGTCAATTCAGTAGCGGAATAATCAGGGTGGATGGAAGCATTTGGGAGTCGAGCGGATGCGGTTGAAGGCGCTGTTGTTTTCTTAATTAACTGTTGATCGCAGCGCTGAAGCGCTGCGCCACCCAAAGGCAAAGAAGTTTCTGGTGAATCCGGAATGTGACATACTTGATCTAATTTTGTACCTGCTTTGTTCTCTCCATGCTTGAATCGATGTCCAGGCCTTCCGTGGTGAAATCGTCGGCGAATCCGCCTAGGGCTGAAGAAATCCGACTGCGGAGTTTATTTCTCAACTGCGTTAAAGCAGCCGTCATTGCAACAGATTTGTCCGGGGTGGTGACGTACTGGAATCCGTTTGCCGAGAAACTATATGGCTGGCGATCGGAAGAAGTTTTGGGGCGGAACATCATGGAAATCACCGTGAGCTCCGAGGACGAGGAAGCAGGGCGAAGGCACATGGCGACCGTGCTGGAGGGAAACAGCTGGGCGGGAGAGTTCCAGGTGCGCTGCAAGGATGGAAGTTCGGTGGGCGCATTCGTGACTTTATCTGCGGTACGAGAAGAGGACGGCGCGATTGTCGGCATCGTGGGAGTGAGCCAGGAGTTGGCCGCTCTGAAAGAAGCGGAAGGCGCGCTGCGGCGAAGCGAAGAACAGTTCCGGGCCTTTGCGAATTCGTTGCCGGAGTTGTGCTGGATGGCGGACGGTGCGGGCCAGGTTTTCTGGCGCAATGAAAGATGGTACGAGTACACGGGGACCACGCCGCAAGAGATGGAAGGACGGAGCGGAGAATCGGTGCACGATCCCGAGATTCTTCCGGCGGTGCTGGAGCGGTGGAAAATATCGCTCGAGACCGGCACTCCGTTTGAGATGGAGTTTCCGCTGCGTGGAGCGGACGGGGTATTCCGCTGGTTTCTGGCGCGAATTCAGCCGTTGCGCGACGAAGCAGGAAAGATCACGCGGTGGTATGGCACAGCGACCAATATTGATGAGCAACGGCAGTTGTTAAAGTCGCTGAGCGAAGCGCGGGACGATCTGGAAAAACGGGTGATGGAGCGGACGGCAGAGTTACATGCGGCGACGGATAGTTTACGCGATTTGTCGGCCCGGCTGCTGCGGATGCGCGATGACGAACAGAGGCGGCTGGCGCGCGAGCTGCATGACAGCGTGGGGCAACTGCTGGCGGCAATCAGCATGAACATCACCGTAGTTTCCTCGGAGGCGGACCGGCTGACTCTTGCGGCGGCGAAATGTGTTGCGGAGAATGCGGAACTGGTCAGCGAGGTGAGCCGCGAGATTCGAACCATCTCGCATTTGCTGCATCCGCCGCTGCTGGACGAAGCGGGACTGGCATCGGCTCTGAAGTGGTACATCGAAGGGTTTGCCAAGCGCAGCCGGATCGAAGTGAATCTGGAAATTCCGCCGGATCTAGGACGGCTGGCACGCGATACGGAGATCGCAATGTTCAGGGTAGTGCAGGAGTGCCTGACGAACATACACCGTCATTCCGGAAGTGAAACGGCGACCATACGGGTACAGGCGGGCGAAAACCTAACGGTTGAGGTGCAGGACCGAGGAAAAGGAATGCCGGAAGAAAAGCTGCGGAGCTTCGCGCGAGCGGGAAGAATCGGCATCGGTTTCAGTGGGATGCGCGAGCGATTAAGACAACTGGGCGGAACGCTGGAGCTTGAGTCGAATGGAAGGGGGACTCTGGTGAGAGCGACCTTGCCGATCGAGGCGACTGACGCCGAAGAGGACTGGGCAAGCTAGGCGGCTGGCGCCAGCTGAAAATAAGTTTGACCGCGAAGCAGCGCTTCGACGGCTGCAAACATGGAACGGAGATCGGTTTTGGATACGAGGCCTTTGACTCCCGCTTTCCTGGCCTCGTGCTCGAGTTGGGAGCAGGGATCGATCGTGACCATAAGAATCGCCGCCCCGGGATGCTGATGGGACAACTGCCGGGAGGCTTCCAGGCCATCCATTTCAGGCATTACGAAATCCATGAGGGTGAGATGGGGAGCATGTTCATCCCATGTCTCAACGGCGCGGCGTCCGTCCTCGGCCTCTCCGACGACTACCCACTCATCCTGCCTTTCGAGGACGGAACGAAGATGAGAGCGAATCATCGCATTGTCATCCACCAGAAAAATACGAACCACGCATCTCCTTCCGAGAGCGATGATGCGGTGGAGCGGACACCGATAGACTCAAGCTAGCGCGTTGGACGAAGCGGGACCATACAGAAGGAACCCTATGCAGGACAAGGATTTCCGACGCAACGGCGCAGGTTGCGAGCAACCCCTAGCCGCGTACGCTGATTCTGGAGAAGGAGAGCACTGCCCGCGATGAAATGGGATGACCCATCGACATAGCGGGACGGAACGTGGTGAAGATCAACATGCGCTTCACTTGCGGCAGAAGCTCCTGCGAAGCGCCCGGATCGGAGAGGATTTTGTAATCCTCGACGCGGCCATGGGCGTCGACATAAGCTTCGATCACGAGCGATTCAGCATTAATGGAACTCAAGGTGCCGAACGAGCTTTGTTGCAATTCCGGCCCGGTATTCAAAACCAGAGGGACATCTTCGTTATTGGCTTGCAACTGACCGGGGGTGGCAAGGATCGCAGCGACCAAGCCGAAGATCAGGATGGCGCAGGCGAGGCCTGCAGTGGCGGGAACCATGAAGGCTTCCAAGGTATTTTCCAGGCGGACCATCAAACCTTCAAAGCGTGGACGCCGAGTTTGAGCAGCCTCCCGGGAAATGGCGAGGCGCAGCTTCAGACCCAGATCGGCGGGCAGGTCGGGACGGCCCGCAGCCGAGAGTAATTGCTGCGTCTGGCGCAGCAGAGTGTATTCGCGGGTGCACGCGGGACAGGCATCGAGATGTTCGCGCAAGGCGCGCATCTCATTGCCAGTGACGGCACCATCGAGATAGGGCGAGAACAACTCACTCGCCTGGGCGCAAGTCAACTCTGACTTCGTGGATGTAGCGTTTGTGGCCATGTGCGTCATGGCATCACCTCTACCCTTCTACCCCCTCCAGCAACCGGTCGCCGCGCATCGGCGGCTTCATCTTGTTCATCGGGCAGGGCGAGCCCCAGTTCCTCGCCTACCTCGCGCACGTAAGGCGCCAGGCGTTTTTTGAGGGCTTGGCGGCCGCGCGTCAATCTGGACTTCACAGTTCCGAGCGAGATCTGCAAAATTTCCGCGATCTCTTCGTAGGACATCTCTTCTAAGTCACGGAGAATCAGGGTGGTGCGATAGGGTTCCGCAACCCGCCGTAATTCCGCGTCCACACGCTGCTGCAACTCGCGATGCGCCACATTGTCGAAGGGCGAATCGTGGTGATCGGTCAGGGCACTTTGCAGGGCTTCGTCGCCGTTCCCTGCGGCCTCGGATTCCACCGGCTCGATGGAAGTCTCGTGCGCCTTGTGGCGAAACCACCAGCGTTTCCGGTTCGCCGACTCGTGGAGGGCGATGCGGTAAATCCAGGTCTTAAGGCTGGATTCACCGTGGAAGTGCTTCATGCCGCGGAAGACCTTCAGGAACACGTCCTGGGTGGTATCCGCAGCGTCGGCGGGATCGCTCACCATGCGATAGACGAGGCCGTAAACGGGACGCTGAAATTCACCGATCAGCCAGGCATAAGCCGTTTCGGAACCGGCTTTGAGGTCGGCCACAATTGCGGCCTCTTCGGCCCGAGCTCCGATCGCGCTAGCTAAATCTGCCAAGGTGGTTGCTCCCGCCATGCGTAGGCGTCCCCTGATTATAGGATTTTCCACCCCATCCTGAAACCGAAAAATCTTCGGCCAGCCGATCGGTCAGCGTTCCGCAACGCTCAAAAGGATAGACTCCGGCCAGGTGTTCCGGGTTCCCAGCCGTAAGTGGCTTATTCCCAAAGGTAACCGGGGGGAGTTACCGAAGAGGCGTTTATGCGGTGGTGGTTCGAGCCTGGGCGGAGGGGAGATTCTTGAAGATCTCTTCGAGGGCGATGAGCAATTTTGCCGAACCTTTATCCAGCTCGAGAGCGGATTTTTCAAGGAAGCCGATGGCCCCATCGTGCTGCAGGCGGGCGGCGTTTTTCTGCGACATGCCGGTCATGACGACCACGGGAATGGCTTTGGTGGCGGGATCTAGTTTCAGGGCTTTGAGGACATCGGGGCCGCTCATTTTGGGCAGCAACATGTCCAGCAGAATGAGGTCGGGGAGAATCTCGCGGGCGAGATGCAAAGCTTCGTCGCCATCGACGGCGCTGGTCACGTTATAGCCGGCGCGGGCCAGAGCGCGTTCGGTCGCTAGTCTGAGAAATTTGCTGTCTTCGACGAGGAGAATCTTGATCATTCGGTCTCTAACTCTTTGCCCTAGCGAACCCTCAGGGGCAGTGAGCGTTCACCCAGAATTACTATCGGCAAGGTGGGAGGGAAATCTCAGTGGATGGGGGTTACGTTAGAGTTTTGTAAGAAATGCGAAGGGACGCGACCATCGGTTAGCGGCGATCTGCGTCGAATCCATTCACTAACTTTTGATACAGACGGTTGGCGCGATCGCGAAGCGTGGTAAGAGAGTGCGCCTGTAACTGGATGCTGAGCTTGCGCTTCAGGGCTTCGCGCTCGGCAGTGGGCAGAGCGAAGGCGCGCATGCGCTCAACCACGGCGTCCTCGCGAAAGCGGTCACGGTTGCGGGTTTGAATCTGCTCGAAGATCTCCGCTTCGTTTTCTTTGGTGTGCTGCCAGACGTCGAAGTGAGTTCCGAACCTGTCGTTGAGGCGTCGAATGACGGGGGTAAAATTGCTCGTCAACTCGTCGAAGCTGCAGAAGACGATGGCGTTCCTGCACAAGAGTAGCCGCTCATGAAAACGAAGCCAGGCCACGAGAGCGGGGCGAGCTGAGATTTGATGCCGCACCATGTGCGAGAGAGCGACGGCTTCGGGCTGGCGCACGATTACCAGGGTGGGGATTTTCATCTTCACAGCGGTGAGGACTTGGGCGGCGGCATGAGTGTGATGCACGGTGTGGACCCGGCGCCTCTGCACGGAGAGGAAGGCCAGGTTTGCAAAGGTTGTGCCGGAGCGTCCGAAGGCCTCAATTACGAGGTCGGTATCGGGATCGACGACACGATCGACCGAGAAGCGATGGCGATAACGAACCAGTGGCATATACAACCACGGATAGACGTTCATGAAACAGTGCACGCGGTAGTAAAGCTCCCGGCGCAGGGAGATGGCAGGATGATCCGGGTCCTGCGGTTTGGCGGGCGTAGTTTGTTCCGCAACGTAGTCGCGTGGAGGGGCGCAGGTCGGTTGGTCATTCATTCGTTATTCCCCACGGTTCGTTCCCTGTCGTTCAGTCTCTGGAGTTCATTCAGCGGCGGCTTTCGAGCTGCAATCGTGCCGATGGCGTCGCGCTTCGTCTTCGTCTTTGCTTCCCGGACATATGCCTTGGCTTTGCGATACAGGCGTAGGAGAGGGATAGGCAAGAAACAGAAAGCAACGCGGGTAAATGCGTCCAGTGCGCGATGCAGACGGTAGAGAAGCTGATCTAAGCGCAATTGCGAACGCGATGGCGTTGACCCGGGGGAAATCGTTTGGCGCTTTGCGGAATTGGTCTGGCTCCAGAGGGTTATGTAGTAGTCGATTTTTGCGCGCAGACGGGGATCGAGGACATCGAGTCGAGGTCCGGCGACAATCACGTCGTTGCGCAATAAGGAGTGATGCTGTCCCTCATACACGGCGGAGCGGTCGGCACCCTGGAGGGTGGAGAGACTGGGATCGTATGGAATTTGCAGGAACTGGCACAGGGCTGTCATCACGGCGGCGGTGTCGCTCACCAGCTCTTCGTATTTCACCTGGTGCACAGAAGCGCCGGCCGCTACGATAGCGTCGCATTGACGCTTCAGCAAGCGCGATCCAAGCAGAGAACGCAGGGGCATTCCCGCCTTGCGGAAATAGCTGTTTCCGGTGGCTGCGGCTCGAATCGTCGCTCCGATGGTTTCGGCAGGGTGGCGCCACACGATGACGAAGCGGGCACTGGGAAAGTCTTTTGCCAACTGCAGCAATTGGTCGTAGTAGTTCGGAGACTTGTCTCCCCAAATCAGCGCGCCTTTGCGGCGCGCATATTCCTGGTGAACCGCTTCAAAGGCACTGGTGAATCGCGGGATGTTGCCGGCAAATTGATGGCGATCCAAGCCATGTCGGCTGAATGCCTGGTTCCAGAACTCCCAGCGTGCAGTCCAATCCCGCAAGAGAGGCGGCTTCAGAAAAACCGGACGCAGCAGGAGAAGATCAGCCTCATACATGAGCGCGACCTGCGGATGTTTATTGAGCAGGGCGTACAGGAGCGAGGATCCGGCCCGCCACATACTCACGATGAACAGCGGACCTGGCTCTAGCTCCGGCATGGTTTTCGCTAAGGGACGGCTTGCAGCCGCACATCGATATTTGGATCGGTGATGACCACGAGTTCGTGTCCACTGCGACAAATCCTCCAGCGCCCGTGTTCCTTTTCCACCACCATGAGTGCACCGGTGTGGGGACCACCTTTGACCGGCACCTTGTCGCGGTCCGAGCCCGTGATCACGCTGGAGGTGGCGAGCAGATTGCGCACATGGGTCACGACCGCGATGGAGTTCGGCGAGGACTCCGCCAGATTCAGCAGTTCTTTGAGGCGATGAGCGTAGCGGCCATAGAACTGATAAAAAGACTCTCCACTGGGAGCTGCCAGATCGAGGTGCTGGTTCAGGAGATTCAGAAAGGGGAGGATTTCGCGCACTCTCTGGCCACAGAAGACGCCGAGGTTCCAGGGACGCAGATCGCTGGTGGGGGTGATGGGAGCTCTGGTGTATTTTCGCAAGACTTCGGCGGTCTGGCGGGCGCGGCGAAGGTCGGAGCAGAAAATGGCGCCGACGCTATACATCAGGCTGACTTGCTGAGCAGTCAGAGCGGCCTCCTCCAGACCTTCTCCATCCAAGGGGACATCGAGCCAGCCACGGAGTCTTTCGTCCCTGCCGGGCATATTCAGGCTGGTGTGGCCGTGGCGAATGATGAGCAGTTTTCCCATATTCCGTCGTCTCCGAGTCGGTTTTGGGCAACGCTCCGCCCGAACCCTGGAAATTCAAATGCACACATTTGGTGGGGAGTTCTATCAAACACCCAAAACAACCGCCCGCCGGTAAGGGGAAAATAAGCGGGTAAAGATGCCGCCTGGGGGAGGAAGATGAATGCCGTGTTACATGTCTACTAATATAATAGACTTTATTAAAACGCAAGCATTATTTCGACGATTCTGAAGCTACGGGTTTTGCTGTATTGTTTGCTTCGCCGACGGGCGATAAGGTGTGGTGGTAAGTTCCTGGGGCATCTCGAGCCCCGAAGGGTGGTCATGGGCTAGTGTCCGGCAGCGGACGTTCGGGCCCTCACGACCGCCTTTTTTCTTGAGAATGTGGTTTTAGCTGACTAAGGCTGAAAAGGGACCGGCGAGCCAACTCCGCGGCTGAAATTGCCAACCAATACGGCGGCGTTTGCGATGACCGCCTCGAAATCACAGCGTGAGTTATGGATGGTCGGGGGATCAAGGAAATCCGCGATGAACTCGAACGACTCATGAGGGAGCAGATAGAGAGTCTCCAAGAACAAACATTTTTGGGGATCGGCGAAGAGGACTTGCAAAAGGAGAAGGAACGGCTGAGGCGCATCCGGGAATTGTCCGCCGAATTTCTTGAGGCTTTGAAAAAAATTCCCTCGGAACCAACATGAACGGCGGTGCTCCCGGTCCTGAAAGGAAGATATGACGGAAAATCCGAGTGTGACGCTGCCGGGAACGGTGGAAAAAATCATCAAGCCTTCGGAGCCCATGGAAGCGGAGAAGGCGCAGATTGCCATCGAAGGAGCGGATGAGCTCTATCGGGAGATTCGAGTGGAGAATACGCTGACGGACGAAAATGGGAATGAGGTCCGATTGAAGAAAGGCGCGAGCGTTGAAGTTACGGTAGAAGCGCCTCCGGAAGCGACATCGCCGAAAAGCGACGGGGGATAATTTGGGGCTGTCGCGTGAGAATGTGTTCGGGAAAGAAAGAGCCGCCCAAACATCGGGCGGCAAATTGGGATACCTCACTTCGAACAATATGGTTGAGCTCAGGCAACAGCCTGCGAAGGTATGTCGCCACGGAGAGAGGCGACGGCGCTGGCCTCGTCGGGCTCGATATCAAACACAGCGGAGAGGCGCGTCATCTGGAGCAAGTCGTTGACTCGCTTGGTCAGGTTTGCCAGCCTCAGCTGCCCGCCTTGATTGCGAACGGTGGTGTGAGTCTTAACCAGCTCGCCGACTCCTGAGCTATCGACATATTGCACTTCGCCCAGGTTAAGAACGATCTTCTTGTTTCCTTTGTCGATCAGCTCGCGAACGATCTCGCGGAGCATGACGTTACCTTCGCCGAGCGTGATGCGTCCACTGATTTCGAGGACTGCGATGTCGTCGATGTGACGGGTGGTGGTTTGCATTTTGACCGGCGTGCGGTTTTGCATGCCGAGCCCGAGGCGATCGAGTACTTCACAGGCAGTCGTGGCGAGTTCCTTGGATTCGGTGCGAACGACAATCAGGGAACGGCCTTCTTTGAGTACTTCGCGGAAGAACGCGGTGTCCTCGGCACTGCGGTCCGTGGTGGTCGGCTTGGGCGCGTCCAATTCGCGGGTTGCCACCGAACCAACCGCTGCGCCCGCACCGGCGCCAGCGCCTGTGCCGGTGAGCAGTGCGGCGGCCCCGAGTCCTAGCGCGAACACCGTGCCGATCCCAGGTAGGAGGACTGATGCCAGCACCCCGGTTGTGATGCCCGCGGCTCCTCCCACGAAGCCTCCCACAAATGCGCCCAGTTCCTTCGCGATAGTTTTCGCTTCGCTTTCCGACAGAGTAAGGTAAACGATCGATTCTTCCGGCACGCCGCGCTCCAGCAATTCTTTGACTGCTTTTTCCGCATGATCACGCGCAGTGAATACTCCGATTGCAGTTTCCATGTGAATCTCCTCTCTCCGTACAGCGATTGGTTGATACCCTCCCCCAAGTCCCCGATGCAGGCGCGGAGTGTAGCAGAATGACGGTATTTAGCCAAGAATAAACTTCACTTTTTGAGGGGCTAATACCTTTCGACAGTGCGCGGAATCGGGACTGTTCCCCGATGTGGTGATCGATGCTTCGGGAAGGCAGTGGGTAGTGGGTCACGAATGTTCCGATGTGATTGATGGCTAGCCGATAGGGCTAAGTCTTGGTCAGGTTCGCGGCTGACCAACTACTAACAAGTTCTCCCAGCCGGTGCAGCGCGTCGGTAAATTTGTCGGTCATAACCGCGAACCCAAGGCGAAAATGCGAGGGGGCATCCCAACAATCCCCCGGGGCGAGCAGAATGCCCCGTTCGGCAGCCGCTTGGCAAAAAGGACGGCTGTTCTCTCCACTGACCAGCCATGGGAACGCGGTCACTCCACCGCGCGGAGGAATCCAGGCGAGCGTCTCGCGATGCTCGGACATGAAGGAGGCAAGCTGCCGCAGATTTCGAGTTGCGGTTTCCTGCGTTCTCCCGAGAACGATGTTCCGGTGGCGCATGGCAATCTCCGCCAGCATTTCTCCAGCAGTATTGTTTGAAATGGAAAAAATGGTGCGCGCATTCCAGTAGAGTGCGCGGCGCTGGGCATCGTGCTCGATCATCCAGCCGGTCCGCACTCCGGATAATGGGAAGGCTTTAGAGAAATCATGGATGACGGTGGCATGCGGCAGACGGGAAGCCGATCTTGTCGCCTGTCCATGATAGATCGGGTGGTACACCTCATCGCTCACCAGTTGAATCTCACGAGACGCGGTGAACTCGTGCAGGTCTTCCAATTCGGCATCACTCATGGTGGCGCCCGTGGGATTGTGGGGACTGTTCACCAGAACCAGCTTGGTATTTCGATCCACCAGTTGCTTGATCTCCTCGAGAACGATACGGAAGTCGTTCTCCCTGCGGACCGCGTAGTAGCGAGTCTCGATCCGAAGGGATTCGGGCAGGGCGGAAAAGGGCGGATAGCCGGGTCGAGGCAGGACAACGTTGGCTCCAGGTTCGGCGGCAAGCCAAAAGAGAATAAGAAGAGCCTCAGAGGCGCCGGTTACGACCTGGACGGTCTCGACATCAACATCCTGCATCTCGGCGATGGCTGCGCGTAAGCCCTCGGCTCCTGCCGGGCGGCTGTAGTGCAACGTGTGATTCAGGAAGCGCTGCCGCTCCTCCTCACTTGCAAGATTCAATATCTCGTTAAGGGTCCAGCGCGGTCCTTCGCTTGCGGCCAGGTTGAATTCGATGTCGTGCTCATAGGCGTCCAGCCACATGTCCAGCAGGAAGGGTTTCAATTGCATGTCACACCTCGAAGCATTAGATCAGCGAATCGTCAGGTGGCCGCACAAAACTTTCACGCGCTCGCTGTGGAATTGCCTTAGCGGTCAGGACCGGCCTACTCGCCCAAGCTGAATACCTATTGAGGCGGTACACGGGGAAAGCCACTGTTTGGCGAGTCTTCAGCGGCTAGGTAATCGTCAAGGTGAGGGCGCTGCTGGTACCACCGCTCGAACAGCCTAAATCGCCCGAGGTTCCGCTGGGAGTGTTGACCGTCACGCTTGCCGTTCCGGGCGCGGTGATCAAAGCAGTGGTGATGGTGACTTGTAACTGGGCAGGACTGGTGACCTGGGTGGTAAGCGTCGTCCCGTTGATCACCCCGACCGTAGATGAAACAAAGTGACTCCCATTCACCGTAAGAACAAAGCCCTGCTGGACTTGAGCAAAGGTGATGGTGGTGGGGGAAAGGGATGCGATGGTTGGGGCGGGCCGGGCACTTCCGCAGGCGGGATTGAGCGAGTTGCAGGATTGGAAGACGAGCAAGGCAAGCAGGATCGCGCTGAGGGATCGCAGGAAAGCGAAAACTCGTCTCATGGGGCATCGTACCACGAGCTTGCCGGTTCTCCCGTGTGTCGCCTGTTAGCGATAGTTATGCGGGGGCAACGGGCAAAACAGCGCAGGTTAGTCCGATGGAATTAACTCTGAATTTTGTGCGGGGCGGACTCTAGCCTTGTTCGTCACGCTAGCAAGGTAAATGCCAGATTAAATTTTGGTTACAAGCATAAGGATCGATGCGGAAAACATTGCATCGAGAGGGCTTCGAAGCACGGTGCCGGGGGCGAGCGAGACCGTCAGGCTGGGATGTCCTTCTGAGACCTTCCCGGTTTGTCCCGAAATGGTAAAGACTCGTTTCCATGCTACTCCCCCAGCTAAATACTCGTTCTCTTTTTACTTTTGCGGTTCCCGCGGTCGTGCTTGCAATCCTGATAACGATGCTGCCCGCCCCGGTGCGAGCAGCTACGGGTCAACTGAGTTCCTCACCGACCGGCTTGGCTTATGGCAACGTCACTGTCGACCAGACCAAGACTCTGGTCGTCGGCCTGACCAACGAAGGTCGCACCAGCATGACGATTTACAGCGTCGAGTCGAACAACAGCAAGTTTGAAGTTTCGAAATTAAAGCTGCCAATGATTCTGACAGCAGGAGAAAAACTTGACGTGAGCGTGACTTTCGCGCCCACTGCGACAGGCGGGGAGGGCGGGCATCTGACCATCGTCAGCGATGCCTCCGACGGGACCCTTACTGTAGGAGTGGGGGGTACCGGCGTGGCTGCGAGCAAGCCGCAACTAACCATCGCTCCCACCACACTGAGTTTTGGCAACGTAGCTGCGGGGACTACCGAGACGCTGACCCTGGGGCTAAATACCAGTGCGGGAAGCATCACGATTTCTTCAGCGTCCAGCAGCAGTTCGCAGTTTGCGATGCCGGGCACGAAGTTCCCATTGACGGTTACGGCGGGAAAGGAAACGTCCATCAATGTTACGTTCACGCCCGCGAACGACGGGGAAAAGTCCGGTACGCTAACATTTGTGAGCAATGCCGCAAATTCCCCAGCATCGGAAGCTTTGACGGGAAACGGCACCGCCCCCTACGTAACGCTTTCCTGGATTGCCAGCGAATCAGCGACGGGCTACAACGTTTACCGGGGGACGTCCGAGACCGGTACGTATACCAAGATCAATTCGAGCCTGGATAAGGACACCAGTTACACCGACAAGACAATTGTGGAGGGCAGCACCTACTACTACGCAACAACCGCCGTGAACTCAAGCGGGAAAGAGAGCATCTACTCGACCCGGGTAAAGGTGGTGGTGCCGTAGAAACGGTTGCCGTAGAAAGAGTGGAGATCAGGCTGGCGAAAGTCAGCCTGATCCTTGCCAACGAGGTTCCCAGTGATAACCACCGTTTACAGGATCAACGAACCGACTTACCCAAGGCCGCAACGGTTAGAGCAGGACTGAGACGTACCTTAAACTTGTCGTCGTGTCCGCAGCTGATTACAGTAACCTCGCCGGGATACTCTCGGACCCAAATCACGCGTTCCGGATTGACAAAGACTTCCATTCCGTCCACATCTTCAAACATGACAAACTCCACGTTGCCTCCTTTTGGTGGTCCCAACTCAGACTTTGAGGAATGACGAAATCATCGGTTATTCGGTCGATGGAGCCGAGAATCGCGGCTTCGCCCGAGGGAGAGCCGATCGAGTTTACCGAAAAGAAAACAGATCCTCCAGCGGTTCTGCCGGTGGGGTTGGAGTTCCCTACTCACTTCAGCATGAAACCCAGCATGATAGTGGTGGCTGTGATAGTTTATCTACCCTCATGCTCTAATCCCCGGATTCGGTTTGACCCTCTGGGGCGAAGTCCTTACACTTGAGGGTGATCTCCGCCCGGCGCGCTACTCATCCTGTGGAGGGTTTCCTGAGTTTGCGATTACGAATTGCGATGTTAGCGGCCTGGTTGGGGCTGCTGGGATTAGTTTGCGCGGGACAAGACGCGGCTCCGCAGAATGAGCCCGCTCCGAGCCAATCATCACCGGACCAATCTTCACCGAATCAGTCGTCGTCCCATGACCAGGACCAGTCTCCACAAGGCCAGCCTCCGGAGAACCAGCCTGCGGAGAAGCAGGAGCCAAAGAAACCGACGCCAACGAAGCCGACTCCGCAGAACCAGTATTTGCAGGAGCGGTCTCCGATCGCGCTGGATAGCAGCGAGACGATATTTTCGGTGCTGGCCGCGCTGAACTCCTGCGGATACGACCAGGACCTGACGATTTCGGACGCGACGCGGAGCAACGTGCGGGCCGAGGTGCAGCGAGTTTTGGCGGAATCGGCGGAGGCCGAGGCGGCGAGGTCGGCGCTATGCGAGTTCTACCTGACGCATACGGAGGAGCGGAATACGAATCGGAGCTTGTCGCCGTATATCTCGCTGGCGCTGTATATGGATGGTCCGCCGCATTTTGCGCCGCGGATCAAGGAAGAGGATCTGCCGCCAGATGCGTCGGCGATTGCGTCATTCGGGACTTTGCTGGAGCGCTTCTACGAAAAAGTGGGATTGCACTCGATATGGGAGCGGCACCGCAGAGACTACGCGGCCATGATGGCGCGGTATCACGAACCGCTGGCGAAGATGGTGTTCGACACGGAAATCTATCTGAAGCAGCCGTCGTCGCAGTATCTGGGGCGGAGATTCACGATTTATCTGGATTTCATGGGCTCGCCGAATGAGACGGACGCGCGGAACTATGGAGCGGATTATTACGTGATCGTGTTTCCGGCTCCGAACATGCCTTCCGGCGAGGCGCCGAGGGCGGCGCTGAAGATGGACCAGATTCGGCATACGTTTTTGCACTACGAATTGGACCGGGAGGCGGAAAAACATTTCACGGCGATCAAGCGGCTGGAACCGCTGCTGCAGTCAGTGAAGCGAGCGCCGTTGGAGGAGAGCTTCAAGACGGATATTTCGCTGCTGGTGACGGAGTGCATGGTGCGCGCGATTGAAATACGGACCACCGGGAGCAAGCAGGCAGCGGATGAAGCGCTACGGGCTCAGGCGGTGGATGACGCGGTAAAACAAGGGTACATTTTGACACGGACGTTTTACGACATGGTGGTGGCGTTTGAAAAAGATCCCGCGGGCATACGGGCGGCGTACGGCGACTTTCTGGCGAATATCGACATAAAGAAGGAAGAGAAAGCCGCGGCGGAGGTTCAGTTTGCGAGCAAGACATCCCCGGAACTGGTGCAGTTGTCGCGTCCGGAGGAGCGGCGAATGCTGTTCGCGGCGGAGAAGCGGCTGGCGGCGGGGGATCCCAAGGGAGCGCAGGAGCTGGCGCAGCAGGCACTGGATAAAAAGATTGGAGACCAGGGACGGGCGCTGTTCATTCTGGCAGAAGTGGCCGTAGCCAACAAGAATCGCGACGGGGCGCAGGATAATTTCCAGAAGGCGATTGAGGCGACAAGAGATCCGAAGGTGGTGGGATGGTCGCATGTGTATCTGGGAAGGATTCTGGATATGAAAGAGGATCGCGAGGCGGCGTTGCAGGAGTACCGGGCGGCGCTGAACGCGGCAGGACAGTTACCGGAAATCAAGGCCGCAGCGGAGCGAGGGCTGGAGCAGGCGTACGAGCCTCCGGCGAAGCCGCAGCCGCAGTGATCGGGCCTAAAGCGCGATTATTGTGCCGCGCGGGACGCTAGCGCGGGATCACACTCCGAAAGATGAACCCGCGGTTACAATGCAGGGTAGAATCAGCAACGAATTACAGCTGTGGAAGTCGAATGCCAGGCAGGTCGGTTTAAGGAGAGCGCATGAAGCGAACAGCAATCATTACCATTATCGTAGCGTTGGGAATTTCGGGCTGGAGTGTTGGCCAGAGCAAGCCGGCTAGTTCGGGCACGACGCCGGGGCAAGCGGCAGCGCCAGCAGGGAAACGGCCGCCACAAGCCAAGACACAACCGGAGTTTGACGCGTATAAGGTGGCCGCGGCACTCACCGATCCGGCGGCGCAGGAGAAAGCGGCAGACGACTTCGCGACAAAGTTTCCTGACAGCGAGTTGCGGCCGCTGCTCTACAAGCAGGTAATGGGCGCCTATCAGCAGGCCAACAACGCGGACAAGATGCTGGCCATGGCGCGGAAAGTTTTGACCTTCGATGCGGACGACCCGGAAGCGCTGCTGGGCGTGGCGCAAGTGCTGGCAGAGCGCACGCGAGACACGGACCTGGATAAGGATCAGCGCATCGCTGAGGCCAGAAAAGATGCGGAGCGCGCGCTGGTGACGGTGGATACGGATGTACCGACGGCGGGAGTTGCTCCGGAGAAGCTGGAGCTATATAAGGGCTTCGCTCGTTCCGAGGCATACTCGATCCTGGGGACGCTGGATTTCAACGCAAAGGCCTGGGCGGCCGCAGAAGCAAACTTGAGGAAGTCGATTGATGCGTTCCCGCAGCAGCCGGATCCGATTGCGGTCTTCCGGTTGTCGGTGGCACTGGATATGCAGGGTAAATATCCCGACGCGTTGAAGGTCGCGAACCAGGCGGTGGATTTGACGAAAGCCGGTACGAACGCGGGGGATGCGGCGCGGAAAGAGAAGGACCGGCTGATCCAATTGATTGGCGGCATTCCCGATACGCCCGCGAAATAAGGATGCGAGCCCAACGGGCGACTGTGGCGCCGGCAAGAGCGCGACCCTTCGACGTGGCAGTGCAATCATGAAAGAAAGGGAAATCACCGCGCTGGAAGCGGCGTTGGGCTATCATTTTCGCCGCCGGGGCGTGATCGAACAGGCGATCACTCATAGCTCGCAGGCGCGCGAGCAGGAGTCTCAGCAGTCAGGCGATAACAAATACAAAGTCAGCGACAATGAGCAGCTGGAATTTCTGGGAGACGCGATTCTGGCGCTGGTGACGAGTGAGGCGCTTTTTCATCGTTTCCCGGAATTTCGCGAGGGCGAGCTTTCCAAGTTGCGTGCCCACGTGGTGAGTGAGCGGCACCTGATTCGAGTAGCGCAACGACTTGAGTTGGGGCATTACTTGCGGCTGGGACGCGGCGAAGAGAAAAGCGGCGGACGGAGCAAGACAGCGCTGCTGGTGGACGCGCTGGAAGCCGTTCTGGCGGCCATCTACCTGGATGGCGGAATGGAACCGGCCCGAGAATTCATTCTGCGGGAAATTCTGGCGCCTGAGCTGGAACGGATGGAGCGCGAAGGCGGCGCCCTGCCGATGAACGATTTCAAATCGGCTCTGCAGGAAACTCTGCAAGGATTGGGAATCGCGCAACCTTCTTACGTGCTGGTGGAAGAGGCGGGACCGGAACACAGAAAGACGTTTACGGTGGAAGTGCGTCTGGACGGGAAAAAAGGGGAAGGCCGAGCGGAATTTGTGGGACGGGCACAAGGTTCAACTAAGAAGGCGGCGGAACAGGATGCGGCGCGGCAGTTGCTATCGTATCTGGCATCGCGGCCACAGGCGGCGGGAAGCCGGCTGGTGCGGACGTCGCGCTCTGCGGAGAAGTAGCGTGGCGAGAGAAGTGGAGTAAATGAATTCTTCAAACGATGAGCTTCCGGGCCCTCAAGTTTCGGACACCCAAGTTCCGAACAGTGAGGTTCCGGACAATAAGGTTCCCGACAATCAAGTTCCGGGCGAGCGCATCTCACAAGGGCGCCGAACTACGTGGACGGGGGGCGTGGGCGTATCCGGGTCGGTGCAGTCCCTGCTGGGAACGGTGGTGATCGCGGTTTTTGTGATCACCTTTATTGTGCAGGCGTTTCAGATTCCGTCGCCGTCGATGGAGAACACGCTGCTGGTGGGCGATTATCTTCTGGTGAACAAGTTGTGCTACGGAGGAAGCGGACTGGGAGATTATTTGTTGCCTTATCGCCGGATACGGCGCGGCGACATTGTGGTGTTCCATTATCCGGTGAACCCGGCGCAGCATTTCGTGAAGCGGGTGATCGGAATTCCTGGAGACCGTGTACGGTTGGTGAATAAGCAAGTGCTGGTGAATGGAGCGCCATTGCGGGAACCCTACGCACACTTCAGCCGTCCCTCGAATGACGCGTTCCGGGATAGTTTTCCGAGGTTGGATGTGGCGGCGGGCGAGACTCCGGAGTGGTGGGTACAGTTGCGGAAGCTAGTCGAAGATGGACAGCTGATTGTTCCGCAGGGACATTATTTTGTGATGGGAGACAATCGGGACGACAGTTACGACAGCCGGTATTGGGGATTCGTACCACAAGCAAACATTATTGGACGTCCGCTTCTAATTTATTGGTCGGTGCAAGAGGGAGAGAACGAAGCAATTGGGCCGAACTCGGTGGCGGGAAAGTTGGCGCATTTTGCCTATGCGGTGACGCACATTTTTCAGATCACGCGCTGGAACCGGACACTGCGGCTGGTGAATTAAACTCTCCGCGGCTAAGATAGGCCGTGCGGTTCGGCAATCAAGACGGGATGGATAGATCACGGTGGCGAAAAAAGACAGCAAGGCGAAGAATGAAGAAGTAGAGTTAGAAGAAAAACCGCGCGAAACCACGGTGGAGTTCCTTTCCTCGCTGGCGGCCGTGCTGGTGACCGGGCTGTTCATCATCACGTTTGTGGTGCAGGCGTTTGAGATCCCTTCCAGCTCAATGGAGAACACGCTGTTGATCGGGGACCACGTGTTTGTGAACCGCATTCAATTCGCGCCGAAGACTTCCTGGGTAGGGCCGCTGCTTCCCTACCGGCAGGTGAAGCGCGGCGATATCGTGGTGTTTCTGGCGCCGTGCGAGCCCGGATTGTATGTGGTCAAGCGGATCACGGGCGTGCCGGGGGATCACATTCACCTGCGCAATGGCGTGGTTTACCGCAACGGCGAAGAGTTGAAAGAGCCGTATGTGATCCACTCGCAGGATGCGGCACAGTATCCGAATCCCTATCGCGATAATTTTCCAGCGGTGCCGCCGTCAGAGAACGACAACGTGTATCCCTGCTGGGGACCGGAGTTACCGATGCACATTCAGGGCGACGATCTGGTGGTGCCACCGGGGCATTATTTCGGGATGGGCGACAACCGAGACGTGAGCCTAGATAGCCGCTTCTGGGGATTTATTCCGCAGGAAAATATTATTGGCCGGCCGATGTTCATCTACTGGTCGTTTGAGACGCCAGCTGACCAGTATCGGAAAACCGACATGGGGGATCGCATTGGCTTCCTGGCGCATGTGGTATTGCACTTCTTCGATGAGACGCGATGGCGGCGAACGTTGCGAGTAGTGAAGTGAAGTTCTTTTCTTCCAAGCGGCGGGTCGTATCCGTGGCCGCGGGAATTTTACTGGTCCTGTTCCTGGTGCGCCCGGGCGTTTCGCGCCTGAAGGCGCGCATTGCAAATTCCATCAGCCAGGCGGTGTCGCGTCCGGTGGAGATTGGTTCGGTGCATCTTCGGTTCCTGCCGCAGCCTGGATTCGATCTGGAAAATCTAGTGATCCACGAAGATCCCGCATTTGGTGCGGAGCCTATGTTGCGTGCGCCGGAGGTGACGGCGCTGGTGCGGTTAACATCGTTAGTGCGAGGACGGCTGGATATCTCACGCCTGGAGCTGACCGAACCAAGTTTGAATCTGGTGCGCAGAGAAGACGGGCAATGGAACTGGGAAGCGCTGCTGGAGCGGACGGCGCGCACACCACTGGCGCCTACGGCGAAATCGAAACGGGAGTCACGTCCGGGCTTTCCTTATATTGAGGCGAGTTCGGGACGCATCAATTTCAAGAGCGGGGCGGAGAAAAAACCGTACGCGCTGCTGAATGCCGACTTCTCCTTGTGGCAGGAATCTGAAAATGAGTGGGGCGCGCGGTTGAAAGCCGAGCCGCTGCGCACCGATATGAATTTGACCGACACGGGATTGCTGCGGATGAACGGAACATGGCAGCGTGCGGGAAGTCTGCGGGAAACACCACTGCGGTTCAGTTTGGAGTGGCAGCACCTGCAGCTGGGGCAATTGAGCAAGCTGGTATGGGGCAACGACAAGGGTTGGCGGGGCGATCTTCGGGTGGACGCGACGCTGAGCGGGACTCCGGCGGCGATGCAAGTGGCGGGGGACGCGTCGGTGCAGGACTTTCACCGCTATGACATCTCGTCGGTTGAGGGATTGGCGCTGGCGGCGCATTGCGATGGCAAGTACAGTTCGTCAGAACAGATGATGCGAGAAATATTCTGCAGCGGTCCTGTCGGCAATGGCATGGTGACGCTGCACGGCGATGCGGGCGGGCCGAGAGCTCACAAACTGGATTTGTCACTGAACGTGGAGAATGTTCCGGTAAGCGCGGTGGCCCAACTGGCGCGACGCGCGAAAAAAGATTTACCCGCGGATCTTGTGGCCACGGGGAGTGTGCAGGGCAACTTCGGAGTGAAAGAGGACGGGGTATCCCAGACTGCAGCGAAGTTTCAAGGCCGCGGCGAGATCAGCAATCTTCGCCTGCAGTCGGCGAATACGAAGGTGGAATTGGCTCCGGGGAGCGTGCCGTTTACGCTGAGTTCAGAGAGCATGAGCAATGGCGTTTCATCGCGAGGCAAGAGTGTGCGCCAATGGAGTAACGCGGGTTTGCCCGTCCCCAACGAAATGCATATCGAATATGGTCCTTTCCCGGTCGCGCTGGGTCGGCCTGTACCGGCGCAGGCTCGAGGTTGGGTGGGGCGATCTGGTTACGCAGTCGCAGTGCGCGGTGAGGGCGAAGTCTCACACATGTTGCGGATGGCAAGCCTGCTCGGACTCCAGGCGGTGAAAGCGAGCGCCGAAGGCACCGCGCAAATCGATTTGCAGATGGTCGGATCCTGGACGGAAAACACTTTGGGAAGTCCTTCTGGTTTTCCGGTGCCGAGAGTTAACGGCACGGTGGAACTGCATAATGTACGAGCAAGCGTGCGGGGAGTGAATGAACCGATTCAGATTTCTTCGGCCGAACTAAGACTGCTGCCCGATCAAGCGCGGGTAGAGAGCCTGAGTGCTCGGGCTGCGGATGCGCACTGGACGGGCTCTTTGACGTTGCCGCGCGGCTGCGGAACGCCGGGGCTGTGTGTGGTCGAGTTCAATTTGGATGCCGACCAGGTTGCACTGAGCGGATTATACGAGTGGCTGGGGCCGCATCCGCGCGAGCGACATTGGTACCAGATGCTGGTTTCGGCGGATCCCGCAGCGCCATCGTTTTTGCAAAATTTGCGGGCGGCGGGAAAAGTGAATGTAGGACATTTGCGAATTCACGATGTAGTCGCCGACCGGGTTTCTGCGTTGCTTGAGCTGGACCACGGGAGGGTAAAGGCTTCCGATCTGCGTGCTGACCTGCTGGGCGGAAAGCATCGCGGCAATTGGCAGGCGGATTTCACAGCGGCATCGCCGGTGTACAGCAGTTCTGGAACTTTGACAGGAATTTCGCTGGAGAAGGTGGCTGGTGCGATGCACGATGCGTGGATTTCTGGAACTGGTGGAGGGACCTACCAGTTCAAGGCATCGGGAGCGGATTCGGCGGCGTTCTGGCAGTCGGCCGAGGGCGAACTGCGTTTCGATCTGCGGGATGGAGTGCTTTCTCATATCTCGCTGGGCAGCGATGATGGACCGCTGCGGATCGATCGCTGGCAGGGACATGCGCGCTTGCGCAATGGGAATATCGATCTCGAGAAAGGTGAGTTCGATTCGCCGACGGGAGCCTACGAGATCAGCGGGACAGCGTCGCTGGGGCAGAAGTTGGACTTCAGGGTGATTGCTGGAACACAGGCGAAGGCAGCGGGGTCGATGGTGTACAGCATCACGGGGACGGTAGCGGAGCCAAGGGTTACGGTGACTGCGACGCCGGAGACGCAGGCGCGGCTGAAGCCTTAGGTGCTTCCCTCAGGGGCTGAAGCCCACATTTTTTGTGAACACTTCGGCACGACTGAAAGTCGTGCCCTTCCCGATCTCTTTCCAGCATTTCCAGAAACTCTCTTACCGGCTAAGGAACGTAGCCGGCGCCACGCAGAACTTTTCCTGGGAGGGCTCCTGTCATTCTTGAATCGTCGATCACGGGAACGCCGTTCACCAGGACATAATCCATTCCTTGGGAAAGCTGATTGGGATTGTCGAAGGTGGCGAGATCGCGCACGGTTGCGGGATCGAAGATCACGAGGTCTGCCCACATGCCAGCTTTGAGTACACCGCGATCGGTGAGGCGAAGGCGTTGCGCGGGCAAGGCGGAAAACTTGCGGATCGCGTCCTCGAGCGTGAGAGCTTTCTCTTCACGGACATATTTGCGCAGGATGCGGGGGAAGGTGCCGTAGGCGCGGGGATGAGGATGCTCCTGGCCCAGAAGGCCGTCGGGGGAAGTGCCGGAAGAATCGTTGTCGATCGCGACCCAAGGCTGCTGAAGGGCGAGGGTGACATCGGGCTGCGACATGCCAAAGACAGCGACACCGGTGCTCGGGTCTTCGATGAGGAAATCGAAGAGGGCATCGATCGGGTCTTTGTTCCAGAGCTTGGCAATTTCGGAGAGACGCTTGCCTTGCAGTGGAAGCATCTTGGGATTCTGCACAACGCCGATCATGATTGCGTCAGGGCCAGGAATTTCCTGCCATTCGTTATCCCAATCTTTAGATGGAGTGAGCATATCTTTGCGGATGCGCTCGCGGGTTGCTGGATCTTTGAGGCGCTCGACGAGTTTCGCGGTTCCACCATCGTGGGCCCAGGGTGGAACGAATGCGGAGAAGTCGTTGAACCAGGCGGTGTAGGCGTAAGTATCGGCGGTGACGTCGGCTCCGGCGGCGCGGGCGGCGTTGATTTTGGCGACGACCTCGGGCATGCGTCCCCAGTTATTTTTGCCGGCAACTTTGATGTGCCAGATTTCCACGGGGACGTGGGCTTCGCGACCGATGCTCAGGGCTTCGTCGATGGCTTCGAGGACGGAGTCGCTTTCGTTGCGCATGTGGGTGGAGTAGATACCGCCGAACTTGCCGCCTTCCGCGGCGAGAGCGATCAGTTCGTCGGTCTTGGCGTAGGGAGCGGGGGCATATTCGAGCGCAGTGGAGACGCCGACTGCGCCGTCTTTCATGGCGTCGCGGACGAGAGCTTTCATTTGCTCGAGTTGCTCAGGCGTGGGCTGCTTGTTGTCTTCGCCGAGGACGATGCGGCGGACTTGCGTGGCGCCTACGTAGCTGGCGAGGTTGATGCCCATGCCCTGCTTTTCGAGACGAGCGAAGTATTGGCGGAAGGTCCGCCAATCTGGAGTGATGTGGTAATGCTCGTAACCGGCGCGATCGGATTGAATGGTGGCGTCGTTGAGGGGAGCGATGGAATCGCCCTCGCCGGTAATTTCCGTGGTGATGCCTTGATAGATTTTCGAAGGCAGGCGGGGATCGACCAGGATGGTGAGTTCAGATTGGCCGAGCATGTCGATGAAACCGGGAGCAACCACTTTGCCGGCGGCATCAATGGTGCGCTTGCGCGGCGCTACGGCCAGATTGCCGATGGCGGCGATTTTTCCGTCGCGAATGGCGAGGTCGCCGGAATACCAGGGGGAGCCGGTGCCGTCTATGAGGTGGCCGTTGGTGATGACGAGATCGAAGGCGGGGGGTTGCGCGGGCAACGGGCCGACGGTCAAGAATAGCATCAGCAAGACAAGAGCGCGGCGCACTGCGGCGTTAGTCAGCATCGGTTAGCTTTTCTCCTAATTCCCTCAACGAAACCACTTCCTATGAAACATCGGGCCGTCCGGCAGCGGGGCCAAGACGAGACGGGGAAATATGCCGAAGAGCTTCTCGAACTGGCCATGCGCCTGACCTTCAGCGTTCATCTCTTCTCCGGATAACTTCTGAAATTCATTGGAAAATGAGACGTGTGATTCGCCATAGCGATGCCAACGTCCTTGCGACCTCTGGGTTTTGCCGGAACGATTAAGCTCCTGCACAAAAGTACGATCCGCATGAAGGTACAGAGTGCACTTTTCCCCACTCCCCTGAAAAACGTATGTCCCCGCCAAGGCAGCATAATCATAGTTCGCCGCAATGTAGTACCAGCCAACAAATAAGGCGATGACAACAAGGACTCCGCAACTGGCTCGCAAGAGCCCTGTCATCTTCGTCACTCGCGCCTCCAAATCAACTAAGTTATGATCTCGCGTTCTCCTTCGCGCGACGTCCTGCGAGCCCGCCTAGAGCGATCCAGATGGCGAGGGCGAGCCATTCGTAAATGGTGAAATGGCCGGGGATCGCCGGGACAACTTTCATCAGCATCATAGCGATGGCCACGAGCAAACCAAAGCCGGCAACGAGCCATTCGAGCGACGATCGTGTCGATGGGCCTGGCAATGTTTTGGTTCGTCGCATGGAAAGATAAGCGGCGCAGGTTGCGGCCCATCCGATTGCGCACGCGACCGAGCCGACCTCGGTGATCGGGACCAGGATCGCGTCTCCCAGCAGCATACACGCGGCGGTGGCGAAACCGACGCAGAGCACCGCGATGGACGGCGTCTGATGCCGAGGGTGGATGCCGCCGGCGCGTGCGTCGATGAGGCCGCGGCGTCCCAGAGCAAACACGAGGCGGCTGGCGGCGACGAAATTTCCGTTGAAGCATTTGACCAGCGATAGCAAAGCGGCGATCAAGATTATGTTGACGATCCAGCGCGAGCCGACGGCGCGCTGAAAAGCCACGGCGGTCATGAATTTTGTGCCAGTCAGATCGTGCCAGGGAGCGACGAAGGCGACAGCGGCGATGATAGTCGTGTAGAAGAGGATGCCGACCAGGATGGCCATCCAGATGGCTTGTAGAAAACTTTGGCTGCGAAATTCGGGCGTGGATTCTTCGGCGGCCTTGCTGACGGATTCGAATCCGGTCATGAAATAGGGGACGATCTGAACCACGAGTAGGAAGGAAACCAGGGGCGCGTGGGTGAAGAGCGGAGGAAAGTTGTGCGGCGATCCTTTGCTGGCGCCGAGCGCGACGAAAATGATGAACAAGGCAAGCGTGCCGAAAGCAGTCCAGTTCTGGAAGGTAGCGCTGAGGCGGATGCCGCGGTAGTTGAGCGTGGTGAGTAGCGCGGTGAGGGCGAGACCAATGAGGAGGTGTGGAAGATACACGGGGCGTCCGGCGATGCGGTAGATCTCGAGCGAATCGAGCGATGGGACAATGTAACCGGCGATCCGGCCGATGGCAACGGCTTCCCAGGGGCAGACGATGAAGTAGGCGAGCATCATCATCCATCCGGTGGAGAAGCTGATGGGGCGAGAAAATGCGGCAGCGGTGTAGGCGATTTCGCCAGCAGCATCAGGCATGGCGGCGACCAGCTTGCCGTAGACCCAGCCGATCGGGAACAGCAGAGCGCCGCCGATGGCGAAGCCGAGTAGCGCGCCCAGAGCGCCACCGCGGAGAAGCCAGTCGTCCATAACGACGAGCCAGCCGACGCCCACCATGGTGCCCCAGGCCAGGGTGAAGTAGTCAGCGAGGCGGAGTTTGCGGGCGAGATGGGACATGCGGACGCAGGCGATCCGGTTGGAGGGCGAATTATAAAGCAAAGGACCCTCAGTGGCTAAAGCCGGCTTCTTCTCCGCGCGATGGCGGCACGGCTGAAGCCGTGCCCTTCCCGAACATTTTGTCAGGCGACTCCCATGGCTTCGGGCACGGTCTAAAATCCGGTCGCTGCGGCTGGTCGAGCTTCGCCCGGTAGGACACCCTGGCGCGGCTGTCCCCAGGTGGGCATGATAGTATCGACAATACCCTGCATGGTCCCGCAACCTCTGAATTCAGGCGCTTTTGGTGCGATTGCGCCCGTGGCGACTCGTTGAAAAACTGATGACAACTTCGACCAACTTGCGTAAGCGCGTGCTTAGCGGCATGCGTCCGACCGGAAAGCTGCACCTGGGAAACTACGTGGGAGCGCTCGATAACTGGGTGCGCATGCAGGATGAATATCAGTGCTTCTTTATGGTCGCCGACTGGCACGCATTGACGACGGACTATGCCGATACTTCGCGAGTCAAAGAGAATTCGCTGGAGGTAACGCTGGACTGGCTGGCGGCTGGGCTGGATCCGGAAAAGTCCGTCATCTTCATACAATCGCACGTGGCCGCACATGCCGAGCTGCATTTGCTATTTTCCATGATCACGCCCCTGGGCTGGCTGGAGCGGGTTCCCACCTATAAAGAGCAGCGGGAAAATATCACGGACAAAGATCTAGGCACGTACGGGTTTCTGGGTTATCCGGTTCTCCAGGCGGCGGATATTTTGATTTACAAAGCGGACGTGGTGCCTGTGGGTGAAGATCAAGTGGCGCACGTGGAGCTGACGCGGGAGATTGCGCGGAGGTTCAACGGCTTCTATCGTGAAGTTTTTCCGGAGCCGAAATCTCTCCTCACGCCTGCGCCCAAGCTGCCGGGGACGGATGGGCGGAAGATGTCGAAGTCGTATGGCAATACGATTCTGCTCACCGACCCGGAGCCGGTGGTGCGGCAGAAGCTGAAGACCATGGTGACCGATCCGGCGCGAGTGCGGCGGTCGGACCCGGGGAATCCGGATGTGTGTCCAGTGGGCGATTTGCACAAGATTTTCAGCAGCAAAGAGACGGTGGCGAAGGTGTATGAGGGCTGCCGGTCGGCGGGCATCGGGTGCATCGAGTGCAAGGGCTGGGCGGCGGATGGTCTGGTAAAGCTGCTGAATCCGATGCAGGAGCGGCGCAAGAAATTCGAGGAGAATCCGCGGCTGGCTTGGGATATTCTTGAGGCTGGCTCGGAGCGAGCGCGGAAGGTCGCTGCCGAGACGATGACTGACGCGCGCGCGGCGATGGGGATGTCGCTGGGATACGAAGCGGCGAAGTAGGAGTCAACCTCCCCACCCTGTCGCAAAAATCGCGACAAGGATGGGGCAGCCTGATTCAGTAGGTCTGATTTTGCGATGATGGACAATGCAAAGGTCGATGCGGTGAATGAGCAGATTACGGCTGCGCCTCCGGCGATTGTCGCCGACGCGAAACCGTCGAAAGAGGCGACGAAGAAAGAGGAGAGCGATTCTCCGTTTGCGGTTTCGGTGACTGATGTTTATGAGGGGCCGCTTGACTTGCTGCTTGATTTGATCCGCAAGCAGGATATCGACATCTATGATATTCCGATTGCGCGGATCACGGCACAGTATCTGGCGTATGTAGAAAAGATTCGCGAACTGGATGTAAACGTGGCGGCTGATTTTATTTACATGGCCGCGGTGCTGATTCACATCAAGTCGAAGATGCTGTTACCGCGCGATCCGTCGGCGAAGGCGGAGGAGTTGGAAGATCCGCGAACGGAGCTGGTGAACCGGCTGCTGGAGCACGAAAAATTCAAGTCAGCAGCACAGATGCTGCTGCAGAAGCAGCAGATCGAAGACGCGGTACTCACGAATCCGGCGCTGAAAGAATTTATGGATGCCGAGGGGACTGAGCCGGAGATGGCTGCCGACGTGATTGATCTGGTAAAAACCTTTCAGCAGATTCTGGAGCGCGTGCGCACCCGGCCGGTCATCAATGTGAATGAAGAGACGGTGACGGTGGGGCAGATGATCGATTATCTGCGGCGGCGGCTATCGCTGGAATCGAGGCCGATCCGGTTGAAGCAACTTCTGTTGCGGGTGCCGTCGCGGCAGGCGCTGGTGTGCATGTTTCTGGCGCTGCTCGAAATGGTGCGGCTGCAAGCGATTCAAGTGCGGCAGGATCAACTGTTCGGTGAGATTGCGGTGCGAAAGCACACGGGATTCGACGCGGTGATGGCCGAGCAGGCTGCGGTGAGGGATGATTGGAGGTAGTGTGGAGCGGGAGATCCTTCGCTCCGCCTGAAAAGCGGCTGCGCTCAGGATGACAAATTCTATTTATGAGTCTGAAAGCTCAACTCGAAGCGATTATTTATGCGGCGGAGACGCCGATCACGACGGAGCAGATCACCCAACTCGTGAGGGAATCGGTGATCGCTGCGGGCGCGGCGGATGAGGCAGAAGTGAAGTCGCGAGTGCGGGCGTCGTTGGAAGAACTGGTTGCAGACTACGGCACTCCCGACCACGGGATTGAGATTCGCCAGGTCGCGGGCGGGTATCGTATGTCGACCAAGCCCGAGCAGCATGAGATGGTGCGGAGTTTTGCAAAGAGCTTGAAGCCGCCGATCCGGCTGTCGTTGCCAGCTTTGGAAACGCTGGCGGTGATTGCATACAAGCAGCCGGCAACGGTGCCGGAGATCAACGAAATTCGCGGGGTGGATTCTGGCGGTGTGATTGCTACGCTGCTGGATCGAAAGCTGATCACGACGGCGGGGCGCAAGCAGGTGATTGGACGTCCGATTCTCTATAAGACGACGAAAGAATTCCTGATGCGCTTTGGGTTGAAGGATGTGAACGAGCTGCCCAGCATGGAAGAGTTCGAGAAGCTGGTGGCGGAATCGTTCCAGAGCGAGTTGATTCCGGCGGAAGAGGCAGCGCAAGCGAGCGATTCTGCCCAGCCGGAAGAGATCGCCGAATCGGCTGCGCAGAAAGAGTAACGCGCAGCGGTACAACAAAAGTGCGACCACGGGGGCTGAAGCCCATCGTAATTCTGGGGCTTTACGCCGGCGCTAAAAGCGCCGCTCTTCCACGGTCGCAAACGCAGACTGAATTTCGTGTTCGTACTCTCAATCTATGCCCGCTGAACGCCTGCAGAAGATCATTGCCGCAGCCGGGATTGCTTCCCGGCGCAAAGCCGAAGAACTGATCAGCGCGGGCCACGTGAAAGTGAATGGCACGGTGGTGACGGAATTGGGAACCAAGGCGGATCCGGACACAGATCACATTCGCGTGGATGGAAAGCTGCTGCAGGGTGCCCAACTCCATGTGTATCTCCTGTTGAACAAGCCCAAGGGCTACGTCACGACGGTGAGCGATCCGGAAAACAGGCCGACAGTGATGCAACTGCTTCGCGGAATAAAAAAACGCGTCTATCCCGTGGGGCGATTGGATTATGCAAGCGAGGGGTTGCTGCTGCTGACCAACGACGGCGCGCTGGCGAACAAGCTGATGAAAGCGGCGTCGCAGGTTCCAAAAACATATGTGGTGAAGGTTGCGGGGGTACCGAGCGCTGAATCGCTGGAGAAGTTGCGTGGCGGAGTTTCGATTGCGACGGAAGACGGGCGGCGGGTGCGAACCGCGCCGGCGGGAATCCGCCTGATCAAAGAGGCTACCAATCCCTGGTACGAAGTGACATTGATTGAAGGACGAAACCGCGAGATCCGGCGCATGTTTGAGAAGGTGGGACACCATGTGGAGAAGATCAAGCGCGTGCGCTACGGGCCGCTTACGCTCGACGTTCCGCCCGGGCGGTTCCGCCCATTAACCGTGCAAGAAGTAGATCGCTTGCGCACCGCGTGCAATAAACCGATAGCACAGACCAAGCCTTCCGTGGCATGATGAGCGGCACGCATGAGCCGTTTCTTCGATCTGGTTTCCAAGCCGGCCCGCGACATGGGGACGACGAATGCTCCGAACGCGGCGCCAGCTGCGAAGGAGCGACGGCCGCAGCACATCAAACTGGATTCCAACGAGAGTCCGTTTGGGCCCTCGGCGCGCGCCATGGATGCGATGCGACGCGCGCTGAACACGGCGAATTTTTATCCTGACGACGATTGCAGCCAGTTGCGCACGAAGCTGGCCGCGCATCACGAATTGCCAGCAGAGCAAGTGCTGGTGACGGCGGGATCGACCGCATTGCTGGGTCTGCTTTGCCAGACGCTGCTCACGCCGGGCCTGAATGCGGTGACCAGCGAGCGATCATTTATTGTGTACTCGCTGGCGGTGCAGGCGGCTGGCGGACATCTGATCGAAGCGCCGATGCTCGAGGACGGTATTGATCTGGAGGCAATTCTCAGCCGAGTCGACGCCGACACGCGCATCGTCTTTCTAGCGAACCCCAACAATCCTACAGGCACCATGCTGGAAGTGGCTGTGGTCGAACGCTTTCTGGCGCAGGTTCCGAGCCACGTGGTGGTGGTGCTGGATGAGGCTTACTACGAATTCGCGATGCATTTCGCGGCGCTGCGGAAGATTACATATTCAAACTCACTGGAATATGTGCGTAAAGGGGCGAGCGTGGTGGTACTGCGAACTTTTTCGAAGGCGCACGGACTAGCTGGACTGCGTGTAGGGTATGGGTTGGGCCCGGCGGAGTTGCTGGGATATTGCGCGCACATGAGAAATACATTTTCTGTTTCGTCGGTGGGGCAAGCGGCAGCAATGGCGGCACTCGAGGACGACAGCCACATTCAACGCGTGGTGGAGAGCAATACGATTCAGTCGCGCGATCTCAGTCACGGATTGTCGGCGATGGGATATCGCGTGGTTCCGACGGCGGCGAACTTTCTGTTTTGTGATCTGGGAGAAGATGCAGCTGCCTATGCGGATCGCTTGCTGGATGAAGGCGTATCGGTGAGACCGCTGGGACCGTGGGGCGCGCCGAATTGTATTCGCGTCACGATCGGGACGGGGGATCAGAATCAGGCATTCCTAAAGGCAGCGGGACGCCTCAAGACAAGTGCTTCCGCCGCGGAGCCTCGCGTGTAGTCCGCCTACGGTCCGTAAGTCGTCTGTGACAAATAATCTAACAATCTCCACAAAACTTTACCTGCGGATGGAACTTAGCGCACAACATGCTGGTTGACTTCGAGTTTGATTCATCGAGAGAGTTAGCGGAGTCCAATCATGGGCAAGTTCGGGTCACTGGCGTTTGGCAAAGGCTGCGCTTCAATTAAGCAGAGAACGAAATGGGCGGCTTGGCTGGCATTCTCCCCGCTGCTGCTGGCGTTGAGTGGATGCGCCTCGGTGCAGGTTCATCTGGGAATGAAAGTTTACCTGGACAAGACTCCCGTCGCGTCCATGAAGGTTAGTCTGCCGAAAGGGCCGGCGATCGGACCGGGAGAGAAGCTGCCTCTGGTAGTTGTAGTAACGGAGCCGGACGGCAAGGTACTGCAGACGGAGGGAGCAGGCGGGGGAAAGGTGATGTGGAAGGACCTTAAGATCACGGCAACTATCGTGACCGCCAACCAGAAGGGCGTGGTTTCTCTTCCTCGTGATCCGAGGATCAGCGACGGTAAAGTTCCGCACGTCACGATCACGGTGCCGAGCCATCCGGACATTCGCGCGGAGCTCGACATCCCTGTGCGGTACGACGAAAAGTACACGGCGAATTTTTCCGGCAGCCCAGGCTCGAGCGGTATGAATGGGATGGATGGAACGGACGGGGCGAGTGGCAGCACGGGATCCATGGATCCGAACAATCCCTCGCCGGGCGGAAACGGCGGGAACGGGACCGACGGCTCGAATGGTGAGGATGGAGGACCGGGAGGGGACGCGCCCCCGGTGCAAGTGCGAGTGGCGTTCAGATCAGGGGACCATCCACTGCTGCAGGTGAGCGTAACCGCCGCGGGCCATCAGAAGCTGTACCTGGTGGATCCCCATGGAGGGTCGCTGATGGTGAGGGCTGATGGAGGAGCGGGAGGATCCGGGGGAAGGGGCGGCCGTGGCGGGCGAGGAGGCTCTGGAGGGATGGGAACGCCCAGCGGAATGAGCGGGAGCAACGGCTCCGATGGACGGAGTGGTTCCGACGGGCCGCCGGGCAGGGGCGGAAGCATTACGGTGACTTACGATCCGCAAGCTAAGCCGTTCCTGACTGTGATCCGGCTTTCGAATCGGGGCGGACCTCCGCCGGTGTTCATGGAAGAACCGGTGGCGCCGTTGTGGTGAGCAGGGGCAGCGGGGCGGTTAACTCGCGAGCACTGCTGCCTGCGCAGCGCCGTACAGTCCCGCATCGCTTCCCAGCAAAGCGCGCGTGATGATGGTTTGCCGTCGGCCTTGGCTGTCGGTTTGAGCTGAAGGATCGGCAGGAACGGTGACAGCGTAGACCAGCGAGCGGGTACGCAGTTCTTCGAACATGGCTGGGGCGTAGGCGTCCCAGGCGCTGGCAACACCTCCGCCAAGGACGTACATCTCCAGATTCAGAACGTTGACCAGGCCGGCGAGCGTCATTCCGAGGTAGCGGCCGAAGGTGCGGAAGATGCGGCGGGCGGGCTCATCGCCCTGGATGGCCAGGTTGTAAATTGACTTGGCGCCGAACTCAGGGTCGGAGGATACGACTTTGGCCAATGCTGGCGCATCCCCGGTGGCGACTGCCTCGCGCACCATCCGCGCAATTGCGCTGGCGGAGGCGTAGCGCTCGGCGCATCCACGGTTGCCGCAGCCACAGGGAAGGCCCTCGGGCTCGACGGTGACGTGACCAAACTCGCCGGCCATACCGTTCATGCCGTGGAAGATTTTTCCGTCGAGGATGATGGCACCGCCGATGCCGGTTCCCAGGGTTAACACCGCGACATTGGAGATGCCGCGGGCCGCGCCCAGCCACTGCTCGCCGACCGCAGCAACTTTAGCGTCATTTTCAATCACTACGCGAGTGCCCAGCCGGCGCTCGATTTCGGCCCCTGCAGGATAGTTTTCAAAGCCGGGGAGGTTCGCGGCTTTGCGCATTACTCCGGTTTGAACGTCGACGAGGCCGGGGACGCCGACGCCGGCCCCGAGAAGCTTGCCCATCGGCTTGTGCTTTTCGGAGAGACGCTGAATGGCGTCGCACATTTCGGTGATGACATGGTTGGGGCCGAGTGCGACTTTGGTACCAAGTGTGACTTTCTCGAGAAGTTGGCCGTCGCGAGTAACGGCAGCGATGCGCAAGTTGGTGCCGCCGAGATCGACACCGATGGAGAAATCCGACATGGTGGGAGGTTATCAGAATTGTGACGTGGCGGGCTTGGCGAAAAACCGTCGAGCTTCGCTCGACCGGACAGCCGAGGGCGGCTGTCACCACATGAATTTCTCTGCCACGCTCGATCGGTCGTTACTTCTGGCAGTGGGGGCAGTAGTGGCTGCTGCGGCCGGCGATTACGATGCGTTTGATGGGAGTTTTGCAGACGAGGCAAGGCTCGCCTTCGCGGCCGTAGACGCGGTGCCGGAGCTGGAAAAAGCCTTCTTCGCCGTCGGCGTCGACGTAGTCGGAGATCGAAGAACCGCCGAGAGCAATTGCTTCGCGGAGGACTTCTTTTATGGAAGTGAGCAGTTTGGCGAACTGGTCCCGCCTGATGGTGGAGGCACGGTGGCGGGGGCGGATTCCGGTGCGGAATAAAGATTCATCGGCATAAATGTTGCCTACACCGCGCAGAAGTTTCTGATTGAGGAGAGCGCTTTTGATAGGAGTCTTGCGGCCACGGAACAAAGTCAGGAAGTGATCGAGATCTGCTTCTAGCGGTTCCACTCCGGCTGCATCAAAGTCACCGGCCGGTGCGACGCTCAGACGGCCGAAGCGGCGGGGATCGACGAAGCGCAGTTCCCTGCCCGAGGCGAGCTTCAGAATCGCGTGCGTGTGCTTGAGAATTTCGGATTGCGGTTCGGATACCTGCAGGCGGCCAGTCATGCCGAGGTGGACTATAAATTGCGCAGTGATTCTTGAGGGAAGGTCTGGCGACGGACGCGCCGATTTAGAGATACGGCTTTTCTCGGACCGAGGCACACAGGCCAGATCGAAGACAATGTGTTTACCTACGCGGCGGACGGTCACTATTCGGTTGTGCTCCAGGGTAGCGGCGATTTTCGACGCGGGAGATTTGAGAACTTCTGGCTTCTCGCCCAGCCAGACGGATTCGATGACATCGCCGGTGACACGCTTGGCAAGGCCGCGAGCGATGGTTTCAACTTCAGGGAGTTCAGGCATGTGTCTGCCGTTTGATGAGGCGAGCGGTTTGCGGGATTCGTGACGGGATGGAGAGCTGGCGAAGTAACCGTCGGCGGGTGGGGAGGTTCTCTAGTCTTTCAGCGGCACAACGGCTCGGCCGTCGCGGCAGAACGTGGCCACTTTCTGGAGATCGCCGTTGGCTTGCGGCAGGGTCATCACGGGGCCATAGCAGTAAACGGCGTGACCGGTGGCGGCGAAGTACCAGCGTCCGCTTTTGGAATGCTGCTCCACGTGGCCGGTAGGGCGCCGGTCGGGCTGCGCGGGCTTGGCAGTGGTCACACTGAATGCCATGCACAAGGTCGTGCTCAGCACTGTAGTTAACAACAAGGCTAGGGTCAGGGCCTTCATTGCGTTTAACCTTCCGCAACTTCGTGAAGTACGTTACTACTTAAACCTGGGGGCTAAAGCGTAATCAAAACTCGACGCTGATCTGTCAGATCCGAAGCGGGCACGGGTGGAACCTGGGTGTTAGGTTTTGCACTCTTGCCTGCGTGGCTCTGGGGATGCTGATGCGGCGCCTGGTTTAACGGAACCTGATTCAATGGAACCTGGGTTGACGGGGCCTGGGTTGACGGGGACTGAACCGATGGAGCCTGCCCGCGGGTCGACGGGCTGTGGTTCAACGGAGCTTGAGCGTTTTTCTGAGCCTGGTCCTGGGCCGATTTGTCGATGAGAACCTTGCCTTTGATGGCCCACAGTTCCCTGCTGTCGCCGAGGAGAACCTGAATCAGATTCTTTTGTGCCTGGATGGTGGTGTTCTGCTCAACGATGAGCAGGGTCATGAGACCGTAGGAAAACAGGAACACAACGATGAGGAGTGGCAGAAGGGTTCGCTTCTTCTTCGGAACCGCGATCGGCATTACTGCCGTGTTACCCAATAGAATCGTCAAGCGCCACTCCGGTCTGCCCCACAGCAGCGGGCACTTGGGAAGAGTGCAGCTTGTCTTCCAATAACCCGAACGGCTGGAAGACATTGAATTGTATATAGGTTAGTGGGGAGATGGAGGGCTAGGGACGGGGCTGCAAGTGCAACTCGATGCACATTAAGAGCAATGGGATTTGTTGAAAAGCCCCGCGAGAGCGAGCGGAAACGCGCGCCGGACGCCGGTTTCAGAAGAAGACGATCGACTCTACCAGGCCGAATCAGCCTTACTTCCCGCTCAACACCAGCTTGGCGATGGTGGCCAACTGCATGTTGGAAGTGCCTTCGTAAATCTTGCCGATCTTCGCGTCGCGCCAGTATTTCTCAACGGGATAATCTTTGGTGAAGCCGTAGCCGCCATAGATTTCGATGGCCAGCGAGGTGACGCGCTCGGCGACTTGCGACGCGAAGAGCTTGGTCATGGCGGCTTCTTTGACGAAATTCACGCCAGCATCTTTCATGCGCGCGGCGTTGTAGACCATGAGGCGGGCGGCTTCGATCTCGGTAGCCATCTGCGCAATCTGGAACTGGATGCCCTGGAAATCCGAAAGGGGCTTGCCGAACTGCTTACGCTCCTGAGCGTATTTGGCGGCGAACTCCCAGGCTCCGCGGGCGACGCCGATCATTTGAGCGCCGATGCCGATTCGGCCCTCGTTGAGAGTTTCGATGGCGATCTTGTAGCCTTTGCCGGGCTCACCGAGGACATTCTCTTTGGGGATGCGGCAGTCTTCCAGAATCAGTTCGCAGGTGGACGAGGCGCGAATGCCAAGCTTGTCTTCTTTCTTGCCGACGCTGAAGCCGGGGAAATCTTTTTCGATGAGGAATGCGGTGATGCCTTTGTATCCCGCGGCGGGATCGAGGGTGGCGAAGAGGATGAAAAGTCCAGCCTCCTTGGCGTTGGTGATCCAGAGCTTGCGGCCGTTGAGGACGTAGTCGCCGCCTTGGAGCGCGGCGCGGGTTTGCAGGGCGAAGGCATCGGAGCCGGATCCGGCCTCGCTGAGGGCGTAGGCGCCGACGGTTTCGGTGGCCATCTTCGGCAGATAGCGTTTCTTTTGTTCGGCATTGCCGTAGCGCAGGAGAGCATTGTTCACCAGCGTATTTTGTACGTCTACGACGACGCCGGCCGAGGCATCCACTCGCGACAATTCCTCTACAGCAAGAATCGCTTCGAAAAACTTGGCCCCGCCGCCGCCGTATTGCTCGGGAATTTCGATGCCCATCAGACCGAGCTGGAAGAATTCGTGGATGAGAGATTTTTCAAAGATGCCCTTCTCGTCCATTTCCTTGACCAGCGGACGAATTTTGTCGTCGGCGAACTGGCGAATGTTGTCACGGAAGAGGATCTCGTCTTCGGTGAGCGTGGTCAGGGGCGTGGGGACGGGGGATTGGAGGGTCTCGGGCATATAAGTCCTTCAGGCGGTGGAATGGCGGACTTCGAATTTTAACAGAGTCGAGAGTGCCGACGGCGTTCGAAAAACCTTTACCACGGAGGACACAGGGTTACACGGAGGAAAAAACCTTTTCTGTTTTTTAGCCGCGGCGGGAATGCACCAACTTCAGCGTGTCGGCTTGCAGGATGCGCTGGATCTGATTGCGGGCATGAACGGACCAGGGGCCGGTCGTATCGAGCCTGATGTAGGCTTGCCAATGTTTCAGAGCTTTGCGCGGCTCGCGAACTTTTTCGTAGGCGAGAGCGAGATTGTAGTGGGCGTCCGCGTAGGTGGGGGCGAGTTGGACCGCCATCTTGTAGGTCTGAATGCCTTCCTGCACGCGGCCAGTTTCGTCGAGAACATTGCCCAGGTCAAAATAGGCAAGAGCGTAGCGAGGGTCGGCCTGCAAGGCGGCGCGGTAGTGCTTCTCCGCCAACGCGAATTCCTGGCGATTGTAGTAAAGCGTTCCCAAGTTGATGTGGGCGGCCGAGTGCGTGGGCTGAAACTCAAGCACCTTCTGGTAGGCAGCGAGCGCTTCCGTCTGCGTGGCCGGATCTTCTTCGAGAGCGATGCCACGAGCGAACCATGCGGCGGCTTCGTCCTCACGGGGAGTGGGCTCGGCGGCAGGAATGGGCGTGCTGGTCACAACTTTTTCCCGAGTGGCGAAATCCATGACAAACTGTCCGGCAATGGGCTCGAACAATTTGCCTTCGTGGCGGAAGGCGACGCGATGCTTCGTAGTGGAGGAAGCGCCGGCCTCGACGAGAGGATTTCCCATGCCAGCAGCTTGCTTCTGCATGGCCTCAAGAGATTCCCGGATCACCGCCGGCCGCACCCTCATCGCGCATAGGTCGCGCACTTTCTTGATCTTCAGCAGGTCGGCGAAAGAATAAGAGGGGGAGGCGGCGATCAGACCCGCACGCTCCCAGTTCGCCAACTGGCGCGGAGTCAGGTGAAGAATTCTAAGTAAATCAGCTCGACTGTACACGACTCTCACAACCTCTCGCGCTCAATTTCAGCGCAAGCATACACCGCCGCCATTATCCGCAACCAGCGGCCCTCAACGCAACAGTAAACGTTTGTGGATATCTGTGGAGAACCTGGATGATTTACATGCCGCGAAAATGGTGCAGTCGAGCTTTGCTCGACCGGACAGCCGAGGGCGGCTGTCCCCACATGAGTTTTCTACACTGCGACGGCTGCTTGATATTCCTCGTACGTACCCTTGAAGTCGGTGATCTTGTGGTCGCTCTCGAAGTGCCAGATGCGGGTCGCAACCTCGTCGATTAAATCGTGATCGTGCGTTACAAGAAAAACCGTTCCCTGATAGCGCTGCAGAGAAATGTTGAGCGCGTTGATGGCTTCCAGATCCAAGTGGTTGGTGGGTTCGTCGAGCACGAGTACGTTCGGCTTCTGCAGCATGAGTTTGCAAAACAGCAGGCGTGCGGCCTCGCCGCCGGAAAGAACGTTGGTGGATTTCGTCGCTTCCTCGCGCTGGAAGAGCATCTGGCCAAGAAGGCCGCGGATTTCTTCGCCGACGGCCGCCGGATTCCACTGATGCAGCCACTCCAGAACGGTTGTGCCGCCTTCGATGAGACTGCGATGGTCCTGGGCGAAATATCCGATTGAAGCCTCGTGTCCCCAGATCACTTTTCCAGTGTCGACGAACGGTCCATCGTAACCGCTGGTCTTGCGCAGCTCAGCTTCGGGAGTAGTGGGCGAATTCGCCAGCAGCGCATTCACCAGCGTGGTCTTTCCTGCTCCGTTGCGGCCCATGAGCGCGATGCGCTCGCCGCGCGTGATGCTGGCGGTGAAGTCGCGAATGACGGGCGTGTCGCCGTATGCCTTGCTCAGGTGCTCGACTTCCAGGATGTGTTTGCCGGAAGGACGTTTCTGTTCGAATTTGATGTAGGGGCGCTGGATGTTCGACTTCGCCAGTTCCGTGACCTGGAGGCGCTCCACTTCTTTGCGGCGCGATTGTACCTGGCTGGAACGCGTACCGGCGGCGAAGCGCGCGATGAATTCATTCAACTGTGAAATTTTCTTTTCGCGCTGGGCGTTTTGCGATTCGATCTGCGAACGAACCTGCGTCTTGGCAAGCACCATCTCGTCGTAGGAGCCCGTATAGGTGATGATGGTCTCGTAGTCGATGTCGGCGATGTGGGTGCAAATGCTGTTCAGAAAATGGCGGTCGTGCGAGATGGCAATGACCACGCCATCGTAGGCATTCAGAAATCCCTGCAGCCAGTGGATCGAATCCAAGTCGAGATTGTTCGTGGGCTCGTCCAGCAGCAGGGCTTGTGGATGGCCGAACAGGGCTTGCGCCAGCAGCACGCGGACTTTTTGGCCGCCCTGGAGTTCGGACATTTTGCGGCCGTGAAGATCTTCCGGAATATCCAGGCCATCGAGCAGAATGGCGGCGTCGCTCTCTGCGGTGTAGCCGTCTTCTTCGCCGACGATGCCTTCCAGTTCGCCCAACTTCATCCCATCTTCGTCGGTCATGTCGTGCTTTTCGTAGATCGTGTCGCGCTCCTGCATGGCGGCCCACAGGCGCTTGTTGCCCATGATGACCGTGTCGACGGCGGTATAGGCATCGAAGGCGAACTGGTCCTGGCTCAGGACGCCGAGTTTTCGCGGACGCACGACGGTGCCTTTTTGCGGGTCGAGCTCGCCGCTGAGCAGCTTCATGAACGTGGATTTGCCCGCGCCGTTGGGGCCGGTCAGGCCGTAGCGCTTGCCGGGCGTGAATGCCACCGAGACTTCATCAAACAGAATTTTTGCGCCGTAGCGCATGGAAACATTACTGACTGAAAGCATGATTTCTAGTTTCTCTTCTTCTGGGCTTCGTTTTCTGGGCTTCTACAGGGAAGCTTCTTCAGGAAGCTTGCTTCTTAGACTGCGAGGGAATTTCCGCCAAAACGGTACGCAGCTGGTAGTTAATAGGATATCACGTGCGTTTCTTCCGCCCGCGATTCCCTCAGGGGCTAAAGCCCGCGTTCTTATAGTTCCTTGGCGGCACGGCTGAAGCCGTGCCCTTCCCAAAACCATAGTTGCAAGCGATCCCCTTCGGCTCCGCTCAGGGCAGGCTTTCGACTGCGCAGACCGATCCGCGATGCGAATCGGTTCACTTCGCTCAGGATGACAAACCCCTAGAACCAGTCTCATAAATAGGTCAAACCCGCTTTGAAGGCATTCTGGAGACGCTCTGCTGATCTCCGATTGCGCCGATGCGTGGCCGTTGGGATCTGACCGATGAACAGTGGGCAGTGGTGGAGCCGGTGCTGCGGCCGCTACGCCGCGCCGATAAGCGTGGTCGTCCATGGCACGACACACGCGCCGTCCTGCGTGGTGTGCTCTGGGTGTTGGGCACCGGGGCACAGTGGCGTGAACTGCCCGAAAGATATCCGCCTTTCCAGACCTGTCACCGCCGGTTCCAGCAATGGGTACGGAGTGGGAAGCTGGAACAGGCGCTGCGGCGCCTGGCGCAGCACCTCCACGGGCGCGGTCAGTTGAACCTAGACGAGGCATTCGTGGATGCCACTTTCGCGAGCGCCAAAAAGGGGGCTTCGCAGTCGGGCCTACCCGTCGCGGCAAGGGCACGAAGATCGTCGCTATCGCTGCTACTAACAGTCTTCCTCTCGCCGTATCTGTACAAAGCGCTTCGCCGGCCGAGTGCCAGCTTGTGGAAGAGGTTCTTGCCGGCAGTTTCCTCGACGAATTGCCCGCCCGCCTAGTCGGCGACAAGGCCTACGACTCCGACGCGCTCGACCAAAAACTCGCTGACGAATACGACATCGAACTGATTGCGCCGAACCGACAGCGCCGAAGTCAGACTCAGGACGGACGCAAGCTACGCCGCTATCGTCGGCGCTGGAGAGTGGAACGGCTCTTCGCTTGGATGCACCACTTCCGCCGCCTCGTCACCCGATGGAATACCACATCGAGAACTTCCTCGGCTTTGTTCAACTCGCCTGCCTTCACATCTTGCTCAGGCATTTATGAAACTGCATCCAGACCCGCTTCGTGGTACGCGATCCCAGAGCACCTATTCCGAAATCATCCGAATCGTCCTCAGCCACGTCTCCACCAACTGAGGCCATCCGGTTATTGGAAACTTCGTGCGCCGCAGCCCGAACGCATGCCCGCCCTGCGCGTACAAATGCATCTCCACGGGAACCCCCGCGTTCTTCAGCGCAATGTAGTAAGCCACTGATTGGTTTACCCCGTCCACATTGTCGTCCTCCGCCTGCACCAAAAACGTTGGCGGCGTCTGCTGCGTGACTGGAACGTTTGGATTCAGTTTGTAAGCATGAGTGCCAACCCGTAAATGTCCCGGATAAACACCCACTGCAAAATCCGGCCGGCAGCTTTCTCTGTCAGCTGCATCGACAGACGCGTACAATCGCCGTCTAAATTGCGTGCTGATTTCCGCCACCAAATACCCGCCCGCCGAAAATCCAAGCACTCCAATTTTGTGCGGATCAATGTGCCATTCCGCCGCATGGAATCGTGCCAGCCTTATCGTTCTCTGCGCGTCCTCCAGCGCAAGCGTCGAGGGCGCAAGATCGTCGGGCCGGCACTTGCAGCGCCAGTCATACGGAAGGCTCGGCACGCGATATTTGAGCAGCACGCAGGTGATCCCCTCGGAGGTCAGCCAGTCACACACCTCCGTGCCTTCCAAGTCGATTGCCAACCCCTCGAAGCCGCCGCCGGGAAACACGATCACCCCGACGCCCGTATTATTTCCTTTTGGCGAATAGACCGTCATCGTGGGCCTCGTGATGTTACTAACCCAAACATACGGCTTGCCGGCCACCATTTCGTCTTTCGTTGTCTCGACATATTCTGTTCCCGGAACAGGCTGTGCATCGGGCGGCGTGCCCGGCCATATCGCCACCTGCACATGCCCCGCCGACGGCTGCCAGATATGCGTCTGCGAGCCAAGACCGCCAAACGCAAGCACAACAGAGAGAACACAGAGCAAAGGCTTCATCAAAATCCTCACAGAGTAAAGATGAGAAAACCGCAGGTGGAAGCAATCAGGAAGAGATTCGGAGCCACCGGGATGCGCCGCATCTATCGTAACGGGCGGCGACGCGCTTCTCCACGACCCGCGAGAATGGCCGATCAACCCCCAGAAGATCTGCCATGGTGCGTGGGGAGTCGCACAGAGCGACCTACAGAATGCACCATTTCCAGCCGTCAGGTATTTATGAGACTGGTTCTAGTGGCCGCCGCTCAATTCGCGCACGATTGCGCCGACAAACTGCTTGGCGTCGCCGAAGAGCATCAGGGTGTTGGGAAGGTAATAGAGGGGATTGTCGATGCCGGCGAAGCCGGGGCTCATGCTGCGTTTGATCACCATCACGGTGTGGGCTTTATCGACATCGAGAATGGGCATGCCATAGATGGGGCTGGAGGCGTCGGTGCGGGCGGCGGGGTTGGTAACGTCATTGGCACCGATGACGAGGGCGACATCGGTTTGAGGGAAGTCGCCGTTGATCTCGTCCATTTCGATGAGGCGGTCGTAGGGGATGTCGGCTTCGGCGAGGAGGACATTCATGTGGCCGGGCATGCGTCCGGCAACAGGATGGATGGCGAAGCGGACGTCAACTCCCTTTTTGGTGAGGATGTCGAAGAGTTCACGAACTTTGTGCTGCGCCTGGGCCACGGCCATTCCGTAACCGGGGACGATGACCACTTTATTGGCAGCAGAGAGAATCGCCGCCGATTCCTCGGGAGTGGCGCTGTGCACGGGCCTGGCTTCCGCGGCGCCGGCGGCAGCGGCTTGTACCTGGCCGAAGGCGCCGAACAACACGTTGGTAAACGAACGGTTCATCGCTTTCGACATGATCACGGAGAGGATGAGTCCGGAAGAGCCGTCGAGGGCGCCAGCGATGATCAGGAGTTTGGAATCGAGGACGAATCCCATGGCCGCGGCGGAGAGGCCGGCGTAACCGTTGAGCAGTGAGATTACCGTGGGCATGTCCGCGCCGCCGATGGGAATGATCAGGAAGACACCGAAGATCAGCGAGATGCCGACGATCAGCGGGAACAATTGCTTGGCCTCGGGATGCAGGACGAGAAAAACGGCGCTGCCGATGGCGACGGCAAGCAACAGAAAGTTGACGAAGTTCTGTCCTTTATAGGTGATGGGCCGCTGAGGCAGGATCTCCTGGAGTTTGCCCGCCGCCATGAGGCTGCCGGTGACGGTGAGGCCTCCGAGGATCACTTCCATGGAGAGCACCGACATCATGAACTTGGGAACGTTCGGGGTGCGCAAGTAAAACTCTGCCGAGCCGACCAGGGTGACGCAGAGTGCGCCGAAGGCATGGCTGAGCGCGGTTCGCTGAGGGACAGCGGTCATCTGCACCATGCCGAGCGGTATGCCGATGCCACTGCCGAGTAAGAGGGCGATGATGATCCACTTCCAGTCGACGATGCCGTGCCGGAGCAGAGTGCCGGCGATGGCGAGCACCATGCCGACTTCGCCAGCCCAGATGCCGTGGCGGGCGGTCGCGGGGGAACTCATCCACTTGAGGGAGAAGATAAAGAGAGCGCTCGCGATCAGGTAAGTAAATTCGATGACGTATTGGCTGCCGGCGAAATCGGGGTTCATTTATTTTTTCACCGGGCGACTGGTCTTGAACATCTTGAGCATGCGGTCGGTGATAAGGAACCCGCCAACCACGTTACTGGTGGCGGCGACAATGGCGATCACACCCAGCACGGTGGCGAACTCGCTCTTGCGCTCACCGACCAGGACGATGGCGCCGACGACGGCGATGGCATCGAGGGCGTTGGTCAGCGACATCAGCGGAGTGTGCAGCAAGGGCGAAACGTGACGAATGACTTCGAAGCCGATGAAGCAGGCCAGCATGAAGATGAACAGCGCGTCGATCAGGTTTGAACTCATGTGACCTCAGTTCTCAGTTGCCGGTTCTCAGTTCTCAGTTCTCAGCAAAAACTTTAAAGAGCTCCGTAGAGACTTATCCGCCGGCGGTTGTTAATGCCGGCAGTTTGAAGAAATCGCGTACTCTGGCGTTTACGATTTCGCCGCCCCGGGTGACCATGGTCTCGCGAATGATTTCGTCCTGAAGATTCAGTTGCAGCTTGCCCTCTTTGACGATGTAGACGAGAAACGTCGCGAGGTTGCGAGCGTACATCTGGCTGGCATGGTAGGGGACGCTGCTGGCGAGATTGATGGCGCCGATGATCGTGACGTCGTGCGCTCTTACGGTTTCGCCGGTACGAGTGAGTTCGCAGTTGCCACCGCGCTCGGAGGCGAGATCAACGATCACCGAACCGGGCGCCATGCCTTTGACCATGTCCTCCGTGATGAGTACCGGCGACTTCTTGCCGGGGATCACGGCGGCGGTGATGACGACATCGCTCTCCGCGACCACGCGGGTCAAGAGTTCGCGCTGGCGGGCGTAAAAAGTTTCGTCCTGAGCGGTGCCGTAGCCGCGGGCGTCCTGGGCGTCCTTGGCTTCAATTGGCAACTCGACGAAGCGGCCACCGAGGCTCTGTACCTGCTCTTTGGAGGCGGCGCGCATGTCGTAGGCGGAGGCGACAGCGCCCAGCCTGCGGGCGGTCGAAATAGCCTGAAGGCCTGCGACTCCAGCGCCGATGACGAAGACGCGCGCGGGCGTAATGGTTCCGGCGGCCGTGGTCATCATGGGAAAGATGCGGATGGAAGTTTCGGCAGCCAGCAGCACCGCTTTGTATCCGCAGATGGTGCCCATGGAGGACAGCGCGTCCATACTTTGTGCGCGAGTGGTGCGGGGAACCAGTTCGACAGAGAATGCGTTGACGCCGGCGGCGGCAATCTGCTGTACGACTTCTGCGGACCCGAAGGGACGCAGAAAACCGATGAGCAGCTGATCACGGCGCAGCAGCGGAAGATCAGCCTTGCCGGTAATGTCGTTTGAACCGTAGCAAAGCACCTGCACAATAATGTCAGCGGCGGCAAAGACTGCAGCGCGATCGGCGAGAATCTTTCCGCCCTTCTCGACATAGGCTGAATCTGGATAGCCGGAGCCCTCACCCGCGCCTGGCTCCACAACCACTTCGAGTCCGGCCTTGGCAAGTGTGGGGATCACCGCGGGAACCAGCGCAACGCGCCGCTCTCCGGGATAGCTTTCCTTCGGAACTCCAACGATCACGCGGTTATCCTTTCCCCAGTATGCAAAGTCACCCAGGGGGGTGAAGTGCTAATCCTAGTAGGTCGCGGTAACGACCGACTGTGACGCTCGTCACACGCTGGTGCAGGAAAAAGCATCAGAGTATTGGTGGCACAAATCTGCCACCCATACGAAACGAGTTTTGACGGACTGAAAACACTATCAGAAACGGGTGGTGGAGAAAAGCGCGGAGCGAGGATCAGGTGCTTGGTCAATCCGCTCCACGATAAGAATCTGCAGTCAGGACTGTATTGACCCTCGCCTTGTGAGGCTGAGGTAATGAACTGGAATTCTTGTGGCAGATAGTTCTCAAGGAAACGCGAAGAAGTACCGCTGGTGGAAGGTTGCCGGCATCATCGCTTGCATTGTTCTTGCCAGCGCAGTGGTGATCGCTCGGTTGGTCATTGACCGCGCACAGCCGATTTTGCGAGCGCGAGTAATCGAAACTTTATCGAATCGCTTCAAGAGCAAGGTTGAACTGGCGACGCTGAATGTTTCCGTGATCAAGGGACTGGAGGTTTCTGGCAGTGGTCTGAAGATTTACGGGCCAACCGATCCGAATCCTTACGCGCCCGGTGTGCAGGCCTTGATCAGTTTGCAGGAGTTCCACTTTCACACTGGAATTCGAAACCTGTTCCGTCCCACCGTAGGCGTCGATACGGTTTACGTGAAGGGTATGGAATTGAATGTCCCGCCGAAAGAAGACCGCCCGGAATACAAGGGCATGAGTTCGCAGACGAGGAAGATGTCGATTTTTGTCGACAAGTTTGTTTGCGAAGATACGAAGCTGCTGATTAATACTTCGAAACCGGGTAAGCCGCCGCTGGAATTTGCCATCAGCGATTTGAGAATGAAGGACATTGGCCCGGGCCAGCCGATGCGCTTTGATGCCACGCTGGTGAATCCAAAGCCGGTGGGCGACATTCACTCGACCGGATTCTTCGGACCGTGGAATGAAGGTAGTCCGCGGGATACGCCGGTGCAGGGGGACTATTCCTTCAGCAACGCCGATCTGGGCACGATCAAGGGCATCGGCGGAATACTCTCGTCTACCGGCGAATATTCTGGAACTCTCGACGATATTGTAGTGGACGGCAAAACCGACACGCCGGATTTCCGAGTTGCGACCGGCGGACACGCGGTTCCGCTCCATACAGAGTTTCATGCGATTGTCGATGGAACAAGCGGGGACACGTATCTCAGGCCGGTGAAAGCGACGCTGCTTCATTCGTCTTTTACCGCAAACGGCTCGATAACACGGGTACACGATCCGAATGGACACGACGTAGAACTTGATGTGGTCATGGATCACGCGCGGATTGAGGATCTGCTCAAACTCGGTGTGCGTACCGATCCGCCGGTGATGACTGGTCCAGTGGAGATGAAGACGAAGCTAAACCTCGGTCCCGGTGAGGCAGACGTAGCTGATCGATTGCGGTTAGCTGGAAACTTTCATGTGCTGCGCGCACATTTCACGAATGAGAAAGTGCAGTCGCGCCTGGATTCGTTGAGTCTTCGCACCCAGGGAAAGCCAAAAGAGGCGCAGGACGGTGTGGAGGAGAATGTTCCGGTGGATTTAAGCGGGGTGTTTACGCTAAAGGATGGATCTTTGTCCTTCTCGCAGTTGCACTTTCTGATTCCAGGAACGCATGTAGATATGTCGGGCGAATACAGTCTGGATGGGCGGACCTTCGACTTCCGAGGCACGGCGCGGCTGGAGGCGAAGTTGTCGCAAATGACGACCGGCTGGAAGTCCGTTCTGCTAAAGCCGGTCGATCCATTCTTCAGCAAGCACGGGGCAGGAACGGAGATTCCGGTTAAGATCACGGGAACGGAATCGGCTCCGCATTTTGGTTTGGACTTTCATCATAAAGATGAAGGCCAGGCTGCGGAAAAGAACTACGATTCAGCGGCCAAACGCTGAGAGATATTCCTCGATCCGCCTGTTTTTGATGTCGTCGCACCAAGCTAATCCACACCAAGCTAATCAAAGAACCTAGGGTGCGACCTACACGGTAATTACAGCCACAACCCCATAGATAGGTCCTCGCGCACCTTTTATGCTCCGAATCAGGTTGAGGTGATTGCCGCCGCTCCGGCATCGACCCCGAAGAAAGGACCTTTCCAGTGAGCGCCTCCCCCACCACCCGGCTTCCTCAAGTAAAGACCGATCATGAACTGATTTCGCGTGCGCAAGATGGAGATCCCCAGGCCTGCGCCGCAATTTTTGATTTACATCGAAGGCGGGTTTATTCCACGTGTTTGCTCATGACAAAGAACGTCTCCGATGCGGAGGATATGATGCAGGACGCGTTCATTCAGATCTTTCGCGGGCTTGGCAGTTTTCGTGGAGACTCGGCTTTTTCGACATGGATCTATCGCGTAGTAGTGAACACGGTGCTGATGACGCGCCGGAAGCGGCATTTGCGGGAGGTCTCGCTCGATGAGCCAGTCTCAGTAGATTACACGCCGGTACGGCGGGAGTTCGGAGGAGACGATACCGAATTGCTGGGCACGGTGGATCGGGTCGCTTTGACGCAAGCGGCAAACGAGCTGCCAGAAGGCTGCCGGACTATTTTCATATTGCATGAAGTGGAAGGCTACGAGCACCACGAAATTGCGGAGCGGCTGCGGTGTTCAATCGGGAATTCGAAGTCGCAATTACACAAGGCGCGATTGAAGATGAGAAAGTTGTTGGCTTCCGGAAAGAAGCGCATTGGCAGGAAGCGCGCGCCGAGAGCGCCGGGTAAAGGGCTGGCGGTTCGACCGCTGGCCACGGCGGCCTGAGTTGCTCGATAACGAGCGTGGTTACCTTGACCAGACTATTCCGTCTTGAGAGTTTGTCCCGCAGCGTAAAGTTCAGAAGGCGACGTGGATGCTTGCGTCCTCGCCGCTGCAGTGAGAGGCACGGTGACTGAAACCTGCGTGCCGGCCGCGTTGGACTGAATATCCAAATGTCCACCAAGCTCCCGCACCCGTTCCCGCATTCCCGTCAAGCCAATGCCCAAGGTTGTTCCTCTGGTCCGAAATGCGCTCAATAATTCCTGAGGAATTCCCTTTCCGTAGTCCTTCACGTGCAGAACGATTTTTTCGGGGAAAGCCTGCAGCGCGACTTCCGCCTTGGCGCTCTTTGAATGACGATGAATGTTCGTCAAACTCTCCTGCAGAACACGGAACAGCCCAAGCTCCAAGTGCCGGGGAAGACGGCCGAGACGATCGGGTATTTCCATTTTCACTTCAACTCCACTTCGTTCTGAAAAACCCTGAACGTACCACTTGGCTGCGGATGAGAAACCCACTTCATCCAAAAGCGGAGGGTGCAACAAGTGGGATATGGTGCGGGTTTCTGCAATGGATTGGTCAAGAAGCTGAATCGCATTGGCCAAAAGTTCGTCGGTCGGCTGGGACCGCGAGAACATGTCCAGATTCATCTTCACTCCAGCCAAATATTGGCCCAGGCTGTCGTGAAGCTCCCGGGAAAACTTGCGCCTCTCCTCATCCTGCAGTTGCAGCAAGCGGGTGGTCAATTGACGCAGAGATTCTTCGCCATCTCGAGCAGCGCGCTCTGCCAAAGCGCGCGCTTTAAGTTCGCTGGTAAGAAGCCGGTAGTGGATGAACAGGAGTATGAGCGCTGACGCGAAAGACACGCCCAGAATGATGACCGTAAGCTTGTACAAACGGTTGGAAGCGTCCATGCGAAGCTTCAGCAGTTGCCGCTCTTCCTGACGCATTTGCTGCATGGTGGAAGCGTTCTCGAAGGCAAGGGACAGGATTTCGCCTGCCATCGCGCTCTGCCCCGCTGCATCCTGCGGGGATGACTTCTTGAGCTCGATCGATTTCTTGAACAAGGCGATCCTTCGGTCGGTTATGTCTTCCAATTGCGTGCACAGTTGCTCCTGCCGGGGATTGTCCTCAGTCAGTTCTCTGGCTCGTTGAAGTTTCTGGCGCACTTCGGGAAGTGCTGCGCTGAAGCCGTCAAGAAGCGCCTCATTTCCCGTCATGGCATACCCGTTTCGGGCACGAGACAGTTTTGCGATGGATGAGTCTATCTCGCCGAGCCCGGTCTCTACCTCAAACGAATGGACCACCCAACCGGCGCTTTCGCGGAGACGAACGATGGTGACGTAGGCCGCGATCGAACTCAGAAGCAGCACAGCCACGGCAGATGCGAACGCTAGTTGTGCATTCTTGCGAGGTGACATAGATCGTGGGCGCGCGAGCTGGGTCTCCTAACTGTTTCGCCTTCACCGACTCTTCGTGAAGAAGTCCGACGGTTCAGAGATTCCCCGGCCGTGCATCAATCGTATCCTGCCTTGGAATCTCACGCCATAAGCATGTCGACGCTTTCGTGACGCGCCGTAAATACAGCAAAGACCTGATTGCCGCAACCTAGGCTCTCCCTGTATTCAGTACACGCGAACGAACCGGTGAGACGTATTCGCTTTAGGACGAATGCAAATCACCAAATCTATGCATCGGCACTACAAACATTGCGAGAGCTACGGTGCCGTGTCCCATTCCCATTGGTTCTCGGCTTTCGCAACGCCTCCGGTTGTTCACTTGGGATCAGGAGCGGACTGTTGAAACTCCGGATTCTGGTGGCGGACGATCACGAGGTGGTTCGTCGCGGTCTCGCGTCTCTATTGCAGGGACAGCACGGTTGGGAGGTAGTTGCGGAGGCCTCGGATGGACGCGAGGCCGTGGAAAAGGCGAAACAGCTGAAACCAGACTTTGTGATTCTGGATATAGGCATGCCGAATCTCAACGGACTGGCAGCGACCCGACAACTGGCGCAGCATGACCCCAACTGCAAGATCATCGTTCTGACCATTACGGATTCGGATCATGTTATCCGAGAGGCCCTGGATGCCGGCGCGCGCGGGTTCGTATTGAAATCCGATGCGGTTCGAGATCTGGTTTCCGCCATTGAAGCGCTGCAACGCGGCCAGATGTTCTTTACTCCGCGAGTAAATGAAATGGTATTGGCCGGCTTTCTGGAAAAGGGAGTCGTGGCTCCGCGGGGAACGCCACCCAGGTTTCCGACTTTGACGCCTCGGGAGCGCGAAGTGATCCAGCTTTTGGCGGAGGGAAAGAGTTCCAAAGAAGTGGCGACAGTGCTTAAGCTGAGTACCAAGACTGCGGAAACTCATCGCAGCAATATTATGCGAAAGCTGGGCTTCCACTCCATCCGGGACTTAGTGTTGTACGCGGTGAAGAACGACATTATTCAGGTGCAAATGCCGGAGACCAACCCGTCGCGGGACGACTCAGGAACTTAAGATCGATTCGCGCGATTCCCTGTCGACCTTATTATTATTGCCTGCACGAAAAAAAGCGCCGGGTACTATGCCCCGGCGGCTCGCGCAATTTTGCGAGAATCGATCCAATTGTTGCGGAAATTAGCCAGCCTTTCGCTCGGATCTCAACTTGCGGTCTTCCTCTTCGTCGGCTTTCGTATCGTCGACATCGCTGGGGGCGCGATTTTCCTTGGCAGTAGACTTGGCCGCGTCTTTCACGTTGCCCCAGGCGTTCTGCACTTTGCCTTCGGCTTGCTTGGCTGCACCGTGCACCTGCTTTTCGGGGTCGCCTGTCCACTCGCCTACTTGTCTTTCGACCCGGCCCGCGACATCCTTGACTTTTCCTTCTACGCGATCTTTATCCATGATCATTGCTCCTCTCTTAATTGGAATGTGATTCTGAAACGGATGCCTCACTCGCCGCTAGATCGGGTTGCGGCCCTGAATGAGGCGAACCAAAACAGCTATGATCGCCAGCACGAGCAAGATATGAATGAATCCGCCCAAGGTGTAGGAGCTGACCATCCCCAGCAACCATAGAACCAGAAGTATTACCGCAATCGTCCAGAGCATCGTAGTCTCCTTTGGTGATGCGCTAATTTCTGCAGCTGTTTGGCTGAGTCAGATTATTGAAGGGCGAAGGTTGGGAATATAGGGTTGATTCTGTAGCGGAGAGGTGATGCGGCCGTAAAAGCAGCCGGGTAGAGTCTCAGGTCGATCCAAATCCGAATTGTTCACCCGTAACAATGGATTCGAGCAGGGAACAGGACAGAACGCTGTTTGGATCACGCTCTGTCCACCGGCAACTTGTCCCTGCCGGGAAGCCGATTCAGGCAGCTGTGTCGGCGCTGGTATTGGTGGTATCTGAAATCGCGGTCAGGATGGAATCGGCGTGCTTCTCCTCCTCCAGCGTTTGATCGAGCAGTTCGGCCTGGCTGTCGTTTCCCAGGATTTCCGCGAAGGTGCGTACGGTGCCATAGGAGGCGATTTCGTAGTGTTCCACTTTCTGGGCCGCGCCGATGATGCCGGCGTCTCGCACGGAATCGTCGGTCGCATCCTTAATGATGTCTTCTCCTTCCGCAATCAGGGCGGCAATGCCTTTGCATTTCTTGGAGTCGACGGAACCTTTAGCCTGATTCAGGATCTCTTCCAGACGGGCTACGTGGCCCCTGGTTTCCTGGAGATGGGTTTGCAAGGCGTTTTTCAACTGCGGCTCTGTAGCTGCATCGATCATTTTGGGCAACGCTTCGGTGATTTGGGTTTCGGCGGAGTGCAGTTGTTGGAGTTGGTCGAGATAAAGTTTTCCGAGGCTATCGAGATTGGCGGAAAAGAATTTCATGGCGTGACCTCGTTGTGCACTGATTTGAGAACTTGCGCGTAGGATGCGGGGGGCAGAGGTTTTGTTGTCGAGAAAGTACTGGCGGCAGCCACGGCAACAGCCTTAATAGATTTGGACGATTCCATTTCGAACCGCATACAGAGTGAGATCCGCAATGGAGTGCAGATCGAGTTTTCGCATGAGATTGGTGCGGTGGGTTTCGGCGGTCTTCACGCTTAGGCTGAGAGTCGTGGCGATCTCCTTGGTAGTCTTGCCTTCGGCAACGAGTTGAATCACTTCCCTTTCGCGAGGCGTGAGAACATGCTGCTCGAAATTGTCACGCTCTTCCTGGGGGCGGAGATACCCGTCGAGCATCATTTGCGCAACTTTGGAAGTAAAGAAAGTTCTGCGGTTTTGCAAAGCCTCCACCGCAGCCACCAAATCGCGGCCGGCATCGGACTTGAGCAAGAAGCCGCGCGCGCCTGCGGCGAGCACTTCGCGCACTACCTGGTCCGAATCATGGATGGTGAGAATCAGAATCCGAGACTCGGGCATGGAGGCAAGGATTTGCCGAGCAGCATCCAAACCGTTCAGGTTTGGCATTCCAATATCGAGCAGCAGCACATCGGGCTTTGACTGGCTGGCAAGCTCTACGGCTTCGCGACCATCTGCGGCTTCGCAGCAGACCTCCCAACCGGGGTGGCCTTCCAGAATGGAACGAATGCCTCTTCTTGCGACTTCATGATCGTCGGCGATAAGAATCCGAAGCACGCGCACTCTCTCCTGCCTCCCAGCAACAACGCGAAAATGTCGTTCGTCGATCTGAGCGGAGCGAAGCGGCTGTGTTGAGATAGTTGCAAATACGAGTTGGCCGGTTGCCACAGAACTGCGCGCGGCGCCGGGACAATTAGATTAGGTTGATTGGCGAACTGATTAGCTATGCAAGGTTGCTGCCAATCCCAAATGCATTCAGTTTCAAAGTGTTGCGCAACGGTCTCGTGGAGGGGATGTAAGTTTTTCCCCGCAGGTTCTATAGAAATTAGGAGCAATAGAGCCGGACCTCGGACGGCCTCGGGTCGTCAATCAGGTATTTACCTTAGCGCTCGAAACGCACGCTCCGGTCGCCGCGGTCAGAAGAGATGGCATCTAAAAGGGCCGAAGGAGTAGTCTCTATGCGCTCATCCGCTCCGTGGAGCGTCACCACGATCGTTTCCGCCGGTTGCATCGCCGTTGTCTTGGCGGCAGTTGTTGCGGCACAGACCCCGGCGCCGAACAGCTCGCCAACTGCACCTGCACCGGCCTCAACCCCGGTCACAAATGGCGCTCCTCAATCCGTGAATCCCGATCAACAGCCGTCGGCGCAAGAGCCTTCCGGCAACGACCAGGGTATGTTCGTATTCAGGAAGCAGATTGAGGAAGTTGTGCTGCACGCGACCGTGGTTGATCAGGAGCAGCGCCTGGTGACGGGCCTGGATCGAAGCGCATTCACCGTTTACGAGCAAGGGATGCCGCAGACTATCACATCGTTCCGCCGGGAAGATGTTCCCGTCGAGATGGGGATCGTGGTGGACAACTCCGGCTCGATGCGCGACAAGCGCCGACAGATCAGCCAGGCGGTTCTGAATCTGATTCGCGCCAGCAATCCTGAGGATCAGATTTTCGTCGTCAATTTTGGCCTGAAACCTTATCTGGATCAGGACTTCACCTCGGACGTGAAGCTGCTGGAGGCGGCATTGCATCAAGTCTCCGCACAAGGAAGCACCGCGCTATATGACGCCATCGTGGCCTCGGCGGTTCATCTGGAGCACAACCCGCGTCTTAACAAGAAGGTTCTGCTGGTAATTACGGATGGTCAGGACAATATGAGCGAGGAGACTCTGCAAGAAGCTGCGCGCCGACTGCAACAGGCGAATGGTCCGACGCTGTATGCCATTGGGCTAACGGGTGGCGAACTGCAGAGCTCAGGGCGGGAGGCGCTGCAGAGCTTGGCTGCGGGAACGGGTGGAGTGGCTTACTTCCCCGACTCACTGGATCAGGTGGATAACATCACACGCACGGTGGCGCGCGACATACGGAGCCAGTACATCATCGCTTACAAGCCGCACAACCAGAATGGAAAGCCCGACTACCAATCGTTGCACGTAGAGGCGAACGCTCCGGGATATGGCAAACTCACCGTCCGCACCCGAAGCGGCTACTATCCTCCGGAGGCAGCTCATTGAGAGCTGCCATACTGGAGGTCTATCCTAACTTAGGCAACTGTGGTTTCCGGAGCGCTGTGGATCTGAGCCGGCATCTGAATCTGGATGATGTTGTTCTTGATGGCGTAAACCACCAGATCGCGAATCGAATGCAGGCTGAGTTTGCGCATGATATTGCTGCGATGAGTCTCCACGGTCTTGGTGCTCAGGTTCAGCAGGGTTGCCACTTCCTTGGAGCTCTTTCCCTCCGCCAGAAGCTGAGTGATCTCTCGCTCCCGCACCGTTAGCGTGGGCAAGTTCGGCGCCTCGTTACGGGCCACGACGTGGCCTTTATCCAGGAATCCAGCCAGCACCAGATCGTTCACCCGCGGAGTGAAGAACATGCGCTTGCTCTGCAAAGCTTCCACGGCGGATACCAGATCGCGAGCCGCGTCAGACTTGAGTACGAAACCGCGAGCACCGGCATCGAGTGCCTCACGGATAACCTGATCGGAATCCGTTATGGTCAGCACGATGACTTTGAACTGGGGATCGTACTGCATCAGCTGGCGCGTAGTGTCCAGGCCGTTGAGGCTGGGCATGCCGATATCGACTATGACGACATCGGGTTTTAAGCGCTTTGCCATTTCGAGCGCTTCGCGGCCATCCGATGCTTCCCCGCAAACTTCCCATCCCTCATGCTTCAGAAGAAGAGAGCACAAACCTCGGCGAACAATTTCATGATCGTCGGCTAACAGGATTCGCAGTTTCATGGCAGTCTTTCCTCCACAGTCTTTCTGAGAGAATTACAGATAGATTCGGACTTTCAGTACCCCACTAACACGAAGCATGTGGACTTCGCGCCAAAGCGGTAAACACCCGATGCTGGCTCACTGATTCAACGGCTTCTAAGAGATCGCGCGCCGCGTTGGATTTCACGACGTACCCTCGGGCGCCCGCATCCAGCGCTTCCCGCATCATCTGCGGAGAGTCATGCTGCGTGACGAACAGAACTTCGGGACCAGCATTTTTGTGCTTCTGCTGAATGAGACGGCAGGCCTCAAGGCCGTTCATTCGAGGCATGGTTACGTCGAGCACCACGACATCCGGCTGTAAACTATCGACCTTCTCCACGGCCTCAAGTCCGTCTGACGCTTCACCCACTACTTCCCAATCGCCTCGGCCCTGAAGAAGAGTTCTCAGCCCTTGTCTCACGACGGGATGATCGTCCACTAACAGGATCCGGACAGCCATAAATTTCTGTACCCTCTGATGCGGCACCGTGCACTCCTCATCACGGCTCCACGGCCGGCTTTGCTTTGTAGTTTGCCCCATTCCCGCCGCGGAGTCCACCAGCATCAGGGGAAGCCAATTCCGTATGCGTGAAACATCTTGAAGCTAGCATGGCGGCCCGCTCCCCTCGAATACAGGGAATCCTGTATTCTAGCGCTCAAAAATATCCAGGCTTAAGAACCGGCTAACTGGCGATAGCAGGAAAATAGGTGCCCGCATGCAGTAGTGCATCCACGGCTTCGACGATGGAACCGACGTCCGATTTGGCGCAAGCTCCGCGGATCCCAGCCCTGCGAGCTTCCTCCGCTAATTGTTTTGAGAGATGAATGGTGACCAAGAGAATGGGTATCTCCGGGAAAAGCCCCGAAATCTGCCGGGCCACATCGAGACCGTTGAGATCGGGCATTTGAAAATCCAACAGGATCATGTCGGGGGGACTTTTCTTTACTCTTTGCAGGGCTTCCCCTCCGGTTCGGGCTTCGTCGCAAACCCGCCAGGTGCTTTGCTGCTCCAGGAGGGCGCGAAGATAATTGCGTACCGCCGGGTTATCATCTACCACTAGAATGCGAACCAAACCGACCGTCCCTCCACGTAGAACCTAAAGATGTTTCTGACCTTCGCCTGGACCCGATGCGGGACGGATATCAGGCATTTAATAACTTTCCTGCGCGCCGTCGCAATACTGCGAACTCTGTAGAGTACGAACTCAACATTAACTCACCATATTCCCTTGTCGCTGCCTGTTAACTTTAGTTCGAGCGCCGCTGCGGCAGCTAAACCGGGCAACAGGCTAAGGCGCAGAGTGCTTTGGAGTTCGCCATTCAGTAGTAACCTCTTCCATTCGGAGGCGTACAGTCTGGCCGCCTGCGGAAAAATAGGAATACGCAGGAACTTTCTTCGGAATCTAACCAGTTCGTTGCCAAACTGCGCCGCATCGATTACCAGCGGCGGCAACGAAAGATCTTTCCCACGATACGGCTTCACAAATCCAGAGACGGTTACGAGGTAGGTGGCGAGGCCGTCCCAAAGGCCGGCGGATTGAGCCAGCGACTTGAGATGCAGGTAGTCAACTGAACCCGAATCCACCAGCTGTGCAGTGTCCAGAACATCGCACAAGCGCAGATAAAAGTGGCGATACATACGTTGCAGAGTGCTGATGATCAAACGATCTTCAGGCGCCGGCACGCGAAACATCTCTCCGCCAAATCGCGCGGAGTGCGCTCGCGTGACGAGAGAATTCGTGATCGCGACCTGCTCTCCCGTCTGACCCAAGCGTGATACGTGGACCTCGACTAACTCAGGAAGACCGGGTACAACGAAGTTCCATTTGTTGGCCAGCCGATCACCCCAGCTCCGCGCATCCGGTCGCGCATGGAAGCGCTCCACCATGATGGCCACTACGTCGGCGCTCTCCGCATTGGTGTAAAGATCAAGATCGTTTCCGAGATCGGGCCAGTGATCGAGGGACTTGATCACAATCACGGAACCGACTTGCTGGAGTGCCTCACAAATAGGAAGCAGAAAAGATAGTGCGCGTTGTATACGCGCGCTCTCTTTCAGCAAGGCCTGCTCAACCCACTCGGCGCGCTCATGTCCGGCGGCCGCCAGCGCTTGATGCAAAGCGGGAAATGCCCGGGCTATGACGTGGTGCGAAGTTGCCAGGCTCCATAGCTCGCCGAAATCCTGCGGGCTGAAAGTGGAGACGATTTCAGCAATGGCGTCATTGCTGTTCTCGCTGTTTTCGCGAGTTGGGCTGGAAGCGCTGGAGGAGTTATTTACATCGCACTCCAGCAGCAAGCGGGAGAGAAGAGAGAGACATTCCGTAGAACTATTCACGCCGTCCATAGTTTTGACTTCGCATCCGCGAATCGCCAACGATTCAACAGCCGTTCTTCGATGAGAAAACTCGATCCGCTGTTGTTACTGCAGCGATTCACTCAGTGCGGACTGGTCTGGCCCTGGCCTGCACGGCCGTCATCGCCGCAATTAGTGGCAGAACGACGTTCAATGGCAGTCCCTTCCTCGTAATCATTCCAGGTTTCGATCAGCAGAAATGGGAGCGGCTTGGAGCTATCGTAGTAGCGCTGATAAAAATTCAGAGTTTCATCGAGCGTCTTACCGCAGTCGCTTTGCATGTGGCGATTGAGTCCCCACTTGGCGGCGGAATCGTCGAAGCCGGGCCAGGCGCCCCCGACCGCGATTTTTTCGGGATGCTTCTGCATGGTTTTGTAGAAGTCTTCGAGATAGTCCTGGCCCCAGTTGCTGCCATCCGGCGCCCATCCGCCGGGGCCCGGTTGTACCCAGGCGTAAGAACCCGCAAAATCATTGGCATATTGCACCGGCGGCTGGTCCTTGTAGATCAGGAGCGGCGGACGGTCCCAGCTGTTGCAGTGCTGGCGAACCTGATTCCAATCAACGTGGCCGCTCTTGGGAAAAATGAAAATCATAGGGCTGCCGTTATAGGTGAGATAAGCATCGCGATATTTGGCGGCGGGACCGAGGTAGCTGGCGTAGGCCTTATCGAGCGCGGCGATTGCGTCGTCCGTCGCTTGCGCATCTTCGTCTGCGGCTTCGTTGTAGAGAAGCGCTACCTGGAAATGGCTCTCGCTCGCGACCTGTTGCAGGAGAGCAAAGTTGTGATCGGAATAAGGATTGCTCTCGCCGTACCAGTCGACGACAAAGGCCGATATCCCCATCTGTCGAGCTTGCTGAATCTGCTTTCGGAGAACGGCGGGATCCTGGCTGGAATAGCCAACATCCATGTGGGTGTGGTCACCGAACCACGGCATATAAACCGCGAGAAGCTTGGGATAAACACCGGGCGCCTGCGCGTTCTGCTGCAGAATATGATGAGGGCCGGGTGTGGTGCAGCCGCTCGCCATCATGAATAACGCCATGGTTAACCCTAGAAACGACCTGGGCAATCAACATCTCCATTTCTTACGGCCTTCCTGCGGAGTAATTAGGATGCGGCTGCGGACAGTGCGGTTGGCGCTGCAAGGGCCAAGATTAAAACGCTCCGAAGGTAGGAGGTTCTGGCGGATTTCGGGCTGGCAACGGGCCGTCAGAATTGGGGCACGGCCTGCAGTTGACGGATGACCCAACGATCGGCACCGGGAGTCATAAGCACGACGTAGTGCACGACCACAGGCTCGTCATGGATAGTGGTGTTTCCATCGCGAATTTGCAATCGATACCGCGCGGTGTCATGCAACTCCATGACATCGCCTTCGGGGGCGTAAAACACGACATCCAACTGATGGCTTTGATACAAGTATCGCCGGGTCAGACCTGACTCCTGCTGGCTGGCAACGGTCTGGCGAAGCCACTGCATGGCGTCGCCGGAGAAAGCTCCGGCGAGTGGGTCGAGGGTATTGGATTGGAGCGCCTGAGCCATGCTGGTCCACGCGAAGCGATAGTCACGAACGATCCCACGCTCGGTGAGGTTCTCAACCGCGCGCGGGCCGGCATTCTTCGCATCCAACTGGACTTGCACACCGGTATCGGCAGCGTGCAAGTTGAGGACAGGACAAAATAACAACACGCATAGGGAGATGGCGGCGATCACGAAATGATTGGGAAGCTCACCTCTCTCTGCTCGAATCATGGTTGCGCTCCCACGCGGATTTCGTTTCCCATCACAACACCGGAGGCGACTGATATCGTCGTGGGGCCTGGCGCTTCTATTTGCGCTCGCGCCACGCCCTGCTTGATCGGAGCATCCACTGTGCCCAATCCATCGGTGCCAGTTGCAGTAAAAGTGACAATCGTGCCGTCGGGCACTACATTTCCGGCGCAGTCGTGAACGGGTTCGGTTCGAACAATAATGCCTTTCGATGTACGTTGGCCGGTGATGCGGAGATTGCATGGGTCCGATGCAACTTGTTGCACCGCGCGGCGTGTCTTCAAGTCATCTAGCGATGCCGTGACTTGCACCGGACCGGCAGACTTCCCGGAGGTGGTGCGAAACCATGCAACTCCATTCTGCGTGCGAACTGATCGCGACCAGAGAAGAGCGTCTTTCGCCGTGAGTTGGAAGCTGACGTTCTGAGTAGTGAGCACAAGATTGTGATATTGATCGAAGGGGAATGCGACGCCGCTCACCGCGTCTCCTTGCGCGACCGGAACGCGCGACGGATGAACCAGAAAAGTGAGATTGGCTGGCTTGGAGGCACTTACATAGAAATTCTCACTACGACACGTACCTGAGCACACGATCGCCAGATAGTCACCGGCATTGCGCAAATCCTGCGGCGCTAACTGCACTTCCTCGCCGAGTGTGATATCGCGCCTGCGCGATACTCCGGGGCCGACCAGATAGAAAATCCCCTTGCTGCTTCCGGTTGTGGAAATAGATGCTTGTTCCCCGGCGACTGCGGACTCGGGAACATGGAAGTCTTGCGCAGCACATAGTCCGACGAATGATCCCGCTAAACCAATGATCGCCCAAAATCGAAGTAGGCGCGACATTTCTACGACTTCCCCAGACTGAACTGATTCACCACGACATGAAAGCTATGCACCTTGGCTGCGAGAGCCTTGGGAATTTCCACTGCGAAAGGTTCCGAGGACTGCGGAAGAAGAGCGCGATCGACGTAGCCGTCTGAGACCCATACGACTTTTCCGTCGCTGTCATAGAAGCTGGCGATGACATGAGGGATATTGACTGTCTGTCCGCCCTGATTCAGCAAGTCGCCGCTGAGAACGCTCTTCCCTTGAACGTCGGAATCGATCTTCTGATTCATGACCCCGATCACCGGGTCTGCTGATGCGGGAACCAGGCTGGCCTTCACATCCATGCGAACGTTCTTGACATTCTTGAGATTGAGGTTCGGAAAGTCGATGCGATAAGGCGTCACCTGCTTGGGCAAAAGCACGTGCGCGATTTTATCGAAGCTGCTCTCTTCATCGATCGGATTGCCTGCAGCATCGACCAGGGTTGCATTGACCGTCACAAATGCTGGAATCGTGTCTTCGTTCGTGACCTCTCCCATCACCACCGCGCCCTCGGCCGATTCGACGGCGTTCATCGAAATAATGCGTACGTGTGGTGAATCGACATTCTTCGATCCCCATTCGTCGTCGGCGCTTCCGGTGACCAGGTCCCAACGCAGGAAGTTCACCGGAATCACTTGCGCGGGCACGGAGGACACCTGCATCTTGGGCCATACAGCCTTCCAAACGTCACCTTCGCGGATCAGGTGAATGTCACGAACATCCTCAAGGGGCCCGACGGGAGTGGAAAAATGCAAGCGGACACGAAACTGAGCTTCATCGTTGGTCGCGTGCAGAGGACGCGAGTCAAAACCTTCCAGCGCGGAAAAGGAACGCAGGCTTCCGTTCGATCCCATCCAATCCTGAATAAAGGCCTGCTCGCTGATTCCGCTTGTACTCGAAATGCTGGCAAAGGCACGGTCCCAGTTGCGGCGCTGCACATCGACGAGCAAGTTGGTGACGGCTTGATCCGGCGTGCTTGCTCTAGCAGTGTGCAGGGCAGAGCCTTTGGTCACGCCAACGGTGATCCCGGCCTGTCCAGTCACATAGAGACCCAGCACCATCAAGGCGACGGTTACCGCGACGAGAAGAATTGGAATCGCATATTTCATTCTGATTCCTCAGCCTGCATTCTCAGGCAACGATATGGTGTTCACGATCCTCGGAACGAACTGGCATCCGTACGCCAACGGGCGCACGGCGCGTCTCGGGTAAGAAAAATTCGAAAAAGATTGCCAGAAAACTTACGCCGATCGGAAGGATTCCCCATAGCAATCCTTGCCAGGGCGCGGGAATCGCATCGGACTCAATTTTGTGAGCGGGGGGAACGTCTTCTTTCGACCACGCGGTGATCTCGCCGTTGCCGAAGGTCTCGATCTTGCGCCAACCCACGAAGGTCAACAGAGGCTCGTAATAGGGGTCGTGCACAAAGATATATTTCAGGCCGTAACGGTTGGCATGCTCGAGCATGGCGCGAAGAGCAGACATGCCGGCGGTGCCGTAGAACTTCGCATTGGTGAGCTGCGCTGAGCCATAGTGAGTCATCTCGGGCAGGAGGCGCGCAGAGTTATAGTCTCCGTCCACACTGCCGGCATCGGTATAAGTTGAGACCTTGGCCAGTTCGCTCCCGAACCCAAGAGTGATGTAGCGATAAGAGTCATGGCCGTCGCGATTCAGGAAGGCAATCACGGGATCAACATTGGTTGCGGCCGTCGGACGAAATGGGTTGGCGTTGAGCCAGAAGAGAGCGGCTCCGATGGTGGCGACCGAAGCCAGTGCGAGCCCGACCGCTGCTTTGGAGCGGAAACGATCAAGAAGTTCGGTGGCCAGAACTCCGACGAACGGCATGGCCATCAGCGTCGCCCAAAATGTGAAACGCTCGAAAGTGAGGACTTCATAGGCGCGCCCCAGTAGCCATCGCGGCAAGGGCGTTGTGCCACCAAGGCCGAAAATAAAGGTGAGCCAGAAGCCGAACAGCAACGGCTGCCAGCGGCGAGATGAAGCTCCGCGAATGACGATGAAGGGCAACGCCAGAATCAAGGCTCCGTACGGAATCACGAAGTAGTTAATCGCAGTAATGGAATTCAACAAGAAATTGGCGCGGCTGTCGTGTGGGATGGGAATCTGATGAATCGGATGTTGGATAATGGCCAGCCAATAGGGCAGCAAAACGATTGCGACACCGGCTGCCACTAAAAGGCCGAACACTGCCGCCCGCATTACAACTCCACCGACCGATCCCGCAACTCGCTCGTCGCGAGCGTCTAGATAGGCGGTCCACAATACGGGGCCGGCAAAAAGAACCACACCAAAAATCAGCGTGACGTGGTGCGCAGCGGCGGCGGTAAGGCTTACGGCCACTCCCTTCAGCAAAGAGCGTCCTGAAGCCTCGGTCATCCACTCATAGAAATAGGGCAATGCGTTCAAGTAGAGAGCGGCCGAGGCTACCGTGGCCAACTGCCCAGCCTGGTAAACCAAGAATGCCAATGCACCCAGGAAAATGGAGCCTAAAGCGGCATAGCTGGCGGCGCGGTCATCGACCCAGATTTTGGCGAAGCGAAATACTCCTACCGGCAGCAGCAGAACAGCGATCAACTGCACCAGCATGTAGCCCATCTTCAAGCCGACCACATTGGACAGGAGCGCGATCCATTGGTGAGTCAGCGGAGGATAGGTAGTTTGCGAGAACCCACCAAACCATTTTTCATTCCACGGATTGAACCAGTGATGAGCGTAGTGCGACGCAAAGAACATGTGGAAATTGGCGTCGAACGAGCCGGCGGGAAGCTGCATCAGCAGCAGCGGCCCATGAACCGCCAGCGCTACCAGGACAATTGCAAGAAGAGGAATTGGACGAGAGTAACTACTTTGGACGGTGCTCACAATTGTGCGCTCCTAGGGTCCACAGCGAAAACGTTGGATTCAAAAACCTCATGCGGGGTTTACTGCATTTTTCGTCGATTTCGGCGCGTGATCTCAGCACCAAAGCAGCCTTAGCGGAGAGACCGGCATCTGATGGGGGCCGCAGAAACATTGGTTATGCGGGAGGTCCTTCAAAGACTTGAATCCAGCGTGGTGATTCCGTGAAAAGCCGACTTCCGCTCACGAGCTTTTGCATCGTTTTACTTTTCGGTTCAGCGCTTGCCCAGACGTACGACATCAATGGCCAAGGCGCGCCCAACAACCAAAAGTCGAAGAGTCCTGGCGATACCACCCAGGAGACGTCCGGGCAAAGTGGCACGGGATTTGGCTGGGGATCGAGTATCGAAGTTTCGCGCCAGGCTCGCGCGGCGCAAGATGCACTGAAGAGAAACGACTACACGGCAGCGGTGGGGTTTGCAGAGCGCGCTGCGAAGGCCGCGCCGCAGAATGCTGAACTCTGGTTCTTACTCGGCTACGCGGATCGGCTCGCCGATCATTATCAGGCTTCGGTTGATGCCTACAACCGGGGGCTGAAGATTCAGCCGGGCTCGGTTCGAGGCATGGCTGGGTTGGCGCAAACTTACGCCAAGATGGGCCGAGACGCTGACGCAGAGCAGTTGCTAAAGCGTGTGGTGGATGCGAATCCGAAAGATGCGAACAGCTTACAGTTGGCGGGCGAACTTTTGTTGAATTCGGATGCAACGCAAGCGCTGGAATTACTAAAACGCGCCGATGTGCTGCAAGCATCTCCTCACACGGACCTGTTGATTGCGCATGCGTATGAACGCCTCGGTCAACCCGATGAGGTCACTCATTACTTGAATGTCGCGAAACGGCGGGCGCCCAACGATCCTGAAGTGCTGCGAGCAGTTGCTGGAGAATATCGAGATCAGGGACAGTACGATCAAGCTATCGCGACATTGCAGGCGATTCCCAAAAAGACGACCGACGTCCAGGCCGAGCTGGCATATACCTACCAGCTCGCAGGCAAGCAGCAGGAAGCAGCGGACTTGTACACGCGCCTAGCCAAGGCAGCGAAAGGAAATATCGGCCTCGATCTCAGTGCTGCGCAGGCACTGGTTGGACTGGGCCAGGCCGATGCGGCCCAGAGTTTTCTGGAAGACGCCAAAAGAATTGACAGCAACAATTACCGCCTGCATGCGATTCTCGGCGCCATTGCCGAATCGGACGACCGTTTTGCGGATGCCAGCGCAGAATATAACCTCGCGCTCGCGAATCTGCCAGCGCATGTTCCTGAAGGCCCGCTCTATCCAATAGAACTGCGATTGAACCTTTACGAGCTCGATCTACGGCAGGAAGACGAAGCCGGAGCGAAACAGCAGCTGGCCGCAGCCTTTGCGGCTATTAATCAGGTCAGCGTTCCAGAGTCCTCGCGGCCGGAGATGCTGAGGCTGCGGGCGGCGATCGAAGCTGGCCAGGGCAACATGGATGCGGCGAATAAGGATCTGCAGGATGCGCTCGCCCTGGCACCGTCGAACGTAAATTCGCTGTTGAACTATGCCAGCTTGCAATGGAAGATCGGACAGAAACAGGCCGCCGAGGATACTTTCGCAAAGGTGTTAGAGCTGGATCACAACAACCGCACGGCTCTTGCGTCGCTAGGTTATCTCGCGCGTGACAAGGGAGATGCGAAGCTCGCGGAGAACTATTTCAAGCGAGAGGTGAATGCGCATCCCAAAGATTATGAACCGTATCTGGCGCTCGGCGATTTATATACCGCCGGGCAAAACTATCGCGCGGCTGAAAGCAATTACGAGGAAGCTTACCGGCGGATGCCCAGCAACGCGATGATCATTGCGGGCGGCGCCAATGCGGCGCTGGAGGCACATGATCCCGAACTGGCAAAGCGCTGGCTGGACCGCGCAACCGGCAAGATGAACGAGAGCGCGCAGGTAAACCGCGAACGCGAGCGTTATCTCACTCTCAAAGGCGATTATGCGGAGTCGGCGAAGTTGGGATACAAGGTTCTCGAAAAGCTTCCTCACGATCGTGAGGGCGTGGTGTATCTGGCTTACGATCTTTACGACCTGAACCGTTACGATGAGGCCCTGGCGCTGATCACGAAGTACGAGCCCGTCCTTCCGGATGATAAGGATCTGCCGCTGGTCGCCGGCAACATTCATGCCCATGACGGGCAATTACGCGAGGCGCTCGACGACTACACGCGTGCGCTGCAGCATGATCCAAAGATGGCTACCGGATACGTGAATCGCGGATTCGTATTGAATGATCTTCACGAGGCGGAAAAGGCCGTTCCGGATTTTCAGACTGCGATCCAACTACAGCGGGACTATGGCGAGGCGCATCTGGGATTGGCGTTCGCAGATTTGCAGTTGCACCGGCCCAAGCCCGCGCTGAATCAACTCGAGGTCGCTCAGAAAATATTGGGCAAGTCGCACGCGTGGCATTTGGCCCGGGCTGAAGCGTTTCGTCAGGAGCAGGATTTTACCCACGCGGAAACCGAGTACAAGATCGCTCTGCAGGAGACGCCCAAAGATCTGACGACGCAACTGGCGTATGCCGACACGCTGTACCGCCTGCGGAGATATGAGCAAGCTCTTGGCGCGCTACAGGCCGCACAGAACCTATCTGCCACGGACCCTCGGGTTTACGCCCTGCGAGCGGAGATCCATGCCAGGGAGGGTGCACGGGAAGATGCGATGCATGACATCCAGTTGGCCGAACAATACGGCAAAGACAATGTGGACATCCTGATGGCGACGGGTGGAGCTCTATTAAGGTTGGGAGACCGGGATGCGGCCATGCAGCGCTTCTCACGCGCTTTGGACATCCCGAACGGAGATCGTTTGGGAGTGCGATTGTCGGTAGCGCAAGTATTCCTGCAGCAGGGGCATTACGACGATGTGCACCGCCAGCTCGCGTTAGGTTTCGCCGAAGCTCGCATCGATGGCTCTGCCGTGTCGCCGGAAGACATTCTGGAGGCGGCGAACATTTTTCTGGCGATGCACGATTTCGATCTGGCGGAAACTTATTTCGACAAGGCAAAACTTGCCGGAGCCAATCCCCGCACCGTGGAAATTGGACTTGCCAATACTTATCTCGCGGAGGGGGAGAATCACAAAGCAGAAGACGCACTTGCCAGCCTGGGACCGGCCAGCGACTTCAGCGATGACTACGATTACATGATGGCCTCCGCGAATCTGTACCGGCAGCGGCAGGACACGGTGCATGCACTATCTTCTTTCGCACAAGCCAACACGGTTGCAGGGCAGGACAATCAGGCGACAGCGCAAGTTGCGCAGGACGAGCTTGCCATGCAGGAAGGGCGGCAGATTAATCAGACCGTGAGCTTTCTGCCGGAGGCCTCATTCGCACCCGCGCTGGAAGATATTAACGTTTACACGCTGGACGCGAGGATCCTGCACGTCACCAATCCAGCGCTGCTGCCACCGCCGCGTCACTCCTATCAAAGCCTGGCCGATTCCCACTATCGAATCCACATCGGTGGCTTGCCTGTGATTTCGGGCTTCGTCGGCGAAAGCCTCACCGCCGGACGCTTTCTGTTTCCCAGCGAGAACGTGGTCGAGGATCGCAACACCTACGACACTTATTTCAACGGCGGGATTACTCCCGTTCTGCACCTCGGCTCGAACTCGATCACGTTCAACGGCGGATTGCAGTTTACGATCCGTCGCGACACGATCTCGCCGCAATACATGAGCCAAAATCTTTTCCGTCAGTTCCTCTATGTCTCCACGAGTTCGTTTTATAACTGGCTTTCATTTACTGGCAGCGCGATTCGGGAGGCTGGTCCGTTTACCGATACGAACTTGAATTCTCGAGACGCTTCCGCTGGCATCGAACTTACGGTGGGACGCCCCTGGGGACACACCTCGCTGATCACGGGATACACTGCGCGCGACCTTTTGTTTAACCCGCTGGTGCAGGAGTACTTCAACACCTCCAGCTACGTCGGATTTCAAAGAAAGTTCGGAAGCCGGATTACGGCGGCGATCCTGGCGGAGGATTTGCGTTCCTGGCAAGTACAGGGTACGCAGTACGCGACGGCGCAAGCTTTCCTGCCCGGAGGACGTTTTGAGGTACGCGCTAATCCGCGATGGAACGTGCAGGGATCCTTCTTGCTCTCGCGCGGCGAAGGCTATCACGAATACGACAACGCGCAGAGCGAGTTCACGGTCTCCTATACACGTCCAGCCCGCAGCTCTTTCAAGGATGGCAGTGGCGGAGCTTCCACGGCGTATCCGTTTCGAATTTCTCTGGGCGTGCAGCAACAGACTTTCTACAGTTTCGCGGGAGGATCCAAGAGCACCATCCTGCCGATCGTGCACTTCACTTTGTTCTAGATTTCGACAGTCTCCCGAATGGCATCAACAACAAAAAGCGATGCGGTTGTCTCATCTGTCGATGAGAATGCCCCCAGGTCTCCAGCAGCAGCCAAGGGGTTGAAGTCCCAACTTTTCGGGGGCGTGCTGACGCTGCTGGCGGGCTCCGGACTGGTGGGAGTTACGAACCTGGTTTACAACGTGGTGACCGCGCGGTTGCTGGGTCCGACCGGCTTCGCGAATGCCACCGCGGTCTACACCATCCTGATGCTGCTCTCGTGCATCACGCTGGCTTTTCAGGTGGTCTGTGCGAAATATGTCGCCAAGAGCACTTCGGCGCCCGACCGGTTTCAAGTTTTCGCCAACCTGCATCAGCGCTCATGGATCGCCGGCACGGGAATCGGACTGCTCTTGTGTCTGTTCGAGCGCCCGCTGACCGCATATCTGAATCTGCCCGATCCTGTTCTTATCTGGTTACTCGCGCTGGGAACAGCGTTTTATATCCCGCTGGGAGTTCGTCGCGGATACATTCAGGGAATTCATGCCTTCGGGCCACTGGCTATTAACTTCATGCTCGAGGGATTGGTTCGCCTCGGCGGAGTTTTTATATTAATCGGAATCGGCTTGGGAGTTCGGGGCGCAGTGCTAGCCAGCGTGCTGGCGGTAATGGTTGCGTATTTTTTTGCGCTTCCGAGTCCGGGCCTGGGTTCCTTCCGTTTTCGAGGACTATCGATCTCGTCTCGCGAAGGATTGCAGGCCATTGTTTTCTTCGCCGGGCAAACGGTCATCAATAATTTCGACATCGTTCTGGTAAAGCATTTCTTCCCTCCAGTCGAAGCGGGACTCTATGCTGCGGTGGCATTGGTCGGCCGCCTCGTGAACATGTGCGCGTGGTCGGTGGTAAATACCATGTTTCCGGTTTCGGCGAGTGCCGGCGCCGATGAGCATGAGGCCAGCCCGGTCCTGTTCACTTCCCTCTCGATGGTCTTTCTTATCCTGTCACTTTTGATTTTCGGGCTGTGGATGGTGCCCAGCTTTCTCTGGAAAACTCTTTTCGGCGCGCAGTTTGCGGTGGGTAATTACGGAATGCTGGCTCCTTTGCTGATTCTGTACGCCATCACGGCGGGCGTCTATTCGCTTAGCTCCGTCATCATCACCTACGAGATGTCCCGCAAGATTGCGAACACAAGCTGGCTTCAACTGGCTTTCAGTGGTGCGCTTGCGCTTGGCGTCTACCTGCTTCACCAGACGCTGCGCCAGGTAATTCTGGTGCAGTTGGTGCTGATGGTGATCCTGCTCTTTGTCCTGATGATTCCTCTGCTGCGAAATCAACTGACGCCACAAGCGCTGGGAAGCTATAGCAGCCTGCGCCTTCGCCGCTTGCTGACGGAAGAAGAGGTGATGTCGGAGTTTCTCCGAAGCGAGTTTCATCATCCTGAATTCGACGACTATCGCCACGAATTCGAAACTCTGGTGAAGAGTCCGAACTTAGATAGCTCTCGCGAGAACGCAGTACGGCAAGCTCTGCTGTTTTTGCGCCGGGGTGCAATGTGGCGGGAACTTCCGGCGGATACGAAGTGGTTCGAAGTCGAACTGAGTGCTAAGGATCTGGATCGCATCCGATTTTTTCCTCGGGCGCAATGGCGGCGTGCCGCCGATGGAAGCTTCTACATGAAGGACGTGGTTGAACGCTTACGTTTGAAGCTGGCCGAGACCCATGACGATGAGTTCTTTTGTAAATTGCGGCTTTTGAGCTCTTCGGTGGAGGAGAACCTGGTCAATCCTACGGTCCTGCTGATCGGAATCAACAACCGGGGACCGTTGACCATTCTGGATGGCAATCACCGCATGGCGGCGGCATTGCTCAGCCAACCTGTTCCAGCGCTCGATCGGTTTCGGTTTATCTGTGGATTCTCTCCGGAGATGGCGAACTGCTGCTGGTATTACACCAACGTGAATACGCTGCTGCGTTATCTAAAGAATCTTGTTCGTTACTTCACTTATGATCCGGAGAGCGACATCGGACGCTTCCAGGAACGACGCTTCTAAGATTTTTTACTGCGGGGGTGGAGTGCCGGCGGGAGGGGTGGCCGGTTCCTGCACGACTGAGTTGTCACGCCGAAACAGGAGAATCGGCTCCTGATGCTGGCGGCGGGCATCGCGCGCCTGCAGTTCTTTGGCCTTTACCTTTGCGTCGCTATCCGATGCTACCCGGAACAACGGCAATCCCTCCGCTGAGCTGCGCGTAGCCAACCCTACGGGAGTATTGGCGCCGCCGAGGACCTGCGCTTTGTCATAGAAAAACTGGGCGGTCTCCCGGTCGCCTTCGATTTCAGACAGGTAGCCGATATTGTTGGCGGCGAACGCATTGTTTGGATCGAGGGCGTAGGCGCTGCGGAAATCCTGTTCCGCTGTGGTCAAATCGTTGCGATTGATGGCGGAAACTCCGCGAGTGTTTAATTCGGCCAGCCTGGTTTCAAGGGTTATCTGAGTTTCCAGGCGATTGCGCAGATCACGGGCATTCTGGGCGGCCATCTCGCTGACGCGCTTTCCTCGCCACGTGCGATTGAGAGTAACCACAGCGGCCGCGTCGGAATTTATAGCGGCGGCGGAATCGTAATAGCGCAACGCTTCCTGCGATTCCCCTTCCATCTCTTTCGCAACGCCCATGTTGTTGAGGGTGAATATATTGTTTGGATCGCTCTTTAATGCCTGCTGCAGAAGCAAGTCGGCTTCGGGACCGCGACCTTGCGCCAGCAGGCGCACGGCTTCCACGTTGTCGTGATTGATCTGGAGCGGAAGATCAGAAATGGCAAGCGCCTCTTTCAAGGTGCGCCCTTCCAAGCGTGGTGAGCTGGCTTTGTCGATGGCTGCATCGCTCGCTTCTTTTCCCGCGAGAGCATAGAAGTTTTGCGCGCGATCGATTTGTCCCTTCAGTTCGGAGATGTAACCCAGATTGTTCAGGGTGAAGGGATCGTCGGGATCGAGCAGGTAGGCTTTGTAGAAAAACGTCTCGGCCTTTTCGTAGCTGTGTTTGCGGATCGCCTCGACTCCATCCTGGTTAAGACGTTGCACCGGCGTCATGTGGCTGCGCCTGGGCAAGGTAATCTTAATGTCGCCCGCGTGGGCGAACGATCCCGACGCCAATGTAGCACCGATCAATCCGGCAATCATCTGATGTTTCCAAGACATTCCACGGGCCTCTGGCTCAGAATCGATACGCAGCAAGCTCAGTTGAGATGCCAGTTGCGGCGGATAGTTTGTCGTTCGGGTGCGCATTTTTCGCGGTGAAATGACCACCTTGCGCGCGTTTGCGGCATCCAATTGCAGCGTCGAAATACGGTGCATGAGGAGATTATGGGGTTCGGGATTACAGGGCGATTCCTGTCGAGCGTGCTTGCGGGTGGATTTGTGGCAGCGTCCGTTCTCGGATGTGCCTACGGGCAAGACGTGGGCTCTCAGTCGGTGGTTTCGTCAGCTTCGACTCCGGTCACGCGGTCGTCGACTGTGCCCGTCACTGCGACAGACAATGCGGGCATCGAACTCGATCCGGCCAGCCTGCTCCCCGACTTGCCGGCGCTGCCTCCGGCGAGGGCCAGCCTGATCGGCGGGACGATTCAGAAGATCGACCGGATACGCGATCAGCTGACGGTGCAGGTTTTCGGCGGCGGCAAAATGAAAGTCTTGTTCGATCCCCGCACCCACATTTATCAGGGAAGCATAGGAGCTGCGGCCAGCGATCTGCGCCCCGGCGACCGTATTTACGTGGACACGATTCTGGATGGAAGCACGGTTTTCGCGCGCAACATTCGCCTGGCGACTACGCTCGCAGCCGGCAAGAGTCAGGGTGTCGTGATGAGCTATCGCCCTGACAAGAATGAACTGATCATGCGCGATCTGCTTTCTCCTGATCCCGTAAAGTTGCGTTTCACCCCGAATACCCAGATCGTGCAGGATGGGCGCACCGCGTTTGCCAGCCAACTGGTTCCCGGAACGCTGGTCGATGTAAGTTTTGCCACGCAGCAAAATGAACGCGATCTGCAGAAAATTTCGATCCTTGCGGTTCCCGGCTCCGACTTTACGTTTGCCGGCCAGGTCACGTCGCTGGACCTGAGTATCGGCCGGCTCGTGCTGCAATCGGAGAGCGACCACAAGACTTATGAGATTTATCTGGATCCGTCGGTTGTTTCGGTCGACGAGCGATTGCATCTCGGAGCCGATGTCACGACTTTGGCCAACTTCGATGGATCGCGTTATGTAGCCCGCACTCTCACCATCAATTCCCGATAACTCGATCACATGCTTTGCGGGGTGCACGGCCCCGGAGGGGCGGTTGGAGTTGGCGGCGTGGGCGGCGTCGACCAGGGCACGTTCGCAAAGTCGAAGAAATCCAGCAAATCCGGTTGAGCCGCATCGCGATTGGTTAAGTGTGCGCTCGCACCGATGAAGCGGTTCTCCACGAACTTGATGATGGCCGTGTGATCCATGGGGATATGGGAAACATAATGCATTCTGGTGAAGGGCGAGATCACGAGATTCGGCAAGCGGAAGCCGAGTTGAGCGGCGAAGCCTTGCTGCGCAGGGGCATCACCGGGATTAGCGCCTGGGTCCGACGGCAGTAGATCGCAGTGCAGCGTGGGGACTCCTCCGGGCGGAAGACAGGGATCGTAGCCGTCCGCATTTACGGCAATCGACTTGATGTCGGGGATCGATCCCAGGGAGGTGTCGGTATTGTCGTTGGAATGCCCGGGCACGGGCGGAACGTGATCGAAAGGTCCGCCAGGCTCGTCGTAGCTCAGGAAAAAGACCGAACTGGCCCATGATGGGCTTTGCATCAAAGCGTTGATCAGGCTTGCAACCTTCTGCTGACCCTGCAGAATTGATTGACCCGAGCCGGGGTGCTCATCGCTGCTCCCGTACGCCGCTTCAATAAATGCATAACTGGGCAGCGTGTTGTTCTTGACGTCGCTAAGATACTGATCGAGCGGCGCGATATGGGTCGTGTCGATGCAGAAGGCATTGGTAGCGTCGCCAACCGCTTGTTGCGAACCAACCGTCGGGGCAGTGCATGCAGCGTGTTGGGAATTCTCGTATACGTATTTACTCGAGTAGGAAAAATCGGAGAACGTGGTTACAGGATAAGCATTGGACTGACCGCCTGGACCGCAGTCGCCATCTTCGTCAGTACATCCGCCGGCGGTAATCGAATAGTAGATTTTCCACGAGACGCCGTTCTGATCCAACTCCTGAAAAATGGTTTCGATGTTCAGTTGGCTGGTAACCCCGTCGTCGACGAAAGGATCGTTCACCAGCCCCTGCGTGGTTCCTCCGGTCATGGTCGCGATGCGGTTAGGGGTGCTCTTGCTGGAAACGGGCGAGAACCAACGATCCGAGACCGCAAACTGCGAGGCCATGTAGTAGTAGTAGTTAAGCAAATCCTGATCGTAATAACCCATGGCACGCTGGCCGACTAAGTCGGTGAACTCGCCGTCGCCCGCCCCGGACTTGGCATAGCCCTCGGCCGTGTGCACGAAACCATCCATCAGGATAGAACGGCTCGTGCTGAAGTCGTAGCGATTCACGTCGCCGTAGCTTTCCAGCCAGGCGGAGCTCATATCGTCGACGCAAGCGCTCTTGAACTTGAAGAGATTGAACGACTGTCCTTCATCATCCGGATTGGCGAACTCAGATAACTTGTCGTCAATCCCATCGACGGTGTAGGTGTTGCCATCCTCGCTGACATTCCAGCCATTCGACTGGCGGTAGGGATTGAGCATTCCGAAATAAGTGTCGAAACTGCGATTCTCCTGCAACATGAAAACCACGTGCTGAATGGACTGAATATTTCCAAGCGTCGTAGTCGCGGTGGTTCCCAGTCCCCGGCAACCGCACAACGTAAGGGATAGAGCCGTTAGACAAGCAACGGAAAGCTTGCGGCCCGAATCGTGCATGAAGAATCCTCTGAAAAGCGGAGATTTATGACCTGTTTAGGATGAGTTGAACGAGGAAGATGTTGGTCTGACCTCCGTCAAAAGATCTGACTTAAGCCCCTGATAAAGCAGCATTTCCGGTCCAGTTGAACGACTATGGGCCGTCCCCGAGCGTGTTGACAGCGCCGAAAGTCCGGTCGATTACTCTACCGACCGCTGCACTCTTGCCTTCGCGGGACCTAAATTTTCCGAACTTTCAGTTGTCGTTCAGTGATATCCGTCACGACATCTCCGGTCACACCCCACAGACATCCACAGGCCGAGCGGGCGATGCTGGCAGCGGCTTTGAGAGTGACCGCATCAGCGAACGCCAGCTACAACTGGATCCGAGCGGCATCACCGAGGAAAAGACACTGATCGAGTACATGCAACGGATCAACCCGGTCGAACTGGGCAACTGAGACTCCGACCGCCAGGCCACCGACCGAGGTTATCTGTTGCTCGTTGCTCGGCTCTCGTAAGCTGCACCCAGTTCCCAGAAAGACCAATAGATAAGAGCCAGTCCCGTGGAAATTTACAGGCGGGCGTGCCTTCCATGGTCTGGTCCCAGATCCGAAGCAAGATCCTCGGCTCTACCCTCCGCCCCCCTGAGGACCGATGCGTCTCGCACAGTTTGCAGTTGCCGTCACACTCATCGCTGCGTCGACCCTAAGTTCGGCCAGCAATTCCTATGTAGTGCCAACCACCACTCTCGCCGCGCAGACTGCAAACAACACCAGCGCGGCTAACAGTTTTACTACGCAATCGAATGACAATCGAGGCGCCGGAAACATAAGCAAGGTTGACATTCACACTCTGCTTTATTCGGGCGCCACAACGAAAGTTTATGCGCACATGGTTCTCTGGTTCGGGCAGTCGAACCACATGAACATCGGCTACAGTGAGACGAACGCCGCGCAAGTGCAGAGTCAGATCGACGACATGGTTAGCCGCGGCATCGACGGCGCAATCATTGACTGGTATGGGCCCGGCAATTCGATCGACCAGGCAACGCAACTGGTGATGGCGGCGGCGGAGAACCATCCTGGATTTACTTTCGCCATCATGATCGACCAGGGAGCGATCGAATGGTACTCCTGTCAAGGCTGTTCGCCACAGCAGGCCTTGGTCAACGATCTGCAATATATCGAGAAGACGTATTTTTCTTCGCCGGCTTACATGACGATCCAGGGACAACCGGTGGTCACAAATTTCAACGTGAGTCTTTCCTATCCTTCGGTTGATTGGAATGCAGCCAACGCGGCACTCAGCTCGCATCCCGTATATATTTTCCAAAACAACGACGGGTTTACCGCGCCTCTTACCGATGGCAGTTACTCGTGGGTGATGCCTACGACCACCGACTACGGCATCAGCTATCTCACAAGTTTCTACAATGCTGGGATCGCTTACCCGAACGAGCAAACCGTGGGAGCGACGTACAAAGGCTTCAATGACACGCTCGCATCCTGGGGATCGAATCGCATCATGGGACAACAATGTGGGCAGACCTGGCTGCAGACATTTTCCGAGCTCAACAGCATGTATAGCGCAGGGAAACAGCTTCCTTATCTTCAGCTGGTGACGTGGAATGATTACGAAGAAGCGACCGAGATCGAGTCGGGAATCGATAACTGCCTGAGCCTGTCGGCTTCAGTCGCTGCGAATACCTTACAGTGGGTTGTCAACGGAAACGAAAACACCGTGGATCATTACACCGTGTACATCAGCACCGATGGGCAGAATCTGATGTCGCTGACGGACGTTGCCAACGGAATTCACTCGCTGAATCTTTGCGGATTTCCAGTTCCGAGCGGCAGCTATCAAATGCTCGTGCAAGCCGTAGGCAAGCCAACCTTGGCGAACCAGATTAGCGGAGCTGCGGGGTATAGCCCGAGCTGCGCCAGCACGAGCCCACCTGCACCAATACCGACAACGGTGTCACTCAGCGCGTCGCCCGCGACCATCAACATTCCTTCCGGCAAGTCAGGAACTTTCACCGTCGCCGCTACGACGCAATCCGGAACTTTCAGCAGCCCCATCTCGCTCACCTGCAGCGGGCTTCCGTCCAGCTTGAGCTGCTCCTTCTCCCCCACAACCATTACTCCGGGAGTTGGCACCGCTACCTCCGTTCTTACCATTTCCGCCATTGCCGTCGCGGGAATGAATGGGCAGAAACGCGGGAATGGTTTCCCCATTTATGCCACCTGGCTGCTGCCCTTCGGGCTGCTCGGTTTCGGCCTGTTTGGCAAGGGATCCAGGAAGCGCGGAGTGCAAATACTCGCCTTGTGCACCGTCATCAGCCTCGGAATGGTTGGAGTTGCTTGCGGAGGGAATACCGGAGGCACCGAAACCGTCGCCGCTCCCACCAAACCTGCCGTCAATCCGACCAACTACTCCGTGATCATTAATGGGAGTTCGAACACCATCAAGCTTTCCACGACGGTCAACGTCATCGTTCAGTAGACGTTCATTTCCTCTGGGACGCGGCGAGGTCCGGTGAAGAGCGGAGCGATGAACCCATCCCAGTGAATTCCTGGTCATCAGCCGCAGCAAAAGCGACTTTGACGGAACCCAGCTGGGTAGCTTGCGAAATCTGGTGATGTGACGCAAGGCGAGCGTTCTCTGCTCCAGTTCGAAATGGCGCAGATATTTGAGAACGATATTCGGCATCGTCATGCGAAGGGCTGCGGAAAAATTCTGCTCGGCCATGGCGCGCTGCTTGGCCGGATCGGTAAGGAAGCGAACGAGACAGGCGGCCAGATCCTTGGCGTCGCCGGGCTTGTAAAACTCAATGGCCATCCCTTCCCCGTCGGACATCTGGCGAAAATCCTCAAGATCGGCGCACACGATGGGAACGCCGTAAGCGCAGGCCAAATGCGCAACTCCGCTGCAACCTGTTGACGACGAGTAGGGCATCACGGCGACTGAAGAACTCTGGAAGAGATCGGGCAAGCGATCTTCATGAACGTAGCCGGTGAATTCGATTCTCGAATTTCCCGAATATTGTTTCTTCACCGACTCCACGTAACCGGCGGCTTGGGGATGGTTTCCCCCGCCGATCACCAACCTGGCATTGGGCAGAGCCTCAGAAACATAACGAAAGGCTTCGATCATCAACTCCAGGCGTTTGTACGTTCCCCACTTCCCGAAGGCCAGGATGCGGTGCTCCGGATTGCCGCGCCGGGCAAGATCTGGATATTGAGGTTCTCTGGAGAGAATGCCATGCGAGCGCAGGTGAACGTTGTCGCGACCATATTTTTCATGCAGGATTTTGCGATACCCCGGCATGAGCACCGAAACGGAGTTGGAAAGAAGCAGCATCTTGGTGGCGAAAGCTCCCGCCAAACGGTAGGTGCGCGCGTAGCGAACACCAGCATCTTTCAGATCCACGGTGTCCATCAGGTGATGCAGCGTGACATGGGTATAGCAACCGGTGAGACGGGAAAGAACCGGGGTGAGAAGCCCGGCAAAAGCAATCAGTGGATTGCGGCCGAAGGTGCTGAAGAGGAGATTAAACCAAACCACGTCCGGTTTGAGTTTGCGGATCGCATTCAAAATGTGAATCGAGCTTGCCGGGTCGTCGAACGACCAGCATCGTTGAACCGAGTAACCTTCCAACTCAGGTTCCGGCAGGGAAAGCTTGTCAGCCAAAACGGTGAGGCGGATGAAGGGATTGCGATGCAACTCCTGAGCAATGTGAAGGCCGTATTCACTGAGGCCACCCTGACTGGGTGGAAATGTTGTAACCAGGCAAATCTTCATGAATCGCGGGCCTCACGCCGATCAACGCTCCTCGATCACGGTTGCCGGTCGAGACGGTCGATCAAGGTTCGATGAGTTCACCCGGAGAGATGTTGGTTCGGTTGGGAGCGGAGTCGGACAAATGTCGGGCTTCACGGGCAAGAGCTTTGAGCGCAACAGCTTGCAGCATCTCGTTCCGGATTCGCATTGTCGTGGCTGGGATGGAATCGGGCCCGAGTACGGTGATCGCGCCAGAGAGATGAGCGAGGGTGATATACGCGTCGCGGTTGCGGCGAACAAACTCAAGGGGATATTCGGGTTTCCGGGCTTGTGCCGCGACCGGGTCGGCGTCGATCACGTAAGCAATATGGGGCTTCGGAGCAAGTTTGAGTATTAGCCGCGCGAAAAGAGTCACTGACCACCGATGGAGAGGTAGATTGGCGAGCTCGTCGTAGATGTAACGATCAAAGATCACGACCTCGGCATCAGTTCTTCTAGCCTCGCGAACCTTCCAGCGAAGGTGGAGGGCGTCTGCCAAGTAGAGGGCAAGACGCATTAGAGTCACTGGCCAGGCAGTGACATTTTTGTCTCGCCGATGCAAGGGATTCTGCGGACTGCCTACGCCGCGATCACCTCGGAATGCTTTGTGACTCGCGAACTCGCGGAATCTGGAGAGAACGACGACATCGTCCCAGAAGGTAAGCAGTTGAGCACGGAGTCCGATTTGGCGAAGCCAGGCTTCTAGCTCGGCAATCTGCGTGCTTTTGCCAGCACCGTCGATTCCTGAGAAGCTTACGATCATTACAGGATGTTGCTCCGCTGACGCGAGGCTAGCGTGCCGTTCGCGATTTCGGTAGCCCTAATGAGCACCTGGAGGTTTGCTGGGAGTGGCGGCGGTTAGAGCCACAATCGTTCCCACCGCGACGCCCGCGCCGATAATTGCTCCAACCCGTATAACGATGGTTCGAACCCGGTGCTGCTTTGCAGGCGCGATCGCCACTCCAGCGGGTTGCGATGCGGCGATGCCCGCCGCATGTGTGGGCTCAGCCGCAGCTGTGCCCACTGGATTTTGCGGAGCTTGCTGCTGAGTCTGCGCTTGTTGGCCTTGCGGCTGAGCGGACGCTGGCGAGCTCGATTGTTGTGCGGAGTCGCTGTGCAACGGGTTCTGTGGTTGCAGCTTGGCAAGTGTGACTCCCGGGCTGTCAGGAAGATTCATGGGATCAGCGACATTCGCCGTTACGCGAGGAGGCTCGGCCAAGCTACCGCTTTGTTGCGCAGCCGCGAACGATACGACCGACGGGACAAAAAAGAACAATACTGCGCTCCCTGCCATCCGCACGACCATCCTTTTTTTTGCTGTCATGGGCACCTCCGACACCGCACGAACGATTCAGCTCGCGGCCTTAAGGTCAGCAAGACCCTGCGGGCTCGCATACCAAGGCTGGCCTTCCGCGGTTGTTTCCGGCGCAAATACCTGGAAGCTGCGCACCGCCTGATCGGCAGTTTCGAAAACTTCGAATAGACGATCGACCCGCATCAACTCCAGGATCACCGCCGAGGCTGGCGATACCGCAGCCAGCTTGAGGTCTCCGTCGCGCTTCATAGCCTCTTCCAGACAATGCAGCAGCATCTCGACTCCCGCGCTATCCATGTATTGGATCTGCGAGCAATCCAAAACAATAAAGGGACGATCATCCTCCAACAGCGGCTGCAGTTCGTTCAGAAAAGACTCCACTTCCGCGTGATTCAGTTTTTCTGGCAGCTCCATTACGATTACGGGACCCCGGGTTTGCATACATTTACTCCTGAATAAGGTTGTTGTTATCCAACTGCCAGTTACCCGGCAGTTGGCGTGGCTCTTGTAAATCAGAACGTATTTCCGGAGCTTCACGCGGCTCGCTCGCCTTTGAGACGAACTTGCGGCTGGCGCCGGTTGCGCGCAAGACTCTTGAATCCAGGATCTCGATCAAGACCTCGCGCTCCAGGTTCAACAGCATGTTTTTACTCACGACTGCATGGCACAGGTCAAGCCAAATTCCAACGTTTGTATTCGCCAGTACGGAACTGTCTTCAACCACCGTTCCGCAATCGATGCAGCAGTCTCTCTCGATGTTGCTGAAGCGAGTAATCAAGGCATCAGCCCGGACTTTCGAATCGCACCCTACGTACGCGGGGGCCACAATGCGGGCGCGGCGGTGGATCTCAGCGCCCTCATCGAGCCAAACACCGGGCCTCACCTCGCGGCCATATGGGCCAGTCCGGCAGCGGCCGCGGAGCATGTCGGAAGCGAACTGCCGCAAGTCTCGAGGATGATCAAGACGACTCACGTACTCGCGGATGAAATATTCTGAAGGGCCGTTCTCTCCGGCGGCGCGAAACAGTTTCTCGATCGGTTGATGTTGCGCCTTCGCGCAGTCGACTACCCAGAGAGCCAGCGGTCCTTCCCGGTCAAATGTCGGCGTCGTCGCCTGGCGCGCGGCTCGGTGGAAGGAAAAGAGGTCGAGCAGATCGGTTTCAACATAAACGCTCGCCCAATTGACGAATGCGTGTTCGATGCCTTGTTCCGAATAGTCTGAGAGCTCCTGGCGAATCGCCGTGTTCAGATCGCTCGCTACCCGAAACTCAACGTTTTTGTAATCCTTGCGAAACGGCGGGATGAATGCCTCAGATTCCACCAGGACGGAAATCGCTTCAAGGTTCACGGCTGCGAAGCGCTCAAGTGAGCGCTCGATGACCGGACGGCCAGCCACCTCGACGCATTCCAGAGGCTCTGCCAGCAGGAATCCCTCAAGACCGTCTGACACCTTAAGAGATGGGACGTGGCTCTGACTCAACCCGTGATTTCCAGCGCCAATGACTACAACAGCTCCTAGCCCCACAGACTTCATCCCCTTGCGGTCGTTGCTGTTCTTACAGCTGCCGGTGTTGATGGTGAAGGAACATTGCTGGTGCGAGTCAAGTTCACAACGAACTCTTTGCCAGAGACTTAACGGCTCTTGCCGGCCGTGCGTGCCCACGCGGGAAAAGCAGATCGCGCATTTTCATTTTGGCTTTGTGCAGTTGGGACTTTGAGTTGCCGATCGAGCACTCCAGCTGCCGGGCAATTTCATGATGCTGAAGGCCTTGCACTTCGTGCAGATCAAAAATCTGCCGGCATCCTTCCGGGAGTTCCTCGATCGCGCGACGCAAGGCAATCCGGTCGATTGCTCCGGAAAGATTGAGGTCTGCCGTTCCCACATCTCGCTTGAGAGAAGGTGACTCGCTCGAGACAGGCTCATCCAGCGAAAGAAGAGGAGGCGACTTGCGCCGACGCAACTTCATCAGCACGGTATTCACGGCAATCCGGTAAAGCCAAGTGGAAAAAGCCGAGTCTCCGCGGAACGAATTGAGATTGCGAAATACCTGCAGAAAAGCTTCCTGCGTCAAGTCTTCCGCATCGGCTACATCCTTCGTCATCTGCAGACATACGGAGTAGACACGTTTCTTATGCAACTGGAAGAGCGTGGCGAAAGCTTCCTGATCACCGAGCTGGGCGCGTCGAACCAGGCTGCGTTCAGAATTGTCTTTGTCTTTGGGTTCAGTTCTCGTGGGGATCAGATCGGTTGCGGTTGCGGAAATCGCGCAAGTGGCCACTGTAGTCTCCTTACGATCGACTGCGCTGCGTGTTCCAGAACTACGGGAATATTCAGCGTCGAAAACGAGAGTAGCGGAGGGCGGCCGCAGGTCCCATCAGGGTGCTCCTGTAATTGAAGGTCAGATTTGCTGTACCGGGAAAAGGAATAGTTTGTGCAAGTTAGCGGAACTTTTCTTTGGGACGAGGGTTGCTCTCCCTGAGTTGGGGCAAAAATTATGCGGCAAGCTCCGATGTGAGCTTGCCGCGGAATCACAACTCAAAAACGATGAGCTTGGACTAATAGAGTCGGAAGCCCACTTCCACGCTGATCTGTACATTCACCGGCCTGCCATCTTTCATTGCCGGCTGGAAGCGCCACTGTTTTACTGCTTCTACGGCCTTGGCGTCGAGCCCGAAACCGAGACCGCGGACTACTCGTATGTCACGCGGATGTCCCTGGTCATCGACGATAAGCCAGAGGATGCATGTTCCTTGCGTCTTGGCGAGACGAGCCTGCTCGGTATATTCAGGATCCGGAGTGCTCACGGGCTCTGGCGCGGATATGCCGCCGCCAACTTTGAACACTCCACCGCCGATTCCGCCACCACTGCCGGCTCCCACGCCTGCACCGTGACCTACGCCTACGCCACCACCCGAGCCTGAGCCAATGCCGGCGCCCGAACCTGTTCCGTTCGACGGAGGAGCGGAGGGGAGCGGTGCAGCCGAAGGTATGCCCAAGTTTGGCATGTTGTTCTCTGCGACCCGAACCTGTGGAGGAACCACGACTGTAGGCGTGACGGCGAGCTTAGGATGCTGGTTGCGCAACACAATACTGGGCGGAGTAATTTGCTGCATCGCAAGCTTGGGCAAACGTCCCTTGGGTGCCGGCAATGCGTCGTGATCCCCGCCGCCTCCGCCGCCGCTCACGACTTTCTTGGCAACTGGAAGAGCATAGGAGTCTGGAGAGGGGGCGATCAAGGTCACGGTTTCATGTTGCTCAACCTTCGGCACGACTTTGTGACCGAGCAAAGAACCACCCAAGATCAATGCCAACAAGACACCGTGCACCACCGCGGATCCTGCGAGACCGTTCGACCGGTAGTTGTTGTACTGTCCCCAGATCGCGTCGGGGCCAAGCGGCTGTTGTTGTCGCATTCGAGGATTTATTTTCACAACTGGAATGACACGTTCACGAACGGCGTAGGGCTCGCGGCCAGAGTAGGAAGTCTTAAGCCCTGGAAATGAAGACAGAGTCGATAGAGCGTGCGCGGAGTTGCGTGGACCTTCCTGGTTCGACATTGACGCTCCTTATAATTGTCGTGAAATCGAAGTGGCGCTTGGGATTTCCGACCACCGTATAGATGCCAGGAGCCAGACAGCGGTTTACAGGAGGCGGCGCACAACTGGAGCGGATTACGCGGATTCTCGCGCGTGTAAGCAATAACAAAAGCTCTTCTACTTGGATTACCTGATTGCGCGAAGTGAGTTCTACATGCTGCGAAGGAGAAACTGGGAAAACGCAAGCTTCATGATTCGTTCTGGCAATGAATTGCGTTCGGAGCTTTGATTCTCACCGAATCCGGTGTGTTGCTTCATAAACGAGGGGCGGTCGTGGGTTGAGTTTTCCTCGAACGAAAAACGGCGGAGAGCTTAGACGATTTCAGCCTGCCATCGGTTTTTTTGCTGGCAAATAATTTCGTAGCAGTCGCAAGCGGCATCTTCCAGCTTGGATTTGTTGAGTATGGTTACGTTCCCGCGCGTGTAGGAAATCATTCCGGCTTTCTGCAAAATCCCTGCAGCTACGCTGACGGTGGAGCGCCGCGTTCCGAGCATTTGTGCCAGAAATTCCTGAGTCAAGGGAAGAGTCTTGCCGCCAATTCGATCGTGACTCATTAGCAACCACCTCGCCAATCGTTCTTCAACGTCATGCAGGCGGTTACAAGCAGCCAGCTGGGTTGATTGAATACCCAGGATCATTGAATAGCGTTGCAACTGGCGCTCGAGCGTGGGGCAATGCGGGAGGAGATTGCGCAGGATTCCGACATCCGCGCGGTAAGCCGTGCCGTCACCCTGGGTAATAATTCTTAACGCGCTAGTCTTAAAACCAAAAATTACCGGGAGACCAACGAAGCCCTCCTTGCCGATAAGACCCACCTCGACGCTTTCACCATCTGGCTGAACCGTGAGCACCGAACTCATTCCTTCATTCAGAAAATATCCTGACTTGATGGCCTCGCCGACCTCGTGCAGAACCTGGTGAAGTCTCAGTCGGACAAACTCGAGGGAGGGAAAGAGTTGCGCCCATTCTGCGGGCGGGAGCCCGCGCAGGATGATATTGCCAACTTCGCTCCGGTCGTTGTCTCGTTTGTTAAGTCGGACCGGGGGGGCTCCTCGAACTGATGGGACGGCCATGACCAGTTCCTTTCATCACACAGCGAAAAAAACGCCGTCTGATTTCGCAGGAACCGTTAAGCCGAATAGGCCTCGGCGGCAGGTGCTAGAAGAGACAGATTAAGCGTATACCTTTCGGGGCCACCTGTATGTTCCATAACGCACACATTTGTGGAGTCCATCGGACAGACAGGTCGTCTGGAATTCCCTAGTATCTCCGGTTCCTCCTTACTGCTCCACGGACATGAAAATGCAGCGTTTGAGAGTGTTCCAGCATTCGCGTTCGTGGGGAAAACCCTGGCACGGGCGAAGCCGGCAGCGTGTTGCCGTTCGCAGGAGCAGACCTTGATCAAAACCACGCGCAGCGCGCGTCTCAGGTCCGACGGCGTGGAAGTGGACGGAAACAGACTCGAGAATGAGCTTCTTCTCAACCTTCCCGAGAAAGAGCGCCAGGCGATTTACTCCCAGTTAGTGTTCATTCCGCTGAGAACGCACGATGTTCTCAACGAAGCCGGGGCTCAGATTCGTCATGCCTACTTTATGAACAGCGGCTTGGCTTCCGTGCTGAACGTGATGGCGGACGGGAAAAGCGTGGAGGTTGGACTGACCGGCAAAGAAGGATTTGTGGGTTTGCCCTTGATCGTGGGCTTTGCCAGCAGCGCATCGCGGGTGATTGTTCAGATTGAAGGCGCGGCATTCCGCTTGAACGCAGGCGCACTCACTGAACTTTTGCGGAAGTGTCGTGTCTTGGAGACGCGGTTGCATCGATATTCCCAGGATTTGGCCGCCCAGTCCTCTCAGGTGGCAGCGTGCAACCGGCTGCACGAAGTGGACGAACGGTTGGCGCGATGGCTACTGATGAGCCAGGACCGGATAGGGTCGGATGTAGTACCGCTGACTCAGGAATTCCTCGCGCACATGCTGGGCACCCGGCGATCCAGCGTGACGGTGGCTGCTTCCATCCTGCAAAAGGCCGGCCTCATCAAGTACACGCGCGGTCTGTTGAACATCGTGAGTCGAAAAGGGCTGGAAGAAGCTGCCTGCGAATGTTATGGCGCGCTGGTTCAGCAGGCCTGGCGCTGGAAGCAGGAATCCAGCTGAACTTGCGCGCGGGTCGGGGATGCACGGAAACACCCGTGCTCCCGGAAGATTCTTCCCGCTACGAAAACAGTCGACCGTTAAACCCCGCTGCCCCGCCGCGAGAGGTGAGCGACGAGCGAAAGAACGAAGAGCACCAGAAACACAAAAAACAGCAGTTTAGCCACGCCAGCAGCTGCAACCGCCACGCCGGTGAAGCCCAAGACTCCCGCAATGACGGCGATCACCAGGAATACCAATGTCCAGTAGAGCATGTTACCTCCTCAAGATGTGATTACGAATTGGAAATATAGACGTGCGGCGCGCCGGCACGAATCCCGTGCGCCATGTATTCGACGATGCCAGTTCCTGTAACTGCCAGGCAGTTGACTTTCTTAGGAGGGAGCGGATGCCGGTTCTCCGGTTAAAGGGAACCGGCATCCGCTCGATGGGGGCGTCTGTCGAGTAGAAATAAAGACTAATTCCGAGTCATGATCCTTGCCCATACTGTGAAGCTTGTATTTATTGGGAGGGAAGAATGATGCCGCAGCCGGAGCTTGGGAAAAAAAATGAGGAGAACAAGCGGTGCCTGTCCTCCTCTTTGAAACGACAGTGGACCCGTGTGTGGATATCTATGCCGAGTGCTCTCCGGACTTTCTCACAAACGGCCAGCCAGAAGCAGCACGAGCAAGACTACGACGACCAGTCCCAGCCCCCCGCTCGGATAGTAGCCCCAGCCCCGGCTGTAAGGCCAGGCGGGCAGCGCACCGATCAAAAGCAGCACCAGCACAACCAAGAGAATCGTTGACATTTTCACCCTCCGATCGAAATTGTTCTGTCTTCACTTACTGGTTGATCTCCCAGACCACGTCGCGCGTTCTTCCTACTCGCCGTGATCCTCCGCCTGGCCTGCATATTTCCTTACCGTAGCTTCGAACGCCCCGCTCCCCGCCGGCGGACGAACTTTGCCGGTCAAGATGGCTTCGAACGGTACAAACTTTCCGTAAAGCAAATGCGTCTCGTCTTTGTCCTGCGTGACTGCGGAGCCGTTGAGGTCCACGCCGGCAAAAAGGCCTCGAGCACGGGAGTAGGTCAAAATTTCAGCTTTCATTTTCCAGTCCGTGTCGGCGCCAGTATCACGTCCTACAGGACCCGCTGCCGCCGAGGCATCGGCGCCGATTTTGAACTTGCTTGAGAGCAAATGCTCCATACCCTGTTGGTTGGTGACAACCAGCACCAGGTCGACCGCCTGTCCGCCTAGCTGTAGACCCCAGCTTCCGCCGGTGATTGTGATCGGCGCAGGTCCGCTCCAGCGGCCGTTTTCCAGGCGGCAGACGGCGACGCCCTTGCCGTGGTTTCCTCCGAAACCAACTGCAATTTTCACCATCGAAGGAATCACGGCGATGCATTTCGCGTCGTGCATCACTTTGTCAGGAATTGCTTTGTCGGGAGTCGACATAATTTCGTTGAGAACGTTGGCGGCGTTATCGATTCGTTTTTGGATGCTCGTCTCGTTCTTGTCGTCATCCTGAGCCCACGCCATTCCGGCGATTAGTAGAAAGCTGGCGCCGAGCACCAAAAGACATCTGAGAAGTTTCGAACTCTTTCCTGTCATAAGCGGACCTCTTCCGTGCTCGAAGCGAGCAACTGTTTTTGATTTTCGTACGCCATAACCCTAACTTTGCCACCGCTCGTCTTCCATCCGGTTGACGCTGTAAAGTGAAGCCTCCACTGTCCCGATTGGCGAGGTAGTAATCTCCGCGGTATACAGCTGGGATGGTGTCGATCAAGGGGTGAAGTACGGGGTAATCCCTATTGACCAGCCTGGATCTCAGTCCGCCCCAAAATGAATGGGTGCCTTCTTGGTGAAGGCCCATGGCTACGTGGCTAGACGCTTCTTTCCCTCAAGCCGCCTTGTTGGCTTCTCCTAGGGTCTCGCGTGAGGTTGCGACATCCTGGTCCCGGGTGTTGCGATCGCGTCTCTCCTGCATGTTTGTAAGCGTAAATTCCCTTCGATCACAGATTGGCGCATACGACTGCATTCACCGATCGGAAGAAGTTCCCAGATGATCGCCTCTCGAAGACGCTTTAGTCCCTTGTGATGTTGATCACCAAGCAGAGTGTCTGTCATCACGGCCAAATGTATGCGTTGACCGGAAACTACGACATCGCTCAACGACAGTCAGTAGTTTTCGGAGACAAAATGAGATTTCAGATGACGAGAGTGGCGATTTCTCTGCTCGTGGCAGTTCCAATCATCATTTTGCTTTTCTCTTCCGCCGTGAATCCGCCTACCGTGTCAGCCGTTCCCAGCTATGCGCGGCAGACCGGTTTGGCGTGCAGCGGCTGCCACTACACTCCTCCGGAACTGAACCCCGCCGGACGAAGGTTCAAACTGCTCGGCTATGTGGATAGGGGGGACGACACCAAAGTCATCAAGACCGAGGGAGGCAAATCGCGCGCCGCCCTTGATCTTCTGGCTTCGCTGCCTCTCTCGGTAATGCTTGAGGCCTCATTCACATCGACCAAGTCACCGGTACCTGCGACTCAGAATGGCAACTTTGAATTTCCTCAAGATATATCGCTCTTCCTTTCCGGTGCGTGGACCAGTAATGTCGGCAGCTTTCTACAGGTGACGTATGACACCCAGGCCGACCATTTCAGCATGGATAACACCGACATCCGCTATGCAAACAATAAACACAAGCTGGGCGGCAAGGAACTGGTTTATGGCCTGGACCTTAATAACAATCCGACCCTGGACGATCTTTGGAACAGTACGCCAGCATGGGGTTTTCCCTGGATCGCAAGCGACGTTGCGCCCACGCCAACAGCCAGTCCGATCATTAATGGGCTCCTTGCGCAGGACGTCGCAGGGCTGGGTGGCTATGCGATGTGGGACAACCATCTGTATGCGGACCTGTCAGTTTATCGCTCGGAACACGTGGGCGGCTCTCAGCCGAATCCGGGAACTACCTTTTCCTACAACATTCACGGGGTTGCACCGTACTGGCGGGTCGCGTGGCAGGAACTGACTGCGAAAACGCAGTACGAGATCGGCACTTATGGAATGCACATGCGGTCCACACCCAACCAGATCGTGGGCGCCAACGGGATCACCGGCCCGGAGGATGACTACACGGATTGGGCCTTGGACACTCAGATCGACCGCACACTATTCCGAAAGGATGTGCTCTCATTCCGGGGCACGTATATCCACGAAAGCGCCAATTTGTTAGCCAGCGTGGCCCAAGGCGTGACAAGCTTCGGCTCGCATCATCTGAACACTCTTCAGGCGAACGCCGAATATCACTTCGGCAACCGTTACACCGGCACATTCGGTTGGTTCGATACAGGCGGCACGGTCGATCCGGGGTTGTATCCGCCAGGCGCGGTTAGCGGCAGCGCCAATGGGGACCCGAGAGGCGCTGGTTATATCGGGAATATCTCGTTTTGGCCGTGGCAGAATCTGCAACTCGCGGCGCAATACACCGGCTACACACGCTTCAATGGCGGTTCAACAAACTACGATGGCTCGGGTCGCAATGCGAGCTCGAACAACACAATCTATCTGGACGCGAAATTCATTTTCTGACGCGTTCTCGACGATTGATTTGCATATTCAAAGGAGAACAACGCAATGAAGTACAAGGCATTTGTATTGACAGTGCTGATAGCCGGGATGTGCACGGCGGTTTGGGCAGGCGACATCGAGGGCAAGGTTACTGGAATGAAGGGCCAGTCCGTGGTTTACGTCGACGCCATCGCGGGCAAAACGTTTCCCGCTCCCAAAGAACACCCGGTCGTGGATCAGAAGGGGCTGCTCTTTGTTCCGCACATCATCGCCGTACAGCAGGGGACAACGGTTGAGTTCCTGAACAGCGACAATGTGCAACACAACGTCTTCTGGCCATCGGTCGCTGGCGACAAGAAAGCAGGACACAATCTCGGAACCTGGCCCAAAGGTGAAAAGCGTCCCTTTACGTTCGATAAGCCAGGTGTCGTGCCGCTGTTTTGCAATGTACACCCAGAAATGGAGGGATACATCATCGTCAGCCCAACTCCCTACTTCGCGCAAACTGACGATAGCGGCAACTACAAGATCAAAGATGTTCCAGACGGCAGCTATACCGTGACGGTGTGGCATGAAGGCGCCAAGAACCAGTCGAAACCGGTGACTGTTGCCGGCAGCGGGAAAGTGGATTTCACCCTGAGTAAGTAAGGAGTAGTGAAGAACCGGGAGCGGCTTAGGTTCGTGCCGCTCCCGTATTCTCACCTCCTTCAGCAAGTCCGCGAAGGAGCAACCTGGTGAACGTTTGACCGCTCGCGAAACGCAAACGCCTTCATGTTGAAGCGATACAAAAACAAGAAAGTCGACAGCGATTGGCTGAATACGAATTTCCCTTGCATGATGGCCTGTCCGGCGCATACTAACGCCGGCCGCTACGTCGGCCTGATTGCTGAGGGCCGCTTCGAAGAAGCCTATCGCATCGCGCGCGATCCAAATCCGCTGGCCAGCATCTGCGGAAGAGTGTGCGCACATCCTTGCGAAACCGCTTGCCGCCGCGGCGAGATCGACCGGCCAATCTCCATTCGAGCTCTGAAGCGCTTTCTCACCGAACAGTTCGGACCAGAATCGAAACATCCCATTCAAATCAACGAAGGGCGTGGGCAGAAGAAACTTCCTTTCAAAGTTGCGGTCGTCGGAGGCGGTCCGGTTGGGCTTTCGGCCGCGCACGATCTCGCCCTCATGGGATATGCGGTTACGATTTTCGAAGCCGCGCCGGTGGCGGGGGGGATGCTGTATCTCGGAATCCCGGAGTATCGCCTTCCACGCGACGTGGTCGAGGCGCAAGTGCGGGAGATTCTTGAGACTGGCGACATCACTCTCAAACTGAATCATGCGGCCGGCCGTGACTTCACCGTTTCCGATCTCCGCCGGCAAGGTTTCGACGCTGTCCTCATCGCTGTAGGCGCGCATCGCAGCCGCGATCTCAGCATTCCCGGAGTCGATCTCGATGGCGTGCATAAAGGGATCGACTTTCTGCTCAACGTAAACCTCGGCTACAAATTCACCATCGGCAAGAAAGTAATCGTGATCGGCGGCGGAAATGTGGCTATGGATGTGGCTCGATCCGCAGCGCGCGAAGTGGTGCGACAGCATGCGGGCGGTGTGGAGGATGCCGAGCCATCCGCGGAAAACATGACTGCCGTTGCGACACGGGAGATGGTCGATATTTCTCTTTCCGCTCTACGTATGGGCGCGCGCGAAGTGAATCTGGTCTGCCTGGAGCCGCGCGACCAGATGCCCGCCGCCCTCGAAGAAATCGAAGAGGCTGAAGAGGAAGGCATACGCATGCACCCGGGGCTTGGTCCCAAGCGGATGGTGGGCAAGGATGGCAAAGTAGTTGCACTGGAGACGCTGAAGACCAAGTGGGTTTTCGATCAGAACAAGCGATTTAATCCCGCGTTCTTTGAGGACAGTGAAAGCCTGATCGCGTGCGACACCGTCATCATGGCGATCGGGCAAGCCCCACGCCTCGACTTTCTCACCCCGGAAGACAAAGTGGAGCTATCGCCGCGCGGACTAATTGCCGTCAATCCACAAACATTGATGACTTCGGCTGCCGGCATCTTCGGTGGCGGCGACTGCGTATTCGGTCCGCGTCTGATTATCGACAGCGTGGGAGATGGGAAACGAGCCGCGGTTGGAATCGACGAATACCTTCGCAAGAATAAACACCCCGAGCCCATCATCGAGGTCGAAGTATTGAAGCGGCACAGCATGCCGCTGGACTATCTGGACATCAACCGCCAGCCCGTGCCCATGCTTCCGCTTGAACGCCGCACAGGCGTGACTGAAGTGGAAGTTGGCTATGACACCCCGGAAGCAATCGCGGAAGCGCAACGCTGCCTGCACTGCTGGACCAACACGATTTTTGAGGGCTCACCAGAAGACGGCAGCATGTGCATTCTCTGCGGCGGTTGCGTGGACGTTTGCCCGGAAAAATGTTTGGAACTGGTTTCGCTCGATCGTATCGACTTCGAACCGCAAACGGTAGAGTACATCCGTGATAACCAGGAATGCTTTGGAGTGGAACTCGATGAAGTGGCCGCCGATGAACTGGGCGTCATTACCGGCGCTGCCATGTTGAAAGATGAGACGCGCTGCATTCGGTGCGGACTCTGCGCCATGCGCTGTCCCGTGGGCACCATCACGATGGAGTCTTACAACCTTATTCCCGCCGAACCGACCGGATTGATCTCGATCGCGGCGATTGGAGCAGGCTTGCAGTCGAAGTGAGAAACGAACATGCCAGACGAAATCAAGAACGCAAACGCTGACGAGAACGTGAACCGCCGGCAGTTTTTCACGAAATTAGGTTTGGGCTCGCTGGGCATTGCAGCCGCAGGCACGGCTGCCTTCGCCTATCAGTTTCTCGATCCCAATGTGCTTTACGAGCCATCGCCGGTGGTGAATGCCGGCAAACCGGACCGCTATCCGCTCGATTCCGTCACTCTCGATGTGAACTCGGGCATTTACATCATTCACTCGCAGGAAGGCTTTTTCTCTCTGAGCGCAGTGTGCACGCATCTGGGCTGCCTTACGGCCTGGAAGCCGGATTTGAACATGATCGCCTGCCCCTGCCACGGCAGCAAATTCGCGGTGTGGGAACGCGCCAACTTGAAGCCGGGCGACAAGATCGAAGGACCCGCGCCCAAGCCTCTCCCGTGGAAGCGAGTGTGGCTGAACGACGACGGAGATTTGCTGGTGGATCGCTCCACCGACGTTCCTCCAATGCAGCGCGATTCCTTCGTGAGGGTCTAAGCCATGGCGAAAACACTCGACCAACATTTCGACGAATTACGCGGCACGCGGGTGTGGCGTTCAATTTTCCGCAGCGGCACTGGTTCGAGCACGTTAAAGCGCGCGCTGGCTATTCAGCAGAACGTGTTTCTGCACTTGTTCTCCACCAAGGTGCGCACGCGCATGCTCAGCTTCAGTGCGACCTGGTATTTGGGCACGCTGACGCTGGGAACGTTTCTGATTCTGGTGGGGACCGGCATCCCTCTCATGCTCTACTACCACCCCTCCGCGCCGCAGGCTTACGCCGACACCAAAGACCTGCAATTCGTGATTTCATCCGGAATGTTTTTGCGCAGCCTGCATCGCTGGTCGGCGCACGCGATGGTTTTTCTGGTCTTCGCGCACATGTTCAAGGTTTTCTATCGCGGCGCTTACCGGACTCCGCGCGAGTTCAACTGGGTCATTGGCGTGATCCTGCTCCTGATCACACTGCTCCTTAGTTATACGGGCTACCTGCTGCCTTGGGATCAGCTGGCTTACTGGGCTATTACCGTGGGATCGAACATCGCATCTGCGGTTCCGGTCATGGGCAATAAGATCCACTTCCTGCTACTCGGCGGAAATGCTGTGAATGCCAACGCGCTGCTGCGCTTCTACGTGCTGCATTGCATGATTCTGCCGCTGACGGCAATGTTCTTCGTCGCCATCCACTTCTGGCGCATCCGCAAGGACGGTGGTCTTTATTCGCACGCCAGCGAACCAGCAACCTTGCGAGCAAACTCTTCTCCCATCGTCACTGCGAAGGAGACGCAATAATCATGGCTGAATCTAAAGACTTCATCGCGGGCGTCGATTCCAATGCCAAGAAGTCCCCGCGCCGCATCGTCTTCATTACTCGGCGTACCTCGGCACAAGTTAAGGTCGAGAGTGAAAACCTGGTTCAGACTTTTCCCGAAGTTCTGTTCCGGTCCGCCGTTGCGATTCAAGTGCTCGCCATAGCCCTGGTATGGATCGCGCTGATTTTCGATGCGCCACTGGAAGGATTAGCCGATCCCTCCCACACTCCGAATCCGGCCAAAGCTCCCTGGTATTTTCTCGGGTTGCAGGAGATGCTGCACTATTTTCCGCCAATGGTCGCAGGAGTGCTGGTTCCGGGACTGGTGGTAATGGCTCTTATTGTCATTCCGTATTTCAAAGTCAATATCGAAGCCGAGGGACTCTTTCTTAAAGATCGCCAGCGGCGACTCCGAATCTTCTATGTAGTCGCGACTCTCCTCTCATTATTTCTATTGTTTTTCAAGGTATACGCCGCCCTTATCCCAACATTGATTATGGCCGCAGTGATGCTCCTGGCGGCGCAGAGTTCTCCCCAATCGTCGTCGGCATTCCGTCGCTATCTGGCGGCTAAACCGCTGTCCTATTGGGTGATGACGTGGTTCCTGTTCGAACTGGTAGTGCTGACCGCCATCGGCACATTTTTCCGCGGGCCGGGTTGGGCGTGGGTGTGGCCGTGGCAAGGGTCTTAATGCGCTCATGAAAACAACATTGAAATCGCTGTGGAACAAATTGTTCGGAGATAGCGTTCGCGCTTTTGGCGTGGTTAGTTTCGTGTTCTTGATTTCGCTCGCCATCGCCCCCGCGAAAAACCATTTCAGCGAATGGCGTCACTACCAGCACGGATATCTGAAGATGATTCGCAATCGCAGCGATGCGGTCACGCTACAGCGCCATTTTCAGGGAGGAATTCAACAGATCTGGCTGCCCGAACTCGGCGTGGTCGACCGCTGCACAAGCTGCCACGTCGGCTTGAAGGAGGCCAGTCTCAGTGACGTGAGTGTGCAGCCCTTTCGCAAACATCCCGCAATCCCCCATCAGATCGATCAATTCGGATGCACAGTTTGCCATCGCGGCCAGGGCGTCGCAACTACTGTAGCGGAGGCGCACAGCAGCACGCTGGCGTGGGAACAACCGATTCTTCCGGCGAAATACATCGAGTCATCGTGCGGCGAGTGCCATCGCGGGCCGGTTCCCGGTGCGCCGCAATTGAATCAAGGCCGCCATCTGCTTTCCAGCTACGGATGCGTGCATTGCCACACGGTGAAGTTACCGGACGGGAAAATATTGAAGGCGACGGACAATCCACCTTCGCTCTCGCACATCGCCGATAAGACCTCGCGCGAGTGGATTTACGCATGGCTGAAAGATCCACAAGCTTACGCCGCCACCGCAACCATGCCGAACTTCAAGTTGAGCGATGAAGACGCGCGCGATATGTCGGCCTTCTTGATGGCCAACAGCACTTCCTTGCGAGGTGACGCGGTTACGCTTTCGGCAAAGGCAGCATCAGATCCCGCGGCTGGCGCCAGCTTATACGGAGAATCTTTCTGCTCCTCGTGCCACGCGGTGCAAAATGCCGCCGGCAATCTGGTGGGCGGAGACGTAGGACCCGAGTTGACGCGAGTCGGAAGCAAAGTGAAACCGGAGTGGCTGCAAGCATGGCTCCGTAATCCGCGTGCCTACCACTCAGAGACCGCGATGCCGCACTATCGCCTCAGCGATCCCCAAGTGGCAACTCTGTCAGGATTTCTAATCGCGAAGAGTGATTCCGACCTGCTCGCCAACGTTCACCTGGAAACTGCAACTCAAGAACAGATCGCGCATGGCAAGCGTCTGGTTTCTGATTACGGCTGCGCGTCGTGTCATGAAATTGCGGGCATCAAGAAGCCGGAAAACTTTGCGCCGGAACTCAGCCGTATCGGAAGCAAGCCCGTCACTCAACTCATTTTCTTGCCGGGCATGCAGCACACGCTTCCCGATTACATAGCGACCAAGATCAAGCAGCCGCGCTCCTTTGGTCAAGGCTTGAAGATGCCGCAGTACACGTTCACCGGACCGCAGATCGATTCCCTTGCCACCGCTTTACTCGCCTTGAACGACCGCTCGTTCACGTTGCCGCCTGCGCTTACTGTAGCGGCGAAGCCGGAATCCGACTACGAGCCGGCGGGCAAGGCGGGAAAGCTGATGAATGACCTGGCGTGCTTCAGTTGCCATCGCATCAACGGCCACGGCGGCGAGATGGCGCCTGACCTCACATGGGAAGGGAGTTCGGTACAGCGCCAGTGGCTGGTGGATTTCCTGAAGAATCCGAACACGCTGCGACCGTCCCTCATTCGACGCATGCCACGATTCAATCTCACCGACGGCGAGGTGAACGAAATCACCGACTACATCCTCACCGTGTACCAGAGTCCGACAATCGATCGCGACTCGATGCCGCTAAGCGGCTATCCGCAAGGCCAGATTGAACTGGGCAAGCAACTCTTCTACGGCAAGTACGCCTGCCAGGGCTGCCATATTGTGGACACCAAGACTGACAAGGGATACATCGGCCCGACGCTGACAAAAGTTGGATCGCGCCTGACCGCCTCGTGGATTTTTCAGTGGATGAAAAATCCGCAAGCTCTGCGTCCGGGCACAGCCGAGCCGAACCGCGCCATGAGCGACGAAGATGCCCAAGCTCTGACCGCGTTCCTGATTTCGCAGAAAGGCGGAGGCAAACTGGAGGTTGCAAAGAAATGATTCGCCGCTCTCTGATCGTCATCACTTTGCTCACGACCACGCTGGCGATGTCCTGTTCGCGCAAGACCGCATCGGAACCACTGCCCAAGCCGGCCGCATACGGAGCCGCCATCATCGAATCCAGTGGAGGAAAACAGGTCGCGCAGACAGGCTCGCCGACGCCTCAGCCCCTGGTTGTGCAGGTGAATGATGAGCAGGGCAATGCTCTCGCGGGTGCCCTCGTCGAATTCAGTGGAGCACCAGGAGTGAACTTCGATCCGAAGAATGGGCTTACCGACTCAAGCGGCCAAGTCACGACCAACGTGACTCTCGGCGGTATGGCCGGCCGCTATGAACTCACTGCATCGACCAGGGACAAAGCGGGCAAGACGGTCGCACTGAAAATCGAAGAGATCGCTCTTGGTTATCAGCAGACTCTTGGCCGCCAGCTCAACGATCAGTATTGTGAACGCTGCCACAATCCTGAGTCGACCGTGGAGCGCGTCTCGAACTTCGACAACCTCGAAATCAAGCCGCACCCGTTCACTGAAGGCGATACGCTTAACAAACTGACAGACGCGGATCTCACCGCAATCATCAGCCACGGCGGGCCCGCGCTCAACAAGTCTGCGCTCATGCCGGCCTGGGGCAATACCCTCAGCAAGGCGGATATTCAAGCATTGGTGTCCTACATTCGTGCCATATCCGATCCGCCCAGCCGTGATGCGGGCCCGGTGTATGCGAAGAATTAGCCTCCTGTAGGAGAACAATCAGCCTTCAGTCTGAGGCGCACACATTGAGGACCGGACTCGAATCTCGCGAGACGGAATGGCAAGGAATGGTGAGCTCAACCACGGTTCCCGGAGGAGCATTTCGCAATCGCAATTCCCCGCCCAATTCCCGGGCGCGCTGCTTCATGCCACCGATGCCGACGCCCACGCTATCCGGGCGCATCTCGGCAATCTTTTTACCAATTCCTCTGCCATCGTCCTTCACTGAGACCTCTATCATTCCGTTCGTGTGGCTTAGAGTAATCCACACCTTGCGTGCTTCGGAATGGCGGAAGACGTTGGTCAAGGCTTCCTGAACGATTCGGAAGACGGCGGTCTCCACTTCAGTAGAGAGTCTCGGGAAATCAGAAGGCTGAACATCCAGAGACGTTTCAATGCCGCTCCGCTTCGTAAGCCCGTCCACGTACCACGACAAAGCCGAGAGCAAGCCGACCTCATCGAGCAACGGCGGATGCAAAAGGTGAGACATGGTGCGGACTTGTTGAATAGCTCGGTCGATAATACTGCTTGCTTGCGCCCACGATTCATCGTCAGGCTGCGACGATTTCTGCAGAAGGATCTTGTCCAACACCATCTTCGCAACCGCCAGCTCTTGGCCCAGGCCGTCGTGCAAATCACGGGCAATTCGCCTCCGCTCTTGATCCTGCAACGTCATGAGGCGAACAGAGAGACGTTGTAGTTCGTTCGTTCGGCTATCCACCATCTTTTCGAGTTCGGCCGCGTTGTCACGAATAGATTGCTCCAGCAATTTACTGTCGTGAATATCGGAACAAGTTCCATACCATCTGGCGATTTTCCCCTGCGGATTTCGAATGGGCATAGCGCGCGACCGGAACCAGCGATAGACACCATCTTTGGAGCGTAACCGGTACTCTGATTCATAGCTGCTCCCGGACTGAATTGATTGCGCCCAGCCCGCAGTGACTCGTTCGACGTCATCCGGATGCACATGCTCCAACCAATTGACGCCGCGGCCAGGAACCGCAGGACTGCCTGTGTAGTCATGAAAACGCTCACTGACGTACTCGTAACAGCCATCTCCCTGGCTGCTGAAAATCATATCTGGGGCGGTGCTGACGATCGCGTCAAGCTCCTGATTCTTGCCGACCAGCTCCACGTTGAGTTGCAGCAGCAATTCGGCTTTGCCAGCCAACTCTTCCGTGCGCTCGAGCACGCGCTGCTCGAGCTCGCGATTCAAGGTTTCGAGCTGACGCGTCTTGCGATGCAAATCGGCGAACACTCTGACTTTCGCGCGCAGGAGTTCCGGAACCACCGGAACGGAAATGTAATCGACCGCACCGTGTTCGTATCCTTTGAGCTGGTCAAGATCGGTGAGATGAACGGCAGACACAAAGATGATCGCGGTTCGCTGAAAACGCGGGTGCTGCCGGATCATGGCTGCCAGTTGAAAGCCATCAAGCTCCGGCATGCTCACGTCCATCAGCACCACGGCTACTTCAGTCTTGAGAAGAATCTCGAGCGCTTCTTTCGCGGAGTTGGCTTTAATGAGGTTTTCCCCGAGACCACCGAGCATCACCTCATAGCTGAGCAGCTTGGCGGGCTGATCATCCACCATGAGAATATTTACTCTCTCGTCTTGGCCCATTCATTCTCCCCGCGCCGATCAGGACTGATTACCCTATGGCGATGCTACCGGTGAAGCCACATGCGCAACGACGAGAGCAATTGCTCCGTGTTGACAGGCTTCGCCAAATACTCGGAGGCTCCGGCCTCGAGACACTTCTCCCGATCTCCCTTCATCGCTTTGGCGGTCAGTGCAATGATGGGCAGGCGCCGGAACGACGCATTCTGCCGGATCACCTGCATGGTTTCGTACCCATCCATCTCCGGCATCATGATGTCCATCAGAACGATGGCGATATCCGGCGTGGATTCGAGCTTGGCGATCGCTTCCCTGCCGGTTCCGGCAGTAATCACGGTCATTCCACGACGTTCAATAACACTGCTCAATGCGAAAATGTTGCGCACGTCGTCATCGACGACCAATACTTTCTTGCCCACCAACGCGTCGTCGGAGCGATGCAAGCGATCGAGTAGTCTTTGTTTCTCCACTGGAAGATCGGAGACGACTCGATGCAAGAACAACGCGGTCTCATCCAGCAGTCGTTCGGGAGACTCCACGCCTTTTACTACCACGCTCCGTGCAAGAGCATGCAGGCGAGCATCTTCTTCCGGCGAAAGCTCTTTCCCCGTGAAAACCACGACCGGAAGATCTGCCAGGGACGGAATTTCACCGAAGCGCTCCAAGACGGCGAAGCCCGATATGTCGGGAAGACGAAGATCAAGCACAACGCAATCGAAAGATTGTTGGGTGACGGCCTCGATCGCATCCATACCCGTCGACACGACGGTTACGTCAATGTCGTCGTAGTCCAGGAGCGTTTTGATACTCAACTGCTCTCCAGGATTGTCCTCCACTACCAGCAGTCGCTTTCGTCGAGGAGTCGCATATTCCTTGATACGCGACAATGCCGATTCCAGACCTTCCGGCGTCGTCGGTTTCGTGACGAAGGCAAACGCGCCGCGTGCCAGGCCGTGATGGCGGTCTTCATCCAGAGTGAGCATCTGGACTGGAATGTGCCGCGTTGCCGGATCCTGTTTGAGGTGGTTGAGGACGGTCCAGCCCAACATGTCAGGTAGAAAAACATCCAGCGACACGGCTGTCGGATGGTACTCGTGCGCGAGTGCGAGGGCTTCCGTACCGCGTGTCGCCACCAGAACCTTGAAGCCCTTGTCGCGTGAGAGATCACACAATACTCGCGCATAATGCGTGTCATCCTCAACGATGAGCAAGACAGCATCGTCGGGCTGAAGATTGTTCCGGTCGTCTTCGATAGTTTCAACCACATGTTCCGTGATCCCGGCGACGGCGAGTTGCGCAGGCGAAATCGCCGACGAAACCCGAGCTTCCACCGAAGCGGCGTTAGACGTGGAGGGACCAACGTACGTTTGCGGCAGGTAAAGAGTGAATGTGCTGCCGCGGCCGGGAGCGCTGCGCAACTGAATTTCTCCGCCCAGCAAACTCGCGAGTTCACGGCTGATCGCCAAACCAAGACCGGTTCCACCGTACTTGCGGCTGGTGCCGGCATCTGCCTGCTGGAAGGCCTCGAAGATGATGCGCTGCTTTTCGAAGGGGATTCCGATACCGGTGTCTGCCACTTCAAAAGCCACGACCGAAGCGGCTTTTCCAAGGATCGGATGATCTTCGCTCCAGCCACTCCTTGCGGGAGATACGGTGAGCCGGACGCCTCCCACTTCGGTGAACTTGAAGGCGTTCGAGAGCAGGTTCTTCAATACCTGCTGCAACCGCTTGGAATCGGTGACAACGCTACGCGCGAGATGCGGATCAGTCTGCACCTCGAAGGTTAGACGCCGGTTCTCCGCTTCGTGACGGAAGGGACGACCCACCGCGTCTAGCATGCTGGCAAAGAATACTTCCTCTGCCTCCACCGACACGGTTCCGGATTCGATCTTGGAAAGATCAAGGATGTCCGTGATCAGGTTCAGCAAGTCTGTACCCGCGCCATGAATTGTACGAGCGAACTCGACTTGCTTCGGAGTAAGGTTCGCATCGGGATTGTCGCTGAGTTGCTGTCCCAAAACCAGGATGCTGTTGAGGGGTGTCCGCAACTCGTGAGACATATTGGCCAGGAATTCCGATTTGTATTTTGAAGTAAGAGCCAGTTCCTTGGCTTTATCTTCCAAAGCACGACGAGCCTGCTCGATTTCCTGGTTCTTGCGTTCGACTTCAACGTTCTGTTCAGCGAGCTGTTGTGCTTTCTGCGCGAGCTGCTCGTTAGTCTGCTGCAGTTCTTTCTGCTGCATCTGGAGTTCGGTGGCCAGCTGTTGCGACTGTTTGAGGAGTCCTTCGGTCTGCATGGTGGCTTCAATGCTGTTCAGCACGATGCCGATGCTGGCCGTCAACTGCTCAAGAAACGCCAGATGAGAAGTCGTAAAAGCGCTGAGCGAAGCCAGTTCAATCACTGCCTTAACGCGATCTTCAAACAGCACCGGAAGGACGATGACATTTTGTGGAACCGCTTCGAAGAGACCCGAGCGAATTGAAATGGTATTCGGCGGCAATTCAGAGATGAGCATTCGACGTTTCTCCGCCGCGCACTGGCCGATCAACCCTTCGCCGATTTTCAAACGCCGCAAGTGCCCGTCGTCGCCATCCCCTGCGAAGGCCGACAGAAGCACCATTTCGGCCGATTCTTCTCCACCCATCTGGTAGATAACGCCTTGCTGGGCGCTGACCAGAGGTGCCAGTTCGGAGAGAAGCATGCGTCCCACAGTTGCCAGATCACGCTGGCCTTGCAACATCCCCGTGAAGCGAGCGAGATTTGTTTTCAGCCAGTCCTGCTCGGTGTTGCGATCGGTGGTGAGGCGGAGATTGTCGATCATCGTGTTGATGTTGTCTTTCAACTCCGCCACTTCGCCACTGGCTTCCACCTGAATGGAACGTGTGAGATCGCCTTTGGTGACGGCGGTCGCCACCTCCGCAATGGCTCGCACCTGGTTGGTTAAATTGTCGGCCAGCAAGTTGACGTTTCCGGTGAGATCTTTCCAGGTACCGGCGGCACCCGGCACGTTGGCCTGACCGCCGAGCCGGCCTTCGACGCCCACTTCGCGAGCAACGGTTGTGACCTGATCCGCGAACGTGGCCAGCGTGTCCGTCATGTTGTTGATGGTTTCGGCCAGGGCTGCGACTTCGCCCTTCGCGTTGACCGTCAGCTTCTGGGTGAGTTCGCCATTCGCGACGGCGGTCACCACTTTTACGATGCCGCGCACTTGCTCCGTGAGGTTAGCGGCCATCACGTTGACGTTATCGGTAAGATCCTTCCAGGTTCCGGCGACACCCGGCACCTGCGCCTGCCCGCCCAGCTTGCCTTCCGTACCCACCTCGCGCGCTACGCGGGTTACTTCGGCAGCAAACGCGTTCAGCTGATCCACCATCGTGTTGATGGTGTTCTTGAGTTCGAGAATTTCACCTTTCACGTCGACGGTGATCTTGCGCGACAAATCACCGCGAGCGACGGCGGTCGTCACTTCGGCGATGTTGCGCACCTGACCGGTGAGGTTGCCCGCCATCGCGTTCACAGAATCCGTGAGATCCTTCCACGTACCGGCCACGCCGGAGACGTTCGCCTGGCCGCCCAGACGGCCTTCGCTTCCGACTTCGCGCGCAACGCGAGTTACTTCCGCGGCAAACGAGCGCAACTGCTCGACCATTGTGTTCAGAGTTTCTTTCAGTTGCAAGATTTCGCCGCGCACGTCGACGGTAATCTTCTTGGAAAGATCGCCGTTCGCGATCGCGGTTGCGACTTCTGCGATATTTCGAACCTGGCCAGTAAGGTTGCTGGCCATGAAGTTCACGTTGTCGGTCAGATCTTTCCACGTACCGGCAACGCCCGGCACCTGCGCCTGTCCGCCGAGTTTTCCGTCGGTGCCGACTTCACGTGCCACGCGCGTTACTTCGCCCGCGAATGCGTTGAGTTGGTCGACCATCGTGTTGATGGTGTTCTTCAGTTCGAGAATTTCGCCCTTCACATCGACCGTGATCTTGCGCGATAAATCGCCGCGGGCCACGGCGGTCGTCACTTCGGCGATGTTGCGCACCTGGCCGGTAAGATTGCCGGCCATTGAGTTGACCGAGTCGGTAAGATCCTTCCAGGTACCCGCCACACCCGGGACATTCGCTTGTCCGCCAAGGCGGCCTTCAGTGCCGACTTCGCGCGCCACACGAGTCACTTCGCCGGCGAACGCGTTAAGTTGATCTACCGTCGTGTTGATGGTTTCCTTGAGTAGAAGAATCTCACCACTCACGTTTACTGTAATTTTCTTTGAGAGGTCACCGCTGGCGATCGCCGTTGACACCTCCGCGATGTTGCGCACCTGGCCGGTCAGGTTGCTGGCCATCGAGTTGACGGAATCCGTAAGGTCCTTCCACGTGCCGCCAACGCCGGGCACCTGCGCCTGGCCGCCGAGTTTTCCGTCGGTGCCGACCTCACGCGCCACGCGGGTCACCTCCGACGCAAATGATCGCAGCTGATCGACCATCGTGTTCAAAGTGTCTTTGAGTTCGAGAATTTCGCCCTTCACATCGACCGTAATTTTGCGTGACAAATCGCCACGCGCCACGGCTGTTGCCACTTCGGCAATATTTCTTACCTGGCCGGTAAGGTTGCTGGCCATGAAGTTGACGTTGTCCGTGAGATCCTTCCATGTACCGGCGACGCCCGGCACTTGCGCCTGTCCGCCGAGCTTGCCTTCCGTACCTACTTCGCGCGCCACGCGGGTCACTTCTCCGGCGAAGGCGTTGAGTTGGTCGACCATCGTGTTGATGGTGTTCTTCAGTTCGAGAATCTCGCCTTTCACGTCGACGGTGATTTTGCGCGACAAATCGCCGCGCGCCACAGCCGTGGTGACTTCAGCGATGTTGCGCACCTGGCCGGTCAAGTTTCCGCCCATCGAGTTCACGGAGTCGGTGAGATCTTTCCACGTGCCGGCAACCCCGGGTACGTTGGCTTGTCCGCCGAGTCGCCCTTCAGTACCTACTTCACGCGCCACGCGTGTCACTTCTCCCGCGAATCGGTTGAGCTGATCAACCATCGTGTTGAGAGTTTCTTTCAGCTGCAGAATTTCACCGCGAACATCAACGGTGATTTTGCGAGATAGATCACCGTTGGCTATCGCCGTCGCCACTTCGGCGATGTTGCGTACCTGGCCGGTGAGATTGCTGGCCATGAAGTTGACGTTGTCGGTAAGATCCTTCCACGTGCCACCCACGCCAGGCACCTGCGCCTGTCCGCCGAGTTTGCCTTCGGTACCCACTTCGCGGGCAACACGAGTTACTTCTCCGGCAAAGGCGTTGAGCTGATCGACCATCGTGTTGATGGTGTCTTTCAGCTCGAGAATTTCACCTTTCACGTCGACTGTGATTTTGCGCGACAAATCGCCGCGGGCCACGGCGGTAGTCACTTCGGCGATGTTTCGCACTTGCGCCGTCAAGTTACCGGCCATGGCATTCACGGAGTCCGTAAGATCTTTCCATGTGCCGGCAACGCCCACCACAACGGCCTGCCCACCGAGTTTGCCGTCCGTACCTACCTCGCGTGCTACGCGCGTTACTTCGGAAGCGAACGAGCGGAGCTGATCCACCATCGTGTTGATGGCTTCTTTAAGCTGCAGGATTTCGCCGCGCACATCGACCGTAATTTTGCGGGAAAGGTCGCCGCTGGCAACAGCCGTGGCAACTTCCGCGATGTTTCGAACCTGACCAGTGAGGTTGCTGGCCATCGAGTTCACGGAGTCGGTGAGATCTTTCCACGTACCAGCGACACCGGGCACCTGCGCCTGACCGCCTAGTTTTCCATCGGTACCAACTTCGCGCGCAACCCGCGTTACCTCGGCGGTGAAAACACCGAGCTGCTGAATCATGGTGTTGACGATGCTGGCAGAGCGCAGGAATTCGCCCTCCAGTGGCCGACCGTCCACATCCAGGCGCACGGTTTGAGTTAAGTTGCCCTGAGCCACAGCTGCAATCGCTCGCGTGACCTCGGCTGTCGGACGAAGCAGGTCCTCGACGAGCGTGTTGACCGAAACCTCCATATCGCCCCACGCTCCTCTGGATTCGTGAAAGCGAGTGCGTTCGCGCGTTCTTCCTTCTTTGCCTACGACTTGTCCGACGCGTTTCAATTCCTGCGCCATCTGTTGATTGGCGGCGACGATGGAATTGAAAGTATCCGCAATCTTTCCGGGAAGTCCGGTCCACGAGCCTGGAAGACGGACCGAAAAATCTCCGTCCCGCATGGTCTGCAGGCCGGCCAGAATTACGCTGAGATCGCCCAAGGCTGGTTGATTGACGGGGTTGGAGTTCCCGTTCTGCTTATTGTTCTCGCCTTCTTCGAATGCGCCATTGGCCACAGCGGTGGCGGCGTCTCGACTGTTTCTCTTCATACGGCGTGCTCTCCATGACCGTCTTGCTGACCATCCACAGGCGAAGATGCCGGCAAGATCAATGCAGCCTGAAACATGTCTCTTGAAGTCAAATCAGGGGGATGTACCTATCCGATATTGATTCGTATCACGACAAGCTGTAGCGTGACTCTAGGGTTTTTACTGTAGGTCCAGCCGCAGCCGAATAACAACGGCTTTCACATTTGGGCGGAATCACGTGATCCCAAGAAGAAATGATTTCAACGGCATTTGGAGTTTTCGATCCAGTCTTTTTTCCCTGGGACCTACGGCCATCTCTGTATACGGAGAGGGCGCTTTAGTAATTACGATGAGTGGGAATGCGAACACAGCCCGCCGACGAGACTCGACCGGAAGCACGCAACCAGTCTCGGCGCCTTCCCGCTGACCATAGGGATTTCTCTTTCGGGGTTCCGCGCAGAAAGTTTTCGGGTTCCGGGCAGGAGGCTTAATATGCGGCTGCTGAGTGTTCGACTGATTCTCTCCCTAATTGTCGGCATCACGATTGTTTCGCTGGCCTTCTCCTACTACGAGGTATTGCGCGAGAAACGCGTGCTTCGGAATCAGCTAGAACGAAGTTCGGAAGAGCTGGGCGAGAGCTTTGCGCTCAACGTAGAGAAGTCCTGGGAATCCTCGCGTGCATTGCAGCGGACCGTGCAACACTTCGGCAGTCGCGAGCACATGCTCGGAGTTGCGATTTACGATCGCCAAGGAAAACTGGTGGCGATCACCTCCGAATTACAGCCGATACTGGGAGCAGTTCCAGCAGACGTGACCCAAGCCATAGCCGAAAACCATACGGAGAGCTCATTCGGCAGGCTGGACAAATATCGAGTGCACACCTTTGCCTTGCCCTTGCACCGCGACGACGAGGTAATAGGCGGGCTGGCCCTGGTGCATGAGGTGGATTACATCCACGCTCAAAATCTCCGCACCTGGCGCGAAGCTTTCCTGAGAATGCTCGTGCAGGTCTTCCTCATTGTATTCATCACGGTGTTGATCGTGCGTTGGAGCATTACCGGGCCGATCGCGCAAGCCGCGCAGTGGATGCGGGCTCTTCGCATGGGCAGAATTTCATCTCGTCAACAGATGCCGGATCTGGATCTATTCAAGCCGCTGGCGTGGGAGGTGGTAACGCTGGCCGAAAGCCTCAGCCAGGCTCGGTCAGCCGCAGAAAATGAGGCTCGCTTGCGCGAAGCCGGAGAATCGTTGTGGACGGCAGACCGGTTGGCAGTGCAGATACAGACCCGCCTCAATGGAGGTCGCCTGTTTGTGGTATCGAATCGCGAACCTTACATCCATCAGAGAAATGGCAAAGAGATCGAAGCGGTCGTTCCACCCAGCGGATTAGTCACAGCGCTGGAGCCCGTGCTCAACGCCTGTGACGGAACGTGGATCGCTCACGGCAGTGGAGAAGCGGACACGGAAGTGGTAGACGCGCACGATCGGATTCGAGTGCCCCCAAGCGAGCCTCGTTACACGTTGCGCCGGGTTTGGTTGAGCAAAGAGGAAGAGGAGGGATACTACTACGGATTTTCCAACGAGGGATTGTGGCCGCTCTGCCATATTGCCCACACGCGGCCGATCTTTCGCGAGTCGGATTGGCGTCTCTATCAAGAGGTGAATCGAAAATTTGCCGCCGCGGTTCTCGAGGAGATCGCCGACACACGCAATCCGGTCGTACTGGCGCAGGATTATCACTTTGCATTGCTGCCGCGACTCATCAAGGAAAAACGGCCGGACGCACGCGTGGCCATCTTCTGGCATATCCCGTGGCCCAACCCGGAAGCCTTTGGCATCTGTCCGTGGCAGCGGCAATTGGTGGATGGATTGCTGGGTGCCGATTTAATCGGATTTCACATTCAATCGCACTGCAATAATTTCTTGCAGACGGTGGACCGGGTCGTAGAATCGCGCGTCGACTGGGAACACTTCGCGGTCTCGCGTCAGAGTCACCGGACCATCGTCCGCCCATTCCCAATCAGCGTCGACTTGACCGACGACGAATTCATGGAGAGCGACCAGTATGGAATCAATTATCTGGAACGCTCGACCTTGATGCACAGCTTGGGCGTGGAAGCGGCGTTCGTCGGAATCGGGGTCGACCGGGTGGACTACACCAAGGGAATTCACGAGCGTTTCCGGGCGATTGAGAGATTTCTCGAGAAATATCCCAAATATCAAGGCCAATTCACTTTCATACAAATTGGCGCGCCCAGCCGTACTCACATCAAGCGCTACCACGATTTGATGGCGGAGTTGGAAGCCGAGGCAGAACGAATCAACTGGAGATTTCAGTCGGGCAAGTGGAAGCCTATTTTGTTTCTCAAGCGCCACCATAGCCACAAGGAAATCGAAGGCTATTATCGAGCTGCCGATCTCTGCCTGGTGACTTCGCTGCACGACGGAATGAACCTGGTGGCGAAGGAGTTTCTAGCGGCGCGCCGCGACGAACGCGGCGTTCTGATCTTGAGTCAGTTCACGGGAGCCGCTCGCGAACTCAGGGACGCTTTGCTGGTGAATCCTTACGACATCGACCAGACCGCCGAGGCCATCCGCGCCGCGCTGGAGATGGAACCGGAGGATAGGCAGATGCGAGTGCATCGCATGCGGAAAATCATACGAGAGCACAACATCTACCGATGGGCGGGGAGCCTGGTAACGGAATTGTGCGAACTTAGGCTGGACGGCAGTGATCGACCGCAAGGGAAGTTTCGGGGAGGTGTGGCGGCCGCGTGATGCACAGCAACAGAGCTGATACAGGGTTGGAGTCGGGGCTGAAGCCTCAAGTTGAATCTTTCCTGAAGCTAGTAGCGCGGGCGCCGCGATCACTGCTCATGCTGGACTTCGACGGCACCCTCGCACCGTTCCGGAGGGATCGCAAGAATGCTGTTCCCTATCCTGGGGTTGTATCAATCCTGCAGGAGATCCTAAGCATTGGAAATACGCGAGTCGTAATTATTTCTGGCAGGGATGTCACGGAGACGGTTCCGCTCCTTTCGATCAAGCCGCATCCGGAAGTGTGGGGGCTTCACGGCTTGCAGCGGCTGAAGGCGGATGGGAGCGTCGAGCTTTGTGAATTGGACAAATCAACAATCGAGGCCTTGGCAGCAGCGGAAGCTTGGCTACGCTCCGAGAACCTGCTGGATGCGGCCGAACTCAAGACCGGAAGCATTGCGGTGCACTGGCGTGGTCTGCCTGAATCGGAAGCGCAAGCGGTGCGAGACCGCGTGCTGCTGGGCTGGACGGCGATCGCGAAGCGCTTCGGGTCGGATCTGATGGATTTCGACGGCGGGGTTGAGATTCGCAGCCCGAATGTGAACAAAGGAACAGCCGTACGCACCATTCTCAAGGAGATGGATCCGAAAGTGCCCGCCACCTATTTGGGAGACGACAATACAGACGAAGATGCATTCCGGGCAATTAATGGTCGAGGGTTGAGTGTATTGGCGCGGCCGGAGTGGCGGCCGACCGCGGCAAAGATTTGGCTTAGACCGCCGGACGAACTCCTCGAGCTACTGAATGGGTGGCTTCGGGCGTGCCGGGAGCAGAGGGAATCAAGCACCCTGTAACTGTCAAAAGTCTTTCTCGCGGAAACTCACCGCTTTTTGGTGTCTTCTTTCGGATCGCCTTTCGCGGTCGCTTCCGGGTCCGCGGCAATCGTGACTTCGACCTCGGCGCCCGGCTTGAGCCGGACCTTCTCGCCATTTTCATCGGTCAAAGTATTTTCGATGCGGAGCTCTCGATATAGATGATCGGCTCCATGGACCGCGATTTGCGCTCTCTCAGGCTCGGTGGGAAATGGTGGCTTGATAATTTTTTCGACGGTTGCAGGCAGGGTGGTACTGGGCTTCTCGCTCATAGTGCTTCCTATTCTCGGTTTTGTCCAACGGGAGTCAGTGTTAGCGGTCGCTGTGACCCCATTATAAGTGCTCCAAGATAATGGTGGTTCCTGGTTCCGATCAACTCCAGGAGTATGTGTACCTTCGAGTGGGAAACTCACAATTTCCGCTTGGGGGGAATACAGTGTTTCTGGTATCTTCAGTGAAATTCTGGTTACGGCTCCTGAAGTTGCCCGTTCGCTGAATTTCAGGAATGGAGATGAACGGCCGAACCAGCTAGTTTACGCCACTTCTCTCGGTCCACCACGCGCCCGCTCGCGCGTAAGGGCAGTTACACCGGCAGTTCGGAAAGTCGCAAGCCAAATATAAACCTTACGTGGGAGATTCTCGCATGCCGAAGAATGCGTTGCCGATCGTGTGCCTGTTCGTAATCTGTGTAATGTGTGTGCCCGCTCTGTTCGCTGGAGTTACCGTCAATACGCCGGCCAATAATTCGACCGTACAGGGACCGGTGCCTTATGTGGCGTCGGCTACGACGTCGTGTGATAAAGGGGTCGGGTCGATGGGAATTTACACCGCTCCGGGCGTCTTGTCCTACGTGGTGAATGGCTCTTCGTTGAATACAAGTTTGAATCTTGGTCCAGGCACTTATAACACTGTCGTCGAAGAATGGGATAACTGCGGTGGGGCAGGAACGACTCCGATCACCATCACAGTCAGCAATCAATCGGGCGTACACGTCTCAGCGCCTTCCAACAACGCTACAGTTGGCTCTCCGGTAAATTTCACGGCAACTGCTACCAGTTCTTGTCCCCAAGGAGTGGGTGCCATGGGAATCTATACCGCTCCCGGCCAATTGGCGTACACCGTAAACGGGGCGAGCATGAACTACAACCTGGCACTGAACCCTGGGACATATCACGCAGTGGTCGAGGAATGGGACAAGTGTGGGGGGGCGGCCACCACTCCAGTCACGATTACCGTGAATGGCGGAGGCAAGTCGTTCTCGAATCTTCAGCGCAGCGGCGGATGGGGCCAATATGGGCAGGGACCTCCGAACTTTGTTGACTGTTCTCCTTCGCCCTGCGATGGGATTTCTTTCTGGATGGCCCAGGGAATCAACTCTCCCTCAATGAGCGGAAATGCCGCGGAGTTCAACGTGGGAGGGTCCGCAGATTACTCCGATGCTCTCTTTAATAATCACCTGATCGGCCCCTATTCCTCCCAAGGTATGGAAGATTCAAACCAAACGCTGGTTCCTACACTCCACGACTTCACCTACGACGTGTATTTCTACGGAGACAACCTGAGTCTTTCGCAGGCCGAGGAATTCGACATCAACCAGTTCTTCGACAATATAGGATTCGTGTGGGGCCACGAGTGCCGTATCGCGGGCGGGAACGAGTGGGATGTCTGGAACCCAGCCGCGGCGCGCTGGACCCCTACGGGTATTCCCTGCTATCCGAACAGCAATGCATGGAACCATCTCACGCTCAAAGTGCAGCGAACTTCCAGCAACCAACTGCTGTATGAATCCATCACGCTGAATGGAGTGACGAGCAACCTGAACTGGACCTTCAACCCTGCCTCTTATCCGGGATGGTATGGCGTGACCATCAACTATCAGCAGGACGGCAATTACAAACAACAGTCCTACAACATCTACCTGGACGACTTGACCTTCACTTACCAGTGAGGGCTAGTTAAGGTCGCGACGGCGAATAGCCTGATTCTTCCTTAAGTCCAACAAGTGCAAAACCTTCGGGCCCGGGAATTCCGGGCCCGAAGATCTTTTGCCGTCCCTTCCCCTCGAAAAACCTGTAACACGTCGGTAACTTGGCGCGATCGTGCACCCCAGTGGAGAATTAAGGACGGCTGCCTCCCGCTCAGGACAGCGGTTACCGCATCATGTTCCGCGGCAAAACCGTGGAAAAGATCAGGGCACACTCCTGTCTGAGGAGTCACAAGGATAGCTGGAACCGAAAATGTCACCGAAGAGCGGTCGCAGAGGCGAACGTTTTGGGCGATACGAGATCCTCGCTGAACTGGGGCGGGGAGCCATGGGCATCGTCTACAAGGCCCGCGACCCCAAGATCAATCGTGTTGTTGCGGTAAAGACGTTCTCATTGGCCAGCCAGTCCCCCGAAGAAGAGGTGGAATATCGTGAACGTTTTTTTCGCGAAGCGGAGGCCGCGGGCCGACTGTCGCACCCCGGGATTGTAACCATCTTCGACGTGGGGGAGGAGCCTGAGACGCACGCTCCCTACATTGTCATGGAATTCGTGAGCGGTCAGTCGCTCGAGAAGCTGCTCTCGCAGGAGGACCACAAGTTATCGCTCGAGGTAGCGTTGCAATTGACGCAGGAACTCGCCGAGGCACTAGATTGCGCGCATGGCCAAGGCGTCGTTCACCGTGATCTGAAGCCCTCAAACATTCTGATCACGGAAGACGGCCACGCAAAGATCGCCGACTTCGGAGTGGCTAAGCTGAATCTTGCTAGTCACACCCTGGGGGGACGTACCTTGGGAACACCCGCCTATATGTCCCCCGAACAATTAAGCGGCGAGCCGGTGGACGGGCGCTCGGATTTGTTTTCACTGGGGATAGTCCTCTATACGGTGTTGACCGGTTACAGGCCGTTTCAAGGCAACAGCGCGATGACTGTGTCCTTCAAGGTGGTTAACCGCGACCCTGTTCCCGCAACCGTCCTCGACACTGAGTTGCCGCCCGGGATCGATTACATCATCGCGCGCGCCATGGCAAAGGACCCAGCCCAACGCTACCAGCGGGGCATGGAAATGGCGTTGGATGTTCAGGATCTGCGGGAAGGCAGGGAGTTGTGGAGCAAAGCGAAGCAGCCTGACTTACAAGTTGGCAGCAACTCCCCGCCGTTGCGAGAGAGGGCCAAATCTTCGCCCAAAGGTCAACGCTCGGCTATACACGTAAAGACCGATGGGAATAGCGCGGCCCACAACTTGCTTGATAAGATGAGAAGTCCGACTTTTGCCGCTGTGGTGCTCGCGGCTGGACTTGTTCTCTTCGCACTTCGCATGGGCGTCGTCTGGCCAACCGCAATGCACACGCAGAATCGAGAGGATCGCCGAATCGCCGCTTCATTGTCCGCAGCGCGCGATTCCGCAATGATGAACACACTACCGCCAGCTGCTCCTGATTTGAACTCCCGCAATCCTGCCACATCTGTTACACCTGCAGGGACGGCTGAGACAACAGTGGCAAAGAAGTTCGGGCCCACGTCGTGGAAGACATCTTCCAGGGTGAAACCCGTCGGCGTCGCAAGGTCCGCGACATCTTCGGCAGTTGACAAGGCGACTCTGGAGATCGAAGTGGAGCACAATTTCGCGGAGGCGCATCTGTCGATCTGGGTCGACGGAACCCTGAGTTACACCCATCGGCTGGAAGGCGCAGACAAGAAACATATGGTCGTCTTTCACCATGTGGAAGGTCACGAATTTCATGCCATGCAGATCCCACCGGGAAAGCACAGGCTACGCGTGCAAGTCACCTCTGACCCGGGTTCCGCTGATCACTCCGCCACCATTACCGGGGAATTTGCCAGTGGAAAGGAACAAATGCTGCAGATTCATTTCGACAAGCGCGGCAAGATGAATGTAAGCCTCGAGTAGAGGCATGTTTCGGCAAGATCCCCATTCCTTGATCTCTAACTTCTGATCCCGGACTTCCCGTACGCTGGAGGAATCCACCGCAATCGGATGATTGAGAAGTCCCATGGACGGGCCGCCATTTCCGTATTCCGAGCATCTATAGATTCTGTTCCTTTGATTTCCTTCAGGATGTCGATATGGCGAATTCCAAGACACGACGCTGGGTGGCTAAAGTTAAAACGGACTCGACTCACCCGCCGCCTCGTCTCTTTACGCAAAAGGCTTCCACCATCGCGCGGAGCCTGGCGTCGAAGAAGGTTTCCCCGAAGGGACCAGCTTCGGGCATGCGCATGCTCACCTATTTCATCAATCGAGCAGGCCGGGGCTTGAGCGCTACTCGCAAAGCGGAACTGGAAAAGGCGAAGGCGCTGCTTTCAAAGCGTATCGAGCGAGACAAGGCATCCGCCAAGCGGAAAGCTGCCTAGCGGCAGGGCACAAAAAAAGGGGGAGCCGATGATCGGCTCCCCGCTTTGGTCATTGGAGTGGTTTACGCTGCCTTACGGGATTTGCGCTTCGGCTGTTCCTCCGCGACCTCTGAGTCTCCTCGTTGGGCTTGGGCATTGATCTCTTTCGCCAATTCGGTAAGCTTCTCGTCAGTCTCTTTTTCTTCCTCAAGGGTTTCCCGCAAGAGGGACGCCTGGTCGGATTCGCCCAAGAGATCGGCGTAGGCAATCACCGCGCCATAGCCCGCGATTTCGTAGTGTTCCACACGTTGCGCGGCTGAGATGAGGGCAGCATCCATCATGGCGTCCTCAAAGTCCTCGCCCATGATCTCAGCCCCCTCTTTCACCAACCCTTCCATGCCCAAACACTTTTTCCCCGTGCCTTTTTCTCCAAGCATTTCGAATATCTGTTGCAGACGATCGACGTGGCCCTTGGTCTGCTCGAGATGCTCCTCGAAGCCTTGTCTTAATTCGTCCGACGATGCAGCCTTCGCCATCTTTGGCAACGCTTTCGTCAGCTGGTTTTCAGCACTAAATAAATCCTTGAGTTCCTCGATATAGAGCTCTTGCAAAGAATTCTTGCTCATGGTTCCCTCCTGTTTTTGCCCTCGGGCGTGATGTATGTCCGTGGTTAGTTGCACAACATCGCCGAGCGGATGGTTAGAAACCAGCATGACGGTGAAGAACTGTTTCGCAACTCCAAATCCAAACTGCCCGTCGAACATTCAACGATTGATCTTCAGTACGCAGTCAGATTCACTTCGTCGAGCCATACGTTATACGGATCCGCGTTGGAGTCTAAGTCCATTTGAAACGCCGTATCGATCTCTTCCAACGTCCAGCCCGGTTGATTGTTGTAGTACGTATCGACGTTATAAGTCTGACCGTTCACGGTTAGAGACACGTAGTGCACCTGGTTTCCTACGCGCTCAAGGTTCCAGGTCAGATGGTTCCACGTCTTCGCGGGAAACGTGTTGCAGGGAAATCCGGTCGGCTTCCACATCCCGGCCGAATCATCCCAGATATCCCATTGCGGCGGCGTCTCGCCCTTAAAGTTGCATTCCGATCCCCACGTCCAACGCTGCGGGCTGCCGCCGTCTGTGGTGTCGTCGTAACCCTGATTGACGTCGAACTCAAGGGCTTGCGGGGCATCGGGATTGTCAATGTAGAAATACAGGTCGTAAGTAAGATTGCTGACACCACTCCCGCCCGCTATTGGATTGAAATACAGTTCGTTGGAATAGCCATACGATGGGTTGGGAGTGCCGCTGGGTGTGCTCATGCTGAACTGCGCCGACTTGCCGTCCATCGAGGGCGAGGACACGTCTTCCGTCATCGTCGAAACGGGAGGAGTTTTATTGCCAGCGGCGCAGAGTTGACCAGCACGTTGCGATCCAGCGGGGAACAATGCGGAGCACGATTGCCACCCCTTCATGGTTTGAATGCCGCTGATGGTTGTTTGCGACTGGGATGTAACCGTAACTTTTATCGGAGTAGCAGAAACGTATCCACTGGAGTCTTCTGCCATCACCTCCACGGTATGTGCGCCGGGCGAGGCGAAGATCTGTGTGTTGATCGAATTCGAAGATGTGTAGTAAACGGATACGTCGTCAACATAGACGCGCATGAAAAAGATTGGGTTCTTCGGCGTAGCTGAGGCCACCACGTTAATTGGAGAGGTCACACTCGCGCCGGCGATCGGATTCGAAACTGTCAGGGGAAAATCATTGGACCCGCTTCCCCAGTCCGAAGTCCCGGGATCCTGCGCTGTCGGCGCCGGCAGCAGACTGCTGCTCGGCGACCACGTGATCGGCACCGGCGGTGTCGATGGATAGGAGGGCTGAGTGGGCGTCGTAGGCGTGGTGGGCGATGTAGGTGTAGTCGTCATGCTGGAAGTGGCACCGCATCCCACGAACGTCAGACTGGAGAGAATTAGAAGAAAGATTCCACAAAGCTGGATCTCGCCAAACGAGATGCCACGAAGAGCGGCCAAGACTGCGCGCATTCACTAAACCTCCAAAACTGGGTCGCCCACGCAGGAATCCAGGATCGGAAGCGGCGAACGGAATCGCAACACGTGCAGGCTCTCAAACTATGACGGTCTGAGATTTCGCCGGCAATAGGGCCTCTACCCTAAGAGATTGCGGAGTTTCACTCAATCACTGGCCACCCGAAAAACCCTACCTGACGTGAGGGGAGCCTGCGCTATCTCTCGTGCAGAGCTAAGGTGATTGTCTGATTTTGCAACCCCCTTTCGGTGCGCTATCACTATTTCTCAAACTGTTCCTGGGAGGAAAGTCTTTATGCCTGAGCCACAAACGATCGAGCGAGCCCGCGAAGATGCCCGACAGGGCAAATGTCCTTCTACACAGGCCGGAGAATTTGTCCGTGAAGAAATTCATCATGTGCGTGAAGGGAAACACGGAGCGCGGTCGCCGCAACAAGCAATTGCTATAGGACTATCGAAAGCGCGACGGGCCGGAATCAAGCTGGGCGCTCCCAGGGGTCCGAAGGCATTGCGAAAGAAAGCGATTCAAGATGAACAGGCTGGGGAATACGGGAGCCAGAAGGTATCCAGGTCCCGTTCGCGCGCAACCGAAGGCGCGTTGCAGCGTGAATCTCGCAAATCGGCGAGTTCAGCAGAGCTCGCTCGCCAAGCCAAACGTGCGGCAGCAAAGCGTGGGAGCAACGCTCGCAGCCGAGCGGCTACAAAGGCCGCCCGCACCAGAAAGGCTCATGCCTGAGGGCTAAGTGAGTCGTTCAATGTGACGATGGCGCGATGCGATTCCGAAGGAATCGATCTGCCGGCAAGGACCGCACGCCGTTACCGGGCAACCTTAATGCGCGCAAACGTCATCTTCTTTTTTCTCACTCTAACGAATGGCGCAAGTTCCGTAGGCGTCATTCGGCCGATGTCAACGAGTGCCGTAGCGATCTAAAACTTGTAGTAATGGCGTTTTGGGCCGCTCCCCGATGCTGTTCTTCTACAGAAGCTTCCATCTGGAAGCTCTAAGCACCGCGGGAGGTTGGGATGCGAGCTGCCGCTCGCTTAAGTCAGTTTAAGAGATTCAGAGGAACGGCTGCGTCGATTCTCCTGATTGGAGTTGCTGTTTGGTTGGGCGTACTTTGGAGAGGCTGCCAGGGTCTGCCTCCGAATGTCGCCAACTGTCCCATCACGCCGACGCCTCCCGCGAATACCTCTGTGCTGCCGCCAGCGATTGAGCCTCCTCCACCGGCTCTTTGCGGTTTCCCACTGAATATCTCGGTTCCTGGAGAGGGTGCCACCGTCAACTCTCCGGCAAACGTGATAGCCCAGGCTTTGCCGCCCGATCAGATCTACTGGATGCGGATTTACGTCGACGGTCTCGCCGTGTATTACTCTTTCACACCGAACATCAACCAGTTCATCTGGATGGCATCGGGCCAACACACGATTGAAGTGGTTGCCGAAGATGTAGCCGGCTACATCGCGACTGCAACGACTCACGTAAATGTGGCGACGCAACTGCCCGGAGTCAGCAGCATCCAGAATCTTCATGGGTGGGAATCATGTTCTGCGGCATTGCTCAACGGCTACACTTGCGCGGCAGGGCTAGGCACGGCCACCTCTCAATTGATCCAGGGACAATCTTCCCCCTCCCTCGATGGCTCTTCCGCGGAGTTCACTATGGGAGGACCTCACCCGTATTCCAATGAGCTCTACTGGTATCCGGTGGGCGGAGGGAATAGCGTGAGCCATTTTACTTACGACTTATGGTTCTATGTCGACAATGGAAACGCTCCGCAGTCTCTGGAGTTCGACGTTAACCAGGCATTCGGCGGAACGCGATGGACTTTCGGAACGCAATGTGACTTTAACCAGAGTGGAAAGTGGAATATCTGGGATCCGCTTAACGAAGTGTGGAGGCTCACGTCGGTTCCATGTATTCACTTCCCATCGAAAACCTGGATTCATCTGGTTTGGAACTTCGAGCGCGTGGGCAATCAGGTGCACTACATCGATTTGAGCGTTGCCGACAGTAACTACACAATTGACACTTACTACACAGCGCAGCCCCAGTGGTACCAGGAAGAAATCGATGTCGCGTTCCAATTGGATGGCAACTACGAGCAACAACCGTACGACGTCTGGCTGGATGAGGTGACCCTCAACGCCTATTAGCCACGCTCTCTCCTGCGGCGTAGCAACAATTCTTCCTTATCTCCGCGTCCAATAGGACGAAGGCAGTACAGAACGAGAGAACAAGTTAGACTTTACTCTACGCCGCCATATCTGTCGGCGGACGCCATAGCAAACTTAGGTGCGCTAGCAGCATCGAAGTGTCGGTCATTTGAGCCGCTCTGCGCCGGGAAGTGGAAAGCCATTGCTGGTCCCCGGCCAATTCAACGAGCGGCCAACGTGTCTCGGCGACCTTGACCCCGGGTGCTCCCGGATCAACAAGTGGGTTTCATCCGAACAGTGCTGCGCGTTCGACGATTCTTATCCGCACATTCCAAGGAATAAACATCCATGCAACTTGCGCTGGACACCGGCACATTCCGCCCTTCACAATGGCCCTCTCTTCATTCTTTGTGGAGGCAGCACTAAGATGGCGAACCCTGTCCACCCCATCGTCTGGCCCGGCCGTCCGTACCCGTTGGGCGCCACCTGGGACGGCGAGGGCGTAAACTTCGCGCTCTACTCGGAGCACGCGGAAAAAGTCGAGCTCTGCCTCTTTGACACCTTGGGCAGACGGGAAGCTGTTCGCGTCGCCTTGCCCGAGCAAACAGACATGGTCTGGCACGGTTATCTGCCGGAAGTACGGCCCGGACAACTGTATGGATATCGTGCCTTCGGTCCCTACGCTCCGGAGCAAGGCCATCGCTTTAATCCCCACAAACTTCTTCTCGATCCTTACGGTAAGCAAATCCAGGGAACCATTCAGTGGAACGATGCACACTTTGGATATCGGGTCGGACACAAGCAAGAGGACTTGTCGTTTGACCGGCGCGACAACGCCGCAGGAATGCCAAAAAATCGCGTGATCGACTCGGCTTTTACCTGGGGTGCCGACGCGCCTCCGAATATTCCCTGGCACAAAACCCTGATTTATGAAATGCATGTAAAAGGGTTCACCCAGTGTCATCCGGATATTCCAACCCATTTGCGTGGGACATACGCGGGTCTGTCAACGGCGCCGGTGATCGAGTATTTGACCCGGCTGGGAGTAACGTCGATCGAACTCATGCCCGTCCACAGTTTCGTAGACGATCGCTCGCTTGTAGAGCGCGGTCTGCGCAACTATTGGGGCTATAACTCCATCGGCTTTTTTGCACTCGAGCCTCGTTACCTGGCAACCAACTCAGTTCGAGAGTTCAAAACCATGGTCAAGACCCTGCACTCAGCGGGGCTGGAAGTCATTCTGGATGTTGTCTACAACCACACGGCGGAAGGAAATCATATGGGACCGACGCTCTCGCTGAAGGGCATCGACAACAGCGCTTACTACCGCCTGGTGGCGGAGAATCCGCGCTATTACAAGGACTACACCGGCACAGGAAACACGCTGAACATGCAGCATCCGCGCGTTCTGCAGCTAATCATGGACAGTCTGCGCTACTGGGTTCTGGAGATGCATGTGGATGGCTTCCGCTTTGATCTTGCCGCCACGCTTGCGCGCGAGCTCCATGAAGTCAATCGGCTCGGTGCATTTCTCGACATCATCCATCAGGATCCTGTGCTCTCCCAGGTGAAACTGATTGCTGAACCTTGGGACCTGGGAGAAGGCGGCTACCAGGTCGGAAACTTTCCAGTGGGTTGGGCGGAATGGAACGATCGTTACCGCGATACCGTGCGATCTTTCTGGAAGGGCGACGGAGGAGTTTTTGGTGATCTGGCTTACCGCATCACAGGTTCGAGCGATCTCTATGCCCACAGTGGGCGGCGTCCTTATGCCAGCGTTAACTTTGTGACCGCGCACGACGGCTTCCCGCTGCAGGATCTGGTGAGCTACAACGAAAAGCACAACGAAGCGAACGGCGAAGACAATCGCGATGGCAATAACGATAACCGGAGCTGGAATTGCGGAGTCGAGGGCCCTACTGACGATCCTGACATTCTGGCTTTGCGCGCCAAGCAAAAGCGGAATCTATTGGCGACATTGTTGTTGTCTCAGGGCGTGCCCATGATGTTGGCGGGGGATGAGATGGGGCACACGCAGATGGGGAATAACAATGCCTACTGCCAGGACAACGAACTGAGTTGGCTGAACTGGAATTTGCCACTGCAGGATCGCGAATTTCTGGCATTCGTGCAGCGCATGATCAACCTTCGCAAGAGGCACCCCGTGTTTCGGCGCCGTCATTTCTTTCAGGGACGTCCCATCAAGGGTGCGGATGTGAAAGATGTTCTATGGTTGAGCCCGGTCGGCAACGAAATGACGGAAGAGGAGTGGAGAAATTCTTCTGTGCACAGCCTTGGAATGTTTTTATCCGGCCAGGGACTGGAAGAAACTGATGAGCGTGGGCGTAAGGTTAGCGACACTGACTTCCTGGTGCTTTTGAATCCTCACCATGAGGACGTGGCATTCATCTTGCCAGCGTTCCGTCCAACCTCTCGCTGGATGGCGTGGATGGACACCTCCCGCGAGGGCGGCTTGCGTCCCGCCGACACCTATGATTCGGGCGCAACGTATCCCCTGCAGGCGCGCTCCATGGTCGTGCTGATGGAGCGTCGTGGAAATGGCAAGAAGGAAGAGTTGAAAGAAGATTTGAATGAAGCGCAGTCATAGCATGCCGTTTGGCGCCGAATGTCGGCCGGATGGAAGCGTGCGCTTTCGCTTGTGGGCTCCTGCCGCGAATCAGGTGAAAGTGCGCCTCGACAGAGATGGAAAAACCACACGCCTGCCTCTTCAACTTTGCGATCACGGCTGGTTTGAGGTCGTAACCGATGCGGCGAAGCCGGGGACACTTTACCGATTCCAAATTGACGATGGACAGGAGGTCCCGGACCCAGCGTCTCGGTTTCAACCTCGGGACGTGCACGGTTCGAGCGAAGTCATCGACCCTCATGCTTTCGATTGGCAGGATGCTGCCTGGCTTGGCCACAGATGGGAGGAGGCCGTCATCTACGAACTACACGTCGGCGCATTTACTCCGGCTGGAACTTTCGCTTCGGTTTGCGAGCGTCTCGATTATCTGTCAGACGTCGGAGTCACAGCCGTGGAACTGATGCCAGTGGCCGACTTCCCCGGCCTTCGAAATTGGGGATACGACGGCGTCTATCCGTTCGCACCCGATAGCACCTATGGCCGCCCGGAAGATCTCAAAACGCTGGTTCAGGCCGCTCACGCCCGCGGCATGATGTTTTTCCTCGACGTCGTCTATAACCACTTTGGTCCTGAGGGAAATTATCTCGGCCTTTACGCTCCACAATTTTTTACGGATCGTCATCACACGCCATGGGGCAATGCCATCAACTTCGATGGCGCAGAAAGCCGGGCCGTTCGGGATTTCTTTATTCACAACGCCTTGTATTGGTTGACCGAGTACCATTTCGATGGTCTGCGATTGGACGCGGTGAACGCGATCCTCGACGACTCTACTCCCGACATTCTTGCGGAATTGGCCGAAACGGTTCGCAGTGTCATCGATCCAGGTCGACATGTTCATCTGGTCCTGGAGAATGATCGCAACCAGTCCCGATATCTTCAACGAACGGGTCGATGCCAGCCTCGCGCTTACAACGCACAGTGGAATGACGATATCCACCACGCTTTGCATGTGATCATCACCGGCGAGAAGGACGGCTATTATGCCGACTATTCAGACCGCCCTCTCGATCGATTAGGCCGTTGCCTGGTGGAGGGATTCGCATATCAGGGCGAAACCTCACTTTATCGGAATGGCGAAATGCGTGGTGAGCCTACCAAGGGGTTGCCTCCAACAGCGTTTGTTTCGTTCCTGCAAAATCACGATCAGATCGGAAATCGTGCGTTCGGCGAGAGAATTCTCACCCTTGCGGATCCCCGTGCGGTTCGTGCTGCGGCGGCGATCCTTCTGCTCGGCCCTTCGCCCCCGCTGCTGTTCATGGGCGAAGAGTTCGGAGCCCCAACGCCATTTCTGTTTTTCTGCGATTTCGAGGAGAACCTGGCGGCCGCTGTTACCGCGGGTCGAAGAAATGAGTTCGCTCGTTTCGGCAGGTTCAGGGATTCGGCTACTCGCGAAGGAATCCCCGATCCGAACGCAGTCAGGACTTTTGAGATGTCGCGGCTTGATTGGGGCGTTGTTGCGGAACCAGTCCATCAAGAATGGCTAAACTTGTATCGGAAACTGTTGACCCTGCGTTGTCAGCACATTGTTCCACTTCTTTCCGGTGCATGCGGCGTCAAGGCAAACTATGACGCACGGAGCAGCAAACTCACAGCGGAGTGGAATTTCTCCGGCGCGAAACTGACTCTGCTCGCAAATCTTGGGGTAGATTCCCTCTCTGAAATCTCTCTTCCAGATTCGCCCATTATCTATGCCAGCGAAGAAATCCACGGGAATGAATCGAAACAAGGAACACTGCCAGCTTGGTCCGTCTTCTGGTTCCTTCGGTCATGAAGCCACACTCCATCCCGCGCGCGACGTATCGGCTGCAATTGAATCGTGACTTCACGTTCGCCCAGGCTACGGCAATCGTTCCCTACCTCGCCCAACTAGGTATCAGTCATTGCTACATCTCTCCCTGCTTGAAGGCCCGGCCAGGCAGTATGCACGGGTACGACATCGTGGATCACCACTCGTTGAATCCAGAGATAGGCAGTCAGGAAGAGTTCGACCGCTTCGTGAATACGCTTCATGAACATGACATGGGGCTGATCCTCGACATCGTTCCGAATCACATGGCCGTGATGGGAAGCGACAACGAATGGTGGTTGGATGTTCTGGAAAACGGACAATCCTCGACCTACGCTGACTTTTTCGACATTGACTGGCGCCCGCTGAAAGACGAGTTGCACGGAAAAGTTCTCGTTCCGGTTCTGCACGATCACTATGGAGCCGTCCTGGAGAGTGGCGAATTAAAGCTTGTTTTTCGCGAAGCGAGCGGCGAATTTTATGTTGCCTACCGGGATCACCGTTTCCCCATTGGTCCGCGAGAATACCCTCGAATCCTGCAGCAATGCACGGAATCGCTGGTTGCGCAGATGGGCGAGCAGAATCCTGACCTGCTGGAGTTTCAAAGTCTGATTACGGCCTTCAGCCACTTACCGGGACGGCACGAGGTGAGCCGCGAACTCCTAGCTGAGCGGAAGCGCGACAAAGAGATCCATAAGCGCCGTCTGGCCGAACTGTGCGCGCGAGCTCCCGAGATTACCGCCTGCATCAGAGACGCCGTCGACACGATCAACGGAAGTCCAGCCGATCCCGCGAGCTTCGAGGGACTGCACGAACTCATCAAAGCGCAAACGTTTCGCTTGGCCAACTGGAGGGTCGCGTCCGATGACATCAACTACCGGCGCTTCTTCGATACAAACGATCTCGCAGGTATCTGCATGGAAAACGAGGCTGTATTTCAGGCCACTCACCGGCTCATTCTAAGTTTTGTTGGGGAAGGCAAAGTGGATGGCCTGCGCGTTGACCATCCCGACGGATTGTATGACCCGGCGCAATACTTTGAACGTTTGAGGCGCGGCATCGCCGAGGCAACAAAGAATTTTGCGAACACCGACGGCGAGGCACGCTATGTCGTCATTGAGAAAATACTTACCGGCTCCGAGCGTCTGCCCAGCAAATGGCCGGTCTCAGGCACGACGGGCTACGATTTTGCGAATCTGGTGAATGGACTGTTCGTCGATCCCGCAGCCTCCGCGCGCTTCGAGCGAATCTATCGTAACTTCACGAAAGAGCAAGTCAACTTTGACGATCTTGCCTACCGCTGCCGAAAGCTTATCATTCGCGTTGCTCTAGTCAGCGAGTTGAACGTGCTGGCCAATCAGATTGCGCGGATTGCACTCGCCAAACGCCACACCTGTGATTTCACACTCAACAGCTTGCGCGACGCACTCACGGAAGTAGTGGCGAATTTCCCCGTGTATCGAACCTACGTCAGTCCCACTGGAATCTCGGAGTCCGACGCGCACTACATCGAACGGGCGGTCGAGGAAGCCAAGAGGAGAAGCCCGGCCGCAGATACCAGCGTGTTCGATTTCATCCGAGAGGTCCTGCTGACACGCATCGCGGGCGGACATGACGCTGCTTATCGAAAAGCGGTCATCAATTTCGCCATGAAATTCCAGCAGTTCACAAGCCCAGTAATGGCCAAGGGCCTGGAAGACACAGCCTTCTACCGGTACAACCGGCTGGTTTCGCTGAACGACGTGGGCGGTGATCTTCACTGTTTCGGAACCACTCAGGACGCGTTTCACGCTGCGAACCAGGATCGCCTGCGCGAGTGGCCACATACTATGTTGGCCACCAGCACCCACGACTCGAAGCACTCAGAAGACGTGCGCGCCCGAATTAATGTGCTCTCGGAGGTGTCGGGTTTGTGGAGACTTCGGGTACGGGAATGGAGACAGCTCAACAGTAGCCACCGGAGCGTAGTCAATGAAAAGCCAGCCCCTTCGCCCAATGATGAATATCTTCTTTACCAGACACTGATTGGCGCCTGGCCGACAGAACCTTTCCAAGACGCGAGCGATTGGAAAAGTCTCCGGGAGCGAATCGAAAGCTACATGTTGAAAGCGATCCGCGAAGCCAAGCAGAACACCAGCTGGATCAATCGAAACACCGAGTACGAAGCTGCCGTCTCGTCGTTCGTCGCGGCACTGCTGGATCCCAATTCCAACCATCGGTTTTTGAATGATTTTCTGCCTTTCCAGCGCCGAGTGGCTCGCCTGGGCCTGTGGAATAGCCTCTCACAGACGCTGCTCAAGCTGACCTGCCCGGGCGTTCCTGACATTTATCAAGGCAATGATCTGGGGGATTTCAGCCTGGTGGATCCGGATAACCGGCGTCCTGTGGACTATCTTCGGCGTCAGGAGGTATTCGAAAGCATCAGCAGCTTTGGCGACGTCAGCATTTCGGCTGCAGGCGAATTGCTCGAAACGCCAGAAGACGGTCGCCTGAAGTTATATGTGACCTGGAAAACTCTGCGCGTGCGCAGGGAACACCCGGATCTCTTCCGGCGGGGCGAATATCTTCCCTTGACTGTTCACGGCTCCAAATCCAATCACGTCATTGCGTTCATCCGAAGGTTCGAGGCAACTAGCGTGCTGGTTATCGTCCCACGCCTTGTAGCTGGGTTGCTAGGTGATGCGGAAAGCCCGCCGATCGGAAGCGAGATATGGAAAGATACTCATATCCTGATGCCATCCTGTGGGTGTTCCAAGAATTACCGCAGCGCTCTTACCGGAATGGCGCCAAAGCTGAGTAAAACCAGCACTCAGTCCAGGTTGGATATCTCAAATGCGTTAACGGAGTTTCCGGTGGCGCTTTATTTCGTTGGAGGTTCAAGCATCGGTAGCGCCTAGCTTTCCCTACAGGATTTCCCGTATGGACTTCAATTGGCAATGGGAGCTAAGGTAGGGTCTAGATGTAGATCATCCAGAGTCTCCGCCCTGCAGTGTGAGGTGTTTTTCGTGAGAGTGCCATCCCCCTCCTTCCACCCCAAAGCGGCAAGCTGGCGCGAGCTTTACACCGCTGCCCTGTTCGAGACTGACAGGAATCGCGTGCCCGCCCGAATCGCCGACGCCGAACAAGCGATTGTAGCCCGAGCACGAGAACTCTTTTCAGCAGGCAACGACACCATCGAAGAAGATCAGGCTCTGGACGATGCTCTGTATGCCTTAAGAGCGTTGCAGAGTTGTCTGCAGCTACAAGCGGTCGCCGCTTAGCCTGATTGGGCACCGATCTGGTATTTCAATCTTCGTTGCGCGACGTTGATGAATACTTACGTTCTGCCAAGAAGTCTGGATTGATCCTTTAAAAGCACAAGCTACTCTTCACGGAGTCGGCGTCACCGATTTCAGATACGCAACCACTGCTTCGGCGTCCTCGGCGCTCATACGAAATTGAGGCATCGGCGCGCGCAAGTAGGTTCCTGTTTTCCAGATTCCGGTAGTCAGCAGCTTGACCATTTCCGCATCGGTTCCGGGCAGTGCTCCCGCAATCCGAGGTGCCTGGAGCGGCCAATTTTCTACTGGCTCTGCCGACGTTAGCCACAAGGGAGCCCCTTCCAGCCATTTGGAGCGGTCCAGCGCACCCGCGCCATTCCGGGGCGTGTGACACTGGCTGCAAACTGCCACGCTGTTCACGAGGTACTCTCCGCGGGTCACGGAGCCTACATTCGTGCGATTCCCGTTAGCAGTGGCCTTGCTCTGCCCAAAAGCTGCGTGAGCAACGCCCACCAGCAGAAGAAATATCGCAAACACATTCTTGATTTTTGGCGACATCGAATTACTCCAATTTTTAGCGTGTATTGGTAGAATGCACTTACCCCAAAGTCGGCGGCCTGTAGATCAATCGCCGCTCCAGCAGCCCGACAAACCTTGCCCCCAATTTCGGCATCTTTTGTGAAGCCGTTGCATTCGTAAGGGCTGGACTGTCATACTCCTAGCCAATCTTTTCGGGGCTTCGTCCGTCCGGTTATGGAATCAGCTGGAGACGGCAAACACCACGCATGACGAAACCGCAAAATTTCTGGTCAGGATGGCAGGAACGCATCTCGGCGCTCCGCAACGTGCCAGCCGTACTGAAGATTGTATGGGATTCCGGCCCGGGTGTCGTGGTTTTTGGACTCGTTTCTCGCGTGTTCTCTTCCCTGATGCCAGTTGGGCTTCTGTGGATCACGAAGCTGATTATTGATGGTATCAATAACGCTGTCCACGCTCACCAACCGGTGAAGCCCGGATTCTGGTGGCTGGTGGTGGCTGAATTTTCGTTGGCGGTCCTGAACAGTATTCTCCTCCGCACGATCGACTACTCGGATTCACTGCTGGGCGACAAGTACACGCGGTACGTGAGCATCCGAGTGATGAATCACGCGGCCAGCCTGGATCTGATCGCTTATGAAGATCCGGTCTTCTACGACCGTCTGGAGCGGGCCCGGGTGCAGGCGACGGATCGTCTGGTCATGATCCAGCAGATCGGACGGCTGGTGCAGCAGGCAATCACCACGATTACTCTCTCCGTGTCGATCATGTTGTTCTCTCCGTGGCTGATGCTTTTGCTGATCGCCGGTGTGGTTCCAGCGTTCCTCGGCGAAAGCCACTTTGCCTTCCTGGGATACGCGAAGAACTTTCGTCAGACGCCGATGCGCCGGCAATTGGACTATCTGCGGATTCTAGGCGGAAGCAAAGAGGCGGCCAAGGAACTGAAGCTCTTCGGGCTGAAGGATTTCCTGCGAGAGCGGTTCACCCGCATCTCTGATGATATTTATGAAGAGAACGTGACATTGTCTCGGCACAAGTTGATCGCGGGCGCATTGTTATCAATGATAGGCACGGCGGGCTACTACTCAGCGTACGTATTCGTGATCTGGCGTACGCTGGCTGGCGCACTCACGATTGGCACCCTGACCTTTCTGGCTGGAGCGATTCAGCAGGCCAGCAGCAATATCGAGCAAATTTTCTCAACCTTCGCCGGCATCGGCGACCAGGCGCTGTTCCTTACAGACTTGTTGGCGTTTTTCGAAATGAAGCCGACAATCCAGTCAAAACCCAATGCTCTGCCGGCGCCCAGGCCAATCGTGCGCGGAGTCGAGTTCAGAGATGTTTCTTTCTGTTACCCCGGAAACCCGCGCCGGGTACTGGATCACATTAATTTTCAACTGCATACCAACGAACGCCTCGCTCTGATTGGCGAAAACGGCCAGGGTAAAACGACTATCGTGAAATTGATTACCCGTCTGTATGATCCTACGGAAGGTCAAATCCTGCTAGACGGAGTCGACCTGCGCGAGTATGACCTTGAGGATCTGCATCGCGAAATCGGGGTCATCTTTCAAGACTTCATGCGTTATGAAATGACCGCCCGGGAAAACATTGCCATTGGCCGCATCGAGGAGATCGACAATCTGGCGCTTGTGAAAAGCGCCGCCGAGAAGAGCATGGCAGATCAAACGATTGGACGTCTCTCAGGAGGTTACGACCAGATATTGGGCCGCCGGTTCGAGCAGGGAGTCGATCTCTCCGGTGGCGAGTGGCAGAAGGTCGCGCTAGCACGGGCGTATTTGCGGGATGCGCAGCTCCTGATTCTTGACGAGCCCACAGCCGCGCTCGACGCGCGCAGCGAGTTCGAAGTATTTCACCGCTTTTCCGAACTCACCGCAGGCAAGATGGCGCTTTTTATTTCGCACCGCTTCTCCACCGTACGTTCCGCGGACCGCATCTTAGTTCTGGAAAATGGCAAGATCGCCGAGGAAGGAACCCACGACCAGCTGGCAAGCATGGGTGGTCGATATGCCGAAATGTTCGAGATGCAGGCTTCGAGCTATCGCTAGGAAATAGACTGTATGACACCACAGAGCGGTCACTTGGAACTCGACAGAGTAGAGACTCAAGGGGTACCGCCATCACCGGATATGGGAGCTGACGCCAGTAGATTGTCTTCCAGTGCCGTGAAGCTTGCGCGAAATCTGGCCTGGATGCCGGGGCAGGAGGAGTCACGCCATCTCCGCGATCGTTGCGAAACGCTCTACCGATCATTGCAGCCGTTATTGATGTCGCTGGAGTCTCGCGCCACAACGATTGCTTCCGACGATTTTCGGCGCTTGCAGGAAAATGTCTTCTTGCTTAGAGGAGAACTTCAAGAGACCTGCGGAACCTTCCATGCCGCTCATAAACTTCCCCAGGTTCGCACTCCGGACGGCACTATCGTTCCAAGAATCGCCGCATTGGCCGAAGACTATCTCGCCGCCAGCACTTACCAGTTCAGCACAGCGAGCTTCGCCTCCTACATTCAGGCTTTTCAGGAGATCACAGTTCTGAGCATGGCCGAACTGTGGATGCTTGTACCGGTAATGAAGATTGTGCTGTTAGAGCACATTGCGGAACGCAGCCGCCGATTGCTGGAAAGTCCGACAAAATCGAACGGCATCCCCGAGCTGCTCCACAGCCTTCAGGAGATTAAGCAAACCTCTTGGAAGGTAGTCATCGAGCCCCTGATCCTGTTTGATCGCATCCTGCGGGAAGATCCGGCAAGAGCTTATCCTCGGATGGACTATGAAACGCGGGAACTCTATCGCCAGCAACTGGTGAAGATTGCCGAACGATGTGATTGTTCCGAGATGAAAGTTGCCAGCGAGGTGCTGCACCTCACGCGCGAGGCGCAGAGCCGTCGGAATGAGGATCCCCGCGTAACTGTGCGCGAGTCGCATGTGGGATTTTATCTGTTGGCCGAAGGCACCAGGTTACTTCGGGAGAGAGTTGGTTTCCACCCTACGGTTGTCCAGCGGCTTCGTATTTTCCTTCGGGAGCACCCGGATGAGTTCTATCTGCCGGGCATCGCTGCACTCACTCTGGCAATTGTGTGGGGCGTTGTTGTGCTATTGACCCCGCCAACCACTTCCCTGTGGTTGATTTTGCTTGCCATATTGGCTGTCCTGTTGCCGAGTTCGCAGAGTGCCGTCCAGATCATGAACTACCTGGCCACGCTGCTGCTGCCAGCTCAGACTCTGCCTAAGCTGGATTTCTCCGAAGGCATTCCGAGTGATTGCGTCACCCTGGTAGCGATTCCGACGGTGCTGTTGAATGAAAAACAGGTTCGCAAACTCGCGGATGACCTGGAGGTTCGCTACCTGGGCAACCAGGATCCAAACATTCATTACGCGTTGCTCTCCGATCTGCCCGATTCTCCTGCGGAGCCACGGGAAGACAGCGTCCTGATTGATTTAGCCTCCGATCTGATCCGCCGGCTGAACCAGAAGTACGCCGGCCAGGGGATGGGTTCCTTCTTCTTATTTCATCGTCATCGGGTTTATAACCCGCGCGAAAGATTGTGGATGGGGTGGGAACGCAAGCGCGGAAAATTGATGGACCTGAACAACCTGCTGCTCGGGAAATTTGATAGCTTTCCGGTCAAGATTGGAAACCTATCCGCAATCTCCAGCGTTCGTTTTGTGATAACGCTCGATTCCGACACTGAGCTGCCGCGAGGCTCGGCCAGTCGCATGGTCGGCACGCTGGCGCATCCGCTGAATCAGGCCATCATCGACCCGGAGAAAGGTATCGTGGTCGCAGGCTACGGAATTTTGCAACCCAGGGTCGGCGTCAGTGTCCAGAGTTCAGCGCGATCCAGGCTGGCAAGCATTTATTCGGGACAGACGGGATTCGATATCTACACTCATGCCACCTCCGACGTGTATCAGGATCTTTACGGCGAAGGAATTTTTGTAGGCAAAGGGATCTACGAAGTTCAAACTTTGCATCGCGTGCTCGATCGTCGCTTCCCGCGCAACGCGCTGCTCAGTCACGACCTTGTAGAAGGGGCTTACGCCCGGGCCGGGCTGGTCAGCGACATTGAAGTTATTGAAGACTATCCCTCGCATTACAGCGCACACAATCGACGAAAGCATCGTTGGATGAGGGGCGACTGGCAGATTGCGGGATGGCTGCTTCCGCTCGTGCCTGAGGAGTCGGGTCATCGAGTGCCGAATCCACTATCCGTCGTCTCCCGCTGGAAGATTCTCGATAACCTGCGGCGCAGCCTGGTTGAGCCTGCCATCTTCCTCCTGTTCGTGCTGGGATGGACGGCGCTGCCTGGAGGCGCGGCCTCCTGGACCATCGCGACCCTTGCTATTCTTTTCCTGCCTGCACTGTGCCAACTGGTGTTCGATTTGGCCCATGCCGCGATGTCCGGGAGAAATTCGAGCGCCCACGAAGCCTTGGACTCTCTTTTGAACGCCAGCATCGCGAACTGCCTAACCGTAACATTCCTCGCTCATCAAGCGCTGTTGTCGCTGGACGCCGTGGTACGAACCATGGTCCGCCGGTTGATCACGCGGCAACGGCTTTTGCAATGGGAAACCGCGGCGGAAGCGGAACTTGCTGGAGACAAGCGCAGCACGCTGGACATTTACCTCACCTGGACTCCGGCCGTGGCACTCGGCGTATTTTTATTGCTCTGGCTGGTGCGCCCCAGCTCCCTCCTGGCTGCGCTCCCCATTCTTCTTCTGTGGGCGTGCAGTAGACCGATTTCATTGTGGATGAATCGACCTCCTCGAGCTCCGCGCAAAGAAGCCTCGGAACGCGACCGCTGGCTGCTCCGCGTCACCGGCCTACGCACCTGGCGGTATTTCGCCGAGTTCAGCACCGAAGAGCATCACTGGTTGATTCCCGATAATGTGCAGGAAAAGGACAACAAGGTCGCCCCTCGCGTTTCGCCGACGAATCTTGGCTTGCTTCTCAATGCTCGCCAGGTGGCCTGCAGATTCGGCTATCTCACGCTACCGGAATTTTCCCAACAAACGCTGCGAACTCTGGCTACAGTTTTGCAATTGCCAAGAGAGCGGGGTCACCTGCTCAATTGGTACGACACGCGCTCGTTGGTTCCGCTTACGCCAGCGATCGTTTCCAGCGTAGACAGCGGCAACTTGCTGGCTTCCCTGTGGACTCTTCAGCAGGGATGCCTGGACCTTCTCGACCAACCTCTCTTCCCGAAGGAATTGTCGGAGGGTCTCCTCGACCATCTTTCACTCTTGTCCAGCCTCGGTGCGATCCCGCGCCGCAAGTGCTCTTTGATCGAGAAGGCTCTCCGGAAGCCAGATTGGCTGCAATATGTTCTCGATATCCCGGATGCTGATCTGAAAGACATTCGTTCTACCGCTAGCTCGCAGAACGCCGACACGATCTGGTTCCACGAGCAGGCGGAAGAACGCATCCGGCAGATCAGTCGGACGGTGCAACTTTACGCGCCCTGGTTCCTGCCCGAATATGCCGCGGTTATGCAGGATCTGGCTACGCAAGCGCAGGAACAGTCGCGCGAGACTCTCCTGCTCGAGCAGATGCCGAGATTTGTTGATGGCCTTGCCACGCAGTTGCGGTTGGTGATTGACTCAGCCAAACTCGGGGACCGAAGCGAACTTTATCGAGAACTCTTGGAACTACTGCCCGAGGCGCGATCCCGAGTCGTCCGGCTCATAGAAGACTTGAAGAAAATTGCGGATCAGTCGGGCACCCTAGCGGACGAAATGGATTTTGCCTTCCTCGTCAACCGGAATCGGGGGCTGCTATCGGTGGCCTTCGAGATGGAAAAGAAGCAAATCCATCCCGCGTGTTACGACCTTTTGGCGAGTGAAGCGCGCATCGCGTATTTCGTCGCCATCGCCAAAGACGATATCCCACAGGAAAGCTGGTTCGAGCTTGGGCGGCCTCCGCTGTTTGAAAATGGGATCGCAGGCCTGCTTTCATGGACTGGAACGATGTTCGAATATCTCATGCCGGCGCTGTGGATGCGGCTCTATCCAAACACGCTCCTGGAGCGGGCAGCGGAGGCAGCGGTGCAGGTGCAACGTGCATACGCCGCCGGAAAAAGTGTGCCGTGGGGTATCTCCGAATCGGCCTCCAGCAAAAGGGACGCTTCGGGGAATTATGATTACTTCGCCTTCGGTGTGCCCCAGCTGGCCATATTCAAACCTGAGCATGACGGACCCGTGGTTTCCCCGTATTCAACTTTTCTCGCGCTCGAAATCGCGTCCGCGGAAGGGCTCCGCAATTTACGCCATATGCAGCGCAAAGGATGGCTGGGCGCCTACGGTTTCTATGAGTCGCTGGATTTCAGTCCCAGTCGCCGCTCCCAGCCTAACGGATTTGAGGTGGTTCGCTGTTGGATGGCCCATCACCAAGGTATGAGTTTGCTCTCCATTGCAAATTTCCTTGACGATGAAATCCTGCAACGGTGGTTTCACAGCCATCCGCGCGTACAGGCAACGGAGCTTCTGCTGCAGGAAAAACCTGCTAGCCGCATGAATTCGCCGAAGTCGCGAGCCAAGGCGGCCTAACCGTAGTTCGAAAACAATCGTTCTATGCGGCGTCCACACATTCTCGCTGTCTCGGTTATCTTCACGTTGGCGTCCATTGCCTCACAGGCCGCAGCCCAGGCGCAGCCTGCCGCAGACAAGAATATTCTGGTGGTCGATGCCAAGGCGCCTTCGCGTCCTTTCCCTCATTTCTGGGAGAAAATGTTCGGATCGGGACGCGCCATTCTGAGCCTTCGCGATAGCTACCGCAGCGACCTCCGCGCGGTCAAACAGATCACCGATTTCACCTATATTCGTTTTCACGCTATTTTCGATGACGAGGTTGGCATCTATAGCGAAGATAGCCAGGGAGACCCGGTCTATAACTTTTCGTACGTCGATCAAATCTACGACGGGCTGCTGGCCAACGGAGTGCGTCCCTTTGTTGAGATCAGCTTCATGCCGAATGAGCTCGCAGCCAGCCACACGCTGCACCCATTTTGGTATCACCCGAATGTAGCTCCTCCGAAAGACTGGAGCCGATGGGATGACCTGGTCGCAGCGTTCGCTCGACACCTTGTGGAGCGCTACGGCATCGACGAAGTTTCACAATGGTATTTCGAAGTGTGGAATGAACCTAATCTTGATTTTTGGGCTGGGCAGCCCAAACAGGAAACCTATTGGGAGCTGTACGACCAGACCGCGACCACTCTTAAGAAAGTAAGTTCGCGACTCCGAGTGGGCGGACCTGCAACCGCGCAGGCAGCCTGGGTCGACGCCTTCATCCGCCACTGTGCCGAAAAGCAGATTCCGTTGGATTATGTTTCAACTCACGTCTACGCCAACGATACCGCGCAAGACGTCTTCGGCACGCAAGAAAATATTCCTCGCGACCGGATGGTTTGCCGAGCTGTGGACAAGGTGCATCACCAGATCGAATCATCGCCAATGCCGAAGCTGCCGCTGATCTGGAGCGAGTTCAACGCCAGTTACAAGAACGAGCCCGACGTCACGGACGCGACCTACATGGGACCATGGCTTGCAGATACCATCCGTCAGTGCGATGGTCTGGTGGATTCTATGTCGTACTGGAGTTTCTCCGATGTTTTTGAAGAACAAGGCGTAGTGAAAACGCCGTCCTATGGCGGCTATGGGTTGATTGCCGGAGACAACATTCCCAAGCCGGCTTTCAATGCCTTCAAACTCCTGCACGAGTTAGGCGACGAACGGATCCAACTCGATTCCGATTCCGCTCTACTCACCCGCAGAAAAGACAGCGCGTTGGTTCTGGCGCTGTGGAACTATTCTCCGCCGGGGCAAGGCGGTGCTGCGAAGACCTTTAGATTACGGCTTAAGGGCACCAACGCGAAGCGTGTTCTGATCTCACGAGTGGACAACGAACACGGCGATGTGAACCCCGCCTACGAAAGAATGGGCAGCCCCCGCTATCCGACGCAGATGCAGATTAAAGAGCTTCAGCATGCCGCAGAGCTGTCTGCCCCGGAGACTGGTCATCTGGAAAACGGTGAACTTACCGTCACGCTACCCGGTCACGGTCTGGCTGTAATCGAAATCAAATAGGAAAGTCGCAAGCGCCCTGCGCGATCGACACTCCTTCACGGTTGGTAATTCTTAAAGCCCGCGCGTTGCATGCCGCGTTGCGCTTCCTGGTTTTTCATGAAGGTATTCCACACAAACCCTGTCCGGACATTCTCCGCCATGAGCATCGTGATTCCCACGTCTATCCCGACCGTGTCCGTGTCATACCAATTCTTCAAAGGGTTGAATGCATTTACAAATCCGTACCGGCTCCAGGCTCGTTCATAATGATCTTTTATATTCCTGAGCACGCGCAGCACGGGCTGCGTCATAAACGGCAACGAACCGGCCGACGCGCTCGGCACAACCGTTCCATCAATTGGGCCCATCATCGGCGGCCCACCCCAGATTACGTACCCTTTCTCTGAGTCCGAGGCCGAAATTCCCCATAGATCGTCGCTATAATCCGGAAATTGTTTACCCAGCTCTAAACAGAAGCGCCGGTGCGCATCCGTGGCCAAAATTGAATTTACAAAATAATCCGCATACTGGTCGCGCTTGTTCCGGAAATCGAACCAGGCCTGGGAGTATTGGTGCACAAACAGTGGCGCAAACGAGCCGATGTAGCGAATGCCGTCATATTCAAACCTGGTGCGCTTCCAGGCGTTCCACGCGTCGGTCGGCAAAGGATGCGGAAGCGATCCCAGGCCTAGCAGGTAGATCATCATCATCTCGCTGTAGTAATCCCAGCGATAGGGCAAGAAGCCGAACTCCGGAGTCCAACCGTGCGGCAAGAGCGAGGTGTCCTCGGAGAGCCAACTCCAGTCGACTCGATTAAATATCTCGTAAGCCAAAAGACTGATTTCCGAATGTTCCTCGAAATGGCGCCGGCAAGTGAGAAGTCCGCATAGCAGAATGGATGTGTCGACCGAGGACACTTCGGAGTCCCAGACGCGCTCACCGGTATTAATGTCAGCGAAGTGGTAGAAGAACCCGCGATGCGTTGGCATCTTTTTCCATAAGAATCGCAACGTGGCCAAGACCCGGTCTCGAGCATCCGCCGACGGAATGAAATTGCGTTTATCCGCGATGCAAAGTGCGGTCAGCCCGAATCCCGTTGCCGCAATGCTGGCGACCACGGGATTATCGTTCTTGAAGACATTGGAACGATCTCTGACTAGCCCGGTCAGCGGACTCGCCTGCTCCCAGAAGAATTGGAAGTTTAGTCTTTCCAGTTCATCAAGAAACGCATCGTCCTCTGGCGAGAGAGCTCCGGGACCTGGAGCGAGCGCGGCGCTCGGCCTTTGCTCTGCCGCCGCCAGCAAAAACAGAGCGTTCCTGCGGTCAATTACTCTCCATAGGCCCAAACTACCCATTTGAAAAAGAAGATCTCTCCGCGAAAGCCGGCTTGTCGTTAGGCTCTTTTCTTTCATGCGCATTAAGAAAACTTAGATGCTTCCGCGTACACTCACGTAACGCCAACGTCGGCGTGTCGGCGTCCTTTCCGCACGGATGACCGGCAAACTTGCCATGCGGAAAATGCGTCCTAGAATGTTAAACATATGGTGTGGCAATGACTAGAGGCAAGACTATCGCAACTTGGACAATCGTGAGCATTGCCTTGTTGGCTGCGGTCTCGGCAATTGCCTACCTGAAGCGCCGCCAGCCTGTGACGCTACGAGGCGCAGTCTTGCGCCAGGACCGCGATCCCAACCGGCAATTGCCGCTCGCCGATGTCCAGATCATGGCTATCAACGAACTGGGAAGCGGCACGTCCAAATCTGATTCGTCGGGCTTCTTTACGCTGACTCTTCCCAAAGGACTTCGCAGGCGTCAGGCTGTACTCCTCAAGTTCCGCCACGAAGACTACCAACCGCTGGACGTGAATGATTTCATCGGAGACAAAATCTACGTGGTCCGCATGACTCCCCTCCACCACGACACTATCGCCGAAACAACCGCGGGATCTCCAATTTCGAATACGCGAATCAGATATTCCGTAAAGGCTACCACCGAGGTGAATATCGGCAGCGCCGTAAAGACGTTTCAGATCGTCAATACGGGAAATATTCCGTGTAACAGCAACCCGCCATGCGCCCCTGGGGGTAAGTGGAAAGCTACGCTCGGCTCGCTCTCTCTGGATGCGGGCGAGGGGAATGAGTTTCGCAACGCCCGCGTTTCCTGTATCGCCGGGCCATGCCCCTTCACCAGAATCGAACTGGAAAGTTTTTCGCAGGATCATCGGCACTTCAACGTCTCGGTTCTTAATTGGTCGGACACCGTTACGTTCCTGCTCGAGGCTGAGGTGGTTCATCCCATGACCAGCGACATGGTGCGCGAGACTTACCCAGTAATTTTCGGCCGCGCCATGAACTTCAGCTTGCCTGCCTCTGCGGAAGGCCCCAGCATCGAGGCCGAGGTATCCGGCGACGCGATCGTTTTTCCTCTTGGGCCCGATCTTTTCCTGCGCTGGGCGGACTGTCACATGGTGGTCGATCGCGACCAATCCAAGAACTACCGCTGCGAACTCAAGCCGGGCTATCAGTTTCGGTAAGAAGTAGGAAGCTCGGGAGTACGGGAGTAATGTGGCGCATCGCTCTCACCCGACTTAATATTCTGTATCGGTAATTTCGATTGGACGCCGTGGGGGCGCCCCTCTAAAGTAAAGCCAAGAGTAGAAGTGCGCGTAGACGCTCAGCGATTTCATCCAGGCATGTGCTGTGACCATCTATGGTGCAACTTGCAAAGAATCCATCTGCGATAATGAAGCTGCCAGAAGACGGTTCCATGCTGGCCGGGATGACAATTAACTAGACGATCCATCGAATAGGACGCAACAAATTCAACCCGCAGGATTCGAATCTAAAAATGGAACCAGAGAGCCTGGAATTGGAAGAAAATCGTAACGAAGTTCAGGAATTAGATCCGAACGGCCACGCGCATGACGCTCCGGACGTCCTTACTCTGGAAGAAATTGCCAACCTTGCGGCGGAAGAGGGACAACCCGCCGAAACGCTGATGAACGTCGTGGCTCTTATTGCCAAGAGATTTGAAAGCGACGTGTGCTCTGCCTATCTACTCGAACCGGACCGAGCCAATCTTGTACTTGCCGCAACCGTCGGCCTACGGCGAGAGTGCATCGGCAACCTGCGGATGGCGATCCATGAGGGCCTGGCCGGTTTGGTTGCGGAACAGGTGCGGCCTGTGGCAGTGGAGCAGGCGCAGACGCACCCGCGTTTTAAGTACTTCCGGGAAGCCGGCGAGGATGATTACCAGTCATTCCTCGGAGTTCCACTCATCGACCGCGGAGTTTTGCAGGGGGTTCTGGTTGTTCAAACTCTCGAACCTCGCCTCTTCAGCGACGCTGAGATTCAGATGCTGACCGAGGCAGCGGCCCAGGTTGCGCCGGTAGTCAGCGAAGCGCGCACACTGGATCGTTTCATCGCTCCCGCGCAGGAGCGCCTGTGGTCGCTGGCCCGCAATCTGTGGTGGAGTTGGGATCACGATACCGCGAGCATTTTTCGCGATATCGATCCCGTGCGCTGGAGGGAACTCAACCAGAATCCGGTTTCGCTGCTGTCAGAGTTTCCACTGGCGAAGCTGGAAAGTCGCGCAGCGGAACTCGTACTCCATAGCCGCATCAACTACGCCTATCGCCGGATGCAGGAATATTTGCGCGCCGACCGCACCTGGGGAACCAGGCATGCCGGGGTTCTGCGACCTCGTCCCGTTGCATATTTTTCCGCGGAATTTGGGATTCACGAATCCCTTCCGGTTTATTCCGGCGGCCTCGGCGTGCTTGCCGGAGACCACATCAAGAGCGCATCGGACCTTGCCATCCCTCTGGTCGGCATTGGCTTGTTCTACGGGCAAGGATATTTTCGCCAGCGTTTGGATCGCGATGGATGGCAGCAGGAGGAATATCTCGAGACTGACATTAATCAATTACCCATGGAAGTCGCGATCGGCAAGAATGGACGCCCGGTGATGATTCAAATCGAAACTCGCAACGGTTCCATTTATGCCAAAGTATGGCGAGTTGCGGTTGGACGTTGCGATCTGTTTCTGCTCGATTCGGATGTGGAGGGCAATACACCCGATGACCGAAAGCTGACTTCGCGTCTCTATGGCGGAGACGCGCGCACCCGCATCAGGCAGGAATTGTTGCTTGGCGTTGGAGGTTTTCGCGCCCTCAAAGCCATGGGCATCACGCCGGGCGTTCTTCATCTGAACGAAGGACACAGCGGATTCGCCGTGCTGGAAGCGGTGCACTCGCGAATGCACGAGGAGGGAGTCGCATTCGATAGCGCCGTCCCCCGCGTGTCGCGGGAAGTGGTTTTCACTACGCATACCCCGGTGCCTGCCGGCCATGATCGCTTCGACGCGGACCTGATCGAAGAACACCTCGGACCTCTGCGTGAAAGGCTCGGTCTTTCCAAGGAAAGCCTGATGGGCCTGGGTCGCGAGAAACCCGGTAACCAGTCCGAGACGTTTTGCATGACCGTGCTCGGCTTGAGACTTTCCCGTCGCGCCAACGCCGTTTCCGCGCTGCATGGCGAAGTCTCTAGAGCAATGTGGACCGGGCTTTGTCCGGGCAAGCCGGAAGACGAAGTGCCCATCGGGCACATCACCAATGGAGTTCATGTTCCTTCCTGGCTCGCCCCGCAAATGTTTCGCCTCTATGATCGCCATCTGGGCACGAACTGGCACCAGCACAGCAGCGAAGCTCGCATCTGGGAAGGTATCGAGAGTGTCGATGACGGCGAGCTGTGGGAGACGCATCTCAGTTTGAAATCGGGTCTCCTCGAATTTGTCCGCCGCCGTGCAGTGGAGCAAGCGGAGCGTCGTGGCGAATCCCGGGATTCTTTGCAGAGGCTTGGCAAAGTACTCAGCCCGGACGCGCTGACGATTGGCTTTGCCCGCCGCTTCGCCACCTATAAAAGAGCGAACCTAATTCTGCGGGACATTGAGAATCTGGCTTCGATGGTGAATGATCCCAAACGCCCGGTACAATTTGTTTTCGCGGGGAAAGCGCATCCCCACGACGACCCGGGCAAGCGACTTCTGCAACAGATTGCGGAATTGATGCGCAACTCGCGCTTCGCCGATAAATTCGTCTTTGTCGAAGACTATGACATCAACGTCGGACGCTACTTCGTGCAGGGCGTCGACGTGTGGCTGAATAATCCTCGGCGTCCGCTGGAAGCATCAGGCACGAGTGGCCAAAAAGTAGTTTTGAATGGTGGACTGAACCTTTCCGTTCTCGACGGCTGGTGGGCGGAAGCCTATGACGGCATGAATGGATTCGCCATTGGTACGGGCAGAACTCATTCCGACCTGAACGTCCACGACACGCGCGACGGCGAGGATCTGCACCGAACTCTTCGCGAAGAAGTGATTCCGCTCTACTACCAGCGAGATCGCGACGGTCTGCCCCGCGGCTGGATCAAGCGTATGAAACGAACCATCCGTACGCTGGGTTGGCGCTTCAATGCCGACCGCATGGTGATGGATTACACGCTGAAGTGCTACGTTCCCGCAGCCGGCGGCACCTCCAGCGAAATGAGATCCGCTTGGTGATGCCAACGAGGTCCTGAATTCCAACCTTGGCTTAATTCGTAACCATGAATTGAAGCTAGCTGCAGCGAGCCAACCGCACTTGGCGAAGATAGTCCCTTCTGTATCGCGCGACTCCGGTCCGCGGTGATTCAATCCTGTAATCCTCCGCCTCGAAAAAATATGGTTGACACCAGAACCGTGATTGCGCAATGGTTTTACTTTCAATATCCGATACGCGATTTCACTGGATGAAAGTGCAGACAGCAACAACGGCTTGAACCAAAACAAGCTCTGGGGGATACCTTATGCGTGCGCATGGATATAGCGGTCTTGTTGTGCTTGCGTTTGTGCTCTTCGTGGTAGGGCTCTGCTCTGCAAGCATTACCGGCAGTATTTCCGGAGTGGTCAGCGACAAATCAGGCGCCGTTATTTCCGGGGCAACGGTGGTTGCAACCGATATCCAGACCGGGGTTCAAACAACGCAAACGACCGACGCAAAGGGGTTTTACAATCTTCCGACACTGGCGGTCGGTACCTATAACCTGGAAATCAAACATGCCGGTTTCAAGACCTTTCGGCAGACCGGGTTGGTGATTGATGCAAACTCGGCGCTTCGAGCCGACGCGAGTCTCGACGTCGGTTCGATCAACGAGAAGGTGGAGGTCAGCACCGAAGCGGCCTTGGTGGAGACCCAGAGCACGCAGATGGGCGAGGTGATCGAGGGCACCAAGATGACATCTGTGCCACTGAATGGCCGCAATTTTATTGATCTGCTGGCTTTGCAGCCGGGCGTTTCGCCTTATCAATGCACATCAAGCAATTGCAACGACACGACCCAGGGAATAGGAGCGGACGAGACGGCGGTATCCGGCGATCAAACCAACGGGACTCAGTCCGTAAATGGGGGCCGGCTTGGTTCGAATGGTTTTATGGTGAATGGAGCCGACGCGCAAGAAGGCGTCCACAACGGTGCGGCGATTCTTCCGAATCTCGACTCCATCTACGAATTTCGCATCATCACCAACAATTTCGATGCCGAATATGGAAACTTCAGCGGCGGCCAAGTCAATGTCGTTACCAAATCCGGAACCAATCAATTTCACGGAGACGTGTTCGAATTTCTGCGCAATACGGACTTCGACGCGTCGCAATACTTCGTGGGGCGCGGGGATTTTATTCAAAATCAGTTTGGTGGAGTTTTTGGCGGTCCTATCAAGAAGGACAGAGCGTTCTTTTTTGGTGACTACCAGGGAAACAGACAAATCAAGGGCCAACCACAAAATTATCCGGTTCCGTCCGCACAGGATCGCCTCGGAAATCTAAACGACCTATTCAGCCAGGCCGCGGCAAGTGGCTCCGTTGGTACAGTGGAGGGTCCTAATTGGGCCGGGATCCTATCGAGCGAACTCGGATACCCCGTGGCGCAGAACGAGCCATACTATGCGCCTGGCTGCGCGTCCACCGGCTCAAACGCCTGCGTATTCCCGGGCGGGGTCATTCCAATGGCCGCCTGGTCTCCAGTCGCACTGAAGACGCTGCAATACGTTCCACAGCCGACGGGGACTCTTGATGGGCAACCTTTCTACGCAACCTCGGCCTATAACCAGCACTTACGCGACGACAAATTCGGAATTCGTCTGGATACGCGCACAAACCTCGGTACTTTATTCGGATACTACTTCTTCGACCAATTCAACGTGAACACTCCCTATGCCCAGGGCATCACCGTCCCGGGATTTCAGAGTAGCGTTCAGGGCCGGGCGGAGATGATCAACCTCGGCCTGACCTCGACCATCAATAATTCCACCATCAACGATGTTCGTCTGGTGTATCTGCGGGACCGCTACTTCGGAGGAATTCCAATCGGCGGCACGAACGTTCCGCTGACGTCTCTAGGCTTCACAGCTCCTGCAGGCACGGGTCCGAGTTTCAACGGAGGCATCGCTCCAATCAATCCAGCGCTGGAGGGAGTTCCCTCCTTCATGTTCAATAACTACGAATTCGGACTTCCTCAGGATGTTCTGAAGCAGTACAACAACACCTACCAGATTATCGATAATTTCACCAAAATTGTGGGCACCCACACGCTTCAGTTCGGCGCAGACATTCATTACGATCAGATCAACGAGCGCAACTACGACGATGCCAACGGGGCGTATACCTTTAACGGGCAAGAAACCGGCGTGGATTTCGCTGACTACCTGATTGGCGCTCCGCAAAGTTTTACCCAAGCCAGCCAGCAGCTTCTCGACTCGCGTGACAAATACTTCGGAGTCTATGCGCAGGATAGCTGGCGCGCCCGGCCAACCCTGACCATCAATTACGGTCTGCGCTACGAAATCATGACGCCCTGGTATGACACGCAGAACAAACTGGAAACCGTCATTCCCGGCGAGCAGTCGAAAGTCTTCCCCACTGCGCCGCAAGGATTGGTGGTCCCTGAAGATCCGGGCGTGCCGCGAACTTTGGCGCCCATTCGGTACCACAACTTCGCTCCCAGAATCGGATTCGCGTATTCGCCGAATAACACAGAAGGTTTGCTCGGCAAAATTTTTGGCGGACCGGGTAAAAGCAGTATTCGTGCCGGCTACGGCATCTTCTACAGCGCCATTGAGGACGCCACTGGTTTTGTTGAGGTCGGGGACGCGCCTTATGGTTTGTATTACTCCGCCGAGTCAACGCTGCTGGCGACCCCATTTGTTGCTCGCGCGAACGGAACCGTCGAGACACAAAAATTTCCCTTTACATTTCCACCAGTGAACTCCTCGCCCAGCAATCCGGATACCTCTTTCAATTGGGCGCAAGCCACGCCTCTGTCGGGATCTGACTACTTAAATCCTCACGACAAAATACCGCAGGTGCAGCAGTTTGAGTTGTCCCTACAGCGGCAGCTGGGGTCGTCTACGGTATTGGGCGTCAGCTATGTAGGATCCGTAGGCCGGCACCTCTTAACGTTCGAAGAATCAAATCCGAGTAATCAAGCGCTCTGCCTGTTCCTGAGCAATCCGGCGAATCTTGCTCCCAATAGTCCAACGTGCGGTCCCGGGAACGAAGACCCAGGGCCAGGTTCGCCCATACTACTTGCTCCCGGCGTCTCCGCTCCCGGATATCCCGGGGTCACTTCGTTTGCCACGACCCGCCTGATCACAGGACTGAGCACGCCGACGACTGATAACTTCATCAGCAACCCTTACATGACCACAGCCGTCAGCTCGAGCTTTAACTCTCTGCAGGTAAGCCTGAAGCACACCGAGAAATATGCCAATTTCCTGGTTGCCTACACCTATGAAAAATCGATCGACAACGGCTCGACGTCATTTGACGCAACCAACCCTCTTAACCCCAGGCAAGACCGCGCTCTGTCCGTTTTCGACGTTCCGCAAGATTTGACTGTGAGCTATACGGTCCAGATGCCGTTTGAGAAGCTGACTGGCGGAGCCCCGAAGAGACTCACCGAAGGGTGGGCGCTATCCGGCATCATGATATTGGCTAAGGGCGAGCCCGTTCAATTGATGGAAACCGATGACAACTCACTCAGCGGAACATTCGCCGACACCATCGATATACCCAGCTACAACCCCGGCAACGGCCCACTGTTCATAAACAAGAATCCGCGCTCGGGACAGCCCTATTTCAACCCGAATTACTTCACTTTCGAACCGATTGGGCAAGTGGGAAATGCTATGCGCCGGTATTTCGTTGGGCCGGGTATCTATAACTTTGATCTCGCCCTGCTCAAAGACACTAAGATCACCGAAAGCGTGCAGGCGCAGTTCCGCGCGGAAGCATTCAACGTCTTTAATCATGCCCAGTTCAATAATCCATCGGGAAATATCGACAACACCGGCGTGGGCGGCTTCGGATACGTGACTTCAGCCCAACCCGCGCGCATCATGCAGTTGGCTCTGAAGTTCTTGTTCTAAACCGTGCTTCGTCAATGGTCCCTAGCTCAAAATCACGTTCCATGCTGGCGGTATTCTTGGCCGCCAGCAGCCTCACCGTCTGGTCGCAAGGCGCGCAGCAAAAGCTCTCGCGGAAAGACGTCAAGTCAGTCTTGGCCAGCGGCAAGCAGACTTTCGCCTCGACTTGTGCCGAGTGCCACGGACTAGACGGGAAAGGCAGCGAGCGAGCCCCGAACATAGCGGATCGGCAAAGCGTCCAACGCCTTTCTGACGCGCAGATATTCCAGATCGTTGAAAATGGGATTGCTGGAACTGGGATGCCAGCCTTTCATTCCCTTAGCAATTCCCAGATCAAAACGTTGGTGAGCTACCTGCGCACTCTTCAGGGCAAAGAGAAGACCGCCAGCCTGCCTGGGGATCCAAAGCGAGGGAAAACTATTTTCTTCGGCAAAGCGGGATGCTCAGGATGCCACATGGTTGCGGGTGAAGGTGGCTTTATCGCCTCCGATCTTTCCGCATACGCGCGGGTTCATTCGGTCAAGCAGATTCGGGATGACATCACCAAGCCGGCCGACGGCCAGAATGGGCGGGTGCGATTGGTGACCGCAACGCTTCATGGCGGCGAGAAATATGTCGGCAGGGTGCGCGATGAAGATAATTTCTCTGTGCAGTTGGAAACTTTGGACGGTGCATTTCACTTCATGTCGAAGTCGGATATCGAAAGCCTGGAATACGATTCGAAACCCTTGATGCCATCCGACTATAGCTCAAGGCTCGAGCCGGGCGAATTGGATGATATCGTCAGCTACCTCATGAGTGTGGCCGGTGCCAGCGAGTCCGGAGCTCACACGAAAGTTGAAGAGTGGGAGCAGTAGCCATGCTTCCTTCCCTCAGCGTGGAAGAGCGAAGCTGAAAACATCACTCCCCGCTGCGATTGCCACGTATTGAACCCCATCCACCGCGTAGGTCATCGGAGAAGCGCGCATTTGCTGACCGGTGTTGAAGTGCCAGAGAGCACGACCGCTCGCGGCATCCACCGCTTCCAGGGATCCGCTGTCGTCTCCAAAAAACACCAATCCACCGGCGGTGGTTAATGTGCCACCCCATGAGTTGCCCTGGCCAGCTTGCGGATAATGCCAGATTGGTTTTCCGTCCGCAACCGAAAGGGCCAGCAGAATTTTTTGCGCGTGATCATCGGGCAGAAGCTTCGTGCCTGTTCCGTAGTAGGTGTGTCCCGGCGCGAACGGTTTCGGGTTTGCGAAATACAGATTGCAACTCTCGAGAGCCATCACATAGAACAACTTGGTATCGGGATTGTAGGAAGGAGAAAACCAATTCGTGGCGCCATCGATGCCCGGACAGATCTGAACGCCGTCCGCGGTCGGAATTCGGCCGGAGACAGTGGGCCTGCCGGACGCGTCTACGCCTTTGGCCCAATTCAATTTCTCCACGAAAGGAGTCGCTTGAACGAACTTGCCATTGACGCGATCAAGAACATAGAAAAAGCCATTCCTGTTAGCTTGCACGAGCAGATGAAGGATCGTTCCGTTCTGCTCTACATCCGCCAGCACTGGGGTTTCATTGGAGTCGTAGTCATACAGATCGTGAGGGGTGAACTGGAAGTACCATTTCAACTCTCCCGTATCGGGGTTGAGCGCAAGAACGCTATCCGTATAAAGGTCGTCGCCGGGGCGGGATTCTCCCACAAAATCAGGCGCAGGATTGCTCGTCGTCCAGTACAGGGTGTTGAGTTCCGGATCATACGTGCCCGGCATCCAGGTTGTGCCCCCACCATGCAGATAAGCGTCGCCGGGCCAACTTGAGGAGCCGAATTCACCAGGTCCGGGGATCGTCCAATGGCGCCATTTCAGCGTTCCGGTCGCAGCATCGTAGGCAGCCAGGAATCCTCGGACCCCAGAGTCACCGCCGGAGGTACCGACAATCACTGCGCCTTTCACGACGAGCGGGGCGCTGGTCGCGCCGTAGTGTTTGGTTTTGTCGGCGTATTCAATATCCCATCGCAAACCACCGGAGCGAGCGTCGAGGCAGAGCAAGTGGGCATCGTCGGTTTCCACGTAAACAAAATGCTGCCACAGAGCTACCCCCCGATTCTTGTGAGCTGCGGCATCGTCTAGCAACCCTGAGCTCACGGGTCTCTGATAGTGCCAGACAGTCCGTCCAGTTCGCGCATCCAGGGCGAATACGTCATTGGACGAAGTTACGTACATCACTCCATCGACGACGATGGGCGTTACCTCGAGACTCTGGGAGTTGCCCGGATGGAAGGTCCATGCAGCGCGAAGATGTGCAACGCTTGTGACGTTGATCTCACGCAGGTTGCTGTAGCGGCGCCCGCTGTAGTCGCCGTTATACGAGGTCCAGTTGGCCCCGACAGGCTTCACCAGAAGATCTTCCGTGCTCACCTCGGGCACAACAGTGACTGGGGATTGCGGCGGACGCTGCCCTACGGTCACTCCTGTGCACGCGGCCGCCAACAATAATAGGATGAGTGCTTTCGCGGGCGATTTCATATCAGCGATTGTCGCCGCTACCCACTTGTACTTCCTGAAGCGAACCCCAGTCCACACCGTGATCATCTTCAACGTGCAGGGAGACTCGCGCCGGTTTTCCAGGTGGGGCAACTTCCGTTTCTAGCACCACCGGTTCGGCGGGAGTAACGTTCGCGATTGCCATGGTTCCAAGGCTCGAACCATGTTCGTTGTAGAAGTGAGCGACGAGGTGCCCCGCACAGAAAACTCCAAAAGAACCGGAAAGCCTGATTTTCCCGTTGTCCAGGCGAACGCTTAGCAGCGGGCGTATCACGATGCCGGCGTCCTTCGCTCCGTGAAATTCGTTTCCGGCTCTGGTCGGAAACCATTCCGTATCCAGATTGCAAGAATCTCCAGGTCGCAAACGGCACATCGGACTGTTAATCTCTGCTTCAAGGTAGTAAGGGGCTGCGTCTGCGTCGTCGCTCAGAGAAAGAATTCCTTCTTGGCTCAGTCTCGTTTCCGGGCCGTTTGTCCAGAAGATAACAGAAGCCTTGCCTGGATAAGATTTGTGTTCGTCGAACTGAAAGCGTTCAACCATAGCGTACTTGCTGCTGCCATCGACTACTTCCAGCCAGCCTTCGGTCGAGTCCAACCACAATTCAGCCGCCATGTGCACGTAGTGCACGGCAAAGAAGCCGTCGTCTCTGACAGACACCGCCGAATTCTGCGCCGGACCAAAGCGAACATGATAGCGATTGAGATAACTGCTGGATGGATTGGCAGGGGTGAAGGTCCAGAAATCATGGTTGAAGCCGGAGGCAGAGGACGGATCGGAGGTGTTGTATTGCGAAACCGACTGCATCGACCATTCCAAAGTATGCCCAGTTACGTTTTTCATGGTCGCATGAAAGCGGATACGCGGAGAGTCGGCATCCAAGCGAATGCTTCGCAGAAACTGAATCCCGGTCTGAGGATCGGCCGGACCGGTAAGTTCGACCTCGCACTGTTGTCCTTCCGAAATCTTTCGAAAGGTGAAAGGCCCATCATCCAACACATCAGAATCGCCCACCCAGTGTTGTTCGTCGTCGTTCCCCTCGGGCAAAAGCCACAACTTGTCTCCTCCGTAGTTGAACCACTGACCCGCAGTCGGCGGCCGATAGGTCCCGGCAAGTTTGGGATTGACGAACAAGTAGGGATGTCCCGCGAAAGTCACCTGCATCAATCGGCCGCCATTCTGCGGGACCACAATCAGCTGCACCCATCGATTAGAAAGCTGCTCTGCACTCCACCCCTTGTAATCTACGGCTTCCACGCGGCACCCTGTAGTGGCCGGGGAATTGGCCGAACTCGGAGTCTGCGCATGCGCCACACCCAGCCCGCTCGCACCAAGGAACAAAACTACGGCCAGTCGTAGCATGCGATTCGCTAGTCGGTAATGCATTGTCATCAGCGCACCTTTCCCTGTACCCGCGGAGTTGAGCCTAGCATGCCTCAGTTTTCAAAACGTGAAACTGGGCGAGATAAAACGGAACGAAATGCAATAAAACGAAATATTTCGATTTGCGTCAAGCAGATTCTGTGGTATACCGAGTGGGCAAAGAAGTATGAACGCCCCTCCTGGGAAACAAAGTTGAAAGCTCTGCTGTTATTGCTATTGCTCGCGCCCAATTTGTTGGCCCAGGACCGGACAATCGACCCCACCTGGTTACATCGTTACGTTCCACGTCTGAGCGAAACCAGATCTGATTTTGCATCGCCGACTTGTCACTACGAGGCAATCTTCGGTGAAGGCGATGCGGACAGTCGAACTCTGCAGAGTGTTGTCCGTTTTTCCGAAGTCACGCTCGATGCCCACGGCAATTGCCGGAGCACGGTCTACGATCGTGAAGAAGAGATTTATTTCGTTCTGGAAGGCAACGGCAGTCTGCGCTATGGAGACCAGACGTACGCGATGCGTCCGAATGATTTTACTTACTTGCCTCCCGGTGTGAAACATTCGATCGGGAACAGCTCCGGTCAACCGGCGAAGGTTTTGATTATGAGTTTCAAGGTGCCTGCAGAAATTTCAATCAGCGCGCCATCGCCGCAGCCCAAGATCGTGAATCTGGACGACGTTAAGGAGGAGACCGTTGAAGGTCATCCCACATCGGTTCTGTACAAGCTCTTAGTTGGTCCGCGGAAGGGCAAGCGCGACGCGATTGACCAAGCATACGTTGTGGTCAGTTTTTTCTGGATGAGCTTTGCTCCAGGGGGCACGAACTTTCCGCACCATCATGAAGCCGCGGAAGAAATCTATCTCGTCCTCGACGGGGAAGGTGAAATGGCAGCTGGAAGTGGGGTGGATGGCATTGCGGGCCGTTATCCAGCCAAAGCTGGAGACGCTTATTACTTTCGCCCCAACTGCACGGTGGGATTCTATAACCAGAACAAGCCGGGCGCGAAGGCATTCATCCTGGCGGTGCGATCAAAGATTTCGCTGCCTAAAGATGAAGATTAGATTGCCACGGTTTGGCTGGTTCGAATGTCACGAACGAATTCAAGTAATGGTATTGAGGAGATATCCTAATGCGAATCCAGAAATCCGGTCGGCGATCATTCATTAAATTGTTGGCGGCTGCACCGCTGCTTAGCCAGATTGCGGTGCGCGAACTCTACGCGCAGGCTGCCACGGCCATGGGCAAGGATCCTCGGCAGAATGTATACACCCAGCTGGGCGTAAAGACGGTTATCAATTGCCGCGGAACCTGGACCTATTTGAGTGGATCGCTCGAATTTCCAGAGGTTCGTCAAGCGCAGCTGGAGGCGTCCAATTATTTCGTTAACATGATCGATCTACAGCGTGCGGTGGGCCGGCGCTTGGCAGAGTTGACCGGAGCCGAATCTGGCATCGTCACTTCAGGCTCTGCTGGCGCAATGTCCGCCGCGACAGCCGCCTGTATGGCTGGCAGCGACGACAAATATATTTGGCAACTCCCCGATACGACCGGCCTGAAGCACGAAGTGGTCATGGTGGGAGGCAGGAGCGCTTTCGACAGCGCGATCCGGCTGGTCGGCGCCAAACTGGTGCTCGCATATTCTGCCGAGGAACTCGCCAACGCCATTAACGAAAACACCGCGATGATCTACACCACCGACCTTGGTGAAAAGCTGCAGCAAGAAGTGGTAATTGCCAAAGCCCATAAGGTTCCACTGCTGCTCGATGACGCCGCAGGCATACCACCCGCCGACAACGCCAGGCTTTACGCCAGGATGGGCATTGACCTCTATTGTTTCTCGGGAGGGAAAGGACTCTGCGGGCCACAGTGTAGCGGCTTGCTTCTGGGACGAAAAGACCTCATCGAGTCAGCCCTGATGAATTGCAATCCACGAGAGGGAGCGATTTGCCGTCCGATGAAAGTCGGCAAAGAAGAGGTGATTGGTTGCCTCACGTCGCTTGAGACCTGGCTGAATATGGACGAGAAAAAGCTCTATGCCGATTGGAACGGCCGCGTGGATCGCATCCGGAAATTGGTGGACACAGTGCCCGGCGTGAAGACAGACATTTACATCCCCGATGATGGGAATCGATATCCAACCCTGAGGGTTTCCTGGGACACGCAAGCCTGGCGATTCAGCATTACCGATTGCGTGCAGGAACTGCGTGCGGGCGATCCGGTCATCGAGGTGCTTGGACCGGACAATCCCAGCCTGGTGACGGCGGTTCGTGAGGGTAACCCGAATCGGAAAGAACGAAAGGAACCCGACCACATCGAACTAATTTCAATGACCATCAAGCCGGGTGAGGAAATCGTTGTGGGACAGAGGTTGCGCTCGGTTTTGCAAGCTGCGCGGAAAAAATCCGCTGCTTAGCCGCTCGGAGGGAACCTAGTTGAAAAGAAGACGTCAGAAGGTTCAAATACGACTTCTATTTCTCGTACTACTATTTTCGCCAGCGCTCGCCGCAGAGGGACAGGTGCGGGCCATCGTTCCTGCAGAGACTTCCGCTCTCGCGAATCGTTTCTACTCGCCCGGTATCGACGCTGGGGACTACGTCTACATCTCAGGGCAGGGGCCTCGTCGGCCCGACGGCAGTTTGCCTCCGACTTTTGAAGCGCAGGTCCGCCAGGCGCTCGATAGCATGAAAGCGGTTATCGAAGCTGCCGGTTTGACCATGGAGCACGTTGTTTACACCCAGGTTTATCTTGAGGACATCAGCAAGTACGGCGAAATGAATCGAGTTTTCGCCGAGTACTTCCCGAAAACTCCACCAGCTCGAGCCGTGCTTGGCGTCGCTCGTGTTCCCGAGGGGTCCATCCAGATTAGCGCGGTCGCAGTGCGCAGCCTGGCTGGCCGGCAGGCCGTCTATCCGCCAAACTACAGTCCAGGCGATTCAGCTTCGCCCGGCATTCTTACTCACGATCGGCTGTTCATATCCAGTATGTCTGGCAGCGATCCTGTGAGTGGCAAGGTTCCGGACGACCCGGCAGCGCAAGTGGATTTAGCCCTCGACCGTGTGCAGGCAGTCGTAAAAGCGGCCGGTCTCGAGCTTGGCAATATGGTGTTCGTCAATCCTTACCTGACTTCGAAGATCCCGGCGCGCGTGATGAATGAGCATTACGCGCGGCGCTTTGAGTTCGGCAATACTCCAGCACGTGCCACGATTGAGGTGTCGAGTTTACCCGGTGGAGCCCAGATTGAGTACACAGGCGTCGCCGTTCGGGATCTTCGCCAAAGGAAAGCGATCCGTCCTAAGAACATGCCGCCGAGCCCCACGGCCAGTCCCTGCGTTTTTGCTGGCGACACCTTATATTGTTCCGCCAAAGACGGCTTCATTCCTGGTCCACACGGCGGCATCTATGCCACCACCACACAACATCAACTGCGGCAGACCATGCGTAATCTCCTCGATGACCTGGAAGAAGCCGACATGAACCTCGATCAGGTGGTTAGTACAAACGTCTACCTGGACGATTTGTCCGACCTGAAGGCTTTTGACGACGTGTACGCGCAGTATTTTGGCCCTGTGCCGCCGGCACGAACAACCATCCAGCAAATTGCGCCCACGGAACGCGAAGCCGACAAAGAAGATCACTTTCCTGGGCTGGAGCAGGTCTCGCTCATCGCCGTTCGAAGAGAGAGCAGCCACTGAATGATTGACTAGCAGCGGGCTTGAGGGAGCTGCGCAAAACCGCTCCTACTCACAACCATGAGCCCTGAGCGCTGTGAGGGAGACCGGCCCTCCTCTGGCGTTGATCATTATGTGTCGAATGGAGCCGACGAGCGGACTTGAACCGCTGACCTGCCGATTACGAATCGGCTGCTCTACCAACTGAGCTACGTCGGCCTCTGGGTGGACTGTGTTTCAGTTTACCAAATCGTCGCCGAAAGCCAACGCCTAGTCGAGTCATTCCCCATCACAGGTGAAATCGCTGGGGGAACGCTGCAAGAATCATGCGCTTCGGGAAGCACCAGCGCTTCGTATTCCTGTTGCGACTGGGCGGGAGAACTCAGGGAATGTAGACATCCACAACCGTTTGCAAAACGAAAAGGCCACCCGGCAACAGGGCGACCTTTTCTTTTCAAGGGAGAATAGTTCCAACGGAGGCTTAGATTCCGTCAAAACTTTCTGTACGAAATCTTATGAGCCGAAAAAGGGAGGTGTCAAGCAATTTTTGGGAAATAAATGTCTTTCTTTTCAATGACTTGCATAACAAAGCAATACTTCGGGTTGCTGCTCCAATTTGAGACGAAACCCCGAATAGAACCCTCTAAGCCGATATTACTGAGCTACTTAAGACCTATTTGAGCGCTCTGCAGGGGAGGAAGGACCCGGCGAAGATGATGGGCTAGCGGGCTCGGATAGGTCAAGCGAGATGAAGTCAGTTTGGTCAGCACTCCCGAAGACTGGACCAGGGAAATAGCGTCGCAACAGAACACGGGCGCCGCCGAACGCAACTCCAGCCGCCAAAGAGATCGCACCCACAATGATGCACAGAAGAATAATGTTGACCAGCAAGTTCGCAATGTTGTTCTTCTTGTCGAAATAGGTGTTCTCATTCCACGTGACGCTGGCCTCATAGTTCACTGCACCCAAAAGCGTTTGCGCGTCACTTTGCGAAAGCGGACCGGCAGCGATCGCCACGATCGGTCCCGTACGCTTATCAAAAAACGGGCCAATATTTTCCACGGCCTCCACTCCGGCCTGCGGTTGCGCCGCGTGATTTGCGGCGTCGATGCGGCGCAAATGTTCAGCGGCTAGAGCTGGAGTTGGATACTCGATCAGCATCAGCGTGGCTGGGCCGCTTGAGGTCGAGTATTGCCCCAGCACCACCTCCGGGCTGGCGCCGAAATCTACTAACGCCGCCGGAAGAGGAGACGCGATCGCTCCTAAACCAAGCGGTCCCTCTGCATACTTCTCGGTGTTCGTCTGATAGCCGTGATGCGGCATGAAGGCAAGAATCGGGGGAAGGCTGCCGGCATTTCCACTGGGGCGCGGCAGCACTCCAGCCAGTTCACGCAGACCAGCTGCTGACATCACCGATACCTCGCTGAACACCGCGTCCACCAAGATGTGGCCGCGATAAAAAAGCACGCGCCGGTCGAGGGACGCAGCCTGGTCCCCAACTTCTTCCCGCGCCATTTCTGGCTGCAAATATAAACTGTAAGCGCCGAAGGCGCCTGTGGCATCGGCGAACCTTGCGGCGCGGATCTTCAAGGTGCGGCCGTCGTCACTCCTGTAAGTCGCAGTCTCGAAGTCGCTGAATCCGTATTCTTTGAGTAGAGCGGCGTTGGTGGGGTCGGCCGCGGCCGCATCCTTGCTGGATTGCGCGGCACCTTGGATCTGCCATCCGGCAAATTGCTTTGGCAGAATCGGCGGCGCGGTTGAATTCGTGCCGGACGTAGCTGCGAACGTCGCGCTGGCGAGAGAAACTACAATCGCCGATATCACCACGCACTCGGAAAAACGCATGAATACACCGCTCGGAATGGAGCCCCTTTTGTAATTAGACCACAGAGGATGAGAAAAGGTTTCAGGAGAGAAAGTCGGGATCAGGCAACCACAATGCATGGCTACCGCAAGCCGTTTGGAATGTTGGAGTAACTACTGACCCGCACCTTTGTCCATCTTGCTGGCGACCTTGACTCCGCTTAACCCGTTCACATACTTGGCGATGCCGCGGTAGAGCGATTCGGCGATGCGCTCCCGGTATTCACTGGTGGCCAGCCGATGTTCGTCGGTAGGATTGCTCACAAAGGAAATCTCGGCGAGAATCGACGGCATGTTTGCCCCGATCAGCACAATGAAAGGAGCCTTCTTCACGCCCCGGTCGCGGATGGCGGGGCTCTTCATGGCGAGGCCGCTGTGCAGCGACTGCTGCACGTCTCCGGCGAACTCGCGCGACTCCTCGATCTTCTCTTTGAGCGCGATCTTCTTCACTAAGTCTTGCAGCTCGTAGATGGATTTCTCCGAAACTGCATTCTCCCGCGCAGCCACTTCCAGGGCTTCGGGCGAAGAGGTGAAATTCAAGTAGTAGGTCTCAACACCCCGGGCGTCAGGATCGTGGCTCGAGTTGGCGTGGATGGAGACGAATAGATCGGCTCGCGCCTGGTTGGCGATGGCCGTGCGCGTTTCGAGCGGGATAAACGTGTCATCCTTGCGTGTGTAAACCACTTCGGCGCCCAGCCGCGTTTCCAGCAGTTTACCCAAACGTCGTCCCACTTCGAGCACCAGATCCTTCTCTTCGAGGCCATTGGGACCGATGGTGCCGGTATCGTGGCCTCCGTGGCCGGGGTCAATCACGATCTTGCCGATTTTTAATCCTAGAGCGCGAATCAGAGAACGGTCGCCGCTCGCTGTCGGCCTCGCCTCGCGAACGTCCAGATCGGAGGCACTGCTAGATTTCCGCGAAGCAATCGTGTGTGGACTGGATTTGTGCCGCGTCTCCGGCACGTCGACTCGGCCTCCCGCAGAGCCGCCGGAGTCGGAAGTTTCCCCGTCGCCATCGAAATCACTGTTAGCCAGCTTTTTGGCGACGGTAGTTCGCGACGTCACTTCCTTTTTCGTCGCTACATGTATATTTCGCTTCGGCGTGGCGGATTCTGTGACGCTCGCATTCTCATCGTCATCCGCATCGGCATCGACAACTCTCTTCACTACCGCGGTCTGCAACTTCTTAGCTTCCACAGAAACGTCCGGCCCTGATCTAACCTGAGGATTCTCGTCAGCGTCCATCGACGTGGCCTTACCTGTTTCAGCCGAAGCGGCCTGCGAAACGGGAGCCTTCCCTTCCGACGAAACTGAATCAGGCTCAGGGTTCGCCCCTGCCGGAACCGGGGTATCGGCCTGCGCCAAAGACGATGCGACCGCCTCTTTGCGTTCTTTCGTCCACCCCTTCTTGCCGTGAATATCGACAATCAGACGGTAGGGATCGGGCAGCAGGAAAGCGTCGTAATCGGAAAGATTATCGACTTCGAGCACCACCCGCGTGCGACCGGGCGCGAACTGTGCAACCCGGACTTTCTTCAGGAACCCATCGTCCACATCGAAAGTCTTGCCGACCAGCGTAGAAGCCAGCTTAGTATCGCGCAGATCGAAGAAGATGCGCGCTGGACTGGTAATCCGCTGCGAAGAGAATTTCACTTCGCTTTCAACATCAATCGCAACCCGAGTGTAGTCAGGCGTGGACCAGTGCCGGATGCCGGTCACTCGCGGCAGGCGACCGGCGCGAGGCCCCGACGGCTCACTTTTCGCAGCAGTAGTGCGAACGCCGTGATCGTTCTCTGTGTGATCCTTCTCTCCGACCGACCCATCCTGATTATTCTTGGCGTCCTTCTGCGATCGCGCCTTTTCTGCCGGCTTTTGCGTATCCGCCGTCTTCGCGGCTTCCGCTTCCTGGTTCAGTTCGAGGATGGCCTGACGGGCTCCATCGGCAAGGCGATTGTGAGGATAGTGACGCAGAAAATCCTGGAAGGTAGCTCGCGCCGCATCCGGATCATTCAGGTCGTCCTTGTAAATCTCCCCGATCGTGAACAGGCCGTCAAAGCGATATTTGCTGCCGGGATATTCCCGCCTCAGAAACTTGTATTGATCGATGGCCTCGTTCAGGATTTTGTTGTCGTCGAAGCGCCGGCCCATCTCCACCAGCGTTTCCGCGACCGCAACCACGCTGGGATCGGCTTTGCTGGAAGTGGGTGCTCCCAGATAAATCGAACGGTAGGCATTCACCACACGCTGGTAGTCATGGCGGGTTCGTTCCGCGGCAGGCCGTCCATTCAAAGCCTCACGCATCCGCTCGGCCGTAGCGAAATGCTCGCGCGCCCAGGCGTCTGAATGATGAGCCCGCGCGTGTGCCGGCAGCGCCGCCAATAAGGCCAGCACCAGCAACGTTCCCCACAGACCACGCTCCCGCGATGAGCTCTTCAAGATAACAGCCCGTGCCTTCGCTTCCTGCTGGTGGAACCGTTTGTTAAATCAACCTGGGTTAATCAATCTGGGTGCCTGAGAGATAGAGACAAGTAAACAGATGCCGCAATATTACTCAGTGTTGCTGATATAGAGCACGCCTCTCGCATCCCGTTGAATTCGAACGGGATCGTGAGTCACGCCTCCGGCTTCAACCGGCCCGCCATAGTAGAGATTAGTAATCCGGCGCACGTAGTTCTGGGTTTCCGCATAGCGGGGCACGCCGGAACTGCGAGCTACCGCGCCTGCTCCTGCGTTGTAGGCGGCCAGGGTCAGTTTGATATCGCCGCCATAACTTTCCAGAAGTTGCTTCAAATGCCGCACTCCGGCGTCCACATTCTGTTCTGGGTCAAATGGATTCTTCACCTTCAATTGACGCGCTGTCGAGGGCATCAACTGCATCAGTCCCATGGCGCCCTTGCGCGATACGGCATTGGGATTGAAGTTTGATTCCACCTTCACCACCGCGCGCACCAGGTTGGGATCGACGTTATGCCGCGCCGCAGCCTCCTCGATGGCGGTGTCGATGTCCCCTGCCCCTGTAACGGTGCCGCGAAAATTGGCGGCAACAATCTTGGCGTTCGCCGATTGGTTCGATTCTCGACCGATGTATTGGCTCACTTCAGCCGCCGCCGACCGCGCCGCCCGCATGGACGCGGCATTCGCCGGAGGCACCGGCTTCCAGCGATTTTCTTTCGAACTCCAGTACATCAGGGTTCGGCGCGGTGCTTCTGAAGCTTCGACATGGTGGGCGGAAGTCGCAGGGACAGAATCGTTTACGTAAATCGTGCGGCCATGCTCGTCGGTTGCCGTGATCTTTTCCGAGGAGCCGTCGCCATCGGCGGCACGTACTTGTGACGTGAGAGAAAGAGAGGTCGCGGCTATAGTGCTGGCCATCAGGACGAATTGCAGGCGCTTTCGCATTACCGGGTTTTTATCACCTCGTTAGCGAAGACAGACTTCACCCTCGCGGCTTACTACCCGGAACCTGACGGAGAATTCTGCAACCAGAGTAAGTCAATTATAGGCGCGCAGGAATGAGCGCACAACGAATCCGAAGGGAGTAGAACCACCGAAGTAATCGCCGTAACCAATTGAAAACAAATTAATTACAAATTCCTCATGCAGATCTCTCGAGAGCCAGGGCCAATCCATCCAGCGATAACGATCGCAACAGATTGCGGCGCATCCCGCGTTCCACATCCGCGAGCCGCTCCGATGCCATGGTGATCCATTCGAAATCCGCGGACTCCGCCAGCCTCGCAAGCTGGCTCTGAATGTCGGTGTTGTGAAGCAGTTCGGGCGCACCTGAACCCAGGAACATCAGATCGCGCAACAAGGAATACAAGGTGCGCAGAAGTTGTTCCGTCTTCTCCCGGCCCTCGGCGCCGGGACGATAAGACTCGGTAACTTTGAACAGTGCGCTATGTTCGCCGCCTAACAGCGCCGAGTTGAGGATGTTCAGCGCATCGGCCCTAGCGGCGACGTAACCTTCCAAATCGAAGCTACGCGCCCGGCCCAGCGCTCCCTCAGAAAGTCTGGCGACCAGAGCCCGCTGCGGCGGCTTCCACTCCGGACGATTTTTCGCCAAATATGCCTCCACATCATCAACTGGCACGGCGGCGAGGGGGAAGATCATCGATCGCGAGCGAATGGTCGGAAGCAGTTCGCCCGGATTTTCCGAGAGCAGGAAGATCGTGGCGAATTCCGGAGGTTCTTCCAGAACCTTGAGCAACGAATTGGCCGCCTCTTTCATGAAGGCTGAGTCAGTAAAGATATACACGCGCTCCCGCGCCTCCGACGGACGGTAGTAAATGGTTTCGATGACCCGCCGCACCTGATCCACCTTGATCATCATCTGTGGAGGGTCTGGCGGGATGACCAGCACATCCGGATGAGTCTGCACGAACAGGCGCGTCTCTTTCTTATCCGTCTCACGCAGACCTTCCCGGGTTTCCACGGCTTCCGCAAATCGCGTTTCGAGATCGGCGGCCTGCGCGATGCGGCGACAATTCGAGCATTGCCCACAGAAATCAGGCAGACCATCCGTCTCAGTCGGCGTCAGGCAATTCAGAGCCTGCGCCAGCATGAGAGCCAGCGTGTACTTGCCCGATCCCCGCGCGCCCGAAAGAATTACAGCGTGCGGAAAGTGCTTCCGCGCCAACATGTCGCGCAGGCGCTGAACGGTTTCGGCGTTGCCGTGAAAATCAGAGAATGGCATTTGTGGGTAAATCAAAATCTACCACGGGCCGCTGAGAACGCCATCCAGCGGAACTCTTGAAACAGTTCTCTGCGTGTCTCCGTGGTAGATTCACGCGCTTCGGGCCCCCAACTTAAGCTTTCGCCCAACAGCCTCCATAATCTTGCGGTGTGTCTGCGCTGGCGTTCCGCGAGCGTCCACCGCGATAACCCGCTGTGGCTCGCGTGCGGCAATCGCCAAATAGCCTTCGTGCACGCGGGTGAAAAATCCGCGGCTCTGCTGCTCAAAGCGATTCTCGTCAGTGTGTTTGCTCGCACTCTTGTGAGCCCTGTCGGCGGACTGGCGGTTGCGCCTCCGCGCACGCCCAATGCTCATGGCCGGATCCGAGTCGAGCAGGATCGTCAATTCGGGTTGCATATCTCCGCAAAGGACGCGATGCAACTCCAGCACAGGCTCGCTCCCTAGCCTCCTCCCGCCGCCCTGGTAAGCTTCCGTGGAATCGGTAAAGCGATCGCACAACACAATCTGACCATGATCCAAGGCCGGCTCAATCACCTCCGCAATATGCTGCGCCCTCGAAGCGAACATCAAAGCCATTTCTGCCAGCGGCGAGAGACCCTCGGTCGCCGAGTCCAGCAAAACACGGCGTATCTTCTCCCCGGTCGGCGTTCCTCCCGGCTCGCGTGTCTCGATCACCTTATATCCGGCCGCGCGCAGAGCTGAAGCCAGCTTGCGCATCTGCGTGCTCTTGCCAACCCCGTCGAGCCCTTCGAAGGTGATGAACTTTCCCCGTCGTGACATCGTCGAAATGATAGCAGCGCTGGTGCGTCCCTGTACCGTTCGTCCCACTGGCTGCTAGAATCTACAATTCTGTACAGCTAAATAGAATTTGATTCATCCACCCAGGGGGCCCGGAAAAATGAAACTCTCAAGAATCTTGGGAGTAGTTTGTCTTGTCTTTTTCTTGTTCTTCTCGCTCCAGAGCTGGTCAGCCACACCTCCAACCGTAACCATCTTCGTCGACGCCTCGTCAGCTCCGCGCAAGATCTTCCACGCCAAGTTGAAAATTCCGGCCAGCGCAGGAGACCTTACGCTCTATTACCCCAAGTGGATTCCCGGCGAGCACGCTCCCGACGGGCCGGTAGTCGATCTGGCTGGACTCAAATTTACCGCCAGCGGCAAAACCCTGAAATGGCGACGCGATCTGCTCGATGGCTTCACCATCCACGTCGACGTTCCCGCCGGCGAGAACGAAGTGCAGGTTGAACTAGATTTTCTTTCTCCCGCAATGTTTGAAGGCGGCTTCTCCGCCGGGTCTTCCGCTACCGACAAAATGGCTGTCATCAGCTGGAACCAGGTTCTGCTCTATCCCAAAGGCTGGAAGGTCGACGACCTCACTTACATCGCTACTCTCAAGCTCCCCGCCAACTGGAAGTTCGGAACGCCTTTGCCCATCGCCTCCACCAGCGGCGACAATACGGAAATCTCGTTTAAGCCCGCCTCCCTGGGCACTCTGGTCGATTCTCCCGTCATCACCGGCGAATATCTGAAGGTCGTCAAGCTAGCCGACGACCCTCTCACCGAGATGGACATTGCCGCCGATAGCGCCGCAGCGCTCGAGCCTTCGCAAGAAGTTTGGGACCACTACAAGAATCTGGTCGAGCAAGCCAACAAGCTTTTCGGCGCGCATCACTATCGTGACTATCACTTCCTTCTCAGCTTGAGCGATCACGTGGCTCACTTCGGCCTGGAGCACCATGAGTCCGATGACAGCCGCGTCGACGAGCGCGGCCTCGTCGATGAAACTGCGCGCAAGGCCGAAGCGAGCCTACTTCCCCACGAATACGTTCATTCGTGGAACGGGAAATATCGCCGTCCCGCAGATTTGACCACACCCGACTATGAACAGCCCATGCAAGACGATTTGCTTTGGGTGTACGAAGGTTTAACAAATTACCTGGGGACTGTTTTAACCGCTCGCAGTGGATTGCTCACGGCCGAGCAATCCCGGGATGACTTAGCAATGACGGCCGCTCAGCTTGACCACACGCCGGGTCGTACCTGGCGCAACTTGCAAGACACCGCCGATGCCGCTCCTCAACTCTATTTCGCTCCGCAAGCCTGGCACTCCTGGCGGCGCAGTGTGGATTTCTACGACGAAGACACCTTGAACTGGCTATGGGCTGACGTCATCATTCGTCAACAGAGTAAAGGTAAAAAAACGTTGGACGATTTCTGCAAGCTGTTTCACGGCGCTCCCAGCACGGGCCCCATGGTGAAGACTTATACTTTCGATGACGTCGTCGAAACTTTGAATCAGGTTGTACCCTACGACTGGCGCGGCTTCTGGACCGAGCGTCTCACCAACCACGGTCCCGGCGCACCGCTCGGCGGAATTGAAGGCAGCGGATGGAAGCTGGTCTATGACGAGTCGCAATCTGAAATGCTGCGCGGCGTCGAAAGCAACTTCCACGTCGTTGGCGGAGCATTTTCCATTGGCCTCGAACTCCGCGAAGACGGCACCATTACAGACACTACGGAAGGCATGCCGGCAGCCCTGGCCGGTATCGGTCCCGGCATGAAGCTGATCGCGGTCAACGGCCGCCAATACTCGCCTGAGATTCTGCGCGAGGCTCTGAAAGCCGGCAAAGGCAGCACAGCACCCTTAGAACTTCTGGTAGAGAATACCGACTACTACAAGACTTACAAGCTCGATTACCACGGAGGCGAGCGTTACCCGCACCTGGTGCGCGACGAGTCGAAACCAGATTTGCTGACGGAGATCTACAAAGCAAAGTAGTATCAATCGGATTTGTCGTCCTGAGCAAGCGTCATGTCAGAGGAGATACCGATCATGAGCTTCCGCCGGCTTATGCTTTGTTCCGCGAGCGCCCTACTTTTTCTGCCGCTCGCGCCTTGCTCTTCGCTCTTAGCCCACGCTCAGAGCTCGATTCTCGGCTTCACTCCGTCGTCTGCGGCTCACGAGGCCGACATCGAAACCAAGTTCAAAGCTATTCCTTCCCCGGACGAAGAACGCCGCCAGCATCACATCTTCACCGCCGAACCCCACGTCGCCGGCTCCGCGCGCAACAATGAACTCGCGCGCTACATCGCCGACGAGTGGCGGCAGGAGGGCCTCGAAGATGTCGTCATCCGCCGCTACGATGTCTATGGTTCCAATCCAAAATTCACTTCGCTCGAGATGGTCGCGCCCGTGCATTATCGTGCCGTCTTGCGCGAGATGCCCGTCCCCGGCGATCCCGACCTGAAGAACAAAGGCATCAGTTCGGCGTGGAGCGGTATGTCCGCATCCGGGGAAGTCACTGCCCCGCTCGTCTACGCGCACAGTGGCAATCCCGAAGACTACGAACTTCTCCGCAAACAAGGCATCGATGTCAAAGGCAAAGTCGTCCTCGTTCGTTACTCGAATCCCTACAGCTATCGCGGATTCAAAGCCCTCACCGCCGAGCGCGAAGGCGCGGCCGCCATTCTCATCTACAGCGATCCCGCTGAAGATGGATTCAAAAAAGGCAAGGTCGTTCCCAACGGTCCCTGGGGCCCCGAGTATCACATTCAACGCGGAGCCATCACTTACGACTTCATGGTCCCGGGCGATCCGCTCACTCCCGGATGGGCCTCCATTCCCGGCGCCAAGCGCATACCTGTTGAGCAAGCTGTGTCGATCCCGAAGATCATGGCGTTGCCGCTTTCCTGGCACGACGCCAAGCCGTTGCTTGCCAACATGGATGGCCCGCTGGCACCCGACGACTGGCAAGGCGGACTGCCGATCAAGTATCACCTTGGCGGCACGCGTGTTCGCGTCCACGTGAAGATCGAGATGGACAACTCCACTCAGCCCTACTACGTGGTCGAAGGCCGCATTCGTGGCGCGCAGTTGCCCGACGAATGGATCGTCCTCGGCAATCATCGCGATGCTTGGGTCTTCGGCGGAGTCGATCCCTCGAGCGGCACCGCATCCATGATGGAACTGACGCGTGCTCTGGGAAAGTTGGCGAAGTCTGGCACGAGGCCGCGCCGCACCATCGTCGTCTGCAGTTGGGATGGAGAAGAGGTCGGTCTCACCGGTTCCACCGAGTGGGGCGAGCAGTTCGCCGATGAACTGCGCCAGAAAGGTGTCGCTTATATCAATGTCGACGAGGCCACGTCAGGGCCGAATTTCCATGGCCAGGCCGTTGCGTCGCTCGCTCCCATGCTGCTCGAAACCACTCACACGTTGCACGATCCTTCCGGTAAGACTTTGTACGAAACTTGGAAGGAATCATCCGCGCGTGAGCGCATCGAGGCCAAGCAAACTGAAGAAGTCGCCGATTCGAATCTAGCCGATACCCGCATCGGCAGCGGCTCCGACCACACTGTCTTTCTGAACTTCGTGGGCATGCCGGTTCTTGGCCTGGGCTTCGAAGGTCCCTACGGCGTCTATCATTCCGCCTACGACGATTTTTTCTGGATGAACCACTTCGGCGATCCCGGCTACCGCTATCACACGCTGATGACGGAGCTGTGGGGCGTGCTCGCCCTGCGCCTCGCCAACGCCGACTTGCTTCCCTTCGATTTCGCCAGCTACGCCGCCAACATTCGCCAGTTCGTGAATGAATTATCAAAAGGCATGGCGGCGAGGAACGACGTGAGTCAACTGGACCTCAAGCCGATCCTTGATGCCATCGACAACTTCGAGGCCGCCGGCAAGCGCCTGGACGACTCCGCAGCCCGCGCCCTGAGTTCCGGCGCGATTGATCCCAAACTTGCCGCGACCATCAATCACGGGACCATGCAAGTCGAACGCAACTGGCTCAACCCCGAGGGCATCCCCGGACGCCCCTGGTTCAAACACATTCTCTACGGCGCCCGCTTCACCTACGCGCACCTGGAGTTGCCCGGACTAACCGAAGCAGTGGAGAAGCAAGACTGGTCCACGGCCAAACAGCAAGCGGAGATTCTGCGCCAGGCGCTAGTCAACAACACAAAGCTGCTCGATCAATTGAACGCGAACTTCTCACCAGCTGTGGCCGCCGAAACAAAATGATCAAGCCGTCTCCGGTTCGGATTCCTCACCTGCAACCGCAACCTCTTCTTCCCTCGGCATGAACTCGAAAACTTCCTGCTCAGCCGGATTGTTCCACACGGGAGCGAACGACTGCCGGTGCAGCGGCGTGGGACCGTACTCCAACAGCGCAGCCAGATGTTGCGGTGTGCTGTAGCCCTTGTGTGATGCCAGGCCGTACTCGGGGAAGACCGCATCCCACTCGCACATCATGTTGTCGCGCTCGACCTTGGCCAGGATCGAAGCCGCCGCGATTGAGACGGAAAGCGCGTCGCCGTGGATGATCGCTTTTTGCGGCAGATCGCAATCCAAGCGCACGGCATCGATGAGCAAGTGATCGGCCGCCGGCCGAAGACGCATCACGGCTTCGCGCATCGCGAGACGCGACGCCTTATAGATATTGATCTGGTCGATGCGCGCCGCATCGACCGCCGCAATCGCCCAGGCAACCGCATGTTCGCGAATCCGCGGGGCCAGCAGTTCACGACGCTCGGGCAGCAGCAGCTTGGAATCACGCAGGCCGCGAAGGCGATAGCCGCGGTCGAGAATCACCGCCGCCGCTACGACCGGTCCAAATAACGAGCCCCGGCCGACCTCATCCACGCCCGCTACCATTACCGCCCCTGCCTCCCACGCCTTTTTTTCGTAACGCAGCGTGCAGCGCAGCCTTTTCAGGAGACGCAATTTCGCCGCAGAGGGGGAAAGAGAGAATTCAGAGGCGATCTTCGCAGCGTTCGGCATCGAGGAAAAGTGTTGTCAACATCTTTACTTGCCAGCCGAGATTCCCGCAAGCCTGTAACTGAGGAAAACTTCACAAATTGTCCCATGCTTTCATTCCGTGCTTTCGGAATCGATGCCAGCGTCCACCCCGCCGTCTGGTAATGCCGCATAGTAACCATTACTTCGATTACGGCAGTACATTGTCCGGTCGGACATGTACTGCTATGTTCGCAACAGATCGCACGCACGCGAGGACTGTTGTGAACCACCGGATAAACCAGCCACCACAGGATGCCGCGCCTGTCGAGAAGTTAGTCCACTTGGCGCTGCCGGTTCGGCTTACGCACATGCAGAACGGCGAACGCGGCGAATTGGAGATGGCTTGCACCTACGACATCCATCCGCATGGCGCGCGCTTGCTCAGCTTTCGCGAGGTGAAGGTTGGAGATTTAATCACCGTCGAACGGGGGCGCAATAAATCGGTGTGCCAGGTCGTCTGGGCTGCCGATCCGAACTCTCCGCTGCGCGGCCAGTTCACCGTGGAATGCGTAGAAGGCAACAGAATTCCTTGGGAAGAAGAGTTGCGTCTCATGCAGGAGCACTATCTGCCGATCATTCCGGATGGCCCGAAGAAGCGGCCAGTGATGAATACTTTCAGAAGAGGCGACCAGAACCGGCGACGGAGTCCGCGATTCCAAGTTGAAGGAGAAGCCGACCTGCTGCGAATCGCCGGACCATCTGGTGCAGGATCATCCAGCGTCGAAGGCCGTGTGGAGCAGATTTCGGAGTACGGCTGCCTGGTGAGCGCGAGCGATCTGCTGGTTCCTGGCACCGGGCTGAGACTGGCTTTGAATATCTACGACGTGAGCGTCGCGCTGAAAGGCAATGTGAAATACACGGCCGAGAACCGGGCGATGGGCGTGGAATTTCAGGAGATTCGCCAGGGTGATCGTCCGCTGCTCGATTATGTGTTGAAGCAGGTGAAGGAGATTCGCCGGCAGGACTTTGCCGACCTGGAAGTTGTCACCGAGCCTTTGGCAGCGGTTGCGGGATAGAGGTGTCAGACTCGCGACGTGTCCTTTGCCGATCGCGCCAGCAAAGGACACGCGAATCTTATTCGACGTCGCGCAGGCGCGCCGCTTTGCCCTTGAGACCGCGCAGATAATACAACTTGGCGCGGCGAACCTTGGACGAGCGCAGCAGATCGACTTTGTCGATCACCTTAGAGTGTACGGGGAAAATGCGCTCCACGCCCTGGCCGAAGCTGATCTTGCGCACAGTGAAGCTAGCCTGTGGTCCGTTATCACGCTTGATCACTACGCCTTCAAAGGCCTGCAAGCGTTCTTTGTCGCCTTCTTTGATCTTCACGTGAACTCGGACGGTGTCGCCCGGGTGAAACGCGGGAATGTCGGTGCGTTGTGTTTTTGCCAGTAGTTTTTCAATGATGAGGTTTGACATAATTTAGTCCTTCTGAACTCTGGAATCGTAAAGATGAAATTCCAGGTCTCTCGATTTTTTCTTTATTTTTCGATCTCGCCTCGCTTGATTCCTGCGAGATACCTCTTGTCTTCGTCGCTCAATGACGCGCCCTCCAGCAAGTCAGGGCGATTGCGAAAGGTTTTTTCCAGCGCCCGCTGACGACGCCAGCGCCGAATTTCTTCGTGATTGCCAGACATCAATGTCTCAGGTACTGCAATCCCGCGAAAGTCTGCGGGCCGCGTGTAGTGCGGGTAATCCAGCAACCCATTGGACCCGCAAGTCGAGTCCGCACCACCTGAACTCTTCACCTTCACGTCAACGGTAAATGACTCCTGCTGGGTTGACGCTTCGTTTCCTACTGCTCCGGGCAGCAGCCGCGTAACGGCTTCCACGATTACGGCTGCGGCCATTTCGCCTCCACTCAGAACATAATCGCCGATGGAGATTTCCTGGTCAGCGAGAAAATCTGCTACCCGCTCATCCACGCCTTCATACCGTCCGCAAATCAGAACCATGCGATCCAGCAGCGCCAGTTCCGTAGCAATTTTCTGGCTGAACTTTTGCCCCTGCGCCGAGAGCAATACCACTGATTGTTTCGCGCTCCTTGTAACGCGCTCTTCTCGCGGCGCAAGGTCCATCGACTCCAAACATTCAAAGAGCGGTTCCGGCTTCAGCACCATGCCTTCGCCGCCGCCGAAAGGGCGGTCGTCCACGGTGCGGTGACGATCGTGGGTAAACTCCCGCAGATCGTGGACTTGAATTTTCGCCAGGCCCATCTCTTGCGCCCGGCGGGTTATGCCATAATCCAGCGGCCCGCGAAAGAAGTCCGGGAAAATCGTAACTATGTCGGCCTTCATCGCAGATCAAAACCTTCACCACCAATGGCACAGATCTTTACCCGCTGTCTCCGTTAATGCTTTTTTCTCGTTCCCTGCGCCTGCTCTTGCTTCTCTTCTGCCGTAAGCGGAGCGTTCACTTCCAGCAGGCCTTCGGGCAAGTTCATGCGCACCTGCCTGCGCTCAACATCTACGCTGTCGAGATAAGCCTCAGCGAAGGGAACTTCCAGGAGCCGGTTTGCGGCGTCGCGCACAACCAACAACGGCGCTTCACCGGCTCCAAACTGGACATCTTCAATGCGCCCAATCTCGCGGCCCTGGTCAAGCACCGCACAACCTACCAAATCGCTTACGTAATTCCAACCAGCTTCCAACGGTGAACGCTGGCTGCGCGGCACTTGCAATTCGCATCCGATCAGCGCTTCAGCTTCAGAGATCGAATTCACTCCGGCGAATTTCAGAACCAGCAGGCCTTTATGCGGCCAGAGCTCTTCCACTTCCAGTTCGCGCCGAGGCTGATTTGACTCCCGCGGCAACGCCAGCAACTTCATACCTGCGGCAAATCGATCCGGAACGTTGCTGTAAATCTCGCTCGCAACTTCACCGCGGCGGCCCTGCGTTTTCACGACGCGGGCCAGCGTAATGAACTCACTACTTGTTTCAGGATCGCGAATGCCCGGTTCCCTGCCCTGGCGCTGGCTCTTCGCCGCTTCCTCGGATTGCTGGTCGTGACCAGCTCGTCAAGACTTCTTAGTCGATGACTTCCAGCGTGTACCGCTTTCGCGTGCGCACTCCGGCAGCGCTCAACAGCGTGCGCAGGGCACGCACATTGCGGCCTTGCCGGCCGATGATCTTGCCCACGTCACCTTCGGCAACTTCCAGTTCGATTACGTCGTCGTCCAGATGATCCACGTAAACTTCATCGGGAGCATCGACGATCCACTTCGCAATCCGCTCGACGAGAAGGCGAACATCTCCAGTGGGTTCAGTCATGATGGGTGTTTAGGCCACGGAAACCGCGGGAGCCGCCGCGGGCTTGGAGTAGAGCTTGCCGACTCGCTCTGACATTTGTGCGCCCTTGGAAACCCAGTATTCCACGCGGTCACGCTTGAACTCGATGCTGGTGGGGTTGGTGCGAGGATTGTACGTCCCCACCACTTCCACCGGCCGGCCATTGCGCGCGCGCGCCTTCTCAATCACCACAATGCGGTAATACGGTTGTTTGCGCGCACCCATGCGCGACAGTCGAATCATTAACACAGAAGTGTATCCTTGTTCCGGAAGAGTCCGGCGAGGTCCAGCCAAACCATTATTATGCCGGAGGTTAGGAGGAATGGCAATAGGCGCACACCGCCCGCTCCTGTGTTCCTGATTCGTTTTCCGTCCTGCTAGACTTAAACGTTTGGAGGCAGCAATTTGCAGGCCGTCTACCTTCTCTCCGCGGTACGCACGCCGATCGGGAAATTCGGCGGATCGCTGGCTTCGCTGACGGCGGCTGACTTGGGTGTAGTTGCAGCCAAGGCTGCAATCGAGCGCGCCGGAATCGAACCCGCGCAAGTAGAAGAAACTATCTTCGGCAACGCACGGCAGGCCGGCGGCGGGCCAAATCCGGCGCGGCAGATTTCCATACGCAGCGGCGTGCCGCAGGAAGTGCCGGCATTCACGGTGAACAAAGCCTGCGCATCTGGGATGAAATCCATCGCGCTGGCTTACCAGGCGATTCTGCTGGGCGATACAAGCTGCATTCTGGCAGGGGGCACGGAGTCCATGTCGCGGCTTCCTTATTATCTTGAAGCGCGCTGGGGATTTCGGCTGGGCAACCAGGAATTGGTCGACGGCATGTATCGTGACGGATTCTTCTGTCCCATGGCGAAGATGGTGATGGGCGAGACTGCCGAGCTGCTCGCCGAGCACTACAAGATCTCGCGCGAGGAACAAGACGAATACGCGCTCATGTCGCAAACCCGCGCTGCCCGGGCGATTGCCGCGGGACGATTCGACGCCGAACTGGTTCCGGTAACGACCGAAAGCAAAAAAGGTGCGACCATCTTTGGCCGCGACGAACATCCGTTTCCAGATGCGAGTCTGGAGAAGCTAGGCAAGCTGGCTCCGGTGTTTTCGAAGACCGGGACGGTGACGGCAGGAAATTCTTCGGGAATCACCGACGGAGCGGCTGCGGTGATCGTGGCCAACGAGCACTTCGTGAAGACGAACAACCTGAAGCCGCTGGCGCGGATCTCGGCAGTGACCTCGGCGGGCGTAGATCCGCGCACGATGGGGATTGGACCTGTCCCGGCTTTGCGCAAGCTCGAGGAAAAGCACAACCTTCGGCTCCACGACTTTGGATTAGTCGAACTCAATGAAGCCTTTGCCGGCCAGGTACTCGCCTGTGACCGCGAATTGAATTTCAATCGCGACAAGCTCAACGTTAACGGTGGTGCGATCGCGATCGGACATCCCATCGGCTGCACCGGGACGCGAATTACGGTCACGTTATTGCACGAGATGCTGAAGCGCAACACGCGGCACGGCGTGGCCACTCTCTGCATCAGCGGTGGAATGGGCATGGCCCTGGCGCTGGAAAGTGTGGCGTAAGAGGATGGTTTACTCTCGTCTCTTCGCGAGCGTTGCTAATACTGGATAGAGACGCAGTATGATGCAGCCGCTCCACTAAAGCTCGGTTTCTCCCGCTTACTGCCTGAATCGAATGATTGAGCAACTGCCGCGTTGACTCCCGCAAAACGCGGTGGCTATACTTTTCATCAGAGTCGGCTCACCTCTCAGGAGACGGAATGACCCTTTCCGCATTAATCGTGGACGATGAGCAACTCGCCCGTGATGAACTTGCCTTCCTACTGAAAAGCGCTGGCGATGTAAATGTTGTGGCCCAGGGGAAAAATGGCCTTGAGGCTATCAGCCTCATCAAGGAACATAATCCTGATCTTGTTTTTCTCGACGTCCAAATGCCGGGACTCGATGGCTTCGGTGTCATCAAGAAACTGCTCGACAAGAAAATTCCCTTGCCCAAAATCATTTTCGCGACTGCCTTCGACCAGTACGCGGTAAAGGCGTTTGAGGTTAACGCCGTTGACTATCTGCTAAAGCCCTTCGACAAGAAACGTGTGGCGCAGTCTCTACAAAGAGCCCGCACGCAACAAGAAGCGCAGGAGCTGCCCGGAGAAAAGATCGACACCCTGGTACGGATGCTGCAAGCGCCAAAAACTCAGAGTTCGAAAATACTTCTCAAGGCCGTGGGGCGAATGTTTCTGGTGGACCAGAAGGAAATCTGCTACGCGTCGATTGAAGATGGCGTGATCACTGTGGTAACGGCGGGCGCATCCGGCATGGAGGGACACTCCAACTGCCGCACTTTGGAGGAACTACTCGCCAGCCTGGATCAGGGATTGTTCTGGCGCGCTCACCGCTCCTATCTGGTGAACATCAATCGAATTCGAGAAGTCGTACCTTGGTTCAAGAGCTCGTATCAGTTGCGCATGGACGACAAGAAGCAAAGCGAGATTCCAGTCAGCCGCGCTCAAACCAAGCGGCTGCGGGAGCTTTTCGGTCTCTGAATTCGCCGCTGCCCCGCGAACGCCCCTGCTGGACCTTTCCGTGTTAACCGCCGCTGTGACAGCAAGCGTCGACGGGCTACCCAGCCTCAGCGCAACAGCTTGTTCCACCCTTTCCACCGAACGAAGAAGATCCTCAATCAGCGTGCCGGTATACAAATCCACTCATTTCTGCACGACCTCGAACGGGCCAGATCGGTCGGGCATGAAATTTGGAAGGCCGGCCGAGTTTCCAGCCGGCCTTCGGGGGGAGGGTTAGACCACTAAAGCTTCTAACCCGGTCCGGTCTCGAATGACGAGTGTTGCCCCTTCGAGCCGGATCAGCCTCTTTTTCTTCAGATGACTTAGCAATCTCGTCACCGTCTCTCGCGATGAACCAATCCTTTGGGCCATCTCCTCATGGGTCATGGCGGAACGGAGCCGCTGCCCGTCCGATTGCGGAGTGCCTACGGGAGCGCATGACAAAAGTAGTTTGGCGAGTTTTCCCGAAGACGAACGAGCCAGCACCAGATCGTGTATGTCGCGATAGGCGCCTTGGAATTCACGGCTCAGCGACTGGGCGGCGTGCACCGCTACTTCGCTCTCGTTCTGCATGACCGTCATCAACTCCTGGCGGCCGATGAAATTCAACTGGCAAGGAGTGCTGGTCTCAGCGGTCATTTCGTAGTTCGTACCGGAAATAACGGCGCTCAATCCCAGTGCTTCCCCCGCCTCGGCCTGCTTCAGGATAAGCACCTTACCTTCCTTCGAGGTCGTCGAAAGCTTTACCTTGCCCGAGCAAAGGATGTACATACCTCGCGGCGTCTGCCCCTCCACAAAAAGCAGCGCCGCGGAAGGCATCACGCTGTGGTGGCTGATGCTATCCATCGCTCGCTGCACCGCAGGCGAGAAGCGGCAGAAACAGTCTTCCTGGACAGCCTTGCACCCCATGCAACTCTCGATAATGTCGAAGCCGTAGGGAGTCCTCATGCCTGCCTCCTTCAAGAAACCAGAGTGCTCTTGGTACGCCGGGTCGCCGTTTTCCGGAAAGTGTGGCCGTGGTTGCTGCGAACGCTCCAGCAGGGACCGGGAATGAGCCCTAGTGTCCTGGTTGGAACTACGAGCTCCGGAAATAACTTCCCAAGCCGCGCCAGCATCTCCCCTTCGTTCCCATTCCACCTGGCAAGCAAACAAGTACAGAGGATCGATCTCGTCCGAAGCAGCCTGATTCAGAATTAGATCAACGTCAGCGCCAACCGTGGTAGCGGCTCCCAAGTTGGATGCACAGGACACCCAATCTTCTTGGCGTTTCAACGGCTGTCCACGCGACACGCTGTTACGGGAAGTTAGCTCCCGCTTGACTGCGGGGCTGGCACACTTCGGCAATGACCGAACCAAATTGTCCGGCCCAAAGTTCCTTGCTACTAACATGGTTCATGCCCCAATGCGAGTTCCGCTATCGACAGGGCCGCGGCTGTCCGTCCGCCTTCGGGAACCTTCATTTCAACTTTGTTTTAAGCTTTCCCGATTAGACCGATGTCATAGCACTTGTGGTTCCAGAATGGCACCCTAATGAGAAGGTTCTAACCTGCAGAAAAAACACGAACCTCGCCAATGAGGTCCTGCTTTTCCTCCGCTTTCCTTGCCGACCAGGCGGCAATCCCCGATCAATCGGCACGTCGAATGGCATTCCCTGAATCTCGATTTACTCCGATGAAGAACCGGAATAATCACGTCGCGTAATTCTCAGCCGTTCAATCTTCGACTGCAGTGTGGTGCGCTTGAGCCCCAGGCGACGAGCCGCTCCTTTCGGCCCCGAGATTACTCCCCCGGCTTCCCGCAGAATCTGGACAATGTGCTCTCGTTCAGCGGTCTCAAGCGAACTGTCAACGGAGCCGTGACCCCTTGCTTGCAGTTCAGACAACGGTACTCGCAAGGCGGTCCCCTCCGTCAGGATGACCGAGCGCTCGATAAAGTTTTCCAGCTCTCGTACATTGCCCGGCCAATCCCAGTCGATCAGAGCATCCATGGTCTCGTTGGGCACCGTCTCAATCGTATGTTCCATCCGGGCGGCAAATTTTCTAACGAAGTATCGGACCAATACGGGAATATCCTCGCGCCTCTCGCGTAGAGGAGGAATATGAATTGGAAATACATTCAGGCGATAGAACAGGTCGCTGCGAAACCTCTGTTCCGCCACGCTTTTGGTTAAATCCCTGTTGGTAGCCGCGATCAGGCGAAGATTCACTTTGATCGTCGCCGTGCCTCCCAGCCTCTCGAACTCATGGTCCTGCAAAACACGGAGCAGCTTGGGCTGCAACTCCAGCGGAATATCGCCAATCTCATCTAAAAACAGAGTACCTTTGTGCGCCAATTCCAGCCGTCCGACTTTCTGTCGAACCGCTCCGGTAAATGCGCCCTTTTCGTGGCCGAACAATTCGCTCTCCAACAGTCCGGTAGGAATGGCAGCACAATTCAAAGAGACAAACGCCTTGTCCTTGCGTTTGCTGGCATGATGGAGAGCACGCGCAATCAGGCCCTTACCCGTTCCCGTTTCCCCCAGCAGCAGCACGGTGGCATCACTGGTCGCAACAATGGCTACTTGCTCCAACACTTTCTGCAAAGCCGGACTCTCCCCGATGATTCCTGCAAAATGAACTGCAGTTTGGGTCTCGCCTTCCAGATACCTCTTCTCCTGACCCAGGCGAATTTTGAGTCGTTCGACTTCGCGCGCCGTTGCAGCGTTTTCCAAAGCGATGGCCAACTGGGCCGCGATCTGGTTGAGGAGGGTTAGGTCGTCAGGTTTGAAGGCTTCGACGCGAGTGCTGCCCAGCACCAAAACTCCCACCGGACCTTTCGGCCGGATCAAGGGGACGCAACATAGCGACTGAAAGCCCTCGGTCAGCAGATGTTCTGTAACGTCCGACCTAAAATTCTGCATATCTTTCTTACTGAAAATCAGGGGGGTGCGTTCGCGGCAGGCCTTTCCAACGGGATCTTTCGTCGCAATCACTTCAGCGCCGTGGCTCCCACCTTTCCGGAAGGGAAAGTCGATTGATTGCCGGACCAACTGTCCGCTATTTTCGTCGCGCAAAGAGAGCGCCGCGTATTCCTGCCGCAAGACCCGGCGCAAACGAGCGGAAACTTGCGGAAAGACCTGCCGCACGTCCCATTTCGATTCCAGGAGCCGACCGACCTCCGTCATTACTTGTCCACGTTTTTTCTGCTCTTTCAAATTCTCCGAGACAGTCCGGAAGGACTCCTCGAGGGTCTTTTGCTGGGTAATCTCCACCACGATGACGCCGATTCTTGTGACTCGACAGTCAGAGTCCTTGATGGGAACATAGTGACCGATCCAATGACCGGGTGTGGATCTCGTTGGCAGGATCGAACTGATTTCCCGATTGAGCACCGCTTGCCCGGTTGCCTTCACGCGTTCGTAATAAGGTTCCAGCAACTCCGCGAAATCCCCCAAAATTTCGCGAATCGTCTTTCCTAAATGTGCTTCCGCGGGTATGCCGTGCATCTCCGCGAGATTTTTGTTGATCGCGAGACAGCGAAAGTCGGTGTCCAAAATAGAAAGGCCCGCCGTGAAGGGGACGGATTCATCATTCAGGAGCTGCTCCCATTCGGCTAGAGATTCAGGAATGGCGAGTGTACCTTCGTGAGTTATTTTGGTATTCGTGCCGCGAGCCGTCATCCCGCGACTCCATTGCTCCGATAGTCTTTGGAACCTTGGTTTGGTAGATGAAGCTGGAGAGGGTCGAAAGGAATAATCCTGATTCTCTGTTGCGGCGAAAGCTTCCGGAATGACTTGTCCGGCGGGTGAAGAAAGGACACGTTGTCTACGGGCGTAAACGGCAGCCGATGCCGTCGCAGCTCAAACCTGATTTTCGGAGTGTCAAAGGGGCGCATTAAGGAAAACAAACTCTCCTGCGACTCTGCCCCCTCGTGTAGAGTCGCTCGTACATCCGCAAAACTTCTGGTCGGATTATAAACAGAAGTTTCTCATTCGTGATCCATAACGCGATTGATTTCGCGTTTCGTAACAGAATTACGGAAACGGGATTTGTTCGGGCCGCCCCTCCTGCATCGTTCGAAGCCTTGTCCGAGATGCAGACATCGGCGACGGCTATAATCGGGAGCATGGCTCGCGGCTGGGAGAGCAAGTCGATCGAGGCACAACAGGAAGAAGCCGCCACCGCGGTAACGCCGGGAAAGCCGCGCCTGACAGGCGAAGAAGCGGCACATCTGCGCGAAAAAGAGAACCTCCGGCTCTCGCTCCGCCGAGTCTCCGAACAACTTGAAAGCTGCCGCGACTCCCGCCGTCGCAGCATGCTGGAGCATGCCAAGACCGACCTGGAGCAAAAGATCGCACAACTCAATCCATAAAGGTTGAGCCATTAGACCAGCCTGTCCGGCAGACCATTGGGCTGAACCGTTGTGTGCTTCGATGTCATGAACCAATTCCCGATCCGGAACATACAGTCCTTGCCTTACCAGCCGCCAAGGTCATAGCCCTCTGGACCCCTGACGTATAATTGCAGTTCCCATGAAAGCCTACGTTTACGTCTCGCTTAAGAAAAGTGTTCTCGATCCTCAAGGCAAAACCATCCAGGGCGCGCTCAAGAAGATGGGCTACAAAGGTCTGGAAGAAGTCCGCCAGGGCAAGTATTTCGAACTTACGCTGGATGGTGGCCTGAACCGCCAAGAGGCGCAGGCCGAGGTCGAACGTATCGCGCGAGAAGTTCTCACCAACCCGGTCATTGAAGAGTTTCGCTGCTCCCTCGCAGACTGAATTCCTGGAGCGTCCGCATGTGTGGCATTGTTGGTTATGTCGGCAAGAAGGAAGTGGTCCCGATCATCATCGAGGGCCTGCGGCGTCTGGAATACCGCGGCTATGACTCGGCCGGCATTGCCGTTGCCGGCAACGGTGACAAACTTCAGATCCGCCGCGCCGAAGGCAAGCTGCGCAATCTAGAGGAAGCGATCCGGCTCAAGCCGCTCGATGGCAGCTACGGCATCGGCCACACGCGCTGGGCTACCCACGGACGTCCCACCGAAGAGAATGCTCATCCCCATCGCGATTGCACCGGCAAAATCGTTGTCGTGCACAATGGCATTGTCGAGAACTATCTCAGCCTGAAAAAAAAGCTGATCGAAGAGGGCCACACATTCTCGACCGAAACCGATACTGAAGTCATCGCTCACCTGATTGAGAAGCATCTTTTCAAAAGCGGCAACGGTCACCGTCCGACTCTCGAAGATGCAGTTCGCCGCACGGTGAAAGAACTCAGCGGCGTCTTCGCTCTCGCCGTTATCTCCGTTGACGACCCCAATAAAATCGTGGCCGCACGCAATGGACCTCCTTTGGTGGTGGGCCTGGGCAACGACGAGTATTTTGTCGCCTCCGACGTTCCCGCAATTCTCTATCACACGCGCGACATTTTCTTTCTCGCCGACGGCGACCTCGCCGTGGTCACGCCTGCGGGTGTGGAGCTCACGGATTTCGAGGGAAGGCCGATTCAGCGCCAGGTGCAGCACGTGACCTGGGATCCGATCATGGCGGAAAAGGGCGGCTTCAAGCATTTCATGCTCAAGGAAATTTACGAGCAGCCGCGCGCCGTCCGCGACACTACATTAGGGCGCGTTTCCCTCGACACCGGCCACATCTTCCTCGACGAAATGCAAATCAGTGAGTCGGAATTCCGCGCCACGAAAAAAATCAACATTGTGGCTTGCGGCACCAGTTGGCACGCCGGGCAAGCGGGCAAATTCATGATCGAAAGTTTTGCCCGCGTCCCGGTCGAGGTCGATTACGCCAGCGAATGGCGCTATCGCGATCCCATCGTCGATCCCGACACGATTACCCTGGTGATTTCGCAATCGGGCGAGACGGCCGATACCATCGCCGCCCAGCGCGAGGCCAAAGCGAAAGGCTCGCATACTCTCGCCATCTGCAACGTCGTCGGCTCCATGATCACTCGCGAGGCCGCCGGAACGATCTACACGCATGCCGGCCCCGAGATCGGCGTCGCTTCCACCAAGGCTTTCACCTGCCAGCTCACCGCGCTTTATCTGTTCGCTCTGTATCTTGCGCAAGTGCGCGGCGCCATGACCGTCGAGCAAATCCGCACTGCCGCCGAGGAACTTACACTGATACCCGGCAAGCTCGAAAACATTCTCACGCACGACGAAGCTTGTGAAGACCTCGCCAAGCGTTTCCAGCGCGCCCAGGATTTTCTTTTCCTCGGCCGCGGCATCCACTATCCCATCGCTCTCGAGGGTGCGTTGAAGCTGAAAGAAATCTCCTACATCCACGCCGAGGGATATCCGGCTGGCGAGATGAAACACGGCCCTAACGCATTGATCGATGAGAATCTTCCCGTCGTTATCGTCGCGACTCGGGACATTAGCGATGCCGACTCGATGGTGCGCTATGAGAAGACAATGTCGAACTTGAAAGAAGTGAAGGCACGCTCTGGAGTGGTTATCGCGCTCGCCACCGACGGCGACGAAGAGATCAAGGAAGCGGCCGATCACGTCCTCTACGTTCCCGCCGCGCCGGAAGAACTCTCGCCGATTCTTGAAATCGTTCCCTTGCAGTTGCTGGCCTATCACATCGCCGTGCGTCGCGGCTGCGACGTGGATCAGCCCAGGAATTTGGCCAAGTCAGTCACCGTGGAGTAGTCGCACCGCGCGCGAGCGTTGTTCCTTTCGCTTCTTTGCGCGAATCGACATCATCTATATCAATTGATGTCTCCATTCCAAAGCCTTACTGCGCGCCTTGTCCGCTCTGTTTCGTTGTCTCGGTTCACCAATCACCTCGACTTCGAGATTCCCAGAGAAAAACGCTTTGGTTTCGTGGCCGGACAGTGGCTCTCATTCCGGCAACCGAATACGGACGGAGAAGAAATCACTCGTGCCTATTCCATTTGCTCGCCTCCAAGTGATGACAATCGTTTTGCACTTTGTCTCAACCGCGTGCAGGGCGGGTTCATGTCGAATTTCCTGTGCGACATGAAGGAAGGCGAGCAGGTTTCGCTGCAAGGACCATTCGGGGATTTCATTCTCCGGCCGCCGATCAGCGATACCATCTTCATCGCGACTGGAACTGGTATTGCTCCCTTTCGTTCTATGCTGCAGTGGCTGTTCGCCGATCGCGTGCGGCATCAGGAGAAGCAGTTCTGGCTTTTATTTGGCAATCGACACGAGAGAGACATTTACTACTACGATGAGTTCCTGGCTCTTGCTTGTCAGCACTCCAACTTCCACTACTTGCCAACACTCAGCCGCCCAGACGAAAAATGGCGCGGCATGCGGGGCTATGTGCAGCAGCACGTTCCGGACATTGCTCAAGACCGGCCCGACATGCACGCCTACATTTGTGGACTCGACAAAATGGTCAAGGCCAATCGCGAATTGCTGAAATCGTTGGGCTGGGATAAAAAGCGCATTCGGCACGAGAAGTATGACTGAATTTTCGTTCTGCCGATCGCGAAGGATAGTCACGTCAGCAACCAGTGCCTGCCGACTATCTTTATTCAGTGAGTCGCAACTAAGACTTACCCTCCCGAATGGTTCTCCGCAGTAGAAGCAACACCCAACTTAAGGCCGCAATTGCCGCGCTCCAAACCGCGAATGCCACATCCACCACCCACTTCGGGGCCGCTCCTACTCTCCGCAACAAGAATGGGAGGAAATTCCACGTCGTGATGTGAACGTAGTCCCATGCGTCCCAGTGCATGGCTTCAGTGTCTAGCCCCCAGGCATCCATCTTGCCCAACGCGAATGCCACGATGTTCTTGAAGCGCAGCACGATCACGAATGTGGGATGCCCCAGCGTCTCCATCTGGTAAATCTCCAGCGGCAACCAGAAGGCAAGCGAAGCAACCTGAATCATCAGGCTGGCGCCGATCAACATCATTCCGCCCCGCCAGATCCACACGCTCAGATTTTCTCGATAACGCATCAACAGCGGCACGGCAAGCAACGCCGCCATCTCCGCCGCAGTCGAAACATAACGATCGCCCCAAGCAAAATCTCCCGCCCAGTAGGTGTACCGCGCATAGAAGCTGATGTAGACCAGCAGAAGTAACAACGAAGTCACACCATACGCGCGAACCTCGGGAGATAACCGACTCCACAACAAAATCAGCAGCAGAATGGCTAACACCAGCAGCGGATCGAAAAGCAGAATCGACTTCTCCGGCTTAAACAGTGCGCCAAAAAAGCCTTCGTGAAACGGCGAGGTCCACGGATAGTTTGCCGGAAGGGTGGGGTCCTGCATCCGATGTTCCTTGGCAAACAGCGACACGTACGTGTTGGTAAACGATCCGAACCGATAGAACTGGTAGAGCCGGTCGATCAGCAAGAAAAAACCATACACCGGAGCGGCGACCTTGCAATACGCGACGAACCGCTGCCAGAGTTCGCGTCCTCGCTCTCCCTCAAACCAAAGCACCAGCAATAGAAAAATGCCGCCCAAAATAAGATCCAAGCCGGTGGTGAGCCGCGTGAGCAAGTTCAGTCCAAGTGCGCCGCTGCCCAGCAAGAGCGCACGCCGGCTTCCCGTCCGCAGCCACTCATACTGAAACGAAAATCCAGCCAGCGTGAGCAGCATGATGTAGTTGTTCTCTGCCATGTTCTGCGTGTAGTGCAGGTGGGTCGTGCAGAACATCAGCGCCAGTAAGCCCAGCACGGACTCGCTCACACTGAATCGCAACTGGCGAAGCAGTCGAAAGCCCACCAGCGCCGTGAGCACGTTCACCAGAATGCCGGTGAGATAACTGACCACGATGGCGCGCACCTGCGGATCGTCTTCGTAGTCAGAAAAAATACCCCAGTGCGAGATCCACGTCGCCACCAGATCAGCGGGCAGCATCAACAGCGACTGACCGATTCCATACCAGGCGTAGAGCTGACCGCCGCGGCCGTGCAGGCCGAACTCAGGATAGTCGTTGGGAAAAACCTGCGGCTCGGAAGTCCAGAGCCAGTGCGCAGCCTGTAACCGGTGCATGGTGTCGGCGGTGCCAAGTTCGCCGGACTGCACCACGAAAGCCAGCAGGCCCGCTGCCAGACACAACAAGACCAACGGATCACCCATCCAACGGCGGAGGCGCGAGCTCATCGTTAGGATGGTAATACAGAGCGGCCCCGGGTTTTCCGCGCGATCGTGTGAGTTGCGCGTCCAATTTCGTTCTGACGCGGTAGACTGTATCGGAAAAGTCATGCCCGCCTGCTCATCCTGCGGTACTGATGTTCCATCAACCGGACGATTCTGCTCGGCCTGCGGCGCGCCCGCAGACAACTCGGACCATCTCGCCACTCTGGACTTTGCGACGGCAACCTCGCCTTTGCCGCCTCGGCCGGTGTCCTCGTCGCGGCCCTCCAGTTCCGCCGAATACCAGAGCGAGGGTCGCTTCCTTCCCGGTCGACTCCTGGCCGGGCGTTACCGCATCATTGCGCTGTTGGGAAGAGGTGGTATGGGCGAGGTGTATCGCGCCGACGATCTCACGCTGGGCCAGCCCGTGGCCCTCAAGTTCTTGCCTGACGAAGCCGCGCGTGAACAAGGCCTACTCGAGCGCTTCAAGAATGAAGTGCGGATCGCGCGAAGGGTTTCTCATCCCAATGTTTGCCGCGTTTACGACGTGGGCGAGGTTGAGGGTCACACTTTCTTCACCATGGAATATGTCGATGGAGAAGACCTGGCTTCGCTCTTGCGGCGCATCGGCCGTTTGCCCGAAGACAAAGCTCTCGACATTGCGCGCCAACTCTGCGCGGGACTGGCCGCCGCGCACACCAAAGGAGTTCTCCATCGCGATCTGAAGCCGGCGAATATCATGCTGGATGGCCGCGGGCAGGTGGTCATCACCGACTTCGGATTAGCGGGAGTCGCCGATCAAATTCAGGGAGCCGAGGTGCGTAGCGGAACTCCGGCCTACATGGCGCCCGAGCAGTTGGCGGGAAAAGAAGTCAGCACTCGCAGTGACGTTTTTTCGCTGGGGCTCGTGTTGTACGAAGTCTTTACTGGCAAGCGAGCTTTCTCCGCGAAATCCGGTGAGAAGGTGCGGGCGGCGGACGATAGAAGTGTGAGCCGGCCTTCGTCGGTAGTGAAAGATCTGAATCCCGTGATAGAGCGCGTCATCCTCCGTTGCCTCGAGGCCGAGCCATCGGCGCGGCCGGCGACGGTGCTCAGTGTGGCGGCGGCCCTGCCGGGGGGTGATCCGCTAGCGGCAGCGTTGGCGGCGGGCGAGACACCTTCCCCGCAGATGGTGGCGGCGTCCGGGGAAACGGCTGGACTGCGTCCGAGAATCGCGGTTGCGTGTTTCACCTCGGTGCTGATCGCTTTGTGCGTGGTCACGTTTCTCGGCATTCATTACAGCGGGCTCGGCAAGATGGGGCTGGAGCTGACGCCGGAGGTGCTAGCGCAGAAGGCGAGAGAGATCATTGCGCGGCTCGGATATCCTGAACGGCCGCTTGATCGTGCATCTGATCTATACCAAGACAGTGACTTCCAGGAATACGTGGAGAAGAACGACAAGCCGCATCCGGACTGGGATGCCGTGCTCGCCGCACGGCCGTCGCTGCTGCAGTTCTGGTACCGGCAAAGTCCCGATGACATGATGGCGCAAGGTTTTCGGGATCAACTGCTGAACCCGGGGATTGTGATGCGCGACGATCCTCCGACAACTCTTTCGGGGATGATCAACCTGGAACTCGATCCGCAAGGGCGGTTGACGTATTTCCAGGCGATCCCTCCACAAAAGGACGGTTCGGCCGCGCAGTCCGCACCGTTTGATTGGAATATTCTCTTCGCTGCTGCGGGGCTGGATGCGGCCCAGTTTCAGAAAGCGGAGCCGACATGGAACTCGCTGGCCTCCTCTGATACGCGCGTGGCCTGGACGGGAACATGGCCGGGAACGACGCGGCCGCTGCGGGTGGAAGCGGCTTCCTGGCATGGCAAACCGGTTTTCTTTTCCCTGATCGGCGACTGGACCAAACCGGATCGCATGAAGAGTCCGGAAGATTCGACGGGGAAAAAAGTGCAGCAGGTGCTGGAAATCGTGTTGTTCCTGTCGCTCTTGCTGGGAGCCGTTCTCTTGGCGCGGCGAAATTACCGGCAAGGGCGCGGCGATCGCGAGGGTGCGTTTCGCCTGGCGTCGGTAATGTTTGCGCTCGAGATATTGTTGTGGCTCTGCCGCGGGCATCTGGTTCCCAGGATCGAAACCCTGGGCGTCTTCATCCTCGCGGTCAGCACCGCATTATTCGTCTCTGGACTGACCTGGATGCTGTATCTGGCACTGGAACCGTGGGTACGGCGGCGCTGGCCGCAGACCATTATTTCGTGGAGCCGGCTCATGTCGGGGCAATTTCGCGATCCGCTCGTAGGGCGCGATATTTTGTTTGGCGTGATGTTGGGCGTGGTCTGGATTCTCATTTTTCAGATTCGTTCTATCCCGATGATGCACATGGGAGCGGCGCCAGGAATTGCGCAGACCGAATATCTGGCGGGTGGGCGCGAGGCGCTGGGCGCGTGGCTGATGCAGATCCCGGCCTCCATTCTAGGGACTTTGCAATTCTTTTTTCTCCTCCTGGGATTGAAAGTCTTGCTGCGCAAAGATTGGCTGGCCGTCATCGCGTTCGTTGCGCTCTTCGCGTTGCTCCAGGGACTCACCTCCTCGTACGCGGCCGTGGAGTTGCCCGCCTGGATTCTGATCTACGCCATCGCGGCGCTGATCGTCTATCGCTTCGGACTGATCCCCCTGGCCTGCGCAATCTTCACCATCAACATGCTCTTGAATGTCCCGTTCACTTCCGACTTCTCAGCCTGGTACATGACAACTTCCATTCTCGCACTGCTCAGCGTGGTGGCACTGGCGGGCTGGGGCTTTTATCACTCGCTCGGCGGAGAGCCGCTGTGGCGAGCGGAAATCGAGTGAGGTAGACGTCAAAGGATCGATCGAACATGGGGCATCGCGCGGCGGGATAGCGCGGAATTTTCTCACCGCGAACAGCGCGGTGCTACAATGGCGCGTCCAACCGACAGCCCAACACACGGGCGAGAAATGATCGGGGCCGAACCTTCCTGCTGGGCTGCCAAAAATCTCAGTGAAGAGGTGTCTTATGAAAAGACTGCTGTTAGCTGCGGTGCTATTGGCGTCTGCGACCCTCTGTGCCCAGAGCCCTTTCGACGGAACCTGGATGACCAAACTGGACACAGCGAAGTTTCCGACAAAGCCCGACAAGTATTCGTTGAGCAACAACATGTATGAGTGCCTGACCTGCGTTCCGAAGATCGCGGTAAAGGCCGACGGCAACGATCAGAAAGTTACCGGACATCCTTACTACGACACCATCGCGGTTAAAGTCGTAAATGCCAGTTCGGTTGAGATCATCGAGAAGAAAGAGGGGAAGGTGATGTACACCGACACAGCGACCGTCTCCGACGATGGGAAAACTCTGCACGACAAATTCACCGACAGTACGGAAGCCAAGCCGGTGACGGGAGAGGTTACATCCACGCGAGTAAGCCCGGGCGCCGCGGGTTCGCACGCGCTATCGGGAGCGTGGCGGACCTCGAAGGTGGATAGCGTCTCGAATAACGGGCTGACTGTGACCTATCAAAGCACAGCGGATGGGCTGAAAATGGCAGACCCGAACGGCGAGAGCTACGATGCGAAGTTCGATGGCAAAGACTACTCGGTTGAGGGAGATCCAGGGCACACCATGGTTTCGCTGAAGCGGATTTCTGCGAACACGATTGAGGAGATCGACAAGCGCGACGGGAAGGTGGTCGGGATCAACCGCATGACGGTATCGAAGGACGGAAAGTCCATCCACGTGGATTACACCGATAAACTGCACGGGACGACAACCTCGTTCGAAATGGAGAAACAATCATAAGGACGGTGACGTTCGAGGTAATGGCACGGAGTAGCCATTTACCGATCCACGGCGTCCGATTAATCTCCTGATTGAGCAGCACTTGGGGGAGGGCTGATCGACATTACGCTCCCGACTCGAAAGAGTCTGGGGCGTTTTGTTTTGTGGGAGTGAAGAGCCTGGTCGAGAGTGTGCCCGGAAACAAAATCATACCTTTCAGCTAATATCCTTGCTTTGTTGAGCTTGCGGCGAGTCGATCTGTGGTTGGCCAGATAAGATCTTTGAAACCAATCACCTGCGGGTAAAATATTATGAAATAAGGAGTTAGCGGTGGGACGGAGGCTGGGCTTGAGGATTCGTATCTCTCAAAGCTAATCAAGACATTGTTATTATAGCATGGATGTTCTATTTTGGTTCGGGTGATTTAGCCGCATGGGGGTCATGGGGGTAAAAAGGGGCCTGACGCCGCCTGCCGAAAGCGGACCGTGGAGCGGGACGCCGTCGCAGGGAGTTTCCCCGAGCCGGGAGCAGGGGTGGAAACTCCCCTTGGAGTTCGTGGCACTGGGCGCAGGTATGGGATCCTTCGACTGCGGCTGCTTCGCATTCGCGAAGCGGTCGCTTCGCTCAGGATGACAGCGTGTCGGGAAATAAAGGCCCCATTCTAGCGCAGAGAACGCGCTAAGAATGGGGCACCCTCAAATCTCGCAACGGAAACGCAAATTTGGGCCGCCCTGTCACCTCTCGTTTCTTTCCCGCATCTCTATCCGTAGATATGCCGCAACTTCCCTTCCCTCCACCGCATCTAAACCTTGACAGCATTCCACTCAGGTCTTAGCATGGGGTTGTTGGCAATCATAAGCGCATTGATTATAAAGCACTTATTTGCATCAGGAAAGTTAACAGGAGACGATTATGGCCAAGATTATTGGAATTGACCTTGGGACGACCAATTCTTGCGTGGCGGTGATGGAGGGCGGCGAGCCTAAAGTTATCCCTAATGAAGAAGGAGGGCGAACCACGCCTTCCGTGGTTGGTTTTACCAAGACCGGGGAACGGCTGGTGGGGCAGGTCGCGAAGCGGCAGGCGATCACCAATCCCGAGAACACGGTTTATTCGATCAAGCGCTTTATGGGGCGGCGCTACAACGAAGTGACGGAAGAGATCAAGATGGTGCCCTATAAGGTGGTGCAGTCGGGCGACCACGTAGCGGTGCTGGCGCAGGGCAAGGAGTACACGCCTCCGCAGATTTCGGCGCTGATTTTGCAGAAGCTGAAGAAGGCGGCGGAAGACTACCTCGGTGAGAAAGTGAACGAGGCGGTGATCACTGTGCCCGCGTATTTCAACGATGCGCAGCGGCAGGCCACCAAAGATGCCGGGCAGATTGCCGGGCTGGAAGTGAAGCGCATTATCAATGAGCCAACGGCGGCGGCGCTGGCCTACGGGCTCGACAAGACTAAAGACGAGATGATCGCCGTGTACGACTTCGGCGGCGGAACGTTTGATATCTCGGTGCTGGAAGTGGGCGAGGGCGTGATTGAAGTGAAGGCCACCAATGGCGACACGCACCTGGGCGGCGACAACCTGGATCAGCGGATCGTTGACTGGTTGATCGACGAGTTCAAGAAGGATGAAGGTCTCGACCTGCGCGGCAAGGGAAACGAGATGGCGCTGCAGAGGCTGCGTGACGCGGCCGAGCGGGCGAAGATTGAGCTTTCGACCACGATGGAGACGGAAATCAATCTGCCGTTCATTACGGCGGATGCCGGCGGGCCGAAGCATCTGGTGAAGAAGCTGACGCGGGCCAAGCTGGAAGGGATGGTGGAAGACATCATTCAGCGGTCTGTGGGGCCGTGCAAGCAGTGTTTGAAAGATGCGGGCGTGGACGCCAGCAAGATCAATGAAGTGGTGCTGGTCGGCGGACAGACGCGTATGCCGCGGATTCAGGCGCTGGTGAAGGAGCTGTTTGGCAAGGAAGGCCACAAGGGAGTGAATCCTGATGAAGTAGTCGCGATTGGCGCGGCGATTCAGGGTGGCGTGCTGGGCGGCGAAGTGAAAGATTTGTTGCTGCTGGACGTGACTCCGCTGTCGCTCTCGATTGAGACGCTGGGCGGGGTGGCGACGCCGATGATTCCGCGGAACACGACGATTCCGACCAAGAAGACGGAGACGTTTTCGACCGCGGCGGACAATCAGACCTCGGTTGAGGTGCATGTGCTGCAGGGCGAGCGTCCCATGGCGGCGCAGAACAGGACTCTGGGCAAATTCCACTTGACCGGAATTCCGACGGCTCCGCGCGGTGTGCCGCAGATTGAGGTGACATTCGACATCGACGCCAACGGCATCCTGAACGTGACCGCGAAGGATACGGCTACGGGCAAGGACCAGAAGATTACGATCACGTCGTCTTCGGGACTGTCGAAGGAAGAGGTCGAGCGCATGGCCAAGGAAGCGGACGCACATGCGGCCGAAGACAAGGCAGCGCGCGAGTCGATCGAGGCGAAGAACCAGCTCGACAGCATGGTTTACAGCGTCGAGAAGATGCTGCGAGACTCGGGAGATAAGATCTCGGGCTCGGACCGCGGCGACGTGGAAAATGCGCTGGCCGATGCCAAAAAGGCGCTGGAGTCGAATGACAAGGCGCAGATGGATAAGGCTCGCGAGACGCTGACCAAAGCTTCGCACAAGCTGGCCGAGGAGATGTACAAGGCGGCGCAGGCGAAGGGTCCGGCAGCGGGTGGGCCGACTCCGGGTGCGGCGGCGGGCGGCGACCACAGCGGCAACGGTCAGGCCAAGAAAGATGAAGGCGTGATCGATGCTGAGTACGTGGACGTCGAGGACAAGAAATAAGCTGTCGGCTCTCAGCGGTCAGCTTTTAGTTGGAAACCGTGTGGCGCGGGCAGGTTTGCTCGCGCCATACATTTTAACGGGTCGGGCGAAGAATCTTAGGGGAGTGAAATGGACTTTCAGGTGAACGACCAGACTTATTTTTTGAGTCTGGCTGAGGATGAGAGACGGTGGCGGGTTTTTGTCTCCACGCCAACCGGAGCGTGGCGGATTCCGGTGTACGAGGATGCGGCGGAATCCGAGCCGCTGGTCGTGCTACAAGAAGAGAAGCACAGGATGCCGAATTGATTATGCTGTCATCCTGAGCGGAGTGGGTGCTTCGCGAAGCGAAGCAGTCGCGGAGTCGAAGGACCCCTTGCAAGCATGGGTTTACGAGAGACCTGGATAGGAGTCCTCTCGGTGCTCGGTGAGAACTCCCTGTTAGGTTAGTGCCGAGACTAAGAAGGATGGGGTCTTTCGACTACGTTTCCTTTCGCTTCGCGAATGGAAACTTCGCTCAAGATGACAGGGGTCGGTGGCTGTCGTGAAGAGGGAAATTTCGCTCAAGATGACAGGTTTATGGAGCTGCCGTGAAGGATCACGAGTACTTCGTTTACATCGTCTGTAGCGCGTCGGGCACGCTTTACATTGGGATGACGAACAACGTCTATCGGCGAGCTTTGGAACACAAGCGAGGCGAAGTGGACGGGTTTGCTAGCAAGTATCATTGCGACCGGCTGGTATATTACGAGAGCTTCGATGATGTGCATAAGGCCATCGGCCGCGAGAAGCAATTGAAAGGTTGGGTGCGGGCGAAGAAGATTGCTCTCATTGAGTCGAAAAATCCACGATGGGAAGATCTGGCAGACAAATGGGGTTCAGAGATGGCATTTGCGGGAGAAGCAATCAAAGGTCGATGAGAAAACTCCCTGATAAGTCGGTACCGCTGCAGGCAAACATGGGGTCCTTCGACCACGTTCCGTCCGCTTCGCGAACGGAAGCTTTGCTCAGGATGACAGAAGTATTTGGATGACAGATTGTTCTAATGGCGACGACTACTAAGAAAGATTATTACGAGATTCTGGGCGTAAAGAAGTCCGCGTCGGCGGAGGAGATTCGCAAGGCGTTTCGCAAGCTGGCGCGGAAATACCATCCTGACGTGAATCCTGGGGACAAGTCTGCCGAGGAGAAGTTTAAGGCGCTCTCCGAGGCAAACGACGTTCTCAGCGATCCCAAGAAGCGCAAAATCTACGACCAGGTCGGATTCTATTCGGACAACATTGATCCGGCGACGGCGGAGGCCTATGCGCGCGGCGGAGGAACGAGCGGATTCTCTGGAGGCGCGCCAGGTGGATTTTCTGGCGGCGCCGGACACGCTGGCGGACAGGGCGTTCCCTTTGATTTCGGAGGATTCGACTTTTCCGATCTGGCGGACAGCGCGGGGCGAGGCAGGCGAACCGGCGGAGGCGGAGGATTCCGGGACATCTTCTCGGGAATCTTCGGCGGCGGACATGGGACGGCGCCAGCGGAGACTGGACCGGAGCCGGGCTCGGACCTGGAATATCAGGTCAACGTGCCGTTCTGGACGGCGATCCGCGGCGGGGTGATGCGGCTTAACATCACGCGCCAGGACGTTTGCGCGAATTGCCACGGGCAGGGCTACATCGAAGCGCCGGGAAAATGCCCGGAGTGTAACGGAACGGGTCAGATTACGCAGACGGGCGGCCGGATGAAGTTCAACGTGCAGTGTCCGCGCTGCCAGGGGACCGGGAAGAATATTTCCACCTGTCCTGTCTGCCATGGCGAAGGCACGGTGAGCCGGACTGAGCCGCTGGAAGTGAGGATCAAGGCGGGGACGCGCGATGGGCAGCGAATCCGGCTGGCGGGAAAGGGCAATGCCGGGGCGCATGGCGGCGCGGCGGGTGATCTTTATGTGATCATCCGCACGGAGGAACATCCGGTGTTCCGGCGTGATGGGGATGACATTTATCTGACCGTGCCGGTAAGCGCGACCGAGGCTGCGCTGGGAGCGAAGATTGAGGTTCCGACCATAGACGGGCGGGCGCTGCTCAAGATTCCTCCGGGCACGCAGTCGGGACAGAAGCTGCGGCTGCGCGAAAAGGGAGTGCCTTCGGCCACGAAGGACGGGGTGCGCGGGGACGAGATTGTCGAGGTCACGGTGACTGTGCCCATGCCGCGAGACGAGCGCACCAAAGAACTGCTGCGGGAGCTGGCTAAGCTCAACCCGGAAGATCCGCGGGAAGAACTTTGGAAAAAAGTGTAGGCTGCCAAATCGGAACCAAACCCAAGAATCTTTAACACAGAGGACACGGGGATCACAGGGTAAGCCTTGCTTCGTGTGTTATGCAGATGGGATGGCTGCTTCCACTTCTCCTTTTCCCTCCCTTCGAGTTAACCAGGTTTCCGGTGCGATCGTGTCTTCTGCGATGCACGTTCACTCTGTGCTGGAGCCAGGATTGCTGGAAAGCACGTATCAAGGCTGTCTCGCCCACGAACTGAGGAAACGCGGTCTTGAAGTTGCCAGCCAGGTCGGGTTACCGGTGGTTTTCGACGGTGAGAGGATCGAACTGGGGTACCGGATTGACTTGGTTGTCGAAAACCTCGTCATCGTCGAGGTGAAGAGCGTCAAGGCGATCCATCCGGTGCATCAGGCGCAACTTCTCTCGTACATGAGGTTGAGTGGAATAGGAGTCGGCCTGCTGATTAACTTCTATGTCAGCCACCTGCGGGATGGAATCAAGCGTATGGTCGACGGAAAGAACTGGGAAAAATAGCGGTACCCTGTGTTCCTCTGCGTCCCCTGTGTTGGAGATCTTCCGGCGTTACCTCCGTACCTGACTTCTTCACAAATCTTTTCAAAAAAATCAGAATTTTCTTGCATCGTAGGAAAAATGCCGTAATCTCTAACACTGCGAACTAACTCCGGCGTGATTTCTGGAATCTAACCAAACCAGAAAGCTCGAGCCAGACCAGCCGCTGCGGAGTAGCTGAGAGTGAGTCGCTTGAGGAGGAAGACATAGAAATTGGCAACAGCTAGCGCCCCGCGTCAACAATCCGAGACCCCCCAGCCTCTCGCCGTCATCCCCAACCGGAAAAAATTCGTTCGCCTCACGCTGTGGCCCCTGGTCGCCGCCACCTTCTTCATGGTGTCGGGCGGAACCTACGGCACGGAAGACATCGTGCACGGCGCCGGGTATGGACGAGCGATCCTGATTCTGCTGCTCACGCCGCTGCTCTGGAGCCTGCCGACGGCCTTCATGATCGGTGAGCTTTCGAGCGCGCTGCCCTATGAGGGCGGCTATTACGCCTGGGTACGCCGGGCGATGGGAAATTTCTGGGGATTTCAGGAAGCGTGGCTCTCGCTGGTGGCGTCGATTTTCGATATGGCGATTTATCCCACGCTGTTCGTGGCTTACCTGACCCGCATGTTCCCGTGGTTCCAGGTGAATAATCGCGGGTGGTGGGTTGCGCTGGCCGTGGTGGTTGCGTGCGCGGTGCTGAATATCGCGGGGGTAAAGGTAGTTTCGCTGACGTCGTTGTGGCTGTTCTTCGCACTGTCAGCGCCGTTTGTGGCGATCGTGATCCTTGCTCCGTTCAAGCTGGGAGCGCTGGCGAACGCCGTGACCAAGCCGACCACCTCGACTGTCGATATCTTAGGCGGGCTGCTCATCTGCATGTGGAATTACATGGGCTGGGACAATGCCTCGACCATCGCAACGGAAGTGGAGAAGCCGCAGCGGACTTATCCGCGGGCAATGCTGGTTGCAGTCGCGATCGTCGCCTTAAGCTACGTGCTTCCGTTCGCCGCGATGTGGATGACTGGGCTGAAAGCGACGGCGTGGGAAACTGGCTCGTGGGCCGACATTGCCGGGTTGCTGGGCGGACCGCTGCTGCGCATTGGAGTAGTGCTCGGGGGAGTGATCAGCGCGTTTGGTATGTTTAACGCGCTGGTGATGAGCTATTCCCGCTTGCCGCTGGCGATGGCGCAGGATGGGATGCTGCCGGGCATTTTTGCCAAGCTGCATCCGAAATCGCGTGCCCCATGGGTTGCGATTCTGGCGCTGGCGATGGGATGGGCGATGTGCCTCGGGTTGGGCTTTGCCCGGCTGGTGACGCTCGACATCCTTCTTTATGGCGCGAGCCTGCTTTTGGAATTTATGGCTCTGGCCGTCTTGCGCTTCCGCGAGCCGGAGCTGGCACGGCCGTTCCGCGTTCCGGGCGGATTGTTCGGGGCGATCGCGATCGGGATCCCGCCCATGCTGTTGCTGGGCTTCTCCATTATCCGCAGCGAGCATGAGCAGGTCTGGAACATGAGTTCATTCGAGTTCGGCATGATTCTGATTGCGGCGGGCTTTGTGGCGTACGCCATTAATCATTTGCTGAAGCCTCAGGGATGGACACCGGTTAGGACGCACCGAGAAACCGCGGGCAGCCGCTTAATATAGTCGAAGTTGAAGAAACAAGAGGGGACCGGCGCTGCCGGTCCTCTTTGTGTTTTGCTATGTATGACGAGCTATGCCGCGGCTTTTGCCGCGTCGCGCAAGCTCTTTACCTGGTCGTGAGCTTTCTGCACGCTGGCGGCTTGGCGCCGAACGACCTGAGCGATATTTTCCGGCAAGTCGGCCGTCAGTGCCTTTTGGTAGCTTTCCTTGGCATTGTCCTCGCCTGCTTCCACCGACTCCAGAATCGCCTTATCCCCGGCACCCAGGTTGACCTTGGTATCAATCCAGGCGCGATGCATGGACGCTGAGACCGACCCGGAAACTTTCTTGTCAGGTTTGCCCAGCCGGATCAGCTCTCCTTCGAGTTCGCCGGCAAATTGCGAGCGTTCCAGGCTCTGCTCATTGAAAAATGTCTTCAAGTCAGACCGTTTCGCGTGGGAAGCCGCGTCCTGATAGCCTTTCTGCCCATCCTTGCAGGTTTCAATCAAGTCTTCGATTACGCTAATCGCATTATTTTCGTTCATCATTACCTCCGACTCTTTGATGCCGGTAAAGGAGTCGGGTTTGGCGGCAATCTCCGTTCGAAACCAGTTCGGAACTAGAAAGAAAATCTGAGCTACTCTAGAATCGACCGAGGAGACCTATGACCAAACGGAAATCGAAAGGGGCCTACATGATTTCCGCGGTGGCCGAGATGTATGGCATTCATCCGCAGACCTTGCGGCTTTATGAGCGGGAGGGTCTGCTGAAGCCGTCCAGGACCGAGGGCAATACTCGCCTTTACACCGACGAAGATTTGCAGCGGCTGGAATTCATCCTCTCTCTGGCGCGCGACCTGGGGGTGAACATCAGCGGGATGGCGATCATCCTGCAAATGCGCGAGCGCATGGAGGAGATGCAGCGGCAGATCCAGGAATTTGTGCAGTATATCCAGCAGGAAGTTCTCACTCGCGCCAATGCCGCTGCTGATCCGGCCAAAGGCGCGATTGTGCCGGTGCGCCGGTCAATGCTGGCTACGACGGTTCATCCCCCGAAGAGGCGTTAGCGACCACACTGCGAATTTTTCCGTTCCCGCGTATTATATGAAGTCCTTCAGCAGCCGCTAAGCCGGCACTGAATGCTGAGTGCGGAATGCTTCCCTTCAAGCTGATCTACAGCGACGGCTACTACCTTCCCATCGGCGAACATGTTTTCCCTGCCGAGAAATACCGGCGCATCCGCGACCGGCTGCTGGCGAGCGGAGTGGCGGAAGCGAGCGACTTCCTGGAACCACAACCAGCCACCGACGAGGACATTCTGCTGGTGCACACGCCGGAGTATGTGGACAAGCTGGAGACGGGCACGCTCAGCTCGCGAGAGGAATTGGAGCTTGAGGTTCCTTACTCGCGGGAACTGGTGGAAGCGTTCTGGCTGGCGGCGGGAGGGTCGATGCTGGCGGCGAGACAAGCCTTGACTGACCGAGTTGCGGTCAGCATTGGTGGCGGGTTTCATCACGCCTTTCCGGACCATGGCGAGGGATTTTGCATGATTCATGATGTGGCCGTCGCCATCCGGCGATTGCAGCGTGATCGGGCGATTCGCACGGCGATGACGGTCGACTGCGACGTGCACCAGGGAAACGGCACGGCTGTGATTTTTGCCGGGAAGCGCGCGCCGGGCGAGGCTCTGCCCTCGGCCTCAGGATCGCCGGTGGCAACGCAGGGAATTCGGCGGCGCAATCCGAATGCGGGCGACGTCTTCACCATCTCGCTGCACCAGCACAACAACTACCCGATGTGGAAGCCTCCATCCTCGATCGACGTGGATTTGCCGGACGGGATCGAAGACGATGATTACCTGGCATGGCTAGATAACGCATTGAGTTCCGGGCTGCGGCAATGTGAGCCGGATTTGCTGTGCTATCTCGCGGGTGCCGATCCATATAAAGAGGATCAACTGGGCGGCCTTTCTCTGACGATTGAGGGATTGAAGAAACGCGACGAACTTGTCTTTCGCGTAGCGCATGCCCGGAACATCCCGGTGATGGTGACCTACGCTGGCGGCTACGCGCAGAACGTGGAAGATACGGTGACAATTCACTGCAACACGGTGATCGCGGCGAAAGAAATGTTCGCCGTAACGAAGTGAGCGCGTGAAAAGTTATACTCGATGGAATGATCGTCAGCCCGTCAGACATTTCCCACAGTGAGATTTACGGCATTCTACTCAATTCCGTGGCGCCGCGTCCGATTGCGTGGGTCTCGACCATAAGCGCCTCCGGACGGCCCAACCTTGCGCCATTTTCCTTTTTCAACGCGGTCTGCGTCGATCCTCCGTTGCTGGCTTTTGCGCCTGGGTTGCGAATACCTAAGACACCGGGAATCGGGCATGGCGAGGCGAAAGATACCTTGCGGAACGTTCGCGAGACCAAGGAATTCGTGGTCAACATTGTCACGTACGACCTTCGCGAGGCGATGAATTTGACCAGTGGCGAGTATGACGCGTCGGTGAATGAATTCGAACTGGCGAAGGTTACCCCGGAGCCTTCGAAAATCGTGCGGCCGCCAAGAGTTGCCGAGTCTCCGGTAAGCTTTGAGTGCAGGCTGCATCAGATTCTCGATTTTTCTCCGGCGCCTACCAGCAGCAGCCTGGTGATCGGGCAGATTGTCTCGATTCACATCAATGACGCTTATCTCAAAGATGGCAAGCTGGATCGAAATTCGTTGGATCTCATCGGACGCATGGGTGGGATTCAGTACACGAGGACGACGGAGAGATTTGAGATGGTGAGGCCGAAAGTTTAGCGAACGGCCTTTAGTCCGATGCTTCACTGCTAAAATAGACCATTCCTTTATGTTCGAGAATCTTCAGGAAAAACTGCAGCGCGCGTTTAAGTCCCTGCGCGGCCAGGCCCGGCTGAGCGAAGAAAACATTGCGGAGGCGCTGCGCGAAATACGGCTGGCGTTGCTCGAAGCCGACGTCAACTTCAAAGTGGTCAAAGAGCTGATTGACCGCATACAGGCCAAGGCCGTGGGGCAGGAAGTGCTGACTGCGCTTTCTCCCGGCGAGCAGGTCATCAAGATCGTGCGCGACGAACTGGTCGAGACACTCGGCAAAGACACGGCGCGCATGAAGTTTGCATCGCAGCCCCCCACGGTCGTGCTGATGGCCGGGTTGCAGGGGTCGGGTAAAACCACCACTTCGGGCAAGCTGGCGAATTGGTTCAAGATTGGCGGGCATCGCCCGCTGCTGGTTTCAGTGGACGTGTACCGTCCGGCGGCGCGCGAGCAGTTGAAAGTTGTGGCCCAGGCCGTCAAGGCGCAGATTTATGAAGGCGAAGTGGGCGAAGCGAACACGGCCACGGTCGAACGGCTGGTCAAGGAAGCGCGCCGCGAGGCTATCGTCTCCGGATGCGACGTGCTCATCGTCGATACCGCAGGCCGTCTGCATATCGACGACGATCTGATGAACGAGATGCAGTCGCTGAAGAAGCTGCTGAATCCTTCGGAGATTCTGTTCGTTGCCGATGCCATGACTGGCCAGGACGCAGTGCGCTCCGCCGATGAGTTTCACAAAAAGCTTTCGCTGACCGGCGTGGTGCTAACCAAGATGGATGGCGATGCGCGCGGCGGCGCGGCGCTTTCCATACGGCAGGTGACGGGGCAGCCGATCAAGTTCATCGGCGTCGGCGAGAAGTACGATGCGCTGGAGCCGTTTCATCCGGACCGCATCGTGTCGCGGATTCTGGGCATGGGCGACATTCTGTCGCTGATCGAGCGCGCCGAGCAGCAGATTGACAAGAAGAAGGCCGCGGAGATGGCCAGCAAGGCGCTCAGCGGTGACGGATTTTCGCTCGAAGATTTTCGCGACCAGTTGCGGCAGGTAAAGAAGATGGGATCGATCAAGAACCTGATTGGCATGATGCCATCGATCGGGCCGTTTTCCGGATTGCAGAAGGCCGCCGACAACGTCGATGAAAAACAGATCAACCGGGTCGAGGCGATCATCAATTCGATGACCACGCACGAGCGCAATCATCATGAAGTGATCAACGGCAGCCGCCGCAAGCGCATCGCCCGCGGCTCCGGCACCAGCGTACAGGAAGTGAATAATTTGCTCCGCCAGTACGCGCAAATGAAAAAGATGTTCAAGCAGATGGGCAAGCCCAGCTTCGCGCGACGGATGGCAGGGATGAAGCTGCCGGGGATGTAGAGGCGGTGGTCAGTGGCTAGTGATCAGTAGCCAGCGCTGGCTTTTTGACTTTCTGATCACTGATCACCGAACACTGACCACTGCTCTTATGAAATGGCGCTCCCTCGAAGAATCGAGTCCGGACATCGACATTCGTCCGCTGCGCGAGATCCTTGCTGAACGCAAGGAACTGATTGCGAAGTACGTTCCCGCAGAGACGCAGGCGGTTCATGCTCGGGCCGTCGCTGACCTGAAGCGACAATGTCTAGCGGCTAGCATTCTGCCCGTCGGAGCGAAGGTTCCAGAATTTCAGCTTCAAGATCACGACGGCAAGAGCGTCACTTCCTCCGGCTTGCTCGCGAAAGGACGGCTCGTGCTCTGCTTTATCCGTGGCCGCTGGTGCCCGTTCTGCGTCGGTCAGATGGAAGCAATGAATCTCGTTCTGCCGGAGATTGAGCAGGCGGGAGCGACGCTGGCGGTGGCTTCCCCACAAACCGTCAAACAATCTTTTTTCATGCGTGACCAGCACAAGCTGCGCTTCCCGCTGCTCTCCGATGCGGGAAATAACGTGGCGCGGCAGTTCGGCTTGACCTATCGCGTTCCCGAGGAGCAGCAAGCGATCTATCTGCGTGCCTTCGTCAACCTGCCATTCGTGAATGGTGACCAGAGTTGGGAGTTGCCGATTCCCGCGATCTACATCGTCGACGGCGACGGCACGGTGATCTACGCTTCCGCAAATGAAGATTACACGGAGCGTCCGGAACCAGAAGATATTCTTCGCGCTCTCGGTGCGATCCTCAGGGGCTAAAGCCCAAATTCCTGCTGCGCGATTTTGTGGCACGACTGAAGTCGTGCCCTTCCCGATCGACATCCGGAGAGTGTTGGCACTGTCTGAACTCCCAGCTTTCGGTACACTGAATACTTCATGAACTATATCTACGGCATCAATGCGGTCAGCGAGGCGCTGAAGGCTCGGGAACGGGCGTTCCAGTGGGTGGGCATGGCGAAGGAGCGGCACGACATCCGTTTGCAGAGGATGATTGAGGATTGCCGCAAGCTGGGCGTGCCGGTGCGCTTTCTCACTCGCGTGGAACTCGACCACATGGCCGGCAACGCTGCGCATCAGGGAGTAGTGGCCGTCACTTCGGCAAAACAATACAGCGATCTGGACGATGTGGTGGGCGCAAAGCGAGGACGCTATTCGCTGATCGTCGTGCTTGATGGCGTGGAAGATCCACACAATTTAGGCGCCGTGTTGCGCACGGCCGATGCTGCGGGAGCGGATGGAGTGATTATTCCGGAACGCCGTGCAGCGCCGGTCACTGGGACGGTGACGAAAGCTTCCGCCGGAGCCAGCGAGTATTTGCCCATTGCGAAGGTGACGAACATCGCGCGCACCATAGAAGAGTTGAAAGAGCGCAATATATGGACGGTCGGACTCGACGAGCGCGGCAAGCAGACCTACGACGCGCTTGACTACAACATGGATTGCGCGCTGGTTCTGGGTGCGGAGGGCAAGGGACTGCACGATCTCGTGAAGAAGAAATGTGATTTTCTGGTGTCGATTCCGATGCTGGGCAAGGTGCCTTCGCTGAATGTATCGGTGGCGGGAGCGGTGGTGATGTACGAAATTGTGCGGCAGAGGCGCGCCCGCAACACTAAAGAAGAGGCATCCGCGGGTGGGAAATGAAGTTGCTTTGTCTGCGCTGGTGCTGTCTTTGTTTTTTCTGTGCGTCGGTGGCGAGCGCATTCTCTCTCGACCGCGAGGCTTTTACCTTCACCAGCTACGATTTGAACGTTCGCGTAGAACCGGAGCAACAGCGGCTGGGAGTTCGCGGCAAGATTACTCTCCGGAATGATTCGGCAACACCGCAGAAGATCGCGGTGCTGCAGATTTCATCCTCTCTGAACTGGCGTTCCATCAACGCCGGGGGCAAACCACTGCAGTTTGTCGCGCAGCCCTACACATCCGATATCGATCACACGGGCGCGCTTTCCGAGGCGATTGTAACTTTGCCGGAGGCGGTTGCGCCCAAGACAACGATTGAGTTGGAGATCGGCTACGAAGGAGTGATCGTGCTGGACGCGACGCGGCTCACGCGGATCGGAGCGCCCGAAGCCGCCGCGGGCAGCGCGGACTGGGACCAGATCGGTACAAAATTTACGGCGGTCCGAGGCGCGGGCAACGTGGCGTGGTATCCGATCGCAACCGAGGCAGGGAATCTTTCCGAAGGCGACAGCGAATTCGAGGCAGTGGGACGGTGGAGGACACGAGAGGCAGCCTCAACGATGCATGTGCAGATTGCGGTACCGAGCGATGATGAAAACGAAAAGCCCGAGCTGCTGGTGAATGCCACGACATGCCTCTCGGCCCTTGAGGTAAAACACCAGTTCGTTGCAGATTGCTCGTACCGGGCTCTTGGATTGGTTACACCAACATTCGTGATGGCGGACTATGGGGTGGCGAACCGTGCGGACATCGCGGTCCATTACCTGCGCGGGCACGACGTGGCGGCGGCAGCGTACGCGGATGCGGCGGAGAAGGTAACTCCGCTCATCACCGACTGGTTTGGATCGCCGCGGAACAAAGCGCAAACAGCTGATCTCGACGATCCGAACGCCGCTCCCTTTGAGAGTGGCTCTCTTCTGCTGATGCCTTTGGCGAATGCGGATTCCAAAGCAGCAGGATTGACGGCAGCGCACCAACTCACCCACGCCGCGTTCTCCTCACCGCGGCCATGGATCAATGAGGGGCTTGCCCACTTTGCGCAGGCGCTGTACGTGGAGCATCAGAGCGGGCGCCAGGCTGCGCTGGACTACATGACAACACACCGAGTCGCGTTTAGCGCGTCGGAGAACGATAAAGGAAAACCGACGACCGCGCCGCGATCCGAAGATGAGGTGAACCGGTCGCTGGTGAACACAACTAACGAGGAACTTTACCGCAGCAAAGCGATGTGCGTGTGGTGGATGCTGCGCGACATGGTTGGCGATCAGGCGTTGAAGAAAGCTCTCGCATCGTACCGTCCGGAGCAGGATAGAGAACCTTCTTACATGCAGAAATTAATCCAGGCGCAGACCCAGAAAGATCTGGAATGGTTTTTCGATGATTGGGTCTACCGCGACCGGGGTCTGCCGGATTTTAAGGTGGAGTCGGCATTCTCGCGCAAGTCCATGAATGATATTTACCTGCTGACCGTCACCATAGACAACCTGGGACAAGCGGGGGCCGAGGTTCCGATCGCGGTAAAGTTTGCCGGCGGTGAGGTCATAAAGCGGGTTGAGGTGCGTGGCAACAGCAAGGGAGTGATTCGAGTGGAGACTTCGAAGGCGCCGGAGGAAATCGTGGTGAACGACGGCAGCGTGCCGGAGAGCGACACTACGAACAATGTGTTCAAGATTGAAACTGGCGAACCTGTCGACTCGGACAAATAGTCAGATGGGAGAATCGAGAAATCTACGCTAGAGAGGTCTCTATTGTTCGGTAGGGATTTGATCGGTTGCTGCGGAGTGCGCCGGATAGCGCGATACGATCAGACCGATGCGCAGTTCGCCCAGGAGCGATAGCAGTTGATGAGGAAAGGCATCGCGCTGGAAGACCAAATCCCGATCTTCCACGGGAAATTCAAGATCCATGCGTTCGAGGCCCGGGAAATCGCGCAGGCGCCGCAGTTCGCGGTCATTCTCTCGCAGAAATCCAACCGCATCGTCTACCAAACCATTAAGATCGGAAAATTCTCTGGTGCTCACGCGCACATTCATTCCAGAATAATCACTTCTACGGGTCACGCTCGAAGTGGGAAATTGCACCGCCCCGCGATGGAATGCCGCCAGAGCATCCAGGGAAGAAATTTTCAGGAATTCATCAACGTCAAAGTTGGCACCGCTCGCTCTCAGCACGCAAGACATGGTGATTTACTTCCCTTCTCCTCTGGTGAAGCTTACCAAGGCTGCAAGTCTGGCCGCCGCCGCGCCGGAGTCGATCGATTCCGCAGCCAGGGGGAGTGCCGCCGCCAGGTGATCGGCGCGGCGCGCGGCCACCAGCGCGGCTGCTGAGTTCAACAGAACGACATCGCGGCGCGGGGATTTTTCCCCACTCAGCACCTCGCGAACAATGATCGCGTTTTCGGCGGCGTCGCCGCCCGAGATGTCCTCGAGCTTGGAACGATTCAGGCCGAATTCTTCGGGAACAACTTCATAGGTGCGAACAATTCCATCACGAGCCTCGGCAATGCGGGTCGGTCCGGTGATGGTGATTTCGTCGAGGCCATCGAGGCCGTGCACCACGAGCGCGCGATGCAGTCCGAGCATACTCAGCGCCTCGGCAAGCTTCTCGACCATATCGAGCGCGTAGACACCCACGACTTGTCCTGAAGCGTGAGCCGGATTGGTGAGGGGGCCGAGCAGGTTGAACATGGTGCGCAGGCGCAGTTCGCGGCGCACCTTTTGCACTTGCTTCATGGAGGAGTGCAGATCGGGTGCATAGAGGAAACAGATTCCGACTTCGCGCAGGCATTGAGCGGCACGCTCGGGTGACAACTGGATATTGACTCCGAGGGCCTCCATCACATCGGCCGAACCGCACTTCGAGGTGAGACTGCGATTGCCGTGCTTGGCGACGTGAACACCCGCCCCGGCAGTTACAAATGCGGCGGCGGTTGAGATGTTGAAAGTGCCGCTCGCGTCGCCTCCGGTACCGCAGGTGTCGACCAAGGCATCACGACCTGTACCGCTCACGTAGAGGGCGTCGGCCCCGGAACTCTCTTCGGAGTCGGCAAATGAGAATGGCAATGGCTTGGCAGCGGCGCGGATTGCTTCGGCGAAACCGACGATCTCTTCGACAGTTTCACCTTTCATGTGCAAAGCCAGGAGAAGGGCAGCAATCTGAGAGTCGGTGCAATTTCCTGCGAGGACCTCCGCCATCACTTCGCGCGATTCCGCCCGGTCCAGGGACTGGCCGTGATTGGCGATACGATGCAGAGCGTCGAGGATCATCTCACTCGGAATTGTAAGGGATAACTGGCGACCGCGATGGGATTGGTCTAACGGGAGGCCTGAACGCCGGACTCGCTCAATCTGGGCAAGAAGTATTCGCGCCAGTCTTCGGGCAAAGCAGCAGTGGCAATCGCCTTTTGCAGCAGATTGCGATTGTATTTTTCACGAAAGAAAAGACGGTTCATTTCGGCAATCGTAATTCCTTCGCCATCCTGCGAAACCAGTTCGAACGTATCCCCTTCTCCGACTTCGCCTTCTTGCTCCACGGAACAATAGAGACCACTGCGTCCACTATGCAGGAATCGCTCAATCATGTCATCACGCTGAAACTTTGCCGCAAGCTTGTAACAAGGCATACGCGGCTGGCGGACCATCACAATGGACGAGCCGATGCGAAGCCGGTCGCCAACATGAAGCTCTTCCGTGAGACCCTCCGTTGTAAAATTCTCGCCGAAGATGCCCCATGGCAAATCCATATCGGGCAGTTCCCGCCGCCAAAAGTCATAGTGCTCCGAGGGATAAGCATAGACTGCCTTGTAAGGACCACCATGAACGCTGAGATCGGCCTGCTGATCGCCATCGAGGTTCAGGGTGCGTAGCGCTACGCGGCCAGTAACAGGGTTCTTGTAGATGCCAGTATTGATGGTCGCGCCTTTGTAAACCGTCAAACGCGGCCTGCCAACGTTCAGTGAAATCAGTTTCACGAATTGCTCCTCTCGCCTTCTGCGCGGTTCTGCGCGGTCAGTCCTCACTCCCGATTTAGGCTTAGATGAACAGCACGCTGAAAAGAAGCGGCCGAGCGTTTGCCCTAATCGCCTCCTCTCTATAAAATTAAGGGTTTGCTGCCCTCAGTTGAAAGCCGCAAGCAGGTTCCTTCCGATTCTTAGTTGACGAGTGTCATTATGAAAATCCATGAGTACCAGGCAAAAGCAATTCTTAAGAAGTATGGCGTGACAGTGCCCCGCGGGACGATGGCGACCTCGCGTGAAGAGGCTGACTCCGCCGCCAAGGAATTATTCAGCGCCGGGGCGACCGGAGTGGTGGTCAAGGCTCAGATTCACGCGGGCGGGCGCGGCAAGGGCGGAGGCGTGAAGATCGCCAAGTCTGCCGATGAGGCGGGAGAGCTCGCCGGAAAAATGCTGGGCATGAAGTTAGTCACGCATCAGACCGGCCCGGAAGGCCGCATCGTGCGGCGCTTGCTGATCGAAGAGACTCTGCCGATCGAAAAGGAATTGTATTTAGGAATTCTGGTCGATCGCGCGGAAGGCAAACCGGTGTTCATGGCGTCGGCCGCCGGGGGAATGGAAATCGAGCAAGTCGCGGCGGAGAATCCTGATGCAATTTTGAAGCAGCATATCGACCCCGGCATGGGGCTGGAAGGCTTTCAGGCGCGCAAGATGGCTTTCAAGTTGGGACTCAACGCCAAGCAGATTAACCCCGCGGTGCAGTTTCTTTCCAACCTTTATAAGGCGTTTCTTGACACGGATGCTTCGCTGGTCGAGATCAATCCATTTATCACCACGACCGATGGAAGGTTGTTCGCACTCGACGCCAAACTTACGTTTGACGACAATGCGCTGTTCCGCCATCCCGACATTCGTGAACTGCGTGACATCACAGAGGAAGATCCGCTCGAAGTTGAAGCTTCGAAATATAGCTTGAACTACATCAAGCTCGACGGCAACGTGGGCTGCATGGTGAACGGCGCGGGCCTGGCCATGGCCACGATGGACATCATCAAGTACGCGGGCGGGATGCCGGCAAACTTTCTCGACGTCGGCGGCGGCGCCAGCGCAGATCAGGTGGCTCATGCGTTCGAAATCTTGCTGAGCGACAAGAACGTGAAAGCGGTGCTGATCAACATCTTTGGCGGCATCTTGCGCGTGGATACGCTGGCAACGGGCGTAGTGGAAGCGGCCAAGAAAACCAATATCAAACTTCCGGTGGTTTTGCGGCTGGAAGGTACGAATGTGGATGAAGGCAAGAAGATTCTGATGAGTTCCGGATTGAATTTTGTCGTGACCGACACCATGAAAGATGCAGCCGATAGAGTAGTGGCGGCGGCGCGGGGAGTTTAGGGAAGCGAGCCAAACGCCCGATTATCGCGTCGCGTAAAGGCGCGACGCTTCGTGCGGCTCGCCCAGGTCCTTCGGTGGGCAAAAAACGCCCACCTCAGGATAACAATCGTATGGTAGAAGCAACGAGGAATCATACTTATGGCAATCCTGGTTAATAAGAATACGCGCTTGATCGTGCAGGGCCTGACGGGACGTGAGGGTACTTTTCACGCTAAGGCCTGTGCGGCCTACGGAACTCAGGTAGTGGGTGGAGTGACGCCGGGCAAGGGCGGCACGACGCACGAAGGCTGGCCGATTTTCAACACCGTGCTCGAGGCCGTGGAGAAGACGGGTGCCGACACAACGGTGATTTTTGTTCCTCCACCATTTGCGGCGGACGCGATCATGGAAGCGGCGGACGCAGAGCTAGAACTCATCGTCTGCATCACCGAAGGAATTCCTACGCTCGACATGGTGAAGGCATGGGAGTTCCTGCAGAACCGGCGCTCGCGGCTGATTGGACCGAATTGCCCCGGAATTATTTCGCCGGGCAAGTGCAAGATCGGCATCATGCCGGGATCGATTCACAAAGAAGGGCCGGTCGGCATCGTGTCGCGCTCGGGCACGCTGACTTATGAGGCGGTGCACCAGCTCACGCAGCGTGGTATTGGGCAGTCGACCGCCATTGGGATTGGTGGCGATCCGATTATCGGCACCAACTTCCTGGATGCGCTCGACCTGTTCAACAGAGATCCGGAAACGGAAGCGGTGGTCATGATCGGGGAAATTGGCGGCGATGCCGAGGAGCGAGCTGCGGATTTTGTGAAGAGCCACATGAAGAAGCCGGTGGTTGGCTTCATCGCCGGGCAGACTGCGCCCCCAGGACGACGCATGGGTCACGCCGGAGCGATCATCTCCGGCGGTAAAGGAACGGCGGCGGAGAAGATCAAGGCCATGGAAGCGGCCGGGATCCGCGTCGCCAAGTCTCCGGCGGACATTGGAGAGACGCTGGTGGCGGCATTGGGAGTAAAAGTCTAACAGCTAGTACCGCGTACCTAATACCGAGCAAGGACAGGAATTCCACTACGAAGGACTGACGACTAACGATTAACTATGAAGACTCTGCAACGGACTCTCACCATCGTGAAACCGGACGCCGTCGCCAAGAACGCGGTCGGCGACATTATTGAACAATTTGAGAAAAATGGATTCCGTATTCTCGCCATGAAGATGCTGGAAATTTCCAAGCATCAGGCCGAGCAGTTTTACGCGGTGCACGCGAGCCGGCCATTCTATGGTTCGCTCACTGATTTCATGTCGAGCGGACCGATCGTGGCGCTGGCGCTGGAAAAAGAAAATGCCATCGCCGATCTGCGCAAGCTGATGGGCGCCACGAACCCGGCCAACGCGGAGGAAGGCACGATCCGCAAGAAGTGGGCTTCGAGCATCGAGCACAACGCGATTCACGGCTCGGATGCAGAAGATACGGCGCGTTTTGAACTGAGTTTCTTCTTTGCGGGATACGAGCTGGCGAAATGAAGTTCTCAGTTCCCAGTTCTCAGCGAAAGATCACAGAGCCTGGAGCTGAGCGCAGTTACTGAGAACCGGGAACTGCCTTATGCCAATGATCCAAATCACGATGCTGCAAGGGCGCACCGCCGAGCAGAAGCGGAAGATTGCGAAGCGCATAACCGATGCCCTGGTTGAAGAAGCGGGAGCGCGGCGCGAAGGCATCATCGTTGCGTTCCATGAAGTGTCGAAGGAAAGTTACGCTTCGGGCGGCGAACTGATGGCGGACAAAGTAAAGTGATCGCACCCGCGGGCAAGGCGCCCGCGCCACATGTTACCCGAGTGGCTCGAAGAGATGGCCTTCCACCCGGTCCGCGATTCTGGGCAGGTCTTTGCGGGCGTACTGCAGGAAATGTGGGGCGTTCCGGTGGGCCTCAAGTGAGGCATCGTCCTTGTACTGCTCGTAGATGAAGAATCGTCGCGCTTCCGTCTTGTGCCGGTGGACTTGATACATTGCGCAGCCGGGCTCCTTGCGCGATTCCTCAGTGAGCTTCGTAAACAACGCAGTGACCTCGGCTTCACGGCCAACCTTCGCCATCCACGTTACCGCCAAAACCACCATCGTGCTCTCCTTGCTCAGTCTTGGTGTCTTACAAATGGGTAGCTAATTCTAGACTTTTCGGGATGAGGTTGTCTGCAACTCATTCGCGAATTCGTCCATGAAGATGGTGTGATCGCGGTCCGGGCCGGTAGAGACCAGGCCGACCTTTGTTCCGGTTGCCTTCTCTACGAAGGCCAGGTAGTCGCGCGCCGCCTTGGGCAACTGGTCGAACTTTGTAACACCTTGGGTGGATGTCCGCCAGCCTGGCAGCTTCTGATAAACGCATTCCAGCTTGTCGTAACCGCTGGCTTGTGCTGGAATCTCCATCGTCTTTTTTCCATCGACGATGTAGCCCACGCAGACTGGAATCTCCGCAAGCTCATCCAGCACATCGAGCTTCGTCACCACCAACCAGGAGATGCCGTTAATCATGCCAGCGTAGCGCAACAGCGGCAAATCGAGCCAGCCCGTGCGTCGCGGACGCCCTGTAACCGCGCCGAATTCGTTGCCCCGCTTGCGCAACTCTTCGCCGGCAGCACCTCTCTCCTCGCTGGGGAACGGACCTTCGCCGACCCGCGTGCAGTAGGCTTTGGTGAGTCCGATGACTGACTCGATCGCATTCGGCGCAACACCGGTGCCAGTCGCAGCGCCACCGGAAGTCGCGCTGGAAGAAGTGACGAACGGATAGGTGCCATGGTCGATATCGAGCATGGTGCCCTGCGCGCCTTCGAACAGGATGGACTCACCCGCAGCCAATGCCTGGTTCAGCAGGACCGCGGTATCACATACGAACGGTGCGATTTTCTCGGCGGCTGCGGCGTATTCCGTGTACATTTTGTCGGCGTCGAGTGGCTCGGAATTGAACAGGGCGTGCGCGATCATATTCTTCTCACGCACCGCGTTTTCGATGTGTTTCTTCAGAAGCTGCAGATCGAGCAGATCGGCCACGCGGAGGCCGCGGCGGCCCATCTTGTCTTCATACGCCGGACCGATTCCTCGTGAGGTAGTGCCGATTTTAACGCGGCCGGGGGCGTTTTCCGCCGCCAATTCGATCATACGATGGTAGGGCATGATCACTTGCGCGCGGTTGGAGACAAAAAGATTTTCGTCGACGCGGACGCCCGCCTCGCGAAGCGCACCCACTTCCTTCAGAAAAGCCATGGGGTCCAGAACCACGCCGTTCCCGATGACGCTACGGCACGCTGTGCGCAGTACTCCGCAGGGCACCAGTTGCAGAACAAACTTCTTGCCGTTAATGATGACGGTGTGGCCGGCGTTGTGGCCGCCAGCATAGCGGGCGACGACGGAGAAGTTCTCCGATAAGACGTCGACGATTTTTCCTTTGCCCTCGTCGCCCCACTGGGCGCCGACAATTACCGCGGTCTTGCCTCGTTTCACTGCCAACTCCGTCACAGGGATTCGCAAACGCATCGCTGCGCCGCGCGCACGTATGAATACCCGGGTCGCACACGCCTTGCCGCGGCAAATATTACAGAGGCTAGCTTGGAATGAAAGCGGAGAAGATGTGTACGAAGTATCTTATCGCGCCCGTGAGCCGGATAGCAACGCGAACGCGAAGGGGGAGTTGAATCCGAGTCTTTCGGGTTAACATGAGATTTATGCCCAAGTTTGAAAAACATATCTTCATCTGTGGCAATCAGCGGCCCGCGGGAAATCCGCGAGGATGCTGCGATCCGAGTGGCCAGGCAAAACTGCAGAAATTATTCAAGCAGAAACTCGCGGAGCGGGGCCTGAAAGGCAGAGTGCGCGCCAACCAGGCGGGTTGCCTTGATCAGTGCGAGCACGGCCCCAATGTTGTCGTCTATCCCGCGGGGGTATGGTACGGATACGTCACCGAGGCAGATGTCGATGAGATCGTCGAATCGCACATCATCGGAGGCAAGCCGGTGCAGCGCCTGATGCTGGCCGACTCCTGTGTGAATACTGCGGAATGCGAACACCGGAAAGGAAGTGGTCAGCGAGCAGTGGCCGGTGGTCAGCAATCAAAGCATAGTGGCGTGCAGTACGTGGCCGACAACTGAACACTGGCCACTGCTCACTGCTTTATGGTAGGCGCGGCAGGAATCGAACCTGCAACCACCGGATTAGAAATCCGGTGCTCTATCCGATTGAGCTACGCGCCCCTGGGAAAAATCTACCATAATTTGTTGACTAATCAAGCTTTGGGCCTAAGCGCCCAACTTCTCCACAATTCTTCTCGACCGGGACGACGTAGCCAAAAGCAACCAACGTGCATCTAAGGAACAATGCAGTCTGTTGAGCCCCGTCCCAGTCTTACTCCCCGCGATCTTGCGCGCGCAGGATGGCGAGTCTTGAGCGGCAGCGTTCCGCTGCTTTCCATTGAAATCACCCGCGAATGTCCCTTGAGTTGTCCGGGATGTTACGCCTATGGCGAAAGCCACCTGGGCAGCGGAGTCACGTTGCGTGAGCTTCGCGATTTTCGCGGAGACGCGCTGGTCGACGGAGTTCTGGATCTAGCGCGCCGGCACCGGCCCCTGCATGTTTCGCTGGTGGGCGGGGAACCCATGATGCGCCATCGTGAATTGGATCGCATTCTTCCCGCGCTCAGCGCAATGGGAATCTTCAGCATGGTCGTGACCAGCGGAGTGATTCCGATTCCGGCGCAGTGGATGGAGATTCCTCGCGTGCGCGTAGCGGTTTCGGTGGACGGACTGCCCGAGCATCACGACATCCGGCGCCAGCCAGCAACTTATGAGCGCATTTTGAAAAACATTGCGGGGCGGAAGATCAATGTTCACTGGGTGATTACGCGGCCGATGCTCGCGCGCTCGAGCTATCTCGAAGAATACGTCGCGTTCTGGAACGCTCGGCCCGAGGTCGATCACATCTGGATCAGTCTCTACAGCCCGCAGATGGACGAAGAAAGTCCGGAGCGATTGTCTGCGGAGGACCGCGAACGCGTGGCGCGCGAATTGCCGCAGTTAGGAGCAAAGTATTCTAAGCTGCTGATCCCCAAGGGCATGGCTCGCGCCTTTGTAAGTCCTCCGTCGAATCCGAAGAGTTGTGTGTTTTCCAGAATGTCGGTGAACTATTCTGCCGATCTGAAAAGCCGCGTGGAACCTTGCGTTTTCGGGGGAAATCCGGATTGCAGCCAATGTGGATGCAGCATTAGCAGCGCGCTTCATTGGATCCAGGGTGAAAAAATTGCCGGCCCCCTCCGCGTTGGACATCTGGTAAAGGCTTCCCTGAGCATCGGGTCAACGGTGAACCGGTTGCGCAGTCGCGAGCGGTCTCCGAGCCGCTGGCAACCAGGGGCACCCTCCTCTGGTGCACCCACTCCCCTTGTGCAGATTGAATCTACGGAGTGATCCGGGCGCTCGGTCGCGCACGACGCCGCTTCAGGTCGTTCACTAAGGCGCTGGCATCGATTCAACTCCATTCGCCGTGCCGTATACTGCCACGTTGAGCTTGGGCAGGAAGCATGGTTGCGAAGAAATCATTCCGGCTGGCATACATCGACTGGATGCGCGGATTGGCGTGCGTCCTGATGTTCCAAACCCATTGCTACGACTCCTGGCTGAGCGCGAGCGCGCGGCAGAGCAAGTTCTTCATGTACTCGCAACTGGGAGGAACATTCCCGGCTCCGCTGTTTTTGTTTCTGGCGGGAATTTCGTTTGCATTAGTGACGGAGAAGCTATGGAAGAACAATCTGCCGCCCGCACAGATTGCCCGCATCACGATTCGCCGTGGAGCGGAGATATTGGCCTTTGGCTTGCTCTTTCGAGTGCAGGAATATCTGATTGCATGGGGCTGGGCACCGCTCAGCGATCTGCTGCGCGTGGATATCCTCAACACCATCGGCCTCTCGATGATGCTGATGGGACTATTTTGCTGGCTGGTGCTCTCCATTTCCCGCGGCGAGCAGGTGAGGCTCACGCTGGTTTTCGCATCGGCGGCAACGGCATTGATGATCTCCTTGCTCACTCCTCTGATGTGGACGACATGGCGTCCGCATTGGCTGCCGTGGCCGCTGGAGTCTTACATAAACGGCGTTCACAATCTGGGCACGCCGCAAGCCTGGCTCTTCCCGATCTTTCCCTGGAGTGCATTCGCCTTCGCCGGACTGGCTGCCGGATTCGTCTTGCAAAGCCAGTGGGCGCGCAGGCGCGAGGCGATGATTTTTGCTTTGGCCGCTGTCGCGGGTGTTGCACTGGTGGAAGCCGCTCGCTGGCTCGATGCACAGCCTCGCCAGATATACGCGGCCTACGATTTTTGGCACACGAGCCCGAATTTTTTTCTGATTCGCTTGGGAATGCTGCTGGTAATTCTGGCAGCGAGTTATGGCTGGTGCCGTTGGGGTGCGGGAGGGTGGGGATTCAGTCCTCTGATTCAGTTAGGTCAAGCTTCCCTGCTGGTCTACTGGGTACACATTGAATTCGTATATGGACGTTTATCGATTTTGCCCAAGCACAGCCAGACCATCAGAACAGCGTCTTTCGGCTTGCTGGTTATTTTCCTTGCGATGCTTATCCTCGCTTTCCTGCGAACTCGACTGAAGGGACGAGGGGCGGACGTGCTGGCTTGGTTCCGCCGCCCAGCAACCGCGCAGTGAAGCAGCTCGCGCAGCACCGGCACGCGGGCTGAAACTGGCTACTGAAACTGTCTGGCGAACTCCACGACTTCACGCTCTGCCCAGCGGCCATCGTAGCTTGAATCGCCGTCGCGCTCACCGACGAACGCGCAGTGGCCACCATCCTCGGTTTCGACATAGGTGATATTGCGATTGGCCAGGAGCGCCTGGCGAGTTTCCGGCAGAATTCTGACGAATGGATCGTTGGCTGCATGGATCACCAACGTGGGACGCACGATGCGGTCGATGACGTTGGCGGCGGCGGCTCGTGCATAGTAGTCATCGGCTCCCGTGAAGTCGCAGTAGAAGGCGGTTACGCGATCGTCGAATTCTCTCAAAGTCTTCACTCCGCGGAGGCGCGAGGCATCGAACGTCGCGGGAAACAGACGAACCTTACGGCGAAAGCGCCGGAACAGTTGCAGTAGAAAATAGTATTCGTAAATCCGGTTAGCGGGCTCATGCAGCGCGTCGGCTCCGGCCGCCAAATTTATCGCCGGACAAACGGCTGCCACTCCGCGAAATTTCGGAGGGCCGTCGCTGCCCCACTCCCCGGCGAGTTTCAAGACCAGGTTGCCACCCATGGAAAAGCCAATGAGGACGAAGCCAGGAATTCGATCGCGGTCGATCAAGTTTCGGGCCACCGCAGCCACGTCCGCGGAACGGCCGGAGTTGTAAAGCGTAGGCGCGCAATGGTCCATACCGCCGCAGTTGCGCTGGTTCATGCGCACCACGTTCATGCCCGCGGCCAACCCGCTGCGGGCGATTCCTAACATGTATTGCGATTCGCTCGATCCCTCCAAACCATGCACCACGATCAGCGTAAGAGCGTTTCGGTCCGTCTGCCAGTGACAGTGGCAGAGCACGGGAATGCCAGGTTCCACTTCAATCAGACGTTTTTCGGCGGGCGGAAGATTGATGTGGCGCGAGAGGAAAAATGCCGCGAGAGTCTGGACGTGTCCGCCGCGCAACCAGCGGTGCGGACGAAAAGTGCGCTGGGCAAAAACTTGTGGCTTCTCGATCAAGCCATCCTCGCACTTCCGCGGATGGAAATGGCAAGAGTCATCGTTCCAGTTTGCCAAGTTCGCACGAATTGATTCTAATAGGAGAAATCCGTTGCACGGGAGTGATCGAGATGCCGATTTTTGAATATGTCTGCCAGCAATGTCAGCACGAGTTTGAGACCCTGGTGTTTGGCCGTGACGAAGCGAAATGTCCCAAATGCCAAAGCTCGAAACTGACTCCGCAACTGAGCGTCTTCGCCGTATCCGCAAAAGGCTCGTCTGGCGCGGCTGCTCCCACGGGTGGCTGCGGATCCTGCGGCGATCCTCGCGGGCCGGGCGCCTGCTCGCTCGGAGACCTGGACTAAGCGGCCACAGTGTCGCGCCGCACCACAGGTAATCAAACTTTCGGCATAGCTTCGCCTGTGACTGCGGTTACCTTTGTTTGCCCGCCAACCCCGCCTACCATCCCTTGAACTCGCTTTGAGCCAAGGAGATTGCAATGGACAGGCGCCAGCAGTCGCGAGTGTTCGTGGACCTTCCCGTACAAATATGGGGCATGGACAGCAATTCCCGTCCGTTCATGCAGCCGGCGAGCCTGCGCACGATCAGCGGCCGAGGCGCGACTCTGCAATGCGTGGACGCTCGGCTGAAGCCGGGAGACGTGGTCGACGTGTTGTATGAAGGAACAAAGGCTCAATTTCGCATCGTGTGGTGCGGCAAGCCAGGGACGGAAATGGCAGGCGAAGTAGGAGTCGAAAATCTATCGACCGAAGTCACGCTTTGGGATTTCGATCCGAAACGCTGCGCAGCCGCCGTGGGGCAAGGATAAGAATCATGAGCTCTCTGTTCTCAAGACTGATGGACGGGAGCGTCGAAGGCCACTTCAGGAGGGATCAGAGCGGACGGTTGGTTTTTATTCCTTTTAGTGTTAAGAGGACTTGCTACTTCGTCGATTCGAAATCCGATGAAGAAAAAATAAGAGCCTTTGTCAAGATGTATCGCAGCTCATCAACGCTGCTCTCCTGGATGACATTTCCCAGCAGCTTTATTCCTGCTGTAGTTCTGGATGATTACGCTGGAATGACTCCCCAGCACCATCGATTGGCGATTGTGATCGGGATTTCTGCGTTTTTCTGGCTGGTACTGGTCGCGTTGCAATTGATGCTGTGGACCGTATACAAAAAAACAGTCCCCAATATAACTTCGTCACTGAATGCAGTGGGATCTGACTTTAAGAGTCAACTTACAGTCTCTGCTGAACAACGGCGGGGACGCCGCATAGCAATGGGGGTTGCTCTAGTCTGTGTTGCTCTCATGATCCTGATTCTTTTTGCGGTTTCGGCCCGGCCTCATTCTCGCGTTACACGACGCGATGCTTCCGCCGTGTGCTCTCAAAGCGACGGCACAGAGTATCCCCACTCGGAAGGCACGCCGGCGATATAACAAAGGCGGGGAGGGTGGAGGAGGGCGCGCCGCGCATCGCGCGGGTCTTGTGCAGTATGCCCCTGAAGCCTGGTTAACGCAAGTATAAAGGGAACGCGCGCACAAAATCTCCATAGGGTTAAAGAGAATTTCATAGTTGCTGCAGCCAGGTCGTGAAAAGTTGGGAGTTCCGTGGTCCGCATCCCCTAGGGCGAAGGCAGCTTTGTAGCGTAGGGAAGAATCGGCGGCAGGTTCTCGCGCAATTACTTCCCGCAGCGCTGCCAGGCTGTAAACTCGCAGAGATGGAAGTAAAGATTCTCGGTTCAGCGGCCGGGGGAGCGTTTCCACAATGGAATTGCGCCTGTGCGAACTGCCGCGCGGTGCGGGCTGGCACTTTCCAAGGCAAGCCACGCAGCCAGACGCAGGTTGCGATTACACAGGATGGTCATTCATGGTTTTTGCTGGGCGCTTCTCCAGATTTGCGAGCGCAAATTGAAGCGACGCCCGAGTTGCAGCCGCGCGAAGGGGTGCGCCAGTCGCGGATCGCGGGTGTAGTGCTGGCGAACGCGGACCTTGACCACGTACTCGGCTTGCTTTTGCTGCGCGAACTTCAGCCGTTGCGCGTCCATGCCACGGCTTCGGTTCGCCGCATTCTTCGCGAAGATAACTCGATGTTCGCCATGCTGCAGCGCATTCCAAACCAAGTGGAGTGGACTGACTTTGAAGCTGGAAAAGAATTTTGTCTGTGCAAAGCTCAAGGGGAGGACTCCGGTCTGCGTTGCCGTGCGTGGTCTTTGAGCACGCACTATCCTGCGTACGTGGTGGCTGAGCGGCAGCAGCAACTCGCGGCCGGCGAAGCCTCGTTAGGTTTCATTCTTGACTCGGACTGCAACAATACTGGCCGCTTGGCGTATATGCCAGCCGTTCCTCAAATTGATGATGCGCTGCTCGAACAACTGGATCAATGCGACGTGCTGCTTTTCGATGGAACATTCTGGAGCGACGACGAACTGATGCGCGTGCAGGGCAGCGGACAGACCTCGTTGCAGATGGGACACGTACCCGTCGAAAGCACGCTGGTAAAGTTGGCGGGAGTGCGCCACCCGCGTAAAATATTTCTACACATTAACAATACGAATCCCATGCTGGATGAGGCGAGCCCTCAATATCGCCAAGTGCGGGGCGCGGGGTGGGAGATCGCGGAGGATGGATGGCAGTTCAACCTGTAGAAAACGAAACCCTATCGCAATCCGCCCCCTTGCTTTCGCTTGAGGAATTACGCGCGCAACTCCAGGCCACGGGCGAGGAGCGCTACCATCACAAACATCCTTTTCATTTGTTGATGCACGAAGGCAAGCTGAGCCGGGGACAATTGCAGGCATGGGCGCTGAACCGCTACTACTATCAGAGCATCATCCCGATCAAGGATTCGATTATCTTGTCGCGAGGCCCGGACCCCGTCTTCCGTCGAGCCTGGCGCAAACGCGTTGTCGATCACGATGGTGACGCTACCAGCGAAGGGGGAATCAAGCGCTGGATAAAGTTGGCCGAGGCGACTGGTCTCGATGGAGCGCAGGTTCGCGCTGGCAAGGGCATTCTTCCTGCCACGCGCTTTGCGGTGAATGAATATCTGAATATCGTTCGCAGCCGCTCTCTGTTGGAAGCGGTGGCTTCTTCTCTGACGGAATTGTTTTCGCCCAAGCTAATCACGTTGCGTGTGGACAAATTGCGGCAGCATTATCCGTGGCTGGCAGGAGGTCTGGATTACTTCGAGGCCAGACTGTATCAGGCGCCGGAAGATTCGCAGTTCGCCGTGAACTATGTGTACGACAACGCGAAGACGCGAGCCGAGCAGGAGTCGGCGCTTCAGGCCCTGCGCGACAAATGCGACATTTTGTGGGCGCAACTCGATGCGCTTTACTTTGCCTACGTGCAGCCGGGATGGCCGCCGCCCGGGGCATTCCGCATTGAGGGCAGCTAGCGTGGCGCCTCCGGAGGATTCCAGTCAACCGCGACTGGCGACCGGCTGCCGCTGGGGGGCGGAGAATAAGACCGGAGCCGAACGGGAGCGCGTGATTCTGTATCCCGAGGGCGCGCTTCGCCTGCGGGACACGGGCCTGCAAATACTGGAGCGCTGCAATGGCCAGCGCACCTTCGCCGAGATCATCACAGAATTGCAAGCGCAGTTCAGCATCGCCGATCCAGCGAAGATTCGCGCCGACATCGGCCAATTTCTCGAGCAACTGCGGCACAAGCGGATTGTTGATTATTGAATGATTCAGCATCTCACATGATTCCCAATCCGCTGGCCCTCATCGCCGAAGTTACGCATCGCTGCCCGCTGCACTGCGTGTACTGCTCGAATCCTCTGGAACTGACCGCGGTGAATTCTGAGCTATCCACTCGTGAGTGGATTGATGTTTTTCAGCAGGCCGGAAAATTGGGAATGCTGCACGCTCACTTCACCGGGGGCGAACCTCTCGCGCGTGCGGATCTCACGGAACTTATTGCGGGGGCGCGTGCTGCAGGGCTCTACACGAACCTGATCACGTCTGGCGTTGGGCTCGGTGAAACGCGGCTGCGGGCGCTAGTTGAGGCCGGACTCGATCACATCCAGATCAGCTTCCAGGATTCGCGAGAAGAGGCGGCGAATTGGATTGCAGGGGCCAAGGCGCACGCGCACAAGATTAAATTGTCGCGCATGATCCGGCAGCACAAAATTGCATTCACGGTGAATCTTGTCATCCACCGGCAAAACATCGATCACCTGGAAGAGATGATCGCTTTCATCGAGCAGCTCGCGCCGGAGCGTATGGAGATCGCGCACACGCAGTATTACGGTTGGGCGTTGAAAAACCGTGCCGCGCTGATTCCTACTCGGGTACAGCTTGAGAAAGCCGTGGAAATCGTGGCGGCCGCGGAGAAGCGACTTGCCGGACGAATTCGTATCGATTCGGTGGTGCCCGATTACTATGCGCGCTTTCCCAAGGCGTGCATGGGCGGATGGGGACGTAGATTGATGCTCATCCAGCCATCCGGTAAAGTTCTTCCCTGCCACGCCGCGGAGGTGATTCCTGGTCTTGAGTTTGAAAACGTGCGGGAGAAGAGCCTGGAATCGATCTGGCAGGAGTCGTCGTCATTTCAGCGCTTTCGAGGAGAAGAATGGATGCCGGAGCCGTGCCGCGGTTGCGAGCGGCGAGCGGAGGATTTTGGTGGATGCCGCTGCCAGGCGCTGTTGCTCACCGGAGACGCAACCGCGACCGATCCGGTCTGCTCGCTGGCGCCTGCACACCCCATCATCGAAGCAGCGCTCGTGGAAGCAAACTCCAATGCCACCATCTCGCAGCCAGTAACGGCGGGATCATTCATTCAGTTGCAGGAGCGCGCCAGCGATCTTTGGAGCTACCGCACGAATCCCGAATAGTCACGCGTCGGGAAAATAAAATCAGTCACACGAGGGCACGGACGTCCACAGGCTAAACCAAGATTCCTACCAGCGCACCCCGATCGTGATCGGACGTGCGTCCGTGGTGGTCCCGTTTCCTGATCCATGCGTGAGGCGGTACTCAGCGTAGAGTTCGACGCCACTAGGCATCTTGCGTGTAATTCCCACACCGATGTTGTATCCAAAGTGATTCTGGCTGGAATTGACGAAGTCGCCACTGAGCGGGAGGCTGACGTTTGGGCAAGTGCCGACCCACCATTCGTAGAACGCATTGCATCCGGAACCGGGGACGGCGGTGTCAGAACTCAAGGCGCCGAAGCGATGATAGTAGCCTGGCCCGAAGAGGATATATCCGCCATAGAGCTTGGTGACGGGAATATTGATGACGGGGTCCAGCGTAAGGGCGAAAAGATAACTGTAGGCGCTTCCGGCCTGCGCCAGTACCAGAGTGGAATCGCGCAGCGGCAGATCCGCAAAGATAAAGTCTGCCCGCAGGCCAAAGTACTTGTTCGCATTGCGAGCTACGCCAGCCGTGGCCACCCCGCCTCCCCCCCGGACGAAGGTGCGGGTCGTGCCGCTATCCAGATTGGCGCCGAGGCCGACGTTATAGCTCCAGTTTTTGTAGTCGCGGGGCTTGGCCTTTCGTCGCGAACTGGATTCTTCCTCGGCGGGTTCCTGATCGCCGGAGGGTTGCTGCGCGGCGGGTTGCTGGGCAGCGGGTTCTTGCGGAGCGGGGGCTGCGGATGTGGGAGACTGTCCGGAGGGTGTCGCCTGGGCGAATCCTTGTCCTCCCAGCAGAATTGTAAGAATCAACAGCGGCAGCACACTCGCGAACTTTCCAATCATCCATTCTCCTCCCCGAACCGGGCGTAGTGGCGGACCGTAGCGCTCGGCATGGAAAGGCGCCAGTAATAAAGGTTCCGCTTGTGATTCCTCGCAGGAAGGCATTGCCTTATTTGCGGCGGGATCGCATTATATTACCAACTTTGATGCTGATTCTGCCTGGCAAGCCGCCTGAGCGAGCGATGCCATGGTGCTGCGCCTGACGCGGAGCTGTTTCCTTCTCGTGGAATCGGCGCTGCCGCTTTCTGCTTCGTGCCAGCACAAGTCACACGTATTATGAACATGATCTTCTACTTTTGAGAATAGCCTTGCACAAAACTCCATCAGACAGGCCGTCAGAGCGCACTTCCATTTCCGAGGCGGGAGCGTCCCCGCCACGCGTCGCTCTGGTGGGCTTTGGAACCGTTGGCAGCGCCGTCGCCAAGATTCTGTGTGAACGCGGCGATGGCTCGCTGCGCCTGACGCACATCTGCAATCGGAAGATCGAGAGGAAGAAGCAGCCGTGGGTGCCCGCTGATGTGGTTTGGACGGAAGAAATCGGCAACATTATCAACTCCGACGCTGACATTATTGTTGAGTTGATCGGTGGTCTCCATCCCGCCGAGGATCTGGTACGGAGCGCTTTGAAAGCCGGCAAGTCGGTGGTGACGGCGAACAAGCAGCTCATCGCCCGGCATGGTCCCGACTTGCTGCAGTTGGCGAGCGCGAATGGCTGCCAGCTTGAGTTTGGAGCGTCCGTCGCCGGGGGTGTCCCGGTGCTTCCGGCCCTGCGAACCGGGTTGAGCGGCGATCGACTGCACGGCGTCGCGGGCATTCTGAACGGGACGTGCAATTACATCCTTAGCCGGATTGAGACGGATCGCATCCCTTTCAGCGAGGCACTTGAAGAGGCTCAGGCACGGGGCTATGCGGAAGCCGATGCCAGCGAAGATCTCGATGGCGGCGACGCTCGCGCCAAACTTTCCATCCTCGCACTGGCTGGGCTGCAAGTCCGGGTTACTCCGCAGGATATTCGCGCTCGCACGATTCGTGGTGTCGACGCGATCGATTTCGATTATGCGGCGGAGCTCGGCTGCACCATCCGGCAAATTTCCCGGGCCGACCTGAAAGAAGGCACGCTATTCGCCGAGGTTGGTCCAAGCCTGGTGCCGGCATCTTCGCCCTTCGGACGCGTGCAGCGGAATCTGAATCTGGTTTTGACTTCGGGAGAATACGGCGGCGATGTAGCTTTTCTGGGCGCAGGCGCGGGGGGAAACCCTACGGCCGTTGCTGTAGTTTCGGACCTGAAGGTTGTCGCGGAAAATCTTTCGGCGGGACCGCGTGCGCGCCGTACGCTGCAGTTGGCCTCGCCGAAGGTGAGTTGTGACTTTGAGACGCCCTGGTATCTGCGCTTTGTGGTGAAAGACCAACCAGGAATTATTGCGGGACTGGCGGCGATCCTCTCAGCGCATCAACTGAACATTGATGCAGTGCTGCAGAAGCCGGGCTTCGACAAAGCAGCGCTGCCATTCGTGATCACGCTGGAGCCTTGCCGCGACGCCCAACTCCATCCAGCGCTGCAGGAAATGTCCGCGCTGGCCTTCGCTCTCCGTCCATGCCTCTGCTTGCCGATCTTGCGCTAGCGAGCGGTTACTACTTCCAGAATGGATTCTTCAATCCAGCGGGAGCGAATGCGCTATCGACCTTCGCCTCGGTACCGGAATCGTCAGAGATTTTCTCATCGAGCAAGCGAGACGAAGGAGCCTTCAACTCCTCTGCAGAGTAAGGCGAATTTGGTGGGGTGGGACATTCTGAATTCATGGGAGGAACCTCCTCAAATCTTTATCATCTATGCCCATTGAAACACCGGAAGTGCTATGGCTGGGCTGCAAAATCACGATGCTTTGCATCGAAAATTCAGCAGACGTTTCCCGTTTTTGCTGAGACGGCAAGGCGTATCGGTGCTCGGATTAGTCTTGGTACAGCGGCGGAGCTTCCCAACGATCTCTGGTAGTATCTCGCGCCCCGGGCTAGTCTCGGGTCTGTCCCGCGAACATGAAGAAATATCTGTACCAGAGCGCATTGGCGCCAACGCTATTCAGCATCCTGCTTACAGCCAGCCTCCATGCCCAGAACCCGCGCGGATCCTTGCGCGGCACGGTGCAGGATGCCGGTGGCGCCCGGGTCGTGTCCGCCAAGATCGTCGCGCAATTGTCCGGTTCATCCGTGAAGCGCCAGGCCGTAAGCGAAGATCGAGGCGAGTTTCGAATTGACGACCTGCTCCCCGGCAACTACCACATCACCGTGAGTGCTGCGGGCTTCGCTCTGGCACAGGCAGAGGTGGTGGTTGCGGTAACCACGGTGCGGGATCTTACCGTTACGATGAAACCGGCGGGTGCCTCGGAGACTGTCAACGTGCGAGGAGATTCTTCCTCGATCACGACCGAAGCGATTGACACATCCAGCGCGGTGCGCGGAGGGGTAGTCGGCAGCCAGGACCTGGAAACACTGCCGCTTCCGGCGCGGAGTTTCGCCAATATTGCTTATCTTGTGCCAGGAACAGAACCCGTCGAGCCGTCTGATCCCACGAAGGCGCGCATTACGGCAGTCTCCACCGGTGGAAGTTCCGGATTGAACAACGAGCTATCGGTCGATGGGGCGGAGAACTCTGACGACTGGATTGGCGGTTTCCTGCAAAATTTCTCGCCGGATGGCATTCAGGAATTTGCCATGCGCACATCGAACGAAGACGCCGACACGGGTTGGACCACAGCGGGATCGGTTGTGATTACCACCAAACGTGGGAGCAATGAATGGCATGGGAGCGGGGCGTTCTACGACCGGCAGGCCGCGCTGAATGCGCGCTTTCCCATCGAGAACCCGGCACCAAATCCGAAGCAGCCGTTCTCCCGACAGAACTATGTCGGGACGGTCGGAGGTCCCCTCGCGAAGAACAAGGTCTGGTTCTTCACATCCTTCGAAGGTGTGCATGAAAACGCGAGCATTGCTTATAGTCCGGCCAGCGTTGCGCAATTTGACGCGCTGGCACAATTGGCGTCAGAGGGATTGATCACCGGCGTCCCTTCGATCGCCGTCCCCGCAACTGTTCCAATTCCCTTTCGCGACTATCTCGGTTCGATGCGCTTTGACTGGGCGCAATCGTCGCAATCGAATTGGTTCTTGCGCATATCGGAAGACAGCTACCTGACGCACAATGCCCTGGTGGAGCAGGGGACGCTGCCATCGACTGGGCTGACCACGCATAACAATTACTGGAACGTGGCGCTCAGCAACACTTATACCTTCAATCCAACCTGGCTGGGCAATCTGGTTCTCGACGCCAGCTTGTTGCATCTCACGCAGACTCGGAACTCAAACATGGGCTTCGCGTTGGCCTTCCCTTTCAGTTCCACAGCGCTGACTATTTCTGGTTTCGAAACTTTCGGCGACAACCAATTCGCTACTCCGATTACTCTTTTCCCTGATCTGCGCAACCAGGAAAAATATCAATTCCGCTATGACCTGAGCCACGTTGTGCGTGACCATGCGCTCAAGTTCGGAGTCGACTTCATTCACGAACCGGTGCTGAGTGGGGCGTTTGCCTCCACAGCCGAGACTCTTGCCAAGTACGTCAATAACCCAACCTATTACGTGCAAAACCCGGGAGTGTTCGGAAGCTTCGCCCCGCAGTGTTTGGGCATCGCTGCTTCGGACGGCTCAACCTGCGCGTACACCCCTGCGAGCGATGGCGCGTTTTCGCAGAATGTACAGCGTCTTGGAATCTATGCCGAGGACTCCTGGCGAGTTTCACGCCAGCTCACGTTCAACTACGGATTGCGTTATCAGACGACCTGGGGACTATTCCAGGGTTCCGGCCGAAGCGAAGCGGATAACGCCGCGTATGTGACGCTGCAGGCGTTGCAGATTCCGATTGTTCCCGGCTTACCGAGCGACTATCGCAGGCAGATTGCGCCTCGCCTTGGGTTCGCTTACTCTCCCGGCGAGAGCGGGAAGACCGTAATTCGTGCCGGCTTCGGCATCTACTACGACGATCTCGCACAGAACGGATGGGCAACCGCGTTCCAGGGCGTTAACGACTCGAACTACACCACTGGAACTTGCAGCCTCAGTGGTGGCCCAGGCACTTACGCGGTCACCGGCTCAGGCTGTCTCGCTGGCGGCAGCGGAGCCACGGGGAATCTGGTCGGTTCCCCTTACAAGACGCCCTATGCGATTCATACGACTGGCGGCGTGCAGCACGCGTTCAACCAACATTGGCTGATGAGCGCCGATTATGTACACGAGCAGGGTAATCACGGGTACCGAGCCTTTCCCTACAGCAGCGGCACGAGCCTTTTCACTCCGCTCATTTCCAGCGCGGACCCAAATTATGCCACCGACCAAACCGATGTAGTCCCGAACGTCAATGTGTTCGAGTCGGACAACCGTTCCAGTTACAACGGGCTGATGCTGCATCTGCAAGGTAATATGCGGCGGTTCAATCTGGTCGCAAACTACCAGCTCTCCAAGGCGCAGACATGGGGATGCCTGCTGGGCGAGCTGTTTGACTATGTGGATGGCGTATGCAAACAACAGCCCCCGAATCCGCCATTGCTGAATGCTTTCGGACCCGGCGACTACGGCCCGTCGGGCGAAGATGTTCGTCACCGCTTCGTGCTGGCCGGGACGGTGCACCTTCCCGGCGGATTCGAACTGAGCACGGTCAACCAGGTCGAAAGTGCCCGTCCCATCACGATCACGAACGCAGACAACACAGGCCGCATTTATGTAAATGGAGCGTACACCAGCCTCGACGAATTCCGCGGAACGCCGTACATCCAGTCGGACCTGCGCGTCACGCGTCCTTTCAAAGTGAGGGAGCGCTGGCAGATCGACCCGTTCATCGAGTTCTTCAATCTTTTCAACCGCAACAATCCGGGAGCGAACTTCGCCGTCAATGTCGTCCAGCTTCCGGTGCCCGCGGCCCAAATGGTGCCGAATGCACAAGGCATCACCAACGTGACCAGCATCTGCACCAACGCAGCTTGCTCGCAAACCGCGCCCATCACCAGCCTGAAGCAGCTGGAGATCCCCGAGGGCGCGTTGGGAGATTTCTTCGGACCCGGCACCACGGTAGGGATTCCGTTCGCCGCGCAACTGGGCGTGCGAGTGACGTTCTAGGAGTCGCTCGAGAATGCACACTCAAAACCCTGTCACACGGGGTCGATGAGTGTAGTCGGGGATGTTACGTCAACCGACTGGCCAGTACTCTACTGGGAGCTGAATCTGTAGCCGATGTCTTTAAATACAGCAGAGCGAAGCCGACAAACATTGTTGGCTCGACCACGGTGACGCCGATTATCGACGCGACGGTTAGAATCCACGGAAACCATGACGGCAATTGCACGGAGACGCGAACAAAAGATGCCAGCCAGAAAGGGCACATCCCTGCGACGTATCCTCCGACTAGAGACTTCGCGAGAAGCGCCGCAAGCGCCAGCCACTTTCCCTGAGTTAGTTCATCGCTGCGAAGCATCGCTCGCCCGACGCTGAAATCATCCAGAATAACTGCTGGTACTGCCAGAAAGAATCGTGATGCTATGAGAAGCGCTAGACCCGTGAGTACATATGAAACCGCCCAGACCAGAAAGCCAGAGCGGTGTACCTGCAGTCGGTGGAATATCCAAAAGACGCCCGTCCCCAACACTATCGAAACGGCTTCCGTTGCCACTACGAGAACCAAGAGAAGCAAAGATACACGGAGGAAAGGACTCAACCGTTCCCGAATGTGTACGAAAGAATTCCATGCTGATGGAATAAATCCGGCCACGCTTTCTTCCAACGCTATACAAATGGCCCCGAAAACAAAAGAGAAGGCTAACCAACTAACAAACCATGCTGAATAATTGATGAGCCCAATCTCTAAAATCTCGGTGTGGTGCGCGAGCAGCTCGACGCCTCGCGGGAGGTGACGCGAGATCTCCCGAACCTCATTGCGAGCAGTGATGATGGCGATGGTGCTGATAATCACGGCTGGCGCTGTGATTTCGAAGTACAACCAGAAGTGGCTGTGATATGTCCGAAGTACCGCTGTAACAAAATCACCCACGCCTTGCCATTCAGCCTTCCGCAATCCTCCCGTGGCGGCCTTGCCAGAAACCTGCGCTCCCAGATTGTTTTGGGTTTCGCCCGAATCTTCGGCAACGCTGATTCGGCGTCTGGACAGTTCGCCTCGGAGCGCGACGCGTGCCCCGGAAGTGAGCTCTTCCGGGGCAGCGGCCAACTGGATTAATTCTTCGTCGCTCTTCGCTTGGTAAACTCGTGCGAAGTCCTCGATTTGCATCGATGGGATGGTAATTCATTTCCAAACGCTAGGCGAGTTGGATGGTTGGCGAGACCAGGCGATTGCACTCATTGGAGTTTCAACGGGCTAGGGAACTTCGATCACCCGATCACCCGCACCCGCCCTACCGCACCAACCACTCGGTGGCCACGTGTACCTGTACGAGAAGCTGGCTGTAAGTTACGGCCATAGCGGCCAGCATCGCCGCGGTTGCGCACAGCGCGTAGGCGAGCGAATATTCATTCTTCTCGTTCGGCCGGCGTTGCGTCCAGGAAATTAAGCGCTCAACGCGCGCATTCACGGACTCTGCCGGGCTGTGGACCAAAGCCGTTGTCAATTTGGCGGGCAGTTCCAACGGAGCCAGCCGCGAGAGCTTGATTACAGCCGCAGCCAGGTCCAAAGCCTCGGAGGCGTTTGAGACTGCGGCATCGTCGGCGGCCATTTCAGTCGCTTCGCGCCAAGCCGTCTCAAGCTGCGCTATTCCGGGGACGGGCATCAGGCACAGCAACAACTTTTTCAGATTGTCGCGCCGCCGGATGTGTGCAACTTCATGGCGCAGTGCGCCGTCTAGTTCTCGCTCGGTCAGTACAAACTCCGCGGCGCCGGATAACCAAACCGTAGGCCGTAGAATGCCCGCCACAGTGAGCGGAGGCGCTGGCGCCGGAGTGCGCAGCACCGAAAGTGGGTTGCCCGAATCGGCGGGGCTGTAATCAATCACACGCGCTTCGCTTGACCAGCGCGCCACGGTTCTCGAGGCCCGGACCAATGCGGTGACGGCGTTCCATACTCCCGCGAGCATCAGAATAATTCCGAAGAGGCCCAAGCTGAGAGGCACGATGCCTACGGGTTCTTCAACCGCGCGAGGTTCGAGCAACAGGAACGAGGGCACCGCGAGGATAAGTGTCGCTGCAAGAGCCACGAAAAAGGGCGCGAGGCGAAGAGCGAACAGCAGATCGGCGCAGCGTCTGGCAGAGCACTGCTGGCCGTAAGTCCAAACTCGTCGCCAAACAGTGCAGACGGCAAGAGACAGGGCACCATACAGGATGAAGAAGACCGAGAAACAAACAGCCAGGCCGCGCACTGCGAACATTACTCTCTCTCCTTCCGACCCGCTTGGCGTTGCGCCAGCTCGCGGCGCTTGCGTTCCACCAGCTTCCCCAAATCGTCGAGTAATTGTGTATCCCGTTCGCTCAGAATCTCCACCAGAAACGACAATGGCAAGGAGGACGCTGGACTCACATCCAGTAATTGCTGAAAGGCATGGCCTGCAGCTTCGCGATGCAACTCCTCGCGGCTAAATCGCGCAGCGTAGCGGAATGCTCGCCCTTCCTCCGTCCGCTTCAAAAGACCCTTCTTGAAAAGGCGATCCAGCGTAGTCATCACGGTGGTATACGCGAGGTCGTGGCAAAGGTCTTCGACTAATTCACGGACGGTGGCGTTGCCTCGCGCCCACAACGCCTCCAGCATGCGTTGCTCGAGCGGGCCCAGTTGTCCCGAAGCTCTTCGAAATGGATGGAAAATCCGTTTCATCCGCTTGCGCTTGCCGTTGAATTCCGCATTCTATCGCGAGTTGGTGCTAAGGGAGGGAATTTCTGGGGTGGGAAACGGGAATCGAACCCGCAACCGTCGGAGCCACAGTCCGGTGCTCTGCCAGTTGAGCTATTCCCACCACCTTGCTGATTATAGCAACTGCGGTTGGCGGATGTCAGAAAGGTTCCCGGTACGACGCATCGGTTTCCTTCCTTTGGGTAGCTGATCAGTCTTCAGTTACGAGACGATACCAAATGGCGTGGAGCATATGGGTGAGAGACGAGAAGGACAAATAGAAGAGGGCAAAAGAAAAGCTATCGAGAATTCCAGAGAGGAGAAGAGAAAAACGAGAATACGAGGTTGCGCTCTCGAACTGCGTGCCGGAAGAGCTCATCCCCTGCCCACGCCGACGTATTCAAATCCCATGGCGCGCAGTCGGGTAGAATCCAGCAGGTTCTTCGTATCCACGATGATGGGCGTCTTAAGCAGGTGCTTGATGCGGTCAAAATCGAGGGCGCGGAATTCAGGCCAGCCGGTGCCGACGACGAGCGCATCCATACCTTCCGCGGCCGCGTAGGCTGATTCGCAGTAGCGTACCGATCCATTCAACCGGGTCTTGGCGTCAGAAAGAGCCACTGGATCGTAAGCTCGCACGCGCGCGCCCTTCGCGACCAGGGTTTCAGCCAAGCGTATGGCAGAGGATCCCGCGACGGAATTCGTATTCGGCTTGAAGGCCAGACCGAGAATTCCCACATCTTTGTTTTCAACTGAATTCAAAGTGGCGGCGATCTTTTCGACCAGGCGATCGGCCAGGGTATGGTTGACATCGCGAGCGGCGCTCAACACTTTCAGCGGAACGCCATTGGCCAGAGCTAACTGCGCTAGTGAATCCATGTCGGACTCGGCGAAGACGCCGCCCATACCTGCGCCGGGCTGCAGGCAGCGGGGAGCAATTTTCTTATCGAGACCCAGTGCCAGCGCCAGGTTCACGGCGTCCGCGCCCACGCGCTCGCATAGTGCTGCCACCTCGTTTATGAAAGAAATCTTGGTGGCTACGAACGCAGTCGCCGATTCCCGCACCAGTTCGGCAGTGGCCTGATTGGTGACGATCACCGGAACGCCGCGCATCACCAGCGGATGGAAAATTTGCTTCAGGATATGCACCGCTTCGTTCGAAGTGGATCCCAGAATCAGGCGGTCCGGCCAGTTGAAATCCTCCACGGCGCAACCGTCGGTGAAAAACATGGGCTGGGAAACGATGGTTCCCTGCAGGCCAGCATCCTTCAAGCTCTTCTCTAAGGCGGACGCCGTGCCCACCGCGACTGGGGTGACAATCGTCAAAATTGGAGGCTTCGGGGCCAGGCGCGCGATACGCATCACCACATCGGTCAGGGCCTCCGCGCCATCTTCCGCCAGAAAAATGACTTGCGCCTTGCGCGCAAATGATTCGATATCGGTGGAGTAAGCCAGACGCCCGGCGCGCACATTTCGCCGGATGATTTCCTTCAGATTCTTTTCAAAAAACGGGATGTTGCCCTGGGCCATCTCGACCATGCGGGACCGGTCGGGATGACAGCAGGAAACCGGAGTGCCGAAATCTGCCAGACAGGCCGAAATCACCGTTCCTAGAAAACCCGAGCCGTAGACCCCAATCTGCATTCATCGCCCCCCGGGGCGTTCCTGAAACCCGCGCCCGAAGCGGCTGCTGGCGCGGATGTCGCACTTCCCTGTCTTCATTGTTTACAGTGCACTTCCGCACCGCGCAACGCACGGGAGGGAAATGTACCTGGGGCCATGCCGGCTAGGCGGGGGTAACGTAATACCCGGTAACCAGGGCTGGTTACGGCTGAAATTAATGGAGGAAATCACGCCTGGCTCGCAGCGCTTTCCGGGGTCGATCGGACGGACACTTACAGCTGAAGATTTCCCAGCGGATCTTGTCAGGCCTCGCCAAAAGCTACCGCCGCCTCTTTGACAGTTGGCGTCCAGCTGACAAGTTTATCGATACTGGTGAGTTTCAATACCTGTTCGACGTGTTTATTGGGGCCTGCCAGCCGCAGTTCTCCTCCAGCTTCCTTCATCTGGCCGGCGGACATCACGATGATCCCCACGCCGGTGCTATCGATGTGGGTCACACCGGTCAGGTCGAAGATAACCTTCTTCCCCTGTTTCTCGCGGACCAGGTTCTCGGTGGCCCATTCCAGTTGCTTACATTCCCTTCCGATCGTGATTCTTCCCGTGATTTCCAGGACAACAATGCCGGGCTGCAGGTGCTTGGTCTGAATCTCCAGCATAAGCAAGTCCTTTCTGATGGGTGGCCACCCGAGCCAATGGGTTGCGCTACCTGAGTTAGGGCGAAACCAGCGTGCCACCGAGCGGGACCGGGGCTAGATCGACCCAGCAGTTCTGCGCGTCCTCGCGCACAAAGGTGAGCCGGTCGAGCAGGATACGCCGGGTTCCCGAATACTGTCGCCAACGTTCACGGGCAATCTCCAACGCCTGTTCTGCTTCCTGTTCGGTGGGCATTTTCACGATCGTCAAATGCGGCGTGTAGGGCCATTCTTCGGAAAAGGCTAGAGTCTGAGTGTTTAGCTGGTCGTGCAACTCTCGCAGGCGCGACGCGTCGTGAGCCACGCGAACATAAACTGTAGGGGTAGTCGGAACAAAGCTTTCCATGCCGTCCAGAGTCACTTCAAACGGCTCAATCTGGCCGCAAATTCGGGCCAGCATCTGCAGCGCCGCATTCTCGGTTCCTTGGATAGGCCGCGGCGGAAGAATCGTGAGGTGAGCCGCCAGATGGGGCAATGCGGGATGCAGCTCCCGCCGGAGGTTCTCCACGAACTCTCCTACGGGACTCTTTACGTACGCGACTAACGCATACCGCGGACTCGCCATATACAGGGGGAAATTATAGCGCGTTCCGTCGATTGTGGACGGTAGGGTGGTTGATTCGGAAGGGGGTGGAGTTTACAAGATGGGGAGTTTCGCGCGGATCAATCGCGCAGAGGTTCCGCTGGACGGCGCAGCGCGACTAGTCCTTCATCGTGACGACCGATACGGCGAATGGCAACAACCGGAGTTTCGAATCCCCTAAGTCCTGACTCATCACAGCTGGCGAAGTCCCGCCAATCGTTTGTACTGCCGCGCCCGCAAACTCTTTCGGCAGTTCGACCACGATCTCGCGATTCCGCTGGTTGATCAATAGCAGCTTCCTCTGATTGCCCGTGATGAACGCCTGAGCTGTGATTGCGTCTGTGTCGGCATTGATACCGTGGTCCATGACCTCGGTTTCAGGCAAATCGTCGCCTGGGCCGAAATTGTTTTTAAGCAACTCAAGAACGGCGTAGCGCGCATTGGGTTTGCCGGTCGTCCAATCGATCATGGTGACGCTGGGAAACTGACTGGGAAAGCCCACCAGCTGTGACTCGCCGACAACATCCACTCCAAGGTTTGCCAGCTCCACATATAAGTAAGCGTACAGAGCCCCGCTCAAATTCCAGTACGCGGCAGGAATTGGCTTCTCCACGTGATTCGGTTCGCCTTGAACCATATCGTCCGGCAGAATTGAGCCGGCCTCGTTGATCATGATCCTGGTCGAGGGCGACAGGCGATCCCGCAAGCGCACGATGTACTTCGTCGCCGCCAGAAATTCATTGGCGCGACCGAAAAATGTAAATGGCCAGGCATCTTGCGGCTGGTCCGCACCGGGAGCCGCATACACGTGGAACGAAATCGCATCGAGCGGTATGCCGGCTTTGTGATTGCTCGGGTCCAGGAAATATTCAAACATGCGCGCGCCGCCCTCAGGATAGGACAACGAAAGCCCGACAAACTTCATGTCCGGCACGACCTTGCGCACGCTTTCGACAATGGCATCGTAACGTTCTGTGTATTGCTGTGGCGTCGGCTCATGTTCGCTGTCGATCTCGTTAAAGACCTCCCAGTAGCGCATGTCATAGTGATGCCCCGAGCTGTGAAACTTTCCTAACTCGTCGGTAAAACCGCCTCGTGCGTACCAACTCGCAAGCCGGCCATAATAGTCGCCGAGTGCCTGCAGGTCGTGAAGTTCCTTACCTTGCGAATAATCCCAGACCACTTGATTGGGATCCGCGGGGTAGGCAACAGGCTGTGGCGTCGTGAACATCCATTCCGGAATCGTGCTGAAGCTCCAGACTGCGGAATGTCCTTCGCTCGCCGCCAGAAAATCCTCGACAAGAGGATCCATGTACTGAAAATCCCAGTAAGTTCGGCTCTGATCAGGAGGTTTTAGGTCTGCAACCGAAATATGCGGATAAGGAAACCAGAAGGCATAGCGGACGAAGTCGCAACCCAGCCGGTGCAGCGCCGCCAGAGACACATCGTGTATAGGTGAACCGCGCCGCAGCATCGGATTCACCACCGCCTGCAGCGTCGGAGTGGTCCGATTGCGCGTCTTCTTCGCCCAGTTCACCGTGATCGAAGGGGGACCAGGAGAAAGCGGGAACTGCGCAGACTGTGCAACCAGGCCGCTGACGCTCATCGCCGCAAGCAGCACGATTATGGCTGCGCGTCGAGATAAGACACGCAATCTCCGTGAGACGGGAGCCGCCTTCATGAAAGACCTCATTTAATTTGCGGAGCCAAGGCTCGCCGTATACGTTGCATCGAGCAGATCCTGGGTATGGCCGTCATAGTCTGCGTCCAGACCTCTCGTATCGTTTTGGACCGCTGAAAAAACAGGGGAGTCACGTGCGTGCTGCGCTGAACCGATGATGCTTTAGAACAGAATCTTGACTGCCAACTGGCACTGGCGCGGACCGGGGAGAGACAGGTAGCTAATCACTCCGAAGTTGCCGTCACCGATGCCCGTGTCGGGTGTGCCGAAGACGGGATGGTTGAATGCATTTTCGGCCTCCAGACGCAGCTCCATGCGTATTCCTTCATGCGCTTTCGATAGTAGGAACTGCTTTTCAATCGAGAGGTCGGCGTTGAAGAATAGCGGCGTTCGGATGTCTGCCGTGGTCCGCGGGGAATTGCCGAGCGTGAAGTTGGGGGGAGCCTGTATCGCGCTGTTGGGCGCAGTGTTGCTCGCATTGGCGAAGAAGTTGTTGACCCAAAGGCTCTCGGGACCGTAGTTACGCCTTGGCTTGCCTATGAAATTGGGGCGCTGAGGGCCGTAGGTGGGCAGCGGCACTCCGCCGCCGGATACAAAGAATTGCAGCGGCCGTCCAGAGTGGGCCTCCCAGATGCCGTTGGTTTTCCATCCGCTGACGATGGCGTCCAAAAGCCGCGGCATGTTGCCCAACAAGGCCTTGCCACGTCCGATGGGAAGATCGTAACTATAGCTGAATTTCAGCATGGCGGGCACATCGAACGTCGACAGCGCTCTTTCCGACTTGGGGTTGTTGGGATCCTGCAGAGCGAAGCCCGACTCGGGACCGTAGTTCCCCAGCCAAGCCACGTTATCGTCGTACATAGAGGAATCGTCGATCGACTTCGACCACGTAAAGCTGGCCACCAGTTCCAGGCCATTGCTGTAGGCCTTATTCGCCGTGATTTGCAGTGCGTGATAGGTTGAGTTTGCGATGGGTGGCTCGTCGGTGGTGACGCCCGTGGGAAACTCGGGAAAAGGCATGTGCAGTTGATAATCCTGGATCGTTGGACCGGAGAGAATGCTGTTTGGATCGGAAATAGGGCCGCCATTTTGCGAGGAGAACGGGTTGTTCACCTGGGTCAGGTATTGCGCAAGCAAAGCGGGATTGGTCTCCATCTGAGGCCCGAGAATGTTCCGGTTATTATCGCCACCAAAGTACAGGTGCGTCCCTTTCTTTCCCACGTACGTCGCACCAAAGATAACGTTCCAGGGAATTTGGCGCTCGATACCCAAAGTCCAGCTTTGTTCATAAGGCGTTAGCGCCGCAGCATGAGTGCGGAGCGGGCCAACCGCGCCGTAACCCACGTCATTCAGCTGACCCAGAGAACCCCCAGGCGGTTGAATCAAGCCGTTGGGAAATGGATTGTTCAGGTGCAGCCATACCGAGTCGCCCTGGTTCAAATATGTGTTGATCACGCTGGTGTATTGGTTGAAGCCCTGAGAACCGTAGCTCAGCAGGCCATTGGCGCCCGAGCGAGTTTGGCTGTAAAAGATGCCGTAGCCGCCACGCACTACGGTTTTCGGAGTAACCTGATAGGCAAATCCGAAACGCGGTTGAATGTCGGTCCAATCCACAAGCCAGTCCGAGCGCACACTGGGGCTGTTGAAGAACTCGCCGCCCAGCAGCGCGAGAGTTGTTGGGCCGTTGAACTGATCGTCGTATGAGAGCTTGCCGCCGTTGAGCGGATTGATCACATTCGGATTCCACCAGTTCATCCGGTTATAGCGCTCGGTTCGCGGCAGGGAGACGTCATAGCGCAGGCCCAGATTCAGCGTCAATTTGGTGGTGGTTTTCCAATTGTCTTGAGCGAATACCGCATACTGGTAGTTTTCGCTTGCCGGCCGGAACTGGATTTCGTAGCTGCTTGACCCGTTGCCGACCATTTGGCCCATCAGGAAGCTGGCTAGGTCATCGCCGCCCGGGGTATTGCCATCGTTGCACGTAGATGTAACCCCCGGCGACGGGCAAAGCGAACTGCCGCGGTTATCGAAGTAGAAATAGCCCAGCGGAGCGTTGGTCTGAATGTAATTTTGCTGATGCAAACGGCCTTCAAATCCAAACTTCAGCTCGTGGGAGCCCCGGAGCTTGGTCAGGATCGCCGAAATCTGGCCGGTATCCTGACCCTGCCTGTAATTGCCATAGGGATTGTTCCCGGCGTTGGGGAAGAAGCCCGAAGCCGCGTAATCGAGAAAAGAGATTGCGGGAACGCCATTGAAGCCGTTTTCCTCCAGATAGGATGGAAAACCCAGAGTACCGAGAGGATCGGGGTTCAGCTTGGAATTGTACGCGAGGATGGATTCTGTACCCCGCGTAAAGCCAAGAGTGACCGTCAAGAGCAGCGTGGGACTGAAGGTATGAACATCGTTCAGAGATAAGAGGTGCGAGTTGCCTGTGTTCGTTCCGCTGCCACAGGGGTCAATGAAAGTCTTGAAGCAGTTGTAGGGCGTATAGGTACTCCACTGTTGCGAATACTTGCCGCTCAACAGATTTTTTTGGTTGAAGCGATGGTCAATCCTGAGGTCGAATTGCTCGTTGTTGCTTTGAGATGCCCCCGACGCGATCCAGTTCAGGTACGGAGAGGCATTGGGCATGCCGGATGTGGGCAGAGGGAATAGAGCCATCATCTTGGCCGCGACTGGGTCGATAAGATTACCCGCCACTCTCGTGGTTGGTTCGAACTGAGATGGAGGACAGGAAGCGCCGGCAGGAAGGCTAGCGGGATTGCAACCCGGGCTGGCGTACAGGTCAAGCCGGTTGTTGGGGATGGGGGTAAGACGAACCGGGCCGCCATCCGTGCCGCTGTATACCCCGGAATAGGGATCGTAGAGCTGGCCTGCGGGATTGTTACAAATGCCGTTCACGAACGCAGCACCCGGCGCTGGCCCATTGGGACCGTCGCCGCCGCAGAGCTCTGAGAAGTTCCCGGTGCGCTCGGCGGCACTGGGCACGCCCGCCTGATATGTCGCCATGGTACTAGCGCGTGTTCCATCCCAATCAAAAAAGAAGAAGGTCTTGTTCTTAATGATTGGCCCACCCAACGTCCCGCCAAAATCATGCCGGTGAACCGGGGGAATAGGAATAATTGGCGTTTGGTTGTCGTTGAACCAGTTGTTGGCATCTGTGATGGTATTGCGGATGAAGTCGTACGCTTCTCCATGGAAGCTATTCGTGCCCGAGCGCGTGACCATGTTGATGATGGACCCGCCCGAGAAGCCGTATTCCGCGCTGAAGTTCGACTGCTGTATCTTGAATTCTTCCACTGCCTCCGGTGAGGGAACGTAGGTAGTCTGAGTAATGCCGCCATTGGGCTCAAAGTTGGTAATCGAGGAGCCGTCCATCAAGATGTCGGCACTGGCCCCGCGGCTTCCGTTGGAGACAAAATTCGTTCCCGTGTCGCTGATGCTGTTGGCGTCACTTTGATCGGTAACGCCGGGCGCCAGGTAGGTAAGGGTAAGCACATCGCGGTCAATCAGCGGCAGATCGTTGATGGCGCGCCGGTCAATCACTTCTCCCGTTACCGCGTCCTGGGTGGCGATAGTTTGCGTCTGCGCGTGCACCTCAACTGTGACGTTCGTGCCGGCAATTTTGAGAACGAGATTTGCGGTTGGGTTTTCGGTAACGTTCAGCCGGATGTGCGTGCGAACCGTCTTCTCGAACCCTGCCATCTCGGCCGTTACGGAATACAGCCCTGGCGGGATCGAAACGAAAAGATAGTGGCCGGTGTCGTCCGATTTGGTGGTAAATCGGTATCCCTTGTTTTCGTCAGTGAGAGCGACCGAAGCGCCGGATACAAATGCTCCGCTGGAATCCGTCAGCGTGCCACTGATCGTGCCGAAGTAGCTCTGGCCGAACGCCAGGACCGGCAACAAGAAGGGCATGGAGAGAAGGAAGACTTGCAGTAGGCGCGTACAGAAGCGGCTGAACAGATTCGTAAAGGAACTCATTTATGCCCCCCATAGACCGGGCAAAGCGGGATAAACCACTAATGTTCGTGAATCTCTGAAGCGAGAACCGTTGCTGAGCCCCGATCTTCCAAATTAATTGCCGGAATTAAAACGTTTCAATGACACGGCATTATGCACAACTGGGGGCCAAAGCGCAAGGGCGAAGTGTCACGAAAAAAGCTTCCGGTCAGAACCGACGGAACTGTGACAGTTCCCGTTGAACTGATGCAGGGGGACAATTCGATTGCTCTTACGCTTGCGAGAAAGGATAGCACCAGCATCGAACGGCGAATATTAAGTCGATAACCCGACTGCAGGCATTAAACCCGCTCAAGCCCGCGAGGGCGCAGACACCGGAAAGATTGTTAGTCGCAAGTGAGTCGATCCATAGGGAACCAGCGAGGCGTGTCCAACTGTCGCGCTCACTTTGCTGGCCCCCATCTCCGGCAATGGAGGCGTAAACAGTTGTTTCGAATTGTCCGGGTTGCGCTGAAGTCCCCAGTCTTCGATCTTTCTCACCGGGACAACTAACTCGATAGGAGGATATTCCCAGGGATTGTCGGCTTGGTTTGTGGGCGTCGAGTTTTTCTTGAGTTTGACCTCTCGCAGCAAGTGCGCAGGATCGACAGCAATCGCATAATTCCAGGGGCTTTCTGGAGTTGCTTCCCAACTCGGGTAGTCCTCGGTCGTGTACTTCGGTTCCACGCGCGTCGTCCATTTCTCCTTGATCGGCAAGGAATACACCAATGGGCCTCGCTCGATTCCGATGCCGCTCTGCGGCCAGTGCGTGATCCCCACTCTCATGGGAAGAGTTAAGGTCACGGTGTCGCCCGGAGCGAATTTTCGATCGAGGACCACAAGTCCGTTGGCGCGCCGCGAAGCCGGAATGACAGCGCCGTTGATGGCCACATGCGGCGTTTCGCACCACGCCGGTATGCGTAAAGATAGAGGAAACGACACCGTCCCGCTGGCATCGATCTTGAAGTGAATTTGTTCCTCGAAGGGATAGCGAGTCGTCTGTGTAATCGTGACTTGCTGGTTATCCGGTCCCACCGTGGTTGTTAGTTTCGAGGGGCCGTACAGCACTGCAGAGAGGCCGCCGTCGTTCGTCTTCATCCACATGCGAATGACATAGTTGGAGAAGATGCGGTGTACGTTGCCTCCGCAACAGGCGCCTTGTTTGCCGGGGTTCGGCTGAAAGGCCATGAGAAAGCCGCCGTGTTCCATCACATTGTGGTCGGAGTCGAGCGTGGCAAGAAACTGATTGGGGCACGAAAAATACTGCAACGCCTTCCAGTCCTTACGAATTGCGCCCATGGCGGCATTGAAACACGCGCGCTCCACGCGATCTGCCCACACGGCGTCCCCCGTGGCCATGAGAATATGGCCCCAGGACCACGCGTGATCGGCGATGTCGCAGGTTTCGTGCGAGTCGAGCGAAGTCACCGTCCGGTAGTCTTCTGTCGTTGAAGGGATGCCGTCGATCAGCATGTGATGGTCAAAGATGCGGCGTTGAGCGGCGAGCGCGAACCTCAGATACTCATTCTTCCCGGTGTAGCAGTAGAGAATGGCCGGCAGTTTGGCCACCTCAATATAGGTAACGCCGTGCGAGTGGATGGGAGTGGCAGCGTAGACACGCAGCTCGGAGAGATCGCCCTGCTCCGGATCGGCAGCCGTCTTCATGTACTCCTTCCAGGCAGTCTCGGCCATCTCAAGCAAACGGGGGTCGCCAGTGTGCTGGTAACACCACAACATGGATTCGATGTTGATTACATTTCGGGGAGGCGCTCCATAGGCAGCTTTGTCGAGCACATAATGCTTCTGCATGGCGCCGACAATGTCTGCGCTCGTGAATTGACCTTGAGTCAGCTGGGCATCAGAGAGAGCCGACAAGGCGCGGAAGAATAGAGCGTGCGGCCAGCGATGAAAGTCACCCTTGGGATCCTGAATGTACTTGGGCCCGAGATATCCATTCTCGGAGGCGTGCGCCAGCGTGTAGTCGATGCTGGTTCGAGCCTGCTGCATCAGATGCTGATCGTCGAGCACTAAGGCCAGGCGGGTCGCGCCGTCGATCCAATATGCTTTTTGTTCCCACGGCCACCAGGATTCAGCAGTCTCCTCGCCTGCCCAGTATGCCTTGTTGAAAGGGAATGAAACCTCCGGCAGCTTGGAGGCGAGTTGCGATGCTTCGCGCTCGAGATAGACGCGGAGCCAGCCTTCAGGCTTCACCGCCCCCGGCGGTAGCGCATGCAATGCAGCATAGGAGCGGACTTCCGGGTTTGCTTCGGCGGCCTCGAGAACAGCACTTGGAGCGATCAGCATCGCCGAACTCGCTGCGGCGAGACGAAGAAATTCCCTGCGATCCACTTTGCTCTGATGCGGCACGGTACGGCTCCTTTCTCGCTCGGCCGGTCTTGTCGTCACTTGTGTAACAGTCTAACAACGACGTCCGTCTGCTGGGTCTCATCCGGGAAAGTTGTTGACGCGCCGTAGGTCATCGCTGCCCCGGCACTTGCGTCGACGGTAGTGCTCTAGAAAAGCGCCCTTTATGCGAACACTCCAATCTGATTGAAAGGTTTTACGTGGGCAACTGTCGCTTTTGGACGGTCGCCAGACCGGTGATTCGGATTGCCATCTTCCTCCAATAGCGGACCACATCTGACGCCTCTGCGAGCTGACTATGTATTTCCCGCTATCGGTCGAGGGCTTGATCAATTCTTCCTCTTTTATTAATTTGCTTAGCAGACGTCCTTGCATTTTGGGTCGCGGATGTCCATAATCGCTGGTTTATTGAAACGTTTTAATTTGAAAGTGATCGGGCAAGCCTAACCTTCTCCAACTGAATCAGCGAGCTCTTAGTAATTAGTGATTGATACCATGATTCGTTCTCATTCCTTCCGCTCGAAGACACTGCGAGCTACGATGGCGCTAGCTCTGGTGTGCGCCTTTCTTTTCACGTCGCATGAGGTGTACGCAGTGCAGCCTGAACAACCCCTCGAACTTTCCCGCGCAGTGCGCCCGTGGGAATTCGTATCCGCCCTCGGCACTCGCGCGGCACTTCTCGGCCGCGAGCAAGGCACGCTGGAAGCATGGGTGTATCCACTGAAGATTCTGAGCGACTTTCGCTTGCAGTTTAAGGTGGAGGGAACAGTAATCCCCGCCGAGGCACTGGCCCGAACATTAATCGTGCGCCCCGAGTCCACCACCATCGTTTACACGGGCGATTCCTACTCGGTTCGCGAGACGCTGTTTGTTCCTGTGCACGAACCGGGTGCCATCATCGCAGTGCAAGTGCAGACAGTTCGGCCTCTTCAAGTGGAAGCCCTCTTTCGCCGCGATTTTCAACTCGAGTGGCCGGCGCACCTGGAAAACCTTGATCCGGACTGGGATAAAGCTCTGTGCGCCTTTGCCTTCGGCGATACCACCGGGAAATTCGAAGCACTGGTGGGATCACCGAATGCAACCAGGACCTCGGCAGAGTATTCCGGCAATTATTTCGAATCGAACCTAAATTCTTTTTCCCTCGAGCCGACACTCGCTGGATCGGATACGAAGCTCATCGTGATCGCCGCTTCCTTCAACGGGCGCAAAGACCTGCCCAGCCTTTACCATCACCTCTTCGCCGATTACTCAAGCCTTCTGCAGGAGTCAGCCAACTATTACAAAGATTATCTCGCGCACACATTGAGCATTCACGTTCCGGATGCGCAGATCGAAGCCGCGTACGACTGGTCGCGAGTGAGTATGCTGCAAAGCGTTGTGAACAACCCCTTTCTTGGCGAAGGGCTCGCCGCTGGTTTTGCCACATCGCACGACGACTACCGTCCCGGTTATGCATGGTTCTTCGGCCGCGACGCAGAGTGGACGTCGCTGGCGTTAACCGCCGAAGGCGACTTTCTCCACGCCCGCATTGCGCTCGATTTTCTGAGCAAGGTCCAGCGAGCCGACGGGAAGATAACGCATGAGGTTTCTCAGAGCGCGACCCTCATGGACTGGTTCAAGACGCAATACCCGTATGGGTCCGCCGACGCAACGCCGCTGTACATCATTGCCGTGAATGACTATGTAACCCGCAGTGGAGACATCGGCTTCGCTCGTGACAAGTGGGACGGCGTGTGGAGAGCCTATTCGTTTCTGAAATCGACGTACGATGCCAAGGGGCTGGCCCAGAATGCCGGCGTAGGTCATGGATGGATCGAAGGCGGCCCGTTATTTCCGATTCAGACCGAACTTTATCAGGCGTCTCTAGGAGTTGAGGCGGTGAGAGCGCTTTCACACCTCGCGCACCTGGTGCAAAAAGAAGATACAGCGCGCGAATTGGAGCAGGCCTTCGATCAAGAGCGCCCGATTTTAAACAACACATTCTGGTCTCCAGAAAAGCAGATCTACGCCTACGGTCTCGATTCCGCAGGTAAGCGCATGGATATTGCCAGCGTTCTTGCTGCAGTTCCCTTGTGGTTCCGTCTTCTCGATGACGATCATGCGCAGACCATGATTCAGGAACTCGCCCGCCCTGATCACCAGACAGATTGGGGTATGCGCATTATTTCGTCTCATAACCCGAAGTACGATCCGGGCGGCTATCACTTTGGAACCGTATGGCCGCTGTTTACCGGGTGGGCTTCCGTTGGAGAATACAACTACCACCGCCCGTTGCCCGCTTACTCGAATCTGAGAGCAAACGCGTTGCTGACATTTGATGGATCGCTCGGCCACGTAACAGAAGTTCTCTCCGGTGACTATGATCAAACGCTTGCAACCGGCTCTCCGCACCAGGTGTGGTCGGCAGCGATGGTAGTAAGTCCACTCTTAACCGGATTGATGGGATTACGAACAGATGCGACGAGCTGCCGTGTGATCTTCGCTCCGCACGTACCGGCCGATTGGGATTGGTTTTCCATCGACAACCTGCACGTCGGCGGTCGAACACTCGACCTGAAATATCGGCGAACGCCGAACAAGTTGATGCTTCAAATCCACTCGAGTGGGACGAAACCATGCTCCATGGAATTCTCTCCGGCCGTTAGCCTGCGAGCAAAGATCAAACAAGCCAGACTGAATGGACGACCTCTTCCTTTTCATGCGGATCCAAGTCCAACGGATCAGCACGTGACATTGGAACTCCCCATCCAGAGCGGTGAGCGCGATATCGAGATCGACGTCACCGACGATTTCGGGCTGAGTTACGCATCCACGCTTCCGAACTTGGGTACTGCAAGTCGCGGCCTTCGCGTGCTCTCCGAGTCGTGGTCGCAATCACGAGACGCACTTACTGTGCAGCTGTCGGGTTCGCCCGCAGAAAGCTATGAGCTATCAGCCTGGAATACGTCTCATCTTTCTTCCGTGGAGGGCGCTCAACTCGACAGAACCAGTGATCCAGCGAGGGTACGCGTGCAGCTTCCAACGAGTCCCGCCGGAAGCGATCCTCAAACCGCAATCGTTTTTCACTTTGCAGGAAAGTGAGCCTCTCATTATGTTTGATGGTCTTCGACGCTTGGTCCTAATGTTGGCAGCAATCTTCTTCTCAGCCAGCCTTGCATTGGCCCAACAGAAGTCTCCTGCCCCTGCAGACCACGACTGGTGGAAGACTGCGGTTTTCTACGAGCTCTACCCGCGCAGTTTCGCCGACAGCAACAACGATGGCATTGGCGATCTCAAAGGCATCGAGTCCCATCTGGATTATCTAAAAGATCTCGGCGTCGATGCGATCTGGATCACGCCGTGCTTCCCCTCACCGCAAGTCGACTTTGGGTACGACGTTTCGGATTACGAGAATATCGATTCCATGTACGGAGCCCTGAAGGACTTTGATCATCTTGAGGAAGCCGCGAAAAAACGTAATATCCGGATCATTCTCGACTTCGTGATCAATCACACCTCTCCGCAGCACAAGTGGTTTCTAGACTCCGCATCCTCACGCACGTCCGCTCATCGTGATTGGTACATCTGGCGCGACGGCAAAGCTCCCGGTGTTCCGCCGAACAACTGGATCTCGGGCTTTGGCGGCTCCGCGTGGCAATTCGATCCGAAGACGGGACAGTACTATTACCACTATTTTGCAGTCGGCCAGCCCGATCTGAACTGGCGCAATCCCGCGGTCGAAAAGGCCATGTTTGACGTGACGCGTTTCTGGTACAAACGCGGCGTCTCCGGATTCCGGCTCGATGCGGTTGATCTTTTGTTTGAGGATCCAGAGCTTCACGACAATCCGGTACTTCCCGGCAAGGATGAGTTCGGCGATCCAAACATGGACAACAAATACAACGACAAGTTGCCCGAAGTCCACACCGAACTCAAGAAACTGCGCAAGGTAGCCGACGAATACGACGCAGTGTTAATTGGCGAAACCTACACGTCGAATCGTGAGGAGCTCAAGGAGTACTACGGCGGCCACAACGATGAAATCCAGATGCCGATGGATTTCATGTTCTGCGAGGTCAACAAACTCTCGCCGCGAGAATTCCGAACACAGATCGCCAACGTGGAATCGACTGGGGGATGGCCGGTCTACGTGATTGGCAATCACGACATGCCGCGCTCCTACAATCGCTACGGCGACGGAGTTCACAACGACGAGATCGCTAAACTCATGGCTGGAATGTATCTGACGCTGCGCGGCACTCCGATCATGTACTACGGCGAAGAATTGGGGATGGAAAACAACGACCCCGTTCGCAAGGAAGATGTGAAGGACCCCATCGGCATCGCGGGATGGCCGAAAGATAAGGGGCGCGACGGTGAGCGTACCCCGATGCAGTGGAATGATTCGACCAACGCTGGCTTCACCAAGGGCACGCCGTGGCTACCCGTCCCTACCAGTTACAAAACTCACAACGTTGCAAGTGAATTGAAAGACCCAAATTCAGTCTTGCAGTTTTACAAGCAGCTTTTGGCGTTGCGGCATCACGAGCCGGCATTGCTGGATGGAGACTACATCCCGCTCAACGAAGACAACGCCAGCGTGCTTTCCTATTTGCGCCGTTATAAAGACGAGGCCGTGCTGGTAGTTCTCAATATGTCTGCCACACAGCAGCAGATTGGTTTTGATCTGTCGGCGCAAGGGTTTCCGTCAGCGAAACCTGCTGCTTTGCTGACGAGCGGGGAAACTTCAAGGACCAGTAAGATCGATCAGATCAACTTGGCCCCGTTTGGTGTTTACATCGCACGGATCAGACAGTAAGGCGTATCAAATGCATAGAGACCGTCTTGCGCTGCTCAATTTGCTTCCCAGGTCGTTGGCCGTCGTTGCCAGCATCTTCTTGGCATCCGTTCTCGCCTGTACCCAATCCGATGGCCCCTCGGGCACGCAGCTTTCCACTCTCGCAACTCCGCGCACGTACGTTCAAAAGCGGGCGTCGAGTTATGACCGCACCGGCGGCAACGAAGATTTCGTCAAGCTCTCTGCCGGAGAGACAATCACTCTGCTTGACGCTCCGGGACCAGGAAACATCACTCATATCTGGATTACGATTGCGTCCTCGGAAAAATATCACTTAAAGAAGCTCGTCCTGCGAATGTTCTGGGACGACGAGAACTCGCCCAGCGTCGAAGCCCCAATCGGCGATTTCTTCGGCCTCGGCCTGGGAGACTATTTCCAATTCGAGTCCGTCCCTCTGTCCGTCGCGCCCGACAAAGCGCTCAACTGTTTCTTCCCCATGCCGTTTCGAAAACGTGCGCGAATCACGCTCACGAACCAGGGAAGTGAAAACGCCGACTCCCTCTATTTCAATATCGACTATCAGGCCCTTAGCAAAGATCTACCCTCCGAGACTCTCTATTTCCACGCCCAGTATCGCCAGGCAGCGCCAGCAAAGGGCTGGACCAACGATTGGGAATCCAATGACTCTCCCGCTGTAAATACAAAGAAGAATGTCGACGGCCAAGGCAACTACGTATGGCTGGAAGCGGCAGGCCAGGGACATTTCGTGGGCGTCACCATGTCCGTTCTTCAAAATCAGGATGGGTGGTGGGGCGAAGGCGACGACATGTTTTTTGTAGACGGCGAAAAGTATCCCTCCATCAACGGAACCGGCTCCGAGGACTACTTTCTTGGCGCATGGGATTTCGGCGACCATCCCTTTTCCTATGGCCTCTACGGAGCGCCGATGAAAGGGGCTGAACTGGCTGGTAGCCGTTCTTCGGTTTACCGATTTCACTTGGATTCGCCGATTCCATTCATGAAAAGTCTGAAAGCGACCATCGAGCACGGCCACGCCAATCATCGCTCCGACAACTTCTACTCGGTCGCCTATTGGTATCAGAAAGAACCGCACACGCCATTTCCAGAGCTACCAAGGGTCGAGAACCGCATTCCTCGAATTTATGCCGTTGGAGGCCCCGGCAATGGGCAAGGTGGTTCCACAAACAAGTAATGATTAAGGATTCTGATTTCTATCCAAGAGAACGGCTTATGAAACGCATTCCACTATTTTTTCTGGCATTATTCCTGTTCTTTGCAATGCAGTCGACTACTTTCGCTCAGGATGCGGCGAATGCTCCCCACGGCGAACAGATCGGCGCTCCCGCGTGCCAAGCGGTTCCCGACTGGGACTCGACCCGTGCCGCGACCTGCACCAAGACTGAGATTGCCAACTGGCTCGCTGACATTAAACATTGGCGCGCAGAGCACCTGCTTCGCATCGGCTACGACGGATCGCAATATGCACGGCCGGAGCTCGCCTGGACGCAGACAAGTTTCGTGCAGCCGCAAATGATGATCCATGACCGGTTTTTCTACGATCCTCTCACCCAGCAATACACTGTGGACCGCTATCTCGCCGACTTGGATCGCCGCTACGGAGGCATTGATAGCGTTTTGCTATGGCCCACTTATCCGAATCTGGGCATCGACTCGCGCAATCAATACGACCTCTTCCGCGACCTGCCCGGCGGCATTCCGGAGATGAAGAAAGTCGTTGATGAGTTTCATCGCCGGGGCGTCCGCGTTTTGTTTCCGGTGATGATGTGGGACCAAGGAACGCATGACGAAGGGTCCCCGAACTGGACCGCCACAACGCGCTATCTCGCGGAGATCGGAGCCGATGGAATCAACGGCGACACGCTCGAGGGAATGGCCCGCGTTTTCCGCACGGCATCGGACGCGGCCGGTCATCCACTTGCCCTTGAACCGGAACTCTGGTTCGGCTCGAACGAAATGCTCGCTTACAACAACATGTCCTGGGGCTATTGGAAGTATGATTTTGCCCCGTCGGTGAGCACGTACAAATGGCTCGAACCTCGCCACATGGTGCACATTTGCAATCGCTGGGCCCACGACCATGTCGACGATCTCCAGTCTGCATTTTTCAACGGTGTGGGTTTTGAAAGTTGGGAAAACATCTGGGGTATCTGGAACCAGATGACGCCGCGCGACGCCGAAGCGCTTCGCCGTATTGCCGCCATTGAGCGCGCCTACCATTCGCTGCTCGTCAGTCCCGAGTGGCAACCGAACGTCTTCACGCAACAATTCGGCGTCTTCGCCAGCCGCTGGCCGGGCGCGCCATCAACGCTCTGGACCGTGATCAACCGCAACCACTATCCGGTCTCCGGGCGCCAGCTAATCATGCCTTACAAAGAGGGGGCGCGCTATTTTGATCTTTGGCACGGAGTCGAGCTGACTCCGGTCAAAGAGAATGACACTTCCGTCCTTGCTTTTGATCTGGAGCCGGAGGGCTACGGCGCAGTCCTCGAGACAAGCACTCTCGATCAAACGCTCAGCGAACTGCTGCAGACGATGCGCACGCTCGCCCAAAAGCCCTTGAGCGTCTTTTCTAAAGAGTGGGCCACCCTACCGCAGCATATCGTCGAAATTCCCACCACTGCGTCTCCTGCCTCTGCGCCGAAAGGCATGATTCGCGTGCCCGAGGCCGACTTCATATTTCGTGTGAACGGAATTGAAATCGAGGGCATGAACGACGAAGGAACCGACGTCCAATATCCATGGGAGCCCTCGCCGCGCCGTTTTCACGAAACCAAATTGCACATCAAGTCTTTCTGGATCGATACCTATCCCGTGACCAATGCTCAGTTCAAAGCCTTCCTCGATGCCACTCACTATCACCCCGCCGACGATCACAATTTTCTGAAGGACTGGAACGGCGGAACCTATCCGGCAGGATGGGCGAACAAACCGGTCACGTGGCTGTCGCTCGAAGATGCGCGCGCCTATGCCCACTGGGCCGGCAAACGCTTGCCTCATGAATGGGAGTGGCAATATGCGGCGCAAGGCACCGATGGGCGCGCCTATCCATGGGGCAACGAATGGAATGCCGAAGCTGTGCCGACTCCCGACCGTGAGCGCGACTTGCAACCAGCAAGCGATGTGAATGCTCATCCGAAGGGAGCCAGTCCGTTCGGCGTAATGGACCTCCTTGGCAACGTCTGGCAGTGGACGGACGAATTTGTCGACGACCACACGCGCGCAGAGATCCTGCGCGGCGGCAGCCGCTATCAGCCTCAAGGCTCGCGATGGTATTTCCCGCAGGCCTATAAGCTCTCGGAGCACGGCAAGTATCTGTTGATGGCGCCGAGCATCGACCGCTCGGCGACGATCGGGTTCCGATGTGCGGTTGACGCGAAGTGATCTTTACTCGGAAGTACGGCTGCGTACCTATTTACTCGCGACCCGAACGCTCGCGTTCTGGTGAAGAAATTCCTCTACCTCAGCTCGCGCCGCCATGGCTGCCTGCGCTCCCTGCCTGGTTACCGACACCGCCGCCGCGGCGCAAGCATACTCCGCCGCTTCCCGCGGGTTCCTCCGCTCGATTGCGACCGCGAAGGCGAACGCCCCGTTGAATGCGTCGCCGGCGCCTGTGCTGTCTACCGCCTCCACCGAGAAACCAGGAATGTACTGCTCCGCCACGTCTCGCCCGGCGATGAATACACCTTTGGCGCCGAGTTTCAAGATCACGTTGCGAACGCCTAATTGCAGGATGTCCTTTGCGACCGCGGGCGCTGATCTTGCGTTAATTTCCGTCGCACCCAACTCTCTTAAGAAGGCGCACGTTTCGGTCTCATTCGGAGTAAACCAAGTCACCGCCCGCAAAATCTCATCGCCGAGCGGCCGCGCGGGTGCCGGGTCGAGCACCAGTGGCACACCGAACGACTCGGCCAGCGCCGCCAAGTGCTCCACGGTTTCGAGTGGCGATTCCAGCTGTGCCAGAATCATGGACGCGCTGCGGAGTTCGTCTTTGTGCTGATCCAGATCTTCAGGAAGAAGGTGGGAGTTGGCCCCCGGGATCACGATAATAGAGTTTTCCCCGGCCGGAGTTGCCGAAATCAGCGCAGTCCCGGAAGACCCCGGAACGGTTTCGACATGGGTCGAATCCACGCCGACACGAATCAAGTTCTCGATCAAATATCTCCCGAAGTGGTCGTTGCCGACCTTCCCGATCATCGTCGTGGGCGCACCCAGCCGCGCGGCCGCAACCGCCTGATTCGCTCCTTTGCCCCCGCACAATGTTTGCAGTTCTTGCCCGAGAATAGTTTCTCCGCGAGCGGGAATCCTCTCCACGCGCGCCACTAAGTCGATGTTAATGCTTCCAACTACCACGATGGACTTCTTCATATGAGTGAGATGCGGGTGAGTGGAATGCTGCTGCGAATTTGGGGACGAGTGCGATGAATCACTCCGTGGGCGCCCTTAAAGTTCCACCGAAGCTCGGAGCTCTCAGGGCGCACAGGAGGAAACTCGGTTCTGCAGTACTTAAGTGGCACACAAGCCTAGAACCGAATGTGCGCCGCAACCTGGATCTGCCGCGGCGTGCTCTGCCCTTGAGAAAACCCGAATACAGTTGCTGGCTGTCCAACATCGCTGGTCGGGTTCGTCAAGTTCACGCGGTTGAACAGATTGAAAAATTCTCCGCGCAGTTCAAAGACCCCGGCTTCTCCGAGCATGTGGAGTTTGAAGGTCCGCTCTACCGTCGTATTCACCACGGCAAATCCCGGACCATCGTAGACGTTACGGCCCAAGTTACCCTCCCGCCCTAGAGCTGGTATTGGAAAGGCGGAAGCGACGGCGAAGCCAGTGTTCACGAGATTTCCGTTTACAAACTTTGCCAGGAAGTCGCTTCTGCTCCCGGTATGGACGCTGCCAGGCGCAGGTGCGTTCGGTATGTCGTACAGGAATCCATCGGCGTTGTAGTCACCACCCGTGTTGCCGACCACTTGGCAACTCGAGGTCAGGGTGGTGGCGCAGGAGGCATTGTTCCATACCGGACTAAAAGGGGTGGTCCCGTTGTTGACCGTAAACGGCTGGCCGGACTGCAGAATGATGATTGGCGCCAGCGTCCAGCCACTGGTGATCGCATGCGCGATTCCGTTTCGGAAGCCTGGAAGATCCCAAGCCAAATCTGCTGAGAACCGTTGCCGCGAGTCGAAATTCGCCCGTCCATACTGTGCGTCGGGATGCTGCGCGTCGAGAATGTTTTCGGCGCCGCCATTCCCGTTGTCGTTGTCGTTGCTGCTGGTGTAGTCCAGAGATTTTCCGTACGTGTAGATGGCGTGACCGGTCCAGCCATGGGTGAAGTGCTTCGAGATAGAAAACGCCCCCAGATCCGAATTTGCCAGGCCGACTGACCGCCCGTAGGTGATTGCCCCAAACGTAGGATTGAGTCGCGTCTGATACCCCTGGTTGATGATCATGTCGCCGACAAAGCGGTTGACATCGGTCTGTATGTAAAGATCGCGGCTGGCCGTACCCATGTAGGTTGCTTCGACCATGAACCCGGAGATCCTTTGCTGAACGCCGAGTGCCCAGCTATGAACCAGCGGCGGTTTCAGATTCGGATCAATCCCGCCCACACTAATCTGTGTGCCAACAATGCCGCCGTTCGGCGTCACTTGAAACGAAACTCCCGGCGGCGGCGCAAATCCCTGCGCTCCTCCGTTAGCCGTGGTGCTGCTGATGCCATAGGAGAAGCTGGCCAGCGTTACCCCCGGAGTGTATGCGCTGATCGAGGGAGACACATAGTTGGGAGGATTGGTTCGCATGTTGTTGACGTAGGAGTATTCGCCCACCTTATCGGCGAATTGCGCATAACCGCCGCGGATGGCGGTATGTCCTTTGCCAAATACGTCCCAGGCAAATCCGATGCGAGGAAGCACGCGGTATTGCTCATTGTCGGTCGCGATGCCATTGCTGCTACGGACCTTCATCCCACCGTTGATGATTTGTTGGGCGAAGGTCGATCCCGCTCCCGGCGTGAAAAACGCAATGGGCTGTTGATCATTCTCAACCGTGGACATGTGACCGTAATCATCCATACGGACGCCGAGATTCAAAGTCAGCTGGCGATTCACTTTCCAGTCATCCTGCACATACGGAGCGACATAAATCATAAAGATGCGCTGATACAGATTGGTGGCCACGCTGCTGTTCTGCACATTCAGCACCGGGCCGCTCTGGGAATTCGGCGCATCGACGGCAAAGTCGGCGAGGTTGCTGAACCAAAAAAACGGACGGTCTTCTCCGTTGGTGAAATTGTCCAGATCCTGCAGACGGTCTACATCGATCCCAAAGTGGAAACTGTGCGAGCGATGCGTCCACATCAGCCCGTCGTGGATGAACCAGTTGTTTTGCACCCATCCGGATGGTCCCCATTGCCAGTAACCGGCATCTCCGCCCAAGCCGTTGATCCCGACGTTGGGCAACAGCGGCTCTTTATCCGGCTGGTTCCCTGTCAAGCGGGTATAGCCTACGCCGAGGTCGTTGACCAGGCTCCCAGAAAACGTGTGCAGATAGTCGACCTTGTTGTAAAGGGTTGCGTTCGGATTGATGTAGGAATAGTTGGGCCTGGGGTAGAAAAACTCTCCCTGCGTCGTATTGCGGAACATGCTGTAGAACAGCTTGTCGGTATCGCCGCGCAGATTGTGGTCGAGGCGCAAGTGACCCTGAAAACCATTGTTCAACGTCGAATATGTGATCGTTACCGGTCCTTCGGCCGGCAGATTGGCTGGAATGTTAGGAGGAGTCCAGAGGCTCGGAAAGTCGGATTCGACTTGTCCCACCGTCAGCACGGACGAAGAGTTTGGGTTGGGGAATATTGCCGGTGGCGCCGCCTTAAAAAAGCGCGCGGCCATCGAATTTGGAAGGTTCTGGAAGACGTAGTTTTCAAAAGCCTGGGTTTCCACATAATCGTCATAATCCACGCCGCCCAGAACGCTCTTCATCCAGAACAGAGATCCAAAAAAGAAGGTCTTGTTCTTGATGAGCGGACCAGAAAAAGTTCCGCCGAAGTCATTGCGAATTGTCTTGGGGACTGGCACTGGATTGCCGTTGTTATCGACGTCAAATTCGGTGCGCGCCGAGAGGACGTTGTCGAAGTGCATCTCCGACAGACTGCCGTGGAACTGATTGGTACCGGGCTTCGTAAAAATTTCTATAAGCGCGCCGCTCTGAACCCCCTTATCGGCGGAAAACGATGATGCCGTCACTTTCATTTCGGCAACCGTATCCGGCTCCGGAGTGATGTTCACGACGCCGTCGCGGGAGTTGCCGTTCACGGTCGTTCCGTCCACCTGAAATTCGTTCGCCTCCTGGCGCTGGCCAGCGGCGTTGATCTGAAAGCCCGCTTCGGAAGCGAAGGGCGTAACGCCGATCGAGCCTGCCGCGCTGATCGATCCAGAAGCATCGCCCAGGCCGGTCAAGCCGGGAGCGAGAGTGGCCACGCTGGCATACAGATTCTCGCCAATCAGCGGGGAATCCTGCACAGTTTTGCTCTCTAGAGTCCGGCCGACGTTTCCTCGGGTCGTGTCTACACTCTCCGCCTCCGCAGTCACCACCATGGTTGTGACTTGGTGGCCGATGGTTAATTTCGGGTACAGGGTGCGAACCTGGTCTCCTTCGAGTTTGACATCGGATTCGACCCAAGTTTGGAAGCCCGTTGCCTTGATTTCAACGTGGTAGGTCCCCAAAGGCAGATTCCGCAGGTGGACATATCCCTGAACGTTGGAAACTGCCGACTGCTGGACCTGCGTGTCCCGGTTAGTGACGGTCAGCGTCGCACCTTGGATTGAGGCGCCCGAAGGGTCCAGGACGGTCGCTTCGAAACCACTGCTGTACTGAGCAGAAGCGGGAGTAAGGAGCAGGAATGTGAAGAGAATGAGCGTTACGAGGTAGAACAAAGGCGATTTGAGCGAAGGCAACATCGAAGTAGTCCCTCCGGTGCGCACCCGGCGGCGCGGCTGGGTGCTGGTTTTCTTATGATTTGAAAGCTTTCAAACTAAGAACCATCAACAATAAACAAAGATGATGCCGCGTGTAAAGAGATATTAGCGAAAATTATTGGGTCCATCATGGCGCGGGAAAAGCGGCAAGTCCAACACCGGGATTACTGCTGTACTTCTCCGTTGAAAGCTTTTATATTACGGAGTCGGCGGAGGTGCGAGTGAAGCCCTGCAAGCTGCCCGACCCCGGAAAGCACCTCTTCGCCGCACCCAGACTGAACCCCTCGCCAATCATAGGATTCGGTGCGTTGCAGATACTCGTTAAGGAATACTCAGTAGAATGGGGCGGCCTGAGGCGGCCATCCCAGCAAGACTTGGCATGAAGAAAGCATTCAAGAAACCGAAAGTCAGTGCACCGCGAGTAACGATGCACCAGATCGCAAAAGAGGCCGATGTCTCGCTAGGCACGGTGTCTCATGTGATCAACGAAACAGCCCCGGTGCGCGAACCGCTGCGCCAACGCGTGATGGGCGCCATCGCGAGCCTCGGCTATCAGCCCAACCAGCTTTCTCGCGGACTTCGCCTCAATCGCACCAACATGATCGGAATGATCATTCCCGACATTACTAATCCCTTCTTTCCGGCCGTCGTACGCGGGGTGGAGGATGTGGCCTACAAACATTCCTATCGTCTCGTCCTGTGCAATGCCGACAACGACCCACGAAAGGAGGCTACTTATCTCAACGAGCTGAAATCTTTTCTCCCGGCCGGCATCCTTCTCATTCCGTCCGAAAATGCTTCGGCGCCCCCGGACTCGCCCGCGACGCCCATCGTGTGCATTGATCGTCCTCCAGCCAAATGGAAGGGAGATATCGTTACTGTCGCCAACGAAGAGGGTGGTTATTGTGCGGGTCGATTTCTTCTGCAAATGGGGCACCGTGTCCTCGGGGTGGCAGCCGGTCCGCACCATCTGGTGAACGCCGCTGAGCGGCTCGCCGGCTTCTTGCGAGCAATGCGCGAAGCCAACGTGCCGTGCGAACCTGAATACATTCAGGAATCTCACTTCGACCGCGCCGGAGGCCACAGCTCCGCGCAGCGATTGCTTCAACTTCTCCCTTGTCCGACCGCAATTTTTGCGGCCAACGACTTGATCGCCCTCGGCGCGCTCGCAGCCGTGCGCGAATTCAAACTCAACTGTCCACGCGACGTTTCGATCATTGGATTCGACGCTCTCGATTGGACAGAATTCTCCGATCCAGCGCTGACCTCAGTTTACCAACCCGGATATCGACTAGGCGGTACAGCGGCGCGTCTGCTGCTTTCGCGCATCGAAGGCTCGAATAAGCCTCCCCAGAAAATCGTTCTCCAGACCGAACTGCGTATTCGGAATTCTGTAGTCAGGATTTCGGCCTCGCAGCAGTAACGCGATCGGTCGTTGCCACCGCCAAGGTCGAAAGTTTTCGTCGTGCCATGCAGGAAAGCGCTTATTGAATCGTTAAAATTGGGCTATTTGTGCGAATTTGTCCTTGACTTCACAGGACACGCGGAGCATAGTTTTGTGCGGAGTTTGGGACGCGGCTCGAAGACGCCGTCCCGAATTGTTCCATTCGTGTCTGGAGCTCAGCAGCTGTCGGATCAGTGGGAATCTCCAAGGAATCCGAAACCCAGGCCAAGACAGACAAAGCATAACGGCAGACTGCGAAACCGCGTCCACATGTTGTGTTTAGCGACGACGACAATCGCAATCTGTGCCACGAAACCTAGTTCTACGTACGCGCTCTCAGCCCTGTCATATCAGCAGTCGAGCTACTTGTTTTCACAACGGACGGGAGAACGGAAATGGCGGCATGAAGAAATACGGCTCACTCACTAAGGCGTGCATAATATTTGCAACATATGCAGCAATGACAATCAGTTCACCCGCGCAAACCTTCACAAATTTGTTTACCTTCAATTACACCGATGGTTCCAACCCGGACGCCGCCCTGGTGCAAGCTACCGACGGGAATCTCTACGGGACAACCTGGGTCGGCGGGGCCAATGGCTACGGCACGTTTTTTGAAGTCGCCTCGGGAACAGTTACCACACTGCACAGTTTCGATTCGACCGACGGAGCCTTCCCGAATGCGGGCTTGGTGCAGGCTTCCAACGGAAACTTCTATGGAACGACTTATGGCGGCGGAGCCAACGGCCGTGGCACAGTTTTCCAAATCACCTCAGCGGGCATAGTGACTACGCTGCACAGCTTCAGTTCCTCCGACGGAGCTTCTCCCTGGGCAGGGCTGGCGCAAGGTACGGACGGCAACTTCTACGGAACAACTTATGACGGCGGGGCCAATGACGATGGGACTTTTTTCAAAATCACGCCCGGCGGTAAGCTGACTACGCTGTACAGCTTCAACTCCACGGATGGCGCCTTCCCGAATGCAAGCCTGGTGCAAGCCACGGATGGAAACTTTTATGGCACAACCGACGAAGGCGGAGCCAACAATTACGGCACGGTTTTCGAGATCACACCCACGGGCACGCTGACCACACTGCACAGCTTCGACTACACCGACGGGGCCGACCCGAACGCGAGCTTGGTGCTCAGCGGTGGGAACTTTTACGGGACGACTTGGGAAGGCGGAGCCGATGGCTATGGCACGATCTTCGAAATCACTCCCGCAGGCACGCTGACCACACTGCACAGCTTCGAGTGGACTGACGGCGCCTTCCCTTTCTCAGAGGGACTGGCACAAGGCACCGATGGAAACTTTTACGGGACAACTCAGGTCGCCAGCAATTACGACTGTGGCACCATCTTTGCAATCACCTCCGGGAGCACGCTGACCACGCTCCACAGCTTCGACTACACCGACGGCTGCAATGCGAACTCGGGGCTGACGCAAGCCACCACCGGGACTTTCTACGGAACAGCATGGGCAGGTGGGACTGGCTATGGCACTGTCTTCTCCCTATCGATGAACCTCGCTCCGTTCGTGCAACCCCGTCCATTTATGGGCGAGGTGGGCACCGCTGTGACGATCCTGGGAAACAATTTGACGGGCACCAAGAAAGTACGCTTCAATGGCACAGCCTCGGCCTATAACGTCGTCTCGGCGACGGAGATTACAACCAAAGTCCCATCCGATGCGACCTCCGGCGCCCTGACGGTGACCACGCCACGCGGAACGCTTAGCAGTGGGCCATTTTTCGTAACGCCGCAGCTTAAGAGCTTCACACCGGGCAAAGGCCCTGTGGGAGCACAGGTGCAGATCACAGGAGTCAGCCTCACGCAGACCACCGCGATTAGCTTCAACGGCGCGGAAGCCTCTGCGTTCACCGTGAACTCCGACAAAAAGGTGACCGTGACCGTTCCCACCGGCGCCACCACGGGAACAATCTCGATCACCACTGCGGGAGGTACGGTCACGAGTGTAAAGAGCTTTACGGTGACGGAGTAACGCTGAGCTTACTCGGTACAGCGGCGCTTTTTTTGAGCGACTCGAAATGTTCCCATTAAGTGCAACTACGGCGCGAAGTGAAAGGACTTATATGAAAGTTCCGTTTCAGTATTCGAAGATCTGCATCCTGCTGGCGATAGTGCTGCTAATGGCTTTCAGCACCCTATGTGCGAGCGGCCAGGCCCCGGAGTCCTCAATAGCATCTATACCCAAACCGGCAAAGCGACTTATCGGCGATTACAGCTATTCGAGTAAGTACCAGACGCCGCCCTACACCTCGAAGCAGATTCCTTATTCCAAATTGACACATATCATTCACTTCTGCGTCGGCTTTTATTCCGACGGCACGCTCTATGTTGCCGATGGCTTGATCGAGCCGTATCTCCTCCGTCAGGCACACAAGAACGGCGTCAAGGTACTTCTGGGTGTCTGTGGCCCATTTAATGATTTTGATAACAATCCATATGCGCTGGCCGCCCTCGTCGCCAACCTCGCGGTGTTTGTCAACCAGCACGGATACGATGGCGTGGACATTGATTGGGAATATCCCACGATCGCAGAGACCAACACCTTCTACAGTCTGATGGAGGATTTGCGGGAGACATTTCCTTCCCCCGACTACTTGATTTCTGCCGATGTCCCGCCTTGGGGAAACGGCGGCAACGGGTATGGTGTCCCGCAGGTGGACCAATTTCTCGACTTCTTCAACGTCATGATGTACGACTGCGCTGGGCCTTGGACATCGGATGGGCAACTCAATTCGCAGATTATTTGGGATTGGAACGATACCGATCCATGGGAGTGTCAGCCGGGAGGTGCCGCCAACGAGGCTATTGCAATTTTTCTCCAGGAAGGCGTCGAGCCATCACAGCTCAACATGGGCACTCCTTTTTACGGCTACCACTATACAACCGTCAGCGAATTGTGGGGGGAATGCTCAAACGCAAGCGAGACGAAGAACGGAGACTGCGACTGGGCGGCGGTCGCTGAGAACTACGGAACCTTCTTCAAACAGCGGATTAACAAGCTGGGCTGGGAGACATTCTACGACCCGATTGCGCAGGTACCGTATATGTTGAGGACAGACGGAAAGCCGGGTTTCGGCACCTATGATGACGAATACTCGACGTACTATCGGGTCTGGTACTCGGATTGGTATCAGAATCTGGGGGGTACGTTTATTTGGTCGCTGGATGCTGACTACGACGGTCAAACGCAGGATCTGCTCGAGCAGGCATACACAGCCAGTCTGACGCCGGTCAACTGATTTGCGGCCGCACCTCGAAAATGTGATGTCGATAAGGCGCCGTCTGGCATCGAGTCGCCCCTGCTGTAAGACGCGCTCGCCAGTCTGAGCATTCACTGATCGGCTTCTATGATTCATCGGAGATCCCGCGTTTCTTTCCTGTTATGAGACCGAAAAAACGCTACGCTTTCTTTTCTTTCCTCGTCCTTCTGCTTGGCGCCACGTTTTGTGGCACCGTTTCTTCGCAGACTTCGCGCTGGACCGAGCGGAAGGCCAACGATTGGTATGCCGGGCAGCCATGGCTGGTGGGCAGCAACTTCATCCCCAAGTCTGCAATCAATGAGCTGGAGATGTGGCAGGCGGACACTTTCGACCCGCGGGAGATCGACAAGGAACTCGGCTGGGCTGAAGGACTGGGCATGAACACCATGCGCGTATTTCTGCATGACCTGCTCTGGCAGCAGGATCCTGCTGGCTTCCGCCAGCGTATCGACCAGTTTCTGAGCATCGCTGCCAGGCATCACATCCGGCCTGTCTTGGTTCTCTTCGATTCCTGCTGGGATCCACTTCCACATTTAGGGCTGCAGCATCCTCCCATTCCCGGCGTGCACAACTCGGGGTGGGTGCAGAGTCCCGGGGCAAAGGCACTGGCCGACCCCGCCCAGTCTCCGCGTCTGAAAAGTTATGTGCAGGGAGTGGTGGGAGCCTTCGCCAAAGATGATCGCATTGTTGCCTGGGACGTTTGGAACGAGCCCGGTTGCGATGCCACCGGCAGCTATCCCAATACAGAAATGAAAATGGAGGACAAGATTGCCCGTATATCCGCGCTTTTGCCGCAGGTATTCGAGTGGACACGGGAAATGAATCCCACGCAGCCGTTGACCAGCGGCGTGTATGAAGTCGACACCTCGAAAGACGAAAACTCGTTAGAAGAAGTCGAGCGGATCCAGGTGCGCGAGTCCGACGTGATCACATTCCATAACTACGAATGGCCGGAGTCTTTCCAGAGCGAAGTGGCATGGTTGAGAAGGTTCCATCGCCCGATCATTTGCACGGAATTTATGGCCCGTCCCTTGGGTAGCACCTTCGACGCGATCCTGCCGGTCGCGAAACAGGAACGAGTGGGTGCCATCAATTGGGGATTTGTCGCCGGCAAAACGCAGACCTACTATCCGTGGGACTCCTGGAGGCACCCTTACATCCTTGACCAGCCAGCCGTCTGGTTTCACGAGGTGCTGCTTGGCGATGGCACGCCTTACCGCCAGGTAGAGGTTAATCTCATTCGAGAGCTCACGGCAAAACACTGATGTTCTCAGCGACCGATCAAGCCCGTGCAGCCGATGATCAACTTAATATCTGAAACGCACGGCGTTCGACCTCGCTTCAGGCCCGAGTGCGTGGATCCAGGCGGTCCAGGGTACAGTGAGCGGAGTTAACACGGTTTTGGCACGGTCGAGGCTGGAAGTCATGAAACGGAGTGGTCATACAGCTGGAAAGTGCTTTAGAATCAATTCTGCTAGTCATGTCGGGGCGTAGCGCAGCCTGGTAGCGCACCTGCCTTGGGCGCAGGGGGTCCGCGGTTCAAATCCGCGCGCCCCGACCAATGACTTCTTCTATACCGCTTGCTCTATCGTTTTGGGGTTCGCGTCCTCCGGAACCCCCTCGCACACGGCGCGTACTTTTGCTCGAACTTCCTTAAGATCCTGCGGTCCAGTTCTCCCTTCAGGACGGCGTTCATCGCTTCAGTGCAATAATCATCCCTAGAATGATTGGCAGATAGAGAACGGAGGCGTGCAGAACGTGGCTAGCTAAGACCCGAGATGCCGATCTCGCCAGTTTTACCACGTAGTAAAAGAAGAAGCACCCAGCCAAGAGTGCTCCGCACAAGTAAAGTGCGCTCCCCGAGCCAACCGGCACAAGCATGCTGATGAAGATCAAGATCAGGGTGAGCGTCAAAATTTCCGCGCGAGTGAAGCGGCAATCGCGATCGAATTCAGGGAGCATCTTATAGCCGGCACGAGCGTAATCTTCGCGGTACATCAATGCGATCGCCAGAAAATGCGGGAACTGCCATAAGAAGACAATGGCGAACAGGAACCACGCCTGCTCACCGATGCTGCTCGAGGCCCCGGCCGATCCAATCAATACAGGCATTGCACCGGGAATAGCGCCGATCAGCGTACACAATGGCGTCTTGCGCTTCAGCGGTGTGTAGACAAGGAGATACGACAGCAGCGTGGCGATTGCAAGCGCAGCAGCTGGCCAGTTCACCTTCCATGCAAGATACAAGCCACCGGAGATGCTTAGAAGAATTCCAAACAGAAATGCTTCGCGCGAGTTCAGCCTGCCCGAAGGTAGCGGACGGCCGGACGTACGGCGCATTTGACCATCCCAAAATCGCTCCATCCACTGGTTTAGTGTGGCTGTTCCGCTCGCAACCAGGAGCGTGCCGATAAGCGTATGAATCAAGCCGATAATTCGGAGAGGCCCGCCGGCGGCCACATAATAACCCGCCGACGTGGTCATGAGCACCAGCAGGTTCACCTCCGGCTTGGTGAGGCTGCAATAGTCTCGAAGCTTCGAACGGAAGTGAGCAGAGATCTCGGGGCGCATTAGGGTAGATTTAATTTGCTCTTACCAGTCAGACTCGTTCCTGTCTCCGGCTTCATGGAACTGATTCCGCCTGCGAAAAGTAAGAATCATGGCGGCAATGCACATGGAGAGAGGAGGGATGATCAGGATAACGATGCCATGCTGTATAGCGCGAATCATGCGGGCTCCGGAGTTTGCCACCTGCGTGTAACAAAGCGCACAGCCCTGCGAAAATGCCAGAGGAGCCAACATTAGAGCGGCCACCATCACCAGCGCGATCACGGCCAAACGAAGGAACCTTCGGTTGTTCGCTAACTCTCGCAACATTTATGTCCCCCTATATCTTTGTCCAGAGCAGTAGGAGCAGATAGATCCAAAGCACGTCCATAAAATGCCAGTACTGCGCGCAGGCCGAGAACGTGCTTCGCCGCAGAACGGAACGATGCAGCTTGCTCATGATGTAGACCAATCCGAGCAATCCACCAAGAACATGCGCGGCGTGCACACCAGTGAACAGATAAAAGAAGGAACTGTTCGTGTTGGTAGCAAGATAGAGCCCTTGCGACTTGAGTTGCAGCCAGGCTGCATATTGTCCTGCAACGAAAAGCAGGCCGAGGAAAAGCGTTACCGCCAGCCAGCGCATCGGTATTGCCCTCTGCGTGCCAACTACGCGGGCATAGGATGTCAGACGGCGGCGGGCAACCTCCAGCGTGATGCTGCTAGCTAGTAGCGCGAAGGTGTTGAGAAAGAGAACCGGCGGCAGAGCGATGTGTCCCCAGCCTGCGCCTATGCCTTGGCGGACCACCAAAGCGCTGGTGAGGGCGGCGAACGACATAGTAATTGCGGCCAGCGCTACCCATATGCCCGTCTGAGCGGGATTGAAGGGATGCTCCCGCAGCGCAAGCGTGGTCGCTTCAGGGGGAATCCAGTTGCTCCCGCCGTTTCCAGAACGATCTTCTAACCCAATGTTAGTCTGCGGTGGCTCGGGGATCGTTGTTGCCATGAACTGCAAACTCCTCGTTTGTGATTTGCCGCGCCTACTTCAGTCGCATGCTGAACATGCGGAATGCGTCCGGGAAGAAGTAGCAAAGGAAGATCAACACGAACAGTGTGGCCGGAAAAATCGTCCAGAACAAAATCGGCTGCTCATATTTCACGTGCATCAGGTACATGATTGCCACGAATGCTTCCAAGGATGCCAAAGTGAGCAAGCTGAAGAGCAGCGTGCGCGTAGCCATGTGCTGGAAGGTGAGGATCACTTCCAGCCCGACAATCATCATCAGGCCGACCCCAATTCCCACGTAAGAACTCATTGTCAGTTCGCGATTCGACGACATTTTTTCCTCCGCCTGCGTTCGCCTCAGTGGGCGTTCATCAGATACATGAGTGGGAAAACGAACATCCAGACGAGATCGACAAAATGCCAGTAAAGGCCTGCGGTTTCAACGTGGCTTTGATCGTAACGTCCCTGATTGTAGCCGCGAGCCACAAACGCCAATGCGATCACGCCGGTGACGACGTGGGTCAAATGAAGGCCGGTAACGCTGAAGAATGTAGCGCCAAACTGCGGCGCACCTCCGGTCGGGTTGTAGAACAGGCGCCAGCCCTCGCCGATCAGCTTGAACCACTCGCGAAGATGCAGCGCGGCAAAAATCGTGCCTAGAAGCATCGTTACGCCCAGCCAGTTCTTGGCGGAAGCCTTTTCTCCCGATTGCGAGGCTCGCACGGCGGCCAGCATCGTCAAGCTGCTGGAAAGCAGAATGGCCGTCATCACGACTCCGTTCACAATCGACGACGACCCAAACGGCGTTCCCCAGACCGGGGCTCCGATGCGCATATAGCCGTAAGCAAATAGAAAAGCTGCAAAGGTGCAGGCATCGGAGACAATGAACATCCACATTCCCAGCTTTTTCTTGTCAATACCGTAGGGAGAAGCCTCCATCAGAATTCCATGCTCGAGCCGCGAGGTTTCGACGTCCGCGGCATGGGCTTCCACGACTGCCAGTTCCGAATGGTTCACGCGTCCTCCTTCAAAATTTGATTTGAACGGGGCGACCCAATGCACAATCAAATCGAGTTAAGTTCCGGCTATCGACGGCTTAGGAGAAGTCTGCATCAGGCTTTCGTCCCCGTCATATTCCATCGGTCCGTGGTGAACGATGAGCTGCCGTCCACCGAAGTTGTCAAACGGCGGGGGCGAGGTCGTATCCCACTCCAGCGTCGTGGCGTCCCACGGATTATCGGGCGCCTTGGGGCCTTTGAAGCGGCTCCAGATCACGTTGTAGAGAAAGATGAATTGCGCCGCACCAAGCAACAAAGCTGCCACCGTCATAAAGCGGTAAGCCGGAATCAGCGGCACCATGAAATCATCGACCAAGGCGGAGTAGCGCCGCACCGCGCCAGTCATGCCCGTCAGTTGCATGGTAATGAAAACGCAATAGACCCCAACGAAGCTCAGCCAGAAGTGCAGCTTGCCCAGTTTCTCATTCATCATCCGGCCGAACATCTTCGGGAACCAGTAATAGAAGCCCGCAAATGTCGCGAAGATAGCTGAGAGGCCCATGGTGAAGTGGAAGTGGCCGACCACGAAACTCGTAGCGTGCAGATAGGAATCAGTGGAGGGTTGCGCCAGAAAGAACCCGCCAATCCCACCGGTAATAAACAACGAAATGAAACCCAGACTGTAGAGCAGCGGGGTATCGAATCGAATATTGGCGCCGTATAGGGAGAAGACCCAGACCAGCACCGCGATGATCGAGGGGATCGTGATGAAAAGTGTCGGCACCGAGAACACCATCGCCATGTATGGGCTCATACCGCTCACGAACATGTGGTGTCCCCACACTACGAAGCTAAGCGTGCCGACCGCGATCTCAGAAAAAGTGACCACTTTCCAGCCGCCCACCAGAGGCTTGCGAATGAAAGTCGGCATGATGTGCGAGACAATTCCGAAGGCCGGAAGGATGATGATGTACACCTCGGGATGCCCGAAGAACCAGAACAGATGCTGAAACAAGAGCGGCGACCCGCCGGAGTGGGGCTGCAGTTGATCATTGAATACCAGCCCGCCCGGAATGAAAAAGCTGGTTCCACCGAGACGATCAAGCACCAGCAGCAAGCAAGTCGGCAGAAGCACAGCAAACGCCAGCAGGCTGACCCACGCGTCAATAAACCACCCCCAAGTCGACAAGGGCAGGCGCGACATTTTCAATCCCTTGGTGCGCAGGTCGAGCGTGGTCACGATGAAGTTCAAGGATCCAAGGAGGGATGCTATGCAGAAAAAAGCGATGGAAAACCCCCACAGGTTTTGCCCCCACCCCTGACCGGGACCCGCAACCGAGCCGACCGCGCTCAGCGGTGCATAAGCTGTCCAGCCGGAGAGCGGCGGACCGTCGGGAATGAAGAAGGTGGCGCATGCGAAGAGAAAGCCGGTGAAGGTGACCCAGAACGACGCCATATTCAGCCGCGGGAAAGCCATGTCAGCGGCGCCAACCTGGATGGGCAACATAAAATTTCCGAATCCGGCAAAGGGCGCGGCGGTCAGCACGAAGAACGCCATGATCGTGCCGTGCATGGTCATCAGAGACAGATAGTACTCCGGTGTCATCACGCCCCCGGGCGCTCCGTTGGGAGAAACCCAGCCGAGCAGCGGGATGTGATAATCCGGCCAGGCAAGATGGATGCGCATCGCCCAAGAGAGCGCCATGCCCACAAATGCCGCTACCAGGCTCAAGGTGGTGTACTGGATCCCGATTACTTTGTGATCGACGCTGAAGACGTACTTCCGAATGAAACCCTGAGGCGGCGCGTGATGAGCTGCCGCATGCACCGATGTCTCTGCCATTTTTCACCCCGGGAGGAATTCTCGATCGCGAACGTGCTTGCTTATTGCATGGCCGCTTGCTTCTTAAGCCATTCGTCGTAATCCGCCTGCGACAGCACCGATAAATAAGCCTTCATGTTGTAGTGCCCAAGTCCGCACAGTTGCGTGCACACGATCTCGAAGCGTCCCGTCTGAGTTGCGGTGAAATGAATGGGAATGATCATCCCGGGAACGAAATCCTGTTGCACACGCAACTCTCGCACATCGAAGGAGTGCCCCACATCCTTGGAATGAAGCGTGAGTAGAATCGGCTGGTTCACCGGAATCGCGATTTCGGCGGTCACGATGTCGTCTTTCGCGTCCGCATCATGATCGGTGTCGAGGCCGAAGAAATTCTGACCTCCTTCGTTTATCAATTCGGGATGCAGCGTGCCGAAAGTGCCATCTGGCCCGGGATAGCGGAAGTAGTAAGCAAACTGGCCAGCCTGCACGTCCACGTGCAGCGAATTCGGATCAGGGGCCTCGAAGTACACTGCGCCCCACGCCTTGGAACCGACCAACGACAGCGCCAGAATCTCCGCCCCGACAATTGCGAACGCGAGAATTACAAGATATTTCGCCCCGCCTGGAATTTGCTTCGGCTTGCCTCTCGCGCCGCCATAGAGAAAGGCAAATGCCGCCAGCACGACCTGTCCAGCTATGAAAAGCAGGCCGGCGACGAGCATCGTTTCTTCTAACTGCTTATCGATCCTCGGACCGTGGACAGAAATATCCACGGGCATCCACCACACGTGTGCGATAACGCAATACGCAGTAGCGATCGTGACGAGCACGACGATAACCGCAAATATTTTCCCTGCCATCGATTTCCCCAATCCCCAAGCAGTTTGTACGAAGATGACCGCCCCAGCCCCGCTCCATGTGGGACGGCCACAATCGGTCGGGTTGCAGCCGTCCAATCGATCTCTCTTCCGAAGTTCTTACTTGGCTTTGAAACTGAATTCCGCCGTAGCCGGTTTGCCGGCTGCAACCGTCACAGTTTGCGTCTGCGTTCCGTAGGTCTCATGCCACGCCGTCAGCGTGTAGGTGCCAGGCGGAACATTGTCGAGACTGAACGAGCCTGAGTTGTTGCTGACGCCGAACGGCCCTTTCACGACTGCGATGTAAGCGCGCATCCAGGGATGGATATTGCATTTGACCGGAATGGCAACCTCCGGAGTGGACCATGTCACATCGAGGGCTGGACTGCCTTCCATCTGTGACTTGTTCCACGGGATATTGCCGCCGCCGGGTTTGGGATCGGGATGAATGTTGTGCGCCGTCTTGTCGTCATTAAGCACGGTCAAATGCTGGCCAACATTCATGGCCAGCACGTGCGGGAAATATTGGCAGCCCTTTTGTTCCATCTTTACCGGCTGGGATGCGATGGGCTCGTTTCCAGACAGTCCCTGCGAGATGTATACAACCACGTTCGCCAGTCCACCATTTGGCCCAACCACCACGCTCTCTGCCGTGGCCGGCGCTCCCGTGTGGGTTTGTGCGCAGCTGGGATCCTTCGACATGTCGATGGGTTTCTGATGGGGAGCTTGCCCGTCCAGTTTGACCGTACCTGTGATTTGGCCTTGTGCAGCTGCGTTTACGCTCTTCGCCAAATTCAACAACCCAACCGCGAAAATCAGCAAAGCTGATACCGTTGCCGCGATCCTATATCCAGCTTTCATTCGGCACTTCTCCTTCGCTCATCTGTCGTTAGAACATTGACGCTAAAGAACTCGCGAGCATACTTGATACTTAGCGGAAGCGAACTCAAGGAAATAAACTATCTTTAGGCACCCCAACCAGTGGGCGGGATGATACGACATGAACTGAAATGCGTCAGTGATATAGCTCACCGATGTGTGTGATATTCCTCACAAGATAGCCCTGCAATCGAGAGCACGCGGCGAGGATAAGGATCAAAACTCAAGACGCATTTGCCGAGCGGCCCGTGCGCTCAAAATTCCAAGCGCGCCTTCAGGAAGCGCGCAATTCGGATGACTGAAAACATCAAGGAGCTGCCCCTCAAAATCGCAGCAGCTTCATGGGCTGGAACAGCCTTCCTGACGCTGCTCTTTTATCGACATGATCTAGTTTGTGAATAGACACCCGACAGCGCGTCGCTTGCGTCTGCGAGGATTCGGCTCCATGTGCGACCAGGTTATTCGGGGCTAGCTGCTAGCAGCAGATGTTTGTCGAATTGAGCAGAAAGTGTGGCCTTCGGGCCGTGCACGCTTCCCAAATCCTTGTTGTTCACGTAATCGACAATGTGATAAGAGCGATCCTGCAGACCGCGAAGTTCAATCGGTCCGCTCCAGTGGCGGGCAAAGAACGCATAGTAAAGTTCCTGACCTTTGCGGATTACATGAGCCTCGGGAAGATCGAAGCCTATATCGTAGAGGTCTCCAAGATACTCGCCGCGCGACAGCATTTTGTCGTTGTAAATATGCAGCCACTTCTCAAAGATCTCCTGCCGCTGTGGAGTGAGATCCGACTTGCCGTGTTTAGTGACGAGACTCGGGAGGACGAACTGCGTCCCGACGACTCCGCCCACGCCAACGGTCGACGCGAAATCAATAGCCTCGTCGCTCAACTCGACGTGGTCACCAAAATAAGGGATGTTATCCCCCATGAGCGCCTTCAAAGTTTTGCCCTTGGAGCGAACCTGAAACGAACTTTCCGGATCGGACGCCACCGACATATTGAAATGCGGCATGGTGAAAAAGGAATAAGCCGTACCGCAAGGGCAAAACTCTACCAAAGCGTCCGGCTTCACGCTGCGAGCGGTTTCGTAAATCTCACGAAAGAAATCCGGCAACGCCTCAACGGAATCTTCCGGACGCTGGTGGTGATGCGCGGGGTTGTAACAAGGAGGAACAGCATTCATGTGCTGGCCGTCAAGCTTGAGGCCGTCGAATCCCCACTCTCCGAGGATCTTGCGAACCAGCGCTTTGTGATATTCCACGACCCCTCGGTCGGATGGACATAAGTAAAAAGAGTTCCACCATGAGATTTTCCGTTTTGATCCGTCGCGATTCAGCAGGAGGAAGTCAGGATGATCTTTCAGCAATTTTGAATCCGGGACAGCGCTTAACGGCGACCACCACAGTTGCGCCTTGAAACCTTCGGCATGAATTCGATCCACTAGGGCTTTCATGTCGGCATCACCGTTGGGAAACTTCTTGGGGTCGAGCGCCCAATCGCCGTAGTTATTCTGCCAACCGTCGTCCAGGGTGACCCAGGCGAAGCCCATTTTCTTTACGGTTGGAAGCGTGTCGTAGACCTGCTTGAGCTGCACCGATCTACCGTAACCCCAGGCGCACCAGATCGGGCCAAAGGCGCTGTCGGGCGCCGAAGCCATTTGAAATCCCTGCCGCACCATGAGGCGGCGGTATTCCGTGAGGGTGCGAAAGTAGTCCCCTTGATGCACCGACACAAAGGTGCGAAGAGTATGGAAGCTCTCTCCCGGTTCCAACCTGCGCTCACGATTAGAGCGGACAGCAACATGCGCGTGGCGTGCGTCGGGCATGGACACAGGTAGCGATATCAGGCGAGGCCCGGGCTCTACGTGGCCTACAGCGAGGCCGACGTCTTTGCGCCATACGTCGAGAATCGGAGTCCCTCCACCGTAGTCGCTGGCATTCATACCGAGATAATTTTCCTGTTTGAATCCGACGCGCAAGGGAAGCACCCAATTCGGACGCTTCTCATAGGATCCACTTTGATAAGACCAGAATGTGGGACCGCTAGCCGTCGGCTTGGCGGAAAGTGCGTACTGCTGATTGGCCCAGCTGCGGATCGTGACAGAAGCAGTTCCTTCGTTCTTATAGGCGACGTCGAAAATCGCCATGGAGGGGAAATCTTTGTATATCGTGACCGAAATTTCCTTGCGTAAATCGCCTGATTTGCCAGCGAGGGATAACCGTTCGCCCTCGCCAAACGCATCCGCCACATGCTCCCGGCGGCTCGTGATCAGGGCAAAGTCGCTCCAGATGCGGCTCGTGGTGACAGTCTCCGATGCGGAAAACGAGTTCAGTACCTGCGGGCTTCGACCAGTCAACGCGACCACGCGGCTGCGCAGGTTGTGGTCGAATTCGATTCGCAAGACTGAGCTTTGGATCTGAAGATTGGTTGCGACTTCGAGTGCGCCGGGAGTGGACTCTTGAGCCGAATTGCTTTGCCGCGAATTCCACGCAGGCAATACCAAGACAAGCAAAACACAGCACGTTTTTGCGAAGAATCGCGCGTTCCTCATTCTCAAGAACCTTCGGTCCTTCTCCGGTCGGGATCTCATGCCCCGATCAGCTTGGTTTTTCATGCTGCCACCTGCAGGTTGGATGATCTTCACATGAACCGAAGATGTTGTGATGTATTACGAACAGTTTGTTTTACTTTCTATTGTTCGGCATTGTCAAGGTGATTGCGAGGGATGATTCGCAGCAAGGAGCGCGAGTGAAAATCGCACCGGTGTGCTTGCCAGAGGGGATTTTCCAGCGGCGATTCCGCGGATATTCAGGCGGTCTGAGGTTGTCGCGGTGCCATGGATTTGCGCTTGACAGATAGCAGAAACGAACGTAAAAAAGTATGGGTGAAAGGAAACGTTATTAAACGCAAGCATACGAAATATATCTCTGCCTGTAGACGATCTTCATAAGTGCGACAAACGAGTCCTTGCTAATTCGGATTAAGGTTCGGGTTGTGAGTGTTTCGATTTACTGACTCACAGGGGTTCAGCCATGAGACCCGTGCGGTGCGGCGTAGGCCGAAGCGAAAGGCTCGTCCTTATTATTACCCTGCTCACGGCAGCGATGGCTGCAGGCCAGACACGGCTCGGCGTACCCTCCTATCAGGATCCGGGATCACCGCAATGGACGAAGTGGGCAGCGCCGGGAGCAGCGGCGATCGGCATAATGATCGTTAACCTCGACAACGGGGACGACGAAACTTACTATCCGAATGTAGACCGAGCAATCCGCGAAACCCGCAGGCAGGGTATTTCCGTCATCGGATACACATACACGGGATACGGCGCCCGGGATCCGGAAATCATACGGCGGAAGATCGATGCGGTGTACCGCAACTATCTGGTCGATGGCATCTTCTTCGACGAAGCGCCAACCGATTGCAACGCCCGCAATCCGTTTTTTCCCACCGAGTTTTTGTACTACGAGGCACTAACCAACTACGTGCGCGAGAAGGCGGGCGCGCGGATCACGGTGCTCAATGCGGGAACCTACAGTCCCAGCGATTGCTGGATGGGTATCACGAACATCCTGATGAACTGGGAGGATCAGGGTCTGGCGAACTATCGCGACAACTACGTGGACTTTGCCTGGGTGCACAAGTATCCGCCCGACCGGTTCTGGCACATCGTCTATGGAATGGGGAGAGACGATCTTCAGACCGCGTTGGAGCTGGCCAAGCAGCGCAATGCAGGTTGGGTTTACCTGACGCAAGAAACAGGGAACCCGTATGCCAGCCCCCCGCAATACTGGCCCGCAGAAAATACGGCGGTACGACTGCAGGCCGTGCAGGCTCCGTTTGCCAGCGCTTGGCCGGACTCCTTCGATTCGCAGGGCGCAAGTCAGCGCGGCCGCACCTCGATCCGCTGGAACGGTGCGGGCGCGACGAACTGGCAGATATTTCTCGACACCGATCAGAATTCGAAGACCGGATACAACGGCGGCGGCATTGCTGTAGGCGCGGAATACATGTTCGAGACCGAAAGCGGTAAGGCTCACCTATGGCGGTATGCAGGTACGGGCACGGATTGGAACTGGACTGAGGTCGCAGCCAACGCCGCCTTCGATGTTCTCGATCTCAGCGTTCAGGCTGCGAGCTTCGACACGACAGGTCTTGGCGGCACAAAGGCCTTGAACTTTCAGATTCGGGCTTTGAACGCTGCCGGTGATCCGATCTATGACAGCTACGTCTTGCCGTTCAGCCTGAACAATACCGGGCTGGTGTTCGATATCACGAACCATCTGCCGTGAACGGAATGACCCGTTAAAACGAGTGGAGTTTGCGCTGGTTGGCGGTGCACTGGGTTCGCTGAGAGCGTTCCGGCTGGAGCACTGCCGTTGCGTAGTGTAGTCAATACATATTGAAAGTATCCGTTACTATTCGCAATCCGCAATGTAAGCTAGATCAACTTTGCGAGGAGCCTTGGGGAGAGGCCGGATTGAACCCTGTGACTCAGAAGCGCGGCCGCAACGCAAGCGCCAGCTTGCAGGAGTTATTGATTCAAAATCGCCTCTCGGGGAGAGGCGGCGTGTATGCCGTTTGTTCCGCACATCCATGGGTAATTGACGCAGCTATACAGCAGGCGATAGAAAACGGTTCCTTTCTGCACATCGAGTCCACTTCCAGCCAAGTCAATCAGCTGGGTGGTTACAGCGGACAGACTCCGAGTCAGTTCGCTGATTTTGTTCACGCAGCAGCGCGCCGTATGGGTCTTCCCCAAGATCAAATACTGCTGGGCGGCGACCATCTGGGGCCCTATCCGTGGAGGACCGAAGCATCAAGCAGCGCTTTGAACAAGGCTTGCGAGCTAGCCCGCGCTTGTGTGCTCGCCGGCTATCGGAAACTCCATCTTGATGCGAGCATGGCATGTGCCGACGATCCGAAAGTGCTGACGGAGCAGATCGTTGCAGAGCGGGCCGTTGTCCTTTGCCAAGCCGCTGAAGAGGTTGTGAAATCCTTGCCACCCGGCAGCGAACTTCCTCTGTACGTTATCGGGACTGAAGTTCCCGTCCCAGGGGGCGAATCCGCTCTGGGCGCACCGCCTGCCGTGACCACGGTCGAGAGTCTTGATCAGACCCTGCAGGTCTTTCGAGAAGCCTTTGCAAAGAGAGGCCTGTCAGCGGCCTGGCAAAGAGTGATCGCGGTAGTTGTGCAGCCCGGCGTGGAGTTCGGCGACGACATCGTATTTGGATACGACAGAGCAAAAGCCCGTTCCCTCTCGGCAGGATTACCCTCCAGCCCTTCGCTGGTATATGAGGCGCATTCCACCGACTATCAGTCTCCCGGCGCGCTGACTCAAATGGTCGAAGATCACTTCGCCATACTGAAAGTGGGTCCATGGTTGACCTTCGCATTCCGCGAAGCTGTCTTCGCCTTGAGCGCAATCGAACAGGAACTGGTTGCCACGGAAAAAAGCCAAAGGCTATCGCAGGTGCGAGAAGCTCTTGATCAGGCAATGCTGCGCGAGCCAACTTACTGGCGCTCATACTATCAGGGGGATGAGCGCCAACTACGCATCGCGCGTGCTTACAGTTATAGCGATCGCTGCCGATATTACTGGCATGAGAAATCGGTCCAAGCGGAGATCGAACGCCTAATCGAGAACCTCACGGCCCGACCCGTCCCGTTAACCCTGATCAGTCAATACCTGCCTCTAGAGTATGAGGCAATCCGGGCGGAGCAAATCGAGAATCAGCCGCAGGCGATCATTCGCTATCACATTCAGCTCGTGCTGCGCTCGTATGCAACTGCGTGTGGAATGGTTTGAGAGTGACTGGCATGACTGTGGCAGACGTTTGCTAGCAGTTGCAGCATGTAGCGGAGCTACTCACAGCTGAGGTGATCCGCAGTGGGCAGTGGATGGAGGAGGCGAAGATGCCGAAGCTGGACGTATGTGTGGTGGGTGAAATCAATCTCGATCTGATCCTCTATGGCCTGCCCAAGGAACTGGTACTGGACCGCGAGCTACTGGCCAGCGGTCTGGCGCTCACCTTGGGGAGTTCGTCCGCAATCTTTGCCCATAACCTGGCAATGCTTGGAAGCAAGGTCGGGTTCATCTCGAAAACTGGCGGAGACCCGCTGGGGAAGATGGCGCTGGAAAGGTTAACGGCAGCCGGGGTTGACGTAAGCCGCGTGCAGCAAACCCCGGGTCGCACACCCACAGGACTTACTGTTGCTTTACCTTACCAGCAGCATCGCTACATCCTTACCTTTCCCGGCACCATGTTTGAGATGCGTTACTCAGACATCGACATCGATTATGTTCTTTCCGCGCGGCACCTGCACCTCTCGTCGTATTTTCTGCATCGTGCCCTGCGCCCGCGAATCGGCGACTTGTTCCGCCGGGCAAAGGCTGCGGGACTGTCTACATCCCTCGACACCAATGACGACCCTGAGAATAAGTGGGAAGGAGACCTGCTGGAAGTTCTCAAGCATGTCGACATTTTTTTCCCAAACGATCGTGAAGCGAAGAAAATCGCGCACACGGACGACCTTGCGCAAGCGCTTAACATGTTGTCTCGCTACGCCAAGGTGGTGGTAGTGAAGCGGGGTACGGCGGCTGCGATCTGCCGGAGTGGGGAGGAACAGTGGAGCATGGCGCCTCCCATCGGGAAGTTTGTAGACGATGTGGGGGCTGGTGACAGCTTCGATGCGGGCTTCATTCACCAACATTTGCGTAGCACAAAGCTTGACGATTGCCTGGCGTTCGCGAACCTGACCGGAGCCTACTCGACCACGAAGGAAGGCGGCACGGAGGCGTTTCGCGATAGCAACGCGCTTTCCGCTTTTATGCGTCAGCAGTGGAACACCCTGGGGCGGGGTGCGCTGCCCTCCAAAGAGTAGCCGGTCTTCTCTCTCGCCCGCAGAAGAATATTCCGGTTGACAAATGGCGCAAAACGTAAGTAAAAGTAATAATTCGTAAAATTACGCAATACGTTGGCAATTCGCAATAAAGAGTCCAGCGCTTTCTGGACTGCACCTTAGGGAGGCTTGCCATGACCGTTTCTTCACGCACCCGACCAATTCTTGTGACGTTTCTCCTTGTGGTAGCTATTGGCTTCGCCGCACCGGTATGGGCGCAAAAAGATGCCGGTACCATCGTGGGATTGGTACGCGACGCCAGCGGAGCGGTGGTTCAGGGCGCCAAAGTTACGGTGGAGGACGTGGATCGCGGCGTCCAAATGACTCTCTCTACCAACGACGAGGGAGAGTACGTCGCGAGTCCTCTGCACATTGGACGCTATAAGATCACGGTCGAGAAGACAGGGTTCAAGAAGGCGGTATCAGAAGCTGTGGACTTGGACGTGCAAGGGCGCGTCGCTATCAACGTGTCCCTGGAAGTAGGGCAGATATCAGAACAAATGGTGGTCACAGGAGCGGCTCCGCTGCTGGAGACCGAAACTTCGGAGTTGGGACAGGTCGTAGATCGGAAGCGTGTGAGCAACCTGCCCTTAAACGGACGAAACTTCGCACAGTTGGCGCTGCTCAGCACGGGCACGGCGCCTAGCGAACCGGGCGCGCGCGATGAAGGCGGATATGGTTTCAGCTCCAATGGAGCGCGATCGCTACAGAACAATTTCTTATTGGATGGTGTGGACAACAATTCGAACCTACCCGATCTGCTCAATGAAACGAATTTCGTAATTCAACCTCCAGTAGAAGCCCTGCAGGAATTCAAGGTCCAGACCAACGCCTACAGCGCGGAATTTGGGCGCGGCAATGGTGCGATCGTGAACGCGGTCATCAAGTCAGGGACGAACCAGCTTCACGGCTCAGCGTGGGAATTTCTGCGCAACAACAAGCTGGACGGGCGGAACTACTTTGATCCGCTGGGGCCCGTACCTCAGTACCAGCAGAACCAGTTTGGCGCGACATTTGGCGGACCGGTGTTGCTGCCCCACTTCTACGACGGCCGGGGACGTACATTCTTCTTTGTGGACTATGAGGGATACCGCGTGCGTCAGGCGCAAACTCAGGTTGCGTTCGTGCCACCGACGGCGTGGCGGACAGGAGATTTTTCGAGCCTGATCGACTACACGACCGTGACTGGAACGGATTGCAATGGGGTGTCGACGTATGCCGGCGAGATTTTCGATGCCAAGCTGGCGCAGGTCATCCCTCCTTCCCAGCCCGGCGCGGCTCCGACTTTCTGCGGGGTGCCATTCCAATATGACGGAACGGGAAAACCTTTGAACATCATCCCAGCTACGCCAGTCGTCGCGGGTGGCGGCTCGTTGGATCCATTAGCACTGCGGCTGGCAGCGTTGTATCCAGCGGCTGGGCCGATCAACTCGAGCGGCAACAACTTTGTCGCTAATCCGGTACGCAAGGAAACGCGGAACAACTTCGATGTTCGCGTGGACGAGAAATTCAATGAGAATGACAACACGTTTTTCCGCTTCAGCTTCGAAAACCAACCCAGCTCAATTCCTGGAACCTTCGGTGGGCTGGCCGACGGAGGTGGATTCTTCAGTGGGCAGGAGGATTTCGCCTATCGCAGCTTTGCCACGAGTTGGACGCACATCTTCAGGCCCACATTGATCAATGAATTCCGCCTAGGCTACAACCGGGTGAACGCCCATCGCCTGGAATTAAATGCAAACACCAACGTATCGGCAGAACCAAACATCGATTTCCCAGGCGTTCCTTTTTCGGCGGGCATTGGTGGGCTGCCGCAGCTGACCTTCAGCGATGTCGCCACGCTGGGCAGTCCTACGTTCCTGCCTTCGATCGAGCTGCAAAATTCCTACACTCTTTCCGAGAATCTCACCTGGGTAAACGGGCGCCACACCTGGAAATATGGCACCGAGATCCGGCGAGAAGAGTTCACAATTTTCCAACCTGCCGCAGCGCGCGGGACGCTCGCCTTCAGTCCCACGCTGACCGATAATCCGGCAGACATCGGTAGTGGCGGAGGCGGGTTTGCCTCCTTCATGGCAGGGTTTACCAGCGGCGGCAGCATCAACAACCTGCACAACGTCGACTATTTCCGGAACACCTATGCGTTTTACGCGCAGGATGATTGGAAGGTAACACCGACGGTCATATTGAATCTGGGGTTACGCTACGAACTGTTTGGGACCGTTGCGGATCGCCACAACGACGAGGGAAACTTTGACCTCAGCGATCCCACCAATCCCACGATCTTCGTGCCGAAAGGACAAACGGCGCAGCTCACGCCCTACATCGCGCAATACGTAAAGATCAGCGCCACAGGCAGTCGTGGGCTGATCAATTCGGACCTGAATAATTTCGCGCCGCGGATCGGCCTGGCGTGGCAGTTTGCCCCGAAGACCGTGTTGCGAATGGGCTATGGAATCTTCTATGGTGGGCAGGAGAATGGCCCATATTCGAATCCCAGTCCCGGATTCAATCCTCCCTTCTTCACCAACCAATCCTTCATTTCACCTTGCGGCGCGCCTACGGCCAACGCTGCGGCGGGAGATTGCCGGGTGACTGGGATCCCCGCTCTAGCTGGCGGCTTCCCGGCTAACTCACTGGTCAATCCCAACACCCCGATCTTTTTCTCCGTCGATAAGAACCTGCGGACACCTTATATGCAGCAGTGGCACTTGAGCGTGGAACGTGAACTCCCCGCGGACAGCGTGTTCACGCTGACCTATGCAGGTTCCAAAGGCACGAAGTTGTACACGTTCTTCAACGGCAACCAGGCAGCGCCCGACCCCAATCCGAACGACGCAACCGCGCCGCGCCGGCCGGTGTTTGCGACACTTATCAATCCGCCGGACCCGCACACGTGCTCCTTGCAATATTCGGAGGACTGCTCGCCAGTATTCGATACCGGGATCGATTGGTTCCGCTCCACCGGCGATTCCAATTACAACTCGCTGCAGGCTAGTTTGGAAAAGCGCTTCGCGAAAGGCCTGCAGTTCCAGGCGTCCTACACCTACGCGCACTCGCTGGATATCGCTTCCAACGCAAACCTTGGTCCTACGCAGAACAACAGCGACTTCCGTTACTTCCGCGATCCGCAAGCCGAATACGGCAATTCCGATTTTGACGTGCGCAACCGCTTCGTGTTGAATTCGATTTACGAACTTCCCATCGGTCACGGCAAACACTTCTTGGGAGATGCGACGGGGTTTATGAACCAGGTGGTCGGAGGCTGGCAGATTGCGAATATCCTTTCGATTTCCAGTGGCAACTGGTACACCGTGCTCGACGAGAATGGCAATTTCGCCAATGCTGACGGCGGCGCCGGAGGCGTTTCCCAGCGTCCCGATCAGGTCGGCGACCCAACCCGGGCGGGCACTGTCCCGGGCAACCCTACCTGTGTAGCTCCCGCCAAGATTCACACACCAACCGCGTGGTTTAACACCTGCGCGTTTGCCGATCCACCTTTGGGTTCCTTCGGCGACGTCGGCCGGAATACCATCGAGGCACCGGGATACAAAGAATGGGACTTCTCAGTATTCAAGTTCTTCCATACCTCGGAAAAGACGGATCTGGAATTTCGTGCGGAGTTTTTCAATCTCCCGAACCACACGAATTTCCTGTTCGCGCAGAGCGGACCGCAAAACGGAAACAACGCGACCAGTCTCGGGACGCCACAGTTCGGCGATTTGACGGCTGCGCGGCCGCCGCGGCAGATACAGTTCGCTCTTAAATTCTCTTTCTAAAGGGACCGCCATTGGCGCTTCTCACCACTGCGGCTAGACGTGTTTGGTACTTGATCAAGTGCGGACATCAGTCCGCAAGCAAACTTATCTTCGAAACAAAGTGCTTTGAAGATGGAGTTGACTCATGAGCGAGGCACGATCTCCAGTCCGAAAGCTAAAAATTGCACAGCGTGCGATCGAAACCGCGCGGCTTGTGCTTGCGGTCTTGCAGCGCAGCATGATGGGAGCAACGATCGCCGTCTTGATGCTAGGCGCGATGCCGTGTTCCGCCCAGCAGCTGACGAATAAAACTCTGTCCGTGACGGTCAATCGTCAGGATGGGTCGTATCAATTTGGACCCATTGGTAGTCAACCTGTGCTGCAGGCGAGGACAGGAGCACTGATCAATCACCAGTGGCTACGTTCCAGCGACTATCCATCGCGTTCGGTTTCCGAGTCGCCATTCAGCGATACCATCGGTTCCGGCCGACAGTTGACGGTCACATGCACCGGACTGCGCGACAGTCCCGACCTTATCTACGTACTGCAGCTCTACACCGAAAAGCCATACGGCGCCATTCAAGTGCGGGTCAGGAATTCGACGAGCAAAGCGACATCAGTGCAGGCAATCCGCAGTGTCGAAGCTATGGGCGACTCGATCATTAACTTGGGCGGGCGTCCGTCGGATGAGCGAATTCTCTCTGATAGCTTCAGCGAAGATTGGCCCGACTTGGTGATCTACGACCTCGGGGACGCTCCGGGTGGAATGCATCGCGGGGCCGGAAGCCAGCTTATCTATAACCGGCAAAGCAAGCAAAGCTTATTTCTGGGCGCACTCACATCGGATCGCTTCCTGACTCTTCTGCGGCTCAACACCGCGGGCAAAGGCGACGAAGCTAAGGTCACATCTTATACAGTCGACTCTACAGGAACCACGGAGATTCAGAAGGATTACAGTCAGGCGGAGTCTCTGAAAGTTAAGTCTCTGAAAAGCGACCGGATCGAACTGAGTCTTCCACTCAATCCGGGCGAAGAGATGAGCTCTGAACGAGTCATGTTCGCGGCCGGACCGGACTATCTGGGACAATTTCGCGCTTATGGTTCCGCAATTCGACAGCTGCATCGCGCACGCGTCTCGAGTGAGATTCCGATGGGATGGTGGAGTTGGACCGCTTATTATGCCGCGATCAACGAGGGCGAGACGCTGGCCAATGCTGACTGGCTCTCGCAGCATTTGAAATCACTCGGTTATAAGTACTTCCAGATCGATGAAGGCTATCAGTATGCGCGGGGGGAGTACGTCACCGCCAACGCGACACAATTCCCCGATGGTATGCGGTTTGTCGCGCATCGTATTTTGGTAGATGGCCTCACCGTTGGCCTGTGGACGGCGCCATTCGAGGTAAGCAGCCGGGCTTGGGTTTACGAACATCACAAAGATTGGCTGGTCCACAATACCGAGGGCCAGCCGATTCCCCTGGAGGATTTGTGGAAGCAGGGTGTGGACACGCTGTATGCGCTTGATACCACACATCCTGGGGCTCAGGAATACTTGCGCCAGACCTACAAAACGTTGGTTCGGGAATGGGGAGTTCGTTTCATCAAAATGGACTTCATGGATACGACGGCGATTGAAGGTTATTACTACCGGCCTAACACCACGGCACTCGAAGCCCAGCGCATCGGCTTGCAGGTGATCCGCGACACCGTGGGCGACGATGTGATCCTGGACAAAGACGGAAGCCCCATGCTCAATCCGGTTGGGATCGTGGACACGGGCCGCGTCTCGGCGGACACGGGGCACACCTTTCTGAGGTCGAAGACGGCAGCTTCCGGCATCGCCGCCCGCTTCTACATGAACGGCAACTTCTTCATCAATGATCCGGACGCGTTCAACGTCACCGATACATACCTGGTGGAGCATTCGGGTGAGCGTTCCTCGCATTCGCTGACGACAGCGCAGACTTCGATCGCACTCTCAGCGATCGCCGGTGGCATGTATGAAATCGGTGATGACCTACTGGTGCTCAACAGCGAAAAGGATCGACTCGCGTTGGTGGAAAACCGAGATTTGCTCAACATGGCCAAAGCTGGGCGAGCTTCTACGCCGGTAGATCTGATGAGCTATGAGCCGGAGGATGGACAACCGAGTATTTTCTTGCTCCGGCAAAGCCCTCGCCAAAGCATCTTGACCGTTTTCAACTGGACCGACAAGCCACGCTCACACTCGTTGAACCTAAGAGACCTCGGGCTCCCGGTCAGTTCCACGATGGAGGCAACTGGGGTCATGAATTCTAATGCCGGGTTTACGCTCGAAAGTGGCACCATCCGGCTGGAGGATCAGCCGCCACAATCGGCGATGGTCATCAAGTTGGTGGATACGGCTCTCCCCAAATCCCCTCCATCTATAACAGCCCGAGTCCCGACTGAGTCGAAGGCTGGGGAGACGATAGCCTTCTCGGCTCAGGCAGACCCCGACGGCGTGCCGGCGCTCGGCTATCACTGGGACTTCGGAGATGGGACGATCTCGGAAGGGCCCACCGTTTCACATTGCTATACGAGAGCGGCCGATTTCGTTGTCCGGCTCACAGTGGAGGGACCGGATGACGCGCCCTATGAACAGAGCTTTACCATCCGAGTAAGCGGGGAGTTGAAGCCGACCCCCGAGCTCCGCGCGAACCGGCGTTTTGAGCAGCCGGCCGACAAATGATGTGCGCCCCAATTGCGTCCACAGCGAGAACGCAGCCCAGATTGATTTCGCTATGAAGTTGCAGTTCTAGCGTTTCGCTTCGTAAGAACTCGAAATTGAAGCCAATTTGCCGGATGCGCGGCGAATTTGTGACGGAGCGAGGAGGAGGAATTTCGATGCAGCGCAGGGACTTTCTCAAAAGCGGTGTTGCATTGGCCGTAGCTGCTGAACTCGGAACCGGCAAAGCGCAAGGAATCGTCCCCGCGCACAACTGGGGAAAATATGATTTTGGTTCTGGGCCGACCGTGACCGACCGCCTCAATCAGGGTCCTTTCTCACAGTACCCGCCGGATGCCGTCATTCCTACCGACGATGTGGTAATGACGACGACTCCATCCGAAGAAGTAGTGCCGAACTATGGCAAAGGGCTGATCACCTATATCACCGCTGATATGGGAACGGAAGAAATCAAATCGGACAACGTATCGCAGGCGATTGAAGATCTGGTTCGATTCCCCCTGGGGCAGCAGCTATACATACGACCGACTTGGCGGGAAGTTCAGCCGCGGCCCGGACGTCTCGACATGCCCGATTACCTGAAGCTGGTTTTCGAGTTAGCCAAGAAAAACAACAAGCGCATCGGCCTGCGGATTCAAATGAGCGCTCCGGACTACACTCACGAGCCCGCGCTGCCAGATTTCGTTCTCGAAAAAGTGCCGAAAGTTGACTTGGTCCTTACTGATAGTAATAAAGAAAGTCAGGCTGCTGCCCAAAGATACCTGAAGAATCCGCACGCGCGCTATCAGCCACGGTTCGACGACCCCTTTTTCCAGCAGGCATTCAAAGAGTTGGTTGGCCTGCTGGCGGCGGAGTTTGACGGGAGTCCTTCCATCGAATTCATCGACACCTTTATGTATGGCTTCTGGGGCGAGGGGCACACATGGCCTTTCGGCAATAATCCTTTCCCCGACTACCAGACTGCCGAGCGCACCTGGATCAACATGCTGGAGGTGCAGTTAGAGCACTTCAAGAAAACTCCATTGCTGACCAACACCCAACCCGACTACAGCCGGGTGGGAAACTCGGAAGTTCTGGACCGCGCAGTTCGCAGCAATAACTGGATTCGCAGCGACACCATCTTCATCGAAAACGAACAGATTGAAGCCCTGAGTAATCGCCCACCTTGGATCGGAGCACTGCTCGAACAAGGGCTCCCTGGCAAACCTCCTGATGCCCGCGCCGTTCAGGAAGGAATATCGTCGGCCGACAACATCATCGCTCACGTGATCGACGTGGGGGCGAATTACTGGTCGCTTTGGAACTTCCACCAGATCAGCGCCAAGAATCTGATGAGCTACTACCAGGCATCCCCAACCTGGTTCGACCGGATCAATCGTCGAATTGGCTATGCGGTGAGGCCGTCCATGATCTGGAGCTATGCAGATGGCGGTTACTTGGGGCTGATCGCCGGCTTCGCCAACGACGGTATTTCGGGTGTTCCGGGCGTGTTGCGGGTGACGGTGGAGAGCGAGGACGGGAAGCCACTTAAAAGCGGTTGCCTGGATGCCGGATATCCTCTGCCGGGGAAGATCCGGCAAGCGCAGTTCGTGTTGCCGCGAGGAACGAAATGGCAGGGACTGAAGCTCAAAGCGGAGATCGAAGTGAAAAGTATGCGCTATCCGGTGCGCTGGGCATGTCACCAGAAGCTGAATGAGGATGGCTCACTCACGCTGCGTCCTAACCTCCGCCCGGAGGTGTAAACAGAGCGGCTGATCCATCCGGCAGATCAGACGATTCAATCTATCCAGTCTTAGGGGACAATGACGGCCGCTCCGTCGACGGCGTCGCCCTTCACCGCGGCCAGCGCTTCGTTGGCTTGTTCCAGGGAAAACACAGTGACTTTAGGCTGCAGTCGGATATCGGCGGCGATTTTGAGAAAGTCGCGCGCGTCGGATCGCGTCATGTTTGCCACGCTTCGGATCTGCCGTTCGCCCCAGAGAAGGCTGTCATAGTCGAACTCAGGAATGCGGTCGAGATGGATGGCGTTGATCGCAACCACGCCACCTTTACGTAGGCTGGCGAGCGCGGCGATCACCACGTCGCCGCTGGGAGCAAATGTGATTGCGCGGTCGAGCTCCACGGGTGGCTTGTCGGTTTCAGAGCCGACCCACTTCGCGCCCAGAGACTCCGCCAACCGGCGGTGCGATGCTCCGCGGGTCGAGACATACACTTCGCAGTTCCATGAGCGGAGCACGGCAATCGCCAAATGCGCGGACGAGCCAAAGCCGAATAATCCGACTCGGTCTCCGGGTTCCACCCCAGCCACACGCAGGCTGCGAAAGCCGATAATGCCAGCGCACAACAGCGGCGCGGCGTGCAGGTCATCAAGTTTTGGTGGGAGCTCAAAAACAAAGTCGCCGCGCGCCGCCGCGTATTCCGCATAGCCGCCATCGACGGTGTATCCGGTGAAGACGGGCGAATCGCAAAGATTTTCAAGACCTCGACGGCAGTACGGGCAGTTCCCATCGATTCCGCCAATCCAGGAAACTCCGACGCGCATACCCAGCGGCAACTCCGGCGTAGCTCCCTCGACGATCTCTCCTACGATTTGGTGGCCGGGGATAAGTGATTGCTTCCGGGGCAGCAATTCGCCTTCGACAATGTGAAGATCAGTACGGCACAAGCCGCACGCACGAACGCGAAGGAGAACCTGACCGGCAGCACGATTAGGCTTGGGAGTCTCCTCAATCTGAAGAGGGTGTTTAGCAGCTCTGAGGACGGCGGCTTTCAAGGTTTTGGCCCCAGATAATGTGATGCAGATCCGTTCCCGCCGATTCCTTTAAAGGATCACCAGGCTTACAATCACATTCGGAGGGTTTATGAGCCTCCGACAAATCAGTACTTTTCTGCATTGGTCCGCGCGATTCTTGGGTCTTCTTACCGCCGGGATTTTCTTTGTGTTCTTGATTGGCGAAGGATCAATTCCTGGTAGCACCCATCCCTTCGTTTTGCCGACAGCGCGAGAAGCTGTGCTCCTGACCCTGTTGATTGGGGCCGCATTCGCACTACTGCTCGCGTGGCGCTGGGAGAAACTCGGCGGACTTACGGCTGCGGCGCTCGGTTCTGTGTTTTTTCTTTACTGCCTGCTTAATCCGGGAATGCATCGAGTGTGGTTTCTGGGCGTGGCGCTGGCATTGCCGGGCCTGCTCTTTGCAATGGCCGCCCGGCTGAATCGGGAACACCCGCAGGGTCAGTAACGCAGAGACGCGGATCCTCGACAGACGTCAGGTTAAATGTGTGCTATCTGGCCTGACAGGATTCATCTCTTAAGCCAAGGTGTGCGCGACGAGATTACGGCAACCATTTTTCGGGTTCGCGGACGGCTTCTGCCACATCGTTTAGAAACATTGCGGCTCGTGCGCCGTCGGCCGCGCGATGATCGGAGGAAAGTGTCAACGTGATCATCGGCCGAACGGCAGGCTTGCCTTCTACGGCAACCACGCGATCGGCGATACGGCTCACGGCGAGAATTGCAGCTTGGGGCGGCGTAATGATCGCGGTGAACTGGTCTACATGATACATGCCAAGGTTGCTGATAGTGAAGGTTGCATCGGCGATATCGGCGGGGCGCAGCTTCCCTGCCCGTGCGCGTTCGGCAACATCGCGGCGCTGCGTGGCAATCTCTACCAGTGTTGCGGTGTGCGCGTTCGATATAACCGCGGCGACCACGCCGTCGTTCACCGCGATGGCCACGCCCATGTTCACGTAATCGTGAAGACGGATTCCTTCGCCGGTCCAGCTTGAATTCAATCGGGGATGCTTGAGTAACACGCGCGCGACCAGCGCGACTAACAGATCCGTATGCGTGATGCGGACATTGTGCGAGCGCTCGATCTCGCCAACAAGCTTCTCCCGATATTCGTTGAGCGCGCTGGCCTCGATATCTCGCGTAACAAAAAAGTGAGGAACTGTGGTCCAGCTCTGCGTGGTGCGTTCCGCCATCAAGCGCCCGAGGGTGCTGGGAACTTCCAGATCGACCGATTTCTGGGCAGGCCCCGCGTCAGTAGCAACTGGGGCGGCCGCGGCTTGAACGTCGGAGGCAAGAATTTCGCCGCCTGGGCCAGTACCGCGCAGCGAGGCGATATCCACGCCAAGTTCTTTCGCGAGACGCCGCGCCTTCGGCGAAATTCTCGCGCTCGGCATCGCAGAAGGTTCGGAAGGGCTGGCAGCGGTTGGTAGTGGCGGCGCTGCGGTCTTACGTTGCGATCCGGCCCGCGCCGTAGACGGGCTCTCGGCGGATTCATTTTCCGCTGGAGGCTGTTCGCCCGGAGCCACGATCCAGGCGATCGTCTTCCCGACTTGAATATCGGTTCCAACCTGCCCTGTGATTCCGGCAAGGATGCCGTCGGCAGGCGCTTCCACCTCCATCACAGCTTTATCGGTTTCGATTTCGAGAAGCGGTTCGCCCTTTGTAACGCGGTCCCCTTCCTGCTTCCGCCACGCGATGAGCTTACCGGTTTCCTGCGCCATCTCAAGAGCAGGCATTACCACGCTGAAGGCCATAGTGTTTTTATTTGGGGAAGGCTAGCACGACGGCCTTCAGTCCGAAACTCCTACCCGCTCAGTTTTCGCGCTGGCTTCAATCATGTCCAACACGCGAGCGCTGGGCGGAGCTTCAGTCTCGCGAGTGGTGGGCAGCGGTCCATTCACAGTGAAGTAATGCGCGCCCGCCACCAGAAGTTCTTCCGCCGGGAAGCGCGTGATCACCTCGTGCCCCGTCGCCGTGACTACAATTTCTTCTTCAATGCGTGCGGCGCTCCAGCCGTCGGTCGAGGGCCAGAACGTTTCGAGAGCAAACACCATGCCGGGCTCAAGTGTCTGCGGATGGTCGAGAGAAACCAGACGCGAGATTACGGGCTTCTCCCAAATCGCAAGTCCTATGCCGTGTCCATATTGCAGGGCGAAGGCGGCCTCTTCATTGGGGAAACCAAAATCCTGCGCCTTGGGCCACACGGCTGCGATTTCCGCGGTATTGCGACCGGGACGAATCAGCTCGATGGCTGCATCCAGGTAATCGCGGCAGCGCTTATAGGCATCCACCATGGCGTGCGAACCGTAGCCGACGGTGAAACAGCGGTAGTAGCAGGTGCGATATCCCATGTAGGAATGCAGAATGTCGTAATAAACGGGATCGCCCGGGCGCAGCACGCGATCGGAAAACACATGCGGGTGCGGATTGCAGCGCTCGCCGGAAATTGCATTCACCGCTTCCACGTATTCCGAACCAAGATCGTAAAGAACCTTGCTCACCAACCCAACCGCTTCGTTCTCGCGCATTCCCGGTTTCATGGCGCGATAGAGTTCGTCATAGGCTGCGTCCACCATCATCGCGGAAGTGTTGAGCAGCGAGATTTCATCCTGTGTCTTGATGACGCGCGCGTTGGACATGAGTTCCTGGCCATCGACAACTTTAATGCCTTCGCGTTGCAGCGCAAAAAGCACGGGAAGTTCAATGATATCGATGCCGACCGGCTCTTTGTGCAGACCGCGCATTTCGAGTTCGATGCGAATTTTCTTGGCGACGTCTTCGGCGCGTCCATGCTCCGGCGACATGGTGCCGCGCAACATGGAAATTCCTGGGCGGGAGCGCTCGCCGAGCCACGGACAATTTAATTGATGATGCTTGGCCGCGGAGCCGAAGTCCCACAGGATGGGTTCGTCATTTCGCGGCAACAGCGTGAAGCGGTTCGCCTTGTCCTGCGCCCATGTACCGATGTGCGTCGCGGTCAAGTAGCGCACGTTATTCATGTCGAAGCACAGCAGCGCGCCCATTTCAGACTTGGCCAGCAGACCCTTGGCCTTCGCCAGACGCTCGCGGCGCAAGCGGTCAAAGTCGATTCGATTTTCCCAATCGACCGCCATCGTTCCATGTGTTTTGAGTGCCATAATTCAGCTCCTAAGCTAATAGCTCCTAGCTTGATCCCTAATCCATCGCACAGCATCAGGATGCTTTGCACATCGACCTGGCTGCATCGAATACCGTCTGTTCCGTCGGCACGGTCACATCTTCCAATGGCGGAGAGAACGGGATCGGCACGTGCATCGCGCCCATTCGCTTCACTGGCGCGTCCAGATCGTAGAATGCGCCTTCAGCGATCACGGCGGCAAGTTCTGCAGTCACTCCGTATCGACCGTAGCCTTCATCGAGTACGATCACGCGCGAGGTTTTTTTCGCCGAGTCGATCAACGTCTTTTCATCGAGCGGCCAGGTCGTGCGAGGATCGACCACTTCCGCGCTGATGCCTTCCTTCTCGAGCATGATCGCGGCGCCCAGCGCGACTTGCACCATGCTGCTGGTCGCGACCAGAGTGATATCGTCGCCGGCCCGCTTCACATCGGCGACGCCCAGAGGAATCGTGTAATCGTCTTCCGGAACCGGACCCTTCAACTTGTACATCATCTTATCCTCGAAGAAGACTACGGGATTCTCATCCCGGATCGCCGCTTTTAGCAGGCCTTTCGCGTCATAGGGCGTCGAGGGCAGAACCACTTTCAACCCCGGCACGTGGCTGAACCATGCGTGCAGAGACTGTGAGTGCTGCGCAGCTGAGCGCCGCGTTGCTCCCAGCGTGGTGCGCATCACCATCGGCACTTTCCAGTGGCCGCCCGACATATAGTGGGCTTTCGCGGCCTGGTTGACCATTTGATCCATGGTCAAAGTTATGAAGTCGCCAAACATGATGTCAACCACGGGACGTAAACCGGTCATCGCGGCTCCTACCGCGACTCCAGTGAACCCAGCTTCGGAGATCGGCGTGTCTACTACGCGCTTCGCGCCAAATTCTTCCACCAGGCCGGAGAGAACTTTGAAGGGCGTACCTGCCTCCGCAACATCTTCGCCAATGATGCAGACGCGCGAGTCGCGGCGCATTTCTTCAGCCAGCGCCTCACGCACCGCCTGCGCAAATGTAATTTCGCGATCAGGCATAGACGTGCTTCTCCACTTCGTCGACGCTCGGATACGCTGCGGCGATAGCAAACTTTACTGCCGCTTCCATCGTGGCTCGAATTTCATTCCTGATTCCATCCAGAAATGCCGGGTCTGCATAGCCACGGTCGATCAACCACTTGGCTAATACGAGAATGGGATCGCGCTCCGTCTTCCATTGCTGTTCTTCCTGTTTGGAGCGGTAGTATTCGCGATTGATATCGCCGACGTGATGCCCGCTATAACGGTAGGTGTCGCATTCCAGGAATGCGGGCCCGCCGCCAGTGCGAGAACGATTGATCAGGCGCTCAGCAACTTCGTTCACAGCACGCACATCCTGTCCGTCCACGCTCGCGGTCTCAATACCGAAAGCGGCGGCGCGGCCAAGGATCGTGCCGGCAGTGGTTTCGGTGTAGTGCGTGTATTCGTTGTATAGATTATTTTCGCAAACGTAGATGACCGGCAGCTTCCACAACTGCGCCAGGTTCATCACTTCGTAGAGTGATCCCTGGCCGAGCGCGCCTTCTCCGAAGAAGCAGACTGCTACACGATCCGTGCCCAGATTCTTGGCCGCAAAGGCCGCACCGGTGGCGATACCCACGCTGCCGCCAACGATGGCGTTGGCGCCGAGGTTGCCGGTTGCGGGATCGGCGATGTGCATCGATCCACCCTTGCCTCGGCAATAGCCGGCTTCTTTTCCCAACAGCTCGGCGAACATGCGGTCGGGTGACGCGCCTTTGGCCAGGCAATGTCCGTGGCCGCGGTGCGTGCTGGTAATGTAGTCATCGATGCGCAGGGCCTCACAAATTCCTACCGCGACAGCTTCTTCACCGCTGTACAAGTGCGCTAGTCCCGGCATGAGCGCGCGTGTGTAGAGCTCGTTCACTTGCTCCTCAAACAAACGAATGCTCACCATTTGCCGGTAGGCGTGGAGCCACTTTTCTTTTTCAGTAACCGTTTCGCGCCCCACATCAGGCTTGGAGGTAGCGATTGTCATATTTTCTTACCTCCCTTTGTGACGGGTGTCGACACCCCCGACATCGCGGCCAGCACGTCGAACATGCAGGCGAAATCGTACTTCGTCCAACCCATGCCGCGCGCCGCGGTCAGAATCTCATTGCTCACCGCGGTCGAGGGAAGAGGCACATCGAGTTGGCGTCCCAAATCCATGGCGAGAACCATATCTTTCTGCATCATGTTGACGTCAAACCAGGCCTCCTCCGGCTGTTGCAGGACAAACGGACCACGGTACTGAATCATGGGCGACGCCACCGCGCTGTGAGTCAGTACATCGACAGCAGTTTCGCGTGCGATGCCGCTTTTCTCGGCCAGTAACACGCCCTCAGAAAATGCCAGCATCTGAACCGCAAGACTCAGGTTGATCGCGATCTTCATGGACAAAGCCAATCCGTTGTCACCAACATGCGTCACTTTGGGTCCGATATCGAGCAGCAGTGGTTTCACTTTTTCGAACGTTTCGCCGCGTCCCCCGACCATCACCGAGAGCTTCCCTTCCTGTAGCGTGATCACGCTGCCGGAGACGGGCGAGTCGACCATGTCCGCTCCCTTTTCGCGCACTTTCGCGGCCAGCGCACGGCTTACGCTGGGAGCCACGGTGCTCATGTCGATGAAGATCTTGCCCGCGCTTAGGCCTGCCAGAAGGCCATCCGAGCCTTCGGTGACGGCCTGAATGGCGGCGGAGTTCGTCACCATGGCGAAAACAAAATCGGAAGAGCAGGCGACCTCACGCGGCGAGTCCGCCCATTTCATTCCTTTTTCAACCAGCCACTGCCCCTTGGCGCGCGTGCGGTTGTACCCGGTCACGCTGTGCCCCTTGCTGAGCAGCCGGTTGACCATCTGGCTGCCCATTACTCCCAGACCGATGAATCCGAGTTTCGCCATCCGCCCCGAACCTCCGAAGTCTATCGAAAGATTCCCGACCTAATTTACTTACGAAGTGATTTTGGAACCCGCCGGCGCGTGCTTTCTGTGTGACGAAGAAGACGGGATGCCGGTGGGCGCTTTCGAATCTTCGCGTACCTGCTCGAGATGGGAGCGCATCGCGCCCCGAGCCATCTCGGGATCCCGCCGCTCGACCGCCTCGAGGATTCGCTTGTGATGAATCTGTCCGCGCTGAGGTCCGCCTTCCACATTAAAAATTTTCATGCGCTGCTCGCGGAGCAATCCGACGATGGAATCGATCAGAGAAAGAATAAGCGGATTCGCCACCGCCTCGGCCAGCGCCAGATGAAAATCGAGATCCGCTTCGATGTAGGTTTCGGGATCTTTCTGTGCGCGGTCCATAACGACCACCGCTTCGCGCATAGCTGCAACGTCTTCTTCCTTGGCTCGCACCGCGGCCAGTGCAGCAATGCCGGGCTCGAGAATCAGCCGGAGCTCCGCGAGATGCGGCGAGCCTTCCTGCTGCCCGATTTTCACCATGAGATCGAAAGATTGGCGCGCGGCTTGCGACGTTCCGTCGGTGATAAATGTTCCGCGGCCGGAGTAGGCTTCCACCAGACCTTTTTCCCGCAGCGTTTTGACCGCCTCCCGCACGGCGGTACGGCTGACTCCAAGACGCTGCGCCAACTCGCGTTCAGCAGGAAGCTGATCGCCCGGCTTCAGAGTTCCATTCAGAACCGACTCTTCGATTTGCTGCACGATCTGTTCATACAGTCGAGAGGTGCGAACAACTTTGTACACAGGGTTCTCTCCCGCACGAACCAGTTTGGGGGAACTGGCGATGGTCCGGCTACTATACCGCAGCTCCAACGGCTGTGGCGGCGATTCTAGGGTCTTGGAGGATGACGCGATCATAAGCGGTCCTTAGGTATGGTGGTATGACCATACAGAGTAGCACCGCCCTGGAACGACTCGCAAGTCTTTCTTTAATTCCGGTTTCGTCAAGACAATGTAGAAGCAATCGCCCAGGCTTACCCTAATCAATGAGGCTCATCGGGGACAAATCGAGGCATCTGCGAAGCGAATTTCCTTGACTTCATTCGGCGGCCAATGGTATGGCTGTCGGACCAGAATTCGGAGGCCTCGATGAAATTCCGAAGCACCGCCATGTCTGCGGGTCAGGTTGCCAGTGTAGCCAGCGGGATGCTCTTCGTCGTACTCACGATTTGTGCTTTGAGTTTGACCGGTTTAGCTCAGTCCACCACCGGCCGCATCCTGGGCAGCATTTCCGACCAGAGCGGCGCAGCGGTTACGGGCGCGACCGTCGTTGTCACCAGCGTGGAGAGAGGCACCTCTCGCACGCTCACCACAGACGATGCGGGCGCCTACGCCGCCCCCGACCTTGCACCGGGCACTTACAAGATTCACGTGGAAGCCAAGGGGTTCAAGTCCACCGAGCGGCCGAATGTGGTCATCGAGGTCGCAACTGACGTCCGCGCTGATTTCGCACTGCAGCCTGGACAAGTCACGGAGACGGTCATCGTCAATGAAGAAATTCCCCTGGTGAACACGACCTCCGCCACTCTCGGAGGAACGCTGAGCAACAAGGAAATCAATGACCTGCCCTTAAACGGCCGCAACTACGAGAACCTGCTACAACTTCGCCCGGGCGTAATGCGCTACCCCGGCGGTGGGTTCTCCACCACGAGCACCGACGGATTGCGCGCCGAAGATAATGCTTACTTCGTCGAAGGCTTGTTCAATAGCGAGCCTTTCTCCGGCCAGGGCATCATCAATGGCGCGGGGATCGCGGGAGATTCCGCGACCATTCTGCCGATCGATGCAATTCAGGAGTTCAACGTCCAGGAAAATCCTCCGGCCGAGTACGGATGGAAGCCGGGCGCGGTCATCAATGTTGGGTTGAAGTCGGGAACGAATTCGATTCACGGTTCCGCCTTCGCGTTCGGCCGTGATGGCGTGTTGGACGCGCGCAATTATTTCAACGCTGCTCCGGCGGCGAAAACTTCCCGGACGTTGGAGCAGTTTGGTGGGAGTTTTGGCGGCGCGATTATCAAGGACAAGCTTTTCTACTTTGGAGCTTATGAAGGCCAGCGCTACGATGTGGGAAACTCTTATAGCGTCACCACACCGACAACCGTGGGGCTGCCCACGCCAGCAACGCCGACCTGCACTTTCATCTCAGGCGACTGCGCCAACAGTATTCCCAACGCCATTGCAGATCTTCTCGCAGGCGGTGTCCCGATCAGCCATGCCAGCCAGTTGATCTCGGGCTGCACCGTCTCGGCAACTGGCGCCGTATCTTGCAGCGGCACAGGATTTCCTATCAACAACACGCAGTCGATCAACGTCGTGCAGGGCTTTCCCAACAATGTAAACGTCGACAACGCGATCGGCAAAGTGGATTACAACGCCAACCAACACAACAGCATCAGCGGGATGTACTTCTTCGGCAATAACAGCGGAACGGTGGAGGATTTTCCGGAGTTGCAACAGAAATGGCTGTCCGACATCCACACCCGCGCGCAGGTCGTAGGAGGAAACTGGATTTGGACTCCAAACGCGAATTGGGTGAATGAAGCGCGAGTCGGCTATAACCGCCTCTACCAACCTACGCTCCCGGGCGATTTGAATACTCCGGCGTCGGCATATGGCATCAACACAGGGGTAAGTGGACCGTTCACCGGAGGCCTGCCCCGCATTGGCTTCGCCGGAGCGTTCGTTCCGGGCCTCGGCGGCTTCAAGTGGCCCAAGTTCCAGGGGCCGGACTCGATCACACAATTCATCGATCATGCTTCCTACAGGGCAGGAAAACACTCTTTCAAGTTTGGAGGCGAACTCCACCGCAACGAGGTGAATGGCGGCGCTTTTGGAAACGCGCGCGGCAGCATTACCTTCCTGGGTGGCGTAGCCCTTGCCAATTCCACAGCATTGGAAGACTTTTTCGCGGGAGATCCCTTCAAAGCGTCGGTGCAAGTGGGTGATCCCCGTCGGCAAATCCACAACTGGGCCTACGGATTATTCGCGCAGGATGATTGGCGAGCGACAAAGAATCTGACACTGAACGCCGGAGTGCGTTATGAATTTAGTTCGGTAATCAAAGAGGCCCATAACCTTCTAGGCAATTTCGATCCGAATTCGCCGACCGGACTGATTCAGGCAGGTATGAACGGCGTCAGCGGTCCCTACAATCCGGATCACACAAACTTCGCTCCGCGCCTCGGCTTCGCCTGGGACGTAACCGGTAAAGGCGATACGGTGGTGAGAGGCGGAGTTGGGTTGGTGTACGAAACCATAAACTGGGAGGCGCTGCTCGCCTTCAACAACGCCTTTGGTCTCTCCAACGTTCCCACTGGGGGCGTCATTGATGCAGCGGGCGACACCGCGGGCGGCACGATCACGGCGGGCAATGTATCCGTTCCACCAATCCTTCCTCAATGGGATAGCGGAACGCCTCTATACGGCAGCGCTTCGATCAATTGCTTCGCCAGTCCGTGTCCCATCATGAGTGTGAACCGCAACATCACCACTCCCTACGTCTGGAACTGGACTTTGAATGTGCAGCACGCTTTCTCGCCGAATCTTTCTCTGGAAGTCGCCTATGTGGGCAATCACGGAACCAATCTGACGGGCATTCGGGATATTAACCAGCCGCCGGTAGGATCGGGCTGGACGACCGCTGGTACTGGCGTTGGCTCCCTTACCGCCTGTCTCGCCAGCGCGCCAGCGTACAACAATTGCAACGTCGACTCGGGGAACGAGGCAGCGGCGGAGCCATACGCGACAAAGTTTCCCTACCTGAGCAATATCTTCAACATGGCAAACGTCTACCGGTCGAACTACGACGGTTTGCAAGTCACGTTGAACTCGCGAAATTATCACGGCCTGAGCATGGTGGCCGGCTATACGTTCGCTCATGCGCTCGATGACGTTGGCGCGAACTGGGACTTTGGCTACGGCGCCGGTCTGCCCCAGGACTCTTACAATGTCGCGCGCGAATACGCGAACAGCGACTTCGACATGCGGCAACGCTTCACGCTCTCGCTCACCTACGCCATCCCCGGACGAACTGGCTTTGGGCAGATGATGGAAGGCTGGGAACTCAACTCCATCGTCACGTTGCAAAGCTCGCAGCCTTGGGGGCCAATTGATCTTGGAACCGATGCCGCGGGCGTCGGTCCGCTTCCCGTCAGCCCGCCGGCCAACGAGCCAATTCGTTGGAGCTTTTACGGCAAGCCTTCCGACTTCAAGTCAGGTCCGAATCCGATTCCGTATTTTCCCGGGGCCAGCAATTCGACGTGCGCCAGCCAGGCTTTGGCAGTGGACGGGGGCACAGCTGGCCCATCGACCGCCTCGCTCAACCTGTTTGGCTGTTATGCCCAGGGCGGCTCGATCATGATCCCGCCGCCGCTCGGCCAGTTCGGCAACATGTCGCGGAACACGTTCCCCGACTCTGGCTTCAGGGACTTCGATCTCTCAGTCGCCAAGAACTGGCACTTCGGCGAGCGTTTGCATGCGCAGTTCCGGGCTGAGTTCTTCAACATTTTCAACCATCCGAATTTTGCAAATCCTTACGGCGGTCAGAATGGTTTCGGTTTGAACGATCCCTCGGCCCGCCCATTTGGTTGTGGATGCGCCACACCGGACGTCGCTGCGGCAAATCCGGTTATCGGCTCAGGCGGCAGCCGCGCGGTGCAGCTCGGACTGAAGTTCATCTTTTAATTGTGGTCAGGTCAGGAGTTGAAATAAGGCCGGACGTAGTTCCGTCCGGCCTTATTTCTAAGACTGCTCGCCAGATCGCGAGCAAGAAGAAAAGAGCCGAGGCATGAAAATGGAAAGTAAGTTCTATTCCGTATCTCTCTTGTTTGTGCTGCTCGCATTCATTTCAGTCAGGGCTTCCGCTCAGAAAGAAGAACGTCGCGAACGCACGATCGACGAAATCAGAGCCGAGGCTATTCGGCGCTCCGAAGTTGGCCAGTATCCGCTCATCGGTCTCGATCCCGGCGATGTGAAGGAGGCTTTCGAAAGCATCCACACTGCCGACAAAGACGAATGGGCCGCTGGATTCATGCATGTAGCCGATCGCTATTTCAACGAAGCGAAGTCACTGGAGAAAACCGACCCCACGAAAGCGAACACGGATTACATCCGGGCATGGCGGCTCTATTCGTTCGGGCGTTGGCCGATTCCCGCATCTCCCGGCAAGCAACGTTCGTATGAGAAAGCCCTCGAGGCATTTCTGGCGCACGCGCGCTTCATGGATCCGCCGCTCGAGGTCGTGCGCATTCCTTTCGAAGGAAAAGAGATCATCGGTTACCTGCGTCTGCCGAAGAATGCAAAAGGCCCAGTGCCTCTGGTAATTGCGGTGAACGGTCTGGACAGCCGCAAGGAAGATTTAACGGAAAGCTTCGGCGTGATCCTTCCATTTGGAATTGGCTATCTCGCGGTCGATGGGCCGGGAACCGGACAGAATCCGATCAAGGTGAGTGAGACGGCGGATCGTATGCTGTCCCGCGTGATTGATTACGCGCAGTCACGGCCAGAGATCGACAAGAACCGCATTGCCATGCATGGCGTCAGTTGGGGTGCGTATTGGGCGACGAAGATGGCGATCGTCGAGCGCGGCCGGTTGCGCGGCTGCAGTGCGCAATCTCCGCCGGTGGACAAGTTTTTCCAGAAAGATTTTCTGATGAATTCGCTGCTGGGCAATCGCGAATATTTGTTCGACCAAGTGCCGGCGCTGATGAGCATTCTCGAAGGCGTGCACACATTGGATGAAATGGGCGACTTTCTGCCCAAGCTGTCGCTGGTGCATGAGGGCCTGCTGGGCAAGCCGATGGCGCCGATGCTCATTCTTGCTGGCGTGCTCGATACGCAGGTGCCGATCGACGATGAATACCTGCTATTGAGCAAAGGCGATGTGCCGAAAGAAGCCTGGATCAATCCCCGCGGTGGACACCTGGGCCGGCAAGTGGGAGTGTGGCCCGACCCCCTGATCTTCAAGCAGGTAATTATTCCGTGGCTGGCAAAAACGCTCGAGGCTCCGGCGAACTAACTTGGCCGAACAAGCCTGGTCAAAGAAGAGTCCGCGACCCAGCCCATGTCTACTCTAATCGAAACGCCACCCACCGAGTCCACTGAGCCGCGGCGGAAGCCGTTGTACTCATCTCTGTGGGTGCAGGTTCTCATCGCCATGGTGATCGCCGTGGTGCTGGGATATGTGAGTCCCGCCCGCGCCATCGCGATGAAGCCGTTGGGCGACGCCTTCATTCGCATGATCACCATGATCATCACCGTGCTCATCTTCTGCACGGTGGTCACCGGGATCGCCGGCATGCAGGACCTGAAGAAGGTCGGACGGGTCGGCGGCAAGGCGCTGCTCTACTTTGAAATCGTTTCTACAATCGCGCTAGTGGTTGGGCTGGTTGTCGGCAACGTGGTGCATCCCGGCAGCGGTTTCAATGTGAATGCAGCGTCGCTCGATGCCAAAGCCGTCGCCGATTACGCCGGGCAGGCCAAGGCACAGGGCGTCACCGAGTTCCTGATGCACATCATCCCCACTACGGTGACGGATGCGTTTGCCAAGGGTGACATCCTGCAGGTGGTATTTGTCTCGATTTTGTTCGGCTTTGGTTTGTCATCGGCGGGACCGCGAGCGAAACCGATTGTGGCACTGTTGGAGTCGCTGACCCACGTCGTGTTTCGCGTGGTGAACATTCTGATGATCTTCGCCCCGATCGGCGCTTTTGGCGCCATGGCCTTCACCATCGGCAAGTATGGACTCGCCTCGCTGGGACCGCTGGTCAAGTTGATTGCCACCTTTTACGTGACTTCAATTCTATTCGTGCTTATCGTGCTGGGTGCGATTTGCCGGGTCGCGGGATTCAACATCGTGAAGTTTCTTCTGCATATAAAGGAAGAAATCCTGCTGGTACTGGCCACCAGTTCGTCGGAAACCGCGATCCCCACGCTGATGGAGAAACTAGAAAAGCTGGGCTGCTCGCGATCTCTGGTGGGCCTGGTGGTTCCTACCGGATATACGTTCAACACTGACGGCAGCAGTCTTTATATGACGCTGGCGGCGCTGTTCGTAGCCCAGGCTACCAATACGCATTTAACTCTTCTGGAACAGCTCACGATTTTCTCAGTTGCCACGCTCACGTCAAAAGGCGCGAGCGGCGTGCAGGGAGCGTCTTTCATTGCGCTGGTCGCTACTCTGTCGGTGATTCCCACAATTCCGGTGGCAGGGATGGCGCTCATCCTGGGCATCGACCGCTTCATGAGCATGTTTCGCGGACTGGTGAACATGATCGGCAACGGCGTCGCCACGCTCGTCGTGGCGCGGTGGGAAAATGAATTGGACCGGAAGACGCTGCAGAGCAAACTTGCTTAGGCTATGCCTCCGAATCGTCCGACCGAGCATCTATTAAAAGCTTGCGAGGTCTGAATTCGATGGCTGAACAAATCGCACTGATCACCGGAGCCAATGGCGGCCTCGGCACGCATGTCACGAAAGGCTTCCTTGGCGCGGGCTTCACGGTTGTCGGGGTGTCCCCGAGCATCCGGCAATCTGACTTCGACCATCCGAAGTTCATCGCGCTTCCCGCCTCGCTCACCAGCCTGGATGCTGCGAAGAAAGCTGTAGACACGGTGATAGCGCGCTATAAGAAGATCGATGTGTTCGCTCATTTGGTCGGCGGTTTCGCCGGCGGTCAGACTATCGCAGAAATGGATGACGCCACATGGCAACGGATGCTTGATGCGAATTTGAACAGCGCGTTTCACATCCTGCGCGCCGTGATTCCACCAATGCGCAAGGCTGGAGGAGGGCGCATCATCGCGATTGGCAGCCGAGCCGCCGAAGATCCCGGTCCCAAAGTTGGAGCCTACAGCGCTTCGAAGGCGGCGCTGGTATCGCTGATCAAGACGGTCGCGCTGGAAAATAAAGACGCTGGCATTACCGCGAACGTAATTCTCCCCGGAACCATGGACACTGCCGCCAACCGAACAGACATGCCGGGCGCCGACATTTCCCAGTGGGTGCAGCCTGCCTCGGTTGCCAGCTTGATCCTCTGGTTGGCGGGCGATGCTGGTAAAGATGTCACCGGAGCCGAGATTCCAGTCTACGGGCGCGGACTTTAGCGAGCCGTGTCCCAGTTTGGTAACTACAGTAACCACCCTACGTGCACAATTTATGTTGCACGTTAACACTGCTGAAACGTCCTGCATCTACGATTAAGCAGGAGGGCGCCCCATGGGTTCGCCACGCGTTTCAAAATCGCTGCCGTTGCAGGTGGCCGCAGTCTGTTTCCGCAGGCGGAACGCGATTGTCGAATTTCTGCTGGTGAACACCAACGGCGGAAACAAGTGGACCTTCCCCAAAGGATCACCCGAGGCGCGCCTCTCGCACAGCCAGGCCGCAGAGCGCGAAGCGGCGGAAGAGGCCGGCGCACTGGGAACTATCGAGCCGCGCCACTTTCATCTTTATATCCATTCCAAGGGTGTTTTCTGGCAGCCGGGCGGCGTGCAGGAATTTGTGGTCAAGGCCTTCCTGATGGAAATCCACGAGTTGCGCCGGCCCGATGAGCCCATGCGTCATCCCACCTGGTTCAGTCCGGAAGAAGCGCGACGGCGGCTCGCCAAGGGGCGCGAAGTGAAGTACGCGCGCGAAATGGAAGCGGTGATCGATCGCGCGCTGGAGCGCATTCAGTTCCACAGTGAATTGTGGGGCGCGTATCCCGGATCGCGCAACGGCCGCGCTGTCGCGCATTCGTGATTCCAGTGCCGCGACTCGGCACTCGCGACTCCGCACTCGAATGTGAGACGATGAATCCAGCCCATGATTCAGCTTTCTGGCGCCGGAAAACGCTTCGGCCACAAACTTCTTTTTGAAAACACCGACTGGCTCATCACGCCGCGCGATCGCGTCGGACTGGTGGGCGCCAACGGCACCGGTAAATCAACATTGATGAAGATCCTTGCCGGGTTGGACACGCTCGACTACGGCTCGCTCATCGTCGCCAAAGGCACTACCGCGGGCTATCTTCCGCAGGATGGGCTCTCGCTCTCCGGCCGCACTGTTTTTGCAGAATGCATGGCCGTCTTCACCGAACTTCATGCGATGGAGCGTGAGTTAGAAACGTTAACTCACCGCATCTCCGAGCTGGATCACACGAGTGCGGAGTATGCCGACGTCGCCGACCGCTATCACAGTCTTGAGCACGAGTTCCGCACGCGCGACGGCTACTCGATCGAAGCGGAAGTTGGACGCGTCCTGATGGGGCTGGGATTTCGTAAAGAAGACTGGGAGCGGCAAACCGATGAGTTTTCCGGCGGCTGGCAGATGCGCCTGGCGCTGGCCAAACTGCTGCTGCAGAAACCAAATCTGCTGCTGCTGGATGAGCCCACCAACCATCTTGACCTGGAAGCCCGCAATTGGCTGGAAGAATATCTCCACGATTATCCGCACGCCTTCGTGCTGATTTCGCATGACCGCTATTTTCTCGATGTGACGGTCAACAAGATTGCGGAGATATGGAACAAGCGCTTCTGGTTCTATACCGGAAACTACGACAAGTTCCTCACCCAGAAGACGCAGCGCAATGAGCAACTGCAAGCGGCGTACCGCAACCAGCGGGACCGGATCGAGCAACTGGAAGTATTCATCAATCGCTTCCGCTACCAGGCCACCAAGGCGAAGCAGGTGCAGAGCCGGATTAAAGAACTGGAAAAAATCGAGCGCATCGAGGTTCCGCCGGAAGAAAAGACGATTCACTTCTCTTTTCCGCAGCCGAAGCCCAGCGGCCGCATCGTGGCCGAGTTCGAGGGAGTGGCCAAGATTTACCCGGGGAAGAATTCCGCGGGGGTGCAGAGGGGTGAGAAAGAAGTTTTCCGCGATGTGAATTTCCTGATCGAGAAGGGCGACCGCATCGCCTTGGTCGGTGTGAACGGCGCGGGCAAGTCGACGTTGATCAAGTTGCTCGCAGGCACAGAGCTGCCGACACAAGGCGAATTTCGTCTCGGCCACAATGTACAAGCTGATTACTTCGCGCAGGATCAATACAAGGAACTCGATCCGGATGCACGCATGATCGACGATCTCGGCGCGGCGTCTCCGCGCTCAACGCAAACCGAACTGCGCAGCCTTCTCGGCTGTTTTCTGTTTTCTGAAGACGACGTTTTCAAGAAGATCGGAGTGCTCTCCGGCGGCGAACGCGGTCGCTATGCGTTGCTGCGTCTTCTGTTGCATCCAGCGAATTTCCTCCTGCTCGACGAACCCACCAACCATCTCGATCTGCGCGCGAAAGATGTCCTGCTGGATGCTCTTATGGATTACTCCGGCACCGTCGTCTTCGTATCCCATGACAGGTACTTTATCGACAAACTGGCCACGCGAGTTTTCGAAATAGGCGAGGGGAAGGTTGAAGTCTATCCCGGCAATTATGAAGATTATCTCTGGCGCAAACAGGGTGGGAGCGCGAAGCAAGATGAGACCATCCGCCAGCAACTGAAGGCCGTCGAACCCGCTCCGGAGGCGCCCGCAAACGGCAATCATGCCCCCGTCGACGCTCCTCCCGCAGCCGCCAAGGCGAAGCGCCTTAATCCTATCAAGCGCAAGAAAATGGAAGATCGCATCCGCGAACTGGAAGCGGAGATCAACCGCGCTGAGGCTGCGATCGCGCAGTGCGAAACGGCGCTGCAAAATTTCGTCAGCGCGGAAGAAAGTCAGAGCCAGTCCGAAGAACTCGACCGACGAAAAGCCGCTCACGGCGCCTTCCTCACCGAATGGGAAGAGCTCAGCCAATCGCTGCAGGAATCCGACTAAGGCCACTTTCCAGCCCTCTGCCGCGGTCGTACACCCTCTTCCGTAATCTCGGAGGATGACTTACCTCTGTGCGATAGTCAGGATGGCCAAAGGGACACGAACCAGCCGAAGGCCCAAGATTCCCAGACCGCCCGTATGCATCGGCGCCTCCAGGGACGCGCCGCGCGGGATAAAGGAAGGTCGCATGCTCCAGTCCTCAGAGAACTCGTACGGCGTGAGGTCCACCTCACCCGCGTCCAACCCTAACTCTTACAACCCGGTCAAAACCACCACCGCGCCCATCGAGCAAGCCACCATTGGCCGGACGCTTGTCATCAAGGGCGAAATCACCGGAGCGGAAGCTCTTTATATTGACGGGCGGATCGAAGGCAAGATCACGCTCACCGAGAATCGCGTCACCATCGGCCGCAACGGCAGCGTGCAGGCCGACATCACTGCTCGCGAAGTGGTGGTGATGGGCAAAGTCATCGGCAACATCGAATGCAGCGACCGCGTGGATATTCGTAGTGAAGGCGTGGTCAACGGCAATGTTTCCACCATCCGGATCAGCGTGGAGGACGGCGCCGTGCTTAAGGGTGGTATCCAGGTAAAGAGCGGCGATCAAAAGCAGCAGAACCCGGTGCAACCTCAAGCAAAACCAGCGGAAGCACCGAAACCTGCGGTCGTCGAGCCGCAAAAAGCTCTGACTGCCACCGCCGGAGCATAAAGTCGTCAGAACCTGCGAGCATAGGAAGGGGCACACCAGCGTGTGCCCTTTTTCCTTTGTGAACGTTTTCCGCGACCGCCAGACTGCGGCTCCGATTACTTCGCGTCCTTGGGCTTAAGGTCGAGCGCTGCCGAGTTCATGCAATACCGCAGCCCGGTGGGTGTGGGACCGTCTTCAAAAACATGCCCCAGATGCGCGCCACAACGGGCGCAGCGAGCCTCGGTGCGCACCATGCCGTAACTGCGGTCTTTGTGCTCCTCAACCTTGTCCTCGCCCGCTGGCTTGAAGAAGCTCGGCCAGCCCGTCCCGGAATCGAACTTCGTCGAGGAATCGAACAACGGCTCCCCGCAGCAGACGCAGTGATAGGTTCCCGCGTCCTTCGTCTTCCAATACTTACCGGTAAAAGCCGGTTCGGTGCCCGCCTCGCGGGTCACATGATATTGCTCCGGAGTGAGCTTCTGCTTCCACTCCGAGTCGCTCTTAGCCATCTTTTCTGCCATGAATGTATGCCCCCAATCGATATACCTGCCAAAGACTTACCTGGAAGATTAGATGTTGGGCCGACTGAAAAGTGGCGAGTCTCGGTTTTGCACAAGCCGCTTGTGACGTCTGACCTTGCCCTCCAGGCAGTCCATAGACAAACATAGCGAAACGTCTGCGAGTCCCTCAGGCCCGGCGTCCCCCCTCAAGAGGTGCCGGGCCTTTTAACCCTCAAGCCGTCACTTCTCCCCCGATCTCGTGATACTCCCCGCGGAAGAACAGCAGTGGTTCGCCTTCGCGCACCACCACGTCCTCAACTTCGGCAATAAAGATGGTGTGGTCGCCAGCGTCTTGCGCCGACTTCAGCCGGCATTCCAGATAGGCCAACGCCCCTTGCAAGACCGGGGTGCCGTGCGCGGTGCGATCGAAGCGTACGCCAGCCTGCCTTTCGGCTTGCTCGTGAGAACGGTCTGGCCTCGCGTAATATTCAGAAATCACGCGCTGGTGCTCCGCCAGGATGTTGACGCCGAAGCGCCTCTTGGCGTGAAGATGGGCATGGGTGCTCGCGCTGTGATCCACGCATACCAGCAGCAAGAACGGAGCCAGTGACACCGACGCGAGCGCGTTGGCCGTCATGCCATGAACCTCGCCATCGAGATCCACGGTGATGATGGTCACGCCCGTGGCAAAGGCTCCCATCGCTCTGCGAAATTCGAGTGCACTGAGGCTCATGCTGGACCCGTACTTTTGGTGGCACGACTGCCTACATTAGCACGGCAGTGGGGCGGCGGGGGCGATGCGTGAAGTCGAGTCATTTAGCCATAAACATGTATGCGACACGAACCTGCATTGTTACACTGGCATCGTGTTGTTCTGGGCCAAAACGATTGCTCTCTACGTCGTAGCAGCCATATTCGCATTCTTACTGTCGCTGGCCGTGTCGTTCGGCGCTGTGCGCGCGTGGGCCGGATCGAATGATGATTCGCCTGTGCTTGGTATGTTGTGGATTCTCCTATTTGTGGGTGTGTCCGGTTTGGTCCTCCCCTTATGCCTCGGCCTCACCGCTGAACTGGTGCAGGGCAAAGTTTCCTCACGCCGATTTAGTTGGTTGAGGGGCCTGCTGCGGGCCCTCTTAGCTTTGCCCGTGAGCATCGGACCTGTGTACGCGTGGTGGGTTCTTCTGATGCGACGCGAAGATGCCCGACCAGCACACTGGTTGCCGAATTTGATTCTGCTTCTCTGCATATCAACAGTATTCGCATACGTAGCGTTGCGCATCAAGAGAGAGTGGACGCAAACCCCTAGTGTGATAGGGCGCTCATAGTTCGTGAAAAATCGTCATAGCTCTCATTGGCCCCTACCCGAGCCAAGGTCAGTGTTCGGCTGACCTGCAGGTTTGTATTGACTCGCACCGACCACTAGCCGCTGACCACTGTTGTATGATTCAGTGCATCGGCAGGCTCGCGGAATCCAGGATGGCCACTCAGATCGCTATCAGGACGGCTGTTCCAGAACAGGGTTTATCGTGTGCGGCAGAACTGGACAACCTGTGCCCCGGCGATCCCATCTCCCGCGACCTCGCCCTGCGCCTGATCCGCTGCACTGACGACGATCTTCCTGCATTGCTCGCCGCCGCACGCGCCGCGAAAGAAAACTTCAAACCCGGCGTGATCACCTATTCCCGTAAAGTTTTTCTTCCACTGACCAATCTCTGTCGCGATTACTGCGGATACTGCACTTTCCGCCGCGACGCCAGTGATCCCGGCGCGCATACGATGACCCCGGAGGAAGTTCTCGCCGTGGCCCGCGCCGGAGAAAAGCTGGGATGCACCGAAGCTCTTTTCAGCCTGGGCGACAAGCCGGAGTTGATCTTCCCTGAGATGCGCGACACGTTGCGCCATTTGGGATATAAGTCCACGCTGCATTATCTCGAAGCCATGTGCGAGCTTGTGCTGCGCGAGACCAGTTTGCTGCCGCACCCGAATCCCGGCCTGCTCAGCGCAGAGTGGATTGCGCGTCTGGCTGCCCTCTCGCCGAGCATGGGCCTCATGCTTGAAACCACAAACAAAGCGCTGCTGGCGCCCGGCGCAGCCCACGACAACGCTCCTGACAAGGAGCCGGCCAAGCGTTTGCGTACCATCGAAGAGGCAGGGAAGCAGCGGGTTCCCTTCACCACGGGCCTGCTGATCGGCATCGGTGAATCCCCTGAAGACCGTGTCGCGACGGTGCTCGCGATCCGCGATCTGCATGAACGCTACGGCCATATTCAGGAAGTAATCGTCCAGAACTTCCGCGCTAAGCCAAATATCCCGATGGCCCACGCACCTGAGCCCAGCCAGGGCGAGATGCTGCGCACCGTGGCAGTAACCCGATTGTTAATGCCCAACGTCAATATTCAAGCGCCTCCCAACCTGAATGCGCCGTATTATGAGGAGTTGCTGGACGCTGGCATCAACGACTGGGGAGGAGTTTCGCCGCTGACGCCTGACTACATCAATCCCGAAAAGCCCTGGCCTCATCTGGAGGAACTGCGCCTGCGCACCGAGAGCAAGGGATTTCAGCTGCGGCAGCGCTTGCCGGTGTATCCCGAGTTTCTGCCAACCGTCATGTCGAAACCGGGATTGCCAAAATCTGGATTGCTCGCGCAAAAACTTGAAGCCGCGCGCGACCGTGATGGCCTGCCTAAAGAAACGAGGGCCGCATGATCTGTGTACTCACCGGCGGCACGGGAGGCGCCAAGTTTGTCGACGGCCTGCGCCAGGTGATTCCGCCGGAAGAAATCACGTTGATCGTTAACACCGGCGATGACCTACTGTGGTGGGGATTGTATGTCTCTCCCGATATTGATTCCATCACTTACGTGCTCTCCGGCCTGCTGAGCCGCGAACGCGGCTGGGGCGTAAAGGGCGATACCTTTCTTTGCCTGCAAGCCATGGGACAACTCGGCGAGCCGACATGGTTCCACACTGGCGATCGCGACCTCGCCGTTCACCTATTGCGCTCCCGATTATTGGCGGAGGGTAAAACGCTCTCCGAGGCCACGACGACGATTTGCGATAAGCTTGGTGTTAAGGCTCACATTTTGCCGATGAGCGATTCACGGGTCGAGACGCGTGTGGATACCCCCTCGGGCGAACTAAGTTTCGAAGAATACTTCGTGCAGCGCTGGTATCAGGATCCCGTGAAATCTGTACGTTTTGCCGGTGCCTCCGACGCTGAGCCCGCGCCGGGAGTCATCGAGGCTATTACTTCCGCCGACGCCGTTCTCATCGCTCCCAGCAATCCCATCACCAGCATCGGGCCGATTCTGGCCGTGCCGGGAGTTCGCGATGCACTGGTTCGCGCCCGCGGCAAAGTTGCAGCCGTCAGCCCGATCGTGGGTAATGCGCCGGTTGCCGGACCGGCAGGCATTCTGATGACCGCGCAAGGCCTGCCTTGTTCGATCGCAGGCATCGCCAAGGCTTACGAAGATTTCCTCGATCTCCTCATTTGCGACACCCGCGATGCCCGTGCCGCGGAGGCTCTTCGCGGAAACGGACTGCGGGTGCAGTGCACGCAATCCGTAATGCGCAATGCTGAAGACAAAATCGCACTCGCGAGAGCCGTCCTCTCCCACACGATAAGCGGACTACTTGCTGATAAACCCGCTCCTGGCGAGGCAGCAGCCCGCGCTGGCTCCGAGCAGCCGTGATCCTGATCCCAGTAAAGAATCTGTCGGCGGCCAAGCAGCGGCTTGCGGCCGTGCTGGATCAGCCCGCGCGAACCGCACTGGCGCAGGCAATGCTGCATGATGTGGTGGAAGCACTCGCCGCTTGGCCCGGCCGGCCAGCCTGCGCGCTGGTGACCAGCGACCCCTTAGCCCTTGAACTGGCGCGGCAGTACGATTTCGAAATTATTCCTGACCTCTCGAATCCAGGAGAAACCGGCGCCATCGAAGTGGCCACCCAGGTTTGTGTATCGCGCGGTGTCGACAGCACGCTTGTCATCCCCGCGGATATCCCGCTAATTCAGGCCAGCGAGATCGAAAAGATCTTGACGCATGCTCCCGCCGAAGGCTCCGTGCTCGCGCCCGCAGCCGACGGACGTGGAACCAACGCAGCCTTTCGGCGACCTGCGAACCTATTCCCTCTGCGCTTCGGCAACGACAGCTTCAAGCCTCATCTGGCCGCAGCCAAGGCCACAGGCAAACCTTGTATCGTGCTGCAACTGCCGGGCATCGCGGTTGATGTCGACAATCCAGCGGACCTGCAGCAACTTCTCGCCCATCCCGGTGAAACCCGCACGCAAGAACTCCTTCGCCGTTGGGGACTGGACCGCAGTTTTCCGGCCACCGGTACAGAGGGTGTGTGAGCCGGGCTCGTCGTCCAGCTCGCAAACCGGCTGGTGTGCGCGGCAAGAAACGCACCTCGAACTCGCTCCCTGCCGAACTCCGTCTGATCCCGATTGTTCTTGCTAAAGAGATCAGAGCTGGCGATTCGCTCGCGGAGGAATTACTGCAAGCGTTGAAACGGAAGGGGATTGTATTCGAGGCGGGTGACGTCCTGGTCGTCAAACATAAAATCGTTTCCAAGTCGGAGGGATGCATCGTCGACCTCGTGACGATCACACCGTCTGCCGAATCCGTTGCGTGGGCCAAGAAATATAAACTCGATGCGCGCGTCATCGAGCTTGCTCTGCGCCGGAGCCGCACCGTCATTCGACGTAAGAACGGCGTGCTCATTACGGAGACGCATCACGGATTCATCTGCGCCAACAGCGGAGTGGATGTCTCCAACGTCGATGGCGGACGTCACGCTGTACTCCTGCCAACCGATCCCGACCGGTCCGCCCACAAGCTTCATCTCGCCTTGAAGAAGCGCACCAAACTTGCCATTCCGGTTTTAATCACGGATTCCTTCGGACGTCCCTGGCGTGAAGGTCTCGTCGATTTCTGCATCGGCATCGCCGGGATGAAGGCTCTCCGCGATGATCGGGGACTCCGCGATCCGCATGGATACACACTGCGCGCCAGCCTGGAAGCCGTCGCCGACGAACTTGCAGCCGCCGCTGGGCTGGTTTGCGGCAAGCTCAAACGAACTCCAGCCTGTGTTATTCGCGGATTTTCCTACGAACCAGGCCACGGAATTACGAGCGCCTTGCTTCGGCCCGCAGTCAGCGACTTATTCCGCTAGGCCCTCGCCAAAGGGGAGCCTCTGGTAGTAATTTGGAATACCAGCAGATTTGGAGGCACCCTTGGCCCGCCGACTTTCGCTCGTGGAACTGGAAAATTTTCCTGCACTCGATTGGTCTGACATTGCTTCCCGAGTTGCGCCGGGTATTCGCTGCGCGCTGGAGAAAATTCTCGAGACTCAAAACGGTGACGCCGTCGCGCGGGAAGAAGCTTACGAGTTGGCTCACGCCGAAGGCGACGATCTGCTCGGACTGCTTGCTGCGGCCAACCTGCTGCGGGCTGAACTCTCCGGCAATATCGTCACCTACATCGTGAATCGTAATATCAACTTCACCAACATCTGTTTCGTGGGATGCAAGTTCTGCGCCTTCAGCCGAGGCCCCCGCGAGTCTGACACCTACTTCTTGAGCCCGGAAGAAGTCGCGCAGAAAGCCATCGAGGCTTCGCAACTCGGCGCCACGGAAGTCTGCATACAGGGCGGGCTGCCGCACGGACTATCTCCCTTTTACTATCGCGACATTCTGCGCGCGGTGAAGCGCGCCGTGCCCAGCATGCACATCCACGCCTTCTCGCCGATGGAAATCGTCTATGGCGTCGAACTCACGGGTATGCCGCTGGTGGACTATCTTTCAATGCTGCGGGACAACGGCCTAGGCACACTTCCCGGCACAGCTGCCGAAATTCTCGATGATGAGATCCGCCATATTCTTTCCGCCAACAAGCTCACCACCGCGCAGTGGATCGAGGTCATTCGCACCGCCCACCGCTGCGGGATCCGATCCACTTCGACGATGATGTACGGGCACACGGAGACTCCTGAACACTGGGTGCGGCAGATGCTTTTGCTGCGCGACATTCAGCGCGAAACCGGCGGCTTTACCGAGTTCGTTCCTCTAGGGTTTGTTCACCAAAATACATTGCTGTTTCATCAGGGTCTGGCTCGCAGCGGGCCTACGCTGGCCGAGCATCTCAAAGTTCACGCGCTCGCACGATTGTTGCTGGCCGGCTCCATTAACAATATTCAGGTTTCGTGGGTGAAGTTGAACCGCGGTCTTTCGCAGCTCTGCCTGCATGCGGGAGCGAACGATTATGGCGGCACGCTAATGGAAGAAAATATTTCGCGCGAAGCCGGCGCCACTGCCGGCCAATACACAAGCCCGGAAGACTTCCAGTCGCTCATTCTGGAGACCGGACGCATCCCGGCCGAGCGCAACACAACGTACACGCGCATCAACATCAAGCTACCTTTGGAAGAGTTCACGGCGGAAGAAATGCTGGAGCCGGAATTCGCATGAGTGAGGCCTCGCGACCCATCGCCGTCCTGGGCGGAACGGGACCTGCAGGCATGGGTCTTGCTCTGCGCTGGGCGCGCGTCTCAGAAACAATCCTCATCGGATCGCGCGACGCTCAGCGCGCGCAGGAAGCGGCCGACAAAATCAAACAGAATGCTGGAAGCCAGGCAAGGGTCTCCGGCATGGAGAATAGCGCCGCCTGCGCGGCTGCGGAGATCCTTGTCCTGACAGTACCGTTTGAAGGACAGGCTTCGCTGCTCAAACAACTGAAGCCGGCGATCCGCCCCGGCAGCATTCTGATCGATGCTACGGTTGCGCTTGCAGCGTCGGTCGGCGGACGCGCCTCACGCACGCTCGGCGTCTGGCAAGGATCGGCAGCCCAACAAGCCGCAGAGTTGGTACCCAAGGGAGTAACTGTAGCCGCGGCGTTCCACAATCTGTCCGCAGATATGCTCAACGGAGACGAGCCGCTCGACTGCGACGTAATCGTGTGCAGCGACGATCCGAACGCGCTTCAACTCACGCGCGCACTCGCCGCCAAGATTCCTGGAGTGCGAGCTCTCGATGGGGGCAAACTGGAGAACGCGCGTATCCTCGAGCAGATCACCGCATTGCTCGTCGGCTTGAACATCCGCCACAAAGGCCACGGCGGAATCCGCATTACCGGTCTGCCGCCGCAAGCCTACGAGTAACTCAACCCCCCTTCAAACTAGAACGAATACTTCAACGAGAACTGAATCAGGCGCGGTGTGCCTACGGTTGAGGTGATCGGCGCCGATCCTCCACCAGTCCCGCCAACAATCGGCGACACCGACGTCGCCGCAGGAATGGCGAAGGACGGATGATTAAACAGGTTGAAGAAGTCCGTCCGGAAGCGCAGGTCTTGCCTCTCACCCAGCTTGAAGGTCTTGCCGAGAGTAAAATCCACATTTTTCTGGGGCGGGCCGATGATGCAGTTCCGCGGCGTGTTGCCGTAGACAGTGGCATCGCTGCTGGCACCGCTAGCGAGCGTCGCAAGCGGATCGGGCGTGTAGGCCAGAGGATTCACCCAGTTGGCCAGCCGCGACTCGGGGCTTCCCGTACTGGGGGCATTCGCACAACCGAAGCCGGGAGTAAATGTAGCGGTCGAGGACGGAGTGCTGGCTAGGGCGTACGCCGTGCCTCCCGCCGGATCGTAGATCGTGAATGGCGCTCCCGATTGCAGGATCACGACGCCGCTGGCTTCCCATCCGCCTAGAGCTCCCTTGGTAAAGCCGCTGGCGCCGGCAAAGAACGGTAATTGGTAAACTGCGCTGGTAACGAAGCGCTGCCGACGGTCGAAGTCGGAGAGGCCACGCGAAGCTGCCGCGTCCGTTTGATTGTTGACGCGAGTTAGGAATGCCACCGAAGCGGTAGAAACGTCGTCAATCGATTTGGACCAGGTATAGGCGCTTTGGAAGTACAAGCCCTTGCCGAAGTGGTGGGCCAGCGTCGCCTGCAGCGCACTGTAGTGTGAATCGGAGTTCGGTGCGAAATCTTCGAAATCTCCCGGCGCGATGCCGAGATAAGGTGCGCGAGAAGAGGCGTTTTCCACGGTCGAATCCACGATCGTGCACGACAAACCTTGGGCCTGGAGGTTGGCACAACCGGGTCCTGAAATGGTGACCGGATTCTGCGGCGTGGCAAGCGTGGCCTGATCGGGATCGTATGTCGAGCGCAGGCGAGTACCCTTAGTGCCTACGTAGCCGAGTTCCATGAACCAGTCCCGCCCGAGTTCACGCTGAATCGTAACATTCCATTGCTGCGTAGTACCCGCCACCCAATGCAAGGGCACTGCGAGTTGGATCAAGCCGTTCACGTTACCGCTGAAATTCGGACCGCATTGTGTACCCGTGCCGGTGGCGCCATTGCCCAGCGTACAGGGGGCATTCACGCTCTGCAGAATCGCCGCGGTGGGAACGTACGTCTGAGTGGGATTGGCGCCGAGCGGCGGAATACCGTTCGGGAATGCGGCGCTGTGCGCGAACAGGTTCGCAAGGCTGTCGGGTCCGGGATCGAAACCAACGAGAAACGGATAGGTTGGAGGAACGATGGCGAGATTATCCACCGCGCCCAAGTCTTCGCGGACGCTATAAATACCATAACCGCCGCGAATCGACGTTGTGTGATGTCCAGCCACGTCATAAGCAAAGCCAATGCGCGGCTCCCAGACCGTCGCGTATTCGTTGTTGAGCCCGGCTTGATTGAGCGTTCCGGTAATACCGGAAAGGCCGAATTTACTGATGCACTTGGGGTAAACGTAGGGCTGCCCGGTCGTGTTCGCAAGGCTGGGATCTGTATTACCGGTGTGGCAAAGTGTGTCATAGGGTGCGCCCAGAAGCTCATTGCGGACACCGAGATTGAGAGTAAGTGTCTTGCTAACGCGGTAATCGTCCTGCGCAAACCAGGAGTAGCCGGGAATGCGGTAATCGTGGTTACCCAAGCCACCGCCGCCTTCGCCCAGGAGCGGAGCGCCTGCCATGAAACTCTGGAAGTCCGAACCGAATCCAGTCGCGCCTGAGATGAAGAAAATCAGTCCATTGTCGGCAATCGGCAAGCTGCGGCGCATGGCCACACGGTCGATCTCTCCGCCAAAACGAAGTTGATGAGCACCGTGAGTCCAGCTCACGGTATCGACCCAAGTGTAGTTATCGGAAAGAGCCGACTGCAATTGGGTTGGGTAAGCCCCAAAAGCGAAACTGTCGAACTGGAAACGGTAAATGTTGGGATCGCCGGCCTGTCCATTTACGCCCACTGCAGTCGGCAGGTTGATGCCTACCTCCGCATTGGTGATGGGCGGCTGGTTATTCAACTTGTCGCTGATGATGTTGACACCGAAGCGGAATTCATTGATCAGATTGTTGCCGAACACATGCGTTTCCGTAATGCTTCCGAAGCGGCTATGCAGAGGAATATCCAGGGGGAAGTTCAGGTTGTTGGGACCGGGCTGCCCGCCGGTCTGGATGCCGTAAGAATCAGCCCCGAACGGCTGGAACGTATCGGAATTAGACCAGAAGAAACGCTCGGATAAGCGGTCTTTCCCGCCACGAAATTCGCGATCCCAGTTCGCGGTGAACTGATTGTCCGAGAACCTGCCTGGATCGCTCAGCACCAGGGGTCCAGTATTCAGTTGACCGTTGGTGAAGCCCGGCGTGCCGGGTACGGTGGGGAAGAGATAGCCGGCGCCGTCCGAGCCGGCGCCAAATTGGGTTCCCTTTGCCTGAAGCAGAGCCAGCGCGACCGGATCGATCGAGGTGGCCGTAACTCCGCCACAATTCGCACCGCAGAAAAAAGTGTTGAGCAGCGTCGCCTCATCGCGTGACGTGGGCAGTATCGGGACATTCGGACTGTTAATGAACGTTCCCGGTGAATCGCCGCTGCGCTGGCGTGTGCCCTGAAGGTTGAAATAGAAGAAGCCGAGCTTGGCTCCGGGTCCGATTGGCCCGCCAACATCGCCACCAAAAATATTCTGCTTGACCACTACCTTGCCCAGAAAATAATCATTCGCGTCCAGCACGGTATTGCGGAAATACTCCCACAGATCTCCGTGAAAGTGATTCGTGCCGCTCTTGAGGGAGGCATTAATATTGCCGCCTCCGTTACGCCCCTGTGTGGCGTCGTAAAGACTGGTGCTGACTTTGAATTCCTGGATCGCATCCGGACTGGGCAGCGGTGTATAAGTCAATTCGCCGAAGGCATAGTCCGCCACGGTAATACCGTCGATCAGGTAATTGTTATTGTCTTCTCTGCCCCCGTTCACGTGCATGTAAACCTGGCCGCGGCCAAGCTGCGCGGCGCCATTCAGGTCAGAAGAAGCGCCTGCGGAGAGTGTCAGCAATTGCTGGAAGTTTCGCGTCGCCAGGGGAAGATCCGTAATTGTCTGGGCTCCCAGCGATTGACCCGTGGTTGCGTCCGTAGTATCCACCTGTTCCACCTGGGATTGGACTTCCACCACTGCCGAGACCACGCCCACTTTCATGATCGCCGTCATGCGCGTCGTTTCCGTGATGCGCACTACGATCCCGGCAAACTTAGTGTCAGGAAAACCCGCCACCTTCACTTCCACCGTGTAAGTGCCCACAGGCAACAGCGTAGCCACGAATGAGCCGGACGCATCGGTCGTTATCTGGCGTAGCACCTCACCAGTGGCCTCGCTCGTTATGCTGACCTTAGCATTCGCGATGATGGCGCCGGTTGCGTCCTGCACCACGCCACCGATGGCGCCCGTGGCCCCACCCTGCGCAAACATCATTCCGGCGAAGACCGCCATGAAAAGACCTGATGTCATCACCTTCTGAAATGAACTCATCTTGTCCCCCAGTTGAACGATTGTCTGTGGCTCACTCGCCCATCGAAGTGCTGGACCGATGGGAGGCGCGAATAGGCCGTGAGATAGTACGCGGATATATCACGATTCTCCGCGTTTGTTCAAGAAATATACGCGTGGAGTGCAGAGCCCGTCGGCAGGAATGCGGCAGATGAAAATTTTGAATGGATGGACTTTAGTCTTCGACGGCCTGCGCGGTCATCTCTGAGGGCTCGCCGCCAGCAATGGCCTGGGCTACAATCAAGCGCCGCGCTTCCACGCGAATCTTGGGGAGTTGCACCCAGAACCAGCATGCGCCCGCGACCGACGCCGTACCGCCGATCGCCACGGTAACCTGAGCACCTAACCGGTCGGCCAAGGCACCGCCAAACAGTGCACCAATGGGAGCCATCCCCATAAACATCATGGAATACACTGCCATCACGCGCCCGCGCAGAGCGTCTGGCACCATTACCTGAATCAGCGTGTTCGAACAGGCCATCTGCAACATCATCGCGTAGCCCACGGGCAACAGCAGGATCACAGAAATCCAGAAGCTGTGCGAGAGCGAAAACACCACAAGACTTAATCCAAAGCCTGCGCAGCACAGCGCGACCCAACGGCCCAGACCCTTCACCCCTTCGCGGAACGCGAGAGTAAGCGCTCCCAACAACGCTCCCACTCCGGTCGCGCCCATGAGGATGCCCAATCCGCGCGCCCCGCCGTGCAAAATCTTGTCGGCAAAAATCGGCATCAGCACCACATATGGCATCCCTACCAGGCTCACCAGACCGAGCAGCATCAGGAGTGCTCGAATCGGCGCAGTGCGGTTCACAAATCGGAATCCTTCCATCATGTGTTCCAGCGGCGAGGCCATCGATGCCCTGGCGGGGCTTTGAACCCTCATCAGCAGCAATCCGATGATGACCGCTATGTAGCTCACAGCGTTGGCAAAAAAGCACCAGCCTTCGCCGATCTTGGCCACTAAAATCCCCGCAATTGCCGGGCCGATGATGCGCGCGCCGTTGAACATGGACGAGTTCAGGGCGATGGCATTCATCAAGTCGTCCTTGCCAACCATATCCACAAGAAACGATTGCCGCCCAGGAATGTCGAACGCATTCACCACGCCCAGCAGACTGGCCAGCACAAATATTTGCCAGACCTGAACCCGGTGCAGCAGGGTAAGCGCGGCCAGCACAAAGGCAAGCAGCATCGACGCCACTTGAGTTCCAATGACGACGTGGCGCCGGTTCGAGCGATCGGCCGTGATTCCGCCTATCGGCGCGAACAAGAACACCGGAATCTGGCTGGCGAATCCTACCGATCCCAGCAGCAGTGCTGAACCCGTCAAGCGATAGACCAGCCACGACTGCGCGACACTCTGCATCCAGGTGCCGATGAGCGAGATGAGTTGTCCACTGAAGAACAGCTGAAAATTGCGATGACGCAGGGCGCGAAGAGCGACTTGCCACCGCGAGCCTCGCGCGGCCGCCGCCTCGCCCGCGCTTCCCGCAGGGATCGTTTCGGTTAGGTTCTTTGACTCAGGCACGTTTATTTTCTTTGGATGACGATTACCACCCTTGTAGACCAAATATAACTTGAATACCGCTGCGGGTTGTTCGATCTAGCAGAGCCAGCAGTTTCTTGCGGTTTTTCCCGATGTCAATTTGGATTAGTTCGATTATCCTAGTGCGCGCTTTTTTTTGACTTCCCAGAGCGTTCGGACTGCGCTACAGTGGCACTTGCTTCCTTCTCGGCGATTCCCCAAGGAAGGCACACGGCCATGACGAATCCCCCGGTTGGTGTTGAACGCCGCATTGGACAACGTTTCGCGTTTAACCTTCCCGTCTCGCTGCTTGATGTCGCAACTTCCGCCGAAGGCCTGGGATTCACCCAGGATCTCAGCTCCAGGGGAGCATTTCTGTTCACCGATATGGCGTTGAGCGAAGGGGCGGAAGTTCAACTCACATTAAGAATGCCCAGTGAAATTACACTGGGCGAAAATATGCGTGTTCGCTGCAGGGGGCGAGTTCTGCGCGTCGTGAAGCCCTCAGATAAGAAATGGAAAGCCGCACTGGGCGAAATCAAATCGGCAGAGACCAAGATCGGTGTGGCAGTCTGCTTGAAAGACTATGAATATCTTTCTGAAATGGAAGATAATTCGGCCGACTTCCGGCGGATTTCAGCCCTCCACAATCCGGTTGAGCCAGAACGGAGCGACGCGTCAGCCCCGCCCAGTCCAAGGGACGCGACTCATGAGGTGGTGCCGTGATTCAGGCGAAGAAAGGGAGCCAAACAGCTATTCCGCTCCCAACGACAGGAATACTTTAGTTCTTTTGTAAGCGTTTCAGTCCTTTTCAATCCTCCCCCCTTGGCTTAGAATAGCTGCCACGAGTGCGGATTGGGTTTAGGGAGTCAGTAATCCAGCTGTGCGCCTGTCGTATTTTCTTCTGCGTTGCGGATCGCTGCCCTTCCATCTCTGCGCAGTCTTGGACACACACTCTCGGCTGGTTACCTAGGTCACTTGGCGGAGAGTACTTTCTCTTTCTAACATGCAGACACCAAGAGAAATCAGCGAGAACCGCGCCATGCATGGGATCGCCGTAGCGCTCCTGACCGAAGACCGCGAACACTTATCGGAGCTGCAGCGCAGGGTGGAGTCTACCAGTCTGGCGCGGGCCGTATTTAGCAACGTCGGCTTTCCCACCGGACCGACGGACCCCGTCCTCCGCCAGATTCAGGATTTACGCGTCGAGGTCGTGGTCGTAGATATCTCCGCGGAGAACCCTCAACCCGCCATCCGCGCGATCGAACTTCTGCAAGCCAATACCCTGCAGCTGGCAATTTTTGCGAACGGCAGCATGAAGCAGCCCACAACGATAGTGGCCAGCATGCGCGCTGGGGCGGGCGAATACCTGGACGACAGCGCCGGCGCCGAGGCCCTTCTCGAAGCTCTAACGCGTTTCAGTTCTAATCGCACCCGCACGCGCGGCGGCGCGGGTCGGGCCCGCATCTTCACATTTCTGAGTGCCAAGGGCGGTGCAGGCGCCACCACGGCTGCGGTCAATACCGCAGTCGCGCTACAACAGGCTTACGGGGATGTGGTTCTGGTGGATTTTGCGCCCGTCGGTAATGCCCAGCTTCATCTCAATTTGCGCCCCAGCTTTGGAGTGCCGGACGCTTTGGAAAATCTGCATCGCCTCGACGCTTCCCTGCTCGAGGGGCTCATGACCACTGCCAAAGACGGCTTGCATCTTCTCGCCGGCCCACAGCAGCCTTATCCTTCCGTCCCCACTCCAGCGGAATTGGCCCGCCTCTTTGACCTGCTGGCGAATCACTATCGCTACGTCGTGGTCGATGCGTCGAGCCGCCTCGATTCCACCACGCGCTTGCTCTCTGATCTTTCGAATGCGGTCCTGATGATCGCGCAAACGGATGTCGTGTCTCTGTGGAGTGCGGGCCGGATCCACGCTTTCCTTGAGGAAGGAGCGGGCCGCAACCGGCTGCGCATCGTTCTCAATCGCCACAAAAAAATTCCGGGCTTTACCGACGAAGACGTCGAACATTCCACTCGTTGCAAGGTGCTGTGGAAGATTCCCAACGCGTATCAGGCCATCTCACCCGCCATTGATCACGGCACTCCGGTGGTGCTGCAGGAAAGTCAGGAGGTCAGCCGCTCCTTCCGCGCCCTGGCCGCGGCTTTGGCCGATGCCTCTCCCACTGCAGAAGGCGGGCTGGATCTGGTTTACGCCCAGGAAAAAACGGACAGCAGCAAAAAGAAATCTCCCGGGCGGCTTCTAATCTCACCTGCTCGCGCCGGCCAGTAGCCAAATGCCGGTACCGAGTCGCGAGTACCGACGAGTATCCTAATCAAAACATCCGCTAAGAGCAGCCGCCTGCGTGCCCTCTGAAATAATCCGACTCCTCAACGGTTTTACTCGGTACTCGGAGCCCGGTACTCGGTACTAGTTTCTTGCGGAGGGCACCGGCGATGCTTCCGCTGGAAACATCTTGAATACGACGTCGTGCGAATGAGCCGTAATTTTCTTTTGCGCATCGCTGGTATTGTCCGTGAGCGTTCCCTTTAAAACGTAATAGGCCTCGTCTCCGGGATTCTTGCCTTCGCCGCGTTCCACGGTGCCCTTGAACTCGAACCACACCGCGTGCACGGTTTCGGTGGTAAAGATCAGCGACGTACCGTCCAGCTTGGCGCTGCGGAAGTATTGATCGAGAAACGCGCCCTTGTCGCTTTCTCCTTCGCCGTAGCGGGAAACAAATCCCGTAACCCGTCCTTCATCTTCCACGGTGATTTGAACGAACTCTCCGTCCTTGAGAAAGCTGTACATGCCTGAATATTCGTGGCCCTTTGAGGCTTGCTGCGCGGGAGTTGTTTGGGCCTTTTCCGGAGAGGCTGGTTTGGCGTCCTGCGCCGCCGGCGAGGCCACTGCGACCGCGCAGAAAACTAAGGCCGCGAAAACGGCGCGAGTATGGGTCATTGAGAGATCTCCTACTTGCATCCATCGTACTACCCCGGCCCGGAATGCTGGCCCCGTGCCCTTCCCACTATTCCGAATTCCAAGCGAGTTTCCCCCGTCGAACCCTGATTCATCTAAGATAGAACGATGTGCCCAACGCCGGGACCAGTGCTGGAAGAAGTGGAATCGCCGGCTCCAGAGTTGCGCCTGTTGATAACGAGCGACCCCTGGCCTCGCGTTTTTGTCGGGAATATCCTCGGCCTGTTCGAGCGCAAGTCGCTTTCCCTCGATCTGGAGTCTGCCCCCGCAGATTTCTGGCCAGATGTTTTCGTCGAGCGACGTCTTCCGTGGGGTCGATTCTTCCAGTCGGGCGGATACCACATTCTCGCGCTGATTTTGATCTGGGCAGGCGCACGATTTCTGGCGCTCCAACCCCATGCACCGCTGCAACCGACGTTCACCCATGCCGACGTCATCTACTACACGCCGTCGGAGTATCTGCCTCCGCTGGACACGCGCCAGCCCACATCGGAACATGCGCAGAAGGCTGATCCGGAATTGTCTGCACAGCCCATCATCTCCGTGCCGCCGGAGGCCAACAACCGTTCGCAGACCATCGTCACGGCTCCCAACATCCGCTTGTTGCATGACGTGCCCTTGCCCAACACCGTGGCGTGGTCGAACACGCCACGGATGCCGATTGCGCCGGCTCCGCTGGTGCCAGCATCGGAGATTTCACGGCTTGCGCCGGAGATGGAGCGGTCGGTGATCGCCCCACCGCCGACTTTTCAAGACAACCAGTCACAAAAAACTTTGCAAGCTCCCGAGGCTTCAGTCATCGCACCTCCGCCCGCGCTGGAGGCCGCTTCCCGGCTCCGCGCCGGACAACTGAATATCGGCCACAGCACCGTGATCGCGCCGGCTCCGCAGCTCGCGGTGGACGAACAGCGCACGGTGCCCGGACGCTCGGCAGCTCTGCGGGGACAGTCTGCGCAAGTCATCGCGCCGCCACCCTCGGTGGGTGTGGCTGGAGGATCGCGCTCCAGCGGCGGCATGATCGCGCTCAGCGTGCGTCCGGCTGTGGGCGCGCCACCTGCACCTGTGGCGGGCAATCGCCGCGGCAGTTTCGCTGCGACCCCGGAGGGTCATCACGGAGCATCTGGCGCGGCGGGGACTTTAGCCGGCAACACCGGCGCGGAGAATGGAAACGGAGCCGGCAATACAACCGCCGGTAAGCTGCCCACGGGTCTTTACGTGGGCAAGACTTCGAATGCCACATCTGCCGTAGCTGGTGAGCCTTCGCCGACTCGATCGAGCGGCAATCTGGTCAATCCGAATCTGATTGCCAATGCGCGCCCACCGCGAATTTCGCGCACTGCCTCCGACGGCGATCCCAAAATCTCTGAAGCTGAACGTGCCGTTTTTGGCGGACGCAAGGTGTATTCCCTCAGCCTCAACATGCCGAACTTGAACTCCGGCGGAGGCAGCTGGATCATCCACTTCGCGGCGCTGAAGGCCGATTCAACACCGGCCAATCCCTCTGGCGAGACGTCCGACATCTCATCGCCGGTGGCCACGCGGAAGGTCGACCCGGCTTACCCACTGGAACTAATGAAACAAAATGTTTCCGGCACCGTCATCCTTCACGCCGTGATCTTCGCCGATGGCACGGTAGGTACGGTGCGCGTGCTGCGCAGCATTGATGATCGCCTGGACCAGTTCGCCAGCGACGCAATTGCCAAGTGGCAATTTCAACCTGCCATGAAAAATGGCTCTCCCGTTGCTGTCGAAGCCACCTTCTGGATTCCTTTCCGGCCGGCAAAGATGAAATCGGATTTCTAAGGGCAGCGCTATGGGCTGACGCCGGTTCGATCCGGATCAAGAAAAAGATGAGAGGTCGCCAGCAAAATCCTTGTTTTGAATGAGTTCCTGACTGCCGATCGGAATGAGGGCTGGCAAAATATTGAACAACAAGGACTTGCCCCTAAAATATTGAGGATAGAGGAGTTAATCGGACGGCGGGATGGTGGGTTGCCACGGCATTAGGTCAAGCCTAGTTCGTTATCGGGTTGAGTAAATTCAATTCGTTAGCCCTCGACTATGATGGGCTGATTTTTTGATCGAGGGCAAAGTTGGATGTCACAGCCGAGTTGTGGATCCCGCGTGAGACAGCAGTGCGTTCGCCGATCCCATCCCTTCGGAAAGAACGCTGAAAGGACGGGCCGCGTCTTTACAATGCCCCTGCAAGAGTCAATGAGTGTAATTGAGATATTTCGCCAGCCACCGTTCGCCAACCATCGTCAAGCCAACCGGTTCTTACGAGTCTCCACTCAAGTTTACTTGTGCGGGTCACCAGTGCCTGCGCCATCGTTCGCTAAATAGTCAGCCCATGCCGACGGCGCGAGTTCGTCGAACCTGCAACTGCGAAAAAGGCTGTTGAGACAGCGGAGGTGAACATCACATGCCCGTTTCACGGGTACCCTGGCGGACTGCACAACGCAAGTTGCGAGCGCTTTTTCGGGAAACTTAAAGCCGCCGTGACTAACCCACACCTGGTAGTCCTGACGGCTGCACGGGCCGTACTCAAAGCTCGCCGCGTCTCTCCGAGTCACGACCTCATATCCGCGGGGAACCAGTTGCCGATACGCATTGTAGTCAACACGTTCCATCCTATATTCGCCGACGCCCGTGTGGCTTCTATCCAGCTTTCCGTTTCGTACGTCAAACTGCGCATAAACAACCCACGAACGGATCCCGATGTAAGGAAGAGTCGTATAAAAAAATCTTGCCTTTCTGTCTAGTAGAGGAATCCGTGGTAGCCGAGTCATGATCCGAAGTAGAAACGTGCAATTCTGTGGGTTGCACGTGGACCACGACCTTTCGTAGCTCACGCTCCCGTCCGGGCCTACCATCAGGTCACCGAGATCAGGGAACCATGGTTGCAAATTCCGCTGAATTGCCGTGCCCCCGTTGCGAATCATAATGTCCCGAACTTCAGCAAAGCCGGCGTTCGAGAAGTCGAGAGATCTCAAGTCAGCAAACAGCGACTCGGCGCACCGACGCTGATAGACGGAGTCGACATACAAGAAGAGCCAGCTACCAACAATCGATAGGAGGATCAGTCGAGCCACCCAGCGTAAGGTGGCTCGGAATCGACGGCGAGTGTCAGTCCTCTTGGAGTGGATGTCGGTCACTTCAAATAGCCTAGACGCACCGCCCCTCTCCTCAGAACCGCGCCATCGGGTCCATTTCACCAGAGGAGTCGTGGGAGACTATTCAAAGCGGCTACTCGCAGGCCGCCGAAACGCGCCCATGAAATCGTCCAATTCCTGGAGAGAAAACGGCTTTTTCAGAACCGGCGATGCAGTGATAAACGCGAACTTTTGTTTGGGATTCTTCTGGCGCAGGGCTTCAATAAATTTGGCACCGCCGGCGTTAGAACTGCGGAGGAATTTCAGAGCGATGAGAACAACGTCATGGGGTCCGTTATCGCAGTAAATGCGGAATCCTTCATTGCAGTTTAGCGCCAGCCCAACCTTATAACCGAGCTTGTTGAGCATAATGCCAGTCGCTTTTAATACCGCATCTTCTGCTTCGACCACCAGAACCTTCATCGATTCCTCCCTTGTTTCATCCTCGAATCTTAGGCAGAAAATAAAGATGATGAAAGAGATCACTCTGGTGCTGGCTGGCGCACGCCCCTTTTACGTGAACTGCCTCGCGACGGCTAAAACCCCCCGCTCAAACAGTCAATGGGTGTAATCGCGATTTTGCGCCAATGGACCTAAAGTTCGAAAGTACGCTATAGCCAGAGAGAGCCGCCGAATCTGTGACCTGTGGGTCGAGGTGCCGCGCAGTCTCAATGCATATCGGTAGCATCGTTGCACGCTCGAAAACGGCCCAGAAAATTCACGTTGAAAGCGTAGGCACGCGCTCTCTGCTCCGGCGAGGCCCCTGGCGTAAGCTCGAACGTGATGTGCTCGACTTTGTCAGAGGACAAGTTGCGGTCCTCCCTGAAGGGCCCGGCAAAAGTCAATGGGTTCGGCAGTAGCTCCTCAGTGGCAGCGAGGAACGGACCCCAGCTACTCCCGTAGCAAAACGACCCGATCACGCTGCTCGTGATCGAACCGTGGGAGAGAGTCAGGCTCGAATAGAGATAGGCTGCGCGTGCGCCAAAAATGCCGAATGGCACGCCATTGTCGAATTTGAACCTCGCAATGCACTCAGCAGGGTTGCAGTTCGGGTCCATCTCGGCATAATGCGAATACTTTTCGTGGATTCGGGCGAATTCACGAGATCCCGAGACGCCGATATGAAGGTGCGACGCGTCCGAAACATACTGGCGAGCCTCAACCATCGCACGATGCGCGCGGCAATACATGACGAGAACTACGGCCATTACACACGCCCCAATGACGGACACGACACGGCGGGCTGGGCGCGACCGAAGCTTTTTCCAAAGCCATGTGGTCGCAGGAAACAAATCGTGAAAACTCATAGAGGTACTGACCCCGGTCCCAGTGTAGTAGTTCCGATTCCCTGAAAGGCGGTAACTGTCGTAACCAGGCGTTTACACTCGTTGAGGTTTGGCGGGCTGGCAGACTGGGGTAAATGAGTGTAATCGCGATTTTTCGCCAGCTGACTTTCAGATCACTGTGTCCGGATCGGCCGATGATTCGGTTAGAGCCTTTGTATTCGCTCAGCGCAACCACGTTTCCAGCGAGAGAGGCGCTTGTCCGGCTATTTTACGAACGTGGAGTTAGCCAGCCCGAAGACCAACCGAGCTTCAAGCAACAGAAGGCAATCTGCCTGGCAGTGATAAGGTAATGGCCTAGGACGCGTGCTCAGGAGGTACCTTGCGATACAGCCGATGGTCTTGTGTGCGGCACAGGGCTTTGTTCACTCTATGTGGAGTCCTGTTTGTGGCTGGTAGCGTATTGGGGCAATCCGATTCCGGACTGCCTGAAGAATTTACTGCCATGAGATCGGCTCTCTGCGACAAACCGAGAGATTTTGCTGAAGCTGGTTGTAAAGTTTGCCCTGCATTTATGGCAAAGAGTGCTGAGCTATCGTTACATGGTGGTTTAGGAATTAACAGTATTTTGTTCGGGAGTTTTACCTCCGTTGGCAAAACGGAGGCTTTCCTGAGTTCCGCTGGTTGCTTTGATCATGCGGATGGCTTTGCCAGCGCTTTTCTTCTCCGTAAGGAACAAGGCTCGTGGCGGAGGCTATCTTTTTTCCATCGGGATGGCCCGTTGGGGATCTGCCAGAAGATACCGGGTCAGAGCGATAAGCGAGATTTACTCATCTGCAGCTATGAGGATTACGGAGCGGGCGCTATCAGCGTAATAGCTTTTGACGCCAATGGAAAAGTGAAAAAAGAATCAGTGCTCGTACGGACTTGGACATTTCCCTTCAGGTCTCTCGAAAAACAAGAACATTGCTCATCTCTAGAAGCAGACGTAAGAAAAGTTTCTTTCAATTCTATTGAAATTTCGATTTTCCCGAATTCCTTTGATGTAGACCCTCCGATCATCTGTGACGAGAGCGATGATACGACTTCCAAAATTTACAACTCCAAAAAATTTGAAGCGATTGCGATATTTACCCGCAATGAAGATAATTTCGCCCCCGATGAAAGGACCAAGCAGCTCCTTTCCGAAGTTGAAAAGAGCCACTGAGGAGCATTTTCGAGCCTGTTGCTGATGAGTGGATTCAAAGTGCTTGTATCTGGCCCGTGACAGGTACAGAATTATCTCCATCGCGTGAGATGGGGTGTGCCTATGGAGACCAGTCGTGGCACCCAGCACAACGCCCTGACGGGAGTAATCCTGAAATTGAATTGCGTGGGTCTGGGCGCCCTATGGATAGTCCTGTTTTGCGGTGAGTTCGGGGTAGCGCAAGAATCGGCCTCCTGCCATAATTGCCCGGCTCTGAGCGCAACCAAAACCACCATCTTGCCGACCTTTCCCGATGACCGCATTGTTGCGGAGAGCGGCCAGTCAACGAAGCTTAAGGGAGCTCAAGAGCTGTGTTCCATCCAGCCCTTCCCGGAGCTCGCTGGTCTTACGAGCGTCCCCAGCCTAAAGCTTCCTCCTAAGGCGCAGAAGGAGTACGGCGCTGCCTGTTCGGCTCTGAAGAGTCATCGCCTTGCTGCGTCGGAGCAGCATCTGCGCAAGGCTGTCCAAATCTACCCTGAATATGTTGCGGGATGGGTCATGCTCGGCCAAATCCTGGAAGCGCAGCAACAACCAGAACAAGCCCGTAGAGCCTGTTCACAGGCATCTGAGGGCGATCCCAATTATTTGCCATCCTATCTCTGCCTGGCTGAAATCGCCGGGCGGGAGGAAAAATGGGATGACGTGTTGCGTGACACAACCCGCGCACTCGAACTCGACCCGCTGCATGATCCCTACGCATATTTTTTCAGTGCGATCGCCTATTTCAATCTGAACCAGTTGCCCGAGGCAGAAAAGCGGGCATTGAAAGCCGAAGAGATCGACAGGAATCACCGCGAACCGATGGTTCAGTTCTTACTTGCCCAGATTTACGAAGCAAAGCACAATCCAACGGATGCGGCTTCTCACCTTCGCGAATATCTGGAACTTGCACCGGATTCACAGGGTTCAGATATTCTGAGGGCCCACCTGGCAGAAATACAGAACCCTAAGTAGCTGACGAGACCCGGCGATTAGGGCGGACGAGTTCGACTTGCTTATGGCCGGGTTCTCAAAAGAGGTGACCTCGGGACGGCGGGTTCAGTAGTCATGATGAGACGTGATCGCGCATTCATCGCAGGGTCAGTTCAAATAACTTTTGGGCAGATGGGCTAGAGTTTCAGAAGTGTAGCGAACCCGGCAGTGCCGGAATCTACACTAACGGCAGAACGGCGCTTCTCCATTTCACGCTGAGCCAAGACAACAAGGACAAAGGCACCCCAAGAAATTGACTGTCGTAACAGGGATTACACTCATTGAGATTAGCGGTCATTTCACCACAGAATGGGGTGAGCATCTTGGGCGCAAGAATTCTCATGGTTCTTAGTGCGAGCATTATCTTTACGCTTGGAGTCTTCCACCTCGTCTATACGTTCTGGGGGCCAAACCTCATGCCTCGTGATCCTGCGCTGCAAATCAGCATGAGCCAGATTTCACCCGTCATCACGAAGGAAACAACTATGTGGCGGTGTTGGGTGGGCTTCAATGCGAGCCACAGCATGGGACTTATTTTGTTCGGCTTGGTTTTCGGTTTTCTCGCATTAGCTCACAGTCAACTCCTCTTTCGGTCGCCATTCCTGCTCGCCGTCGGGCTTGCAATGCTGGTTGGCTTTGTTGTGCTCTGCAAGGTTTATTTTTTTAGTGCGCCGCTCAGGGACATCAGCATTTCCTTGGCCTGCTATGTGGTCAGCATTGCGCTGTCGCGGATTTACCGGGTCTAACTCGGCACCCGGGCAATGATTTTAACTGGCATATTTCAACAGTTAACTCTGGTCTGTCTTTGCGCTACGGATTCTGGCCATTGCCGCACATCGAGACGTGACCGATTTCACTGACAGCACGCGACCATCGGTGTGCCATGAGGACTGTCTAATCGCCTTCCGAGGAGGGAATCAATGTTAGGAGGTCTGCTTTTCGTCGTGTGTGTCATCCTGCAATTTCATTATCACGATGCCATTCCGTGGTACATCTGGCTGCTTGCATTCATCGCACAGTGTGTTGCGTTCGGCGAACCAGCGATGACAGCAGCTTCTAAAAAGAGCTGAGCATGTAGGCGGAGACCGGGCCGACTCGATGGTGGCGTCGCTTACACCTTGGCAGCTTTTTTCTTTTCCAGCGAGGCGTAGATGGCCGGGTCGGTGCAAATTTCGTAGTAGGTACGGTCGGTCCAGCCCTTAACTGAAAAATCTTCCAAGTTGATACGCGGCACGCGGCTTTCGCGAACCACAATCTTGCGGAAGATGTCCTTATCAACGGGGACGGTTGCGATGGAGAGGTTGTACTCGCCTTTATCCGACGCCAGCGAGGGCGGAAGCTTTACGGTGAGCGGCACCAGGGAAATTTCCTGCTCCAGCTTGCGGAAGGCGGCCTGGTTCAAGCGAATGCCGCCGAGGTTATAGCTGAGAATGGAATCTTCCGAATTTTTCGGCTCTCCCTCCGAAGTCGCGCTTAGATCCGCAGCCTCGAATACATAGACGTGAAACGGGCCGGCTTGCGATTCCATCTTCTTGCGGATTCGCTTGTTGCAGGAGGAAAGGCGATCACTCTCGTTGAGCGCTTCGGAGATCATGATCTGGCGTTCGCCATCCATCAGGTAGAGCGGGGCTGCTTCCTGCAACGTGATGCCCACGCCCAGCTCGAGCTCCGGCATGCCGGAGCGCAGCATCAATTCGTTATAGCCGCGCACGATCTCGATGATCTCGCGGGCCAGCACGCAGGCACGGCTGACGGCGAGTTCAGGCTCGCCGGCGCGCTCGAGGATGGCCAGAATGATGGCATCGCCCTCGAGAAAGACTTTCTGCGCCCCGTACTTCGCAAGCAGTTTATTTACGGGATCATAAAAATTGAGGCTGAAGTACGAAGCGGGATTGAGGCCTTTCTCCATCAGCGTGCGAGTAAGCCGGGTGGAGTCGCGAACGTCGGCCTTGAGAACAACATGGCGCAGGACTTTTTCTTCCTCGGGCTGCTGAGTTTGCTCATCGGGCAGCAAGAATTCGTAGAGCGTCCCGTTCATACGCGAAAGCTCGCGCAGCTTTTCGGTGGCTACCACGTTGACCGAGTCGAGCGCAGCGTTCAGGGTTTCCAGCCGCCGCAAATCGCGATGGTAATGAGAGAAGTCCTGAAGGAATCTGGCTGCGACTTTGGCGCGCTCCACGCCACGGCAACCGGCAACTTTGGCGACCGCTGTGTACAGGCTGGCCGGCGAAAGTTTGCCGTGTTCCTGAATCATGCGTTCGACGCGGTCGCATTCAGGACGAGAGATCAGCGCATTCTTTAATTGTTGCGGGTTGATGCGCGGCGCGTACTCGCTGAGCAGTGGCACGGTGTGGTAGGAGGCGATAACGCACTCCATCACTTGCTCGTCTTCGAGCAGGCGAACCCATGCCGTCAAGCGCTCTTGTTGGGCCACACCTTCCGCGGTGGAGTCATCGGGAGTTCCCGTGCCGACGAGGGCGCGAGCATTTTCCGGCGCGCACAACCAGGAATCGATAGTCTCGGTGGTAGTTTCCTCGCCGTAGAGCGAACGCATGAATCCCCAGACGAGATCTTGCAGACGAGGATAGCGGTCGGGGTCGCGATCCCAGTTGCCCAGCATGACGTAATGCTCGGCGCAGAGATAGTCGTCGCGGCCATCTTCGGAGAACGCCAGGCGGTTGATGAAAAGCCCGTGGCTGCTGAGGGCGGCACAGCCAGGTTCCGTGGCCTTCGGCTCACCAAAAAACGAACGCCGGGTTCGGGCAAGAGTCTCTTTCTCGATAGCGCGTAGAGTCTCGAACAGTTCCTGCCCAGTTTTTCGAAGAATGATCTTCTTGCGCACCTGGAAAGCGGCGACACGCTCGCGATATTCGACCGCTTTGCCCTGCCGGATGCCCTCGTAGCTTTTGAGCAGAAGCCGGCAGCGCTCTAATACTTGCGCGAACTGCTGGGACATCTCTGTACGCAGAAATTTGGTAATCGCCAAGCGCGCGAGGAGGTCGATGGAGATCTTTTCTTCTCTCTTGGCGCGATTCAGTGCCGCGAGATGCAGTTCCGCCAGCAGCGGTTTCCAGTCGGAAGGTTCGGCTCCGGCGCGTGCGGCAGCGCGAGTGGGTCCGGCGGCAGCGGTTCGCATCCACGACGGTGCCTGGCTGCGCTGAGGCGCCTCGGCGGCGAGTAAACCCTCCAGCTCACCGTGGCGCACAATCTGGCGCATGATCTGGGCGCGGGCTGCTTCCACGAATCGGGGACTCAGAGCCACGTCGTGCCGGAGGTTGTCAACGCCGACCGCCAATCCTTCGAGCGCAATTGCCGGGGTCGCAGCAACCATCTTCGGCAGTGCCAGTTTTTCTGGCTCCTTGCCGAGGCGGAAGATGGGAAATCGAGGCATTCGTGAATTTCTTAAATTGTTGGAACTTGCTGATTACACATGTACATATGGAGGCTAGCATGGCTGGACCGGGGGCTAAAGTTACCGAGGTTATCGGAGGCCTCATGATTGGGGAGGTCAGAAGCTGCGCAAGAGAAAATCTCTGGTGCTGGCCAGCACTTTTTCTCGCATGGCGGGATCTGGTAGCAGGCGAGCGATTTCGACTGCCCCGATCATCGCTGAAAAAATCGCAAAGAAAGCACGTTCTTTATCCCCGGTTCGCCGCCCAGGCATGAATGGCAGCATTTGGCTTTTGTAGTTCACCAACTCGGCAGCGATCTGGCCTTTCATTCCCTTATCTGCCCGCGCCAATTCGGGTGCAAGTGCCGCCAATGGGCACCCGTGCTCCGGATGTTCGCAGTGCTCCGGGATTAGATAGGCTTTCACGATCTCCTTCCAAGCCGCTCCAGGGGGCGACTGTTCAGCGGCATGAACCAGTGTGCCGGCGATCTCCTTGAAAGCCTCACTGAGGGATTCCACGAGCAGTTTGTCCTTGCTGCCGAAATGCTTGTAAAAGCCTCCGTGGGTCAGGCCGGCGTCCTGCATAACGGCCGAAACCGCGGCCCCAGTCAAGCCTTTGGCGCGAACGCGCCGCGAAGCGTCTTTCACGATTTTCTGATGGGTCTCAACTTTATGCTCGGGTCGGTAACGCATGGGTCATTATAGGATGCTGGCCATCATCTCACGGTGCGACCCAACCACACTTGGCCGCGAATAAGATTTGAATCCATAGGATGATGAGTATCATCCTAAGCGAAAAGAAAGCATCACTCGATAAGGAGACATACATGCCGCCCCAACTCTGCTTTTTCGTGAGCATCGCATTCAGTTTGATCGCCTGGGGGATCGTCACCGCGCGATACATCTGGCCCAGACTCCGCGTCCGGCAACGGGCCGAAGCGTTGCGGCCTCTGCTCACCCTGCACAGCTTCCGCTTCATGGGATTGGCATTCCTGGTGCCGGGCGTGGTGTCTGCCGATCTACCTTCTGCGTTCGCGCATTCCGCGGCCTATGGGGACCTCATTGCTGCGGTACTCGCGCTGCTTGTACTGCTATTGCTGCCACGTGGGGCTGGCGTTGTCATGGCATGGATCTTCAATCTATGGGGATCTGCCGATCTCCTGAACGCTTTCTACCAGGGCAATCACGCCGGCCTGTTGGCCGGGCAGTTGGGAGCCACTTACTTCATTCCAACTCTTGTTGTGCCATTACTACTGATCACGCACGGACTCGCTTTCCGAATACTCCTGCAACAAAAGAGTGAGTAGTGTGGGAAGGCATCCGTGGGTGTCGGTCCGCGACAACTTTGGCGGCCTGGACGAATTCGCGAGGCGGCGGTCCTCGCTCAGCTGGCTTCCAGGTACACGATACTCACTACTGGCTTTTGATCCGCGCGGCCTCGAACTCATCTCCTTTTTGCCAACCGATCAGGCGCGTAAAGCTTGCGGCTTCCCAGCCTAGAGCAAAGCCGAAGCGTGCCATCGCCGAATCCCCGGTGAAATCCATCTCAGGACGGTACTCATCGGTCGGCTGGTGATAACGCTTCTGCGTGTATTCCTTGTCCTGCGCCAGACCCCAGGCCTCGTCGTGACCTTTGAACTTCATGCCTTCGTTGATCGAGAACGATGGAATACCCACGCGGGCCAGACTGAAATGGTCGGAGCGGTAGAAGTGCCCGGCCTCGGGGCGGGCATCGGGACGGATCGCCAGCCGGAATTCTTTGGCCATCGCCTGCACCCAGGGATAGAAGGTCGTTCGTTCCGCGCCTGAGACTTCAACTTCTTCCGGCGCTCCGCGGGGCTGCACGTCGTCGTAATTCAAATCCAGCGCAATCTTACCGGCGGGGATCGGGGGATGCTGGCCCAGATATTCCGAGCCCAGCAGGCCCTGCTCTTCTGCCGTAACCGATGCGAAAATGACCGACCGCGCGGGGCGTTCCTTCGCGACGCTGAAGGCTCGCGCCAGCTCGATGAGAATGCCGCAGCCTGTGGCGTTGTCGGCCGCGCCGTGGAAAATATTGTTGCCAGGCATGTCGGGACGGATGCCGAAGTGATCGTAGTGCGCCGTATAGATTACCGCTTCGTCTCTTAGATTGCGGCTGGAGCCGGGCAGAATAGCCAGCACGTTGTTCGACTCAAAATTTCGTATCTTGCTGACCATGTGCGCCTTCAACTTCGCGCCCAGGTTCATGGGACGAAATTCGCGGGTGCGCGCATCGGCCATCATCTTGTCGAGATCCATGCCGGAAGCGGCAACCAATTTTTTCGCCACCTCCAACTGCACCCAGGACGCAACTTTGAGCGCCGGGCCTTCCAGCTTCAAAGCTGACTTCTCACCCGAATTGGAGTTCCGCACGACTTCCCAGGGATAACTTGCCATGTCTTCCCGGTGAATGAGCATTACGCCAACCGCGCCTTTGCGCGCTGCTTCTTCGTATTTGTAGGTCCAGCGACCGTAATAGGTGAGCGCCTTGCCCTTGAAAAATTTGGGATCATCGGAGGGCGGCTCGTTGACCAGCATAAGGAGGACTTTGCCGCGCACATCTGCACCCTTGTAATCGTCCCAGTTGTATTCCGGAGCTTCAATGCCGTAGCCAACAAAAACAATGTCCGCATCCACATCGGACTGCGACTGCTGGGTCTGGTCGTAAGCAACGTATTCATCAAGCGGCTTAAGATTCATAGCCGCGCCTTGCTTGGGGAGGAGCGAGAACTGCGTCTCGGGGAGGGTGGTAATTCCTACGAGGGGTACTTTCTGCAGGTACGATCCGTTATCTCCGGCAGGCTTTAATCCATATTCGGCGAACTGTGTGGCGATGTATTCAGCGGCGAGGTCCCCGCCACGCTGCCCGGTGCCGCGGCCTTCCAGAAGATCATGCGCGAGAAAACGTACATGCCAGCGAATGTGGTCAGGACTGATCGTCTCCATGGCGGCGAAGGCTGCGGAGGGCAGGCGTACCGACACCGCCTCGCGCTTGGCCCCCATTGGCGCTGGATCCGGCGGAGGGGCTCCTTCCGCCCAGACTACGAGGCTTACTGCCGCGATCACAGCAGCAAGAACACTTCTCCTAACGATTGCTTGCATAGATCAGTCTTCTCCCCCGGCGAAGTGGCGTATCGACGCAGGAATGCTTTTTGTTTTTGAGTCTGAATGAATTGTAACGGAGAGGAAGAGTTTGGTTGTAAGGAAGTAGTAAGGGTTTGCAGCACGGCAGGTCAATTAGATAGCAGGACCTTCAGACCAACTGCGGAGTTGTACCTGTGGAGAAGTTTTCCGCGTTTAGCGCTGCGATTTCTACTGGTTGGACATCCCGCGACCGCGGGATCAGTTTTTCGAGCCTCAGCCCGCACGAAAGTCGCGGACATCTTCTCCCGGCTGGAATACCGCAGCTGGCGCGGTCTTTCCCGACTCGGCCATCTTGCGATTGATCTCTGCGAAGTCAGCCTTGACCCAGCCGACGCTGGAAAGTTCGATCTCGCCATCCGCCGCGATCCAGAATATGGTGGGAACGTTGGTCAGGCCATAGGCGTTCGACACCGGATACTTGTGGGTGTCATCGAGCAGTACCGGGTAGGTGATGCCAAATTCTTTGGTGAATGCTGCCGTCTCTTTGGGGTCATTCTGCGAAACGCCGATGATCCGCACACCCTGGTGCCCGTAAGCTCGCTCCAGTCGCTCGAAGAACGGAAACGCGTACTGGCAGGTGGGGCATGAAACTTTGAAAAATGCCAACACCAGCGGGCCGTGCGCCAGTTCACCGCGCAACACGAAGCGCTTGCCATCCATTGCTCTCAGTTCAAAGTCGGGCGCTTTGGTGCCCACGGGTAATGCTGCCATTAGCGGTCCTCCGGTTCGTTTTCAGGATGCTTCGCAGGTCAGCGTATGCTGCATACTCCGACCTAGCTCCATATATTTTAGATGATGCGAGGTACTGACGGCGATCAGCTGCTCACTGCATCAGACTCGCGCCGGAGCGACGTAGTGAAGAATCGCGACGTAGTGGAAGGCGCTTCCGGCCAAAACAAATCCATGCCAGACGGCGTGACTGTAGCGTACCCGCGGCATGGCGAAAAAAATGACTCCGGCGCTATAGGCGACGCCGCCCGCCAGCATCCACAAGAGCGCCGGAGTGGGCACGGCGTGCAGAAGCGGCTTCAACGCGATCACGACCGACCATCCCATCAAGAGATAGAAGATGGTCGAAGCGATGGGATAACGGTCGACGAACCAGAGTTTGAAGATGATCCCGCCGAGGGCGAGAGCCCATACCACACTGAACAGAGTCCATCCCCAGCTTCCGCGCAGGGCGACCAGAGCGAACGGCGTGTAGGTGCCGGCGATGAGCAGGTAGATACAACTGTGGTCCACGATCTTCAAAACCCGCTTCCAGCGCGGCGACCAGACAGCATGGTAGACGGTCGATGCGGCGTACAGGCTAACCAGGGTTACGCCGTAGACACTGCAACTCACAATGGCGAGGAGGCGGCCATGCAACGCGGCAACCACGATGAGCACCACGAGTCCAGCGAGACTCAGCGCCAGGCCGAGTCCGTGGGTGAAGCTGTTGGCAATTTCCTCAGCAGACATCCGCATCTTGCCCATACGCTCATGCTAACAGCGCGAACGATTGTTTTTAGAGAATTGAGGCCTTGCGCAAAATCTTTCGTGCCAGGCCGGTGAGCGCAACTTGCTTTAGGCGGTTGACCGGAATCCACTTTCCATCGACGCAGGGTGAAGTGTCGCGCCAAACGCGCACAGCGTAATCGGTCACAGTGATCGAGTGCCGCAGGGTAAACGCTGGACTCTCTGATCCATTTTGTTCTTCTCGTTCCGGCAACTCCCACATGCCGGGCATCAGCGACGCATCGCGGGAACGCTGAATGAGAAAAATTTCGCTGTCGCGGACAAGCATCGAATAATTGATCTCGCGCTTCTTCTGACGTTTTAGCTGGGCTGTCGCGGCTAACTCGCCACGCGTGGCGCAGAACTCGATCACGGGACACGTCAAACAGCCCGGTGCACGCGGGGCACACACCACGGCGCCCAACTCCATCATCGCTTGATTGAAGTCGCCGGGGCGCTTCGTATCTAAGAGACGATTCGCGGTCCCCCACAATTCTTCGCCAGTCAGCTGCTCGCCGCTCACGCGCTGCAGCACGCGTTCGACGTTGCCATCAACTAGGGCGACGGGCTCGCCAAAGGCAATGCTGGCAATTGCGGCCGCGGTGTAGCGGCCGATGCCGGGAAGCTTTCGCAATTGTTCTTCGGTCGTTGGAAATTCGCCACCGTGCTCGCGCACGATCACCTTGGCCGCAGCATGCATCATGCGAGCGCGGCGGTAATATCCCAAGCCGCTCCACGCCGCCAGGACGCTGGCCTCGCGCGCCGCCGAAAGCTTTTCCACGGTAGGAAACCGTCGCAGGAATTCGTGGTAATGCTCGATCACCGCTGCCACGCGCGTCTGCTGCAACATGATTTCGGAAAGCCACACGCGGTAGGGATCGCGGTTGGCGCGCCAAGGGAGGTCACGCCGGTGCCGGGCGTACCAGGCAAGCAACCGCCGGCGAAATTTTATCGTCTCATTTCGCATCTCTCTCTTCACTTGCGAACCCATGGCTGCTACCTTCATCAAACTCCGGAGTGCGATTCTAATGGATCGATGGACGCACCGCCCCATTGACCTGCCATATGCCTCGCCATTGACCCGACCCTCCGGGCAGGAAATAATAGCGGAGCCTGGCATCCGCAACATTCGCGTGAAGTGTTTCACGCCCAGCAGCAACGAGGAGCATTATGGACGACTTCAACCGCAAGGTGGAAGACGCGTCGGCGCGCGTCAGCAAGACCGTGGCCGAGGCCGCCGAGAAGATCGAGAAAGAGATTCCGGAATTCATCAAATATTTGAACGACGAGGTGGTGCCTGCGGTGCGGCAGCACTCGACGAAGGCGCTGCGCGTGGCTTCGGAGAAGCTTTCCGAATTCGCCGACTACATGGAGAAACACCCGCATCCTCCGAAGTAGCCTTCTTGAACTCAACCGAGAACTCCCGTAGATCACGACAGCGCAATCAACTCGTCCAGCGGGCCGTGATTTTGCCCCTGCTGCTTGCCATCTGGTTTCTAGGCGGCTGTGGCCATCCCAAACAGGCTCGCACGAATGTTCCACCACCGCCCTTGCCTGAGCCTTCTTCGACCGAGACGACCTCGCCGCCCGAGGGTGCCGCTGAGAACGGCCGTTTGCCGGCTTCCGCCCAGAACGAACTGGCCGAGCCGACCATTCCGGCCGATGCCGTGCCGCTGGCCACTGAAATCGGCAATGCCAGCTGGTATGGGCCGCCCTATCACAATCACGTGGGATCGAATGGCGAAGTCTACAACATGCACGCCATGACGGCGGCGCACCGCACGCTGCCGCTGGGCACGATCGTACGTGTAACGAATCTCAAGACAGGGCACACCGCGCTGGTTCGGATCACGGACCGGGGACCATTCATCCCGGGGCGCATTCTTGACTTATCACTCGCTGCGGCGCGCAAGCTTGATGTTTACCTGCCGGGAGTTGCGGAAGTGAAAGTGGAAGTGATGCAAACTCCGCTGCCGCTTGCGACCGGAGGAAAATGGGCGGTGCAGATTGGAAGTTTTGCGCACGAGCGGGAAGCCAGCCAATTCGCGGACCATCTCACTCGGCGCTATCGAACGGCGAAGGTGCAGCACTTTGGCAGTCCGATCGGAGACTGGTGGGTGCGGGTGCACGTGCTCGACGACGATCGCGAGCGCGCCCAGAAACTTGTCTCCGAAACCAAAACGCCCGAGGGCGCTGTGTTCCTGGTGAGACTGGACTAAGCGCGTCCAAGAGTCGCACTCGCGTTCATTCAACGCGGCGCGGATCGTTTCACTCCGCTGACAAATTAGGTCTGCGAATGTTATCGTTTGGCCGAGGTGAGCCAGTGACGACCGACTCCGCCAGCAGTTGCCTATTCTGCCGCATTCTCCGCGGCGAGATTCCTGCCAAGAAGGTTTACGACGACGAATATGTCTTTGCTTTCGAAGACATCAACCCGCAAGCGCCCACGCATGTCTTGGTGATTCCCAAGAAACACTTTGCAGGACTGAAGGAAGCGCAGGCGGAAGAAGCTGAACTGATTGGCCGCTGTCACCTGGCGGCAGCGGAGATCGCGCGGCAGCGGAATATCGAGCACGGATATCGAACTGTGTTAAACGTGGGCCCGGGAGCGGGACAGTCGGTGTTTCATCTCCACGTGCATCTGCTGGGTGGACGGACGTTGAGCTGGCCACCGGGATAGGAAGAGCGGTTCTCAGTTCTCGGTTTCAACACCGCCGCTTGAGACGGGACAGTCAATGCTGAAGGAGTTCCCAGACTCTGCCGACAAGAATGTGGGACGCCCGTTGCGTCCTGACGAGCGCTCCCTGATTAACGCCTTGCTTGCCAATCGATACCACAAGGGGAATTTGGAGGATGAATTAGCGACCCGTCGCGTTGCGGACATGGAAGACGGCGGGATGGGGAGTATTCGCTTCGTGGCGCTTACCCAGGAGAAACGATCCCTAGGGAAAACCCTGGGCCAAGCCGAGTATGTCGATGAGACGGCGCACTGGTAAGCATTGTCCTTAATGCCGACCAGGATGACGACCTGTACGAAGTGGACTTTTGGAAGGTCGATTTTACGTCCCTAAAGCGTTATCCCAGTCCTTCCGACCTGAGGTTCACGAAGTAGGAGTTGACGGCTCCAACCGAAAATGGATGACCGTACCGAAGTGGTTAGTTGTTCCCTTGTTCCGTCCAACATCAGCTACTGCACAGTCGGATTCTCGTCTTCCGGCGCCCCGTGCCGGCGCAACAACTGCGGCAGGTTCTGCGAGAAAGCGGAGCGCGGCAGCACCATGTCGCAGCCCACTTCGTGAGCTTTCTGCTTCAGATCACCCTGCACATGAGAAAGGAATCCGATGATGGAGGTTCCCTTCTTCAGCTTTGACTTCAGCTTGGGAATAAGTGTGAGAGGCTTGGCGTTGGCATTGTTAAGATCGAAGATGATCAGCGACGGCTTTTCTTCGCCATTCTGCAGCATGCGCTCGGCCAGGTCTTTGTCATTCTTGGCGAACTCGACCTTGACGTTCAGTTTGCGCGCGGTCTCCTGAATCTTGGCGGCAAAGAACAGATCGTCCACGAAGGCGAAGATGCGCGAGTTGGAATCTTCGCGCAAAGCTGGCAGAGGTTCGGGATCGGCAGGCGCGAAGGGCGCAGCAAAGCCGGGACGCGGTCCGCGGCGGCCGTTCTGGCCGTTGTTGCCATTACCGGCCAATGCGGCGCGATAGCTGTGATCCATGGGAGCGGTGTAGATGCCGTCCTGATTGTGGCGAGCCTGGCTGGGGCCGGCGGGGCGGGCTCCGCGCGCATTGTTGGGCCGTCGTCCGCGGCGTCGTCGGTTTCTGCCTCCGCCACCGGAGGGCCTTCCTGGTCCTGCGTTCATAGTCCTCTCAAAGCTGCCTCTGCCGGATCCTGGACCCGGTGCAGTGTTGGACAGTTTTACTGTTTAAGATTCCCCAAGTTCAGGTTTTACAATCTCAGGCTTCCCTTGGTTGCGGCAGATTCTCGCAATGTTGGCGTACCGGCAATTTTTCGTGCTCGGTCTACCGCTGGCTAAGAGACGGCCTTCACTCGGCACGCTCCGCGTGGGACATTCAACTACATGCGGACCGGCGAGTTGAGGTGATGCAAACTCGTAAACAAAACCGTTATCAACCGTTATCAGATGAAGCAAACTCGTATTGGCGACAAAATATAAACGTTTGCGTATCGGTTATCCGTTGTCGGATCCGTCGCGCCGCCGGGAACGGCCTGGGGCGCGGAAGGCCTACGCGGGAACGAGGCCAATGAGAACAAGCTAATGGTACTCGTCCGGCTGCAGGCACGCAAGTGGCAAAACGAATAGGTTTTGCACAACAGGACATGACTGGTGGACTGCGGGCTCCAGGCTCGCAGTCCGAAAGCCGCTTTCACGCTCCGCTGGAGACTTCGCGGGCCCACTGCTGGGACTGCCAATAGAAGCCCGCGACGGCGTCGGGATCAATCTGGAGGCTGTCGCAGATAGCGCGGGCCGCGTCCCACTCACCGCTCTCGTGGGCCAGCATCAACTGGTAGATGGGTCGCAGCAAACTGGGCTCGCCTCGCAGCACGGCCTTGGTTTCGGAATCCAGCGGAATTTTCTCCAATATTTCGGACATGGGCATTTCCAGCATGACATCGAGCATGGAGAGCAGCCCGAGCAGGAAAAGATCGGAGTCGCCGTGCCGCGCTAGCGGAGCCAGCAATTCCCCAAAGCGGGCGCGAACCAAAGCGCAGAGTACGAGGTCGCTGGTTTTATCCTGACAGGCGCCGACGGCAGCGATCAGGCGCACCCAGCGTCGCACCTCACGGTCGCCGAGAATAGCAAGAGCGTGACGCACGGAATGAATTTCATTCCTGAATCCAAACCGGGCCGAGTTCATGTAGCGCAGCAGCCGGTAACAGATGGAGGCTTCGGTCTTGATCAGATTGTCGATTTCGGGGACGTCCAACTCGGGTCGGGATACGGCCTGTAGCATTCTCATGTAATTGATGCGGTTGGCAGGGACGTCGTGCGTGGTCATCATTTCTGGGCGGCGCAGGAAGTAGCCCTGAAAATAGACGAAGCCTTGATCGCGAGCGGCCACAAACTCGGCGTGGTTCTCGACTTTTTCGGCCAGCATGCGGCAGCGCCAGGGACCGTGCTTTTTTACCAATGCGGCGCGCTGCTCGAGCGTGGTAAGTTTCAGGTCGACTTTCAGGATGTCGGCCATTTCGGCCAGCGGCTCGCGGGGATCGTCGCTTACGAAGTCATCAAGAGCAATCAGGTATCCGGCTTCCTTCAGGCGCTGGCATGCGTTCACCACGTCGGTATCGACGGGAACGGTCTCGAGAATTTCGACTACGGTGGAGTGCGACGGAAGCAGCGTAACCAGACCACCAATCAAAGTGTCGCGGGTGCAGTTCAGAAAAGCGCGGCGGCCATCGCAAAGCACATCCAGGCCCACCAACAGCGAGCTGTCGAGGGTAGAGCGGGAGGCGACGTCGGGATCACCGCCGTGAAAGGCGTTCTCCATGTCATCGCGAAAAAGCAGTTCGTAGCCGAATACCTTTTCGTCGCGGTCAAAGATTGGCTGACGAGCTACGTAACGCAGCTTGATGTCCTGGGTATCATCGCGCGCCGACGCGGCAGAGGAATTCGACACAATCCATTCATCGGCTCAGAGAAGGAAAACTCCAGCCTCGGCGCAACGGAGTGGGCAAATGGCGGGCTGTTCACGGATGAGACGAATCTAATCGCTTTGAAAAAAAGCGCTCCGCAAATGCGGAGCGCCTTTCGCCGTACCCCAGATCAGTTTGTGACGTTGAGCGTGATCTTAAGCGGAGTGGCTGTGAGTGCGTTCGGGCCTGCCGTGGTGGCGTTCACGACCACGGTATAGGTTCCCGCCGGCGTTCCCGGATTGCTCTGGCCGCCACTGCTGCTATTACTGCTGCCGCAGGAGCCCAACCCCAGCGTGGAGAAGCCGAGAACCACAATCAGGCCGAGCAGCCGAGCACCTCGGTTGCGCGATCTCGCTCCAAGCACAATTCCGAAGAGGCCGGGCAACAGCAGAGCGTAGAAAACGCGGCTGCTGCGCCCTAGTGGCGAACGCAGCTGCGCCGTCGGCGCCGTGGTCGCAATGAAGAGTGTAAGGGTAGTTGCGCTGACCGCGTTGCCGTCACTGGGGCTGAACGAGCAAGTCGCCTCCGACGGAATGCTGCTTTGCAGGCAACTGTACGACACCGGCAGGGCGGTGGTGTTGCTGCTGGTGTTGACAAACGAGAGCGGCGAACCAGTTCCGCTAACCGTAATCGGGACCGATGCAGTGGCTCCAGCGGCTACGGAGAAAGTTGCTCCCGTGGAAGCCATGCTGAAGCTCTGGTTGGTTGCGGTAATTGTCAGGCTCACCGTTGTGGACGTATTCGGCGAGTTCGTGGGGGTAATCGTGATGGTCTGCGCGGCGGAGGGAATCGTCATGTTAGCCCGCGTGGAGATCGTCACGACGGTGCTAACCGAATCTACGCCATCGAAATTGACGCTGATCGGGTTGAAGCTGCAGCTCGCTCCCGTCGGCAAACCTGCGCAATTGCTAGGACTGAAGTTCACGACCTTGGGGGTGGAGCCGGCGGTCAAGGCGCTGATTGTCAAAGTGGCCGTAGTCGATTGCCCGGCCGGAACCGAGCTAGGACTCAAGGCCCCAGCCGAGAAGTTAAAATCCGGCACAGCCAAAGCCCCTACCAACTTGTCAGCATCGACCGAGCCAAGACCATTGACAAGATTGTAGCTTATCGTAGTATCCGCGTTCGAAGCGCTGAAGCCAAAAACACCTGAGGTGGGGCAGATGACATCGCTGGGGTTCCCAGATGGAAATCCCGGGTTGCAGTAAACATTGCTGTCGCCACTGGTGACCGGATGAAAAATGCCGTTTGACGGGGTTGCCGCCAAGTTGTAAAGCGTGGAGTTAATAGTGCCCTGGCCGCTTCCGCCCAGAGCCTGATTGAGCAGAGTGATTATGCCCGCGAAGACAGGAGTGGAGGCGGAAGTACCGCCAACAACCGAAGGATCGATGACAAAGTTACCCTTGCTGATGGTTCCGTCGGCGGCCGTCGCTATGCCGTTGGCGCAACTGCTCGAGGTTTCCGTGTCATAGGGAGAGGTGGAAGATACTTCCTCCACCGGCGTGCATATGATGTAACCGGGAAAATTAGGCGACGCCAGAAGCGAGATATCGGGGACCATACGATAAGTGCTTTGCGGACTGGTTAAGCCTGGAATGGTTATAGCCGATTGCCAAGACGGCTTCGCGAATCCGCTCACACACACGGCAGCTGAGTTCGGGTTGTAGCAATTGCTCACCCCACCTCCGCCCTCGGAAATCCAGTAATCCTCTTGAAAAGTTTGGGAGGACGTGATTGCAACACCGGGACTAGGGTCGCAGAAACCACCGGGGCTCCCGGGGTCGGCAAGGCACTCTGCCCCAAACGCCTCATCGTCGTTCCAGGAGACCTCTTGGCCAATGAGAGTTGTCAGCGCTGAACCTCCGTCTGTTCCGTTAGTCGAGCCCCAATAGGTAGCTGTGAAGTCCGTGGTGGGTATAGACGTGCCGCCAACGCCGGTCACCCAAACGCTGCTGGCGGGGTAACTGACGGCCAGGCCGCCTTCGGCTGGGGTATAGGGGGGGTTAGGGGTGTTCGTGTTCGTCGTGCCCGGCGGATTGTAGTCGCACTCTGCCGAGCCCCTATCGCCCGCGGAATTTATAACCGTGATGCCTTCGGTGCTCGCCATTTGAAGTTCAGTTTCGAGCGTGCCCGCGTAAAACTCGCACTGCCCATAACTCATGCTAATGACGGGCGCAACCGTGTTGTCGATGGCATAAACGAGTGCATCGTTTACGCCTGCGGCGGTCTCGGCGTTTACGAAAATAATCTGGGCGTTTCGGGCAACGGCACCGGACCACTCAATGTCAAGGTCCGCTTCAACCAGGTCCCCCAAAGAAGGCGCTAATGGATCGGTGCCCAGCAAAATGTAGGAGAAATTGGTGGTGTTGCAACTTGTAATCAGGCCACTCGTTCCCGTGGTGCAGGTGTAGGAAGGTAGATTAAAGCCAGTGCGGAAATCAGCCAGGTCTGCCAGGTAAATGTCGGTCTGGCCCATGATGGCAAGTTTTTGCCCGGTGCCATCGATCGGCGTTGACGCGTTGTAGAGCGGATAGATGTCGTACATCGTGGCGATATCGCCCGGCGCCAGGAAGTAGTAGGTGGTGCTCCCGATGGCGGTTGTGTAGTGGGGATGCGGGCCGCTCTTGCCGAGAGCCGGACGCACGTACATCGGCTTCGGCCGGAAATCGTGGAGGCCGCGAATTCCAGTGACCACTCCGCTCAACGCAGCGGGCAAAGATATCGGGGTCGAATTGGCAACGTGCTTTTCGCCGTTGACGGTGTAGTGGTGGATTTCGGTTTTGAAAGCGCTCTGGATCTGTTCCGCTGTGCCGCTGAAGATGATCGAATTGCGCGCGCGCGCCACTCTGACCACCGTCAACCCCTGTGACTTCAACCACGCCGTGATCTTGGTGACGTCGCTCTGGCTCAGACCGAAGCGGCTCGCATATTGCTCCGGAGTAAGCCACTTGTGATAGTTGGGAGATTTACGGTCCTGCTGTTGGGCGAGGAGCTGGTCCAGCGCAGCTTGCTGAGTCGGCGAAGGCGCGATGACGAGTGTGACATAGTCGAACCGCAGTGAGCCTTCGACCCGTCCCTGATCATATTGCGGTAGCGCCATGCGATGCAGCGTGCCAGCCAACGCCACCATCTGACCAGAATTGATCGCTCCGGTGATTCGGTCGGGTTGGGCGGCGAAGCACAGGGATGTAGCTAGAAGCGGCAGAAGAAACTTCCAGGATCGCATTGAATACTCCGTCTGCAATTCAGGTTGAGTTGTTGATTGTTTCCTTAAGCTTATACGGCTTTCCTGCACTGTGATCAAGTTACAGGCGACACAGGTTGTATGTTTACAAGAACTTTACAAACCCGGCACAACGAAATTAGTCGTGGAATTACAAAAGTAATCCCAACTCCCGATTAAATTCCCAAGAGGTTAGGGTGGAGTTTGGCGTATCCGCGCTCTTGCGCCCAGAGATCGAGCGGGATAGAAGCGAGTTCGTCGACGAGAGGATCGGCCAGACCGTTCTTGCTGAGGTCGATGGATTTGAGGTACGTGTGACAGGCATCACAACACTCCACACGAATGTAGGGGAACTCCGCGGCGGTGTAGACAGGAAGCTTGGTGTGGTCTTTTTCATCGCAGCCGGGACAGACGATGCGGCGGAACTCCCACTCGCAGAGACAGAATCCGCAGAGCAGGTTGCGGCGTGCACCGTCTCCCATCGGGCGCAGCACACCGAGCCCGGGCTTGCGGCTGCAGAACGGACAGAGCAAGTGAGTGTAACCCTCGAGTTGGAGTGGAACGCGGGAGCGTATGAATTCCGCGTAGGGCTGAAGAAAAGCGAGAGCGAGAAATTCGCTGAGTTGCGAAGGTTGATCCGGGATGGACCAGGCCTTGTTCAGCAGGTCGCTCCAGGAAGTGGAAGATGCGTGGCTGAGATTGTGCGCGATCTCGCCCAGACGTTCCGGGGCTTGATTTTCCACGAGCGCGAGGAACTTCGGAAAACTGGCCAGAAGCTCGGGCAATTCTGGTGGGCTGGACGCAGACGCTGGAGTCTGGCTTGCCGAAGCCAGTTCCAGACGGCGATAGAGATCGTGCTGGAAACGCGCCATCTGAATATAAAACGTCAGGATCTGCCTTGCGAAACTGTGCTGAGCGGCCAGAGTTTCGGCGCGCCTTATGCGCTTTTGCCAGACAGTCTCAGTCACCGGCCGATTATGCGGCTTCGGGATGGCCGCGAGCAACCGCCCCTGCAGGAGCTGATCGCAAAATACAGCCTCTCCGGCATTGACGGATCGCGCCGGGCGGCGTTATAGTTTTCGAAATTTGGGGCGCAGGCCCGACCGCGCGTGGGTTCGGCGGTCGACAACCAGTAAGCAGGTTCACCGTCGGAGGCAAGAATGGAATTCTCCCGCCGGACCTTCCTCAAAGGCGCGCTCGCCGGTGGTGCGGGCGTCTCTCTCCTGGGATTCGATCTGACTCCCGCCTACGCGCAGACCGAGACTTTGAAGATTTCGCGCGCCACGGAAACGCGCAGCACCTGTCCTTACTGCTCGGTGAGTTGCGGCATCATCATTTACACGCTGGGCGATAAGGCGAAGAATGCGATCCCGCAGGTGGTGCATGTGGAAGGCGATCCCGACCATCCCATCAATCGCGGGACCCTTTGCCCCAAGGGCTCATCGCTGGAGCAGGACATCCTGAACGAGCGCCGGCTGCTGAAACCGCAGGTACGAAGGCCGGGCGCGACCGAGTGGGAAGATATTTCCTGGGATCAGGCGTATTCCGAAATCGCGCAGAAGGTGAAGAAGACGCGCGACGAAACATTTATCGAGAAAGACGCCTCCGGCAAAACCGTGAACCGCTGCGAAGGCATCTCCTTCACCGGCGGTTGCACCGATACCAACGAATTTAATTACTTGGTCGTCAAGACCATGCGCAGCCTGGGGGTCTGCTACCTGGAAAACCAGGCCCGGGTTTGACACGGCCCTACGGTCTCCAGTTTGGGGCCAACATTCGGACGCGGGGCCATGACCAATGGCTGGATCGACATCAAGAACACCGACATGATGTTGATCATGGGCGGGAATCCAGCGGAAAACCATCCTTGCGGCTTCAAGTGGGCGATTGAAGCCAAGATTCATCGCAATGCAAAAACCATCGTAGTCGATCCCCGGCTCACGCGGACCGCGGCGAATGCGGACATGTATGTGCAGATTCGCGCGGGAAGCGATATTGGCTTCCTCGGCGGCCTGATCAACTACGCCATCCAGAACAACCGCATCGCTCACGAATACCTCGTCAACTACACCAACGCGGCGTTCATTATTAAAGACGGTTTCAAGCTGCCCGAGGATGGTCTCTACTCTGGCTTTGATTCGGAGAAGAAGACTTACGACAAGTCTACCTGGAACTACGAAGAAGGCGGCAATCTAACCGGCAAGCCGGCAGCAGCCACACCGCTTGCACATCCCGTCGCCAACGGAGCCGCGGCTCCGCCTCCGTCGCTGCCGCCAAAGGTTGCCTTCGATCTTTCCCTGCAGCATCCGCGGTGCGTCTTTCAGTTGATGAAGAAGCAGTACGAGCGCTACACGCCGGAGATGGTGGAGCGCATCACGGGAATTCCGCAGGCGGAATTTCTCAAGGCTGCCGACCTGTTCACTTCTATTCGCAAAGACGGCGACACCAAGAAAGTCGCGACCATTATTTATGCCGTGGGCTGGACGCAGCACAGTTTCGGCACCCAGATCATCCGCACAGCCTGCATGCTGCAATTGCTGATGGGCAACGTGGGACGCGCCGGTGGCGGGGTGAATGCGCTGCGCGGACACTCGAATATCCAGGGCGCAACCGACATGGCTGGAATCTTCGACATTTTGCCCGGCTATTTGAAGATGCCCAACCCGAGCGATGTCGACCTGGCCGCGTACCTGAAACGCATCACTCCGAATGTCTCGAAGCCTGATCCCTGGGACTCGTTCAACTACTGGTCGAACACGCCGAAGTTCGCGGTCTCGTTTTTGAAAGCGATGTATGGACCGGCCGCAACCAAGGAAAACGACTACGCCTTCCACTACCTGCCCAAGATCGACCGCAACTATTCGTGGGTGAACATCTGGAACGACATGTATGAAGGCAAGGTCAAGGGTCTGTTCGCCTTCGGCATGAATGGGGTGATGATTGGGCCGGACTCGAATAAGAACATCGATGCGCTGAAAAAAGCAGACTGGCTGGTGGTGTGCGAAATTTACCCCGACGAAACCAGCGAATTCTGGCGCGCACCCGGCATCACGGCCGATGATCAGAAAAAAATCAACACCACCGTGTACCGGCTGCCGGGAGCGGGTTTCGCCGAGAAAGATGGAACCTTTGTAAATTCGGCGCGCTGGCTGCAATGGAAAAATATCGCCGTGCCGCCTCCCGGCGAAGCCCGGCTCGATCAGGAGATTCTGGCCACCATCTTCCTGAAAGTGCGCGACCTTTATCAGAAGGAAGGCGGCAAGTTCCCCGACCCCGTGCTGCATGCGACATTCGCCTACACCAATCCTTATAATCCGTCGCTCGCGGAGGTGGCGAAAGAGATCAACGGCAAAGCGCTCGCCGATCTCACCGACCCCAAGACGAGCGTGACCATCAAAGCGGGACAACAGCTTCCCGGCTTTTCCTGGCTGAAGGATGACGGGACCACTCTTTCGGGCAACTGGCTGTACTGCGGGTCGTGGACCGAGGCAGGCGCGCTGATGCAGCGCCGCGGAACCGACGATCCTTCAGGCCTGGGTATTTATCAGAACTGGGCGTGGTCCTGGCCGATGAACCGGCGCGTGCTCTACAACCGTGCTTCCTGCGACGTAGACGGCAAGCCGTGGGATCCGCAGCGGCGGCAAGTCTGGTGGGACGAGGCCAAGCAGATCTGGGTGGGGAACGATGTTCCGGATTTCAAACCAGACTCGGCGCCGAAAGATCACATGGGTCCGTTCATCATGAATCCAGAGGGCATCGGACGGCTGTTTGTCCCGCTGGGACCAATGGCGGACGGGCCGTTCCCCGAGTATTACGAGCCCATCGAGAGTCCGATCGCGAATCCGCTGCATCCCGGCCAGTCGAACAATCCGGTGGTGAAGAAATATAAAACCGACATGGACAAGTACGGCACGGTAGATCAGGGATTCAACGTAATTTGTACAACGTATCGGTTGACCGAGCACTACCACTATTGGACTAAGAATAATCCGATGAATGTAGAGCTGGTGCCGGAACCGTTTGTGGAAGTTCCCGCCCAACTGGCCGACCGGATGGGCATTCGCGGCGGCGAGAAAGTGAGAGTAACCAGCGCGCGCGCCCAGTACATCGCAAAAGCCATGGTGACGCGGCGCATCCGGCCCATGAAGATTGACGGCAAGGAAACCTTCCAGATCGGCATTCCGATTCACTGGGGATTTCGTGGAATCGCCGAGGACGAAGGCAAGACAGCGAAGACGTTGGCTAACCAATTGACGCCGACTGTGATTGATCCCAACGCGTTTACCCCAGAGTTCAAGGGCTTCTTGGTAAAGATCGAAAAAGTCTAGGCAAGGGACCGCCCGACCATGACCGACCGCAAGACGTTACAAGCCGAAAAGATCTCGGGCCATTCCGGCGCTTCTCCCGGCTTCGGGATGCAGCGCGACTACGAAGTTTGCAAGCTGGTCGATACCACCACGTGTATCGGATGCAAAGCGTGCGAAGTGGCGTGCGTCGAGTGGAACGACATGCCGTTCGGCGTGACCACTTTCGATAACACTTACCAGACAATGCCGGAGACGCGCTGGAACTTCTGGAATCTGATCAAGTTCAACGAACACCAGCGCGAAGACGGGACGATTCAGTGGCTGATGAGAAAAGATCAGTGCATGCACTGCGCTGATCCGGGATGTCTGGCGGCGTGCCCAGCCGACGGAGCCATTGTGAAGTACACCAACGGCATCGTCGATTTCAATCAGGAAAATTGCATCGGCTGCGAGTTTTGCGTGTCAGGCTGCCCGTTCGATATTCCGCGATTCAATCCGGCGACGAAAAAAGTTTACAAGTGCACGCTATGCTCGGATCGCGTGGGCCAGGGGCTGGAACCGGCGTGCATCAAGGCGTGCCCCACGGGATGTTTGAAATTTGGCAGCAAGGAAGACATGAAGTTCATCGCCAACGAGCGCGCCCGGCAGCTGAAGGAAAATTTTGGCATGGAAAAGGCCGGCGTCTACGATCCGCAATCGATCGGCGGCACGCATGTAATTTACGTTCTGCACGATGCTACCGATCCGGAGCGCTACGGCGGGCTCCCGAAAAATCCGACCATCCCGTGGAGTTACACCATCTGGAAGTGGCTGTTTAAGCCGGTTCTAGGCACGTTCGCGCTATTTGGTGGGTTGGGAGTATTGCTGCATTATGTCGCCGCCGGTCCGCGCCGGGCACAGCCGGAGACACCCGAGAAGGAGGCCGCACATGGGAACGGCGATTGATCGCTTCGACGAGAAGGCGCGGCGTACCTTTGATTCGATCGGACGCACGGAAGTGTATAGGGGCGAGTTGCTGCGACATCCGGTTTACACACGGTTGCTGCACTGGATGGTCGCGTTGTTTTTCTTTCTCGCCCTGTTCAGCGGCTTCGGCATTTACTTGCCCTGGCTATTTCGCTGGTTCACTCCCATCTTTGGCGGAGGGCCGCTGAGCCGCCAAATGCATCCCTGGTTTGGCGTGGGATTCGTGTTTTTCTTTTTCCTGCAAATGCTGAATTGGCTGGCTCCGATGACGTGGACCCACGCGGACACGAAGTGGATGAGAAACGCCCATAATATTTTTTTTGGAAACGAAAAACTCGATCCACCCGACACCGGATTCTTCAACGCAGGCCAGAAAGTGCAGTTCTGGGAGATTGTTGGCGGCTGCGTCGTTTATCTGATCACTGGAATCATTCTGTGGGGAGGCGCGCGCTATTTTGGCGGCATTGCCGTTGCCATCAGCTATGTGCTGCACGACATTTCCGCCATAATCATGCTGGGCGGAATCTTTATCCACATTTATTTGAGCACGATTGGCGAGCCCGGAACGTTTCGCGCTATGACACGCGGGGCAGTCAGTGAAGCGTGGGCGTGGACGTTCCATCCTGCGTGGTACAAGAAAGTGACGGGACGCGATCCTCGCGAGGCGTATGAAAAAGCTCTCGAACAGCAACGTGGCACTCCACCCAAGACAAGCTAGGCAGACATACGCAATCCTAACGCCACGCAAGTGCATCCAAACTTTCAATTAACAACCTCATTAGTAATAGATCTCGGAGAGGATTCATGCGTCTATTCGCCCTTCGCTACGCCCCTGTCGCGTCGGCAATGCTTTTACCCATAGCCCTGCTGTTCGCGCAGAATGTAGATGCGAACTTTCATAACGCACCGCCTTCGGCCCAGGCGATGAAAAATCCATACGAAGGCCAGGATGCCGCGGCGCAGGCTGGCAAGCAACTGTATGCACACAATTGCCTCTCCTGCCACGGCAGAATGGGCCAAGGCACCGGCAATGTGCCCGCCCTGGCCGGCGGGAAGCTCGATTCTGTCAAGCCGGGTGAAGTGTTCTGGTTCATCACCCGCGGCGACAAAGATAACGGCATGCCTTCGTGGGCATCCTTGCCGGTAAAGCAGCGCTGGCAGATCGTTACTTACGTTAAGTCGATGGGGAGAACGCAGGCCGCGCCAGAGGCAGGTGCGCCTGCGCCAGCTGACACGAGCACGTCGAAATTGAAGGCTCCGCCGCCGACGCCGCCATTCACCGACTTCCGCTACGAGAAGCCAGGCACGACTCGCAAGATTACCGTGAACGATCTGCCCCGCCCGTATGCCACTCAATCGGCGGAGAACGGTCCTGATTTAGTAGCACGTCCGGAGAACGCATGGCCAGTAGCCCCCGCTGGTTTCAAAGTGGAGATGTATGCCGCTGGTCTCGAGAATCCGCGTACGCTGCGCACCGCCCCGAACGGCGATATTTTTCTGGCGGAAAGCGATCCGGGACGCATTCGTGTATTTCGCGGACTCACCAGCGACGGCAAGCCTGAGCAATCCGCTATTTTTGTCAGCGGCCTGAAACGCCCGTATGGCTTGGTATTCTATCCTCCGGGAGCTGATCCGCAATGGTTATATGTGGGCAGCGAGCGCGAGGTTGTTCGATTTCCGTATCACAACGGCGATCTGAAGGCGAGCGGAGCGCCGCAACACATCGCCGATCTGCCGGGGCCGGGCGGACACTGGACTCGCGCTGTGACTTTCTCGCAGGACGGAAAGAAAATGTTTGTCGCGGTAGGCTCGGGATCGAACATTGATGATCCCGACTATTCGCTGCGAGAAAAAAACCGGGCAGACATTTTAGTCTGCAATCCCGAAAATTGCGTATTGAGTGTGTATGCCTACGGCATTCGTAATGCGGGAGGTGGAATCGCGGTGAATCCGCAGACCGGCGAACTGTGGTGTTCGGTGAACGAGCGCGACGGACTGGGCGACAATCTTGTCCCCGACTACATCACGCACGTGCAGGAAGGCGGATTCTATGGCTGGCCGTGGTGGTATATGGGCGGACATCAGGATCCGCGGCACAAGGGCAAACATCCGGAGTTGAAAGATAAGGTGATCGTGCCGGATGTGCTGTTGCAGCCGCATAACGCGTCGCTGGAGTTTGCGTTTTATCAAGGCCAGCAGTTCCCGGCGGAATATAAGGGAGACATTTTCGCCTCTGAGCACGGCTCCTGGAACAAAGCGGTGCGCGTGGGTTATGAGGTGATTCGCGTGCCTCTCCACCAGACAGGCGATGCCAGCGGCGACTATGAGGATTTCCTCACCGGCTTTGTATTGCCCGATGGCAATGTGTGGGGGCGGCCGGTAGGCGTGACCGTGGCTCCGGATGGCTCCCTGCTGGTGAGCGATGATGGGTCGAACTCGATCTGGAGAGTGAGTTATAGCGGGAAGTAGCAGAGTTTAGGCTTGTTCCCAGAATGATTCGGGCCTTAGCTTGACAATCTTACCCGCCAGGCGCACAATTCATTAAGGCGAATAAAAAGCGAAAGTGCCTACGGAACCTTCCCGGCTCCGTGTTCCCTGAAATTTCCTGAGGAATTTATGTCTTCCGCAGTGTTTTCCACTTCGGCGGCCCAAGGCCGCCCTTTTGTCTTTGAGAGTGAGAATGAGGCCGAGGTTTGCTCACAGGCCGAACTTTTCACTGAGGCGCGACCGCCCCAGCGAGTCGTCTCCGCAACTTTTCCCGGGGCCTTCAACTTCCAAGACGCGAGGCTTGCCGGCGTAACTCCGGCGTCTCGCTTGGCGGTGCGTCCTGCGCCAGAAATGGTATCGAGCGGCATTGCCGGGATGGACGCGCTTACCGGAGGATTGCCCCGCGGTTGCCTGACAGAAATTTGCGGTCCCGCCTCTTCCGGTCGCAGCACGTTAATGCTGGCCGCTCTGTCTGCAGCAACCCGGCGTGGAGAATTTTGCGCGATCGTGGATGCCAGCGATGCTCTCGATCCGCTGTCGCTCGCCGCTGCGGGGATTGAGTTGGATCGGCTGCTATGGGTGCGTTGCGGAGAGAATTCGCATTCGGCCGAACATCGCCTGGAACAACTTCTGCGTACTACGGATTTGCTGCTCGAGAGTGGAGGCTTTGGAATGATCGTCCTCGATCTGGGCGATCTGCCGCCACAAGCGGCGCGCCGTATTCCGCTGGCTACATGGTTCCGCTTTCGCCGTGCCGTAGAACCTACGCCCACCGTACTGCTGGCGGTAGAGCGGCAGTCCATCGCCGGAAGCTGCTCATCCTTATTGATCAAGCTGGGATCGATCAAGTTGGGATCGATGAAACTGGGCGCATCAGAAAATCAGGCCAGCCCGACGCCCACCCACGCGCAGTTGCTGACTGAAATGAAAATCACGGCGGAACTGGTGCGCTCGCGCATGGATCGTAAACCAGTTCGCTCCGCTGAGATTACTTTCGCCAGCAAAACCACATGGGCGGGATGAGAACCAGTTGTCAGATGCCAGTACCCAGTTGACAGAAAAACTCACTGGCAACTGGCCGATTCATCATGCCTTTTGCCTGCATCTTCGTACCGAATTTTCCCGTGGCCGCAGTGTCGCGCGCCGAGCCGGAGTTGCGCGCGCTGGCATTGGCCATTTTCGAGGGCAAGCCTCCGATGGAAAAACTTTTTACGGTGAACGAAAATGCAGCCCGCAGCGGCGTCACATCCGGGATGACAAAGGCGCAGGCAGAACTCTGTTCCGAGTTAACTCTGCGTCCACGTTCTCTGCTGCAGGAATCGGTGGCACACGCCGTCCTGCTGGATTGTGCGCAATCGTTTTCGCCTTGCGTGGAGGATGCTGCAGCCGACACGGTAATTCTTGATCTGGCGGGCATGGAATCTCTTTTGGGCTCGCTGCCAGAAATTGCTCGCAGCATTTTCCGTCGCACTGCAGAACTGGGACTGGATGGCAATGTTGCCGTGGCTTCGAATCCCGATGCCGCTGTACTGGCCGCTCGCGGATTTTCCGGCGTGACCGTAATTTCGCCAGGGAAAGAAAGCGAGTCTTTGGGATCTTTGCCACTGGAAGTTTTATTCGCCAATCGTGTATTTGCCAATCAATGTGCGAGTAATGAGGGTGCAGAAAAAGCAACCGATAAGGAAAAAGAATCAGCCGGTCTGCTCGAAACGCTGGATCGTTGGGGCCTCCGAAATTTGCGGGCCCTGGCTGCGTTGCCCGAAATTGCGCTCAGCGAGCGCTTGGGCCAGGAAGGCCTGCGTCTGCAGCAACTGGCACGGGGCACGGCTTGGCGCACGCTGGTTCCGGTGGAAGCGCCTGCGGTTTTTGAAGAAGCGATCGAGTTGGAATATCCCATCGTGCTGCTGGAGCCTCTAGCCTTTCTGATGAATCGTCTGCTCGAGCAGATTTGTGCGCGTTTGGCCTCGCGCGCTCTGAACACGCAGGAATTAAGGCTCACACTGGAACTGCAAAATTTGACGCGAGGCGATTCTCGGTTCGATGCTTCCGAGATCTCCTGGGAGAACGATCCCTCTCGCATCTCATCGCAATCACCAGCTCAGCATTTTGTTTCCGGACGGCAAAATAAATTCTGCAGGACTCTTGGTCTTCCCCTCCCTATGCTGGATCCGAAACTTTTTCTCAAGTTGCTGCAACTGGATTTAAATGCGCATCCGCCGGGCGCTCCCATCCTGAAGATTCATCTTGTGGCGGAACCAGCAAGGCTCCGGTCGGCACAAGGAGGTTTGTTTCTGCCTCCGTCGCCAGAACCGGAAAAACTGGAACTCACGCTGGCACGTATCGCAGGTCTGGTCGGTGAATCGCGCGTGGGAACGCTGGAATTATTGGATACGCACCGTGTCGAATGCTTCCGCATGCGACGCTTTTTGCCTGGGGGCGCGCAGGAAAGGCTCGTGTCGAAAGAACTCGCATCGAAAGATCGGTCACGAAAACATTTTGAGCTGGCAGAAGAAAAATCTGCCGTCGCCGCGCTTCGCAGATTCCGCCCACCGCTGCGGGCCACGGTGACCATGGAGAACGCAGAACTTGCACGCGTGGTGTGCGCAAAGAAAAAAGAAGTACAGGGTAGTGTGCTCTGGAAGGCCGGCCCCTGGCGCAGTTCCGGCGACTGGTCGGAGCGGGAAGCCTGGTCGCGCGACGAGTGGGACATCGCTTTGCAGAATGCGGAAGGGATCGCTCTCTACCGCCTCGTGCACGATCTACTCGGCGGAGGCTGGTTCGTGGAAGGAACGTATGACTAAAAAATAGTTGTCAGTTGCCAGTTCTCAGCTCTCAGTAAAAACATTTCACTGTGTTCAACGTTTAACTGATAGCTGAGAACTGAGAACTGGTTTCCGATGTCCTACATCGAACTTCATGCCCGCTCGGCTTTCAGCTTCCTCGAAGGATCTTCCTTGCCGGAGGATCTGGCAGGTGCCTGTGCCCGATTAAAAATGCCCGGCATGGCATTGCTCGATACCGATGGCGTGTACGGTGCGCCTCGTTTTCACATGGCCGCGAAAAAATTAAAAATCAAGGCGCACATCGGCGCGGAAGTCATGTGCCAGTTCTTTGCTCCTGTCATCCTGAGCGGAGAAAGTGTTTCACGAAGTGAAGCACTTGCGAAGTCGAAGGACCTCTATAGTCGACAATCCGCACAAAGAATAGGGATTCCTCGCTCCGCTCGGAATGACAAAGTAACTTGGAATGGCAATCCATTTCGTCTTCCCCTTCTCGTTTCCTCTCGCGCGGGCTATCAGAATCTATGTCGCCTGATCACCAAAATGAAGTTACGCGCGAAAAAAGGTGAAGGATCGATTCAGAAAGAAGAACTGGAAGAGCACGCCCATGGTCTGATTTGCCTGACCGGCGGCGCGGATGGAGCTCTGGCAACTGCTTTGCAGCATGGTGGCATGGAAGGAGCCCGCCGACAGATCGAGCAACTGATTTCATTGTTCGGCCACGGCAATGTGTATATCGAGTTGCAGCGTCATTTCCATCGGGAAGAAGAGACCCGCAACCGCGCCGCGGTCGCCATTGCACGCTCGCTGAATCTTCCGCTGCTCGCGACCAACGGCGTCTGCTATGCGACGGAAAAAAATCGCGAACTTTGTGACGCATTCACCGCCATCCGGCATCACCGCACATTATCGACAGCCGGTCGTTTGCTGGCGCGCAACTCCGAACGTTATTTGAAATCGCCGCAGGAGATGCAGCAACTCTTTGCTGACTTGCCCGAGGCCATCGCCAATACTCTCGAACTTTCTTCGCGTCTTGAATTCACGCTCAACGATCTCGGCTACGAATTCCCCCGCTATCCCGTTCCCGAAGGTGAGACGATGAATTCGTTCCTGCGCGACCGCGCAGGGGAAGGCTTTCGCCAGCGCTATGGCCGCGCCAAAGATGACGTACAAAGCCGCGCCCGTAGCCAGATTGAGCGCGAACTGGCACTCATCGAAAAACTTAAACTCGCGGGATATTTTCTGATCGTATGGGATCTGGTTAAGTTCTGCCGCGAGCAAAACATTCTGGTACAGGGCCGCGGATCGGCCGCCAACAGCGCCGTTTGTTATTCGCTGGGCATCACCGCCGTCGATCCCATCAGCATGGAACTTCTCTTCGAACGCTTTCTTTCCGAAGAACGCGGCGAGTGGCCGGACATCGATCTCGACCTGCCCAGCGGCGACGAGCGCGAAAAAGTGATTCAGTATGTTTACCGCCGTTATGGCGAACGCGGCGCGGCCATGACAGCGAATGTCATCACCTACCGCAACCGCATGGCGGCGCGCGAAATGGGCAAGGCGCTGGGGCTCGATCCGGAAACACTGGCAAAAATTTCCGCCGCTGTCGCTACCTGGGAATTTCGTGACGAAAACGATGCACTCGACCGCCGCTTTCGCGATGCCGGACTTGATCTCAAACATCCGCGCCTGCGCAAATATTACGAATTGTGCCTCGCCGTGCAGGACATGCCACGCCATCTCGGCCAGCACTCCGGCGGCATGGTCATTTGCCAGGGACAACTCGATTCGGTCGTTCCGCTCGAACCCGCGTCCATGCCCGGCCGCGTCGTAGTGCAGTGGGATAAAGAAGATTGCGCCGACATGGGCATCATCAAAGTCGATCTGCTCGGGCTGGGCATGATGGCCGTGCTTAAGGATTCGATCGAACTGATCCGCAACCACTACGACGAGGAAGTCGATCTGGCGCATCTCCCAGTAGACGATCCTGCGGTCTATTCCACGCTGCAACAAGCTGACACCGTCGGCATGTTCCAGGTGGAAAGCCGCGCGCAAATGTCGTGCCTGCCGCGACTGCGGCCGAAGCGCTTTTACGACATTGTGGTGCAGGTGGCAATCATTCGACCGGGACCGATTGTCGGGCAGATGGTCAACCCCTTTTTGCAACGCCGACAGGGACGCGAGGAAGTTACGTATCCACATCCGTCGCTGGAGCCCGTTCTCAAACGCACGATGGGAGTACCGCTATTTCAGGAACAATTGCTGCGCATCGCCATGATCGCGGCCAACTTTACCGGCGGCGAAGCCGAGGATCTGCGCCGTGCCATGGGCTTCAAGCGGTCGCAGGCCCGCATGAAAGAAATCGAAACCAAGCTGCGCGCCGGCATGACGCGCAACGGAATCTCGCATGAGGCGCAGGAGCAAATTGCCCTCTCCATCAGTTCTTTCGCGCTCTACGGATTTCCCGAATCGCACGCAGCCAGCTTCGCGCTGATCGCTTATGCCAGCGCTTATTTGAAGTGCCACTATCTTGCCGCGTTCACCGCCGCCTTGCTCAACAACCAGCCGATGGGATTTTATTCTCCCGCTACGATCACGAAAGACGCGCAGCGCCACGGATTGAAAATGCTGCCTGTCGATGTGACGCGTTCGGAATGGATGTGCACGCTGGAAACAGTTTCCAGTTCCCAATTTTCGGTTTCCAGTCATGCGCAGGAATTGCCGATGTGTTTAATCGGCGAGGCAACGGGAAACCATAAACTGGAGACCGGAAGCCAGATCGCATTACGCCTGGGCTTGCGTTATGTTCGCGGCCTGCGTGAAGAGGGCGCCCAGGCGCTGGTACGCGAACGTGCGCGCGCTCCGTTTGCTTCTATTCACGACCTCACCCGCCGTGTTCCAGAACTACGCAAGGACGAACTTACTACGCTGGCGGAGATCGGCGCGCTGAATTCAGTTTCGAGTTTCCAGTTTCAAGTTTCCAGAAAATCAGATACTCCAGCGAGCTCTCTCTGGAAACCGGAAACTGGAAACCAGAAACTGCAACTGCATCGCCGCGACGCTCTCTGGCAGGTGGAACGCGCGGTGCGCGGCTCCGGGCCGCTGCTGGAAAATCTGCCAGAACCTGATTTGCCTTCTCCGCTCCAGCCCATGAACCACGAAGAGCGCCTGGTGGCCGATTTTCACGGCACCGGCCTCACTGTGGGACCGCATCCCATGGCGTATCGCCGCGACTGGCTTAATGCCATGGGCATTCGCCGCGCCAGTGAACTGCGCGAGATTCCCAGCGGAAAACGTCTTCGCATCGGAGGCTGCGTCATCACACGCCAGCGCCCGGGAACCGCGAAAGGTTTTGTATTTCTCAGTCTGGAGGATGAAACCGGAGTAGCCAACGCGATCATCGCACCTGATCTTTTTCATCGCAACCGTCTGCTGCTGGCCTCGGAGCGATTTCTTGCGATTGAAGGGATCCTGCAAAATCAGGACAATGTGATCTCGGTGAAGGCTGAACGCGTACTGCCGCTGTTCGTTACCAAGGCTGAGACTGTGTCACACGATTTTCACTAAAACTAGAAATTGGAAACTTCGCGGCAGGCCTGAACAAGCTGCAGAAAGTGTGCCTCAGCGCGGGCTCATTTTTCAGCTACTTAACGGCACGAATAAAATTCGTGCCCTTCCCAAAACGATTTGCGGGATAACTTCCCGAGACCAGAAACTGCCTCACCTTCAACTGCAGTTATTCTTCGGGTCTGCCATTTTCCGGAGGCGCCAGCGGCAGCCGAGTGGCTCCGCGCATAATGTCGCGCTCCTCAGGCGAGAAAACGCTTTTGAAGCGGTTGGAATCGATGATCTGCTCGCGCTGGCCCGGTGGCATGGCGCGCAGGTCGCGGATGGCAGTGCTCACCATACGCCGACGATCGGGGGTAAGCTGTTGCATCCGCCCGAACAATTGCCGTGCCTCTTCTTTCTGTCCAGGCGTCAAGTGCTCCCAGGTTTCCATGCGGTTCAGCATGCGCTGCTGCTGTTGCGGCGGAAGACTCGAGAAATGCTGCAACCGCTGCCGTAACAATTGCTGTCGCTCTGGAGACAAACGCCGGAAGCCGGGATCGTTCTGCAGCGCTCGCTCGCGCTCGGCCGGTGATAAACCCTGATAGCGCCGCAGCCAGTCGCCAGCATGGTGCCCCTGGCCCGGCGGATGATTGGGGGACACTTGCCGACCCTGCACTGGCCGGAAATCATGGCGCTGAAAGTTGTTACGTTGCGCCAGGCAGGGAACGACCATAGCGGACGCCACACACAGCGCCGCCGTCGCCATCCATCCCGTGCAATTTTTCAGCCGCATTCTCCCCGCCCCTCAGGGTCATCCAATCCCACCACGTACAATCTGCCGCAGGCCTCACTTCGCCGCTTCCCGCTGCTTCGTCCTACGGATTCGCCACCACATCCTGCTGCACTTCCAGGTCATCCAGCAGATCGAAGTCAGAATACAAATCGTGATTCTTTTCCAAAGCCTGCAGATCGCTTACCGCCGTACCTGGTTCAGCCTGCACCTGAGAGTCCGCTACAATGTTGTTCCTCGAGTTGTAAACTCCGTCCCCTTTGGTAAAGAACAATCCCACGCCAATTCCCATCAGCACCGTGAGGGACGCGGCCAGCACCGGGCGCCGGAACCACGTCAACCAGCCGGCCTGAGGCTTGGCCATCTCTTCCCGCAAACGAGCCTGCAGACGCACGTCAAAGTAGGGCGACGGCTCCGGCGCCTTCCATTCATCCAGCAACGCCATTGTCCGCCGGAATTCTTCCATCTTTCCGGCGCAGGCAACACACTCCGCCAGATGCCCATCCATTTCCGGCGTTACTTCCATCAAGCCAGCGGCCAGGTCTGGCATCACTTCCCGAATTTCCTCGCACTTCATAACCATGTCCCCTTAGATTCTCTTCGCCAATGCTCACTCTTCCCAAACCGAAAGTGGCTTTCCTATACAAATTCTTTTAACTGTTCCCGCAAGGTCTCATAGGCCCGAAACAACAATGATTTCGTTGCCGATTCGCTCAACTTCAATACTTCGGCAATCTGTTTGTAGTCCATCTGCTGATACTTGTGCATAATCACGGCCAACTTCTGCCGCTCCGGCAGGGCTTCCACTTTAGCCCGTATCGCCAGCGTTCGCTCCCGCCGCACCAAGGCCTCTTCGGCCGTAACCGAGCCGTCGGCCACATCCAGCGTCGTGCCGGTTTCCTCATCCGGTTCGTCCAGGCTCACCGTAACTTCGGGCCGCTCGTGGCGGGTATCGCGCGCGTGATTCACCGCCAAGTTGGTGGCGATGCGGTAGAGCCAGGTCGTAAACTTGGCGCTGGCCTCGTAGGTCTGGCGCGAGCGGTAGACCCGCAAAAAAACTTCCTGCGCCAGATCCTCAGCGGCCGCCGTGTTGCGCGCCATGCGATACATAAAGCTCACCAGCGGACGGCGATACTTCTGCACCAGATAGTCGAAAGCGGACTGATCCCCCGCCTTCACCCGTAGCATCACTTCCGCGTCCGTAAAGTTCTCGGCGCCAACAAATGCTGGCTGTAAACCGTTCGCCGGACGAGGGCCCGCCATCGCCATCAGAACGTTCCGGTCAATGGCCGCAGTGCCCACACTTGATCGAACCCGGCTCAGGGTGGAAAGTTGCTCTTCTTCTTGTTCGGACGAATCCCCAGAAATCCCTTGGGATGAGGAGGATACGGCGGGTCGCAGGGGTCTGATTTCGTCCGGCATGGAGGTTACTTTGGGCATGCAGAGTACCGGCGACCCGATCCCGCCTGTGCCCCTGCCGCCGATAGGCTACCACGCCCGCGCCACTACTCCAAAACCCGCCTGCAGAGCCGAAGCACCGAGTTCATTGGGTTCGTACTCGGCAAGCGGAGTTGCAGGAACTGCGCACTGATGTTTGAATAGAAAACGTTGGGCGCTTAACTCAGCGGTAGAGTGCCATCTTCACACGGTGGAAGTCATAGGTTCGAATCCTATAGCGCCCACCATTTTTGCCTGCCTTAGATTCACATGCCCCAGGGCACATCTTGCATGTCGTCTGACCAAGCGCGATTGGTACTCGTACGTTGCGGAATGGCGTTGGCGATCCTAGCGACGGCTGCGGCCATTCCGATGCACGTCATGTCATTCAACGGAACTGGTGGCCTGTGGCGTGACGAAGTCTCCAGTGCGAATGTGGCCACGCTTCCCTCTTTGCGAATTATGTGGGAAGCGTTGCCCCATGATTCCTTTCCTGTCTTATTTCCTGCCGTAACTCGGGTTTGGAGCGCGGCTATCGGCCGGACCGATGCTGATTTGCGTTTGCTGGGATTGGTAATCGGGTTGTTGTCTTTGGCCAGCCTATGGATTGCCGCATGGATGATCTGGCGCGGCCCACCCGTGGTTTCGCTAACGCTGTTCGGCTTGAACGTCATGGCTATTCGTTACGGAGACTCGGTCCGCGCGTACGGGTTGGGCGTGGTCTGCATCGTGCTGACGATGGCGGCGACGTGGCGGTTCGTCGAGGCGCCGACCCTGCCTGTCGGAATTGCTGCGGCCGTGGTGGCGACGTTGAGCGTACAGGCGCTGTATCAGAATGCCGTCTTCGTGCTGGCCATCTGTCTTGCGGGATGCCTTAAACATCTTTTGGAACGTCACCTTTTGCCGGCACTCATGGTTTTGTCGGTCGGGGTCGTTCCGGCACTTTCGCTGACGCCGTACGTCCGGCCCATCCTGCGGGCGCAAGACTGGTGGATGATAAGCAAATATGGACTTACGCCCCAGGTGGTCGAAAATAACTTCTCTTCCGCGACCGGCCATCCATTGGAGGCCTTTACGCACGTGTGGCTGCTGTTGATTGTGGTCGCAGTTGGGCTAGGTATTGGGCGCGCGACCTCAGGAACAAGCACCATTGGTGAAGGGAACCGGCAAGATCCCACCTTATTTGCGACCGCCGCTCTCGTGCTGGGCCTTGCCGGATTTGGCCTGTTCCTGGTTCTTGCGAAATTGCCCACACAGTCCTGGTACTTCCTTCCCGCCATGGGATTTGCGGCCGTCTGCTGCGACGCAATCCTGTCTGGCACGCAGAGGCTGGTTCGCGTTGGAGTGTTGATCGTTGCCGCGAGCGTTGTTGTGCTCGCGTACGCGGCTGGATTCTCGGAACTGAAAATTCGTCAGACCAATGGCGACTTATTGGCGGGGCAAATTTCGCCACTTGCCCAGCGCGAGGACCTGATCATTGTGAACCCCTGGTATTTCGGTTTGACATTCAGCCGCTATTACCGCGGCACCGCCCCTTGGACGACGATGCCCGGTTTTGAAGATTACCGCTACCATCGGTACGATTTGTTGAAATTGAAGATGCAAGAAGAGTATCCTGCGCAACCCGTGTTGTACCGGGTCGCCGAAACTCTTCGATCGGGGCATAAGGTCTGGCTCGTTGGTTCGTTACCCATGGTGAATCTAGCGATGGGGCCACCGCGAGACTTGCCGCTTCCACCCAATGGCCCTTGGGGCTGGTTGGACGAGCCCTACACCCAGACGTGGGGAGCCCAACTTTACTATCTGCTTGCGACCCATACCCAACGTGTTGATCGGGTTCCTGGCTCGGCCACCGGCGCGGTCAATCCACTTGAAGACATGCACTCGCTCGTGGTTGCGACCGGATGGCGCTGAAAGTGGTCCGTCGCAATCAGGCGTGGCGACTCCAGCTGCCGCGACCGCCGATGCAGCCGCAAGAAACACTAATCGCTTGCGACATCTGCCCCACGGCAGATGCGAGCTTCCTGCTTACCTTCGCACCGCGTGCGCGTCTAAGCCCAACAGCACAGCGGGTTAGGCTCGCATAGTCCCCAATTGTCTGTCCAGGTTGCGGCCAAAACAGCTGTCCGATTCCCACCAGAGAAGAGGAGTTTCCCATGCACAGAACTCGTCTGCTTGTTTTGTTATGTGGTTTCTTGTCGGTGGCAAGCTTTTGCCTGGGCCAAACGGTAATGCTCGATCTCCCGCTGCAGAGCCAGCATGCCGTGGTCACCCAGCGGATTGGCCTCACCGACATAACCGTCAACTATCACCGGCCGCTGGTCAATGGCCGCCAAGTCTGGGGCAAGCTCGTTCCTTACGGGCAGGTATGGCGCGCGGGAGCGAACGAAAACACCACCATCACCTTCACCGATCCGGTCACCATCGAAGGCCAGGCGCTCGACAAGGGAACTTACGGTCTGCACATGATCCCGGGAGAAAGTCAGTGGACGGTGATCTTCTCGAAAATGTCCACTGCCTGGGGAAGTTTCAGTTATAAGCAGGACGAAGATGCACTGCGTGTTACGGTGAAGTCGCAACCTGCCGAGTTCCACGATGCACTGACTTATGATTTTGATGACGTTAAACCCGACTCCGCCGTTGTGACTCTGAGTTGGGACAAGATCGCCGTGCCTTTCAAAGTCGCAGTCAATGTGAGCGACGTCGTTGAAGCCAGCCTGCATCGCCAAATGCGCGGGCTCAATCAATATTACTGGGACACATGGGACGATGCGGCTGCTTACTTCCTTGCTGCCAAGACCAATTTGGATGAGGCGCTAAAGGATGAGGACCAATCGATTAAAGTTGAAGAGCGCTTTGACAATCTGATGAACAAGTCGCGCATTCTCGATGCCATGGGACGCAAGGATGCAGCTACGGAATTCCGCAACAAGGCGCTGGAGAAAGCATCTGCTCAGCAACTTTACTTCTATGGCCGCCAGCTGCAGGGAGAGAAAAAGCAGGAAGAAGCCTTCGCGGTTTACCGCTCCAACGCGAAGAAGTTCCCCGATTATTGGACCTCGCACGTCGGTATGGCCCGCGTTTATAGCGCTCAAGGCGACTTCGACAAAGCGGTCAAAGAGATACAGGCCGCTCTCCCCGGCGCCCCAGATGATGCTAACCGCTCTAACCTGGAAACTTACGTAAAGCGTTTACAGTCGAAAGACGACATCAATCGCTAGAAACTCAGATCAAAACATGTAGGGAAAAACTGGGCCAGCCCGCGCTGGCCCTTTCATTTGTAGCCCTGGTCACCAAACCCGGCACGCGTTGGCTCGAACCATCTTTTGCCCCGGCTTGCAACCAAATGCGCGAGCAAACTCGGGCATATTCGAAACCACGTTGTCGATGCGGAAAATCGGCAAAGAATGCGGGTTCGTGGTAACGATCAAACGAGCCACTTCAGGCCGCACGTTCGAGCACCACGAGTACGCGTTGGCAAGGTAAAAGCGCTGCAGATAGGTCCAGCCGTCCGGACCTTTTTCATCGAGTGACTTCCCTTGCTTCTTCAGATCGGCTTCCAGCGCCATCAGGGCCAGATGGATGCCGCCGTTGTCAGCCGTGTCCTCGCCCTGCGTGAGCAAGCCGTTTTGCTTGACTCCGGCGCCGGCGTCGGGAACTTCCTGCGTGTACTCATCGGCGATGCACTTGCCGCGCTCGTCATACTGCTTGGCGTCTTCCGGAGTCCACCAGTCGCGCAGGTTGCCGTGAGCGTCGAACTTGCGCCCCTGGTCGTCGAAGCCGTGAGTGAGTTCGTGGCCGATGACCATCCCGATGGCGCCGTAGTTCACTGAATCGTCCATGTTTTTTTCGAAAAACGGCGGTTGCAAAATGCCGGCAGGAAAGTTGATCGTATTCAATTGCGGATCGTAGTAAGCGTTGATGGTTGGCGGCGTCATCGTCCACTCGCTGCGGTCAACCGGTTTGCCGATCTTCGCAACCCAGCGTTCGAATTCGAACGACGATGCCTGCTCCACGTTACCAACGTTGCTCTCGCGCGTGATTCTTACGCTGGAATAATCGCGCCAGTGCGAAGGATATCCAATCTTGTCTTCGATTCCCTTGAGCTTCACGATCGCCTGCTCCTTGGTAGCAGGGGTCATCCAACTCACACTTTCAATGTCGCTGTGCATTGCACTCTCGATGGCATGCACCATTTCAACCGTGCGCGCCTTGCTCTCCGGTGGAAAAGCCCGGTCCACGTAGGCTTGGCCGAGGGCCTCTCCCAAATCGCGGTCGGCCCAGTGAGTGCAGCGCCGCCAGCGTGGAAGCTGTTCCTCCTGACCGGCTAAGGTGCGCGAGAAAAAATTGAAATCTTCATCAGCAATCGCCTTGGTTAGATAGGGCGCTGCGCCGTGGATCACCTGCCAACGCATGTACGTTTTCCAATGCTCCAGCGAATGTTCCGTCATCAGCTTGTCCTCTGCGCGAAAGAAATCGGGCGAGGTGACGATGTAGTGCTCACTGGCCGGAGCATTGACGGCCTTCAGGTAAACGTTCCACTGGATGTTTGGCGTCAGGTCGCGAAGCTGAGCCAGGCTCATTTTGTTGTTGATATTCTTGGGATCGCGGCGCTTGATGTTATCCATCTGCGCTTTGGCCATGGCGGTTTCCAGTTCGATTACGGTCGCTGCATCGGCACTGGCTGGCGCTTCCGCTTCGCCCGCGAGAACGAGCATCTTCTGAACATGAGCGCGATATTTCGTCAGAGTCTCCACTGACTTCTCATCGGTATTCAGGTAGTAGTCGCGATTGGGCAAGCTCAGACCGCCCTGATCGATCTGCGCTACAACTTTGGAGGCGTCGTCAAAGTCTTGCGCTCCAGTGAATCCGAAAAACGGTGCGTTCGTCTGATTGTCGGATTGCTCCCATGCGCCGGGAAACAGATGATGAAGATGTGCGATTTCAAGGGTAATTTCCTGCCTGGATTTGATCGCCGCAATGCGGTCGAGTTCCCCCTGCAGCGGCCTCAGGCCAGCCGTTTCAATGCCGCCCTCGTCCATGCAGGCAGCCCAATAGTCGCCGATTTTCTGCTGCACAGCGCTACGGTTTGAATCGTTCTTGCTCGCAGCTTCCAGAGTCTCGCGCAGGACGTTATCGTTCCAGATTTCCAAACCACCGCCTGTGCTCCAGTACACCTGGTCGGCAGGAATGGGATTAGCGGCAATCCATTTGTTGCAAGCATATTTGTAGAAGTCGTCGCAAGGGTTCAGCGATTTGTCCACCAGATCCGGATTGAAGTGATCGAGTTTAGGGGTGCTTTCCTGGTTGGCCGCGGCGGCTGAGGCAACGGAATGAAGAGTCGCTTTTTGTGCCAGCAGTGTCAGCGGCAAAAGGAACAATGCAAAACCTACAATGATTCTGGAAATAGACATAGGGCCTCTTGGATGGATCGGACGAATTTGGAGCGGGAATGGCAATGTCGACTGAGACGCAACCACAAGCTCACATGCGCACGAAGAAAAGCAGGTTCCACAACGCGAAGGACGGGAGAATAGTGCGCGCGTCCTTCCGTAGAACAACATACTACAGACGGGCTTTGAACCGCTTGGTTAGCTGCCACCGCCCGCCCAGTCTATCCTGTGTTGTGCAGGCCAGCAGCGATGCCGTTGATGGTCGCGCCCAGAGGATATTCCAGCTTCGCCAAATCCTCGCCTTGCTGCTTTCGCCGCAATAGTTCAACCTGGATCAGGCTCATGGGATCCACATAGGGATTGCGCAGATGGATGGAGCGCGCCAGCACGCGGTTGCGCGCCAACAATTCGCGCTGGCCGGAAATGCTGAGAATCATACTGCGCGACCGCAGAAACTCTTCCTCTAGCATGGTGAAGACGCGTGTGCGCAGCGCCGCGTTCTTCACCAGCCCGGAATAAAGCCGCGCAATGTGAAGATCGGCTTTGGCGATGCCGAGTTCGACGTTGCGTACCAAGTCGGAGAAGATGGCAAAGTGTTTCAACATTTCGCGTAGCAGCTTCTCCTGGCTTCTTCCTTTCTTGGCGAAGCTCTGCAATCCGCAGCCTACGCCGTACCACGCGGGAACGGCGTGGCGGCTTTGCATCCAACCGAAGACCCACGGGATGGCACGCAGATCCTCTAACCGTCTGCCCTTCGTTCGGCGCGATGGTCGTGAGCCGATGCGCGCTGCATCCAGTTCATGGACCGGCGTGGCCTGCTCGAAATATTCCAGCACGTCGGCATTCTCTGCAATATCGCGGCGATACACGCGGTAAGCAGCTTCGGACATTTCATCCATCGCCTCTTCCCAGCGCGCCTGATCTTTGGCCGGCTGCGAACCCGGGCGCGTGAGCGCTTCAAGGCTGGCGGCAATCATCAGTTCCAGATTCCACTCCGCCAGTACTGCGTCGGCATACTTCCAGTTGAGAACTTCTCCTTGCTCGGTGATACGGATGCGCCCAGAAAAACAGCCTTCCGGCTGCGCCAGAATTGCCGAATGCGTGGGCCCGCCGCCGCGTCCTACCGTGCCTCCGCGCCCGTGGAAGAGGCGCAACTTCACTCCACATTCCTGCGCCGCATGATGCAGATCGCGATGCGCTTTATACAATTCCCAAGTGCTGGTCAGCATTCCTCCATCTTTGTTGGAGTCGGAATAACCCAGCATCACCTCCTGCCAACGCCCCCAGGAATTGAGAAGCGGTTGATATTCCGGATCCCGCCACAGACGGTGCATCACGCCGCCCGCGGCGCGCAAAGAATCGATCGACTCAAATAGTGGCACTGGCATTAGTCCGGGGTCGTCGTCAGAACCAGCCAGATTGACACCGCAAGCTTTTGCGAGGCGGAGCACGTTGAGCACGTCATCTTCGGACTCCGCTCCGCTGATGATGTACTGCCGGATGGACTGGGCAGGATAGGTTTGCTTGAGTTGCTGAATGGTGTGGAAAGTATCGATCAACTCCTGGGTCTGCGCAGAACCACGTTCGCCGCCGTCCGGTAAATGGGCGCCTGCCGCCAATGCCGGTGCAGTCTCGCGTAATTCAGCCTTCCTTAATTTTGTCTTTCTCAGTTCGGGATTTCTGGGCTCGATCTTTCTCGCATCAATCTTTTGTGCCGCAATCTCCTCGAGAACTTCGGCGTGAACGCGGGCGTGCTGGCGAATATCAAGCGCGTGCAAATGAAAACCAAAGGTTCGGAGTTGGCGCAGGAGGGGATCAACAAAAGTCTCTGCCAGCCGCTGCCCGCGATTCGACAGCAGGCTCTTTCGCAATAGAATCAGATCGGAATCGAATTCCGCCGCATCGTGGTACGAATCCTGCGCCTTCGCGTCTTCCCGGCTACGTTGCAAGCGATGAACCACGTAGGAAAGAAATCGGCGGTAATGCTCCTCCGTGTTGCCCGGTCCCCATAGGATGAAGACTGCGGGCATCGATTGCCTATATTGCACCAGGCGCGCGAGAATCGCCGGCGAAGCGGCGGTTTGCCGTGACGACGAACTCAGGCAATCACTCAGGAATTCCACCTGCCGAATGTATTCCCGGAGAATCATCGTTCTCGCCAGTTCCAGCGCATCTTTCATGCATTCCGGCTTCACCAGCGGATTGCCATCGCGATCCCCACCAATCCAGGATCCGAAACTCAATAGGCTCGGCAACTCCGTCGCATCGAGGACAGTTCCGTAAACCTCGCGAATCGATTCCGCGACCTCGGCATAAATGCGAGGCAGCGTTTCAAACAATGAAAGCCGGAAATAACGCAGGCCCATGCGAATCTCGTCGTCCACGGTAGGCTTGGTCTGTCGAACCTCGTCGGTCTGCCAAAGCGCGGAAACTTCCGCGTGGATGATTTGTTCGCATCTCAAGGCTTCGCCAGAAGTAAGAGGAAGACGATCGAGCCGCTCCAGTTGTTCGGCAATACGGCGGCGCTTCAGCAGCACGGTCTGGCGCGCCACTTCCGTGGGGTGAGCCGTAAATACTGGAGTCACGATAACTTCACGAAGAGCCGCGAGCGCCGCTTCAGCCGGCATTCCTGCTTCTTTCATGCGCAGCAGGGTTCCGTGAAACGATCCGGGCAGCGCATGCTGCCGGTGCAATTGCCGGGCACGGCGACGGCGCTTGCGATGGTTGGTCTCGGCGAGGTTGGTCAGCTCAAAATAAATTGCGAAGGCCTTCGTCACTTGATAGGCGCGCGTCAGATCCATTTCTGAAATCATCGCCTGGGCGCTGGCCATCAGTTCGCCGTGAGACTTAGCCGCGGGACTGTGCGCGACTCGCTCGCGATGACGAATCATGAGTCGCCTCAGTGCTTCGACGGTATCGAACAGTTCCTGTCCCACCTGCTCCACCAGCACGCGCCCGAGCAATGCTCCCAGCGAACGTACGTCCCGACGCAGCGAGTGATCCTTGGAGGAATCGTCTGACTGCGCGGTAAGTTCGAGCAAGCGGGCCTTTTGATCGTCCGCTTTCCACAGTGATTTGGATCGGGTCATGATGGGGCGCGAATCAAGATGCGTTAAGACGACAGGATAAATCAAGACACCAGTTCTCAGTTCCCGGTTCTCCGTAAAACCGAGCCTTCTTCCCCAGAAGTGAGAATTTGGGTGGCGAATGGCGAATAGAAATCAGGTTGGATGGAAAACTTACCACTGACAACGGGAAACTAATCTCCTACTTCGGGTTTTCGAAGCGATAGCCGATGCCGCGCAAAGTTTTCAGATATCGCGGGTGGCGCGGATCAGTTTCTATTTTCTCGCGCAGTCGGCGCACGTAAACGTCGATCGAGCGCGGCGTCACAAAGGGAGTCTCTTTCCACACCGCATCGAGCAACTGGTCGCGGGTGAGCACCCGACCCACGTGCATGGCCAGATACTCCAGCAAGCGAAACTCGCGCACGGTCGTAAGAATCGCCCTACCCTGCACCTGCACCGTCATTGAAGAGGCATCGATTTCGAGATCTCCCACACGAAGCACTTCCGGCGCGACCGCCGGCTGACGAACGCCGCGCAGCACACTGCGAACCCGGGCCACCAACTCGCGTGGACTAAAGGGCTTGGTGATGTAATCGTCCCCGCCCAGTTCGAGTCCTCTGACGCGGTCGGCCTCGGCAGTTTTGGCAGTGAGAAAAATAATCGGTGTGGCTGAGAGAGTTGCCGTCTGGCGAATCTGGCGGCAGAGGTCGAAACCGTCGGCGCCGGGCAACATCACATCTAAAAGAAACAGCGAAGGCATTTCGCGCAAGGCTTCGGAGACCACCGATGCGCCACTGACAAAGCTTTGCACGTCGAAACCGGCGGCCTGCAAGTTATGAGAAATCAGCCGGGCGATGTCTTCCTCATCTTCGACCACGAAAACCAGGCAGCGAGACACTCCGGTATTTCCCGCCTCGCCTCGCGGTTCGTAAGATCCCATGGGAAGCTGCATCGTTGGTTATTTCAGGTTCAGTCGGCTCCAGACCGTGCATGTCCGGGTTCCTAAAATGTATGTTGGAAATGTTGCGAGAATGTTTCCCGCGTGTTAACGAATGATGAATTTCGGGAAGGCATGTCGTTTCTGAATTTCCTGAGGCCAGATTGGTGTTTCTGGAAAACGTTGAGCAGGGCTAGGATTGAGAAGCTGAAGTTGGAGGTACACCGTGGCTAAGTTCCGCCTTCTCTGCTTTTTCGTTCTCTGTGTGATCACTTTGGCCTCGACCACCGCGCGCGGACAGGAAGGCAGCAGTTCTGTATTTCTTCCCAATCAAGAAATCCGCGTCGCGAACCTGCCCTCGCTAACGGCGCCCTCGGCGCACCGATCTGCGGTGTTCGCAACCGCACTGGAGACCGTGCTCCACGACAAAGCCGTGTGCTGCGGAAAGGATTCCGCCCTGGAAGACGTTGCGCTTTACGCCACCCTGTCAGCGCCGCTGTCGTTGAAAGAACTCAGCACCAAGTTGCAGGGTAGACATCTCTTGAGCGATGGCCAGCCGGTCATGGTAAGCGCGGACTATATTCCGCACGACTCGATTAATCCCTCGCTCATTGTCAACACTCTGAGGGAACAGCACGCCCCGCTGATCGAGTGGAAGTCTCACCTGTACGTGTTGTACGGAGCGCTTTTCGACGAAACACGCGACTCGTCGAGCGGAGTACGAGCTTATGCAATCCACAAACTCTTGCTGCTGGATCTGCGATTTTCTGACCAACGCAGAGAAGCCGTGTTCGACCGCGAGACCGATGATTGGGGGCAGATGCAGGGGTTGCTGATGGTCGGATTCGTAATCCCGCCGTCTGCGTGGAAGTAGTCGCTGGGCTTAAGGGGGTAAAACTGAAGGGAGCGCTTTGGTTAAGTGGCCGCGCGCTTCTTAGGAGCATGCCGCAGGCTGCGGCCTTCGATCAGGCTGTAAAGATCTTCGGCGAGATTGGTAGTATGGTCCCCGGCACGCTCCAGTGCCTGCGCCATGAGGAGTACTTCAAAGCTGGACGGATTGCTTTGCGCGCCATGGTCGGTGAGGTGTTTCTGGAACAATGCGTGACAGACGCGGTCGATGTCCTTATCCATTTGCAGGACCTTGCGGGCGCATTCCAGATCGAGATCAACAAATCCGCGATACACCAGATCGAGCATCTCACGCAGGATCGTCGACATCTCCACCAACTGTCGCACATCGGAAGGCGCCGTCTTCGCCGTCCGGGCCTGCACTCGCAAGGACATGCTCATGACCAGATCGCCGATGCGTTCGAGGTCGGTTGTACATTTCAGGCTAGTCAAAAGTTGGCGCGCTCGAGCTTCATTCACGCGCGTGATGGCCGCAGGTGTCCGCTCGTCGATGTAACGCTCGATTACGTCGAGTTCCTGCTCGCACTCCTTGATGGCAAGAAACGCCATACGCGAGGATTGCGTGAACAAATCAGGCACATTGGCGGCGGCGTCGCGAGCGATGAGAAATGCTTTTAGCGCCGTCTGCGCCAGATCATCGAGCGATCCTGTAGCTTTTTTTGTGGCTTTCTTCTCCGCTTCCGGATTCTCGCGCGAGCCACCGGACGTGTCCGCCTCTTCCAATGTCGTTCGGGATGGGGAAACTTTGCGGATCATATTCAGCCAACTTCAAATAGACAACACTCAGCCGCCTATCATTCAGAATAATTCATTTGACGAGTCAGGGAGGAGTCTAACTGAGAAGTGTGAACGGACGGTTAAAAAACCGGGTTGCCGTACGCGCCGCGCGCCGACTAAATTATTTTGAGGCCCTGCTCGCGGCCTTGCGTCAACGGTTCGAAGTCTTCGATCAAGGGGTCTGCATCGTGGAATTGCTGGAACATCTGCGCCGTCAATTTCTCTACGATGCTTGGGCCAACCGTAAGGTCCTGGCAGCAATCAAAGCTGGATCAGGTTCAGCGCCTGCGCGGCCTCTGCAGTTGCTGGCGCACATTCTTTCCGCCGAGCACCTGTGGCTCGAGCGCCTCTGGCGCCAACCGCAAAGTCTGCCCGTCTGGCCGGAGTTCAGCCTCGACCAGTGCGAAGCACAAGCCAACAGGCTATCCAAGCTCTGGCGCGAATATTTCGCCGAGCTTCCCGCCTCAGCTCTCTCGGAGAACATCACTTACAAAAACAGCAAAGGCGAAGCCTGGTCGAGCATGGTGCAGGATGTGCTGACCCACGTTGTGATGCATTCGGCGTACCATCGGGGGCAGATCGCCAGCGTGATGCGCCTAGGCGGACAGGTTCCCGCCTATACGGATTTCATTCATGCTGTGCGGCAAGGGTTCATCGAATAGTCAGCGAAGGGGAAGGCAATCGATGGAAGGTCGACAGTTTTATTTGTTTACCGTGGTTCAGATCGTGGTCGTCTGCGTACTACTGTGGTTCATCTTCACGATGCCCGGCCCTTGGGATTGGCAACGGAGCCTGGGAACAGCATTACTACTCGCGGGTGTGGCGGGGATTGCGGTTGCGCGCTATCAACTGGGCAAGTCGTTCGCCATCAAGGCGGAGGCTCATCAACTGGTGACGCACGGAGTCTATTCGAAAATTCGCAACCCGATTTACGTCTTCGGAACGGTGCTGATCGCCGGTTTTGTGCTACTCATTCACCGCCCCAAGCTATGGCTCCTCGTGCTGGCCGTCATCATCATGCAGACGCTGCGCGCCCACCGCGAAGCCCGCGTCCTCCAAGCGGCATTTGGCGACGCCTATCGCGAGTACCGCCGCAAAACCTGGTTCTAACGCCTGCGGTTAGCCCACTAACATAGCGCGCAAGGTGAGTTAATATCTGTGCCATGAAAAAGATTTCGTTCCTCACCCTGCTGGCGATTTGCGCAGTGGTCCTTCTGGGCGCAGATGAACCGAAGTTTCCGCCGATGCCCGCCGCGGTTTCCAGCAACGCTGTCGCCACGCTCAAAGGCGGCTTCCAATTATTTTCCATGATGGGGGTGGGGCCGAAGAAAACCTGGGACGACGTTACCAACCAGGTCTACGTGATGACTTTCTCCCACGCCGGAAAATGGAGCCAGGGGCGCGCAGTTCCCGGGCCTGTAGGGCGTTTGAATGCCGCTGCTGGAGGAGTGAAGGGAGTGGTAGTTCTGATGGGCGGCTATGTGGTCGACAACCAGGGCGGTGAGCTCACCGTGCCGGACGTAAATGTTTATGAGCCCGGTGCGCGCCGCTGGTCTCGCGGCAAAGATATCCCCGTACCGGTCGATAGCGCGGTCACGGGTGTCACTCATGATCGTTTCGTTTATCTGATCGGCGGCCGCTCGCCCAATGGCCCGGTGAACAATGTGCAGGTTTACGACATTGACCGAGATGCGTGGAGTCAGGCCACGCCGTTTCCCGGCACTCCTGCCTTCGGAATGGCCGGTGGCCTGGCCGACGAAGAGATCGTTGTCGTGGATGGCGCGAAACCTGGGCCATCCGGCGGCCCGCGCTACATCGCTTCCGACGAATGCTGGCTGGGGAAGATCGATCGCAAAGATCCCAGCAAGATTGAATGGACCAAGCTGCCGCCGCATCCCGGAACAGCTCGCTTCGGAATCTCTGCCGGAGGTGCCGAACGGGAGCACAAGATTTATTTTTCCGGTGGCACCACCACTCCTCACGATTACAAAGGCACCTCATATGATGGCCAGCCCGAAGATGTTTCCAGCATCACTTTTGACTACGACCTGCACAGTCATCGATGGGAAACGATTGACGAGAATACCTATGACCCTCGAGCCGACGGCCGGGGCCTGCTGGAGACGCCTCTCGGACCTGTGGTGTTAGGAGGGATGGTGAAAAATTTGGCGGTCACATCGCGAGTAACGCTTTTTGCGAAAAAGTAATTTGTGATCTGCCGAGCAAAATCCGCTTGGGGGATGCCTCGGCTTCGCGATACAACCCTTCTAACTTAATCGTTGTTTTGCATGAGCCTGCGTTCCCGTTTTAAATCTAGCTACCGCGCCCGCGCCAGCACCAGCGTGATGTCATCCGGCTGCTCGTTGTCGCCGATCCAGTCATCCACCGCGGATGTCACTGCCTGGCTGATCTGCAGCAACGGCAGGTGACGATTCGCGCTCACCAACTCGATCAGCCTCTCCTCGCCAAATTCTCCGAACTCGTTCTCCGGCTCGGTTACGCCGTCGCTGTAGGCGATGAAGATTTCGCCGGGATGCATTTCCACCGAACCCTCGTCATAGGTCATGTTGTCGAACAAGCCCACCACTGTCCCGCCTGCTTCCAACCGTCGCACCGCGCCGTCCCGGCCAATCAGAATGGGAGGCAGATGCCCTCCATTGCTGTAGGTCAGCTGATGCGACCGTCCGTCATAAATTCCCAGAAACAGCGTCGCGTATTTTTCTGGCGGAGTGCTTTCGTAGAGCTGATGATTAAGCAGGCCGAGCAATGCTCCTGGGGACACTTCGATGCCCTCCGGCCACGCCGCCATGATCCTGCCCGCGCCGGCTACGGCGCCAACAGCCACGGGCTCGCGCATCTGCGGCAGGCTCTCCACGCTGTAGGCGCGCACCGCCGAGTGAATGGTCGCCATCAACAGCGCAGCCGAAATTCCCTTCCCGCTGATATCTCCAACCGCCAAAATCAGCTTGTGGGAACTCGCCGTCAGAAAATCGTAGTAGTCGCCGCTTACCGTTCGCGCAGGACGGCAGAATCCATGCACTTCGAGCGACTCCAGCTCTGAAACCTGCCGTGGAAATAGTTGCGCCTGCACCTCCTGCGCAATCGCGAGTTCGCCCTCCAGCCGCTGTTTTTCTTTCTGCTCCTGAATCAGTTTCTCGATGGATTCCGTCATGGAGTTGAACGACAGCGACAGCTGCGCCAGCTGATCCGAGGATTTCACAGGAATACGATGGCTGAAATCGCCTCGATCAACGTTTCTGGTCGCGTTGTAAAGTTCGCCGACGGCGCTGGTCATAGTGCGCGTCATGCGCGTGCCAATAATCAGCGCAATCAATTCAATTACGGCAAAGAAAATGAGGATCCCCAGCAGAATGTATTCCACGCCCCGCGCGATATCTCCCAGCGCGGCGAACAAATGGCTGTAGAGGACGGACGGCCTGGTGCGAACTCTTACCAGGGCGCCGGCTCGCTCCCGTTCACCGGTTTTCCAATCCACCACCGGAAGCGGCGTGCCAAAGGTTATCTCGCGGTCCATCGTGCCCGCGGGCGCGGCGAGCGAACCTACGGTAAACGTGGGACGGAAAACCCGCTGGTCGCCTTCCGGGCTGGGAGCCGTTTTCGCGTCGCTGGTGGCGCTTTCGACCTTACTCTTATTCTGGTCATCAAAAAGACGCGTTTCAAAACCGTTTCCGCTGGCCGCACTCGGGTTCTGATATTTCTTATGCGTGTCGTCGAACTTGATCCCAGCCGCATAAAGCGTGATTTCGCCCAGATTCGCCGCGATGTCGGCGATCATATCTTTATCCAGTGGTTCGCCGGTAACGACCGTAAGCTTTTCCGGACCCACCACAAACACGGAAGCGACGCGCAAGTACAGCCCGTCGTTGTCGCGAATAATTTCTTTGAAGGGCTGGCCTTCGCGAATCGCCTTGGCGAACTCGCCGTCGTCTTTATTGAAAAACTCGGGAAAACTTATCGCCGACGAATTCTGCGCTCCGCCGCTGAATAACAAGATCCGCGCGCCGTGCCAGGCACAGACTCGCCTTCTTCCCCAGGCGCGGTCCCGCTTCCTGAGGCCCTCCAGTGAATCCGCCGTTGGCGCTTCGCCTTTTTCGATGCGCGCCGCCAGTTCATTACCAACCGCAGCATTCACCGCCTGCATGCTGCGCAGCTGAGCGTTGATCTCCGAAGTCACGACGTAACTGGCAAACTGTCCGGCGAAAAGGTAGATCGTGATAAGCGCCATCGCGATCAACAAAACGGCTGGAATGACGCCGATAAAAACGTAGGTGACGATCAGCCGGTTGCGCAGTCGCCACAGAAGCTTTCGCTTCAACCCGCGAAAGGCAAGAATAGAAAACAGCAAAGCCGCGTCGAAAAGAAGAAATCGGACCCAACCGTCAAGGCTGTTGCTGGCTGCCGGAGCGAATAACTTCAGCAGCATCTCCAGAATGAAGAGCCCGAACGCCAAACCCAGCGAATACCAGGCGCCGCGCGCAATCCAGCCCTGCGGCCACAAACCAGCAGCTGCCATTCTTGCGCGCAATTTCCAGTAAGCGTCTCGCATGACTTCGACTTGCCGCGTGCGGTCGGGCCTTCGGTAATAGGCCTCAGGTCTTAGGTCATAGGAAAAATCGACATCTCAAGACCCAACACCCCAAGACCTAACACCTGAGACCTTCTTTGTGAGACCCACCCCACTCGTCCCGAAAACACCTAGATTTCAGGATAGAGATCGAAGAACGCCTCCAGGCTGGTGCGCAACTGTTTTTCGATTTCTTCTTTGCTGCCTTCGAGCACGTGCATGGTGACGTGGGCCTCGCGTCCGTTGGTAAGCTTCACCGGAGCTTGGCCGACTTCGGCCACATCTTCCGAGGGCAGTAGCCGCATGCCGTAAACCAGCGTAAGATTCGCCATCCTCGAATTCTAACCGCCTTCGTCCCCTGGGCAAAACCTTCTACACGCTTCGTGGTTTAAGTTTTTGCACAGTCATCATTTAGAATTCCGCAGTGCTCCCAAAAATCATCGTTATCTTCGCCAGCGCGTTATTCGCCCTTTCCGTTTTCGCCCAGCAGTCTCCCGAGAGTCCTTCGACCCAGCCACAGGTGAAGGTCAACGTACTGAATGTCTGCACGCCTTCGGCCGAGGAGCAGAAGGAGATATCTGCGGCCCTGGCACGGATTCCGAAGCAGCCATCGTTCAGTACAGACTTTGAGATTTCCCATGGTGTCTCCACCTTGAGCGATGCGCCGAACTTCCTCCAGCCCGGACAAACTACGCAGATTTCTGGGGAGCCTTCGGTCGCACACTACGTTCGCATCCGCCGTGAGTTCCCTGCGCAGGCCTGGTTCTCGAGCGTACAGTACTCGTTCAGCAATGATGGCCAAAACATGGTTGAGACTCTGGTGCTGCATGTCCGCGATCCCAAGGATTTGATCCAGGTCTCGATGGAAGATAGCGCTTCGGCCATCAGCAGCGTTGCCACCATGGTCGCGGCCAACACCCCTGCCAGCCGCATCCGGCTCGAGAGATTTGGAAAATCTTCGGTAGCACTGGCCCGCTGCGCCGGAGCAGAGAACGGACCGGCGCCGGATCAAAGCGCTTATGAACCGCTGTTCCGCAGCGCCTCCGAGGTGCTCGCTGATTATCGTCGCCAATTGGGAGTTAGACGCACGGTGCCCGCCGAACTGGCGCAGATTCCCAGCGCCGGACCGAAGGCCGCGACAAAATCAAAGTCGGTAAAGCCAGCACAAGAAAAGCAGTGACCACAATTCCTTTGTGTAGGTTAGTTGTGCTTAAGTTTTACTCTTGGCGGCACGAAGGTGCACAATGCATCGAAATCTGAAATCCGCAATCTAACGACTACATTTGGAAAATCATGAGTGAAACTCGGAACGTCGCAATTATCGGCTCCGGTTGCGCCGGACACACTGCGGCTCTCTACACTGCGCGCGCCAATCTGAAACCTCTTGTGGTAGAGGGCCATGAACCCGGTGGGCAGCTCTCGATGACCACGCTGGTCGAGAACTTCCCCGGATTTCCTGAAGGAATCATGGGACCGCAACTGGTCGAGAACATGCGCAAGCAGGCGGAGCGTTTCGGCGCCGAATATCGCATGGCGCATCTCACCAGTGCCGACCTCAGCCAGCGTCCATTCCTGCTCCATCTCGGCAAGCATCAAGTGCACACTCAATCACTGATCATCGCCAGCGGCGCTTCAGCGCGGTGGCTGGGTCTGCCGAACGAACAGAAGTTAATCGGCCATGGCGTATCCTCCTGCGCCACCTGCGACGGCTTCTTTTTCTCGGGAAAAGAAATCGCAGTGATCGGCGGAGGCGATTCCGCTATGGAGGAAGCTCTGTTCCTCACTCGTTTTGCCTCCAAAGTCACCCTGATTCACCGGCGTGAGACTTTCCGCGCCTCCAAGATCATGCTGGAGCGAGCCCAACACAATCCCAAGATTCAGTTCCTCACCGACACGGTGGTCGAAGATATTTCTGATCCCAGTAAGCATGAAGTAACCGCCCTTAAGCTGAAGAATTTGAAAACCGGCGTAGTTTCGGACTTCCCCGCGAGCGCGATGTTCCTCGGCATTGGCCATGAACCCAACGCGAAGATGTTCGGAGGCCAGCTCGAGACCGATGCGGACGGCTATCTAAAGACGCACAACTACGTGATGACCCGCGTCCATGGAGTCTTCGCCTGCGGTGACGTGCAGGACCGCCGTTATCGTCAGGCGATTACCGCGGCAGGGAGTGGTTGTATGGCCGCTATCGAGGTTGAGAAATTTCTGGAAGAACACGGGAGCTGAAGCGCTCCTGACATCTGAAAGCGGCTCAATCCCAGTTTTTCTCCGGTTTTGACGAGCCCCGAGCATGGACTTCCCGGGATTACCGACGTAATCTTCACCGCGTGTTAGATTGCCCTTACTCTGCCTTCAGTCCCATGAAACTCCTCCTCAGGCAAAGCTTTGCGCTTGTGGCTCTTGCGCTGTTACCAACCCTTGCAGCCGTGTCCGCCGATCTTTTCGCTCAAGACCACGCTGAAGGTGTTCGCAAGATTTTAGTACGGGTAGCCCCACAATATCCCAGCCTGGCTCGCTCAATGAACATTCAGGGTGTCGTAAAAGCGGACGTTCTGGTTGCGCCAAACGGCACCGTGAAGTCGGTGGAAATAAAGGGAGGTCATCCCTTGTTTGTTCAATCTGCGCAGAACGCGCTGCGAGAGTGGAAATGGGAACCCGCTCCTCACGAGAGTCACGAGATTATCGAACTGAAATTCACGCTCTGAGTTTCGAGCCGTCAAGTCACCTTACACGCTTGTGACCTCCGTCCTATCTAAGCCCCACCCACCTTGTGATACAACTTTCTGTGATCTTCCTGCACCAATCTGGATCGGCCGCTTACCACTTGTCAGGTGAGGCATGTTAAGAGCGTTCTTCGTTCATCTTTCTGAAAACCAATCCTTACGCAATTTTGCCGAGCGTTCTTCTCTGGGCCGTCGTGTCTCCGGCCGCTTCGTTGCCGGTACGGAAATCTCTGACGCCGTACGCGCCACGCAAGCCATCAATCGTACCGGAATGAACGTCAGCATCGACAATCTCGGGGAGAATGTCACCAATCCGGACGAAGCCCGCCACAGCGCCCAGCTCTATCATCAAATTCTCGACGCCATCGCCAGCAATCATCTCAATGCCAATATCAGTCTGAAGCTTACTCACATGGGTTTGGACGTGGATGAGAAATTGGCCCGAGAACTGGTCAGTGGACTCGTTGCCAAGTGCGCCGCCATGAACCCTCCCGGATTCGTGCGCGTCGACATGGAGGGATCGCCCTACACGCAGCGCACCCTTGATTTCGTCCACGAACTACACCGTACGCCCGGCAACGCCAACTCCGTTGGCACAGTAATTCAGGCATATCTGAAGCGCTCCGAGAGCGATATTGAAAAGCTTTTGGCCGAAGGGATTCGCATTCGTCTTTGCAAAGGCGCGTACAAAGAGCCCTCCGAGATCGCGTTCTCTTCCAAGCACGACGTGGACGCCAACTACCTCAAGCTGATGAAAATCCTGATGAAGAGCGGCGTCTATCACGGCCTGGCGACGCACGACGAAAGCATCGTTCAGCAGGCCCAGGCCTTTGCGAATGCCGAGAAGCTCCCGCGCGACTCCTTCGAGTTCCAGATGCTTTACGGCATCCGCCGGGACCTGCAGCAGAGCCTGGTGCGCAATGGCTGGCGCGTCCGGATCTACATCCCATTCGGCACCGAGTGGTATCCGTACTTCATGCGGCGGCTGGGCGAGCGTCCAGCGAATGTCTTATTCATCGCGCGCAACCTGCTGCGGGCGTAATGGCAAGGAAACTGCTTCTCACGGCGGCGATTCCGCGCAGCAGATGCCTTATCAGTTGCTAGAGTCTCTAGTCTCCATCGCTACATTTTTCGGCTAAATCCATTAAGATGCTAAGGCCCCCGAGCCGGGATGCGCCATGGATACACCCTCCGCACCAAGAAAATTAGCGGGACGCTACGAGGTTCGGCAGATCCTCGGCCAGGGTGGTATGGGCCTGGTCTACCGCGCCTACGATACCGTCGTCCGCCGCGAAGTCGCGCTGAAAACCATCCTCGACATTCCCGATCCCGCATCGCTTCAGTTGTTCTACAAGGAGTGCGACGTGCTCGCCTCCATGAGCCATCCCAACATCGTCGAGATCTTCGACATCGGAGAGTTCGAAGAAGACGGCAAGAAGAAACCTTATTTCGTGATGCCGCTCCTTCCCGGCACCACGCTGGAATATTTCATCCGCAAAGCCAGTCATCGCCTCACCGTCGAGCGCACGATCGACATCATCTCCCAGACCTGCCGCGGTCTGCAGGCTGCGCACGAACGTGGCCTAGTTCACCGGGATCTAAAGCCGAGCAACATCTTCGTGATGGAAGACGACTCGGTGAAGATTATCGATTTCGGCGTGGCTCACATGGCCGACGCCCATACCACGCGGGCGCAGAAGGGGACGCTGCTCTACATGTCTCCCGAGCAGATTGAGCTGAAGCCCTTATCGCCCGCCTCCGACATTTTTTCACTTGGCGTGGTTTGCTATGAAGCCATGACGGGCCGCAATCCTTTCCAGCGCGCCCGCGCCGATGAAGTGGTCGACGCCATTCTTCGTCACATTCCGCCCCTGGCCGCGGAATTGAATTCGACCATAAGCCAGCCGGTGAGCCGCGTGCTGCACAAAGCGATGGCGAAACAATCGTGGCATCGTTTTGCCAGCGCTCGCGATTTTGGTGACACGCTCAACAAAGCACTGCGGAATGAGCCGATCGAGTTTTTTGACCCCGAACGTACTCGTCCGCGTCTGCAGCGCGCCACCAAAGCCCTGGACGAGGGCGATTTCCAATTTGCCGGAGAAATCCTTGGCGAACTGGAAGCCGAAGGCCACATGGATGAAGCCATCGGCTCTCTGCGCAGGAAACTCGATGGCGCTGTGCGGCGCAAGACTCTCTCGCAATTGCTCGATGCCGCCCGCGCACGCTTCGAGGAAGAAGAAGATCCGCTCGCCCTGCAAAAATTGCAAGAGGCGCTGCAGATCGAGCCGGATAACGCCACCGCATTAGCTCTGAAGAGCAGAATTGAAAACCGCCGCAGCGACCGACAGATCGACAACTGGTACCGTCTGGCCCGGCAGCACATTGACAATCATGCCTACGGGCATGCCCGCGAAGCGCTGCAGAATGTGCTCCAACTCCGGCCGCAGGAGGCCCGGGCGTTGCAGTTGCTGGCCGAGGTCGATCGCCAAGAGCAGGAATACAGGAAACTCCGGCAGGAGAAAGAGCAACTCCATCGTGCCGCCATGGAGGCCTGGCAAAAAGGCGATGTGAGCAACGCGCTCTCGAAGCTCGGTGTGGTTTTGGACCTGGACCGCCGCGCCCCGGACTCTATCAACCGCGAGAGCGGCGCCAATTACCAGAGCTTCTATAACGAAGTCCGCTCCGAGCATGACGCGATGAACACCGCGTATGCCGAAGCTCGCAGGCAACTCACAGAGCACAATTTCGCCAAGGCCATGGCTGCCTGCCAGGCGTATCTCACAAAATATCCGAACAACGCGATCTTCCAGGCTCTCCGCTACGACATTGAGGAGCAGCAGCGGCAGGAACTCTCAGCCTTCATCGCCTCCGTCGATCGCCAAGTCGAAACGGAACCGGATTTAGACAAGCGCGTCAACATTCTGCGCGAAGCGCTAGATCAGCATCCTGGAGAATCGCATTTCGAACGCGCGTTGCGTTTGGTGCAGGACAAGCGCGATCTCGTCAACTCCATCGTCGCCCGCGCGCACCTGCACGAAGAGCAGGGAGCATACAGCGATGCGCTGAACGACTGGGAAATCCTGCGCACGATCTACAGCCAGTATCCCGGATTAACTTTCGAAGTCGATCGCTTGCAGAAGCGGCGCGAGCAGCAGACTCGGATCGAATCGAAGACGCGGCTGGTCGAACAGATCGATACTTGCTTGCACTCCAGCGACTATGCTCGCGCTCTCGATCTCCTGCAATCGGCGGTGGCAGAGTTCCCTAACGACGCGGAATTGACGGAACTCGAGAAGCTCGCCCAGGATGGCGTCAAGCGCAAAGAGGAGGCTCACCGCCTGATGACCGAAGGCCAAGAGCTGTTCGGTCAGCAAAAATCCGCCGACGGAATCCAATTACTCCGTCAAGCCTACGAGCTCGATGAAAACAATTCTTTGTCGCGCGCAGTTCTGGCCAATGCGCTGGTCGAACTAGCACATTCCGTTGTAGAAACCGACTGGCGCGAAGCCGAGAAACTTGCCAAAGAAGCCCTCGACCTGAATCCAGCGCACCCGATGGCGAAGACGATCAAGACTCTCATTCTCGACCACAAGAAGGAAAACTTTGTCGAGGAATGTGTCTCGCAAGCACGCAAGTTGCAGGCTGCCGCTGATCCGGCCGGCGCTCTGTCGCGAATCGAGGAAGGATTATCGGTTTATCCCCGCGACCCCCGGCTGATTCAGATTCAGGAAACCGTGCAGCGGGATCTGCAGACGCAGCGCCGCCAGCTTCGCCGTCGCGATGTGGAAGAACTGCGCCGCATGGAAAGTGAAGTCGAGGCGGCCACGGATGAGGCTTCAAAGCAGCCGTTGGCGGACCGTGTCCGCGCGGTGGCCGCGAAATATTCGAAAGATGGAGAAGTTCTCTCCATCGCAAATGGTCTTCTACACCGCCTGGGCATGCTGGAGGTGAGCCGGGTAGTCACCACCGGATCGCCCGACAGCGATAGCGCGACCAAGACTTACCACACTCCCCCTGCCAAGTCGGCCGAGCCTTCGTTGGAGGGGACGGACAACGCGGCCTCATCTCCTCTGCCCGAAGCTGCGCCAACTCCGGCGCCAGCTACACCGCCGCCATTGCCGCCGGCACCAGTCGCCGCGGGGGTCGCCAAACCTCCTGCACGCGCGCCCAAGGCACCATCCTCTTCCCGTCCCAAGCAGCCCACGAAATCGCCGCAGCGGTTCGCCACGGCAATGCTGGCGTCGGCCGCCGTAGTTATTTTAGTGATTGCGATTGTTCTTTTTGTGCGGAAACATCAGTCTGCGCCGATGGCCTCGGCACCCGAACCCGCTGCTGCTCCTGCCACTCCTGTTGCGGTTTCTCCCGAACCGGTGTCGCCACCTGTCGAGCCACCTTCCGACACGAGCGCAGAAAAAACAACCTCCGACGACGTGGGCACGCTCGTTGTGATCGCGGGTCAAGACAAAGCAAGAGTGTTTCTCAACGGAAGGCTTCAGCCCCAACTCACCCAGAACGGCCAACTGCGCATCCCGAATCTCGAGCTCAAGGATTACATCGTCCGCGTCTCCAAGACGGGATTTCAGGATCTTCCTGAGCAGAAGATTCGAATCCGCAAAGGCGAGCAAGGCAAACTGATTTTCAATCTGCAACCTATCCCGCATCTGGCCTCGCTGACCATCCAGGGTGGAGTGCCCGGTTCCACCGTTCTGATCGACCAGTCTTCGGTAGGAACCGTTCAGCCCGATGGCACGCTCATAGTTGCGACGGTGAATCCTGGAGACCACACGATAGAAGTCCGCAAAGATCGGTTCAAGCCCAAGCAGATCAAGAGACACTTCGCCGCCGGCACGGCGGTTTCCCTGACCGCTGCAGATATGGCCTTGGAAGCCGCTCCCGGCGAGTTGAAAATTACATTCACGCCTGCCGATGCTCAGGTGACGATCGCCAAAGCGGGCGAGCCTCCCGCGAAAGTGAGCAGCGGCAGCGCGATGAGTCTCGCTGCCGGTTCTTACACCCTCACCGCGAAGACCTCTGACAATTTCACGCGTACGTCAATTGTGGAAATCGCGGCGGGCCAATCCCGGAACCTGGATCTATCTCTTGCGCCCGATGGCATGTCGAAGTGGGACGATCCGGCCGGCTGGAAGCAGGAGAAGGGCTCGTTCGTTCGCAAGGGCGGCGACTTCGTGATGTACAACGTTACTCCCACCTCGGGCACATTCGTTTTTTCCGCCATGCTCGCCAAAGGACGTCGGCTGCGGTGGGTGCTCAACTGCACCGACGTCAACAACTACATCCTCTTCGAAATGGATGACAATAATTTCTACCGCACCGTCATCCGCAACGGTCAGAGGGGAGACGAAATTAAAATTCCCCACAAGACCGACAAGAAAAGCTTCCGGACTTTCCAGATACGCGTGACTCCGAATGAGATCGTCCACCAGATCCGGCAAGGCGACGCCTGGGCCGTCCTCGACCGCTGGTCGGTACCCGGGAGCAATTTAAGTCTCGGCCGGTTCGGCTTCTACCTTGCCGGCGGCGACCAACTCGCCCTCTCCAACTTCGGCCACTATGTTGACTTGACCATTCGATAGTCTTAGTCTGCGGGACAAGAGAGAAAGGGTCAGAATGCATTCCTTGACGCGTCGCGATTTCATGCGCATCGGCACGGGCTCCGTAGCTGCAGGAGCCGCGGTAAAATTCACTCTCCTGGAACCCGCTGCGCTGTGGGGCGCAGGCCGCGCCGTAGCGCCGAGCGATCGTGTGCGATTCGCATCGATTGGAACCGGCACCCGCGGATGCGAGTTATTGCAAGCCTCGCTCGCCGTGCCCGGTATCGAGTGTGTCGCGGTCTGCGATCTCTACGATAGCCGCCACGAAGCGGCTCAGGAGGCGGTGCAAAAGCAAGTTCCGGCCACGCGCAATTACAAAGAAATCCTCGACCGCAAAGATGTCGACGCTGTTATCGTCGCCGTCCCCGATCATCAGCATCGCCGCGTCGTGGTGGACGCTTGCGCCGCTGGCAAAGACGTCTACTGCGAAAAGCCCATGTCGCACACCGTGGAAGACGGCTTCGCCATGGTCGAGGCAGTACACAAAGGAAATCGCATCATGCAGGTGGGCAGCCAGCGCGTGAGTTCCATCATCTATGAGAAAGCACGCGATCTCTACGCATCCGGCGCGCTCGGCGATGTGTTCTTCATCGAAGGTTCATCCGATCGCAACTCGCCCAGCGGCGCCTGGGTCTATCCCATTCCGCCGGACGCGAGCGAACAGACTATCGACTGGAATGAGTTCCTCGTCGGTGCGCCGAAGCGCCCGTTTGACGCCGCCCGATTCTTCCGCTGGCGCTGTTTCTTCGACTATGGCGAGGGCCTGGCCGGCGATCTGTTCGTCCACCTGCTCTCCGGAATTCACTTCATCTCAGGAACGAACGAAACCGCGCAACGCGCCCAGTCAAGCGGCGGACTCTTTCGCTGGAAGGACGGGCGCGATTTTCCTGATCTCATTGAGACTCTTTACGACTACCCAAAATTTCGGGTGGTGCTGCGCTGCAATCTAAATAATGCAGGTGGCGAGCCGATCAAATTCCACGGTACGAAAGGCACCATGGAAATCATTGGACAAACCCTGACCTTCATGCCTCAAGATATAACTCCCAAGCCGGAAGAATATTCCACGAAAGGCTGGCCGGCGCGACTTCGCAAAGAATATTTGGCGCAGTGGACCGCCGAACATCCGGAGCCCGGTCCACTCGACTATCAACCAGTCGAGGCGGAAACTTTCACTGCGCCACAAGGCTACAGCGATGTGTCTGCGCACCAGGCAAATTTTTTCGATGCAGTTCGAACTCGCAAGCCCACGGTGGAGAACGAGGTGTTCGGCAATCATGCGGCCATCGGCTGTCACCTCGCCAACTACGCCTATTTCAAGAACAGCATTGCAACCTGGGACGAACACGCGAAGACGATTCGTGGATAACGGCCTACGTCGCGCCGTTCTATACGAGATCACTCAGAATTGAGGTCTTACTATGATTCGAATTTCGAGAAGAAGTTTTCTGAAGACTGCCTCCGCCTCTGCCGCCTGTGCAGCCCTTTGGAACAGCACGCCCCGGCTGATGGCTAACGCTCTCGGCTTGCCGCTTGGCTTGCAGCTTTACTCTGTTCGCGATGTGCTTCCCAAGGACTATGACGGAACACTCCATCAACTCGCCGCGCTAGGCTACCGCGAAGTCGAGGCTGCCGGCTTCTTCGGTCATACACCAGCCGAGGTAAAACAGTCGATGGATCGCGCTGGCCTGCATTGCGTAAGCGCCCACTATCCTCTCTCCCAACTGCTGCCCAAGGTCGATGAAACCATTCAGTTCGGCAAGGATTTGGGACTCAGCTACATCGTTTGCGCCTCGCCCATGTTGAAGGATCCTTCGCGCGTGACGGATCCAGCATCGCGAGCGGCTAGAGAATCGATGACGCTCGATGACTGGCGCTGGAATGCAGATCAGTTCAACCGCATCGGCGAAAAGGTCAATGCCGCCGGCATGCGCTTCGCCTACCACAACCACACACCGGAGTTCCGCTCGGAAAACGGCGTTGTCTTCTACGACGAACTCCTGCGACGGACCGATCCAACGAAAGTCAGCATGGAATTGGATTGCGGCTGGGCCGCGGTGGCCGGCCAGAAGCCCGCGGAGATCCTGTCTCGCAATCCCACGCGCTTTTCCATGCTCCACGTGAAGGACTTCAAGATGGGTCATGGAGTAGTGCCGCTACCGGAGCCGCCCTCAACCGAGATGGGGCACGGCGTGATCGATTACCCCCCCATATTCGAGGCGGCGAAGAAGGCCCATATCAAGCACGCGTTTGTGGAGCAAGAGGAGTTTGATATGCCCCAGATGGAAGCGCTGAAGATCGATGCCGACTACATGCGAGCAATCACGGTGTAACCGGTACCTAGCGCAACGCGCTTCGGATGGCCAGATCGAGACCAACCATAATCACGGCAGAAGCGGGAATTACCAGCAGTGCTGTTTTCAAACGCCGCGGATCGCCACCGGCGATGGCGCCGATGATGCGCGAACTCACGGCGAGGCCTGTCCATCCGCACGTAATCACGAAGCCAATCGCGGTCCCGGTCATGCGCGGGAAGGCGTCGCCGACAATCGCCAATGTGGTCGGAAAGACCGGCGCCATTGAAACCCCTGCAAGAAACACCAGCACCGATGCAGCAACCGTTCCCTTGGCCCGCAGCATTAGAAAAGTTGTAACCGCCATAGCAACGGATCCCACCAGCGTCACCGTGATCGCGGGCACGCGGGTGAGAATCGGCAGAATGGCCCCGCGGCCGATCAGCATGCCGAGTGCAAATCCCAAGGAAAGTATGTTTAGTGCCCGTGACTCAGGAATACCCTGTGCAATCAGATGACGCGGAAGCCAGTTCCACATCCCGACTTCGCAGGTGATGTAAAGAAAAACAAAAAGTCCAAGTAGGAACAGCAGCGGACGTCCGAGCACCGGTGCCGCTTCCACTAGCACGAATCGTCCGGCTCCCGTAGGCCCGGGCATTCTAGTGACGATTTCGATCACCAGCGTGACCACCGTCAGTGACGCAATGGTGTAACACAGGCGCACCGAGTTCCGGCCAAAAAGATTCGCGGCGATCAACGGCGTAGCCAGCGCGCCGAGTCCAAAGAAAAGATTGGCCAGGTTCAGCGCCGTAGCGCGATGCGCCTCGCCCACATCGCTGGCCAGTGCATTCGCGCCCGTCACCATGATCCCACCGCCCACCCCGAGCAGAAACAGCAGCAGCACGATGCTGCGAAATCCCGGCGCGCGTGGCAGCACGAATAGCGCAAGCGCGATCAAGGCAAGTCCGAGAACGATGCCAAGTTTTTTCCCTTCGTTATCGAGAACTGGTCCGGCAGCAAGCGAGGCAAGAATGAGGCCGACCGCTTGTGCGAAAGCGATGGTGCCATTCTGACTGGGCGAGAGATGGAAGCGATCCGACAGTTCGGGCAGGATGGTGCCCAACATGGCGGCGATCATCCCGTAGATAAAGATGGCAATAATGGCGGCGAGAATTAACACGCGTTCCTTTCACTTGTTACTTGCCAGTTTCGGCTGTCGGAAGATCAATCCACCCTCGTGTTCGATGGCTCTGGAGCTCGGCACTAAGGATGGTTAACTGCCGCAGTCCATCGACGAACTTCGGATACTCGATCGCACCACTCGGGTCGCTGATCGAAGCATAAAAGCGCCGAAAGACCTGCTTGAACGTGTCGTCATAACCTTCGCTGTGCCCGCCGGGAAGATCGGCATAGCTGCGAGCCGCAGGCTTGAGCAGAGAAGGATCTTTAATAACAATCTGATTGCCTGCATCGCGATGCCCGATCCATAGTTCGTCAGGCCGCTCCTGATTCCACGCCACGGAGGCTCGTGTGCCGCAGATCTCGATGCTAAGCCGATTTTTCCTTCCCGCCGAAACCTGACTTGCTGTAACGCTGCCGCGCGCACGCTCGCCCAGGCGAAAAATCACAGAGCCGAAGTCTTCCGTATCTACGGAGATCTCGTCATAGTCTTTCGGCCCGGGCACCTTATTGGAAAACGTTTCTACGGAATGTTTCGGCTTCTTCCGCGTGGGATGAAATGTCTGAAGGTCAGCGCAAAGAGAAGTCACGCGCAGGCCAGTGGCATGCTCAGCCATATCGAACCAGTGCGAGCCGATATCGGCCATGCAGCGCGAAGGGCCGCCAGCCTTGGCATCTACACGCCAGTTCCAGTCGGTGTCATACAGCAGCCAATCCTGGAAATAAGTCCCTTGCGCGGCGAGAATTTCGCCCAGGTCTCCGTCCTCGCGCATGCGCCGCATCTGCTGCACCAGCGGGTAATAACGTAGATTGTGACAGACGCAGTTCCGCAATCCCTGCCGCTTCGCGAGCGCGACCAGTTCTTCGCCTTCCTCCACGCTCGTCGCCAAAGGCTTTTCGCAGATCACGTGCTTCCCTCCCTCGAGCGCTTCCTTTGCCATCGAAAAATGTTCCGCGTTCGGCGTGCAGATGTGGACTGCATCGATCGCCAGGTCGCGCAGAAGTTCGCGATAGTCTCTTGTAATCGCTGGGATAGAAAAACCGGAGCCCAGGCGCTGCGCCGCGTCCGCATTTCTGCCCGCGATTGCGACTACCTCAACATGTTCCAACCGCCGCACCGCTTCCAGGTGCACGCGCCCCATAAAGCCTGTGCCGATGATCGCGGTTTTGATTTTTCTCATTCCCGTTCGCTCTGCGTCACACCCACCAGGCCGCGCCCGGCTGCTCGCGGATCACAATGCGGTTGAGAAAATTGGCTGCCTTCGTCAAGCCTTCCTCCGGCGAGAGCAAGCTGTCCTCATGTTCGATCGAGAGGACACGATCATAACCAAACATCCGCAGCGTCGAGATAAACTCGCTCCACCATTCCGCGCCGTGACCGTAACCACACGTTCGAAAGATCCAGCTGCGTTCTCGCTCATTGGTATACAGCTTGGTATCGAGCACGCCCGTGCGCGGCAAGTTTGCGGCGTAAATCTGCGTATCCTTGGCGTGAACATGGAAGATGGCATCCTTGAGCACACGGACGGCGGCAATCGGATCGGTGCTCTGCCAGAAGAGATGGCTGGGATCGAAGTTGCAACCTACGCTCGGCCCCGCAATCGAGCGCAGCCGTAGCATCGTCTCCGGACTATAAACGACAAACCCCGGATGCATTTCGATTGCAATTTTCACACCGTGGTCAGCGGCGAACTTCGCGTGCTCAATCCAATACGGCGCGACGACCTCGCTCCACTGCCAGTCAAGCACTTTCAGATATTCCGGAGGCCAGGGACACGTTACCCAGTTCGGAGCAGTGGCGTGCGCCGAATCGCCGGGGCAACCGGAGAAGTCGATCACCACAGAGACGCCGAGTTTCTCTGCCAGCAGGATCGTCTTACGGCTCACCTCGCGGTCGTGCTGTGCTCGCGCACGATCAGGATGCAACGCGTTGCCGTGAGAACTCAAGGCGCTGATGGTTGCGCCATGATCCGCCAAAACTTTCTGGAACTCGGCAAGCGCAGTTGCGTCTTCGAGCATCGACAATTTGCAATGCGCGTCGCCGGGATAGTTGCCCGTACCTAGCTCGACGGTGTCGATCTGCAGTGTCTTCAGTTTCTCTAGAACTGCGGCCAGCGGAAGCTGCGAAAGCAAAGGCGTAAACACTCCAACGCGCATACAATTTCTAGCTCCTAGTTGGTTCTTTGAAGATTAACTGAACTCGGAACCTTGCACACGACCGACAGCGCTCACTTGATTGCAGCGTCTGCGGCGGTCAGCAGTTCGTAGCTTACAAATGCCACCTTCGTACTATCTGGCGACCACGAGGGAACATTCATTGTGCCTTGGCCTCCGAAAAGCTTGGCTAAGACCGTGATCGGGTTGTCGATCTTTCCTCCGCTCACATTCATTATCCGTAGTTGCACATCTTTATTGGGCGGATGACCGACCACGTCGCTCCCGTACGAGAGGAAAACCATCCACTTGCTGTCCGGAGAGATGTGGGGAAACCAATTGTTGTAATCGTCGAAGGTGATCTCTTCCTGTGCGCTTCCGTCCGCGTGCATGCGCCATATCTGCATATGCCCGGTGCGCTCTGAGTTGAAGTAGATGTACTTTCCGTCGGGTGAATATTCGGGCCCGTCGTCCAGCCCCTTTGCTGTAGTCAATTGAGTTTCATTGCCACCGCTGAAGGGGATGGTATAGATGTCGAAGTCGCCGTTCCGCTGACCGACGAAGGCGAGCGTCTTGCCATCCGGCGACCAGCCATGCCAGTACGATGGAGAATCCTTCGTGACCAGGCGAGGCGCGCCTCCGGAAAACGGCACGATGTACACGCTCGATTGGTGATCAGGCTGCGAAGAATCGCTGATCGCCAACCATTGCGAATCTGGAGAAATTCCGTGATCGTTGTTGCAATGGATGGCCGTGCCGGTATCGATGGTCGTGGGCTCTCCACCATCGACGGCCAAACGCAGAATCCGGCCCTCGCGGTTGAAGAGAAAGCTAGCCCCATCATGCGTCCAATTGGGCGCCTCAAAGTGGCTGGCATCGGTGTAGACGACGCGGCGATCTGTGAATTCAATCGCAACAGTCTCCAGCGTGCTGTAAAGCACCGGCGGACCGGCGCTGATTGAGGGCGCCGCCAGGCCAACATTGGTGAAGATCGCCTTCTCGACCGTGTCCTTGTCGTGCGAGCAAACGCCGATGCCCACATAAAACGATCCCTGCAGCGGTAGCTTGATGGAAGCGCCCGAGGGCCGCAACGGTTCGCCAGCGGCCGCGGCTAGAAACACATAGATGAAGTCGCCACGCTTCTCAATTCGCAAGCGACGCGGAGAGGAGATGTTCGACTGAATCTCATGTGTAGTGGCGCCTTTCGCGTCGCGATACTGCAGCGAGGTAAGTCCGTCGCCGTGCAACGCCACATCAGCGTAGGGCGAATCCGCATCCAGAGTCTGGCGGATCATCAGCACCGCCTTACGATGCTCATTCCCGCCCTTTTGCGGAAACGCCACGTCCGCGGTCAATGCGATGTCGCCAGAAATCTGCTTCCAGGCAAACTGAAATGCGTCGGAGGTGAACCAGATGTTCTCGCCACTGCCCGTGAGGATGTAGGCGTGCTGCGCGGAATCGTACTGCGTAGAACCGGCATGTAGCGTGATACCAACGTCAGAGTGATTCTGAAAGAGGCCTAAAGAAGAGGAAGCGATTTGCGCCGGAACCACAGGTACCACAGAAAATGTGAACAGTACGATGAAGCTTAAGAAGAAGAACGTATCCCTCAAGACTATTCTGCGCACGTGACAACGCCTCCACAACATCCCACGAAAAGGTAGGGCGGTCGAGCACAATTGTCAATCGAGCAAGATGGCGCACGAGTTCGTCAATTAGAAAGTCGGCGGCTAACGTGGGTGCAGAAAGAAGACAGGAAGTTCTCAAGGTCGCGGTTACCAGCCAAACTGCAAACCGGAACATCCGGCGCGTAAGAGACTCGAAGCCTCTCAATCCGAGGACGGTTGATTCGGTCAAATTTCCAGATGAAAGCGAGCACTTCGGGAAGTCTATCGATTCGATGGGCCTCGCCGCGCCTGAAGGCGCGGGTAATTACACGCCAGATGCAGGACCATTTCGAGCGCTCGAGCCAAATCACGAGAGTGGCGCGAGGCAATCGTATATCGAAACTCGCCAGCGCAAAATTCCCATCACTGATCCATTCCTCCCCCGCATGCGCCTTCTCGATCAGGCTTCGGAAGGCTGGAACATCTTTTTCCTCCCAATCTCGCCGCCATATGTCATCGAGACAAATGACGCGCGCTCCCGTGCATTCACCCAACCTCCGCGCCAATGTAGTCTTGCCAGTGCCAGCACAACCCAGGATTACGATTCGCACCATAAAGGCCCAGGGCATCTTCCCACCACGGCTCCGCTTTAAAAGCATCGATGCGAAAACACGATGCGTCAAATCGAAATTTTGCATTTCTCAAATTTCGAAGGTAATTTGACGCGTTCACTGGCTTCAGGCTAGTATCTCTGGAGCATGTCAAGTTTCAGCAATTTTCGCCAGGAGTGCATGTGTGCATGTTGTTGTTGTGCATGCGTGTGCTCTGGTGCGGGTAAATTGCTGACTTAAGACTTTCATAACATCGGCACTTATACCCACCGCCAGAGAGCATCTGGCGGTGGGTTTTTCTTTTTTGGCGGCAAATATGACCAATACAGTAACGGAAACCAAAGCACAGAAGTCCGAGCGCCTGAAGCGCGCCATGAATCCGTGGGAGGGTCTGGCCGAAATTCGCCGCTTCGCGCGCGAAGGCTTCGACTCGATTCCTGCCGAATGGATCGGAACCTACTTCCGCTGGTGGGGAGTTTACACGCAAGGCAATGGAGCCGGCGTCGTGGGTGGCCAAGGCGGCGTAGGCCGTGCCTTGCCGTTCTTCATGCTCCGCATCCGAATTCCCAACGGCCTTCTGCGCTCCAATCAACTGCGAACCATCGCCAGTCTTACCCGCCGCTATGCGCGTGGCACCGCCGATCTTACAGTTCGGCAAAACATTCAACTGCACTGGATCACCATCGAGGCCCTCCCCGAAGTGCTCGAAGAACTGTGGCGCGTCGGCCTGAATACGATTGGCGCCTGCGGCGACGTGACGCGCAACATTACAGGTTGCCCGGTCGCCGGTGTCGATGCGGACGAAATCTGCGATGCATCTTCGCTGGCACTTGAAGCCGATCGCATGCTGGCCGGCAACGCCGAGTTCTACAACCTGCCCCGCAAGTTCAAGATTTCGATCACCGGATGCCGCGTCTGGTGTCCCTACCCGGAGATTAACGATATCGGCCTTACGGCGGTCCAGCGCACCATCGGCGGCAAGTCTGAGATCGGTTTCGCCTTGCGCGTGGGTGGTGGGCTTTCCACCGAGCCCTACCTCGGCGCGCCGTTGAACGCGTTCGTCCGCTGGAATCAGGTGCTGCCGGTAATCAAGGGAGTTGCTGAATTGTTCCGCGACTCCACTCAGCTTCGTGAACACCGCGAGCGCGCGCGCCTGAAGTTTCTCTTCCTGCGCCATGGCTGGACTCCGGATGACTTCCAGAAAGATCTCGAGCGCCGCATCGGATTTCAACTCGATCCTGCCGAACCGGCAAGCGCGCCCTCCGACGTTTACCGCGATCACGTCGGCATCCACCCGCAGAAACAGCCGGGCTACTGCTATGTAGGATCCGCGGTTCTTCGCGGCCGAATTACTCCCGAGCAAATGGAAGCCGCCGCCGATCTCGCCGAGCGCTTCGCAGCCGGTGAACTCCGCACCACCAATATGCAGAACTTGTTGATCGTCAACGTCCCTCGCTTGCAGGCTGACGAGCTCGCTAAGGAGCTGGGTGAAATCGGACTGCCCGTAAGCGGCTCGCCGTTCTTCCGCGGGGCCATTGCTTGCAGCGGCAGCGAATTTTGCAAACTGGCGATTACCGAGACGAAAGCGTTTTCCCGATGGCTGGTTGAAGAATTGGAAGAGCGCTTGCCCGGCTTCGATCAGCATCTGAAGCTGCACGTTACCGGTTGCCCCAACAGCTGCGGGCAACACTGGATCGCCGACATTGGAATCGAAGGCAAGAAATTAAAAGTTAACGGACAAATGTTGGACGCTTACTACTTTTGCCTGGGCGGAGCCGTCGGTCTCCATCAATCGATCGCCCGGCCAGTCGGCTATCGCTGCCTCTCGACCGAAGTTCCGGAAGCGATCGAGCGTCTTCTGCGCCGGTATCTCGCCGATAGCAACCCGGGTGAGAATCTGCGGCAGTTTTTTTCTCGCCACAGCGATGCGGAATTACGCGACTACCTGGCAGGACAAACCATCGCTCCAGTTCCACGCGATCTTCCCGAGGGACGCGTGCCCAGCGGGGTGGAAGGCTGACACGATGAGCAACCTGTTTCCCATGTTCCTGAAGCTCGAAGGCAAGGGTTGCCTTGTGGTCGGCGCGGGCAAAGTCGGCGAGCCCAAGATCGGCGGCCTGATCGACACCGGTGCTCGCCTCCACGTGGTCGCCCTGGAAGCCACGGCCGCAGTCCATGACTGGGCAAGAGCGGGCAAGATCACACTCAAACTCCGCGCCTTCGCCGCAGACGATCTCAACGGAGCGTACCTTGCCGTCGTAGCCACCGCCTCTTCCGTGCTCAACGAATCCATTTATCGCGAAGCGCAGAGGCGCGGAATTCTGTGCAACGTCGTAGACGTACCGGAATATTGCGACTTCTATTACCCCGCGGTGGTGCGCCGCGGCGATCTTCAAATCGCCGTCTCCACCAGCGGGCAAAGCCCATCGTTGGCGCAAAAGATTCGGCAGCAGCTCGAGCGGCAGTTTGGCCCCGCGTACGCGCAATGGGTTGCGGACCTGGGAGCAACACGACGACTCGTACTGGCCAGCAATCTTGATCCACAACGCAAACGTGAGTTGCTGCAGTCGCTGGCGAGCAGGGAAGCTTTCGAATCCGCACTGGCACAAGAGTCCCAAAAGAATGCGTTCGCGGAAGACGACAGGAGAGTAACCGTATGAATGGCAAAGTGTACCTGGTGGGCGCGGGTCCGGGTGATCCCGAATTACTCACCCTAAAAGCTCTTCGGTTGTTACGAACCGCGGACGTTGTGCTTCACGACGACCTCGTCTCGCCCGAAATATTGAAACTGATTCTCCACACCGCCGAAGTTCGAAATGTCGGCAAGCGCTGCGGAGCGAAGACCATGCGGCAGGAGGAAATCAATTTTCTGCTGGTGACGCTGGCTGCCTCCGGACGGCAGGTGGTGCGCCTGAAAAGCGGTGACCCGCTGATCTTCGGCCGCGCGGGAGAAGAACTCGAAGCGCTGCGGCGATCGAACATCGCCTACGAAATAGTTCCGGGCGTTACTTCCGCTCTGGGAGCCGCCGCAGCAGCCGGCATTCCGCTCACCCATCGGCAAACATCTTCCACCCTCGTATTAGCAGCTGGTCATCGCGCCTCTGAACACGCCGATGGAAATTGGAGCAGCTTCGCTGGATCAGAGTCGACGCTGGTGATCTACATGCCCGGCCACGACTACGCCGCAATTTCCAGCCGGCTCGCAACCTCCGGATTCGCCGCCGAAACTCCCTGCGCCATCATTTCGAGGGCAACTACTCCTCAACAGCAAGTGCACCAAACCACAATTTCGCATCTCCATCAGGCGCCGAAACTCGCGGCCCCAACTCTGCTGGTGATTGGCGAGGTTGTGAAATTTTCCGACCGTAACGCCGATCAGATCGAAGCCAACTTCCCCGTAATGGAGACCGCGCTCGGCACCATGCTGGCGCAGAGTTTCCCTTCCCTGGCTGAGTCGAATCAAGAGGAACCGTTGTCATGAAGAAGGAAGAAATCGCCCATTTACAGAATGCCGCTGAAACCTGGACACCGGAACGTGTTCTCCGCTGGGCCTTCGAAACTTTCGGCAACACCGTGGCAATCTCCTCCGCCTTCGGTGCGGAGGGTATGGTCCTCATCGACATCGCCTCCCGTACCCGCCAGAATTTTCGCCTCTTCACTCTAGATACCGAATTTCTTTTTCCCGAGACCTACAACTTGATGGACCAGGTGGAGCAAAAATACGGCATCACGATTGAAAGAGTCTATCCACTTCTCTCGCCGGAGGAGCAGCAACGCGTACATGGTCCGGCCCTGTGGCAACAGAATCCTGATCAATGCTGCAACCTGAGAAAGGTCGAACCACTGCGGCGCAAGCTCAGCGAACTGCAGGCGTGGATCACCAGCATCCGCCGCGACCAGACCGCCGCCCGCGCCGCCGCCGGCAAAATTGAATGGGATGAAAAATTTGGCTTGGTGAAAGTCAACCCGCTCGCCGACTGGAGTTCCAAGCAAGTGTGGCAATACATCCGGCAGCACGACACGCCCTACAACGTGCTGCATGACCGCGAATACCCCAGCATCGGTTGCACTCATTGCACGCGCGCCGTGCATGCGGGAGAAGACTCCAGGGCCGGTCGCTGGTCTGGCTCAGCCAAGACTGAGTGCGGTCTTCACGTCATCCAGCCGCTGCCCAATCCGCCCGAGGCGGGCGCTTGAGGGAGCGCTCCCGGCAAGTCTGAGTGATTCAGAGTGCCCCGCAGAGGCCGCAGGGGGACATTTGGTAGCGCTACCGGGAATCGAACCCGGGTTTGAAGATTGAGAATCTTCCGTCCTAACCCCTAGACGATAGCGCCACGCCTCCAGATTTTATCACTAAAACCAGCGAGATCAGCGAGTTGACCGTCGGTTCGCGGGTCACGCCCTTTTTCCCTGATAACGCGCAATATCGCCCAAAAGCGCTAATCGTGGTACACGCCATGGTACACAAGGACTGGAGACATTTTTTAGGTCACTGCACAGCGTCGCTCGCGTCCGGGAAGGCGTCGCGGATTCCCTCGGCGGTGGCGGCCTCAGAGTATTGGACGAACTTCGCGAACGACTTGTTGACATGCGGTGCGGTGACATGGACGTAGTACTTTTCCGTGACGGCGGGTGAGCTGTGGCCGGCGCTCTCGCAGAGCGAGAATTTGTCCATGCCCGCCATCGCGCAGCGGGTCGCCCACGTGTGCCGCCAGCAGTAGAACTCGAACGGTTTGAGTTGCGCCTGCCTGATCGCCCCTTCGTGCGGGTGCTGCAAGGAGACGATGTGGCCCGTCTTGCCCTTGCCCGGAAACACGTACTTGCTCGGTCGCAGCTCCGCCGCCTTCTTGCGTCGCCGGAGAACTTCTGCGGCGCGCGGCGTCAGGGGAATGCTACGCTTCGCGGCGTCGGTCTTTCCGTCGCGCACATGGATGACCCCGTCCGGCGTTTCGGCCCGCGACACCAGGTCGACGTTCTCCCATAGCACTGGAAGCAGTTCCTCCGGCCTCGGTCCTGCGTCCACGCTGAGGATCACGGCGTCCCGCAGGTTGGCGGAGGCATGCCGCAGGTACAGTTGCTCCTCCTTCGGGGTCACGACACGCTCGCGGCCCGGACCCTCGGGAATCTCGTTGATGGTCACGGCGGCTCCAGCCTTCACCTTGCCCCACTTTCCGGCCAGCTTCAGCGCCCTGCGAAGCGTCCGCAGATCGCCGTTGACCGTGATCGGGTCATTTTCCGCGACTTCCAACCGGTAGCGGGAGTAATTGTCGACGTCGCGGATTGTGATCTTGTCGAGCGCAACGTCGGCCAAAGCCGTGAAGTTCAGTAGCCTGCCGAGGCCACCTTTGTAGAACCGCAGAGTGCCCGACTTGCGGTTGGTCTCAACGTGCTGGAGGAACTCCGGCGCGAAGGCCCGCAGCGTGGGCGTGTGCGCACTGGCCGTCGGCTCCGGCCTTCAATCCACCCGACGACACGTCAGCTAGTAGCCTTGAACTTCGCGACGATCGCCGTGATGTCATCGTGTTGTTCCTGAAAACTGAATCGCCGAACGCCGTCCACGATTGCGGTCAACAAAGCCTGGCAGGGCAAGTCCCGATGTTGCTGAAGCGATTCAACCAGGCATAGCTCGCCAAATTCCTCTCCTCGCTCGTTACTGGCTTCGGTGATCCCATCTGTGTAAAGCGCAAGCACGTCCCCGGGAGAAAACTCCTGCTCCCGCATCGAGCAATTCCACTCTCTGAACAGTCCGAGCAGCGTGCTGGTGGACTCGAGCCGATCCACCTTGCCGTCGCTTCTTACCAAGAGACCTGACAAATGGCCGCAATTGACGTAGCGCAGTCGCCCCGCCGCCTCGTCGTAATCGGCAAACAAAAGCGAGGCATAGGCACTGTCGCCGGTATTGTCATAGAACAGGCGATTCACAGAACGGAGCAACGCCTCGGGCTCATCGAAGGCCAGCGCCGACTGGCTCCGCAGGCTGGCCTGCAAATTCGCCATCAGCAGAGCGGCGGCGATCCCCTTGCCCGAAACATCGCCGATGATCAACCCCAGCCGCTGCGGTCCGAGATTCAGGAAATCGAAATAATCCCCTCCCACCTGGCGCGCCTGCACGCAGATTCCCGCGTACTCGACCGTTTTCAACTCCGGCTGAATCTGCGGAAACAACCGCGCCTGCACCTGCCGCGCTATTTCCAATTCCTGGGCCGTGCGGCGCTCGGATTCGAGTTTCTCGGCGTGCGCCTGCCGGCGCGACTCCAGGCTTTGCCTCACCTCATCGAAGCCTTCTAGGCCAAACGCATTCCCGTCTGGATCCTCGAAGCGCGCATAGGTGCCGCCCCACCCTGGCGTCTCCGGAGCAGTTGTGAAACGGACACCGCGTTCGCTCCATTCTTTGTACTTGGCGTGGACGTCCTCGGTCATGAACAGGACCCAGCGGTAGCCGCCAATCAGTTTGTATTCCGGCGCGTCGAGCTTCGGTTCTACCAGCGCGAGATTCGCGCTTCCGTCGGGCGGCGCCACCTCGATCCAGCGTTCGCCGGTGGGAAGGCGTTGTTCGGTGATAAGTTCGAAGCCCAATTGTTGCAGGTAGAACCGCTTACTCACTTCCAGATCGCGTACGAAAACGACGATATCCTGGATCGACAGGTAGGGCTCTTCGCGGCCCGGGCGAAGCACGGTGCGGTTCGCCCACGAGAGAAAGGTGTCGCTGGCCATCGGCGTGATTATAACGGGCCCGACAAGTGTTGAAATCGGGCGATTACGCTCAAAACCCGCCAATGAAGTGATCTGGCAATTTTGCAACGGCTAGGAGCCTCTCAGGATGATGTCAGCGATGGCCTTGTCCACATTGAAGGCCATTCTCTTAGCCTCTGAATAGAGCGCATCCACGACGTCGCTGTCGGCGCTGGTTGCCGATACTTGGTTCCCATCGCTACTCACCAGTCTGAAATATCGTCTCAGGCTGTCTTCCCAGACAGTGGCGACAAAGAAGCCTTTCATCGCTGTCGTGAAGGTGTCGTTGTAGTCGGCGGTGCGCTTCCAGTTGACTACGCCGAAACCTGTCAGCTTGAGGAGGTACTGCAACTGGCGCTGCAGTTGGGGAAGATCCTTGCTAATCAGCATGCCAGTTCCTTTGTACGCTAGAGTGCCAGTTGATAAGATGTGCGTGATTCCGGTGTCGCCCTCATGATCCCACTGTTTTGTATAACTGTCGAGAACAGGCGTTTACGCTCAAAACCTCCTCGGGCGGCATGATGAGTGTGATTGATCTATCGCCAACAGCGGCTCGTAAGGTGCTCAGATTGAGGCCTAAATGCCCTAAATACTGTAGCGGCTGATAAACTCTCAGCGTTACGTTGCGCTACAATCCGCGGGTTTGGTCCGTGTGTTGCAAGCATCCGGATGCTTGCGTGTTTCCTGCGGTACGGCGGACGGAAGGTGAGCGAAATGCCTAACGGTGGCTCTGATTGCTGCGGGACTTGTTGGTTCAACCGCAAGAATCACGGCGAGGCTGGATACGCGCATATCCGTTCGACGGAGCCCGCGTATTGCGAGATTCGCAATATCGAAATCCCGGATCCGTTTTGGACGTACTGCACGAATCACCCTCACCGTTCTCCAGAGCGTGGTCGGGTTCCAATCGGGCCGATCTTCGTCGATCGAGGAAAGGGTCGTGAGATCTGGAAAGACTCTCCGAACACGGAGGAGGTTCGGGTTGTTCTTCTCAGCCTTCTTGCAGGAATCCACGAGGAGCCCATGGAAGAGTATCCGATAGGTATCTACCGAGACGAGGTCATTGTATGGCAGCTCGGAGAATTTCGCGAGCAGCGGGCCATCAGTGGCCTAGAGCGGATTGCCAAATTTGATCCACGTACATCTACCGGTGAACCATTCCGACGGTCCCGCGCTTCGCTCGTCAAAGCTGCAGAAGTGGCCCTGAAGAAGACTTCGGGCGAACCGCAGGGTTAGCGGCATCTAGGCCGAGCATAAAGGCAAAGCTTCAGTCGCCAACGGGTTAACTGAAATAGCTGTAGTACTGACGGAAAATGACCGGGGCCATTGCCGAGAACAGATTACCAATCAGTGAGGCAAGTAAGCATCGGGCGACAGACGGGAAGGCCTGATGTGCTTGGGAAGAAGGGGCATAGCGACAGATAAAGTAGGCGAGTAATCCCTCAACTAGCATGACCAGAAGTTCACCGGTTCCAATGGCATTGGCCGGACGGACATTTTGGCCCAGCTCCAGCCAAAGGCACCACCATAGAAATGCAGGATATGTAACCAGATGCATAGCGAGAAGCCACAGCGCAAGAAAACGTGGCTTCCGCGATTGCGATAGAACCCGAAGGAAACAGGCAATTTCCAGACCGAAGGACACGGCGAGCAAAAGAATCACTGCCGGTTTGCGTAAGTCCTCGGTGAGATCATTGTGGGGAATAACAATGGGATTCGCATTGGCAATCACTGAAAGAAATAATCCACTCCCAAAGATGAAAGGGTGAATGGGGTACCGATTCATTTTGTTTCAGAGTCTGACCCAGCAAAGGTGAGGGGATTTGCCATAGACGGCAGATTATAGAGGAGAAGGCCGCCTCTCGCTGATAATTTCAACCCCAACTGTTCTAATCAGGCGTTTACACTCATTGAGAATTGAGCTATCTTCGTCGAAATGTCCACGCCTGCACGAATGGTCGAACTCCGCTGCCCAGCGTGTCAGGAAACGCACTGGGAGGTCGACTGCGATTATCGCGGAGCTGAATTGCGAGGCGGAGTAGAACTTTCCTATCCCGAGCGAAGCTATTTCTGTCCCCGCTGCAAGACGACAGGACCAGGCTACGTCGTTCTCCAAAAATCTCCGCCAGCGTTTTTCCTTCAACCGCACCGCATGTATCCCATGACCGAAGCGGATTTCCGTCGATGGGTGCAGGTTCTGCGACAGAACTTTCCCACCCATCCGATGCTCACTAAAATCAACCAGACTTGGTATCCGTATAGTGGCCCAGCTTGGCGACCGCGAGGGTCGTGACCGCCGTTGCATTCTAGCTGTTGTAATCAGGCGTTAACGCTCATTGACCCCCAAACCGGGGGTTTTGAGTGTAATCGGGATGTTTCGCCAACTGACTTGTTGTGCCTTGGCCACGGCAGATCTGGCTGATGCCGAGAGCAGTGCTACGTAGGTAATGTGGACGTGCCAATAAACGAGCGCTAGGCTAGCAATGATGGAAACACAAGGGCCAATGGCAATGGTTCCTCTAACCCGAAGCACCAACTGGTGGGGACTGTGCAGCACCGTCGGGTTGTTTGTTTGGGTCTTGTTCTGGTTGAAGAGAGAGCCGGGAACAGCGCTGGAAAGCGTCCTCTGTTGGGGAACTCTGGTAGCAATTCACTTTTCTGCAATTAAGGCTGCACGAGGGCACTATGGCTGGTTTTACCTCGCCCCAATTGGTCTCTTTTGGATTCTGGTGATTATCGCGTTGTCGGGTGGCATCAGTTATTAAGAAACGGAACCTGCCGAAATCGTGCGATTACGCTCAACCCCGAATCGTAAGGTTAACTGACTGCGTTCGGGATTTTCAACAGTTTGTATATTTTGCTGATGAAGACCACGGTTAGACTAGGCGCGTGAGTCCTGTTACCCATTTCCTGACAGGCTGGGTTCTGGGAAGCGCTGTCGGCTCGAACCGGCGCGAGCGCGCCATTGTGACGGTTGCAGCCGTTATCCCTGACGTGGATGGGCTAGGGATCATTCCCGAAATGCTGACAAGGCATTCTCGTCATCCGTTGCTTTGGTTCTCCGAGTATCACCACAATCTGCACACGTTGCTCTTCGCTCTGCTCGTTTCTGTGTTTGCTTTTTTCGTGGCAGGGAACAGATGGATACCCGCGGCATTCGCATTCGTCAGCTTTCATCTGCACCTCTTAGAAGATCTCGTCGGATCACGCGGGCCTGACGGATTCGGATGGCCGATTCCGTACTTGTTCCCATTCAGTAGTCGATGGACTTGGACGTGGGGAGGCCAATGGGAACTTAATGCGTGGCCCAATGTAGCACTCACTGCAGCGCTTGTTTGCGTGACCCTTTGGATAGCGGTGACCCGTGGCTTTTCTCCCGTAGAGCTTTTTTCTCCCTCGGCTGATCGGGCCGTCATTGCTGCACTAAGGAAACGATTTCAGACCACTGACCCCAAGTAACTGTTGTAATCAGGCGATTACACTCATTGACCTCGATGAGTGTAATCGGGATTTTTCATCAACTGATCGAACCCGCCAGCGGCTAACCGCTCCGATCGGCCCGTGGCATACATCAGTCTGCCGTGCTACAACATTCACATGCGAACCTTCAAAATGCTGGTGCTCGTGACCTGCTGCTTGGTTGTGTCCTCTACGGCTGCTCAGAAGGACACACCAGTCTTGCCAACCGTGACTGCCTTTGATTGTCCGAAATACCCCCCGAAAGCCGAGTCAATGCGCTTGCAGGGCATGGTGAAGATGCAGGTCACGACTGACGGCCACCAAGTAACAGACGTAAAACTCTTGCCCAGCCACCCGGTCCTCGCTGAAGAAGCTGTAAAGAATGTGCGCACATGGAAATTCGTTGACCACCAACCGACTAGCTTCATTGTCACTTATTTCTACGTTAATGAAGAACACTACAAGAAAGATCCCGTTACCAAATGTTCCGCCAAGATGGAACTTCCCGCGAAGGTCACGGTGAGTACAAGTTTCTGACCTCAGTGATCAGTTGAAAAGCGGCCAACGATAATCACTTCAAAACCGGCCAAGGGAAGGTGCCGGGGACGTAAGATTCTTTTACTCTGCTACTCGTATTCGCGCAAGTCTGAATCCAAAGGGCGGCATACCTTCTGCTGAGCGGCGGTATTCACCCACGATCCGCCAAGATAGCTACGCTGGCTAGGCATTTGAGAGAGCGCGATGTGACACTCAGCCACCATGCTCCTATATGCCGACGCCCATTGGGAAAGCCCAGAACAGGAAGAGTAGAAGGTTCAGAGCAGCCAGTCCGACCCGCGACCATCCACGGCCAAACCAAATTAGAGCGATCGCCGCTACGTTCGCACCGAACAAGGTAAAAAATATGGGATCGTGGCGAGAGGTCGCGCTCGGATAGCTGCTATTTAGTGCAAGTGACCAGGTCACCAGTGGAGACAAGGAGAGTGCAACCATCAATGTTAGAGAGATTGCGTACGGAATCCGGCGCCAATTCGGGAGTAGACCACAATGTTCATTGTGGTACCGAAACACCGTGCTTGCGACTGCTATGAGGACAGCAACATAACCCAGAATAAGAAGCAAGATTTCCGCCGCCTTGGATCGCAAAAATGGAAGATCAGATAGCGCCATTAAGATCAGCAGTGCCGACACGATGATCGACGCAGCTTGCACATGCTTTGCTTTCATGCTGGCAACTCCTAAGCCTGCAACCACCGCGATTATCTCTCTATCGGGTGTACTTCTCACGTAACTGCTGTAACCAGGCGATTACACTCATTGAGAGGTTTGGCGGGCTGGCGGACCGGGGTCAATGAGTGTAATGGCGATGTTACGTCAATCTGGCGGCGGCTGGCCGTCTGGGACTGAAGAGTGCAGCCTCTGCACTCAGTGACGAGTTCTGTGGCTGCCCAAAATCCCTCCCGCCGCAAGTTGTGTAAGTAGATGAATCTGCGAGATCGTTGCACCAACGCCCGAACTGCCCGCAAACAGAGGTTTTTGGGCAGGCATCGGTATTAACAGGTTCGCTGCGCTATTCTGCATGCAGCTTACGGGCTCGCGGCGAGCTTTATTTTCTGCCTTCGCCGCTCACGCTCGGCCTGCATCTCCTGGACGCTTTGCGCGACCAGAGGCGAGTACAGCGGTTTCACCCAGTTCGGGTTCGCCCACTCCGGCTGAGCGCCTAGGGCGATGTCGAAGTCACGCATCGCCTCGTCCTGTTCTTGTGCCTGCCAATTTGCCACAGCTCGTATCATCGCTTTCCCGCGGATTTGCTGTTCGTACGACGCGCTTCCTAGCGTCTGCAGCGCATCGCTATACCTTCTCATTTCTATGAGTGACCACGCCAGCCCCCGGCTCAAATTCATATCCCCCGGACGCTGCTGCACCGCCTCGGACAGTAGCTCGACTGAGTTCTCGTAGTCCCCGTTCAAGTAGTGCCACCAGCCTAACTCCCCCATCCACTCCGGCGCCTGCACTTCACCACCTTGCCTCAATTCGATCTCCAACTGATGCGCAGCACTGGGATTTCCGGCCAGTAGCGCCAGGCCGGCCTCGGCGACATCTACTTCTCTTGGTCTCTGACCTTTAATTTCGTCTGTCCACCGCCGGAACTCTGACGCCGCAGTCCCGCGGTCCGCTGCCGCCAGCGCCTGAGCGTAAGAAGCGATAACCCCCGAAAGCGAGGCGTCAGTCTCAAGAATCCTGCGGTAAGCCGCAGCCGCTCCGGAAAAATTCGCTTGTGCAAACTGCGCCCGCGCTAATGCATAGAAAGCCTTCGGCTGGTCCGGGCGCAGCCGGAGGGACTGATTGGCCAACTGCTCCGCCTGCGCATACTTTCCGGCTTCCAACGCTCGCTGCGCCTTTGCCGTCCAGAAAAGATAGGCTATACGCAGATCGCGCTCCGGACGCGGCGTCCAGCCTTCACTGGCAATCAGTTTCTGAACTTGGGCGATGCGCTCCGAGGGTAGGGGATGGGAACGGAAATATCCTTCGAGCGTCTGTTGAGCCATCTGCGACAGTTCCTCCTGTGGCGTTTTGGCCCGGGCTTGATACTCCTCATGTAACCGCTCGAAAGTCTCGAACATGCGGATAGCTCCGCTAGCCGAGTATCCCGCTTGCACTGCCAGGCGCGTGCCCTCGCGGTCCGCTTCCAGTTCCTGATCCTTGCTATATCCCGCCTCGAAGATCTCGATGGGTAAGGCGACCAACCCGCCCAGCGGAATCTTGCGCAGCGCCTGCTCCTGCTGCACGCGGTCCGAGCAATGGTAGTGGTCGATATGTTCGATCTCGTGCCCGATCACCGCTGCCAGCTCATCTTCACTGTCCATGAGCGACACCAGCCCGCCGCCGATGTAAACGTGGCCGCCCGGCAATGCGAAGGCGTTGACGAAATTCGAACTCGGAATGTAATGGAACTTGTAGGGAAGTATGCGATGCGCATGGGCGGCCAACTGCGAACCCACGCGCGTGATGTAGCGTTCTATGATGGCGCTCTCGGGCGTGTTGTCTCGTTCCTGTTGTCCGGAGTAAGACCGTGCCAGCTCATCTCCGATGCGAACCTCTTCTGCGTCCGGCATGCGCGCGAAACTGACCGGCATTCGCATCAACTCTTGTTCGGTGTCGGCAACCAAATACAAGAGAGCGGCCGGGCTGGCCGGCACGTCCACTTTCTGCCGCTCGCTCACAACCACGGACGCGACCCCCAAAAGCACTATCCCCGCAAAGATGATCGAGCGCTTCATAAGTATTGCCGCAAAGCCTCACGATTCCTCGTGTACAGGAACGACACCAGCAGCAGAGCTGCTCCCAAAACGATGAAAGTCAGATAGCGGTCCTGCGGGTCCAGGCGCCACACATCTACCAGAAGAATCTTCCCCACACACAACAGTAGCAATCCCAGTCCCGTGAGCCGGAAGCTGCGCTCGCCCAACCAGAGTGTCAGCACAAAGACTGCCACACCCTCCACTCCCCACGAGAGCGTGACCATGCCGTGCCGCATCTCGGTGGCGAGCAGCACGGTCAGCAGACCGATGGCAATGAAAAAGAAGAACTGCTCCGGACGTCGAACTACGCCCTGCAACAAACGAGTGAGACCGGTCTCCACGCTCTCTTCGTCCTTCTTGCGCAGTTGAAATCCAAAAGGTAACGCTGCCAACAAAAGGGCGATTGCTATTCCCACCGTGCCCCAGCGGCTTTCCCAACCCGGCGGCGGGAAGTAGCTGCGTTCGTAGAAATTGTGCAGCACAGTCCGGAACAGCACTCCTAAAGCGACCAGCAATCCCTGATGCAAGAACACCCTGCGCCCGGTCCTCCAAGCGATGGCCAGCAACCCAAAGGCGAGCGCCGCCCAGGCGCCGGCCACCCAGTCTGCTTCCAGTTCGAAACGCATGAGCGCGGCGAACGTGATCGTGCCCAGCCAGCAGAAGATCTCCGCTACCTTGAATCTGCGCTCTGTCTTAAGCAGATCCTCGCTGCTTTCGTGCAGCCTCCAATAGGCATAGAAGAAACCCAGTGCCAGCGGAACCACCGTATAGAACCGCGGACTGATCTGCCCGAGATTCCCCGCGGCGTTCAAATTCACGAAGAAGATTCGCAGAAAACTGGCAGCGAGCGCGGCGTAACCTTGCAATCGCAAGCTAAGCTTGTTTCGCGCCAGCCCGAGTTCAAACAAGACCAAACCGCCGACGAACCAGGCATCGGCGACGCTGACTGGCCGCAGTTCGTACCAGGCCAGCAATGCAAACAGAGCAGATGCAGACCACGTGTAGGCGGCACCCGCAAATTGTTCAGAAGAAAAAAGACGTCCGCCAATTGAAATTCCGCGGCTTCGATCGGAATCGCCGTTCCATTTCGATGTGACATAAAGCAAAGCCGCAACCAGAGAAATCGTCAACAGCCGCAAGGTCAGCCCGTGATATTTGTCCGTTGCCCCAAGATTGATTGCTAGAACTCGAAGCACGGATACTAGCGCCAGAAAGTTCGCTTGATAGCCCAGCTCTCGCAAAGGCTCCGATGAGCCCAAACGGCGTCCAGCCAGCGCGAGTCCCAGCCCCAACGTGCACCAGGCAACTGCCGTCCAGTTCTCGGGGAAAGCGATCCATGCTGCGACCAAGAGCATCACCGCGGCGGCGTACGACAGGCGCTGCATCATGCGACGGTCAAGCTCTGTCACAAACAAATCGGACCATCTCCCCAGCACCCAATGCGCGTTCGCATAAAACACCGCGGCGGCTACAACAAAAACAATCGCCAGGCCAAAGTCAGGGCGCAAATCCGCGCCATCCATACGCCGCCCAAAGATCCGCGCCGCATCCACCGCGATCATCTGGCCTGAAACCAGCAGTGCGGCCAACATTCCGAGCCGGCGGAAAACAACTTCCTTCGTCCATACTCCGATGAGAAGCAACGCCTCCGCCTCCATTAGCCACAGCACCGAGAGGCGCATGCCGGAATAACGGAACGGAAAGGCCGCAATCAAAAGGACCACGCCCAAGGTCGACAACACGATGACCGCACTGCGCCGCCGGCGAGTGGTCGGCAATTGTCCTGACAGAGTTTCGATCGCTCCAATTGCCAGCAATGCCCAGAACGTCCACTCCGGGTGGGTCGACTGATATTTGAACAGCGCCAGCAGCAAAGCTGTATTCAGCAAGGCTGCCGCGCTCGAGATGCGCTCCTGATGTTCGTCGCTCGGCCGCCGGAACACATACGAGATGCGGAAGATCAGCCAGTACAGTGCGAGGATTCCCGCACTTGCGGCAAACTCCGGAAACGGATGACGTTTCCCCTGCATGGGCTCGATGATCGGCCGCAGCCACAAATAATGGTTCAGATAGCTGGCCAGAATCCCGAACACTTCCAGTTCGAACCACTGCATCCGCCCCACGATGACCACCAACCCTGCTGCCAACACCGCGCCTGCCGACAGGCTGTACACGTTGGAGTGGCTGATCGTGACGGTCAGGAACGCAAGCAGGAACGCCAGTCCTGTCACCACCTGCGAGCGATAGCGCAGGGTGTGCGCAACCATCGCCGCCGCCACCACGAGCATGAGCACCAGGTCGGCTGACTGTGAGGAGAGCACCTGCGCCGCCGGAACGTGATACATCGCATAGGTCGTGAAGAACAGCAATGCCCAGCCGCCTCCGACTCCTGCGCGGGCCAGGATCCGGTAACGTTCCTCTGCATCGAACCAGATCCCTGCTCCCAGCATCACGGCAGCGGTCACGTAGCCCACCAGAACCTTGCCGGCGGGTCCGAGCGTCCTTAGTTGGTAGGCGAGAAAGAACGCGATACCCAGCACCAGAATGACGATGCCTAGCTTGTTCAGCCAGTTCGTTCCCAGCATCTCTTCGACGTCGAGTGACGATTTAAGGCGGTCGCCAAGGGAGAGAGGCGGCTCTGTTGCTGGGAAACTCGCCGCAGGCTGCGGTGTGACTGGCGGAATTACTCGATCTGTCGTGGAGGAGGATCTCGTGGTCGACTCAGCTGATCCTTGCGTTACCCATCTCTCCGCGGCTCGCGCCGAGGTGGTAGGCTCGGCGACGACCGGAGGTGTTAGATGTTGTGGTGGAACAACTCTCGGCGAGGAACTTGAGGAATCGTACGAAGCCGCGACTTGAGGTTCGGATGCCTTTGGCGCGACCTCAGGTATGACGTGACCAGATTGCTCGGCTTGACGTTTCTGCACCGAGTGTTCGAGTGCAAAAATTCGGGAGGTCAATTCCCCCCATCGCTCTTGATCTTCCTCACGTTCGCGCTTGCGCCTGAGGTTTACCCGCCACAGCAGCACCCAGGGACCAAGCAGCACAAACAGCACGATCCCGCCGACAATGACAACACTGTCCATCACGTTCGCTCTCGAACACAGGAGAGTACATGAGCACGCAGGATTCTGCTAGCCGCGTAATCGTCACGGCCTGCCGCTTGGTAGGTCAACTCTCTCGCAACGGAAACTACGCCCCGGACGCGGGTTATTCGCGGCACCGTGGACCCCGAATCTCGGCCAATACACTACGGATTGTGTTTCGGCAGTGCGATCACGTCCCTACCCCGTGACCCGTACTTTGCCTGCCGCGATGTCGGCGAAGTTCTTGCGCAGGCCTTCGGCATCGCTTTTTGCGACCGTACACGAACCCGTCGGAAATCTCTCGTTCATGCTCGTTGAATTGAGCCAGTTTTGGATCTCCACGTCGAGTGAATTTCCGTTTTTCATGATGACCTGGGAATTGTTGCCCGCTGCGATGGTGGCGTTGGCTTCGAGCAGGGCGCGCAACGGGCTGTCGTGCGCAATCCCGTGGTGGCTGAGCGCATCGCGCACGCAACTCCGAATGTGAAAATCTCTGAGGCTATCCTTCATGCCTACCTCCGCGTTCCCGCAACGCAACTAGTCTAGATCAACGCTCGGACCGGGTGTGGATGGGTTATCAAGATATGCATGGTGACTTCGAATGGCAGAGCCGGATGCAGAGGAGAAAATAATTAAACGGGAGTCAGTGTCACTTTCTTTCGCTCCTCCTGCACCTGTCGATAAACCGCCAAGATGATCGGATGAAGTGGGAACGGACGACCGCGCTCGTTCCTTCAGTTGGAGCTTTAGTTTTCCGGTCTCCAGTTTTTCAATTTCTTCCGCGAGTTGCTGATCGGTCAGCCGGTTGGCTTTATCGAGCGCCATCAAAATCAAGTTTCTCATTGGTTCTTGACTTGGCGCGGTACACGTGACGGTACAAAGAGTCTGGGAAAAAACCGTAACTCTTTGAGAGCACTAGCTAGGCCGCAATATTGAGAATCTTCCGTCCTAACCCCTAGACGATAGCGCCACTTCGAGAGCATCGATTATAGCAAAGCGGCCACCACCAATTTCTTCGCGCGAAATCACTTTCCACAGCCTCAACAGGTTTATACTGGCTTCAAACATTACAAACACTGTCCTCTCATACTAGAAATTGGCGGGCAAGGTGTATGTGGTTCGCTCAACAATTCAACTCATTCCTAAATTTAGGTATCTGTAAGGAGTATCCGAATATGGCGAGAACAAGATCTACCTCAGGCAGCAAGTCCAATCGTACGAGTAAAGAGCAAACTGGCGTCAGCAATCCCGCCAGCGTTCCCGAAGTAAACGCAGTCGCAGCACCGGAGGTCGCACCCGCTGGAACCACGCCGGAGTCGAAAGTTACTCCACAGTCGAGAGCCGCGACGGAGCCAAAGAAGTTCGAACTCCGGAAGACTGAGCCGCGCAAGAATGTGGTTCCCATCAACCTGGAAGACGAGATCCGCCGCCGCGCCTACGAGCTGTACCAGCAACGCGGGGCCGGCTCGGGCAGCGAGGCTGAGGATTGGCTCGCGGCGGAACGCGAAGTGATGCAGCGCTACCATCAGCAGAGCGCCTAGTTGCTCTGGAACTTATCTGCTCAGGAGCGACTGAAGCGCGGTTTCGTCCCGACTGCAGTTCTGTGGCTGCAGATGGCGGATGGATTTTGCACCTACCATCGATCCGGGTGGCCTGAGCTATTTTCCTGATGCCTTGCCATCGAGAGACGGCATACAGGCAATCGTCGCTGACGGTTGCCTCGCCGGGGCGTTTCTGAAAAAATAGGCTGGGGTTCCCGCACATGGCGGAAATAGGTAGTTTTGCGCTTCTCCTCGCTTTGGCGTTGAGCGTTTACTCGTTCGTCGCCGGGATCATCGCGCTGGCCTTCCAGAACCGGACTTCCTCGCAACCGGCGTCAGCAGCAGCAACCGGCGGCCGCGTTGCGGCTGCCGGAGAAGACAACCCATTCCTCTCCACTCTGCGCCAGGGTTCGGAGCGCATCGGCGAAACCGCGCGTCGTGCTGGCATTGTCACTTTCGCAGCCGTTCTTCTTGCTTCCGTGGTCCTGGTAATCTGCGCCTTCCGCGACGACTTTTCGATTGCCTACATTCTTCACCATAGCAATCGCGATCTGCCTGGTCCTTATAAGTTCGCGGTGCTCTGGTCCGGCCAGGAAGGTTCGCTGCTGTTCTGGTCGCTGTTGCTCGCCGCCTACGGATTCGTTCTCCGCCTGCGCTACAAAACGGACCCGCGCCTCTTCGCTTACGCCTCGGTAGTTCTTTCCGGCGTACAAATATTTTTTCTTTTGCTGCTCAATTTCGCCGCGCATCCCTTCGCCATCGTGCAAGGAACAATTCCCCCCGACGGCAACGGCCTCAATCCTCTTCTTCAATATCCCGAGATGGTGATCCATCCCCCCATGCTTTATCTGGGCTATGTCGGCTTCACCATTCCCTTCGCCTTCGCGCTAGGCGCGCTCATCATGAAGTATCCCGGCGAGAAGTGGATCCACATCACGCGCCGCTGGACCATGGTGACCTGGGCCTTCCTCACCTGCGGAGTTTTTCTCGGTGCGCACTGGGCCTACTCCGTTCTCGGATGGGGCGGCTACTGGGGATGGGATCCCGTCGAGAACGCCTCGCTGATGCCATGGCTCACCGGCACTGCCTTTCTGCATTCGGTGATGATGCAGGAAAAGCGCGGCATGCTGAAAATGTGGAACATGTGGCTGGTCTTCGCCACCTTCTGGCTCGCCATCCTGGGAACCTTCCTCACCCGCAGCGGCATCATCAGCTCGGTTCATGCCTTCGCCCAATCGTCCATCGGAGACTGGTTTGCGTGGTTCCTCGCCATCACATTGATCGTGTTCCTGTTTTTCTTTTTCAAAAACAAGTCGCACCTGCGCAGCGAGCACAAGCTCGAATCGCTGGTCTCGCGCGAATCCAGCTTCCTGTTCAACAATCTGCTTTTTGTTCTGCTCTGCTTCACGGTGCTTTGGGGAACCTGGTTCCCGAAGATTTCTGAACTGGTGCAGGGCAATAAAGTCACGGTCGGCGCGCCCTTCTACAATCGGGTCGCGATTCCCGTCGCCCTGCTACTTCTGATCCTCACCGCCGTAGGTCCGCTCCTGGCGTGGCGCAAGACTTCTCTGGAAAGCCTGAAGCGCAACTTCATGTGGCCGACCATCGGCGCGATCGTAGTTGCCATCTTCCTGATGATCACGCCGCAAAGCTGGGGATCGGCCTTCGGTCTAAAGCCCTGGCGAGATATTTCCTACTTCTATTCGCTGATGGCCATCGCGCTGTCGGTGCTGGTGACGCTTACCGTAGCCAGCGAGTTCTACCGCGGCGGCCGCGTCATCTCCAAACATACTGGCCAGGGCATGTTCGCCTCGATGGTGCAACTGACGCATCGCAACACGCGCCGCTATGGTGGATACATCGTTCACTTCGGCGTCGTGGTAGTGATCATCGGTTTCGCCGGAGCCGCTTTCAATCTGGACAAAGAGATGGAGATGAAGAACGGCGACAAGATGACCATCGGCGGCTACACGCTGATCTGCCGCTCCTCCACCGAAGACGACAACCCGAACTATTACAGCCAGTGGGCGATACTCGACGTTTTCAAAGGCGGCAAGCAGATCGATACGATGACCCCGGTGCGCCGCTTCTACCATGCCAGCCAGCAGACCTCGACCATGCCCGACATTCGCTCCGGCCTGAACGAGGATCTCTATGTGGTGTTCGAGGGGGTCAATCCGGATAATGGTCGTCCCATTCTTCGAGCGCATTTGAATGCGCTGGTCATGTGGATATGGATGGGCGTTTGGATCATGCTGATTGGAACCGTGCTCGCGCTGATTCCGAATGCGCCCGCACCGGTCCGACTTCCCGCTCCTGCGCGTCTGGAGCCCGCCCACGCCCGGCCCATGGTCACAGGAGACTGATGTCCCGTTTGAATCGATTCTCGAAACTGGGTGCCACATTTCTCGCGTCCTTTGCGAGAAGTGGGAGATTGCGCCATAAGACTGGGGGCATTGCTCTTCTGTTGCTCGCCATCTTCTTCCTGCTCGGTGCCGGAGATCCCGCCACGCGCTTCTCTGAAATCGGCCACCGGATGATGTGCACCTGTGGATGCAACCAGATTCTTTTGGAATGCAATCACGTCGGCTGCCCCGCGTCCGATGGCATGCGCAACGAACTGATGGCCGCAGTCACGCGCGGAGACAGCGACAGCCTGGTCGAGCAGGGATTCGTGCAAAAATATGGACCTACGGTACTTGCCGCCCCCACCATGCAAGGCTTCGATCGCGCGGCCTACATCATCCCGCCGGTCGTTCTGATTCTCGGCTTCGGTCTGATTGTGGTTGTGATTCGCACCTGGAAAAATCGCCCCGCTCCCGCCATCGCCGACGGCTTGACTCCCGTCCGCGGCGCCGAGCTGGAACAATTTCGCGACCAGGCCCGCAAGGAGACTGATCTATGACTTGGATTCCTCTCTGCGTAATGCTTTTCGTTGCGTCTCTTTATTATGTCTTCTATCTTCCCGGAAGACTTTTCCTTGGCCCGGAAAAAACTCGCGCCGGTTATCTGCGCGAGCGCAAGGACGCAGTCTACGAAAATCTCCGCGATCTCAACTTTGAGTACAAGGCCGGCAAGGTGCCCGATGTCGACTATGCATCGCTGAAGTCTTCCTTGCAGGATGAAGCCGCCACCATCCTGGCCGAGATCGATCGCCTGGAAAAAACTCCCGCGCCGCAAAAAGGAAAAAGATCTTGAAATCTTCCATTGTCATCCTGAGCAAAGTGACTGTCTCGCGAAGCGAAGCAGTCGCGCAGTCGAAGGATCTCTTGTCGCGCAACGTCTGCGTGAGTCCTTGCAAGGCGTTCTCTCCTCATGTCGCCTGGGTTCGAGCAACATTCGCCCTAGTCCTTCTCCTCGCCGCCTTCGCCTCCGCTCAAACTCTCACCGGCACAGTGAAAAACTCTACCACCGGCAAGCCCGCAGCTGGCGACGATGTCGTCATGTTCAAGCTCGGGCAGGGCATGGAAGAATCCGGCCGCACCAAAACCGATGCTAAGGGTCAATTCAATTTCAAGCTCGACGACGCGCAAGCTCCGCACTTAATTCGCGCCATCCATCAGGATGTCACCTATCACCGTATGGCGCCTCCGGGAACTACGTCGGTCGCAATCGAAGTGTATGACGTCGCGAAAAAGGTCGACGGCATCCAGGTGGTCGCCGACATCATGCGAGTGCAGGCCGGTCAGGGCCAGATCGCAGTAACCCGCGAATTCGGGGTGCAGAACACCTCCAGCCCGCCGCGCACGCAAATGAACGAACGCAATCTTGAGTTCTACGTTCCCGACGGAGCGCAAGTGATCGACGATTCCGCCACGGCCACAACCGAAGGCGGCAATCCACTGAAGTCCGCTCCCGTGCCCGAAGGCGAGAAGAACCGCTACTCGTTCATCTTTCCCCTGCGGCCTGGATTGACGCGCTTCGAAGTTACCTATCAGCTTCCCTATAGCGGCAGCGCCAATATCGATCCCAAATCGATTTATCCACTGGAGCATTTCGTGGTTATGCTGCCCAAGGCGATGCAGTTCACCGCGGCGGCCAGTTCGGCAGGATTCAAACTGATTAATTATCCGAACGAACCCGATGCCAGCGTGCAAGTTGCCTCCAACACGACGCCCGGCCAAAACCTTGCGTTCAAGATTTCCGGTGAAGGCACACTGGAAGCCGGCCAGGAGAGCGGCGCTCAGGGCTCTGGCGGACAAAGTTCCGCTGGCGCGCCCGGCGCGCAGTCGAACAACCGTCCCGGCGGAGGACTTGGTCCGCCGATCGATGCTCCCGATCCGCTGCAGAAATATCGTTGGCAAATCCTCGGAGGCTTCGCAGCAGTCCTGATCATCGGCGGCGTCTACGTGGCATCCCGGCAACAGTCTGCGGCGCGCGCTCTGAAGCGCCAGCAAGCTGGCTCTTCCATGCCAGCCGCCATGCAGGAAGAAGATGATTACGCGCCCGCCGAAGTCGCCGCAGCCAGCGCTGGTCGCGGCCCCGTCGGGCGTTCCTCTTCGATGCTGATGGAGGGAATCAAGGAAGAACTCTTCCAGCTTGAAGTGGAGCGCAAGCAGGGGCTGATCTCCCAAGCAGAATACGAGAAAGCGAAATCCGCTCTCGATCAGACTTTGGACCGCGCGCTGAAACGCGAAGCCCAGAAAGCATAGCCTTCGCTGTCACAGTCGCGAGTACCGAGTACCTAGCATCGAGCGATCAGGGAAGAAAACCAAATCCAATTTATATCTTCTACTGCCTGAAGTTCGTCCATTCTTGCCGGGTTCGCGGGCAGACTTTGCCTATCTGGAATCATTGAATGAACGAATTCTCAGATAGCCGCGAGCGACGGTCAGCTAAGTAGCATTGAATGTGGTCGATCTGGATTTCGAACCTCCATCGTCCATTGGCATGGGACTTGCCTGACTGCATGGCATCGGCGACTCAAGATCGGCGGGGAAACTGCCGATAGGCGCCGATAAGCGTTTTCTTTTAAGGAGACCATCTCATGTCCGTGTCGGGTATTTCCAGCAGTAGTCTCTATAGCACCCAGAATGTTGAGAGCAGCGCGCAACAATTTCGCCAGGAATTTCAGCAACTCGGCCAGGATCTGCAGGCTGGGAATTTGTCGGCGGCGCAGTCGGATTTTACGACCTTGCAGAATCTGAGCGCGCAGAATTCGAGTTCGATTTCGCAGAGCAACAGTCCCATCGCGCAGGCGTTCAGCCAATTGGCGAAGGATCTACAATCCGGCAACCTTTCAGCGGCGCAGCAGGATTTTGCGACCATCCAGCAGGACTTTCAGAATCAAGCTGCGCAGAATCAAACTCAGTCAACACAGGGACACCACCATCATCATCACGGCGGCGGCGGATCGAGTGAGATCAGCCAACTGCTCAGCCAACTTGGCACGGCGCTGCAATCGGGCGATCTCTCGACCGCGCAGCAGGCTTATAGCTCGCTGGTGCAGCAGTTCCAGGCATCGTCCTCGACCAGCGCAGTGCAAACCGAGTCGACATCGCAGACGGGCACAAGCGGCGTTTCGCTGACGGCCTGAGCTTTTAGCGCCCGGTTGCGGCGGATTCGTTTGGCGGGCGGAAGACGCGGCGGGGTGGGCGGCTTCGGAGGCGCTTCGAATTCGGGAGACTGGCGGATCATCTGTTCCTTATCCCAATTGAAGTGGACGTTGTGGGAATTTTTGACTGCGATGTGAAGGGCTTTGATGATGAGCTCGGCGCGGCGCAGATCGATTTGATTGCGCACGATGGCATTGATGGTTTCCATGAGGGCAACCTGGATGGATTCCTCGGTCTCGATGAGAGCCATGGGGACAATGCGGGAACGTCTGGGGGTAGGAACGCCGCGGATCATGCGCTGATGGAAGTAGCAAAATTCCTTTTCGCGTAGGGCGGGCGAGCCGCACTGGACTCCGGTGACCCTGATGTGGGCACAGATTTTGACATGGGGATTGATGGACATAAGATTGATACCGAGTAAAAAAGCGTACCTTCCAGTTAAGATCCCTGCTTTGTTAGAGTTGCGGGAGCCAAGCCCAGCCGCACCGAAGCAAAATCTTTGGATCCAAGGGTTTGCGGCCAAAATATCGGAAAGAATGGAGTTAGCGATGCGATCGAATTCGACGGCAGGATCGGGTGAGCCGTCGTATTGCTTTTGGCTAATCACTGTTACTACATTATAGCAGCGGTGGCGAGGTGCTCGGGGTCGGGCATGGGTGTAGGAGGTTCCAGGGGAAGGGGTTAAATAAATTGGTTGACGGAAGATTTGCACCGGGCGGAAGGGGTTGGATGTCACGCAGGTGCGGGATCATGCGGCAATGCATCTTGCTGGCAGCCGAAAGGCGAAGATCGGGAGGGTTAGTCTAGCTCCCACTAGTAGGACAGGGCTACTTGGAGTCAAGGCGTAGGGGCTCTTGGTGAGCGCCTTTCACGTAACTTGTAACCTTTGCAATTTCGTAGGTTGGCTTTTGAACCATCGTGCCTTTTACCTTCTGCTTTTCCAACAGATCCACAGTAAGTAGGTCGGCCTGATTGAGGCGTATCTCGCCCTCGGCATACTGCCTCAAGAATTCTTTATCTTTGATGGTTGCGGTGATGATTTCCTCACCCCTATAGAACGACCAGTCTTTAGGATCATCCCCAAAGGCGCCCCTCTTCGGATTCAGGAATACGCCATTGTGGACCGTCTCCTTGACGGTTTCTGCAGGATCAATTGGTTCTGGCGGGGGATTGACGAATTCCCTAAAGCTGGGCAGTTCGTCGCGTCGCACCACAACTGCCGCAGCTTCATCCTCCTTGAGGTAGGTTTTGACGTCATCCACCAAGGGCTGTTCTTCCAAAGGGCCGCAGTAAATCTTGTAAATATTCTGCGTGATCGAATTATTCGATAGCAAAGTTCTTACCGATCGGTCAACGGTGATGCTTCTGTCGTCAATCGTTGTTAGCCTGAATTCCCCTGGCTTAATTTCTTCCACCGTTTTCGGTTTCCCGCGCAAAAACCGAATCGCTTTCACGGCTCCGACGGTCGCTCCTGTAGTTCCTCCTGCGGTTAGACCGATGACTTCAAGGAGCGTTTTTAGTTGTTCTAGAGAATGCGGGGTGAAGAACTCCAGCAGCTGCTGAAGGTGAGATTGCGGGAACATGGAGAGGTCTACAATGAAAGACCCCTCGCGGAATGGTTTTACGTTGACTCCTATTTCCTTGCCATCTGGATATAGTTCCCGATTGCTCTCCTGAATCAATTCTCCCAGCGCCAGGAGTGTCGGCGCCAGTTTGAAGATGTCGATCTCTCTGACATCTCCCTCCAACTTATATACGAAATCGAGATGATTGTCGGGCATTCAGTACTCTCGCAGTTACTATATCTTTTCAGGCCCAGCAATCAAATTGTCGAACGGCATCAATTGGGCTTTCTGCCATTATCGTCCGCTGGACGCAGTTACTGGGTTAGGGAAATAGTCGTCTTTCGGGAGCGGGCGGATCTAGGCAAAAATTAGAGGTTAGAGGCAGCGGACAGGAGTGTCCGCTCCACACGAGTTGTGGTGATTGATAAGGACAGCAGGTTCCTCACCGTTCTCGCCGCTTCCCGGCTGCGAAAGGTTCGGAATGATAGGGGGCGGAGGTTGCCGGGCTTTGCCCGGTGGACAGCCCCTTCGGCTTCGCTCAGGGCAGGCTTGGGGTGGCTGTCCCTACATAACAGCTGTCCTACATAACACCTGCAGAACACCAGGTTTGGCGGGCGGGTCAGGGGTACATGCATCGCCTTAGGGGGCGTAACATCTAATTGGGTGAGATCGATTATGGGAAATACATTTAAGACCGCGTTTTTGCTGACGGCGTTGACGTTGCTGCTGATGATGATTGGGCGGGCGTTCGGTGGGGAGAACGGGATGGTGCTGGCGCTGGGGATCGCGGTGGTGATGAACTTCGTCTCCTACTTCTATTCCGACAAGATTGCGCTGGCCATGTACCGGGCGCAGCCGGTGACGCGCGAGGAGCTGCCGCGGGCCTACGAGATTGTGGAGCGGCTGACGCAGAAGATCGGGATACCGATGCCGAAGATTTACGTGATCCCAACCGAGTCGCCGAACGCGTTTGCGACGGGGAGAAATCCGGCGCACGCGTCGGTGGCGGTAACGCATGGAATCCTCGGGCTGCTGACCGATGAAGAGCTGGAAGGCGTGCTGGCGCATGAGTTGGGGCATGTGAACAATCGCGACATCTTGATCAGCTCGGTGGCGGCGACGATTGCGGGCGCGATTACGATGCTGGCGAGCATGGGACGCTGGGCGATGATTTTTGGAGGCTTCGGGCGCGGCGAACGCGAGGATCGTGGAGGCGGAGGGCTGGCGGGATTGTTGATGCTGATTGTGGCTCCGATTGCGGCGAGCTTGATTCAGCTGGCGGTATCGCGATCGCGGGAGTACCAGGCGGACGCGACGGGAGCGCATTTTACGGGGAATCCGTATGCGCTGGCGAGCGCGCTGCAGAAGCTGGACGCTTACTCGCGGCGGGTGCCGATGGCAGCGTCGCCCTCGACGGCGCATCTGTTTATTATCCAGCCGCTGCTGGGAGTGAATTTTGGGAACCTGTTTTCGACGCATCCTCCGATTGCGAAGCGGATTGAGCGGCTGACGGGGCGGCCGGCGGAGTTTATGCAGTGAGGCTTCAGCTTTCAGCTATCAGCTGTCAGCTTTAACCGGTGCAAGATGCTGTGGAGTAGTGCGTTCTAGGTTTAGCTGAAGGCTGAGAGCTGACGGCTGATGGCTGACAGCCGGGCTATGACATCGGTAACTCCGCCACTCGCATGGCCGATAGTAGAATCCATCCAATGCCGCCTGAGACTGCGATTGCCGTATCCCATAAAGCTGCCGAGCTGGAAAAATCCCTTCGCCGCGTGATTCGCGGGAAAGACGATGTGGTGCGGCTGGCGCTAGTCAGCATTTTTGCCCGCGGACATCTGCTGATTGAAGGCGTGCCGGGCGTGGGCAAGACTACGCTGGGACAGGCCCTGGCTCGCGCCATTGATTGCACGTTTCAACGAGTGCAGTTCACCAGCGACATGCTGCCTTCCGATGTGCTGGGAATCTCGGTCTATTCGGCGATGGAGCAGGAGTTCGAGTTCAAGCGTGGGCCGGTGTTCACCAACGTTCTGCTGGCGGATGAGATCAACCGGACGACGCCGAAGACGCAATCGGCGCTGCTGGAGGCGATGAACGAAGGCCAGGTCACGGTGGATGCGCATTCTTACGAATTGCCGCAGCCATTTCTGGTGATCGCGACGCAGAATCCGGTGGAGCATCATGGGACGTATCCGCTGCCGGAGTCGCAGCTGGATCGGTTCCTGATGCGGGTGAGGATGGGATATCCGGATGCGGCGGCGGAGCGTGTGATTTTGCGATCGGAGGCGGGGGCGGCGCACTTGCAGGATTTGCGGCCGGTTCTGACCGGCGCGGACGTGCTGGAAATGCAGGAAGCCGTGAAGGCGATTCGCGTGGATGAGTCGCTGGTGACGTATGCGCTGGAGATTGTGCGGCGGACGCGGCAGTCGGAATATCTGTCGCTGGGAGTTTCGCCACGCGGGGCGCAGGCTCTTTACCGGGCGGCGCAGGCGATGGCGTTTCTCGATGGCCGGAGCTTCTGCACTCCGGAAGATTTCAAGCCGCTGGCGGTGCCGGTGTTCGCGCATCGCGTGGTGGTGAACGGGCAGTATGCCTCGACGGTGAAGAGGTCGGAGCAGGCCGACCAGGTGCTGCGCGAGATTGTGGAGAGTGTGGCGGTGCCGGTGTAGGTGTCGAACTGTTCTTCCGGTTTGCTGACCAGAAACGTCGGAACAGCCCACTTCTCTCGCAAAGGGCGCTGCGAGAAAGGGGCACCCTGGCGGAGTATCAAAATGCCGCTGTCATGGAGCATTCTGGGACGAACGTTTGGCGGTCTAGGGACACTTCTTGCGGCGATTAGTTTCGCATTGGAAGAACAATATGCGAAAACACGCCCAAGAGCGGCGGAGGTACAATCCGGGCGCATTTATCCGCTCAACGTTCACGGGATGGTGTACGTGACCGGCACGGAGCAGGCTCATCTGCGTATCTTGAACATTGGAACGGCGATTTGTATGGTCTTGTTTGCGTTAGTGGTTTGCCTTGAGATCAGAAGGCGCAAGCGAGAGGGCAACGTCGGAGAATAACACTATTAGGCTTCCGGCAGGTTGTTGAAATATTCTACGTAACGACTCACACGCGTCATGATTGCCGAAGTCATCCCAGAGGCGTACGACGCGATTGGACGGCAGGTCAGCAGTCCCTTCGAGCGTCGCCGCGGCTTCCATCCGAGCTTTCCAATCGGCCGGTACATTCGCCAGCCACTAACCGTTGAGTGCAAGACAATCGCCGGAGTGCGAGCTTTTCTAGCCGGCTGTCAGTATGTCTCCGATAAGGAGCAGTTCGGCAGGAATGATTACTGGCAGCCGCCGGACGAGTTCGAGAAACGGAAGAAGGGCGATTGCGAAGATTTCGCCTTATGGACCTGGCGGCAACTCTTGAACTTGGGCTACGATGCGCGATTCGTGGCCGGATCCTGTGGCCGATACGGTGCTGGGCATGCCTGGGTCGAATACTTTGAGGATGGAAAATGTTATCTCTTGGAGCCTTTGGCTAACCGCCTTGCAGCAATGCCTCGCCTATCGACGGTGCGATATTCGCCCAGGCTTTCGGTTTCCTGGGATGGCGAGACGATTAGGTATTTCTCGCATACAAAACCGCAAACTTCTCTCACAGTGCGGATCGTGGCGCCACTGCTTCCGGAGTATCTTGTTTTGTGGGCCTTTGTATTGGTTGCGAATTCCCTTCGGCTTCCGCAGTTTGTTTGGATACTTCTTCGGCGGCGCGTATTCAGACACGATCTTTGGCTGCAGGGCAAGACTCGGGAGCCCTGAACTTCTCTCTCGGCAGATATAATTCTCCGCTATGTCCTTCTTGCGATTTCTCATGCTGTTGTCGCTCGTCTGCTGGATTGGCGGGCTCATCTTTTTTGCGTTCGTGCTGGCGCCTACGGCGTTTTCCGTTTTGCCGACATCCCATCTGGCTGGAAATGTCGTTGGACGCGCCTTGGGGAAGCTGCACTGGATCGCGATCTTTTCTGGAATTGTTTTTCTGGGTAGTTCCCTGCTTTACAGCCGTCTCACGGATGGAACGGCGCATCTGTTTGCGACGCGTCATCTGCTGCTGTGCCTGATGCTGGCGCTTACGTTGATCTCGCAGTTTGGGATTATTCCGCGGATGGATGTGTTGCGGGCGTCGTTGGGTGAAGTGAGATCGGTGCCGCTTGATAATCCGGAGCGAGTGCAGTTCGATGCGCTGCATGTGTGGTCAACGCGCGTGGAAGGCACGGTGTTGCTGTTGGGATTGGTAGTGGTGTATTTGACAGCTGCTAGTTTCTAGCTACTGGCTACTAGCTCAACCTTCCCGCATCGTTGGGCATTTACGTCTTCAATCATTTATCCTGAAATGTTCCCCGGCGGCCGTTGAGGCTACAGTACGCCTGCACACCATAATAGGTCAGCAATCGCATCCGCTAAAAGCCAGGAGCGGTGGTGCGAGTTCCACTGGGAGCCGCTACTTGGGCGGGCAGACAAAGGGATTCTTCGCTTCGCTCAGAATGACAAAGTGAGAGATTATGAAAACTGGAATCATTGGCCTGCCGCAGGTGGGCAAGACATCGTTGTTTCGGATATTGACGAAGGCACATCTTTCGGATCAGGCGCGGGCGAATCCGCGGGAGGCGCATATTGGCGTGGCCAAGGTTCCGGACGACCGCCTCGACCGGCTCGCCGCTCTCTACAACCCGAAGAAGCTCACGCACACGTCGGTTGAATATGTGGATGTGGGCGCGATTGGGCAGGAGGCGCTGAAGGACAGCGCCTACGCGGCGCATTTGCGCAATGTGGATGCGCTGGCGCACGTGGTACGGGTGTTTGACGATCCGTCAGTACCGCATGCGGGGGAGATCGATCCGTTGAAGGACATCAAGAATGTGGAATTCGATCTGCTGGTGAGCGATTTGGGGCAGATCGAAAAGCGGCTGGAGCGGCTGGAAAAAGATCTGAAGAAGATGAAGACGGCGGAGCTCGAAAAAGAATTCGAGTTGCTGAAGCGGGCCAAGACGCAGGTGGAATCCGACAAGCCGCTGCGCGAGATGGAAATGACTCCCGAGGACAAGAAGCGGATCAAGGGCTTCATGTTCCTGAGCGAGAAGCCGATCTTCTATGTGCTGAATATTGGTGAGTCAACGGAGCTGGGGAAAGAGCTTGAAGAGGCTGTGAGCAAATACAAGCTGACCGACATTGCGGCGCGGCCGAATGCCGCGGCCACGGCGATCTGCGGCAAGGTAGAGGCGGAACTCGCCGAGATGAGTGACGCGGATGCGGCGGAATTTCTGTCGAGCTACGGGCTGACCGAGAGCGGGCTGGTGCGGCTCATTCGGACAACTTATAAGCTGCTTGGATTGATTTCATTTTTTACCGCGGGCGAAGACGAGTGCCGCGCTTGGCAGGTTCCGGCGCATTCGCGGGCGCAGGAGGCGGCGGGAGCGATCCACTCGGATCTGGAGAAACATTTCATACGCGCGGAGACGATCCGCTGGGATCAGTTGCTCGAAGCCGGCTCGGAAGCGAACGCCCGCGCCAAGGGGACACTGCGACTGGAAGGCAAGGACTACATTGTGCAGGATGGGGATGTGATGCACATACGGCATTCGGGCTAATCTCACAACAGAGGCACAGGGACACGGAGAAAGGCAAGAATCGGCTCTCCTCCGTGTCTCCGCGGTGAATCCGCTCTGATATGATCCTCGCCAACTGCACATGAGCGCCATTCTCATCAGCATTCTGCTCGGCCTCACGGCCGCTGCCGCTAACGTGTTTGGCGGGGCGATTATTGTGCAGCGCAACTGGGAGCGGCGGTATTTGCGATACTTTGTCGCGCTGGGCGCGGGATTCATGCTGGCGACGGCTTTGGTGGAGATGGTTCCGGAAAGTCTGGAGCTGCGAGGGCGCAGCGCGGCGTTCCTGATCCTGCTAGGTTACATGATCATTCATTTTTTTGAGCACACGGTTACGCCTCATTTTCATTTTGGCGAAGAGACGCATAAAGATGAGTTCATGCATTCGCACAAGGGATACTCGGTGCTGCTGGGGCTGATCATTCACACATTTTTTGACGGGATCGCGATCGCGTCGGGATTTCTGGTTTCGAACGCTCTCGGGTGGCTTATTTTCTTCGCGATTTTCCTGCACAAGATTCCTGAGGGCTTCACGGTAAGCTCGGTGATGCTGGCTAGTGGACGCAGCCGCGGGACGGCCTGGTTTGCGTCGGTAATTCTCGGCGGAGCGACGTTGGCGGGGGTTCTTACGATGGCAGTGTTCCGCCATCACGTGAGCGCGGGGTTGCCGCTTGCGGCGGGGGTAACTATTTATGTGGCCGCTTCGGACTTAGTGCCGGAAGTGAACAAGGAGCCGGCGATGAAGATGGCGCTTCTGGTTTTTGTGGGAGCAGGGATGTTTTTTCTGCTGGAGACGCTGTTTCACGCGCATTGAGAGCAGTTCTCAGGTCTCAGTTCTCAGGTCTCAGTTCTCAGGTCTCAGTTCTCAGTTCTCAGTTCTCAGTAAAGGCAAACTCGAGTCGATCGTTCGGGCAAGGTAATTTCTTCATTTGTGCTCCGGGAGCGCGATTCGGAAAATACCGTTGGCGGCTTTTTGCGTGTGACGAAAAAAGGCGCGGGCAAGAGTGCCCGCGCCACACGAAAACTCACGATCTACGCATTGGCCAGAACGGGCTCGACGCCATAGATCGAATGCCAGGAAGTTGCGGCCTTGAGTTTGCCGTTGACGTTGTTGATGTTCTTCACGCCTTCGGTCTCCAGCCACTTGCGGAAGGCAGCTGCGCCCTGCTTGGCGTAGACGGGGATTCCATCTTTCCACGTGGCTCGGCCACAGAGGACGCCGTTGAACTTCACGCCCGACTCGCCGGCTAGTTCGAGGGTCTCACTGAATTCGGCGTTGCTGACGCCGGCAGAAAGATAGATGAAGGGCTTGGTTGCGACGTTCGCGGCCGTGTGGAAGAGGTCGATGGCTTCTTTCTTGGTGTAGGCTTTCTGGCCGCCGAAGGATTTGGTACCTTCGACAAACTTCATGTTGACCGGCACTTCGACTTTCAGAACATCCACGCCATAGCGGTCTTTGCTGAACTCGCGCATGCTCTCGGTGACGATGTGGGGCTTTTTCTTGGCGTAGTCCAAACCTTTTTCGTCGGCGCCTTCGTCGTAGCCGACGAACTCGAGGAAGAATGGAATGTCGTTGGCGCGGCACTCGTCGCCGATGCGCTCAACCCAGGCGTGCTTCTTGTCATTCACTTCCTTGGGATCGAACGGGGTGTAGTAGAGGAGAATCTTGACGCAATCCGCACCGGCTTCTTTCAGACGGCGGGCCGACCAATGGTCGAGGAGATCGCCCAGGCGTCCGGGACCGGTCTTATCATAACCAGTTTTTTCATAGGCCAGAAGCAGGCCGGCATTCTTGGCGCGGCGTTTGGAGGCGGGCAGTCCCCACTCGGGATCGAGAAGGATAGCGCTGGCGTGCGGGGTCAGGACCTCGGTGACCAGGGTTTTAAATTCCTCCATCATGGCGTCGCTGACTTCTCCGCCTTTTTCTTTGCCCAGCGATTTTTGCAGCGAGCCGCGTTGATCCATGGCTGCGGCTGCGATCACACCGTGCTCGTTCGAAACTTTTCTGAGACCGGCAAGTTTTCCAGGGGTGAGCTTCATAGATTCCTCCAGGACTGCATGAATGAAGATAAGTGCGCGGAACGTTCTATTGTAACCCCTAAGGAGGGGGCTCTCCGAGCCTTGATCAACCACAAAAATAAGGATAGGGATCTCCGTCGGCTAATTCTTTCCCAAATCGACTCCCTACCTACGTTTGAATTCTGCCCGTTCGCAGTCCGAGTGAGCCTGGGCACGCTCGAGCGAGGCGATGAGTTGGTCACCGCCATCTGCATCAATCAAGTCGTACGAGGTAAACGAGCCACGGAAGTTCTCCTCAATCGATCCGAACACCTCGCGAATGTGCCGCAGCAATGTCTCCATGTCCGCACGACTGGGTAACGTCTGGTCTTGATAGCTCAATATCGTAGTCAGGTCGCGGTGGGCTAGAAATTGATTTCGCGCATCCCTCAGCGGTTTAGCGAGGGCATTCAAGATTGCCAGCGCGGATCTCCAATCGCTCAGTCGGCTGGCGTCGATATGTGGCTCGAGCAAAACGACTAATCGCTCCAAAGACAAATTTTCGTGTCCAGCTGTGTTCGAAGGGTCTGTTAGCCGAGTAATCGCCAGCACAACGTCGTGCCGCATGATCCGATCCAGATGAACAAAGAATGCGGGTGCGGTTCGGAACAGGAGATCGAAGCGCTCCTGCGACGTGCCAAAAAGTTGGCGATAGAGCTTCCACTTCAGGTGCAGATACGTAATGTCGTTCGACAACTCGAACGCTAGTTCCCCCGACCCTGCAGGAAACGACCGTAGGAATTCGGCTTTCACCTCGTCCGCTGATAGATGCATCAGATCTTCCCTAAAGCCCACGAAACGTAGTCACACATCACTCAGCCCAGTTCTGCACCTTCAGTCCACGCACCCGACGGAACTCCTTCTCATTGTTGGTGACGAGCGTCAATCCAGCTGCGAGGGCGTGGGCGGCGATCCAAAGATCATTGTTGCCGATCATTTCCCCTTTCGCTTCCAGGTCGGCCCGCGTCGCACCGTAGGTCTCAGCCGCGCTTTCTGGCAAAGCAAGGGCGGGCAGCACATGGACTAGCTCGCGCAGTATCTCCAGCGCCTCTACGCGATGCGCGCTTTTGGCCGCTCCATATAAGAGTTCGCCATAGGTGATGACCGAAAGGGCGGCTTCTCCCGGGCGGAGTTTACGGAATCGCCGCAAAACCTGCTCGGGCCGTTTCTGACGGATGTAAATACAGATGTTCGTGTCCAGAAGATAACGCGCTTCCATCACAGGCCCTTGCGCTTCTGCGGCCAATCCTTTTCGCGACCGGCCAGTTCGACATCATCAGGCAAGCCAGCCAGAAGATCGAATGCTCGAACCATGGTTCCGTCTTTTTCGCGCAGAACAATCTCATCACCGCGCCGAAAAATCTCAACCTCTTCGCTTTTCAGGCGAAACTGCTTCGGCAATCGAACCGCCTGGCTGTTTCCGGACCGGAATACGCGCGCCGTGCCCATGGATCCTCCCCGTATATACGCTAAGTATATACGATCAGCAGGGATTACGTCGACAAAATTTCGCTGGCTAGTCCACCGAGTGCTTGGCAGTGTAGCCGTCGCGGGCGACGACGTCGATTTTCTGTTCCTTACCTTTCTGGTCTTTCACTTTGAGCGGTCCGCCATCGGGGGCCACGACCTGCACTTTCAGCTTGCGATAGGTGCCATCGAGCTTGTCGTTGGTGGGACGATAGGTGATCGAATATTGATTGCGGATGTCGTTGGAGATGTCGCGGAACAGTTCCGGCATTTCGCCTTCGAAGCGGGGGAAGTAGGCGCGACCGCCGGTCATGGCGGCGAAGGTGCGCATTTCGTTATCGGCTTGGAGGTAATCCATATTGCTGACGGGAATGCCCATGCCGTGAGGCGCGGCGCGGCCCCGCGCTTCATACATTTCGCGGATGATCCATCCCACGCTGACCGGGAAGATGGTTACGTCTTTCGTGTCCTTTATCTTCTTCATGATCTTATCCAGCGTGAGTTTGCTGAAGGTATCAACGCCGGTGGTCACGAGGATGATGTACTTCTTGCCTTCGACCCGGTCGAGGCGATCGAGCGTGTCATACAAGGCGTCAAACAAGTTGGTCTCGGCGAAGCCGGGAATGCGCAACTGGTTCAAGGCTCCGTAAACGGCCCTCTTGTCCTGGGTGAAATCGACGAGGATGTGCGGCTGCATGTCATAGTAAGCGACCGCAATCCAGTCGTCTTTCTGGAGCGTATTGGCGAAGGCGTAAGAAGCCTGCAGCGCCTGGATCATGAACCCGTAATTGGTGGAGGCGTATTCGACCAGCAGCACGGCGGTGATGGGGGCTTTCGAAATGTTGAAGGTGTTGATGGTCTGCGCGGCACCGTCTTCAAACAGGCGGAAATTTTCCTTCTTCAAGCCGGGGACGAACTCGCCGGTCTTGGTGGTGACCAATACGTCGACATTCACCAGGGGCGAGTTCACCTTGATGGAATAGTCCGGCAGGCCTTCGATTTTCTTTGGCGTAGGAGGAGGGGGCGGTGGGGCCGCTTCGTCGGGATTCTTCTTGGGAATAGCATAGGGGCCGATGTCGCCGCTTGGGCCACCAGCCTCAGCAGGAACGTCCTGCTTGGCCTTACCGTTGTCGTTGGTTTGCGGGGGGGACTGGGTCTGATTCTGGGCGGATGCGGGAGAGACTGCGAGAAAAAGACTGAGCGAGAAGGCCAGTGCCAGCATCCAGATGGTGAGGCTCGGCGGGTGTGAGCAGCGGTTAATAGCTAAAAAATCGGCGAACATAGAAACCCCGAGGAGGAAAATACACCATTGGGGGCGAAATGCCCCTGTGCTAGTATAGACGCAGGGATTCGCGATTGGGATGTTTTGCCCGGCTCCCTGGTTCCCCTCCTGGCAACGACTTACAATCTGGCGAAGTCTAACCTAAACATAGCAGGGCTCACGCGGTCCTGCCGGGCTCAGTTCATGAAAAATTCAGTTCTCGCTTTCCTCATTGCTTGCCTGTCTTTCCCTTCATTGGTTGCGGCGCAGAAGTCTGATCCGGAGCCAAATCCGCCTACGATTCCCGTCAACCAGATTCACGCGGGGATGCGTGGGGTGGCCTACACGGTTTTTGAAGGGGTGAAGCCGGAGGCCATGGAAGTGGAAGTGCTGGGCGTGCTGCACAACGTGAACGGGCCGAAAGGCGACGTGATCCTGGTGCGGCTGCACGGGCAAAAGGTGGAGTATACGGGCGTGGTCGCGGGCATGAGCGGGAGTCCGGTGTATCTGGATGGGAAGCTGGCGGGGGCACTCGCGTTTCGCATCGGAGAATTTTCTAAAGAGCCGATTGCGGGAGTGACGCCGATTGCCGACATGCTGGAGATCAATGCGCTGGATCGTTCTCCGGCAGAAGAAAGCGCTGCGGTCAAGCCTGCCCTGAACAACGTTGCTGGAAAAACCGGAGCGCCGGATGAAATTTCCGCGCTGCCGGGTTCGGTGCAAGATGGCGCGGGGAGCGGTTTCGCGAATTATCTGAAGCCGATCGAAACCCCGCTGGTGTTCAATGGATTCTCCGAACAGGCCATTCAGCTTTTTGCGGGACAGCTGGGGTCGGCGGGAATCGTGCCGGTGATGGGCGCAGGATCGGTGAGCGACGATAAGCAGCCGGAGCCAGTGGTAGCAGGATCGGCGATCAGCGCGATCCTGGTGCGCGGCGACATGGACATTGAAGCCACGTGTACCGTGACCTACGTGGATCCGCAACGATTGCTGGCGTGCGGGCATCCGCTGTTGCAGTTTGGCTCGGTCGATCTGCCGATGAACAAGGCGGAAGTTCTGGCTACGCTGGCCTCGCCGCTGAACGCATTCAAGATCATCAACACTACCGAGCCGGTGGGAACGTTTGTGCAGGACCGGCATACCGGCATCATGGGCGTGTTCAACCGGCAGCCGGAGATGATTCCGGTTGCATTGAGCATCCATAGCAGCACGGGCGTGAAGCAGTTTCATTACGAGGTGCTGAACAATCCCAAGCTGACGCCAGTTGCGCTGATGGTGACGGTGTTCAACGCGCTGCACGGAGTGAACGAGTTCGGCGAGGAGATCACTTACCGGTTGACGGGGAGTATTGGGGTAAAGGGATTTCCCGAGGTCACGATGCGCAACATGTTTGCGCCGGGAGAGAGTGCGCAACCGGCGGCAATGCAGGCGGCAATTTCGCTGGGTGAGCGCTTCGAGCGGATCTATGACAATCCTTATAGCGCGGCGGCTGTGGCAGGAGTGAAGTTGGATTTTGATTTGGTGCGCGAACGGCGCTGGGCGCGGCTGGAAAGCGCTCGCACCGATGTGACGGAAGCGCGTCCCGGCGAAGAAATCATGCTGGAAACGGTGCTGGCACCTTACCGCGGAGAGCGGATTGTGCAGCAGATTCCGGTGAAGATCCCGACTTCCGCGAGCAAAGGAACTTTACGGATTCTGGTGAGCGACGGCGATACGCTCGATCACCTCGGGCGCTCGAACGCCGCCTTCGGACGCAAACTTGATCTGGCGTCTACGATTTCACTGCTCAACAAGGAGCATTCCAACAACCGGGTTTACGTCTCGCTACTGGAGGCCGACCCGGAAGCGCGCGTGGCCGACAAAGTGATGCCCACGCTGCCCATCTCGATCATGAATGTGATGGACGGGATGCGTGGCAATCAGGAGATGATTGTCAGCGGAGAGTCGAACGTGGATGAAACCGCGACGGCTCCGCTGGACTATGTGGTCTCGGGAGCGCAGTTGCTGACGGTGACGGTGAAGTAGGGAACGAGTACCCAGTATCTCGAGTACCTACCGAGCGATCCAGGATCTATTTCTCTTCTTCGTTCTCGCCCATCTGCTGGGAGAGGTAGCGCTCGTAGCCGAGTTCCTTCATGAGATGCATCTGGGCTTCGAGGAAGTCGACGTGCTCTTCTTCGTCCTTGAGCAGCGTAACCAGCAGATCGCGGGAGCCGTTATCGCCTTCGCGGGTGGCGATGGCGACGGCGTCGTTGTACTGCTTGACCGCTCCGACTTCCAGAGCCAGGTCACTTTCCAGCATTCCCTTCACCGTCCCGCCAACTTTCAGTTCCAGCGGCATCATGGACGGGCTGCCATCGAGAAACAGGATCCTTTCGATCAGCACTTCGGCGTGCTTCATTTCGCCGATGGATTGTTTCTTGATGAAGTCGGAGAGCTTGTGATATCCCCAGTTTTCGCACATCTCGGCGTGCAGAAAATACTGGTTGATCGCGGTGAGCTCTTCACGGAGCGCCTTATTTAGTTCAGCGAGGACTTTCGAGTTACCTTTCATGGCGAAGCGAGTATGCCAGAAAGACAGACACAGCGGCAAGGACCGCGATCACGCTGTAAACACAGATCGTTCAGAACAAAAGAAGCCCGGCCTTTTCCATGTGACGGAAACCGTCGGTGGCTACCGCGGCTAGCACCATGAGGGTTGCGTTGTAGCCGACGTGCGCCAGAAAGCTGGAGCCCACAGACTTGGTCACAGCACGGACCGTGGTGAGCACGACGCCGACCATAATTACGATCAGCACGGCCGACCAGGAATGGTATTGCGGGTAATGCATGAGGCCAAAGGGCAACGCGGTGAGAATGATTCCCCAGACGGCGCCCATGCGACGCGCGATCACGGGATAGAGGAAGCCGCGGAAGAAAAGTTCTTCCATGAGCGGACCGAGGGTGATGGCGAAGGCGACGGTCAGATACGCGTCCATGGGACGCTCGAAAAATTGGTCGAAGGGGGTGGTCTTGGGCATGGGGAGAAATCGGCCTAACGCGTCGAAGCCAAGCATCAGAACGCCGACGCCGAAGATACTCAGTCCGGCCACGCCCGGCCAATTCCAGCGGATGGCTTGCCAGAAACGCGTGTGATATTTCCCTTCCAGCAGCAGAAACATATAGAGCGCCACGGCGATGTAGGCGACCAACTCCGCGAGCAGCGCGAGGATGGGCTTTTGCGCGACCTCGATCCAACTCCTGTGCGGATAAGCGAACTGGCGCGCTGCGAGGACGATGACGAGTTGGACGACGAAGAGAATGCCGAGCGTAAGGATGGCAAGGACCAGGACGTCCCAGCCGCTCCAGACAGGGTCCTCACCGGCTTTGGGGGCAGGAGCGGGCGGCGCGGGCGGAGGAAATGAGTAGGTGATCGGCGGAGCGGATAGCTGCAGCTCGCAGGGTAGCGGCTGCGATCCGGGCTGCGGGTTGTCGGGTGATGACAAAGAGATCCTTTTTGATTTATGACCAGTTTACCGAATAGACCGAAAATATTCTGTATGGGCCTGGCTCGGATTCATTGAACGCTCCATTGCTAACCTCCGTTTCGGCGACCTCGAACGACTCAAAGAGGCAGTGGGCATTCGTGGGGAGATCTCTTGCCAGACTGCTGCAGGAAAGGCCGGAACATTCCGGGGAGGTTCTGGCGGTGAAATTAACTACGTCGAAGCCCTCCAGTCGCTTGATGGGAGGCCTCACCACGTTGGTTGGAAACGACGGCTCAGGCGACCAGGGACCCCAACGTTCACCATCAAATTCCATTTCGTATGCTTCGTAATAAAACAGCGAGGTCCCTTCAAGGGGAATTGAGTTTTCCTGAGCGACGGTCTTTATAATTTCAGGCGAGTCAAAGAACCAATAGCCATTGTGCTTCCAGAAGGGAATGTAATCGGCAAAACTCTCGCACTGGCAGTTGCTGACTGAATAGATGTCAACGACTTGAGGCGCCTGGAGCCAGTCCGGCTTCGTTCGCACGCGCTTCGCCATGTAGCCTACCGGAATCATATTGGCGATCCCCTCGATGGCTACGCGCTCCGCTTCCCATTCCTCGCAAAATATCCCGCCAATGCCTGGCCGGTATACGACTTCTTCACTCTCGCCACCTGCTCGGGGGTACCTTGGGCAACGACGCGGCCGCCATCTTCGCCACCTTCGGGGCCGAGGTCGATGATCCAGTCGGCGTTGCGGATCACGTCGAGATTGTGCTCGATGATGATGATCGAATTTCCCAGGTCGGTCAACCGGTGGAGGACGTCGAGCAACTTCTTTACATCGTCGAAGTGGAGGCCGGTGGTGGGCTCGTCGAGCAGGTAAAGTGTTTTGCCGGTTTGGCGCTTGCTCAGCTCGCGGGCCAGCTTGATGCGCTGGGCTTCGCCCCCGGAGAGCGTGACCGCAGATTGACCGAGATGAATGTAGCCGAGGCCGACATCAACCAGGGTTTGCAGCTTTTGTTTGACCTGCGGAATGTTTTCGAGAATTGGGAGAGCGTCGGAAACCGGCATCTCCAGCAGGTCGGCGATGGAGTTGCCGTTGTACTTTACAGCTAGCGTTTCATGGTTGTAGCGGCGTCCGCCGCAAACCTCGCAGAGGACGTAGACATCGGGGAGAAAATTCATTTCGATGCGGCGCTGGCCTTCGCCCTGGCAAGCCTCGCAGCGACCGCCGGAAACGTTGAAGGAGAAGCGGCCAGCTTTGTAGCCGCGCTCGCGCGATTCCGGCAGCATGGCATAGAGATCGCGGATCGCGGTGAAGACGCCGGTATAGGTGGCTGGATTTGAGCGCGGAGTGCGACCGATGGGCGATTGGTCGATGCGAATGACTTTGTCGATATTCTCCGCGCCGACGATGGCTTTATGCTCGCCGGATTTTTCGCGCGAGCGGTAAAGCTGGCGGGCGAGGGCGCGATAAAGAATATCGTTGACCAACGTGGATTTGCCGGATCCGGAGACACCGGTGACGACCGTCATCACGCCGAGCGGGAAAGTTACGTCGAGATTTTTGAGATTGTTCTCTTTCGCACCAAGAATCGTAAGCGCGGCGCCGTTCTTTTCGCGGCGTTCGGGACGCATCTCGATCTGGACTCTGCCGGCGATGTAGGCGCCGGTGAGCGAGTTGGGCTCGCGCATGATTTCTGCGGGAGTGCCGTGCGCGACGAGGCTGCCGCCGTGGCGTCCGGCGCCGGGGCCGAGATCGATGACGTAGTCGGCGCGGCGAATGGTTTCTTCATCGTGCTCGACGACCAGGACGGTGTTGCCGAGATCGCGGAGATTTTCTAGTGCAGTCAGCAGACGCGAGTTGTCTCGATGATGAAGACCGATGGAGGGCTCGTCGAGCACATAGAGGACGCCGCGCAGTTTGGAGCCGATCTGAGTGGCCAGACGGATGCGCTGGCCTTCACCGCCGGAGAGTGTTGCGGCAGAGCGATCGAGCGAGATGTAATTCAGTCCGACGGCATTCAGGAATTGCAGGCGCTCGACCACTTCATGCATGACGCGGCCGGCGATTTTTTCTTCGCGGCCTGCGAGTTTGATGCTCTGCGCGACTTCGAGCGCACGGGAAATGGGGAGCGCGGTGAAGTCGGCGATCGACATGCCCTTCACTTTCACGGCAAGGCTTTCCGGGCGCAGGCGCTTGCCGTGGCAGGCGGGGCATTCGGTCGCGGACATGTGGTCCATTAGCCAGTCGCGATAGCCTTCGGAGGTGGATTCTTCGAGATTCTGCTTGAGGTATCCAAAAATTCCGCGGAAGCCAGTTTTGCCGCGGCCCGATTCGCCATTCAAGAGCAGGTCCTGAATCTTCTCGGGAAATTTTTCGAAGGGCGTATTGAGATTGATGCCGTGGGCTGCGGCCGTGATCTGCAAACTGTGGATCAGGCCCTGGGAAGCCGACCCAGGACCGAGACCGCCATCGAGCAGGGGCTTTGACCAATCCGTGATGACTTTTGCGGGATCGAAATCGTAGCGGCTGCCGAGGCCGTGGCACTCGGGACAGGCTCCATACATGCTGTTGAAGGAAAATGAACGCGGCTCGAGTTGCGGGACGCTGATGCCGCAATCGGGGCAGGCGAGTTTTTCGGAGTAGAGCTGCTCGTCGCCGCCGACGACGGCTACTTGAACCAGACCGCCGGCCAACTTCATCGCCAGCCCGACCGACATTTCCAGACGGTGCTCAATGCCCGGTTTTACCAGCAGGCGATCGACGAGCACTTCGATGGTGTGGTTCTTGCGCTTATCGAGGTTGAGGTCGTCCTCCAGATTGACCAGTTCGCCGTCGACGCGGGCACGGGTATAGCCGTGCTTGAGCAGGGTCTCCATCTCCTTCTTGAATTCGCCCTTGCGGCCGCGCACGATGGGCGCGAGGACCATGACGCGATCTTCGGGAGTGAGGGCCATAACGCGCTGGACGATCTGCTCAGCGGACTGGCGGCTGATGGGGCGACCGCACTTGGGGCAATGCGGAATGCCAATGGAGGCGAACAGTAGGCGAAGGTAGTCGTAGATCTCGGTAATGGTGCCGACGGTGGAACGGGGGCTGCGGCTGGTGGTCTTCTGCTCAATGGAGATGGAGGGGCTAAGTCCATCAATTGCATCAACATCCGGGCGTTCCATCTGGTCGAGAAACTGGCGGGCGTAGGTGGAGAGGGTTTCGACGTAGCGGCGCTGGCCCTCGGCGTAAATGGTGTCGAAAGCGAGCGAGGACTTGCCGGAGCCGCTGAGGCCGGTGACGACGGTGAGGGTGTTGCGGGGAATCTCGACGTCGATGTTTTTGAGGTTGTGCTGGCGCGCTCCGCGCACCGAAATCTTGGTGATGGCCATTGGTTTGGGCTGGATAGCCCTTCCGTAATCTCGACAGGTCTACTGGATTGTTCGAGATTAGGAGTGCGCAGCTCTACTCCGTATCTTAGTCGTCAATAGCGGCGGGCGTCAACGCAGGTAGATTGAAGATGCCGCATAGACGGAACTCGATACGACGGCATCTGAATACTGCAATCTCGAAGTGCAAACAGACAGGGTGGTAGACCGTGATTTCGCTTTTCATGCCTCTGATTCTCTGCGTTACGGTGGTCGCTTCGGTCGGGATTGGCGTCATTGCGGCTTACGGCGCGGTGATCGGCATCCTGCAGGCTTGCGGCCGAGCGTCGCAACGACCCGCAGAAGGAAGAGCGCGACTCGTTCTGGTGCCCACCCAGAACCACGCCAGCGGCGATTAAGACTTACGAGCTTCGTTTCGCCGGCAATTGATTTCCCCAGTCTTTCATTCGCCTACTGATCTTCAGTGTTTCGTATTCGCCCTATCACCATTCCGCGGCTATCACCCCATCACCACTCCAGCCTTCATCCCCTTTTGTCGACTTTGGTCCTCTAGCAGGCTGCGGAAAAACCTCCATTTCAACTGCGAGTGCGAACCCGATTCGGTTATCAAGACTTAAGGATGGTAATCTGCTACCGTGGCATCCTCTGCCGCATAATCGAACTGCGACAGTAGCGCCTCGGCAGGCGGATTCTCCCGCTCCCAACTTATAGTCTGTCGGATCGCATCCTCAATCCCTACCGGCTCCGCGTAGCCAAGCTCGTGGCGAATACGCGCCGAACTCGCTGTCCAGTGCTGCGCAGCGTTGCCGAGTTTCAGCAAATGACGCGGCGTACGCTCCGCCGGCAGGACGACGAACTCCCCTTTCCACCGCATCTCGCTGGCGATCTTGCGTGCCCATTCCAGTTCGCTGAACGATGGTTCCTCGCACACGTTATAGATACGTCGCTCTGCGCGATCATCTGTGGCAGCCAGGGCAACGGCTGCCGCCACGTTTTCCACGTAGCCCCGCGGCGAGCGCCAGCCGGCCAGGGCATCGGCAAAAATAATGTGATCCCGTCCGTCGGCGATGCGCTTCACCATGGGATAAAAACGATGCAGCCGATCGCCCGGTCCATACACCATGGGCAGGCGGAGCACCGTGCCCGGAAGTTCAGGGTCGTTCATCACGATGCGCTCCGCCGGGATTTTGTCGTAATCGTCCGTCACCCAAGGGAAAGTCTTGCGCAGGAGTTGCATGCTCTCTGCCGGGTAGGGATGCAGATTGTGCCGCAGCTCCGACTCTTCCGTAAGAGGTACCGCCTGCAGCGGACCACTTTCCGAGCCGTGCGAAACGCCGATCGCGCGGTACACGTCGATACTGCTCAACATCACCACGCGTCGAGCCACCCCACGGAAGATGTTCATGAGTTCTTTTGCCTGCTTGCCCGAACTCATGACAAGGTCGATCACGACATTGGGAGCAAAGCGCCGCAGTTCCTGAGCACTGGAGTTGAGTTGATGACGGTCGCCCCGAATCTCGTCCACGTCTGAGGGCGCGGCCGTCGTGCCACGGTGAAAGACGGCCAAGGTGTGCCCTTGCCGCTTCAGTGCGGCCATGGCGAACTGTCCGATGAACCCATTCCCGCCGATCAGAAGAATGCGCATGGGGACAGTCAAATAATCACAGGAAAACACTCGCTGCACCAGAACATTCTCTTGTCTCCAAAACCACACCTGGCAAGAAAAGGAACGCCGCGGTGTACGACCCTTCCGCATTGTTCGACATCGAACATACACGCATAGCGGAAGTTCGTAATACTCCGGTTTCACCATGAACATTTCACTATGAACAAGGCAGAGAACGAGCGCATTCACAAGTTGTGCGCGCAGATTGCCGTGGAGCAGGATCGACAAAAATTCCTCGAACTGGTGAAGGAATTGAATCGCATCCTCAGCGCCAAGGAGCAGCGACTCCCGGGCGGGAAGCCAGACGACCACGGCGACTGCTAATTCGAAGGGATTCTGATTCGTCGTGCCGGTTTTTGTTTTGTTGGATTTCGTTGCAAAAGGAACACCGGTGGTGTAAAGCCACGTTCTTGTGGAGAACTGAAAGGATATTTTCTCCGTACCTTCGCCTCTTAGTTTTCCCCGGAAATACATTAGATCACCGTCAGGATTACAGGCTCTCAGCGCAAACGGAAGCGACCCGTCGCATCTAATCGATGATGTGCCTGGTCACGGAAAACATAATTACCGGAAAGCAGACAAGACGGGCCAAGCCGACTCCATTGCAACCCGGCGCTCGTTCCGACGCAGATGGGAAAGCGGTGAGCAATGTCATTCTGCTTTCGCTCCCGGAGGATGAGTATGAACTGCTACGGCCGCATCTGGAGCCAGCGGATTTGCCTCAACACCACATTCTGCATGAGCCGGGAGAGAAGCTTGAGTTCACGTATTTCCTGAATGAAGGAATGACTTCGCTGGTGGCTCTCAGTGGAGACGGGAGAAGTGTGGAAGTTGGAATTGTCGGTAAAGAAGGCATGGTGGGGATGTCGTTGACGGTGGGGCTGCGGCGGGAGATGTTTCGGGCCATCATGCAAATGGCAGGCAGCGGAGTGCGGGTTCGGTCGCGGGTATTTCAAGGCGCTTTGCCGTGTACGCCCGTCCTGCGGTCAGAACTGAGCCGCTTTGCCCTGATGCAAGGAATGCAGGTTGCGCAACTCGCCGCCTGCAACCGACTGCATGAGACGGAGCAGCGCCTGGTGCGCTGGCTGCTGATGTGCCAGGATCGTGTCGACTCCAAATTACTGCCCCTGACGCACGATTTTCTGGCGCAAATGCTGGGTACTGGGCGTCCTAGCGTGAGCCTGGCGGCGGCTGTTCTGGAGGATGCCGGACTGATCGAAAACCTGCGCGGAATGGTGAAGATATTAAACCGCAAGAGCCTGGAAGCGGCGGCTTGCGAGTGCTATGGAGTGATTCAGCAGTTCAATGGCGGGCTGGGGTTGAAGTGAATACGGCCTAGACGTCACAAATCACATTGTCAGCGAGCGTGTTGCAGGGTGATGGACACGAGATTGTGGACCCAGCGCGCAGGACGTTTGTCGTCGGAGACGATCAACTGGAAAGGGCCGTAATTCCCAAGCGGCTGTCCGTCGCGAGTGTCGACTACCAGCACCTGACCTTCGTGGAAGCTGGGATCAACCTCGGCGAGAGAAAGAACCACAGAATATCCATAAGAACCAGCGGCGACGAGGTAGGTGGTCATCGCTTGTCCATGGAGTTCTTTGCCGAGGGGCGCGTTAATCTTGGCCAGCAGCGTAGCGAGCGGAACGCCGGCATAGGCAGAGCGGGAACGCAGAATAACGCACAGAGCAGGACGTCTCTTAAGTTTCGTTGGCGCATGATGGAAGCATAGCGCGGCGACAGATCGATGTCAGCAGGTGGTAGCGACGTGACCGACGGCACGGCTCGGCGGTCGCACTCCGTGTTAGCATTTTGGTATTGTCCGCGCCCCGGCGGAATGCGCATGGCCGGCACTCGTCCCATCTCGATTACTTTCATCGCCGTGATTTTCCTGGGTGTTTTCCTGTCTTCCTCCCGCGCGCGGGAAACTGAGCCATCGCCTTGGCTGGAGATTCATTCCACGCACTTCACGGTGATTACCGACGCCGGGGAAAAGAAGGGAAAGGAAGTTGCGCTGCGGTTCGAGCAGATGCGGGCGGTGTTCGCCATCCTGCTGATGAAGGATCGGCTGAACGAACCACTGCCGCTAACGATTCTCGCCTTCAAGAACGACAAGAATTATTACCAGAGTGCGCCATTGAAGCAGGGACAGCCCATCGACGTTCCGGGTTTCTTAGTCCCCGGCGAGGATCAGAACTTCATCGTGCTGAACTTGTTTGAAGTGGAACCCTGGCGTGCCGTAGCCCATGACTATGCGCACCTGCTGATGAACTACAACTATCCTCCGGTCGAGGGATGGTTCGACGAAGGCCTGGCGGAATACTTTAGTTCGCTTCGCGTCGATAACCAGCAAGTTGAGATTGGCAGCGATCCGGAACTAGGCTCCAGTTTCACCCAGGATCTGGTGGGCAATCAGCGGGAGATCAGCGGTGCTCCGAAGTCCTTCACAGAACTGCTCGGCGCCCAGGTCTGGATCGCGCTGCCCGATCTGCTCACCATGAAGCATGACACTTCCACGTATGTGGAAGGCACGCACCACACGCTGTATTACGCGCAATCGTGGATCACGGTGCACTACCTGCTGCACGAGAAGAAGCTACCCGAGACAGGAACGTATTTCGATCTGGTGGAGAATCAGCGGCTGCCGGTAGGAGAAGCGATCCAGAAGGCCTATGGAGTTACGCCGGATGAATTCGACAAGGCGGTGAAAGACTATTTTCACTCGCTGACCCCGCTGTTCGCTGCGCTCGATGCATCGAAGCAGCAAAATTCCCAAGCCGATCCGCGGCAGGTCTACCACTTTCCTGTGCCGGTAAAACCGGAAGACAGCACCATGACCTCCAAACCGATGCGCGAGAACGATGCGAAGGCTATGGTTGCTGAGGTGATGACAAGGATTCCGGAACGCCGTAACCTCGGGCTGCAGGAATTGCAAGCGCTGGCGACGATCCCCGAGACTACTGCTTCCGGAAAACCGGTGGAGCGGAAAGCGGCGAGGGAAAGTATTGAGGACGCGCCGCTAGTAGCAGCGGTGGGTAATGAGATCGCCCATCGAGCGCTGGCGTGGGATCACCTGCAACATGGGGAGTTCGATGCGGCCGCGGAAGAGCTGAGCGACGCGGCCATTCTCGATCAGCACGACATGTGGATCCGGTATTACCTCGCCGTGCTGAAATACCGTATCGCCAAGGCCAAGCATGCCGACATTCAGGGACTGCCTAACATGATGCAGGATCTGCGGGCGGTGCTGGACTGGTATCCGGAGTTCGCCGATGCATACGACTTGATGGCGATGGCGCGCAAGGAGGGCGGTGGTTCAATCGCGGCCATGCAGGCGGAGCGGGCAGCGATGCAACTCAGTCCACGCAACCAGGAGTATGTATACCATCTGGCAGAAATTTATATTGAGGGCAAGAAGTGGGAAGCGGCGCGAGCGTTGCTGGATCGCTTGAAGACGAGCAGCAATCCGCTGGTAGCAGCGGAAGCGCGGGAGCAGCTAACCCGCCTGACCAACGAACAGAAGTATGGTCTATCGACAGCCTCGACGGCTCCGAAACTGTCTCCGCAGAGCTCGCCTTTTGACGTGCTGGAGCAGGATGCTGCCAAACGTGCGGCGGCGGAACAGGCGGCACAAAACGCCGGAGTGGGCGATCGGCGCGCAGCCAAATTTCTGTCGGGGCGGCTGGTCAGGGTGGATTGCTCTCAGTCTCCGGCCGCCGTTCTCACGGTGGCTGTTGGGGGAACGACTCTGAAGCTGCGCACTGCGGACTATAACTCCCTGCTGCTGATCGGCACCGATACGTTCTCCTGCGGATGGAGCGATCGATCGGTATCGGTGAACTATAAGCCGGGCGGCTTGTCGGATGGGGATTTGGTGTCGTTGGAAGTGAGGTGAAGCCGATGCGGCGAGGTCGAAATTTCCGCTCAACAACATGCTCGCTGGCCGGTTCGAGACGGCGGACCCGTCCGCGGGGAACGTTTTCGATCCGGCTACGTTGCACAAGTATGTCTATGCGGCAAACAGCTCAGTCGACCAAATCGATCCGACGGCATGGATTTGGACGAGGATGAGGAAATCCTCGCGGGTGATCAGATCGAGGAAGCAGAAAACAGTCTAGAAACACTGTTGCGATATGGGAAGCAGCTCTTATATAAAAACCGCGACGAAATCGCGGGAGTCTCGAGAAACGATGAAGCTCGTTCGATCTGATTCTCCGGAAATAGTCCGAAGCATCGCCACAGCCGCAGCGTGGGCTAGCCGGAATTGGTACACCCTAGGTTTCGCCTGCGCTGCAAACGTACTGGCCCTTTTGATCACCCTTGCTGTAGGCCTCAGTGCTTCGGTGAGGACTGCAGCCTTGACCAGCGTGCCGATTTTCTTGGCGTTGAATGGGTATGTGCTTTGGCGTGCACAGGCCGCTCACCGGAGGTGGGTCGCGGTCGGATGCGCCGATCGGCTGTACGTCCGACTGTTTGCATGGGGCAACAGGGGCCACGCTGACATTGATGAGCCGGACGTACTCGTGCTCGATGCACGGGAAATCGCATCAATGTCGATCCGGACTGTCGAAGTGGTCTTAGATGGGCCCAAGTCCCGAACTGTCGAGTGGCTGGTGATCGAGCCTTCTCAGACGGTTGCAAACGCCGTTTCCGGTCACGTCCGTCCGTTACTGACGTCGACCGAGCCAGATAAGGTAGTGCTCCTGGCCTACGAGGAGGGGCGCCTCACCATTGAATGGAAATGGTGGCGCCCCGCTCTGCGGGTGTTCCTCCAGCGACTCGTACAGGAATGTCCATCCGTTGTCGTAGCCCGCGAAGAACGTTCCGAGCTGGATTTGAATGGGATTTGGAGGGGGATTTCGAGGAATCTAAGGAAGGATCTGGCCGCGCAGGAGCGTCAGATGCTCGTCCAAGCAAAGCGCCTTGGATTCGGTTGCAATTGCGCGGGTCTGCTAAGTCGGTATAAGCGCATCTCGTTCCAGAAGGCTGGAGCGTACCTAGCGGAGATTGAGCGAGATGACGCCGAGGCAGGGCGCTCCGCTGTTCAGAGTTAAGCTTCGCCTACGATGGCGACGGCAACCGTGTCAGCGAAACCGCGGGCGGAGTGACAATCAAGTTCTTGATCGACACGCTTAACCCCACGGGCTACTCACAAGTGCTCGACAAACTTCAGAATGACAGACAAATGGTATTCACTAGTCTACGCAGGCAACGCAATTAAAAACCCTCCCGATGGGGGCGGGAGGGTAGCCATTCACAATGATGGCGGCTAGGCGCGGACGACGTTGCCCGCCTGAAAGCCTTTGGGACCTTTCAGCAGATCGAACTCCACGGTCTCGCCCTCGTTGAGCGAGCGGTAGCCGTTCTCCTGAATTGCGGAGAAATGTACGAAAACGTCCTCCCCCGTGGAGCGCTGGATGAAGCCATATCCTTTCGCCCCGTTGAACCACTTCACTGTTCCCTTCTCTCTCACGGAAAAACTCCTTTCACTATCGTGAAGAATTGTTCCCCGAATCTCCAGTATTGTTGCCCCGGCGAACCGGGACGCCCCCTCAAGAAAGACGGTGGAACTCGGCCGCGCCTGATAGTGTTGAAGAAATCGCCCCAAAGCAAAAGACTCCTCGGGTTAACGCCGCGTAAAGACATTGCGACGCGAACTTTCGGAGCCCTGGACCATCGACGCTGTTTCTACGACACTACGCAAGACGTCAACCTGCCTAACACACTCATCACCCGGTAAGCACCAGACAATGAGCACACGATAATAAGCACTACTAAATCGTTTGACAAGAAGAATTAGAGGGTCAGGCTTAAAGATAACCTGCGGTCATATCCAATACTTTAACGAGGTATAAGAAAAGGCTTCTCGCGGGGATTTAAACTTTGGTTTTCCGGGAGCCCCCGACAAGCGGGCAAACCCTTGGTAGGATTAGGCTAAGACCTGTGGCAGAGCAGACAACAACTACCGTTACCGCGCCGGAGGGAAGCGCCCCCGGCAGACCGCCAACCCCCCGGCGCGCGCGACGGACCGGGGTGGTGGTTTCCACGGTGAAGTACCTGCTGCGCACCGATGTGCACACTTTTGCATTTTCCGTCGCCGCCAATTCGATCCTGTCGTTTTTTCCTTTCGTCGTTCTACTGATGACGCTCATCCGGCGCGTTTTTCATTCGCGCGTGATGTACGACGTGGTGGTGGAGTTGCTTCGCGACTACCTGCCCGCAGGACAGGAGTTCGTCATCCGCAACCTCAACGCGATGGTGAACAGCCGCCACAGCGTGCAAGTGGCTTCGTTGATCATCTTGCTGGTGACATCTTCGGGCGTGTTCATGCCCCTGGAAGTGGCGCTCAACCGGATCTGGCGCTTCCCGAATAACCGTTCGTATTTCGGCAATCAGTTGATTTCGCTGGGGCTGGCTTTTGGTTGCGGGATGCTGGCATTGCTATCGATCGCCATGACGGCGGGCAATGTGGCTTTGCTGGAGTTTTTGCTGCGCGGTCACGGCAGTGGATTTATTCGGCTGGTGGGTTTCATGGTGATGAAGCTGTTCGCCATTTGCGCCAGTATTGCCATCTTCTTCCTGATTTACTGGTTGTTGCCCAACGGAAAGGTTCCGGCGCGTGCGGTGCTGCCAACGGCCGTGATCATGGGATTGCTGTCGGAAGCCTTGAAGTATGGCTACATTCTGGCGCTGCCCTGGCTGAATTTTGCCGAAGTTTATGGGCCATTCGCACTGTCGGTGAGCCTGATGTTCTGGGCATTTCTTTCGGGGTTGCTGCTGCTGGCGGGGGCCAATCTTAGCGCGGAGGAGCACATCCGGCGCGGCCTTTAGGGAAAGTTTTTTCGGCGCCTGTTTCTTGAGGAGAGAGATTGGTTCGTCCGGTGGAACGCGCGTTTTTCACTTGTTGGGGATTGGGACGTCACTGAAAGCGACTCCGCGTTTACGGTTGATGCGGCAGATCAGATTCTCCAGTATTTTCGGCAAGACGTTCACCCCGGGCATCGGCATCAGGGAATTCTTCTCTACGTAATCCTCGGCGCCGGCTTCAATCAGTTTCTGCCGGTTCTTTTCGGTGAGGCTGCTAAGCACGATCACCGGGATGTCGGCGGTTGCGGCGTCCTTCTTCAGGCAAGCCAACACCTCGGGGCCGCTGATCTTGGGCAAGATCATATCCAGCAAGATCAGGTCGGGTTGGCGCTCCCGCGCCAGCTTCAGGGCAGATTCGCCGTCTTCGGCACAAATCACCTCATATCCAGCCTTATGCAGCACCCGCTCGTTTTCATGCAGAATCGGTTTGCTGTCATCTACTAAGAGAATCTTCACGCAGTCTGCCGTCCTTATGTTGTTAGCACTATCGGCAGCGCGCCCCAATGAGATTAGAAGACTGGTCTCGTCACGAACGTATAACCGTTCCAGGAGTTACCGATAGTTACTTGGTTGATCGCTTCGGTTGGTCGCTTAATTCTTCGCCGCGCTCAAGGCCGCGAGTTCGCGACGCGCTTCCTGAGCGGGAATGAAGTCAGGATCGGCGTTCTTCCAGAGGTCGAGCAATTGCCGGTAGGTGCGGATGGCTGCAGCATGGTCAAACTGGGCCTGGGCGCGAGCCGTTCCCAGCAGGCAGAGAATATAGTCGGGAGCCTGAGCAGCGCCGGTACCTTCCTGGAAAGATAAACCGCGATAGCGAAGCCCGGGTTCAAAGTCGGTGACGGCCTGCTGTCCGTGCTTCATCTCCAAGGAGGCGCGGCCGAGCAGTTGAGGAATCTTGGTCACCAGCACGTAAGGAACGGCCGAGGTCAGCAACGCCGCAATCTGTTCGGGATGGTGCGCCGCCAGGGCTGCGGCAGCCTTTACCTCAGGCAAGTAAATGTCATTGACCAAAGTATTTGTGGGTGCTTCCGCAGCCACGCGTTCGATTTCCTTGAGGGCGTAACCCTCCTCACTGCAGAGTGCGAGAGCCAAAGAAGCATCGGGAACGGTGGCCATCGAATGGTCCAAAGTGAGGCCATGGTGGGCGTCTTCGCGGGCAGCGGAACAATTGGATACCAGCGCGTCGTGGAGGGCTTTGGTGGCGTAGAGGCCACCGGCTGCGTCCGTCAGGTGCTGCTGCTCAGCTTTTTGTGCGCCTTGCGTCCACTGCCGGTCCGCGTCGTGCATCCTTCCCAGATAAAGATAAATTGCGGCCGCGCTCGTCTGCACGATAAAGCCGTCGGGGCGACCGGCCGCCCACTGCGCATGTTTCTCCCAGTCCGTGCGGCCAGAGACGAAATCGTCGAGCATAGCGTTGCTGTGATATGAGGTGTTGTCAGCGCCGCCCTGGTCCAGCGCTTCCTTTAAATAACGCTCTCCCTCCGGCATCCGGTCAATGCCCATCAACGTGCCGGCGGCGTTGTCGGCTGCGACATCATCCCAGCGGGCGATCTCCCAGGTCTTCTCGAAATCCGCCGCGGCCTGCTCGTAGTCGCCAATGGTTTGATAAGCGGACGCGAGGTTATTCCACGCCGCGGCGTCGCGTGGATAGGTCGCCACGAAGAGCTTGTAAGATTCCAGCGCTTTGGGGAGATCGGACTGCTGCAGGGCGTATTGCGACTCGATGTACATGCGCTCGCGCTCGGTAACTCGCTCGCGCAGTTCGTAGGCCCTCTTCAAATTCTCAATCGCCTTTGCAACTGCGCCCTGGTTTCCATAGGCCACACCCAAGCGCGCATAGGCCATGGCGAAGCCTGGGTCCAGCCGGATTGCTTCCTGGTAAAAGGAAGCCGCCTGGGGAAAATCGCGCCCGACACGATGTTCATCCTCCCCCAATGAAAATGCGTGGAAGGCTTGGAGAGAGGCGGTGGTGACATTGGTATACGGCGTCGTCAGCTTCTGGATCGAGGACATGGACTCGCCCAGCCTCGCCCGCATGGCCGTGGCTGCGTTCGAGACAGCTTGCAGCACTCCGGTTTTGTCGTTGGCGGTGACTTGCTCGCGCGCGAAGATCTCGCCCGTACCACAGTTCACGGCGTTGATCTGGATCACATAGGATGATCCGAGATTGGCGATACTGCCCGCCAGATACGCTTTCACCCCGAGACGCTGGCCTAACTGCTGCGCCAGTTCCGGTGTAATTCTCTGGTCGCGCGCCTGTCCCAGATATTGCAGGTTGTTGTGCAGCTCGGCATCGCTGACCAACTGCAGCAAGGGCGACTGCTCCAGCTGAATCGCCAGCGCTTCTTTCAAGGTCGAGTCAAATACAGCGTCGCCCGTTTGATTGGTGAAGTCGGCCAGGATGAGCTGATCTTTGTCCGTCAGTTTCGGCACCTGATGCTTGCGCCAGTAGAGGCCTCCGGCAACCAGCGCAATGGCCAAAACCGCGACGGTGGGAACTGCGAACTTCCAACGCGACTGCGTAGGAGGAACCACAGGAACAGTTGTCGCACTGACTGAACCGGAAGACGAAGAAACTGCAGCAGCCCGCCCGCTTGTTTTTGCCGGAGGCGGCGCCTGCGATTCCGCCTGCGAGCTTCCAGCTGCAACCGGCACGGAAGGCGAAGAACCGACGGCCGATGAGCGGCCTGACTCAAGATCACGCTTGAGGCGCAGCAACTCCGACTTGATATCTACGGCGTGCTGATAACGAAGCTCACGGTCTTTTTCGAGGGCGCGGTTAATCACGTCCTCGAGCTTGGCCGGAAGCTCGGGATTCAGCCGCACCGGCGCTACCGGCGTGCGGTTCATGATCGCATCAAAGATGACTCCGGAAGTCTCTCCGCGAAATGGCACCGCGCCGGTCGCCATTTCATACAGCACGATGCCGAAGGAGAATAGATCGGTGCGCGAATCCAAGGGCTTGCCCCGCACCTGTTCCGGCGACATGTAAGCGACTGTTCCCAGCGCCGAGCCCGGGCTGGTCAAGTGCTGAGCGCTGGTTCCTTCGGTCTTGGTGGCTTCCGATGGGTCCAGCACGCGGTTGCTATCCTGCGTTACCTTGGCCAAACCGAAATCGAGGATTTTGGCGTTTCCTCGCGCGGTGACGAAGATATTTGCCGGCTTGATGTCGCGGTGCACGATGCCTTTGGAGTGGGCCGCGTCGAGCGCATCCGCCACATCGATGGAGATGGCCAGTAGCTTTTCCATTTCCAGAGGGGTATCGCCGATGAGGTGCTTCAGCGTCTCGCCCTCGAGATATTCCATGACGATGAAAGCGAGGCCTGACTCTTCACCAATGTCGTAGATGGTGCAGATGTTGGGATGATTGAGAGCGGAAGCGGCCTGGGCTTCGCGGCGAAAGCGGCTGAGCGCGGCCGCGTCGCGGGTGACGTCTTCGGGCAGAAACTTCAGCGCGACGAAGCGATGCAGGCGCGTGTCCTCGGCCTTGTAGACCACGCCCATCCCGCCACCGCCGAGCTTCTCGATCACCTTGTAGTGAGAGATGCTTTGCCCAATCATATTTTCGGGGACGTCGCCCGCAACGTCTGGGCCAGAGATCCGGTGAGCCATCTTAGGGGTGGGGCGGAAGCAAAGTCAACGGAAACACCTCACTCCTTGCACTCCGCGATATGCACAGGCCACGGCTGTGACATCGGTCACCGCGCCATTTGTACCCCGGCTACTAGGATGTGCATGGTTTCCCAAACCCTCTGAGCAGACATTCATTCCCAGGTGATAGCCATGACCGGGAGTTGCTGGCGTCTGCTCGCCGCGTTCCTGCTGGTTTTCATAGTCGAGCTTTCGGCCGCTCAAGATGTAAGTCAGGATCGCACCGCAGCCTTCGTTTCAAGTTCGACGGCCTCGCGGTATTCCCCGATCACTGATGCGGCACGGCTTCCAGAGCTTCCACGTGCGCCCCGGCATGATCCTCTGATCCCGGTTAAGATCGCGCTCCCGCAAATCGTTCGGACGTCAGGAATTATTTTTTCCGGCCGGGTCACGTTTGTGGGGCGAACTGCTACAGAGGCCGCTCTAATCTTCGGACGCGGCAACGGCTTCACTACGATTACGTTCCAAGTGGAGCACGGCATTCGTGGAGCGTCGACGGGCCAAACTCTGACCATCCACGAATGGGCCGGACTTTGGGCTCGCGGCGAGCGCTATCACGTGGGCGAACGCATGCTGCTCTTCCTCTATTCGCCGAGCCGCTTCGGCCTTACCAGTTCAGTAGGCGGAGACAGCGCCAGATTCGAAATTGATCCGGTGGGAAGGGTCGTAGTGATGGCACGGAATGTCGCGACGGTGGCGTCAGATCCTCTGATCCGCGGAAAAACCAGCATCCCGTATGCCGATTTCGCCGAGGCGGTCCGGCGTGCCGGCGGAGAGGAATGAATCAGCCGTGAATATAAAGAAGTGCGCGACCTTCAGCGAAAACGCATGGTTCCAGCTGATGACGGTTCTGACCCTGGTTCTGTCTTTCGTCGGGATAACCCGCGCAGGCGGTCCCGAATACGTTGCGGGCTCGAGCTACTTCAATGCTTCAACGATGGGGCAGCCACTTACCTGGTCGGAGGGCCAGGTGAACTACTACACCGATCAGGGAGACCTGAGCCCCATCCTGCCGAACTCCGCAGCCAACGCCCTCGTCACCAATGCATTCCTGCAGTGGACCTCGGTTCCCACTGCGGCCGTGGTGGCAAACGCGGCTGGCCAGCTCGCCGAAGACGTGAATGGAAGTAACATTGTTGTCGACTCCAACGGAATCATCACCGCTCCCGCAGACATTACTTCTGCCGCCACGCAAATGCCGGTGGGAATCGTATACGACTACGATGGCTCAGTCACGGACGCGCTGCTCGGCGCAGGCGCGGGGGCGCCTTCGCAGTGTTTCGGGAACGCAGTTTATGGAAGCGTGGATAATTTTGGCGTAGGTGCGAACTTTCTGCACGCACTGATCGTGATCAACGGACAATGTGCTTTGCAATCCTCACAACTGACGGACGTGGAATACCGTTTGGTGCGGGTTCTGGGCAGTGTGCTGGGACTGGGTTGGTCGCAGCTAAATCTGAATGTAATCACGGGGACGCCTCCAGCTACGCCCGATGATTTCGCCGGCTTCCCCGTGATGCATTACATGGACTCGGCGAATTGCGCCCCGATTACGCTTTGTTACGCAAACCCTTATCAACTCGCGCCGGATGATGTGGCTTCGCTCTCGCGCTTGTATCCCGCCGCAGGTAAGCCAAGCGCGACTGCGCGCATTTATGGTTCTGTACACTTCGAAAATCATTTTGGCGCGCCGGGCCAGCCGATGCAGGGCGTGAACGTTTTTGCGCGCTGGATCGATCCTTCCACCGGCCTGCCCTCCCACCGATACGCGGCCTCGTCGGTCTCCGGATTTCTCTTTACCGGCAACGCGGGCAATCCGATCACGGGCCTAGCCGATCCTTTGGGAAATCTTTACAGCGAGTTCGGATCGACAAATCAAACGCTCGAAGGATTCTTCGATCTTGCCGGCTTGCCCATTCCTAATGGAGCAAGTACCGCGCAGTATCAGCTTTCGGTCGAGGCCTTGGACCCTCTGTGGTCGGCCGGCGTTTGCCCCTACGATTTTTCGCAGGTCGCTCCCTCGGGAACTTTTGCGCCGACTGTGGTCACGGTGAGTGCCGGCGGCGAGTTTGAGCAGAATATTCCTATGTCCGGCAGCGGGCAGGCTGTGCCTCCGTGGTCCGCGACGGAGACATGGAGTGCGCCCGCTACGATTCCGCCGCCGGGCGACTGGATCGGATCGCTGAGCGGGTACGGCGACACTGCCTATTTTCTGATCGCTACTCAGGCCAACCGCACCTTGTCAGTGGCCGTCACGGCGTTGGACGAGACAGGGAAGCCTACCGAGTCAAAGGCTGCGCCGGTTATAGGCATCTGGACCCTGGGCGATCCACTGGGCACAGCACCGCCGGTGCTCACGACAGCTCCGTTCAATGCTGAGAGCTTCGGCATGAGCCGTCTCGACGCGCAGGTGCTGAGCACGAACAGCTTTATCGTCGGCATCGCTGACCTGCGTGGCGACGGCCGTCCCGATTACTCCTATCACGCGCACGTACTATATGGAGACACGGTCAAACCTGCGCGGGTCCCGGTGACGGGCGGCCCGATCACTCTGCAGGGTACCGGGTTTGCACCCAGCCTCACGGTCGCCGTGGGGAATAGCAACGTTCCAGTGCTGGCCAGCAACGCGAGCCAGATTCTGGTTTCTGCTCCGGCGCAGGGCGATGGGCCTCAGACCATTACGATCAGCGATCCGGTCAGTGGCGCGTTCTCCATTATGACCGGCGCACTGACTTTCGGAGCCGCAGCCACTGACGAGATTCTGCCGGTGCAAGGCGGAAATCCGCAGACGGCGGTGGGAACTCAGGCGGCCAATCCGGTGACGGTGCAAGTCGTTGGTTCGAATCGCATCGCGGTCAGCGGTGCAACCATCGGCTGGACTACCACCAACGGCGCGACGCTCTCCGTCTGCGGCGGCATTTCTTCGTGTTCGGCGATCACGGATGAAAGCGGACTCGCGTCGACATGGGTTACACCCACGATAGCGGGAGTTGCAAACATAACGGCAACGCTCGCGCCCGGCGTTTACAATCCCGCGCAGTCGGTGACCGCCAACCTGTCGGCCACATCTTCGGCCACGGCGATTGCAGTGACCACTCCCTATCTTTGGATCGCTTATGGCGCGAGCGTGAGCGTTCCGATAACAGCGCGTGTGGTGAACTCCGGCACGCCACAAGCCGGGGTGACGGTGAACTTCGTGGTCGCGCAGGGATCGGGATCACTCAGCTCGCCAAGCGCAGTAACCAACAGCAACGGATACGCTTCGGTCACACTCACGGTGACGAACTTCGCCGTCAATGTGCAGCTCAGCGCTTGCGTGGGGCCGGGAAACGATCCTTGCCAAACTGTTTCCGGGAACGCCGTGGCCGCCGTGCTGCTGAATCTGCAGCCCGTGGCCGGAGCCGCGCAAATTGTCACTGGACAGGGATTTGTGCCATTGACCGTCCGCGTCACCGATTCGTCTACGCCGCCCAATCCTGTTCTCGGAGCGAGCGTTTTATTTCAATCCATCGTGCTGCGTCCGACAGCGAACGATCTCACGCTGGTGACGGGCGATACCGATACGAGCACACAAGCGGGGATGCCCGTCATCTTGAGCGCAAGCCAGAGCAGCGTAACCAGCGACGCGAATGGCCTGGCGAGTTTCGTCCCAAGTATCGGACCATTCAGCGGGCTATTGGAGGTGGAGATTCAGATTTCGGCGGGAGCGACTGCGGCGCTTTCGGAGGTGATGGAAAGCTTTCCTTAGGGTTCACGCTCGACGCCGGCACCGCTTCGCCTCATAGCTCTGACGAGGGAGAAGCCTGCTTCGCACCAACGCAGGCAAGCAGCAGGTTCCTCCCTTCGGTCGGAATGACAAAACTTTAAATGCTTCGTTTTGCCGAGCGACCTCAAGGCCCGATAGCGGGACCCGAAGCCGTTACTTACTTCTTTGTCCCCTGATCTTTTATCGGCTGATCTTTCGTCCACTTATCGACCCAGTCGTTGACGGTTTTGTACCAGAGCTGGGAATTTTGCGGCTTCAGCACCCAGTGGCCTTCGTCAGGAAAATACAGCATCTTCGACGGGACACCTTCCATCTGCAGGGTAGTGAAGAGCTGAAGGCCTTCGCTCACGTCGAGGCGGTAATCGAGCTGGCCGTGGATGACCAGGGTCGGCGTCTTGAAACTTTTCGCGTACTGGTGCGGCGACCACTTCTCATACATCGCGCGGTTATCGTAGGGAGTGCCTTTGAACTCCCAGTCGTTGAACCAGAGTTCTTCGGTGGTGCCCCAGGCGGATTCTGCGTTGAACATGCCATCGTGCGACACCAGGCACTTGAAGCGGTCAGTATGGCCGAGGATCCAGTTGATGGCGTATCCGCCGTAGCTCGCGCCCAGAGCGCACTCCCGGTCTTTATCGATGAACGGGTAAGTCTTCTCGGCGTAGTCGAGGCCCTTCATCAGGTCTTCAAACGGAGCGCCACCCCAGTCGCCGTTGATGGCGTCGATGAACTTCTGCCCGTAGCCGGTCGAGCCGTGGAAGTTGATCATGATGACGACGTATCCGTTAGCGGCAAAGAGTTCGGGATTCCAGCGGTAGCTCCAGTCGTCTCCCCAAGAGCCCTCGGGCCCGCCGTGGATGAGGAATTTCACGGGATACTTCTTGCTGGGGTCGAAGTTCGGCGGCTTGACAAGGAAGCCTTCGACCTCGTCGCCGTGAGCACCGGTGAACCAGAAGGACTCGAGCGGGGACATTTGGATTTGGGCAAGAATGGAATCGTTCAGTCGAATCACGGCTTGCGGATCTTGGAAGCAGTTCAGTAAAGGATTCTTTGCGCCTACCGGAGACTCGCAATTAACTACCGTATATTTAGCGGTGCTTGCCCGGTAGATCGCGGGAGGAGCTTGGAGACTCATCTTCGTAAATAGAATCTCCTTACCCTCGGGTGTGACCGTCAAGTCACCGTTGTAGCCGCGAGCTAATCCCTGTAACTTGCCTGAGAGAAAAACTGAATAGATGGGCGATGAACCGCCGTTTTCGGCGGCGAAGTCGATCGTATTGGAATCCGGCTCCCAAACATACGCTCCCACCCACGCGTCAAAGTCTTCCGTCAGATTTTTCTTCTCTCCCGTCTTGCGGTCGTACAGCATCAGGCGGAAGCGGTCGCTCTCGTATCCCGGACGCTGCTGGGCGCGGTAGGCGATGTAGCGACCATCGGGCGAATAAAGCGGCGTCGAGTCGCTGGCGGGATTGTCGGCAGTGATGTTCTTTGCTTGGATAGATCCGGCCGGGCCTCCGCTCACCGGAACGATCCACAGATCGTTGTTGGTGGAAGCGGCCGGATTCTTATCGTGATTCGAGGTGTAGCAAATCTCCTGGCCATCGGGCGAGAAGGCGTAGTCGTCCTGCCCGCCGAGCGAGAAGACCGGGGCGTCGTAGTCGCCGGGGGTGAGGTCGCGGGCTACGCCCGCGGGACAGCCGGGGGCGGCTGTCCCCACACATGCATCTACGGCTAAGACCAGGATGTGGCTGCGCTTGCCTTCTTTGTATGCGTTCCAATGGCGATAGAGCAGATGGGTGAAAATCAGCGCCTTGACCTTCGACTTCTCAGTTGCTTCCAGTTTCTTGGCGTTGCACACGGTCTCATCCGCAGGCGCGCCATCGCATTCGGGATAAACATCCGAGGTGAACAGAATGTTCTTGCCATCGGGCGACCACAGCTCGCCACCAGCTTCGGTTGCAATGGAAGTTAGTTTGTGAACACCGGTGACGGATCCCGCAGCGCCGTCGAAATCCGCAACCCAAACCTGCGACTTACCTCCTTTAGTTGAAATGAACGCGAACCGCTTTCCATCCGGCGCCCAGCGTGGGCGGTCGGCGTCCTGATCGGCGATGATTTCTTTTTCTTGACCACCAGCGGTGGGCACGATCCAGATGTGCGGCGTCCTGGTGTTGGCGGCGAGATCGACATCGACCACGCTGAAGATCACCCACTTGCCGTCGGGCGAAACTTCCGGTTCGCCGACGCGCTTCAGTTTCATCATGTCTTCGAAGGTGAAGGGATGCTTGGCTTGGGAAAAAGCTGGAAGGGCTAAGGCAAGAACAAGAAAGGTAAGAAAAAGACGGCGCATGAAGGGACCTCCTCGGCAAACGGATGAGTGTAGCAGGGGGACGCTTCCGGCTTCTAGCAGCTGGCTTGGTTTATCAGATCGCGACGGCCGTCTCGCTCGCAGCCAACTGCATAGGTCCTTCGCTTCGCTCAGGATGACAGCCAAGAGGGGTTGGCAGGCGCACGGCGGAACCGGCCGCCAGGTGGGAAATCTCGGAATCTTTCCGACGGCAACCCCCTGATTGATATGGCATCCAAGGTAACGGCAGAACTGCAGCGCCCTACCCCCGGCCTCACTGAGCGGAGAGGGGTCGGGGGAGGGTTGCCGCGGTCGCCGTTCCCGTGGCACTTAGCATTGGTGGACGAAGTTGGGGGACTTGCTTCCTCGCAACTCGATCGATCCTTACTCGGCAAGATCAGTTATTCGATAAAATAGGTTCATGACCCGGCCGCATCGAATTCTTTTGTCTTTTGCTGCCTTCGCTGTATGCGCCTTCCTGGCTGCGCCCGCGACGGCGCAGGAAGGGCCCCTGGAAAATACCGCGCCGAAGGGCGTTACGCCTGACGAAATCATCACGCGTTTTGCGGCGAAGGAAAAACTGTTTAAGGAAGCGCGCGATCAATACACCTACCGGCAAGACATCAAGGTGCAGACGCGCGACGGCGACACGGTTACCGGGGAATATCACGAAGTGTTCGACGTGCTTTACGACGACAAAGGACATCGCATTGAGAACGTCGTGTTCGCGCCGCAGTCGTCGCTGGAACAGGGAGGGTTGTCCCTGGACGAAGGCGACATACAGGACTTCCGCAACCGCCTGCCCTTCGTGCTGACCACCGATGAGATTCCGGAATACAACATTCTTTATGTGGGCCAGCAGCAGGAAGACACGCTGCACTGTTACGTCTTCGATATTGCCCCGAAGGCGATTGTGGGAAAGAAGCGCTATTTCCAGGGCCGCATATGGGTCGACGATCAAGACTTCCAGATCGTGAAGACCTACGGGCAAGCTGTCCCGGAGATTAAGGATAGTAAGAAGAAAGGGAAGGAAGAACATCTTTACCCGAAATTCACCACTTGGCGCGAGCAGATCGATGGCAAGTATTGGTTCCCCACCTATACCCGCGCTGACGATACGCTGCAATTCAACACTGGCGATATTCACATTCGCGAAATTGTGAAGTATGAGGACTACAAGCGGTTTGGATCGAATGTGAGAATTTTGTATAACGGACAGGAAGTACCGAAGGCGGATCAGAAAACGCCGCCGGATCAAAATCCGAGTCCGGATCAGAAGAAGCCGCAGTAGGAAAGTTTCAAGGTTTCAGAGTTCCGAGGTCAGGTTTCCAGTTTCCAGTCGCGAGAACTGACTTCTGGAAACCAGAAACTAGAAACCTCAATAAAAGAGGTACTTTCTCCACTTATCATCCGAGCGGCCCATCAATCGCATGATGTGGCGGCTGGTGTGGAGGTTGAATGCGCGGGGCTCGCGCATCAGCTTCATGCCGGCTTCGGCGGGGAACTGATTGCCCTTGCGGCGATTGCAGGCGTGGCAGCAGGCGACAAGATTCTCCCAGGTAGAGGAGCCTCCGCGGGAGCGGGGAATGACGTGGTCGAGGGTGAGCTCGCCGGAAGGCAGCACGGTGGCACAATACTGGCAGGTGTTGCGGTCGCGCAGCAGGATATTCTTTCGCGAGAGAGCGCGGCTCTGGTGCGGGATGCGACGATACTCGAGAAGACGAATGACCGAGGGCACACGCATGGCGATGCGCGCGGCGTGCAGGAAGTGTCCATTCTCTTCTTCCGTCATGGCCACGCCCTTCAGCACCAGAACCAGGGCGCGGCGCGCGGCGCAAACATTGATCGGCTCGTAAGAAGCGTTTAGGACGAGCACGGGCGCATGCAGCGCGTGACCGTTGCTATCGCGGTGCACAGCCGTCCCGGCAAACAGGCCAGGGGCGTGCCTGCCTATCAATCCTCCGCCTCCGTCGGCTTCAGTCCTTGCTGACATGACGCTCGTTTGTCTCCTGGAGACCGCGCTTATTTTCCCTTACACTTCTTGTCTTACACTTCTGCTACTGCGACTCGTACATGGGACGCCGGATCGCCCGGCGCACACGCTTTACTTAGATGCCGACAGCCCGAGCCACGCGAATATCCTGCATCTCGGACGAAGCATCGCCACTATCCTCCTCATCTGGTAACCGAATCTCGACATGCTGATCGGAAGCCTTCAGCGTGCGGGCCACGGTTGCAACCCAAACTTTGGTGGCTCCGGCACGGAGCAGGACACGTGCGCATTCTGAAACGGTGGCTCCGGTGGTAAGAACATCATCCACAAGCAGGACTTCGCGACCGTGAACGGCTTCAGGCCGGGTAACGCCGAACGCGCCACGCACGTTCTCGCGGCGCTGGTGGCGGGTAAGGCCGGTCTGGGAAGGTGTTTCGCGCTTTCTTTCGAGCGCGCCCGCAAGCAGATGCAAACGTTCAGATGCCGGCCGAAGTTTCAGGGCCGCGCGTGCGATCAGTTCCGCGTGATTGAACTCGCGCCGGCGAAGGTTGCCGCGGTGCAGCGGCACCGGAATGACGACGAGTTGATCGGCCGTGAACCCGGGTGAGAGATCCTCGACTGCTTCCGCCAGCATGCGTCCCAAAACATTTGCGGCGGGATAGACTCCCGAGTACTTCAGCAGGTGAATCAGCTCGCGCAGTCCACCTTCATAGCTGCCATAGGCCACGGCGCGCTCGAAGACGGGGGCGATTCGCTCGCACAAACCGCATCGAGGCTTGCCGTCAGACACGGTGAGTGCGTGGGTTGAAAACAGGCGCTCGCCGCAGACGAAGCAGACTCCACCCGCGGTGGGATGCATCGCGGCAAGACACTCCCGGCAGACGGGAAGACGGGAGATTTGTACTAGAGGCTCGCCACAGATACGGCAATCGGAGGGAAAGAGAACGGAGAAAATACTTTCAGCAATTTGAACGGAAACTCGAACGGGCCAAGCATTATGAAACCAGGATCGCCTGCCTTCAAAAGCAATAGAGGGCCCTGCCACTGCGGCTTTGGCCTGGATAGCCCGAATTCGGTCTCCACTACTGCTGAAGACGGCCTCCGTGATGCCCACGAAAATGGGGCGCTTCCGCGTTGCCCGCGTATCGCCAGTATAGCGGCGTCGGGCTGACTAGGCAACGTTACGAGTGTCGCGATGTGAAACCGATGAGACCGGATGCTTCCCAGTCACGTCCGAAAGCCGCTCGCGGACCGGTATAAAAATCAAACGATAGTCCCTCCGAAAACATTCCGCGCAGCGTACCGGCTGCAGCAGAAAGATCGGGAGAAGATAGCGTTCGGAAAAGGTGCGGCGCCGGGAACGAAAGCCGGTTTCGCAGCCACAATCGTCGCAATGAAATTCGAAGTACTTCTGAAACCAGAGCTGGTCGGGGGAGTGACGTGTCACACTGCACCTCGGAAGAACAAGACTACGCAGGGGTGAACGACTTATTGTCCTTATTTTACCCTAAGTCGGGTTGCGCGGATAAGGCCAGCATCAGGCGGGGTATTACCGTTCTGGAACGCGCGCCGCACTTGTAAAGCAGCCTGCCCGCGTGCTAACGTGCGCCGTTCCGGTGTTTCGCATATAAAGTTGGAATATCGGGACTTATCCCATTCTGCGAGGATCTCGCCCATGAGTACGGTCGCCCCACCAGTCCGGAAGAAGCACACTCCGTACGTTCCCGAAGATATGGAAATGAAAGAGTTCACCTTCCGGGCATTACTGATTGGGCTGGTGATGACCGCGATTCTCGGGTCAGCCAATGCCTATCTCGGTCTGAAAGCCGGGATGACGATTGCGGCAACGTATCCAGCGGCGGTAATCGGGATGGCGCTGTTGCGGCTGATGAAAGGATCACTGCTCGAAGAGAACATCGCACGAACCGTGGGCTCGATCGGCGAATCGGTAGCGGCGGGTGCTGTGTTCACCATTCCAGCATTTGTGATGGCTGGGCTGTGGCCGGGTTTGACGCGCGAGAAGTATTGGAACTCGGTAGCGTTGATGGTGATAGGAGGAACGCTCGGGATACTTTTTGTGACGCTTCTGCGACGCGTAATGGTGGAAGATCCCGACCTACCTTATCCGGAATCGGTGGCGGCTTCGGAGATTCACAAAGCAGGACAGCAAGGCGCGAAGGCCGCGAAGATTCTTTTTGCCAACATGGGCTTTGGCGGATTTATGTACCTGCTGGGCGCGGTGAATGTTTTCTCGGCGAACAATACGTTTCCGGTGACCATCAGTGCGCTGGGCAAGAAGTTGCTGCTGCGCACGGGCACGAATCCGAACGTCGCGACTACTATCACCGGAGGAGCAACGCTGCTGACTGCGCCCGATATCAGCCCAGCGTATCTAGGAGTGGGCTACATCATTGGTCCGCGGCTGGCGGCGCTTAATTTTGCCGGAGGAGTGCTGGCCTGGGGTCTGCTGGTTCCGCTTCTAACCTTCACCATTGGTCCGTACATTCAGGCGGCGCAGCCTGCGGGACAAACGCTGGCATGGCCGCTGCTGGCGGGAGCCATCTATTACTCCATCGTACGGCCGATTGCGGTGGGCGGCATGCTGGTGGGAGCCTCCTACACCTTGTTCAAGATGCGGAAGCAATTGGGCGCGGGTATGGCGCGTGCGGTTTCCGACCTGAAGAAATCGGCCGCGGCGCACGAAGCTACGAATCGAACCGATCGCGATCTTCCGTCGAAAGCGATTTTTGCTGGTGTGGGTATCGTCTTCCTGGCCATGATCGCCCTTTACTACTACTTCATTGGCGGTGCGGGAAATCTGTCGAGTTCACAGGTCATTACGGCTTCTGTGGTAGCCGCGCTGGTAATGGTTGTTCTGGGTTTCTTTTTTGCTGCTGTGTCAGGAAATTTGGTGGGGCTGATCGGGTCATCGAATAACCCAGTGTCAGGGCTCACGCTGTGCACGCTGGTGATTGCCGCGCTGCTGATGGTAGCACTCGGCGTTTCCGGAACCGGGGGCGTGGCGGCGGTGCTCGGAGTTGCGGCGGTGGTTTGCGTGTCGTCTGCCGTCGCGGGCGAAATGTTGCAAGATTTGAAGGTGGGATACATTCTGGGAGGCACGCCTTCAAAAATGCAGATCGGGGATCTGTTCGGCGTCGTGGTGGCATCGCTGGTGTTGTTTTTCCCGCTGGCCGTGCTCGACAGGGCATACCACTTCGGCAGCGCAGCGCTGCCGGCTCCGCAGGCGGGGTTGATGGCAATGCTTTCCAAAGGCATTGTGGGTGGGGACATGGCTTGGCCACTGGTGATCGTGGGAATTTTGCTAGGCATTGCCATGATCATGATTGAGGTGAAGAGCGTGATGCTGTTTGCGGTCGGAATGTATTTGCCGCTGGGGACGACGTTCGCCATTTTCGTGGGCGGCGTGATCCGCTGGGTCACCGACAAACTGCGCGACCGGCGCGGCTACAACGATGCGCAGAAGGCGCGGGTCGAGAACTCCGGCGTCCTGACTGCCTCCGGACTGATCGCGGGCGAGGCGTTGTGCGGCTTGGTGATCGCCGGGCTGGTTGGGTCCGGCAAAGATGTGACGCTCGTCCACTGGACACCTTCGTTCTGGGTAGCTGTGGCCGCGCTGGTAGTGCTGATACTGGTGATGATACGTGTGCCACTGGCCAATGCCGGCAGTCCCGACGAACCGGCACCACCGACGGCTATCATGTAAGCATTACGCGAAACTGAGGCCTGCCATGATGGGCTCCCGGTGTTCCTCTATGTTTAAATCAATTCGTGTCGATCGCTGAAAATATTGCTCAGATCCGCGAGCGTATCGCATCCGCTGCGCGACGTACTGGGCGCGCTCCAGATGAAATCTCTTTGATGGCTGTCAGCAAGACGCAGATGGCGGAGAAGATCCGCGAAGCTTATGGCGCGGGGCTGCGCGTATTCGGAGAAAATCGCGTGCAGGAGTTTGCCGGCAAGGTCGCGGCGCTTGGAGATTTGCAGAACGCCGAGTGGCACATGATCGGACATCTGCAAACCAACAAGGCCGCAAAAGCTGTGGAACTTTTTCGCGCAGTCGATTCGGTCGATTCGCTAAAGCTGGCCGAGAAGTTGGACGCAGCGGCAAGGTCGCTCGGAAAAAAGCTGGCCGTGCTCGTCGAAATCGATGTTGGCGGCGAGGCCGCAAAAAGTGGCATTGCTCCTGATTCTCGTGAGATAGAAGAGTTGCTGCTGGCCGCGTCGCGGTTCGAAGCCCTGGTATTCAGCGGATTGATGACGGTGCCTCCATTCACGGAAAATCCCGAAGATGCGCGCCCCTACTTCCGCAAGCTCCGCGAGTTACGCGATACGATTGCCGCTCGGAAGCTCGCGGCCGTCGGGATGGATCAGCTTTCCATGGGCATGTCACACGATTTCGAAATCGCGATTGAAGAGGGATCGACTTGCGTGCGCGTGGGGACAGCAATCTTCGGGGCGCGGACAAAACCTTAACTAGAGAGGACGAGGAACCATGAAACTTCTCGACCGGTTTTGTGCTGGAGTCCTTTTCGTTTTGGCCATCGCGCATAGCCTGCTTGTGCCGCGAAATTACACTGGCAGGATCTGGATCTTCGGGACGTGCCTAGCTTTGTTGTTCACCGCGATGCTGAACATCCTGCGCATTCGCAACGGCCCTGAAGTAAAAGGTCTCAAGCTGTTTTGCATCGCGGCGAATCTGACCATGTTGGTATTCGGGATTTCCCTGATGTTGAGCATTGGAATGTCGCGTACTCTGCACAACCCGCAAGTGCCGCTGCTGACGGCCTTGTTGCTGGTTGAGACCGCCTTCTCGCTGGAGAAAAAGGCGTGATTCCCCTTCGGGAGTCGAGCGGAGGCGTGACATTTGCGGTGAAGGTCCATCCCCGCGCCAAGAAAAACGCAATCAGCGGCGAGGTTGGCGATGCACTCAAACTCTCTCTCACTGCGCCGCCGATCGATGGCAAAGCTAACCAGGCTTGCATCGAATTCTTCGCGAAGCTTTTGAAGGTACCGCGCTCTTCCGTTACCATTGCCTCCGGCCAGACCGGACATAATAAGGTGATTCGCGTGGCCGGGCTCTCGGCCGTGGAAGTCAGAAAACGTGTCGCGACGTAGACGTGAGAGACGCTGAAGTTAGCAAACAAGCGCGGGCGAGGCGTCCGCGCCACACAAGTCATCAGGGAGCCTCGCTTGAGTTTTTCCGAACGTTTGCATGAGATCCGCACCGGCTTCGAACAACCCTTCTGGATCGCCAATCTCAGCGAGATCTTTGAGCGTCTTTCTTATTACGGGGCCTTTGCTTCGCTCGCTTTGTATTTACAGGAAAAGCTAAACTTTTCAGCCGAGCAGACTGGAACGCTGACCGGGATATTCGGCGGGATGGTCTGGTTTCTTGCCATATTCGGCGGCGCTGCAGCCGACCGACTGGGCTTCCGGCGGGCACTTTCGATTGCGTATCTCATCCTGGCTGCCGCGTATTTTCTGATTGGCTCGATCGGCGCATCCTGGCTGGCTCCGGTGCGCAACGCGGTGCCGCTCGAACTTTTTGTTGGCTGCATCCTAATTCTCCCTGCACTCGGAATCTCGCTGGTCAAACCATGCGTGGTGGGCACTACGGCACGCGCATCCAAACCGAATGTCCGCTCGATCGGTTACTCGATTTACTACACCATGGTCAACATCGGAGGTGCGTTTGGGCCCTATTACGCCTCATGGGCTCATCGCCACCTGGGTGTCGAGAGTGTGTATCGCGTGGCGGCGCTGAGCGTGTTCGCGATGTTCTTTGTTGTCCTATTCTTTTTCCGCGAACCGCGCAAGGCTGGAGACGCTCCTCCGCCTTCGATTGCCACCGTCGCGCGGAATTTTTGCATCGTTGTCGGCAACTACTGGCTGGTTCTTCCAGTGCTCGTGGTCGCTCTACTTCTCCGCATCGGCCTCTGGATCTATCCCGCCTACAACGTGCCTAGTTGGATTTGGGTCACACTTCTCGTGCTGACTCTGGCTGGCATCAGCCGGTTTATGTGGTTCCTGGTGCTGTTCACGGGGTACTGGGTCGTCTTCTGGCAGCAGTACATCAGCTTGCCGGGATACATCCATGGCTACATCAATCCGCACGCTGACGTCGAAATTATTCTGGTAACCGATGGCCTCACCGTGATCTGCCTTACCCTTGCGGTCAATCTTCTGACGCGCAAGATTCCGGCGTTTCAAGCAGTAATTCTCGGAACGCTGATCACATCAGTTTCCTGGCTGATTCTCGCGATCCGGCCGACGATTTGGGGAGCGGTATTTTCTCTGTTCGTTCTCGCCTTAGGAGAAATCATTCAGCAGCCGCGCTACTACGAATACATCGCGCTGCTTGCACCCCCAGGACAGCAGGGCACCTACATGGGCTTCGCATTCTTGCCGATCGGGATTGGGTCGCTGATCGGCGGATGGTTTGGTGGCACTCTCATGCATCACTTCGGGGAAGTCACGCACCAGCCGGAGCGAATTTGGTGGACTGTGACCACAGTCGGCGTAGTCACCACTGCGATGCTTTGGGTGTATGACAGATATTTCAGAGTCACGGCTACGGCAACTTAAAATGTGGGGCCATGCCTAAGCGTTCGACAGGTCGATCCCGAGCTGTGCAATCAAGGCTCACGGCAGGAGAGATGGCTGCTCAGATTCGACTTGTGCTGAGGGATGGCGGCTCCGCCGAGCATGCGGCGGGCGTGCAATGGTTCTTCAAGGAAGAAATCAAGTCGCACGGATAGTATACGGCGGATTTACGCCGTGCAGCGGTGCGTTTTCGTCGCGAGGTGAGAACGGATCATGGTCTCGAATTCCTGATAGATGTTGCCGATCAGCTTTTTTCCGGCTCAGTGTTGGAGGAGAAGGTTGCCGCGGTATTTCTGCTGGAGAAACTTGATGGCGAGTTTGGCGAAAAAGAATTCAAGCTATTCGATTCCTGGCTCGACCGCATCAGCAGTTGGGCCGATCACGACGCGCTGGTGCACGACCTCATTGCTCCGATGATGGCTTCCAAACCTGAGCGTGCAAGAATCGTTTTCAAATGGGCGAAGTCGCCGGAACGCTGGCGGCGGAGGGCGGCGTGCGTGGCGCTAATTCGCGGCGCGCGCGCAAAGCTGTTCTTTCCAGAAATCACTCGCCTCTCAAACTCGCTTCTTTCCGACGAAGATGACATGGTGCAGAAGGGATTAGGCTGGCTGCTGCGCGAAACGGCAAAGTTTGATGCAAAGCGGACGGTACCATATCTGATGAAGATTCGCGGCCGAGCTCCGCGCCTGGTGCTGCGCACCGCTTGCGAGACGCTGCCGCCAGCGACAAAGAAACAGATTCTTGCAGTCTGAGTTGCCCGGATTCGCTCAAATCAATTCCATTGTTTACAATAGAGGTTTGCTCATGGACCTGGCCGCGATCCAATCTGCGCTGCGCGAACGCAACATCGACGCGTGGTTATTTTACGATCACCACCATCGCGATCCCATTGCTTATCGGGTGCTGGGGTTGCCCGCGAACCTGATGGTCACGCGACGCTGGTTTTACCTGATCCCGGCGCAGGGTGAGCCTGTGAAGCTGGTGCACAAGATCGAAGCCGGACATCTTGATTCCCTGCCCGGCAGCAAGCGCCAGTATTCCGGATGGCAGGAATTGTTCGACAGCCTGAAGTCGATACTCGGTCCCTACCGCGACATCGCGATGCAGTACTCGCCCAACAATATTGTCTTCACCATTTCTCTGGTCGATGGTGGGACGATCGAAATGCTGCGCGGTTTGGGAAAGAACGTGGTCAGTGCCGCTGACCTGATCGCGCAGTTTGAAGCAACGTGGAGCGAAGAGCAAATCAAGACGCATTTTGCGGCGCGCGATAGTGTGGATTCGATTGTGGCGGCCGCTTTCAAAGAAATCGGGAAGCGGGCGCGCAACGGCGGAACCACCGAACATGCAATCCAGCAGTGGTTCATGGAAGCGTTTCGTCGCGAGAATCTGCTCACGGATGATCCGCCGATTGTCGCGGTCAATGCCAACGCCGGGAATCCGCACTACGAACCGCGCGCCGACCATCCGGTTCCGATCCGCGAGGGCGACCTGGTGTTGCTGGACGTTTGGGGCAAGAAGGATGTTCCGAATGCGGTTTACTATGACATCACCTGGATGGGCTTTGTCGGCTCGGCTCCGTCTGCACGCATGCGTGAAGTTTTCGAGATTGTCCGCGATGCGCGTGATGCCGGAGTAAAAACCGTGACCGATGCAATCGGCGCCGGACACCGGATCGCGGGATGGGAAGTGGATCGGGCAACGCGCAACCACATCAAGCAAAAAGGATACGGCGAATATTTTATTCATCGCACGGGACATTCCATTGGCACCGACGTCCATTCCAATGGAGCCAATATGGACGATCTGGAAATTCACGACGAGCGCCAGCTTCTGCCCAACTCTTGCTTCTCGATCGAGCCCGGAATTTACCTGCCGGAGTTCGGAGTGCGCAGCGAAGTCAATATGCTGGTTCGGCCGAAGGCGGCGGAAGTGACCGGCAAGATTCAACGCGAGATCGTAATCATCTGATGGCAAATTCAAGTACAGCTAAAACCAAAGCGGTGGAACCGGCGCAGCCCGCGAGCATGATGTCTGTTATCGCTCCGGCGGTGGGATGGCTCATCCCGGGCGCAGGCCACCTTATTCAGAAGCGCTGGATTCGGGGCCTTTTGCTACTGGTCTCGATCGGAGCCTTGTTCGTGCTCGGGTTGCTGATGCAGGGTCACATCTACAAGGCTAACGGCGGCGACATTCTAGACATTCTCGGATTCATCGGCGATCTGGGCGCAGGTGGGATGTATATCACGACCCTCGCCATGAATGGAGGTCAGGGAGCGATTGCGTTCGCGATTGCGGATTACGGAACCAAGTTTATGATCGTCGCCGGCTTGCTGAATTTCATTGCGGTTGCAGACGCCTACCATATCGCCATCGGGAAAAAGCAATGACCGTCCAACTCACTCACTTCAGTGCGGCGTTTGTGTTTGCGCTTTTTGCCTCCATCGTCTTCGGCATCACGCATCGTGAGACCACTCGCGACATGGTTCGCTACGGGCTGTACTGTTTTGTGATGTTCCTCGGTGGCCTTCTGGTGGCGGGCTGGGCCATGTGGCTGGTCCGAAGATAGCGGTTAGCACTTAGCTCGTCTTCTCATCCTTCCCACACGAAAGCATCGAATATCCTCTTCGTCTCGAAATTCAACCGACGGTAGAGAGCGACGGCGCGGGCATTGGCTTCGGTTACGGTGAGTGACAGCATGGAAAAGCCGCGTTTGCGAAGACTGCCCACGGTCGCGGCCAAAAGCGATTCGCCAATACCGCGGGAACGGTATTCGGGAAGGACGCAGACCTGGGTCACGTGACCCACATCGCCGCGCACGCGCGAACAGAGAATGAGTCCGATCAAGTTTTTCGCCTTACGATCCACGGCGGAAAATGAGGACTCCGCGTCGAACAATCCGCATCCCGGAAAACGCACGATGTTATTCAGGAAGCGCAGCGATCCGCCGAGAGTGTGGTACTGATCGTTGATCTGGGCGTCAACATGGCCGCGATAGGCTGCGGTAATCACGGCGGCTGCAGGCTGGTAATCGACTTCGGTCCAGCGCCGGATTTCAATCTCCGGATGGGTAGGCGGAACGACTGGCGATATCTTGCCGAGTTCGAGAACCATAAACAGCCGTGGATGGCGCTGAAAACCCTGATCGAGAAACGGCCGGGCAACGCTTCCCGATTCGTGCGCCAGCAGCTGCGCTTCCACGCGGTGAATTCCAGGAGATTGCTGGAGGGTTTCGATCACATGTGTCAGCAGCTTGAGTTCTACTTCGCGCGCGTTTGGCAGACGGCTACCGTTCGCGACGAACAGATCGCCGACCACTCCCTTGCTGCCTTCATACACGAAGAAGGTGTAGCCAAAAATGCGGCCGCGTTCGATGGCGGCATAGCCGGGAAGAATTTTGGCGTCCACATAGCGCAGGATCATCTCCGCCGAACCGCTGTAGTCCCACGAAAGGAGGCTGGCCCAGACTCGACCCTCATCGTCGAGCAAGGGGCGCAGATCCACGGAGGAAAAATGTCTGAGGTCGAGAATCTCCACGGGGCTCCTGCAAAGTCAGCCCGGCATTCCGGCCTCGTTTGCATGGCAGAACTCTGAGTTTAGTGGGTTCGAAGACGCGAGGCAAACCGGCGGAACACAAGGCGGCAATACGGACTGCCGCGAGTTAGCGTGGAGAATTTGTCCCGGCGGCAGCGACCCAATAATAGTCCACATGCTGCGGAGCATAGTGGCCAAGATAAGAGACTTTCCGCCCCGCGACCAGTTTTGCAATTTCCACCTGCGAATTCTCCGGAGCCACTAGTAAATGCTCTACCGATGGAACACTTCCCCAGTCGTAGTTGAAGGTCAGGTGGTTACGGTAAAACGTGAGGCCGTACTCGAGTTCGCGGGAAACATGATAAACGGCAAGCGGCAGCGGATGGGTTTCGATATCGGCGATCTCCTGGGTCAGTGGCCGCGCCGATAGCGTTTGGTCGATTGCCACGGAACCGAGTTTCAACACTGCTCCGACTGTGAGCACGACGGGGATCAGAGTGACGAAGCGCAACATGCGCAGACCATTTTTGCGCACGAGGGTGAGTGCAATTCCGGCGCAGAGTACAAATGCGATGGCGAGAGCGACGAGTATGGGCTGGCCGCCGGGGAGACGATGCTGCGTGATCAGGTATGCAATCAACAGGGCTGGAACAATTGGAGCCGCGGCGCACAGCGAATGCGAGATTACGAGCCAGACGGGCGTTCGATCGTCGTCACGGTCTCGCAGATGCCGTCTCAGGTAATCCGCTAGTAGCAGGGCTCCGGCAGGAATGGCGGGAAGAATATAGCCGGGAAGCTTCGATTGTGAGACAGAAAAAAATGCCAAAGGTACAGCCAGCCAGCAACCCGCGAAAATAGCGAATTGGGTTTCGAGACCGTCCCGCGAGTGATCAATCGATTTTCGCGACGCCAGCCATTTACTTATCGACTGCACAAAAGCCCTGACCGCGAATACTGTCCACGGAAGGAGCGCCAACAAACTTACGGGCAGGTAATACCAGAATGGCTCGGTATGGTGATAAAGGTTCCTGGAGAATCGGCCAAGATTGTGCTCCACAATAAATTCGCGGAAGAATTCTGGATTGCGCGCCTGTACTGCGACATACCACGGCAGGGCGACGAGGCAGAATAAAACGATTCCTGGCAGCCAGAGCGTTTTCATTACGAGTCGCAGTTCGCGAGTGGCGGCCGCGTAGAAAGCGATGATTGCGATGGCGAGAAAGGGTGCTACCGGACCTTTCGCCAAGGTCCCTAGCGCCATGAAAACATAAAAGATCGCGAGGTAACATTTCTTTTCAGTTTCGTGCCATGCACACCAGGCGAGCATGCCAATCGTGAAAGCCGCAGCCAGTGGCATGTCGGTGGACGCGGCGCGAGCGTAGCCGACGATTCCTGCGGATGAAGCTGCAATCAGGGCACCGTCAAGTTCGAAGCCACGGCGGAAGCGGCGGAGAAAGAAGTAGACTGCCAGAACCAGAAAGGTGGCATCGAGCGCCGAAGGCAGCCGGGCGGCCCAGTCGCTTACGCCGAAGGTGCGGTACGCGAACATGGCTTGCCAGTAGTAGAGTGGCGGCTTTTCCAGCCACGGCCGGCCGCCGAGGTTGGGCGTGATCCAGTCGTGATGTGCCAACATTTCGCGCGCCACCTGCGCGTATCGCGGCTCATCGGCTCCGATCAGGCCGAACTGTCCCAAACCATAAAAAAACAGGAACGCACAGAATCCTGCGAGCAACAGCGAGTCGGTGCGTGTTCGATTCGTCATGCGGATGAGTTTCCGGGACCCGCGGGCATCAATGGGAAAGAGAACTTGTAACTATTGTATGAAAGAACCGCGGCGCAGTGATTCCAGAACCAGACGGACCGCGTGGGCCAGGGGACCATCGATGGAACAACCGCTGGCGCACTCATGGCCGCCGCCGCCAAAACCCTCGGCCACTCTTGCTACATCGAGTTTTCCCTTGCTGCGCAGACTCAAGCGAAAACGGCCGTCGGGAAGCTCGCGGAAAAAAGCGGCTACTTCGACTTCTCCGATGGAGAGGATGTAATTCACGAGACCTTCGCAATCTTCTTCCTTCGCTCCATAGCGCTCCATCTGCTCCTGCGTTACCCAGGTCCAGCCGACGTGGCCTTCGGTGTTGAGATTACGCAGCGCTTCTCCCAGCAGCCTCATCTTGGCCACGGAATGGGCAAAATAAATGTTGCGCGCGCAATGCGAGGGATCGGCACCGGCGAGCACCAGTTCGCGTGCCAGGGCGAACGTATGTTCGTTTGTCCCTTGAAACATGAAGGAGCCGGTATCGGTCATCAGCGCGGTGTAAAGGCAAGTCGCCATCTCGGGAGAGAACGGAGTCCCAGCTTCGCGAGCCAGGCGAAACACCATTTCTCCAGTGGCAACGGCATGGGGATCGATCCAGTTCACGTGCGCGAAAGGGCGTCCGCTTACGTGATGATCAATGCTGATAAGGAAGCGATCCTCCAGACCCTCGAGGCGCGTGCGGTTGACGCTATCGCATTCCAGGATAATTGCGGCGTCATAATTTCCGCCCACGCGATTCGCCTGCAGCACCTGATCCGCAAAAGGTAGAGCACGATAAATTCGCGGGACGCCGTCGCGCAGCATAACATCGGCTTGCTTGCCCATGGCTCGCAGAATCTGGCAGCAGGCCAGCGCCGATCCGATGGCGTCTCCATCGGGCCGGGCATGCGAAGTGAGCACGAACCGGTTACGCTGCTCGATTTGTTGCAGAACGTCCCGCAACATGGCTACACCTTTTCCGCGCCGGGCTTGGTGTGCGATTTCATTCTCTTTTTCGCGCGCGCCAACAATTCTTCCACACGCGCCTTCTCCCGCTCCGAGCGGTCCAGCCGGAAATATAATTCGGGCGCACGCCGCAGCCGCAGGCGCTCCACCAGTTCATGCCTTATGTATTCTTTGGCCGCAAGCAAGCCCTCGAGGCAGCGCTCCGCTTCTTGATCATCGCCGTCTACATCCACGAGAACCTGCGCGGAGCGGCCATCGTCGGCGACATGGACCGCGGTCACACCCACGAGTCCGATGCGCGGATCCGCCAGTTCACCTTCCACCAGCGTTTCAATTTCCTCGCGCAAGGCTTCGCCTAACCGCCCGCGATGATATTTCAGCCCCCGCTTTTCCACTGCTCACCTCGAGGTAAAACGCATGAGAATATCAGAAAATTGGCCGCGCGTGTTGGCTCCCTAGTGCTATTGTCGCGCACAAAAGAGTGGTTGTGGTAAGTACAGAGGTAACAGTGTGATAGCGGCGGCATTCCGTTCGTAGTTCTGGGCGTCTCTCTTTTGGACAGGGATTCTACAAGTATTCCACGAACGAATCGGCGATTTCAGCACCGTGGTTATTGGCGATCCGCGTGGCCTGTCGCTCCACGTTCTTCATCAGTCCATCAAGGTAGTCACGCGAATCGGAGATGCTGACCACGCCAATGGTGGCACGATTCCACAGGCTGCTTGGATCGAGTTCGGCGACAGAGACGTTGAAGCTGGAGCGCAGACGATCTTTCAGACTACGCAGAACCTGCCGCTTGTCTTTTAGCGACTGTGCTGCTTCGATGTGGAGTTCGAGGGTGAGGAAGGCGATGGGCATTCAGTTCCCAGTTGTCAGTTCTCAGTTAAACCCAAAGCTTCTGACTGAGAACCGAGAACTGAGAACAGTTTTCAAGCAATGACTTCCGCGGCGATTCTCTCGGTGGCGAAGGCCTCGATCACATCGCCGACTTTGATGTCACCGTAGTTCGAGATCGAGATGCCGCACTCCATGCCGTTCGTGACCTGGCTGGCATCATCTTTGAACCGCCGCAGCGATCCGACCTTGCCTTTGAAGACCTGCACGTTGTCGCGCAGCAGGCGAACTTCGGAGTCGCGTTTGATCAAGCCATCGCTCACGCGGCAACCGGCAACGGTACCAACTTTCGGGATGCGGAAGACGTTGAGGACTTCGGCGCGGCCCTGATAATGCTCTTTGTAGGTGGGCTCGAGCAAGCCGCTCATCGCGCGCTTGATCTCATCTTGCAATTCGTAAATGATCGAGTGCAGGCGGATATCTACTTTTTCCTGCTCGGCAATTTCTTGCGCCTTACGCTCCGGCCGAACATTGAAGCCGATGATGATTGCATTCGACGCGGAGGCTAGCAGAACATCCGTCTCGGTAATTGCGCCTACACCTGAGCGCAGCAGCTTCAGGCGAACCTTGTCGTTAGAAAGTTTCGTGAGCAAATCGGTGATGACTTCCACCGAACCTTGCACGTCGCCCTTGAGAATGACGTTCAGTTCTTTGGTGCCAGCGGCCTTGATCTGCTCGGCCAATCCTTCCAGCGATACGCGAGAACTCTTGGCCAGAGCGGCTTCGCGAGACTTTTGTTCGCGATATTCGGAGATGCCGCGAGCTTTATCGCGATCGGCCACTACGACGAATTGATCGCCGGCTTGCGGCAAAGATTCCATGCCGATGATTTCCACCGGGGTGGAGGGCGGGGCCGTCTTCAACTGTGCGCCGCGATCGTCAAACATGGCGCGCACTTTGCCATAGACGTTGCCGACTACAAAATTGTCGCCGGCATTCAGCGTACCGTTCTGTACCAGCACTGTGGCTACGGGACCGCGTCCGCGATCGAGCTTGGCTTCGAGCACCACGCCAGTCGCGGCGCGCTCAGGAGTGGCTTTCAGCTCACCGAGATCGGCCACCAGGCAGATCATTTCCATCAGCAGATTGAGATTCGTTTTCTTCTTGGCCGAGACGTCGACAAACACCGTCTTGCCACCCCACTCTTCCGGCACCAACCCGCGGTCGGCAAGCTGTTTCTTCACACGGTCAGGCAATGCATCCGGTTTGTCGATCTTGTTTACAGCGACAATGATGGGAACTTCGGCGGCGTGGGCGTGATCAATCGCTTCGAGCGTTTGTGGCATGACGCCATCGTCAGCGGCGACAACCAGCACAACAATGTCGGTGGCTTTGGCACCGCGAGAACGCATGCGAGTGAAAGCTTCGTGGCCTGGCGTATCGAGAAAGACAATCTCGCGGCCGAATGCGGGTGATTCCTTGTCGGTAATCCGCACTTTGTAGGCGCCGATATGCTGCGTGATTCCACCGGCTTCGCCTTCCGCCACATTTGTCAGCCGAATCGAGTCGAGCAGCGTGGTTTTGCCGTGATCGACATGGCCCATGATCGTGACCACGGGCGGACGAATTCCGGTCTCAGGCGCGGCTTCTTCGCCAGCGGCTGCCGCGTCAATTTCTTTCGCGGTCTGTTCTTCGAACGTGATCACGTTCGTATCGGCGCCGAAGAAGCGCGCCATTTCACTGGCCAGTTCGGCGTCAAGCGTCTGATTGATCGTAGCGAATACGCCCTTCGACAACAGGCGCGAAATCAAATCCTTGGCGCGGATGTCGAGCTTCTCCGCGAGATCTTTTACGCTGATGCCTTCCGTGATCGTGATGCTGCGCGTGATCGGCTGAGGCTCATTCGACACCACCATGCGCGGCGGCGGCGTGTAGCCCTTCATCGGGCCTTCCTTCACGCCGCGCGGAACATAACGCTGGCCGGGACGGCGCGCCGGACCGCCGGGACGGCTGCCGGGCCGCGTGGTGCCGGGAGGTGGAAGAGCTGGACCCACACCCAGCGGACGCGCTCCTGCGGGCGCTTGGCGCGTGGGATGCATGGGACGACGTTCGCCGGGACGAAGCGGCGGACGCGGCGGACCTCCGCCGGGCCCTTGAATGGGCGGACGCCGCTGAAAAATTGGCTGGCCAGGGACGGGACGTCCCGGCGCGGCACGCATCGCACCGCCGATGGGAACTCCGGGCTGCACCGGTGGCGGAGCCGGACGCACCGGAGCCTTGTACACGGGTCGCGGGCCAGTTTGCGGAACGATCATGCGCGGCGCTGGCGGTGGCGGAGCCACGGGCTTTGCCGCAATTGGAGTTGCGGGCGGAGCGCTCGCGGAAACTGTCGGAGGCGCCGGAGTAGGAGGAGTCACTACGGGTGGTGCGACCGGACGCGCTGGAGGTGCGACCACCGGCGAAGATGCGATCGGCGCCGATTCTGCCGGAGGCTGCGCTATCGGTCTCGAAGGAACAACTGGCGCGGATGGAGCTGCACTTACGGGAGCTGCCGGAGGCTCTGCCGCTGGTTTTACTACCGGAGGGGCAACGGTTGTGGGCCGGCTTACAGCGGCCGGAGGCGCGACCACTGGTTTTTCTATAGGCGGCGCGACCGGCGCATGACTCACCGGCGGACGCGGCGCAACCGGCGGAGCTACGGCCTCCTTCTTCTGAGTGATTGCCTTCAGCACATCTCCGGGACGCGAGATATGCGACAAATCAATTTTCGTTTTTATTTCTTCTTCGCCGCGGGCCGGGCGCGAACTGGATTTGCCCGCTGAGGACGAGCCTTCGGCGGCGGAACGGATGTAGACACGCACCTTTTCCGCTTCATGCTCTTCCAGAGAACTGGAATGCGTCTTCTTCTCGGTCACCCCGACTAGCGGTAGCGTATCCAGAATAGCTTTACTCTTGACTTCCAGCTCTCTAGCAAGATCGTTGATTCGAACCTTACTCATCCGGCCTTTCATCTCTCCGCGTTGTAGTTAGGTCTTCATTGCGACCTCACGGAGTCAATTTGTTCGGTCCCACGCCTGCGAAGCTATTCCAGCGTGTCATCATTCATTCTCTGGTTTCGGAAGTAGATTCCGCTTCCGCAGCAGACTGTTCTTCGGCATTCTCAGCCTGCTCTGGGTTCTCGTCTGGGGCAGCTTCGCCGCCGGCTTCCACCGTGGATTCGCCGGAAGCCGCCTCTTCGCTCACCGGGATTTCCTCGGTAATTTCCTCGCCAACTGCGGCAGAGGCTTCCGCCGCGAGTTCGCCTTCCGCGGCCACTTCGCCCTCAACCGCGGCACCCGGCTCCAGGCTGGCAAAGTAATTATTCACCGCCAGACTGATTTTTTCTACCGTCTTCGGACCAATACCCTCAATCGCTTCAAGCTGCTCGGGGGTCATATCAGCCAGCGCCTCGACCGTGGTTACGCCAGCGGCGCCTAACTTCTCTACCAGCCCATCACCCAAGCCGGGCACGCTCTCGAGCGGCGTGGACGTCTGCGGCACCATGGCCGACATCTGCTGCTCAACTTCCTGGCGCTTCTCTTCTTCACTCTTGATGTCGATCTTCCAGCCCAGCAACTTCGCGGCGAGGCGAACGTTCTGGCCCTTCTTGCCGATTGCAAGGGAAAGCTGGCTGTCGTCGACTACCACTTCCAAGTGCTTGCCGCCGGAATCTACCACCGTGACCTTGCTGACTTTCGCCGGTTGCAAAGCCTTCTCGGCGAAAGTGACGGCATCTTCGTGATACTCGATGATGTCGATCTTTTCTCCGTGCAGTTCGCGGATGATCGACTGCACCCGCATTCCCTTCATGCCGACGCAGGCGCCCACGGCGTCCACGTCCTTGTCCTTGGACATGACGGCAATCTTCGTGCGCTCCCCGGCTTCGCGCGCGATGGCACGGATCACGACGGTGCCGTCATAAATTTCCGGCACTTCCGTCTGGAACAAATGCTGAACCAGATCCGGCACGGCGCGAGATACCACCACGCCCGGACCTTTCGAAGCCTTCTCCACCCGTGCGATCACGACTCGCACGCGCTCGCCGATCGCGAATGATTCCAGACGCGACTGCTCTTTGCGCGGCATGCGCGCTTCCGCCTTGCCGATGTCGAAGATTACATCGGGACCTTCCACGCGCTTTACGGTCGCGTTCACCACCTCACCGACGCGCCCGATGTATTCGTTGTAAACAGTGTCGCGTTCTGCCTCGCGCACTTTCTGAAAAATCACCTGCTTCGCGAGTTGCGCCGCAATGCGTCCGAGGATTCCTTCCGTGACCTTCGGAATGCGCAACTCTCCACCAACTTCCAGGTTGGGATCGGCCTTGCGCGCATCTTCCAGCGTGATCTGCAGCTGCGGATCTTCCACTTGCTCCGGCGTCTCGACTACCGTCTTCACCGCGTAAGCGTTGATCTTGCCGGTCTCTTTATCCAACTCGGCGCGCAGATTTTCCTGCGATTTGTAGTACTTGCGCGTGGCCATAACAATGGCGTCTTCCACCGCAGTCACTACAATCTGCGGATCAATTCCCTTTTCGCGGCTCAACGCGTCGATCGTGTTGTAAAGCTCACTCGCCATAGAAAATTCCGTTATGAAACTTCCGGTCGCAGGTCTTGGGTCTTAGGCAAACCCGAAGACCTAACACCTAGTACCTGAGACCTGCTTTCAAATTTCCGGCACCAGATTCGCCTTCTCCACATTGGCGAACTCAATCCCGATCTTCTGTCCGTGCGCGGCCGTCGCTTCTTTCTGTTTCTTCCGCGACTTCTTGCTCGCGACGCTCAGGTCCAGCGTTAGCTGCCCTTCGCGAAAACTCTCCAGTCGCCCCTCGAAATGCCGGTTGTTGTTCAGCGGCTGCCTGGTCGTCAGCTTCACCCGGCTGCCGACGAAGCGCTCAAAATCAGAAGCCTTCGTGAGCTTCCGGTCCAATCCCGGCGATGATACTTCCAACGTGTAGCTGCCGGGCATCACATCCTCGACGTCGAGGATGGTGCCAAACTCGCGACTGAAGTTGGCGCAGTCTCCGTGCGTTACTCCCGCCAGCGGATCACCAGCGGCAGCTCCGGGCTTGTCCAGATACACGCGCAACATGCGGGCGTTGCCACTGCCGTGAAGCTCAACTTCCACTACCTCCAGCCCGCTGGAGGCGGCTACCCGTTCCGCAATCTCTCGTACGCGATCAAGCTCAAGTGCCATGCATCCAATAACTTAGAATCCAGCCCGCGCGGGCGTATTTCCCCGCAACGAAAAAGTGGGCTTGCGCCCACTGGTGTGCTTCGCCAAATGCCGGTACTACACAACAGTTCTCAGTTTTCTAATATACGCCCGGGAAGATTAAAAGACAAACGTCGGCAGGACGGGAAAGCCGATCATCGCGCACGAGTGAATTTGCGAAGACTGCTGCACGTTTTGCAGCTTTATCTGAAGCTCCGCCCGTCAACTAGAGCGGTATATTCCCATGCTTCTTGGGCGGATTCTTGTCGCGTTTGGTCTCGAGCATCGTCAAGGCCTGAATCAGTTTCTTGCGGGTTTCGTGGGGCTGGATGATGGCGTCGACGAAGCCGCGATCGGCGGCGACGTAAGGGCTGGCGAAGCGGTCGCGGAATTCCTCGATCTTTTTCTGCCGAGCCGCTTCTCGGTTCTCCGCACCATCGAGTTCGCGCTTGAAGACGATATCCACCGCGCCCTCCGGTCCCATGACGGCGATCTCCGCAGTGGGCCATGCATAGTTCACATCAGTGCGGATGTGCTTGGACGCCATGACGCAATATGCGCCACCGTAGGCTTTGCGCGTGATGACGGTCACCTTGGGAACCGTGGCTTCGGCGAAGGCGTAAAGCAGCTTCGCTCCGTGCTTGATGATGCCGCCATATTCCTGCGCAGTGCCGGGGAGAAATCCGGGAACATCTTCGAAGGTGACCAGGGGAATATTGAAGCAGTCACAGAAGCGAACGAAGCGGGCGCCCTTCACAGAGGCGTTGATATCGAGCGTGCCGGCAAGCATGGCCGGCTGGTTGGCGACGATGCCGATGGAGCGGCCGTCCAGACGCGCGAATCCGACGACTATATTTTTCGCGTAGTGCTCCTGCACTTCGAAGAAATAGGCGTCGTCTACCACGGCGTGGATTACATCTTTCATGTCGTAGGGCAGATTCGATTGCGCGGGAACAATTTTGTCGAGTGCCGCATCGGCGCGGTCGATCGGATCATGGCAGGGCTTGCGCGGAGGATCGTCCAGATTGTTAGAGGGCATGAAGCTCAACAACTCGCGCACCATGGACAAACATTCGGCATCATCGTGCGCGAGAAAATGCGCCACGCCGGAGGTTTCGTTATGAGTCATCGCGCCACCGAGCTGATCTTTGGTGACATCTTCGTGAGTCACGGTTTTGATCACGTCTGGCCCTGTGATGAACATGTAGGAAGTCTTGTCGACCATGAGGACGAAGTCGGTAATCGCCGGCGAATAAACCGCGCCGCCCGCGCACGGGCCCATGATGGCGGAAATCTGCGGCACGACTCCGCTGTATAAAGTGTTGCGCAGAAAAATGTCGGCATATCCTGCGAGCGACATCACGCCTTCCTGAATGCGCGCGCCGCCGGAATCGTTCAGTCCGATTACCGGCGCGCCCATCTTCGCGGCGAGATCCATGATCTTGACGATCTTCCCGGCGTTCGTCTCGGAGAGCGAACCGCCGAAGACGGTGAAATCCTGCGCGAAGAGGTAGACCAGGCGGCCTTCGATGCGGCCGTAGCCGGTGACGAAACCGTCGCCGTAGGGCTTCTGTTCAGCCATGCCGAATTCGTTGCAGCGGTGCGTGACCAGCTTGTCGGTCTCTTCGAAGGTACCTTCGTCAAGCAGAAACTCGATGCGCTCACGCGCCGACATCTTGCCTTCTTTGTGCTGGCGCTCGCGGCGCTTCGCGCCTCCACCTTCTTCGGCAAGTTGATTGCGCTTTTTCAGCTCGGCAATTTTTTCCTCGATATTCATGGCGGGAAGGATTATAGCGGGTGGATGGGCAGGCAGGTGTGAGGTAGGTCACAACGCAAGAGGTTCAGCATCGATCTAGCGCATCTTAAATTAGATCGCTCGTCTCAGCACGTAAATCACCCAGGGCGCGATGTTGGTTTCGTTCACCCAGGGATAGGGCTCGTCGCCTGTGGCCAGCGGCTTGACGACTTGGATTACCTGCAAACCCGCTTCTCGATATACGGCACGGTACGATTCATCGGTCCAAACGATGTCTTCCACCGGTCTTCGGTCCTGATGGTCGGTGACGATGATGCGCACGAGGTCGCCGCTGCGGGCGGCGGCGTTCTCCGGAAAATCCCGGGTCGTGAACGAGGCCCATTCATGGGTATAAATCTCGGGCGAAGAAACTATGCTGACGATGGTCCCTGCCGGCGTCAGCAACCTTCCGAGATCGCGAAAGATTCGTGTCTTCATCACGCCGGGAATGTTGTCGAAGGTAAAAGCAGAGAGCACGAGGTCGAAGGTCCCGGCTTCGAGTCGATCGAAATTGTCGTCCGGGACGAGGAGGTACTCGCCCGAAGGGTCCACGGCTCGCGCCAGCCGGAGCATGTCCTCCGAGACATCGACTCCGGTTACATCGAATCCATGGCTGCGGAGGAAACGTGTAGACCGGCCCGTACCACAACCGAAATCTAGGGCTTTCTCACCGACCACATGTTTTGAGAGGATCGTCGGAAGATCGCGGTAAGCAAGGTAATAGGTGTTCGCGAACTCGAGAGTGGCGTAGGCGCCGGAGCGCTGAACGTCTTCGTAGCAGTTGATGAAGTTTGTGCTTGGGTCTTTCACAGTCGAGTATAACTCGTGTTGGTTTACAGGCCGAGCGGTCTTGTTGGCTGTCCGAAGCCGCTCCAGAGGCGAGTGTCTACTCCATATCCGAGCCGAGTATCTGATAGCGATACTTCTTGCCGTCCCAGAAGAGGACCGAGGAGGTTGCTTCGCCTTCGCCCTGTTCTTCCATGTAAATTCCGAGCACTATCTTCTTCTTGAGCGTAAGTCTTTTGACGGTCAGGGTCTTGAAAGGAAGATTGATCAGCAGAAACTTTGGCTTTTCTTTGTCGGAGCGCCAGGCATCTGGACCGACGCCGTGCACGATCAGCAGACTAACACCCTTACGCTCCGGCTCATCCGAAGCGAATGTGGAAGTGACTTTGACATCGCCGAAGCCGAGAAAGCTGTTATAGGGATCAATGACATGGAAGCCGTATTCCGCCTGGTCGGCCATAGGGTTCTTACAGCGGGCAGCGATCACGAGATCGTCTACGCCGTCGCCGTCAAGGTCGCCGACAAATTGCGGTGGTCCACCGAGCAGGGAGCAGTTCTCGCCAAACTCTTTATGAACATACTCATCGGTGACCGCGGGGATGGGAGTCCTGGCATGAGCCGGGGGCGGGGGTAGCGGCTTTTTTTCCGCAGAAAGCCTGGCAGAAGCTGCAGCGATCGCCAGCACGACGAGCAAAACGCGAAGGGAGGCAACTTGGGAGAACGACATGGCTCTACTCTAGTACCGTTCTTCTTGGGAGGGTATAGACAGTAATGATGACCAGGTAACGAAAGTACCCACTACTTGTGGAAGTGTTCCCATCCTTGGGGCTTGAGTTCGAGGCCGCCCCCACCGGGGTTCATCAGGAATATTTTCTTAAAACGGGTGATGTGCCCAATCTGGGTTATGGGCACTCCCGCGATTTGGGATGGGATGCGCTTGCCGCGTGGAGCTGTGAATAGCAACTCGTAGTCTTCCCCGCCGTGCAGGGCAAGCTCAAGATCGACCTCTCGAGGTGGCTTGCCGAAGCTGGCACGAGGGACGGCTTCCGTCAGGATTTCCGCTCCGACCCCGCTTTCTTCGCAGATGTGAGCAAGGTCGGTGGAGAGGCCGTCGCTGGTGTCGATCATTGACGATGCCAGAGCCTTCTCACTCAGCACCTGGCCCAGTGCGATCCGCGGCTCAGGGAAAAAATGGCGAGGGTAGTCGCGCGGATTGAGCCTGGGTTTCTTCCTCGGGTTTTTTAACATCAGCCGGACCGCAGCCGCGGCTCCGCCCAGATCCCCGCTCACATAAATTCGGTCGCCGGGCCGCGCCCCGGAGCGCAAGATTGCTCTTCCCTTGGGCACGGCACCCACAACAACAATGTCGGCGAGAACTCCATCGGGTGACTCGGCCGTGTCCCCGCCAGCCAGGGGGACACGGTAATTGTCAGCCAGCCGAATCAAACCGCCGATGAAGCGGTTCACCCAACTTTGAGGCAAGTCGCGCGGCAGGGCCAGCGAAAGAAATGCCGCGACGGGCTGGCCGCCCATGGCGGCGATGTCACTCAACCCTCGCGCAAGACAGCGATGGCCGATCGACTCCGGGGAATGCCAGTCGCGCCGGAAGTGTATTCCTTCCAGGGAGAAATCGGTTGTGACGAGGGTATCCTGTTGCTGCCCGCAGACATTTGGCAGACGCAGAATGGCGCAGTCGTCTCCCATTCCAAACTGCACCGCCGGATTGATCTTGGCCCCAGCCCGGCGACGAATCTGTGCGATCAACGCTTTTTCGGCGATCACCACGACAACCAATATAAGGGACGCGGGTCCGACGCTGCCCAAATACATGAATCGCCCCAGGGCCAATGACGTCGATTGCGTTCTCCCGGGGGTAACTCGTCCTGGGATGACTTGAGATTACCCCCCTTAAGTAACAATTAATACGGCGCGCTACCGTTGACAGGGGGAACCCGGTTTGTTACCTTTTACCAGTCATTCATAAAGATCTCTGGCCGAGCTAAGTTCTGCACTCCATAGGAATTGCAGACAAGTACAGTGTTTGTAGCTTTGGTCGTGGTTCCGGTAGGCGGGCAGGACACGTTAATTCCATTCCCAAGATGGGAACGCGTGAACCCGGAACAGTCAGGTTGTCCGAACAGGCTCTTTGCGACCTCAGAACTTTGCCTGGAGTTCCGGCCCTGATCATTCAAAACGGAAGAAGGACCGCATTTGCAAAAACGCTTCTACATACTTTTCGTGGCCCGGGGAGACGACGGCCAGCTACGCAAGATTTCGATCCCAGTCCATTATTTGTATGTATTTGTGGTCGGCGCGGCCATCGGTTTCCTCAGCCTGACGGGTATCGCCAGTTCCTACACCCGCATGCTCATGAAGGTTTCCCGCTATAACGAGCTGCGCACCGAAAAAGAGCAGTTGAAAGATCGCTATTCCAAGCTGGAAGAGGTTGCCAAAGAGCGCGACGTTCAAGTGGCATCCCTGGGTTCCATCGCTAGCGAGGTTTCGGCTCTTTATGGATTGAAATCGCAGCCGACCCTGGTCACCGCGTCGCAGCAGCAGATTCAGGACGCCGACGTCAGCTCTTCGCTGGATCAACTGAGTGCCCTTCGCTCTTCGGCTCTTACGGGTGACGCCACGGTAGGCATTAGTCTGGGGATGACTCGGAACGCCACGACGGCCGATTGGTATCGCGCCAACGCCGCTCCGAATCTCTGGCCGGTTGAAGGCCAAGTCACGGGAAGCTTCGGTGAGCGTATCGATCCATTCAACGGTGAGGGCGCATTCCACAGCGGGGTGGATATCAGCAGCAATTACGGCCACCCAATCATCGCCCCGGCCGATGGCGTGGTCACATTCGCGGACTTCATGGGCGGCTATGGCAAGGCTCTGATGATCGATCACGGCCATGGCATCTCCACCCGTTACGGGCATCTTTCCGGCTTCGCCGTCACCCCCGGTCAGCACGTGCATCGTGGCGATACCATCGGTTATGTCGGCCTCAGCGGACGTTCCACGGGGCCGCACCTCCACTACGAAGTTCGCATTAACGACACGCCGGTTAATCCCTATAAATATCTTCGTCTTACAGTTGCCCAAAGCGGCGGTTTCCAGACCGGCAGCTAGACCACTCCACTTCTCCCTTGCGCTGTTCACCCCGGCTAGTCTACGTTCATCCATAACATGGTCAGCTTCTTCCACTCCGTGCGCGAGGATGTTGCGGCGGTATTCGAGTCGGACCCGGCCGCGCGATCCTACTTCGAAGTGTTGATCTGCTATCCCGGTCTCCATGCAGTCTGGGCGCATCACGTGAGCCACTGGCTGTGGCGCCATGGCCTGCGCTTTCTGGCTAGGTTCGTTTCCCAGCTGTCCCGTTTTTTTACCGGAATCGAGATTCATCCCGGCGCAGAAATTGGACGGCGTTTGTTTATCGACCACGGCATGGGCACCGTGATTGGTGAGACCGCGATCGTGGGCGACGATGTCACTCTTTACCAAGGGGTAACGCTGGGCGGGACCGGCAAAGAGAAGGGCAAGCGCCATCCCACGCTGGGAAACAATATTTCAATTGGCTCTGGGGCAAAGCTGCTGGGCAACATCACAATTGGAGACAACTGCCGGGTTGGCGCAGGCTCGGTCGTGCTTCGCAACGTGCCGCCAAATTCCACAATCGTCGGAGTGCCCGGGCATATCGTTCTGCGTGACGGAAAGCGCGTAGTCATCACCGATCCCAAAGACATCCGCGATCCCCTGTCGGACGTGATTATCAAATTAGCCACGGAAGTGCACGAATTGCGGGAGCGGTTTCAGCAACACACGCACGAAATGCTGGGCGCCGAGCCTTGCCTTGCCATCGATGAAGAGACCTCGACTCAGAACATCTCTCCTCAGGAGCTTTTCCAGGACGACTATCAGGACTATCAGATCTGAAATGCAGTGGCCAGAGATTAGTGGTCAGTGTCCAGTTCAGCCTTGAAGGTTCCGCGCAACAACTACCCCATTTGGATTTCATTGGTCACTGACCACTAGTCACTGATCACTGCCGCAGCCCCATCCAGCTTTCAGAGACAACGAGCGAATTGCCGGGATTGTGGGGATCGTACTTCACCGACGTGGGCAGGCCCAGCCGGCAAGAATGCAAGTTGATCCACTGGCGCAAATAGGTTACGTCCTGTGAACACTCGTAGGAGACGCCGGCAACGTCATACTTGTAGATGAGGAACACGGCGTTGTGCTGGCCATCAGTCGGGGTCAACTCCTGGACGTCGATGACTGTGCCATCCGTGATGCGGCCAATGCCGTCCAGCCAGGTGCGGCGTTCGCGCTCGAGATCGGCCTCGCTCTTTGGCTTACGCCGCAAAAACGCGTAGGCGCCGAGAGCAACGGCGCTGCCTACAACGACTAATGAATAAAGACGAAGTGAATCCATACCGAGGTGAGTAAAGCGGCTGCTGCCAGCTGCGTATTCGATATCAGGATATGCCGGAAGCTGCTTGCATGGAAGTGGTCGCGAGGTTACTCAGGTGCCAGATTGGCGTGCCGGGCTGTGGAAATCTCCACCGAAGAGATGGGTAGATGATTATCTCTGCTTGCACACGTAGTCTCTCGCGATCTCACCGAAGGCGCCTTCCGCAACTTGACCGAATTGATCGTCGCGGCGAGTCTTCTTGCTGACAATCAGTTTTCCGCTGCGGTCGCGGGAGTAAAACCACTCGGAGTTCGGCACGGCGCTACCGCTCGCACAATTGAAGTGAACCCGCGCCCGCAATTCGACAAAGGGACCGCCTTGAGGGAGTTTGGTGGGCTCTTTATATTCCACGCGAATCCAGGCAGTGCGCAGGCCATTTTTCTGCGCGGTCACGGAACTGACCAAAACCTGATCGCCTCCAGGAGTGGCCCCGATCTGCCGCCAGTCCCCTGCGGCGAAAACCACCACTCCCACCAGAAGCACCGGCGCCAATACCACGGCGGCGGCAACCAGCAGAACTTTCTTCATGGGAGACAGGGACAGAACCATAAGCACGCCGCACACACTGTGGGCGAAAACTAGATTTCTGTCAACTCCGGCCGCTGATCCATAGACCTGAAATCAGGCTCTAGACGCTATCGGCTATCGACTCGAAGAACGAGTCGCAAATGGCAAACGGTCTGATATTGTTGTTTGCTGCCGGAGGTTTCAATTCTGATGGAGACTCTTCACTGGGCGAACGTGGAATCGGCGATTGGGCCTTTGTTCCTGGCGGCTTCCGACCGGGGACTCGTCGCTTTGGAATTCGATGCGCGGCTGCCGGGACAGCAAACGATTCGCCCCAACCCACGCCATCTTCGGGAAGAGAGAAATGCTTTCGCGTTCGAGGATTCCCCTCGCGCGCTGCAGCCGTATGTTCGCGAGTTGGAACAATACCTTGCGGGCAAGCGGCGTGAGTTCAGCTTTCCGCTCGATCTGCGCGGCACAGATTTCCAGGTTGCCTGCTGGCGGGCGCTGCTGGCGATTCCCTATGGACAAACGCGCAGCTACGCGGACATCGCCCGCGCGGTCGGCAAGCCGAACGCGTTTCGCGCCGTGGGCATGGCCAACAATCGCAATCCGATCGCGATTGTCGTCCCGTGCCATCGCGTGATTGCATCCGACGGCACCCTCTGCGGCTACGGCGGCGGTCTCGATGTAAAGCGAAGGCTGTTGCAACTGGAAGGCGCGCTGACGGGAGTGCTCGCGGCATAGCCGCGTTGCGATCAGAACTTCTTGGCGACCTCGAACAGCCCCGCATCTGCACTCCGCAAAGCCGGGCTCTTCTATCTCGTCTTCGTGATGTTTTCCTACACGACGGGCGGGCCCTTCGGGCTTGAGGACATGGTGACTACCTCAGGCCCGGGCATGACGCTGATCTATCTGTTGGTGCTGCCCTTCTTCTGGTGCATCCCGGTCTCGCTGGTGTCAGCGGAGCTCACCACCGCCATGCCTGTGGAGGGCGGCTTTTATCGATGGACGCGCGCAGCTTTCGGGGACTTCTGGGGATTTCTCGCTGGTTGGTGGAACTGGTCGGCGTCGTTTCTGCTGGGCGGGGCCTACGCGGTTCTCTTCACCGATTACCTGGTCTATTACTTGCCTTTCATCACAGGATGGAAACACTACCTCGTCTCGGTGGCTCTGATCGCCGTAATTACCTGGATCAACGTGCGCGGGATTCAGATGGTGGGCAAGGTTGCAACCGCGCTCGAGATATTTATTTTTGTGCCCGTAATGACGATGATTGTGATCGCGCTGATGAACTGGCATCACAATCCGTTTGTCCCGCTAGTACCGCCTCATCAGCCAACTTTCAAGATCTTCGGCGTGGGATTGGCGCTGGGCCTGTGGCTGTATTCGGGGTACGAACAACTTTCGACCGTGGCAGAAGAAGTGGAGAACCCGAAGCGGAACTATCCGCGCGCCCTTGCGCTGGTGGTACCGCTCTCGATTGCCGCGTACTTTCTGCCCACGTTCGCGGGGCTGGCTTCCGCCGGAGAGTGGCAGAATTGGCACACGGGATTCTTCTCCGACGCAGCGCGATTGATTGGCGGACCATGGCTGGGTACCTGGATGACGGTGGCGGCGATGGTCGGCAATGTTGCGCTGCTGAACAGCACTGTGCTTACGACGACGCGGATGCCCTTCGCCATGGCGGAAGACGGATATCTCCCAGCCGCGCTCACGCGCAGGCATTCGAAGTATGGCACGCCGTGGCCGGCGATTGTCGTATCGGCAGTCATTTACGCGGTACTTGCGTGGCAGAGTCTTGGTCAGCTCATCTCGGTATATATATGGCTACGTTCCGCGACGACGGTACTCACGGTGTTATCGGCATGGAAACTGCGCCGGACACGTCCCCAAATGCCGCGCGCCTTTGCCATTCCTGGCGGGCGAGCGGGATTGTTCTATGTGGTGGCTGCGCCGGTGGTCATGGCTATGGTGGCCCTGTTAGGAAGCGACCGCTTCGCCCTGATCGGGGGCGCGATCGCGATGGTGTTGGGACCGTGTGTCTATTTCGCGGTGCGACACCGGCAATGATTAGCTGGCTTTTCGAAACAGGTAATTGTTGCGGGTATTGGGATGATCATGTTGCCAGTAGCGCAAGAACTCAAGACCGGCATCCTGCGCCATGGTGATGAATTCGGAGGGCGCCGCAAAAAAAGAGATCGCGGTGCCGGGACGTAGGACGGCAGGCTGTCCACGAAGCGCCCACCAAGTCATTCTCCGCAGCATTCCGAACCACGGCCTCAGGCCATGTTCGCGGTATAGATAACTCAGCGTTTCCCTCCGAGTCGTGAAGTGCGGAGTCGGATCGGGCTGTTGCGCGGCAGGAATTTCTCCGATGAATATACGGGCACCGGGCTTGGCGATGCGGCGGATTTCGCGCAAACTCGTGGGAATCTTTTCTCGAGGCACTATCAGCAGCACGTTGTTGCAGACGATCACAGAGGCACATTCATCGGGCAGAGGAAGTTGATGAGTGAACCCTTGTTTGGCCTCCAGGCCAAACCGGCGCAGCACGGCCACTTCTTCCTCGGTCGCCAGCAAGCCAACGGCGGTCCGGGTGCCAATACGTTCCGCGATTCGAAGCAGCGTACCATCGCCGCAGCCGATATCTACAAGGTCGTCGGCTGGGCTGAGTTCCACCACTTCGGCGATTCGTTCATAGATGAGCCGCGTAATTTCCTTCTTGTCCCTGCCACGAAGAGCTAAGTCGTGCGCGTCGCTGGCGTGCTTCGCGGTCTCGCGGCAATATTCTACGTAGTCGTCGGAGCGGGAGATCATTGGATAGTTTTTGGAGGGACGGATGTGTGAATTCTAGCTCACCCAATCCAGGAACTTGTACCACATTCCCGCGAATGGCAGAAACCAGGGCTTGCCGTTGTAGAGGCCGAGGGGCGCACCGGGGAACGGAATGCCGACAAATGGGTTCTCGGGCTTATCGCCCGAAATTAATTCCGCGATCTTCTGGCCTTGATACGTCGCCATGGCGACGCCATGTCCGGCGTAACCGACCGCATAATAGATGCCATCGATCTGACCGGCGTGCGGCATGATGTCGAAAGCGAAATCGAGGGTACCGCCCCATACATATTCCACTTTGGTGTCGCGCAACTGAGGGTAGACATCGATCATGCCGCGGCGCAGAATTTCGGCGCTGCTGCGAATGGTCTGATCGTTTTCGGGGAAGAATGCGGCGCGTCCGCCAAATAACATACGGCGGTCGGGAGTAAGCCGGTAGTAGTAAAGATAATTCTTTGAGTCGTAGATCATGCGATTGCGCGGGCTGAGTTCGTTTGCCAGTGCTTCCGGCAGAACCTCGGTTGTGATGATGAATGAGCCGATAGGGATCAGCTTCTTTTGCAGAGCAGGAGTGGCTCGGCCCGTGTAGCCGCTGGTGCCGACGAAGACTTCGCGCACCCACAGGGGACCGCGCGATGTAATAACCTTCCATCCTGATTCGCCCTGGTGGGATTCGCGTTGCACGCCTTCCACACGCGTGTGCTCAAAGATTTCCGAACCCGCTCTCATTGCGGCCCGGCCCAATCCCGCCACATACCGCGCGGGATTCAATCCGGCGCTGACTTCATCGACCATGCCGCCGTGGTAAATGGTCGAGCCAATCTCGGTGCTCAATTCATTTTTCTGCACCACACGGAGCTGGTGGTTGAACTCGCGCGCGATGACTTCCGCTTGCTGAGCGTAGTCGTCAAAGTGCTTCTGTTTGCAGGCGACTTCCAGATGGCCACACCGCGAGAATTCGCACTCAATGGCTTCTTCGCGGATAATCTGCTCCACGCAATCGATGGTCGCGAGCGATGCGGCGTACATTCGTTGTGTCAGCTCGCGTCCATACATGGAGATAAGCTTGTTTACCCCAAGCTTCATCCCGGTCAAAACCATGCCGCCATTACGAGAGCTGGCTCCCCATCCGATGGTTTCACTTTCGAGCACGGCCACTTTTGCGCCGCGCTTGGCGAGCGTGCGAGCGGCTGAAAGTCCTGTGAAACCCGCACCGATAACGGCGACGTCTGCGCGCTCGGGCAGACGGGTAACCTCCGTTTTTGGAAATTCGGCAGTCGTCAGCCAGTAGTTGTGTTCCTGCATTGCCATGTTTGTCTCTAACGTTTAATTTTTTCTTACAGCACAGCCGTTTCGTGAATCAGACGGCCTTCGGCGAAGCGGGTGAGATTCAGCAGCGATGCATCGATCAGATCCGTCTTCCCCGTTAGGATCAGATCGCTGAGGATTTTCCCAGTCGCCGGTGCGTGCATCACGCCATGTCCGCTAAACCCGTTGGCGAGGAAAAAACCAGGCACAGTAGGCGCCTCTCCCAAAATCGGGTGATGGTCCGGTGTCATCTCGTATAGTCCGGCCCAAGCGCGTTTCGGATTCACCGGAAGATTGGCGAAACAAGGCACGCGGTCGGCAGCGCGGGTAAGTATCTTCTCGACAAAACCCGTGTCGAAATCCATTTTGAAGCCGGGAGTCTCTTCAGGATCGTTCCAGGCAAGAAGAAAGCCGCGAGCCTCGGGACGAAAATGAAATCCATTCGACATGTCGACGATCATGGGCGCGGTGTGAGGAAATTCGTCAAAAGGTTCACTGGGAACGAGCATGCGGCGCAACGGTTCAACGGGCAAATCGACACCCGCGAGTTTCGCCACACCCGCGGCCCAAGCTCCCGCGCAATTTACAACGCGACGCGTGGCCACGGAGCCGCGTGTGGTTTCGAGGGATGTAATGCCAGTCGCATTCCGCGTAAATCCCGTGACCGACGTGTTTTTCCACAATGTTGCGCCGTGGTCGGCCGCCCAGGTCATGAATCCGTTCATCGCGCTGTAGGGATCGACGAAGCCGTCGGTGGAGCAGAAGCTCCCGCCAATGATGTCATCCGCGCGCAGTTGCGGAAACATCTGCCGGATCTCATCCCCAGTGATTAGCCGCGCGTCTTTCAAACCCAGCTTCATTTGCTGGGCGTAGTTCGTCCGCAAATAAGCCATCTGTTTATCCGAAGTAGCACAAAACAGGTAGCCTTGCGGCCGGTAGTCACAGGGATAGCCCAAGCGCTCCTCGAACTCGGCGTAAAAAGGAATCGAGTAGAGCGACATCTGAATGCTGATTGGAGTAGAAAACTGAGCGCGCACCCCGCCCATGCTCTTGCCAGTGGACCCCTTGCCCAGGGCCGATTCACGCTCGACGACCAGAACGCTGCGGCAGCCGTTCGCCGTAAGGTGATAGGCAATGCTCGAGCCGACGATTCCTCCACCGACGATAACAACGTCCGCAGTTTGCATCTGATCTGCCGATCCAAAACGACCCAGCATTCTAGCGCACCGGCAACGCCTTCCGGCATTCCTTTGAGATAGAGAGACAACCTGACGCTCTGACGTCCCCCGGACGTACATGTACCGCGGCCCAATACGCCGTAGATTCTTGACCACCTCGGTAACTTGCCGAGGTTACCGGGCCTGCCTAGTCTGGATTAGGATGCCCTTACGCTGTCTCTTATTTTCGTCCAACGAGGAGATGGTCCAGCCGATCTGGCAGGTTCTGACTGATCTCGGGATCGAGGGAGAATACTGCCGCAATGCTGTGGATGCGGTCGAGAGGGTTACGACTCAGTTGTTCCAAATCGTAATCACCGATTGGGAGGATCAGCCAGAAGCGACTTTCCTGTTAAAGACGGCGCGAGACCAACGAGCGGCGCAGCGGCCGCTGACTTTGGCGATCGTGAACGATGAGGCCAGGCCCCAGGCGCTGCAGGCGGGAGCCAATTCGGTTTTATTAAAACCGATTCGCGCGGAGCAGGTCCGGGACACGTTGAGCACGGCGTGCGAGTTGCTTCGCGCAAAGATGCCCGCCTCCGCTCCGCTTCCAGCCGAGACCTCAAGTGCACCGCAAGTGCCAGCAGCCACTGCGATGGCCGCCTCCGCAGGGGCGGCATCCGTCTCGTCGCCTGCATCTTCGCCAGCATCGGTGAGCCAGGCACCGGAGAAGACATTTCGAGCGGGAGAATTTCTGCAATCGGCCACGACAGCGCCCGGGGCGCAATTCGATACGGAATGTGATGTGCAGAAGTCGCTGGACCAAGCCGCCGCCGCCGAAGTAGACGCGCTCACGGAGCTTGAACCAATGGCCTCTGCCGTGGTGGAACCTCCGGCTGCGGAGCCGGCTGACCCTCAAGCGGCACTCACAGGCTGGGCTTCACTGCAGGAACGGCTCATGAAGTCCGCACCAACCCCGCCTGCGGATGCTCCTCCGAAAAGCGAGTTGCTTTCGTATGGAGAGACTCCATCCTTCGGAGTGCCGTCAGCGTCCCCGCCAGGAGGCAATAATCCGCCGACGCAGCAAGAGCAAAAGGAAGCGCGTCACGAAGCTGCGCTTTTCGCTTACATTGCGGGCGAAACCGACGAGCAAGAGACCAAGCCAGCTCGTGAGGTCAACCCGAGGCTAGCCAAACTTATTTTGGTGAGCCTGGTGGCGGCCGTGTGTGTGGGTGTGGTGGCAGTACCTCGGACGCGCCAAGGTTTGCGAATCGTCTATCGCAGTGCAGTACGTGCAGGGGGAACCTGGCTGAATCCACCTCCAGCACCAGTACCGCAGGCTGCGCCACAGCATGAGAGCTTTGGTTCGGCGGGAGACGAATACAAGCTTCCAATCGCGGCGAACATACCGGATGCGACCACCGATCCCTCGCAGATTCGTGTGCTTCCTGTGATTGACCCGACCGCGAAGCCGGCGAAGTCGAACGATTCGAACAGCGGGCAAGCTGTGGCAGGCGAGACTGGGAACGCCCCCGCGGATCAACCTCAGGGCGGACCCACCGAGGGCGGCCCGGTGCAAGCTGTGGAAAGCCCAATCCCGGGACAGACTGCCAGCACCGAAACGGCAGCGACAGGTGCGACAGTTCCACCGCCCAGCAGCGTCGCAGCGCCGGTTCAGCCGCAACCAAATTCCGCACCCGTCCTGCCGAGTATTCCTCAACAAAACCTGCACATCAGCCCGCCGCCGGCGCCGATTTCCGCGCCGCCGCATCCCGTTTCCACCGGGAATAATTCAGCGATTCCCTCCAGCCTACGGTCGCAGATCGCTTCCATGACGCCAGAAGCGAGCGGGGCAAAGCCGCTCGAGGCGGCGATGTCATCGATTGAGCCAGTGAACCTGCCGGAAACCGCAGCCTGGGATCTCCTGGCGCAGAAAGTTGACCCCCAATATCCAGATGCGGCGAAACCGAGTAGGCAGCTGGGCAGCGTAGTTCTGCAAGTGCTCATCGGACGTGACGGTACGGTACAGGATGCGAAGTTTCTGCAAGGTTCGCTGGTATTCGCGAAGGCGGCCATCGATGCGGTGAAACAATGGCACTTCAAGCCTTATTCTTTGAATGGCCGAGCCGTTTCAGTACAGACTTCGATCACGTTAAATTTCAAGCCCCCGGCGTAGCCTGCTGGTAACAAACGGCCGGCTAGACCGTCTTATGCCTAGAGGGGAGCTGCTTGCCGCGAAGGTACAGCGACAACAGCAATAAGGGCAGCCGGCAGTCGAAAAACGGCATCTACCAGATATAATGGGAGCAGGTTGGTCAGGAAGTAACTCCTTTTCCAGAAACGAAAAATTCGATGTCCATGAAAACAAAAGCTGCGATTTTGCTGTCGTCGTTTACCGTGTTGTTGTTTGTAGTCGTCGGTTCCCTGGGCGGCGTGCACGCCTCCTCGAATGACGGTTCTTACCGGCAGATGCAGGTGTACAGTGAGGTACTCTCACGCGTACAAAGCGAGTACGTAGAAGATCCGAACATTCCCAAGGTAACGGACGGAGCATTGCATGGGCTGGTGGAATCGCTGGATGCAAACTCCAGCTATCTGACGCCGGAGGCCTACAAAGCCTTGAAGGCGCACAAGGCGGAGGCCAAAGGAGAGATCGGGGCGACGGTCTCGAAGCGATTCGGCTATGCAGACGTTGTTTCTGTGCTGCCGGGTTCGCCAGCGGATAAGGCAGGAATCGAAGCGACGGACATCTTTGAATCGATCGAAGGCCAGAGCACGCGCGACATGTCTCTGCCGGAGATTCGCGATGCGCTTTCCGGCACGCCGGGCTCAACGGTAAATCTGTCGGTAGTGCGAGCACGTAAGGCGGAGCCACAGAAGATGGTGGTCACGCGCGACGTGGTCAGCGTTCCTCCGGTCTCAGACAAGATGCTGGAAGATGGCATCGGCTACGTGAAAGTGGATGCATTGACCAAGGGCAAAGCGCAGGAGATCGCGGCAAAGATCAAGACCCTGGAAAAATCCGGAGCGAAGAAGCTGATCCTGGATTTACGGAACACTTCTGAAGGAGAAGAGAGCGAAGGCGTTGCCACAGCGAATCTTTTTCTGAACCATGGCACCATCACTTATCTGCAGGGCCAGAAGTTTCCGCGAGAGGCATTCAATGCGGATCCGGCTAAAGCAGTGACATCCCTTCCTGTTGCCGTATTGGTAAACAAGGGGACAGCCGGGGCGGCCGAGATTGTGGCGGCGGCGATTCTGGAAAATGCCCGCGGCGACGTGGTCGGCGACAAGACCTTTGGTGATGGATCGGTGCAGAAAACGATTGATCTGCCGGATGGCGGAGCTCTGATTCTCTCTGTAGCGAAGTATTATTCGCCCAGTGGAAACGCGATTCAGGACAAGTCGGTGACGCCCAATGTACTGGTGGCTGACGATACGGATAACGTGGTCTCGGACGACGAAGATCAGGAGCCGGCGGCTACGGAGCCAGAAGACAAACCCAAGAATTCGCCGGATGATCAACTGCACAAGGCAGTCGAAGTGTTGAAGAGCCGAAGCAGCTAGCTAAGCTCTAGATTTTTACGATTCCATCGCGTACCGCAAGGTGCGCGATTACTTTTTTGCCCACGGTACTCTTGCCCCTCCAGCTAACTTTTATCCGCAGGAGCAATCACTTCCGTCTCGCGCTTGCGACTACCGGGGCAATTGGCGCCCTGCTATCCTGAACCTACCTCGCCATGAAGTCCCTTTACGAAGATCTTCCGCCGGTAGAAATTGCCGGACGGAAGTTTGTGGGCCGCGTATTGTTTGGCCTGCTGGTGCTGGTTTCCGCCTTGGTGGGAGCGACCGCCGGATTGCTGCTGGTCTACACCACGGACTTACCTCAAGTCGAAGCACTGGAGGCGTACCGGCCGAGTTCGATCACTGAGTTGTACGATGACCATGGCCGCGTGATCGGATCGTTCGCGCTGCAACGGAGAGTCGTGGTTGGATATGACGATTTTCCGCCGGTCTTGCGGGAAGCCTTGGTATCCATCGAGGACAAAGATTTCTACCGTCATTCGGGAATTAATTTCTGGCGCATTATCGGAGCGGCATACCGCGACATTGAGTCCGGCGGCAGAGTTCAGGGCGCCTCAACCCTGACCATGCAATTGGCGCGCAATCTTTTTCTTTCGCCCGACCGGTCGTTCCATCGCAAAGTGCAGGAGGCGATGCTCGCCATCCAGATTGAGCGGCGATTCACCAAGCCGCAGATTTTCACTCTTTATGCTAACCAGATTTTTCTGGGCCACGGAGTATACGGCTTTGAGGCAGCATCGGAGTTTTACTTTAGCAAGCCAGCTCGAAAGCTTACGCTCACCGAAGCGACACTCCTGGCGGGTCTACCGAAAGGGCCGGGAATCTATTCGCCCATCAACCATCCCGATCGCGCGGTGAAGCGCCGGAACCTAGTAATTAATGCCATGCTCGAAGATGGAAAGATTACAGCCGCGCAGGCGGCAGACGCCCGTTCGGCGCCGGTGGCTCTGCGTCTGCTGCACGATCCCAACTCGCTGGCACCATACTATGTGGAAGAGATCCGACGATACCTGGAAAACAAGTATGGAGCCGACCAGGTGCACGAAGGGGGATTGAAGGTTTATACGTCGTTAGATGTCGACATGCAGAAGTCAGCGAACCGTGCGGTGCTGGACGGGCTGGCTGCGTACGAACGCCGCCATGGGTGGAAAGGGCATCTGGAGAACGTTGTCGCCGAAGGAAACGAGATCGACAAGTACGAGCACCCCGATTGGGAGGACGAGCCGGAAGTGAATGGATACGTTCACGCGCTGGTGACTTCCTCCGGAGTGGGAATTGCGACGTTGAAGTTCGGGCGCTACTCCGCCGCAATGGGGCAGTCCGATGTAGCTTGGACCCATGGCAAGATCCAGGACGTGTTGAGGACCGGCGATATCTGCTACGTAAGAATCATCTCGCTGAGTCCCAATGGCGCGGCGCGCGTGAGTTTGGAGCAGGACTCCGGCGCGCAGGGAGGGCTAGTAGCGATTGATAACACTACGGGCGGAATCAAAGCTATGGTTGGCGGACGCGATTTCAGCGAATCTAAGTTCGATCGCGTAACCCAGGCGTTGCGGCAAGTAGGATCATCATTCAAACCCTACGTTTACACCACGGTGATTGATAAGGGTGGAAGTCCGGACGATACGATTCTGGATGAGCCGGTCACGTTTGACACCGGGTCCGGACCGTATTCGCCGCATAATTATGACGAAAAATTTGAAGGCATCATCACGCTGCGACGCGCTCTGGCGCAGTCGAGGAATATTCCGGCGCTGAAGCTGGCCAGCAAGGTTGGCATCAAGAGTGTGATTGAAACCGCGGAGCGCTTCGGAATTACCGCCAAGCTTCCGCCCTATTTGCCAGTCGCGCTCGGCTCAGCGGAAATCACGCTGATGGAACAGACCTCGGCATACAGCGTTTTTCCCAACGACGGGGTGCGGGTCACGCCGCGCTACATCACCAAAGTGACTGACTACGAAGGCCGGGTAATGGAAGAGGATTATCCGGAGGTGAAAGATGTGATCAGCGCACGCACCGCAAGAATCATGACCGCGATGCTGCGCGAGGTGGTGCTGCATGGGACCGGAGTTGCGGCGGCGAAAATGCCTTTCCCGGTCGCTGGAAAAACCGGCACGACGAATGACTTCACGGACGCCTGGTTTGTGGGATTTTCACCAATCATGACTTGCGGCGTGTGGGTAGGCTTCGACGAAAAGAAAACGCTGGGAGCCAAAGAGACCGGGGCGCATGCGGCCCTGCCGATCTGGATGAACTTCATGACCGATGCCATGGCGGGAAAAGGTCCTGGCCAGTTCCAGCCGCCACCAGAAATACCGAGCGCCGTCGCACAGAAAGTAGATACGCCGGATACCGTGCCAGGGGCAGATGAGACGCATTAGACGGATTTCAGCATTGGAGCCCGCCATCAGGACATTGCGATGAAGCCTTTCTTCCGCTTTGCGATATTGGCGCTGACGCTTGTGTTAGTAGCACTGGGGTCGGCTTTGACCGCAATGCGATTTGCGATTCACGGACAAGAAGTGGAAGTGCCGGCGCTCGTCGGGCTCTCGCCAATCGACGCCGGGCGTTTGGTTTCGGGCCTCGGCCTGCAACTGGAAGTCGAGCGACAATATTATAGCCCGCAGATTACCGAAGGGCGGATCATGTCACAACTGCCTCTGCCGGGAGCAAAGGTGCGCCGGGGATGGCAGGTGCGCGTGGCCCAGAGCCTGGGACCACAGCGAGTCGCAATTCCGGATGTCACAAAGCAGAGTGAGCGAGCGGCTGAGTGGAATATTCGGCGTCGGGGCTTGGACTTGGCTTCGACAGCGGAGATGGCGTTGCCGGGAATGCCTGCTGATCAAGTGCTGGCGCAAAGTCCTCCGCCGAATGCCAGTCAGGTGGCAGCGCCTAAGACCAGTTTGCTGATCACGGTGGCGCCCGATCCGCCGGCATATGTGATGCCAAGTTTTGTTGGACAACCCTTGGGCAGCGCGAGCCGCACGCTGCAGGACGCAGGGTTCAAGCTGGGAAATGTTGCCGTTGCCCCGCCGCCGGCGAACACGACAGCGGACAATCCAGCGCCGCCCACCTTTAACGCTCCGCCTCAACCAACGCCAGCCAGCATTATCGTCGTTCAGAATCCTCCTGCAGGACAGAAAGTAGTGGCAGGCGCGGTGGTGACCTTTGAAGTGCGCTGACGCGGGTTAAATTACCGAGCGAATGATCGAGTACACTCAGATCTTCTCTAAGATCGCGGCGAAGAATCCATCGCACGGATGAACCCCAGGCAATGTCCGGAGATAAGGGCCGCGCGTAAGGGAGGCAACGTTGCTCCAGACTAGCTCCCGTTGTCGCTGAAGACGATCGAGCTCTCCGCCGCAATCAACGACGCGAAATCCTGGAGTTCCTGCCAGAGCGCGCTCAACGACCTCTTCGTTCTCTTCCCGCTCCAGCGAACAGGTGGAATAAATCACGCGGCCTCCGGTAACCACCTGATCCATGGCCGCGCCGAGAATGGCGCACTGGCGACCTTGCAGGTCGGCGAGATCTTCAGGTACAAGCCGCCATTTGATTTCTGGATTCCGGGATAGAGTGCCGGTGCCCGAGCAAGGCACATCCGCGAGGATGCGATCGAATTTTACCGCCAAGGGTAGACTGCGCGCATCGGCTGAGACCACGTTGATCTTGCTTACTCCGGCACGAACGCTTGCATCATGCTGGTGTACAAGTCTCTGCAGCAGCCGAGCACGATGCGGATGAAGTTCAACGGCCACAACGTCGCCACCGAGATTCCGATCAGCCATGGCCACAGTTTTGCCGCCGGGTGCCGCGCAACAATCGAGCACGCGCGTACCTTGCCCCACGAGAGCTGCGACGAGTTGGGATGCCTCGTCCTGAATAACACACAGGCCATCTCGGAAAGCAGCCGTTCTTGTAATGTCTCCGTGTCGGACTTGGCGGGCAGACGCGAGAAACGCTCCGGGAGCCAGTTCGATTCCTTCGCTGAGGAGTCGCTCTTCTGCTTCAGGCTGGCGAAGCCGAATTGTTGTCATCGGCACGGATTGATCGTGTCTACAAATATCACGCGTCGCTTCGAGTCCGTAGGCCTGCGTCCAGCGTTTGACGAGCCACACTGGATGAGCACTGCTGACGGCCAGCGCCTCGGCAGAGTCGCCGTGGATGGCAGGCGGCCCAGCGTCGAGACTGGGAGAGAGTCCGGCTACCAGTTTGCGCAAAACAGCATTGACGAACGATGCAGCAGAACTTTTGCGGGCGCGCTTGACCAGTTCCACGCTCTCATTGATTGCGGCACGGGCGGGTACGCGGCTGAGCCAGCGGAACTGGTAAACAGCTAGCCGCAGTGCGATAAGAATTTCTGGATCGAGTTTGGCGAGCGGCTGCGCCGAGCTTTCTGCGATTTGAGAATCGAGCAGCGATCTCCAGCGTAGGACGCCCATCACCAGTTCGGTGGTAAGGGAGTGATCGATTGTGGTCAGTGAGGAGTAATTTCGCGAATGAAGCAATTCCCCCGCATAAGAAGACTCGCGCTCGACGCGCAGCAGAATGTCGAAAGCGGCGGAACGGGCGGGAGACACCGCGGAGCGCGTATGTTGAGTCTTCGATTTCACTGTCGCCAGTATGACGGAAGCGGCACGCGCGGAGCAGAAATCCGTCCGCCCTTACGAGCCGAGCCTCTCTCCCGGCAGCGGACGATACCCACGAATAAAGTCAGCGGAGGGCGTCCGCTTCTTGCCTTCGATTTGTAGCTCGAGAAGCTCGATCGCGGTACCTTCGCCGCATCCGACCAATAGCTGATTGCCTTCCACTTTCAATTCAGCCGATGGCAATGCACGATCAAATAAAGCTGCTTGCCATACCTGTAAGTTCTTGCCGCGAAATTTTGCATACGCCCCTGGCCAGGGTTGAAAGCCACGGAGCCGGTTCAGAATCTCAGTCGCGGGGCGAGAGAAATCAATCAGGCCATCTTCTTTCTTCAGGATGGGGGCGAGCGTGGCTTTGGTGTGATCTTGTGTTCGGGGATGAACCGTGCCCGTCTGCAAACCCTGCAACGTCGTAATCATCAGATCTGCTCCCACAGCCGCCAACTTCCGGGCCAAGGTTTCCGCCGTGTCGGCGGGCGCAATTGGAATTTCCTGCTGCAAAAGAATGTCCCCCGTGTCCAGTCCCGCATCGATCTTCATGGTGGTGACGCCGGTGATGGCTTCCCCCTGCGCGATTGCCCACTGAATGGGGGCGGCGCCACGGTATTTTGGCAAGAGCGAAGCGTGCAGGTTGATGTTGCCGAGCGGAGGGAGGTCGAGCATCCACTGTGGAATGATGCGGCCATAGCCGACCACGATGACGGCATCGGGTTTTAGATCGGTGAGCTGACTGCGGAAGTCGCTGTTGTTCTTAATTTTTTCAGGCTGCGTGATCGCTAGTCCTAATTGCACAGCGCGCTGCTTCACGGGAGAAGCGACCAGCTCGAGGCCGCGTCCCTTAGGCCGATCAGGCTGCGTAACCACGAGAAGGACGTGGAATCCAGCCTCGACCAGCCGGTCGAGCGTGGGTACGGCAAAGCGAGGCGTACCACAAAAAACAAGCTTGAGGGATGAAATCATTGACAAGTTGAGTATTGACTGAATCTCTCAATAACTCAATTGTCTACCATTCTCCAGCCTTGACTAGCTTGCGAATCTTACGCTTGATCAGGTCGCGCTTAAGGGCGCTAATGTGGCTGATGTAAAGCTTGCCATTCAGATGATCGGTCTCGTGTTGGAAGGCTCGAGCTAATAAATCATCCCCGGTCTTCTCGAAAACGTTTCCCGTTAAATCCTGGGCTCGGATCGTGACCACCTTAGCGCGGCTCACATTCTCACGGAAATCGGGAATACTCAAGCATCCTTCACTCTGCGCGTGGCGGCCCTCTTTATGAATGATTTCCGGATTGATGAGCACAAGTTTGGCTTCCGGATCTTCCTTGAAGGTCACGTCAACCACGGCGATACGCCGCGAGATTCCGATTTGCGGCGCGGCCAAGCCCACACCCCGGGCCGCATACATCGACTCGAACATGTCCTCGACCAGCTTCTTCAATTCTTCGTCGAAGACAGTAACTTTTTCGGCTGGCTTCTCGAGGACAGCATTTCCGAACTTCACGATGGGATAAATCATCAGTAACTTTCCAGTTGCTGCCGGTAACCCTGGAAGTTGCGCAAGGTTTCTCCCATGGAGTCGCCGCCGAATTTCTCAAGCGCGCAGCGCGCCAGCGTTAGTGCAACCATAGCTTCGGCTGCGACTCCGGCAGCCGGTACAACGCAAACGTCAGAACGCTCATACGCAGCACGTACCGGCTCGCGAGTGGCGAAATCGACCGACTGCAACGGACGCCGTAAAGTCGAGATCGGCTTCAAGTATCCACGCACGCGGATCTCTTCGCCGTTGGAAACGCCGCCCTCAATTCCGCCAGCATTGTTTCGTGTGCGGGTAAACGCAGTAAAAGCCGCAGGCTTGCCGTAACCAATTTCATCGTGTACTGCGGAACCGAGAGAACCCGCAGCCGCCACGCCCTCACCAATTTCAACCGCCTTCACCGCTTGCAGCGACATGACTGCGGCAGCCAGCAAAGCATCCAGGCGTTCGTCCCACTGCGCGTATGTGCCAAGCCCCGGCGGAACGCCATGGGCGACCACCTCGAAGACTCCACCCAATGAATCGCCGGTCTTGAGTATCTTGTCGACTTCCTCTTTCATGCGCTGCTCAATTTCCGGATCAGCACAATTCAGCAGGATTTCTTCCTGGTTGTAAAGCGCGTTAATCTGCTCCCAAGGAACTTCTTTTTGAATGGTGACATTGCCTACGGCGACAACGTGGCTGAGAACGCGAATGCCAAGCTCACGCAAGAAAGCTTTGGAAATCGCTCCTATCGCGACGCGAGCCGCCGATTCGCGAGCGGAAGCGCGCTCCAGAACATAACGAGCTTCAGGAAAATTGTATTTGAGAGCGCCCGCCAGGTCTGCGTGTCCGGGGCGGGGAGATGCCACGCGCTTGTGACGAGCGGGATCACCTTCGCCCACGGGCAAGGACTCCTGCCAATTTTTCCAATCTTTATTTTCGAGTTGGATAGAAATTGGCGACCCAATGGTCATCCCATGCCGCACGCCGGAGAGGATGTGAGCGATATCCCGTTCGATCTTCATGCGCCCGCCACGGCCATAGCCCTGCTGGCGACGCCAGAGTTCGCGGTCGAGAGACGCCTGGTCCACCTTGAGCCCGGCCGGCAGACCCGAGAGGAATGCAACCAGAGCTTCGCCGTGAGACTCTCCGGCTGTAAAGTAGCGCAGCATAAGTGGTCGATTCTACCTGATACGCCGCCTCTCTGTTTTCTGACCTGAAGGAAGTTGGCGGCCGTGCGAGCCGAAGAGGTGCGAAGTCTCATTTTGATCTGCACAACCGGACGAATGATTGCTACAATCACTATTCGGTATTTGAGCGTTCTGCTCGTAACGCCATTTTCCGTGGTTCGCGTCGCTTCGCAAGCTCTCTGGCCGAAATGAGAAGGAGGAGCTGTGTGTTCCCCCGCACATATGCTAAACCATACGTCGGATAGGAAGATTCGCTGTCTGCTCGCGCATGACCATGTTCTCTTACGGCAAGGTCTAAAGCGTTTGCTCGAAGACGAGCCTGACTTCGAAGTTACCGGCGAGGCCGGAGATGCGGCCGAATGCCTGCGAAGGATTTTTGAGAGCCGGCCGGACGTGGTGATCGCAGAGATCAACACGTTCGGGCTTTCTGCCTCTGAAGCGGAACTGCTGGTCGCGCGCGAGTGCGCCCATACCAAGCTGGTGCTCTTGAACGAGCAGGAACGGCCCGATTCCGCATTCGACGACCCGAACACCGTTATCGAATGTCCGGCGGCCCGCCAAACCTCCGTGGAACAACTGGTCAGGATGGTTCGGAGCGTCTGCCATCGCGAAGATTCGGGACCACACCTCGCAGATGAATTACGTCACGGACCCGAATCAGCCCCGGCGCAGGAAAGCGCCCTGACGACTCGGGAGCGACAAGTCTTAAAGTTGTTGGCGGAAGGGAAAACAGTACGCGGAGCGGCAACAGATTTGGGCTTGAGCAGCAAGACCGTCGATGCCCACAAATTCAATCTGATGCGGAAGCTCGGTATCCACAACAAAGCCGAACTGGTGATGTGGGCAATTCAGAAGCGAGTCGTGAAGGTTCCTGCGTAAAACTCCTCTGCTTGGACTTTTCAAGACCGCGATTGCTCAGAAGCCTTGTCTAGTTCCGCGAGACTTCGAATCTCCAGGTCTGGAACTGCCTGGGATATCTTTACCGCGCCCACACCGCTCCTCGCCGATGGCCGGTTCACCCAAACCGTCGCCAAACCGAGCGACTGAGCCGGGACCACATCGTGATAGACGCTTTGTCCCACGTGCAGGACTCGGTGCGCGGGAACACCGACGCGACTTAACGCGAGCTCGAAAATCTTCAATGATGGCTTGTAGGCTCGCGCCTGCTGCGCAGTGATGACCTGGCTAAACTCAACTTCCAGCTTAGGCCGAGTCGTCGCAAAGAGATCATCATCTACGTTGGAAATGATAGCCAGCCGGAAGCGACCCAACAGTTTATGAAGCGCCTCGACGGTGTCAGGCCAGGGCTTCCAGTCTTTGAGCGAGTCAGGTAAAGAATGGCATTCCCGGTCCGTGGGAGTGAAGCCGAAGTGTTCGCCAAATCGTCGCACGACGGACTCGAGTACTTCCCTGTAGCTGCGATACTCGCCTTGCTCTGCGCTCGCTTCAAAGTCTCCATAAAGTCTGAGGATCGTCGCATCGTCGATGTGCTTGCAGTGGGCCGTAAGAACCGTGCGCAGGCAACTAAGAATTCCCTCTTCCCAGTTGATGAGAGTTCCGTAGCAATCGAAGGTGAGAATTTCGAATCGGCTGAAGTCGAGCATGGTGTGGTCGCAATCTTCTGGTACGGAGATTAAGATTCAAACCCGGGCAGCGTGGGAGCTTTCTCGCGGGACTCACTGATCGGTTCCGCTTCCGGCTCAGGGGCAGAAGAAGAATCTTCTGAAGAAGTAGTCGGCTTGGGCGCAAGAAATTTCGAGGAGTTCAGAAGCGGGCGCCCGAGTGAGGCATTGTAGCTGGTCCATGGGCTCTCAAGATCGGCTTCGCGCTCAAACTGCGCGCGCATTGCCTCCATCTTCGAATCGAGATCGTCCATGTAGTGAAGAAGGAGCGCCTCCGGAAACATGGGCAGCTTGGGCGAGCCAAATTCGTATTCGCCATGGTGGCTGATGATGAGGTGCTCGAGCAGAGTTTTCAGCTGATTCGGGAAATCTGGAACCAGCGCAAGCTTGGCCTGCAACATCTCGAGCTCAATGATCATATGCCCGAGCAGCTGGCCGCGTGTGGTGTAAGAAAACGAGCGGTTGTAGGTAAGCTCGTGAATTTTTCCGATGTCATGCAGAAAGACCCCTGTCAGCACCAAGTCGCGATTCACCTGCGGATAGTTGCGGCAGACCAGGTCACAGGAGCGGAACAGGGAGACAACATGGTCAAGCAGTCCGCCAATATAGGCGTGATGCAGGGTTTTCGCGGCGGGAGCGTTGCGGTACGCAGCGGCGATCTCCGGGTCAGACATGAAGGCTTGCACCAGCGTCTTCAGATGAGGATTCTGAAAGGTGCCGACAAAATCGGTCAGTGTCTGCCAGAGTTCGTCGATGTTTCTGGTGGTTTTCGGAAGATAGTCCGCGAACTCGATTTCTGAGTCGCCCAGCTTTCGCAGCTTGTGGATAGTGAGCTGGAAGCGGTTCTTGTACTTGTTTACGAGGCCTTTGATCTTAAGGAAATCATCCTGCTCGAAGATGTTGAGGACCTCTTCCACGTTGTCCCACATCTTGGCTTCGAGCTGCCCGCTGCGGTCGCCGAGAGTTAATGCGAGATATGGCTCGCCCGTTTTCTTAGGCTTGATTTGCTTCGAAACCACGACAAAGCTGGAAGTGATGATCTTGTTTTCGTGGCGTGTACACTCGCTGATATAGAAGTCCTTCATTCTCTCCATGAGTGTAAACCAGAAACGGTTGTAAACCAGAAATCACGCCACGCAGAAGGTCGGGGCGGCAGCTCGAGCGTGTCATTCCCAGAGCGCACCCACTTAAAGTACGCCCAACACCTTCTTTTTCTTTTTCTTCAGATTCTTGGCTTCGCTCTCTTTGGCTGCGCTGGTCTCAACCGGCTTGGTCTGGTTCGGGCTGGCGCCGGAGTCCGTGTATCCCTCTTTAACATCGATGTATGCCTCTTCGCGCAACTTGGTCAGGTACGCTCGCAGCGCAGGCTGCAGCTTCTCATAGTAGAGAGCGTCCATAATCTTGGGCTCGATATCTTTCATGGGAGGAATGCCCGCCATCTGATGTTCGGTGACCTTCAAGATCACATAGCCTTGCTTGGTGCGGATCACGTCCGTGACCTCGCCAGCCTTCATCGCGAATGTTTTGTCCTCAAGTTCCTTGGCGAGCATTCCGCGCTTGAAGATGCCAAGATCTCCGCCCTGCCCCGCCGATGGGCCCGCGGAATTCTTCTTGGCGACATCTTCGAAGCTTGCGCCGCTACGGATGTGCTTCAGCAGGTCATTGGCCTTGGCTTCGGCGGCAGCGAGCGCCGCAGCATCCGCAGCCTGTCTGGCGGCAGCATCGTTTGTAGGGTCCTGAGTCTTTGCGCTGTCGCCCGCGGCTGCGGCGGGATCGGCGGCGTTACTTGTCGGTGGGCTAGAAACGGGCTTGTCTACGGGTTTCTCGGGAGCGATCAGAATCTCGCTCAACCGAATCGACTCCGGTTGCGCCATTTCATTCTTGTGCTCGTCGTAAAATTTCTGCTGCTCTTCGGTAGTGATACTGAGGTGAGAGCCGACCTGGTCGCCTATTACCTTCTGGGTAATGATCTGGTTGCGCATGTTTTGCTTGAAATCTTCGTAGGAAATTCCCTGGGCGGTCGCGGCTTTTTCCAGGTCCTCCATGCTTTCCAGCTTCATGTCCTTGCGCATCTGGTCGAGGCGCTTAATCAACTCGGTATCACCGGTAAATCCAAGGTCCTTGCCTTTTTCCAGAAGAAGTTGCTGATCGATGAGGTCGCGCAGGATGTCTTTTTCACGCTCGCTGAACACTTTGTCCGCGTTAGCCGGATCCTGCTGTTTCACGTCGTCTTTGAGCTGGTCCTTGCTGCGAAGGAATTCCGACCGAGTGATGATCTGGCTGTTGACGCGCGCGACAATTTCTTCAACCACTTGCCCCGCCGCGAAAGCTGGCACGAGGGACATACCAATGAGGATCAGAAGCATTCTTTTCATAGGATTTTCGGTGGGCCGCCACGCTGCCTGGGCTTGCGGGCGAAAGTGGGCTACGGCCTTTTCGGTATTTTACTACTTCCAACTGGATTCGAAGCTGCCTGACACCAGGTTTCGATGCGTGACCATTTTGCCAAGTTGCCGCGACAGTTTAAGGATTGCGCACGAACGCCAGGACGCTCATATCCTCCGCAACCAACGGTTCACTCGTGAACTCGACCGCCGCGTTCAAAATGGATCCGCACCAGGCTTGGGCGCTCTGCGCAGTCTCGTTCAGAAGGCGTTCCTTCACTCGTTCTATGCCAAATTCCTCATCCTCGTCGTTCTTGGAGTGGCCTTCGACCACTCCACGCGAAACTACAAGAAGAACCGCGCCTTTCGCCAGGCCGACAGTAGGAGCCTCGCATGTGGCGTGGGAGAACAGCCCCAGCGGCAAACCGGTAGAACCGAGTTCCACGGAGCCAGCGCTGTCGCGAAGCAGCGCGGGTGTGTGTCCGGCGTTGGTGTAGCACAGGGTGCCGAATTTCTCGTGGTAGCAACCGATAAATGCGGGGCATGAGCAGACGCCGCTGGCTGCTTCCATCAAGTCGCGATTGAGACGAAGACACAACTCTGTCATCGCGTCAGATTCGTTAAAGTCAGGCCGCGAAAAAAGTTCCGCGCCGAGGGTACGAAACGCGTCTTGAGCGGCCGAAAGGATTGCCTGGTTGCTTGCGCGCCGCCCAGCCACGTCGAGCAATCCAAAGAGGACGCGTTCTGGACCGACACGCAAGGAATCGTAGAAATCTCCGGCGACTCGCTTACCGTAAGTGGAAGCGGCGATCTCCGCCCCCTGAATCTTCGGAAACTGGTTCGCGGCGGGCTCCAGGGATGGCGGAGGATCAGGCACACGAGACTGGAATAGAGGGCACATTCAAGGCGCAAGGCAAAGCTGAAGCTAGCACAAGAAATGGCAGCGGGCAAACAGGCTGCGCCTACAGATTGGGACGCTCTTGCTAGTCGCCGTATTTGTCGCTGAGGTATTTGGCAAGATCGGACTCGAGCTGACCGTAATCGGAGTGAATGGTGGCGCGCAGTGCGGCTTCGGTGGAACTTCCTTCGCTCAGGCGTAGCAGAATTCGCTGAATGTCGCCCATGCCATAAGAATCATTGATGTAGGAGACTGCTGCCAGCGATTCCCCATAGGCCACATACGCCTCAACGCCAGAGAAGCGCATGAAGCTGCCTTCCAGAACATTCAGAGGGATGTTTTGCTGCGCCTTGAAAAGGCGAGCCAACTGGTGTCCGTCACTACCCAAGGACTTCGGCTCAAGAAATTGCGCAATGCCCTCATGTAGCCAGGGAGGACATCGGCCAGCGGAGAGCTGGTTGATGAATGAGTGAGCCAGTTCGTGCTTCAGAACCCGAGCCAATTCGGGAGTCATCGAACTCAGACCGCTGATAGGGATGCGGAGTTTGCCATCGTTGAGGGCTCCCGACCAGGAGGGCGCACGGGTGACGTCAAAGAAGGCTTGTTCAGTGTAGAGCGTAACCAGAATGTTGTCGTGCGGCGGCGTGCCGAGATCGCGGGATAGGTCATCGTAGTCCGATTCGAGAGCAGCCAGGATTTGTCCACGGAACGCCTCCGAAGTCTGCTTGCCCTCGTAGTGCAGAACAAAATGACTGCTTTCGCGCTGCGTAAAGTCGGTCTCCGCAGTCTGTTCGCGCTGCGCTTTATCCAGATATTGCTGCACGGTTGGGTCGGGACGCAGCTCGAGGGAATGCTTCCATGAAGCAACTGCGCCTTTCGTACGGTCGGAAGCCTGCTGTGCATAACCCAGAACGGTGTATGCATCGGGCGAATCGGGCGCTGCGTTCACGGCGCGTTGAGCATAGGGCAAAGCCTGCGAAGGATTCCCCGTGCGCACCAGCAAGGCTGCATAGTAAATCAGGACAGTTGAATTTTCCGGCTGAAAGCGGAGAGCGCTATCGAAATAGCGGCGGGCTTGATCGATGTTGCCGTGATCGAACTCGAACTTGCCGGCAATAAAGTCCGCTGTTGCGCTCAGTTCGGCATTTCCCTTGGTTTCAAGTTTGGTAAGCGCGTCGGTATCAACCTTTCCGTCCTTGACGATGGCTTTCGGAAGATCGCCCTCATTCGCGAGGCTGTCGACGGGTGTAAAAGTGATCGGCGCTGCGCCACTCCTGCCACCGCCCGAGGAAGTGACGCTGGTAGGCATGCCTCCGGCCTCAACCCGTTCCACGGAACTCTTGGGAATGGCATACGTGTCATCCCCGATATCGTATTCGTAGCGATTGCCGTTTTCCCGAACGTGATCGGCAAGGATGGTGCGGCCGTTCTTTAAATGGATCGTGTCCGCCGATGCCGCAGCTGGGATCAACCCCAGGCACACGATTGCGAATGTAGTGACACGAAGCCCCATTCAAGCGCATTCTAGCAACTGTGCGCGCTCACCCCTATGTAACCAAGGTACTGTCCGTGCCATGCCGGATTGGCATCCCGCTGGTCATAGCGGTAGGCTTGGCCGTTTTGCCGTGTGCTCGCGCAGACACCGCGCAGTCGCCCTCCGCACAGACGCATGCGCCCGGCGCGGCAGAGTCGGTCTACCTGCAACTCAGTGGCGTGGGCCTCGATCCCGCGCGAGTTTTTCGAGTGCGCGACGGTTCGCTAGATCGGCCTTCGATCCATATCACGCTGGAAGATGGCACCATCGCCTTTACCCGAGACGTACTGGGCAGGATCACAGGAGCGTTTTTTGAGGGTGATGGGGAAGTGCTGCTGGTTCCTCCCAACGAGGTGGAACGTAAATCCATGAGCCTGTTCACCGGGATGGCAATCCTCGAGGAGCGCTTTTCTACCGCCTATTTTCGCTTCAATGACAACACTGGCGCGGAACTGCACTCTGGCCTGAGGGCGCCCGAGGACGCCGAGGGCTTTGTCACCCGGTGGGACGAAACCGCGCGCAGCCTGGCACAAGTGGATGCCATGAGACTGCTCGCAAGCTTCAGCGATGCGCTACCCGAGACTGGACCAGTCTCCAAGGATTCACCCGTGGCGACAGACAATCGAATGTTGCACGCCCGGCTGCAAGGAAACACAGTCGGCGTCTTTGATGTTCTTTACGATTCAGCGGCGGGAGAACAGGTGGAGGCGGGCCAGACCAAAACCGCCGAGGATGGAACGATCTACTACGATGTCTGGACTTCATTTTCCACCGACGATGCTGGCCCGGCACATTCTTCTCTCCAGCAGACTCAAGAGGCGGTGCCAGCAGAAACAGTAACCCGCGAAGATCCGATCTTCGTGCGCAATTACACCATCAACGCCCAGGTAAAACCGCCCAAGGAACTCGACGCAGACGTTGAGATGGATCTCGAAGTCTTGCACGATGGCTCGCGGTTCGTGGTGTTCGAATTATCGCGCTTCCTGAAGATTCAAAGCGTAGAAGCGGACGGACGCGCGGTTGAGTTCATTCAGAACCCAGCGGTCGAGGGCACACGGCTGGCCCGCAGCGGCAACGACATGGTCGCGTTGCTTCTACCTCAGCCCGTGCGCCAAGGACAAAAGATCAGACTGCGCTTTGTTTACGGTGGAGAAGTGTTGGCCGAAGCGGGGAAAGGTCTGCTGTACGTTGGTGCGCGCGGAAACTGGTATCCCAATCGCGGGCTGGTGATGTCTGATTTCGATCTTACCTTTCATTATCCTCCCGGATGGACGCTGGTCGCGACGGGCAAGCCGGAGGCAGTGACCAGAAATCCATCCAGCTCGTTGCCGAACGGTGCGCCAGGTGCCGACGAGTTCCAGGTGGCGCGCTGGGTTTCAGAAAGACCGCTCCCCGTCGCCGGATTCGATCTCGGTAAATATGTTCGAGCTACCGCGAAAGCTGGCGATATTGATATCGACACCTACGCCACAATCGGCGTGGAACGCGACTTTCCTAATCCTCCTGCGTCAGAGGATCAGCCTGCAGTGGGGCGAACGCCGCGCAAAATCCCTTTGCCACGGATAGTGGCAGCCGCACCCTCTCCTGCGAGAAACGCGATGGCCGTGGCGGAGTCCACCGCTCGGGCGATTGATTACTACGCCGAACGCTTCGGTCCGTTCCCTTATAGCAAGCTGGCTCTGACCCAGTTGCCCGGGCGGGAGAGTCAAGGCTGGCCAGGATTGATCTTTCTTTCCTCCTACGCTTTCCTGACGCGAGAAGAGCGTGAAACGCTCCACATGGGCGCCTCGCATGAATTAATGGATCAACAGGTTCCCGCGCATGAAGCAGCGCACCAATGGTGGGGGGACCTGGTTACGTGGGCGACGTATCGTGATCAATGGTTTTCCGAGGGTCTGGCGAATTACTCCGCGCTGATGATACTGCAGGAAAAGAATCCGGAAGGCTTCCGGCAGGTGATGGAAAAATATCGGGAAGATTTGATGGAGAAGAACAAGGACGGGAACGTGCGCAAGGATGCCGGGCCCGTAACCTTGGGCAGCCGGCTGCTGTCGTCTCATTTTCCGGGAGGCTATGAAGCCATCAGTTATGGTCGAGGCACGTGGCTCTTCCACATGCTGCGGTCCATGTTACAGGACGGCGCGACGGAAGCTCGACGAAACGATGTAAACCAAAACCGTGAGGCGGAGCCCTTCGTGCGCTCTCTGCACAAACTTCGCGAGCGCTATGAGGGAAAAGCAATCACTACCCGCGAACTGCTGGAAGTGTTTGCGGAAGATCTGCCCCCGTCGTTGCGCTATGAAGGAAAAGCTTCACTGGATTGGTTCCTGGATGGTTGGGTGAATGGCACATCGCTGCCCAGGCTGGAATTGCAGAGCGTTAAGTTTATTCCGAAAGCCAGCGGCGTCGCCGTGACCGGGATCATACGGCAAAGAGATGGCGGAGATAATCTGGTGACCTCGGTCCCGATCTACGCAGTCTCCGGCAGAACTCAAATTCTGTTAGGCCGCGTATTCGCCGACGGCGAGGAAACCTCGTTTCACTTGTTTGCACCGCCGGGAACCCACAAGCTTATGCTCGATCCCTACGGAACGATCCTCAGCGCTCCTAAGTAGTCAATTCGTCAAGGCTGAAAGGGTGATTCGCGCCGTCTCGTGTTCCGAATTGGAACCGACTCGTCGGGAATTTTCCGTAAATGGCAAGGTCGTTTCAACAAGAGCCTGCGCGACCACGGCGTTCCAAGAGTTAAACGACGGCTTTTCTGTTACTTGAAGTGGGAAAATGAGCAACTCGAAGATGGCAGCCGATCTGCTGCAAAAAGGAGGCGGCATAGGAGCGAAACACTTTGGATTCCGATTTCACACTCGCAGATTCGATCCATCTTGATGGGGAAACGGCAAACTTTCTCGATCTCGACTCGCTGATTTCCTCAGGACAAATCATCAACTCTTCCTCAACGATTACCCGCCAACGAGACTGGAAAGAGACGATTCTCCTGGTCGAAGACGAAGCGTTCGTACGGAAGGCGACCAGCGAAGCCCTCGAGTCGGCCGGTTATCGAGTGTTGACGGCGGAAAACGCTACACAGGCGTTGCAGGTTCTCGGCGAATACGCCGAGCCGGTAAACTTGCTGCTTGCCGACGTCGTGATGCCTGGGATTAACGGCCACGAACTGGCAAGAGATTTCTCGGCTTTGTGTCCGCAGACGCGAGTCTTGCTGATGAGCGGGTATGAGGAACAGCTCACCTCGTGTGAACAATCCGTTCACCGCCGCCCCGAGTATTTGGCCAAACCATTTTCAATCCCGATGCTGTTGAAGAGAGTCCGTGAAGTTTTGGACAGAAATCCTTTTGACTTTAAAGCATTCGCTTAGCTGGCACTGGTCTTGCGGTAGCGAGTAGCTTTCATGATTTCATCGGGAATCCGCGACAGGGGTACCACTCGGTCGATGCTCCCTATTTCTGCGCAAGCGCGAGGCATCCCATACACCGCACAACTTCCTTCATCCTGACTCAGCGTGAAACCACCCTCGCGATGAATTGCATTCATTCCTTGCGCTCCATCTGCTCCCATTCCTGTCATGATGACGCCCATGGCGAGAGAGTGGAAGTTGGAGGCAACGGATTGCATCATCACGTCGACCGAGGGTATATGCAACTGATTCTCGGGTTTGTCGGAGAGACAGATCAGCGCTTGCGAACTCGTGCGCTCCACACTCAGATGAGATCCGGCAGGAGCAATGTAGACGACTCCCGGCTGAATGGCCTGTCCGTGCACCGCCTCGCAAACGGAAACTGCGCACAGGCTATTCAGCCTCTTGGCAAATGGAGCCGTGAATCCTGACGGCATGTGCTGCACAATCAGAATTGGAACGGAGAGATCTCCCGGTAGCATGGGGAGGATCTCCTGCAAGGCCTTCGGACCTCCGGTCGAGGTGCCGACCGCAACGATCGACGGAGTGGAATGTGGGACCTCTCGATTAGCAATAGATACTGACTGTGGTGGCTTCCGTGGAATGACGTGAGGCTCCCGCAAACATCTTGAATCCGCTGCCGCCTTGATCTTCGCAATTAAATCGTCTCGAAGATGAAGTATGTCCAGTGACGTGGAGGAGAGTTGTTTGGGCACATAGTCGAAGGCTCCGGCATCCAGCGCGCTAAAAGTCGTCTCGGCATCTTTCAGCGTGAGCGAACTGACCATGATGACCGGCCGAGGGAACTCAGCCATGATGCGACGAAGAGTCTGCAGCCCATCCAAGCCAGGCATTTGTACGTCGAGGGTGATCACTTCAGGATCAAGAGTAGGTATCCGTTGCAGAGCTTCGTTACCGCTGGCCGCAGCGCCCACAACCGCTAAATCGGGATCGGACGCCAACATGCGGGAAATTGCCGTGCGCATAAAGGCGCTATCATCCACGATGAGCACACGTACCGGCGAGTCTCTGCTGACTTTGTTCATGTTCGGTAAATGGCTCGCACCAGACTGTGGACTTCGTCCATGTAGGAATCGAGCTCGAAGGTCAGACGTGCCCAGTCAAACTCTTGGAGCGTGGTTGAATGTTGGGAGAGCAAGGCGAAACCGGATTCTTGCCGCAGATTAACCGCTCGCTTCTCCACGTAGCCGTAGTTCAGACTGCTCATCCGGCAAAGCAAATCGGCGAGCTGCACCAGTGCAACCAGTCCGGTATGTTCGACCGATTTTTCCGGCGCGTGGTGAAAGCTCACCACCTCGATGAGTTCAGGAGCGAGCTGCCAACGCTCCGCGAGCAGGCGTCCGCTGTCGCAATGGGTGAATCCCATGCACTGTTGTTCCGCCTCGTGCAGAGGAATTCCGCCCGCTTTAGCAGTTTCCCAGGCAGCGCGGAATTCCTTCGGCAAAACCCAAAGATTGACGATGATTCCCAGGTCGTGGAGCAATCCGGCGAGATAGGCTTTTGTCGGATCACTAAAGTTGATCTTGGCCGCGAGATGCCGGCAAATCAACGCGCATCCCAGGGAGTGCTCCCAGAAGACCACCGGATCCAGGCCAGTTTTGTCGCGCGGGAGCATGTTCAACACGCCGCATGACATGGCAATGTCGCTGACCCGATGGAATCCCAGGCTGACTACCGCCCCGCGCAGGGACTGCGAAGATTGAGCCCTGCCGAAAAGCGGGGAATTCGCCATCTGGAGGCACTGCGCCGCCAATGACTTGTCTTGAGAAAGCAGGTCGGTGACCTTTTGCACGTCGAGGTGCTCCAGCGGCTGTTGCAGGTAGCGAAGTAAGGGAGCCAGCACGGCGGGGATGGTCGGAATTTGCCGCATTCCTTCCAGCCGCTGCAGTAAAACCTGTTTTGTTGCGGTTGGGTAAGTCATCGGGACTTCCCTCCGGCGAGCACTCGTTCACCCCTTACATAGGCGGTGGCTCCGGGCAAATGGACGAGGCGAAAATCATCATTCACTCCGTACAGCGACTCCGAGTGGCCAAGAAACAGATATCCATGAGGCAGGAGGTTGTTGAAAAAGTGCTGGATGACGCGGCGCTTGGATGCCAGATCAAAATAAATCAGAACATTGCAGCAAAAGATGGCGTCCATGCTCTTCATGAAAGTCATGCGAGAGTCGTCCGACAGATTCAACCGGCTGAAGCTGACGTTGGAGCGGGCGATCGCGTTTAGCTGCAGCTTGTCTTCAAGCGGAACAAAATATTTGCTGCGGTAGCTGGGAGCCAGGTGACGGGTGCTGTAATCGCCGTAGACACCTTGTTGGGCATGAGCGAGCGAGCGCTCATTGATATCCGTTGCCAGAATTTCAGTGGACCAGTCTTTGAGTTGACCGCCGGCCTCCTCCAGCGTCAGCATGCGGAGGGTGTAAGGTTCTTCCCCAGTGGAACAGCCGGCGCTCCAGAAGCGGAGACGGCGCAATGGAAGATTGGATTTGGCCTGGAGGATATTTGGAATTACGACATGGCGGAGAGCGTCCAGTTGCGGTTGGTTGCGGAAGAAGCAGGTTTCACCGATCGTGATCTCGTTCAGCAGAGCCACGAGTTCGGCCTGCCGTTGGGGATGAGTGGTAAGACACTCCAAATATTGCCGAAGGTTTTCTAACTTCAGTTCTTTCATCCGGCGGCCGCAACGGTCCTGCAACAGACGGAGCTTGTTATCGGGATGAAAAATTCCCGCCGCGCGGTAAATCACGTCACGAATGTGGACGAGCTCAGGTTCAGGGGGACCGTCCATCTTCGGCATTGGGCCGAGCGAAGTTGCGGTAGTCACGCGGACGCCTTTCGGACCAACGGGCGCGCACCCTGTAAGTTGGCGAGCAGGCCCGCGGGATCGAGAACGATGCGCACCTGCCCGTCGCCGCTGATGGTGGCTCCCGCTACACTCGAGCACCCATGCAGATAATTTCCAAGAGGCTTGACAACCGTGGACTCCTGTCCAAGAAGTTGATCGACCAGAAGCGCGAAGCGCCTTTCTGCCACTCCGAGAATCACCACCTTCTGGTTTCCGAAGCCATGGGACGAAGTAATATCCGGGAGACAAGAAGGCGGAGGGTTAGGCGGTTCACCAGCGACCCGCACAGAGAAAAGTTGATCCAGGCGCAGCAGCGGCACGGTCTCACCTCGCAGGCAAAGAACTTCGCTTCCCTCCACAAGGTGCAGGTGTTTGCAATCGATCTGCGTCGTCTCTACTACCGAACGCAAAGGAAGAGCATAGATTTCCCGGCGCACACGAACCAGGAGTACCGGCAGGATGGCAAGAGTTAGAGGCAGACGAAGTTTGATGGTCGAACCCTTCGCAACCTGACTGTCGATCTCGATCGAGCCGTTCAACTTTTTGAGGTTCGTTCGCACCACATCCATGCCCACACCACGCCCGGAAAGGTCGGTAGCCTTCTCAACCGTGCTGAAGCCGGGAAGAAAAATAAAATCCAGAATCTCGCGCGTGCTCAACCCGCGTAGCCGTTCAGCTGGAATCAATCCCTTCTCCACCGCTTTGCGGCCAATCCTTTCTGGATCCATTCCGGCACCGTCGTCGCAAATGATGATCGCAATCTGGTCGCCTTCTTGACGGGCCTCCAGACGAATCGTCCCACGACGAGGTTTGCCCGCACGTTCCCGCACCTCTGGCACCTCGATGCCGTGATCCAGAGAATTGCGCACCAGGTGGACCAATGGATCGCCGATAAGTTCGACCATCGTCTTGTCCAACTCGGTGTCTTCTCCCACCAGCACGAGTTCCACTTCTTTTTTCAGGCCGCCAGCAATGTCGCGAACCAAGCGGGGAAATTTTCGAAACACCGCCTCGATCGGAATCATGCGTGTCTTCAACCCAGCCGCTTGCAGCTCTTCGGTGATGAAACTCAAGCGCGAGGAGAACTGATTGAGGGATGAACTCAATTCGTTTGCCGCCAGCCTGCCCGAAGACAAGTCGCGGCCGAGCTGCAGCAAGCGGTTGCGCTCGAGCACAAGCTCACCGATGAGATTGATCAAGTCATCCAGCTTGGTAGCTTCCACACGCATGGTGGAGGCGGCCGCATCGCGGGGCTTGGCAATCTCTTTCTGCCGGACCAGCGCGTTTCCAACTTCTGCCGGGGACGCCAGGCCCTTTTGCACCAGCATCTGCCCCAATTTGCGGGGCTCTGTGGCGGAGGATTGCTCTTCCAGAACTGCGCTCAGTGTGGCCGAGGAGATTACTTCCTGCTTGACCAGCAACTCTCCGAGAGCGGGAGGCTGCTGCCGGGAGTTTTGCGCGCTTTCAAGCGCCTTCAGTAGAGATCCCATCTCATACTGCTGAAGTCCTCCCTCGCGGACATCCTGGAGCATTTTGCCCAAGTAGTCGCGCGCGGCCAGAAGGGCATCGATGATCGGCCGACTGAGTTGCGCTTCCCCCTTGCGCAAGGCATTGAGCACATCTTCTGCGCGATGGCTCAGGCGCACGATCGGTTCGAAGCCAAGAAAACCGGAGGTTCCTTTAATCGTGTGCAGGGCACGAAAGATGCGATTCAACAACTCGGCATCATGCGGGGCGGCTTCAAGCCCCACCATGTCTTGATCCATGCGCTGTAGGAATTCCTCCGATTCCGCCAGGAACTCCTGGATCAGCGAAGGATCGTTTAGAAGGTCGTCACTCACGAAGGTTCTGCTCCTCGATGGCGCTGCAGTTTACACACTGGCTGCGGCGGCGAGAGTCTGTTCGGGACCATCCATCAGACGGTCGGCATCCAGCAGGATGAGCAAGCGGTCACCGAGCTTCCCCACGCCGGCAACATATTCACGCTCGACCGGGCCAAGGCGCGGAGGGGGCTCGATCGTATCCGCCGGAATGCGGAGAACTTCCGAGACGGCGTCGACAACGAAACCGAGTACCGTACCCTGGATTTCTACGACCACGATGCGGTTCTGTTTGTCCGGAGGAGCCGCTTCCAGACCAAAGCGTTTCCGCAGCGCGATGACGGGGATGATCTTTCCCCGCAGATTCATCACTCCTTCGAGGAATTCGGGAGAATTCGGAACGCGAGTCAATTGCTGAGCGCGAATTATCTCCTGCACACGCAAAATGTTGATTCCGAACTCCTCGTCGCCCACTTGGAATCCGACCAGTTGCAACACTTCCTCGTGCGCCGCTTTGGCTTCGCGCGCAAGTGAGTTTTCCTCCAACTTGTCGTGGTTTGATTTCATTGCGCCTCGATCCCTCGAACTCTGCTCCGGCCGTTACCACTTCGTCCGCAGATCGGCAGCCCGCATTACCCGTCGCGAAAAGCCGGCTAGCTGCGTTCCCCTGACGTTTCATCGGCATTGGAATTGCAGGACTTTAACTGGGAATACGGGTTCGGGAGTTCAAAGTACGCCAGGGGAATTCTGGTGTGAGTTGTTGAGTCGAACCGCAGATTTAGCGCAGATGCTCGGGTGGATTTCCACTCGGCAGTTTGGCTTGAGTCGAGGCTTCCATACTATCGTGTTCGGCCAGGATCACGATATCGACGCGCCGATTCTGCGCCCGCCCTTCGGCGGTGAGATTACTGGCGACTGGGTAATACTCCGCATACCCCGCGGCGGACAGTCTTAATGGCGAGAAACGGTGGCGGACGATCAGCAGGCGGATCAGTTCGGTGGCCCGCGCGGTCGACAACTCCCAGTTCGAAGGCATCTGCGCGGTATGAATCGGAACGTTATCCGTGTGTCCTTCGATGCGTAGCCTGCACGTGCGGATTGCCAGAATCGAGGCGATCCGATCCAGCGCGGGCAAAGCTTGTGGCTTGATGCTGGCCGACCCGCTGCCGAAGAAGCCAAACTCCCGCAGACTTATCACCAAGCCGTCGGTTTCGCGGTGCAGGGACACTTGCCGCATCGCGATTTCTCCATGCAGGGCCTGCTCCAACTCGCTTCGCAGAGTGGTCAAATCGGTCTCATCAGAGGAACCCGCCAGAGAATTGGTCGGAGAAGAGGAGATACGCCCCAGTTCGGCAGTTCGCTCCACATTCTGAATGGCCTGCACCGTGCTAAACGGCATGGGGGCGTTGATGTCCAGCGGAATTTGAGTGGTGGAGGCGGGAAACACGCCCATCTCCTGAAAAGCCACCTGGATGGCGAGAGCAAGTTTGCCGACCTTTCTCTTATCCACTTGCGAAGAGGCATATAAGACGACAAAGAAAGCAAACAAAAGGGTGATGAAGTCCGCATACGAAACCAGCCAGCGCTCATGGTTGGAGTGTGGCCGCGAGCGTTTGCCGCGTCGGCTCATTCTTCGGGCCCTTCCTCCCAGTCGGAAGTCTGATTCGCCTCCACCAGGAAGCCAAACAATTTTGTCTCCAGCATGTGCGGGTTCATGCCTTCCAGAATCGACACCACGCCCTCGAGCGTCATCTCCCGTTTGATCTGCTGGTCACGAATGCGCAGCTTCATCTTCCCAGCCATGGGAAGATAAAGAAGGTTAGCGGAGCCCACTCCGTAGATGGTGGCTACGAACGCAACTGCGATTCCTCTGCCCACTTCGTCAATCTTGTCCAGGTGCTGCATGACCTGGATCAGCCCCAGAACTGCTCCAATGATGCCTACGGTCGGTGCAAAGCCGCCCGCCGATTCAAATACCTGTGGAACCTGCTCCTCGTATTCGGCCTGATTATCGAGTTCAAGTTCCATCATTTTGCGTAGCTCCTGGGGCTCGGTGCCATCCACCGCGAGCATCAGGGTCTTCCTCAGAAACGGATCATCAATCGCCGCCAATTCCGTATCCAGGGAAACGATGCCTTCGCGACGGGCCTTCTGCGCGTATTGCACGAGCTGATGGATGATTGCTTCCGTATCTCTTTGCGGGTTTACGAATACCGAACCCAATTGCCGAACAGCCAGAACAATAATAGGAAGCGGAAACTGCAACATCACCGCTCCCAGAGTGCCGCCAAAGACGATCATGGCCGCGGTGGGCTGCAGGATCTGGCCCATGTTTCCGCCTTCGAGAAGAAGTCCCGCGAGAACTCCGCCCAGAGCCAGAATGATTCCGCTGAAGCTGGCTTTGTCTAAGCTCACTTCGCGGGCTCCCTCTTGCCGCCTCCGGAATGATCGGCAGGCAACGTGTGCGAGGAAGAACTGTCCCAGGAAAAGGACAATCCCTGCAGCACCGAGCGCCGGAATTCGATGACCCGTGCCAACACATCCTCAGGGCTCTCCCGCACTACAATCTTTTCGCCGCTGATCAGCGTGATCAGCGTGTCCGGCGACTGCTCGACGAACTTGATGAGATCGGAGTTTACGGTTAGAGCCTGATTGTTGAGACGAGTGAGGCGGATCATGTTTTCCCCTGTTCGTGCTTTGCGATGACACTCCCAAGGACGCACAGGCCCCTAGGGAGAGACATCGGCAGCCCACGAATGGAGGCGTAAGACGGTGCGCAGACGCGGACGTTACCTTGGAGTTACAACCGATGGCCGCGCTCCTGCCAAAGTTACTAAAGCTGAAAGGCAGGCTGCCGATGGACCCAACAGACATTCGGGTTCCGTAAGCATGAAGTGGAACAGGAACTCCGCAGAGCTGCATTGCTGAGGAGGCGGTTCCAAGTAGGCGGGACCAACTCAAGGAAAAGGAGAAACACAATGGCTCTCGGTATCCTGAATAACATTCCGTCCCTTCAGGCGGAAAACGAACTTACTCTCACGAGCACCGCCCTGAACAATACGCTGGAGCAGCTATCTTCAGGGTCGCGCATCAACAGCGGGGCCGATGATCCTGCCGGCCTCTCGATCGCCAACGGCTTGCAGGCCAACATTAGCGCCCTCACACAATCGGTGTCGAATGCCAATGATGGTGTTGGCCAATTGCAACTCGCCGACGGCGCACTGGCTCAAGTCACCAATCTGCTGAACACCGCAGTCACGCTGGCCACCGAATCGGCCACGGGCACGGTCTCCAATTCGCAACGGACCGCCATTCAGGCGCAGTATGCCTCGATCCTGGCAGAAATTAACCGCATCGGCACGGCCACAACTTATAACGGGCAAGAAGTGTTTCAGAGCGGTTCGGCGCCCAACCTCAACGCAGCAGACAGCCCCAACAGTGGCACCACAGCCCCCCTGTATCTGGACACTGCGCTGACCGCCGGCGACGCCACTTCCGTCACTGCGGGTGGAGTCACCTATACCTATAACGCTCCGGCCGGGGCGGCGAACCCGAACGTGCAAATCACCTCCGGCACCGCTCTTACAGCCGCTAGCACTCTAATTGCCTCTGGAGTCCTCACAATTACTCGAGGCGGCGTAGCCACAACGTACACCAATGGCACCGGTGCGGTGACCCTACAATCGTTGATCACCGCGATCAACACTGGCGCCAACGTCACTGGCAGCGGCACCCTGGCCACCACTGGCGTCACCGTTGGCGGCGGTGCGGCCACCGGCCTGCAGGCCGCACTGGTGAATGGACAGTTGCAAATCACGGATACCGCGGGCAACAACAATCTTGCCGTCACCGGCCAGGCGACTGCCATCGTGGCAGCCGAAACGGTCGCGGATTCTACGGCGCCGACAGTTCAGAACCTGATCAATGCCATCAACAGCGACACCACGGTCGGCGCAAAGGCGGCCTTGGTCGGCGGCCAACTACAAGTTACCGACCCGCTGAACCGCGCCGATCTGGCCGTCACCACGACCGATGCTGTGCTTGGGGCCCCGGTTCAGGGCGCTCCCACAACTTTCTCCACGCCCAACACCGCCGGGACTTCCACCCCCAACACGAATCAGCTCGTGGGTAACGCCGGAAGCCTGACCACCGCAACGGTGCTTGGCGCGAGCAAGGTCTTCAGCTTCACCGCCGGCAGCAAAACCTTCAGCTACACTTCCAACGCCGGCGGCACCAACACCATTGGCGATCTGATCAGCGCCATCAACAACCCCAGCACCGATCCGGCAGGTCTTTCGGCTTACCTGAACTCGGCGGGCAACCTTGTAGTGACCGACCCTAACAACAACGGCAATATCGCGGTCGGTTCGACTAACACGGAGACTGTTCTCGGAACTCTCAGTAATCCGACCACAACCACTTCGGCGGCCACCAACATCTTCCTGAGTGACTCGACCGCAATCGGATCGAGCCAGATTGCAGTGACCATTGGCGGCCTGTCGGCCTCAGGGATCGCCAACGGCAACGGTTCTCAGTCCGTTAACCTGTCAACCACAGATCTGAACACGCAAACTGACGCGCAGACTGCACTGACCTTGATCAACCAGGCGATCTCGAATGTGGCCAGCACACGTGGCACGTTGGGTGCCAGTGTCAACCGGCTCACTGCGGCCAGCAACGTCATCAACAGCCAGGTGCAGAACCTGACTTCGGCGGAAAACACGATCACGGCAGCCGATATTCCGACAGCCGTGGCCAACCTGACCAAGTACTCCATCCTGGAACAGACCGGCATCTCGGCTCTGGCCCAGGCCAACCAGCAACAGCAGCTCGTTCTGAAACTGTTGCAGTAAGTCCAGTTCGGAAGGAGGCAGGGCCAGCCTGCCTCCTTCCGGCGTTATCCTGGCTGGCAACGCTCTGAGCATGAGTGCCGCACTCACAATTGCACTCCGACCTTTGTCCTTCTTCAGGAAGCGCCTCAATTGGGAAATCAGTCTGTCGCAAATTGCGCCGGTCGTGCCTGCCACTTCAGGAAGTGAAGCCAAAGTGCAGGGAAACCTGCCGGAGCGAAGGAGGAAAAGATCATGGGCGTTAGCTTAAATCCATCTACGATCCTTTCCGGACAAGGCATTGATGTCAGTACGTTAGTGCAGCAAATTATCTCCGAACAGAGCGGCGAACTTACCGTTTGGCAGGCACAGCAGACCACCCTGGCGACTCAAGAGGGATTGCTGGAAGGGGAGGAAAACAATCTCACCAACCTGCAGACCGCCGTCGCCGCGCTGGCCAGTCCGACGGGAGCACTGACCGCCCAGGCGGCAACCTCATCGAACACAGGCGTTTTGACGGCGGCCGCTGACAATACGGCTGTTACCGCAACTCACCAGATTGTCGTGAACAATCTGGCGACTGCGGGCACGCTGTATACCGATGCCATCGCCGCCGGCGCCAACACATCCTTTCTGGCTAGCGGACAAACCACCGGAGACATTCAGTTGCAGGTGGGAGGAGCCAGCGGCACTACCCACGATCTTGCTATCACGCAGGGCAGCAACGACACGCTCACCAAGCTGGCCGCCTACATCAACACCCAAAGCACCGCGAACAACTGGGGAGTGACCGCCAGTGTGGTGAGTGATGCCAGTGGCTCAAGGCTCGCGCTGTTCAGCCAAAGCACGGGCAGCGCTGGAGCATTGTCGCTCGCCAGCAACAGGAACACGACTTTGACGTTCGACACTCCCGTGGGCGGCACAAATGCGTCACTGACCGTCGATGGCGTGCCCTTCACTAGCAGCAGCAACACTGTGACCGGAGCGATTCAAGGAGTCACGCTCAGCCTGCTCGCACAATCCACCTCCAGCGATCCCGTCCAATTGACCGTGGGACCGGATACCAACCAGATCACGAATGCGGTCAACAACTTCGTCTCGGCTTACAACACGGTGGTCAGCACCATCAACACGCAATACGTGGTGGACCCCACCGGTGCCACCCCTGCGCCTCCCTTGGAATCCGATCTCTCCTTGCGCTCTTTGCAGTCCAGCATGTTGAACGACGCGAGCTACGCTGTCTCCGTCCCCGGCTGGCCAAATTCGAACGGGGATAGCAGCGAAACTGTCGACCTCGCCTCGATGGGTATAAATATGAACAACGACGGCACCCTGACCGTCGGTTCAAATGCGACGGGGCAGACGTTCGCCGATTTCCTTGCGGCCAACCCCGCGGCGGTACAAAGTTTTTTTCAGAACGCTTCCGCAACCGGCTTTGCCAACAATTTCAATACCGACCTCACCAACCTGACCGATGCCACGCAAGGGCCGCTGAACGTGGATCTGGCCCAAGATCAGGCGGAAGGACAAGACCTCACCACGACCATCACGAACTTCCAGACCCAACTAACCACCCAGACCGCTGCATTGACCTCGCAGTATGACTCGGTCAACGCTTCGTTGCAGGCCTACCCGCTGCTTCTTCAGGAGATGACCGAGACGCTGGCCACGCTCGGCTCGACCACGTCAAGCTCAGGGGCGACCGTTAACTCCGGACCAACTCTCACTTCGGGGCTATAGGCAATGGATGCCAGATCTTCCTATCGCGAAGCCAGCGTGCGAGGCGCGAGCCCGGTACGGCTCATCATCTGTCTCTACGAACAGGCCATCGAAGATCTGCGGCGGGCCGTCATCGCCATGGAGAAAGGTGCGATCGAAGAGCGCACGCGGAAGATTAACCACGCCCTCATGGTGATTGCCCAGTTGCAAGGCTCGCTCGACATGCAGCGCGGCGGAGAAGTGGCCAGGAATTTGGCGAAGTTTTATGCCCTCTTGCGCGCTGGCCTTACCGAAGCTCAAGTAACGCAATCGGCGAGGATTCTCGAACAACAAATTTCTCAATTGGTGGAGGTTCATGAAGCCTGGTTGGAAGTGGAGCGGGCAACCGCGAAAACCAATCCGCCGCCCGAGCCTGTTTCCAATGGGCCCACTCCCGCTCCTTCCGAAACCGCCAATACGGATTGGAACGCATGATGCCGTCTCTCACGCCGTCACGGTCTCAGGACTTGCGCGAAACCAATCAGCGGCTGCAAGCTTGGCTGCGCTCCATGGTTAAACCAAGTGGACAGCTTTGTGTGGCGACTCCGGATTGCATCACTGCTCTCCTTTCTGAACTGTTGCAAGCCGGAGCAGCGTTGCGTGAGCAAGCTCTCCCCACCCGAGGTATCGATCCCGAACTTGACGATGAACTGGAGCAGTATCGCCACAACATCGAAAGGCTTCGGGATGTTCTGCCTTCGATCCACAGTCAGCTGTTAGTCGAGCGGGCACGCCTGGAGGTCCAAAGGGCGCGCGTTCATTCCGCCGACGAATGGGCTCAAACATCGCGCCAGACGCTTTAGGCGAGTTTGGTATTTCTCTATTTCAAATATTCGAACAGGTTGGTGTTAGCCGTCTGTCCGATTGTTTCCAGGGTCGCCTGGAGCGAGGTTTGCGCCGTGGTCAGATTACTGATGACAGCCGTCAGGTCCGCCCCGCCGACGGTGTTTTGTTGCTGCGCCAGTTGTGTAGTTTCGGTACTCAAGTACGTCTGTTGCGCCGTGAGCTGGTTCAGCGCGTTGCCGTAAAACACCCGTTGGGAATCGATGGCGCTGGAAGCGTTGCTGACCTCCGTGACCGCCGTGCCAATGCCCGTACCGCTCTGCAGGCTGGTGATGAGATCCTGAATGCTCTGAAACATGTCGGTGCCGGAACTCGAAAATAACTGCGAGCCCGGCAGGTTGGTTTGCAGGGTGAAGTGATTCCCCAAGGTAACGCTGTTTGTTCCCGAGTTGCCCTGATAGGTGACTCCCGATGGAGAACTTGGATCCAGGACATAGGGCGTGGTTTGCGTCTTGGTTCCAGCAAAAACGTAGTTGCCCTGATAGGTGAAGTTGGCCAGGCTCAGCAACTGGCTCTGGATGCCCTGCACTTGCGTGACGATGGCGGCGCGATCGGAGGTGTTGACCGTTCCGTTGGCGCCTTCCACTCCCAGACTGATGGCTTGCTGCAGGGACGTGATGACCGAACTGAGGGTGGAATCGGCATTCTGCATTTCGCCCTGGATGCTGCCAATGCTGCGCTCGAACTGATCCGCCTGCGACGTTTGGTCCGCGTTCTGAACCAGCACTGCAGCGGCGGAGGGATTATCGGAAGGCAAGCTGACGCTCATCCCGGAGGCGATCTCCTGCTCATCGGTGTTGATCTGCTGTTGAGTCTGGGCCACGGAGGCAAGCAAATCGGGATAGGGATCAGGATTTACGCGCATGGTGGTTATCCTGTAAGCGTCGTCATTTGGATCGTGGCATACATCATGTCGTTGATGGCGGTGATGACTTGCGCCGAAGCCGAATAGGCGTTCTGATACTGCACCAGGTTGGCCGCCTCCTCATCCAGCGAAACTCCGGAAACCTCAGCCCGTTGATCGTTGAGCTGCTGCAGAACCCCGCTTGACGCGGTCTGCTCCGCCGAAGCATTGGACGCGGCGTTGCCCACGTTGAAGACGATCCCCGAATAATAGTCGGTCGGACTCTGGCCATCGATGATGGCTTGATTGCTGAGAGCGTACATCGCTTCCGCGTTTCCATTGCTGCCCGCGGTGCCGTCGGAGCTGGCAGCAATCAGGGAAGGATCGGTCATGGCCACCGAGAGATTCGCTGCTGCCCCGGTTGCGGCCGGAGGATTGAATAAGTAGACCGGAGTTTGCGGACTCCCGCTCAAGCTGGTTGCCCCGGTCGGATTGCCATTCAGATCATAGCCGGCAATCTGGACGTTATTCACACTCGTTGCCAGGCCGGCTGCCAGGGTATTGAGTTGCGTCAGAATCGCGGGAATCTCTTGATCGCGGGCCGCGAGCGTTCCGCCCAGCTGGCCGGAAGTGATTTGGCTGGTGATGTTATTTCCCTGGGAGTAGATCTCGTGAAGTCCGGCGGAATTGGTCTGCGTCTGGAGCTGAAAGCTCTGCTGCCCGGTCACCAGCGGGGCGCCGTTCGCCGTAGTGAGAGTCAGACTGTTGTCGCTCGGAATTACAGAGACGTCCACCAGCGACGATAGTTGATCGATCGCCTGCTGGCGCTGGTCGATAAAAGTTCCCGCATTCTCACCGACATTCTGCAGGTTGCTTACCTGCGTGTTGAGCTGGGCAATTTGCTGGCTGAGTTGATTGATCTGACCCACCTGCTGCACCACGCTGAGATCCAGGCTGGTCTGCTGCTGGGTCAAGCTGTTGGCCGTGGTGTTAAAGCTGCTGGCGACGTTTCCGGCCGCGGTAAGCACGCCTTGGCGCAGCGACAAGTCGGAGGGATTGGTGGAAAGTTGGTTGATGCTGTCAAAAAAATTGGAAATTGCCGTTCCGATGTCTCCGGTGCTCGCGGTAAAGTTCGTCTGGGTCTGCTGCAGGGCGGAGGCCAGCGTGCTGTACTGGCCTTCGGCTTGGGTTTGTTGCTGGATTTGCGACTCTAGAATCGGATCACGGATGCTCTCGACATCCTGCAGAGTCACGCCCGTGCCGAAGGTCAGCGGATCGAGCACCACCGGATCGCTGGCCACCAGCACCGCTTCCTGGCGGGAGTATCCGGGTGTGTTTACATTGGCCACGTTGTTGGTGGTTGCCGCCATGGCGCCCTGGTCGGCAATCAAGCCACTCAGCGCACTGGCGAGGCTGGCATTCAGGCTTGACATAGGTCAGATCGATTCCGCTGTCTTGCTGCCAAAGGCGCTTCGCAATTCAGCCGTCTTCCCCAACATTGGACCGTAGTTGAGACTTCGGTCGGCCAGCATGTTTCCGATCACGCACAGCTTACGTTGTGCCCGCGCCAACAGCGCCGCCTGCACCTGCAACGCCTGCAGAACTTCTCGCTCGGCGTGCCTTAGCTCAGCTTCCAGTTCAGGCACACACCCCGGGAAGCCGCCTGCGCGATTCTCTGCTGGAGGTCTTTTCTTATTGCCCCCATTTCCCGCCGATGTCGTACAGCGCGGAATATATTCCGCGAGCTTCCGCCCCAGTTCAGCCTGCTCCATTGTGGTACGCTCGATTCCCGGTAAGTCCAGCGCCAGCAGGGCTCTGTGGCCAGCGCAAAGGCTCGCCTGCAACCCGCGCATCAGCTCCAGACGGGTCCTTACGGTCTCTGCCGGCCATGGCGATGCGCCGGCCAAAAGCTGAGTCGCCGCGTTGGAGGAATCGTTTGCAATCATGGGTCCTTACGCAAGACTGTCGACCCGGTGTGGCGATCGATCGCTGTCTTCCTCACACGGTTCTTCAGCATTCTTTTCCGCGGGGGGCTCGCGCCGGCGCGCCTTGCCTCGCCCCCCGTCCGGCGAAGCTTGCCCTTGTACTGGAGGAGTCGCCACGACTGGCGGGGTTTGTTCTGGACTCAAGCTGCCGGACAGGTCGGTCTTCTCGATCGCCATGCTACTCCAGTCCTCCCACACCCGCGGCCTGCTCACGCCGCCAGCTTCACCATATTCGCAAACAGCGCCTCTGCCACTTGAGCCGGCTTCGGCTGATAGCTGCCCTCCACCACCGCCTGCCGCAGTGCGTTAACCTTCTCCTGTTTCGCTTCCGGAAGCTGCGATACTTGCGCCACCAATGCCTGGATCTGTGCGTGGACGTCGGAAACCTGGGCCTGATCCTCGCCGAGCGCGCCACCAACGCCGCCCGGAACCGACGTGTTGCCCTTCTGGGCCGCCAAATTGCTGGTTCGCCCGCCCTCGGAAACCGGCTGCCCTATCTGATTCGAATCAATTCTCATCGCTTGTTTCCTCCCCGAGTTGCCCTTGCAATTTGACTATCGGCAGAGCGTTAGGAAACTTTAATCTGATTCCGGCGGCTTCCCGCCGTCCTCCCGCCGGATCGCTTCATCTTCTTCCATCGGCGGAAGTTACGAAATCTTTAATGGCCAGATACGGATCCGGGCTCCTCCGGATCCGACCCTTCGTTTGCTACCTTCGTGCCCTGCAGGTGCTGAGCAATCATCCGGGCGATCCCGAAACCGCCCCCGGCGGCCAGTGCCGAAGACAAGGCTTGCGTTCCCAAGTAGTTGTAGTCGTCCTGGCCTGGAACTTCGTCCTGGCCGGGGAGGGCCGCAAAGGTTTTCTCCATCGATTCGAGCACGGTCCCGATCAGCTGCGCTTCGAATTCGCGGGCCGCCTTCTGCCCTCTCCCCAGGGTGGTCGCGCTCGTTGCCGGTAGAACCGTGGCCACGGAGGCGAAAGAAGCGTTGGCGGACGATAAACCCGAGATCGTGCTCATCAGAGAACCTCCAATTCCGCTTCCAGTGCGCCTGCGGCTTTAATGGCCTGCAGAATCGACACCACATCCCGCGCGGTCGCACCGATCGCCTGCAGGCGCGTCACCAACTCCTCCACACTGGCGCCTTCGCTCAGCGCCACATTGCGGGCCGGGCTCTCCGAGGCCTTGAGCTTGGTCTCGGGCAGCACCTCGGTCTGCCCGCTGGCCAGTGGACTCGGCTGCGATGCCGAATACGTCGTGGTTACCTCGATCGAGAAGCTGCCGTGCAGAATCGAAGCCGCTCCCAGGCGCACATCCTGGCCCAGTACCACCGTGCCCGTGCGTTCGTTGATCACCACCTTGGCTTTTCGCCGGACCCGCACTTCGAGGTTTTCAATGCGGGCGAGGAGTGCCGGCACGTTGGGGTTGCCGGAAAGTGGCAGCTCGAGTTCCACCCGTCGGCTGTCGATGACGGTGGCCGCCGGCGCAGCCAGTTCGCGATTGATCACGGTTGCGACCTCCTCGACCGTGCTGAAGCTCGCGTCATTCAGCAAAAGAGACAGACGATGAAGCTTGGTAAGATCGAGCGCTGTGTCACGTTCGATCAACCCTCCGTTCGGAATGCGGCCCACGGTGGGATGATTCACCTGCTTGGAGTTGGCTGAAGACCCGGCCGCGTATCCTCCTACCACCAGCGGCCCCTGGGCGGCGGCATAGACCTGACCATCGGCAGCGTACAGCGGCGTCAATAGAAGCAAGCCACCTTCCAGACTGCGCGCATCTCCCGCCGAGGAGACGTTGACATCGAGCGGCATGCCGGGCCGCGAAAATGGAGGCAGCTTCGCAGTGACAAACACTGCAGCCACGTTCTTCACTTGCACCGTCGACTGCACCACGCTGGGAGGAATCTCCACACCCATCCGCTGCAGAATGCTGGCCAGTGTCTGAATCGTGAAGTACGTCTGTTGCTTGTCCCCCGTACCCTTCAGTCCCACCACCAGCCCGTAGCCAATCAGCGAGTTCTCCCGGATACCTTCCACGCTGGCCACATCGCGGATCAACACCTTGTGGTCCGCGCTCTGGGCGGCAACACCAACTCGCAGCAGGAGGGCAATCGCGAGTCCACACCAACCGAATCGGAGTTTCGCTGGGCCCATAACACTCTCCTAGAAACCAACCACCCGCAAAATCCATTTCATGAACGGATTCGGCGCGCGCGTGCCTTCGCTGATGACGCCTTTGCCTTTGACCTCAACTTCGAGATTGCCCACGCTGTTCGAAGCCACCGTGTTCGTAGCATCGAGATCCCCGGGGCGGACCATGCCGCGCAGGATCACCGTCTCTTTCTGGTCATTCATCATGATCTGCCGCTCCGCTTCGACCACCAGCGTTCCCGCCGGCAAAACTGCAGCCACCCGGCCGGTCAGGGTTGTGGTCAGCGCAGTCGTCGAAGTCGCCTGCGCCTTGCCCGCCAGAACTTGCGACGAGGTCGGCGAGAACAGGTTCTGGACGCCGCTGGTCTTGATGTGTCCGCCGAGAGCGGTGATGCCTGAACTGGCTGAGAAACTGCGATTGGTGGCCACGTTTCCCGTGCTGGTCGAGGAAAGATTCTGGTTGATGCTGATGGTGACCAGATCGCCCACGCGCGAAGCCTTGTAATCCGCCACCATGTTTGCCAGCCGGCCATTGTCGATCCACAGACTGCCGGGCGTGCTCGCGGAAGCGGGCGGCGCCGCCGCCGACATGCGCTGAATATAGTCCGCCAAGGCATCGCGCTTCTGGGCCGCATTCTTGTTCTTGGGCTTGGCCTCGGCCGCGGAAACGAGCAGCATGATCGCCACGAAAACAGCAGTGGTGGCGATTCCCACGTTTCTGACCGTGATTTTGCGGATCATGATTTTTCGGAACATGATTCTTATGATCATGATTGCCGTCTTCACAGGCTAGCCCGCAGCAAGGCTGCTCCTACCACTTCCGCCCGCAGAGTCCGGCTGGCATTCTGGAATCGCACTCTCACCAACTGACCAAACCCACCGGCTTCCAGGCAGGTGACGGGCAAAACGATGCGAATTCCCGCATGGTCCCAAGTAAGGGTTGCGGTCTGGCCCGGCTTCACCAGTCGCGCCATCCCGTTTTCGTCGGCCTTCGGCGGATCTGGCAGCATCGAGCGAGCACTCCAGGCAGGGATCGCTGGCGTCCTCTCTTCGCCCCCCCAAACCAGGAAGGGAACACAATCGTCCGCCTGGACGCAGCGAAAAGCGTACTCGGTTCGGTGCAAACGGGAGTTCCAGCTGGTTCTCAAAAGTTCAAGAGCCGCGCCCTTGGGGACGCTGGGTGCTGCGGCACAATTCAGCAGGCTAGGGCTTTCGGAACGAACGAATTCGGCAATGTCCGCACAAGTCTTGCTCACGCCTGCGCGCCGGACCACGATCCGCTCAGGGACGATATGTTCTGGGACGATCCGTTCGGAAGCTCTCCAGCCTTCGCCTGCGGAAGACGAGATTCTGTTTTCCAGCGTGTCCATCTGCCGCCGAATTTCGCGGCCCTCGAACACCCGTTCACTCCCGGCCCGAGGCACGGCACCGAGATTCACCTGCGTGGCGAACCTACGCCATCGCGCACAGGTGTCTGGTCCGAACAACTGGGCCAGCGTGAGTTCCTTCCCTTCGACTTCCACGCTGGATCGAACTGCCACAGTCGCGCACCCGGACTCGGCCCGACAGTCTAGAGTCGCACCCGCACACGCAATGCCGATCAAAACCATGGCAAGCCGCTTCATCACTCCTGCTCCTCAACTGAACTAGCGCCCGAGATTGTTGATGGTCTGCAGCATCTGGTCCGCCGCATTCACCACCCGTGAACTGGCCTCATAAGAGCGCTGAGCCACGATCATGTTTACAAATTCGTCCACCACACTCACATTCGACTGCTCGAGCATGCCCTGCACCACTGTGCCCAGCCCTTCGCTGCCTCCCGGCGTTCCCACGATGGGATCTCCCGACGCCGTGGTGGCCAGGAACATATTGCTGCCGGTGCTGTTGAGGCCGCCAGGATTATTGAACAACGCCAGTTGTAGCGTGCCCACTTGTTGCGCAGCCGTCTGCCCCGCCAGGGTCACGCTGACCGTGCCATCGGAGCCGACGGTGATGGAGGTCGCTCCCGTGGGAATTGAGATCGAAGGTTGCACCGGATTACCATCCTGCGTCACCAGGTTGCCTTGCCCGTCGAGATGAAAACTTCCGGCGCGCGTGTATGCGGTCTGTCCATCGGGAAGCAGTACCTGAAAAAAACCTTGTCCCTGGATCGTCATGTCCAGAGGATTGCCGGTCTGGCTGAAGTCGCCCTGCAACTGGATCACTTCCGACGCGGCTGAACGAGTTCCCAGTCCCACTTGCAGTCCCGCGACCATCGTGGTCTGCTGCGTGGCCGCCGCGCCCGGCATAATCAGGTTCTGATACATGAGGTCTTCAAACTGCAGCCGCCGGCTGCGAAAGCCTGCGGTGCTCGAGTTGGATAGGTTGTTAGCGATGTTGTCCAGGTTGAGTTCCTGGGCGGTCATGCCACTGGCGGCCGTATACAGCGCGCGAATCATCTTTGTTCTCCTTACTTTTCTAAGGCTCGCTTTTCGCAGTTACACTTTCGGCAAGTCCTGCACGGCAATCTGGTTGAGCTGCCCGTCGAGAGCGCTTAGCGCACGCGACATCATTTCCGCGTTTCGCTGCAACGTGATTAACTGCACCACGCCTTCGGTCGCGCTCACGTTCGATGCTTCGAGCATTCCCTGGCGCACGGTGGAATCCGCCGCGATCAATGCGCTCCCAACCGGAGCGCTGTACGTGGCATTACCCAATGCAATCAAATTGGTTCCCGGCGCAAACTCCGCCAGGCGCAACTTGTCGATCACGTTCCCATCGACTGAGATGGTTCCGTCCGCGCTGATAACCACATTCCCAGTGGGCAAAATCACCGGTCCCAACTCCCCCAACACCGCGTTTCCTTGACTGGTGACCAGTTGTCCGGTCGATGTCAGATGGAAGCTTCCGTCCCGGCTGTACAAAACACCTTCCACCGACTGCGTGGTGAAAAATCCGTCGCCGGCCACGGCGACATCCAGGGGATTTCCCGTAGCAACGAGGCTGCCCGAGGTCAGATCGAGGCGGCTGCCACTCAGAACGCCGAAGTCGTTCACCGCAGCATTGAGAGCATTGGCGCCCACCGCAGTCTTCCCGGTCAGCAGCGAACGGAACGTCGCCTGTTCGCCGCGGTATCCGGTGGTGGCGAGATTCGCCAGATTATGCGCGACTAATTCGAGAGCTTGGGTCTGCGCCGCAAGTCCGGCGCACGCTGCGTAGTATCCGCTGTCCATGGAATTGTTCCATAGTCCAAGGAGCACGCGGCGTTCCATCGGGGAAAGGAATAGGTTTTGTTGTTTGGAGTCTAAGTGCCCGGAAAGAAAGCGTCGCGAGCCAGAGAGGCGAAGAGGATTCTAAGGTGCGACCGTAAAGGTGGATGAGATCTTGCCGAGTGCCCGGGGTCAGGCTCGGCAAGATTTTCCAAACCGCGCTGGGCGGTACGAAACCGCTGCGGCTACCCGTGGATCTCAAGCGCAGCGATCACGGGTCTCTCTTCAAACAGGAAACTGACTCTTAAGGTGTCGGTATGGCCCAAGGAGCGACAGTTGTAGTCTCCCCCGGTAATCACAGTTGGAACCGACAACATGCAACCGTCGCCCAACCCGGAAATCTTGTTCTTGAAGTTGCCGGCGACCATATTGCAGATTTCTCCTAGCGCATCCCACACTTCCGGAACTGCTTTCTCCGAATCCACTCCAAGCATCTTCGACGCCATTCGTGTCCCCGAGCGGGACGAACATCGCACCGTCAGCACACCGCACAGCATGCCGGCGAGCCCAACCATCGCGGTCATATCCAGCCCGCCTTCGCTAAGGGGCTCAGGCGCGACCACCAAGTGGCTCCCGAGCATCAGTTCGAAGACCTCCTGGGCCGAGAGTTCCAACACGGATTGCCAGCCCTGGTGGTCTGGCTTCGAATTCGATTTGAGCGAATTCAAGATTTCCCCGCCAACACCGGAAGGATGTGCTCTTTAACCTGATCGGCGGTAAACGGCTTGCGCAGGTAGCCTCGCGCTCCGGCTGACAGGGCTTGCACCACGTGCCCTTCGCTGCCTTCGGTCGTGATCATCACCACTGGAACTCCCTTGGCATTTTCCACGCCGGGCAATTGCTTCACAAACTCCAGCCCATCCATCACCGGCATGTTGATGTCGCAAAGAATGATGTCCACTTTCGCGTCGCGCAACACCGCCAAAGCCTCCGCCCCGTTGCCCGCTTCAAAGACGCGAGCGATTTCGAGGCCCGCTTGGCGCAGCGACCGCTCCACGATCTTTCGCATTACCGAGGAATCGTCCACGATGAGAATTTGCATATTGTGTATGGTCCTGCTGATCCTTTCCCGGTGTCGGCTTTTTCCGAGCGAGAGTCCGTGTCTTAGAAATTATCGGCAACCTCGCACGGGACTTTAGCGCGACGGCGCGACTCGCCGTGGCGATTACGCCGGCAGACTGGAGGTTCCTTCTTGAGGCGCGCGAAACGCGACCCTCGCCGACCCTGGGTTCAGCAACGCCGGACCCAGCAAGAGCAGGTTCACCGTTTCCCGCTTCAGCCGCTCCAGGCGGATCCAGATGTGCCGCCCACACTGTGCCAGCCGGATTTCCTCGGCTCCTACGTTGGCAGCATAGCTGGCGGCGATGCGGGCGCATTCTTCGGCGGTCTCAATGCGCTCAAAAACCACGTCGCGGCCTTCGCGCCGTTGCGCCAGAGTCCGCAAACCCTCCTGCAACGTGCTCGGGCAAACCAAGCAGGCTGCTGTTCGATATCCCAGCATCTGCTCGATGGCGTAGAGCACCGTGTGGTCGAGACCCTCGCTGAAGGCGACCAGAAGAGCGCCCGTGGACGCGACGAAGTCTACGGGGATCATCTGAAAGGACTCGAGCAGCGGCAGGGGAATGCGGGCACGCGGGCTCGCCGGCATGGGTCCGGGGCCGGTTCTCAGCATCGGACAGGCCCATTGCCGGGCCAAGGCCGCCGTGATCTGGAGTTCGCTCACAAATCCCAGTTGCTGCAGACACTCGCCAACTTTCCCTTTGCCGCCCGACCGCTGCAGCTCCAGCCCGGCTCGGAGTTGGTCGGCCGTGAGTTGCTGCCGCGACAGCAGAATCAATCCCAGCGGAATCCGGTGTGGCGCCAACCCATTCGCGTGGGAGACGGCATTCCTGGCCATAATCTCCGAGAGTGCTCGTTCTAGACACGCGGCACCGCAGTACCAGACTCCGCGCACGCGCACACCCTGGGTCCCGTGGGACACGCGCTGCCACGGGCTGTGGGATTGGATGCGGCCACAGCCTCCACATTTTGCGGCGACCCGTCGCCGAAAATGACTCCAACCCGATTTCCACGAGAGCATAATCAACTACCCTCCCCCAGCTTCATCGCTCCTGCCGGCCAACCTGAGCGGTAAGCGGAGCGACATCCGTCACCCGCAGGCCATAGTTGCCGTCGATGATCACAACTTCTCCCCGGGCCACCAGCTTGCCATCCAGCAGAAGATCCACCGGCTCTTGCACCCGGCGATCCAGTTCGACCACCGCTCCCGGACTCAGCTCCAACACCTCGCGAAGCAGCAGTTGCCTCGCCCCGAAGCGCATGCTCACGCCTAATTGCACATCCATCAGCAAATCAAGTGCGCCCGTTCCCGGCCCGAGATCTGCCGCCACGGTGGAGACAGAGGCTTCTTCTGGCGATTTGACTGCTTCAACTTTTTCTGCCCGCAACTCGGCCAGCAGTGCGGCGCTGAAGCCGAATTCCAGCATCATCCCACTGGTTGTCCCGCCGACTTCTTCGTCTCCAGACTGCAGCCATAGCGTCTCCGCCAGCGGCCAAGAGGGTCCGGCCGCAGCCAGTTCTACGTGTAATTGCAAATCGCCCCAGCGCGGCTTCGCGGCCGTCGAGACAAAGCCGGAAATCTGGCGGAGAAGTTCCTCGACCGCGTCGCGGTGGTCCTGTGTGAGCGCTGCTTCTGGTGCCGGGGGCTCGCCCATGAAGGTTTGCGCCAGACGCAACACTGTAGGTGGGGACAGACGCAGGCTGATCTCGCCGCGCAAGGCTCCCGAGGAAGTGACCAGCACCCACAGATCGTCTGCGGCCGCGGGAATGAGTCCGGCGGGCGCCTCGACGCGCACGACGCAAGGGATCGCAGACCCCGCAACCTGGCCCATGACTTGGGAAAAGCTCTCGGCCCAGATCTGGACATATTCTCCCGCCCTGGGATCGAGCAAGGGTGCGGCGGCTTCCGTCATCGCTTCTTCTCCTTGATTTCCAAGAATTCGATCACCTGCGCGGCGCGCAGGTTCCCCACGCGGGCCGCGGCGGCACCGTACATCTCAACCCCCGCCACAATTAAGGATGCAGGCTGGGCGGCGCTCTTCCCTAGGGGCACCAGTGTGCCGGGCTCCATTTGAGATAGTTCGCCCACCGAGGCGGTCAGGCCGTCCACTGCTAGCTCGACCGGGAAAGCACACTCCAAGAGCCGGCGCTCGAGCCGCTCGCGCCATCCGGCCGGTCCCCGCGGACGGCTGTCACTCCAATCCACCGAGATCTTGCGCAGCAACGCGTGCGAGAGAGATACCGGGACCGCGAGATTCAGGCCGCCACGTACTTCGAGCACGGCGACTTCAAAGCTCAGAGAAAGGACCTTCTCGTCGGGAGACATGAGCCGCTGGGCGTCGCCAACCTCCATCCGCTTCTCAAATCCAACCTCCAGTTCGACCGCTCGCCAGGCCGCGCCCAGCTCGCGGCACACGATGCGGGCGACGCTCTCCACAATCTGCTGTTCGATCTCGGTAATCTCGCGCGTAGCCGTCACTGCCTTGCCCTCGCCGCCCAGCAGCAAATCGACGATGGGGAAGGCCACCTTCAGGTCCAGCTGCAGCGCCCCGTGCACTCCCATGGGCTCCAGTTTGCAAGCCGCCAGATAAGTGGTCTCCGGGATGCGCTCGGTGAACTCGCGGTAAGAAAGGTGTTCGGCGGAAACCAGTGTAGCCGTAAAAATCACCCGCAGATAAGTTCCCAGAGCCTGGGTCAGGCTACGGGCAAAACTCTCGTGCAGCTGCGTGATTGCCTGCAGCTGGTGTCGGCCGATCTGTCCGGCGCGGCGCACATCCCAGGATTCAATGATTGGTTCCTTGGCCGCGCCCGGGTCGGTGCGTCCACCGCTGCGGGCAGCGCGCACCATGGCATCGATTTGCTCCTGATTCAGTTCATTCTGCATGCCCTTATCCTCTTCTTAGCTTCTTAAACCCCTTCGTACCTTAGAGCGAGCTTGCTCCGGCCGCCCGCGTTGCGGGCTTCGCTGAGCTCATCAGTTCATCCAGCCGCGACCGCAACCGCACCACCGCCAAAGAGTGGATCTGCGACACCCGCGACTCGCCGATGCCCAGCACCACTCCCACTTCCTTCATGGTGAGTTCTTCGAAGTAATAGAGCGCCAGCACCTGCTGTTCTTTTTCCGGCAGCTCGGCAATCACCCGCGCCAGCAGCTCCTTCATCTCCGAACGCATGCAGCGAAAGAATGGCGTGTCCTCCGGAGCGCTGGGCAGGTAGTCGCACAGATCCTCTTCCTTGCCGTCCCAGGGAGACTCCAGGTGCAGGCTGCCGATCTCCAGGCCATCCAGCTCGGTGAGCAGCTGCTGGAACTCGCGCAGATCCAGCTTCAACTCCACCGCGATTTCCACCTCGGTGGGCGCCCGGCTCAATTCCATGCTGAGCTTGCGTTGCGCTTCTTCCACGCGGCGAGCCTTGCGCCGCAACTCGCGCGGACCCCAGTCCATCTCGCGCAGGCTGTCGAGAATCGCGCCCCGGATGCGGAACTTGGCGTAGGAGCTGAATTGCACGTGCTTGGAGCGGTCGAATTTATTGAGCGCATCGATCAGGCCAATCACTCCGGCGTGCACCAGATCTTCGAGCGGCACGTGCCGGGGCAAGCGTTCGTGGATGCGGCGCGCCAGGTAGCGTACTTGTGGCAACTGTTCGAGCAGGATGCGGTCGCGCTCTTCTTTCTCCTGCCATGTGGTGTAGGCTTCGGCGGTGTTCTTGCTCATGATGGCTTCTCGCTTCCGCTTTTGCTTCTTTCCTTCTGATTAATTCCACCGAGTGTTGTTAAAACCTTCTCAATGCAAAACGCCCAGAGATTGAATCTCGACCATGGGAGGCACCTCCATCGGCGAAAGAACCACCACCTTGGGCAGGAAAGGTTCGAGCAACCGCTTCAGGTGATAGCGAGCGGGCGTGGCGCAGAGCAGCACCGGGCTCGCCAGGGCCACCTGTTCTCCCGCCAGTCGGCGCAGGCCGTCAAGAATGCGCCGGGCAAACGGTGGCTGCAGGGCGATCGTCCCCGGTGGCGCGGGCACGCCGAAGGCGCGGCCCAGCTCTTCCTCGAGCGCGCGATCGAGCGTGACCACGCGCAGGCTTCCGTTGTCCGAGAGCAGCGGACGCACCAGCGCCCGCCCCAGCGCCTGCCGCGCCGATTCGACCAGCAGCACCGGGTTCTTATTGATGGGCGCGAGGTCCAGCAGGGTCTCGAGAATGGTCGCAAGATCGCGGATCGAAACCTGTTCCCTTAACAGCTGCTGCAACGCCTTCTGCACTTCTCCGAGGCTGAGAATCTTCGGAACCAGTTCCTCGACCAGCTTGGGATGGCTCTCCGCGAGCCGATCCAGCAGCCGCTTGCTCTCCTGCCGGGTCAACAGCTCATGCGCATGCTGCTTGACGACTTCCGCCAGATGAGTCGCGAGCGCCGAGGTCTGATCGACGACCGCGTAGCCCGAAGCCAGCGCCTGGTTCTGCAGGGCAGGAGGAATCCAGACGGCGGCCGCGCCGAAGGCCGGCTCCCTGGTTGCGACTCCCGGCAACGGCCGCGGAGAACCTTCCGAGCTGATGGCCAGCAAGTTGTCCTGGTAAAGCTCCCAGCGCGCGACTTCCACGCCGCGCAGCGCGATGGTGTATTCCTTCGCCTTGAGCCGCACGTTGTCGGTGATGTGGATGGGAGGAACGATGAATCCCAGCTGTTGCGCCAGGTTCTGGCGCAGGGCGCGCACCCGGGCCAGGAGTTGGCCTCCCTGATTCTGATCGACCAGCGCTACCAGCCCATAGCCCACTTCGAGGCTGAGTTCGTCGAGCTTCAGCAGATCTTCGACTGAGTCCTTTGCCGGCTTCTTCTCAGCCCCGGCTGCAATCGCCGCTGCCGCCGCCGGCTCCTCGGCCAACTTCGGGGCGCGCCAGGCCAGAAAAGCTGTGCCTGCGGCCAGCAGGAAAAAGGAAAACTTGGGCAAACCGGGTATGGCCGCGAGCCCAAGCATGACGCCGGCGGCAATCAATACAGGACGGCGCCGCGACAGCACCTGCCGTCCCACATCGACCGAAAGCGTGGCATCGGAGGTGGCGCGGGTCACCACAATACCGCCCGCCATCGAGACCAGCAGCGAGGGAATCATGGTCACCAGGCCATCGCCCACGGTGAGCACGGTGTAGGTTTTCAGCGCCTCGCGGAAAGGAATGTCGAGCTGGAAGACGCCGATCAGGAATCCGGCAATGATATTGATGGCAGTGATGAGGATGGTTGCAATGGCGTCGCGCTGGTTGAAGCGGGCAGCACCATCCATCGCGCCATAGAACTCCGCGTCGTGCGCAATCTGTTCGCGCCGCGCGCGCGCCTGCGCCTCGTTGATCAGTCCGGCGTTCAAATCAGCATCGATCGCCATCTGCTTGCCAGGCATGGCATCGAGGGTGAAGCGCGCGGTTACCTCCGCAGTTCGCACCGCGCCGTGCGCTACCACGAGGTACTGGATGGCGATCAGGGCCATGAACAGAACGAATCCCACGACATAGTTGCCGCCCACCACGAACTGGCCGAAGGCCTCGATCACGTGCCCGGCGGCCGAAGCTCCTTCGTTGCCGTGCAACAGAATCCTCCGGCTGGAGGCCAGGTTCAACGACAGGCGGAACAAGGTGAGCAACAGCAGCAGGCTGGGAAACACGGAGAACTGCGAGGGGCGCAGGATCTGGATGGCGGAGAGCAGCACCAGCACGCTGACGGTCATGCTCATGGCCAGCAACACGTCGAGCAGGATGCTGGGCAGGGGCACCAGCATCACGAAAATGAGTCCCACGGCGGCGATGGGCATGATCCATTCCACTGCGGCGTTTTTCTTCCGGGAGGGCGCGATCACGGTGGTGGAGAGAGGCGCGGCCATGGCTTAGGTTCTCTCTCCGGTCGACGTCGACGCACCCGCCGTTTGGGAGGCTCGCGTCTGCGCCCGCCAGATCGCTGCCAGAATTTCCGCGACCACGGTATACAGCTGGGCGGGGATAGCCTGCCCCACCTCCACCGCGCGGTAGAGGGCGTGGGCCAGCGGAACGTTCTCCACCATCGGAATGCCCTTCCAGCGGGCAATTTCCTTGATCTGTGCGGCGATCAGGTTGCGGCCTTTGGCGACGACGATGGGCGCATCCATGTCGACGCGATACTCCAAGGCAACGGCGAATTCCGTGGGGTTGGTGATCACGACCGCGGCTCGCTCCACGTCCTTGAGCATGCGGCGGCGGCGGCTCTGCCGCTGCAGCCGGCGGATGCGCTGCTTGACCGCCGGATGCCCCTCCATTTCCTTGAATTCCTCTTTCTGATCCTGGCGGCTCATTTTCAAATCGTTCTCGTGGCGCTGGCGCTCCAGGAAGCAATCCGCACCCGCCCAGACCAGCAGCACCAGCGAGCCCTTCCACGCCACTTCAAACATCCGTCCCATAGCGAAGGCCGTCACCGCCGTGCGGTTTACGTGCGTCAAAACAGGCAGGAATCGCCAGTCGCGAACCAGCACTGCGACTGCGAAGTAAACCACCACGGCGGTCGGCAGAAGAGACTTCAGCAGCCGGCTCAAGGCGGGGAGCGAAAACAGCTGTTCAATGTGGCTCGCCGGATCGAGCCGCTTCCAATTGGGCGCAAGCGCCGTCGGGGCGAACACCACTCCGCCCTGCGCTAGGCCACCCACGGTTGCCACCAGCCAACTCATGCCCGCCGCCAAGGCGACTCCGCGGAACACCCCCAGGCTGTTACGCCACACGGGAACAAATTGGTCGGGATGGGTCGCCGCCATTTCCAGTTCCTGACGCAGCAGTCCGCGCCAGCTCGCCGCAAAGGCGGGCACCTGCCAGGCGCAGAACACGACTGCGGTCATCGCTCCCAAACCCGCCGTCAGATCGCGGCTGCGAGCCACCTGCCCTTGCTCGCGCGCCTTCTGCCGCCGCCGCGGCGAGGCTTTCTCGGTTTTGCTCTGGTCTGCCATCGATGCTCAATTCGTAATCGTCCCGCAGCGTCATCATTTTCTGGCGCGCAGTTTTCGGCGCGCCGGGTTCATCGCGCTAAGTGCAGCAATTGCTCCGAAACATGAATCAGACGCGCGAACTGCTGACTGAATAGGCGCGGCCAATACGACATCGCTGCCACCAGCACCGCCAGCCCCAAGAGATTTTTCAACGCGATGCCCACGAACAACACCGGCAATTGCGGAGACGCTTTGCCCAGAAATCCCAGGGCAACGTCGGCAACCAGCGTGGCCGCAAGCGAGGGTGCGGCGATCTGCACTCCCGCCAGGAAAATTCCCCCGGCCGCGTGCAGCAGCCCACCGACCAGCCCCAGCGTGACCGACGCCGCGCCCGGCGGCAGGTAGGCGAAGCTGCGCACCAGCGCGCGCAGCAGCCAGTAATGCACATCCAGTTGCAGGAAAATCAGTACTGCCGCCATCTGATGAAACTGCGAAAGCACCGGCGTATCCGCCTGGGTGTCCGGATTGAACACGTTCGCCAGGGCATAGCCGATCTGTACTCCTAAGATCTGGCCGGCCAGCAAAGCGGCTTCAAAAAGAAAGTTCGCCACCAGCCCCAGCACCAGTCCGATCACGATTTCGCCGGCTGCGACCTGAGCCCACTGCCACGATCCCAACGCCAGCCAGCTCGGCCCGTGCAGCGGGTGCAGTAGGATAGTTACCAGCAAGGTCAAGGCGGCCTTTACCGGCATCGGCACCGCGTCGCTGCCCAGAAAAGGACAGAACACCATCAAGCCCGAGACCCGCGCGCCGGTGAAAACCGCAGCCCCCAGCAGCTCCTCGAAATGCAACCCGTCGGTCATTTCTACTTTGAATCTCTTTCTCGCTATTCGCTACTCGCTACTCGTTACTCGCGCCTTCAGCGGACAAAAGGCCGGAAGTCGGAAAACAACTGCAAGGTAAACGTCCCGATGCGGCGCACCATCCACGGCATCAGCAGCAAAACCGCAGCAGCCACCGCGGCCAGCCGGGGGACAGTCGAGATCGTCATGTCCTGCAGCGAAGTCAGGACCTGCACTACATTGATCAGCAAGCCCACCACGACCGCAGCCATCAGCAACGGAGCGCCCATCCACAAGGCCGTCTCGATGGTGTGCCGCAGCAGCGCGACCACCTGGTCTGATCCCATAGCAGTCCTCCTCGAAAAGTTCGTCAGGCGAAACTTTTCATCAGCGATCCCACCAGCAAATTCCAGCCATCGACCATGACAAACAAAAGAATCTTCAACGGCGTCGAGATGATCACCGGAGGCAGTTGCATCATGCCGATCGAAGTGGTCACCGCCGCCACCACCAGATCGATCACCAGAAAAGGAAGAAACAGCGCCACGCCAATCTGGAATCCGGTCTTCAACTCCGAGAGAATGTAGGCAGGCACCACCACTCGCATGGGAACATCGTCAGCTCGCGCCGGGTGCTCGGCCTGCGCCAGTTCGAGAAACAGCGCCAGATCTTTTTCCCGCGCGTACTTCAACATGAAGTGGCGCAGCGGCGGGGCCCCGAGTTCGACCGCTTGGAGCGCATCCACCCGCCCTTGCTGAAAGGGCACGATCGCGACCTGATAGATCGAGCTGCCCACCGGCTGCATCAGGAAGTAGGTCAGCACCAGCGCCAGCCCGATCAAGGTCTGGTTGCTGGGCGCGGTCTGCGTGCCCAGCGCCTGGCGCAAGAAATGAAATACGATCAGCAGGCGCGTAAATGGCGTCAGGGCCACCAGCAGCGCGGGCAGCAGCGTCAGCAGGCTCATCAGCACCACGATGTTCCAGGGCACCGAGCCGCTGGCTCCGCCGAGCCCTGTCCAATTCAAGCCGGAGGCGTGTCGTGGCCGAAAGAACCCGGCCACTACCACAGCGGCCGCGTGCGGAAACATCAGCGGGACCACGACCAGCGTGTGCTCCGACACAAGTCCGCTCAACATGGTTCGCCCCGCGGATTCTTTCCCCGCACTTCCCCCGTGATCCAGCCCGACGACTGGGACCCATCAAATTCTTTTTCGTCCTCCGCCAGACCCCGAGAATTTTGCAGCCGCGACAGCAGCACCAGCGAGGATGATGTCCCGCCCAACAGAAATCGCTCCCGTCCAAACTCGACCACGGCCACGAAGCGGCGATCGCCAAGCGGCAGGCTCTCGCATAGCCTAAGACCCTTTGGCGTCCTCTGGCTGATCCGCAGCACTCGCTCCCATAGCCAAATCAGCCGCTTGCGCAGCCCGCCCGAAGAAAGCCGCAGCGCTTCTGTACCCACGAACTTCACCCCTCCTGCTCCCCAGGTCACATTCCCCCTTCAAGCCAGCTCAGTCAGCCGTACCGCCAAGTGGCCGGCGACGATTTCAAATTCAATCCAGCCAATGCGCGTCGCGTTGAGGCAGAGTGGAACGTCCTGCCCGACGCGCCAGCGCGCATTGATCACCGAACCTTGGCGCAACTTCAACAAATCCCCGATCTGGAACTTCGGGATAGGAAGATCCACCGTGAGGTCGCAGCGCAGGCTGAGTACCGTCTTCCACCGGGCATCCAGTGGTTGATCCGCTTCGGATGGCAGACCCGCCGGGACCCCGTCGCTTTCGCCTGTCGGCCTTCCGATCGCATGTGCGGCCACGTCAACCCTCTCCCAGGAGTTCTGGTCTCAGCGCTGTATCAGGAACTCGGTAAAATAAACTTCTTCCACGTCCAGCCCCGGCAATCGCTCCTGCAGCGCGTGGAGCACGTCTGCTTTTAACTTCGTTTTTCCCGCTTCCTTCAGCAACTCCTCCACGCGGCATCGGCCCAGCACGCCGAGAATCGTGTCCCGCACCTCGGCTACCGGCGGCGCGTCTTTGCTGTTGCCGTTGCCTTTGCCGATCTCGCGACCCAACCCGAGATCGATGCCCACTCGCAAGTACGCTCTCTGGTCAGGATCCGCCAAGTTGAGAACGAAGGTTTCCAGATGAAGCGTGCCCTTGACGGCTGGACCTGCCCCGGACGGCACCGGCTCATTCGTGCGCTCCCCCCAAAACCAGGTGCCCAGCGTCGCCAGCACGACCGCAAGCAGCGGGAAGACAATTCGCCCGCGCCCCCGCGGCGCATCGCTTTCGTTATTTTTCGCGGCGGACACTTGCTGAAGAAAAAAGCAATCTGGATACCGCGGATAAGCACGAAGGGGAGGAGACAGCCGGGCTGGAGATTGTGAGCCTAACTGCCGATACAGCAACCAAAGAGACTCTTTCGCGCCATCTGCGCCTGCGAATGGTTGACGAATTCTAAGAATTGGCGGCCTTTCCTGAGAGAATTTTCATGACCGTCCTCTCAAGGTATGGAGAAGTCCGGTCTGCGACGGCAGCGATTCGTCGCCGGAGACCGGACAGCCAATGGATCACGTCAAAGTTCTTACTGCTTCAGGGCGATTGTGTCTTGCGTGATCTGATCGAAGGTTGTGACTGCCTTGGCGTCGGCCTCGAATCCACGTTGCGCCACAATCAAGTTCGCGAACTCGGTGGCGATGTCTACGTTCGACAACTCCAGCGAGCCGCCCGAAAGCGTTCCCAGTTCGCCTGCGCCCGGAATCCCCACCACGGCTGGGCCGGAAGCCAGTGTGGGCGAAAAATCCGTGCTGCCGTCGAGTTGCAGCCCGTTGTTGTTGGAGAAGCTGGCCAGCGCGATTTGGCCCAGGGCTTGCGTCTTGCCGTTGCTGAATGAGCCCGTGATCGTGCCGTCGGAACCGATGGCAAAATTCACCAGCGAACCGCTGCTGCTGCCATCCTGATCGGCTGACGTGGTGTTGTCGGGAGCTGCCACCTGCGTGATCACCGGGGCCGCGCCGTTGAGCACATTCCAGTTGAACGTCATGTTGGTGGCGCCATCGGCGAGCCCCGTGATGGGAATCCCGGTAATATTGGATAGAGCTCCGGTCACCGTGCCTCCGGTCGTCGCCGTGTCCCCGACCAGCACACCATTTCCATTAAACGTTAGCGTACCCGTGGCCAGAACTCCGGTGGGTTGGGTGGTGACGGGCGGGTTTCCGCTCGTGACCGGGCTGAGATCGGCCGAGGGAATACTCAGACTATAGTTCCACGCGTTGGCTCCGGTGTTGGTGAAGGTACAGGTCAAGGTGTGGCTGCCCCCGAGCGAGTCATATATCTGGATTGGGGTGGAAAACGACGGGTCGGTGGAGGCGGTGGAGGAGTTGAGGTTGAGGGTAAGCTGAACGTTGCCAGTCTCCGTCGGCGGACTGATCGTGCCAGCGCCGAGCTGCAGCGGCGCGATCCCGGCGCTGGTATTGACCACGCCGTTGCTGGCCGGGTAGCCAAGCACTTGCTGTCCCGAAGAGGTGACCAAATAGTCGTTGAGTTCGGAAAAGTCACCCGCGCGTGTATAGTCAATGACCCCACTCGAATTCTGCACGGCAAAAAATCCGGCGCCTTGGATGGCTACATCGGTGGGTACGCCGGTGGCGCTCACACTGCCTTGGGTAAACAATGACGGCATCGAACCCACCTGCGTGCCGGCTCCAACCTGGATCGGATCTCCCGCGCCCGTAGTTCCCAGACTCTGATAGAACAAGTCGCTAAACAGAACACTCGTATCTTTGTAGCCGGTCGTATTCTGGTTGGATAAGTTGTTGGCGATGGCCGACAGCGCGGTGGATTCGGCCGTCAGCCCGGAGAGAGGAATCGAAAAATTCGGCATTTAGAACGCTCCTTGGATTTTGCTGGTGAGTGCGGATATCGAGGGTGCTGTAAAGTTGGGCAACGCGGTCGCGGCGTTCGAAAGAGCCGCCGGGAGTGCTGCCGCAGCTGGAGAGATGGCGGCCTGCCCTGCCGCAGCGGCTGCCACCGCATTCGTTCCTGCGCTGCTCGAGCCTCTAGTTGGCGTAGTTCCTCCACTGGTCCCCGAGCTTCCCGTCGCCGGGACCACTTGTTGTAGCAAGGTGTAGATGGACGTAACCTCGCTTAGCTCGCTGAACTGTGCCAGCTGACCCACGAACTGCGAAGGATCGACCGGATCGGTCGGATCCTGATTCTGCAGCTGCGCCACGAGGAGTTGCAGAAACATATTGTTCAGGCTCTGTCCGCTGGGCAGGCCGTTCGTGCCAGTGCTAGGCGTGGTTGGCGTAACCGGAGTTGTACTCATATAAAAAATCCTCCTTCAAGCCAGAATGCTGAGACTGTTGCTTGAGCCGACGAAACCCGGGGGAGTCGGTATTTCCACAGCGTCATCCCCTGCGACTTCAGACGACCCAGAACTCGTGGGCGATGGTACCGGAACGAAAGAACGCTGCTGAGACTCGCCGCCTCCTGACTGATTATTCGAAAAGGCAAATCCCTGCATGAAATTCACGCTGTTCAAGCGCAGACTCTGCTGTTGCAAGCTGTCCGTAATGACCGGCATCTCATTTGCCAACAAGGTTCGCAAGTCGCCTTTTTCACTGCCGATGATCACCCCGACATCGCTGGCATGAACCACCGTGCGCACCTCCACGCTGCCGAATGCGGAAGTGTTCATCCCGATCCGCATCTCCGCCTGCCCCACGCGGTTCACCATTTGCGCCATTTGTACCGGTCCCGGAAGCGCTACGGCCACGGCCTGCAGCATCACCGGAACTGGAGCGCCCGAGTTCTCCGCGCCAGCCTGGGTTCCATCTGCTTTGGGTAGCGCATCCCCTGGATTTGCTGGAATGCTCGACTGCGGAACGACCGCGATCGGAACCGGCGCCGCGAGCGCTGGTGCTACTGCAACTGGCGCTACGGAATTCGGCGCGGAGTCCAGCGCCGCGTTCGCCCCATTCGCGTCTACGTCCTTGCGCGGAGGCGGCGCCGCTGGTGAGTTTTCACTCTGGCTTGCGGATGGTGGTTCCTTGCTGGCCTGCGCCCCCACATTTGGCGCAACATTATTGTGCGAGCTGCTCGGGGGATTCCCGCCCGGTACCACACTCGGAGTTGACGAACTGGCGTGAGTGGCGGCATTCCCCGGAAGGATCACCTTCGGCAAGGCTGAAACCGCGGTTGCCGCGCCTGCTCCCGGATCGGAGAAGAAAACCGCAAACGGGCTCTGGCTCGCCGCCGGTGGTCCATCGGCGGAGCTCGATCCTCTCGAGGCTCCCGAAGAGGGAGCAGGCACTACGCCATGGTTCTCAGGTGCATCTTCCGCGCTCGCTTTGGATGCCACCGGCCGTGCGGATGCCCGTGCAGAGAGCGACGAACTTGGTGCGCTGGCGATCGGAGGTTCCCCCACAGGCGCATTCACAATCGCGGAGAATTGGCTCTCCGCCTCGGTTGCGACCACTGGTTGCGAAGCAGCCTGGGCTTCCAGAGCACTCACCGCGCTTCCATCCGGAGCATAGTTGGCCGCACTCGGAGAGGCCGCCGCCGTTCGCAGGGGTGAGGATTGCTGTGACACTACAAAGTAACCGACTGTGTACGGCGCATTGGCCGCCACGATTGCCTCGGGCGCTGCAGCCGCGATCGCTTGGTCGGTCTCAGAGATTAGTTCGGCGGGAATCGTGGGCATAGCATTCGTCGAGCTTGCCTCGGGCGCTGCTTGTCCGGCCGTAGACGAGGACTGTCCAGCGGCAAACGAGACCAGCGCGGGCGGAAGATTCCCCGCCATCCGGGTCGGGTCGGCGGACGGCTGAGTCGCAGAACTTCTCTGCTCCAGGTCGGAGTCAGCGTTCGCTGTAGCGACGGTTGAAACTGTTGGTTGTGCCGTCGAGAATACAGATGACTGAGCATTGCCAGCAATGGAGGCGCACTGCCCGCCCGTCAGCGGACTCGCAGTGGTTGGCAAAGCAATGCTGGATGAAGTTGAAACCTGGCTGGTCGACTGAACCGCTCCACTTCCCGTCTCAGCGCTTCGCGCTGGAGGCAACGAACCGCCCGCACTCTGATCAGAACTTTGGGAGGTGCTTGCCGATACTTTGCCAACACTTCCAGTAACGGTGTCAGGATTCTGAGCCGTTGCGAATGCTACCGGATTTTTTGTAAGGCTCGGACTGGGCGCGACCCTCGTCGGAACCACAATCCCCGCCATCGCAGCTGCCGACAGCGCGGCGGATGCAGGAACAACACCATTCGCGCTCACCGGAATCCCGCCGTTCGAGGACTTCTTCGGCTGCGGATTCTGTCTCGCGGACCCGATTGGGCTGACCGCCAATGGATTGCTATTTGCCGCTGTTCCAAGCGGGCTTTGCGCGTCGCCGGACGCCTCGTGAGAAGGCTGCAACGGGGCGACTGCCAAATTCTGCGCAGCGGCTAGCGTGACTGTGAATCCGCCAACGTGCTGACTGGAAACCGACACACCCGTTCCGGCCGCTACGGGCAACGCAGAAACACTGCTCGAGATGGATGCAAGGATCGGGTTCACCGGAATCACGTCCGCCAACTTTCCGCGGCTCGCGGTCATTCAATGCACTCCGGTAGCCAAGAGCCGGATATCTGCTCAAGACTGAGGAAGAGCGGCAAACGCCTATCGATTCAAGGGAATCCATTTTGTGCCGAAGAAGAATAAGGACAATCTCGAAAGCAATGCTAGGCAACGTGTGACCACTTGCCCCGGCAAACTTTAGCCACGGCGCAAGTATTCTCTCCGCAGAAGAAACAAGTCGTCCTGGCTTCGCTGCTCCCGTCGCGCCGCTTCTTGTTCGAACAAGCGCAGCTGCTGATCGTGAATCCCTTCCAGCGTCTCGCGGTTCTTACGGGCCTGCTGGAAGAGTTCGCGCTGCTGATCGCGGAGTTGCTGGAAGCGCTGGAGCTGTTGCTGCAGTTCTTTCTTATGTCGCAAAAGTTCCGCGTCGCACTGCAATCCGAAGCGCAGCTCGGCAGCGGTGACGCCCGTGCTCAGTTCCCGCCCCTGCTCGGCCGCGAGTTCCTGCCGGCGCGCGTCGACCTGCTCGATCATATGCCGCGCTCGCGCCACTTGCTGGTTGGCGGCGCGTAGCCGCAGCTCCTGCTGGTGCTCGATGCTTCGGCGAAAATGAAGAATGGCGTGCAGCCGGAAATGAAATGGCATGGTGTCAGCCCGGCAAAGCCATCAGACTCGAAATGGTCTCCGCCAGCGGAGCCCGGTCGCCCGGCTTCTGCATCAGAAAGTGGTCGAGCTCCGGAATCAGGGTGAGAGCTTTGTCGAGCGTGCAGTCGCTTCCTTTCTGGTAGGCCCCAATCCGCACCAGATCTTCGGAAGCCGCGTAGGCGGCGAGCAACCGCCGCAGCACTTGCGCCTTTTGCAAATGCGCCGCAGAAGTTACCGCCGGCATCAAGCGGCTTACGCTGTTGAGAATCGCGATGGGCGGATAATGACTGCGCACCGCCAGCCGGCGGTCGAGCATCACATGTCCGTCGAGCAGGGCTCGCGCTCCATCCACCAGAGGATCCTGCTCGTCGTCGCCCTCCATCAGCACGGTATAAAACGCGGTGATGCTGCCCTGGCGGAAGCGGCCCGCCCGCTCGATGAGCCGCGCCATCATCGTGAAGCAGGAGGGCGTGTAACCCTTCGCCGTCGGTGGCTCCCCGGCGGCCAATCCAATCTCGCGCTGCGCCATGGCCAGCCGGGTGAGCGAGTCAACGACGAGCAGCACCTGCTTGCCTTGCGCGCAAAAATATTCCGCGATGGCGGTTGCGGACAACGCCGCGCGAATCCGTAACAACGGCGATTGATCGGAGGTGGAGACCACCACGCACGCACGCCGGCATCCTTCTTCTCCCAAGGCATTCTCCAGAAACTCGCGCACTTCGCGGCCGCGCTCTCCCACCAGACCCAGCACCGTCATGTCCGCGTCGGTATTGCGCGCCATCATCCCGATCAGGGTGCTCTTGCCCACTCCGCTGCCGCCGAAAATTCCGACGCGCTGTCCGCGCCCGCAGCTCAGAAAAGCGTCGACGGCGCGAATGCCGCAACCCAGCGGCTCGCGGATCGGCACCCGCTCGAGCGGCAAGGGAGCGGCCGCGTCCAGCGATCGATACTCCTGTCCTCGACAGGCTCCGAGCGAGTCGAGCGGCTCCCCGCTCCCGTCCATCACCCGGCCCAGCAGACCGTCACCAACGCGAATCGCAGGTCGCTCTCCCCACGTCGATACCGAATCGCCGTAGCGGACGCCGCGTGGCGATTCCAGCGGCATCGAGAGCACGGTCGTGCCGCGAAATCCGACGATCTCCCCCGGCAGCACACGCCCCTGAGAATCGGTGATCTCGCACACTTCCCCCACCGAACAGAAAGGACCCTCCGATTCCACCAGAGGACCAATCACCTGCTTCACCCGGCCGCACCAGCGCAACTGGGAACAGGTTTTCAGGCGCGCGAAATAGGGACCGAGCAGCGCTTCCTTACTCATGACTCATACTCATGCCTTCCCCGGCGGTCGCGCCGCTAGCAGGTCCATCAGTCCTTGCTCGATTTCCTTGAGCTGCAACTCCAGCGCCAGGTCGGAGGTTCCCATGGAAGTTCGCAACCGGCATTGCTCCATCCCGATGGCGGGGTCCTCGATGATCTCCGGCAAGTCCGCCGGATCGAGGCGCGAAGCCAGGTATCGGCGCCAGTCCTCGGCTTGCTGCGGGTGCACCAGAAGCGCAACTCCGGTGGCGCCTTCCATTTTTTCGAGCGCCACGCGAACGATGCCCATCAGCAGCAGCGGATCGACCTGGGCCTCCCGGTGCAAGACCTTGCGCGCAATGCTCAGCGCCAGGCGCACGCACTCTTCTTCCATCTTCTGGTAGTAGGCCGCGCGATCGTGGGCGAAATCCGCCAGCGCCTGAGCGAGCACCCCGCGTTCTTTCGCCAGTTGCTCATCGAACTTGGTCCGGCCTTCGAGCACTCCCTGCTGGCGGCCCAGTTCGCGCACTTGCGCTTCGCGTTCCACAGCCAGATTCGCCGCCGACGCTTCGGATCCTGCTTGCCCCGGCATGCGGCGCTCGCTGCGGGGAAAGCTGGGCTGCCCCGGCCGAACCACTGCTTCGCTGTAGGCAAATGGCTGTACTTCCCCCGCTTCGTCCGATGCGAGCCTCTCGGCGAGGGGCGGGATCCGAGCCGGCCTAGGAGACGAACTCATCTTCTCCCTCCGGAGTCAGCGTCAGCTTGCCTTCGGCTTCCAGTTTGCGCGCCACCGCGACCGCTTCCAGCTGCGCCTTGTTGATCTCTTTTGACTTCACCGGCCCCAGCACCTCCATGTCCTCCTTCAACATCTCCACCGCCCGGGAGGACATAGATTTGAAGATGTAGTTTCTTAACTCCTCCGAGGCGCCGCGCAGTGCCGTAGCCAGAGTCTTCTTATCCATCTGCCCCAGCAGCTCCCGCACTCCCGCCTCCGGGATGGTCAGCAGGTCTTCAAAAGTGAACATCAGATTGCGAATCGAAAGTGCCAGCTTCGGGTCTTCGCCTTCGATCGCCTCCAGGATGGTTTTGCCGGTCGCCACATCCAGGCGATTCATCAGATCAGCCACGCCGCGCAAGCCCGCGTAGGCTCGGCGGGTTTGCTCCCCCAGTGCTTCGAGGCGTTTGTGCAACACGATAGAAACCCTCTGCGCCATCTCCGGCGAGAACTGGCGCAGCTGGGCCAGACGTTTGATCGGTTCGGCCCGCAGCTCCGGGGGTAACTTCATCAGCACCATCGAAGCCTGCTTCGATTCGAGGTGAGCCAGGATCAGAGCGATGGTCTGGGGATGCTCGCCCTCAATAAACTTCGCCAGCTGCTGCGGATCGGCCTTGCGCAGTGAATCGAGTTTGGTACCGCTCATTTCGGCCGCCTGCGAAACCTGGCGCAGCAAATCGGCCGCCCCTTCTTTGCCGAAAGCTTTAACCAGAATCTTGTTTGCATATTCCGTTCCTCCCTGACTGATGTAGTCGCCGGTCAGGACTAGGCGGTGAAATTCTTCAAGCACCACCAGAGCGGTCTCGGGGGTGACGTGATCGAGCGCGGTGATCTCCTTGGTCACTTGCTCTACTTCGGTCGGCGGCAAATGGCGGTAGATATCACTGGCCGCGTCTTCTCCCAATATCACCATCAGGATGGCGGCCTTGCGCAGACCGGAAACGGAGGCGGGGGCAGTCATCAATCCTGATCCTCGCGCACCCAAGACTCGACCAGGCGGCTGGCCGCCGCCGGTTCGGCCTTCACCTTATCGGTCAGCATCCGCTTCAGCTGGCTGGCCCGCTGTCCTTCTCCAGACGGCTTTCCAGCCTCCTCGAGAGGACTCAATGCGCCCGGCGTAAGCGAGGGTTTCAGGGAATTCCGTTGAGCAATTTTTCCCGGCAGCTCGCGGAAGGCGGCAATGGCCTGCTTCTTCACCGGACGCAGGATCAGAGCGTAGATCACCAGGAAAAGGGCAGCCAGTCCTAGGTAGCGCAGAATCCAGGACCAGGGCTCGAGCAGATGGCGCCAGTGTTCGGACTTCGTCGGTGGCGGCGGAGTTTCGAGGGGCATCTCCTGAAACGAAAGATTTTCCACTGCCAATACATCGCCGCGCTGCGCGTCCACACCGATCGCGGCCCTGGCCAGCTGTTCGATCTCCTTCATTTCGTCAGCCGTGCGCTTACGTCGCGTGCTGGTCCGCTTGCCCGCTTGCTCCGTCCAGTCGACGGCATCATCCACTAAGACAGCGGCTGCGATGCGGCGCACCCGTCCGGCTGGCTCCAGGCTGCGATGCATGCTCTTGCTGATGGCGTAGGTCGTCGAATCCGATTTCGACATGGAATGCTCAGCGCTCGCGGCTGCGGCCGGCGTCGGTGTGCCCGAGGGAACGTTACTGGCCGTTCCCGGAACTCCCGCCGGAGCCTCGCCCACCGAACTCTCTTCTGAATGTTCCTGCGTCAGAGCAGTCGGAGTCTTCGGATCGTAGGTCTCCTGGGTTTCTTCGCTCGTCCCCAGATCGTATTCGACGTGCACGCTGGCCCGCACATGGTCGGCGCCCACCACGGGCTCGAGCGTATGCACCAGGGTCTTGGCCAGCTCTTCGTCGGGAGCGTAGGTCCTGCCGCCCTCCCGCCCGTGCAGCAGGGGAGTGTTGCTGTCGGCGTCGACCACGGTGACATTTTCCGGACGCAGGCGGTCGACCGCACTCGCCACCAGTTGCGGAATCGCCTGCTGCGCCTGCTCCGACAACCGCCCGCTGCGAGTCTTCAGAATCACCGCCGCCTTGGCTTCGTGCGCCTGCTCGGTGAACAGCGACTCCTCGGGCAGCACCAAATGGACTCTTACCCCTTCCACCTCGCTCAGGGTTGCGAGCGTCCGCTCCAGTTCGCCTTCGAGGGCGCGCTGGTAGTTCACCTTTTCGGTGAAGTCCGATCCTGCCCAGTTGGGCGTGTCGAACAGTTCAAAGCCCATGCGGGCGCTGCGCGGCAAGCCGGCCGCCGCCGTCTCCAGGCGGCTGGCATCCAGCTTGTCCTCGGGAACCAGCAGGCTGCCTCCATCCGCCGAGATCTGGTGGGGAATATTTTTTGCTGCCAGCTTGCTGCCGAGCGCCTGCGCTTCCTCGGGCCGGAGTCCGGAATACAGCGTCACATACTTCGGCTGACCCAGCAGCGTCACGAATACCCACAGGGTTCCCGCCACCAGCGCCACGCCTGCTCCCATCCACAGGCGCTGCGTAAAGCTCAGACCTTGGAAGAACTGTCCCAGACGGGCGAGAACGTCCTCGAAGGATTGAATTTTTTCATCGGCCATCGCTTGCCTGCCGCGCAGGGAAAGTTCCAACCTGAAGTCGAAGCCTCACTTCGCCGATTCATCCCCTCAGAACTGCATGCGCGAAATCTCCTGATAGGCGGAAACAATCTTGTTGCGCACCTGCATCATGAGCTGAAATGACAGATCCGCCTTTTCCACCGCGATCAGGGCGGTATGCACGTCGGCACCGCCGCCTTCGAGCACACTCGCCACCTTCGTCTCCGACTGGGTTTGCAACTGCCCCATCTCATCCATCGCGCTGCGCAGCGTGTCGGCAAAGCCGCTGCCGCTTGCAGCCGGCGATCCGGCTGCCGCGCCCTCGATCTCGGCGGGAAGAATGCGCAACGAAGATACTGGGCTGCTCATAGTCGTTGTCCTTTCAACCGGCGCGGCAGAGCCGTCTGGCCAGCTAGGTCAGAATCTGCAGCGACTGCTGCAGCATGCTTTTGGCCGCCTGCACCGCCGCGGCATTGAGCTGATAGGCGCGCACCGCGCTCAGCAGGTCGGCCATCTCCATCACTGGATTCACATTGGGATAGGTGACGTACCCCGCCGTATCCGCATCGGGATGCCCCGGCTCATAGCGCCGCGGCATGGGCGACGCATCCGCCACTACGCGCTCCACCCGCACTCCTCCCTCCGGTGTTGCTTTCCGCAGCGCGGCGAGCATCATGGGAAATCGCGGCATGGGCTGGGCGCGAAACACCAGCATCTGCCGGCGATAGGCGCCGCCCTGCGGGGTGCGCGTGGTCTCGGCATTGGCCATATTCGCGGCAACCACTTCGGCGCGCCAGCGCTCCGCCCCCAGCGCCGAGCCGCTTAGTTCGAGCATGCCAAACAAATTCATGACGATGTACCTCCGGAGTTGATGGCTTGGGAAATCTGGTGGAACTGGTCTTTCAACAGCTGCACTCCCAGCCCGAATTTCATCTGGGTCTCGGCCAACAGCAGGCTTTCGCGCTCCACGCTAACATTGTTGCCATCAGGACGCTCAATCAGCCCGTGCACTTGCTGCACTACGGGGGCGTTCGAGGCGTAGGTAAGAATTCCACCTTCGTCGTCCTCAAAGCGGGCTCGCGCCAGTTCGGCGCGGAAGTCAAGATCGCGGGTGCGATATCCGGGCGTATCGATGTTGGCCAGATTCGAGGCGATCAACTTATGCCGGGCCACGTTCACATCCAGAAAACGGCTAAGCGCCTCGGTCATCGGAGTTTCAATCATGCCAGACTTAATCATGGACATAGCTGCTCCAGCTGGGCAACCCATAGCTGCGGATCTTGTTGCGCACCGTGCGCAGGCTGATTCCCAAAAGTTCGGCGGCCTGGGAACGGTTTCCTCCGGTGGCATCGAGAGTCATCTCGAGCAGCTTGCGCTCCATGTTTTCGAGGGACACGCCCGCCCGCAGGTGGTCGTCGCCCTCGCGCATGGCCTTTTCCGCAGATTCGACTTCGTTCCTTGCTCCGTTCTTACCCGTCTCGGGTTCATCCCACGCCGCACCCTCCAGGCCCTCCCGGCCGATCTCCGCGCCCGTCGCGAGCGCGGCCGCGCGGCGCACACAGTTCGCCAGCTCCCGCACATTGCCCGGCCAGTCATGGTTTTGCAGGCGATCGAGGAATCCGGGAGTGAGGCGCAAACTCCTGCTCGGCGGCCCGTACAAACGGGCAAAATACTCGGCCAGTTCGCTAATGTCTTCGCGGCGCTCGCGCAACGGCGGCAGACTCAAGGCAATCACATTCAGCCGGTAATACAGGTCGGCGCGAAACTTTCCTTCGCGCACCAGTTCGGACAGCTGCCGGTTGGTGGTCGAGATCACCCGCAGATCGACGTGCACGCTGCGGGTGTCGCCCAGCCGGTCGAACTCCCGTTCTTGCAGAACCCGTAGCAGCTTGGGCTGGAGCCCCAGCGGCATCTCGCCCACTTCGTCGAGCAGCAGCGAACCTCGATGCGCCAACTCGAAGCGGCCCGGCTTTGAAACGGTAGCTCCGGTGAAGGCGCCACGCGCGTATCCGAACAATTCGCTCTCTAGCAGAGTCTCAGGAAAGGAGGCGCAGTTGACCGCGATAAATGGACGATCCCGGCGCGGGCTCAGGCGATGGATCAGGCGGGCCACCAGTTCCTTGCCGGTGCCGCTCTCGGCTTCGATCAGCACGTCAGCATCGCTCGCCGCCGCCTGCCGTGCCCGGTCGAGCGCTCGCAACCAGCCGGGTGCGTGCCCCGCCAAGGCCTGCGCCGCTTCGGCCTGGGTGCGAGCCTGCGCCAGGATGCGCTCCGCCGCCTGCTCCAGCTGATCAAACGATACGGGCTTCACCAGATAGTCACAGGCTCCGCCTTTCATGGCCGTCACCGCGTCGGGCACACTGGCGAAGGCCGTTAGCAGGATTACTGCGGTGTGCGGCGCCAGGGCGCGCGCCTCGCGCATCACCTGAAAACCGTCGGCGCCGGGCATGCGAATGTCGGTCACCACCAGGGGATGAAGAACCCGGCGGAATTTTTCCAGCGCCTCGGCTGCATTGGCCGCCGTATCCACTTGCCAGTCGCGTCGCGCGAAATGAGCTTTGAGCGCCGCTCGCATTCCGGCTTCATCGTCCACCACCAAAACTCGATTCATTCTGACCCCTCTGGCAACGCTTTTTGCCGCCGCGCTTCCTCATGCCGGAGCGCGCCCGGCAGAGGAAATGTCAACCGGAAGCTGGCTCCTGCGCCGGCCCGGTTTGCGACCGCGAGCGAACCACCGTGCTGCTCGACGATTTTGCGGCACACGGCCAGCCCCAGCCCCGGGCTTCCCGCGCGCGTGCTGAATCCCGCCTCGAAGATCCTCGCGGCCTCCTCCGGCGAAATTCCCGGGCCGGTGTCGCTGACGCAAATCGCGACTGCAGTCGCGCCCCCCTGCTGAATTTTATGCCCCGCAATCTCCACCCAGCCTCCGCCGGGCATGGCGCGGAGGGCATTGAGCACCAAGTTCAGCAGCACTTGTTCCAGGCGGTGACGGTCGGCGGGAAACCACACGCCCTGCAGTTGATTGCGCAGGCACAATTCGACCCGTGCCTGGTGCGCCATCGGAAGCAGGAATCCTCCCGCCCAATCGAGCAGGCGGCCAAGGTCGGTGGGCACGCGCTCCGGGGGGGGCAGGCTGTGGAAGTGCAGCACATTATTTACCGTGGCGGCGAGAGTTCTCAGTCCGGCCTGCACCTGCTCGACCCACTGGCGGCATTCTGCGGAAAGTCCGGCCTCGGCCAGCAGGCCGGCAAACAATTCCAGGCTGCCCAGTGGGTTGCGCATTTCATGCGCCAGAATTGCCGCCATCTCGGCCAGCGCCTGCTCTCGCCGCAGTTGGTCGCGCTCCGTCGCAAGCCGCTTGGCGTCGCTCAGGTCGCGCAGGATGAAGATCGATGCGCAGTCGGCGCTGCCCTCTTGCGCCTTCTCTTTCCGGTTTTCGTTTTCTTGGACTGTCTTCTCTTGGACCGTCGCGTGCCGCACCGCCAGCCAACATTCGTTTCTCTTGGCATCCAGGAAGCAATGCTCCTGCTCACCGGGCTCAGAGCGGGCGAACTGCAGAAGTTCGCGCAGTTCGTCCGGCATCGCCCGCAGCGAGTCGAGTTGCGTAGCGCAATTCAGACTTGGACGGGCCGCGGCCGGGATGGCTCGAAGCAGCCGCCGCGCCTCCGGATTCACCCGGGAGATCGTGCCGTTCGCGCTCGCCACCAGCACGCCGCAGGGAAGCCCGTCGAGTATGCGGTCCAGGTGTTCCCGCATCTCCCGATTCTCTTCCAGGCTTCGCGCTAACCCGGCGTTGCTCTCGGCCAACTCTCGATGCAGCCGCTCGACCTCCGATCGCAGCATGCCGTAAGAACGCTCCAGCGAATCGGAAGCTTCCGCGAAGCAGCGGAATGCCTGCAGGAGAGACTGCTCTCCGGGCACGGTTTCCCCACCTGCGGGATACGAAGTGAGGATAGGCAAAGAAGTCATAGCTGTAGGCAACCTTTGCACGGTTGGGGCCGGAACGGGGGGTGGTCGGCTAAGATCTTTCTTAGCTCGCCAGCCCGGCGCACGAAAGGGATCGAAGCCCCGCCACCTGTGAGGGTTGGAAAGGAAAGTAGAGATGCTCGGCGAGAAGCGTATCTCCGTTCTCCACCAGAATCGAAGCCCGCTCCATGACATGTTGCAGCTCGCGAACGTTACCTTTCCAGGGATGGCCTTCGAGAATCCGAATGGTCTCATCGCTCAGGCGCGGACAGGTCGCGCCGACGGCGGTCGCCATGCATGTCAGAAAGTATTCGGCCAGGGGAACGATGTCGGCCCGGCGTTCGCTGAGTGGTGGCAGCTCCAGGGGAAAAGCGGAAAGACGATAAAACAGATCCTCGCGGAATTCTCCCCGGCCCGCTCGCCCAGCGAGATCGACGTTGCTCGCGGCAATCACGCGCACATCGACCCGCATGATTTCAGCCGTACCCAGCCGCTGCACTTCTTTCTCCTCCAGAAATCGCAGCAGCTTGGCTTGCATGCCCAGCGGCAGTTCGCTTACCTCGTCCAGAAAAAGCGTGCCTCCGTGGGCTGCTGGAATCCGCCCCACCTGCGCTTGCACGGCTCCGGTGAACGCTCCCCGCGCGTGGCCGAAGAGCTCTGACTCGAGCAGCGCTTCCGGAATGGCGGCACAGTTTACGGCAATGAAAACTTTCGCCGACCGCGGACTCAGCTGATGCAACGCGCGTGCCACAAGTTCTTTGCCGCTTCCGGTAGCGCCGGCGACCAGCACGGTCGTGCTGCGCGGAGCCACCAGCCGGGCCAGGCGATAGACGCGCTGCATGGCTTCGCTCTGCCCGATCATGCCGGGCAACGGCTCCGACTGCCTTGGTTGACCGCTCTTCCACGAGCCTTCCTGCTTCGTTTCTCGCGCCGCCGTCGTCGCGGGCTGACGGGCACCGGACGGGCATGCTTTTTCCGCGTGCTCGGTTGAGAATCCCGCATTGGAATCCAGCAGCACCACTTGAATTCCGGGAAACCTTTTCTGGATAATCGCGATGAGCTCTTCGCTATCCAGATCGGAGACTCGCCGGTCAAGAAACAGCATCTGCCAGTCTCCTTTTTCGAGCTTGGCCAAAGCATCCGCCCCGCCCAGCACCTGTTGCACGGGCCGGCAGCGCCCGTTCAACCGGTCCACCACCTGCTCCCGGAAAGCGCTGCTGGGACTGGCGATCAGCGCGCCTCCGGCCACTGTGGCGATACTCGGGAATGTCGTCATCGCGCTCATTGGAGTCTCCTTTACCCGACTGACTGGTGCTAAACTCCGGGCAGCCGGATCGACAAGGTTTCCATGGCTTCCATCGCCTCTCGTTCCCATTCCGCTCCGGCTCGCTCTAGGCGCGCTTGCGCAATCAACAATCCGAGCTCAGGCCGCGAGTGCGCAGATCGTGAACCTTCCGCTTGCCATTGCATCCGAAGACGGATGGCGCGCGACTCGCAATACACTTCAATCTGCAGCGCTGTTCTCCGCGAGGCCAGACTTACCACCGAATCCACCAGCCGAAATATTGTGTTCGCCATCTCTGCTCGTCCCGCCGTCACCACGCAAGAAATCTCCGAAACTCCTAATAAGAAGATGCGAACACCTTTGCTTTCCGCCACAGGCTTAAGTTCCTCGACCGCTTCCTGCAGAAGCCTGCTCAGTTGGGCGATCTCCGGCTTCGTATTTTTCTCTTCCTCGATGTCAGTGATCTCCCGCATCGCCTCCACAAGCGCCCGCATTCTCTCGGTCAGCGCCAGCCCCTCACGCAGTCCTTGTACGTACTGCCCCGCGGTGCGCGGACTCGCCAGTGCCACTTCCATCGAACATTGCAATCCGGTCAGCGGCTGATTCAGCGCATGCAGCAGCTGCGCCATCGGACTGCGGCTCGCCATTTTCTGAGACGCGCTGGCAGCCGAATTCATGCCGGCACTTCCGCCTCACTGCTCAACTCATAACCCACGCCGCGCACTGTGTGAATCAGCTTCCGGGGATGTCCATCGTCCACCTTTCTCCGCAGATAGTTAATGTAGACGTCCACCACATTTGTAGTCGTATCGAAAGTGAGGTTCCAGACGTGTTCGATGATCATGGCGCGGGAGACTTGGCGGCCGGCATTGCGCATGAGATATTCGAGCAGCGAAAATTCTTTGGAAGTGAGCTCGATCCTGCGGCCGGCGCGCTCGGCGCGGTGTTCCACGCGATCCAGTTTCAGATCTTCCACCACCAGCACCGACTCCGAGGGCAAGTGGCTGCGGCGCAAGAGCGCTCGAATCCGCGCTGATAGTTCGCTGAACGAAAACGGCTTCGGCAGATAATCATCCGCTCCAGTGTCGAGACACTGCACCCGGTCTTCCACCTTGCTTCTCAGAGTCAGCACCAGCACAGGAAGACTTGGCCGCCGCAGCCGCAAATGGCGCAACACGGCCACTCCATCGACTCGCGGCAAGTTCAGATCCAGAACCACCAGATCGTAGTCCGCTTCGCTTCCCATCGCTCGCGCCTGCTCTCCATCCTCAGCCACATCTACCGTGTAGTGTTCCGCCAGCAACCCCTGCCGCACAAAAGCAGCCAAAGCCGCATCGTCTTCCGCAATCAGAATTCTCATAAGGAGGCCTTAATTACAGCCCGATTCTAATTAGAAGGTGCTCAAACGCGACCGAAACCATCACGCACGAAAGGGAGTGTTTCCAGAAACGGAGCGCAGATTCAGAAGGGGAAGCATGCAGCTCGTCCCGTCATCTTTCAAGATTGGCCGTATCACTAGAAATATTTGCGTTCCGCGAAGACAGGTATAATCTCGCAACGGAGAAGACGCCCATGTGTTTTTCGGCCACAGCGAACTTTGTTGGCAGCGGAGTGCTGGGAGCAGTAGGCGTGGTCACTTTGACGAGGGTAAAGCACCGCCGTGAAGTGCTTTTCGCCACGCTGCCCTTGCTCTTCGCCATTCATCAGTTCATCGAAGGCTTTGTCTGGCTGGGATTGGACGGCATTCTCTCGTCCACAGTCGCGCACGACATGGGCGCGGCGTTCATGCTCTATGCCCAGGGACTTCTGCCGTTCCTGCTTCCGCTCAGCGTTTTTCTGTTCGAGCCCAACAAGGAGAGCCGCCAGCGAATGCTGCCGTTCCTTGTGCTCGGCGGAGGGACAACGCTTTACATATTGTGGGCGCTGACCGCCTACCCGTTGCAGCTCTTCATTCGGGGAAACAGCATCGTATACATCAATCAGGCGACCAATAACACTGCAGTTGGCGTGCTCTACGTCATTGCCACTTGCGGATCGTTATTTTTTTCGAAGATCAGGATGATGGTCCTCTTCGGCGTGGCCAACCTCGTGATTCTCCTGGCGGTAATGGAGGTCAAGCGCTACGCCTTCACCTCGTTGTGGTGCGCCTACGCCGCGGTCGCGAGCGTGATCGTCCTCGCTTACTTTTGGAGAAGCCACAAAGACCGCCCGTTCCTCTATGCCCAAGCGAGAGCGATTTGAACTCCATAGAATTATAGAATTAAGGAGAAGCTCATGAGAACCAGACTCGCCCTAATCCTGCTGTGCATGGTGTCGGTGTCGAGCATCTTCGCTCAGACAACCAAAGACGGATTTTTTAAAACTTCCGACGGCGTCCGGATTCACTACCTCGAGGCAGGCAGCGGCCGAGCGATCGTTTTGATTCCCGGCTGGACCATGCCGGCCTGGATCTGGCAAAAGCAAATTGACGATTTCTCGAAGCACTACCACGTCATCGCCGTCGATCCGCGTTCGCAGGGCGAGAGCGACCAGCCGCCCTACGGCCACCTGCCCGAGACTCGCTCTCGGGACTACAAAGAGCTCGTCGATCAACTTGCCTTGAAGAAGCCGGTGCTCGTCGGCTGGTCGATGGCGTGCGGCGAACTCATCAAGTACGCCGAACAATTCGGCAGCGAGAACGTTGCCGGGTTCGTCTTGGTCGACGGTTTTGTAACGGACAAGCCCAGCGATCTGTTCGTCCCCATCTCGGGATGGATGAACCAACTCCAGGAGGATCGTCAGAAACAGGCCGACGGTTTTGTCCGCAGCATGTACAAGAAACCACAATCCGAGGATTACCTGAAGCGCGTCATCGACGCGTCCACCCAGGTTCCCGCCGACACCGCGGTTCTCCTGATCTACGACATGATCGCGGTGAAGGATTTCTCGCCCGGACTCGCCCGGATGAATCGCCCGGTGCTCTTCACCTATCAACCGGAATCCCAACAGAGCGCTGACTACCTGAAGTTAAAGCTCGGCGACAATCTCCGGCTCGAGCTCTTCGGCGGCGACGGCCACGCCCTTTTCGTGGATGACCCGGAGAAGTTCAACCACGTGGTGGAAGATTTCGTGCAAAGCCTGCCCAAGTGATCGTCCAAACATTCTCCCCGGGACGGCGCGGAAAAAAACTTGAAGACTGGGCATCGCGCCACAACCACCAAGTTCAAAATCCTCGCCTTGTCTCTGCAAAAGTGCGGAGACAAGAGCGGGGACCCGAGATGGTTAGAACCCTCCCGGTCAATTACTCTCAGACCAGTGGTCCAGAGATAATCGAATAATCGCGGAAACAACGGTCGCGCGAACGATGAACTTCTGGACCCAACTTCGATGAAGTCGCTGCTCACTCCCGCCATCTTGATTGTGGCTGTCGCGATCCTCTTGCACGCCGGACTGCTCACGCCAAGCGCTGCGCTCATCACGTTCGCTTTATACGCGGCGTTGATCGCAGGACTTCTGTTCGCGTGGCGATTCCACTCCAGCCGAATCTTCTTTGCGCTCCTGCTTCTGTTCCTCGCTGAACGCGCACTCTCCTATTTTTCTCCGGGTCATTACGCCAGCAGCGGAACAGGGAACACTGCTGTGGCAGCGGTGGGATTGCTGTTACCACTAGACTTTGTGCTGCTCTCCGTCACGCAAGAAAAGGGATTCGCCTTCCCGAACATCGCGACACCGGCCTTGTTGCTATTCGTCGAGTCGGTGGTGGTGGCCGTGCTTTGCCGGCCGGATACCCTGGCGACGACGGCGCGGCGGGCCTTGCACCATCCTCCGGCGACGCTGCCTTTGCCCTTCGGCATCGTGATTGCTTTCGCACTCGCTGGAATCGTGCTTCTCATTCGATTCCTGCTTTTCCGAAAGCCAGCTGAGAGCGGACTGCTTTGGGCATTGGTCGCTTCATTCCTGGCGCTCCGCTTCGGAGGCACGGGACGCATCTCTTCCGCTTACTTTGCCACCGCAGCTTTCATACTTACTGTCTCGATGGTTGAGACTTCGTACCAGCTGGCTTACCACGACGAGCTGACCACGCTACCCTCGCGACGCGCTTTTCACGAGGCGTTGCTACGTCTCCAACCACCTTATTCGATCGCGATGGTCGACATCGATCACTTCAAGCGATGCAACGACACTTATGGTCATGACACGGGAGATCAGGTTCTGCGGATGGTCGCGTCAAGGCTGGCGCGCGTGACGGGCGGAGGACAAGCTTACCGTTGCGGAGGCGAAGAGTTTGCCATCATCTTCCCCGGCAAAACCACGGCAGATGTGGTAGATCATTTGGAACAATTGCGCGCGAGCATTGAAGCCAGCAGCTTTCGACTTCGCGGGACAGACCGCCGACAGGAGGAGCGCGGTCCGGACCGTCGTAATTCGCGGGTGCGTGGCCGGGCCCAAACTGGCCTCGCGATCCGGCAACTGGCGCGCGGCAATGCGCCTACTGAACTTTCGGTGACGGCGAGCATCGGCGTGGCCAGTTCCAGCAACGAGGGTCTGTCAACGGCCGAAGTGGTGCAGGCATCCGATAAGGCGCTCTACCGCGCGAAAGCCGGAGGCCGCAACAGGATCGAAACGGCTTCCTCTCCGCGGCGACGGAGCCGCAGCAAAGCGGCTGGCGGGTAGCGGTTCACAGATATTTTGATCGGGTGGAACGTCGAACCCGGACCATCCCTTCAGGGCGGGAAAGAGGATGGCGCCGGGCTCGTACGTTTTCGCAAGCACCACAGGCCGTGCGGTCAGCCCGCAGTAGTAGGTGGAATTGAGTTTTTCCGTCCACTCCCCGCGCAGGCCGGACACTTCAATCGGATAAACGCGATGCCCTCGGACCCGCCACTGCTGTCCACGGGCTTGGCAACATATCCGGTACCGCCGCAGCGCGGGCAGTCCTTCGGATCCACTTATCCCCCTCAGTTGCCGGTCAGTTTTTCACCAAATTTGGTTAGCGGCGCGAAAAAGTGAATTGTGTTACGAAAACCGAACAGGCTCGGGGTTGGACGCTTTCTAAGCGCCGCCAATGAGATCCACTCCAAGTGTCGCAAGAGCAATGTCTTCATTTGAAGACAAACCACTTACCGCGACGGCCCCGACCACTTCGCCACCTTTCCAGACGGGAATCCCGCCGCCCCAGCCGACATAGTTCGGATCGCCGTAGTAGGCAATGTCATGGCCTTTTTCCGGGTGCTTGACCTTCTCTCCGATTTCCTTGGTCGGCTTGCGCTCACGAGCCGCTGTCCAAGCCTTATTCATAGCCACGCGGATGGAAGAGACCGGAGCGCCGTCCATGCGCGCGAGGCAGATGAGGTCGCCGTGGGAGTCGGCAATGGCGATAACCACAGCCTTTTGCATCTGAGAGGCTTTTTCGGTGATGAGATCAGCGGCGCGGCGGGCTTCGGAATAGTCGAGGCTGTGGAGAGTTCGCATGGCACAGCAAGAATAACTGGCTTGGCGAGGTGGAGTCGAAAAAAATAATGCTGGCCTCGCGGCCAGCATTTTTGCAGAGAGTATTCCGGGCCAGGAATAATGTTCGTGGCCCGGAGATCGTTCTAGAACACAAACTTCAAAGCAAATTGAATTAGTCGCTCTGACGAGGCTACTCCGCCTTGAACGGTCGAGTTGACCACCCCGAATCCGTTAGATACTCCAACGCCGCCGAAACCAGCTGCCGGCATGTTGAAGTACGGGTGGTTGAATATGTTGAAGAACTCAGTTCGGAACTCAACACCAACCCTCTCCGTGACCTTGGTTTTCTTGAAAATGGCAAAGTCAAAGTTGTCGATTCCCGGTCCTCGAAGTGTGGGATCGACGCGCGCTTCAGTGCCCGGACCGTAATCTGGCGGGTTGGCAAAGCAGCTGGTGTTGAACCAATTGGTAATGTGGCCACCGCCAAGCTTCTTGTCGCATCCGGGAACCACGTCGGGCCGGATGTTTGCGACTCCGAGATTGGCCGCTTCCAGCGGAGTCGAGCCGGAGTAGGTAATCTTGATTGGGAAGCCGCGTTGGAAAGTCGTGATGCCATCGACGCCCCAGCCTGAAATGGCGCCATTCGCGATTCCGTTCATATTATTTGCGAATGCCTTGCCACGGCCGAAGGGGAGATCGAGAACATAGCTGACCACGAGACGCTGGGAAACGTCTTGCGACGAAAGCGAGTACTCGCCCTTCAGATTATCCCAGTCCTGAACCGCGCCGACTCCACCAGTGTTGCCTTCGAGCCAACTCGTTAAGGTGTCGGTATTGCTCATGAGTTTGGCGTTGGTATAGGCAACCAACAACGTTCCACCACCCTGGAAGCGGCGGGTGACCGAAACTTGCAGCGAGTTGTAGTTGCTTTCGCAGCATCCGAAACCACCCAGGGACAATCCGTTGTATTGCGGATATGGCCGTTCCAACTGGCCCGCGTTGATGGTGCCGGTCGAAGGTGCCCCCAAGGACGGATTGGGATTATGGCCCAGCATCGGATCGGTAACTTGCGCGGTTAGCGCGGCACCCTGAGACCAATCGGTATCAGGAAGCTGGTCTACGTTCGTGTTGTACTGTTCCAGGTGAACGCCGTGCGAGCCAGCGTACGCTACGTCGGCAAAGAAGCCGGCGGGGAGTTGGCGCTGGATATCGAAGTTCCATTGCTCGACGTAACCCCATTGAGGAGTGCCGTGTCCGGTGGCACCGTAATAGGGAGCCACGGTTGGGTTGCCGTTGAAGGCCGCGAAGCTTGATACGTTGGCGGGATATGGAGTCAAGGTGCCCGCCAGGGGTGCGTAGTTGCGTCCGGGCGGCGGGAGGATTCCCGAGTTCCCGAAAGGACCCGACTGGGTGCAACCAAAAGCGTTCGGGCCTCTGGGTGTAAATACTGAGCCCGCGGCGCCATACGAGCAATCGTCCCCGTCCAACATAGCGGCAGGAGTGACGAAAGAGTCATTCGTAGCATGGAGCGGCGTGCTGGCAAGATTTATAAAATCGTTGTCGGGATTGAGTGCGAACGAGATGTAGTTGGGTATGTAGAAGATGCCGTAGCCGGCGCGGATAACAGTTTTCGGATCCGCAGCGTAGGCGATGCCGAGGCGAGGAGAGAACGCCTTCTTATCCATGGGGATGTTGTTGTTGCCGGTGTTGCGACCAGTCCCAACGAGGAACACGTCGCCGGGGCAAGCACTTCCTGCCACACCACTGCAGCCGGTAACCGTTCCATTGGTGGCTAACGGGTCCCAATAAGAGAGCCGCTTGTAGGCGTCAGACCAGGTCCCCTGCAGTTCGTAGCGAAGACCCAGATTGAGGGTCAACTTCGGTGTCAGGTGCCAGGTGTCGTCCGCATACAAGGCGCGATAGACCTGCGAGCCCTTGGTCTGGGCAGGAACCTGAGCTACGCCCTCTGTCTGGTTAACGAAGTTGCCTTCGTTCTGCGATAGGCCGACTAGGAAGTCGGCGAAGGCGTAATTGGGATTGGCGGCCAAAAGAGGGTCTTTCGTGACTGCAATTGCGGACGGGTTTGTGGCTGGTAGCGAGGCCGCTGCCAGCGCGTATTGGGTGGTCCATTGTCCTGGAAAAGCGAATGCACCGCTGGCGATATTGGTCTGGAAGTAGTTATCGAGGCCCCACTCGACCTGGCCGCCAACCTGAATGGTGTGCTTGCCGCGAATCAAGGTGAAAGCCGGGCTCAGGTTGTATTGCGTGTTGTGATCGCCGATGGCGCTATTACCCTGGGACTTCCCAACGTCGTTCGGGAACGGGAAGGCCGGGGTGGGAGGAGTACGCATCGTGCTCGGAGGGCTGTTATAGGTGGATGGCCAGCCAAGGCTGGTTAGATCGAAACCATTCAGAAGGGGAGTCCGACCGTAGACGAAGCGGCTACCCGCGAGGTTGATGTCAAGAATGGTCGTGGGGGTGAACACGTGGTTCACACCGATCGCGAGCAGCTTGCTGTGATATTTTTCCGCGCAGCGGTCAAGGCAGAGGCCGGTTCCGAAGGGATTCACCGGTAAGTCGAGTAATCCGAAATAGGCGAATCGTCCAAACACGTGCGTGTTGTTTCCGACGTTCTGATCGCCGCGCGCCACGAACTCGTTGGTGTTACCGCCACCTGGGGCCGAACTCAGGAAATTATTTACCGTGGCAGTACTCGTAGCCGCCGGGAAGTACGTATCCCACATCTTGGTCGTGGCTTGGCTGAATTCCGCGGTGGGAATTACGTTGTTCGGGTAAGGGGTGCGTTGCAGCGTTGTCGGATTGATGCTATATGGGTCGTAGAGCTGGTCGGTCGTGTTCCCGGCAGCGTCTTTGTCTTGACAAATACCGCCTACAAATCCCGAGGTGCAGAGTGCAGCGAAATTTCCTTGGCGCTCGCCGGCGGCAGGAACGGTAGTGGTAAAGGGGGAGCCGGTGCGCTGCCGGTATTGCTCCCAGCTCACATAAAAGAATGTCTTGTCTTTGATGACCGGTCCGCCCACCTGGAATCCGTACTGGTTTTGGGTCCACGGTGGAGGGGTGTTCGAAGTGCCGCCAGCTATCTCTGACGCCTTGTTGAAGTATTCATTGGCATTCAGCACCTTGTTGCGGAAGAATTCGTAAGCGGATCCGTGCCAGTTGTTGGTGCCGGATTTCGTGCTGAGGTTCGTGACGCCGCCAGAGAACTTGCCCCACTCAGCGCCTAGGTTGCTGTACTGAACTTTGAACTCGCCCACTGAGTCCTGAGTTGGGATGATGATGGGCAAATTGATGTAGCCGATGTTGAGAGGTTGACCATCCAGGTACTCCGCGCCTTGATTCGCGAAGGAACCGCCGATCTGGTAGTTGCCCCAGCTGAACGGGTTCTGGCCGACCGGCGAAGCGCCCGATCCACCTTGGGCGACCGCTGCTGGCGAAACCGTGATCAGATTGAAAATATTGCGGCCGTTCAACGGGAGTTCGTCGGCCTTGCGTTGCTCGACGACCTGACCGAGCGATGAGGTCTCAGCTTGCAGCAACGGCGTCTCGCCCGTCACTTCGACAACTTGGCTGACTTCGCCGACTTGAAGGGCGGCGGCAATGTGAGTGTCCTGCTGCACCTGCACCGTCACGTCAGAGCGGACGAAGTGTTTGAATCCTTGTTTTTCAACGTCAATCTTGTACTGGCCGGGGAACAGATTCACAAATGTGAAGATCCCATCGCTGCCGCTCGATTGGGTGCGCTTTTCCCCCGTGCCCAGGTTGGTCAAGGTCACAGTCGCGTCGGTAACAATGGCGCCTGAAGTGTCGGCGACCGATCCGGAGACCGAACCATAGGTGCTTTGGCCGTAGAGAGAGAGTGAGACGGAAAAAAACAAAGCTATCGAAATAAGGAGGAGCGAGAGTCTGCGCAACGACATAGTTGCCTCTTTCGGATGCAGGAATTCCTTAAATGTGATTGCGCACGGATTCTTGAACACGTCTACAACCGTTGTCAAGAATAAAATGCATAATTCCCATTTGAATAATCGTTAACCCTCCGAATTGGTGGTATGCTTCCCGGTCATGCCCGTGACCATGATGGACATCGCGAGGGACCTCAAGGTCTCAGTGGTGACGGTCTCGAAAGTCTTAAGAAACCAAGGCCGAATCAGCGAGGCGACGCGCAAGCGAGTCCTGCGGCGCGCCAAAGAACTTAATTATCAGATGAATTGGGTGGCGCGAAGCCTGGTGACCCGGCGTACCTACACGATTGGGTTGCTGCTGCCCGAATTCGCACATCCCTTCTTCGCCGAGATTGCGCGCGCGGTGGCCCGGACCGTACGGCCACACGGCTATCATGTTGTTATTTCATCGTTTGAGGAAGATCCCGAGTTGGAAGCGAGCGAGATCGACTCTCTGCTGGCTCGGCAGGTAGACGGACTAATCATCGCTTCCTCGCAGCCGCCGCGGCGCCTGGAGATTTTCAAGAGAGTGCAACAGCGCGACACACCCTATGTTCTGATTGACCGTCCCATAAGTGGTTTACGGGCGAGCTTCGTTGGAGTCGATAATCGCGCCATCGGCAAGCTAGCCACGGAGCACCTGATCGAGCGAGGCTGCTGCCGGATCGCTCATCTCCACGGTCCCAAAGTGGGGATCGGAGAAGAACGGCTGGAAGGGTTCCGCCGCGCCCTGGCAGCCCACGGCTTCCGTCCGCCTCCTGCTTACATTGTTCCAGGAGGCCATAACGATGCTACGGGATACGAAGGAATGCGGACATTGCTGAGAGCGCGGCCACTGCCCGATGGAGTGTTTTGTTTCAACGACCCGGTTGCCATCGGCGCGATGAGGGCAGTTCTTGAGGAGGGGCTGAAGCTGCCCGGTGATATTGCAGTGGTTGGGGCGGGCAATGTTCACTACTCCGATGTGCTGGCGGTGCCACTGACTACGATCGATCAGGGAACTTGCAAGATCGGAATCATGGCAGCGGAACTTCTGATCGCACGGATCGGATCGAAGCGCGCCATGCGACCTCAGACGATATTGATTCCGCCCAAGCTCGTGGAACGGGAATCGACGCGGCGGCAGGCATAGGTGTTCACCTCCAGAACCTGTTTACTAGAATGGTTCAGGTTATCGCCGGAAACGCATGATTGGGGAAAAACGCTGGCAGCTGTGCGGTGTGCTAACGGACGCGATATCCTGCTCGATTGAAGGATCTTTAAGTTGCTGACCTCTTGGTTGCGCGTATCTTGTATTTTGGCCCTGGTGCTGACGGGGGAAGGCCCCGCGTCCCCGGTTTTCGATGTAATCCTGCCGCGCGGGATAGATTTCACGCTGCAGAATTCTCCCACTCCGCAAAAATATCTGATCGAGACCATGCCCGGCGGAGTCGCTCTGCTCGATTACAACAACGATGGATTGCTGGATATTTTTTTCGTGAATGGCGGACATGTGAGCAGCCCGATGCAGACGCCGGAGAATTTCGATCGTCACGATCCGAAGTACTGGAATCGCCTGTACCGGCAAAACAAAGATGGAAGCTTCACCGATGTGACGGAGCAAGCGGGACTGGCGAAGGTCGCCGATGGGAACTACGGGATGGGAGTAGCCGTTGGCGATTACGATAACGACGGCTACCCGGATCTCTATGTCACGAATTATGGAAAGAACATCCTGTATCACAACAATGGGGACGGCACTTTCACCGATGTGACGGAGAAAGCAGGAGTTGCCGGGGGAGGCTGGTCGGAATCAGCGGGATTTATTGACTACGATAACGACGGGAAGCTGGATCTTTTTGTAACCCGGTACATGCAGTGGGACACGAAACATAACAAGGACTGTGGCGGCAACTATCATACTTATTGTCCGCCAGAAGAGTTCTCTGCCACGACCAACATTCTTTATCACAACAACGGCGACGGAACATTCACCGATGTAAGCCAGCGCTCGGGCATTGCGGCGAAGAAAGGGCGCGCGTTGGGAGTGGGATTCGCCGACTACGATGGCGACGGATTCACCGACATATTTGTATCGAACGACGGGATGCAGCAGTACCTGTATCACAACAACGGCAACGGCACTTTCAGCGAAGTTGGACTCGAAGCCGGCGCGGCACTTTCCGAAGATGGACGGAGAATGTCCGGCATGGGCGTAGTTTTTCAAGATTACGACAACGATGGCCGGCCCGACATTATGGTGACTTTGCTGCCGCGCGAAATTTACGGCGTCTACCACAACGATGGCGATGGATCGTTCACTTATCACAGTCTCGAGACTGGGCTGGGAGCGCTTACTAGCGGAAGCTCAGGCTGGAGCTTTGGCCTGGAGGATTTCGACAATGACGGATGGAAAGATCTATTTGTAGCGCAGGCTCATGTGCTGGATAACGTGGAGGAAATCGACCCCTCGCTTCACTACCTTCAGTTGCCGCTGTTGGCGATGAATCACAATGGACGGTTTGAGAGCGTCAATTCAGGAAGTACCGTGCCCGTAGCCGCGCGTGGAGCCGCGTTCGGTGACCTCAATAATGATGGCTGGCAGGACGTAGTAGTGACCACGCTGGGCGGCCATCCCCAGGTGTTCATGAATCGCGGCGGCAAGGCGCACTCGCTGACGATTACCCTGCGGGGCACTCGCAGCAACCGGGATGGATTCGGCGCGAAAGTGCAGGTGAATGGACAGACACGATTTGCAACGTCAACCTGCGGATATCTTTCAGCCAGTGACAAACGCCTGCATTTCGGGCTGGGCGCGGCAGACAAAGCAAAAGTGGAGATCGCCTGGCCCTCGGGCATACACCAAACTTTGAATGATGTTCACGCCGACCAGTTCCTAGAGGTGCGTGAACCGGAGAAGCCGTGATCCGCGCAATCTTATTTCTATGGCTCGCCTGGCAGATTGCTTCGCCACAAGCCGCCGAGCACATGCAGGCGGGAATTGCCGCTGATAAAGAACGGAAGTTCGATGTCGCTGTCGCGGAGTTTAAGAAGGTGACGGAGCTGGATCCATCATTCGCGGATGGCTTTATCAGTCTCGGCCAGGCTTACATGGAGAACGGGGACTACGGGTCCGCGATCGCGCCGCTCAAGCATGCATTGGAAATAAATTCAGATTCCATCCCAGCTCATCAGTTGCTGGGCTATGCGCTGCTCTCGCAAGGTTATGCCAGTGAGGCGATTCCACACTTGCAACGCGCGCCGGATAAAACCGCATTGGGCATCGCGCAGATTCAAACTGGACAATTCCCGGAGGCGGTGAAGAATCTGGAAGATTCGCTGGCCGCGCGGCCTAACGATCCTGACCTTCTTTATTACCTTGGCCGCGCCAGTGGTTTGCTGGCAAAACAATCGGTTGATACTTTGCTCGCCGCGTATCCTGACTCGGCTCGCGCGCACCAGGCCATGGCGGAAAACTACTTCGTGCTGCGTCGGATGCAAGATGCGGAAAAGGAATACCAGGACGCGTTGCGGCTGCGCCCGGCTCTGCCCGAAGCGCACCTCGCGCTCGGCGAGGTGTATGCTGGCGCCTTCCAATGGCCCAAGGCCGAAGAAGAATTTCGAATCCAGGTGAAGCTGCAACCGGGAAACGCCGAAGCTGCCTACCGTCTCGGAGACGCGTTGCTGGAACAAGGGAAAGCGCACGAAGCGCGGGCAGAACTGTTGCGCGCCGACCGCTTGCTGCCCGATATGCCGGAGACGCTCTATGCACTAGGGAAAGCGGCTTCGCTCGGGGGTGACCCCGCCGCTGCGGAGAAAACGTGGACCAAACTTCTTTCTATCGAGAAGCAAAGTTCGCTGGCAGCGCAGGCACACTTCGGGCTGGCAGGAATCTATCGCAAACAGGGGAAGACGGCTGAGGCAAAGCGCGAGATGCAGGAGTTTGAAAAGCTACAGAACAGTTCGGCTCAGCCGCAGCCTGCGGGACAACAGGACTCGCCCCACTAACATTTTTTCACAACTTGAGACAGGAGCACCTTATATGAAACTGTCGTGGTTCCTTCGTCATCTGCCTGCTACTTTTTTATGTTCTTTTAGCTGCCTCCTCTTAATTTCTATGACCGTAGTGCCGCTGCAAGCAGCCGAGCCTTCGTCACGATCAATCGATTCTGGCTGGCAATTTCGAGCTGCCTCGAAAACCGATCGATCGGACGTCAGGGAATGGCATCCCGCGCAGGTTCCAGGAGTGGTTCAAACCGACCTGCTGAATAGCAAGCTGATTCCCGACCCGTTCGATCGCGATAACGAATTCCGTCTTCAGTGGATTGGCCTGGCAGATTGGGAATATCAAACTACGTTTCAAGTCGATGCGAGCACACTCAGCCGTGACCATGTCGATCTGGTTTTCGATGGTCTGGATACATTTGCCGACGTCTATCTGAATGATCAGTCGATTCTTCAAGCCGATAATATGTTCCGTCGCTGGCGAATCCCGGCAAAGACAGTGTTGAAGTCTGGACCCAATACTCTGCGGATCGTTTTCCATTCCGCCGTCGAGAAAATGATTCCGTACGCCAAGGCACAGCCGTTTATTTTGCCTTCAATCTCGACTCACAATTACGGAAACGAAGAGAACATTGCCACCGCTCCATACACACGCAAAGCCCCTTATAACTACGGTTGGGATTGGGGACCGCGATTCATGACGGAAGGCATTTGGCAGCCGGTGCGCCTTGAAGCGTGGGACGCTCTGCGCATCGAGAACTTCCATATCCACCAGCATAGCATCACCGCGGATCTGGCCAACGTGACGGCAGAGCTCGATATCGACGCGACTAAGGCCACGACCGCAACTCTCGCCTTGGCGCACGATGAGCTATCGGGACCGCAAACATCCGATGGAACCCAGACGCTGCAACTCAATGCCGGTATCAATCACGTTTCCTTTCCCTTGCGCATCGTCTCGCCGAAGCTATGGTACCCGGTGGGTTATGGAGCGCAGAGCCGTTACCGCTTTTCTGCCGCGATCCGCATCGGCAAAGAAGCTGCCGCGCATGCTGAAACCAAAACGGGCTTACGTTCTGTCGAGATGCGTCGGGTTCCCGATCAGTGGGGCAAGAGTTTTGAGTTTGTGGTGAACGGGATTGCCGTGTTCGCGAAGGGCGCCGACGTGATTCCGTTTGACAGCTTCCCCAACCGCGTCACGCCAGAAATTCATCGCACTATTCTGCTAGCCGCTCGCGATGCGCACATGAACATGGTGCGGGAATGGGGCGGCGGTTACTACGAGTCCGACGATTTCTACGATATCTGCGACGAACTCGGCATTATGGTGTGGCAGGAATTTATGTTCGGCGGTGACATGGTTCCCGGCGATGTTGCGTTTCAGGAAAACGTCCGGCAAGAAGCTATCGATCAGATCAAGCGACTCCGCGATCATCCCAGCATCGTGATCTGGTGCGGTAACAATGAAGTTGAAACCGGCTGGTACCACTGGGGCGACCGCCAGGAATTCAAAGAGTCGATCTCTCCCGAAGCGCGCGACCGAGTGTGGCAGGATTATGTCATTCTGTTTTCCGACATCCTGCGGAGCACGGTCACACAGTACGCCGATCCCGTTCCCTACACTCCAAGTTCTCCCAGTGCGAACTTTGAAGAGATTCCCGACAATCAGCACAACGGCGACATGCATTACTGGGCCGTGTGGCACCAGCAAGCGCCGGCGGAAGACTATACCAAGCAGTTCCCGCGTTTCATGACAGAGTATGGATTTCAATCGTTCCCTGAGATGCGGACGATCCACTCTTTCGCTAACAAGCCTGAAGATTTCGATATTCGGTCCACTGTCATGCAGGCGCACCAGAAGAATAAAGGTGGAAACGAACGCATCCTCACTTATATGCTGCGCGAATACCGCGAGCCCAAGGACTTCGCTTCGTTCGTGTATCTGAGCCAGGTGCAGCAGGCGGAGATCATCAAGATCGGCGCCGAGCATTTGCGCAGACAGCGGCCGCGCACCATGGGCTCGCTCTACTGGCAGCTGAATGATTGCTGGCCAGTGGCTTCGTGGGCGAGCATCGATTACTACGGCCGCTGGAAAGCGCTACATTATTATGCCCGCCGCTTTTACGACGACGTGTTGATCTCCCCTTTTTTGCATGACGACAAGGTGGATGTGTACGTGGTCTCGGACAAATTGCAACCGCTCTCGGGCACGATCCACATGCGCCTGCTGGACTTTTCAGGAAATTCTCTGCTCGATCAAACGAAGGATGTTCAAGTGCCGGCACAATCGAATGCAATTTACTTCACGGTAGACAAGGCCTCTTTAGCGGAGAAAGCCGACTTGCATCGAAGCTTCCTTGTATTCGATTTCGAAGTCGCCGGGAAAAGAGTATCGCGCAACCTCATCTTCTTTAATGTGACACACGATCTGGAGTTACCGGTCTCGCCCAAGATCGAAACCACCGTGAACAAAACTGGAGAGGAATACGCGGTAACGGTCCAATCCCCAAAGCTGGCCCGCAGCGTGTATCTATCTTTCGGAGATCTCGATGTTCAAAGCTCGGACAATTATTTTGATCTGCTTCCGGCAGAACCGGTCACGTTACATCTGAAGTCTTCTGCAACGCTGGAGCAAATCAAAGGTGCGATGAAAATAATGTCTTTGACGGACGCTTTTAATTCGAATTGAGGCGATCCATCCACAAAGACTGCGACCAGTTCGACGGTGACCAACCAGGCTAGTTCGTGGCCGCGGAAGTTCTTGCGTAGGCGGTCGAGTGAGAGCGCCGATGTGACGTGGTAAAATGAAGCTCCGCACGCCCGGAGAGGTGGCAGAGTGGCCGAATGCGGCGGTTTGCTAAACCGTTGTACGGGCTAACACCTGTACCGAGGGTTCGAATCCCTCCCTCTCCGCCAGCAAATTCAGTGACTTAACCTTGCCCTGCATTGCTGAGATTCACTTCCTTTGTCGCTCTGACAACAATTATGCAGTCGTTTATGCAGTCGATCAGTGGCACGATTCGGTCTGCTTTACCGTTCCGGGAACCCTCCGAAAACCTAGCTGGGCAGGCACTTGCGTCAGGAGAGCCCCCACGATCACAGCCGAAGCAGGCGTCAGGCCGCTTCACGGAAGATGACCTCGCATTCGTGACCGTCAGCAAAGCCGAGGCATGCGGTGGGAACCGGCAAGCTAAAGATCGCCAGGTTGTGTCATAGGAACCGATGTGCTCTCCGGCGAGGCGTCGGCCGGGGCCGAATCGCCCTGAGTATCGGGGGAGGCACGCTCGATCAGAACATCTATCTCACCAACCTCGAAACCTGTGGCCTCCAGATCAAAATCCAGATCCACTTCGCAGAGTTCCTTCAACTGCTCAGCCGTGTGGCAGCATGTCTCTTTTGTGGTTGGGCCACGAGCAAAAGGCCCAAACTTTTCAGTTTTGGGCCTCTTTGGTTTCGCGATCTTAAGTTTTGTGCTTTTGAACGTTGGCTGACTTTGACCTAGTCGTCGTCTTTTTGTGACGACGCGGCCTTGGCTCCCCCTTTGGTGTCGGGTTGTGGAGTTCCGCCGGTGCGCTTCGCCGGATAGGGCTTGTTCCCCATTATCCCTTTCCAAATGATCCGGTTGAACGTATCCGGATCGTTTCGGTCTTCCTTGCTGAAGTCCATGCCCTTGGTTTGCGCTTCCCACCAGGCCGCGTCGTGCGTGGGTTTTGGAATGTTCGCCGGGATGACGTTGCCTTTGTTGAGAATCGGAAGCGTAGTGTTGTAGAGGTAATCGGACGGGATCGCGGAGTAGGTCCAGTTCCCTTGCGAAATGTTGAAGGCGTCCGTCATGGGAGGAACACCCGCATCGTGTACGCTCAGCGGGGGCAAGCCCAGGACTTGTTCGATGGTCCGCAGCATGCTTACCGTGGAGTAGGGATCGGAGACCACCGCGCCCTGCTTCACATAAGGTCCAATGATGAAAGCAAGACTGCGGTCACCGCTGACGTGGTCGGCGCCATCCTGCGGGTCGTCTTCAATCACGAAGATGAGCGTGTTGTTGGCGTAAGGGCTATGGGCGATTTTATCGGCCGTCAGTCCTACCGCGTAGTCGTCGTCGGCGATCTGAAGTTCCGGAGTGTTCACACCGAAACTGGCGCTGCCGAAGCTGCCGAAGTGATCGTGATCATATCGCAGCAAGGTCAGATTGGGCATGTTGTTGTGCTTCACCTGCAGGTCGAACTCCCGCTCCCATTCTGCGTAACGGAAGAAGTCGGGGTAGCTCTGATCGAAGGGCCAGAAGCAGAGGTCGGTCCTGGTCAGCAGCGCGACGTGGGCCGGCCACTCAACCTGGGTTGGCGGCTTCGTAGAGCAAGGATAGGCGAGAGTGGGAGAGATTTCGCCCAACTCTTCGCGTACATCCAAAGCGCCCAGATCGGTGTAGTACCCGTAGTTGCGAACCGTGAGGTGAGCCTTGAGCGCAGCGTCCCAGATGTAGCCCAAGCCCTGTTCGCCCTCGGGGCCGTCGGCTGCAACTTCGTTGGCGGTTCCGGGGAGCAGGTTCGGATCGGGCGGATAGAGCGGTTGTTCCGCCTGGCGAGCAGCGACGCCGGTGAGGGCAACGTCAATGTTGCGTGCGGTGCCTTCACTGTCGTACTGGCAGCCGCCTTTGCCGTAGTTAACCTTCACGCACTTCTCGTTGATATCGAGAGCGCGAGCTGCGGTGGACCATTGCCAGCCGTCCATGCTGACCATCGAGCTGTCGTCGAAGTTGTCGAACGTCACGAAGTTGTTGGCAAAGTTGTGGAAGTTGGGCGTGACGCTGGCTGGGAATTGCGTGTAGGCCGGATCCGCGTTGGCTCCGTTGGTGAGGTCGCCGAGAATCTGATCAAACGTGCGATTCTCTTTGACGATGTAGATGACGTGTTGAATGTGCTCGCGGAGGAATGTCATGGTCGCGATATCGTTGGCGCTCAACTGGAAATTGAAGCCGTTGTTTTGCGCGACCTGCCCAGTCATTGTAGCCAGCTGCACAGCGTTAGGAACGGGCAGCGTCAGGAAACCCGAGGACTCGTTCTGCCACGCATACTGGTTGCCCGCGCCATCCTGCGAAAATGCGGTTTGACAGGCCGAGCCGAAGCCGAAGGGGCTGCCCGCAGGACTGTTAAAGATGTTGCGGCAGTTCTCCGGGTTCGGGGCCTCTACGCTCTTGCCATTAACCACGTAGAGAGTGGAACCATCCGGACTAATGCTCACTGAATTGGGATACCAGCCGGTGGGAATGAGGCCAAGAACCGCGGGCGTCTTTCCCGTGAGGCTGATTACGGCCACAGCATTGGTGCCGCCGTCGGTAACGTAAGCAGTGGTTTCATCGGGCGAAAGCACAACGCTGTTGGGATTGGCGCCCTTGGGCACTGTTTTGCCGCTGCCCAGAACATCTGCCGGAGCGCTGGCGTTAACCTGGCTCTGCACCTTGTTGGTCGCGGTGTTAACAATGATCAACTCGTCGGAGTTGGCCGCCACCACGAACAGCTCAGTTTGAGCCGCGTTGAGAACCATCCTCTCCGGGTTGCCAGCGACCGGAATACGGGTCGTGAGGGTTAGCGCACCGTTGGCAAAACTCAGCACATCGATTTCGCGGTCGCGAACGCTGGAGACATAAACGGTGCTGCTACCGGCGACGGCGATTCCATAGGGGAACTCTCCACCCGGGATGCCGGTTTGAGCAATGTTAATGAGGCCGGGGCGGAGGTCGTACTCCTGCAGAACCACGCCGTGAACCAAGTCCACCGAGGTGATGGAGTCGGTTTCGTGGTTCGCCACGAACAGAGTATTGCCGTCGGCAGTGATGCCGAGGATCGCAGCGGTCGGGCCGGTTTCGGTCTCCTCGCACATCAGATCGCAATTGTGACCCAGGTTAATCGGCGTTCCGAACTCGGTCCACTCACCGCTCTGTAGCGTGAAAGTGTGCACATTGTCTTCGGCTCCGCCGCCAACGTAGAACGCGGAACCGTTCGGGGCCCACACGATGCCGTCGAAGGTGGTGTCGAAATTCAACATCTGTACGACCTGCGTTTGCACCGGTGTACTGGGCGTGGAAATGTCATACACGAAAACGAACTCACCGGAGTCCGCCCCTGGAAAATTGCCGGCTGAGTCTTCGTTCAGGTTGTAGCCGCTGGTCAAGATCAGCAGGGTCTTGCCGTCCGGGCTTATGGCGGTGCTCTCGGCACCATCCGGCGTAAAGGTCGGAACGTCTGCCAGAGAAGTGGTCAAAGGTACGAACACTGATCCCGGAGCTGCGGTCGGGGTGATGGTTGCGCCGGTTGGTAAAATTTGAGCGAACGCGAAGCTCGTCACGGTCAGAAGCGCCGCAAGGACTGCTCCGCGAAGGAAACTGTTTGTGTTTATCTTCATACAGTGATCCTCCACGATCGTTTTGGTTGAAGGTTCCAGGCAAGGCCGTCATCGGCTGGGTTATACGATTAGGTTTGTGCGGACGTAGGGTGGGTTCATTAACGAGCCATCGGGCTTGTGCCCCTTCGGAGAGGTGGAAGTCACGTGGTCGTAGTCTCCTTCCGAATCGTCCCAGGTGGATGATGATTGCGCTTCGTGAGCAACAGGGGCTGGCAGCGATCGCGTTATAGCTTCCGCTACCATCGCCGTTAATTTAGCGGCGCGAGGATGTCGCCAGCATGACGTGAAGATTACATTTTCGTCATCTAGCCTTGTCGTCGAGCGCAAGCTGCCGACGATGTGAGGTGAAGCACGACGCCCGCGGACCGATCACAGGGCTCTACACCGATGATTCGGAGCACACGAAATTCTAGTTACAGCTAGCGTAAGATCGTCATTTATTAAATGGGAGTCGAGCCGCGCGAGAATGAAAAAGCGTCCCAGACCTTAGTTTCAGTCGTGGGACGCGAGTGTGGAGCTACCTTCGAACAGCCCGAACAGCCCTCATTTGTTAACGGTACTGTTCAACGACAGCGTAGATTTGGCGCAAGGATCGGTAAATGGCTCCGGCGTGCGCTGGATGATCACCTCCGTGCCATGGTCATTAGAACGATTGTTGACGCGTCTGTTTACCCTTGGAAATGTCGAACTGACCACGTCGAACGTTTTGACGTAAGGAGTTCCGTCCAGGAGGTTTTCTAAAATGCCCAACACTTCCGGATAATTCTTTGAGTTGTATGCCTCCGCATGAGCTTGGTGGTCCCAGAAACTAATGGTGGCTACTTCGCGGCCGCCGGGGACGGCCAGAACAATCAAATCCAAGAAGCCGTCTTGATTTCTTAGCCAAGGGAGGATTTCGCGCTCCATGAGATTCTCAAACTCCGCAAGTGAGTTCGGCTTTAGGAGAGCAGCGACTTTTCGCGCAAACATGCAAACCTCACTCCGGCGGCCAGCTTCCTCGCTGAGAATTGCTTGCACAACCCGAATCGTTAGCCGCCTAGTGAGTAGTGCGCTTCAGCGGGCAAACGTTTCATCCGAGAGCTGACTATTTGCGGCGCGAACCTTACTTAGCCGGCGAATTACTGTTCTCCTACGACGGGCACGAAAAACGCGTCGAGACTGAGCATCGCGGTACCCCAAACCACGCTTTCGGCAGCATCTGTCGTCGATCCCCACACCACGCTAAAGCCCTGCAGCGTGCTGCTTCCCCAAACTACCGACGAACCCCATACCACGGAACTGCCTGAAACATTCGTGCCCCACACCACGGACGTACCCCACACCACAGACGATCCCCAAACCACCGAGGGGGGCGCAACCAGGGTGTTTCCGTTGGAGAGTGTGACCGTCCCGGTAGATGAGTTATAGACTGCTGTGGGCGACAGTGCCGCGCCCAGAGTGGCCGGCGCCAGATCATTATTGTTCATCGCCGCTTGCGCATCGACGTAGCCGGCCCCAATCGTGAAGATGTCGTAATAGGAAGTGTAGGTTTGTCCCGTGGTCGGATCGGTGGCCGTCGAGGAAACCGGGAACGTCTTGTATGCCGTCTTCATCAAACGTGCCTTGATCTGATCAGGCGTCATCCGCGGATGCTGTTGCAGCAGCAACGCCACTGCCCCCGACGTTGCTGGAGTCGCCATGCTGGTGCCGCTCAGAATAAAGTAATCGTGCTTGGTATCGTTGCCGGCGACTTCGTTGGCGGGATATAGGGTGTCCAGTGTGCTGCCGTGGTCGTCGAGAGAAACCACCAGGTTGCCCGGAGCAACCACGTCCGGCTTCACTACGTGGTCATACGTAGTCGGCCCTTTCGAGCTATAGCTCGCAATCCGGTCGTCGGTGCGCGGAAACGTGTCCATCGACTTCATCGCTCCGACCGTTAGAACCAGCGGATCATTCCCTGGGGCCACAACGGTTCCGTATCCGTCGCTGCCGCCTACGCTGATCCGACCATAGTTACCGGCAGCCGCAACCACGACGATTCCGCTCTTCCAGGCCGCTTCTACTGCCTGGCACAGAGGATCCTGCGCATATGGAACGGAGATACCACGGCCCAGCGATAGGTTGATAATCTGAATGTTGTATTTGCTCTGCAGGTTGATGGCCTGTTCGATGGCGGCGATCACCATGCTATCGCTGCCCAGCCCAAGCGCATTCAGCACGCGAAGGTCGACCAGAGTTACGTTCGGCGCGACGCCAGCATAGTTGCCGTTCGAGAGATAGCCGTTCCCGCCGATGATCCCGGCTACGTGCGTGCCGTGGCCATAGAGGTCATAGACGGTTTTTCCGGATGAATTCTTGACGCTGGTTCCAGTGAAGTCCTGGTGATAAACCACGCGTGAATAAGATTCAGTCGAGTCCCACAGATCGGGATGATTATCGTTGATGCCGCTATCAATCACGGCGACGCCAATTCCGCTTCCGTTGTAGCCCGCGTTCCAGGCGGCACTTACGTTCATCGCGGCATTGGTGTAGTCGTCCAACCCCTTCAGAGGATGGTCGATGCTCACGGAAAGGATCTCGGGGTCAGCCTCGAGCACGGGGAGCGCGCTAACTGGAATAGTCAGAGCGATGCCCTTCACGACACCGAGCCTCTGGTTCAAGCGGGCGCCAAGACGCTGAACTCGGCTTTCTTGTTCCGCTTGCGGGACCTGCTTGTACTGAACGATGACCTTCACGGTCTCATCCGCCGCGGCGCCTTGATGTGCTCGCGCGACCATTGGCGCGAGGTCCGGGGCGAACTTGCCAACTGGCCTGCCGCCACTTTCCAAGTCTTGAGTGAAGGCGGCTTGCGCAGCCAGGACAAGCAGCAGTAAGCAGCTCAGGCGCTTTCCCCAGGCTGCACTGTGTCGTTGGTCTCGACGGTGGCGCTTCGGTTTCAATGTCTGCGACATATGAAGGAATCAGCCTTACCAGCGAACAAACGCACGCAAAACGGAAGTCCGCTTTTAGCCCACTTTGTCGTTCGCACCTGCAAGGCCAAACATGCTTCGCGTAAGTCATTGCGATCGTTACAGATCGGAAACATCACTGGGAAAGAGTTGGGACAAACTGTCCTTCTGCGCGGGGCGTAGGACAGTTTGACTCAAGCCACATACACGTTAGTCACGTAACTGGTGTGCGATCAAAAGCTGGCCTGGCAGTTTTGCTAAGGACCTTCGAGGCGAATTGTAAAATGGCGGAAGGTGATTGCGAATGGATAGGAAAGAATTTCGTGACATGGGGCATCAGGTCGTCGATCTGCTGGCGGACTACTTCGATCATATCGAGGAAAAGCGCGTATTCCCTGACGTGGAACCACAGACGGTGAACCGGCTTTTTGCCGAGCCACTGCCCCAAGAGCCGAGTTCACCTGACAGTGTGCTGGATGAATTGAAGAATAAGATGCTTCCTTATTGCACGAACGTCGGTCATCCCGGCTATATGGGACTGATCACGCCTTCACCAAATCCCGTAGGTGTGATCGGAGACTTCATCTGTTCCGCCATCAATCAGAACGTCGGCGCATATTCAATCGGGCCATCGGCAGTGGCGATGGAACGAAGAGTAGTGCGCTGGCTCACCGACCTCTGCGGCTACGGCGAAAGCGCCGGCGGCAATCTCACCAGCGGCGGGATGACGGCGAACTTCATCGGACTGAAGCTTGGCCGGGATGCGGTGACGCGCGATCAGGGACAATACGACGGGATGCAGGAGCGCTGGGCGGTGTACGTATCGGAGGAGCGGCACGTTTCCATTGACAAAGCCGTCGATTGCATCGGTCTGGGAAGAAATGCTTTGCGTCCGCTGCCCACGGATTCGGCATTTCAGGTTCGGCTCGATGCACTCGAGGAAGCGATCGCGAAGGACAAGAAAGATGGCGTCCGGCCGATGTGTGTGGTGGGCCTGTTTGGAACCACGAATACAGGCGCGGTCGATGATATCCGCGAATTGCGGCGCATCGCCGATCGCGAAGGCATGTGGCTGCACGCGGATGCGGCATACGGCGGCGGCATGCTGCTTTCTCACGAGTGGCCCATGCGCGACCGCGGGCTGGGACTCGCGGACTCGATCACCATCGATCCTCACAAGTGGTTTTATGCTCCGCTCGATGCCGGTGCCGTGCTGGTGAAAGATCAGCGCCGGCTCACCGCATCCTTCGGCATGAAGCCCTCATATCTCACCGATGAGTTCGACCAGGAGAATGAGCGTTATCAATATTACGTTCACGGATTCGAACAATCGCGGCGTTTTCGCAGTTTGAAAGTGTGGATGAGTTTTAAACGATATGGCGCCCGCCAGATCGGGGGGTGGATTGATAACAACGTACGTCAAGCGAAGCATCTCTACGCTTTGAGCGAGAAAGATCCTGAATTTGAGCCCGCCAGTACTCCGCCAATGTCCGCGACCTGCATCCGCTACAAAGGCGCAGAGCTTAGTGAGGCAGAGTCAAAAAATCTACATGCGGAAGTGGCGCAACGAGTGGAGCGGAGCGGTCGCTTTTGGATTTCGACGACGGAACTCAAGGGGAAATCGTGGTTTCGAATCAACCCGGTGAATTTTCGAACGCGCCAGGAACACATGGAGGAATTGTTCGCGCTGCTTCGACAAGAGTGTCGTACGATCGTGGGTGAGAAGAACGGCTGTCGCTAATGCTTGTCTACAAACCCGCGGCTAACAGTCGCGTGTCAGCTTCGAGCTGACGGTGCGTGTTCGTCTTCATGAAAATGCGTTTCAAATGAGTTCTGGCAGTGTGAGGACTGATCAAGAGTTGCGCCGCAGCTTCCTGGATCGATTTTCCCTGTAAGAGGCATGCCGCCAGCGCGGCCTCTCCGCGCGTCAAGCCATGAAGTTTGCAAAGAACCGTCTCATCCACCACCGGGCCCGCGTTTTGATTGCACATTGCCAGCAGGGCAGCGCGATTTTGTGTGTCAGGTTCAGACCCGGGAATTCGGCCCTCCTTGGGGTCGCTGTGCCCGGGTTTGGAAGCGGCCGTGCGGCACAACTCTGTTGACGCCGGTGATGCACCGTTAAGGTTGAAAAGGGGGGTAAAAGCTTGTGCTTGCGCCGACGATATGGTTGCTACGCCTAGTCCCATGTGGTTTCCTCCTTTGGGAGATGTGGGCTGAAAACCATTTTGGGTGAAGACGGCTTCTAGGGATGCTTCAGCCGTCGATTGGAAGACAATTAGACTTTTTGCTCTAGTCCTAAGTCCTTCAGACGATGACGCGGGTTAGTCCCAACGACCAGAAAGTGGAAGTAGTCTAACGTTCATTGCGGGCACTGTCATCCCTCAAACGCGGTACGTACTATGAAAGGAGATGCTGCACCGAAGCGTCGGGCTCATGCTGCTTCCGGTGCACGGCTCTGGCCACACACACCAGTTGGGACTAGGTCCTTTTCGGCAATCCAATATTCTCATCACCTCTTGTCGCAATCGGCGTAAACCGATATAGAATGGCTGCCATTCTCCGCGGCCGAATAAGGCTGCCTGTGGGAGTTCTACGGTTAGAAACCTCAAGGTGAAATCTATGATCAAGAAAATTTGTGTCCTGTTGGCAGTCGTAGCCGTCACTCTCGCCGTGAGCTCGCGCTATGCTGCCCGTGTGCTTGGGGCATCGAGCAGCCGTATCCTTATTACGGAACCGATCGACGAGACCCAGTTGGTAACACTGGCTGGTAACACTCGACCGGAAGCCAAAGCCGGGAATGATCGCGGCCGTTTGCCCGACAGTTTTCCAGTGGAGCACATGCTGCTGCAGTTGAAGCGCGCCCCTGAACTCGAGCGCGAGTTCGAGCAGCACATCGATTCGCTCACGGACAAGTCGTCGCCCAACTTCCGCCAGTGGATGACGGCAGCGGAACAGGGAGAGAAATATGGCGTGGCCGAGCACGACATCGATACCATCAAGAACTGGCTGGAGTCGCACGGTTTCACGGTCGGCTACGTATATCCCAACCACATGGTGATGGACTTCTCCGGCAACGCCGGCGCAATCAGCCAGGCTTTTCATACCGAGATCCACGAACTCCAGGTAAAGGGTGAGCAGCACTTCGCCAACATGAGCGACCCGAAAATTCCGGCGGCCCTCGCGCAGGCGGTGGTGGGTGTCGTTTCGATGAACAACTTCAAACCCCGCGCGATGAACGAACGCCGGACGAACTACACGTTCGCCGGGTGCGGCTCCGATTGTTACGCTCTCGTGCCTGCAGATTTCCAGACGATCTATAACGTGAGCCCGGTATATACCGCGGGTTTTACCGGTAAAGGCGAGACCGTGGTGGTTGTGGAAGATACGAACTCCTACGGCACCGACTGGGAAACCTACCAGACGAAATTCGGCCTCACATCATATGGAGGAACTCTGACCACAGTCCATCCTAACTCGGCAGGAAACTGCACCAATCCTGGCACCAACAGCGCCGACATTGAAGCCGACTTGGACGTGGAGATGGTAACGGCGATTGCGCCGGGCGCGAATGTGGAACTGGCTTCCTGTACCGATGGCGCCTCGTTCGCCACTTTCGGCGGCCTGGTGGCTATCGAAAACCTGGTGAACGCCGGCAGCCCACCACCGATCATCAGCATGAGCTATGGTGTCTGCGAGGTGATCAGTGGCGCCAGTGCAAATGCCGCTTTTAACTCTGCATTCAAGTCGGCGGTTGCGGCGGGCGTCTCGGTATTTGTTTCGGCTGGCGATGACGGCGCCTCCGTTTGCGCGCGCGATTTTACGAACGGTAATCTTTACGCGTACCCCGGGATAGGCATCACCGGATGGGGCGAGAGCGTATACAACGTTTCGGTGGGCGGCACGGATTTCGAGGATGTTTACAACGCCCTGGAAGGCGGTCTCCCTCAGAGCACTTATTGGAGTTCCACCAACAACAAGTCGACTTACGGCTCCGCTAAGTCGTACATCCCTGAAATTCCATGGAACGATTCTTGCGCGAGCTACCTGGCCTACACCGTAGAAGGCTTCAGCGCTCCTTATGGCAGCACGGGCTTTTGCAACAGCAGCGCCGGTGCTGATTTCCTGAGCACCGGTGCCGGGAGCGGCGGCCCCAGCGGGTGCGCCACGGGCGCGGGCAACGCTACCTACGCCTACGTCGAGGACACGACGTGTAAAGGCTACGCCAAACCTTCCTGGCAATCGGGCATCTTCGGCAATCCGGCTGACGGCGTCCGCGATGTCCCGGACGTATCGCTGTTTGCCAGCAACGGGGTGTGGGGGCACTACATCATCATCTGCGCGTCGGACAGCGGCAGCGGAGGCGTGCCATGCACAGGCGTTCCCAGCACATGGTATGGCGTAGGCGGAACCTCGGCCTCTTCGCCCGCCATGGCCGCGATTCAGGCGCTGGTGGACCAGAAGTGGGGCATTCGGGCGGGCAATCCTAATCCCACTTACTACTCCATCGCCAAGACCGAATTCGGCAAGTCCGGCAACAGCGCCTGCTACTCGATCAATGAAGCCTCAGGTAATAGTTGCGTCTTCAACGACATTACGCAGGGCGACAACGATATCAACTGCCGCTATAACGGAACCGCATTTGAGGCCGATTGCTACCGGCCTTCTGGAACCAACGGCGCCCTGGGCACCCAAGCCATTAGTAGCCTGACGTTGAAGTCCGCCGGGTCTGGCTACACCAGCACTCCGACTTGCAAGATCAGCGGACCCTCCAACAAGTCGAAGTATCTTTCACCCACCGGCACCATCATTTACGCCGGCGGTACTCAGGCAACCTGCACGGCGACCATCAACTCAAGCACTGGCGTAATCACCGCTGTGACTCTGACGAATAAAGGTCAAGGTTATACCGGAGTACCGAGTTGCACGTTATCGGGCGGAGGAGGAAAAGGCGGGAAATGCACGGCCGTCATTACACCCACAACCGGCGCAGCTGCGTATCAGCCGTCATTCGGCGCTACCCCGGGCTGGGACATGGCCACCGGCCTTGGCAGCGTGAATGCTTATAATCTGGTCACCAACACGGCGTGGCAATAAGGAAAAAATCGCGCGGACCTGGTACTTTTCAGGTCCGCGTTTTTTGGTGAGACGCGCCAAAGTTCAGGCTCGTCGCAGGGCGCGCTCTATCGGGATCCCGCCCTCGATTCTGCAAATGATTTCACGAACAGTTCTTCGATTTCCTTAGAGTCAACCTCCCCGGAGGAGTTGTAAAGAGCGTTACCGCTCGCATCCAGCACCACGACTTGCGGGATGTATCCTTTGTAATATTGTTTGACGAGTTTCTGCTGCTCGGGCGAGCGCTTGGTGTCCAGGTCAACCACCACAAAATGCACTTGATTCCGGTACTTGTCATACAAGTCAACGGTGCGACGGGCCTGGCGCTTTGAGTTGAAGCAGCCTTCCCCATAGATGATGACGTAGTTAGTCTTCCCCGCCACGAATCCAGACTGCGCATCGTCTCCCGTAATCAGGGGACCATCCTGGCTGTCACTCCTGTAGTCGAGTTGCGAGTTGAGTTTCAGATTATCGATTGCAAATAATGCCGGGCTTGTCAGTACCAGCAACAGGGACAAGGACAATTGCAGCAAAGTTTTTCTCATAACTATTTCTCCACCTCCAGTTGAAATGACTTGTCTTCGATCCTGGATTTCTCCGCGTAGCGAGCGAGCGCTTCCTCGGCAACTTCTCGAAAAAACGATCTATCTCCTTTGTGTTCCGAGGGCAGGTAGCCCGCACCGAAGAAGAGCTTGCCATCGGGCGTGATGAACGATGTGAGAGGTAATCCGGCGGGCAAGTTCAGGATGGCTTGAGCGCGCTGCAACTGCGCTACGAGGTTTGGCGAAGCGTCGAAGTCAACTTTTACCGCGACGAAATGCTGATTAATGTAATCCGCAGTGGCGGCATTGGTGTAGGTATCGCGATCCATGAGGTTACACCAAGGGCACCACACCGCTCCCACATCCAGAAGGATGGGACGGTTCAGTTCCTTTGCACGCCTGAAAGCGGCAGCACCCCAAGGGTACCAATCGACGGGCTGGAAGATAGCTCGCTCGAGGTACGCAGAACTCTCGGCCGGGAGGTGGTTCGGTTTCTCTTGCGCAAAGGCAGCAGCCGTCCACGCCAGGCTGAAAGCGATTGCCAACCTGAAAATCAGTCGCATGAACCATCAGATCAAGCGCGTCTGAATAAGTTTCAAACTCATCATTTACGTCTTCGGGGGCTGGCCCGCCTCGAATTGCAGAGCGGCGCGGGACTCAAGTGCGTTTCTCTTGCTGCTCTCAGCGTCTAGACTTTCCCGAGCAGCGATGATTCCATTCGTCTTCCAGCGCAATCGCGAGATCCCGAACTCCGCGACGGATCTCTTTGCACATCCAAGGCTGCAAATCCCAACTGCAGCGCTTGGGACGTCATTTTGCCTTGGCTGTAGCGGTCCACTGGAGTCAGGTCCACATTGCGCTTCGCTGCTGCAGCGGCCGCCGATTCGGCATTCATCCCACCACGCAGCCAACCGATGGTCTGCAACCCAGCTTCGACTCCTGAGACGCTGTCGCCTCGCGTGGCCGCGATGGGTTTCGCTCGCGAGCACGATTCTGCTGGCCATGTTTGCGACCGCCATGGCGATCTCTCTCGGCCTAAAGGCGCCGATGGATTATTCGGTGTATTCGGCTTCGAGTGCGGCCGTCCTGTTGACGCTCGACACCTGCAGGCGGAGCAGCAAGGCAAAATCTCTATAACGGAGGGCGGGGATTCATCATGAAACGAAAGTGGAACGTCATCGTCATTGTCGCGGCATTTTGTGTGAGCAGTCTGAGCGCAGCGAACTTGTCCGCTCAGAAACGGTCTGACGAACAATTACTGCGGGTACGCGACGCAGTATGGCGCGCATGGTTTGCCGGCGACACGAGAGTTCTTTCGGAATTGTTGCCGCCCGAAACGATCGTCATGAGTGGCGGCGAGGAGAAATGGAAGGATCAGGCGGAGGTGCTTCAAACGGCGGTAACATTTCACGCCAAAGGCGGCAGGCTGATACGCCTTGAATTCCCGCGCACCGAAGTGCAGCACTTTGGCGACGTCGCTGTAGTGTGGAGCAGCTATGTCGCAGAAATAGAAATTGACGGCAAGCGAACATCCGACTCAGGGCGAGCGACGGAGATTTTTGTGTGGCAGCACGGGCGGTGGACAAATCCGGGTTGGCACACGGACGCGGGAAAATGATCCACGCCCTGGCGTTGGCACGGTTCAACATGACGTACAGGCTTCGCGGTGTGGACTCGCCGCGTTATACAACCTCGCCATTTCAGCGTCTATTCGGGCTGAGTCAGTTGTGCTCCGTCCACTTTGGGCAACGAACTTGAGTAGTGGCTTTGCACATACCATGCAGCACCAAACAAGACTGCAAGAAGCAGGATTCCAAGCACGCTCCTGATCGAATTACTGGCATGGGGCTCCGGCGCCTGCGGCTTCTGGGGCTCCTGGATTCGGGCCGGAGCAAGGGCTGCGGCTGCACCTCCGCCAACCGAAACTACGCCGAGTGTTTGGCCGCAGCTAAAGCAGAATCGCGAGTCATAGGGCAGATCAATACCGCACTTTGTACAAGTCATGTCCTATTCTGGGAACAATAGGCGCTCGGAACAAGGTTACTCAGGTCACGCGCGAAGGCGCGGTCACTCTGGGCGGTTGGTAACTGGCTTGCTGTATAGCGTGGACCGATTCCGCAGCGCTCTGATTTTGCGGGTTGCGCCACAGGCGAGGATTCGGCACAGACTTGTCCTGCCTACGCTCCAGATTCTTTGGGACGGCGATCAGGACTGAGCCGGACTACTCTTGCGGCTACGCCCCCGCCCCGCGGTCCAAGCTAACATTACTGGCCAACAGCGGTAGGATGCTTGTGGTCGCGATCCTCTTTGGCGGTTGGAGCTTGGGCTAACGCCGCTGAGAGTGCCTTCCCCTCAGCGGATCTTCCTTCCTTCTCGATTCTGCTCCTGAGCAACGGCCTCAATACAAATAGAGAGCAGATTGCCGCGATCGCGCACAGGATAGCCGAGATGTAGAAGGGCACGGCAAAAGAGCCACCGAAGTATGCCGCTAGCGTTGCCGCTCCGAATCCGGCGAACACGGAAGCAGCGCCCTTAGCGGTATACACCATGCCATAGTTGGCAGAGGCGTTCTTGGGACCGAAAACGTCTCCCGTCGTGGCTGAGAACAAGGAGTAAATCTCACCCCAGAACAGGAAGATGAAGGAGAACAGTACCAGGAAGGCTATCGGAGCCCCCGCTATCTTGGTGACCAGGAACACCAGGACGGCTTCGACGCCGAAGGTGAGGAACATGGTGCGTTCTCGTCCCAACCGATCGGAAACCGAGCCCCAGATGATTCTCGACAGAGCGTTACAGAGAGACGTGAGGGTTGCGGCCAGGGGAACGATTGCGAAGCCCCAAATCTTCGCGTCACTCACGTGGAGAGACTTGGCAATCTGGGAAAGATTCGCGGTAGCGATCAACCCGCCGGCCGTGGCGAAGAAGAACATGGTATAGAGCAAGTAGAACTCGGGCCTTCCCAGAGTTTGAAACCAGGTAAAGTTCACTTTCGACTGGGCGACGGCCTTGCGTACTTGCTTCGCCTTCTGGTCCCAGCCTGCCGGAACCCAGCCGCTGGGCGGATGGCGCAGGATCATTGCTGCAGCAAGCGCGACAATGCCCTGGCCAATACCCCAAACGGCCATCGCATGCGCCCATCCCATGTTATGGATTGAATGGGCAATGGGCATGATGGTGAGAGCGGCTCCGCCACCGAAGCCTGCGGCGGTTAGGCCAGCGGCTAATCCACGCCGGTCGGGGAACCATTTCAAGGCGTTGGCAACGCAGGAAATGTAAATGATTCCTGCACCAGTGCCGGAGATCACACCGTAATAGATGTATAGGTCGAGCGGAGACTTGGCAACGGTCCCGCCGAGTACCCATCCCAGCGCGATGCAAATCGCGCCGAATGTCATCAGCTTGCGTATGCCGAACTTGTCAACGAAATACCCCGACACGGGCATCGGCCAAGTCTCAAAAAGTATGAAAGCCGAGAACACTGCTGCGATTTTCGCGTAAGGCACTCCGGAGAAGGTCAGCTTCATGCCTGGGGTAAAGAGTGTGAAAGCATACTGATAGTTGGAGATGACGATCATCGCGACGATGCCGCACGCCAACTGGATCCATCGATTGCCAGCGATGCTGCCGTAAGTTTCTTTCGCGCTATCTCGCTGATTGGGAACTAAGATGTGGGTAGCCATGAGTACTTTCTCCTAGTGAAACAATGCGGATTCCTCGCCGCACCGGGGTGAAGCCACGCGCTTCCGAAATGCATCGCAAATCAGACTGACCCTGCGGGATAAAAAACCTTGGGTGTTTGGAATAGTTTCAGTGATCCGGCTGAATGTCGACGAATGAGGGCAGCGAGGTTGGTATATGGCCTTGAGGCTGGCGGATTGAGGACGAGCAACGAGGCACACAGCGGGTTCGCGATGGCAATCATCGCAAAGCTGCGACCGCAGCATCCGAGCCCAACGATTGGGGATCGTGGATTCTGTACAAACGAAGGAGGTCACATACGTGGCCACGGGCCCTCCTACCTAGCTGTCACAATTGCTCGTTACTTGCTCGTCTCAATACGCCTGGCACTCCTTGCCGGAAAGCATCCGGGTAAATGAAAAAAACGCGCCCCCTTTTCTTAGGAAGGGGGCGGCGAATTATTCGGCTGTTTCTATGTCCTTCTGGAGCGGAATGATTCCCGGCACCAGCCACTTGTTCCACATGTCATCGATTTTGCTTTGGAAGTAGTCGATATCCTCATCGATGAAATGCGCGAACCTTCCCTGCTTCAGCAAGTAATCGCGAACTGGCAGACGTTTGAATCTGCCGCTGGCGATCTGTTCGGTCTTGCCGTAGAGCTTCAGCTTGCCGTTTTCAACCTCGTACAGAGGCCAAATGCCGGTGTTGACAGCTAACTCGCCCAGTTCGAAGGAAAGAACCGGATCGAAGTCCCAGCCCTTGGGGCAAGGATTGAGGCAGTGAATGAACGTAGGTCCGCCGATCGACAACGCCTTGCGAACGTTGTTCATCGCCTGCAGCGGGTATGAGGTGGAAATGGTTCCTACATACTTCACTGTGGGATGGCCAACCATCATCAACGGCGCCATGTTTTTCTTCCAGCGGTGATTCATGATCCGCTTCACTTTTCCTGGTGTGCTGAACGAGGTATTGACGCCATAGGGCGATGTCCCGGAAATCTGGATATCGGTATTGGCGTAGGACTCGTTGTCATACATCAGGATCAGCAGGTTGTAATCGGGGTGGCACATGGTGGCTGAGATTGCTCCCAGACCCATGTCCGCGCCGCCGCCATCGCCGCAGAACGCGATGACGTTGATGGGCTCGTCCTTCATGACGCCCTTGCGCATCTGGACGCGGAATGCTGCCGCCGCTCCCAATGCGCTGGAGCCTGAACTGCCCAGCTGTGTATGCATCCAGGGGACGCCCCAGGGAGTGGCGTAGTAAGAAGTGTTAGCCACGTACATGCACCCAGTACTTCCCAGAACGATGGTTCTGGGACCTGCGGCCTTCGCCATCAATTTCATGATTTGCGCAGACTCGCAGCCCTGACAGGTGCGGTGGCCGGACGTGTAGTACTCCTCGTGTGGAACCTTCTTTACTCCTTTGAAGGCTTCCAGCTCTTGCGTCGGTTTTTCATCTACAAATGTGCTCATGATTGTTTGTCCTTTCCGGCTCTGGAAAACGCGTTAGCCGCGTTATCCCCGCAGCCCGATCCATTGCGTCAGGGGTTGCGACTTACCTTTTGCAGCTTGGAATACTTTCCCGGTCATCTCTTCCACGTCTGGTACGGTCACTTCGCGCCCGCCCAATCCACCGATGAAGCCAAGGACTGGCGGTCGGGTAGCGCTATTGCTGTACATGGCGGACCGAACTTCGGTCGCCACTACGCCACTCAGGTCCGGCGAACCGAACGAGAAGTCGCGATCGAGTACGCCGATGGCCTTGAAGCGCTCGAGGCACTTGCCGATTTCTTTCCCGGCAAACGGACGGAACCAGCGCAGACGAACGAACCCGACTTTCTTGCCTTGTTCGCGCATCTTGCGGATGGCCACTTTGACCGGCGTGGAAAGCGTTCCCATGCCCAGCAGTACGACTTCCGCATCTTCGGTCATGTACTCTTCGAAGAACGGGTTGCCGTACTTGCGTCCAAACGTTTTTTCGAACTCGGCATAGACTTCGCGAATCACATCGCATGCGATTTCCGTGACTGCGTAGTTCTGCCGCCGAATCTCCATGACCCAATCTTCATTGGCCTGTGGGGCCACCGAAATCACGTTGTCGGGATGGAGGAGTAGATCGCCGCGGTCGTAAGGAGGCAGGAACTTCTTGACCTGCTGTGCCGACGGGATCTGGACCAAGGCTTGCGAGTGGGTGAGGAACGCACCGTCGCAGCTGATGGCCAAAGGTACGAACATGCGGCGATCTTCCGCCACACGATAGGCAATCAGAGCCGTGTCCAAGGCTTCCTGTGCGCTATCGACCCAGGTCAACAACCAGCCCAGGTCACGCACGGCCAGAGCGTCGTTGTGTTCCACGCCGAAGGCGCCGGGATCGTCGAGAGCCCGGTTGCCGACCATGGCAATCATGGGGACGCGCAGCGCGGGGGTTACGGTCAAACATTCCATCGCGTACATCCAGCCCACGCCGCTTGAACCGCAGAACACGCGCGCTCCGCAAACTGACGCGTGCTTCACGATTTCGAATTGAGAATGCTCGCCCTCCGCCACGATATATTCGCAATCCATTTCGCCATCTGCGACCAGCTGGCTGATGTATTGCATGACCGTGTCGTAAGGCCGGATCGGGTAAGCCGTGACCACATCCACGTTGGCCAGCTTGCAGGCAATCGCAATGGCCTCAGCGCCCGTGATCAGAGCTTCCTGCTCAGTACCTTTTTTCTTTTCTTCAACCGGTAGTGTTAATGTCGCCATTTCAATCTCCTTGTCTTTCGGGCTAATGCTTCGAGCTGCCCGCTGGGCTGCTAGCCTTTCTTAGCGATTTCCAGGGCCTCGGGGACCTGTTCTGCGTACTGACCGCGATAACGGAATCCATGAGACCGCTTCTCGATCGGTTCGGCTTTTTCGATGGTGCTCTCCAGCCACTTCAAATAAGCTTTCTTGTCTGTCTGGTAGGCTTCCCACTGGCTGCTGTTGTCCTTGAATTCAGACTCATTCACCATGTGGACGCAGTCCTTAACCGGGCAAACCTCTTCGCAAACGCCACAACCGCAGCATGCTTCGAGATTGGCATCGTAGGTTCCTTCCGGGGTGACGTCGAAAGAAGCATCCGGACAATTGAGCCAGCAGAGCGTGCACTTGGTGCAGGTCGAGAAATTAATGACCGGCCGCAGAGTGCGTGTGGAGTACTTCTTGAACAGCTCGTTGCGAGCGGGCCGGAAGCCTCCGACTTTGCCCGTGACGGGATCGGAATAAGGGCCGCCTTGCGGCTGTCCTTTAATCGAAACGCCGGACCGCATATCTTCCCAGCCGGGCAGTTCAAACTTGAACGGCACTTCGGGATTGCCTTGTCCAGCTTTTACCGGCACGGCGGTAAATTTCTCAAATGCGGTGCGAGCGGATGTAACTTTCACAGCGCTCTTCAACTTTTCGTTGATGAACTGCTCCACCGACTTCAGGCCGAACACTTCGGGCAGAGCCTTGGCGATGGCGCCCAGAACGCGGACGTCAGTGTGGTCATCTTTAAAGACCCACATGCCGGAGAAGCTGGCGAGACCCTTGATAATTCCCAGCTTGTAAGGCTCTTCCCGGCGGTGAATGCTCTTGAGCAGGGTGGGCGCGTCCTCGAGGGAGATTACGATAAGGGTGTGCCCCGGCTTCAGGGCGTGATGGACGGGTTGCAGTCCATACCAGGCCCACGATTCCGCGCCCTTGCAGAGCGTATCGTCGAGAACTACGGTCAGATCGACTTGTTTCGGTTCGTATTGCGCCATTCCGGCTTCGAGCGTCAGTTCGTCATTGGCGACGATTGCGAAACTCTTGGCTGGAATGCCATTGCGTTCAGGAGCATCCCCGTAACGGCCAAAGGAAATGCCCAGTTTGCCTTCGTTGTGCGCGGCTAAAACGATGTCGCGCGTGATGTTTTTCGCGAGAGTCTTTTGGAAGACTCCTCGGTAGATTACTTCGACCGCGAATAACTGACCCATTTGGCAACCTCCATTCTCTTAGAGCTTTTTCAGTACGACGGTTTCAATTTCCTGCAGGTGCCGACGCATCGCAGACTCAGCGCCTGCGGCATCGCCCAACTTCAAAGCGGACAGAATCCGGTGGTGACCGGCAAGCGATTTTTCCTGCCGCCCTTCCACCTGCAACGAACTTTCTCTTGTCTCACGCAACAAATCCATCAACACATCCACTACTTTCAAAATCACGCCGTTGTCGGATGCCAAGGCAATGGCGTAGTGAAATTCGGAATCCTCTTCGATTCCGAGCCCGCCCTGGAGCACTTTCGCTCTCTGGCGTGCGAGAATGTCTTCCATTTCAGCGATGGCGGCGCGAGAGATGTGAAGGGCAGCGCGTCCGGCCAAAGGCGGCTCGATTATCTTGCGCACGTCGATGAGTTCGGCGACCATCTTCCGTTTCTCAAGGAGTGCCGTGGCCAGGGGATTGTTTTGCTTTGCCGTCGGATTGCAAACCACGGTACCGAAACCCTGACGCGGCTCCAGGAGCCCCATGAGCTCCAAGGTCCGGATGGCGTTTCGCACAGAATCGCGACTCACGCCCAGCATCCGGACCAGTTCGCGTTCTGGGGGAAGCAGATCGCCTGGCTTTAACTCTTCGGTGATGCGCCGCTCTAGTTGCCGGGCAACTTCCTGATAGACCTTGTTTCGGGGGATCGCTTCGAAACCGGACTTCGCGAGTGATGCGGTGCCTAGCATCTGAATGGTCTGATGACTGACCATCTCATTTCAGGCCTAATCCCAAAATGGCGCAATGATTCAAATCACGGTTCAGTGTGACATTTTGGCAAAGGAATGTGACGGGATAGAAGCAAGAGAGCCGACTTGATTTCGCCCTTTGCTGGAATGACATGAGGGTGGCAGGCCAGAACCGGCCTGACTGCCGCATCCCTATGCTGGAATAATCTTTACAAAAGAGAGAGAATGTTAGCGTCATGTCTTGCGGGGATGACATTGTCCCCACGACAACTCAAAGCGCCGTACGAGTATACGAGCCGGTGGAATTGAGTTAAGGTCTGTGCGACGCCTGCGAGTCTGGCATCCAATCGCGGGCAATGCTCGTCGGATCCAAGTCTTCAACAACAATACCGGACCCCATCCGCGATTGTTTTACTACGGAGAGACATTACTATGGCCACGGTCACAATCGAAGTTGATGCAGCGTCGAGTAACTTCCGGCACGCCAAGCTGGAGCGTTGGGTCGAGGAAGTCGCACGGATGTGCAAACCCGATCGCATTCACTGGTGTGACGGTTCGCCGGAAGAACAGGAGTCGATGCTGCGGATGCTGGTGCTGAGCGGGACGGCAATCCCTCTTGACGCGACGAAGCGACCAAACAGCTTCCTGGTGCGCTCCGATCCTGCCGACGTAGCCCGCGTTGAGGATCGAACCTTTATCTGCTCCCGAACCAAGGAAGAAGCTGGCCCCACGAACAACTGGGAGGATCCAGCGAAGATGAAGCAGAAGCTGGGGGAACTGTTCGCGGGCTCGATGGTCGGACGCACCATGTTCGTGGTGCCTTACAGCCTGGGTCCGATCGGCTCCGACATTGCACGAATTGGAGTGGAGATCACAGATTCCACATATGTGGTCGCGAACATGCACATTATGACGCGGGTGGGAACTCACGTGCTGAATGTGCTTGGCGAGGATGGCGAGTTTGTGCGTGGACTACATTCGGTCGGGCTGCCGCTTGGCCCTAATCAGCCGGACGCGACGTGGCGCTGTAATAAGGAGCACAAGTACATCTGTCATTTTCCCGAGACGCGTGAGATATGGTCTTACGGTTCTGGTTACGGTGGCAACGCGCTGCTCGCGAAAAAATGTCATGCCCTGCGCATCGCATCGGTGCAGGCTCGCGACGAAGGCTGGATGGCTGAGCACATGCTGATTCTGAAGTTGATCAGCCCGTCCGGTCGAGTGAAATACATGACGGGTGCGTTTCCCTCCGCTTGCGGCAAAACGAATTTGTCGATGCTGATCCCGACGATTCCAGGATGGAAGGTGGAAACCATCGGCGATGACATCGCATGGATGAAATTCGGCGCGGATGGCCGGCTTTACGCCATCAACCCGGAATACGGCTTCTTCGGCGTGGCTCCGGGCACGAGTATGAAGTCGAACGCCAACGCCATGCTGACTGTAACCAGGAACTCCATCTTCACGAATTGTGCGATGACGCTCGACGGCGATGTGTGGTGGGAGGGAATGACCGAGGAGAAGCCCGCCAAGTTGGTGGACTGGCTGCGCCGGCGATGGAGTCCGGCAACGCCCCGGCCGGCGGCGCATCCGAATTCGCGTTTTACGGCTCCCGCCTCGCAGTGCCCAGTGATCGCCCCCGAATGGGAAGATCCGAAAGGAGTACCGATCGATGCCATCCTATTTGGCGGACGGCGCGCGGGAATTGTTCCGCTAGTTACCGAAGCCTTCAACTGGCAGCACGGCACTTTCCTGGGAGCAACGGCCAGCAGCGAGACTACCGCGGCCATCACCGGCAAAGTGGGACAGTTACGTCGCGATCCCATGGCCATGCTTCCCTTTTGCGGCTACCACATGGGCGACTATTTTGGGCATTGGCTGAAGATGGGTGAGCACTCGGCCGCCTCAAAGCTGCCGAAGATCTTTTATGTCAACTGGTTTCGCCAGAACCAGAAAGGCAAGTTCCTGTGGCCTGGTTATGGAGAGAACAGCCGAGTGCTGAAGTGGATTTTTGAGCGCTGCGATGGAAAAGTGCATGCCAAAGAAACGCCCATTGGACGCATTCCCGAAGTGGCCGATCTCGACACAACCGGCCTCGACCTAGATAGCGCTCATGTGGAGGAACTGCTCAGCGTGGACATCGAGGGCTGGCTGGCAGAAGTGCCATTGATCCGGGAGCATTTCGCCCACTTCGGCAGCCATCTACCCGAGGGGCTGAACCTTGAAGTGAAGTCTCTGGAAGAGCGTTTGCGAGCAGCGAAGCAATAGTTCTTGGGACTGTGCTTTCGAGTCCCGGGCTTACAAGTCAGTCGCCGCAGCCGCGCATTGAGAAGTCACCGTTCCGAATTCCAAAGATAAGAAAAGGCTCTCTTTAATAGGCAAAGAGAGCCTTTATCTATCAACCTCCATCAACCACTGTCACCGCTCAACTTCGCTACGCCACACCGCGGGCCTTTACAGGCATAGGCACGCCGGCATCTGAGATCGTTCGATCCGAAGCGCGAACGGCTCGTGCCGCAAGAGGCTTCAGCCACAGCAATGCCATGAACGCAGCGATCAGATCGCACACGATCATGGCCCAGAACACCTTGGTCCACGAACCGGTTTTTGCGAACAGCCAGGCGGCGCCAGGACCAGCAAAGGCCGCTGCGACACCCTTTGCGGTGTACACGATGCCGTAGTTAGTAGTGGCCCACTTCTTCCCGTAGAGGTCGCCCGTAATCGAAGGGAACAACGAGAAAATGTTGCCCCAGGCAAAGAAACACAGGCCAGACAGTGCCACGAACCACACCGGATGGCCAATTAACTGGAGCAGGGCATAGACTGCGGCCGCCTCGAGGATGAACGAGATAAAGATTGCATTCTCGCGTCCAATATGGTCTGAGACCCATCCCCAGAAGGGACGCGTCAAACCATTCAAGATACGGTCGACCGTGATCGCCATGACCAAGGCGGTCATGCCCCAGAGCACCACGACTTTATCGACGTGGTATGAGGCAGCCATCGGGTTGAGCTGCGCTGTCACCACCAATCCGCCGAAGGCCAACATGGTCATCATCACGTAGATGATGTAGAACGACGGCTGGCATAGCATCTGCAGCGGTGTCATGTCGACGGCCGAGGTGTTCACTTTGGCCTTGATCTTGGCTTCTTTTTCTTTCCAGTTCGGCGGCGTCCATCCCACCGGTGGCCTGGCCAGGAAGAGGGACGAGGCCAGCACTACGAATCCCTGGATCATCCCCCAGACGATAAAGGTGTGCTGATAGCCGGAAACTTTTAGCATGTCGGCAATCGGTGCGATCGTAGTTGCGGTTCCTATACCGAAAGCTGCTGCCGTCAGGCCGACGCATAGACCGCGGTAGTCCGGGAACCATTTCAGGGCGTTGCCAATAGCTCCCCCATATACGATTCCGGCCCCGACGCCGCCGACCCCGTACCAGAAGTAGAGGCTGCCGATGGTCTCCGCGCGGCCGGAGCCGATCCAGCCGAGTCCAACCATAACGGATCCGATCCCCAGCATGAATCGGGGACCAATCATATCCACCAGAAAGCCTTCGAACGGAACGAGCCAGGTTTCCAGGGCGACGAATATAAAGAAGGTCACCTGGACGGCCTGCAAAGAGACATGAAGATGGGCTTGTATGGGTTTGGTGAAGAGAGTCCAGGCGTACTGCAGGTTGGCGATGGCCATCATCGCGACGATACCGGCAACCAACTGGATCCAACGATTGGGAATACGCGAGGGGTGAATCAGAGCGGCCGGAGATCCAGCCATAGGTGTTACCTCCATGACAGCGCGTTATACGTTAACAGCGCATTGCAAGAACGCCAGTTGCCTCGCGATTTGCTTCCTGCGGAGTGCAGGGTGTGTCCACTGACGTCGGCCAACATGTTCGGCGTCGGCTTTCCACTTCCGTCAGGAATTCAACCACATAGGAGACCGGGTACTTTCCCACAACTCATCGACTTCGACTTGGAAACTGTCGATGTTCATCCTTGGTGAAGCTCGCCGATCTCACCGAGAAATGGCGTCAGTTCACCGCCGGATTTGCCAGCGGCGATTGGCTTCAGCCTGCTAAGGCAGGCTTCAGCATCCCTTCAGCTTTCTTAGTGCAGCCACCCCACGTGGCCGGTGAACGACGAATCTTTTTGGCTCGGCGGCCAAACCGGTGATATATACTGGTCCAGTCATCGAACCACTTGCGGCTGGAAAAGTTAGCATGCTTCCCACGGACTGTCAAGAGTTCTCGAATCCGAACGACGACGTAGCTCGCAGGACGCCCTCCCCAGATTTGGACACCCAGCCGGAAAAGCAACCGATGGACGAAAGCCTGCGGGCGCAGATTGAAACTTATCTCTCTCACCTCAATGGCCTGATTGGCCGCGGCCGTCACCTTGGGGAGCTACTTGCGGCGGATCCTTCCAGTGTGTCTGCCATCGGCGCTACAAGAGCCTGGCAAGAAGATTGCGGAGTCACTATTAATCAATTGTCGGGAGGGAGTAAGGCCCACTGGCTAGCCCGGTCATTTAGCCAGGCTTTTCTGATGCGCTCGGGGGACGGTTATGCCGTGGAAGGGGTTGCGCCAGCCGAGATCGTCCAACGGTTGCTCGGCGTCCTTGAGCAAGCGGTTGTGTCGCTCTCCCAAACCGATAACAGACCGATCATTTCCGCGTCGTCGGAAGCGCCGCCTCCGCGCCGCTTCGAATTTGTTCACAATGCCGAGCTCCGGCCAGTGGTCGAGCAGGCTTATCTCGACAGTCGCAGCGCTCTCAATCACGGCGAATACGAAACCGCGTTGCTCGCCTTCTGCGGAATCCTGGAAGCGATTGTGACCGATGCTCTGGAACATAAGGGACTGAGGGCGCTGATTGCGTCGGGCGCTCCCGCTGAAAAAATTACTGACTGGTCGTTCGAGACGCGGCTCGCGGTCGCAGAGAGGGCAGGCCTGATTCGCGGTGGATGCGCCCGCCTGCCGGCAATCGCGCGAGCGTATCGAAATCACACCGGCTCCGAGGGCGGTGGTGGACTGGATACTGAGGTTTCGGAGCGCGATGCGCGACAAACCGGCCAGGTGCTCCATGTGGTGATGAGAGATTTGGATCCGGGGCGCTAGACGCTGACTGCAAGCGACCAAGCCCACCTGGATCTGACGCGAATCGAAACGCGGCTTCGCGAGCGAGTTTATCAGGAGAAATAATATGGCAGTTCGAGAGGCTTGGCTTGAAAAGCGGTTGCAGGCAACCGCTGCGGCGAATGGTTCGCAGAACGTGACACAAATGCATTACGCCCGCCAGGGCGTGATTACCGAAGAGATGAATTTCGTCGCTGAGCGCGAAAAGATTGAGCCGGAGCTGGTGCGCAGTGAAATTGCCCGCGGACGTGCCATCATCCCCGCCAACATTCACCACAAATCGCTCGAGCCGATGGGCATCGGCATCGCGTTCAAGTGCAAGATCAACTCGAACATCGGAAACTCCTCGACGACGTCGAACATCGACGAGGAACTGAAGAAGCTGCACCATTCGGTGCATTACGGCGCTGACACCGTGATGGACCTCTCGACCGGCGGCGACATCCCCGCCATCCGCAAAGCTATTATCCAGGCCTCGCCCGTGCCGATTGGCACGGTGCCGATTTATGAAGCGCTCTCGCGCGTGAAACGTAATGAGGACTTGAGCATTGGCCTGATGCTCGAAGTAATTCAAGAGCAAGCCGAGCAGGGCGTCGATTACATGACGATCCACGCCGGAGTGCTGCGCGAGTTCGTGCCGCTGGCTCGCAATCGCATTACCGGCATCGTCAGCCGCGGGGGCGCGCTATTGGCCCACTGGATGAACACGCACAAGAAAGAGAACTTTCTCTACGAACATTTCGACGATCTCTGCAAAATTTTCAAGAAGCATGACGTGAGCTTCTCGCTGGGCGACGGATTGCGTCCTGGGTGCCTGGCCGATGCCAGCGATGCGGCGCAGTTTGCTGAGTTGAAAGTTTTGGGTGAATTGACGAAGAAAGCATGGGAACACGACATACAGGTGATGATCGAAGGCCCCGGCCACATTCCGATGGACGAGATCAAGCTTCAGGTGGAGAAAGAAATGGAACTCTGCCACGAAGCGCCGTTCTACACCTTGGGCCCGCTGGTCATCGACATCGCGCCCGGCTACGACCACATTACCAGCGCGATTGGCGCGGCGATGATCGGCTGGCACGGCGCGTCGATGCTTTGCTACGTGACGCCGAAGGAACATCTGGGCTTGCCCAATGCTGATGACGTGAGACAGGGGGTGATCGCGTACAAGATTGCGGCGCATGCCGCCGACGTAGCGCGGCATCGTCCTGGCGCGCGCGATCGCGACGACGCACTTTCCTACGCGCGCTTCCTGTTCGACTGGAACAAGCAGTTCGAGCTATCGCTCGATCCGGAAGCCGCGCGCTCCATGCACGACGAAACGCTGAAAGATGATTTTTACAAAGACGCGAAATTTTGCTCCATGTGCGGCCCGAAGTTCTGCTCGATGAACATGACGCAGCACGCGGAGGCGTTAGACGGTAAGGACCAATCGCAGCGCGAGCAGAAATTCGTGGAGTTGCTGGCGAAGGTGGGAAGCTAAGGTGAGCCAGGCGTCAACGTCGATTTTGACGACTTAGTCTTCCAGGTCCTGCCGAAATACCGGTTGCGTGGGATCGACGCTGCCATCGATCACGGCTACCAGCAGATTTCCGAAAGCGTTCGTCGCTTCCGGCAGTGATGCGTAACCGCGTTCCCGCTGTAGCGCTCCGCCGTCCGCGTAGATCAAAGTGAAATAGCGGCCCGAGGAGTACTGCAGCTCCAGCAGCTTGTTCGGCATGTCCGTATCGCCCTGCTGACCCAGCACATCCATTAGAGCGACGGTCCACTGCCTGCCCTTGGGGTCGGTGACGACCTCGCGTTCGAGGAATTGCCAGTCGTCCATGCTCCACAGAGGCATATTTATTCGAGCAACTGCGCCAGAGCTCTTCCTACCTGAGCGCCGGTAAATGGTTTCGGAACCAGCAGAACCTTACGCGCCTTTCGCGAACGGAGGCTCGCATCCGCCTGCTCCGGTGTGTCGCTGATGATGACGATTGGAAGCTCGCCGTGATTGGGATGGTGACGCAGGCTATCGAAAAGCGCCTCACTCATATCAAAGGCCGTGCAATCGAGCACGACCGCATCGGCACGATGTTCAATCGCCAGATCGTTCACCGTCGGCGTATAGCCCGCCGCAAAGACTTCGTAACCGAGGTCTCGCAGCGAGAACGTCAGCAGCTCGGCGATCTCCGGCGTGTCGTCGATCAGCAAAATGCGCGGCAATCTACTTCTTACCCGGGCCCGTGCCAGGCAGCCGCGGCTTCTTACCTTCGCAGGGTTCCAGATCCATCATCCAAATTCGCCCGCCGGCCGTGTAGTAGGCACGATGATCATTCTCGATCATCGCGCCCCAGGCCTCCAGCGTGCGCATGGCGAAAGTAACACCTTCGAAGTTGTTGCGCGCATGGCTCAGCACTTCATTGGTGTGCCAGTTGTCGGTAAGGATGGCGTCTCCCGGATGCACGCGCAGGACGGTGTAATAGCGGTCAAAAGCCGCTTCTGGCCGCACGTCGCGGGTCGACCCACGTTTCTTGCCTTCGGTGACGATATAGCTTTCCTGCGCTTCGACCTCGGCAGGAGGAGCAGTTGCTTTTGTGTTCATACGGTTTCCGCCACAGTTGCGGCCTCTTCTGCAGCCGCCATGTTAACCAAGTTTTTCGCATCGGCCGCCTGGATCAGAGCCTCAGGCAGTTCAACTCCCATCATCCGCCATTGCTCATTGGCAAACTTCTGCATGTTGGCAATGTGCTCGGCATGGAGATGGCCGAAGCGACCTTGCAATTTCAAATACTCCGAAACCGGCCGCATGCTCGCCGGACGGAAGCTGTAATTGAACGCGCGCTTCTCCGGGTTCCACTCCCACATCGGATACAGCCCGCATTCGACGACCAAACGGCCGAGATCGATCGAGCGCGGTGTCTCATAGACGAAACCCTTCTGGCATGGCGTGTAGACCATCAGGTAAGCAGCACCTTTGTGATTGAGACCCTTGCGAACTTTGTTCATCAGGTCGATGGGATATCCCACGCTCGCGGTGGCCACGTAGCAGTGGGGATGGCCGGCGGCCATCATGCGCGCGAGATCTTTGGGATACAGCTTCTTCCCTTCCGGAACTTCTGGTCCGGGAGGAGAGAATGTGGTCATGCCGCCGTAGGGCGTGCGCGACGAAGCCTGGATGCCGGTATTGGCGTACTGCTCGTTGTCGTAGCAAATAATCAGGCAGTCGTGATTCCGGTAGAGCGCGCCGGAAATCGAGGCCAGGCCGATATCGGACGCGCTGCCGTCGCCCGCCTCGCAGATAATGTTTGGATACTGGCCCTTCCACTTGCCTTTGCGGATCATGGCTTCATACGCGGCGGCGACGCCCGCTGTGAAGCTGCCAGCACTGCCAATTTGCGTGTGCGCCCACGGCACGTTGTAAGGCGTGCATAAGTACGAGCTGTTCGCGACATACATGCAGCCTGTCGGTCCCACCAGGATGGTATTGTCGCCCGCGGCCTTGCTCGTCATTCGATATTGAATGGAAGGTCCGCAACCGGCACACGTGCGGTGGCCGGGAACGAACGGTTCGGACGTCGGCAATTCAGGGTTATAAAAACGCGCGCCCTGATTCGGGTTATCCAGAATCGGCAGTATCTGCCGCTGAACTTCTATGGTTGCCATATTAATTCCTCCCAGTGGCGCGGAAGTTCCCGCACTGTCACTGTTGTAGTACGGACCTGCCGGCCCGCGGTAACAAAGCTCTACTCTTCAAATCCGACCCAGTGCGTGCGTTTTTCGATCTTCCCGCGTTTCTGCACTTCCAACATTTTTTCAGTCATCCAGTAAAATTCTTTCAGCACAATCGCCTCGCCACCCATGCCCGCCATGAATGAGAGGATCAGCGGGCGCTTGTCGCTTTCATAGAGGGCGGCCGCAGCCTCGGCATACAGCACGCCGCCGCTGCTCACGCTGCCGAGTCCCATGTTGGTCTCGATCACGCCAACCACCTTGAACTTGCTCAGCGCTTCTCTTACCCGATCCGTCGGGTAGGGACGGATGGTCCGCAGCCGTACCATGCCGACTTTCAATCCACGATCCCGCATGTGCTGAATGGCGAACCGCGCCGTTACCGCATGGGCACCCTGCAGGAAAAACACGACTTCGGCATCGTCGGTCATGAACTCTTCGACCCAGGGATCGTATCGCCGGCCGAAAATCTTGGCGAACTCCTCGTGAACTTCTTCAATCACGGCCATCGATTCTTCCATGGCGCGTGCCCGTTCCAATTGCAGCGGCGGACCTTGCTCCGGCATGATCTGCGGACCATGCGATACGGGATGCCGCGGATCGAGCGGGTAAGGATGCTTGTACGGAGGCAGGAATTCCTTCACCTGCCCGGAGTCCGGTAGCTCGACGTCGCCCGTAATGTGCGAAACGAAGAAACCATCCTGGCAAACCATTTGCGGTAGAAGGACCCGTGGGTCCTCGCCGATACGATAAGCAATTAGATGATTGTCGAACGCTTCCTGCGCATCGCAGGACCAGCCCATGATCCAGCCCATGTCACGCGTGGAAAGCGCGTCGGTATGCTCCGAACCGAAGTCGCCGGGAGGATCGAGCGTACGGTCGGCGATCATCATCTGTACCGGCATGCGGCTACCGGAAATCGGCGAATACAGTTCGTAGGCGAACTGCACGCCTACGCCCGAACTACCGGTGAAGACGCGCGCGCCAGCCGACGCAGCGCCGTGCGCGATGCTCAACTGAGAGTGCTCGCTATCAGCGACAATGTATTCGGCATCGAGTTCGCCGTTGGCCACCATTTGCGCGAGGGCCATCATGGTTGCTGTATAGGGTCGGATCGGGTAAGCCGCGATCACATCAACATCGGCATATTTGGCGGCCTGCGCCGAGGCGACGCAGCCATTGATTCGAACCATTCTCTTCTTTGCTGCTGTAACAGTTTGCATATTTCGCTCCGCAACGTCCGCCCTCATGGCGAACGTCGCAATCTATGGACTGCGCAACTCCAACGGCTGCTCTGCGCAGTCTTTAAATGTTCTTCGCCGCGCGGTCGCTCAGGTGTCTCAACTCTTCCGCTTGCCGCCCGTGCAATCCCGGCGATATGGCAAATGCTGTATCCATGCGCACGACGCCGGTATCGAAATCGAGTTCAGGAACACCCTCGAGGCATCCCGTGGGACATTCTTCGATACACACGCGGCAACCTTTGCAGTAGTCGACCAGAATTTTGTACATGCCATTCGAACGCTCGGGACGGGCGATGCACGGTTCGGGGCAGACCAGATAACAGTTGTCGCAGGCGTTACAGGTACCGCAACTGAAACAGCGGCCTGCTTCTTCGACTGCCTGCTCTTCCGTGAATGCCTGAATCACCTCGTCCTGCGTCTTCTTTCGGCTGACCGACGGGAGCATGTCCTGCTGAACTCGAGGAAAGTGCGGGAAATACGTCATGTTCATGCGATTCAAGTCGAAGATGACGTCGACCGGAATCGTGCGCGGTTGCAGAGACTCACCACGCATCACCTTATCCAGATTGAACGCGACGCGCTTCCCATCGCCAACCGCATTGACAACCATCAGCGGCTGACCTGAACCCAGTTGGACGATGTCACCGGCAGCAAAGAAGTTCGTGTCGCCGAGGCGTCCGAACTTGTCGATCTTGATGGTGCCGCGCTCGGTCTTGAATTCGTCCGGCAGCCATTTGATCGACGCATGCTGCCCCACTGCGATGATCACGTTGTCGACATGGAAGCGCTCGGGCTGGGCCTCTCGATCGACCGTGATCGGCGAGGCATTGATCGCACCGGAGAACCGCGCTGGATGCAGTTGCAAGGCTTCAACCTTGCCGTTGCCGAGCACAGCGGTCACCGCTCGTCCATGCTTCAGCTCCACGCCTTCTTCGAGCATGTCGTGCAGATCTTCGGCGACGCATGGCAACTCCTTGTGATTCGCCTCCACCGTGATCATGGTAACTTCTACGGCGCCTTGCCGCAGAGCCTCGCGAGCGCAATCGATGGCTGTGTTTCCGCCACCGATGACAGCAACCCGGGCGCCCAGTTTCACTTTGGATGTACCCATGCCGATATCGCGCAGGAAAGGAAGACCGTAAAGCACTCCTTCTTTATTCTCGCCTTCGGCGCGCACGCTATTGGGCTCGGTGAGGCCGACCGCCAGCACCACGGCGTCGTAATTTTTCTTCAAGTCATCCCAGGTGACGTCCTTGCCGACTTCGACATTCGTCTTGATAGTGATGCCGAGTTCAACCAGGCGTTCGATCTCGCGATCGAGTACGTCCTGCGGCAGGACCCAGTCAGGAATGCCGCCGCGATTGAGTCCGCCGGCTTTCGGAGACTTTTCAAGGATGGTGACGTTATAGCCGAGGCGCGCGAGTTGGTACGCAGCGCTATGACCCGCCGGACCTGATCCAACCACAGCGACTTTCTTTCCGTTCGGCTTGCCGGGCTTTACCACGTCATGCTTCAGGGCTTGGCCGAGATCGCCAAGAAAGCGCTCGACGGCGCGAATCGAGATAGCCTCATCGTACTTGCCACGATTGCAGGCTTGTTCGCATGGGTGGTAGCACACGCGGCCGGTGACCGAAGGAAATGGCATGTCTTCCTTGATCAGCGCGTAGGCATCCAGATATTTACCGCGCTTCACCAGGTCGAGATAGCCCTGGATTTTTTCGTTGGTGCCACAGGCATTGTTGCAGGGTGGCAACTTGTCGCGATAAACAGGACGGATGGCGCGCCAGTTGCCGGTGGGAAACAAGTCCTGTCCTTTTTCTTGCGAGGGCGCAGGCGTGATGCCGGCGAACGGAATCTTCAGACGATCGGGAATATGTGTGCCTTTGGTCGACATGTAATCCTTCCTATGCAGCCACTGGGTTCAGCTTCATAATGTGCAACTGGTCGAGTGCCAAATCGAATGCGGTTTTGTTCGCGATCATCGGCTGGATCGTCTGCATTTTGACGATGCCGGTGGTCTTGACCACGGCGGCAATGAGCGGAGCGGCGATATCGGGCGCAACCAGCTTGCTGCGCTCGGCAGCGCCTTCGGTTGAAAGACGGTCGAGGCCGAGTTCGCCCAGCCGGTAGTAGAGCCATTTGTGGTCCGCGATGTGAGCCGCATCCACGCACACGAGTTGTGCCAGGCGCTCGGGACGGGGGACGAAGCGAATCATGTAATCGGGTGTGTAGTGCGTGTTGATCACCAGCGTGCCGCCAGGCGGCATGCCGCGCATATAATCCCAGCCCTTTACCATCGTCCCTTCCACCAGCACGACGATATTGGGATTCTCGTTTTCATAAGTAAGTTCGTTCTCGAGCACGTCATCGCTCACGCGGCAGTACTTGCGCGTGGGGCAGTTAGTGCGGTCGGGATTGTCGACGTAGTTTTCCATCGCCTGCGCGTACTTGCCTTCGATGCGGGCGGATGCGGAGATGGAATTTACGATGTCGCGGCCTTCTTTGTCCATGATGATGCCGCGTGTCCAAACTGTAAGTTCCGTGTAACTCATGATCAGACCCTCGTCCTGCTTAGTAGATGCGACTTAATTAGAAGCTTCGGCGCACTCTCCAGCGCCATCGCTTAATGCACTCGTCTTTTTCCATTCGTCGATGACTGCCACCTGCTTGGGATTGCCGCGATCCGAATCAAGCACCGCGAGGAAATCGCTTCGCAAAACCACGAACGGCGGTTTGCGAGTGCCGTCCTGAAATTCTGCAATCGCGAGAAGCGTTGCCTTCTTGCACAGACTTTCAATATCAGCGCCGGTGGAACCTTCCATACGACTGGCAAATTCGTCGAAATCGACATCCGCCGCGAGTGGCACACGCCGGCAACAAAGCCGCATGATTGCCGCACGGTCCGCCGCGTCGGGCTTGGCGAATGGGAGGATGTAGTCGAAGCGCCCGCTTCGCATGAGCGCCGGATCGATGCGCTCGGGGCGATTGGTAGCTCCGAGCAGAATCACGCCTTTGACGTCGCGTAAATTATCGATCTCACGCAGCAACTGGCTGAGAATCCTTTGATAGACGTCCGTGCCAAACTGTTCGGCGCCGAACTTCGGCGCGACGGCGTCAATCGTGTCGAAGAAGAGAATGCAGGGCGCCGACCGTCTCGCCTTCTTGAACACTTCGCGCAGCGCCCGCTCGGATTCACCTAACCATTTCGAGTACAGCTGCGGGCCGTCGATGGCGATGAGCGGAATCTGCTTCTCGCCGCTGAGAGCGCGGGCCATGGCCGTCTTCCCGGTGCCGGAGGGTCCGACCAGCAGAATACCTCGCGGCGGCGTCAGCGCCACCTGCTCATAAATTTCGTCACGCACATGCGTGTGCTCGAAGACCGCGTCGAGCAGGCGCTTCACCTCGTGCAGACCTCCGAGCGACGCAAACGTGGATGTGCTCTTCTCGATGAAGAATTCGCGAGTCGCGCTGGGTTCGACTTCCTTCAAACCGGCGAGAAAATCCTCGCGCGTAACTTGCAGCGCCGCGAGGTCCGCCGATGCGGCACCATCGGTTTCGAGCGGGCAGGCGGAAAGGAAGCGGCGCAAGGCGATCATGCCAACTTCCTGGCCCAATGCCTCGAGGTCGGCGCCGACGAAGCCGTGCGAATGCTCGGCAACTTCCAGAAGATCGACATCGGCCGCGAGTGGCATGGCACGGGTGTGAATTCTGAGAATTTGCAGGCGTGCCTGCGTGTTCGGAACACCGATTTCAATTTCGCGATCGAAGCGGCCGGGGCGACGTAGCGCCGGGTCGAGCACCTCGGGAATGTTGGTCGCACCGATGACGATGACCTGACCGCGCGCGACGAAGCCATCCATCAAGCTGAGAAGCTGCGCTACTACCCGCTTTTCCACCTCACCAGCCACTTCCGTACGCTTGGGAGCCACAGCATCAATCTCATCAATGAAGAGAATCGCCGGCGCGTGGCGCGCTGCTTCTTCGAAAACCTCGCGGAGTTTGGCCTCACTCTCGCCGTAAAACTTCCGCATGATCTCAGGGCCATTGAGGTGAATGAAATGCACCCGGCTTTCGGCGGCGACCGCGCGAGCCAACAATGTCTTGCCCGTGCCAGGCGGGCCGTATAACAGCACGCCTTTCGGAGCGAGGATGCCCAGCCGCTCGAAGATACGCGAGTGCTTAAGTGGCAACTCAACGATTTCGCGAACCCGCGCTACTTCGCGCTCCAAGCCTCCGATGTCCTCGTACGAAACGGAGGGAGCACGGGCTGCGGTCTGCTCGCCATCCACCACACGGATGTCCGTGCGCTTGCCGATGACGACAGGCCCCGAGGGAATCGTGCGCACGACTTGGAAGTTGACTGCCTTGGCAAACGTAGGCACCCGCACCACGCCGCCGGCGATCACCGGTACGCCTTCGAGATCTTCGAGCATCCGATCGGGTGCAATGGTAGCGGGAGCTGCACCCACCCATAACGGCGACAAGCGGACAGCCACGGCCTGCGCGTGCTCGACGGGCGCCACCGATACCTGCTCCTGCAATCCTGCACTGCAATTGCTGCGGCAGGTTCCGTCGATCTGGATCATGCCTTCGAATCCATCCTCCGAGAGCTCGGCGCGCGCCACACCGCTCGTGGCGCCGGAAATCTTCAGCACATCGCCCGCCCGGGCACCAAGGCGCAGGAGATCCGCCGGGGCTAGTCGGGCAATGGCGTGGCCGATATCCTCGACGCGCGCCTCGGCTACGCGCAATAGAATTGTCGTCGCCGTCTTCTCCATCCCCATGGGATCCGAATTGCGAGACGCGGTGGCAACACCGGTCGTGTGATTTCCCAGTTCAGTCAAACGAATGATCCCCAGCTACTGATCCCCAGATCGGTAGACGCGAAGGCCTACCCTTGATTTTTTGGCGGAAGGAACCGCCATCTGCAACGCAACGCGATCGCTATCCCACATGATGGCGAATCGCTGGACTGCGGAGAAATTCCCGCAGGTTAAAACTCGTCGAGCACGATCTCCTCGACGTCTTCAATGTGCCGCCGCATCGCGGCCTTTGCCGCTTCCGCATCCTGATGCTTGATCGCAGCCAGAATTTTGCGGTGACCGATCAGAGATTTCTTGGGACGTCCTTCGACCTGCAAAGATCGCTCGCGCGTTTCGCGCAGCAGATCCATAAGAATGTCGAGCACCTTCAGTACTACGCTGTTGCCGGAGGCCAGCGCGACGGCATAGTGGAATTCTGCGTCCTCGGTAATGGTCGTTTGTCCGCTTGACAGCTTTCCTTCCTGACGTTGCAGAATCTCTTCCATCTCTGAGATTTCTTCTGGAGAAGCGTGCGTGGCGGCGCGGGCCGCCAGAGGCGGTTCCAGCATCTTGCGAAAATCCAGAAGTTCGCTAACTAGAGCCTGCCTTTGCTTAAGAGCAGTGGCAAAAGGATTCACCAACGTGTCGGCGGATATTTCGCGAACAATTGTGCCCGCGCCCTGCCGGGGCTCGACCAGACCCATCAGTTCGAGACCGCGAATCGCATCTCGAATGGAACTGCGGCTTACCTGGAGCATCTCCGCAAGTTCGCGCTCTGAAGGCAGCTTGTCTCCGGGTTTCAGCTTCTTGAGGATGAGACGTTCAATCTGCCGGGCGACTTCTTCGTAGACTTTATTCTTTCGAATAGTCTCGAAGTCGGATTTGACGGGAGTAGCCAACGTGGGCTCCAAGTGGTCCGATAAGTGGACCAGCGAACCAGTGGAGTATACCCCTATTGTCAAGCCCCCGGCAATATTTTTGTTGGGCTAAGGGAAAAACCTGATGGGACTGCTTATTGCGCTTGCTGCCGAGCAGCACGCTCTGCCAATAGCTTCGTGCAGTTGTACACGGTTCGGGTACAGGTCATGGGCAGCCCTACTTTCTCTCCTAATTCCACGACCGCGCCCACCAGTGCTTCCAATTCCATCGGTCGGCCAGCTTCGAGATCCTGCAACATTGACGTTTTATGCTCCCCAACTTTTTCTGCGCCGGCAATTCGCTGATCGATGGAAACAGGCAATTCCATGCCTAACTTGCGGGAAACTTCCTCCACTTCCTGCATGATGTTCCGAATTACCGAACAGACTCCCGGGTCACGCACCATTTGTACGACCGTCGCGCGCGTCAGAGCACTTAAGGGATTCAAGGACGCGTTGCCGAGAACCTTCACCCAGATCTCTTGCCGGATGCGAGTAGTGGCCGGGCAGCGCAATCCGGAGGTGACGAGTGCTTCGGCAATGCGACGGAGGCGATCGGATCGCGTGCCATCGGGTTCGCCAAGAGTAATGCGGTTGCCTTCGATATGTTGAATCACTCCCGGCGCCGTAATCTCGGTTGAAAAGTAGACGATGGATCCCACCACTCGACGCGCTTCGATGGCTGAGGAGATCACACCACCGGGATCGATACGCTCAAGACGCAATCCTTCCCACTCGCCGCCGAAACTCTGAAAGTACCACCAGGGAATTCCGTTCTGAGTGCTGACGACTGTAGTTTCAGGCCCCAGCACCGGCTTCAAGTGCGGAGCAAGCTGCGGCAGGCCGTGCGCCTTCACACCCAGGAAGACAACGTCTACCGGCCCGACTTCTTGGAGAGAACCGGCGACCGTGGGCCGCGCCACAAAATCTCCGTCTCCACTTTTTACTTGTACGCCGTGTCCCTGCATGGCGCGCAGATGTGGCCCGCGCGCGAAGAGAGTTACATCGAAGCCAGCTTGCGCCATGCGCGCACCGATGTAAGCTCCGATGGCGCCGGCCCCAGCGACCAGAAACTTCATTCGTTCCCGCCCGTGAGCACGGCGGCAACCGCACGCCGACGAATCTTACCGGTCGCAGTGGTCGGAATGCTCTCGACCAGATAAATCTTCTTTGGACACTTATATTCGGCCAAGTGCTCCCGGCAATGCTTGATGAGCGCGGATTCGGTGGCGCCATGGCGTTCGTGCAAAACCACGGCGGCAGCTACTTCTTCGCCGAGTGTGGGATGCATGCAGCCGAACGTGACCGCCGCTGCGACCGCCGGATGCCTCAGCAAAATTTCATCGACTTCGTGAGGAGCGATATTCTCGCCGCCGCGAATGATGATGTCTTTAATCCGGCCGGTCAAATGCAAATAGCAGTCGGAATCAAGAAATCCCTGGTCGCCGGTACGAAACCATCCGTTCACAAAAGCGCGAGCGTTCGCTTCGGGATTGTTTTCGTATCCACGAAATACATTCGCTCCCTGGATCGCGATCTCGCCGCGGTGATTGGTGCCGAGATGATTGCCGTCGGCATCCATGATGCTGATGCGCAGCCCAATACCAACTCCGACCGAGCCGGCCTTGCGGTGCCGCGGAGGCAGAGGATTCGAAGTCATTTGATGGGCCGCTTCAGTCATTCCATAGGCTTCCACGAAGGGAACGCCAAACAATCCCTCAATCTTGTGAATCAGTTCGGCCGACAAGGGCGCGCTGCAAGAGCGGATGAAGCGCAGCGTGTCAGCTTCTGCCGGTTTGTGATGAGCCCGGGCCAGCAGAAGTTGGTGCATTGTGGGAACCCCTGAGTACCAGGTCACGCGATTTTCGCGCACCGTCCGCCAGAAAGAAAGCGCGTTGAATTTTGTGGGAACGACCACGGTGCCACCGGAAAGCAATGTGGCCATGGTGGAACCAATCAATCCATGAATGTGGAACAGCGGCATGATACACAGCGCAACATCTTCCTCGGTAAGCGCATAGGTGTTCGCGATATTTGCGGAGGAGACCGCCAGGTTGAAATGCCGCAAGGGCACACGCTTGGGACGACCCGTGCTACCGCTGGTGTGAAGAACCAGGGCAATGTCATCCGGCGTTGGCTCCGTTGCACTGGCTCCGCTGGGAGCGCCCACCATGCTGACGTCACCGTGTTCGTTCATTTCCACAGAAAAGACGGGGATGTTGCGATCCTTTGCTGCGGTGCGAACGAATTCCGCACCCACCGGAGGGCAAAGCAAAACGCGTGCATTCGTGTCCCCGAGGAAGAAATGAAACTCTTCATAGGGGTACGCCGGATTCAACGGCGCGGCCGTGCCGGCGATCGAGGCAGCCAGAAAGGTGACAATCGCCGGCAGCCCGTTGGGCAAGGCGATGGCTACCACGTCACCACGGCGGATGCCAGCCGACGCCAATGCGTTCGCCATGGTCAGAACCTGTTGCCGCAGCGAATCGTAGGTGACATTAATCCCAAGCTCGGGAACGACAATCGCCGTGTGACTGTCGGCGAAATGTAGAACATCAAGAAGCGTATCAACCGACTTGAGTGTCATCGTTCTCGCCTTTGGGACCGCTTTGGATGATCTAGGTTTATCTGTTACCAGCAAACGAAGACAACCCAGGTGCACGCCGCGCGAACACCCTGTGTGCCTGGGCTTCCATGCATCAGATCGAGTAGCCCTGTGCGGCCAGCACCTTTTCAAACTCTTTCAGGAAGAAATGCACGTTCTCTTCCGTCGCCAACGGCCCCATGACGCCAATGCGGAAGACCTTGCCAGCCAGGGGTCCGAAGCCTCCGGCGATTTCGATGCCGGGGCCGTCGAGGAGTCCCTTGCGTACTTTGGCCTCGTCAACGCCCGCAGGTACGCAAACGGTATTCAAGGTGGCGATTCGGTTTGCTTCGGGGACGTGCATGTGTAGACCCATCGTTTCAATACCTTTGACAAAGATCCGATTGCAGTGGCGATGCCGATCCCAGCGGTTTTCGACTCCCTCTTCCGCAATAACCATGAGCGCTTCGCGCAAGGCGTAAAACATGGAAATGGGCGCGGTGTGATGATAGCGGTGCGACACCGTGGAGTAGTCGTGAATCAACTTGAGGTCGAGATACCAACTGCGCGAGGGCGTGGTGCGAGCGCTCAGGAAATCCATGGCCCTCCGCGACATGGCCATCGGAGATAATCCGGGCGGACAGCTCAATCCCTTTTGGGTGCAGCTGTAGGCAACGTCGATTCCTGTGCGGTCGAATTCCACCGGAACCCCGCCGAGCGAGGTGACGCAGTCCGCAATCACCAGAGCGCCAGCATCGTGAGCCGCGGCGCATATCGCGCGGCCCGATTGCAGGGCTCCGGTCGAGGTCTCGGCCTGAACATAGGCCACAACGTTGGGTTTTTCGCGGCGAACGAATTCTCTCGCCTCGTCATCCCCGAAGATCTCGCCCCAGCCTTTCTCGAAGCGTACGACGTTCGCACCCTGGCGCTTCGCCATCTCCGTGAGACGGTCGGAGAAATATCCATTGGCGAATACAGCAAGTTTTGCTCCCGGCTCCACAAAGTTAGCGATGGCCGCTTCCATGCCTGCACTGCCGGTACCGGAAATCACCAGCGTCGCACCATCATTCGTTCCGTAAACAGATTTGAGTAACTGCTGGACATCCTCCATGACCCCGATGAAGTAGGGGTCGAGGTGTCCGACGATTGGTATCGATAAAGCCTCATAAACCCGCGGATGAACCATACTGGGGCCAGGGCCAAACAGGTAGCGTCGAGGCGGTTGCAACGGTGACAACGAATTCAGTGCGGGAACTTGCTGATCTGTCGTGCTCATAGGCCTCGTTTCTTCTTCCTAAGGATACTGACATTTTACGGGAGACGATCCCTGGAACGCAGCCGCAGTCTGATGTCAGGACAGCGATGCAGTCTGACAGTGAGCACCAGGGATGCAAGTGTAGTCAAGCTAATTCTACTGATATGTTCGATCAGTTTCCCTTATACCGTGTGGCTTTATAGGCTCGTGCCGGGCAGCATCTGGAGAGCGCAAGCCACACGTGAATGCTGCACTAGCGAACCGTAATAAAGAAGTATGCGCTCATCGAGATGCCTACGCCGATCACCGCCATACGCACTTTGCGGGGGTCGGCCTTCTGCGCGTAGTGCGCGCCCAACCAGCCACCTACAAGAGAACCTGCAATCATGACGGCGCACTGGGGCCATAAGACTGCTCCCGCCACAATAAAGGTAATTACCGCGGCCGCGTTGATAGCAACGGCCAGCAGAGTCCGAATGGCACCCATCGCGTGAATATCGCGCATCCCCAGCATCGCCAGCATGGCAAGCGTCATGAACCCGATTCCCGCACCAAAGTATCCGCCGTAGATCGAGACCAGCAACTCGGCAATCGAACTCATCAAGATCGATTGCCAGGATAAGTTCTGGAGGTCGTCGACAACCGCGGTGCTGCCGGCAACGGCACGGATCGAATTACCGAAGGCAAACAGCAGAGTGCCTCCCAGCAAAAGCCAGGGGACGAGGCGCAGAAAAGTATGCTGCGGGGTTCGTAGCAACAGCACCGCGCCAGCCCAGCCGCCACCGACGCTGGTTATCAGTAAAGGAATCAAGATGCGCAACGGTGCGTTCAGGCGCTTGAGATAGGCTACTGTGCTGGCTGCCAACCCCGGCCAGAGAGCGACCGTATTCGTTGAGTTGGCTAAGACCGGAGGAATTCTTAGGAACAAAAGAGCGGGGAAGGATATGAAACTGCCACCGCCGGCCAACGCGTTCAACGCGCCCGCGATGCCGGCTGCAACGAGCAAAAAGATTGCCTGATCGAAGTTTAACCCCATGAGAATTTTAAAACTGGATGAGGAGAGAACTCGCTCGCACGACGACTCAACACAAAAACAATTTATCAGGGGATCTACCAGACGAGCTTTCGTCGATCCTCGCTGACTGCCAAAACTTTACTTGAATTTCGGAGAATGTGACTTTTTATCCCGATAGATGTGATCGATGTCACCACAGTAAACTACGGTTAACATTGCTTAAGTCCAATAAAAATACTAGAGCCCGAAATTTCTTGACAGTAATCGCGGGGATGTAGTACTACTTCGCCCCGGTGGCAATGGTCCGCTTTTCAGACCGGCTAAGAAATCCAGTTCGCAATCTTGGGATACTTAAAGCCTTTCAGCCGACCAAATAAAGCGGGGCGTAGCCTATGCGCCTGCCCGCTAGAGGCAGTGCCCCTTAGCCCATCCACCTCGGAGAGGAAACACATGCGCTCGCTAACAGCGTTTTTCGTGCTTCTGGTCAGTTTCATGGCGCCAGTTTCGCTTGCCCACGCTCAAAGTGCGGGATCCGCAAACCAGGGTGATGGATCCACCTCTGGGGTCGCGACCAGGGAAGAGGTCAACGAGTTGCGCAGCGAAGTGGCCGCGCAGCGCCAGACCATCGAGGAGCTGAAGGCTTTAGTTGAAAAACTGGCGGAAGGAAAAACTGCGGCAGCCGTCAGCGCCCCTGCCCAGATTCGGCCGGTGGCGGATTCCTCCTCCGCGAGCAACAATGCACAACCCGTAAATGCTCCAAGCGCCAGCACGCCGCGGCTGATGAATGCGGTTCTACTGGCAGCCGAACCTGAGCCGGCAGCCGTCGTGGATCAAACCCCGGCAGCGTCTCCTAAGAAAGATGCTCCCCTCACCGCGGGATGGAATGGCGAGCACTTCTTCATCAGGAGCGCTGACGGACAATTCAGCATCAGCCCCTACGGATACGTAGATAACGATTACCGCGCTTATAAGGGCGACGGCGCTCCCTCCGACACGTTCGTTTTGCGCCGCGCTCGTTTCGGTTTCCAGGGCAATTATGGCTCGCATTTCGATTTTGCCTTGCTCACCGACGCAGCCGCGACCACCGGATCCGTAGTACGCGATGTTTACCTCAATGTAAGAATTCGACCTGAGTTCCAATTCCAAGCGGGCCAGTTCAAGACGCCATTCGCTCAAGAAGCCGGAACCGGTGCCACCAACCTTGATTTCGTAGAACGCGGGTTCCAATCCATGCTGTATCCCTCGGCGGCTTCAGCGTTCCGCAGCCCCGGCATCGCCATCCATGGAGATATTGACGGTGGCGTGGTGCAGTACTGGGTGGGGGCGTTTAACGGCAAGGGCTATGCAATCGCCAACACAACAAATCAACCGGAAGTTGTCGGACGGCTTCGCCTCTATCCCTTCCGCAAATCCAATAGCAAATGGTTCAAGGAATTTGCCGTTGGTGGGGCCATTGACCGGGCAAAGTCTCGGGGGCTTTCCGGGGATCAAAGCTTCAGTGGCAACTTGCCCGATCAGGCCTATAACTTCTTCCCGCAATTCGCCATTAACGGACCGGTGCAGCGCTACAACGGTGAGTTTACTTACCTGAAGTCAGCATTCGCTCTGCGCGGCGAGTTCGATCAACTCAATATGTCCCGTGACAATACCGGCTCCGAGCAGGCGGGAGGACTTGGCTTCATCAGTCTTCCGTCCATCATCGCCAAGTCTTGGAACCTCAGCGCGACTTATCTACTCACGGGAGAAAAGCAACCGGAAAACGGTACCCCGCGGGTGAAGCATCCGCTCTTTGGCCCCGATACTCCGGGCGGCAAGGGACGTGGGCTGGGAGCTTGGGGAGTCGGCTTCCGATTCATGGGCATCCAGGCCAAGGAACCGGGCGCGAATTTCTTGAGCTATTACACGCCGGGTTATGTGCCTACGTTTAATTACCACACCTTCGAGTACACCATGGGACTCAACTGGTATCCCAATTATTGGGTCAAGTACCAGGTCAATCTGGGTATCGATCAGCTGAAGGATCCCAGCACGATAGGCGCGGTGCCGCAAGACTATTACGTAATTTCGCAAGAGCTGCAGTTCAGGTTCTAGTGCCGCTCGGGCGTCGATTCCAGAACGCAGCGGTGCGGTTAACGAGTTGGGTAAATGCCGGGGCTGGTGGCAACCGGTCCTAAAGGGAAATCGCAGGAGGGAATTTGATGAGACCGAGGATTCTGCTTAGCATTCTTATCACTGCGTTATTTGTGATTATGAGCGGCTGCAGCACAAGTTCGAATTGCCCCACTTGCGGCACGACGAAGAATGGTGCCTACGCCATCATCAACGTCATTCCCGTGCCTGAGCACAACTCCACGGGCGAACCGGGCGGGCCGTTCAACTCTTTCGACATTAGCACGATCGCGCCGAATCCGGCCGTCTCGGGAAAGTATCTGGATTACATTTCCGACCGTATCGGCATTGCCGTGCAGGTGATCGATACCTCGCGGGATCTCGCTGTTTTCTCGATTCAAGGACAGAATGGCGTTTCCGACGCTGGTAATGGCGCCAGTCCATGCCCCACAATTCCGCAACCCGGCTATACGGGCCCTCCCCCAACACCGAACGTGGAGGTAATTCCGCCGACCGTTGACGTGTTTGGTAATTTCGTCCGATATGCCTGCAGGACCGATATGACTTGGGCAAACGGTTCAAGATTCCATCTGAACACGGGCTTTGGCCCGAGCGGCAACCTGGGAGGGTTCCCCGGCGCCCAGTGTTGTGCATCGCGCGCCAACGGCGTTAATCCAATGTCCGGACCGGATGGCAACACCACCACCGCCGATGGGAAGGTCCTTTTTGTAGGCAACGGCAGCTCCAACGTTATAGTTTTCGACATCAGCTCGATGAACCTGGGCACGAACCCAGTGACTCCACCCACTATTCTTGCCACGATCCCGACGGGCGTGTCGGCCGATTACGACGGACCGCAAGGAATCTCGGGTTGCATCGCTTCGTGGAACGGCGAAGCCGGCTCGGCGGCGGATTGCGGCGATGACCGCGCCGACGAAATGGCATACGACGACACGCATCATGTTCTTGCGATCATCAACGGAGATCCGGGACTGCCGTTCATCACCTTCATCGACATGCAGTACATCGTGGGCGCGACCCCACCTAGGACGTCGGCCGCGGACCCGACTGGACAGGGGGATTTGCATTGCCTGCCAATTGACCAAGCGCTGGCTTATGGGCCTTATCCCGTCGGATTTAGTCCGGCATTCAATGCGACGACTGGCACCTTTGGCTCTTATCCCTACCCTGGCGTGGGACCCGGGGTTTTTGGTTATCCTCTTCAAGGAACAGGAACGGGGATCGTGGGAACCGGGACCGGTCCGGACGGCAACCCTCTCCCATCACCTGCGTTGGATCCGAGCGTCGGAGGCTCGTTTAATCCCCCTCGATGCATTATCGGGCAAATCTATTACGACGGGGCCGGAGGCGCGGCATCAGGAGGACTCGGTCTCACTTCCAACGTCCCGGTCGATACCGTGGGAAACACCTTCGCGTGCCCGGATCCTTCCAATCCGCACGTTTTCAGTGGCGTATCGGGATCGGCGGCGGCTGATGGCCCGGCCGGCCTGCCCGGCATCGGCACAACTCCGATGGGTGTCGCTTACACAATCCCATGCCATCACGGCCCCATCATCAGCTACGCCAATGGGGCGTTTTGTAGCCAAACCCCACCGTTTGCGGACGCCACTTGTTCTGGGGCCATAGCGCCCGCCGGATTAGGTGCGATGACCTACGATCCGAACACTGGAAACTGGTTGCTGACCAACGAGAATTCCGTTGCTACCACACAAATCGGCAGCCTTGATGAAATTAAAATTACCTCCGATGGGCCCGTGGTGGTAAACAGTTTTCCCATGTACGACTGCATGCCCACCAGCATCGTCCCGGGACCGGGAGATAATCTCCTCGTCGGGTGCGCTGACCATGACGGCCAAACATTTCCAGCTAATGAATACATCATCAGCAACACAGCCAGCGGCAATGTAGCTTGCGTGCCGCCGAATAGTGGGATCGCGAACGCGCCCGCGAATGCCAACTGCCTGGAGATCACACAGGTCGGTGGTGTGGACGAGGTTTGGTACAACCCGGGCGACAACAAGTACTATCTGGCGGCGCGCGATTTCCTTCCGAGCGCGGTCATGGGCGTAATTGATGCCAAGACCAACCAGTGGCTCTACAACATGCCGACCGGATCGAATGCACACAGCATTTCCGTAGATCCAAGCACGAACCATGCTTTTGTACCGCTTCAGGCCGGCACGGTCTGTTCGACGCTGGCATCCGCCGGTTGCGTTGGCGTCGCGGCCGAGCAATAAGGGGTTCGTCCGGTGGTATAGTTGACCAAAGACGCGAAGCGCCGAATAGCTTCGCGTCATCTATTGTGGTGTGATTATGAAGAATTCTAAGGGCTTTTTTTTCGCTCCTGTGCTTGCGTCCTCGCTTCTGCTGCTACTTGGCTTGCAGGCCAGGGCAAGCGAGCAACCCGCCGCAAAACCGACGGACGTTCCTGCCACAGTCATCGCTCACTTGCCGTTGCCGCAAGCGACGGGAAGTCAGATGTTGCTGCAAAAGGAAAAGGGGAAACAATACCTCTACGTGCAACAGGCCGGGAAACAAGGGTTCATGATCGTGGACGTCAGCAAGCCGGAAGAACCGACTCTCTTGAAGCGGACAGCGGAGTCAAATCAGGCAACCACGGGTAACCTGGAAATTGTTAGCCCCGCCGTCGCGATCTCCGAGGCTCCAGAGAAAACACCGACTACCCTTAGTAGCAGCAGCCATCCTACCGAAACCGTGCGTGTGCTCGACCTGAGCGATCCACGCAATCCCAAGACTTTGGAGACTTTCAATAAAGTCACCAGTCTTCTGCCTGACGGCGGTCATGGCCTGATCTACCTAACCAATAACGACGGCCTGTGGATTCTTCGCTACGAGCATCCTTCCCGATTCGAACCAGCCAAGAAAAAGCCGCCCTGCGACTCCGAGGCCGAAATTCAGGCCATGCCCCCCGACTGCCAGTAAATGGATCGGACCTGAGCCCGGTGGTACTTATCTGGAGACATCGCGAACCGAGCAATCCTTATCAAGGGTCTTGATCGATGTAATATTCAGGGTCACCGGCGCTGCGGAGCCTACCTTATTCATCGCATCGGAACTGCTGGCCAACGTCGGAGATTCGCTACCGGTTACCTCCACACGCTGTCCCAGATAGTGACGGAGCTTGATCTTGTGACTCCCCTGCAGCTCATAGGTCACGGCTGGATCTTGCTTCATCAAAATGTAGTCGCCGCTCGATCTACTGACGCATCCCCGTAGAGTGACCTCTCCCTTAGAATCTTTCGAGCTCGGCTGGCTCATGTTGGAATTGCTGTCCTGAGCTAGGACGAAGCAGGCGGAAAGCAGCAGTACTGCGAACCCTATCTTTCTCATTGGATTCTCCCCTCCCGAGGAATGGGATGGCAAGCTCGTTGCGATGGTTGCAATAAATCTCGTGAGGGGCGGAGGCTACTTGACATGGGTCTCCTGGTAGTGGACCTCTTTCCACTGCCCCGCACGCTTTATCCAGAGTTCACTGATATAAACCCTCGAGTAGCGTATTACGGACTTGGGTGGGAACTGAATAGTGCTCTCATAGATGACGAGGGCGGCATCCGGTCCGAGCGAAATCACCTTGAAGCCCCAGAGCGTGTAGTTAGCGACATTCGTGTCTGCTAGTTCGGCCAGAGTTTGGAGCCTCGTCCGCTCGCCTCTGCCATCGACTTCAACGCCCTGATAATCATCCGCCAGCAAATCGCCGTAGGCTTTCTTATCTTTATTCTTCAGCGCTTCCCACTCCACCTTGATCTTCGATTCGAACATATCCTTCAGAGCGGGGCCGGCGGGAGTGGTGCTGGAAGGTTGGCCGTCGGTCGGCTTGGGAAAGGTAACCGGCTTTTGCGCCTGGGCCAGAGAACCCAGCCCGAGTACGACCGCGAATACGAAGCAATTTCTCATTCGTTCTCCATCCAGGATTAGCTACCCTGGCCATCAAGTTATCATTGTTTCCATGTGAGTCCAATTGCCGCTGTGAGTTTGGGAGCTGAGCCTCGGGACTACCCGCGGCGCCGTTTACACTCGCATGATCGAGCCCGCAAACCGCTGGACAGTGTAAAGGAAACGAACCCGATATGTCGGATAGCGATATTGAAACTTTGGCGCGTGAATTGTTATCCGCGTATGAAACGGGCAAGATGATCGCCGTACCTCCCTCGGAGCGTCCAGGCTTCGATCTCGATGCGGCATACGCGGTTGAAGCAAGGCTCAAGCAGCTTCGCGAAGCGCAAGGACACAGATCGGTCGGCCGCAAGGTTGGCTATGCCAACAAAGCGATGTGGCGCGTGCTCAAACTTGAAACTTTGGTTTGGGCCCACATGTACGACGACACCGTGCAGTTCGGCAACGGCAATTCCACAAGCCTAGCGATTGAGCATCCTCGTTCGCTGAAGATCGAACCTGAGATTGTCTTTGGTCTGAAACAGCCGGTCACGGGGAGTGCCCCTGATGCCGCCGCCGCGCTTGCATCTACCGATTGGCTGGCGATCGGATTCGAAATCATCGATTGTCCATTTCCGGATTGGAAGTTTCAACCCAGTGATTTCGTAGCATCCTGGGGGCTTCATGCTGCGCTCTTGGTCGGAGAGCGGTTTCAAGTGCGACCAGATCTCATCCCCGAGTTGGTAAACGAGTTGCCAAGATTCAAGGTGCGGCTTTCGAGGAATGGAGAGTTCGTGGAAGAAGGTTCGGGGAAGAATTCTTTGAAGAGTCCGGCGTTATGCCTGGCGGAACTCGCTGCCGCGGTCGCGCTGAGATTTCCGTCCGAGCCATTAAGCACCGGGGAGATCGTCAGCTCGGGGACGCTTACTGCCGGACACGCGACTGGCAGCGGAGACATCTGGACCGTTGAGGTTGAAGGACTCTCGCTGCCGCCATTGACGCTGCGCCTATGTTGATTCCAAAACAGGGACGATTTCCGTAGTCGCAGCGGAATATTATCGCCTGGAGGCGGCTTCGTAAACCGGAATCGGTTGGTAGTCGGCCAACAAGTCTTGGGCTCTCCAATTAAAAACCGGGTCTAGCCCTTCCAACTTCAGTTTCCCCGAATAGATTGGTGCGTCGAAGGACCGAGCCGTGAACTGGCATCCACCGTAATGAAGTGAATAGCCACCGGGCGTAGTTGCGCAGTTGAGCGTGAAGAGACAGCCGCCTCCTCTCGCCAGTTCAAGGCATACATCCCAGTCTTCCCGCGTGCTGGCAAATGCAGCCGTTGTCGGCGAAAAAATGTTATGAAGAGCCACGGTCACCAGAAACTCCTGGCGAGTGAGCAGGTAAGGCGTATCTTGAAGAACGGCACCCGGAGCCAGTTTGAGGCGAGGCGTGCCCAGAATGGTGGCGCCGGTTCCGTAGTTCCGCTTCAAGTATTCCTCATGCAGCATCAGCATGGACCAGTCTCGCCTCCAGTCCGACAAGCCAGAGAGGACTCCGATTCCGACATGCTCAATTCCCGCCGCCAGCATCCGTTCATAAGCATCCAGGCGGTATTCGAAGTTTGCCTTCCTCGTCTTGCCGGGATGAAGCATGGCGTATCGATCCCGATCGTAGGTCTCCTGCCAGAGCACCGACCAGCATAGTCCGGCATCGACCAACCGCCGGTAGTCATTCTCTTCCAACGACTCAGCGCTTATTCCAACCAGACCACCGCCATGACGCTCCAAAACATTCCGTAACCTTTCAACGTGACGGCACATCGCGTCCACTCGCATCCGTGGATCGGTTGCGTAGACCAGCTCAAGAACTCTCTGCCCCTTCTGCTCGATGAGATAGACCGCCTCCTGTTCGAGTTCGTCGTCGGTCAATCGCCTACGTTCGACCTCGATCCCTTTGTTTCCTCCACGGAAGTTGCAATAGAGGCACTGCTCTTCGCAGATGCTGGTCATATAGATGGGAACGATCACGAAGACTCGCCCCTCGTAAAGGCTCGCTTTCACCTCGGCGGAACGAGCGAGGATGGCACGATCCAACTCGCCGCCCAGCCCAAAACCTTCGCTCCAAAAGAAAGGAGCATAGTCGGACGCCACCGAGGGCCGGAGCGAGTCCAGAGGTGCCCGTCGTCGACGGGAAAGCTCAGATACCTCTTCGCAGGCAATATCGTAATGACTTGAGAACATGGGATTCCTACTCAGATTTCTTGGCTAAATGCTACGCGGATTGACCGTCTGGCACTGTGACCTTGCACACAAGCGCCTGTGATCACGGTTGAGACGCGCCCAAAGCCGCTAATTACCGACGTAATTACAGACGTTACGGTGAGCTGTGTTAGAGATTACTAATTGAGGTAGTTGTCGGGCTTGGCGTCTAGAAATCTGACACTTTGTGCGGAAGCTGTACACACATCGACGCTCGGTTCGGGCAGAACTTCGAGGGGGACCATGCCAAAGAAAGTCCTGGTGGTTGACGACTCAAAAACGGCCTTGATGATGGAGCGGGAAATCCTGGAAAAGCGCACCAGCTACCAGTGTGTGACCGCGGCCGACGGGCAGGAAGCAGTCGAGAAGGCAGCACAGGAACGCCCTGATCTGGTCTTGATGGATGTGGTGATGCCCCGGATGAACGGGTTTGAGGCGTGCAAGATGATGCGTCAGCAGGCAAGCACACGCGAGATCCCCATCGTTCTGGTCACCACTCGCAGCGAAGAATCTTACATGGAAGCCGGCTTCCAAAGCGGATGTAATGACTACATCACGAAACCCGTAAATGGCGCAGAGTTAGTAGCCCTGTTACAGAGCTACCTGGGCGAGTAGAAACCGTGGTGACCGGTCGACCCTTGCACTTGGCGGAATCAGTGCAATTCGATGCAACAAGGATTTCATGAGCGGAAACAGGAAGAGCGTACAAGGAACCAAGTCGTCGGGAGCCGAACCGACGAACGATGCGCGTTTGCGGGCGGCGCGCAAGAGACTGGCTGACAGCAAAGATCAAGACGACGCGATCGAGGGCGTGCGGGAGATCGTGGCCAACTTCCTCGGCTCCGAAGAGATGGGCTTGTTCAGAATTGATCGCAGAACCTCGACCTTCCAGGTTTTTTGGTCCTTCGGAATCGACCTGGAGGAATATGACTTGATGCGCGCCTTAGGGGACGCTGGCCTTCAACGCGTGATGCGTGGTGAGTGCCATGTGGAGTTCGAGACTCGCAAGCGCTCCGGCGCAACCTCCAAAGCGCAAGCGTTCGTTCCTATCAGTGTTGCCGACCAAACAATCGCGATCCTCGCGATCTTACGGTTGCTGCCGCAGAAGGCTGCCTTCGACAGGACTGACATGGAATTGTTCAAGCTCCTTTCCGATGAAGCCGCCACGCCCTTATTTGGTTCGACCGGCCATGCAAAGGCAGGAACCGAGGAACCAGGGATGAGCGCATGAAACAGACCAGTACCAAATTCAATCCCGCAGTGCTGCCCGCGGAGGTCATGAAAAATTTTGAGAATGTGGACACAAGCGAAGCCCGGCATTTTCTCTACCCTGGCCAGGTGTTCGTAACGCGCGATCCGATCACTATTTCAACCATCCTCGGGTCGTGCGCAGCTGTGTGCCTCTGGGATAGGCACAAAAGAGCGGGGGGCATGAATCACTATCTCTTACCGGAGGGACAGGGTGAAGGGCCGAACCGGCTGCGCTATGGCAATGTCGCGAATCCTGAACTCCTGAAGCAAGTGCTGGCTCTGGGATGTGAAATTCGCAACTTACAGGCAAAGATCTTCGGCGGCTCGAGCGCGTTCGCAGTCGATCTATCGCAGTCGGTGGGATCCAGAAACGTGGAACTCGCCGAAAGTTTTCTGCGTTCCGCGGGCATTCCAGTAGTGGAAAGAGAAGTCTCGGGAAAACATGGCCGACGGCTGAACTTTCAGATAGTCGATGGCGTGACCACCATCAGGAGTTTCGACCAACTGAAGTAAAAAAGGCCGCTGCCGTTTGGCGGCAATGAGAGGGGAACGATGGATTTAGCGGACTTTGATCGTGAAGCAGTCTTCGCGTCGTTCCTCGTCGAGTCGGAGGAGGGCCTGGATGCCATGGAGCAGGCGCTCATCCAGATGGAATCGAACCCATCCGACCTGGAACTTCTGCACACTATTTTCCGGGTGGCACATAGCCTCAAGGGGAATGCGACTTCCCTGGAATTGAGTGAACTCGCTGGGTTTGCTCACGTTGTAGAAGATCTGTTGGATGTTTTTCGGGAGCAGCAAGCTCTACCCAGCGCAGACGTGATTTCACTGCTGCTGAAGGCGGTAGATGAACTTCGCGCCATGCTCTCGACCGCAACGGCTGGGCAGCAAGAGCTCACCCCGGGACAACATGAGCTCAGAAGAGAAATAGCGCGGGAAGTAGAAAAGAGGTCAAAGAGAGTAGTCACGGCGAGCGGACTTCCTGGGGATTCGGGTTCGGCCGGAAAGGGCGACACGCTCCCGAATGCTGGTCATCGCACCCTGCGAGCCGACGTCGACAAACTCGACCACATGCTGAACCTGACCGGGGAGATCGTCATTGCGCAAGGCCGCCTGCGCCAGATGATCGAGGAGCTTGGCACCGAGCAGGGACGCGCCATCCTCGAGATGCATCGCGATGCCGAGCGTCTGTACATGGACCTGCAGAGTGAGGTCATGGGCATTCGCATGGTGCCAGTTGGCCCGGTGTTTCGCCAGTTTGTCCGTTCTGTCAGGGATCTTGCCCGCAGCCACGGAAAATTGGCTCGCCTCGAAGTGGTCGGAGGAGACGTCGAGGTTGATACAACGGTCCTCGAACAATTGAAAGATCCTCTGCTCCACCTGGTGCGAAACGCGGTCGATCACGGTCTGGAGAAGCCGGCAGTGCGCGAGAGCCAAGGCAAGAATCCCTGCGGAGTGATCCGGCTGACGGCTGCCCATAGCGGAGGAAACGTTATTGTCAAGCTCGAGGACGACGGAGCCGGCTTCGACCGTGCACGGATCCTCGATAAAGCAAAACGCCTTGGGCTGCTATCTGGAAAAGAGGAGCTGCGCGATCAGGACCTCTACGATCTCGTTTTCCAGGCGGGATTCTCGACTGCCGAGTCGGTCACAGATCTGTCGGGCCGCGGCGTCGGCCTCGATGTCGTGCGACGCAACATCGACATTCTGCGCGGGACGGTCGAAGTATCGAGCATAGCTGGCAAAGGCAGCACAATTGTTATCCGCTTGCCGTTGACCCTGGCCATTATTGAAGGGTTCTCGGTAAGGGTGGGCACTGAAACTTTTGTCGTCCCTCTGGAACATGTCATCGAGTGCACGGAACTACCGGCGGAGCAACGCACCCCGGAAGCCAGCGGCATCCTAAGTCTGCGGGGCACAGCCCTTCCCTACGTGCGGTTGAGGCGCGTGTTTAGCTTATCCGGTCAGGCTCCGAAAAGAGAGAACATCGTGGTCGTGAAAATCAATGAGTTTCACGCCGGAATCGCCGTCGATGAATTATTGGGTGGCATGCAAGCCGTAGTGAAGCCGCTGGGCAGGGCGTTTCGAGGAGTTCCAGGAATCGCTGGTTCAACCGTTCTCGGAGATGGACGAGTCGGTTTGATCATTGACGTTCCGAGTCTGTTGCGCGGAGTAATGCAGTCGACTTTGCAGGCACAAGCTTAAAAAAAGAAAAGGGCAATATCGGAGAGGGGAAGCACAATGAAGACTTGGCAAGATCAGAAAATAGGCACGCGACTCGGGGTTGTCTTCGGGGCAATTCTGTTGTGCGTCATCGCAGTGGGCGGATTTGGTCTGAACTGGCTCGGCCGGATGAATTCCAACATGTCGGCCATGATGCAGAAGCGCTACAGCACGGTCGAGGCAACGCACAAGACGATTGAGAATTCAATCACCAACGCCCGCATTACCCTCCAATTGTTTGAGAGCACCGATCCCGACCAGGAGAAGAAGCTGAACCAGCAAAATGAAGCGATCAGCCAGGAGATCAGCGGTGAGGTCGCTCTAATTGAAAAGAGTCTCAGCACTTCGCAGGAGCGGGAACTGTTTGAGGTCGTCACCCAGAACCGGCAGGCTTATATCTCGGCCCGGCAAAAGGCAAAGAAGCTGTTGGCCGACAAGAAGCGTGACCAGGCGCTGACGGCATTGAGTGAAGAAGTGATCCCGGCACTCGATATCTATCGCGCCTCATGGCAGAAGTTCATCGATCTGCAGACCGCTGCCATGGAGCAAAGCATGAAGGAGAGCCAGGAGGCATATGCTCTGGGACGCAGGATGGCCTTGTTGCTGCTGGTAATCACACTGATCGGCTCTCCTCTTGTGGCCATCAGCGTAACCAAGAGCATTACTGTCCCCATCCAGCAGGCAGTCGAGCATGCGGAACGTATTGCCTCGGGTGATTTGACCAGAGACATTGTCGTCACAAACCGCTCCGAGACCGGCCAACTACTGCAGTCGATGCAAGAGATGAGCAGCAGACTGTCGGGCATCATCCGCGACGTTCGCGAAGGCTCCGCCGCAGTCGCTTCGGCGGCCCAGCAAGTTTCCTCTTCGTCGCAGAGTCTTTCCCAAGGAACCAGCGAGCAGGCTGCTTCCGTGGAGGAGATGAGTTCCAGCCTGGAACAGATGAACGCCTCGATTACTCAAAACGCCGACAACAGCCGGCAAGTAGAGCAAGCTGCGGCCAAGGGAGCGATGGCGGCAGAAGAGAGCGGCAACGCAGTCAAAGAAACGGTCGAGGCGATGAAGCAGATTGCGGCCAAGACTTCCGTGATCGAAGAAATCGCCTACCAGACGAATCTTCTTGCACTGAACGCAGCGATCGAGGCGGCTCGCGCCGGAGATCAAGGCCGCGGCTTCGCTGTGGTCGCCGTCGAAGTTCGAAAGCTAGCCGAGCGCAGCCAGTTGGCTGCGCAGGAAATCGGCGGGCTGGCCGGAAAGAGCGTCAGCGTTGCGGAGCGATCCGGACAATTGTTGTCGGACCTGGTGCCATCCATCAAGAAAACTGCAGAATTGGTGCAGGATGTTGCCGCCGCTTCCACCGAACAGTCCGGCGGGGTAACACAAATCAATCAGGCCATGTCGCAAGTCGACACGGTTACCCAGCGTAACGCATCGTCCGCGGAAGAGCTTTCCAGTACCGCGGAAGAATTGGCTGCGCAATCCGAGCAACTGCAGCAGTTGATGACTTTCTTCCGCGTCACCGGCGAACAGTCCACCCGTCATGGTGGCGACGGCCAACAGAGGGTGGTCATGCCCGTGAACCCGGTATTCAAGAGCGGCTTCGCGAAGCCCGGCCACGCGCGTCAGACCAACGGCAAGACCGAGGAAGAAGCGAACTTCGCTCCGTTCTAGAGGAATGCTTTCCTGCAACACCGGGAACATTGCCTTGAACGCTGAAGCGGCCGGGCGCACGTGACGATACAAGAACGGCAGAATTGTGAGGAGTGAAATTATGGCAGCGGCGAACCAAGGGAAAAGCCAACTCCCCCTGAGCACGGTGCAGTACCTTACCTTTCTTACAGCAGGCGAGGAATATGCAATCGCAATTGTGAAGGTCAGGGAGATTATTGAGTTTGAAGCGGTCACCACTGTGCCCAACACCCCAGTGTGGATCCGTGGGGTGACGAACTTGCGAGGCAGCGTCGTCGCGGTCGTCGATCTGGCGATGAAATTCGGCCTGCCTGCCAGCGGCATTTCCAAATTCTCCTGCATCATCATCACGGAAGTCATGTTTCAGGGCGAGAGCCTGATCATGGGGGTTTTGGCTGACTCTGTGAGCCAGGTGATTGATCTTTCCGATGACGAAATCGAACAACCGCCGCCCTTCGGCACTCGTGTAAAAACCGAATACCTTCTCGGCATGGGAGCACTGGGCAAAAAGTTTTGCCTGATTCTCGACATCGATAAGGTGCTTTCCGCCGACGAACTGCTTGCGGTCGCAGATTCCATTAGCACCGACAAACCCTCGGGCGACGCCGATCCGGCAAAAGACGAGCGCGCTCATGAGAATGACGCACACTTCGAGGCTGGGGCCTAGCTGTGCCCGCAAGACCCGCCGCCGGCAGGGATCCAGACAGATCCCGCCAAGTTGAAGCCTATCTCGAGCAACCACCCTACCTCTCCGTTAGTCCTGCGTTGTTCCAGAAGTTCCAGAAACTGATCTACGCCGAAACTGGAATCTGGCTGGGGAGCGCAAAGACGGCGCTCTTGTGTGGACGACTCTTTCGACGGCTTCGGGCCTTGGAGATCAGCTCGCTGGAGAGTTATTACGAGTGCGTATCCCAGCCGGAACAGCATGAAGAGCGCGCGCGGATGATTGATGCTATCACCACCAATGAGACTCGTTTCTTCCGCGAACCCAGGCAGTTCGAGTTCCTCGTGCAACACGTGTTTCCCCGCTGGCGGGGGGGCAGTGAACGCGGGTTGCGCCCCAAGAGACTACGGATATGGAGCGCCGGCTGCTCTTCCGGGGAAGAACCATATACCGTGGCCATGTTAGTCGCCAGGAATCTTCCTGCGGAGGAAGGTTGGGACGTGCGCCTCCTGGCCACCGACATCTCAAACCGCGTGCTGGAAAAGGCATGCCGAGGAATCTATCCCATCGCGAAAGCGGCCGAACTCCCCAAGGATTTGCTGCACAGTTTCATGCTGCGTGGGATGGATGAGCGGCAAGGCGAGATAAAAGTAAAAATCGAGATCCAGCGTATGGTCGAATTCCGAAAGCTGAATCTGGATCAGCAAATCGATCTCGCTGAAGGTCCTTTCGACGCCATTTTTTGCCGCAACGTTCTGATCTATTTTGACGCCGCTTCGAAACAAAGGGTGGTCACGAACCTTGTCCGAAATCTCATACCCAACGGTCTATTATTCGTCGGCCACGCCGAGAACCTGACCAGCATGGCATCCCAGCTACAAAGTATTGAGCCGACTATCTACATAAAGGCCGGAGAGCGAGAGGGCCTGTGAAAACGGGACCGCATGTGAACGGAAACGGAAATGGAGGTGGCCTGCAAGTGCTCGTGGTGGACGACTCCGCGATGGTCCGCCAAGTGATGCAGGCCATTCTTGGCACCGACCAAAGGATTACCGTTAAGGCCGCCGCGGACCCTCTGATTGCATGGGGGAAGATGCAGAAGGAGCCGCCGCATGTCGTCATTACAGACCTGGAAATGCCGCGTATGGACGGCCTGACTTTCATCCGAAAAATCATGGCGGAAATGCCGACGCCTGTGGTCGTCTGCTCTGGTTTGGCGGCTCGAGGTACTGAGCTTGCGCTTCGCGCTCTGGAAGAAGGAGCAGTCGAGGTAATCACCAAACCAAAAGTTGGTGTGCGTGACTTCTTGCATGAATCAGCCGTCACCCTCCTCGATGCGGTATGGAGTGCCGCTCAAGCGCAGATCCATCCCAGGTCCATCGTCGCAGTCCCGCGCTTGATGGCGGATGCAGTGTTGCCTCGTGAGAAGTGCTGTGGCGCAGATGCACCCAGCGGGCTGATTGCAGTAGGTGCCTCAACCGGAGGAACGGAGGCCCTGCGTACTTTTCTGAAAGCCTTGCCCACGGACTGCCCACCAGTCGTCATCGTGCAGCACATGCCTGAAGTGTTCACACGGGCCTTTGCAGACCGTTTGAACAAAGAATGTGAAATCGCCATCAAGGAAGCTTCGGACGGCGACCGGTTGCAGAATGGACGGGCACTGATTGCTCCGGGCAACCGGCACATGCTCGTCAATCGCAATGGTGCAGATCTTGTTGTCCAAATCATCGACGGCCCGCTGGTTTCGCGCCACCGCCCAAGTGTCGATGTACTTTTTCGCTCGGTCGCTATTTCCGTTGGTCCGAAAGCGGTTGGCGTGATCATGACCGGAATGGGTGACGATGGTGCCCAGGGCCTGTCCGAGATGAAGGAAGCGGGAGCCTCCACAATCGCTCAGGACGAAGCCAGTTGCGTTGTCTTTGGAATGCCCAAGGAGGCGATTTCCCGCGGAGCCGTCGACGTTGTTGTGCCGCTAGAGCGGATCGCCAGCGCGGCTCTGAGCATGCAGGTTAGTCAGGAAGGATAGACAGAGCGCAAATCTGGGAGAGCACGTTTTCTTCAGCTCTCGCGATGGCTACTGATGCCACCCAAGATGTTCTTCGCGGCCTTCAAAAATCTTACGAAACAGCCGTTCGATCCGCTGCTTCAAAGTCACGGGTTGGGACTCATGCGATTCCGCAGTTTCGGTTGTCGTTTCCGCCTTCTTCACCGGGGCCGGAGCAGCACCAGCAGCCATGAGTAATCTCCTCGTCCTAGGGATGTGAATTTCAGAACTCTGTAGATTGTGCGCGCGATAAATCTCGCGCTAATCGTCCACCGAGGGGGTTCGGGAGAAATTCAATTGAGTCCTGATTCTAAGGCGCTTCACACAGCGGGAGGAGATCACGAACGGCATAGCACCTCAGATGGCGACAGTTCTGCCGTTGTCAGATTTTGCTGTACTCCTGAAGTAAACTTCAGTCTTGTACCTTCGCCGCGCCAAAGATAGTGGACACCAGTTCGAAAACTTCGCCCACCGCTTCATCCAGTTCAAACGAAAATAGAGCCAGGTCAACGCCAGCTAGATTCTGATATTCCTTCAGCAGAATGCCCCAGGCTGGGTCGCCCACTAAATCTACTCTGCGGCGCTCATAGTAGCCGTAGCCCATACCACGCATACGGCAAAGCAAATCACTCAGATGAACTAGCGCTATCAGCGATTGCGCCGACTCGCCCTGTTCCGGCGCGTGGTGGTGGGCGATTACTTGAATCATATCGTCGGCGAGGTGCCATCTTTCGGCCAGCGCGCGACCGCTCTCACAGTGAGTAAATCCCATGGTAGAGAGCTCTGCGTCATCCAGAGGGATCTGTTTCTGAGAAGCGTGCGCCGCCGCGGCCGCAAACTCTTTAGGGAAAGCGATACAGTTCACCATGAAGCCAAGATCGTGCAGCAGTCCCGCCATGTAGGCCCGGTCGCCATCCCCTGCCTCCAGCTTTTCGCTGAACTTCCTGCACACCATGGCGCAACCCAGCGAATGCCTCCAGAAGACGGTTGGGTCCAACGGCCAATTCTTGGTGGGAAAGGCGTTGCCCAGACAACAAGTAAGTAGAATGGTTTCCACCTTACGCAACCCGAGTGCGATCACCGCCCCCTTGATGGATTCAGGCGACTTCGCCAGTCCAAATAAAGGTGAACTGGCAGCTCGCAGGCACTGTGCGGCGATGGTGTTGTCATAAGAGACCAACCTCACAACTTCATCCAGCCTTACCCGTTCCGGAGGCAGGTTCAGCAAATCGAGCAGGGGCAGAAAAATTGTCGGGATGGAGGGCATGGTCTCGATACTCTTCACGCGCTCCCGGATGGTTGCAGTAACGGATGTGCTCATAACTTGCCGCTTTTCAGGGACGGTTTCCAATAAGCGATCGTTCCGGGAAAATGCACAAGGTGAAACTTATCGTTCAGCTTCAAGAGCGATTCCGAAGTCCCGAGGAAGAAATAGCCCCCGAAGTTGAGGTTGCTGAAGTAGTGGTCGATCACCTTCGCCTTGGAAGGACCGTCGAAATATATCAGCACATTGCAGCAGAAGATCAGGTCCATGCCTTTCATGAACAACATCCGCGAATCGTCCTGCAGGTTCAGCCGGCTGAAAGTGATAAGCTTTTTTACCTCCGGCCGCACCTCGAGTTTCTTCTCGCCCGCCGGCGTGAAATATTTGCGCCTGAAATATTCGGAAGTCGAGCGCAGGGCATAGTCGCCGTAAATTCCGGCTTTGGCTGTCTCCACTGATCGGTCATTCAAATCGGTGGCGAGGATTTCGATTGTCCAGCCTTTTAACAGATGCTCGCTTTCTTCCAACATATTCATCGCCAGCGTATAAGGCTCTTCGCCCGTGGAGCAGCCAGCACTCCAGATTCGCAATCGTTTGATTACTTGTTTGTTTTTGTCTTCTACCAGTTCGGGCAGGATAACCTTTCGCAGCGCATCGAGTTGCGGCTGGCTTCGGAACAGACAGGTTTCCCCAATTGTCACTTCATTGAGCAATTGCCGGATTTCCGCCTCCCGGCTGGAATGCGCCGTGAGGAGATCCCAATATTCGCGCGGTGTTCGGACTCCCAGCTGCTTCATCCTCCGCCCACAAGCGTCCGCCATCAGATAGAGTTTTTCCTCCAGCTGAAAAATGCCGCAGACCTTGTACACCAGGTCGCGGATTTGGCGGAAGACGGGATCGATAGGGGCCGCGCTTGGGGAAGGAAATGGCGTGGCCGAAACCATTTGATTGGTTGTCATTTCGCGAGATGCTCCTGGGGGACGCGATCGACTTGCGCGGGAGTAACTCTAGGGGCTCGGCTCTGTGAGACCCGCCGTGCGATTTCCTGGGCCAATTGATTCAGGGGAAAGACGGCGTCAGCCTGCCCAGAGGCGTGCACCAGCCCTGGCATACCCCACACTACGGAAGAAGCTTCGTCTTGAATGATAATTTCACCGCCGCGCTCGCGAATGCACCGCGCTCCGATCACACCGTCTGAGCCCATGCCTGTCATCACCACCCCCAGAACGTTTGCCCCGTACACGTCCGCCACCGACCGAAACAAAACATCGACCGACGGCCGGCAGGAATTCTCGGGTCGATCTTGATTCAAGCCCAGCCGCGAGCTGACACCTGCGCGCCTTACGGTCATATGGAAGTTTCCAGGTGCAATCCAAGCGTGGCCCGAGGTCAGCACAGCATCCGCGCTTCCTTCTTCTACGGAAATCTCCGAGCGTGCGCCCAGCCGTTCCGCCAGCAGATGGGTAAAGATCGGCGGCATGTGCTGCACTACGACGATGGGCAGGGGAAAGTCTTTGGGAATCCGGGGCAGAACTTCCGCCAGCGCGTTCGGACCTCCGGTTGATGTGCCGATGGCAACAATCTCAATGCGCCGGTTGACGGGTCTCCGTACCTGCATTGGTGGGCGGGGCGGAGGCAGTGACTTGAGTTTGGTAACCGCGCCCGCGCACAAGGCTTTGATCTTAGGGATCAGCTCAGCCCGTATCGCCGCGATGGCCCCTGCTGGACTGCCAGTATTGCTTGGCTTCGTAGCGTAGTCGGAAGCCCCAAGGGACAGGGCATCAAGGGTGGCTGACGCTCCACGCTCCGTGAGCGTGCTGAACATGATGACCGGCAGTTTGGGATAGAGCTTGCGCACTTCCGCCAGCGTCTCCAAACCGTTCAGCACTGGCATCTCGATGTCGAGCGTAACCAGATCGGGATGCAATTGCGCAATTTTCGCCAGCCCGATTCTTCCATCGCTGGCTGACCCGACTACTTCCAGTTCAGGATCAGCCGACAGAGTCTCGGACAGCAACTTGCGAATCACCACCGAATCGTCGACGACGAGAATGCGTATTGGGGCCATTTCTGCTCTGTGCCTGTCCTTTACCCGACCACCCGTCAATCGTTTGCCAGCATCTACGAACCCGCGTGCGCCGCCATGGCGCGGATGGCAACGCTTCCGCCAGTTTCAGCGTTCACTTTGAACTGCTCGACTAGGCGGCGAAGTTCGGCAGAGGTCTCCACCAGTTGCTGCGCCGCTTTCTGCGTGTCCGTAGCACCGTGCGAAGTGCTTTCCGCAGCTTGCGCCACGCCCGCGATATTGCTCGTGATCTCGCCACTGCCATGCGCCGCTTCGCTCACGTTGCGCGCCATCTCGTTGGTGGTCGCGTTCTGCTCTTCCACAGCCGTAGCAATCGTGTTCGAGATTCCGTTCACCTGGTTAATCACTTCGCTGATCGAAGCGATGGCTCCGACCGCGGCCTTGGTGTCCGTCTGAATGGCTTCGATCTTCCGGCTGATATCCTCGGTGGCTTTGGCGGTTTCTTTGGCCAGTTCTTTCACTTCGTTGGCCACCACGGCAAAGCCTTTGCCGGCTTCTCCGGCACGAGCGGCCTCGATGGTGGCATTCAAGGCCAGAAGATTGGTCTGCTGTGCGATCGAGGTGATGACTTTAATGACCTGTCCGATCTCAGCGGAGGATTCGCCGAGTTTGGATACGGTGGAATTGGCGGTTTCAGCGACCTTGACCGCCGAGGTAGCGACCTTGGCGGCTTCGGTGGCGTTCTTGGCGATTTCCTTGATACTGGCGCCCATCTCTTCCGCGCCCGTGGCCACAGTCTGCAAGTTCTGACTGACTTGCTGGGCGGACGTAGAAACCACGTTTGCCTGGGCTGAAGTTTCTTCGGAGTTGGCGGTGATCTGCTGGCTGGTGCTGGAAAGCTCCTCGCTGGCAGCGGCCACATGAATCGACGTCTCGGCAATGGCCTGGACCGTCTTTCGCAGGTTGTTTTTCATCGTGTTCAAAGCCGTGGCGGCTTCGCCGATTTCGTCCTGACTATCAACCGCCAAATCGGCCAGCGACAAGTTGTTCCCGGCAATGCCAGTGGCCAACTGAACCGCAGCCGATAGGGGTTTGACCACCAGCTTTCGCACCAGTAGAAACATCACGCCCGCGGCGGCTAGCAAAGTGAAGAGGCTAATAAGGAATATGGCAAGCGAATTGGCTTTCGAGGTTTCCACCAGGCTCTGCGTCGAGGCCTTTACCGTAAAAGCACCCCGCAGGTCGCCCGCTTTCATCCCCTCCTTCGTATAACCAAAAGGATCTTTCTGTCCCGCGGGATCGCCGTGACACAGCAAACAATCCGCGGTCAGGCGAACCGGCTGCGCATAGCGCATCACTTCCTCGCCATTCTCTGTCTCTCGCTCGGAGAATTCGGCCAGAGCCGGATCTTTCTGGAAACTCTCGAGCGCACGCCGTTCGAAATCGTCCGGCTGATTCTTGGGGTCGCGGGGACTGAGAGAGGGCGTGTGGAAGGTCATTTTTTGCCCTTCCGCGTACTGCTCGGCGACGCTCCAGGCCACCACTACCGGTACCTGCTGCAGATGCTTAAAGTTCTTGTCGGGCACCAGCACATCAATGTTGCTGGAAAACCACGCGCGGGTGGCAGAGGCCATGCCGGTAATCTGGCGCACTTTATCGCGGAAGGCTTCTTCCGCCTGCTGATTCACGCGACGCTGTGTGATCCAAAAGCTGATTGCGGAAGTGACCACCAAGGTGATGACGATGGTCGCTACAATCTTGGCGGTGAGTCGCGTTTTGCTTAACATGAGGTTCTCTCCTAAAAAGAATGTTTCGATTCTGCGTCGCGGCCTGTCAGGCCCCGATGTTTACTGCCCAGCTCGCGCAGATAACGCACGAACATTACCGCCGGCTGGAGCATTGTTTCCGTTACCGGCGTTGACTTTGAACTGCTCGACCAGGCGGCGCAGTTCGGCCGAGGTCTGCACCAGCTGTTGCGCTGCTTTCTGTGTGTCGCTGGCGCCGTGCGACGTGCTCTCCGCCGCCTGCGCCACTCCCGCAATATTGCTGGTAATCTCGCCACTGCCGTGCGCCGCCTCACTCACATTCCGCGCCATCTCGTTGGTCGTGGCATTCTGTTCTTCCACAGCCGTGGCAATCGTGTTCGAGATTCCGTTCACCTGGTTAATCACCTCGCTGATCGAAGCGATCGCATCCACTGCTGCCTTCGTGTCCGTCTGAATAGCTTCAATCTTCCGGCTGATGTCCTCCGTAGCCTTCGCCGTCTCCTTGGCCAGTTCCTTCACTTCGTTCGCCACCACGGCAAAGCCCTTACCCGCTTCTCCGGCACGGGCGGCTTCGATGGTGGCATTCAAGGCCAGCAGATTGGTTTGCTGAGCGATCGAGGTGATGACCTTGATGACTTGTCCAATCTCGGTCGACGAATCCCCCAGCTTCGATACGGTCGCCGTCGTGCTTTCTGCAACCTTCACGGCGGAGGTGGCGATCTTCGCCGCTTCGCTGGCGTTCTTGGCGATCTCCTTGATGCTGGCGCCCATCTCTTCCGCCCCTGTAGCCACGGTCTGCAAGTTCTGACTGACTTGCTGGGCGGAGGTGGAAACCACGTTGGCCTGGGCCGAGGTTTCTTCCGAATTGGCGGTGATCTGCTGGCTGGTGCTGGAGAGTTCTTCGCTGGCACTGGCCACCTGCACCGAGTTCTCCGTGATGTCCTGGATCATGCGTTTCAGGCTGCCACTCATCTGGTTGATGGCGGTCGTCAGATCGCCCAGTTCGTCCCGGCTCTGGACTTTCAGGTCGTCCCGCGTTAGATCCCCGGCTGCGATGGCTTCGGCCTGGGTCAAAACAGACTGGGTCGCGCTGGAGATACTCCGGCTCAGAAAGATGGCCACGAAGATGCCTATGCCCAGAGCCAGCAAGGTGGTCACAGATATCGTCAGACCCATCGCCCGGCTCGCTGCCTTCATCTCCTCTGCTTCCCGGAGTAGCAACTTCTCGTTGGAGGCGGCGATTTCATCCAGGGACTTCTTGATCGCCCCGTTTACTTTCGTAGCCTTGTCGGTGATTTCGTCGCCGGCCTTGATGACAGCATCACGCTCGCCGCTGGCTGCATGTTTCATTGCCGTTTCCTGAAATTCCCGGAGGGCGGGAAGCTGGCTCTCCGCCTCGGCGAGCCGGTCACGGTTGACCTGTAAGCTCCAGTGAGGAGCGGATTCGTTCAGTTTTGCGGTGTCCCTCCCAATGCCATCCCAAGCCTCCTCGAAGAGCTTCTTCGCTGCTTCCCTCTGCTCGGGCTCACCTCCAGCCAGAACTGCTTGACGCGACTTGCTTGAGGAGTCAGTCAAGTGCCTTTGGAGGTCTTTGAGAGAGACGACGAGGGGCACACGCACGGTAGTGGTGCGCTCCTGCATAGCCTGGATGACGCTCGATTTCATATAAGTAAGCACCGCGCTCAGAACCATCAACGCGAGGATCACTCCAAAGCCCAAGCCTATTTTTTTTCCAAGAGTCAGCTTCATTTCTTTCTTCCTTGCGGACCTTGCGAACCCAAACCCGTCCAGCTATTGCCCAGCGACCGCACCCTCCGCAGTCATCTGGCAGGCCTTCTCCGTGTCCAGCACCAGCATCAGGCGGTCATTCAGTTTGTGGACTCCGGTAATCATGGTGCGCACTGTGCCGCGCAGCGTTTCCGGTGGCCGTTCGAAGGTGGTTTCCTCGACCTCCACGACATCGCCGATCTCATCCACCAGCAGGCTGACTGCGCCATCTTCGGAGCGGACCACAACGTTCATGACTGGCAGGTCCGCGGCGCGTGGCTCCATTTCGAGCCGCCGCCGGAGGTCCACCGCAGTCACGATCTGCCCGCGCAGGTTGATCAGGCCGCTGACCACCTGAGGAGCTAGCGGGACCTGTGTGACCTCGAGCGAGCGAATGACCTCCTGGACAGTTTTCAATTCGACGCCGAACAGGAGCTTGTCCAGGTAGAAGGTGCAGAATTGTGAAGTGTGGCTCATGGCTTAGTTCGCAACCCCCGCTGCTTTTGTCGCCTGGTCGGACGACCCAGTATTCACACCTGCGATTTGCAGAATCGCCGGAATATCGAGCAGTTCCGTGACCCGCTCCCCGATCACGACGGAATAGAGAACTGCTGCCCGGGTCGCTTTGGATTTAACGTCCGCGCAGGCTTCGACGATGTCGAGAATCCGCTCCACGACCAGGCCGAAGGTACGGCCTTCATGATTCAGCACGAGCACTTGAATCGGACCGGAGTCCGGCGCCGGCGGTGCTTGCAGGGCTCGCAGCCGATGCCGCCGCTCTTCGAGGACCACGGCCAGCCGAACCAAGGGCAAGATTTGACCGCGATACTGCGTGACCCATTGCGTGCCCGACATCTCCACCTGCGAGACGGGAAACTCCTCCAGCCGAGCCAGAATGTTCAATGGAATAGCCATGCGGGAGTCGCCCAGTCCAGCGAACAGAAGAAATGTTTGTTTCTCCCCCGCGGCTCCAGCAGATTCCGCTTTCTTTTCAGCCGCGGGCCGCTCCCGCGACTCGCCGACGACACTGGCGCGCTGCGCCAACCCGAGCACGTCCAGGATGAGCGCGACCTTGCCATCGCCCATGATGCTCGAACCGGCAAAGGTCTTTACGATCTTTAGTTGTTTGCGCAGCGGTTTGACCACGATTTCTTCGCTGTCGTTGATTTCGTCGACGACGAGTCCGAACTGGCGATCATCGGCTTGCAGCACGACAATGTTGACGCTGCGGAACTCGAGGATTCTTCTCTCTACCCGGGTCGTAAGTCCCATGATCTGTTCGGAAGCGTGCCCGACCGCATCCAGTTCCTGACGAGCCAGACCTTCCTCTCCAGTGTTCTTCAGCCGCAGAACGTTATGCACGAGTTCGTGAAAATGCTTGTGTGTCTTCTCCAGCACATGCATGTCTTCAATCGCGCCGTAGTCTTTCAGCCCCGTTCCATAGATCCATTTCCCCAGAGCACACTGCTCATAGGATCCGGCGTCCTGCGGAGTCAGCGAGAGTTTCCCTTCAAGAACCTGCTCAAGGGTTTTGATCCACTGCCGGTGCTTGTCCCGCACCAGCAAGAAATCCAGATCGCCGGTCTTTGCGGCGCCCGCGACGCCGTGGAGCATGGCGTTCTTCACCATCTTCAGTTCGCGGTCTAGGTAGACGAGCGGCAAAAGCCGTCCCCGCAACCGGTAGACTGGAACTCCATGCACCATTTCGATGGCCGTGCTGACTTTTTCCGCCTCCAGACGCACCAGTTCGAGCAGGTTTACCTGCGGAATGGCATAACGCTCTCCCGCGCAGGTCACAACCAGCGCGGGAATGATCGCCAGCGTCAATGGAATCTTCACCCGCACCGTCGTGCCGCGACCGAGAGTGGATTGCAGATCCACCAGTCCACCGATCTTCTCCACGTTCGTTTTGACCACGTCCATACCGACACCGCGGCCCGAGACATTGGTCACTTTCTCCGCGGTGGAAAATCCGGGCAGAAAAATAAGATTGAAAATCTCCCGCTCCGTCATGCGCGCCGCTTGTTCGGCGGTAATGACCCCGCGCTCGATGGCTTTCTTGCGGATACGGTCGCTGCTTAATCCGGCGCCGTCATCACTGATTTCGATATTGACCTGGCCGCCTTCATGAAAGGCGCGCAGAATCAGCCGCCCAACGCGAGCCTTGCCCGCCTTCACGCGCGCTTCGGGAAGCTCGATACCATGGTCGACAGAATTGCGCACCAGATGCGTCAGCGGATCTTTGATGGCCTCGATGATGGTCTTGTCGAGTTCGGTCTCTTTTCCTTCCATCTCGATCCCTACCTCTTTCCCGCACCCCAGAGCCACATCGCGCACGGTGCGCGGAAATTGCGCCCATATATTTCCGATGGGCTGCATGCGGGTCTTCATCACCTCTTCCTGCAGTTCGGTGGCAATCAAGTTCATGCGCTGGGAAACCGCCTGCAATCCGGTATCTTCCACCGTATTCGAGATTTGCAGCAGTTGGTTCCGTGCCAGAACCAGTTCGCCGACCAGGGTCATCAGCTTGTCCAAAAGATTGACGCCAACGCGAATGGTTTCGGGCGCGGCATCGCGCACCTTCGTCTCCAGCATTTGCTGGGCGGCCATCACGTCTTCTTGTTTGGCCAATCCCAGAGAAACAAGAATTTCGCCTAGACGCCGGCGGTCCCCCTTTTCCTGCTCTTGCAACGCCAAGGCTAGGCTCTCAGGCTGCACCACGCCGCGCTCGACCAGCAGCCCGCCGATCTTCCCGCGCACCGGCTTTCGTTCGTTGTTCTTTTTCTGGGCTGCGACCGGCGGCTCAATCAGGACCGGCGGGCCAGCCGTTACTGGTCCGGAGGGGTTCTCTTGCTTCGCCAGAGATGAGAGGGAATTCGGTTGCTCCAGCCCCTTGCTTGATACTGCCGCTGGCGGAGATGGTTGGGCCGGCGTATTCCCGGCATCTCCTGCAGTCGGGCTTAGCAATCGGGTTAACGTCTCCCGCAGCTCTGGGTAGTCGTTCTCGCCATCCTGGCCGCTCGATTCAATTTCCTTAAGCATCTGCCGGACCGAATCCACCATGCCCAGTAGCGCCGTCGTGCGTTCCGGGTTGAGCATCAGCAGCCCGTCGCGCAAGCGAGTGAGCAGGTTTTCCCCAACGTGCGCAACCTTTTCCAGCCGGGTGAAGCCGAGGAAGCCACAGGTTCCCTTGATCGTGTGTATGGTTCGGAAGACGCCCGCCAGGGCAGCGTTATCTTGTGGATTCTTCTCCAGACCGACCAAATCCCGGTCGAGCCGGTCGAGATTCTCGTAACTCTCGACTAAGAACTCCTTAACAATTTCGTTCTCGCTCATCGTTACCCTTTGTCAGAATGGGGGGTCGGAATCGAAGAAGACACCCCGATGCCCCGGTGCGCGTGATGGATCCCCCGCTTGGTGGTCACGGAAGTGCGCATTGGCCACTCCCCTGATTCATGTTGACTTCCGACAGACATCCATCGGCGGTTCTCGTCGTCAGCATTAGTCGGCCGCTTTACTTCAGGGGAAACATTGTTTGGAAGTGGTCGCAAGAGGCGTGTTTGACCCAAAAGTGCCTGACTTCGGCTCTTCAGCGGCACGCTTCATTGACAGTTCTCGCTGTCTCAGATTCAATGACGTAAGCGGCTGCAATGGGAATTTCGCCTTCCGCAGCCGAAATCGTTTTTCAGGAGTACACCCTATGTCCGCACCTAGCCGCCGGCCGGAGATTCGTCGACGCCGCGCTCGTCAACACAAGATCGCCACACTTCGCAAGCGACTCGCTTCGGCTCAAAGCGACGCCGATCGTAGCCGGGTCACCGCCAAGTTGCACAAGCTCGCCATAGCTTCGCCTGGTCAACCGTTAGTGAAATAGATCGCGCTTAAATGAGGTATCGCGGGCGGGCGGGGATGGGGATTTGTCGAATTAGGCTACGCCCGCCGTGGTCTTGCTGCTGGTGGGAACTGTGGATCCAGGCGATTCCAAATTGCCTGCGCCATTGAGTACTTCCTGATACACGTCCCTGATGCGGCGCACGGATTTCTCCCAGGAGAACTTGGCTGCTTGCCGGTAACTGCGTTCCTTCATCTTTTCACGCAGCGGCTGGTCGAGAAGAACCCGGTGTAGCGCCCGCATGATCTCGAAAACATTTTCCGGATGGACCAGCACGGCCGCATTGCCCACCACTTCAGGCAGCGAAGACACGTTCGAAGTTACTACCGGGGTCCCGTGCGCCATCGCCTCCAGCGGCGGTAGCCCGAAACCTTCATAGAGCGACGGGAAAACAAAAATCTTGGCCGCATCGTAGAAGGTGCGCAGCACTTCAATCGGCACAAATCCCAGAAAACGCACATCATTTTGCACGCCACTGCGGATCACCGTCCGCCGCAACTCAGGATTGCCCGAGACGTCATCTCCGATGATGATCAGCTTCAGATCAGGAAACAAGTGGTCTCTTTCCAGCTCCGTTTTCAGCGCAGAGAAAGCTTCAATCATGCGTCCCACGTTCTTATGCGGACTGATCCTTCCCGCATACAGCAGAAACGGGTACGTAACCTGATAGCGCTCGACCATCAACTGGCGGTCTGCTGGATTCGCATGCCCATGCAGTAATCTTTCATCGATCGCGTTGTACACCACCTCGATGCGTCCCGGGGGAATGTTGAATAACTTCTCCATTTCCAATTTGGTGAAGTTTGAGACCGCGAAAATCCGCGCGGCCCCGTGCAAAACCCTCTTCGTCATCTGGAAGTGCAGGGAACGCCAGAAACCAGTCTGCTGCCGCGCGCGGGAAAGATGCTCCAGAATATCGTGTACGGTCATTACGTAGGGGCAAGGCAGGGCGCGCGGGATCGAAAACAGATTCGGGATGTGCACCAGATCGCACTCCAGCCGCTTCACCACGGTGCGAAATTCGCGGAACCCCATGATGGAACGCTCTGGCTCGGCCAGAGGAACTGCATGGAAGTTAGGTCGCAGGGGGCCGATCTCTTTGATTCTGGCAGTCGAGCCAATCAGGAGGTAAGTGGTCTCGTGGTCCAGTCTTTCCAGGGTACGCACGACGTTGCGGATATACGTGCCGACGCCGAACTCCGTCATCCGTCGGATATCGATGGCGATCTTCACCGAAGGCATTTAACCACGTAAGGCGTGGAAGGTCACAATAGAATTCTTGAGTTTCTGGTCTAGGCGCGCACTTCCGCCTGCGCTTTGGCCCTACGGTCGGCGTACAACGGAAATGCCTCGCATAAGCCAAGCACCTCACCTCGGATTCTCGCCAGCACGGACGAATCGCTCCGACGCAGCAGCGCTTCGGCTATCCACCGCCCTACTTGCCGCATCTCTGCTTCTCGCATGCCTCGCGTAGTCAGAGCGGGCGACCCGATGCGAATGCCGCTCGGCTTCATCGGGGGATTTACATCGAACGGGATGGCGTTCTTGTTGACGGTGATTCCGGCCTCGCCCAACGCCTTCTCAGCCTCGCTTCCCAGCATACCTTTCGAGAAGACGTCGACCAGCATCAGGTGCGTGTCGGTTCCACCGGAAATAATGCGGAAGCCCTCAGCCGCCAAAGTCTCAGCCAGCACTTTCGCATTCGCCACGACTTGTTTCGCATAATCGCGGAACTCGGGCTGCATCGCTTCCTGAAAACAAATAGCCTTGGCAGCGATGATGTGCATCAGCGGACCACCCTGCATGCCCGGAAAAACAACTTTATCAATTGCCGCCGCGAACTCCGCTTTGGAAAGAATGAGGCCCGAGCGCGGTCCGCGCAGCGTCTTGTGCGTGGTTGAGGTCACAATGTGAGCATGCGGCACCGGCGATGGATGCGCCCCGCCCGCGACGAGTCCAGCGAAATGGGCCATATCAACCAGAAACAGCGCACCCACTTTATCTGCGATCTGGCGCATGCGGGCGAAGTCGATAATGCGCGGATAAGCGCTGCCGCCACCGATAATCAGCTTCGGCCTGTGTTCCTCCGCCAGCTTTTCCAGCGCATCATAGTCGATCGTCTCGGTTTCTTTAGTCACTCCATAAGGGACGATCTTGTAAGTCTTCCCGGAAAAATTCAGGTGATGCCCATGAGTGAGATGGCCGCCGTGAGCCAGATTCAATCCAAGAATGGTATCGCCCGGCTGCAGCACCGCAGCGTAGGCTTCCATATTTGCCTGCGAACCGGCATGGGGCTGCACGTTGGCATGCTCCGCGCCAAACAGTTGTTTAGCGCGATCGCGTGCCAGGTTCTCCACCACATCCGCGTATTCGCAGCCACCGTAGTACCGCTTGCCCGGATATCCTTCGGCATACTTGTTGGTGAATACTGAGCCTGCGGCTTCCAGCACAGCCTCGCTGACAAAGTTTTCCGAGGCAATCAACTCGAGTCCCTCATGCTGCCGGCGGGTTTCGTTGTCAATGGCTGCCGCGATCTGCGGATCGGACCCGTACAGCGGGCGGTACATCTTCGAAGGAACTGCGGAACTCTTCATATCGTTGCTCCTGATTCCTACGTTCCGTAAACGTTAGGCTGGTGTAGCTCCATATATCTCTCCGGAGTTTCCACGGGAGTAAATCCAAACTGCGAATAGAGTCCGTGCGCGTCGCGCGTCAAAAGAATCCAGCGTCGTAAATTTGCCACCGCCGGATGCCGCACTATGCACTCCATCAGCCACTTGCTCAGTCCAAGTCCGCGATGCGATTCCAGCACGAACACGTCACCCAGATAAGCTACGGTGGCAAAGTCACTGATCACCCGGCCAAACCCAACTTGCGCGAGGCCCTGGTAAATACCGAAGCACAGCGAGTGCTCAATCGAACGCGCCACAACTTCCCGCGGAATTCCCTTGGCCCAATAACAATTGGTCAGAAAACCGTAAACCACATCCAAACTAAGGCGTTCCCGGTCAGTGCTGATCAGAAAATCACCCCGACGGTATTCCAGCACCCTTTCGGAATCACTGCGCATCCCCGCCATGCTGACATTCTACCGCTTAACTTCCCGACTCGGCGGGATGGTCAGCCTTCAAACGCCGTCCGCAGAAACGAGGCCAGGTGCCAACCGTCCATGTAACTGTAGGGGGCTTCGCCCATGGTGTAATGGCCGCAGGGCAGCACTACCACTTTGTGATCCAGCCCGTAGCGCTCGAATTCCGTCACCACATCGCGAGAAAGGTCGGGCGGAAAGGTCAGATCGTACTTCGCATAAATAATGAGCGACTTCCGCGGCCACCGTGCGAACTGATTGAAATACGCCATGGGACTCACGGAGAGCCACGACTTCCGCAATGTCTCCAGAGTGATTTGCGATTCCAGGCCCTTCCGGATGTGCCGGGTCGACTGTCCGCGCCACACCACGTCGGCCACATAAGTGGACGCATGATTGAACGCCGCGACGCGAATGCGGGGATCGTGCGCCGCCGCGATGAACGCATAACAGGATCCCAGGCTCGTGCCCATGATCCCCAGCTTGCTGTAACCCTGCTGCTCCAGCCAATCGAGACAACAGCGCACATCCACCACTCCCTGCCGCACCGCATCAAGCGTGCGGCCAATGTTGGCCGAGACCGCGTAGTCCGCGCGGCTGATCTCCGCCGGCATGCGAATATCGTGATACGGCATGCTGAGCCGCAACACCGCGATGCCCAGCATGTTCAGAACGCGACAGAGACTGACGTAAGCAATCGCGTCCGCGTTCCAGTGTGGCAGAAGCACGACCGCACGCCGCCCGCGCGCCGGAAACCAGCGCGCATTCACCAGATTGTTCTCTGGATACGGCGTTTTCACCGGAGCCGTGAATCGCAGGAACTCCGCAAAAGTCCCTTTTACCTTTGCTTCGAGCTTCGGGTCAGGAACTTCGCGAGTCGAGAAAACTTGCACTTCCCGCTTCTCCAGCCTGAAATCTGTCGGCCGCGCGTAGGAATAAAACTCATCGCTGGAGGCCACGATACGACGGTTGAAGTCGATCAGGAATTTCGCCGGATCGTCGACCACCTGCCCCGGACGCCAGCCATTCTGGCAAGGCCAGTTTTGAGCATATTCCACGCCCCACTCCAGAGGACGGACCACACGGTTGTTATCCACCGACGTAAGCCGGTGCTCCCAGTCATACATCCATTGTGCGTAGCGCGAAGGCATGGTCAACCGTCTAGTGTAGCAAGCGGCTGGGCCGAGCTTGGACTGGTTTCATTCAATGGTCGCAATCGGCGGTTGATACCGGGCATTTGCTCCCTGAGCGGAAGCGACCGGTAAGAGCGGGAGAACTTGATCGGAGTGGTGTTACCTAGTTGCTGTATCTTCGCGGTACGCGCTTCGAAATATTGCAGAGAATCTCGTACGGGGAACTGTTCGCCAACCTGGCATGTTCAAGAGCATCCACGCTCAAGCCATCACTGGTTCCGAGCAGGATCACCTCATCCCCCACGGCGACCTCTGGAATGCCAGTCACATCCACCAGCGTGAGGTCCATGGAGATGCTGCCGACGATAGGCGCGTAGTGGTCGCGAACGATCACGCGCCCCCGATTGGAAAGTTGCCGGTTATATCCGTCGGCGTATCCCACAGGAAGCACGGCGACGTGCGCGGGAGCCTTGGTCACGTAAGTTCCCCCGTAGCCCAGCGCCTGACTGGCGGCGAAGTTTCGCATAGAAAGAATCCGCGTTTTCCAGGTCAGCACCGGCTTCACCGGAAGGCGCAGCGTCCCACCGCTGACTTCTCTTCCTGCACGCTGAAACGGCAAGTAATAACCGTACAGCGCAACGCCCGGACGCACCATGTTGTTCCAGGTCTCCCGCCGCGAGATCAGGGCGCTGGTGTTAGCCATATGCACTAACTCGGGGACGAATCCCGCCGCTCGCACCATGCGCAATGCCTCCTCGAAGCGGCGCTCCTGCTCACCCACCGAAGGCGCATCCATAATTTCCGAGGAAGCTAAGTGCGTCGAGAGTCCTTCGAGAAGAAGATGCGGTGCACCCTTCAGAGTTTTCAGAACGGCTGGAAGTTCCTCTGGAGATACGCCAAGCCGGCCCATGCCTGTGTCTACTTTCAAATGCACCGCCTGCCGCATGTTTCCCTTCGAGACGGTTCCGCGCGCCGCAGCCATCTCAAGAGACTCGATATGCCAAGGCTCCCAAACTGTGGGAGTAAGCTGCAGACGAACGATCTCGCTTTCTTCGCCGCGCCAGAAACCGGTCATCAGCAGAATCCGCGATTCGATTCCTGCCTCGCGCAGCGGGATCGCCTCATCGAGTGAGGTTACGCCCAGCCACTTCGCTCCTTCGGCCTCCAGCGCCCGCGAGCACTCTACTGCGCCGTGGCCGTAAGCGTCGGCCTTCACCACCGCGCACACGATCACGCCGGCACCCGTATGTTTTGCAACCGTCCGAAAGTTTTGCCGCAGGCTGGCCAGCGAGACTTCCGCCCATGTAGGGCGTGTCGCGACCCGGCTCATGATTTCTACAGTGCTCGCCACTGGGCTCGATTATAGCGGGAGCGGCGCACACGCTCAGGTTACGCTTGGGCTACTCCCGGTTGATTTCGTTCGCGTCGATGCTCCGCACTCAGTTTCCGCCCAGCGCGAAGTTCACCGTGATCTGAGTCTCCACCTCAACCGGTTCGCCGTTCAAGATGTACGGCCGGTAGCGCCACTGTCGGACAGCGTCGATTGCCGCCGGCGCCAACATCGGATGGCCACTCAGCAGCCTGAGATTCTCGATTGTGCCCTGCTTGCTAATCATCGCCTCCAGCACAACGACTCCCTGGATGCGGGCGCTTCGCGCCAGCGCAGGATATGCTGGCTGGACTTTGTGAACCAAATCTCCCTCGCTGATGTGAGAACGGCGCAGCGGATGCGTAACCGTAACTGGCGGAGCCGTCGGTAAAATCGGACGTGTGCCACTCTCGAACAAACCAGGAAGGCCATGCGAATCACCGGTTCCGATTGCTCCAGGAACATTGAGACCAAATCCTGCAGTCTGCACACCCGGCGGTCCATCATCGCTGGCAGGGCGCATATTTATCGGGAGGGATGACGGTCGCCGAAAAATAAACCCAGCCGGATTGTCTGGGGCGGCGGTGTTTGAGCCGGAGCGTGCTCGCATCGCGGGACCTTCAGGAAGCGGTTGCCCCAAGCTGATTGGCGTCGAGAGTTGGTGGAAGGAGGGCAATCCTGTTGGACGCAGCAACGGCAGGACTAGAAGGACGCCGACAATCAGCGCCTGTAAACCAAATGAGGTTAATGTGGTCCATCCGCGGCGCGCGCGCTCCGTCCATGAGGGATCGAGCGTGTCAGCAAATAGGGTTCTGTCAAACGCTGTTCTGTTAAACATGGTGTCCTCCAAGGATGTTGCTGCTAAGGACACCGGCCGCTTCTTGCAGGTTCGCGCCTGAGAAGGAAATGAGAAATAAAAAAGCCGCGCTGAGCGCGGCCTTTGGGAACCTTCACGACACTCGCGGTGTCGTGAAAACCTACTTGGAGGGTGGAGTGGCCGGCTTGGGAGCCGCTGGCTTCGGAGCGGCCGGCCTGGGTACGGTTGTTCCAGTTGCGGCGGGCGCGGGTACACCCGATTGCGCATTGTAGATGTCCACTACCGCCTTGGTAATGTCTCCTTGTTCGCCGTACCAAAGGAGCGGACTCTGCGGCCAGGGATTCGAAGTGTCCATCACCATGGCGTATCCGCCTTCCTGCGCGTGCTTCACAATCACCGGCGCCATCTTCTGCAGAATGCGCTGAAAGATTTCTTTCTGCTGATTCTGGAAATCCTCCTGGGCATCCTGCACGGAACGATCAAACGATTTCTTCTTGGTCTCGATCTGCTTCACCAGGCTGGCGCGCGCATCTTCGTTAAGCTTGTCGCCCTGGGTCTGTAGTTGCTTCTGCAAGCTCTCGAGCTCGTCGTTTTGAGCTTTCAGCTCGTTTTGTTTCGGCTCCAACTTTTTGCGCAAAGCTTCGAAGTCGCGTTGCCCTTCGTTGCTGCCCATCACGGCTTGCTCAATGTTGATGGTCCCGAGCTTGGTGCCGGTACCAGTGGCGATCGGGGTGGAGGGCGCTGGGTCCGCGGACGACGCGGTCGCTCCCGCGGGAGCAGCCGGGCTGCTGGCTTGGGCCCATGCGGAAGTCATGGAGAGAACCGCAATGGCCAGGACAGAACGTAGGAACTTGCTTGTCATTGGATCGCTAAACTCCTTGGAACATTGTTCCGGTAAATATGGTTTTGGCAAATACGGTTTTCGCACAAACTCCGACCACCCTTTTCAGGGCGATGCTGTGCCGTACTCGCAAAGCTCTTCGTCTTGCTTTTCTTCAAATGGCCGCCGTCAGACCGTCATCGGACAAGGCGCACTGGATTGCCGGCGTCACACGCCGGAGTTGCGGACGTGTCGTCCACCCCTGTTCATCGATCAGCAATGGTGTGGATCGAAGCAATTATAGATAGCATCGTCCGGCGGCGTCAAACTGCGTACGATGCTCCGCACCCTAAAACGTAGTGGCCACCGTGAAGCGGAAAGTCTTACGGGGCTCGCGCAACAGGAAGCTGGGCGCGTAGGTGTTTACCGCCAGGTGATAGGTGTATTGTCCAGCGGCGGTCAAGTAACAGCCGGTAGGCCCGCAGTTGTGCGGGAACATGGCTGGGGTAATCGGAATCGGCGGAGTTGCTGGACTATCGAGCCGCAGTGGATTGTAGGCCCAGTAAATGCGAAAGGGCGCATTGATGATGGGCAGGAACATCTGCAGTTCGAGACCGGTGGACATTCTCGGCCTCCAGTTGGTTGTCCCCAGGACCTGCAACTGATCCGACGGGGTCGGGTTCAAAAAGGTGCCCGGGGTGCAACCGGTACCGGTCGCGGTCGCCGTGCCCAGGTCCAGAGTGGGACAACCGAACTGCTGGTGGATGACCTGTTCATACTGCTGCGAAGCAATCTGCAACTGCGACGACCGCAGAATAGGATCGATGCCCGCGTCCATGAATGGGGCCAGAGCCACCGGTCCATAGATGGTGATGCGGTACTCAAAGTTGGTGACGATGCTCAGGTCGCCGCCGGGGAACGTGATCTGGTCCACCGGAATCGGTATCGTCAAATTTCCCAACAAGGGATTCTGCGGATTCTTGAGGACGGGGGTTCCGTCAGGGTTGGTAAGAGTGATCGAACCGACACTGGGCAGGAACGCTACCGGAGAAACGGAACGTATATCGAATCCGCGCAAGTCATTTTCGCCGCCCATGTAAGAGCGCTGGAACGGAGGAGCCACCAGCCCCCCATAGCCCGTGATGAATGATCCTTGAACATTGAAGCCCAAGGCGTTGCGGCGGTTCTGGACTGGAATGAATCTCTTGTACTGCACGATCGGCCGAATCGAGCGAACCGTGCCACCGATGCCGGCCAGCTCTGCGCCTAAAGTAAATTGCTGCCCGTGGTGAGGAGAGATTGGACTATCGATGGTGTTGAAGGAAAAGTTGGGGAAGATCTTGCTAGTGATGATTCCCTGCAGCGCATTGGGCCCGGAAATTCCGCGGAAGGCGATGAACTCAAACAGATTCCTCGACGCGGAACTTAGCGCCTCCAGTGTAGAGCGGTCGAACGAATAGGTGATGCCGACCCGTTTGAACGAGCGCCGCAGCGGATAACTTAACGATGTGGTGAAACCGGCGCTCGACTGCGTGTAATTTTGCAGATTCTGTATCACCGTGTTCGGCAGGTTCAGATTTTGGCCGCTGAAAATCGAGAGTTGACGCGCCTGGTTGTAGCTGACCCGGTTCAGATATACGTTGAAGCCAAACTGCAAGGGCCGGTCAAACATGTAGGGCTCGGTGAAACCGAAGCGGACGCTACGCGCCAGGTTCCCCAGGCTGGCCTGCACCTGAAGAGTTTCACCCAGACCGAGGAAGTTGTTGGTCGAGTAGTTGATGCCGATGAAGGCGCCTTCCAGTCCGCTCACTCCGCCGTTGAGCCCGATGCTGTTCTTGCCCTTTTCCTTGACCTTTAGGGTAAGGTCGACCAAGCCGTCTTTTTCGTCCAGTTTGCGGTCGGTAACGTTGGGATCGTCGGGCTTCAACTGGTCGAAGTATCCCAGCTGATTCAAGCGCAGCAGGCTCAATTCCCAGAGCCGCGAATTATAGATGTTGCCTTCTTCGAGCGCGATTTCGCGACGGATAACCTTGTCCCGCGTGGTGGTGTTGCCCTGGAATTCTATGCGCCGGACATAGAACTGCTTGCCTTCGTCGACGTCGATGTCGAGAAAAATCTGCTTTTTGTCGTCATCAAATCTGGTCTCCGGCACGGAAGTAAAGTTGATGTAGCCCTGCTCGCCATAAGCCTTGCGCAGGTTCTCCAAACCTTTGGCTACTTTATCTTTACTGAAAATGTCGCCATCTTTGATAGGGAAGAGGTTGCGGAGCGCTTTCACGTTCGAGACTGCTTTATTGTTCTTGAACGTAATCGAACCCAGCGTGTAGCGGTCACCTTCTTCGATGGGCATGGTAATGTCGACCGCCTTGCCCGGGCCACTCTGCAACAGCGGAATATGCGCGCCTTTGTGTCCGGTGTCGTGAATCTGGGTCTTAGCCTCGTTCACGATCACTTTGAAGTAGCCGCGATTCTGGTATTCGTTGCGGACGCGCTCGGTATCTTCATCCAGCTTGGTCGCGTCGTACGTGCGCGCGAAAATATTTTCCAGGAAGATCGAGTGGGGAATGCCGATCGGACGCAAGTTCTTCATGGCATAACGAAGGACCCGCGTCTTCACGTTCTTGTTGCCCTCAAACTTGATCTTGCCCACCTTCACCTTGGGGCCTTCTTTGATCACAAACGTAATTCCGACCGCAGCAGGAGGAATCTGCCGGATCTCCGTGCGGATCGTCGAGAACTGGCGGCCATGTTCCGCCAGCAGACCTTTGATCGCCACCTCCGCTTTCTTTAACTTCGTCGGATCGTACTGGCTTTCCACGGACAAGCCGACTTTGGCTTCTTTGAACCGGTCCAACACATCGCTGGTGGAGACCGAACTGAGGCCCACGTAATTGATTTCGCGGATGGTTGGCTTTTCCTTGACCTGGATGATCAGACGCCATCCCTTGGGGGTCTGCTCGCGGGTAAAGCGAATGTCTTCGAAGTATCCGGTGTTCCACAGCGCATTAAAATCGCGTTCCAGCGCGGCGGGATCGTAAACGTCTCCGGGATGAGTGAAAATGCGGGCTTTGACGGTTTCGGAGGGAATTCTCCGGTTGCCGGTGACGTCGATCTCCGAAATGACGTCAGTCTGCGCCCAGCCGGCGGAGGCGAAAAAGAGCGCCAGCACAATACCGAGCGTCCACCCGAAGCCCTTCATTCGGCGACAAAGCCGTGCGAATGAGGAGGATGGGGCGTGAGCGGCTCCGGAAAGGCCGCAGCCGTTCTCGGGCACAACGATGTCCGTATGAAAGCAAAGATGAATCGCTACGACCTCAGCCTCTGGGATGTGGGAAAACGATCATTATACGGTAGAGATAGAGAAAGCGTCCAAGTCGCCACTCTTGCTGGTGGCTTCATGGAATGGACTTGGTTGACTCCACATCAACCAAGACGGAATAAAACGTGGCGGAGTTGCCCAGGTCGGAAAGTTTTTCTGAGGTCAGCACGTTTATATTCCGGGAGCCCGAGCTTAACTTCGCCCAACTCAGTCTGGCCGAAACCACTCCCGGCTGAACCGCGCCATTCACTCGCGCTTTCAGAAAGATTTCTCCGCGATGGTTGAACACTCGCACCGTCTGTCCGTCAGCTATGCCACGGGCGCGGGCGTCATCGGAATGCATCTCCAGAAGGTCGATCTCCTCCATCTGCTGAACCGAAGGTTGATTGCTGAAGGTTGAGTTCAGGAAATTGTCCGCCTTGCGTGCCAGCAGTTCCAGAGGGAACGTAGCCCGCGCGCTTCCGTGGCGCGATTCTGAGGGAGGTCTGAACTCGGCGACGGGATCGAGTCCCAGCGCTTTCATCGCTTCGCTGTACAGTTCGGCCTTGCCCGATGGTGTTCGGAAGCCGCCTTGAGCGAAGGGAAGAAAAGGGGCTGAGCTAACCTGATCGCAATCAGGATTGGCTGCTCCAGACGCCGCGAAATTCAGCCGTACTTGGCCTTCGCGCTCCAGCCGCTCCCGCGTGATGCCCTGCAGCCACGGATTGCTGGAAGCCAGAGCGCCATCGATCATCTCGTCGATCGTTTCGCTGAAGCATTCGTCGGTGAATCCCATGCGCGCGGCCAGCTCCCGGAATAATTCGACATTCGGCCTGCATTCGCCCAGGGGCTCAATCGCCTGGTCTGATACTTGCAGATAGTAGTGCCCATAAGCCGCTTGCAAATCTTTGTGCTCGAAAAATGTCGTCGCGGGCAAAACGATGTCGGCGTAATCAGTGGTGTCGGTAAAGAACTGTTCATGGACCACGGTGAACAAGTCGGGGCGCTTGAGGCCGCGCACAACCTCATTATGGTTCGGACAAACCGCCGCCGGATTCGAACTGTAGACAAATAAAGCCTTCAACGGAGGATTGTTCAACGTATTGAGTGCCTTGCCCAGCTCCACCATGTTCACAACGCGAGGAGGTTTAACGCCCTGAGGCCAAAGGTCGGGTCGCCTCAACGCCTGCTTGTTCAGATCAAACGCGCCGCTGGTCGAGAGGTGTATCCCTCCACCGACTTCCTTCAGTGAGCCGGTGATGCAAGGCAGCATCGAGATTGCCCGCGTGGCCATCCCCCCGCCATCGGATCGCTGCACTCCGTAGTTAAGACGAATCACCGCAGGCCTGGTCGTAGCATACTCAATCGCAAGTTTGCGAATGTCTTGCTCCGAAATGCCAGTCCACTGCGCCACCCGTTCCGGCGGGTAGGCTCTTACTTTCTCGCGCAGCGCGTCGAAGCCCAGCGTGTATTTCTCTATATAGTCGGCATCGTGCAGGCCTTCGCCAATGATTACGTGCATCATGGCCAGCGCGAGCGCACCATCTGTTCCGGGATTGATGGGAAGATACCAATCCGCGCACGCTGCAGTTCGTGTGCGGTAGGGATCGATGACAACCAGCTTCGCGCCTCTGCGCCGCGCTTCCACGATATAAGGCCAGAGATGAACATTGTTGCCGTGGATGTTCGATGCCCAGGCGATGATGTAGCGGGAGTGGATGAACTGGTCAGGCTCGGTGCCGAGTTTGACGCCCATAACAGATTCCATCCCGGCCTCGCCAGCAGAGGAACAAATGGTGCGCTCCAGTTCGGAAGCGCCGAGCCGAGTGAAGAAACGGCGGTCCATGGAAGCCCCATTCAAGGCCCCCAGAGTTCCCCCGTAGGAATAGGGTAGAATCGCCTCACTTCCGAACTCGGCAATGATTTTGCGGAAGCGAGCAGTGATCTCGTCGAGCGCTTCGTCCCAGCTAATGCGGCGCCAAATCTGATCGGCTCGAGTGGTGACAGACCCCAGCTGTCCATGCGGAGCGCAGCTCGGCTGCGCCGACAGGGTCCCCCTCTCTGCGATCCTCCGCATGGGATACAGCACCCTGTCGGGCGAATAGACCCGGTCCAAATACTTCGCCACTTTCGCGCACAAAAAACCTCGCGTCACTGGATGCTTAGGATCGCCTTGAATCTTGGTCGCGCGGCCGTCCTGTACAGTAATCAACACTCCGCAAGCATCGGGGCAATCGTGCGGACACGCGGCATGCACGACCTGCTTCGCCATCGGGTAATTATAAGGGGCTTTTGCGGAACACCGCCGCGCAGAAACAAGAAAACGGGTGGCTTCTCGGCCACCCGTTGTTAAGTCGATTTACTTCAATCAAATTTACTTTGTTGGCGGAGGATCAACCACGACTCCCGCTGCCATGATCGGGCCATTGGTCAGCTCGTCATAGAACAACAATCCGCCAGCGACCAACGATTCGCCGGATTGCAGCCCGCTCAAGCCTGTGGTGTTGATGAAGAGTGTGCTGTTGCCGGTCCACACGGTCAGTGGTCCTCCACCGAGCGAATAGCCGATCAGAGCGTTATTCTGCAGCTGGAAATTTCCGATGTTTCCGCTGACGATGCTAGCGGTGCCCGTCATCGTGCCGTAGACGCCCTGCAGCCGCAGAGAAACCATCTCCGGGGTAAAGACGCTGTTCGAGTAACTGCCACCTATGAAAATGCGCTGGCCCACGAGAACGTGCGATGGGTTGAACAAAGCGTCCGTGATCAGGTTATTGAAGAAGCACATGTCGTACTGAGAAGATGCTACGGCGCTGACGTCGATGGTCTGGATGGTGTCAACATCGCTCACCAGATCTGCACCGGTTTCACCCACCCACATTGTGATCTGCTGCACCGGACCTGAGGTTGGATTGATAGCCAACACGCGTCCAGAAACGAAAGTCTGCGAGGTGGTGATCACTTCCACGTTGGTCGCCATCAGGCTGCCATCCGCCTGGAAGTACCCCTGCACTCCAACAATCGCCGGCACAGCGAGATTGTTGATGTTCCATCCACTGTTGAACTGCGTGCTGGTGTTGACGTCGACCGTCAACTGATGCCCATAAGGGCCTTGAATCACGAACGAATTGCCGGCCGCATTTGCCGAAACCAGTCCACCGACAAGGTCCGTAACCTGACCATTCGGATCACTGGCCTTCACTGCGTTGGCATAAATGGTCGGGTTCACCACACCTGTGATCTGGCCATTGCCATCCACTAGAACGGATTGCCGGATGTCAAATTCCATGCGCAATCCTGCCAGCCCGTTAGCGCCAACCACCATCGGCGAAGGAAACTTCACGGTAACGGTCGTCTGCGTAGTCGTGCCGGTCGTTGGGCTGAAGGTACCGTTCAGCGTGGTCAGCGACGGCGGATTCGTGGTCATATCGACGTAAGAAATGACCGGGGTCGACAGCGAGAGAGTAGCACTGTTGTAAGTGTCGGCGGGGACGGCGTTAAACGCCAGCGGCGAACGGAGACCCAGAAGCCGTGCGAAATCCACTGTTGTCGCCGTAGACAATACTTGCGGAGCACCATTGTTGCCGTTCAGAGTGATCGAGTTGATAGTTACGTCGAAGCCGACCACCGAGGCCAGCGGAGCATCTTCGCCGGTCACAAACACTGCCCCCGACGATTGCGAGGAAGGTGACGTGGCCGACGATGAGTTGGAGGACGAACCGCAACTCGCCGCCAACAGGCAGAGCGCAAGCAAAAATGTAATCCCCAAGCATCGTTTCATGACAAAGCTCCAATTCAGTGATTTTGTGAAGTTCTTTTTGGGGGAGCCACGATTTGCTTCACGATGATGGAAACACGCGGCCGGCGAGGATGTCGCGTAACCTGCGGTCAGGTTACCCGATACACTGCTGGAATAGGATCTGGCTATGTGATGGGATTTGAGCGAATTAGGCGCGGCGCTAAAGTTAGCTGCGCTTGTACATGTACTTTAGTTTTTCTTCCGACGCGGACAAGGCGGGATTTTACTTAATCTCCAGCACTTCCTTCTCTTTCGCTTTGCTCATCTCTTCCATCTTCTTGATTTCGTCGTCCGTGAGCTTTTGAATTTCATCCAACGACCGCTTCTCATCGTCCTCAGTGATTTTCTTGTCCTTCATCGCTTTCTTGATGGCGTCGTTGCCGTCTCGGCGAATGTTGCGCACCGCTGTGCGATGCTCTTCCAGCGCTTTGTTCAGATGTTTCACCATTTCCTGCCGTCGCTCCTGGGTAAGGGCAGGCACCGGCACGCGAATCAGTTTGCCATCGTTCATCGGGTTGAGCCCAAGTTCGGCGGAGCGAATCGCTTTCTCGATGGCACCCAGCGACGAGGGATCGAAGGGCTGCACAGTGATCATCTGCGGCTCTGGAGCGTGGACCTGGGCGATCTGGTTCAGTGGCATTTGCGAGCCGTAGTAATCGACGCTTACGCTGTCCAGCATGTGCACGGAAGCGCGGCCGGTCCGCGTGGCCGCCATCGCTTTGCGAAAATCCTCCACCGCCTTTTCCATGCGTGTCTTGAGTTGGACATATGTCTCTTTAAGGCCGGGAATCGTGGCCATCGATGCTTGAGCCATAGGGGTTGAGCTCCGTAATAAATATCAAGTATCAAAACGCTGAATTATAAACCCATATAGAAAGCGGGCTACGGACTTTCACGGGTCAGAAATAAATCGGAAGTGAAAAAACATCCGCGAGAGCCGTAGCAAGTTTTATGCGCCTACTCTCGAACCGATCTTCTCTCCGCTGACCACCCGGCGAATGTTGCCGTGATGATTCAAGTTGAAGACGATGATGGGCAGGTTATTGTCCTTGCACAGACTGATCGCCGTGGAATCCATCACTTTCAGCCCGAGCTTGAGAACGTCCATATAGGTGATGTCTGTAAATTTTTTCGCATCCTTGACCTTCATGGGATCGGCATCGTAGATGCCATCGACCTTGGTCGCCTTGAGAATCGCGTCGGCTTTGATCTCCATGGCGCGCAGAGACGCGGCGGTGTCAGTCGAGAAATAAGGGTTGCCGGTTCCACCGGCAAAGATCACGACGCGGCCTTTTTCCAGGTGCCGTATCGCGCGCCGCCGGATGAAGGGCTCGGCCACCTGATTCATCTCAATCGCGGTCTGCACCCGAGTGTAGACGTTTTGTTTTTCCAGGGCGTCTTGCAGAGCGAGGGCGTTAATGACCGTGGCCAACATGCCCATATGATCGGCGGACACGCGGTCCATGTCTCTGGCCTGGTCGGCAACGCCACGGAAAAAATTCCCGCCGCCGACGACGATGGCGAGTTGCACTCCCAGCTTGTGCACGTCGGCGAGTTCCGCCGCGACTTCATGGATGCGCCTGGTGTCGACACCAAAGCCTTGATTGGCAGCCAAGGCTTCGCCGGAAAGTTTGAGCAGAACGCGTTTGAAAGCAGGGGTAGTTGGCATTTGCAGGGTCTTAGGGTTCGAATGTCGCTCTCAGGCTGGCGTCCATTATTCTTCTCTTCTCGCGGTAGTATGGCTGCGAATGATCATGGGTAAGTTTCTTCGTCTAGTGAGGAAAAATCTTACTCCGCGAAACAGCCCCGCTCCTAACAGCGTCACAATCATGATCAAAAACATTTTCCGGTCAGTTGTACTCTTGGCAGTTGCTCCACAGACCAAGGTTGCTGCAAGAGCCATGACAACTTCCGCCAATTGAACGCGGCGACGAAGCTTCGCATCCTCGCTCGTGAGCGCCTGCGCGTACCACACAAATGCCAACGCGATAAAGCCAGCGCCGGCGAGACCCGCAACAATGATGGCAACGATTCTGAGAATCATCTCGTGCCCTCGTCGACCGTGGAAAATTGTTCCGCCAAAAAAGGCGCCCAGAGGGCGCCCCTTGAATTACTCCGCTTTCTGTTCGATAGGCTTGGTGACCGCGACGGTCTCGCCCGCATCACCCACTTTGAAGCGCGCAAACCGCCGTACGCTGATGTTCTCGCCCAGCTTGCCGATCTTCGCCGCGATAAGCTGCGCGATCGACACGGTTTGGTCCTTGATGAAGGGCTGCTCCAGCAAGCAGACTTCCTCATAAAACTTCTCCATCTTTCCCGCGACCATCTTCTCCGCGATATTCTGCGGCTTGCCGGAAGCAACCGCTTGCGCGAGAAAGATATCCTTCTCGCGGGCAAAGTCTGCCGCCGTGACGTCTTCCTTGCGCACATATTTGGGGTCGCTGGCCGCGATGTGCATCGCGATATCGTGCGCCAGTTCCTTGAAGTCGTCCGTGCGCGCCACGAAATCGCTCTCGCAGTTCACTTCGACGAGCACCCCAATCTTGCCGCCGGCGTGAATGTAGCTGGTCACCGAACCTTCGCTGGTCACGCGGGTCGCCTTCTTGGCTGCCACCGAAACGCCCTTCTTGCGGAGAATCACAACCGCCTGCTCCATATCGCCCTTGGCTTCGGTCAGGGCCTGTTTGCAATCCATCATGGGAGCTCCGGTCTTCTCCCGGAGATCCTTCACTTGTGCCGCTGAAATGTTCGCCATAGTAGTGCTCATAAATTAACTTCCAGTTTCGGGTTTCTAGTTTCTGGTTTCGAGTATTAAGAATGTGGTGTCCCTAGTCCAGGCTACTCGAAACTGAAAACCCGAAACTGGGAACTCGCTCTTACAAACTTTGACCCGCGCCGGACGACCCGCGCGGGTCATGACTTTACGTGCCCGGTTTTTACTGGGTACTCGGTGCTCGCAACTCGGTACTACTCTAAACCGTCTGGCTCTCGACCTTATGAATCTCAGCGTCTTCGTTCGCGACCGGCTTCTTATGTGTTCCCGGACCCAGCACCTCTTCCATGCTGATGTCTTCGCCGATGTCCGCCAAGTCCGAAGCAGCCGCGTGCTCTTGAACATGAAGTTCGAGAGCGGCCGCAGCATCTTCAGCATGCTGCGCTTCCAATGCCTGCGCCTGTTCCGTGGCCGCTGTCATGTCGGCGATTTGCTTGTCACTCATCAGCTGAGCGCCCTCGGCGATCGACTCGGAAATCTTCGAAGTGAACAGACGGATCGCGCGCAAAGCGTCGTCGTTGCCGGGAATCACGTAATCCACTTCACTGGGGTCGCAGTTGGTATCGACCACAGCGACTACCGGAATGCCCAGCTTGCGCGCTTCACGCACCGCGATCTGTTCTTTGTTCGAATCGATCACGAAGATCGCATCGGGCAACCGGCTCATGTTTTTGATGCCCGCCAGGTTCGCCTGCAAATGCTTGCGCTCGCGTTCCAGCTTGATGACTTCTTTTTTCGGCAGCAGCTCGTAGCGGCCATCCGTGGCCATCTCATCGAGTTCCTTCAGCCGCTTCACCGACTTCTGCACCGTAACCCAGTTCGTCAGCAGCCCACCCAGCCAGCGTTGGTTGATGTAGAAGCCGCCGCACTTCGTTGCCTCTTCTGCAATGGCATCCTGCGCCTGGCGCTTCGTTCCCACGAACAGCACAATCTTGCCGTCGGCCGCCAACTCCTGCACAAACTTCGACGCCTCTTTGAACATCTTCAGCGTCTTCTGTAAATCGATGATGTAAATCCCATTGCGCTCTCCGAAGATGTATTCCTTCATCTTGGGATTCCAGCGCTTCGTCTGATGCCCGAAGTGAACACCCGCTTCGAGCAACTCCTTCATGGTGATAGTAGCCAATGAACCTCCTTATTTAGTCTGCATCCTTCGCGTAGGTGCCGCTCCGGATTGCCATTCCCGCCCCCGCGCCGCGAGGCACAGGAAGAATTGAACACCCAAAAATCAGCTTGTGGTTTCCAGTTGCTGGTTTTTAGAAACTGGAAACCGGAAAACTCGAAACTATCTCTTGCTGAACTGGAAGCGCTTGCGTGCGCCCTTTTGACCGTACTTTTTCCGTTCCTTGCCGCGCGAGTCGCGGGACACCATGCCCTCGGACTTCAGCTTGCCGCGCAACTCGGCGTTGAACTCCATCAGGGCACGGGCGATGCCGAGCTTTACTGCATCGGCCTGGCCGCGCACGCCACCACCCAAAACGCTAGCCACGATGTTGAAAGAAGCCGCAGTCTCGGTGGACGCCAGCGGCGCCTTCGCCGCCGAGCGCTGCGCCGGCGTCACGAAATACTCTTCAAACTCGCGGCCGTTTACCTTGAACTCTCCACTGCCTGGACGCAGATAAACCCGCGCAATCGCCCGCTTACGCCGTCCTGTTCCGTAGTACTGAACCAACTCAGCCATGTAGATCTCCGAATCTCGTTTTGTACGGACGTAGCTTGCTACGCCCTCGGTACCTTACGCCCTTACTTCCAGCTGCCGCGCCTGTGGCTTCTGGGCCTCGTGCGGATGCTTATCGCCTTTGTAGACGTTCAGCTTCGACAGCATGTGAGCCGCCAGCTTGTTCTTCGGCAGCATGCGCCGCACGGCGTCTTCAATAATCTTTTCCGGCTTGCGCGCCAAACGTTTGCGATAATCTTCGGTGCGCAGACCACCCGGATAACCCGTGTAGTGGTGATACTGCTTCTGCTCCGACTTGACGCCGGTCGTTCTGATTTTCTCGGCATTGACCACGATCACGTGATCGCCGGTATCGAGAAAAGGCGTGTACTGCGGATTCTCTTTGCCCATCAGAATGCGCGCCACTTGTGAAGCCAGACGCCCGAGCGTCTGCCCGTCCGCATCCACGACGTACCACTTGCGCACAATTTCCCCCGCTTTGGGGAAATAGGTTGACATCGGAACTCTCCCAGAATAAAAGATTGCGAAAGAAGACCGCTCGTTGATTCCCCGGCGAGGACGCCAGACCATCAGGCGGGCAACCGCGAGACTTCCCAAAGCTTTAAAGATACCGTAGCTTACGAGCGATTGTCAACGGCGAGTTAATAACCGCCCGCACCGGTCCCGACCCGAAGATTCCGTTCCAGCGAGTAACCGCTTATTCATAAGCCAGCGCGTCGATCGGATCTTTTTGCGCCGCCTTATAGGCTGGATAAAGGGCTCCCAGCACTGCCCCGGTCAGAGCAATCACGGTGGCCCGCACCACCCACTCGGCACTCCAGAAAAGGCGCAGGGTTGGGTTCTCTAACAGTATGACGCGACGGGCTAAAAGACTCATGAGCGTCCCCACCACAATGCCGACAATCGCCAGCAACGCAGTCTCGCGGAGCACGACATTCACGATATAGAGCTTTGACGCTCCCAGGGACTTCAGAATGCCGATCTCGCGCGTCCGCTCCATCACCGCCGTATACATCGACTGAAAAATGACCAGAAATCCGATGATCATCGAGATCGCGATCACGATGCGGATCGAAGTCGCGAAGCCCGGCAAATTCTCCGGCGTCATCATCGAAAGATATTCCTGCATCGAGCGCACGGAGTAATTCTCCATACCTGGGACTTGTTTGATTTCGTCCACGACAGCATCCACGTTACGAGGATCGTCTAGCTTGATATAAAAGACCGAAGCATGACCCGGGGCGCCGATCAAATCCTGCAACGTGGATAGTGGAAGAAACTTGCGCGCTCCTTTTCCATGCTCCACAATCCCGCAGACACGGAAATTGTGAGCCAAAATCTCAATCGAGTCTCCAACCTTGGCGTGCTTTGAGCCGGCAAAATAATCGTCGACGATAACGTCGTACGGCCCTTGAAACGGGCCTCCGGAAAGGAAACGGAATGAGGGAGAAATGCTGTTGTAGCTGTCGATGTCAATGCCGTAGATAATTTCCAGAGTCGGCTTGGTGGTCAACTCCCAGATCACCGGCGCCGCCACCAGCACATGCGGCAATTGCCGCAGCTTGTCGCCAACCTTCACGGGCATGGGCGCTCCCGTAACTCCAACCAGCGCCGACGATCCTGGGGGTTGCACCATTACGTCCGCACCCACTCCCATTTGACTGGCCTTCGATCCGTTCAACTGCCCATAAAAAAAAGCCACAATCAGCAAGATCAAGATCACTTCCAGGGCAACCGCACTAATGCTGATCAGCGACCGGATCGGCCTTTGCACGAGATTGGCGACAACCATTTTACTGATCATGTTTATTCATTGCGGATTCTACGCCAGGATTGGCCGCCGCTAGCGATTTGCTGGATCCGACAGCGGAAGCACAGCGCTGGATTGGGGCTGCGGCCGGTCCAGGTGCACCACTTCCGCTCCCGGCGGCTGGTGCAGCGCAAATTGATCATCCCGCAGAGGCTTGTTGATTTCCACCTTCAACATGTTGAGAGTGATGTCGTACTCTTCCTGGGGACGAAAAATTTCAATGCGCGAAGGAAAGTTGGTGCCATCGTACTCCTTGTAGTTCGCGTAGCGGGCATCAGTCACCAGCCTGGCTTGCTCGTCGTAGATGTATTGCCGATGAGGTTGCAGGTCGGTGCGACTAAAGACAATTTTGCGCGACAGCACCCCAGAGTTGTCATCCCTCTTTCGAATCACAATCAATTCGTAATCTTCCTGTAGAACGCGATGTCCCTTGGCGTCATGCAGAATGTCGTAGCTGTTTTCCAGCACCGCAATCTCGTGCTCAGGATCAATGGGACGAATCAGCAGTGCATCATAGATCTCCTGCGGACGGATGCTCTCCATGGGCTGGTCCGTGTTATGCGTCTGTATATCGTTTCGGCCTAGAACAAAACGATTTTTCGGCGGAATCCACAGCGCGAACTGCTGCCCATCGCTGACCATATCGAAGGCCGTGGTGCGCACGATTGGGAGGAGCCCGATCATGTGCAGCATTGCCGGTTTCCGCGCCAGCACATAGCCACGAATCTCTTTGTAGTCGGTTACGTGACCCTTCTTGGCGCCGCCAACCGACGTATCAATATCGACCGTCGCTTGTAGTGACTGAATTGTCCGCGCCTGCTCATTGATGCTGTCGATCAATGCCGATTGCGACGCTTCTTTCAGAGGCGCCTTGGAATAGGTCTCCTCGACCGGACGCGTATGAAATAAACAGCCCACGGTAGGCAGCACTGCGAGAACCAACGCTAGAGTCCAAAATGGCGAGCTACGTCTCATGAAGGAATTGATGATCTCCTGAACATTTGAGTATAGCGCGCCCGAAAGGGTGCAAGAACTGTCCAGCCGAATCGGATCGGGAAGACCTAGAACCTGGTTGCTAACGAGTTATCAGGCTCGGATCGAAGATCTTCCAGGCCCCTAATCATCTACACTACAGCCATTGTGCGTAAGGTCGTTTGGCTCACCCTGATTGCGGCGCTGGGGACGGCCGGCTGGTTCGCGTGGGCAGTACTCACGCCCGTCGCGCCTTCCGGGCAGATCTTTGTGATGCTACGCCCGGGTTACTCTACCCGGCGCATCGCCGCCGAGTTGAAGACGAACGGAATTATTCGCAGTGAAGATGCATTCATCCTTTGGCATTACTTTCGCCGTCGCCGCTCACTCAAGGCAGGAGAGTATCTGTTTGAGAAGCCCGCAAACATTATCGATATTCAGAAACGCCTCCGGCGGGGCGACGTTTATTTCCATACGGTTGTTGTGCCTGAAGGATTTACGATGTTTGACATTGCCCGAGCCATCGAAGCCGCCGGGCTTGGTCCCGCAGAAGATTTCTTGAAAGTTGCGCAGTCAGACACGGCTCTCATCGCCGATCTCGCTCCCGGGGCACAATCCCTGGAAGGCTATCTTTTCCCCGACACCTACCAATTCAGCCGCATGATGAGCATGCAAGAGATGGCTGCCGCCATGGTGAAGCAGTTTCGGCAGGTCGCACGTCAGATTGGTTTGACCGCTCCGACGGACGCCGGGGTTGAGGCCGCTCGCGACATTCCGCTTCAAACCACGGTCACTATGGCGTCGATAGTGGAGAAAGAAACGGCTGTGCCGGAAGAGCGACCACTCGTCGCGAGCGTCTACTACAACCGCCTGGAGAAGAAGATCGCCCTCGACGCCGATCCCAGCATCATTTATGCCGAACTGCTATCCGGGACTTACACCGGCGCACTGCATCACGCCGATATGCGGTTCAACTCGCCCTACAACACCTACATCCACGCCGGACTTCCGCCGGGCCCGATCGCCAATCCCGGGAAAAGCGCACTGGAAGCGGCGATGCACCCGGCGCAGTCCGATTACTTCTACTTCGTCGCCGATGCTGCCGGTCACCATCGCTTCGCCCGCACCATCGAGGAGCACAACAAGAATGTGGCAACCTACCGGCGGGCCATGCGGGGACAGTAGAACGCGGCGCAATTTACCGTCCGCGGTTTTCCATCCATCCCTGCAGAATCAGTACCGCTGCCATTCGGTCTACGGCCTTGGCGCGTTTTTCAATCGATAGATCCGTTTCGCGGAGCAGCCGGTTCGCTTCGGCTGAGGTTAAGCGCTCATCCCACAAGTGCACTGGCAGACGAAATCGCTTGCGCAATTCCTCCGCGAACACCTGCATTTTGTCGGACTGCATCCCTTCCGCGCCGCTCATGCGCAGCGGCAGCCCCACCACGATCTCCCGAACCGAATACTCGCGGATTACGGCCTCCAGCCCCGCCAAGTCCGTCCGCTTGTTGCGCCGCTGCAAAGTTTCCAAACCTTGCGCGGTGATACCGAGGGGATCCGATACGGCAATCCCGATTCGTCTTGAGCCTACGTCCAGCCCCAGAATCCTCCCTGCTGCTCTTTTTTTCGAAGCCGCAGGCTGTGCTGTTGCCTCCACCGAAGGTGGCTGTTTACGATCAGTTTCTGTCGGAACTGATACCTCTATCGGATTTCGATCTTCCACGCTCACCGCGCGATTATATTCCGCGGTTTCATCGTAAGCGATCGCGGGCAGAGAATACCTGGAGTCACAACCCGTTTAACGCGAGTAACTTAAGCTCAGTTACAGAATTGAGTCACGCTTTGCAGTCAGCCGCGCGCCGCTTCCGGCCTTGCTTTTCGTCCCATTTCGGGATACTATGTTTACAGTAAAGACAACGTTCTCTCCACTACCCCTCTCCTGCCCGGGTGCCTTTTTATGAACGGTGATTTGAACTTCCACATCGGCGACAAGGTCGTCTATCCCAATCATGGCGTGGGTGTTATCGAGCAAATCAGCAGCCGCTCTGTCGGCGCCACGGTAGAAAAGTTCTATCTCCTCAACATCAAGGCCAGTAGCCTCAAGGTAATGGTGCCTTGTAACAACGTTGGAAGCGTGGGCATTCGGCGGGTCGTGCGCAATGGCGAAGTACAGAAGATTCTCGATTTTCTCTCGATTGCCGATGACCTCAGCACTGCCGACTGGAAAGATCGTTTCAAAGAAAATTCCGATCGTATGCGCACCGGTTCCCTTTTTGAGGTCGCCGGAGTCCTCAAGAGCCTCATCGCTTTGCACCAGGCCAAGCCTCTCTCCTTCCGCGAAAAAAAGATGCTGGAACGCGCTCGCTACCTTCTCGTAAGCGAACTCGCTATGTCCCGCAATTGCGAAGAGACCAAAATCGAGGAACTCCTCGCCCTTTCCTTGGCCAAGTGCAACCTCCGGTTCCCCGAAGCCTCCGAATTCCAGGCCTGATCTCCTCGAGCACGATTTGGTCAGTAGGTCATCCCGTTCCTCCAGTGCGACGGATGGACTTGCTGAAAAAGCCGTCCTTCGCTTTGACTTAGCAGAGTTCGGGCCCATAAGATAGCGCCTGCGCCGCCTCTTCCCTCGGCGGCCAAGAATGATCGGCCAGACAATTTCTCATTACCGGATCCTGGAGAAGCTGGGCGGCGGCGGCATGGGCGTCGTCTACAAGGCCGAGGACCTCAAACTACGGCGTTTCGTCGCCCTCAAGTTTCTACCGGATGACGTCGCGAAAGATTCCCAGGCTCTCAGCCGGTTTCAGCGCGAAGCCCAGGCTGCTTCGGCCCTGAACCATCCCAACATCTGCACCATCTACGAGATCGACGAGCAAAGTGGTCTGGCCTTTATTGCGATGGAGTTTCTCGAGGGACAAACTCTCAAGCATCGCATCGAAGGCCGACCGGTCGACACGGAAACTCTGATTGGATTGAGCATTGAGATCGCCGACGCTCTCGACGCAGCGCACGGCAGAGGCATCATCCACCGCGATATCAAGCCCGCGAATATTTTCGTCACCAAGCGCGGGCAGGCCAAGTTGCTCGACTTTGGTTTAGCGAAAGTGGCGCCCGCCGCCAACGAGCACACTGCGACTGAAGCCACTCCACAAACACTCGTTACCAGCCCGGGATCGACCATCGGCACGGTGGCTTACATGTCGCCCGAACAGGTACGGGCGCACGAACTCGACGCGCGCACCGATCTTTTCGCGTTCGGTGCAGTCCTCTATGAAATGGCGACAGGAAAGATGGCTTTCTCCGGGAGCAGCAGCGGCGTCATCTTCGAGGCGATTCTGAATCGCATGCCGCCGCCGGCTTCGACGCTAAATCCGGCGATCCCGGCGAAGCTCGACGAACTCATTACCAAGTCGCTGGAGAAAGAGCGGGACCTGCGCTATCAGACCGCGGCGGAATTGCGCGGCGATTTGAAACGCATCAAGCGTGATTTGGATACGTCCCGCGCCCGCTCTAGTTCAACCAGCATTCCGATCGTTTCGGACTCTGCGATATCCGCCGCAATCCCTCCCGTGCCGCCCGCTCCGCCTAAGCGCAGCTTGTTACCGCTTCTGGTTGTATCGGCAATCGCGCTGCTAGTGGGTCTTGCCGTTGGCGCGTTGCTGCTGCAGCGTCCGGTTCAGCCTTCGTTTGCCAATTATCATCCGCTTACTTTCCGGCGCGGCATTGTGCTTTCCGCACGCTTCGCCCCGGACGGAAAGACCGTGGTCTACAGCGCGGCCTGGGAGGGCAAGCCTCTCGATCTCTTCAACACCCGTCCTGAAAGTCCGCAGTCGCAGGAAATGGAGCCAAAGGGAGCCGAGGTTTTAGCGATCTCCTCCTCGGGAGAAATGTTGCTGTCGCTGGACAGCCGTCCCCGGGATGCTTTCCTCTACTCCGGCACGTTGGCGCGCGTTCCGCTCGTCGGGGGTGCACCGCGCGAAATTCTGGACAACGTGGAATGGGCCGATTGGGGGCCGGATGCAAACTCACTGGCTGTCGTCCACGAAGTGAACGGTCGCAAGCGTCTGGAATTTCCGCTGGGCAAAACCATCTACGAGGCTGATGGCTGGATTGGCAACCTGCGCGTCTCCCCCAAAGGCGATTTGGTGGCGTTCATCGACCATCCCCAGCCCCGCGACGACGGCGGATCGATTTTTGTGATCGACACATCGGGGAAAAAGAAGGACCTTTCGGATGGATGGGACAGCATTCAAGGCGTGGCATGGTCTCCGAAGGCAGACGAGGTCTGGTTCAGCGCCACGCGCACTGGCGGTGACCGCTCGCTCTATGCCGTCGACCTCTCGGGAAAGGTGCGGCTGCTGGCGCGCGTTCCCGGAGAACTGACGCTCCTCGACGTTAGCCGCGACGGCACAGTCTTGCTGACCCGCGGTAACGATCGCGCTGGCATGATCGGCCTGGCGCCGGGCGAAGCCAAGGAGCGCGATTTGTCCTGGCTTGATTGGTCGGTGCCCAGCAGTCTTTCGCCCGATGGACGCATGATTTTGTTTCAGGAGGCGGGAGAAGGCGGTGGTCCGAAATACGCCATCTATATCCGCAAGACGGATGGCTCGCCAGCCATTCGGCTCGGAGAAGGCAGCGGCATGGCGCTATCCCCCGACGGCAAATGGGCGCTGGCGCGGCAGAATACGAATCCCGCGCCTCTCATCATTCTGCCGACCGGAGTGGGAGAAATGCGCCCCGTCAAGGATGACGGGCTCAACCATACCGGCGCCGCATGGTTGCCAGACGGCGACCACATTGTATTTTCCGGGATCGAGGTAGGGCACGGGATGCGGCTCTACGTGGAATCTCTAAGTGATGGCAAGCCCAAGCCGATCACTGACGAAGGCGTGGGCGCTTCCGTGATCCTCTCGCCCAAGGGCGACCTCGTCGCTGACATCGGCCCGGACCGCAAGATCTATCTCTACTCGACTGCCGGCGGCGAGCCGCGCGCAGTGCCCGGGACCGAGATATCGGAAGTGCCCACCGGTTGGTCTGCGGACGGTCGCGAAATATTCGTCATCGTGCGGGGGCAGATTCCCGCACAGGTTTTTCGCGTAGACATTGCCACTGGAAAGCGAAGCTTGTGGAAGGCCCTGGAGCCAGCGGACTCCGCCGGCATTGATACTCTGGGCCGTGTTCTTCTGTCCGCTGACAACAAATCTTACGTCTACAGCTACGTCCGCACCCTCTCCGACCTTTATCTGGTCGAAGGCCTGAAATAACATCAGGCCTTCGCCAGCGAATCAAGGAATAGAAGGCTAACTCGCGCGGACGCGTTACTTACTTGCCCACCTGCCGAATGCACTCTTCCAGCACGTCCAGGGCGACATCCGCTTCTTCTTTTGTGACCACCAGTGGCGGGCACAGCCGTATCGTGCTCGGCCCGCAGCCCAAGAAGAGCACGCCGTGCTCGAACGCCTTCTCGACAATGTGATCGCGCTCGGCCGCGCCATACTCCTTCGTCGTCTTATCCTTGACGATGTCGACACCGATCATCAATCCACGCCCGCGCACGTCGCCCACCAACTTCATTTTCGTGGGCCACTCCGCCATACGCTTCATCATGTGCGCGCCCACTTCCGCCGAATGCGCGACCAGATTTTCTTTCTCGATCACGTCGAGCGTAGCCAGCGCCGCAGCCACGCACACCGGATTTCCCCCAAAAGTTGACGCGTGCGAACCCGGCACCCAGTCCATGATTTCAGAGCGCGTCATGGTAATGCCCAGCGGCATGCCCGAGGCAATCCCCTTCGCAATACAAACCATATCCGGCTCGACGCCGCTGTGCTCCACCGCCCACCACTTGCCAGTACGCCCTATGCCACTTTGCACCTCGTCAACCACCAGCATAATTCCGTGACGATCGCAAATGCGGCGCAGCTCTTGCATGAAAATGGTCGGCGCAACCACGTAGCCGCCCTCCCCTTGCACGGGCTCCACAAAGATTGCTGCAACTTCCTCCGGAGCCAGTGTGGTCTTGAACAGCTTCTCTTCGATGAAGCGGGCGCAACCCAGCGCGAAAGCCTCCGCGTCCTTATCGTGCGAGCCTCCTACGCACCCGCGATACACATCGGGATAGCGTACGTGTGTCACTCCCGGCACCAGCGGCGCAAAGCGGCGCCGTTGCTGTGGTTTCGAGGCAGTCAATGACAGCGCGCCCATGGTGCGTCCGTGAAACGCGCCGAAGAAAGCGATGATGTTCTGGCGCTTGGTGTGATAACGCGCCAGCTTCAGCGCGCACTCAATCGCCTCTGCCCCGGAATTGCCGTAATAAATTTTGTGCGGCCCGGGCATGGGCGCGATCTTCGACAGGCGCTCCGCCAGCGTGACCATGTTCTCATAATAAAAATCGGTGCCCGACATGTGGATGAGTTCGCCCGCCTGCTTCTGCATAGCGGCCACAACGTGGGGATGGCAGTGGCCGGTCGAGGTCACGGCGATGCCTGCGGAAAAATCGTAGAACTCGTTGCCGTCCACATCGGTAACGACAATCCCGCGGCCACTCTTGGCGACGAGCGGATAGGATCGTGTGTAGGACGGAGAAATATATTTCTGATCGTTATCCAGCACTCGTTTGGCATTCGGCCCGGGCAGTGCGGTCTTGATTCTTGGTCCGGTAACGGCGGGACCGGCGGTCATGGTCTTGGTGGTCATGGCATCCTCCGTAAGCAACTCTCGGTTGTGAGCTGCGAGTGGTGAGTATTAGGAACCTTGGAACGCGGCCTTGGTTCAGGCGCACGCACGCCAAGGCAAATCAGGCGGAGGATTTGCTAGTCGCTACCGAAGAGACTGGGGCGCAGGCGGGAAGGCAGATTCGCACGGTAACGCCGCGGACACACCAGGCAGTGCAGCCAGCACTCGGGCAGATGCGAGTTCGGGGGATGCGAATTGGAAACGTTGCGCAGCATCGGTAACCATGTCTTCATGAGTATTATACGTGGCGAGGCGGTGCGGCGTAACCCCCATTTTTGTTGACTTAATGCGGATTATTGCCCGCGCGGATCCGACCGACCGACTATCGGCTAACTTCCTTTCACAATCTTTAGAGTCGCACTTGCGTTCTCACTCGTCTGATATCTTTTAGCTTCCCTGTATCTCACCTTACATGTCCAAGACTCACAGCCCGAGCCGCTTCGCGGTGATTCTTGCCTTCGGGCTGGTGTATCTGTTCTGGGGCTCGACTTACCTCGCCATAGACATCGCAGTGCAGAGCATCCCTCCCGCTCTCATGTGTGCAGTACGGTTTTCCATTGCCGGAGTAGTAATGCTGGCAGTGTGCGCGGCAACCGGGCGCAAAATCTGGTATTCGGCGCGGCAGATCGCGCTCGCCGCCGTAGTGGGACTATTGCTCTTGATGGGCGGTAACCTGACTCTCTCCTGGGCCGAACAGACCGTCCCATCGGGACTAGCGGCGTTGATCATCGCAATCACTCCATTGTGGTTTCTGGTTCTGGACTCGCTGCTGCTCGGCCACCATCGTATTTCCTGGCGAGGCAAGGCCGGACTGGCGCTGGGAATTATGGGATTGCTGGTTTTGTTTTGGCCAGAGTTGCACTCGACCTCAGCGCTCGGCCGGCGCGAGTTAGGCGCTTCGGTCGGACTCCTGGGCGGATCGTTCTTGTGGGCGCTGGGGTCGGTGCTGTCGAAGCGTTGGCAGTCAGGCATGGACGTTTTCAGCGCGACCGGATGGCAGGTAATGGCGGCCGGCGCGGGGAATTTCTTATTAGCGCTGGCGGTGCGAGATTTTTCGCGAGTTTCCTGGACGACTCGTGGCGTCAGCGCGGTGCTCTATCTCGTGGTCTGCGGATCGTGGATCGGCTACACGGCTTACATCTGGCTGCTGAAGCATGTGCCGACTTCGAAAGTGTCGACGTATGCATATGTCAATCCGGTGGTCGCTGTGTTTTTGGGATGGCTAGTCCTGCATGAACGGGTCGACCGATTCATCGTGATGGGGAGTCTGGTTGTTGTGCTCTCGGTGATTCTGGTGACCAGCGCGAAGGTGAAAGAGAAACAAGTAGACGAGGAACTACCAGCAGTGGAAGCAGCGGGAGATTAATTTTTCTTTACTCGCCGCCAAACATTACTTCGCGTCTTCATCCTCGTCCTCCTCGGTCATCAAATCAACGACGTGTCCTCGGATGGCAAAGGCTTGCTTAGGCCCCGCTGACGGCTCGAAACTAACTCGGGTAGGCGAGCGTTGCCATAGGGGCAAGGGACAGGCAGAATAGGGAGATGCGCCTTTCCCGTCCCCTTCCACAATGCTCTGACCATCAAGCAGCTTCTTCAACACTGGCTTGCGACGGCCGATCTGCGCAACCACGGCATAGACTCTCTTGCCATCTTCCGAAACGCCGCAATAAGCCGCGTAGTCGCGATACCAACTCGCACCGGAATAAAACGCATCAAACTCCGGAAGGTTAATGGCAGAAGCATGTCCGGTGGCGCGGTCGACCAGCAACCATCCCCCACGCTGCCATTGCCAGTGTGGCGGAGAGGCGGATTCCTGGGGAAGGCTGTCGCTCACCCGAAAAGCTCGCCGGACGACGAACAACCGGTCGGTAACCTCGTGCGCCGCGCCCAAGGTGAATTCCTTGATGCGAGCGTCGATGAGCAGAGGCCGAACTTTCAGCGTGAGCGGTTTGTCGTCCGTCGTCGCCAGACCCGGCGACCATGGAACTGTGCTCCATTTACCAAAAGCGATGACGTGAGGTTTGGAAACAGCCTGCGCCACACTTGCTCCGCAGATGAGCATGAGAGCCAGCGCGATCTGTACTTGACATTGCCGTTCGGAGGCGCGGACCATGCCTCAGGTTATGCAACGGGCGGCTAGCACGGCAAGGTTAAACGTCACAAGTTATAAGGCTGGTTCCAAAATGGAATGCAGATTGAAGTAGAATCAGCAACTTAATTTACGTATCGGCTGCCGGTCACCATGCCGGCTTTAGGATTGCAGTAGAATGAAAACGTTAAGCCAGTAATCATGACTCTCCCTCGCGATCCCCGTTTTTCTTTGAGTGATCTCCGGACAACTTCCCGGGCACGCGACGCTTCTGATCAAAGCATGAGCGAAGTGGGCGCTCGTCGGCACTCTGCGCGAATTCTGGTGGTAGACGATAACGCCAGTATCGCCGCACTGATGAGTCAGTTGCTGACCATGCGCGGCTATGAAGTGGTAACCGCGGGCGATGCTCAGCAAGCGGAAGCAGAGGTGAAGCAGCAAGCGCCGGACTTGATCCTGTCCGATGTCAGAATGCCGGGAAAGTCTGGCTATGAGTTATGCCGCGATCTCAAGGAAAATCCTGCGACCCGACTGATTCCTTTTGTGCTGATTACTGGATTGACGGATAGTGCGGACAAGTTGCGTGGAATCGAGGCTGGGGCAGACGATTTCTTGAACAAGCCAGTCCTGGCTGAAGAGTTGACGGCTCGGGTGAAGTCTCTGCTACGAATGAAGGAGTTCACGGACGAACTTGAGACCGTGGACTCTGTGCTGTGCACTCTCGGCCTCATCGTTGAAAGCCGCGACCCTTATACCGAGGGCCATTGCGAGCGGTTGGCATTGAATGCCGCCGATCTGGGCCGGCATCTGGCGCTGGATGAGGATTCGATTGTGGCGCTCAGGCGCGGCGGATATCTCCACGATCTGGGCAAGATCGCGGTGCCGGACGAAATCCTGAAAAAGGGGAGTGATCTGACGCCCGATGAGTGGAAGATCATGAAGCGGCATCCGGTTACCGGCGAGAATATCTGTAAGCCGCTCAAGTCGCTGCGCCTCGTGCTTCCTATCATCCGTCACCATCATGAGCATATGAATGGATCCGGCTATCCTGACGGACTGAGTGGGGCCGAAATCCCACTGCTGCCCCGGATTCTGCAGGTAGTGGACGTCTACGACGCTCTTCGCACAGAACGCCCTTACAAGCCTGCGATTGGCCACGAACAATCCGCCCTCACCATGCGCGAGAAGGCCCGCATGGGCTTGCTGGACGGTGATCTAGTGAATGAATTTCTCGACTTGCTGCGGGAGAAGCGAAACGTAGCTTGAGTGACAGCTCTCGGCTTTACCCCTGAATTCGCAATTTTGCTTCGTCGGCCGTAATCCGACATACAATAACGCAGCGATTTTCAGCGGCAACGGGTTGCAGCAAAGCGACATCTTAAGCACTTCGGTATGGCCAGTAAGCCAGCTGCGTGGCGCCATCCAACTACGATATGACCTATAGCATCGTCATTCCGGCCTACAACGAGAGCCAGCGTCTGGGGGCAACCCTGGAAAAGGTGGCGGCCTACGTGGGCCAGCAGGCCTGGGATGCAGAAATAATCGTGGTGAACGATGGTTCCCACGACAATACGGCGGAGATCGTGCGCGCATTCGCGAAGGACAACTCCGCAGTGCGACTGGTGGAGAATCCCGGGAATCGCGGTAAAGGCTACAGCGTGCGCAACGGCATGCTGAAGGCGCGTGGCGACATCGTAGTGTTCAGCGACGCCGATTTATCTTCCCCAATCGAGGAGATGCCGAAGCTACTGCAGGCTTTGGCGGCGGGAGCGGACATCGCGATTGGATCGCGCTGGTTGCGCGCCGAGTTGCAAACCCAGCGGCAGTCGTTACATCGGCAGCTTTTCGGCAGACTCTTTAACCTTTTTCTGCGAATTATTTTAGGGCTTCAATTCAAGGATACGCAGTGTGGCTTCAAAGCTTTCACGCGGCGGGCGGCCCAAACCATTCTGCCGCTGCAGCGCATCGAGCGCTGGGGCTTCGATCCGGAGATTCTTTTCCTCGCGCGCAAATTCGGTTTCAAAGCGGAGGAAGTTCCCGTGCGCTGGGGACACAGTGGAGGAACCCGCATCAATCCCCTGCTGGACGGGGCACGCATGTGCGAGGAAATGCTTCGCGTCCGCTGGTACGACTTGACCGGAAAATACGATGGCGGGACTGTAGTTGCCGCGCAACCGGCAAAGACCCTGCCAGGCGGCCCTGCACCGCGGGTTTGAAAGGTTTGAGATGCGAGGACCACATTTTTCGGCTCGCTCGTGCTGTCGTATACTGAAATGTCCCTTGGAGGGCTTCAGTGAAGCAACTCCGCTTCGTTTTATCTCTTCCCAGCGACAATAGCTACCAACACGAGCAGGCGGATTCGGCCACCGAAACCGCACATCGGCTTGGGGCAGAAGTTCGCATCCTGAATGCCAACAATGATGCGGTAACCCAGAGCCAACAGGTGCTGGAAATCATTCAATCGGGGTCCGGTTCCCGGCCTGATGCAATCTTGTTAGAGCCCCTGACCACGACAGGCCTTGTCCGTCCCGCCGAAGCAGCGGTGGCGGCGGGTATAGGATGGGTGGTTCTGAACAGCGACGTGGATTATCTCAACAGCCTCAGAAGCCGTTCGAGTGTCCCCGTCTTCTGCGTTACGCGAGATCACACCGAAATCGGACGAATTCAGGGGCGGCAATTTGCCGCACTATTGCCCGCAGGCGGCATGGTTCTGTACATCCAGGGCCCGGTCAACAACTCTGCCGCTCAGCAACGAACGGCCGGCATGGAAAGCACAAAGCCCAGCAATATTCACATCAAAGCGCTCCGGAGCAATTGGGAAGAGGCGAGCGCATACCAGGCGGTAACCGCCTGGCTCCGTCTCTCTACCAACCGCGCCAGTTCCATTGATGCTGTGGGCTGTCAGTACGACGGAATCGCGGCGGGGGCCAGAAGAGCGTTCGCCGATCTTCCCGATCCGGAAGAGCGGAAACGGTGGCTGGCCCTGCCCTTCACGGGGGTCGACGGTCTAGCATCCGAGGGAAAAGCGTGGGTGGATCAGGGGACCCTGGCAGCCACGGTGGTCTCCCTGACGACGACGCAAATTGCCCTGGAAATGCTCGTGAGAGCGATCCGCGATGGCGCGCAACCGCCCCTTCGTACCTTGATTGACCTCGGTTCGTATCCGCCACTTGAAATGCTCGCCGGGAAAGCGAAAAAATCAGCTGCGGGAAAGTGAGTTCCCCGCTGGACAGATGGAAGTTCCCTCCTTGCGAAAGAATTCAGCGGAACATGTCAGACGTTGAGCCGCCCCTTATTTTGCGATGACCGAGTTCCTCGCAGACCACTCCTTCACCGCACCAGCCACTCTATTTCCCATCTCCGACGTCGTGATTGACTTTTGTCCGGCGCGCGCAAGATCTGCCGTGCGGCAACCCTCATTCAGCACAGCACTGACGGAGTTCTCAACACAGCCAGCTTCGCGCTCCAACTGAAACGAATGACGCAGCAGCAGCGCAACGGTCAGAATCGCTCCCAACGGATTCGCGATTCCTTTACCGGCGATATCGGGCGCAGAACCATGAACCGGCTCATATAAGCCGACCGGGCCGCCAATGCTTGCCGAAGCCAGTAGTCCAAGCGAACCCACCACTCCGCCGGCCTGATCGGAAAGGATGTCGCCAAACATATTCTCCGTGAGCACGACGTCAAAATCTTTCGGACGCTGCACCAGCGACATCGCGGCCGAGTCCACATACATGTGAGAAAGCTGCACACCCGGATAATCTTTCGCACAGCGGATCACGACCTCACGCCACAAGCGGGAGCACTCGAGAACATTGGCTTTATCGACCGACAGAACCTTGCGGCGGCGTTTCATGGCCAGCTCAAAGGCAACCTGGGCGATGCGCTCGATGGCCGGCTCGTCGTAGGTCATGGTATTCGTGGCCACGCGAGTCCCCGGCGACCCCGCAATGGAACGTGGTTCTCCGAAATAAAGTCCTCCCAGCAACTCGCGGACAATCATGATGTCGGTGCCGCGAACCAGGTCGGCGCGCAGCGGCGAAGAATCCTCCAGCGCAGGAAAACAAATAGCGGGACGCAAATTCGCGTAAGCCCCAAGTTCGCGGCGCAGCCGCAATAGTCCGGCTTCCGGACGAAGATGATTCGGATAATGATCGAACGCAGGATTTCCCACCGCGCCCATCAGGACTGCAGACGAAGAAAGACAAGCCTGTAACGTGTCCGCAGGTAGCGGATCTTCCACGGCTGCCAGCGCCGCACCGCCAACGTTCTTATGTTGCAGCTTAAGTTGATGTCCGAAGGCCTCCGCAACGGCCTGCAGGACAAGAACTGCCTGCCCGGTGACTTCGGGACCGATCCCGTCGCCAGGGAGTATGGTGAGATTCAGAAGCATGCGGGTAGTTTATCCGAAGCTCTCTTGCCCGGGGGGAAACGCTACACGCCCCAGAGGTAGTCTTCCTGATCGTGGGGTTGTTCCCCAGCAATGGGCAAGGGCAAGCCGAATGCATTGGTTTGCGGCGCGAGCGGGAACGGCCGCGGCGGCTCTTGCGCCGCGACTTTCGCGGCAGCCGCAACCGCGCTGGGAAGCGGCTCGAACAGCGGTGTAGCCGAAGCCGCCGGCTTGTGGGTATCGCGAATCAGTTCGAGCAAGTGATGATCTTCAACATGCTTGATTTTGTCGGCCAGCCGGACGAAGCGGCGGTAAATGTCATCCAGGGCGCGGCGGTCAAACTGGTAGCCCAGTTGTTCGCAGCGAATGCTGAGTGCATGTCTACCGGAATGCTTGCCCAGGACCAGCTTTGAGTCGGGTACGCCGACTGACTGCGGCGTCATGATCTCGTACGTCAGTGGATTCTTAAGGACTCCATCCTGGTGGATTCCGGCCTCGTGCGCAAAGGCATTGCGTCCCGTGACCGCCTTGTTAGGCTGCACGGGCACACCGATAATTTCGCTGAGCATCTGGCTGGCAGGGAATAATTGTTCGCCCACAATGCCAGTCTGGTAAGGATAACGGTCGCGGCGCACACGCATGGCCATGACAATTTCTTCGAGCGCGGCGTTGCCGGCACGTTCACCGATGCCGTTAATGGTGCACTCCACCTGGCGAGCACCAGCAGCCACGGCGGCCATGGTGTTGGCAACCGCCATGCCGAGATCATTGTGGCAGTGGGTGGAAATCGTAACCTTCTCGATTCCTTTTACCCGGCGGCGAATGGTGGCGATCAATTCTCCGTATTCCGCAGGCACGGTGAAACCAACGGTGTCCGGAATATTGAGCGTGGTAGCACCCGCTTCCACCACTGCTTCGAGCACCTGGCAAAGAAAATCAGGGTCAGTTCGAGTAGCGTCTTCGGGAGAAAACTCCACGTCATCGCTAAACGACTTAGCGAAGCTCACCGCGTCGCGAGCTTGCGCCAGACACTGGTCGCGCGTGATGCGCAGCTTGTATTGGAGATGAATATCCGAGGTGGCCAGAAAGACATGAATGCGCGGGCGCGCGGCGTCTTTCAAGGCTTCCCAGGCACGCTCGATGTCCTGCCGGCAGGCTCGTGCCAATCCCGCAATGATTGGCCGGCGCACAACGCTGGCGATGGCCTTCACTGCCTCGAAATCACCGTCGGAGGCGATAGGAAACCCCGCTTCAATCACGTCGGCGCCCAGGCGGTCGATCTGGTGCGCCAGACGCAGCTTCTCCTGATGATTCATGCTGCAGCCCGGCGACTGTTCTCCGTCGCGCAGGGTGGTATCGAAAACCGTGACTCGGACTTTCTCCATAGCCATCAATGTTCCTCGTCTTATATAGCTTCTATGGTACGAGCGCACGCGGCTGAAGTAATGCTTATAATTGTGTACTGATCATTAGATAATCTTCTATGATAAGGTTTACTTATGGAGTCTAAACTTTTCATTACAGGCTGATCAAATGGACCTCTCGCAACTGGAAGTCTTTTTGAGCGTCGCCCGCGAACGGCGGTTCTCCCGTGCCGCGGAAAAGCTTTACCGCACCCAGTCGGCGGTAAGTCAGACCATCCGCAAATTAGAGGATGAACTGGGGGAGAGCCTCTTCGATCGTTCTTCCCGTGAGGGCGTTCTGACCGACGCCGGACAAGTGCTCTACGAATACGCCGAGAAGTTGCTTAACCTGCGTCGCGATGCGCATGAATCATTGGCGGAGTTGCGCGAACTGCAAAAGGGCAAGCTGGTAATCGCGGCCAACGAATTTACCGCGCTCTACTTGCTACCGGTGCTGGCGGAGTTTCGGCGGCTGCATCCCATGATCAAGATCACGGTGCAGCGAGCGCTGGGCAGCCGCATCCCAGATGACGTGTTGCAGCATAGCGCCGAACTGGGCGTGCTGTCTTACAAACCGGAAGAGCCACGGCTGCACTCCGTGGTGACCTATCTCGACGAGTTGGCCCTGGTGGTTCCGCCCAAGCATCCACTGGCTGCGTTCCGGGAGGTGAGCATCCGGCAATTGGGTGCGGAGTCGTTTGTGGCGCACATTGTTTCGTCTCCTTATCGCGAGAAAGTCTTGCAGGCTTTTCAGAAGTACAAAACGCCGCTGCACATGGATCTTGAGCTGCCCACACTACAGGCCATCAAGCAGTTCGTTGCCCTAGGGAGTGGCGTGGCCCTTATGCCCGAGATGAGCGTGGAAACGGAAGTGGCGCGGGGTGAACTGATCAGCATCCCGGTGCGCGAACTGCGGGTCCAACGCAAACTGCGCTTGATCTATCGGAAGGAAGCGGGACTCTCCCATGCAGCCCAGGCATTCTTGAAAGTCGCCGAGGCGGTAGCTACTGAGCGTGCTGGCCGCTACCGTTTTCAACGCGAAAGCTGAAAGGCGAACAAAAACAGCATCGCTCATGGATCGGAGCAACGCGGCGATCGTTTCTTTGCCACTTTCAATCAGCAATCGGCGCAAACTTCTCCCGGCTGGAAAGCCGCCAACGCTTCGCTCAAGCTGGGATGAATGTCGAGCACTGAATCCATGTTGGTAAGGTCCAGCAAATCGCGTACCAACGCGGTGGGGCTGGCGCACTTCAAGTCGGCGCTCTTGGCCCGCGCCCAACTGTGCAGCAAAACCAATTCCCCAATCCCGGCGCTATCGATTGAACTGACACCGCTGAGATCCAGCACCACCTTGCCCCTGTTCTCAAGAACTTCTCCTACCACGCGCGAGAGTGCGGCGGCTTCGTCGCGATAGACGATTCGGCCCTGGCAGTGAACGATCATTACATCGCCGCGATACCGAGTTTCCATACTGAGCTTCAACTTCGACTCCTTTGGTTGAATTCTGGCGCTCGCCAGATCATAAGGCCGCGGCTGTGTTTGCCAAGTGCTAGCCGTAGATTGCATCCTAGTAGATAGACGCACGCAGAAGCATTTCGGAATCATAAAAAGAAGGTAAATTCGTGCTTAGGGCTTTCCAAATTCGCACGGGCACAATTTTGGGACACGGGCATCTTGGGCCTCGGTTACACTGCATCTAACGAATTTCACACATTCAGGTAGAATTTGCTGCTGGCATAAATTTGCCAGGGGAGGAATTATTTTCGTGTCAAAAACCGCAGCCGTGGTGCTGGCGTTCCTGAGTCTGATGCTGTTCGCAACCGCATCCAGGGCGCAATTGCTTCCCAGTGGGAACGTGTATGTCGGAGTTGCCTACGGCGATTCCGTCGATGTCATCCCTACCAACCGCTATACCTTCCGCGGATGGAATGCCTCCTTTGAAGATTTTCCCTTGACCCGTTACCCGCATCTTGGGGTGGTATTGGATGGCAGCGGTTTTTACCGCGTCGGAATTCAGCAGTACAACCTTTTCCTCGGCCCTCGGCTTTCTTTCAATTACGGGAAGTGGCGACCCTTCGTCCACATCATGGGCGGAGCGCAGCGCATGACCTCGGACGGTTTTACGCATTACCCCATTGCAGAGGATGCCGGCGGCGGCGTCGATCGCAAATTCCAGTTTCTCTTCATGAAGCACTTTTCCTGGCGTCTCCAGTTTGACTACATGCGCACGCACCTCTTGAGTGCTACCCAGAACGATATTCGGGGATCGACCGGATTAGTCTGGAGGTTCTAGGAAAAAATATTTCAGAGATGCAGCACGACCTCACCGTGGGTGAATCCTGGGCGCCACTGCGATTCTATTTGTAATTTCTTGTCACCGCCCTGTTTTCTCAGAAAACAACTCTTTACTCGACGCACTGCAGATCCATTCAACCGCTTGGTTGACCCAGCTTCGTCTCATTGCATCTAACATTCGTGAAATTCCATCAACTTAAGAAATCAGAAAGGCAGGGACAAGAATCAATGCGTAAGATCGGCTTCATCTCTTTTGTTCTGCTTCTGTTCGCAGGTCTGGCAAGCGCTCAGGTTCCCACTAGTGGCAACGTCTTCTTCGGCTACTCGTACGAGAATACAAGCTCCTCTGCGCTGGGTTTCGCCAATTCCAGCCGAGCGAACCTGAACGGATGGGAGGCTTCGGTTGAGGGTAAAGTGTTTCCCTGGGTTGGTTTTGTGGGTGACGTGGCCGGTCACTACGGCTCCCAGAGCTATGTGTTTAACGTGGGTGGACAGAATTCATCTGTGAACGTCAATGCCCACGAGTTTACCGCGATGTTTGGACCGCGGGTTTCGGTGAGCGTCGGAAAGTTGCGCCCCTTTGCCCAGGCGATGTTTGGCGTGGGACACATCACCACCAGCCAGAGCGCCGCTGTGGCGGAGAACTTCGGGCAGCCCAGCGATACGTCGTTCGCCTGGGCCCTGGGTGGCGGCCTCGACTACAAAGTCATTCGCCCCATCGCCTGGCGCTTCCAGGGTGACTATGTGGAAACCCGTTACTTTGGAGCAACCCAAAACGACGTACGGTTGTCGACGGGCCTTGTGCTGCGATTCTAAAGAGCGGCCAAACACACTCCCTCGTGTCGATACGAAAAACAGGATCCAGCTGTTTGGCCGGATCCTGTTTTTGTGGCCACCAAGAAAACCGAGTGGGAGTTGAACTGGAAGACTTTACCTTAGGCCCAGTACTTGTGATCGCGCAGGAAGTAGTTTTCGTTCCAGTAGTTCATGGCGGTTTTCAGGAATAACCATCCCACGCGCAGATGTCCCATCTTTTGGAAACGGCGATTCGTCGTGTACACGCCCCCGCGCACAATGCCGAATCGCTTCCGCTCCACCTGTTGGCTGAGAAGATAATCTTCAGCAAAAGCCACCTGCTCGTGAAATCCGCGCAGTTTCCGGAACTGTTTCACCTCGAAGAGCATGAACATTCCGGTGGCGAAGGGATGATGCAGGCGCGACAAGTATTGAAAGAAATCGTTGCCCGCGTAGAACAGCTTGTCGATCCAGTTGCCCTCGCGGCATAGGATGTTCGTGGTCACGCAGTGAAGTTGCTTACTCTGCGCCAGTTCTACCGCGCGGCGGACGACCGACGGATGTGCGAGTTCGATATCAGCGTCGAGAAAAAGCACGTAGGTGCTATCGGCTTGCGCCGCTCCCAGATTGCGGCCGACCGATGGCATTCCGCCGCGAATCACGTTCACATTCAGCCGATCGCGGAAGCTCAGGACGATCTCGCGAGTACCATCGGTCGAGTTAGCGTCAGCTACCAACACTCTCGTACTCGACATCTTCGAGTAGTCCTGATTCGTCAGCGAAGTCAGCAAGCGCGGAATCAGCTCCGCCTCGTTCTTGGCTGGAATCACGATCGTCAGCTCGCTCGTTGGAGTCATGCTCGTTAAAGTCATGGATACGAACCCCCTGTTCGTCGACGGTCAGATAAGTCAAGCGGGAGTCGACCCAGCCGCCTGAATTGTAGTAATGAATTCCATCCTGCTCGACGTGAACCGCTTCGTGCGTATGGCCGCAGAAGATGCGGCCGGCATCATGCTGCCGCGCGTATTGCAACGCTCCCATGGACACTTTCGACGACATACGCAGCCAGCGCGTATTCAGCCGGTCGATCAGGCGTGCGATCGGCTTGCTCTTGAAATCAAATTTCTGCAACTTGAGATAGATCGAAGTGCCCAGCCGGCTCATCCGGACATTGTTCACCTGAAATCCATCAAACTGGTGCCCGTGAATCGCAATATGGCGCTGCCCTGCGAAATTCCAGGCGTAGCGCTGGTAAACCCGCACCCCCACCAGATGCGACATGATGTTCGTCAGGCCGTGATCGTGATTGCCTTCCACCCACACCACTTCCACATTGCGCTTCGGATTCGACAATTTGCGGATGTAACTGAGAAACTTCCAGTGGTCTTTGGTCAGGCGGGCGAAATTAAGATCGGCGAAAATGTCGCCGAGAAGGATCAAGCGGCGGAAGACATTTTCTTTGAGCACGCGAGTGGCTTCCCGCGCATGGCTCGTCTCCGCGCCAAGGTGCAGGTCGGAAAGGATCAGCGTGTTGTACACGGGCAGATCCACATCTCGATCGTAGTGACCGAATGTTAAGGGGTGATGAAAGGTGCATCAAAATCAGTGCAATAGTAACCAGCGAAGTAAACGCAGGCGGGAGAACAACTTAGGCAGTTACCACGGCGGCGAATATTGCAGAACTGTGAATGTGTGGGTTCGCGGAGGATCCGGAAACACGGTGTCACCGACACACTACTTCTGGGCCGGTGGCACGTATTCTTTCGGCACCGCCGAACCTTCTCCGAAAAAGAATTGCTCCAATTGCTTGACGATCACTTCCTGATCTTCGCGGCGGGCGGGATTCAGGCGATATTCATTGAGCAGCATCTTGCAATGTTCCGTCCACATCCGCCACGCTTCCTGAGAGACATTGTCGTAAACTTTACGGCCAAGATCATTGTCGAAAGGAGCCTCGTCCAGTCCGGGCAGCTCCCTTTTCAATTTCACGCAAAACACCGTGTGCGCCATACACTTCCTTCAGTCAGAAATTTGTCACCTCAAAGATTATTACACGGGAGGACGGCTATGGAAGTATGCGCACAAGATGACCACACAAGCAGAACTAAAGCTGAAAAATAGTGAGGCGAGACAATCTGCTCACGGTTTGGCTGTAGCCGCGGCATACTGCACCAAAATCTTCGCCAGCTCCTCGGAGCTCACCGTGGATTCTCCAGCTCCATTCGCGCCAACCTCCGTCACCCTACCCTTGAGGCCAACGTAAACTGCATCGTAGGGCTCGTCGCCGACATTCTCGACCTTATGTTTGAACGGCGGAAACCAACGCGCTTCGCCCGCTCTTGCGACACTTTCTGTGACCTTTCCGTTCTGATCGGTAAAACGGAGGTGTCCTCCCTTGACGATAACCACCACCCCACCGGGATGATCGTGCATCTCTGACTTTTCGTGCGGACCATAGTGCACGCTCACTACCTGCACGCGTTCGTTTTCGAACAAAAGCTTGTAATGCTTGGGTTCTACTTTGGTCGGGTCTTGCGCCAGGCTGGAGTTCACTGCAAGACACACAATGGCCGCCGTGCACAGAACTCTGCACAACATGGTTGAGGCTCCTCAGTTAAGGGTTAAGAGGGCTTTCCCCTGATCTCAGGCCACGCTACTCTCGCTGCATTCAGCCTGTCAACAATTCGAAGGCCGCGCGCCCCAAAGTGGTAAATCGAGCTTGGAACCGATTTTCTCTTCCCCGAAAAAATAGCGGAGACGCTTTCCGCGGCTCCGCTCTCACTAGTCGAATCTGTCGCGATCTCAACCTACTTCTGGCCTGGATCCTTCGCCGGCTCTGGCGCCTTTTCCTTATTCTTATCCTGGATGGAGAGCAATTCCACATCGAAAATGAGCGTTGTGTCAGGGCCAATGTCGGCGCCCGCGCCGCGATCACCGTAAGCAAGATCAGACGGAATGAATAGTTGCCATTTCGATCCTACCGGCATGAGCTGCAGCGCCTCGGTCCAGCCTTTGATCACGCCGCTGACGGGAAACGTCGCTGGTCCACCGTGCTTGGAGGAGCTGTCGAACTCCGTGCCGTTGATCAGCGTACCGCGGTAGTTGCACACTACCGTGTCACTCGCCGTGGGTTTCGGCCCAGTGCCTTCCGTCAGAATCTTGTACTCCAGCCCGCTGGGCAACGTAACCACGCCTTCTTTTCCTTTGTTTGCCGCCAGGTAATCTGCGCCTTCTTTCTTGTTCGCAGCGCCAATCTCCTGCATCTTCTCCTGCTGCTTCTTGCGCATATCGTTCTGCACTTCCGTGATCGCGGCCTGTGCTTCTTCGTCGGTGAGCAGCATCTTGCCGCCCGCCAAGCCATCTTTCAATCCGCGCTCCAGAATCGCTGGATCGACGGGAACAGACTGCTTCTTGAGGTTCTCTCCCATCTTCATTCCAAGGGAGTAGCTGAATTTATCTTTCGGCGTCTTCAGAGCCAGGGGAGTCGCGCTCTTCGCCGTTGTAGACGGTCGCTTGGTTGCGGGAGTCTGAGCCTTGGTGGCTGGTGTGGTCGATTGAGTCGTGGCTGCCGGAGTCTGCTGCGCCAGGGCGTGCCCCAGCAGCAACGTCCCCGCCGCCAATATGTTTACCGCTGTGATACACGATTTGCGCATTCGGTATTGTCCCATCGTGATTAAGTTCTCGGCAAACGCCGGTTGTGCTTGAGTCTTTCTGAAACGCAGAAACTTGAGCCTTGTAGGAACAATCTTGGTGGGCCCGCAAGGATTTGAACCTTGGACCAATGGATTATGAGTCCACTGCTCTAACCGCTGAGCTACGGGCCCAATTCTTCTAAGCTAACACAATCCCTGCAAACGCAACGGGAGCCGGCGATACCACGCCAGATAGAACGAACTCTAATTTCTCCCGGTTGCCCCCGACGTCGCAAAATGCCAGAATTGAGATTCAGGAAATGGGCCGCAGGAAATAGTACCGCTTTCGGCAACCGCCGAGCGTCCAACGCACTTGCGTTCATTGCGCCGTTTGCCGTTTCGTTGTAAATTCGACCACAGGACTGTGGGAATCATGCCGTTAACCTTGAAACGAGTTGCGTGGCTTTCGCTGCTGCTGACACTCTGGTCAGCATTCGCGTTTGCCGTGCATCACCACTCGAGTCAGGATGAGTCCACCACGTGCCAGGTTTGCGTTGCTGCGCAATCCGCGGCGCCGGCCAGCACTCCCCCCACACCCAAGCCGGTCTTCCGGCGTGTGCTCCCGTTCCGTCCTCAGCCCAGTTCCGCGAAACAGCGCCTGGTAGCTTTCGCGCTATCCGTCCGCCCGCCTCCTGCCGTCTAAAGATCAGATTTTCATCCGAAGTACCGGCCCGGTTCGTTTTTCCAGGAACCGTTCCCTTGATCTTTTAGACCGAATCTTACGGAGGAATCATGCAGGCTTCTTATACGAAGTCGCTTTTGGCGGCTTCCATGGTGATTTTCTTTTTGACCGTCGGCCTTCTCGCCTACGCACAGTCGGGCGGAAATTCCGGCACCATTAATGGCACGGTCCTCGATCCAACCGGCGCAGTCGTGTCCGGCGCAACCATCGAAATTCACAATCCGGTCAGCCATTTCGATCACTCAACCACTACCGACACGTCTGGGAATTTCAGTATTCCGAACGTACCCTTCAACCCCTATCACATGACAGTGACCGCAACCGGCTTCGCTTCATTTGCACAGGATGTTGACGTCCGCTCGGTTGTGCCGGTCAGCGTCAAGATCAACCTCCAGGTCTCGAGCTCCACCACAACCGTGACGGTCGAGGCTGCCGGCGATCTGGTAGAAAACGATTCCACTTTCCATTCCGATATCGATAGGAATTCGTTAATCAAGATGCCGCTGGAGAGTGGGACATCTGCAGTGAGTGCGGCGGTCACGCAGACAACACCGGGAATCGCTGCCGATTCCAACGGCCTCTTCCATGGTCTCGGAGACCACGCGGAGAATTCCTTTTCCGTGGACGGCCAGCCGATTACCGATCAGCAAAGCAAAGTCTTTTCGAATCAGATTCCACTCGACTCGGTGCAATCGTTAGAGGTCATATCTGGCGCACCGCCCGCTGAATACGGGGGAAAGACGAGCGTAGTAATCGTAGCCACCACGCGTTCGGGCCAGGGCGTCACCACTCCCCACGGCAGCGTCACTGCTTCCTACGGCTCGTTTGGAAGCTCCAACCTTGCGGCTGAGCTCGCCTACGGGGGCAAGAACTGGGGAAATTTCATTTCGGCAAGCGGCTTGAACACGGGTCGCTTTCTCGATCCACCGGAATTCACCGTATTGCACGACAAGGGCAACGAAGAAAATCTGTTCGACCGCGTAGACTATCAACTTTCATCGGCAGACTCGATTCACCTGAACTTCGGGTATAGCCGCAGCTGGTTCCAAACGCCGAATTCTCTCGACGCGGAAAACGCCACTCCCTGGAGTGGACTGAGCGGGATTGAACCGCAAATGGCGGTTTCCGATGGCAGGGATCCGAATGGAAACATCGTCGGACCAGCCGACCAACGCTCCAAGATCGGCACGTTCAACATTGCCCCCTCGTGGACGCATGTATTGAATAGCCACGCAGTAGTTACCTTGGGAACGTTCGTTCGCCGCGACGATTACAACTACTACCCCAGCAACGATCCTTTCGCGGATTTAGGACCCCCGAGTCTCCAGAGGCAGTCCGTGGGTCAGAACCGTACGCTCACCAACGCCGGAATTCGATCGGACATTTCCTACGTCAGAGGGATCAACCAGATCAAGGCCGGAGCCACTTACGAACAAACCTTTCTCAACGAAAACGACACTCTCGGGATCGTCGATCCCACTTATAACGCGCCCTGTATCACTGCCGTGGCGACGAGTCCGGTGAACCCCTTCCCGTATGTCGCAACTCCCGGGCTCATTGCCGCAGACTGCCCCGGCAATACCGGCGCCTATCAGCAAAACAACGCTTCCAACCCCAACGCCACCGGCTCCGCCTTTTACCCTTACTACAACCCGATCCTAGCTCCTTACGATCTAACCCGTGGTGGAAGCCCGTACGCCTTCCATGGCCACACTGACGTGAAGGAGCTTGCCCTCTACGTTCGGGACGTGATCACCAAAGGAAACTGGTCTCTGAATCTTGGCTTGCGTGGTGACTTGTACAACGGTCTGACCGTCGCGAGTCAGGCCGAACCTCGGGTGGGAGTTGCCTACAACATCAAAAGGACCAACACAATTCTTCGAGCCTCCTACGCGCGTACACTGGAATCCCCCTTCAACGAAAATCTGATACTTTCCAGCATCGGATGCAGCAACGCCGTCTTAGCGCCGCTTCTTCTCTGTACGCCGGGGGCGAGCGGAGCACTGAATCCCGGCTTTCGTAATGAATTCCACGCCGGGCTCGAACAGGCCTTCGGAAAGTATCTCGTTTTTTCGGGGGAATGGATCTCGAAGTACACGCATAATGGCTACGACTTCAGCGTGCTCGGCAACACTCCCATTACTTTTCCGATCGAGTGGCACAATTCGAAAATTCCTGGGTATGCGGGGCGCCTGAGCGTGCCTGAAATCCATGGCTTCTCAGCTCTGATGGTTTTCTCCAGCGTGGCGGCGCGCTTTTTCCAGCCGCAGATTGGTGGGGCGGGCTCGACGGTGGCGACCGCAGCCGGATTGCCCTTCCGCATTGACCACGACGAGAAGTTCAACCAGACGACCCACTTGCAGTATCAGCCCTGGAAGCGCGGCCCGTGGCTCGGCTTCAACTGGCGTTACGACAGCGGGCTGGTCGCGGGGGCGACACCGTGCTTCGGAACCAACGTCCCATACAACGATTGCCCAGGATCCGTCGTTCTCGGTGGCGTGAATAACATCAGCATGGGCGCTGCCAACGTTGGCGAGATTCCTCTCTCTGCCGATCAGGAGGCCGAGGCCGGGTTTACTTGCAACGGCGTACGCGCGACCCCGACGTCACCCTTGCCATTTAATTGCGCCGCATCGGCCTTTAGCTCTGCGCTCATAAAAGTGCCTGCGCCGAACACCGAGAACGACGATCACAATCCGCCACGCATCGCGTCGCGGAGCCTCTTCGATCTATCGATTGGCCACGACAACTTGTTCCACGGCGACAAGTACAAATGGAGCGCGCAATTGACCGTCATCAACCTGGCGAACAACTATGCGCTCTACAACTTTCTCTCTACCTTCAGTGGCACGCATTACGTAACCCCGCGGACCCTGACCGCGGAACTCGGCTTCCACTTCTAGGTAGCTCGCCTGCGGATGAGGGTAGTATTTTTCGCAGTCGTACTGCCCTCATTTTCCGGGCAAGCTTGGCAGTATGCCTTAGGCTTGGGAATTTGCGATGGTGCGCGTCAGCCTTGCGTCTGCTTGACGAACGCCTGAAGATTTGTTTCGAGAACGTTCTTGTTCGCTTCCGGCAGGTCGACGAAGCGAAAAGGCTGCAACCATCCTTGCGTAGCCCACATAGGGAATAGCATCTCCACCTTTTCGCGGATGGTGGTCTCGCCCAGATGGAAAATTAACTCCACCTTTACCTTCTCATCGAGAGGCGCCTCGACGTTCAGCAGTCCACCGGTAGTCGAGATTTGATGCAGCTTTCCGCGCACCTCGCGCCGGTTAGGCAGTCGAATAAGCGCCAGGATGGATCCTCGAAGCTTTACGCGAAACGGGCGCGGCGTAACGCTTGCCGCGTTGGAGGGCGAACTCTCTAGTGCTGGTTCTGGCGTGGACGACATCGTGCATGAATTATGCCACCTCGCCGCTCACGTCACGAGGTTACGAAAGAAGGAGAGCAGGGATACCCGTTGGCGTCACGCGAACGCTAAAGTTTTCGATTTCGCTGGCTTCGGAGCTCGACAAGCTTGATTGTCGAATGCCGCTCGGCGAGCCTGGCTGTCGGGAATTATCTTCTCCTGGGATTCGTCTCGCTGTGACCGGAGAACAGATTGTAAGGCCAAACGTCCTTGCTCTTGGCCGCTGCGTTCTTTGTCGTACTCGGCGAAGCAGCCGGCGCAGTAGAAGCGCAATTCCAATCCTCTGGCGGATCGGCGATTCCCCACACATTCCCGTGGTTATAGAGCGCTACTCCAATGAGAAACTCCTTTCCGTCCTTCCCCAAAGGTAGGCAGCTGGCCACACGGCCCGATGCGCTTCCACCTCCGGGCAGATCACTCAACAACACAGGAGTTTCAAGAGGCAATGCTTGCGGAGCGCTCAATCCGCAGCCCTGCGCACTGACCACTAGGGCAACACACTTTGCAGAAAACGGGTGTACGCGGTCGAGGCTGGTCACACTCAGGACAATCTGCACGCGCAGTCGCGTGCTTTGCCTGGTCGCTTTAGGAGTGAGTATTTCCATTCCACGATTCTTTGTGCAGCTAACACACTAGTTTGACAGAAGCGGCACGATGCGCCTCCTAAGAATGAGCTAATGACGGTGACAAAAGTAACTCACCGTTTTCTCAATCGTGTCGGGAAATCCTTAGGCCTGTATCGGGTACACGGCGTGTCCCTGCTAAGATGACTTGAAATCCGTGACCCCTTCCGCGCCAACTGTTCCCGTCGTTCCCGAATGGAATCTCGTACTGGCAGCGAGTTCCCCGGATACGGGACTCTGCGATTCCGAACGTATTCGAATTCTTATCGATTCGCAACTGGATTGGGATGCTGTCCTTCTTCTAGCCGACCATCACGGCACATCTTCTCTGCTCTTCCAGAACCTCAAGCCTCTGGCCAACATCGTTCCGTCTGCGGTATTCACATCACTACGCCAGAGATACGAGAGGAACATTCATAAATCCCTCTTTCTCACGCGCGAGTTGATACGCATTTTGGAGCGTCTCGATTCGCTTCGCGTCGAAGTCATTCCCTACAAGGGCGTCGTCCTGGCGGAGACTTACTACGGAGACATGGCGATGCGTCAGTCCGGTGACATCGATTTACTCGTGCGTGAGCAAGACGTGGCCCGGATCAAGAGCGCAGTTCGTGAGCTCGCATATACGCCGCGCTTGCCGATTCCCGAGAATGCCGAAGCCGCGTACATTGCTTCGGGATATGAATGCACCTTCGACAGTCCCGCGGGGAAAAATCTTCTGGAGCTGCAATGGGCACTGCAGCCGCGCTTCTATGCCGTCGATTTTGATATGGACGGATTGTTCGAGCGCGCTGTGAACGCAACTGTCTCGGGCCGCCGGATGAAGACGCCCTCACCAGAAGACTTGCTCCTGGTGCTGTCCATACATGCCGCCAAGCACGTGTGGGGACGCCTGATCTGGCTTTGCGACATCGCACAGATTCTGAAGCGGCAAGATTTAAATTGGGATTGGGTGCAGGTTCAAGCTCATCACCTTGGCATTGAACGCATTGTTCACATCACGCTACTGTTGGGAAATCGCTTTCTGGCAACGCCGATTCCAGCGCCGATCAGAGATGCGGCCATGGCAGACAAAACAGCGCATGCGTTCACGGAGCAGATGGCCATCTCCGTGGCTAAAGGAGTTTGCTACGAGGAACACAAGGTCGAGTATTTTCGCCTGATGATGCGGCTTCGCGAACGACGAGCCGATCGTCTGCGATTTCTCACGCGGCTCACGTTTACTCCTGGGCCGGGAGAATGGGAGACCATTCAGCTTCCGAAGCCGCTGTTCCCTCTCTACCATCTAGTACGTCTGGCACGGCTGGGCGTGAAATGGATGAAGTAGCGGCAGAAATCAGCGGCGCGCGTTCGCTCGCGCTTGCCGGATGCCGGCGGCAAGACCTCCCTCGATCACTTTCCTGTAGCCTTCCGCGTCCATGGCTGCCAGCGTAGCGGCCGAAGTCCCGCCGGGAGTCGCCGCTTCGTGCAGAAGGTCAGAAAGTTTCTGTCCGCTCTCTCTCCAATAAAAGATTGCATCCGCTAACGCGTGCGCTCCGGCAGTCATCGCCATCTTCGCGTCCAGTCCATTATCCTGTGCGGCTTTTGCCAGGATTTCCAGAGCGTGATAGCCGTGGGCCGGCGAGTAAGCCGCATTGAAAGCGTCCATGCGGTTTTCTGGCATTTCCAGTACCGGGCCAACTTGCTCGAAGAAATTGCGCACTCGTTTGCGGTCCCGGCTGGTGAGATTCCGGGCAAAAGTTACGGCTGTCAAGCCGCGTCCGATGCGGCAGATCGGACTCGGCAAAGCGCGCGCCCAGCGAATTCGTGAGCCACGCCGCCGCAATTTCTTGAGCGGAATCCCGGCTGCCAAGCTGACAGCCAGCAGCCTCGAAACATCGGGGCAGCGGGCAATGGCATCGACAGTCTCCGCAACCGCCAGCGGCCGCACAGCCAGGATGAGCAAATTCGCCATGGCAACTGCGGACTGGAGATCAGGCTCGACCGTAATCGCAAAATCGCGCTTCAGTGCTCGTAGCTTTTCGGGGTTACGATCGTGAATAACGATTGTCCCTTGGTGCCCAGCAAGTTCAATTCCCGCAACCAGCGCGCTGGTGATGCGGCCCCCGCCCACAAAAACCGTGGTGCTCACCGGCTGGCTAAACCTCCTGCGATTTCGCCGCCGTCCAAAGTGTAGACGTGACCGGTGGCGTAGGCCGCGTCGTCGGATGCTAAGTAGGCGAACAGCGCCGCGATTTCTTCCGGCTGGGCGTGGCGGCGAAGCGGAATTTTCTGGTTCACTTCTTCAAGCATGGCGTCGCTATACTCCGCGCGCTGCATCGGCGTGAGCACATATCCCGGAGCCACGGCGCAGACGCGAACTTTCGGCGCGAGTTCAACGGCCATGGTCTTGGTTAGTTCAATCACGCCGGCTTTGGTGGCGTTGTAATCCGCATAATAAGGTTGCCCGACGATGCCGTTGGTCGAGGCGGTTTGCAGAATCACGCCGCTGCCCTGCTCTACCGAAAAACGTTCCATCATGTAGCGCGCCGCGGTTTGCGCGACGTAGAACACACCGGTCAGGTTTACCGAGATTACTCTCTCCCATTCTTCGGGAGTGATGTCGAGGAACTTGTGGCGGATGCTGATGCCGGCGTTGTTGATCAGTACATCGACTCCATCCATCACGCGCACGGCGTCAGCCAGCGCGGCTTCGACCTGCATGAGGTCGGTCACGTCGGCGATGATGGCCTCGGAGATTCCGGGTAGTTGGTGACGAATGGCTGCGCACGCTTTGGCATCGCGGTCGAGGAGGCAAACCCGCGACCCTTCTTCCAGGAAGCGTGCAGCTGTGGCTGCGCCAATTCCGCTGGCGCCGCCAGTGATGAGGACTCGTTTGTCTTTCAGTCCGCGCATTCGTGGAATTGCTGAATTCTATCAGGGGCCGGTAGCATCTTAATTCTGTGGCCGAGATTAATTTGGATCACCAACCTCAACAAGCTTCAGCGGAGCAAGACATAAGACCGGCGCACGTATGGTTAATGGCGTTCAGCGTGGGCGCCATTGTGGCTAACATTTATTACATCCAGCCGCTGCTGGCGACGATCGCGGCGACGTTTCGCATCTCGGTGCCACAGGTTGGAACCGTCGCCATGCTGACGCAGTTTGGCGCGGCGCTCGGAATGCTGCTTTTCGTTCCGCTGGGCGATACCAAGGAACGGCGGCGGCTGATCATGTGTTTGCTGGTGGCCGAGTCTGTGTGCCTGGCGGCGATGGCGAGCGCGCAGAATTTCGCCTGGCTGGCGCTGGCGAGCCTGGGCATCGGAATTACAACCGCGACGGTGCATGTCATCGTTCCTTTCGCAACGCATCTCGCCTCTTCGGGACGCCGGGGAGCGACGGTTGGAGCTATTCTCGGCGGCGTGCTGTTTGGGATCCTGCTGGCGCGGACCTTCAGCGGCCTGTTGGGCGCGTGGGTGGGATGGCGCGCGATTTACTGGCTGGCTTCCGGGCTGATGCTGGTGCTGGCCGTCGCGATCCGCACAGGACTGCCCGAGAGCCAACCCGAGTTGCAGCTTTCCTGGCTGAAGTTGATTCGGTCCACCTTCGCTCTGATCCGCGAACAGCCGGTACTACGCGAGGCGACTACGCTGGGCGCGATCTTCTTTTGCTCGTTCAGCGCCTTTTGGACGACGCTGGTGTTCTTTCTGCAAACGCCGCCCTATCACTATGGAAGCGGCGTGGCAGGACTCTTCGGGCTGGTCGGCGCGGCTGGAGCCGTTTGCGCGCCTTTTATCGGGCGCATGGCGGATCGCTACGGGGCGAGAAGGAACGTTTTGGTATCGCTGATTGTGACGCTGTTTTCCTTCGTGGTCCTATATTTATTCGGCAGCCACATGCCCGGGCTGATTGCGGGAGTAGTCCTGCTGGATATTGGCGTGCAAGCGGGTCACGTATCCAATCAGACGCGAATTTACGGTCTGCTCCCGGAAGCGCGAAGCCGGCTGAATATGGTCTACATGGTCTGCTACTTCAGCGCGGGAGCACTGGGCTCGTACGCCGGATCGGTGCTGTGGCAGCGGTTTGGCTGGGCTGGAGTCTGCGGGCTCGGATGCTTGCTTCTGTTGACCGGCTGCGTTGTCTACGGTTCTACAGGACAGAAGAATCGCGCGATACAAGCGGGAGCAATACCCGAATGGAGAACCGGCCCGGAAGTGTGAAGCCTAGATTGGTTTGCCGCGGAAGAAGTAGACCAGCTCGATGATCAGAATAACGACCACCATTAATTCGAGGATAAAGGCGCGGCTCTGGTTGAATTCGTCCACCATGAAGCGGTAGAGCTCTTCGGCGGTTTGCAGCTTTTGCTGGACTAGGTCCTTGTAGTCGGGCACGCCGACTTTCGAGGCGGCGAGTTTGTAGAGGCGGGCGGAAAACATGTCGCTGAGGAACTTGATGGCGTTGTCGGCGCGCTCGGTCAACTCGCTCACATCTAACAGGACAGTGTGCAGCTTCGAGGCCGCGCGCGCAGTCCGCCAGCGCGACCAGAGGCCGCGGCCTCCGCGCTCGAGGAAATCGTAAACGTCTTCGAGCTGTTTGGTAAGCAGGTCGTCGTAGTGGCGGAACTCGAGAAGCTGCGAGTTGGCGTATTGCAGCAGCTGGATGGCGGTTTCGGCGCCGGAAGCAGTGTCGTAAATAAAGGAAGCGTTCCAGCCGATCACCGCCAGATCGTGAGGATAGTAGGAAATTCGAGACTGCAGAATTTCCTGGCGCTCGCCATCGGAAAGTGGTTGTGTTTCACCACGCACGACCTGGGCGATGCGGGCACCCTGCGTAGCGAGCAAATCCGTTGCGGAGGGCGAGCCGTCGATTTCGCGTAAGTGGAAGATGAAATAGTCTTCCTGCAGCCACTCGGTGGTGTAAGGCTTGACCAGGGCGGGGGCGGCGCGCTCCAGTTTCTGCTTGACGAGCCGAGTGGCGAGGCTCTCGAAGTTGGTATCCCACACCCACCGGCTGGAAAGTTGGACCAGCTTGTCCCAGTCGCCGGAAAAGGGCAGCTCGAAGACCACGCTGACCACGCCGTAATCGAAATACTTGATCTCGCCCTGCAGGCGCTCACCGCTTTCGAGGATCAGCGGCTCAAGCGCCTCCTCTACCGGAGGACGCTGAAAGCGCACGTATCCGGGAGCCATGTGTTTGAAGCTGGTGTCGACGGTACGCGCCCCCAGGATTCGCCGCAGCTCGTCGAGCCGAATCTCCTCACAAACGTCGAATTGGATCAGGACCAGGACCGAGCCACACAGGGGCGCGTCGCTAGGTTTGACGGCGACCAGGGTGGGCAAAGCCTCGGCGGGAACCTTGCCGACGGCTGGCGCGGTGATTGTGGTTTCACGATCCATGACTGGTACCGGCGATTGCCGCGACCCATCGGGGAGTCGCATTAGAACTCGGCTGGTTGTAGAACCGGCGAGAGTTCTATTGTCCCAGAATAAGAGCGATCTGGCGAGAGGTGGGAGTTAGCCATGAGCTATTAACCGCGTTAACCACTGTGGAATCAGCGACTTCTGTATACCTTCCATAATAGCGCTCCGCCCGCCGCCAATGCCGCCAGGCCCAATCCAGTGCGCTTCATAGACTGAACTATCTCTCTCTCGTGGCGGCGCGCCTGGGCGGACTCAGGATGGGGATGGGACTCGGTAGCATTCGTGCCGCTAAGCGCCATTTGCACGACTTCTGCCAGGTGAAGAGCGTGACGGGGTGTGCCCTGTGCGATCTGCTCGCGGCAACTGAAACCATCGGCAATGATCAGCCAGTCGGCTGGAGCCTGGCGGACGGCTGGGAGCAATTCGAGTTCGCCAATGGCGACAGACATATCGTATTTATCAGCCTCGAAGCCGAAGGAGCCGGCCATGCCGCAACAACCGGGAGCCGGGCTGTGGAAGTCGACGCCCAACCGGCGCAGGACCGCCTCTTCGGCCGTCATCTTCATCAGGGATTTCTGATGGCAGTGGCCGTGGAGGATGGCTTTGCGATCAAGCCGGGGCCACGGGACATGCGGAGCGTGAGTTTCCAGGAATTCGCTTAACAGAAAAGTCTGTCGCGACAGAGCCTGTGCCCGCTCGTCATGGGGAAACAGGTTCACAAGTTCGTCACGAAAAACGGCAACGCAGCTCGGTTCGAGGCCGACGACCGGAATACCGGCTTCGATCTCCGGTGAGAGTTCGTCGAGTATTTGAAGCAGAAGCGCCTGCGCACGGTCGAGCATGCCGTGATCGTAGAGCGGGCGTCCGCAGCACAAGTTGGCTTTTGGCACAACGACTCGGAAGCCGGCGCTTTCGAGAACATCCACGGCGGCCTTCGCCGTAGCGGGACGAAAATAGTTATTGGAAGTATCGGGCCAAAGGAGAACGGGCGGGGCATCTGCATTGTGCTGTGGCGGGCGGCGGTAGAACCAGTTCTTGAAAGTCTGCGGAGCGAAAGCTGGAATGGAGCGCTGCTGAGGGATTCCGGCAACGAGCTTTGCAACATCTCGAAGCAACGGAAGTTGCGTAGAGAGATTAACCAGGCCGGGCACATGAGATGCCACGCGCGCCCACAAGTCGATGTTGCCAAAGGCGTATGCACTGCGCGGGCGCAAGCGGCCTTCGTAGTAGTGAGAAAGAAACTCGGACTTGTAGGTGGCCACGTCAACCCCGACCGGGCAATCGCTCTTGCATCCTTTGCAGGCGAGGCAGAGTTCGAGCGACTCCTTGACCTCTTCGCTACGCCAGCCATCGCGAATCACTTCGCCCTGAGTCATCTCCCACAGCAGGTGAGCCCTGCCGCGCGTGGAGTGTTCTTCGTCATGCGTGGCGCGGTAACTGGGGCACATCAACCCGCCTTCTTCACGGCGACATTTCCCGACGCCCACGCACCGCAGCGTTGCCTCGGCCAGGCTGCCACGGTCGGCGAGAAATTGAAACTGGGTCTTCGGCTCCCATGGAGCGTAATCCGCTCCGAGGCGAAGATTTTCGTCCAGCTTGTACGGATCGATCAGCTTGCCAGGGTTCATCTTCCACGCAGGATCCCAGATTGACTTGAACTCGCGGAAGGCCTGGACCAGTTCGGGGCCGAACATTTTCGGAAGCAATTCGCCACGGGACTGACCGTCTCCATGCTCGCCGGAGATGGAGCCGCCGTAGCTCACGACGAGATCGGCTGCCTCTTCCATAAACTTGCGGAACTTGGCAATGCCCTCTTTCGACTGCAGATCGAAATTAATCCGCGTGTGCACGCACCCGTGGCCGAAGTGGCCGTAGAGCGAGCCTTTGTAGCCGTACACGGCAAACATCTTGCGCAGATCACGAAGATAGCCGCCTAGTTTTTCGGGTGCGACGGCGGCATCTTCCCAACCTTCCCAGTTCAGCGGTTCGCCGGGCACATGCGAAGTGACGCCGAGGCTCGACTCGCGAACTTCCCACACGCGTTTGGCTTGCTGCTTGTCCGTGTACAGCCGCATGTCCGGAGGATTTGCGCCGCGCCCGAGTGACTGCATCAGGGTGCGGGCATGGGACTCGGCCTCCGGCGCCGTTTGTGCTCCGAATTCCACCATCAGCCAGCCTCCGCCTTCGGGAAGAAGCGCGAGGCCCTCGGCGTTGATCCCCTTGATCCGCGTGTAGCCGACGAGAAGATCGTCGAAGCCCTCGAGACCGATCGGCCTGTGCTCCATGATTTCGGGCACGTGATCGGCGCACTGATAAATATCTGGATAAGCAACCACCAGCAGGATGCGTTCCGGTGGACTCTCGACCAGCCGACAAGTCGCCTCAAGAACAGTGACGCAGGTGCCTTCGGAGCCAACCAGGGCACGAGCCACGTGGAAGCCATTCTCGGCCAGAAGGTGATTCAGGTTGTAGCCGGAGACGCGGCGCGGGATGTTGGGAAAGCGCTGCCGCACCAGATCGCCATACGTGACGGCGATGGTTTGCAGTTTGGCGTAGATCTCGCCGCGTCGTCCGCCTCGCTGAGCAATTTGTTCGAGCTCCGCGCTGGACGTTGCGCCCACCTTCATGCGCACGCCATCGTAGGTAAGGATTTCCAGCTCTTCGATGTTGTCGTCGGTCTTACCGGCCATGACAGAATGCACGCCGCAGGAGTTGTTTCCAATCATGCCACCGAGAGTGCAGCGATCGTGCGTAGCAGGATCGGGCGCGAATGTGAGATGGTGTTTCTCGGCTGCAAGGCGAAGATGATCTAGCACGACTCCGGGCTGAACGCGCGCAATGCGGCGGGCAGGATCGATTTCGAGAATCCTAGCCATGTACTTTGAGAAGTCTAGGATGACTGCGACGTTGCAACACTGCCCGGCAAGAGACGTGCCGCCGCCCCGGCACAGCAGCGGCGCGCCGAACTCACGGCACAGTTCTACTGTGGCAAGAACATCGTCGACATTGCGAGGGAGTACGACTCCGATAGGAACCTGGCGGTAGTTGGAGCCGTCGGTCGCGTAAAGCGCGCGGCTGCCCTTGTCAAAGCGGACTTCGCCGTCGATCCGTCGACCCAGCGCCTCCGCCAGACCTGAAGCATCCACTAGGGCAGTCCTCGATTTTGCAGCCTGGGCGAACTCTGTAGGTCGGTCTGCCATGCGGCCTGACTTAATCTAATTCGACGACGAGTTCGCCGCTGCCGGCTTACGGGTGACGGTGGTGATCTGGATCTTGGTCTTGTCTCCCTCGGCTTCGATGTTGATGGTAACCATGTTCTTATGGTCGTCGGAGATGATGGTGCAACGCCCGGCATCAGAGGTGGTGACCATCGCATTGGGGAACTTCGATTTGTAGAAGCTGGCAACCTTGTCAACGGAGTCCGTACTCTGGGAGTTCAACGAAACAGTATGAACACCACCGAACGTTGCCGAGGTCGCGCCATTTTTCAAGACTTCCACGCCGGGATATAGATCCACGCCGAGATTTCTCGCGGCTTCCTCCGGATCTTTGCTAGTCTCGACGCTTCCGAACGGCGTTTCCACCTTCACATTATTGCCATCCTGGCGGACGTGGGCATGATGCGCGACATGCCACGCGACGAATCCGAGCGAGGCGATGCCAACAATTCCCAGCAGAACGACTACACCGACCAAAATCAGAATGATCTTAAGAGCGCCTCCGCCCTGGGCAGTCGGGGCCGCTTGAACCGAGGCGGGTGCAGAGGGAAATGACGTCGAGCTGCCAGCCGCAGGCACAGGCGGGAGAGTCGAAGCTAGAATGGGCGCGCCGCATTTACTACAGAAGCGGGTTCCTGGAACGATAGTCGTTCCGCATGAATTGCAGAATGCCATAAGTCACCTCACATCTATCGATGAATTAAGCAGTCGGCGCGAGTATACCGCAGATTGATGGGAAGAAGAGTGCGACTGCGTCTAGCTCCACAACCGGGTCGCGTAGTCGGACATCGTGAGTCCCAATAACAGCAGCAGGAAGAATAGCGCCGCGATCACAACCAGCTTGGTGAGTCTTTCGCTGGCATGCCAGACGTGCATAAAGAAGAGCGCAACCAGGGTTGCCTTGATGGTCGCTATGCCCAAAGCTACAGCTGCGTTGTAAGGCGCGAGATCCAACGTGGCGGCGTAAACCGTAAGACCCGTGCCGATTAACAGCGCGATCCAGACTGCGAAGTAGCCTTTTAAGGGCGATTTGGTGGATGAGTGTGCTGACATGCCGGCCTCAAGGGTGACGATCGATCAAGTAGAGCAACGGGAAAAGATAGATCCAGACGATATCGACAAAGTGCCAGTAAAGGCCACCGATTTCCACGGGAGTATGCCACTCGGGCGTGAAACGTCCCTTCCAGGCCATGATCAGGAGCCACGTAAAGATACCCAGGCCGATGATCATGTGAAGAGCGTGCAACCCAGTCATCACGAAGTAGAGAGAGAAAAACATTTGCGCATGACGCGGATTGGCAAACTGCCCGGGATGCCCCGGGATCTCAACGTGGTCGAAACTAAAGGAAGCGCCCGGGACGTGGTGCTCTTCGAACTTGTCTTTGTACTCGATGCCTTTGATGCCAAGGAAGGTTAGACCGAAGAGCATGGTGAGGATGAGCATGCCGACGAGCAGAGCTTTACGCGCGGTTTGCGCCGCCCAGACCGCCAAAACTACGGTTAAGCTGCTGCAGATGAGCACAGCCGTGTTGGTGGCGCCGAGGCTCATGTCGATGGATTTACTGGCGGCAGCGAAGTCTCCGAAATACCAGCGGCGATAAATCAGATACGCACAGAACAGACCGCCGAAGAACATGACTTCCGTCGCGAGGAAGACCCACATTCCCAGGCTGGCTGCATCGCGCTGCTGCTGCGGTTCCGCGAAGTGATGCAGCAAAGCTGGATTATGCGCGGCATGTGCTTCTCCGTGATGGTCGTGAACCGCGGTAAAGGAGCTGGCGTTGGCGTTGGCGTTATCCTGCAACCGGGACCTCCTCCTTGTGCGGGGCGTCCAGCTCCTCGTAGTTGTAGGCTTCCCAAGTCACGACGGGCTCCTCATCAAAGTTGAAAGTAGGCGGCGGAGAAGTTGTCTTCCACTCCAGTCCAGCGGCATTCCATGGATTGTCAGAAGCCGGCTTGCCATAGCGCATCGACCACAGGAAATAGACCATGGGCAATAGATAACCTACGCCAAGGATGGTCGCTCCCGCCGTAGACAACACGTTCAGCACCTGAAATTCCGGCATGTGGCTGTAGTCGTAGTAGCGCCGCGGCATCCCCATGTAGCCAAGAAGAAACTGCGGGAAGAATGTGAGGTTGAAGCCGATGAAGACGATCAGGGCCGCCAGACGCGCCCATCCCTCCGGATAGAGGCGTCCAGAAATTTTGGGCCACCAGAAATGCATTCCGCCGAGATAGCCCATCACCGCGCCTCCCACCATGATGTAGTGGAAGTGGGCCACGACAAAATAAGTGTCCGTGACATGGACATTGATGCCGAGAGCCGAGAGGAATAGTCCGGTGAGACCTCCGATGGTGAAGAGGCCAAGGAATCCGAAGGCGTAGAGCATCGGCGCATCGTAATGGATGGAACCCTTGTAGAGAGTCGCCGTCCAGTTAAACACTTTGATGGCCGAGGGCAGCGCCACTGCGTAGCTCAGGAAGGAAAATACGAGCGCGGAGTAGACAGAGATTCCGGCCACGAACATGTGGTGGGCCCAGACGAGAAAACCGAAGACGGCGATGGCAATCGACGAGAACGCCACAAAGTGGTAGCCGAAGATGCGCTTGCGCGAGAAGCACGCGATGATCTCAGTAACCACACCCATCGAAGGCAGAATCATGATGTAAACAGCTGGATGAGAATAGAACCAGAACAGGTGTTGAAAGAGAAGCGGATCGCCCCCGAGTTTGGGATCGAAGATGCCCAGATGCAGAGCGCGTTCGGCAGCCACCAGCAAGATGGTGACGGCAACTACAGGTGTGCCCAGAAGTTGAATGATGCTGGTCGCGTAGTGAGCCCAAATGAACAGGGGCAGGCGCGACCACGTCATGCCCGGGGCGCGCATGCGATGAATGGTAACCACAAAGTTCAGGCCAGTCAGGATGGAAGAGAATCCTGCGATAAAGATGGCGATTCCGGCCTCAACAATTTTTGTGTTGGTGAAGGATGTGCTGAACGGCGCATAGAACGTCCAGCCCGTATCGACCCCACCCGTGAGCATGCAATGCAGCATGATCACGCCCCCGATGATGTAGAGATACCAGCTCAGGAGATTGATGCGGGGGAATGCAAGATCCTTGGCGCCGATCATCAAGGGTACGAGAAAGTTGCCCAGCACGGCGGGAATGGACGGGATCAAGAAAAAGAAAATCATGACCATGCCATGCATGGTGAAAAGCTTGTTGTAAGTGTCTGCCTGCACCAGGTCGCCCGCGGGAGTGAGCAACTCCAGGCGGATGAGCAGCGCGAAAAAACCTCCAATGAAGAAGAAGAACGTGATGGAGAGTAGATATAGCAGCGCGATGCGCTTGTGGTCCGTGGTGAGCAGCCACGACCACACTCCATACTCTTTGTTCAAATAATTCTCGCGTTCCGCCTGTGGAATTGTGGGTTGAGGTATCGCGTTAGCCATACTCATTGCACCTGACTTCCATTCGTTCCTACTCGTGCTTGTTCACCGGTCTCGTCTCGCGACGGAACCAGGCTGGCATTCGTCTTCGCACCGTCAGCCGCCTTTGCTGCCGAGATCGATTTGATGTAAGCGACCAGCGCGTTCACCTGCTCTTCGCTCACTAATCCCTGAAATGTGGGCATGATCGGCTGGAATCCCTTGACACGCTTCGAGCCTGGATCAAGGATGCATTCGCGGAGATAGTTTTCGTCGGCCGTAACCGTGCGGCCGTCTTCGAGTTGAACCGGCTTGCCGTAGATGCCTTGCAGATTCGGACCGCGCCCCTGGGTGTCGCTTCGGTGACAGGTGGCGCAGCCAAGTTCGGCAAAAATTTTCTCTCCCGTCGCAGAAAGTGGACCGGTGGAACCGCCGTTCATCCACGCTTCATACTCCGCTGGTTCCTGGACGATGATTGAGCCGACCATGCCGGAGTGTTGTGTGCCGCAATACTCCGCGCAGAACAGGTGATACACGCCCGGCTTGGTGGCACGGAACCATTCCACCGTATAGCGGCCGGGCAGAACGTCCTGCTTGACGCGAAAAGCGGGGATATAGAAGCTGTGGATTACATCCTGCGAAGTCATGATGAGTTTGACGTCGCGTCCCACGGGGACATGCAGTTCGTTGATCTCGCGCTGACCTTCGGCGTGCTCCACCTTCCACATCCATTGCTTCGCCACAACGTAAACTTCAGTCGCGTCGGCAGGCGGCGTGCGCTCTTTAAAGTAAACGACCGCGCCCCAGGCGAAGATCACCATGAAGATGAGGAGTGGAATCGCGCTCCATGTGATTTCCAGCGCTGTGGAACCCTCGATCTGTTCAGCGCGAATGCCAGGACGGTGACGGAACCGTGCCGCAAAAAATATGACAAGGGTAAACACCAGCAGGGCCATCATCCCGGTGACGATGAGCAGGAAAATGTAGAGCGCATCCACGCGATGGGCCATGGTGGAAGCCTGCTGCGGCCATAATGGAAAATTATTGAGCATACCGTGTCTTCGTTGCCGTCTTCTTGGTTACTGAGCGATCCAGTCGCCACAAAACAAAAATTAAACCGCCAATCAGGAGAATGGTCGCGGCCGCCGCCAGGCGCAGAATGTTCGCGACCATTGCGCCGTATTTTCCAGTCTCCGGATCATAGTGGTAGCAGTAGAGCAGGACTGCATCGACGGCATTGCCGATCTTGCCTTGCGAAGCCTCCACCAGGCCCATACGCAAATCCTTGGGCGGAAAATCCACGCCGTAAAAATAGCGCGAGATGCGGCCTTGCGGCGTGAGCACCATGATGGCGGTGGCGTGGGCGTACTGATTGCTCTTCGCGTCGTACTGATACTGAAAGCCGACAGTCTTGGTTAGAGCGTTGATCGAATCCGGCGAGCCAGTGAGGAAATGCCAGCCGGCTGCGGCGTTGGCACGCCCGTAACGTTTGACATAGTCGGCCTTCTTGGCTGCGGCCATATCCGGAGTTTCGCGGGGATCAAAGCTGACGGTGACCACGTCGAACTCGTTCCCCACATCAAACTTCACCAGGCGCATCGCGCTGGCCAGCCCAGCCAGAGCTTCGCCGCACAGCATGGTACAGTTGTAATAAACCAGATTGAGGATCAGGGGCTTGCGCCCGAAGTAATCTCCGAGTTTGATGGTCTTGCCGGTATCGTCGCGGAAGATGAGATCGGGCGGAACCTGCGCGTCCAGATGTTGTTCGATGCCGACATTCTGCAGCCGTGGCGGCCGCGTGTTTGCTGGCTGAGACATCACTCCGCTATTGATCTGAGCGCTGGCGGAGGCCGGCAGCAGCGTCAGCAAAGAAATGCACGCGATGAAAACCGAATTAAATTTCTTGCAGCTCACTTCTTTTCACCCTTAGTGCCGGCACCCGTTTTCACGGTCGCCGTCATGTTTGTGCTTGCACTGGCGGCGGCTTCCTCGCCGCCCCCGCCCTGGGGACGCACCGGCAGTCCTCGCTGCACCAATAAATCCATGGCGCGCTCTATCGGGATGCGAACCGTTCCCGCCTTTTCATCGATCCAGCCATAGCTGTAGAGTGTTTTTTCTTCCGCCAGGCGAATTCCGTTGAGCTGACCGCGCTCATCTTCTTCCAGTTTCGGACTGGGAAACGCGCTCTGCGGATATCCGGGAGCGACGTGGCGCGTATCCTCGGGAACGCTGGTGACCAGCGGATTCACGGCAGGCTGCGACGCTTTTTCGCGGTGGTCGAGATAAGTATAGAGTCCTCTGAGCCCGAAAAGACAGATCACGGTCACGACTGCGAGTGTCGCCAGAAAATAGAGAATCGCTCCTGCCTGCAGGTCCTGGTGCTCGAAGCTGCCATGCTCCTCGGCGTTCCCGTGTTTTTGTGTCTCGTTGCTCATAATCTCTTATTCATGCGCGGGCTGCAGAACCTCGTGGGCATCCTGGTCATAGGCTGGAAGCAGCGGCAGCGAGGCCAGGTTGCGGAAGAAATACCAAAGCCAGATTCCCCCGATCGCGATAGGCACAACTACATCGGCGAGCGTTATCGCCAACGTCTTCGAAAAGTTTGGTTCGATGATCCAGAAAAGGTCGACGTAGCGCATCAGCAATAACAAGACGGCAATCCACACCAGTTTTCGAATATTTCGTTTGAATTGGCGTGAGAGCAGTATCGCGAAAGGGACGGAAAAATGGAACAGGACCAGGCTCAGTGCAACCGATCCCCATCCGCCGTTGATGCGCCTCAGATAGAAAGTGATCTCGTTGGGAAGATTGCCCGCCCAGATGATGAGCCATTGCGAGAACGAAAAGTAAGCCCACACCATGATGAAGGTGAGCATCCACTTGCCGTGGTCGTGAACGAAATTCGGCTTCAGCATCTCCGACATCGGCTTGTAGTCAAAAAGAATGCGTTCGACGACCACTGCAAAACACATGGCGGAGAGCACTTCGCCGATGAGGAGGATCAGGCCGAAGATTGTCGAGATCCAGCTCGGGTCCAGCGACATGACCCAGTCGATGGCGGCGAATGAGATAGTGAACCCGTACAGGATAAGTCCCGGACCAGCGACGGCTTTGAAGCGCTGACTGTTGTTCGGAGCGCCGGCGCGGTCCGTTTGCTTCGACCATTTCGAGAGTAGGAACGAGAGCACGTTCCAGATCACGAAGTAGACGATCGCGCGGATGAGAAAGCCTGAAAAATTCAGGTAGCTCGCTTTGATGAAACTATGTTTCTCGAGATGCTCACGAATGTGCGCATCCTGGATCGAGGCAAGCGGCATCGCCCAGGGATAAATTCGCTGCTGCCAGACCGCAATGACCATCGGAATGAAGAGAATCGCCAGCAGCGGCAACGTGCGCATGGCCGCGCCCAGGATTCGGCGGATCACCGTGCCCCATCCCCCACCGGTGAGGTGGCGAATCATGAGAATCGCCATGGAACCGAGGGCGACGCCCAGCCAGCACATGAAGCCGAGCAGGTAGGCGCGATAAAACTCATCGGGATGGATGACTGATAGCGCACCGGCGCCGACAGCGAAGAGGACGCCAATGACCAGCGAGCGCTGCGAGATTTTTCTTACGATTTCGGGCGCCGTTAAATCGAGTTGTGGATGGGTCGCGGCGCTCATTTCTGTTCCTCTGATCTTGAACTTGTCTCAGGCGCTATGACCGGGAGAGTCGCTCCGGATCCCGGCTCTCCAACAAAAGCCGGCGGCTCCGAGGGCACACTCTGTCCTGCAGGTACGTCCGCCTTGGTTGCGTTTTGACTCAACTGCAGCGCGCGGATATACGCCACGATGTTCCAGCGGTCGCGCGGACGAATCTGAGAAGAGTAGTCCGACATAATGCCGAAGCCGTTGCTGATGACGTCGTAGAAATATCCCAATGGCGCTTTCTGCAGGCGCGCGGTGTGATACGACGGAGGCCTGCGCGAGAACCCGCGGGAGGGGATGAATCCGTTGCCATCTCCAAGAGGCGAATGACAGGGCGCGCAATAAATATTGAAGCGTTCGCGGCCGCGCTCCAGAACTTCTTTGGTCACGGGAAACGGCATGTAGTCGCCAGGATTGCTACCAACCTTTCCGGTATAGAAATACGTATCGGCGCGCAAGTCGCCGCGTGCGACCGTACCTTCCACCAGCGGACGAGCGCCGCGCTGATCGGGAAAGAAATCGCTCTTGGCCAGCGGATTGATTCGCGGCTGAACATGCATATCGAGACGGCACGCCGAGAGCAACGCAAGGGCAGCAAGCAGGCCGACGACGGAAATTTGGCGAACGTGCGGCATTCTAGCTGGGCACCTCCGAGATGGAGCGCGGAGCTAACCCCTCCAGAAAACTGCGCGTGCCGGCCGGATTGTATTTGGGATCGGAAGAAAACACGATCAGGAAAAAACGGTCTTTCGACGCGAGCGCAAATCTGGGAACGTTGAACACGGGATGATACGGCATGGGCAGGCCGTTCAGAGCGAGCATGCCGAACACGGCGAAGATTACCGCAAAAAGAATCGTCATCTCAAAAGTGATGACGATGAACGCCGGCCAGGAATGCGGGGGTTTTCCGCCGACGTTGATGGGATAGTCGATCGCGGAAATCCAATATTGCATGAGGTATCCGGTAAGGCCGCCGATAATCCCGCCAATTAACACGACCAGCGGAACCGCATTGTGATGAAAGCCGATTTCTTCGGCCAGACCTTCGATCGGAAACGGGCTATAGGCATCGATCTTTTGATAGCCAGCTTCGTGCGTATGTTTAGCGGCGTCGATCAACGCCTGAGCGGAATCGAACTCCGCCATCATGCCGTAAACGGGATCGCGCTTCATTCCTTCACCTCCGCTTCCGGCAGGAGGGTGCGCATCTCAAAAATTGAAATCGCCGGCAGCAATCTCAGGAACAGGAACATGGCAGCCAGGAACATGCCGATGGTGCCGATGAATGTCATCCAGTCCCAGCGCGTGGGGTAATACATGCCCCAGGACGAATTCAGGAAGTCGCGGCTCAGGCTGACCACGACGATGATGAAGCGCTCCAGCCACATGCCAGTAAGGATCACGCCGGAAAGCAGGAACAACGCCACCGGACTGGTTCGCAACTTTCTGATCCACAGCAATTGCGGAATGAAAATGTTGCAGGCAAGCAGCGACCAGTAAGGAATTGCGTAAGGCCCGTGCAAGCGATTCCAGATCGTGAATGCGTCATAGCGATCGCCGCTGTACCAGCCCATGAAAGCCTCAATGCCATACCCGTAGGCGACGATCAATCCCGTCGCGAGCATCACCTTCGCCGAGTTCTGTAAATGGCGCTCCGTGATGAAATCTTCAAGGCCATAGATCTTGCGAATGGGGATGGCCAGCATCAGCACCATCGCGAAGCCGGAATAAATGGCGCCAGCCACAAAGTACGGCGGGAAGATGGTCGTATGCCATCCCGGAACAATGCCGATCGCAAAATCAAAGCTCACTACCGTGTGGACCGAGAGCACGAGGGGCGTAGCTAATCCCGCCAAGAGCAGATAGGCGGTTTCGTAGCGATGCCAGTGCCGCGCCGATCCGCGCCAGCCCATTGAGAGAGCGCCGTAAATCAGCCGGGCCGCGGGATGCGTGGCGCGATCGCGCAGCGTAGCCATGTCGGGAATCAAGCCGATGAACCAGAACAGCGCCGAAGTGGTGGCGTAAGTGGAGACTGCGAAAACGTCCCACATGAGCGGGCTGCGGAATTGCGGCCACACCCGCATCGTATTCGGATAAGGAAATAACCAGTAAGCAAGCCACGGACGACCCACGTGGATGGCGGGATAAATTCCCGCGCAAGCCACGGCGAAAAGCGTCATGGCCTCGGCGAAGCGGTTGATCGAATTACGCCACGACTGGCGCAGTAAAAGAAGGATGGCGGAGATGAGCGTGCCGGCGTGGCCGATTCCGATCCACCACACAAAGTTAACGATGGCGAAGCCCCAGCCGATCGGGATGGTCGACCCCCAAATCCCGATGCCTTTCAGGAACAGGTATCCGATCGCGTACAGCATCATCATCGTCAGCATGAAGGCGATGCCGAAGCCGGCGAACCAGCCATTCGATGCAGGACGGGTCAGCACAATCGCGCTGATCTTCTCCGTGACCGTGCCGAAGGTATGGCCCGGCTCGATTACAGGAGCTCGACTATCTTCCACCGTCGTTTTGTATGGCTCGTTCATTGATTGTTCGCCCATTCCCGGGCGTGCTCCGCGCTTCTTGTCTTCTATGCCTTGAGATCCGGATTCGGGTTGCTGACTTCCGCCAGATAAGTCGTTCGGGGCCGCGTGTTGAGTTCGCCTAGAAGACTGTAATTGCGGGACTGCGCCTTCAACTTCGAAACTTTGCTGTCCGGATCATTAATGTTGCCGAATATGATTGCGCCTGCGGGACAGGACTGCTGGCACGCAGTCTGCAGTTCTCCGTCTTTAATTTTGATTTCCTTGCCTTCGCGCACCGATGCAGTTTCGGTATCGATTTTGTGTTCGGTAATGCGCTGCACGCAGTAGGTGCACTTTTCCATCACTCCGCGGCTGCGCACGCTGACGTCGGGATTGCGCATCATCTTGTACTGCGGCGTTTCCCAGTCCTGGAAGAGAAAGAAGTTAAATCGCCGCACTTTATAAGGACAGTTATTCGAGCAATAACGAGTGCCCACGCAGCGGTTGTAGACCATGTCATTGAGGCCTTCGCTCGAGTGATTAGTTGCACCGACGGGGCAAACCACTTCGCATGGAGCGTTCTCGCACTGCTGGCAGGGCACAGGCTGGAAGAAAGCTTTCGGATTATCGCGGTCGTGGGCTTCCTGATCCTGATATTGGTAGTAAGTATCGATGCGAATCCAGTGCATGTGCCGGCCGATGGCGCACTGCTCCTTGCCGACAACGGCGATATTGTTTTCCGACTGGCAGGCGATCATGCAGTTGTTGCAACCCACGCACGAGTTGAGATCGATCGCCATGCCCCAGGCATAGGCCTCTTCTTTGTAAGGATAGGGCTTGTAAAGCGTGAGACCCGGCGCTGGATCTTCGTCCATCTTCTTCGCGAAGTCAGGATCCTTCCGATATTCCTCCAGCGCGGTTTCTCGAACCAGAGGACGATGGCCGCCATCCGGCGTATCCATCCACTGATAACCCTGCGTCGAAGCAAGGTTGTACGTCTCGCCGGTCTTTCGAATCTGCAAGCCGGTTGCAAACCAGGGTGCGGATGTGGTGCGCAGCGGATAAGCATCGAAGCCCACCGCCGTTCCTACGCGTCCGGCGCGCTTGCGGCCATAACCGAGAAAGACGGTGGCTGAATTATCAGGATGCCCGACTTGAACCCAAACCGGGCCGTTGACTTTTTTCCCGTTCAGTTCGAGCTCGACGACGTCGCAAGTCTTTACCTGCAATCGCTCCGCCATCTTGGGACCGATGAGCACGGCGTTGTCCCAGGTGAGCTTGGTCATCGGCTTGGGCAGTTCCTGAAGCCAGCCGTTGTTGGAGAATTGTCCGTCGTAGATGCTGGGATCGCGGCGGATGTTGAGTTCGTTGGCGTTGGGGTCATAGGGGACAGACAACTCGCGGAACTTAACAGGTCCCACCGCGACCCTTTTTGGAGCGTAGGCGGTGCCTTCGATCCACCCGTCATGCAGCGATTTGCGCCAGAAGGCTTCGAAGTCGGGCCCGGCGTGCTGTTTCTGCCAGTAAGAGCGAACAAGATCATAACTCGTTGCATCGGACTGACCGGAGAGCAGCGCGATGAATTCCAGCGCACTCTTGCCGTTGTAGAGCGGCGCGATCAGCGGCTGGATAATACTGACCGTACCATCGTAGGCGCGAGCATCACCCCAAGTTTCAAGTTCGTGCGCCTGATTGATGTGCCACTGACAAAGCTCCGCAGTTTCATCTTGATAAAGACCAAGATGGACGCGCAATGGAGCTTTGTTGCTCTTGAGAGCATTTGCGAAGTCGAGATCTGCGGGCGCGTCGTAGACCGGGTTGCCTCCGAGGATAACCAGCAAGTCCACTTTCCCAGCGCCGATGTCGGCAACCAGATCTTTGACGGACTCGCCCTGATTTATCGGATTCGCATCGATTGGATCGGAGTAGAAGACGGTCTTGCCCACATTACCTAACTTCTCGTTGATCGAGTGGGCGAGCGCATGGACCGCTGGCCGTTGATGGTCGCCCACGACTACAAGGCTCGATCCCACACGAGAGCGTAGATCCTGAGCGGCGGCGACCAACAGATTGTGTCGTTCTCCTGTCCAACCAACATCGACTCCCAACTCTGACGCCAGGTTCCGTGTAAGCCATTCGAGGTCCGAACTCTTCCACGGCAGCCGATGATCCGCTTTCGCTCCCGTCGTCGTCGGCATGCTCTCGATCACGTACAGCCGGTTCATGTTGCCGTCGGGATTGCGGCGTTTGGCGAAGTCGCGGATGTAGCGGACATTCCCCGGAAAACCCGCATACAGAAAGTCGGCGTCGAGCGAGACGATTACGTCGGCCTTCTCGAAATCGTAGCGCGTCTCGACCGGCTGGCCGAAGGCCAGCTTCGCGCCTTCCAGCACGTTGTCGCGATTGACCGGCTCGTAGCAATGCCACCTGGCCTGGGGATAAATCTTCAGGAAGCCGCGCAGTTGATCGGCGAGCGTGGGCGAAGAAATGGTCGGCGTAAGAATGCGAATGCCCGCGCCCTGCAGCGCCTTCTGCGCGCTGAGCGGCCCGCGAATCGCGGTCACAAAGCTTTGCCACGACCGCTGGTCTCCCATTGAAACCACGCTCTGCGAGCGGTCAGGATCGTACATGCCAAGAATCGACGCCTGGGCAAAAATATCGGTGCCGCCTAATGACGCGGGATGCTGTTCGTTGCCTTCAATCTTGGTCGGGCGTCCGAGATGACTCTCGACCAGCAGCGGGCTGGCGTATCCGCCGAGCGTCATCGCCGTGGCGTAGAACATCGGACGGCCGGGAACCACTTCTTCCGGCTGGCGCACATAGGGAACGATGGGTTCGAGGGGCAGGCGCACGCATCCAGTCATGCCGGCCAGCGCCATGGACGCGCCCATCACCTGCAGAAAGCCGCGGCGCGAAACAGAATCGACCCACTCGGACGCGCCCTTGGGAAATTCGCGGTGCAGCGCGTCCTGAAAATCCTCGCTGCCAGCCAGTTCTTCCAGGCTGCGCCAATATTCCGGGCCGGCCTTCTGATCCGCGGCCGCTTCGATTTGCGCACGGACGGAATCGAGATCCAGCTTGCCCTTCTTGCTGGGGCAAACCTCTTCGCGCTGAGCGCGACCGTCTTGTTCTTCGTTCTTCATTGTTTGCAGATCACTGTTTGCAAATCACTCTTATACGCACTGTCATCCTGAGCGAAGCAGTCGAAGGATCCCTATGCCCTCAAACTGTCCACTCCGGTCTCGAGGTTCTTTCCTGTGTCGCTGCGAGAACTCTGGCATCCGCAGCAGAGCTGCCGGCCTTCGCGGGATCCTTCGACTCCAAATTTGCTTCGCTTCGCGACGCAAATTCTCCGCTCAGGATGACAAGTACTCATAGTCAGGCATCTCATCGGTGACACGTATTACAGCTGGTGATGTCGCGCACGTTGCGGACGTTATATTTTTTTACCAGTGCCGTACCCAGATCGGTCTGATCGGTATAGCTCTGTCCATCCACCACAACTGGATGCGCACTCGTGGGCGGTTGGTAACGCATATTGAAAACCTGATCACGCGGGCGGAGATTATTCTCCGGCGCTCGATGGCAACCTAAACACCATTCCATCTGCAACGATTCCTGCTGGTACATGAGCGGCATCTGGTCGACGGGACCGTGGCAGGTATTGCATCCCACGCCCTTATTTACGTGAATGCTGTGATTGAAAAAAACGAAGTCGGGAAGCTGGTTCACCCGCGTCCATTGCAGAGACTGGCCGGAGCGATAGCTGGCGCGAACCGGCTCCAGCAGCTGGGCGTTCGTCCAAATCTGCGAGTGGCAATTCATGCAAGTCTTGGTGGGAGGAATGCCGGCGAAGCTCGAAGTTTCGACCGTGGTGTGGCAATAGCGGCAGTCGATGCCAAGTCCGGTAACGTGGTGCTGGTGGCTGAACGGCACTGGCTGAGGCTTGCGCACGCCAGCATAGGTGACGTACGGCGAACCCTGAACCTCGTATGCCACTAAACCGAGCGCGGCAATGACGAAGACCGCGCCAAAAATCGTGGCCCGGGAAAGGGTATTCGCACTGCGATGAAAAATCTGCGACATGCTTACGTACGTGTTCTAAAAAATACGTCCGAGACCCAGCAGACTTCAGTTCTGGAAGCTTATTGGTTACAACGCGAAGGAAAATACCCACATATTTTTTCGCGTCAGTTAGGAGAACTCGGAATTATAAATATTTCGCGCGAACTTGTCGCGCACTTCACCAAGAAATTTGTAACAAAATATCTCAAATTGAACCTAGGTGAAAATAATGTTGTCTTTGTAAACACAAAACGCCTCCTCTGAATCCCTAGCGGAGGTTCATCACCAACAGCTTCGGCTCGGTCATTTCCTCGATCGCGTAGCGCAATCCCTCACGGCCGAGACCAGAATCTTTTATTCCGCCGTACGGCATCTGGTCGATGCGGAATGACGGAATATCGCCTGCGATCAGCGCGCCCACTTCGAGTTCGTCGTAGGCCTGGAAGAGCAGTTTCACGTCGCGGGTGAACAATCCTGCCTGCAGGCCGTAGTTGGAGTTGTTGATTCGCCGCAGGGCTTCGTCAAAATTCTGATACGGTTCCACGGTCACGACGGGACCAAAAATTTCCTGGCAGTTTACTTTCATGTCCGGCTTGGTCCCGGTTAACACCGTCGGATTAACGATCGATCCATCTCGGCCACCCCCGCACAACAAGCGCGCGCCCGAGCGAACTGCCTCTTCGATCCAACCGGTTACGCGGACGGCATCGCTCTCGCGGATGACCGGACCGACATCGGTCGATTCTTCCATGGGATCGCCCGTCTTTAACTTCTTGACGCCCTCGACCAGCAGATCGGTGAACCGGCCGTACACCGACTGCTCCACCAGAATGCGCTGCACGGAAATGCAAGTCTGGCCGGCATAACCAAAACCGCCGGTAACGCAGCGATCCGCGGCATAGACGAGATCGGCGTCGCTGTGCACGATGGCGCCAGCATTGCCACCTAGTTCTAACGCGACCTTCTTCTTGCCCGCGCGGCGCTTAATGTCCCAGCCCACGGGCACGCTGCCCGTGAAGCTGATCAATTTGATGCGCTCGTCAGTCACCAGCAGGCTGGCGTCGTCATTGGAAAGTGGCAGCACGTTGAGGCCGCCATCCGGCCAACCGGCTTGCTGAATGCACTCCGCCAGCAGTAAGGAGCAGAGCGGAGTTTGCGGCGCCGGCTTCAACACCATGGAACAGGCGGAAGCAATTGCAGGCGCGACTTTATGAGCGACTAAGTGGAGAGGAAAGTTAAATGGCGTGATACCTGCAATCGGACCGAGAGGATAGCGTTTCACGATTCCCCAGCGTCCGGCGGTAAACTCCTGCCAATCGAGGGGAAGATATTCGCCGTAGATGCGCGTAGCTTCTTCCGCGGCAACGTTGAAGATGAACACGGCGCGGTCCACTTCAATGCGCGCCAGCTTGATGGGCTTGCCGGCCTCCTGCACGATGGTACGGGCAAATTCTTCGCGGCGTTCTGCAATGGCCGCAGCCACGCGGCGCAGCACGCGTTGCCGCTCGAAGGCGGGCAGACGACGCGTGGTACCGAAAGCCTTCACTGAAGCTGCGATCGCAGCTTCGGCATGATTCCGCCGCGCTTGCGTCACTCGCCCGACGACGCTGCCATCGAATGGCGACCGGACCTCGACTATGTCGCCGTCTTCCACCCAGCGGCCGTCGACAAAGAAACCGTGGATCGCGACTGGGGCGACGGTCATTTCTGCCATGGTTGGCCTCCGGGGTCCGAACGGACAATTTTCGATTATAGGCCTTCCCCTAAGGTTGCCTTCTAGAGAGATGATCAAGAAAGAAGAAAGGAAAAAATAATTTTGTGACGTTGAATTCGGAAGCGCATGTGTCCGTCCTTTAGGGCGCGTCCACTACAATAAGCCCGGCCAATGTCCACACCTGAAACCATTCTTGAGCTTGCCCCGCGTCTGCGGCGGAAGGAAGTGTCTTCCGTGGAACTGACGCGCGCTTGCCTAGATCGCATTGAGAAACTGAATCCTACCCTGAATGCCTTTATCACCGTGATGGCTGAGTCTGCTCTCGCAGAGGCTAAGGCTGCCGAGATTGAAATCTCGCGTGGCGAGTGGCGCGGGCCGCTGCATGGGATTCCGATTGCTTTGAAAGATCTGATCGATACGGCGGGAACGCGCACTACCGCGGCCAGCAAGCTGTATCAGAGTCGCGTGCCAAGCGAAGATGCGGAAGTGGTGCGGCGCCTGCGCGAGGCGGGCGCGGTGATTCTGGGCAAGAACAATTTGCACGAGTTCGCATATGGGGGAAGCTCGCTGATTAGTTTTTTTGGCGACGTCCACAATCCGCGGAACGGGGCGCATATTGCGGGAGGATCGTCCGGGGGATCAGCCGCTGCCGTGGCTGCCGGGCTTTGCTATGCGGCGATTGGAACCGATACGGCTGGCTCCATTCGCGAACCGGCGGCGCTGTGCGGATGCGTGGGCATCAAGCCAACTTATGGTCGCGTCTCCACGCGCGGAGTGATTCCGCTTTCGTGGTCGCTGGATCATGTGGGGCCATTCACTGCAACCGTTGGCGATGCGGCTGTCGTTCTGCAGGCAATTGCGGGATACGATGCGCACGATGTGAACAGCGCCGAGGTTGCTGCCGCCGATTATGTTTCTGCTGCTTCTTCTACGCTGGGCGGTGGGGCGAAGAAGCTTCGGGTTGGAATTCCGCGAGCTTATTTTTATGACGATCTTGATGATGAAGTTGGCGCGGCGGTGGACAAGGCTCTTGGCGTGATCAAGACGCTGGTGGCGGAAATTCGCGAAGTGCAGATCGAGATACCAACCGATCGCGTGGTGCAGAATGCCGAATCATATGCGATTCACACGGAAAACATTGCGCGGACGCCGGAACTCTATCAGCCAGAGACTTTGCGGCGTATCCGCTTCGGCGAAAACATTTCGGCTACGGAGTATATCCGGTCCCGTCAGGAGCTGGAGCGCGAGCGCCGACGAGCTCACGAGTTCTTCGCTGACGTGGATTTGCTGGTCACGCCGACGACGCCCATTCCAGCACCTGCGATTGCCGATCTGAAGAAAGACCCTGAGGCGCTGCGTCCGGCGGAACTTGTTTTGCTGCGCAACACGCGGCCCTTTAATGTTTGGGGGCTGCCGGCGATCTCGGTGCCTTGCGGCTTTACGAGGAGCGGGCTGCCGATCGGGCTGCAGATTGCTGGACCGCGCTGGCGGGAAGATCTGGTGCTGCGGCTGGCTCAGGCTTACGAGTCGGCTGTGAATTTCTCCGCGAAATAAATTTCGGCTCAGCTCGCAAATTTCGATGGCTTGCCTCTGCTGGAGCGGACTGCAGATCAAAATAAATTCCTTCGATATAGCGGAAAGTCTTGCTGGGCGCGGGTTGCGAAAAACCGCAGCGCGCAAAATCTTGTTTTCAAAGAATTTAGATATCAAAGTATTTAAAGCAAAGGAGTTAGGTGCGGTTTCCTGGCGTCTATTCTCACGTTGTGCGGGATCGCTCTACTGCCTTTGCTTGGCCATAATGGAACAAATTTGTGGCGGGCACAAGGTTGGATGTCACAGGAGGAGGCTGTGGGTTTCGACAGCATCACCGTCCCTGCACGAAACGCGGAGGTGGCTACTCTCTTGCTTCAGGCAGGGGCATATCGTTTGATCGAAATGCTGCGCGCGTGTGCTCGCGTTTTCGCCACGTCGTAGGAGAGCTGCATTCGGAGGAGGTGATCCATGTCCGGGCCGAAGGCCTTTTCGATACGCAAGGCCATTTCCGGCGTCAGCGAAGCCTTACCGTGCAGAAGGTCGGAGAGCGTGGCGCGGCGCACTTTCAAAATCTCCGCCGCCTTCGACACGGTGAGCCCGAGGGCCTCGATGACTTCAGTTCTGATCAGATCGCCCGGGTGGGGCGGGTTCTTCATGGGCATTGCGGACTCCTAGTGGTAATCGACCAGATCAATGTCGCTGGCCGTGTTCATCTGTTCGTCGAAGCGGAAAATAAGCCGCCAGTTTCCCGTGACTGTCAAGCTCCATGATCCTTTCCGGTCGCCTTCGAGGGGATGCAGCTTCCAGCCGGGAAACCGGCCGAGTTGTTCCAGTGTGTCGGCAGTTTCGAGCCCGAACAGAAGCTTACGCAGCTTGTCGGCCATCGTGGACGGCACACCCCTGGCGCTTCCGTCTTCGTAGAGTTGCCTTAGTCCCTTGTGGCGAAAGCGGACAAGCTGCACGTTGCCCTTTTGTGTAGGCATGAAGTATCTCTCCTTCACTTACACCGCTGTGGTTTTTGGGCACTGCTTGCGGTTGCACACTTGACTTATCAAGCCAAATGCGGCTGAAGAGAGAAACAACTTAATCCTACTTTTGGCAGTATGTACGGTTTAACCGTACATGTCAAGCGACTTATTCTGAGGGGAGAGAATCTGTTGGGTCACACCGTGCGTGGCTGGCCTAGCGTCTTCGGTAGCCTTGCGCCAAGAATCACCTAAACAACGTTTCCTGGGGGGCAGCATTGAGGGACTGAGTCAGCATAGAAACGCCTTCATGGGCTGGAGGTAGCGCGGTGCTGGTAGGGATCCCCTTCGACTTCGCTCAGGGCGGGCTTTCGACTGCGCTTTGCTTTCGCTTCGCGAAAGCAGATGCTCCGCTCAGGATGACAGAGCGTCGAGATCACACGGCTTCAGTCCACCGTCCTGACATCGTCTGGCAGCATGAGGACGAAGGTGCAGGTGTTGGTGGTGGGGGAGCAGGTGAGGGTGCCGCGGCGGAGGATTTTTAGCGGAGTGTCGTCGGGGAAGGTGAGGCGGTACTCGGCGGTGCGGAGGGCTTCGGTGAAGATTTTCAGCTTCTCGTCTCCGCTGACGAATTTTACGGCTTCGGCTTTGGCTGGGCTACCGGCGACGCCGCTGAGCAGGACGAAGAAATCCGCAGTGCCGGTTTCTTTGGACTTGCCCAGATCGATGGTGCGGAGAGATTGCAGACTTTGATTGTCTTTCGCTCCGCGATTGAGTTTGGAGTCGTTCTTGACTAAGGCGGCAATTCTGTCCTTGGTTTCCGGAGTGGGGCGTAGTCCGGTGACAGCGAGTTCGTAGGTTTCGAGGGCGCGATCTTTCTTGCCCTGCTTCTCATAGATCTGACCAAGATGGTCGCCGACTTCGCCGTGCTGGCCGAGTCCCCAGGCGGCGGAGATGTATTTCTCGGCCTTGTCCAGATTTCCTTCGTCGAAATAAACCCAGCCCAGCGTGTCCCAATAAGCAATGAGCGAGGGAACGAGGGGCAACTCCTGTGCGGTGAGGCGGTCGAGCGAGAGGTTGCGCAGAGCGGCGGTTGTGGCCGAAACGGCGGACTCGGCGTATTGTTGCGCGCGGTCGAGGTGGGAATGCTTCAGCGATAACTGGTAGGCGATGTTATTCCAGACCAGAGGGGTGGCGGAAAGCTCGACGGCGTGGTCGAAGGTGGCGAGGGCTTTGTCGTCCTGACCGAGGTTGAGGTAAGCGTCGCCGAGGCTGACTTGCAGTTCGGGATTGTCCGGGGTGAGAGAAGTGGCCTTTTCCAGTTCGGCGGCGGCCAGGTCGTACTTGTGCCACTCGGAATACATGGTGCCAAGACTGGCGTGGGCGAATTTGTCGAGCGGGTTGATCTCGATCTGCTTATTGAAGGCGGTGACGGCTTCGTCGTATTTGAATTCCTGCCAGTAGGCGCGGCCAAGCGTGTTGTAGGCGTATTCGTCGTAGGGATTGATTTCGATCTGCTTCTTGAGAGCGGCGATGGCGTCGTCGTTCTGGCGCAGGTTCAGATAGCAGAGGGCCAGCACATACCAGGCGTATTTATTCTTGGGATCGACCTCGGTGGCGCGCTTGAGAAGTTGCACAGCCAGCGGGAGATTGTTGGCGACGTAGGCGGCTCGACCGCTTTCAAACAAGTCGTCCGCTTTCATGTCAGGCGGAGCGACAGGTGTCCCCGCAACCGTTGTTTCGAGAGAGAGAAATTGGCCCAAGTCAGAGCCGACGGCGCGGCGAAAGGCCTGATAGTCCGAGATGCGCTGCACGGGCAGTTCATCCTGATGCAGGATCAGGGTTCGGTCGGCGGCGAAGGTGGTGCCATCGAGCTTGTAGGTGGCCTGGTACTCGGCGTAGTCGCGCTTGAGGGAAAACGGCAAGGGCGTGTGCGCGACGTACTTGGCGGGAAGTTCGAGCTTAATCTTGTAAACGTATTCGGCTTTGGGGCCGAGTTTGACCGGCTCGGAGTCGGAATCGGCGTCGGCGTCACCGAGGTCGGGCAGGTTGAACTGGCAGAGGGGTAACGGAAGATCAGACTTTTTCTTTGACCAGTCGAGGAAGTTTGGCTTGGAGACATCGTAGGTCATGGTGAAGGGCTCGCGGGTGGCGGCGGGATCGCTGATTTTCAAGTTGCTCACTTCGCCACCCATTCCGGCGTTGACGTTTTCGACGACGCGCTGCCACTGGGCTTCGGGAAGACGGCGGAAAATCGAGCGCAGCATCAGTTCCTCATCACCGCGGAAGGTGTAATGGACGTGAACTTCGAGCTTGCCGATGCCGTTGATTTTTCCCTCGACTTCGGCGATTTCGCTGTCGGGCATGGGAGTGTCGGCAGGAGTCTCCTCTAAATGCGGAGTGCCGTTGAAGGGGATCACGAGCGCTTGCTTCTTGCGCAGCGTATAGGCGAGCAGGCGGAAGGGAGCCACTTCGCTCGTCGTATCCATCCAGACTTCTTCTTTACCCATCGGCAGCAGGGTGATGACGTGATCGAACTGCGAGGGCGAAGGGACGTCGGTATCGAGCTTGCGACTGGAATTGATTAATACGGAAGACGCGTGCATGCCTTCGGCTTCGAGGAGAGAAGCGAGCAGGGTGTGCTTGTCCTTACAGTCGCCGTATTGGTTGTGGAGGACATCGCTGGCGGCGTGCGGCTGGTAACGGCCTACACCGAGCGACAGGCTGACATAGCGAAAATTTTTCGCGACGAAATCGTAGAGGGCCTGGACCTTGTCCAGGTCTGTGTTGAGGCCCTTGGTGAGTTCCGCGGCCTTGGCGCGGACTTCGGGCGAGGGGGCGCGGCGGTCTTTTTCCAGGCCGGCGTACCAGCGGCCAATTTGTTCCCAGCTAACGAAACTGGTCAACTGAATGTCAGGGCGGTCGTCGTCGGGAGTCTTCTTTTTCTTCTTGTCGTTTTCTTTATCTTTGTCTTTGTCTTTTTTCTCGTCTTCGCGCTGCAGGTGCGTGTTGGTCCAGTGATAAAGCCGACGACCATCCTGCTCGGAGATCTTGGGATCCATCCCAGATTTTGTTTTCAATTTGAGGGGACGGCTGGCGGGGACGTCTATGTCAACTTCTTCATCGAGATCAATGTTGGTTTTGTCGAAGTCGTAGTCAGTCCAAAACTCGCCCGGAGCCAGCGGAGTATGAATCACGGTGACGAGGCGGTATTCCAGGACTTCGCCGGGACGAAGGCCGGGCACAGTGATATGCTTCACGCGATAATCGGTGTAGACGGGAGCTTGCTGCTCGAGTGGGGCACTGAGATCCTGTACGGCATCGTCTCCTGCCTTGACGATGCTGCCATCGGCCTTGATGACACGGACGTAGGGAATCTCGACGCGCTCGTTGGCGGAGTTGTAGCCAACCTGAATCTGTCCCCACTGCTGGACTCCGGCCTCGCTTTGGACGCGGATGCGAGCGATGGTCTCCTTGCGGCCGGTGCCATCGTTTTCAAAACGGTAGAGTGAGCGGTACTGCTCGACGACAAAGGCCTCCTGAGAATAATCGGGTTTGGCGGCATCTCCTTGGGGAGGCGAGGTGTTCTGAGACTTGGAATCGGCGGGCTGCGCCTTTTGTTGGGCCTCCGGGGGCAACGGGAGGGGCGGGACTGCGTCCGATTGAGCTCGGGCGGGAAAGGGGATGGCTAGGATGATGGCAAAACAGAGCGAGAGACAGAGACGACGCATAGGGTAATAGTAAGGCAGGTTGGGCAGTTTGTACTGCGAGGGTGGGAAATCGCGGTCGTTCTAGCCGGGGAAAAGTCCTCCGTAAGGCATTGTGATATACATCACATTTCCTTGTTCAGACGTCACAAAAGCGTAGTAAAATGCCGCGCAGATAGTCCTGCTTAGGCCATGACGCCGGGCAGGCGTGACGCATAATGTAATTGCGCCACGATCTTTCCGTTCGGAGGTTTCGGGTATGGAAGATCGGGCCCCTGACGTCTCTTCTTCGGCTACGCAGCCGTCTCTTTCCTCACAACGGGTCACCAGCAGGCATTTTGAAGGCCGTGGCGCCTGGGTTCTTACAGCGTACGGCATCTCTGGGCTGGCTCTCTTCGGGCTTTTGGCTTATTTCTTCTCCGACTTCATCGCTCATTAGATGAGTGCCTGGAAGTGACGAGCGGGCGTGCGCGTCCGTGGAACGGCTTGGTTGTGTGTCTGGAGTGTCGCGGCTCGGCGGCTTGAGGCTTGGGTGCGCAGACCCCTCTTCGAACGTGTTACAATGAGCGACCTTAGAGGCGGTTGCTTCGCAAAAGAACCCAGCGTTTCCCCACAACTGAAGGACTGAGAAAGAGACACCCGCAGGAACCCGTGGCCAAGAGACCCACGTCCGCAGGAACGCCGATCACCTACGCCGACGCGGGGGTGAGCATTGACCGTGCCAACCGCACCAAGCAGCGCATTAAATATCTGGCGCATAAGACTTTTACCCGGGGCGTGCTGAGCGAAATCGGGGGCTTTGGCGGCCTTTTCGCAATTGACAAGACCAAGTATCTGGATCCCGTACTGGTTTCCAGCGTCGACGGAGTGGGGACAAAACTGAAAATTGCCTTCGAAATGGGTCTGCATTCTACCGTGGGCGCAGACCTGGTGAACCATTGCGTAAATGACATCGCGGTCCAAGGCGCAGCGCCGCTGTTTTTCATGGACTATTTGGCCACGGGAACCCTAGATCCTTCGGTCGCCGAGCAAGTGGTGGAAGGAATTGCCGATGCCTGCAAACACAATGGTTGTGCGCTGATCGGTGGCGAGACGGCGGAGATGCCCGGTTTTTATCCCGATGGCGAGTACGATCTGGCGGGTTTCATCGTCGGGGTGGTGGAACGAGAGCGCATCATTACTGGCAAGGACGTACAGATTGGCGATGTCGTTCTCGGCCTGCCGTCCAATGGCCTGCACACCAACGGATATTCGTTGGCCCGCAAACTTCTCTTCGAAGTGGCACACTACTCGCCCGATGATTACGTGAACGAGATCAAGAATAAAGTTGGCAACGAGCTGATGCGGACACACAAAAGCTACTGGCCGGCGCTGCGGAAGCTGGTTGACGGGCAATGCGTTTCCGCGCTGGCACACATTACCGGCGGCGGCATCACAGAAAATCTTCCGCGGGTTCTGCCGCGCGGGACGGCAGCCTTGATTGAGATGGGTTCGTGGCCGGTGCTGCCTCTGTTTGAGCATTTGCAGCAGTTGGGCAATGTTCCACAGGATGAAATGATGCGGACGTTCAATATGGGGTTGGGCATGCTTCTGGTAGTTCCGCTGGCAAAATTCAAGAAAGCTCAGAATGTCCTCGAACGCGTGGGTGAAAAAGCCTACACCATCGGCCGCATCGTGAAGGGCGAACGGAAAGTGATTTACAGCTAAGTCGCGCGGACTTCATGCACAACCTCGGCATTCTGCTCTCGGGACGTGGGTCGAATTTCGTTGCGATCGCAGACAGCATCGATGCAGGCCGCATCGCGGACGCGCAAATCGCGGTTGTCATCTCCAATAAAGCCGACGCGCCCGGAATAGCTACGGCGCGCCAGCGCGGTTTGAACGCCATTGTGATTCCATCGAAGGGCAAGCCGCGGGAAGAACACGACCGCGAAGTGGTCGCCGCGTTGAAGGAACACAATGTGGATCTCGTCTGCCTGGCGGGATACATGCGCTTGCTCTCTCCGTGGTTCGTGCAGCAATTTCCGCGGCGGATTTTGAACATTCATCCGTCGCTGCTGCCGGCGTTTCCTGGGCTGGAGGCGCAGGAGCAGGCCTTCGTCTACGGAGTAAAAGTTTCCGGCTGCACGGTGCATTTCGTCGACGAGGAACTGGATCACGGGGCGATTATTGTGCAGAAGGCCGTTCCAGTGCTCGACGGCGACGATGAGCATGCGCTGGCCGCCCGCATTCTGGAGCAGGAACACATCGCGTATACGGAAGCGATCAACATTGTGCTGCGAGGAAACTTCGAGATCTTGGGACGAAGATTGAGGAAGAAAAACTAGAAATGGCGTAGTGAACAGAATTCTCTATTTGAATTCTTTCGCCATCCTCAAGATCGGCAAGGACTCTCCGTTCGCTAACGGAACCTCCTGATTCTCGATCGCTACATATCCCTTGGCACGATAGAAAGCTACTCCACTCAGGGTTGCGCCCATCTCGAGGCGAGTGAAGCCGGCCTCGCGGGCGGCATTCTCGCAGGCTTCGAGAATCATTCCTCCAATGCCCTGCCGCGCCCACTTGGGATGCACGAAGAAGGCGCGAATCTTTGCGGCATCGCGCGCGGGATCAAGCAGCGAATCCTCGCGGCCTGCGAATTGATCGCCGCCGTACAGGGTCTTGTGCTTGCTCCATCCGCCACAGGCAGCGATTTCAACGTTGCCTTGCGATGGCGAGCACTCCACAACGAAATACGTTCCATCGGCGATGAGCTGGCTGTCGACGCCGTAAACGGATTTCAGCGCGCCTTCGATCTGGCCGGGCGAATAGTAGTCAGGCTGCAGACCTCGCACGGAAGCCTCGATGAGTTCCTGCAGCCTGGGAATGTCTGCCGGAGTTGCCTTTCGTATGTGAAGGTCCATCGATTCGGTCATCGATTCTTTCTTAGGGAATTCTCGATATTCTAAGCGTCCGGATTCGGCCTTTGCCGCCGCGTTCCTTATAATGTCCTTTCCCATGCCAACCTTCGCATCGGTCGACGAACAACTCACATATCTCAAGAAGGGCTCCGCCGAAATTATTCGCGAAGCCGACCTGCGCGCCAAGCTGGAGAAGTCGCGCGCGACGGGCAAACCGCTGCGAGTGAAGCTGGGCATGGACCCGACTGCGCCCGATCTTCATCTCGGGCATACTGTGGTGCTGCGCAAGCTGAAACATTTTCAGGATCTCGGACACACCGCGATTTTCCTGATCGGCGACTTTACGGGGATGATTGGCGATCCCACGGGGCGCTCGGTTACGCGGCCGCCGCTGACGCGCGAGCAGATTGAGGAAAACGCCGAGACCTACAAGGCGCAAGTGTTCAAGATTCTCGACCCGCAGAAAACCGTGATCGACTTCAACCGGCGCTGGATGGGCGCGTTCACGGCAGATGATTTCGTTCGGCTGATGGCGAAGTACACGGTCTCGCAACTGCTGGAGCGGGAAGATTTTCACAAAAGATTTCGGGACGAGAAGCCGATCTCCGTGCACGAGTTGCTGTATCCGCTGGTGCAGGGATATGACTCGGTGGCGCTGGAGGCGGACGTGGAACTTGGCGGGACCGACCAGAAATTTAATCTGCTGGTTGGCCGCGAGCTGCAGCGAGCTTACGGGCAGGAGTCGCAGGTGGTGCTGACTACGCCGATTCTCGAAGGGCTGGACGGCGTGCAGAAAATGTCGAAGTCGCTGGGGAACGCGATCGGGATTCACGAGGCGCCGCTGGAAATGTACGGCAAGATCATGAGCATCTCCGACGAGATGATGTGGAGGTATTACGAATTGCTGACGGACGTGCAGGTCGCGGAGATCGAGAAGATGAAGCGGGAGTCGCATCCGATGCAGGCGAAGAAGGAGCTGGCGCGGAGGATTGTGGCGGATTTTCATTCGGCGGAGGCGGCGACGAAGGCGGGGGAGGACTGGGCGAAGCAGTTTCAAAAGAATCAGGTGCCGGAGGATGTGGAAGAGGCCGGAATCGATGCCCCCGAAAACCGACTCCGAATTGACAAATTAGTAGCTCGCGCGGGTCTGGCAGGGTCCGTAAGCGATGCCGGCCGGATGGTGAAACAGGGCGCGGTAAGAGTCAATGGCGCGGTCGTCAACGATCCCGCTGTCGTCTTGAATATTTCGGAACGGCCCACGTTGCAGGTTGGACGCAAGATCAAGAGAGTCCGGCCAGGAATCCCCGGCACGGGACCCGTTACCGAAACGTTGCCCCACTGATATTCGGAAACCGGACAGCCGAGGGCCTATCCGACGGGAAGCTCGGCGGCGCTGCGGGGCTTGTCACCGCGTCTCGATCACCTTTCCGAAAACCACATGCCATAGAAACTCCTAGCAGGGCCCGCTTATTGCATCGGCCTGAAAGGGATCCTTCGACTGCGGTTTTCGCTTCGCGTTCGCGAAGCGAAATCCTCGCTCAGGATGACAGTGTTTCTTGGGGATGCAGGGGTCTGGTAGGGGCGAGCCCTGACGATACGCGGTTGCGACTACGGGAGCAACCCGAAGACGGCTACGCCGTTGGGAGTGCCTACAAAAACTTTGCCGTTCACGATCATTGGTGTCATGTACTTGTTGCCGGAGCCGAATTGGTCGCGGCCGCCGCTGGCCTGATTGCTGTTGTAGAGCTCGTTCAGATTTGCGGCGTTGTAGGCGTGCAAAACTGCGGGGCTCGCGTTCTCGACGGCCCACACGATTCCATTGCTCGCGCCGTTGGCCGAGATGCTCGGGGTCGCGCCGGGATAGTCGAAGCTGTTGGCGGTTTGCGCGGTGGCGCTGGTCGAAAGCTTCGCGTTGGTGAAGGTGAAGGCCTGGATGGGGCTGCCCACCGATCCGTAGTAGAGCGTGTTGTTGAAATATGCGGGCATCGCCCAAACGCCTCCCGGCAATGCGCCCGGGAGTTCCTGATAGATATTGGCGTTGTTCGAGCTGAACCTGCCCATGGAATCGCGATTCACCAGGTAGAGGTTCGAATCTTTGCCGGCACCGACGGCGAGATGCATAGTCTGGCCCGAGCCGTTGGTGAGATCGGGCAGCACGATCATTCCGCCGGAACCGAGGTCGGTATCGCTGCCGTTTTCCGAAGCTTCATTGTCCATTTCAAAATAGTCGGCAACCGCGAGACCGCTTGAAGTGGAGAGCTTCATGAAGGCGTTGCCGTAGTCGCCATCGCTGGGAAAGCCGCTCGCATTCATGGTCGTATCGAAGTCGCCGTTGGCATCGAGAAAATAGATGTTGCCGGAACTGTCGGCGGCGAGGCCGGCGCCCGCCATCCAGATAGCGCCCTCATTGCCGTTGGGCGTGATATTCAGTACGGTTGCCTGGGCCAGCGTGGATTCGCTGTAACCGATAATCCATCCGGTGTAGGGACGGATGTCACAGTGTGAGGCCCAGCCGGTGTAGATGATGCCGTTCAAGAGGAGCAATGCAGCGCGCTCTTTGTATTGGCCGGGTTCGAAGACCACGTTTCCGTTGCTGCTACTGTCGCCGCTTCCGGGATAAGTTCCTTGAATATCGACCGGACCGCTGAACAATTCCGTGCCGAGCGCGAGATCGAGCGCGTGGATGCGCTGGTGGTAGTTGCTGGATGAGTCTTTCGACATGGCGACGACGTAGATCGCGCCATTGGGACCTTGCGTGCGATCGATCACGGGAGTGGAGGTGACTCCGATTTCGGGAGTCACTTGTCCGCAACCTCGGTTGTCCGAGGTGGTCTCGCCGGTTTTCAACATCGATACGTGCCACAGTGTCGTGCCGGAATCGGCGTCGAAGGCGTAGACCGAGTCGTGCTCGGTAGCAACGACGAGCACGTTGTGCGTGCCGTTGCTCGGAACCGCGACGTTGGAGGCATAGAGCGGCTCGGCGTCAACCAGGCCGTCGACCGGATAGAAACCAAGCTTGCCGAATTTCGCGGAAGTGACGTTGCTCGTGGTCAGGGTGGTTTCGTTCAGATTCTGTCCAGTGCGCGCGATGTCATTGTGGTAGGTGAGCACTTCGGTAGTTGCGGGTGGCGTAGCATTCACGGTCAGAGTGGCTGTGTTGCTGGTTGTATTTCCTGCAGAGTTGCTGACTACGACTTTATATTGCGTGCCACTGTTCGCGGTTGTGGTCGCGGGGGTGGTGTAGCTGGCCGAGGTTGCGCCGGTGATCGTGGTCGTTCCCTGCAGCCACTGATAGGTCAGAGGATCGGTACCAGTTGCGATCACCGAGAAAGTTGCGGTTTGGCCGGCTGTCACGGCCACGCTTGCGGGTTGCTGCGTGATCGCGGGCGCCACCGCGGTTGCGGTTACAGTGAGAGTGGCTGCATTGCTGGTGATACTTCCGGCCGCGTTGCTCACGACTACGCTGAATCTTGAACCGCTGTCGGCGCTCGTGGCTGCGGGGGTGGTGTAGGTGACGGAGTTCGCTCCGCTGATGGCTGTTGTGCCCTTCTGCCATTGATAGCTCAAGGGAGCGGTCCCTGACGCTGTCACCGAAAATGTAGCCGTCTGGCCGGTGGCGACGCTCTCGTTGGCGGGTTGGGCAGAAATCGTGGGAGCCGCTGGATTTGTCGAACCGGCCGGGGACGTGGACGTGCTCACGCCGCTGCAGTTCGCCAGGATCAGGCTAACTGTAAGAAGAGACGAGATTTTCGCCAGTCGTTGCAGTCCCATAGCCTGCCTTTCAGAAACAACGGTCAGGCATCCATCATGCCAGTGGTTGCCTGGTTTGGGGAGGGGACGCGTGGTTACGATAGTCGGAATCTGCAATGCTTTGGGAAGCGCCGCGCAGTGGCCGATTGGACGAGGCCTTGCGGCCTGTCCCATCTCACCATGCGGGTTGACTCTGCTACTCTCTCCTCGCACATGCGCGCCACGGCGATCCTCGGGCTGGGGTGTTCACCGAAAAACCTCAAGCCGTTTCAGATCGATAAGACTATTGAGTGGCGCGTCGGAATGCCAGCCGCGTCGGATCAAGCGGACATCATATTAGTATTCGGCGGCGACGGAACCATTCACCGGCACTTGAGCCAATTGGTGAAACTCCGCCTGCCAGTACTCGTAGTTCCTGCCGGCAGCGGGAATGACTTTGCGCGCGCGCTCGGATTCCGGGGGGTGCGCGATTCGCTTGCGGCTTGGCGAGGATTCTGCGCAGGACAAGAGAACATCCGGGCCATCGATCTTGGGGTGGTCACGGCGCTGGCAGACGAGGGCCGCGCAGCACATGAATCTGCGCGGTACTTCTGCAGCGTGGCGGGAGTGGGACTGGACGCAGAAGTGTCCCGGCGGGCCAACGCGTTGCCGCGCTGGCTGCGCGGACACGGCGGCTATGCGCTGACGCTGGCTCCAACGCTTTTTCGCTTTGCCCCGCTGCCCATGAGGATTCTTGCGGCGGACGAGGCCGGCGGCTGGACGACGCGCAGCGATCAACCCACCATGCTAGCCGCGTTTGCCAATACGGCGATTTATGGTGGAGGGATGAAGATCGCTCCCCAGGCGAGAACGGACGACGGACTGCTTGATGTATGCGTGATTGGTGGCATCGATCCTTTCAGACTTGCCTGTATGTTTCCTACCGTGTACTTTGGCCGCCATCTGCGCATTCGGGAGGTCAACTATTTCCAGGCCGGTCATGTGCGCGTGGAAACGGAAAGCCCCCTGGAAATCTACGCCGATGGCGAATACGTTTGTCGGACACCGGCCGAGGTCAGCATCCAGCGCGGAGCGCTGAAAGTGCTCACGCCCTAGCTCCAGTGCTAAACTTTCCCCATGGCTGAACGACGTTCCCGCACGCTGCTCTGGATTCTGATTGGTGGAGGAGCATTCTTCCTCTTTGTGCTGGCGGTGTTTTCGCTGGTGTACCTGACGCTGCACGCGGGCAGCAGTGAAGCATCGTTCACTGGCTTTGGAGACCGCATCGGCGTGGTGGACCTAGATGGCGTGATTCTTTCGCCGGAGCCGGTGGTCGGCCAGCTCAAGAAGTTCAACGACGACTCTTCCGTCAAAGCCATCATCCTGCACATAAATTCGCCGGGCGGCGGCGTGGCTGCGTCGGAGGAGATTTATCGCGAGGTCAAGCGCATCCACGATGAGAAAAAGAAGCGCATCGTGGTTTCGATCGAAACCGTGGGAGCCAGCGGCGCCTACTATGTGGCGTCGGCCTCGAACAAGATTTACGCCGATAACGGCAGCATCGTTGGTTCGATCGGCGTCATTGCCGAGTGGGTAAATTATGGCGATCTGCTGAAGTGGGCCAAGCTGAAGAGCATTGTGTTCAAGACCGGTGAATTTAAGGACACGGGCAATCCCACGCGCGATCTCACCCCAGCCGAGCAAGCCTACATGCAGTCGCTGATTGATAACATGTTCGGCCAGTTCGTGCAGGCTGTGGCCGATGGGCGGGGGATGAAGTTCGAAGACGTGAAATCGATTGCCAACGGAAAGGTGTGGACGGGCGAACAGGCACTCTCGATGAAGCTGATCGACAACGTCGGCGACTTCCAGTCGGTGGTGAAGGATACGGCAAAAGCGGTGGGCATCTCGGGCGAGCCGACGCTGGTGCATCCGGAGAAGGATCGCAAGACGCTGCTCGATCTGATGTTGGGCGATGTTTCGCAGTATCTGCCCAACACTGAGAAAATGCTGGAACAGCATGTTGGGTTCTACTATCTGTGGAAGTAGCGCGGGTCTTGGGTGATAGGTGGTAGGTCTTAGGCCGGAACACGCCTGGCCGTGGGCGAAACGGAAGCCGAAGACCCAAGACCTGGGACCTAAGACCTGAAAGGGCTCTGGCCCAAGGCTGCGACTTGCATACAACCCCTGAAATTTGAGAAGGTTATGGAGGTTGCCGGCGTGAGGCTGGGGTTTCCGCCGAGCAGTGGCGGCTCCTTTTCGAAAAACGGAACCTGGGAGTGAAGAAGCACTATGACGAAAGCCGATCTGATTGATGAAGTCTCGCGGTTAGCGGAACTTACGCGCAAAGACAGCGAAGTGATTGTAGAAACGATCTTTGACAGCGTGGTGCGTTCCCTGCGCGCGGGGGACAAGATCGAGATACGCGGCTTTGGCAGCTTCCGCACCCGCCAGCGCAAGCCACGTACGGGGCGCAATCCCAAGACTGGTGAAAAAGTCGAAGTACCCGCGAAGAAGATTCCCTTCTTCAAGCCCAGCAAGGAATTGAAGGACCTGGTGAATGAAGGAATCGCCGAGCCGGCAGCTGTGCCTCCGGCACCGCCCGCGCCACCAAGCCCCCCGCCGACACCGGCTTAGTGCAGGGACCTTGGAAAAGAAAGTTAGGGACGGATTCCGACTACGCCCATCATCCGGCCGGTCTTGCCGTTCTCAGCGCGATAGGAAAATAGCAGGTCGGTGTGGCAGGTCGTGCACAGTGGCGAGGCTTCGATGCTCTTCGCCGGAACTCCTGCGGCCAACAGTTGTTGACGGTTGGCTTCCACCAGGTCGAGAAAAATCTTCTTGGGTAACTCGCTGTGGCCGGGAGCGCGAGCGGTGAGAAATAGCATGGGATATTTTTCGCGCACAGGATCGGATTCCTCGACCACGCGAAACAATTTCTCCGCGTAGGCAAACTGGGATTCGAACTTTTGGCGAACTTCTTCGCCGACTTCGTAACAACAGCCGTGAACCCCGGGACCAATCGCGGCTTTGAGATCGCGCGCGCGGCTGCCGAAGATGCGGCGCATCTCACCCACGCCTTTTTCCACGATGCGCTTGACCGTGCCCCGCCAGCCAGCATGAAACACGCCTACGGCGCGACGCTTCGGGTCGACAAGAATGACGGGCAGGCAATCAGCAGTTTGGATACCGAGCAACAGGCCGGGGGTGTTGGTGATCAGGCCGTCGCCGACGAGGTGCGATTCCGCGGGCGACTTGACGAAGTGGATGATATCGGAATGAACCTGCCTTGCCGTGACCAACGGCCAGAGGCCTGATCCGCTGTTTGCACCGAGCTCAGCCAGAAACGCAGCGCGGTTACGCTCGACCGCGGCTTTGGAATCTTCTTTGGTGAATCCCAGGTTGAGCGTGTCTTTCCCATAGACGCGCGAGAATCCGCCGACCCGCGTGGAGAATCCGTGGATGAGCCAGGGAAATTGGCTCAGGTGGGCAGCGCGAAGGATGCTGAGTTTCGCTGGTTTGGAGACCCGATTCGACACTCAACCATGTTACCCGATGCATGGGTTGTGCTTGGCTGCGGCCTCAACGGCGGCGGGCCCAGCGCTCCCGCACTCCGGCGATGAACTTCTCCTTGTCCGCCCGCATGAGCCGCACCAGCTCGTGGTTGCCGGTGTCTTCGTGTGCAGCTGCCCACAGCACCATTTCAGTCAGCACCGGAGCCAGATCGATTCCCTTCTTCGTAAGTGAGTAGAGCACTTTGCGTCCGTCCGATGGATCCGCCTCCGTCTTGATGATTCCGTACTCCACTAGCCTGCGCAGGCGGTCGGCCAGAATGTTCGTGGCAATGCCTTCATAACATTCCAGGAATGTTTTGTAAGTGCGGGCTCCGCGCAGCATCATGTCGCGAATGATCAGCAGGGACCAGCGGTCGCCCAACATCTCTACCGAAGCATTGAGCGGACAACCCGAGCGGCGCTTTGGGTCTGCCTTTTTGGACATCGTCTTCCTTGATTGTAAATTATCACTTGCATTTCGCAAGTAAGATATTGGATACTTTCGCGGTCTGGGGGAAATCGATGAATCGAAAAATAGTCGGGGCAATCGTATTGGGAAGTTTCGCACTGGCTCTCGAGTTGAGCGTGGCGTCGGAAGCGCAGGCCCAAGAGGCCAAAACGCTCTATCCGAGCATGGCTCCGGTTGCGCAGTACATGATGGAACGTCAGGCCGAAATCGCCTTGGCGCGGAGCGCGGCTCCGGAATCCATTTCACGCGATGCCGAGGTCCTGATCATGGGAGCACACGGTTACGAAACGGCAGTGAAAGGCAAGAACGGTTTTGTGTGTCTGGTGGAGCGATCCTGGACCGCCGGAACCGACGACCCTATTTTCTGGAATCCCAAGATTCGGGGTGCGATCTGCTTAAACCCGCCAGCCGCGCGAACCTACCTCCCCATCACCGTGAAGAAGACAGAGTTGATATTGGAGGGAAGATCCAAGGCCCAAATGATTGAAAGCATCAAGGCCGCTTTCGCCAAGAAGGAATTGCCGATGCCGGAGCTTGGCGCGATGAGTTACATGATGTCAAGACAACAATACTTAGACGATAGCGCCGGGAACTGGCACCCCCACCTGATGTTTTTCGTTCCGCAAATGGATGCGGCAACTTGGGGCGCAGATCTGCCCGGCTCACCGGTCCTGGCGTCTGTCGACAGTCTCGACCGATTGACCGTGTTCCTCATTCCGGTGGGCAAGTGGTCGGACGGAACAGATGCACTGGCGGTCACACACTGACGTTCGATCTCAGCAATAGCAATGTAAGAAAGCCGTCCCTTGTTTAAGGCACTGAACGAATTCACCCGAAACTTCTGGCGACGAAGGTTCTGGCATCGGAAGTCGTGATTCTGAGTTACAAAAGAGCTTGAGAACAAACAGGAGACGGTCGAGCGGGGAGCAAAGAAATTTCAACCAAGAGAGGAAGCGATGAGCAAGGTGCGAGTTCTGGTGGGAACGCGTAAGGGAGCGTTCATTCTGACGGCCGATGGGAAGCGCGAGAAATGGGATGTAAGCGGCCCCCATTTTGCGGGTTGGGAGATGTATCACGTGAAGGGATCGCCCGTGGATCCGAACCGGCTGTACGCGTCGCAATCCAGCGGCTGGTTTGGGCAGTTGATTCAGCGCTCGGACGACGGCGGCAAAACCTGGCACCAGCCTGGAACTCCGCCCGGAGAGCCGCCTGCAGCCGGTCCGCCGAAGGGCGTCAGCAACAAGTTCGTCTACGACGTGTCTGCCGAAACCGGCAAGCCGCTGACCACGCATCAGTTTTACGACGGCACGCAGCATCCGTGGGAGTTCAAACGGGTTTGGCATCTCGAACCGTCGCTCACCGAGCCGGACACAGTTTTCGCGGGAGTGGAAGACGCCGCGCTCTTCCGCTCGACGGACGGCGGGGAGAATTGGAAGGAACTCTCCGGACTGCGTGGCCACGGCACCGGCCCGAAGTGGCAGCCGGGTGCGGGTGGGATGTGTCTGCACACCATCATTCTCGATCCCAGCAATCCAGACCGAATCTTCATTGCCATCTCAGCGGCTGGCGCATTCCGCACCGATGACGGCGGCAAGACCTGGCAGCCCATCAACCGCGGGCTGTACTCGAAGTACATTCCCAACCCAACGGCCGAGGTTGGGCATTGCGTTCATCACGTTGCCATGAACCCGTCGCGGCCGGGCGTGTTGTTCATGCAAAAGCATTGGGATGTGATGCGAAGCGATAACGCCGGAGATTCCTGGCAGGAAATCAGCGGAAACCTGCCTACGGACTTTGGATTCGTCATCGACGTGCACGCGCATGAGCCGGAGACGATTTATGTCGTGCCCATCAAGAGCGATTCGGAGCATTTTGTGCCCGATGGCAAGCTGCGCGTCTTCCGCAGCCGCACGGGAGGAAATGAGTGGGAGCCATTGACGAAGGGATTGCCGCAAAGCAATTGCTACGTTAATGTGCTGCGCGACGCGATGGCGGTCGATTCACTGGACAAATGCGGAGTGTATTTCGGAACCAGCGGCGGACAAGTCTATGCCTCGGCCGATGCGGGAGACAGCTGGAATCCCATCGTGCGCGATCTTCCGGCCGTGCTTTCCGTGGAGGTGCAAACTCTGGCGTAAGAACGCGGTGACCTTCACGTTCATGAAGCCCGCTCTGCATCCGCGACAAGAGAATCGACGGGCGACTTTGAAAGTAACTCTTTTTTTTCTTCGAGATTAGGCGCGGTCTCGGTCGCGCCCGTGTCCACGCAGAGCGGCACGGCAGAGCGTAGAGTCGTACCGGCGTTGGTAGAGCAGATCGTGAAATCGCCCCCAAGTTCTTTCATCCGTTCGCGGATGCCGGCAAGACCGACGCCCGAACCGGCTCCGATGCGGTGGAAACGATCCATGACAGCCTGAGGAAGCCCGCGGCCAAAGTCCTGGATTTCGAGGATGGCGCGATCCGGGAGTCTCTGGAAGTTCACTTCCACATTCGGGCTCGCGGAATGGCGATGGGCATTGGTGAGGCCTTCCTGGAGCGCGCGGAAAAGAGCGAGTTCAACGACTTCGGGCATGCGGGCAGGTTTCAAATCTTCCGCCGGAAGGCTGTCGGGATGGGAGAAGTTGGTTTTGATGGTCATCGCCGAGCGCTTGGCAAAGCCATCGATGAACCAATGCGCTGCCGCTTCGAAGCCCGCCTCATCCAGCAACGGAGGATGCAACAGGTACGACATGGTGCGAATGCTGGAGACTGCGTGGTCGATCAGCTTGCGCGTTTCCTCGAGCATGGGCGCCGGGTTCCCGCCGGCGCGCAGCAGCACCATATCTACATTGATCTGAGCCGCCGCCAGCCATTGGCCCAGTCCATCATGAAGTTCACGGGCGATGCGTCGACGTTCTTCGTCCTGCACGCGCATGAGCCGGGCGGAAAGCTTTCGCAGCGCCACGGTTCGCCTTTCCACCAGCGACTCCAATTCGTCATGCGCCCGCCGCAATTCTTCCTCAACCTGCTCCCGCTCTTCGAGATGATCGCGAATTTCATACTGCCGGTTCCGTGAGCGAATCGCGGTACGCACGCTGCTGATCAGCGTGGCCGGGCGCAGAGGTCGTTCAATCAAATTGATGTTGCCCATGGGCGTACGCGAGCGAACCATCATTTCTGTGTAAGGCGTGGTGGCTCCGCCACCGGTGAGCACGATGATGGGAAAATCCGACCATGTGGGCTGCGCAGTGACGCTACGGCCCAAGAGTTCGATGCCTTCCTCGTCGAGCGATTCTTCAGCGACGATCGCAGCTCCGGCTCCGCCGGCGACACAGCGCGCAATCGCTTCCACGTCACCCACAACTCCTACAGGGATGCCCGAACGCTCCAGCACTTCGCGGACCAGGATGGCATCCTTGCCAAATGGAGCCAGCACCAGGACTCGATAATCGGCACGGAGAAAGGTCGCCATCGCGGTCACTCAACTCTCCTTCGACCCGCCAAGAAATGTGGGAGTGCCGGTGAGCACTCCCTGAAAGTCCCGCAGGGGTCGTCCGATGTGAATCCGATCAGGACCCAGCTTCAGCTCCCGAATGGTGTGCTCATGACTGCCGCTGCGGCGTTTGATGGTAGAGATGGCCTGGCGAACTTCGCCATGAGTTTCGAAATAACGCAGGAGCAAAATGTTGTCGGCGAGATAGCTCACGTCGACCGCGCTCTGCAGCGGGGAGCCAATGGTGCCGGCTTGAGCCAGAATCATGATTGTGAGGACGCCACGATTTCCCAGATAGGCCAGCAGTTCGTGCAGATGCACGGCTAAGAACTGCTCTCCGGGCATGGACTGGAGATATCCATTCAAGCTATCCAGGAGGACGAGGCGAACATTCTCGCGTTCGACGTGCTGCTGAACGTTCGCAACCAGTTCTCCGGGGGACATTTCGGCGGGATCGACGCGTTCGATCACGATTTTGCCGCTGGCCACATGGGGACGAATATCGATGCCGAGTCCAGCCGCGCGCGTCATCAAGGTGTGGGGGGCCTCCTCGAAGGTGAACAGCGCGCAGGATTCACCTCGTTTTGCCGCAGTTGCAGCCCATTGGACTCCGATGCTCGTCTTGCCACAACCGGCTGGACCAATTAGAAGAGTGCTGGTGCCGCGATCCAGGCCGCCTCCAGTCAGCGCATCCAGTTCCGCGATTCCGCTGGACACCACCTCGGGCGGTTGCTCCGAGCGGGAGTCCGCCGCAATCAGGCGAGGAAAAACTACAACGCCTCCGGTCACGATCGAATAGTCGTGAAATCCTTCGCGATATGCCGAACCGCGCAGCTTGACAATCTCGATCTGGCGGCGAGTCTTGCCATATTCGCGAGGCACCTTGTCCAAGCTGATGACGCCGTGGACCACGCTGTGCAGCTGCAAATCGGGTTCGCGCGAGCTCCGGTCATCGAGCAGCAGAACGGTACACTTCTGGTCGGCCATGAAGTCTTTCAGGGATAGAATTTGACGCCGGTACCGCAGTGGATCCTTAGCCAGCATGCGCAGTTCGCTGAGCGCGTCGATCACCAGGCGGTCGGGATGAACGCGCTGAATTTCCTTGACAATACGTTGCATGCGGTCATTCAGCTCGACTTCGGCAGGATGAAACACCGTGTACTGCTGTTCCGGGAGCAGATCGTTTTCATTGGGAAGCAACTCGACGATCTCGATCTTGTCCAGCGAGAGTCGATGCGACCGCGCAGAATGGTCCAGGTCAGAACGCGATTCGGAAAGCGTGATGTAGAGCGTGCGCTCGTTTTGCCTTGCCCCCTCGAGCATGAATTGCAAGGCGAGGGTTGTCTTTCCGACTCCCGGATCGCCTTCGATGAGATAGAGGCGGCCGCGCGGAAAACCGCCATTCAGAATATTGTTCAAGCCCGCGCATCCGGTATCGGCACGCGGATCATAGTGCTGCTGGTGCGGATTGGTCGCCTCCAGATTCGTTCTGTGATTGGCGCCGACCAATTTTCCTCCAACGAGTTGGGATTCAGTAAACTCTGTAGATCTAAAAAGCCGAGGGACCTACAAGACACGGCACGATTGACACTTCGCCCATTCGTTCCAGATTTGTGCTTGTCCAAGAATGCTCGATGTTTAAAATGGCGTAGAGCAGTAGCGTTTGGGTATCCGTAGCATTGCTGATGGGTCTAAGGGATTTTCTGTAGAAAACGGTGGAGGGGCAAAGCGATCTACCGAGGGACTGGGGATCGATCTCGATCGTGTGGGGAGGTTTCGAAAGAAATGGCGGGTAGCGCAATTCGAGTCATCCTTCCGCAGCATCTGCGCACCCTGGCCGGGGTTGGCGCCGAAGTGCAACTCGAGGTGGAAGTTCCGGTCACACAGCGTTCCGTGCTGGACGCACTGGAGAAGCGCTACCCGATGCTGCGGGGAACCATTCGAGATCACGTCACCGAACAGCGCCGCCCGTTCTTGCGCTTCTTTGCCTGCGAAGAAGATCTCTCACACGAGCCGCCAGATGCGCCTTTGCCCGAGGCGGTGTCATCCGGATCCGAGCCTTTGCTGATCATCGGAGCTATCGCGGGAGGGTGATGGAAACGGTACAGCGGCAATGGTGCTTTCAGTCTGCCGGCTTTCACCAAAAACCGTCGAGCTACGCTCGACCGGACAGCCGGCGGCGGCTGTCCCCACATGAGCACATTAGCGGCAGTCTTATTTGCCCGTACTGCTTCCCGTCCGCTATAGTTTTGTTAGCCATGTTTGCGGATTTCACTACCACCGATCGCTGGACGAAGAAAGAGGTTCATTGCGTCTATCAGGCGCTGATTGTCGCCATTGCCACGCGTCACGCGGATGCGGTTGACGTAAAATTTCTCGTCGATGGGAAGACGGTGTGGGTGGCATTGCCGCATCCCGCCTGGGTGGAATATAAGAAGCGAACCGGAAAAGCCATCACGGATTCTCTGGCGGTGGAAATTGCCGGTCATTATTTACAATCCGCGCTGCAGGCTGGCGAGGGATTGGGCCGCGAAATGTACTCGCTCACCATCGAGGAAACGCTGGCGCATCTCGAAGCTGTGGTGTCCGCGATGCAGGAACCGGCTACCGCGTAGACAAGCACAGCAGCCGGTCCCGCGCTTTTTGTCTCTCTCCGTTCTTCTCCTAATCACTCTAGAAAAATCCGGCCCGGGATTTCAGTGGAATAAAGGCCCCAACGCCGAGTTATTCTCTGCCCTCGGCCGATTTGTGGGCGGCGCTGCATGAGATGGAGAGCGGTATTTGCTGCCTGGTTGCTCCGCTGATTACCGATATAGTGGCGGAGTAGTTGCCAGGTTTGGCAGTTTTGCTCGCCGTGATTAGAAGAATGCTGGTGCCTGAGCCGGGCGCGGGCAGAGTGGGTCGTGTGAAAGTCCAAGAGATTCCGGTCGGCAGTCCAGTCACGGAGAAGGCGATGGAGGCATTGAAGCTTCCGCTTATCGTGGCAGTCAGGACGACGCTATTGCTCGTTCCCGCAGTGACCGGCAGAGAGGTTGAAGAAGCGGCAACGTGGAATGAGGGCGTGGCTACGGCATCACTCCAGTGGCTGACCAGGACCGAGGCGTCGATGGAGCCGAGGCCGGTGGCTTGATCGTATCCGACGGTGGCGGCGAAGCCAGCTTCTCCGGGAACGCTGTTATTTCCGCCGGTGATGTCGTGGAAAACGGAGGCTCCTCCGGCTCTTTGCTTGCTGGCCAGGGAATAGAACGCAGTGTTGGCGTTGCCTTGGCGTGCGGCGGAGTGCTGCACGACGAGCGTCATCACTCCGGCAAAGGACGGAGCGGCGGCGGAGGTGCCACCGACGACGTAAAGGCCTCCGTTCTGATACATGAGATAACCGTCATGGCCAGCGGAGCTGAGAGAAACGTCAGGGACGTCGCGCTTGCCATCGGCGGGTACACCAGTTCCAGTTTGCCAGGAAGGCTTGGCATAGATCGTGCTCGCGCCACCCCCGCTTGCCCAAAGTCCGCCTGAGCTGCTCTCGTTCCAGACCACTTCCGGTATATAGCTCAGAGCTGACGACTGCGTGCCTGAAGCATTCGAGGGCGACCAGTAGAGGGACGATTTGGAACCTTCGTTGAACTCCGTACCTCCGACGCACACGCTGTAAGGAGTGGAGCACAGGCCGTTGACGCCGCGCCCGTGGGTCGCTTTCGCGACGGAGGAGGAATCGCACCCGGCTGCGCCACTATCTCCCGACGATACGAAAACCGTGATGCCTTGTGCCGCGGCCTGTTGCCACAAATTATTGATGAAGCTGTTTCCCGAAGAGCCAAGGGCAGCCTCGCACAATCCAAAGCTCATGCTCATCACGGGTGCGAGGTCGTGACTCACGATGTACTGCGCGGAAAGATAAGTTCCATCGCTGGAGTTGGTGGATTTGGAGACCACAAATTTGATGGCAGCATTTCTCGCCACCGCGCCAGACCATTCGACATCGAGATCGGCTTCGGTCTCTTCACCGGCGCTGAGAATACCAGGATCGGCACCGTTGACGATGATCTGCGGGTCGTTGGCGGGCAGGCCGAACGAAGTGCGGAATTGGCGCGCGTCGGCGATATTGACATTGGAGCGGGCCACGATGGCCACGGACTGCCCGCCGCCGCCGATGGATTCTTGATACAGGGGACCGAGATCGTAGATAGTGGCGAAATCTGCTGGGGCAAGGTAGTAGGAACCGCCGGAGGTGAAATCGGGCGTGGGTATGCGAGCTCCGCTGTGCATCGGTTCGCTGCGGAAATCGTGCAGGGAAAGCACTCCTCCAACCACTCCGGCAAAGGCTGCCGGGATTTCCGGATCGCTCGCGTTCGCGTGGTGAACTTCGCTGCCGATCTTATAAATGTGAATCTGAGTATGGAAGGCTTCTTCGACCTGCGCGGCGGTGCCGCTGAAAACGATGGAGCGACGTCCAGCAGTGACTTCTTCCACTTCCATACCGTGAGCCTGCAACCATCGCGAAACCTGCGTAGCATCTGCTTCGGAGACGCCGAAACGCTCGCCAAATTGCTCCGGAGTGAGCCACTGGTGGTAATAGGGTGACTCGGAATCATGCTGGCCATCGAGCAACTGGAGGAGTGCATCTTGCTGCGCTGCGTCGGATTGCAAAGTGAGGAGCATGCGGTCCATACGAAAGTCAGGCGAGACGGCGCCAGCGTCATATTGCGAAATGGCTAAAGGATGGCGGTCGCCATGCAGGGTGATTCGCTGCTCATCGTCAACAAAGCTGGGGACACGGTCTTGCGGCTCCACAAATGGAGATTGCGGGAAGATTGAATTTGGAGGATCGGAGGGAATTTGCGCAGCGGCAGGCGCGGCTTGAAAACCAAAGGCTAAGAAGATTGTAAGGATTTGCAATGAGAGTGCACGGTGGCGCGCGAGAGTGACAAGTAGAGAAAGCATTCGACCTCCGGGGGAATGTGTGGGCTTATGCGTCTGATCGGCGGGAAGGAGAGGAACTGGAGGGATCAGCCTATCGTTTGGCGTAACAGGAGTAACCTGCGGGCGAACTTTGGTGCGTCGAGTTTAGGAGGACTGGTCGCTGAAGATCTCGGCGGTGAAGGCTTGGATTTTAGCGCCTTTTCGCCAGGCATCGGGAGGTAAGCCGGCCTTGAGACAGGTCTGCTCGAGAAAGGTGATGCGATCCCATTTGCGCTCGACGGGAACTTGAGGCAAGAGGAGGCCGCGGCGGCCGTGCTGGCTGATAAGCAGGCCGTGGCGTCCGACTTCAACGCCTTCCGCTTGAATGGGCTGTGGAACCGAGAGGATGCTGAGCTCGATTTCGAGATGAGGAGCTTCGTCTCTGGTGACAGGTGGAAAGCGGTTGTCACTGAAGGCGGCGGCGCGGGCAGTTTCCGCGACGGCCTGGTAGACCGAGGAAGCGGGCAGAAAGTACCCGACACACCCGCGCAGTTCGCCGTGCAAGTGGAGGGATGTAAACGCCCCCCTGAGTTCGGCGAGATGCGGAGTGGGCGGGTCGAAAGAGATTGCGCGACACTCAAACACTGAAATAATGGAATCGTGCGCGAGGCGCAGCAACAGCAGGCGCTCTGCTTTCGAGAACTCCGGTGGCGCGGCTTCCGAGGCAGCGATGGCGAGCGACGAATTAGGTTGAAGGTGCGACATCGGCATCGGCCGGTTGCGGCGCGGGTTGTGGCTTGTGGCGGCGACTGAGAATAAAGGCGCGCCGGCGGCGCTTGGAAACTTGCCGGTCGATCTTCGACCAGAAGGCGGCGAAATAATCGATGGCGGAAATCATCGAAACTGCAACCACGAACCAGATGGCGGCGTAGGCGATCCAGTGCACTGGAAAAATGAAGTTGCCGTAGACCGGCCACTCCTTCCAGCGGTGATCGAGAATGACCGCGACCACGGAAACGATCTGCACCACCATTTTGAATTTGCCTAGTTCGCTGGCTTCGATGGTGAATCCTCCGGAGGCGGCGATGGAGCGCAGGCCGCTGACCAGGAATTCGCGGCCAATGATGATGACGGCGATCCAGGCAGGAACCAGGCTGGGATTGAACTGCACCAGAGTGACGAAGGCGGCGGCGATGAGAAGTTTGTCAGCCATGGGATCGAGCAGAATTCCCATGGTCGTGATCTGGCCGCGTTTGCGCGCCAAGTATCCGTCGATGCCGTCGGTCATCGAAGCAGCAATGAAAATGGCCGAGGCCAGCAATTCTTTAGCGCCGTGCTCGCTGCTGAAGTGGCTGGAAGAAAGAATCCAGATCAGCAGAGGGATACTGCAGATGCGGATCAGCGTGATGGAATTGGGCAGGTTCACCGCAGCTCGGCATCGTTTCCGGAAGGGCGCCCGGAAGACTGGTTTGATTATCCTCCACGGTGCGGGGGAACGCAATCGGGAGAATCTATAGTTTGGGCAAAGAGTTTCCGAGAAAGTTTCTGCGCGTGAAGAATTATTTTGGCGGCGCCGGAGTCATGGCGCTGGACTTGGGCTGCTTGGCGATAATCTGATCTTTTATCTTGTCGTAGGTGGCTTGGGGAATGATTTTCTTGTGGACCAGGTCGAGCTTGGTGCGATACGGACGACCAGCGATGATTTTCTGGGAATAGGCGTCACCGATGCCGGGCAGAGCCTTGAGTTGTTCGGCGGTCGCGGTGTTGAGGTCGAGCTTGTCGGCTGCCGCCATTGACCCTTGCGGCGCGGCGTTCACCGCGGCGCGAGCGGGGACAGCAATTTGCAGCAAGAAGACCACCAAGAGCAAAGAGAGCAAACGCGCAACCAAGTTGCTTTTCGAATTCATGAATTCTCCTTACGCATAAATTCCGCGCTGGCGGATGGTATAGGCAACGCGATCGATCGCCAGCATGTAGGCCGCGATGCGATTGTTGACATGGTGCGTTTCGGCGTAGCGGACCACGTCGCCGAAGGACGAAACCATAATCTCTTCCAGTTGCTCGTTGACCACAGACTCTTTCCAGAAGTAGCCCTGGCGGTCCTGCACCCACTCAAAGTACGAAGTGGTAACGCCGCCCGCGTTGGCGAGAATATCGGGGATAACGAAGACGCCCTTATCGGTTAAGACATCATCGGCGGCGGAAGTGGTGGGGCCGTTGGCGCCCTCCGCCAGGATGCGGCACTTCACGCGGTCGACGTTGCGGGAGGTGATGACATTTTCTGTGGCGGCGGGGATCAGGATTTCGCACTCGGTGGTGAGCAAGTCGGCGGCGTCGGAGGCTTCCGCGCCCGGGAAGCCGTGCACCGTGCCATTCTTCTGGCGGAAATCGACGAGAGCGTTCAGGTCGATGCCATTTTTGTTGTACAGGCCGCCGCCTACCTCGGCGATGCCAACAACTTTGTATCCGGCTTTAAACATCAGCTGGGCGGCGTTGGAGCCGACATTGCCGAAGCCCTGCACAATCACGCGGCTGCTTTCGCGAGGCAGGCCAAGCTTCTTGATGGCTTCGTCGCAGACCACCATCACGCCACGGCCGGTAGCTTCCCGGCGTCCGCGGGAGCCACCGATGTTGATGGGCTTGCCGGTCACGACGGCAGTGACGGTTTGGCGCATGTGCATGGAGTAGGTGTCCATCATCCAAGCCATGATTTGTTCATTGGTGTTGACGTCGGGGGCGGGAACATCTTTTTCGGGGCCGATGAATTCAATGAGTTCGGAGGTGTAGCGGCGGGTCATGCGCTCGATTTCGCCCATCGACATCTTGTGCGGGTCGCAGATAATGCCACCCTTGGCGCCGCCGAAAGGAATGTTCACTACGGCGCACTTCCAGGTCATCCAGCTGGCGAGGGCGCGGACTTCGTCGAGCGTGACATCGGGCGCGTAACGGATGCCGCCCTTGGCCGGGCCGCGCGCAATCGAGTGCTGCACGCGAAATCCGGTGAAGACTTCGAGATGGCCGTCATCCATCTGAACCGGGATGTAGACGGTGAGTTCGCGGTTGGGATAGCGCAACACCCGCCACAGGCCATCGTCGAGATTCAGCTTCTGGGCAGCCAAGTCAAAGCGCGCCCGCTGCGACTCCCACGGATTGCTTTCTTTATCCACGTGCGGGGCAGTGGTCATCGTAGTCATAAAAGTGATCTCCGGAATGATTGCGATTCAAGATGTTGGCCGGCGCCGGGGCATTTCCCCGGGGTGTAAGGGCAAACGTTCAGAGTATATGAGGCGGGACGGTGGGGAAGCAAGGCGGGCGGGGGGCGACGGACGCGTCCCGCAGGCGGCCAGGAATCCAAGAAGTCAAGCCGAGGTGGCAATGGGCGTGAGGTCGGCAGCTGGGCCTGTGGAATCGCTTCTCCCACGCAAGTTTTTCGAATCAGGGCCTGCGTTCCAGAGGTGCACGGCTGCATAAGCACGCCAGGGACGCCAGGCTTCGGCGCGGCACTCAAGCTCACGGGCGCTGGTCAGATCCAATGCGCGCAGCAAGCCGAGGTCACTGGAGGGAAAGGCGTCGGGCTCACCGAGAGCTCGCATTGCGACGTATTGTGCGGTCCATTTGCCGATGCCGGGAATTTCACAGAGGCGGGCGAGGAAGTCGGCAGAATCCGCGACCGCCTCAAAGCGGAGCTCACCGTCACAAACTGCCCGGGCAAGAGCGCGGATGGTCTCCGCCCGCGCGCCAGTGAGGCCGACGCCGGAAAAGTTGGCATCGGCGAGAATTTGCGGCGTGGGAAATAGGTGAGTGATGCCCGCGGTTGCGGAAAGCGGCTGGCCGAGAACTTTGACCAGGCGACCAGCCAAGGTGGTCGCGCCCTTGACGCTGACTTGCTGGCCGAGTATGGCTCGCACCGCAAGTTCGAAACCGTTCCAGCACCCGGGCACGCGTAGGCCGGGATTCGCTTCGATCCGCCGCGCCAGAGCCGGATCCGTTCTTAGAGACTGGACGATCGCGGTCCAATCGGCGTTCAGATCAAACATGGCGCGGATGCGCTCCGTAATAAAAAAGAGGGAACGAGGATCGCCGAACTGCACGCGAGCGGCGAGTCCGTTATTCGCCTCATCCAGAGAAATCTCAAAGTAGCCGTGATTGCCGTTCAACGAAATGGAACGAAGATAACGGTCGTGCTCGACAGCTTCGACACCGGGTGTGGCGCGAGGAGCAAGGAATGCCAGCATTCCCTTCCAGTCATAAGGCGGGCGGAAGCGAAGACGGAACAGATATTGATTTTCCGGCTGGCCCTGGGTCTGCCGAGCAAGACGCCGTATTTGCGTGGGGGTTCGATGATAGACCTTGCGAATGCTGGCATTGAACCGGCGGACGCATCCGAAGCCCGAGGCCACGGCGATTTCCATCATGGGCAAGCGAGTTTCGTCGATGAGCTTCTTGGCGAAGTGCAGACGCCGGGTATGAGCCACGGCGGTGGGAGACGCGCCGAGATGCTTCAGAAACAAACGGCGCAGGTGACGCGAGCCCACTCCCAAGCGCTCCGCCAGCGTTTCCACTCCGCCATCCTCGAGGCCGCTTTCATCGATCAAGCGCAATGCTCGCGAAACCGTGTTGGATGTTCCCAGCCAGGCGGGAGTTCCGGGCGAGCACTCGGGGCGGCAGCGCAGGCAAGGACGAAAACCAGCTTCCGCGGCAGCCGCCGCCGTGGCAAAGTAGCGAACGTTTTTTTCTTTCGCCGTCGGAGCGGGGCAGATCGAGCGGCAATAGACGCGACTGCCCACGACGCCGATGAAGAACTTGCCGTCAAAGCGAGGATCGCGTGACAGCCGGGCTCGCGAACAGGTCTGCAAATCGAGCGTCATAGCCGAATTCCATAGTAGACGTTTCGCTGACAATGTATGGACGTTTTCGGACTATGTTAAGCGAAGTCTTGGACGGAAGGATCTTCGAGGACGCACACCCCGTGGGGCATCCGGTTCGTAGACTGTGCTCCGCGCTAACGAGGTCCGCTAATGTCCAACTTCCTTGAAGAGACGGTCTTAATGTTTTGGTTGTTTTGTTTCCTACGGCCATGGCTGACCGCCTTCGTCACTGTCTGGAATGTCCGGAATGCAGCACCCGATATTTGATCGGGTTTAGTCCGTATCGAAACGGTTCGTACCTTATGTCTTATGTGACTGACTGTTCCGAGGAATACAGATTGTTCTGTTTTTGCCGGCGGCCGCCGGTTTGCAGTCGATGGAACGGGAGCGATCTGAAGAGATATTCAGTCTCGAACGGAGCTTACTATCGCGGCTACGGGTCGCCGCAGGAGGTCTGGCTGTTCAGGCAATACGTAAGGCAAGAGCCGGACCTTCTTAATACGGATGGCGCCGAGAAGGAACGAAAAAGGAGTGAGTGACTCTCATTGCTCTTGAGCACGAGAAGAGGGAACACCAACTACAGCTTGATCTCCATCCCTTCGGCGGCGGCGCGCACTTTGGGATAGTAGTTGCGGGCTTCGTGAACAACCTTGTCGATGATGGCATCGGTGTGATCGGGGTCGTGATGGAAGAGAACTAACTCCTTGGCGCCGCTCTCCATGACTACATTGACGGCTTCGCGCCAGTGGCTATGTCCCCAGCCGCGGCGATGCGCTTCGTATTCTTCGGGAAGATACTGGGCGTCGTAGATGAGGACGTCCGCACCTTCAGCCAGTTTGCGGACCGCCTTGTCGAAAGTGGCATCGCCGGGCTCGTTGTCGGTGGCGTAGACCAGAATTCCATCTTTGGTTTCCAGGCGAAAGCCCATGCATCCCTGGGGATGGTTGAGCCACGCGGTCTGCATCTGGACGCCGTCTTCAAGAGTGATGCGTCCGCTCTCGATGTCATAAAAATCGCGCCGCGCTCTCATCTGGCCGATATCCACCGGGAAGTACGGCGCGGCCATCTGGTCGGCGAGGACTTGTTTGAGGCTGCGCATCCGGCTGGAACACTGGAAGAGGAAGCGGCTCTCCGGATTCGTATACAAGGGGCGGAAGAATGGCATGCCCTGAATGTGATCCCAATGAAAGTGCGAAACGAAGACGTGGGCGGAAAAGGGGCGGTTGCCGAATTCGCTTTGCAGTTGCTGGCCGAGGACGCGGAACCCGGTGCCGCAGTCAAAGACGTAGATGCGGTTACCGAGTCGCACTTCGACGCAGGAGGTGTTGCCCCCATAGCGCATGTTTTCGGATTGTGGAGTTGGCGTGGAACCACGCACGCCCCAGAACTTAATCCGCATAGGCTTTGAGACCGCACGAGGGCCCGTTTGCTGGTGGCTTCCTTGGTATCTTCGGATGATGAGCCGCGCGCCGTCAATTGCCGCTATGGTTCGCGGCCAACTATTTCGACCAGTATCGGGACGGCAACCCAGCACGGGAAGACGTCCCCTTATAATTAACCGCTAAGCTTGCGCTGAAGCGGCTTCATCTTTCGGATGGCTTACCTTCCCATGATTAACCCTGACTATGATTAACCCTAAGTTCAAGGAATTCTCTCGGCTGGCGCGGTCGGCGACGCTGGTACCAGTGGTGAAATCGGTGAGCGCCGATCTGCTTACCCCGGTTTCAGCTTTTCTGGCGATTGCCAAGGAAGAGCCGCACGCGTTTCTGCTGGAGTCGATCGAGCGCGGCGAGCAGATCGGGCGTTATACGTTCCTGGGTGCGCGGCCTTACATGCGGGTGCGGGCGCGAGGGCCGGCCATCGAAATTGAACGCGGACGAAAGCGCGAGCATCGCCAAGGCGATGTATTTCAGGTGGTGAAGGAGCTGCTGGCCGAGCATCAGCCGGCATTGGTTCCCGGTCTGCCTCCGTTCACCGCCGGGGCCGTCGGTTATTTTTCCTACGATGTGGTGCGGCAACTGGAAAAAATTGGCGCTCACGCCAAGGATGATCTTTCTCTGCCGGATTGCGAATTGATGTTCTTTGACCGTCTGCTGGCCTTTGATCATCTGCGCCACCAGATTCATATCGTGGCCGCAGCGGATGTTTCGCGCGAGAGTCCCCGGCGCGCTTATGACCGGGCAGTACGGGATATCACTGGGCTGGAACGCAAGCTGGCTGCCGGATTGCGTCCGGCGATGTGGCGCAAATCAAACCAGGCTGGTGCGGGAAAGCGGAAAAGCAATCCGCTGAAGATCCATGCCGGAACTACGCGTGCAGCGTTTCTGCGCAGCGTCGAGCGCTGCAAGGAATACATTGCGGCGGGAGATATTTTTCAGGTGGTGCTTTCGCAGCGGCTCGACTTCGTCCCTGGAGTTGAGCCATTCGATCTTTACCGCGCGCTGCGGCAGGTGAATCCCTCGCCCTATCTTTATTTCCTGCGCATGGGGGAGACGCAGATTCTCGGATCGTCGCCGGAGATGCTGGTGCGCGTGACCGGGCGCAAGCTGGAATACCGGCCTATCGCGGGCACACATCCGCGCGGACGCGACGAGGCCGAAGACCAACGCCTCGAAGAACAGATGCGGAACGACGAGAAAGAGCGCGCCGAGCACGTCATGCTGGTTGATCTGGGGCGCAACGATTTAGGCCGCGTGAGCGAGTATGGCTCGGTCAAAGTTAAAGACTTGATGTACGTGGAGCGCTACTCCCACGTGATGCACCTGGTCTCGGCGCTGGAGGGAACGCTGCGAAAAGACTTGAGCGCGCTGGATGCGTTCGCGGCATGTTTTCCCGCAGGGACGCTGAGCGGAGCGCCGAAGGTTCGGGCGATGCAGATCATCGAAGAACTGGAGCCGGTGCGGCGCGGCATCTATGGCGGATCGGTGCTTTACGCCGATTTCGCGGGGAATCTGGATTCGTGCATCGGAATTCGAACCATGCTGATGCGAGGGAAACACGCTTACTTGCAGGCGGGGGCAGGGATTGTCGCAGATTCCGACCCGGCGAGCGAGTTTCAGGAATCCATGAATAAGGCGCAGGCGCTGCTGAGAGCGGTGGAGATGGCCAGGGGCAGTGGTCAGTGATCGGTGGGCACTGCTAGAAAATTCTCCACCAACTTCTTGCCCGCATTCGTGAGCACGCTCTCGGGATGGAATTGCACTCCCTCGACAGAAAAGTTTCTGTGGCGCAGACCCATGATCGTGCGGGTGCCGTCTTTCTCGGTAGTCCAGGCGCTGATCTCGAGTTCTGCCGGCAAATTTTTTTCTTCCACAATGAGTGAATGGTAGCGAGTGGCCGTCATGGGCGTAGGCAGGCCACGAAAGATAGTCTTGTCATCATGCGTCACAGCGCTGGTTTTTCCGTGCATCAGGTGAGGAGCGCGGATTACATGACCGCCAAAGGCCGCGCCGATCGCCTGATGTCCAAGACACACGCCAAGAATGGGAACCTTACCGGCGAAGTGGCGGATCAAGTCGATGCTGATGCCGGCATCTTGCGGAGTGCACGGGCCCGGAGATAGTACGATACGCTCCGGTTGCATGGTCTCGACATCTGCGACGGTGAGCTGGTCGTTACGGCGAACCTCAACCTGGGCGCCGAGTTCCCCGAAATACTGAACCAGGTTATAGGTGAACGAATCGTAGTTGTCGAGAATGAAGACCACAGAATCTCCGTCCTGATTGCAGTTTACACGGGGTTGCAGGGCCAGTTGTCATCAAGAAACGTCCCTGAGTGTAAGGAATGCCTTGTGCGTGCCCTCCGAGAGTGCCATTACTGTCCCCAAGGGTGGTATTGACGCGAGATACCCTCAAACCTCATCCTTGACCGCAGAATATAGTTGGTAGCCACTTCAATAGCTTGGAGTAACGCATGGCAGAAGCCCAGGAAAAAAGGGCTGCAAGACGTTTCGCGCTGCGGATTCCAGTATCAGTCGCCCGCGGTGAAAACTCAGAGCAAAGCGAATCCGCTCAACTTCGGGACGTGAGCGCACGTGGTATTTGTTTTTACCTGGATTCGCCTATCGCACAAGGCTCACCCCTGGCCTTCACCCTGACCCTCCCGCCCGAAATCACGCTGACGGAAAGTATACGGGTGCAGTGCAAAGGGCGCGTCGTGCGGGTGGAAGAATCTGCGAACGAGGGCAAGATGGCCGTGGCCGCGGTGATTGAAGATTACGAATTCCTTCCCGAGGGCTAGAGGCGAAGCCCGCGCTCTCTCGAATCTCGGGGACGGCTGGCCGGACGAAACGTCGCCCCCCGCGCCACTTTTCCCTATTCCCGGCAAATGATAAGGTTCGTTCAGAGGGGCGGGAGGCGGTTTTTTGTCGCGAGCGCGAATTCTATTTCTAAATACTTTGCTGGTCGCGGCGCTGCTTGCCGCAAGCGCTCGGTCGCAGGTTGCACCCAAGAGCGCATCCACGCCACTGCCGCCTCCGGTGAAGCCGGAGATCAGTCTCGTGACCAGCGTGAATGTGGTTCATGAGCGAGGCGTCCCGGCAATCGAAATTCTTTCCACTCTCCCTGCGGTGCCGTCGATTCAATTCCTGGACTCGCCGCCGCGCCTGGTAATCGACCTGATCCACGCTCGCGTCGGACTTAAGCAGAAGCGGATCGCGGTTCAGCAGGAAAACATTCTTGCCATCCGGATTGAGCAATTTCAAGAAGATCCTCCGGTGACGCGGATCGTTCTCGACCTGCTTGCTCCCTATGGCTACACCTGGGACGAAGCGGGTAACCGGCTGATGATCCGGCTGAAGCCGCCCGAAGGCACGCATGTGGCGAGCAAGAAGCCGGGGCGACCACCCGGGGTTTTGTCGCTGGGCCTGGCAGGCGGATCAGCCGCAGCACCTGTGACGCGAAGCAGTGCAAATGTGATTGCCGATAGCCGTCTCGTCCCCGGATCATCCCTGACCGCCGGCAGCGAAACGGCGGTGCTGAGTCTGGCGCGAGGGGGCGAGGTGTACGTATGCCCCGGCACGACGGTCTCGGTGACTCCCGCCAAGAATGCAAAAGGCTTGATGCTGGGCATGAACACGGGCACGCTGGAGACTCACTACGCGCTTGATGCCTCGGCCGATACTGTGCTCACTCCCGACTTCCGTATCGTGTTCGCGGGGCCGGGCGAATTTGATTTCGCGGTGAGCGCGGACTCACATGGCAATACGTGCGTACGGGCGCTGAGGGGGAACGCTTCGTCTGTGCAGGTTAGCGAGTTGATCGGGGACCGCAGCTATCGGGTGAAGCCGACCGAGCAGGCGGTCTTTCGTTTGGGACGGATTGATAAGGTGGACAGCGATGTGCCGCTGGAATGCGGCTGTCCAGCGCCCGTTCCAGTAATGGAGGCGAACTCGACCGCTGCGGCTGCAGACTCCAAGTTGCCGACGAATACGAAACTTACCCCCGGCGAGGCACCAAAGACTGATCCGAAGGCGGAAGGTACCGGCCAGGGAAGTTTGGCGGCGGCGAACGAATCCCAGACCCTTTCCAATGGACCCGAGACTGGGCCACTGCCGGCCTCAGGGCCGAATGACGTCCACGTTCAAGTGGAGGCACCGTTCGTATTTCGCGGCAAGAAAAACTCTGCCCCGCCCCCGCCCTCCCAGGACGAGATGGCGGCGTTGCCTGTGGTTGCGGCTCCGCCCAAGCCGCCAGCGCTTGAGATCGAGATTCAGCCGCCGCCCCCACCGGTGAATCCGAATCGGCGCGCTTCCGCGCCGCGTCGATTCTTTCGGCACCTCAGGAATATTTTCAGCGCTCTGTTTCACTGACGGTCTTCGGTGACGGACTAGCTACGGTTGATGGCGCGGCGTAAAGGCTCCACTTTGTCGCGCAGCTCGTCGGCCAGATTGGCGCCGCGCTCAGCTACATCGCGGACACGTTCCTTCGCGTCGCGAGCCCGGTCCCTGGCTTCTTCAGTCCAGTCCTGCAGGGTATCTTTGGCATCCTCATAGCCGCGTTTCAGGTCGCGACGAAATTGTTTGCCGGTCTTCGGGGCCAGCACCAGCGCCGCAAGAGCTCCTGCTCCAATGCCAATAAGCAGGAAGGTAATAGCCGTCCCTATGTGATTGCTATCAGAGGATTCGTAACGTCCGGAACTCATGATTTGACCTCATTTCATTTTCTGCCGAGCGGGCGCTCATGCAACCCACTGCGCCCGCCATGGCTTGGGTCAATTCTAATCCTGTGGACCTGATCCCGTTGGGATCGACCGAGGAAGCGCGGGGCGTTATGGGATGAAGCACCTTGGGCAAAGGTTTTCTTTCTCTCGTGCGGAGTGTAGAATCATGTATTCGGTCCTCGTGTGCGGCGGAAAATGTGGCCTGCCCCGCCCATTCGGGCGCTCGCGCTTGCTCAGGGCAGGCTCTTCCGTCAGCTCAGCAAACCGCACTTATTTTGAAGGAGATAGTTTCGAGCGATGTCGATCCCTGCAACCCAACTGCGCCCCGGCATGATCATCAAGCACAATAATGATCTGCACTCTGTATTCAGCGTCGAACACCGGACGCCTGGCAACCTGCGCGCCTTCATTCAGGCCAAGCTGCGCAATCTTCGCACTGGCGCCATGTTCGAGCACCGCTTCCGCTCGCCCGATCCCATAGAAAAGGTCAATGTGGACGAGGTCGACATGCAGTTCCTTTATGCCGATGGCGACAACTACTACTTCATGGATACCTCGAACTACGAACAGACGCACCTGACCAAAGACGTTCTGGGCGATGCGGTGGACTACCTGATTGCGAACCTGGAAATCAAAGTGGAGTTTTTCGACGGCAAGGCCGTGGGGATTGAACTTCCTCAGACGGTGGAACTGACCGTGGTTGAGACCGAACCCGGACTAAAGAGTGCGACTGCGTCGAGCGTGACGAAGGCCGCCAAGACTGAAACTGGGCTGGTGGTGCAAGTTCCGCCTTTCATCAACGAAGGCGAGAAGATCAAAGTGGATACGGCCGAAGGCGTGTATTTGTCCAGGGCGTAGACTTCCTCTGCGTTTTCATTTCGGAGCATGACCTCCACTGAAAAACCGATTGAGGCGCGCCGCTTTGTGGTGCGGGGGCGCGTGCAGGGTGTCGGCTTCCGCTGGTTTGTGGAACGGGAAGCGCACATTCTCTTGATCGCCGGCTGGGTGCGCAATAATTCCGATGGCAGCGTGGAGGTACACGCCCAGGGAACTCGCGATCAACTCTCGGGCCTGCGATCGCGGCTGCGGGAGGGACCACGGGCCGCTCGCGTGGATGCCGTAGAAGAATCCGAAGCCCGCGTAACTTCCGGAGTCAGTTCATTTCGCATCGAAGGAGCATGGTAGATTGTCCCCCACCTCTAGCCTGAATGCCGACCAACTCAAGCACCTGATCCGCGAAGTCCCCAACTTCCCTAAGAAAGGGATCCTATTCTACGACATCACAACGCTGCTGAAAGATAAGGACGGCTTCGCCACGCTGGTCGACAAGCTTGCCGAGCACTATTCCGGACAGAAGATTGACCTTGTTCTGGGCATGGAAGCCCGCGGCTTCATCTTCGCGCCCGCCCTCGCCTACCGTTTGCATGCTGGATTTGTTCCGGTGCGCAAGGTTGGGAAGCTTCCCGCTGAAACTGTGAAGTTCGATTATGCCCTGGAATATGGGACCAATTCGCTGGAGATGCACAAGGATGCGATCCAGAAAGGCCAGCGTGTGCTGATTGTTGACGATTTGCTGGCTACGGGAGGGACAGCCGAGGCCACAGCCCAGCTGGCGACCTTATTGGGCGCCGAGATTGCAGGGCTTGGCTTTATCGTGGAACTGGACTTCCTGAAAGGCCGCGAGAAGCTCAAAGGCTATGACGTGATGTCGTTGCTGCATTACGACAAATAGCCGCAGCTTACTTCCAGGCTCGAGTAACGATCAGGCCGATTCCAGTCCAGAAGCTTGCGCTGATGCCGAACGCCACCACTAAGCCGAGCGCTATGCTCCGCTTACTTCGGTGCGTGTCAGAGTCGCCTTGGATGACGGAATCGTAGACCAACCAGGAACGAAGAAGCTTCGTGTCCTTCGAATCTGCCGGTGGCTCGCTCCACGCATTTTGTATGGGCATGCCACAGGAGATTTGACCAGTGCCAGATAGGGGGAAGAGCTTTCTAGAGCTCATTATCCGCACCTCCAATAGGGTGACTGAGCAAACCGAATACCATCTCGCCAGAAATCGCAACTAGCTGAAATGGAACGACTTCCCGGTGCAGGGCAATTGCTCAAAATCGCTGGCTGAGCAAAAACTCCCAACTCAGCGCGCCGAACCCCGGTCTATTGCCAACACTTCGCTCTTCGGCTGGAAAAGATAATGGCCCTAGTCTGCGCTAGCCTTGGCGACTTCTTCCAGTGACAACTTCGAGTCCCTAGGAAGATAGCTCTTGCGCCGAAACCAGTCTTCCATCGTTTCGCAAAGCTTATCCAAAGGAACCCCCGTACCAATCTCCATCAGTCCGTCAGCAACCGGCAACGTGTCGTCGAAAATGCTGGCGTTGGTGAAGTTGCGCATGGCGAAATTGTCCATCCACTTGAGAGGGCAAGGCCGCTTTTGACTCGGATCTTGGAGAATATACTCCACGCGAATCTTGCGAGCAAACATCTTTTGATTTAATCACAGAAGATAGAGCCAACGGGGGGTAGCTCAACCATCCGGATCAGTATCTCAGGTAGGCTGCTCAGATGCCTGAGTTACTCCTGATTGAAACACTGCAAAGAACAGTCCCGAGCGGAAGCTATCGAGGGTAGACTGGCTCGTAACCAAGACGTCAAAGCAGTCAGAACAAAAAACCTTGAATAGAGCGGGAATAGCGATGAAGCAGAAGACAATACTCGTGACAGGGAGCAGTGGGCTTATTGGATCGGAGGCCGTGGAACACTTCGACCGGCAGGGGCACCACGTGGTTGGCGCGGACAACAACATGCGCCGCGAGTTCTTCGGGCCAGCGGGCGATACGCTCTGGAATCTGGAGCGTCTGAAGAGTTCCACTAAACGATTCACGGCCGTCGACCTCGATATCCGGGACCGGGTCGGGATCGAGGAGCTTTTTCGCTCGAACCGCTTTGATTTGATCGTTCACTGCGCCGCACAACCCTCTCATGACAAAGCGTCCGACATCGCGCTGACAGATTTTGAAGTGAACGCGCTGGGAACGGTGAACCTGCTGGAGGCGACGCGGCAGCACTGCCCTGAGGCCGTTTTCCTGTTCATGAGCACGAACAAGGTCTATGGCGACGCGCCCAATGAGATTCCGCTGGTGGAGCAAGAGACCCGCTACGACTACGCGCGGCCGGAAGATTTCGCCGGCGTCAATGAGACTTGCCGTATTGACCGCACCATGCATTCGTTGTTCGGCGCATCCAAGGCTGCGGCGGATCTGGTGGCGCAGGAATACGGCCGTTATTTCGGGATGAATGTGGGTGTCTTTCGCGGCGGATGCCTGACCGGGCCCTCGCATTCCGGCGTCGAGCTACACGGTTTTCTTTCCTACCTGGTTAAGGCGACGCTGAAGGAGGGGAATTACTCGGTATTTGGCTACAAGGGCAAGCAAGTTCGAGACAATATTCACAGTAGCGACGTGGTGAGTGCAATGGAGGAATTTGCAGCCAACCCGAGGCCCGGGGAAGTTTACAACATGGGAGGCGGGCGGGATAACAGCGTGTCGATGCTGGAGGCCATCGCGCGGATCGGAGAAATGACCGGGCGCAAACTCCATTGGCGATATGTTGAGCAAGCACGGAAGGGCGACCACATTTGCTACATTTCTGATTTGCACAGATTCAAGAGCCACTATCCCAATTGGAAGATCACCCGCGGACTGGATTCGATTCTCGAGGAAATGGTGAGGTCCGAGACGTCCCGCCAGGCTGCCGCGAGCCGCTAAAAGGCGCATTACCTTCGTAAGGGATCGTCCTCAAAGCCGTTCGGTATAGTTTTTACATGCAGAATGGCCCAGAGGAGAGCGGAACCGCAGTGCTCGCACCCGACGCGACGCTCTCCCCAACAAATGGTGTTCAACCACTGCCCGCAGGCCTGGCTGCCGCAAGCGTTTCACCCGAGAATGCGTCGGCTCCTGCCCGCGTCTATCGCCATCCGGTTGCGATTGCGATCAGTTTTGGTTTAGCGGCCCTGGCGCTTTTGTTATTCGGCATCAAGACACCCGCAACGATGTTTTATGACGAAGGCTACTTCGTTCCGGAAGCGAAAGTCTTCATTCTGGGCCCGAATCCGAATTCTCACGCTAATCAGGAGAAACCTCCTCTCGGGAAACTACTTCTGTCGATTGGAGTCAGGGCCGCCGGAGATAACGCATTAGGGTGGCGTGTTGCAGCCGCTGTGTGCGGCGCCCTGGCACTGGTCGCGATCTTCCTTTGGACCTATCTGCTACTGCAAGATGCACGCCTTGCCTGCCTGGCGGCGGGGCTGACTGTTTTCGATAATTTTTGGTTCGTGATGTCACGCATCGGGATGATGGATGCATTCCTGATGGTCTTCCTAACGTGGAGTCTGGTGGCTTTCACGGCATCTCTTGTTCTGGATGTGAGTGTTCGCCAGCGCCGTTTTCTTTTCTGCCTATCCGGCGTTTTGATAGGGTTGGCGGGGGCGTGCAAATGGAATGCGATCGATACGCTGGCCGTCTTTTTTCTCGTCACATTCGCGCTGTGGTGGACTGCACGCCACCCGATTGCGAATGCAAACTCTTCCCTTTCAGGCTGCGCGGACAAGATCAGGCAGATTGGAGTTCCCGTTCTTCTGTTCGGCTTGATCGTCGCTCCTATCGCGGCCTATAGCCTGGCTTACTGGCCTCTTTGCCAAGCGATTCATCGACCATTCGATATTGGCGAGTTAGTGACGATACATAAGTCGATCTGGCATTTCAACAGTACAACGATCTCGAATCCGACCATTACTTCCCCTTGGTATTCCTGGGCGTTTAATTTGGGTCCGCAGCGCGCGCTTTCGTATCTGGTGGGCAATCCTGTGGTCGCATGGGGCGGCTTGGCGGCGATGGGGGTCTGTGTGCTGCGTTTCTGGAAGGCCGCAAGTTTCGAGGAAGGATTGGTCTTCCTGCTCTTCGCCGCGAACTATCTGCAATGGGCCGTGACTCCTGAAAAAGGGATCTTTTATTACTACTACTATCCTTCGGTGATCATCCTGGGCGTGACGATCGCCGTGGCCATGCGCAGCCTGCCGAATCGCGTCTTTGGCATAAGCATCAGCCTTCTTCTGCTGATCGCTGCTGGAACTTACTTCCTGCGATGTTATCCACAGATGGCACATTTAGAAGCTCCGTGGGACTGCGCCTTTGGATGTTGGCCGTAGCACGTTTTTGACTTTGATGATTTTCCGCGAGACTGCACGCGCGAAGATGACCCGCTATGAGTACGCTACAAACGGAGGTCGTTAGCCGGAAGGCCTGGGGGCCGGATGCGCTTGCCGAAGTCCGCGAGGCGCGACGCAGACATCAAGAGACGGTCACTGATCATCGCGACGAATACATTCAATCCAACCGGTATTTCTACGACCATCTCAAGCGGCTGCTGCAATTCATTGTCGAGCCGGGCAAACATGTTCTGGATGTTCGCTGTGAAACCGGCCATCTGCTTTCTTCCGTCCGGCCAGCGTTTGGGGTGGGCGTTGAAATCAGCGCTGCCATGGTGGAGCGCGCGAGTCGTCAGCATCCAGAGCTGCATTTTGTGCAGAGCGATCCGGAAGACCTCGATCTGAACCAAACTTTCGATTACATCCTCTTCAACCACATTTTTGATACCGTCGATATTCTTCGCGCGCTGGAACGCATCAAGCAGCATTGCACGTCTGAAACGCGGGTTGTGGTGATCAACTATAACCATGGCTGGACACCCATCCTCGAAGTTGCGAGCAAGATCGGGCTGCGCTCGCAATTTGTCGAGCCCAACTGGATCAGCGAAAACGATATCCGCGGGTTCCTGAAGCTGGCGGGTTTCCGGCCGGTTCGGCTCCATCGACTGATGATGTTTCCGAAGTGGATTCCGGGGCTTTCGCAATTGTTGAACGGGTTGCTAGCGCGGCTGCCGGGTTTGCGAAGGTTTTGCATGATGCAGATCATGGTGGCCCGGCTGGTCACCGAGCCCAGGCGCGAAGAAGAAGTCACCGTATCTGTAGTTGTGCCTTGCCGCAATGAGGTGGGCAACGTGCAGCAGGCCGTGGAACGCATCCCGACGATGGGGAAACATACGGAGATTCTGTTTTGCGACGACAAATCGACGGATGGCACTGCCGACGAAGTTCGGCGCATGATGGCGCTTTATCCAGAGAAGGACATACGGCTGGTGCAAGGGCCGGGAATATGCAAAGCCGAAAATGTCTGGGCGGGGTTTCGCGCCGCGACAGGCGACATCCTGGCGATACTCGATGCCGACTTAACCGTCATGCCGGAAGAATTGCCGATGTTCGTGAATGCGCTGGTGAATTCACAAGGTGAATTTGTCAACGGGAGCCGCCTGGTCTATCCTCTGCCGCAGCTGGCGATGAAATTCGCAAACACCATCGGCAACAAACTTTTCGGGCGAGTGTTTTCATTCCTGCTGGATCAGCGGATCAAGGACACGCTTTGCGGCACCAAGGTTCTTTGGCGCAAGGACTGGGAATGCATGGAAATGAATCTAGGCATGTGGGGAATCAAGGATTTGTGGGGTGACTACGAGCTGTTATTTGGCGCGAGCAAACTCCACCTGGAGATTGTCGAAGTTCCGGTGCATTATCAGGAACGAGTTCATGGCGTTACCAAGATGACCAAGGTATTCTCCAACGGACTGCGGATGTTACGCATCTGCTGGTACGCCTGGTTGCGGCTGGGAGGTTAGTTCCCTTGCCTGCAGAAATCTTCCGACGTTTGCTTGCGCATCCACTGACGGCTTCGCTCTCCCTGGACAATCCGGCCACGACCGAGCTGCGAAATCAAATCATCGCGTCCAAGCCGTTCTTGAAATGCATTTACGACGAATGGTACGGCACTCTCGCCAAAGAACTTCCGGCGGGAACGGAGCAAGTATTGGAGTTGGGTTCGGGCGCGGGGTACTTGGAGCAATTCATTCCGGGCTTGATCACTTCGGAAATCTTTCATTGTTCCAGAGCGAAAGTTGTGGCCGACGCGCAACAAATACCATTCGCCGACCGGTCGTTGCGCGCGATTGTGATGACCGACGTTTTACATCACATGCCGCACCCAGAGCGGTTTTTCGCGGAGGCGTCGCGATGCCTCTGCAGGGGCGGGAAGATCCTGATGATTGAACCGTGGGTTACGCCATGGTCGCAGTGGGTCTACACGCGCTTGCATCACGAACCATTTCGGCCGGAGGCAGAGGATTGGTCCTTTTCCTCGACCGGTCCGCTTTCCGGAAGCAACTCCGCAATTCCCTGGATTGTGTTCGTAAGAGATCGGCGTAAATTTGAATCGCTTTTTCCGGAATTGGCGATCGAGCGGATCCGGCCCTTCATGCCATTTCGTTACCTGGTATCTGGCGGTGTGGCGATGCGAAACCTGATGCCGGGTTTCACTCACGCCGCATGGGCAGGCCTCGAACGCATGTTGGAGTCCCAGATGCCGCGGTTCGCGATGTTCGCATTCGTATCCTTGCAGCGATCCTAGGGGCCTTAACGCTTATATTCATCGGCTAAAGCGAGCGACCAATTTCAGGATTTGGCGGCCCATCGATTCCACAAACTCACAGCGAGCGGGCTCGCGCGAAGTTTGCTGGAAGCCATGATTGCCTCCAGGCTAGCGCTCCGCCTACAATCTCGTGACGGGCTGCCTGGTGAACGATACGTTGACGACGCGGTGGCATCCAAGCGTGATTCAGGTATCGTATTGATTATGAACCTCGGAGAGGTGGCCGAGTGGTTGATGGCTCCGGTCTTGAAAACCGGCATACCCGAAAGGGTATCGGGGGTTCGAATCCCTCCCTCTCCGCCATTACCTTTAGATTGTTTAACTTGTCTCGCTATGATACTGTCGTGATACTAAGAGCGAGGCTGGTTAATGAACAAGTCCGTCAACCTGACCAAGCGGGTCAAAACGCCGAACGGCCCGCGCTTCTGTGCGGTCGCTCGCTCCACCAACGGTCGGATCAAGGCGAATTACGTCGAGATCGCTGGTCGCGAGGAACAACTTTCGACCGAGATGGTAAGCTTCCAGCTCGATCGAGATGGCCACGCTCGACCACAGCTCTTTGTAATTCATCCGAGCGATCAGCCAGATGATGCCGGGGAGGATAGAGTCCTCATAGAGTTTGAGGACAATAAAACCCCGAGAGCTAAACTCTGGCACCGTCGAATCGATAAGCTTAAGCCGGACGACCAGATTGCGGCTCTTGCCAAGCTCGTTGAAGACTTCGAGGTTTCGGCGGGCGTAGGAGGCCCGATTGATTCGGTCCGAATAACCCCGTTCGGAGTGCAGTGGCTCAGTGCTAAGCCCGAATGCGGACCACACCCGACAAAACCGAGAAAGTAACGCTAGGACTTGATAATGTGTGGCCGCTATAGACTCTCGCGTCGCAAGCAGCTCGTCGATGAATACTTCGACTGCAGCGGTGAAGATGATTGGACGCCGCGCTACAACATCGCTCCCACTCAGCCTGTACCTATCATCCGCCAGCATCCCAAAGAGCCGCGACGCGAGCTGTCGCTTGTTCGCTGGGGTTTGATTCCGTCGTGGGCGAAGGACGCGTCTGGCGCAGCGAAGATGATCAACGCACGGTCTGAGACGGTCGCGACCAAGCCAGCGTTCCGCGATCCACTCAGGTACCGGCGCTGCATTATTCCGGCTGACGGTTTTTACGAGTGGCATCGCGCAGGCGCGTCCAAGCAGCCTTACTGTTTCGAGGTTGACGGCGGTGCGCTGTTCGCGTTCGCAGGAATATGGGAACGGTGGAAGGATGCGGCTGGTATGACGCTGGAGACTTGCTCGATCCTCACCACCATGCCGAATGCCGTGACCTCGGCAATCCATGATCGTATGCCAGTCATACTGGACCCTGACAGTTACGATCTCTGGCTCGATCCTGGGATGAAAGATGCGGAGGCGGCGGCAGAAATGTTGAGGCCATACGATGCGAACGCGATGAGCTGCTACCCGATAAAAACGCGTATCAACAGCGTCGCGAATGATGATAAGGAGTGCGCCGCACGGGTAGAGCTAGCGCAGATGCAGACGCAGGCACGGCTTTTCTAGCGAGGCACCGATAGCGCTTTCAGCGCATCCTCCGCCTTCTCTTCGGTTTCGGCAGGTCGGGAGAAGGATGATCCTTGGGTATTCCGTTTGCTGTTGCCGGACTATTGGCTGGCTCGGCGGCAGAGGGCGCAGATTTAGGTGGCTCCTGCGCGTGATCCAACCCGACACGCTTCCGAACCTCCGGTGTCGCTACCTGAATAACGATCGATACGACAGCGACGGCGAGAGCGGCAGCGGTTAACAGTTCCGTCCGGTCCCACTTTTTTGACGGTGCCGGAGGAGTGAGTGTCGGCAGCGATGCCGAGGGTTTATGCTGCTTGATCCGCGCTCGCAGCACTCGCTTTTGGTGTTTCGAACGTCTTCGCAGGCCGCTCACGGTACGAAAAGTGTAAGGTAAACGTGGCGACTGCCCAAGACAAGCGTAGGAGCGCAGAGTAACTCTAGTAATCGTTGCCTAACCCAAACAAAGTTGGGCTAACGTAAGGCGAGGGAGGGCAGGGCGTGCTGAGCCGCCTTGTCGCATCGGAGTCATATACTGACTACATGGATCAGAAGGAAGCCATCGAGAAGGCGCGGAGGTTTGCCCAGACCGCTTATGCGACAGCATCCAACGATATCCTCAGAGAGCGCAAGGACGATCTCGCAAAGATGCACAACCAGCTAGCCGCTCGCGGTATGGCTCTCTCAGGTGCGTTGGTTATTGAGACTGCACGGCTCACAGGAGAGCGGATACGAGCGCTAATGCAAGCCAGATTGGATTCGGTCTTAGAGGGTTACGACCTGTACGGGATTGTAATCGATGACGAAATGGCGACCGGCATTTGCTTCGACATTATGGGGGAAGCAACCAGAATGACCGCGAGTGCGGCAAAGGGGCACGCCTTTCCAGCAGGAATGCCAAGCAGCGCGGCTGCCGCGTATCCTCACGCGCTAGAACAACACGTTGGTCTTTCAGCCGCTTGGGTGCGGACTCAGATCGATCGGAGGAGGCTCATGCCCAAGAAGAACGAACGACCATCAATTACTACCATCTATAACGTACAGGGAGACAACGCGCGGTGGAACATAAACAGCAAGGACCAGTCGGTGAACGTCGTCAACAAATCCAACGACGAGTTCTTCACCGCCTTGCGCAGACAGATCGAGTTAGAAATCGCTGACGCAAATGAGCGGCGGCTGATGCTTGAAACTCTTAGCGCGCTCCAAGAGTCTCACGGGAAACCATCGTTCGCTCACCGCTACACTGACTTCATGGCAGCAGCAGCCAACCACATCACAGTGATCGTTCCATTTATCCCAGCGCTGACAGAGATGCTGCATAAGGTATTGAGTTAAGCCGTGTTTCCTGCATCAAAGGGAATGACGCCGATCTGAGTCGAAACTAATGGAGTACTTGTTGATGGTCATGCCATGGACCTCAATCCCTAGTGGTCGAAGCCTATCGATGATCCGTTCTCGGTCGTAGTCTGCAATCCTTGAGCCGAGATACACTTTCGTTACGCTGGTCCTGTTCCCGTACTCCACTCTACCTTTCACCGCAAACATGCGCCATTCCCTTTCGTAGAGCCATCTGTAGTTTTTATAGGACAAGATCATCCGGGCTTGATCTTCAACCGGTTTCCTAGCGCTACGGATGGTCGGCTCGGTCTCGTTGTAGAACATACGCACGAAGCGCACGCCCTTGGCCAGATGCTTTAGCAGCATGGGGAAACTGTAGGCCACACAGATCCCTCGGAACTGATCCGCATAGTGCGCCCACATCAGTTCGTGGTTATGGACTTCGCTAAATGAACACATCCCTAGTTGGAACTTGCTATCTAGAATTGCCTCCTTGACGACGTAGTAATCTTCGCTTGCCCTCATCGTTGTGCTGGAGCTAAAGAGTCCCTCCATCGGATCATTCAAGGTCGTGAAGGCAGCGCAGAACAGATAGGCACGTTCGATCGCCTCGATTTCGCGGTCAAACTTTTTGAGAGAGCGATATCGATAGAGTTCTGGTGGCCGTACGTAGGGATCGATGGTTGCCATGCGAACCTCGGCTCTTGAGAAAGGTAGTCGCTGAATTAGGCACCCGTCAACGATCCAGAGACGCTAACGTTTGAGTTCGCCAACTGCTAGTCAACAACCAATCGGAGACTAGATAGCGGTCTTTGCTGCTTGATTCTCGATAATGGATCGCGCAACCCGCTCACAAGTCTTCACTTCGGATTCCGTGGCGACTCGATGGGGTCCGAGCGCGCGTCCGGGATGGCGACCGTTCAAGACCGACGGGTCATTGCTGATCCGCCCGAGATCGCTGAGGTCTGCTTCGCTAACGTTGAGCGCGAGTGCTACATTCTTGCGTCCTCGATATAGGCATTCTGCGACTTGAAGCACATCGTAGAGCGGGTGCAGACGGCCCTCGGAATCGGTAGCGTATCTGGACCAATGCAGCAACATATCTCGCAGGTTTGGGTCGATCGTCTGACGCCGCGCAATATTCTCAACCCGCGACTGGGCGGCTTGCCGCTCGCGTCTTTTGGCCGCCTCCTGCTCTTCGAAGTCGGCTGGCCTAATATTGAAGGTAATAGTAGCTGTAACCCTCTGTTGACCGGTCTCAAGGTAAGCGTGGCGACTCACACATTCAAGGTCAAACCCAGCAGCTAGCGCATAAGATAGACTTCTGGCCAAGTTGTGCGCTATCTCGTCGGCCTGCTTGCTCAGGTGCTGCTCGTCTCCAACCTCTGCCGTTGCTCTTAGCATCAGCAGCGAGTTTCGCAGCGCAACGTCGAACGGAGGAACGGTAAGCGCGTATTCCACGTCAACAGTAGGCGTGATCTTAAAAGTGAACGTGTATTTGTTCATGTTGCCCGTCTGGATATAAACACGAAGTCTGCTGCTCAAGAATAATTCAACTCCATTTTGCCTGGCGACTCTGGCGGACCTCACTGTACCGATGACGGTGATAAGGGTCACTGACAGAATGTTGGTCAGAGACCATAACGTTTTCGAGTATCCGCAAGGCGTGCGGGGAGGGTATACCTTGCCTCATTATCTTCGTTATCGCAGTCTTGGGGTCGGGCAGCTTGAAGGAGCACTTCATGTACAGCAAGACGCTATACGCCATACTATTCACGCCATTACTGCTGGCCACGTGTGGGCTCGCGTCCGCGCAAAGCGAGCCCGATACTAAGAGACCGCTGGTTTTCATCTCCGGCAATGCTCTGGTCAACATTCAATCTGGCGCGGTTGCCGGAGCCTCTCACGGTGTGGGTGCGGCGACTGGCAGCACCCAGATCAGCAAGCGCGATGCCGTGATGTCGCTATCGCGGATCTTGTTGAAGAATTGCCCCAGGATGGAAGTGACGCTCGACGAGACGGCCAAGCCGGACTACTTCATGAGCTTGAACCTCGTGGCAAGGGGTGGTTTTCTAGTCGTGTCCGAGTTCTCACAGCTCATGGTCGCAGATGGTTCGAAAGTCGCTAATCTATTCCGAGCAAGGCTCTACCGAGAGTCTGGCGAAAAAAGCCTGCAAAGCGGTCCTGGCGGACTGGCAGAAGCATGAAAAGGCACGGAGACAGTAGCTTTTGAGCATCACGCCCAGGCGTAGGTTGATCCGACCACGCTGAGCGTGCCCGCGCGGCATGTATGCGGTGAGGAGAAGAGTAGCGATCTCATTTCTGCCCAGCGATTCCGTCGCCCGGTTACGCTTCACCGCGTGCAAAATTAAAGCGTCCCAGACTCGCTTGAGTCACGGGACGCCTTTTAATCAGACTGTCTCCAACCTATTGTTTGATATGAACTCCTATCGCCATATCAGAGGCTCTTCTTCGCTTCCTGCCCGCAGATCTACGGCTTCACCAACGTCGCATCGATGCTGGAGCTTCCGCCAGCCGTGACAGTCATCGTCCGCTGCCAGGGCGTCATCTGTTCTTTCTCGATAGAAACCTGGTGATCTCCAGGAGTCAACTGGATGGTGGATGGAGTGCTGCCCATAAACTTCCCGTCGATGTTTATGTCAGCGCCCGGAGGCGTGGACTTTACGGTTATGCTTGCAGGCTGCATCGCAGGTCCGGATTCAACAGCGGGTTCTGCCTGTGAGTTGTCGGCGGTCGTAGAGACTGGCGGTGGAGGCGCTGACTGCGCCGACTGCTCCGCAGTCTTGACCATCATGGTGTCGGAGTCCACCGCTTTCTTGCCCGTCACACCTTCAAGCGCAGCCAGAATGCCACGATAGTCGTTCTTATCGCACTGCATTGCCAAGCCGCCCTTCTTGTCGCCATCCGCCCAGATCAGGCCGACGTAGTGCTTCTTGGATTTGCTGAGAGCGACCAGCGCTCCAACTCCCAGAGTGAACACTCCGACTGCCACGGCAGTTCCTACCCGCCGATGAACTTCCTGACCGTAGCTAATTTCCGTGATGGTAGAAGCGGGGATGATTACCAGGTCTGTCTTGTCCTTCGCGAATCGGATCTGGCTTCCTTCGATGTGCAGCTTTACATCGGCTCCTGACTTAGTGCCAGACAGTGAACCGCCGTCATATATAACCTTGTAACCATCGTCCTTCGCGAATAGTGCAAGCGGGATCGCGAGGCAAAGCAGAAGCGCAAATATACGTCTCATGGACTTTAACCCTCCGGCGTTTCCATCAGTATCAGGGGAAGGTCATCGGGGTACAAGGTTACTTCGGAGTGTGGTCAGCGGAGCCGGACCGCCCCGCACGCTGATCAGCCAGCAGTCTTGGGGATTCCGTCGCCTACCACTTCTCGAACAGCGCTCCCGGCTTAATTTTGAGCGCCCGCGCCAGAAGTACGATGTTGTCGATGCCGATGCCGTTCTCGCCGCGCTCGATGTTGCCGATGTAGTTGCGATGCAGACCAGCAAGGTCCGCCAGCGCCTCCTGGGACAAGCCGCGCTTCTCCCGCAGCTCCCGCAACCGCTTGCCGAACAGCTTTCTCGTTCGCAGATCGATCACGCCCCGATTATTTCCCGCTTGACAAGCTATCGGCTACCCAGTAGACATAGACACAGTAAACGTGGCATATGTTCGGATTTGCTAACAACGAACTTGAGCGCGTGACTGAGATCACCGAGGCAAAATGATGATTATGCAAGCGATGTTCGGATTTCGTAACAGGAATGATTTTGGCTCGCGAAAGCTGCAGCTCTTGGTGTATGGTTCCATGCAATCAGCGAGCGGGATTCGCCGGGGGGCGGCGGATTCTCATCCGTCAGTAGTCCTGATCGCTGCTTCCCTAGAAGTGTTGGATAGATCGCGCCAGCAAGTCGTTGGCGGGTCGCACGAGTTTGGAAGTCACATGTAGGAGCGACGCAAGCCTTAAGGCCCCAAAAGGAGGGTTCAGCCCATGCGCTACTTAGCAGTTCTGCTTTGTCTCTATGCTCTATCGGCGAGCGCCCAGGTCACACACCTTACCGCGCAGGTGCTCAACCAAGGCGAAAAGAAGGCTACCTATCGACTGACCAACGACTCAGATAAACCCTTGACGTGCTACAGCGTTGCTGTGACCGTCACCTACAACGACGGCCAGGTGGTTGGTAATCAGACCAGCGAGTGCGATTACGCCAGTGGCATCTTGGCTCCGCACGCTTCCATTGAACGTACTGCCAATGTGGAAGCTAACGCGAGCAACCATAGCGGCATCGCCAGAGTGGAGATTGTGCCATCTCTGGCCGTGTTTCAGGATGGTAGTTCGGAGAGTAAGGACGTTAAAAGCTGGCACATTCTGATGGACAGTGTGAAATCAGAAAACGACGGCACCCGCGACGTGATTGCCACTCTCCAGAAGGCCGGAAACGATCCGGTTAAAGCTGTCGCGGCCCTGAAAATACTCCAGCAAAAAGCCACGCCGAAATCGCCCTACGATTACCGGCTCAAAGAGGCGATCGCATTGCTCACCAAGTCTCCCAAGGCGGACGAAGTCAAAGCCTATGCGGACCGCCTACAGGAAGCCTATACCACTCACAAGCCCTATGCTGATCTCCAGCCCGCAGGCGGTGTCAAATGAAGAAGGTAATCTGGCTTTTGCTTTTGCTGCCGGTAATTTTTGTCCTGCGTGCGCACGCGCAGATATGCCCGAATGGCGTGTGCTCGACGGCAGGGATGACTTTCGTTAGCCAATCGGAGGACTGTGAACAACAAACTACGCCCGAGATTAACTTTATCTATCCCGCAGGCGGCTCAGATACTTGGACCATGTGGACGCAGTACCATGGTACGACAACTTGGAGTTACTCGGCTACCGAAACCGTCCCAATGGTTACCAACTCTAGTCCGGCAGTCAACGGTCAGTGTATCGACAGATATGGCACATGGCAGGTGTGTCCCGGCATCTGGCAAGAGCAAACAATATGGGTTACAGAGGCGTCGGACGGAGACAACTATTATGAATTCTACCTGCGTGGCTATTCAGCAACTTTATCGGGAACTAGCTGCGCTCAAAGTAGTTCGTATTTCGGTCAGGTCTACACGACGGCCAACGTGACCTGTTGTCCCGCAACCGGTTGCTGCACACTCCTCCAAGGTTGCAGTGCCCCTGGCGGCGGTCCTAACCCGAACGTGGCTGGGGTCCAACCGGACGACAGCCCTGGAGAGTATTGCAATGACAACTGCGCATGCGTGAATTCGTCTCCCATCATCGTTGACACGAGGGGGGAAGGGTTCCATCTGACCAACGTTGCGGAAGGTGTGATGTTCGATTTCTTTGGAGAGAACAACCCGATCAAGATAAGCTGGACAGCGGGTGACTCCGGTAACGCCTTCCTGGCCTGCCTATCATGCTGGAAAGACCTGCCTAACACGGGCAGGATTGAGAATGCCAAGTATCTCTTTGGCAATCTCACCGAGCAACCAGAATCGAACGAAAAGAACGGATACCTCGCCCTGGCCGAGTTCGACAAGCCGGAGAACGGCGGCAATGGCGACGGTATCATTGACAAACGCGATGCGGTCTGGCCGAAGCTACTGCTGTGGATCGACGCCAATCATGACGGCATCTCACAACCGAAAGAACTGCACAGTCTAGAGGAGTTGGGTGTCTACTCGATCAGTCTGAAATTCTCGGACGACACCCATGTGGATCAGTACGGCAACCGCTTCCACTACAAAGCGGTTCTCAACCCCGACCGACTGGACGGAACCTCGAAAGACGGCCGTATGACCTACGATGTCTTCTTCAACATAGCGGAACAGCAAGCGAAGAGCCAAAGGAAAGGAGCCTGCCCCAAGAGAAAGGTACAGAAGGGTTTCTCAGTCGTGGACTTACGGTAAACAAAAGATGTACCAGCGCCCCCCCAGCGGGACTTAGCGAAACCGCTGGTCCCGTTTCTTCTCCCGTTAAGTTCTGTTACAAAAGAGAAAAAAACATGAAACTGCAACAAGTGGTACGCTCCCTGGCCCGGCTCGCGGTACTGGCAGCCATTGGTTACTGGGGCGGGAAGCTGACATTCGTCCATGTGTACGCCCAGGGCACGATCAACGTTCGGCCGTATGTCATGGACTATGACAACATCGCGGTTAAGGATGGAGTCGAGAAAATTATTGGCCGCACAACTGAATCGCGCCGCCACGACGGTGCCATGCACTATATCGGCACCCATTACGGGCAATCTCCGGATCAAGATGCCACCTTCCGAAGGGTTGATTTTCCGGATGGCACGGGTGCCTTCATTTCTGAGGCGGTCCACGCCAAAAGTACGGGCCGTATGCCGCAGGCCGAAGCAGCTCGCCAGAACGAGGCGGCTTTCTTTGATCGTACAGGCCCTGAGTGCTCACCCAAAGAAGCCGCGAGGGAAACCGTCGAAGGCACCGATAGCCTCTTCGGTTATTCGGCGATTCGGATTTCCCAGCTCACCGGCAAGGATAAGGCTACGCAGAACGCTGGTCTCTCCCGCGTCGTTGCCTGGAGGCTGCCGGAATTCAACTGCGTCATCGCTCAGAATTTCGTGCAGGTTCGCGCCAGCAAAAGCGAGGAGTGGAAGACAACGCAAGGCAACCGGCTCACTGCGCTTAGGGCAACCGAGCCCGCCGACACGCTGTTTACCGACTGGCAGGGTTATGACGAAATGAAACCTTCGGACATCGGGCGCAGAATCGCAGTCGCGCAAGGTCTGACTCCGGACTAGCGGAAACGCTGGTCCCGTTTCTTTTTCTGGTTAGCTTCCCGTAATTCGACCGCCAGATTGGCGGCCTGCCGCTTGGTCAGCTCGGGCGGATCGGTCTCGTTTGCGCCAGGGATGTAGCAGGCACACTGGCAGAGTATCGTCACCTACGGTGACAACGATACTGACGTTTATAGCGTCGATAGCACAACAGGAAGGATGACTGGATTTCAATTCAACGTGGGAACAACGCCGACAAGCTTAACCGGCAGCCAGTCCGGTTGGAGATATTGGCGACGCACTGAGGGACAAGAGCATCCAACGCGCTGCAGTTGGAACTTTGTATGTGGCGGCAAATGCTGCGAGATACGCGGCTCCTGCGATCGATCTCGCTGCCGATGCCATTCCCGTTGCGGGTCAAGTGCTCCTCGCAATCCAAGTGGGTCATGCCCTCTACGAAGGAGGAAAAGCGTATGTCGCGGCAGTTGATCAATGCTATGGACCACAATAATATGACTAACCCAGAAGCATTCCGCGAGCCCAGGCAACACGAGAAGAGCTGGAGAAAGATAAATGTCTGGCCTATCAAGGGACCGCTTCTTGCACTGGCGGTGCTTCTTGGCTTTTTCGGAGACGCGCTGCACTGGGGAACTGTGCCGTTGGCTGCAGGGGCGGCGATGATAATCCCAGTTATCGGCTTCCGCGATTTCTGGGGAGAAGGAAAATTCTGGATTACTGTTCTCATACTGGGAGCAGCCCAGGTGCCGCTCGTAATTGAAGTACGCCCTTGGGTCGGGAAATTCCCTTCTATGGTTGCGTTTGGCGTATTCGATTGCGTGTTAGTGGCGCTCGCGATCTCATGGGTATGCTCGGAGCATGGCGGAAAGAACGCGTTGAAGTGATGGATGCTTCTGGCGACCACTGCTACCGCATTCGTTACGGCGACACATCTGCTGCTCACTGACCGTGGCGATTTAATCTGGTTTGGAATTTGGGACGCTGGGGGTAGCGCCGCATAGGTCTCTCCTTTGACCAGCGTCCCGGAAGGGCCGTTTCTTCGGAGCGGCCCTTTTTCAATATCGAAGTAACTGTTGACCGTGAGGTTGGTTCGCGCCAGCCGATCGGTGAGTAGTTAGGAGTAGCCTATTTTGAGTGAGTTTACGCCGATGTTGAGTGAGCTGGAGAAGTTCGCGGTCCTAATGCGGTGGATTGACTCCCATCGCAAGGGTTCGATCGGACGAATCGCCAAGGAGCTACGACTACCCAAGGAGCACGTTCAATCTTTTATTATGGAAATCGAAGCTAAAGAAGCCGAGCGGCCCTAGTCCGATGGAAAGGAGAAAGAGCTAAATAAGGTCATGGACGCCCTGAATGAAGCTGTGCAAGAAGTCATCGCTCTGTCCCCCGACCTAAAGGGTCGAGAAGTTGAGATCATTGCCGTTATCCTGCGCGCGGTGAACGGCCTGCTGCTTGAGCGCGGTCAGCCGATCGCACAAGCGTACACGAAAAAAGGGTGAGCCCGGTGGAGGAGAGTTATGGAATGGCTTCTGCTCTGTATTTTCTGCGTCCTCTGTCATATCGGTGCCGCAGAGGTAGGGGCAGGCTATTTCCCTGGCCTTTACGAGCTTTCGAAGACCGTTGGTGGATACATCGTGGCTGGCGGGACTACAGCGAAGGCTGCCTTGGATCGGCTCGGACAAGCAGGATCTGGAGTATGCGATGCGATGGAGCAATGACGAACTTTTTACACGAAGGCGAGCTGGTTGGCAGGTTCTGGTTCTGTACTCCAGAGTTGTCTGGCAGATATACCCGAACCTGTGGGTCTGCGTTGGCTTCTGGACTCATTTTCTCTGGGCGTTCAGGCCCAGGAAGAGAAGCCCAGAGACGACAAGGCCACGTGACATCCTCGCCTTCGCCGGTGCGGTATCCAATGCCATCGCAACGATTGCCAATGGCGGCAAGATGCCTGTTCTCGGCAAATGGGCGGGGTCGCCCTGGAGCGTCTGGCGACCAGCTCGGCCCGCCGACCATGTACTGATTCTCTGTGATCGCTTTGCCGGTTGGAGTATTGGCGACATGCTGATCGGAGTAGCGTTGATTCTTGGGATCGGACTGTGGTTACGGAAGCTATGGACCAATCATGTACCCCAGTCGTCCCAGGGGGTATGCTCGAAGAAAGACGCGTGAAGAGAATGGAGAAACGAATGTCTATTCTCATGACTCTAGTTTTCGCGGCTTCCTTCGTGGAGTTCGCGAACAATCTTGCACATGACTGGCGGAGTATGAGTTCTCAGGTCCGCTTAGTGAAGTGTTCTTGGCGGGCCTGTTCTTAGCGCTTCTGCTGCAGTTGTGGGGCGAGAAGAGCAAGACTGCGTGGACGCTCATGACGACTGCCACCATCGCATTCGTAACGGCGACACATCTCGTACTGCACTGAGTGGCGTTCTTCGCAGCGACCTCACGTTGAGTGCGAGGTTGTTCCCGAGAATTGTTCGGCGTACGGTACCCGCTATGTCCCTAGCGATCGTTCTCTGTGCTGTCGTCTTCCTGCTGATCGGCTTGACCTTCGCGTTCGGTCCGAGCAGAGCGCCCGTCTTGCTTGACGCACTTCGTGCCTTCGTTGCCTTCTTTTTCTTGCTTCTCGGCTTGCGCATGACGTTCAGTTCTATTCGCGATCCGGAACCATTGTTGGGAGCCTTCTTCGCATCACTCGCGCTGACCTTCTTTTGGGTGATGGTGCGGAGAGGTAAGTAACAGAGAACCGATTTCGCTATTGGCTGAGTCCGGCTCCCGGTGTCGGCCTGATTATTGGGGGGCGAACGCAACTGGAACAAAAACACCTAGTGTTTAGCGCTGTGAAGTAGTGCCGGTTGGAAGTAGTGTCTTTCTCGACGGGCACCACCCGCTAGGCGATGCGGGCTCCCGCAAGGTGGTCGAGGGGCGAGACCGGCCCCTGACCCTGCCAAAATTCGTAAAGTAGTACTTCTTCGTCGTCCTGCCTCCCCAGCTCTGCCACTCGCCTGCCATTGCCCTGCTAATCCATTCCTGATCGCGCGTACTCCTGCGCATGGCTCGCCGTTTTTGTTGCTCCTGCTGACGTCGAGCTGATTTATTGCAGATCGGCACTCGTTCGTGAGCGAGCGCTCTATTTATGCGTCTGATTCGCCGCTGAAACCTGTGGAACCGTGTCAAGAAATTTATTTGGCACAGCGTCATGTACTTAGCGGTGCTGCGTACATATGCTTGCGCAATCGCCGCTATGCTCGTCGTGTATCGCAGGTACTAGGCAGTGATTAGTACAAATAGCGCGCAAGGAGAATTCCATGGACAAACAAAGCAAAGCATCGGAACTGAACGCATGCATTCGCAGCGCAATAGAGCAGCTCGCCAACGAGACGGACGCGGCCAGACAGTCTAGGCTATTCCGCAACTACCTCAAAGCCTCGGCAGCGTTCTGGGATTATTCCTGGCACAACCAGATGCTTATCTGGAAACAACGAGCAGACGCAAGCTTCGTCGGAGGGTTCAATACGTGGCTCAAGTGTGGGCGCTTCGTTCGCAAGGGCGAGAAAGGAATCGCTATCCTTGCGCCGATGTTCTTCAAGGACAAGACGCAAGTTGCAGATGGCAGCGATAAGGAAACCAAGCGCATCTGGTTTAAGGTCGTTTACGTCTTCGACATCTCACAGACTGATGGCACGCCATTGCCTGAGCTACCAACCAAGTCTGTGGGAGAGCGAGGCGAAGACATGCTGAATCGGTTGTTGCGGTTCTCGGCATCACGGGGCATCACAGTGCGCTTCGTCGAGAAGTGCAAGCTGAACGGTGCTGCTGGCACATCGAGGGGAACGGAGATCGAGATCAGGACTACCGAAACCGACGTAACAACGCAGGCCGCAACGCTGGTTCATGAGATCGCACATTCGCTCCTGCACTGGACGGCCGATGGCCACAAGATCACCACCCGAGATGGTCGAGAGATCGGCAAGCAGCAGCGAGAACTGGAAGCAGAGGCTACTGCCTACACGGTTTGTTCCTACTTCGGGATTCACTCGGCCTCAGACTTCTACTTGGCAACGTACAAAGTAACGCCCGCGATGCTGCTCGAAGCTGTGGAAACCATCGCAGCGACGGTTAAGACAATCCTGGATGGCTGCCAGCAAGTGGACGCTGAGCCAGATACCGCTGTGTTTGAGTTGCCCGTTGCGGCGTAGGCCGAAACGCGCCATCCCCTAGCGCGTCCGCTGGTATTGCCAGTGCTGACGAGGCTAAATAGCTATTGAGGTTCCTACTAACCAGTGCTAACTTGGACGGACTATGGCAGAGCATTGCACCATCCATACCGACACCGAGCTCGTGGTTGTGAAGTATTGCCCGGCTTGCCGTGGCACGGCAGGCGGAGCGAAAGCCGCCGAAGGCATGACCGCAGAGCAGCGATCCAGTCGAGCGCGTAAGGCCGTCCAGAGCCGATGGGCCAAGTGGAAGAAGAAGGCGAAGAAGAAGCGCCGTGGGTAAGGCGTATCAACAAACGTCGGCAAATTCGGTCACGCAGATTCAGTGACTTGCAAGTCGAACGAAAGCGTCTCAGGAAACGAACAATTCATGCTACAGGAAAGCCCACGATGAGGATTGCAATCTACGCACGGGTCTCTACGCGCAAACAGGACAACCAGAACCAGCTATTGCAGCTCCGTGAATTTGCAGGGAAGCAAGGCTGGCAGATCGTTGCAGAGTACATCGATACGGTGACAGGTTCAGGGAAGAAGGACCGCGCGCAGTTCGATGAGCTAATGCTCGCTGCGTCACAACGCCAGTTTGACCTGGTTCTCTTTTGGAAGCTGGATCGATTCAGCCGCGAGGGGACGCGGGCAACCCTGCGCCTGTTGACGCTCCTGGACAGCTACGGTTGCTCGTGGCGTTCATTCCAAGAGCCGTTCTTCGATAGCTGCGGCGTCATGCGTGACGTGGTCATATCGATCATGGCCACATTGGCGGAGCAAGAGCGCATCGCCATTAGTCAGCGTACCAAAGCAGGGCTGCAGCGCGCGATCAAGGCAGGCAGAGTGCTGGGACGACGACCGGTCGTGGTTGACATTGCGCACGCGCGTAAGCTGCAGAGGCAAGGGCTAGGGTTGCGACCGATCGCGAAGCAGATGCGGATCTCCGTGAACACGCTGGCGCAGGCGCTTCGCAAGGCCGCATAACAAACCCTGTCGAAGCTGTGGTATCCGGTAACGAGGCACCGCGAAGGCAATAATGGCCGCACGTGAGTTTGCGCTCATCGGTGCTGCCTGTTGTAATCTCGTTTTTCAGTGAGCACAGCGCCGCCATACGCCGTGTAACCCGCAGGCGTCCTATTAGCGGTTGGGGCGATCTGTTCAGATTGCGGAGCGGCTTGACGGCTATGTCCCGACGGCGATATATCGACGGTCGCCTATGTGTGGGATTTAACGCTGTTCGTTCCTGACCGTCCGTCTCGCCTACGGTGACTGCTCTTAGCTGTCAGTAGTCGTTGCGGTGGCCGGAGCCGTATCCAGGGTTACCCAACGTGAGAGCAAGAACCTCAGTCGGCAACGCCTGACAGCTTGATTGTCTGAGGACTATTCCCTGCATCGTCCTTCATCGTGAGGGTCCCTTTGAACGATCCAGCCGTGGTTGGTTGGAAAGTCACAGTCAATGAGCAACTGCTAAACGCCGGGACGCTCGTCCCGCACCCACTTACCTTATATCCCGCAGGTACCGTCTTTGAAGAGATGCTGAGCGACTTGTCTTGTTCGTTGGTGAGTGTGACGGTCTTTGTGGTAGTGCTGCCTACGGCCTGTGATCCAAAACCTAGAGCCTTCGGCAACAGGGTGACCGGGACAAACTCATATGCACCCATGTCGATGATTGCTGTGGGGAGGTCGTTCCCGTTAATGATTCGTGGATTGCCTGCCAAGTCTGTGCTCGGCAAATCAGGCGCCGAATTATCGCCCGCATCGATGGCCGGTGATCCACCTTTTAAGCGAAAGTTAGAAGTGCCCACGAATAGCGGGTCGACAGATATATTACCGCTCGTGCCAGTCGACCCTGAACACGCCAGTCCGAACCCGGTGCCTCCTAAACTGTAAGCGTCATTATTCATCGTTACTGGCGGAGTTGAGGAATATTCGCTTGAGCAGTAGAGGGCACTCTGGCCAGGTTCTGCGATGAATAAATTATTGTCAAGAATGCTGTTGCTGTAAAAGCCATTCAAGAACACCGCCGAACCTTGTGATAAGCAAGTGCTGCAGTTACCATTATTCGGAATGATCTTGTTGCCAGAAAAAGTATTGTTGACCATTGTAGGCCCCTGTTCGTTCATGGGGACCGACCAGTCCGCACCAGCCCCTTCGACCGCGGTATTATCGATAACTAGATTCTGGATGACAAGCGCGTAATCACTGTTAAATGCATATAAGCCTCCACCCTGCATATGAGCTTGGTTGTTCCGAATTATGTTGTTCTGTATGACGGCCGGCTGGAATAGCCCTTCAAGAGCTATACCTGCTCCTCCGCCACCGGGAGATGTGTTGCCTTGGATCACATTGCCGATTATCTGTGGACCATACGTTGCATCGAGTTCGATACCTCCGCCGCTTCCGCCTCCACAGTTGGCCACGTTCTTTTCGATCACATTCCCCTTAACCACTGGAGACCCACCATCCGCGTATATTCCTCCACCGGTGCAGCCTTGATTGCCGGTGATGATGTTCCCGGTTATGGTTGCAGATGAACTAAATGGCATGCTGATTCCGCCGCCGCTTACCAATGTTGTCGCGTTGCCGTTTTGGATCGTGAATCCGTTCAGGACTGATGTGAGCGTCTCTTTGTTCTCGAATATGACGACAGAATTCTTTTGTTGCCCATCAATGATCGTAAGTTTGGGCCCTTTCGCGCTGGTAACTGTGATCGCTTTTCCCAGGAAACTAATGTTCTCAAGATAGGTTCCGGGAGCGACCAGGACTGTATCACCGTTCACCGCCACATTGATCGCCGCCTGAATAGTCGGCTGGTCGGCAGGAACATTGATAATGGTTGCGGCAGCGGAAGCAAGGGTGAGAAGAAAGATGCAAAGGACCGAAAGGGGGAGTAGATAAGAGCAAATCTTCATTTCAAAACCTCTGGCAGCGGCATCATATACCACTTCTAAGGTTGGAGAATACGTGCAAGATTTTGCATCATGTCCCAAGTCGACAATCATATGATTCCTGGACGCTCTTGCCGCGAAGCAACTTCCAACTCTTCTAATGCCTCATACAACTTCGTCGCTACCCACGTCTCTGGCGACTTCTCGCCGCACACATCTTGGGCGCTATAAAGTATCCTCCGCGCTTCTGCCCAGCACCCACATCGCGGAGGATGATGACTTCTACAGCGCGCGATTGCCTCGGCTCCAGCTTGCAACTGACGTTCGAACCACTCGCGCTCGACGAGACCGAATGGTGTCTCAGTTAGCTTCAATGCCTCGCGTATGAATCTTGCGTTTACGTCCTCGCGTCTGCCGTTCTGTTGACACGCTCTGTGCGACATAGCGATTGTGAGATCGATCGCGAGCTGGTTTCTCTCCCCTGCGGTTAGGTCGAATTCCTTGGCGTGGTCGATGATGAACTGTAATTCCTCGGGCGTCGCGGCGCGCTTACGGGCAACGATTGCTGTCACGTCATCACGGTTGAGTTCGCGGTTCTCTGGTTCCTCCGTAGGAGGCTTCGGCTGCGTCACTTTGGAACGCGCGAGTTCACGATAGATCAATTCAACGGCGGGAATAAGGGTCATCGGTCTAAAGCATCCAGCCTAAGCCGTCATGCATATCGTCAGTGGGGCGCTTTCGCACCCGCTGCGAGGGAGCTTGGTTAACTTCCCACCGCAGCTCGCATAGCCGCTGCGTATCGAGAGCAATGGACGGCTTGGTCGGGACTGGCGGCGATAAAAGCAAAGCTTCATGACCACGAACCAGATCCTCTAGCGCCCTCGCGTCCTTCGCCTTTAACTGCTCAGCAAGGGACTGGAATAAAGCAAGGAATCGATCTGCCTCTATTGCAACATCGTGCGATAGGGTCACGGCAAACATGGCCTGCAGACGCCAGATCCGCTCACGGATGGCTTCAAGGCGTGCGACTAGATTCTGTACCGTGTCATCAGGCTGGACAGGAGCTGATTGTGCGGGCTGAGCTGAGTCCTGCTCGATGGCAACGGCAACCTCAAGCGGTAAATCGTCGAGCCCGCTCTGCGATTCCTCCGCTACACGCGCGACCTTCCGAGCGATTCGTGCAGCTCGGCGTCTTGCCGCTCGCTCTTCCGCTCGCGCCGCATCGGCCTTTTGCTTGGCCATCAACTTCTTGAGTAGCGCCATTTAGATTACCCCGAGTGCGTTCGATGGTTTTTCTTGTTGTTGCCGCCGTCCGGTCTTGGCTGGCTGATGCTTCCTAAGCTGTACCTCGCGAGCGTAAGCTAATGCGGCGATGGCTCGCAGACGCGCGGGAACGGGCTCAGCGCGTTTGGATGTATCGACGAGCAAGCGTCGCAACAAACACAGCGGAGGGTGCGCAAGTTGACGGAGGGCTTCGCAGCGCGCGAGAACCGGGGCAGCAGTGTCCTCGACTAAGCGCCGGAGCGCGGTCTCTGGAGACATAAATTTTGGCATGATGAATCTGAATCTCTCGCGGGAACAGCGCGGGCTTTAAACAAGCACACCGGATTGCCGCTTTACGGCGTGCGCATACTCGCGGAGCGTCCTGTGGTACAAGTCGGCGATGCCCGCGTCGTCCAGTCGGTCGAAAGCGGATGGATCTTCACCGGGGACGCTGGTATCGTGCTCGACCTGATTGAAGAGCGCAGATCGCGTCGCGTCTCTTTCCAGCCGCTTGCATTCTTCCCACGCAGCATCGAGTAGCGCGACCGTTACAAAGCGACCAGCGCAGTAGTCGCGGAGAAAGTTGCGCCGAGCGGCAGTGGGCGAGTAGTCCTTCCGGTAGTGTTCCCAGCAAAAGTAGCAAGCCTCTTCGAGGACCGGCTGGTTCTTTGGGTTGGTGGTGAAGTCCAGAGGATCATCCAGCGAGAACGCGACTTCGAAAGCCGCATCCTCGCCTATTCGGCCTTTGACATATTCCACGATCCCACCGAGCACATCCCCGTTCGCGGATAACTGTGCTGCGCGCAATCGCTGGGTCTCTTTGAGTGGGCGAGCATGGTTCGAGGGATACTCAAGGGCTCCTACTCGGTCCAACGCTCGAAATGCGGCTGTTAGATTCTCTACCGTGAAGAACGCACCGCTAATCAGAAGCTCCTGTGCGTCCTCCGCATCGAGATTGTCCTCACCAAGGAAGTTGTGCGCGAGCGTCTCGACCATTGATCGCCAGTTCGCATCGCACTTGAGATAACCCGGAGTGCGGCGTCGGAACTCAAGGGCTACTTGTTCAGCGCGTTCGTCCGCCAGTTCGGCGATGAGGTCGGGGTTGTTCGTTTCTTTAGCGAGTTCCTCCATGACTTCACGCGGAGGATTCGCGAGCAGCTCTTTCAACTGATTGATTCCTGCTAGTCCGGCATCGTCAACGCGATTGAAGCCGTGTCGGTCTTGGAGTTCAAATGTGTCTACCGGAGGATGGTTGAGATCTGGCGAGCCGGACAAGTCGAGCTGCCCGAACTGGGTGTCCATAAACCGCGCAGTCTCTTCGGCGCTGATTCGTTCTTTTGTTTTCTGGTCCATCGTATTAGTCCTTCGCCTGTTGAAGGAGACAGGCTCTCCGTATTTGAGTTCGTATTCTTTTTTACTCGGTTGAATTAGTGCGAGGTAGGCGAGGGCAAATCTAGAACTCAACGGCAAGCATGGCACGAACGCGATTGCTCGCGCCCTAGAGCTATTTACGATAGCGTCCGATAAATCTAGGCTGTCGGCGAACGGCACCGTTCACGAGGGCTTTCGGGCCGTTCAAGCCACTTCGAACTCGCGTCCCGCGATTAAAAACAATCCGGGACGCTTTTTTTTCCTGGGCCAACGACCTGGGTCAATGAGTGTAATCGCGATTTTGCGCCAATTGAGCGCCAAATTGGCCTTCGGTATCAGTATGTCTCCGACTTGGAGATCGCCAGATAGTTCAGCTTCCCAGACGCAAACCGCGCCTCGATGTAAGCCTCCCCGTCAGCATATTCAAAGTCAGCATCGCTCATGTCGGGATGACTTTTTCGAAGCCGCGCTAGAGTTTCGGGGGGAGTTTTCCTCCTGTAGCCGAAGTAGTAGACGAGCTTGCTTTGTGTAGCGATACTCGGATCACCGAGGATGCTTTTCACTTGCTGGAGGCTCAGCCCCAAGCTCAGTCCACTCGCAGTTGAAGTGTTCACCGATACCGCTTCGGAAGGTCCGCAAAGCTCGCTTCCGTTCCATGTCGGCCCGCCGTCGAAGAGATATAGGACTGAGTTGATTTCTCCAAATTCAAAAATTAGGTGCACGCTGCCCGAGGTTGATACATAGCAAATCTGATTTCGACCACTGCCCCCGTCGCCGCGTTCCACTTCAGTGCCTTCGCCAAACTTAGAGCGAATGACCGAGAAATCGTTGCGCGGTGCATCCAACGTGACACCAGCAATCTGAAAATTGTTTTCCGCTGGTTCTCTGCGCTGAAAGTGTGTGGGTTGTTGGGGTTCCTGATACTGGAGTTCTTCCTGTCTCGTGTATGACCACCAGTCGGAACTGTCAAGCCGCGCCGGAGTCCCTTGGGCTATTGCCGAGCCGATCAGGACGCACCCAGTTAGGAGCGGGACAGTACATACACATCTCCCCAGTTTCAGAATGGAGCGGTACACGCCCACATCGTACGACGGTCTAACCTGGTGTCCATGTAACTGTCGTAACCAGGCGATTTCACTCACTGACACCCGGAACAGGGGGCAGAACCCGGTCAATGAGTGTAATCGGGATGTTACGCCAACCAGCCAAAATGGTGGCCCTAATCACGTTGAGTGCGGCTTGTATGTGCTGTAATCTATTCTCGCGCTCGTGTATGGAGATTGGTCGATGAAGCATCGTTGGGTGATAGTGGGCTTCACCATCATAGCTCTGATCTTTGCAGGCATAGTCTTCCGCGCTCAGCGTAACCATCGTCAGTGGGCAAAGTCGGCGGCAGTGTACCGGATCCGGGCAGAGCACGGTGATGCTAAGGCTCAGCTTCAGCTCGGTTCAATGTATTACTACGGCAAGGGAGTTTCCAAGGACTATGCCGAGGCTGTGTACTGGTATCGCAAATCCGCTGAGCAGGGAGATTCCAATGCCGAGTATTCAATAGCTCACATGTATCTCGACGGTAAAGGGCTGCCGCAAGATGACTCAGAGGCCGCACGCTGGTGCCGAAAAGCTGCCGAGCAGGGCAACCCGAAAGCCGAATACGGCCTCTGCGACGCTTATCACGAAGGCAGAGGCGTTACTCAGGATTACGCCGAAGCAGCACGCTGGTGCCGAAAAGCTGCCGAGCAGGGCAACCCGAAAGCCGAATACGGCCTCTGCGACGCTTATCACGAAGGCAGAGGCGTTACTCAGGATTACGCCGAAGCAGCACGCTGGTGCCGAAAAGCTGCCGAGCAGGGCAACCCGAAAGCCGAATACGGCCTCTGCGACGCTTATCACGAAGGCAGAGGCGTTACTCAGGATTACGCCGAAGCAGCACGCTGGTGTCGCGAAGCTGCCGATCAGAGCGATCCCGAAGCTCAATACGCCCTCGGCTTAATGTATTCCCGTGGGGAGGGCATTGTACTGGATTACTCGGAAGCTGTCCGCTGGTATCGCAAATCCGCCGAGCAGGGTTATGCGATGGCTCAATACGCGCTCGGGTATACGTATTTCAGCGGGGAAGGCATTGCGCTGGATTACTCGGAAGCTGTCCGCTGGTATCGCAAGTCCTCTGAGCAGGGTTATGCGAAAGCTCAGTACGCGCTTGGGTATATGTATTACTACGGCTACGGTGTGCCTCGGGACCGAGCCGGAGCAAATGACCTGTTCCAGAAAGCTGCCGCTCAGGACGACGAGGATGGTAAGCGGGCGCTTGAGTGTTTGAGGAAGGGGATTTCAATCGACCCAGGCGCGGGCCTCTCGGGCCTTCAATGAACTCGCGCAAGTCTTGTCCCTTAACGGGGCGAGAAAATAGCAGACTGACGTAATCAGGCGATTCCACTCATTGAGAATCGGCGCTCCCCTCCAAGGTCAATGAGTGTAATCGGGATTTTTCGACAACTATCCTTTTGGCTTATCGCCATGGGAAAGCTGAAAAGGCGTTGACACGACTGTTTGCAAGGGGCCTTCGTCATTGAAAACCTGAAGCCTCAAACGGTATGACTCAGCTTTAGACTTGAAATGCAAAACGCGCTCCCGGGCCGACAGGCTCACCTCGGGGTCGAAAGCATACTTAAAGCGCTCTCCGCGTTTGAGCTTCTTGCCCGGAACGACCGCAGCTAACGGACGTTGGGGATCAAATATGGACGCGACTTCCTCATGCCACTCGCCAGAATAAAATCCATCAAGCGCAACGATTACGATTATGTTGCGCTTGGCTGTGTTTTCCAGAGAGAATTCCACTTTAGAACCCTCGCTATACGAAGGTCTTAGCCCAGCGACCTCGACCATGCAATCTTGAGTACAAACCACTGGCGAGTCCGCAGACCAACCTACACTGATCAGGGCCAGTATCGCGAAAAAGGTAAACGGAACGCGGTTATGATCCACGAACTAGATTATCCAACAGGACGGTCAAGTGTTGTTAACAGGCGATTACACTCATTGAGAATTGGCCGAAAGCGTCAATGTGTTAATGGGGATTTCTCAACAACAACCAATGAACGACCTTACTTTGAAAATGGCGGTGTCGTTTCTGTAAGCCACTCAGGCTGGACTTCCTTCAGCTTAAGGCGCTTTTGTGCGGCCCGTGCCATAAACATCTGGCCCTCAAGAGTCAACATCCCATCCGTGTTCCGCGATTCTGCTTGCCCTACTTGCCCGAAGTCCAACCAAAAGCCACCGGGCCAACACCGCGCTTGTCCCGACCGTTCTATTCCACAATGAGAAACGTCGTTATCGATCCAGCCCACCTTGTGATTTCCGGCGTCAGCCGCCCGAGTTAGATCGATGTTGACGTGTTGTAATAGCCATTGGCCCGCACAAAACTGAAATTCTGGTGGACGAATGGAATCGTCGTTTGGGCCTGATTCCCAATCGATCACTCCGTCAAGGACGATTGAAGCCGCTCCGGCCCGAGCCAGTGCCCATGCAAAACGCAGTAAGTCGGTATCGTTGTTGGGGCCGTGGATTGCTGAGTGTGAGAAGACGATTCCGGGCAGCGGTTCGTTGCCATCCGGAATCAAGACCGTAGCTCCGACTTTCCCGCCCTTTTCGATCACAGCAAATCGCTGAACGGTGATGCCCTCAATGTGGCCAACGGCGGAGGTGTCACTAAACTTGCATGGGTGGAGTCTCTGAGCGGCACAAGTCGGGAGCAGGATGAGGATTGCGATGCACTGGGCGACCACGCGGTTCATCTGTCGTAGCCTCCATTCGTCGCACTATTTTAATCCCTTTGAGTGACAAGTGTCGTTAACAGGCGATTACACTCATTGAGATTTGACGGCCCGGCCCAGACCGAGCTCAATGAGTGTAATCGGGATTTTTCGCCAGTCTACAACAGCTACCCACAGCGCGAATCGGGATGAAGAAGTGCTTGAGAGGACTTTAGGCTGATGGCTTGGCGCAGCAGCTCGATCTGAGAGTCGCGCTGAACCCTGAAATCGCGATGTCGATCACTATTCGGTCCTACGCATCGCAAGGGGCAGCACGTTCCGATCCCCGAACCTGTAGGCCCATTTGCATCGTGGCCTTATAAGGGTTGCGATTGCCATAAATTCGAAGGGCCAGGTAAAAAAGATTATTACTGGCCAGGAACCATCAATGATCGACACGGGATGCCGGGTTTCCGAGATCGTAGGATGTGAGGCCGAGTAATAGACTGTTATTGACTCACCCGGCGCCGCGCGCGGAAACTCGTACGGGTAGCCGGATGCCGTGTAGTCACTCGCATTGACGCGATAGCGGTATCCCACTGTTCCGTGGTCGCGGAAATCAACGACAACCGCTCTCAATTGGCGACCATCGCGCAACAGCCAGTAGTTCGTCCAGATGTTACGGAATGGAACGACCAAGCAGAAACCGCCCAGCACCAGAGCAAGCACCAACGCCTGCAGGCGCTCCTGAACCATGTCAACGCCAAGTCGCCGGAACCAATGGGTCTGGGTGATCTCGTGGGCGATAAGGTAGAAGGCGAGAACGGACAGCATCATCCACAGTGGGTTCCATCGACGCCAAGAGGCGAGCGCGATCTCCACAAGATCGCGACCGCCCAAGAGGTAAGCCGCTCCGAGAATCCCTCCTAGCGCTGCGAAGACCAGCCCTAGAAGTGGCGTATACCGCGAGAGACGCTCACGCATTGTCCATACTCATGCTACGAGATGCGATTACAACACCTCCACGCTTGGCACTCAAGATGACTGACGTTATCAGGCGATTACACTCATCGACCATCCGGTCGTGGCAAAGGGAAGGATTCCTTTCCCCGAGATCGAATGGTGCCGTGACCAACGACCAGCGGTCCCTCGCGCAGTGCACTCACCGGCACATCGGAGAAGAAGCGCAATCTTTAAGTGCGATGTAACCCTACACTTGCAATCCTTATTGACGATCCGGCATATTAAGGAGGATAATCACTCGTTTTCTGGCATGCCGCGAAACTCCCTTCCCCGCTGATCGGCAGCCGAGTTCAGCCTTTTCCACCCGATCCTCGTATGCCTCGGAAGGAACCTAATGAAGTGCACCTCTGTCGCTTGCCTGTTTCTTTGTTTAACAACAACGCTTGCCACCCGTCTGGTGCAGGCCCAAACTGAGGCAGTACTCTACGACTTCACGGGCGGCAGCGATGGCTTGACTCCCGACTCCCGCCTCACCTCTGACGATGCCGGTAATTTCTATGGCACGACTGGCTTCGGCGGTTTAGGAAATGGAACGGTGTTTGAGATTTCGCCGAACGGCAACGGAGGCTGGAAGGAGACCATCCTTTACAGCTTCACCGGTGGTGCGGACGGGTCGGTTCCATCTTTTTCGAATGTGCTCTTCGACTCCGAGGGGAATCTTTACGGCACGACCTCCTGGGGCGGTTCCTACGGCTACGGCACTGTGTTCGAACTGAGTCCCGAAGGAACAAGCTGGAGGGAAACCGTCCTGTATAGCTTTAGCGGCGGGGCGGATGATGCCAATCCCATAAGTGACTTAATCATGGACACGGCAGGCAACCTTTATGGCGGAACCTACGTGTTCGGCGGCGGAAATGGAACCATCTTCGAACTGAGCAGGTCCGGTGACGTTTGGACGAAGCAGGTGATCTACAACGGCGTACCCGGCTATGGCGGGTTGACTATGGACGGCGTCGGAAACATCTTCGGTGCCGCATTCAATGGTGGCGCAACCGATATGGTGTTCGAATTGTCCCCGAACGGCGAGGGTGGTTGGAACCCGACCGTGATCCACACGTTTTCTGGTGGTCCTAAGGATGGCCTCGGTGCGACAGGGACTCCGGTGCTCGACGCGGCAGGAAACCTCTACGGTACGACATTGGGTGGTGGCTTGAAGAACGATGGAACGGTCTACAAACTGAGCCACGGAAAGAATGGATGGACAGTAAAGATTCTCCACAGTTTTGAGGGCGGCACAAATGACGGCACTGACCCTTATGCGGGGATTGTGTTCGATGCCTCTGGGGACATTTTCGGTACTACGGAATTCGGTGGCAATACTCCGATATCCGGCACTGTCTACGAGCTCGTGGCTCCAGTTGGCAAGGGCGGCTACCAGGAAAAGGTTCTCTGGAAATTCGACACAACGGACGGATATGAGCCGGTTGACAGCCTGATTCTGGACAACGCCGGCAACCTCTATGGCACGACTCCCGAGGGCGGATCGAACGGGTGCGGCGTTGTGTTCAAGGTGAATGTGCCGGATGCATGGACCACGACTGCGCTCACGCCTTCTCCGAATCCGTCCGCTTATGGCGAGGCGGTGACCTTCACCGCGTTGGTCACCTCCAGCTTGGGTGCGCCGCCGGATGGGGAATCCGTCACGTTTATGAGAGGCGCAGACGTACTGGGAACGGGAACGTTGAGCAGCGGCTCTGCCAGCTTCGCGATCTCGACTTTGCCGTTAGGTGCGCACGCAATCAGGGCAGTGTATGGAGGCGACTCCGAATTCGGCTACAGCACTTCTAATGCAGTGAATCAGGTAGTGAACAAGGCGGTGACCACGACCACCTTAGCTTCCTCGCGGAATCCGTCAGCCGTTGGGCAGTCGGTCACCTTTACAGCGAGCGTAGCTCCGCAGTTCAGCGGTACGCCGACTGGGACAGTGACCTTTTATGATGGCACAACGCTTGTGAAGACCGTTGACCTAAGCAAAGGTTTGGCAAAGTTCGCAACCTCGACGCTGGCCTCAGGCATACACACCATCACGGCGACTTACAGCGGAGGCACCAGCTTTGACACAAGTTCAGCCGCTCTGACACAGACGGTGAACCAGTGACTGCGGTAACCTCTACCCCAGAAAAGAGATGATTCGTTTGCAAGGGCGCCGCCAAGGCGATTACATTCATCGACCGTACGCGGAACGCAGTATGGCTAGCTTTGACAGATATCCGGAACTTAGAGCGGTTTACTTTCCGGACGGCGGCTCTAATTCGCCTCCGCAGGCACCAAAACTATTCTCCTGGGCATTTACCCCATCGTCGTCATCCGTCGCGGAATTAGAAGAGTTAGACGGCATTTTGCGCCATGTGCCGTCGTTTTAATCGCGTGCCCTGACCGGCAATCAGCAGGTTGGCTTTACGCTCAGGCGACAGTTTCCGCATCCGCTTCGCCCGGATAGCGTGGATGGCAGCCTTGGCTTGTTCCTGGTGGGTAGGATCGAATGTCGCCGCTCCCTCTTGATCCCCGTCCTGCACCAGAGCCATACCGAGGGCAAGGAACTTGGCACGGGAGCGAACCCACAGCCCACGACGCGGCGGATCGGGCAGCACCATGACGGCGAGCTTACCTTCGCTGTGCTCGTAGATCTCGCCGTGCTTGCCAATGACGTTATCAGTGCCGTCATGACGAGATCGCCTCACTCGCAGTGAGTGCGTCTCTGAGAATTCTTCTAACCGCATTGTCTCTCCTTTTCTACTGCGGGCACACGTCGGGCATTCCCTGGTGAAATAGCTAGAGCTACCCACCATCGGTACCGTCTCGCTGCGATACATCCCCACCCTGCGCAGTGCCTGGCGTACTGAATTTCACTGCGCGCCTACTGACCGTGGTTTTTGTGATTTCACTTAGGACCAGGACGCATGCCCGATTGCAGGATCGACTACCTGCGCGTTGCCTGGAAAACCTCTCAGGAAAGAGGAACCATGTTTCGGTTGGTTGGAGAATTTACAGGTCCGTTGTTTGGTGCTCGCCGGTTACGCAGTGCCTGGAAGATCCGGTCTAATGACTTGAGCGTTGCGAGATTAAATTTGTAGGTCTACTGCTGCGAGCTGAAAACATCGACTTCAATCGCTCGGGGAAACTTGGAGCCCGCGAGAGGCGGCAGTCGTACAAACGTGACTTGCTGGCCGATGCGGGGAATTGCTGGGAACATTAAGAAGTTGGGACCGTAGGCGAAGTGCTCGATCTTGTTTTCATCCTTGAGGATCGCCCAGAAGAGTCCGCTCCGAGATGAAGCGACGTGGCAGATATACCCCGCGACTCGTTTGGTTCGCCGGGTGGGTCGTCTGGTTGAAATTCGCGTGTGGTCTGTCACGAAGCTCCATGAGAAGGTCCAGAAAAGTAAAAAGATCCAGCGCTGGTTAGCGCAGGAAACCTGTTTCCTGATCTTTCGACTGTGGGCGACCCACGCCCGGCAGGCGTGGATTACGCTAAGGGAATAAAGAGAGAGTGACTCATCTTAGAGGTGGTGGGAAAAATTCCCAGGCGTACGAGCCTCAGCGAGAAAAGCCCCCCTATTAGTATAAATTTCCTCGTAAGCTGTTGATAACTAAAGGTTGCAGGTTTGTCCCACCAACCTCCTGAAATCTGCGAAAACGCGAGCCTCCTTTAATGCGACCCTTTGGCCGCTACCCGTGCTTTCGAGTCCTTCTCGCCCTGCTTGGCCGCCTTCTGGCTCGGCGTGGTGGTCCCGGAGATTGGACTGGCTCCAAATAGAAAACGAAATGCGTCTGGCGCGGATCTCTCCCCGCGCGGATACGCTCGGCATCACTGACTTCCCGAGCGTTCGGGTTTATTCCATCGTACTTACTCTTATGTTTCATGCGATCTCTCCTTTTAAGAGATTGCGGATGAGGCTGAGGTTGAAAAATGGGGCGCAGTGGAATTGGTGAAGAGCTGCGCCCCACTCCGGCTAAATTAAGAGGACACAGGCCAGACCCCGACTAGGACAGCGCCCATCCGCCATTGAGTTGCTGGATTGTTCCTGTACGCGCCAGGTGAGTCACTGCAAAAATGAAATCCTTTGCAGAGAACGCGAAGCTCGGATTATTCATCGCAATTGAATAAACCAAATGAGCTTCGGGCTCAGGTTCGGCATCAAGAGTCTCGATGATCTCTTTCTGCAGGTAGTGATTCACGCATAAGCACTCGTTGGCTTGTTCCGCTTGAAGCATTGACTCCTCGTTCATAATTATTTCTCCATTGATGTAAGTGCCGGTGTTGCTCTAGCGCCCAGCGTTTCGCGCGTTGAATTACGGTTGGCCGGGGCAGAGCTGGCCGGGTGGAGACCTTACCACCACTTACTTTCTAGATCGGCTGCGCAACTGCCCCATACTGTCTTATTCGTGCGGGATGGCAAGAAACGAAAGAGGTATGCAACATTTTCTTGGCGGACAGCACTCTTTTATCCGCTCTGGCGTTGTGGCTCCCCAGAGGTGGTACCCAGAAGCGTAGGGTCACCCACGCAACTAATTATCTCGATCAACCCCTGGATAAGAGGCTGACATTTCATCATCCGGAGGGTACTCGTCAGCGTGCGATGAAGCTTGCGTGCGGTTTGCTCGCTCACGCCCCTGGATTTAGCGATAGCTCTCGTCACTTCACCGCCTGCCAACCTGTCGGGAAATAATTCGCAGACCGTGCAAAGCAGTGCGAATGACGACTCGCCGAGTGATTCCGCAACCCCATCTGGCAGCGCCTGCAGCTTCTGATGTAGAGCAAGCGGCTCCAGACCAGGTTTTCTGCCAATCGCAGAGGCGACGCCTTGGCGACGATCCATGGCTACAAGATTGTCCGGCCCGACAGGACCATCATCCTCAGTTTCCGGGTCGAACTGGACAATTTTCGACCTTTGGAGCAATACGTCTTCCGAACTGCTACGTTTGCGAAGTTCGTCAATCAACGCGTTCCGGCCCTGGTTGCCTAGATAACAAAATTTGCCCATTCGAGCGGCTTGCCGAATCGCATCAGTGTTCGGGTACACCGACAACTTCTGCAGCAACCAAGCTCGAAGGAACGCCTCGGTCTCCTCAGGGGAGCGAACGCCCAGTTCTACCAGGAATAGATCTCCGGTAGCTTTCAACAAGATTTTGATCAGATCATCGAAAGCGAACCGGATTGCAGTGTTATCTGTGGCCTCGAAATATGCCAACACCGCCTTGGTTGTCTTGTCGTACTCGCGTACTCCGGCGTACCGAGGTTCCGTTTGTGCCGGAGAAGTACCAGGCACTCCAGCAGTGTTCGGAGCAGTTGGCAGGGCGCTCATCGCGACACCGCCTTCCCGTTCAAACTGCGCTCGACCTCAACTCGCTCGCGATGCTGGGAGACTAGGTCACCCATCCATCTCGATATCATTCGCGGATCAAAACGGAGGGAGCCGCCGACGCGAAAACTCGGTATGGCGCGCTTCTTTGCGAGGCGGTAGATGGTCCCAGGTGTAACGCGCAGAAGCTCCGCAACTTCGGGCGCAATGAGTGCGCGGTTGCTGCATTCGAGTTTTTCGATGATGCTGCTCTGAATAGAGCGGGCGATGGTAGGTAACGAGGAGGGCTTGGCCACACGAACTCCCTTGATGAGATCAAGGAAGACCGTATGGTCTGGCTCAAGGCGCTGATGTTCCTGCTGCCTCAAGCTTCGAGCGGGTCAAGTTTTACAAGACAGCGACCGAGTCCTAATTTGACCTGCACCCAGGGGCCACTCGTCGCATCTAGCGGTCAGGCTCCGTCTCTCCCAACCGTATATCAGCACTGTGCGATGCCCGCCAGCACTGTGACGGCGGTCGGGGCATGTCTTCCCCAACCGTGCATAACCATTATATCAATAGGATTTCATTCATTCTAATAGTTAATCAATAAGCTAAGACAGCATTTCGGCGACCAGCGAATCCAGTTGCGCTTTGTTATTCAAGGCGCGTGTACCGCCAATCATTTATTTTCCTCGTTTTGATTTCGTTCGACTAAGCTAACGAAGGGCGGTGCTCGCGCACAGATATCGAAGGGACATGGTCAGTCAATCATTGGTACATTTCATCCGATCTGATATGTGGGCGGAGAGAGCAGCTCTCTAGCGATCGTCAGATGCGATACTAGTGATACTGTTTTTGGAGAAATTAACGCAATAGAACGTTAAAGCCGCTTAAAATTAGCAACGCGCCAAAACCTCATAACATCTGCATGGATACTAGCGATTATTTGACTTTACGGGCAACTACGCAGAAAACAAATCGTTACTGCAGGCGAATCCCTCCCTCTCCGCCAGTCTTATATCTTTGAGAGGTTAAGACTTGTAGATGACCATGAAAAATTAGTGTGGATGCCCTTCCTTCGTCCCTCTGAATTCCTTGAAGAGTCTTTCGGCGTTGAGGTGATATACCCTTTCCAGCACTGGATCGGGAAGTCCAATTCCATAGATCTCCCATCGTCCCTGGCCAGGGTAGCCCCAATAATCAAAGGAATCATCGCTGGTTTCGAGCCAGCGGAAATAGTTGCGATACATGGCTTCTTCCATTCCACCGTCGGTTCCGAACATGATTCGATCTTGATATTTCAGGAATAGTTCGCGGGTCCGACCGGGCTGCCGTCCGAGTTCGGCTTCGCGAGCGCCGAATTCCACCATCACGTTGGGATACTGATCGAGCATCTGCGCGACCCAATCGAGATTTTCCGGCCATCCCATGTGCAGTGATACGAACTTTGTTTTTGGGAATTTTGCGAACACGCGATTCCGGGCCTCGAGCAGCTGCTGAAAGCTTGGAAATCCTCGCCCGTAGAAACTCCAGTCCGGGTGTTCAATGAGTTCGTCGTAACGTTCATTGCTCCCATCGATGGGATGGAAAAAAGCTTCCGGGTCCCCGGTGTGAATAAAAACTGGAATTCCCAGCTTGCCGCACTCTTGCCAAATGGGATCAAGGCGACTGTCATCGATCGCAATAAGCTTTCCACTTTTATCGCGTACTCCCAATCCAAAATCCTTTAGGAATTTGAGGCCGCGGGCTCCACGCGAAACCGAATCATCGAGTTGTGCGACCATCTCCTTGCCAAAATCCGGATCGTCGATCTTGCTCCAGTCGAGTTGCTCGAAGACCATGAATCGCCCAGGGTAGGGTTTCACCATCTCGTCGATGACATGCTGCAGTTTTTCTCCCCACATGCCGGTCAGAATGACAACGGTTTTCACGTTGGTATTGTTCATCACCTCAATCACGCGCTCGGGCGGCATATGTTCGTCGATTCCTGCAGCGTCATTGGTGTGATTATGCACGTCTATCACATAAAACTTGGGCCGGTTCACTTCATGCACTGGCACATGCAGCATAGACTGCGGATGGAAATCCTTGAGCAGTAGCGTTTTCTTCTGCTCGGCATCCGGGGCAGCCTGATACCCAATTGGCGGGGATTGCTGAGATGGTGATTGAGGTTGCGAATTTTGCCCGAAGCACAAGACTGAAAGTGCCGTCGATGCTATGAACGCGGCCGCGAATCTCGTGTTCATGAACAGGCTCCTGCGTGGATTTCTTCCTGACTATTTGACCGGATTCAATCGGCGGTTGCGGTCAGGGTGGAACTGCGTGTCGCCGCGTTCAATGGCGCGAAGGATCAGTAATTTTTTGCCGATCCAAAGCCGCAGAACGAAAGCAAAGGCAAGCGTTCGTAATATACCAAAAGTGCCTTCACTGTCAATGTCGGAGCCTTCGTGGGCGTGTGGTCGGCGAAGAGCCCACAACTTCCCGATCGAATTCCCTTGGCTTTAAAGTTCTTCTCCTGAAAGCGAAATTCACCGCAGATCCCACCTTAGCTGTAGATCATCACGTCTTGTACGACACGGTTAATCGCGCCATTGGGACTTGGCCGATCCGGCGTCAAGTTCCATCGCAGGGAGAAGAAGAGTCCGAGCAACTGACCGAACAAGATGTCTACCGGAGGGCGACAGTCATCTGGCACTGATGTGCGAACTGCTGGCGAGAGATAGCGTTCGGCAAGGCCGTCCAGAGAAAGTTCTGAGTGACCGCCCACTGCGATCCGAGTTTTCGCGAGTTGCTTTCTCGTGAGTTCCTGCAGCAGATCTTTTTCGTAACGGAAGACTTTTTCTTCGGTCGAAAGAAAAGCAACCAGTAGCGTGGTCTCATCAAGAGCGGCCATGGGGCCGTGGCGCAAGCCCATGATCGATTCTGACATGGTGAGAATTTTTCCGGCGGTCAATTCCAGGACTTTTAATGCAGACTCAACGGCTACGCCTTGCAGTGCTCCTGACCCGATGAAACAAACTTTGGCATAGGGTCTTGAGGCAAGTGCTGCCGCGGCGTCGGCGGCACGCGGCAGGAAGGTCCTACCCGCTTCTACAAGGCGGCTGAGTATGCCTTCATATTCCGTCGGATCATGCACCCAAGCCATGCATTGGCCGGATACGACCATATTCGAGAAGGAACTGGTCATGGCCAAGCCTCGGTCATTTACCGCATCATCGAGGACAATCGTAAACGCTTGCTTCTTGCCTGCGGCGCATTGAAGCATGCGTCCCCGGGCGTTGCAGGAAACCACGATGTGATGGATCTCCGGATGTCTGAGGAGAGCTTGCTCCAGGACGGCCACGCCTTCCGGGCTATCACCCGAGCGCGAGAACGAAATCCAAAGGTAACGCTGGCCAGGGATGAGCCACTCGTCCATGTGGGTTAGAAGACTGGTGCTGGGAACGGCACTTACTTCACACTTCCATTTTCGGCGCAGGAGGAGAACGAGACTTCTGCCAACATAGTCGGAGGTACCAGCGCCAATCAGAAAAACGGCAGGTTTTGGCTGAGTGTTGTCAGCGAAACCAGCGACGGCGAGAAATTCCTCCAGCTCCGTTCGCCGTTTTTGAAAAATAGAGTACGTCGATTCCCAGGTAGCGGGCTGCTGGGCAATTTCTGCGGGAGTGTAGACCAGGCCGCGTTTAAGCTTCTCTTCTCCCGAAAGATCGAGAAGTTCGTCAAGAGCACTCACCACCGGACGCTCCTTTGTGAAACTGTAGAATTACGGTTTATGACATTTACGACTATCCGAAACATACACCCCCGGATTGGATGAATCCGCGATACATTGGGGCGATGGACTTTAGAGGAGGGGTCACGATATATTTCGGATACTTTCGAGTTCTTTCGAACATAGACATTTACTTGCGATTCGTATGGAAAGTCAAGCGTAAAATATCAGGTTCGAGGCTGGGCTGGTTTTTGTCGTGGAGCCGGGAATGCCTTTCCGGGATTCGTTCAGTCCCAAGTCCCCGGCTTTTTTCATGGACAAACGAAACTTGCAAACGATAGAAGAACTTGTACGCTGTGGACTGCCAGGATGGGTCGCGTGCTGATTGAAGAACGTAGAAGAGCGATTCTGGAAGCATTGCGCCGGGACGGCCGTGTTTTGGTGGCGGACCTTGCGCGACACTTCCGTACATCGCAGGTGACAATTCGCAAGGATCTGGAGATTTTGCACTCCAGCGGAAAGATTCACCGGACGCATGGAGGTGCGTTGCCCTCGCGGGATGGAGCACTCGAAGACCCTACCCTGCGGGAAAAAGAGAAGCTGCATCGCAAAGAGAAGCTCCAGATTGCGGCTGTGGCAGCGCAGATGGTGAAGGAAGGCCAAGTGGTGATTCTCGACTCCGGGACGACCACGACCGCAATCGCCAGAGCGCTCCGCCATCATCAGAATCTTACGATTATCACCAATGCGGTCAATATTGCGGCTGAACTGGCGGGGTCGTCGCTGGAGGTGATTCTTACTGGAGGGACTCTGCGGAAGAATTCTTTTTCGCTGGTTGGACCGATCGCGGAAGAAACTTTGCGCCGCTTGAACGCGGATGTTCTTTTTTTGGGAGTGGATGGCTTCGACGTCCACTACGGACTGAGTACTCCGAATCTTCTGGAAGCAAAGGTGAATCGCGCCATGATGGAGGTCTCTCGGGTCGTAGTCGCAGTTTGCGATTCGAGCAAATTTGGACGCCGGAGTCTTTCTCTAATCGCGCCTCCCTCGGCCATCCAGCAGATTATCACCGACCGTGCTGCTCCCAAGAATGACATCGATCAATTGCGCAAGGCGGGCGTGGAAATTACGCAGGTTCACGCGGATGGGCGACCTGCATCGGAGGATGTGCGCCAAAAACGATCGCAACCGCGAAGTAATTGAAAGCTTCAGGGAATTTGCTTTGATGCAGAACCGCTCATTGTGGACAGGCTTCTCGCTACTTTGTAGCTGTCGTCACGACTTGTTGCAATTCGCCGGTCGAAGTAAAACTCACTCCCCCCAAGAAATTGCCCGAGGCCATCTGATTGCGGATTTTTTCGCGGTTGGGGCCGGCGCGGTCGATGGCTTCACTGAGGCTGCGCAGAGCTAGCTCGATTGGTGTACCTTCCGGCAGGCGGAATATCCAGGGAATGTTGGTGGTAGTCAGAGTGCGGTCAGAAGAAATAGCGACCACGGGAAGAAACGCCTTCACAGCGATTTGTTCGGCCAAGTGGCTGGATGGGCGGTCGAGTGCGATCAAAGCCAGAACGCGATCTTGATAGACTGCTTTTACGAGCTCGTCGGATGCCTTTCCCCAGGAAAGCTGGGAAGGAATCGCAACCAAAGATATAGCCTGCCCGTCGCGGTTTATGGTACCGAGTAGACGGACCACCTCAGCAGAGCGAACGATTTCATCGGCTCGCGGCCCAAAGATGCCGATGGCCAGACTGTTGGATTTTTCGTCGGCGAGAGTCGGCCCCGCGTACTGCACACCGTTCTCCCCCACACGAGCATAAGGCTTGTCCATCGTGATGCGGCGATACTCGATGCTTCCATTGTGGACATGAGCGAGAAAGAGCGGAGCGATATTCTTGCAGTTCGGATCGAAGACCATGTCGCCGGTGACACCTTTATAGTTCTCAGTCGCAGTGAGCGCGTCGCGAATTCTACCTTTGTTCAATCCGGCGCGGCAGATGGCATTTAACAAGATCTGCATCGCATCGTAGGCCAGCGATGCGAAATGATCGGGCGCTTCATGGAAGCGTGCCTCGTAGCGAGCCTTGAAGTCGAGCCAGCGCGGATCAGCGCGAGTGGGATCGTACGGAAAAACTGCCTCAAAGTTTTCTGCGGCTGAGCCGGCCAGCTTCACCAAGTCGTCGCCGATGGTGCGATGACTCCCGAAGACACGTTGCTTCATACCCAATTCCTGCATCTGCTGGAGGATCATGGCAGCCGGGCCAATATCGGTCCAGAGCAGAATACCGTCGACTCGGGAATCTTCGATGATCTGGAGTTGATGGCGGAAATCGGTATCTCCCGGCATAAACTTCTGCTCGATCACAACGGGATGACCCAGCCGCCGCGAAGCATCACGAAATTTCAGAACGCCGAAGCGGCCGTAGCGATCGTTCACGCGCAGGATTGCAATCCGTTTCAGGCCGAGCTCGGTATAGATGTGGCGCGCCAGGGTGTAGCCCTGCAGTCGGTCATCCTGAATATCGGTGAAGTACCACGGAATGATCGTTTCGGGAATAGTTGGGTCGGTGGAGGCGCTGTTGACCAGCGGAGTTTCGGCTTTCAGCGTAAGCCGCAGCGCAATGTGGGTGGTGTCGGAACTGATCGATCCGAACATGGCCCACACTTTTTCGTCGTAAACCATTTTGACGATTTCGTTACTGGCCGCGCCCCAGATAGCGGAGTCGTTGTGCACCATCAGCTTGAAAGGTTTGCCACCGTAGCCGCCGTTTATGTTTGCCTCTTCGATGGCCAAGGTAGCGCCATTCAACATGCGATTGCCTAAAACTTGTTGAGGATGGTCATAGAGAGGGCCGATGAAGCCAATGCGGATCTCGGACAAATCTTTCAGCTCTGCATCCGGCACATCACGAGCCGCGCCGTTGTATTCGACGAGATCCTGATAGAACTCATGATAGGGCGTGGTGTACTTTGAAAACGGCCGCAGGTCGTCGGGCGCACCCGTGTAGGGTTTCAGCGAACGGGATGCCGGTAGACCTTCAGGCTTATCCCCACAGGGACAGGAAGTCTGCGCCGACGCGCTGGACACAAGCGCTGCTGCGACAACAATGCACATCCACGCGCGACGCATACGCTTACTCCCTCGGCGATTCGCGGCGGAACATGGCGATCGCTTCAATCTCAACCAGCAGATCCGGACGGCAGAGAATAGCCTGGATGCCCGTGGAAGCAGGCAGAGGATCGAGCCCCTGCTCCTTGTAGAATGCCGTCCGCTCTGCGTTGAAGGCTGCGTAGTCGCGCTCGATGTCGCGAAGATAGCAGGTCGTGCGAACGATATCGCGCCAGGTTGCGCCTTCGGAGGCGAGGAGGGCGGTAATGTTATCAAACGTGCGGCGCAGTTGCCCGCGCAGGTCGCCCACGTGGACCGTACGGCCCTCGTCATCGATACTGGCGGTGCCGGAGATGAGCAGGATCGTAAGGCCGTTCAAGTCGATCCGCATGCCGCGGGAAAACGCGCTGCCGTAGGCGTAAGCCTCGTTAAGCGCTGAGTGGTTAGTGATGGCGCGCTTGACCACTGGCGCCGCGGTTACTTCTGCGAGTAGTTCCTGAACGTTCATAGAATGACTCCTCAAGAATTTATTTCTGCATCAGCTTGCGGGCTTGCGCCAGCTGCGCGGCTTTCGCCGAATCAGTTTTTGTCTGAGCAACTTTGGACGAACCGAATTGCCGAATGCCGTGACTCAAGCCCCTAGCGGTCGCTACCCAGAGATCGTCTCCCTGAAAATCGACGCCAAGAATGTAGTTGTGAGCGGGCGCGCTTTGCACGGCTATTTTCTTAACGGTGCCAGCCGCATCGCGCACCAGCATCTCCGGCTTGTGCGTATCGAGCGTGGGCCGATACACCGCCCAATTCGTGCCATCGTAATAAGCCAGTCCCTTGTCGGTGGAGAACCATGCGCGATTCGCATCTACAGCTTTGATCTGGTTGAGAAAGTTGCTGGGCAGGCCGCTGTCTTTCTGCAGGAAGTTATGCCAGTAGCGGCCATCGTAACGGCTGGCGCCAAAATAAGTGGCGACCCAGAGAATCTTGTCGACGTAGCTGACCGAGGTCGTGATTTCGTGGATCAGTCCCTGGTCCTTCATCAACACAATCTCGTTTTCGCCGTCGGGATCGTTGTAGTCTTTCCAGCGCTCGGTCTTGACGTCGTATTCGAGCACGCCGCCGCCCCAGACCGCGTAGTAGACCTTGTCTTGGGCGGGACTAACGGCATAAGTCCAGATCTCGTACATCGGAGTGTTACGCTCGTTAAACAGCGCCCATTGGCCAGTACGGGTATTGAAGCGGCTCGCTCCGGCGGCGGTTGCGGTCCAGACGAAATCTCCCTGCACGCCGACTCCGTAGACAATGTCGTTGCTGAGACCGGAATTCAACTGAGTGAAGTTGTCAATGCGGCCAGCCGAAATGCGGCTGAGCCCGCCCATGGTTCCAACCCAGATGTCGCCGGTGCGTTTGTCGAGAGCGAGGGAGAGTACAGCCTGGTGCGCCAGGCCATCGGCGGGACGAAATACTTTCCACGCAGCGTTTTCGTAGAGGCCAAGGCCATTCTCTGTGCCGGCCCAGATGCGGTCTCCGTCTACGAGAACGCAGAAGACATGGTTATCGGGCAGGCCGTTCGCGGTGGTGAAGTTTTCCCAGCGGAAGCGAGGCATGTCCTGCGCCGTCGCAAGCAAAGCGAAGAAAGAAAATGCAAGTGCTGCAGCCAGACTCGTAACTCGGATTTTCGGCGTCATCTTCATAGCGTCTTCAAATATTCGATCAGATCGTTCAATTCGTCTTTCGTGAGATCGTTGCTCACGCCGTGCGTGTCTTTCGGGTTGAACACGGTCCATATTTCTTCGAGAGATCGCGCCGAACCATCGTGTAGATACGGCGCGGAGTAAGCGACATTAGGAAGTTGTGGCACATCGATAACCGGCGAGCGGTCAGTCAACTTGCCTGTGCCGACATCGACCTGTTGCTGGTTCGTGTACTTGGGGCCGCTGTGGCAGTAGGCACACTGGTTCTTCTCAGGAATCGGCTTACCGTTCTTGTATCTGGTCCTCTCAAAAATCGCCTTGCCGCGTTCCTGCGCCGGAGTCAGCTCTCCATTGGGCAGACGGTAACGATTCGGACGGTAGGGAAGTGAGTACACAAAAGTCACCAGATCGGTGAGTTGTTGCGGCGTATAACTTTGGGACCGATAGAAAAATTTCTCTGTGCGCGGTCCACACTCGGTCGGCATGTCAGGATTGCCGCCATTCCATTTGAACGGCTCGGTCCCCGCCAAACTCTCCAGCGATCGATTGTCGACGATATCTTTGCCGAAGCCGTCGGGCTCAAGGTCCCACTGCAATCCGTCGATGGTGGCGTCCAGATGGCAGTTAGCACAGCCGAACTGGCCTTGAAATGCATAATCGGCGGTGAAGAAAAGTTGTTCACCGCGGCGGAGTGCGTTGATGGTTTTCGGCCCGCCGAGGTCGATGGTTGACGTTACCTTCTCGGTTGATGTGTCGATGACCGAGATATTGTCATCGAGCCGATTCGCCACATACAAGCGCTTACCGTCTTGCGATAACAAGACCCCGCGTGGATTGCGGCCGACCGGAATTCTTGCGGTTACGTAATTTGCCGATGCGGAAAGATCATTCGCGGGACTATTTGACGACCGTCGCCGGGCTCTGGCAAACGTCAGCATTTTCTGCACGTCGATGACGGTCAGGCTTTCTGACCCAGCGGCGGTCACGAACAATTTTGATTTGTCCGGAGCGATCGCCACGCCCCAAGGGAGAGCGTAATAACGATCGAGTTCATCAATCGAGACCTGAAGCGTTCCGCCAACATCGTCACCGAACAGAGTCAGCGAATCGCCGAATGCCCAGCCATGCTCCACGTGCGCCAGAGGAATCAAATTCTTGGGGCGGAGTTGCGCCGCCACGCCCAGCTTGCCATCGGATGAAAGCGCCACGTGGAAGACTCCAGCGGCGTTGTGCAGTCGCTTGCGCTCGGCTACGACCTGACGAACAGCATCGATAACGGTGATTTCCGAATTCGGCTGCGTTCGGAAAGCTCCGGCATTCGGATAAATGTGCGTGGCATATACCCATTTGCCATCCGCGGACAGAGCAAGGTAGCTCGCGCCGCGGCCGGCGAGCAGCCGTTTGGTTTCCTGGCCGGTGTTTACATCGACCACAGAAATGTCGCTGCTGAGGCGATTCGCAACGTAGAGAGTCTTGCCACTCTTGTCGCAGATGATGCCGGTGGGTTCAAAGCCAGTGGGAACCGTCCGCACAACTTTCAGAGTCGTCGCATCGATTACCGAGACTGTGTCGGACCATGCGTTCGTCACGTAGATCCGGCGGCCATCAGGGGACAACACGATTCCGCGTGGCACGTGGCCGACAGGAACCGTACTCATCACCGTGCCGGACGCGAGATCGACGATACGCACTTCGTCGCTGGCCTGGCAGACGACGTAGAGCAAGCGTCCATCTGGCGAGAGCGCCATTTCGATCGGCGAGAGGTAGTGCTGATTGACTGCCGCTTCGGACTGTGGCGATGCAGGCTTGGCTGCAGGCACAAGCAGCATGAGAACAAAGATCAAAGCCACCGCAGGGAGGATACCTACGATCCACTTCGCCCGGCCGCGCAGTTGGTTCTCCAGCTGCATCTACGGCTCCTCCACCGTGAGCACGCGATCTACGGCGACATTCTCCAGAACCTGTGATTCTCCGCTGGGCCAGCGGATAGTCAGCTTCTCGGCCTTCGTCGCGCTCCCCAGGCCGAAATGAACACGGCCGTCGTCTTGCGAAAGGTAGCCTGATCCCGCGATGCGCTCGGCGATCCGCTTCCTGCCGCCAGCAAGCAACTCCAGGTGAGCACCGATGCCGTCGCGATTGCTCTTCTTTCCTTTGAGTTTCACGGTCAGCCAGTGATTGCTGTTCTGCGTGACGTTGTGCAGCAAGGTCCCCGGCGCACCGAGGTTCACCACGAACGCATCGATTTTTCCGTCATTGTCGTAATCGGCAAAACAGGCGCCGCGCGAAACCGTTTTTGCGTCCAGCGCCGGACCAGCTTGTCGCGACACGTCAGCAAACTTACCGTTGCCCAGACCGCGAAACAGCGACTGTTCCTGCGGGACCAGATGAATCAGACCACCGTGAAAAATCATGATGTCGAGCCAACCATCGTTATCGAAATCGTAAACGCCCGTGCCCCAACTGGTGTACTGCGCGGTGGCTTGAGAGATTCCGGAACTCGGCCCGATATCTTCGAAGCCGTTCTTGCCGGTGTTGCGCATCAAGCGGTTGTATTTCGAATCGGTCACCCAGAGATCCATAAGGCCGTCGCCCTCGATGTCGGCAAATACCGGGCCCATGGCGGAAGTATTTTCCCCGTTCTGGCCGTACGCGACGCCGAGTTCAGCAGCCACTTCTTCAAACGTGCCGTCGTGTTTGTTGTGGAAGAGAAAATTTTCGGTCTTGTCGTTGGCTACGTAGATGTCGGGATAACCGTCGCCATCGTAATCCGCCGCGGTGACGCCCATGGTGCGGCCTTTGTAGGCGCCGATGCCAGACTTTTCAGTCACGTCAGTAAATGTGCCGTTGCAGTTATTGTGGTAAAGACGGTTCGTCTCGGCGGCGTAGTCGAGTGGACCGGGATAATTGTCGGCGGCGTAGTAGTTGCGATACTTGGGATCGAACTTCACATAACGGCCGACAAACAGATCGACACAGCCGTCGCGATCGTAGTCAAGCCACGCCGAACTGATCGACCAGCCGTCGACTTTGATGCCAGCTTTTTCGGTGACGTCCTCAAAGGTTCCGTCGCCGCGGTTACGATAAAGAATCGCTCGTCCGTAGCCGGTGACGAAGAGATCGACAAAACCGTCGTTGTCGAAGTCGGCAGCAATCGCAGCCGTACCGTAAATGTTGGCAGCGACTCCGGCTTGTTCGGTAACGTCGGTGAATGTACCGTCGCCGTTATTTCGGTAGAGATGATTGTGCGGAGCCACGGCCGGCGGCTGCTTCAATGGATAAGGATGGATGCCCGCTTCAAGCGGCTTGCCGCTGATCACGTAGAGATCCGGCAGACCGTCGTTGTTGTAATCAAACCAGACGCAGCCTGAGCCGGTACCTTCCAGCAGAGAGCCTAGTTCTTGTGCTCCGAAGCTGTGGGTAAATTGAATGCCGGACTTTGCGGTCGCGTCTTCGAAGCGGATTGGAGCGACTGTGCTCGGAGTTGGCGACTGCGCCCGCAGAGGCCAACACATCAGCAGGATGAGAAGACTTAATCCGGTCGAGACTCTCGTTTTCAATTTATTTCCCTCCTGCAGAGTTACGGACGGCGCCCGTCATATCGGCGGGAGTTGTAGACTTCAGCAGGGTCATAGGGACAGCATTCTCGGGCGCTGTTTCCGGCCCTGCGTGGCAGCCCACACATGCACGCTGTTCGCCATGGCGCATCCAGAACCATCCCGCCTGCCGCTTCAGGGTCTTGCCCGAGCTATCGAGCAGTTCGACTTGCAGTGGCTGCTCGGTCGGTACCTGGACGAAAAAGGAGCCATCGCGCTCCACCGGCGCCGTTCCCAGCAGCTTGATCGCGCCTGCGTCATCACGCGCGTATAACCGGACGGACCGGATCGTTTCCGCCGCAAACTTGTATTTCGAGGTGTAGGCATTCAGGCAAAGGAGATTGGCATTGGGCCAGTCATGCAGGCCGGAGGGATGACGGTTCGGTACGGCACGTTCCACAACAAGCGCCGGCTGGACCACATTCGCATTTGATTCCACAACCGCCGGCCGTAGAGCGTCCGCACCCGGCTTCCACCACATCAATTGAAAGGGAGCTTTTTCCTGCCTGTACGTCACCAGCCAATCGCCTGACAAAGTTTCCGAGATGTCCCCGGCATAATCTCCAGCCGGCGCTGGGATGGGGACCCCTTGCGCCAGCGCTGAAGTGAAGCGACCGAGCCCAGAGCCAGAAGCGAATACGATGTCGTTCGATGCAACCTGCCTGCCCGAGTAACGAGCCTTGCCGTGATCGCAGCGGTAGGACTCTACTCCGCTGCCATCGGAATAAACCGTGTAGAGTTCAGGCGCTCCGCTAGTTCCCAGAGGGTAGGTCGACTCAAACAGAATGCGGCCGTCGCGGAGAACATCGGTCGGTAAAGAATTGCCAGAGGCATAAGTGAGCTGGACTGTTTTGCCATTCCCCGCATCGATGGCTTCAATCACAAAGCGGCCGCCGGTCTTCTTTGCATAGGCCACGCGGTCTTCGGGCAAGTAGAAAGGACGAATGCAATCCTCGGCACACGATGTGACGCGCCGCGGCTCGCCGCTTGCCAGGGCCATTTCCCAGATCTGCCAGAAATCTTGTGCCCTCTGCTTGCCGGCAAATAACACGTTCTTGCCATCAAATGAAACTGCAGGATCAGCGGAGGCCGCGAAACTTGGTATCAGCGGATGCTTCCCGTTTGCATCTTGAAGAAAGATGGCGGCATCGGAACTGAATCGGTCGGCGCCGCGAATCCAGGCCAGCGGCTCATACTGTTTGGCAACTGTGAAAAGGAATTCGGGAGAATACTGGTTCGAAGAGAAAACCGAGCGCGTGGGCGCGAATCCGACAGCAATGATGATAAAAAGAGAGAGCAGCCCGACCATAATGGGCCGCGCCCGCATCAGTCCGCTCCCCCAACTGCTACCAGCCGTGGGCCAACGCGATGTGCGGCATCCAGGATCGCCAGGTAAGGTTGCAGATCATCCATCATGTCGCGGAAATCGCGGAAGGTAAGCGATTGCGGTCCATCGCTCATCGCTTCATCCGGCGATGGATGCACCTCGACCAATAATCCGTCGGCGCCGACTACGACGGCCGCCCGCGACAGCACAGGGACGAGACTGCGCACCCCGGCGGCGTGACTCGGATCGACAATCACCGGCAAGTGCGAAACTGCCTTAAGTACTGGCACCGCTGCGATGTCCAGCGTATTGCGGGTCGCCGTTTCAAAAGTTCGAATGCCGCGCTCGCAGAGAACGATCTGCGGCTTGCCTGGCGTGGCCATTGCGATCACCTGCGCGGAACGCAACAACTCTTCCAACGTTGCGGTCATCCCGCGCTTCAACAGCACTGGCCGGCCACATCCGCCCAGCCTTTCGAGCAGCGCATAGTTCTCCATGCTGCGCGTGCCCACCTGCATCAGATCCGCATATTCGGCGATCAGGTCAACCTCTTCCTCGCTCATCACCTCGGTGACGATCGCGAGGCCAGTTTCTTCTCGCGCCTTGCGGAGCAGCTTCAGGCCTTCGACTCCCAGGCCTTGGAATGCATATGGAGACGAGCGCGGTTTGTAAGCGCCTCCACGCAACATGCGCGCACCTGCAGCGGCCACAGCTTCCGCGGTTCGCAACAATTGCTGTTCGGATTCGACGGCGCACGGCCCGGCCATTACGATGAAATCGCCGCCACCGATCTCTAGACTGCCCACCCGAACCACGCTGCTGGCGCACGCGTCGGTTCGGGCCACGAGATCAAAGCATGAGAACTGCCCGTTCCATTTGGGATTCATGATTGGCGACCCGCAATTCTACGTAGTCACGAGCGGCCAATCACTACTAGGAAACAACTAACTTTTTTGTGATTTCAATCACACTCAATTGCCAGCGCGGGCGCGCTGGTGCGGTCAATTCGGCAGTACGTTTTTTGTTCCAAACTCACATCGTCAGCGTCTCTTGCGGTACAGACAGCGCAGCGCGTTTCAGTACGACGCCGTTACCACCGCGTCCTCCGGATATCCTTCCATTCCGAACTCCGGGACGTCGAGACCTTCTTCTTCCACTTCCGGCGGCACACGCATGCTCTTAACTTTGTTGACGCACCAGAAGACGACATAGGTTGCGCCGAACGCCCACACTGCATACAGGGTTGCTCCCATCAGCTGACACAAAAACTGACGCGTATCCCCATGGATCAAGCCGGTTACGCCTTGACCGGCGTGGCCCAAGTAGGAAGTTGCGCCTACGCCGTTCCATCCCGCGCCATAGGCGCCGTCAGCAAAGATGCCCACGCTGACCGCGCCGAGCCATCCACAATAGCCGTGCACGGAAATCGCGCCGCAGGGATCGTCGATCTTGAGCACACGGTCGTTGAAAAGAACTCCAACGCAAACCAGGCAACCCGCCAGCACGCCGATTACTACCGACGACGTCGGAGAGACAAACGCGCAGGGAGCAGTGATGGCGACTAATCCTGCCAGCATACCGTTGCAAGCCATGGTGACATCGGGCTTGCCGAAGAGGAAATACCACAAAAGCATGGCTGCGGCTGAGCCGGCGACGGCGGCCAGATTCGTGTTGACCGCGACGACGGAGATGCGGAGATCCGTAGCTCCGAGGGTGGAACCGGGATTGAATCCCATCCATCCGAAAAGCAGGATGAATGTGCCAGTCACCACGTACACGATATTGTGGGCGGGAAAGACGCGGATTTTTCCTCCTGGACCATACTTACCCAGGCGGGGTCCCAGAATAATTGCGAGAGCCATAGCGCAGAATCCGCCAACGGCATGGACGACAGTCGATCCTGCAAAGTCTACGTAGCCATGGCCCAGATTCAGTGTGGAACCGACTTGCGATAGCCAGCCGCCGCCCCACGTCCAGCAACCGGAGATCGGGTACAGAATCGCCCCGATGAAGAGTTCACAAACTAAGAAGGCCCAGAAGGTGATCCGCTCGCACACCGCGCCGACAATGATGTAGCCCGCGGTCTCCATGAAGACGACTTCGAAAAGAGTTAAACAGTTGCTGGCGCTGTCATAGGCGGGGCCGACGAGAAAAAATCCTTTCCCGCCCACAAAGCCCCACTGGCCGCTGCCGATAAGAAAATGGTTAAGAGTAGGGACACCTCCAAGATTGGTAGGCGCGGCATTGATGGCAACGGCTCCGAACTGAAATGCGTATCCCACGGCGTAGTACGCCAGAAAAGCGAAGACGTAGGCCGCGAAATTCAACATCATTAAATGGGCGGCATTCTTCTTGCGAACCAGTCCGCAGGTGAGCAGGGCAAAACCCGCCTGCATGAACAAGACCAGGTAGCCGGTGTTCAACGTCCAGGCGAAATTTGTGGCGACGCGAACGTGGCCTACGCTATCAGCCAGCTTTACTGCGAGCGGTTCTTTGGCCACCTGAGCCTGATAATCGTCGAACGCCTTCTTGTTGGCGGCGTAGTCCGGAGCGCTCTTGTCCGTTGGCTCGGCGACGACAAAGGGATTGCCCGCAGCATCCACGGCAGTCGTCTTGTCGCCCGTAGCGATGCCGGATGGATCGGGCTTAGGTCCGTCGTCGGCAAAACAAGGCGCTGATAGGCCGGCCAACAATCCGGCGGCTAGAACGATAGCGACACCGGCCGATAGGAACGACAGGCGCAGAGAGTGCCCGTCGGCTCGCTTGGTCATGTTTGCTTGCTCCTGTTTCGAAGGCGTGAGTAATGCTTTGGTAGTCGCGCGCCTGCTGGTAAAGTCCAGCAGGCAGCCGTGCGACGGCACTTCTGAATCCTGGAGGGAAGGGCTGACCCAGGAAAGAGCCGACCCCGACGAGCGCAGTTTGCGTTCAATCGCAGTCCTCTCCCTAATCCGCAGACGATAATAGGGATGGATCAGCTGAGTCCAATTCAAATTTCTTATCACCCGAATCAGAGTGTCAAATGATATCCCGCCAGGGTTCGACCGCCGTTTACGAAGAGCCTACAGAATCCTCTCGTGGGCGTAGCCCGCGGCAAGTAAAGCCGTTAACAACTCGGCGATATGAGCAGGCCCCCGAGTCTCCATGGTGATGTCAATGGCTGTGTCGCCCAGGTTGACGCCGTGGTAGGCGCGGTCGTAGGCGGTCTCCACGATGTTGGTGCGATGTTCCGCCAGTATCCCGGTGAGCCGATGCAGCGCGCCGGGATAATCCGTCAGGTGAATCCGCAGACGCACCAGGCGGCCATCTTTTACCAAGCCGCGCTCGATGATTCGAGCGAGCAGCGTGACATCGATATTGCCGCCGCAGACCAGCACTGCGACCTTTTTGCCTTCCAGCGGGAGCTTGTGATTCAGGACGGCGGCGATTGATGCCGCTCCGGCGCCTTCGGCCAGCGTCTTCTCGCGCTCCAACAGTAGCAGGATGGCATTGGCGATCTCTTCCTCTTCGACCGTAACAATGTCATCCACATATTTCTGAACCAGAGGAAAGGTTCGTGTGCCGGCTCGCCGCACTGCGATTCCGTCAGCAATGGTGGCCGCCGCCTTAAGAGTCACAGGACTACCCTCCGCAATGGCGGCTTTCATGGAAGGCAGCTTGGCTGGCTGCACCCCGAAGACCCGGATCGCCGGATTCATTTCCTTCACCGCGCAGGCGATCCCGCCGATGAGCCCACCTCCACCGATGGGCGCGACGATGGCCTCAATGTCAGGCTGCTGTCTCAGGATTTCCAAGCCCAAGGTCCCTTGGCCTGCAATCACGGCGTCATCGTCGAAGGCGTGGATTAGCGTGAGCTGCTGTTGCTGGCTCTGCTCGACCGCCTTTTCGTACGCTTCATCGTAATTCGTGCCGTGCAGAACGACCTCCGCTCCGTAGGCACGCGTAGCGGAAACTTTTGTGAGCGGCGTGGGCAGCGGCATGTAAATGACCGCCCGAATGCCGTGGCGGCCTGCATGATAGGCCACCCCTTGTGCATGATTTCCGGCAGATGCTGCAATCACGCCCTGGGCGCGCTCTTCGGGAGTCAACGTGAGCAACTTGTTTAGCGCGCCCCGTTCTTTGAAAGCTCCGGTTCGCTGCTGGTTATCGAGCTTGAGAAAAATCTCGTTCTTGGTAAGCCCGGAAAAAGTTTCCGAGTGCGTGCATGGAGAGATGCGAATGGCTTCGCGTATCCGGCCCATCGCGGTTTGAATGTCCTGGATTCCGATCATAGCGTTCGAGCAGCCATCTTAACCCCTGGAACGGCTGCCGACGGCTGAATCATTAGGCGATTTGCTGCGCGGTGGTAGCCAGGGGAACGGAACGCACTGCCATGGCTCTGAGATAGGTATCAACAGCGGCGGCTGCCTTGCGGCCCTCGGAGATGGCCCACACGACCAGCGACTGGCCTCGCCGCATATCGCCGGCGGCAAAAACTCCCGGCACGGACGACATGTAATTGTGATCCGTGGCCACATTGCCGCGCGGATCGAGCACGACGCCCAGTTGTTCGATCATCCCATTTCGTACCGGACCCAGGAATCCCATAGCGATCAGCACCAGGTCTGCGTCGATGGTGAAGTCACTGCCGGGAATCGGCTCAAACTTCGGTGGAGGGCCGACGCGCACGGCGTGCAGCTGTTTGACGTTATCCGCGTCGCCGCTGAATCTCGTGGTGGCGATGCTCCAGTCACGAATGCCGCCTTCTTCGTGCGCCGCTTCGGTACGCAGTTGCATCGGCCACAGAGGCCAGGGAGTCTGCGGCGAGCGCTCCTCGGGCGGCTTAGGCATGATCTCGAACTGATGCACGGAAAGCGGCTTTTGCCGATGACAGGTGCCGAGGCAGTCGGCACCAGTGTCGCCGCCTCCGATGATCACGACGCGCTTACCCGTTGCCAGAATTTCGACCGCGGAATCGACCGCATCGCCGAGACACCGCCGGTTCTGTTGCGGAAGGTATTCCATTGCGTAATGGATTCCCTTCAATTCACGGCCGGGAACCTTGAGATCGCGCGGCTGCTCGGCCCCCCCTGCAAGTACGATGGCGTCGAACTCGATGCGCAGATCCTCCACGGAAACATTCTTTCCAACTTCCGCCCCGGTGACGAACTTCACGCCTTCGGAAGACATCTGGTCCAGGCGGCGATCGATAATATTTTTCTCGAGCTTGAACTGCGGAATGCCGTAGCGCAGCAATCCGCCGATGCGATCCGCTTTTTCGTAAACCACAACCGTATGACCGGCCCGGCATAACTGTTGCGCCGCTGCCAGTCCAGCCGGTCCGGAACCCACGATCGCCACTTTTCTTCCGGTGCGAACCTTTGGCGGTTCGGGCCGGATCCAGCCTTCTTCGAATCCTCGCTCAACGATGTTCTTTTCGTTCTGCTTGATCGTCACTGCAGGCTGATTGATGCCCAGCACGCAAGAGGCTTCACACGGCGCAGGGCAAATACGACCCGTGAACTCGGGAAAATTATTGGTCGCGTGCAACTGTCGCACCGCTTCCTTCCAGCGCCCGCGATACACCAGATCGTTCCAGTCGGGAATCAGATTGTTGACCGGGCAGCCCGTCTGGCAGAACGGCACACCGCAATCCATGCAGCGCGCGCCTTGCTTCTTGAGCGTCTCCTCGGGGAGATCGAGATAGATTTCGAACCAGTCGTTCACACGCTGAGTGACGGGACGGCGCGGAGCCAGTTCGCGAGAGTATTCCAGAAAGCCAGTTGTCTTACCCATTTTGCACCCTCGCATGGGTCATCGGCTCGGCGTGCGTGAGTACCGCCAACGGCTGGTTCGAGCCGTAAGGCTGCCGTCTCCGGCTCATTCCGAGCACTCGTTTAAATTCGTGTGGGAAGACTTTGATGAAGCGGGGCAGCACCTCAGCCCAGTTTTCGAGAATCCATTTCGCGCGGCGGCTACCCGTCAATTCCATATGGCGGGTGACGAGATCGTGTACGATCTGCGCATCCAGCGTTTCGGTGATGGGCTCAAGATCGACCGAGCCGAGATTGCATCGTTCCTCCGTGAAGTTACGGTGCTCATCGAAGACATATGCGACGCCGCCACTCATGCCGGCGGCGAAATTCCGTCCGCACAATCCCAGCACGAGCACCATTCCTTTGGTCATGTACTCGCAGCCGTGGTCGCCAACGCCTTCTACGACGGCGGTCGCTCCGGAGTTGCGCACCGCAAATCGTTCTCCGGCCACTCCATTGAAAAAGGCTTCTCCGCTAGTTGCGCCATAGAGCGCAACGTTTCCAATCAGGATATTTTCCTCGGCAGCAAAACCAGAAGCGCGCGGCGGGTACACCACGAGGCGTCCACCCGACAAACCCTTGCCGACATAGTCATTGGCCTCGCCTTCGAGCGTGAGCGTGACACCGTTTGCTAAGAATGCACCCAGGCTTTGTCCCGCAGATCCCGTTAAGCGAACCCGAATCGTGTCGTCGGGTAATCCCGCAGAACCATATTTGCGCGCAATCTCGCCGCTCAGCATTGTGCCTACCGTGCGATGGACGTTGCGCACCGGCAAATCGATCTCCACGGGAACAAGCGTATCGATGGCGGCGCGTGAGGCGGCCAGGATCTTATGATCGAGCGCCTCTTGCAGACCGTGATCCTGTGCCTGCACGCAGCGTCGCGCCACGCGGGACGGCAGCGGCGGGCTGTAAAGAATTGTCGAGAGATCGAGACCCCGGGCCTTCCAGTGATCAACGGCGGGTTCAACGTCAAGCATGTCGACACGACCCACCATTTCGTCGAAAGTGCGGAAGCCCAGCTCCGCCATGTACTGGCGAACTTGTTCGGCAAGAAAGAAAAAGAAATTGATGACGTGCTCAGGCTGTCCCCGGAACTGCTTGCGCAGCACGGGATCTTGTGTAGCAATACCCACCGAGCAGGTATTGAGATGGCACTTGCGCATCATGACGCAGCCCATCGCGATCAGTGGAGTGGTGGCGAAACCGAATTCTTCGGCGCCGAGCAATGCGGCGATCGTGACATCCCGGCCGGTCTGCAACTTGCCGTCAGTTTGCACGCGGATGCGGCTGCGCAGGTCGTTCAACAGAAGCACCTGCTGCGTCTCCGCCAATCCCAACTCCCACGGAATGCCGGCGTGCTTGATGGAACTCAGGGGCGAAGCACCCGTTCCGCCGCTGTCTCCGCTGATCAGAACCACGTCGGCGTGGGCCTTCGCTACACCGGCAGCCACCGTGCCCACACCTGACTCCGCCACCAGTTTCACCGCGATACGCGCCTGCGGATTGACGTTCTTCAGGTCGTAGATCAGTTGCGCGAGATCTTCGATGGAGTAAATGTCATGATGCGGAGGCGGCGAAATCAACCCCACTCCCGGGATCGAATGGCGTATGCGAGCAATTATTTCGTCGACTTTATGTCCCGGAAGCTGGCCGCCCTCGCCGGGTTTCGCACCTTGCGCCATCTTGATCTGCAATTCGTCGGCGTTCACCAGATAATTTGCCGTCACGCCAAAACGCGCCGAAGCAACTTGTTTTACGGCGCTGCGCCGCAGGTCTCCGTTCGCATCCGGCTTGAAGCGCTCCTCATCTTCTCCACCCTCTCCGGTGTTTGATTTGCCTCCAATGCGGTTCATGGCAATCGCAAGGGTCTCGTGCGCTTCTTTGCTGATCGAACCGAACGACATCGCGCCGGTGGTAAAACGCTTCACAATTTCCTTGGCGGGCTCGACTTCTTCAATGGGAACGGGCTTCTCGCTCTTCTTCAACTTCATCAAGCCACGAAGTGTACACAAAGTGGCGCTCCGCTTGTCGATGAGGTCGGTGTATTCCTGAAATGTTTGAGAACTCTCCTCCCGCACAGCCTGCTGCAGCTTGCTAATCGTCTGCGGATTCAGCAGGTGATACTCCCCGTTCGTCCGCTGATGATAATTGCCTCCTACAGCAAGTTCGGTCTCAAACTCCGTGACCGGCCGCAGCGAGTGCTGGTGATTGAGCTGCGATTCGCGGGCGAGAACGTCGAGTCCTGAACCTTCCAGGCGCGAAGTTGTACCGGCGAAATAGGTCTCCACCAATTCTTTATTCAGCCCGATCGCCTCGAAGACCTGCGCTCCTTGATAGCTCTGCAATGTCGAAATGCCCATCTTGGCGAAGGTCTTCAGCAGACCCTTCTTGACCGATTTCATGAAATTCTTGACCGCGAGCTCCGGCGTAATGCCATCCGCCAGTTCGCCGCGCCAGGCAAGATTCTCCACCGTCTCCAGCGCCAGATACGGATTGATGGCGCTTGCTCCGTATCCGCTGAGCAAAGCGAAGTGCATCACCTCGCGCGGTTCGCCCGATTCCGTAATCAGCGCCACCTGGGTCCGAGTCTCTTCTCTGACGAGCAAGTTGTGTACAGCCGCAAGCGCCAGCAGGCTTGGGATCGGGGCGTAGTCTTTATCGACACCGCGATCAGAAAGAATCAGCAAACTATATCCCGCTCTCACGGACAAGGACGCTCTTCGGCACAACTCGTCGAGAGCGCGCTTCAGCCCAGCTTCGCCTTCACTTGCCAGAAACAGCGCTGGCAGCGTGGTGGCAAGCAGATCGCGGGTCGACACGCGCCGCAGCTTTTCCAATTCGCGATTGGTCAGCAGCGGATGCTCCAGCTTCAACATGTGACAGTTTTCCGGAGCTTCTTCGAGAATGTTGCGCTCGCTGCCGATATAGCTGATCAGCGACATCACCATTTCTTCGCGGATGGGATCGATCGGAGGATTGGTCACCTGCGCAAACAGTTGTTTGAAATAGTTGAACAGCGGCTGCGAGCGATCCGAAAGGCAGGCCAGCGGCGTGTCCGTTCCCATCGATCCAACCGGCTCCTCGCCAACCGAGGCCATGGGCGCGAGGATCATCTTCAAATCTTCGTCGGTGTATCCGAAGGCGCGCTGGCGGCGAAGCAGCGTTTCGGGGTCAGGAGGGTGGGTGCGCGAGGGCTCAGGCAGTTGGCTCATCGTAATCTGATTCGCCGTGAGCCACTGCGCATACGGTTGTCGCGAGGCCAGGTCGTGCTTGATCTCCTTGTCCGAAACGATGCGGCCCGCGACTGTATCGACCAAGAACATCTTTCCTGGCTGTAAGCGGCCTTTCCTCTTCACTTGCTCCGGGGCCACATCGAGCACACCGGCTTCCGAGGCCATGATGACGACATCATCATGAGTGACTACATATCTTCCGGGACGCAGACCGTTGCGATCGAGCGTGGCTCCAATCACTTGGCCGTCAGTGAACGCAACCGCCGCCGGACCGTCCCATGGCTCCATGAGACAGGCGTGATATTCATAAAAGGCGCGCTTCTCCGGCTTCATGTGCGGATTACCCGCCCAGGCTTCCGGAATCAGCATGGCGATGGCATGGGGCAGGCTGCGCCCGGCCTGTAGCAGAAGTTCCAGAGCATTGTCGAAGTTGGCGGAGTCGCTGCCCTCCGGTTCGATGATGGGAAAAAGTTTCTTCAGATCGTCGCCGAAAAGTGGCGTGGCCAGCAGCGACTGGCGGGCGTGCATCCAGTTCACGTTGCCGCGCACTGTATTGATTTCGCCGTTATGCGCTACATAGCGATAAGGATGGGCGCGCTGCCAACTGGGAAAAGTATTGGTTGAAAACCGTTGATGGACGAGGCAGAGAGCGCTAACCACATCCGGATCGGAAAGCTCGCGGTAGAAGTTGGTGAGCTGCGAAGCCAGCAGCAGACCTTTGTATACAACGGTTCGGCACGAGAGCGAAGGAATATAAAACATTCCAGCGTCCTCAATCTCCGACTTCCGCATTTCATCTTCCGCACGCTTGCGGACGACGTAAAGCTTGCGCTCAAACGCGTCTTCATCAAGACCCGGCCCGCATCCGATGAAAATCTGTTGCATATACGGTTGCGAAGCGCGCGCCACACGGCCGGTTGCCGAAGCGTAGACCGGCATGTCTCGCCAGCCCAGAACTGACAACCCTTCCTCGCGAATGATGCGCTCAAGAACGCCTTCGCACTGCAGGCGTGCGTGCTTTTCCACCGGCAGGAAAGTCATCCCGACGCCGTAGGAGCCGGGCAAAGGCAGCTGGAAGCCTAATTTAGCGCATTCTCGCGCGTAGAATTTGTGCGGAATCTGAATCAGAATGCCGGCGCCATCGCCGGTTTCAGAGTCGCAACCACACGCACCGCGGTGTGCAAGATTCAGCAGCACCTGGATGCCGTTACGAATGATTTCGTGGCTTCTTTCACCGCGAATACTGGCTACAAATCCGATCCCGCAGGCATCATGTTCCTGCGCAGGGTCGTACAGACCTTGCGCCGGCGGGATGCCATTTCTATGGCCTTCGCGGGACATCGCGGCGTCTCCCTGGGCGAAATTACTGCCAAAAATCGGTTGTTCCTGGATTCGAGCCCGCGGCTGCTGGCGCAGCCCACACTCCACTCCAAGCCTATTCCGTCGATTCTGTGATAAACCCTGGCCGCCGGCAAGTAAAACTCAGAATTTCGATGCAGTGTATATGAATTTCAAAACGGCCCGAACTGAGGGTGCGGCGACCTCGACTCGCCACTTATAATCGAGGGCCGTGGGAAGCGATTACTCCGCCATGCTCGCAGTTGCGATCGCGGAAGCCCGCAAAGGGCTGGCCGAGGGCGGTATTCCCATCGGCGCCGCAATTTTCGATGAGAATGGCAAACTCATCGGCGCCGGCCACAACCGCCGCGTACAAAATGGTGACCCTTCCCTGCACGGCGAAACCGATGCCTTCCGCAATGCGGGACGCCAGCGCGGCTATCGCAAGCTCATCATGGTCACCACTCTTGCTCCTTGCTGGTATTGCAGTGGCCTGGTGCGGCAGTTTGGCTTCGGCAAAGTGATCGTCGGCGAGAGCCGGAATTTCCAGGGCGGGGTAGATTGGTTGAGAACGCTGGGCGTACAGGTGATCGACCTCGATTCGCAAGAGTGCGTCGCTCTCCTCGCCGGCTACATTCGCGCCAATCCTGCCGTGTGGAACGAAGATATTGGCCAGGAGTAGTCACGCACTCTTGCGGCGCATCGCGGTATATGGCGCACGAACCAATCGACTTTAGAAGCTGAGACTCAGTGACATCTGGATCTGCCGCGGGCTTCCGATGGTCTTATTCGTGACGCCCAAACCGCTGCCCGTCGTCGGGCAGACATATAAGGATCCGGTGAAGTTCTGGTTGCAGGGCGTCAACGTCGATGGCGTACCGACGACAGGAAAGCCATTGAAATTAATGTTCTGGCTCACGTCGTCAATCGGGATATCAAAACTTGCAGTATTCGTCAGGTTGAAGACGTCGAAAGTGTACTTCAGAGAAGTACGTTCGGTGATCTGTGTCATCTTCACAAGCGAAATGTCCGCGCGCCTCTGCCACGACTGACGGAAAATATTGCGCTGGCCGTGGTCGATGAAATTTGTTTCGTAAGGATCGTTGGAAGGAATCGCGCCGTTCAAGGCTCCTGGACTTAGTAATGGAATTCCAAAACAGCTGGCTTTGAGCGCGGGAATGGCGCCGGCACCCGAAGCCCCGGTCAGCGCCTGCGAAGGCGAACAACCATCGAGCGGAACGATGGGATTGGTAATGCCGTCGTTCACTCCATAGAAGATGCTGCCAACCGCGCCCGAGTAATCGACAACGCTGTACGGCTGACCACTCTGAATGACGGTCAACCCGGAGAGGGCCCAGCCATCGGCAATCCTTCCCTTGAATGAGGTTGCCGAAAAAAACGTGGGCAGTTGGTACGTGTAGGTGAAGTTCAGCACGTGTTTGCGATCGAAGTCAGACAAGCCATAGCCAGAGCGCAAATCCAGTGGATTATTGCCGTTGTAAAAAAGACCCATCGCGCTCTGCTCGTCTGTCGCATGCGAGAACGTATACGAGGCGCCGACCTGCAAGCCATGACTCATGCGCTTTTCAATGTGGGCCTGGAGCGCGTTGTAAGCCGAGATGCCGGCTGCCGTGTAGGACTCCGACTCAGCGGAATAGCCGATGTAGGGAACTCGCAGATCGACGTTTCCACCTTCAAAGGTTTCCTGGTAGGGCTGCGGCGGCTGGCCGTTGGCGCTGGGCAAATTGATTGGCAAGCAACTTCCAAAAACACTCGGATTACAGGTCGCGGGACCCGTCACTGTATAGCCATAGGTGTAATCCTGCTCGATCGGTGTGCCCGGCCGAATGGGATGGCTGGGCGAGGCGATCAGGGCCTGGTTGAAAGGTAGGGGAACGATTTCATGGCGACCGAGATTGCCGACATATCCGATGTCGATGGCGAGGTCGTTACGGGGTTGCCACTGTATGTCGAGCGTCTGATTGAGTGTGTAAGGAAGTTTGTTGGAACGGTTGTAATCGGCGAAAGAGAATAGCGGCTGGCCGTTCTCGATTGCTCCCGCGTTGGGTAGGACCAAATCTGCGGGATTGCCCGATGGGCCCGATCCCAACGTTGTGCCCCAGGGAGCTTCAAGAGTGCTGCAGAAGGTGTACGCATAAAGGCTGCAAGACTGCTGATTCACCCACGGCGGAGTCTGATTTACTCCGAACGGACCGCCCGCGATCACGCCAGAGGCAAAACCCGGTGAAAGATAGGTGAAGAGTTCTCCTCGGTCGTAGTACATGCCCCAGCCCGAGCGAACCACAACCTTGTCGTTGAACATCTTCGGGCTCCAAGCCACGCCAATGCGAGGCGCGAGGCCCCACTCGCGTCCCGTTAGAGTCGAGTTGCTGACGCCCTTGGTTGGAAAGAGTGGATTATTCCCGGCGACGATGAAGCCGTTCGAAGTGATCGTATCGCTCGCCGCGTCGTAGCTGTAGCCTGACGGATCGAAATTGAAAAGATGTCCGTTCTTTTCGGTGAGACCTCCGTGATAGTCGAAGCGGAGACCTGCACTTATGCTGAGATTGGGACGGAGTTGAAACTTGTCCTGAAGATACCAGCCGTTTTCCTTCGAGCGGTAGTAGCGGTTGGCGTCGCCTTGCAAGAAAGTTGTGGTGATAAATCCGTTGGCCTGATACGTGATCGGCGAGCCGGTGAGGAAGTCGGCGAAATTGGAGAAGCCGATCATGCCAGTATTCGTTCTTTCATCGCGCGCGTTGAGTTGCGTGTAGGAAAAGCTGCCGCCGAAGGTGAAGGTGTGTTTGCCCAGGTTCCAGATGGCGTTCGCGGAAGGCATCCAGCGGTTCTGAAAAATGCCGGTGAAGGCGCCCTGCGAAGCCGCGGTTGAGCCAATGTTCAGTCCGGCGTTGAAAGGCGGACCGCAGGCCGCTGGGTCTTGATTTGCGTTGCAATTCCCGGTATTCGCTGAAGCGTTGTTTCCCAGATCGTCGACGATCGTGATGCCCGGAAAAACGTTAGATCCAAAAGTGTCGATGCTAATCGATCCCGGCGAGAAGGGCTGGGCAATCGTGCTGTAGACTTTTTCGCGGATGAAGCCGAATACCTCGGTCACACTTAAGTTCGGTTTGATCGATTGCGTGTTTGTGACCGAAGCAACCTGGCTTCCCGCATCCAGGTGTTGGGGAAAGCCTTCAACCGAGGAGAACCCGAACGGCGCGGTGGTTGGATCGTGCTGATAGTAGTACTTCAGGGACAGAGTATCTTTCGGGCTGGGCAAGTAATCGAGATCGGATACAGCCTGATCGGAAATAAAGTAAGCCGGCTGCGTAATGAAAACATTTTCGGGGAAGTTCACCGTCGGAATGGAGTTAGGATTCGCCGATGGAATCAAGTACTGACCGTTCGGAAGCTTGGCGGTCAACAAGGCATAGGCTACAGGATCGATTCCTCCTGGCGTTCCGACGGTCGGATTTACCGTAACTCCCCATCCATCATTGTTCGCGACACTGGCCAATGCTGCTGGACTGCGGTCGTCCGTGAGCCCAAACGGTACCGCCGTGCGTGAAGTCCCAATCTCCAAGTCAGAAGCGTGAATGTGCTGATAGCTGACGAAGCCGAAAAGCCTGTCTTTGATGAGGGGACCACCAATTGTTCCTCCAGCCGTGTAGCGGTGCAGCTGCGGAACTTTTTCGCTAGCGGGAATGTTAGGGTCCTGATTGTAGAAATACGGAGCAGCATTCAGCCAATCGGTTCCGCGGTGAACGTAGAGGTTCCCATGAATCGCATTTGTGCCAGACGCGGTGCTCATGTCAATGTGGGCGCCGCTGGTAGACCCCTGCTGCGCGTCGTACATGGAAGTGTTTACACGAAACTCCTGGACTGTCTCGGGCGCGGGAGTCGGCAAAGCTTGGCCAATTGCGAGGTATGGCGACGCTGTGCTCTGAATGACTTCTGCGGTAGTGCTGGAGGCGCCGGCAACGCCAGTATTGTTGACGATGCGTGCCGAAGCCACCTGGCTGGTGCTTTTGCCGTTGAACAGGTTGCTGGCGTCGACTCCATTTAGAAGAAATGTGTTGCTGGTGTCGCGTTGGCCATTGGCCCAGATCGGCTGATTCCCCAGGCCGGCGTTTGCGCCAGTGCCATTTGGCAACTCTGCATTTACACCGGGCGAGAGAATTGCCAGTCCCGTGAAACTTCCCGTCGGCAGCGGGACGGAATCGATCTGGTTTTTCTCCAGAATGTAGCCGTTGGTGGTATCGACCGCGTTCATCAATGGATCCGCCATCACCTCAACCACAGTTCCAACCTGGCCGACTGGCAGGACCGCATTGATGGTCACCGTGCGATCCGCTTGGACCGTAATAGAAGGTACCTTCTGGCTCTCGAAGCCCGGGTGCGTGAACGTCAGAGTGTAGGTTCCGATGGGCAGGTTTACAAAATCGTAGGTGCCGTTCGCGTTGGTCTTCTGGGTGCGCGTGAGTTTTGTCTGATCCGCCACGATTGTGACCACGGTTTCCGGCAGAACGCCGCCAGTTTTGTCAGTGACTGTGCCCGTGATACCGCCAAGTGTTTGCTGAGCCTCAGCCTGTGGAGCGAAGGCAGAAGGCGCAAACAGGGCTAAAACAGCCATCAACGCAACCAGTCCAGTTCTCTTAAGCCGAGTTCCTTTAAATATCGATAGCATCAATGACCTCACGCAAGGCAAGTACACTCGTGCCGGACCGCCTGCGCGCCGCCCAACCTCCTAGAATGTATTGGTAACAACGTTCGCAGCTGAGACGGTCTATTACTGCACGCCCACAAAAATAAGGAATGACTTTACACGAGTGTCCGGCGTAACGAAAGCGTTCCTGTCAGTGAAAATTCATTTGCCGCAGATTCGATATTTCTATGCTCTAGCCCTCGGCCAAAGCTTCATCTTTACTTCGTCCACGAACCGCAAACCAAAGCAACCCGGCGGTCAAATATGCGAGGTAGACGTAAGGGAGTTTTCCATACGGACCTTCAGGCACAGGATAGAAATTCCCCACCAGCGCTAGCAGCATGGCGATGCCTGCGAGCCAGGGAACAAGTTCAGATCCAGGGCGAAAAACGCCCTGCTCTCGCAAATAACGCGGCAGGGCGACGCAAACCAACGCGTAGGCCACGATGAAGCCATAGGTCGCGAGCGAGCCCAGCCAGCCATAGACATCCAAGCCGCTCGCGCCGCGGGCGGCCAGTACTGCCACAGGAAGCAGCGCGGCGATGCCAGTGATTATTACCGCCCTGCCTGGCGTTCGATTCCGCACGTGTGTGTTTCCCAGAGAGCCGTGAGCAAGCCCGTTATGTGCCATCAGCATCAGCACACGTGCCGCTGCCGTGATGCATGCCAGAGTTCCCGCAAACAGGCTTATGAGAGCGCCGATGTCGATCAGGAGTCCCAACACTGGGACGCCACCAACTCGAGCCAGCAGATACATCGGAGCCTGGCTCGTCCCTAAATTCTGCCCCGCCGTGTGAAAGCCCAGCACTTCGGCATAAGCACAGATCGTGAAAAAAGCTCCGGCAAGAATGGCGCTTTGGATAACCGCGCGCGGAATCGTTTTCAACGGATTGCGCGCTTCGGAGCCGAGCGTGGTCGCGCTCTCGAAGCCGACAAAACTGAAGAGGGCCAGCACCAGTCCCAGCCGGAGGCCGCTGCCGCTCACGCCACGGAGGTGCAGTTGTTCTGCGTCCACGTGCCAGCCATGACGCACCAACAGAAGCGTTACTACAATTACGATGACCGTCACGGACGCAGCTTCGATCCACAACATGAGGCGCGCGGAAATCTTTACGTCGCGATAGCCAATGAATATCGAAACTCCCGTGCATAGGACGGCGAGCAATACGGCAGAGTACACATGACCGGTGGCATCGCGCAGCAGCAGGTTCGCGTAGTGATAGAAGCCTCCGATGACACTAGATCCAGTCGCCACATAGGCGAGCAACAGGCTCCATGCGACGGTCGCACTCAGCCACGGAGGGAGCGTCATCGAAGCATACGCGTAGAGTGATCCGGGCGATGAAGAATGGCGAGCGTAGCGGCTGATGCATAAGGCGACGAGCAGGACGGCCACGGTTGCCAGAACGTACGCGAGCCAAGTGCCGTTCCCGGCCAGGGCGCAAACCAGCGGGATGGTCGCAGCGGGCGTAGTTGTGGGAGCCATGGTGGAGACAGACTGCGCCAAGGTTTCCATCGGAGAAAGGATCTCGCGGCGTAACCCGTAGTCCGTGTTCTCAGAAAGCTCGCTCACTGTCCGCTCCATGCTGGCTGATATTTGTTTGGCCAATTCTTCCGCGAATCCGACTGGCGTCGGATTGTACAACACGCCTTGGCGAACGACGCAGAGAGAACCGCGTCCAAACGGTGGTGTATCATCTTGCCAAGTTTCTCCTGCTTTGGTGGACGCTGCATGGCGGAGAGACCGCATCTCATGAAACTTGATCGACAAGTATTGCAGAGCCTTCCCAAAGTCCTTTTGCACGAGCACCTGGATGGCGTGCTGCGGCCGCAGACCGTTATTGAGTTAGCACGGGATGCGGGTTACAAAGATCTTCCGACCGAGGATCCTCAGGCGCTTGCCCAGTGGTTTTTTCGTGGAGCAAATCAGGGAAGTCTCGGCAAATACCTGGAAGGTTTTGCGCACACGATCGCCGTCATGCAGACCGAAGAAGCTCTGCAGCGGGTCGCATATGAGCAAGCCGAGGATCTGAGCCGGGATGGGATTGTGTATTTCGAGACGCGTTTTGCGCCGGTCTTTCACACGCAAAAAGGATTGACTCACCAGCAGATCGTTTCAGCTGTCCTCAAAGGATTGGAACGAGGGAAAAAAGACTTTGGGATTTCTTCCGGTTTGATCATTTGCGCGATGCGCAACATGAACACCTCTCTCGAGATGGCCGAGCTTGCCGTCGATTTTCGGGCGCGCGGCGTGGTCGGTTTCGATCTGGCAGGCGAAGAGGGTGGCTATCCTCCGAAGAAGCACGTGGATGCTTTCCATTACATCCAGCGCGAGAATTTCAACATCACGATTCACGCCGGTGAAGGTTATGGAAAGGAATCGATCTGGCAGGCGATTCAATATTGCGGGGCACATCGCATCGGGCACGGAACGCGGCTCATCGACGATATTGCCGTTGTCGACGGCAAGGCGGTGAAGTTAGGCGATCTGGCGCAATACGTTCTCGACAAGCGCATCCCGCTGGAAATCTGCCTACTGAGCAATGTTCACACGGGCGCTACGCCGAGTCTTGCGGAACATCCTTTCAAGATTCTCTATCAGGAAAAATTCCGGGTCACGCTGAACACGGACAATCGGTTAATGAGTAATACCACTATGACCAAGGAATTCGAAGCGGCCGCGGAGACATTTGGGCTGACGCTGGACGACTTCGAGAGGCTCACGATTAACGCGATGAAGAGCGCCTTCTTGCCCTATAAGGAGCGTATCGATTTCATCTATTCCGCGATAAAGCCTGGCTACGCGCGGGTCCGCGAATCGCTTAAAGTGAAGTGATCGGACACCCGCCGTCGTGAATTACCGCTGTGACAAAATCATCCGGATAAGCTCGCAAGGGTCTCCGCGAGCACAAGCGTTCCGCGAGCAATATCTTCTGGAGATGCGTACTCGTCTGGCCGGTGGCTATATCCATTGCGGCAAGGGATGAACAACATCGCGACCGGAGCAATGTGCGCCATGAAAAGCGAGTCGTGATAGGCGCGGCTGACCATCGGAATAGATTTCAGTCCGTGCTTTCGGCACGATTGAGAAAGAGCTTCGATGATTGCAGGGGCACAGTCCGCAGGTGCGTCGGCGTTCAGAAACTCAGTGTGAATCGATACTTGCCTCTTGTCTGAGATCGACCGGCAGGCGGATTCCATCGTCTGTATTACTTGGTCACGACGCTGAAGATCTGTGTCGCGAATGTCCACGCTCAGATGAACCCGGCTAGGAATGCTATTGACCGCGCCGGGAAATACTTCGCAGATGCCGACAGTTGCGACCGTATCGATGGCTCCGGTAGTCCGTGCCGCGTTCTCGATTGCCAGAATTAGTTCGGCTGCGGCGCAAAGAGCGTCGCGGCGATCGGGCATCAAAACCCCACCGGCGTGTCCACCCGAGCCCTCGATCAGAACTCGAAGACTTGCCGGCGCCGCGATTTTTGTAACGATGCCCAGGGGAATTTGCTTACGCTCGAGCAGTGGTCCTTGTTCGATATGCAGTTCGATGAATGCTTTGTAATAACCACTCGGCAACTTCACTTGTTCGAGTTCGCCATTGAAACCCGCTCCTTTGCGGACCTCTTCGAGTGTTGCCCCACCGTTGTCCTTGAGCTTGCCTGCCGCATCGACGGGAAGAGTACCGGAGAGCAGCCTGCTTCCGAGACACCCGATTCCAAAACGCGTTGGTTCTTCAGAAGTAAAAATGAGCAGTTCAATCGAGTGCCGGGGGCGAAATCCGCTTTTCTGCAACGCTCGAATCGCTTCCAAGCCTCCAAGGACTCCGACAATGCCATCGTATTTTCCAGCGTTCGGAATGGCGTCGATGTGCGAGCCGGTGCCGACGGCGGGCGCACTCGGCTCTGAACCACGCCAGCGTGCGAACGTATTTCCCACGGCATCCTCGCGGACCGAAAGTCCCGCCTCTTCGCAGCACGCTTTCATCCGCGCACGAGCCCTGAGATCGGAGGGACTGAAAACAATTCGAGTTACGACCGGAGGCTCGGCCTCGGAAATGGAGCCCAGAGCTTCGATCTCGGAAAGCAGCCGATCTCGGTCGATGGTAAGCGTCATCGCGTTGTGCTTGCCAGCGGATGCCGGTTCCAGTTCTTATAGATAAGATATTTTGCCGGTACTTTGCCGATCGCTCCGAACCACTGCGGACACCATGGTCCCATCCAGATGAAATCTCCGGCGGTCACCGGATACCACGAATCGCCGAGCCGGTAAATTCCGCCGCCTTCAAGCATGATGAGCCCATGTTCCATCACGTGCATCTCGACCATGCTGAGTGCGGCTCCGGGCTGGTAGACCATGGTATTCACCGCGAAATCGAAGCTCATTTCATCGGGAAGCAAGCATTTGACCTGCAAGCTGGGATCATCATTGAGAGGATGAGATGAGACGGCGTCTTCGTTCGAAACAATCAAACTTGGAGCTTTCACCGCATCGAGTTCTTGATAGTCCTTCTCGATGACGGCGACACGGCTCGCCTTCTGAGCCACTACTCGATGCTGCACTCCTGCCGGGAGATAGGCGTACCCCCGCGGTTCCAGTTGTTTCGCTTTGCCTTTGACTTCCAACTTCAGGCCGCCTGCAATCACAAAAATGAAACGTTGCGCGGATGTTCCGCCCAGTTCTCCGCCAGCTTCAAACTCCGCTGTGTACTCCGTGAACTGAGCACCCAACGCAGGGCCGACGTGCACGATTGCGGAGCACGCCTTCATGCCCGGCAGAGTGGTTCGCACAAAAGTGTCTGCCGTCAGCAGCAGATGATTCGGTTGTTGGGAACTTCGTGTGCGACCGAGATTATGCACGATTTATCCTTTTGTAAATTCCGGTGAAGTAGCGAGGTGATCGAGAAGATGCAATCCGCACTGGATGGCCCTTTCGACGTCTTCAACGGCAACTGATTCCGCCGGGTCATGGCTAATGCCGTCGGGCGTACGCAAGAAAATCATCGCAGCGGGAATTGTTTTTCCAAGAATCATGGCATCGTGCCCCGCACCGCTCACCATTCGATGCGGCTTGCACCCAGTCTTTAGGATTGCCTTTTCTATTTCGCCGGTAAGGAACGGATCCAACGCGACTGCGGGCTGATTCAACAACGTATTCTCCCGTACGGATAGTCCGCGGCGTGCGGAGATTTCGTATGCTTGGCGAATAAGATCCTCGACGGCGCGAAGTCGAGCGTCGTCGGAGCCGTGACGAACGTCCAGCGTGAGCCGCGCCTCGCCTGCGATTACGTTCGCCGCTCCCGGTCTTGCTTCGACCTTGCCAACAGTCGCAACTAAACCAGGAGAGGATTGAGCGATTCGTTCCACAGCACTGATCCACTCCGCCGCACCTGCAATGGCATCATAGCGAAGCGGCATGGGCGTTGTGCCAGCGTGATTCGCACGACCGAGAAACGCGAACTGAAGCCGGCTTTGGCCGGCAATCGCCTCCACTGCGGCGAGTGGTTGATTAAGGCTCTCCAGCACAGGACCCTGTTCGATGTGAAACTCGAGGTAGCCCAGAATATTTCTCCCCAATTCGGCTTGAGCAATTTCTTCGGGATTCAATCCAAAATTCACGATCGTTTTCCGTACGGATATCCCTTGCGCATCCTGAACATCCAAAAGTTTCTCATCGAGTGTGCCCACCAGCGCTCGGCTGCCGATAAACGGAGTGCCGAAGCGTACTCCTTCCTCCTCGGAAAATCCAACGACCTCGATGCAGAACGGAAGCCTTCGTCCGCGCAACTCCTCCAGCAGGGCAATCGCAAGCATTACGCCGAGGACACCATCATAAGCACCGGCGTTGGGAACAGTATCGAGATGTGATCCGATCAGGAAGCTTGGGGCATCTGGTTTGGTGGCCGGATAGACCGCGCGGAAGTTTCCGGCCGCGTCGATTCTCGTGCTGGTCCCTAGCGGCTCCATCCAGCGAGCAATTTCCTGGTGGCAGGCGCGCATCGGCGGCGACAAGAAAGTGCGGCGGGTGCTGCCCAGGTCTTCGCTAAAAGATGCCAGCCTCAGGCATCGATCGATGACCACTTGCGCGCGATTTAAATTCACAGGCGTTGGCACGAGATTCCGTTGCTCGACAAACAAACTTCCTGAATGCCTAGGCTTCGCGAATCATTTTCGCTGCCGCCCAGCCGAGAAGAACGAGGACAACGAGGATCTCCCAGCCATAGCTATTCCCGTAAGTTGCAACAGGAAAATGATTGCTGATCATGATAAACACCACGGGAACAGCCATGAAGGTATTGTGCTTGGAGCGCAGCTTGGCTTGAGCGCCGAGTGAAGCATCGAAGGGTTCTCCAGCGGCCGCGGTCGCAACCATTTTGCGCTGCGACGGCAGAATTCTAAACCAAACGTTGGCGGTCATAATGGTTCCGAGCACTGCCCCGACGTGGATGTAGGCTGCGCGCGCGCTCAACACCTGCGACAATCCATACGCGAGCAGCGCGATCATCAGCAACGAGAATGCAGCAAACATAGTTGCCGACTTGCCCAGGGATGATCGCACCGCCAAGTCGTACACGAGCCAACCAGCAACCAATACAGCCAACCCAATCGCTATTCCACGCGCTTGCGAAATCTCTGCAATATCGGGATCAATGAGCCCACTGCTGGAGTAGTAGACGAGAACAAGCAGCACCATTCCGCTCAGCCAGGTCATTAACGCTTCCCAGCGAAACCATCGAACTTGATCCGGAGCCACTCTTAAGGTCTGCTGTTTGTTGACAGTATAAAAGCCCCCGCTGTGCACCATCCATATCGACGGGGATGTGCCATCGGCAGCCGCATTCTTCGCGAGCCTGGTAAATTGGCCGTCCAGCCAGGTGAAATAGTAAGTTTGGCCGACCCACATGATGGCTGCAAAAACATGAAACCAGCGCACCAGCAAGTTCAGCCATTCGCGGATTGACGAAGTCACTTTGTAAACTCCATCGCGTGCTCTCGAGCTCAGGTTCCCCGGTACGTGGTATATCCATTCGGACTCAGAAGCAGAGGAACGTGAAAAGTGGATTCGCCGGCTCGAGCCTGAAATGTAACTTCCACCACTGGATACAGCGTGTCGATATTCTGTGCGGAGTAATAACTCGCGACATCAAAAATCAAACGGTAGATTCCGGCGCCGGGATCTTCGCCTTCCCGCAGCAACTGAACACATCTACCGTCCTGATCGGTGCGCGCCGAGTTCAGCAGGCGCCAATTTGCAGGGGCGTCCTTCTTCTCCAGCCGCACCGGCACGTCCGTGGCGGGCTTTCCGCGAGCAATGTCCAGAATGTGGGTTGAAATGCGTTTCATTCCTGAAGCCACTTCTTCAACCGGATCTGCGTGATCTGCCTCTGCTGCTCGGCCGCTTCGTGAAGTTCAGTTTCCGCATCATTGGTCAACCGTCGCTGCAAAATCTCTAGCATCTCCGCCACCGATTTACCCGTGGCACACACAATAAAGATACGATCGAAGCGCCGCTCGTATTCCCGATTCGCCTCCGCCAGAGCAATCTTCACGGCAGCCCCGGCGTCTGTCACGCTCCGTTGCTCCTGCGCCGACCATTCTACAGACTGGGCGGGTGCAGACGGGGTTGAGGGAGGACTCGCTGGGCGCGATTCCCCGATTCGCGGATGACTTTGGAATGCTTCCATCCAGTCTGATCGCAATAAATCGCGCCAGACTTCGCTCGCAGCAGCAAGCAGCGCTGCTTTGTCAGGGAACGGTCTTCGCGCCACCATTCCTTCAGCCCATGCCTTCGATCCACAACAAGGCAGGATGATTTTCACGGCGGCATCGGCCGGAAGATTATTCCATCGTGTCAGCACATCTTTCGGCCCGTTGCCTTCAGCGGATGTGGAACGCAGACGATTCAAAAACTCAACCACGAGATTGCCCGCGACGGTTGCGCGATATCTGGCGGAGGATCGAATATCGTCAATCGGCCGGATTTCGGCCTCGACAGCCTTTCGCGCCAAGAACAACAGATCAGAATCGATCGCCTTTCCTTGCACGCTGTGCTCAGTTTCCATGAGACGGAGCGGAACTGGCGCCACACTTCCCAAAGCAATGCGGACATCTTCAACCACACCATCTCTTACGCGGCCCAGCGCTGCGATGCATACTTTGGAAATCGCCTGCGCATTCCGGGCTCCAACTTTTCGGGCATGGCTGAGATATCCGGAGAATCGTCGCGGCAGACATATAGTTTGAATCAATTCGTCGGGCGCCAGCAGGGTTTTCTTGTAGCCGGTGTGAAAGCGCGCATAAGGCAGGCGGCGCTCACCCCGCAGTGATACCAGGATCAACTCCGCGTCGTAGACCAGCAGCGCGGGCAGTGAGTCCGCAGCAGGGGATGCATTCACGATATTTCCACCAAGCGTTCCCCGATTCTGGTTCGCGATTCCGCCAGTCCAGCGAGCGGCATTCGACAAGAGAGCAAATTCGCGCCCAACCATCTCGTGGCTGCGGAGGTCGGTGTATGTGCATCCCGTACCAATCCGAATTTCGTCGGCTGCTATTTCAACGCGACGCAACTCGGGAAGGTTCCAAATGCTGACCAGCTTTCGCGCGGCAAGCTTACCAGCGGCGTACTGCACCATCACATCTGTGCCTCCAGCGATGGGAAGCCAGGTTCCCGGCTCCTGCGCCAGCAGCGAAACCACAGCGTGCAAGTTATTAGGCGCGACCATTTCGTAGTCGGAGGGATTCGATCTCATGCGGTCGACCTGCGGCGTGCCGCGTCCGCTACGGCTTCAACGATCTGGCTATAACCGGTGCAACGACAGAGATTGCCGGAGAGACCTTCTCGAATTTCGTCGATAGTCGGTTCAGGCTTTCGATTTAATAAGTGGACAGCCGCGAGAATCATGCCCGGCGTGCAGATGCCGCACTGCGCTCCCCCGCATTCCAAAAAAGCTTCCTGCAAATTGTGCAGGGTCTCTCCTGCCGCCAGTCCTTCGATCGTAATAATGTTGGCCCCTCGAGCCTGAAGAACTGGCACGAGGCAGCTATTCACCAGCGTGCCATCCATCAGCACCGCGCACGAACCACACTCGCCTTCACCGCAACCCTCCTTCGCGCCAGTCAATTGGAGCTGATGCCGCAACACGTCGAGTAGACGTTCCATCGGATAAGCCCGCACCGTCGTCGACTCGCCGTTGACCACGAACGAAATCTCAGCTCTCGAGGGGATCTGGCGGGAATCACTCATCGATCTCCGCCTTCCGCACTCACGCCGCTCATCGGTGACAAAGAAGTGAGCCGATCCATGATGTCTTCCGGAAGGAGGGGAACGGAATCGAAGGGAATTCCGAGCGCGTCCTCCACGGCGTTCACGACCGCCGGAGCCGGGCCGTCCATCGGAAGCTCACCGATCCCCTTGGCGCCGTGTGCTCCGTAAACATTACCCAATTCTTCAAAGAAGACGCGAGTGGGGGGGAGGTCGGCGGAAGTCGGCATAATGTAGTTCGTCATCTGGCCGTTCTGCATGCGGCCGTTCTGCCAAACTACTTTTTCGTAAAGGCTGAATCCGATTCCCTGGGCAACGCCGCCGATGATTTGTCCTCGCGCCAGAAGCGGGTGCAGCACTCTGCCAACTTCCTGGAGCGCGACGAAATCGTTCACCGATACACCATAGGTCGTGAGATCGACAGTGACTTCCGCGATGTAAACCGCCCAGGCAAATGCCGCGTAAGCTTCGCCGCGATATTTCTGATCGTCCCAGAAAATATCGGCCGGAGCTTCGTAACGCGACCAGGAACGAAATTGACCATGCTCGGCAACATAACGCCGGCAAGCAGAGCGAAACTCGTCTGGGGTGTGGGTTTCGCGCAAAAGATTCGACGAAATTAAGGTCTGCTTAATTCCCATGGCCGCCGACTGTACCAGCTTTCCAACCACCATCACCGTGCGCGATGCGACAGTTGGACCGCTGTTCGGGACTTGCAGAGTATCCGGCTGGGCCATCGTGACATTTTCGTACGGCAGACCGAGCGCTTCTGCGGCGATCTGGCTCAGAACAGTATTCGTCCCCTGGCCAAATTCCGTGCTCGAAACTAGCACCCGCACGCTGCCGTCGGCGCAGCCTTCTACGCCTACAACAGAACTCAGATAACGCTCGCCCGATCCCGTGAATCCTGCCCCATGTAGAAATGCGGCAATGCCCATGCCTTTTTTTATATTTCCCAGTTCATTCTCGTTCGCGAAGCGCTGCCGCTTGGCGTGATAGGCGGAGACTTCCAATGCGCGATCCAGCAACTTTCCGAGATCGATTGGCTCACGCACGACTTGTTCTGTTGTAGTCGTCTGTCCCGGCTGCAGAAAGTTTCGACGGCGGATTTCGACAGGAGAAAGGCCTAGGGTCCGCGCGATGCGATCCATGTGCCGCTCCATCGCAAACAGGCTTTGCGGCGCTCCAAATCCACGAAAGGCTCCATGAGGCGGCGCGTTGGTCGCAACCGCCTTCGCGCGGATCCGGACATTCGGCCAGTAATAAGGTCCACCCGCGTGAATTGCTCCGCGGGATAAAACTACGGAGGACAACGTCGCATACGCTCCACCGTTGATGGTGAAGTCGACCTCTCCGCCGAGAATTTTGCCGTCCCGGCTGACCGCTGTCCGATGACGTGTACGCGACGGATGCCGCTTGGTGGTGGCCACCATATCTTCCATGCGGTCATAAATAATCTTCACCGGCTTTCCGGACTTGATCGCCAACAGCGCAGCGTGCGCGGCGATCATCGAGGGATAGTCTTCCTTGCCGCCGAAAGCGCCTCCAGTTTCCATTTGCACGACGCGAACTTTTTCCGCCGGCAAGCTACAAAGCGCCATGAGCGCCTTGTGAATGTAGTAGGGACACTGCAGGGAACCCCACACCGTGATTCCCTGCGCCGCGTCAAAGGCCGCGATCATCCCGTTATTTTCGATGTAGAGTTGCTCCTGCGCGCCAGTCGCATACTCGCCTTCTACGATGTATGTGGCCTTTTCCCAAATGCTGTCGACGTCGCCTTTTTCGATCAAGTAGGTTTTGAAAATATTGTCTTCGCCCCACACGATTTCAGCGCGGCGCTCGCTTTCTTCGATCGTGAAGATGGCTGGCAACGGGTCGTATTCGATCGATACAGACTCCACGGCCCTCGGAAGAACATGGCGGTCGGGATGGGCCAACAGGAGAATCGGTTCCTCGGGATGATTTACGAACTGATCCACCAGGCAAGGCTGATCGTCGCCGATCAGAGAAATGCAATTTTTCCCGGGGATATCTTTTGAAGATACGATTACGAATTCGTTCCAATTGATGCCAGGACCGAATGTGATTTTTTTGATCCGGCCGCGCGGAATTTGGCTGCGCACCGTTGCGCCGAAGAGCATGTCGGGCAGAATCATATCGTCCACGTAGCGGGACCGTCCGGTGACTTTGTCGCGTCCTTCTTTTCGCGGAACCGAGTTGCCGACGATGCGATCGTTGTTCATATCCCCAACCTGCGGACACCTGGGCCTGCGGATGGGATAGTGTAAGCCAGACGGCGTCTGATGGGGAGTTGGAAGTGTGGTGGCTCTGGATCAAGACTCTGTGTTCGTGGAATATTCCCGGCCTCTAGGCTTGCCGGGAAACTCCCCATCGGCGAAGACGGGATTTCCTCGCAGATAGGTTGTGTTGACCACGCCGCGCAGAGTTTCCCCCAGGTACGGAGAAACCAGATGCCGGTAATGCAATCTTTCTTCCGTCACAATAAATTCGCGATCCGGATAAAACACGACGAAGTCCGCGTCGTACCCTGCGGCAATTCGTCCCTTACGCGCTTCGCAGCCGGCCAGCCGGGCCGGTGCCTCTGCCATCCAGCGTACGAGATCGAGCAACGTGAAGCCGCGCCTACTGGCCTCTGTCCACATCAAGGGCAGGGCCAGGGAAAGACTTGCGATGCCGCCCCATGCAGAGCGGAAGTTGCCTTCGTCCAGCCGCTTCATCGCAGGAGGACACGGCGAGTGGTCAGTGACCACCATGTCAATCGTCCTGTCTTTCAGGCCTTCCCACAATCTTTCGCGATTTTCACGGTTGCGAATCGGCGGCGCACACTTCGCCAGCGTCGCTCCATTCGCAATTGTTTCCGCAGAGAGATGCAAATAGTGCGGACAGGTTTCCACGCTCACTGCGAGCCCTCCGGAGCGAGCTGCGCGCAGTTCCTGAAGAGCAAGGCCGGTCGAGAGATGCACTATGTGCAAACGAAAACCATACTCACGGCACAACGAGAGCATCATCTTGATCGCAGCCAGTTCCGCTTCGTCTGGCCGCGAGCGAAGATACGTTGAATAGCTACTCCAATCGGCGTCAGCCAGACCTTCCGTCGCTTGATGAATCGGTCCAGGAAGTTCGGCGTGCACCAGCAGCGGCAGGCCGGTCCGGGCGACGTGTGGCAACGCCGCTCGCAGTTGCTGCTCCGTCACCATGGTGAAACCATCGATGCCGGGATTGATCAGAAAACACTTGAACCCCGGTACTCCGGCAGCCGCGAGAACTTCGACTTCGTTTTGATTATCGTGAACTACGCCACCCCATGGTCTCCAATCGACGTGGCACCTGCCCTTCGCCGCTGAACGCTTGGTCTCGAGCGCAGCGACCGTCGTGGTCGCAGGAAGGCAGTTCAGGGGCATGTCGACCAACAGCGTGTAGCCTCCGGCCGCCGCGGCGCGTGTCGCGGTTTCGAATCCTTCCCAATCCGCACGGCCCGGATCGTTGATATGCACGTGGGAATCGACGAGCCCCGGAAGAATGGCGGCGTCGCCGAAATCATGGACTTTATAGCCGTCCGCAGGGATCTGCTCGCGGGGAACAACAGCTTGGACGCGCTCGCCTTGTACCAGTATGGCCGCTGGCCGGATTCCTTCGGGAGTGACCACTCGGGTAGAAGCGAAAGCTTGTAGATTCAAAACGTCCACTCCTAATGGGCGGGTGAGCTGGATCTTAAGTGCAACCGCGACCCGAACTCGCAGCATTTTACGAAAATCTCAATCCCAGCATATACTCACTTCTCAGCGAAGCGGCTGCGAAGAGTCCATGTCGACTGGGTTGCGTTCGCGGGTTGCTGACGCCGGCACTCCGTTAACGATTACAAACGACGAGCGAATACATGGACAATCCTTTCATGGCCCGCGCCATTCAGCTCTCGATCGATAACGTACACTCGGGACGCGGTGGCCCTTTCGGCGCGGTCGTCGTGAAAGACGGCGCGATTGTTGCCGAAGGAGCGAATCAGGTCACTTCCACCAACGATCCCACTGCGCATGCCGAAGTCTGCGCCATTCGCAACGCCTGCCAGAAGCTTGGCGTCTTCGATCTTGAAGGCTGCGAGATCTACACTTCCTGCGAGCCTTGTCCCATGTGCCTGGGAGCCATCTACTGGGCTCGGCTCTCCCGCGTTTATTTCGCCAACGCGGATGCCGACGCCTCGAAGATCGGCTTTGACGACTCACTGATCTACCGCGAAATCGCGCAGCCTCATTCGCAGCGCAAAATACCGATGATTCAGATGATGCGCGAAGAGGCGCTGGCGGCATTTCGCGCCTGGGAGCACAAGCCTAACAAGATCGAGTACTAATTCTGCTCGACCACCCGCCAATCTCAACCCGGAGGAATGATTGATCGACCGCTTCTTCAAGCTCACCGAGAACCAGACGTCAGTGAAACAAGAGATGCTGGGCGGCCTCACCACTTTTGTCACGATGGCTTACATCATCGTGGTGAATCCCCAGATTCTCGCTCAGGCCGGGATGCCGCCCGATGGCGTGGTCTTCGCGACTTGCGCCTCGGCTGCAGTGGCCACGCTGGTCATGGGGCTCTACGCCAACTATCCCATAGCGCTGGCGCCGGGGATGTCGTTGAACGCCTACTTTACGTACTCGGTTTGCATCAGCATGCATGTTCCCTGGCGGACGGCGCTGGCCGTGGTCTTTTGTTCCGGCATCCTCTTCCTGCTGCTCACCGTGACGCGTGTTCGCGAGCAGATCGTCAACGGCATGCCCGATTGCCTGAAGCATTCGACTGCCGCGGGGATTGGAATGTTCATCGCTTTTGTTGGATTACGAAATGCCAAGCTGGTCGTAGCGAACGCAGCCACGTATGTAGGCCTCGGCAGCTTCGCCGATAAAGAGGTGCAGACCGCATGTTTCGGACTCGTCTTGACGCTGATCCTGATGTCGCGAAAACTCCACGGCGCTATCTTGATTGGTATTTTCGGAACCGCAGTTCTTGGGGTTCTCCGTGGGATTGCTCAATGGCCCGCGGCAATCTTTTCCATGCCCCACCCTTCTTCCACTTTTTTGCAGCTTGATTTTCGCGGTGCCAGTCATCTTGGATTACTCGAAATTCTGTTCGCATTCTTGTTTGTGGATCTCTTCGATAATGTCGGCACCCTGGTGGGAGTGTGTGAACAAGGTGGCTTCGTCAAGGACGGCAAGATTCCGCGCGTGGGACGCGTCCTGGTGGCGGACGCGGTGGGAACGATCTTCGGTTCCTTGACGGGGACTTCCACTGTGACCAGCTACATCGAAAGCGCCGCGGGTGTTGCCGCCGGGGCGCGCACTGGGCTCAGCAACGTCGCCGTCGCTGGTCTTTTCCTGCTGGCTACCTTTTGCTCACCGCTAGCCACGGCGATTCCGGCTTACGCCACGGCTCCCGCTCTGATTTTAGTCGGCGTTCTGATGACTCAATCGATCGCGCAGATCGCCTGGCAGGACTTCAGCGAAGCCGTTCCGGCATTCATCACTATGCTGGCTACACCGCTCACCTTCAGCATCGCTACTGGCCTCAGCCTCGGCTTGATTTCCTACACGGTCGTTAAAATTGCGGCGGGGAAACTCCGCGAAATCAACGCGCTGGTTTGGATCCTCACCATTCTTTTTATCCTGCGCTACGTGTATCTGGCCGCAGCCTAGCAACTCTCGTACGTCATTTTTGCTCTCCCAAATAACGGATGCGCCCAGTGAACGCGCGCCCGTTGCCGTCGATATAAGTCGGTGACGGGTGTGCCGAGTCAAGGACCCCGTTGGACAGTATGTCGTTGGCATGGTTCGTGATGTTGTCGAAGCCGCCGCGCAGAGCCCAATAACGTCCGAACAGATGAAAACGTTTCTCGAATTGCAGATTCACGGTGTAGTAGGTGGGAAGACGGAACTTCCCTGGAGGATCGCCGGGAGCGATTTCTCCCTGGTCGGTGGTCGCTAGGAAGGGCAGGCCAGAGCGCGCTTCCGCGGAATAAACCATATCTACCTTGTGAATGATGGGAAGCTTGAAGAACGGCACAACACCCCATCCCACGAAACGATTGGGAGTGTCCCACGGATAAGGGCCTGGTAACTGCTGGCTCAACAGCGGGATATCCAAACTGAAATCGAACACCTGGTTCGTATGCGATCGCGAGCGCGTGTAAGCGCCGAAAATTTCATAGTGCTGGTGAAAACGGTGGCGCAGGCTGATCTGAAATGCATCGTAGCGGTCGTCGCGGCCGTTCTCCAGCAAGAAGTTGCCGTTCACGACGCCATTGAGAGTGTTGTAAGCGAAGCCATGCACACCGCGCTTTTCGAGGAATTCAAGTTTCAAAAAGACCGCAGCCGGAAGTTTTTTCTCCAGGCCGAGGCTCCAGTTCAAGTAGCGCGGCGCGTCGAGCGTGTTTCGACTCACGGTGAACGTGGTCGGCACGGGCACCGGCTGACTCGTCGGATTTCCGTTGGCATCCGTCGGCTGGTCGTTCGCATTGAAAAAATAATCGACTCTCTGCCCCTCGAACGGCTGGTGAAGCAAGCCTAAATTCGTAGTGTCGTAGACGATTCCAATTCCTGCAGACAGCTTGGTATTGCCCTCGTCGTCGAGTATGTAAGTTCCGGCCAGACGCGGCGAGAGCAGCGGAGTGCGAATGATCTGATCCCAGTCCAGACGCAGGCCGGGCTCAACGAGCAAACGATTCGTAATCAGCCAGCGGTCCTCGGCGTAGGCGCTGGCTTCAAAGTTAGAAATTGTCGAGTAGTTGCCACCGGAGAAGATCGAATAGCGCGCACACGTGTAAGGCGGCACAGGAACGCCATTTGCACCGGTTGCACAGGGCGCGGGAAGTTGGTTGGGCGGCGGCTGGTTCGGTTGCAAGAACGAAATCGGCTGCCGCAGGAATTGCGCCTCATAGTTCAAACGGTCCAAGTCAGTGCCGAGTTTAACGTCGTGTCGTCCATGCCACTGCTGCGGCGGGATGTAGAGGTTCGCCAGTCCCTGCACTCTGCGGGCCGAGGTGTCCTGGCGTTCGAAATAATTGCCCGCCGCCAACCCGGTTGTCAGGATGTACGGACCGTTCCCCTGCGGCGTGAGCGCTACGTTGTACTGGTCCACTCCGAAGCCGGTTTCGAGGAGCGCGCCGCCGCGGAAATAATATTGGTCCTTGAGCGAACCGACAAAAGCAGTCTCCGCGTCGGTTGGAGTGGTCGGCTGCGGCTGGAGCACGGACAGTCCGGCGTATTGGTCGTGATAGTAGTTCGATAAGAAGCTGAGGGTCACAATGTGGCGCGTGGTGAGGTTCGATTGCAGCTTTGCCAGATTGTCCACCTGCCAGACGTGATCGCGATCGGAACCGGAAGGCAATTGCTTAACAATATTATTGTCATACTCTCCATTCAGCGCGTCGATGAACCACACCTTCCCCTTGTGAATCGGGCCGGACATGGTGTAAATGGGCGTCCATTGGCCGATCGAAATTCCTTTGATGGTTTGAATCGCGGGAGTGAAGTCGGTGGAAGTGAAGTGAAAGTGATCGTCGCCCATACGAGTGTTCAGAGCGAGCACGCCGCCGGAACCCTTGCCAAATTCCGCCGGCTCACGGCTCGGCGTCACCTCGATCGAGCGAAATGACTCTACGCTCGTCCGCACGACCAGCTGTCCGTTCGTGGGCTGCGTGACGTTGAAGCCATCGAGCAGAAGCAGCGTCTGGTAAGTCTCGGCGCCAGCCACGTGCGCCTGGCCAAAGGCGTCGGGCGTGACTCCTGGAATGAAGGTCAGCGCATTGCGGTAGTCGTGCGAACCGGGGTAAGGAATGTCGACGATCTGAGCGCCGGTGAGCTCCTCTTTGGTGGACACTTGCGCCGGGTCGATCGCAGGTGCGGATTCCGCCACATTCACCACTTCGCGCGCCTCTTGCTGATGCGAGAGTGTTACATCGACATTGGCAACGCCGCCAGCCTGCACATCGCTTTGTGAGATCGCGTAGAAGCCTATCTTCTCCACGCGGAGTTCATATGCCGCGGTGGAGAGGTTGGTGAATTCGCAGCGACCCGCGAAATCGGTTTCGCAGCGCAACGGAAGAGCAGGCGGCGGTGGCTGCAACTCGACGCGCGCCATTCCAACGGCCACTCCGTTTTCATCGGTGACAGTGACCAGTAGTCTTTGCGCTAACTCAGCGTGTTCCGAAGACTGGCCAGAAGCGGAATGCTGTGGAGAAGCCGCCGGTAAAGATGAAGAAGAAGACGTCTGCGCCCGAGTCAACATCACGCTGCAAATCGCCAGCGCCAACAGAAATACCAATCTCACGGATCCTCTCCGCCCGTGCATGGTTTGAGTATGGGGTCTTCAGGGTTTGGAGTCCACCGAAACAGCCCGAAGTTGTGACTGTTAAGCTTTTATCTTCTTCTGCAGAAGTGTGAGCAGCGGGCGATCCAGCTTGTGTCCTTGCCAGTCCTCAAATTTTGTTCCGGCACGTTCGGTGTCGAGCACGCCAAACGGTCCGCGGAAATTCCACAGCGCCCAGCCGGAGTTCAATTCCCCCAGCACATCGAGCGTGTCGTTGAACCACGCCAGCACAACCTCGGGCGGAGTGTGCTTGTAACATCCCATCTCGCCGAAGTGGATTGGCACTCCCTCACCGGAAAGCGTGCCCCAGGGCTTGAAATTCGTTTCCAGAGCTTCGCGGTCGCAGATGATTTTCCCTTGATCGTCCTTCAGCGGCCAGGCGGGCATGGGCTCTGATCCGGTGAGGATGCCGCGGACCCACTCGCAATTGTGGTGGGTGAGTTGAATGGGATTGTAGGTATGACAACTCTGCATCATGGTGGTACTAAAGAGATCCGGAATCGGCAAACCTGCTCCCGGATAGCCATCAGTCACCACCAGGCGCTTAGGGTCGCGCGCGCGAATCGCATCCGCGGAAGCCTTAGCCAACCGTGTGTACTCCTTGGCGTGACGCTGTAAGAACGCGGCATTGAAGAGATCGGTGGTTTTCACTGGACCGTGCTTTGTGATCTCGGCGAGTTCGGCCTCAGTGGGCAGCGCGATCGGCTCGTTTACCAGGTTGAAGCTGAGCTTCTGGCTCGAGATGCCTTTGTAGCGATCGGCGAAGAAAGTCCACTGGTGGACGAAAGCATCGAACGTATGCGCATCGCTGAATACGTTGGTCTTCTCTTTCGTGACCGCGATGCCGGTGAGCTTTTCATCCATGGTGTCAAGAATGCACAGCCCCGGCGCACGGTGAAGACAAACATTCACATGAATTCCGTATTTCTCACCCAGCCGGATCGCCCGGTCGATCGGCTCGATCCGCTTCTCATCGGTTGTGAATAGATCGGGTGCAGTCCAGAAGCGATAGTCCATGGGCAAGCGCACCCAATTGAAGCCCCAGTCGCGAATCCAGCGAAAATCGTCTTCCAGGAACATTCCATCGTTCTTGTAGGGAAAATATTTCATCCAGTCCGGATCGGTCGAGAAATACTCGAGCAAATTAAAGCCATACCAGCGCGGATTCTTTGCAGGGGGTTTTGATTGCGAGGAATCAGACTTTATTCCGGAAACGCTCCGATCCACGAAGGCTGCGGCGGCCAGTCCGGATGGAACGAGTGCAGCGGCAGCCGCGGTAACTCCGGCCCTCAGCAGACTGCGCCGCGTGAACTGTGGAAATTGCAACATCGACGTTTCTATCCCGTCCATGGTTCCTCCTGATTTCAAACTGCCCGTCATTGGCGTGTGAGAACGATCAGTTCCACGGTGTCTGGGGCCAGAGAATTGGACAAATGCAAGGCGCCGTCTTTCCCGGACACTTCTTCCACCAGGTCGAGATTCTGCGTCTGGCCGATACGGTAACGCTTGATGCTGAATGGCGCCGCGCCCCACGATAAATTCTTAATCGAGAGGTTGTAGCCGGCGTTGTCGCGATAAACAATGTCGGTGCGCAGCGGCAGGAATTTGACTTTCGACATATCCGGCATGGGCGGAGATGCTTTTTGCAATTCCGGCGGCATCGGCATGAGGTCTGGCTTGTAATTCGCAGGAATCGCGTAGTTACTGAGCAGAATCTGAACCGTCTTGCCATCTGCAGATCGGCCGGCGAGCGCAGAGAAGCCAAAAGTGTCTGTCCCCTCAACCGCCAGCCGTTGCGGTGTATCGAGCATTTTGCCCATCGCCTTGAAGGTATAGGCGGTCTTGAAATACTTACCGTCAAGGTCGAAGAGACCCATCCATGCTGCGTCTCCGCGATAGAAGTGGGCGTGATCAATCGAGGCGTCCTGAAAATAGCTGAGCACCGCGCCAATGTAGGCAGCGTTGTGCGCGCCTTGGAGCTCGGCCTTCTCAGGCTCGGTAAAATCGGCGCTGAGATTCCATTCGGAGAGAATGCTTTCTGCGTGAGGAAATCCATGCGTGTCCAGGATGCTGCGGATTTCCTTGGCGAGGCGAACCGCATCATACGGATCGGCGGAGCCATTGGCATAGGTGTGCCAGGAATAAAAATCCAGCGGCACATGATGCGCGGCGCAGTAATCGATGAATCCTTCACGGTAGCCTCCATCGTCCGAGGGAAAGGCTTTGCCATCGCCGCCAACTTTGAGGGCGGGATCGACAGACTTCAAGGCACGAGCAGTTTTTTCATACAGCCAGTAGAACTGTTCTGGAGTGCCGAGCCAGAATAATCCGTCCGGCTCGTTCCAGAATTCCCAGTAGCGGATGCCGTCGTGGAAGCCGTTGGCCCAGCCCTGGTTGTAATGCATGGCAATGTGTTTCACGATGCTGGCGAATTTGTCGAAATCGTTCGGCGGGTTGACGTTCGCGCCCCAACTGCGTCCGATGCGGTAATAAACCTCGGCGCCGCTGGCACGAATGGCCGCGATCACCTTGTCGCTGGGAGCAAAATTGTAGCTCTCCGGTTTTTCCGGATCTGCACTCTCATTCGGAAAAATGATGCTGGCATTCCCCGCCTTCACCACCCCGGCGCGCTGCGCTTCGTCGGGAATGAGCCAAGCGAGTTCTCCATTACCGAGAACGAACTTAGAGTCGATTTCTGTCGGACCCATCGCGTCGTGGGTTCGAACCTGATTCACACGGAGATCTTTATATTGTTGAATGAGGTTCGGCAGTCCCGCCATCACGGGGCTTGGCAGGCCGTTCAGCCCCTGGAACGAGTGAATCTCCCCGATCACTTTGCCGGCGTCGACATTTAATGATCGAAATCCCGCATGGGTTGTGTCTTGGGTAAATAAGGCGACAACAAGGATCAAGAAGCAAAATGAATAACGCACAATATTCTTCATCGGCAACGCTCCAATACTCTGCGGCGAACCTATCTCGCCACCATGACCTTTTCGTCAGTCCAAAACTTTGTGATCTCTTCCAGCGAGCGACCTTTGGTCTCCGGAATCAACCAGCCAACCAGAATGATGGTCAGCAAAGCTCCGGCGCTGAAGCACCAGAAAGTTCCATCTGATCCGAGATGCTTTTGCATGATCGGAAATAACTGGTTACCCAAATAGCCCACCAGCCAGAGCGCAGTGGTGGCGATCGACATACCGCGGCCGCGAACTTTGGTCGGATAAATTTCTGAGATGATGACCCAGCAGGCCACTCCGTTGCCAAAGGCATGCCCGGCGACGAAACTCATCACAAAAATCAACACGGCCAGTCCGCTGCCGTGGACGTGATAGAACCAGCCGACCATTGCGAAGGAGACGAACTGCACCGCAGTACCAGCAAGAATCAGAGTCTTGCGTCCCGCGCGATCTACCAGCCAGAGGGCGAACAGCGTGAATAAAAGATTGATGAGGCTGACCAGCACAGACTGGAAAAATGCATCACTGGTCGCGGTTCCCGCGGAGCGAAAAATCTCCGGCAAGAAAGAAAATAACGGTGTGATGCCGCTGATCTGTTGCAGCCCTGCCAACATGATGCCGAGCAACAGCGGGCGCCGGAAGGTGGTGAAGAGTTCCGAGATATGGCCCTCTTCAATTGCCAAGGAGCTCTCGATTGCGACAGCTTCGCTCTTCGCAGCCTCGGGCCCGTTGATCTTCGCGAGCACCGTGATCGCCTGATCGCGTCGGCCCATTTTCATCAGCCAGCGCGGACTTTCGACCGCCGGCAGAATCATCAATCCAAAGAGAACCGCCGGCACGACTCCCGCAAGAAACATCCAGCGCCATCCCGTGGATACATTCCACGCTTCGTCGCCCATGCGCTGGATGAGCATGTTGACGAAGACGGCGGCAAGAATTCCAACTACGATTCCGAGTTGATAGAGCGTTACACAGCGGCCGCGAACCCGCGTAGGAGCAATCTCCGCAATATAATTCGGGGAAATCACCGACGCCGCCCCGATGCCCACTCCGCCGATCAGCCGCCAGAAAACAAACTGATGGAGGTTTGAAGCAAAAATCATTCCAACCGAAGAGAGCGCGAAACACAAAGCGCAGAGCGCAAGACCTTTTTTCTTGCCCAGATAGTCGGCGACCGTCCCAGCCGCTGCGCATCCAGCGATGCATCCCACCAGGGCGCATCCTGCGGCCCAACCGATTCCAGCGGCGTCCAGATGAAACAACCGGCTCAAATATCCGATCGCGCCACTGATCACAATGTTGTCGTAACCAAAGAGCAGGCCGCCCAGCGTGGAAACCGTGGCTGCGATGACGAGTGGACCGCGCGAATACTCCGGACCGGCGGAAGTTTTCAGGCTAGTTGCCTCCATGCGTTGTCGCCAGATCCGACCCGCATTGCTGGGAAGATTCGATCATCGCCTTCGCCGCGAGCATAAATCCGAGCGTGTGCGCCATGCCCGCGTGCCAAGGCGCGGAGCACGTCATCTGCGGCGTATGGTCGGGAATGATCACACCATCGAATCCGTTGCGGTGAAGAATCGCGAGAATACGAATCATGTCGACCTCGCCTTCATCGATAAACGTTTCGCGATAGTGTGGCACCTTACCCACCACGTTGCGAAGATGAATGTAGGCTATCTTGCCTTGTTTGCTGTATTGATCCACAGCGTCGTAGATATTACCTTCGGTCATTTCTGCAAGAGTGCCCACGCACAGTTCGAGAGCATTGCTGCGGCTGGGAGCAAGGTCAATCAACCTCTGATACATATGAGGCTGGTAAACCAGGCGCGGCTGCTGCCGCATGGTTGGCATCGGGGGATCGTCAGGATGGGCTGCGAGCTTTACTCCTGCCTCCTCAGCTACGGGAATCACGTCTTCCAGAAATCTCTGCAGTCGCCGCCAAAGTTCTTCATGTGAGATCGACGGTAGAGTGCCAGCCGGCGCGTTGCGGTCATAGATCATGTTCCAGATCATTCCATTCGGAATGGGCACGTCCTCGGCAGGACCATCCATTCCCAGAGTGATCGCGCTGCCCCGGCCGAGCGGAGCGGTCACACGTCCACACACGCCGGCCAAACTAAAGTTGTACCCGAGCACGGGAATGCCAGCCTCGCCCAGACGGCGAATGATGGTCTTCACTTTCTCGATCTGTTGCGGCCGCTGCGGGCCATCGAGCAAAATATCGTGCCAGTGCGCGGGATCGAGATTCTCGATCGCGGCTAAGACCAAGCCTGCATCTTCGATCTCACCGAGGAGGGTCTTCAGTTCCTTCACCGTCCACAGCTGATTCGGATCACCCGCAACTCCCCAAGCTTCGTACTTCGAGCCGGTGGGTTGATTGTTGCGCGGATTGGATGGGCCCTGATTGAAGTAATCGACCAGATGAACAACTACGTGCGAACAGCCGGCCTGCCGAGCGAAGTCGTAATAGTCGCGCGTCAGCATGTGACGATAGAGGCCGAGACCAATCTTCATAAGCGATTCCCGATGCCCGCGCCGTAATCAGGGCTGAGGACCTGTCCGTTGATTTCCGCAGCCAGCGGCGAGCACAGAAAAACAAAAGCGTCCGCAATCGACTGCGGACTGTTTCTTCTGCCGAGCGAGACGCGCAGCACAAATTCCCTGTATGCAGGATCCTCGTCGAAGACTTTCAACGAACTGCCCGCTGCAACGTTCCCCGGCGAAACCACATTCACACGAATCCCGGTCAATGCGTATTCCAAAGCCAGGCTGCGGGCAAAGTTCTCCAACGCCGCCTTAGCCGAAGAGTACGCAGGGATTAGCGTATGCGGCATGCGCGCCACATAAGAAGATGTAAATATCAGGTGACCGGCAATCTTCTGCTGCATCCAGTACGCGAGCACGGCTCGCGACAAATAAGTCTGGGCGAAATAATTGAAGCGGAAGATGCGTTCATAGTCAGCTTCTGACGTAGTAGCGAACGGATGCAGCCCGCAGCCGCCGGCATGGCCGATGACCGTGTCCATTCCCGGAAACTTTTCGAAAGCCGAACTCACTACTCGGTCCACCTGGCTTGAGTCGGTAATGTCAGCCGGAAAATAAAAATAGGAAGAAGGCGGAATCTGCCATTCGTTGAGCTCCTCTTTGGCTTGCTTCTCCGTTTTGATATCCGTGAGCACAAGCTGAGCACCGCTCTCCGCCAGCCTTCGCACCATGTGTTCCGCTATCGCGCCTAGAGCCCCGGTAATCAGAATCGTTTTGCCCGAGAGATCGATGCTGATCATGATCTTCCTATCCCGTGCTGCTTGCCCGTTTTCGGCCTGGAAAGCACTTCGTGACCCGATTCCGTGACCAGCACGTTATCTTCGATCCGCGCGCCCCGGCCGCGTTCTGGAACATATGCACCTGGCTCGAGCGTAATCACCATTCCGGGCTCGAGTTTCGCGCTTACTCCAGGTGCGATCAAGAATCCCGGATCGTGGTAGCGGAAGCCAACATGATGGCCGGTGTGGTGGGTGAAGAACGACGAGAGTCCTTGCGCTCCAATTTTGTCTCTAGCCAATGCATCGATGAATGCAGCGGACACACCGCCGCGCACGCCATCGATCGCGGCTTGTTGCGCATCTGTGACCAGGGAAAGCATCTCCGCGACTTCAGGCTTCGCCGACCCCACCGCAGCCGTGCGTGTGAGGTCACTCCAATAACCATTGACGCAAGTCGCCAATTCGATCAAAACCAAATCACCATCCTGCAAGCGTCGTCCAGTCGAGCGATTAAAGCGTCCAGCGAGAGCGCTATTGGGGCCGGACTGCACCATGGCCCATCCGCGCGAATGAAATATTCCATCCCTCCCAATCTGCCGGTAAATTGCCGATTCCACCGCCGCCGCAACATCGGCCTCAGGAACTCCCGGTTGCAGATTCGCGAAGAACGCATCCAGCCCGAAGTTCGCGACCCGGTTTGCCAATCGGATGGCTTCGACTTCTTCCGGAGTCTTTCTTAGATAAAGATCTGCAAAAGCGGCCTGGTGTCGTCCGTCCGACTTGGCGGTGAGCGCCGACAGATGCTTCGCAAAATCCTCAGGAATGGGAATTTGCTCGGCAGCTTGAATTGGTAACGAAGTTCTGGATGCACTGGGATTCATTCCAACGTCTTCGGGCTTAGCGCCAGCCTCGTCCAACACAGATCCCATTATCGAAACCAGCACCGCATATGGATCGGAGCATTTGAGATCGCCCCAGGAATAATCCTGAACTCGCAGCCCAGCGGGAATGTGGTCTCGCGGCTCAATCTGCGGCACGAAGAGCACGGGGTCTGCTTCGACGAAACAGATCAGGAACGACGCTCCCCAGAAAGGAAAATATCCGGAGAGCATGAGCAGTTCATCTGGTCGCCATGCGATCCAGGCCTGCAAATTATTTTGTTGGAGAAAGCTGCGCACTTGTTGCGCGCGAGGCGAACGGCTTCCGGCCAGAGTCGGTGCATCCATATTCACTTCACATGATTCCGTACTTCTCAAACGCTTCCACTGCGCTGCTTCCCTCTTCGATCGCCTTCCGAACCAGCTTTTCGCCGCGAGCTTTTTCGAGCGCCCGCGTGAACACTTCAGTTTCCGCTTCAGCGGGAACTAAGAGGACTCCATCGATATCGCCAAACAAAATGTCGCCGGGACGAACGCGCACCGCGCCGATCTCAACCGGAATGCGAAAGTCGACCACTTTGTAACGCGGAGCGGAGTCTTGTCCGTACGAACCGAAACCAAACGTCGGGAAACCCATGTTCAGAATAGCTTTGGTATCTCTTACGTAGCCATTCAATACTGCTCCCGGGCTGCCAAGTTTGCGGGCACGCGTGCTCATCAGCTCTCCCCATAGCGCGTTTCGAGGGGAAGACCCGGTGTTTACATAGATCTCGCCGGCGTGGAGATCGTCGAGCGCCTCCAGCATCAGGCCAAACGGCTTGTCCATAAGCTTGTTCGCGGTACCGGGGATTTTTTCGACGAACACATCGACGGCGAGTACGGGCATGGCGCGTCCAATCACCACCATGTCCTGGCGAAGAGGCTGAATCTGTGGTGGGAGGAACTGATGCTGCAGATCCAGCTTGTCCATCACATCGCCGACGACGCACGTGAAAAGTTCACGCTGCACGAGAGCAAAAAGTTCGTCGTCGGACTTCCACAATGCAGAGGTCATCGGGCGCGCGCCTCTTTGATTTTCTCCACGAACTGCCGGGCAATTTGGGTAATGGAAGAGAAATCGCCGCTTTTCGCCCCGGCGGTCAGATTCCCTCCGACTCCGATGGCAACCGCCCCGGCATTAATCCACTGGGCAACATTCTCCAGATTGACGCCGCCAGTGGGCATGAGCTGCGCCTGCGGCAGCGGTCCTTTCACCGCTTTAACGAAAGCGGGCCCGAGGATTTCGCCGGGAAATACTTTCACGACATCGGCGCCGCACTCCATGGCTGCGATCACTTCGCCGATCGTTGCAGCACCCGGCATGTAGGGCACCTGATAGCGATTGCAGAGCCGCGCGGTCTCAGCATTGAGCGCAGGGCTAACCACAAATTGTGCTCCCGCGAGAATCGCAATGCGCGCGGTTTCCGGATCGAGCACCGTTCCGGCCCCCAGCAAGATTTCCTTGGAGCATTTCTTGGCCAAGTGTTCGATGACTCCCGCTGCTCCCGGAACAGTGAAGGTGATTTCCAGCGCAGTAATGCCCCCCAGAGCGCAGGCGTCGGCGATGCGCGCGGCTTGCTCAGGATTTTCCGCGCGGATCACAGCGACCACGCCAGAGGTCGCAATTTTATGTAGAACTTCTATCTTGGACATTGACATAGACGCAAAGCTCTGCGGCGCAAGTGAAATCGACTACTCAAAAAACGGTTCGCCCTTGCGGGCATACTTCCGGGCAACATCTTCATTCAACGTAACTCCGAGTCCAGGTTTCTCCGGCACAGAAATGAAGCCATTCTGAATGATCGGCTTCGGCAATCCTTCGATCAGATCATTCCAGAAGGGCACGTCGGAAGCATGAAACTCGAGCGCAAGAAAATTTGGGATCGCCGCACAGAAATGGGCCGAAGCCAGTGTGCCGACCGGGCTGCTGATATTGTGCGGCGCGATCGGCATGGTGTGAACGTCGGCAAACTGCGCAATGCTCTGCCCGACGGCCAAGCCTCCAACTTTCTGCAGGTCGGGCGTCACAATGCTTAACGCGTGCTGCGCAATGATTTCCTGAAAACCTTCGAAGAGAAAAAGATTCTCACCGGTTGCGATCGGCACTCGCACTTTGGTACTCACTTCTTTCAGCGCGGCCGTGTTGTTGGGCGGGACCGGATCCTCCAGCCACAGCAACCGGAATGGTTCGAGTTCATGCGCCACTTTCACCACATCGCCGGCGTTGTAACGCCAATGGCAATCGACAGCGATGTCGGTGTCCTTCCCCACCGCGTCATAAACCGCGCCGATCAAGCTGACCATATGATCGATGGCGCGATTGCTCAGCGCTCGATTATGAGGATCCAAGCCTTCGGTGCCGGGCACATCCAGGTCGAACTTCAGAGCGGTAAATCCCTCGGCTCTTTTCTTGAGAGCCTGACGGCGATAATCTTCCGGCGAAGAAGGAGCCTCTTCGCCAGCCTCGCCAAAGTAATCTCGCGCAATGTGGGATGAGCCTTTTGGCTCCCACGAAGCTGGACGCGAACGCAGTACCTCGTCCAGACTCTCGAGCGCCTCGCCTCCGTGGCAGTCGGCATAGACACGGACTCGGTCCCGAAACTTGCCGCCCAGCAGGCGATAGATGGGCACGTCGAGCCACTGGCCAAGTACATCCCAAAGTGCAGCTTCAATGCCGCTGATCGCGTTGTAAATAATTCCCGCTACCGAACTCGCTCCCGAAGTTGCCATCTGCAATTTACGAAACAGACGACGAACGTCACGCGGGTCTTCGCCAGTCAGCAACGGTTCGAGCGAACGCAGAATCGATGTCAGCCCGGGAGCGAAAAAACATTCCCCGAGGCCTCGAATCCCTTCGTCCGTTTCAATGCGAACGAAAGTCCAATCGAAGTTTCCCTCAACTACCGCAGTCTTTAGCCCTAGGATCTTCACTCTCGATCTCTTTCGACCCGCGATTATACGCTGCACAGGTTTTCATTTTCTGGGCCCAGCCTTGAAAATGAAAATAAGAATTTCAGCGATTGACCAGCCCGCATTCGAAACAGCTAGAATGCTGGGCATGAACCAGATCGTCTTGAAAAAATCGGAGAGCTGCAAGTGGGACTGCGTCAGTCTCGGCGAGGTAATGCTCCGGCTCGATCCGGGCGAGGAGCGAATCCATACTGCTCGAAATTTTCGCGCCTGGGAGGGCGGCGGAGAATACAACGTTGCCCGCGGACTGAGACGATGCTTCGGCATGCGCACCGCCGTCATTACAGCTTTTGCAAAAAATCCCATCGGACAACTGCTCGAAGATCTGATTCTTCAGGGAGGAGTCGATACTTCGCTCATCCGTTGGGTACCTTACGACGGGATTGGCAGGACGGTGCGCAATGGGTTGAACTTCACCGAGCGAGGATTCGGCGTGCGCGCCGCTGTCGGCTGCTCGGACCGTGGCAATACGGCGATCGCCAACAGCCAGCCCAGCGATTTCGATTGGCAGCAAATTTTCGCCACAAACGGATCTCGCTGGCTGCATACCGGCGGCATCTTCGCTGCGCTGTCAGGCTCGTCGGCGCCGGTCGCAGTGTCCGCCATTCAAGCGGCAAAATCTTCGGACACTGTGGTTTCCTACGACCTAAATTATCGGGAATCTTTGTGGAAAGGAATTGGCGGCAAGAGTAAAGCGCAGGACGTGAATCGTAAATTGGTATCAACCGTGGACGTTCTCTTCGGCAATGAGGAGGATTTCTCTGCCGCTCTCGGCGTTGCGATCGAAGGTGTGAGCGACGACTTCAGCCACTTGGACGTTGCAAGCTACGAGTCGCTATTGCACCGCGTTGCCGAGCTTTATCCGAACCTGAAGCTGATCGCCTCCACCCTGCGCACTGCACGTACTGCAACCCAGAATGACTGGGGCGCGATCGCACTGTACGAAGGGAAAATAATTCATGTCCCGCAGCGGCCGCTGGAAATCATGGATCGGGTCGGCGGCGGAGATTCCTTCGCCTCAGGCTTGATCTACGGCTTCCTCGCGGATAAGGGCGCCGAGTGGGCGGTTCGGTGCGGAGTCGCGCACGGGGCGCTGGCCATGACCACTCCGGGAGACACAAGCATGGCGACGCTTTCAGAAGTCCAGTCCGTGATGCGCGGCGGCTCGGCACGCATCGCCCGCTGAGTGGACGCTAAGGATACGATCAAGCCATGAAAGAGACCTGGCGATGGTTTGGACCGGATGATCCGATACCTCTTGATCACATCAAGCAAGCGGGAGCCACTGGAATTGTCTCCGCCTTGCATCATTTGTATCGCGGCGAAGCGTGGCCGTTGGACGAAGTATTAAAGCGTCGCGACGAGATTCTCGCTGCCGGCTTGGTTTGGTCGGTGGTGGAAAGTATTCCGATCCACAATTCGATCAAGCTCCGATCCGGCCCTTACGCGCATTTCCTTGGTGCGTGGAAGGACACTTTGGCCGCGGTCGCAAAAGCCGGGGTGCCCGTTATCTGCTATAACTTCATGCCGGTCGTCGATTGGACACGGACAGACTTGCGATGGCGCTTGCCAAGTACTGGCTACGCCCTGCGTTTTGATGCAGTCGATTTCGCCGCGTACGATTTGTTCATTCTCCAGCGCAAAGGCGCAGAAGCTGACTATTCCGAAGGCCGCACGAGAGCTGCGCGCGCGCGCTTCGATTCGATGTCAGCGGCGTGCAGAGAAAAACTTGAACAGACGATCATTGCCGGCCTGCCCGGCGCCGAAGCCTCCTACAATCGTGAGACAGTTCGCACTCTGATCGCCGACTACGAAGGCGTGACCGCCGATGATCTGCGAAATAATCTTGCCGCGTTCTTGCGTGAAGTTGTGCCGGTCGCGCAGGAGGCCCGCGTTCGGCTCGCCATCCATCCCGATGATCCGCCGTGGTCGCTGTTCGGCCTGCCGCGCGTGGTCTCAACTGCCGAGGACATCCGCGCGATCTTCACTGCCTGCGACACGCTGGCCAATGGGCTAACGTTTTGTGTCGGTTCGTTCGGAGCGCGGGCCGATAACGATCTGCTGGCCATGGCGCGCGAATTCGGTGCGCGCATTCATTTTGTACATCTTCGCCAGGTAACGAGAGAGTCGGATGGATCTTTTCACGAAGCCGAGCACCTTGCAGGTAGTTCCGATATGGTCGGCGTGATCCGAGTCGTGCTGGAAGAAGAAGCGCACCGGCGGCATGGCGCTAGGCCGGACTATGAAATTCCCATGCGTCCCGACCATGGGCATCTGCTTGCCAACGACATCGGCAAGACAGTGAATCCCGGCTACTCGCTGGTGGGACGATTGAAAGGTCTCGCCGAGCTGCGTGGCGTAATGCGTGGTTTGAAGTATGCGATCCCAGAATTGTCTGCTTAAAGTTTCGGTTGCGCCGATGGTTGTTGATCAACAAGTCTCGCAGTATGCGAAGTGAGGATTCAACTTCTATGAATGACTTTGCCGGACGAGTGGCTTTGATCACCGGTACGACGGGAATCGGACGGGCGATTGCGATGCGCTTTGCCGCCAGCGGCGCACAAGTTGTTGCCTGCGGAATTGAACCGGCCGGCAACGAGGACCTGGCTCGCGACGCGATAAACCTTGGCCTGACCTTGCACGTCGAAAAATGCGACGTGACCGATCTCGACCAGGTGCGGTCGGTCATCGCGAAGACAGTCAGCCAGTTCGGCGGCCTGGACATCATCGTCAACGCCGCCGCCATTCATCCCTTCGGCACCGTTTTGCAAACCGACCTCGCGACCTGGAATCGCTGCATGATGGTCAACGTGGGCAGCATTTATCTCACGGCGCACCTCGGTATCCCGGAGATGAAGAAGCGCGGGGGTGGGTGCATCATCAACCTGGCATCCGTTCAGGGATACGCATGCCAGCGCGGCGTCGCCGCCTATGCCGCATCCAAGGGCGCGATTCACAGCTTGACGCGCGCTCTCGCGCTTGACCATGCCGCCGATCATATCCGTGTGAATTCCATCAGTCCCGGTTCGATCCGCACACCGATGTTGGCGCGTTCGGCGGCCAACTTCTCGCCAGATGTCCCAACCGAAGAAGCGTTCGCACGTTTTGGCGCGGCACATCCACTCGGGCGTATCGGCACGCCCGAAGAGGTAGCTGAACTCGCTGCGTTTCTGGCATCCGATAAAGCTGGGTTCTGCACCGGAGGCGACTACCTCGTCGATGGCGGACTGCTGGCCGGCATCGGTGTCCAGTGAATTTGGGCTCTTCGGTAGTTCCGCGCAGGCGATGGCGAATCGCCTTCCTGCTTGCGTTTGGAGTTCTGGTCAACTTCTTCGACCGGATCAACCTGTCCGTTTCACGCGACGCTCTTCATGACTCGTTCGGATTATCGTTAGTCGCTTTCGGATATCTCTCCAGCGCCTTCAGTTGGACTTACGCCATCATGCAGATGCCTTGCGGCGTGTTGCTGGACCGCTGGGGCGTGCGCCGCGTGGGACGAATCAGCGCGCTGCTCTGGAGCCTGTCCTCGTTCGCCGCCGCGATAGCTCCCGGCCTCGCCTGGTTCTTCGGAGCGCGATTCCTCTTGGGCGTAAGCGAATCACCCACATTTCCCGCGAATGCCAAAGCCTTGGGCTACTGGTTCACGCGGCAGGAAAGAGGTCTGGCAACCGCGTTCACCGATGCCGCCGCAAAATTCTCTACCGCGATTGGGGTTCCGCTGATCGGCCTCCTCCTCATCTATTTTGGCTGGCGCTGGAGCTTCGCCGCCACTGGTTTCATCAGCTTTCTTTATTTCGTACTGTTTTATTTCGTCTATCGCAATCCCAGCGAAGACTCGAAACTCTCACCGCGAGAACACGATTTCATTCTGCAAGGCGGAGCGCAACTCGAAGACGCGGCGAGAGTACGAAGCGGCAGTTCACTGGGTTATCTTCTGAAACAGCGAAAGGTTTACGGCCTGGCATTGGGATGGGGCGCCTATAACTACACTTTCTTTCTCTTGCTGGCGTGGCTGCCCAGCTATCTTTCCGTCTCGCTTCACGTGGATTTGTTCCACTCCGTTTTCTACACGAGCGTGCCCTGGCTGTTCGCAACGGCCACAGATATTCTGGTCGGGGGATGGCTGGTCGACGGTCTGATTCAACACGGCTACGATGCCAACTACGTCCGTCAAACAGTTTTAGTCGTGGGAATGGCTTTCGGTCTTGCGATCTTCGGTGCGGCGAAAGCTCACACTGCTGCGGCTGCGCTGATCTGGATCAGTCTTGCCCTGGGCGGACTTGCCGCCGCCGCGCCCGTGGCATGGACGGTTCCATCTCTCATTTCTCCGCGGGAAAGCGTCGGCACGCTCGCTGGCGCCGTGAATCTATGCGGCCAGATCGCTGCGATTTCCGCACCGATCGTTACCGGCTATATCGTCTCCGCATCAAATTCTTTCGCCGCTGCGTTCGTAACTGCAACCGTGATCCTGCTGCTCGGAATTGTCGGCTACATCTTCTTGCTGGGACGCATCGAGCCGATTCCAGAACCATGAGCTGAATCAGCCCCTGCCCTTTTTACTGCTTTCCGGCTGTCAGAGGCAGAACATCGTAGAGAGGCTGCACGGGCTTCGCTTCCGGATTCTCGTCTGCGACCGACATCGCCAGGATGCGAATCTTATCGTTATTGGGAAGCTTCACACTCTTCGTGCCGGCGGGCAGGTCGATCGGATATGCAAACAAATAGGAGTAACGGTAAGGCACATTCTCGCCCGCCGCATTGTGATGATGAGAGCAGTACCACGCCAGGTCGGCACGCTTGATGAAGCCGGGCTTGATGCCAATCATCTCGCCGTAATCGTCATGCGAAGTATCTTTGGACGTCCACTGCCGGTCGTCCCATTGGCCAATAAATCCGCCCCAGTCCTCAACCATCAACTGGGCTTCGGCATTGCCGACTTTGAACATCGCCTTCTGATCGCCATCCGCCGAGGCGGCCAGCACATACAACCGGTTATAGTGGCCCGCTGGCAGACCAACCGCCTGCCCCTTCGCGACCACTGCATTTCGCGCACCTGTTTTCGCCGGAGCAAGCTGGAATTCCACGTCGTTGAATTGAATCTGAGTCGGCAGCATTTCCGCGGGTAACGCGTCGCCCTTACCATCAAATCCACCCTCGGACTTGGTGCCGTCATTACTGGCGGTTGCCAGATCATATTTCAGCAGCACCGGAGCCGACCGCAAGGCATCAATCTTGGTGCGCGGGGCAGCTAATCGAACGGCGAACGTGCGCGGCTGATACGCGGAGAACGAAGTGACCAGAACGCCGTCGCTCACCGTTGCCGCTCCCACCGGCTGCTCCTGGCCGTTCACTTCGCGCGCAGCGGTAATCGGTGCATTGAACGTCACGCGTACGTCCGGCTGCGGCTTGCCATCGAGTTCGACCAAACGCATGATGATCTCATCGCTCAATTCTGCTTTCTTCAGCGCCAATACTCGTATGCGCGGGCTGCTGACCTTTAGCAAAGAAAATTCACGGCCCAATGTCCCCGCATGCTTCGAAGTTTGGAATGCGATCAGCGGAACATTCAGCCGCTGCGCTTGCCAGTCGGTCTGCGCTTCGCGCCAACCGGCCGCGTGTCCCGCGATTCCATAGACGAACTCATGATGTCCAATATCCTGCGTCCCCTGGTCCGCATATCCGCCGCGAGTCCCGGGCGTGCGGACCAGCGTCAGCCGAATCGTGTGATCGTTCGGCTTATCCGATCCGTTCTTGCAATCGGTCAAGATGGTCGCACCGAACTCGCCGCTCGCGTCGGTCAAATCAATCCACTGATGCGAAGGTACTTCGAATTTCTTCGGCTGTGCTGTCGGCCTTTCAATTGTCCCGACGTCCCAGTTGTACGTGGCCATCTCGTTGGACGCCGTCAGAGGAAAAATCGCCTTTAGATTTGACTCTTTCGTGTTCCAATCGATCACGTTGGCGAACTCTACACGCTTTCCCGCATCGCCCAGTGATAGCCGGATGGTCTGCACGAAAGTCGATCCCGCAGCCTCGCGCGAAACTTCCACGGCCACGCGCGCTGGGCCGTCTTCGACTATGCGAATCTTTGCCGGACCTCCGACGTACCCTCTTGGCACAGCCTGCTCCTGATCCCAGTCCATATTCCAGGCGGGCCAATGCTCAGGATTATCGTAGGAAATCGCCAGACGTGCCGGTGCGGCGAGCAATTCTCTGCCATTTGATTTATCGAAAATACTGGCCACATCTCCATCGGCATTCAACTTCACGCGATAGTACTGGTTCTCGAGCGAGTTCTCCGAGACTTGCAGCGTCGCAGAGGCAGCTGACCCGGCGACGGGTTGCACATCGTAAACGGCATAGCCAACAGATGGCGCCTTGGCTAAGAAGATCACTTTCCCATTGGAAATCTGCGCAGGAACTTCTCTTCCATCTGACCCAGTCACACGTACCGACTGCGGCGTGCCCCCGGGAAAATCTAGGCTCGCTTCCACCAAATCTTCCCGCTCAATATTCAACGGATTGAAGACAACAATCGGAACGCCTTTCGTTTCGGTATCGAGCGCCGCGGAAACCCCTTCGGTCGCATTCGTTAGAACGCCCGCGAATTGATTCATCGCGATCACGTCGTCGTTCCACGCAAACTCGTATGCCTTGGGAGTCGCGGTTCCAGCGGCAATGTCGTGGAACTGTCCGCCCATCACCAGGGTCCACGCATCGTTCAAACGCTGCATCGGATACGGCCGGGCACCCAGCCAATCCGCGGCGATCGAAGCCTTCTCCGCCGCATCGGCCAGCAGTTCCTCTTTTCGCAGCCAGCGCTTTTGATAAGCCTGCGAGGTCAGCGATCCTGCGGAATGGTTGGTCAACTCCATTTCACCGGTGTAACGCGGAAGTCCCGAGGCTTCGCCTGGCGTGATATCGAGAAACATTTGCTCGGCATTTGTGGAAATCACATGCACCGGGCCGTCGCCAACTTTCACCGCAGGTCCCTGAGTATGCGAGAGCTCAGAGAAAACGCGGCCTTCGATGAGCGGAAAACTTGCCGTGCCTTTGGTCACGATGGCCTCGAGGCGCTTCACCGATTCTTCGTCCGGAGTTCCGCCTATGTCGCCCGTGCCGTAATAGTGATAGTCGGTGAACACGCCGCTAACTTTGCCATTCAATTCCACACGTGCCGCCCAATCCCCCTGATGCCGGTTGAGTTCTCGATCCCGTTCGATTTTCGCGAACGCCTTCTGCCGATTTTGCAGGTCAAGATATTCCTCGATCTGTCCTGGCTCCAATGTTTGTCCGCTATTTTGGGCCTCGTCTACCTTTTGACTGAGTGGCTGCAGCCTTTTATTAAGGTCTTCGAGCTCGGCATTTGGTTGCAACGCGGGCAACGGAGCACTGAGGTCTGTATAAATCCCTGCGCTGTAATCGCCCGGATTCAGCCCAGCGAGCACGCTCTCGCCATCCGGTCCCACCCACACGCCCACGTTGAACGGCGTTCCTTCCGGTGTTCTCTCCAGAGATTCCCATCCTCCTCCCGGAGCAGACGATCCCCACACGAGTTTCTGCGTCGAGAATCCCTTCACGCCCGCGTGCGACAGAATCGTTGGCAGCGAGGCCGGAAATCCGAAGCAATCGGGCAACATGTATTCCGCACTGGCTCGGCCAAGTTCTTTGCGAAACCAATTATTGCCGTACAGCACTTGCCGGATGATGGTCTCGGCGCTGGGTGTGTTCACATCGCCCTCCTCCATGGACGACCCCGCCGGAAACCATCTGCCTTCGTCGACATACTTCTTCAGCCGGGCAAAATCGGCGGGAAAATATTCCTTCATCAAGCGGTAACGATTGGCCCCGCTGAAATTAAAAATGTAGTGTGGATATTTATCGAAGAGTTTGAAATTCTCTTCCATTGTCTTGCGAATATATTCATCGATGACCTGCGGATACTCCCATCGCCATTCCGTATCCAGGTGCGCATAGCCAACCACATAAAGCGTAGGTTGTTTGGTCAGATCGGGCTGGTCATTGGTCAGAGTATTGCCCGTCTGGGCATTTCCTGTGCAGAAAAATAAGAAGATGAAGCAAGCCAGTTGAAGCATCACCGAAGTTACGTGAAATCCTCGCATCGTACTCTCCAGAATTTTTTCCTTACCAGCAAGCGGCTTTACAATATCAGGTTTTCACAAATGCGAAAGCCGCACTCGATGCGATCGCCATGAATGGTGTAGGTTAGACTCATGCCGCCCAAGCCGCACGCGCGCCCGCCCCGTTGGTACGCGATTCCGGCGCGCGTTCTACTCGTGACGTTCATCGGCACTCTGCTCTCCTTTGCCATCAGCTTGTTTGTGGGAATCGTCGGGACTGTGCTCGTGTCAGCGATGCGGGGCAACGCCCATCCCGACATGACGCTCGCCTACCGCCATATCGCTCTGCCCTTTGCGGTGGTCGCCGGAAGCATTATCTTTGTTCTCGCACTCACCATGGAAATCCGCCACTATCGCCAAATGAAGGCACTCGCGGCGATCGAAAGAGTCAGCTAGAAATGCCCAGCAGTTCGCCACCTCGCATTGCCATTCCGATGCCGCATTCCGGTGATCGCGAATATGCGGAGCGTGCCATCCCGCAATACGAAAGCGCTGTGAAACTTGTCGGCGGCGAACCGGTGCGCATTGCGCTCGATCGGGCGCCGACCGAAGTAATGGAAATGATTGAGGGTTGCGACGCAGTACTTTTGCCCGGCAGCAAGGCTGATGTCGATCCTGCCAGGTTCGGAGCCACCCGCTCTTCGCACACCGCGGCTGCCGATGTTCTCCGCGACGCCGTCGACGAACTTCTGCTGCGGGACGCTTACAGCCTGCGTAAACCTGTGCTTGGCATCTGCTATGGCTTGCAGAGTCTGAACGTTTACCGTCGTGGATCGCTCATCCAACACATCCCGGATTTCCTGCCTGAGGATTTGCGCACGCGCGTCAATCATGAAGCGGGAAGGGCGGTCGCGGTTGCGCACTCCGTCGAGATCGAGAACGAATCCAGGCTGGCTCAAATCATGGGGAGAAGAAGCGAACGCGTAATTCCGGTAAACTCATCGCATCACCAATCGGCGGATACGATCGGCGAAGGCTTGCGCATCGTGGCCCGTTGCGCAGAGGATGGCATCGTCGAAGCGTTGGAAGGCACAGATTCCAATCACTTCGTGTTGGCGGTGCAATGGCATCCGGAGCGTTCCGTGAACGATGACGAACACTCTCGCGCCATTTTTCATGAGCTCGTGAAGACAGCGGACACCCGGCGTAAGGAACTGAAAGAGATCGAAAACGTGAAGTGAATCTATTTCGTCTTCTTGCGCGGTTTCCTTGCTTTTCTTCGCGCCTCCAGCAACACCACCACGTGTGCAACCGCAGTGTTCTCCAGGTTGAGCCCTTCCGGAGTCTTCGCCTTTAGCCCGACGCAACCCGAGTCGACTCCCAACAACTGTGCTACGTGCGCTCGAATCGCAGCGGCATGCGGTCCAATTTTCGGAGCAGCGAGAATGAGGCTAGTATCGACATTAGCCACACCATATCCGGCGTTGTGTACGCGTTTCAAAGCCTCGCGCAGGAAGACAGCCGAGTCTGCACCCTTCCACTTCGCATCCGACGGCGGAAATAGAGCTCCGATGTCCGGAGCAGCGATTGCCCCGAGCAACGCGTCGGTAATGGCGTGCAGTAACACGTCGCCATCGGAATGCCCACCCAGTCCTTTGTCATGCACGAGCGGTATGCCGCCAATCTTCAGCGGAATCCCGGGACGGAATTCATGCGAGTCAAAGCCATAGCCGATTCTCATAAGGAAACCTTGGCCACGGATTCGCACGGATTTTCACGAATTTTTTTTCTTTTATTGTCAAACAAGAGGCGGCGGAACTGAGGATGCAAACCGAAGTTGAGCAGCAATCCAACCTCAACTTCGGTCGCGCGGAGATAATGCAGGAGTTGGGCCTCGTGTGCAGATTCGAGGACTCGCACTGCCTTCAACTCGAGAAGAACCACACCCTCGACAATCAGATCGGCATAGTACTGGCCGACCTTTCTGCCACGATACCAGACTGGCACCGGAACCTCGCGCGCGGCGGTCAGTCCTGATTCCTTCAACGCCACGACCAGCGCTTCCGCATAAGTCGATTCCAGGAACCCATGTGCGAGCTCGTTGTAAACGTCGTAGAAAATCCCAATGATCTTCTCGGACAGACCTGAGTGTTTCAGCCTGGCTGGCAGAGTACTCATCACCAGCGAGTCTACGCTGTAGTGGCGCTCTTGATCCGTGGAAATCCGTGCAAATCCGTGGCTCATTTCCCTAAGTAGAACTCTGCCAACTCCATATCCGCCGGAGCCGTGATCTTGATATTCCGCGGCGAACCCATCACGACGGCCACATCGTGCCCCGATCGTTCCACCAATGCACTTTCGTCAGTCCCCATAAATCCGTCGGCCGACGCCTCGTCGAATGCTTTCTTGATCACGCTGTAACGAAAGCCCTGCGGCGTTTGCGCCAGGACGATTCCGGCGCGCGGAAGCGTCGCCTTAATCAGCGCACCTTCCGCGGTCCTCTCAACCTGCTTCACCGTATCGACGGCTGGAAGACCAGCGATCGCCGCGCCATATTTCTGCGCCGCCTCAATCACGTCCTGAATAATTTCCCGGGTCACAAACGGGCGCACCGCATCGTGCACCAGAACGACATCGTCGGCCGCGGCCTCAACCGCATTCAACGCGCTCCCCACCGACTGCTGACGGTGCTCGCCGCCGACCACGAATTCGACCTTCTTCTTCAGGACGTCCGAGGCATCGGCTTCGAGACGTGCTCGGAACCCTGCAATCTCGTTTTCTCGCAGCGCAATCCAGATCTGGCTCACCGCATCGACCGCAGCGAACTTACGCAGCGTGTGGATGAGAATTGGCGTACCGCCGAGTTCGGTAAATTGCTTGGAGGGCGGCGCCTTCTTTTGTTTGTCCTTGGCGCCGACGGGCATCGGCGCCATGCGGGTTCCCAAGCCCGCCGCTGGAATTATTACAATCACCTTCATCGCGGGCTGTAAGTATACGAGCGCGGAGGTAGGAGTTCAAATGCAACCGACACGCGACGACTTCGTCAGATCGCAATTCGAACAAAGGCTGCGAATCATGAGCGCGACTCGTCTACAGGAAACACTGTAGACGCCTGAGCGAGGAAGAACTCTCACGCATTTTTTGCATGGCAACGTCGAGGCTCCACGACGCATGCGGTGCCCCGCCGTCGCTCGCCATCTCTCACTCGGTTACGGAGTTAACGAATTTCATTGAGGCCAGCTCAGGCTGGCAGCCAACGTGCTCCTGATGAGGATGCTCGGAGTCGGGCGAACTGGCATCTTTGAACGAGCTAACCTGTCGACTGAAAGTGCACCAAGGTAGCGGGAGTGCGCCTAGCCATGAGAATGATTAAAGTCCGTTTCTGGATCGAGATGCTCGCGCTGATAAGCGTCATCGCATGTGCCGTTGCGCTCTTCCTTGCGACCCTTGGGGCGGCCGCAGGCGCAGCCGGCGTGAAGCCTGCATCCGAGCCGCCGCCACACCCATCCGCACCACAGTCTTATGAGGGCATCATTACAGACAGTCACTGCGGTGCGAAACATTCTGCCGCCGTGGGCATGGGCGCCGCCGATTGCACTCGGGCATGCGTCCACAGTGGAGAGAGCTTCGCGCTCGTGGACGGAGACAAAACCTACAATCTCGAAGGCGAAGCGGCGGCGCTGAAGCGGGTAGCCGGGCAGCGGGTCAAGATCGTCGGAACCCTCAACGGCAAAACCATTTCGGTGGCCGCGGTTGCCGCATCCTAAGGCTGGGTCGGCTTACTTTCCACCAGCGTACTTGGAACTGCGGTTGCAGGCCCCGGCGCTCCGGGGATCACCGGCACTGCGGGCTGCGCCGGTGCGCCAGTTCGGGTAAACGCACGTTCATCCCACTTCCCGAAGATCATCTTTCCAGCGGTCGTCTGCAACACCGAAGTGACCGATACATCGATCGTCTTGCCGATCATCTTTCGAGCGTTGTCCACCACCACCATGGTTCCGTCGTCCAAATATGCGACGCCCTGGTTGTACTCTTTGCCTTCTTTCAGGATGAACACCTTCATGATCTCGCCCGGCAACACAATCGGTTTGAGGGAGTTCGCCAGTTCGTTGATATTCAGGACCTCGACTCCCTGCAACTGCGCCACTTTGTTCAGGTTGAAGTCATTGGTGATGATCTTCCCCTCATAAACCTTGGCCAGTTCGATCAGCTTCAGGTCCACTTCGCGAACAGCCGGGAAATCATCTTCCACAATCTGAATCTGAAGAGTCGCCATTTTTTGCAGGCGCTGCAAAACGTCAAGCCCACGCCGCCCACGGTTTCGCTTCAGCGAGTCCGCCGAATCGGCCACCAGTTGCAGCTCACGCAACACAAACTGCGGTGTGACGATAATGCCATCCAGGAATCCGGTTTCGGCAATATCGGCAATGCGGCCGTCAATGATCACGCTGGTGTCGAGGATCTTATAGCTTTTCTTGCCTTGCTTTTCGCCGCCGAAAATTCCGCCCAAGGCCGCCAGGTTCAGCAAGTCACCCTTGCTCGCGCCGACGATCAGGCCCACGTACGCCATCAGCAACATAACCAGGATTTGCAGGAAACTTTGCGTGTTACCGGCAGGCACACTACTGCGAATGACCAGCGCAAACAGGTAGGCGCCGCAGATGCCCAAGAGGCTTCCGATGGCCGCACCGATCAGCCGCTTCAGGCTCACGGTCCGAAGCTTCCACTCGAACAGGACGATCCCTGCCCCGACCAGCGCGCCGATTCCCGCATCCTGAGGCCGGGACAATCGGAAAGGCTCAATGAAATAAGAAGCAACCGAAACTACGATGACAAAAAGAAGACGTACCAGAACTAGATCCACAGTATGACCTCCCCGGATGCAGCTCCGCTACGCGTCTGGTGCAATGCATCCGTGCCTCTTCCCCTCCGCCCCCCGGACGGAATCGGCCTTTCGACTATGCGGGGCGCGCATGAATAGGGGATGAATGTACGCCCCGTTCCGGCCGGTTGGAGGCGTGGCCGGAAGGACCTTCAGTAAACCACGCCTGAAGTATATACCTGACGGCAAAGACCGGGCGAAGAAACATGGCGGACCCTGATTCCATGCGTCGAGTCGTTCCAGGGCCCTTGACGGCTCGCTGGTAGACGATAATTATCATGGAGCGGTTGCTTCACTGCTAAACTTCCCTCCATGAAAGCTTTAATGATCACCAGCCTCTCCGGCCCCGACTCGCTCGCCGTTCAGGATGCTCCCGCACCGATTCCGAAACCTCCGCAAACCTTAGTACGCGTCGCTGCTGGTGGTCTGAACTTTGCCGACTTCATGACCACCAAGGGTGGCTACCCTGGAACACCACCGCCTCCATTGGTTGCCGGGCGTGAATTCGCCGGCGTGGAGGAAAATTCAGGCCGCCGTGTCATGGGTTATATCCAGTGGGGAGCCTTTGCCGAGAGAGTTGCAGCGCATCCCCACATGCTCTGGCCGACGCCCGAACTTTGGACCAACGAACAAGCTGCCGCCTTCCCTGTCAACTATTTCACCGCCTATCTGGCTTATTGGCAGGCCGGAATGACCGAGCCGCCAGCGGCCGGGAAGAATCATCGCGTCCTCATCCACGCCGTTGGCGGAGGCGTGGGCACCGCCGCGGTGCAAATCGGGGTGCTTCTCGGCATCGAAATGTATGGCACGTCTTCCTCGGAGGAGAAACTTGCGCGAGTCAAAGAACTTGGCCTGCAGCACGGCATCAACTACAAGCAGCACGACTACGAGGAAGTCGTGAAGAGCCTCACTCACGGCGAGGGCGTCGATGCCGTCTTCGAAATGCTCGGTGGAGAGCACACCGCGAAAAGCCTGCGCTGTTTGCGCGACTTCGGCCGCGTCATTCAATACGGCACCGCTACCGGCAAGCAGCCCCAGCTCGACGTGCGCGCTCTATATGCGAAATCCGCGAGCCTTCAAGGCTTGTGGCTCTCCTACCTGTCGCAAAAGTCCGAGATCATGCAGCCGGCATGGCGACAGCTCTCCGAATGGATCGCGCAAGGCAAGTTGACTCCTGTGATCGGCCAGGTATTCCCACTCGATCGCGCCAAGGAAGGCTACAAGCTTCTGCAAGAGGGGAAAAACTACGGCAAGGTCGTGCTGAAGATCTCCTAAGCTGAAGGGTTGTGCTGGATCAGGTGTACACTTGTGCCGCGGCGCGCCACACTACAATCTTTTGCGCCGTCATCTTCATTCGAGGATGTATTTCGCACTGATCCGAGGTCTTCCATGTCGAAGCTTTCTCGATTCCTGCTGTCCGCATTTTTCCTCACTCTCGCATTTCTTTCTTCCCGTGTGGCATTCGCGCAGGCTCCGGTGCCTGCCAGTCCTGAAATCGAGCACCGGGTCGATGCAATTCTGAAGAAGATGACGCTTGAGCAGAAGATCGATTACATCGGAGGCACTGGCTTCGCCGTGCGCGCCATGCCCGCTCTCGGCATCCCGGCGCTTGAGATGTCCGACGGCCCGCTCGGCGTGCGCAGCAACCATAAATTCCCCTCGACCACTTACGCGGCCGGCATCGGCCTTGCCGCCTCCTGGGATCCGCGACTGGCAGAGCGCGTCGGCGCAGGTATCGGCACAGACGCCCGCGCCCGCGGTATTCACTTCATGCTCGGACCGGGCGTCAACATCTATCGCGCTCCCATGAACGGCCGCAACTTTGAATACTTCGGCGAAGATCCCTTCCTCGCAGGCGCCATCGCCGCCGGGTACATTACCGGCATGCAGAAGCAGGGCGTCAGCTCTACCGTCAAGCATTTCCTCGGCAACAACTCCGAGTTCCTCCGGCACGATAGCGATTCCATCATCGACGAACGCACCGCGCGAGAGATTTATCTTCCTGCCTTCGAATCCGCTGTGAAGAACGCGCACGTAGGCGCGATCATGGACTCCTACAACTTTGTCAACGGCCAGCACTCTACGCAAAACGGATATTTCAATACCGACGTTGCCCGAAAGCAGTGGGGATTTCCGGGCGTCATGATGTCGGATTGGGTTGCGACCTATGACGCGGTAGGCGCGGCCAATGGCGGCCTCGATCTCGAAATGCCCAAGGGCGACCATATGAACAACGAGAAACTCCTGCCGGCCATTCGCGAGGGACGCGTCAAAGAAGCGACGATCGACGAAAAAGTGCGCCATATCCTCACCACTGCCGCCTGCTTCGGCTGGCTCGACCGCGAACAGACCGACCTTTCGCTTTCCAAGTACAACGAACAGAATCACCTCGCCACTCTCGATGCTGCGCGAGAAGCCATCGTTCTGCTCAAGAACGAAGGTTCGCTTCTGCCTCTCGACAAGCAGAAGATTAAGACCATTCTCGTCGTCGGTCCAGACGCCTGGCCAGCGCAGCCGGTCGCTGGCGGCAGCGGGAAAGCAATTCCGTTCTCGGCGGTCGGCATTCTGGAAGGTATCGCTGCTTATGTTGGCGAGGGCACTAGGGTCTACTACGAGCGCGCCCTTCCCAGGATGATCGACTTTGCCATCTCTACCGAATTCTCCACCGCCCCTCATGACGGCAAGCGCGGCCTTACTCTGGAAACTTTTTCGAATGCAGATCTGTCCGGCGCCCCATCCTCCACCGAGATTGTTCGCCACCTCGATTTTGCGGGATTGGCATGGGACGAACTCCCTGACTTCGATGAAGTGATCGAGTCGTTTACTTCGGACAAGCCATCGTCCCGACGCTGGACCGGTTTCTACATGGCGCCTGAAACTTCTTCCTACGAGATCGCGGCTGAATATTCCGGAGAGGGCAACGGCTATCGCCTTATGGTGGATGGCAAACCGGTTTTCGATGAATGGAAATACGCCACTGCTCTGCAGAACCACGCGACCCTAACCCTCTCCGCAGGGCCGCACAAAATTGTCGCCGAGGCTTTTCAGAATTCTCCGATCGGCGGGCGCATGTTTGTGGGGATCGCCGACCAACGCAAAATCGTCTCTGCCGCTGCGAAAACCCTTGCCGCAAGGGCCGATGCTGTGATCATTGCCGCCGGCTTTGATTCAAGCAGCGAATCAGAGGGCGCAGATCGCACCTTCAGCCTGCCGTTTGGCCAGGAAGAATTGATCCGCGAACTCTCCGCCGTCAATAAGAACGCCGTCGTCGCCGTCACCTCCGGAGGCAATGTCGATCCCGGCGACTGGCTCGATCGCGTTCCCGCCTATCTCGAACTCTGGTATCCCGGAGAGCGCGGCGGCACGGCGCTCGCTGAAATCCTCTTCGGCGCGGTGAATCCCTCGGGACATCTTCCCGTCACTTTCGAGCGGCGCTGGACCGACAATCCCGTTCACGACAGTTATTACCCTGAATCGGGCACAAACCGTGTGGTTTACAAAGAAGGTTTATTCGTCGGCTATCGCGGCTACGAGCACAATCATGTGAAGCCGCTCTATCCCTTTGGCTATGGTTTGTCCTACACCACTTTTCAGTACAGCCATATCGACGTAAAGCAGGAAGGTGAATCATCCGGTGGCGCGCGCTACAACGTAACCTTAGATGTGACCAACACGGGACACATGGCGGGCGCCGATGTGGCGCAAGTCTACGTCTCTGAAGCCGAGCCGAAAGTTCCGCGTCCACCCAAAGAGTTGAAGGGCTTTTCCCGAGTGAACCTCGCTCCCGGCGAGACCAAACACGTATCGATCCCGCTCAATCCGCGCGCTTTTACCTTCTATGACGTCAACGCGAAACACTGGCATGCGGACGCGGGCAAGTACACCGTGGAGGTAGGCCGCTCCTCCGAAGACGTTCCTCTGCACGCCGATATCATGCTTTCCAGCGGCTATGATGTTGAGAATGACAAATAAAGCCGTTTTGCGGAGTGCCTGTGTGGAGCAGGTACTCCCGCCGCTGCCTTTGACGTTGACTTCGATCTCTGCGGCAACGCGCCGAATCGCCCTCATCCGTTAAACACATACTCGTTGCTCACCACGAAATTCACCAGCGAGCACAGCACAATCGCAACACCGTTTGCGACCAGGTAGCTCACATGCCAGAACGAAACCATGACTTTCATCAAAACCAGATTGCCCCCAAGGGAAACAGCTCCATTGGTGAGATTGAATCGCAGCAAGCGCCCCAACGACTTACGCCACGACGGCTGTACTCGATCTGCCCAGGTGTAGCGTTCGTGCCATAGAAAGTTGTGGGCTACCGTCGCCTCCACCGCCAGTGCCGTAGCAATAAGATAGTTGAGACCAAGCACGCTCTTCAGCAGCAACAACAACGCAAGTTGCAGCGCAACACCAATTCCGCCGACAAGATTGAAGCGCAACCATCGTGCGAAATTGCCCAAGCGGAAAGAGCGCACTCTCCCTAGACCGCCGACTGCGAGCCTTTCATCTCTCACTCGGACACTCTCTCTTCTCGATAGAGTCGCCCGGTATTTTGCAGCGTGAAGCAAACCAACATCAGCGCCATCCCAGCAAGACCAATCGCACCTCCAACATCAAACAGCCGATACACACCGCTAAGAAAATGCACTCTCGGTTTCCATAGCAGCGCCAGATTGCCAACCGCCAGCAGCAGCCGCAATTCCGTTGGACCAAAGCGCCAGAATGAAAGGCGAAATTCACCCAGTGTGTGGGTCGCAAGATAAGACTGAATCGAAAGCGTGAGGAAAACGACCAGCAGGCCGACGGCGATCCAGGGATGCATGTAGCCAGACAACGCCAGCCCTCCCATAAGCGCGAGCGCTCCGAAGCTATCGACCATGTGGTCAACATAAAAGCCATAGCGTGGACGCTGCCGCTGCCGCACCCGAGCCAACGTGCCATCCAAAGAGTCGCCCAGCCAGTTCAGCGCCAGAAAGAGGATCGCGCCCAGCAGCACGTACCTGTTCCATCGTGCCAGCGCATAGCAGGCGCCTGCGCCAACCTGTGCCGCGAACCCAATCGTCGTCAAATGATCTGGTCCGAGCCACGGCGGCGTGCGCGCAGCCAACCATAGCAATACCTTCTTCTCCGCGCAGGCGAGCCAGCTTTCCTGCACCCTCCTTATCTCGCGCGCTGGTCTAGCGCGCCTCCTCTCGAAACCAGCTTTCACATCCACCACCTCGCCCAGTTCCGTCATCCTGCTTGCCATATCCCCTCCGCGATTGTGCGTGCCGTTTTTCTGCGCTCTGTTGACAGCACTTTGAAACAACCAGGCGGGGGCTTCAATGCTCTGCACCTCAAACCCTCTCAATTGCGGATCAGCGCGCAAGTGATTGCCGAAGCTGATAGTTACGATCACAAGTCATCCGTCGGGAGGCTTCATCCAGGGACGCTGGAGTATCAATAAAGGAACTGCTCTCGAGCAGCTTCGCGATAAACGCTTCGGTGCGTGCGCGCCTCTGGTAGGCTTTGAAAGAAATTTGCTCGCGTCAATCTGCGCCCCATGACCAGACTTTTGCGGTTCTTCCGTCCCTCCCACCAGCACACGGCTTTCTCCGCCACGCTGCTGCTGATGGGGACGGTAATGCTGTCGCGGATCATCGGCTACGTCCGCGAGGCCTATATCGCCTATGCCTTCGGCGCCGGGGCGCAGACCGACGCTTACGTTGCTGCCTTCACGCTACCGGACTGGCTGAACTACATCGTGGCCGGGGGCGCGGCCTCGATAACATTCATCTCGATTTACACCCGCTTTCTCGCCGAGAAACGCGATGCCGACGCAAAGAAAACTTTCTCCGTCGTCATTACCGTAATGACGACGGTGATGATTGTGGGAACCATCCTCACGGAAATCTTCACCCCACAATTCGTGCGCTGGATGTTTCGCGGCTTTTCCCCGGCGCAGGTGGACCTGACGGTGCATCTCACCCGCATTCTCCTGCCCGCGCAGATCTTCTTCTATGTTGGCGGAGTAGTTTCAGCCGTCCTGCTGTCGCACCGGCTGTTTCTTTTTCCCGCGCTGGGTCCCCTGCTCTACAACATCTTTATTATTTTTGGTGGCGTCATTGGCGGCCGTCACTTCGGAATCGCCTCGCTGGCTTATGGCGCGCTGGTGGGAAGTATCGTTGGCCCATTTCTGGCGAGCGTGATCGGTGCGGTGCGCATTGGTACGGGATACGAGCTTTCGTTCGACATCATGAATCCTGCCTTCCTTGAGTGGGTGCGGCTATCGGTGCCATTGATGCTCGGCGTCTCGTTGGTTACGGCCGACGACTGGATCCTGCGCCACTACGCCGCCAGCGGCATCGGCGACATCGCACGCCTCAACTATGCCAAACGCCTGTTCGCCGTACCGATCGCCGTTCTCGGGCAAGCAACTGGACAAGCCTCTCTGCCATTCTTCGCGCGCCTCTTCAACGAGAAGCGCTTCAAAGAATTCGCCGCTACCGTAAACGATTCGGTCTATCGCGTCGCCGCCGCGTCGTTTCTTGCCACGGGATGGATGATGGCCGCCGCCTTTCCCCTGATCGATCTGGTCTATCGCCGCGGACGCTTCCTGGTTTCCGACACCCAAACCACGGCCATTTATTTTTTCTGGTTCTCTCTTTCGCTCGCTCTCTGGTCTGCCCAGGGACTCTATGCCCGCGCCTTCTATGCCGCCGGTGACACGCTCACTCCCATGGTTGCGGTTACAGTCATCACCAGCGCATCCTTGCCGATTTACTCGCTCCTCTTCCACCATTATGGCGTGGTTGGCCTGGCCTTCGCCTCCGATACCGGCATTGGAGCGAACCTCCTGGCGCTGGCCTGCCTGCTGCATTACCGCAAGATGGTGTCCTTGAGAACGCTCCGTTGGGATGAGTTAGGAAAGTCCGCGTTGACCGCGATCGTCGCCGGTGGGATCGGCCTGGAAGTCGCGAGGATCGTGCCCACATCGAGCCATGGACGCGGCAACCGCGTCGCCGACCTGCTGCAACTCGCTCTGATCACCGTGACCTGGGCAGCCGCAACTTTGCTGGGTCTGTGGCTGCTGAAATCCCAGTTGCCCAACGATCTCCGCCGCCGCAAGCAGATTGCCTATCCCGCTGTCGCACACAATGAGGGAAAGGAAATCCTGGGAGCCGGAACCGAACCATAGTTGCCGGATAGTTTGAAGCATAAGAGAACTGGAACCCCAGGAATAATGGGATTCCAGTGCGCTCGAAACGATCTGGTGGATTGACTATGCTGACATCGCACGTCGCTGCGTGCGATTCTCGCGAATCGACGCGACACCACGTCGGATGTTCAGCCATCCAGCTTCTTGAAAGAGATGGAAGAGGTCGTAACTGTAGGGCACCTCACCGGTGATGATCTCTTCCTTTCCTTGATCATCGGTCACGGCAAAGGCAACCTGCACTGGCTCATCCGGTGAGTTTTGTTTGGTGAAGTGGACCAGTTTCACATTGAGGGTTGATTGCTCTTGGGGCTGGATCGGCATACGTTTCCTCCATTTAGTTTTTGTGATTGGTGTTGAACGTACTTTGTAAGAAAGATCGAAGATGGAACTGATGCGCAGAAGTTTTGTAAAACTTTGTTATTTCCAAAAAGAATTGGCGAGCTTCTCGTGATGACCACGAACAGCGGCACCTAAAATCACTCGGCTGTGGAATTTGCATACGTCTTGTCGTGAATGCCTTCAGCGAGTGGCCACGGCTTGTTGCAGCCTCGGCCTTTCTGGCGTAGGGTGGGGTTGAATCGGGGACGGTGGACAGAAGTTTCCTCCAGCTGCAGAAATTTCTAGCCGTCTCATGCCAGGCATTTCGATTTGTGCCCATTTAATTAACATGAGCGCAAGCCATTTGCATCGTTTTCAGCAACTAACTTACATAGCGAAGTTGCGATCACGACGAAAGGTGGATTCTGATGAACAATTTGATTCGATCGATTTTGAAGACTGCGGTGTACTTTCTGGACCAAACTGACCGCTTTACCAGCGACGTGCGCGACCGGGTCGCTGAGGGTGTCGACCGTGCCTCCGACCGGGTTTCGGACCTGCGCGAGCGAGCTGAGGATCTCTACTCAGGTGAAGATCACACGGTTCGTAATGTGCTCACCTTTGCGGCTGGAGTAGGAGTTGGCCTTGGCGCCGCACTGTTGTTTGCTCCGGCCAGCGGTGAGGAACTCCGGGGTCAAATCGGAGATAAGGTCCAGGATATTGGTGACCGGCTACGTCAGCGTTTCTCTTCGCGAACCTCAACCGGTACGGAAGGTCACTAGGCTTTCCGGTAGTCAAGAAAATTCCTGAAGCGCTATCCCGCCGCTTTTAGCGCTCCAGGCCAGAGCTGTGTCCAAGCCAGTCGATTTCCAGCACGCGACCGGAGTGTTCCACAGAACACTCCGGTCCACCCGTATACAGGCCTGCGTCTCCACCGTCGCAACTACGGCAGCAGACCGTAAACGTCCAGCTCAGTAGAGGTAGGAACAAAAACTCTTCCCCCCGCGATGGTCGGCACGGTGAACTTCGATGCAGCCCCGGCCGTGTCCCGAGATCCCACCTGTGAACTGTTGTAGAGTTCCGTGGCAACGTTGGTGGCGTCGTAGGCGTGCAGCACCGAGGGTCCACTTTGCGAGGGATTGGACCCATCATAGGCCGAGTTATCGATGTCCCAAATGATGCCGTTCGTCGTTCCATTGGCAGAGAGAGAAGCAGTCGCCCCGTGCGTCGTCGGATAAACCACGGTACCCACCGAGGCCGGCGAAAGCGGGGCTGCATTGCTAGGGTTCCAGTTGAAGGCACGCAGGACATCATTGTTGCAGTGGTAGTAGAGAAAACCATTCCAATAAACCGGGGTTGAAAAAATGTTATCGTCTGGATTCGAACCGCTGCCGGTCTGCAGCGTCTGGATGACATTGTTGACCTGGGGGCTGTAGCTGTATCCTCCCATGTTGTCGCGATCGACGACGAAGATATTGCCGTCCTTTCCTCCTCCGATGGTCTCACTAGGATAGGAGGAAGAGACGGGCATCAGAATATTTCCCCCGCTGCCCAGATCTGCGTCGTTGTCGGCAAGAGTGGGATTGTCATCCGGCATAAAGAAACTCAATACCGACAAATTGGCGGGATCCAACTCCAGGAAGGCATCGTTATATCCGTCGGTTATAGAGTTGTTGACAGTCGATATGTCATCGCCGAAGTCGACTCCAGTCATTAAATAAACGTGGCCGGTGGTGTCGTCGATAGCCGGTGCCCCTCCGCTGGACCACAAACCCCCGCCGCCATTATCGTTCGGCGTGGCATTGAAGACCGCCGTGGCCTGCGCTGAGGGCGAAAGGTTGGTCTTGTCGTAGGCCAGCAACCAACCATGCGTGCAACTTCCGAAGCCAATGTAGATCGCATTTGTGACCGGATCTAATGCAAGCCCCGTGCGCTGGATGCACGATGTTTCGAGCGTGATAGTGTGGCTCGACGAACCGCCTTCGGTGCCGGAAACCGATCCTGTTATGTTTATCGGCCCGCCGAACTTTTCGGCACCTGTGGCTGCGTCCAGCGCGTGCAAGAAAAATGGATTGGAATAGCCGGACTCCTCGGCCACCATGTAAATCGTGTTGGTGGTTGCATCGATCACCGGCGTCGACAGAATGCCCACGACGAAGACCCCATACTCATTGTCCTTGGTGACGGGTGGGCCAAAGTTCACGTGCCAGAAAGGCGTGGTTTGCGTGCCAGTTGCGTCGAAGGCGTAGACGCTATTGTTCTGCGTCTCTACATAGACGACATCGTGTGTGCCGCCGGCAATGCTGATCTGCGGCAGATACAACGGCTGAGCGTAGATCTGGCCATCCACAGAATAAGAGAACAGCTTGCCGAACTTCGTCGAATTCACATTCGAAGGAGTGAGCGTAACTTCCTCCACGTACGCACCATCGCGGGCATCGTCATTGTGATAGGTAAGGACAGCTGTCTGCGCGAGATTGGCCACGGTGATTGCAGCCGACACACTGAATGTACTATCCGCCGAACTTGTCGCCGCAACGGTGTGCGACCCGAGGGTCGCCGGAGCCGTGTACAATCCAGTTGCGCTGATGGTGCCCGTAGTGGCATTACCGCCTGCAACCCCATCTACTGACCAGGCAACGCCAGTATTTGTCAAACCTTGAATGGTGGCTGTGAATTGTTGACTGGCCGATGGGGCAACAATCGCAGACCTCGGCGAAATGGTAAAGACAAACACGGTGACTGTCGCGTTCGCGGTTATGGACGGGTCCGCAGCGCTCGTGGCAGTGACGGTATAACTCCCTGCCTGAGAGGGAGCCGTATAAAGACCGTTCGCCGAGATGGTGCCGCCCGAGGCCGACCAGGTAATTGCCGAATTGGAAACTCCGGGCATGGTCGCGGTGAACTGCTGCGTGGCTCCGGCGATAACTGTCGCAGTGGCTGGCAAGAGCGAGATCGCGGAAACCGTAACGGTGGCGCTGGCAGTTACCGAGGAATCGGCGGCGCTGGTGGCGCCGATCGTATAAGTTCCCGTCTGAGCAGGAGCGGTGTACAAGCCGCTTGAGCTGATCGTCCCGACCGTCGAATTTCCGCCGGTGACCTTGTTCACCGACCAGTTGATCGCCGCATTCGAAAATCCTTGAATCGTGGCAGTGAATTGTTGCGTTCCCCCGGGAGCAACGGTTGCTGATGCCGGTGTGAGAGAAATCGCTCCCACTGCAACCGAAGCCTTCGCGCTCTTTGTGGTGTCCGCAACGCTGGTTGCGGTCACCGTGTGGGTTCCCGCTTGGGCGGGCGCTGTATACAGGCCGGTGGCACTAATGGTGCCCACCGAGGTATTTCCGCCAGCAACTCCGTCGACGGACCACGTCACTGCGGTGTTCGTAGTGTTCTGCACGGTAGCCGTAAATTGTGTTGTCGTGCTGACGGCGATGCTCACGGAAGTTTGATTCAGCGACACGCTCACTGCGGATGAGGGAGACGGGCTTGCGTTGTTCACTCCCTGACAACCGGTTAGCGTGAAAGCTATCGCCAAACTCAGAAAACAACCAGAAATTCTCTCAGACGTCATGGCCTTCATAGGGTCTCGCCAAAAAAATCAAGCTATAGATGGCATTTGAGCAGCTACAGTTGCCGACCTAGAGATCGATCGGCCGGCGAGACTTCGTGCGGGCAGAAGTGCTCGAATACAGGGTGGAGCGGAAAGATCTCAGGTAACTACTGTAGCCCGAGGTAAGGAAGCAACCTGGTTAAGAATTTTCGCGCGGAGACTTAGGTGCTACCCCAGCAATCTGGCGGCCTCTTTGGCGTAATAGGTAAGGATGATGCCCGCCCCGGCGCGCCGGATGCTTAGCAGAGACTCCATCATGACGCGGTCGCGCTCGATCCATCCGTTGCGGGCCGCTGCTTCGATCATGGCGTACTCACCGGAAACCTGATAAGCGGCGAGAGGCAAATCGAAGCGATCGCGGGCGGCGGCGATGATGTCGAGATAAGGCATGGCGGGCTTGACCATGATCATGTCCGCACCTTCTTCGACGTCAAGTTCGATTTCGCGCATGGCCTCGCGCAGATTGGCGCCATCCATCTGATAGGAACGGCGGTCGCCAAATTGCGGCGCCGAGTCAGCGGCTTCGCGAAACGGGCCGTAGAAGCCGGAAGCAAACTTCGCCGCATACGAAAGGATCGGGATGTTGGTGAAGTCGGCTTCATCGAGCGCGCGGCGGATCGCAGCGACGCGGCCATCCATCATGTCCGAGGGAGCAATAATGTCGATGCCGGCCCGGGTGAGCGAGACCGCCGTACGCGCCAGCAGTTCGAGGCTCGAGTCATTGTCAATTTCAAATTTGGTATCAACCACGCTGGCCACGATTGCAGCCAGTTCTTCGATCACTTTTTCTTTTTTCTCGCCGCCCTTCACTACCCTCACGGCCGTTCCCTGCCGCGCGCTCAAAGCGTCTCTCGCGGCCGCCCCGAGGGATTGCGGAGTGGATCCATCCTTTACCACCCCGCAGTGCCCGTGAGACATGTATTCGCAAAGACAAACGTCGCCCATCAGGATCAGGTCAGGAACTTCGCGCTTCAGCGCACGCGCGGCTTGCTGCACAATGCCGTCGTCCGCCCAGGCTCCTGTGGCTACTTCGTCCTTTTCGTCAGGAAGGCCAAAGAGAATCACCGAGGGCACGCCCAGCGATTGAACTTCGCGAGCCTCTTTCACCGCCTCATCCACCGACAAGTTAAACACCCCGGGCATGGAGCGGACTTCCTTGCGCACGCCCTTGCCGGGGCAAACAAACATGGGGTAGACGAAGGCGTCGGGAGTGAGACGGGTTTCACGCACCAGGTTGCGAATCTGGTCCGTGCGGCGGAGGCGACGAAGACGCGTCACAGGGAAGGCCATAAGGCACCAGGGATTTCTGAGCGTGGAAGCCGATCCTAAATGGCGATGGACCAGTGGCCGAGATCCCGCCGAGCCGGGAACGCCACTCCACTCTCAAACCAATTCTAGCAGGAGAGATCAGCCCGGAGGTCGAACCGAACATTGGCCGTTTCGCCCGGAGAAACTAGCAGATCTTGGCACTGAAGGAGTATGACGAAAGTAACGCTGCGGCCTTCGAAAGCAATCTGAATCGTCATTTTCCTCCATAGAATGGAGGCGGATGAGTCTGTTTAGACGGAATCGCTGGTTTGTGCTGGCTGGCGTTGTCACGCTCGCCTTCACCGTGGTGTCGCTCGCGATGCCGCGGGGCCCGGTGCTGACTGCAATCATCGATTTTGGTTATCTTCTGATCGCTTTGACGATCGCGGTGACCATGCTGTTGAATGCGTGGTCGGCCCAGGGTGCAGCCCGTCGCTTCTGGGCCCTGATGGGGTTCGGATACCTGCTGTGGACGTTCAATCAGGGAGGATGGGCGTACTACGAAGTGCTTTGGCGCAAGACCGTTCCCGATCCCTGGTCGATGGATATATTTCTGTTTCTGCATCTGGTTCCGATGATCGCGGCGGTTGGGTTACGCCCGCATCGCTCAGAAAGCGAACTGAAATTCCGCGTAGGTACCCTGGATTTCCTTCTGCTGATGGTTTGGTGGGTTTTCCTCTACGCCTTTGTCGTGTTTCCTTCGCAATATGTTTCGGTGAACGTGCCGGAATATGACAGGAATTTCGGCGCCCTCTATTTGGTGGAAAGCGGCGTGCTGGTATTGGTGCTGGGCGCCGTTGCCCGCGGAGCTCCCCGCGGATGGAAAGAGATATACCTGAACCTGATGGCGGCAAGCGCTTTCTATGCCATTGCTTCGCAAGCAGTCAACGTGGCGGTCACCAGTGGACACTACTATTCCGGCAGTCTCTACGACGTTCCGCTCGTAGGAGCCGTGAGTTGGATGGCGGCAACCATCCTGAGCGCGCGCGAATGGCGGTTGGAGGTGGCGCAGCCTAAGGGAGAAGACACGTGGAGCACGATGTCGCTTCGCCTGGCGATGTTGGCAATTCTTTCGCTGCCCGTCTTGGGTCTGTGGGCGTTCCTCTGGGACAACTCCCCGCCAACGACCCGTATGTTTCGCATGTTCACGGTTTTGACGGCTATGCTGGTTCTGGGCGTCTTCGTTTTCATACGCCAGTATCTTCAGGATCAGGCTCTCATCCATCTGCTGGAAGATTCGCGCCGTAGTTTTGAGAACGAACAGCGACTGCAGAGCCATTTGGTACAGCGAGAAAAATTAGCCTCTCTCGGTCAGTTGGTCGCCGGTGCTGCGCATGAGATCGATCACCCCCTGAATGCGATCATGGGATACTCGGAGAAACTATGGTCCAATCAGCGGCTGACCGGTGAGCAGGATACGTTGGTCCGCAAGATCGTCCACCATTCCCAACGGACTCGCGATCTGATCTCGAATCTCCTCAGCTTCGCACAGCAAAGCTCCGGCGAAAAGATGATGGTGGATGTGTCGGCTCTGCTGCAGCGGAGCGTGCATATGCAGGAACTGCAGCGGCACGATCAGAAAATCCGTATCGAAACTTCGTTTGAGCAGAACCTGCCAAGGGTTTGGGGGGATGGCCACCAATTGTTCCAGGTGTTCGCTCAGATCGTCGAAAACGCGTTGGACGCGCTGGAGGAAGCTGGCGGGGGATTGCTTCGGGTCAGCGCCCACGTGCAGGGAGAGGAAGTGGTGGTCCATTTCTCCGATAGCGGCCCGGGCATCAAAGAGCCGCATCGCGTCTTCGATCCTTTCTACACCACCAAGCCGATCGGCAAAGGCACCGGCTTGGGACTGAGCGCAGCCTACGGTGTGGTGCAGGATCATCGGGGACAGATTACCTGTCAAAATAATCCAGAGGGCGGCGCCACGTTCATGCTCCGCCTACCGGTCTCCAGCCAGAGCGGCCCCCAGGCGCTTGCGGCGCACTCGTAGAACCACCCCGCTATTCCTGTAACATAAACTGCGATGCCTCAATTGCTCGTACACAACTCCGCCCGCGTGTTGGAGTTCGACGCTCTTCGCGAACTGCTCCGCAGCTATGCCTCTTCGCCCCTGGGACAGGCAAGAATTGCCGCGCTCGCACCTTCCGTTGATTCCGAGCGGATTGCAGAGCAGCAGGAGCTGACCGAGGAAGTGCGCGAGTTCCGTCGCGTAGGGGGAAGTTTCGAGTTTTCCGGCTTGCTGGACATCTCCCAATTGGTAAAGAAATCGCGCATCGCAGGCGCCGTCCTGGAAACTACTGAGATTCGGGACGTCGTGCTGATCGTTGACCGCGCCGCGGAATGGCGGGAGATCGCCTTGCATCCTCCAGCGAATATGCGGACGGATTGGCGGCGAACGCGATTGCTTTCCGAAAGCGTGCCGGACTTCACAGAATTCCTGAAGCTTTTCCACAACAAGATTCAGCCGGATGGAACGCTGGAAGACCGCGCTTCTCCGGAACTCGCACGGATTCGCCGCGAGATCGAACGGCAGCGGCGAGTGATTCAGGAATCTCTACGCGGATATTTGCGCAAGCTGTCCGAAGGCGGCACCGTGCAGGATGAGCTGGTGACGATTCGCGGCGAGCGCTTCGTCATTCCGGTAAAAATTGAGCAGAGGCGACGTGTGCAAGGTGTTGTGCACGGGGCCAGTTCCAGCGGGCAAACCGTCTTTGTCGAACCGCTGGAAACCATAGAGCAGAACAATGACCTGGTGCGCTTGCTCGATGAAGAACTGGCGGAGATTCATCGCATCCTGCTCGAGATGACGCGCCGCATCGGCGAGAACGCGGAAGTCATTCTGGCGTCGGTCGATGTTCTCGCGGAATTGGAACTGCAGTTTGCCAAAGCTCGCTTCGCCGAAGACTACAACTGCGTGGCCGTGCAGTTATGTGGGGACAGCCGCCCCCGGCTGTCCGAGGCGAGCACTGCTCGCCTGCTTCTGCACAACACGCGCCATCCCCTGCTGGAGCGCAATCTAAAGCTCAAAGGCGCAGCCGTAGTTCCCGTCACTGTGGAGCTCGAAGGCGAACGTCGTCAGCTGGTAATCACCGGCCCCAACACGGGCGGAAAGACCGTTACTCTCAAGACGATTGGCTTGCTGGCCTTGATGGCACAGTCGGGAATTCCGGTGCCCGCCGATCGCGCGGAAATGCCCGTGTTCGATGCGGTCCTCGCTGATATCGGCGACTATCAATCGATCGAGCAGAACCTCTCGACGTTTTCCGCGCACGTGACCAACATCGATTTCATTTCGCGAACAGCCTCTCCGCAATCGCTCGTCCTTCTGGATGAACTCGGATCCGCTACCGATCCTGAAGAAGGTGCGGCTCTGGCGGCAGCAATTGCCGCACACTTTGGTCGCATCGGCTGCATGACCGTGATCTCGACGCATCACACATCTCTGAAAGTTTATGGCGCCAATACCGCCGGCGTGATCAACGCTTCGGTAGGATTCGATGAACGGACGCTGCAGCCGACCTACGAATTGAAAATCGGAGTGCCCGGAGCGTCAGCCGGAATCAACATCGCCCAGCGCCTGGGACTGAATCCAGAAATCATCCATTCGGCGCGAGCGAAGCTGGGAACGCAAGCCCGCGATGTAGGCGAATTTCTGGACCGGCTTCACGCCGCGTTGCGCGACGCCGAAGGCGAGCGCCTGCGGCTAAAGACGCGCGAGCAGGAATTAGAACGAGAGAAAACATTTCTTGCGGCGGAAGGCAAGAAGGAACAGCAGGCCAAGCTGCGGGAAATGGAAAAGAAGCTGGAGAGCGTGCTGCGCGACTTCGAATACCACGCCCGCGAGGCGGTCAATGCCATCCAGGACAAAGCCGCGTCACAGAAGGTCGCGAAAGATGCCGAGCGGCGAGTCGCCAAATTACGTCGGGAATTCCGCGAGCAGTTCGATTCCACGGTAGTCGCCCACGCCAGCGGCGCTGATCAAGGCGATCCGCATGCCGAGCCGCAGGTGGTGAAATACGTTTCACAAGGCGACACCGTCAAGCTGAAGTCCACGGGCCGCGCCGCAACCGTCTTGCGCAAGTTGGATGACTCCCACTTTGAAGTAGCGATCGGCGCCATGAAGATGAAGATCGCGCGGGATGACATCGCCGCGGTGATCACCGCCGCGCGAGCGGTCGACTCTCCCGTGAAGGCAGCGCGGGCGCGGGGAATTTCCGTGTCGCTCGAAGACGAAGGCCAAAACGCGCCCTCGGAGATCAACGTCATTGGCTATAACGTCGACGACGCCACGCGCGAAGTGCAGAAGTTCGTGGACCGCGCATTTTTAGCCGGCCTGCCGCGTGTGCGCGTGGTCCACGGCAGCGGCATGGGTATTCTCCGCAAAGCCCTTCGGCAAGCCTTGCAGCAACATCCGCACGTGGAGTCCGTCGCCGAGCCTCCGCAGAATGAAGGCGGCGGAGGGGCTACGGTGGTGGAGTTAAGAGTGTGAACAGGGATCCGCGACCGCTTTTCCTCTATCGTCAACGGAATAGTGGTTTCTTCCACAGTTTTTCCGCAATCGAACTCAACAGCTATATTCCAATTACCGGCTTTGTAGCTCACAATTCCAAGGGATAGTTGTGTCTTCCATCCATGCCAAGCACTGAGGATTTCAAAGAGACGGTGAAGCAGCAGGCGGACATCGTCCGCGTCATCGGCGATTACATCAAGCTGAAAAAAGCCGGGGCGCAGAACTACTCAGGGCTTTGTCCCTTCCACGGCGAGAAGACGCCGTCGTTTTCAGTGCACGCCACGCGCCAGTTTTATCACTGCTTCGGATGCGGCGTGTCCGGAGACGTGTTCAGCTTCGTGCAGAAAATCGAGAACATCACCTTCCCCGAAGCCGTGCGTCTGGTGGCCCAAAAGCTGGGCATCCCTCTTCCAAAAGCCACGTACTCGAGTCCGGCGGAGGCGAAAGAAGCGAAGCTCCGAGCTCAGCTACTAGATGTTCAAGAGCGAGCCGCCGCATTTTTCCAGGAATGCCTGAAGCGACCCGAAGGCGCGCGGGCGCGGGAATATTTGCTGGGGCGCGGACTCGATGAAGAGACGATCAGGAGTTTTCGCATCGGCTATGCCCCGGATTCCGGCTTTCTGCTGCGCGATCGCCTGGCCGCCGAGTTTAGTGAAGAGGTGTTGCGCGAGAGCGGATTGTTCTCATGGAAACAAACCGAGGGTGCCCCGTCCTTGTCCGTCCGCGCCTTGGACGGACAGGGCGGGGGTCCTGATTCGATAACGACCGTGGAAGCCAAGGGCCGGAAACCAGAAACTGGGAACCGGAAACTGGAAGCCGCGATGTACTCCAAGTTCCGCAACCGCGTCATGTTTCCCATCAGCAACGAAGCCGGGAAAATCATCGCCTTCACTGGACGCACGCTCGCGACTGACGAGAAGGCGGGCCCAAAGTATTTGAATTCGCCCGAGACCGGGATCTATTCCAAAAGCCGGGTATTATTCAACCTCCACCACGCAAAAGAAGCTATCCGCAAACTCGATTACGCCATCCTGGTCGAGGGCCAGATGGATTGCATTTCCGTCTACGCCGCCGGTTTTCACAACGTGATCGCCAGCTCTGGCACGGCGTTCACCGAGATCCAGGCGAAGCTCCTGGGCCGTTTCAGCAAGAACGTTGTAGTCAATTTCGATCCTGATACCGCCGGAGCCAAGGCGACCGAACGCACCCTTGGATTGCTGGTGGAAGAAGATTTTCAGATCAAGGTGCTGACGCTCGAGCAGGGCTTCGATCCCGATCTCTATATCCGGCGCAAGGGCAAGGACGCCTACGGCGCCGCGTTGCGCGGCTCGCAAAAATATTTCGACTACTTGATCGAACGCGCGCGAAGTCATTTTCCCGTGCGCAGCGCAGAAGGCAAAGTGAAGGCGGTGAACTATCTCCTGCCCCACATCCAGCGCGTGCCCAGCCGGATCGTGCGCGATGAGTTGGGCCAGGAAATTGCCCAGAAGCTGGGGATCGATTCATCAGTCCTGCGGCAGGAATTGCGGCACGTCGCTGCCGATCGTTCGGCCGCCACGGTGAAGGCCCCAGCAGATGCGCAAGCTACTGATGCCGAGCGCATTCTCATTCGAGCGCTGGCTTCGGCGCGGCAGATGCAATCAGGGTCCGAGCATTTTTCTGCACGCGATGGCGCCGAGGAGGAGTTCGATCCCGCGCGCCAGGCCCAATACGCCTTCCAGAGCGAAGGGCTGCATCGTGGAATGGCGACTGAGTCGCTGGTTGAGGCACTGCTCAATGCCGGCGCCGCAACTGCCGATGTAATGGATGTGCCCCAAGTTGAATCGGATCGCCGTTTACTAGCTTCGATTCTGTTGAAGGAAGACGAGGAACTCACGCCCGAGTTGCTGGAACGTGCCGTCCGGGCGCTGCGGAAAATTCATTTCAAACGCGATATGGCGCGAGTTCTACGAGAGTTGCAATCGGAAAAAGGTCAGGACTCCGTCCAGCGAAATCAGCTGCTTCGCGAGCTCGAGCGCATCAAGCGTGCCTTGATGGATCCCAGCTTGCCGGCGGAGGGCGACGATGCCGCCTGAATGGCAAAACGCACGTAAATCATGAAACAAAAACGCTGTTAAAACCATCTAAGTATTTAGCGGAGTTAGAGATAGCGGCGGGCGAGAGAGATTTCGGCGGGCAAGTGATAGACCGGGCAGCACTTATGTGCTAAACTCTGTAAGTTTGTGCTAGGTGCACAACTCCGCGCTACCCCAGATTCCCACCTGTGAGAACGCTACGATACGCTCCCTCGCGAGCGAATTGAAGAATTTGAGGAACACCTCTTGGCTCTTGAAGACAAGTACGACGACATAAAAAAGCTGGTCGATGCCGGGAAAGAGAAGGGATATCTCACTTATGACCAGGTCAATGACCTGATCCCGCACGATGTGCACAGTCCCGAAGACCTGGACGACCTGCTGACTACGATTGGCACGCAAGGCATCGACGTGCTGGAGGGCCCGAAACTGCCCTCCGCCGCGCTCGATAAGAAGTTCGATGAAGGCGAAGAGGGCGAGGATGTCGAACTCGACCTCACTCCCGGAGCTCTCGAAAAAACCAACGATCCCGTCCGCATGTACCTGCGCGAGATGGGAACCGTTCCCCTGCTCACCCGCGAAGGCGAAGTGGAAATCGCCAAGCGCATCGAGCGCGGCCAGATCCGCGTGCTCAAGGCGCTTTCGCGATCTCCCATCGTGATTCACGAATTGCTGGCGATGGGTGAAGACCTCAAGAAAGGTGTGCGCTCCATCAAGGAAGTCGTGACCTTCGATGAGGAGGAGATCACCGACGAAATCCTGCAAAACCGGTTGAACGAATTTACCGGCAAGATCGACGCCATGGCGAAGCTTTACAAGAAAGTTGCCGTGGTGCAGGAAAAATACGCGGCCGTGTCGTTGAAGAAGCGTCCCAAGGATCATCGCCGCGCTCGCCGCAACTTTGCCCGCGCCATCGTGCGGGTTTCCATCGCGGTGCGCAAACTCGGCTTCACCAATGCCGAACGCAAGCGGCTGATCGACCGGGTCAACAAAACCGTCGACAGCATGCGGTCGCTCGATCGGCAAGCTCAGAACCTGGAGCGTAAAGCCGACGCCACGCGCAGCGAGGATCAAAAAAAAGAATATCGCCGCCAGGCACGCGCGGTGCGAAGCGAGATTGAAAAACTCGAAGTCGAAGCCGGCCTGTTGTTTCAGGAGATCAAGCGCACGCAGCGCGAGATCATCCAGGGCGACATGGACGCGGAGCAGGCCAAGCGCGAACTGATCGAGGCCAACCTCCGTCTGGTGGTTTCGATCGCGAAAAAATATACCAACCGCGGCCTGCAGTTCCTCGACCTGATTCAGGAAGGCAACATCGGCCTGATGAAGGCCGTCGACAAATTCGAATACCGCCGTGGCTATAAATTTTCCACGTATGCCACGTGGTGGATTCGGCAGGCGATTACTCGTGCCATTGCCGACCAGGCGCGTACGATTCGTATCCCGGTGCACATGATCGAGACGATCAACAAGCTGATCCGCACCTCGCGGCAGCTGGTGCAGGAGCTGGGACGCGAACCTACCAGCGAAGAGATCGCCAAGCGCATGGACATTCCGGTGGCGAAGGTGCGCAAGGTGCTCAAGATCGCGCAGGAGCCGATCTCCCTCGAAACGCCGATTGGCGAAGAGGAAGATTCGCATTTGGGCGACTTCATCGAAGACCGCGCCGTCGTCTCGCCAGCCGAAGCCGTGATCAACGTGAACCTCAAGGACCAGACAGGACAGGTCCTGCGCACGCTGACCCCGCGCGAAGAAAAAGTAATCAAGATGCGCTTCGGTCTCGAAGACGGCAGTGAGCACACTCTGGAAGAGGTCGGGCAATCGTTCGCGGTCACCCGCGAGCGCATTCGCCAGATCGAAGCCAAAGCGCTGCGCAAGCTGCGGCATCCCTCGCGCTCGCGGAAGTTAAGAGCGTTTATGGATGGAGTTAGGGACTGAGCCTTTTATGTGGGGCGGAAACTCTCGTCCGCCTTTCGTTGCTTGACGGTTCACCGTCGGAGATTAGGATTGGGCTTGACAGGCATCGTCGAGTACCGCTAGGTTTTTGGCGAACGTCGTTCAGTGTCGAGGCCCCGAGTGAATCTCGGGGCTTTTGCTATTTGGCTCGTGGCGCTCACCCGCAAAAACCGGCCAAGGGTGGGAAGCCTGCCTCGATTACTCCAGATGCCCGAAGGTCTCGGGCAATTCACAGCTGGCATCTCTTTTGCTAACGATTCACAGTTGCCGCCATGAAGCTCGAAAGTGTACAAGTAGTATTCCCATCAATGGCTACCGCACTCCAACCTGTCGCGGAAAGGTTGTCTGAATATGCTCCACTGCCATCGGTTTGGTTTGGAGAAGACGCTGAACTGCTTGAGAGGCTGCTGAGCTTTTACCCACGCCGGAAGCCAAGCAAAATTCTTGACGCGACGGTAAATGGGGGCCGTTTTTGGCAGCGCAGCAACCGTCCGGTTATCGGGATGGACATCGATATTCGCCACCGCCCTAGCCTAGTAGCAGATAATACGGCAATGCCGTTCCGAGACGCTTCCCTTGACGTAGTGGTGTACGATCCTCCTCATATTCCCAATCAGGGAAAAGATAACAAAAAGGACTTCGGTACCCGCTTCGGGCTCGTCTTGCGCTCGTCGAAAGAGAACAAGTACACTTTCACCCACACGTTTCCGCCATTCTTGCGCGAAGCGCACAGGACCCTTAAGGATGAGGGCATACTATTTGCGAAGATTACTGATTATGTCCACCACCACCGATACCAGTGGGCCCACATAGAGCTGATAAATGCCGCTCGCGAAGTGGGTTTTACTCCGTGCGACTGTATCGTGAAGATTCGGAAGGGGCCTATCATCGATCCTAAGTGGAAGACCGCGCACCATAGTAGGCGCCAGCACTGCTACTGGCTAATTTTCAGGAAGTCGAAGAAGTGCGAATAACGCACAAGTCAAGTGATCAGCGAATCAGAGAGGCGACAAGATTCGAAACAGAGGCTCACTGAGGCGGCGTCGATTCCCCAGGCCCCCAGTGCGGCCCGACAAGTTCGCTTCTATCAATTGCTTGTTGGCGCTCGTAAGCAGTGGTTCATCGATGCACTCTCCGAAGCGCTGGGACAACTGGATCAGTCTGTCGTCCAGCGGCAGATCGCAGAATTCGTACCGGGTGATGTACGACGTCTAGTCGCAGCGGCTGGACTTCGCGACGAGCATCTATTTCCTGTCCCGGCAGTGTTGGAGCTGAAACCGTCCTTGATCGGTTACTACCGCCTCCTACTGGGAGTTCCTCAGAAGACTTTCTACAAGGCAGCAACGGGAATGAGCCGGTTTAAGAGTATGGAGGAACTCGGTGCCATCTCGAAGCAGAAGCCTTATCTTGGTGATTTTTGTCGAGTGATGTCAGATTCACTTGCGCAGCTGGTACGTCAGATCCCTCACATGACGGAGCGCGATCTACACGAGCTTCCGCTCCTCACTTTCGGTTCTCAGCTTCAAGGCTCGAACAATACGTTGATAGGCAAGACGGCCATGAAGGAAGTTTTTGCCGCTGTGAAGGAGATCATCGGAAAATATGCGCTCGAAGCTAAGGAGAGCCGATTGATGATTCAGAATTCGGCTGGGAGAACCGTTCTTATCACTCTGGCACACGATCCCGATCTGTCGCTTGATGAAAAAGTCGGAACCGACACGCATCATCGGGTTGCTATCGAAGTTAAAGGTGGCACTGACGTCAGCAATGCCCACAATCGAGCTGGAGAAGCCGAGAAGTCTCACCAAAAGGCGCGAAGAGTTGGTTTTCCTGAGTTCTGGACGATTATCTCGAAACAAGGAGTAGACCCAGTTAAGCTGAGGCACGAGTCCCCTACGACTAATCATTGGTTCGACATTTCCGAGATCCTTGCTAGGAAAGGCGCCGGATGGGACGAGTTCCGGAACCGTCTCTCGGTTGCTATAGGGATTCCATTGAAGTAGTAGGTAACAAAGGCGGAGGTCAGTGCCCCATTCTTTGCCCAGTTTGTGAGGGTTGGAACCACGGGCGCTTGCACCATAATTCCCATTTCGGGAATCGTTTCCGCTTTCTTCTCTCAATTTTCTTGCTTTCGGCTGTTCATTCCTGTCGAATAAAAAGATAAGGCGGCATTCGCGAGTTTTTCCTCGGATGCGGCCTTTTTACTTTCCTGGGTAGGTGAATGGAAAAACGGAAGCCGAAGATTGCTGGCAAGAAACTTCGCGGTGAGTGGGCTGAGATGGTTTTTATGACGCACGCCACCGAGCTTGGGCTGGAAGTCAGCAGGCCATGGGGAGACTCGAGGAGTTATGACTTTGTGGTGGGACGGCCGGGGCACTTTGTGGCGGTGCAGGTGAAGTCCACGGTGTTCGAGCTGGAGCAGGGATGGATTTGCAAGGTGCGCAGCGGGAACAAACCGTATCCGCGCGGATCGTTTGATTTTCTTGCGGCTTACATTGTGTTTGAGAATGCCTGGTACATCATTCCGGAAGAAGAAGTTCAGGGGATGGAGAATATCACGCTGCACACGGGGAGCAGCCGGACGAATTATGAGAAGTATCGCGAGGCATGGCAGTTGCTTGGTCCCAATCCAGACTCCAAGGGAGGGCGGATCGAGATCGAGGCTTGTGCGGAAGAAGTTTCGTCAGACTGGCTGGAAGAGGCGGCTGTCGGGCTGCGCGAGTCCAGGGAATTTATTTAACGTCGTATAAGTCATTGAATCGCGGTCATGAAATCGGCAGTCATGAAATCGTAAATCATTGAGTCGATTGAAGGGCTGGAGAGATCAAGAAAAGTTCGTTCTGAGTTTTCCTCAGGCTTCCACAAGGAAGTCCTATCGTCCACAGTTTCTGCACAAGGACGAAATGTTTTTCGGTTGCGGCGCGCAACAATCTGCCGCACAGTGGGTTCACCGAAAACGTAGGACCTTCTGGGGCTTGCCACGATGATTGCGGCCAAGCTGGCGGCAGACCGGCGATTCTCGAGGGTGAATTGCCGGGGGAAAATCGGAAGCGCGCGAGCGCACGCCGGTTGCCCGGGCATTGCGGCCTCCTCCACTTCCCGCTCTGTGAGCTGGGTTGGGCTGCTGGCTAACCGCAGAAGTTGCCGGGTAGTGATTCCTGGAATCGCGGCTCGGCAACCGCACTGGTAAATGTGGCGCTCACTCGGTGAGTGCTGTCGGATCGGTGCTGTCGTCCCGCAGCCGAAAGCGGCGGGAAGGTAAGCTTCGAAGGTCCACGAACGATGCGGCTCGAGGGGTGGCTGGCCCCTCGGGCCGCATTTGTTTTGACGGCTTTTCTTGTCGCAAATTTTGCCACGGATTTCCACGGATCAAAGGCGGATCATTTACTCCTTCAACACGCAAGTCTCTTACGGCGGCGCAAGAAGTCCTGTTAAGGACTGGTTTTCTCGGGACTTCCACAGGATATCGAGGCGGTTCACAGCTTCTGCACAATTCATTTTGCGCTTCGCTTTATATTCGCTTATGCTAGGCGGAGAAGTCCGGCAAAGTTCTGTACGGAAAACATGGCGACCACGGACTACAACATCAGCACGCTTCCGGCGAACGTAGAGGCGGAGCGCTCGATTCTGGGCGCGATCCTGCTCGACAACTTTGCTTATAACCAGGCGGCGGAGCATTTGCGGATCGAGGATTTTTCGCTCGACTCGCACCGGCGGATTTACGGGCGCATGGTCGATCTGGCGGAATCGTCGCGTCCGATCGACATGATCACGCTGATTGACGAACTGGATCGGCACAAGGATCTGCAGGCGATCGGGGATGTGGGCTATGTGTCGAGCCTGCTGGATGGTGTGCCTGACCGGCCGAGCATTGAGCATTACGTCAAGATTGTCCGCGACAAGGCGCTGCTGCGCGGGCTGATTCATGCGGCGAATACGGCGATTGCGCGGGCGGCGGATCAATCGGATGCGGCGGAGGAAGTGCTGAGCGACGCCGAGGCGGCGATCTTTCAGCTTTCGGAAAAGCGCATTGGGCGCGGCTTCATGGGCGTGCAAGAGATTGTGCGGGAGTCGTTTGGCTCGGTCGATGCGCTGCTGCAGCGCGGCCAGCGGATTACCGGCTTGGCCACCCACTATACCGATCTCGACGAGATGACCAGCGGATTGCAGAGGTCCGATCTGGTGATCATTGCGGCGCGGCCTTCGATGGGCAAGACGGCATTCGCCATGAATATTGCGGAAAATGCCGCGGTGGAAGATCAGCAGGTGGTGGGAGTGTTTTCGCTGGAAATGTCGCGCGAGGCGCTGCTGATGCGCTTGCTGTGTTCGCAGGCAAAAGTGGACGCGCACAAGATGCGCACCGGTTCGCTGTGGCAGGACGACACGCGCAAGGTGGTACGCGCCATGGAACAGTTGGCGCACGCGCCGATTTTCATCGATGACACGCCTGGGATTTCGCTGAGCGAGATGCGGGCGAAGGCACGGCGGTTGAAGCAATCGCAGGGCAAGCTAGATCTGCTGATCGTGGATTATCTTCAGCTCATGTCGGGCGGAAGCAAGCGTTATGAAAACCGCACGCAGGAAGTGTCGGCAATTTCGCGAGGACTGAAGGCGCTGGCGAAGGAACTCAGCGTGCCGGTGATTGCGCTCTCGCAGTTGAGCCGCGCGCCGGAGAGCCGGGGCGGGGATCATCGTCCGCAACTGGCCGATCTGCGCGAGTCGGGATCGATTGAGCAGGACGCGGACTTGGTGATGTTCATCTTCCGCGAAGAGGTTTACAAGCAGGACGATCCCGATCTGCAAGGAAAAGCAGAGATCATTATTTCCAAACAGCGCAACGGTCCGATCGGCAGAGTGACCTTGGCGTTCCTGAAGAGTTGCACCAGATTCGAGACAATGGTGGAAGGCGGTCTGCCGCCCGAGGAGTAACTTACGAGGTACAGGAATGCCTGTAGTTTTCCGGGGTAAGTACCTTACGAGCATTAACTTGCGTTCGGCATCAGCCGCTGTGGAAAAGCTTGTGGAATTGCAGACTGTGCGAAAAATGCCTGGAGGCAAAGGCGGGTGAGGTAAATCACCACATTCGGGTTTGGAACCCCTAAGGTCATGAATGATAACCAGTTAGACAATTCACTCGCTGTTAACATGAGCTGGACCCGGAAGACCACAGGTCATTCCTATTTTGGCGTTTTGCACATTTAGCCGTTCCTGACCTTCCGATTTTCAGCCCCGACGCTGTCAATCGCTGTCTTCTCCCACCTTCAGCACGGCCAGAAAAGCCTCTTGGGGTATATCGACGCGGCCGATGCGCTTCATTCGTTTCTTGCCTTCCTTCTGCTTTTCGAGCAGCTTCCGTTTTCGCGAGATGTCGCCTCCGTAGCATTTGGCCAAGACGTTTTTGCGCATGGCGGAAACGGTTTCGCGGGCGATGATTTTCGCGCCGATGGACGCCTGAATGGGAACTTCGAACATTTGGCGAGGAATGAGTTGCCGCATTTTTGTGACTAACGCTTTGCCGCGTTCGTACGCGAAATCGCGATGCACGATGATGGAAAGAGCGTCGACGGGTTCGCCTGCCACCAGGATGTCGAGCTTGACCATGGGCGACTCCCAGTAGTCGGCAAGGTGATAGTCGAGCGAAGCATAGCCGCGAGAGACCGACTTCAGGCGATCGTAAAAATCGAGGACGATTTCGTTCAGCGGTAGCTCATAGTGCAACATCACGCGAGACGAACTGACATATTCGAAGGTCTTCTGCTTGCCGCGCTTGTCTTCAACGAGCTTCAGAATTCCGCCGACGTACTCTTCGTTGGTGAGGATTGTGGCGAGAATCACCGGCTCCTGGATTTTGGCGATCTCACTGGGATCGGGCCAGCGCGAAGGATTATCGACTTCGATCAATTCGCCGTCGGTCTTGGTGATTTTGTAACGCACGCCCGGCGCGGTGGTGATGAGCTCGAGGGCAAATTCGCGCTCCAGGCGCTCCTGAATAATCTCCATGTGCAGCAGGCCGAGGAAGCCGCAACGGAAGCCGAAGCCCAGGGCCACGGAACTTTCCGGTTCGAAGAAAAATGATGAATCATTCAGGCGCAGTTTTTCGAGAGCTTCGCGCAGGCGAGTGTGCTCGTGCGCGTCCACGGTGTAGAGACCGGCGAACACCATGGGCTTGATCTCTTCGAAGCCGGGAAGGGCGTCGAAGGCGGGGTTAGCGTCGTCGGTGATGGTGTCGCCAATTTTCGTGTCGGCGACGTTCTTGATATTCGCGATGACAAATCCGACTTCGCCGGCTTTCAACTCGTCGATCTCCACCGGCTTGGGCGTGAGTACGCCCAGTGTTTCTGCATCGAACGTCGTTCCGTTCGACCACAGCCGAATCCTCTGGCCCTTGCGCAGTGTTCCCTGAAAGACGCGGGTCAGAATAATCACGCCGCGGTAAGCATCGAACCAAGAGTCGAAGATGAGCGCCTGGAGGCGGTTATCAGGATTTCCCTTCGGCGGAGGGACGCGCTTCACAATGGCTTCGAGCACGTCGGGCACGCCCTGGCCGGTCTTAGCGCTGATCAGCACGGCATCGGAAGCGTCCAGCCCGACGGCGCTTTCGATCATCTCTTTCGTGCGTGGGATGTCGGCGCTTTGCAGATCGATCTTATTGATGACGGGAATAATTTCGAGACCATGATTAATCGCAAGGTAGGAGTTGGCGAGCGTCTGCGCTTCGACACCTTGTGATGCGTCGACCACCAGCAACGCGCCTTCGCACGAGGCGAGCGAGCGCGATACTTCATAAGAAAAATCCACGTGGCCGGGCGTGTCGATCAGGTTGAGCTGATACGTCTGGCCGTCGTGCGCCGTGTACATCATGCGGACGGCGTGGGCCTTGATGGTGATGCCGCGTTCACGCTCCAAATCCATGGAGTCGAGCACCTGCGCTTGCATCTCGCGCGCGGTGAGCGAGCCGGTCAGCTCGAGCAGCCGATCGGCCAGCGTGGATTTACCGTGGTCGATATGCGCGATGATGGCAAAGTTGCGGAGGAAAGCGGCGTCCATAGGATGTGGGCTAACCTTTGATTTTAGCAGGCGGGAGGCGGTTCTCTCTGCCGGGCCGCTCAGTTAGCATGCGAGTATGAACGAAGCTGCGTTCACTGCGATCGATCACGTTCAACTTGCGATGCCTCCCGGCGAAGAAGGCAAGGCGCGCGCCTTCTATGCAGGAATGCTGGGAATGATGGAGGTGCCGAAGCCTTCGGAGCTGGCCAAGCGCGGCGGATGCTGGTTTGCAAGCGGCAGCGTGCAACTCCATCTCGGAGTGGAGCACGACTTCCGTCCCGCCAGGAAGGCGCACCCAGCGCTTCGCTGCGCTGACTATGAGGAGCTCGTGAAGCGACTCCGAGACGCGGGAGTCGAGGTGAGCGAACCTGACGATATCCCGGATGTAAAGCGTTGTCATGTTCACGATCCGTTCGGGAATCGACTCGAGTTGATCGGTGGCTAGGGTTCACGTTCGGGGGTCGCTGAGAATCTCCTGATCCGTTACAATCCTGCGACCAGATTTCTTCCGGGAGGTGGTGTGTATGCGGAAGGTTTTTCTTACAGTCGTCTGCCTTGTGATCACGGTTTGCATCGCCTCCGCTCAAACTCTTTCGCCGCAGGTACGTGCCTTTGTGAAGGTGGACGCGCCGGTGGTCGCACTCACGCATGTACGCGTGATTGACGGGACGGGCGCAGCCGCGCGCGAAGATCAGACGGTCGTGATCGCACAAGGGAAGATCGAATCGGTGTCCGACGGGGCGTCGGCGAATGTTCCCAAGGATGCGCAGGTGCTCGAGCTGCACGGGTACACGGTGATTCCCGGCCTGGTGGGCATGCACGATCATATGTTCTATCCCATGGGCAACGGAATCTATGGCGAGATGGCGTACAGCTTTCCCCGCTTGTACCTGGCTGGTGGAGTCACGACGATCCGTACCACGGGAGCACTCGAGCCCTACACCGATGTCGAGTTGAAGAAGCAGATTGATAAAGGCCAAACGCCCGGGCCGAAGATTCATGTGACCGGACCGTATCTTGAAGGCGCGGGCAGCTGGGCGTTGCAGATGCACCAGCTCAACGGGCCGGAAGACGCCACGAAGACGGTCAACTACTGGCTGGATGAAGGCGTGGACAATTTCAAAGCCTACAATTTTCTTACTCGTGCCGAACTGGACGCTGCCATAAAAGCGGCGCACAGCCGCGGCGCAAAGGTCACCGGCCATCTATGCTCAATCGGGTTTCGCGAAGCTGCGGCGCTGGGCATTGATGACCTAGAACATGGTCTCCTGGTGGATACAGAATTCTTTCCGGAGAAAAAGCCCGACGAGTGCCCGCACATTACGGACGAATTCGCGCGCTACGCCAAGCTGGATTTGGAATCCGCAGCGGTGCACGACATGATCCTAGATCTGGTTCAGCACCACGTGGCGGTTACTTCTACGTTGCCGGTATTCGAATTGTTCGTGCCCGGGCGGCCGACGCTCCAGGCGCGAGTGCTCGATACTCTAACTCCGGACGCGCGGAGCGCTGTGCTTACCAACAAGCTTCTGGCCGGCGACGAAGCGACGATCCGCAAGCGCTACGGAGCGGATGGTTCGCCGATGGGAGGGGCATTCAAGAAAGAAATGGAATTCGAGCGCGCCTTCGTGAAGGCAGGAGGTCTGCTGATCGGCGGGCTCGATCCCACGGGGATGGGCGGAATTGTGGCGGGTTTTGGAGATCAGCGGGAAGTGGAATTGCTGGTGGAAGCGGGATTCACGCCGCTGGAGGCGATCCATATCGCGACCGCAAATGGCGCGGAATATCTCGGCGAACTGGATCGCATCGGCACAATCGCGGCGGGCAAGCAAGCGGACCTTGTCGTGATCAAGGGAGATCCATCGAAACAGATCGCGGACATTGAGAACGTGGAGACGGTTTTCAAAGACGGAGTCGGCTATGATTCCGCCAAACTGATTGAGTCGGCGCGCGGCTTGGTGGGAAGCAGATAGTGCCGAGTACCTGGTACCGAGTATCGAGAGTTTGCGTTGCTGGCAGGTGTTGGGTTTTGCTCGGTACTCGCAACTCGGGACCCGGTATTCTTGGTTAGAATTCAGATCACATGCTGATTCTCGCCTCCGCGTCGCCGCGCCGTCAGGAGTTGCTGCGCAACGCGGGCATTCCGTTCACGGTGCAGCCTGCTGATATCGATGAGAGCCCACGCGTGGGCGAGGGCGCCCAGGAATGCGCCGAGCGGCTGGCGCGGGAAAAAGCGCTGACGGTTTTTCAGGGCCATCCGCAGAGCTATGTCCTGGGCGCGGATACGATTGTGGTGGTCGATGACACGATCCTCGGAAAGCCGCGTGACGTCAACGATGCAGTGCGCATGTTGCGGCTGCTGTCGGGGAGGACGCATGCAGTGATCACCGGAGTATGCGTGGTGGGGCCGGATGCCGTCGGTTCAGTTGTCAGTTGCCAGTTGCCAGTTGCCAGTAGAACAGAAACTGCCTCCGAGACAACGCTGGTGACATTCTGCGAAATTTCTGAGAGTGAGATTCGCGACTACGTGGCTACCGGCGAACCGATGGATAAGGCCGGGGCTTACGGGATCCAAGGGATCGCTTCGCGCTGGATTCCGCGCATCGAAGGCGACTATAGCAACGTGGTGGGGCTGCCGGTGGCACGGGTGTATGCCATGCTGCGCGAGCGAGGAGCGGTCTGAAATACTTCTTTGCAGGTCAGTGATGCAGGTCAATAAAAGCAGAGCAACGGGCGATCAGGTTTTTTTCTCTTCTTCTTTCTTGGCTGTCTTGTCGGCGTCGCCTTCTTTTTCCCCTTCTTTCATTGCAGCCTTGAAATTGCGGATGCCTTCACCGATCCCTTTGCCGACGGCGGCAAACTTGCTCGTCCCGAAGAGCAGGAGGGCGATCGCGATCACTAAGAGCCAATGAAACGGCGAAAATTCACCCATAACTCCTCCATCTCACTCCGGGACATAACTGCACATAACTCAAGCGAAGTTGCTAATAAAATTCTAGGCTAGGCTACCGGCGGAGTCAAAGAAGCGCTAAACACTCTCGATCATGCCCGCGAGGAGCAGCGCGCGTCGAGGCAGCTCGGAAATGACGATGAACTCGTGCAGGGCGTGCGCTCCCTCGCCCACACCGCCCAGGCCATCGAGAGTGGGAATCCCTATGCCGGCGGTGAAGTTGCCGTCAGAGCCGCCGCCGACTGCCGCTTCTTCCAGCTTCCATCCCACTTGGCTGGCAATCTGCTGAGCTCTCTTATACAGCGCTGCAACTCCGGGGGTTCGTTCCATGGGAAGGCGGTTAATGCCTCCTGAAATCTCGAGCTTGCAATGTTTGTCGAAGGGCTTGAGAGAATGAAATTTGCGATCGAGTCCGGAGGCTTGCTTTGCGCGCTTAATGCGCACATCAATGCCGGCAGAGGCCTCGGCGGCAATCACATTGGTGCGCGTTCCGCCCTCGATCACGCCTGCGTTTACCGACAGGCCTGCTGGCAGATCATTCAGTTTGGAGACGACTGCAATCTGCCGCGCCAGTTCGAGAATCGCGCTGTGTCCTTTGCCAGGATCGAGGCCGGCATGCGCGGCGACGCCTTTGACACGCAATGTGTACTCGCCGACGCCTTTGCGCGCAGTCTTGACGGCACCGCGAAGTCCGGCGGCGGGCTCCAGCACCAGCACTCCGGCGGACTTTCTGGCCAGCGCCTCGGTGATCGCGCGGGAAGAGTGGCTGCCGATTTCTTCATCGGAAACCAGAAAAACCGTGACCGGCCGTGGAACTGCGGCGTGCCAGGCCTGCAGCGCTTCGATAGCATGGAGCATAAGTGCGATGCCCGATTTCATATCGAGAACCCCGGGCCCGAGCAAACGCCCACTCTCGATCTTGCACGGCATGTTCGCCAAAGTACCAAGTGGATAAACCGTGTCGTAATGCCCCAGGAGCAGGACTGGTTTGCGCTTTGCGAGTGCGAGGCTGACGGCGCCGTCGAAATCGATCTGCAAACTGTCGCCGAAGTCGTGACTGCGATGGAAGCGAGCGCGTCCTCCGAGCGCCTCGAACTTCTGCGCCAGAACGGCGGCAGTTCTGTCGAGTGCTGGCTTGTCGTCGCTGGGCGATTCGATTTCGACCAGCTGCCGGATGGTCTCGACAATCCGGTTCTGACGCTCCTCGAAGTAGCGCAGGCGGTCCGGCCCTACGCTGGACGGGACAACTGTCGGTCTTGCAGTTTTCTTACTCGCCACGATTCCCCTTTGCTGACTCAAGTCTCCTGCGCTGCCGGGAACACAACGCGGTACAGTATAATCTTCAGGCTGTTTGAGAGAATCCATGATTGAGACCACTCCACCCGTGAACGGCGCTCCGGCGGCTGTAGACAAGGTTGCGCTCGATATTCACGACATCCTTAAGATCCTGCCCCACCGCTATCCCTTGCTGCTGATCGATCGCGTGCTGGAGCTGAAGCGCAAAGAAAGAATCGTGGCCATCAAGAACGTCACCATCAACGAGCCGTTTTTCAATGGCCATTTTCCGGGATTGCCGATTATGCCGGGTGTGCTGATTGTGGAAGCGATTGCGCAGGCAGGCGGAGCGCTGCTGCTTACGGAAGTGGATGACCGTAACAATAAAGTGATGGTCTTCACCGGCATCGAGCGCGCCAAGTTTCGCCGTCCGGTGAGCCCGGGCGATCAATTGCGTATCGAGGTGGAAGTGATGGGTTGGCGCGTCATCCCGCGCATGACTGCAGCCAAAATGCATGGGGTTGCGTTCGTTGCAGGTAAACGCGTGGCGGAAGCGACGGTGTCCTGCCAGCTCATCGACAGTTCGCGCGGGCGAGGCGATGGATCTGACGGCGCGATTGCGGAATGAATCGAGCGGCTGTTGGCCGTTGTAACGGAAGCTCCCGATGATTCAATGAATCAACCATGAACGTTCATTCCACCGCGATTCATCCCACAGCCATCATCGATCCGAAAGCAAAAGTCCCAACCTCTTGCCAGGTCGGTCCATATTGCGTGATTGGAGCCAACGTCGAACTGGGCGAGGGCTGCCGTCTGATATCGCACGTCACAATCGACGGACCAACGAAAATCGGGGCTGACAACGCTTTCTTTCCTTTCTGTGCCATAGGAATGGCGCCGCAGGATGTTTCCTACCGAGGCGAGCCTACGACGCTGGAGATTGGCGATCACAATGAGATTCGCGAGTGCGTGACCATCAGCCGCGGTACCGTGAAAGGCGGCGGACTCACTCGTGTCGGCAGCCATATTCTGATCATGGCCTACGCCCACATCGGACACGATAGCGTGATTGGCGACCACTGCATGCTGGTGAACGGCGCGACACTGGGCGGGCATGTCACGGTGGAAGAATGGGCAGTTGTCGGGGCACTGTGCCCGGTGCATCAGTTTGTACGCATCGGGGCGCATTCCTACATCGGAGGCGGTACCACCATCACGCAGGATGTTTTGCCGTTTTCCATGACCTCAGCAGCACGCGACACGCACGCCTATGGAATGAATAAGGTTGGACTTGAGCGCCGCGGATTTTCGTCGGAGCGCATTCGAAAAATTCACCACGCCTATAAAACTTTGCTGGCGTCGAAGAGGAACACGTCGCAGGCGCTGGAGAAGCTGAAAGCCGAGGCGGATCGCGGTGAGGATGTGGACATGCTGATCCGGTTCATCGAAACGTCGGCGCGGGGAGTGATTAAGTGAGTGGTCAGTGGTCAGTGATCAGTGGCAGTCAAACCGCTGACCACTCGCCACTGGACACTGACCATTGATATGCAGCGTATCGGTCTCATCGCCGGTAACGGCAAGTTTCCTTTTCTTGTGCTCGACGCCGCGCGTGCCTCGGGATACGAAGTGGTCGTCATCGCCATCCAGGAAGAAGCTTTTCCGGAGATCGAGTCGCGCGGCGCGGCTTCCGTGCACTGGCTCTCGCTGGGAGAGCTTTCCAAGCTGATCGAAACATTTCAGCGCGAAGGCGTGAAGCGCGCGGTGATGGCCGGGCAGGTGAAGCATAAACAGATTTTTTCTGCCATTCGGCCTGATTGGCGGCTGGCGAAGGTTTTACTCTCGCTGACCACGCGCAACACCGATAGTCTGCTCGGAGCCGTGGCCAAGGTCCTGGCGGAGGAAGGCATCACTTTGGAGAATTCAACCTGGCTGCTTGAACCTCTCCTGGCAAAATCGGGAGTGCTCACGCGCCGCGCGGCGAGCGAGCAGGAACGGAAGAATATCGACTATGGCCGCACCGTGGCGCGGCACATGGCCCAGCATGATATTGGCCAGACCGTGGTCATTGCCGAGGCCGCTTGCGTCGCGGTCGAGGCTATGGAAGGCACCGACGCCACCATCGAACGTGCAGGACAGATTATGCGGTCGCTGCGCGGCGATGCCTCCACGCTCAGCCGCGAACTCACTGTGGTGAAGATCGCGAAGCCGAACCAGGATATGCGCTTCGACGTGCCGGTAATCGGAGTCAAAACGATTGATGTGATGCAAGCTGCGGGCGCGACTTGCCTGGCTTTGGATGCGGGAAAATGTTTGCTGCTGGATGGCGTGAAAATTCTCGACGCAGCCAATGCGGCGGGCATCGCGATTATGGCAGACTGACATCTTAAGAGCAATACTATGACTGCTACCAGTTCTGAATCTGCCCTTGTCTCCGACCAACTGCGACGCGCCTTCGAAGGTGATGCCTGGCATGGGCCCGCGCTGCTTGAGCTGTTGCAAGATGTGGATGCCGCCACGGCTGCGGCTAAGCCTCTGCCCACTGTTCACAGCATATGGGAACTTGTGCTGCACATTGCCGCCTGGGACGAAGCTGCCCGCCGCAGGATCGGCGGAGAGACGGTGCAACTCACCGGTACCGCAAATTTCCCTGTTGTGCCAAAACCTACTGAATCTGCCTGGCGAAAGGCGGTGGCTCAGGCGAAGCGCACACATGATGTGCTGGTAAAGACCGTTAAGGCGCTGCCGGAATCCAGATTGCGTGACCGCGTTCCCGGCAAGAAATACGACTTCTACTACATGCTGCACGGAGTGGCGCAGCACGAGCTATATCACGCGGGACAGATTGCCATTTTGAAGAAGGCGAAGAACGGGAAGTAAGAATTTAGCGATTCTGCTATCGGTTTGCGTTTACAATTCCCTGTTCCACGTGGCAACCAGCCAGTCGAGAGTTCCCGCCTGCAAGCTAACAATCCGATTTCCGTCGCGGTAGTGGGAGTGGGCGTCTTTGGACGCAACCATGCCCGGGTTTACAAAGAACTCGAACAGCAAGGGGAGCCGGTTCGGCTGGTGGGCGTGGTCGACCCCAATCTTGATCGCGCCGACGCGGTGGCGCGTGAGTTTGACTGCCGCGCCTTTGGATCGGTCGAGCAGATGCTGACCACGCACAGCGAAATTCGTGCGGCGTCGGTGGCCGCGCCCACGGTGCATCATCTGGAGGTGGCTCGCGCGCTGATGGAAGGGGGCGTTGATGTCCTGATCGAAAAGCCGCTGGCAGCATCGCTCGCCGAGGCGGATGAGTTGGTCCAACTCGCAACTGCCAGCAAACGCATGGTGCAGGTGGGGCATCTCGAGCGCTTCAATCCAGCAGTCCGGGCGACGATTCCACTGCTTACCCAGCCGATGTTTTTCGAAGTGCACCGCCTGAGCGTCTTCACGCCGCGGTCGCTCGATGTGGACGTGGTGCTCGACCTGATGATCCATGACCTGGACATCGTGCTCTCGTTTGCTGATTCCCCGGTAAAAGAGGTTCGCGCGGTCGGACTGCCGATTCTTTCCGGCAAAGTTGATATCGCCAATGTGCGGCTGGAATTCGAATCAGGATGCGTGGCCAACTTTACCGCCAGCCGGGTTTCGACCGAGCGCGTGCGCAAGTTACGATTTTTTCAACCGCGGCAATATGTGTCGGTCGACTACGGGCGACAGGAAGTCCTGGTTTTCACGGTGGGGGAAGATGGATCGGTTGCGAGCACACCCTCCGTCAATCCGCAGATTAAGGTGGGCAAACCGCCGGTCACTTCGGAAGAGCCACTGCACGCGGAGTTGAAGTCGTTTCTTCATTCAGTGCGGGAGCGGTCCACGCCGGTGGTGTCGCTGGAGGACGGACGGCGCGCGCTGGCGCTGGCGCTCGAGATTCTGGGCGCGATTCGCGAGCATGGGAAGAAGGCTGGGCTGGCGGGCTTGGCGAAGGCGAAGGGCTAAGCCGGGAGCGTCTCATAGAAACCTTTGGCAGTCATCCCTTCAGAGACCAGTCTAGCCATCTGCAAGCCTAATCTCTGTTTCAGGCAGGGCTTCGAGGAACGCGCCGATTTGCCTTGCGCGAGACCTCTTTTTGGGCGGATAATTCCGCCCCAATAAGGAGGTGACTCTGATGCACAGAGTTCCATTACTGATTGTCATCGCCCTGCTTGGGGTGTCCGCGGGCCACAGCTCTCCGCCGGCGGCGGACTGGGCGATCAACGCTACGGCCATTGAAGCGTGCAGCTGTCCACACTTCTGCATTTGTTATTTCGGTTCGCACCCGGCGGCGCACGCCGAGCACGGCAAGACTGAACACTATTGCAAGTTCAACAATGCCTATAAAGTCAACCAAGGCCACTATGGAGCTACTAGCCTCGCTGGAGCCAAGTTCTGGATCTCAGGAGACCTTGGTGGCGACTTCTCCCAAGGCCAGATGGAACGGGCTTTGGTCACATTCGACAAAGCTACGACGGCAGAGCAACGCCAAGGTCTCGGCGAGATCCTAGGACACGTATTTCCGGTAAAGTGGAAGTCGTTTCAGATCGCCGAGGGAGACATCGACAGCTGGGCTTTTGACAAAGATCAGGCCCACGCGACGCTTAACGGGGGAAAGACGGCCGAGATCAAACTCAAGCGTTTTCAGGGTATGACGGACGAACCCGCGGTGCTCAAGAACGTCAAATACTGGGGGACGCCCCGCAACGATGGATTCGTGATGATGCCGAACGAGCTCGAAACCTATCGCGAAGGCCCGAACGCTTTCGAGTTCAAGGGCACGAACGGATTTCTGCTCACTTTTGACATGACATCGAGCGACATTACAACCAACAAGCCTTCAATGAGCTACTGATCAACATCTCTTTCTGAAAAATTCAGGCGCCGGAACTCCTCTCCGGCGCTTTTGTCTTTTCGTAAGGCCGTTCGCGAAACATCACGATTGCGCCAGCCACTCTCAGTTAGCCGAATCGCCTGTTTGCTTCGGAGAAAATTATGCGTGAGTTGTAGCATAATATTTGCATGGCATTTCCGATTCGAGTCTGCGCGGTTTGCTCAGAAGAGTTTGAGCTGAAGCCGGATAAGCCCGGCTTTGCCAACCGCTGCCCGGCTTGCAGCGAGGCTGAAGATGCGAAGCCTGCTGCCAAGGCGAGTCGCGATGCCGACGAGCGCAAGAGTCTGAAGGAAGCGAACGAGGCTCGGAGGCGAGCGATGCGCGACCTGCTCTATCGCAAGGATAGTTAGGGATTGCCTGCGAGTTTTCTCTCTCCGGTGACGCGGTTGAGGAGCGCACCTCAGCGGCTGAAGCCGAACCTTTATTCTCTGCCTTACGACACGACTGAAAGTCGTGCCCTTCCCGGTCCGAGATGGGGCGGCGAAGGGTGCGCCCCCAAAAAACACCGCGCAAACTACCCAAAATCGAAGGCAGCATTGAGTTTCCTCGCACGCAGCTCTATTGCGGATTGAGCCGCATTTACAAATGTTTACACCCGTAAGTCCTGCGACGTTTGTCAGAGCAAAATCGGTTGAAAGATGCGAAAATGAAGGGAGCTTGGCCGCGTTTGTTCGCTGGGGTCATCCGAGGGAAGACCGGGTGCAACGTAGCGATGCGAATGTGTGTCTAACGGACAAGTCTGGCTCGGACAAAGCCTAGCGCGGACAAACTGAGTTCATGCCCATCACACAAATTCCATTCCAGGATCCCGTCGCTCCCGAGAAGCAACAGCCGGAACAACTTGGGCTCTACGACGCACAGGGATGGGAAACTGCCTACCGCGATCTGGATGACGATGCGCGCGTGCCGCATCTGCTCATACAGTTGCAGGATGATCTGGCGCGCTCGCGGCGCCGCGAGGCCGCGTGGATTTCCGTCATCGTTCACCTGGTTCTCATCATTTTGCTGGCTAAGGTGGAGTGGATTGAGAAATACATGCCCTGGCACACTCCCGTGGCGCGGCAAAATGTAACGGCTGGCAAGGATCTTACGTTCCTCGAACTTCCACCGGACCTGCAGAAGCTGCAACACAAGCCGAACACGAACATTGCTTCCGACAAGGATCGGATTGCGATGACGCGGCATCCGGAGCTGGATTTGAAGGAACTACGGAAGAGCTTGGCCACTCCGCCGCCGGGAGCGCCGGGATCTAGCGCGCCGCAAGCGCCACAGCCGCCCGCGAAATCGGCTGGCGGATTTCAGCAGAACCAAACTACGCCTCAGCCACAACAGGCGCCGAATCCGCAGATCGCGCAACTGCAAACCCCAGCCGCGCCGAATATCAGGAATGAGTTCCAGAAGTACGCCGGATCGATGTCCGCGGGTTCGGCAATTCAGGAGGCGGCCCGGGCCGCGGCGCGACCGGGAAGTGGAGGGCAGGGCAGCGGTGGTGACTTTGGGCTGGGAACCGGCGCGCACGGCCGACAGGTCGGCAATCTGGAGATTCTCAGCGACACGCAGGGCGTAGACTTTGGACCGTACCTGCAGCGGATTCTGCGGGACGTGCGGGTGAATTGGTATAACGCCATTCCGGAATCGGCGCAGATGAAACACGGAAACCTGATCATCGAATTCGCGATTACCAAAGATGGAAAAGTTGCGGGCATGAAGCTGGTCGCCACTTCCGGAGACATTCCGCTGGACCGCGCGGCCTGGGCGGGAATCACCGCGTCGGATCCGTTTCCTCCGCTCCCCAGCGAATTTACCGGACAGTTTCTCGCGCTCCGTTTCCGCTTCTATTACAACCCCACCAAAGACGAAATGCAGTAGGTTCTCGCGCAACTCTCCGCAAGCCAGTTGCGGCAGCATTTTTCTGCCACACACTTTCCTACCAAACGCGGCAGCGGTTCTGATTCACCATCGGCGATCCGGCTTTGCAGTGGAACGCCTCCTGAAATTCCGGCATGTTTGAGACCACGCCGTTGGTACGATATTCCTCTGGAGAGTGGTGATCGACTGTGGCACGCAGGCGTTTGGTCTCGTCGCGGGTCTCTCCGCACCAGCTCTGGCCGTAGCCTACGAAAAATCTCTGGTCAGGAGTGAGGCCGTCGATCGGTTGCAGGTTCTGTCCTTTCGTATCTGCCTTCCACGCCACATAGGCGAGGATCAATCCGCCGAGATCGGCGACATCCTCACCCAGCGTCAGCTTCCCGTTGATCTTGATGTCGTCGATGATCGTGTACGTCGAATACTGGTCTGAAATGCAACTGGCCCGCTTCACGAATTCCTTGCCATCTTCGGCGGTCCACCAGTCGCGAAGATTTCCTTGGGCATCGAACTGGCGGCCTTCGTCGTCGAAGCCGTGCGTGAGCTCGTGGCCGATAGTGCCTCCGGTGTCGCCGTAATTTGGAGCCGCATCCGATTCAGGATCGAAGGCGGGCGGCTGCAGAACTCCCGCAGGAAAATTGATGTCGTTCATTTGCGGGTTGTAATAGGCATTCACCGTCGGCGGAGTCATGTCCCACTCGCCGCGATCCACGGGCTTGCCGATCTTGGCGAGTTGACGGTTCATTTCAAACTTGCGGGAACGCTCGACATTGCCCACTTCGTCGCCACGAATAATTTCCAGCTTGCTGTAGTCACGCCACTTGTTGGGATAGCCGATCTTGTTGGCCATGGCGTGTAGTTTGACAAGCGCTTGTTGTTTCGTGGCTGCCGACATCCAGGGTAATGAGTCGATGTCCTGCGCCATGGCCGCATCGATCTCTTTCACCATCTTCAGCGCCTGCTGTTTGGCGTCGGGAGTGAAATATTTTTCCACGTACACCTGGCCCAGGGCTTCTCCCAGATCCCTGTCAACATTTTCCGTGCAGCGTTTCCAGCGGGGTTGCAACTCCTGCTGGCCTCGCAGAGTCTTCCCGTAGAAGGCAAAATTCTCATTCAAGAATGCCGACGACAAGAACGGCGCATACGAGTGCACCAGGTGCCAGCGCAAATAGATTTTCCAGTCCGTGAGGCTTTCTTTCGCGATTTCCTCGTTCATCCCCTTGAAAAAACCGGGAGAAGCAACATTCAACGACTTCAGCGAAGGCAACCCGACTTTTACAAAGTAGACTTCCCACTGAAAATCAGGCGTGATCTTTTCCAGCTCACCGCTGGTCATCTTGTGATCAAGATTGTTAGGGTCGCGCCGCTCAACCCGCGTCATCGAGGCTTTGGCCAGAGCGGTTTCAATGCGCATTACGGTCTGTGCGTCGGCTGCCGCTACGTCTGCTGGATCGCCGAGCAACTCGAACATTCTCTGCACATGCGCAACATAGGCTTTACGCAGATCGACAGACTTGGCATCTTGCTTCAGGTAATAGTCGCGGTCGGGTAATCCCAGTCCGCCCTGGTCGGCTTCCGCAATCACCTGACTCGCGTCCCGGTAATCTTGCGTGGAATCGAAACCGAACAGTACGTTGTCATGACTCATGCTTGCGACCACGCCGGCCAGATCGGCTTTCGACTGGATTGCCGCGATGCGCTCCAACTCCGGCTTCAGAGGCTCCACTCCTTTCGCATTGATCGCGTTCTCATCCATGCAGGAAGCGTAGTAATCGCCGATTTTCTGCGTTACCGCATCCCTCTTGGCGTCCGGGGTGGCTGCGGTCTCGAGGATTCCGCGCAGCCGCACGCGATTCTCATCCTGCATCTTCGAATATGTACTCCACGACGACTGGTCGGGAGGAATCGGATTGTGCTTGACCCAACTACCGCAGGAATACTTGAAAAAATCAACGCACGGATCCACTGTTCGATCCATCGAAGTAACATCCAGCGCCGGCTCATGTTTTGAGGTTGCAGACGTCGACTGCTGCGCACTGGCGAAAGAAAGCAGATACGCGCCCAGAAGCGCTGAGATACAGACACGCAAAATTGCCATAAAGGATCCTTTTTAATGATCGCTAAAGGACGCTGATCAAGCAGTATGACCGCGGTGGCCGAAGCCCGCGCGACCCAAAAGTATACGGCTTGAGTCAATGTCGAGAACTTTTCCCGGTGTGGCTAGCTCGCCCACGGCCGATTAACTCCATGGAAACGAACTCCCGCCCGCTGTCTTAGACGGGATCAGACGCAGTTTGTGAGTGATTCCATAAGATCGGCCAGTTTCAAAGTTGATCGCCTCGTTACCTTCTGATATACGCCAGCCGGATGAGGGTCCGTTCGGAGAACGGGACATAGAGCAGCGCCGCACTGGCGGCGAAGGCCGCTCCCAGGCCGATATTCTGCATCAGCAGGAATGGAGCGACAGCCCACAACTCATCCAGCGCCAGAATGAAGGGAAACATCTGCGGAAACTTCTCGCCCAAACGCTGATAATCGAATCCGACCGCGGAGAGCAGATAACAGCGCAACGGAATTCCGACGCCTGCGGTAACGATCACCGCGCCCACCAGCACGATCGCTCTCCATCCTGGCAAAAAAGACTCCGCGATTCCTTGCACTGCGTGCAAGCGAAAAAGCGCAGCCAAGTAGAAGATCAAATACATGATTTGAGCGAGGGCGAACAAACCGCGCGTGAGGCCGCGACGTGGAATTGGAACCTCCAGCTCGGGATGCAACTGCACTGGGGGCAGGCTATCGGCAGAAATCCCTTGGGCTTCGGCGGTTTGCGGCTCTGCCGATTGGACCGGCGCAATAAATCGATAGCCGCGCCGGGCCAGGGTTTCGACGTAGCGGGGACTCGATGCCGAATCGCCCAGAGTCTCCCGCAACTTGTTCACCGCGGTGTTCAGGCTGTGATCGAAATCGACAAAGGTGTCGGCTGGCCAGAGTTTCTGGCGCATCTCCTCGCGCGTGACGACATCGCCGGCGCGCTCAAGGAGCAAGGCCAGCACTTGCAGCGGCTGCTCTTGCAGGCGAAGCTTCCTGCCGTTCTTGCTCAACTGGCCCGACGCGAGATCCAGCTCGAAAACGCCAAAGCGCGCAATTCCGCCCGGCCGATTGCCTGGAAAAGCTGGCATAGGAAGAAAAGACTACGACCAACGACGCGTAGTGTAGCACCAAGCTGCGCGCGGGGTTTCGTCGCGGCGTACAATAAAACTGTGGTTAAGGCTCATCAACGCGAGCGTGAGGACAGCTCCGCCCGCAAGCGTCGTCACCACGCGATCTATGCCACGGAAACCTCCGGCCTGCTCCTGATCGCGCTTCTGCTGCTCGTCCTCACCGTGATTCGCTACTGGCACGCCATTCACTGGAGTGCGCGCTGACGGTGGCTTCGGCACAGCCTGAACCACTGCTTGTGGTTGTGCTCGGGCCTACCGCCAGCGGCAAGACGGCGTTGTCTTTGGCGCTGGCCGAACGCTTTCGCGGCGAAATCGTGAATTGCGATTCCGTCGCCATGTACCGCGAGTTCGATATTGGCACGGCCAAGCCAACGCGCGACGAACGAGCCCGAGCCGTGCATCACCTGCTGGATTGCGCTGCACCGACAGATCACGTCACTGCCGGGGAATATGCGCGGCAAGCGCGGGTGGTGCTGGAGGAAATTCGATCCCGCGGCCATTTGCCGATCGTCGTGGGCGGAACTGGACTGTACCTGCGCGCCCTGCTCGACGGACTTTTTCCTGGCCCGCAGCGCTCTGAAGAAGTGCGCGAGCGATTGCGCGAACGAGCCGCCAGCCGCGGTTCGAGCTATATTCATCGCATTCTGCGCCGCCTGGATTCCGCGGCGGCGGAGAAAATCCATGCGAACGACATCCCAAAGCTTGTTCGCGCTATAGAAGTTTGTTTAGCTTCGCGCGAGAAGATGACGGACCTTTGGCAGCAGCATGGACGCGATCCTTTGCGGGGCTTTCACATTTTAAGGCTTGGGCTCGATCCCAATCGTCAGGCTCTGTACGACCGCATCAATCGCCGTGCGCAACAAATGTTCGAGGCCGGACTGGTGGAAGAGACCAAACGTTTGCTCGAGAAATACGGCGCCACTGCCGGGCCTCTCGCTTCGCTGGGCTATAAACAGGCTGTGCAATTTCTTCGCGGAGAAGTCAGCCATGAGCAGGCTGTGCAGGCCGCACAGCAGGCTCACCGCAACTACGCTAAACGTCAGATGACATGGTTTCGCCGGGAGCCGGAGGTGCAGTGGCTACGCGGCTTCGGAGACGAGGGGCAGGTTCAGCAGAAAGCGGTGGGGCTTGTCTCGGGTCTCGGGTCTTAGGTCTTGGGTCTTGGGTCTTGGGTCTTTGAGTTTGAAAATGGGACTCTTACAATCAGTTTTCTTCCTCCGGTGTGATAGATGTCACCGGTGCAAATGATCTACTTCGTTATCGTCGTGCAATGCAAGGAACCTACGAGGATCTCAAGGTCTGGCGTCGCGCAATGGATCTGGTGCTCGAGGTCTACCGCAGTACGGGCTCGTTTCCCAAGCAAGAGATCTATGGCCTCACCAGCCAGATGAGGCGAGCTGCAGTTTCGGTGCCAAGCAACATCGCCGAAGGCAAAGGACGTTATTCCCGCAAAGAATTGCTGCAATTCCTGTTTCATGCAAGGGGATCTCTGTTGGAGCTTCAGACCCAGATCACGATCGGGCGCGAACTAGGGTTTCTCGCTGCGCCGGAGGGGAAGAAGCTAACAGACCTAGCTTCCGAAGTCGGGCGTCTTCTGAACGGCTTAGTGAATCGATTTCAGGATGAGCCGACCTCAAGGCTTTCAGGATCTTGAGCAAGAGCTAGGCGCAAAAGGCCGCAACCTTGTCTTCGGTTTCGTCCCGAGCCTAAGACCTAACACCTAAGACCCACGACCTGCTCTTCTGCTATCGTTTCCTCCATGCGTCAAACACTCGCCTTCTTACTGTTCGCTTTCGTCCTCAGCGCGTCTGCATTTGCCAAGGACAAATATCAGCGCCCTGGACCGATCCACCTCACTCCCAGCGGCGAAAAATGGGCAGAGAAGACGCTGCACAAGTTAACTCTTGAAGAGAAAATCGGCGAGGTGTTCATGATCTGGTGCCGCGCCAGTTTTCTCAACGTAGAAAATCCGGAGCATCTGCAATTCCGCGAGGCCATCCAGAAATATCACGTTGGCTCGTTTGCCATGACGGTACACGTGGACGGGCCGTACCTTCTGCGCAGCGAACCGTACGAAGCGGCCGAACTGCTCAATCGGCTGCAAAGCGATTCCAAACTTCCGCTGCTGTTTGCCGCTGATTTTGAACGTGGTCTTCCCATGCGCCTGATGGGAGCCACGGTCTTCCCGCATGCCATGGCTTTCGGAGGAGATGGCAAGCTGGACGATGCCGAGGCCTTTGGCCGCATTACAGCCGAAGAGTCGCGCGCCATTGGAATTCATTGGAATTTTTTCCCCGATGCCGACGTAAATTCGAATCCGGCGAATCCCATCATCAACACACGGTCGTTCGGTGAAGATCCGAAGCAGGTCAGCGACCTGGTGGCGGCCTACATCAAGGGCGCGCATGACGGCGGAATGCTGACTACGGCCAAACATTTCCCCGGTCACGGCGATACGGCGACCGATTCGCATCTCGGCGTGGCCAGCGTGAATGTGGATCGCGCGCATCTGGATTCCATTGAGCTACCACCGTTCCAACGAGCGATCGCGGCTGGCGTGGATTCAGTGATGGTGGCGCATGTCACGGTGCCGGCGCTCGATTCCGACCCGAATCATGTGGCCACGATCTCCCCGGCGATCGTTTCCGATCTCCTGGACAAACAACTCGGTTTTAAGGGAATCATCGTTACCGACGCGCTGGATATGGCTGGTCTGACTCACCTTTTCTCGAACAACATCGGCCGTGCGGCGGTGGAGGCATTCAAGGCAGGCAACGATCTTCTGCTAATTCCTGCTGACTTCCCCGCTTCATACAATGCCATGCTCCGGGCCGTGCAATCCGGAGAGATTTCCCGGGAACGGCTTGACCGCTCCGTGCTTAAGATTCTCAAGACAAAGGCATCTCTGGATTTGCAGGAGGCCCGCATGGTCGACGTCAAGGCGATCGCAAATCTGGTGGGGAAGCCGGAAAACCTGGCTTTCGGCCAGCAGGTGGCCAACGACGCGGTCACGTTGGTGCGCGACAATGGCAGGATTCTGCCACTGAAATCGTCGGTCAAAAATCAGGGAACCGCGAAGGCTGTGCTTCCGTATACAGCACAGGAGGAGACTCACAACCAGGTGGTTGCGGTGATCTTCTCTGACGACATGCGAACTGAATCTGGCCGCGCCTTCGGACGCGAATTTCACGCCCGGATTCCGGATGCGCACCTGATTTATGTGGACCCACGTGTTGCCGCAGGAATGAGCAGTGACGTGCTGAAAGCGGTGGACGAAGCCACCACGGTGATTGCCGCCGTCTATGTGATCCCGACAGCGGGGAAGATGGGAAACGGCGTGGCGATGGCGGACGCGACTGGCACGCTGCTGCAACAAGTTCTGGACCACGCGGCGGCGAAGACTGCGGTGGTTGCGATGGGAAATCCTTATCTTGCAGCGGATTTTCCGAAGATTGCGAACTACATGTGTACGTTTTCCAACGCGACAGTTTCAGAGATAGCGGCGGTCCGTGCCTTGTTCGGCGAAATCCCGATTCGCGGGCATCTGCCGGTGAGCATCCCCAATATTGCCGCGCGGGGCGCCGGCATAGAACGCCCGGTTCAAATTGCCAGCGGAGGAACTCAACATGCGCAAAAATAAAATCTCCGCGTTTGTTGTGTTGGCGGCTAGCTTGGGCGCGCTCCTGCTTTTGCCCGCCTGCAGCGTGAACGTGCAGAAAGAGAGCAACGGGCAAGACAAGCAAGTGGACATCAAGACGCTGCTCGGCGGCGTCCATGTGAGCAAACAGGCGGATGTCACCGAGACGGGGCTCGCGGTCTATCCCGGCGCTCGCCCGAAGGAAAAGGATTCGGGCGGTAGCGATAAAAGCGCCAACGTGAATATCTCAGGCTTCGGATACGGAATTAAAGTTATCGCCGTATCGTATGAGTCCGACGACACGCCGGCCAAAGTGCTTTCTTTCTATCGAGACCAGCTGAAAAAATATGGGAACGTTCTCGAGTGCCACACCTCCAGGGGAAACTGGAGCGTAAATATGGGATCACACGGATCGAAGAATGGTTCGAACGAGTTGACGTGCGATGGCAGCGGTGGCAACGAGATTGAGCTCAAAGTGGGCAAGCAGGACGACCAGCACATTGTCGCCGTAGAGCCGGAAGGCAAAGGCTCAAGTTTCTCTCTGGTGTACGTACGCACTCACGGCAAGGGCTCCGATATCTAGAGAACGCGTCAAAGGCAGGAATTCATGTTTCGATCAATTTTGCTTCGCTCAATACTCACAGCAGCAGTTGGCATTGCGCTGGCAATACCCGGAATGGCCGCGCCGCAGAAATCAGACGAGCAAGAGAAACACCTCGACATTCAAAGCAACGCCGGCGACTTGCACGTGGGCAATGATGCCGACGCCCGAAAAGCTGGATTGCCGCTGTATCCGGGTGCGCGGCTGCGGCACGATGAAGAGAACGACAGCGCGGCGAATCTCAGCCTCTTCACCCAGGCCTTCGGAGTGAAGTTGGTAGTAGCGAAATATGATTCGGACGATGCACCCGGCAAAGTCATCGACTACTACCGCGAGCGTTTGAAGAAATATGGCAAGGTAATCGAATGCCACACTCGCGAGCATGGCGGCAGCCACGCAGATTTTAGCGATGACGATCATGCCGAGGATCAACCTGCCAAAGCGGTGAAATGTGAAGGCGACAACAGCGGTCCGGTCACCGAGTTGAAGGTTGGGACAGAAAACAATCAGCACGTGGTTTCAATTGAACCGAGCAAAAGCGGCAGCGGCACCAGCTTCGTGGTGCTGTACGCCCACGCTCGCGGCAAACAAGGGGACATCTAGCGCGAGGCGGTGCGCCCTCACAAAAGCAGCCAGGGGGCCTTTTCCTGCGCCTCACCGTGCGATACTTTCAAGTTAGACCTGCTCTGAACCTTCATGGACCACCCTTGCTATAAGTGCGGGCATAGCGTCGAAGACGGCAGGCCGTTCTGCTCGCAGTGCGGAGCGCCGCAGATCCGAGTTGCGATGCCGGAGGGGGTAACGCCCGCGGCCGCGGGAACGGTTTTGTCGAGTCCTCTGCCGATTTTTTCTTCCGACTCGTCTTCGGTTCCAGTTCCGCACCGGGCCTCGCTTTCCACTGAGATCGAGTGGCCGACGGCAATGCGGGCATGCGCGGTTGCCGCTTTGATCGCGGCTCTGGTCATGACTCTTGGTCTGGTGATTCCGCTGGTGGCCGTATTAGGCGCAGGGTCTCTCGCCGTCACTCTCTACCGCCAGCGGAATCCTGCCTGGACGGTGAATGCGCGCGCCGGAGCGAAAGTAGGAGCGGTGTGCGGCGTTTTGTTCTTCGGAATCGCCGCGGTGTTTAAGACTGTGGCCGTGAGACTTCTGCATACTGGCGGCCAGGTTCGTCAAAAGATGCTCGATGCTCTTCAGCAAGCCGCATCTCGCTCCAATGATCCGCAAGTGCAGGCGGCCTTCGACCAGCTGAAGACGCCGGAAGGCATCGCGCTCATGCTGGTCTTCGGAATGGTTTTCTTATTTCTGCTCTCGATTGCCGCGGGCAGCCTTGCAGGAGCCCTGACCGGATCTTTCCTCGGGCGGCGGAACCGCTCCTGAACCGGGCTTCTCTTAGAGCGGTCTTGCACGGGGCCGCCTGCGCCGCGTATTATTCACGGTTTGCCTTCTCATGCCATGAATAAACCGGCACGCGGTTCGCTGCTCGGCATCGAGCATCTTGAGGAAAAGGAAATACTCAGCCTGCTGCGGCTGGCTCGCCGCATGAATCCGCTCAAGGCGCGGCCGTTGTTGCGCAACAAGCGCATCGCCCTGCTGTTTTACGAAGCTTCTACACGAACGCGTTCTTCTTTCGAGGTCGCTGCCAAGTCGATGGGGGCGATCACGGTGCTTGTCTTGTCTTCCGGATCGAGCATCGAGAAAGGCGAATCCCTGCTCGACACCGGATACACGCTGCGCGCGGTGGGTGCGGACGCCATTGTCATTCGCCATCCTTCCGCTGGCGCGCCTCTGATGATGGCACAGCATCTCGATATTCCCGTCATCAATGCCGGCGACGGGATGCACGAGCATCCGTCGCAAGCTTTGCTCGATGCGTTCACGATTCTGAAGCACAAGAAATCCTTCACGGGTTTGCGAGTCGCGATCATTGGCGATATCTACCACAGCCGCGTAGCGCGTTCGGCGTGCCATCTGCTGAGCAAGGTGGGGGTGAAAGTAACTCTGTGCGGACCTCCCGAACTGGTACCCGAATTCGCCACCACGCTCGCGCCGGGGCTGCGCATCACGCGCCACATTGAAGAAGCGCTGCGCGGCGCCGACGTGATCATGTTGCTGCGCGTGCAGCAGGAACGTCTCGCGGGCAAGAAGATTCACCTGCAGGACTATATGGCACGCTACCAGATGACCATGGCGCGGCTAAAGTTGGCCAAACGCGACGCCATCGTGATGCATCCGGGCCCGATCATCCGCGGGCTGGAGCTGACGTCGGAGGTGGTTGACGGCCCGCAATCGGTGATCGTGGACGAAGTGCGTAACGGGGTGCCCACGCGGATGGCGATTTTGGCGCGGGCGCTCGGGAAGGCGAACTGAGCCACGGATTTTCACGGATGAGCACGAATTGAGAGAATGATGAACGCGAAGTCCAAAGCGGGATCGATGCTTATCAAAGGCGGGCATGTCATCGATCCCGCGGCGAAAATCGATGCGCTGATGGATGTTCTCTTGCGGGACGGGATGGTTGCCGAGATCGCTCTGCCGAACAAGATTCGCGGCGGAGCCGATGAGAAGTTCGATGCGCGCGGTCTGATCGTTGCTCCAGGATTCATCGACCTTCACGTCCACTTACGCGAGCCGGGACAGAGCTACAAAGAGACTATTGTGACGGGCACCGCCGCGGCGGCGGCTGGAGGCTTTACGTCGGTGTGCACCATGCCGAACACCGCGCCCGTGGTGGACAATGCCGACCTGGTTGCATGGTTGCGGAATCCGGAGCGCGGCGCGGTGGTGAACGTTTTTCCGATTGCAGCCGCTACTTTGAGCTCGCGCGGTGCAGCACTCACCGATTTTGCAGCGTTGCAGCGGGCCGGCGCGGTGGCCGTTACCGATGACGGCAAACCGATTCTCGAAGATGAAATCATGCGCGCAGCGTTGCGGCTCGGCGCGCAGCTGAACCTGCCCGTGGTCCAGCACGCCGAAGATACGCGGCTTACAGAGAACTCCTCCATGAACGAAGGGCCGACCAGCTTTCGTCTTGGACTGCGGGGGATGTCGACGGCGGCCGAAGCGAGCATTGTGGACCGCGACGTGACTCTGGCGCAGCAGATTCGAGAATCGCGGCTGCATGTTGCGCACCTTTCCACTTCAGATGCGTTGAAGGCCGTGCGGCGCGGGAAGCGAGCCAAGGCGCGCGTCACCTGCGAGGTGACGCCGCATCACTTCACGCTGCTCGACGAAGATGTAGGCGAGTACAACACGAATTTCAAAATGAATCCACCGCTGCGTTCGGTAACCGACCGCGAAGCGATTCTGGTTGCGCTGGCTGACGGCACCGTGGACGCCATCGCGACTGACCACGCGCCGCACGCCACGCACGAAAAAGAAGTTGAGTTCGAGCGGGCCGCATTCGGCATCACTGGGCTCGAAACCGCGCTGGCCCTGGCCATTACGAAGCTGCACCGCGAACACAAGATTCCGCTCGCACGAATTGTCGAACTTTTCACTGCGGGACCAGCGCGCGTGTTCGATCTGCGCGGGCGCGGATCGCTGGCTCGTGGCAGCGTCGCCGATGTGACCGCGTTTGATCCGAAAAAGAAGTGGACGTTCGAAGCTTCCAAATCGCGGTCGTTGTCGCGCAACACGCCGTTTGACGGCTGGCAGTTTACCGGGAAGGTTGTGGCGACGATTGTGGGCGGCAAAACTGTATACCGCGCAGAGTAGTTAGTTCAGAATCCTCATCTTCTTTCCTACTCTTCCCAACACTTCCAGCGCCTGCTCCAATTCTTCTTTCGTGTGCGTGGCCGTCATGATGGTGCGGATGCGGGCTTTGCCTTCTGGAACCGTCGGGAAGGCGATGCCGGTGCCGAGGACACCTTCTTTGAAGAGCTCGCGGGAGAAGTCCATGGTGAGTTTGCCGTCTCCGATGATGATGGGCGTGATGGGAGTTTCGCTGGCGGGAGTGGCGCGGCCGCCGATATCGAAGCCTAGCAGGCCAAGTTCTTTTTTCCAGAAGCGTGTGTTCTCCCAGAGTTTTTCCATGCGCTCAGGTTCATTTTCAAGGACATCGAAGGCTGCAATGCAGGTAGCCGCGACCGACGGCGGATGCGAGGTGGAAAATAAAAATGGCCGGGCGCGGTGATAGAGAAAATCGATCAGATCGCGCGTGCCGCAGACGTAGCCGCCGAGCGCGCCGATAGCCTTCGACAACGTTCCCACTTGAATATCCACGCGGCCGTGCACGTTGAAATGATCGATGGTACCCCGTCCGTTGCGGCCGAGCACGCCGGAAGCGTGCGCATCGTCGACCATCATGATGGCGCCGTATTTTTCGGCGAGGTCGCACAAGCCGGGCAGCGGACCGATGTCGCCATCCATGGAGAAGACGCCGTCGCTGATGAGCAGCTTCTTGCCGGGCTCGTCTTTTACGCTGGCGAGTTGTTCTTCGGCGTGAGCAACGTCCTTGTGGCGGAAGACCAGAATCTTGGCCTTCGATAAACGGGCGCCATCGATGATCGAGGCGTGGTTTAGCGCGTCGGAGATGATGAAATCGTCTTTGCCGAGTACGGCCGAAACCGTACCCGCATTCGCCGCAAAGCCTGATTGGAAGACAACGCACGCTTCCACATTTTTGAAGCGCGCGATTTTCTCTTCCAGTTCCATGTGGATTTTCATCGTCCCGGCAATGGTGCGAACGGCGCCCGATCCGACGCCGTATTTCCGTGTGGCTTCGAGCGCTGCCTCACGCAGCTTCGGATGAGTGGTCAGTCCCAGATAATTGTTCGAGGCGAGGTTGATGACTTTCTTACCGTCGAAGGTGCAGACCGGCGCCTGCTCGTCCTCCAGCACGCGCAGCTTGAAGTGGGTACCTTTGGCTTTAAGTTCGTCGAGCTGGTCAGTGAGATAGGAGAGCGGGTTGGTGCGGGTTGCAGTGGTCATGATTGCCTCAAAGTTCTTTGCCACTCGTACGGATCCACACGGATCGAAAACCGGACTAAAACATAATTGGGTTGCCGGTCGCCACGCTGGCTTCGGATAACTGCTTCATGTTGGTGAAGAATTCTTTTTCGGAATCGGCCAGAATGTCGCTGGAATGCAGCACGGTATCGACTTCCTTCAATAGTTTTGCCGCGTCTTTGCTGGAGATCCAGTCGCCGGTGTGCGTGCCGTCGTAGAGAACTTTTTCCAGCAGCATGGGGAACTTCGGCCCCGGACTGCCTTGCAGGCCGCGCAGAAAGCTGCGCAGGTTACCCACTCGCGTGATGTTGCCAAGAAACATGGAGAGAAGATATCCCTCGTGCTCGCAGGATTCGCCCATCCACTGGTCGTGGGCATCCCACTCTTCTTCTGTCGGATCGCCCGTCAGGGTGGGCTCGCCGGATTCATCGAAGGTGAGGCGGTCAGGGAGCGGGTGCGGTTTGGCCTTTCCGTCCCGGATACAGGTGCAGCGAACGAATGCATCAAGGCTCATAATGCGGTTCCAATTCGCAAGCGAGTCGCACGCGAACGGCGAAACCTCAGCGGCTAAAAGCCGCATCGACTCCGTGCGACCAACGGCACGAGTAGAACTCGTGCCCTTCCCGATCTACTTCACACCGTTCGGATATATCAAAATTTTACTCGCCTCTCCGGTTTTCAACCGCTCCATCGCTTTGGAAAAATCCTTCATCGGAATGCGGTCGGTGATCACGGGATGCAGATCTAGTTTGCCGGCCTTGAGTAACGCAGTCATCTGGTACCAGGTCTGGTACATGCGGCGTCCGTTGATGCCCTGCACCGTGATGCCTTTGAAAATAATGTCTTCGGAAAAATTCAGCGCGATGGGTTTTGAGGTCAGGCCGAGGAGGGAAATTCTGCCGCCGCGCCGCACTATATCGAAGGCGGTCCGAATGGAATCGGGATGACCGGCCATCTCGAGCACCACGTCCACGCCGAGGCCGCCGGTCTTCTCCATCACAGCGGCTTTCACGTTTTCTTTGGAGGGATCGAGGACGTAGTCGGCTTTCATCTCGCGCGCGATCTTCCGCCGGTGCTGGTTGATTTCAATGGCGAACACGCTGGTCGCGCCCACGGCGCGCGCCACCGCAATGGCAAACAGCCCAATGGGACCGCAGCCTGTGATGGCAACGGTTTTGGCAGCAATCTCGCCGGCCATCACGGTGTGGACCGCGTTGCCCAGCGGGTCGAGAATCGAGGCGTACTCGTGCGGAATGGCGGGATCGAGCTTCCAGATATTCGATTCCGGAATGACCACATACTCGGCAAAGGCGCCGTTGGCATCGACGCCGATGATTTTTACGTTCTGGCAGATGTGAGCTTCCCCGGTGCGGCACTGCAGGCACTTGCCGCAGGCGACGTGCATTTCGGCGGAGACGAAGTCGCCTTCTTTCACGCTGGTCACTTCATCGCCGAATGCAGCCACCTCGCCGCAAAACTCGTGGCCGGGAATCAGCGGCGGACGAATGCGGCCTTGCGCCCAGCGATCCCAGTTGTAGATATGCAGGTCGGTGCCGCAGATGGAGGCCATTTTCACTTTGACCAGCACATCGGTACGGCCAAATGTGGGGACTTTTACTTCGCGAATTTCCGCTCCGGGCGCGGCCTCCGGCTTGACCACCGCCAGCATCGTGGATGGCATGAAATTATGACCTCACCGCTACTCGAAAAGGGCTTCCGTAATTAGTTTCAGCTTGTAGCGACCATGAAGCAAACGGACGATTGTAGCACCAAGGGTCTGACGCGTTCTTAACGGCTTTGGTTGCGGGTGCGCCGCTCTCCCGCCTAACTCATCGGTTTGTAGGTTTTCGGCGGGGCCACCTTGTAATTTTCCGACTGGCCGCGAGGGATGCTTAGCGTCTTCCACTCGCTCGACCGCAGATGCTTGGCCAAAAATATGATCTGCCCGGTATGAGAGGCGTAGTGAGCGATCTGACGGTTGATCGCCTGCAGCACGGTGTGCGGCTCACCACGAATCGTGACGGTTCGCATCACATCTTCGGGCTTGAGCGAATCGATGGTGTCAAAAACCTGCGCCCAGCCTTCTTCCCACCAGCGCATGACATCGGCCCGAGTGGTTGCGGCGCCTAGCTCGAATTCCTGGTCGCGAAAACGGTTGGGCTTCTCGCCATCGGTGGTGAGGAAATCGGAGAAACGCGAGCGCATGTTGCCAGCCATGTGCTTCACGATGAGGGCGACGGAGTTCGATTCCGGATCGAGAGTGACAAACAGGTCTTCATCCTTGAGTTGGGCGATGGCCGCCTCGGCCAGCCGCTTTGTCCCGCGCATCTGGCGGCGGGCTTCGCCGAGGTAGTGAGTTGCAAGATCGGTCATAAGAATTCCTGTGTTTGTCGCTTCAGTGGTTTCCGCCAGGCTAGCGTTACTAATCGGGATTTAGAAATTGCTCCATCAATTCGCTCCCCAGCCGCCGCCACCGGGGGACTCGATTCTGATTCGGTCGCGTGGGTGTAGCCGTGTGCTGAATTTTCCCGGCATGGTCTCCACCGATCCGCCGCTGCGGAGAATGCTCGTCCTGCCCGATGCGCCGTCCCCGCCACCGTTCAATCCCCAAGGCGGGAGCACACGTCTTTCGGAAAGCAGCGTTACTTCGCAATCGGTCAGCACTTCAATCTCACGAATAATACCGTCGCCGCCGCGATACTTTCCACCACCGCCGCTGCCCGGTCGAAGGGAATATTGACGCACCCGCAGCGGATAGGAGTGCTCAAGCGCCTCGGCGGGAGTGTTCAGCGAATTCGTCATGTGCGTGTGGACGCTTGCAACTCCGGGCTTAGTCGGCCGCGCGCCCATGCCACCAGCGATAGTTTCATAGTAAGTGAAGGGATTGCCGGTGCGGGGATCGATGCCACCGATGGTTAAATTGTTCATGGTTCCGGAAGCGGCGGCTGGAATGCGGTCCAGAATTGCTTGGGAAAGCGCGCGCAGTAAAACGTCGACAATGCGCTGCGAGGTTTCGACGTTGCCACCCGCCACCGCCGCCGGTGGGCGCGCATTCACAATCGTTCCCGCTGGAGCGATTACTTCAATCGGACGCATCAGTCCAGCCGTGGCCGGAACGTCATCCGCCAGCAGACATCGAAAGACATAGAAACATGCGGAGTAGGTGATGGCCTCGACAGCGTTCACGCTGCCTTCGACCTGCGGGTCGCTTCCCGTGAAATCGACAGTGACTGCGTTGCGCCTTTGTCCGTGCTTCTTTTGCTGCGATCCGATGGTCACCGTCACCGCTATTTTCACCGGCTTGTCGCTGATGCCGTCATTATCCAGAAAGTCCTCTGCGCGATAGGTTCCCGGCGGGACGCGGAGCAGAAATGCACGCATCAGCTCTTCTGAATATTCCAGCAGTTCCGATGCTGTGCGCTTCGCTCGTTCCACTCCGTAACGCTGGCATATCTCCCGCAACCGCTCGGCCCCGGTGTGGCAGGCGGCGATCTGGGCGCCCAGATCGCCCTCCCGCTCCTCGGGCGTGCGGACGTTGCTGAGCAACAGCGCAAGGACGTCAGGCTGCATTACTCCAGCGCGCATGATTTTCACCGGAGGAATGCGAAATCCTTCCTGATAGATCTCGCGGCAGAGGCCCATCGATCCCGCATAGGCTCCGCCCACATCGGCGTGATGGGCGCGCGAGGCTACGTAGAAGTCAGGACGGTTCGCGAATCTTTGCGGGCGAGAACCTGCCCTGCCAAAGGGTCGCCCGTGCCCTACATAGACGGGCGCGACCAGCGTAATGTCCGGCAGATGCGTACCGCCGCGGAACGGATCGTTGAGCATGACCACATCGCCGGGAGTCATCGAGCCCGCGGCAATCGCGGCTCGAACCGACATGGGCATGGAGCCCAGATGTACAGGCATGTGATCGCCCATGGCAATGACTTCGCCGGTACCGTCAAATACGGCGCAGGAATAGTCTCGCCGCTCCTTGATGTTGGGAGAAAATGCCGTGCGCCTGAGCGCTGCGCCCATTTCTTCGGCAATCGAGTGGTAAAGATTCTTGAAGATTTCGAGCTCGATGGGATCGCGCCGCATGAGGCGCAGTTTACTCGAAGCGAGAGGAAGCAACCAGTCGAAGAGAATCGGTTGACGATACGTCGATACACGTGTCGTCCTCGCTCACGTGAAAATTGTTAGGAAAAAATGCAAAATTGTATTGACACTGCGTTCATACTGCCGCAATATCTTGTGTTAAGGACGCTGCCCGTACAACGAATTGGGTGGCTTTTGGCATTCGGGTCCCCGAAGTCACAAGGGAAAATCGTTCACGGAGGAACCTTCATGGCAACGAAGAAGAAGGCAAAAAAGAAGAAACACTAACTAACCGTATGCGAAACGATACTTCGCAAGGGCCAGAATTTCACTCGCCTCTCAGGAGAAGCACCTCTTGAGAGGCATTTCCGTTTTGCGCGGCGGAACGCGGGCTGCGCCCTCTCTCGCATGATCTCGAAATTGTTCGTATCGATCCCTTGCCTGTGTCACAATACGGAGACGGCCGGGCCTCAAACCGCCGATGCGAGCATGAGTCCGAGAAAAAAAAGCGCGGGCAAGAACGCAGGCAAGAATAAGAACGACGAAGTGTTCATTCCCGACAAGCTATATTTCCGCATCGGCGAAGTGGCGAGCCTGTGCCGGCTTCCCGCCTACGTGCTGCGCTTCTGGGAGAGTGAGTTTCCACAACTGAAACCGGTGAAGAGCAGCACTGGGCAGCGCATGTACCGCAGGCGGGACGTGGAAAGCGTGCTGCACATCAAACAACTGCTCTACGAGCAGGGCTTCACGATTGTGGGCGCGCGCCAGCAGTTGCGTTCCGAAATAAAAGCGGATAAAGGGCAGGCAGCCATTCCGTTCCCATCGCAATCGCCGACGGAGATCCAGCATATCCGGCAGGGGCTGCGCGAGATCCTGAACCTGCTCACGGCTCGGCGCACGGGATAGGCCAGGCGCGTAATGCTTCTCGGCGCTGCAATTCTACGCGGCGCATTCCGGAGTCGGCTTCTTGACCTTACCCGAGTTGGCGGCGTCCAGACGGATGCGGCTGACGCGAGCGGTTTCGTGAAGCAGATCGTCCGTGGCCTTGGTTCCATCCCCCGCCATCACAGACCCTGCGGCTAAAGCAAAACGCAACGCGTCGGCTTGATCCTCGAAATACAAAATGACTTGCCCGGACATACGTATTCTCCCAGGTTGAGGTACTTTCCGTGCAGCCTAACTAAAGACCTTCGACGAGTAGCGCGTCGGCGAGCGTGACGCAAATAGATCTTCCCATGATTGTTACGGAGCCAGCTCCCGGTCAGAAGTGCTTTTCTTGGTTCAGGGGAAGTAGGAAGGGCATGCTGGGCTCCGGATGGGCGATTGACGGAAAACGCTGCCCCAGCCTAAGATTGCGTTCCGATGATCGGCAAGACCATCTCCCACTACCAGATTACGGCCAAACTTGGTGGCGGCGGCATGGGCGTGGTGTACAAAGCTGAAGACGTCCGCCTGCACCGCACGGTCGCACTGAAATTCCTGGCCGACGATTCCGTGAAGGATCCGGCAGCCCTCGAGCGCTTCCGGCGCGAAGCCCAGGCTGCCTCGGGGCTGAACCATCCTAATATCTGCACCATCTACGACATTGGAGAAGAAGGTGGCGCTGCTTACATCGTTATGGAGTACATCGATGGGCAGACGCTGAAGCATCGCATCGAAGGCAAACCGATGCGGCTGAACGAGGTGTTGGAGCTCGCGGTGCAAATTGCCGATGCTTTGGATGCCGCGCACTCCCACGGTATTGTCCATCGCGATATCAAGCCGGCGAATATTTTCATCACACGCAGCGGCCAGGCGAAAGTTCTGGATTTTGGTTTGGCGAAGTACACCGCCGAAGCGCACTCGGGTCGGGCTGCGACTGGCGTGACCAGTTCCATGCCTACGGCGGCGGACGCCCATCTGCTCACCAGTCCCGGGTCGGCTGTCGGAACGATTTCCTACATGTCTCCAGAACAGGCCATGGGCGAGGATCTTGACCGCCGCACCGATCTGTTTTCCCTGGGGATTGTTCTTTACGAAATGGTCACAGGGCGACAGGCCTTCTCCGGCAACACGAGCGCGGCGGTGTTTGATGGGATTCTCAACCGCGCGCCCACTCCCGCGTTGCAGATCAATCCTCAACTTCCGCCAAGAATGGCGGAGATCCTGGAGAAGGCGCTGGAAAAAGACTTGAAGCTTCGTTACCAGACGGCTTCGGACTTCCGGGTCGATCTGCAGCGATTAAGGCGCGAGTCGGACACGCATGGGAGTACCAAGATTGCGATCCAGCCTGCGGCCACGGAAGCGGCGGCAGCTCCGGCGAGCGCCGGCTCCGGACGATGGCCGCTGATCGCGGCAGCTTCGGCGATCGTAGCGATTGCGTTGATCGTGGGAGCCTATATCGAAGGAAAACGGGCGGGCCTGGCTTTGAGCATTTCCCCGCCCACCTATCACCAGCTTACTTTTCGCGGCGGCACCATCCGGATGGCGCGTTTTGCTCCCGATGGAAAAAACATTGTATATAGCGCGGCCTGGGAGGGGAATCCAATCGATATTCTGGTCACCCGTCCCGACAGCCCTGAATCGCGGCCGTTTGGATTATCGAAGGCCGAGGTGCTGTCGATCTCCTCCGAAGGCGAGATGGCGGTTCTCCTGAACAGCCACAATGTGGATCCTTACATTAACGTGGGCACGCTCGGTCGGGTGCCGCTGGGTGGCGGCGCACCGCGCGAAGTGCTGGAGAACGTGCAGTGGGCGGACTGGTCGCCGGACGGCACAAACTTCGCGGTGGTGCGTGAGGTCGGCGGCTTGAGCCGCGTGGAATATCCCATCGGCAAAGTGCTGTATCAAACCGGAGGTTGGCTCAGCCATGTGCGCATCAATCCGCGTGGAGATATGGTGGCTTTCATCGAGCATCCGGTTCGGCGGGACGACGCGGGGACGATCGCGGTGGTCGATACTTCCGGGAAGAAAAAGACTTTGTCTACCGGATGGGAGACGGCTTGGGGCTTGGGATGGTCGCCGAGCGGAAACGAGATATGGTTTTCGAGCACCCGGCTGGGCTATGGACGGTATCTCTCGGCAGTAAGTCTTTCCGGGAAAGAACGGCTTCTGGCGCGGGAACCGGGCACGCTGACTTTGCAGGATGTCGCGAAAGACGGACGCGTGCTCATCACTCGCGATGTGCCCCGCGTGGGCATGGTCGGGATGAGCGCCGGTTCCAGCAAGGAGCGCGATCTTTCGTGGCTGGATTGGTCGGCGCCCAAGGATTTGTCTCTCGATGGCAAGAAGCTTTTGTTCACCGAATCAGGCGAAGCGGGTGGGGAAAACTATTCCACTTATATCCGTGACACCGACGGCTCGCCTGCTGTTCGCCTGGGTGACGGATTGAGCTTTGCGCTGTCGCCGGATGAGAAGTGGGTTTTGACGGGTCTGCCCAAGCCGCCGGTTCAGTTCAACCTGGCGCCAACCGGGGCGGGAGAAACGAAAGAGCTGACCCATGACCAGATTAATCGGCTGTGGGCGCGCTGGTTTCCGGACGGCAAGCGAATTCTTTTCTCCGCGGATGAGGTCGGCAAGGGCGTGCGGCTGTATGTACAAGACGTAAGCGGAAGCCCACCGAAGGCAATCACCAACGAGGGAGTGAACGGAAGTTTGCTGGCAATTTCACCCGACGGCAAGCAGGTAGCCATGGTTGGGAGCGATCAGAAACCCGTGATCCTTACAGTAGAGAGCGGCGAAACTCGGCCGATCCCTGGGCTCGGCCCAGGAGAAGCGCCGGTGGCGTGGACCAGCGACGGCCACTCTTTGTTTGTTTACAAGCTGGGCGAAGTTCCCACCACCATCTATAAGCTCGACCTGGCTACCGGCCACAAGCAATTTTGGAAGCAACTGGTGCCGCCCGATGTTTCCGGCGTTACCGACATCAGTTCCGTCCTCATCACTCCAGATGGAAATAATTACGTCTACGAATACGGGCGGACGCTTTCGGATTTGTATCTGGTAAACGACCTGAAATAAGCGCTGGAGAGAAATGGTCGGGACGGGCAGATTTGAACTGCCGACCCCTCGCACCCCAAGCGAGTGCTCTACCAGGCTGAGCCACGTCCCGACGAGGAAGGAACCCGCTGCATCGCATCTGCAGCAGATAGGGTTAACTCAAGGATTTTAACACCTGCGGGGAAGTTTGGTTCGTCCGCGCCTGATTTTGCCGGTCGATTTTGTCTAAGGATGGCAGGGCCACGGAAAAGGGTTCAAGTGGGGAGCAAACTGGAAATCCGGCGGGGTGGTGAACTCCACGCGCAGCTTGATGCGAGTGAGTGAGCCCTTCGAATCCGTTTTGTAGGAAGAGACCGTGACTCGGAGCCATCCCTTCCTTGCGTCGTCTATTGCGTTCGTGTAGTCGGAGAGCGCCTTATCCGGGTCCGAGGTCTGATAAGACCACAGAACATTCCCGATCAGGCCGAAAACCCGATCGTAGTCGGATCGGTTCAGCAGGAAATACATTTCATGCGGATGCGCCAAAGAGGACTTGACGGTCTCGCCGAATCCGGCGCCAAGGGTCTGGTTCGGGTTAAACCGCAACGGCAGGTTTACCGGGTAGATGTAGTCCTTCGTGTTCTCTTCGGCTGGAACAATGTCGAGGAACCAGCCTGGATCCTTCTGGCTCCTTACCCGAAATAGCAATCCACCGCCCAGCTCGCGCTCGAAGTTGTCCCCGGCATCGAGATGCACTTTAAACGAGACGAATTGGCAGGCGGGAGCAGATTGCGCCCGAACATCGCGTGCGCGAGCATCGCTTGGTCGAACATGGGTCGCCGCGATCAGGCACACCAGCAACAAGGCGGCCAGTAGCCTCTCGCGACCATTCCTCATCGACATAAATTCCTGTTTAACTCTTCTTTCGCTTGCGCTTCGGCAGCGGTTTCTCCTCCAGAATAGCGAACTGGATTTTCTTCTCCACAGGATCGATGCGGTCAACCAGCACGCGAATTCGTTGTCCCAGACTGTAGGTCTTGCGCGAACGCTGGCCGATGATCTGGCGCGTGTTCTCGTGGTAGGTGTAGTAGTCGTCGGTGAGCGTGTTCAGCGGGACCAGGCCTTCAACGAACAAATCAGTGAGTTCGACGAAGAAACCGAACTTGGTGACGCTGGTAATGAGGCCATCGAAGTCTTCGCCGACGCGGTCCTCCATGAACTTGACCTTCTTCCATTCCATGAGCTCGCGCTCGGCTTCGTCGGCGCGGCGCTCGGACTGGCTCGACTCTTCCGCGATGGTGTGGAGTTCGTCGAGGGGGATCGGGCCGCTCAGCGGTTCCAGCGCTTCGCGATGCGCGGCATGGTCGCGGCGCTTCGACCAGGGTGAAGGCGCGTCATCGTCGTGCGCGACCGAGGCAGCGCCCGACAGCTTTTCTTTTTTGCTGGAGGCGGCAGGGAAGACTCCAATCGGAATCTCGCCGTCGTGAGTCTCGGCCGAGTCGCGCAGGACTTCTTTCAAGATTCTGTGCACGATCAGGTCGGGATAGCGGCGGATCGGCGAGGTGAAGTGAGTGTAACTCGGCGCCGCCAGTGCGAAGTGGCCGACATTCTCTTCCGAATAACGCGCCTGCTTGAGCGAGCGCAGCATCAGGTAGCTGACGATACGCTCTTCCGGCTTGCCTGCAATTTTGGCGGCCAGCTTCTGATACATGCGGGGAGTGATGTGAACATCTTTTGGCACTTCGATGGTGCGGGCTTGTTTGCCGGTGCCCCGCGCGGCGCGGCGGTCGCTTTTGAACTGCACGCGCTGTATGGGCAGCGCACCCACACCCAGAGAGTATCCGAAGGTCGCGGCGATCACTTCGAAATCGTAGACGCGCTTGGCGTCGGGCTTTTCGTGGATGCGATAGAGGGATGCGATGCGCCTTGATTCCAGATATTGCGCCACGCACTCGTTGGCCGAGAGCATAAATTCTTCGATCAGGCGATGCGCGATGTTGCGCTCCGAACGCGTGATGCTCTTCATCAATCCGAATTCGTCGAATTCGATGACTGGCTCAGGCAAATCAAAGTCGATCGATCCGCGGCGCTGGCGTTTGTGATTGAGAATCAGAGCGAGATCGCGCATCAACTCGAAGGTGGGTATGAGCGATGCGTAACGCGTGCGCGCGGCGGCATCACCTTCGAGCACGTCGTTGACGGCGGTGTAGGTCATGCGCTCGGCGGAGCGGATCACGCCCTCGCACAGCTCGTAGCTGACAATTTCACCGCGAGGATCGATGTGCATCACGCACGAAAGAACCAGCCGGTCGAGATGCGGACGCAGGCTGCAGATGTCGGTGGAAAGCTCGAGCGGCAACATGGGCACGGCGCGGTCGGGGAAGTAGACGCTCGTGCCGCGCAGGCGAGCTTCCTGGTCGAGCGCGGAATCGGGCGTGACGTATTGCGCCACGTCGGCGATGTGGACCTGCAATTCAAAATTTCCGTTGGGGAGATGCCGGACGGTCACCGCGTCGTCGAAGTCGCGGGCGGTTTCCCCATCGATGGTGACGATGGGCAGCGAGCGGAAATCACGGCGATGGCGAAGTTGCTGCGCTGGGATCACGCCGGGGATGGCCTGGGCCTCTTCGAGTGTTGGCGCGGGAAAGTGGTGAGGCAGGTGAAATTTGCGGATGGTGATTTCCACGTCGACCCCGAAATCATCCTGTCGGCCGAGAATTTCGAAGACGCGGCCACGTGGATTTTGCGTGGGCGTCGGCCAGTCCGTGATTTCAACATCGACCACAACGCCTTCGAGATCGTTCCAGTCCGAATGTCTCGCGGCCTCGTCTCCAAGCACGCGATCTGGCGATCTCTTCTTGCCGATAGCCGGTGACTCGCTGCCGCTACGATCGGGAATTTCCATGCCCGGCGGAATCACGATCTCCTGGGTGATTTTGCTGTCGATGGGCTTCACATAGTTGTAGCGGCTGCCGTAGTGAAAAATCCCCACCACGGTGGGATGACTGCGTACTACCGAACGCACGATGCGGCCTTCAGCACGGCCATCCGGGCGAGTAGCAACGATATCGACCAGCACCCGGTCGCCGTGCATGGCGTTGCCGATGGCGTGGGGAGCGATGAAAATATCTCCCACCAGGCGCGACTTCATCGACGGACTCAGCGAGCTTGCGTCGGGGATGACGAAACCAAAGCCATCGCGGTGCATGGTGAGGCGGCCGGCGACCAGGTTCTTGTCAGGCGCGGGTTGCGGCAGGGCGTAGCGGTCGGAGTTGATCTGAACCAGCTCTCCAGCGGCTACCAGCTTCTGCAGACGAGTATCGAGCTCTCCGCGGGCTTCGCCGTGCAATCCGAGTTCGCGGACCAATTGCTTGAATTCTGCAGATCGCTTGGGCTGGCGAGCAATGTGTTTCAGGATGGCGGAGTCGGAGAGCATGGGAAGCTTTCAGCTACCAGCATAACGCGCGAACGGAAATGGGGTTCAGGCCGAAGGTCACCATGTATCTCCGCCGCCGCGCGGCGGCCATGCACCCAACATCTGCCGCAGCGTTGCGATCTGGCCCACGTGATAACTGTTGTGCGCCACCATTTGCCAGAGTACAGCCTCGAGTGTTCCCGCGATCTGTATATCTCCTGTGTGAGAACTTTCGATCTGCCGCTGCATTTCTTCCGGAGATGAATTGGCCAAAGTCGCGAAATCCGCCAGCAAACTGGCAAAGCGTTTCCTCAGACGCTCCCATTCCTGCGCATCGGAGTACGAAGAGGGCGGGAAGCTTTCAGCAGCGTGCTCGGGATAAGCCGGCCGCCCGCCATGAATGCGGCGCAGTTCGTAATCCATCCAGTAATTCATGTGGAAGACGAGTTGTGCGATGGAGTGGGGAAATCCTTTGATCTGGCGCGAGGCCGGTTCTGCAGGAAGATCTTCGACGCAGGCGAGAGGATCGGCGTGAGCGCCTTTGCCGCGGAACAGTTCCATGAGTGCGCGTGAGGACATGGGAATCGGGTCTTAGGTGCTGGGTGTTAGGTCTTACGACCTGGCTGCAGCTTTCTGAGCCAAGCCGAAGACTCATGACCTAAGACCAGTGAATTAAGACCGGCTCGCAAAGTATTTCTCTTCCAGAATCTTGCGGTGATGCAGCTCGTGCCCGGCGATGATGTAAGCGATGCCGCGCACGGTCACCTCGTTCTTGTTTGCAGTTCCGCGCCGCATCCAAGCCGCTTCATCCAGATTGCGCAGCAGCGACAGCGTGGCGCGGCGCACGGCGATAAAGTCTTCGATCACCTCCGTCAGGGGATGGTGAGCGAAGGGACCGTTGCGCACGTAGTCGTCCTGCTCAAAACCCTCCAGCGGCGTGGCATCGGCGCGCGAGATGCGCAGAGCGCGGTAGGCGAACACTCGCTCCGTGTCGCAGACGTGGCCGAGCACTTCCTTCGCGCTCCATTTCCCCGGCGCGTAGCGGAAGTTCCCGTCTTCCTCGTCGCGGCACGAGAGCAGCATCATGGTTTGCCGCCGTTGCTGGTCCAGTGTGGCGAGAATATCCTCGCCCTGCACCAGTGCAATGTAGCGGCCATAATAAGGCGCGTACTCGTCGGGCTGAGGACGAGCGATGATCAAGGCTGGAGGAGGAATCACGGCTGGTTCCGACATCACTTACTCCCTGGTGGATGCATCCGGCTTTCGATAATTCTTCGAGTCAAGAGGATACTCCGACCCTCTGTGGAACCGCTAACAAGAATGCCTCTTTCGGGAAATACTTACACGGGCGAGGGAGGAAAAGAGGGGCACGCCGGCGAATCGCCTGACCCTGGATTGTACGGAAGCATGTACCATCCTAGGAAACTCTGTTGAAAATAAAGGCTTTTCCACAGCACTCAATATGAGACGGCGGAGTACAATTCGATTTGGTCACGCAAGTGCGGCACGTGATCCCTAATCCCAACAAGGAAAGGAACTATGTAACCCATGTGGAAGCCGACGAATCAGCCTCAGACCCCAGGGCGCCCGGTAGAACCGGAGCGTCCAACTACGCATACACCGAGCGCGCCTGCCATGATGGCCAATGAGCCCGTTGCGCCGCGTCCGGCGGCAACCACCACTACCACCGCGGATCAGGCAACCATCGGCAAATCGCTGGTGATCAAGGGCGAGGTGACTGGATCGGAATCGCTCTACATCGATGGCCGGGTGGAAGGTTCGATCAGCCTGGCAGGCAACCGCGTTACCATTGGGCGCAATGGAGTAGTCGCGGCCAACATCAATGCCCGCGAGATCGTGGTGCTCGGTAAAGTCCGCGGCAACCTCACCGCCAGCGACCGCGTCGACATCCGCAGCGATGGATCGCTCACCGGCGACGTGGTAGCGGCACGCATCTCCATTGAAGACGGCGCGTTCTTCAAAGGCGGCATCGACATCCGCAAGGGTGGCCAGCCCAGCCAGCTGAAGCCCAATGGCAAAGATGAGAGCGTTAGCGCCCCCGAGCCGGCTGCTGTCGGCGCCAGAGCGTAAGTTTGCGGTAGGCGTTTCTGAACGAAATCAGTGGCGGAGTTCGCGAATCCTGCGAATGTCCGCCGCTTTGTTTTTTGCAAGTGATTGACCGTGAGTGCACTTCTGATCAGTTGCTCTCGCACTTCGACCGCAGTACCATCAGGTAACGATGTTTCTTGTCCTCTTGCCCGGCTGGGGCGTCCTTCGCCGTTCCGTTTCGAGTTGGCCGCGCATGATGACTGCCCTGAATTCTGAAAAGGGAGAAGTGTGTTTTGATCGAATGGGCCCAGCGTTTTCGCATTCTCTTTCTTAGCTTCTGCGCTCTATGGCTCGTGATTTTCTGCCCAGCGGCTTCCTGGGCCGATGCCGCCGCTTTTGACCTGAAGGGGCCGAAGGTCGATGTCCGCGTGCAACGGGAAGGCCATACTCTTCCCATCGCGGAAGTTCCCAATCTGCAGGTAGGAGACCGGCTCTGGGTTCATCCCGACCTGCCGGATACTCAGTCGGTTCGCTATTTGATGGTTATTTCTTTTTTGCGGGGATCGACCAATCCGCCTCCGGATTCCTGGTTCATTCGCGTCGATGCCTGGAGCAAGCAAGTGCACGACGAGGGCGTCTACGTGAATGTTCCGGAGGGAGCCGAAGAAGCGATCGTCTTTCTTGCGCCCGAGACCGGAGGCGCGTTCAACACTTTGCGCAGCGCTGTCAGGGGGAAGCCGGGAGCCTTCGTGCGTGCCGCTCAAGATCTTGAGCAAGCCAGCCTCGATCGCCAGCGACTGGAAAAGTACCTGGATTCCATTCGCGAGGTTTCATCTGATCCTGAACAGATGAAGACTCGGACCACCCTTCTCGCGCGCAGCCTCAACATGAAGCTCGACCAGCAGTGCTTTGACAAGCCGAGCGCACAGCAGGCGCCATGCCTGACGCAGAACACGGATCAACTGGTTCTCGATGACACCCACAGTCAGACCATGGTCGCGACTCTCAGCTCCGGGCCGTCCAGCGACCTGCTGGTGCAGGTCAGCGCCACTCCGACTGCGGGCGCTGGATACTACAGCGCTTACGTAGGGGCGGTGGTGGACGTGGTTCGAATTCTGGGCTCGGCGCACACCGCGCAGTATCAGTACATCCCGGCGCTCTCGCTTCCGAAAAAGGACAATCTTAATCTTCGCCTCAACACTCCGCCTTCTTTCCGAAATCCCAAGTCCGTGATCGTGATCGCGCTGCCACTGGTTCGGGCGGCGGTGAACCCTCCTCTTCGTCCTATTGACGGCACACAAGTGTTCTGCGTGGATAAACCTTCGCTGGTGTTGCCTGCCGACGGAGCTCCGTTGGTTTTCGCCACCGATTTGGCCCATAACTTCGTTCTGCACGTGGAAACGAAGACGGGGCCGGGAATCGATCTTCCAGCAGTTCCCGAAGCCGCGCAGGGCGGCTTTGTAATCGATACCAAGGCCATGCAGTCGGTTGAATTGGAGGGTGAGGTCAGCGGAATTTTGCGCGGTGTTTGGGGTTTTCGCTCCTTCGATGGTCCGCGTTTCCGGCTGCGCGCTTCCACACCGCAGCAGTGGGTGGTCGCGTCCAAAGACGCCAGCGCGCTCATCGTTGGCCGCGAGGACACGTTACATCTCCAGTCTCCCGATGCCTGCTGCGTCAGCTCGGTCAGCCTGCGCGATGAAAAAGGGAAGATCACCGACGCTGGGTGGAAGATTGCCAAGCCTGAAGAACTGGAAGTGAAAGTTCCTCTGCAAAACGCAACCGCTGGAACGCTGACCGTGATGATCCACAAGATGGGCACTCGGCAGGCCGATGAAATTCCGCTGCACACATACTCCGAGGCCGGGCGGCTGGACGCCTTCGATATTCACTCTGGCGACGCAGACGGAGTGCTCAAAGGCACCAGACTCGATCAAGTCACCTCGATCGACATAGCTGGCCTGCGCTTCACGCCAGACGGTCTATCCCGCGCCAACCAGCGCGACGAACTGAAGCTGGTTTGCCAGGATGCGTCCGTCACCAAGAGGCTGCAGGCGGGAGATGCCATCGTGGTTCATGTGGCGCTGCAGGACGGCCGCTCTATGGATTTGAAAACTGCCGTGGAAGCGGCCCGGCCGCGCGTCGCTGTGCTCAGCAAGAGCGTGCAATTGGACACGATGAGTTCGCCGTCTACGGTTCGCCTGGAGAGCCAGGACGAACTTCCGCAGGATGCGCGCCTGAATTTCTTTCTGAAGACGCAGGTTCCCGAGAATTTCCCTCCTGCCGAAAAGATCGAGGTGGCGACGGCCGACGAATCTTTCAGCGTGCTACTCAGCGAGAAAGACGGCAATCTCACTCCTCAGGATTCGAAAACGATTTTTGGGGTCCTCGACCCGATGAAGTTGCTTGGTCCGTCCGCGTTCGGCCCGCTGAAATTTCGGCCCGTGGATGCGAATGGCATTGATGGAGACTGGCAACCTCTGATCACTCTGGTGCGTATCCCGGTTCTGGAGGGAATTCATTGCGCGCGATCCGCGGAAAAACAATGCACGCTGGATGGAGACAAGCTTTTTCTGATCGACGCGGTCAGCAGCGATCCTGATTTTAACAACTCTGTGACTGTACCCGACGGATTTGTCGAAGCCGCGCTTACGATTCCGCATCCGAAAGACAAAACTCTTTACCTGAAGCTGCGGGACGATCCTTCCACGGTAGTGACCGCCAACGTGCCAATCTTGACTGCGTCGCCGTAAGCTCGGAGCCTCAACGCTCTGGCAGAAATGCTCATCCCTTATGCTCCGGCTGCGCCTTTGCCTTGAAAAGTAACCTCCACTAGTCGCCGGTCCTCCTCGGAAACCTGGAACATGGCGCGCGGCTTCAGGTTCATATAGCTGGCCACGAAAACTTCAGGGATCTGCCCAATGCGGGTGTTGTACGTGTTCACGTCGTCGTTGAAAAACTCGCGGCGATCCGCGATGCGCTCTTCCAGTTCGCTGATGCGCGTCTGCAGCTTGAGAAAATTTTCGTTAGCCTTGAGCTGGGGATAATTCTCCGCCACAGCGAACAGCCCGCGCAGCGCATCCGTCATCTTCAAATCGGCCTGCGCCTTCTGGCTAATGCTGGCCGCATTCATCGACGCAGCCCGTGCCTGCGTCACCGCCAGCAGGGTCTGCTGCTCGTGCTGCATGTATCCCTTCACGGTCTCGACCAGGTTGGGAATCTCGTCATGGCGCTGCTTGAGCAGCACATCGATGTTGGCCCAGGCGCGGTCGTTATCGTTGCGCAGCCGCACCAGTTCGTTGTAGAGAATGATGACGTAGACCAGCACTCCGACCGCAAACAGCAGAAACGCCGCGCCCTCAATCAGGCTGCTGCCCATCGTTGTCCCGACCTCCGCCTCGACTTTGCCACAGGAATGCTTACAGTGAAACAGCAGGCAGGTCAGCGACGCAAGTAACTGACGGGGCAGCGCCCAAGGTCATGCAAATCGGGCGCACACGGAGCCGTCCGTGGAAAAAAAGGGCCAAGCCCTCAGGCTCAGCCCTTCGTGCACAATAAGATCAGCTACGGCTTATGCGGCGTCAGATCGCACGAGTGCTTCATCTCATCCAGATTCAGGCCGCCGGGCGAGAACTCAGCGATCGCATAACCGGTCCTGGTCCTGACTTCCACGTTGAATACCTGGGCTCCAATCATTCCGCGAATCGTGCCTTTGTCCATGGAAAGGAAGCGTGCGCGAAGCCAGTTCCATCCCTTATGGTCGTGACTACCATCGATGCGGACCATGACTTCCATCTTCGGTTGGCCCCAGAAGCCCGGATAGTCCGGCCGTCCCAGCCTGGTGCCGGGATCAAAATCGGCGTGCTCATATTTTCCATCGGAGCATACAATTTCGACCCGCGGTTTGTAATCTGGATCTTCGCGGAAATAATTATTCGCCAGCAGTTCGAAGCGAACTTTCTTCGCTCCCGTCATTTTGTCTTCCGAGCGGAACGCCATCCACTTGCCGCCGGCGCTGACGCCATCCTGCTCACCCTGATACGGGCTCATCGCCCCCTGCTGAGCAAAGGCCGAACCGGCCATCAAAATTAAGCTGCTAAGTACAACTGCCGCGGCTAACCCGCGACGCCTCTGTTTCTGCGATAATCGCAATTCTTTCAAGGTCTCCTCCCCGAACGAAACCATCCTTACATATTGAACCCGAAAAATGCATAAGAGTTGCATGGCGGCGTGCCACCCGAAGCAAGGCGAACAGGAAACGAAGGTATTCTATCTCCAATGTAGATCTTCGAAGTTACCGCGTGTCGATCCTGAGATCGATGTAGACCTGGGAGCGGTCGTCGAACTGGCTCACCGACTTGGTATCGCTCTTATGGTTGTTGAACTGGGCGTAGACTTCGTAATCCACGTTGGAAAGGCCCGGAAAACGGTAGGTGCCATCCTGCCCGACAATATAGGTCTTTACCGCATGGGTGCGCGTGTTGGTGAGATATACGATCGCGCTGACCACGGGATTGTCCTGCGGATCGAGAACTTTGCCGGAGAGCAGCCGGCCTTGCTGGTCTTTCTTATCGAGAGCGCTTCCAGTCACCGAGATCAGGAGCATGACCGCGCAAGCCAGGAGCGGGACGAGCCTAAGAGACGATCTTAGAATCATACGAGTCTTTCTTCCTTTTCTGCTCCGAATGATTCTAGCGGGCCAGATGCAAACCAATATCAATGCGTTCATCATACTCTACGTGGACTGGAACCTCTTCCACCAGATGAACCGGAGAGCCATCCTGAGTCTTTACGCCCTTGAGGTCGGCGCCCACGATGTAGTCGTTCTTGCCGGCGGCTACGCGTAGAGCAAATTCACCGTGATGGTCGGAATACAACTCCCAGCTGGGTTTCTTGTCGGCGGCGCGGCGGATTTTGACTTTGACGCCGTAGACGGGACGATCATCCGGTCCCCAGACCGTGCCGAAGATAAGCGCGTAAGGATCCGTTGGTTTTAACTTCTTGGGCCCGGAGGCGGCATGGGCTGCGGGCGAGACTTGCGGGCCGAGAACGGACAAGACAAGCAGAAGCACCACATAAGAAGAGAATTGCCATGCAGATCGACGAAAACGGCAAGCGCTATGCGTCGTCACCGTCTTCGGTCTCCACTTCCTCTTCTTCTTCCACATAGCCTTCTTCGACTGCCTTCAACTCCAGCGGGCTGGTCGTGATGACTTCGAAGTCTGTGCCACACTCCGGACAGGAGACGATTTCACCTTCGTCGACTTCCTCTTCTTCCACATCCAGATCAGTTTCGCATTCAGGACAAAGAACCATAATTCCTCCACCCCCATTCCCCGTCTTTCTGGTTAGATACCACTGATAATATTTAGATTCTTCCCCCACCGCAGGTCAAGGGGGCCCGCGCTGTAGAGCAAGGAATTAAAATTTTGGCTGATAACGATCGATAACCTTGACATTTCGCTCGCCGGAGCTTAGATGATTTCTCTCCTGAACAAAAGTCCGTGGTTTTTCACTGCTGTGCTAGTAATCGCGAGCACGGTTGCGGCAGCACAAAACCAGGCGAGTTCTCGTATGTCTGGAAGCAGCACATTCGAACCCATGGCCGTCGATAGCCGGATTGCGGCCGCTCTGCAGCAGGTTTCTGCGGATCGCATCCGGGCAAATATCGAGAAGCTGGTGAGTTTTGGAACGCGGTCCACCATCTCGGCCCAGGACTCGGCTGCAATCGCCTCTGGGCGCGGGGTTGGCGCTGCGCGGGAGTGGATCAAGTCAGAATTCGAACGCTACGCCAAGGAGTGCGGCGGCTGCCTGGAGGTGAAGACCGATACTTTCACCGAGCCAGCCGCCGACCGCATTCCCCAACCCATCGAAATCACCAATGTTTATGCTGTTCTGAAAGGCACCGATGCGGAGAACGCGAAGCGAGTTGTGCTGGTCACCGGGCACTACGATTCGCGCAACAGCGATATTCTCGATACCAAGGCGGACGCTCCTGGCGCGAATGACGATGGTAGTGGGACGGCCGTGAGCCTGGAATGCGCACGGGTTTTGAGCAAGCTGAAGTTTCCGGCGACCATTATTTTTCTGACCGTGGCTGGCGAAGAGCAAGGGTTGAATGGAAGCCGCCACTTCGCCCAGATGGTCAAAGAAAAGATGGCCAAGGAGCAGGGCTGGCGCCTTGAGGCCGTGCTGAACAACGACATCGTGGGTGGAGACAAGAGCGCAGAGCAGGATCACTCGGTGGTACGGATATTTTCCGAAGGTTTGCCGGCAGCAGCCACAGAGCAGGAGATCAAGCGGGTTCGCGGGCTGGGCGGCGAGAACGACTCGGCGTCGCGTCAATTGGCACGCTACATCGCTGAAGTAGGCCAGGCTTATGATGCGGGCGTGAAGCCGACGCTCGTGTTCCGCCTGGACCGGTACCTGCGCGGCGGCGACCATTATTCCTTCAACCAGCAAGGATTTGGCGCGGTGCGCTTCACCGAATTTCGCGAAGATTTTCATCATCAGCACCAGAACGTTCGCACCGAGAATGGCGTCGAATATGGCGATCTGGCGAAGTTCGTTGATTTTGATTACGTCGCGCACGTGGCGCGGCTGAATGCCGCCACGTTGGCGTCGTTGGCGGCCGCGCCCGCGCCTCCGGCGAATGTGCATTTGCTGAGGAAAGACCTGGAGAACGACTCCACGCTCACGTGGGAAAGCTCACCCGGAGGATTGGCTTCGGGCTACGAAGTTCTCTGGCGCGCTACCACCAGCCCGGAATGGGAGCACGCGGAAAAAGTCGGGAACGTAACGCGCGCGACTTTGAAACTTTCGAAAGATAATGTCATCTTTGCAGTGAGGGCTGTGGACGTTCACGGACACCAAAGCCTGCCGGTTGTACCTCTGCCGGAACGGTAGATTGACGAGGCGGGCAACCTGATACCATGAGTGTGACGGCTTTTGCCCCTGGCGGTATTTGAGACCCCACCGTGCCGATGAATCGCGGACGTACGATCTCGTTGAGCCTCCCTCCGTTCACCCGCTGGGTGAAGCGGCTGATTCTTACCTACGCCGCGATTTACCTGCTGATGGCGGTGATGAGGCTGGCTTCGCCCTTCGCCCGGGAGTGGGTGGTGGTTTACCTGGGGCTGATTCCGAAGCTAGTGATGCAGGGGATGATCTGGCAGTTGGTTACCTATTCTTTTCTCCACCTCGAGTTGCTGCATTTTCTCTTCAATGCTCTGGCGCTGTGGATGTTCGGCTCGCAGTTGGAGGGTGACTGGGGATCGAAGCGGTTCTTGGAGTTCTATTTCTTTTGCACAGTTGCGGCCGCCGTTACCACGGTGGCTGTGAGTTATTTGCACCTTCCCGGGCTCTCTCCGGGAACGCCGACAATCGGGGCCTCGGGCGGGATTTACGGTCTGCTGGTTGCTTTCGGTGTGTTGTACGGCGAGAGCGAGATCATGATGTTCCCGCTGCCCTTCCTGATCAAAGCCAAGTACTTCGTCTGGGGAATCGTGTTCCTGACGCTGGTGGGCGCGATCCAGGAAACTGGCGGCGTGGCCAACTTTGCGCACCTTGGCGGATTGCTCTTCGGCTATCTATATCTCAAATTCCTTCCGAGAAAAGGCCTGATGTTCGCCACTTCCGAGCGCTACTTCAGCGCGCGCAACGAGTATTACCGCTGGAAGCGCAGGCGCGCGGCGAAGAAGTTCGAAGTCTACATGCAGAAGCACGACCGCAAGGTCGAGTTCGACGAGCATGGCAATTACATTCCGCCCGATGACGGTCCGCGTAAGGGAAACGGTGGGTCGAAATCCGGGTGGGTGAACTGATCCGTAGCAGAGGCTCAGTAGCCGAAGTCTCTATGATTGGCCAAAGAAGTTCTTAAATTCCAGCAGTATTCTCTCCGGCAGTTCTTCCCGCTTGGCTTTTCCTTTGAATCCTAGATCGTGACCGGCGCCTTCCACCGTGATCAACTTCGTCTTTGCCGGGATCTGCTTCAGGGCTTGTCCGATTTCTTGGACGGAACCGAAGGGATCGCGCGAGCCACTCACGAACAGAGAGGGTGTCCGCAGGTTGGAAAAATGCTGGGTGCGCAGCTGCGTCGATTTGCGCGGAGGGTGCAGCGGATAAGACAGTAAAAGCAGGCCGGGCGCGAGCGCAGCTTCCGCTTCTGCCTGTTCGGCGCACAGCATGCTCGCCTGTCTTCCGCCGTAGGAGTGTCCTCCGAGAAAAATGGGCCCGCTCGTCAGATTCTTCAACGCCATGACCGCGCCCTTGAGTCCGGCGCGATCACGCTTGCCATCGTGCGGACTGGGTGGACCGTACGGACGATCTTGACGGAACGGCAGATCGCAGCGCAGTACGAGGAAACCCGCGCCGGCAAAGGCTTCCGCCAACGCGATCAGCAGAGGAGCCTGGCAGTTTGATCCCGCACCGTGAGTGAGAACGAATCCCTGGCCGTTCGGTTTCGCGGGATGATGCAGCAGTCCGCGCACGAACGGATCCACCGTTACGTCGGTAAAAACCCGCGGGCTCGATTCAACGGACATGCTTAGACCCCAACCTCCTCCAACTTCTCGTAGACTTTCAGAATTCTAATTTCATTTCCCAGGCGAGCCCAGCAGCGCAAAAGCTCAGGATCTTCCAGAGCCGCACCGCGAGCCTGTTCCGAATTCCAGTAACGCAGCAGCAGGTAATTCGCTTCGTCAGCGCGGTACAGAAGATCGCGGCCGTATTGCTTCCTGGAGACGATGGCGTTGAGTTCGCGCATGGTTTCAAGGGCAGCTGCCTCCATGCCAGGCACAGGCTCCCAGATCGCGATGGATAGATACTCCTGCGACATACCCCGCGATTATATCTTCCGCGGCTTCTTGCTGCGCTGGGGTTTCGCGCGCGTGGCGGCAGTAACCTCTTCGGGCGTCACCGTGTGCAGGCGCATCAAGTTGGTGGAACCCGAGGCCTGGCGCGTGCCCGCGACAACTCCCAAAACGTCACCGGGCTTGAGTTGCCGCAGGTCTAGCAATTCTTTCTCGGCCAGGCGCACCATGTGCTCAGCCGAGAGTGCCGGCGCGCACTTCATGGGATGAACTCCCCAGTAAAGGTTGGTACGTTGCGCGACACCCACGTTCGGCGTGAAGGCGTAGATGGGAGCCTGCGGCCGGTATTTGGAAATCATGCGCGCGGTGTTGCCGGTCTCGGTAAAGACGGCGATTGCGCCCATAGGAAGATCCTCGGCTGCGTGCGCAATGGATTCGCAGATGGTCTCGGCGACGGAAAGCGCATGCCGGTCGCGGCGTCGGCGCTGGGTGAACTCTCCCATATTGCTTTCGGCCTCGACCACGATACGCGCCATCATCGCGACCGCTTCACGAGGATAGCGGCCGCTGGCGGTTTCCGCGGAAAGCATGACGGAATCGCTGCCATCGAAGATCGCATTCGCCACGTCGCTGGCTTCGGCCCGCGTGGGGCGCGGGTTCTCGATCATCGATTCCAGCATCTGCGTGGCCGTGATCACGGGCTTGCGCCACTGCGCCGCGCTGTGGATCACGTGCTTTTGAATCACGGGAACTTTTTCCGGCGCCATCTCCACGCCCAGATCGCCGCGCGCGACCATCACGCCGTCGGAGGCTTGCAAAATTTCCTCGAGGTGATCGATGGCCTGCGGCTTCTCCAGCTTGGAAATTAGCGGAACGTCACAGCCTAACGCGATAACAATTTGTCGGACCATGTTCACGTCGGCGGCGGTGCGCACAAACGAGAGTGCGACCGCATCCACGCCGTGCTTCAGGCCGAACTCCAGATCGCGACGATCTTTCTCGGTCAGCGCGGGAATCGACAAGGCAGTGCCGGGCAAGTTGATGCCCTGGTGCTCGCCCAACGCTCCGCCATTCAAGATGTCGCAGACCACATCCTTGCCGCGCACGGTGCGCACGCGTAATTCGATCAGACCATCACGCAACAAAATGCGCGCCCCGGGGGAGACTTCGCTGGCCAGGTCGGGGAACGTGGTGGAAATCCGCCTGGCCGTGCCCACAATGTCGCGCGGCGTAATGAGCACAGTGGAACCGCTCTTCAGCAGAACAGGCTGGTGGTTCTCCAGGCGTCCGGTGCGGATTTTGGGCCCTTGCAAATCCTGCAGGATGCAGATGGTCCGGTTTTCTTTTTCGGCGGCGCGCCGCAGGCGTTCGATATTGCGGGCATGATCCTCGTGCGAACCGTGGGAAAAATTCAGCCGGCCAACGTCCATCCCAAGACGAAGAAGGTCCCGCATCGCCACCTCGGAGTGGCACGCCGGACCAATTGTGCAGATGATCTTGGCGCGGCGGGCACGGGCGACGCCGTGCGACCCTTCTGAAGCACTTTGGCTCTTGAGAGAACTTTCCTTCGCCATTCCTGCCATGCCTTGTTTCATACGTTCGAGATCGGAATTTGCTCAACCGAGGAGAGACTATTGTAACCGGTCGAGATCGTCCTTGATTTGAACGAAACGTGAATCCACCGCAATCCGTTGCTCTAGTCTGCTTCACGCTCGAGGATGACTGATTGCGGTCAGTTCTTTGCCCAGCATGGCACGAGGAAATATCATGGCATTGAATTCCGCGCCCACCAGCACAACCAGCGAAACCATATACATCCAGACCAAAAGCGCAATGGCGGCACCGAGCGATCCGTAGATAAGACTGTAATCGGCGTAATGCTGCAGATACCAGCCAAACAGCAAGGTAGACGAGAACCACATCGCGGTGGCGAGGGTAGCTCCCGGAATCACGCTATGCCAGGGTTGGGTGCGCGGGACCGCATTGTGATAGATGAGGGCGATGACTGCAATACTGGTAAGGGTTGCGATGAGCCAGCGAATGCAGGCCCACATCAGCAGGATGTAGGCGCTGAATTCGTGTGCGGTGTAGAAGAGGATGGTGGTTTCAATCTTGCTGCCGAAAGCCACCAGCAGGGTAGAGAACGTCATCGGCACCAGGGCGAAGACCACGAGCAGGAATGAGATGAATCGCTCTTTTACCAGTCCCCAGACTTTGGGCAGCTCATAACAACGCCGGAAGCCTTCCATCCAAGAGATCATGACGCCGGAAGCGGTCCAGAGGGTAAGGAGAGAAGTGGTAATCAGCAGGCCCACGGGACGCTGGGCCGCTCCGCGCAGGAAATTCATGGCCGTGTTGCTGCCCGCCGGCAAAATTCGCGACAACGCATATGAGATTTCCCGCAGGTAGGGCGCGCCTTTGCGCGATGTGGCCAACACCGATCCCACGACCAGCAGCGCGGGAAAGAACGTCAGAATGGATGAGTAGGCAGATGCTTTGGCAGTGGAAAAAGCGTCGTGCTGGAAAGCACGCCAGAAAGCCAACCGTAGAAGGCGCAGAAAGCGAAGCATCGCTGGCCCTAGCTTAGGGCCGGCAGCCGCGGGAAGCAACGAAGGAAGCTGGCTAGGTTCCTCAAGTTGCAATCGCTGTGGGTTGGCGTGCATCGATGTTTAGTTGCCAAAAAGGGCTTCGGGGGCGAACGGATTCGCCCCCGATGGCTCCTCTTGATTTGGCTTACTCCGCCGCCAGTTCCTCGGTTTCGCCCTCGTGACGCATCATTTCGAGAGCGCGCTCGGCCTCTTCGTAAGCTGCCGAGACTTCCGCCTGTACCTTGGCCGCTGCCTCTTCCATCTCTGGCGAGAGGCGCACGTTGCGGTAGTACTCCATGCCGGTTCCGGCAGGGATGAGGCGTCCGACTATGACGTTCTCCTTCAAGCCGCGCAGGTGATCCACCGCTCCCTGGATGGAAGCTTCGGTGAGCACGCGCGTGGTCTCCTGGAACGACGCCGCCGAAATGAACGAGTCGGTCGAGAGCGACGCTTTCGTGATGCCGAGGAGCAGCGGGCGTCCGGTAGCCGGCTTGCCGCCTTCCTTGATCACGCGCTCGTTCTCTTCGCGGAAGCGGAACTTATCCAGTTGCTGCTCCAGCAGGAACGAGGTGTCACCCACGTCCTCCACCTTCACCCAGCGCATCATCTGGCGGACAATTACTTCAATGTGCTTGTCCGAGATGTTGACGCCCTGCAACCGGTAGACTTCCTGGATTTCGTTCACCAGGTAAGCCTGCAGTTCTTTTTCGCCGAGTACGGCCAGGATGTCGTGCGGGTTGAGCGGCCCATCCATCAGCGGTTCGCCCGCCTTCACGCGCTCGCCTTCCTGCACGTTGATGTGAACGCCGCGCGGCACCTGGTATTCCTTCTCGGTGCCGTTATCAGCCTGCACATACAGTTTGCGCTGGCCCTTCGAGACCTCACCGAACTTCACCGTGCCATCGATTTCGCTGATGACCGCGGTTTCATGCGGCTTGCGGGCCTCGAACAACTCGACCACGCGCGGCAGACCACCCGTGATGTCCTTGGTCTTGGTGGTTTCGCGCGGGATCTTGGCCAGCACGTCTCCCGGGAAAACCGTGTCGCCGTCCTGCACCATGAGGTGTGCGCGGGAAGGCATGAGGTAGCGCTTGCTGCCTTTGCCCTTGACCACGATCGCCGGCTGGCGCTTCTCGTCGGGCGAATCAGCCACGACGTGCCGCGACAATCCGGTAACCTCGTCCACTTCTTCGTGCAGCGTGACGCCTTCCTGCAAGTCCTTAAACTGCGCCGTGCCGCCGATTTCGGTAAGGATAGCGAAAGTGTAAGGATCCCACTCGACCATGACTTTTCCGAGCTGCACCTGATCGCCGTCGTTGACCTTCAGCTTGGCACCGTAGATCACGGAGTAGCGCTCGCGCTCGCGATTCTTTTCGTCAACCACCGCGATCGAGCCCTGGCGGTTCATCACCACCAGATCTCCGGACTTCGACTTGACCGTCTGCAGTCCGATGAAGCGCACCGTGCCGTTGTTCTTGGCATCGAGGCGCGACTGCTCGGAAACTCGAGACGCCGTGCCGCCGATGTGGAAGGTACGCATGGTGAGCTGCGTTCCGGGCTCGCCGATCGACTGCGCAGCGATGACTCCGGTCGCTTCGCCTAGTTCCACCAGCCGCCCTGAAGCCAGGTTACGGCCGTAGCACATGACGCAGACGCCACGCTTGGACTCGCAAGTGAGCACCGAGCGAATCTTCACGCGCTCGATTCCGGCAGCCTGAATGCTGACCGCCAGCTCTTCGGTGATCTCGTTGTTGATGTCGACGATCACGTTGCCGTCGTAGTCCTTGATCTTCTCGAGTGAAACGCGGCCCACAATGCGGTCGCGCAACGGCTCGATAATTTCGCCGGCTTCGACGATACCCTGGACGTAGATGCCGTCCACGGTGCCGCAATCGTACTCGCTGATGATCACGTCCTGCGCCACATCGACCAAACGCCGCGTGAGGTAGCCGGAATCCGCGGTCTTGAGCGCGGTATCGGCCAGTCCCTTGCGGGCGCCGTGAGTCGAGACGAAATATTCGAGCACCGTCAGCCCTTCACGGAAGTTCGCTGTGATGGGCGACTCGATGATTTCGCCGGAAGGCTTGGCCATCAATCCACGCATGCCGGAGAGCTGTCGGATCTGCTGTTTCGATCCGCGAGCGCCGGAATCCGCCATGACGTAAATCGGATTGATGATGCCTTCCTTGTCGCGCTTCTGCATTTGACCGAACATCTCGTCGGCAACTTTTTCCGTGATGGCCGACCAGATCTCGATGACCTTGTTGTAGCGTTCGCCGTTGGTGATGGCGCCGTCCAGGTATTGCTGCTGAACGCTCACCACCTGCTTTTCGGCGTCGCGCACCAAAGTCTTCTTGCTGTCCGGAATGACCATGTCGTCGATGCCGATGGAAAGGCCGGCTCGCGTCGCATACTTGAAGCCGAAATCCTTCACTTCGTCGAGCATCTTGACCGTGGTCTCAAGACCGAAGCGCAGGTAACCGTAGTTCACCAGCGCGCCGATGCCCTTTTTCTTCAGCAAGCCGTTGATGAATGGCATGCCCTCGGGCAAGTGATCGTTCAGGATGGCGCGGCCCACCGTCGTGTTGATGAAGGCGCGCTCCACGTGGACCGGCTCGGTGTGAATAATGTCCTGATCGTCGTAAGCGGTGGTCAGGTCGATCAGTTCGCCGGTGTAGCGCAGGCGGATGGGAGAAAGTGTTTCCACTTCGCCCATTTCGAGCGCCAGCAAAACTTCTTCAATGTTGGCGAAAACGCGGCCCTCACCCTTTGCGCCCGGTTTGCCTTTGGTCAGGTAGTAAAGTCCGAGCACCATGTCCTGCGTAGGCACGGTGATCGGCTGGCCTGACGCTGGCGAAAGAATGTTGTGCGAGGCCAGCATCAACACACTGGCTTCAACCTGCGCCTCGGGAGAAAGCGGAATATGCACCGCCATCTGATCGCCGTCGAAGTCCGCGTTGAATGCAGTGCAGACCAGCGGGTGAATCCGAATCGCCTTGCCTTCCACCAGTACCGGCTCAAACGCCTGAATGCCCAGGCGATGCAGCGTGGGAGCGCGGTTCAGCAGCACCGGATGGTCTTTGATGACCTCTTCCAGGATGTCCCAAACGATGGGCTCCTGCTGCTCGACCATTTCTTTCGCCTGTTTGATGGTGGTGACGTTTCCGGTTTGCTCGAGCCGGTGATAAATGAATGGCTTGAACAATTCGAGAGCCATCTTCTTGGGCAGTCCACATTGGTGCAGCTTGAGTTCGGGACCGACCACGATGACGGAACGTCCGGAATAATCCACGCGCTTGCCGAGCAGGTTCTGGCGGAAGCGTCCTTGCTTGCCCTTCAGCGTGTCGGAGAGCGACTTCAGCGGACGATTGTTGGCTCCGCGCAGCACGCGGCCACGGCGGCCATTGTCGAATAGTGCATCGACAGCTTCCTGCAGCATGCGCTTTTCGTTTCGGACGATGACTTCCGGAGCGTGCAGGTCCATCAGCTTCTTCAACCGGTTGTTGCGGTTGATGACGCGGCGGTAAAGATCGTTCAAATCGGAGGTGGCGAAGCGGCCGCCATCAAGTGGAACCAGTGGACGGAGCTCCGGTGGAATCACCGGAATCACATCGAGAATCATCCAGCTCGGCTTGTTGCCGCTCTTGCGGAAGGCCTCGACTACCTTGAGGCGCTTCGTATACTTGAGCCGCTTTTGCAGCGAGCTCTCGTTCTTCATCTTCTCGCGCAGCTCAATCGCCAGACCATCAGTATCGATGCGCTTGAGAAGTTCCTTGATCGCCTCGGCGCCCATCATGGCCTTGAAGCCGGCAGGACGATACTGCTGGTCCAGTTCGCGGAACTTGGCTTCGTCCTTGATGACCTCGCGCTCTTTTACCGGAGCGTCGCCGGGCTCGACTACCACGTAAGCCTCGAAATAGAGAACGGACTCGAGGTCACGCAGGGAAATATCGAGCAGGTGGCCGATGCGGCTGGGCAGTCCCTTGAAGAACCACACGTGCGAGCAGGGTGATGCCAGCTCGATGTGCCCCAGGCGTTCGCGGCGCACCTTCGAGAGCGTGACTTCAACGCCGCACTTGTCGCAGATTACTCCGCGATGCTTCATGCGCTTGTACTTGCCGCACAAGCATTCCCAGTCGGTTACCGGGCCAAAGATGCGGGCGCAGAACAAACCATCGCGCTCCGGCTTGAAGGTGCGGTAGTTGATGGTCTCAGGCTTGGTGACTTCGCCATGCGACCAGCTCCGTATTTTTTCCGGAGATGCAAGGCTGATCTTGATGGCATCGAAGTCTGCGATCGTGTTTTGCATTTCGAACGGGCTCGAACGAAACAAGGTGTTCCTCCGCTTCCTGCGGTTCTCACGCATCCGCCGACGGAGCTCTACAGCAAGTTCTCAGTTCTCGGTTCTCAGTTCTCAGCAAAACCGAGTTGAACTCTCGCCTTTCATGCGGCATTGAGCTCTGATGCCGCAGAGGCAGGTATTTCAAAATCTTGTCCCAGCTCCCGATTCCCACCTCAGCCGTAACTGAGAACTGAGAACCGGGAACTGAGAACGGTTTTCTTAGTCTGCTGCCGCGCTTGCCGCGGGCCGCTTCTCCCCAGTCTTGATCAACTCCACATCAAGACAGAGCGATTGCAACTCGCGGATCAGCACGTTGAACGATTCCGGAACGCCCGGCTCCATGGCGGCTTCGCCCTTGACGATGGCCTCGTAAATCTTGGTGCGGCCGTATACGTCGTCGGACTTCGCCGTCAGCAGCTCCTGCAGAATGAACGCTGCACCGTAGGCTTCCAGCGCCCAGACTTCCATTTCTCCGAAGCGCTGCCCGCCGAACTGCGCCTTGCCACCCAAGGGCTGTTGGGTGATCAGTGAGTACGGTCCGATGGAACGCGCGTGAATCTTGTCGTCTACCAAGTGCGAGAGCTTCAGCATGTAGATGTAGCCCACGCAAACCGGCTGCTCGAACTGGTCGCCCGTCATGCCGTCGTGCAGAGTGGTCTTGCCCGACGTGGGCAGGCCCGCATGCTCAAGCAGCGCCTTGATCTCGCCTTCTTTCGCGCCGTCGAACACGGGAGATCCCATGTAGACTCCGCGAGCCAGCGTCGGCGCCAGCGCTTCCAGTTCCTCGTCGCCCATTTCACCGATCGTGTCAGCGAGCTTCGAGTCCTTGAACAGGGCCTTCAACTCGCGCCGGATCGCTTCGGTGCGGGTGTTCTCCTTGAGCAACTTGGAAATCTTCTCGCCCAGGGTAAAGCCCGCCCATCCCAGGTGGGTTTCAAGAATCTGGCCCACATTCATACGGCTGGGTACGCCAAGAGGATTCAGAACAATCTCCACCGGCGTTCCGTCTTCGAGGTAAGGCATATCCTCTTCTGGCAGAATGCGGGCGATGACGCCCTTGTTGCCGTGACGGCCGGCCATCTTGTCGCCAACGCTCAGCTTGCGCTTCATCGCGATGTAGACCTTGACCAGCTTGATCACGCCCGGCGGCAACTCGTCGCCCTTGGTGAGCTTCTCTTTCTTCTCGTTGACAATCTTCTTCAGCACATCGATCTGGCGCGAGGTCATTTCCTCGATCTCGTCGATCTGCTCATTCACTCGCGGATCCTTATCGTTGTACTTGATGCGCTTCAGGTTGCGAGTGGAGATGCGCTCGATCGCGTCGCGATCAAGAATGTTGCCCTTGGTCAGCAAACGCTTATTAGTGCGCTCGTCGTGCAGGTCGGCCTGAACTTCCTTGCCGCCAAGAATGTTCTCCAGACGCTTGAGCCGCTCGTCAGTAAGAATCCGAATCTCGTCGGAGAGGTTTTTCTCCAGCTTGCCGATCTGCGCCGCTTCAATCGACTTCGCCCGTTCGTCCTTTTCCTGGCCTTTGCGGGAGAAGATCTTCACGTCGACGATTACGCCCTCGATGCCCGGCGGGCAGTAGAGCGAGGCATCGCGCACGTCGCCGGCTTTTTCGCCGAAGATCGCGCGCAGCAATTTTTCTTCCGGCGTGAGCTGCGTTTCGCCCTTCGGCGTCACTTTGCCCACCAGAATGTCGCCCTGCTTAATGCTGGCTCCGATGCGGATCACGCCCGCTTCGTCCAGATTGCGCAACATCGACTCGCTGACGTTAGGAATATCGCGCGTCACTTCTTCCGGTCCCAGCTTGGTGTCGCGCGCCTCGATCTCGTACTCCTCGATGTGCAGTGAAGTGTAGTAATCGTCCTTCACCATCTTCTCGGAGACGAGAATCGCGTCCTCAAAGTTGTAGCCGCGCCAGGGCATGAAGGCCACCAGCACGTTGCGTCCGAGCGCCAGCTCGCCGTGATCCGTGCAAGGACCGTCGGCAATGACTTCGCCCTTCAGCACGCGCTGTCCCTTCTTCACCACCGGCTTCTGGTTGATGCAGGTGTTCTGATTGGAGCGTTTGAACTTGGTGAGCTGATAAATATCGCTGCCCACTTCACGCGACAACTGCGTGGGATGGTGCTCACCTTCAACGCGCACGATGATGCGATCGGAGTCGACCGAATCCACGATGCCGTTGCGCCGGGCCAGAACCACCGCGCCCGAGTCGCGAGCGGTCACGCCTTCCATCCCGGTGCCTACGATCGGCGCTTGCGCGCGCAGCAGCGGCACGGACTGGCGTTGCATGTTCGCGCCCATCAGCGCGCGGTTCGCGTCGTCGTGCTCGAGGAAGGGAACCAGCGATGCGGCCACAGAAACGAGCTGCTTCGGGCTGACGTCGACGTAATCGACTTCATCCCGGCTGACCAGCACGAAGTTGCCAGCCTTGCGGGCGTTGACCAGTTCGGCCACAATTTTGCCCTTGTCGTCGAGTTCGACGTTGGCCTGCGCGATGGTATGCCGATCTTCTTCCCACGCGGAGAGATAGAAGGAGAACGGATCAACTTGCGCCGGCTTCTTGCGCTTCTCTTTCAATTCGTTGTTGATCTTCTCGATCTCATGCTTCTCCATGTGATCGCCGACTTTGTAATCGCTGTCGCCCGTGTTTACCACGGTGACATAGTCGATCACGCGGCCGCCCTTAATCTTGCGATAGGGCGACTCGATGAAGCCGTAGTCGTTGATGCGCGCGTAGCAGCTCAACGACGAGATCAATCCGATGTTCGGACCTTCCGGCGTTTCAATCGGGCAGATACGGCCGTAGTGCGTAGGATGCACGTCGCGCACTTCGAATCCAGCTCGCTCACGCGACAAACCGCCCGGCCCAAGCGCCGAGAGACGCCTCTTGTGCGTGATCTCGGAGAGCGGGTTGGTCTGATCCATGAACTGCGAGAGCTGTGACGATCCGAAAAATTCGCGGATCGCAGCCATCACCGGCTTGGCGTTGACCAGGTCATGCGGCATGGCCGTGGACATTTCCTGGTACACGCTCATCTTTTCTTTAATCGCCCGCTCCATGCGGACCAGGCCGATGCGGAACTGATTCTCCATCAACTCGCCGACCGCGCGGACGCGCCGGTTGCCCAAGTGATCAATGTCATCGACGGCGCCGATATTCTTGCGCAACTTCAGCAGGTAGCCGATGGTGGCGTAGAAATCGTCGGGATCGAGCGTGCGCTTGTCGAGGCTGGTCGCGTCCTGATTCTCGAACAGCTTGATGTTGAACTTGAGCCGGCCAACCTTCGAAAAGTCGTATTTGCGCGGATCGAAGAACATGCCGTGGAACAGCGCCGTGGCAGTATCCAGCGTCGGCGGATCGCCGGGACGCAACTTGCGGTAAATTTCGATCAACGCTTCCTGCGGCGTCTTCACCGAATCGCGCTTCAGCGTCTGGCTGATAACCGTGCCCACGTCGTCGCGCTCGGGGAAGAACAGGCTCATCTCCACCACCCCGGAGTCGAGAATCTTCGAGACTTTGTCGGCGCTCAGTTCGGTGTTGGCTTCGAGCAGCACTTCGCCGGTAGTCGTATCGACCACGTCGGCGGCAGCCCACGCGCCTTCGAGATCGGTCACGTCCACTTCAATCTCAGTAATCTTCGCCTTCTGGATTTCCTTCAGGATCTGCGCATTCAGCTTGCGGCCGGAGTGCGCGATTTCATCTCCCGACTTGTTCTTGATGCTGTGCGCCAGCTTCATGCCCAGCAGGTTCGTGGGCTTCTCGCTGGTTGGATCGAGCGTCCAGTAGAGCTTCTTGTCTTTGATCGCAATCCGATCGACGGTATAGAACGAACGAAGGATGTCTTCGCCCGAGCGCAGACCGAGCGCGCGCAGGAAGATCGTTCCCAGGAACTTGCGCTTCCGGTCAATGCGGACGTACAGCACGTTCTTCTGGTCGTACTCAAATTCCACCCACGATCCGCGATACGGAATGATCTTTCCCAGGAAGTAAGTGCGGTTGTTTGCGGTTTCGAAGAACACGCCCGGCGAGCGGTGCAACTGGCTGACAATCACGCGCTCGGTACCGTTAATAATGAAGGTACCGTTCTGCGTCATCAGCGGAACGTCGCCGAAGAATACTTCCTGCTCTTTAATGTCGCGAATGGAGCGGTTGCCGGTCTCGGCGTCCTTATCGAAAATCGTCAGACGCATGGTGACCTTGAGCGGCGCGGAGTACGTCATACCCCGCTCTTCGCACTCAGCCACGTCATACTTCAGTTGCAATCCAACCGGGTCGCCGCACTTGTTGCAGAAATCCGGAGTGTTCGCGTTGTAGGTGCCGCACTTCTGGCAGAGCACATCACCGGGATGGAACGGATCGGTAATAACGGTGTTGCCGCAATTCTTACAAGTGGTGCGCAGGTGATGCAGTCCCTTGAGGTGACCACACTTGCACTCCCAGTTACCAATGGCGTAATCCACAAACTCAAGTTGTGATACGTTGCGGAAGTCGGTGATCGGAAAGACGGACTGAAACACCGCCTGCAATCCGCCGTCTTCGCGCTCGCTGGGCAGCTTATCCATCTGCAGAAAACGATCGTAGGAGCGCTTCTGCACCTCGATCAGATTCGGGATCTGGATAGTGGCTGGAATTTTTGAAAAGTCAAAGCGTTTACGGAAGGCATTATTCTTCATCGTCAAGAACTCCCAATGTCAGGCGCAGCCGTGCGCTGCGATTACCCGCGGAATGTGGGGCGCCGGATCGCGCCGAACTACCTAGCTGTTTTGAACCTGTATAAAATTGCAGTACACCCTGGAAAACACGACGGGGCGCCCGCAGGGACAAGCGTTCCCGCAGACGCCATGTAAGGCGTTTCGCCAATCTGAATTTGTAATCTTTCGCGCCAGTTTCCTTCGGCCGTTTCCGTTCCGCCTGCCCACGGAACAGTGCCCAAGCTTCCCTGCGAGTCTCGCTCGCCTGTTGAGTGAGGCCAGGGGAAGCGGTGTTAGTTTAGATGCTAACACCCCCGCCCAAGCTTCACAACTAGAACGCTGCAATTTCCTGAGGCTTGCACTGGATCTGGTGCGAACCCAGGGTTTGACCCCAGAACGCTTCCAGATCCTTCGCAATGGGCGCTCAGGATGACGCCAGCACTCGCGCCAGAGATCCCTCCAAAAAATACGCTCGGGATAGGGGCGCGCGGCTCAGACGCCGCGCTAAGCGCCGCTACTTCACTTCGACAACAGCGCCAGCCTCGGTAAACTTCTTCTTGATGGTCTCGGCTTCGTCCTTGGAAACGCCTTCCTTGATGTTCTTCGGCGCTCCATCCACCAGTTCCTTGGCTTCCTTCAAGCCCAAGCTGGTGACCTCGCGGACGGCCTTGATTACATTGATCTTGTTGGCGCCGACTTCCTTGAGGACGACAGTGAATTCTGTCTTTTCCTCGGCCGGAGCCGCTCCCGCCGCTGCTGCGCCACCGCCGGCCACCATCACCGGTGCTGCCGCTGCCGCCGAGACGCCCAAACGCGTTTCGAGCTTCTTTACCAGCTGTGCCGCGTCCAGCAGCGACAAGGCTACGATTGAATCTTCCAACTGTTGCAGGTCTGCCATGTTCAGTTCTCCACTCTTCGAGTTATGAATTTGCTTGCTTTCGTTACCCTTCGGCCGGGTTTCCAGTGCGGCAGGCCCATCTCCACGCGCCAGACAACGCCTGGATCAGAACCGCGCAACCCCTGACTTGCGGATAACCAAATCTCTTCGGACGACTCTCGCCGCCCCTCCAGCCTAAGCTCCCGCGGGCGCATCGCCTGCGAACTTGCCCTTTTCCACGCCCTGGCCGAGCACAACCGCTACATCGCGGCCAACCGCGTTCATCACGGTGACCAAGCGCTGCGCCGGCGCGTTGATCAGGAACAGCAGCTTCGACATCAGCTCTTCCTTCGACGGCATGCTGGCCAGCGCTTCGATCTCCTTGATCGAAATCACGCGGCCTTCGACCACGCCTACCTTGAAGGTGAACTCCGGCGTGTCCTTGGCGTACTTGGTGAGCGCCTTGGCCATTGCCACGGGGTCGCCCGTGGTATAGGCAATCGAAGTGACGCCCGACAGATTCTTCAGGCCGTCCTCGATCTTGGTACCCTTGGCGGCGCGCTCGACCAGCGTGTTCTTCACGACCTGATACTTCGCGCCGGCGCCGCGCAAAGCTTTGCGCAGCTCGTAATCCTGGGCCACGGTCATCTTGGAATACGTGGCCACGACCGCGTTCGAAACATTCTTCAGGTCCGCACTCAGCTTCTCGACCTGTTCTTTCTTTTTTGCCTTTGTAACTGCCATTGTCGAATCCTCGAAATCGTCGATCTAATTTGCCTTGTCATCCTGAAGCGACAGGTTTTTCGTCGCCGAAGGACCTGGGCGCGCCGCGCGGATCATTCTCGCGTTCTTTGCGAGAATACGAAATCGCGCGCTTGGAGCGCCTCCCTACTTAAGCCTTAGCCGCAGTCTCGATCGGTGCCGTATCCAGCAGAATCCCGGGCCCCATGGTCGAGCTCAGCGTGCAGCCCTTGATGTACTTGCCTTTGGCGACCGACGGTTTGGCCTTGATCACGCTGGTGATAAGAACCGTCGCATTCTCAATCAGTTTGTCGGGCGAGAACGAAATCTTTCCCACCGGACAGTGCACCAGTGCCGTCTTGTCGGTGCGGAACTCAACCTTGCCGGCCTTCACTTCCTGCACGGCCTTGCCCACGTCCATGGTGACCGTGCCCGTCTTCGGATTCGGCATCAGGCCCTTGGGTCCGAGGATCTTGCCGAGCCGTCCAACAGATTTCATCACATCGGGAGTCGCGATCAGCGCATCGAAGTCGGTCCAGTTTTCTTTCGTGATCTTCTCGACCATTTCTTCGCCGCCCGCAAAATCCGCGCCTGCCGCTTCCGCTTCTCTGATCTTGTCTCCGGAAGCGATCACGAGAACTTTCTTCGACTTGCCCAAGCCATGCGGCAGAACGACCGTCCCCCGCACCATCTGGTCGGCGTGCTTGGGATCAACTCCCAGCCGCATCGTAACCTCAACCGTCTCGTCAAATTTCGCGAATTTGACTTTCTGCAGCAACGGCACCGCATCCTGCAGCGTGTAAGGCCGCTTCTCCACGGCTGCGTGCGCCTTGGCGATATTTTTTCCTTCTTTTTTCATTTCATTTTTCCTTGTCTTCCACCGCTCATCGCTCGTCCGGTGAGCCGTGGTGTTTTCGACTGAACAACTATCCAACCACTTCAATTCCCATGGAACGCGCCGTCCCGCGCACGCTCTTGATCGCAGTTTCCACAGACGCCGCATTCAAATCGGGCATCTTCTGCTTGGCAATGTCTTCCACCTGCTTCAACGTCACCTTGCCAACTTTATCTTTGTTCGGCGTTCCCGACCCCTTCGCAATCCCGGCCGCGCGCTTCAGCAGAATCGACGCGGGAGGCGTCTTGGTGATGAAAGTGAAAGAGCGGTCGCTGTACACCGACACGACCACCGGAATGATCAGCCCTTCCATTTCCTTCTGGTTCGTGCGCGCGTTGAACTGCTTGCAGAACTCCATGATGTTGATCTGCGCCTGGCCGAGCGCTGGGCCCACCGGAGGAGCCGGGGTCGCCTTGCCTGCTGCGATCTGCAACTTTACGAAACCTGTAACTTTTTTTGCCATTCCCTAATCCCTCGTTAATCTCTTTGTCATCCTGAGCGAGACGCCTTTTGTCTCGCGAAGGATCTGGGCGCGCCGCGCGAACAATCTCGCGATATTTGCGAGAATACAAACTCGCGCGTCTGGCGCGCTTCCCTACGCCACTTTTTCTACCTGGTTGAACTCCAACTCCACCGGGGTTGAGCGGCCGAAAATTGTGACCATCACCTTCAACGTCTCGCGATCTTCGTTCACTTCGTCCACAATGCCCTGGAAGGTCGCGAACGGTCCTTCCGAAATGCGCACCGTTTCGTTCTTCTCGAACTTGACCTTCAGCTTGGGCTTCTCGCGGCTGTCGGCCACCTTATAGACGATGTGCTGCACCTCTTCGTCCGAGAGCGGCGTGGGCTGCTGGCCCGTGCCCACGAACCCAGTCACGCGCGGCGTGGACTTCACCACGTGCCACACGTGATCGTCCATGTCCATTTCCACCAGTACGTAGCCGGGATAGAACATGCGCTCGGAGGTGTACTTCTTGCCGCCGCGGACTTCCGTCACCGACTCGGTCGGGATCAGCACCTTGCCAATCTTTTCCTGCAGCCCGAAGGCCGCCACGCGCGACTCCAGCGACTCTTTCACCTTGCGCTCAAAGCCCGAGTAGGAGTGGATGATGTACCACTTCATATTCGGGTTGCGAGGCGGTTCGCTACTGGGCGCGACGCTATCCGCGGTCGGTGGTACTTCTCCGCTTGTCGCCGCTTCGTTCTTTTCTTCGTCCTGCATGATCAAGTTAAACTCCGCCTTCTGCGCGTTGTGGCCTAGTGTCCGAAATAGCTGTACAAAAACGAAACGCCCTTCTGAATCACGTTGTCGATGACGAAAAAATAGACGCCAAAAATGAAGACCGTGATGACAACTACCGCTGTGGTAGCTTGCACTTCCTTCCACGAAGGCGCAGTCACTTTGCGGGTTTCGGTGCGCACGTCGTTATAGAAGGTCTTCACCCGCTCCGGCCAGGACTTGATCTGGTCTGCAAAACTCCCGCCAGCGGATGCCATCGAGTTTGCCATCTTCTTTGTCTCCACTCCCATACTGCGTCTACCTCTCCCGGCTTCCTTCCAAATTCTGGCAGGGGCGGAGGGATTCGAACCCCCAAGTTCGGTTTTGGAGACCGACAGTTTAACCGTTGAGCTTACGCCCCTGTTTAGCTAACGCTGTCCGCGAGATCCTTCGCCAAGAACGCTCAGGATGACGCCAGCGGACTCCCGCTCCGCTCACGCCCGCTAAACGGCGTCACTTCACTTCTTTATGCGGCGTATGCTTGCGGCAACGGCGGCAGAATTTCTTGAACTCCAGCCGCTCCGTCGTCGTCTTCCGGTTCTTGGTCGTCGAATAATTCCGCTCTTTGCAATCACCGCACTGCAACGTAACAATCTCTCGGGGCATAAAACAGCTCCTAACTCAAACCTTCAAATAACATCTCTTCCACTGGGTCTTTTCACTTCTTGCTTCACCCAGCGAACCAAAGCTGACCAAGGCAGGTTGAGTACGACAAACAAGAAGGCTGCGATAACCCATCTGAGTTCCCGCCATGCCATCTGATCTCCCTCAACCACTGGTGGCTACTGCACAATCTCCGCAATGGTTCCGGCGCCCACCGTGTGTCCGCCTTCGCGAATGGCGAAGCGCAAGCCCTTCTCCATCGCCACCGGCGTGATCAGCTCAATCACCAGACTCACGTTGTCTCCCGGCATCACCATCTCCGTGCCCGCCGGCAACTCCGCCACTCCCGTCACGTCCGTCGTTCTCAAATAAAACTGCGGACGGTATCCCTTGAAGAACGGCGTATGCCGTCCACCTTCTTCCTTCGTCAGGATGTAGACTTCCGCCTTGAACTTGGTGTGCGGCGTGATCGATCCCGGCTTCGCCAGCACCATGCCGCGCTCCACATCTTCCTTCGCAATGCCGCGCAGCAGCAGGCCCGCGTTGTCGCCCGCCATACCTTCGTCCAACTGCTTCTTGAACATTTCCACGCCCGTCACCACCGTCTTGCGCGTGTCGCGGAAGCCCACGATTTCTACTTCCTCGCCTACCTTCACCTTGCCGCGCTCGATACGGCCCGTAACCACTGTGCCGCGTCCCTGAATCGAAAAAATATCTTCAATCGGCATCAGGAACGGCTTGTCCAACTCGCGCGCCGGCTGCGGCACGCTCTTGTCCACCGCCTCCATCAGCGCGTCAATCTGCTTCTCCCACTTCTCTTCGCCATTCAGCGCGCCCAGTGCCGACAGCCGGATCACCGGCACATCGTCGCCCGGAAACTTGTAGCTCTTCAGCAGCTCGCGTACTTCGAGCTCAACCAGGTCCAGCAGTTCCGGATCATCCACCGCGTCGCACTTGTTCAGCGCGACGACGATGTAAGGCACGCCTACCTGCCGCGCCAACAGCACGTGCTCGCGCGTCTGCGGCATCGGACCATCCGTCGCCGCCACCACCAGAATCGCGCCATCCATCTGCGCCGCGCCCGTGATCATGTTCTTGATGTAGTCGGCGTGCCCCGGGCAATCCACGTGCGCGTAGTGCCGGTTCGCCGTCTCATACTCCACGTGCGCCGTCGCAATCGTGATCCCGCGCGCCTTCTCTTCCGGCGCGTTATCGATCGAGTCAAACGACCGGAACACGATCTTCGGATTGTGCTTCTGCAACACCTTCGTGATCGCCGCCGTCAACGTCGTCTTCCCATGGTCAATGTGACCAATCGTCCCTACGTTGCAGTGCGGCTTCGTCCTGTCAAATTTCTCTTTCGCCATTTCTCCTCAACCCCTTCAGTAATACTGGTACAACTTCTTAAACTTGTGCCGCAGCGCGGCGTCAACGCCTTCGAGCTTCGAGAGGTAAAACTCCCGCATCTGCGCCTGATCCGAAACCGGCAGCGCCTGGTACAACTGCCACGCACTTAAACCTGCCTGCGATCCAACCGCGTCTTCCAGCGCACGGGCCGCCAGCACTCCCTCGAAATCCCGAACGCGAACTCCTCCGCGATCCAACCGCTTCAGGAATCGCTCTACTTTTTCGGGCACGAAAGCCTGCTCCACCGCGGCTTGCAGCTTGGCAAACTCCGCTTCCTTCTGGACCTTGATCGTCGCCTGCTCGAAAGCCATCCTTACACCTGAACCAAGAAACTGGAGCGGGAGACGGGAATCGAACCCGCGACCAACAGCTTGGAAGGCTGTGACTCTACCACTGAGTTACTCCCGCCCTTCCGGCTCGCCCTCAGCGGCTAAAGCCGCCTTTCTTTAGTGACGCTCAACGGCACGACTCAAGTCGTGCCCTTCCCAAAACTCTCCAGCGCACTACCAATCTCATGGAGCCGATGACCAGGATTGAACTGGTGACCTCTCCCTTACCAAGGGAGTGCTCTACCAACTGAGCTACATCGGCCCAACACACCGCCGACAGTGAGATCCCTCGCAAACTACGCTCGGGATTTCGCCAGCGGGCTCCCGCTTCGCTCACGCCCGCTAGACGGCTCAACATCGGCCCAACCGCTACTCCCGCTCGCTGTCGCCGTCCGGATGCAGCACATCTTTCCTTCGCACCCAGCTCTTGAACGCAAACAACCCAAGAACCAGCAAGGTCAACGACCGGATCCGGAAATCGCTCAACGTGGCAAACGCCAGCGCACCCAAAACTAAGTACGCAATCAACGCCATGGCCAAGCGACTCATAATTCCTGCCGCACAAAATGCTCACGCGGCTCAATACTGGTGCACAGGGAAGGATTCGAACCTTCGTACCTCGCTAGGAGGGACAGATTTACAGTCTGTTGGCTTTAACCACTCACCCACCTGTGCAAAAAACTGCCGGGCGATGCAGTCGTCGCTTCCATCCAGCCAGCAGCCGAGGCAACCCACTCGCAAGCTTTCGCCGCCAACCAGACTTTTGCAAACCAAGTTTTTACAAACTGGTTTTCGCAAATCCTGATTCTCGCAGAGCAGGAAACCAAGAATCGCGCCTACGGATTACCGCGCGAAGATCACTACACGCCGGAGTACGTTCCGAATGGAGTGCGTTGGAAAAACCTGTTGCGCCGCCACTTACTGAGTCCCGCTGCCTGCCGGAATTTTGCTGCTGAATTCGCTTCCGGACTTTCGTATCCTGGAGCTGGCGAAGGGATTTGAACCCCTGACCCTCTGATTACAAATCAGATGCTCTACCACCTGAGCTACGCCAGCAACTTCGGGGAACCGCGCCTACAGGCACAAGTATACCCCTGATCCCTTCCAGATGTCCGGGACAATTAGTTAAGTTATCACAACGGGTAAATTTCGCGCAACCCGGCCGTGTTCAGCGGCAGGCTTCGTTGGTCGAGTTCAGAAGCGAGGCTGATCGTCAGTGGCGATTTGTCACCAACTGAGGGGCCTTACGGTTGGTTATGCTGTCCCCAAAGAACGAATCGCCTTCCACATCATGACCACGCCTCCAATCAGTGCAGCGAGGGGGATAGGGTGGATCAACGGAAAACCATCGCGGAACGACAGCCAGCCTGAGAACGTTAGAAGCATAACCCCGCCTAGGGATTGAGCGAGGGCGGATAACCACCGCGGCCTTGCGCGCAAGAACGAGGAGAGTAACCCCGCCCCAATCTCGGCGCATGCTATTAGCGGACCCCAACACACGAATGTCATAAGCCCGGTCAACGGGCCCACGTGTGCGCCATTAGAGACAACACCATGCTTCCAATCGCTCACGCGGATACCTTGGATAAAGAAGGCATGCGGGCCATACAAAATGATCACCAATAGCGCGTCCCCAATCAGGGCAGAAAGGTAGGAAGTAATAAAGATCGCGACGAACGTGCCACCGCTGCCGAGATTGGGCAGACAGCGTGCCTCCGCTTGGCGCTTGGACCAAGCATCTAGGGCAACCGCAACCCTTGACGTCTTCACCTGAGGCAATCTCCTAGACGAAATGCACGCTGCTTAATGAGAATGAAATCGCTTCTGAAGCGCAAGTGACCAAAGAAACCCCGCGGCCTATCGGCTGCAGGGTTAGTGAAATCAGCCTTTATATTCAGTGCGGTCCATTGTCACCCCCGGCCTTCTGACACACCCACGCCGCAGTGTTATCATGTCATCCCTGACCGCATTCCATGCGAATTAGGCGCACTCTTCCCATCGTCCTGGTGGTCCTGGTGATCGCCGCGGCGTTGATTCTCGCCGTACAGCTCCGCAAGCGTGCTCCGCCGGAAGCCGCCCGTTTGTTGCCTGGGGGCGACGCCTTTGTTTATGTAAATCTCAGCTGGATTCGGAGAGCGAACTCGGGCAAAGAACTGCCCGCAGTCAGCCACGATCCGGAATACGAGCGCTTCATTCAGGCGACCGGCTTCCAGTTCGAGCGCGATCTCGAGGAAGCTGCCTTCGCCATCCACTATCCCGCCAGTTGGCCCGGAGGCGGTACGGGCGGCACCGCTCCCGAGCCGCGATTTTCCGAAGTGCTGGTGGGAAAGTTTCGCGGTGACCGGCTCACCGCCTATCTACGGCAGATCGCAAAGTCGGTCGAGAATTATCAGTCCGTCGATATTTTTACAATTCCGCTGGAAGGCAGGTCTTTGCGCGTAGCGGTGGTGGGTGCGGATTCCGTAGCCGCGTCCAATCACGATGACCCAGCCGTCATTCGAGGAATGGTCGACCGCTCCAAGCGCCTGGCTTCGCCCTTCGGAGGACCTGCGCTGCTGCGCCAGTATTACAAGCACGTTCAGTTTGCCAGCCTGGCCTGGGTCGTCGCACGCATTGAACCTTCCACCGCCGGCGCAGGCAGCTGGAGCACATTGTTCAACTCGCCGGTAACTTTGGTGGTCTCGGGAAGTTACCTCAGCCCGCTTCATCTCAATCTTAGAGCCAACGCGATTCACCTCCACGCCGAAGCCTTTACCCGTGACCCCGACGAGGCGCGTGCCATGGTCGACAAAGTGAACGTCTTCGTGGCTCTGACCAACGCGGCCGAAACTTCGGTTGGAAGGCATGGCACCGATCCCGACGTCAAGGCCTTCTTCGATAGCATTCAGCTCAAGCAGGAAGGGGATCGCGCTGTGCTGAACGCCGCCTTGCCCTTCGGCTTCATGCGGAAGATGCTGGCCGGCTCCGGGCCCGAGTTAACTGAGCCGGCAACACCGCAAACGCCACCGGCACGAGCGCCTGCGAAAAAGTCGCATTAGGCCGCGATGCCCATGCAACTAAATGCCGCTCCGATCGTCTGATCTGTTACGCAGTAGAACTCCGGCAGGTACAATGCAGGTACAATAAAGACGCATGTCCAGCCTTCCACTACCGATCGCCGCTTTTTTCGCCGGGCTAATTTCCTTTCTCTCGCCCTGCGTCCTGCCGCTGGTGCCGGGCTATGTTTCTCTGATCTCCGGCGCGGGCGTGGATGAGCTGAAGTCCTCGCAAGGGCGCCTGATGCGCCGCGTCATGACGAATTCTGTCGGCTTCATCTTGGGCTTCAGTGTAGTGTTCATCACGCTGGGCGCGATCTCCACCGAGATCGGCCAGATCGCCGCGCAGTATAAACACACGCTCGCCATCGTGGCCGGAGTCGTCATCATTTTATTCGGCCTGCACCTCACCGGCATTTTGAAAATCAAGGCCTTGTATTCCGATACCCGGTTGCACGAGTTGAAAGGTGGCAGCACGCCGATCGGCGCCTTCGTGATCGGCTTCGCCTTCGCCTTCGGCTGGACGCCGTGCATTGGCCCGATTCTCGCTGGTATTCTTACCTTGGCCGCCGCGCAGGATACGCTGTCGAAAGGTATGGTTCTGCTCGCGATTTATTCTCTCGGCTTGGCAGTGCCGTTCCTGCTGACGGCTCTGGGAGTCGAGCGCTTTCTGAAGTTCTATAGCCGCTTCCGCTCGCACATGCATGCCGTCGAAGTGGCCTCGGGCGGATTGCTGATTGCGCTCGGCGTATTGCTCGTGCTCGGTCGCTTTACTTTGATTTCGAACTGGCTCTCGTTTTTGAACCGGTTCGCTTTGTAACATTAGTTGTTGCTGAATGGAGTGTTCTCTTGAAACGTAGTCCTCTCGCCCTGGTGGTCGTAGCTTTCGTGGTCGCGCTGATGTTGTATTTCGGATATCACCACGCTCGCCGCACCGGCCCAAATTTCGCGCCTCGCCTCACGCAATCCAGCCTCGCCCCGGATTTCACTCTGGAATCGCTCGACGGCAAGACCATGCGCCTCTCCGACCTTCGCGGCAAAGCCGTGCTGCTCAATTTTTGGGCGACCTGGTGCGGCCCCTGCAAAATCGAGATGCCCTGGTTCGTCGATTTGCAGAATCGCTACGCCGCGCAAGGATTGCAGATCGTCGGTGTCGCCATGGATGATGCCAGCAAGGAAGACATCGGCAAGTTCGCCAAGGATATGGGAGTGAACTATCCAATCCTGATCGGCAAAGAATCTGTCGGAGACGAGTACGGTGGCGTCCCGGCCTTGCCTGAAAGTTTCCTGATTAGCCGCGACGGCAAAATCGTCGACAAGATCATCGGCCTGCGCGGCAAAGCGGAAATCGAAGACTCGGTCAAGAAGGCGCTCGATACGCGCGCCGCCACCAATCAGGCATCGGCTTCAGGAAAGAACTTGGTTTCTCCATGACTCTGGATCAAACAAGAATCCGTCTAGGACACGGCGGCCTGCTCACGCTGATTCTTCTCGTGGCCTCTGGCCTCGCCTTCGCGCAAATGCCACCTAAGGCTCCCGTGGTTACCATGGACGCGGTGCCGCTGCTCACGGCCCAGCGTGCCAAAGAAACTATGGTGAACCTGAATTTTCGCGTTCCCCCGGGCTATCACATCAATTCGAACATGCCCAAATCCGAGTACCTTCTTCCCACCGCCTTGAAGATGGACCTGCCGACCGACATCATCCTGGGAAAGATTAACTATCCCCCGGGCGAAGAAACGAGTTTTCCGTTCTCGCCGGATGAAAAACTCAGCGTGTACACCGGAGACTTCACCATCTCGCTCGGAGTTCATCCCCTGCACTCGGTTGTCCCGGGAAAATATGTGATGCACGGTGTACTGCGCTACCAGGGCTGCGATAACGCGCAATGTTTTCCGCCCAAAAATGTGCCGGTGAGTTTTGAAGTGAAAGTGGTGAAGGAACCACCGGAGCACCACGCTAACCCCGCGCAGAGCCCGCACATCCATAATTAGTAATACTTCTCGATACGCTCCCGATTTGGAACCGGGTTCCAAATATTTTCCGGCGATCCTGCGCGATCCAGATCCGAGGATCGTAACCTAAACTTGGGCCCGTGGTGTAATTGGCAGCACGTAAGCCTGTCCAGCTTTAAGGTGCGGGTTCGAATCCCGTCGGGTCCACAGTTTCCCGTTCCATGATAGGGAATCTGACGAGGAGTCTCAGGACAGGGAGGCTCCTCAAGTAACCTTGACTTCCGATTTCTGGGTACCGATAATGTTTGTGAAGCTGGACAGGCTTACGCCCCGAGTTGAATACCGCGCTCGGGGTTTTGCTTTTTAGTCGCCGACGTTCCGAAGGCGAGAGTGACCGCCGTGACCCCCTAGCGCTTGGTACCCTGCTTCTTCTCCACCTTCGCCCACGTATCTTTCAACGCCACTGTGCGGTTGAACACGAGCTTTCCGGCCTTCGAATCCAGATCCACGCAAAAATATCCCAGCCGCTCAAACTGATACCGGTTGCCGACCGCGGCATTGGCCAGCGATGGCTCCAGCTTCGCATTCGCGATTATTTCCAGCGAGTTCGGATTGAGATTCGCAGTGAAGTCCTGCCCTTCTTCCACTTCGCTCGGATTCTCTTTGGTGAATAGATTCTCGTAAATCCGCACCTCCGCATCGACCGCGTGCGCGGCCGACACCCAGTGAATGGTCGACTTCACCTTTCGTCCATCCGGTGCATTTCCGCCGTGCGTTGCCGGATCGTAGCTGCAATGCACCTCAACCACTTCGCCTTTGTCATTTTTCACCACGCTCGTGCAAGTGATGAAGTAGCCGTAGCGCAGACGCACCTCGCGCCCCGGCGAAAGCCGGTAATATCCCTTCGGCGGAACTTCGCGGAAGTCATCCTGCTCGATATAGAGCACGCGCGAGAACGGCACTTTACGCACACCCGCGCTCGCGTCTTCCGGATTGTTCACCGCGTCCATCTCTTCGACCTGATTTTCCGGGTAGTTATCAATCACCACTTTCAGCGGACGCAGCACCGCCATCACCCGCGCTGCCCGCTTGTTCAGGTCTTCCCGGACAAAGTGTTCGAGCATTGCCAGCTCGATCGAGCCAGTGGTTTTCGACACGCCGATCGACGCAACAAAATTTCGAATTGCCTCGGGCGTGTATCCCCGGCGCCGAATCCCGCCCAGCGTGGGCATGCGCGGATCATCCCACCCGCTCACCCGCCCCTCCTGCACCAACTGCAGCAGCTTGCGTTTGCTTAACAGCGTGTGCGTGAGGTTCAGCCGGTCGAACTCGATCTGCCGCGAGGGAAAAATTTCCAGCTGCTGGATGAACCAGTTATAAAGCGGCCGGTGCGATTCGAATTCAAGCGTGCAAATGGAATGCGTGACCCGCTCGATCGAATCCGATTGCCCGTGCGCGTAGTCGTACATCGGATAGATGCACCACTTGTTGCCGGTGCGATGATGCTCGGCGTGCAGAATGCGATACATCACTGGATCGCGCAGGTTAAGGTTCGGCGAAGCCATATCGATCTTCGCCCGCAGCGTGCGTGAACCATCGGGAAATTCACCCGCGCGCATGCGCTCAAATAAACTCAGATTCTCTTCCACGGAACGGTTGCGATAAGGGCTGTCCTTGCCCGGCTCTGTCAAGGTTCCGCGATACTCGCGAATTTCGTCGGCCGTGAGGTCGTCGACATAAGCCTTGCCGTCTTTGATCAGCTTGATCGCCCATTCGTAGAGCTGGTCAAAATAATCGGAAGCATAAAAAAGCCCGTCCCACTGATAGCCTAGCCAGTTGACGTCAGCCTTGATCGATTCGACGTATTCCGTTTCTTCCTTTTCGGGATTGGTATCGTCAAAGCGAAGATTGGTATGCCCGCCGAATTCATCGGCCAGTCCGAAGTCGATGCAGATTGCCTTGGCGTGGCCGATGTGCAGATAGCCATTAGGCTCGGGAGGAAAACGCGTTTGCACGCGGCCATTGTGCTTGTTGCTCTTGAGATCCTCAAGAATGATGTCGCGGACGAAGTTTGACGGCGCGGGCAACGGCGAGGCAGCCCCAGCTTTTTCTCCAGCTTCGGTAGGCGGATGCGATGGATTCATTACTCCTTGATCTTATCGCAGCCGGCCGGTCGCCGGGAGAACTTCACCCTGCCATCACCCCCGCTTTCTCGATGGCTTGTTCAATTCGGGCCAGCGTACTTTCGCGCCCCAGCACCTCCAGCGTCTCAAACAGCGGTGGCGCATTCTTCCTTCCGCACACGGCCACGCGAATGGGCTGGAACATCTGTCCGGCTTTCACTCCCAGTTCCTGGGCAGCCCCGCGCAGAGCGTGATCCAAAGGATCATGTTTGAACTCGGTATTCGCCAGCACGTCGTGGCCTTTCTCCAACACTCTCCGCGCCAGAGCCATGTCCCCCTTCTGCGGAATGAGTTCCATCGGATCGTACGGCGGCAACTGCTCGACGAAAAAGAAATCCGCAGCCGTCAGCACATCACGCAGCAGTTTGATGCGCTCACGAATCAACGGCGTCACCCGCAACATCTTTTCCGGCGAAACCTTGTATCCCTCGCCCTGAACAATCGGCAGCAGCCGTGCGCTCAACTCCTCCACCGGGAGCCCGCGAATGTGCTCCGCATTCAACCACACTGCCTTCGGGTCGAACGTTTCTTCTGGCGTTGTCGCAGGCTCCTTGAAGTTCACCACCGCATTCGATCGGTTGATGCCCTCGAGCGAAAACAGGTCGGTCAGTTCCTGCAGCGACAGATTCTCGCGATCGTTCTTCGGCGACCATCCCAGCAGGCATAGAAAATTGATGAAGGCCTCAGACAAGAATCCAGCATCGCGGTAAGTTGTAACGCTGACCACCGGACCGTGGCGGCGCTTCGAAAGCTTTGTGCCATCGGGCGCCACCAGAAGCGGCAAGTGGGCGAACTGCGGCGGCGTAAAACCTGCCGCCTCAAAGATAAGCACATGCTTGAACGTATTCGTAAGATGATCCTGGCCGCGGATGATGTGCGAGATGCGCAGGTCGGCATCGTCCGCGCAGGAAGCCAGATGATAGGTCGGCATCCCGTCCGACCGAAGCAGCGCAAAATCTTCAATGTCTGCAGCCGCTTTCATCTGCTCGCCATAGACCGCGTCGGCAAAACGGATCAACTGCCCACCCTCCCGCGGCACGCGAAAACGGAGCGCAAACGGTTCTCCCGCGGCGGCGCGGCGGTCACTCTCAGCCGATGAAAGTTCGCGCGCCCCGGGATTGAATAACCATGTCCCTTGCGCCCCTGATTTTTCCGCATCCCCCGTATGAGCGGGCGTAAAGTCGCGGTAAGCCAAACCTCTTTCGAAGATCGTCCAGGCTGTCTTGCGGTGCAACTCGATCCTTTCCGACTGTTTGTATTCCTCGTCCCAGCCCAGGTTCAGCCACTTCAGGCCGTCAAAAATGGAATCGACGGACGCCTGGGTGTTGCGTTCGACATCGGTGTCGTCAAGGCGCAGGATCATCCTGCCGCCATGGTGGCGGGCATAGAGCCAGTTGAAGATGAAAGTGCGCGCGCTGCCGACGTGCAGAAAACCGGTAGGCGACGGCGCGAAGCGAACCCGCGGGCCGGACAACCCGTTAGCAAGAGATTCAGACATAAGGGGTTAACTTCTGATGGTATGGGGCGTAGAAAAGTATCGTCAAGCGCACCGGAATAACCATTCCGAGGGTTACCGGGCTATTCTGGGCTTTTTTCGGGACAGTGTACTTAAATCCTGTTGTCTTCCACCCTCGGCTGTGAAAGCATTAGCTATCTCTTCCATCAAATTGACCTGATTCAGCAGGTATCTAGCCGGTCCGCATGAACAGCATCTCCACCAGCACCGCAGTTATTCCTGGCGTTGTTGCACTGTTGTTGTGTTTACTGTTCAGCTTTCTCTACCAGCAGAGCCGTCAGCTTTACTTCCGCGCCTGGCAGATCGCGTGGGCGTGTTATTCCATCCACTATGCACTGGATGCTCTACGCTATTTCCACCCTCCGGCGCCAGCTGCCTTCTTTGCCAGTTCTTTGTTTTCGGTCGCGATGGGAATCAGCATATTCGTCTCGACCCGTCTGACCCGCGCGTCGTTCCATTTTCGCTGGTACGACTTGGCATTGGCTTTGACCGGAACCGGACTGGCCTGCGTCGACTTGCGGAATCATCTTCTGTACAGCCACCTCCCCATCGACCAACGTCCCATCAGCCTCACAGTGCTTTTTCTAAGCGCGGTGCTTTTGTATTGCTCTGCTGTTTTTTACCTGCACTCTCACCGCAAGGGCTCGCCTGCCTTCAAAGTCCTCGCGCTCTCTCTGGCGCTGTGGGCCGTGCTGATGGGGGCAATTCAGTCTGGCACTCCGGTCATGGAGATGTTTGGCACCGTCAGCAATGTCCTCGGCCCCATACCGCAGATGTTGCTCGGCATCGCCATGGTCATGGTGCTGTTTGAGAACGAACGCAACGCCGTTCAGGAAAATACCCTGGCACTATCAACCTTGGGCGCGGATCCGCGGCGATTGCTCTCCGCTGATGATTTGCTCCCCAGCATGCAGTTGGCGTTGGAGCGTTTGGCCGGCGCCTTATCCGCGGGACGGGCCATCATCTACGTCGCCGAACGTTGGCGGGGTTTGCTGCCTTCGGTACAGCGGGGATTCTCCGATGAATTTCTCGACGTGCTCACCAAGAGCGGCGCCGGCGAATACCTCTCCGACCTGGCCTATCGGCAGGGTGGACTCTTCACCGTCCGCAACCTTGGCCATATGACCGAGCCACTGCCCCTGGGCTCTGCCGGCTCCTTCGCGGACCTCAAGGGAGTTCTCGAAAAGGCGGACATCCGCAATCTGACCGCGGTAAGCCTGCAGACTCGCGAGCACGCGTTCGGAGTGATTCTCTTTCCTCACGCCCAACGCTCTTTCTTCGGAACCTCGGGACCGCGTCTGATGGTCGGCTTGGCCCTGCAGCTTGGTCTCACCGTCGAAAATTATCTGATCGCGCACGATGCCCATCGCCGCACGCAAGAGTATGAATTGCTCACCGAGATCGGCCAGGCCATCAGCTCGCGGCTGGATCAGGACGAAGTCCTGCGCACCATCCACGCCGAGTTGGGGCAGATCTTCAACAACAGCAATTTCTACATCGCATTCCAGAACGGCGACGAGATCTGCTTCGAGTTGGAAGTCGAGGATGATGTCGTCCTGCCCAAGCGGCGGCGCAAAGTTGAGAATGCCTTCACCGAATATGTGATCCGCACCGGCCAGCCCCTCCTCATCCGTTCCGACCTGGAGAAAACGCGGGCGCGATTGGGTGTCACCTTCCGCCCCGAACAGCCCGCCAAGTGCCTCTGCGCCGCGCCCATCCTGCTGGGCAGCAAGCCCGCTGGCGTGATGGTCGCCATGAGCACCGTGCGGGAGTACGTTTTTGAACAGCGCGACGTAGACGTTCTCATGACCGCGGCTGGACAGGTTTCGGTTGCGGTGGAGAATGCTCGCCTGTTCGCCGAAGAACAGCGCCGCTCGCGGCAACTGGCCTTCCTCAACAACATCTCCCGCACCGCGATTTCCAGCGACGATCCGGTCCACATGCTGGACCAAATTGTGGGAGAGATCCAAAAAAACTTCAGCTTCGACCACATCGGCATCGGTTTGCTCGATTACGGCACGAAGGAAATCGAAATCAAGGCCGAAGCCGGGGCAACGGCCCAGGCGAAGGGCAAGCGCATTCCCATCGGCATTGGCATCCTGGGTCGCGTGGCCCGCACCGGAGAACGAGCTCTGGTGCAGAATGGCGTTGAAGGTCAGATTGGCGCGATCTTGCCCGAATCGCGCTCCGTGCTCTGCATCCCCATCACCTACGGCGAAACCCTTCTCGGCGCTCTGAACATTGAAAGCCGCAACGACAGCGCGTTCTTTCCCCAGGACGTCCTCATCCTCAACACGCTGGCCGACCTGCTAGCCACCGCGCTCCACAATGCCTTCGTCTTCCAGAAACTTCAACAGCAGTCGATCACCGACGGTCTGACGGGCATCAAGACGCGGCGTTTCTTCTGGGAAGCGTTATCCGCCGAATGGAAGCGCGCCTCACGCTCCGGCCGGCCTTTCTCAGTCGTTCTGATCGACCTCGACAAGTTCAAGGAAGTGAATGACACGATGGGCCACTTCGAAGGCGACCTTGTCCTCGCTCGCGTGGGACGCCTGCTGGAGCAAAAGTCGCGGCAATCCAACGTCGTCGCCCGCTACGGTGGAGATGAGTTCATCATTCTCATGCCGGAAACCGGCCCCGAGCAGGCTGAAGTCCTCGCCGAACGCTTGCGCCAGTGGATTACACAGGACCCCATGCTCAGCGACCATCACATCACCGGCAGCTTCGGCGTGGCCAGCTTCCCGATGCATGGTTTCTCGATTGAAGACATCATCCGTGTGGCCGATGCCGGCATGTACGTTTCCAAGCGGTCCGGTGGTAACCGCGTATCCGCCGCCGAGGAATTTGCCGGCGGCGAGGAATTCGCTCCGCAGCGGCAACAAATCTCCACCTATATCGAAGGCTTTCTGCAGCGCGAACACAATGGTCCAGAGCATCTAGAAGAGCTAGCTTCGATGCTGATCAAGTTTTGTGGCGGCGAAGAGGATTGCAATATCCCGCTTCTGAAGGAATCAATCGAAGTCCTCAGCCGCGCCGCGGAATCGCGCGAACTGCGGACCTCTGGTCACGGCGATCTGGTGGCGCGCTACACGGAGATCATCGCCCGCGCCCTTCATTTGCCTCCTGAGGAAACCGCTGACCTGGTTTACGCAGCCCGCATCCACGATGTCGGCAAGATCTTCGTCCCGGAACGCATTCTGAATAAGCCCGGCCCACTCACCGATGACGAGTTCTTTCTGGTCCGCATGCACGCCCGCGTCGGAGCGGAGATTGCCGGCATCCTCCCCCATAGCGGGATGATGCGCCAGGCCATCGAGCACCATCACCAGCGCTTCGACGGAACCGGCTACCCGGACGGCGCGAAGGGCGAACAGATTCCCCTGTGGGCGCGCATCATCGCCCTCGCCGACGCCTATGCCAACATGCTCACCGAGCAATCCATCGCCGCCGCACGCACTCCAGAACAAGCCCTCGACGAACTCGCCAAAATGAGTGGCACCGGCTTCGACGGTATGCTCGTCCGCTTGCTGCTGCGCGAACTGAAGTCGGAACGCACCTCGTCGTCAAAAGAAAGCTTCTAGCGCACTCAACGACGAAGGGTTCTAATCGACTGTGCCCAGCACTTCGCCGGCGGGTAAGCCATCGACGGGAAGGCGGTCCCAGCCATAGGTGGGCGTACCCTCCGCCCACTCTCCCATGTCCTTGACCACCCAGTCCCACGCGCCCTCAAAGTCGCTGCCGGTTCCGGTGGCTGGGGTATCTGCAACCACCCAATACTGCGAGCCAGCGCTAACCGCAACCGGAGGAAAGTTGGCAACGGTAAGCGTACAGCAGGTTCTGTATGGCGGTAGATTCGTGACTGTCACGGGCCCCGCCAGCAGCGTTCCCGGATAGCCGCTTCCCGAATCGGCATAGATGCTGAGATTCACTTGGTCGTCTCCGCTCATGTACTGCACCGCAACCCCCACCTGCGAAACTTGAGCGTCGACTTTAGGGGTAAACGGCATTGCGACGAACTCGGGAAGACCTGCGCCTGGGAGCGAGGAGGTTGGACCCAAAATAGCCCAGCCGTTCATGTCGTTGTACAAGTCGGTCTTCGTACCCAGGTTGCTGTAGATTTTCCTCAAAGCCACTGCGACTTCCTGCGGCGGCACGTGGATCGCCGACTTTTCCGTAGTGTGCACAACCTGCGGAGCTGCTCCGATCTGAGCTAACAGGGTCACGCTGCCAAGAAGTGCGAGGCATGCAGATACCAGAATCTTTTTCACGGATTTTTCTCCTTTGCAGGGTCTATGGATTTCGGCTTACAAGCTCACGAAACCAAGCCCGGAAAGCACGGTAATTTCTGACCAGCCAGCCATCATCGGCGTAGCGGCCTACTGAACTGTCCCTAGCACTTCACCGGCGGGTAAGTTGTCGGCGGTATCTTTGGCCCAGCCCGATCCCCGGTTGAACGACATTGGGATGTCCTTGGCAACGTGGTTCCACACACCGTGGAAATCGCTTCCCACTCCGGTCAGGGGCGTATCCGCAATCACCCAGTACTGCGTGCCGGCAGTTACAGCTACTGGAGTAAAGTTGGCGACGGCAAGAGTGCAGCAGGTTCCGGCTACAGCTAGATTCGTGACCGTCACCGGGCCTGCCAGCAACGATCCCGGGACGCCGCCCGCATCCGTATAAATATTGAGGTCCACCTGGTTGTCCCCGCTGGTGTAAAGCACAGCAACCTGCACCTGCGAAAGCAGAAAATTGGCCTTCGGGGTAAATGGCATGGCGACGAAAACGGCGCCCGTGGCGGCGTTCGGTCCTGCAACGATCCAGCTGTAGGCATTCACCCAATAAGGATCGGTCTTCGGACCCAAATTGCTGTAGATTTTCTTCAAAGCCACCGCGTCTCCCTGCGGCGGCACTTCGATCGCCAATTTTTCCGTGGCCCGGGAGCTTTCTCCGCTCTGAGCGAACACAGTCAGGCTGCAAAGTGCCAACAGGCACACAAACAGCAGAATCTTTTTCACAAGTCTTCCTCCTTTTGTCTGGGCGTTCGGTTGATCGCGAGATATGGATCGCGAGATTGGGAGTCCATAGTGCTGGCTTCCTCACTAGAACCCTGTGATTGTCAGAGTGACAACATGACCTTTAAGAAATGAGGCCCTTCGCTCCCGCGGGCAGCATTCTCAACTGGTGGGAATTGTTCCTCGTTGGGATGGGGCACGCTAATGCAACACGAATGAGCGCGTCTTGTCAGTGAGTGGAGTCACGTCTCCATGTGTAGCGACCGGCAGAACCAGCAGGGCAAAGCCTGGAACTGGGAGCTCACCTCGTCACTAAGAGAAAACTTCTAGAGTCTCCGCGCTGCCCACTGAAGGCAACCAGTGAAATCGCCTGCGGTGGGAGAGGCGTATAATTTCGCCCACCAGCGGTCCAAATCGGGAGTCCCCGGGGGCAACCTATGAAAGCAAATCTCCGGCCGTCCGTGTTTTATCTCCTTTCGCCTTGCCTCCTTTCCGTGTGCTTCATGCTGGGTATCGCAGCTCGCCCAGTTCAAGCGGCCGAACCAACTGGCCAGAACAGCGCGCCAAAACAGACGAAAGCGTCCGGGGCCTCGAAGATTGAAATAGAAAACTGGGTTAAACCCGAGCCCGGTTGGCTTTATGTGCTCGATCCCAAACCGGACACGGGCGGGCCAGGCGGGCGTGTCTGGCTCCTCGATCCTGAAACTGCCAAAGTAATGGGCGGCGTTCGCACCGGCGACAATGCAGATTTTGCGCTGTCGCCGGATGGTAGCCGCCTCTATGTCGCGTCGATCACACAAGGCGATTCCAGCGAACTCGCAGTAGTAGACACAGCCCACGGCGCGATCCTCCAAAGGGGCACGCTTGAGTACCGCGAAGTGGGCGATGTGCTCCCGGCATTTTCGGTCATGGCAGTTTCCGGCGATGGGTTGGCGCTGCGGATCGTGCTCGACACGCCCAAATCGGAAGACGCGGATATGTTCTTGCTCGCCACCTTCAACACCCAGACTGGCGAGTTCGTGCCCAACAATGTTCGCCTGTTCAACTGCGGCCCCGGCCGTTTCATTTCTTACCCCACCGCGGAGCAGTTCGATTTTCTCTGTCCGCGCACAAATCGGATCCGGCTGATTCGCGTCGACTCTGACTCCCACGAACTCCAGAACGCAGACTTCAAACTTCCATGGGAAAGGCGCATTGGTATTGCCGAAGCCATTGAGCCTTCCGGCGGCCGCGATATCGCAATCGTCCGCGGAGACGGCGCCGTTGTTCAAATGAATGTTGATACGCACGAACTTTCCGACACCGCGGCGCATCCCCGTCTTCCCAACCGCATTCCTCCCGCGGCTTGGCCGCTCTCGCCCGACGGCAGCAGGATCTATCTGGGATACAACGGCGATTACGACCGCCATTACGACAATCGCTTTTATCTGGATTACGGTCGACCCCCGAATCTCCGGCCCAATAACGCGACAGCAGTGGAATTTCGTGTGTTCGACACTCACACCTGGCAGAAAATCGGCACCATCAAGACCAAAACGCCTTTCTGGAGCGCCGTGATTGCGAACGACGGCCAAACCCTCTATGCCATGGCTCCCGAGGAACACAGCATTTTGGTGATCGACACCGTGAAGATGCGCCAGACTCGCATCCTCAAAGTCGCTGGCGCCCCGGCCCTGGCCCTGGTCGCACCCTGAGTAGTCGCGAACTCGAGAGCGGGAGGAACTTAAGCCGTTCGCGCGGTGTCTTTCTTCATCAAGGCTGCGATCACAAAACGCTCTCCACGGTCGCATTCTCCCTATGCTCGGAGCCTATCTCGCCTCGTGGCAAATGTACTGGCCGGAGTGGAGTATCGGATACTTGTGGAGCACGCTAGACTGGATTTCGCGCTTGGATGTCTACGCTCTTGCGCTGATCCTAATCTACGTCATTGTCCTCGTTCGCCGGGCTTCCTACCGCTATCGCCAAGCTAGCCTTGAATCCCGTGCGGGCAGATTATCAGCGCGTGCGCAGAGAGATCTTATGGCCTGTCTGAGCAGGGACGCCGGGACCCTTCAGTCAGTTGCGTCCACCGCCCCATATCTCGGACTCGCAGGCACGTGCCTCGGCATCCTCGAGTCATTCAGGGGCTTCGGCATGCAGAAAGCTGCCGCCATGGCAATGACCATCACGTACATTGCGGCATCGCTCCTCACAACCGTAGCTGGAGTGCTTGTAGCGCTTTCATCTGCGGCTTCCTACAACTATCTCCTATGGCTTATAGCTAGGCTTGAGAAGCGACTCGGCTTGCGCGACCGAATCTCATCGAAATTCCCCTTGAAAGAAAAATTCTCCAAGTTACCTGCTTTTCCTTTGATGGCAGCACCCAGCCTGGCCGTCGCCTTAGCCGCGTTTATGATCTTTCCGTCATTTCATGGCCCGGTGGGCTTGCCGGTCCGCCTGCTGAAACAAGTGGAACTGGAGAGGAGCCGCGACTCTTCAGCCCCGCCGATTCTTATTGGACTGTCAGAAATAAACGCTTACGAAGAACCTACCATCTATGTGAACTCGAAGCCGACGACATGGGATGACCTGGATGGTTCGCTCAGGAATATGCTGCACGCTCGTCCCCAGACCACAGTGTATGTCGAAGCGGAGAACGACGTAAGGTGGGCATACATAGCAACGGTGGTCGATAGTGCCAGAACACACTCCGACGATGTCGTCCTGCTCACCATGGCGTCCGAGTTCAGCTCGGGCCCTGCACATGAGCCCCACCATAGGCCTCGTCCGTGAACTGGGTTCAGATTCCGGTCCCAACCTACCGACTTGCAACTGGAAACCAGAAACGGGAAACTACTATCCATGTCCGTTTCTCTTTCTCTCTCCGGCAAAGTCGCCTTGATCACCGGCGGTTCCCGCGGCATTGGCGCGGCCACGGTGCGCCTTTTCGCCGAAGCCGGCGCCAAGGTCGTATTCAGTTATCAGAAGGCCCGCTCCGAAGCGGAAGCCCTTGCCAAAGAATGTGGCGAGGCTGGCTGCCATGCCATCGCCAGCAACCTTCATGATCCGGAATCCGCGCGCCTCCTGGTTGCCGAGGCAGTCAGGCATTTCGGCCGCATCGATATTCTCGTCGCCAATCACGGCGTTTGGCCCGCCGAAGACGTCGCCATCGAAAAAATGTCTGACGAGCAATGGCGTTCTACGCTCTCGATCAACCTCGACGCGGTATTCGGCCTGGTCAAGCACACGGTCACTCAGATGAAAGCCCAGCCGCGCCACGGCGTCGCTGGACACATTGTCCTCATCAGCTCCACCAGCGGCCAGCGCGGGGAGGCTTTTCATTGCGATTACTCCGCCAGCAAAGGCGCTCTCATCAGCATGGTGAAAAGCCTTGCCGCCGAGCTCGCCTCCACCGGAATTTATGTGAACTCGGTTGCCCCCGGCTGGGTCGATACCGACATGTCCAGGTCGGCCCTGGATGACCCGAAAAGCGGCGAAGAGATTCGCCGCACCATTCCCCTGGGCCGCGTAGGCACGCCCGACGAGATTGCCGCTCCGGTACTATTTCTGTGCACCAAATACGCTGGCTTCATCACTGGCGAGATCTTCAACGTGAACGGCGGCGCGGTGCTGGTCGGCTAACCGCTCCGGCGATATTCCGCCCGCGTGTGACACCGGCGGTTTTTTCTGCATCCAACTGACTTGCCGAAACCACTACGGGGAAGTTCGTGTCGCAGTCCGCAATTTTGCCGCAAGCGGCTACAATTCCTGTTCAGGGTTCACTGCTAACCGTGAAACATTTTTTTCTTACAGTTGCGCTGGCGTTTGCACTGACGATGTGTGCCTGGCCCACAGCTGCCGCCCAATCACCCGCCCAGCAAGCTCCGTCAGATTCCGCCGTCAAGAATTCCTCAATTCCACTCGATCAGCAGAACGCCCGTCAGGCGCATGACTTGCTGGAGCAGGCCATCCAAGCTTTGGGTGGGGACGTCTACCTGAACATTCACGACATGCAGGAGCAGGGCCGCACCTACACCTTTTATCACGGCCGTCCTTCGAGTAACGGCGTTTTCTTCTGGCGATTCCTCGAATTTCCTGGCAAGGAACGGATCGAACTCACTCCCCAGCGCGACGTCGCGTACGTTTACAATGGAGACAAGGGTTACGAGATCACCTACAAAGGCCCGAAAGCCATTGAGAAGAAGGATCTCGACGACTACTTGCGCCACCGCAAGTTTTCTCTGGAAACGATCCTGCATTCGTGGGTCAACGATCCCAACGTGGCGTTATTTTTCGATGGCGCTGCCCTCGCCGGCAGCCTCGCCGCCCAGCGAGTCACGTTGATCAACAAGCAAGATGAAGCCGTCAGCGTCTACTTCGATATCGACACGCATCTCCCCATCAAGAAGACTTATTCCTGGCGCGATCCGGTGGATAAAGAACGCAATATCGAGGAAGAAACCTATGACGGATACCGCATGGTCGACGGCGTGATGACCGCCTTCGGCTTCACTCGTTACTTCAACGGCGACATGCAAACCGAACGCTTCGTCACCTCAGCCAGTTACAACAAAGGCCTCGACCCGGCGATGTTTGACCCGAACTCCGGCTACAATCCCAATAAGGTCTCAGACAAACACAAGCGATAGCTCTTTTCCCAATCCGCCGTCACCTGGGAATTCCTGACATAACTCTATGACAGGCCAGTGTTTAGAGGTTTTCTGCAGGATTGATCAATCCGGTTCGTCCTGTCCACAAAACCACGTACTGTGGCTTTTTTACCACAGTCAACCTTCCGGCCCCGGCTGTAATCTATTCATTCGCCGAAACATACGTAAGCGTATTTGATTCAAGAGCAAACAATCCGCTCGTCCGTCGAGTGCAGTGGAATCGGACTGCACAGCGGCGCTCCCGTCTCCATGCGCATTCTTCCGGCGCCTCCCGGCACCGGCATCGTGTTTCGCCGCGTCGATCTCGATGGCTTCGAGGTCGAGGCCAACAGCCGCAACGTCGCCCGCGTCAGCTACGCCACCAGCTTAATGAAAAAAGGCGTGCTGATCTCTACCACCGAGCATCTGCTTTCCGCCTTCATCGGCCTCGGCATCGACAACGCCATCGTTGAACTGGATAACCTCGAACTCCCCATCCTCGATGGCAGCGCGCAGCCTTTCGTCGATCTCATCCAGAAAGCTGGCATCCGCAAACAGCGCCGCCCGCGCCGCTACATGAAGATTCTCCGCGAAGTGGAGATGCGTGAGGGCAACAAATTTATCTCCGTCTACCCCGCCGACAGCTACTCCGTTTCCTATTCCATCAATTTTCCTCACCCCCTCATCGGCAAGGAAACTTTTCAGGTGGAACTCTCGAACGGCAGCTACCTGCGAAACATCGCCGCCGCCCGCACCTTCGGCTCGCGCGAGGACGAGAAAGCCATGCGCAATATGGGATTGATCCGTGGCGCCTCCAGCGACAACTGCATCGTCCTCACCCGCGATGGCGTGGAAAACGGGCCGCTCCGTTTCGCCGACGAGTTTGTCCGCCACAAGGTTCTCGATTTAGTAGGCGATCTCGCGCTGCTGGGGAAGCCGATCCTGGGCAGGATCGTGGCCGACCGCGCCGGCCATGCCATGCATACCGCCCTTGTCTCCCGCATCCTCCGCGACAAGACTTTGTGGCAGGAAGTTACGCGCTCAGTGGAACCGACTTCCGACGCGGTGCCTTACGCCGCTCAAGCCGTTGCCGCCTCTTCCGGTATGACGCGCTAAAACCGGCCCCCTTACTTCAAGCTTAGTCGGCAGGCTCGCAAGGGACTTCGTCCGAAACTCCGCCCGATTCGCAAGCCAGCTCCGGATGTTCTTCCAGCAAGCGCTGCAATTCTGCCCGGGTTTGCTTGATAAGATCTGTCGCAAACTGGCGCGCCGATTGCTGCCCCTCGGGAGACAGATCCTTCACCCGGAGATTCAGCAAAGGAATATCGCCTTCAAACCAGCGTAGCGTTTTCTGTATACGGTTCACCCGGTAGCTAGCAGGCAGCATGGAATGGCCCTCCCGTATCTCTCCAGATTGCCACGGGAGTGCCCGGCAGGAAGTTACCAACTGAATACCTCTACTGAATGGCGGGCGAGCCTGGCTCTTCCAGCTTGCTCTTGGCTCCTGGAATTTCCTGCTCCAGCTGATCGTTCAGCCATTTCTCCAGGAGTTCTTGGGAGCTCGCGGGCAGGTTGAGGAAGCGCAGCCCTACGCATCCTTTCAGGTCGGCCCAGGCGATTTCCGTTTCCACGTCCATCGAGAGCCGGCTTCCCGGCAAAGTGAATTGCAACCGCGGCATCGCGTTCTTGGGCAGCGCTTGGTGTAAGAGCAGAGCGATACCGCCTTCACTAATGTTAGTGCTGGTCGCCTGTAATTCTCTTTCACCCAGCATGATCTTGACGGGCATTTTCGCCACCTGGCGGAAGTAGCGGCGCCGCTCGCGCAACATGAAATTCAGCGCCGCGTTGAAACAGCGATTCGCGTTCAAAGCCGTGAGCGGCTTATGCAGAACGAAATTTACGCCCATGCCGAAAGCTTCCTGGGTCGTTGTCTTCTTCCCGTTGACGATGGCAAAGGTGACAGAGTTCTTGTTGCTGGGTGTGCCCCGCAGACCCTCCAGAACCTCGACTCCGCCCGGCAGATCGTCGCAGTCCACAATCACGGCATCGAACTTGTCGGAGATCAGAATCTCGCTGGCCTTTTTGGCCTCCTGGCAGATTTCGACCTCAATCGACAATTTTTCCAGCATCGGACGCAACACCCGGAAGACTTCCGCGTCCCGGCTTAGCAACAAAGACTCCAGCATGCTCTAATTCTAGAATTGAGCCGGAAGTCGGCGAAAGTGACCAAGGTATCGCATCGAAATGAACGCCGGGAAGTGAACGCCCAGAAATGAACGCAGGGAGTAGCGCATCCACCATGCCTTCGCGGGTCTATCTTTCGCTGGGATCGAATGTCGGCGATCGGGCCACTCAACTGCGCAGTGCCTTGGCGCGGCTGGAACCAACCGGCCGAGTCCTAGCCGTATCTTCTTTCTACGAAACCGAACCTATGGAGTTCACTCAGCAGCCGTGGTTTCTGAATTGTGCCGCCGCGCTCGAAACCAGCCAGAGCCCGAAGCAATTGATGGCATCAATCCTGCACATCGAACAAGAGATGGGCCGTCGGCGCCTGCAGAAAAAAGGCCCTCGCACCATCGATATCGACATCCTGTTCTTCGACAATGCCGTCGTGAATGCTCCAGAAGTCACCATTCCGCATCCCACCCTCCACCAGCGCCGCTTCGTCCTTGAGCCTCTGGCAGAAATAGCGCCCGACGTGCTGCACCCGGTCCTCAATAAGACTGTTCGCGAATTGCTCGCCGCGCTACCCGAAGGACAAGCGGTGCGAAAGCTATAAAACCAGCCACGGATTGAAGGGATCGACACGGATCAAGCCAAAGCAAAGTGCGCCCCGTAGCGGCTAGCCTTTTCTGGTTGACGTTCCGGTTTATCCGTGGAATCCGTGGCCGTATTTGTTCTTACGGAACAATGATTCGGCTGCCCGCGTTCTGCGGCCCCACCACCACCGGCTCCTTCGCCGGAAATTGCGCGGAAAGAAAATCGATGAAGGCGCGCGATTTCGGTCTCCCCGAGGTTCGTCCGTTCGCCAGACGAAGCAGGAATACCAAGGCTTTCAGCACATCTCCATCGCGCAAGTTTGAGTAGCCCAGTTGCTTCTGCTCGGCCTCCCGGTACTGTTTCACCATCTCTTCCACCTGCGCTGCCACGGCGTGCTGCGCCGTGCTGGTCAATGGTTGCTCGTAGTGCAGTCCCGAGTTCACCAGCCGCTCATAACTCCTGCACATCGCCGAGAGCGCGGCGATCAGGTCGCGATCGTTCAGGCTGCGGTCGGCATGCGCCGCCTTGACCAGGGAAAAGCTCAGCCCCATCAGAAGGTGCTCACGCTCGTAGGTGAATTGATCCGAAATCTCAACCTGCAGAAATAACGACGCCCCATCAAACTCGTCGGCCGAACGCGGCTTCTCGTGCTCCCGCGCCTGCTGCAGATACGGACAATCGCTCGGACAGTCGAGCGTCACCTCCCGCTGCTCGCCGCAGCACTGCGGGCAAATGCGTCCGTGGACCGCGGGACAGAAGCGCTTCTCCTTGCGAACTTCACAAATGGCGCAACTCAAATCGTGTTTTCTCCTCTAGCATTATGGCACCCTGCGCCCGAAGCGGTAAGCAATTAGCCGCTGGCAGTTAGCAGTCGGTTCATGAGGACTTAGCCAACTGCTGATTGCAAATTGCTTTCAGTCTTTCCGCATCCGCTGCCCCGCGGCTGCCTTTGCACCCGTGTTTAGCCCATTCCGGCAGTTGCATCTGCAAATGAGCATGTAAAAATGCCGCTTTTTTGTGTGTTATATGAATGGAACCCGCGTAGAATAAGGGTGTTTTCCACAGGGCAGTGGTATACCATCAAGCCCGCTGGAATTAAATTTCGATTCTTTTTCGAGGAGGCAACATGGCTTCAGGTTTGACCAAGACTCAACTCGTCCGTCATCTGGCGGAGAAAACTGAACTTCCCAACAAGACCGCGGCGCTGTTTTTGGAACAGCTCGCTGATGTCGCCGTGAAAGAAACCAAGAAGAACGGCGTGTTCGTTGTGCCCGGCCTGGGCCGTTTGGTGAAAGCGCATCGCAAGGCCCGCATCGGACGGAATCCGCAGACCGGCGAACCGATCCAGATCAAGGCGAAGACCGTGGTGAAGTTCCGCGTTGCCAAGGCCGCCAAGGACGCGATCGCTCCCAAGAAGTAACTTGTGTCTCTTAAAATTTGATGGCGAAGGCCGGCTCATGGTCGGCCTTTCGTTTTGTGCAACAATTGAATTCCGGCACCCATGCTGAACTGGATCGTCATCGGGATCGGCGATATCTCCACCCGCCGCGTCATCCCCGCCATTCAATCCGAGCCGCGAAGCAGCTTATACGGCCTGGTCACCAGCGACCCCGCAAAAGCCGCGCCCTACAACACCCACGTTTGGCCCACGCTCGACGCCGCTCTCACCGATCCTGAAGTCCAGGCCGTTTACGTTGCTACTCCAGTTTTTCTGCACGCGCCCCAGACCATCCAGTCTCTCCGCGCAGGAAAACACGTGCTGTGCGAGAAGCCGATGGCGATGAACGAAGCCGAAGCGCGCTCCATGGTTCAAACGGCAGAAGAAACCGGACGCACTCTCGGCGTGGCTTACTATCGCCGCGCCTACCCGAAAGTTCTGCGCGCCAAGCAATTGCTCGAGGCCGGCGCCATCGGCAAACCTGTCCTCGCCGAACTCACTTGCCACGAATGGCGCGAGGATATGCCGGGGCATCGCAACTGGCTGCTCGATCCCGCTCAGGCCGGAGGTGGCCCGCTCTACGACATCGCCTCGCATCGCATCGACGTGCTCAATTTTTTCTTCGGTCAACCATTGCGCGCCAGCGGCCATCTTTCAAGTGTGGTTCATCACTACCCGGTCGAAGATAATGCTACCGTGATGATCGACTACGCTGGTGGCGTCCGCGGTATCGTGGACGTTCGCTGGCACTCCCAGGTCCGCCGTGACGAATGCCGCATCCGCGGTACCGAAGGCGAAATGGATCTGACTCCGCTGAACGGCCCCGAACTGGTTTATCCCGGCGGCCGCGAAAACATTCCCAACCACGCCAACGTGCATGGCCCCATCATCGAAAACTTTATCGACGCCGTTCTCGGCAAAGCTCCACTGCTCTCGAGTGGCGCCTCCGCCTACTGGACAGACTGGATCACACAGCAGGCCCAGCGAATGGAAGCTAAGTGACCCACGCAATCGCCACAGCCTCTTCCCGTCTCCCTGTGACCTCGATCACCGCCACCCCTCCATTCCCCGCCTATAAATAAACGCAGGTAGCTTTCACGAGGCCGCAAAGCTTGTTTCCCGCCGGCCAACGTGGGTACCCATGGATGCAGAAGCCCATGCCCGCGTGAATCCCTGGGTCGTCACATTTGCCGTAATGCTGGCGACCTTCATGGAAGTTCTCGACACCACAGTCGTCAACGTTTCTATCCCTCACATCGCCGGCAACCTCGCCGCCACCATCGAAGAAGGCACGTGGGTGGTCACGTCGTATCTCGTCTCCAACGCGATCATCCTGCCCATGTCCGGATGGCTGGCCAACTACATCGGCCGAAAGACGCTGCTTCTCACCTGTGTAGCGGGGTTCACATTGACCTCTCTGTTCTGCGGATTGGCCACCAGCCTTTCCGCGCTGATCTTCTTTCGCGTGCTCCAGGGACTTACGGGCGGAGGATTGCAGCCTCTGGCGCAGGCCATACTGCTGGAGACATTTCCCGAGAAAAAACATGGCCAGGCCATGGCCGCTTTCGGCATCGGAATTTTGCTGGCGCCAATTCTGGGGCCGACACTGGGCGGCTGGATTACTGACAACTACAGCTGGCGCTGGATCTTCTATCTCAATCTTCCCGTCGGTGTCTTATCTCTGGTGATGATGAATCGCTTTATTTTCGATCCGCCCTACATCAAGCGGACAAAAGGAGGGGTGGATCTGTGGGGTATCGGCTTTCTCGCTCTCGGCCTGGGCACGCTGCAGGTGGTGCTTGATACCGGTCAGCGGAAGGACTGGTTTTCTTCCCACTACATTCGCTTTTTTGCCGTGCTGTGCGTGATCGGGTTGGTGGCGCTGGTAATTCGAGAGCTGAAAACCGCGCACCCGGTTGTGGACCTGCGCGCGCTGGCCAATCGCTCCTTCAGTGCTGGAGTTTTTCTCATGAGCCTGTTGGGCTTCATTCTTTACTCCAGCCTGGTGTTGTTGCCCATCTACCTGCAAACTCTGCTGGGATATCCGGCCTACAACGCCGGTCTCGCACTTTCGCCTCGTGGCCTGGGCTCCCTGGCCACCACTCCGCTGGCAGGCTATTTAACCAGTAAGACGGACCCGCGCCGTCTTCTGGCTTTCGGCCTGGTGCTGGGCTCGCTCACCATGTTCAGTCTTTCCGGTCTTAACCTGAATGCCGGTTATTGGGACATCTTTTGGCCGCAGGTTTTTCAGGGCGTGGCTCTGAGTTTTCTGTTTATTCCACTCATGACGCTCAGCATGGCTGGCATTCCAAAAGAGAAGATGGGGAATGCCACCAGTATCTTCAACCTGATGCGCAATATCGGCGGCAGCGTTGGCATCGCCATCATGACCACGTTCCTGGCTCGCCGAAGCCAGATGCACCAGAACGTGCTGATCGGCAACATTACAGCGGGCAATCTGAAAACCGGGGCCATGCTGCGCGGCATGCAGGTATGGTTCCACACGAATGGCGTGGATCGGTACGTCGCGTCCCGCAGGGCTTGGGCGACGCTCTACGGGATGGTCCAACTCCATGCTTCCATGCTGTCATTCGTGGAAGCGTTCTGGGTCATGGGAGTTCTGTTTCTGGCGATGCTCCCGTTTATCCTACTTTTGCGAAATCCGAGACCAAAGCGTCCGCGACAGATTCCACCACCCGCGGCAGCAAAAACCACAGAGGTTCGTGAAGAATCGCAGGAAGAAGAACTCCTCTTAATTCACGGATAAGCGGCCCGGAACGCACTTGAAGCCTCGCCGCTTCTCTTCCGCCGCCAGTGCTGACCTAGCCTCCGGGCCCATCATTCGAGACGTACTGTTCGAGCGACTCCAGCTCGCGGCTAAGATCGTCGACGCGCCACTCCAGCAGATTGCGAATCGAAAGAATCCCGAGCAGCTTGCCGTTGTCGTCGGCCACGGGCAGATGTCTGAAGTGACGCTCCAGCATAGTCGTGAGAGCTTCGCCCGCGCCCGTGCTACGCGTTGCCATCTCAACTGGAGTAGTCATCAACTCGCGGACCGAGGTGGTCTGGGGATCGGTGCGGCTGAGCGACATCTTCCGGAGGACATCCCGTTCCGTAAAAATTCCGGCAACTCGAAACTCGGAGTCGACCACCGCTACGGCTCCCACGTGATGGTCGAGCATTTTATTGATAGCGTCAGCTACGCTGGCTTCCAGCGGGACCGCGGCCACTTCCCGGTCACAAAGCTCAAGCACGCTCATAAGCACCCCCTCCCCGCTCTGCACGGATGAAAAAAGCAAAGGCTCATCCAAACCAGAATTCGGGATTGATGCATTATGCTCACGGCGCAGCCGATGTCAAGGAAATTGAAGGAAAAACTAAGGAAATCTTTCCCCCGCAGGCCAAAAAAATGGGAATGGCGGTCGGACCTTCCTTGAATCTCGCAATCTCGAGTTTGTCTTCATCCGATATAAGCATCGGCTTCGATCTCCACTAGGATTTCGGGTGAGATCAATGCGCTCACCTGAACCATCGAGGTTGCGGGACGAATGTCGGCGAAGAATTCTCCATGCGCCTTGCCGACTTTCTCCCACTCCGCAATATTCGTGACATACATTCGCGTTCGCACCACATCCTTCATACTGGCTCCGGCTTTCTTCAGAGCGCCTTCGATATTCTTCAGCGTCTGCACCGCCTGCGCGTAGACATCTCCCACGCCCACAATCTTGCCGTCGGCGCCGGTCGCGGTAGTTCCCGACACATGCACGTAGGGTCCTATCTTGACGGCGCGGGAATAACCCACGATCGGCTCCCACGCCGTCCCACTCGAGATATTCGTTCGTGCCATTTTTTGTTATTCCTTTCTCGTCGATGTCATTGTAATCGCGGCGCAACGAGATCCAATTGGCAGCCATGAAGCGAGTGTGCCAACAAAAGTCGCGAAAAACCTTCTTGCTGACCAAACGCTCTAATCATTAGCAAAAATGATTCGCTCGATAAACAAAAGTCACTTGCATTTGTCGAGTAGCTGCGGTAACTGTTACCCAGTAACGTTGGAATCCCGTGTGCAACACGGAATTCAGGGGGCCTAGACACAGATGATTCCGGAATCTCATCCACTGCGTCAGCTTTTCCAGGAATTGGTCGGTCGCCACTATGCAGAGGAGATCGGCATTCGCGATCCGCAGGTCGTCTCCTACGTGTCGCATCTGCTAACCGAATTCTGCGAGGCCGATCAGTTGTTCAAGATTCATGACTGTGCCGACCGCCCGCTGGCTGACTTGGGTGAGATGCTTCTGGAATCCGATCCCGTCTACGGTCCCGCGCCCTCATTCGATCGGGAGCGCCAGGTGCGCAAGCACATTGGAGACTACGCGTTGTTTTTTGCCGGGATGTTTCCCGAGAGCATCAACCACTTCCGCCTGCGCCGCCATCGCCTGGAGAATTTTGTGGAATGGATGAAGGCCGGAAAAGAAAGCTATTACATTGTTTCGAAGTTCGAGCACTTCGAATACGCCAAAGTAGCCCCGCTGTTCGCAAATCTTTCCCGCGAGTTTGAAGGCTGTGTTTACGGCCTCAACATGGTGAAGAACGATCTGCAGGAGATGCAACATCCCATCGCCCGGCTGGATAACGAACTGCTCATGTAGTCCGCGCCGCTACTGAATCTGGATCTATCGATTCAGGTCAGGACTTCCGCCGATGCGGTAGAAACTCAGTGCGGCGTTCCCCTGCACCAGTTTGCGTACCCTTCGCAGCGATCCGAATTCATGTCCTGGATCGAACTTCTTTTCATGCTCCGCAATCACCAGCGACATAGCCCACACCACTCGCGAATCGGCCAGCGCCGTTAGAGTCTGCTGATATGCCTCTTGCATCCGGTACGGGGGATCAAGAAAAACAACATCCCCGGCGACATGCTCCCGCTGCAGTCGCCATAAAATTCCGGGCAGATCTTGGCCTAGAATTCTGTATCCTTCCTCGACTCCCAGACTGTGCAGGTTCCGCTCGATCAATTTCGCCGCCCGCGGCGCGGTCTCTACGAAGTACACCTGCTTGGCTCCCCGGCTCAGTGCCTCGATTCCCACCGCGCCAGTGCCGGCAAATAGATCCAGCCACACCGTGCCTTCCAGTGCCGCCGGATTTCCCGCCGTGAGCACATTGAACAGCGTCTCCCGCAGCCGGTCCGAGGTCGGCCGAATATCCGCCCCGCTCAAGGACCGCAAAGGACGGCCGCGGAATTTGCCGGCGATCACGCGCATGGCGCTGTACCTTCGAGTACCGTGGCCAATATATCCGACCATGTAAAATAACTGTAGTAGCCAAACTCATGCGAAGTTTCTCCATCCACGTCGGTCGGCTGTTCGGGGTTGACGTTCGCATCCACCTGACTTTCCTGCTCCTGCCGCTATTTGTTTTCTGGACCGAATACAACGTGCATGGCTCGGCCAACGGATCGCGGGATTTAGCGCTGGTAGGCATAGTGCTGGCCTGCGTTGCCGCGCACGAGATTGGACACATGCTGGTAGCGCGGCGCGCCGGGATGATTCCGAAGGCGGTGATTCTCCTCCCGCTCAGCGGCGTCACCGTTTTCGATGAATCGCATGTGGAACCGCCCGTCTCCGGTGCGGCCGTCTGGAAACGCGACGTTCGCATCGCTCTCACTGGCCCGCTGGTGAATCTCGCATTCGCTCTGCTTGCGGCCGGTATCGTTTATGCCGCTGCTCCGGAAGTAAATCTGTGGAAGTGGCCGTTCTTCCAGTCAGGAAATCTGCCCCGCAGCCTGGTTTGGGCGAACCTTTATTTGGCCGGCATCAATCTTCTGCCCGCCTATCCTTTGGATGGGGGCCGCGTCCTGCGCGCCTATTTCGCTCGCAGCATCGATCCTGCTGCCGCCACGCGCCGCGCTGTTTCCATCAGCCACGCCATGGCTATGCTCTTGATGGTTGCGGGCCTGTTCAGCGATACCTGGCTGACCATGGTCGGCGTCATTATCTTTTCTGCCGCGCAACTCGAGGAACGAGCCGTCATCTTCCAATCAGTATTGGATAACGTTCGCCTGGAAGAAGTGATGCTCACCGACTTCGCAACTTTATCTCCGGCCGACACGCTCGAAGACGCCCTGGATAAGGCCGTCCATTCTCTGCAAGATGATTTCCCCGTCGTTCGCGGCAGTGACATGGTAGGAGTAATTTCCAAGCAGCGCATTCTGGAGGCGCTGCGCGTGGAAGGCAACGGCTATGTTCAAGCCGTGATGAACAAGCTCTTCGAGGTCTCGATCCGCCAGGAATCGCTCGCTTCCGCCTTCCGCAAACTTACGGCGCGTAACCTCAGCATCATTCCAGTGGTCGAAGAAGAGCGCCTGGTCGGTATTGTGACGCTGCAGAATTTGATGCACTCGATGGCGCTGCTAGCGGAAAGTCGCAAGCTGCGGCGGGATGAATCGAACTCGTAAAAACAATCCCTAGAATAGCCGCACCGCTTTCGCTTGCCGGACGGCCGGAATTTTCTCCAGCTTCCGCAGCACCTCGTCTGGCACGCTGCCATCCACGTGAACTACGGCGATCGCCTCGCGCGGCTCGGTCGATACTTCTGCACTGCGTCTTCCTAATGAAAAATCCGCGATATTAATTTCGCTCTCGCCTAGAATTGTTCCCACCTTGCCGATCACTCCTGGGACATCGTCATTTCGCAGGTAAATGAGATTGCGTTCCAGCGGCGCTTCCACGTCAATGCCATCGATGTGCAGGAGCCGCGCCGCAGTCCCGTGCAGTACTGCGCCCTTCACCATGTGCTCTTCGGTCGAGCTCTTCAGGAACACCGAGAGCACGCTGCCCGCGCCACCGGTCGAGGCCTTCGCCTTGTGCGACTCATGAATGCGAAGCCCGCGAAGATCCGCCAGTGACGCCGCATTCACCAGATTCGCTTTTTCCTCCAGCGCTTGGTTGAGAATTCCCTTGATCGCCCCATTGCGAATCAACTCTGTTTTCCACTCCGCGATGTGCCCGCTATAGCGCAGCGAAATCTCTTCTATCGACCCTTCGGAGATCTGCGCGAGAAACGCTCCCATGCGCTCCGCCAGCACGATGTACGGTTGCATCTCGGCATACTCTTCGGCGGAAACCGAAGGCACGTTCACCGCATTCTGAATCACTCCATGCTTCAAATACTCGCGCACCTGCTGCGCAATCTGCACGCCCACGGCCTCTTGCGCCTCATACGTGGACCCACCAATGTGCGGAGTAAGAATGAGATTCTCCACCGCCTGCAGCGGAGAATTCTTCAAAGGCTCCTCGTTGAACACATCCAGCGCCGCAGCCGCAACGTGACCCTGTTTCAGCGCCTGCGCCAAATCACCTTCGTTCATCAATTCTCCACGCGCGCAGTTCACCAGCCGCACGCCCTTTTTCATTTTCTTGATGGCGCCTTCGTTGATCATGCCCGCAGTCTGCGGCGTGAGTCCGACGTGCAGAGTGATGTAGTCTGCCGCCGCATAAAGTTCATCCAGGCTCACCAGCCGGATGCCTTGTTCCTTCGCCACGGCCACCGAAACGAACGGATCGTGCCCCACGATCTCCATTCCAAAAACGCGCGCCCGCCGTGCCACTTCCATGCCGATCCGGCCGAGCCCTGCAATGCCCAGCGTCTTGCCGCGCAATTCGGTGCCTTGCAGCGATTTCTTCTCCCATTTGCCAGCATGCATCAGCGCATCGGCGCGGCAAAGATGGCGAGCCATCGCCAGCATCAAGCCGAGAGTCTGTTCGGCCACGGCCACCGCATTCGCACCCGGCGTGTTCATCACCGCGATGCCCTGCCGCGTGGCCGCATCCAGATCGATGTTGTCCACGCCAACGCCGGCTCGGCCAATCACGCGCAACTTCTTTGCATGCGACAACAGCGCCGCGTCTGCTTGTACCGCCGAGCGCACGATCAACGCGTCTGCCGACTCCAGCTCCGCTTCCAGTTTGCCCGCAAGTTGATCCGCGGTTAGCACTACCCATCCCGGTTCTTTCAGCTGCTCCACCGCGGAGGCGGAAATCTTTTCCGCTATGACAATTTTCACGAATGCACTTATCCCTTTCTTAAGACCTTACCGGAGACCAATAAAAGCTGGTAATCCCACGACAAAACCTTGACAGACATTTGACACACCGCTGACACACTCACTTCGCTTCCTTCCTAAACTTCATTATGTGGGCCGCCCTTGGAGGATCGTCATGAAGAGATGTTCAGCAGCATTGCTAGCCGTGCTGGCGGGCCTCACGCTGGCGTGCGGCGGCTACAGTTCGAAGTCCACCACTCCCGCGGTAGCTGGAACTATGCCAACCATCTCCGAACTCGCTCCCAACGCGATGAACTCCGGTGGAGCGGCGTTCATACTGACCGTGAATGGCAGCGACTTCTCGTCCAATGCAACCGTCAACTGGAATGGCACGGCGAAAACGACAACCTACGTGAGCGCCAGCCAATTGACTGCAACCATCGCGGCCACAGATATCGCAACTCCCGCAACCGTCCCTATCACCGTTACGAACCCGGCCATCGCTGGCATGGGCGCCTACGGCGGTGGCGGAACGCTGGCAGAGACTTCGGCTCCGGTGAACTTTACTATCAACTAGGATGAGGACCGTTTCACGCGGTCCTCAGGCTTCCACCAGTAGCGAATTTCTGGACAGCCCGCGCGCATACACCTCCTGGGCTGCTCGCAACGCCGAGCCATACTCAACCGTCTTTCCGGTTACGCGCGCCAGAACATGTTCGAGCGCGCCCAGAATGCCAACCGTGTCCAGATAATCGTAGTAACCGATGTGCGCGATGCGGAACAGTTGGCCCTTCATCTCGCCCTGTCCGTTGGCCACCACCGCATCGAATGACTCGCGGAATTCTTTCACGATCTTTCCGGAATCCAGCCCGTCCGGCGAACAGATCGCCGTCAGCGCTGCGGCCGGTGAAGCCGCGTACAGCTTTAGGCCTAGGGCCTGCGCCCCTGCCCGTGTCATCTCCGCACAAAGCTCAGCATTATCCACCAGCGCTTCACGTCCCTTGGCCAAGTCGCCATTTCCCATTTCGCGAATGAATTCCAACGCCGCGCCCAGGGCCGCAAACAGCGAGGTTGCCGGCGTATAGGCCGATTCACCCTTCGCCGCCGACTTGCGCTCCTTCCGCAAATCAAAGTAGTAGCGCGGAGAAGTCGTCGCATCCATCCGCTTCCACGCTCGCTCGCTAACCGCGCAGTAAGCCAGCCCGGGCGGCATCATCAGGGCTTTCTGCGATCCGCCAATAATTACGTCTACGCCCCAGCCGTCCACATCGAGATGAGTCGTGCCCAGTCCGGTAATGGCATCAACGATAAGCAACGTGTCATCCTGCTCGCGCACAATCTTCGCAATGCCCCGCACATCGTGTCGCGCACCCGTTGAACTCTCCGTCGCCTGCACAAATACCGCGCGGACATCGGAAGTCAGCTTCGCGCGAATATCTTTCAGCGAAAAAGTCTCACCGTACGGAGCGGATAGCACTTCCACGTTGCAGCCGAAGGCCTTGGCCAGCCCGGTCCAGCGCTCGCCGAATTTTCCAGCCGTGAGCACCAGAACTTTATCGCCCGCCGATGTCAGATTCGATACCGACGCCTCCATCACTCCAGTACCCGAACAAGCCAGCACCAGCACGTCATTCTTCGTGCCAACAAATTCTTTCATGTCCGCAAGCACGCGCTGGAATAGTGCGCGGAAGTCTGCGGTGCGATGATGCGCCGTAAACGACGCCATGGCCGTTTGCGCTGCCGGTAACAGCGGCGTCGGCCCGGGAGTAAAAAGACGATTCTTGTGCAGCATAGTTGAAGTCCCTTATCAGTAGGATAGTTTATTAGTTTACTGGAAGCGGGCTATCTGTGCGGTGATACCTGTCACAAACGAAAACAGATTCACTTGCCGTCTATAATTCCTCCATGAGCCTCATCGAACAGATCCAGCAAGACATCACCGTCGCCATGAAGGCGCGCGAGGAGCAGCGCCTTTCCACTCTGCGCATGGTCAAGGCGGCGCTCAAGAATCGCGAGATCGAAAAAATGGCGCCCCTCGACGAGAAAGAGTCGCAGGCTGTGCTCGCCACGCTGATCAAGCAGCGCAAGGAATCGGTGGAGCAATTCACCAAGGGCGGTCGCCAGGAGATGGCCGACAAAGAGGCCGCCGAGATTATCGTCATCGAAAGCTACCTGCCCAAAGCTGCCCGCGAGGATGAAGTCGTCGCCGGAGTGAAAGCCACGATCGCCGAGATGGGCTCTCCCACCATGAAAGATATGGGCGCAGTCATGAAGAACGCCATGGCCCGCTTCAACGGCGCCGGCATGCGCGTGGACGGAAAGATGGTCAGCGAGATTGTGAAGCGGGAGCTGGCAGGGAAGTAAGCCCAAACTGGACCTAATTCCTTTCCAAAGTTATCTTCGAAGGTCCGCTGGGCGATAGAACGGGTCGGCATATGGTATATCAGTTCAGTAGTGTTAAGGCTAAACAAGTGCCCAAGGAGGCAACCGTGAAATCCATGGCGGTCGATGAGCGGCTGGAGCTTCCTCTTTATGGACTGTCGGAAGCAGCCTTGTATCTGCGTGTTCCGATAAAGACCCTTGAGTATTGGGCCTTCGGTCGTGGGAGGGTAGCACCTCTGATATCGGTTGCCCGAAAACGTCCGCGAGCGTTTTCGTTCATGAATCTGTTGGAGTGCCATATGCTCGCCTCGATGCGCACTCTGTACGACCTGCATCTTCCGAAGATTCGACGGGCAGTAGCACATTTGAGTAAGACCTCCGGGTTCACGCACCCGCTAATCGAGCAGCCTCTGTTCACCAATCGGATTGACATCCTCATAAAAGAGATTGACAAGTTCATCAATCTGTCTCGGGATGGGCAACTTGCAATTCCCGAGATCGTCGAGGCCCATTTGGAGCGCGTTGAGTATGACAAAACTCTAGGGGCATTCAGGTTCTACCCCTTCGTGCGGCAGAGAAGCGCGGCCGAGCCCAAGTTTATTGTCATCGACCCCGCCCTCGGCTTCGGCAAGCCTGTGATCGCCGGCACCGGCATATCCACCGCCGTCATCGCATCCCGGTTTAACGCGCGAGAGTCAATGCCGGACCTAGCTAGGGAATATGGCCTCGAAGAAAAGCAGATCGAAGAGGCAATCCGCTGGGAAACCCGAGCAGTTGCAGCTTGAAGATTTCATCCTCTACTTGGATGAGAATCTAGACAACTGCCAACCCATCCTCGACGCCTTGATGGCCAATGCAATTCAGCATAGGCGTCACCGAGACCACTTTACTCGCGCACAGCCGATGGGGTTTGGCTCCCTTTCGTTGCGGAGCGAGGATGGATTGTCTTAACAAAAGACAAAAGGAATCGCTATAACGAAATAGAACGCGACGCTGTCCGTCGCCACCGGGTGCGGGAGTTTTATTTCGGATCCGGTAATTTCAATGGAGCGGAGATGGCCCAAGCACTATTGGCTGCAGTTTCCGAAATGAGGGACCTCGCTAGATCCTTTAATCCACCGTTCGTGGGGAGTATTGCGCGGTCGGGGTATGTGACGGTCGTATACGACGAGCATGGGTCAACCCACGAAAGACGCAAGGTAGGTAAGCGAAGGAAGTAACAAAATCAAGTGGGAATCTGACTCCGCCCTCACTGCCTTTTCTTGCCCTCCAAATCTCACTTACACCTCTGCAACTCTCTGTAAGCCTCGCTCTTCGAAATCCCGCGCTCCTTCGCCACTTTTTTGAGCGCGGCCTTTTCGTCGACCTTTTCCTCCGCCATGATCTGCTCGACCCGCTGGCGGACGCTCACGCGCGACTCGATCGCTGGTTGCACTTCTGTCTCCTCAGCCTTCCCGATCAGTAGTGTGATCTCGCCCTTCACTCCGTCGCGCGACTTCAGCGTCTCCAGCACCTCGCCCGCGCGCCCACGCAAAAACTCTTCATGCAGCTTGGTCACCTCGCGTGCGATCACTACATGCCTTGCGTCTCCCAGAACCTCGACCACGTCTGAGACCGCCTCTACAATCCGGTGCGGCGCCTCATAAAAAACCTGCGTCCGTGGCGAAGTCTTGATTGCCTCCAGCGCTGCCCTCCGCTCTCCGCTCTTCGCCGGAAGAAATCCGCTGAAGCGAAACGAATCGGTCGGCAATCCACTGGCCACCAAGGCCGCCAAGAACGCCGACGCTCCCGGAATCGGCACCACCGGAACATGATGCCGAATGGCCAGCGAAATCAACCGGAAGCCGGGATCAGAAATCCCAGGCATGCCGGCATCAGTCACCAGAGCTACGCTTGTTCCCTCCTGCAAATCTTTCACCAGCTCAGCCGCGCGTGTCATCTCGTTGTGCTCGTGGTAGCTGACCGTGCGCGTGGTGATGCCGTAGTGGTTCAGCAGCTTCTGCGTCTGCCGCGTGTCTTCGCAGGCGATCACATCCACTTCCTTCAGCACGCGCAGCGCTCGCAACGTAATGTCTTCCAGATTGCCGATCGGTGTCGCCACTAGATAAAGCGCCGGCCCCGGCCCGAGCGCTGACGGCTTCCTTGCCTGAACGATTTCAGGCTCCGCCTCGTCTGGACCGTCGACTTTTCTACCGCCATCCTGCATGGCCGGAGTCTACCACCGCGCCACCGTAACTTCCGTGACCCATGAACGGTTATGCTGTTCGTGCAACATCGACACGGAGACTGTGAAGTGACCGCCAATGATTTTCGCCGCCTGGCTCTCGCCTTACCGGAAGCGATCGAAAGCGCCCACATGGACCATCCGGATTTCCGAGTCCATGGAAAGATCTTCGCCACCCTCGGCCATCCCGCCAAAGGCTGGGGCATGGTCAAGCTCCATCCCGAGCAGCAACACTATTTTTCCAAAGACGAGCCGGAAGTTTTCGTGCCCGTGAAAGGCGCCTGGGGACGCCGCGGCGCAACCAGCGTGAATCTAAAAGCCGCCCGCAAGAAGACGCTGGAGAATGCACTCCGCGCGGCCTGGCGCAATACTGCTCCCAAGCGTCTCGCCCAACAGGTCCCCGAAGGTCGTTAAATCAGTCTGCCTTCTTTATGGCTCACTTCCGCATCTCAACGCGCGCTGCTAAAGTAATCGCAATAAATGGAGGAGGCTATCGTGATCGCAAGAATTTGGCACGGATCGACCAGACCTGAGCACGCCGATGCTTACGAAGCGATGCTGAAACCGGAACTTCTGCCGAATGTTGGTAAAGTGAAGGGCTACAAAGGAAGCTATCTGCTCCGGAGAAACCAGAAAGACGAAGTCGAGTTCATCACCATTATGCTTTGGGACTCCATCGATGCTATCCGAAACTTCGTGGGGCCGGATTACGAAACCTCCGTAATCCCCGAAGAGCGCCGCAAGTACCTGTGCCGGCACGATGCCAAAGCGGCGCATTACGAAATTGCGGCGGTTCATGGGTTGGGTTCGAATGTTGGATAGTTGTAGTCGACCCCGGCCAGAATTGACGCAATCCGACCTGCGCCCCTAGAATCAAGAAGAGAATTATTTCCTCGCAACCGTCTTAGAGCCCATGCCACTTTACGAATATCAGTGCGAGAAGTGCGGTCACCGCTTCGAAAAAATACAGAAATTTTCCGACAAAATGATCAAGAAATGCCCGGAGTGCGGCGGCCGGGTGGAGCAGATGATTTCCGCGCCCGCCGTGCAGTTCAAGGGATCCGGCTGGTACGTCACCGACTACGCTAACAAGTCCCACGCGCCTGCGTCCGATGGCGGAAGTTCTGACGGCAAGAAGGAAGAGAAGTCCAAGCCGGACGATTCCTCGAAGTCCGATTCTTCCAAGGAGAGTTCCGCCAAGGAAACGTCAGCCAAGGACAGCTCTTCGAAAGAAGACTCCAGAAAGACGACTTCCAACCGGGTAAGTTCGTCGCGGAAACCTGACAAAAAAAGATAACTAGTTCGGCGACTTTTATTTCTCTTCGCGTCGCTTCCTACTTCAACTCCCGTTCGAAGTGATCCTCAATCATGTGGTACAGATGGTCCCGCGCGTCGCTTCCCGCGATGCTGTGGGTTTTATTGGGATAGATCATCAGCTCGAATTGTTTGCCTGCGGTGATCAGCGCATTAATCATCTGCACGCTGTTCTGGAAGTGCACGTTATCGTCGCCCGTGCCGTGCGCGATTAATAACGCCCCATGCAGGTTCGCTGCCGCGCTGGTTACATCGGATTCTCGATAGCCCGCCGCATCATCCTTCAGCTGGCCCATGTAGCGCTCCGTATAAATGGTGTCGTAATTGATCTGGTCGGTCACCGGAGCCACCGCAACCCCTGCCCGAAAGCGCTCGGAATGCGTCATCGCATAAAGCGTCATCGACCCGCCATTCGACCATCCCCAGATTCCCACGCGCTCTTGATCAAGCTGCGGATACTGCACGAAAAGCTGATCCAGAGCTGCGAACTGATCTTTCAATTCGATCGCGCCAAACTCGTGGCGAATCGCCGTCTGGAATTTGCGGTCGCGTCCCGGCGTGCCACGATTGTCCACCGAGAAAATTGCGAACCCTTTGCGCGCCAGCACTTCATCAAACGGAGTCGTCGGTTCCTTCAAAACCATCTGCCCCGCCGGCCCGCCATAAATATTAACGATCAGCGGAATCTTGCCGCTGGCCGGGGGCTCGGGAGGAAGCAGCAGCCGCCCATAAAGGGTTGTGCCATCGTCCGCCTTGAACTCCAGAAACTTCGGGGCCCGCAGTCCATACTCCGCCACTTCATCGCGCGCCTGCCACACTGGAGCACAAGCTCCCCCCACCGCGCACAGCGAAACTTGTGGCGCGGTCAACGGGCCCATGAACGTCTGCGCATAATATTTCGCGTCCTCGGAAAAATTCCCGGAATGCATGCCCTCCTCGCGCGTGAGCTGCTGGAAGGCGCTTCCGTCCAGCTTCACCGAGCAGATGTGGCTCTGCCGCGGGTCACCCGGGTTGGCTATAAAAAATACGGTGTCCGCGGCTTCGTCCACCCCCTCGATCCCCAGCACTTCAAAGTCGCCGTGTGTGAGTTGCCGCTCCAGTTTTGCGTTCGCGGCCGTCGGATTCTGCTGGTCGAAGCTGTAAAGGTAGAGGTGCATATTTCCGTCGCGCCAGCTCGGCCATAGGAAAGCGCCCTTGGACTTCAGGAAACGAACCTCCACGTGATCGAAGTCAATCCATGCGTGAGGCGTAGTCTCGGTCAAAACGATGCGTGACTTCCCCGATTTCGCATCTACGAAATACAAATCCATTTTGTCCTGATTACGATTCAAAACCTCCGCCCAGACAACGCCATCGCGAACCCAGCCAAAGCGCGGAATATAAGCCTGGGGATCGTCCGTCAACGAAATCCAGCGCACCTTCCCCTTGTCCGCATCCACCACTCCGAGTTTCACCACCGGATTCGGATCTCCCACCTTGGGATATTTTTCGTTGTCCACCGTCGGATGCGTCGGAATCAAGTTCGTGATGGGATAGGTCGGCACATTGGTTTCGTCCATGTGCAGAAAGACGATCTCCTTGCTGTCCGGCGACCAGAAATAATTGCTTCGCACCGCCAACTCTTCCGCGTACACCCAATCGATATCGCCATTGAACAAATCGTCTTTCGTATCTTTCGTAAGTTGCTTCTCCTCTTTTCCACTGACCGGCTGCACATACAAATTGTGCTTGCGCACGTAGGAAACGCGGCTCCCATCAGGAGAAAATTTGGGGTCGATGTTGGGATCGGGCGCTGAAGTAAACTGCACCGCCGTGCTGGTTGCCAGATCGAACAACCAGAGCTGCCCCTGCGAATCGAAAATCAGGTGCTTCGAATCCGGAGCCCACAGATAGGCCGCCACGTGATACCGGATCAGCCGCTCCCTCTCGCGCTCATCCTTCACGTTGTTATAGTCGGGCGCAAGCGAGGCCAATTTGGCCGCGCTTACCAGAATCTTTTTCTCGCCAGTTGCCACGTCCATATACCAAAGCTCGGGGTGCTCCCCTTGATCGTCAAATTGCAGAAAAGATAGCTTGGTCCCATCCGGACTCCACTCCAAAGTCTCCGGGGCGCGCCCCGTCAGCCCTCCCGGAGCGAAAATCGCCTCGATGGTAAGTGGCTTCACGGGCGGGGAAGACTGCGCCCAAAGCGACGCCTCCAGCCACGGTGTCAGAGACAGGGCAACGCCCAGCAGAGCAACAGGGAGAAAATTCTTCACCATTAAGACCCCAGGAACTGGAAGTGAGAGCAGTGCAGAACGAAAGAGTTTACACCGAAATGCACTTCCATGGGCCTCAGGCTGCGTCGACCCATGCGGAAGCTGCGTTTCCGCGTGCTAGAATCAAGGCTGAGTCCTCTCGGGATGCTTCCAGAAATAGAAAACCTGTTGCACCTGCAAGATGCGGATAAGGAAATCCGCCGCCTGCAGGACGAAATCGCGGAACTACCCAAGCGCGTCGCCGCTATCGAACACAAGCTCGCCGACACCAAACTTCAACTGGAAAAAGCGCAGGCCGCCGTCAAGGCCGATGAAGCCGCTCGCCGCAAGTACGACACCGCCATCACCGACCTGCGCGGCAAGATTTCCAAGTACCGCGACCAGTCCCTCGCCGTAAAAACGAATGAGCAATATAAAGCGTTGTTACAGGAAATCCAGTTTGCCGAGAAGGAAATCGCCGAGAACGAAGACAAGATTCTCGAGTTGATGGTGAATGCTGACACGCGCGACAAAGAAGTGAAAGCCGCGCAAGCCGAGCTGAAAGCCGAAACCGCCGAGATTGAGAAAGAAAAAGAGGAAGCCCGCCAGCGTACCGCCGAGGACCAAAAACAGCTCGCCGAATGGCGTGGCAAGCGCGACCAGATGCGGGCCGGCGTCAACGAAGACCTGCTACGCCACTACGAGCGCGTCTCCAAGTTTCGCGGCAGCGGCATCTCCGAAGTTCGCGATCATAAATGCATGGCCTGCCAGGTCATGCTCCGTCCTCAGACCTACAACGACGTTCGCACCGGGCAGCAAACCGTGGTCTGTGATTCCTGCCAGCGCATTCTGTACTTCAATCCCGCCAACGAAATGCAGGCGCTCGAGCCCGAACACAAACGTTCGCGCCGCCATCATCCCAAAATTGACGCGCCCCAGGCCTGGTACTACCGCCAGGAATACGCCGACGCCGGCGAAGTTTTTCTCTGCCTCAACAGCGCCGGGGGCCAAGCCAGCCGCCGGGTCTTCGATATGGGCACCGGACGCCTTCTCGGCGACATCCTCATCCGAGAGGGCGATTACCGCCATGCCTTCCCCGAGGACATCACTGGAGCCATCCGCCTCAACGGAAGCTGGCCCGATGCCGAAATCGAGGAGTGGGGCACCGAGATGCCCATGACCGCTCTCGATACTCTGCATATCGATCTTGAAGCCGCCCGCTACGAAATGAGTGCCCGCTCCTCTGCCAAGTCTGGAGTGCCCGCCGCCACTCCCACCGAACAAGCCGCCAGCTAGCAAGTTCTCAGTCCTCCTTGCAACACAGACATTCAGCTTATGTTTTAAAATGCCTCCACCTTCCGGGAGGGGCCGATGCCCGTCATAGTCGATTCCTACCACGTGGCAGCCAAGTATTACGACGGCGCGTATGGTGCGATGAGAGATCTCGTCGACGCGCCTTTCTATCTCAATTTGGCCAAGGACTTTGGCGGTCCGGTGCTGGAGATCGGCTGCGGCACTGGTCGCGTTTTGCTGCCGATCGCACGCGCGGGAATTGAAATTCACGGCGTGGATAATTCCGGGCCTATGACCGGTATCTTGAAGGAGAGTCTGGCGCGGGAAAATCCTGAAGTTTCGAGCAAAGTCACGCTCCATTCCGGCGACATGCGCGAGTTTCGCCTGAATCGCCGCTTCCCGCTTGTGATCATCCCCTTCCGGCCGATGCAGCACATGCACACTGTGGCCGACCAGGTTTGCGCCTTGACCTCGGCCGCAGTTCATGTCGCGGAAGGAGGCACACTAGCTTTCGATGTGTTCTACCCGAAGTTCGAGGTATTGCCGCTCGGCATCGGAGAGGAGAGGCTGGAGGCGGAATGGCCTTCGCCATTCGACCCGGAAACCGTGATCCGGCGCTATTTTCGCAAGGATGCGGTCGACAAGATCAATCAGACGTACAGCCTCACATTCATCTTCCGAAGTTATCGCAAAGGAAAAGTGGTGTTGGAGGAGTACGACACGCTCAAGATGTCGTATTACACCTATCCTCACCTGCGAGCTTTGTTCCTGCTGGCCGGGCTGGAACCGGTAGCCGAATACGGTTCCTTTGCCAAAACGCCACTCGACAACTCAGCCGAGGAGATGATCTTTCTTCTGCGCCCGGTCCGATCTTAGCCTCCAGTCAGAGCATTCTCCGTTAACATTGCATTATGGTCCGCACGCTGACGGCCCCCGGTTCCGGTTTCACAGTGACCGTCTCCCCCCGCGGCGCATCTCGCCTGAAGGATGGCCACGTCTGGGTCTACCGCTCCGATATCGTCTCCGCAAATGACATCCCTCCTGGTTCCCTCGTAACGGTCACGGATCATCGCGGCCAGATTCTCGGCAGCGCGCTCTATTCCACTTCGTCCCAGATTGCCGTCCGCCTGATTTCCCGCGAGCCCGTCGCTGATTTTCCAGCCCTGCTACGCCAACGCATGGCCGATGCCATCGCCTATCGCGAGCCGATTGTCCGCGACACGAATGCCTATCGCCTCATCTTCAGCGAGGCCGATTTCCTTCCCGGCCTCATCGTCGATCGCTACAACGACATTCTCTCGCTGCAAATTCTCACCCAGGCCATGGATGCGGAGATCGTCCGCGCCACTCTGGTCTCCGAGCTCACCGAGCGCCTTCACCCCGCTTCCATCGTCGAACGCGTAGACCCGCGAGTCCGCCAGCTTGAAGAACTACCGCCGCGTTCCTCTGGCGTGCTTGCCGGTGAAAAGAGTTCCACCATCTTCACCATGAACCAAATCCAGTTTCACTTCGACGCCCTCGAAGGCCAGAAAACCGGGGCCTTCCTCGACCAGCGCGAGAACTACGCCGCCGCAGCGCAATACGCTCACGGGGAGGCCCTCGACGTTTTCTGTTACCAGGGAGGCTTCGCCCTCCATCTCGCCCCGCGCTGTTCTCACCTCGCCGGCGTCGATAGTTCCCGTCCCGCGCTCGAAGTCGCCGATCAGAATGCCGCCCTCAACCAGGCCCAGTTCCGTGACAAGGAGATCGAATGGATCGAGGCTAACGCCTTCGACCTGTTGAAAGACTATTCAACCTCCGGCCAGCGTTATGACGCCATCGTGCTCGATCCGCCCGCCTTCGCCAAGTCCAAGCGCGACCTCGATGCCGCCCTCCGCGGCTATAAAGAACTCAACCTCCGCGCCCTCAAAATGCTTCGCCCCAGCGGGGTCCTCGTCACCTGCTCTTGTTCCTACCACGTAAGCCAAACTGATTTCCTCGAGATGCTCGCCGGAGCTGCCCGCGACGCCCACCGTACGCTCCGCCTCCTGGAGGTTCGAGGACAGTCCCAGGACCATCCAATTCTCTTAAATGTCCCGGAAACTGCTTACCTGAAGTGCGTTATAGCTCATGTAAAATGAAGAAAATAAAAGCTATATTTGACTTGACAGTAACACACTCATATTTTATGCTTCTTTTACGCTGACTACAGCATCGAATGTAGTGACTGAAGCCCGTCACTATGAGTAGATGGGCTTCTCACCAAAATTCCAAGTCCACGATTTATGAAGGAGGATTTACCATGACCGTACTAACCCGTTGGGAACCTTTCCGTGAGTTTTCCACTCTTCAGGACCGCATGAACCGCTTGTTCCGCGAGTCTTTCAATGAAGGTGGCCGGGATGAGTCCCTCGCCACATCCAGCTTTGCCCCAGCCGTCGACGTCTACGAGGACGAGCACAATGTGACTCTCAAGATCGAAGTGCCCGGAATCGATGAGAAAGACATCGACGTTCGCCTGGAGAACAACACCCTCACCGTGCACGGCGAGCGCAAGATCGAGAAGGAAGAGAAAGAGGAAAATTATCGCCGTGTGGAGCGCCAGTACGGTAGCTTCACCCGCACCTTCACTCTGCCCACCACCGTGGATTCCGAGAAAGTCTCGGCGACCTACGACAAGGGTGTGTTGAAGATCTCTCTGCCCAAGAAAGCGGAGGCTAAGCCCAAGCAGATCAAGGTCAACATCGGCACCGACAAGGCTGGAGAGAAGACGCTCGAAGCCAAGGGCCCAGGCAAAGCCGCGTAATCGGTTTGAAGAGGCACGAACGGGAAGGGCACGACTTCAGTCGTGCCGCCCTGGGCGCTGGTTACTATGCGGCTTTAGCCGCTTAGGGACGCCGAGTTTAAAAGGGAGGCGGCAGAACTGACCGCCTCCCCTATTGTTTTAACCCCAGTTAATTTTGTCATCCTGAGCGAAGCGAAAGCCTGCCCTGAGCTGGCGGAAGGGGACCTTGCATTGCTTGCCGTCGGCACGTTGCGCAGGTTCTTCACTTCCCTGAGAATGACAGAAGTAGAGGATTTTGATCATGGCAATCCGTTGGGAAAAATTCACTGTAAAAGCGCAGGAAGCCGTCCAGCGCGCGAACAATCTCGCGTCCGAGCACGGCAATCCCGAGTTGCTGCCCATTCACTTGCTCGCGGCCTTGCTCGAAGACAAAGAAGGCATCGTTCCGCCCGTGCTCGAAAAAATCGGCATTGGCCCACAAGCGGTCCTCAGCGATCTCTATCGCGACATCGAAAAGCTTCCTAAAGTTTCCGGAGAAGCTGCCCAGGCCACGCTCTCCAACGCCGCCAACAAACTGCTGGAGCAAGCCTTCAAAGAAGCTTCCAATTTTAAGGATGAGTACGTCTCCACCGAACACCTGCTGCTGGCCATCACGCATCTCAAGCAAGACGCGGCCCAGCAGATCCTCGCCCGCCACGGCGCTAGTTACGACGCGATTCTGAAGGCTTTGACCGCCGTACGCGGCTCGCAAAAAGTGACCGACCAGAATCCTGAAGCCAAGTATCAGGCGCTCGAGCGCTATGCTCGCGATCTGACAGAGCAAGCCCGCCGCGGGAAACTCGATCCGGTCATCGGACGCGACGAAGAAATCCGCCGTGTGGTCCAGGTTCTCTCCCGCCGCACGAAAAATAATCCCGTGCTGATCGGCGAACCCGGCGTCGGCAAGACCGCCATCGTCGAGGGCCTCGCCCAGCGCATCATCTCGGGCGACGTTCCGGAGGTCCTCAAGAACAAGCGCGTGGTCGCACTCGATCTCGGCGCCATGCTGGCCGGCGCAAAATATCGCGGAGAATTCGAGGATCGTCTCAAGGCCGTTCTGAAAGAAATCGAAGACTCTTCCGGCCAGGTAATTCTTTTCATCGACGAACTGCACACCCTTGTCGGCGCTGGAGCCGCCGAGGGAGCCATTGACGCCTCCAACATGCTCAAGCCCGCGCTCGCTCGCGGCGAACTGCGCGCCATCGGCGCCACTACGCTCAATGAGTACCGCAAGTACATCGAAAAAGATGCCGCGCTCGAACGCCGTTTTCAGATTGTTTTTGTCGGCGAGCCCAATGTCGAAGACACCATCGCGATCCTTCGCGGCCTGAAAGAAAAGTACGAGGTCCATCACGGCGTCCGCATCAAAGATTCGGCCATCGTCGCTGCAGCCACGCTGTCGCATCGTTACATCTCCGACCGTTTCCTGCCTGACAAGGCCATCGACCTCGTCGACGAAGCCGCTGCCTCCATCCGCATCCAGATCGATTCGCTTCCCACCGACATCGACCAACTCGAGCGCCGCGCCACGCAGCTCGAGATCGAAAATCAGGCGTTGAAGAAGGAAGACGACGCCAACTCCCGGGAACGCCTGGCAGTCATCGAAAAAGAACTCGCGGGAATCCGCGAGAAATCCAACGCCCTCAAGGCCAACTGGAAAAAAGAAAAAGATCTGATCGCTCGCTCCCGCGAGCTGAAAGAGAAAATCGAAAAGCTCAAGATCGAAGAGCAGGCCGAAGAACGCAAAGGCAACCTGCAGCGCGTTGCGGAAATCCGCTATGGCCTCCTGCGCCAGGCAGAAGAAGAATTAACTCAGCTGACCGCTCGCATTGACGGAAAAACGTCAGACGGCAAGTCCGGCGCTCCGCGCATGCTCAAAGAGGAAGTGGACGAAGAAGATATCGCCCGCATCGTATCCAAATGGACTGGCATCCCCGTCTCGAAAATGCTCGAAGGCGAAGTGAAGAAGCTGGTCACCATGGAAGAGCGCCTGCGCCAGCGTGTGGTTGGCCAGGATCAAGCTTTGGAGCGTGTTGCCAATGCCATCCGCCGTTCGCGCGCCGGACTAAGCGATCCCAAGCGGCCCATCGGCTCGTTCATTTTTCTTGGCCCCACCGGCGTCGGCAAAACCGAACTGGCTCGCGCCCTCGCGGAATTTTTGTTTGACGACGAACGTGCTCTGCTCCGTATCGACATGTCGGAGTATATGGAGAAGCATGCGGTCTCGCGCCTGATTGGCGCCCCTCCCGGCTACGTCGGTTACGATGAAGGCGGACAACTCACCGAACAGGTTCGGCGCCGGCCTTACGCCGTCGTGCTGTTCGACGAAATCGAGAAGGCGCATCCCGATGTCTTCAATATCATGCTGCAGATCATGGACGATGGCCGCCTCACCGACGGCAAGGGCCGCGTGGTCGATTTCAAGAACACGATCATCATCATGACTTCGAATCTCGGCTCCAGCTACCTGCAAGCCGAAAACCTGCGCACGCCGGAAGATTTTGAGAAGGCCAGCGAGCACGTGATGAACGCGCTGCATGGCCATTTCCGCCCCGAGTTCCTCAACCGCGTTGACGACATCATCGTCTTCCGTCCACTGGGCAAGGAGCAGTTGGTCAAGATCGTCGAGCTGCGTCTGGAGGATGTGCGTCGTCTGCTCGCCGATCGCAAGATCTCGATCGAACTCACAGACGCCGCGAAGGAGCTGCTGTTCACCCAAGGCTACGACACGAACTTCGGTGCGCGTCCGCTCAAGCGAGCTATTCAAAAGCTGGTGCAGGATCCTCTTGCGCTGAAGATTCTCGACGGAGAAATTCTGCACGGCGATCACATCGTCGTCGATGCCGACAAGAAAGCCGGCAAGATGAAGTTCGAGGTCAGCCAGCGCGTGGGCGAAAAAGAACCGGCCAAGGCGAAGCGATAAAACTATCAGAAGGCATTGTCATCCTGAGGCGCCGTTTTTTGGCGCCGAAGGATCTCTGCACTTGGTCAGCCCTCGTCCTACTTTCGCGTGAAAGCCTCGATCAACTCAGGTGACGCGACCAGGTACCACGCGATCACCACGCGCACCATGATTTGCGCGCCGTAAAAGAAAAAGCGCCAGGTCAGATCTCCCGCCGCCGCCGAAACCGCAGGCACCGATCCCGCCACTCCGACCACCATCAGGACCACCGCGCACCAACGGGCCCAATTGTGCAGCCGGTAAAGTCCCCAGCCCACCAGCGCCCATCCCGCTCCGATAGATATAGCTGTTTGCGGCCCATCGAGTTCTCTCCCGTACGTAATCCCCGCCGCGCGTGTCATGGAGAGCGTGCCCGGCGCCACAAACTCCACGATGCCGATCGTGACCAGATATGCCGCGACCAGAAAAAACAATGCTGCGATCACCGTGACACTGGCCGGGCGCTCCATAGGGATGAGAGTATCGCAGTTTCTCGGAAGAGACGCCGGACGCCGCCCTGGTCTGTGGCACACTATTCGAATGCCAAGCCTCACTCTCGGCGATTTCGAACTCAGCATTTTCTCCGACGGTACTTACCCGCTCGATGGCGGCGCGTTTTTCGGCGTGATTCCCAAGATCATGTGGTCGCGCAAAGTCGTGGCGGACGAAAAGAACTATGTAACAGCAGGGCTGAACTCGCTCCTAGTCCGCACGGGCAAGCAGAATGTCCTGGTCGAGACCGGCATGGGCAACAAACTCTCCGAACGCATGATCAAGTTCTACGGCCAGCCTGCGCAGTTGCTCACGAATCTTGCCGCTGCAGGAGTCGCGCCCGAGGACATCGACATCGTCATCAACACCCATCTTCATTTCGACCACTGCGGATGGAACACCGTGCGCGACAAAGCTGGCAAGATTGTCCCAACCTTTCCGCGGGCAAAATATTACGCACCCGAAGGCGAGTGGCAATACGCCCGCAAGCCCAGCGAGCGCGACTCCATCAGCTACCTCCCCGAGAACTACGACCCGCTCGTCGCCAGCGGCCAGATGACTCTGCTGAAAGGCGGCGAAGAAATCGTCCCTGGCATCTCCGTGAAAACCTTCCCCGGCCACACCGCCCACATGCAGGCGGTGATCGTGAACGGACGTTTTGGCAACGGCACGGATGGGAAGGGCACGACTTCAGTCGTGCCGTTAGCAGCCGAAAATTCGCGGACTTCAGCCCCTGAGGTGGCCTGCTACACCTCCGATCTCATCCCCACCTCCGCGCATATCGACATCACCTGGGGCATGGCCTTCGATCTCTACCCGCTGCAAACTGTCGAGAGCAAAAAGCGGTACTACGCGAACGCGATCCCCCAGAAATGGTTAACAGTCTTCACGCACGACGCGAAGACGCCATGGGCATATGTCGAAAAAGATGAGGGCGGGAAAATGGTGGCGGAGCCTGTTTAAGCACTAGTGTGGGCGTGCGCAAATGATGAAAGTCCGGCTTGAGAACCTGAAAGTCGGGACCCAAAAGATGAAATGGAAGTAAGCTATCGGAACCAATGACATAAGCGGATGTTAGCCCGCTCGAAATGGACATCCCGCGCGTACCCGAGCCGGCTCGAGCAAGGGGCGAAGTTGAGCCGCCGCGAGCCTCCAGAGGCTGTCACACCACCGCCATACAGGGCAAGTTGTTGATGGGTCATGTCCAAGAACGACTGAACGACTGAAGCATAGTTGGAGCATTGGAGCACACATACAGCCCACCGGACAATCCTGGAACAGCCTCGATACGGGCCGCGTTTTGAGCATCAGGAAAATAGGACTCCGGAGGATCCCAGCCGTCTGGTCAGGCTCTGGGAACTCTAAGATCACATCGACAAATCTAGCCGGGGCGACGCGACTCGCGGATTACGAAGCCCGCGGAGCCCAACTGCGTAATCACCCGGCCTACATCAGGGAATGGATTGACGCGGAGAAGGCGAGCCAGGAATCGACTTCGAATCAGCACGAAGACCCACGTGCTGATCGACAGGCCACCCAACGAGCGCTGGCGTCCTGCTTCACATGCTTTGATAACGGCGCTTGTCGATTTTCAGAGCTTTGATCTTTGAATCCAGAGTCGAAGCCGGCATGCTCAAGGCAACTGCCGCTCCTGTGGGACCCGAGACACGGCCTTTGCATCGGCGCAGCGCGGCTTCGATCCGCTCCCGCTCCTGATCCTCAAGATCCTCCGCGAGTGGCCGTACGCTGCCTGACTCATGAGACAACCAGCTTTCATCAATGGCGAACTCATCGGTGTCGCTTACGATGACCGACCGCTCAATCACGTTCTGCAGTTCACGGATATTGCCTGGCCAGGGGTAAGACTGCAGGCTCGCCATCGTCCGCTTATCGATACTCATTATTTTCTTGCCGGACCTGCTGGCGTAACGGTCGATGAAGTACCCAACCAGTAAGCGGATATCTTCTTTTCTCTTTCTAAGTGGGGGGACTTCAATGGGGAATACATTGACCCGATAATACAAATCACTGCGGAATGTTCCGGCAGCAATCGAGGCGGGCAGATCTCGGTGCGTCGCGGTAATTACGCGGACATTGGCACGGATTGGCGTTGTACCTCCTACACGCTCGAACTCTCGCTCCTGCAGAACTCTCAGAAGCGTCACTTGGGTCTCGGCATTCAACTCCCCAATTTCGTCGAGGAAGATCGTGCCTCCTTCTGCCAGTTCAAAGCGGCCGAGACGTCGCTGCAAAGCTCCCGTAAAGGCTCCCTTCTCATGCCCGAACAACTCCGAGGCGATCAGGTCGCGGGGGATCGCCGCGCAATTCACGCTTACAAACGCACGCGAAGCGCGCGGTGAACGCTTATGAATCGCGCGAGCAACCAACTCCTTCCCGGTCCCCGTCTCCCCGGTGATCAGTACGGTGGTGTCGCTTTTGGCCACTTTTGAGACACGGGCCAAAACAGTTTGCAGTGCGGGCGACGCGCCAACGATCTCTTCGAACATCGAGGCCTTGTCAATTTCCTCGCGTAGAACCAGGTTCTCTTTCTCGGCTCTTTCTCCCTTGCGTTTGCGATCGTCAATGTCGATACGGGTACCGCACCAGCGCGTAATCTGGTCGGCCTCATTCCGCAACGGCCGAATCTCGTATACAAACCATCTGTATTCGCCATCGTGTCGACGCATGCGCGCTTCCATCGAAAAGGACTCGCCGCTGGCCATGGCGTTGCGAATGCCTTGTTTGAGTTGTCCCACGTCCTCGGGATGGGTGACCAGGTCGAGAAACTCCATGGGGGCTTTCGGTGGGATCGTGCCGAAGTAGTCGGCCGACGTGAGATTGCCGTACGACCCGCTCCCATCGGCTTCCCAAAGAAACATGTGCAAGGGAGCTACATCAATCACCTGCTGAAGCTCCTTCGCGTGCTGCCGCAGGGATTCTTCTGCGCGCTTGCGTTCGCTGATGTCCTGTACCACAGCTTGGCGCCCCCCGGGGAAGGTCGGTGAAAGAGAGACCTCCACGGGCACTTGGCTTCCGTCTTTGCCAACAAACGTGCGCTCAAACCGGAAGAGACCTCCTCCGATCTTCTCGGGCGGTGTTGGATAGCGCGCGAGGTCCTCCTTCGAGTACGTGTCCAGAATGGACATTTGCTCAAGTTCCGACGCACTGCACTTCAGCATTCTGAGGCCAGCAGGATTGGCCGAGACGAAGTTCCCGTCGTTGCTCAGCAACAAAATGGCCGCGGGAGAAAGATCCACCAGGGAACGATACTTGGTTTCACTCTCGCGCAATTCATTCTCGCCCCGCTGGATTTGCTCAAAAGCACGAGCATTTGTAATTGCTACCGCGACCTGATTCGCAAAGATTTCGAGCCATGAAAAATCCTGCTCGCAGAGGCATTCACGGTTGAATGTGGCTAAAACTCCAAGGATCTCTCCACGGAAGATGAGTGGATAGCCCGCAAAACCTCGGATACTCTCCCGTTTCGCCCATTCCTTGTTCCCGATCCACTCACTGGTGGCCGCAGCATCTGGGATCAAGATCGATTTGCCGGAGGTGCCGATCTCTCCGACCTTTCGATGGCCCCGTGGAATCCTGCGGTATTGGCCATGAAGAGAGGACCAGTCTTCACCTGGAAGGGATTTGGAAGAGCCGGCACTTGCGACCAAGTGGAGGCATTGTGTTTGGTCGGCGCAGTCGGTCCTGTGGAAACAACTTTTGCAGAGATCTCCCGGCGATAGCAACCAAACCCGCGCCAGTGCGACCCCCGGTTGTGCTGCAAGACCACGAACAACCGCGCTCAGAACATCGACTGTCTGGTGTTCGCCCGCTACCTGTGCTGCGAGGGAGAGTAAGGATTCAGCCTGCACAACAATACCTCTCGGCCGGCCCTTATTCTACCTGAGTGTCCTTCCGAGTGCTGACCGATCGAAGCTTGCCGTTATAGAGATAATCACGCCAGTCCGCCCTTTGAGTCGATGATATTCGTCACAAAAGCGTGTGATGCTGACCTATTGTGGGCGAACGGCGGTTACGGCCAAGCCCGTAGCGACAGGAAGCTGATTTCTCTACGGGAACGATCGCGCTATTCTATCCGCCTCCGAAACCTGAGGGTGAGAAACACTTTCTTCTTGTTTTCTCGCATCGTCACTTCGGGCACCAGGGAGAGGAAGAATGACCTTCGCGGCCGCCACTCCGAGTAAGCCGCCGAGCAGCGTTTCCCAGGCGCGCGCCCCCAAGAGCGATCTCGATGTTTCTCCACTGATCGCCAACGTTACCATCAGCGTGAAGGCATAGGCCGCGCAGGCAATGTCGTAGCGCTCTGGTAATGCCATGGCGTAAATGATCATTGCAATTGCAGCGAGTATCCAGGCCAGCGGCGGTATGTGAATTGCGACCGGCACGCACGCGATGCCGAGCGGGACCCCGATCAACGTTCCAACGATCCGTCGGCGAACGCGATCTGCAGTCCCCGATGCCGACCCGGCGATGACGTAGGTGCTCGCAGTAATCGCCCATGCGGACTCTTGGAGGTGGATTACGCTGCTTACTAAAACGATGACAAAAGCGGCCACTGCTGCCTGTAACCCCATCCGCAGTTCTCGTGATGCTTGCCCCTCCCCAATCGAGGCATCCACAATCGACACAGGCGTCGGATGTTCCACCGGTCCGCTGAGCAAGCGAGGAACAACGGAGGCCACCGCGGCTACTAATCCTGCTAGCGCTACCAGTCTCAGATCGGCCCGAGTGATCCCGGTTCCGTAGCCGAGAAGCTGGCCGATATAGATCTGGGACCCGATGCCCGCACCAAGGATTCCGAATCGCTTGAGATATCCAACCAGAAACGCGCCCGTGATCAGAATCCACTCCGGACCCAGCCGCCCGTTGCGCATCAAGGTCGGCGCCAGGCCGATCAAGCAAAGTGCGCCCGTCACCGCGGCAGCATTCAGGATCACAAGATCGCGAGTCGACAACCAGCGTGTTGACTGACCTTCTGAAACGCTCGCCCAGAGGCCGAAGCCGGCGGCTAGGTAACTGAGAAACGAGCCGCCCGAGATGTGATACGAGCTGGAGAGAAGCGCGCCCAGCATCGCCGCGATGCCATATGCGGTTACCAGTCGCAGGCCCTTGACGCGGCGATGGACGCCGGGATCGATTCTGTCAAGCCACCCACCGAGTCTCTCGAACATCGGGTTCATCCCCCAAGAACCAGCAAGGCTCATATCGTCACGCCCGACTTCCCTCTTTGCGTTTTCGCACCGGTCCGACGAGTTCAAACCGGTTGCACTTGTCACCAACCCCGCCCCTCGCATTCGAATCCGCGTGCACCGCGTGCACGATGAAGCGTTGCGGAGCGCTGCCAATGTAGTAGAAGGGGTAGCAGGTCACGAGGGTCAGAGCCGGCTTGCCACCCGAACGCAATACGCTGACATCCTTCGGGTTGACGATTCTCAAACTGTCCACGGCGTAAGTTTCCACTCGGCCCGGTTCTTCCAGGTCGATGCGATCGCCCACCTTGATGTCCTTCAGCCCGCGGAAAAATCCATCGCGATGGCCCGCCAGCCCGACGTTGCCGTTGTGGCCAAACAGCGCTGTGCCAGCGATATGACCGACGCCACGGTTCAGGGTTAGATCGTCGGTGCCTTCCAGCACCGGCGCCTCCACGTGAATTCTGTCGATGCGGATCACCGCTAACGGAGGCGCAAGCTTATCGCTTAAATTTTCTTCGTAGTGCTTGATCCTTTGTTCCGACCACAGAAGAAAATCTGGAGGGGAAACAACGGGTTGGACGGCTGGATTTTGCACCCCGCCATTGTTGGCTGTCGCCTGCCTGAGATCTTCAAATCGGCGCATCGCCGCCCGGGACAAGATCAGCTCATGAAGCTTGGCTGCGGCACAGAACACCAGAAGCGCAACTCCCGCAAGCAGCAACCAGCGCTGGAGATATTTCCTCAGTTTCATCATAGATACGTTCCCACGCGCGCGACCGCTCGTGTAAGGTGCGCACGTCGAGATAGGCCTTGGTCGTTAGCGCATCTTCCATTGAGCACGGTACGGGCCAAAGGTGGACTGCCCCAGATCGGCCGCCGCATTTCTCTTTCGCGTCGGAATTTCCGTCTGCGGTGAGTTCGCCAAGCGGCAGATCTACTCTTGCTTTGCTCTCGATAAACAATCCCAGGACGCACCCACTGCGACCGGATGTGTTTCTCTCTGCTCGGTTCACGACTGCATCGTGATTCTCCTGAAATTTCGTGAGCTCCCGAATCATTCGTGAGTTCCTTCACAGCCTAACCTACCTATTTTTGAGAACGTTCCGTTTGGCGCTCGCATTGCATCTGCAAGGTGAGATACCGGATCGAAAAGAAGTGAACTAGCTTCCCATGACAGGTGTCTTTTGGCGTCGCGCGAGCGCGATGAAGAAAGGACGCAGGATGACATCCTGGTCCATACGGTTTCCAAGACCAATTTCAAACTTAAATGGAGAAAAAAATGAAATCGCACAAATTGAAAATCGCCGTGTTCTGCCTAGTCGCGCTGGCTGCGCTGTTTGTAACGAGCAATGCCAAAGCTGACATGTGGAACAAAGCAACTAAGGTGACCTTTCCCGAGGCTGTAGAAGTTTCGGGCACGGTCCTACAACCCGGTACGTACTGGTTCCAAGTGATGGATAGTCCCGCTAGTCGGAACGTCGTCCAGATTTGGAATGCAGATCGTACCAGCTTAATCACCACCGTCCTTGCGATCCCCAACTACCGGTTGAGCCCAACGGGACATACGGTGATCAGGTTTGACGAAAGACCGACTGGCACTCCGGAAGCTATTAAGGCCTGGTTCTATCCCGGAGACAACTTCGGACAGGAGTTTGTTTACCCCAAGGCCCGGGCAACACGACTGGCGCAAAATGTGAATGAGCCGGTGCTGTCTGTACGGGACGAAGTGGCGGCTCCTGTACTGGAACAGGCTCCGGTAACGGCGGTCGAACCGAGCGGTGAGGAAGTCGAGATTGCCGAAGTGGTCGACACGGTTGCGGTTCCCCCGGCTCTACCGTCGACGGGCAGTCCGCTCCCGCTGTTGGGATTGCTCGGAGTTCTGGCTGTGGGCACCGGGCTTGGGCTTCGCTTCATGCCAACCCGTAATGCAGAGTAGCCGCTAGCCAGCCCATCGGAGCGCCCGCGACCCAGGAGGTGAGGTTGCCGGGCGCTTCGACGCTGTTAAGATTCACTCGCGACCTGCACCACGCTGCGAGTTTGGAGGATGAAAATGCGTTACGCCTATCTAATGCTGGCTTCTCTTTTCTTGTGTGTCACTTTGACTGCACAATCGAAGCCCTCTTCAAAAATCGGGGCCTCGGCTGTCTGGCAGTTGCCGGCGCAATTTATGATCACCGCCCACGAGGCTTGCGATCAATCGTCAGGTTCCAAGTTGTCCGAGTGCATGATGGCCCAGATGGCAAAATCCGGTGCCCCAGCCGACGCCGTGCAATTCACGCGCGAGCTTTATAAGCAGAGTCACGGCGAGTTTGGCCTGATGACTGGATTTCAGGATGAGGGCCCGGTCGCGTTTGCCTGGATCACATATCCATTGCGCGCCAATACCAACTATGGCCTTCTCTTGCTGAACGGGCAGCCGCGCATCGTCAACGTCGAAGATCTCAAACTGCTTGACGTCAAGACCATGAAGCAGAGTCCACAGTTTCAGGACGTCAAACGGCAGTTTCCCACAGTCGACGTTTGGCCCGGAGATCGGGATGGAAAGATATGGCCGAACTCGCAATTCGGCCCTGATGGCGGGATCCAATTCACGGTCGCCTATCCGCTGCGCAATGGCTGCCATGCCTGCGCCAACGCCGGGCAAGCGATCTTCAACTGGAACTTCGACTCGACCGGGAAGTTTCTAGGGACTTCGTTTCAAGGCATGCTCGATCCGCCTCTACAGCAATAGTTGCACCTCAGATCGTTCGGCAGAAGGGCTCAGAATCGACCAATGAATTGATCCGTGGTCGATGAGCCCAGACCTTTCTGCCTTAAAACCCTGCGCTCACGGAGTTTCGAGGATTCCCGCCTTTGTTCGGGACACCTCAACTTGCGTAAACCCGGCGCCTGCAACGGTCCGCACAGTGGCACGGGGCGTGCAATGTCAAGAGCGAAACGTCTGCAACGAGTTTGGCAATCGCGAGGGAGAAACCACAATGACTGAATCTGGCACCAAGTTCAGCGTCGAACAGCTGCCTAATCGTACAATCCATGTGCATAAGGACGATTTTGGGTTGGGCGCTCTGACCTACATAAAACCCAACGAGAAGAGCGTAGAGTACCGTTACGAGACCGCTGCCGCGACGTTGTGCTTCATTCGTGGGACTGGCAAACTTGCGATCAGCGGTACCCTGGTTGAATACAGCAGCAAATGGTTCGAGATTCCGCGCTTCGTCGAATATCAGATCCTTCCGGAGACGGATACGGTGATGCTCACCATCCTGAAGCCGGCCGAAGATGGAGATGGAGACATTCATTCTGGAGAAAACACTCATGATTCGCACTTTGTGTCTTAGTCTCGTGTTATCGCTCGCAGGTTCGGGGCTCGCGCAAACGCCTCCTGCCGTTCCGGCGCAACACTCATCGCATGCTCCCAGTCAGGCAACGCCGTCCGCGGCCGAAGTCTGGAATAGCCTCATGGCCGGCAATCGGCGATTTGTCGCGGGCAAACCTCAGGCGCGTGACCTGGTTTCCTTGCGCCAGAAGCTGGCTTCCGGACAATCCCCGAAAGCGATCATCCTCTCGTGCTCCGACAGCCGGGTTGGCCCTGAGCTGATCTTCGATCAGAGCCTGGGCGACATTTTTGTCGTGCGCACGGCGGGAAATGTCGCGGATGCAATCGCGCTCGGCAGCATCGAGTACGCAGTGGAACATTTGCATAGTCCTCTGTTAGTCGTGTTGGGACATCAGAAGTGCGGCGCAGTGAATGCTGCATGTTCCGGCGAGAAGATGCCGAGTTCCAACTTGGACGCGATCGTGGAAAAGATTCGCCCGGCCGTGAATCAGGCGAGGACTTACGCCAAGGCCGATGATCTTGTCGAATCGGCGATCAAGGAAAACGTGCATCGCAGTGCGATGGATCTTGAGGCCAACAGCGAGATCATTCGCGATGCAGTCAAGTCACGCAAGCTCACTGTGATCGAAGCAGAATACGAGCTCGATGCCGGCCGGGTGGTTCGTCTGAATGCGCCTGCGAGCGCGCAGAACTAGCGACCTGTCGTCACTCCTCAACCGAATTTCACCTGCGCATACCCGCACGTCGCAATCACGATGATGTGGGTGTGTCTTTTTGGGACGACTCTCTCTCACTAACTGCGGTGCGACCTCACGAAACCTCGGGAATTCCCGAGTGGTTCGAGAGCGTGAACTTCATGCAATCGTCATGTTTCCAATCGGTTGTCATTTGGTATCGAGAATGCATGACTTGTGGCGAGATCCAGGCGAGACTTGGTGACCAAATAAAGGAAAAAAATATGAGACCACGAATCACGACCAAAATTCGCTCAGTAATGGCGATGGCGGCGATTGCGGCCGCCCTTCCTCTGCATGCAGAGGAACTCACGAAGACTACGGTGCCAGTGACCATAACAGTTACGGCAAACGTAGCGAACAACAAACGCACACCCGAAATCAGCCAACAGGATGTCGTCGTCACCCAAGGCAAGGAACGCCTGAAGGTGCGTGGCTGGGTTCCGGCTAAGGGACAGTATGCCGGACTCGATCTGTTCATCGTGATCGATGACGCTTCGGACCCGAGCCTGGGCATGCATCTCGATGACCTCAAGACGTTCATCAACGCGCAGCCGTCCGCGACCTTAATCGGAGTCGGCTACATGCGGAATGCGACCGTTCAGATCGTGCAGGATCTAACGACGGACCACGCCGCAGCTGCCAACGCCTTGCGGTTGCCCCTGGGTTCAAGAGGCGCGTATGCGAGTCCGTACCTGTCTGTTATCGATCTGATGAAGCGCTGGCCCTCGACCGACCGCCGGCACGAAATCCTGATGGTAACCGACGGAATCGACCGCGCCCGGCGTACGTTGCCCTGGCGCGGGCTCCGCATCAATCCGGATGTAGATTCGGCGAGTGATGTTGCTATGCGTACTGGCACGATCATTCACACGATCTATGCGCCGGGAGTAGGCCGCTACCGTCGCAACTACTGGGAAGTTACGAGTGGACAGATGGGCATTGCCAAGCTGTCCGACGTGAGTGGTGGCGAGTCATTCTTTCTGGGTCTGGAGACGCCCGTGAGTTTCACACCCTATCTCGACCAGCTCCAGAAGATACTCGACAACCAGTACCTGTTGACCGTTTCCGCCCAGCCGGGAAAGAAGACACAACTTCACAACGTAACCATCGACACTGAAGTTGCCGGGGTTGAACTGGCTTCGGCCGACGCGGTTTGGGTGCCCGCTGCCAAGTAAAACAGTGGTTGGGCCATTCATGTTTTGTGAGTCGCCCAACCAAATCAAACAAAGAGGTTCGTCATGAAATTGTTCAAGTCAAGTGATCCATGGGCCAGCGTTGTCATTGTGCTGACCGTTGCGTTGTTCAGTTGCTCGTTAGCCGTTAAGGGAATTACCCACGAGCTCTTTCTGGAGACGGGTGTGTTTCTCGTCTCAGTGAAGCTCATTCTGATGGCGGGCAAGAATGCGGCAACTGAGAAGCGCCTGGAGCTGCATTTGCGCCAGATCAAGGAATTGCTGGCAGGCAACGGTTCGCTGGCTGTGATCAGAGAAGAGAAGTCGGCGGGCAAATCCTGCTGAGAGAATCCGTCAAGCTGTCTGAAAATTAAGAGGGGAAAACTATGAAAAAGATATTAGGTGTAATCACGGTGCTTACCATCATTGCATTACCGGTTTTCGGCCAGGAAAAAGAACAGAGCCGCGTGGCAAACGCGGGACAGGTAATGAAGGAAGTTCTAAACATTCCAGACGATATCCCGCAGAGCGTCATCGACAAGGCGGACTGTGTCGTCGTTCTGCCTTCCGTTCTGAAGTTCGCCTTCGGATTCGGCGGAAGTTATGGAAGGGGCGTCATGACCTGCCGGGGTGGCGAAGACTTCAAAGGCCCCTGGGGCGCTCCGACCATGATGGCCCTCGAAGGCGGAAGCTTTGGACTCCAGATCGGCGGGCAGGCGACGGATTTCGTGTTGCTGCTGATGAGCCCCCGTTCGGCGCGCAGCATTCTGTCGAGCAAAGTAAAACTGGGCGGAGATATTTCCGCTGCCGCAGGTCCGGTCGGACGCAATCTGTCAGCGGAAACCGACGTGGCCTTGCGAGCCGAGATTCTTTCGTACTCCCGCTCGCGCGGACTCTTTGCCGGAATCTCTCTTTCCGGCTCGACCCTTCGGGCCGATAACGGAGCCAACGAGAAGTTGTATGGAAGAAACATCAGCGCGCACGACATCGTGTTCAACAACGAGGTTATGGCGCCGGAGTCGGCGAAGTTACTGCTCTCGGAACTCAACAAGAAATCACCAATCAATAAGTCGAATAGCTAGGGAAGGGATGGATTTATGTTGAGTAATCCACATTCGCTACTAACTTCCCTGTTGATCGCGTGATCGTGCTGCAAGAGGTCAACCCTCTGGTGTTGGCGCAGACGGCTGACTCGCTCGATGCTTTCTCCAGCGAAATTGGGGCGTGGACACTTCGTCCGCGCCCAACTTGCCCCACGACATTCACGAGTACTGCAACGCCGCGAAGGCTCATCCCCACATCACTTCTCCTTTCCGTGCTGGACGGCGGCTTTCTTTCCCTCTTTAGATTTCGTGAATTCCCGATCCTTCGGGAGCTGGCCGGCGTAACAACTCCAAGCAAATCAGCAGGATAACTTTGGTTCGCCAGGTGCATTTCTCCTCCTCGAGCGGCAACGAAATCCGGAAGTCGCAGGAATCTGAGGAGAAATGCCATGAAGAAAACCAACACCGCGCTGAAGCTGGCGATTGCCGTTCTGGCGCTGGCCCTCGCCACCACCGCGTTTGGAGACCAACCGCCTGACAACGTGCAGGGCGACTGGACGATTTACTCGACCAACATTGAGAACGGTGAGACTGTCGTTAAGCACGTTCAGATAGCACAATACGGCAATCACATCACGGGGTACTTCGAGGGCCCCGTGCAGTCGGGTCCAATTCAGGGTGAGGTCAATGGACATCGCATCCGGTTCAACACGGTTACCCGAACTGTTCTTCACTTCTGGGGACAGATCTACGGCGATTCGATGTCGGGAACCTTTGGGATCCGCGGCAAGCACGCCGCTTGGCAAGCGGTGCGCCCGGCTACCGCAGCGGTGCCGGTTCCGCCAAGCACCGGGGCTATCTATCAGTCTCAACCAGTTCTGACTCCGCCGGAAAGTCAGACTGAATATCAGCCCGGGAGCTACCAGGCTCCGGCATATCAATCTCAAACGACGTATCAGCTGCAGCCGGCATACCAATCTTCGCCGCAGGCGCCCGCTGCTCAGCCTGAAGCGCAGCAGCCGACGAGTTATTCCACACAAGGCACCCAGCAGGGCAGTGCGGCGCCAGCGCCAGCGCCTCTTTCGGCAGATCAGCTCAATTCACTCGTTGCTCCCATCGCACTTTATCCCGATGCGTTGGTGGCGCAGGTGCTCGCGGCTTCCACGAATCCCGACCAGGTTGCATATGCCGACGGCTGGCTCGCGCAAAACAGAAACCTGACCGGCCAGGCGCTGGCGCAGGCCGTGGATCAGCAATCCTGGGATCCCAGCGTGAAGGCGCTCACGCAGTTTCCGTCGGTGCTCGACAACCTGGCCCATAACCTCTCGTGGACATCGAGCCTCGGGCAGGCGTTCGCCAATCAGCAGTCTGATGTGATGGCGGCCGTGCAAGCCATGCGCGCCAAAGCGCAGGCGGCCGGCACACTACAATCGAACTCCCAGATCACGATCACCACGCCATCGCCGAACACGATCGTGATCCAGCCGGCGAACCCGCAGGTGGTTTACGTTCCGCAATACAACCCGACGGTGGTTTACGGCGCACCTATCGTGGTGCCGTACTATGTGCCGCAGCCGCTGCCCGTGTCGGTGGGAGTGAGACTCTACTTCGGAGCGCCAATCGCAATCGGAGCTTGGTTCGGTGGTGGAGGCTGGGGCGGAGGCTTCGGGTGGGGATGGCACGCGTGGAATGTGAACTGGCGCTGCTGCGGTGGTGGCGGCAACACAACCATCATCTACAACCACAACACCTACATCAACAACCATACCTGGAACAACACGAACTACAACGGCTACCACCCTTGGGCCGGAGGAGCAGCCGGGAGTCAAAACCATGCCTGGTATGGAAACAATGGCACCTTCCACCCCGACGGTAACTACAAGCCGGGCGAAGACACGCATTATGGCCCCAACGGCGGCTATCACCCCAATGGATACTTCGGTCCTGACGGCGGCTTTCATCCCGACAAAGGGACGGGCGCGAACACGCCCAATGGCGGAGCCAACGGAAATCACGGATTGATCGGCGGGAACGGCGGTGTGCAGCACGCGAGCACACCCCCGAACAACGGCGGCCAAGTGCTTGGCCAAAGCCACAGCGATGACAACCATTCCCTAGGCGCGGAGCAGAACCGCTCGCGCGTCAGCGGAGACGGCGCCGCTAACCGCGCTGAAAGCAATCGCGGCCGCGCCAGCATGGCCGGGCGTCGCCCACAACAGCACATGGCCCGGATGCACGCACCGGCGCCGCACCGCTCTTTCGGCGGTGGCGGACGCCGTCGGTAAGGAAGTTCAGCGATAACAAAAGATCAAAACCTAATTCGAGGGAAATTGAAATGGAATCCAACGCGAAAAAAAAGAACAACTGGAAGCACATCGCGCGATTGTCCGCAGTAGCGCTCGCCGTCCTGGCAATCGCGGTTGTGCACCTGAAGACAAGGAACACGGCTCTGGCTAAGGACGATCAAATTACCTTCCAATCGCCCGCCGCAGCCGGCTCGGCGCTGGCCAAGGCCGCCAAAAGTGGCGATAAGTTAGGTCTTGCAAAAATTCTGGGCGTCGACACTCATGCTCTTCTGACGACAGGAGATAGAGAAGCAGATACGACGGCCCTGATGGCCTTCGCCTCCAAATACGAGAAGATGAATCGCTGGGTCGACATGACGGACGGCAGCCGTGTGCTCTACATCGGGGCCGACAACTTTGCGTTCCCGGTCCCTCTCGCGAGAGACTCTTCGGGACAGTGGTACTTCGACGCTGTCGCGGGAGCGCAGGAAATCCGGGCGCGGGATATCGGCCGCAACGAACTGCTGACGATCGACGCCTGCTCCGCGCTCGCCGACGCGCAGGAGATGTACTACGCCGATAGTGGCTACGCAGGTTTCGCGCAGCGCATAATCGGCAGTCCAAGCAAGCAAGACGGGCTGTACTGGCCTGCGTCCGACAAGCAGGACGCGAGTCCGCTTGCGACCCTGAACCAACTGCCCAAGTCATCGCTCAGTTCGCTTTCGCCGGATCAGCCTCTGGTCCTCGACGGTTACTCGCTACGCATCCTGACGGCGCAGGGCGACGATGCCCCCGGCGGGTCCCGGAACTACATCGTGAACGGCAGGATGACCGGCGGTTACGCCATCCTGGCGGCGCCCGTCAAGTACGCCGAAACCGGCATCATGACTTTCATGACTGGCGTTGATGGTGTCGTGTACGAGCGGGATCTCGGTCCCGACACGGCGAAGATCGCGGCATCGATTCGCGAATTCAATCCGACCGACGACTGGTCGCCGGTCGAGTGAGGGGAAAGCCCTCTAGATCAAGCCGGAGGTTAATCAAAATGAAAGCTCTTATGAACAGTAAATGGTTGCCTTCGGGGTTTTTCGCCCAGCACCGAATCAAAATCGTGATGTGGGCGCTTGTTGCCGAAATGCTGGTCTCGCCGCTTGCCGATTCGCATCCTCGCATCGGCGCCCTGCTTGGGTTCGCGGTGCTGTTGATGGTGCTCGCCGGCATTGGTCACTTCGCCAACCGATTAGTCGTGCGCCGGGTTGTGCTTCCGGTTGCGGCGATCTGGATGATCACGAGAATCATTGAAGCCGTCGGAAACCCCCACGACCCTTATGCCAACTTGTCTCCAGTGGTGGGCCTGGCGTTCTCGTGTTCGATTCTTTGGGCCATGTTCGATCATTTCCATTCCGACTTCCACAATCCTCGGAATGCGATCGCCGAAGCGTTCATCAGCTACCTGGTAATCGCAACGGCATATTCGCAGCTCTATTGGATCCTGAATCATTTCGTGGACCACGCCTTCAATCAGACGATTCCGTCCACGCAGGCCGGAACGTTTCTCTACTTCAGCATGGTTAGCCTGACCAGCGTCGGCTACGGCGGAATCGCGCCGCTGAACCCTTATGTGCGAATCGTCGCCGCACTGGAGAGTATGTCCGGCATCTTTTTCGTCGCGGTTGTGGTCGCGCGCCTGGTCTCGAGCTACCGCCCAAAGGCCGCACAGCAGCGTCACTCTTTGGCTTATGAAGCTACCGCTGCGGAGGCTGAGTCCAACTGCGAATGCGGACGAGTCGAAGCCGTTACGGTGCTTTCTACGTACTAGAAGCCATCCGTTGAATCAATTCTGAAAGGGGGCGCGGTTCTCAGCCGCGCCGTTCAGTTGCTAGGCGAACACAGAGAGCGGCGTTGGGGCCCGAGCCTTCAGCGGCGTAACCGCGCCAGTTAAGAAGGCATGCGTCCCATTGCTCAATTCCTTTTTGTGCAAGCGACGGGGACCCTGCACATCATGCTTGCACGAAGCTTTGCATATTTGTAGACACCCCGTCGACACGGCGAAGAATGCGGTGTTGGATTACGTTGCGCCGCAAAGGGCCGGAGTTTCCGTAGAGGCGCATTTGTACGCCCACGGCGGGCACGCCTTCGGGCCGCGGCGCACGGAGTTTGCGACCACGGCACGGCCTCAACTGGCGGAGACATGGCTCGGGACGATCGCGATGATTTCGGAGTAGGCGCGCAAGGCTCGCATATCGCAAAGCGAGCCGTAGTCTCCAAACCAGAGCGACGAGGCAATCCTAGTTCGTGTAGAAGCGATGCTTGTCGATCTTCAGAGCGCGGACCTTGGAATCCAGCGTTGAGGGTGGCATACCCAGCTTGGCTGCTGCGCCCGTGGGACCAGAAACCCGGCCTTTGCACTCCGCCAGCGCGGCTTCGATGAGTTCCTTTTCCTGCGAAACCATCTCCTGTGCCAGCGGCCGGCTGGGCCGCGCAGCCGTGGACAGCCAGCTCTCATCGACCGAGAAGGTCTCGGAATCGCACAGAATCACCGAGCGTTCGATGACGTTCTGCAGTTCGCGAATGTTGCCGGGCCAGGGATACGACTGCAGTCGCTGCATGCTCTTCCTCTCGATGTTCCGGATCTGCTTCCCCGTTTTATGCGCATAGCGGTCGATGAAGTACTCGACCAGCAGGCGGATATCCTCCTGGCGATCGCGCAGCGCAGGAACTTCCAGCGGAAACACGTTGATGCGGTAGTAGAGGTCGCTGCGGAATATGCCAGCTTCGATGGCCGTGGGCAGATCGCGGTGCGTGGCGGCGATGACCCGTACATTGGCGCGAATCGTCTGGTTGCTCCCCACGCGCTGAAATTCTTTTTCCTGCAGGACGCGCAGGAGAGCGATCTGGGTTTCGGCCGGAAGCTCTCCGATTTCGTCGAGGAACAGCGTGCCTCCTTCGGCCAACTCGAAGCGGCCGACACGGCGCTGCAGGGCACCCGTGAAAGCGCCCTTTTCGTGTCCAAACAGTTCGGACGCGATCAGGTCGCGGGGGACCGCCGCGCAGTTGACGCTCACAAACGGGCGATTGGCACGATCAGAGCGCTTGTGAATGGCGCGGGCAATCAACTCTTTGCCGGTACCGGTTTCGCCGGTGATCAGAACCGTGGAGTCGGTGCGTGCGACCTTTGTTACACGGGCCAACACGGCCTGCAAACGGGGTGAGGTGCCGACGATCTCTTCGAACATCGCCATCACGTCGATCTCTTCGCGCAGGGCGAGATTCTCGCGCTGGGCCTGCTCTTTCGATCCTTTGTGGTCCTCGATGTCGATCCGCGCACCGCACCAGCGAACAATCTGGCCGCTTTCATCGTGCAGGGGAAACAGTTGGTGCAGAAACCAGCGGTATTGTCCATTTCTGTTTCGGACGCGAGCTTCGGCTTCGACAGAAATTCCGTGTGTCATGGCATCCTGATAGGCACTCAAGAGCTCGTCGACATCTTCGAGATGGATGATCGAGCGGAGACGCTCCGTTGGCGTGACGGTATCAATCGGTCCAAGATATGCGCGCGCCGCGCGATTGATAAACGATAAGGTTCCATCCGGTTCGAGGATGAACATGTGTTGCGGCACGGCATCCATCACCTGCTTGATGTGCCGGGCGCTCATATAAGCGGCCGAGTCGGCCTCCATCATGCGCGTGAAGACCTGGGCACCCAGGATTGCGGATTGGTCGGAGTGCGTGACGCCAAACTGCTGCATCTCTCCTGCGGGAATCGAAGCCGTTTCAACATCCGAAACCAGATAATTCATGGCAAACTCTCCACAGCGAACTTCGTTTTGATGGTGCTACTATGCAGCCGGTCCAGCCTGGAGCGCATCTTGCGATAAGCAGTTTTTTCAGTATCACTGCAGGGCGTTTATGAAGTACCACTTTCGGATATTCGGATGAGGACGATTCTTGGAAGTGAATCGGAGTTTTGCGCAACCAGGAGCGAACGGAAAATATCTGAAGAAGGAAGAAGCGACCTAGGGCCTCGCGACACGAGGGATGACAATCTTACGCCGTCCAAAGAAGTGGGCATCGAGGGAGATCGCGCCCGGCCCCAGGAAGGCAATCGCGAGGGCCATGCCGATGGTGTCCAAACCGGGCAGGCCCAGGAAGAAGGAAGATGCCCAGGCCGGATGCCAGAAGTAGATCACCACTCCGGCCAGCGCTGAGACGCCCGCCATAAGCTGGGTCATGAGGCCCAGCACAAAAGAAGTTCCGACTCCAAGAGCGAGCGAAATCATCAGCCAGACTCCGAGCTTCAAGCCCTGGGCGTCCAGCATGCAGCTAGACGCTTCGATAACAAGCTTCCCGCCAATCGCGATTCGCAAGACAAGCAGGCCAATACCCGGCAAGCCATGCGGAAATGTCCTGTACCACCGCTGCAATCTCTCGTCTCCTCACACACCTCGGTAAAAGCACCGCATGCACAAAACATATCTGCTCCGGGGAGCGCGCGAATCGCCCGAACTTTAAATTTTTGAATACTACTAAAGTGGTATCCCGGGACTTTCCTAAACGGGATGACTCGCTGAGAATTGGGCACCCTTAGAGGTGAATGATGCCCCGCCGGACGGCGATCGTAATCGCTTGCGTCCGATCGCTGGCGCCGAGTTTTTCCATGATGTGTTGGATGTGAACCTTCACAGTTCCTTCGGATATGAACAGCCGGTCAGCGATGTCGCGGTTGCGGTTGCCTTCGGCCACCTGGTGCAGGATCTCGATTTCTCGCGCGGTGAGTGTCTCGTCGCTCATGTGGTTGGCCAGTTGCGCCGCAATCTCAGGCGGGATGGCCTTTTTGCCAGCATGCACCTTGCGGATTGCTTCGAGAACCTCCCAGGGCGGCATGCTTTTGAGTATGTAGCCTTTTGCTCCGCCCTCCAGCGCACGCTCCATTTCCACGTCACCTTCGGAGGATGTAACCATGATGACTCTAGCCTGCGGAGAACCGCTCAAAATCGTAATCATGGCATCGATTCCGCTCATATCAGGGAGCCGCACGTCCATGAGAGCCACGTCAGGCTGAAGCTCACGATAGAGTTTGATTGCCTCGTGCCCGGTCGAGCCCTGGCCCACGACGCACATGTCGGTTTGAGAGTTGATCAAAGCCGCGAGCCCCTCGCGTACGAGGGGGTGATCGTCGACGCCGAGAACACGAATCTTTGCCGGTTCGTTCACTTCAGTTGTCCCTCACTTGATTTCTGGAGCTTACTTCCGCTTCCTGGGATACAACCGGGACAGCCAGGTCCAGAACCGGCTTGCGGAGCCGTCCTGAAACGCCAGCGTGCCGGGCACCGAGAGTTCCATTTCTGTTCCGGCGTCGACGCCGCTCAATACGCTCAGTTTTCCGCCAATCTTTTCGGCCCGCTCCCGCATGCCCGGGAGACCCCAGTGTCCCTCCCGGCCAGTCCGCAGCAGTTGAGAATCGATCCCGCAACCATTGTCTCGCACCGTGACACGCAAGTGGCGCGACGCATAACCTACCTCAACTTCAATCTTTGAGGCTTGAGCATGGCGGAACGCGTTAATCACTGCCTCGCGGGCTATGAGGTAGGCCTCATCTCGCACCAGCGGCCGCAGCACCCGAGGCTGGCTGTCAGTGGCCACGACAAAATCAACGTTCTCCGGCAAGGCAAATTCTTTGGGAAGCAGGGAAAGAGCCTGTTCCAGTCCCTCGGAGCTGGTCTGCCGGGAACGAAGGGAACGCAGGGCCTTGCGCCCTTCCTGACTCACTTGCCGGAGGAGATCCAGACCGCGTTCGACTGCAGGCTTCGCTGGCGAGTTCTCCTGGAGTCGAGTATTCGCCAGATCGAAATGAATGGAAGCACTGTAAATGCCCTGCAGAAGAGTGTCGTGCAGGTTTCTCGCGATTCGCTCCCGAACCTCGAGACGCTCCTCAAAGCGAGCTTGCATAGCCGCGGCCAGTCGGCGCAGACGAAGCATATAAAAGAGGCCGAGCGTTCCCACCACCGCTACAACACAGACGATTCGAAACAATGCCGTTTGGTGAAACGCCGGAAGGACGATAAAGCCAGCTTCTGCGCCGGCCTCATTCCAAACGCCGTCATTGTTGCTGGCGATCACGTGAAAGCGGTAATTGCCCGGTGGCAGGTCGGTGTAAAAAGCCTGCCGCCGATTCTGTGGATCCTGCCAGTCCGAATCATGTCCCTCGAGTTTGTAGCGAAAGCGGACTTTCTGGGGAGCGACAAAGCTAAGTGCCGTGTAATCGATTTCAATATCTCGCGTATGTGGCGGAAGTCGAAGGTTCTCGCGTGGGATGTACTTCCTCCGGTCAGCGACGATTTGCTCCACCTGAACCGGCGGTGAACCTTATGTTTGTATCCAGATGTTCCGGATCGACTACCTGTAGGATATTTTCGTTGGCGAACCACAACTTCCCATCCGGCGCCTTGGAGCCCTCGGGACGGAAATTGGTAAGTCCCGGCTGCGCTCCGTCGTAGACGTCCAGAGCTCTCAGTTTCAACTGGGCGTCCGGCTGTTGCCACCAACGATAGATCTCCGACGGAGCGATCACTACGAATCCGCATTGTGTGTCGAGCCAGAGCGAGCCGTTGTTGTCCTGGAGAACGGTGTAAATATCATCGCAGTCGAGACCGTTGTGGGAATCGAGTATTTGTTCCTTTCCTTCTCGCCACAGAAAGGCGCCATCCTGCGTCGCTCCCGAGACGGAATCGTCGGGCTCGACCAGCAGGTTGCGAATCGCATGATCCGGGGGACGATGCGTGGGAAGAAGTCCCAACTGGCCATGGCGGAAGAGCGCCAGAACTCCGCTCGACAGTCCCAACCAGATGCCGTCGCTCACGTCGGCAGCCATCGACGCGACACGCGGAACTTGCGGAGGAACGAATTCGTCTCCTACTTCAAGGTTCTGTATCCGAAAAAGTGCTGGCTGCGTGACCGCGGCCCAGACATTGTGGTCAGTATCTTCGAGAAGGGCGGTCACGATGCCGAGCGGTTTATCGTCGGGTTTCTTCACCGGATGAAATTTGCCGTTTTCGTAAACGGCTAAACCATTGTCTATGCCGACCCACAGGCGGTGCTGGTGATCCTCCAACAAGGAGGTGATCAGCCTGCCCGGCAGCCCATTGCGCTTGGCAATGGAAGAGAGCTTGCCCTGGCGGAGAAAGTCCAGTGCCTGCAAGTTTCCGATCCAGACGGTGCCGTCATGAGCGGCGAACACGGAGTCCGCATCTTCTGAAGTCAGGCCTTCCCGAATGGAAAAACTGATCACGGGAGTGTCGTGAAAACGATCAATGCCTCTCGAGGTTGCAACCCAAACATTGCCTTCCCGGTCCTCGTAGAAGCTCTGGACCGAGTCGCTTGATAACCCGTCGGCGGCGCTGAAGTGCTCGGCCTGGCCCGCGTGCACGTGGTAAACGCCGCTATTCGCAGTACCAATCCAAAGTCCCTCGTTGCGGTCCCGCAACAGTGCTGTGACACTCAATTGCGCTCCACTCAGTTGCGGCAGCGAGTAATCTTTCCATTCGCCCACAGTGAGTTGTTGAAGCCCGAGGCCTCTTCCCGTTCGCTCCACTCCCGCCAGGATCGAGCCGTCGGACCCGCTCGTGATCGCGGCGACTCCGCGAAGTAGATCGTTGCCCCGAAGAGCTTTCATGGTGAATGTCTTTACTTCGCCCGACGCCCAATGGCCGACGCCGAGAGAGCTGCCGAACCAGAGATTCCCTTGTGCATCGCCGAAAAGCGGCTGAGCGAAAGGGAACGGTATTCCTTCCGAAGCACCGTGGCAGTGCAGCGTGTCTTCGGCCACTTCGCAAAGAGGGCCAGCATGGTCGCGGACCTGGCTCCGAGTGATCCAAACCCCTCCTTGAGGTCCCTCGGCGAGAGACTCGATAAACGCGGATCCGCCTTGAATGCTGGTCAACTCAAAACGGTTCCACTTGACCAGACCCCGCGAAGTCCCGATCCACAGACTCCCGTCACGGGTCCCGAGCAAAGAATGTATGCGTGAACTGGGCAGGTGTTCGCCATTGGGGGCGGCCCAAGGAACAAATCGCACCCCGTCAAAGCGCACAAGCCCCGCCTCGGTTCCGATCCACAAGTAGCCGTCGGCTGTCTGGGCGATCGCTTGTGGAGTTCCGTTGAAGAAACCGTCGGCAATCCGCCAGGCCGTGTGGGAATATTGGGAGACCTGCCGGCTGGGGTCGAGTGCAGGAGATGAAATCGTGAAGAAAGCAATAGTAATCCAGGTGAGCAATGCTGGTGAACAAAGCCGCCTCGTCGCCGCCGAAAAACGGAAAGCGACGCAAGGCAATTTGGCGCAGCGCGACTTCAAACCCGTTTTCTCCACGGGAACACGTTACTCAAGCTCACGCTCAATCGAATCGACGATCAAGTGCATGTAAGCGTCTTGATTATAAGCGCCTCCGAACTGCTCACCATCGCAATGCCGGCTCTGTTGAACTGAACTTCCTGCCGCGCTCACTTCGGCCGACGCCGAAACGGTTATCACGAAATCTCGTGAGTTTCTCAGCGTCCAGAACTTTCTTTTCCCGCAAGCCCCTTGTTGTCAGCGAGTTTGTTTTGGCGCGTGAGTTGCACTCTCTGAGAGCGAGAGGTCAGTCACTCGGCTCGGAAAGGAGGAATGAATCAGGGAATGCGGGCAGAGGAAGCAGGGCCACCCCGAATGGGTCAACCGCCAACCCTCTGCCAACCCCTTTTGCGATGTTCACTCGCTCGTCCTCCATCGAGGGCGCGGTGCACTTCGCTCCGATCGAGCAGCCCAGTAAAGTCGCGGGCCTTCTGCTTGATTGGTTAGCACAAAAGGCAGAGGAGAAAACTCAGTGAAGGTTGTTACTCATAGAAAGGACAAAATGAAAAATATATTGTTCCTCGCTCTCATCATTCTTGCTGTAATCCCGGCGACCGCGCAACAGGAGACCAGGCCGAAGTGTTCCGCGAATACCGAAGCTGCGGCTGCCGTGGCCCAGGACTATGCTGTCCGCGTCGACGGATTGCTTCGTGATGTCTACGCCAGGCTGCAGAAAATTTCTGAAGGCTTGGAAACTGGAAGGCTGACGCCCCAACAAGCACAGAAGTTGAAGCTCGCAGCCACGCGGGACATGATCTCTCGCCTCGACGCAACTGCGGCTGTTTACGATGCGCGGCTTCAAGCAGCCAATCATGTTGAGGAAACCGGGTCGGCTTCGAGCGACGCCTATGATGCGGCTAAAGCGACGCACACTAACGCAAACGGCACGGTCAGCGTGGAGGAACTCAAGCGCGAGGCGGCCGCTGCGGCAGTCGCCGCGCGAGGTGAGCAGGTTACCCGCTGAACGCCGTCAAGCCCGCGTTGAGAAGACGTGCGCGCATTTGTTGGCATCGCGACTCCTCTCTTAACCGCTCGTCTCGCGAACTCTCGTGAATTCCCGAGTCGCAACCTGCCTGTGTATCTCCTAAGTCAAATTTCTTTAACAACTTAGCTTTGGCCCCGCGTTTGCCATTAGCAATGGTGACAGATGACGACAATTCAAAGGAGTTCAAAAATGCGTAAGACCTCAAATAACGCGTGGACGATGCCAGCGGCTCGCCGTGCGCTTTTCGTTTTCACTTTCCTGACTGCCGCATGTTGCGCGCAGACGGCGACGAATTCTAGCTGGGCCGTACTGGAAACGAGTCTGGGACAGAAGAGCATCAGCCAGAGGCTTGGGGCGATCAGGGTTCTTGGCCTCATCCCCGACGATCCTCATGCGGTTGAGCTCGCCGAGGCGGCTCTGAAAGACAGGAGCAGCTCCGTCCGTACGGCGGCTGCGACCTCGCTGGGCCAGATGCACGCGACCGACGCGAACGCCAGCTTGAAAGTAGCTCTCAACGACAAGAACCTGTCAGTTGTGATGGCGGCCGCCCACGCGCTCCGTTTGCTAAATGACCCGGTCTGCTACGACGTCTACTACGAGGTGTACACCGGTGAGCGCAAAAACAATTCAGGAATGATCGCGCAGGAGATGCAGATCGTTCACAACCCGAAGCAGCTGGCGCAACTGGGATTCAACGAAGGAATCGGTTACGTCCCGTTCGCCGGCATTCCTTGGGAAGCAATGCAGACGATTATGAAAGATCGCAAGGGCGGTACGGCTGCCAAGGCTGCTTTGATCGCTGCTCTCGCAACCGATCCTGAGAGGCGTACGGGCAAGTTACTGGTAACCACCAGCCAGAACAAGAACTGGGTGCTTCGCGTTGCCGCGTTGGAAGCCATCGCGAAGCGTGGCGATTCCGCTCTCCTGCAGGGAATCGAACCCAGGCTTTCCGACTCCCGGCGTGAAGTGAGATTTGCTGCGGCGGCCACCATCATTCATTTGGATGACGTTGCGAAGGCCCAGTCAGCAACCGGCACCAAGATTGCCCAGGCAATGCTGGGGGTAAGCTCGACAGGGATACAGCCAACAACCGCGGCGACAGAAGCTACCAAGTGAGCCATGACAGAAAGGCATGAAAATGTTCAGCCTAATTCGACAACTCGTCCGGCCGTATCGCGGAACGCTCGTCATCATTCTGATCGCCATGATCGTTGAGACCGCGATGAGTTTGGCGGCTCCGTGGCCGCTGAAGGTCATCATCGACAACGTTGCCGGTGGTCATCGGCTGCCCTTGTGGCTGCGGGATATGCTGCGGGCTGCGCTCGGCAATGAGAGCAGGATGCACATCGCTCTGCTGGCAGGGATCGCCGCAGTTCTAATTGCTGCTATCGGTGCCATCGCCGGATATATCGACAGCTACCTCACGGAAAGTGCTGGCCAGTACGTTGCTCATGATCTCCGGGTGCGGACGTTTCATCATCTTCAGCGGCTGTCGCTCGGTTATTACGATACGCATCAGATTGGCAACCTGCTGAGCACCATTACCACCGACGTTCAGACGATTCAGAATTTCGCGTCGTCCTCGATGCTTGGCATCCTGGTCGACACGCTGACGCTGGTGAGCATGCTGGCGCTCATGTTCTGGCTGAATTGGCGGTTCACTCTCGTTGTCCTGGGTGTCACGCCGTTTCTGCTCTTCTTCGTGTTCCGCTTCAAGAAGGCCATCAAGAGAGCGACGCGCGCGGTTCGCAGCGAGCAGGCCAACATTGTCACCGTGGTTCAGCAGGCGCTGGAGTCGATGCCGGTGATCAAGGCCTTCGATGGTCAAAAAATCGAGGAGGATCAACTGATCCATGTAAGTAGCGCCACTGTAAGAGCGGCGCTGGCGGCACGGCGCATCAAGTCTCTGCTTGCGCCGATGGTATCGGCCACGGTGGCACTCTGCACGGCCGTTGTCATGTGGCAGGGGTCGTATCTGATTCTTGCGGGGGGCATGACCATTGGCGCCCTGACTGTCTATCTCTCCTATCTCACAAAGTTTTTCAAGCCGGTAAAGGATCTGGCTACGACGACCAACGCCATCGCTCAGGCGGCTGTTGGAGTGGAACGCATTAGCATGGTTCTTGAGGCGGATGCCATCATCCCCGAGCGCGAAGATGCCATCGAACCGCGGAATATCAAGGGCGAAATCATCTTCCAAAACGTCGCCTTCGCTTATCCCGACAATCTTCCGGTGCTGAACGATGTCAGCTTCTTCGTCAAGCCGGGACAACGAGTGGGGATCGTAGGGCCGACCGGCGGCGGAAAGTCTACGATCGTCAGCCTGATTCCGCGTTTCTACGACGTGATCGCCGGGAAAGTGGTCATCGACGGGCACGACGTGCGCGAATATAAACTTCACTCCCTGCGTGATCACATCGGCTATGTCTTGCAGGATACCGTCTTGTTTCGTGGAACCATTCTCGAGAACATCGCGTTCGGGCGGCCGAGAGCCACTCACGCCGAGATCGTCGAGGCTGCTCACCTTGCCAATGCCGACGAATTTATCGCCCGCATGCCCCACGGATACGACACAGTGGTCGGGGAGCGAGGCCTGACTCTCTCTGGAGGCCAGCGACAGCGCATCGGCATCGCTCGCGTGATTGTGCGGAACAATCCCATCCTTCTTCTCGATGAGCCAACCGCTGCTCTCGACGCTGAGTCGGAGAGGTTGGTAATGGATGCGCTGGAGCGACTCATGAAGGGACGCACGGTTCTTACCATCGCGCACCGCCTGGCGACGATCCGCGATGCTGATCAGATTGTCGTGATTGCAGCAGGCGTGGTCGCTGAGAACGGCACGCACCAACAGTTAGTCGCCCGGAATGGCACTTACGCGGCGTTGTACCGCACACAGTTCGGGAACGAAACGGACAAACTCGACTCGCGGTTGCGCCTCGTTCCACAGGCAACGCTTGCATAAAAAGGAGAAAACACAATGTCGCGATATCTGATTGCTTTCCCCGATGATTCGGTGCGCCCCATTCTCGACGCGATCGATGGTGCCTCAGCTTCTGTGCGAGTCAAGATGTTCGTCTTTTCCGACTCGCGCATTTTGGGGGCCGTGATCAAGGCACACCACCGCGGCGTGCACGTGCGCATCATGCTGAATCCGACGCGGCGCAACGGCCAGACGGAGAACCAGCAAACGCGCAAGCTGCTCGAGAATGCCGGTATCGAAGTCATGGACAGCACGCCGGATTTTGAAGTGACCCACGAAAAATCCATGGTGGTCGATGAGAAATCGGCCTGGATCATGTCGCTCAACTGGGAAACCGAGAATCTGATCGAAACCCGCGACTATGCCGTCGTGACTTCGCATGCGCACGAAGTGCAGGAGATCGTCGAATGTTTCGAGGCGGACTGGGCGCGGAAACCGTTCCATCCCGGCGACCACTCGCACATGATCTGGTGTGTGGGAAACGCGCGGCAGCGGCTGTCGCAATTTATCGACGAAGCTAAGCACTCGCTCTGGGTGCAGAACGAGCGCTATCAGGATCCGCTGATTATTGAGCACCTCGTGCGCGCCAGCCGGCGCGGGGTCAAGGTGCACATCATGGCGCGCCCGGCGCATACGCTCAAGGAAGAAAAGCTTATCGAAGGAGTCGCTGGCTTGCGCATCCTCGACGATGTCGGGGTAAAGGTCCACAAGGTGCACGGCCTGAAACTTCACGCCAAGTTAATGTACGCGGACGGGGCGCGCGCCATCGTCGGCTCGATCAACTTAGCCCCCGGTAGCTTCAACAGCCGGCGCGAGCTGGCCATCGAAGTACGCGACCAGGATGTCGTCGACCGCATTCACAAGCTGGTCCATCACGACTGGAAGAACTCACGCCCGATGGATTTGTCCGATGACGGGTTGATCGCCGACCTAGGCGAGAAGGGCAGAGAAATTGTCTCTGCCGTCTAGTGATGTTGAGGTCCGGCTTATGTTTCGCTGAGTTCACCCGCTGCGCCGTCTCCATTCGCAGGACCTCCGAAAATCTTGGGACCGGTCCTCCGCTCGCCAGCGACACGGGCGCGCCTCCCGGATTCTCGGGAAATCCCGAACGCAACTGCATCGCGGCTCCCCTTAAGTCATTGGCTTTGTAAGGAAACAGATTGGTCGCTGCCATGCATTACCGATTGACATTGGGGCTGCGCGATGCGGCCAAGATTCTTTCAAGAAAGGTTGACGGAAATGAAACTACACAAGATCGCTCTCGGAATATTCCTCGGAGCGGCTTCGATGGCCGCCTCCGCTGCCGATAACACTACTTCACAAAGTCCCGTTGCCCCGGGGGGCCTATCCTCGGCTCACAACGCGAACAAGAGGTCCGATGCGCTCCAGATCGTGGAGCCTAAATACGGCAATATCATCACCGACAAAACCACGGTGAAAGCCGTTGTGCGCGTGGGCGACGGGATTCGTCCCAAGTCTCTCCGCATTACATTGAACGGAACGAATGTTACCCGTCATGCCCAAGAAGAGAATTGCGCACACGACGCTTGCCAATGGACCGTGGAACTCAGCAAAAGGGACCGGCTGCTGAGCGGTGCGAACCAGCTCGTGGCATTTGCGCGCGGCTCCGACAACAGTATAAAGATCGAGCGAGCAGAATTCTTTTATGACTACGGTCTGGGGGCTGAGCAAAATAAGCCACAGTGGGAAGCTCCTAGTTTGGGGCTTTCGCTAAATCCGGGGGGCGCCCAACCTTGGGTGACTTTGACGACAGGCTGGCCCGCCAATATGCAGGACAACCTCGACCCCACACAGTACTCGCTTCCCTATCGGGATATGACGTTCCCAATGGCCAACGACACACCGTGCACAACGCTATATCAAGTGGTGGTCTTGAACCGTCAAAACCCCGCTCATGAAGATGACTATTCATGCCAAGCTAGCTCCGGGGCACTCAAGGGATATCTTGCGGGACTGTCGAAAGGCACAGAAATCGTGTTGGTTGGGACGACAGTGGGTAAGGATGCCGATTTTGGTCTTGATACAACCGGCATCGGCGGCACCAACTATGGGGTGCCTCCTGGTGCTACGAATCCGCCTCAAGGATATGCCGCGATCGGAATCCCGGGGGCAGCACCCGGCAGTGCCTACGAAAGCTACTACGTTGCAAGCGACGTTGGCAAAGCTTACCTGAGGTGGCCCTTCGCCGAGGGTTTGCTGGCACAGGATCAATACGACAACTACAACTTCCACGCCGGCAACAATATCCAGTTCGAGGTTTACCCGAACAATCCTAACAACAGCACCAGTAACGTCTTTATCAACTACAGCGGCGACGTTCATGGTTGGGAAGCGCCAGTCAATTCAACAAATGGGTTCTGGCTTCTCACACTGGACCGTGTAACGCTGTTGCCGGTCGATGCAAATACGACCAGCGGCAGTCCCTGTCAACCGCAGGGATACGCCGAAAATTGCGGGCAGTTCTTCCCCACAGGCAGCACGGACCCGAACGTTGCTTCGGCCGCGGCGGATAGTCTGGCAGATGCGCTCTCTGGGGTAACACCACGCCAGTTGGCAGTCGTCACTACATTGGGCCAACCATTCCAGAGTGCGTCGTCAGTAACCGCCAAGTTGGCAAATGGATTTCTCCAATTTGGAGGCTCTCTTTACACGTTGCAGTCGCTCACCCAGAGCACCTCGACCTATACCCTGATTGCTAAGGGCTTGCCCGCGAACACATCAAACGGCACCTTGTCGGCAGGTGTGGTCAATTCCTCCTCGGCGTTCAGTCAGCAGGGGCAAACTGGATTTGTGCGTGGCGTAATGGCTCGCGACAACAACGGCCTGTATTTACCCTCAGTCAGCTCTCAAGAAGACGGAAAAATGAATGGAAGTAACGCAACCAGCCTTAGCATCGATTACGACTTTTACACGATCAGCTCGCAGGCCCCGATCGATTGGCCGTTGACCGACACACCGGGACACGTGGCGGCTTACCATTGGGCGAGCCAGCAGTTCCTATCTAACCATTACGGCAAATCGCAGCCACCCGACCCACTCAGTGCGGATTTGCGCTACTGGTATCGCAGTCCCACACGCGCCTCGGATATGGGAACTTACAACACAGATTTCCAGTGTCCGAATGCCGTGGCAAATTCACCATGCGACTACCCCGGCAATGGGGTTTCATTCACCGAGCAAGACCTCACGGATGTCGATGCAGAGTTATACACCGAACTCACAGCACTCCACGATACAGATCTCTATCTTGGCTCGAATGGGATCGGAGGGCTGATTCAGCAGAGTGACGGCAGTGGTGGCGTGCTGTCTGACCAGGTTATTGCTGCGACTTATGAGGTGCTGCAGGATCAGGTCATGCCGGTAACAACTAGTACAGCTCTGAACGGCGCAGTCTACGACTGGTTGAACCTGGCAGCGGGCATGACTTCGGTTCTTTCTGCCGCCCTGGGCCCGGCGGACTTTCCCGTAGCCGCCGCGGCGATGGGGGTTACCAGTGGCGCGCTTTGGACCGGTTCAGCGTTTGGGCCCTTTGCCACCAACGATCCGGTCACGCCTCCAAGCTATGAAAGCAGTTTCGATACAACCCTGGGACAGATGCAGGAACAGGCATCAACCTACGCTTCAAATCTAGCTCTGTCCTACGACACAGCCCTCGACAACATCTACAGCGATTGGGGCAGGCTATCGGCAACAGGAGCCAAGACCGCGAATTCGTCGACGGGATGGTACTTTGACAGCAATGTGTCGGAGCAAGGTCTGACCAACCAATTAGCAGGCGGGGTACGGCGGTCAATCTACCTTCAGCTGATCCCTCAATTCTATGCGGCCGATACCTACTACCAGCAACCGGTGGCGAGCATCGATCGACTCGGTCTCTTTTACTTCAATAATCCTGGACCCGGCAACGACACTCCGCCTGTCGATACGTGCACTGCAGCCTATCCATCGGCCATCACGTCAAACGAGTACGGCTACAGAGTCTATTCGGCGTACGGCAGCAGTGGAAAGACCGACATGTTTGTCCTCGGTGGGGCGATTAACAACCAGGGCACCCCGAATGTGACGGAATCCCTGCCCAGTGCGGATCTGCTGAACATATTGTTCGGTGCACCTCCGGAGATTGATCCGCCTGCCACGGCTCCCCTGAATATTCAGCAGGATCTCTTATACGCATCAGTGCCGCGCAGGGGGGGGCCGTACATGTTCGATTGGCCCGGCTTTACCCTTTGCTACAAGCCGGGATGCACGGATAACGCAGGGGAACCCCAATGGAGCAGCTGTGTCGGTCCGTAGCCGGATAATCTAACTAATTGCCCGAAGACCATGACCCTCCGGCGAACCTGCCGGAGGGCCATTCATTTTCGTCTGACAGTCGAGCGCTCGCATTGAGTGGTCTCTAGCTCCTTCGCGGCAGAGTCCCTCCGCAACAATCTCGATCACGGAATGTCGTGAAGATTGGTCGAATCATACGTAAAGAACTTAGGAAAGACGTTTCATTGCAGCGCAGCTGCGTTGGCATCGCAGTTGCAACCTCCGGGTGACAAATCTGCAATCCCTGGCAGCAGGGATTGGGAAACTAAATAAGGTGCGGAACAATTCATGTGGAGAGCTAAACGGATAGAAACAGGGAATCAAATTGTCTTAGGACTGAGCGGCCGGTTACAGCGTGAACAGCTGTCCGAACTGAAGGATGCACTCGCATCACATGCACCTATTCACCATCTGATCCTCGACCTGGCGGACGTAAAACTCGTGGATCAGGACACGGTCTGCTTTCTTGCCGACTGCGAGGCCGCCGGAGCCCGCTTGTGGAATTGTCCCGCCTATATTCGCGTATGGATTGCCGACTGTCGAGCAGCCAGGAAATCCATCTCCGGCTAATTCTTGATTTCTCCTGGCTGCTCCTGAAATTTCGTGAATTCGCGAGCCTCTTGGAAGTTAAGACTCCCGCAAGTCCAGTCTACTCATCAGTCTAGTTTTGGTTCGCAGGTTGCATTACTCCCTGCGAGAAGGGGCTGGTCACATGATGAAATCAGAGGATGTTGTACGACGCGTGAAAACAGCAGTCCGACTAAACAATTTCGTCAACGGATTTGAAGCGAGGCTTCTAGGAACGATGCTCGCAATAATGGCCGTGCTCTGGTTCGGTCTTTTGGGACTCAGCGCTCCCGCGTTAGCTCAGGACGAGCCAGCGGCGGTGACAGCACCCGCGTGTGGTGAGGAGCAGAGTCTTCTCTCCCAGAGCGGCGCCCGAAGCCTTAGTTTCGGGACTCTCCCTGTGCCAGGCGCCACCGATCCCGAGGGAGCTCCAGCCGGCCGCTATATCCTTTTCCCGGATCACGAGGTACTCGCGTTCCAACCTTACCTTGCACGAATCAGCGCAGAGGAGTTGACCACCGATCAAGGTGGCACAAATCCCCCAGCTGCCTCGTATCCCCTGGATGCCTGGGATCCCAACGGATGGGGTCCCACGCCGTACTTCCCGACAGCCGCGCATTTCCTGAAGCCGTCGAGCGAAGACGCACTATGGGCCGCCCGTAACGGCAGGCCGAGCGACCCGCAAGCTGGAGTAGACGTCACTTTCTTCGGCGGATCGGACGGCGGATTCTTCAGAACGTTGTCGGTGACTCTTCCAGGCACTCTGCTGCCACGTCAGTCCGATTTTACAGACTTTATCGCGATAGCAGCCGGCGACCTCGACAATGCCACAGGCTCCGATGGGAATCTACATGACAAAGCAGTGGTGGCGCGTGTGAATAGTGAAGATCCTCAATTCTACGGCTACGACGTCGACGTCGTGGATTACGAGTCGGGGCAGATTCAGTCTCCTGCTATAACCGTCTCGCATTTTGCTGAGGTCAAGCCCAAGTTTCAGACAAAACCACAAACCTCAATCAGCGGTCTTCTCCCCAGCGACAATATTCTCGCGGTAGTGACCGGCGACTTTCTGGGTACTGGCAAGAAAGAGGTCGTTGTGGTGGCCCTGGGCGATAACACGCTGCTGCTTTACACATTCCAGTACGAGACGGTTGACGGAAGCCATACGCTCAAGTTGCAACGGGCGCAATACTTTCCTTTACTTTCTGTTGGCCCCGAACCTTGGAGATCCAGGCCGATCGTGGGCACCATCGCGGCCACCGCGGGTGACTTTGATGGTGACGGCGCGGACGAACTTGCGGTCGCTTACTCTCGATGGGGCGAATCACCGAATAACAAGAATTATGGCGGCTACGGCATCGGCATGCTGATCTTGAAATACGACTCATCATTCAATGCCACGCTGAAAAATGACACGGTGATGTTCTCTGCGGGAGGATTGGGCGACAAGACTTTTCCGCTCTCGACCAGGCCAATCGTCGATATCACCTCGGGGCAGTTCGTTCTGGATCCGCAAAACGGAATTCCGTACGGCAGAAGACAGATTGTTCTTGGCTGGAAAGACACCGGGTATGCTGCCGGATCTTCTGCGAAGCCGGCCAATATTCAACTGCAGGCTTATTCCGTATCCAGCAACTTAGCGACGGTCGCCCCAATGGGCTCCAAGTTGACAATCGGTGGGGATTTCTTCTCTTCCATCAGATTTTCCATCGCAGCGGGCGGATTTGAGGGCGCCTCTGGCAAGCTGCCAATTTATCAACTGGCTGTTAACACTTGGTTTGGCGCGGGCGAACTCGGTACGTTCACTGAATTGACAACTTATCGGGTGAGCGGGGCAGGGATCTCACTATGGCAGCGAAAACCTCAGCAGCCCACCGGAGTCTTAGCGGATACTAGGATGCGGGTGCCGGTGATCGCCTACGACGGCCACGGCAACTCCAGATATCTGGGGAATCCCGTTCATCTAACTGCATACAGCTCTCCTACAACCGACTTCGTCATGCAGGAGCCTCCCAAGCACGCATACTGGGACGAGCGAGACCATGTGCTCAAGAACTATTCGCGGTTCGACGGAAATTACGTACACCTTTTCCGGGGCAACACTGCGAGCTTCTCAACAGAGACGAAAAGTGAGTCATCCCGCGATACGGGCGGCTCGGTTGCAATCAGCGCTGGCGCCACGGTGTCAACAGGCGCCGATTTGGGAATTGTTAAGTCCGGCGCTGAAGTCAGTGTCGACGTAACCGTGAAGGGAAGCTACGACTATAACGAACACAAGGAATGGTTCAACTCTCAGTACAAGGAGCGGACCGTCGCGAGCGAAGGTCAGACCGATCGGGACGACTACTTGAAAGGGCAGATGCAAAGTTTCGATATATGGCGGTACCGCGTGTATGGAGCTCCTAATGGCGGCAGCTCCCTGAATGCGTTCTACGAGTTGGTTTTTCCGGGTCAGTCAATAACATTTGACGGCGGCGGGATGAACTTCTACTGGTATCAGCCCATTCACGAAAATGGCAACATCCTTTCCTATCCGTCGCGGCTCGGCGCAAATGCCGGCAGCCCCTATATACCTGCGGACATCGGCTCCTTTACTTTGCCCAACGGTCAGACCAAACAGAACGAGCCGGTGGTGCCGCCCAGTGAGCAACGCTTCGATGCGACTTCGGGAAGCATCCTGCTCGAATTTAGCCAGGACATCGCCCAAAGCGGTTCTTTCAGCTACTCACACAAGATTGGAGAAAACTTCGATACGCGGATATCCTTCACCGGCGAAGCCAAAGGGTTTGGCGGCACAGGGGTCGAATTTCGATCCTGCGGATCCTTCGAGTTTCACAATAGCAATAGCTGGGGCGGAAACGACACCAGTACATCAACCACCAAGGACCAGACGAAGGTCGTGCTTAACCGTGCCAGGGGCACCCCGACCTGGGCGTATCCCTTCTTTCCAGTGGTTTACAACACCAAGGATGGAACTCTGAAGATGTCGTTTGGCATGCCGAATCCCGCGAACTCTTCGACAAATCAATCGGGTTATCAAACGTATGCCGGACTCTATGGTGCATTGCCCGATCCAGCTCTGAACCTGCCGTTGCGCTTTCTGTCTCGGTCTGCCGGATCGGGAGAGTTGGAACTATGGGAGCCCAATCGGGAAACATCACGCAAGAAGATGCGCGGCTTGTTCTTCCGTCAGGCTCAGATCGATCCGGCCGCAAACACGTACTTGCAATGGGCTTTCAATCCCAAGCCCGGTGACATCGTTCGCATCGAGCCCCGTATCTACAACTACAGCACGGCAGTGACGGCATTCAACACCGTCGTCGAGTTCCAGGTCATTCAGTACGACAGTGGTCGGGACAGCGAGATCTGCGACGCTCCCATCAATGGGGCGCCCACGAAAAGAACCGGGTTGGTGTGCCCACGCTCCGCACGGACAACGATCGGAAAAGCTACGGTCAGCCAGCTGAATCCGCTTCAGTTCACCTGTATCTCGGGTTATGACGACCCAGCCATCATGGGTTGCGCCCCATCGGTATTTCTGGACTGGGATACTGCGAACTTTGCTCCCGATTTCGGGACCTACGATTATCGCGTCTACATTGTCCTGAACCCCGGTAGTCGAGCGGGTAGTGAGATCTACGGCTTGGAACCGGCTTCTCTAAACATCACAAACATCGAGAACACCACGCCGATGGTGGTTACGGCCCCGGGAAGTGATCTGGAAACCGGTGAGTACGTCATCATCGGAGATGTTCAGGGTCTCGACAAGGCCAATGGCACGTTCATCATCACGCGGATCTCGAATGACCAATTCGAACTCAACGGCTCGGTCTCCAGCCGAGGAAGCTACGCCGGTGGCGGCATGGTTTCGGTGCTGGATCCCGGCCAAAACAATGAAGGCTATGGAATGATCAGCATTACGAATATTCCGGCTCTGACGGCGGGCGCGGATCCGATCCCACATGACTATCTGGAGGCAAATTCGCTCGAGGGTTTAAGCGAGGGCGGCTCCTCCCGGCTGGTGGATTCGGCTCTGACCGCGGTTCAGGGCGAGCCCTTAGAGCTACGCTTCACCGCGTACAGCTCCATGCTGCACGCCGATGGCGCACACATGCTTCTCTTCGATGGCGATCCCGCCGAAGGAAACCCGGCCATTGCCGATCAAGTCATCCATCCCGGAGCTCACGGCCCCGATGGAACAAGCATCTGGTTCACCTGGACTCCGACGACTAGCGGGCAGCACCATCTGTACGCGGCTCTGATCGAGGAACCAGGACAACAACTGCCGGCCGCGGAGGTGAACGTCAACGTCATCGCTCCCCAACACAGATAGGGCAAGTCTTCGGTGGGGCCTCTTTCTTCTCGCTGCTCTTGCCCGAACCCTAACAGCAGGGCATTGTCACAGCCACGACTGGAGTCGCAACCGTAATGCAATCGCGATCACGCTTGGGGGTTTATCAAAGGCCTGGCGTCCGAAACGCCCACAGCAATGGCACCCCCGGTGGTCTGGGACTGCCATTCAAGGACTTACATTCACCCCAGCCTGAGGTGGTCCAGCAGGATTCAGCATGCGTGCCACTTCGGCAAATCTTCGGGGACATTCCGATGCAAGAGTAACAATATCTCTTGCTCCGAATATTAAGCTACCGATACACAATCGGCAGTTCACGCGGCGAGCCCATCCTCGACTGACGGCCGATCATTCAAACAGTCGATTTTTTGGCGATTATAAGGTGCAGTCACGCCGGTACAGGCTAAAATGCTCGAAGTCATTTTCCCACTTTTCCATTCGTCGGGTACACGTTAAGAAATTCCTGCGTTCATGGAAGTGCTAGTCCAAATTTCACGATATGGGGGCAGAACACGAGGGAAATTTCAGCTTTTGCGCCGTTCGGATTTCGGGTTTTTCGGACCGCTAAGACCTAACTCCATGAATCGTCACCCTCGTGAATTTCACTTTTCGGGCACACGCACAAGAATGTGGGTTCGCGCAAATGATGAAAGTTGGCCCCAAAAGATGAAACGGAAGCAAACTTTGTAGACACAAAGACATTAGGAGAGGCTCACTCATTGTGATTCATAATGTCGAGCAAAGTCAGAGTCACAAGCAAAGCACGCTGAAACCCAGCGCGAAACCAAATCGCGAAACGGGAGTGGCTTTCTCGAAGTAACACGGCGAAGACAGCAGCGGCGAATGCAATCGTGTAGCGTTCCGGCAGGTTTTGCCGCTCTGCAAGAACTACCTTCAATCCGCGCGTCCAGACCGCGCCCCGCATGGAGACCCTCTAAATGCGATTTGCAGGCAGAATATTCTTATAGCGCAACAGTTTTTCTGTTTCAAATCAGTAACAGGAAGAAACTTCGTCCCCCCTAGTGAGGCTGCTGGCATCTCTTCAACGTATAAGCAATTTGCGATCGTTGACTGTGAATGATCGCCCGATTTCCTGACTCCTCAAGGAACTCTGCGACTGATAGTGGTGGCAACGCCCTGACCACGATCGTCGCTGATCTTCATTTTCATGAGAATTTCCAACCGTTCCGAGAGTCGTTCGGACAAGTCAGGATCCGATGCCGAGCTTGCGTAGTATTCGAGAATGTTTTTTCTCAGGCTCTCAGGGATTGGCCGGTTGGGCTCCGATGTGATGCGCTCCAGCAGTTGTGCATAGGTTTGATCTGCAAGAGGATAATCCTCTAGTTTGACGCGATTTCCTGTGTCGAGATCGATGTTGGCAAGCGCGAGAGAGGCCTTACCATCCTTAAGCATCTTGTCGAGCATGTCGTGAAATTCTTCTACCGCATGATTCACGCTGTGGAGATACCAATCTTCCGTCTCAGGCGTGGGAATCTTTATTGCCAGATCGGATGCGGCCCCAATTTTCGGAATGATGAGGACCAGAACAGCCAGCAAGTGCGCCTTGAAACCAGGCCCTTTGTATGTATGTCTCCAGTGCCGCTCGTAGTTTGTGTGAGCGATGCGGTCGGCAAGAATTCGATAAGGCCCATCGGCCGCGTGGGCAGGAAACTGATGCCGATGCAGTACAACCTCGGCTTCAGCGAACGCCGGGATAAAAACACGCACCGATGTGCTGTAGCTTCGTAGGGCGGGATGTGCCCGCCCCAGCAGTTCATGGATGTCGAATCCGTAAGTATTTCTGAACGCCCGTTCCAGAAATTTTCTTGGTACTTTGAGACCGATGAACCGCAGATACTCAGGTGGCGCAAACGTTCCATCAGACAATTCCCCAATGTCAAATGCGAATTCGGTTCTGATGTGACCGTGGGGGCTCTCGTCATAGGTCACCATCGACCCAAACCTGCGCTCTAGCTTGGGAAATTCCACTGCGGTTGACGGATTAACGGCCTCCGAGTGACCGATGGAGTCTCCTACATAGTGGGACAAAGCTCCAATTGCGAACGCGTACTCGTCGATAGTCTCGGCGTTTGCGAGGAGCCAACCGACGAAGTCTCCCGAACGTACGTAGTGCGTGAGGTTGCTGAAGAACTGTTTGCCGAATGGGTAGTAACCCATGTCCTGGATCGCGGAACCGCCATAGGCATAAGCATGAGCCTCGCGCAGTTGTTCCTCTGTTGCGTTTGGAAATCGCGCAAGCAGCAAGGGCCGAATGGAATCATTCCAGGCCAGGTCGATCAGTTCCTGATGGGTAAGAACAGAGTATGCGGCCGAGTTGACCGCGCCGAATAAAACTGCAACCAGAAAAATAGCTCCGCTAGCTATAAGGCGCCCAGAAGAGCAGTACTTCAGTCCTCGAAGTGAGCCTATCTTTTTGCAACTTGGGTGACAGGTAGCTTCTTGTCTCATTCCGCCTGATCCTCATACTTCTTAACGCAGATTCGAAATGTCGAATCGGTCTAATTCTCGCTATATCAGCCGCGGCACTCCCTTGCCCCATGTTTCCGGAGGTGCCAGTTCGCGTCGAATCGGAGGCGAGGTCATATCGCGCACGTCAGAATTGAAGATGCGAGCTGCCTGCGAGATCAGATAGTCGGCAGTTCTTGCCGCCAGTGCCTGGATCGTGAGGCCGGGATTGGCCGAGCCTTGGGTGGGCATGATGCTGCCATCACAGACAAAGAGATTGGCGATGTCATGAGTACGACCGAATTTATCCACTACGGAAGTCTCGGGGTCCGATCCCATGCGAGCAGCGCCGACAAGATGGGCGTAGCGGGCCTCCTGCACAACCTCGGTAGCGCCGGCGGCGGCCATCACTTCCATGGTTTTTTCTTTTGCAAATTTGATGAGCCTTTTGTCGTTGTCGTGCAGGTTGAAACTGACGTGCGCGACCGGCAGGCCGAAGCGATCTTTTTCCCTCGCGAGGGTCACGCGATTGTCAGCCCAAGGAAGAATTTCGCCGAGGAGACCGAAGGTAGCCCAATGGTTGTAATCCATCATTTCCCGACGAAGACTCCATCCCCATACTCGCTTAGCCGCTAGCATCTGCTTGCCGAAAGCAATGGGTAAAGGGCCGACGGTTTGAATGGCGAATCCGCGGGCGAAGTCGCGCTTGGAATCAGTCTCGTAAAATTCCTCGGTCAGGGCGTGCGCGGGCGGAGCTTTATACATTCGCACGGGCTGTTCAAAACGGCCGAGGACAACGTTTCCCGCCTGCGCCATCAAATAGCGTCCGACCGTGCCGCTGGAGTTGGCGAGGCCGTTGTCGAAGCCCGGGCAAGCGGAGTTCAACAATAATCTCGGCGTCTCGATGGCATAACCACAAACAATCACCGCTCTTGATTTCTGGAAATGCGTTGCACCATCGTTGTCGAAGTAATGTATCCCGGTAACGCGCCGATCGTTGCCCAACTCGATTCGCGATACCATGCATCCATCACGAATCTCCGCGCCCTTTTTCAGCGCGTCGGGAACATGGGTGATCAGCGTGCTGGCCTTCGCGCCGACCTTGCAGCCTTGAATACAAAATCCGCGATAGATGCAGTGCGGCCGGTCCCCATGAGAACCGGAGAGAATGGCGACCGGGCCGCCAATCGACACCGGAATGTTGAGCGCGGAACAACCGCGAATCAGCGCGTTCCCGACGCCACCCATGGGATGAGGCCCATAGGCGTACCCATGCGGATGTCCCCAAGGATAATAAGCAGGGCCAGCGACAGGCATTTCCAATTCCAGTTGCTCGTAATACGGAAGGAGATCCTGATATGTAATGGGCCAGTCGACGCCAACACCGTCGCGGGAATAAACTTCGAAGTCGGAAGGATGCAGCCGGGGAGTGAAGGCGGCCCAGTGAACCGAGCCTCCACCCACGCCCTTGCCGCAATTATTCGCACCCAGTGCCAACGGATCGGAGCCGCCGGTGACGCGCGGGTCTTCCCAGTAAAGTTTGTGCGAGCCGGCTTCATCGCTCACCCAGTCGCGCTCGGTATCCCAGAAGGGGCCAGCTTCAATGCCTACGACACTAAAGCCGGCACGTGCCAGCCGTTGCAGAAGAATGCCACCTGCAGCTCCGACACCGACAATGATATAGTCGACTTCGTCTTTCTCATCGAACTTCCGCATCGGCGCATGCAAGTACTGCAACGATCCCAGCATGTGCTTGCCGTTGTGCGGCGACCGGAACGCTCCCAGGAGTGGCTCTTTCCGGTTCATCATTCCTTCCCGGATCGATGCTGATCGGCTTCGGTGTGGTGATGCGCGGCCGATTCCACTTCATCCGATACCGCACACTCCGGTGCAAGCCAGTCGTAGCGCCGCTCTTCTACCTCCCACGGCTCCGGCTCACCGCGTTCGAGTCGGGTGTAGGCACGCGGGTAAGCTGGGCCTCCGAATCCAATTTCATCCCATGCCCACGGGTGCGCGTAATATGCGTCAATCGCATCGCCCATGATCAACTGCCAAAAGCGGTGCACCGACATGGTGTGCCAAATATCCGCGGCGGCTTCCGGCTTACCGTCGTGAATTGCTTTAAGCACCATCTCCCGCTGCGGGTAAGACAGGGCGAGAAAACCGGCACCGTAGCGCTGTTCGGCCTCCTTATTGATAGCCTCACGCCCCATGCGGTAAGCTTCACGATCCTGCGGCATGTTCTCGAACCGGTATCCAACGGTCTGATTGATGAACAACCGATGGTCAAGCGGAGCGACGACAGGAATCTGGCGGTCAGCGGTTCGGTCGGTCTGCGGAATCAGGTGAGCAAAAACCGTCGTCCAGAAATCCCATTCTTCTGACGAGAAAAACTGGCGGGAAGGTATCGAATCCACGCGGTGTGTGACGACTTGGCGCGTCGCATCGTCCCAGAATGCGCTTTGGGACAAGGTACTGAAGCCAGGATAATAGCCCGGAGTATTGCGAGGCTCAAGCGGAACACCATCGCGATCGCGAGGTCGTAAGGCGGAATCGACGCTGCGGATGGTTTTCCCTGTTGTTTCCTTCATGCTTGTTTCCTCCGCAGCAGACTGGCCAGCAAGCCGAGCATTCCCGCCGCGCCAAATAACAGCGGGGCAAAGATCGGCGGCCCGTAAATGATGTTGTAGAGAAGATGCTTGCTACCGCCGGGCCGGCGAAGTACTCCACGGCTGTGGTAGTAAAAGCCGACAGCGGCGTCCGCCGAAGCCAGCACAGACACCGCTGGCAGCGCCGTTGTTGCCAGCCGTCGGTTCTTTACGGAGCCAAAGGATGCGGCCGCGAGAGCGGGTGCAAGGAGAATGGGCGTCCACTGTGCGGCATAGCGAAAGTTATTTTTGTAATGCGAATAGAAGGCCTCGAAGCCACTGAGCAGGGCGCTCACGCCGGTTACGATGGCTACCTGTCGCTGAAAACGGCCCTCGCGAATATCCTGTTCGGCCGACAGCAACTCTCGGCTTTCTTTCGCGGGCAAAAGTCTGGCGAGCAAGTTATCACGTCTTGATCGTGTGTCGCGTAAAGCTTCTTCCCGTTGAAGGAAAGAAGCGACGAGACCGAGATAGGCGCTGGTCCCGAACAGCAGTGGCGCAAAAACCGGCGGTCCCATAATCATGTTGGTCATTGGTAGCTGCCACCCACCGGGCTTGCGCTGGATACCGCGCACGTGGAAATAAAAACCGATCGCCCCGTCCGCGAGCGTTAAGACCGAAATCCATCGAAGTACGGTTCTAGCCGCGCGCCCGTTGAAGAAACCGGCGATGCCCGCCATCGCCAGCAAGACACTGATGATCACGGGCGTGTACATCACGCGCCGACTGTAGCTGCCGCGATAATGTTCGTAGGCGACCTCAAGACCACTTGCAATGCTGGTTCCGGCAGTCAAAAGAGAAAGGCTTCGTTGGAACCGTCCCTCTCTGATTCGATTCGCGGCGATCTCCAAGTCTTTGCGAGCATGGCTCAGCGGTCGTGTTGAAAGCGTCGGCATCGCGCTAGACAACCTCGCGTACTTCGTCCAAAGCGATCGTTTTAAGAATCTTTGTCGCGTCTTTCTGTCCTCGCAACAGCGATTTTGCGAAATGGATTGCCTGTTCCGTCGTTGCTTTGCCCGGCATCGGGGGCTCATTCGGATCGACCACCGCCTGGACCACGGTAGGCCCTTTGTGGCTGAGCGCTTCGCGAAGAATCGATTCGGCCTCCTCGGGATGTTCGATGGTGAACCCTCGAGCCCCGCAAGCTTCAGCAACTTTGGCAAAATCGATCGGTTGCAGTTCCACTCCGTATTCGGGATTTCCCTCAAGAATCATTTGCTCCCATTTAATTTGCCCCAGCACATTGTTCTTGATCACGATTACAGTGACCTGCAGGTTATATTTCACGAGCGTGGCGATCTCGCCCATGAGCATGGTTAGGCCGCCATCGCCGACCACGCAAACCACTTGCCGTCCGGGATACGCAATGGCCGCGCCGATGCTGTAGGGAAGGCCATTGGCCATCGTCGCCAGCGATCCGGAAAGTGAGAACTGCATGTTGCCTCGAATCTCTACGTAACGCGCAGTCCAGGTCGCGATGGTCCCGCTATCCGAAGAGACGATAGCGTCATCGTTCAGCAGTTTATTAAGAGTGTGGGTGACCACCTGCGGCTTCATGGGCATGTCTTTGCGTGTGCCGCGTTCCTCCATGAGTTCGTTCCAGTCCTTCATGTGAGCCTGAGCCTTTTCGAGGAAGTCATGCTTCTTCCGCTGCAGCAGAGGCAGCAAGGCAGTAAGAATGGTTTTTGCGTCGCCGACCAACCCTACATCCACCTGATGCCGAAGTCCGACGCGGCTGGGATCAATTTCGATCTGCACACATTTCGCTTTACCAGGCTTGGGCAAGAATTCCATGTAGGGATAGCTCGTGCCAATCATGATCAAAGTGTCGCAATCATTCATGGCGTCCACAGAGGGAGCGGTACCAAGCAGGCCGATGCCGCCAGTAGTGTATGGACTTCGGTCAGGTAAAACAGCTTTTCCCAGAAGTGCCTTTACCACCGGACCACCCACAACGGTCGCCAGCTGTGTGACCTCTTCCCGGCAAGCGAGCGCGCCACGTCCAACGAATATTGTGACTTTCGATCCCGCGTTAATGATGTCGGCGGCTTGCTGTAACAGCGAGTGCGCTGGTCTGGCCGTCGAAGGCACGCTCCAATCGCCGCTGTGGTGCGCCACATTGGCGTTGCTGCGGTGCTTATCGGAAACTTCCCACTCCTGGATATCTTTGGGAATGCAAATGTGAGAAACACCGTGGCGAGCGTAGGCGGTGCGCACCGCCATGTCGACTACATTCACGGCATGCGCTGGCCCCATGATTCGCTCATTGAAGACCGAGACGTCCATATAGAGCTTGTCGAGATCGACGTCCTGCTGATAATCCATGCCGATCAGATCGTGAAAAGTGTGCCCGGTAATCGCGAGCACGGGCTGCAGATCGCATTTGGCATCGTACAGTCCATTCAGAAGATGCACGCCGCCTGGACCAGAGGTAGCGCAGCAGACCCCGATACGGCCCGTATATTTCGCGTAGCCCACGGCCGCGAACGCTGCAGCCTCCTCGTGCCGCACCTGGATGAATCTCAACTTGTCTTTGTGGGTTCGGAGCGCCTCGAAGAAACCATCAACGCCATCTCCTGGAAAACCGAAAATCGTATCCACTCCCCATTGAATTAAACGTTCAACAATAAGATCGGAAACCTGCTTCGCCATAAACCATCCCTTTCGTAATTCGCGTCAATCGCCGTTGTCTTTTTCTTCCAGTCGACTTTTCTGCCCTCACAAATCAGATCCGATAAGCTGCCACATCCCTTTCCTTTAATTCCAGACCGTTTCCCGGACGAGCCAAATCCGGTTTCATAATCCCGTTTTGCGGCTCGCAGAAGCCCTCAAAAAACATTCTTTCGATGCGGGCATGATCGTGGAAAAACTCCATGTGAACGGCTCGCGGCACGGCGCAGCAGACATGCAAATGCATACTCGGCCCGCAATGCGATGAGAGGGGTATATTCGCCGCCCAGCAAAGCGCGGCCACATTCAGAAAGCCGCTCATTCCGCCGCAGCGGGTTGCGTCCGCCTGCAAGATGGTCACTGCCCCAGCATCGATCATCCTGCGGAAATACCAGGCGGTGTAGCCATACTCCCCGGCTGCAACGTCCATCCCGATGGGCGCACGCGCACGCACTTCGCTGAGCCCGGCGAGATTGTCGGAACTGACTGGCTCTTCCAGCCATCGCACTTTTTGCTCGGCGAAGTTGTGCGCGAGACGAAGGGCCTGTGTGACCGTATACGCCCCATTTGCGTCAACAAAGAGTTCGCATTGATCGCCGATAGCGCTGCGCGCGACCTCAACCCGCCGGGGATCATCTTCCGGATTGCTTCCCACTTTCATCTTCACCATGGAGAATCCCTGTTGCGCCCAGCCGCCCAACTGATGTTGCAATTGCGAATCGCTGTAAGAGGTAAAGCCACCGCTTCCGTAAACCGGGATTCCCTTGCGCACCATTCCAAACAATTTCACCAGCGGTAGATCGAGGAGGCGCGCGCGCAGGTCCCAAATCGCGTTGTCGATGGCGGCTGCCGCCATCCTGGTGACACCGGTTTCTCCAAGATTGCGAACATGACGGTAGATATCCTGCAGGATCGCTGCGTGCGAGAAGACATCGCGATCCGCAACAACTTTTTGCAACAACGTGTGCGTCAGCTTCGCCGTCGAGTCATCCGCATACGTGTATCCGAAACCGGTCATCCCTCCCGCTTCAAGGTGCACCAGAACCATCGTCGTGCTATCCCACGCGTAGGTGCCGTCAGCCTCCGGCGCATCGGTCGGCACCTTGAAGACTTGTACCCTGCTACCCGTGATTTTGGTCTTCCCCGTATTGAACAAAATCCGCCTCAAAATTCTGTGAATACCGACGCGCTTTCGGAAGTCACAGCCACCACGTCACAGTGCCGCATGCCACCATAGCCGTCGAAGTAGGCGGCCGGTTCCACGTTGAAGGTCATCCCCTCCTCAAGAACATCCGGAGAGTGCGGATGGATTCGTGGCAGGGCATTGGCATTTGCCGCAGCAAAACCTACCCCATGCCCGGTGGAATGCCTGAAGGCATCCCCAAAACCATGCGCTCGCATGACATCTCGTGCAGCACGGTCCACATCGCAAGCGGGAACACCCGGACGAATGGCTCCCAAGGCCGCTTTTCTTGCTTCAAGAATCGCGGAACGCATCGTGTCCTGCCGATGGGAAGTCGTGCCCGCGGTATAGGTGCGTGTGATGTCTGTCCAATAACCGTCAGCGCATGTGTTGGCGTGAATCATCACCAGATCGCCCGCTTCGATCGTGCGTTGTCGAGTGCGCGCATAGGCTGCCGAAGCGGTCGCGGAGTTGGGTCCAGACATGCAAAAGAAGAAGCCGTAACTGCGTTCTACCTCCTGAGCTTTTGTTGAGGCCTGGAAAGCAGCTTGCACGTCAGCCGCGATCTCAGCTTCCCGTCTTCCCACCTGTATGGCCTCGGCCGCGTGTACAAGTCCCGCTGCCGCGATGTCGGACGCCCGCCGCATACCCTCCAATTCTTTGGCAGTCTTGCGGGCTTCCATCTGTTCGAGAGCAGAGTCGCAACTCCTGTAATTCGCTTCCGGAGTCAATCGCTGGAGAAGACCTTCGAGAGAAGAGCGAAACTGTACGGAAGAGGCGTAGCTGGCAGGTTGCATTCCTTGAGCGACCTGGATGCCGATTGCCGCTTTGCAAAGTCCAAGCTTTATCATGAGCAGCCGCAAGGGATTCGCCAGTGCATCAATCGGAGAGGTCAGGTCGGCCAAGGTTGACGGGCGGTAAGGAATTAATGAGGCACCCGAAGTCCGCCCTGCAAGTTCGACTTCGTCCTCGGGAAGGACCACGTGGACCTCACCTTCTTCGGTGAAGACGACGACACTCGCTCCCATTACAGGCCAGTATCCGGTCAAAAGCAGCACAGCGCTCGGTGAACTGCAAACGATCGCGTCCAGATGCGACTGTGCTAGAACTTCAATCACTCGCTTTTTTCTTTCGGCATCGATCACATGAGCTGTCGAAGACAAGATTCCGGGCGGGAGCCTTGCGGTTAGAAAAAGCAATTCCGGAGCACGAATAATGAGAACACAGCGATCCACACAAAATAGTTCTCGTCGGCTTTTCCAGGATGAACGTCATCGCCGCTTCTATGATTCTGGCAAACCCACAGAGGTTTGCAACGCAACGGATTTTTTGATCTCGCCGCGGACCTGAATGAACTCACCGTTCTTGATCCTGCGTCCCCTGCGGAAATGCGTGCACAACAACCTTTCTTGCTCGAACACCATCGTAATTGCGCGCTTGGCGTCATCGCCTTCGCGCTGTTGTGTCTCATGGCCTCTTTGATCTGGCGCACTTGCCAGTCTCAGGCTCTGCGTTTCGTCAGCCTAACTTATGGTCAGGGATGGCTGTTACGTCAGAAGCACGTCATGGGAGATCATGAAGACGAGAAAGCCGCTTGAACGAGACCGCAAGAATCGACGGCTATGCTCTGATCGGAGACCTGCACACCGCTGCATTGATCAGCGAGTGTGGTTCACTGAATTGGCTTTGTTGGCCTGACTTTGATTCAGAAGCTTGCTTCGCCCGACTGCTAGGAAGTGGTTCGCATGGATTCTGGTCAATCTCTCCAACGAAGCCCGGAAAGATCGAACGGCGATATCTTCCTGGCACTTTGATCGTGGAGACCACGTATAGCGAATCCACAGGCGCGGTTGCGTCGGTTACCGATTTCATGACCATCCGCGAGAAACACTCCTGCTTAATTCGGGTCTTGCGCGGAATTAAGGGGCGCAGTCGGATAACGACCTTGTTTTCGCCGCGCTTCGACTACGGGGCTGTAGACCCGCGAATAATAGCCCAAGGAAAAGGTGCTTGGAACATAATTTCAGGACCGCACCGTCTCACCCTGCGCACGGATGTTGGTTTGCGCTGTGAAAAAGAAACCTTGGCTGCAGATTGGTCTTTGCAGGCTGGCAAGAGTCATTACTTCACACTGCAGTACACCAATTCTTATTCCGACAAACTTCCGACACCCGTCCAAGCTGAACGTGCATTAGAAGAAACTGCCCACTTCTGGAAACGATGGACTAGGCGCAATCGATATCGCGGCCCCTATCGAGAGCAGGTGGAGCGGTCTCTGATTACGTTAAAGGCGCTCACCTATGCTCCTTCTGGCGGATTCGTGGCTGCGCCTACAGCGTCGCTTCCGGAGAAAATCGGAGGTATTCGAAATTGGGACTATCGCTTTTGCTGGCTGCGGGACACGACATTCAGCTTGCAGGGCCTGCTCGAATGCGGCTTCGAAGAGGAGGCCCGAGCTTGGCTGGGTTGGCTGAACCGTTCGATCATGGGAGATCCCAGTCAACTGAAAATCATGTACGGCATCAGCGGAAAACGCGAGCATACTGAGTGGCAAGCGGACTGGCTTCCAGGCTACGCTAGATCGACGCCGGTACACATTGGCAACAAAGCGTCTTCTCAACTCCAACTCGATACCTACGGAGAGATGCTGGATTCCATTTATCGTTCCCGCCACCACGGTATGTACCCGAACGAGGACAAGAGCGGCGCAGCGATTGAAGCTCGCCTACTCGAACATCTGGAAAAAATCTGGAGTTCGCCGGACGAAGGATTGTGGGAGTTCCGCAGCGGCCCACATCAATTTACGCACTCGAAGGTGATGGCGTGGGTGGCCTTTGATCGCGGAATCCGGATGGTCGAGGAGTTCGGCATAGAAGGCCCGGTCGATCGTTGGCGCAAGTTGCGCAGCAGAATTCACGCCGAAGTCTGCAAGAAAGGCTTTCATCGGAGGATGAACAGCTTTACCCAGAGTTACGGAAGCACACATCTCGACGCGAGTCTTCTGCTGATGCCGATCGTGGGTTTTCTGCCGGTGGAGGATGAACGGGTGGCCGGAACGGTACGCGCCATTGAAAGGCATTTAATGCGCGATGGTTTGTTGCTGCGTTACGACACAAAAAAAGTCAACGACGGTCTACCGGCGGGAGAGGGAGCATTTCTTGCATGCAATTTTTGGTTGATTGACGTTTATCTGCTGCAAGGCCGACATGAGGAAGCCAAGAGGTTTTTCGAGCGCCTGCTCTCAATTTGTAATGACATGGGCCTGCTGTCAGAAGAGTACGACGCTAAGCATGGATTAGTGGGAAACTTCCCCCAGGCCTTTTCTCATGTCGGGCTCATCAACGCTGCGATGAGCCTGCAGGCGGGCACCTCGCTACGCTTGCGCGAACTAAGAAACCCACGAAGGCATAACGAACGAACCGGCTAATAAACCGCATCAAAGCGCAGACGAAAGAAGATGTCATGCAGTTAGGAATCTGGCCCGAATCCATTCTCATTTTCCAATCCGGACATTCCCCTGCAACCTACCCCATTTTTTCCCCACATTCGCCCTATGCGCGCAGCATCTCCGAGTTGAGCTCGGGAGTTTTTGGAGCAATGCTTGGGATCTTCATTGTCGTCGCGGCGCTGGTCACGTATTGCATCCACAAATTCAGGGCCACGCCCGATCAGTCGACTTCTCAGCCGACGTACGGCAACACGATCAGCTTTCACTCTGCGCGGAACGACCATGATCTTCCTGGTCGTTATGCCCACGCTGTTGGGACTTTCTGTTTACCTCCTGCCGCTCATGATCGGAGCCAGAGACATGGCGTTTCCGCGGCTGAATGCGATACGGTAAACGGCCGGGGCGGTTTGCGCGGACCAAATCTCTCCGATGTCGGCAATCGCCTCACCCAACAGCAGATGATCCTTCGCATCCTGAATGGCGGACGCAACTACGGCATTAGTCGAATAATTGAAGACCCGGAAGCTTCGCAGCGGGCTTGATCTGACGCAAAGTCAATGAATTGAAGACCAACCCCGACCCACGCAAAAGTCTCTAAGAGACATCTTGCAATAGTTCGAGGTTCGCGCTCAAAGGAGAGTATTCGTGAAAAATGAAGTTGTGGTGGTTACAGGCGCCTCTGCCGGATTAGGTCGCGCGATCGCTCGTCATTTCGGAAACCACGGAGCAAGTGTTGGCTTGCTGGCAAGGGGAGTCGACGGTCTTGAGGCTGCTAAGCGGGAGATTGAAGCCAGCGGTGGCAAGGCGTTAGTCTTGCCGACCGACGTAGCTGACTCCGATGCCATGGAACAGGCGGCCGCGGCCGTTGAGCGCGAGTTCGGTCCCATCGATGTCTGGGTGAATAACGCGATGGCTTCGGTCTTCTCTCCAGTCAGGGAAATGGAGCCGGAAGAATACAAACGCGTTACGGAAGTGACCTATCTCGGCGTTGTCTACGGAACGCTCTGTGCCTTGAAACGCATGTTGCCGCGCGACGAAGGGACCATTGTTCAGGTCGGTTCGGCGCTTGCCTATCGCAGCATTCCCCTGCAATCTGCCTATTGCGCCGCAAAACATGCAATTGCCGGATTCACCGACTCGCTCCGCTGCGAACTTATTCATGACCAGAGCAACATTCGCCTCACCATGGTGCAGATGCCGGCATTGAATACGCCTCAATTCGGATGGGTCAAGAGCCGCCTCAAGCACAAAGCGCAACCGGTCCCTCCGATCTTTGAACCAGAGGTAGGCGCGCAGGCCGTTTACTGGGCTGCGCACAATGATCGCCGGGAAGTCTACGTCGGTGCGCCGACCGTAGCCGCCATTGTCGGGAACAAGATTGCTCCGGGCATTCTGGACCATTATCTGGGCCACACCGGCTTCAAGTCGCAACAGACCAATGAACCGGAAGATCCCAATCGGCCAAATAATCTTTGGTCGCCCGTACCTGGCGATCATGGCGCTCGCGGAGCTTTTACGGGCAGAGCGCACGGAAGAAGTTATGAGCTCGAGGCGTCGCTGAACCGACGCTGGATCGCAGCCGCAATAAGCGGCATCATCGCAGCCGGCAGCTACTACTTCGTCTGGGGAACACGAAAGGTTGATCCCGTGAGGAAGAGTAGATCGGAACGAATCTATCGCCGAGCAGCATAAGAAAGCCGCTGTTCAGACAATCATTCAGCTTCTGTGGAAGTTGCCGTCAATTTACGATAGAGGAGAGCGGTGGCTGCACCGTATGCTGCGTGCGCCACTAGCGCCTCAGTTCGCATGCCTGTAGTGTAGTCCCCTCGTTTCAGCACGCCGAGCGCAGGTAAAAGCAACTCATTTCCTACATAGCAGACCCCCACCCCGAAGCCAAGGCCAGCCAAGGCCGAAACGATTCTCGATTGCGCGATTGCTGCCGATCGATAAACCAGTGCTCCGTAGAGAGCTCCCGCCGTGGCGCCGGTTGTATGGTGGACGATCGCTGCTCCCGTTTTCAGTTTTTTCTGCGGGAGCTTACGTCCGGTCATCCAGCAAGCCGTTAAGTTGGCGATCCTCGTGGTAGCATCCCACTCTTGCAGGCTGTAAGGCAGAGATCGATTGGGTTCAGGTCTACAACGCGCGGCCAGACTCGTGAAGCGATCCATCGCAGAGACGCCCCCAAGTCCCCCCGCGAAGCCACATACCAGCGCTGTGAGCAACGAGTTAGCTTTTCTACGAGTCGGCGGCGATCGCTTCTCGACCCTTAATGTTTTCATTCCCTACCTATGATGCGATCGGGCGCGGCGGCAGTTGCGAAATAGACATCTAAGAATGCTGGCGGTAGTGGATGGAAGCGGGCATCGCATTGCGACACAGATTCGTTGGTGTTCTCTCCTATTGGTTGCCGCCAGCGCCATTCCGTACGCTTTGCATCTCAGTGGCGTCGTTTACGTCGTCTTCGCCGCCATTCTCGGAATCTGGTTGTGCTCCCACGCGATCCGGCTTTGCCGCGCGTTGTACAGTTCAAAGGCAGCAAATCCTGCGCTCAGCCGCGCTTTGCTCAGAGCGACAATCACTTACCTGCCACTTGTTCTCGGCACGCTGGTGGCCAGCCGTCTTCATTGAAACGTAAGCTATTAAGGAAAAGCGTAATCCGGTTCTATACGAATGAAAATGACAAAGATTTGAGAAGATGACCAAAGGCAAAAACATCCTCTACGCCTCTCTCGGAGAGGGGGCTCTCATTCTGCTTATGGGCGCAATCGCATTGGCCGTGCGCAGACCGCTTATCTTCGCCAGCCTCGGACCCACCGCGTATGAACTGGTGGAGAAACCACTCGCACCGAGCGCCCGGACCTACAACATTATCGCGGGACATATGGTGGGGCTGGGTGCAGGATTGTTTTCTCTCTGGTTGCTGGCCGCCTGGAACGCGCCGAAAGTTGTATCCACGGGCTTGGTAACTTCTCCCCGCCTCTGGGCCACCGTCCTGTCCGTCGTAATTACGACTGCCGCCACTTTATCTCTCAAGGCGAGCCAGCCCGCATCTCTTTCGACAACTCTCCTCGTGTCCCTGGGCTTGATGCAAACGATGCGTGACGCCGCCGCCATCGCGATCGCGGTCGTTATTATTGCCGCCGTTGGCGAGCCTCTGCGTCGTCAATTTGCGCTCGCTCGTGCGACTGAACGGAACCCGCTGCAGTGACGGGGATCAACTGCTCCGCCCCGGTTTTTTCCGAAATGGCCGGTTGAATAGTACGGCGACGGCGAGCCCTCCGACCTTAACCGTATGGCCCTGAGATCTGAAACTTCGGATAATAGAGAGCGAGTAGGCACGATGTGACGTTGCTGAAGCGCAAGAGCATCATGTGGTACTTTTTTCGCGCCCCCGTTTACCACTCGCCGTCGATGAAACTGTGAAAGTGATGGCTAGCGGTTGGCCCAGATATTCCTCGTTCAGGTACCGTGTTTTACCGATTTCATTGCGATTTCTATCGTCTCACGCTATAGCTAGGGCAGGTGCCCTCCGGGATGAATCTGTACCATAAAGACTGGCTCATCCTCTGAGAATGGAAGGAGTGGGTCCGCTTACGGGCGTGGACTAGTATTTGGGCGGACAACAATCAGTGGCGACGCTGTTATTTGCACTTATGCTGTCATTGACGGGGAGCGCACACGCTCAGGAGAATCCGGAGGCAATCATTCAGCGATCTGTCGAAGCTCTTAGACACGACTTTGAAGCATCCCCCAATTTTGATTGTCTAGAACGAGATCGGGTTCGCGGGGGAACGAGGACATATGAAGACACTATGATTCTTGGTTCTCCATATCAGCGACTCGTGGCCATCAATGGCAAACCTTTGACAGCGGCACAAGCCGCGGAAGAACAACACAAATTTGACAGTGTGGTTGCAGAACGGAAAGCCGAGTCGCCCCAACAGAGAGCTGATCGCATTGTGAAATATGAAAAAGAACAAAAGCGCGATCACTCTATGATGAACGAAATGGTCAAGGCATTTAATTTCACACTGCTCGGTGAAACCACAATGCACGGACACCAAGTCTATTTTCTTAAGGCCTCCCCGCGACCAGGATATCAGCCGCCAAACATGGAGGCACAAGCGTTAACTGGGATGCAAGGAAAGCTCTGGATCGACAAGGAAACATTCCAGTGGGTAAGAGTAGAAGCTCAAGTGGTGCGTCCCGTCTCGATTGAGGGATTCCTTGCTCAAGTGGAACCTGGTACTCGTTTTGAACTGGAGAAGACCTCGGTGGCACCCGGCGTGTGGCTCCCCGCGCACTTTTCAATGCGGTCGAGGGCCAAGGTCTTATTCCTCTTCCCCAAGAACGATCAGGAGGATGACGTCTACTTCAACTACCGCAAACGGCCATCGAACACAGATTCAAGGCCGTGACACTTGCTTAAAATCAGCCACGGCCTAACATCTGCTTGATGATTAGGGATTTATTTTGCCGCCCTTTCCCTGCCACGGGTCTCCTCCGAGATTTTTCTGAGCTCGGAAAGAAGGGGTTGACTTGCCGCCGGCGGAGCTACTTTGCCCGTCAAAATAGCGCTGGGCGATTCCATCCTGCCGAACAGTAGCATCGTTTCGTCCTTGTCCTGCTTGACAACCGTCCCGGAAAGATCCACGCCCGCAAAGAGGCCGCGAGCACGAGAGTAAGTGAGAATTTTGTCCTTCATCTCAACATCGGTGTCAGCAGCGGCATTTCGCCCCACCGGACCCGCAGCGGCGGAAGCATCTCCTCCGATTTTGAAATGGTCTGACACCAAGTGTTCCACTCCGCGATCGCCCATAAATACCAGAACTAAATCAGTAGCCTCGCCGCCGAGTTGAAGCCCCCAGCTTCCGCCAGTGATATCGATTGGCAAGGGAGCACTCCATCCGCTTTCTGTGCGGCAGACCGCCACACCGTGGCCGTGCTGGCCGCCAAATCCAACCGCAATTTTAACCAAAGAAGGTACCACCGCGATGCACTTGGCATGGTCCAAAATCTTATCCGGAATCGCGTGCTCAGGCGTTGCCATAACTTCGGAAAGAACATTAGAAGACTGGGCAATACGTTTGTCGATGCTTGACTGATTGTGATCTGCCGCCCAGCTCGAGCTGGTCAGAATCAGGAAGGTAGTGGTCAACGCTATTACAAGATGTTTGGTTCTTCGCATATCTTGGCCTTCTTCCGCAACAGAGATCTTGGTGTTGATTGATTGTCGCTCCGTCCGCACCCTCAACCTATCCCACGGAAACCTTAGGTCCAGCCGGTCGATGCCTTAGTGAAACTGCCTCGAACACTGGAGGGTATTTCTGCGGAGGTAAACCTACGTATCGGCAGACACTCGGTATGGTCAAAATGACTAAGCTTTGCGCTGTCAGGCTTCCGCGAGCGAACCGACAACTATCTCGTATGTTCTTCTGTTCTTCCCGACAGTTTGTCGACAACCAGGTGCGGCCGCAACTCCATCCAAAGGGTCAGGGTGTGGGTGGTGGTGAGAAGCACACCGGTTGGGGTGAAAGCGCGAGGTAGTAACGACGAAATCCCAAATCAAGCTTGGTACGGTTTTCGGTGTAGAACTGGGGTTGCACTACAGCTGGCTTGTGATTGCCCTGCTCATCACATTTTCACTGGCCGGAGAATTTCATACCACGAATAGGGCTTGGAGCGAATCGGTCGTATGGAGCACGGCTATTCTCACCGGGCTGCTGTTCTTTGCCTGTCTGTTCGCCCACGAATTGTCGCACGCGCTGGTGGCGAGAGCCCGCGGGCTTCCAATCCATAAGATCACTTTGTTCCTTCTGGGCGGGGTGGCCCAGATGGAGAAGGAAGCCGCCGACCCGAAAACCGAATTCTGGATGGCGATTGCCGGACCGATAACGAGCTCGGTTCTGGGTTTCGTTCTGCTGGCTCTCGCCGTGGCCTCAGGCTGGGTTCTGAGAAGCGCTCCGAAAACCCCGGCAACGGCACTCCTCGTCTGGCTTGGATATATCAACCTCGCGTTAGCTGCATTCAATATGATCCCAGGCTTCCCCCTGGACGGGGGACGCGTTTTGCGCGCTATTTTGTGGTGGTCCATGGGCAATGTTGAGCGCTCTACCCGCGCGGCAGCACGCGTTGGGCAAGCAATCGCAGTGATCTTTATCGGTTTTGGGATTATTCGCTTCTTCGAAGGTGCAGGCCTAAACGGCCTTTGGCTCGCATTCATTGGCTGGTTTTTGTTGCAGGCAGCAAGCGCAACTTATCTACAGGTTCAGACCGGAAAGCTTCTCGGCGGCCTGCGCGTGAAAGACTTGATGTCGCCTAACTATGAAACTGTGGGTCCTGACGTTTCACTTCAGGAGTTCGTACAGCAACGATTGATGCGCACCGGCCGGCGATGCTTCCTGGTTATGCAAAATGGCCAGTTGATTGGAATGATCACTCCCAATGAGATCCGGGGAGTAGATTCGAGGCGTTGGCCGCTGAGGCAAGTGGGCGACGTGATGCGCACACTTGACAAGATTCATTTCGTCACACCGGACACGGCCGTCTTGGAGGCCCTTGAGATTATGGGACGCGAAGATGTTCACCAACTTCCGGTTCTGTCCAACGGCAGGGTCGAAGGAGCTATCACTCGCGCCCACGTCCTCCAGGTTTTGCAGTCACGGTCTGAGCTTTCGACTGTTTCGAACCTACACCGTGCAGCCTGAATGTTGAAGTTCGAGTTTGCCCCCGTGCGGCGATCGATGAGCGAATTCTCAAGCAACCCGCGGCTCACAAAAATAATCTCTAACCCGAAAGGTTCTCACATTGATCTGTGAGGAGAAACCACCGTGGCGCGATTTCTTCAGATACGGCCTGCCGTAGCGGTCATCTTCGTAATAACTATGCTGGTCGGCGGCGCTGCCTTGGGCGTGGCAGTCAGTTCCTGGGCTGGACATGCTGTTCTTGGAGCCTCGAGTACTGTTCCTGTCTACATCAGCCAGACGGGCCACGCTGGAGACCCCGGTCCATCCAATACAATGGGGTTCGCGCCCGTATTTAAGACTGCGCTTCCCACTGTGGTGAGTATCACCTCGACCCGGATCGTTAAGGCTCCGCAAACTCCATTCTTCAATGATCCTTTTTTTCAGCAGTTCTTTGGCGGACAACTGCCACAAGGTCCGCAACAGCAGAGGGAGAAAGGCCTGGGATCGGGCGTAATTGTCAGCCCTGATGGCTACATTCTGACCAACAATCATGTCGTCGATAAAGGCACCGACATAAAGGTTATGTTGGCGGACAAACGGCAGTTTCCCGGCAAGGTAATTGGCACCGACCCCAGAACTGATGTTGCGGTGGTGAAAATCGATGCGACTGGCTTGCCCACGATCGCGCTAGGGGATTCCTCAAAGCTCCAGGTCGGCGATTACGCCTTCGCCATCGGCAATCCCTTCGGCGTAGGCGAGACAGCAACCATGGGCATCATCAGTGCCACAGGGCGGAATGGCCTTTCCATCGAGGATTATGAAGACTTCATTCAAACGGATGCAGCGATCAATCCCGGCAATTCCGGCGGCGCACTCCTGAACGCGCGTGCTGAACTGGTTGGCATTAATACAGCAATTCTTTCGGGCGGCGGCGGGAACCAGGGGATTGGCTTTGCCATTCCCATCAATATGGCCAAGTATGTGATGGATGAGATCCTGAAGCACGGTAAGGTGGTGCGCGGATATATCGGCGTCGGTATCCAGGAAGTCACACCAGCACTCGCAAAGTCTTTCAATGTTCCGGCTGAAAAGGGCGCCCTGGTCGGCAGTGTTGATCCTGCTAGCGCTGGGGCCAAGGCGGGGCTGGAGCGCGGCGACGTGATCACGGAGTTGAACGGTCAGCCCATCGCGGGGGCGAATGAACTGCGTCTGCAGATCGGCACCATGGCACCTGGGACCACAGTGCACCTAAAAGTAAACCGCAACGGCCAGTCGCGCGATGTCAACGTTACGCTTGGAGAGGCTCCCGCTGGCAAAGGGGTTGGTAATGCTCCTGGCGGATCGACCGAAAACAGCACGATGCGCGGCGTGCAGGTGGATGAGCTTAACGACGCGCTCCGCCAGCAACTGGGACTGAAGCCTGACACCAGAGGGGTGGTCATCACTGAGGTTGCCGACGGTTCGCCAGCTTCGGACGCGGGCTTGCAGCGTGGAGACGTAATTGAACAAGTCAACCGTCAGCCTGTGAGCAATGTAGCTGACTATCAGCGGTTGATCGCGCAGGCTGGAAAGCAAGCGGTAATCTTGTTAATCAACCGCGGGGGCAACACAACGTTCCTCGCAGTGCAACCGGAGTAGGATGCTGCCGAATCGAGTTGATGCGTGGGACTTGCAAAAGCGGCGGTTCTCTTCATGATCCATTTCTGGTAACCGGGTATGGCCGGTTATGGGAAGATCTCTACCGATACAATGTGTTACTCTTTGCGCCGCGCATTGTCTTCAGATGCCCTACAGGTAACCTTCCCTCGCTGGGTTGAAATAGCTAGACTCCCAAAATATGGGAGCGTCCTTCACCAACTGCCACGTCAGGACATCAGACAAAGCCCGGTGTTCGAAAGCCGTCGCTGAATTAGCCAGCGCACGCGCCCTTGTAACCGAAACGAAAAAGGGCTGGATCACGGTCTACGATGAGGCTTCGGAAAGGCAAGACATAGCCGAATTGGAACGCATAGCTAAGGGCCTCTCTCGGAAACTTGCTACTGATGTTCTCGCATTTCTGCTTCACGATAGCGACGTGTTTGTGTACCAGGCATACCGCGAAGGGAAACTCGCTGATCGATTCAATTCTTGTCCCGACTATTTCGGCGGGGCGACTGCGGCTGAGCGAAAGAAGTGGACAGGAAACTTTCGGAAGCTTTTACCTCTGGCGCCCGCTGGAGTGTCAGTGGAACGAATCGGGCGAACACTAGGAAAGAAGGCCCCTTTTCAAGAGGAGACGGTGGCTGCGTTTGCGCGTTTGATGGGAATCGATGCGGCCCGAGCCTGCACTGGCTTCTGCTACGTTGAGAGGACTCCACACAAGCACCAGGTCGTCCATGGGCGCGGTCATTCTCCACAAGCGGCGGAACTTATCGATAGAGTTGGGAAAGGTGACGTGGCGAAGGTTCGTGAATTGCTGTCCATAGGGGTTTCACCCAATCTCAAAAGCCATTTGGGGGAATCGTTGCTGGCAACTGCGATAAGATTTCACAAAAAGGAAATCGCATTTGCATTGATTGATGCGGGGGCCGATCTCTTCACGCCGCCAGAAACGAATGCGGTTTGGGCGGCATCCGCCCATGGAGAACGCGAAATCCTCGCCAGGCTATTGGAGTCGCCGTCGTCGAAAGAGTTGCAAGCATGCCTGCCCACCTCCCTGGTAACCTCAGTGCAAATGGGACACGCCGGCATCGTGGCAGACCTACTCAAGGCCGGCGCCAACCCCAATGGCTCCGGCAAGTCTGGATTAACCCCGCTTATGATGGCTTGTTTCCGTGGACTCGAAGTCGTGTGGGAGACCGTGTTCGGCCGGGAGATTCCATCCGGCCCCGGGCAGAAAAGAACGGATTGGGAGGCAATCGTCAAAATCCTTCTGGAATCAGGAGCCGAGGTCAACACTCAGGCCAGTAACGGCGTTACGGCTCTTATGCTCGCGCGCACTACTGGACAAAAAGAAATCGCTGAGATCCTCGAAAAGGCGGGCGCTGACCCAACTCTGAAGCCTACGGGTACGGATTTCGAACATTTGGTTAAAAAGTTCCGAGCCAAGACGCTGCCGGGCCCGGGTCCGAGTGAGGATACCCACAGCGCTAACGCGGCCCCCGCAGGCCTCCCGTCGAAACTGCACTTGGATCCAAAGGTCCGGGAGGCAATGTTGCAGATACTGAACAAGTGCAAACCCAAGAACAGCGAGAATTAAACCACCGGCGTGAATCGGCTCCAAGACGGCGTACTTCCGACACATTACGTGGGCTTCAATATGTTTCGGGGATGGCCCTTTTTATTCCGTCAGCGACAGGAGGCGTTGCTCGGCCAGCCGTCTTTCGAAAAACTCCTGTACCCTCCCCAGAATCTCCACCGCGCTCTTCGACTCGTAAATCGCTTTCCGCAGCCCCGCTCCGCCCGGCACGCCATGCGTGAACCATGACGCGAACTGCTTCATCTTGCCGACGGCGTCCGGCAGTTCTTCTTCTATCAGCATCTGAAAGTAGGTGCGGATCATCTGGTAGCGATCAGCTTCTGAAGGGTGTTCGTAGAGCTGGCCCTCTGCGGCTGAAGCCGTGCGAGAAGCCACGGCAGTTTCGGCACGACTCAAGTCGTGCCCTTCCCAATCCCTGGCGCGAGCGGATTCCATTCCCGCGCAATACTGCTGAATCTGCCGGAAGATCCACGGATTCGACGGCGCACTCCGCCCAATCATCACCGCGTCGCATCCGGTTTGCGTGACCATGGCGCAAGCGTCTTCCGGCGTGCGGATGTCCCCATTCCCGATCACAGGAATCTTCACCGCATCCTTGACGGCAGCAATCCACTCCCAGCGCGCCTGGCCGCTGTAACCCATCTCGCGAGTTCGCGCGTGCAACGCAACCGCCGCCAGTCCGCAGGATTCCGCCATTCGAGCCAGCTCCACGCAGACGATCTCATCGTCATTCCATCCCGCGCGGAACTTCACGGTGAAGGGAATTTTCACGGCCGCACGCACAGATTCGAAAATCCTTCCAATCGCCGGCAGATCGCGTAACAGCCCCGAGCCCCCGTTACACTTCACAACTTTCTTCGCGGGACAGCCCAGGTTCAGATCCACCAGATCGAAGCCAAGCCCTTCGACCATACGCGCCGCTTCCGCCATCACTTGCGGACCGCTGCCGAAAAGCTGCGCCGAGATGGGATGTTCGTCTTCATAGAAGTGAAGATAGCGCTTGGCCTTCTGATCTTTCTTGCGGAGCACACCGTCCGCCGACGTGAACTCGGTCATGATCAGTCCACAGCCGCCCAGGTTTCGGATGAAGCGCCGGAAAACTGTATCGGTGACTCCAGCCATGGGCGCGAGAACTGTAGCGGGGGCGACGGTAACGGTGCCGATGGAAAGGCTCGCGGGAACTCGCTTCGGCGGCACTTCCCGGGCGAGGACACCCGTCTCAGCCGGCCCCGGATTGGCCCACATTTTTCTCACAGCCCTTATTCTACTTTGCCTCGCAAAACAAAGCCCCCGCCATATGGGCGAGGGCTGAATTTCCTGTTAATTCGTGCAGGAGCCGTAACAAGAAGTTATTTCTTGGCTGCCTCGGGCACGTTCTTCGCATACTTCCGGCGGAAGCGTTCCACGCGGCCGGCGGTATCCATTAACTTCTGCTTGCCGGTGAAAAACGGATGGCAGGCCGAGCAGATTTCTACGCTGATATCGCCCTTATGCGTCGAGCGGGTCACAAAGGCATTTCCACACGCGCAATGCACGCGAACTTCGTTATAAGCGGGATGAATGGCTGCTTTCATGGCGTTTCAGACCTCGATTCGAATCATTAGATTCTACCGGAATCGCCAGGGATTCAGCAAACCGGCCGGCCGCGCCAGTTCCTCCTAAAATCGGAATAAATAGGACACTTTCACGAAAAATTGCCGGCTGTCATTGATGTATCCCTTCGCCGTGTACAGCCCCGCCGGACCTCCGGGACCCGGCGTAAATTCGCGATCCAGATTCTGCAGGTCGCTGTTGTATCCGATATAAATCGCCGTGCCCGGATGCACGAGATAGGTGAGCAGGAAATCCGCATTGAACTCCTTCTCGGTTGGCAGATAGGTATACGGATAAACCGTGTTGCCGGGCGTGTTGGCCAGCAATCCGTTGTATTGCAGGATCACGCGCAGCGAGAGCTGCGGCGTAAATTGCCAGTTCCATTTACTGCGCACAATGTGATCATTGAAAATGCCCTGTCCAATGTGGGCGCCGGGCATCTGCGAGAGCGCCAGAGCATAAGTGTTGCCGGTGGTCCGCAGGCGCTCGAAGAGATACGTATTTTCAATTTTCAAGGGCTTCATGGGCCGCAGGGTCAGCGTCCCGGTCGCCGTATCCTGCCGCGCGAGAAACGGCTGGTTCAAAGGCGCCGGAGCGGTCGGCGACGCCACGAAGTTCGCCCCATCTCCCCAGTGATAACTCGCACCCACCGTAACCTTCGGCAAAAAGCTCGTCTGCACCGACGCCCCGCTATTGTGTTCGTGGTAATCCTGGTTCGGAATCGGAGGCTGGCACGAGAATCCTAGAAAACAGAAATCCTGCGGCCGCAGCCTCTCTCGCAATTCCTCGTAGGGAAACAGGTAGATAAAAGTTTGTCCCCTCCCCTGGATCGCGAGGTACGGCTGGTAATCCGTATCGAGGCGATTGCCTTCGTGATCGAAGACGTAACGCTGGTTCAGCGAAGGCCCCCAGTCAACGATCCAGCCTTTCTTCGGGCGGAAGCGGTAGTCCGCCCCCTGGTAAAGTTCGCGAATATCTACCCGGTTCACAAATCCCGGCACGGTTACAAATCCCGGGCTGATGTCGTCGTAAATTCCCTCGTAGGAAAAGTGCAGCCCGTCGCGCTTCAGGTCGAGTTTGTCCGCCGGACCAGCATAGTGGTTGTTATCTCCAGCATTGCCTGAGCTGAAGGGATACAGGTTATATTCGCAGGTAGTCTCTAAGTTGCCCGTGTTCAGGCCCTGCAAGTTACTCGAACTCGCCACGGCCTGCCCATCCAGGGACCAGTTGGCGCTGAACTTCAGCCGCGTGTCGATTCCGCCGACGCGGTTGTACTCCCCTGTAGTCGGACACTCCCAGTCGGTGAAAACAGCGCCCACACTTGACTCCTTCGAGATGTCGCGGCTCACCCGCGCAATCGTGAAGTACGAACGAATACCAGAAAGACTGTCTGAACAAATTGGCGACGTAGCCGGGCAGTAGTCCGGCACCGCAAGTCCGGGCGCGCGATCATCGGTGGCCATCAAGCCCACGGAATACGGTCCTTCTTTTCCCGTCAGGCGTATCCCTGCCGAAGGATCTTGAATATTCCGCGTGAAAAATAAATCGAGCGGCGTGCGAAAGTAATCCTCGTTCTCCAGGAAGAATGGACGCTTCTCGGGAAAGTACACTTCGAAGCGCTGGTTCACCGTGATCTGCGGATCCTCTGACTCCACCTGGCTGAAGTCCGGGTTCGCGGTCATATCCAAAACGAAATGGTCGTGGATGACGAACTTCGCGTCCATGCCCGCCTGCCCCTGAGCGACCGCATTCTGAAAATACGGATTGTAGGGATCGCGCTGGTCGAGTGCGCGGAAGCCGCGCATGATGCCGTAGGGAATCAGGTCGATGCTGCGCCCCGGCGAGATTCCCTCCAAGCCGTAGAGCGTCGCGGCCTGTCCCAGCCTGCCCGCCACTTTGTAGGAAACCTGCGGCCAAAACGAGTCTTCGTTCTTGCGAACGATTCCACGGTACAGAATGATTCCCCACTGCTGCTCTTTCGTCGAAGGAAATCGCAGGCTCTTGAATGGAATGGCCATCCAGACCACGAAGCCGCGGCTGGTCACTTTGCCCTTCGAATCCCAGACGGTGTCGAACGATGTATCGAAATTTCCCGCGATCTCTTCGCGCGTGGCCTCGCTCCAGATCGCATCCCACTGCACGCCCAGTGGAGTGGTTTGGAAGGCGTAAGCCCTCCGGCGATCGTGAAACGTATCGAGCATAATTTCGACGTTGTCATCGTCGTAAATGTCTTCGCGCCGCGACATCCGCGCCCGCACTTTTTTCGGATCGTCGAAGCACACGAATACCACATAAAGATTTTTCTGGTCGTAGCCCAGATAAGCGGCGGTCTCTTCCGAAACTTTTTCGCCATCATGCGGATTGCGTTGTACGAAACCGGTGACCTTCGCCATCCGCAGAGCCGTCTCGCCCCGCGGCTTCATGCTCAGAAAATCCTCCAGCACCGGCGCTCGAGACAATCGCGGAATGGTCAGCGCTGGAGGCGCGAGCACGGCCTTCGGTGCAGGCCGGACTTCCGGATTCTTGATGCTGGGTTCCGGCTCCTGGGCCGATGGCGGAGGATTTTCTGAGGACGGCGGAGGCTTCTCGCCCGGCGGACCTGGATTGGCTTCTGGAGGTGGAGAAGGATTCTGCGGCGCCGTCTGTGGATTTTGTCCGGCCGTATTCTGCGGTGCCGCAATCGCTCCACGGACCGAAGCAGCCGCCTGCGGTAGCGGCGAGCACCATCCACATTCCACCAGGGCCAGCAGCATCAGCGCTGCCGCTGGCGGAAATCGCACACACCATTTGACTGGAAAATCTGAGAATCGCCCCGACCGCAAAGTGCCCTCGCCTCTCTCGATGACCGCGCGAAGAGGAATCAAGCAAGATACACTATGAACGCGTCTCACAGAACAGGAAACGATTGTTGTAAGGTTTTGCGAACACGCGGGACTACTGTCGTAGATATTTCAGATCTGCGATTTTTCGAATTGCCCGCTGGAACGCGGCTAGAATAGCGAACTCTGCCTGCGGTTCGGTGTGATGTTGAAATGCTCGTAGGCCAACTGGGTGGCCACTCGCCCGCGCGGCGTGCGGTTCAAGAATCCGATCTGCATCAGGAACGGTTCGTAAACTTCTTCAATCGCGTCCGGTTCTTCGGCGAGCACGGCGGCCAGCGTATTCAAGCCCACCGGACCGCCCTGGTATTTTTCAATAATGGTAAGCAGCAGCTTGCGGTCAACTTCGTCAAAACCATACTTATCCACTTCCAGCATCTGCAGCGCGGCCTGCGCGGTGGGTAAGTCGATCTTTCCCGCCCCGCGCACCTGCGCGTAGTCTCGCACCCGTCGCAGCAACCGGTTCGCAATTCGCGGCGTCCCGCGCGACCGGCTGGCAATCTCGATCGCTCCCGCGTCATCCACTTGCACGCCCAGGATTTCCGCCGAGCGTTCCACGATCACCCGCAAATCCTCCGGAGTATAGAACTCCAGCCGCAGCACAATTCCAAACCGCGACCGCAGCGGCGCTGAAATCAATCCCGCCCGCGTCGTGGCCCCCACAAAGGTAAACGGCTTCACCTCCAGCGTGTGCGTCCGCGCCGAAGGCCCTTGCCCAATAATGATGTCGAGCTTGTAATCTTCGAGCGCCGAGTAGAGCAACTCTTCCAGCACTGGCTGCAGCCGGTGAATCTCATCGATGAACAGGACTTGCCGGTCCTGCATGTTGGTGATGATCGCCGTCAGATCACCCTTGATCTGCAACAGCGGCGCCGCCGTCGGCTGAAAGTGCACGCCCAGCTCGTTGGCAATGATGTTGGCCAGAGTCGTCTTCCCCAGTCCTGGCGGCCCATACAGCAGCACGTGATCCATGGCCTCGCCGCGCGACCGCGCCGCCTCGATCGCCACCGCCAGATTTTCTTTGACCTTGGCCTGCCCGATGAACTCGCCCAGCCGTTGCGGCCGCAGCTTTAACTCAAACGAGGAATCGTCCTCCACCGGCGCAGCCGAGACCAGCCGCTCGGGGTTGTAATTCAAATTGTTCTTGGCGGTGGCCACTGGCCGGATGTTACCACGAACTGTATAGGAGAATTCCGCCTCTTACTTCGGATACCAATCCAGCACCCGCACCTCAATCCCGGTCCCTTCCAATCCTTTCTGAAACACGGCCAGATCCGATCCGCGATAGTGATAAGGGATGACAATCTTCGGATGAAAAGCCTTTACCGCGTCCGCAGCCTCTTCCGGCGGCATGGTGTAGGGCAGGTTCATGCACACAAACGCCACATCGATGTTCTTCAGCGCGCGCATCTCCGGAATGCCCTCGGTATCGCCGGAGAAATAAAACCGCTTGCCGCCATAGGTAAGGACGTAACCATTGCCGCGTCCCTTGTCGTGAAAAAGTTTTCCCGGCTCCGGCCCTCGCTTCAGGTTGTATGCGGCAATCGCCTCAATCGTCCATCCCTGCCAGGTTTTCGTTTCTCCATTAGCGATCGGCTTGGCGCTGGTGACGGTTGCAACCACCGCCGGCGCCGCCAGAATCTCCGTGTCGCCCTTGCTAATCTGCTTGATCGACTCGGGATTCATGTGGTCCTGGTGAATATCAGTGATCAGAATGAGGTCCGCTTTCGGAAGCCCCGACAATTTCGCAGGCTTAGCTGGATCGAGATAAATCGTCTTCCCTCCCGCCTCAATTAACGTGCTCGCGTGATAGATCGGAGTGATCTTCACCGGCCCAGCGGATGTAGAAAACACCTGCGTCTCGGCGGCATTCGCGACCGACGCCGGGAAGAAAACCGCCAAAGAAGACAACAATAGGAGAAGAATCGATAGCCGTTTCATTGATGACCTCATGTCCCAAGCTCAGTTTGGAGTTTGGGGGTGGTGCAGTTTTGAAAACTTAGCAATCTTAATCTATCTGCAATCATCCCGAAGTCCCGCGTTTTCACCAGCGGGACGAGGGATCTCCCTCTGCACACACGTTTGGGCCAAACTATAAGTGTTTGGCATTGTGACACATAATGTGTCACAATGTTACATGCCTTCGGTAAATCTACGCCAACTCCGTGACACCCGCCGCCTCAAGGCCTGGCTGCGTGCCGGAAACACCGTCGAACTCCGCGAGCGCGACCGCGTTATCGCCAAAATTGTGCCGGAAAGTGAACCGCCCAAAAAGGCGGTGAAGTGGCCCGACTTTAAAGCCCGTCGCAAAGCCATGTTCGGTGACCGCATCTTCCCCAACGTCATTTTGGAAGATCGGGGTCGCTATTGACGACCTACGCTGACACCAGCTTTCTGGCTTCACTCTATCTCGGAGACAGCCATTCTCATACTGCCGACGAAATGCTGCGGGCCTCGACCGAGTGCTTCCTAACTCCGCTTCATCGGGCCGAGTGGTTCCACGCCATCGCGCAGCACGTTTTTCGCGGCGCCATCACGGAACTGAAAGCTGGAGAACTGCATTCGCTCTTCGAGCGGGACACTAAGACTGGGCCGTGGCGGGAAGTGACCTTCCCTGAAAATGCCTTTGACCTTTGTGCCAACCTAGCCCGACGCCATGGCCCGAAATTCGGCATGAAAACACTCGATACGCTGCATGTGGCCTGCGCGCTGGAACTCAAGGCGGAACGATTCTGGACATTCGACGAGCGACAGGCGAAGCTGGCCAAGGCGCAGGGGCTGAAAACCGCGTGAGCCATTTACCCGACAGGCTGCCATTCGCCCTGCCGGCTCTTCACGTTGTTCTTTTCCTTACGACGGAAGCTTTCGGCGACAAAATAGCCACCGGAGGCAACCCGCTTTTCTGCGTCGACCTTCCGGTTTCTTTACCGCTAGTCGCGAGCGACAGCACTCCGACGGTCGTCGTTGTCGGCATTCTGGCAACAGCGTGGTGGTACTTTGTTGGGAAGATCGCGTGTGAAGCCTGGCGGGGGAAGGTCAGCCGTATGATTTCGGTGGCAGGCGCCCTCCTGCTGTTTCTTCTCGGGGCTATCGGCTCGTTCGCGATGATCAGCGAATTTCGATTAATCTCGCAGGAGCCGAATTTCGGAAGCAAGGATGTTGTCATCTACGTGCTCGCCGTCACACTCTTGCTTGGAAACTTTGTCGGCGCGGGGTACGCAATACTCTCCGGACTTCGACCCAGCCGCAAGACAACCTGAATGCCTTACTCTTCCTCTTCCTTCACCTCGCCGCGCTCCGACTTGGCCTTCTCAATAATCTTCTCTTGCAGCTGTCCCGGGACGGCGTCGTAGTGATGCATCTCCATATTGAAAGAGCCGCGGCCCTGCGTCATTGACGTCAGATCGACGCCGTAAGTCAGCATCTCCGCCATCGGCACTTCGGCCTTGACCACGGTGTTGCCGGCCTTGTTATCCATGCCCTGGATGCGCCCGCGCCGGCTGTTCAAATCGCCCATGATCGATCCCGCAAACTCGTCGGGCACTGTAATTTCAACCGTCATCACCGGCTCCAGCAGCGTGGGTTTCGCCTGCTCCATTGCCTTTCGGAAGGCAATGCGACCCGCCATCTGGAACGACAAATCGTTCGAGTCGACATCGTGATACGAGCCGTCATACAGAATCACGCGGAAGTCCACCACCGGATATCCGGCCAGATAACCGCGCGCCGCCGCATCCTTGATTCCCTTTTCTACGGCCGGAATAAAGTTCTTCGGGATCGCGCCGCCAAAAATATCGTTTACAAATTCAAACTGTCCGCCGCGCGGCATCGGCTCCATCTTGATTTTGCAATCCCCATACTGCCCGTGCCCGCCAGTCTGCTTCTTGTGCCGTCCCTGCACGTCGGCCTTGGCGCGAATCGTCTCCCGGTAGGGCACCTTGGGCGCTTTCAGAATCACTTCGGTGTGATATCGCTTCTTTAGTTTGGAAACGATCACTTCAATATGCTGCTGCCCCGTGCCCGCGATGAGAAATTCTTTCGTCTGCGGATCGCGGAAGAATCGCAGCATCGCATCCTCTTCCATCAGCTTATGGATCCCCGGCCCCAGCTTGTCTTCATCGGCGCGGCTCTTGGGCTCAATGGCAAACGTAATCGCCGGCTCCGGCAGCTTCACTCGCGGATACAGAATCGGCGCCGTCTTTTCTCCCAGCGTGTCTCCGGTCAGCGTGTCTTTCAATTTCGCTACCGCGCCAATATCTCCGGCATGCAGCTCCGTCACCGGCACCGCAGTCTTCCCCTGCATGATGGAAATATGCGACAGCTTCTCCGCCGATCCGCGCGAGAAGTTCTGCACCGTCGCTTCATTCTTCAGAACCCCAGAGAAAACTTTGAAATAAGAAATTCTTCCCGCAAACGCATCCGAAATCGTTTTGAACACATACAGCGAAACCGGCTCCGCATCGCTTTCATGCCGCTTCGGCGCGTCTCCGTTCCCGGAAGATGCTGGCTCGCCCTGCACCCACTCATGCTCGGAAGGAGCCGGAGTGTAGTCCACAATGAAATCCATCACCCGGTCAGCGCCGATGTTGCCCAATCCCGACGCAAATACAACAGGAAACAGTTTGTCCTCGCGAATTGCATTGTGCAGCGCGGGAATCAGGTCTTCCTCCGGCAATGTCCCGGCCTCAAAGAATTTCTCCATCAGCTTGTCGTCACCTTCGGCTATGAGTTCGACCAGTTGCTCGTGTGACTCCTGCACCTGCGCCCGCATGTTGGCCGGAATCTCCGTCTCTTTCCCCTTGCCGTTTCCCCCCAACTCGTAGCTGTAGGCCTTCATCCGCACCAGGTCGACCACGCCCGTCAAATTCTTTTCGCTTCCGATTGGCAGCTCGATTGGAATCACATTCCGTCCGAACGCGCTGATCAGCGACTCCAGCACGCGCTCCGCATTCGCCCGGTCGCGGTCCATGCGGTTCACCACAATCAGCCGCGGCGTCTTATATTCTTCGCAATCGTTCCACACCCGCTGCGTCACCACCTCCACGCCCGCCACGCCGTCCACCACCACGATCGCCGCATCCACTACGGGCAGCACCATTCGCGCCTCGTGGACGAACATATTGAAACCCGGCGTATCGATCACGTTGATCTTCGTCTTGCCCCACTCCACATACGCCGCCGACGCCGCAATCGACATTTTGCGGGCGATTTCTTCTTCGTCGTAATCGGTGGTCGACGACCCGTCGTCCACCCGCCCCAGCCGCGGCGTTGCCCCCGCGGTATAAAGCATGGCCGAGAGCAGCGAGGTTTTCCCCGCATGCCCGTGCCCCACAATCGCAACATTACGAATGTTTTCTCCGGTATAAACTTTCACGAGTAGGCTCCTTCGCAGGCGTGCAGACAGAGAAGGCCCAGAAGAGATTAGCGCAGTAGACAGGCCAGCCCAACATCACCCGCCAAAACCTAGGATGCTACCACGCGGGAAGCGGAAGCCTCAACCTGCGGGCGGCTGGTGCAAAGAACTGCCCGCCGTTGTATGATCCCTTCGCCATGTTAGGCAACCGCACCAGCGAGCAGTGGATCGCCCAATACGCCTCCAGCCACCAGCACCCGGTCAACCGGGCCTGCCACACGCTGGGCATTCCGACCATCCTGCTCTCGGTCCTGATTTTTCTTGGCAGCATTTTTATGCATGGTTTGTGGCCCTATGCGCTAGCTCTGTTTGTTATCGGATGGATTTTTCAGTTCGTCGGTCATGCCTTCGAAGGCAAGCCGCCTGAGTTTTTTAGCGACTGGCGATTCCTCTTCGTCGGCGTCCGCTGGTGGTGGGCCAAGATTCACGGCAAAGCCTGATCTGCCGGGAGAATCCGCGTCCGCCAACCTTACCTAACTCCACATCATCGAAGGAATCCGCCATGTTCCCTCAACTCGCGCGCTTCACCGATCTCGGCTTGCTGCTCATCCGACTGATGGTTGGCCTCGTCTTCGTCACCAGCGGCTACAGCCATCTCAAAGATCCCACCGCGCGCGCCAAGAGCGTCGGGATGAGCAAGGCCTTCACCATCTTCCTCGGCATTGCCGAGGTTGCCGGAGGTCTCGGTGTGGCCTTCGGAGTCTTGACCCAGCTGGCCGCCTTCGGTCTCATCCTCATCATGTTCGGCGCGATCCAGAAAAAGATCTTCGCCTGGCACACTGGCTTCTGGGGCGAAAAAGGCTCGGGCTGGCACTACGACCTCATCTTCGTCCTGATGAACCTAGTCATCGCCTTCACCGACGGCGGCGCTTACGTTCTGATGCGATAGGCGTATTATTTCGCGCTCGCAACAACGTAAACGTACCGAAGGACGCTTCGGCCCGTGTTGGTCACGTTGTGCTCCGTTTCCGGTGGGCAGTAGATCGCATGGTTGGCTTTAACCTCCAGTTTGGAGCCGTCCTTGAAACTCATTTCACCCTGGCCTTCGAGCACAACCACCAACTCCTCATGTTGCCCGGTGCTGTGTTTCCCCACGGATTGGTTGGGCGCCAGGACTTCGAGCCCAGACTTCATCGTGACCGTCTCAGGAGGTCCCGTAAGCACCGGCAGATAATCTTTGCCGTGGCTGTCGAGCTCGATCACTTTCGCGCGCGGTTTCTCCTGGGATTTCGCTGGAATTAAGAAAGTCGAGCAAAATAAAAGCGTAGCGATCGCGCCGAAGAAGACCACGCGTCTGGCCCTGGTTTCGGACTTCATCTTATGTTCTCCAATCCGTACGGCTCTGAGCTTACTCGTGTTCTTGTCGAGTAGGCACGCAAAAGTAAGGCCATGAGCTCACCGCATGAGGTCGTCAGCCCGTTCGCTTGCGCCTCTCCGCGATTCTGTTCTATGCTAGCCGCACTTGGGGTTCGGATTCACACAGAAAGCCATGCAGCGCCTGACCGCCAGATTTCTGTTGCTGTTCGCGCTCCTGGGAAGCCTTGCGCCCATCGCGTTTGCAGCTACCGCTCCCCCGCTGCATGCCTGCTGTCTCCGCAAGGGCACTCACCACTGCCACGAGTCGTTGGCCTCGGAGTCTGGTCAACCCGTAATCCGGGACGCCAGTTGCTGTCACGGGGATTGCGCCCGCGCCGTCACCAGCCCGCAGTGGGCCCACCCCCAACCGAAACTCGCGGCTTTCTTTTTCCAAACCAACAATGTGGGTCTAGCCCCATCCCGGCCGCACTCCCCAACCGCGGCCTCCGTGGAATTCCAATCCACTCGCGCCCCGCCCGCCTGCTGAGCTGTCTCCAGCTTCATTTAATCCATTTGAGGTACGCATGCGTACGTTCTTAGCTGGAACGTCTCGCTGCGCGTCGCGAAATCGAGAGTAGCTACAGGCCTGCGCGGCAGCCTCCTCGGAAGCTGCGCCACGAACAGTTCCACGGAGACATTTTTTATGAGACAAGTTATCGGCTGGACCGCCGTCATTCTCTTCTTGAGCGCCAACGCATTGGCCACGATTTTCGGCTCCGTTCGCGGCATCGTTCACGATCCGCAGCACCGCCCCGTGCAAGGCGCCATGATCATGTTGAAGGCGCAAAGCTCAGATTGGATGCAATCCCAAAACTCTAACGATCGGGGAGAATTTGAATTCACTTCCGTGCCCATCGGGAATTACACGGTCACCGTTTCAGCACCGGGCTTCCGGCAAACCCAGCAAAGCGCCGTGGTTCAGTCCGACACCAGCCCCGTGCTGCATTACCAATTGGCGATCGCAGGCGCGAAGGAGTCCATTGCCGTCTCCGGAACTCCCGTCGAAGCCACGCTGGACAGCGTTACTCCGACGACGATGTTGAGCCGTGAAGACATCCAGGAAACTCCTGGGGCCGACCGCACCAACGGCATGGAGATGATCACCGATTACGTGCCTGCGGCTTACGTGACCCACGATATGCTGCACATGCGGGGCGGCCATCAGGTGGAATGGCTGATCGACGGCGTTCCCATCCCCAACACGAATATCGCGACCAATCTGGGGCCGCAGATCGACCCCAAGGACATCGATTACATCGAGGTTCAGAGAGGCAGCTACGACGCCGACTACGGCGACCGCACCTACGGCATCTTCAACGTGGCGCCGCGCACCGGTTTCGAACGCGATCGGGAATGTGATCTGGTCATCAGCGCCGGAAATTTCTATCAGACCAACGACCAGCTCAGTTGCGGAGGACACACGTCGCGATTTGCCTACTACGCCAGCTTGACCGGAGATCGAAGCAATTACGGACTCCAGACTCCCGTCCCGCAGGTCGTCAATGATGCCGCCAACGGCATCGGTGGATTCACCTCGTTGATCTTCAATCCCGATTCCAGGAATCAATATCGTCTGGTCGGATCCCTCCGTCGGGACTATTACCAGATCCCCATCGATCCCGATCCCAACTCCGTCGGCAACAGCGTTTATCCCAGCTACGGCCTGCACGATGCCGAGGCCGAACCCGACGGTTACGCCACGTTCTCCTGGGTTCACACTTTCGATCCAAACAAGCTACTCACGGTTTCCCCTTTCTACCACTACAACGGCGCCGACTATCGCGGAGGCCCGAACGATTTTCCTGTCATCTCCTCGGTCACGCAGACCGCCCAGTACGTCGGAGCGCAGGCGGCGCTGAACCTCAACTTCAAGCAGAATGATCTGCAAGCCGGCGTCTACGGATTCTTCCAGCATCAGTACAACTACTTTTTCAACGATTTCACCGACGGCACGCCAAACGTCTCCCTTCCTTCGATCGGCGTCAACGGTGGCGTGGCCGCTTTCTTCATCAACGACAAATTCAAGGTCACACCGTGGCTGACTCTCATCGCCGGCCTGCGAGAAACGCAGTTCAATTCCTCCCCCCCATCACCGCTGCCATCGGTCTCCGAGCACGCGACTGATCCGCGCCTCGGCGCCGCGATCAGAATTCCCCACCTGAACTTGACGTTCCGCGGCTTCTATGGCTACTTCTACCAGGCGCCGCCGCTTTCCACAGCGACGGGCCAGCTGCAGACTCTGGCGCACCAGCAGGGATTTGGTGGTTTCATTCCCTTGAGCGGTGAACGCGATATCGAATGGCAGGTTGGCGTCACGATTCCGATGCAAGGCTGGATGCTCAGCGCCGACAACTACGAAACCCGCGCCCACAACTGGCTCGACCACAACAACATTGGGGAGTCGAATGTTTTCTGGCCCATCACCTGGTCCTACGCCATGATTCAAGGCTGGGAGCTTACGCTGCATTCGCCGAATCTCTGGCATCGGGGCCAACTCCATCTCGCCTACGCCAATCAAATCGCCCAGGCAACTTCGCCGATCACCGGCGGCCTGATCTTCTACATTCCGCCGGGACTTGCGCCGGTCGATCACGATCAGCGCAATACGCTCAATCTCGGATTCAATTCGAGCCTTCCCTGGCACACCTATGCCTCAACCAACGTCTACTACGGCTCGGGATTCACCAACGGTTTGTTCGGAACGCCACAGGCACAATATCCCGGGCCCTACCTCCCCAGCCACACCACATTTGATCTTGCCCTCGGAAAAACCTTCGCCGAGAAATACACCGTGTCTGTGACCGCTCTGAATGTGGCCAACCGCCGCGTGCAACTGGATAACAGTCTTACCTTCGGCGGGTTTCACTGGAACGATCCTCGACAAATTTACGCGGAGTTCCGCTACCGCTTTCACTACTGACGCCTACAGGCAACCTGCGCCTATGATGAAGAACGCAGAATGCAAAATGGACGATAATCATGATCGGAGATAATTAAGACTGCATATGCCCATCTCATTGCATTCATCGTCGCCCCGTTTAGCATTGTTCTGCCTCTGCGCACTGCTCGCATTCTCCCCAGCCTGCAACCGCGGAAAATCCCAGCCTCAATCCACCGCTCCTTCATCCTCTGCCAAGCGCTACGCCCTCAAGGGAAAGGTTATGTCGGTCGATAAGAATGCCGGCATGGCCAACATCGACAACGAACCCATCGCCGGCTTTATGGACCCCATGGTCATGCCCTACTCCTTCAAGCCGCCCGCGCAGATCAATCAACTGCAAGCCGGCGATTCCATCTCCGCCGATGTCGTCGTCGATTCCGGCCAGTACTGGCTGGAGAATGTGAAGGTCACCGGCCATTCTTCACCTCCAGCCGACAAGCCCACATCGACCCTGCACATCCCCGCTCCCGGCGACGACGTCCCGGACTTCAAGCTGGTCAATCAGAGCGGCAAGCAAATCTCCCTGCATCAATATCGCGGCCAGACATTACTCCTCACTCTCATCTATACCCGCTGTCCCTTCCCCGATTTCTGCCCGCGCGTGAGCCACGAATTCTCCGCCATCGATCAACAAGTCCGCGCCGATCCCACTCGATACGGCAAAACTCATCTGCTCAGCATCAGCTTCGATCCCGCTCACGATACCCCCAAGGTTCTGCGCGCCTATGGTTTCTCCTGTGCCGGAAGCAAGGATCCCGCGCTCTTCACCCACTGGGAATTCTCCGCGATCCCGCAAGCCGAGCTCCCCGCCTTCGCCGATTATTTCGCTCTGACGTACAAAGAAGAAGGCGGCCTGATCACTCACTCCCTCAGCACAGCCGTCATCTCTCCCGACGGAAAAATTTTTAAGTGGTATCACGGCGCCGATTGGCAAGCCTCCGACCTGCTGCAAGATATCGCCGCCGCCGCGCATCCCGCCGCCTGATCGTATGAGAGCGGATCGTGTGACAATGTGTCAGAGAGCGTGTCGTGAAAACGGTTGGGTAGGGCACGGCTTCAGCCCTTGGTTTCCGTAATGGTTGGGTAGGGCACGGCTTTAGCCGTGCCGCCAGGCGCGCAAAACAATCGGGGCTTTAGCCCCTGGGGTGACATGGAAAGTCGCTCAAGGAATATTCCGAAAATGAGGAAAAGCACATGCGGTACGTCCTGATTCTTCTGGCGGTCCTCGGGATCGTCGTCTCCGCTCTCGCCCTGCGCGAGCACTACCGCACCGATACTTCCCCCTGCAGCATCAACGAGCGCTGGGACTGCGGCATCGTCAATCACAGCCCCTACGCCATGCTGGCCGGAATTCCCGTCGCCATCCTCGGTATCGCCGGATATCTCCTCATGGCCGCACTGGCCGCCCGCCGCGCCTGGCGCTTGCTCCTGGCAGCCGCTCTCGTGGGTTTAGCCTTCTCTCTCTACCTCGCTCACATCGAGGCCCGCGTCCTCGGCGTCTGGTGCATCTACTGCGTGATCTCCCTCGGGGATATCTCGCTCATGACTTTGCTGGCGTTAGGAACCACAGTCGTTTCCCTGGTGCGCAAGCCGGTAGAAAAACTCTCATAAGCCTTAGGAAGTCGAACCGCTCATGTGGGGACAGCCGCCCCCGGCTGTCCCGCGAGCGCCGCGAGCTAGTCTCCACCTATCCGTTGACGTGCAACCACGCTTCGCCTAAGATGGCTCGGGTTCTGCTTCGCCGTTGACTCTAGCTCGGCCTTGATTCCATGATCGGCCAGACTGTCTCTCACTACCGCATCATTGAGCTTCTTGGTGGCGGAGGGATGGGTGTCGTCTACAAGGCCGAAGACACTCAGCTCGGCCGCTTCGTCGCTCTCAAATTTCTTCCCGACGATTCTTCCCAGGATCCCCAGGCTCTCGAACGCTTCCGCCGCGAAGCCCGCGCCGCCTCTTCGCTGAACCATGCCAACATCTGCACCATCCACGAAATCGGCCAGCACGAGGGACATCTGTTCATCGTGATGGAGTGCCTCAGTGGCCAGACGCTGAAACACCTGATCAACGGCAAACCGATGGAGTTCGATCGCCTTCTCACCCTCGCGATCGAAGTCGCTGATGCGCTCGATGCCGCGCACAGCAAGGGAATCGTCCACCGCGACATCAAGCCCGCCAACATTTTTGTCACCGATCGCGGCCACGCCAAGATTCTCGATTTCGGCCTGGCAAAAATCGCGCGTGCCGCCCGCCCCACCAGCGGCGATTCGCAAACCATGGCCGACGCCACCAGTCTCGATCTCACCAGTCCCGGCACCGCCGTCGGCACCGTGGCTTACATGTCGCCCGAACAGCTGCGCGGCAAAGAACTCGACGGGCGCACCGACCTTTTCTCCTTCGGCGTCGTTCTTTACGAAATGGCCACCGGCATTCTGCCCTTCCGCGGAGAAACTTCCGCCGTGGTCACCGAGGCCATTCTCAATCGCCATCCCACCGCCGCTCATCAACTGGTTCCGCAGCTTCCTCCCAAGCTCGAGGAAATCATCAACAAAGCTCTGGAAAAAGATCGTGACATGCGCTGCCAGACCGCGGCCGAACTTCGCGCCGATCTCAAGCGCCTCAAGCGTTCCATCGATTCCTCGCGCACCTCGGTCGTTTCCGAGACCGCGCCATCATCCTCCTCGGCCGCGGCCGTCCCTTCGTCTCCCGCCGTTCCCGCACCTCGAAGAAGATTCTCACCCATATTGATTTTTGCTATTGGCTTGCTCATCGCCGCAGCCGTAGGCCTCTATTCCGGAAAATTATTTTTCGCCACGGCACCCATCGAACCTCCTCTCTACCGTCAGCTCACCTTCCGCCGGGGCAGCATCCGTGCCGCCCGCTTCGCCCCTGACGGACAAACTATTCTCTACAGCGCCGCCTGGCAGGGAAATCCCGTCGACGTCTTTACCGCCCGCCCGGAAGCTCCCGAGTCGCGCTCCATGGGCCTGAGCCGCACTCAGCTCATGTCCATCTCTCCCACTTCCGAGATGGCCGTCCTGCTCAATAGCAAGGCTGTCGGCGCCTGGGTAAGCATGGGCACCTTGGCGCGCGCGCCTCTCTCTGGCGGAGCTCCGCGCGAAATGCTCGAGCAGGTGCAGTGGGCCGACTGGTCTCCCGACGGCAGCAATCTCGCAGTGGTTCGCGATATGGGCGGCCGCAACCGTCTGGAACTTCCCATCGGAAAGCCGCTGTATCAAACCGGCGGCTGGATCGGCCATCCTCGCGTCTCGCCCAAAGGCGACCTGATCGCATTCGCCGATCACCCTTTGCAAGGAGACGATAGCGGCTCGCTCGCGGTCGTCGATCTGGCCGGCAATAAGCGCTTGCTCTCCAGCCAGTGGTTCACCATCCAAGGTCTGGCCTGGGCTCCCGACGGCAAAGAAATCTGGTTCACCGCCAGCAAATCGGGTACGGATCGCACTCTCTACGCCACATCGCTTGACGGCAAGCAGCGCATCGTCGCTCGCCTTCCCGGCGCGCTGATGCTGCTCGACATCGCCAAAGATGGGCGCGTGCTTCTGGTTCGCGCCACCTGGCGCCGTGAATTGCTCGGCGTCTTCTCCAACGATCCCAAGCAGCACGAGCTTTCCTGGCTCGACTACACCTATCCCTCCGACCTCTCCGCCGACGGCAAGACTTTGTTGTTTGACGAAGAAGGTGGCGGCGGCGCGCTCGATTATTCCAAGTCCGGCGGCCTTACCTACGCCGTCTACATTCGCAAAACCGACGGCTCGCCCGCGGTCTTGCTCGGCGAAGGCGGCGCGGTCGCACTGTCACCGGACACGAAATGGGTGATCGCCCAGACCCAGGAATCGCCCTCGCAGTTCCGCCTCTTGCCCACCGGCGCCGGCGAACCCCGGGATCTGACGAAAGACAATGTCAACCACAGTTGGGCCCACTGGTTTCCCGACGGAAAACGCATTCTCTTCTCCGCCGACGAGCCCGGCAAAGGCGTTCGTTTCTATGTCTACGATCTGGCCTCCGGCAAGAGCCAGGTCATCTCGCAGGAAGGCGTGAACGGGACCGCCTTCGCTCTCTCACCCGACTCGCAACAGATCGCCGCCATCGGCCCCGACCAGAAGGGATATCTCTATCCCGTTGCCGGTGGCGATCCGCAACTCATCCCAGGAATCAATCAAGGCGAGCAACCCATCACCTGGGCTGCCGACGGCCACTCGCTCTACATTTATCAACCCGGCGAGTTGCCCGCCCGCGTCTACCGCCTCGACATCAAGACCGGCCAGCGCACTCTCTGGAAAGAACTCATGCCCTCCGACCCCGCCGGCGTCGAAAATATCGGCCCCATCTACATGACCCCCGACGCCAAAACCTGCGTCTTCGGCTACCACCGCATGCTGGCGGATCTGTATCTGGTCGAAGGCCTGAAATAATCTTTCCCAACAAGGGAAACGGGAAAGTAAACACTGGCAATTGTAGAGCCATCTATATTTAGTGCTAGGGATTGTATTGCACAGCGATATGATCGTATAAATACGCTTCGTTATCTAAAGTAAGCAGAAGAAGGAACTATGCATCGTAATGGTAGGTCGGGCCGTCGGTATCTGGGATGCTCGGGGAACCTCATGATTTTCTCAGATAACCAAGCTGCAGCTGAGGGAGAGCAGAGAAACGTCTGTCAGCAGTCCTCGCATCTCGGAACTTGTTCAGATGAAGATAAAACTATGTCGGACGGTTCACAGCAAAGATCTTCTCAAAGCTACTCGAGCGCACACCGTCGAACTGCCTAAGCGTTACTCCCGCCAACTCTAACCGGATTCGACTGAAGGGGTCCGGATACGCCTCTGTGTACCACACCGTTAAGATACCGTTATGCTTTATCTTTTCGGCGCACTGAAAGCAAGGAAAGGTCGTCGTATAAAGCTCCCCGCCATTGGCCCTCTCGCCGGCTGCGAAAAGCGCCCATACCTCCGCGTGAATGGCTGTGCACCAGTTCATTGCCCGATCTGGAAAGAAGAGATCATCTAGCGCCGTCTTTTTCCCAGAATCTAAGCAAGATTTGCAGTGCCACGGAGGCCCCTCTTGCCGTTCGAGCGGCTTACCGCAAACCGGGCACTGAATCTTGCGGTTACTATAATCGTTCAGAAATTCATTGCGAACTATGTCTCTGTAGCACTTGAACTGGTATTTTGGTTCCTCCATGCAGGGCTTCGTTCCGATGGGGTTCTCGTTATAACCCACTCCCACAACCTTTCCCCCGGCGTCCACAACAACAGCTCCGACGTGGCGCTTGAGGCATTTTGAGCTGTGAGCGGCAGAGTAGGCCATGTTCATCAGGATTTCCCACGACTGGGCAGGTCGAGGTCGTGAGCCTAACGCTAGGTCAACGTAGTCGAGAATCTTCTGCTTGAATACACCTTGCTTAATTTCCGAATTATCGATGAGAATATCCGCCTGATCGATGCATGCAGTCACGTGCTGGCCAAACTTCACGTCCTCCTTGGAATCCCGCCGGTCATCCTCACCAAAATCTTCGATGGACAAGCCTTTGTCGAGGTAGGAGAGCGCGCCGATGCGGTCCCACCTAACCGTCGGCGGAGCAAGAACTGCAATCAAGGTGAACCGGTATCCAAATTCCAACCTCAGCCAGTCCACCTCGCCGGGGTTCCTTATGCCATCAACCACAATCTTTTCAGTCTCGGGGGCGACCTTTGCGATCCCGATTTCAGCTAGAACATGTCGGCCCTTCTCCTTCCGCATTTCATCGCCAAGGGCCTGCAGATCTGATCGAGGTGTATCACTGGCGCCCGGATTCAGCTCCTTCCATTTGTCCCCGAGGGCCTTCGAAAGCTTGACGAGGGTAAAACCCCGTTCGTGCTCTAAATATTTCGCGGCGAGGCTGCACCCACTTCCAAAGGGTCCGGTCAGGCCGATCACCCAAGGTTTCACGGACATTTACACCGCCGTCAAACGTTCTTAGATATCCAGATTCTTCACATCCAGCGCGTTCTCTTCAATAAACTTCCGCCGCGCCTCCACGTCCTCGCCCATCAGCGTGGTGAAGATGGTCTCGCATTCGGCAATGTCTTCCAGCTTCACCGAGAGCAGAGTCCGCCGCTCCGGATCCATGGTCGTCTCCCACAACTGCGGAGCCGTCATCTCCCCCAGCCCTTTATAGCGCTGGATAATGTAGCCCTTCTTGCCCTGCTCCAGCACGTAATCGAAAAGCTCGCGCAGCGTAGCGTTATCGAACGCGTTCTCGGAATCGTTGACCAGCTCTTTCGCCGCGGGTGCGTTGCCGTCTTCCTCTTCATCGGTCGCCACCTCAGCCGCTCCCTTCTTGGCCTGCGGCTTCACCTCGACCACATACGGCGGCTCCAGGTATTGCTCGATCAGCTTGAACTTCGCCGTGAGCTGCCGACATTCCGGAGTCGACGCGAGCTCCCAGTTAATGATGTGCTCGGCGCCCTGCGAGTCGACGAATCGCACTTCCCACAAATTGTGGTCTTCGTCGAACCGGCTCTCCACTTCTTTGAGCGGTCGCCGCGAATTGTGCTCGCCCTCCATCCGGCTCAGCACCGCCGCGGCCTTCTCTTTCTGCAACTTGATCAGTTCTTTTTCCAGCTTCTCGATTTTCTTCGGCGGCGTTTTCTTGTCGCCCTCGAAATCGGTGTGCTTCGAGAAATCGAGCCGCGGCAGCATTTCGGTAATTCTTTCGTCGCGCAGCCGCTTGTTCAGCTTGTCAAAGAAGCTCAGATACTCCTTCAACACGCTCATAAAGCGCGTCAGGTTCGCGCCTTCCAGCTTGGCCGCACCCTCGCCGTAACGCACCACCAGTCCGTCCGCCGCGCGCTTCAGCATGACCTTGTCGAAGGCATCGTCGTCCTTGATGTACTGCATCGACTTGCCCTTCTTGATCGAATACAGCGGCGGCTGCGCAATATAAACGTTGTTGCGCTTGATCAGCTCCTGCATATGCCGGAAGAAAAACGTCAGCAGCAGCGTGCGGATGTGCGATCCATCAACATCAGCGTCGGTCATCAGAATAATTTTTCCGTACCGCACCTTCGTTGGATCGAAATCGTCCTTGGCAATGCCCGTGCCCAGCGCCGTGATCATGGCGCGAATTTCCTCGTGCGCCAGCATCTTGTCGTAGCGCGCCTTTTCGACGTTCAGAATTTTTCCTTTGAGCGGCAGAATCGCCTGGAAGCGCCGGTCGCGCCCCTGCTTCGCCGTCCCACCGGCCGATTCACCCTCAACCAGAAACAATTCGCACCGATTCGGATCGCGCTCCGAACAATCCGCCAGCTTACCGGGCAACCCGCCGGAATCCAGCGCCCCTTTGCGCCGCGTCAAATCCCGCGCTTTTCGCGCTGCCTCGCGCGCCCGCGCCGCATCCACTGCCTTGTTGATAATCTTCCGCGCGACGGTCGAATTCTGTTCGAAGAATGCGCCCAGCCGCTCATTGATGAAGGCCTGCACAATTCCGGCGATATCAGAATTCAGCTTACCTTTGGTCTGCCCTTCAAACTGCGGCTGCGGCAGCTTCACGCTGATCACCGCGACCAGCCCTTCGCGCACGTCGTCACCCGTCAGATTTTCTTTGACGTCCTTGAACAGCCCCATCTGCTGCCCGGCATAATTGATGGTGCGGGTCAGCGCCATGCGAAAGCCGGAAAGATGTGTGCCGCCATCGATGGTGTTGATGTTGTTCGCGAAGCTGAACACCGACTCCGAATATCCGTCGTTGTACTGCAGCCCAATTTCCATGGCCACGCCGCTGCGCTCCGCTTCCATGTAAATCGGTTTGTCGTGCAGCACCTGCTTGCCGCGATTCAAATGCTTGATGAATTCCGCGATGCCGCCGTTGTACTTGAAGTCCGTGTGCTTGGCTTCGCCCGTCTTCGCGTCGGTCGAGCGCTCATCGGTCAGCGTGATCAGCAATCCTTTGTTCAGGAACGCCAGCTCGCGCAGCCGCTGCGCCAGCGTGTCGTAGTTGTATTCGGTCGCGGTAAAAATGCTGCGATCCGGCAGGAAGTGAACTTTGGTTCCGCGCCGCTTGGCCGCGCCCGCCTTTTTCATCTTGCTGGTGGGCTCGCCTTTTGAATAAGTCTGCTCCCAGGTCGCGCCATCCCGCCAGATTTCCAGTTCAAGCTCTTCGCTCAACGCGTTCACGCAGGAAACGCCCACGCCGTGCAATCCGCCCGAAACTTTGTATGTCGACGAATCAAATTTTCCGCCCGCATGCAGCGTGGTCATCACCACCTGCGCCGCGGAAACTTTCTCGCCATCGATGTCCATATCATCGACCGGAATGCCGCGCCCGTCATCGATCACGGTGATCGAGTTGTCGATGTGGATCGTGACCTCAATCTTCGTCGCGAATCCAGCCAGCGCTTCGTCCACCGAATTGTCCACCACCTCATACACCAGGTGATGCAAACCCAGATCGCCCGTCGATCCGATGTACATTGCGGGACGTTTGCGCACCGCTTCCATCCCGCCCAGCACTTTGATCGAGTCGGCGTTATAGTCGTTCTTCGCTCCACCGTTGTTGCCAACGATCGGCGTCACGATTCCGTTTTTTGTTTTTGTTTCTACGATGGGAGTATTGATCTCTTTGGTAGCCATTCAGCTCCGTCGAGCACGTCGATTTGTCACGCAGATTTCAGTCAAGCGATCCTGCTAACCCACTCGCCGGATCGCGTTCCAGCGGGGCCATCTTCCACACCCGCCAAACCTACCTCAAGTGATTGAAATTCCGTGTACTTAGGTTCGTTTACTGACTATCAAATTATACCACGAAATCACCCCTCGGACGACCCTCCGTGCACCCCGAATCCTCTCGGTAAATGCTGGCTTTTCAATGAATTCTGCAATCGAATTTTCATCCGAGATCCGCTATCGCGAACCAACCCGCAGATCGCTTGCTTCCACGGTTTCTTTTCCGGCACCTCTTCCCGCTTCTCGACCATCTAACCAACCCGAGCCTGCTAAAATAAGCAACAGGAGTTCCCGACTCAGAATGGCCGTCCCCGTATCCCAGATGTGGACCGTATCGAGCTATGTTCTGAAACAAAAGCTCGCCGGCCGCAAGCAGTATCCGCTCGTGCTCATGCTCGAGCCCCTGTTCCGCTGCAACCTCGCTTGCGCCGGATGCGGCAAGATCCAGTATCCCGCCCACATCCTGAAAAAAGATCTCTCCCCGGAAGAATGTTTCCGCGCTGTCGACGAATGCGGCGCTCCCATGGTCTCCATCCCCGGCGGCGAGCCGCTCATGCACCCGCAGATCGGTGAGATCGTGGAGGGCCTGGTCGCGCGCAAGAAATATATTTATCTCTGCACCAACGCCCTGCTGCTGAAAGAAAAGATTCATCTCTTCCAGCCGAGCAAGTATCTGACCTTCAGTGTTCACCTCGACGGCCAGCGCGAAGAGCACGACCTCGCCGTCTGCCGCGAAGGCGGTTACGATATCGCCGTCGACGCCATCAAAGAAGCCCTCCGCCTCGGCTTCCGCGTCACCACCAACACCACGCTGTTCGACGGCGCCGATCCCAAATCTGTTCGCGCCTTCTTCGACAGCATGATGGATCTTGGCCTTGAAGGCATGATGCTCTCGCCCGGCTATTCTTACGACAAAGCTCCCGACCAGAAACATTTCCTCGGCCGCGCCCGCACCCGCCGCATGTTCCGCGCAATTCTTTCGAACCGCGAGAAAAACTGGCGCTTCAATCTCTCGCCGCTCTTCTTGGAATTTCTGATGGGCAAGCGCACTTACCCGTGCACGCCCTGGGGCATGCCCACCTACAACGTTTTCGGATGGCAGAAGCCCTGCTACCTGCTGCAGGATGGCTACGCCGAAACTTTCGCCGAGCTACTTGCGACCACGAATTGGGCCAACTACGGCACCGAGTCCGGCAATCCCGCCTGCGCCAATTGCATGGTCCACAGCGGCTATGAAGCCTCTGCGGTCAACGCTACCTTCAGCTCTCTCGGCGGATTTTTGGCCACGGTGAAAGCAACTTTGTTTACGCGCTATCGCGATCCAGAAGCTCTACGCATGCTGGAAGAACCGCAAGCTCCCGTGCACCCGCTGGTCCAGATCGCACCGACAACAGAACCATTGCACGAAACCAGGGCGTAACCAGAATTCCTCTGTGAACCCCTGTGTCCCCTGTGTTAAAGATTTTGAAGTTCGACCCAAAGAAGTTCGACTGAAAATGACAGGCAAAGAATCCGGCCACATCGACCACGAAGCCGCGCAAGCCGTCCCGCACACTGCTGCCAATCCCGACGCCCTCGAACTCGCTCCCGGCACCACCCACGAAAAACTCGAAGGCTGGATTCCCCAACTCGCCAGCGACGAAGAAATCCGCATCGCTCTGGAAAAAGCCTTCGACTACCGGGGCGACGTCACCATCACTCGCAAGGACGGCACCAAAATTGAAGGCTACCTCTTCGACCGCCGCACAGCTGCCACGCTAAAAGATTCCATCGTCCGCCTCTTCCCGAAAACTGCGAACGAAAAAATCTCCATCTCCTACGCCGACATCGCCGCCCTCGCCTTCACCGGACGCGACACCGCCGCCGGCAAAAGCTGGGAAGCCTGGATGAAAAAGTACGCCCAGAAAAAAGCCGCCGGCGAAACCAACATCGCCCTCGAACCCGAACCCCTCGACTAGCGTTCGCTCTCACCGCACCTTGTCATTCCGAGCGCCAGGCGCGCACGCGACGGCAAGGGCGAGGAATCTGCCTGGCTGTTGTCATTCCGACGCGCGAGCGCCGCGAAGGCAGGAGGAATCTGCTTTTACACCTACCTTCACCGCTCGTGCTCCTCACTTCACAGCTTTTCCAGCGGCCCCAAAACTCAGTCCTTGCACCAGCTCTTCCACCTCATCTTCGTTGCCGCCGAGGAACGTCAACGACACCACATACCCGCGTTCCAAAATCACCAGCGTCGATTGCCACATCATTCGCGTCCCCACATCTCTCTGAAAATCCGAGCGCACCACTGTCTTCGTCCCCGCCAAAAATTCATACGGCTGATTGATCACCTCAAACCCCTGCTCCTTCGCAACCTCTGCGATAGGCCCAAAATATTGCGCCGCTTCTTTCAATCCCGGATACGCCTCCGCACTCTCTGCCGCAATCAGGATGGACGAATTCACATCCTCGCCCCGCGCCTCCGGAGGCCGCGAAAATGCCGCCAGGAATACGCGTCCACAACCTCCCGTATGGGGACAGCCGCCTTCGGCTGTCCGATCGAGCGCGGCTCGACCCTCCTTCGCCGGCGCTTCATTTCCATCCTGCCCCACGTTCATCTCCTCCGTCCGCAACACCCAGCCTGCCGGAATCTTGCACGCAAAGCCGAAACTCGGATTCCGGTAAACGCCATTGATGACTGATCCTGCGTCCAGACGAGTCACCGCCGCCGCTTTCCGGGCATGCATCGTGGATGAGGAGGAGTGGTTGGAAGAAGAACTACTGGAAGAAGTTGATTGACGCTGCGCCGCCTGCTGAGCCCCGAATGCAGGAAACACCAGGAACATCCCAGTCATTGCCATGGCAAAGACAAATACGAAATGAAGGCGGGAATCCATCGTCCCTTGATGTTACAGAAGCACTATCGCCGAGTGGATGGCTTTCGGTGCAGTTACGGCAGCGTACGCCGCGCAGATTTCCCACCCGCGGGTTTGTAGTCTGCCGGATAGAGCACCACGCACCGGTCGCGGCCCTCGCCATCGCTCTCCGTCCGCAGGTCCGCTTCGTCACGCAGTGCGAGGTGCACCATGCGACGCTCCCGTGATGACATGGGAGCAAAGTGAAACGGCGTTCCCGTTTGTCGGACTTTCTCCGCCGCCACGCTCGCCGCCATCCGCAGCTCTTGCAGCCGTAACGATCGCTGGTTCTTGCAATCGAACGCCAGCTTCTCATGCTCGCCCGAAGGCAGCCGCAAAATCTCGAACGCCAGCAACTCCAGCGCCCGCAGAAGTTCGCCACCGCGATCCAGCAGCAGCGTCGAATCCGGCCCTGAGAAGTCCACGAAAATCTCCGGCTTCTCCCAGTCGCTCAGCGCTGGCGGATCGACAACAATCCGGTATTTAAGGTGAAGGCCGCCGTGAGTCACGACAGCTTGCAGAAATTCGTTGATTCGATTCGCAGCCGCAACTTTATCCATAAGATCTGTTCTCAGCTATTAGCCGTCAGCTTTCAGTTTGGCGGATGCGTGCGTCAGCTGATAGCTGACGGTCGACGGCTATTTCTCTTTCTTCCTCGCTCGCTTTTCCATCATCTCGCGCATCTCGCGGCCCAGCTTCGTCCGGTTCATGATGGCCTGTTGCGCAATCGAGATCAAATTGCTCTCGGTGTAATACAGGTTCAAACCCGCGGCCAGATTGAAGAAGATGAAGCCCATCATCAGCGGCATCATCACCGTCATCATCCTCTGCTGCGCCGGATCCATCCCCGTCTGCGGCGTCATGCGCTGCATTAAGAACATGCTGACCACCATGATGATCGGCAGCAGGAAATACGGATCTCTGGCCGACAAATCGCTGATCCAGAGCCAGTGTGCGTGCCGCAGATCCAGAGCGATGCCTAGCATCCGGTAATACGCGATCAGGAAGGGAAACTGAATCAGCAGCGGCAAACAACCGCCCGCCGGATTCACTCCCTCTTTTTTATACAGGGCGCTGATCTCTTCATTCATCGCCGCCTTGCGCGGGTCCCGCAAGCTGTACTTCTTGTATTTTTCCTGGATCGATTTGATCTGCGGCGCGATGCGCTGCATCTTCAGCATCGACTTCATCTGCGTGATCCGCAGCGGCAACAGCGCCACCGTGATAATCAGTGTCTGTATGACAATCGCCCATCCCCAGTTGGGATAGACATGTTTGTACGTCCACTTCAGCCACAGGAAGAGTGGCCGCGAGATCAGCCCCCACCATCCGAAATCCACCGTACCGCGTAAATCCGGATCGCCGTTCCGTATGGTCGGCACACTCACCGCTTCCAGCGACGACAACTCTTTCGGCCCCACGTACAGTCGCTCATTGGTCGCGCCGCGCAGGTCGCCTACCGCCGCCCCCACCACATCCACATTGGTCGTTTCTTTCGCATCCGGCTTCTGCGGATCGCGCGGCACCTGCAGAGCGTTGCGCAGCGTGACCATGGCCGCCGTGTTCGGATCGTCCGGGATAAACAGCGCCGTGAAGTATTGATCGCCCGGGCCGGCCCACTCGAACGGCCCTTTGATCGTATTGCCGCCGCTAATGCTCTTGCCCGCCAGACGCAAAACAAAATTCGGGAAGACCAACGCTGTGCGATCGGTGGAGATGTCGTTGTGATAGTCGATGCGCGAGGCCGTATAAGAAGCCGGCGTCGCCTGGTCGCCGAATCCGGATGGCCACGCTGGCGCCGCAAAAATTTCCGCGCCCTTATAGACCACCGAAGTCTCCACATTCAACACGTACGTATGATCGAAACGAAACGTCTTCCGAACCGCAACATCCTGATCGGCGTACTCGAATGTGATCGTTGCCGGCGCCGAGAGGTGCCCCTCATTCGAAGCGACATACAGCGCCGAACTCAGCTTGTTGCGCAGGGCTTCGTCGTAGGTCCACAGCGAGAGCGGATAACCATATTTCTGCGCCGCCGCCTCATTCACCAGATCCAGCTGCCCGTTCTGCGCGTCGTTATCGAACTTTTTCAGAATCCACGATTTCACCTGCGCGCCGCGATTGGTGAAGGTGATCCTATAGAGATCGTTCTCGATCACGATTTCAGCTTCGCTCGAGGCCTGCTTGTTCGCGATAGCGACGGGAGCACTCGCCAATGGAACCGATGCAGCGGAGACCGCTGACGCTCCAGCCGTAGGCGTGGCCGCTGCAGTTTGCTGTGGCGCGCTTTGTTTTTGCGGCGCCGCTGGCGGCTGCGGCATGTACTTTTTCAGCAGCGGCTGGAAAATCACAAGAACGACGAACGTCAGTAGAAATACGAGAAGCAGCCGCTTCTCGGCGCCAGGTTCTTGTTGAGGATTTTGAAAGTCGGCCAAAGTTTGCTTATCGCCTCAAATTCCGTGTGCGCATGTCATCCCGAGCAAGCGTCTTTTGCGCAGCGAGAGCTATGCTGTTCCGACCGCACCGGGTCGTATCCCGCTCCGGCAAATGGATGACAGCGCAGCACGCGCCCTAACGCCATCCATCCCCCGCGCAGCGCGCCGTAGCGCTCCACCGCTTCCATGGCATATTCCGAGCAGGTTGGCACGTAGCGGCAGGCCGGCGGCAACATGGGTGAGATCGCCCACTTGTACCCCCGCAGCAGTTGCAGCGTGACGAATTTGGCGCTCAGCTTCAACTTTCGTGTGGCGCGGCGACTCTTGTCCGCGTTCCTGACAACTTTTGCTCGATCACTGCGAAGGCACGTCGCACTTCGTTCAGCACATCCGCGAAATCCGCCGTCAGCAATGACTTCTTCGGATTGATCACCACGTCCGCCTCGACTGGCACCGGACGCGAGAGACGCACCGCCTCGCGCAAGCGCCGCTTCATGCGATTACGCTCGACCGCTCCACCCAGCACGCGTCCCACCGTAAATCCAATTCGCAGCCCGTGCGGCTGCAAGTGTGGCGCGCAGACTCTTGCCTGCGCTCTCTCCACCATCTCGGCCGTCGCATCTATTTCCGGCCTCGGCCAATAAAAAACCGTCATCGACGCGGAGAAATGCCGCCGCCCCTGTTTATAGACGCGCTCGAAATCGGCATGACGCAACAGCCGTGCCGTCCGCGGAAATCCTGTTGCCTTCTTCGCTGGCATGGTATCCGGCCGAGTTCCCAGCGCGGCATTCGCCATCATGCCCTCATGTTGCAACACGTCGCCGAGGGTCTTACCTGTGGAAGTGAGCGGCACCTGAAAAGCTACTCGCGGAATCCGGGCTTCACGGATACCCGCTTCCGCCCCTTGGCGCGGCGGCGGGATATTACCTTCTTGCCGCCCTGGGTCTTCATGCGCGTGCGAAATCCGTGCTTTTTGCTTCGCTTGCGCCGGTTAGGTTGGAATGTACGCTTGGGCATGAAAAATAGCTGCTCCTGATTCCGTCGACAGTGTTAGGGCAAACGATGAGTATAAATGACCAAGTGCCATGAGGGCAAAGGGCGATGCTTTCAAGACTTGTGCCCCCGCACACAAACTGCAGAACCATTAACGCGCAGCTGAACTCCTCGTTCCATCCGCTGCACCGCTCTCGTTGCAGTTACATCCTCGACACTTGACACGCGCCTTTCTTCGGTTCTGAATGAGTTGGAGAAAAAAAATTCGCCAAGATTTTCGTGCGACGAAAAAATTTTCGTGCTACCATGCGGCACTGTTCAAGTTTAAGAAAATCTCTTTCACCATGACAACCGCGCAGGGTACAACAGGCGCATTCCGCAGTACACTACGTGTTCCATCAGCGAGTCGGTAAACGGCATTTTTAACAGGCGCCCTCAGCCAGCCGCCGGGACGCCGCGGCGGGTATTTCATATTATGTCAGTGACAAGCACAACGCTTTCCCCCAATCCGTGGATGCGCATTCTCGACGCGCTGGAAAAAAAGATCAACCGGCACTCCTACGATACCTGGCTCAAGCCCACGCGCTACAGCCACTCCAGCGGCGGAATTTTATTCGTGCGCGTGCCCACCGCCGAGTTTCGTCACGCCGGCGACAAGTATGCCGACCTTATCCAGGAAGCCATCGACAACCTCGGCCTCGAGTTTAACGACGTAAAGTTCGTCACTCCTGAGGACGATCCCGCCGCGACCACGGTCCGCCACAACGGCGGACTCTCCGCAACTCCGGCCGTCTCGGCTCCCGCGCAGGCCCGCTTCGATTGGGATGGCGCCGCGCAACTGAATCCACGCTACACCTTCGACGCCTTCGTCATCGGCTCCGGCAACCAGTTTGCTCACGCCGCCTGCCAGGCCGTCGCCGAGCGTCCTTCCAAAGCCTACAACCCGCTCTTCCTCTACGGCGGCGTCGGCATGGGTAAGACTCACCTCATGCAGGCCATCGGACACGAAGTCAAGCGTCGCCAGCCGCAGGCCGCCATCTGCTACGTCTCCAGCGAGAAGTTCACCAACGACATGATCAACTCGCTACGCTATGACAAGATGACCAGCTTCCGAGACAAGTTCCGCGGCGTTGATGTCCTCCTCGTCGATGACATCCAATTCCTCGCCGGCAAAGAGCGCACCCAGGAAGAGTTCTTCCATACCTTCAACGCCCTGCACGACACCATGAAGCAGATCGTCATCGCCAGCGATCGTTCTCCCAAGGAACTCGCCGAGATCGAAGACCGCCTGCGCAGCCGCTTCGAGTGGGGACTGATCGCCGACATTCAACCTCCCGACCTCGAAACCAAAGTTGCCATTCTTCAAAAGAAAGCCGAGCAGGAAAAGGTAACGCTTCCCACGGAAGTGGCTCTCTACGTCGCGCAGAATATCCGCTCGAACGTGCGCGAGCTCGAAGGCGCGCTCATTCGCCTGGTTGCACACTCGTCCCTGATCGGCGCCGAGATCACCCTCCCCTACGCGCAACAAGTGCTGAAGAATTTCATCGACTCGCAAGCTCGCAAGGTCACCATCGAGTCCATCCAGAAAATGGTCGCCGAGCAGTTCGGCCTACGCCTAGTGGAAATCAAAGCCAAAGATAATTCGCGCGCCATCGTCTATCCGCGCCAGATCGCCATGTATCTCGCCAAGCACATGACCGAAGCGTCGCTGCCGGAAATCGGACGCCAGTTCGGCGGAAAGCATCACACCACGGTTCTGCACTCCGTCGAGAAGATCGAAGAGGCTCGCAAGAACGACAAGGATTTGAACAGGCTGCTCAACAAATTAACTGAGCAATTGGGCGGATAATCGCGGCGAGTTTTAGGTTTTGCACTGTGCAGCGCAGTCTTCCTTTTTCAAGTCTGTGAATGACATGTGGAATCTGTGCAAGGCCCAGGCACAATCAGAAAAGCGAAAATCTTATCGTAGGGTCTCCGCCAGCTTGGGGACCGATTTCTCACACGAAGGGCTGGTCCCCAAAGTGGTGACAATAGGGCGGTTCATAAAGTTTTCCACTTCTCCGGCCTGCCTACTGTTACTGCTGGTTTTATAGGTTTTGTATTTGATATAAGGGAAGTACTAAAAGTAGCAGTAGCAGACTAGATTTTACGGTGGTCGGGTTTTCTGGCTAGATTTTGGGTGGGGCAGGGCTTGGGTAGGGCACGGCTTCAGCCGTGCCGCTAAAGTACCTTCAAGAGATGGGCTTTAGCCCCTGAGGTACGTGCGCGGGAGATAAATATGCCGGTGGAAGCGGCCGTTGCGGTAGGAACTATGGAGATCACGGTCAGTAAATCAGAGTTGCTGCGGGAATTGACCGCCACGCAGGGCGTGGTTGAGCGCAAGACCACCATTCCCATTCTGTCGAATTATTTATTCGAGGCCGCCGAAGGCAAACTGTCCCTCACCGCGACCGACCTCGATCTCAGCCTGCGCACGTCGTGTAATGCCAAAGTAAAAAAAGAAGGCTCCTGCACCATCCCCGCCCGCAAACTTCACGACTATGTAAAGCTCCTGCCCGACGCCGACATCACCATCAAGTTACTCGACAATCACTGGGTCAGCATTCGCTGCGGCCGCTCCAACACCAAGATGGTCGGCATGGCGAAGTCCAATTTCCCCAGCCTTCCAGCATTTCCCACCGCAGGCGTGGTAAAAATTCCCGGCCAGGTTTTGCGCGGTCTGATTGCCCGCACCGGCTTCGCCATCTCCAGTGAGGAATCGCGCTACACGCTGAACGGCGCATTAATGCTGCTCAAGCCCGAGTCGATCACCATGGTCGCCACCGACGGTCACCGCCTGGCACACTGCGAGCGCAGCGGGGAGAAATTCGAAGGCATCTCTGGCGAGATGAAAACCTTGGTCCCGAAAAAAGCGATGGACGAACTCAAGTCCCTGCTCGATTCCTCCGACGCCGAAACCGTCGAGTTCGCCAAGGACGACTCCACGCTTTTCTTCCGTATCGGCTCGCGTCTACTCACCTCGCGCCAGCTTACCGGACAATTCCCCAACTTCGAAGCCGTTCTGCCCAAGGACAACAACAAGAGCATTACGCTGAACAGCTCGGATCTGAATTCCGCCATCCTCCGCGTCGCCCAGTTCGCCGACGAGCGCTCGCGTGCCGTCCGCCTGAAGCTGGAAAAAGGCGAAGTGAAAATTTCCGCCTCCTCCACCGAAGCCGGCGAGTCCGAGGATTCCATCGAAGCTCCCTACGACGGCGAAACTCTCACCATCGGTTTCAACGCCGTCTACCTCGTCGACTTCCTCAAAGCCGCCGGGACCGACGAAGTCCGCCTCGAACTGAAAGATTCGCAATCCGCCGGCCAGCTTCGCCCCGCCGAAGGCGACGACTACAAGTACCGCTACATCGTCATGCCCATGAGAATCTGACGCGGTCCTTAGTTTGTTTTTGGGCGGCGCAGCGCTTCAGCGCTGCGTAATCGAGCCCAAAACTTATCAGGGCTTCAGCCCCTGAAGAGATTTCGCCCGGTTCCTCCAATCCCCTCAACCGCGTTTTTCGGATACTTCCCAATTGCGCTCTTTGGCTTGACCTGCCGCCCCTCCTGTCATAAATTGGCGCAACTCGGTTTTGGAGGTTTTTTCGCATGCTCGATGGTTTTAAGAAGTTCATCCTGCGCGGCAACGTAGTGGACATGTCGGTCGGCATCGTCATTGGGGCGGCCTTCGGCAACGTAGTGACGGAGCTGACGAAAGCCTTCCTGACGCCTCTAATCGCCCTAGTCAGGGGCAAGTCTGACTATTCGAAACTAACAATCCCCTTTCACGGAACCGAGTTTCCTGTCGGAGAATTCATCAATGCCTGCATCTCTTTCTTTCTGATCGCCGCGGCCGTCTACTTTTTCGTGGTCCTTCCCGTGAATGCGCTGATCGCCCGCATGCATCGCGGCGAGAAGCCCGCCGATCCCACTACAAAGAAATGCCCCGAATGCCTGAGCGAGATTCCCATTGACGCTCGCCGCTGCGCCCACTGCACCCAGCCCGTCCTGGGACGCGCCGCATAGCCGCATCGCTTTGGGGTGCCGCAGCGCTCGCAGCGCTGCGATTAAAGCTCCGCCATCGACCGGGCTTTAGGCGCTGAGGTACGGTTCTGTTGTCGAAGATTAGAAGAATGACAATACAAAAGGGCGGCCGCCCGGCCGCCCTTGCTCATACCACACTCTCTTACGACAATCCCTCATCCGCCGACGGCCCGTACACCGAAGGCACCGGAACTCCATTCAGCCGCAGATAAACTCCCAGCTGCGCCCGGTGATGGATCATGTGATTCATCATCATCCGCCGTATCGCCCCTAGCTTCGGACCGTCGTAAATCTTCTTATCGCCCGCCGAAAGCGTCCAGTTCTTCGCGAAATCCGCATCGCTGACTCCAGCAAGTGCAGCCCGCAACTCTGCCGCCTTCCCATCAAAAACTTCCAGTACATGTTTCTGCGACTCTGCCACCGTCGGCTTTTGCCCCGGCTGCCGGTTCGCCACATTGAACGAATCCGTCTGCATCATCATCACGCCAAATCCCGGCAACTCGGCCAAATGTCCTGCCAGCCGCCCCAGTGCCATCGACTTCTCATGCGGCTTCCATGTCAGCTTGTCTTCCGGAATCCGCTCCAGCGTCCTCCGCGTGCTCGCCAGCTCTAGATCCAGTTCCTTGGCCAATCCTTCGCTCACTCCCATTTTCATAACCTCCTCAGGAATTTTAATTTTTATTTTAGTGTGCAGGGGTTTAAGACTCTGTGGGCGCAGTCGCCCTCGGCTGTCCGCGGAGCGCAGCTTCGCGCCTTTAGTCAGCCCGTTGGATGTGCTCTGGTTCGATTTCGCTTCTCTAAAGTTTCTCCACCAGTATTCCATTGCCAGAGCATCCTCTGGAATGCGGCTCGACGTACCACTTTTGCGCTAGCTGGCAAGTTGCGCGCGTTCCTCGCATCCACAGCAAATGCACAGGGCCCGCGGACAGTTCCACTCTTACTAACTCGATTCGCGCAGCATTGGTCACGCCGCCGCGAACCAAATTCCCACTTTTCGCGAAGCGTGCCCCTCCGCCGATCACCGTCGATACCCGACTGAATCGTCGTCTCCCACCCATTACCTCTCAAGATTCGTACTCACCAGGATTCACGCACACCTCTCTGTGAATAATTCCTTCCCAAAAAAGAAAGGCGGCCCGCAAAGGCCGCCCATCCAAACTCTGAGAACCGAGAACCGAGAACCGAGAACCGCCCCTACCGCCCCGCCGCCGCTCCCGCCGCCATCATCCCCGCGATCTGCATCCCTTCAATCCGCGCCAGCACGTTTTCCATGCTCGCTCCCGTATCCGTGCACGCGTCCACATAAGGATGCCGGCTTCCATCGGCGTGCATCACCAGCACCGCCGCTTCCGGCTGAACTTTCTTCACCATGTAAGGCAGATGGTGCCGGTCATTCCGCGTCAGGCTCGGACCCAGCACCACCAGGTCGAACCGGCCCTTGTTCAGCGCCTCCACCACAGCCTTGCGTCCCACGGCCTTTTCCACCGTATGCCCAGCCTTCTCAAATGCCGCCGCTGGAGCTACCTGCTCCTCCGCATCCCCTTCGCCATAAAGAATCTTGATCTTCGCTGCTTTCGCCATTGCTCCCCATCCTTGCGAGTAAAAGATCCTCCCTACCCGCAAGCCAACGGTAGCAACCGCCCTACGCTGTGAGAACGTCACCGAAGACCAGCGACGATCGACATGATCTTTCGTTCAGCGTCCCGCGCGCCCGATTTTGGATGGCGCAGCGCTCCAGCGCTACGAAAAGCAGGCCGCGCTATTGGAAGCGCTTTAGCCCCTGAGGCGGACGGGGTGTTCAGCCGCTCCCTACCCGCAAAGAAAATCAGCAATCTAAACCTCTTCCCCTCGACCCGTTTCGGCGCTACACTTTTGTACCCATAGGGGGTCTCCCATGCTCCGCGCGCAATTCGTCATCGCTGTTTTCTTCCTGCTGGCCGCCACCAGCCTGGCGCAGCAAGCCGAGCCTTCGTCCACCGCCAGTTGCAACCTTGATGATGGACGCCAAGTTTACATTCGCTACAATCCCGTCCCCGCCAAGAACGACAAGCTTTCTAACGGCAAGCCTTGGACTCCCGGCGGTATGCCGATGACTCTCTTTACCGAAGCGCAACTCACCTTCGGTGGTTCCACCATCCCCGTCGGCGCCTATACCGTTTACCCCATACCTGCCAAGGACAAGTGGACTCTCGTCGTGAACAAAAACGTCACACCCGGCGCCGCCTACGATGAGAAACAGGATATCGCCCGTGCCGCCATCGAAACCGATCAAGTCAGCGAAAACGCCGCCGAACTCGAAGTAGCTTTCGCTCATGTCGGCGACAAATGCACGCTCCGCATCTACATCGGCAAAAGCGCATCCTTCGCCCCCTTCACCGCGAGGTAGCTACGCTTCGTATACCTAGTCTCGGGATTGTCATCCTGAGCGAAGCGAAACCCTGCCCTGAGCGCAGCCGAAGGGGACGTATGCATCTCGCCGCAACCATGGAAGTTGTCCGGTTATTGCATTCCTCCGTCAGAGATCCTAGACTTCCTCGCATGAAGACCCGGCCGTATGTCTTCTTCGCTCTTCTTCTCACTACCACTGCGCTGGCCCAACCCGCGCGTCAGACTCAAACCTCCAACACCACGGAAAATCTTCGCGGCATCAGCGCCGTCTCCCGGCAAATCGCCTGGGCCTCCGGTACCCACGGCACCTACCTCCGCACCACCGACGCTGGCCGCACCTGGCTTCCCGCCCAGGTCCCCGACGCAGCCAATCTCGATTTCCGCGGCGTCGTTGCCTTCTCCGCCGACGAAGCTTTCCTCATGTCCGCCGGGCCCGGCGACCAGTCCCGCATCTACCACACCATCGACGCCGGCCAGCACTGGAACCTCCAGTTCACCAGCACGAATCCCAAAGCCTTTTTCGACTCCATCGCTTTCTGGGATCCCACTCACGGCGTCGTCCTCGGCGATCCCATCCCCGACGACTCCGGCCAGCTCAAATTCCAACTCCTCATCACCACCGACGGCCAATCCTGGACTCCGATCCCACCCTCCCAACTCCCGCCCGCCCTCGAAGGGGAAGGCGCCTTCGCCGCCAGCAACACCTGCCTCGCCATCTTGCGCAATTACTCTGTCATCCTGAGCGCAGATATGCACTCCGCGGAGCGGAGCGCGTATTGGAGTCGAAGGATCCCTGTTATGTCCCCGTCGGCTGCGGCCTCGCGGGGAATTCTCACAACAGTCGCTATGACGACGCCTCAGGGCTCGCCTCCTTCGCCCCAGAGCGGCGCTTCAGCGCCGCCTAAGCCCGCGGAAAAAACCGCGGATTCAGCCCCTTCACAGCCAGATCCCAACATCTGGTTTGCCACGGGCGGGAAAGCCGCCCGCGTCTTTCACTCACCCGATCATGGCAACACCTGGCAAGTTTTTAACACTCCCCTCACGCATGGCCCCAATTCCGCCGGCATCTTCTCCATCGCTTTCCGCGACCCCAACCACGGCGTCATCGCCGGCGGCGACTACAAACGTCCCGACCAGGATGGCCCCAACCTCGCCTTCACCTCCGACGGCGGCAAAACCTGGACCGTCTCCAAAATTTTCCCGCAATCCTATTACTCCGCCGTTGCCTACGATCGCAAATCCTTAACTCCCGCCGCGAAAGACAAAGACGAAGATCAGGCTCACGTCCGCCTCTTCATCGCCGCCCCCAAATTCATCTTCGATTTCCGCCCGCCCAAAGACCCCACCCGCATCAGCCCGCCAAGAAACTCCGCCATCGAATTCAACGCCCTCAGCCCCTTCCCCGCCGGCGGGGCAATCTTCGTCGGCCCCAAAGGCTCCATCGCCACGCTTCCCTAACCTAGCCGTCATCTTTAATAAAACTGTCATCTCGAGCGAAGTCGAGGGACCTGCTGTTTGCCTGCGTCACTACGTCCCCAATTTTCCCGCACCCTCCCCTCCCATTCCGACATCCAAACGTTCCGACCATGCTCCAAAGTACCCCCATCTTGACGCCCGCCATTCCGGGTTTTGGAGTACACTCCTAGGAACGTTGCACCAGTTATGTTCAGTCCCCACCCCAACCTAGCCGATGACGTCAACCACGCCATCGTCCAGTCCGAAATCGAAGGCGGTGTCTTCCTGCACGATCTTCCGCCCTCCACCATCCTCGAAATTCAAACTCTTCACCACTGCTACACCGCCGTTCTTCTCGGCGGCAGCGACGCCCTCATCTCCGGCCATCCCGAATTCTGCCCCAGCCCCGTGCAGGTTGCCATCGCCGGTTCCACCTGGGGCGGTTCCATGCTCAAGCTCCAGTACGTCGGCCGGGGCATGCACCTCGAATTCCGTCACCCCGAATACGACACTCCCATCGTCACCTCACCCATCCAGGAAATCCGCGACTCCCAACCCGTCCACGCCACTCACTAGCCTTTTGTCATCCTGAGCGGAGCGAAGGATCTCAGTCTTTCCGAATGCCGGCCTTGGGCGACGCTTTCCCTGCCTCCGTGGTAGATTGGTTTAATTCCGAGTACAATCAATCGGCCCGATTTCCATGACTAACATCACCACCCGCGAAGTCAGCCACGTCACAATCGTCGATGTTCGCGGCCGCATCACTCTCGGCGACGAAACCGGCGACCTTCGCGACACCGTCCGCAAACTCATCTCTGAAGGCAAGAAAAAAATCGTCCTCAACCTCGCCCACGTCGATTACATCGATTCCTCCGGCGTCGGCGAACTGGTCAGCAGCTTCACCGCCGTCCGCAACTCCGGCGGCGAACTCAAACTTCTCAGCCTCACCAAGAAAGTGCAGGACATCCTCAACGTCACCAAGCTCTACACCGTCTTCGACGTCAAAGAAGACGAATTCACCGCCGTGAAATCCTTCGACTACTTCTTCGCGAAATAGTTTGTACCCCGTGCTTCCTCGGTGCCCTGTGTGTTAAACGTTTAGCATTTGTCGCCGGAAAGTCCGCGCCTGTCACTTCCCGTACTCCCTTACTTCCCCATCCACCGACACCGCCAAATACCTATTCGTCTCCACATCCCGAAACTGCACCACCTGATGCTTCTCCCGCGCCAGCTTCCCCCACCGGCTCGGCTTGTCGCGATTCTGCTCAATCGCGTCGATCACCCGCCCGTTCATCCGGAACTGCACCATCCTCAGCCGCCCGCTTCCCACACGCCGCACCTTGATCTTCTGATCTTCGACGACGACTTCCTCCCCATTCATCAACTGCGCCGCCACCGACGCCAGGATTTTCTCCGTCTCATTCACATGCCACTCCCACTTTTTCCCCGAATTCTACGCAACCCGCCAATCATAGACGCAATTCTCCTCACCGGTTCCCACCGGTGTACTCTCTCGATTCCTGTGCGGTAAGGTTTCCTGTTCCTTGGTTTCCGCATAGGGGCCACCCATCGTCGCGACTTTGCCGTTTTTCCAGTACAGGGTCAACGCAGTCTCCGGAGGCTGAAGCGGCACTACGCCGACCAGATGCCCGTTGGCGCGCAGATGGTCGTTGTACTCAAAACACTCGTCGAACGTTGCTGGTCGCTCGTCCTCGGTCATCCCTTCGAATTTTCCCGGCTCGATGTATCCCAAACAGATGTATTTCATCCAATCCTCCTTGTTTCCGTAGTGGCGCAATTTGCTTGTCGTCCTGAACAAAGCGTTTTTTGCGGAGTGAAGGACCCAGGCGAGCCGCGCGTTATGTTGCAGCCTGCCCTGGAGAGCGCAAGCGACCCATGGGTTCTTTGCGGCACAATAATCGCGCGTTTGGCTCAAACTGATCCACTACCTTGTTCCCTGTGACTCAGAGCTGTAGCTCATCGTTCTGTTATCAGATAGTCGTCCGGGAGACCGAAAATCGATAGCAATTCTATTTCTTAGCGCGTCACTGATTCGATTCTGAAGGAGGAACCATTATGAGACGGATCAACGACAAATCGCGCCGTCGCTTCCTCAAGGCGAGCTCGATGTTCGGCCCGGAAACAGCTCCGACTCTTTTCAGAAGAGGTTCGCGCGGGCTTCAAATCACTGCGGTAGGTTTTTTCACAAGAGAGGAGAAGATGCGCCATGCCTGACAGTTCTCAGTTCAACACCGACCGCGCCTATCCTGGGCGGTGGACGATCACCTTTAACAACCCGCCGATCAACATGTTTGTTCCCGCAACGATCGTCGAATTGGGGGAGCTAATGACTGACCTCGAGGCGGACCCATCCGTGAAGGTCGTAGTGTTCCAGTCGGCCAATCCCGATTTCTTCGTCGCCCATCTCGACGTAGCCAAAGCAGCTGAACGGCCAGAGGTGCTGGGCCTTTGGCGCGACTTTGTGCTGCGCCTCTCGTCCACGCCAGTCGTGAGCATCGCCAAGATTCGCGGCCGCACGCGCGGCATCGGGAACGAGTTCGTACTGGCCTGCGACATGCGCTTCGCCAGCCGGCAAAGCGCCGTGTTCGGCAACCCCGAGGTCGGCGTCGGACTGGTCCCGGGCGGCGGAGCGCTGGAATGGCTGCCGCGCTTGGTCGGCCGCTCGCGCGCACTTGAGATCGTCCTCAGCGGCGACGATTTCGATGCTGACATCGCCGAGCGTTATGGCTGGGTGAACCGCACACTGGACGATGCCGACCTCGACTCGTTCGTCGATGCACTCGTCCGGCGTTTGACCTCGTTCGACCATGAAACGCTCGCCGCGGCGAAGGCCCAGGTCAATCGATTCGGGACGCCGACAGCTACCGAGCTCAAGTCGAGCACCGACCTCTTCTTCCCACTGCTGGCCTTGCCCGGTGCGCAGGCGCGTCGTGCCAAGATTCGCAATGTGGGTTACGGCATTCCGAGCGACTTCGAATTGAACTTCGGCCGGTACCTCCCTTCGTTCGGGCCTGCGGACGACGATGCCACGGGACAGAAGAGGTAGACATGAAACCCTGGAAAGTAGTTTCGCTGATTCTCTTGGCTCTTGCGCTTGCGGCCGCGGGATACGGGCTGACTCTCGTGCGACGAGGCTTCAGCGCACTTGCAACCCCGTCAGCGATTGAGGTGTTCGCGGCGACAACGGCACGCAAATTGGCCGTGCCGTCCTCGTACCGCGAGCTTCGCAATCCCATCACGCCTTCAACCGAGAACATTCGGGGAGGCATGGAGCATTTTGCCTATCATTGCTCCCCGTGCCATTCGAATGACGGATCGGGCCACACGGTATACGGCAAGGGCCTCTATCCGAAACCGCCCGACTTGCGCGCAGCCGCGACGCAGAACAAGAGCGATGGCGAACTCTACTACACAATTGAAAATGGAGTTCGTTTGAGCGGCATGCCAGCCTTCCACGGAACGCACACTGTCCCGCAAACCTGGCGCCTGGTTTTGTTCATCCGGTACTTGCCTCAGATCACCCCCGAGGAACTCAATGAGATGAAGGGGTGGAATTCGAAGATGGAGGCAGATCCAGCACATTTCTGAATTGCGGGGAACCGCCCCAATACTATGTGCCGCACTTATCAATCGCTTATCAATCGGAGGAAATCTATGAAACGGGAAATCATTCGCGTCGAGCCGCTGGTGACCTACCTGGAAAAATACAAGGCGCCAGCTTCAACCGTGACCAAGCACGGAGACACAATCTACGTCTCAGGCTCTCCGCCGTTCGACCCCAAAACCGGAGAAATCTTCAAGGGACCGATTGAGCGTCAGACGGAAATCGTATTGGATCAACTCAAGCTCTGTGTCGAAACCGCAGGCTCTTCTCCGGACAACATTCTGAAGCTCAATGTCTACGTCACCTCAGTAGACATGTTCCCTGCGGTGAATACCGTGTACAGGCGTTATTTCCCGGAAAATCCGCCTGCGCGCATCTTTATCAATGTTCCTGCTTGGAACGGCGGGTTTGATATTGAAGTGGATTGTATCGCCGCCGTTTCATAAGACTGTTCTTTAACTCGGTATCTATCTCCGCTCGTTGGCGAGCGGGCGGGGATTTTCGCGCGTGGAACTCTTTTCTTGAATCCATATCCAAACCTGTGTTGGTAATGCCCGCAAGATCAAAGGCCCGGGTCGCCCGGCCTCTGCCTGTACTTCCTTTGCCGATTTTGGGTAATTTCAATTTCCCACAATCTTGAGCACTTCCCCGGCGATATCCTCCGCGATACGTTCATTCCCGATGTCACCGTAATGGTGATAGTCAACGTAGACGTCACGGGGATCCATATCTTTAAAGATGTCAGCGATGTAATAAAAATTGTCGGCCTTCACGGACTGCCGCACTCTAGTTGCCAGGTCGCGAGCCGGCGCATATCCGATCTCGCCCGGCACCGGCTGCCAGAAAAACAGCGTTTTAATGCCATGCATGCTTCCGAGAGCAGCCTCGGCGCCTAAATTGAACTGATACGTATTCACCTGATCATAGGTAGGTGACTGATCCGGGGGCGGAGCAGGCGGTCGAATCAACCGGCGTCCGATCGCTCCCACCAGCCTGAGAGGTGGGAAGTCCGGCGACAACCAGAAGTAGCTTTGCGCGCTTGGGTTGCGAGCTTGCTCTCTTTCCATGGCCACGGCCATTCTGTCGGTGAAAGCAGGAGTGTCGTGGTGCGAATATATGTTCGATTCGTTTAGACCGTCCACAAAGACGGCTACATCGCAATGGTCGCCGCGCCGAAGCAACATCTGGAACAAGGCAAGTTCCTGCGAGGAGAAGAAGTAGCTGTGGCCATGGTTGGTTACCGCGACGCTTCGGCCTGGGAGATCGCGAGCAAGAATCGCCGACAAGTGGCTGGCCATCGTCTCATCATCCGGCACTCCCCAGCCAAACATGGTTGAGCCGCCGAAGACCCAGACGATGAGAGGGCGCCCCGCATGATTGGAGCTGTTCGGGATGGTTCGGCGGGTTGGCAATGGTGTCGCTTCATCCACATTGAGCCGTGGCGCATGGAAAATCCGTTCTGAGAAACCTACCCACGGCTGGTAGATGTAGGTCTCGGCTTCGCCCATCTGGTCAAACTCTTTGAAAAATCTGCTGGCTTGCTCCGTATCCATCCGGTGCATCGCTCGTGGCCGGAAGTGGCTGGAGTAGATCGGCGGGTTTCCGTGTCCACGGATCGCGTAATACGCGTACGAGAAAAAGATGAAGGCACTCGTTAGGATCAGGGTGGACAAAACTGTTACGGCCGTCTCCCTGTACCATCTGGATATTCGTGTAAGGAACTTCGGTAGCGGCTTCGGCTCTGCGTTCTTCTCAGCGTTGGTCATCAACCAGGTTCAGCGCGGATGGTTTTTATCCTAACAGCAGATCGCCGTTTTGAGAGCAACGCGGCTCCGGGGTGGCCACCATGAGAATTTCTAACAATGGTTTTACATGTCCGTGACAACCGCTTGAGTCTTACCTCGCATTGTTGGATGGCGTCACGTAGTTACGTTTCTCCCTGGAGGGTAGGACAATGAACAAACGCAGGATTATTTTCATGGCAATCACGTTGGTGGCTTCTGCACTGATGTCCAACGCTGCCATGGCACAGAGCTACACCGGCAGTCGGCCGGTAAATGTTACGCTTCCGCCCCAGTTCGCGCACACAGCGTGCCTTTCGCTGGTCGATAGTGGCACGAACGGGCAACACAGCGGCTCGGCCTCGCTATCAGGCCCGTTGGCCGGCGCCGGTACGCTAACTGGTACTTTTCAAATAATCAACCATCTCCTCGTGGCCAGCATTCAATCCGGAAGTGACACCGGTGAAGTTGTTTACTTGCTGTTCATCTCTCCCGCCGCAGACGGTGACCTCGGCAAGGGCGTTTTTGAGGAACCCGGTTTCCTGTCGGGGGCCGCGACCTTCGGCGCTAAGGGCGGCTGCTCCAATAGTCAATAAGAAAGAGGTCAGCTCTCCAGCATCGGCGTCTCCGCCGGGTGGCCCGGGAAACACTTTCTGGCTGGATGCCCCACCCGTGGCAGTTTCATGGGTGGGCTGCGATGCCGAGGGGATCAGGAGATATTGCGCTTGGTGGGAGGAGAAAATTCGACAGAGCGCTGGCTGAGGGTTGAGGAACGCATCAAAATTAGATTTGGGTGAGATTTGGGTGCCCCATTTCTCGCGTTCTCCGCGAGAAGTGGGGATTTTGGCTTATGGCCCACGATAAGCCCGAGGTTAGTTTGGTTCGGATCAACGATTGGACTTGGTGGGAGGAGAAAATTCGGCGGGGCGCTGGCTGAGGGTTGGTAGAGTCGGCGAAAAGGCCACTTCTCGCAAAGAACGCGAGAAATGGGGCACCCGGCGAGTAAATCACCGCCGCGCATGAATCAAGTTAGTTAACCCCACCGCCCGGCTCCCACTGGACCAGCGATTCACTCCCCCTGCGTCGGGGCCTGAGACCTTCGTGGAGCCACTGAAGCACCGGCCCGTCCCACAATTACTACCCTGATTCCATTTTCTCGGCCGCCAACCAAAACTGAGAACTGAGAACTGGTTCCGCTATGCCGCCCGCGTCGACGCAATCAGCCCGTTCAACATCCGGCCCACCTCAGCCGTCTTGTCCAGCAGAGCCCTGGCTTGGTGAATCGACAGATAACCTAGATTTCCTGCGATCATGATCTGGGTCTCAATCTCCACCAACGATCCCCTTGCATGACTGAGAAACCGATGAAACTCCTTCTGGGAAAAGTGTGCCTGCCCTTCCGCAATATTGCTGGGCACCGAGACCGCCGCCCTCCGCAGTTGACTCGTCAACCCGTAAGTCTCATCCCGTGGAAACAAGCGGGTGGCCCGGTAAATCTCGGTAACCAACTGCATCCCCTTGCGCCAAACTATCAGATCTCGATAAGACTCACCCATGAAAAGAACGTCGCACGATGTCGGTAACTCACAGTGTGACATCTGAACATATATCAGGAATAATGCGCCCCAAATTCCCATCTGAGAACTGAGAACCGAAAACTGAGAACCGAAACCTGAAAACCGAGAACTGAGAACTGCTTTCCCTACTTCCCCTTCAGCATTTCCACCACCCGCTCATAATCATCCACCGTCGCATACTCAATCACAATCTTCCCCTTGCCGTTGCGATCCTTAATTCTCACCCGCACCCCCAGAATCCGCTCCATCGCAAGCTGCGCTGCCCGCACATTCGGATCCATCCACCGCGCCGTTCTACTTTTTTTCAGCGGCGTTTCTCCCGGCATTGTCTGCCCCGGCAGCATGGCCAGGAATCCGTTCACCCGCGCCACCCGATCTTCAATCTCGTCCCACTTCAAGTGCTTCGTCACCACTTCTCTCGCGATCTCGAGGATGTGCTCTTCCTTCTCCAGCGCCAACAGCTCTCTGCAATCGCTGAATGTCAGCCGCCCCGAGATTAAATACTCCATCACTTCCCGCGGCAGCCGAAGCAGCCGCATGTAATTCGATACCGTCTCCCGCGACACTCCCAGCCGCTCCGCAATCTGCACTTGGGTCAACTGGAATTCCTTGCTCAACACACGAAATGCCTCCGCTTGCTCCAGCGGATTCAAATCCTCGCGCTGCACATTCTCGAGCACCGTCATCTCCGCCGCCTGCTGCGGCGAAAGCCGGCGCACGATCGCCGGAATCGTCCGCTGCCCCGCCATCTTCGACGCCCGCAGCCGCCGCTCCCCCAGCACCAGGATGAATCGTCCTTCTTCTTCTGCCGGACGCACCACCACCGGCTGCACCACCCCGTTCTCTTTGATCGAATCCGCCAGCTCCTGCAGCTGCTCCTCATCAAACACGTACCGCGTCTGGTACGGATTCTTCTCAATCAGCTCCACCGCCAGCGGCGATACCATGTGGTGGTTCACCGCCTGCGCCTGAATCGAAATCACCTCGGACGGCGGCTCCTCAATTGATGGTGGGATCTCCTGCTCTGGGTTCGGTACGCGCGGCTCGGTACTGGCGACTACTCGCGGTCCCGGCAACAAAGATGCCAGGCCTCGCCCCAAAGCCTTCCGCTTCTCAGGCTTTTCGTCATGCTTCTCTACCGCCACTGTCGTCATAGCTTCTTCCCCTGACGCCGAATATACATACATTTACATCGATATATACATAGACTAACATCGATGTATTATTTAGGCGCTCTTCGCCGGCTCTGTCTCGCCCACGGCCGCCATATGCCGCCCCAACAGCTCCTTTGCCAGCCGTATGTAGCTCTCCGCCCCCTTCGAGCGCGGATCGTACATCAGTGCCGGCTTCCCATGGCTGGGCGCCTCCGCCAGCCGTATGTTTCGCGGCACTGTCGCTGCGCACAGCTTCTCCCCGAAAAATTTCCTCAGCTCAGCGATCACCTGCTGCGCGAGATTGGTGCGCTCATCCAGCATGGTGAGCACTACGCCTTCGATTTCCAGTTCCGGATTCAACTCCGCGCGAATTCGCTCGACTGTATCCAGGAGCTCGCTGATGCCTTCCAGGGCAAAATATTCTGCCTGCATGGGAATCAAAACCGAATCGGCTGCCACGAGAGCGTTCAGGGTGAGCAAGTCGAGCGCGGGCGGACAATCCAAGACGATGTACTGGAAACGATCGCGCAGAGGCGCGATCGCTTCTTTCAATCGATACTCGCGGCGCTCAGCCTCTACGAGCTCAATGTTTGCGCCGATGAGATTTTTGTGCGAAGGAATAATCCAGAGTTGCTCGAGCTCTGTCACGGCGAGCGCCTCATCGCCGGAGGCCGCGCCCATCAGCAGGTGATAAGTAGAAATGCGTTCCGGATCCTTCACCAAACCCAGGCCACTTGAGGCATTCGATTGCGGATCACAATCGATGAGTAGAGTGTTTACTTCGGCAGCCGCGAAGGATGCGGCTAGATTTATGGCAGTCGTAGTCTTGCCCACGCCGCCCTTCTGATTGGCAACAGCGATGACGCGTCCCATATAAATTGTCGAGGAGCCAGAGCCTGTTCGCAGAATAGAGCGGTTTGTATTTCGAATGCAAGGTCAGATGTTGTGCATTACACGAAATGATTGTGCAAAACTGCACTCGATGTTCCAGCTGGAACATCGGCCGCCTCTTCGTCTAGGTTGGATGTTCCGATCGGAACATTAGAACCAGTTGCGCAAAGCAAGTGCGGGCGCTGCAAGTTCCTTAAATGTTCCGATTGGAACATTGAGAGCGGGTCCGGGCAAGATATTACTGCCGGAAAATTCCCTAACGTTCCGGTTGGAACACTACGGCGATTCGGAATGAGCTGCCCTAGGATCGTCTCATTATGATACACTTCCCACTATCTTCTAAGAAACGTCGGAAACGGCGCAGCAAACGGCAGAAAATCCGGGGTTCCTTCCCACTTGTTTACATTGTTGGTACGACTGTGCCCACGAGGAGTATGCGGGATTGGGATTGGGGGACTGGGACAGGTGGTTGCCAAGCGACCCCAGGGAGGGTGGACTGGGCATCGTCGAGCTGCGAGGAGCCGATCAGGAGAGCCAGGCGGCCTGACGGAGTCGTGAGGCGGGCGGCGACGCGGAGGGCGTCTCCGAAATGCTCGACGGCGCGGAGAGTGACCACCTCGTAAGTTTGGTTGATGGCTTCGGCACGCTTGTTTTGTATATCGACGTTCGTCAATGTAAGAGAGCGTACGACTTCGCGGAGGAAGGCGGCTTTCTTGTGGTTGGACTCGATGAGGGTGAGGGCGATGTCGGAGGCCCAAAGTTTGATCGGTATTCCGGGGAAGCCGGCACCGGAGCCGAGGTCGGCGAGACGGATGCGAACCTCAGGGGCCAAAGCCCCACTCTGTCGCGAACCCGCATTGGCACGACTGAAGTCGTGCCCTACCCGGGTATGTCGTTGGGGAGAGTCCTCTTCTGGGAAGAGGTGGCGTGCAGCGAAGAGGGATTCGCCGAAGTGGCGGGTGATGATTTCTTCCCGATCGCGGATGGCGGTGAGGTTGATGCGGGAATTCCATCGGATCAGTAGATCGATGTACGTCGATATACGATCGAGCTGGGTTGCGGATAGGACAGCAGGTTCCCTTCGACTTCGCTCAGGGCAAGTCTCACCGGGCCTTCGGCCCGATTCGGAATGACAAGAGCCCGACAGGAAGGGCCGGAGCAATTCGGCGATGCGGGCGGAGCGCATAGGGAATATCGATTGTACTTCTCGCCAACTCCGGGAATCAGATTGGGGCCAGGGCGGACTCGGCGTTCTGGCGCAGCGGGGCCAAGCGCGTCTTCTCCAGGTCGTCGCGGTAGAAGAGGTTGTAGGTGTCGAAGGGGATGAGGCGGCCGTCGGGGTGGACTATGTGGACGCAGGTTTTCTTGACGCTGCGTACGTCGAAGGAGTGGGCATCGATGAATTGCATGATGATGATGCGGAAAATATTTTCGTAGGTGATACTGTCGGGGACGAAGACTTTGGGGAGACAGCAGAGAAGTTCGCGGAGGGTGCCGGCTCCGCTGCGCGGCGAGTGGTTGGTGGCGAAGAGTTTGAAGAGATTGGTGCGGACGGCGGGGTCTTGTTCGTAGAGGATGGTGTTGGCGGCGCCGTTAATGAGGACTTCAGGGGGGATCATGCTGGTTAAGGGAACGACCTTTCCGTTTAGCTTTAAGGCATAGGCCATGGCGAGGGAGTCGGGATGACAGGGGACGGGGATGACATCTTCGGGGCGGAAGACATTAGTCTGTTCGAGAATTTTGCGTCGGACTTCGGTGAGGGTGAGGCGGTCGGTGGCGGGATTGAAGTTGCGGACGAATTTGCCTGCGTGGGCATCCCCCTTTTCGTCGTCCGTGGCAATCGACGGGAAGTCAACATCCCCGCCCTGTCGCGAGGTGCGCGACAAGGGTGGGGCACCCGCGATATCTACATTCGCATCAGGAATCCAGGACTCGAGGCGGCCAGCGTCCTGGATGGGCTGGAAGGTGACGCCACGGATGCAGGGCTGCTGTAGGGCGAAATCGATGGTCTTGCCGATTTCGTGGTCGTTGAGGCCTTTCTTTAGAGTGACGACTAAATTGGTGGAGATGTTGTAGCGGTTCAGTTTTTCGAGAGCGTCTTCGCGAATGCGGCGGAGGTCGGCGCCGCGGAGTTGCATTAACGGTTCGCGATCGAAGGAATCGAACTGGAGATAGACTTCGAAATCTTCGCGGACATCGGCGAGGCGCTTCACGAAATCTTCTTCCTGCGCAATACGGATTCCGTTGGTGTTCACCATCAGATGCTTGATGGGGCGAGCCTTGGCCATGTCGACAATGGTGAAGAAATCGGGATGCATGGTGGGCTCGCCGCCGGAGAGCTGGACTACGTCGGGATGACCTTCGTTGCGGACGACGGCGTCCAGCATCTTCTCGATCTGCGGGAGGGTGCGGAACTGCTGGCGCTCGGGGCCGCTGGCGGCGTAGCAGACGGGGCAGCGGAGATTGCAGTAGTCGCAAATCTCGACGAGGGTGAGGCAGGAGTGCTGCTCGTGGTCGGTGCAGAGGCCGCAATCGTAGGGGCATCCCCATTTGACGGGGGTGTTATAGACCTGGGGCATCTCTGGGGGCTTAATGAAGACTTCGCGGCAGCGGCGGTAGTAATCGATGTCGTCGGCGATGAGGACGCGCTCGGAGCCGTGTTGCGGACAGCGTTTGAGGAGGTAGACGTTGTCGTCCTGGAAGACGGTTTTGGCTTCGACCTTGCGGTAGCAGGTGGAGCAGATGGAGAGGGCGACATCGTAGAAGAGGTAAGGGCGGGTCTTCGGCATGGGCAAAACCTTATCTTCGAGGTGCTGGCGAGTTTAATGGTTGCAGGTGGGTTTGCCAACCAGCGGAACGAAAACTGAGTTGCGGCGCACCCAAGACTGGGGCTCAGCGATGGAAATAGTTCAGGACGAATACGAGAGCTGGAAGTAGTGAGGTGTAAAGAAAGATCACGACGGCGGCAACGATGAGGCGGGGAGGATCTGGCTCGATTCCGGTTTGGCGGATGGCTTTCCAGGCGAGATAGAGAATGAGTAGGTCGAGAATCCACGGGATGATCGAGAGCAAGGGCGCCACGATTTGACCGGGACGGAGGACGAAGGCGAGGAAAGCCGAGTGACCGATGAGACCAAAGAAAATATGGATGGAGGGAATGACCAGAGCGTAGGCGAAGGCGGTGCGTCCGGGCCGGCGGGCCAGAGCGTATAGAAGAACAAGGTGAGGAGCGATGGCGGCCAGACCCCACGCCATGAAGCCGAACTGGTAGAGGGGGAATGGCGCCTTGGGCGAGCCGAGAGCTCCGTTCCATCCGACCAAGCCGAGCGCGACTTCGGCGGCGACTTTGGCAACGATGGCGATAGCAAGTCGCTGAATGGCGGCGGCGCTGGCGGGAGAGAGATGAGTGGCGACATCGGGGATGGCGCGAGCTCGGGGAGTGCGGGGAGTGGCGACGTTCGGAAGGATCGCACGGGGCGAGGCTGGTTGCGGCGGAACACTGCTGGGAATGAGTGGATAGGGCGGGACAAGAGCCTGAGCATCCCCGTCTTTATCATCTTTGTTGCTGAGGATAAGGCTGCGCGTCATGGCGGCGATGCCGACTACGCCGCCGGTCACGAGGAAGGCGTCAACAACGATGGCGGCGTAGAAGATCGCCGTACCCGTGGGGTCGTAGTGTTCGCGACCTCCGGCGTTGGCGAGCGCTCGAAAGCAGAGTCCAATGAAAAGGACAACCAGAGAACCAATGATGACGAAGACGGCTACACCGATGATGGCGAGGGTGCGGAACGTGTTGGAGGCGAAACGATCCATGAAAAATCTTCGTCGGTGTGGGCTGGGAATCGGTCAGCCCGAGGTCTGGAGAATAGTAAAGCAAGGCTGCGAGTGAGAGCAGTCAATTTCCTGTGGGCGCGCAGGTGGCTCAGGTTCAGAATTTCCAGTAGTGCAGAATTACGAGTAGAACCGGTAGCAGGGCGTAGTAAAGGACGACGACCACGGCGGCGACGAGGATGCGGGCCGGGTTGGGAAAAATTCCGGTGAGGCGGATGGCTTTCCAGGCGAGATAAAGAATGAGAGCGTGGAGAAGCCAGGGAATCAGCATCAGGAAAGACGCGAGAGAGTGAGTCATACGGAGGATATAGAAAATCGTGACCGAGCTGCCGAAAATTCCGGAAAGAAGCAGGAGGGATGGAATCGCGAGGGAATAGGCGAAGGCCCGACGGCCTGGCCGGCGAAGAAGGCTGACGAGGAGAACGATGTAGGGGAGATTTGTCGCCAAGGCCATCAGCAACGTGGTCAACAAGGCCTGATGGTAGGCGGGGACCGTGCGGAGAGCCCAACGCCAGCCCAAGACTACGGGCACAATCTGCGTGGCGACTTGCGCGAGGATGGCGAGGACGAGTCGCTGAATGGCTGTGCGGCTGGCGGGAGATAGATGCGTGACGACATCGATGGGGGAGGGTTGGAGTGTGGGTGAGGAAGGGAGAGTTGGTGGCGCTGCTGTTGGTGTGGGCGGGGGCTGCGGAATCGTCGGTTGAGCGTCGGGCGCAGGAGGCGCGTCGACCGGTGCGTGAGAGTGAGGATCAGCGGGATGGTTCCAGGGGAGCGGAGGAACGGCCGACTCACGGATGATGCCCTTGGCTAATTTTGCGACGCTGAAGACACCGAAGGTGATGAGAAGAGCGGCGGCGGCCAGCGCGACGATTACGAGGTTTATGACTCGAGGATCGTGATGGCCGCTGCCTCCGAGGTTGCCCAACATTCCGAAACACAGTGCGAGGAGCAGCAGGCCGAGGGAGCCGATGATTACGACAATCGAGATGGCGACGATGGCGAGGGTGCGGAGCGTGTTGGAGGCGTGACGGTCCATGAAAGGCTAGGGCTTTTTGTTCAGCTTGGCGATCGCCCACAGTGTGACGACGACAACGGCGAGCGCGACGACGGCGCAGATTAAATACGACGGCTCCTTGTGGCCGGCGATGTCGCCCTTGAACGTGCAAATCGTCGAAAGCACCAGGATCAACGAGGCAACAATCGCAATGAGGGAGAGAGCGATGGTCGCGAGGGTCTTCATCCTGGTGATGTCGCGGAGGCTGGGGCGGAGCGCAGCCAGCGTGCGATGTCGCGAGAATAGTACAGCAGGGTGAGGAGGCAGGCCCACTGAATTCCGCCAAGGCCGAGGAAGATGCGTGGGTACGGTTTGATGAAGTCGCAGAGGAGCCGGAACGACAGATACGCGACCATGAAAAACTTGAAGGCGTCACCGGGGAGGAAGCGGCGGTGATGGGTGAGGATGACAATCCTGTAAAGAATCGGGACTAGGGCGAGCAGAAAGACGATTTCGTAGAGTTGCGTGGGGTGGCGCGGAATGCCGTCGCCGAAGTTGACGGCCCAAGGGAGCGTGGTGGGAGTGCCGTAGGTGTTGTCGGCGAGGCCGGTGAGAAAGCAGCCGATGCGTCCGATGGCGATCCCGACAGCGAGGGGAATGGCGTAGAGATCGCCGGTGGACTGTTGGAGTCCGATGTAGCGCTTGATGAGTTCGACGGTAATCAGGCCGAAGACGAGAGCGCCAACGATAGTCTTGCCACCCATGAGATATGCGGGGTTGTGCAGGTTGTGCCAGGTGAGTGCGGGGTCTTCCAGCCAGAAGAGAAGCTTGGAACCGAATGCGGCTCCGGCGACAGCGGCTGCGATTACGGCCCAACGGATGGGCATGGAGATGGGATCGCCGAAGCGACGGCGGAGTGAGAGGTAGACGCGGAAGGCGATGATGTAGGCGAGAGTTTCGAAGAAGATGTGAGGGTGGATGACGTAGCGGCCGAAGTGGAGATAGATGGGGAAGTTTGCGAACGCGAGATGGAGTGAGAGAGAGATGGGGAATTATAGCGGGCACCGACGGGCCAGTTGCTCTCCCGTGATGCCGCTCGGCTCGACAAAGCAGATTCCTCCTGTCTCGCTGGCGCTCGCGCGTCGGAATGGCGTATCTGCTCGGGGCTGCGCGGACGGACAAGTCTTCTACGGGAACTCCAGGGTTACGAATTTCGCGAGATGGGTGCCTGTGTTGGTGATGGTGTGTGAGTAGTTGCCGGGCAGCCATTTGGAGTCGCCGGATTTGAAGTGGCCGGGCATGGCGCCCATGCCAACAACGTCGCTGCGGATATCGAGGTCGGTGACGGCGACCAGGAGGTGCGGCCCATTGTGGTGGTACATGGGGACAATTCCCCCGGGCTGGAGTTCGAATTCCGAGACGCGAATTCCATCTTTGACGAAGAGAATTTCCTGCGTGCCACCGTGGAAGGTTTCGAGGCCGCGGTCCTCCTCCCAGTGAGCGGCGGAGTGGCGGAGGGATTCGTCTTCGAGAATTTCGATGGTGACGTTGCGGAAGGTCTGATCGGTGAGATTGCGCGCGATGTGGGCGAAGGTGGCGGGCGAGAAGTGGGTTTCGCCGTCGCGGAGCTTGACGGTGACGGGAGGTTTGTCTTTGACGGCGTTGACGACTTCGGTGTCGCCGAGGGTGACGTAGATGTAGTCGTGGCGATGCCAGTGCATGAGGGTGTCGGTGTGGGGAGGAACGTCGACGTTGAAGACGCGGACGGATTTGTTTTCAAGTGCGAGGTGGTGATGCGGCTCGGCGGTAATTTCAACTTCGGGGGCAGCCGCCTGGACGGCGAGGAGCGCGAGGCAGAGGAAGAAGCAGCGGTGCATGCGGGGGATTGTAGCACTCGGGCTCGAACCGCCAGGGGTTATCGAGCACAAGCGCTAACTACGCAGGGGTCAATGAGTGTAATCGCGATTTTTCGCCACTTGAGATACCTAGGGGGCATGTGAGGCGGTCAGGTGGCCGTGGATGTCTGTCTGGAACCAGTGGCCGTCGAGACAGGAGTGGTACTCGCCTGCTTGCGCGATGCGACAGCCGACGCAGACGAGGGGGCCGATTTCCTCAAGATTCATTGCGCAGGAGTATTTGACAGGCACAACGATTCGACCAGAGGAGTCGGCATAGCCCCACATTTCGTCGCGGTTGATTCGGACAAGCCCGTGATGGAATTCGTCAGGACCGTTGTCCATGAAGCCAACGTCGCGGATGACGATGCGCCCCGAGCGGTTGATGTAGACGCGCCCGAAGGATTCGGTGGTAAAGGCGGAAAGCCCATAGCGGTTGAACGCAGGGTGCATCCAGTATTTCTTAGGGATAAAGAGAACGCCATTGCGGGACTGAATGACACAGGCGGGCATACTCGGCGTATCAATGTCCTCGACGATACAGGACGCTTGCTTTGAAGTCTGGGCAGATGCAAGTCCGCCTAGAGCGAGGCATACAAGAAGGCTCACGGTAGTGCGCAGAAAAGCGAAGCGACCAGCGAGCATCATTGATTCCCTCGACTTTACAGGGATTTTAGCAGGGCTACCTAGGAGACTGACGTTAACAGGCGATTTCACTCAAAACCCCCGGCAGGGCATGATGAGTGAAATCGGGATTTTTCACCAACAGTCGTTTTGACCAGCGGACCCCGATCCCTCTCGCGCCACTCCCGCGCTCACAGCGACGTCTTCCGGCAGGACGATGCTGTCCACCGAATGCACGGTGTAGCCCACTGTCCCGAAGTTAGTGAACGTATCGTACTCGACCGTGACGGGCTGGCCATTCTTAGGTGTCAAGCGGTCGTGCAGCTCCTGCGAGTGGAAACCATCCCAGCAGATCACACCACGGCGTCCTGTTCGGTACAGAACGACCCAATCCGACGGAGGACCGCTCAAGCCTAAAAGCTCCGGCCCTTTGCCATCTAGGGCGATGTAAGCCCGGTACGTTCTTCGCGTGATCTTGTGAACGGATCGCACATAAGCGACCGTCGCACAGACGACCAGCAGGGTAATCGCCATCAGCCAGCTTCGCCTCATGCGTACATTGTCGAGAAATAAATCAACTGTTGCAAACAGCGATGTCACAAGCTTGCGCCGTCTGTTCGCCCGTCAGTCTGAGTTTTGAGCGTAATCGCGATATTACGTCAGTTTGTAGCCAGTATGCCCTTTGCTGGTGTCCAATTGAGTAATGAATAGGGCTTTGAAAACCATCGTCATCATCCTGTTAATCGGCTCAACTGCATTGTATGGACACAAAGCGGTCCCCTCGATTGTTAGCGCATCTCACTTGGTCCGCAATGGAGATGAAGTCAAGGAAACCCGCGTCCATCTAATGCGCGACCACCAGCTCTATGTTGAAGAGATCACGCAAGAATCGTCTTCCCACACGATCTGCAAAATGTCTCGCGCGGTACTACCTGAACTTGCCTTTCAGCGAATTGAGAAGGTGATGGGTGCCTCGGAGTTTCAAGCAGCTCAAAATCACGGGCGCGGTGCTGAAATAAAGCCGGAACAAAACGACGTGTGGCACGCAGCTTTCCGTGACGGTCCGACGCGTTTTTTCACTTTCAACGCGCCCCAATCGCGCCCTCCTGCTAGTTTCGTGGCATGGTTCGATGATGCTAAGAGCTTACAGCCGCACAAGAATGTTCCGCTAAGGGACGACTCCTACCGCTGCACGCTGTTTTCGCAGGCAATGGCTGACGCATGGCAACAGTGATTTTGAAGTGGCGTTGTCAATTGACGAAATCAGGCGATTACACTCAAATTCCTTAGTCGCCCATGAATCGAACGTACAGATGGTTATGATCTCGGCAACGGATAGCCATGTCGCGGACGAGTTCCCATTGTGCCTGCTGCTCATCGGTCGGGCGTAGCTTATCCCAGTCAGCCAAGAAATCTTTCATCTGAGCGTGATTGAAGTAGGTATCTCCGTATGGATCAACGTATCCAAGAAGCCTGAACGCAGCCCCCTCAGGAATCGTGGCAAACTCGATGACGGCATCTTGCGGACTTACGGGCTTTCCCCGTTCATCTTGCAACCGCACACTCCACGGCACAGCCACCTCCGAGATGAGTTTCTAAATTAGTGATGACCAGAACCGCAAGTCAACTGACGAAATGAGGCGTTTACACTCATTGACCGCCGGGCCGATCAGGTCAATGAGTGAGGTGGGGATTTTGCGTCAGTAGCTGCAAAAAGCACCTAATACTGAAAATTCATGTCCAAGTGCTGCTGTTGGTTGGGTTGGGGTGCGGGCGATTGAATGGTGACCGGTTGTTGGGTGATCTGGCGCTCCACCAGCATCATTTTCTTGACTGTGTTGCGGTCCAGCGTCTGCTCTTTGCCATCGACGTTCAGAACCACTGAGGTGATCGACATGGAGAGGACATCGCCGAGAAGCACCGTGCCATCACGAAGTTCGACCGTATCTCGGGACAAGCCGCCTAACTCGATTGTGATGCTACCTCCGGGAAGCTCATCGGGAGTAACCTCCAGTGGCGTACTGCCGGAAGCGTAGCCCTCTTTCATTAAATCGAGCGTGTGGCCTCCGACGGCAAGTTTCACCATCACAGGTGTGACGCCAGCATCCTGGCCATCAACTTTAAGTTTTGCTCCTGCGGGGACAGAGATCACGCGGAGGGCAATTATTTTGACCGCGGCTTTCTGCGAAATCGCAAAGGTGACAGGCACACCGGACGAATTAAACTGAAGATGCAGCTTCACCTGTTGCTGCGGATCGAGGTCGGAGACAATGACCCGACCGTCGACGATGCGAATGTGGTTCTTGTCATAGCCATAAAGAGTAAAGGTGGAGCTCGGAATGGCCTTGTCGGTAAGGTTCTCCACGACCACATCGCTAACATAAGTGTTCTGGCCGCCGTAGCTGCTCATTTGTTGAAGTTTGCCGAAGGTGAACTTAACGGTGGGCTTATCCTCCGGCCAGACAAGTGTCAAAGGAGCGTCTTTGGCCATCGATGTGGAGATTAAAGCAACAGCAATTACAAACGTGAAGATGATGTTCGCTTTGAATTGCTCGAACAAGGTTTTCCTCCAATGCCTGGTCTTCAAACGTCACCACTTTACGCCGAATCGATGGCCGATTCTACGATGATTGGCGAAACCAAGCGATAGCACTCATTGAGGTTTGGCCGGCTGGTCAGACTAGTGTCAATGAGTGTAATGGCGATGTTACGCCAACTACCGAACGACGGCAGGAACGTCGTACTCGGCTTCCTTTTCAGGATCGTTCCAGCGCACCCTAAAAGGCTGGACCGAAATGCATCTGTTAGCGTTGCGGTAGACATTCCGGAGTTACTCGATGCTTGTCCACCGTTCAGTCTCTCCTTGCAACAGCGTTTCCAAACACTGGTACGCGCCCTGAGTGCTTTATCGATGTCCGATGGTCCCATTGCTGCAATTTCTACAACCGGCTGGCAGTTCTCGATACGGTCGTAATCCATAAGGCCGGAATCGTAGTGAGCAGTGGCCTCGGCAAGCATGTCCCGCTTCGTGATAGTCGCCACGCCTTCCACATCAGTCGCGAACGGACCTAAGCTGAAATCATTCTTCCTGTTTGCGAACGCGTGAACTCTAAACAGAACATTTGCGACCCGTACCGGGATGCCAGTCGAGTCAACCAGACGCAATACGACCTTTTGCGGGATTAACAGAGAAAGCATCAATTTGCATTCTATTTTGAGTACGCGGAGAGTCAACTGGTGTTAACAGGCGATTACACTCACAACCCAATCTCGGAGCGCTCCGGAAAAATTCTTTATCGCCGGAAGCGGCTGATCAGATACAGGACGAGGGAAAGTACGACACTCAGTAGCAGCGATGTGGCGAGAGGAAAGTAGACGGTGGTGTGCTTGCCGCGATAGAAGATGTCGCCGGGTAAGCGGCCGAGAGGAAGGTGGGTGCGGCCGAGCAGGATGAGGACGATGCCAGCCACGACCAGGATCATGCCCAGGAGCACCAACAGTTTTCCGAAATCGGCCATGGGCGCTCTTGTCCTTCCAGATGTGGACTGGATGTACTAACGAGGTCTTTCCAACCGCGCGCGCTTTGCCAATAATGGCAACACCCTGAGCGCGACGGGAAGACTCGAAAAATATTACATCTTCCCGCGATTGCGTTTACGCCCGTTTCCGCAACTAACTACCACGCTTCACAACTTCGGCGCGGCTCCGCGCGGAAGAGGTCCTATATCCCGAGGAGGTTTCGTCGTGACGTCCCCCAAAGTTTCCGTGCTCCGGTTTGTCGTGTCCTCGTTTTTCGTCGCGTGCTTGGTTCCAGCCGCATTTTCGCAGAACGTTCTCACCTATCACAACAATAACGCGCGTACCGGACTAAATGCGGCGGAGACGACCCTGACGCTGAGCAATGTGAACTCGGCTTCGTTTGGGAAGCTGTTTACGGTGGCGGTGGACGGGCTGGTGGATGGTGAGCCTTTGTATTTGTCGGCGGTGCCGATCGCGGGCAGCGGGACGCACAACCTTCTGATTGTGGTGACGGAAAACGATTCCGTTTATGCATTCGACGCGGATACGGGCGGGGCGATCTGGCATATCAGCACGCTTGGGGCGGGAGAAACGCCCTCCGATGATCGGGGCTGCAGCCAGGTCACGCCACAAATCGGGATCACGTCCACGCCAGTCATCCGGCGGACGGCGGGATCGAATGGCGTGATTTATACGGTGGCTATGTCGAAGAATTCTTCGGGCGACTATTTTCAGCGGCTGCATGCGCTGGATGCGGCGACGGGCAACGAGCTGTATAAGGGGCCGGTCACGATTGCGGCAACATATCCTGGCTCCGGCGACAACAGCTCGGGAGGGGAAGTCGTGTTCGATCCGGCACAATATAAGGAGCGCTCCGGGCTGCTGCTGGCAGGGGAAACGGTTTATCTGACGTGGGCATCGCATTGCGACATCCGGCCGTATACGGGCTGGGTGATGGGCTACAATGCCACGACGCTGGCGCAGAAGACGGTGATCAATGTGACGCCGAACGGGAACGAGGGCGCGATCTGGGGATCGGGAGCGGGGCTGACCGCGGACGGGAGCGGCAACATATTCTTCCTGGACGCGAACGGAGTGTTCGATACGACTTTGACTGCCGGCGGATTCCCCAGCAGCGGCGACTACGGCAACGCGTTCATACGGCTCACCACCTCGGGTGGATTGGCGGTTGCGGATTATTTTGAGATGGACAACGGAGTCGAGGAAAGTGATGGCGATGTCGACCTGGGATCGGGCGGAGCGCTATTGCTGCCGGCGATGAAGGATGCCTCGGGCAACATGTGGAATCTGGCGGTAGGGGCGGGTAAGGATACGAACCTTTATATTGTGAATCGCGAATCTATGGGAAAGTTCAACCCGAACAGCAATGGCAACTATCAAGAGCTGGCGGGCGCGCTGCCGGGGGGAATCTGGTCGATGCCGGCGTACGCCAATGGGCGACTTTACTACGGTCCGGTGGGTCAGCCAATTCTCGAATTTGAATTTAAGGACGCGAAGCTGTTAGCTGCTCCCGTGGCGCAGACCAGCAATTCGTTCGGATATCCGGGAGCCACTCCCAGCATTTCGTCCGATAAAGGTTCGAACGCGATCGTGTGGGCGGCGGAGAATACGAATCCGGCGGTACTGCACGCCTACAATGCGAAAACCCTGGTGGAGCTCTACAACACGAACCAGGCGGCGAGCGGGCGGGATCATTTTGGCGCGGGGAATAAGTACATCACGCCGATGATCATCAACGGCAAGGTGTATGTAGGCACGACGAATGGAGTGGGAGTGTTCGGGCTGCTTTCTGATGGGGCGGAAACGACGAACGCTGCGCCAGCCAAGGCCGGTACGGATAAGGCGACGGCGACGAGCGGAGAGACAAATTCGGCTTCGCAAAGACGGGCGATTCCGTAGCGGGCGAGGCGACCGGCGCAGCTCTAGACTGCGACCGGTTCCGCTTCGGGGTGCGGGACGAGTCAATTTCAAAGGCAGAGTCAAAGGCAGCGGACAAGAGTGTCCGCTCCACACACGGGCAGTCTTCCATTAAGCATCTCATCGGTTCGAAATCTGTTCTAGACTCCTTGTAATCGGATGGTGACCAGGGATCAGCTCGGCTTCAGGTTTCAGCCGCCGGAGCGGCGGGTGTGGACGGTGCGCGGGCTTGTGGCGGCGGTGCGGGCGCACGTGGAGCGGGAGTACTCCGATGCGTGGGTGGAGGGTGAGATCTCGAATTTTCGCGCACCCGATTCGGGGCATCTTTATTTCACATTGAAAGATGGCAACGCGCAGATCCGCGTGGTGATGTTCCGGTCGGCGGCGCGGCTGCTGCGGTTTCGTCCCGAGGATGGGATGCAGGTGGTGGCGCGAGGGCGCGTGACGATTTATGAGGACCGCGGCGAATTGCAGATTGCGGCGGAATATCTGGAGCCGAAGGGCGCGGGCGGATTGCAGGTTGCGTTCGAGCAACTGAAGGCGAAGCTGGAAGCGGAGGGATTGTTTGCGGCGGAGCGGAAGAAAGCGATTCCGACATTGCCGGCGAGAATTGGAATTGTGACTTCGCCGCAGGCGGCGGCGCTGCGCGACATCCTGAACATTCTGCAGCGGCGGCATCACACCGTGAACGCGGTGATTTATCCGGCACAGGTGCAGGGCGATGCGGCGGCGACGGAAGTGGCGGCGGGCGTGCGGTATTTCAACCAAAGCGGCAGCGTGGAAGTGATTATCGTGGGGCGTGGCGGAGGGTCAGCGGAAGATCTGGCGGCGTTCAATGATGAAGGGCTGGCGCGGGCGGTAGCGGCGTCGGAGATTCCGGTGATCTCGGCGGTGGGCCACGAGACAGACTTCACCATCGTAGATTTTGTGGCTGACTTGCGGGCGCCTACGCCTTCGGCAGCGGCGGAGTTGGTAATCCGGTCGCGGGTGGAAGTCGAGAATCAGGCAGAGGCGGTGCGGGAGCGGCTGGTACGCGCGATGGAGCGCCGGCTGCTGGAGGCGCGTCATGCGCTGACGGAACGAGCACAGCATGGGACGTTTGCGCGGATGATGGATTTGATCCGGCAACGGCAGCAGAAGTTAGACGATTTGACTCACCGGCTGGAGCGTGGTGAGCGCCAACTCCTGGAGCGGCGGCGGCGGCGATGGGAAGCGGTGGCAGCGGCGGTGCGGCATTACGATGCGCGGCGAGTGCTGGCGGGAATGCGGGGAGAGCTGACCACGCAGACGGCGGCATTGACGGCGGGGATGCGCAATCTGCTGCTGCAGTATCGAGTGCGCGCGGAGCGCATGGGCAGGGCGCTGGAGATGCTTTCGCCATTGGCGATTCTGGAGCGAGGATATGCGCTGGTGTTTGATGGCGACGGAAACCTGGTCAAAGACGCGGAGCAAGTGAGGCCGGGTGGTGAGATCAGGGCGCGGGTGGCGCGAGGGGAGATTCGGGCTACGGTGAAAAACGCCGGTGAAGTTGGAGAGGTCGATAAGGGCAGGAGGCGACAAACTGCGAAAGGAATAAAGGATTAGGAAAATGGATAGCGCCTCAAGCTGGCGCTGACGAGAGAAGAATCGAACTTCGGTCGACAGCCGAGGGCGGCTGTCGCCACATGAGCCGGAGGGAGAACAACCAGAACGTCGAGAAGGCGTGCATTAGAATGTAGGGGTTCCAGAGTACTAAATTCTTCGGATGGGGACGGAGCGGTGACGCAACTGACGGCGCCATGGTCGAGAATATCGTTTACGGTGCTCGACATTCTGCTGGTGGCGTTGATCATTTACGAAGTGCTGGTGATGATCCGGGGCACGCGCGCGGCGCCGATGCTGGCCGGGTTGGCCGCGGTGGCGGTGGCATTTTACCTGGCGCGGATCGGCGAGCTGGTCACCTTGAATTGGCTGGTGAGCCATTTGTTGCCGTACGTGGTGTTCGCGCTGATCGTCGTTTTTCAGTCGGAAATCCGGCACGTGTTGTCGGATGTGGGACGGCGGGTGAGCTTTCTGCGCGGGTCGACGGTGGAGGGAGATTCCTACGACGACATCGTGCTGGCGGCGAATTTATTTTCACAGCATCAGACGGGCGCATTGATGGTGATTGAGCGCGAGATTGGATTGCGAACTTATATCGAGAGTGGCGTCGCGATGGATGCCAAGCTCTCCTACGATTTACTGGCCACGATTTTCCGGCCGAGCGCGCCGTTACACGATGGCGCCGTGATCATCCAGAAAGATCGTTTGGCGGCAGCGGCTTGTTTCCTGCCGTTGTCGATGAATCCGGTGCTCTCGACGCAGATGGGAACGCGTCATCGCGCGGGGATTGGAATTACGGAGGAGACGGACGCGATCGCGGTGATTGTGTCGGAAGAGACGGGCGCGATCAGCATGGCGGTGGGCGGAAAGATTGAACGAGATCTGACGGTGGAGCAATTGCGCGAGCACTTGGGCAGCGAGCTGCGACGGTACATGTCACCGGTGACATTGCCGACGGTGGTGGCGCAAAACGAGGAATCGGATGGGGCAACGGAGACGCCGTTGCGGGCGGGCGCGCAGATGAGCGCGGACACGGAATCGGATTCGGAATTGGAGCGGCCACTGTGATGGGCTTTTTGCGTCGCTGGGTGCTGCATAATTTCTGGCTGAAGATTCTGTCGCTGGTAATTGCGACGGGGTTGTGGCTGGCAATTTCGCCGGATCAGGAGTCAGCGGAAGTGGCGGTGCATGTACCCATAGAATTCCAGCACGTTCCGCCGCGTCTGGAGATCAGTTCCGTCGACATACCGGAGGCGCAGATTCGCGTGCGCGGGCCAGAACGGATAATCCGACAACTGTCCGCGGCGGATATCCATGCGGAAATTGAGCTAGGCGACGCAAAACCGGGCGAGCGCACTTTCGATTTGACGGCCCAGCAGATTCGGCATCAACGGGAGTTGCATGTGGTCCAAGTGGTGCCGGGGCAGGTGCACCTGAGCTTCGACATGCGGCTGACGCGTGAGGTGGAGATTCGCCCGCGGGTCACGGGAAACTTCCTGGCGGGAGAACAGATTGCCAAAGTGCTGGTCGATCCGGAGAGGATCACGATCACGGGGCCGCAGCATCACGTGGAGACGATGGATGCGGCGACGACCGATCCTATCGACGCTTCTGGAACCACAACCCAAGCCACATTCGTGACCAACGTGTACGTTGCGGATCCGCTGGTGCAGGTGGTGCAGCCCACGCCGGTGCGGGTGACGGTGATCATGGAAAAAAGTACGGCCGGGGGAAATGGGCATTGATCCTGTAGTTTCGCGATTGTCGTCTATCATCCTCGGTTGAGTATTCCCGGTTCTTCGATTCGCACAATCTATGAGCAATCAAGGCAGGCAGTTGTTTGGCACTGACGGAATCCGCGGAGTCGCGGGGGAATTTCCGTTGACGGCGGAAAGCACGCATTTGATTGGGCGCGCGCTCGGACACGATCTGATGCGCAACACGTCGAAGGCGAAGGCGGTCATGGGACAAGACACGCGCGAATCCAGCGGGTGGATTGCGGACCGCGTAGCGGCCGGCATGGCGGCGGTGGGCGTGGAGGTGCACAGCGCGGGAGTGATCACTACGCCGGGGGTTGCGTATCTGGCGCGAACGCGCGGGTTCGCGGCGGGGGTCGTAATTTCGGCTTCGCATAATCCGTGGACTGATAACGGGATCAAAGTTTTTTCCGGGGATGGATTCAAGCTAACGGATGAGCGGGAGTTGGCGATTGAAAAAGAAATTTTCGCGCTGCTGCAAAGGCCGGGTGCGGCGGACGACACTGCACTTCGGATTGCCGGGCCCTCGCTGCCGGGCGAAACGGCGCTGCGCAAGGCGTATATCGAGTCACTGGCCGGAAGCGTGGGGTCGGACCTGAGCGGGCTGAGGGTGCTGGTGGATTGCGCGAATGGGGCGGCCACGGCGGAGGCTCCAGAATTGTTTGGTAACTTGCGAGTCCAAACGACGTTCATGCATGTCACGCCAGATGGAAGAAATATTAATGACGGATGTGGGGCGCTGCATCCGGAGACGTTAGGCAAAGCCGTGGCAGAATCTGACGGTAAGTTTGATGTGGGCGTGACCTTTGATGGCGATGCGGACCGCGCCCTGTTTTGCGATGCTGCAGGCCGCGTGGTGAATGGAGATGGCGTGCTGCTGCTGACGGCGCGGGATCTGCAGGCTCGAGGAAAGTTGGCGGGATCGACCGTAGTGGCGACGACGATGTCGAATATGGGCGTCGAGATTGCGCTGAAGAGGTCGGGCATTCGGATGTTGCGGGCGAATGTGGGCGATAAATATGTGCTGGAAGAGATGCTGAAGACGGGTGCGACGCTGGGCGGAGAACAATCAGGGCACATTATTTTTCGCGACGGCGACGCGACGACGGGCGACGGCCTGCTGACTGCACTGCGGGTGATGGATGTGATTGTGCGCTCGCAGAAATCGTTGGCGGAACTGGTGAGCGATCTGAAAGTATTTCCGCAGAAAATTCAGAATGTGCGAGTGCGGGAGAAGATTCCGTTTGCGCAGGTGCCGGAGGTGCAGCGGGCGATTGAGGCAGCGGAGCGCGAGCTGGATGGAAACGGGCGTATCGTGGTGCGATATTCCGGGACCGAGGCGCTGGCGCGGGTGATGGTGGAAGCAGAGTCGGAAGAGAAGATGCGGGCGCTGACGGCGGGGATTGCGGGGGAGATTCAGAAGAGGCTCGGGATGTAGAGCTGCGGCGTGCTGAGCCGGACAGAGAAAACGCCCTTGACTGAATCGCCTGTTAATCACCCGCGTGGCAAAGATCAGGTTTCACTCTCCGAGTTGGCATTCGTTTTTTTAAAGTTGGGAACAATCGCGTTTGGTGGGCCGGCGGCGCACATCGCGATGATGGAAGATGAGTTCGTCCGCAAACGGCGATGGATTACAGAAGAAGATTTTCTGGACCGGGTGGCGGCGGCAAATCTGATTCCTGGGCCAAGCTCAACGGAAGTGGGCATTTTTATTGGGCGTTCGCTACGGGGATGGAGTGGGCTGATTGTTGCGGGTTGTTGTTTCATTATTCCCGCGGCAGTTCTAGTTTCTTCGATCGCGGCCGCATACGTGCGGTTTGGGTCGCTGCCGCAGGCAGAAGGAATCCTGCGCGCGATCAAACCGGCGGTGATTGCGGTGATTCTGCAAGCGCTTTGGAAGCTGGGGAGAACGGCCGCGAAAACGTGGGTGCTGGGTTTGATCGGCGTCGCATCGGCAGTTCTGAGTTTTGTTGGCCTGAGCCCGCTGCTGGTGCTGGCGTTTGCGGGCGCCGGCTCCGGGATAGCGTGGTGGTCGCAGAAGAATAAATGCCATCCGGTCGCGCTCTGCGGCATCGGTTTGACGAAGATGTTTTCGCCAGTGAGTGTTGCAGCGCTCGCGGTTGCGGCGGTGGTGCCGATTCGCCTGGGACGCTTGTTTCTTTCCTTCCTGAAGATCGGTTCCGTCGTATTCGGAAGCGGTTATGTCCTGCTGGCATTCCTGCGATCGGAGTTTGTCGATCACTTGCATTGGTTGACGGAAAAACAACTTATCGATGCGGTGGCGGTAGGGCAATTTACACCGGGTCCGGTGTTCACGACAGCGACTTTTATTGGTTACTTAATAAGTGGATTGCCGGGCGCATTGCTTGCGACAGTCGGGATTTTTCTGCCGGGATTTGTGTTCGTCGCGATCAGCGGGCCTCTGATCCCTAAGATCCGGCGGTCGCCGGCAGCGGGAGCGGTGTTGGATGGGGTGGTGGTGGGATCACTGGCTTTGATCGCAGTGGTTGCGTGGCAACTGGGGAAGGCTTCGATTACAGATTGGCTTACGGTTTCGATTCTGGTGGTTAGCGTGATTGCGATATTTCGGTTCAAGGTGAACTCGGCGTGGCTGATCTTGGGAGCGGGGGTCGTGGGGTGGATTGCGGGGAGCTAATAGCCTCCCCATTCCTCATGCCGCCGGCTGAGAGTCGAAGCAGTCAAAACCCCCGCCCTGTCTCTCCAAAGAACGGAGAGACAAGGACCGGGCACCCTTAATCCAGATCTCTCCAGTTCGGGCCGACTTCCATTTCTACGAGCAGTGGGACAGTGAGAGCGTCAACTTTTTCCATATGCACGCGGACCAGGGATTTCATTTCTTCTATTTCTTCTTCCGGGACTTCGAAGACTAATTCGTCGTGAACTTGCAGGGTCATGCGCGACCTCAGGCCGCGTTCCCGCAGGGCGGCGTCGATGCGGATCATGGCTATCTTGATCAGGTCTGCGGCGGTGCCTTGCAGTGGCGTGTTGACGGCGGTGCGTTCGGCGAAGCCTCTTTGATTTGCGTTCTTGCTATTGATGTCGGGGATGGGGCGGACGCGGCCGTGGAGGGTTTTAACTTTGAGGTCGCGGCGGGCTTCTTCCAGAGTTTTGTCGATGAAGGTGCGGACGCCTTTGTATTTTTCGAAATAATTGGCGATGAATTGTTTGGCTTCGGCGGGCTCGATGCCGAGATTTTGCGACAGGCCGAAAGGTGACAGGCCGTAGACGATGCCGAAGTTGACGACCTTGGCGGCGCGGCGATGCTCAGGCGTGACCATGAGCGGTGGGACGCCGAAGACCTGCGAGGCGGTGAGGGTGTGGATGTCGTCGCCGCGGCGGAAGGCTTCGACGAGAAGCGGATCGCGCGAGAAGTGAGCGAGCAGGCGGAGTTCGATCTGCGAATAATCGGCGGTGAGCAGGACGTGGCCAGGCTCGGCGATGAAGGCGGCGCGAATGCCGCGGCCGAGTTCGGTTCGGATGGGAATGTTTTGCAGATTTGGATTGGCGGAAGAAAGTCGACCAGTGGCAGTTCCAGTTTGGCCGAAGGTGGTATGCAGGCGTCCAGTGGAGCGATTGATGAGCGCGGGCAGAGTGTCAACGTAGGTGGACTTTAATTTTGTGAGCTGACGGTAGTCGAGCACCATGCGGGCGATGGGATGATCCTCGGCGAGAGTTTCGAGAACATCGACGGCGGTCGATATAACGCGGCCTTTGCCGTATTTCACAGGCTTGGCCAGATTCATCTTGTTGAAGAGAACATCGCCGAGCTGCTTGGGCGAGCCGATGTTGAACTCCATGCCCGCGGCTTCGTAGATTTCCTTCACCTTCACGCCGATTTCGCGTTCGAGTTCAGATGACATTTTGGCGAGCGCGGCGGTGTCGATTTTTACCCCGGCCTGCTCCATGCGGGCGAGAACGGGGACAAGCGGCAGATCGATTTCTTCGTAGAGCCGGGTCAATCCCTCCTGTTTGACTTCTGCGCAAAGGGTGGAGGCGAGACGGCCGGTGACGTCGGCAGCTTCGGCGAGATCGCCTCCGAGCTTGAGATTGAAGCGACGGAGCGCGACATCGGCGAGACGATGCGAGGAATAGGTGGGATCGAGCAGATAGGAATACAGCATGGGATCGTGCCGCACACCTTGGAGATGGATGCCGAGGGGATCGAGTGCGTGGATCGCGGCTTTGTAGTCGTGAACCGCTTTCGGTGTGGATTGCGTCGTCAAAATAGAACGGAGCTCGGTGGCAGCGGCGGAATCGAGTTTCACGACGGCTGCTGAACCTGGGGCGGCGGAGATGGCGATGCGGCGGGAAGCGGGCTCAGGTGCCGAGGATGGCGAGCCATCGGTAAGGGGCAACATCGCTTCCTGGGGCTCTTCGTCGGCGGCTTCTTCTTCATCTTCGGTGAGCGATTCGGCCTGATCCAGTTCCACTGCGATTGCGAGTGCACTTTCGGGAGCAAGAGAACGGACGATGCTGTCGATATCGGCGGCGGATTGCGCCTCGGTGTAGTGAGTTTCCGTCACCTGGACCTGGGGCAATATTTCCTTCAGCAGGGAAGTGAATTCGAGTTCGGTGAAGAGCTGGCGGAGGAGGTCGAGGTCGGGCTCGCCGGCTTGCATGGCTTCGACATTGAACTCGACAGGAACATTAGTATCGATGGTCGCCATGCTTTTGCTGAAGAGAATGATGTCGCGATTGTTGAGGAGAGATTCGCGATAGGTTTTCTTCTCGACTTCGGCGGCGCGGTCGAGGGCCTGCTCGACGGTGCCGAATCGTTTGATGATTTCGACCGAGCCTTTATCGCCGATGCCGGGAGCGCCCGGAATATTGTCGATGGTATCGCCGCGCAGGGCCATGATATCGATGACGCGCTCGGGAGGGACGCCGAGAATTTCCTCGACCTTGGCGGCATCGCAGATGAGATTGTCTTTCGGAGGATTGAGAATCTGAACATCGTCGTTGACGAGCTGCATCATGTCCTTGTCGCTGGAGACGACGTAGACGCAATACGAAGCGGCGGCGGCTTTGCGGGCGAGGGTGCCGATGACATCGTCGGCCTCGAAACCGGCGAGTTCGAGAATGGGGATGCGGTAGGCTTCGAGAGCGCGGCGGATGTAGGGAATCTGCTGCGCGAGATCTTCGGGCATGGCGGCGCGATTGGCTTTGTAACCTTTGTATTCAATCTCGGTAAAGGTCTGAGTTTTGATATCGAACTTGCGAACTTTCGTGATGGCTTCGGCCTGAGTGTCGCGAAAAGTTTTGGCAGCGACATCGAAAACGGCAGCGAGATAGGCGGGCGAAAAATCGTCGCGCAGCTTGCGCAGCATGTTGACGAAGACATAGACCGCGGCGGTGGGAAGGCCGGCCTTGGTGGACATGGAGCGCTGCCGCGCCATGGCGTGATAGGCGCGGAAGATGAATGACATGGTGTCGATCAGGAAGATGCGGTCCTTGGTGGAGGGCGGCGCTGACTTGGGCGCTACTGCAGGCGCGGCGGCAGGTTTGAGTTCCGGAGATTTTGTGCGAGAGGGCAAGAAAATAGTTTAGCAGCCGGAACGCCTGGCTGCGCTCGACTGGCAGCCCCTTCGGCTTCGCTCAGGGCAAGCTAAGGCGGCTGTCCGCACATCAAGACTGAGCTAGAAATCCACGCGGAAGTCGGCTTGCACCACTTTTTTGCCGGCGTGGCCGGGGCTATTGCGGAAGACAAGATAGTACTGGGCAGGCTTGTCGAAAGTGGCGGGAAGACCAAAGGCAACATCCTGCTCATGGGATGAATCGACGGAGTAGACCACATCAGCGGGATGGCCAGCGGCGAACTCCGCGTATTGTTCAGCGTTCATCAGGAGAAGATCGACGTCCGCGCTGTCATCGCTGGACTGGCTTCCGGCCTGTTGTGTAAACGAGCGGTAACTTCCGTTCAATTGCGGGCTGGCAGCGTGCGGCGGAACTTCAAAGGCAAACTTCGCGGCGGAAGTGATGGCGAAAGTTTTGTGCACGATGGCGCTGCTGGTGCCGACGGGAGAGTCAGCGACATGGTCGCTGGGATGTGGCACAGCCGGCGGCACCGGCGCTGGCGTTGTGTGCCAGGGGTTGATCTTGTCCATCCAATTCGCGAGTGGTCCGTTGACTTTAACGTATTGGCTGGTGTCCGGAAGACCGGTTTGCTGGGCATTCGGCGATTGCGATGCGACCTCTTGCGAGGACACGGTGGCGTGCGGCTGCGATCGCATAAAGTGATTCTGATAGTAAGACAAGCCGCCCCAAAAAGCGGCAATCCCAAGCAGCGCGGCTAACACCTGTTTCATGCAAATCCTCTTGATGCAAAGCTCGAGCCTAACTCTGTAAATTACCGCTGAGAAGGACGAGGGACCAAGAGTCTTTTAGCGTCGTGGGTTACGTTCGTTTTCCGTATTGGGTGGTGTAGTGGAGCTGGATTTCGCCGCAGGTGCCTTGCTCGGCGGAGTAAACGACGCAAGTGTCGAAGGGACGGGAGTAGACGTGCAGACTTACCGCCCGTTGATTGAATTCGCGGGGATTGAAGACGCGGTGGACGGGTTCGAGGGGATCGACGGCGCAAGGGTGCGATGCATTCATCTCAACGATTTCGGTGGACTGGATGGTGCATTTGCCGAGAGCGATGTCCTGCTGCACCACATGAAAGTTTTCCACTAGCAACCGACCGACGGGTACAGCCATCCAGCAGTTCTGATCGCGATGATTGTGTACGGAACTGGCCTGGCCGACTTCCCAGCAGATGGCCATCAATTCATAGAGAGAAGTTTTGTCGATGAGGTTGCGAGTGTAGTGCTGGCGATCCCATGTGAGATAGGGAGCCAACGAGTCAGGATTGAGCGGGGTATCCTGCAGGAATTTTCGGATCTGCTCAGTTTGATCGAACGCGGCCTCGGGAAACTTGCGGAGTTCAGCGACGAAGCTCTCGATGGGAATTTGTTTAACCGCGGTGGACATGGGCTGCTCCCGGAAAAGTATAACGCAAGGCTTGGAGAGGACAGTTGTCGGAAAACCTTTAACACAGAGGACGCAGAGAAACACAGGGTAGAGCGAAAGACTATTCGATGAACATGCAGTCTCCGTAGGAATAAAAACGATAACGTTCGGAGACGGCGTGTTGGTAGGCGCGAAAAATGTTTTCCTTCCCGCCGAAGGCGCTGACCAACATGAGCAGGGAGGATTGGGGTAGGTGGAAGTTCGTGAGCATGGCCTTGACAACTTTAAATTCGAAACCGGGATAGATGAACAGGTCTGCGGCGGCGCCACCGGCGAGGATAGTTCCAGAGCCGCCGCGAACCGCGTGTTCGAGGGTGCGGACAGTGGTGGTGCCGATGGCGATGATGCGGCGTGATTCGCCCAGAGCGTGGTTGATGGCGTTGGCAGCGGTTGCGGAAATGGAATACGGCTCGGAGTGGAGTTTGTGATCTTCGACGCGCTCGACGCGAATCGGTTGAAACGTGCCGAGGCCGACGTGGAGAGTGATGTCGGTGGTTTCGATTCCTCGTTGGCGGATGCGCTCGAGAATTTCCGGCGTGAAGTGAAGGCCGGCGGTGGGAGCGGCGATGGAGCCGCGGGGATCGGCGTAGACGGTTTGATAGCGCTCTCGATCACGGGAAGAGTCCCCGCGGGAGATGTAGGGAGGGAGCGGGACGTGGCCGATACGGTCGAGGGCGGCGAAGAAATCCTCGACCGCCTGGAAGCGGATGCGGCGCTCACCGAATTCCGCGCGCGCCAGAACTTCCGCTTGCAGGTCGTCATGGTCGCCGAAGAAAAGGCGTTCGCCGACGCCGATTTTGCGGCCGGGACGGACCAGGCATTCCCAGTCATTGGGCTGCGTGGAGAGCTGGCGAGTGAGCAATACCTCGATGCGGCCGTGAAGAAAATCGCGGGCAGCGGGATTGTGAGGGCTGACCGGTTGAGCGCGAGCGCCTGCGCGGCGGCCGTAAAGGCGGGCGGGAAAGACGCGAGTGTTGTTGAACACGACCAGGTCGCCGGGCCGCAATAAGTCCGGGAACTCGCGAAACGCGGAGTCAGAGCACTGGCCGGTGACGCGCTTGACGCGGAGCATGCGGGAGGCGTCTCGTGCGGCAAGGGGCTCCTGGGCAATGAGTTCGTCGGGAAGATGAAAATGGAAGTCAGAAACCAACACGGGTTAAGATTACAAGAGCAGCGCATGCTTCGAAACCCGGGCCAAGATATTCTGCCCGGTCTGGTAAATTTATTTGTTGGTTTCGCGCAAGGTGCGATACTATGCGGGGGTTGTAGCTTCTGCCCTTTCGCCACTCCCCTGAAGAGAGTATTCCATGGCCACTGAACGGAAACACAGGGAAGAGATTGTTCGCTACGGCCGCATGCTGCATGAGCGTGGGTTCGTGGCGGCGATGGATGGAAATTTGTCCGTAAGACTCGAGAGCGGGCGGATTCTGGTAACGCCCACGTGCGTGAGCAAGGGCGCGATGCGAGCGGCGGACATGGTGGTGGTGGACCAGGAAGGCACGCGGGTAGCGGGCAAGCGGAATGTGACCAGCGAGCTTGGGATGCATCTGCTGATTTATCGCACGCGGCCTGATGTGCAAGCCATCGTGCACGCGCATCCGCCCACAGCGACGGGATTTGCGGCGGCGGGAATGGCGTTGACGGAGCCTCTGGTTTGCGAAGTGGTGATGGGCTTGGGATGCATTCCGCTGGCGCGATACGGGACGCCGGGAACATCGGAGTTGGCGCAAACCTTGGAGCCCTATGTGCCGCATTATGATGCGATCCTGATGTCGAACCACGGCGTGGTCACCTACGGCGACACCATCGAGCACGCCTACATGAAGATGGAAACGGTGGAACACTTCGCGCAGATTGCGCTGGTCACGCATTTGCTGGGACGGCAGCAGCCGCTGACCGGGGTCGATATCGAGAAATTGTTGCTGGCGCGGACGAAATACTTCGGCGGCAAGATGAATGCGGCCATGCCGATGTCGATGACCAGGCCTCCAGAGAAGGCAAGCTAGACGGGACAGCCGAGGGCGGCTGTCCCACATGAGCTCAGAATTCTACTGAGTTTCTTCTGCAGCGATAGTCATTCTCCTCCAATGCGGAAGCGCATTCCGGCGCGGAAATTTGCCCGGAGCGCAGGATAGCCCGTCACTTCTTCGTAGAAGTGATCGAGCACGTTTTCAGCGTTGGCGTAGAGCGTGACGCGGGAATTGACTTTGTACCAGCCGCCGACATTCAAAAGAAAATATCCGGGCGTGTGCGTGATGCCGAAACCGTCGAAATCGGAATCAGGGCGCGGGCCCACAAAACTGCCTCCAAGGTTTCCGCCCCAACGCGGGCCGAGGTAGGTAAGCAAGGTGGAAGCCGTGTGCCGGGGCCGGCGGAGAAGAGGATCTCCCTGGGCATACGGCGGAGAACTGCCCGGCGGCGCCAGCAGAATCTGGGTGGAAGTGTAAGTGTAGGAGGTGTTCCAGGAGAGGCGCTGCGTTAAGCGGCTTTGCAGTTCGGCCTCGACTCCCTGGGCGAAAGACTTTTCCAGATTGACGTACTCGCCTACGAAAGTATTGGGGTTGACGGTGATGAACTCGATTTGATCGTGGAACAAGTTGTTGAAATAGTTGGCAACGAAGATAAATCGCGTCAACAGGTTTTGCTGAAAGCCGGCTTCGAAGGCGCGGTTGCGCTCGGCCTTCAAATTGAGATTGGGAAGCTGATACTGACTGCTGACGAAAGTTTCCTCGAAGCGAGGCTCCTTGATTCCGGTGGCGTAGGAAAAATTCAGGCGGGTTCCTGAAAACAGCTGGCCACCGCGGAGGGCTTTGAATCCGAGTGCGACACGCGGGACGCCGGTGTTGCCGAAGGTGGTGTTGTGGACGAAACGACCGCCGGCGATCACCGTCAGGCGCCCGAGGGTGAGCGCTTGTTGGGCGTATGCGGCTTCGTTCAGGCGCAAGCCGTGGCCGCCGCCAGCAAAGTCGGCGGGGACGGGATCATTGACCGAACCATTTTCATCCTCGAACTCGTAACCGATGGTGGTCTCTGCCCAGTTGCGCTCCACATAATTGCCCTGGTAGTCGAAGCCGGCGCGGTTGACGTTGACCAGGGCCTCGAAAGGAGTGTTGAGTGTGCCAAAGGGAGTGTTTTGGGGCGAAATACCGCTATCCAGGTTGGTAGTCTTCAGGTTGTATTCGAAGCCCGTGAAGTGGTGCGTCCAGTTTGATCCGGTCTTCACCGCGAGATCAAGGCTGGCGAGGAGGTTGTTCTGGCGGGCGCGCGCGCCGAGGTCGGGAGAGAGGACATAGGTTGTGCCAAACACGTCAAACACGTTGTTTCCGTTGAAATTCCACGCGCCCGGCGTTCCGGTCACGCTGTTGTCATGGCGGGCGCGCAGGCGCAGGGAAATCTTGTCATTCAACAAGAAGCCTACATTCGCGCCCTCGAGAGAGTTGGAGTAATCGTCATTCGGGCCGGAGCCGCTGGTATTGAACTGATTCCCGAAGAGGTTGTAATCGAAGCGGCCGTGGGATCCGGCGAGAGAAGCGTAGCCGGTTTCCGTGCCGTAGTTGCCGGCATCGGCGCCGAAGCGAAGCTCGGGAACAGGGGTGGTGCCGGTGCGAGTCCAAACCTGGACCACGCTGGTCATGGCATCGGAACCATAGAGCGCGCTCTGCGCTCCGCGCAGAAATTCCAGGCGATCGGCCTCGGCGAGGGAGAGTGTGCCGAAATCGATGGTTCCACCGGGCTCGGTTACGCTGACGCCATCGACGATCACTTTGTTGTAGTTGGAATCGCCGCCGCGCACGAAGAGCGATGACAGGCCGCCGCGCTGGCCTGCGGTATTCACGACTGCGCCGGGAAGAAAACGCAAGGCATCATCGGCCGCAACTGGATTCATGACTTGTAACTGCTCGCCGCTGAGAGCTTCCACCGCGGCGCCGGCAGTGCTGGCCTCCACGGGCGTGCGGGTTGCGGTTACGACCACGGTTTGCGATGTAGGAGCGAGGCGAAGCCGGATGGTAATGGACTCAGCGGTGTCAGGAAGCGTGGTGCTATCGACCGCGAAGCCTGGAGCGAGGACGCGGATATGGTGAGGGCCGGCTGCGATTTCGCGAAAGACGGCTACTCCGTCGGCGGAGGTGAGCTCCACCTGTGGATGCGCGGCAGTTTTATCTTCGAGCAATAAGACTTGGGCGCCGGGAACAGCGGCAGATTGAGGGTCGACGACTTTGACCTTGAGATCGGCAGCGGATGCGGCCGAGAGAAGAACGAAAAACAAAAACGAAGCGCACAGTGCGCGCATAACCATCCTCCTTTTCACGCGAAAGGGGTTAAGGTGGACGGTTTACGCCGGTCTCCTGGCTTTGCGAGTGAGGATGTGGGGCAGCAATTGGCAGTTAGCAATTAGCCATTGACCGGAGCATCCGGAATTTGCAGACGGGCTTCCCGGGAATTCTCCCAGTGACCGGCTGCGATTTTCTCGCTTACAGTTGCGCGGCAGCGCGGGAATTGCACCCGCTTCCCTGTCTTCGCCATGGGACGAAGACGCGCAAACCGAAGGACGTTTCAAAGAACGGAAAATAAGTTGTGTGAGAAATCTACCGGGGTGATGCGGTGGAAGTCAACCGGCCGAGGCTGATTTGTCGTCTACCGCGACCGTGGAGAATAAAGACCCCGACAAATGAAAACGGGATGCAGATCAGGCACGGCTCCTCCCGAATGACCAGCAATACGGAAGTTGTTGCAGTCCAGAGCCGGCTTCTCGACAGGGATTCATCGGTGACGGCAAGCGCGTTTATGAGGACTCAACTTATCTCTGTCGCTTGCCAAAAGCCGATAGCGCGCTATCACGGTCGTCGCTCTTTCACCACCAGTGCCGTTTCGTCTCTTCCTCGTCAGGTGGATTCGCGTCGGCGAGGGAGTCCCTTTGCCGAGGCCTCGGATCCGGCTGGTTCACGGAACGGTTCCACGGAAATGCGCTGGTAGCACACTTCCAGCACGGTCAAGTATTCTGTGCCGCCCGGCAATTGAAGGGCTACGCGGTCACCCGCTGCCGACTTCATCAACGCGCGCCCCAGAGGTGACACCCAACTGATGTGGTTGCGGTTGAGATCGATTTCGTCGGTGCCAACGATGCTCACCACTCGCGATACTCCCGCGGCATTGGCATAGCGCACGGTCGCTCCGAAGAATGCCCTCGTCGCCGCCTGACCCGCTCTCGGAGCTTCCGGGTCTACCACTTCCGCGGCTTCGATTCGCTTCGTGAGAAAGCGAATCCGCCCATCGATCTGCCGCAGCTGCCGCTTGCCGTACTGATAGTCGGCGTTTTCACTGCGATCGCCGTTGCCGGCGGCCCACGCCACCACCTCCACCACGGCCGGGCGTTCCCTGGCGAGCAGAAACCGGTGCTCGTCTTTGAGGCGCTCCAGCCCGCTCGGCGTTATGTAGTTCTTGCCTCGCGTCGCGGCTGCGTCCGGTTGTGGCTTTCTGGTAAACCCTTTCCGCATCTCGTAGTCCTTTTTTCACGTCTTCGGTCCCTTAGCGATCCGATCCATCATCTCGGACAAGTGCCGGCGAAGGCATGCTTGGGAGAATCAGTACTGAAGCCTGGCTTGTGTGAATCGATTCCAGGTACTTCTGGATCACGGGCAAGCGGGAAGTCCCCCAAGAAGAAGGGTTGCCGACTAGTCGGGAGTTGGCTCGCGTTGGACGACAACCAAAAACACCACACCGACAATGATAAACATTCGGAATGCCTCTTCCTGCCCATTCCACATTTTCGACTGCCACATCAGAAACCATTCGCCCCCGACATCGAGGAATGCCACCAACCACATCAGCAGGCTCGTCGTCAGCGCAATCACGGCGACGTTCAGCGCATCGGCGAATTGGGTCCCGTCCGCACGATACGATTTCAGCAACCGAACACCAGCCCACCAGCATAGAAACATCGTGACCGATTCCCAGGCGATGATGCCGATGTAGAAGACCGTATGTACTAGCGGCGAATTGACGGCGCGCCACATGAGGTGGTTCCCCGGAAAGGTTGAGTCCATCATCAGGACGTGGCGGACAAACTCATAGTTCGAGCCGTAATCCGTGATGTTGTTTAGGACCAGAATCGTGTAGAAAACTGCGATTGCGAAAACGAGAACCGCTTTGGAAACGCGAAGCACCATTACATGCCGCATAGGTTGTCGCACGCGCGAATTATAGCTCCCGGTGACTTACCACGACCTTTCTTGCAGTGCGCATGAATCCTTGGGGAAGTCCCCCAAAAGTAGGTTTGCCGACCAACCACCCAGTCGCCCGTGTGCGCTCAGAACTCGACCCGCGCCTGAAAAGCGATCATGCGTGGACTGCTATCGCCACCCAGCCCGACGCCTAACAAGCCGGTCGGCGGAGAGGTTGTGTACGTAAGCGCTCCAAATCCACTCTGTGTGGAAGGATTTCCGGGAATGCCGGCCTGGACCATGTTTGGAAGGGCAAAATTCGGATGGTTGAAAACGTTAAAGAACTGCCCCTCAAACCGCAGCTTCACATGCTCAGTCAGGGTAAAGAATTTTGTCAGGTAAAAGTCGCTCCAGAGAAAATCAGGACCGCGCAGGGCATTACGGCCGAGGTTTCCAAATTGGCAAGCCTGCGCGCTGTCGCCGCCATAGCACTGCCCTGTACTCGGATCGACTGCCGACACAAACGCGTCCGGATTAAGCCACTGCAGCGTTCCTGCCTGCGTCACACCCGGAATGGGATGATGCTCATACAGCGGAACGCCGGGAACGACACTGGCAAACTGCGGTCCGCTGCCCTGCACGATTCCGTTTCCATTTGCTGAATAAGGGCTGCTCAGCACCGAGAACGGAACTCCGCTGTGCCAGAACGCTGTTCCGGAAATCTGCCAGCCGTTGAGCGCGTAACCCAGGAAATGACTGCGCACTTTGAGCGGCAGCTGATAAACATACTGCGCGTTTAGATTGTGGCGGATGTCATAGTCGCAAGGACCATAGTCGCGGGCCAGGTCTCCCGGCAGCGGCGAGAGAATCCCTCCTGCGGAAAACGAAAGGAAGCCTCCGTTCGAGACCGTATCCATGCAACGGCTCCATGTGTAGTTGACCTGCCCTTGCAGACCATGTCCGAGGCGTTTCATCGCCGTCAATTGAAGGCCGTTGTAGTGGCTGTTCGCGCCCGTGGAGAACTGCGTCACAGCGCCGAATCGTGGATCGGTTGATTGCAGGTAGGGAAAAGGCGCAAAACAGCCCTGACACACGGTTTGATAACCGTTGACTTGGGTTGAGTACGGTTGATTCACGGCTCGCGTGCCTACGTACTGCGCTTGCACACTAGCCGTTGTTCCAAATTGATGTTCCATTCCCAGGCTCCACTCCATGAAGTAAGGTGCGTGGAGTTTGCCATCAGGGACGGCGGTGATCGCGACCGGTGGAATACAGCTTCCGGGAGTTGACTGTGGAGATGCGCAAGAAAGCTGTCCCTGGGGAAATCCCGACGTAAAAATCTGATTGGCGAGTACAGTTGCGTCGATGGCACTGTTCGGTGCTCCCGGCGCAATCGCTGTACCGCCCACGGTGCCGAGGAGACCTCCCTGAAACGTTTTATCGTATGGAGGATTGGCACCGATAAGGTCGGCCACGCTGCCCGGCAGGATATCGCTGAAGATACCAAAGCCGGTGCGGAGCACCGATTTTGGCTCGAACTGCCACGAGATCGCAGTTCTCGGTTGCAGAATTGCCAGTGGGGTCGACGAAAACAGATTGCCGAGGTGAGTCTGGATAGCCTCATTCAGCGGCTGGTTGACATCGTGCGAGATGGGAAGGAATGAACCGCGAAGGCGGGCGACTTGATCATGAGGATTCAGCGGATTGGAATTCAATGTGTCGCGCAGACCGAACGTCCAGGTCAGTTTGCGAGTAACTTTCCATGTGTCTTGCGCGTAGACATCGAGATTGAGAAAGTTGAAGGGTTCATTGGAGTTCGAAGGGAATGCTTTCGATGCGGTGTTCGCGACTCCAGTAATGAATTGCTGCAAATTCGCATAGGTTACCGTTGGAACCGTGCCTTCTTCGAAGTCGTAGTCGTTCAGGCGGAAGATACGGGTATTGGTTCCGAAACGTAGTTCGTGAGCGCCGCGACTCCAGGCGAGGTTGTCGTTGATGAAAAAGCGAGACGCCCGCCGGCCTTGAATCCAGGTGTTGTCGAGTCCTCCCATCGGCGTAAAGGCATTCGCACCTGTCCCCTGCAACACAATCGGAAAGGCCGACAAAGTCTTTTGAAGGTTGCTCGGCCCGAACAGGCTTTCGTACCAGGAAAATGCGGGATTGAAGTAGTTCACCAGGTTCTGCGAGAAGACGTGCGTGTGTCCTGCCGCGAAAGAATAGAGGGGCTGCGGGGAAAACGCATCAAACACCGGGTTGATAGGGTCCGTCCACGCGGCTTGCAGACCGGTGTCCGACTGAAAGCGAAACCACGCCGTATCTCTCGGGTTGATGTTGTAGTCGACGCGGACCGTCTGCACCTGCTCGTGGTCGTCGCTGGAATGCGAGACGCTCTGCCGGTCGGCACAACCCTCCCCGGCGGCGCCGAGCGGGCAGCCAAGTATCGCGGTCGGTGTGCCACTGGTGTTTCCATACAGGGAAAACATCTGCTGATAGAAGGGGACCGACGCAGAAGGAAGTTGCTGCAGCACGTATTGTTGGAAAGCCGGGCTGGGAACAATCGTGGGCGTGACGATGGGCAGTGCGATTCGCACCCACTCGCTATCGAAGAAGAAAAAGAGCCTGTCGCGCGCAATCGGGCCGCCGAGACTGCCTCCAAAATGATTCACGGTCGATCTGGGCTTGTGGTTCCCCGGAGTCGCATTGGTGAAGTAGTCCGCTGCATTCAGTAGCGATCCGTTCCACAGCTCATAGAGGTTCCCGTGAAACTGATTCGTCCCGGACTTGGTGACATAGTCGACCTGCGATGCCCCATACCGTCCTTGGTCGACGGAATAAGAAAGTGTGTTGACGGTCACCTCCGAAATAGAATTCAATCCCAACACGAGGTTGGTTGAGAGACCGCTATTAAGATTGGTGAGCGGGTCGTTGGTTTCCAGCCCGTCCACGATGTAGCCATTGGAGAGGGCGGGAAGACCGTTGAACTCCACGTTGCCATATCCGTTGCTGCCGCCGACAAAATCGTTACTGCTACCCGCTGTATTGATCAGAGCTCCGGGCGCAAATTGCAGAGGGTAAGTCAGGTCCCCACCCGGATTCGGCAGGTTCTCCAGCGCAGGCGCAGCCAGGGTTGTGGATGTATTTGAGTTTTCCGGGTTGATGAGTGGGGCTTCGCTGCTTACCTCAACCGCCTCATTGGACCGCGCCACCTTGAGCGTGAAATCCACGCTTTGTTTCTGGCCCAGGCCGGAAATGACGTTGTCATTTTGCCCCGGATCGAAACCCTGGGCTTCCGCCCTGACCGAATAGGTGCCCGGCTTTAGCTGTGGAAAGTTGAAGCGCCCTGCGTCATCAGTCCGGGCACTGCGTTTCAGGCCGGTCTCATGATTCGTGATGGTCACAGTGGCGCCCGGCACAACCGCACCAGTTGCGTCTCGCACTTGGCCAACGATGGCACTGGTAGTTTCTCCTTGTGCCAGCGCTTTCGTGGGAAGGAGACACGCCATCATCATTACAACAAAAGCATAATTCGCTGCCCGCGCCATGAATACCCCACTTCTCTGCTCTGGAGTGGCAAAGTGCCACTTGCTGTGGTTCTATTAACCGAGGATTATTTTTCATAGTTAACCACAGTTAATAGAAACAGGCAAGGACGGAGGAGAAGGCTGACAACCTCAGCGATCGCGCCCGTGTGACGGGTAAACCGGAGGCTGGCAGCCTCAGGTTCGACTGTAATACGGAAACTCCGCGGTGCCGACCTGATCCACATTCGCCTCGGCGAATTCGCAGACGCGGTCGAGAGAGGCTTGCAGCTCTGCGGTGTAGCGCTCGAGGTCTTCTTCACTTGCATCCGCCGGAACGGGGATGAGTTTGCCGAAGCGTACGAGGACGCGGGAAAACGGCTTCGGGATGATCAGGCGGTCCCAAGTGTTGAGGACCCAGGCGCGCTCGACGGCCATGTGAAACATGCTGAGAGGAACGCCGGCGGAGCGTGCGAGGGTAGCGGGACCGGGCTTTACTTTGCGGCGCGGGCCGCGGGGGCCGTCGAGGGTGAAGGCGACGGTCCAACCGTCCTGTAGGGCGCGGCGCAGGCCGAGCAGGGCGCGCACGGCGTTGCGGCTGCTGGAGCCTTTGACGGCGACGAATCCGAATCTGCGGATGATGCGTCCCATGTATTCGCCGTCGTAGCTGTTGCTGCTCATCACGCGCACGCCGATATCGCGGCACACGTAGGTTGCCGGAATCTGGCAGGCGTGCCACAGGGAAACGATGAGCGGACGCTGGTCGATGGTTTGCTGTGCGCCTTCTTCGCGGGAAACGCACACGCGTAGGGTGGGGCCGATGAGCCGGATGAACCAGTATCCGGCACCGATGATGATGCGTAGCACGATTCGCTGGCGGAGGCTGAAGCGGCGAGGACCGGCGACGACTTTGGCTTCGGCAGACGTTTCGCGGGTGCTGACTTCAGTCACGAAGCTTATTGTAATGGTGCGGCGCGGCGGAGAGTGTGCCTCGCTTCGCGAGGCCGGACAGCCCCTTCGGCTTCGCTCAGGGCAAGCTTGGCGGCTGTCCCCACATGGGATGTTTTATGGCGACGCTCTCAACTTTCCAAATACGCGTCGATCCACTCTTTGACTTTTTGCCGGCGGTCGTCAGTGGGGTCGAAGCGCAGGCCAAACGATTTGGGTTTGCGCCAGGTCACGACTCCGCGAAGGTTCACGCGCGAGAGCGTGAGCAGGGAAAAGGAGATCTCCACGTTGGTTCCGGCGGCGATATCCTCGGAGGTCTTCAGCGACATGCCACCGGAGCTGACATCGATGCTGGAGGCGGTGAGACGCTGACCATCGGAACTGACGACGGTGACTTCGGTCATGATGGGAATGCGCGCGTAGCGGCGAAATTCATGGCGAACCAGCATGTGCGTGGCGCGCACCAGTTTAAGCGCGGAAGGACGTTCCAGGGGCGCCTGGAAGACGGCGTTAATCCCGTACTTGGAGTAGCGCATCGCTTCCTGCGCGTTGCCGCCGACTGCATAGAGGATCAGGCGGCTGTTGGAAGGGGAGGTTCGGGCAGCCTCCATAACGGCTTCGGCGCCGGGCCCCAGATTGGTGACGCAGGCTTCAAACTTCTCCTGGTGCAGGCGCTGGGCTGCGATCAATGAGACGGGTATGGTCTCGATGCCAAACTGCCGGAAACATTCGGTTAGCAAGGAGCTAGAAGGCTCATCGAGGTCGACCAAGGCGGCTCGAGCGGCTGCCTTCTTGGTGGGTAGAACCGGTGCCAGGGCAGTGCCAAAGGCTTTTTGCATAAGGGGTTGGGATGAATTCCAGTACGAAAGTTTATTGTGGCGCGCCGGGGAGGGAATTCAAAGAACCCTAAGGGGCAAGGCGGGAAGCATAAAAGGTTCATTGCGGGGGAGTGGACTGGCGATTGGAGAGCGAGCCAAAGAGTACTGGAAATCAGATGGTTTAGTACTCGGATCAGAGGATTTGCTACGACTCAGACCAGCGGCGGAAGAGCAGCGCGCCATTTGTGCCGCCGAAGCCGAAGGAATTCGACATGGCGTATTCGAGCTTGGCTTTACGGGCGTGGTTGGGGACGAAATCCATGGCGTTGGTTTCCGGGTCTTGGTGGAAGAGGTTGATGGTCGGGGGCAGAATCTGGTCGCGTAGAGCAAGGACGGTGATCCCGGCTTCCAGGCCACCGGCGCCGCCGAGGAGATGGCCGGTCATGGATTTGGTGGAGCTGACAGGAATCTTGCGCGGGCCAAAGAAATTGCGGATGGCGTGCGCTTCGAGCGTGTCGCCGATGGGCGTGGAAGTTCCGTGGGCGTTGACGTAGTCGACTTTGTCGGGGCTGATGCCAGCATCGCGAACGGCATTGCGCATAACGCGGAAGCCGCCTTCGTGCTCGGGGGCGGGCTGAGTCATGTGATAGGCATCGCCGGACATGCCGTAGCCGGCAACTTCGGCGAGGATGGTCGCGCCTCGCTTCTTGGCATGCTCGAGTTCTTCGAGCATCAGGATGCCCGCGCCCTCGCCCATCACAAAGCCGTCGCGATCCTGGTCCCAGGGACGGCTGGCTTTCTCCGGGTCGTCATTGCGGGTGGAAAGCGCGCGCATGGCGGCGAATCCGCCGACGCCCATGGCGGTGATGGCGGCTTCGGAGCCGCCGGCGATCATCACGTCAGCGTCATTGTGCTGAATGATCCGGAAAGAATCTCCGATGGAGTGGGCGCTGGTGGTGCAGGCGGTGGCGGTAGCCTCGTTCGGCCCTTGCGCGCCGAAGCGCATGGAGACGTGGCCGGCGGCAAGATTGACGATGGCGGCGGGAATAAAGAAAGGAGAAATCTTGCGCGGTCCGCCTTCGAGCAGAGCGGCGTGTTCGCGTTCGATGATATCGAATCCTCCGATGCCGGAGCCGATGTGCACGCCGACGCGCTCGGCATTTTCGGGAGTGATCTTCAAGCCGGACATTTTGAACGCTTCATCCGCGGCGGCCAGCGCCAGGTGGATGAAGCGTCCCATCTTCTTGACTTCTTTTTTTTCGATGAAGTTGAGGGGATCGAAGTTCTTGACCTCGGCGGCGATCTGGCAGGCGAAGTTGCTGCAATCGAATTGAGTGATGCGGGCCACGCCGCTCTTGCCGGCGAGCACGGCCTGCCACACTTCTCCGGTGGAATTACCTACGCCGCAAATCAGGCCGATGCCGGTAACTACGACCCTGCGTCCCAAACTACTTGCCGCCTTTCGAATGCTTGGAGATGTAATCGATTGCGTCCTGCACGGTGCGGATCTTCTCGGCGTCTTCGTCCGGAATTTCGATATCGAAGCCTTCTTCGAAAGCCATGACCAGTTCGACGGTGTCCAATGAATCCGCGCCTAGGTCATCTACGAACGAAGCGCTGGAAGTGACTTCGCCTTCGTCCACACCCAACTGCTCCACGATAATCTGTTTCACTTTCTCGTCAACGGCTGCCATGTTTCTCCTCGCTTAAACTTGATTAGATTTGAAATTCGATATCCTGGACTCACGATCGCCCAAGCTGGATCGCCAAATTAAGATCGCCGCCTTCTCTTTTTCGGCCAGCGTGTCAGATGCCACGGCAACGGAAAAAGGCGAACGTGTAGTGTAACGGTCTCGGCAAATGGCTGTAAAGGAAGCGCCGGACTCATCAGGCCGAAGCTGTGGTATACCTTCAGCATCCTAAACGTGGCCGCTCGTAGCGGTCAAACCACATGCGTGCAGTTGTACAGCGAGTCAGTCGTGCCCAAGTTTCGGTGAACGCGGAGATTACAGGCGAGATCGGCCTAGGACTGCTGGTTTTGCTGGGCGTGGGCCGGGACGATACCGAAGCCGACGCTACCTACCTGGCAGAAAAAATATGTGGCTTACGAGTTTTTGAAGATGCACAGGGAAAGATGAACCTCAGTGTGCAGGAAGTTGGCGGAAGCGTGTTGGCAGTTTCGCAGTTCACGTTGTACGGCGACGTGAGACGAGGCAAACGGCCGTCGTTCGATGCTGCCGCGCCGCCGGAAGAAGCGCGGCAGCTTTATGAGTTCTTTGTCGCGCAGGTTCGAGCGCATGGATTGCGCTGCGAAACTGGACGCTTTCAGGAAATGATGAAGGTGGAGTTGGTGAACGAGGGGCCGGTGACAATTCTGCTGGATTCGGGGAAAGCGTTCTGAGGATCTTGAAAAGTCGGGCGATTTCAGGGCTGGGCGTAGTAGCCGGTGCGGGTGCGGGCTGTGATCCCGGGCTTATCAACATTGATTCCGATGGCGTGGTACTCGTTTGCCCGGTCGGCTCGAGCGGCGTTGAACGAGAGGACATAAAAAGAACCAGCATCGGCAGCGCACTTTGCGATTTCGGTGGTGAGGTCATTGCTCGAGTTCAGCACGCGGCCTCCGGTTTGAACGGCCAGCACCTGCAGGCTGAGGTTGCCTATGTTGAGCTTTGAAGGCGAGGTAACGCCTTTTAAGAATTCCTGGTAATAGGCAATCCGGATCCCACCTGCATCGGCCAAGCCGAGTGGATCAACCGCATAGACAGTAATGCGAGAGTCCCTAAGCCCGGTTGAGAGCCCCACAACCGTGTTGAACAGCTGCTCAGATTCTTTATAGGTCAGCTGAACGTTTGGTCCGGAGAGCAAGGGCCATCCTGGGCTGAACCAAACCATGAGCTTTCTGCCCGGCTGCGTATGCTCGTACTCGATGAGTTGCTTCATGGTTTTGAGCGAGAGGTCAAAGCGCTCGGTCGCGCCGTAGAAGCCCGCAGAACGATTGATAATGCGCAGGCCGGTTTCGTATTGGTCGTAGAGCGCTGCGAGGGCGTTGCCATCGCGCGAAGAACCCCGCTGCATCTTGGCTCCGGTGTCGGTAAAAACGACAAGTGACACAGGCTGGGCAAGTTTGCCGCCATTTTGCAGCAAGAATTTCTTGAGTTCGCCTCGCGCGTAAGAGATTGAGTTATAGCCGGTATTGACGGCATCCACTACCAGAACAACTTGCACCGGGTCAGTGGTCGAATCCCCACCATTCTCGACGGCATGAAAAGAAACAATATTCTGCGGTCGCTTATCGTCGAGAATAGCGAAGTCTTGTTGCTGCAGACCTCGAACCGGAGCGCCAGATTTATCCGTGACTTGCACATCGAGAGAGATTTCGCGATCGGGACCGCTCGACTTGGCCGGCTCCGCGGTGCGAGGTTGAAGCTGGGGCTGCGGGTTGTTTTGCCCGGATGCGGCAGAAAGAAAAAGAAGCAGAAGCGGGGCCAGAAGCGAATGAAGAAGCCGGCGCATGGTAACTCACCTCATTCCGGAACCCTCCCGGGCGGCAGAGGGGCAGTGCCTGTCGATCAATTCACAAGAGTTTAGGCGCACGTTGGGTGGAAATCAAATGCTACACAGCGTAAGTCGGGCGATCCGCGGAGGGAGCTTTAGGCGAAGCGCGGATGACTAAAACAATTGCCGCGAGAGGTTTTGCTGAATGTATTTCTTGCTGTCGAATTTTTTCCCGGTGCTGGCGCCGGACATATAGCGGATCTGACCGAAGATGGGGCGTTCGAACCAGGGACGATCGAACTTGCCTACGATGGACCAGGCGATGCCGGCGTAACCGTTGGGGTCGCGACCGTCGAGTTCATACTTGTCGTTGAGTAGAACGGCGATGCGGTACGCCTCCGCGGGAGACGGACTCCACTCTAGAATTTTCTTCGCCCAATACATGCGCATGTAGTTGTGCATCCAGCCGGTGTTGACCATCTGCATTTGAGCGGCATTCCAGAGCGGGTCGTGAGTTTCCGAGTTCTGCAATTGCGCTTCGGTGTAGAGGACGGGACGGGGATCTTTGGCATGTTTGGCGAGCGTGCGGTGCGCCCACGGCTCGGCACACTCGAAATTATCGTAGTCTGGATTGAAGCGCACAAGGTTGATGGCGAGTTCGCGCCAGGTGATGAGCTGATCCAGGAAGGCCGCTTTGTCCGCCTGAGGTGCAGCGGAATTCTTGACGGCGAGTGTTATGGTGAGCGGGCCGATGTGTCCGAAGTGAAGATAGGGAGACAGGCGGCTGGTATGGTCGTTCTCGGGCTTATTGCGGCCGATGGCGTACCCGGCAAGCTTGTGGTCGACGAAATCATGGAGCAGGCGCAAGGCCTGCTGGCTTCCCCCACGCCACTCGGAGACGGGCGCAATGGAACGGTCCAGCTTCCAATCTTGTGTGATGTCGAAATCGGACGGGAGCGAGGCTAGGTCCTTAGGCTTTTTCCAAGGCACGTGCGCCACAGGATTTTCCGGAGCTACCAGAAACGCCTGCAGTTTCTCCTGTAGCCGGGGCCGGATAATGTGCGCGGCATACTGCGGTTTCTCTAACAATTTCGAGGGGACGATCACATCGGCATCGACGGTCCAGAGAGGCACGCGTAATTTTCTGGCAGCCTTGAGACGCCATGCTTCCGGCTCGCGCATGGGGTTCTCGTCGCCGACCACCAGCGCCGGTTTTACTTCGTCACAAAATCGCAGCAAGCTGGATGCGGGGAAGCGGCGCAGGACGAAGCCGATGTTTCGTTTCTTCAGAGATTCGGCGATGTCGGGAATGCCTTCCGCCAGAAAGTGGTAGTGGCGAAGATTTGCATTCGGATAGAAGGGAACAGGAGCGAAGAACACGACCACAGGCTTGTGCAGCTCGTTGCCGGCCGCAACCGCCGCATCCAGAGCTGGATTGTCGATACCGCGCTGGGCGCGTTGCATCCAGTAGACGACGCAGGTGCCTTCCGGATCGGGTGCACCGGCGCGGCGGACGGTGACTCGCGGGTTCGCAGTGAGCTTCAGCAGATCGGACATTTGATTCAGCGAACTAATTCCCGGCGACCAACTTTAATGAGAGGCGAGGATGGCGTCAGTCACCCGCGCCGCTTCGACCGCAGCCTTCACGTCGTGCGTGCGCAGGATGTGCGCGCCTTTCAGAATCAGAACCGTGTGAGCGGCAAGATTTCCATAGAGCCGGTCGGCAGGGGCTGCGTCGTTCCCATCCTTGGCCAGCATGCGCCCGATGAATGATTTTCTTGATGTGCCTGCCAACAGCGGGAATCCCAACGATTGCAATTCCTGGAAGCGCGCCAGCAGGGGATAGTTCTGCTCGAAGTTTTTTCCGAAGCCGAAGCCGGGATCAAGCACGATTCTTTCCCGCCGCACGCCCGCGAGGATAGCGGCTTCGGCCCATTCGCGCAGTTCGCGTTTCACCTGGAGAACGATATCGATGGGCGGAGGCAGAGTGCGCCACTCTTCCGGGCGGCCGCGCATGTGCATCAGGATGGCGCCGCACTTCAATTCGGCGAGCGTACCGGCCATCTGCGGATCCCAGCGCAGGCCGCTGACATCGTTGACGATTTCGGCGCCGGCGGCGACCGCAGCCCGTGCCACGCTGGCTTTGTACGTATCAATGGAGATGACCACATCGGGGCGTAGTTTTCTTAACTCGGTGATCGCGGGCAGCACGCGGCGCAACTCTTCTTCCGCGCTCACGGCGATCTTAGGTGTGCGGCCCTCCTGCTTTTGTTTTGCGTCCTGATTTCGATTTTCCACCGATGGAGATGCCACGGCGACGCCGGCTCCGGGGCGGGTCGATTCTCCGCCGACATCAATGATGTCGGCGCCCTCCTCGAGCAACTGCAAGGCGTGGGCAGCGGCTTTGGCGGAGTCGAGGTGTTGGCCGCCGTCGGAAAAAGAGTCGGGAGTCACATTGACAACGCCCATGATGAGCGTGCGCTTGCCCAGTTCGAGCGCGCGCTTACCCAGGCTCCATTGAAAGACGGTCCTCATGCGGCGATTCTAAATGAAGGTTCCGCGCCAGCTGTGGCAATGGCTAGCGGCGTCGAACCGCCGCGTCACGCGGGCGCGCCGATCGGAGCGCGGCTGGCCCGGTGCCAGTTGGAGGTTTGCGCATCCCATCGAGCAGATCTTTGAGCACGGTTGCATTATTGTGCGTCTCATTTTTCGACGCAAACAGAAGAGTGAGGCGCTTTCTTTTGTGGGCCAAGCGGTAGAGTGTCAGCAAATCTTTTTCGGCTTCTGGACGCACCAATTCTTTCAGATAACGCTTGCGAAAAAGCTGCCAGTTTTCCGGCTGAGCGTGGAACCATTTGCGGAGTTCATTCGAGGGAGCGAGATCACGCAGCCACTCGACGGCGGCGACGTCGGACTTGCGCAGGCCGCGCGGCCACAACCGGTCTACTAGGACGCGGGCACCGTCCGAGGGCGCTACTGCTTCGTAAACTCGCTTCACGGCGACTGGCATGGCTATGCTCTATCATTGTAAGTGGAGCGACGGCGCGATGTCTGTGGGAAAACCGGGCGAAAATGGATATGAAAGCATGAGAACCATGAAATTGCGAAGGGCCGAAACGCGGGGTAAGCGCGGGCTCAAGGTCGTCGGGCTGTTCGTCGCGGCTTTCGTCGCATGGCTGGCGCTCGGATCATTCACGGGTTGCGATGTCGAGCGCCGGAAATCAGACGCCGAACTCGGCCTCAATCCGCAACAGGCCACGGGGCGCAAGATCTACGACAATTACTGCGACCGCTGCCACCGGCCTTATTCGACGAAGGGTAAGAAAGGTCCTGGCCTGAAGGGGATATTTCAGCATCAGTATCTTTCGCTGAGTGGCCTGCCCGCGAACGACGACCGCGTCAGCGACATCATTCGCAATGGCCGTCCAGATATGCCGGGCTATAGCCAGACTCTGAGCCAGCAGGATATTCAGGATTTGCTCGCCTACCTGCACACGCTGTGATGGGGAGAATCGTGATGCATGCTCGATTTCTTCATGGGATAATCCTCGGGTGAAAAATGCCGCACGGTCGGAACTTTTGCGCAAGCTGCCTTCAGTCGACGATGTGCTGCGCAGTCCCGAGCTTATGGCGCTTGCGGAGAACTACGGCCATGGCGCCGTAGCGGACACTGCGCGCGCTGTGCTAGCCCGGTTACGGCAAGAAATTACATCCGGATTATTGGACGACGACGCGCTCGAGCTTGCGCTCACGGGTTTGAAAGAAGCAGTGGAGAAACAACTGCGCAAGGCGATGGGCTACTCCCTGCGCCCGGTGATCAATGCCACCGGAGTGATTCTGCATACCAACCTTGGCCGCGCTCCGTTGGGGGATGCGGCCATCGAGCACATTCGCGAAGCGGCCGCGAGCTATTCCAACCTGGAATTCGATCTTGATGCGGGTGCGCGTGGAAAACGGGATGTGCATGTAGACCGGCTGTTGCGGCAGCTGCTCAGCGAAGAGACCAAGGGCGAGGCCGTTTCGACGATCGTGGTCAACAATAATGCGGCCGCGGTGCTACTGACGCTGAACACTCTCGCAGAAGGCGGAGAAGTTATCGTCTCTCGCGGCGAGCTGGTCGAGATCGGGGGGTCGTTCCGCATTCCAGATGTGATGGCGAAGTCAGGAGCCATCCTGCGCGAAGTGGGCACGACGAACCGCACACGCGTCTCCGACTATGAGAAGGCCATTACCGAGCGGACGCGGCTGTTGCTGCGCGTGCATCGCTCGAACTTCGAGATCACAGGATTTACTGAGCAAGCTTCTACCGCGGAACTGGTGGCGCTGGCCCACAAGCGTGGCATTCCGTTGATGGAGGATCTGGGCAGCGGCGCACTGTTTGACCTGCGCTCGGTCGGAATTGAAGGTGAGGCGGGCGTTCTGGATAGCCTGCGAGCGGGCGTTGACATTGTCACTTATAGCGGCGACAAGTTGCTGGGTGGCCCGCAGGCGGGGCTGATCAGCGGACGCTCAGAATTAATTGCGCGTATGCGGTCCAACTCGCTGTTTCGCGCATTGCGCGTGGACAAGCTGATCTATGCCGCTTTGGAAGCAACCCTTCTCGCCTATGTCCGACGCGACCACGAAGCAATTCCCACGCTGCGGATGATGCGACTCTCGAAAGAGGAGATCGGTAGTCGGGCAGAAGCTCTTGCGCGGCAAATTGCCGGCGCGAAATTGAAGGTGGAAATCGTGGAGGGTGAGTCGATCCTCGGCGGCGGTGCGGCTCCGTCTTCTGTTTTGCCTACGCGCTTGTTGGCGCTGACTTGCGAGGGGTTTAGCGCCGACGAACTCACAGCGCGCCTGCGGACTTCTGACCCTCCTGTCGTTGCTCGGGTCGACGAAGGATGGGTATTGCTCGATTTACGAACGGTTTTTCCGGAACAGGATTCCGCGATCGCCTCCGCATTGGCTCGCATCGCGGCGTGATGTTTTCGCATCGAAGCGGTGTTGGCTATTCTTTACACCGTCGGACATTCGACTCGCCCGCTCGCTGAATTGCTCGAGATGCTTCAGGCGCACTCCATTCGGAGTCTGGTGGATATTCGCGCGTTCCCCATGTCGCGGCGGCTGCCGCAATTCAATCGTGAATCGCTGGAGAAGAGTTTGCCAGAGGCTGGAATCCGTTACACGTGGATGCCGGCGCTTGGCGGCTATCGCAAGAAAATTCGCGAGGACTCTCCTCACATCGCTCTGCGCAATGACAGCTTCCGCAATTACGCCGACTACATGCTGACCGCGGAATTCCAAAGTGCAACGGCGAAACTAATTGCCCTGGCCGAGAGCTCACGCACGGCCTATATGTGCGCCGAGCGCGTATACTTCCGCTGCCACCGCATGCTGGTTTCGGATTGGCTAGTGGCGCACGGTCATGAGGTGATGCACATTGACGGAATTGGTCCGGGGAAACCTCATCGCCTTACGGCGGAGGCGCGCGTGGCGGATGGCGAAGTGATTTACCGCGGCGACCGGCTGCTGTAGGGGATTGATACTGTATCTCAGCGTTGGGGATTCCGAAGCACATCAAAATCCCCGCCCCTTCGGCTTCGCTCAGGGCAGGCTCTGTCCGTCCAAAGGGCGGACGGACAAGGGACGGGGCACCCTCTAATGAGTGGAATATGATTGTAGGCACAGGCATCGATATTGCGGAAGTTCCGCGCATACGGCAATCGATCGAACGCTTCGGCGATCGCTTTCTGCAGCGCATCTACACAGCGGGCGAAATCCAGTATTGCGACTCCAAGGCGAATCGCGCGGAGCGTTACGCCGCACGTTTCGCCGCCAAAGAGGCGGCCATGAAGGCGTTGGGCACGGGTTGGAGTCACGGGGTCCGCTGGCGCGATTGTGAGGTGGTACGCCTGCCGGGTGGTCGTCCGAGCATTTCCTTTCATGGCAGGGCCGGGGAAATTGCCGCCAAGCTAGGCGTCAAGAATGCGGCTTTGTCACTTTCCCATACGGCGGAGCAGGCGTTTGCGCAAGTCATTCTCGAGAGCTAGGTAGCTGGAAAGCTAAGTCCCGCCGGCAAAACCTTCTGCTAGACTTGACCGTCCCACTCAATTTATGTCTGCCACGATTCAGGCTGCTGCCCCACCTCTATCCAAGGAAGTTTCCCAACCGATTTTGCTTGCCGGGCTGGGGCTGACGAGTCTTGCCGCCCTCCTGCTGGAACTGGCGCTGACGCGACTGTTTTCGGTGGTTCTGTTCTATCACTTCGCCTTTCTCGCCATCTCGATCGCACTGCTAGGGCTAGGCGCGGGTGGAGTGTTCGCTTACATGCTGAAGGGCTGGCTCGCGAGATTCGAGACCCGCTCTCTGGCTGCCGGGCTTTGCATGGTGAACTCGGCGACGGTTCTGGTCGTGTTGGAAACGGTGCTGCACGTTCCTGTGGCCCTCGAAGTGACGGGAATGAATTTTTTGCGGCTTACGGTTCTCTATCTCGCCGCAGCCATACCTTTTTTTCTGACGGGCGTACTGTTCTCGGTGGTGTTCGCGCGCGAGGCCCGGCGGATTCCGCTGCTTTACGGCGCAGATCTGGGCGGTGGTGCGCTGGCTTGCCTGGCGGTGGTGCCGCTCCTCAACTGGATTGGCGGGCCGAACACGATTCTGATGGCCAGCGTGGCGCTGACCGTGGCGGCTGTGGTTTGGGCGCCTACGCCAACTGGACGGAGGATCGCCGCTGGTTTGCTGGCCGCCTTCCTCATGCTCATTGCCGGCAACCTTTCGGACCGGCTGATCGATGTGGTCTATGCCAAGGGAATCTTTCGCAACCCGGCCTGGGTGGAGTTTGCCCGTTGGAACGCTCTCTCCCGAGTGGAAGTGGATCTATGGGGGCAGTCCAAGGTGGTGGTGATTGACGCGGATGCGTCCACCTACATCATGAATGTCGAGCCGGAGCATGTGTGGGGGACGCCCTGGGAGCGCATTCTGATGTCCCGGCCGCCAGCCCTGGCGAATGTTCTGCGGCCCCACGGAGAGTTTGCCATCATCGGTCCGGGCGGCGGGATTGACGTGCTGAGCGCGCTGGCCAACGGCAGCCCCAGCGTGACCGGTATCGAAATCAATCCCATTATCGCCGACACCATCATGCGCGGCCGGTACGCCACCTACTCCAAACATCTTTACCAGCGTCCCGATGTGCATCTGAACGTGACCGATGGCCGATCTTACCTGCGCTCGAGCCAGCAGCAGTTCGATGTGGTGCAGATGACCCTGGTAGATACATGGGCTTCGACCGCGGCTGGCGCTTTCGCGCTCAGCGAAAACAACCTTTACACGGTCGAGGCCTTTAGCGAGTACTTTGAGCATCTCAGGCCGGATGGAATGATCGCTATCACCCGCTGGGAGTTTCACGAGCCGCGGGAAGCATTGCGCGTGGTCGCCGTAGCCATGGACGCGCTCCATCGCCTGGGCGTCGATAATCCAGCGCGTAATTTCATCGTCACCTCGTTGGGAGCGCTCGATGAAGACGGCATCCCAGTGACGGTACTGGCGAAGAAGACGCCGTTCACGGTGGAGGAAGAGGCAGAAGTGAAGAGGCACTTTGCACGCTACACTGACCTGCGGCCGCTCTACCTCCCTTCTGAGCCCGAGCACAATCCGTTTGGCGATCTGATAGCCAGCAACGATCCTTATGGTTTTGCCCGCCAGTACGCCTACAACGTTGCGCCCGTCAACGACAATGCTCCGTTTTTCTTCTTCACCCTGAAACCCAGCCAGATTCTCGGCCAAAAGAATCTGAAAGCTGCCGTGGACTGGAAGGTAAACCTGGGAGTGCTGGTTCTGCTGCTGGTGCTGGTCATCTCTCTGGTTGCCGTTGCCGTGTTCCTGATCCTGCCGCTGGCCTTGCACTCCGGCCGGATGCGCAACAACGCTTTGCCCTTGCTTTATTTCGTTGCGGTTGGCCTCGGCTACATCCTAGTGGAGATCGCCTTCATTCAAAGGTTCGTACTCTTCCTGGGACATCCCACTTATGCGCTGACGGTGGTCATTTTTCTGCTGATGCTTTCGAGCGGCGCGGGCAGCTTGTTCTCCCGGAGCTGGCTGCCTCGCACGGAGCTGGCCTGGATGCCGATCACACTGGTGCTGGTCGCACTTCTGCTGGATGTGTTTTTCCTGCCCCATTGGCTGGCGGCGTGGGTGGGATTAGGCTTTTACTATCGACTTCTGGTAAGCGCCCTGCTGTTAGCTCCCCTCGGATTTGTGATGGGAATGCCCTTTCCCACTGGCTTGCGCGCTTTGGCTGCCAGTCCGGACCTGGGCATCTCTACGGCCGCAGCTAATGACGACAACGCCGTGGAGTGGGCGTGGGCGATGAACGCGTCCGCCAGCGTGCTGGGTTCGGTGCTGGCAATGGTCATCGCGATTCAGTTCGGTCTGACGGTGACCCTGGCCTGTGGGCTGGTCGCCTATCTGCTCGCGCTTGTGCTGCTGCCAGTTCTTCGCCCGCAACGGCCCTAACCGGCTCCGGTTTGTTATCATGCTGCGAGGGGCAGCGGGCGGCCGTGCTCAGGTCTGTTGCCTGAACCTCCGAGCAAATACTGGTTTGAGGGAGTCATTTGCCGAGTCAGAAGCAGCTGAAATGGTCGCAACTACGGGTTGGCCTGACGGTAATTTTCGCCAGCTTGATTCTGGCGCTGCTTCTGTTCTTGATGTCCGGGACGGGTGGCTTTTTCTCACATCGAATCACCCTGGTCTCCTTCTTCGACAATGCCAGCGGATTGCGTGTGGGCGCACCGGTGCGGCTGAGCGGGGTGGATATCGGCAACGTGGCAGCCATTCGCGTGGTCCCCGACAAGGATAAGCAGATCACTCCCGTCGAAGTGATCATGAAGGTGAGCACGAAGTACGGTTTCAATCTCCGGCGCGATTCGGTGACTTCGCTCGATACCGCCGGAGTGCTCGGCGAAACTTATCTGGACATCGACAGCTCACAAGCCGTCGGCGCGCCAGCGAAAGATGGAGATACCCTTCCCACGCAGGTGCATCCTGACTTTAACGAGGTGGTGCGCTCCAGCCAGAGCACGCTGCAGAACATGGACGCGCTGCTCAAGCGTGCCGACCGCATCCTTGCCTTTGCGGAGAGCGGCAAGGGGTCGATCGGGAAGTTGATTTATGATCCCACGCTTTATAACCGCTTCTCGGATACGGTGGCCGATTTTCAAGGAATCGTAAATCAGATTGCCAAGGGCCAGGGCAGCCTGGGCGCACTGATCAACAGCAATGACGCCTACAATAAGTTCCTCGCGACGCTCGACAAGATCAATGCCGTTGCCGACGATATGCAAGCCGGTAAAGGAACGGCGGGGAAATTCCTGAAAGATCCGACTCTCTACAACAATGCCAACGATACGATTGCGAACCTGAAGAAGGTGACGGAAGACATCAATGCCGGCAAGGGGACTCTGGGCAGACTGACGAAGGATGAGGAACTTGCCGACAAGATCAACACGACGGTCACGAAGCTCGCGGCGCTTACCAGCGATCTTGAGGCTGGGCGCGGGACCGCCGGGAAACTGTTCAAGGACGACACGCTGTATAACAACGCCAACCAGATGCTGGTCGAATCTCAGGGCTTGATCAAAGCCATCCGCGAGAATCCCAAGAAGTATCTGAGCATCAAGCTGCACATCTTCTGATTCGTAGAGCGCAGGCCCGGCAGGAAGCGTCGACTAAGCGATGCGAGGCGCGGATGTGGACTCCGCCTGCTCGTGAGCATGATAGCTGGAGCGCACCATGGGGCCAGACTCCACGTGGCGAAAGCCGAAGCGCAGCGCTTCATTCCGCAACTCGCGGAACTCTTCCGGCGAATAGAAGCGAGCGATCGGGAGATGATCGCGCGAGGGACGGAGATACTGGCCCACGGTAAGAATGTCCACGCCGCGGCTGCCGAGATCGCGGAAGACCTCAACGAGTTCTTCGCTGGATTCGCCTAGCCCAACCATCACGCCACTCTTGGTCACCATTCCGGGTGAAAACTTCTTGGCATTTTCCAACAGTGTGAGCGTGCGCTGGTAGCGGGCTCCCGAACGCACGGCGCGATATAGACGCGGCACGGTCTCCGTATTGTGGTTGAGAACGTCGGGCCGCGCTTCGAGCACAATTTTCAACGGCTCTTCCAGACCCTGAAAATCCGGGATCAAGACCTCGATGCGGCAATCCGGAGTAAGCTCGCGAATTTCGCGGATGGTCTCGGCAAAAATCTTCGCGCCACCGATGTTGTCATCGTCGCGATTCACGCTGGTCACGACCGCGTGCTTCAGTCCCAGCGTGGCGACCGCCTCGGCCACGCGTCGCGGTTCGTCCCAATCGATGGGCTCGGGACGGCCTTTGGGCACGGCGCAGAAGCCGCAGCGGCGGGTGCAGATATCGCCCAAAAGCATGAAGGTCGCGGTCTTGTGATTCCAACACTCGCCGATGTTCGGGCATTGCGCCGACTCGCAAACTGTATGCAATCCCAGCCCGCGCGCCAGTTTTTTCAGATTGTGAAAATTGTCGCCGACGGGAGCTTTGGCGCGCAGCCAGTTGGGCTTCGGCACGCGAAGTGGCGGGGCGAGATCGATCTGGATCAGTTGGGAAGTTCCGGCCATCGGTTCGATTCTACCAGTTCAGCCCACTTCAACCAGCCCGTAGGTATGCTGCCAGCGGGTGCGCAGGGCTACGAGGGCTCGGCTGATTTCGACCTGCGTGATTTCAGAATTGGGCCCTGCGATCACCGCCGCGGCCTCGCGCTTGGCGAGTTCCAGCAGCTGGCGATCGCGAATCAGATTGGCGACGCGGAAGCTCGGCATCCCGGCCTGCCGCGTGCCGAAAAATTCTCCCGGCCCGCGCAGTTCGAGATCGAGTTCGGCGATCTGGAAGCCGTCATTGGTGCGAACCATGGCATCGAGACGGCGTTCGCCTTCTTCCGTAACCTTGCCGCCGGTCATCAAGATGCAAAAAGATCTTGCGGCGCCGCGTCCGATTCGACCGCGCAATTGGTGAAGCTGAGCCAGGCCGAAGCGTTCCGCGTGCTCAATCACCATCACGGTTGCGTTGGGCACATCGACGCCAACTTCGATGACCGTGGTCGCGACCAGAATCTGCAACTCGCCTTTCTGAAACATGCGCATGACCTGATCTTTCAAATCGGCGTCCAGCCGGCCATGCAGGAGCCCAACTTTGAGGTCGGCGAAAGTCTTTCCGCTGAGCTCGCGGTACATTTTGATCGCGGCTTTGAGTTCGGTTTCCTCGCTTTCCGCGATGACGGGATAGACGACATACGCCTGGTGCCCGGCCGCAACCTGCTTGCGCACGAAGTCCCATACTTTGGACGATTCGTCGTCGCTGATTCTGCGGGTAACGATGGGAGTGCGGCCGGGAGGAAGTTCGTCGAGCACGCTGATGTCGAGGTCGCCATACAGCGTAAGCGCCAGGGTGCGCGGGATCGGGGTCGCTGTCATGACGAGAACATCCGGCTCGGCGGAGGTGAGCGGAAGATCAGCCGAGCTGCGCTCGGGCAGACAGCCGGGGGCGGCTGTCCCCACATGAGCAGTGGCTACACGAGCATCGCTCGTGTCCGCAGATTTCTTCATCAACTTGAGGCGCTGCAAAACGCCGAAGCGGTGTTGCTCGTCGACGATGACCAGACCTGGTTTCGCAAACTCAACTTTTTCTTCGAGCAGGGCATGCGTGCCGATGACGAGCTGCGCGTTGCCCTGCGCGATGTGGCGGCGGACTTCGCGCTTGCGGTCGGCCTCCAGGGACCCGGTCAGCAGAACGATGCGGTAGCCGGCATTTTCCAGAATTCGGCGCGCAGAAAAATAATGCTGCTGCGCCAGAATTTCCGTGGGCGCCATAAGGGCGACCTGGTATCCGTTTTCGATGGCAATGACGGCGGCTTGAAAGCTGATGATGGTTTTTCCTGAACCCACATCTCCCTGGAGCAAACGCCGCATGGGATAAGGCTTTTGCATATCGTCGGCGATCTCTTTCAGGACCCGCTTCTGCGCGGGCGTGGGGTGGAAGGGGAGAATTTTCTTGATCGCCTGACGCACTCGATCATCCAGACTGAAAGCGACTCCGGTCTCCGTCTTCTGCTGGCGGCGCTTGAGTTCCAGTCCAAGCTCGATGAAGAACAGTTCTTCAAAGATCAGGCGGATATGTGCGGGAGTGCGCGATGACTGCAAGTCTTCGAAGCTCTCCCCAGCCACGGGCCAGTGCACTTTCCACAACGCTTCACGCGGTGAAAGCAGCGCCAGACGCCCGCGCACGGCAGCGGGAATGGTTTCGGCGAGATCGGGAGTGAGATCGTCCAACGCTTTGCGAATGACTCGCCGGAACCAGCGCGCAGTTATGCGGCCTTGTCCCGCCGATTCGTAGATGGGTACGATGCGTCCGACTTCGAGCGACGCGGCGGCCTTGTCGTCGGCGTCTTCCGCGGCAGCGTCGCCGAGCATTTCAAACTGTGGCTGAATAATCTGCAGCTCGCCGCTCTTCGGATCCTGCTCCACCTTGCCGTAGAGCGCGATCAACTCACCGGGTTTGAATTTATCCTGCAGGTAAGTGGCGTTGAACCAGAGGCAGCGCAGGCGCGATCTGCCTTGCCCCACGGTGAGCTGGAAAATAGGCATGCGTCGGGTGCGAAATAGTCCCGAGTTGCGGACTTGGGCAATCACAGTAGCCATTTCGCCGGGACGCAATTCCGCGATCCCGCGCGGATTTAGCCGGTCTTCATAGCGAAACGGCAGGTAGCTCAGCAGATCGCCAACCGTCGAGATGCCCTTGGTGGCAAGGATCTCCGCCAGCTTCGGACCGATTCCTTTGACGTATTGAACGGGTGTGGTGAGTTCGAGCATTGGAGACTACGAAGGAATGTTAGCAGCAAGTGGCTTGGTAAACGGAGCGCACGCCGCTTAGGCGGCGGACTGACCTATAACATTTCGCAAGTCATTGGGCCTTCGGGATGTCAGTCGGTGCAGTGTAGATATTGAGTCCGAGGCTGCGTCCAATGCGCACCATCTCGTCGGCGCCGGCCGATGGCCCTCCAACACGAAGCACAGCATCGCACTTCTCCAGAAGGCGAATCGCGATGGGATGGAAGACCTCGTTGAAGGCCTCATCGCCGATCTTTCTGGAGCCGGCGAGTTCCGCAAGCGGGAGGGCCAGCCACTCACCTAGAACAGGAATGTGCCCGGCGCCGAAGATGGGAACGGCGTAGGACTCCATATCTTGAACGTTTTTCCGGATCAAGGAAGGGTCGTCGTTCGTGCCTGAGCGGTAGGGGCCGGCTATCAGGATCATCATTGGTTTTGCCACGGTTGCGGTCACCATTATCTTCTCGGCACTAGATACAACGTTATCTCATCCACCCTGGGCGTCGCCAGCTGGCTAGCCGTACAGGGCCAAACCGGAGTCTAATCTAGTTGTGCTGGCCAATTTCTTACAGGCTTTCTTCGCCGTCGTACTGGGAAACGTGGCCTACTTCCTGCTCGTACCATCCCTTCACTTGCCGCGGCACAAGCCGTTTCAGCCCGATTGGGGGCTGATCGTGGACTTCTGGTTTTGTGCCGTGGCTTACGGATTAATCCGGACCGCCAGAAAGTGGAAGTAGGGCCAGCCCAATTCCGTTCGGAAATTCTAGTTACTTTCGGAACCTGTGTAACCAGCGTCGCTCCATTACCATATCCCCTGAGTTATGAATAAAATCGCAGTCCTGTACGATGCCGGACAAGCGGTGCTCTCCACCTTTGATCTGGATGAGGTGTTGCAACGCATCCTGGCGATCGCGCGCGACTACTTTCATGTGCGCAATGTGGCGATTGTGCTGCTCGATCAGCAGTCCAAGGAGTTGTACGTCCGTTCGCAGATTGGCTGGGATGAAGGTCAGGACAAAATTCGACTGCCTCTCGGTCAGGGGATTACCGGAGTTGCAGCCCTGAAGAAACAGCCTGTGTATGCGCCCGATGTCAGCAAAGACCCGCGCTATTTCTGCTCCGCCAAATCTACGCGCTCCGAAATCGCCATCCCGTTGATGGTACAAGATGGAGTAGTGGGCGTTCTGGATTGCCAGAGCGATTGCGTTGACCATTTCGATGCGGAGACCATCGATCTGCTGACGCTGTTCTCCACTCAGGCTTCCATCGCGTTGCAGAACGCGCGGCTGTATTCGCTGGAGCAGCAACGCGCCCGGCAGCTGCAGGCGATCAATGCGATTGCCCAACAAACCACCGCCGTACTGGATCTGGAACAGTTACTGGGCAGAGTGTGTGGGCTGATTCAGGACGCCTTCCGGGTATCGCACGTCTCGCTTTTCCTGCGCGAAGATCACGACCTGGTGCTGCGGGCTCATCATGGGATCCTCACGCCGTGCATTCCGGAGGGTGGCCGTTTCCCGGCTGACACCGAACCTTGGGCGAAGATTCTCGCCGATAGTTGTACCGCGACCGAATGCAATCTTTGCCAAGAGCCGGCCCGGGTGAAGTTCTTTGCAGAAACGGCTTCGCGTATGTGCATTCCGCTGATTTCGTTCGGTCAAACGCTGGGTGTGCTCGCGCTGGATAGCGCTAACGCCGACGCTTTCCGCGACGGCGACCAGCAGTCGCTGGAATCGGTAGCGGATATTTGCGCCACTGCTATACAGAATGCGCATTATGTGGACCGGGTGAAGCAGTTGGCCTACGTGGACGGTCTCACGGGAATCTTTAACCGCAGATTTTTCGAGATGCGCATCCTGGAGGAAATTGAACGCGCCCGCCGCTACGGCTCTGGAATGGCCGTCATTATGGCGGACATCGATCAGTTCAAGCGCTTGAATGACGAGTTCGGGCACGTGCTGGGGGATGAAGTTCTAAGGCAAACCTCCTCGTTATTTAACCAGCAGGTGCGCAAGATAGACGTCGTGTGCCGCTACGGAGGCGAGGAATTCGGAATCCTGTTGACGCAAGTCAACGCCCAGCAAGCCCTGGGCGTGGCGGAAAAGCTGCGGAAGATGGTGGAAAGCTGGCAGTTCCCGGGTGTGCCGCGAACCGTGACAATCAGCGCCGGCGCCGCTGCCTTGCCGGAACACGGCACCACGCGCGACGAGTTGGTGAAGGCGGCCGACTCGGCCCTCTACGCAGCGAAACAGGCGGGACGTAACGCTGTTCGCCTGGCGCAATTAGCTCCGAAGCTCGCACGCGGCCACGCTGCAAACTAGATATCGAGCCAACTTCCCTGCATCTGCTGGCGCAATCGCTCCATCTCCAGATGGAGTCTCTCGCGGCACTTTTCCAGTTGCTGCTGGACTTGTTGATGGAGCTTCATCTTCTGTGCTTGCTCTAACATCTGTTTATGCTGGTCGCAAAGAGATTTTTGCATTTCCGTCGAGGCTTTGCGGACTTCCTGCTCCGCCAGCCGCATCTGCGGCCGGAGCTTGGCAACTTCGTCGCGAATTTCAGTTAATTCGTCCTGAGCGTCGGCGTCCAGTTCCGGCACATCGAAGCTTTCCTCAATCATCTCGCCGGATTCCCTGCGGCTAGGCAAGGTAAGCGTAAGAGTCAGCTCTCTTTTGTCGCGGATCACGCGCACGCTCACCGATCCGGTACCGCGAGAATGCAGGGCATGACTGAAATCGCTGGTGTCATGGATCAGCTGATCTGCCACACGAGTAATTACGTCGCCGGCGCGCATCCCGGCCTTTTCCGCGCAGCTGCCTCGTTCTACTGACCGCACCAGCACACCATTTCCATCCCTGGCGCCAAAAAATTCACCCAGCTGCGGCGTGAGATTCTCCACCATCAGGCCACTCCGCGCCGAAGAATGCGCATAAACCACGCTGATATTGGGAACATCAAAATCAGGCATGCTTGGAATTGGCGGAATGCTGGGGATCGGTGGAATTTGGACGTGGGTACCCTTCTCCATCGGCCATTCCTTGCTTCGGTCGGCCAGTTGCACCTTGATGGTCATGGGCTGGCCATCGCGGCTGAGACCTAACGTGACCACGCGTCCCGGAGGAGTTTCGTGGATCATCCGGTGCAGCTGCGTTTTGCTTTCGACCGGGGTTCCGTTCATGGTCAGGATGACGTCGTGCTCCTTGATTCCGACTTTGCCAGCGGGAGCGTCTTGATCGACCATGGTGACTTCCACGCCTTTTTCCTCCTTCAGCTTCAGGGCGCCCAGCCGGTCGGAGGTTATGTCCGCGATGTCCACGCCCAGATAGGAACTCGCGCCGGAATCTTCACTGGGAATGCCGAACGGTTCGGAAGACTCAACCGTCCATCTTTGCGAACTTTGCGCGGCGTGCGACAAGCTGAGCAGCAGCGGCAGTAAGGAAAGAGTGGTCAAAATCTGTCTGCGCATAGCCCCTCCTCGATCGATTAATTTGCGCGCTTGAAGCAGATATTGCCGGTGGTCGTCCGAACCTTCAGCACGGGACCACCTCCATTCAAACTACCTTCCGCAGTAAGCGACCTCGGACCCCATTGATCGCCTTCGTTGGCTACGTGAATGTCAGGGAACTCGGAGGTAATGTGATGTCCATTGCCCAGATCGACGCTGGCGCGCACGGAGAGAGCAACATCCGGCGCGATGTAAACGGTAATGTCTCCGGCGGAAGTTTCAAGCCGGGAGTCGACTGCCGGAGCGCCGGTTTTTACCAGCTTCACGATAATGCCGCCAGCACTGGTCTCGACCCGCGCCGAGGGAACGCCGTAGAGTTCGATCCCGCCGCCACCAGTCTGGGCGTGCACATTGCCTTTAGCGGATGCGAGATGAATACTGCCTCCGCCGGTGTCAATTTCAGCCGGACCGCCAATATCTCCGAGATCGATGCTGCCGCCGCCGGTTTGCGCCTTCACTTTTCCGGTGCACTGACGGACCTGGATGCTCCCTCCGCCGGTCTCGATGCTGGCTTCCTGGCTGGCCGACATAATTTCGACGCTTCCGCCGCCGGTTTCCGCAATGATTTTTCCGTTGGCATGGTGCACCGCGATGGAGCCTCCCCCGGTGTGCAAGCCAATGTCGCCGCTAATGGTGCCCACATCAATGGAGCCGCCGCCCGTATCTACGCGAGCGCCCCCGCCTATGTCATCCAGGTGCATACAGCCGCCACCGCTTGCGGCTTCCACGCGGCCGGCAATTCCCGTGGTGTCAATGTTGCCGCCGTCGGTTTCGACCTTCACCAGGTTGATCTCGCGCGGCACTTTGATGACGAACTCGGCGGAAAACCTGTGCCCCGAGCCCTTCTCAATCCTCACATACGCCCGGCCGACATGAACACTGTGACCCTGCCACTCTCCCACCACCCAAGCCGTGTCTCCCTTTACATAGGCACTCACTTTGTAGCCTTCAAACTGGCGGCGCGCATCTTGTTCCGAGGACGCTTGCGAATGCATATGAAACGTATAATCAATGCTCGACTGCTGTGCGCCCCGTACCACCACCGAGCCCATGTCCAGCTTGACTCGCAGGTTTTTGACACCGGCCAGCGATCCGGTGAGCACCTGACCCCATGCCCCGCCTTCGCGCGATATCTGTGTTTCCTGAGCCAGCGCCAGGGGTGCAAGTAGAGCCAGCACGCCCAGCAGGCCGACGAATTGTGGCGACCGTTTCAAATAAACCACCTCAGTTTCTCTCGTTCCGTTAATACCTCTGCCTAATCAATCTCGGGCAACTGCGCCAGCATGGTGCGAGCTTGCGACTTGATGTACTGGCTCTGATCTTTCGCAGCCAGCGTCATCAACACGCCGCGCACGCTGCCATCGGCCTTTACTGGCTCAATCAGCCGCATCGCCTCGGTGCGCACGCCCGGATTCGAGTCGTTTACCAACGCCTGCAGCACGGCGTCGCGGACCTGCGCATCGTCTTTCACGAAACCGCCGAGGCCATCGAGCGCCTTCAGCCGAACTCCCGGATTGGTGTCATATTGCAGGGCGTAGATCAAAGCATCGCGCACCTGCAGAACATCTGGCTTCTTGGTGAGCAAATCCACGGAGTCCATGCGTACGCCGGAATTGTAGTTGTTGCGGGCGGCAAAAAGCAGCAACTGCTGGATGCGCTGATCGTTCAATGATCCCTGCGTTTCCAGGGTGGAAACTGTGTTGTATTTGATGTCGATCTGATTGGTTCCCGGCTCTTGGGTGATGGACTGGATGCCGGTGATGGAAGCTTCGGCGGGAGAAGGAGTCTTGGTCGTGGCTACGGGAGCGCCTGGCTGATGATCGAACACTTTGTAGGCTGTTCCCATGCCGCCGGCGAAGCCGAGAATCAGAATGGCGGATGCCAGAGCGGGTGAAAAACGCACCTGCCGCAGCCAGTTCGCGGGATCGAAGGCCAGCCGCCGCCAGAACCCGCCCTGCTCGGCCGTTTCCAGCGCTTCCTGCAGCTTCATGCGCGAGGCAGCCAGCAGATTCGCTGTCGGCTCGGCCGACCGCTCCTGCGACAGGAGAGCGTGAAATTCCTGCTCCGCCTTCAGCTCCGCGGCACAGTCGGCACAGCGCGCGACGTGCTGCTCCAGTTCATGACGAGCGTCATCGGCCAGCTCGCCGTAAACGTGCAGTGTGATGTTTTCTCGTACCCATTCGCACTTCATAGTTCCACCTTTGAATCCTAAGACCTATCTCATATCCGCCAACTGGCCACGCAACTTCTGCGTGGCGCGGAAGAGAGTATTCTTGGCGGTCTCTTCCGTCGTATGCAAAATCTCACCCACGGTGCGCAACTTCAACCCGTGGTAATGCTTCAACTCAAACACCATGCGCTCGCGCGGGGTTAACTTTTCCAGCGCACCGGAGATCCTGGCTCCCAGTTGCCGCCGCATCAAATCGCGCTCGGGATTGGCTCCGGCGCGCCCGTCCGGCACCTGATCAAGCAAGTCATACTCTCCGCCGTCGCCATCTTTCACTACCGGCGCATCTTCCTTGCGCACATTGCGCTTGCGCAGGTGATCGAGGCAAAGATTGGTTACGATACGGTAAATCCAGGTATAGAACGAGCACTCGAAGCGAAAGCTTCCGATGTTTTTATAGGCCTTGAGGAAGGCGTCCTGATAAACATCCTGCGCGTCGTGCTCGGTGCCGGTAAGATGCAGCGCCAGCCGCAAAACCGCCTGATCGTAGTGACGCACCAGTTCCTCGAAGGCGGCACGGTTGCCGTGTTGCGCCTCGCGGATGAGGATCGTATCGTCTATGCGGCGTTCTTGCCCAGCCATGCGGTCCCGCGTGGGGTCCCGGTTCTCGCCGACTCTCCCCACTCTGTCGCGCTCTGTTCTCGAGTGGGCTTGTGTACCAACCGCAAGTGTGACTGCCCAAACATCGGCCGGCATGTTCGTGTCGTTTTCCTGTACCGCCCGGTGTCAATGCCGTACCCGGGCTTGCACAGGAATAGACGGCGAATCAGTGGAACCGTGAGCAGAAATTATAGGCTGGATGGAAGAATTTATGGGGCCTAGGTGATTCTTTTGGAATGGGTTAGCAGGAGACAGAACAGCCGGTAACAAGGCACTCGCGCCTGTTTGGCAAGGGAAATGCCCTGTTTCTAATGCAATCCAGCAAGCTACCCAGCGTCCATGTGTTCCAAGAGGAACCCGTTCCTTTCTCATGATCGGGTTGGCCGTTCCATGCCCACTGCGTCTAAGCCGCATGAGGGCAGCCGCTTATCTGATAACCATCGCTGTTGGACTTGGTTCCGTTTCTGCCCAGGAAGTTCGTCCTCGGGCGCCCGATCTCTACGCGATTCGTCGCGAGATACAGGCCAACGTCAGAGCCGGAAAAGTTCCAGCGATCTCAATCGCGGTAGCCAAGAACGGGAAGATACTTTGGGAGGAGGGCTTCGGTCTGGCCGACGTCGAAAAGAAAACGCGCGCAACCGCAAAGACGCGTTACTACATTGCGTCGGTAACGAAAACCATCACTGCCACAGCAATCATGCAGTTGCAGGAGCGCGGCAAACTCCGCCTCGACAATGCTGTAAACGACTATCTTGGTTCGGCCAAGGTTCATAGCCCGATATGGAACGCTTCCGACGCAAGCGTTCGTCGGGTGCTCAGCCACACTGCGGGCCTGACCACATTTGCCCGCTCGTGTCTTGCTGGCGAGTCTGGCTGCGCTATCGATGAAGAGATCGAGCGCTACGGAATTTTGTTTTGGCGTCCAGGAGAGAGGTTCGATTATTCCAACCTTGGCTATGGCATTCTAGGCGAGGTCATCGAACGGACTTCGGGAAGAAGTCTCGATTCTTATCTGCAGGGCGAATTGTTCGACCAGCTCGGGATGCACGATTGCGGATTCTCTGTCTCGCTATCAGGCTCACGTACGGCAGCCGCGCAATATGATGAGCACACGCACCAGCCGTCTCCACTGAGAGTTTCTGGCCATCCTGGAGCATCCGCACTGCGTTGCAGCGCTCATGATCTCCTGCTGTTCGGCGGCTTCCATCTCAAAGACAGGCCAAATACAGGATCGATCCTATCCTTCGCAGCAATTGACGAAATGCACCGGGCACAGGCCAACACCGATGAAGGACAATACGGACTGGGCTGGTGGATTAAGGAACAGTCCGGCTATCGAATCCTATCTGCGCAAGGAGGCACTACCGATTCTTACGCCCTCTTGCAATTGGTCCCGTCCGAGGATCTGGCAATCGTAGTCATCGCCAACTCCTACGCCGATTTTGTAAGCGGTCTCGCAGACAGGATTCTATCTGTGTTGCTTCCCAAGTATGCGACTCCACCGAAGCCGCTTATTAATGACCGGGTGCCCAACTCAAATAAGCCTGCTGCCCTGGCGGGCAGGTGGACGGGAACCGTTCTTACGTACAAGGGATCGATACCCATCACGCTTGAGATCAGCAGTGAAGGGTTGGTTCGTGGCCAAGTTGGCAAGCAGCCTATCGCAGACTTGGCAGATGCTTCGTTGGAGCCGACCGGACTTTATGGCCGGCTAGCCGGAGACCCAACTATGGCAGACGCGCCGCTGCATAAGTATGTGTTGGAATTAGATTTGTTTCTTCGCGGCGATGATCTGCTAGGCGCGGCCACATCCCGTCCGCTTCCTGGGGAAGATGGAGATGAGCTGCCACACTGGGTCAAGTTGATGCGTGCGAAGTAGGTCGTAAGCCCCGGGCATAGTCTTGGGCGTTTTATCCGACCAGCAAGCCGAACCGACCCTGCTTACTCCGCGACCGCTTCCTTCTCGATGACCACCTTCAAATGCGTGGTCACATCCTTGTGCAGCTTTACTGAGACCGTGAACTCGCCCAAGGTCTTCAGCGGGTCGTGCAGCTGGATCTGCTTCCGATCCAGGTTGATGCCTTTTTTCACCACGGCATCGGCAATATCGCCGGAAGTGACCGAGCCGAACAACTGATCGTTTTCGCCCGAGCGCCGAGCGAAGGAAACTGCGAGCCCTTCAAACTGCTTGGCCAACTCTTCGGCTTGCGACTTCTCCTTGGCCGAGCGACGTACCGAGGCCGCCTTCATCTGCGCGACCACGGCCTTGTTGCCCGCGTTGGCCTCGATGGCCAGCTTGCGCGGCAAAAGAAAGTTGCGCCCATATCCTTCGGCAACCTTCACCACGTCGCCGCGTGCGCCCAGCTTGCTTACATCTTCTTTGAGAATGACTTCCATGATGGCTCCATTTTCAGATCTTGTTGGCCACGGATTCACGCGGATTACCACGGATAAACCGAGCTTCAGCTTTTGATCCGCGAAGATCCGTGCAAATCCGTGGCAAGTGTTTTTACGATGCCCGCCCGGCGAACGGCAGCAGGGCGATGTTGCGAGCCTGCTTAATAGCCGAGGCCAGCCGGTGTTGATGCGGCGAACATACGCCGGTCAAACGCCGGGGAACGATCTTGCCGCTCTCCGCCACGAACTGGCCGAGCAAGCGGTAATCCTTGTAATTGATGTCAGCGATTTTTTCGGTGCAGAACTTGCAAACTTTTTTGCGCCGGAAAAACTTGCGTCCGCCTTCGCGTGGAGGACCGCCAGGGCCAGAACGCCCGCCGCCACCGCCGCCGAATCGCGGACGATCTCCTCCAGAACGCGGTCCGTCGCCGGAAGGCCGCGATGGCCTCTCCGTCGTTGCTACAGGTGCTTTCGTCTCGTCAGCCATAACACTCCTTCGTCTTGCATCTTGTTCGGTTCTCGGTTCTCGGAAGAACTGCGCGCTTCGCCCAGCTAAACCGTTGCTGCCGGGACATCCCCAGCCGGCGCTTCCGCGGTCGCGGTGGGTCCTTCTCCTGCAGCCACGGCCGCGGGCTGCGCGCTTACTTTCTTCTTCGCGTCGCGAAGCTTCTTGATCTTCTCCAGACGCTTCTGTTCTTCATCGATGCGCACGGTGAGGAACTTGATCACCTGCTCAGTGACGCGCAGACGGCGTTCGAGTTCGTGGATCACCGTTCCCGCGCCTTCGATGGTCATCAAAATGTAGATGCCTTCGCGGAACTTGCGCACGGTGTAGGCCAGACGGCGCTTGCCCATGCGGTCCACGCTTTTTACGGTACCGGCGGCCGAGGTCACGGTGGTCTCCAAATTCGAAACCAGCTTGTCCAAATCTTCGTCCGCCATATCTGGCCGGACAATAAACATCAACTCATAGGTGCGATTCATTTCAGTCTCCAAATCTTAAGCAGTGGCCAGTGATCGGTGACCAGCGGCCAGCAAAATCTCTCCTATACATCTGGCCACTGAACACTGGCCACTACTCTTCTTCCTCTTTTTCTTTCCGGTTGAAGCGGTTCATCGCCGCCGCCGGACCTTCCGTCAAAATCACTTTCACCGCTTCTTCCGCGGTGTCGAGCACTCCATCCAGCACCGCAAGATCGGCCTTGCGCAGCGGAGCGAGCAGGTAGCGCTGGCCGTCTTCGATTTTGTGCTCCGGAGCTACGCCAATCCGAATGCGCAAAAAATCCTGCGTGCCCAACGCCCCGATGATCGACTCGATCCCGTTATGCCCCGCCGAACTCCGCCGCGTATGAATCCGCAGCGTGCCCAGCGGAAAATCCAGCTCGTCCTGAATCACGATCAAATCTGATTCCGGCTTGGCCTCATACTCCGCCACCAACTCCAGCACCGACATGCCACTGAGGTTCATGTAGGTCTCGGGCTTGGCCAGCAGAACCGTCTCGCCGCCAATCACTGCCCGCGCCGTAAGGGCCCGGCAGTTCCGGTTTCGAACTTCTACGCCCAGGTTGCTGGCGATGCAATCCACCGCAAGAAAGCCTGCGTTATGCGGCGAAAACTGATACTCGATGCCAGGATTGCCAAGACCGACGATCAGTTTCACGCTGGAGATCCCTTCGACTTCGCTCAGGGCAGGCCCTTCGCTCCGCTCAGGATGACAGCGGCGGGCTCAGTTCTTAGCTTGCCCTGAGAAACTGAGCGCAAGCGAAGTTGCCGAAGGGCCCGCCAAACGCTGTCACTTCTTCTCCTTCTTCTCGGCCTTCTTTTCCGGCTTCTCGGCAGCAGCTTCTTCGCCTTCTTCCTCCGTCTCCGCCTTGCCCTTCTTGATGACCTCGGGCTCGGCCGGTGCAGCTCCCGCTTCAGCGGCCACCACTTCGGGCGCAGCCACCACCTCTTCCTTCACGCTGGTGACGTGAGCCACGGGCTGGTTCGCGTCCGACAGAAATTTCAGCTTTTCGCTGTGCGGCAAGTCCGATACGCGCAGCACTTTGCCGAACGTTAGATGGCTGACATCGACATCGATGTGGCCGGGGATGTCTCCGGGCAAGCACTCGATCTCAACCTCACGCAGCATCTGCTCCAGAATTCCGCCCTCGGTCTTCACACCGGCCGCCACGCCCTGCAGCACGACGGGAACGCTCACCCGCAGCGCTTTATCCATGGCGATGCGTTTCAGATCGATGTGCAGCAAGTGGCCCTTGATGGGTTCATATTGCCAATCCACGATCATGGCCTTGGCAGTCTCGGCCTTGGCGTGCTCGCCGTCGCTGAGGGCAAGATCAAAAATCGTGTTGTGGCCGCTCTCCGAGCGCAAAATGCGCAGCACGTGCCGAGGATCCACGGTTACAGGCACGGCATCCTTGCCCGCGCCGTATACTACGGCGGGAATTTTGCCTTCACGCCGCACGCGCCGGGCATGATTCTTGGTACCCGCTTCCCGCGTCTGCGCTTCCAAAACGTTTTGTTCCAATGTAGTTGCCATAATTTCAATTCCTGCCTTACATGAATAATTTGCTGACTGAAGTCTCTTCGTGAATGGACTGAATGGCTCGGCCAATCAGTCCCGCAATCGAAAGCACCATAATCTTGGACTCGCTCTGCGCCTCGGCGGTCAGCGGGATCGTATTGGTGATCACCACATGCTGGATGGCGGAATTGTGAATATTTTCCACTGCCGGACCCGAAAGCACGGCATGCGACGCACACGCGTAAACCGAGGTCGCTCCATTTTCCAGCAGTGCCGCCGCCGTCTTTACTGTCGTGCCTGCAGTATCGATCAGGTCGTCGATGATCAAACAGGAGCGCCCGTTCACGTCGCCGATCACATGCATGATTTCGGCCACATTCATTTCCACGCGCCGCTTGTCAACGATGGCCAGCGCCGCGTCCACCTTCTTCGCAAAAAATCGCGCCCGCTCCACGCCGCCTGCATCCGGTGAAACCACGGTCAGGTTCGGCAAGTTCAACTTCTTGAAATGATCCACCAGCACCGGCGACGCAAAGAGGTGATCCACCGGGATATTAAAAAATCCTTGTATCTGCGGTGTGTGTGGATCGACGATCAGCGCCCGGTCGGCGCCCGCCGTGGTCAGCAAATCCGCCACCAGCTTCGCGGAGATCGGCACCCGCGGCTTATCCTTGCGATCCTGCCGCGCATAGCCGAAGTAAGGCATCACCGCCGTAATGCGCCGCGCCGACGCGCGCTTGAACGCGTCGATCATCAGCAACAACTCCATCAGGTTCTCGTCCACCGGCCGGCAAGTGGGCTGCATCACAAATACATCGCAGCCGCGCACATTTTCCTGGATCTGGATGTACACTTCGCCGTCGGCAAAACGCTTGACCATCGCCTGGCCACGCGGCATACCGAGAAAATTGCAGACCTCATCGGCCAACGGCGCATTCGCCGTGCCGCTGAAAATCTTGAACTTCTCGTCTACGCGCGCGCGCGGCTTGCGTTCCGGTTTCTCCTCGGGCATGGGAGGGGCCTGCTTCTCGGCTTTTTCCGTCTTTTCCGTCGGCGTCACCAAAGTGGCCATAGGCAGTTCTCGGTTCTCAGTTTCCAGTTCTCAGGCTTGACAACCGGCAGCCGAGAACTGATTTTCTGGCTGGGCCGCTAGGATTCGAACCTAGACAAAGTGCTCCAAAGGCACTTGACCTACCATTAGTCGACGGCCCAGTACCGCTGCTTCAAGTTTCCGGTTTCCAGTTTCCCGCAAACCGGGTCGGGTGAAAGTGATCCCCCTATTAAACAACCAGAAACTAGAAACTGGGAACAAGAAACTTTGCCCAATATTTCTGCCGCGTCAGGGTGACCGTGGCCTGTGCCGCCCACCCCTGCCCGCGGAGCTTTGCCGCCGCTGCCCGCGCCGCTGCTTTCGAAGCGAACAACCCGTATAACGTTGAGCCTGAGCCCGACAATGACGCGTACTTCGCGCCTGCGCGCTCCAGCGCATGCTTACCTTCACTCAGCTCGGGATACTCAGGAAAGACGACTTCTTCAAAGTCGTTCTTGATCCCGGCCCGGACAAGCGCGAGAAGCGGATTCTCGGCCCGGCCCCTTCGAAAAGGAGCACCGGAGTAACTTTCACTCAGCCACGCGGAAAACTCACGGCCAAGCTCAACCATTCTATCGGATGGTCCCGGGAGCGTCAATTGTCGCAGCTTGCCTTTGCCTGCGGCGGCAGACAGCCCTACCAACGCGGAGGTTCCGGCGCCCTGCGTTCTTCGATCCCACTCCCCAAAAGCGTTGGGCGTGGAAACCCCGACTGCCGGCGTCACCACCACGCAAGGCGTCTGGGGCAAGTCTGGCAGCGGATAGACCTGCTCCCCGCGTCCTACTCCTAAGACTGTTCCGCCCACCAAGAACAACGGCAGGTCGGAGCCCACTTCCGCCGCAATCCGCAGCCGCTCTTCAGCAGGCAGATTCTTCTTCACTACCTTCTCTAATGCTAGTAATGTGGCCACCGCATTCGCGGATGCACCGCCCATACCGCCCTGCACCGGCAACCGCTTTTCAATCTCGACGAGAATTCGTCCCTTGGCCTTCAGCGCCTGCATCGTTTTCTCGGCGATGCGATAGCAGGTATTCGATTCTTTCTTGGGAACTCTCGGGTCGGAACACCGTATCTCAATGCCGTTGCCACGGCTCAAACTCACGCGAATCAAATCGTGCAGCCCGATCGTCTGATAGACGGTCAGCAACTCATGAAAGCCGTCCGTCCGCGCGGCGCCAATACGCAGCCCAAGATTGATCTTGGCGAACGATCGTACTTGCACTGTCATGGAAGCAAGATTGTAAGCGATTTCACGGCTGATGCGCGCTCTTCGAGCTGGCTCAAGTTGGAATGGACGCAGCCCACCCACCCGGTCCACCACCTTGGTAATCTCGACACCTGCTTTCGATTAGCGCACCTTAATTTTGTGAATTTGTGATTCCAATCACACGAACCGTGTAAACCACGGTCCTCCCTATTTGGAATCGAGCACGGCCGCAAAACACGAGTGCAGCGAGGCAGAGCGCTGTCCCGCAAGTTGGGCGAACGTCGTTGCCTGCGGAGGAAAATCGACCCAAATTAGATCGACCGAAATTTCGGCCCGCGTTCCACGACGAGCGCCTTTGGCCGTCTGTGACGGGCGCGGACCTCAGGGGTTTTGTATGCGTAGTTCAATTTGTTCCCTTTTGCCGGCTGTGGTTGTGGTTACAACCCTGGCCGCGGCTCAAAGCAGCAGCTACAAAGTTATCCCCGTCCCTGACGGTGGATCCATCTCCGGGACCATTAGATGGTCCGGCCCAGTTCCTCACCAACTGGATTTCCCGGTCACCAAAGATCCTCAGATTTGCGATCCGGAGGGCAAGAAGAGCGTCAGCCTGGAGCGCCTGATCCTCGGCCCTGAGGGCGGCGTGGCCAATACCGTCGTCTATTTGAAGAACATCTCCGCCGGTAAGGCGATGGACCTGCCCGAGCAGAGACGGCACCTCGACCAGAAGCACTGCCACTACGTTCCTCACATTCTGCTGGTGCCGCAGAACGCCGAGCTCCAAATGCAAAGCTCCGACGCCACGCTGCACACGATTCACATGGACGGAGCCGCCAGCTATAACCTGCCGTTTCCATTTCCCAATCAAATCAGCTCGCGCAACATGGCCGCGCCCGGCCTGGTCAACCTGCGCTGCAACGGCGGCCATGTCTGGATGAACGCCGAAATGATGGTGGTGCAACATCCGTACTATGCCGTCACCGACGAGAGTGGACGCTTCGAATTTACCAGCGTCCCACCTGGCACCTATCAGATCGTCGCCTGGCATGAAGGCTGGGGACTGGCAGGCAAGGAACAGGCCTTCGACGTACTCACGGAACGCACCGTCCAGCGCCCCATCTTCACCGAACCGAGGACCTGGGAGCGATCCGTTACCGTGAGCCCGAATGAGCCCAGCACCGTCAACTTCGTGATTGGAAATAAATAGGAGCCGGTTTAGAGAGTTGGGGAAGAGATGGCAGGAAGTTGAATCCGCGTTAATGGGTGACAAAGATTTTCAGCTGCGCCGCTTGTACAACACCGCAAACTCATATCCCGCGTTCGCCGGAAATAGCTCCGCTACCTTACGCAACCGCTCGGCCAGTGCCGAAGGGGCCAGCAATGGATAGTCCCGCTCCCGTAGATCGTAGTAATCCACGTCCAGATATAAGGACAGCAAGTAAATGGAAATCGTGTCGGCGAACGTGGCTTCAAAGTATTCGTTCTTGAAACGCTCCGCATCCGGACCTCCGGCCAAAGCCAGCTTGCGCGCCTCCCACGCATCCAGCGACGTTTCCCCCCGCGTGCCCGCTTCCACCTGCTTCCACGCCAACTCGCTGAACTCCTTGGAAACGCCGGCCTCTTCGACCAGCGCGTGTCCCACGTTGATATAGAACTCGAAGGCGACAGAGAATTTGTCATCCATCAATCGCGTGGAGATGAATACGCACAGCGAATCGCCCAGATTCAGATTGCGATGACACACTGCATTGTCGCTGAGCGCGACATCGTAGCGGTCCGCAATCAGAATCTCGTCGCCCTGGGTCACCGTCAGCGGCACAAAGTAATAAGCTTTGCGCTTGAGAGCAGCCGCAGCCTTGGTGGGAACCGCCGCAATCATGCGCTCCAGGTCAAAAGAGCTGAGGGAGGTCTCGCCCGCCGCGGCGTAGCACACGCCGTTCGGCGCCTGGGAAACCGGCGTCATCCGGACCACATCCGCGGGGCTCCGCGTAATAGCTGGCGCTGCCTGCGACATTCTTACTATCTTATACACTAGCTCGCAGCGTGGACGGCCGGAACCCAACCCGTGCCAAGATTGGCGGAAAGGAGCATTGGGTCGATGAAAGAATTCCCGGAGTTTATGAAGCACCCAGCCAATAAAATCGCGACCAGCAGCCAGGCGACTCCCGGAGTGGAAGGCTACGTTTTCGATGGCGTGAACGGGGGACAAATGGCCTTCTGGACCTGCCGCGAATCCGCTTCTTCCGCCGCCCATACCCACGATTACGACGAATACATGCTGGTCGTGCAAGGCTGTTACACCCTGGTCATCGACGCGAACAGGATTCGGCTCGACGCAGGAGACGAGTACTTCATCCCTCGCGGCGTATTGCACGGCGGCGAGGTCACTGCTGGAACCAGGACGATCCATGCCTTCGGCGGGCATCGCGCCGACCGGAACGGGTGACTGGAAAACGTCTGATATTGCTCGGATTACATGCCGGTTGGTTTCCAGTCCATCCAATCCAGCATCCATCGCCAAGTAATCTCATGGTCTCGATGCACCGGCGGCGCAGGCAAAGGCGGCGCAGGAAACGTCACAGCCTTCCCGCGATAGCTATCGGCGAGCTGCTTGAACACCCGGCCCTGCTCTTTGACCTTGCCATCATTCGTCAGCAGTCCCAGGCTGTATTCGAGCGAGTTGAATTCAAACTTGCGGTCCACATCGTGGCTGTCCCAATAGGTGAACCAACTCACTCCGGAATCGATCGCGGCCAGCACAGCTTTCTCCAACCACTCCGCCTGCTGCTTTTCGTTCAGCGCTTCAATGCATGTGTTGAACTCCTCTACCCACACGGGTTTTCGCGGGTCGGCGGCATAGGAGCGGACCAGGGTTGCGTTGGCTGCCATCAGCTTGATGCTCGGCGGATCCATCGGGCCACCGAACTTCAGCGACCCGGACCAGTAGGGATAACAGTGCATCGTCGGCATCGGCCGCGCCGCCAGAGCTTGCGGAGAAAATGTGGTTACTTCAAACCACGGCAGTTCATCCACTCCATTCACGTGAATGTGACCGGGAGAAACGTCCTCCATCAGAGAAAACATCTTCCTCATCCACGCATCGCCCACGCTCGGTTCCGCGCTCCAACAGGTGTTGATCTCATTTCCAAAATCGAAGCCGATGATGTTGCTCTTCCCATTCATCACACCGGCCAACGCTCGAATGAAAATTTCCTGCGCACTCCAGATTGCGTCATCCGAATAGAAAGTCGATCCAGCTTTGTTGAATGGAGGCAGAAAGAACCATCCACTCAACTGACCGGTGAACGCCGTTACCACCGCGTCCAGATTACGCTCACCCATGAGTGCGAGCAGTTGATCGAGCCGCTCCAGATGCAGCGGACTCACCCACTTTGGATTCGGTTGAAAGTAAGGCCAGATCAGCAGAATGCGCAGATGATCCGCGCCCAAAGCCGCGATCGCATCCAGGTCTCGCCTGATCGAATCGGCGTCCCATTCATTCCAGCAGAACCACCAGTTCTTCGATGGCGTATAGTTCACACCGAAACGATGTCGGTCCAGCGCCAGACTCCGACTTGGCAGAGCGGCAGGCGAATCAGCAACTTCCATCGCTCGTGTCGCTCCGAGTTTTAACTGGTTCGAAATTACAGATGCTCTGGCAGCGAGTGATCCCGCGACCGCGGCGCCCATTGCGCTTGAAATGAAGCGGCGTCTATTCATAACTGACCGACTATACGCTTCCTGAAACAGAGCGCGAATACCAGGTTGACCGGCCCGCGCGCCCATCCTAAACTTGCAGGCCACAGGACCCGCCGCCATGACCCTTACGCTGAAGACTTATATCGCTGCTCTTATTCTTGCCTTCACTCTTGCCCCCGCGCTGCACGCGTCGGACGCCCGCCTTCTCGCCTATTACGAGTACAGCGACAAGTTCAATGTTCCTCCCTACGATTCTTCCACCATTCCGTACCACGAGCTCACGCACATCGTGCACTCGAACATCGCGCCGTCGTGGAAATTGGACGGTTCTCTGCTGATTCCCAGCGGATTCCTCGAGCCCAAACTGCTCTCTCGCGCCCACGCGGCGGGCGTCAAAGTGGAACTTTGCGTCAGCGGCAACGCCGGCCTGTTTGTTTACATCGACGCCGATCCCACACTCCGCGCCACTTTTGCCCAGAACATCGCCAAATTCGCCATCGCCAACGGCTACGATGGCGTCGACTTCGATTACGAAGTCCCCAACACCAATAAGCAAGCCATTGATTTCACCGCGCTCATCCAGGATGTGCGGGACCTCATGCCCGCTGGCCAATACCTGATCTCGGCCGCCGTTTCCTCCACGCCCGGTTCTTACGGAGTCTACGATTTTGCCGGCATGACTCCGCTCCTCGATTTCTATAACGTGATGACCTATGACTTTCACGGCGCCTGGACCAATCACTCCGGCCACAATTCGCCGCTTTATCTCAGCCCGCTCGATCCCGGCCAGGAAGGCAGCCTCGACACTTCGACGACAAATTTTCTTTCCGTCTTCCACGTGCCCGCTGAGCAAATCAATCTTGGCACCGCATTTTACGGTTATGCCTTCGATGTATACGGGCTATGGTCGTTCTGCGCGAACCATAATCTCTGCGGTAATGGAGGAGCGCCTACCGTCCTCTACTCTCAGGTCGAGCCACTCCTGCAGGCTGGAGAGTGGACCGAGAATTTCGATGACCTCGCCTCCGCGCCATACTTGCTGAATTCGGATGGACCGATGTTCGGCTTCATCACCTATGACAATCCATCGTCGACTTCCGCGAAGGTTGGCTATGCCCTGAGTAAACGTCACCTCGGCGGCGTCTTCATGTGGGAGCTTTCCCAGGACTACAACGGCCACAGCCAGCCGCTGCTGAATGCCATGCATTCGGCATTCGCAAAAGCCTCCGCCGCGCCCGCGCAGTGATTGCGTAGCGCCTCTGGCCAGGCGCACCAAGGCCGGCTGGTTACCTTCGTGCCCCGAACATCCGTGCCGCGAACACCGCACGTCGGGGCCATTCCAGTTTGTTCACGCTTGCGGCACACTGTTGCTGAGCAAAATTCCATGCGACCGAAAGTAAAAATAAACAGGCGTCAACAAAATCGCATTCAAGGAGTGCTGCCGGTGCGCGTGCGTGGAAGAGACGCGTCCGGCGCGCTGTTTGAAGAACTGGCGCACACGCTCGACCTCACGGCAACGGGGGCGCGGCTGGGCGCGATTCGTCACGAACTGAAGACTCTGGACACACTGGTGGTTCTCTTCCGGCAACGCCGCGTCGAGTTCAGTGTGGTGTGGACCAGGCTGCTCGACGAAGGTGGCGAGCATCAGGTTGGGCTGGAGATGGTGGCGCAGGAAAGCGATCCTTGGGGACTGGGCGTGGGTCATTCCAGCATGCAGCCAGGTACGCAGGCCTCGGCGGTTTCGGGGGCGGCATAAATCAAGGGGGAATCATGAATCACTTTATGAAGAGGCTTTGGGCAGACGAAGAGGGGCAGGATATCGCCGAGTATTCGGTGATGCTAGCCGTGATCCTCGTGATCGTGGTCGGCACGGTCCGGCTGATCGGATCGAATGCCAACAACGTGTTCTCGAACGTAGGCAGCGCGATTCAGTAGTTGAGAGCTGCTCAGCCTCAACGCGTAGCAGCCGCGATGCCTATCCATTGTTTTATCGCGCTGTCATCCTAAAGGTCCGCGCTTCTTGCGGGCCTGTTTCACTTAGAATAGCTCTGGGCAAATGAAGTTTCGAGATATGCCCCGCAGCGCCGCGCGGAAATTTCCAGGCCGCGGGTTCAGGGCTTCAGGGAGTTGCTCATCATCAAGGCGAACAAAAGCGGAAGATAGATGACCGTGGCTTGCAGAACATGGCGAGCTAGCATCTTGGATCGAGGGCTGTTGAGCGGCAGCTTCAGAAACGCGAGACGCGCGCCGAAGTAGAAAAGCGCGACCCCCAGGACGACCGCTCCCACCATATAAATCTTTCCCGCCATGCCGAAAACACTGGGCAGAACGCTGAGCGGAATCAGGATGAGAGAGTAAGCGACGATGCGGCGCGCCGTGGATCGTCCATCTTCTTCAACCACCGGCAACATGCGAATCCCGCCGGCAGCATAATCTTCGCGATACAGCCAAGCGATGGAAAAAAAGTGAGGGAACTGCCATACGAACAGGATGCCGAAGAGGATTAACGTGCTCCATTCCAGCCGGCCCCGCGCCGCCGTCCAACCTAAAACTCCCGGCATAGCTCCCGGGAAAGCCCCGACGAAAGTGCAGATCGGGGAGACGCGTTTCAGGGGCGTGTATGCGGCAAGATAGACGACCGAGGTGACGAAGGTCAGCAGACCGGTCAAGGGATTGGTAAGAATCGCCAGATAAATGGATCCGCCCAGTGTCGCAACCAGGCCCGCGATGGTGGCGTGAAGCAAACTCATGCGGCCGGTGGGCAGCGGGCGTTGCGCGGTGCGTCGCATGTGCCCGTCCACTTTATATTCCATCACTTCATTCAGCGCGGCGGTTCCACTGGAAACCAATCCAATTCCCAGCAGGGCGTGAAAAAGTCCCCACGAAAGCGACGAGACGCCGGCCTTCTGTGCGCCGAAATAATAGCCACACCACGCGGTCATCACAATCAGCGTGGTGACGCGAGCTTTCATCAATTCGGCGTAATCGCGCAGTAGCGAACTGGCCTGCCTGCGAAGTAGCAATAGGGGTTGAGTCATCGCGCTCATGGTGATCAGTGGTGTAGTTGTCGTACCGCTCCTGCAGGCGCTCTCCCGGCATTGCCGTGCACTATTGAGAAAGGCTTTGCGAGACGAGCCAAAAGGGTGGACCCACAAGACCACCCAAGAATTGCATAGGTACTCTTTCAGCTTTCGAAAGTCAAGCCCAAACTCCGGCCGACGCCGCGGGGCGGCATCAGCTTTGCTTGGCAAAACCCGCCTTACTGGCCGCCCGCAGCCCCGGATTCGGTGAAGGTTTCCGGCGGATCAAAAAAACATTGATGCCACAGAGCAGCGTCCGACAAACTGCCTGCCTTCCACTGTTGCAGGGTTGGAAGCGTGGCGGCGATCATGCCTCCGTCGGCGGAGTCAAAGATGACCACGATTCCCGCCAGTTCCTGGGATTTCTGCGCGATCTCGGCATAGTCCTTATCCAGCACCGCCTTCACAAATTCTAGTCTGAGGCGAGCGCCAGAATCCTTGGCGTTCTCATCTGTTTGTTCGACCGAAACGATCTTCACCCGCTGTCCGCGAAGTGGAGCCCAATCACCGGGGAAAGGCGCGATCTCTTCGCGAGAGACGTGGAACACTTCCGATGCGGTGGGCACAGCCGCCTCATTCGGAGGGGCATCGCTGTCTGGAACGCTGTCCGGCAATTCGAGGTTATCGCGCCAGATCCAGCCGCGCGACAAGCCGGAAATTCGCACGTGCACCCAATCCCGGTTGAAATCCAGCATCTCGAACTCATCGTGCGCGCTGGCGAGAAACAGAACCTTGGCGGTCAAACTCGCCTTCGCAACTACAGGAGTACCGGACTTCTTCACGGCTACAAGATTCTTGGGATGAGCCTGGTTCTTGAGAATCTCCTCCAGGCTTTCGGCTTCGGTTTGCAGCGGACCGCCGTCCTTGTCCTCAATTTTTTTCCCTCCGCTTTGCGATGCGGCTTGTTCCTGCGCCGAAAGGCTCTGGGCCAACGACGAGGAATAATTGCCGTTGACTTCGGGAAGCCTGGGGACTGGAGCGGAGATCGTTGGTTCCTCGGGAGCCGGCGCTGCAGCGGGCGGCTTCGGCGACTTCACCTCCGCTGTTACTGGGGCGCTCGGGCTCGCATGAGGCGAAAGCGCTGCCAGTTGATCTGAAAGTTGATCGAGCAGGTCCGCTTCGAGACGGCCATTCGAGGGGAGCAATTGATATCCCGATTTCGCCGCTACCGGGTCGGCATACCATGCCGTGACCTGCACGCTCACCCGGACCACCGTTCCTCCCGAAGGCGCTGCGCTTACCTGAAATTTGGACTGGTAATAGCCGCGCCGATAGTGGTCCAGGGGATGATCCGCCGAAGGTGCAGTAGCAAATCCCGCCAGCACCGGAAGGCGTCCCGCGGTGGCAGCCTGCATCTCATTCAAAATTTTTTCTACCGTAGCTTTCGATTCCGGAAAAGTGCGCTCGTATCCTGCGGCTTGCGCCTGACTGTCAACCGCGCAGCAACTGATCGCCAAGCCCAAGAGCACGGGCAACCACGCCTGCCGGTGTGACGCTCTGTGAAATATTGGAGCGCCTCGGGTCATGGCAGTTGCTCCAATTGATCGCGTTGCATCCATCCGTGCTGTCCTTCGTGGGTTTCCACGCCGTACCAGTAAGGCGTGGATATTACGATCAAGACTTCCGTGCCCGTGCTCAACAACTGCAGCGTGCTGGCCGTATGAAACGGCGCCGACTTCAGCGGAGCACCCGGCGATTTGACCAGGCGCTCGACCTGCCTGCGCAGATCCCTCACACGTTCTTCGAGTGTCTGGCCTGCTGGTCCTACGTTCAAGCCCGCCGGTTCTTGCGCCGCCGCCGCCGGATTTGGATCCGGCTCACTCACTACGGCTGACGGAATCTGCTGGGACGACGACTGCCCCGGGGCCTCCGGCGGCGCCGCTTGACTATTCTGCGTCGCCAGAGTCTGCTTCTTCCGCAATCTTTCCAGGCGCTCTTCCGCGGCCTCGGCATTCTGGGCCTTCATGACCTCGATGGTGTCGAGGTGCTCCCGAATGTCTTTGTACTCGGCGCTTTCCACCGATCCGTCGGACTGGTGCACGGTTTTGCGAAAGTCTTCTTCAAAAAGAGCATCGATGCGCAGGACCGTGTTCTTCTCGCCCTGCGGCTGCACCACGTATCGAACGGCCAGCGTACCCACGTCGCCGCTGTCTTTAAAGTTGCGCGGATCGATCGCTCCCATGCGGACTTTGTAGAAAACCTTTCCACCCTGGTCCCAGGGTGGAAACACTTGGGAAGAATCGGCGGCCTTCGCCCCCGCGATGAATTCGTCCTTGTTGTATTCTCTGGTTCCCCGGATCAGGCCGTTCCCTGCGACGTCTTCGACCACTTGCTCGACTTCGCTCTCCGGCATGGGGATGTTGATGATGAGACCTTCGCCATACGTAATTTTTTCTTTAGTCCGCGCCATGAGAGGAAGGGCGGCGGCCCAGAGGAAGAGCAGGAGCGCTATCGAAGCTGGCGCGACCGAGCCAAGCAGCACAAACACACGCCGATCGGGTCGAGCGACACGGTTACGAAAACTCGCCAACTGCATGGGCCTCAAAATCAACCGGCGCCTTCGAAAACCCATCCGCCAAGCCACCTGGTCTCCGCTTTCTGCACCGAGTCTCGTACGAGCGACACAAACCTGTCAACCCTGCCGAGCGATTCGGCATCACAGGCAAAGTGGTTTTGACATTGTAAAAAAAATGTAAAAAAAAAGATGGAAGCTACTTGAATTTTTTATAAAGGCCGTAGTAGCATTCATCCCCGGTACGATGGTAGGACCTTAAATTTTTATCTTGCATCGCAGGCGGACACAAGAAAGGGGTTTCTTGTTCACGCCTTTTTCATCTCGTATTATCTGCGCCTTATCGCTTTTTGTGGGAATGCGGTTCAACAAAAACTGATCTCGATTTGATGCCGAGGAGTCCGGCCATGCGCGTTACGAGGCGTTTGCAGATTCGCAACCTCGCTCACTTTGCCACATCCTTGTCTGCCCTCTCCCTGCTTCTTGCTTTCTTCGTTGCCACGTGCAGCCAGCCTGCGAACGCGCTTCCCGCCTTCGCCCGTAAGTACGGCCTGCGCTGCTCGGCGTGCCACGAGTCGTGGCCGATGCTGAACTACTTTGGACAAAAGTTCAAAGACAACGGCTATCAGCTGATGAACGACCGGGATTCTCCCATCTGGCAGAATCCTGGCTACTGGCCGGTCACCTTCCGCATCACGCCCATCTGGCACAGGATCAGCACGGGCAAGGTGCTGGTGGATACTTACGCGGGTGGAACGCTTTCCGGACAGGCAGTCCAGCGCGTGACCACTTCCGGGTTTGACCTAAGCGGCCTCGACTTTCACACCGGCGGCACTCTAGAAAAGAACTTCTCGTTCTACGTGTTGCCCTCTTCGGATCCGACCGCCTCCTTCCACTTTGAAACCGTCATGGCGCGCCTTGACAACCTGTTCAGCAGCCCTTGGCTGAACGTAAAGCTGGGTAAGTTCGAACTCGACAATTTGCTTTCCGAAAAGCGCATCCTGACACTTACTGGGAATGGCGGCATCTACCAGCTCTACCACTTCATCCCGCAGGGCGATGGCAACATCTTCGGCCAGATGGGCGACAACCAGCTCGGCGTCGAGGTCCTGGGTCATTCTTACAACGACCGTACCCGCTACTCCGCTGCTTTGTTGAGCTCGGTCGATGGACAGGTCGGGTTGCCCTATGGATCCAATGCCTACTCCGGTTTCTTTACCGCTAGTCAGGCCTTCGATACCGGCAAATTTGGTGTGCAGCGCATTGGCGGGTACGCCTTCATCGGCGAAGCGCCGACAACCTGGCGCACGCAAACTGGTCCCAGCGGTGCGACAATCATCCCCGGCTCCGGCATCGGCAACAAGACTTTCAGCCGTGAGGGCTTCGTTGGACAATTCTACTTTGGCCCGCACGTCGACCTTCAGGTTGTAACTCAGCATGGCTCGGATAGCGCTTGGTTCGGGCAGGGTTACGGCGATTTCATCGACGGCATCGCCACCGGCAACAATACCACCGGGACCACTCTCCCCGCTGGAGCACGCAACCCAACCTGGAACGGCGTCCTCGTCGAACCGCACTACGTTTACAGTCCGCAGCTCATCTTCATCGGGCGATTTGAGACGATCCGGATGTCGCAACAGTCCACTCCGGGAACGGCTTCGAACTTCGGCAACATCTCCACCTACACCGTCGGTTACCGCTATAACCCGTTCATGACCAGCCGCGCTGGTTTTGCCTGGCACAACGAATACAACTGGCTGCACCAGGACGGCACGGGTCCGACTCTGGGCCTCAATGCCGCCAACATCAACACCAGCGAGCTTCTGCTCGGATTCGACTTTGATTTCTAAGCTGTAATTTGCGAGGGATCGATATGCGGACAGGATTGCAAAAGTGGTCGCTTTGGTTGGGTGCGGCTGCATTGTTGGCGCTCCCGCTGGCTTCATGGGCGCAGCTCTCGACCGATCAGCTGAAGACGTGGGAGTCTGCGCCGACTGCTGTTAGTCACGTCGGCAACCTGACTGGGCACGCGAAAGATGCCGCCGCGGATTACCGCAGATATTGCGTCGGCTGTCATGGCGAGTTGGGAGACGGTAACGGCGAAAACGCCAAGTGGTACGACCCGCCTTTATTCCCCAAGCCCCGCAACTTCCAGTTGGGCATCTTTAAGTGCCGTTCCACCCCGAGCGGGACTTTGCCCACCGATGAAGATCTTTTCGATACGATCGCCCGCGGCATGGACCGCTCTGCCATGCCGCAATGGAACACCTTCACCAAGCAGGAGCGCGCTGACCTGGTGGCCTGGATCAAGCACTTCTCTCCGCGCTGGGCCAATGAAAAGCCGGGAGATCCAATCAAGATTCCTCCGGAGCCGGAGGTCACACCCGAGCGCATCAAGGCCGGACGTGACGTCTTCGCCCGCGTCCAATGCTGGAAGTGCCACGGCGTGCAGGGCATGGCCAACGGCCCTTCTGCTCCCACTCTCACCGATGACTTGGGTGCCCCCATTGCACCGTTCAACTTCACCGAAGGCTCGCGCCCGAAGTGCGGCGATACAGATCAGGATATCTATCGCATCTTTATGACTGGGCTGGATGGCACTCCTATGCCGTCCTTCGCCGACAACATCAAACCCGAAGAAGCCTGGGACCTGGTCTTCTATCTGCGAACCTTTATGCAGCAGCCCAGCAAGGAAAAGCAGATGGCGAAGCAGCTCGGTCTGAAGCCAGTCGATCCCAATGCGCCGGCGCCATCGGGCCAACAGTAAGACTAGAATTGGCATCGCAAAGACGGTTTTCAGTTTGCAGCTTCAAGGAGAAAGGCCAATGAGAAGTCGATACAAATTCGCCACTGTACTATCGGCAGTAGTTCTGCTATGTTCCGGCGCACTGCTTCTGAACCCGAAGGTTAGCGCCGCTGGAGAAGGCAAAATTACGGGCACTGTGAAACTCGAAGGCACCGCTCCTCACATGCGGGGCATCGACATGTCGAAGGATCCTTATTGCGTCAAGGCGAACCCGACGCCTCAGCACTTGGAAAACGTGGTGGTCGGCACCGGCGGTGGTTTGGAGCATGTGGTGCTGTACATTTCAGATGGCTTGTCGGGTGGCGCGCTGACTGCGGTCGCCTCCGGCGAGCCCGTATTCGACCAGAAAAATTGCATGTACACGCCGCACGTGCTGGCCATGGACGTAAATCAGAAATTCAAGGTTACGACCAGCGACCAGACTACGCACAACATTCACCCGAATCCCAATCCCATGACCGGGAACATTCCCTGGAACCAGTCGCAACCGCCCGGGGCAGCGCCGGTTGAAAAAAGCTGGAAGGCTCCCGAGTGGATTCCGGTGCAGTGCAATATCCATCCCTGGATGCACGGCTGGTTTGCAGTGGTCAAAGGTCCGTATGCAACCACCGACGACAGCGGGAACTACACCATCAACAATGTTCCACCTGGAAGCTACACTGTGACCGCATGGCAGGAAGATTTAGGAACGCAGACGGCTAAGGTCACAGTTGCCGCGGGGGCGGCCGGATCTGCGAATTTCACGTTCAAGGCCAAGTAAGCCCTAAATTCTTGGGGAGCAGTTATTGAGTAAATCAGCGAATCGCCGCAGTGAAAACTGCGGCGATTCCGACATAGGCCGGATTCAAACGGCAAAAGGCGGGGAGCATGGCGAAAATCTTTGCGGTAGTCATTGTGCTGATCGCAATTGCTTCGGCAATTCCCATTATCATGCACACGTGGCCGTTGCCACAGGATATCTCCGTCCACGGTCATCTCATCGACGAGCAGTTTACCGACACGATGATCGAGGCGGGAATTTCCTTCCTCGCCTCCCAAATTCTGCTTGCCTTCTTCATCTTCAAATTTTCCACTCCCAAGCCTGGCGACAAGATCAAGAGCTTCCCCGGTGGCGCCGCGGGATTGGTGATCGCGGCCTTCCTGTTGGTCGGCACTGAGTGCCTGGCTTTGGGCGTGTTCGGGGTGAAGGCGTGGGCGAGCGTTTACCTCACTCCGCCGGCTGCCGATGCCATACCGATTCAAGTTCAGGCGGGCCAGTTTGCTTTCTATTTCCGCTATCCGGGCCCGGATGGCAAATTCGGCCCCATCCATCCCGACCAGATCAACGAAGCCAACGCAAACTTTTTCGGTATCGATACCACTCACGATCAGGACGCGAAGGACGATATCGTGACGGCGGAAATGGCGATCCCGGTGAACAAGGAAATCCACCTGTTGATGCACTCCAAGGATGTTGGCCACTCTTTCTATGTTCCGGAGTTGCGCGTCCAGCAAGATTTCGTTCCCGGACTCGACGTCTCGATCCATTTCACCGCGACCAAGGTCGGCAAATATGAAATCGTTTGTACTCAACTTTGCGGCCTCGGGCACTACAACATGAAGGCTTATCTGGAAGTGAAGTCTCAGGACGATTACGACGCCTGGCTCAAGCAGCAAGCGGCGTTGCAGTAGCTTATCGGCACGTACGATTTCAGCGAATCAAGAAAACAGATGGTTTGAGGTGAGCGCAATGCACGATATGTCAGCCCACGCAGCGCAGCATGGAGCTCCGACCAGCTTCATTCGGAAGCATGTCTTCAGCATCGATCACAAAGTGATCGGCAAGCAGTATTACGCGCTGGCTCTGGTCGCCGCGGTCGTGGGAATGTTCCTTTCCTGGCTCATGCGTATTCACCTCGGCTGGGGAAATTTCGCGATCCCGGGCCTGCACCTGCTCTCCAGCGCAGGCGCTCCCGGCGACGTAATGACCCCCGAGTATTATCTGCAGCTGATGACCATGCATGGAACCATCATGGTCTTCTTTGTGCTCACCACTGCGCCTTTTGCGGCCTTCGGCAACTTCTTCCTGCCGATTCAAACCGGCGCGGAAGATATGCCATTTCCGCACTTCAACATGATGTCGTTCTGGGTGACGTTCGTTGCCTTCCTGGTGATGGTCGCGGCGTTCTTCGTCCCCGACGGTCCCACCCTCGGTGGCTGGACACAATATGCCCCGCTGAGCGCTGTGGGTGCGGTCGGCGGCCCGGGCCAAGGGCTTGGTGTGGTTCTGTGGGCGGCTTCGATTGGGATTTTCTGCATCGGCCAGTTGCTCGGCTCGCTGAACTTCATTACCACGACGCTCGACATGCGGTGTAAAGGCATGTCGCTAATGCGGCTCCCGCTCAGCGCCTGGGGCTGGTTCATCACCTCGATCATGGGCTTGACCGCATTCGCGGTTCTGATGCCCGCGTGTGTTCTCCTCATTCTCGATCACGTCGCCGGTACCAGCTTCTTCGTCCCTTCGAATCTTGTCATCAATGGTCAAATTCTGCCGCACTCTGGTGGATCGACTCTGCTCTGGCAACATCTTTTCTGGTTCTTCGGACACCCCGAGGTTTACATCGCAATCGTCCCCGGCATGGGCATCGTCTCCCACGTTCTGATCACCAACATGCGGCGGCCCATGCTCAGTCACCGAGTGCTCATCTATTCCATGGGCGCCCTGGCCGTTCTCAGCTACATGGTGTACGGCCACCACATGTTCGTCAGCGGAATGAATCCAGTTTCGTCGATCGCCTTTTCCTTCCCCACATTGGTGATCACCATCCCCTCCACCATCGTGGTTCTGATCTGGCTGGGCAGTTTGTACGGCTCCAAGTTGCGAATCAACTCCGCGTCGCTGTTCGCACTGGGCTTCATCTCGATGTTCATCAGTGGCGGCGTCAGCGGATTTTTCCTGGCCCAACCTTCACTGGACATCATGATCCACGCCACCTATTTCGTGGTTGGCCACTTCCATCTGGTGATGGGCGTCGCGGCGATGTTCGGAATCTTCGCTGGAACTTATTTCTGGTTCCCCAAGATGACCGGCCGAATGATGAATGAAACCTTAGGCAAGGCCCACTTCATCTTTAGCTTCATTGGCGCCTATTGCATCTTCATGCCCTTCCACTATCTGGGCATGGCGGGCAACGTTCGCCGCTACCAAGCCTTCACCGACGATTACCTGATCCCGCTGATCCCGGTGCACAAGTTCATTACGATTGCCGCGCTCTTCACCGGATTCGTCCAGCTGATCTTCATCTACAACCTGATCTACAGTCGTTTCAAAGGTCCTCTCGCTCCGAACGATAATCCGTGGCAGGGCACATCGCTCGAGTGGAGCACGGCCACGCCTCCTCCTCACAACAACTTCGGCGACAAAATGCCGGTGGTTTATCACGATCCTTATCAATACAGCGTTGAGGGTGCGAGCGCCGACTACATCATGCAGACCTCGCCGGAAAAAATTTCGAGCCCCGACGAAGAGAAGTAAATAGATGGATTTGGGTAGGGCACGGCTTCAGCCGTGCCATTAACAGCAAAGAAGAATTGGGGCTTTAGCCCCAGAGGGCCAGGAGAGCAAGCAGTATGGCAACAACAGTTCACGAACCGCCGAAAATCGATCTCGAGCGTTTACCCAGTCAAGGCTCCGGCAACGGCGGCTGGCGAAATCTGGGTCCCGCTGGCGGAGATTTGCGGCGCGTCAAGCCTTCCTCTCCACCTCCCGCCAGCACGGGCATCTGGGTTGGCCTGGCAGCCATTACGATGACTTTCGCCGCCTTCACCAGCGCCTTGATCGTTCGCCAGGGAGCGGCTCAGGATTGGCAGCACTTCACACTGCCTTCCATTCTTTATCTCAATTCGCTGGTCATCATTGCCAGCAGCGTCACGCTGGAAATGTCGCGCCGCCAGATTGCGGCGTTCATGGGCCGCGAAGCTGCCCAAGGACGAGCTCCGGCTCGTTGGCTCTACGTGACGCTTGGTTTAGGACTTCTCTTCGTCGCCGGCCAGACTGTTGCCTGGCTGCAACTCCGGTCCCAGGGTTTTGGGCTCGCCACCAACATCAGCTACTCCTTCTTCTATGTACTGACGGTGGCTCACGCGATCCATTTGCTCGGTGGACTCGGCGGCCTGGTTCGCGTGATCGGAAAACTGAACCATTCTGTTCTGCGACGGAGCACGTTGAACGCGACATCGCTCTATTGGCACTTTATGGGTGCGCTGTGGCTGTATCTATTATTGCTGCTTTGGATGAAGCTCTAACCTAGTCAAAGGCAGGAGGCAAAGTGAGCCAAGCTGATCTTTCGATTCACGGGCAGGTGTCGCGAACCGGCGCGACAGAAATAATGACCGCGCCCACATTCTCGGTCCCCGCGAAAAAGATGGCGATGTGGCTATTTATCATCGCCGACACGGCGACGTTTGCCGGTTGTCTGGTGGCCTACGGATTCATCCGCAACTCCACGCCGGACTGGCCTCGGCCCTTCCACAGCATCACCAACGTCGCGATCATGACCTTCATCCTGCTGACCAGCAGCTTGACCATGCTGATCGGCGTAAGGTCCGCCCAGAAGGAGAATAAAGCTGGCGCCTTCCGCTGGATGATGATTACCGCCGTTCTTGGAATCGTCTTCGCCGTGCTGCACATTCGCGAATGGCTGGGAATGATCGGCGAGGGCGCTACGCTCTTCCACAATCCATGGGGCACGCCGCTGTTTGGTTCGGCCTTCTTCAGCATTACGGGTCTGCACCTGTTGCACGTCACTGGCGGTGTGATTGCTCTGATCGCCGTTGCGATTCGCTACCGGGGTGGCCGCTACGGAGCTGATGACCTCGAGGTTACCGGCCTCTACTGGCACTTTGTCGATCTGGTTTGGATGTTCGTGGTTCCGCTAATGTATCTCATGAATTTGAGTCACTAGGATTAGGAACGAAAAGAGGCAGGAGGAACTATGGCTGCAGCCGAAACGCACAACACCGGTGGAATCGGGAAAGACGTAGCGATCTACGTTCTGCTGCTCATTCTGGCCGGGATCCAGTTTGTCATTGCCTACCAGAACATTACTGCGTCGCAGATGTTCGTGCGCATGCTGTCCGTCGCCATCATCGAAGGCGGGCTCGCACTGCTGTTCTTTATGCACCTCTCGGAGAATCGCGGCCTCATGTGGTTCGTCGCGATTTTCACGGTCGCCGTACTCCTCGGGCTACAATATGGATGGACCGACAGCTACCGTCTGCTGGAAGGCGTACGATGGTCGCACTAACATTCAGTGCCTGTGTAAAGAAATCGGGAAGAGCATGACTTTAGTTGTGCCGATAGAGTTCTGGATCGACGAAAAGGCTTTTGCCGCTGAGGGTCGCAGGCGAGGAAGTTGCATATGAATTGGAAATCCATCTCGATACTGGTCCTTGCAATCAGCGCCCTTTTTCTGTTAACCCCGTCCGCCTCGGCCCAAGGTTGCGCTCTCTGTTATACGCAGGCTGCGTCGTCTGGGGCTCGCATGATTCAGGCGCTGAAAAGCGGCATCCTCATCTTGATTGCTCCCCCAACTCTGATGTCCGTCGGCGTAATCTTCGTCTGCTACCGCAAGCGCAATCAGACCATGAAAGATGACGGCGACGAATCCGATCGCGATTGGAAGAACGGCGACGACAAAGATTCAGACAGAGGCTGGTAGAACAGAAACAGCTGTGTCATCCTCGGCGGAGCGAAGGACCCGTACCCATTTACGTACGCCTCACTACTTCTTGTAAACCACCCCACCCTTCATCACGAACGACACATTTCCCAGCACGCTGATATCCTCGAGCGGATCGCCCGAGACTGCGACCACATCGGCGAAGTAGCCCGGCTCCAGCGCCCCGATCTGACCATCCCATCCCAGCAACTTCGATCCATGAAGCAGATCCGCCTGCATTACAGCCACGGGTGACATCCCGTATTTCACCATCAGCATAAACTCCCTCGCCTGTGTCCCGTGCGGGAACGGCCCCACATCCGATCCCACCGCCATGGGAACGCCTGCCGCAACCTGGTGGCGGAAGTCTTGCACCTTGGCATCGAGCATCTCGCGCTCGTGCGCTGCCCGCGCGGGCGTTTCCGCATGTTCGGCGAAATATTCAAAGATGGTGAAAGTCGGCACCGCGTAGATTTGCTTCTCCCGCATCAGCCGTATGGTTTCATCGCCAAGTTGATTAGCGTGGTCAATCGATGCGACCCCGGCCTGCGCTGCAAACAAAGTCCCCGGCTCGCCGGTGGCATGGACTGCCACACGCTTGCCGACACGCGCTGCTTCTGCCACCGCAGCACTCAATTCCGCCTCCGTGTACTGATAGACCGTGGAAAACTTGCCGTCCTTCACCGTGTCTGGCCCGGTTTCATAAATCTTGGTGAAGTCTGCCCCCTCCTTATATTGCTCGCGCATCACCGCTACCAACTCGGCGCTATTGTTGGCGTAGTCGGCATTCGCAAGTACATGCTGCGCGGGATTGAAGCCGATCGCGTCCTCATGCCCGCCGAGAATGTTGATGGCATTCCCGCTCATCCGCATTCGCGGTCCCGGCGCCAGCCCATCATTGATCGCATTGCGCACGGCCGTATCGGCCGACCCCGCGCCCTCCGTCCCCATATCGCGCTCCGCGGTAAAACCAGCCATCAAATCGTCCCGCGCCGCGAGCAGCGCTTGAATCGTGCGCTGCGGCACAGATTCCTGCACCGTCTGCAAATCCTCCGCACCCGGATGCAGGAACAGATGTACATGCGCGTCGATCAATCCCGGCAGCAGCGTGCGGTCTCCAAGATCGATGACCTCCGTGCCCGCTGGATGCTTCACCGCGGAGCCGACTTCCACGATCTTCTCGCCCTCGACCAACACTTCGCCCGGCTTCACAATCCGTGCGTTCTTCACATCGAGCAAACGAGCCGCGTGAAGCACAATCGCGTGCGGAGTAGCCGGGTGGGCTTGTGTCTGCGCCGCGGAAATCAGCCCTAGCAGCGCAGGGAATAACAACGGCGAAGATAGAGATAGGGTCAACCGATGCTGAATCATATTTTCAGTACGGGATGGTACCACCTTGGACGTGCAGAGGCTACACCGATTGGCTGTAGAAGAGGAGTTGTTGTCACTTCGCCTTGGAGAAGTCTTCCACGGCAAATAGCTGCCCGCCGCGCTCGACCACTCCCACTCCGACGGAATCCATATCCGCATCCATCATGTTCGCGCGGTGGTTCGGGGATCGCAGGAACTCAGCCTGGATGGCTTCGACGCTGGAACCCTGAACTACGTTTTCCGAGAGCCATACAAAATGCGCTCCCGCCTGCGTGACTCGCGAAGCCAGTGAAGGCTCGCCCGGAAATCCATGCTCCGACGTGCCATGCTGCGCCATCAAGGCGGCATGCCGATGCGCCGCAACGGCCAGCGCCTCGTTCCACTTCAATGCCGGCAGTCCCTGCGCCCGGCGCGCCCGGTTTACTGCCGCAAATAACTCCTGCTCCGCGCCACTGCCGGTCTGCGCTTGCACTGAAGAAAGCGCCGCCAGTCCGATGATCAAAACAGCTGCCACCCGGAGCGTGATTCGCATATCGATCTCCTCCTGAATCTTAACCCGTATCTTTTCTTTTTCTCTCGCCTAAAGCCTATCGAAAGTTCGCCGGCGACGCGGGACCGACGTAACTGTCATTAGCCGGTCCGGCACTCACTTCGCCGAGCCTTTTTGTTCTTGCGGAGGCGATGCCGGTTTGGCGAATTTCGCGTCATCGACCGGAACATTCTCCTTCACGTCGCTCACTTGAATGGTGAACCTGCCGGTGGGCCGCGCCAGCGTCCAGCGAAAGGGAATTCTTACTCCGCCGGCTTCCCGGTAATCCGCATAATCGATCTGCGTGGGCAACTCTCCCAGCGGCGTTTCGCCCAGCCGAACCAGCCGGACCAGCAGCCCCGATTGCTCGTCAAAATACAGTCGCAGTGGCGTCTTCCCCGGCCGAGGCCCCGCCACCACGTAGGCGTCATGGCCGTCGATCTTCTCCCTCCCTTGCACCTTCGCTTCACGGAACATCGCGTTCAAATGCGCCGCGAACTGCAGGTCGGCATCCATCGAAGCTCCATCGATATCCGGCCCGTGCATATCGTGCAGCGGATGTCCCAGAACGCCCAGCCAGCCTTCATGTCCATCGAACGCGGTGATACTGTCCCCATCGGGCGTGTGAGTAATGGATACCCGCTTGTTCGGCTGCTTCGAGTAAATTTCGATCGGAACATTTCTGTCGCCAAACGTGATCGTGCCCGTCATCACCCGGCTGGTAATTTTGTCGATCGCGGCGGTTCCACCCACAGCCTTGACGTATTTATCAAACAACTGCTCGGCAGTCGGTGCGCCAGTCTGCTTCGCCTGCGCGTCGTCGCTCTCCTTCGGCTCCGCCATTTCCGGCTTCGAATCGGCCGTCATCACCAGCGGCGTAGCCACTGGATTGGTGCTGCCTCGATGGCACGAGTAGCAAGTGACTTCGCGCTTCCCGTCGAAATTCTCCTGGTTGATGGTGATCATCATCTCCATCATCTTCCGCGCAGTGACCTTCGGCTTCTTATCGTCCTTCTCAAACGCCCCTTGCACGTGACAGAACTCGCACTCCACGCCCAGCGACGCGGTAATGAACTGCATCGCCGGAATCAACTGGTCCGCCGGGATGTCTTTCAGTACCTGAATATTCTTGAACTGCTGCACCGCCGTTTTCGCTGCCGGAGCAGCCGCCTGCCAACTTGCGCCGGATTGTGCCTTCGCACCGCCGATCACGACTCCCCACACTGCAAAAACCACTACAGTCCCCAACATGACTGCGCGTGACTTTCCTCTCATTATTGTCGCCTCAGCCTAGAATCTGGGAAGTGTATCAAAAGGTCGCGCCTACGATTACGGCTGGCCCGCGTTGTGGCGGATGAAGAACTGCCACTTGTCCATGCTCGCCGGAATCGCCACGTCGAAAAATCCCACCATCATTTCCTGCGATGTTTGATCGCCCCACGTCACCAGCTTGTCCGGGTCGGGATTGTGCGGATTGTTCTTCGAATTGTCGTACCACGCCACTGCCCGCAGCTTGGTCCCAGCCTTCAGCTCCCGCGGCTCCGCCAGCCTGTAACTCAACTGCCAGTGAAAGTGATAGTTCACCCGCAGCAACGGCTCCACGCTGCCATCGTCGTGCACAATGTCGTATTCGAAGCGCTTTCCGCGCAGGTGCATGTGTGGAAACAGGCTCAGCAAAGTGGCATCGTTTGGCAGCGTCCCCTGCACTTCCACCCGAAAATTATCCGCTCCCGGCGGAATCAGCAGCGCATGATTATTCAGCTGCAGCGTCACCACCCTCTGCTTCGGCGGACTCTTCGCGAATACCAGCCCCACACTGGTCTCATCGCTCGCCGCCTCGCCATCCGTCGTGTAGTGCATCTGAAACACCAAATCCGATCCCGCCGGAACGAATTTCGCCATGCCATCCGCCCACCGGTCCGGGGCGCTTCCCGGCGCATACACCAGCAGCAGATCGCTGGTGGTCTCATGTGCCTGCCGCCGCTCTTCGGGATCGCTCAACATCGACGCCGTAAAAGCCTCGCCCAGCGGCGCATGCCGAAGCCACGGCGAATCCGGAGGCCGTATATACACTACCGCGTGGTGCACATGCGCGGGACTTGAAGGCCGCACTTCCACCATCTGCACCCACTTGTCCTCAGCGAAATGCGTGGGCACAATCTCGTAGGTATATTCCACCTCGCCGTGCACCGGAATCGGCACCGCCTTCGGCATCTTCACCACCACGTCCGGCTGTGGAATGTTCCAGCCTTCATTCCATTTCGGTGGCGCGGGCGCATCGCTGGCATTGCCCGCAGGCGTTCCCGCATCGGCCCACGCCCCGATTGTCTTGATCTGCTTTGGGCTCAACGACGGATCGTTAGCGAACTTTCCGTATCGCGGATCGGCGAACCACGGTGGCATCATCTTCATATCCACCGCCGCCGCAATTTTTCCCGCCCATGGCCGAACCTGGTCGTAGGTCACAAGCGGCATGGGCGCTGGTTCGCCTCTGCGATGGCAACTCTGGCATTTGTCCTGGAGGATGGGAAGAACGTCCTTATAAAAGGTGGGGGTTGCGATGGGGTCGGACTTCTTCTCGTTCGCAGGGATCGAACCCGTCTGCCGTGCCTCTCCCATCATAACGAGCGGAAGCGCTGCCGCGATGAAAATGGCGAGCTTCTTCACGACCGCAGAAACTCCAGCGTTAACGCCCAGGCTTGCCGCGCCGAATGCGGCTCATACGCTGCCCGCTCATCGCAAAAGAATCCATGATCTGCACGGGAAAACTCAGCATTCACATAAATTTTCTTCTCCGCGCTCAAAGCGTCGGTCACGGCCCGCCGGTGCTCCGGAGTAATGTGCTTGTCCAATCCGCCCCATAGAAATAAGGAGGGAGCCTGCAACTTCGCCGCCCGGTCCAGCAACCCCGGCGCGATTCCTCCTCCATAAAACGAAACCGCTGCCCGCAGCCGTACCGCGCTGTTCGCAATAAATGAAATTCGCCCGCCCATGCAGAATCCCACGCAGGAAATCTCGTCGGCCTTCGTTGCTGGGTTTGATCTCAGCCATTCGTATGCCGACCGTATATCCGCCTCCGCTGTTTCCGTGGTCACTGCTTGCATGTGGGGCACCACCGCGGGGAAATCCGTATAACTGGCCTCAAACCCGGGAGGCGCTGTGCGATGAAACAGCTCTGGAGCAATCGCCACGTATCCCCGTGCGGCAAATCGCTCCGTGACATCGCGAATGTGATGATTCACGCCAAAAGCTTCCTGGAAAACGAGTAATCCCGGATGCGGTCCACTATCCTTAGGTCGCGCCACATACGCAGCCATCCGCGTTCCATCTGCAACGGCGAGTTCTACCTTTTCTTTTATGATCGCAGCTTCGCTCATGTCGACGGCTCCCTCGTATCCACAGTCTCGCACAAAGGCCGCGAGCTACGCCCACGCCTGCCCACAAAAATGCTAAAGTAGTCGGTCCATCGTATCGATCATGTCTGCGCCTAATTCCAGCTTCGTTCGCGCCTGCAAATCCCAACCGGTCGACCACACTCCCGTGTGGTTCATGCGCCAGGCGGGACGCTACATGCCCGAATATCGCGCGGTTCGCAAGCAGCATTCCCTGCTCGAAATCTGCAAGAAGCCCGAACTCGCCGCCGAAGTGACCATCACCGCGGCGGAGTTTCTCGGCGTCGATGCCGCCATCATCTTCGCCGACCTCCTGCTCCCGCTCGAAGTCATGGGCTTGCCCTTTCATTTCTCCGCGGGAGAAGGTCCGGTCATCGAGAAGCCCATCCGCACCACCGAAGACGTTGCTCAACTCCGCACCGACCGCGCCGCCGAACTCGGCTATGTCTCCGAAGCCGTGAGCCTGGTAGCTAAACACTTCGCCGGGAGAATTCCTGTCATCGGCTTCTGCGGAGCGCCTTTCACTCTCGCCAGCTACATGATCGAAGGCGGCGGCTCGCGCCACTATCTTCACGCAAAGAAAATGATGTACAACTCGCCGGCCAACTGGGATGCGCTGATGCGCAAACTGGTTGATGTGACCGCCGAGTACTCCGCCTCCCAGGTGCGCGCCGGCGCCGATGTCATACAGATTTTCGATAGCTGGGTCGGGTGTCTCAGCGTGGAAGACTACCGCCGCTACGTTCTTCCGCATGTCAGCGTTCTGGTAAAGCGTCTGCAGAAGACCGGCGCACCCATCATTTATTTTGGCACCGACAGTGCCACACTGCTTCCGGCGATGAATGAAACGGGAGCCGAAGTCATTGGCCTCGACTGGCGCGTCCCGCTCGATAAGGGCTGGAGCGATCTCGAGCATCGCTGCGCAGTTCAGGGCAATCTCGATCCGGTTCTCCTCTTCGCAGATTGGAAAGAATTGAAGGCTCGTGCTGAAAATATTCTTCAATGCGCCGCCGGACGTCCCGGTCACATCTTCAATCTCGGCCACGGCATATTGCCGGAGACTCCGGTTGACAACGTGAAGAACCTGGCGCGGCTGGTGCAGGAGTATTCGGCCTCAAACTCTTCTTCCGGGAGCCGAAAGCCGGCAGCCGGAAGCCGCGTTCCATGACCCGCATCGCGATCATCGGCGGCGGCATCTCCGGTCTCTCCGCTGCCTTCTCGCTCGAAGAACCCCGCCGCTCCGGCGCAGTTGAATACGTTCTTTACGAATCCTCGGCGCAACTCGGCGGCGTCCTTCGCACCGAGCATATCGACAACTGCATCGTCGAAGCCGGCCCCGATTCCTTTATCACCGAAAAGCCCTGGGCCGCCGACCTTTGCCGCACCCTCGGTCTCGGCGATCAACTCATCGGCTCGAATGACGCCGATCGCAAGACTTACATCCTCGTTCGCGGCCGCCTCATCCCCATGCCCGACGGCCTCATGTTCATGGTCCCAACCAAAATCCTGCCCACCGGATTCTCTCCGCTTTTTTCCTGGACCACGAAGCTCCGCATGGCGCAGGAATTATTTCATCCGCCCATTGGCGCCAATGGCGACGAAAGCGTGGCCTCTCTCGTCGAGCGCCATTACGGCGCGGAGATGGTCGATCGCCTCGCCGATCCGCTCCTCTCCGGCGTCTACGGCGGAGAAGCCGCCAGTCTTAGCGTGCGCGCCGTTCTTCCTCGCTTCGCCGAGATGGAGCGCACTCACGGCAGTCTCGGTCGCGCCATGCTCGCCGCGCGCAAGAAACTGCCGCGGGCTGCAAACAAGCCTGCGCCGCCGCTGTTCACCTCGCTGAAAAACGGCATGCAACAGCTCGTCGAGGTGCTTGTGCCGCGCCTCAACCCGTCCTCGATCGTTACTAATGCTCCTATGCAATCTATTCAGCGCGAAGCTGGAGGCTGGACCATGTTCACAGGATCCAAGACGGATCACTTCGACGCCGTCATCCTTGCGCTGCCCGGGCTGGCCGCGGCGAAGCTTCTTTCGACCTGCAGCCCAGAGCTCTCCGCCGAACTTGCCGCCATCGGCTATAGCTCTTCCATCACCGTTGGCCTTGGCTACGATCGCGACGTCCGTCGGTCGCTCCCTCCCGGTTTTGGATTTCTTGTGCCGCGCAGTGAAGGCAAACGCCTGCTGGCGGCGACTTTCGTCCACAACAAATTTCCTCACCGCGCCCCCGAAGATCGCGCTCTTCTCCGTTGCTTCTTCGCCGGATCCAGCGCGGAAAACGTGTGGCAGCTTTCCGACGACGCCATTATTGCCAGCGTCCGCAACGAATTGCAGCAAATCCTCGGCCTGCGTGCCGCTCCGCTCTTCGCGCGCGTTTACAAATGGAAGTCCGCGATGGCCCAGTACGGCGTCGGCCACCTCGAACGCCTCGACCGGATCGAGCGCCTGCGCCAGCAGTTGCCCGGCCTCGCCCTGGCTGGCAACGGCTACCGCGGCATCGGCGTCCCGGACTGCGTCCGCTCCGGCCAGGACGCAGCGAAACAAGTTCTAACGCCGCCGACTATCTGATCCGCAATCCTAAGCTCTGTCATCCTGAGCGGAGCATGCGGACTCGCTTCATGAATCCGCACGCGTAGTGGAAGGATCCCTGCAATCTCATCCGAGTTCCGAACTCCTCATCGAGTTCTCTCCCGCATCGTCGGGAGAGCGAATCAGAACACCGCGTTCCTACGCCGGCACTGCCTTTGTCAATGTCTCCTCCCGTCGCTTCTTGCCCACTATCAACTTGATCTCGTCATAAGTAATTTCTGGCGGCAAAATATCTTTCAGCGCTTTGAGCCGATCCGTCCCTACCTTCGCGCACGCCGCTTCGATCACCGACTGCTTTTCCTTGCTCACCCAGGCAGACTGAAACTCCACCTGCCCTGTCTCCAGCAAATTCGCGACCGCACTCACGATGGTTGAAACTTGCCTGCCGCGCGCCTGCGCAATCTCTTCCAGCGTTCTCCCCTCGCTCAATAAACGAAGAGTCTCATCGCCAGGCTTGGCTGCTCGTTCAGAGTTGCTGGCCCGCTCTCCTTGCCGGAATTTTTCCAATGCATTCAGAATTTCCTGTCCATAAAGCTCCGCCTTGCGCTCGCCAATTCCAGGAATTTCCAGAAGCTCGGCGAGCAACTTTGGCTGCCGGCTGCAGATTTCTTCGAGAGAAGAATCGTGCAGCACGATGTAGGCGGGAACGTTGGTTTCCTTCGCCATCGCCCGTCGCCACTCGCGCAAATACTCGCGTAACTCGTCGAGGAAACGTTCCTCAGCTTCGGACCCCGCAGCCACAGCTGGCTTCAGCACCACACGTTTTTTGCTGCTCACCGCGCTCTTTGCAGACTTGGCGGGCGGCGCCATCCACTCCACCATGCTCCCGCACACATCACACGACCCGCAACTCTCCCACTTCGGAGTCTCCCCAAAATGCTTACAAATCTGCCGATGCCGGCAGCGCTCCGACTCTACAAACTCACGAATGATCCGATACCGCTCCCACGCCCGATTGCGCTCTTCCGCGTCGGTAATCTGATTAGCAAAAAATCCCAGCAACCCCGCATCTTTTTTCTGCCACAGCAAAATGCAATCCGCACTAGCTCCATCGCGCCCTGCTCGTCCCGCTTCCTGGTAGTACTGCTCAATCGATTTCGGCAGCGACAAATGGATTACCGCCCGCACCGCGGCTTTATTAATTCCCAAACCGAAAGCAATCGTCCCCACCAGCACGCGAACGTCGTCCGACATCCACCGCTCCTGGCTGCGCCGCCGGTCCGTCGCTTCCATCTTGCCGTGATATCCAACCGCCGCAATGTCGTGATCTTCGAGGAAATCCACCGTCTCTTCGACTCGGTTAATCGTCGGCGAATAAACGATCACGTTGCTGCCCGCGTAGCTCTCCAGCGCCTTCAGCAGCATCTCCATCTGCTCGCGCCCTTCACACTCGCGCACCAGGTAGCGCAGGTTCGACCGGTAAAAGCTGGCAATGTACTTATCGGGATTGCGCAACTGCAGCTGCGCCAGAATGTCGTGCCGCACGTGCCGTGTGGCGCTCGCCGTAAACGCCGCAATGGGACGATCCGGAAACTTCGTGCGCAGCCGGTTCAACTGCCGGTACTCAGGACGAAATTCATGTCCCCACTCCGAGATGCAGTGTGCCTCATCGATCGCGAAAAAAGTCACTGGCAACTGCTGCATCCAGCCCATGGTGTCTCCGCGCGCCACCCTCTCCGGCGACACATACAAAAGCCGGTACGCCCCCTCCCGCGCCTTCGACATGACCTTATTCTGCTCACCTTCGTTCATCGTGCTGTTGAGCACCGCCGCCGGAATCCCCATCTGCGCCAGTTGCGTCGCCTGATCCTGCATCAGCGCGATGAGCGGCGAAATCACCACCGCCGTTCCGCCTGATACCACCGCCGGCAGCTGGTAGCACAACGACTTGCCTCCGCCCGTCGGCATCACCACGCAGGTGTCGCGCCCCGCCAGCAGGCTGCGCACTATCCGCTCCTGCAGCGGACGGAACGTGCTGTACCCCCAATACCGCCGCAGCGGCGCGAGCAAATCGGTTTCCGGACTCATCGAGACGAGTATAGGCTGAGGCGAAGATTAGGAGAAAGTAAAATGGCAGATTCTTGCGTTAAAGTTTTCAAACCGGGATCTACCCCGTGATCCCCTGAGTCCTCAGTGTTAAAGATTTTCCCACTTGATACTTTACCTCCGGATACGCCCTGGCAAATGCCACCCAAGTTACCGCGATCACCACAAAGCAAAGCACGCTGCCCTCCGGCCCAACGATCCCCCCCGTAAGCCAGCGCGGACCGTGAAACGACGACTTCAGTAAATGTCCCGGGAATAGCGTTCCGCTATCTGGCACGGAATAAAAAAATGTCTCTCCCCAATCCCACGCCATGTGAAAGCCCACCGCAAACCACAAACTCCCTGTTCGCCGGAGCGTCAGGCAAAAGAAGAATCCAATCGCCGCCGCTGCCGCCAAACCCGTCCACTGCTCCCCCGCATTTTGTAGGTGGATCAGACCGAAGGTGCACGAGAGCACTACCGCGGACGGCCAAAAGCCAATCAGTCGCGTCAGCGTGAATTGCGAATATCCGCGCAATAGAAATTCTTCAAAGAAGCCTACGAGCAGGAAAAACACTGCCCAGAACACTGCAAACCTCACAATTCGCCCGCCATGGAGTGCCAGATGACCCAAGTCAAAAACTCGTAAGCCGTACATGGCCGCCATCAGCAGCGTGATGCTGGCGAATCCCCAACCCGTTCCCAGCCAGAACAATTTTCCAAATGCCATCCGCCCCGGCAGACCGTAAGTTCCCCACGCCCGCTTCTCAACTCCTCCCAGCACGACTGCCGGAAGCGCTGCCGCCAGCAGCATTCCCAACTCCTCCAGCATCATCGACCACAGTCCGCTCGCGCCCAACTCCAGAGATCCAACCCACCGGCTGACCACAAATTGCAGCGGATAAAACATCGCCACATAAAAGGCGAATCCCCATCCCGCGCGCAATCCGTCGGGACCAAGGAATACCGTTCGTACATAAGAGGGCTGCACCGCGAAATCCGGAACTGCAGCCGGCCGCGCCGTTCCTGGGTCCGCAGGCGCGCGCTCTGCACCAGCCGCTTTGATCCCGTCATCGATTCTGAAATCGGTCACACCGTTTCCTCAAACAGCCCCGCTCATGGTAAAACACTTCGTCCCGCCTAATGACCCGATTTTTCACCCGCGAACGCTTCGGCCGACCCCAATTTCTGGCCGGAGTCTTGCTCCTTATCTTTTTGGCGCAAGCGGTGTGGCTCGTGCATTCCGAACTGCACGGTCCCGAATCCGCTGGACCTTTGGGTGTGAGCGCTTCCGAGCAAGTCCGCATCGCCGCAGGCTGGCGGCAAATCCACGGCGGAGGCATTGCCGGCGCTCCGTTCCCCGACGCATCAGGCTCACTGCCGCTCGAAGTCTCCCGCGACGACGGGGGCTTCGACACCGAACACTCCCCCGTGCTTTCCCTAGTAACCGCCGCACCGCTGCTCGCCTGGCCTCAAGCCCTGGCCGGTTCCGAATCCAGCCCCTCCTGGCGCTGGCTTCCGCGCATACCGTTCCTAGCGTTCGGTGTCTTCCTCGGCGCATCGCTGTGGTACGTCTCGCGCCGCCTCTGTGGCAACTCCGGCGGATTTCTCGCCCTTACCCTCTACTGTTTTTCTCCCGCCGTTCTGCAAGCCACCGCCGTGTGGCACGTCGAGCCAGAGATCCTCGCCGCCTGGGGATCCTTCGGAGCCATCTTTACCGCCATCGCCGTTGCCCACACTCTGTACGCGCCTCGCGAGGTCGTTCTCTGGAACTGGCGCCGCATCGTGTTGCTCGGTATCTCTCTCGCGATCGCGGTGGGCTCGCAGTTCTCCATGATCATTGTTGTCCCCATCGCCCTCGCCTTCCTTCTCTATCTCGCGCCCATCCGCCGCGGAGCCGCCATCACCATCTGGATCGCTGCCTGTCTGGCGGGTCTGCTTCTGCTTTTCGCTGCATATTTCTTTCAACCAAAAGCCTTTGTACAGGGAATGCAGCACGCCTCGTTCTGGGGAGCGACCTGGCGCAGCTTCACCGTACTCGCCGTCTATCGCCGCGTCGCGTCTCTGATACTGCGCGCCTGTCCGGCATTCGCCCTTCTGCTTCCCGCTGCGATTGCGACCTATCTGGCGTGGCCGCGCACCCGCTACTTCGGCAACACCGCACCGCTGCTGCTGGCGCTTCTCTTCATCGTGCTTGGCATCGCTCACCCGCGCGAAGCGGGCGCTGGCTTCCTGCTCGCTTCCGTCCCGTTTCTCTTTATTTTCGTCTCCGGCGTCCTCGCCGACCTCATGGAAACTCCCGCTCGCACGCTTGTCACCGCCTGCGTCTGGGCGTTGGTCGGCGCCTACATTCTTTGGAGTCTTTCAGCCCTGGTCCAGATCCCTAGGGGATGAGTTGGCAGGCACTCCTGCGCTAACAATTCTCTACATTTCCCACGCATCTCTGCCAGGGCCACTGCGATCTAAACCTGTGGGGGGTCCTCTGGGGAGGTGCGCCATGACGTTCCCTTTGGGGTATCATAATGTCGTGAATCGCCTGTCGCGACGCTCGATTCCGGTTTCGCTCGCTGTCTTCGCGCTCCTTTTGGCCTCCAGCGGCTTCGCGCAGACGAACGGCTCTTCTGGCTTCACGCATTCAGCCAGCGTAGCTCCTCCCACTGCTACTCGAGTAGCTCCTCCCACGGCTTTCAGCGTGCCGCCCCCAACGGGCGCCACTTCTGTGCATAATGGTTTTGGGCCAGCGAACACGAATCATCCTGTTTCGCATTCACCTGGCAGCTCGCACAATGGCCAGCATCCCTCTCATCACATCGCAAACGGCACGGCCTACTATCCTTATGTGTACGCGTTGCCCGTGCCTTACGCCGTCGATGTCAGCGATGCCGACACTCCTGGTGACGATGACGACGCCGAGTATCAAGGCGGTCCGACAATCTTCGATCGCCGCGGATCTGGTCCCGATTCTTATGTGCCGCCGTCGTCGACAGGATCGCAAGAGACGGCTCAGGCCGACCCCGAGCCGCCGCAGCCTCCGACTACTCTCGTGTTCAAAGATGGTCATCAACTCGAGGTGAACAATTACGCCATCGTCAGCCAGACACTTTACGATCTGACGCCCGGTCATCGGCGCAAGATTGCGCTCGCGGATTTAGATCTCGCGGCAACCCAAAAGCAAAACGACGATCACGGCGTCGTCTTCCAATTGCCGCCGTCGGCCCAGGCCAACTGACCATGCGATTCCTCGCTCTCATCGCCGCGCTCGCCCTCGTCCCTTACGCTGCTGCGCAGCGAGCCGCATCCGGAGGTCACGCTGCTGCTCCGGCGCACGCCGCCATTCCGCGCTTCCGCTCGCCCGCTGGCAACTTCGCTTTCGGACGCAACGGCCATGGATTTGGATCCCAATTCCGCCGCTCTTCTCCGTATTCTTCTTACGCTTCCTTGCCGTTCCCGTTCTTCGGCGACGGCTTCGATTCCGGCGACATTTATTCCACCGGCTACCCCGTTGCCTCCGAGCCGCCAGCCTATCTGCTGCAGGCCCTCAGCCAAATGGCCGGTCCCGGCGCCAATTTCATGGGACCAGCCATGAGTTCGATGAACAGCATTCAAGCGTCGTCGAGCGATTCGTTGTTGATCGAACTCCAGAACGGCCACTACGTCCGCGTCACCAGCGCCGCAACCAATGACGATTCTCGATTGTTGAACGTGACGCCCAAGCACTCAGCATCGAATTCCGCTACGTCGATTCCGGCCCAGGCGCCGCTGGTCGCCACCGCACCGCCGCAATCCCTGCCGTCCGCGGTTCTCATCTTTCGCGATGGGCACCGCGAAGAAGTCCGCGACTACACCATCGCTGACGGCGTGCTCTACGCTCGCGGCGATTACTACACTGACGGATACTGGAACAAGAAAATCGATCTCGCTTCTCTCAACGTCCCGCAGACTCTGCAAGCCAACGCCGACCGCAACGTGAAGTTCGTTTTGCCGTCATCGCCGAACGAAGTCATCACCCGCCCCTAGAATCCAGGAATTTCTTAATTCTTTCCCAATACCTTTGCACGACAAACTCCGTCCTCAAGTGCCCGCCGCGCTTCAGAGACTTCAGCAACACTCCCGTCTGCTCGGCAAACCGCACGCTGCCCTCATAGGGCACATGGGGATCGTCCATCGCATGAAAAATCATCACCTTCGCCGCGTCTATTTCTGGTCTGTGGTGCCACGGGCTATAAAAACTCCCGCTCCGCAGCTTCTCCCAGTTCACGTCCGAAAGCCGATATGCGTTGCCAAACGCCTCGCGAATATATTCAGCGTAATTTTCCGCGGACGTCTCCACTTTTTCCGAGCGATCCAGAATCGTCCAATCCGTCACCGGACAATTCGCCACCACCTTGTTCACCCTTTGATCCACCGAGGCCAGAATCGCGGCTGCCCCGCCAAAGCTCCCACCGATTACAAAAATCTGATCGGGCGTGAGCGGAAAGCGCCGGCCAAACGCAATCTCAACTAGCCCCTTTGGCAACTCGTCGACTACATCCAGAATGTCCTCGTGCGGCGACCGTTCCAGAAACTCCCCGCCGCTTTCCCACGCGCCGCGATACCGCGGATACACAACCCAGAATCCTTTTCCCGCGAGAAACTCCACCAGCGCTTGCTTGCGCGGAATGGAAGGCATTCCGTCACACAAGATGATCACCTTTTGTTTCTTGCGAGCTCGCACGGGCGGCAAAAACTCGGCAACAATCTCTCCCTTGATTCGAGTCCTGAACATGATGGATATATTCCTCCCCGTTTACTACGAGTTCGCCCACCCAATTCGCCTCGGAAAAAATATCAACAAGCGAAATATGCCCCACGAAGCTGCAGCACAATCAGAACCGCCGTAAGCAACAAAACCTCCTGATCGGAGCCCACAACAGGCCTTCGCCGTGCTACAATATCATTCATCAGCAATCCTACTAACCTACTGTAAATGCAGCCGTTTAGCACAGCTTCGAGGCGTCGCAAGATCGACGATATCAGAGAACAAATCCTAAGACCTAACACCCAAGACCTTACCCATGCCTGACGATCAGAATCCCGAACTTCCCCTGACCCCACCGCCCGGCGGTGAAGGTCCCGGTGCCCTGCACATTCAGCCCGTCAACATTGAAGACGAGATGCGTAAGTCGTATCTCGACTATTCCATGTCGGTCATTATCGGCCGTGCGCTGCCCGATGTCCGCGACGGACTCAAGCCCGTGCACCGCCGCATTCTCTACACCATGCAGCAGATGGGCCTCCAGCCCAATCGCGCCACGCGCAAGTGCGCCCGCATCGTCGGAGACGTCATGGGCAAGTACCATCCCCACGGCAATCTAGCAGTGTATGACGCTCTCGTGCGCCTCGCGCAGGACTGGAGCCTGCGCTACCCGCTGATTTTCGGCCAGGGAAATTTCGGCTCGGTCGATGGTGATCCTCCCGCGGCCGATCGCTACACCGAAGCCAAGCTCGCGCAAGTTGCCACCGCGCTCCTCGAAGATCTCGATAAAGAAACCGTGGACTTCCGCCCCAACTACGATGGCAGTGAAGTCGAGCCCGATGTTCTTCCCGCGCGCATTCCGAATCTTCTCGTCAATGGGTCAGACGGAATCGCCGTCGGCATGGCCACAAAAATTCCGCCGCACAACCTCACCGAAATCGTCGACGCTACTATCACCCTGGTCAACAACCCGAACGCGCAGCTGCCGGAAATTCTAAAGTTTGTACAGGGGCCAGACTTCCCCACCGCGGGCATCATCCACGGACGTTCCGGCGTCTTCGAAGCCTACCGTACCGGCCGCGGCCGCTTCATGATGCGCGCTAAAGCGTCGATTGAGACCTTCAGCAAAGATCGGGAAGCCATCATCGTCACCGAGATTCCGTATCAGGTAAACAAGTCGGTACTGATCAAGCGCATCGCCCAGCTGGTCAACGACAAAGAAATTGAAGACATCTCCGACGTGCGCGACGAAAGCGATCGCGACGGAATGCGCATCGTAGTCGAACTCAAGCGCGGCGCCGAGCCGCAGATCGTTCTCAACCAGCTCTACAAGCACACCGCTATGCAGGAAGGTTTTTCCATGATCCTGCTCGCGGTGGTCAACGGACAGCCGCGCGAAATGGGCCTCATCCAGGCCATCAAGCACTTCATCAATCACCGCGTGGAAGTCGTCCGCCGTCGCACCGCTTTCCTTCTGCAGAAAGCGAAGGATCGCGAACACATCCTCGAAGGCTATCTCACGGCGCTCGACCACCTCGACAACGTGATCATCATCATTCGCGCCAGCGCCAACCGCGCCGAGGCTCGCGAAAATCTAGTTGCCTACTTCGGCGGCAAGAAAATCGATATCAACACCACGGGCCGCGCTCCCAAGCTCGATCCCGAAAAGCCGTTCACCGCGCGCCAGGCCGAGGCCATCCTCGAACTGCAACTGCACCGCCTCACCAAGCTTTCGATCGACGAGATTTCGAACGAGTTGAAAGATGTTCGTGCCCGCATCGCCGAGTACGAATCCATTCTCGCCTCCGAGAAGAAACTGCGCTCCGTCATCGTCAAGGAACTCGAAGAAGTAAAGGAACTCTACGGCGACGAGCGCCGCACCCGTATCGAAGACGAAGCCGCGGAAATCGTTCTCGAAGATCTCATTGCCGATGAGCAGGTCGCCGTAACCTTCAGCCACTCGGGCTACATGAAGCGCACGCCGATCTCCACCTACCGCATGCAACGCCGTGGTGGCACCGGGCGCACCGGCATGAAGACTCGCGAAGAGGATTTCGTCGAGCACCTGTTCATCGCCTCCACCCACGCCTACATTCTGATTTTCACCAACAAAGGCCGCGTCTACTGGCTCAAGGTCTACGAGATTCCCGACGTCAGTGCCGCCGGACGAGGCAAGCACATCGGCAACCTGATCGGCCTGCAGCCTGGCGAAACCGTTCGCACCATGCTTGCCGTGCGTAACCTCGAAGAAGAAAATAAATACATCTTCTTCGCCACTCGCAACGGTCTGGTGAAAAAATCCGAACTGCGCGAGTTCATGCACGTTCGTTCCAACGGCATCAACGCCATCAACATCGAAACTGGAGACGAACTGGTCGCCGCCCGCATCACCAACGGCAATCAGATCGTGTTCATCGCTTCCCATGAAGGCATGGCCATTCGCTTTGACGAGGATCATGTCCGTCCCATGGGTCGCGCCGCCTACGGCGTCAATGGCATCAATCTGGATGAAGGCGATTACGTGGTAGGCATGACGGTAACTCCCAAGCCCGGAGCGGAAAGTGTGGGAACAGCCGCCTCGGCCGTTCAGGATGCGTTAGCGTCCGAAGGAGAAATTCCCGCGGCCGAAGCCGTCGACCTTACGCAGAAAGGCACGCTGATTCTCTCTGTAACCGAGAACGGCTACGGCAAGCGCACTCCCGCCGACGAATATCGCCTGACCAACCGCGCCGGCAAAGGCGTCATCAACATCAAGACCACTGAGCGCGTCGGCAAAGTTGTTGCCATCGCCCTGGTCGATGAAACCTCGCAAGTCATGCTGATCAGCCATTACGGAAAAATTATCCGTATGGATTCGAAAACCATCCGCGAGTCCGGCCGCAACGCCCAGGGCGTTCGTCTACTGAACATGGAGCCCGGCGACCGCGTAGCCGCCGCCGTAGTCTTGGCACCAGAAGAAGAGGCCAACGGCAACGGAGGCACACTACTTCAGTAGGTGTGGCGCGGGCGCCCTCGCCCGTGATTTGTCATCCTGAGCGAAGTGAGATCGTCCGCAGGACGATCTCGCGCAGTCGAAGGATCCCTATCCGCACTAACAGATCATGGTGCTAGAAATCTCAGAACTAAAACAGCCTTGAAAGGGCGCGGCTTCAGCCGCACTGCAGGCCGTATCGACGATGTCTATCAGGGCACAACTTCAGTAGTGCCGATCTATTGCTTGATATCCTCACTTGAGCGCAGGTTTCCACAGACCTTGGTCTCTGGGCAGGTCGGCACGCATGTACTGATATCGCCGGTCAGCACGCAGAGTTAAGGCTTTCCGTTCCGGCGTGTGCAACACCCACTGCTCACCTTTTCTGTCGCAGGACACGGTTCTGAGGGTCGCGCCGAGATCAAACTCGAATATGCACTGAACCTTTTTGGGGAAGAGTGAAAACTGAATCAGTTTCTGGCCATCTAGCAGGTTGATGGCATGTCGCATACTCCGTTTTGTCGAGCCATTTCCAACATGTTTGCCGTTAGAGAGAACTTCCCAAGCGCAAGAATAGATCCACAGGTGCCACTCCCCGTGAACAAAAACACGTCGGCGAGCCAAAAGCTTCCGCACTTTTCTAGAGGCGTCTTTGCTCGCGACAGTTGGCTCGCGAACATCTAAATGCGGCCTCCCGAACTCAAGAGTAAAGAACGAACCGTATCCCGGCTTAACATTCCAGCACGGCTCCCCGTAGAGTTCTCCAAAAACTTTCTGAAAAATCGGCACGGTCTGCATTCAGCGGAGTCTAATCGCACAAGTGCCTTGGATCAACTGCCACGCCACGTCCGGCGTGGGCCGTTGGCGTAACATCCCTACAACGATCAAAATCCCAATCGGATAGCAGCCTATGTCCGCTGGATCGCGCTCAGGTATCACACTATTGCTCACCCCTACTTCACGCCCTGCTTCCGATTAATCTCCGTCCCGAACTCCGTAATTAAATTCACCAGCGCCCCATAACCCGCCTGCCCCAACATTGCCCACCCCCCGTTAGCCCAAGCGCTTCTCGCGCCAGGCTTCCAGGCCGTAACCAGCAACCCTCCGCCAAAAGCCCCGCCGTACAACGCGAACTGCGGACGCAGATTCTCCTCGCTCCGGTCATAAGTCACAAAGTTCCGCACAATCGCGTGCCGTATCCGATGCCGAAAATCCGTGCACTTGCACTTGTCGTAACGAACCTCATACCCCAACTTCGCGTTCCCCAAAGCCGCCAGGGAGTTCGATGTAAAAAATTGTCCTTCCCGCGAAGCGAAGCGCTCCCCGTACCCGGCCCATCCATCGTCCCACTGATAAGGCACCCCCCGCGCCTGATCCACTCCAGCCGCAAACATTCTCTTCATATAAGCCTCAGGCGTAGTAAACGTCTGGCGCAGGTAATAATCCATGCGCTGGTGCCCGGTCATCGGCACCAGCTTGCGATTCTTGCCCACATAAATTCCCGCGATCCAACCCGACTCATAATCTCGCGCCTTCAGCAAGGTGCTCTTCGCCGTGTCCGTGGTTTGCGACACGATCTGTTTCGTCTTGTCCTGGATCTCCTGCACCGGATTCGCGCTGTCATCTTTTTTACTTTCTCCCGGCGCATCAGGGAGTTCTTTCCCCGGCGCCTGTCCCGAGTTCTGCGTGGGACTTTGAGGAGGATTTTCAGAAGAATTCTGAGGAGGATTCGAAGGAGGGTTCTGCGGAGGATCCTGGGAAGGCTCGCTGCGCTGTGCCCACGCCGCTCCCACGCACAGCAGCGCCAACAAGTACAGGATCACCAAAACGCCGCAAGCCCGGCCTCGTCCGCCAGCAACCTTATTTCGCATTCCGCCAACATACTCTCCGCGATCTGCGCGGCCTTTCCTCTGCGAAACCCGTGCCGTTCCTTAGCAACCCGCACCAACCTCAATGCTAAACTCCCTTGGATGCACTCCCTGTACAACCGCGTTGCAGGTCAAAGTGTGGAGCGGATCGCCGCCTTAAGTGACGGCATCTTCGCCGTCGCCATGACGCTCCTGGTCCTCGACCTCCGCGTCCCTACCGCCGAAGCCGTGCACTCGGAGCACGACCTTCGCCACCTGTTGATCGCGCTCTCCCCGCGCGTGCTCGTCTTTCTCATGAGCATCATGACCAACGGCATCTTCTGGGTCGGCCAGCAAACGCAGCTCAACTATTTCGCGCGCTCCGACCGCAATCTCGCCTGGATCCACATCGCGTTCCTCTGCGCCATCTGTCTCACGCCATTTTCCACGTCGCTCCTCGCCGAGTTCATCCACTACCGCACTGCGCTCCTCGTCTATTGGAGCAACATCCTTCTGCTCGGACTCACACTTTACTGGAGCTGGAGCTACGCGACCCGCGCCCATCTTCTCGTCGACGATCTCCCGCTCGAAATTCATCCCGCCGTCGTGCGCCGCATCGTCGTCGCACAATCTTTGTATGCTGGAGGCGCAGCGCTCTGCTTCATCAACACATACTGGGCGATCGCTGCAATTGTCCTCGTGCAAGTGAACTACGCCATCGCGCCGCGCTTCTGCTGGGGATTGTTCTCGCGAGAGTCTTCTACGCAGTGAGTCGCATCGCGTCTGCATTTTCGATTTTTCGGGGACGCACAACCTGCGTTAGAATGCCTCAGCCATGAGCAAACGACATTACTTCTTCAAGCTCATCCCTCCGCGCTCCACGTTCCCCCAGGACATTACCGACGACGAGAATCAACTGATGAAGGAGCACGCGCGCTACTTTCAGCAACATTTCGTGGAGGGCAGAATTCTTGTTTTTGGTCCAGTCATGGTACCGGGAGGCGCCTTCGGGCTCGCCGTGCTCGAGGTCGAGGACGAGGCCGAAGCCCGGCAATTTGGCGAGAATGACCCTTCAGTGCGCGCAGGCCTTAATCGATTCGAGATCTACCCCATGCAACTCGGCGGCGCACAAGGTAAGCGCGCCTAAAGATTTCTATACTCGCTTCTAGATTTTTCTGGGATGCTCCCGGAACTCGGTACGCGCGACTATCATCCTCTTTCAAACGCGTGCTTCTTCTCCAACTCTGCCGCCGCCGCGCGCATGGCGCTCTCAAATCTTTCTGCTTGCCCCATCAATCCCGCAGTCGCCTCCGCCCACTCGCCTTCTATCCGCACCAGGCCATCGCCCGCCACCAGTCGTCCCGCAACCTCCAGCAAATGCGCCGGCGTGGTCTCCAAATACTGCGCCTCTGTCGGATCGGCAATCCAAACTCTATTCCCGACCGCGGGTGCCCCATCCTTCTCGCGTTCTGTGCGAGAGGATGGGGAATTTGACTTCACTTTCGTCTCCCAATAAACCTTCCGCTCAATGAAAGTAACAATCGCATCGTCGGAGGCTTTCCCAAATACCCACTTCTGCCGCTTGAAGTCGTAGTACCGGCTGGAGAACGCCAGCGGCACCAGCTTTCCCGACTTCACAAACTCGATCTGCCTCCGGTCCACTTCCTTGCGCAGCGCGTTGATCACCGGAGCCTCCGCATCCTTCGGCTCGAGCGACGGCAACACCTCCCGCACCGTAGCCGACAGATTCACCGCTACCGGCGCGTGCAGCCCGTCCGAATTCTCCAGCCGTATGTCGCCATGCAGCACCCAAAAATCAGCCCCGGACGTCGACCGGTGAAACGGCCACTCCAACTCAATCGTCAACGGCAGCCCCGTCAACGTCACCCAAATCTTTTTCTGTTCGTCCTGCGCCATAGCTCTAAATCATCTCCCAAAATATTCTGTCATGCTGAGCGGAGTGGGATCGTCCGCAGGACGATCCCACGCAGTCGAAGCATCCCTGTCCGCTCATAAGACTAGAAACCAGAAACTCGGTACCCGGTACTCGCAACTCCTTACTTCTTTTTCCTACTCACCTTCGCGCCCATTCGCAACAACTTCCTCACCGTCCCCGTCGGCAGACTCTTCATCTGATCATGCAACTCCGTCACCGCATCAAAAAATCCCGCCATCGCCGCCAGGCGCTCCCGCGTAAAATCCGCGCCCGCTTCCTTCGGATCCAACTCCTCCAGACTCCGCCGCAACATCTCCCGCGTGGGATCGATCTCCCTCCGCTTCCTCTGCTCAATCACCAGCCGGAACATCTCCCACACATCTTTCATCGACTCGTAATGCTCCCGCCGGTCGCCCAGCACGTGCACCGCCCGCACAATCCCCCAGGTCTCCAGCTCCCGTATCGACGTGCTCACATTCGACCGCGCCACGCTCAGCGTCTCCGCAATCTCTTCCGCCGGCAGCGCCCGCGGCGACAAATACAGCAGCGCATGAATCTGCGCTACCGTCCGGTTGATCCCCCACCGCGTCCCCATCTCGCCCCAGTGCAAGATGTACGCCTTCTGCACGCCAGTCAGGTCGGCCATATCGATACTTTCAGTTCAAACAGAATCTACAGAACATGAGGGAGGGAGTCAACCGAGCGCAGCTCGAAGGTGTTCGCGCCGGGGCCGTGCCGAAACTAATCCTGTTTCACCGCAGACCCTGGGCGGCTTGCTTCTTCCCGCGCAGCCTTCTTCGGCGCGGCCTTCTTCGCCGCCTCCGCCCGCTTCCGCTCCTGATACCGCCGATCATGAAATGACTGGTCCGACGCCTGTTTTTTCATATCCCAAGCTTACACGCAAACGCAGCCCACCCAGTAAAGATGTCATTCCGAGCAGTCTCATCGCGAGGAATCCCTTTCGAATCCCCACCGACCCAAGTCTTGGGATTTTCCTTGTCAATAGGCAGAAATTACACGATCGGCCTCATCCCCCTGATTCCAAACCGCATATAGTTGTAGCTATCATGTCCCAATCCCCCATTGCCAATTGATATAATAGAAATATAGGCTGAAAAACAGGGACGCGACCCGCCACCGGGCCGCGTTTTTTATTTGTCATTCCGAGCGCCATACAAACTTTGTCATTCTGAGAGCCTTGCAAGCTTTGTCATTCCGAGCAGCCTCATCGCGAGGAATCCCTATCACCATCACCGACCCTGAAAGCGAATCAATGCCCCGCGGCCCCTACATCCAACACGCCAAGCTCCGCGGGGAGTGGGCCGAACTCCGTTTCCAGCTCCGCGCCGCCGAACTCGGCCTCATCCTCACCCGCCCCTGCGGAGACAACTCCCCCTACGACTTCGCCGTCGACCACCTCGGCCACTTCCTCCGCGTCCAGGTCAAATGCACCCTCCAGCGCCGCGAGAAAAATTCCTACCGCTGCTGCCTCGACCACAACGGCTCCCCCTACACCCCTACCCAAATCGACCTCTTCGCCGCTGGAGCCTGTCCTGAGCGAAGTCGAAGGATCATCCCCGCCGACGTCTGGTACATCCTCCCCCTCGCCGCCACCCACTCCCAACCCGACATCCTCCTCACCCCCCACCGCCAACATTCCAAATACTCCAGATACAAAGAGGCTTGGCATTTGCTGATGACCGAACTATGAACTTTCTCGTGTGGGGACGTGCTCCAAAGCGCAGTCCGAAATGGAATGACGCCAGCCGCGAAGCGGCGAAAGAATGCAGCCCACGGCGCAAGCCGTGGGTCAGCCGCCTAACGCCGACCAGCCCCGGCAGGGGCGAAAGAAACGCCCCTAATCCCAAATATAACTTTCGTCGTACTCCACACGATTCTTCTTCAAAAACGATATAAATTCCTCCTGAAATGACTGCGTCTTGTGATGTTCTTGCTGTCCAGCAATATATTTCGTAACCGCGGCTACGCGCGATTCGCTGACGCTGAACACGCCGTACCCGGTTTGCCAACCAAACTCCGCGCACCAGTTCTCACGCACCCACCGCGATGAATTAGCCTTCACCACGCGAGCAATCTCAGCAGATGAATGCACAGACCGAACCCGCAACAGCATATGAACATGGTCGCACGTGCCATTGATGCCCAGTGCAACTCCTCGCATTTCACGAACAATCCCCCCGAGATAAGCAAACAAATCATCGCGAAACTCCGGCTTGATCAGCGACCGACGGCCGGATGTGGAGAAGATGAAGTGAAGCAACACGTTGCTCGATGTGTGAGCCACGCCTCTTTCGTCCCTCCGGGACTATCTTACCCAGTCGGCACTCACCCACGGCTTGCGCCGTGGGCTGTATTCTTTCGCCGCTTAGCGGCTTCCCAGTTCCGCATCTTCGGGCCGCGTCGCGCGGTGATAGATGTCACATTGGACTTCTTTCAGGTTTCGGGTCGTACCAATTTGGTAAACTCCCGAGATCTCAAAACTTTCGCTTGCATTCCTTTCCGTTCATCTGCTATAAACAATTCACCGAGAGCAGACGTGTGGCTAAGCCGGTCGTTTTTGTGAAACTCTCGGTCTCGTCCGGCATCTAAGTTGTAGAGAGCGTCGTAAAGAAGTTCTCAATTGTCCCGGCCACGGGACTTCATTCGGAAAGCAACAACGTTTCCGAAGGGTACCTTCAAAGCAAGGACCTCCAAAGGGATCTTTTCTCAATTTCTTGTCTTCCGTGTCGGCCTGCGCCGAAAGTGGCGTCCTGCTCCGATCGGAAGACCATACGGTTGCGCGCTGTTTTTCGAGCTGTTCCATCGAGCTCTCCTGTCCCGCTCTGCAAGATTCCCGATGTGGAAATCATCTGGAAATTCTGTGGGAAGCGCTGATTGACGGGATTTTCGCCGCCCTGTATGTTTATCAAGTTTCGAGGACAGTCGGATTCGCATTCGTGTGGATTCGCCTGGACTGAATTCGCACCGCCTCGGCGGATCGCGATTCGGTCTTTGACAACTAGGTTGAACGTGCCAGTCGTGAGAAATCGGTTCGGGCATAAGTCCGAACGATCTCACAAGTTAGACCACCACGGTCTTCAAGCTTTTTGGGTTTCGATCCAGAGAGCGAGAAGCTGAGTGGTGGCGCCATCCCGGCTTTCGAGCCCGGCGATGGCAGTCTGCCAACTACCCGTCGGCAGACATCAGGTTTCAAACGAGAGTTTGATCCTGGCTCAGAATCAACGCTGGCGGCGTGCCTAACACATGCAAGTCGAACGAGAAAGTGGAGCAATCCATGAGTAAAGTGGCGACCGGGTGAGTAACACGTGACTAACCTACCCTCGAGTGTGGAATAACATCGGGAAACCGATGCTAATACCGCATAACATCGCAAGATCAAAGGAGCAATCCGCTTGAGGAGGGGGTCGCGGCTGATTAGCTAGTTGGCGGGGTAACGGCCCACCAAGGCGAAGATCGGTAGCCGGCCTGAGAGGGCGCACGGCCACACTGGAACTGAAACACGGTCCAGACTCCTACGGGAGGCAGCAGTGGGGAATTTTGCGCAATGGGGGAAACCCTGACGCAGCAACGCCGCGTGG